>BNJS01003575.1_pt1:2500-1837500 | contig 2386140 bp, 2423 predicted proteins | sample 8540461 | NCBI WGS metagenome assembly BNJS01 (sample SAMD00202454, study PRJDB9452) | human saliva metagenome | isolation source: human saliva | place: Japan | reverse complement strand
ATTCGCATAAAAATACTTGGATTTTCTGCCCGATCTGCTGCTTCCTCAATCAATTTCTGTGCGGCAAGTTTTGTCAAAGTTCTTCCCTCTTCCTCCATAATTTCAGCATGATGGCGAACTCCTTCTTCTCCCGTCCTTGTCAAGTTGCAATCGGTATGTTTGCAATATTCTCTGGCAAAGGCCACAAACTCCTCCAATGTCAGCTCCTTTGAGGCATAGTCAGGATCTTTTTTCTCTGCATCAAGTGCCTTGGTTTCCTTTCTCTCTCGCCTTCCCTTTTTTGTCTGCTGTGTTGGCTTTGGCTCTTCCTCTATTACTTCTTCCTCCTCTGCCTCATCTTCTAGATCATCTTCGGATTCTTCTTCTGCAGACACCTTCTCTACGGGTTTTGGCTGTTCCTGTTCTGGTGAAAAATCAATTTCCTCAAAATCATCCTCTATTTCTTTCTCTTCCTCGTAGGGAACCACTCCACTGAGTTGAGCAAGTTTTGGAAATCTCTGTATCATCTTTTCTCTGTGCCCTGGGCGATCTACCAAAATTAAAATCTTTCCCTCATCAATGACAAGTTGATACAACAAATCTGCAATGTCCTTTCTCATTCCTGAAGCACCTTCAATAATCAGATCCTTGTCACCAACTTTCCTCGATTCCATCTTTACCCAATTTATTGAGTTTCTCTACACTAATTTTAGCCGCCCTCTTTGGGCTCTTAGTCTTTGTGTAAATTTCCTTCAGTTTTTCCTTTGCCTCTTCAAGACCTACAGCGGCGTCCTTAGCTGTAATCAACACACATGGATAGATGGTCTCTTCTTCCTCATCTAAATCCTCTATTTCTGGAGTAAAATCTTCTTCTCCCTCATATACTTCTTGTGTCTCCACTTTTGTTGGATGCTCTTCTTTTGTCGGATCTTCAACATGGCGTGCAAGGATTTCCTTTAGGTCAGCAAGAACCTTTGTCTTGTCCTCCTCACTCTCCTTTACATCAACAGCTGCATTGGCAATATTATGAATTTCATGGCTAAGTTGCTCTTGCATTTCTTTTTCCTTCGTCTCAAATCCTCCTCTTGGTGATCCATCTTTTGTGTCTCTTCGATTCTCTCTGGCTCTGATGGCTCCGATTCCTGTACACTCTCTAGATAAGAAGAAGAATCAAATCTTGACTGTGCTTCGACATGGCCTTGTATTAGAGGAGTATTTTCCCTGTCCTCTGCATCAGGTTCTGTATCCTGATTGTCCTCATCCGAATCCATATACTGCTCGGCATCATCATCAACTTCTTCCGCACGATAATCATCATTTGTAGAACTTGAAACTTCTTCCTCTGCTTCTTTAAGACGCTCCTCATAGTGCTCACGATTGTCAAGAAGTCCCTGCTGATAATCCGTCAGAGGCTTTCCCTCTCTTTTTGTCTTCAATTCAATGGCCTTGTCCACATACTTGCCAAGTCCAAACATCAACATAATATTGTCGCAAGCCTTTACACATTCTTCAGATCTTCCATCCTCATGATAGAGCTCTGCAAGCTCATAGAGCCATTTTTCATCAAGCTCTGCATCTGTGTACATTTCTAATGTATTGATCAACTGATCTCTTGGTGCACCCTTCTCCTTTAAAATCAAATAGCGCAGGATATAATTTCTTGAATCCTCTGGAGAAAGTTCATAAAATTCCTTATAAAAATTCTCGGCCTCAGCGACATTTCCCTCCTTAAGAGCTAATGTGGTCAGCTTATACAAAAGACGCTTTCCCTTCGCTGCCCGCTCATAAGCAAGCAATAAAATTTCCTTTGCCTCTGTGTATTCTTTATTCTTTTCATAGACTTCTGATACGATGGAGAGTAGGCTTGCATTATGTACTCTTCTCCAATCTACGCTGTCTGCAATGCGAAGTGCCGTTTCATAGTCCCCCGACTTTACTGATTTTTTCAGTATATCCACCTTTACATTAAATTCATACTTTTCCATCGAAGTTCTCTCCCGTTTCCCTTTCTTTACAACTGCGTTCGCCCCTCTAAGGCTCTGAGTAATGTCACTTCATCGATGTATTCTAAATCTCCACCAACGGGCACGCCACTGGCAATTCTTGATACCTTAATCCCCGTAGGCTTGACAAGTTTTGCAATATACATCGCCGTTGTCTCTCCCTCTAAGCTAGAATTTGTTGCAATAATCACTTCCTTGACATCTTTTTCCAGACGCACCATCAATTCCTTGAGCTTAATATCTGCTGGTCCAATGCCTAGCATAGGTGAAATCGCTCCATGTAACACATGATAGACTCCTGTATAGCGTCCTGTCTTTTCATAGGCCACAAGATCTCTTGTGTTTTCTACAACCATAATCGTCTGGTGATCCCTTGCATGGCTCTTACAAATTGGACAAGTCTCCTCATCAGTAAGTGTAAAACACTCCTTACAATAACGAACATTTTCTTTGGCCTGCACAATAGTTCTTGCCAAAACATCTACCTGCTCCTTTGGCATATTCAGAATATGAAATGCCAGACGTTGTGCCGATTTTGCACCGACTCCAGGCAATCTCGACAATTCTTCAATTAATTTTGTGATATAACTGCTGTAGTAGTCCATCGCCTAGAAAGGAAGTCCCCCTCCCAAACCACCAGCGAGTTTGCCCATAGAATTTTTATTCGCCTCCTCTAGCTGACGCATAGCCTCATTCATTGCTGCCATAATCAAATCCTCTAACATCTCCACATCATCTGGATCCACAGCATCTTTATCTAAGTTGACCTTGGTCACCTCTCTTTTTCCTGAGATGGTCACACTCACTGCACCGCCTCCAGCAGTTGCGGTAAACTCCCTGGACTCAAATTCCTTCGCCTGCTCTTCCATTTGCTTTTGCATCTTTTGAGCCTGCTTCATCAAATTATTCATATTTCCTGGCATCATTCCTCCGCCAAATCCACCTCTTCTTGCCATTTGTATCCCTCCATTTTTCTTCTAGTCTTCTAGATATCTTCTATCTCTATTTGTATGTATAGCGTTCATTCCATCAACTATACTCTTGTATTCGGTTTCTTCTTGTTCCTTGCAACATCTTGCCTCAAAAGTAAAATGCTTTTGATACTCCTGTTCCACAATCTCACCAATCTCTGAAATTCTTTGCTCCGTAGCCCCCAACTTGTACAAAGTTTCATCACTAAAGATAAGTTCAATGATCCCATCTCCATGAGTTTGAATACTCACATTCTCTAAAAGTTTTGCTCCAGGAGCACTCATTCTTGCCACAAGATGGGGCCAATCATTTCTCAATTGAATAAAATCCTGATACTGTGCCTGTGGAAGTGTAATCACCTTCGGCTTTTCTTGCTCCTGTTCCTTTTTTTGTTCAGAAACAAAAGAAACCACCTGTCCACCTTCTTTTATACTTCTTTCTAACTTTTCAATGCGAGACAGCACGGATCCCACATCTTCTTCCATCTGTGGGGTCGAAAGTTTAATGATGGCAACCTCAAGCAAAACTCTCTTTTGGGGCGAATAGCGAATGCGTCCTGAAAGCTCACCAAAAATGCGAATATAGCGAACCAATTCATTTTCTGATACCCCTTTGGCATCCTCAATCATCAATTGCATATTCTCTCTTGAGACATCGACAATACCTTCTAGATCTTCGGCTGTTTTGACAACCAATAGATTTCTCAAATACCACAAAAAATCAATTACAAACTGCCCAAGCTCTCGCCCCTGAATAACTAATTCTTCAATTACTTGCAATGACTGCGTAATTTGATCATTGACTACAAAACCAAAAAGTCTCGAATAGATTCCAATATCGGTTGCTCCCAAGGCATCCAAAACTTGGTCGTAACGAATCTCTCCCTCTGGATAAAATGCTCTGCACTCATCCAATAAACTCAAGGCATCTCTCATCGCCCCATCAGCCATCTTTGCAATATAGGCAAGGGCCTTCTTTTCTATGGTAATCCCCTCAGCCAAAGAAAGCTCTTCTAGGCGATGTGTAATCGTCTCCACACTGATGCGTTTAAAGTCATATCGTTGACATCTCGATAACACAGTCACAGGAATTTTATGTACCTCTGTCGTCGCCAATATAAATATAACATATTCTGGTGGCTCTTCAAGCGTCTTCAAAAGTGCATTAAAAGCTCCATTGGAGAGCATATGCACCTCATCAATAATAAATACTCGATATTTTCCCTGTGTCGGTGGATATTGTACTTGTTCCTTAATATCTCGAATATTATCCACACCATTATTTGATGCCGCATCAATTTCTACAACATTCATTGATGACTCACTGGCAATGGCCTTGCAAGTCTCACATTCATTGCAGGGGTTTCCATTTACTGGACGTTCGCAATTTACGGCCTTCGCCATAATCTTTGCCACACTCGTTTTTCCCGTTCCCCTTGTGCCACAAAACAAATAGGCATGTCCCACTCTCTGAGATACTACTTGATTCTTTAATGTTCTACAAATGGCATCCTGCCCCTTCACTTCATCGAGTGTCTTTGGGCGCCATTTTCTATACAGTGCTGTATAAGACATCTGATTCCTCCACACCTATTATAGTGCATATCCTCTATACACGCAAATAAATATCTCTATGCAAAAAAGCTGTCACACTCTCGTGTGACAGCCCCATCTTTCTTTTTGTACATCCTGCTTCGAGCACCGCTCACAAACGTTACCATGGCAGTAAGCTCAGCGACGGCGATCTCGCGGCACACACGAAAGCTCCTGCTTAGTGCTGCTGCATTCCTGCCCTGACACGGTTCACAGGTTCCCGTTGCGCGGGGACCCTCGCGTCAACACCACTTGCCACGGGCAGCTTCACAAGCAAGCACCCTAGGCAGGACATCACCCCTGCTAAAGCGGATTGCAGGCTACAGGGCACCGCTATCTCCCCGGCTAGTACGAGTTTGAGTATAACTTTACTCTCTATTTTTGTCAACTATTTTCATCCATCAACGGGAAAGATAAAACTGCCTTAAATAAATCTCCATCAATGAGAATTTCAAATTCTCCTCCCTGTAACTTGGTCAATGAAGTGGCAATGGAAAGCCCCAATCCACTTCCTTCAGTTGTCCTTGAGACATCTCCTCGAACAAATCTCTCCGTCAACTCATCTGGTCGAATATTGAGTGGATTTGCTGAGATATTTTTCATTGTAAAGACTGCCATTTTTCCCTTGTGTGTCATTTCCACATAAACCCTTGAACCAAAGGCGGCATATTTATAGGCATTATTATATAAATTTTCCAAAACTCTCCACAATCTGCGCCCATCTGCCAAAATCATCATCTGATCTGTTGGAAGCTCTGAGACAATGCTTAACTTTCTCTCCTCATATTTTTCTTCAAACTCCCCATTACTTTGCTGGACGAGTTCAACAAAGTCAAGTGGGCCCATCTCCAAACTAATATTTCCACTAGAAGCCTTACTTGCCTCCACCAAATCCTCTGTCAAATTCTTTAAATGTTGAGACTTTACATCTAAGATATTCAAATATTCACAAATTTTGGGGTCACTCGGCTTTTCTCTCTTAATGAGTGCCACATAATTAATAATCGAAGTCAAAGGTGTCTTAATATCATGTGAGACATTGGTAATTAAGTCTGCCTTCATTCGCTCACTTTTTACTTGCTCCCCAATGGCAATTTCCAATCCATGACTAATGTGATTTAAATTTTCTGCTAACACAGCCTCTTTTCCATCAAAGGCCTCAATCTCCAAGTGATAATCGGTATTCCCATCTGAAATTCTCTTGATCGCCTTTGCAATAAATTCTCTCTGTAATGCATTTTTATAGAGCTTATGAAAATAAATGCAATCTAAAAATAAAAGGCAAATCATAAGCAAAAATCCCATAATTCTTGCTATCAAGGAAATGTCTTTGATAAAAAGATAGACAGCTATCGCCGTCCCAAAAATATTGACACAACAAAAAGCAATATAATTCTTGCTCAAACTGTGCATAAATGTCTGCGTCTCTGTATAGACTCCAAGTTCATCCTTGACATGCTTAATAAAGCTATTTTTCCACAAAACTCCTGCTCGCATAGCACGAATAATAGAAAAATAAGTATAGAATATACAGAGATATCCGCCCAAAAAATGAAGCATTTTTCGAACAAAATTGAGTCTCCCCCTCGGAATGAAAACTTGAATCATCTGTATAATCACTTTATCACTCAAAAAACTCAAAAATACAATGACCACCAGACAAATTAAAACATTCGTTTCCACACCAATGCGGTCAAAGCGGTAGACTATACGTGAGGACGCTCCATAGTAGGGAATTCCACTAATTTTCGTCATTCCCCAAAGTGTTGTCAACATTCCAATGCCCGCAATTGCCACAATAACAATGCTGTAAAAATACCAATTTCTCTGCCGAGCATAACGCAAATTGGCTAAATAAAAATCGTCCTTTGCCGCATAGCTTGTATCCACAGCAATGGTAATATTATAGGTATCCATCTTTAGATTTGCTGCCTGATCGGCAAGATAGAGCATATCATCGGGAACTTTGACCAAATTTGTATCGATGACAATACTATCTGAATCTAAACTTGCATACCGCCCAATGCTTTTTATATCTTCCATGCTCATAGCCTTTGCATTGGTATAGACCATCTGTCCATCACCATAGTCGAGGCGATACTTGATATTGGTTGGTTCTCCTTTAAATATCTTATAGGCACGCAAATACCTTCCAATATGATCTAATGCCTCCCGAACCAAATCGTCCTTGTCGCATAATCATCTCCTGGTCCTTTGACCTGCCTTTGGTCGCTATAGGCCTTCCAATTGACTAAATAGCTCTTGTCATCCTTTTGTGTCTCTGTATTTCTAACCACATCATCTGAGACCGCAGCTTTTAAATCTTCATCCAAATAAAAGCCACGCTTTTTGGCATAATTAAAGACATCGGCAATCGTATAGACATTATTTTCGCCCGGTCCAAGATTAATGCTAAACACAGGTTTTTTTAAGTCAATCTTGTCGTCTGTCTCAAACATATCCTGATAATTCGTATAAGTAAAAACATCTCGTATAGCCGAATCAAAAGTAGCTACAAATGCTTTGGAATCCTCAAAATTTCCAGAATTCATCCAAAATATGCCCTTGGAAAAGTTGTCATTTGTATAAATCAAGCCAACACCAACAACTAAAATAAACAATGCTAAAAAGTGAAGCAATAAAAAGATAAGCTTTCTTTTACTATAGCTTTCTCTGCTATTTTCTTCTTCCATCAACTACTCCTACTTGTCCACCTTATATCCAACGCCCCATACTACCTTTAAGTACCTTGGATCTTTTGGATTGATTTCAATTTTTTCTCGAATATGACGGATATGTACAGCCACGGTATTATCAGCACCAATGGCCTTCTCATTCCAAATCTCCTCATAAATTTCATTGATCGAGAACACACGCCCTGCATTTTTCACTAACAGACGCAAAATATTGTACTCAATTGGTGTCAATTTAATGAGTTCACCTGCAAGTGTCACTTCTTTATTGATATCATCAATGCGTAAATCTCTGCAACAGAAAACACGAGAATCATCCTGTACACTCATATTGCCAAGCTGTGTATATCTTCTCAAGTGACTCTTTACTCTGGCCACAAGCTCTAGAGGGTTAAATGGCTTGACAAATAGTCATCCGCACCAATATTCAAACCTAAAATTTTATCTGCATCTTCTGACTTCGCAGAAAGGATAATAATCGGAATGGAGCTCGTCTCTCTCACCTTCAATGTTGTCCGAATACCATCCAGACCTGGCATCATCACATCAACAATCAACAAATCTATTTTTTCTTTCTCCATCAATTCCAACGCCTCATATCCATCATATACACAGTAGACATCAAAACCTTCACCAGAAAGATAAATCTTTATTGCTTCTACAATTTCTTTATCATCATCACAAACCAATATTTTTTGCATACTATCCTCTCCCATCTATATCAAATTTTGCTTACATTGTACTGTATATCTTTCTCCTAGACAATCATTTCTCCCTTTTTCCCTTTATTGTGGTAAAATAAATGCTGTTTATACTTACATTTTTTTGAGAGGAACTTTTATGTCAAAATTTATGAAAGCTGCCATTGTGCAGGCAAAAAAAGCCTATGCTCTCGGCGAAGTACCCATTGGTTGCGTCATTGTAAAGGACAATCAAATTATTGCCAGAGGATACAATCGGCGCAGTATTGACCACAACACCTTGGCCCATGCCGAAATGATTGCCATTAAAAAAGCTTGCAAAAAGCTCGGCGACTGGCGGCTCGAAGATTGTACCATGTACATCACGCTCGAGCCCTGCCCTATGTGTGCCGGTGCGATTGTGCAAGCTAGAATAAAAAATATTGTGATTGGTGCAATGAATGCCAAAGCTGGATGTGCTGGCTCGATCTTAGATCTTATGCACATCCAGCGTTTCAATCACCAAGTGGACACCCTTCTACTTGATGGAGAAATCCACGAAGAATGTGTCGAATTGCTCAAAAACTTTTTTAGAGAACTTCGACAAAAGAAATTAACATAAGCACATTTTTGCTGCGCCGTAGATGCCCGCATCATTTCCTAATGTGGCTAAAACAATGTCTCCCCTATTCTTAGAAATTGGCGTGTAAAAATCATACATTACCTTGATTTTATCAATCAAGTATTGCCCTGCTTTTGACACGCCTCCGCCGATAACAAAGACATCTGGGTCAACAGTCAGTGCAATATGTGAAATGGCAATACCAAGGTACTTTACCACTACATCCATCACCTGTTCAGCCAATGCATCCCCTGCCTTTGCCGCATCAAGAACTTCCTTTGCAGTCAATTTCTTACAATCGCGCAAGCTTGATTCCATATCGCTTTCTGCCAATTGACGCTTTGCCTCCTTGACAATTCCTGTCGCACTGGCCACCTGCTCAAGACATCCGTGTCCACCACAATTGCAACAGTCTTTTTCATCTGATCTCACATAGAGATGTCCAATTTCTCCAGCAAGTCCATGTCTTCCTGTGACAATCTCACCATTGATAATAATTCCTCCGCCAACACCTGTTCCCAAAGTCAGCATAACCACATCATTAAAAGCCCTTTGCACCTCCTTGCCATGCTTCTCCAAGGGCTGCAATATTGGCATCGTTTCCAACCCAGACAGAAATTCCTTCCAAGCGATCGGACAACTCTCTCGCTGGATACATATCCTTCCATCCCAAATTGACACAGACCTCGACATATCCCTTTGGAAGAACTGGACCTGGCACACCCATTCCGATGCCCACACAATCATTTAATGTCAAATTATCCTTTTTGAGATTCTCTCGAATAGATTCCGCGATATCTTCAATGACATGCTCACTATTTTCCCTGCGACGAGTTTCAATCTCCCACTTGCGAATCAACTGACCATCCGTAGTAAAAAATCCCATCTTTACACTTGTTCCACCAACATCCACACCAACGCAAATTTCCTTCATCTTCCTTCTCCTATCTTAAACTAATTTCTTTTATCATCGAGCTTCCTGCCACACGAAATCTCTCCAATGTGTGACTTGGCCTGATATCATGAATTTCAAAATCAAATGTACCATCAAACTTCTTTACGCCAATATAATTATAAATCTGGCAACGCATACCATCATATAAAAAAATATAATAATCATCGACATTTAATCCCTTATAGGACTGATCGAGTACTTTTTTGCACACCTTTTTTCCATTACCATTGTAAACAAGCAATACATTTTTTCCCTCATCTTCTACAATCAATGCCACACGGTTTTTTGACCAGGCCAATGTCTGAATTTTCCCCTTGAAATCAACCTTTCTCTTTACCTTCACTTTCGTATTTCTTTGCTGAAAAAATACCAAGGCTTGGTCCGATATGGCAAATGCCGAATTTCTACTCATATATTGTGCTCGTCCAATCAACGCATCCTTAAATTGTTCATTAAACGCACAAATCATCCGATTATCAAATTCCTTTCCTGCATCTGAAAAGTCATAAAAAGCCACATTTCCACTGAGTCCACTGTCCTTGATTTGTGCATAGCTCACCAGTAATTGACTTCCACTATCAGAGAGCGAAAGATCTGTGGGATAACCCTCTCCAGAAATTTGATTTTTAATGGTAATCTCGATGGGCGAGCCGTCCTGTTTATAAAATCGAATATAGGTCGATGTCGAATCTTCTTCCATTACAGCAACGACACCATTACTTGAAATGCTAAATCGTCCAATCGGATTGGTCGTCGCAATTGTGCCAATATTTTTCTTTTCGGTATTAAAAATTAAAATCTGATTTTTTTGCTTATCTCCAATCGCTGCATAATCCCCATTACTTACAGCCATCGGAATTTCCATCTGATAGGGCACATTCCAAACTTCTTTGCCCTCTCCATCAAGATAAATTGCTCCGTCCTTTGAGTACTTTAACAGTCCCTCACCCAATGGTTGATAGCCCGCAAAACTTCCCTCGCCCAAGTCTCTTGTCCAATCGACCTTATACTTGGTGTGCTGAATTAAGATTTTTCCCCCAAGAAAAATAACCATTGCAATCCCCAAAAAGATGGCCCCATAGAACATCCACGGACTTATTCTACCACCATTTGTCCTCTTTTGCCTCTTTTTTAAGTTTTTCTTGATTTTTTCTCTCTTTTTCAATTGCCCCGTTGTCTTCATTCTCTTTCCACTCTACTCAGCAGCATGATTTTTATATAAATCGATTGCTCCATGAATCGAATCCACTCCCTTTTCACGGACAATTTCTAACAATGCATCCACTTTTTCTATATTCAAAAACTCCTCGCCCAAATATTTTCCATATTCGTCTGCAATTTCATTTTTCAATACCTTTTGCTCGTGATCTAGGTTCACTAAGTCACCTTTGACCACTTGATAATCATGTGCCAACTTATCCTTTGTTTCCTGTGCACTTTGTAGAATTTCTTGCTGAATTCCCTGCTTGATATTTCCCTCAAACTCTTCAAGTGCCTTCTTTTGCCTCTCCTGAACATCTTCATGTAAATTCTCTAGGCGATCAATTTCTGCATCAAATTCTTCCAAATGATACCTCGAATCGTCGTTGTCATTTTTAATTCCCCTTCGAATCAATGCAATGCGTTTTTCATTATTTTTGATGTTCTTTCGCAATCGCTTGACCTCACGCAAAGCATGGAGATGCTTCACTTTCGTTTCGTTTAAAATTAGCATATACAGCCCGCCAAAAACCACCACAGCTCCGACATAAATAAGGGCCAAATACAAAGATCTTCTCTGAGGCAATGCAAAATAGATAGCAAATGGAACGACAACAAAGCAAATCAAAAAGGTAACCAACATTCGGATAAAATCTGCAAATCCCCCCATAAAATAGAGTGCATAGTAGAGTTTGGTATTGCAAAAACCTGGCACCCTATCCTTTTTTAAGATCGCTTTGATCTGTCTCTTAATATCTCCATTTTCAAGATATAAATCTGCTGTCTCTTCTTCTACCCGTCCTCGTACTCCTTTGGCTCGCTTTTTCTCTCTCCCGCTTCTTGCTTTTTTTAATTGCTCCCGAACTTGTGCTGTCTCTTGGTCATAGGTTTTTGCAACCTCTTCCCTTCTCTTTTTAATCGTTCCCGTAATTTCACTCTCTACTGCCTTTTTCTCGCTGTCTATTGCCTTTTCCAGGCGAATCTTTTCATCACTTAATTGCTCTTTTCTTTGCTCCAGCTCCAATTCATGAAGCATTTTTTCTTTTGCCGCACACAAAAAGGCCTCGACATCCATAGCTTCATCTCCCTTCCTAGATTCCTTCTTCACCGACCAAAGCTTTTGTCAATCTCACACAGTGTTCAATCGCCTGTGCCTCAAAAGTCGGATAATCCACTGTTGCAGAACCATCGGCCTTGTCAGAAATCGCACGCAAAATTAGACAAGGTATGTGATTGACATAGGCCACCTGAGCAATAGAAGCTCCCTCCATTTCAGTACAATATCCAGCAAAGTTTTCCACAATGCCATCCTTTACTCCCTGGTCAGAAATAAATTGGTCTCCACTAACTACTCTTCCCTCAAAAACCTGAATCTCTGGATTAACTTTTTGCAAAGAGCAACTGCGCTCTCTCTCCACACCTTATCTGTTGGAAAAGCCAAAACATCCATTCTTGGAATTTGTCCAAGTGCATAACCAAAATTCGTTGCATCCACATCATGTTGCACAGCATCTGTAGAAACAACAATATCGCCAATATTGATTTCACTCTTTAGAGAGCCTGCAATTCCTGTATTGATTACTCCCTCAATGCCAAAGCAATCAACTAAAATCTGTGTACATATAGCTGCATTGACCTTGCCAATACCAGAGTGCACAACGACAACCTCCCTTTTTCCCAATGTTCCACAAAAAAATTCCATTCCTGCTTTTTTTACAACTTTTCCATTCTGTATCATTTCCCTGAGTTTTTTTACTTCCTCATCCATTGCACCAATAATTCCAATCATCTACCTACTCCTTTTTCTATCTAATCTGTGGTATATTATAGCAAAAAGTAGCTAATAATCACAGCGAAAAAATGAAAGGATACTTGGCATGAAAAAAATTGTACTCACTGGTGGGGGCACTGCAGGACATGTCACACCAAATATTGCACTTATGCCCAAGCTCAAGGAGCTTGGCTATGACATTCTCTATATTGGTTCCTATGAGGGAATGGAAAAAAAATTAATTGAAAAAGAAGATATTCCTTACCGTGGGATTTCCACTGGAAAGTTGAGAAGATACTTTGATATAAAAAATTTTACTGATCCATTTCGCATTATCAAGGGATATTTTGAGGCAAAAAAAATTCTAAAGACCTACCGACCAGATATTGTCTTTTCAAAAGGTGGCTTTGTCAGTGTGCCTGTCGTTTGTGCTGCACATTCTCTCAAAATTCCTGTGATCATTCACGAATCTGATATGACTCCAGGACTTGCCAACAAGCTCTGCTTTTCGAGTGCCACAAAAGTTTGTTGCAATTTTCCTGAAACGAAAAAATATCTTCCTCCAACAAAAGCTGTAGTTACTGGCTCTCCAATCCGGGCCGAGCTATTTTGTGGTGATGCCGAATTAGCTAGACAGATGAATGGTTTTGACCACACTCTTCCTGTATTGATGATTGTTGGTGGAAGTTTGGGCTCAGCTGCCATCAATGAGACCATCCGACAAAACTTAAATGCCCTCCTTCGCTCATTTCATATCCTTCACCTATGCGGAAAAGGAAATCTTGACCAAAGCCTCCTTGGAAAAAGGGGATATATGCAATATGAGTATGTCAGTGAACATATGAAAGATTTTTTTGCCCTTGCGGATGTCATTGTCAGCCGTGCAGGAGCCAATGCCATTTGTGAAATCTTAGCCCTAAAAAAGCCAAATGTCCTCATTCCACTCGCCACAGGTCGAGGCGATCAGCTACTCAATGCTGCCTCCTATCAAAAGCAGGGCTTTTCCCTTGTTCTCGAGGAAAAAGATTTGCACAAGACCTCACTTTTAAGTTCCATACTCGAAATCTATGAGCACCGCACGGAGTATATTGAAAGGATGAATTCTTCCAATCAATCCAATGGAACAGATGCCATCATTTCTCTCATTGAGGAAATCACTCACTAAAGAGAATTACAAAAAGAGGACTGCGGTAGACTACCGAGTCCTCTCAAATCCATATCCATTTAGCTATTGCGACCAACTCTCATATCTCTCATACTTTGGACGAAAGAGAATCATTGTCAATAAGAATCCTATTGCTGCACCTGATACATGAGCCACATTGTCAACACCTGTAGCTGAAAAACCAAACCACAGCATAGCCACAATCATAATGGCCAGTTGCCTCGTCGTCAATTCTTCCAATCTTCCCCGATTTTTAATTGATGCTGCCAAGACACCTCCAGCAAGAGCAAACACTGCTCCGCTGGCTCCCGCACTCACCACAGCCTGTGCATCCTTCATGTGGACAAGCATAGAAATCACATTGGCACCAATTCCTGCCACAAAGTACACAAATCCATACTTCCATTTTCCAATGGTCTTCTCTAAATGACTGCCAAGTAGATATAAAATAAGCATATTATTGGCAATATGTTCAATGCCAAAATGCATAAACATGGATGTCACCAACCGCCAATACTCTCCCTTTTCCAAAATATAGGGCGTGTAAGCTGCTCCATAACGCAACATAAAGTCTGTGCTCTGTGAATTTCCAATTGCCTCAAGAAATAAAAAATAGAAAATATTGACTGCAAGAAGAATATAGGTTATGACCGGCTTTTCTTTTTTGAGCATCACCTATAGCTCCCCTCGAATCTTGTTCGCAATCTGTGCTAATTCTTCCTTATTTGATTCCTTGGATTCCCAATCTAGCACCTTCTCCTTTCGATATCTCGGAATAATATGGGTGTGACAATGAAAAATTGTCTGTCCTGCGCTCTCACCAGTATTCAATACAATATTAAATCCTGTTGCCTGCAATCCCCTCTCTGCGGCCTCTCCCATCTTTACACCCAGAGCCAAAATTTTTTGTGCAAGCTTTGGATCTAACTTTGAAATATCAGCATAGTGCTCCTTTGGCAAAATTAGCATATGTCCCTGCTCCACTGGTCCTAAATCCAAATAACACGAAAGTCACTATCTTCATACACTGTCTCTGACGGAATCTCACCTGCTGCAATTTTGCAAAAAATACAATCCTTATCTACCATATCTTCCTCCCATTTGCTAAATATATGCTAAAAGTATAACACCTAGCAAATAGTTTGAATAGCACCAATTACAGAGTAAAAAGAAACTTTTTTCCTGCAATTTCCACCTCATCCCCTCTTTCTAATACAACTTTTTGCTCTGGCTCCATTCTTTTTCCTTTCACATAAGTTCCATTGAGAGAATGTAAATCCACAATATAATAGTGCCCATCTTCTTCTCGGTCCACTTTGGCATGTAATCGAGAAACGCCTTCAACATCTAAGATATAGTCACAGACTCGATCCTGTTTTCCAATAGTAAATGGCGTATAAGATACAAAAATATCATCTTCACTTCCATCCATCCTCTTTAAAATTGCACCTTCTCTTGGCAAGTCAGACAAAAGTGTAGTATGCTCATAGCCTTCCTCTTCTTTTCTCTCCCCTGCTTTTTCAAAGACTTCCTCCCACTCTTTGGATTCTTGAATCTCTTCCTTTGGCACTGTCTTTTGTTTTTTCTTAAACAAATCAGACATCTTAAATTTCTTTGCACTCGGCTTATCCGGCTCTTTCTCCTGCTCCTTTGGCAAATCTTCCTTTGGCTTTACCATTTCTTTTGGCATTTCCCTCTGATTCTTTGGCATTTCCTTTTTTTGTCTCTGCAATAATTCAAGTAGATCACCCATGACATAGCCTTCCTTTAAACTTTCCTGATATAAGCTATAGCCTAGCACCACGGCTTCCTTGTCATTATGATCAATTCGCCCAAGAATTTGAGACAAAAGCTTAGAAATCTCTCGTTCGATCTCCCCCTGATAGTCTGGCATATAACAAAATGCTAACTCCAGCCCATCCTTTCCTGTATAGATATGCTCTACATCTACAATCAAATCCTTCTCATCGAGCAAATATTTTTGCAATACATAGAATGCATCATCTAAGTCCATTAAAATTTTTTTGACATCTTCTTGCACCAAAGCCCGATTCTCCATATATTGGATCAATGAAATCCGATCTGTGATATCAAAACAAAGACTTCTTTGTTCCACCTTTACTACAGGCAAAATTTTGGGAATGCGATTTTCCTCCAACATTCGACATTCAAAGTACTTTTTACTATTCCAATCGCTTTTTGGTTGTATGCACACCTGTTTCATCTGCATTTTTCTCTCGCAACTGATTTTTAGCTCCATCCGCAATCACCTCCACAAATGTCAATGCACGCATAAAATTTTCTGGATTATACTTTTTTGTTCAATATAAACTTGATGTTCTCGCCCATTTCCATTGACTTTCACCTTAAATAGGCCATTGTCAATTCCTAGAGATGTTTCTGACAACTGGTCCACCATCCCAAAGTACTGACTTGCTCTTGCCTGAATACTTTCTCGATTGACACCCTTTTTCTCATAAATTTCTTCCAAATGTGACCCTTCCTCTGCTGCCTGATGTACCACATATTCTGCAATAATCTGGCTCCTCTCTCTGTGTGCAAATAAAATTGCTGAGGCAAGACCAAATAAAATTACAGCCATCACATAGGAAGATTCAATCGTAAAGCTTGCCTTTAATCTCATATTCCACCTCTATCTCTGTGTCAATAAATAAATTCCTGCCGGAAGAACAAAGGGCAACATTGCAATGCTTTGCTTTCGCACATTTTTCCCAAGAAACATCGCCCTTACAATCAATAGTAATGACACAAAACCCATGAATAGCATCGTGCAAAAGAAAATTTCTAATTGAAGTCGAATGCCCATAGCAATACCCAAAATCATAAAAAAGTGGGCATCACCAAAACCAATCGACTGTGCGCTCAAAAAAGAAATGACAAAGATCAATCCAGCAAATCCCATTCCAAGTAAAATTTCATTATAATCAATAGCTTCCTTTTTTGTCAGCAAATAAATATATCCTACGCCCTCAAGTCCATAGCCTGCCAAAAATATACGCAGATCAATGCTCTTTTTTTGCAAGTCCTGAATACTGCAAATCAACATAAAAAGTAGAATGATTCCCCTTGCCACTTCAAAATCTACAATTTTCAATGTACACCTCCACAATAGGAACACACGCCCAAGTATTCTACCTCTGATTTTTTTACCTTTCGAACATATGCTGTAATGGCTGAACAACTTAAGCTAGAATGATAAGTTGTTCCTGACGGCATAATATAGACTGTACTACTTCCCAATGCCGCACCACAGCGTGCACAGGCATGGTATTTTCCTCCACTCTTATTTCTTAAATTGCCCACTTCAAATATACTCACTGCCCTGGCATCATTCGCTAGATAGTGACAATTTGGGCTTAGATGATAGCGTGTACTTGTCCGTCCCACATAGACCATCTCCTCATCATCTTCTTTCTTTGCTCCTTCAATCGGAAGCTCCATTCCATCTTTGCCAACCCAAGCTCTTCTTGAGCTTACAACAAATTGGTTGACACTCGTTTTTCCAAATACGGAAAAAGGCAGACGATATTGATAATCTAAGCGAATCACAATCATATTATTTTCTCTCATACAAGAAGTTTTTAGTCCATGAATTCCCTCAATGTGACGATCCTGTGCAGCGTCCCTTGCCCGCATGGCACTAAATTCTCCCAGGGCTGCCCCCTCAAGATAAGGAAGATACTCTCCCATCTTTTTTAGTACTTCCATTTCCTGTGAATCCAAGTTAAAAATTCCATCCAATGAACTGCTTGCCAACGGCAACAGAGTATACTTTGCATAGGCATACTGGCAACAATCCTTGCAAACTGATTCGACCACGGCCTGCATCCTTCTCTGTGCACGCATAATGCGCAGAGGAATCAACAAAATCATCATCAAAAAGAGAAACATTGGAAAAACAAAGGCAGCTTCCACGGTCACAGAAGCCTTCTGATACGCTCTCTTACCGCAGCCTTTTTGATCACTTGCCTGGAGAGCTGATGCCACATAGGATTGCTGATGAAATAATTTTTTAAAATAAGAGAGCATATCAGACTCCTCCTTTCCATCAATAGGCTTTCACCCCATCAACATGTAGACCATACTCTGGAGAAAGTCCAGAAAAGCTTCCTCTGGCAATCCCCAAATTTGAAAATACTCTCTTTGACTTAGCACGCACTGTGACCTTTGTTCCGTAGAGCATATTTTTCATCGCAAAGCTACTATCTGTTGCCGCAATGTGACTTTGTATTAAATCCATCATTCGATAGTCCTTCTTCTCTCCATCTTGAACAAATAAAATGAGCTTAATATAGCCTTCATAGTTAAGTCCCAAAATATTTTCTTTTTTCTCTGCCTTTACTCCCTCTTTCTCCATACTAAAAAGAGCATTTAATTCCACCTTCCACTCAGAAGCATTCTTATATAGACTCACCTCTTCGCCCTTAAGCAAATCCTGTAAATCTGTAATAGATTCTGCAAGAGCCCAAACTCCAATAATTAATGCACCAATCACACCAACTAGAGCAGGTATACAAAACATTCCTGCGATGGCCATTGCCAACTCATGTACTTGACTCATTTTTTGTTGATCCATCAAAATATGCACATAATTTAGCCCCTCTCGAATGGCCAAGATCTTAATTAAAGTCAATTCCAGATTTTTTGCATCACTATTTCTTCCATTGACAATATATTCCAGTTCATATGAACAATCATCATCGATATGATCCGTAAAGTCAGGGAAAAAATCTGTGGCATACTCATCAATTAATAAGGTGTCAATAAAACTAGGCTCTGGCTGAGTGCGAGCTGTCCTAGCCACACTGCTTGGCCAACTTTGCGTACTCCAGCTGGCTTGACTGACTGTGCGATCGATCGGGATTACTAAGCTCAAGACATCTCCTCTGAGTAAATTTAATAACCTTTCCAATTGATCTGCTCGATCTTCCTGCTCCACACCAAGTTTACTTCCAAGTTCAGGAATACTTAAATTTGCAATTCCCTCTGCAAGTTCTTCATAGTCCTCTGAATAATCGTGCTCTTCCTCTTCATCCTCCTCGTCTTCTTGAGCCTCAATCCAACTTGCCTTCTCAATCAATTCTTTCACACTTTCTTCCAGTGCCAAATCTTCATCGATGGCTGTTTGTACCAGTACCTGTCTTTGTCTGCTCTCTTCATCATAACTGTCATAGGAACTGAGTTCTCCTTCTAATCTTCCCTGATTTTCTCCTGAAAGTTGCCCCCAATCCTCACTGTGTTCTCCTTTGATTGTTTGCATCTTTTGGTTAAATTTTTCCTGTTCCTTTGCATACTTTTTTGAGAGCGACTTCATTCGATGCACTTGTTCTAGAATTTCTTCCATTTTCGCTCTAGCTGTGCTTGAACTCTGGCTCTGTGCTGCAAAGAGTGCCTCTTCTTTGGCACTTTTTTGCCCTTTTAAACTTTCATTGATCCGCTTTAATCCCTTTTCCACACGCACGGCCTGCTTTGATTGCTCGCCATAATCTTGCGTGATACTCTTCATCGATTGTGCCTCTTTTACCTTTTCCCAAAGTTTTTGTGGATCATTGGCAACAAGCACATCTCCTGCAATCTTATATTTCATAAAAGATGTAATCTCTTTTTCTAACCATGCCCCTCCATCATCGGTAACACACTTTCTGTCCTCCACCACAATTTCAGGATCTTTCAATGCATAGATTCCCGAATTTTTCACATAGGGATCGAGATAGAGTTTACATCTGTCCATCAACATTTCGTCACTTCCATAATCCCTTAGCAACAATCGGTACTTGTCCCAAAGAGCATTGTTGTACTCACTAAATACAGAATCCAGGCAGGAGTCTGCCGCCGTTTGCAAATAAAATCGCACACCGGCGGTCCTTGCTGACTCCACCAGGCCGCATAAAAGAGCACTGACACAGACCAATATCAAACTAAGAAATATTGTGACTGCACCATCTCTTTTCATGCTTAATACACCTCTTTGGACTGATTGTTGATTTCTTTGAAGATAGCCTCAATCAGCTTTCTCAATTGATTCTTAAAAATCAATACCAAGCCAATCAAAACAACGAGAATGAGTACTAACTCAATAACACCAACACCATCTTCTTCGCTGAAAAAAACTGATACAATTCTTGCATAATTTTTTTCCTCCTTTCTTATGCATATATATTAAAAATGTCATCAATGCAGGAATCATAATCATTAGCATTACAATCCCTAACATAATAAACAAAGGATTTCCCAATAATTTGGTACTTGCCTCTTCGCCAAGTCGTCTCGCCATAGATAGGCGCTCATCCCATGCACTCAGAGACTCCACACTAAGTGCAACTTTTAATCCAGCATTTCCTGCCTTTCTATTTTGCTCCAACAAACTGGCAAATTTCATATATTGCTTAATGCCAATGGCTCTGCCAAAGTCTCGATAAACTTTTGTCTCATTGACCCCTGTCTTTAATGCCACCAGCGATTTTTCCATTTCCTCATAGGCATAGTGAATTTCACCATCTTCTTCTCGATCTCGAATGTAATCATTGACAATTGCCTCCCAAGCCGTGCGTACAGAAAGACCTGCACCGATAAAGACCATAAATTTTGATACAATATCCGGGTAGTCGGCCAACACTTGCCGGCTGCGCTTTTCTACCTTTGCCCGATGATTGACAATATCTCGCATATAGATTAGCACCGCAAATAAAATGCCAATCATCCATATAATGGAATAATTTGTTTTCTCCTTACTTCGATAACGAATCTTTTTTCCATTCCAATCTTCTGGCAGAACAAATCGGTCATTGACCACCTGCTCACGGTCACTATTTTCAAGATATTGCGTAAAATCTCTAATCTGCTGTTCACTTGTTGTATAGTTTCTTGGCACAATCGTCAATGGCAACACAAACTCTTTCTTATGTTTCCCATCCGAAAGCACTAAGGTCAAACTTGTACTTACAGCTTCCTTTAAATTTTCATTATAAACTGTGCCCATTGAATCAATATAATCGATGTTTTCTGACGACCAAAGGGCTGTCATCCCATATTTAGGAATTTTTTGTGGCAATTTTAACTTTCCCGAAATTTCAGATAGACTCCTATTTTCTCCTAAAATTTCTTTTTTTAAATCTTCAAAGCACTCCACAAATGCTTTTTCTGCCTCTTGGGCCGTATATTCTCTTCTGGATACTGGAACTTCAACTAACACAGGTTTTTCTTCCAAACCATCCACATAGAGCTCATAACTTTGATCATATTGACCATATCCTTCTCTCTGAATTTGATTGCCCACCAAGAAAGAATCTGCCCCAGTCAAAAAGTGAACTGCCAAAAAATACAATGCAAATCCCATAAGAATACAAAAAATTTGTATCTTCCACTTCCAAAAAAATCGTTTGACCTTCAATCCTCATCCTCCTTAGACTTCAATCTCTAAAATCTTTGCCGAGGCATACATCGCAACAATATAGCTAAGTAGACATGCACTCATCGCCACTCGCCCAAAAAAAGTCTGATACATCGCATTAAAAAATCCTGGTGAGCTAACATCAATGTAGACAACAATAAAAATCGGAAACACATTCATAATCTTTTGTTCAAATCGCTTTGCTGCAGTCAAGGTCAAAATTTCTTCCTTTATTCTTGTCTTATCATGAATGACACCGGCCGTGTGATTAATAATCCCTATCAGCTCCCCTCCACTGCGCTTGGCAATGCGAACAACCTTGGCAAAATTTCGAATATCATCAATTCCACTTCTCTCCCCAAAATCCTCAAATGCTTTTTCAATCGGAACATTCACATAGACAAGATGTGCCATATACTCAAATTCCTGCAAGATCATACTATTTTCTCCATAAATCAGGCGAATCTCTTCGACACTCTCCTTCAATGCATTCTCAAGGGAGTATCCCGCACTCAATAGAGCTGCCAAAATCTGTATCCCTTCTTTAAATTCTAGCCCAAGCTTTTGTTTTCTTTTCTTCACCAAAATCTTCCTCTGATAGATGGGATAAATAATAGTCACAGGTAGAAAAAGAAGAAAAGCAATCACACTTCGATAAAATACATAGGAAATCACAGCATCTGCAGCCAAGGCCATCAGTACATACATCAATAATTCACGCAGGCGAAAAGTATATACACTATAATTGATAACCTGCTGCGACAAGTTTTTGTGTGTTTTTAAGCACACCAACTGGCTTAAGCGAACCGACCACTTTGTCCCTGTCACTTCCCGTCTCTTCGAAAGAAAAGAGGGGAAAAAGTTCAATCTCACCATCCCGATATTCACCTACTTCCACAATTTCAAGCACTCTTCTTGATCGATCCCTCAATCTTCCAAGATGAACAATAATATCCAGTGCACCTGCAATCTGGCTTCGAATGGCAGGCAATGGTAAATCTGCACCAGAAAGTGCCATTGTTTCAATTCGAGAAAGCATATCCTTTGGACTATTGCTATGCCCCGTGCTCAAAGAACCATCATGACCTGTATTCATAGCCTGCAACATATCTAGTGCTTCACCACCTCGCACCTCACCAACAATAATGCGGTCTGGGTTCATTCTCAACGCCGCCTTAATTAAATCGGCAATGCTAATTTTCCCCTCCCCCTCACTGTTGGCATTTCTTGACTCTAATCTCACCAAATTTTTAATTTGCATCAATTGCAGTTCTGCCGAATCCTCAATCGTAATTACACGCTCATCTTCTGGAATATAGGCAGAAAGTGCATTTAAAAAAGTAGTCTTTCCTGAATTTGTTCCTCCACTAATAAAAATATTATATCCTGATTGCACTAACTTTTTTAATAGCTGTGCAGCTTGTGGCGTAATGGAGTGAAAACGGATTAACTTGTCCATGCTAATCGGATCAGGAAACTTTCGAATCGTCACAATAGGGCCGTCCAATGATATCGGCGGAAGAACGACATGAACTCTCGACCCATCTTCCAGTCTTGCATCAGCAATCGGAGTAAAAATGTTGACACTTCGATTTACAGAACTAACAATTTTTTGGATCATGTCCTCCAATTGCTCATTGCTCTTAAAGCGTTTGTCCCATCGCACAATATGTCCCGATTTTTCCACAAAGATATTCTCTGTGCCATTGATCATAATTTCTGTGATATCCTTGTCGTCAATTAATTCCTGCAAAATATCCAGCCTTCGAAATGAGTCAAATAATGCCATTCGAAGTTCGACCTTTTTTTTCAATGGCAAATACATCTTTTTTGCCTCTTCTAACACACAATGATCAATAATTTCCATCAATTGTATATCGGTCAAATTTCTGTAATCTGTCAACTTTTCTGATAATTCTTTGTGTAGGCGTTCTTCTATATGATCATCCATATTTTAACCAACCTCCAGACGAAAAAACCACATAAAAACCACGGTGCCATGGCAATACTGAGCTGTGGATCATCTCGCCCCACCTCATAGTAATGCCCTATCTTCTTTGTTTGTATTGTTATTTTGAGAAATGAAAAGAAATAGCACAGGCGCAAAAATAGAATTTTTTTAGAATATAGTAGATAAAAAGAATAGATTGCAGCAAAACACATTCCCACAAATACCACACCTGCTCCTTCAAAAAGACCTAAAAGCCACAGAGAAGCATAATTAATTTGGCATCTCCGGCCCCCACCATTCGAAATCTGTAGAGCAAAAATAGTGGAATAAAGCTAATGATAACTGCAATAAAGAACTTTGGCCCATTATAGACAACGCCTGTGCCAAGCCAAAACAAAAGCCAAATATTTTTGATCTTTTTGTCAATCAGATCCATACAAGCTGCCCCTCCAAGTAAGAGAGCCACAAATAGTTCATTCACCCCATATTCACTCCCTTCAACACTTCCCTTGCTAGTGCAGCCACTGGCGAAATCAATAGTGAAGAAATACTTTTCTCTCCCTGCTCACTTGGCAAGGTAATTTCTTCCAACTTTTTCTTTAACTTCTCCCTTCCTGTCTCATCGAGATAGGAAAAAAATTCTTCCATTCGACCATCGTTTTCCCTTGGAATTGGCATATAGACCTTTTCACAAATTCGAAATAGATCACAAGCCCTCTTGCCAAGACTGCCAAAATCAACAATCACCGTATGATACTGACTTTCATAGGCCATGCGAAGGAGTAATTTCTCAATTTCCTCAATCCCAAGTTCTACAATATCTTCAGGATATCTCGCTGGCGGAATATAATGTAAAGTATTTTTTGTATACACAGCCATTCCCAACTTTTCCCAAGCATATTGCTCCTGCCGATAGCAGTATAAAATATCCGATAAATCTTTTGGATACTCCTGTCCTGCTTCCCTCAAAAGTCCCGAATATTCATCAAAGGACACAAGGAGTGCGGGAGCCATCTTTTCGCACTCTGCACAGAGTGCAATTGCAAAGCTTGTCTTTCCACATCGACCATAGGGCGAGAACACCCCAAAAATTTGCACTTCTTCCTTCTCTATTTTCTCTAAGGACTTATCCTTTGTCGGCTGATAGTTTGTCAAAATATGATGGAGAAAGTTCTCAACATTGACATACTTTTTCATTCCCCTGACATCAATCTCTCTTCCCACAAAGTCATCCTCTAAGAGTACAATAGTTGTCTCTGGAAGAGGCATAGACCCCACACTGGAATAGAGTTTCTCTTCAATCAATAAAATTTCGGTCTGAAATGTCGGTGCACTCTCTTGATAGCATTGGATATCTGGAAAATAACTAATACCAAAATCAATTCTTCCCTTCGCGTTGAGATATGCACACAATTTTTTGCCATAGCGTTCATCACTGTCAATAATTGCAATGATATGTCTCAAAGAATCACCTCCCTAAAAATTCCAAACATAAGACATTATCTCTTGTCTGCATTTAGTTTAAATATGAAATTATAAAAATATGGAAATTGCTCCCAAACGGGAAAGAATAAACTAGATTTATTATTTATATCATATATCATATTTACTATATTTGTCAATATTTTTTTTAATTTTTAGTGCTTTTTTTAGCTTTTTGTAGTAGAATAGGCTTATATTGATATACATATTTGATGCGGAGGTTTCGTTATGATAGAAAACAAGGGTTTACAAATTATTAGCCGAGATGATTGTTATCTCTTTGGCAAGGGAACACATTATAATATCTACCAAAAGCTTGGTGCCCACGCTTGCACAATCAATGGTACATCAGGTATGTACTTTGCCGTCTGGGCTCCTCACGCCATCTCTGTTCATCTTGTCGGAGATTTTAATCACTGGGATGCCACTGCAACACCTATGCAAACACTCTATACTTCGGGCATATGGGAGGTTTTTGTTCCTAATCTTGGTCTCAACGAACTCTATAAGTTTGCCATCCAAGCAAAGAATGGTGAAATCATCTTCAAGGCTGATCCCTACGCAAGAGCTGCAGAATATCGACCTGGCACAGCATCAAAGACTACAATTGAGCCTAAATCCTTAGTTTGGTCTGATGACAAGTGGATGACTCAAAGAGCAAAAGTAGAAATCCGCCACCAACCACTGAGTATCTATGAATGTCATTTAGGCTCTTGGAAGAAAAACGACAATGTAGAATTCGATGGATGTCTAAATTACAGAGAACTCGCTCATCAGCTAGCTGAATACCTCAACTACATGGGTTACACCCATGTCGAGTTAATGGGCATCGCAGAATATCCATTTGATGGAAGCTGGGGGTACCAGGTAACCGGTTACTATGCCCCAACCTCTCGCTATGGATCTATGGAAGACTTCCAGTACATGATTAACTACCTACATAATAAAAAGATTGGTGTTATTCTCGATTGGGTTCCTGCCCATTTCCCTAAGGATGCCTTTGGTCTTGCCAATTTTGATGGAGAACCACTATATGAATATGCAGATACTCGCAAGGGCGAACATCCTGATTGGGGAACCAAGGTATTTGACTACACAAAGACGGAAGTCAAGAATTTCCTCATTGCCAATGCACTCTACTGGCTAAATGATTTCCACATCGATGGTCTGCGTGTGGATGCTGTTGCTTCCATGCTCTACCTCGATTATGGTCGCCAAGATGGCCAATGGGTGCCAAATCAATATGGTGGAAATAAAAATCTAGAGGCCATTGAATTCTTTAAGCACCTCAATTCCCTAATTGCAGGCAGAAAAGATGGCACGATGATTATTGCCGAAGAGTCCACAGCTTGGCCAAAGGTAACTCATACCCCTGAAGATGACGGTCTTGGCTTTACTTTTAAGTGGAACATGGGCTGGATGCACGACTTCCTTGAGTACATGAAACTTGATCCGTACTTTAGAAAATATAATCACAATAAGATGACTTTAGTATGTCTTATGCGACAAGTGAGAATTTTATTTTGGTTTTATCCCACGATGAAGTCGTCCACTTAAAGTGTTCCATGATCAACAAGATGCCTGGCATCTATGAGGATAAATTTGCCAACCTCAAATGCGGTTATGCCTTTATGATGGGACATCCTGGAAAGAAACTCCTTTTTATGGGGCAGGATTTTGCCCAATTCCACGAATGGGATGAAAAGGTGTCCCTCGATTGGTATCTGATTGATGAGCCATTACACAGAGATGTCAATAATTTCTATCGAGGACTTCTTCATATTTATCAAAAATATTCCTGTATGTATGAGCTAGATGATAGTTGGGATGGTTTTTCATGGATCAATGCCGACGATGCTGACCGCTCCATCTTCTCCTTTGTTCGATATAATAAGAAGAAAAAGAAGAATCTTCTCTTTGTCATTAACTTTACACCAATGAATCGAGAAGATTATATGGTCGGTGTTCCAAAAAAAGGAACTTATCGTTTGATACTCGATCAACTCCATGGCTCCTATTCTCTAGTCAATAAAAAGCCTATTCCATTTAAAGCCGTAAAAGGAGAGTGTGACCACCAACCATACCATGTTAAATATCCACTGGTACCATATGGCGTGGCTATTTTCGAATTTTCATAAATAAAATCACAAAGGGGAGGGACTCTCATTGAGAATCCCTCCCCACCTTATGAACTTTATTTTAGAATAGCAAAAAAGCCATCCCCCAAGCTCTCGTCGTCTTGAAAAAAGGCTTCTTAGTGCACCTTCAGGGACTCGAACCCTGGACAAATAGATTAAGAGTCTACTGCTCTACCAACTGAGCTAAAGGTGCTTATCTTTGTTGTTTTTTCTTGTGTTCCGTGGCACAGTCATAATAATACCGTATAGCCATCAAAATGTCAACACTTTTTTTGTCTTTTTTTTTAACTTTTTATTTTTCTATTTTGCCTTTTCTTTTTGTGAAATTCATATTATAATGTACAAGATAAATAATTTATTTTTTATGAGGAGGAAATAAATATGCATATTGCTCAAAGTGCAAGTCCAAGGGAGATTCAAAAATCAGCTGAGGAACTCTATCGCGGAGGATATTTTTGTTGTGAAGCTCTGATGTCCGCTATCAAAAAGGGATTCGATCTCGATGTTCCTGATGAAGTCATCGCTATGTCTTCAGGTATGTCTGTTGGTGCAGGTAGATCTGGATGTATGTGTGGTGCACTAAATGGTGGCATTATGGCCTTAGGTATGTTCTTTGGACGAACAGAACAAAATGGTCCAAAGGATCCAAAGGTGGTAAAGTGTATGGAACTTTCCAACGAACTTCACAGCTGGTTTAAAGAGGCCAATGGAAAGCATTCGGCATGCTGTAGAGTCCTAACTAGAGAATTTGACATGGGCAAAGGCGAGCACAAGGAACAATGTATTCGATACACAGGTCTTGCAGCTTGGAAGGTTGCCGATATGGTTTGTCGCGAACTTGGTGTTGAAAATCTTGATGCAGAAAAAAACCCTGCTTAATTTACGGAGGATGATCCATGACCATCATTAAGAAGGTTTCCATTCCATTTGCAGCTGTTATGCTTGGATTAGCTGCTCTTGGCAATCTATTACAAAGTTATTCCGAGGGATTGAGAGCATTTTGTGGCCTACTGGCCACCATCTTTTTGATTCTATGTCTCTTAAAGATTTGCCTTTATCCAAAAGATATTGTAAAGGATTTTGAAAATCCAATACAAGCGAGTGTTGCAGCAACCTTTCCAATGGCTTTGATGCTTCTTGCAACCTACTTAAAGCCTTTATCTGCACCATTAGGTCTTTTGTTGTGGTGGATTGGTGTCTTGCTTCATATTTTATTGATCGTCTTCTTTACACTTCGCTTTGTTTTGAAGTTCGACTTAAAAAAAGTATTTGCCAGTTGGTACATTGTCTATGTTGGTATTGCGGCGGCCTCTGTGAGTGCACCAGCATTTAAACAACAGGCATTTGGTGCTTTTGCTGCCTATTTTGGTCTTGTGACTCTGATTATTTTGCTTGTTGTGGTCACTATTCGCTATATCAAGTGCCCTGTGCCAGAACCAGCAAAGCCATTAATTTGTATCTATGCTGCACCAACTAGCCTCGTTATCGCTGGTTACATTCAATCTGTTGCCAATAAATCAAAAACTTTGGTACTTGTCCTACTTGTGGTGGCAAGCATCCTCTATATTTTTGCACTGGTTCAGGCTATTCGCTGTTTGACACTTCCATTTTATCCTAGCTATGCAGCATTTACCTTCCCATTTGTCATCAGTGCAATTGCAACAAAACAAACAATGAAAATGTGTGCATTACCTGCACTCAAGCCATTTGTACTGATTGAAACGATAATCGCAATCTGTCTTGTTGCCTACACAACAGTAAGATTTTTACAATCTCTCGTTTCAAATAATAAATAAGATAAGCTCTGCAAAAGCAATTGCCTTTTGCAGAGCTTATTTTACTTTTTTCTTCTTGCAATTAACTTGCAAATCTTTTGTCCTCGCTTTGAGAATTTTTCTTCATACTCTGTCAGAATATTGTCAACACACTCTGGCTGAGCATGAAAGTCTGTTGTCTGATAGATAATCTCCCATCCAGCCTCTGGAATTGCTTCCAAAGAATAGGCAAATAAATCCACATTGTCGGTCTTAAACTCGACAACACCATCTTCCTTTAAAATTTGGTCATACACAGCCATAAAATCTGGAGAGGTCAGCCTGCGCTTTGCATATCTAGCCTTTGGCCATGGATCAGAAAAGTTCAAAAAAATCTTATCCACTTCTCCTCTTGCAAAGCACTCACCCAATTTCTTTGCATCCACACACATAAAAAAGAGATTATTATACTTTCCATTCTCTTCTTCAAATTGATGTTTTCTCTGCAATGCTTTCATCAAAACGCTCTCATATCGCTCAATGCCAATAAAGTGGATTTCTTTGTCTCGATCAGCCATTCCTCGAATAAACTGACCCTTTCCCATTCCAATTTCAATATACAACTTGGCCTTTTTTCCAAAGAGTTCATCCCACCGCCCCTTATACGCAGTGACTCTCTCACCACTAATACAATCCTCACTACTTGCAATAAATTCCTCACAACCTGGAATATGTCTAAGTCTCATTTTTTACCTCTCATTCTTTCTTTTATATCTTAACATTGTAGACGGTATTCATACAAGCCAATTTCTAGTATAATATAATCTAGTACAATATAAATAGGAAGAAAAAATACACAGGAGGCAAATATGGGAACAATTCATTCTGAAGTTCTTCGCCTACAGCGAGAAATGGAACTTTCCATTCAAGAAAAAAACTATGCTCTTGCCATAGCAAAATCCAGACAACTCCTCGAAATGATGGTTGATGATCTCTGTCAAAAATACAATGTCCATGGTCAAGACCTCTCTGACCGCATTGATGCTCTCTCTGACATTCTTTCATTTGAAACACAGGATCATTTCCACGCAATCAGAAAAATTACTCTGAATAAGGAAAACACTCCAAGTAGTGCCAATGCCCTCAAGGCCGAACGATTTCTACTTCAAGAAATTGAAAATTATCATGAATTAATGATGCAGACCACCCCAAATAAAAAACAGCGTCGCTCCTATATCTCTCACCCAACATCAAGGAGATTACATCGGGAACACTTTACTTTTTTAGAAATTTTTGTATTTGTTATTTTCATGGCTATTATAATTTTTGTGACTATTCGAATTTTTCTGCACAAAAATAATGCAATAGAAATTGTACAAACCACGGTGACAACCACAAAAGCCATTCCAGTTCAAAAATTCTATTTTACAACCGCCAATTTAAATGTACGCCGTTTGCCTTCTATGGATGGGGAAATTATAGCTACTCTCCCCAAAGGAAGTAAAATCGAAGTAATTCAAGACTATGATGCCAACTGGTGCGAAATTTCCTATGGTGAAAATGCCGCTTATGTTTCACGCAAATATATTGTTCCCCAATAAATTTATAGCCAACATTTATAGTGAAGTTGAAGTATTTTTATTTTCTGTCTTTTTTTCTTATTGTGCACTTTTTTTCTATTTACTTTTTTTTTAAAAAGTCTATGATAATTATTGTATGTAGTATTTATATCAATCTCTGAAGAAAGGAGGATGTGTATGAATGAAATTATAGGTGAGCTCTCCAACATTGAAGAGTCTACATCTGGTATTATCGAAGCTGCTAATGCCAAGAAAAAAGAACTGGCCGCCCAAATGGATCAAAAGACAAAACTTTGGGACAAGGAACTGGCAGAGCAAACACAGCAAAAGATTCAAAAACTCCGCACAGAGATGCAAAACACCATTAGCAAAAATCTTGCAGAGCAAAAAGCAAAATCTGAAGCTGAATTGAAAAACATCGAAGATGTTTTCAAGAAAAAAAAAGACTCCTATATTGACAAATTATTTACACAAATGACAAAGGAGTAGAATATGCAAAAATTAATTGCTTATAGCGCGATTTCTACAAAGATTCGTGCGATGCAGGGGAAGTTGCTGACAGACAGTGATTTTAAAGAAATCGCCGAGTCATCCTCTGTCACAGAAGCTTTGACTGTACTCGAAAAGCATAGCCCCTATGCGAATGCCTTTCAGGGTACAGATCCGGAAACACTGCACAGAAAAGACATTGAGCGAATTTTACTCACACAAAAGTACAGTGATTTTGCAAAGCTCTACCGCTTTGCAAATACTAAACAGAGAAAGTTTCTTGAACTCTACTTTATGCACTATGAAATTGCCATTTTAAAGCGAGCTCTCCGTGCATGCTTTAATCAGAAGAATATTGATATTGACCTAAGAGGTAGTATTGATTTCTTTCGCAAGCACTCTCATCTTGATATGGATGCATTGCTTGCCGCGCAAACTCTCTCTGAATTTATCGAGGCCATCAAAGGCAGTTCGTACTATGATGACCTAAATAAATTGTTCCAACAAGAAGGTACTACACTATTTGATTATGAGCTTCATATTGATCAGCTTTACTTCAAGAGGATATGGACTTTGAAGGACAAGTATCTTGGAAAATCCGAACGCCAATTTCTCACGGCGACCTTTGGTTCTCGAATGGATATGTTAAATCTACAATGGATTTATCGTTCAAAGCGCTATTATCACCTAGATAATAACTATATCTACTCGTTGCTCATACCACTCTACTACAAGTTACATGCCCCTGAAATTAAGGCACTTGTAGAGGCTGGAACACAGGAGGAGTTTGAAGCTGTCTTGCAGTCGACATACTACGGGAAGCTCGAAGCAAAACTATTTACTGACAACTTCGACTTAGAGAAGCTCTATTCAGCTGTTCTAAGTAAGATTTATCAAATGACTGCAAAGAATAATCCATATTCTATTGCCCTTATTAACTCCTATCTCTTCCATAAGGAAGGAGAAATCAATCGAATTGTCAGTACCATAGAGGCCGTTCGCTACGGTCTACCTGCCGATCAGATAATGTCGGACATTCTAAAACAAAACTCTAGGAGGTCCTCAGAATGATCGAAAAAATGAAATTCTTAAGTATCACCGGTCCAAAGGATGATATTGATAGAATAATCGACACTCACCTGTCAAAGTATGATATTCAATTTGAAAATGCCTTTACAGAAATCAAAGGCTCCTATGGACTTCATACTTACACAGAGAAAAACCCTTATAAAGCGGAGCTTGATCATGCACAAGTGTTGATGTCGTCCTTTGACCACATCGATATCCCCGAGTCGAGTGCACTCTCTGGCGATGGTGCAAAGGAAATTGTAAAGAAATTGGGGAAAAAGGTCGATGCACTCCAGCAAATTAAGGAAGCAACTGAGAAAGAGCTTTCTGAGCTTCAAACCAAGTTCGAACAAATCGGGCATTTTATTGGTCTGCGTTATGATGTCAATACAATTTTTCAATTTAAATTTATAAAATTTCGCTTTGGTCACATCACCAGAGAAAATTTTATAAAATTAAAGGAATTTATTTACGATGACATCGACAGTATCTTCTATAAGTGTAAGGAAGTCGACGGCGAGGTCTGGGGTGTGTATTTTGTTCCTGAATCAATTGCTGACAAGATGGATGCGATCTATGCTTCTTTACATTTTGAACGCCTGTTTTTGCCAGAAGGATTTGACGGAACACCTATTGAAGCCGCCAATAAATTGCAGGCACAAATTGACGAAAGAAGAAAAAAGATTCAAGGCATTGACGATGAAATCGAACAGCTTTTGCAGGACAAGAAAGAAGATCTAGCCAGTGCTTATGCACAACTTCAAAAACTCAACCTCAACTTCAATGTAAGAAAACTCGCTGCCTGCACAAAGAAAGGCACAAGAGAGTTTTATATCCTTTGTGGCTGGATGACACAGAGTGCAGCAAAAGTTCTGGATAAGGAACTTGCTAATGAGCCAGATACATTTTGTATTGTTGAGAGAGATCACGCTGATGTTGTCAGCAAGCCACCGACAAAACTGCAAAACAATACACTATTTAAGCCATATGAAATGTTTGTCGAAATGTATGGTATGCCCGCCTACGAAGAAATTGATCCTACGCCACTCATTGCCATATCCTATTCTATTTTATTTGGATTTATGTTTGGTGATGCAGGACAGGGACTGGTACTCTTACTCGGTGGACTCTTACTTGGTAAGTTTAAACACTCCCGCCTAGCCTCCATTATCGGACGCTGCGGTGTGTTCTCCATTATTTTTGGTCTGTTGTTTGGTAGTTTCTTTGGATTTGAGGATATTATCAAGCCGCTTTGGCTTCGACCAACACAGGCTATGATGACACTTCCAATGGTCGGAAACCTCAACACCGTGTTTATTGTTTCCATCGCATTGGGAATGGGCATTATCCTATTGACAATGCTTCTCAATGTCATCAACCGTCTGCGCTTTAAGGAGCCAGGCGAAGCCTTATTTGATACCAATGGCATTGCCGGTATGGTATTTTATGCTGCTGCCATTGTGACCATTGTTTTATTTATGTCTGGACACACACTTCCAGGTGGTGTCGTTTTGGCTATTATGTTTATCATTCCACTACTTGTTATCTTCTTCAAAGAACCTTTAAGCAATATAGTGGAAAAGCACGCAGAAATTATGCCAAAAGAAAAGGGAATGTTCTTTGTTCAAGGCTTCTTTGAAATGTTTGAGGTTTTGCTTAGCTATTTTTCCAACACCCTTTCCTTTGTCAGGGTCGGTGCCTTTGCTGTCAGCCATGCCGCAATGATGCAGGTTGTGCTGATGCTTGCAGGTGCGGAGAGCGGACATATCAATTGGATTGTCGTTGTATTTGGTAACATTTTTGTCTGCGGTATGGAGGGTCTGATTGTTGGTATTCAGGTTCTTCGTCTTGAGTATTACGAGCTATTCTCAAGATTTTATCATGGTACTGGTAAGGCATTTTTGCCTTATGGTAAAGAAACAAAATAATATTTTCATTTAGAGGAGAAAAGTTATGAGTACATTAGTTAAAATCACATTATCTGTTGCATTATTGTTGAGCATTGCTATCCCATTTGGTGCATATGCTATTGGCGAGAAGAACCGTGGTCGCTACAAGAGAGCTTTAGTTTCCAACCTTGTTTTGTTCTTTGGCGTGATGTTATTCACTTCTGCAATGATCTTTAGTGGAAACGCTCAGGCTGCTCAGGCTGCTGGCGAGGCTGCTAGTGCTACTGGTTTAGGTTACATTGCTGCTGCTGCTAGTGTTGGTCTTGCATGTATCGGTGGTGGTATTGCCGTTTCTGCTGCTGCAAGTGCTGCTCTTGGTGCAATTAGTGAGGATTCTAGCATTCTTGGTAAGTCATTGATCTTTGTAGGTCTTGCAGAGGGTGTTTGTCTTTACGGTTTGATCATCGCATTCATGATTCTTGGTCGTTTATAATTGATTTTAGAAAGGTCGTATTACAATGAAAATGTATCTGATCAGCGACAACCATGATACGCTGACAGGAATGCGACTCGTTGGTATCGAGGGCAGCTTAGTCCACACAAAAGCCGAGCTAAAGGAAGCCTTTAGCTTGGCCCTTGCCGACAAAGAGATTGGTGTCATCCTTCTTACAGAAAAGTTCTCTAGGGAGTATCCTGATCTTGTCAATGCCGTCAAGCTCGAACACAAGCTGCCACTCTTTATTGATATTCCTGACAGACATGGTACGGGACGCAAACCAACATTTATTACAGATTACGTCAACGAAGCCATTGGCTTAAAGCTATAACTTTACAGAAAGCAGGTGATCGCTTTGACAACCGAAGAAAAATTACAGCATTTCCACGAAGCTTGTATTGCAGATGCCAATACACGTGCAAAGCAAATCATTGATGAATATAGCTCTGCACTTGAAAAGACATTTGAAGATCACAAGCACGAAAATACAAGACGTGCACAATTGCAATTAAAAATCGAGGAGGAGAAAATTCACCGAGAGGGCAATAAGCAACTCGCTCTCGAGCAAGTGAAGTTTCGCCGTGTACTCGGCTGCAAACAAGATGAATTGACGAATGAAATTTTCGAACAATTACAAAAGAAACTTGAGCAGTTTATGACTACATCTGAATATATTCTGCTCCTTGAAAAACAAATTGCACAGGCGATTCAATTTGCAGGCAAAGACGAAGTACACATCTACATCGATCCTGCAGATGAGAAATTGCTCTCTCACCTCTCTCCTCAATACCGAGAGAAAATTCAAATCAGCGAATATTCTTTTATGGGCGGCACCAGAGCGGTTATCCCACATAAGAATATATTGATTGATCATTCCTTTGAAAAGAAGCTACAAGAAGCAAAGAAGGATTTCCATTTTGACCTTGGAGGTAATAACAATGAATAAAATAGGAACCATTGTATCCATCAATGGACCAATTGTAAAAACGGCAGGTGATGTCGGATTTGTTATGCACGAGATGGTCTATGTCGGCAAGGAAAAACTCGTTGGCGAGGTCATCGGTCTGACAACAGACTTTACAATTGTCGAAGTATACGAAGAAACAAGCGGAATTAAACCAGGTGAAACAATTGAGGGAACTGGCGCACCAGTCAGCGTCACATTGGCACCTGGTATTTTAAATAATATCTTTGATGGTATTGAGCGTCCACTTTCAGAGATCGCCAAGGAAGGCGGAGCCTATATTTCCCGCGGTATTAGTGTCGAATCTTTGGATACAAAGAAAAAATGGCAGGCACATATTACTGTGAAAAAAGGTGACCATTTGCTCGGCGGATCTATTATTGCCGAGGTACAGGAGACTCCTGCGATCTTGCACAAGGTTATGCTTGCTCCAGACAAAGAGGGATATGTTGAGGATGTCGTAAGTGATGGAGAATACACCATCAATGAGACCATTTTGACTCTTCGCCACTATGATGGCTCAACAGAAGAAATCACAATGACTCAACATTGGCCAATTCGTGTGCCAAGACCAACAGCAAAGCGTTTCCCTGCATCTGTTCCCCTAATTACAGGTCAGCGTATCCTCGACACGCTCTTCCCATTAGCTAAGGGCGGTACAGCCGCTGTCCCTGGTGGATTTGGTACAGGTAAAACTATGACTCAGCACCAGATTGCCAAGTGGTCTGATGCCAATATTATTATCTACATCGGTTGTGGTGAGCGTGGAAACGAGATGACTCAGGTTCTTGAGGAGTTCTCCGAATTGATCGACCCAAAGACGGGCAATCCATTGATGGACAGAACCACTTTGATTGCCAATACTTCAAATATGCCTGTGGCTGCCCGTGAGGCCAGTCTCTATTCAGGTCTAACCCTCGCTGAGTACTACCGTGATATGGGCTATGATGTTGCCATTATGGCGGATTCTACTTCTCGTTGGGCAGAGGCTCTTCGAGAACTCTCTGGTCGTCTTGAGGAAATGCCAGCCGAGGAAGGTTTCCCTGCTTATCTAGCTTCCAGACTTTCTGCTTTCTATGAGCGTGCTGGAATGATGCAAAACTTAAATGGATCTGAGGGTTCCGTATCCATTATCGGAGCTGTATCCCCACAGGGTGGTGATTTCTCTGAGCCAGTTACACAAAACACTAAGCGTTTCGTTCGCTGCTTCTGGGGACTGGATAAAAATCTTGCCTACGCAAGACATTTCCCTGCCATCCAATGGCTTGACTCCTATTCTGAGTATTTGACTGACCTTGCTCCTTGGTACACAGAGCATGTCAACAAGAACTTTGTAGATTACAGAAATCAATTGGTTTACCTTCTCAATCAGGAAGCTTCTTTGATGGAGATTGTTAAGTTGATTGGTGCTGATGTATTGCCTGATGATCAGAAACTAATTCTTGATATCGCCAAGGTAATTCGTGTTGGCTTCCTTCAGCAAAATGCGTTCCACAAGGACGATACCTGTGTTCCACTAGAAAAGCAATTTAAGATGATGGATGTCATTCTCTATCTCTACAAGAAGGCTCGTTCCCTTGTACATATGAGTATGCCAATGTCTGTCTTAAAAGAAGATCCTATTTGGGATAAATTAATTTCTATCAAGTACGATATTCCAAATGATCGCTTGGATATGTTTGACGATTACAAAAAAGATATTGATCGCTTCTACGACAGTATCATGGAAAAGAATGCATAGGAGGGCATAATTATGGCTATCGAATATCTTGGACTCAGTTCTATAAATGGCCCTCTTGTTGTCCTAGAGGGCGTAAAGGGTGCAGCCTATGACGAAATCGTAGAGATGGATGTCAATGGCAAGGACAAAAACTCGGTCGTATCGTAGAGATTAATGACGACAAAGCTGTAATTCAGGTCTTTGAAGGAACTGAAGGTATGGCACTTAGAAATACACATACAAGACTTACAGGACATCCAATGGAAATCGGAGTATCTGCCGATATGCTTGGTCGAACATTTAACGGTCTCGGTCAGCCAATCGACGATCTCGGTCCAATTAATGCCGATAAGATCTTAGATGTCAATGGAAAACCTCTTAACCCTGTAACAAGAGAGTACCCAAGAAACTACATCCGTACAGGTATCAGTGCCATCGACGGATTGATGACTTTGATTCGTGGACAGAAGCTTCCTATCTTTTCTGGAAACGGTCTTCCACATGATGAACTTGCTGCACAGCTTGTTCGCCAGTCCTCTCTTGGCGATGATGCCAACAGCGATGAAAAATTTGCCATTGTCTTTGCCGCTATGGGTGTAAAGCACGATGTTGCCGATTTCTTTAAGAGAACATTTGAGGAAAGTGGTGTTAGTGACCATGTGGCCACCTTTATCAACCTTGCCAATGATCCCGTTGTTGAGCGTTTGATCACACCAAAAGTTGCTCTGACACTGGCAGAGTATCTTGCCTTTGAAAAAGGAATGCATATTCTGGTTATTCTCACGGATATGACTTCATTTGCCGAGGCGATGCGTGAGGTTTCCTCTTCTAAGGGCGAGATTCCTTCAAGAAAAGGTTTCCCTGGCTACCTCTATTCAGAGCTTGCTACAATTTATGAGCGTGCAGGTATTGTTTCTGGTGTCAATGGATCAGTGACACAGATTCCAATTTTGACCATGCCAAATGACGATATCACTCACCCAATCCCTGACCTTACAGGTTACATCACGGAGGGACAGATCGTACTTGATCGAAACTTAAATGGTCAATCGATTTATCCTCCAATCAGCGTATTGCCATCTCTATCCCGTTTGATGAAGGATGGTATCGGTGAAGGATTTACAAGAAAAGACCATCAAGATGTTGCCAATCAGCTCTTCTCCTGCTATGCAAAAGTTGGAGATGCTAGAGCACTCGCTTCCGTTATCGGTGAAGATGAGCTTTCTGAGACTGATCAAACCTATTTGCTCTTTGGTCGAGAATTTGAAAAGAGATTTATTGGACAGGGAAAAGAAGAAAACAGAACTATTTTCGATACCTTGGAAATTGGCTGGCAACTCCTTGGACTTATGCCAAGAGCAGAGCTTGACCGTATTGATACCAAAGTACTTGACCAATATTACAAGAAGACAAAGATCAATGCCGATGGCGACATTGTAGAAGATATTTTGACAGATTTGGATGCGAATCCAGACGAGGAATAGCCTATGAATATGAATGTCTTTCCAACAAAGGGAAATCTTATTGCAACAAAGAACTCTCTGGCTCTTGCTCGTCAGGGCTATGGCCTGATGGACAAAAAGAGGAATATTTAATCCGTGAGCTAATGAATTTGACAGAGCAAGCAAAGGAAATTCAGACAGAGATTGATACAACCTTTACGGCGGCCTATGCCGCCCTCCAACAGGCAAATATTGAGCTTGGTATTGACTATGTCGAGGATATTGCCGCATCTGTTCCTGTAGAAAATGGCGTTCGCATTAAGACAAGAAGTGTTATGGGTACAGAGATTCCACTTGTTGAATGTAAAGTCGGAGCACCAGATCTTGTCTATGCCTACTACTCATCCAGAGAGAGTCTGGATATTGCACGTGAAAACTTTCAAAAGGTAAAGAACTTAACGGTTCGCCTGTCTATGATTGAAAACGCAGCGTATCGTTTGGCCAGCAATATCAAAAAGACACAAAAGCGTGCCAATGCATTGAAAAATATTACGATTCCTGCCTACGAGACCATTACAAAGAATATTACCAATGCCCTTGAGGAAAAGGAACGTGAGGAATTTACAAGACTAAAAGTCATCAAGCAAATGAAGGGTTAATGCGGATGAGGATTGTTCACAATATCCTCGGATTGTTCATCGCCTTTCTTTGATGATTATCCTCCTATTCACATCCGTTGAGGCCATTGTCTATTGGATGCCTGGCTACTTTCGATATGAATACAGTAAATATGATGTCACCAACGATGTTTCTATGAATATGGATGACCTATTGGATGTTTCCAATCAAATGATGAGCTATCTCCATGGCGACAAAGAGAATCTCTCTGATATCACCACAACCATTGATGGTCAAAAGAATGTTTCTTTTTTTAATGAACGTGAAATTGCCCATATGGTCGATGTCCGAAATCTCTTTGTCGGTGCCATCTTTTTGAGAAGAGTGCTTATTGGCTTTATCCTTTTTTCTCTTATCTTTATGAAATGTACAGGAGCAAAGCTAAGAAGAACGGTTTCAAAGACAATGTTCATTGGCTCAATTTTATTTTTTGCATTGATTGCCGTCTTGGCTACGGTGATCTCGACAAATTTTACAAAGTACTTTATTCTCTTTCACCATATTTTCTTTCGCAATGATTTGTGGCAATTGGATCCAAGTACTGACCGCTTGATCAACATTGTACCCGAGCCATTTTTTATGGACACAGCTCGAAATATTGGCATTCTTTATGCTGTACTTGTTGGCCTCACCTTTGTCCTCGCATGGACAGTCAACCGCAGCAATAGAAAAGCAAATAAAAACTTTACTAAGTAAAAAGCACGGTCTATAATAACATAGACCGTGTTTTTTGGTCTATCTATAACGAAAGGATCTTACTTATGAGATTTGCAAAACGACTCACTAGTTTTTTATTGGCCATTGCCATTTTATTTTTTGGCATCACTCCAGACGCAAGCTATGCTGCCGTTGCCTGGCCAACAAATATTGATATCGCTGCAGAGGGTGGAATTTTGATGGATGCAAATTCTGGTGCCATTCTCTACGCCAAAAATATACATACACCGTATTATCCTGCCAGCATTACAAAAATTCTTACAGCACTCATTATTATCGAAAATTGTGATCTCAATGACACCTTGACCTTCTCTCACAACGCCATCTTTAATGTCGAGGGAAATTCTTCAAGTGCAGGCTTTGATGTCGGAGACAAAATCACAGTAAAGGATGCTCTCTATGCTCTTTTATTAAAATCAGCCAATGAGTCAGCCAATGCACTCGCCGAGTATTATGCCGGCAGTATCGATAAGTTTGTGGACATTATGAATCAGCGTGCTAAGGAACTAGGATGTACAGAGTCCCATTTTGCCAACCCAAGTGGTCTCAACAATCCAAATCACTATGTCACTGCCTATGATTATGCCTTAATTTGCCGTGCAGCATTTAATAATCCAAAATTTGTGGAAATTGATTCGACCACCTACTATAAATTGCCTGCCAGCCGCTGGGTTCCTGCGGGGCAGACCATCTACAGCCATCATTCTATGTTAAAGCGAAATAATCCGCTCCACTACGAGGGCATTATCGGCGGAAAAACTGGATTTACTAGCTTAGCAGGAAATACGCTCGTTACCTGTGCACAGCGCAATGATTTAAAGCTCATCACGGTCATTTTAAATGGCCATATGACACATTACACTGACACCAAGGCACTCCTTGACTTTGGTTTTGCCAATTTTAAGAGCGTAAAGATTTCTGACGCTGGCAATGCTTATGGCAATGTTATGCAAAATATTGAATTGGTCAAGACCAAAAATGGTCCTTCAAATATGCTCACTACGGACAAAAGTCGCACAGTGACACTGCCACAGGATGCATCTATGGCCGATACGACAACACAAATTAGCTATGATACCAATACAACTGATCCAGACAATGCCATTGCACGCATCACCTACTTTTATGATGACCACGCCATCGGTACAGACTATTTGCTCAGCAATGCAAAGACCAATGCCAAGTATACCTCGGCCGAGGCCGCCCCAAAGGCAGCAGACAATGACCCTGCCCAAATGGTTGCCCCAGGATCCGATGGCAATGAAAATTCTGAGGATCTTCCAGCAAAAAGTCTTTCCCCATCCTCAAAAAAGACGATGCCTCTAAAAAAAGGTCTAAGCTTTCGACTACGCATAATAATTGCAGCGGCCTCTGCGGTCATTGTTCTTATTTTTATTGTCATTATTATTTCTAGGCGAGGAAGAAATCATCGAAGATCAAGAAGGAGAAGACGCAGAAGATAATTTTATATTTTGTAAATATTAAACTATTCTTTATTGTCTCTTACCCTTTTCTTTGCTATGATAGTAAGATGGTTTTAGATATTATAACCAATTTTCACAACTTCCTATAGTGAGAATTGACGAATAGAAAGGATTTTATTTATGAAAAAACTAATATTTGCCGCTGGAATCTTATCTCTTGGTCTCTCTATAACCGCATGTAGTCCATCTGCTGTGGACAAGAACTCTTCCGACCAAGGAACTACGACTACAGCTTCTTCCGACACAAAAAAGGAAAAAGAAACAACAAAGGCAAAGACGGATACAGCCAATGTGTATCCAAAATTTAGTGCTCCTGGCTATGCAGTTGGAGAAATCCCTGCCATCCCTAGTGTAACGCTTCCAGCTATTGGTATATCCGAAAGCCCTAATGCCAAATTACATTAGAGATGACCAGTTCCATCTCTGCCCTTCCCGGCGTAAGTGTTGAACCTGTACACATTGAAAATGATCAAATTACAAGGGGAGAAAGTGCTGTACAGGTAGATAAGGAAGTCGCTAGCCAGTACAGCAATGCCTCTGGTGATGGACAAACTCAATACACAGACGACACTGCGGGCATTACCCTGCAAGCCAATTCTGATGGCTCTGGACAATACACAAATAGTAAGAGAGGCATTTCACTGCAAGTTGCTGCTGATGGCTCTGGGCAATATACAAATAATCAAAAAGATATGACCATCTATATTCAAGGTGATCATTCGGCCTACACTCAGGGTTCTATTGTCATTGATAACAATGGCGACGGTTCTGGTCAATATGCCAATCAAGAAACTGGACTTACAATCAACAATGATGGAAAGGGAAAAGCTACCATTCAACTGGGTGAAGAGAAAATCACTGTGGATGCAGATCCTCTAGAAAAGCCAGCAAAACTCCCACTCCTATCTTCTGTTTCCAATGCACCATCATCCCTTGAGGCGAACAATCTACTCATTACGCTCAATGCCAATATTCTCTTTGATGTTGACAAGTATGATGTCCGCCAGGATGCCCAAACAACACTCAACAACTTGGCCAATATCTTAAAACAGGCAAATATTGCTGCATTTGAGATCAATGGTTACAGTGATAGCGATGGAAGTGACGAGGACAATCAAACTCTCTCTGAAAATTATGCAAACTCTGTCAAGGACTATCTTACTTCTCAGGGCGTAACTGCCACCATAACTACTCATGGCTATGGGAAAACTCGCCCTGTAGCATCCACAAAAACATCAGAAGGCAAACAGGCAAATCGTCGTGTGGAAATTGTAATTCCTACTAACTAAGCCTTAAATAAAAATAGGACCTCAAGTTCATCGCTTGAGATCCTATTTTTTATTTTACTTTTAAATTAAAATCGGTCTGTACAAGTGGAGCGGCATTGATATCTTTTGCATTGTACATCGTCGTCTTTAAAATCACACTGTTGATCTGCTCGATGTTGAGCACACGCAAGACATCGACACCAAAATACAATGTGTAATATCCTGCTCTCTTTGCTGGAATGTCTTCCAAAAATTCTGGTCGCAAAGTAACATCATTGACCACCGCCTCTGAAACAGAAAGTCTAGCATCAAAATCAGTCTTATTTTCAGCATAGACCTTGACCACATAGCCAAGATCTTTGACCATTGCTGCTGCGGTAACCACAACTTTGGCATTTTCATTGTCTGCAATCACTTGGTCAGTCTCTTGATCCTGTCTCGTCACTAACTTTGCTTTATTTTTTCCCTGAGGATAAATCGTAAACTTTTCATTTACAATTTTATTGACATCATCACCTTCTTGATAGGCCTGCAATGTGAAATCCACCTGGCCAAGATCACTCACACCCACTCTTTCTAAATCCTTCTTTGACCAAGTTAACTTATCCGTCGACTTGCTAATAGGATCAATAGTTGTTTGAAAATATGGATCACACATCACACCATCTACGGCAACCTTTAAAAAATCAACCTTAACAGGCTTATTGGTTCGATTTTCAAATGCCAAATCAAAGCTATAACCTTCCTCAGATTTTTCTACATCCGTGATGTAGACGCTCAAATCACTATTTTTTACTACTTTGAGGGAAAATCCTGACTTCTCGCTCTCTATACTCAACTCACTACTTGTAACATCGGAGGCCTTTGGTCCTTCACTTCCCACATCTCTTGGTCCACCACATCCATATAGGCTCAATGCAATCATCGACATTACCAGTATTCCACAGATTTTTTTAATCATCTTATCTCTTTCCTTTCACTTTTTCTCTCAGGCGCTTTAATCGATTTCGTTCACTTCTCTTTTTTCTTGTATCCTCTCTCTTCTCATATAACTCCTGCGCCTTCTCTTTGCCAACAATTTCATTGTCTTGACCACAAAGAAATTCTCCCCATTTGACTTCATTCGAATCTTTCCCCGAACAAAGCCATGCTCTGGACAGAGTGCCAATCCATAGTAATTTCTCTGATTTGCTGAAAACCATCGAATCCTCTTTCGCAACATTCGATTGCAACGATAACACAGCATATCCGCCACTGTCTTATCCGCAATCGCCTCCTCCTTGCTTGGAAACTCCCGAGAAACATATTTGGCATAATCTGGAAAGACTAGATAAATTTCTTCTTCCCTTGTTTTTGGCGTGTGATAATAGTCCAATGATACATATTCTCTTATTTTCTGAAAATCCATTGTCTGCATTACCTTGCTTGTATAATAGGCATCATCAAGAGCATGATGAAAACCTCTATCTTCATTGAGACTCATCTCCTCCACAGCCTTGTCAAGTGGAGGCTTATTTTTGTCATCACAATGGTATAAAAGAGTATATAATTTTTGAATATCATAGTAAAATAAAGGGGATAAAAAATTATTTTTGACACCATAATATTCTATATTTCTTTGCAATTCTGTCAAATCCATACTGCCCCAAGTACAAAAATGTGGTCTCTCTCCACTACAATAAACCCAATTCCAAAACTCTTGGATGACCTGTGCAAATGGTTCTCCCTGCTGCCGCAATTCCTCAATCTCCATATGAATAACTTCATAGACCTTAAAATGTATCTTATTATACACTGTTGGTCGAATCATTCTATGAAATTCCCCAATGATATTAAATTCTTCATCTAGCTTTACGGCGCCAATCTCTATGATCTCAAATGGAATCCCTGCAATCGTGCCCTCTTTTCCATCTGGGCTTTGATTCCATTCCAAATCCAAGACGATATAAGTATCCATAAAATTCCTTTCAAAAGCGATATGATATCTTTGTCATTATATCATAAGCAATTATATAAAAAAACTCCCTAGATTCCGAAATATCTTGAATTCTTCACCCATCTTTTGTAGAGTGTTTCTAATATCTCCACTACAAATAGAGGAGAGCTTCCAAGTCAGTCCCCTGAAAGCTCTCCCTCTCTATTTCTCATCCTGTTCTTCAAACCCTTTTGATAAATCCTCAATAATCTCTTTGACTGTTTCCAATTTTTTTGCACGATAGGCATTGGCTCCACAAAAAAGCAATGCATTCGGCGTGTCCTCTGTCACAGCATTGATCAATGAATCGGTGATGCAATAGGGTATCGTCGCCCTGTCACATTTCTCCAAACAAAAATGGCACTTTGTCACAGGTTTTCTCTGTTTTTTTACTTCTTCCAAAAAACTATTCTCTATCGCACGCCCCGGCATACCCACAGGGCTCTTTGTGATTTGAATATTTTCCTCTTTTGCTGTAATATAGGCATCCTTATAACTTTGTGGTGCATCGCATTCAAAGCTAGTCACAAATCGAGTTCCAACTTGAACCCCATCTACGCCAAGTTCCATTGCATGAGCCACATCGCTGTGATCATAGATACCACCAGCTAAAATAACAGGAATCTTTTTTGCATACTTTTTAGCATAATCAGCTACAACACCCAAAATTCCTCTTACTTCCTGATCAAACAGATCTCTCCGATAAGTCTTTGAAACATCCTTTGTATCTGCACCATAGGTATGTAATTCCTCAAGTGAGAAGCCAAGATGTCCCCCTGCGAGTGGTCCTTCAATCACTACGGCATCGGCTGTTGTCTTTTGCTTTCTGTCCCACATCTTTAGAATAACCTCTACCGATTTCTTGCTCGATACAATTGGTGCAAACTTTGTTCTGCGAATAGCATCCCCAAAAATTTGTGAAGGACTTAGTCCCTTTCGAAGCTCCATTCCCTCTTTCACAAGGGCCGGCAAATTGAGAGGAAGACCTGCGCCCGATACAATAATATCTGCCCCATGCTTGACTGCAGTTTTTACATAGTCCTCATATCCCTTTGTTGCTACCATAATATTGAACCCTATTGCTCCAACTGCTGCCTTTGTCTTTTCTGCAATTTCCCTTGCCCTCTCTAGCTCCTTGACGATGGCACGCATATTTGCCTGAAATGGTGCCTTATCAAAGTCAGGTTCTCGAAAGCCAATCTGCGCTGTGGAAATTAGACCAATTCCCCCTTGAGCAGCTACTGCACCGGCCAGAGAGGACAGACTGACACCAACGCCCATTCCCCCCTGCACAATGGGCCTATCTACTGTGAGATCGCCAATGACTAACTTACGCAATTTGCTCATATCTACCTCTTAAAATTTTCTATATCTTCTATATCTTTGTTCCAATAAGGCATCGACTTCCACGCCTTCCATACGCTCCAACCAATTGAGTAATTCGGCCTTCATAATTGCACTCACATCATCCATATTCTTTACTGTTGTTGGTGTCTTCTCTGGAATAACCTTATCAACAACACGCAATTCCAAAAGCTCATGCGATGTAATCTTCATTACCTCAGCTGCTTGCTTACATTTCTTTGCATCCTTATATAAAATTGAGGCAAAGCCCTCAGGAGAAAGAATGGAATAGACAGCATGTTCCATCATCCACACTTCGCTCGAAACAGCCAAGCCAAGTGCGCCGCCACTGCCACCTTCACCAATAAAAATACTTAATGTTGGAACTTTTAGGGCACTCATCTCAAATAAATTTCTTGCGATAGCCTCGCCCTCTCCTCTTTCCTCTGCCTCAAGCCCACAGAAAGCTCCTGGAGTATCGACAAAGCAAATGATCGGCCTGTTGAATTTTTCTGCTTCTTTCATCAGGCGAAGTGCCTTTCGATAGCCCTCTGGAGAAGACATTCCAAAGTTTCTAATCTTGTTTTCCTTTAAACTTTTTCCCTTTTGCTGACCAATCACGGTCACTGCTCTTCCAAAGAAAGTCGCAATGCCACCAATGACTGCACCGTCATCCGAAAAATAACGATCTCCATGGAACTCCATAAAATCCGGAAAAATACTCTCAATATAGTCCTTTGCTGTCGGTCTATCCTTACTTCTTGAAATGAGCACACTGTCCCAGGCTGAAGAAATCTTCTTCTTTAGAGATGCTCTCTCCTCTCTATTATCCTGATCGATATAATTTAGAGATTCACTCTCAGACTTATCCACATTCTGTGTCTCTTGGCTGTGCATACGTAAGATTTCTGCCAAAACATCTCTTTGATCCTTTCTCTCAACGATTTTATCCACAAAACCGTGCTCCAATAAAAACTCTGCTCTTTGGAAGCCCTCTGGCAACTTTCGCCAATCGTTTGTTCGATAACTCTTGGTCCAGCAAATCCAATCAATGCCTTTGGCTCTGCAAGAATAATATCACCAAGCATTGCAAATGACGCTGTCACTCCTCCCGTTGTCGGATCAGTCAACACACTAATAAAGAGCTGACCTGCATCACTGAGTCTTTTTAGAGCTGCTGAAGTTTTGGCCATCTGCATTAGAGAAACAATGCCCTCTTGCATTCTTGCACCGCCAGAAGCCGCATAAATAATCACTGGCAATTTTTCCTTACCTGCACGCTCCACAAGCTGTGTCACCTTTTCTCCGAGATTATGTCCCATTGAACTCATCATATATCTTGAATCGCACACACCAATCATACATGGATAGCCCTTGATCGTCGCTCTTCCTGTAATAATTGCCTCATTGAGCTTTGACTTTGTCCTTGCTGCCTCAAGTTTTTCCTCATATCCAGGAAATGCCAACATATTGGAAACTGGCATTTCCTTGTTGAGCTCCAGAAAACTTCCCTTATCACAGATCATTTCAATTCTGCGGAAGGCATGGACTCTAAAGTATCCTCCACATTTTGGACATGCATAGAAATTATTTCGCACATCTTCAACATAGATTGGTGCACCACATTTATTGCACTTCTTCCACATTCCTTCTGGTGCTTCTGCCGTATTTTTTGCCGCCTTATGCCCTGCCTCAATACGAGTGTAGGTCTTTTTAAACATACCTTCTAACATCTATGCCCTCCTGCCTAATTATTTTAAATAATCTGCAAAATATGTCTCTATAAAATTTGTGTCGGTATCTCCACGCTCAAATGCCTCGTGATTGATAATACTGTAATCAAAATCAATATTGGTGTCCACGCCTTCAATGACAATCTCACCCAAGGCCGAACGCATCTTTTCAATCGCCTCCTGCCTTGTGTCGCCATGTACAATCAATTTTAAAAGCATAGAATCATAATTTGGTGGAACCACATAGTCTGTATAGATATGAGAATCCACACGAATACCATTGCCACCTGGCACATGAACTGTTGTCAACTTTCCTGGTGATGGGCGAAATCTCTTCTCTGGATTTTCTGCATTGATTCTGCACTCAATAGAATGTCCCTGTACCTTGACATCATCCTGTGTAATTGGCAACTTTTCTCCCGCTGCAACTTTAATTTGCAACTTAATCAAATCAAGCCCTGTCACCATCTCTGTCACTGGATGCTCCACCTGAATTCGAGTATTCATCTCCATAAAATAGAAATTCTTATGTCTGTCGAGCAAAAACTCAATGGTTCCTGCATTCTCATAGTTCGCTGCCTTAGCAGCCTTTACAGCAACATCGCCCATACGCTTTCTCAAATCGGCATCAAGGGCAATGGATGGAGATTCTTCTAGTACCTTTTGATGTCTTCTCTGAATTGAACAGTCTCTTTCGCCAAGATGTACCACATTGCCATGGGCATCCGCCATAATTTGAAACTCCACATGACGAGGTTTTTCAATATATTTTTCTAGGTACATCGTGTCATCAGAAAATCCCTTAATTGACTCCTGTTGCGCATTCAAAAAATTCTCTCTAAAGTCGTCCTCTCCATAGGACACTCTCATCCCTTTTCCGCCACCACCAGCGGCCGCCTTAATCATAACAGGAAATCCTATTTCCTTTGCCTCCTCAAGAGCTTCTTCTACCTGTTTTACACTGCCTTTTGCTCCTGGGATAACTGGCACGCCAGCAGCAATCATGGTATCTCTGGCTGCTGCCTTATCGCCCATCTTTGCAATAATTTCGCTATCTGGACCAATAAACTTAATATTACACTCCTTGCAATGCTTGCAAATCGTGCATTTTCTGACAAGAAACCAAATCCTGGATGAATGGCATCTACACCCATGACAATGGCCGCAGAGAGAATCCTCTCCATATTCAAATAACTTTGGTTCGCTGGTGCTGGTCCAATACAAATGGCCTCATCTGCCAACAATGTATGTAAACAGTTGCGATCTGCCTCCGAATATACAGCGACACTCTTAATCCCCATCTCTCGGCAGGCACGAATAATACGCACGGCAATCTCTCCGCGATTTGCAATCAAAATTTTTTGAAACATCTATCTGCCCCCTATTATCCAACCATAAAGGTCAATTCTCCCATTGCGGCAATCTCTCCGTCCACAGTTGCTACAGCCTTGCCTACACCCAGAGGTCCCTTTTGCTTAATAATTTCACAACTTAATTTTAAACGATCGCCAGGAACCACTTTTCTCTTAAACTTTACCTTGTCCATGCCACCAAAGAAAGCAACCTTTCCCTTATTCTCCTCCTTTGAAAGGATGGCTACTGCTCCTGTCTGTGCCAAGGCTTCCATAATCAATACCCCTGGCATCACTGGAAGACCTGGAAAGTGACCTGCAAAAAATGGCTCATTAAATGTCACACATTTGTAACCAATAGCACGCACACCTGGTTCATACTCCTCAATGCAATCCACCAATAAAAATGGATGTCGATGTGGCAAAATTTCTTGAATTTCTTTGATTCCCAGCATACTCTCTCCTATCCGATTCTGAACAACGGCTGTCCAAACTCTACAGTTTCTTCATTTTTAATCAAAATCTCTGTCACAACACCATCATAATCGCTCTCAATCTCATTCATCAGCTTCATAGCTTCAATGATACCAAGAATTTGTCCCTTCTTCACAGTGTCGCCAACCTTGACATAAGCTGGTGAATCTGGAGATGGTGCATTGTAAAAAGTTCCCACCAATGGAGACTTCAACAAGCTGTCCCTTTTCCTCTGGTGCTGCTGGAGTTGGGACTGCGGCCACTGGTGCTGGCACTGCAGCCACTTGAGCCGGTGCTACAGCCACTTGGGCTGGTGCTACAGGTGCCGTTGGCACTACTGGTACCACGGCCTCTGGTGCAACGACAACTGACTTAGCATCATTGTTCGTGATCACAATTTCTTTTCCATCATCTGATGTCACACTCAACTGATCAATATTATTTTTGCTCACTGCCTCAAGCAACTGAATAATCTCTTCTACCTTCATTATTTATACCTCTTAAAAAGAATTGTCGCATTATGTCCACCAAAACCTAAGGAATTGCTAATCGCCACATCCACTTTCGTCTCTACTCCGCCATCTTTACAATAGTCAAGATCGCATCCTTCTCCTGGATTCTGTAATCCTACTGTCTGATGTACATAGTTGTCCTCAATGGACTTGACACACACAATGCCTTCTACACCACCTGCAGCACCCAAAAGGTGACCAATCATTGACTTGTCGAATTGACCTTTACCTTATAGGCATGCTCGCCCAATGCACGCTTAATTGCCATGGTTTCAAAGAGATCATTGTGATGCGTACTTGTTCCATGAGCATTGACATAGTCAACATCCTCTGGCTGAAGTCCAGCATCTTCGATCGCCAACTTCATCGCCATTGCTGCACCCTCACCGTCCTCAGCTGGTGAAGTGATATGGAATGCATCACAAGTTGCACCATAGCCGGCAACTTCTGCATAGATCTTTGCTCCCCTCTTTAGTGCATGCTCTAACTCCTCTAAGACCATAACACCACTTCCCTCTCCCATAACAAAACCTGCACGGTCTTTGTCAAATGGAATAGAGGCTCTTGAAGCATCCTCTGTTGTATTTAATGCGGTCAATGAAGTAAATCCTGCCATACCAATTCTTGCAATAGAGCTTTCTGTTCCACCAGCAACCATCACATCAGCCTCGCCATAGACAATGCTTCGAAATGCTTCACCAATAGAATTTGTGCCTGTTGCGCAGGCTGTCACCACATTAATGTTCTTTCCCTTTAAGCCAAATTGAATGGCTACATTTCCCGATGCCATATTCGAAATCATCAGTGGAACCAATAGAGGAGCTACACGATTTGGTCCTTTATTGACCATCTTATCATATTCTCTTTCCATTGCCTGAAGGCTTCCAATGCCAGAACCAATGGCTGTTCCCACACGATAGGGATCTTCCTTCTCCATATCTAATCCTGCATCTTCGATGGCCTCCTTGCTCGCAGCAACTGCAAATTGAGCAAATTGTTCCATTCTTCTTGCCTGCTTGGCATCCATATACTTTGCTGGATCAAAATCCTTTACCTGTGCAGCAAGCTTTGCCTTAAAATCTGTTGTATCATAATATGTAATTGGTCCAATGCCACATTTTCCCTCTTTGCAAGCGTTCCAAAACTCCTCTACGCCCAGTCCAATAGGGGTAATGGCACCCATACCTGTCACGACAACTCGTCTTTTCATAAATCTCTCCTCTTTATCTCATTTCTATTGCATGGACATACCGCCATCCACACTGATCGTCTGCCCTGTAATATACTTTGCCTCATCGCTTGCTAAAAATACCGCTGTAGCGGCAATATCTTCTGGTGTTCCCATATATCCGAGCGGAATACTTGCCAAATTGCCTCTTTTGCCTTTTCTGACAATATCGCAGTCATATCTGTTGCAATAAAGCCCGGTGCAATCGCATTGACAGTAATTCCCCTTGCGGCCATCTCTCTAGCAGCTGACTTCGTCATACCAATTATTCCTGCCTTACTTGCCGAATAATTCACCTGCCCAGCATTGCCAAGCACACCCGACACAGAGGACATATTAATAATTCTGCCACTTCTTGCCTTAATCATATATCTAGATGCCACCTGCATGCAGTTAAAGCATCCCTTTAAATTTGCTGCAATAACATCATCAAACATCTCTTCGCTCATTCTCATCAAGAGACCATCCCTTGTGATGCCCGCATTATTGACCAGCACATCTAATTTTCCACATTTTTCAATAATGGTACCGATCATCTTTGTCACTGCCGAATAGTCAGAGACATCACATTGATAAACTTCTGCACTGCCACCTGCTGCTACAATCTCCTCCACCGTCTGGTTTGCTCTCTCCAAAGAACCATTAAAGTTGACAATAACATGTGCACCCTCTGCAGCCATTTGTAATGCAATGGCCTTACCAATTCCTTTTGCTGCTCCAGTCACAAGTGCAGTCTTTCCTGTCAGTCTTCCCATTATTTCACCTCTATAAACCCTCAGCCACAAGAGCCTGAAGGTCTTCCATTGTTTCTATATTTCTAATTCTCACACTTGGATCAATTGTCTTTACAAATCCACTGAGCGTCTTGCCCGGTCCGACCTCAATAAATGTATCCACGCCGTCGGCCAGCATTGTGCGGATACTCTGTTCAAATTTTACAGATCCACTGACCTGCTTTTTTAATAATTCTCTGATATTCTCTGAGTCTTTGACATACTCTGCGGTATAATTCGCCACATATGGATGCTCAACTTGTAAAAATTTCACATCCTCTAAAAATTCATAGAGTTTCTCTCCAGCCTCAGAAAGAAGTGGAGAATGGAATGGTCCACTCACCTTTAGTGGAAGCACACGCTTTGCACCTGCTTCCTTTAATTTCTCTGATGCCTTCTCGACACCTTCTTTTGTTCCTGAGATAACAATCTGTCCTGGACAGTTATAATTGGCAATCCAAACGCCCTCAATATCTTTTAATTGTTTCCTCAATCACTGGAATGTCAAGTCGAAGCACAGCAGCCATAGCACCAACACCTGCTGGAACAGCCTCCTGCATTAAGATTCCTCTCTTTCGAACAGTTCGAATGGCATCCTTTGCTGAAAGCACTCCTGCATAGTACAGGCTCTCGTACTCTCCGAGACTTAAGCCTGCACTGACATCGGCCTTGATATGATTCTTTTCAAGCACCTTTAACATGGCAATGCCTGTTGTCACCATCGCTGCCTGTGTGTACTCCGTTAAATTTAATCGTTCATCTGGTTCAAAAACAGAGGGCAGCCATATCTATTCCCAAGAGCTTTGAAGCCTCGTCAAAGACTGCTCTTGCGTCTGCGTCTACATCATAGAAACTCTTTCCCATTCCTGTCTTTTTGTGCTCCCTGTCCCGGAAATAAAAAAATGCTGTCTTCATAAGCCCTCCATTAAGCAAACTTCGTGATATTTTTAATTAGTTCCTCTGCTTGAGAAATAATCGAATCGATCATCTCCTTACAAGTTTCTTCCTTCTTTACTAGACCAGCAATCTGTCCAGCCATCACTGTGCCATTGGTCACATCGCCCTCCTGCACAGCCTTTCTCAAAGCACCCAGTGTCAAGTACTCAAGTTCCTCAAAACTCTTTCCCTCAGCCTCAAGCTTTGCATATTCCCTTGTCATCGCATTTCTAAGACAACGCACTGGATGTCCATGGCTGCGGCCCGTCACTGAACTATCAATGTCCTTTGCAGCAATAACTCTTTGCTTATATGCCTCATGTACAATAGATTCCTTGGATACAACAAAGCGTGTTCCCATTTGAACCGCTTCTGCACCAAGCATCAATGCAGCCATCAATCCTCTTCCATCTGCAATACCACCTGCAGCAATCACCGGAATACTCACTGCATCCACAATCTGTGGCACAAGTGTCATAGTGGTCGCTTCACCAATATGTCCACCAGACTCTGTTCCCTCAGCCACAACAGCGTCGGCACCACATTTTTCCATTCTTCTTGCCAATGCAACAGATGCAACTACAGGAATAACTTTAATTCCTGCTTCCTTCCACATTTGCATATATTTCTCAGGAGATCCTGCACCTGTTGTCACTACCTTGATTCCTTCTTCGACAACAACCTTTGCCACATCATCCGCATGTGGTGAAAGCAGCATAACATTTACACCAAATGGCTTATCTGTCAATGCCCTTGCCTTTCTGATTTCATCTCTAATCACTTCTCCTGGTGCATTTGCTCCTCCAATTAAGCCAAGACCACCGGCATTAGAAACTGCTGCTGCAAGGTGATGCTCTGCAACCCATGCCATTCCGCCCTGAATAATCGGATATTCGATTCCAAGTAATTCTGTAATTCTGGTTTTCATATTGATTAACTCCTCAAGCTTATTGGTTATTAGATTTCTACTCCCTTGGCCTTAAGATAATCTACAACTGCACCTACAGTTGTGATCTTCTCCAAATCCTCTGAAGGAATCTCCACACCATACTCGTCCTCTAAAGACATTACCATCTCAAAAAGGTCAAGTGAATCTGCACCGAGATCATCCTTAAAGTTAGCCTCCAAAGTAACCTGATCCTCGCTAATGTTTAACTGGCTGGCAATAATTGACTTAATCTTCTCTGACATTTTCTTTCTCCTTTAAATAAAAAATTAGTATTTTATTACAGTCGCACCCCAGGTGAGACCGGCCCCAAAACCGGAGAGAACCAAGACATCGCCCTTTTGAATTCGGCCACTTCTTATCTCCTCATCCAGTAGAATTGCTACACTCGCTCCAGAGGTATTTCCCACTTTAGATAAATTCATTGGGAATTTCTCCATAGCTTCCTCTAGTTTTTTTGCCACTGATTGGATAATCCGCTCATTGGCCTGATGCAAAATATACCAATCAACTTCCTTTTTTGTGATCTTCGCTCTTTCTAACGCTTGATCAATAACCTCTGGTACTATGCGCACAGCAAATTTAAATACTTCCTGACCACACATTTTTACATATGGATTTTCCCCAAATGCTTCTCGCACCAAGGAATCCCCTCGACTGCCATCTGATCCCAATTTTGTTCCCAAAATTCCATCGACTACTCGTTCGCTCTCTTTTGCTTTCAATACCACAGCACCTGCACCATCTCCAAAGAGAACACAGGTCGAGCGATCACTCCAGTCCAAAACTCTTGAAAATGCATCTGCACCGAGCACCAAGGCAGAGCGATATCCCCCTGCACGCATCATACATTCTGCCGAATGTAGAGCAAAGACAAATCCTGAACAAGCTGCACTGACATCAAAGCACACGGCATGGCTTGCACCAATTCCAGCCTGTACCTCACAGGCACATCCTGGAAAGCTCTTATCTGCTGTGGTCGTCCCTGCGACGATCAAATCAATGTCCTCTGCATCCACTTTCGCTGCATCCAAGGCCCTCTTTGCTGCCAAGGTGCTCAAGGCAGATAGGCTCTCTTTTTCACAGATGCGTCTTTCTTTGATTCCTGTCCTCGTAGAAATCCACTCATCCGAAGTATCCACGATTTTTGCCAGGTCATCATTTGATACAATCTTTTCAGGAAGGGCTGAGCCACTTCCGACCAGTAATATCTCCATAAGCCTCCGTTCAAAATCATTTTTCTACAAATACTTTGATACTCAAAATATTCTAATCCAGTAGCCAAATAATGTCAAGAAAAAAACTAAATAACCAAAGATCTGGCGATTTCGATGATCACATCTATGGCACTTTCCATAGTTTCTAGACAGGCAAACTCATATCTTCCGTGCATATTTTCCCCACCAGCAAAAATATTCGGTGTTGGAATTCCCATAAATGAAATTTTTGAACCATCAGTTCCTCCTCTCACGGGTTGAATGATCGGCTCAATATTTAGTGCTTCCATTGCCTTTTTTGCCAAATCAACACAGCACATATCCTTTTCAATCACCTTCTTCATGTTGTGGTATTGATCTCTCATCTGAACTTTCACTCTCTCTGTGCCCAGTTCCTCATTCATTCGCCTAGCAATTTCTTCCACCAAGGTCTTTCTACTCGCAAATTTCTTATCCTCAAAATCTCGAATGATGTAGCTACTCTTTGCCTCTTCGACATTTCCAGCAATCTCCATCAAATGAAAAATCCTTCATAGCCCTCGGTGTGTTCTGGTTTCTCCTCCTCTGGAAGCTGGCGATGAAATTGCATAGCTAACTCAATCGCATTGACCATTTGATTCTTTGCTGTTCCTGGATGGACATTTCTTCCAAGGAAAGTAATATCTGCACTAGCGGCTGAAAATGTCTCATACTCTAGTTCTCCAAGTGGTCCCCCGTCCATTGTATAGGCAAAGTTGACATTAAAATCCTTGACATCAAAGTGATCTGCTCCTGTTCCAATTTCCTCATCTGGTCCAAATCCCACTCGGATTTCACCATGCAAAACCTCTGGATGTTGATGGAAATATTCCATTGCCGTCATAATTTCTGCAATTCCTGCCTTGTCATCCGCACCGAGCAGAGTGTGACCATCCGTAGTAATCAATGTCTTTCCCAAATATTTTTTTAAATTTGGAAATTCTACTGGATCAAGAACATACTCCCCATCACCAAGAGGAATGATTTGACCATTATAATTTTCAATAACCTGAGGTCTTATATTTTCTGCATTAAAATCTGCTGTGTCCATATGGGCCAAAAATCCAATTTTCTTTTTTGCCTTTGCATTCGCCCTCAATGTGCCTACAATATAGCCATTGCTTAAATAGTGAATATCCTCTAGCCCTACAGCTTCCATCTGTGGCCACAAAATATTCTTGGCAAAATCTTCTTGACTCTTTGTACTTGGTATGCTCTGACTGTTTTCATCACTTCTTGTGTTGACTTTGACATAACCTAAAAATCTTTCCAATAAATTTGTATACTTCATATTCCTCCTCTCTACTCTCTCAGCAATGCTTGATAAATTTCTCTCTTTGACACTCCCCTGTCTCTGGCGGCCATACGCATCGCTTCCTTGTGATCCATTCCTTTTTTCTCATAAAAGGTCACATGTTCTGCAATGCTTAGGCTTTCCCATTCTCTTTGTTCTTCTTTGATGTACTCTGCATTACTTATTCCCTCGATGACTAAGACATATTCTCCCCTAGGTTGCAAACCATCCTCCTCATAGGCCTTTACAGCCTCACCCAGGCGAAATTGAAGCACTTCCTCATGAAGTTTTGTCAGCTCCCTGACAATACTAATTTTTCTCTCCTCTCCCAGTACCTGCATCAGTAGTCGCAAAGTCTTCACTAAGCGATGAGGAGCCTCATATAAAATCATAGTTCTTGTCTCTCGCTTCATTTGTTCGAGAACCATTTCTCTTTCCTTTTTATCCACAGGCAAAAAGGCTTCAAATGCAAATCTCCTCGTTGGTAATCCACTCAGGGCGAGTGCACTCACACTGGCACTCGCTCCTGGAATGACACTCACCTTCACGCCATTTTCATAGGCAATGCGAACCAAGTCTTCCCCAGGGTCAGAAACTGCTGGCATTCCCGCATCCGTCACCAGTGCAATATTTTTTCCAGCCAATGCCTGTTCCACTAAAACCTGAGCCTTTTCAATTTTATTGTACTCATGATAACTTGTCATAGATGCCTTAATTCCATAGTAATTAAGCAAATGAATTGTATTTCTTGTGTCCTCTGCTGCCACAATATCCACACTTTTTAAAATTTCCAATGCTCTCATCGTAATGTCTTTTAGATTGCCAATTGGTGTTGCCACCAAATAGATGATTCCTGCCATTTTTCCTCCTAATATCCATAGATTTCGAGCAATTGCTTGGTATATACTCCAGGTCTTTCGTATACAACCATTGCTGGTTCCAACTTTAGGAAATGCCCACCTCCCTTTGCTGCCTCAATCAATACCATATTGGCCTCTTTATCTGCATAAGGATGAACAAAGCACATTCGCTTGGGTTCTAATTTGTACTTGCTCATCCATTCCATAATTTCGACTAAACGATGTGGGCGATGAACCATAAAAAATTTTCCATTGCTCTTTAACATCTTTGCTGCACTTTTGATGATGTCTTCCAGGGTGCAAAGAACCTCATGCCTTGCAATGGCCAGTGCACTATCTGGATTTAATGCCATGCAAATCATTCATATAGGGCGGATTGCTGGTCACCACAGAGAAACTTCCCACAGGCAAAATTTCTTCCACAGATTTGATATCCCCACAGAGAATGCGAATTTTTTCCTCCAGCCCATTGACCTGCACACTGCGCCACGCCATATCAGCCATATCCTCTTGAATTTCCAATCCCACAAAATGTTTCCCCTGGCTCTTTGCTGACAATAACAAAGGAATAATGCCTGTTCCTGTGCCAAGATCTAAGACATTCTCTCCTGGCTTTACTTTTGCAAATCCACTGAGCAAAACAGCATCCATTCCAAAACAAAATTTTGAAGGATTTTGTATAATCAAAAGACCACTGCGCTCTAAATCATCAAAGCGCTCTCCCTCTCTTAGCCATTGATTTTCTATCACCTTGACACCTTCTTATTTTGAAACTTATTGGAAAAATTCTTTCTCTTTGCCCTTGTATTTTCCACTGCACTTTCCACCACTTTTTCTGGTGGTTTTTGTGGAAAAATCCCCTTCTTTTTCTTGGTTACAGAGACAATATCATCTACCGAATATTCCAAAATTTCTTTCTCATCATTTGATTTCTTTACCAAAAGACGCACTTTTTGTCGCAGCACATTGACGCCCATCACTACGCCGCTACATCCATCCTTTGTCTCAACAAAATCTCCTTCCTTTGGCAAGGTACTATTGAGATACTCATAGGTTTGTGCTTCATTTTTTAGACAGCACATCAAACGTCCACAAACACCACTAATTTTTTGGGGATTCAGTGACAAATTTTGCTCCTTGGCCATCTTAATAGAAACGGGAACAAAATCAGACAAATAGCTGTGGCAACAAAGTGGTCTTCCACAAGATCCCATCCCCCCCACAATCTTTGTCTCATCTCGAACACCCACTTGACGCAATTCAATGCGAACCTTAAAGATGGCTGCCAAATCCTTCACCAATTCCCTAAAGTCCACTCGACCATCCGCTGTGAAATAAAACATCACCTTTGTTCGATCAAATGTATATTCTGAGGAAATTAATTTCATTTCCAGTCTATGTTCTTTTATTTTGTTTTTGCAAATTCGAAAGGCTTCTATTTCCTTTTCCCTATTCTCAGAAAGTAATTGCAAGTCCTCTGCACTCGCCACTCTGCGCACAGCCTTTAATGGCTGAACCAAATTCTCCTCGCCCACTTCTCGATTGGAAATAACAACCGTTCCGCATTCCAGTCCTCTAGCTGTTTCTACAATCACACGAGTGCCCACAACCAATACATCTTTTCCTGGAGAAAAATAGTAAATTTTCCCCACCTCTCTAAATCGTACACCAATCACTTCAACCATTGCCCTCACCTACTTTCATTTCCATCAATAGCATTTGCATAGCCAATTCTGCCTTCACATTCGCCTGAATTCGATCTTGTGCAAGATCTACTGCTTCTAAAATTTGATTTACCCTTTTCAAGGAATATTGTTCGGCCTTCTCCTTCATTGCCTTCATCTCAGTGGAAAAAATTAACTTTCTAACATCTGCTCCCACCAGCACAATTAACACATCTCGATACCAGTCTCGAATAAATTGTAAAAATTCCGAAAAATTAGGATCTTCTTCCTTCATTTCTGATAAGACATTCACCATCTGCTCCAGTGTAAAGTTTCCGATATCCTTCAAAATTTTCACATTTTTTTGATAGCGTGTTCTTTTCTCTTCGTCCTCCAACAAGTTCTTTGCCCTCCCAAGATTTCCTCTCGCATAGGTGGCATACTCCCTTGCCTGCATATCCGTGATCGGATAACTTTCCTTGAGTTTTTGTGCGACTACTTCAACTGGTAAAGGTTGCATTCTCAAATGGATACACCGACTTTGAATGGTGTCTAAAAACACTTCCCTATTGGTGGTCAATAAAAAAATAATGACATAACTTGGTGGTTCCTCAATCGTCTTTAAGAGTGCATTCTGTGCCTGTACATTCATCCGCTCTGCATGATCTATAATATAAATTTTTACTGATGCAGAAAAGGGACGAATATCTACTGTGCCATTAATTTTACTTCGGATATCATCGACCGAAATGCTCTTTTCCTTCACCAACTCAATAACATCGGGATGACTATGGGCAAGTACTTGACGACAAGCATGACAACATAAACATGGTGAATCTCCACCCTCCTCACAAACAAGCAAAAGAGCAATGGCCTGTGCCAATGTCTTTTTTCCCATTCCCTCCTCACCAGACAAAATATAGGCGTGGGAAAGATGTGAAACTGCTCTCGCTCTTTGAAAATATGCTTTAATTTTTTCCTGTCCTACCATTTGATCTAATGTCAACATTTTCATTACCGCCCACTATCTTATTTGCGCTTCGGTGGTTCCATATCTGCCTTAATTTCTTCCACACATCGATTCAAATTCTCATTGATATATCGCTTCTTAATTCCCGCTTCCTTTAATTTTTCCTCTGAAAAATCCTCTTCATCAGCCAAAAATCTTCTACACATTTCCGCATATCTTGGTCTCTTTTGCATAAATTCTCGATTAATCGCCCGCTGCAAACGAATACCTGGGTCAACCTGAATGTAAATGGGGATCACCACATCTTCCCCAAAATATGCCTTGGTCTTTTTAAAGGACTCCAATGTTCCAATAATTAAAAAATTCCTTGCTTCTAGGCGTTCCTTCAAGTGGTCATCAACTGTAGCATAAGTCCAAGGCCCATGCACAGTTTGATAGGTCCGCTTTTCAATCAAGCGATTTTCTTTTTCAAAGACACTCAATTCCTCCTCGGTCACATAATTATATTGAATGCCCTCTTTCTCCTCATCTCGACGAGGCCTTGTGGTATAGAGTGTGATTCGATTGGTCTTTGGACATTCTTCAAGCAATCGAGTAAAAATTGTGTCCTTTCCTGTCGCACTCTTTCCCATTACATAATAAATCTTTCCCATTTTCCTCTCCGACAATGTCAAAGCCCCACAATGTGGCAATGACTCCTTAAATATCTCTTGATGATTTCTATCTTTTCTTCACTCACAATTTCGCCAGGACGAAGAATTGGAATATCTGGCGGATAGGCATAGACAAAATGATGTGCCCTGTCTCCCACAGAAAAAGAAAGGGTGACCTCTTCTTTCGGCCAACACACAATCTCCCCCTTGTGTATACGCCAATCAATATCTTTCATTGCATTCAAAAGGCGATCTAGGCCCTCCTTGGTATCTCCTACTGTGAGCATGGCCAAGGTATACTCCACCCCACTCATCTCCGTCTCTATCGCATAATCTCTTCTCAAAATTTCTTGCAATTGCTCGCCAAACATAGATTCACCATTTATTTTTGCTCCCAACACAAGTTTGGTCTGGTCAACCCCCTCTATATATTTTGTTTTATCTTGACCTGGATTCCAGCAAAATACATAGTTTAATTTGCTTATCTGAGCTCGAAATTCTTGTTGCCACTCCCACAATTGAGCAAGATTTTTTTTACCCATTTCATCCATATACCGAATAGCCACATCAATGGCTGACATCAAAATATAGGAGGGGGAACTCGTTTCAAAAAAAGTTAGACTTCTTTCCATTTCATCTCTAGAAATCATTTCTCCCTGAATATGCAATATTGCAGTCTGTGTCAGAGATGGCAATGTCTTGTGAACACTTTGAATCACCAGATCTGCCCCACAATCTAGTGCCGAAAAATTTTGTTCCTGTTTTAAAAATGCAGATGTGCTCCATGTGCTTCATCAACAATCAATGGAATGTGATGTGCATGTGCAATATCTGCAATCTCCCTCACCTGCAAAATTACTCCTTCATAGGTTGGTGAAGTGATATAGATAAAGGCGAATTCATCTCCCTGCTCTCTTATCTTTTCCATCACCTTTTCTGGATTTAATCCAGCAGCTATTCCTATATCCTCAAAATACTCTGTATCAACAAAAATTGGCTCAAGTCCAAATAGTTCTAAGCCATGGTAAGCACTGATATGTGCTCCTGGTGTCATCAGCACCTTCTTTTTTTTCCTATGACAACAATGCATGGCACTCAAAATCCCACCACTGCTTCCATTAACTAAAAAAAAGGTATCCTTTGCCCCATAAACTTTGGCAGCATATTGCATGGCCTGTAAAATGATTCCCTCAGCCTGATGCAGATTATCTGTTCCCTCTACTTCTGTGACATCTATGCTATAGATATCACAGAGTAAATCTTTGATGCAAATAGGCACATTTCTCTTGTGCCCTGGCATATGCATCGGGTAGATCCCCGACGCCGTGTACTGCCTCAACTTCTCTGCCAAACTCTCTTCTCTTTGCATACTAATCTCCAACCATTGGCATTGGAGATTTTTGATTAATATCAAGCACCAATGTTTGACTCTTTGTCGCATCCTGCAAATAGCAATATAAAAGATTTCCCTCTGAAATAATCATCTTTACCTTGCTATTTGCAGGAGATCCCTTTGCAGCCCTTTGTGTATCGTCATTAATGATACTGAGTGTGCCCTCTCCAATACTATAAGCTGCTAACTTTCCGTAATTTTCATTCCCATCTGCATCTGAATATTCCACCATCACACTGGCATTTTCTGGGTAGTAGTACATCGTATCTACTTTTCCCTTAAATTGCCCTGTCAACTTGGTCTTTTTTTTATTGGTCAAATCCACTTTATAAATCTGGCTAATCGGTGTCTTAGCAGCATCAAACCGAACCACAGTGGCATAGTAGAGATCATTATTTGCTACACACATATCGGTAATCCATTGCCCCTGTGTCAAATACTTCTTCCCATCCAAGGTATAGATATTATTGTCCATCTTGACATTACTTTTCATCACTTGCATATTTCCAACTCTTGTGGGAATACGGCTGACTGTAGTAATTTTCCCAGCATCAAGATTATAGATTCTTGTTCCTATTTGCTTTGTTGATCCTGACTCTGGATTGCCACTGGCATCTTTTAAAATGTATTGATTATTTTCTTCTCGAACTAAGGCCGTATCCACAGCTCCTGCAGCTGCCGCTGCTGTCGTCTCTGGAGTGGTCTGTGCTGCTTCTGTTCCCTGAATGGTTGCCTCATTGCTGGAAACAAAATAGAGCATCTTGTCGTCCTTACAATACCATACATTGTCCCCTACAATTACATATCCTCTTACCTGATCAGAAATCAGCTCCAAGCGATTTTCTCCCTCTTTTAGGCGCATCAAATCGGGATACTGATTATTTCCCTCCTGCATTAAAAAAATAATTCCATTCTCCATTTTTTTACAATGGACTCATCAATAATATGATTTTTTTGATCTGTAAGCCCATATTGTTCAAGCTGTCTACCAAGATCAGTGTCATTGATTTCCAACGAATAATCTCGATTGATTCTTTCCAAAGCACCACGATCAGAAAAGGTGAAAATCTGCTCCCCTATTTGCTTTTCTCCTGTCACCATATATCCGGTGTCATCAAAGTAATAGAGCTGTCCCTTGTCATCTAGCCAATTGTCTGTGACAAAATGTCCCTCTGGCTTTCGGTATCTCCATCCCTGTGTATATTGATTCCAACCAAACACTGGTTGCTGAGGATCAACTTTTGTCTCGGACTTTCCTCCTGATGTTGCCACTGTCGCCAGTGTTGTATTTGTCGATGCCGTCGAGGATTGATTTGGAAATAGCTTGATAATGGCAATGCTGGCTGCCGTCACCAATACCGTTCCAGCCAAAAGGGCAATCATTGCTCTTCGATCCCCTTTTTTCTTTTCCCCTTGACTTGTCGAAGCCTCCTCCTCTCCAATCACCAACTTTTCTAATGGTCCCATTTCATCTTCAATCTCTGGATTTAAAAACCCTAACTCATCCTCTATAGAGATGAGTACAGTTTCTGCCTTTTCTTCCAACCTCGAATGATGAACCATTCCATCAAAATCTTTAAACTCAGTAATTGGCTTTCTTGGATTATATTCAATTGAAACTTTTTCAATCACAGTGCGCATCCATTCTCTTGTCAATGCTGCACTTGGAATTTTATCTGCATGATTCCAAACATCTTTATAAACTCTTTTTACAATTTCCCAAATATATACTTCATCACTCGATGTCGAATGAATATCCATATACGTGTCTTGATAAGTCAAAAGATAGAAGTCTTCAAAACCTTCCACAACACCATTTTTTATATTTTCAATGGCTTCTTCAATTCTACTTGCCAAGCCTACACCCCCTAATATAAATTATACTCTTGTACTAGTATATCGTATTCGCCAAAGGGGTGCAATAAAAACGAAAAATTGTCATTATCAACAACAAAAAAGGAGCTGTGAAAAATTCTCACAACTCCTTTTGTTTAACCTGAGACACCCGGGACTCGAACCCGGGACAACTTGATTAAAAGTCAAGTGCTCTACCACCTGAGCTAGTATCCCATAAGTATAGATAAAACAAAATGCCTTGGACCGGAATCGAACCAGTGACACGAGGATTTTCAGTCCTCTGCTCTACCAACTGAGCTACCAAGGCATAAATTGCGGGGACAGGATTTGAACCTGCGACCTCCGGGTTATGAGCCCGACGAGCTTCCAGACTGCTCTACCCCGCGTTAATATATAAACTCATCAGAAGCGGGGTACCGTCTCTGATGCAAAACAAATGGGGGAAGGTGGATTCGAACCACCGAAGGCGGTGCCAGCAGATTTACAGTCTGTCCCCTTTGGCCACTCGGGAATTCCCCCCTCACTTGCTGTTTTAGGCACAGCAAAAGCCGATGATCGGACTCGAACCGATAACCTGCTGATTACAAATCAGCTGCTCTGCCAATTGAGCCACATCGGCATATTGTGTAAAATGGGACCTATAGGGCTCGAACCTATGACCCTCTGCTTGTAAGGCAGATGCTCTCCCAGCTGAGCTAAGATCCCATAAGCAATACACACATATTATACTGTATTCAGATGATTTTGTCAAGCTTTTCAACCTTTCAAACATCTGAGCGACCCGGATCGGACTCGAACCGACGACCTCCGCCGTGACAGGGCGGCGCTCTAACCAACTGAGCCACCAGGCCAAACTGAAGATATACCTTCAAAACCACATATCAAACATCATCTATCCATTTCCAACCAATCCGACTTGTTGGTTAAACCCTCGACCGATTAGTAACAGTCAGCTAAGTATGTTGCCACACTTACACCTCTGCCCTATCTACCTCGTCGTCTTCAAGGGGTCTTACTACTTGCGTATGAGATATCTCATCTTGAGGGGGGCTTCACGCTTAGATGCCTTCAGCGTTTATCCCGGCCCGACTTGGCTACCCTGCGATGGGGTTGCTCCCCAACAGGTGCACCAGCGGTCAGTCCATCCCGGTCCTCTCGTACTAAGGACAGCTCCTCTCAAATATCTTACGCCCACGCCGGATAGGGACCGAACTGTCTCACGACGTTCTGAACCCAGCTCGCGTACCGCTTTAATGGGCGAACAGCCCAACCCTTGGGACCGACTTCAGCCCCAGGATGCGATGAGCCGACATCGAGGTGCCAAACCACTCCGTCGATGTGAACTCTTGGGAGTGATAAGCCTGTTATCCCCAGGGTAGCTTTTATCCGTTGAGCGATGGCAATCCCACTTTATACCACCGGATCACTAAGTCCTACTTTCGTACCTGCTCCACCCGTCGGTGTCGCAGTCAAGCTCCCTTCTGCCTTTGCACTCTTTGAATGGTTTCCGACCATTCTGAGGGAACCTTTGAGCGCCTCCGATACCCTTTCGGAGGCGACCGCCCCAGTCAAACTCCCCATCTGACAGTGTCCCCCACCCGGATCACGGGTGCAGGTTAGAAATCCAATCATACAAGGGTGGTATCCCAACAGCGGCTCTGCAAAGACTGGCGTCCTTGCTTCTTCGCCTCCCACCTATCCTGTACAGGTATAATCGAATCCCAGTATCAAACTAGAGTAAAGCTCCATGGGGTCTTTCCGTCCTGGCGCAGGTAACCAGCATCTTCACTGGTACTTCAATTTCACCGGGTGCATTGTTGAGACAGTGCTCAAATCATTACGCCTTTCGTGCGGGTCGGAACTTACCCGACAAGGAATTTCGCTACCTTAGGACCGTTATAGTTACGGCCGCCGTTTACTGGGGCTTCAATTCAAAGCTTCGTTGCCTGACTTCTCCTCTTAACCTTCCAGCACCGGGCAGGCGTCAGCCCATATACCTCACCTTTCGGTTTCGCATAGACCTGTGTTTTTGCTAAACAGTTGCTTGAGCCTATTTTCTGTGGCCATCCCGGAGGATGGCACCCCTTCTCCCGAAGTTACGGGGTCATTTTGCCGAGTTCCTTAACAATGCTTCTCCCGCCGGCCTTAGGATTCTCTCCTCATCCACCTGTGTCGGTTTACGGTACGGGCACTTATTACACAATAGCGGCTTTTCTTGACAGCTCCTTCTCCAACTTCCCTACTTGATTTCGGTCCGCATCACCTATTCCTGTTGCATGGCGGATTTTCCTGCCATACCAGTACTTGGCTTGCCCCAGTCTTTGCATTCCTGGGTTTGGATACGTCTCTGTGTCCCCACATTTCTGATAATAAGCGGTACAGGAATCTAAACCTGTTGTCCATCGACTACGTCTTTCGACCTTGCCTTAGGCCCCGACTTACCCAGAGCAGATCAGCTTTACTCTGGAAACCTTAGATATTCGGCCTGAAGGATTCTCACCTTCATCTCGCTACTCATTCCGGCATTCTCTCTTTTTATTACTCCACTGCTCCTTATCGGTACAGCTTCTACGCCTATAAAAATGCTCCTCTACCAATGTATTGCTACATTCCTAAGCTTCGGTGTTGTGTTTTAGCCCCGGACATTTTCGGCGCAAGACCTCTCGACTAGTGAGCTATTACGCACTCTTTGAATGTGTGGCTGCTTCTAAGCCAACATCCTAGTTGTCTCTGAAATCTCACATCCTTTTCCACTGAACACATACTTTGGGACCTTAGCTGTAGGTCTGGGCTCTTTCCCTTTTGACTACCCAACTTATCTCGTGCAGTCTGACTCCTGTTCATCATTTCGATGGCATTCGCAGTTTGATATCTCTTAGTAAGCTTTGACGCCCCCTTAAGAATTCAGAGCTCTACCTCCATGAAACTAAAACAAGGCTAGTCCTAAAACTATTTCGAGGAGAACCAGCTATCTCCGGGTTCGATTGGAATTTCTCCCCTATCCACACCTCATCACCACCCTTTTCAACGGATGTGTGTTCGGTCCTCCATTCACTTTTACGCGAACTTCAACCTGGACATGGATAGATCACCCGGTTTCGGGTCTACATCCACTGACTATCTCGCCCTATTCAGACTTGGTTTCCCTTCGGCTTCACACCTGTAGTGCTTAACCTTGCCAGTCAATGTAACTCGCCGGACCGTTCTACAAAAAGTACGCGGTTGTGCGTTCATGTATCGCACTTCCACAGCTTGTAAACATAGGGTTTCAGGTTCTCTTTCACTCCCCTCCCGGGGTCCTTTTCACCTTTCCTTCACAGTACTATGCGCTATCGGTCACTAAGGAGTATTTAGCCTTGGGGGGTGGTCCCCCCGACTTCCCACAAGGTTTCTCGTGTCTCGTGGTACTTTGGATCCTGCTCGCTGTCTATTGCTTTCCCATACGCGGCTCTCACGCTTATTGCCAGCTTTTCCAAAACTGTTCTGGTAACAAATCGACTCACTTGTCGCAGTCCGTAACCCCGCGGTGCACGCACCACGGTTTAGGGCTCTTTCGGTTTCGCTCGCCGCTACTCCCAAAAATCGAGTTTTCTTTCTTTTCCTCCGGCTACTTAGATGTTTCAGTTCACCGGGTTCCCTTCCATGCGTTATGTATTGGCGCATGGATACTTGGAGTTTGTCCAAGTAGGTTTCCCCATTCAGATATCTACGGATCAATGGATATGTGCTCCTCCCCGTAGCTTTTCGCAGCTTATCACGTCTTTCATCGGCTCTTAGTGCCTAGGCATCCACCCTACGCTCTTTATGTTTAACCAACTTCGTCATCTTCTGCGGTGAAGATCACTTTCTCAGATACTAGCGTGTACCCTGTTGGTCGGTTTGGTTTGTTTCTTTTTTTAGGATATTAAATCATCGCGATTTAATATCACCTCGGATGTCTAAAATATTTAATCAAATATTCTAAATCTGTTTGATATGCAGTTTTCAAGGTACATCTGGCTGATTTATCAGCCATCAAAAAATTTGAATCTTCAAATCCTCTGATCACTCATAAATCTTTTTTTAATCCGGCACCCACCTACTCTCCCATACCGTCTCCAGTATAGTACCCTCGGCCGCTTAAGTCTTCACCATCGTGTTCGGGATGGGAACGGGTGTTACCCCTAAGCGCATCGGCACCGGAAATCTCTCCCCTATCAATTAAAGATTAAACAGTACCCACAACCCCTACTTCTTCCTTAGAAAGGAGGTGATCCAGCCGCACCTTCCGATACGGCTACCTTGTTACGACTTCACCCCAGTTATCCTCCCTGCCTTCGGCAGCTCCCTCCTTTGCGGTTGGGTCACTGACTTCGGGCATTGATGACTCCCATGGTGTGACGGGCGGTGTGTACAAGACCCGGGAACGTATTCACCGCAGCATGCTGATCTGCGATTACTAGCGATTCCAGCTTCATGTAGGCGAGTTGCAGCCTACAATCCGAACTGAGACGTTATTTTTGTGATTGGCTTGACCTCGCGGTTTCGCTTCACTTTGTTTACGCCATTGTAGCACGTGTGTAGCCCAAATCATAAGGGGCATGATGATTTGACGTCATCCCCACCTTCCTCCAGGTTATCCCTGGCAGTCTCCCTAGAGTGCCCATCTGACTGCTGGCTACTAAGGACAAGGGTTGCGCTCGTTGCGGGACTTAACCCAACATCTCACGACACGAGCTGACGACAACCATGCACCACCTGTATCCGTTGTCCCGAAGGAAAGTCCCCATTACGGAACGGTCAACGGTATGTCAAGACTTGGTAAGGTTCTTCGCGTTGCTTCGAATTAAACCACATGCTCCACCGCTTGTGCGGGTCCCCGTCAATTCCTTTGAGTTTCATTCTTGCGAACGTACTCCCCAGGTGGAATACTTAATGCGTTAGCGGCGGCACCGAAAGACTATGTCCCCCGACACCTAGTATTCATCGTTTACCGCGTGGACTACCAGGGTATCTAATCCTGTTTGCTCCCCACGCCTTCGAGCCTCAACGTCAGTTATCGTCCAGTAAGCCGCCTTCGCCACCGGTGTTCCTCCCAATATCTACGCATTTCACCGCTACACTGGGAATTCCACTTACCTCTCCGACACTCTAGCTTCACAGTTTCCAAAGCAGTCCCGGGGTTAAGCCCCGGGCTTTCACTTCAGACTTGCCAAGCCGTCTGCGCTCCCTTTACACCCAGTAAATCCGGATAACGCTTGCCCCCTACGTATTACCGCGGCTGCTGGCACGTAGTTAGCCGGGGCTTCTTAGTCAGGTACCGTCATTTTCTTCCCTGCTGATAGAGCTTTACATACCGAAATACTTCTTCACTCACGCGGCGTCGCTGGATCAGGGTTCCCCCCCATTGTCCAATATTCCCCACTGCTGCCTCCCGTAGGAGTTTGGGCCGTGTCTCAGTCCCAATGTGGCCGATCACCCTCTCAGGTCGGCTACTGATCGTCGCCTTGGTAGGCCTTTACCCCACCAACTAGCTAATCAGACGCGGGTCCATCTTGCACCACCTCAGTTTTTACCCCCGTACCATGCGGTACTGTGGTCTTATGCGGTATTAGCAGTCGTTTCCAACTGTTGTCCCCCTGTGCAAGGTAGGTTACCCACGCGTTACTCACCCGTCCGCCACTCAGTCTGTCATTCTTCCACCCGAAGGTCTCCAAACAACAGCTTCGTTCGACTTGCATGTGTTAAGCACGCCGCCAGCGTTCATCCTGAGCCAGGATCAAACTCTCATGTTTAAGTTTTTGATCTAGGTCATGATTGCACTAGCAATTTGTATCCTATGATTACTGAAGCTTTGTTTTCACAAAGCCAAAGGTTTTATTACATTCTTGAAATTCTTATAAGAAATTTCAGGGTTATGTGTACTGTTTAATCTTTAATTTTCAAGGTTCTTTGTTGTCACCTCATCAGCGACTCAGTTATCTTATCATATTGTATCTCAGCTGTCAACAACTTTTTTAATTTTTTTAAAAAATAAAAAAATTAATACAATTATCAAAGATAACGAACGGAGAAAGAGGGATTTGAACCCTCGCGCCGGTTGCCCGACCTACACCCTTAGCAGGGGCGCCTCTTCGGCCTCTTGAGTATTTCTCCTGTGCATTTGTAAGTGCAGAGAACAGTATATCGAATATTAAAACAATTGTCAACTACTATTTCATCTTTTTTTGTTTTTTCTGCACTTAAATGCAATGTCAAAACAACCAACTAGCTATTCGTCTCTCTCTTCATCTCTAGTATCACGCACTTTTGCAATGCTAGCCACACGTATATTAGAATCCCGATTGACATCCATTAGTTTAACACCAGAAGTATTTCGTCCAATGATAGAAATTCCTGATACCTCCATTCGGATCATAACGCCCTCATTTGTAATGAGCAAGATCTCTCTTCCCTCGTCCACTAACTTTGAACCAATCAATTTTCCTGTTTTTTCTGTCACCTTGTAACAGCGATTTCCCATGCCGCCTCGATGCTGGTTGCCAAACTCACTGACATAGGTTCTCTTACCCATACCAAATTCTGAAACTGTCAACAAACATTCCCCCTGAGAAACCAATTGTACACCAATTACCTCATCATCTGTGGATAACCCCATGCCCCGAACACCTCGAGAAGTTCTTCCCACACTGCGAACTTCGTTCTCTGCAAATCGGATAGCCTGACCATTCCTTGACACCATCAAAATATCTTCACAACCATTTGTGGCCTTGACCTCAATTAATTCATCCCCCTCATTGAGTGTAATAGCATTGAGACCTGTCTTTCGAATATTGTCATACTCTGAAATCCTTGACTTTTTGACCATGCCATATTTTGTTGCCATAAATAAATATTTATCGTTTTCACTATTCTCCAAAGGAATCATTGCTGTAATCTTTTCCCCTGGCTGAAGTTGAAGAAGATTGACAATCGCTGTTCCTCTTGCCGTTCGTCCCGCCTCAGGAATTTTATAGCCCTTAATTTTATATACTCGTCCTGTGTTGGTGAAAAAATTAATTTCATTGTGCGTAGAGGTCATAAAGATATCTTCGATAAAGTCATCATCAATCGTTTGCATTCCAATAATGCCTTTTCCACCACGATTTTGTGCTTTAAAGTGATCTGGACTCATTCTTTTGATATAACCAAACTTTGTCATAGCCACTACAATATCCTCTTGTGGAATGAGATCTTCATCATCTATCTCATCATCAATGCCAAAGGTCGTTCTTCGATCATCCCCATACTTTTGTGCAATGGCTAAAATCTCCTCTCTAATCAAGCCCAAGAGCTTTGTTTCATCGCCTAAAATCTCATCATAGCCGCGAATCTTATCCATCAACTCACTATATTCATTTTCTAGCCTCTGGCGTTCTAGTCCAGTCAATGCCTTCAATCTCATATCAACAATGGCTTGAGCCTGAGCATCCGAAAGCTGATATTTTTCAATGAGTTCTTGTTTAGCCAACTGTACACTTTGACTGCCACGAATTAAACGAATAATCTCATCAATATGGTCAAGAGCAATTAATAACCCCTCTAAGATGTGGGCACGCTCCTTTGCCTTATTTAAGTCATACTTTGTGCGCCTTGTCACCACTTCTTCTTGATGCTTTAAATAGCATTCGAGCATTTCCAAAATATTTAAAACCCTTGGCTGATTGTTGACAAGAGAAAGCATGATAATGCCAAAAGTATCCTGTAATTGTGTGTGACGAAATAATTGATTTAACACAACATTGGCATTAGCATCCTTCTTTAGCTCGATCACAATGCGCATACCCTCTCGATCTGACTCATCTCGAAGATCGGTAATGCCTTCTACTCTCTTTTCTTTGGCTAGCTCTGCAATTTTTTCAATCAACTTTGCCTTATTCACAAGATAAGGCAATTCGTGCACAATGATTCTTGGTTTTCCATTTGGCAAATTCTCAATCTCTGTCACCGCACGCATCTTTATCTTTCCCCGACCTGTGCGATAAGCACTCTCAATGCCACTTCGCCCAAGAATTTGTGCTCCTGTTGGAAAATCTGGTCCCTTTAAGACACCAAGAATATCATCAATGCTTGTCTGTACACCCAAAATCTTGTCATCAATAATCTTTTCTACCGCACCAATAACCTCGCGAAGATTGTGTGGTGGAATATTGGTGGCCATACCTACGGCAATACCCGTTGTTCCATTTACCAAAAGATTTGGAAAGCGAGATGGCAAAACAACGGGCTCTTTTTCTGTCTCATCAAAGTTTGGCGCAAAATCTACCGTGTCTTTATTGATGTCCGCAAGCATTTCCATCGCAATTTTTGACAGCCTGGCCTCCGTATATCGCATAGCTGCTGCACCATCCCCATCAATCGATCCAAAATTTCCATGACCATCAACTAGTGGATAGCGCATAGACCAATCCTGTGCCATATTGACGAGAGAGCCATAAATAGACGAATCACCATGTGGATGATACTTACCCATGGTATCACCGACAATACGCGCACATTTTCGATGTGGCTTGTCTGGACCATTGTTTAATTCAATCATAGAAAAAAGAACTCGCCTTTGTACTGGCTTAAGTCCATCCCTTATATCTGGCAACGCTCTCGCTGCAATAACACTCATCGCATAATCGATATAAGATTTCTCCATGGTTTTCTTTAAGTCAATCTCATGAACTTTATCGAAAACATTTGGTTTCATAAAGTGTTCTCCCCCTCTTAGATATCTAAATTCTTAACATACTTTGCATTTTCTTCGATAAACTCTCGCCTAGGCTCAACTTGATCTCCCATCAGTGTCGTGAAAGTCAAATCCAGCTCCGAAGTGCTATCTTCATCAATCATCACCTTGAGTAAGACTCTGCTCTCTGGATCCATCGTCGTCTCCCAGAGCTGTTCTGCATCCATCTCACCAAGACCTTTATATCTTTGAATTTTATTGCTCTGGTCTCGGCCAACCTCATTTAAAATTTGATTGAGCTGTTCGTCACTATAGGCATGCCAAACTTTTTTATTCTTCTCGAGCTTATATAGTGGTGGCTGTGCCAAGTACACATGTCCCTTTTTGATAAGCTCTGGCATAAATCGATAAATAAAGGTCAACATCAATGTATCAATATGTGCACCATCGACATCCGCATCAGTCATAATGATAATTTTATCATAGCGAAGTTTAGAAATATCAAAGTCATTGTGAATTCCCGTTCCAAAAGCAGTAATCATTGCCTTAATCTCGGCATTCCCATAGACACGATCAAGTCTTGCCTTTTCCACATTCAAAATTTTTCCACGAAGTGGCAAAATCGCCTGTGTCTCTCTTTTTCTTGCTGACTTTGCAGAACCACCAGCCGAATCACCCTCGACAATAAAAATCTCACACTCTTGAGGTATTTTGCTCGAGCAATCAGCCAGTTTTCCTGGAAGTGACATTCCATCAAGAGCTGATTTTCTTCTTGTGATATCCCTTGCCTTTCTTGCGGCAACTCTAGCTCTTTGTGCATTAATTGATTTTTCACAAATTTGCCTTGCCACCATTGGATTTTGCTCGAGAAAATAAGTCAGCTGTTCACTGACAACACTGTTGACTGCGGTGGCCGCCTCTGAATTTCCAAGCTTTTGTTTGGTCTGTCCCTCAAATTGGGGATTTTTTACCTTCACAGAAATAATGGCCGTCAATCCCTCTCGGATATCCTCACCCGAAAGGTTATTTTCTGATTCCTTTAGCAATTTATTTTTTCTTGCATAGTCATTCAATGTCTTTGTCAGAGCATTTTTAAATCCTGTAAGATGTGTTCCGCCCTCTGGGGTATTGATATTATTGACAAAGCTATAAATATTTTCTGTGTAAGCATCATTGTGCTGCATAGAGACTTCGACATAGACATCCTCTCTTTCTCCCTCACAATAAATTGTGTCGCTATAGAGTGGAGTCTTTCCACGATTGAGGTATTGAACAAATTCCTTAACGCCTCCCTCATAGTGAAATTCATCATGTCGTTTTTCTTCTCGATCATCTGTCAAGGTAATCCTCAAGCCCTTAGTCAAAAATGCGGTTTCTCTGAGACGAGTTCTGAGGATATCATACTCATACACTGTTTCCTCAAAGATTTCTTTATCTGGCAGAAAAGTCACTTCCGTTCCTGCCTTCTCTTTTGCACACTCTCCCGTAATCCTCATTTCCTTGACAATAGAGCCACGAGAAAACAAAACCTCATAGATTTTTCCATCTCTGTACACCTTGGCCTTAGTCCACTCGGACAGGGCATTGACCACTGAAGCACCCACTCCATGTAATCCGCCCGACACCTTATATCCATCACCACCAAATTTTCCACCGGCATGCAGGGTTGAAAAGACAACTTCTAGTGCTGGGCGCCCAGCCTTTTTTTGTGTATCTACAGGAATTCCACGACCATTGTCCACAACAGTAATGGAGTTATCCACATTGATGGTCACATCAATCTGCGTACAAAATCCGGCGAGTGCCTCATCCACAGAGTTATCCACAATCTCATAGACAAGGTGATGCAATCCTCTCGAAGATATGGATCCAATATACATACCTGGTCTCTTTCTCACTGCTTCTAGACCCTCTAATATCTGAATTTGGGAAGCATCATAATTCATATTTTTCTCCTTTTCTGATCCGGCGTCACTTTTCCTTGTATCACCTGAAATACTTGATCAACATTGAGATTCAAATGCCAAAAATCATCTAAACCTGTGCAAGTAATCACTGTTTGGATATGCTTTATTGAATTTAAGAGATATCTTTGCCGATGGATATCTAACTCAGAAAGCACATCGTCTAGTAGCAAAATGGGGTAATCCCCAGCAACTTGTTTGACAAGCTCTATTTCAGAAAGTTTCAAAGAGAGAGCAGCACTGCGCTGCTGTCCCTGTGAACCGTATTTTTTTAAATCAATTCTTTTTTCACTTTGATCTGTCACTTGAAAGGACAAATCGTCTCGGTGCGGACCGACATTGGTCATCTTGTATTTTAAGTCATTCTCCCTTGACTGCAAAATAGCCTGTGCAAATTTTTTTCCTGCACATTTTTCTCATAGCCAATGACCAGCTTTTCTCTTTCCCCCGAGATGCGATAATGCACTTTATCCACAATTTCATTGAGCTGTGCAATAAATTGTTCACGATATTTGATTACTTCTCCACCATAGTGGATAAGTTGCCTGTCCCAGACATCCAGTGTGTCCATCAACTCCTTCTGAAAGGCAATCTCCTTGAGCAACTTATTGCGCTGTTCCAAGGTCTTATTATAGCTGATAAGTGCATGAACATAAAGCTTATTGAGCTGACAAAGTTCAAAATCGATAAAACGCCTGCGTTCTGCTGGTCCGCTTTTAATTAAATTTAAATCCTCTGGTGAAAAACAAATGACATTGACAATGCCAAAGAGCTCACTTGCTCTTTTGATGGGAATGCCATTGACAGCGATCCCCTTTGCTTTATTTTTCTTCAAGTGCATATCTAAGCGATATTTTGACTCTGATTTTTGGATCAAGAGCTTAATGTGTGCTTCTTCTTCACCAAAGCGAATCATTTCTCGATCTTTTCCACTGCGATGTGAACGAGCTGTGGCACAAATATAAATTGCCTCAAGGATATTGGTCTTTCCCTGAGCATTGTCCCCATAAAACAAATTAATTCCTGGGGAAAGTACAAGAGAAAGATCTTCGTAGTTCCTAAAATTTTTAAGCTCCAACGATACAATAATCATGATTTTCGAATGTAAAAACATCACCAGCTCTCAATTTTTTTCCGCGCTGATATTCCACTTGTGCATTGACTTTAACTAGTCCATCCCGTATAGCATATTTGGCATCTGAGCCCATAGAAAATTCTCCAGTCAGCTTTAGAGCCTGCTCTAACTTGATATAGTCATCTTTGATTTTAATTTCTGTCATTTTTTCCCCCCTATTACACAACAAAATTTACTGGAAGTACAAGATAAGTGTAATTGCCATCGCTATCTCGGATAAAACAAGGTGCCTTTGAATTGGTCATGTAGATGTCAATATATTCGTCATCAATCACTTTTAAGGCATCGATTAAAAATTTAGGATTAAATGCAATCATCAAGTCCTTTCCCGTCTTTATGGCCTCAATCTCGTCATCCATTGAACCAGCACTTGATTTGACCGTCGTCTTGACCACACCATCTTTGATATCCAAAATAATCGGCTTGTGATCGTTTTCTTTGATCAAAATTGTGGCTGAATCAATGGTCGATAAAAATTTATTTTTGTTGACATTAATTTTTAACTCATAGTCTGAAGAGAGCATGTGCTCAATTTTGAAATACTGCCCTTCGATCAATCGAGAGACCACAATGGTGTTGTCAAACTCAAAAAGAATGTGGTTTGTAGAAAAATAAATGCGAATCTCTTTTTCATTGTCTCCACTGATGATACGGCTAATTTCGTTTAGTGTTTTTCCAGGGACAATAACCTTCATGTCGTCATAATTTTCTCTCAAGAGGATATTTCGAATCGAAATGCGATGTCCATCCAAGGTGACAAACTTTGCAATATTTTCATGAACTTCAATGAGTTCTCCACACATCATTTTGTTGCTATCGTTGACCGCTGCTGAAAAGAGTGTTTGGCGAATAACCTCTTTGAGTGTAAATTGAGAGAGCGTAATAAAGTGATTCTTCTCGATGTAGGGCAAGTAAGAAAATTCTTCCCCATCGAGTCCCTGAATTTGAAATACAGCTTTTCCACAGCGAATCTTTGTCAATCCCTGTGTGATGGTCTCGATATAAACAGGTTCTCCTCCTCCTTCAAGTTTTCGAATGATGTCACAAATGAGTTTGCTTCAAGTGCAATCTTTCCAGGTTCGATAATATTTCCTTCGACTTTGGTTTCAATGCCAAGCTCCATGTCATTTCCAGTGAGTTTGATTTCACCGGTTGTGGCATCAAAGAGAATACACTCCAAGATTGTGCTTGTGGTTTTTGTGGGAACAGCTTTTGAAACAGTATTGAGTGCTGTCAAAAGTTGCTCTTTGTTAAATGTTAAAATCATAGCGTAAAGTCCTTTCTGTAGTGTGCGTATGCACTGAAAATATAAGATAATAATTCGTAGTAGTAGTAGGGGCTGTGGATACTGTGGATAACTCATAAAAATCAGCCAAATAGGCGGTGTTGAAGGCAATTTTTATTGTGGATAACTTGTGGATAACTTGTGGATAACTTTGTCTCATTGTGGATAAATTTTTTTCTTAATGATGTCGATGGTGTTACTCAACTCACTATTGCTCTTGATATCCATGGATATTTTTTTAGAACCATGAATGATGGTGGCGTGATCCCTTCCACCAAAAGATTTTCCAATTTGGATGAGTGGAGAATCCGTCAAGATGCTACACAAATACATGGCAATTTGGCGTGGATAGGTGATTTCCTTCGTCCGCTTTTGACCAATTAAATCATCAGAACTCAAACCATAGTGCTCGGCCACAACCTGCAAGATAAGCTCTGGTGTAATTTGAGATGGAGCAGCAGGGCTAATTAAGTCATGTAGGACATCTTGAGCAAGCTGAAGATTGATTTCTCTATTGTCTAGTCTTCCCATAGCCACAATCTTTGTGAGTGCCCCTTCAAGTTCTCGAATATTGCTGTTGATATGAGTGGCAATATATTTGATTACCTCATTGTCAATATTCATCCCCTCAAGCTCTTCCTTCTTTCTCAGAATCGCCATTCTAGTCTCATAATCTGGAGGTTGTATATCTACACTAAGTCCCCATTCAAAACGCGATCTTAAGCGTTCCTCGAGCGTCTCAAAGTCCTTTGGTGGCTTGTCCGAAGAAATGATAATTTGTTTTTTTGCTTCGTGCAAGGCGTTAAAGGTGTGAAAGAATTCTTCTTGGGTACTTTCCTTGCCAATAATAAACTGAATGTCGTCAATTAAAAGCACATCATTGTTTCGGTATTTATTCCGAAATTCTGTGGAAGAATAGTCATTGCGATTGCGAATGGACTCGATGAGTTCATTGGTAAAGGTTTCACTTGTTACATACAAAATCTTTGCCTTTGGATTGTTTTCTAGAATAAAATTGGCAATAGAATGCATTAAATGCGTCTTTCCAAGTCCGACACCACCATATAAAAAGAGTGGGTTGTAAATCTCACCAGGAGACTCTGCAACGGCTAAAGAAGCGGCATGGGCGATGTTATTACTCTTGCCGACAACAAATGTATTAAAGGTATATTTGGGATTGAGATTGGCACTGTTAAGAATTTGGGCATCTACAGTGCTTTTTAGCTTTTTCGTAGGTGTAGATGAGTTGCTCTTTTGAGCATCTTCTTCTGTCTCAAAGACGATTTCACATCGACAACCCGTCTTTTCTTGTATGGCAACATTGAGTAAAAAAGAATATTTTCTGTTGACATAGTTGACAAATTGCTGTTCTGGAACGATGATGTGTAAGATATTCTCTCCCTCGCTGTTGGTTTCGATATGGTGAGGCTTGATGGGCAAAATCCAAGTTTTGTAGGAGACATCAGACAAGTCATATTCGTCTCGCAAAAAGGAGATAATGTCCTCCCATTTCGATGTAATGATGTCAATCATAGTGGTGTGTTTTCTCCTTTATTTATAAGAGGCCCGTATAAACGGACCTCTATGTTTTCTATATTATAGCAAACATAGAAAAGGTTCGCAACGAGGGATTAAAAGTTGTCCACAGAATTGTGGATAAGTCTGTGGATAAGCTGTGGACAGATTGTGGATAAAAGTTATCCACAGAAGTTATCCACAAGTTATCCACAATAAAAAGATCTTTAACGAATAGTTGGAGGGGACAATTGTGGATACTGTGGATAACTTTATTTCGCATAAAATGGTGGGGTAGAGATAGTTATCCACAAGTTATCCACAGACTTATCCACAATATTGAGAAAAGTTATCCACAGTCTGTGGATAACTTTATCCACAATTAGACGCACCGTCTAAAAAGTCAAAATGTGGATAACTTTGTGGATAACTTTTGTGCAGAGAAGGAAAAAATGTGATAAAATTGAGTGAAAAAATGAAGGAGGAGTTTATGGGTAAAAAAGTGAGGTATGAACATACCAAGGAGTTGGTATTGATGTCGGTATTTATTGCAATTATTGTAATACAGGCTGTGATTCCATTTTTGGGATTTATTCCTATTGGAGCGATGAATGCAAGTTTAATTCAAGTGACTGTGGCTATTGGTGCGATTTTACTTGGTCCAAAATGTGGAGCAGGACTTGGATTTACATTTGGGCTAGTCAGTATTTGGAAGAATACTTTTATGCCAAATCCAACATCATTTTGCTTTTCTCCATTTGTCAGCACTGGAGGATTTCACGGGGATATTAGAAGTTTAGTCATCAGTTTAATTCCAAGAATTGGCATTGGGCTTGGAGCTTGGTATGTTTACCATTTCTTTAGCAAAAGAGGTAAACAAAAAATAGGATTGCTTGTCGGTGGAGCTATTGCTTCATTGATCAATACAATTTTAGTTATGGGCTTTATTTATTTATTTTTTGGTCGCCAATATGCCCATGCAACGAATCGGGCGATGGAAGGAATGATTGTCTTTATCATGGGTGTGATTGGCACCCAGGGAGTACTTGAGGCCGTTGTCACCGCAGTCATTACTTTTGGCGTAGTGACATCCCTGTTAAAAGCACGGAATCATCAATAAAATACTTGACTTTGACATAGCCATTCTATATAATGGGCTAGAATGTTTATTAAAAATATAAGGAAAAGTCTCGTATGAATATGAGCATTAGAGTTTAAGAGGAGGTAATCGACTTATGAAGATGACATTTCAGCCAAGAAAAGACAGCGTTCTAAGGTTCACGGCTTCAGAGCAAGAATGAGTTCTCCAGGTGGTAGAAAAGTTTTAGCTGCCAGAAGAGCTAAGGGAAGAGCTAAATTATCAGCATAATCTTTTTAGTCAATGGGCGAGAATGAAGCGAGTGCGTAAGGGATGGTCTTTTGACTGTCCCTTATTTTGCGTAAGAGATTTTATGACGAATGGAGTTTGAATATGAAAAGATTTCCTTCTATACATTCCAATAAAGATTTTCAAATAGTTTATCACAGGGGGAAATCTGCAGGGAATCGAACACTTGTCATGTATATTTTTCCAAATCAAACTGAAAAAAATCGGCTGGGAATATCGGTATCGAAGAAGGTGGGCAATAGCATTGTGCGTCACCGAATATCGAGGCAACTTCGGGAGATTTTTCGCTTGAATAGTGAAAAAGTTTTGCAAGGATACGAAATTGTGACAATTGTCAAGGTTGCAGCAGCAGATGCAGATTATCACAAATTGGAAGCGGCATATTTACATTTGTGTAAAATACAGGGGATTTTAAAATGATTCGAAATTTATTTGTATTTTTAATTCGTCTCTACCAAAAGTATCTTTCTCCTTTAAAGAGAAATACACATTGCATATACACACCTACCTGCTCGGAGTATGCAATTCAAGCATTACAAAAGCACGGCCTAGTCAAGGGTTCACTTTTAGCTGCTTGGAGAATTTTAAGATGCAATCCATTTGCAAAAGGTGGTTATGACCCTGTTCCATAGGGATAGATTGAATAACTTTAGGAGGTAAAAATTGGATTTGACACTTTTAATGGAAACCAATGCAGTTGCTAGCTTTGGCTTCCACCCAATTCAATGGATTGGTCAGTTGCTTGGTGTCATCATGGATGGGATTTTTAGGGTAACAAGTGCCGTAGGAATTATGAACATTGGACTTTGTATTATTATCTTTACGATTTTAGTGAATGTCTTAATGATTCCACTGACAATCAAGCAGCAAAAATCACAAAAATTGATGGCGGTTATGCAACCAGAAATTCAAGCCATTCAAAAGAAGTATAAGGGAAAGCAGGACCAGCAATCCCTAGCTAGACAGCAGGCAGAGACGAGGGCAGTCTATGAAAAGTATGGCACGAGTATGGCCGGTGGTTGTCTTCCACTTGTGATCCAATTGCCAATTCTCTTTGGTCTATATCGTGTAATTTATAATATTCCTGCTTATGTTCCAAGTGTAAAGGTCTATTTTTCAAATGTGGCCAATGCATTGATGCAGCAGGGAGACTATGTCAATCAGATTGCAGATTTAGCAAAGGCTGCAAAGATGCCGATTGAGCGATATGATTATACTCAGGTAAATCACCTGATTAATTTGCTCTATAAATTTAATCCTGCAAACTGGACAAAATTAAAGGAAATTTTCCCAGCGTTACAGGATGTCCTTGCGGCCAATGTTCCAGCGATTGAGCGAATGAATTCTTTCTTGGGATTGAATTTATCTCAACAGCCATTTCAAGGATTTGTGCCAAATCCAGCGTGGATTATTCCAATTTTGTCTGGTTTGACCCAGTGGTATTCAACAAAACAGATGAGTCAGTCACAGTCTGCGGGAAATAATGATGAGAACATGATGGCTCAGCAGATGAAGACAATGAATACCATGATGCCATTGATGTCAGTATTTTTCTGTTTTACATTGCCAGCAGGTGTTGGCATTTACTGGATTGCCTCAGCACTTGCACGTATTATTATTCAGGCGATTGTCAATAATCACTTGAATAAAATTGATATGGAAACAATGGTACAGCAAAACATTGAGAAGGCAAATAAAAAGAGGGAGAAAAAGGGTCTACCTCCACAGACAGTAAGTAAGGCTGCAATTATCAATGCAAAAAACATTGAAAAAAGGCAGGAGGAAGAGGAGCACAAGCTCGAGGAGAAGAGAGAAAAATCGGCGATGCAGGTAAAAGATTCTACAGAGTACTATAACAAAAATGCAAAGCCAGGATCGCTTTCGGCAAAGGCCAATATGGTGGCAAAATATGATGAAAAAGTTGCTGCTAAGAAGAGGAAGAATCAAAATCCAAATGATTAAGGAGGATTTCCATGGGAAAGGTCGTAGTTTCAGCGAAGACATATGATGAGGCCGTCACAAAGGCCCTAATTGAACTTTCAACAACCTCAGAACATGTGGAATTTAACGTGCTCGAAAAGGGAAGCAATGGTTTTTTGGGCATTGGAGCAAAACCTTGGATTATTGAGGCTAGCACAAAGCAAGAACAACCAAAGGATATCGAAGGGGCTGTACAAAAGCTGGTACAAGAAAAGGAGCCAGTGCTCGAAGTACTTGAGGTGAAGGAACCTGTGTTGGTGGCCAGTGAGTGATGGATGGAATACAAGAACCTGAATTGCCAGAATTGGTCAAAGTGCAGGAAGAAAATGATGTAGAGGACTATGCGAGAACTTTTTTGACTGAACTTTTTGATGCAATGCACTTAAATGTCAGTTACCAAATGAACTATCAGCCAGATTTGAGAGCATTGGACATTGTTATGCTTAGCTCCGATGATATGGGTGGTGTTATTGGAAAAAGAGGGCAGACCCTTGATGCCTTGCAATATTTGGTCAGTTTGGTTGTGAACAAGCATACGAAGGAGTATGTGCGTGTCAAATTAGATACAGAAAATTACAGGGCAAAGCGCAGGGAAAAGCTGGATAGCTTGGCAAGAAGTATTGCGATTAAGGTAAAAAGATCGGGAGAAGAGATTGCATTGGAGCCGATGAACTCCTATGAAAGAAGGATTATTCACAGTGCATTGCAAAATCATACCCATGTGGCGACAAGGTCAGAGGGAGTAGATCCCCATCGCTTTGTTGTGATTTATCCGAAGAAGGGCCAAAGAACCAAAAGGACAAGAGAAAAATAATGTAGAGAGCCTTGTGAAAGAGGGCTGTTGAATTTTTGCACATGGCAGGAATTTAATGGCTCTCTTTTTGTATAGGAGGGAAAAATGAGAACGACAGATACAATTGCAGCAATTGCAACGCCAATGAGTGAAAGTGGAATCGGTATTGTCCGATTAAGTGGGGAAGACGCCATTGAAATTGCAGACAAAATTTTTCGTGGACGAAGACCACTAAAGGAAGAGAAAACCTATACCATACACTATGGACATGTTGTGGAAGATGGAGAAGTAATTGATGAGGTCTTGGTGATGTTAATGCGTGCACCAAAGAGTTTCACAGGGGAAGACACGGTGGAGTTTGATTGTCACGGCGGAGTGTTGGTTGTGCAAAGAGTGTTGGAGGCTCTTTTGCGTGCAGGAGCCAATCTGGCAGAGCCAGGAGAATTTACTAAGCGAGCTTTTTTAAATGGCAAAATGGACTTGGCACAGGCCGAGGCCGTCATTGATATTATTGAAGCGAAGAATACCTATGCCTTGCAATCAGGTATGCGACAATTGAGGGGCAGTTTGACGGAAAAAATTTCAAATTTGCGGGCAAAAATTTTGGAAGAGATTGCCTTTATTGAGGCTGCACTCGATGATCCGGAGCACTATAGTCTTGAGCATTATCCAAAAACATTGAAAAAAAAGCTAGCTCCTTGGATAGAAGAGATCAGCGTACTGATTCGAAGCTATACTGATGGTGTAGTGATGAAGGAAGGGATTGATACGGTGATTCTTGGTCGTCCAAATGCGGGAAAATCCTCGCTATTAAATTTATTGGCCAAGAAGGAAAGAGCCATTGTCACAGATATTGCAGGGACAACGAGAGATACTTTGACAGAACATATTAAAATGGCGGGCATTAGTTTAAATATTACAGATACCGCAGGAATCCGACAGAGCGAAGATGTTGTGGAGCAAATTGGGGTGAGTAAGGCAAAACTGGCAGCAGAGGATGCAGATCTTGTCCTTTGTGTGCTCGATGGATTGGAAGAATTGAGCGAAGATGATCGAGAGATTCTCCAGTCAATTCAAAATAAAAAGGCAATTGTGCTGGTCAATAAGTCGGACAAAGAAACGGTACTTCATTTAGACAAGGTTAGGGAGCACACAGCACACAAGGTCATTGCATTTTCTGCAAAGGAAGGGACGGGAAGTAAAGAGATGGAAGATGCAATTAAGGAAATGTTTTATCACGGAAAGATTAATTTTAATGATCAGGTTTATGTCACGAATATTCGTCACAAAGAATGCTTAGAGGAGGCAAAGGACTCATTGGAAATGGTATTACAGAGTATTGCCGAGGGACAGCCAGAAGACTTTTTTTCTATTGACTTACTCAATGCCTATGAATTGCTTGGAAGCATTACAGGAGAGACTGTGGAAGATGATGTGGTCAATGAAATTTTTAGTAAATTTTGTATGGGAAAGTAGGTTTGAATATGACAGTAGTAGAAGAAAGTTATGATGTGGTGATTGTCGGGGCAGGGCATGCCGGTTGTGAGGCTGCACTCGCCTGTGCAAGACTTGGACTGGAGACCATTGTATTTACCATTAGTGTGGATGCCATTGCAATGATGCCGTGTAATCCCAATATTGGTGGAACATCCAAGGGACATCTTGTGCGAGAGCTTGATGCACTTGGTGGAGAGATGGGAAAGAATATTGATAAGACCTTTATACAATCAAAAATGCTCAATGCTTCCAAGGGACCTGCCGTTCACTCACTGCGTGCACAGGCGGATAAGCAGGCCTATTCCAATGCGATGAGAAAGGTAATGGAAAATACAGATCATTTGACTATTCGCCAGGGAGAGGTCACAGAGCTGATTATTGAAAATAAAAAGTGTGTAGGTGTAAAAACTTTTTCAGGTGCAATTTATCGGGCAAAGGCGGTAGTCCTTGCCACAGGAGTGTATTTGCGTTCTCGCTGTATTTATGGAGAAATTAGTGAGGAGACAGGACCAAATGGACTAAAAAATGCAAAGTATTTGACACAGTCTTTGATGGATGCGGGAATTAAAATGTATCGATTTAAGACAGGAACACCTGCACGTGTGGATGCACGCAGTGTTGATTTTTCAAAAATGGAAGAGCAAAGAGGCGATGTCCCAGTAGTTCCATTTTCATTTACCACAGATCCAAAAAGTGTTCAAAAAGAGCAAATCAGTTGTTGGTTGACCTATACAGGAAGTAAAACTCATGAGATGATCAGGGAAAATATTCATCGTTCACCACTTTTTTCAGGGATGATTGAGGGAACGGGTCCAAGATATTGTCCTTCCATAGAGGACAAGGTGATGAAATTTGCAGATAAGGATCGACATCAGATTTTTGTGGAGCCAGAGGGACTTTATACCCATGAGATGTATTTGGGAGGGATGTCCTCTTCTCTTCCAGAGGATGTCCAATATGCAATGATTCACTCCGTGCCTGGACTTGAAAATGCAAAGATTGTCAGAAATGCCTATGCCATTGAGTATGATTGTATTGATGCTAGACAATTAAAGCTTTCCTTGGAATTTCGAGAGATTGAAGGACTCTTTTCGGGAGGGCAATTTAATGGAAGTTCTGGCTATGAGGAGGCTGCAGTACAGGGATTTATGGCAGGTGTCAATGCGGCGATGAAGGTTCTTGGTCGAGAGCGTTTTATTATTGACCGCTCACAGGGATATATTGGTGTGCTCATTGATGACCTTGTGACAAAAGAAAGTCATGAGCCCTATCGAATGATGACTTCTCGATCGGAGTATCGCCTCTTACTTCGTCAGGACAATGCAGATATGCGTTTGACAGAGATGGGCTATGAAATGGGATTGATTTCTGAAGAAAGATATCAGAAGTATTGCAAGAAGAAAGAAGCCATTGAAAAGGAAATCAAGCGATTGGAAGCCATTTATGTCGGGGCAGGGGAAAGGACACAGGAAGTTTTGCTTTCTCATGGGTCGACTCCACTACAGACAAGTGCAACGCTTGCAGAACTCATTCGAAGACCGGAATTAAATTATGAGGCGGTGAGAGATCTTGATCCAGAGCGAGAGGATCTGCCAAAGGATGTGTGTGATCAAGTCAATATCAATATTAAGTATGAGGGATATATTCGCAGGCAGGCACAGCAGGTTCGGCAATTTAAAAAATTAGAAAATAAAAAAATTCCAGTGGACATCGATTATCAAAAGGTCAATAGTCTTCGCATAGAGGCGGTTCAAAAGTTAGAGGCTGTGCGACCAGCATCTATTGGTCAGGCCTCAAGAATTTCTGGTGTTTCGCCAGCAGACATTACCGTGTTGATGGTGTACTTGGAAACTTTGCGGGGAGGAAAATCATGACAGAGGAGTTTAGACAGGAGTTGGAGGAGGGGCTGGCCACAATTCAATTGGCATTGAGTGAGGAACAGATGGAAAAGCTCTATCAATTTTACATTGACCTAATAGAAACCAATAAGGTGATGAATCTCACAGCCATCACGCAGAGAAGAGAAGTGATCTATAAGCATTTTATTGATAGCCTGGCCATTTATTCCTTTTGCCCAGAAATTTTTCAGGGTGGACGAGTGATCGATGTGGGCACAGGAGCTGGATTTCCTGGAATTCCACTGGCAATTGCATTTCCAAATACAAAATTTGTATTGTTGGATAGCCTAAACAAGAGAATCCAATTTATTCGCAGTGTGAGTCAAAAATTGGAACTTAAAAATTTGGAGGCTGAACATGGAAGAGCAGAGGACTTTGCAAAAAATCTAGATTATCGAGAGCAATTTGACTATTGTGTGTCAAGAGCAGTTGCTAATCTTTCTACACTTTCGGAATATTGTCTACCCTTTGTAAAATTTGGAGGATACTTTATTCCCTATAAATCAGGAGACATTGAAAGTGAAGTGGACAGTGCCAAGTTTGCACTCAAACTTTTAGGGGGAAAATTAAAGGAGATTCATCCCTTTATACTTGCAGGTGAAGAGGCAGGGCGATCCTTTGTCGTCATCAAAAAGTGCGAGAACACTGCGAAGAAATACCCAAGAAAGGCGGGAATGCCCGCCAAAGAACCTCTAGGTAAATAATGTAAATGATGTTTCACGTGAAACATTACAAGTAAATATTGAGAAGTTGAAGCAACTCCCGTGGCAATTCTAGCTGTGGGAGTCGCTTGCATTTTGGAAGAATAGCTGACTCAATGGAGGGATTAATTTGGACCATTGATACAATGGCCGAAACGCCATCAGGATCATTTTCACCGGCAATAAGAGCGATATTGTGGTCGATGCAGGCTAGGGCCGGTTTGATGTTGAATTTTGTGTAGTTGCAAATAATGCTTGAGTGGACACTTCGAGGAAAGTCGCCACGATGAGCACTCTCATAGTAGATGTCTTTTAGGAGCACGGGGACAGCATAGGGATGATAAAAATTCTCTTCCACTTGGCAATCAATATTTTTTTTTGAGTAGGCAATGTTGTAGAGGAGATTTCCAAGCATAGGAAGTTGGAGTATAAACTTGTAGCTCTTTGCCCGCTTTCCAGGAATTTTCATCTCTTCTTCTGGACTTTTTGGAGAGATAAAAACCAAGTTGGCAAAGAGATCAGGATTATTCTTACAGGCTGTAATTACAGCACAAGCTGTTTCTCCTGTGGTCACAACGTGAGTGCGCCTTCCAATTTCTGATTGAATAAAGTCACTGATCAATTGCATAAACAGTGGATTCGTGTAGGTTATATCTGGTTTTTCTGATCGGCCAAAGCCAATGAGGTCAGGGACATAGACAGTAAATTTTTTGGACAGTGAAGAAAGAACACGATCCCATTCGTAGCCAGAGGAAGTAGGGCAGAGGTCATGCAGAAGAAGTAGGGGACTTCCCTGTCCTGTCTTTGTATAATGAATCTTGCCAAGCCTCCACTTGTAGTAGAGCGAAGTGTCCGAATGCATGAGATGTTTTGAATGTGCCCGAACTTTAATGAATGTATTGATGGCACAAGTTCCAATAAAGGAAGTGGTGGCCAAAGTGAAAAGGGGGAGAAGTTTATGTCTTGCTTTCATAAATATATTCCTTTAATTATCTGTATTTAATCTTGTATTTATTTTAACACAGAGAAAATATGACTTCAATAGTATCTATGTTTCACGTGAAACATATGCTATAATAAGAGCGACATTCTAGGAGAGGTGAACGAGATGGGAAAAATTATTGCAATTGCAAATCAAAAGGGTGGCGTTGGAAAGACAACGACAGCAATCAATTTGGCAGCCGCACTCGCAGAGGCGGGGAAAAAAGTGCTGGCGATTGATTTTGATCCGCAGGGAAATATGTCCAGTGGTCTGGGAATTGAAAAAAATAAAATAAGACAAAGCATATATGAGCTCTTGATGGGATTGGCTAGATATGAAGAAGTCTTGGTTACAACAGAAACAGAGAATCTCTATTTATTGCCAGCTAATGTCAACCTGTCTGGTGCAGAAATTGAATTGCTTGATGTAGAGGATAGAGAAAAGGCATTGAAGCAAAAAATCGATCCCAAAAAGAATGATTTTGATTTTATGATTATTGACTGTCCACCGTCATTGAGTCTTTTGACGATTAATGCATTGACAGCAGCAGATAGCGTGTTGATTCCCATTCAATGCGAGTACTATGCACTTGAAGGAGTCAATCAAATGATAAAGACCATTCAATTATTGCGTCAAAAGCTCAATAAGAATTTAGTAATTGAAGGTGTTGCATTTACAATGTATGATGGAAGAAATCGATTGTCACAGCAGGTGGTGGAGAGTGTGAGTGAGGCCTTGTCCGAAAGAATATTTAAGACATTAATTCCAAGAAATGTCCGTTTGGCTGAGGCACCGAGCTATGGTATGTCTGTGCTCTCCTACGATAAGCGGTCAAGTGGTGCACAAAGTTATCGAAAATTGGCAGCAGAGATTTTGGAAGGATAAGAAAATGGCAAGAAAAGGACTTGGTAAGGGGCTGGGTGCGATTTTTGGAAGTGATATCAGTGTGGAGAAAAATGAAAATGCCACAGGGACTTTGATGGTAGACATCAATTTTGTGGAGCCAAATAAAAATCAGCCAAGAAAAGATTTTCGAAAAGAAGATTTGGAAGAGTTAACCAATTCAGTAAAACAATATGGAATTATTCAGCCAATTATTGTGAAGAAAAAAGACAATCAGCTCTATGAAATTATTGCAGGAGAGAGAAGATGGCGTGCAGCAAAGTCCGCAGGACTTGAGGAAGTTCCGATTGTTGTCAGAGAATTGTCTGAGAGAGAGGCCATGGAAATTTCGATTATTGAGAATGTACAGAGGTCAGATTTAAATCCGATTGAGGAGGCACTCGGCTATCAAGTCTTGATGAAGGAATATGGTCTTAAGCAGGAAGAGGTGGCAAAAAAGGTGGCAAAAAGTAGAGTAACCATTGCCAATGCACTTCGACTTTTAAAACTTAGCGAGCCAATTCAGAAAATGATGATTGAGGGAAAACTTTCCTCTGGTCATGCCAGAGCCCTCCTTTCCATAGAAGATTCTAGTTTGCAATATAAAGTAGCAAAAGAAGTTATTGATCGAGGACTGAGTGTGCGAGAGGTTGAACAAAGGGCCAAGGAGCATGCGAAGTCCAGACCAGATAAAAAAGGAAAAGAAAAGAATGCAGATCTGCTCTACTACAGGGAGTATGAAAATTGCTTTCAGGAAATTTTGGGAACAAAGGTGCACATCCATCAAAAGGATAAGAACAAGGGACGCATAGAAATTGATTATTATTCCCAAGCTGAGCTAGAGCGAATCATGGATTTGATGCGTAATATTGCAGAATAGGACGGAGGAGAAGATGAATAACTATTTACTCTACACGGTGATGGGTGTGAGCATTGTCATTTCGATATCATTATTAATTGCTTTTATCTTGTTGATCTTTCGCTATCAAAAGCTTTATCGTGCCTATGATCTATTTATGCGGGGCAAGGCAGCAGAGAGTCTAGAGGGAACAATTACAGAGTTAAAATTACAACTACAGGATTTAAAGAGTGAGGATAGAGCGAATAAGGATGCCATTCGTGCACTCAATCGAAATCAAAGATCATCTTATCAAAAATTTGGAATAGTCAAGTATAATGCCTTCAAGGGAATGGGTGGAAATTTAAGCTTTGTGATTGCTCTACTTGATTATACAAACTCTGGATTTGTTCTCAATTCTGTTCATTCTAAGGAAGGATGTTTTATCTATGTAAAGATTGTCGATCACGGGCAGACGGAGGTTTTGCTTGGCAGCGAGGAGAGAGAAGCTCTTGAGCAGGCTTTAGGTTATGTGGAGAGACAGCCAGATATCTAATGTTTCACGTGAAACATCAAAAAGAAAACAGCGCACAAAAAATCCTAGCAAGAATAAGTTTTTTAACTGATCACTTGCTAGGATTTTTATATTATATTCTATAAGATTCTATCATTTTAGAAGTTGACATCGCTATCATAGTAGCAAGCCTTCAATAACTCTTCCATTTCTGTCTGGGTTGGAATGCGAGGATTTGATCCTGTACAAGCATCGGCAATTGCATTCTTTGCAATCTCAGGGAGACGCTCTAAGAAAGTCTTCTCGTCAACAAATCCTTGGTCTGCAAAGAGTGCATCCTTTCCGTAGTGCTGGATGCAATGTGGCATATGCAAATCATCATTCATTCCACGAAGGTACTGAATCAAAAGTTTTACTTTTTCATCATCAGAATTTCCACCGAGGTTCATGACATCAGCAATCTTTGCATAGCGAGCCTTTGCAGTCGCATCCTTTGCATTGAAGGCAATAACCTTTGGAAGGTACATAGCATTGGCACTGCCATGAACAATATGAGCACCGAGGTCAGCGAAGACCGCACCTGTCTTGTGGGCCATGGAGTGAACAATACCTAAAAGGGCATTTGAAATGCCATACCAGCAAGGCACTGTGCGTCATGCATCTTATCTCTAGCGTCCATATCCTGATTGTAAGATTTTACAAGATTTGCCTGAATCAATTCAATTGCATGAAGGGCCAATGGATCACTGTATTCGCAATTTGCTGTTGAAACATAGGCTTCAATCGCATGAGTCATTGCGTCCATACCTGTTTGAGCAACAAGTTTTACAGGCATTGTGTGGGCAAGCTCTGGGTCGACAATGGCAACATCCGGAGTGATTTCAAAGTCAGCGATTGGGTACTTAATTCCCTTTTCGTAATCAGTGATAATAGAAAAGGCCGTAACCTCAGTTGCTGTACCTGAAGTAGAAGAGATTGCACAAAAATGAGCTTTTCTTCTGAGTTTTGGAAGACCAAATACCTTGCACATATCCTCAAATGAGATATCTGGATATTCGTATTTAATCCACATGGCCTTTGCGGCATCAATTGGAGAACCGCCACCGATGGCAACAATCCAATCTGGACCAAATTCTTCCATAGCCTTTGCACCCTTCATTACAGTTTCAACAGATGGATCAGATTCAATGCCCTCATAGAGCTTTACTTCCATACCTGCTTCCTTTAAATAGTCAACGGTTTTATCAAGGAAACCGCCTCTTTTCATTGAGCCACCGCCAACGCAAACCATGGCTTTCTTTCCTGTAAATGTTTTTAGTGCTTCGAGGGCACCCTTTCCGTGATAAAGATCTCTTGGTAATGTAAAACGCATATTGACTCCTCCTCTTAATGTTAAAAAAATATCAACAATTTCATTATAGTACGGTTGTTAATAAATGTCAATGTTTATCTATGAGATAAATAGAAAATATACAAAGTATAAAAAAATTTTATTTGACTTTATGTAATTGCTTTGTTATACTGTGCACAGACGGCAAAGGAGCCCAAACAAGGGTGAACTTTGCTTTTTTTATCATATTTGAGGAGGATGTTCCAATGTCATATGTAGATGAAGTTTATGAGAGAGTGACCGCACAAAATCCAAACGAGCCAGAGTTCCATCAGGCTGTAAAGGAAGTATTGGATTCATTGAAGTTAGTGATTGAGGCAAATGAGGATCTCTATCGCAAGAATGGTGTCTTGGAGAGATTTGTTGAGCCAGAGAGAATTATTTCGTTTAGAGTGCCATGGGTTGATGACAATGGCAATGTGCAGGTAAATAAGGGATACAGAGTACAATTTAACAACTCCATCGGTGCATACAAGGGAGGTCTTCGTTTCCACCCAACAGTAAACCAATCAATCTTAAAGTTCTTAGGATTTGAGCAGGTATTGAAGAATTCACTCACAGGACTTCCTATGGGTGGCGGAAAAGGTGGATCAAACTTCGATCCTAAGGGAAAGTCAGACCGTGAGGTTATGGCTTTTTGCCAGAGCTTTATGACAGAGTTATTTAAGCATATTGGCAAGGATGAGGATGTTCCAGCTGGTGATATTGGTGTAGGCGGAAGAGAGATCGGATATCTCTTTGGTCAGTACAAGAGATTGACCACAACATTTGAGGGTGTTCTCACAGGTAAGGGAATTCCATTTGGCGGTTCTTTGACAAGAACAGAGGCTACAGGTTATGGCTTGATCTATATTCTCGACGAGATGTTAAAGGCCAATGGCAAGAAGATCGAAGGACAGACTGCTGTTGTCACAGGATCTGGTAATGTTGCCATCTATGCCGTACAAAAGATTCAGTCTCTTGGTGCAAAGGTTGTCGCTATGTGCGATTCTAACGGATATATCTACGATCCAATGGCATTCAGCTTGATGTTGTAAAGGATATCAAGGAAGTTAAGCGTGGAAGAATCAGTGAGTACGCTGACCGTGTATCTGGTGCTACTTATACAGAGGGCAAGGGCATTTGGAATGTAAAGTGCGATATCTTCCTTCCATGTGCAACACAGAACGAGCTCGATGTTGAAGGTGCAAAGGCCCTTGTTGCTAATGGTTGCTTTGCAGTTGCAGAGGGTGCAAATATGCCAACAACATTGGAGGCTACACTTTACCTTCAGCAAAATGGAGTGCTCTTTATGCCTGGTAAGGCTGCAAATGCAGGTGGTGTTGCCGTATCTGGTCTTGAGCAGAGTCAGAATGCAATGAGACTTTCTTGGACATTTGAGGAAGTGGACAACAGATTAAAGAACATTATGACAGATATCTTTAAGAAGACAGATGAGGCTGCTAAGAAGTACGGCGTAGCTGGAAACTATGTAGCTGGTGCAAATATCGCTGGATTTGAGAAGGTTGCTAGTGCAATGATTTCACAGGGTACTGTATAATTCAATGTAAGGGCAATAGTTTAGTTAATGGATCCCATATTGACCGATTGGTCGGTATGGGATCTATTTTGTATATAAAAAGTAATAAAAGGAGGTGAATAGATGCACAAATATTTAAAGAGCATAGGATTTTCGCATTACCAAAAGAGGAGTGATATTCACAATTTGCTTGAACAATTGCAGGTAGAAAATAGACATCGTGCCATTTTTGTTCCGATGGAAAATGGAGAGAAATTTTGGGAAATTCGTGCAGAGGTTGACAAAAATATTGGAATCTGTATGTCAGGCTATGTCGATGAAAGAGGAGAATTCATCAGAGAAATTTATTTTCCCTATGGTTTCAGTGAAGAAATGAGTATTCATTCTTCCTGTACTGTGCAAAGGCATATTGACAATGAGCAATATTCGGGAATGCTTGAAGATGGACGGCTTGGAATGAGTCTTATTTTTCGAGTCAGCAATGTGGCAAAGTATTTAGAAAAGAGAAGAAATAATCTTTCTGTGCAAATCGATGGTGTTGGGCTCTTTGCTTGGACAGACAAGGCAACCATCCTTCTTCCTGTGCAAAAGACAAAGGAGCAAATCAACATTGCAAGGGAAGAAGTGTGAAGAGGACACTTTTAATGAATGCTTTGAGGAATGATATGGAGGAGGTCATTGAGCAATTGTCAATGGAAGAGATGGAAATTTACAGTAATGCGACAAGGCGACTAGAGACCGAGGATCTCTATAGCATTGTCGACAATTCCTTCATTCCTCATGGAGTTGAATGTGATATTTATTTGCTTCTTGGAGAAATTGTGCACATAGAAGAGAAGAGAAATGCTCTGACTATGGAAGAACTCTATGACCTAACTGTGGAATGTAATCATATCTTTTTTCATCTTGGTGTTTTAAAGCAGAGTCTACGAGGAGAACCAGCAGTGGGAAGAAGAATTAAGGCAAAAATCTGGTTACAGGGAAATCTACATTTTTCAGACGAAAATTAATGTTTTTTGGCGAGGGATTTGACATAGCGATCGAAGTCGATATTGCTAAGTTCAGGTCGCTCGCTTTTTGCTTTGCGGTATTGTGATGGCGTGATGTGATATTGCCGTTTAAATGCCTTTGAAAATACAGACAATCCATCATATCCACAGGAGTAGGCAATATGCTCAATGGGAAGATGAAAGTCACTCAAGAGATTGCAGGCCTTGGTGAGTTTAAAGTGAGTGATATATTCCTGTGGCGAAAATCCCAAATATTTTTTGAAGAGAAAAAACAAATAATTCCTTGTAATTCCTAGGTAGTTGGCAACATCGGAAACTTTGACTTGGTTGAAGTAATTTTGTTGAATGAATTCAATGGCTCGCATGAGGTAGCTATTGTCATTTGATGCGTGGACTACTTTTTTTGAGCAATCCAGTTGGGGGCTGAGCAGAGAAAGAAAAGCATAGAACAATGACTTTCTCTTTAATTCCTGTGCAAAACTTGAGGAATCAGTGGAAAGAATTTCTTCTACAATCTGGATTAATTTTTGATGCTCATCACTGTGAAAAATAGGATATTCTCTGTCTAATCCCATGCGTGATAAATATTCTGGAATTTTGTTGCCATGAAATCCAATCCAAAGATATTTCCATGGGGCTTGAAAATTCGCTTGATAAAAAGTCATCATATCAGGAAAAATTAAAAAGGCATCACCAGTGTGAAGGGAAAATTCTTGGTCTTGACAGAGATATTTCCCCTGTCCACTGATAATGTAGTGAATAATATAGGTGGGACGAACAGATGGCCCATAGGAATGCCCTGAACCGCAATTTTCTATGCCAGCAAAACAAATCGAACAATCGGATGCGGTGTGGTCCGAAAATATTTTATATTGATCTTTTTTCATAAATTCTCCTCAAAATAGTTTTTATATAGTTTACAATGGAAGAAAAAAACAAACAACATTTTGGCAAAAAAATATAACATTTTTTTGCTTGTTGACATAAAAAAAGGTCATAGAATGTGATTAATAAAGGGAAATGAAGTAAGGAAAGGAGATTGAAATGATAAAATTTAACGAAAAAGTTAAAGACATTTACTTTAGAAACAAAAAAGTCTAGCTATCAAATGAAGGTCGATGAGCTTGGTTATCTTTTACACACATGGTATGGCAAGAAGATTGATGCAAATGATGATCTCAGTGATGTAATTTTAAAGGTTGATCGAGGGTTTTCGGGAAATCCCTATGAGACGATGGATAGGGGATATTCTCTCGATGTCCTCCCACAGGAATATTCAACTTATGGAAATGGCGATTACAGGGTAAGTGCGATAGAGGTCATTCACCCTGATGGAAGTAATGTTCTTGATTTGAAGTATCAAGAGCATAAAATTTACAGGGGAAAGTATGCACTCGATGGACTTCCTGCATTTTTTTGGAATGAAGAAGATGGTGAGACTTTAGTGATTACATTAAAGGATACTTTGACCAATATTTATATTGAGCTCTATTACGGCGTGTTGGAAAAAGATGACATCATCACAAGAGCAGTGCGTATTGTCAATGACTCAAAGGACAAGGTGAGTGTCAATCGAGCAATGAGTAGCTGCCTAGATTTTATTGATGGAAGGTTTGATTGTATTCATTTCTACGGAAAGCATGCGATGGAGAGAGAGTTTCAGAGAACAAGTCTTTCTCATGGACGCTTTTGCATTGGAAGTAGCCGTGGAACTTCAAGCCATCATCACAATCCTTTTGTCATTCTTGCTCGACCTGAGACAACCGAAGTTTCGGGAGACTGTTATGGAATGGGGCTTGTCTACAGTGGATCATTTGAAATAACAGCAGAAGTTGACCAAGTGAATCAGACAAGGGTTGTTGCAGGTGTCAATGGTGAACAATTTTTCTATGTCCTCTCTAGTGGAGAGAGTGTAACTTTGCCAGAAGTTATTTTGACCTATTCTTCCCATGGATTTGAAGAGATGACACATCACTATCACGATGCCATCCGCAATCATCTTCTTCGCGGCGAATATGTGCATAAGCACAGACCAATTCTCATCAATAACTGGGAGGCAACCTATTTTGACTTTACAGGAGAAAAGATTTTTGACATTGCAAAAAAGGCTTCAAGCCTTGGTATTGAGATGTTGGTTCTTGATGATGGCTGGTTTGGTCAAAGAGATGACGACTGTGGTGGCCTTGGCGATTGGTATGTCAATGAGAAAAATTGGGTTGCACATTGAAAGATCTTGTGGATAAGATCAATGGACTTGGCATGAAATTTGGTATTTGGTTTGAGCCAGAAATGATTAATGAAAAATCTAATCTCTACCAACTTCATCCAGATTGGATGGTTCGTGTGCCAGGAAGAAAGGGAACCAAAGCGAGGGAGCAGTATGTCCTTGATTATACGAGAAAAGATGTTGTCGATGAAATTGAAAAGATGATGAGAGCCATTATCGACTCTGCAAATATTGAATATATCAAATGGGATATGAATCGAAGTCTTGCCGCAGTCTACTCGGCCCAGCTTAGTCCAGAGCATATGGGAGAATTCCACTATCGCTATGTCCTTGGGCTCTACTCGCTCTTAGAGCGTTTGACTCAGCGTTATCCTCATATTCTATTTGAGGGCTGTTCTGGTGGCGGTGGTCGCTACGATCTTGGAATGATGTATTTTCACCCACAGATTTGGTGCTCCGATGACACCGATGCCATTGAAAGACTAAAAATTCAATATGGCAGTTCCTTCCTCTATCCTATTGGATGTGCAGGTTCTCATGTGTCCGCAGTGCCAAACCATCAAACAGGAAGAAAGACACCATTTGAGACGAGAGCAACCGTTGCCATGGCGGGAAGCTTTGGCTATGAGCTCGATTTAAATAAGGTCTCTGAAAAAGAGCAGGAGGCAGTAAAGGCTCAGGTTGAAGAATACAAGAGAGTCGATCAACTGGTGCATGAGGGAGATTACTATCGCCTCAATAGTCCATATGATCACAGTCGCTGTTGTGCATGGGAATTTATGTCAAAGGACAAGGAGGAGGGATTTTTGTGTGCAGTGATGCAGCAACTTGAGGCCAACCCATCTCCAGTCTATATCTATCCAAGAGGACTTGAGGAAGGTGCACGCTATGAGATTAATGGCACCATCCGATCAGCAAGTACTTGGATGAACGCAGGCGTTCTTCTTCCAGTAGTAGTGGAGGAGTATCAAAGTTTTCGCTGGATGATTAGGAAAGTAAAATAAAGAGAACCATCATTGTAATGATCAATAACAAACAGGCGTGTGAAAAAATAAGTTCACACGCCTGTTTGTGTTTACCTGTAAGGATTATTTTTTGATTGACAGAAAAGAAGTTGTTGAGGCTTAAGGGATCAGTTTGGCTGACCAATTTTCCCTTGATTGATTGCTTGATTGATTCCCTTGATTTAATACTTGATTATTACTTGATTTAGACGGGGAAAAAATGTAGAGTTTAAGCCATTTGCAGGGGGAAAAGGACATAGAGAAATTCCAGAAAGGACATAGAGAAATTCCAGAAAGGACATAGAGAAATTCTAGAAAGGACATAGAGAAATTCTAGAAAGGACATAGAGAAATTCTAGAAAGGACATAGAGAAATTCTAGAAAGGGCATAGAGAAATTCCAGAAAGGGCATAGAGAAATTCCAGAAAGGACATAGAGAAATTCCAGAAAGGACATAGAAAAATTCCAGAAAGGGCATAGAGAAATTCCAGAAAGGGCATAGAGAAATTCCATAAAAGACATAATAATAATTTACATATATGACCTATTATGCTATGATAAGTAAAAGAGTTATTGTAACGAATATAGAGGGGAGTCATTATGGCAAAGAGTAAAGAAGGATCTCCTATTATTGGAATTAGAAAAAATTTGGTAGATCGACTTGTTGTACAAAAATCTAATCCATTGTATGGCTTGTGGAGATCGAAGCTATCTCTTGCGGAGTTCAAAATACTTGACACTTATCTTTCTAGAATTAATAGTCATGATCCTGAGCATCGCACAGTTTGCTTTGAAAAAGGTGAAATAGAAGAATTACTAGAAGTGAGGAAAATCAATATTGTAGAGTTGAAAAAAAGATTAAATCATCTAGGAATAATGGTTCCTGTAGATGATCCAATCAATGATAAAAAATTTCGTTTAATTTCTCTCTTTGAGCGTGCGGATTGTGAGCAGGAGGAGAGTGGAGTATGGCAAGTATATTTGACATGTACGCCATCGGCAATGAAATATATATTCAATATTGAAGATATGGGATATTTTCGCTATAAGCTTCGAGCAATTGCGTCTTTGCGTTCAAGATATAGTTATATCTTATTTTTATACCTTGAAAAAAATCGGAGTATGCATATGAAATGGGAGATTAATGTAGATGAACTTCGTATACTTCTTAGAGCAGACAGTGAAACCTATCAGACTTATAAGAGATTTAATGATCTAATTTTGAAACCTGTGCAAAAAGAATTGAATAAAAAAACAGATTGTCAATTTACCTATGAACCAATAAGAAAGGGGAGGAAGATAATCTCTATACGATTTTTGTTGAAGCCAATTAGAAAAGAAGCTATGGAGAAAGAAACGATTCAATCTGATAAGATTAGGGGAGTAAGGGAATATACAGAGCTAGAGTTTGAAAATCACCGAGATAAAATTTGCCATGGTTTTTCAGATCTTGAATTTGAGGGATTTACAGATGAGCAATTGAGATTTCTAAAAGAATTGGGATGGCCAAGGATGTGTGCATCTGATCTAAAAAAACATGAAGAGGCACTAGGTTCTACAAATTTGGCGTATGAATATGCAACTGCTGATTATTTGAGAAGGGTGATTTCTTTAGCAAAAACTAGAAATCCAAAGAATCTTTTTTTGTATGTCAAAAAAGTAATAGAAAATGAGTGGTAAGGTGTGAACTATTTTTTGTATAGATCTTGATGTCATGTATTTTGATTTACAAAAATAGAGGGAAAATATGAAAAGTAAAAAACATAAAAAAATTCAAGTTAATCAATTGGGGTTTTCAAAATCAAATCGAGATGTCCATTTGGATCTACTCAAGGCATTGGCCATTACAATGGTTGTATTTTTTCATAATGCCCAACTCAATCCCAATGGCATTATAGACAATGCACTGATGATGTTTTGTAATAGTGCGGTTCCTATTTTCTTTATGGTGACAGGGGCACTACAATTGACAAGAGAGGGCACAGTTGACCCCAAAAGACATATAAAAAAAGTGATGGTTCTCTATCTTTATGTGATTTGTTGGAAAATGATTTATGCCATTTTTATGCATTTTTTTTACCATGTACATATTGATGGCAGCCTTTCAAATTTGGTCAATTATGTATTTTTATTTCAGGAAGTTCCAGGAGTGAGCACAGGACATTTTTGGTATTTTCAAACCTTAATTGCAATGTATTTGATTTTGCCTTTACTGAGGATTTGTAAAGATGAAAAAATAATAGGATATCTTATGTTGGTTCTCTTTGGATTTTCAAGTGTGGTATTTGATTTGGCATTATTTTTTCAATTTATTGGAAAAATTACAGGAAAAAATATTCCAAATGCCCTGTTGCTGACACAAATGAGTCCATTTCATCCGACATATGCCATCTATATCCTATGTATGTTTCTTGGAAAATGTATCTATGAACAGAAAGGAAAATGCTTTTGCTATAAAAAGGTGGCACTTTTTAGCATTGGTCTTGGACTAGTGGGATTAATGGTGATTAAGTATATTCAAAGTGGAGTGTGGACTTGGCAGGGAGTGCATATTGTGAGCGGATATTATTATTGTTCGACATTGCTGATCGCATCGGGAGTGTTTATTTTCTTTGTTGGGAGAAAATCAATATCAAAAGTAGAGTATTGGATTGGGAAAAATATTGGTCAGTACACATTGGGCATCTTCTTTTTGCATATTTTAGTCTATACAATCTTGGAGCATATTTTATACAAAACAATAGCACCGTTCAATCACTGGTATATTAATCTCATAGAGAGTGCCGTCATTGTGGGCGTTTCTGCGATGTGTACAGTTATATTTGAAAAGGTAAAGATATTTGTGTTATCAAAAAGATATAGGAGAGGAAAGAAGAGATGACATTACAGCAATTAAAATATGTAATAGCTATAACAGAATGTGGCTCGATTACTTCAGCGGCTAAGAAACTTCTTGTGGCACAGCCAAGTCTGTCAAAATCTGTTTCCGAACTGGAAAAGGAAATGGGCATTACAATATTTTTCAGAAACAATCGTGGAATTTATCTTTCGGATGAAGGCACAAAATTCTTATCTTATGCACGCCAAGTTGTGGAACAGGCCGATTTGTTGGAACAGCAGTACAAGGAAAAAGGGAATATATGTCGAGTATTTTCTATCTCGGCCCAACATTATGCCTTTGTGGTTAATGCATTTGTCGCACTGGTAAAGGAGTATGGTGAGAATGAATATGAGTTTACTCTGAGGGAGTCGAGAACAAACGATATTATTGAAGATGTAAGGTACTCCCGCAGTGAGCTTGGTGTTTTATTTTTAAGTAAGTTCAACAGTGAAATTATACAGCGCATTGTAAAAAGTGCAGATTTGAAATTTGTTTCTCTGTTCACAGCAAAACCTCATGTCTTTGTCTGCAGAAACAATCCACTTGCGACAAAGGATAAAGTGACTTTAAGTGACTTAAAGCCCTTTACTCGCCTGACTTATGAGCAGGGAATGAATAATTCATTTTATTTTTCAGAAGAACTTCATAGCACAGAGGAAAGTTCAAAAAATATTATCGTTACTGACCGTGCCACATTGTTTAATCTTCTTATTGGGCTTGACGGATATACGATATCCTCAGGTATTTTAAGTAGTGATTTAAACGGAACAGATATTGTATCTATTCCGCTTGAAAGTGATGAAATAATGGAGATTGGGTATATTGTACAAACAGACAGACCGCTCAGTAAAATTAGTAAGCACTATTTGGAGCATTTACAGAAGTATATTGAAGATTATCGCTCATAATATAAAGTAGGTTATTATTATTCGTGGACAAATAGTGTTATGGATGATCAAGGAACATTATATATAGCTTTTTGATATGGCTAATCATTGGAAACAAGTATTAACGCATAACAGTCTGTTCGTGTTATATTACAAACCGTAAAATATGTGAAGACTTTTGTATTTTAATAAACTTTTATGTTAGGAGATATCATTATGCGTACTTCTATTATTGGTCACCCAAGGGTAGGTTCTTTGAGAGAATTAAAATTTGCTACGGAAAAATATTTTAGAAGAGAGATTTCGGAGGAACAATTGCAAAATGTTGCTAAAGAAATAAGAAAAAATGCTTGGATTGCTCAAAAAAATTCAGGTCTTGATTTTATTCCTTCCAATGATTTTTCATTCTATGATCATATGTTGGATACAGCTGTGCTGTTCAACATTATCCCTAAGCGTTATAAAGACTTAAAACTTTCTTTTCTTGATACCTATTTTGCAATGGCAAGGGGATATCAGGGTGAGGCAGGCGATGTGAAGGCATTGGCCATGAAAAAGTGGTTTAATACAAACTATCATTATATGGTTCCAGAGATTTCGGACGATATAGAAATCAAATTAGTTGGCACAAAGCCATTTGATGAATTTTTGGAAGCAAAGGAATATGGAGTTACAACAAAGCCTGTTGTAATTGGTGCTTTTACACTATTGAAGTTGATTCGTTATACCGAGAACAAGACATCAGAAGCGTATGTAGATGCAGTCATTTCTGCTTATTGTGAGTTGCTTAGTAAGTTTAATGAACTTGGTGCAGAGTGGGTACAGTTTGACGAACCATATCTTGTTCATGATGTAGACGACGAAGATATTTTCTTATTTGAAAAACTCTACAATGGTATTTTACTTGCAAAAAGAAATGTAAAGGTATTACTTCAGACTTATTTTGGTGATGTGAGGGATTGTTACAAAAATATTTGTACACTTGCTTTTGATGGCATAGGACTTGACTTTATCGAAGGCAGACAGACAAAAATTCTTCTTAAAGCTAATGGCTTCCCAAAAGATAAACTTCTTTTTGCAGGTGTTGTCAATGGTAAAAATATTTGGAGAAATAACTACAAAAACACATTGGAAATTCTCAATGAGTTGAAAACATATGGTATTGAAGCAGTTATTGGGACATCTTGTTCTCTTCTCCATGTTCCCTACACCTTGGAAAATGAAGTTAAGTTACAGAAAAAATATAGAGATCACTTTGCCTTTGCACTAGAAAAGTTAACTGAGTTGGCAGAATTAAAGGTGCTTTCTGAAACAGATTATGCTCATTCAGAATTTTACATCAATAATGAAAAGCTGTTTCAAGGTAGACCAGATTGTGATGATGCAAAGGTCAAAAAGAGAACAGCTGAGATAAAGGACAGTGATTTTACAAGATTACCAGAGTTTTCAGAGCGAGAAGCGATACAAAGGCTAAATTCAAGTTGCCAGAGCTTCCAACGACGACTATTGGTTCTTTTCCACAAACTGCTGATGTAAAGGCCAACAGAACAGCATTTCGCAAGGGCAGTATTACACAACAGGAATATATAGAGTTTAACCGCAAGAAGATTGCAGAGTGTGTGAAGCTACAGGAAGAGCTTGGACTTGATGTGCTTGTTCACGGAGAGTATGAGCGCAATGATATGGTGGAATATTTTGGCGAGCAGTTAAATGGATACTTGTTTACTGAAAAAGCATGGGTACAGTCCTATGGCACTCGCTGTGTGAAGCCACCGATTATCTGGGGAGATGTTTCAAGAAGTAAGCCTATGACAGTGGAATGGTCCACCTATGCACAAAGCCTTACAAACAGACCAATGAAAGGAATGCTCACTGGTCCTGTTACAATTCTCAACTGGTCATTTCCTCGCGAGGATATTTCTATTAAGGAAAGTACCAATCAGATTGCACTTGCTATACGTGATGAGGTGCTCGATCTTGAGGCAAATGGCATCAATGTTATTCAAGTGGACGAAGCGGCTCTGCGTGAAAAATTGCCACTGAGAAAAAGTGATTGGTACAGCGAATATCTTGATTGGGCGATTCCTGCCTTCCGCCTTGTTCACAGTGGTGTAAAGGCTGAAACACAGATCCATACTCATATGTGTTATAGTGAATTTACAGATATTATTAAGGCAATTGACGATATGGACGCAGATGTTATTACCTTTGAGGCTTCACGTTCAGATCTTGAGATTTTGGATTCGCTGAAAGAAAACCACTTCAAAACAGAGGTTGGTCCAGGCGTTTATGATATTCATTCTCCAAGAGTTCCATCTGTGGAGGAAATCAAAACTGCACTCTACAAAATGCTTGAAAAGATTGATCGCAGTAAGTTGTGGGTAAACCCTGATTGCGGATTGAAGACAAGGGGAACCGACGAAACAAACAAGAGTCTTAAGAATCTTGTGTCTGCAGCAGAGGAAATTAGAAAAGAGAATTCAGAAATATAGGGAAGTAATAGATAGAGTGATTTTAGGAAATACAGAGAAATGCAGTCGGATGGCGAGTCGTTTCTCTGTATTTTTTATAAAATTCAATCGTTTATAGCAATTCCTTTTTTTGCAGTTCCCAAAAGGCGATTGCACTGGCAGCGGCGACATTGAGGGAGTCGATGCCAGTGGCCATAGGGATAATGACATTGTAATCTACAGACTGAAGGGTAGATAGGGAGAGTCCATTTCCTTCGTTGCCTAAAATAATGGCGAGTCGTTCTTTGGTTTTGAGTATGGGATTGTCAATGGAAATGGAATTGTCAACTAATGCCATTGCCACAGTGCAAAATCCAAGGTCTTTTATCTCTTTTAGATAGCCACTGTCGATATAACCCCAAGGAATTTGAAATACATTTCCCATGCTGACACGCAGACAGCGCCGATATAGTGGGTCGCTACAATTTTTTGTGAGCAGTATTGCGTCGATATGTAGAGCGGCTGCATTGCGAAAGATGGCACCGACATTGGTTGGATTGACAATGTCTTCTAAGATGGCGATGCGTTTGGCCAAGGCACAGATTTTTTTGATGGAGTTGGTTTCTTTTCTTTTGAACAGACAGAGAGCACCTCGTGTCAAATGAAAACCAGTGAGCGAGGTAAGAAGAGCATCACTTGCTGTATAAATCGGCAATGTTTCGGGGAGAAGGTCAAGAAGAGCCTTGCTCTCAGCATCGATGTGGTCTTTATCAAGGAGCATGGAGACAGGAGTGTAGTCAGCATTTAGGGCACGAATAATGACCTTTGGACTTTCAGCAATAAAGTAGCCGAGGGGATTGGGGGCATTGTATTGTGAGAGTTGGTGTTCATTGAGCTTTGTGTAAAATAAAAGTTCTGGTTGGTTTAAGTCGTGGATGGGAATCAACATATTTTGTAAATCTCCTTATGATTTTTCTTTGGTTTCTTTGTTCGTGGATGTATTGATTCTATTGAGTTCGATGGCGAGATAAAATAGGTTGGCCTCTTTGAATTTTCTGGGATTTAGACCTGTCTTGTCTTGAATGCGATTGAGTCTTTGTTGCACTGTATTTTTGTGCAAGTACAGTCGAGAAGCTGTATTTTGCAGGGACATATCTTCGTCGTAGTAGGTGTGCAAAAATTGAATATCATCTTTGTTGAGGCACTTGAGAAGTTTTTTGGTAAATTCTACGCTATGGGGCTAGAGATTCCTGTCAGAAGAATTTCTAAAGAGAGTTCATCAAAGAGTGCGTAAGTTTGCTTGGTATTTCGAATGGCATCGAGGGCGATGGTCGAGGAGTCCCAGGCCTCTTTTATATTTTCTAGAGGTCTTGCCATACCAAGAGCAAGTTGAATAATATTTTGGTTTTCATTGGCAAACTGAGTGAACTTTTCAAAATGACTTTGAAAGGTCTGATTTCGAATCAGAGCAATAAATTTATTGGGATAGATGTAAGCAAATACACTTTCATTGAGACTCGTTAAAAATCTTTGAATATCTTGTTCCAACAAGGAGATATCGACGAGATTATAACGAGTGTTGACCTCAATAGTGACAACCCGAAAAATGTCGGATGGATTGAGATGAAAGGTATGGAGGCAATCGAGAAAATAGAGATTCTTGTCAAGTCCTTGGCTTTGCAGGGACTGAATGACATAAGGTGCCAATGTCTTAGAAATACTCAGAAACATACTCACCTCTATATTATTTATACTATAAAATATTGAAAAATATGCTCTAATTATAGCTTATAGACTATATAAACAAGTTTGAATACCTTATGATAGAGATATAGACAGTAGATAGAGATTGTAATAGAAATTTGGAAATGGTGTGAGTTGAAAGAGAGGAATTGGTAAAATGAAGATTGTGACAGCGATTGATTCGTTTAAGGGAAGTTTAACCTCAATAGAAGCAGGGAATGCAGTGGCATTGGGAATTTATCATGTAGATCCATCTATTCAAGTGGATGTTCGACCACTGGCCGATGGAGGCGAAGGAACCGTGGAGGCTTTGGTCGAAGGAATGAATGGCACTGTAGAAGAAATTACAGTAACAGGTCCATTTGGTGAACCAGTCAATTGTAAGTATGGTATTATCCGTGACACAATGACGGCAGTCATTGAAATGAGTGCAGCCGCAGGCATTACACTCATTTCTAGGGACAAATTAAATCCGCTCTTTGCAACAACTTATGGTGTGGGCGAGACCATTTGTGATGCGATTCAAAAGGGATGTCGAAGATTTATTGTTGGCATCGGTGGAAGTGCGACAAATGATGGTGGAGTAGGAATGTTACAGGCACTGGGATTTGAGTTTTTGGATCGAAGTGGAAATGCAATTCCATTTGGTGCAGTGGGACTACAAAATTTGGAGAAGATTTCTACGGAGAATGTGTTAAACGAACTAAAGGAATGTACATTTCGTGTGGCGTGTGATGTGACGAATCCACTCTGTGGACCGAGCGGTTGTAGTGCAGTGTTTGGACCACAAAAGGGAGCAACATCTTCTATGGTTGAGGATATGGACGGATGGCTTGGTCACTATGCCACGCTTGCAAAAGAAGTTTTTCCAAGTGCAGATGCAAAGTATCCAGGAACAGGTGCAGCAGGGGGATTGGGTTTTGCTTTTTTGACTTTTCTTGATGCAAATCTTCAATCAGGGATTGATATTGTACTTGAGGAGACAAAACTTGAAAATTACATTCAAGATGCAGATCTTGTGATTACTGGTGAGGGAAAATTAGATTTTCAGACGGCGATGGGAAAGGCTCCCGTCGGTGTGGCAAGGCTAGCAAAGAAATATAATAAGCCAGTGATTGCCCTTGCTGGTGCAGTGACAAAGGATGCAGGGGAGTGCAATAAAAATGGTATTGATGCCTTTTTTCCAATTACACGAGAAATTTGTACACTGGATGAGGCAATGAAACCAGAAAATGCCAAGCAAAATATGGCATTAACTGCAGAGCAGGCAGTTCGACTCTTTTTGGTTCAAAAATAAAGATAAAGGTTGGAAAAGGGATATGGATATTTCCAACCGAATGAAGTTGATTGTCTATGAGGCCATTGTTGGATTGACAACAACTGTTGTTGCTGTATTAATGTATGTAATTATTCATTAGAATTGATAAAAAAAATAGTAAATAAAGACTGACTTTTGAAAAAATCTCTCCTTATTGCCCAATGGGAGAGATTTTTTTGTGGATTTATAGGCTTTACGAAAGTCAATAAATAGGTTAAAATACAAGCGTCAAAACTTTAACTGAAAACCTAGATTTTAGAGAAAGAGGCTATTATGAGCAAAAAGACAGTTGTTTTATGCATTATGGATGGACTTGGATTGAGAGATGGACATGACCACAATGCAGTTTTTGAAGCAAATACACCAAATCTTTGTGCATTGACAAAGGAGTATCCATTTGTCAAGGGACAGGCAAGTGGACATTATGTTGGACTTCCAGACGGACAGATGGGAAACTCTGAGGTCGGACATATGAATATGGGTGCTGGTCGCATTATTTATCAGGAACTCACAAGAATTACAAAGGCCATTGAGGATGGAGACTTCTTTGAGAACAAGGCATTGATGGAAGCAGTAAACAATGTTAAGAAGAATAACAGTGCATTGCATTTGATGGGATTGGTTTCCAGCGGTGGTGTACATAGCTTTAATGGTCATATCTATGGCTTATTGGAGCTTGCAAAGAGAAATGGCTTGGAGAAGGTCTATGTTCATGCCTTCCTCGACGGAAGAGATACCCCTCCAACTTCAGGTGTGGAGTTTATTAAGGAACTTGAAGAGAAAATGGCAGAGATTGGTGTTGGAAAGGTTGCCAGTGTGGCAGGTCGTTTCTACGCAATGGACAGAGATAATCGTTGGGATCGAGTTTCTGCGGCATATACAGCCATTACAAAAGGTGCTAAATTAGAAGACAGTGCAGTAAAGGGAATCGAAGATTCCTATGCAGCAGGAAAGAATGATGAGTTTGTTGAGCCATTCTCCGTAAAGATTGATGGCGAGGCAAAGACAGTTAAGGACAATGATTCTGTTGTATTCTTTAACTTTAGACCTGATCGTGCAAGAGAGTTGACTAGAGTATTCTGTGTCGATGATTTTGATGGCTTTGATCGTGGAAAGAGATTACATACAACATTTGTGTGCTTTACAGACTACGATGATACCATTAAAAATAAGTTAGTGGCATTTGAGAAGGAAGAGATTAAGGATACCTTCGGTGAGTTCTTGGCAAGCAAGGGATTAAAGCAGTTGAGATTGGCTGAGACAGAAAAATATGCCCATGTGACCTTCTTCTTCAATGGTGGAAAGGAAGAGCCAAATGAGGGAGAGGATCGAATTCTTGTCAACTCTCCAAAGGATGTGCCAACATATGACTTAAAGCCACAGATGAGTGCCGAGGAAGTTTGCAAGAATCTTGTCGATGCGATTAAGAGCCACAAGTACGATGTGATTATTGTCAACTTTGCAAATCCAGATATGGTTGGTCACACAGCAGTGGAGTCAGCAGCAATTAAGGCTGTTGAGGAAGTGGATAGCTGTGTGGGAAGAGCAGTCAAGGCCATTAAGGAAGAAGGCGGTGTAATGTTTATCTGTGCTGACCATGGAAACTGTGAGACTCTGGTGGATGAAAAGACAGGAGAGCCACATACAGCACATACAACAAATCCAGTGCCATTTATTCTTGTCAATGCCGATCCAAAGTACAAGCTCAGAGAGGGCGGAAGACTTTGCGATATCGTGCCAACATTGATTGAGGTGATGGGATTGCAAAAGCCAGCGAGCATGACAGGCGAAAGCTTATTGGTAGAGAAATAAAAAGATAAAAATAGTGGGGGTGTGAAATTTTGTTTTCACACCCCCGTTTTTTATTAAATCAGTGTCGATAATATATACAATAGAATAATGTGTACTGGGTAAAAGATGTAGAAGAAGTTCTTCATTCCCTTTCCTTTTTTTCCATTGTAGAATAGCATTGGAATTGCAGCAAATACCATCATCCATTGAATGTCGTGAGAACGAATCAAGATCACACCTGATATCACGACAAGAACAATAATCTGTATCCATCTATTTTTTCGGAAGATATAAAAGAGCAAACCAAGTCTTAAAAAATTTGAATTGGTTTTGCTTTATAGACAAAAATCATAGAGTCAAACATTTGGCTTGGCTCAACTTTGATGCGGTTACTTTGGTTCGGGAATAATCTCATCAGCCACATATAGCCTTCTCCGACATCGCCCATTCGTATGGGGCTGTGAATGAGCTGGTAGATCTTGCTGTTTTGATCGGCAATGGTAGAAAAATTGAGGAAATATTTTCCATCTTTGGCAAATCGAGCCTGTGCGGCCAGTGGGTCGGCAGAAATAAATTTTTGAATACTGCGTTCTCTTGCCTCGAATGTCTTGATGTTGTCAGTGACCTCCCAAAAATCAGTTCCGATGGCATAATATTTTTCGCCCAAGTCTCTGGATAAAATCACTCCCATGGTATCGCCCATGATTTTCGAATAGATAGATTTTCCGATATGTCCATTGTGTGCGGCAATGAGCATCTTTCCCGATCCAATTTTTTCCTCAATTTTTAGCAAAGTTTCTACATTTTTTGCCATATCTGCATCTCGACTGTTTGATCCATCTGCGGTGTTGGCATTTTGACTTGGTGTCGAAAGCCATGTATTGGCTGCTTGAGTTACCGAATTGATTTCCAACGCTGCGTCCCTGTCATCGTCAATGGAAGGATCATAGTTTCCCATTTTATCACGGACTCCTCGCAAAAAGTCAACTATTTTTTGTGCATTTTGTGCGTCGAGTGTGATGCTCTCGTTTCCGAGGACAGAATCAAATTCCTCTTCAGTGGCATAGCCGTGGGACAGACAATAGTGCTTTAGAAAATCATAACTTGTCTCTGGGTTTTGCATATCAAATCCATAGAAACGCAATTTCTTGTCTTGGGGTGCAGATTGATTGTAGTCGTGCATCCACTGAATTAGATTTTTCATTTGTTCTGTGTGATAGATGGGAAAGGAAAAGTTTTGAAGCATTTTGTCAATACTTCCTTCTTTGCCCTGAATATAGCGATTGATGGTTGCACACTCGCCATAGTCAGCTTCGAGAGCAAAGGCGGTAAATCCATCTTCTTGAACTAACCTTTTTAGCACATCTAATTTGAGTTCTTGGAAGTCGCTGCTGCCATGTGCGGCCTCACCAATGGAAACAAGTTGAGCTTTTGGACTGATCTTGAGTGCATCGATGGGCTGGATGAATTTTTCAATGTTGGCAATTTTTTGATGTGCTTGAATATTTTCAAAAAGAAGGGTGCTCGAGTAACCGAGCACCAAAACAAAGATAAGACAAAAAAGAACAATAAAAATTCTTTTGACAACCTTTAATATCTTCATGTTTGTTCTCCCTCCCTGATTTCTACATATTGAGCTTGTTTTCCATAAGCCAAGAGGAAAGGAAATAAAATACAACAATAATCACAATATTCCATACAGCTTGGGCGATGCTCTTTGCAAGCACAGCACTAGGCCAAGGAATATAACTGGAAATAATTCCAAATAAAATATTTAATCCAATAAAGATAATAATGCTCAGGATTAAACTTCCTTTCTTTCCACGCAAGACACTCGCTTGTAATACCACAGATAAGAAGGCATAGGATAAAATAGAGAGCCATGAAATTCCTGTATAAAATAGGGAATTTGCAATCTCATCATAGTGAATCTGAATTAGAGGAAATTGATTAAGAGCCTCTTTCAACTCTGGGTACTTAGCTGAGAGAATGCCAAGGTCAATGGTAGCAACAATACTAAAGAATATAACGCCACATAAAACAATGATAATACTGTGTAAAACTTTTGCACCCAAGATTTTTTTTGAGCTATTTGGGGTCATAAAGAGCATATAGCCGGTGGTGGAGGTCAACTCTTGATTGAGGGTAAATACACAAAACAAGGAGCTGACCAAAATAGAAAATGGTGCAAATAGGGTGAGCATGACAATGGCATATCCAGTAAGTTGTTGCTTGTCTGTGAGAAGTAAACCAATGAGAAATAGAACTTCAAGAATAAGTGTTACGGCAAGAACAAGCATCATTGGAACTTTTGACTTCTTCATTTCATATTTTAATAAATTTAACATAATCTTCTCCAATCTGTATTATTGCATCAGCTCGCGGTAGCGGTCACTGAGTGATTTATTGGCTCTAAGGCGAAGGCTCTCGGTGTCACAAACTTCAAGAAGATGACCGTCGCGAATAAAGATGGCACTGTCAATAAAGCTTTCCATTTCTTCGATAAGATGAGAGGAAATAATAATGGCATTGTCTTGGCGAAGCGATTGAATAATGGTCTTTGCAATCTCGTCTCGAGTAATCAAATCAATGCCATTAAATGGTTCATCAAGTAGATAGACCTTGGCATTTCTAGAAAGAGCCGCAGCAATTTTTGTCTTGGCATTCATACCAGAAGAAAGCGTCTTTAACTTTTGTTTTGGTGTAAGCTTCATTTCTTCAAGTAGAGTGTGGTAGGTATCTAGAGAAAAGTCAGGAAAAAAATCTTGATAGTATTTGCCAACCTCTTCGATACTCATCCATGGATAGAAGAAATTTTCTGTCGGTGCATAGGCGATATCATTTCTTGTTTGAATATCAATTTTTCTTCCCTCCAGGGAAACACTTCCTGAAGTGGGTTTGACTAGCCCTGCACAAATTTTCATCCAGGTACTCTTTCCGCTTCCATTTGGTCCAAGCAATCCATAGATATGTCCACCAGTAATTGTAAAATTTAGATCAAAAAGAACTTGCTTTTTGATATAGGACTTTGATAGTGATTTTGTCTCTAGCATTGAGAATCCTCCTGTTCTTTGAGCATCGCAAGGATTTCATGATCAGAAAATCCAAGGGAATGCATATTTGTCAAAAATGATGTGATGTAGCTGAAAGCTTGTTGTTTTTTGATTTCTTCTATCATTTGCAAGTCGTCATTGATAAATGTTCCTAGACCACGTTTTGTGTGGCATAGTCCTTCTTGCTCGAGCACTTGATAGACTCTCACGGCAGTATTGGGATTAATCTTATATTGGATGGCTAAATCCCGACCTGAGGGGAGTTTATCTCCCAAGCAAATTTCACCAGAGATAATTTTATTTCGAATATCTTCGGCGACCTGCATATAGATTGGCATGCTGTTATCATATTGCATTGCAATCCTCCTTTGCTCTAGTTTCTTATTTCACTAGTAATATAGTACACTAATTCTGTATTGTCAACAACTTTTTGAAAAAATAAGTAGGGATAAAGTACTTGACGACTTTTATAGGAATATGCGATAATATGGGCGGTTAGGCTATACTAATTTTGCGCGTAAATAAATTATTGTAGAAAGAGGTTTGTATGAAGAAGAGTACAGCATTTTGTGTGTTATCTGTGATGGTGGCAACAGCTATGGTTGGCTGTGGTTCAAAGGGAAATACAAATAGCACAGAAAGTAAGAGCGAGAGTAAGGCAGAGAGCAAGAGCGATGCAACAGCAGATCAGACAAAGGCCGCAGCATCAAATATTGGCAATGCAGACTATGTCTATGCAAAGATCAATGTTCCTTATGCAGATTATTACTATGGTGAGGTCAATAATATTGCACCAGAAGAAAATCCAGCATCTCTCAAGGCAAATTTGACTGCACCAGATGCAGTAAAGGATTTGCGTGCAGCAGGTCAATATGACAGCGTAAGTTCGGTGACTGCACAAAAGATGAAGTCGTTCCCAGTGGCAGACAGCGAGGCCGTTGGACAGGGATCACAATATAAGGGTGTAGTTGGTGTTAATGTGGCGATTTCAAAGTCCCTCTATGAGGACGCAAAGAAGGCCATTGAGGAGAAGAAGACGTCAGAGAATGCACTTCTTACTTTGGTTGGCGAGATGACAACGACTACCGATACAACACCTACAGAGTATAAGGTACTAAATTCAGATGGAACACTTTCAAAGACTGTTGGAAATGTGACAAAAGATGATAAGGCAAAGGCTGAAATTACATCAACTTCAAAGTACGGCAATTATCAAATTGACCTGTCTGATATTAATTTAGATATCAAGAATGTACAGGGCGTTTTGCTTGAGACAGATGACGGAAAGAAGTATGGATTGGAGCATTTGGAGAATATTTGGGTAAAGCCTGCGGAGTTGGCATTTGCTGTAGAGGCCTTTAAGGAAAATCATGGCAATGATGTTGACTACTTGCGCTATGCTGATATGCAAGGAAAGACCATTAAAAAGATTACCTATCTTTTGGCTGATGCCGATGACATCGAAGTGGATACTTCTTTATATGTGACTAAGAAGGCACCGGATGGCTATAAGCTCACTGGAGATGAAAAAGTAAATTATGCTGCCGATGGTACAAAGATCAACTATAAGTTGGAGACAGCTGATACAAAGTATAAGCTATCTCGCATTGTCTATAAGAATTCTAATGTCAAGTGGACAGCCGATACAAGTACAGATGGTGTAGTGGCATTGCCAAAGGAGGCTGGTCCTGGAAAGTATCAATTGATTTTCTCCAGTGATACTTATAATGACCTTTCGATGACGGTAACGGTTGATTCAGGATTAAAAGAGGGCGACATCAAGTTTGAAACAACGCCATTGTGATTGCTGACAATGCTCAAAAGATTGATGCAAAGATGTATTTGAATGGTATCAATTCTGCGAAGGTCAATGACACCGAATATAAGGGCGGCAAGGGAAGAAGCTTTGGAAAGAATGCCTTTAATGAGGATGGCAGTGTGAAGTTAGATGCAGCGACAAAAGGTGATGATGGTGAAAAGCCAATCTTTGCAAGTGGAAAGAATACAGTCACACTGAAGGCTGATGGTTACCCAGATTTTACATTTGAGGTGAATAAGTAAGTGAAATTAATTTGCTGTATGATTGTAGTGCTGGCATTATTTTGGTTTTTGAGTAAAAAGACCAAAAACCCAGATGTCGGTCTCTACATTGGAAGTATTGTCTTGGCTCTGGTCTCTGTGCTTGTGCCAAGCAAGAGCTTACCTGCACCACTTAGCTATTTCTTTGTACAAATTTTACAAAGAGGCGTGTTGGCTGGAGCCTTGTTTATATGGGTAATGGTTGCGTCGGTATGGCCAAAGGGTGAAATAAAGACGGTGACAATGAAGATGCGTGCACAGATGGCCATTTGTGCTTCGCTTCTTACGATTATCCATAATTTTTCCTATGGAAAGAAGTACTTTGTGTTGCTCTTTACAGGGGCAAAGATGTTGCCATATCAGGTTATAGCGACTTGCTTTCCTTGATAATGATTCTTCTTTTGATTCCATTGACTGTGACATCCTTTAAGTCTGTTCGAAAGAAGATGAAACCAAAGTCCTGGAAGAAGTTGCAGAGCTTGTCCTATATTTTTTATGGGCTTTTGTTTGCTCATATTGTCATGATCTTTTCTGGACCAATTCGCATGGGAAAGGTAAGTTATATCTTTGATGTGCTTGTCTATGCAATCATCTATATCGCCTACTTGGCATTGCGAATAAAGAAGTATCCAGCAAAGAAAATGAGATATATCGCACTGATATGTGGCATTATTTTGCTGGCGGCCTACAGTTGTAGTGGACTGTTTTCTGCACAAAAGGTCAACCAGACCAATCAAACGGAGGCGACACAGGCAAAGGAAGCCAGCGGATATAAGGATGGCTCTTATGAGGGCAAGGGCATGGGCAACAATGGAAATATTGAAGTTCGTGTAACTGTTGAGGGCGGAAAAATTAAAAATATTGAAGTCACCAAGGAAGTGGACGACGAAGAATACTATAATGATGCAGAAAAGTGCGTTCTTCCTGCAATTATAGAAAAACAATCGCCAGATGTCGACACGGTCAGTTGCTCAACTTATAGTTCAAAGGGCTTGATCGATGCAGTGACTGATGCATTGTCTAAGGCCAAGTAGCAAAAGATCCCACAAGTTCAATTGATTTGAGCTGTGGGGTCTTTTTATAGTTTGAAAAACGCTGATATTGTGCTAAAATAAAAATATAGGTTAGCATATTGTTGGTTTGAGAAAGGAGTACTTATGAGGAAAAAATTATTTTTTGGAGCAGCACTGGCAACAAGTATGTTGGCGATGGCTATGCCGACTTTTGCATCCAGTGGAGGTTGGAAGAGAGATAAAGTTGGTTGGTGGTATCAATTTTCCAATACTTCCTATGCAAAGTCAACTTGGTTAAATCTGAGCAATGTCTGGTACTATATGGACGGTTCGGGTTATATGAAGACAGGTTGGCTATATGAAGGTGGAAGTTGGTATTATCTGGATCAGACCAATGGAAATATGCTTGTGGGATGGGTGAAGGTCAATGGAACTTGGTATTTTTTAAATCCAGCAAGGGGCGGTCGAATGGATGCCAATACCTACACACCTGATGGCTACTATGTAGACGCCAGTGGAGCATATCAGCCAAGTGGAAGACCACAGACAACCACAAGGACGACGAGCATTGTAAAGACTTATCGATCCAGTGGTGGTAGCAGTTCAGGCGGTTCATCAGGTGGCAGATCATCAAGAGGCTCAAGAAAGTCAAATCGATCAAGAGGTGGTTCAGGAAGCACAACACAGACAGTAACACCGACACAGCCAACGGTAAGGCAGACAACGGCACCAACACAGCCACCAACAAGACAGACGGTGCCAACACAACCGACCACAATCCAGACAGTAGCACCGACACAGCCAACCACAATACAGACGGTAGCACCGACACAGCCAACCACAAGGCAGACAGTGGCACCGACACAGCCAACCACAAGGCAGACAGTGGCACCGACACAGCCAACCACAAGGCAGACGGTAGCACCGACACAGCCAACGACAAGACAGACAACAGCTGTGCCAACGCAGAACAATCTTTCTGCTGAGGACAAAGAAAATGCAGTCATTGCTTTGGTCAACCAGGAAAGAGCAAGGGTTGGACGTAGCCCAATACAAAAGGACGATGGATTGACAAGAACGGCTGATATTCGTGCCGAAGAATTGGCCACTACATTTTCACACAGAAGACCAGATGGCAGTTGGTGTTATACTGCTTTTCCAAGTGGTTTTATGGCAGAGGCAGAAAATATTGCATCAGGTGGAACAACGGCAGAATTTCCAATGAATATGTGGATGAACTCTACAGGTCACAAGGCAAATATTTTGGGAGACTACGATTCGATTGGCGTAGGTTTCTATGAGAGAAATGGACATACCTACTGGGTACAGGTCTTTGGAAAGAGATAATCGTTTATAAAATCATTATGGGCGTTGAAACAAGTGAAATATTGTTTCAACGCCCATTGTATTTTTACTTATCCCAGCCGAGTTTCTTTCTCTTCTCTTTCATATCATCAATGATCTGCTGTGCAAGTTGTTTAGGATCAACATTGACGACCATGCGAGAACCGAGAGTTTCCATTGTTCCTTCTTTTAAGAACTCGATAATGTTCTTTGAACCAAAGATTGGAGCCTCTACGCAGTGGTAGGAGGAAACACCAAGGAGACGGAAACCAAGGGCTGCATCAATGCCTTTTTCATTGCTCCACTCAGGGGAGGAAAAGGCAAATGGCATATCGTTGATGGTGAGACCGAGTGCAGAAGCAATACCATTCATAATACCTGATGATCTTGTATTGTCGATACACTCACCCACATGCCATACTGGTGGAAGGTCATCGCCTAAGAATTCTTGTAATTCTTTTCCTGCCTTACTGCTGGCCCCCTTTTCACAGAATCCAAGTTTCATCAAAGGATAGGATGCACAGCCATTGGAGAGGATAATGACATTGTTTTCTAAAAGCTTATCTGCGACATCTACAATGCAGCGTTCAAATGGAACTTTAGGGTTGTTGCAACCAACCATGTTGACAATGCCTAAAATCTTACCTTCTTTGATGGCTTGAGCAATTGGTGCAAAGCTTCCATACTTTTTACAAAGGTACTCAACAGAGAAACCAACCTCAGCAGTGACTTCATATGGTGGAATATAGACTGGAGTTCCCTTTCTTGCTTCAAAACTTTCAATACCACGAAGGAGAATTTTTCTGGCAAGTTCCTTCACTTCTCCGATATTGCTATGGAGACGGTCAATTTCAAATCGCTCTGCACCTGGAAGGCGAGCGGATGAACTTGTTGTTACCACCGTTGTGTTGTAGCATTTTGCAACATCCATAATAGCTGGATAGACATCTTGAACATCGGCTACCCACAAGTCAAGAGCACCAGTCATAATAACCAATTCTGCAGACACAGCGTTAGAAAGTGGAATTACACCATTGTAACGATACATTGCAGAAAGACCGCTACAACAAATGCCATAAAAGCGAATACCCTTTGCTCCCTTTGACTTTGCAAGCTCAATCATTTCTGGTGTCTGACCAAGTTGTACAATTTCCTTGACCATCAATGGATAGTGTCCATGCACTGCAATATTGACATAGCCCTTTTCGAGAGCACCAAGGTTTACCTTTGAAGTCACACGGTCTCCGACACCAAAGAGGGAATCTGTGGCAATAGAAGCACTGACAACGCCCGTAAAGGTAAAGGCGAGTCCACAGCGAAGGAATTGTTCCATAACACTCTTCCAATCGCCATCTGTTCCAACGGCCGTCTTGTGATAAGCTTCAAATACCTCGTGGTAGGCACTGATTGGAATTAAATCGAGATCCTTCCAAACTTTGACACGGTCAGCAGGGGCACATTTGTAAAGTACCTTGTACTCATGCTCTGGGTCATAGCTTGAGAGATCTTCCAAAAGCTCTTTCGCTAAATCATAGGCAACATCATTGACGCTTCTTCCCTCAGTTGGGATACCGAAGTTCTTTGCTGTGGTTAAAATTTTCTGCTCTCCAAGAAGTGGTACATCGAGTTTTCCCTTAGCCGCGTACATCAATTCGATCATTAACTCTCTGGCGTGCATACCATGCTGAGATGCACCTGCAGCTGCAGCACGAAGCAAGTTGCGGGCAACAATTAAGTCAGCATTCGCACCGCAGACCCCTTTCTTTCCCTTGGCGGTCACACGACAAGGTCCCATATTACAGATCTTACAGCAAATGCCAGCAAGACCAAAGTTACATTGTGGCTGCTGCTTGTCAAAGCGATCAAATGCGGTATCAATGCCAAGTTGCTCAGAGCGAAGGATCATATCTCGAATGGCAGGATCTGGTGTCTTTTCAAGAACCTCCTGCTTTGATGGAAAAGTCTTTCGGTAAGCACTGACTGCATTCATATAATCTCGAATAAATGCGTCATCATCCTCATCTAAATCGTGGTGATGTTCATGCTCATGTGTATGTACATGTTCATCGGTTTTTCCCTCAGCAACAGCACGATATTGAGCGTCGATATCTTCTGTACTGTGCTCGGATGCCTTTAATGTAACGGTTGGAATTCCGTTTTCATCAAAACCGATAATATTTCTGTGGCTGTGAATTTTGTCAATCATTGATTTCCTCCCCAAACTTCTGTTGATTTCACAATTTTATATCGCACAAATGGGAAAAGTCAACTTATTTTGCAAAAATGAAAAATTCTATGTTATAATCATCCCTGAATGATATAGAGAAAGTGAGATGAAGAATGAGTAATTTAAGAGAAATCAAGAATAATAAATTGTACTTTGATGGTTGTGACACAACAGAACTTGCTAAAAAATATGGCACTCCTATTTATGTGATGTCACAAAATGGCATTGAGGAGCGCATCAATGAATTGAAGGAGCAATTTACCAATAAGTATCCAAGGACAAGAATTGCCTATGCATCAAAGGCCTTTTGCACAGAGGGGATGTATGCCATCTTAAAGAAGGCAGGAGTTTGTATTGATGTGGTCTCTGGTGGAGAGATCTATGCAGCAAAGCAGGCCGGTTTTCCAGCAGAGCATGTGGAATTTAATGGAAACAATAAGTTGCCAAAGGAAATTGATGCCGCTGTAGAGTATGGTGTGGGGCGCATTATTGTGGACGGATTGCAGGAGCTCCCATTAATTATTGAGTCCTGCAAAAAGTACAAAAAGAAGATGAATATTATGATTCGCATCACCCCAGGTGTTGCTGCGAGCACACATGACTTTATTGTCACAGGAAAGAAGGATTCTAAATTTGGTATTCCATTAGAGAAGGAAATCTTTTTGCCAATCGTAAAGCAGATTTTGGACAGCGAATACTTAGAGTTTACAGGTCTTCATATGCATATCGGTTCACAGCTCTTTGAAAATGATGCCTTTTTAAAGGCGCTTGATGTTTTGATGGATTGGGCTGCACTCATTAAGACGGAGTTTAATGCAGATGTAAAGGAAGTAAACTTTGGTGGTGGATATGGCGCAGAGTACACAACGGAGGAGAGAAAGCCATACAGCTTTTTCTTGGATCCAATGATGGAGTTATTGGAAAAGAGATCAAAGGCGATTGGAATTGAGAGACCGGAGGCTGTGATTGAGCCAGGAAGATCCATTGTTGCAGAGGCAGGAATTACATTGTATACCATCGGACAGATTAAGGAAATTCCTGGCATTCGCAAGTATGTTTCTGTCGATGGAGGTATGGGAGATAATATTCGTGTGGCACTCTATCAGGCAGAGTATGAAGGTATTGTGGCCAATAGAGCACAGGAGCCAAAGGATGACAAAGTCAGCATTTGTGGAAAGTATTGTGAGTCTGGAGATATTATTATGACGGACATTATGGTGCCAAAGAGCGTGAAGATGGGCGATATTTTTGCGACCTATTCAACAGGTGCCTATGGCTATGTCATGGCATCCAACTACAATAATAATCCAATTCCAGGTGTTGTTCTTGTCAAGGGCGGAAAGAGTGCTTGGATGGTAAAACCTCAGACTTATGAGCAGATTGTACAGAACAATGAAATTCCAGATTTTATCTAAATTGTAAGTTGATCAAAAGCCTTCGAGAAATCGGGGGCTTTTTTACATATAAGGAGGGAAAATGATGGAAGAAGATAGAGAAGTCCGACTTTGCTCAGTCAACAATTCTTTGGATGCACAGTGTATTGTAGATTTATTGAAAGAAAATGGAATTGCATCTTACAAAAAAAGTGGTATCATGGAAATATACGGTGGGAGTTCTATAGAGAACGACATCTATGTCAGTGAAACAAATTATGACCGAGCAATGCAAATTGCAAAAGAATACCATATGCTAGAAGGCAACAAAGAAGATGCCGAAGATGTCCAAAGGAATATTGGGGAGAGTATGCCGAAGGGGGTTATGTATATGTTGATCATGGTTATTTTACTAATTTTTATGGCGGCGGCTCTGGCCTTTTTATGTCGTAATGTATAAGTTTTAGAAGTTATTTTTGTCTTGTATTTTATTTACTCTCTCCTAGTCTATCATGTAGAGGAGCCAGTCTGGCTCCTCTACATTGCTCTATCAATAATTTATCGATTGTCCACTTTCTCAGGGTAGAGGTCATGCTGGAGAAGGCGGTCAGTTGCGGCCTTTTCCCAAATCGTACCCTTCTTTCCATAGTTGCAATATGGATCAATGGAGAGTCCTCCGCGGGGGAGAAATTTTCCCCATACTTCAATGTACTTTGGATCCATCAATTGAATTAAGTCCTTCATAATAATATTGACCACATCTTCGTGGAAGTCGCCGTGATTTCTGAAGGAAAATAGATATAACTTCAATGACTTGCTCTCCACAAGCTTTTGATCTGGTACATAGGAGATGATGATATTGGCAAAGTCAGGTTGACCTGTGATTGGGCAGAGACTGGTAAATTCAGGGCAGTTGAACTTGACAAAGTAATCGTTTTGGGGATGCTTATTGTTAAAGCTCTCTAGCACAGAAGGATCATAGTCCATACTGTAGGTTGTCTTGGCACTGCCAAGCTTAGTTAAATTCTCATTTTCTCTCATTGCTTTTCCTTTCTTTATTGTGCGGGATCTTTGATGCCATTGGCTGCAAAGGCTGCAGCACGGTCAATACAAGTTCCACATTTTCCACAGGGTTTATCCCCTCCTTCATAACAAGACCAAGTGAGTTCATAGGGAACATCCAAATCAAGTCCGATTTTTACAATGTCTGCCTTTGTGCTGTGAACAAAGGGTGCCTCAATTTTTAATTGGTGACCAGAGCCTTCCCAGATGGCCGAATTCATCGCCTTATTGAATACAGGAGAGCAGTCGGGATAGGCAAATCCTGCTGCATCATCGGCATGTGCTCCATAGTAGATGATGGAACAGCCCTTGCTGATGGCTAAGCTTGCAGCAGAGGAAAGAAAGAGTCCATTGCGAAAGGGAACATAGGTGCTGACTGGTTTTTCTTCCTTTGTCTGTTTGATTTGCTCGGCGTAGCTTTTTTCTGGAATCTCTTCCCTAGAGTGGGAGAGAAGGGAGCAGTCGCTATAAGTAAAAATTTTCTCTAAGTCGAGAAAGAGATGCTCAACTTGGTAGTGCTTAGTAATGGCAATGGCTGCCTCAATTTCCTTTGCGTGTTTTTGACCATAGGAAATGGAGAGGGCAAGGACATTGGGGGCACCATATTTTGCTATGGCGAGTGCAAGAGCAGTGGTGGAATCAAGACCACCACTAAAGAGGACAAGTGCTTTCATAAATAACTCCTTTATTTAATTTTTATAATATAACAGCCAGAAAACCCATGGTCTTTAGACCGTGGGATGAATGGCGTTAGGTTTACAACATATATATTTTACTTAAATACTATCATTTAAAATATATGCTATAATACATATATAGGAAATCCTATTTCCGAGTCTATGAAAGGAGAAAATCGTATGTATCTTACTGTAAAACAACAAGTGAAACATCTGTCCAAGGAAGATTACATCACAATCAGGGAACTTTGTCATACGGCTAAGAATCTTGCTAATGAGGCAATCTATAATGTGCGTCAGCATTATTTTACAGAAGGTGAATTTCTCAAGTATGAGAAGAATTACACTCTTTTAAAGAATAGTCCTAATTATAAGGCCTTAAATTCCAATATGGCACAGCAGATACTGAAAGAGGTTGATGGCTCGTTTCAGTCATTTTTTGGTCTGCTTAAACTTGTCAAGCAGGGAAAATATGCTTTTACGGATTGTAAACTGCCACATTATCTTCCAAAAAGATGGATACACAACACTGATCATTGGTTTTGTAAGACTTAAGGGTAATCAGCTGATACTTCCGTTTTCCAATAGTTTTAAGAAAACGCATAAGTCTGTTGAAATTACGATACCACCCATACTTCTTGATAAGACGATAAAAGAGATACGCATTATACCGAAAGCGAATGCAAGGTTCTTTGAAATCCAGTATATATATGAAGCTGAATGTATTCAAAGAAATCTAAACACGAACAACGCACTTGCACTTGACCTAGGTATCAACAATCTCGTCACAGCCGTATCAAATAGTGGTCAATCGTTCATTATTGACGGGAAAAGACTGAAATCGATCAATCAGTGGTTCAATAAAGAAAATGCCCGTTTGCAATCGATAAAAGATAAACAGCATTTTAGTAGGAAGCCTACAAATAGACAAAAAGCAGTTGCTCGTAATCGCAACAATAAGGTGAACGACTATATGAATAAAACTGCTCGTAGGGTGATAGATTATTGTATCATCAATAATATAGGTACGCTTGTTGTTGGTTACAATGAGACTTTTCAATGTAACAGTCATATTGGAAAGCAAAACAATCAAAATTTTGTAAATATCCCTTATGGACAGTTGCGTAACAAATTGGAATATCTTTGCAAACTAAATGACATTGTTTTTGTAAAACAGGAAGAATCCTATACATCGAAATCATCTTTTTGGGATAGAGACGATCTACCTGTTTACAATGCCGATAATCCAAAAGAGTATCCGTTTAGTGGCAGAAGATTACATCGTGGTCTATACAAAACGGCAAGTGGTAAAACAATCAATGCAGATGTTAACGGAGCATTAAATATCATGCGTAAAAGTAGTGTTGTGGATATGAATATCCTATACAGTAGAGGCGAAGTGGACACGCCGATAAGAATAAGGATTGCCTAATTACTTAGGTGGAAACTTAAATATCAAACTTCTTAAATAGAGCTGTTAGGCTCTTAGAAGCCCATTACCTTTAGGTGATGGGTAGTTCACTTGAGATAAAACTGTAGACTTTGGTCTGTCTGAAAGCGACCTCGAAGTTCAGCAGTGAAGGTTTGGTGTTGTTTTTCTTAATTCCACGGGCAGAGACACAGCTATGGTGTCCCTCGAGCAGAACAGCGACATCACTACTTTGGGTGATTTCACAAATAATGTCGGCAATATCTCTTCCGATACGCTCTTGAAGTTGCAATCGTCTGCCAACCATATCGCAGACTCTAGCAATTTTGGAAAGACCGATCACTCGCTTTCCTGGGATGTAGGCAACAGTGGCCTTCATATCATACATCAAGGCCATGTGGTGCTCACAATAGGAAAATAAATCGATATCCTTCATCACAACAACACGCCTAGCATTAGGCAAATCATTTGGTAAGTCTTCGTCATCAGAATCTTCTTCAAAGGTGGTATTAAACATCTGGGCAATTTCGTGATTGGTGTAATTCATTCCCGCAAAGACTTCTTCATACATTTTGGCCACCCTTTTTGGGGTATCCACTAGACCTTCGCGATGGGGATCGTCGCCTAGGGCAATTAAAATGCCTCGAATATGTTCTTCGATTGCTTTGGTATCAATCATTTTAAACTCCTTTCTGGTCGGGATCCCAGATCACCTTGTGTATCTGGATTTGTAGGCGGACATCATTTAATTGGTGGGCAATCATAAAATTGACCATTTCTACAGGCTCAATTTTTCCAAAGATTGGACTTAAATACACTTTGCAGTGGTGCGTCAAGTCGTATTTGGATGATATCGAGGGCGACATCTAAGTCCGCCTTTGAGCCAGCCACAAATTTGACCGTGTCTTGGTCATTGAGATGGGCAAAGTTTTCTAGGTGCATCTTTGATTCATAGAGACTTGAGGGCAACTTGTAGTCCATGGTAAAGGATGGACGAAAACTTGTCGCAGTAAAGGGCTTGAGGTCAATGGCACCATTGGTCTCAATCTCCACACGGATCTGAGGATGCTTTGCAAATTCTATCAATAAATTTTTCATCTCTGGCTGTAATAGAGGTTCCCCGCCAGTGAGGGTGACATTTTTTATTTGGCTTTGTAGTACAAAGTTTACAATTTCTTTGGTACTTTCATCGGTGTAGGGGCAATCCGCTTCATTGGCCCACATTGTGTCGCAGTAGCTACAGCGAAGATTACATCCCTGAAATCGGATAAAGACGGCAAGTTCTCCAGCACGCCGCCCCTCGCCATTGATGCTGATAAACTTTTCAACAACTTTCATGGTCATTCCTCTATTCCTCGTAGATGGCACAATTGGTTGGAGTTTCATAGACTTCGATGCGGTGCATAGGAAGCCCTTGATCCTTGAGTGCCATAAAGATATAGCGAGCGAAGTTTTCTGCTGTTGGGCGAAAATCAATTTCAATTAAATGAAAATTTTCGTCACGAAGTGCCTGCAGAGTATTTTCCTTTAGTGAACCTTTCTCATAGATGAGGGCGTGGTCGAAGGAATCGCAGAGTGTGCGAACCGCAGCTTTAAAATCGCCAAAGTCAATGAGCATACCACGGGTTTGCTTTTGTGTGCTCAGGTCATCACACTTGATTTTGGCGACCACTCTCCAGTGGTGGCCGTGAATATTTTTGCACTTTCCATCATATCCATAGAGAAAGTGAGCGGCATCAAAATGATGTTCTGTCTTTAAATAATACATTTTCTTCTCCAAATGAAAATAAAAATAGTCCCACATCAAGTGGGACTATAACAACAAAGTTAAAGTCCCGGTTTTATTTTTCGACAGGAGGGTACAAATGAACTGTCGTCAGTACTAGCATAACATTTGGTTATGATTTTGGCAAGTACACATATTGGCGAAAAGGCAGAACTTTAGGGTATTGACGCAACAAAGTTGGCGTTGTAAGATAGGAAAAGCGAATGTGCAAATATAATTTTATAGAAAGAATAGGAAAAGAGATGAAAAAGAAAATCTTTGCAGCAGTGATTGCAGCATCTATGGTGCTTGGTCTAGTGGCCTGTGGTGGAAAAAACACAGCCACAAGTTCTTCAAAAGAAACGACAGCGACCAGTGAAAAGTCAGCTTCAGAAAATGGGGACAAAACTTATAAAATTGGGGTGTTACAGCTTGTGCAACATACAGCACTTGATCAGGCCAATAAGGGATTTGTGGCCGCACTAGATGAGTCGGGGATAAAATATCAAATCGATCAGCAAAATGCAGGTGGAGATCAGTCAGCTTGCCAGACCATTGCAACAAAATTTGTCAATGACAAGGATGATTTATTGCTTGGCATTGCCACACCAGCGGTTCAGGCATTAGCTGGTGCGACAGAGGATATTCCCATTGTTTTGACAGCGGTAACTGACCCAGCAGATGCAAAACTTGTGGCATCAAATGAAAAGCCAGGCGGAAATATTACAGGTACAAGCGATTTGACTCCAGTAAAGGAGCAAATTGAACTCATTAAAAAAATTCTTCCCAATGCAAAGCGAGTAGGAATTTTGTATAGCTCTGCGGAGTCAAACTCCAAGTTGCAGGCAAAGCTTGCGATGGATACGGCGAAGGAACAGGGATTAGAGGCAACAGAATATACGGTATCCAATTCAAACGAGATTCAATCGGTTGTGGAATCTATGGTGGGAAAGGTTGATGTTATTTACACTCCAACTGACAATATGATTGCAGCAGGAATGGCAACCATTGCGATGGTGGCCACAGAGCATAAGATTCCAATTATTGGTGCAGAAAAAGGACATGTAGATGCAGGAGCTTTGGCAACCTATGGCATTGACTACTATCAACTTGGTCATATGGCCGGTGAGCAGGCTGTGGAGATTTTAAAAGATGGGAAGAATCCAAAGGATATGCCAATCGAATATCTTCCACTTGAAAAGTGCGAGTTGAGTGTCAATCAAGATGTGGCCAAGGAGCTTGGAATTGATGTCTCATCCATTCAAAAATAGGTTTAGGAAAGGAAGAAAGAAATGCTCGGTGCATTTTTAGGTGCAATATCCCAGGGTGTGTTGTGGGGAATTATGGTACTGGGTGTATATATTACATTTAAGTTACTCGATATTCCTGATATGACCGTTGATGGAAGTTTTACACTCGGTGGATTTATTTGTGCGATTTTAATTTCAGATGGAAAAATTAATCCAATATTGGTTTTGATTTGTGCAATTTTAGGTGGATTGATTGCAGGTGCTGTTACTGGAATTTTACATACAGTATTTGAAATTCCAGCAATTTTGGCGGGAATTTTGACACAGATTTCTCTGTGGTCGATTAATTTGCGTATTGCACATAAGCGAAGCAATATTACACTGCCAAAGTTGGGCAATATCTTTTCAGCAGTGGCTTCGATGACAGGAATGAAAAAGTCACAGGTGGCCTTAGTTCTTGGAATTATCATTGTTATTGTGATCATCGCACTACTTTATTGGTTCTTTGGAACAGAGATGGGCAGTGCACTCCGTGCAACGGGAAATAATGAGGCAATGGTGCGAGCACTGGGCATCAATGCAAAGACAATGAAGTTAATTGCTTTGATGATTAGCAATGGTTTAGTTGCTCTTGCTGGTGCTTTGGTTTGTCAAAGTCAGGGATATGCGGACATCAATATGGGTACAGGAGCCATTGTCATTGGTCTTGCAGCCATTGTCATTGGTGAAGTGTTGCTCGGATGGGTCAAGCCATTCTATGCAAAGTTGGGTGCAGCAGTTATTGGATCTGTAGTCTACTTTATTATTCGTGCCATTGTACTGCAAATGGGACTGGATTCTGACTACATGAAGGTGCTCTCGGCCATTATTGTTGCAGTGGCATTGTCCTTCCCTGTGCTCAGCAAAAAATATCGTCAGAAAAAGGATTATGATCCAGCTGGGGAAGGAGGAGAGTAGATGTTAACGATTAAAAATGTCAGCAAAACCTTTAATAAGGGCACAGTCAATGAAAAGAAGGCATTGCAACATTTAAATCTTCATCTTTTGCCAGGGGATTTTGCTACGGTGATTGGTGGAAATGGAGCTGGAAAATCGACCATGCTCAATATGATTGCGGGTGTCTATCCGATAGACGCAGGGACGATTGAGATTGATGGAGTCAATATTTCAAGGATGCCAGAGCATCAGAGGGCGAAGTATATTGGAAGAGTGTTTCAAGATCCAATGATGGGAACAGCGGCGGGGCTTGAAATTCAGGAAAACCTTGCACTTGCTTTCGAAGGGGAAGAGCGAGGACACTTCACTGGGGATTGAAGCAATCGGAGAAGGAATACTACAAGGAGATGTTAGAAAAGCTAGGCCTTGGTCTTCATACAAGAATGACTTCAAAGGTTGGACTTTTATCTGGAGGTCAGCGACAGGCCCTCACTCTGCTCATGTCTACACTGGTAAAGCCAAAAATTTTATTGCTCGATGAGCACACGGCGGCACTGGACCCAAAGACAGCGAAGAAAGTGTTGGATTTGACCGAGGAATTTGTGAAGGAGCAAAATCTCACTGCACTCATGATTACCCACAATATGCATGATGCCATTGCTCTTGGCAATCGCTTGATTATGATGCATGAGGGACATATTATCTATGATGTGTCAGGAGAAGAAAAGAAAAAACTTCGAGTAGAAGATTTATTAAAGAAATTTGAAGAAGCCAGTGGTGGTCAGTTTTCAAATGATCGCATGCTACTTGCAAAATAGGTTTTGATTAGGGGAGAGAATTCAAGAGATGTCTTGATTCTCTCCCCTAGGTGGTTAGTTAAACTTATATAGATTCAATCCAATTTCTTCGGAAAATTCTCGGTCTACACAGCCATCAATTTTGTGAATGTAAAATTCACCCGTCAAGCTGATGAGACCATTGTTGAGATGTCCTGCATAGCAAAGATTTTTTGTCGTATTGCCGACAACCATATGAATGTGTAGATAAGGTTTTCCGTCCATGGTACTAATATTTCCTGTGCAGGATGAAATTTCCATGTCACCAGTGTAGGTGGTGGATTCATATTTTTTATCCACAGAATTAAATACACCCAAGGTAACTTTGTTTACAGCACCAATACCTATGACTGTGCCAAGTTTGATTTCTTCCTTTTCACAAAGTTGTGAGAGGGTGGCAAGAATTTCTTCACCTTTTGCAATTCTTACAATATAGTCATTGCCAAATTTGCGATATTCCATAGTATAACCTCCAAGTCGACGATTTGTTTGAAGTATAACACAAATTTTATTTAAAAAGCAGAAAAGCTTGCATATAAAATCTGAAGCATTATAATAAAAACAAAAAATGAAAGAGAAACGAAGATGAAAGATATCTCAGTGATTATACAGGTTGTTGTGATTTTAGCAGTTACAGGATTGATTGTTGTGCTTGTCAATCACTTTTTTAACCGCTTTATTGCAAGGAGAGAGAAGCTGTATCAAAAGTTTATTAAGAGCATTTTGACCTTTATTATTATTGTCATCGGTGTATATGCTGCATTGTCACAATTTGAAATTGCCAGAACCATTAGTACCAGTTTATTGCAGAGTGGTTCTTTGATTATTGCGGTGGCCACTTTTGCTGCGCAGCAGGCCCTTGGCAATGTGATTTCGGGTTTTTTTATTTCTGCGACAAAACCATGTGAGATTGGGCAAAAGGTAAAAATTATGTCCGGTGGAAATGTGATTGCCGAGGGAATTGTCAGGGATATGACCGTCCGACATATTTTTATAGAGCAATTTGATGGACAGAGCTATATTGTGCCCAATAGTCTTGCGGACAGTTCAGTCATTGTCAACACCAATTTTGTCGAGGATGTGGGAAATTATATTGAGATTGAAGTTGGCTATGATACCGATGTGGAAGAAGCGAGAAAAATTATTCAAAAGATTTGTGATGAAGATCCAAGAATTTTGAACAATCAAAAGACCAAGGTCTTGGTGAGTGCAATTACAGCCAATGGTATGTTGCTTAAGTTTACGATTTGGTCAAAGGATTTAAATGATAGTTTTGAGGCATGTAGTAATGTTCGCCAGAGATTAGTTTCTGAATTTTTAAAGGCAGGGATTACCATTCCCTATCAGACATTTAGTGTGGAAAAGATATAAAAAGGCGCTGTCAAAGGGCAGCGTCTTTTTTGTACAGCAGTATTAGCTAGTTCCAAGTTTTCCATATTTCTGGTTGGTAGCCGAGAGTGGATTGCTTTCCATTTCGCACAACTGGAGTTTGGATGACCTTTGGATTTTCTAATACTTTTTCGAGTTTGTCCTCGTCGCAGATGTGTTGAATGAGTGCGAGTAAGTCCTTGTCCTTGCCATCCCAGTTAATCATATTTTGAAGACCACCATTGGCTTGAGCGACACTGTTGAATTCGCCCTTGCTCATTCCCTTTTCTTTCATGTCAATAAATTGATACTTGATTCCTCTTTCTTTGAAAAAGCGTTCGGCCTTTTTGGTATCATTGCATTTTTTTGTTCCAAAAATTTGTATATTCATCAATAAAATCCTTTCTGTATGATGTGTCACATTGTATTCTATTATTTTGACACTCCCCATGCCTAAAGGCAGGGGATTCTTGGTTCGCCGATTACTGCGTAGCTTCTGAAAGAAGCGATGTCTTACACAATCTCCCCAAGCGTAGATTCCCGTGTGTCCCACGGTATTTTTCATGTCTTATGCCGCTTGAATTTCCTTTGCCTTAGCTAGGATATTCTTGGCGGCATTCACATCTCTGTCATGGTGCGCTCCGCACTTTTTGCAAATCCAGTCCCGAACGGCAAGATTTTTCGTTTCCGTATTTCTCTCACCGCATACGGAGCAGGTTTGCGAACTTGGATAGAAGGTCGGCACTTGAATGACATCTGTTCCGTAGAGTACCGCCTTGTATTCCAGCATACGAAAAAACTCTGCCCAGCTTACATCGGAAATCGCTTTTGCCAGCTTGTGATTCTTCATCATGTTCTTCACCTGCAAATCCTCTATGCCGATGGTTTGGTTTTCACGCACCAGCTTTGTCGAGATTTTATGCAGGAAATCCTTTTCTGGCATTTGATATTCTTTCGTGTATTCTAGCAACGAGTTTTCTTTGCTTGCTACGATTTTTGCTCTCTTTCTTTTTTCGGGACAATTTTCTTTGCTCTCTTGCTAATTTCTTGCTCAATCGTTTCAGAATACAAGGATTTTCTACGACATTACCGTTGCTGTCCGAACAAAATTCTTTCAATCCGACATCAATGCCGACTTCTCCTCCTTCGTTGCGAGCAAGGAAATTTTCTATATCTGCTGTCACGCAAAGGGAAACGTAGTATTTTCCCGATGCCGTCCGCGATATGGTGGCATTTTTGGATCTTGCCCTCAAATTCCCGTGACAGTTTGATTTTTTTACCAGTCCAAGCCGTGGGAGATGCAGTTTTTCGCCCTCTATACGAATCCCGTTTCCTTGGTTACGGGTACGATACGATTGCCGATGGTTGTGCTTGGATTTGAACCTTGGATATTTTGCAATTTTCTTGAAGAAATTCTGATAGCTACGGTCAAGATTCCGCAAGGATTCTTGCAGAGCCATGCTGTCCACAGCTTTTTAGCCACACATAGTCTGGATGGTTTTTGAGTTCTGTAAGGAGTGCGCTCGTCTGCACATACGTCACAGATTCTTTTTTCGTTTTCCAAGATTCCATGCGCAAAGCTAGGAAGTGATTGTATACGAAACGACAGCAACCAAGTGTTTGTTCGATTGTCTGTACCTGTGCCTTTGTCGGATAGATTCTGAATTTATAGCCTTTCGTATATTCCACATCTTCACCCCCTCTGCGATATTTTTTGATTTTCGATATACTGTTTCACCATGGCAAGTGGTGCACCGCCTACCGTTGATACGAAGTAGGAGTTTGTCCAAAGGGTTGGTATTCTGCTCCTCAGCCATGGAAATTCTGTGCGTAAAACCCGGGAGGTTCTGCCTTTAATAGTTTTCACTGCCTTGTGTATGCCAAATTGTGGGTCTACCTCTAAAAAGCAAATGTACATGGTCTGGCATGATTTCCATTTCGATGACATCGACACTGATTTCTTGACATATGGCAGAAATGAGCTCCTTTAGCCTTACATCAACGCCATTGACCAGTACCTTGCGACGATATTTGGGACACCATACAACGTGATACTTACAGGAATATATGACATTGTGGTTTTGATTTATATTTCATGGTTAAGATTATACTGAATATGTTTATCTAATTCAATAGACAGAGCGAATTTCTTTCTGTCAATATCCATCGAGGATTTGACAGAAAGCGGGCTTATATCCCCATAGCTAAAGCTAGGGGGATATAAGCCCGTTTTGATAACAGATCTGCCTTGGGATTGAATATACCTAAAAATTGGGCTAAGATACTCTAGATAAAATTAGGAAATGGTGTGGAGGGAGTAGTGTTAGAAACCTACAAGAATTGGGTAAATGGTGATCCTCTTCAAAGTATTCAGATGAGCTCAAAATTTATGAAGGAGCATTTTCGCTAGGAAAATAAGAAAAGACGCTACAGGACTAAAAGCTAGTAGCGTCTTTAATGTTCCTGAGCGGAGTCGAACCGCTGGCCTTTCGCTTAGGAGGCGAACGCTCTATCCTGCTGAGCTACAGAAACATACTGGTAAAGTATAACACAATTTAAATTTTTTGAAAAGTAAAAAATGGTATGCTGTGATTGGCAGTCTATTTTCAAGAGTAGTTGATTTGGAAAAGGGAAGCTTTTCTTGTGAGTTTCTCACATTTACGAGCTTGACAATGAAACTAACATAAGATAATATGAACAAAAGAGAAAATTTTATGTAGGAGGAGAGAAGATATGATGAAGAAGAGATTTGTAGCATTAGCACTGATGAGTATTATGTCAGCGAGTATGCTTGCCGCTTGTGGCGGAAAAAAGTCTGATTCAGCGACTTCAACAACCGCAACAACAGAAACAACCGCAGCAACAGATAATAAGAGTGCAACATCTACAGGAAAAAAGAGTGAGGCAGCACCTGAATGGACAGCATATGATGAGCTGATTCAGTCAGTATATCAGGATGCAGATCTAGTACACAGAGAAGCTACTTTGCACAAGGCAGAGGCTATGTTGATGGACACAGGTGCTGTGGCACCATTGTACTATTACAATGATTTGTATATGCAAAAGCCAGATTTACAGGGCGGCATTGTTACCCTTGTTGGTAGTCATAAGCTTTTTATGTATATGACCAACAAGGGACAGCCAATTGATGTGTTGAGAATCAATCTTGCATCAGAGCCAGATAAGCTCGATCCAGCATTGACCTCAACTACTGATGGTGGATCTTTGGCAGCGAACTCATTTGTCGGTCTCTATGTTATGGGCAATGACAACAAGATTTCTCCAGCACTTGCAGATGGAGATCCAACCGTTTCCTCCGATGGCAAGGAGTACACCATTAAGTTGAAGAAGGATTTGAAGTGGAGCGATGGCTCACCACTCAATGCCAATGACTTTGTCTACTCTTGGAAGAGAGCAGCAGATCCAAAGACAGGTTCCGATTATTCCTATCTATTTGACATTATGGAAAGGATCCGATGGAACCATTGATGTCAGTGCAGTGGATGACAACACTTTGAAGTTTAAGTTAAAGGCTCCAGTGCCTTATATGATGGAATTATTGACCTTCTCAACCTATATGCCAGTGCCAAAGGCCAGCGTTGAGGGAGCAAAGGATCACGAGGCAAATCCTGGTGCTTGGGCATCTGAGGCAGGTTTTGTCAGCAATGGTGCGTATACTCTAAAGGAGTGGAAGCACAATGAGTCCATGGTCTATGTAAAGAATCCAAACTTCTATGACGCAGATAAGGTGACTGTCAATGAGCTTCACTTTATGCTCAGTGCTGATGACACAGCTATTCTTGCAGCATATCAGGCAGGAAACCTTGACTTTATCGACTCTGTGCCAAATGGTGAGATTAACAACTTAAAGAGTTTGCCAGATTTCCATGTTGTAAATAACCTTGGTACCTACTATGTTGGATTTAATGTCAACAGCAAGATGTTTGATGGAAAGACACCAGAGCAGGCGAGCAAGATGCGCCGTGCACTTGGTCTTTTGATTGACCGTCAGTACATTGTAGACACTATCGGAAAGACAGGACAGCAGCCTGCCAACACCTTTGTTCCAGCTGGAATGAGCGATGGTCATGGTGGTATCTTTAAGCAGGACGATGATGCTTATAAGTATCCAGTAGATGGTGGTTACTATAAGATTGCTGTAGATAAGGATCAGGCAATTTCTCTTCTCAAGGAGGCAGGATATAAGTTTGATGACAATGGTATGTTGAGCTCAGAGACTCCAATTACCATTAACTACCTTGTTAACCAGAATACAGGAAATGAAGCGATTGCACAGGCAATACAGCAGGATTGGGCAGCGATTGGTATCACGATGAATATTTCTACTGAGGATTGGCAGACATTCGTTAATGACCGAAAGGTTGGCAACTTTGATGTGGCTAGAGAGGGATGGCTTGCCGATTACAATGATCCTGCAAATATGTTGGAGCAGTTTATGTCTACATCAGGAAATAACAACGAACAGTTAGGTAAGTAATAAGAGGATTTCTAGGATAGCTGTATACCCGCTGTTGGGTATGCAGCTATATCTATTTATGGAGAAAGGGGAAGAAAGATGCTGAAATATACCATTAAAAGAATCTTCTTGGCGGTAATTACCCTGTTTTTAATCTGCTTTATTACCTTTTTTGCAATGAATGCAGTACCAGGTGGTCCGTTCAATGGAGAGAAGGCAAAGTCGGCTGAGGTTTTAAGGGTATTGAATGCAAGGTATGGCTTAGATCAGCCAGTACTTGTGCAATTTAAAAATTATATGGTCAATCTCTTACATGGAGACTTTGGTATTTCACTGACAACAGGAAGAGATATTGGAAAGACCATTTCGGAGTCCTTTGTGGTATCTGCACGAATTGGAGGAATTGCAGTTATTATTGCCTTGATTTTTGGCATTATTTTGGGCAGTGTTGCAGCACTCAATCGAAATAAGTGGCCAGATAGAGTGATTATCTTTTTTGTCACATTGTTTACTGCAATGCCAAGTTTTGTGTTGGGTTCATTTTTATTGCTTGTTTTTTGCATTCAATTAAAGGTTGTGCCAGTGTGGAGTACAAATAATCCAAATTATGTGTTGCCTGTCATTGCACTTTCTCTGTCACCAATGGCCTATATCACGAGGTTGACAAAGACAAGTATGCTCGATGTGCTCGGACAGGACTATGTGCGCACTGCAAGAGCAAAGGGCGTGAGTCCATGGAAGATTATTTTTGTGCACTCATTGCGCAATGCCTTGATTCCAGTCATTACCTATGTCGGACCACTGACAGCCTCTATTTTGACAGGATCGTTAGTTGTTGAGACCATTTTTACCATTGGTGGTCTGGGATCAAAGTTTGTAGATAGTATTACAAAGAGAGATTACACAATGATTATGGGAACGACGATTTTCCTTGCAACATTGATGGTTGTGATGAATTTGGTTTCCGACTTGGTATATAAGTTGGTTGACCCAAGAATTAAGTTAGATTAGTACAGAGGAGAGAAATTATGGCAGAAAAATTATGATATACCTGCACCAAAAAAAGCATATGCTCAGTATGCAAATCGACCCTGCACTTTTTGTGAAAAAGGCGACGGACGAGGAGAAAAAAAGCAAGCAGATGTCATGGCTGAGTCCACCACCTTTTTTTAAGGATGGTATGAGAAGATTGATGAGAAACCCATTGGCGGTCTTCTCTATGGTAGTGTTGGCTCTTGTATTGGCTCTCATCATTGTGACACCAAGAGTTGTGCCATATAGTTATGAGCAGATTATTACAGTGGATGGAAAGAGAGATAAACAGGCGAACAACTTAAAGCCATTTCAGTATTCACCAATAGAAAAGCAATATATGGAAAAGACCAATACAAAGCTGTTTCCACATATCATGGGAACAGATGAATTGGGAAGAGATTACTTTATTCGTGTCATCTATGGAACGAGAGTATCGGTATTGGTCGGTGTATTTGCCAGTTTGATGGTTTTGGTGATTGGTACAGTATATGGCTCGATTGCGGGATATATGGGAGGAAAAATTGATTTGGCAATGATGAGAATTGTCGATATTATTTACTCCCTGCCTGATCTATTGATTATTATTCTATTGAGTGTCGTATTTAAGGAAAAGTTTGATTTTAGTAAGATTCCAATTATTGGCGGTCTTGGAACAAATATGGTATCCATGTTTATTGTCTTTGGTCTCTTGTATTGGGTTGGAATGTCAAGACTGGTCAGAGGTCAAATTTTGACCATCAAGGAAAATGAATATGTATTGGCCAGCAAAGCTACCGGTGCAAGTGCAGGACATATTATCAGAAAACATATTTTGCCAAACTGTATCAGTGTCATTATTATCAGTACAGCACAGCAAATCCCATCTGCTATTTTTACAGAGTCCTATCTTTCCTTTATTGGACTGGGTGTTGCTCTTCCTATGCCTTCTTTGGGATCTCTTGCCAATGCAGCGAGATCAGGTATGCAATCCTATCCGTTAAAATTGGTATTTCCAGCAGCAATGATTATCTTGATTGTACTTGCATTTAACTTGCTTGGCGATGCAATGCGCGATGCATTTGATCCAAAGCTACAAAAATAAGTTGTGTGTAGATAGGGGAAACAAATATGGCAGAAAATACAAATGTAAATAACGAGACCGTGCTGAGCGTAAGAAATTTAAACACATCGTTTTTTACTGACTCAGGAGAGGTGCGTGCAGTCAACGGCGTATCTTTTGAATTAGGTCGAGGAAAGATTTTGGGTGTTGTTGGAGAGTCTGGTTCTGGAAAGTCGGTTACGGCGTATTCCATTATGCAAATTTTATCCTCAACAGGAAAGGTTGTTGATGGAGAAATTCTCTACAAGGGAGAAAATATTTTAAATTATTCCAAGAAGCAGTTGGACAATTTTCGAGGCGACAAGTGCAGTATTATTTTCCAGGATCCAATGACGAGTTTAAATCCAACTTTTACTGTGGGTTACCAATTGAATGAGGCACTTCAACTTCATACCAAATATAAGGGAAAAAAGGAAGCAACGCAGCGCTCGATTGAATTATTGGAGATGGTTGGAGTAAATCAGCCAGATAAGCGTATTAAGCAATATCCATTTGAGCTTTCCGGTGGAATGCGCCAGCGTGTGATGATTGCAATGGCTCTGGCCTGTGAGCCAGATATTTTGATTGCAGATGAGCCGACGACAGCTCTGGATGTGACCATTCAGGCACAGATTTTGGAATTGATGCAGGATTTGCAAAAGAAGCTAGGAATGGCAATTATTATGGTTACCCATGACCTTGGCGTTATTGCTTCTATGTGTGATGAGATTATTGTAATGTATGGTGGACGAGTGTGTGAGAGGGGAACAGCAGATGATATTTTCTACAATCCACGCCATGAGTACACCAAGGGGCTCCTTCGCTCCATTCCAAAGGCATCCAATATGAATGAAAAATTGGTTCCTATTGCAGGCTCTCCAATCAATCTTTTGAATTTGCCAAAGGGTTGTGCATTTTGTAGCCGATGTGAGAATGCAATGAAGATTTGTTTGACACAAAAGCCAGAGGAATTACCTGTGGATGATCGCCACTATGCGGCTTGTTGGCTCAATGTCAAGAAGATGATGGAAGAGGAGGCAAGATAATGGAAAAGAAACAAAATGACTTCCTCGTAGAAGTAAAGGACTTAAAAATGCACTTTCCAGTGAAGACAGGTTGGTTTTCTTCAAAGCCATTAAAGCCGTAGATGGCGTGAGCTTTGAAATTAAGCCAGGAGAAACATTGGGTCTTGTAGGTGAGTCAGGTTGTGGAAAGACAACAGTTGGTCGTGCACTTCTTCGCCTTTACAAGCCAACCTCTGGAGAATTTCGTTTTAATGGGGAACTGGTCAATGACCAGAGCATTCGGCATTTAAGAAAAGAAATGCAGATGGTATTTCAAGATCCCTATTCCTCACTCAATCCAAGAATGACCGTAGAGGATATTATTGGTGAGCCACTCGATGTGCATAAGCTCTACACAACAAGGGCAGACCGAAGAGAGAAAATTTTGAGTTTGATGGAGACTGTTGGTTTGAATGCCGAGCATGCCACAAGATATGCTCATGAATTTTCAGGCGGACAGAGGCAAAGAATTGGAATTGCAAGAGCACTTGCTGTTGATCCAAAGTTTATTGTCTGTGATGAGGCGGTGTCAGCACTGGATGTTTCCATTCAGGCACAGGTCATTAATATGTTTGAGGAACTTCAGGAAAAATTGGGTGTTGCCTATTTATTTATTGCCCATGACCTCTTGGTTGTACATCATATTTCCAATCGCATTGCGGTAATGTATCTTGGAAAAATTGTGGAGATTGCGGATGCAGATGAACTGAATCGTTCACCAATTCATCCTTATAGCTTGTCACTTCTGTCTGCCGTGCCAATTCCAGATCCAAAGATTGCAAGGCAGAGTAAGAGAATTATTCTTGAAGGCGATGTGCCAAGCCCTCTGAATATGCCAAAAGGTTGTGCATTTCGAACAAGATGTCGCTATGCGACAGAGCAATGTGCCAATGAGTGCCCACCACTGACGGATCGTGGTCAGGGGCATATGGTTGCGTGCTGGAATAAGTAAAAACAGTTACTTTGCTTTGCTTTACATTTATTGCCAATTAAGGTAAAATTTATAGGACAATACCGAAATGTAATTTGCTAATAAAGAATAGGGGAAGAAAGAATGAAGTTTGCTACAATTGGAACGAGTGGTATTACAGAAGAATTTTTGCAGGCAGTAAAGTCAGTGCGAGGAGCAAAATTGGTTGCCACTTATTCTAGGGATTTGGAAAAGGCAAAGGCATTGGCAAAGAGCTATGGAGCAAAGAAGGCCTATGATGATGTGGATGAGCTTGTTGCCGACGAAGAAGTGGAAGCTGTATATATTGCAAGTCCGATTGCATTGCACGCTATGCAGGCGATTAAAATGATGATGCACGGAAAGCATGTACTCTGCGAGAAGTCCTTGGCATCCAACTTAGCAGAAGCAGAGGCGATGTTTAGAGCAGCAGAGGACAATAATGTCATCTTAATGGAGGCAATGCGACCAATACATGATCCAGGTTATGCATTGATTAAGAAGAATTTGAAAAAACTTGGTCGAATTCGAAAGATTTATTTGAATTTTTCAGAGTATTCAAGAAGATATAATGCCTTTAAAGAGGGAGAGATTACATCAGTATTTGCAAGGGAGATGTCTGGTGGAGCATTGATGGATGTTGGTGTCTATTGTGTGGAGTCTTTGATTGGGCTTTTTGGTATGCCAGAGAAGATTACTTCTGCGATGATTCCATTAAAGACAGGTGTAGATGGTGCTGGAAAGATTATTGCGACCTATCCAGGTGCGATTGCAGAAATGGACTATTCAAAAATTACCACATCAGATAATTGCTGTACCATTGAAGGAGAGGATGCCACATTGTATTACACCTATATCCGTGACATTGATAAGATCGAAGTAGAATACAATGATGGAAGACATGAGGAGTTTGAGCGCGAAGAGTGCGAAAACAATATGGTCTATGAAATCAAGGATTTTATCAATATGGTAAAAAAGGGAGAAAATATGGAGCATTATCGTGCAGTTTCTCTCAACACAATGCGTATGCTCGATGGTGTTCGCATGCAGAATAATATGCGTTTCCCAGCAGATCAGGTAAAGACAAAATAATGAAGAAGAGATATTTGATGTTGATTGCTGTAGCTGTTTTGATGGTTGGTTGTGGGCAAAAGAAGCCAGCAGCTGTCATTCAAACAGGTACACCTCCAAGTAGTGTGGATGATGGTCATGTGCAGATTGAAGAACCTGTGGAGGAGACAATAAATCCAGAATTTAGTGTGCCACAAAAATAGAATCTGCTTGAGAAGAGAGTGTCCAGAGGGGATACTCTCTTTTTCGTGCTAGATTATTTGTCTTTTACAAGAAAATTACGAAAAACTTTCGATGATTTCAGCAAATTTTAAGTGTTTAGCAACTATATTTTGTCAAAGAAAAAGTGTAGAATGGAGATATCAAAGAGAAAGGACAGGTAATGAGTATGACAAAAAAGAATTTATTGAAAAGTGTTGCGACATTGGCTCTTTCCTTGGGTATGGTTGTAGGAATGGCATCAATGGCTTTTGCTGCACAAAAGACGGTAATTAATCATGTGAATTTGCATTTTGATACTTCAGAGATTGAGGTAGGATCTGGGGAAAAGAAGATCGCTGTCGATTCTTCAGACGAAGGTTTTGATGTTGCTGGAGAGGAGGGGAGTAGCCACCAATATGTCGGGTAGCCGATGGTTGACGGGCAATGTTCCTGAGTTCAAGGTGACATTGAGAGCCGATGAGGACCATAAGTTTAATACTTCCAGTTTAAGAAATTCTGGATATTACACCCTCTCAGGAGATAAGGTTTACTTTGTAAAGAGCAGCGGAACATCAAATTCTTTGACCTTGTATGTCAAGATGGCGAAGTTGAGCAATGGTTTGACCAGAGGAGATTTAAAGGTTGAGGATGCCGATTGGAATGAAGACACACGCACAGCGACATGGAATGGTGGAAATTATGCCAATCGCTACACATTGAAGCTCTACAAGGGCAATGTTTTATTGACCACAGTGGACACAACAAATAGTTCCTATGACTTCTCAAATTACATCACAACTCCAGGAAACTACAAGTATAAAATCAGAGCGTACTATGATGGAAGCTATGGCGAGTGGGCAACTTCTGATGAGTTTGATGTGGACAATGATTATTTTAATGACCACAATATTGCAAATAGAAGAACAACAGCAGGTTGGCTCAGAGATAATACAGGTTGGTGGTATCGCAATGCCAATGGCTCTTACACAACCAACAACTGGCAGTTGATTAATGGAAGATGGTATTTCTTTAATGCGAATGGATATATGCTCACTGGCTGGGTACAGTGGAAGGGAGCATGGTATTTCTTAAATGCTGATGGTGGTATGGCTACTGGCTGGGTACAGTCCAAGGGACTTTGGTACTATATGTCAGGAAGTGGAAGTATGTTGTCCAATACAAGAACTCCAGATGGCTACTATGTCAATGGCGATGGTGTTTGGGTAAGATAAATTGTTTTGCTGCATGGAGGTTGCCTCTGTGCAGCTTTTTTTTAGTTGAAACTACAAAAATATACAGTATAATGTCGTAGTATAGCCACAGACCCGAAGGAGAGATTGCAAAGTGGACGGTTTTGCAGAATTAAATAAAGTGTTGGTGAATCTGTTTAATGAAGTTTTAGCAGTAGAAATTCAAGCGATGCAAACAGAAAAGTTTAAGGACATCACCAACAATGATATGCATGTTATCGATGCCATTGGCATTGGTGAACAACAGAATATGTCTACAGTTGCAGCAAAGCTTTCCGTCACGGTTGGTTCGCTGACCATTGCAATTAATGGATTGGTAAAAAAGGGATATGTGCATAGAGAGCGGTCAAAAAAAGATCGGAGAGTGGTCCATATTGCATTGTCAGAAAAAGGGATTGAGGCTTATCGCTACCATGAGCATTTTCACCAAAGCATGGTAGAAGAAATTGTGGATGAAATGGATGCGCAGGAATTAGATGTCTTGATACGAGCACTGAAAAAAGTTGATGGATGGATTGCTAAGCGCAAGGAAGAAAATTGAGGTGACATGATGAGAAAATTCAATGTAATTGCCATGACAGCAATAGCAAGTGTAGCTCTGATGATGACTGCTTGTGGAAATCATAAGAAGACAGATACAACAACAGTGGCATCAAGTGAGAGCACAAAGGCAGGGGAGACGGTTAAGATCAGTGAAAGCGAAAGTGCAAAGTCAGATGAAAGCACAAAAGCTGGTGAGACAACAAAGGCTGACGACAGCAAGGCAAGTTCAACCGTAAGTACAGATGGAGGACACAATGCAGTTGGACCAGCAGAGAGCTCAGGAGCAAAGGCGGGTGCAGAGACAACACCGGCCGATAAGGCACCAGATCCAAATGCAGCAAAGCAAACCGTCATTGCCATTTATGTGCCAAGTGATAAGGGATTAAAGCAGAAGATGGATAGTGTGGAAGCATTGGATGCAGAGCATTTGAATGCAAAGATGGTTGAGCAGGGCGTACTTGCAGGTACCACCGCTGTGAAGTCATTTACAATGGATGGCAAGAAGGGAACATTGGAGCTTTCAGAATTAGATACTTCTAAGGAGGCAACGGTGGCATCCGTTATTGATACCTATATCGAAAACTTTGATTTGGAAACCTTGACCATAAAGGCCAATGGAAAAGATGTTGTGACAGATGCCGCATTTAGAAATACAAAGACATTGAAGTAAAAAGAAATGCCCGCCTTGCAGGAGGTGGGTGTTTTTTGCTAATGGGGAAGGAAATACAAGATGAGCACAAAAATAAAAAAGCCATATTATATTACAACAGCGATTGCGTACGCATCGGGAAAGCCACATATTGGAAATACATATGAAATTATCCTTACGGATGCCATTGCAAGATTTCGCCGTGCACAGGGGTATGATGTGTTTTTTCAGACAGGGACGGATGAGCATGGACAAAAAATTGAGTTAAAGGCCGAGGCGGCAGGAATCACACCAAAGGAACATGTCGATAAGGTTGCCGGGGAGATTAAAGAAATTTGGGATTTGATGAACACTTCCTATGATAAATTTATGCGAACAACCGATGAATATCATGAAAAGCAGGTGCAAAAGATTTAGAAAGCTTTACGACCAAGGGGATATTTATAAGGGAGCTTATGAGGGAATGTATTGTACAGCCTGCGAGTCCTTTTTTACAGAGAGTCAGCTTGTGGATGGCAAATGTCCAGATTGTGGGGGACCAGTGCACCCTGCAAAGGAAGAGGCATATTTCTTTAAGATGAGTAAGTATGCAGATCGCCTGATTGACTATATCAATGAACATCCAGAATTTATTCAACCAGTTTCCAGAAAAAATGAGATGATGAATAATTTCCTATTGCCAGGATTACAAGATCTTTGTGTGTCGAGAACTAGCTTTAGTTGGGGCATTCCTGTGGACTTTGACCCAAAACATGTGGTCTATGTGTGGCTCGATGCCTTAGTTAACTATATTACAGGCATTGGCTATGATTGTGATGGTCATTCGAGTGAGCAATTTCATAAGTATTGGCCGGCAGAGTTGCATCTTGTGGGCAAGGACATTATTCGCTTCCATACGATTTATTGGCCAATCTTTTTGATGGCCTTAGATTTGCCACTGCCAAAGCAGGTATTTGGCCATCCGTGGCTATTGCAGGGCGATGGAAAGATGAGCAAATCAAAGGGGAATGTTATCTATGCTGACACATTGGTTGATTTCTTTGGTGTGGATGCTGTGCGCTACTTTGTTCTTCACGAAATGCCATTTGACAATGATGGTGTGATTAGTTGGGAATTGATGGTGGAACGCTTTAACTCTGACCTTGCCAACATTCTTGGAAATTTGGTCAGTCGTACAGTATCGATGACCAATAAATACTTTGATGGTGTGCTGGTCAATGCGAAGGTTGAAGGTGAAGAGGGCTTTGATCAAGATTTAAAGGAGACCGTACTTTGTGCAGTGAATGCGACACAAAAGAAGATGGAAAAACTTCGTGTTGCCGATGCCATTACAGAGATTTGGAATATCTTTAAGCGTTGCAATAAGTATATTGATGAAACTTGCCCTTGGATTTTGGCAAAGGATGAGGAAAAGAAGGGACGCTTGCAGACCGTTCTTTATCATCTTTCGGAGGCCATTGTGATTGGAACTTCCTTGCTTGAGAGTTTTATGCCAGAGACAGCAGAAAAAATACTTGAGCAATTGGGAACAGATAAGAGAGCATTTGAAGATATGGACAAATTTGGTCTACTTTGTGATGGAACAAAAGTTGTGGAAAAGCCAGAGATTTATTTGCAAGGTTGGATTTACAAGAAGTGCTAGATAAGGTTGCCAAGATAATGCCAAAGCCAAAGAAGGAAGAAGTGGTAGGAATGGATGTCGAAGCCAAGGAAAAGATTAGCTTTGATGACTTTATGAAATTGCAAATTCAGCTTGGAAAGATTATCGAATGTGAAGCTGTACCAAAGTCAAAGAAGTTGTTGTGCTCAAAGGTACAGATTGGCAGCCAAATTCGTCAGATTGTCAGTGGAATTAAAAATTGGTATACGCCAGAGGAAATGGTTGGAAAGACCGTGACAGTTTTAGTGAATCTTGAACCAAAAAAGATCGCTGGTGTGATGAGTGAGGGTATGATTTTGTGTGCAGAGGACAATGAGGGAAATCTCTCTCTTGTGACATCAGAAAAAACATTAAAGCCAGGTGCAGAGATTCGATAATGGAGAAATTGATTAAAAATGGCTTAAGTTCAGCACAATTAAAGTATATTGCCGTACTTTCTATGCTCATTGATCACATTGCAGTGGTGCTACTCAACCCTGTGAGTATTACCTATTGGGTCAGCCGATTTATTGGGCGATTGGCATTTCCAATCTTTGTATTTTTGATGGTGGAGGGATTTCGAAAAACTTCCAATCGCCTCAATTATATTAAGAGGATATTTATCTTTGCAATTATTTCAGAAGTTCCATTTGATTTGGCATTTTTTAGGTTGTTTGATTTTACCCATCAAAATGTACTCTTTAATCTTGGCATTGGGGCAGTGATGCTCTTTATAATTGAAAAGTACAAAAAGAAACCATATGTCAAGTATGTTGCCCTTATTGTGGCTGCAGTTGTGGCTTGGGCAACAAGGACGGACTATGGATATATTGGCATTTTATTGGCGGCAGTCTTTTACTATATTCGACAGCCAATGCAACAGGTTGTGTGTGGCAGCATTGTTTTATTGTCAGAGCCACCAGCAATTCTTGCCTTTGGACCGATACTTTTATACAATGGGAAGAGAGGAAGACAATTAAAGTATTTCTTTTACATCTTTTATCCATTGCACCTGCTCATCCTCTATGGATTGGCGAGATTAATATTTTTTGGAGTACATTAGAAAATAATGAGTAGAGAATGGATGATTGATACCCATGCCCATTATGATGATGAGGCATTTGATGGGGACAGAGAAGTCTTAATAGAGAGTCTTAACAAAAATAGAATTCTGCGAGTGGTCAATATTGGGGCAAGTATAAAGACGAGTCAAAATTCAATTGCACTGGCAAAAAAGTATCCACATATCTATGCGGCTGTTGGGGTGCATCCCTCAGAGACAGAGGAGTTAGATGAGGAAAAGTTTGAGCAACTTTCTCATCTTGCCGATGAAGAAAAGGTTGTTGCAATTGGAGAAATTGGACTTGATTACTACTGGCCCGAGCCATCAAAAGAGATTCAAAAGAAGTGGTTTGAATGTCAAATGGAATTGGCAAGGGAGAAAAATTGCCAATCGTCATTCACTCAAGGGATGCGGCAAAGGACACACTCGATATGATGGTGGCAAAAAGAGCGGGAGAAATTGGTGGCGTGGTGCATTGCTATTCCTATGGTGTGGAACTTGCCAGGGAGTACCTAAAGATGGGATTTTTCTTTGGCATTGGCGGTGTATCTACATTTAAAAATGCAAAAAAACTCAAGGAAGTCATTGCATATTTGCCAATGGAATCTATCGTGCTGGAGACAGATGCACCTTACTTGTCTCCCGTACCCAATCGGGGAAAGAGAAATTCCTCACTCAATATTCCCTACATTGTGGAAGAGATTGCAAGAATTAAGGGAATACAAGCAGAAGAAGTGGTGCAAAGAACATTTGAAAATGCACATAGACTCTATCCAAAGTTGGGATAGAGAGAAGGGAAGAAAATGGCAATACTGGGAAATCCAGCAAGGACAAGAGAAATCATTCAAAAATATGGTTTTCATTTTCAGAAGAAGTTCGGTCAAAACTTTTTGATCGATGCACATATTTTGGAAAAAATTGTGGACAGTGCAGAAGTTGGGGAAGAGGATTGTGTATTGGAGATTGGACCAGGAATTGGAACAATGACACAATATCTGTGTGAGCGAGCAAGAAAAGTGATTGTGGTAGAAATTGATAAGAATTTAATTCCAATTTTGGAGGAGACACTGGGTGATTATCAAAATGTAGAGATAATCAATGCAGATATTCTCAAAGTGGATATTCAAAAGATTGTGGATGAGCACAATGGTGGAAAACCAATAAAAGTGGTTGCCAATCTTCCCTACTATATCACCACGCCAATCATTATGGGATTATTTGAAAGCCATGTTCCTATTGCAAGTATTACGGTTATGGTACAAAAGGAAGTCGCTGACCGCATGCAGGTTGGTCCGGGAACAAAGGACTATGGTGCACTTTCTCTGGCTGTGCAGTACTACGCAAAGCCAGAGGTTGTTGCCATTGTTCCACCAGAATGTTTTATTCCAAGACCAAATGTATCCTCGTCAGTGATTCGATTGACAAGACATATTCATCCTCCTGTCGAAGTAGAGGACGAGGAGTTGATGTTTCGCATTATTCGAGCTTCATTTAACCAAAGAAGAAAGACTTTGCAAAATGGTCTCAACAATGCACCAGACCTTCATTTTAGCAAGGAAAAAATTGCACAGGCGATTGCTAGCCTTCAAGTAAGTCCAAGTATTCGAGGAGAGGCATTGGAACTTTTCCAATTTGCCAAGCTTTCAAATTATTTCAGTGCAAAATAAAAGGACCTCCCTGCATCTATGCGGATTGATATGTACCCTCTTTACTGGACACCCAGTAAGGAGGGTACATATCAGATGTGGGAAGGTCTTTTTTATTAAAAGAAATTTGCATAAATAGTTGAACCGAGCACAGTCAATAGACCAGCAACGGCGATGGAGAGTGAACTCATGGCACCCTCAGTTTCACCGATTTCGAGGGCCTTGGATGTACCAATGGCGTGAGCAGAAGTACCAAGAGCAATACCCTTTGCGATTGGATCGGTGATCCGAAATAGTTTTAAAATCACATCGGCAATCACATTTCCGAGAACACCCGTAATAATGATGACAGAAGCAGTGATGGTATCGGAGCCACCAAGTGATTTTGATACATCCATACCAATGGCTGTAGTGATGGACTTAGGTAAAAGTGTCACATAATTTTCATGTGAAAGCTTAAAGATTAAGCAGAAGATGAGTACGCAAGTTAAACTTGTGAGTACACCTGCAATAATTCCCGCAATAATCGCAGCAAAATTATCTTTTAGTAGCTGTAATTTCTCATAGAGAGGAACAGCTAGACAGACAGTAGCGGGAGTTAAAAGAAAACTAATATACTTTGAACTCTCCTTAAATTGTGAATAGTCAATGCGAAGCCCAATCAAAAGAAGAATGACTAGGGCAATGGAAATTAACAGGGGATTGCATACCGCCCATCCTGTCTTTTTACGAATTTGCACGCCAATTTGATAGGTAATTAGGCAGATGCCCACACCAAAAAATGCAGATTGTCCAAGGAATGTAGACATATTATTTTGCCTCCTTATTTTTTATAAATTTTCGAACAAATTGTGTGACCCGTCCAGACACACCCATAACAACAATGGTAGAAACTACAGTGATAATCGCAAATGGAATGACGACAGGTCGCAAATCTGGCCAAACCACAATGAGCCCGGCAGCCGCAGGAATAAACATAATTGGCATAATATCAATTAAAAGCAGTGCTGCCATTTTAATTTGATTGAGCCGCAGTGCTCCTGTCTGTAGCGCAATGAGCACAATGACAAGTCCATAGATGCTTGCAGGAACAGGCAGAGGAACAATGGAATGAAGTGCTTCGCCAATAAAACTGATGGCGAGAATAATCATAAATTGCTTGATGAATCTCATAAAATCTTCCCCTTTTCTTAATTTAAGCTGTGTATCATTTTAGCATAAATTAGAGGGTGTGATGAAAGGAATTGAAAATAATTAGAAATTTGGCTGATTTGTTAATAAAAACAGAAAATAGTCAGGTAAAGTTGTGTAAAAATAAGTGTTGTGATATGCTATGATGAAGAAAAAGGAGGATGTAATGAAGGATAGAGTTTATGTATTTATGGCAAATGGGACGGAAGAAATAGAATGTCTCACTGTAGTTGATATTTTGCGACGGGCAGGAGTCGATACAATTCTCGTATCAATGAGAAAAGAAAGAAGCGTTGAAGGGGCACATGGCATTTGTGTGGAAGCAGATATTTGTTTTGATGAGAGCGACTATTCAGGAGCAAAAATGTTGGTGCTTCCTGGGGGACTTCCAGGGGTAGACCATCTCTTTGCCCATCAGGGGCTCAAGACCTTGTTAAAGGACTTTGCAGATAAAGGTGGAGATATTGCGGCCATTTGTGCAGCACCGAGTATTCTTGGAAAGATGGGCATTTTAAACGGAAAGAGGGCAACTTGTTACCCAGGTTTTGAGGAAAGCTTTGGCACAGGAAAATATACTGGCGAAGCAGTGACTGTGGATGGAAATATTATCACAGGAAGAGGAATGGGCTGTGCAGTTGATTTTTCTCTTGCACTTGTAAAAAAACTTGTTGGAGATGAGATTGCAAGAGAGATTAAAGTTGGAATTCAACATCCCGATACATTGAAGTAGAAAAAGAAAGAGAAATTTGGAGGAATAGAATATGGCATGGTATGAGAACTCAGTTTTCTATCATATTTATCCGTTGGGGCTTTGTGATGCTCCAAAAAAGAATGATTATCAAGTTACGGAGCATCGCTTGAAGAAGGCTTTACCATGGATTTTACATGTAAAGGAAATTGGTTGTAATGCGATTTACATTGGTCCATTGTTTTCTTCAGTGGGACATGGCTATGAGACAACAGATTATAAAAAGTTAGATGAGCGCTTAGGAACAAATGAGGATTTAAAAGAGTTTGTTTTGGAATGCCATAAGAATGAGATTCATGTTATTTTTGATGGTGTGTTTAATCATGTGGGAAGGGATTTCTTTGCCTTTCAAGACTTATTAAAGAATAGAGAGAATTCACCATATCGAGATTGGTTTTGCAATGTCAATTTTTATGGAAACAATGAGTACAATGATGGCTTTCTTATGACAACTGGGGCGGTTATAACTTACTTGTCAAATTAAATCATCAAAATCCAAAGGTGAGAGAGTATATGATTGATGCCGTTGACTATTGGATTAAGGAATTTGATGTCGATGGAATTCGATTAGATGCCGCTGATGTCCTTGACTTTATCTTTATGCAGGACTTGAGAAGATTTACAGATCAGGCCAAGCCAGAGTTTTGGTTGATGGGTGAGGTGATTCATGGAGACTACACAAGATGGGTTAACCAAGAAGTTCTTCATTCAGTGACGAATTATCAATTGCACAAGGCCCTCTATTCGGGACACAATGATCACAATTACTTTGAGATTGCACATACCATTCGCCGCTTTGCAGAACTTGGAAGAGAGCGTGCCAATGTATTTTATAATTTTGTGGATAATCATGATGTGGAGCGCATACAGACAAAATTGGTACACAAGCAACATTTTCATCCTGTGCACACATTGCTCTTTACTTTGCCAGGAATTCCATCTATTTACTATGGATCAGAATTTGCCATTGAGGGAAAGAAGGAAAAGTTTTCAGATGATAGTCTTCGACCAGCACTCCACATTGAGGACTACAAGGATGCCCTAAAGACAAATCCAGCCACAGCTTTAATTTGTATTTTGGCCAATGCCCATCAACAGGTGAAGGCACTCTATGCGGGGGACTACAAGGAATTGATGCTCACCAACCGCCAATATGCCTTTGCAAGACATTTCGAGGATAGCACAGCAATTATTGCTGTCAATTGTGATGATCATGAGGCCAATTTCTCACTTTCTGTACAGGCAGGTAAAGAATATACCGATGTCATTTCAGGCAGAAAAGTGACTTGTGATGGTCAACTTAAATTTTCTTTGGGTGCGAATAGCTCTGCAGTATGGGTTATGGATAGCGAAGTTCCATTGGTAGAGAGAATCAATGAGACAGTAGCTAATACGGTTGAGATAGAGCCAGAGACTACGCCAGAGCCAAAAATTAAAGTGGAAAATTCAGAAATTACAGAGCCAGAGGTTGAAGTCTGTGTGTCAGAGAAGATGATTGTAGAGGATCAGATTGTTGAGTCAGAAGTTGTCGAGCCAGAAGTAGAAGGGGCAGATATCACTGAGGAAAGTAAAGAAATAAAATCTTCTCCAGTAGAAATTCCAAAAAATCTTTCCTATGAAGAGATGAGTGTCGAGCAATTGCAACAGTGCATTTTGGAGAAAATGGCAGCCAATGGACCAGTGACTGAGCAGATGAAAAAGGAAGTCAGAGACAATGTCTACCACAATTCATTGCTCAATTGGGTAAAGAGTTTCCGTTAACTTTTTATAATATAACAGCCAGAAAACCCATGGTCTTTAGACCGTGGGATGAATGGCGTTAGGTTTACAACATATATATTTTACTTAAATACTATCATTTAAAATATATGCTATAATGCATATATAGGAAATCCTATTTCCGAGTCTATGAAAGGAGAAAATTGTATGTATCTTACTGTAAAACAACAAGTGAAACATCTGTCCAAGGAAGATTACATCACAATCAGGGAACTTTGTCATACGGCTAAGAATCTTGCTAATGAGGCAATCTATAATGTGCGTCAACATTATTTTACAGAAGGTGAATTTCTCAAGTATGAGAAGAATTACACTCTTTTAAAGAATAGTCCTAATTATAAGGCCTTAAATTCCAATATGGCACAGCAGATACTGAAAGAGGTTGATGGCTCGTTTCAGTCATTTTTTGGTCTGCTTAAACTTGTCAAGCAGGGAAAATATGCTTTTATGGATTGTAAACTGCCACATTATCTTCCAAAAGATGGATACACAACACTGATCATTGGTTTTGTAAGACTGAAGGGTAATCAGCTGATACTTCCGTTTTCCAATAGTTTTAAGAAAACGCATAAGTCTGTTGAAATTACGATACCACCCATACTTCTTGATAAGACGATAAAAGAGATACGCATGATACCGAAAGCGAATGCAAGGTTCTTTGAAATCCAGTATATATATGAAGCTGAATGTATTCAAAGAAATCTAAACACAAACAACGCACTTGCACTTGACCTAGGTATCAACAATCTCGTCACAGCCGTATCAAATAGTGGTCAATCGTTCATTATTGACGGGAAAAGACTGAAATCGATCAATCAGTGGTTCAATAAAGAAAATGCCCGTTTGCAATCGATAAAAGATAAACAGCATTTTAGTAGAAAGCCTACAAATAGACAAAAAGCAGTTGCTCGTAATCGCAACAATAAGGTGAACGACTATATGAATAAAACTGTTCGTAGGGTGATAGATTATTGTATCATCAATAATATAGGTACGCTTGTTGTTGGTTACAATGAGACTTTTCAACATAACAGTCATATTGGAAAGCAAAACAATCAAAATTTTGTAAATATCCCTTATGGACAGTTGCGTAACAAATTGGAATATCTTTGCAAACGAAATGACATTGTTTTTGTAAAACAGGAAGAATCCTATACATCGAAATCATCTTTTTGGGATAGAGACGATCTCCCTGTTTACAATGCCGATAATCCAAAAGAGTATCCGTTTAGTGGCAGAAGATTACATCGTGGTCTATACAAAACGGCAAGTGGTAAAACAATCAATGCAGATGTTAACGGAGCATTAAATATCATGCGTAAAGTAGTGTTGTGGATATGAATATCCTATACAGTAGAGGCGAAGTGGACACGCCGATAAGAATAAGGATTGCCTAATTACTTAGGTGGAAACTTAAATATCAAACTTCTTAAATAGAGCTGTTAGGCTCTTAGAAGCCCATTACCTTTAGGTGATGGGTAGTTCACTTATCTACTTGGCAGAAAAAATTTGTTTCTATCAGAAAAAGACTTGTTTCTAGTAAAGAGAGGTTCCTCATGTTAGACTAATATCAATAAAAAGATAACAAAGTGTGGAGTGCAATGCCAGAGTGAAGAAATTTGAAGATGGTAAGTTATATGTTGATCTCAAAAATACAGATGGCAAGGAAGAAGAAAAGATAATCTCAACAGATAGTGTTGTGTTATGTGTCGGATATGCCAGTGAAAATGGCTTGTATGATGAACTCAAGTATGATGTTTCGAATTTATATAAAATTGGTGATGCAGAAAAGGTTTCCAATATTATGTATGCGATTTGGGATGCATTTGAGGTGGCCAATATATAGAATAAGATTAATTTGATATGGATAGCGAGGTGGATGTCCCGCCTCGTTATTTTTTTGCTTCTATTAAATTTTGTAGAACTCACAATTAGGGAATAAAAATCATAAAAAGAAGCTGCCGCTTCACGATTGATCAAGCGTTAAAGCGACAGCTCCCCATTTACTTCAAATGCTGTTTTTTAGAATAAAAATAGGCAACAATCGGCAGTACAACATAACCGATAAGCATTGCAATAATGGCGTACCAGTTCAGGCTCTCTGTGCCATTGGCGTTGCTCAAAGAAAACTGACCCTTCCAGTTAAACTTATAGAGAAGGATAAGGGTGAGCACCACAGAAAGTGCGGGAAAAATAACATCGGTGATGACATTTTTTTGGGCATCGATAATGTCTTCTTTTTGTTTTCCCAAGAAGAAGACAATGACACTGAGTGGCACAATAATAAATTGTGCAAATCGTGCAATAGAGCTAATAATCATAATTCCTTGCATATCATAGCGAAAGGACATTGGAATGATAATAGCAAGTGCCGCTGTGAGGATAAACGCATTTAGAGGAATATCTTTACTATTGCGCTTTGCAAATATTGAAGGCATGATGCCATCTTTTGCCATGGCCTCACAAACTCTAGGTGTATGAAAGGAGGCTGCTACATTGATACCAAACATAGAAACAAGTGCACCGAGGACAATAATTCCCTTAATGAGTCGGTTGTGAAATACGGCTGCAAGGACAACCACATCTTTTGAAGTGACCAGTGCCACAGGATTAATCATCATAGCAACAAAGACAATGCCAAAGTAGATGGCAGCAATGATGCCAATGGCCAGAGGGATTGCTCTTGGTAAATTTTTTTCTGGATTTTCCATATCACTTGCACCAGAGGCCACACTCTCAAATCCTGTAAATGCGTAAAAGGCAGAAATAACAGCAGTGACAAATATTGTCGAATTCATTTTGGAAATAAATGCCTTGCCAGAGGCATCGGTGAGAGCATCAATTTCGTGCATATGATTTTGACCAGTAGTGACAATAATGATAAAACCAGCAATAATCGTGATCCCCAGTGCAGCCATTTTTCCAATGGTGGAGAGATTGCTAATGATTGTCAAGAAGGCAGTGCCCTTTAAATTAATAAAAAGTAAAATGAGCATCAAAACCAAAAAGCCTATGGTGACTTGGATAGAATCTTTGTCATTCAGTCCGAGAATAGAGAGGACATTTTTAACCACACCGGTTGCCATTACACCCCAGGCAATTCCTGAGGAGACAAAGCGAGTTACACCAATAAATAGACCAGCATTGTCACCAAAGGCTGCCTTGGTGTAGGAGTAGGCAGCACCATTTCTGACAACATATTTGCTGGCTGCAGCAAAGGTGACAGCTAAGACAGCAGCAAATATGGCAGCACAGATGTAGATAAATGGTGCAAAACTTCCAGCTTGCTTACTCACACCGCCGGGAGAAAGAAAAATTCCTGTTCCAATAATGGAATTGATGGTCAAAAATACAATGGACCAAAAGGTCATTTTTTTTGTTGAATTATTCATCTTTTTTCCCTCCAGCGGTGACAATGAGAGCAGAAAAGATCAGATTCATTTTGGCTACGCTTTTGTGAAGCATTTCAGGATGCCATTGAATAGCTATCAGAAATGGATAATCTCTGTGTTCAATGGCTTCAATGATGCCATCACTTGTCCTTGCAGTTACAGCTAAACCTTTGCCGACTTCTTTTACTGCTTGATGGTGGAATGAATTTGTTAGTAGTTTCTCTTCTTTAAAAATCTCAAATAGTTTTGAATTTCTTTCAATCGTTACGGTGTGTGTTGGAAGCTGAGGATTCTTTGCCTGATTGTGCATAATTACCTTGTTTTCAAAATCACTTAAATCTTGATAGAGTGACCCACCAAAGTAAGTGTTAATGATTTGAATTCCTCGACAAATTCCAAGAATAGGCTTATTTTCTTCCATTGCGTATTGAATTAATTGAAAATCAAATTGATCTCGCTGTGGAAAAGTTTCTCCTAATTTTGGAGATGGTTCTTCGTTGTAATTTAGTGGTGAGACATCTTGTCCACCGGAGAGAAGAATGGCATCGACAGCTCGAACCTGTTCTCTGACAATTTCTTTATCTTCATTCAATGGAATCATCAATGGAATGCCTCCATTTTGGACAACAGAATCAATGTAATCATCATTGACATAGGCACGGTGATAGCCAGCAAAATTTCCAGAACTGTCGGTGATGATATTTCCAGAGATTCCAATGATTGGTTTTTTCATAAAATCAACTCCTTTTCTATTCAACATACAAAACCTATATAATATATAGTATTTTCAGTATAGCAATAAAAAATAGGGAAAGCAAGCGAATTTGAAAATAGTTCAATTTTTTTATAAAGCTTGTATAATAAAGGAAGAGAGTGTGGAAGAGAATCGGTGAGGTATAAAAATTACAGCAATTCAAGAAAGGAAAAGGAATCCCGTCTTCCGTCGAAGTACTATGAAAGTTCCGACGTTTTAAATTTCTAATAAACCATTTGATTTTGCGCAATTCTTTTAAACCCTTTATTTTAAAGGCTTTTCTTACATAAAAGGGGATGTGAAATAAGTCCCTAAAAGAAATAGGACCATTCGTTCATGATATGTACCCTCTTTACTGGACACCCAGTAAGGAGGGTATTTTTCATGCGTTACAGTCATGAGTATAAGTTAGAGTGTATCGAGCTATATCGACAAGGAATCTGGCCCGAAACACCAGAAGGGATAAAAATAACAAGATTTCGTAAAATGATTCGATACTGGGTTCGTATCGAAGAACAAAATGGACCAGATGCTTTAAAGCACTTAGGTAATAACAAAGTGTGGACCCCTGAAGCAAAATATGAATTAGTTGCTAAAGTATTAGCAGGACAATCCAACAATTCAGTTGCTATTTCTGCGGGTATCAGCGATGGAATGCTATATATGTGGGTTCGCAAATACAAAGAATTAGGTTACAATGGTCTTGTGAATAAAAAGAAAGGTCGCAAGAGTAAGAACCCTGATATGAAAAAGAAAACGATTGAGCCCAAGCCTTTAACTGAATCAGAACGCGAAGAGTTAATCAGACTAAGAGCAGAAATTGCAGCAATGAAAGCTGAGATTGAAGTAGTAAAAAAAAAGGATCGCCTTGAGACAAGAAAGATGGGCTGCGCAACTCAAGGCGAAAAAGCAGCAATCATCAAAGCACTCAGAGAAGAAGGATACCAATTAAAGCACCTACTAAAAGGTTTAAATATGCCTAAATCAACTTACTACTACGAAATCAGTAAAGTTGATACTGTAGGCTTTAGAAATTTTAGAAATGCTGAACTCACTGAAGAAATCAAGAAAATATTTGATCAGCATAAAGGCAGATATGGTGTAAGAAGAGTGTATAGAGAACTCTTAAGACATGGAAATATTGTTAATCACAAAAGAGTACAACGCATCATGCATTCACTTGGATTGCAAGGCAAAAGGCCTAAAGAGAAATATCATTCATTCAAGGGCGAAGTAGGCAAAGTAGCACCAAACATAATAGATAGGGACTTTACAGCGACAGCACCACTTCAAAAGTGGACAACTGATGTATCTCAGTTTAACTTTTCATGGGGAAAGTGTTATCTTTCCCCGATAATTGACATGTACACAAATGAAGTTATTTCATATGATTTATCGATGAGTCCAAATCTAAATCAAATCAAGAGAATGTTAGAGACGGCGTTTAAAAAGTTCAAATCACTTACAGGATTAATATTTCATTCAGATCAAGGATGGCAATATCAACATAACTATTATCGTCAAGAACTAAAAAACAGAGGAATTATCCAATCAATGTCTAGGCGTGGCAATTGCATAGACAATTGCATTATGGAAACATTCTTTGGACGTCTAAAGAATGAAATGTACTACGGCTACGAAAAAGAATATGAATCATTTGAGAGTTTCTCAAAAGCACTAGATGAATACATAGATTATTACAACAATGAAAGAATACAACGGAAAACAAAATGGATGCCACCTGTAAAGTACAGGATAACATCCATGTGTTCCGCTTAGTTCATAATATGTGTCCAGGATTCTGGGTACATATCATCATGCGAAAGGTCCTACTTTTGTGGTAAAATTAACTTGCAATGAAAAATTTACCCAACACTTATTGTAATTCAAAACAAGGATATTTACCACTGTTTTTTTCAGATTGTTTGGATCTGCTGGATCCTGTTTTAACATTTGACAGATTGATAGGAGGAATCGATTTAAACAAGTATCTGACGGATATTCTGGAGTACACAACCGGACGACGCAGATATAATCCGGTCAACATGTTAAAAACAGTACTTTTCGGATTTATGACTAGCGGTTACTGCTCTCTGAGAAAACTGGAAGACAACTGCAAAGTTAATATCAGGTTCATGTATCTCATGGATAACCGGACTCCATCATACAGAACCTTTGGATATTTCATCAATAAAATACTTAAAGATAAGATTGAAAACATTTTTAACGATATCAATCATGCTATCTTTAACGAGGAGCATGTAGATCTGCAACATCTCTACATCGACGGCTCCAAGTTTGAAGCAAACGCAAACAAGTATACCTGGGTATGGAAGAAGGCTACCGAAAAGTTCCGTTACAAGCTTTACGAAAAATCACTGCGGAGATTAAGGAAATTAATGCAGAAATCGCATGGAGCGGGGTGCAGATCACAATAAACTCGGAGTATGTACCGGATTATCTGAATGAAATCGTTGAGCAGCTAGTACATTTATGGGAACTGGATACCAGTACATTTGTTTACGGAAGCGGAAAGCGAAAATCCAAAGAACAGCGTCATTATGAACACTTGACTACTTTCTGTCAGAAACTTCAAGAATACATACAAAAAATTGAAATCTGTGGTCCTAACCGAAACAGTTACTCTAAAACAGATAACTCCGCTACCTTTATGCGTATCAAAACGGATTACATGGGCAATGATCAGATTCTGCCGGCATATAATGTACAGATTGGTGTAGCAGATGAATATATTGCAGTTGTTGATGTGAACCATTATCGTTCGGATATGGATTGCTTTGTTCCTTTGATGGAGCACTTCAAACAAACTTATGGATTCTATCCCAAATATCCTGTGGCAGATGCCGGATATGGCTCATACAACAATTATATTTTCTGTGAACAGAACGGAATTGAGAAGTATATGAAATTTCCAATGTTTAAAAAGGAAACTAAGGATCGAAAATATCATGAAGACCCATTTCGTGCAGTTAACTTCAGAATTGATGAGCAAGGAGTCATGAGATGTCCTAACGATAAAGCATTCCATTTTTTATACAGAAAAAATGTGAGGGGAAATCAGTACGGGCGCAAGGAAGAAGTGTATGAATGCGAAGACTGTAGCGGATGTCCATATGCAAGAAATGTAAGAAGACAGATAAGAATCGAACTGTTCGGATCGAACTGTTCGGATCAATCAGGAACTAACTTCCATGCATCAGGAAGTAATCGAAAACCTAGAAAGTATCCACGGTGCGTTATTACGAATGAACCGTTCGATACAAGCAGAAGGCACTTTCGGAATTATGAAAAGCGACCGTTGGTACAAGAGAATTGTCCGAAGAGGTATTCATTCAGTCAAACTGGAAGTTTTACTCGTGGCGATAGGCCATAATTTATATAAATATCAGAAAAAAAAGATGAGAAACAGAGCTGCCGCATAGATTCAAAAAAAGAATTTCTATGGGGTAGGGGAACTGCGCTTTTTTTGCGTATGATTTCAGCCATTTATACAAAATAAAGGCAAAAAGGAAGATGCGAAAAAACTCAATCGAGTTTTTTCACATCTCCCTCTTGTATTCATTGCATGGAGTTACAAAGCAGTAAGAAAGGTTAAGCCCCCTAAAATCACTCCTGCTGAATTAGGAATAATGAGAATCCAGTCCTTTTTCGGTTCTTTAGTCCACCCATAAATAACCCAAATCAGGCAAGAAATTGCAGCAAATAACGGTTGAAACGGTTGCGCTTTGCTCCCTTGTAAATTAGCGTAAATTTGAGGGATATAGGCAACAAAGACAAAAATTCCAAGAAATGCTCCAATAGACCCTACCAAAAGATTAAGTTTTTGTTTGGTCATCTGTTTCTCCTTTCTCTTGATACGATTTCTATAAATCATTAAATAATATCGTAAATATCTATTTTTAATAAATCCATGGCGATAAATTATAATATTTTTTTATTTTTGTCAAATCCCCATAGCTTCATTGGCATAATCCAAGTCAATCTGTATTATAGCATACTTCATTTTCCTTTTTCAACCTTTTTATTCCCGTCTTCCGTCGAAGTACTATGAAAGTTCCGAAGTTTTAAATTCCCATTGTGTGCAATCGATTTTCTAAAACCTAAATAAATCCTGATATCTCAACATTTTAAGTGCCTTGGTTAAGGCATTTTTTTGTTGCAAAAAATTTTCATATATGTTATAATAATAGTACTTCATAGTACTCTATGGGAGGTGCTTTATGGCATACTATTTAAGGCGTGAAAAAAAGAAAAATGGAGTCTATCTCCAGATGTATGAATCATATTGGGACAGAGAAAAGAAACAGCCACGTTCAAGAAACATTGAGTCTTTTGGGTATGTCGAGAAACTTGCATCTGAAGATATGCCCGATCCAGTGGCTTTCTATACTGACTATGTTAATTCAAAAAATGAAGAGCGTGCCAAAGCTCTTAACGATGAAACGCGCCCACGCTCATTTTCGTCTGCAATCGAAATGAATATAGGGCATTTCATGCTCCACTCACTCATAACAGAACTTAATGTTAAAGAGACCATAGATGTCCTTGCTTTACAAATGCGATTCCAATTCTCAGTTTACGATTTAATCAAACAGCTCATCTATGCAAGGGTTATCCTGCCATGCTCAAAATCCAAGACTGTATCACATGTATTCCCGCATCTTTATAGGGGTGTGCACATTTCAGAAGATCAAGTTTATGACGGCTGCTCTTTTATAGGGGAGTCTTATAAAAAATATATAGAACTCTTTAACCATTGCTATGGAGAGCATTACAAAAGAAACTTGCACAATGTATTTTTTGACTGTACCAACTATTACTTCGAAATTGACCTCCCAGGTGAGGACAGACAGAAGGGACCATCAAAAGAAAACGGACATTCACCAATTATAGGACAGGCACTGCTTTTGGATGCTGACCTTGTTCCCATGGCAATGCAGATGTATCCCGGAAATGAATCAGAAAAACCATATATCAGAAAAATCATTGAAGAAATGAAACAGCGTTATAAGGTGGAAGGAAAGACCGTACAGGTTGCCGACAAAGGACTTAACTGTGCCAGAAACATTTACTCCGCTGTTAAGGAAGCTAAGGACGGATATATTTTTTCAAAATCAGTACATGGAAAAAATCTCAGCAATAAAGAAAAACAGTGGCTTTTGCTTGAAAATGATGTAAATGTATTTACAGATTACCATGATGAAAAGGGACATTTGTTGTTTCGTATTAAGTCCTGCACAGACAGATTTTCATACAGTTTTACTGATACCGATCCTGAAACAGGCGAGGAGATAATCACAAAATTTTCAGTAAAAGAGAAACGCATTGTTTCTTACAACCCTGACCTTGCAAAAAAGCAGAAGGCTGAAATACAGAAAATGGTAGACAAAGCTGCTAACTACTCAACTTACAAAAACTTAGCCAGAGAAGATTTGGGAGATTCAGCAAAATATATAACCATAACAAACAAAGATAAGTCAGGAAAAAATATAAAGCCTTTAATAGAGATTAACCAGTCTAAAATTGATGAAGATCTTAAATATGCTGGTTATAATCTTATGGTAACCTCAGAGCTTGATATGGAGCCTTTGGATATTTACAGGACATACCATAGTTTGTGGAAGATAGAGGAGTCTTTCAGAATTACAAAATCATATCTTGATGCACGCCCTGTTTATGCACGAAAAAAAGAAACAATCTATGGGCATTTTTTAATATGCTATCTTAGTCTGTTTCTTTTAAGGGTTATGGAAATCAAATGTTTTAAGAACAGAATAAATTCCTATGACTTAATCAACTTTATGCGTGATTTCAGAATAGTGGATAGGGGTGACGGAACATATATTAATATTTCAAGGAACCAGGCTGCTAACGAGAAAGTCAAAAAGGAAACTGGTCTTAGCAACCTCGATGCCCTGTATCTTACTAAAGATGAAGTAGATAATTTCTTCGAAAACTGTATGCTGATTTATTAGAGTACTATATTTTTAGAGAAACGACGGAAGTCAGGTCCCATATGTTAAAGAACTGAGAAAACTATAATGCAGAACTTTATCGAAAATCCGATCTACCACCTGTAGATTATGAGATTACCGTAGAGCAGGCACTCATGCTTGTCAGAAACCAAGGTTATAAAATCAAGTCATCAACTGCATAGCCTTAACATTTCTAATATTCAATTTTTAAAGTAGCCACCGGAAGATGGCTTATTTGTCGTGTGCTTAGGGTAATGTATTCCCTCTACTTTTCATTTTCAATCTTCACCTCCCTCCTTGAAAATTTACAAAGAAAAAAAACGATAGTTTTTCTTCTATCGTCTTTGGTAACCATCTTTATGAATTTTTTTATTTTACAAAAAGTAATTTATAATACTATCTTCTTCCATTTTCTGATTTTGGTTCTGAAAGATCCAAAAGGTGCAACAGTATTCACATGAATAAACTTATATACTTCCCATACTGCTGTTTTAGTTGCTTCATAAATAAAATCCTTTCGTTTGTTGTAGGCTCCTCCCACTACCCTTGGGTGGTGGGAGGAGCCTTGTAAATTGGTTACACGCATGATATACTATTAATATAGAGAAAACCGTTGGGCTTTAAAGCCGAAGGCACTCTTAGTAGATTGAAAAGTATATATGAGGTTGTGGCAAAACAAAGCTTGTTGCCATGTAAAATATACTCAAGTAACCGACTGTACGGCATGGGAAACGCTTATCGTGAGATAACAAAGTACCTGATACAGTTGTATTAGAGCATATCTTTAATACAAAGGGTGTTGTCAACCACCCTACGATGTAACGCCACTTTAGATAACAATATCTATTGGGGTTTAAAGGTTGGAGACGTAAGTTGTTACTACGACTGGGTAGTTACAAGCTCATTACTTTTAAGTGATGGGTAGTTGACATGCAAATCCCTTTATTAAAACAGCATCCTCCGTGAAAAAAACATATTGAACCATTGTCTATAAGATATCTTAAATCAGTTTCACTTTCTTCTTTTGTTATTATTCTAAGATACTCCTCCGAAGGATCAGTCAAGGCATTGTCGAGAAAATATAATGCTTCAAGTTCGGTTCGCATATTACCGCAATCCATATATTTCATTCCATACTCCTATTTTAAATCAGTTTTTTTATATCTTCCGGAAACTCTTTCAATATCTGCTGTATATGTTTTTTCAAAAAATATATTAAAATTATCCCATACAGTTTCTGCATCAGCTTCTGTAAGTTCAATCTTTAAACGGTATGCTATACCGGTTTTGCATCTTTTCTTTCTTCCTGTTTCATCAGCCTTAAATACCTTTGTACTGCCCTTATCAAATTCCCAATCCTTATCATTTAGTGTCGGTATCTTTTTCAGACAGTATTTCCTTAAACTCAGATATATTGTCAGAAAAATATTTACAAGCTTTTTCGAAAATTTCTAAATTTTCCATTTTTATTATTCCTTATATGATATTAAATCTGCTCTAATCTCACGATCAAAAATATCAGTCGACATCCACCCACAAATGATATTTTTCACAGTGCAAACATCTAAATAAATATCCGCAAATTGATCCGTCTTTTTCCAGATATGCCTCCACATCATTAAACTCTTTTCGTTTATTGTACTCTTCAAAGACTTCATCTGAAATTCCCATTTCATTCAATTCTTTTGTACCTACACTACCCAGAAATGCACAGTAATCGTTACAACAAGAAAGCCAATATTCACCCTGCCAACTCAAATATCCCGGTGTTCTGTGGAACAGTTCATCATTCTTTTCCTCATCAGGTTCAAAATTCCATTCAGTATCTTGAACAAATTCAGCATCAAACTTCTTTGCCGCCTCTCCGTTTGAAATACAAACCGGGCAGAGATTTTCTACATTTTCCCTACTGTATGGAGTGGTAGCATAATATACTGTGCTTCCCTTACCGCAACAAGGACATATCATTGCTTCTCCTTCTATAAATGCTCCTGTACCTATAGGATCCGGATGATATTTGAATTTCGGTAATAATTTTTTGCGTTTATTTCTTTCAATTTTTTCCTTTGCATTTAACGGTCTTTTTATTGCAAATCTCTCACCATGACTTTTACTTAAATCTTCTAATACTGAGAACTTTTTTAACTGCTTTTTATCCTTTTTATCATAAATACCCGCATACAGTTTATATGCACTCTCCATCATATACAGCTGTTGATAGACATCTACCAACACTTCCATGGCTTCTTTTTCTGTATGCTTTGACAATCTGTCTGCAAATTCATATAGTGCCAATACACTTTCACTGCTCTCATTTTGTTTTATAAAATTTTCTTTTTAAAGCTTATATATTCTTTTTAGAAATTCATTCATTAATAATTTCTACCTCTTTCTATAATCAAAGCATGTTATAATGTCTTTTTACATACTCTATAAACTCATATATATCTTTAGATACCTCTTCCATTTCAAATGATCCTAGTGCTCCTAAATCATTTTTATATATGGTATCGTCCGAGTCCTTTTTTATAAAGAAAGCCAAATCTCCATCTTGACCTATCATAAAAAATTCAAGCTCATATTCTTCTACTTCATATGTGGTATTTCTTTCTTCTAAATCTCTCTTTTCATACAGAATAATTCCTGTATTTTCTACTGGAAACCCGTCACTTCCTTCAATCTCTTTTAAAAACTTTTCATACATTTTAGGAAGATTTGTGTTATACATAATCTGCGCCTCCTCATATAATCAAGTGTTTTTTTATTGAAAATTCAAGGTTTTTCAACCTTTCATATCTCAGTGAATAAGCCACAGCTATGAGCATTTCGATGTATCAGGTACTGAAATAGTGGGTTAAAAGGTATACGAAATAAACGTCATTGATTTCCGCTTTACTGGCCTTGTGTATACCCATCCCTCTATGGCAGCTAACCTCCTATATCCACCAGGATCATCTCTGTCTCCAGAGATCCTAACTTCCTTCGTCCTGCCTGCCCATAACCAGGGTGTCAGCTATGCTCCTTAACGGGGTCATATGCCCCATGGTGACTATTTCTGCCGACTACTGGCTCATTCTTTGTATTATTGATTACTGACTCGCTTCCTGTTCCAGCACTGTGATCAGTGGACGTTATCTGTTACATTCTGCTTGTTCCAGTGGCTGTCCACATGACAGCCTCCATTATAGTTACTTGTCTTTCTTACGCAGCCTGTAGATAAACTGCCGGTCTCTTGATGTCACTGACCATCTTTTTCGGATCATAATCCACACCTTTTGTCAGCATTGCATAAAAGACACGTATCAGCTTGGCTGCAATCGCCATAAGTGACTGCATTTTCTTCAACGGATTCAGCCTTCTGGTTGTGTAATAATTATGGAGTTCTCTGAACTCCGGGTTCTTCGCTACAAGCGACATTGCAACCTCAAAGAGCAGGTATCTGAGTCTCTTTCGACCTCGTCTGCTTATTGTTGTCTCGCCCTTGTGCTTTCCCGAACTACTTTCAACCAATGCCAACCCTGCAAGCTTCTGCAGTTCTTTCGGCGTGTTAAAACGGCTGATATCACCTACTTCAGCAAGGAATCCTGACACTGTCTTGATTCCCACACCTTTGATTTCCAACAGCTTCTCAGCCATCGGAATCTGCTTTGCCAACCCTTCAATCAGAGTCATAACTTCCTGAAGACGTATGTTTCTGGATTCATAATCCTCCAGAAGCATTCGGATTTCCATTCTTGCAGATACTGCTCCTTCTTTGCTTCCGACGCTGTGCTCTGCAGCTTCTATCAGGGTCTTCGCCCTCGCTTTTCCAACTGCTCTTAACTTCGCATCACGCCAGATTTGGTTCACTCCATCGATACCTAATGTCAGGATATCTTCAGGGAGTGGTGCTGCTTTAAGGATTAGCATTCCGCTCTTGGCATCTGGATTTCCGTATACCGTTTTATATTCAGGAAAATATATATTGAACCAACGACTGATCCTGTTTTGAATTCTTGTAAGTTCCGCCTGTAACTGGAATCTTATGTTTGATGCTGTTCTAAGATCAGCGTAAACACCATCCGGCAGGTATGGGATCATGTAACGTCCCTCTCTAACTAATCCTGCTATAACTTTCGGATCCTTACGGTCATTTTTAGTTGGATTATTGTCATCGAGTTCTTTTGATTTTTTCACATGGTGAGGATTTACAAGAACCAGTTTCATTTCATTATCCTGTAGAAACTTTCCAAGATTGAACCAGTAATGCCCGATCGGTTCCATACCTGGAACCACCTTATCCTTCTCATGTCTTTCTTTGAGATCCAGGATCCATTCCTTAAGTGTCACAAATCCAGTCTCTGTGTTACTAAATTTAAAAGGTTTCTTTGAATACTCAATTCCGCTGTAATCAAAAGCTCTGGCGTAGTGCGTCTCACTTCCGACATCAATCCCAAGTACCAAAGTTTTTTCTGTAATAGCTTCAATTTGCGTTCTGTGTGTTAGACTTCATTGTAGATACTTCTCTGTTTAATAAGATTGTTACTAACCTGCCAGTCAGTAGTCTTATTGTACTCTGAGGTATTTTCAATTTTCAGCATCCACGTTTTTTATTATACAGGAAGCTCCTTATATGTACATAATAGCGTACGCTTTTATTTTTTTCAATAATAATCCGACAAAAAAGCCGAAAAGTCTTGTCATTCAGTTGAAAAGAGCGTAACCAGAATACCTTGACACTCCCCACAGCTTGCGCAGGGGGTTACGACCATCAGAAGCCTTCTAAATAACTTTTCGATGCACAGGCGATAAAATATGCTATAATATGTATATAGGAAATCCTATGAATTTCTCAAGTATGAGAAGAATTACACTCTTTTAAAGAATAGCCCTAATGATAAGGCCTTAAATTCCAATCAACATAACAGTCATATTGGAAAGCAAAACAATCAAAATTTTGTACATATCCCTTATGGACAGTTCACATCCGATTATTGCTGTTTTACTTGCAGGTCTTTGCACAATCATAAAGTAGGAAGAGGGGATAACATATGAGTATGCCGTTTAATGAGATTACATGGATGATGATGTCCTATGTAATCAAGAAACCATTGCAAAATAAGTATGGAAAGGCAGCTGCGAAGCAGTATATCAAAAAAGCAAAACCGATCTGTAAACAGATGTTTAAAGATGTGGATGATATCGGAAAAGGAAATCCAATGCAGGGAAATATCTACGGTGCATTTCCACTCATGGCAATTTGGAAAGCCGCAGATGGAGCAATTACGCCGGAAGATTATGCAGTCGTGATCAAAGAAATGATGGATAAGCCGATTGTAAAGAAACATATGTCACACGGAAATTTCAATAATCCGGATGATAGAAAGAAACTAAAGGAAAAATTCATTGCAAACAAAAAATGGGTTGATGAACATCCCCAATACAAAGATTACACTTGGGACTTTAACTTTGATGAAAATAAACCAGAGTATGGGGCTTACTATCACTTTACAAGATGCCCGTTAAATACATTTGCAAGAAAGTATGGATTTTTAGAGATTCTTCCAGTGATGTGTAATATGGATTATCTTACAGCAAATCTAATGCATGCCACACTGCACAGAGAACATACATTAGCCACTGGCGGTAAGCTTTGTGATTATTGGTTTGTTGGAGATGAGCATCATGAATGAGAATGAGATAGACAAAGCAATCCACGGCATTTTAGGAGGAAAAACATTATGATAAATCTGTTTCGTCTGTCATGGCAATATTTGTCGCTCCACAATGGCGGAGAGTGTAATGACCTATTTGGTAAAGCGTGTGCATCAAGAAAAAAATATTGTGATTGCGTCAGCGGGGACGAGCAATGAAGAATGTGGGAGTCCAGTGCACCATGGGACGAGGGAGGAACTCAAAAAAAGGCATATTCCATGTGTGGAGCACAGGGCAAGACAGCTCACAGAGAGTGACTATGGGGAGTATGATTATCTGATCTGTATGGACAAGCAAAATATTAGAAATGTTCATCGCATTGTTGGAGAGGATGTTTGCAAAAAGGTCCATTTATTGCTTAGCTTTGCAGGAAGAGAGAATATTGAAGTCGCCGATCCTTGGTATACAGGAGATTTTGAAGAGGCATTTGAAGACATTTGGGAGGGATGTACAGGGCTTTTGACAGAAATTTTGCACTAAAGATTGTGGATAAAGATTGCCGAAAATGGCTTTTTGCATTAAAATAGAAGTCATAGATAAAGTTTTGACGCAGAGAGGAAAATAATGCTAGGGAAGACACATTTTTCGGTGGGAATGGCCGCAGGGATTGCTATTTGTAGACCACAGACAATGCCGATGTTAATTGCAGGTGCAGGGCTTGCTGCTTTTGGAGGAACAATTTGTGATATTGATGTTGAGACATCGGATGCACATGAACAGGTAGATCGGATGTTAGTGGTGGCGGTTATCATGGTTGCTGCAGTGGTCGTGATGGATTTTATTTTTCGAGTGGGAATTTATCGTCGATTGATGGCCAATAGCAATATTGCACGGGTGATTATTGGGTCGTTGGCTTTTTTGATGATTTGTGCCTTTGGAAAGGAACAACCGCATCGGTCGTTTATGCACTCATTTTTGGCATTGGCAATGCTGAGTATTTGTGTATACATTATTTTTCCTGATATGACGCCATACTTTATGGTTGGGTTTATGTCGCATATGTTTATTGATGTCTTTAATCGAAAGAGGGAGAAGTTTTTTTGGCCTGTAGGGAAGGGATTTTGCCTACACTGGTGTTCAGCCAATGGGATAGTGAACAAGATCTTATTTTATGTATCAACGATGGCCGTTGTGTTGTTTGTACTTACTTCAAGACCAGTATTTCACATGGCAGATGCATTGCTCGGTTTTCTACATCGATAGACGAAGTAAAAAGGGGGAATTGGATGAGAGCAATAAAAATAGCATTTGCCTATGTGGGCGTCATTATTGGAGCTGGATTGTCGTCGGGGCAGGATATTATGCAATATTTCCTAAGTTTTGGAAGAAAGGGACTGATGGGTATTGTGGTCTTGGGGATACTCAATACATTGTTTGGACTGGTGACCATTACCTTGGGGAGTTATTTTCAGGCAAAGCATCATGACGATGTACTGAAAGAAATTGCACCAACACCCATTCGAAAGTTAATTGATATTACTTTAGTGTTTACAGGGTTTGCGATGTCCTTTGTAATGATTGCAGGAGCAGGGTCAAATTTGCGTCAGCAATTTCATCTTCCATTTTTTGTGGGTGGATTCGTTTGCTCGGCACTTATTATTGTTGTTGCCTTTTTGGATTTTGAACGCATTTTGGAAGTTATTGGTGTCTTTACTCCATTGATTGTCATTATGATTGCAATTATTACTGTGTATACCTTTGTGGGAAAGAGCTATGACTATGCAAGACTGGATGAGGTGGCAAAGAGCATTCGACCGGCAACCAACAATGTGGTCGTTTCCGTGATTAATTACTTCGCTCTCTGTGCAGTCAATGGTGTGTCGATGGCCTTTGTTATGGGTGGTTCCGAAAAGAGAATTAAGGAAGCAAAAATTGGTGGTGCCTTGGGTGGATTTATTGTGGGATTGATTGTGATCGCAGCAGCATCTTCACTATTTGCCCATTTGGACATCGTTAAGGATGCCGATATTCCAATGCTTGTCATTGTCAATCGCATCAATAAAATTTTTGCCCTGATCTATGCCATCACTATTTTTGCCTTGATCTTTAATACAACATTTAGTTTGTACTTTGCGACAGCAAGAAGATTTGATGGTGGAAGTGTCAATAAGATGCGGATAATCTTGATTGCACTGGTTGTATTGGGATATATTTGTAGTTTCTTTGGATTTAAGACATTGGTATCGATTATGTATCCAATTCTTGGATATATGGGAATTATTATTGTTATTGTCTTGGGCATTGCCTGGGTGAGATTGTCAAAGGACATTTCTGAAAAACAATCTTTGCAGGCAAAGTCAAATTAGAAAGGTAAGGGATGTGCAGTCGATGGCTGCACATTTTTTATATGGAGAAGGGAGTTTAGAAAGGATGGAAACCATGAAAGCCATGAAAACCATGATAGATTTTAAACACTTTGAAGAAAAAGTAAGAGAAGATTATGCAAATTTGACTAGGACTTTAATTCAAAGAAATAAAACGATAACGACAATGGAGAGTGCGACGGGCGGACAGATTGCATCACTGATCACAGACACGGAGGGAGCATCTCAAATTATAAAGGGTGCAATGGTGACTTATTCTAATGAAGCAAAGATAAAAATGGGTGTGCCAAAAGAGGTGATTGAAAAGTATTCTGTCTACTCAAAAAAGACAGCCGAGGAAATGGCACTGTCCTGTAAAAGGTTTTATCAGGCAGATATTGGTGTGGGTGTGACAGGGACGATGGGAAATATTGATCCCGAAAATCGAGAAGATTCTGAGTTAGGAAAGGTCTATTTTGCTATTGCAACAGAGAGAGGAGTAAAAAGTTTTGACCTTGAAATCAAACCACAGTCATCTCGTCTATCCTATAAGATGATGGTAGCAGAAAATATTTATATTCATCTGATACAAATCTTGACAGATGAAAGGGAATGCAGTATTCTATAAATAATTAAGCAATTATTTAATTGTTTATAATATACAATGAATCTTATGAAGTATCTGGAGGGAGTTAAAGATGAAGAAGAGTTATAAAATTGATGTGGACTGTGCAAATTGTGCATTAAAGATGGAAGATGCAGCAAAAAAGACGGAGGGAGTTTTGGATGCGTCTGTGAGCTTTATGACATTAAAGATGAAGGTAGAATTCGCTGAAGGTGCCAATCCGCAGGAAGTAATGGAGAAGGTGAGAGAAAATTGCAAGAAGGCAGAAGCTGATTGTGAAATTTTCTTATAGAGAAGAAGATTTACTAAATTGTAAGTAAATTAAAAAAAATAACTGCTTTACCAATTCTTATTTTGTGCTATGATATAGTCTTAAGTAGTAATTTTAGAAATAAGGAGGAAGGAAAGTGACACAGATAAAATCAAGAATGATGTCCTTTGCAGTGGCCATGTTTGCATTTTTGGTCGTCTTTGTGATGGGACCAAAATTGACAGCACAGGCCAGTGTGACACCAAATATCTCGACACAGCTTTTTTATTCACAGAGCGGTTGGGCTGATTGGAAGAAGGCAAAGGAGTTAGCATATCAACAGGGGCAGGGCAACCCATCCGCAGTTCGTGTTGCCATCGAAGGACAGCCAAGCTATATGACAGGAACAATTCGTTATTCTATAAATTCTAGCGGACAGGGCTGGTTAGATTGGGTAGAAAATGGTGCAGAGATCGGTGCTGCCGACCAAAATGGTGCACCAATGGAAGCAATTAAGATGGAAGTCAACGGACAATTGGCATTTCACTATGATGTGTATTACAAGGTATATCAAAATAAGGAATGGTCTGATTGGAAGAAGAATGGAGAGGTTGCTGGCACAGAGGGCAAGGGACTTCAAATCGAAGGACTTGCTGTGGCGATGACAAGAAAGGGTGCACCAGCACCGGCAGATAATGTCTTTGGTTCAAAGAACTTAGGCTCATTTGATCCATCAAAGCCAATGGTTGCACTTACCTTTGATGATGGTCCAAAGAGAGCCAATACAGAGAGAATTTTAACTGTATTGGAAAAGTACAATGCACGAGCAACATTCTTTATGGTTGGAAAGAGTGTGGATGATCATTCAAAGGATCTCTTGGAGAGAATGGTAAGAGATGGGGATGAACTTGGAAACCACACTTATGATCACAAGCAGTTGACGAAGTTGACGCCTGAGCAGGTGGAAAAGGAAATTGTGACCACCAGTGAAAATATTTACAAGGCTGTTGGTCAATACCCGACGGTGATGCGTCCACCATATGGTGATTTAAACAAGAGTATTCAGGGACAGATTAATGGACTTGGTTACCCGGTCATTATCTGGTCTTTGGATACACTCGATTGGAAGACAAGAAATACACAGTCAACGATCAATGCGATTTTAAACAATATCAAGGATGGAGATGTTGTTTTGATGCATGATCTTCAAGATTCTACTCCAGGTGCTGTGGAAGTGGTTGTTCCAGAGCTAGTTAGAAGAGGTTATCAACTTGTGACAGTGTCTGAACTTGCAAGCACAAGAGGCGGATTGAAGGCTGGACACAACTATGGTTCATTTCGACCAAAATAAAAAATACTAGGCAAATACAGGGTTTTACGCTACAATAAAACGGAGTAGGCCACAAAAAGAGGACAGATGGCATCTGTCCTCTTTTTTGCTAGTAGAAGAGAAAGGAAGAAGATTATGATTAGTGCAAATGGGGTTACATTGCGAATTGGAAAGAAAGCTCTTTTTGAGGATGTAAATATTAAATTTACAGAAGGGAATTGCTATGGCTTGATTGGAGCTAATGGTGCAGGAAAATCAACATTTTTAAAGATTTTATCTGGACAGATTGAGTCAACCAGTGGAGATATTGTAATTACTCCAGGACAGAGACTTTCCTTCTTGGAGCAGGATCACTTCAAATATGATGATTTTACCGTTCTTGACACCGTGATTATGGGAAATCAAAGGCTCTATGATATTATGAAGGAGAAGGATGCCATCTATATGAAGGAGGACTTTTCTGATGAGGATGGAATTAAGGCGGCAGAGCTTGAGGGAGAGTTTGCCACAATGAATGGTTGGGAGGCCGAGTCCGACGCAGCCAATCTATTAATGGTTTGGGTGTGGACACAGAGTTTCATTATTCTTTGATGAAGGAATTAAATGGTGCAATGAAGGTCAAGGTGTTGCTTGCTAAGGCACTCTTTGGAAATCCAGATATTTTGCTCCTTGATGAGCCGACAAACCATTTAGATTTGGATGCGATTGCTTGGCTTGAGGAGTTTTTGATTAATTTTGAAAATACAGTTATCGTTGTCTCACACGACCGCTATTTCCTAAATAAGGTTTGTACAATGATTGCTGATATCGATTATGGAAAGATTCAGCTCTATGCAGGAAACTATGACTTTTGGTATGAGTCAAGTCAGTTGATGATTCGCCAGATGAAGGAGGCCAATCGAAAGAAGGAAGAAAAGATTAAGGAGTTGAAGGAATTTATTCAGCGCTTTTCTGCCAATGCATCAAAGTCAAAGCAGGCGACATCAAGAAAGAGAGCACTTGAAAAAATTGAGCTCGATGACATTCGTCCATCTTCAAGAAAGTATCCCTATATTGATTTTCGACCAAACCGTGAGATTGGAAATGAAGTGTTGACTGTGGAAAATCTCTCAAAGACCATTGATGGCGTAAAGGTGCTTGACAACATTAGTTTTGTGCTCAATAACACAGATAAGGTGGCATTGGTTGGGCCAAATGAGCGTGCAAAAACTGTATTGTTTAAGATTTTGGCAGGAGAGATGGAGCCAGATGAGGGAAGTTATAAGTGGGGACTGACGACAACACAGTCTTATTTTCCAAAGGATAATACAAAGGACTTCTCTGGAGATGAGACGATTGTAGAGTGGTTGACCCAGTATTCAGAAAATAAGGATGCCACCTATGTGCGCGGATTCTTGGGCCGTATGCTCTTTGCTGGTGAGGACGGCGTAAAGAGTGTAAAGGTTTTATCAGGTGGAGAGAAAGTTCGCTGTATGCTTTCAAAGTTGATGATTAGTGGAGCCAATGTCTTGATGCTCGATGAGCCAACAGACCACTTGGATATGGAATCTATTACAGCACTCAACAATGGATTGATTAAGTTTAGTGGCGTGCTAATTTTTTCTTCTCGTGACCATCAGGTAGTGGAAACCACAGCCAATCGCATTATGGAGATTATCAATGGCAAACTTGTGGATAAGATTACAACCTATGATGAGTATCTTGATTCGGATGAGATGGCAAGAAAGAGATTTACTTTCTCCGTGGGTGCTGAGGAAGAAGCTGACGATTAAAGGAGTATTTTGTTTTGAAAAAATTCATTTCTTGGAATGTCAATGGTCTGCGTGCCGCAGTGACCAAGGGATTTTTAGATTTTTTTCGTGATATTGATGCAGATGTCTTTTGTGTGCAGGAGACAAAATTGCAGGAGGGGCAAATTGAACTAGATTTGCCCGGATATTACGACTACTGGAATTATGCAGAAAAAAAAGGCTATTCTGGTGTGGCCATTTTTACGAAGGTCAAGCCTATTTCTGTCAGTTATGGGATTGGCTTAGAAGAGCATGACAAGGAAGGGCGTGTCATTACAGTGGAGTATGAAGATTTCTATCTGATTACTTGTTACACTCCAAATTCAAAAAGAGATCTATTGCGTCTTGACTATCGAATGCTTTGGGAGGATGCTTTTCTTGACTATGTAAAGAAATTAGATTGCATTAAGCCAGTGATTTATTGTGGCGATTTAAATGTCGCCCATAGAGAGATTGATTTAAAAAATCCAAAGACCAATCGAAAAAATGCAGGATTTACAGAGGAGGAGAGAAACAAGATGGACATTGCTCTTTCCTCTGGATTTACCGATAGTTTTCGACACATTTATCCTGACAAAGAGGGAGAGTATTCCTGGTGGTCCTATATGGGGGGAGCCAGAGCCAAAAATGTGGGTTGGCGCATTGATTACTTTATCGTGTCTGATCAACTAAAGGACAAGATTGTTGATGCAAAAATTCATCAGGAAATCTTTGGTTCTGACCACTGCCCTGTAGAGGTCGTTATGGATATTGAGTAACAGGAAGGAAAGAAGGCAATAAGATGGACATCGAGATATTGGAAGGGTATAACCATGAGATGGGGATAGAAATGCTGGACGATGGTTTTGTAGCCAGTACCATTTCTCACAGTGCAAGATGTAGTATGGTCTTGTACGAGAGAAATGTAAAGAATGCAGTGAAAGTACTTGATTTTCCGCTGGAATATCGAATGGGTGATGTCTGGAATATGCGTGTAAAGGTTGATGATATCAAAGCACTAAAAACAATGGAATATGCCTTCTTTGACGGCGAGCACATATTTGCAGATCCCTGTGGAAAGAGCTTTTCTGGAAGAGACGCATGGGGAAAATTAGATCAAGTGCATAATCAAAAGAGAAGTCCACTGTATCAGGAGGATTTTGATTGGGAGGGGGATAAGCCTTTACATAGATCAGAATCAGAAACCATTCTTTATCGCTTACATGTGCGTGGCTTTACAAAGTCAGCATCGAGTAAATGTGTGCAACGAGGTACATTTGCAGGAATTGTAGAAAAGATAGATTATCTTCAGACACTGGGCATTACAGCGATTGATCTCATGCCCTGTCAGGAGTTTGAAGAAATTATGATACCAGATCGGCGAGATCCCTATGGCAATGATTTGCCGACAGGAAAGATCAATTATTGGGGATATACTAGGGCCTGTCACTACGCACCAAAGGCAAGTTTTTCAAAGAAACGCCCAAGAAATGCAGTCAATGAGATGAAGACACTGGTCAAAGAGATGCACAGGGCTGGAATTGAAGTAATCGTTGAGTTTTATTTTGATGGCAGTGAGATACAAACCTATGTCCTTGGAGCACTTCGCTATTGGGTGAGAGAATTTCATTTGGATGGCATACATATTACAGGAAGAGCACCACTGGAATTGATTGCACAGGATCCCTATTTAAAGAGAACAAAAATTATTGCTCAGTACTATCCACAAGATATTGACCGAAGCGGACATCTATCCACATTTAATGATAATTTCCTTGTGGATATGCGAAAGTTTTTAAAGGGCGATGAGGGTATGCTTGAGCGAGTGATGTTTCATGTTCAAGATCGCCAGGGGGGAATTTGGCCAATTCACTATATGGCCGATGTGCGTGGCTTTTCTTTGCAGGATATGGTCAGCTATGATATTAAGCACAATGAAGCTAATGGCGAAGACAATCGAGATGGCAGTGATTATAATTACTCTTGGAATTGTGGTGCAGAGGGAGTATCGAGAAAGAAGGGGGTACTCAACCTTCGAAAGAAGCAGATAAAGAATGCATTATTACTCCTATTTTTGAGTCAGGGGATTCCTTGCATTGTGGCAGGGGATGAATTTGGTCAATCGAGGAAGGGCAATAACAATGCCTATTGTCAGGACAATGAAATTTCTTGGATTGACTGGAAATTGAGTCACAAAAATGAGGAATTACTAAAGTTTGTACAAAAGCTGATTGCTTTTCGGAAGGCACATCGAGCGTTTTGTGCAAAGGAAGCACCAAGATTGATGGACTTTAAAGGATATGGAAAGCCGGATATCTCCTATCACGGCGTCAATGTCTGGCAGCCACGGACAGAGCATTGGAGAAGACAACTTGGCGTGCTCTACTTTGGAAAGTACAATGAGGATCAAAGCATCTATGTTCTCTATAATATGCATTGGGAGAGTCATAAATTTGATCTACCTCATCCAGAGACCAATCAAAAGTGGCATGTGGTCATCGATACAACACAAGAAAATGGATTTTTGCCTCTGCCTTTGCCTGTTGGAGCGGCCATTTCTATGCCACCAAGAAGTATAAAGATTTTGGTCAGCCAAGAGGCTTTTAATCTTGTCAAGGTGACAAAAGTACCAAAACGCAAAAAGTTATTAACTATAGAGGATGGTAACAAGAAAAGCTAGTAGATACTATATGTTGTGGCTGATTGTGAAGTTTAAAACTAGATACAGTGATTTGGCGTTTTTACGAATTGACGAAACCCATCCAGAGAACCTATAATATAGCTACCGAATAGCTACTTGAAGTAGTCGGTAGCTATTATTTTTTGTATAAATAGTACCAATGGGGATGGTACTTTTAGATTTTGGAGGGAATGAAGATGAGAGTAATCAAGAGAAGTGGGTCAGAGGTGGAGTTTGACATCACAAAGATTATTGCGGCGGTGAATAAGGCCAATGCCACAGTCAGTGATGACAAGAAATTGACCAAGGAGCAGATTACAGAGCTTGCAGCAGATGTAGAGGAGGTTTGCAAAAATATTGGGCGTGCAGTGAGCGTGGAAGAAATACAGGATATGGTCGAGAACCATATTATGGCAGCGGGGGCCTTTGAACTGGCTAGACAATACATCACCTATCGCTATGTCCAGAGCCTAAAGCGCAAGGCCAATACAACAGACGAAAAGATTTTTATCTCTCATCGAATGTGAGAATGAGGAGGTAAAAGCAAGAAAAATTCCAATAAAAATCCGACCGTCAGCAGTGTGCAAAGAGACTATATGGCGGGCGAAGTTTCTAAGGATTTGACCGAGAGAGTTCTTCTTTCTGCCGATGTTGTGGAGGCACATAAGCAGGGAATTTTACATTTTCATGACTCCGACTATTTTGCACAGCATATGCACAACTGTGATTTGGTCAATCTTGAGGATATGCTACAAAATGGAACCGTCATTTCCGGAACCTTTATTGAAAAGCCACATAGCTTTTCGACGGCCTGCAATATTGCTACGCAGATTATTGCACAGGTGGCTTCTAGCCAATACGGTGGTCAAAGTATTTCATTGTCTCATCTAGCTCCATTTGTAGATGTCAGCAGAAAAAAGATTTGTGCACAGGTTGAAGAGGAGATGGAGGGACTGTCTGTCAGCCAAGAGAGAAAGGATGAGATTGTTGACAAACGACTTCGCCAAGAGATCAACAAGGGTGTGCAGACCATTCAGTATCAGGTCGTGACCTTGATGACCACCAATGGACAGGCACCATTTATCACCGTATTTATGTATCTGAACGAGGCAAAGAACGAGAGAGAAAAGGAAGATTTGGCGATGATTATTGAGGAAATGATCCGCCAAAGACATCAGGGCGTAAAAAATGAAGCAGGCGTTTGGATTACACCAGCATTCCCAAAATTGATCTATGTACTTGAGGAGGACAACATCAAAAAGGGAAGTAAGTACTATCACTTGACTGAGCTTGCTGCAAAATGTACGGCAAAGCGTCTTGTTCCAGATTATATCTCCGAGAAGAAGATGCTCGAATTAAAGGTGGACAAAAATGGTGAGGGACATTGCTACACTTGTATGGGTTGTCGAAGTTTTCTCACACCCTATGTGGACGAAAATGGCAAGGCAAAGTACTATGGTCGATTTAATCAGGGTGTGGTGACCATCAATCTTGTCGATGTCGCTCTTTCAAGTGGTGGTGATGTCGATCGCTTCTGGGAAATCTTTGAGGAGAGATTAAATCTTTGTCACAAGGCCTTACGTGCTCGTCATGAGAGATTATTGGGTACACCATCAGATGTGGCACCAATTCTCTGGCAATATGGTGCACTTGCTAGATTAAAAAAGGGCGAGGTCATTGATAAACTTCTCTATGGCGGATATTCAACCATTAGCCTTGGCTATGCTGGGTTGTACGAATGTGTAAAATATATGACAGGAAAGAGTCATACTGATGACTGTGCAAAGCCATTTGCCCTTGCCATTATGCAAAAGATGAATGACAAGTGTAAGGAGTGGAAGGAAAAGGAAAATATCGATTACTCCATCTATGGCACACCGCTTGAGTCAACAACCTATAAATTTGCTAAGAGCTTGCAAAAGCGTTTTGGTGTGATTGAGGGAATTACGGATAAGAGTTATATCACCAATAGCTATCATGTGCATGTGGGCGAGGAAATCGATGCATTTACAAAGCTAAAGTTTGAGAGCGATTTCCCAGAAGCTCTCTCCAGGTGGAGCGATTAGTTATGTCGAGGTTCCCAATATGCAGGACAATATTGACGCAGTGATGAGCTTATTGCAATTTATCTACGAAAATATTATGTATGCAGAGCTAAATACCAAGTCAGATTACTGCCAGTGTTGTGGATATGATGGTGAAATTAAGATTGATGATGATCATGGAAAGCTTGTCTGGGTATGTCCAAAATGTGGCAACAGGGATCAGTCAAAGCTCAATGTAGCACGCCGCACCTGTGGATACATTGGAACACAGTTCTGGAACCAAGGAAGAACACAGGAAATTAAGGACAGAGTGATGCATCTGTCGACATTGAGTGATATTTCGATTAAGGGAAATCTTTCTCATTCCTCAGCAGTATAGAAGGATAGAGATTAGTCACAATAACAAGAAGAATAGGAGAGGTCGGTGCTTTGCCGACCTCTCCTTGATTGGAGAAGAAAGATGAATTATGCTCAAATATTTCTGTGTGACATTGCCAATGGCCCAGGATGTCGCACAAGTGTATTTGTATCGGGTTGCACACATTACTGTAAGGGGTGTTTTAATGAGGCCGCTTGGGATTTTCAGTACGGAAAAGAATTCACAACCTATGTGCAAAATAAACTGATTGAGGAGAGCAATCTTCCCTATATTGAAGGTTTTACCTTTCTTGGTGGAGAGCCCATGGAAGTGGTCAATCAAAGGGAGCTTCGCCCATTTATTGAGCGGATTAAGCGAGAACTTCCAGAAAAAAATATTTGGATTTATTCGGGCTATACATGGGAGGAATTGATAGACGAAATAATACAAGGTGCCACAGTGAGGATACGGAAGCGATTCTTTCTATGATTGATGTGCTGGTGGATGGTGAGTTTGAGCAGGACAAAAAGGATGTCAACCTCCGATTTCGAGGCTCTTCTAATCAGAGAGTCATTGATGTGCGAGCAACTAGGAAAAGCGGAAGTATTGTACTCAGTCCCTATGGAGAAAAGGGATAAATAAGAGGGGGGAGAGAAATGCCAATTGGAATTATTAGCAATGCACTCGTGATTATTTTTGGTGGAATAGTTGGAAGTCTCTTGGGACATAAGATGAGTCTTGAGTTTAAAGAAAATATGAATATGATTTTTGGTGCGGGTGCAATGACGATGGGAATTTCTAGCATTATGCTGATGGAGAATCTGTCAGCTGTAATCTTTTCTGTGGTTGTGGGAACAGCGATTGGCATGGCCATTCACTTTGGACAGTGGATTGCCAAGGGCGGAGAGATGATGGAGAAAGGAATTGGAAGGTTTATAAAGAAAAAGGAATCGAATATCTCAGAGGAAGAATTTCGTTCTACCTTAATAACCATTATTGTTTTATTTTGTGCAAGTGGAACAGGAATTTATGGATCAATGGTCTCTGGAATGACCGGGGATTCGACCATCTTAATTTCTAAGTCCATTTTAGATTTCTTTACCTCAATGATTTTTGCCTGTCTGCTCGGACCGGTAGTTTCCTTTATTGCTATTCCGCAATTTATTATTTTTATGCTATTATATTTACTTGCAGGCGTTATTTATCCACTAACAACACCAACAATGATTAATGACTTTAAGGCATGTGGTGGTGTGCTCTTGTTGGCGACAGGCTTTCGGATGATTAAGGTAAAGATGTTTCCGACGGCGGATATGATTCCTGCAATGATTATGGTTATGCCTGTGAGTGCGTTTTGGGTAAATGTAGTCATGCCACTCATTGCTCACTAGGTATCAAAGTAGGAGGAAGTAAATAATGAAAGTAATCTTTGTCAATGGCAGTAGCCATAGGGATGGAACAACAATGCAGCTAGTCAAAGAGATGCAGGATGTATTTGCAGCAGAACATATTGATACAGAAGTTATTCAGCTTGGAAACAAGGTAATGGAAGATTGTATTCAATGTGGGTATTGCTTTAAGCACAATCGCTGTGTGTTCAATGATGACGAGGTCAATCGCTTTGTGGAAAAGGCAAAGGATGCCGATGGCTTTGTATTTGCCACACCTGTGTACTATGCACATCCAAGTGGAAGAATTTTGTCATTTTTAGACCGTGTATTTTTTAGTGCCCCAAAGGGAAAAAATAGCCCATTTGCATTTAAGCCAGGAGCCTCAATTGCAGTTGCTAGACGAGGAGGAACTACAGCTTCATTTGATGTTTTGAATAAATACTTTGGAATTTCGCAGATGCCTGTGGCGGGTTCAACTTATTGGAATATTAGTCATGGCTATGAGGCCAGTGAGGCCAAGGAGGATGAAGAAGGAATGCAGACTATGCGAAATCTTGCCAGAAATATGATTTGGATGATGAGAAGTTTTGCACTTGCCAAGGAGCAGGGCATTCCATATCCTGAGACAGAGAAAAAAGTAATGACAAACTTTATTCGCTAGATTTGAAACGGGGAGAGTGTGACTCAAAATGAGTTACACCCTCCCATTATTTGTCAATGATTGTATTTTTAGAAGGCGGCTATTTGATTAACTCTTCGACTTCATGAATATCGACAAGTAATCCGCCACCAGAAGCCGCAATTTTGTCTCCAAAGCGATAGCTTGGCACAGCGTCAAAGGCGAGGGTTTCCCAAACTCGTTTGTTGTTGGCAACGACTTGGTTGGCATAGACATTTTCCTTGAGTGAAGAAGAGACATCAGAAGCATCTGCACCACAAAGAGAAGCAAATTCACACAAAAGTGCAGGGTCATCAATTCTTCTTTTTTCAACAAAATGTGCATGGTAGACAAGGTCATTGTACTTTGCAATATCCAGTCCCCTCTCCTGCAAGTAACAACCTACTTGTGCAGCAAGGTCAGAATGAATCGGTGCAGGTTCTGGCCTTGGATGTGCCTCACAAGGGATGTATTCTACTTTGGTATCTGGATATTTTTTTAAGAGTGAAGAAAGCTCCTGTAATCCCTTGTAACAATATGGGCAGGCATAATCAAAATATACTTCTAATTTTTTCATTGTTTTCTCCTTATCAAATTTATGGTCATAGTTACTAGCTTTATTATAACAGATCTTCTCTAACTAGCCAATATGTATCATTTGTGTTATCATAATAGAAGCATTTTTAATGATGAAGGAGAATGGATAATAGATGGAGAAGATTATTCTTACAGGAGATCGACCAACGGGAAGGCTTCATGTGGGGCATTATGTTGGCTCATTAAAGAGAAGAGTAGAATTGCAAAATTCTGGTGAATATAAAAAGACAATGATTATGATTGCGGATGCACAGGCATTGACGGATAACTTTGATAATCCAGAGAAGGTTAGACAAAATATTATTGAAGTGGCACTCGACTATTTGAGTGTCGGCCTTGATCCAACGAAGTCAACCATTTTTATTCAATCGCAAATTGCTGAGCTCTGTGAATTGACTTTCTATTACATGGATTTAGTGACGGTATCAAGATTACAGAGAAATCCAACCGTAAAGGCCGAGATTATACAAAAAAATTTTGAGGCAAGTATCCCTGTTGGATTTTTTACCTATCCAATTAGTCAGGCCGCAGATATTACAGCGTTTAAGGCAACGACTGTTCCTGTGGGAGAAGATCAATTGCCGATGATTGAACAGACAAGAGAAATCGTAAGGAAGTTCAATGCTACCTATGATGAAGTTTTGGTGGAGCCAGAGGCATTGATTGCAACCAATAAGGCCTGCCTTCGTCTTCCTGGAATTGATGGAAAGGCAAAGATGAGTAAGTCCTTGGGCAATTGTATTTATCTTTCCGATACAGCAGATGAAGTTGCCGCAAAGATTAAGACCATGTACACAGATCCACTGCATGTTCAGGTTTCTGATCCAGGACATTTGGAAGGCAATACAGTATTTACTTATCTCGATGCATTTAGCAGAGAGGAGCATTTTGCACGTTATTTGCCAGATTATGCAAATTTGCAGGAATTAAAGGATCACTACACAAGGGGTGGACTTGGCGATGTCAAGGTAAAGAAATTTCTGACCGCGATTTTGCAGGAGGAGCTTGAGCCAATCAGAAAACGCCGTGCAGAATATGAAAAAGATATTCCGGCGGTGTATGAGATTTTAAAGAAGGGCACAGAGGAAGCCAGAGCCATTGCAGCCCAAACCTTGAGTGAAGTAAAGAATGCGATGAGAATTAATTATTTCGATGATGCAGAATTGATTCGCTCTCAAGCTGAAAAATATAAGAGAGCAGAATAGGAGAGGATAGGATGAAAAAAATTACAAGTTTTACCATCGATCACAATAAGTTATTGCCAGGAGTTTATGTTTCAAGAAAGGATGCGGTTGGCAATCAAGTGGTGACCACCTTCGATCTTCGAATGACTAGACCAAATTTTGAGCCTGTAATGAATACGGCCGAGATGCACACCATTGAGCACTTGGGAGCAACCTATTTGAGAAATCACGAGACCTTTGGCGACAAGATTATTTATTTTGGACCAATGGGTGCCGAACAGGATTCTATTTATTATTGGCTGGAGAGTATACTTCTTTGGATATTGTGCCACTTGTGCAAGAGATGTTTGAATTTGTGCGAGACTTTGAGGGAGAGGTTCCAGGGGCTTGTGCAAAGGACTGTGGAAACTTTAGAGATATGAACCTTCCGATGGCAAAGTACTTAGCAAAGAAATATTTGGATGAAGTGCTTGAAAATATGGATAACACAAGACTTATTTACCCAGAGTAGAGGAAGAAAAAATGAAGTTGATACATTATCAAGTGGAATTTAAGACCTACTTGGGTGTGCTCAGTCAAGATGAGGAGTGGGTATTTCCACTCTCGATGATGGGGATTGAGTACACGGAGATGGAAGAGCTCATTTGTCAAATCACAGATTCGCAATTGCAATTAATTGAACACAGTGCGACGAAGGATCCAGATAGCGTGATTGGAGCAGCCAGAGTTGAGGATATTCGAATCTTGCCACCGATTGAGTACCCAAGACAGGACATTATTTGCATAGGGAAAAATTACTTAGATCACGCAAAAGAGATGGCAAATTTTGAGGGAGAAGAATTTGAGATAGAAAAGTTTAAAAAAGACCCTCCGATTTTTTTCTCCAAACGAGTAGAGCGAGTGACTGGGGATGGAGATGGAATTTTGGCTCATTCTGATATGACAAAGGAGCTTGACTATGAGAGTGAGTTGGCCATTATTATCAGAAAAGATGCTAGAAATATTGCACCTGAAGAAGTGAAAGATTATATTTTTGGCTATACGATTATCAATGATGTCAGTGCAAGAGATTTACAGGCTCGACATCATCAGTGGTTTTTTGCCAAGAGCTTAGATGGCTTTGCACCGATGGGGCCAGTTATATTGACTGTAGATAGCATTGATTATCCGCCACATTTGCAGGTGAAAAGCTATGTCAATGGAGAGTGCAGGCAGGATGACAACACAAAAAATTTCATTCATAGTATTGATGAGCTCGTTTCTTTGCTCAGTCAGGGAATGACCTTAAGTGCGGGAACTATCATTGCCACAGGTACGCCATCTGGTGTGGGAATGGGATTTAACCCACAAAAGTTTTTAGTTCCTGGCGATGAGGTAGTGTGTGAGATTGAGGGAATTGGAAAGATTAAAAATGTGGTTAGAGAATAGAAAAAAGGCCGTCTGTGTAGCGGTGGCAACAATCGTTGTCATCGCAGCAGGTGGCATTTTATGGTTTATGGGAAAAAATAGGCATCAAGAGGTAGAGACAGAGACCGTGGTAGAAAGTGTTGTAAGGACAACACAGGAGACAACACAAGAGACAACACAATATGTTTCGCCCATTGATTTTGCTACACTCAAGCAGAAAAATAAAGATATTTTTGCCTATATTAAAATTCCTGGTACAAAGATTGATTATCCCATTGTGTGGAATGGGGACAACGAATATTACCTTCATCACGATTTAGATGGAAAAAAGACCCCCTACGGATCGATCTATATGGATATGGACGATCGTATTGACCTATCTTCTCGGCATAATATTTTTTATGGGCATCATATGAAAGATAAGACGATGTTTCAAAATATTGTGCTATTTAAGGACAAGGACTTCTTTGAAAAACATAGGGACATCTATATTTATACTCCACAAAAGGAGTATCATCTGAGAACGATCGCCTGTCTATATACAGATGCTGACGCATCAAAGAGGCGGACAGAATTTGCTAGTGATGAGGAGCTAAATCAATATGTTGATGAGATGACAAAGGGCTGTAGTTTTCGTGTGCTTCCACAGGGAAATATTGGCTCACTGTGGTCATTTATTACCTGTTCCTATGAGTTTGAAGATGCAAGAACTATTTTATATGCCTGTGAAGTATAAATTTAGAAAAATCTCATTAAAGTTTTAACAAACAAAAAAAAAGACTTTATTTGCTATTTTTTGTGCGATTTTACAAATAATATATTGAAATCTGCAAAAAAAATGGTAATATATAGAGTATATGAATAATAGAGGAAGGGGGAAATTGTGAATATTGGTTGTTTGATTTTGTCTGGGGGAAAGAGCACAAGAATGGGCAGAGAGAAGGCCATGCTGCACATTGGGGCGGTGCGATTCCTTGACAAGTTAGTCTATGAATTTTCAAGTTTTTCTGAAATTTTAATTTCTGTGGATAAGAAAGAACGTCATCCACAAATTCACTATCCAATGGTTGAGGATGTTTGGGAGAATGCTGGCCCATTAGGTGGACTTTTGTCAGGGCTTTTAAAGACAAGGGCAGATGCACTATTTGTATTGCCATGTGATGTCCCACTCTTTTCAATGAGTTTGGCAAAAAAGTTAATGGCAATGTTGAGTGAAGATGTGGACTGTGTGATTTCAAAGACGGAAGATGGGCGGTGGCAGCCATTTTGTGGGATATATAAAAAATCCTGTATCCCTGTGCTCGAGGAAGCCATTGCCTGTGGACAATTGAAGATGATGAACTCTGTGGAAAAACTTCGGCATCGAGTTTTTTTTTGCTGGAGAGGAGTCTTGGCGCTATCAAAATGTCAATACGCCAGCAGACTATCAAACCTTGCATCAACCACAGCATATCATTGCCATTTCAGGCTATAAAAACTCAGGAAAGACAACATTAATTGAACATTTGATTCCACTACTTCTAGAGAGAGGGATTCGAGTGATGACAGTAAAACATGACGGTCACAGCTATATACCGGATGTACCTGGAACAGACAGTTATCGATTTTTTATGGCAGGAGCAAAGACTTCGCTTATTTTTGATAGTGAGAAGTTTTCAGTGACAACAAGAGACGGGCTAAGCAGACAAAATTTAGCAACATTTGCTCGGGATGTGGATTTAATCTTATTGGAAGGTTTTAAATGGACGAATTATAAAAAGATTGAAGTCGTGCGAAGAGCGACAAAAAGAGAGCCAATTGCACAACTGACCAATCGCCTGGCCTTTGTGAGCGATTGGTCGAAGGAAGAGCTCTCTGCAAAAGAGGAGGAGGTGTTTTTACTGAATGATATAGAGTCAATAGCTGACTTTATCACAAGGGAATATAAGATGGGACATTTGGAAGAAGAGGATATCAAACTATGATAGCGACGACAAAAGAGGCGTGGGAGCGTCTAGATCAAATACAATCCAATTTATGGGTGGAGGAAGTTGCACTTGAGAAAGCTTTTGGTAGAATTCTTGCTACCGATGTGGTGGCAGAAATGAGCGTGCCTTCTTTTCGGCGCAGTCCCTATGATGGCTATGCATTGCGATCAGAGGACACCATGGGGGCCACAAAAGAAAAGCCGGTGGTATTAAAGGTCAATGAGGTTGTGGCGGCAGGAGAAGTGCCAAATTTTCAAGTAAAATCTGGCACAGCAACAAGAATTATGACAGGTGCAAAACTTCCAGAGGGTGCAGATGCCATTATTATGTATGAAAAGACGGAATTTACAGAGACGGAAGTGAAAATTTTTTCACCCGTTTTGCCAGGCAATATTATAGAAATTGGTGAAGATGTCCGCAAAGGAAGTGTTCTATTAGAGAAGGGAACAAAACTTAGTGAGGGTGGCGTGGCCTTGATTGCAGGTCAGGGAAAGACGAGTGTTTTGGTGTATAGAAAGCCACGTGTGGCCATCTTATGCACAGGAGCAGAACTTGTGCCAGTGGGTGAAAAAATCAAAGATGGAAAAATTTATAATACCAATGGGTATTTAATTGCGGGCTATATGCAAAGATTTGGTTTAGAACCCGTCTACTATGGTGTGGTGGTTGACAGACCACAAATCATTGAGGAGAACATCAAAAAGGCTTTGAGAGAATGTGATCTAGTGATAACAACGGGTGGCGTATCCGCTGGAGATTATGACTTTTTGCCATCCGTACTTGATCGTATGGGAGCAGAAGTCTTATTTCACGGGTTGGATTTTAAGCCAGGGGGCGTGATTACCTGTGGTCGATATCAAAATAAAACCATTTTTTGTCTCTCTGGAAATCCTGGTTCAGCAGCAACTTCGCTATTGTGGGTGTGTAGTCCCTATTTAAAGAGGATTAGTGGCCTTTCAAATTATGGTTTTGAGATTGGATTTGCCAAAATGAGAACAGAATATCCAAAGTCTAGTCGAGGAAATCGCATATTAAAGGGAAAATTGGTACTTGGTGATGGAGAAGTTGATTTTGAGTTATTAAATAACCAACAGAATGGATCTGTATCTTCGATGGAATCTTGTTCTGTCTTGGCAAAAATCTCGGCAGGAAGTGATAGGGTTGGTATTGGCGATAAGGTAAAAGTCTATCAGTTTTAATATTTTAGGGAGGAATATAGTATGATGTTTTCACCACAAGAAGTTGCTCAAAATTATGTAGGTCTTGGAAAGAAAAAGGCAAATATTCCAGTGGATCGGATGTTGGTGTTGGCCATTTTGGCAGGTGTGTTTATTGGCATTGGAGGAATTTCTTCCACAACAGCTTCCGTGTCGGTGAGTGCACCATCACTTGCAAAGCTCGTTGCAGGTGTGGTATTTCCAGGCGGATTGGCAATGGTGTTAGTTGCTGGAAGTGAGCTATTTACCGGAAATTGTCTGCTGTCCATTGCTTTATTAGAAAAAGAGATTCGTCTGGCACAGATGCTTCGTGCGTGGGCGATTGTCTATATTGGAAATTTTATTGGCGGAATTTTGGTTTCCGCTATAGTGATGCTCACTGGACAGCCAAAGCCATTTAATGGGGCACTGGCAACCAGTATTATTAGTACAGCAGTCGGAAAGACAAGTTTAAGCTTTACAGAGGCCTTGTTTAGAGGTATTGCTTGCAATATTTTGGTTTGCTTAGCTGTTTGGATGGCAGCGGCAGCAAAGGATGTTGTAGGAAAGATTGTAGGGTTGTTTTTCCCAATTATGATTTTTATTATTTGTGGCTATGAGCACAGTGTAGCCAATATGTATTATTTAAGTGCGGGATTAATGGCGAAGGCAAATCCAAAGTACTTGGAGGCAGCAGTTGAGGCAGGTGTGAAGGTTGACAAATTAAATATAGGAACCATCTTTACGGCAAATCTTATTCCAGTGACTATTGGAAATATTATTGGCGGTGCATTTTGCGTCGGTGCCGTATATTGGTTTCTCTATGTGCGAAAGACAAATAATAAATAGAAGTAAGAAAAGTGGAGGAAGAGAATGAGCAAATTATATCTTGCAGATCCAAATAGTTATGATGTAAATTGGTAAGATCAAGAGACATTTTGCCCATAAGGTAGATGTGTATCCGCCAGGAAGTTGTCCATTGACATTGCAATTGTCATTTTTAAGGACTTCAGCGGGACAGACTTGTGGAAAATGTGTCCCTTGTCGAGATGGTCTTCCGTTGGTGGCCAGATTATTACAGAAGGTGGTCGATGGCGCAGCGACACAGAAGACGCTTGACAATATTAAAATGATGGCGACAATGATTCGAGATTCTTCGGATTGTGCTATTGGATGGAATGCAGCAGATGAGGTACTCAAGGGATTGGACTTATTTGCAGATGAGTACCAAAATCATATTAAATTTCATAAGTGTGAGGAGAGCATTGCACAGAAGGTACCATGTATTTCGCTCTGCCCAGCACATATTGATATTCCAGGCTATATTGCATTGATTGGTGAGGGAGATTATGCAGGTGCTGTCAACATGGTTCGCAGAGACAATCCATTTCCAACGGCCTGTGGAATGGTGTGTGAGCATCCATGCGAGGAGAGATGTCGAAGAAAAATGTTGGAGTCTCCAATTAATATCCGCGGTCTAAAGAAATTTGCAGTTGACCAGATGCGTGCGGATAAAGTAAAGACACCAAAGCCAAATCCATCGACAGGAAAAAAGGTGGCCATTATTGGTGGAGGACCTGCAGGAATGACCTGTGCCTATTTCTTGGCCTTGATGGGACATAAGGCCGTAGTTTATGAAAGTCATGACAAGCTCGGTGGCATGCTTCGCTACGGAATTCCAAATTATCGCTTCCCGAAGGACCGCTTAGATGAGGATATCAATGCGATTTTGGGTGCAGGTGATGTGGAAGTTGTTTATAACACCAATGTAGGAAAAGATATACCGATTGCAAAGTACAAAAAGAACATGATGCAATGTTTGTTGCCATTGGCGCTCAGGTGGGAAAGACATTGCGTATGCCAGGTGCAGATGCACAAAATGTATTTTCAGCAGTGGAGATGCTTGATGATATTGGAAATGGTCACATGCCAGATTACACTGGAAAGACAGTCATTGTGATTGGTGGAGGAAATGTTGCCATGGATGCGGCAAGAAGTGCCGTTCGCTGCGGAGCCAAGGAAGTAAGCTGTGTCTACAGAAGGCGACAAAAGGATATGACGGCACTCAATACAGAGATTGAATCGGCAATTATGGAAGGTGTCGTTTTGGTGACATTGCAATCCCCAGTAGAAATCACAAAGCACAAGGATGGCACTTGTAGTGGTCTCACCACTCAGCCACAGAAGATTTCAACCTACAGGGGTGGTCGACCAGGTGTAGTTGATGCAGCTAAGCCGACACAGCATTTTGATGCCGATGTGATTTTGATTGCTGTTGGGCAGGATATTGTCTCTGCACCATTTGAGGAATTTGGCATGAAGGCAGAGCACAATATCTTTGTGGCAGGCTTAGATACAGAAGTTGAGAATATGCCAGGTATCTATGTCGGCGGAGATTGTGCAACAGGACCATCTACCGTAATTCGTGCAATTGCAGCAGGTAAAGTTGCTGCCCATAATATTGATGAATATCTAGGATATCATCATAAATTACACTGTGAGGCTGTATCACCAGAGCCAAAGGAAAACATCCGTACGCTCATCGGAAGAACAGAGATTGGCGAGAGACCAGCCTTTGAGAGAAAAAAAGATTTTGAATGTGTGGAAGAGGAAATGACCTATGAAGAGGCCATGCAGGAATGTAGTCGATGCTTGCGCTGTGACCACTTCGGTTGCGGTGCAATGGAAGGAGGAACGGATATATGATAAATGTAACAATTGATGGAAAAATGTTACAGGTAGATGAAAATCAAACGATCTTAGATGCCTGTAAACAAAATGCCATCCATATTCCTACATTGTGCTATCTAGAGAAGATCAATATGATTGGCTCATGTCGACTTTGTGTGGTCGAAATTGAGGGATTGAATAAGTTGGTAACTTCGTGTAACACAAATGTCAAGGAAGGCATGGTGATCAAGACCCATACAGAGAGAGTAGAAGAGGCAAGAAAGAATACCTTGCATCTATTGATGGCTGAGCACAAGACCAATTGTTTTAAGTGTGTGAAATGGTGCCTGTGAATTGCAAAATGCATCGAGAGAGCATGGAGTGGATGTGCCAAACTTCCAACCATCTCATTATGATGTTCAGCATGCCCCATTTGATGCTCATCCATTTTTGTCCTACGATCCAGGTCTTTGCATCCAATGCCAAAGATGCATCAGTACTTGTGCAAGTGCAGTTGGTCGGCATGCCCTTTCGCTGGAAAGAAATGCAGCCAGAGTGTATGTGAAGGTTCCATTTGGAGAGAATTGGAAGGATACCAATTGTGAGTCCTGTGGAAACTGTGCACAGGCTTGTCCGACAGGGGCCATTGTCATTAAGAGAAGAAAAGACTACAGAGATTGGGAGATCAAAAAAGTTTTGACTACCTGTCCACATTGTGGAACAGGATGCCAGATGGAAGTCTATGTCAAAGATGGAAAAATCGTTGATATTATGGGTGCCGATGGTCCTTCCAATAATAAGTTGTTGTGTGTCAAGGGAAGAAGTGGTTCCATTGATTTTATCGATCATGAGTCAAGGATTCGCCATCCACTGATTAAAAATAGGGAAACAGGAGAGTTTGAAAAGGCCACATGGGATGAGGCACTTGACCTGGTTGCATCAAAATTTAAATCGATTAAAGAAAATTATGGAGGTGAGGCACTGGCTGGTTTTGCTTGTTCTCGCTCAACCAATGAGGATATCTATATGCTTCAAAAGATGGTGAGAGCGGCGTTTCATAGCAATAACGTAGATAATTGTGCCCGTGTTTGACATGCACCTACTGTTGCCGGGTTGGCAACTTCGTTAGGTTCAGGTGCAATGACGAATACCATTGCAGATATTACACAGGATTCGGATGTGATTATGCTTGTGGGTGCAAATCCAGAACATGCCCATCCAGTCATTGGAATGCAAATTCGACAGGCAGTACAAAATGGAACAAAACTCATTGTTGTTGATCCACGAGATATTGATTTGAGCAAGCAGGCAGATATTCACCTGAAGCTTAGACCAGGTACGAATGTTGCCTTTGCGAATGGAATGATGCACATCTTTATCGAGGAAGACTTGATTGATCACGAATTCATCGAAAAGAGAACAGAAGGATTTGAAGCAGTCAAAGAGGCTGTAAAGGAATACACCCCAGAGAGGGTGGCAAAAAAATTTGTAATATTGATGCTGATCAATTGCGAGAAGCTGCAAGAATGTATGCAAAGGCAAAGGCTGCTCCAGTATTGTATTGTTTGGGTGTGACAGAGCATCACACAGGTACACAGGGTGTTCTTTCTCTCTCCAATATGGTAATGATGGTCGGCAAATTTGGAAAACCAGGTTGCGGACTTAATCCTTTGAGAGGACAGAACAATGTGCAAGGTGCCTGTGATATGGGTGCAGATCCAAAGCAATTTCCAGGATATCAAAAATTTGGATATTCCAGAGGTTATGGAAAAAAATTTGAAAAATCTTGGGGTGTTGAATTAAATCATAATATCGGAACAAAGGCAACCGAATGTTTCCACAAGATGCTCACAGGAGATATTCGAGGACTCTTGATCTTTGGTGAGGATCCAATGCGAACAGATCCAAATACAAAGCATGTACTAAAGGCACTTTCTGCCCTTGATTTCTTGGTTGTTGATGAGCTCTTTATGACGGAGACAGCAAAACTTGCCGATGTTATTTTGCCGGGGCGCTCGTTTGCCGAAAAAGAGGGAACATTTACCAATACAGAACGACGTGTTCAGCGTGTGAGAAAGGCCATTGATGTTAAAGGCGATACTCGACTTGACACATGGATTTTTACTGAGTTAATGAATCGCATGGGCTATCCACAGCCACATTTGACATCCGCACAGATTATGGACGAAATTGCATCGGTTACTCCAAGTTTTGCAGGAATGAGCCATGAGCGGTTAGATAGCGATGAAGTTGCTGGTCGTGGACTTCAATGGCCATGTCGAGGAAAGGATCAGCCAGGTACACCAATTTTGCATGTTGGAAAATTTGCCAGAGGAAAGGGTAAATTTATTCCAACAGAATATGTGCCATCCATGGAGCAACCAGATGAGGATTATCCAATGATTATGATGACGGGAAGAATTCTCTATCACTACAATGCTATGGCGATGACAGACAAGGTAGAGGGATTAAATGAAATTGCACCGGAATCATTTATTGAGTTAAACACAGAGGACGCTAGGAGACTTGGCATTACCGATAGGGATATGGTCAATGTTTCTTCTCGAAGAGGAAAAATTCAGGCAAGGGCACATGTGTCAGAGAAGACCAATCCTGGCGAGTGCTGGATGCCGTTCCACTATGTTGGTGGTGCAAACTGGCTCACCAATGATGCACTCGATGCCATTTCAAAGACACCAGAGTATAAGGTTTGTACCGTGCGTGTGGAAAAATGATCGCCAATGACTATGTTCCAGGAAAGCAGGTAGTCTATGCAAGATAATATAGGAATTAGTTGGAATGCTGATTGCTATGAAAAAAATGTTTGTATTAAGGAAGAAAAGCAACTTGTGCCAGAACTAGAATATAATTTATTTGTCAATGACGAATATATAAAGACATTTTATTGTTCGCCTTGGAATATTGATGATTTGGTCTATGGTGATTTATATCTTCATGGGCAAATTGAGATGGCTGATGATGTGAAGACCTTGACCATCGACGATGATGCCAGGGAAATCTATGTTCGCACAAGGGGAGATATTTTTGCCAGAGCAAATCCATTTACAAGTGGCGATGTGATTCCAGCAAAGAAGAGAGCAGTGAAAAAGAGTACAAGCACATTGAAGGTTTGCCCAGAAGATGTGTATCAATTAGTAAAAAAACTCAATGATGCTTCTGTAAAGTTTAAACTTACCGGAGGTGTACACAGTGCAATGCTCTCCGATGGCAAAGAGATACTCTATATGCGAGAGGATGTTGGACGTCACAATGCAATGGAAAAATTGCTTGGTGCGGTGCTAAGAAATGGTGTGGACACAAAAGAGATGATCATTGTCTTTAGTGGACGAATTGCTGCAGAGATTTTAGAAAAGGCAGCGATTATCGGTGCAGCAATGGTTATTGCTGTGTCAGCACCGACAGATGCAGCCAGTAAGATTGCAGAGCACTATGGGATGACATTGATTGGTTTTGCCAGAGGGGAAAGCTTTAATGTCTATACCAATCCTCAAAGAGTAGGTATCAAGAAATAGAATTTTAAAAATAAAGAGTTCTCGCTTGCTAAAGATTAGTGAGCGAGAACTTTTCTTGTAAAAAAATGGGGGATGGCCGTGAATAAAATTGGCATTGTCGTGATGGCCAGTGGTTGGTCTAGGCGATTTGGAAAAAATAAATTATTGGCAAATTTTCAGGGGAGAGCTTTAATTTCTTATATTTTGGATACCGTTTGTGACAAAGAAGTACGAGAATCAGGGCTTTTTGATTGTCCAATGGTAGTGACAAGATACCAAAAGATAGAAGAGATGGCAATGAAGTATCCTGTTGATGTGGTTGCCGTGGATGCCTGCTTTCAGACACAGTCGGATACCATAAAAGTTGCCTTGCACAGTGAGAAATCTCAAGATTGGAGTGGTGTGCTTTTTATTACCGCAGATCAGCCCCTGCTTTTGCCAAGTTCTATTGTAGAAATGGGGAAAAAATTTATGGAGCACAGAGACTATATTATTCGCTTGGCAACAAGAGAGGGATTGGGCATCGCCCCAAATCTCTTTCCGATAAGTTATCGAAATAGCTTGTCTGCCCTTACAGGAGACAAAGGCGGTGGAGCATTAGTAAAGAATGCACAAAAGATTTTCCTCGTTCGAGCAAAATCCAATTGGGAATTTATTGACATTGACACCAAAGAAGAACTTATTCAATTAGAAAATGATCTAAAAAACTTCCAAAATAGGTCGGAATCGAAAGGTGTTTTTTGAATTCAAAAATTATTTCTTTTGTTTTATCTTTGCAGATGAGATCCATTTGGTTGACAAAGACTTGATCGCAGAGTTTTTCACATTCTAAAACCGTGGCAACCATAGAGGGAGTGATCATCCCTTCAGTATTCAGGAAAATTCCCTTTGATCTTAAAATTTCTTGAAATAGGGGAAGGCGATGGCAGACTTGATCTGCTCTTTGAAAAAATCCAAAGGCCCCGACAATGCCAATAGTCTGCGTATTTTTTGTGGGTATTACAGGTTCATAATCCGCATGAGCCTTGAGGGGAAGTCGCTTAGATCCATCAGCTTCGACAAGAATATAGTCAAAGTAGGGAAGAAGAAGGGAGAGTTCAATCGAAGGGGCAGAGAGCTTTTCTTCTTTTTTATCTGTATTCCATTCCCCTAGTACGATAATGTCCTGCTCTTTTTGATGTTGAAAAGCGGAAAGAATTTCAGATAAATTTTTCCGATAGGTATTTATGATCGGATAATTTTCTATGGAAAGGATATGGGTTGTTGTGGTCAGAAGAACCCGCCCTTTTGGCCTTAGTTCTTTGGCTAATATCGCCATGGCCGTGGTTTCCACCACTGCCAATCAATGAAGTAATTCCTCTTTGGATATGAAAGAGTTTTGAAAATAACATCGTTCCTCCTCTCTTTGCGATCTTGCTGTGCATAGTGCTTGAAACTTCTATGTAGCTAGTATAACAAGTTTGTAGGATTTTTTCAGCAGAGAGAATAAAAAAAGGTGGTATAATAAGACGGTTATAGTATAGCAAGTAAGAGGCTTAATAAAAGCTCCTTTTTTTTTCATGTAAATGGGAGAATAGGGACAGTTGGGAATAACTTTTAAAACAGCAACGAAGGAGGTATACATGATGAGCTATAAAGAAATAAGAAGCATTATTGAGGAAATGGCAAAGGAAAACCATGAGGACTTTGTAAAAGCTTTAATTAGCTTCGAAAAAGGGATTCAAGATAAAGAAGCCCTTGGTATGCTTTATGAGCGGTACATGGAGAATGACTCCATGAGCCTACTACATGATGAATTTGACTATATGATAGATGAACTCCGTGAAAGTGGGCAAATCCGGGATAATGTAAATTTTGAGGAGGAAGATAATGATCTGGTGAACATAGTCGGAAATGTTGTCGGCAAAATGGAAGTTATCGAAAGAGTAAGTAAGACAGGAGAAGCCTTTGAGGTTGTCAACTTTTCTGTTGTATCAAAGGATACAGAGGGAAATAAACACTATACCAATTGCTCAGCGTATGGAGAAAAAACAGATATTCCCAAAGGCTTTAAGCCTGGAGATTTTGTAAAGCTATTCGGGCAGAAGAGGAAATTTATTGACGAGAATGGAAAAGAGCATAGAAATGTGAAAATACTATCCTCGAAGCTCCTAAAGGAAAAAGAGCAAACGAAAGAAAAAATAGATAAGAACGAGTCTGTTCTGGAGACTATCAAGAAGTTTAAGGTTGAAGAAAAAGCTAAGCTACATGGACAGAGGATCTTCCTTTGTGAAAATGGCGGTGTCGGAGTAGCCCTTCTTCACCGCATAATTCCAGTATTGGAAATAACCCGGCAGCTCCAGGTCAATCTGTCCCTCCTGCAATTTGGTTTCCTGCAAACAAAAGATGTCCGCATCCAAACGCTTGAAATCCTCCATAAAATTTTTTCCCATCACGGCTCTAAGCCCGTTTACATTCCAGGAAATCAGTTTTTTCATATAATTCCTTTCTACTCTATCTTTAAAGAGAAAAAGTGTATCAATACAATCCATCTTGGATAGATTCCTTAGCTTGGTATTGTATTGAAATACCATAGCGTTTTCTATTTTTTGGCATGAGAATAGTGTAACAGACATTGCAAAGCCTGCAAGGGCTTTACGTATAAAAAAAGAATAAAAGTAAAACAATGAAAGAAAAAATATAATTTTTTTGAAAACATATTGATAAACTTCTTTATTAATTATTAAAAGAATTTTAAAGATATGAGGAAGGGCTGAATAGTGAAAAAAGTTTTTTGTTTTAGCTTATTATTAGTTACAATTTTATTGGCACTTACAGTAAAGACTGCATTTGCAGCGGATAATCGCTATATTTATGGTGATGGTAAGAAATCAGCATATAGTATAAGACTAGATTCACCGCATTTTAGTGGAGACGTGTATCATGTTCACTTCTACAAGAAAACAACTCATTTATATTGTATGAGGTTAGATAATTTGCAGATGTGTGATGCAAATAAATCTGATCGTAGTAAAGTGCCTGGTTGGTTAATGGAAAAGGCTATGAAAAATAAAAGTATTCAAGATAGAATTAAAGGTTATAATCCGTCCCTTAAATACAAGTCGGGAGCCATTAAAGCTTTACTTGTTAGTGGAGCTAGTGTATTAGTTATTCTTGCTACAATTAATATTTTTACAGGTCCTGCTGATGATATTGCTGCATGGTCATTGTTGATCGCTGCTATAGGGGCTTAAAAGAAAGCAGTTTATTGTAACTGAACATAGTATAAAAAATTGACAGAAAGGAATTGATCATGTGATTGAATTAAAAAATATAAGTAAAGAAGGAATAGTTGAAGGAATTAGTATAAGTATTAAAGATCATGAAAAAGTCGTTTTTTTGGGAAAAAACGGCACTGGAAAAACAACATTACTTTATATTATTTCAGGGTTTTATTTGCCAGATCATGGCGAGATTTGCTTTGACGGACGACAATATAATTATCCGATTGACTTTTTTAAGTACTTATTGTTTGAAAAGCAATTAAGAGATACTGTCAGTTTTTTTGAATCACCCAATATTTTTTATGAAAAAGTTTACAATACAACAAAATTTGCGTTACTATACCAGTTTGGATCGATATGACTTAAAAAAAGTTTGGGAGTTATATGATTATTTTTGAAATTAAGGAAAGTATAAATAAAGTATTTGAAACTTTATCTACCGGAACAAAACAGAAAAATATTATTATCTTTAGCACTTGCTTCAAAAAAAGAATATATATTATTGGATGAGCCTACAATTGGATTAGATCAAGAAACAAAAAAAGCAAAGTTTATGGTTTAATAAGTAATATGGATCAAGCCATTCTTATATCAACACATGATATAGAATATGAAACTTTATTTAATCGTTCCATTCGTTTTGATGCAAATCATATATGTGAGATGAAGAGTTTAATATAAATATTCAACAATTATAAGTAAAAAATGGAGAATAATGTGGATGTTTTAAAAATCAAATTTTTTTGTATGTATATTATGACAGTAAATCAAAACAAATAAGCAATATTATTTCAACTATCCTATTTATTGGATTAGTGATTCTATCCGTTTGGCAAAAAGAAGAACTTTGCATGAGAAATAATTATGATAATATACTTATTCAAAGTGTTGTATTCTATATAGTATATTTAAGAATTTTTACTAGTAGGACTCCGGACACCATATGATCTTATTGAGAGGGAAGTCAATGTAAAAAAATTATATAGCAAAGAAACCCTTATAATGAGGGGGTGTAGTATCACTATTTACCTAAGAATATGTACAAAGTTACTTGTTAGTTTTTGCATACAAATTATAACGTTAGTTGTATTGGAGATAGGAATGGGAATTATATATGATATCTATAATTATCTTATTCTTGGTTTTTACATATTAGTAGGAATTTTTTTATAACAAGTGTCATAGGATATTTTGTAGCTATATTAAGTATTTACCTTGATTTAAGGAGAGAGTTAGTTTTATTGATTGAAATTATAGTGATGATTTTATTATTACAGATAAAGGACTATTATTACTTGATTCCACATTCTATTTTACGAAGTGATATTAATGCAATACTAACAACGGACATTGTCTTTGCACAGATAAGTACGTTAAATTTTCGAAACTGTCTGTACTATCTTGTATGTTTATTAATTGCTATAATTTTTATCTTTTGTACTACTAAATCTAATGGGGTATCTATATCGTATTAGACCAAATGGAAAGGGATGTATGTCAAATGATACTCATAAAGAGAGCAACTAAGATAATAGTGTGTTTTATATTAGTATTTGCAGTATTTTGCGTAGTTTATGGAAGAATAGAGCAAAATAATTTCAAGATTATAACCAATGTAGGTGAATTTTATGAGGAAGTAAGATTAAAACGAGCGGACATGTTAATCGTAGATTTACGTGATGAAATAGATTATATTGAAGGACATATTGGTATTTCAATTAATATACCTTTTGATGACGAAGGAGGGAAATTATTAAATTATTTAAAGAGTCATCGGTATAAGAATAAGAAAATTTATTTGATATGTTATGGTGGTGATCGAGCGGCTTCGGCATTTAACCTTTTGGCAAGAAATGGATACCCTAATTTAAATTACTTGAAATTTGGATATGAAGAATTTATTGATGAAGTAGATGGTGATTATACACCTGCAGTGGGAGAGTGCAGTTGCAAATATGAATGATTTAGAAATGTTTCCTAAGTCAATAGTTAATTGCGAAACTCGCTGAGCTCGTTCGCAATCATTATTGTATACAAGGATAAATTTGTGCAAAGCACAAATTTTAAGCTAAAAAGTTGATAACTGCAAGATTTTGGCGCACTTTAATAAGCGCAGTGCTTATATAAAGTTGATAAGTCCTAAGCAATTAAAGATTTTAAACTTCTGATATGTTGCCGTTGGTTGATTTTATCAGCAACAACTACAGTTAATAACTGTGATATACCGGCTAGCAGTAAATCGGAATGCAGTGTTTTTTCAGTTGTTGTTTTCCGTTTGGCAATGCAGAAACTGTCCTTAAAGTGATTGATTGATTTTTCAACATTTACCCTGATCTTATATGTTTCATCCCATTCTTTAGAACCTCGTTCTACTCAGGGATAAGCTCTGAGATTCTTTTCAGGATAAACATAAATCATTCTACCGCAGGAAGAAGTTGTACAAGGATTGTCACAGTGACAGACACGCCGTTTGGACTTGTCTTGTCGGTTGTATTCCCATTTCATTTTTGGACAAACGAACTTCATTGTAGACAGCTTGCTCCTTAAATGGGATTTACTTCCTTCACGTTTCATCGGAAGTGAAGAATCATGAGGGCAACAAGGAATACCATTTTCATTGAATGTATATTTAACTTTATCCATTGAGAGCTTAACTTTTAAAGGAATAAATACTTTTTGAAAATTGAAATCTTCAAAAAGTGATTTGTAAATCTCAATGGTATCAAAGGCTGCATCACCAAGGAATATAGATGGTTTAATACCTGGATGCCTTGTTTTAAAGTCCTTTAAGGTAGGCAGTAAAGCTTTGGAATCAGCAAGCGATTTGTCTTCATCCGGAGATTTTGCTTTCTTTTCAACTACAATGTCAGGATGGGAAGCGAGATAATCCTTGTTGTAGAAATCAATGGAACGAACAATTCCAAGTCCATTGGTAATAATACCGAACTTGTAAGCGTAGCAGAAATGTCCGTTAATGTACTGCTGTTTAACCTCATTGTTTGATGAAGCTGATGTAGGCATAGAAGCATATGCTGCCTTATAAGGACCATAAGAACTATCAAATTCATAGATTTTGCATAGGATTTAAGCTGCTTGATAATGCGGTTGGCATATTTAGGATTATTTTCGGTTACATAAGCTTCAATACCTGAAGTGTCAAACAAAAGCATAGAAGCAAGGTTGTTATCAATATCTTGGCATATCGGTTCAGTTATATCAACAAGCTTATCAAAAACAGATTGTAATTCCGATAAAAAATCTTGCTTAAAACGAGTGATTTTAAAGGCATCAGGAACTTTGGTAAAGCCGCAGAATTCTCTAAGATGTCTGGAATAATGAAGGAAGACCAGTAAAAGAGAATCTGTAGGAATAGAAAATAGGTGTTGAATGATCAAAGCCCAAAGCATAGCAGTCAAAGGATATTTGCGATTTTTGCCTGTGGTTGCATAGTAATGATTGTAAAAAGGAATCAAAATAAATTTATCGAGGTCAATATGATTTTCGAGCAGAGTAAGAAACTAAGGTTTGTCAGATTCAAAAATATCTTTACAATCTTCAAAAATATCTGCCAAAGAGAGTTGTTTTTGTGATATCATAGTAATGTCTCCTTTAGGGATGTGGTTTATGTTTGTTCAACTCAATTATATCACAAACTTGGAGGAGATTTTTATATTCATTAACAAAAAAATGTCGTATTTATACAATGTCATTAACTTAAGAGTAGTGAGAAAAATATTACAAAAAGATTGTTAAAGAAAGATAATTATGCTATACTTGTAGCGAGAAAAATTACGAGGTGTAGCATGTTTATAAAAAAATACTTACAAAAGAATATAGAGGTGAAAAGTATTATTATGCCAGCCTTGTTGAAAACAAACGTATTGATGGCAAGGTTGTGCAGACAGTGAAAGCGAATCTGGGTGCAGTTACTGAGGAGCAGATTCCATATTTGAAGGCAGCCTATGCTAAGAAGAAACCTCGTCTTGTTTATGATGAGGATTAAATAATAGGAGGGCTGTAGTGAGAAAATCACAGAATAGACTATTAAAAGATCAGAATAATATTCTTTCAGATGTATTTCTTGAGGTATGTCGTGGTGGCAAAACAAACACTCTTGTCAGACGTAGAAAGATGCCACTAGAAGATTTAGTGTATTCTATGATTAATCGCAAAGGTCTTACTCTCAAAATGGAGCTGCGAAATTATATGAAAACAACACATCCGGGAACAGAAATATCTAAACCGGGTTATCTAAAGCAAAGGATGAAATTAAATCCGGACGCATTTAAGTTTCTTTATCAGGAACATAATAAAAATTTTTACCGGGATGAAGAGGTAGAACCATATACCTATAAAGGATTCCTTATTTTAGCTGCAGATGGATCTGATATAAATATTCCTACAACTGATGAAACCATCGAGAAATACGGAAGTGCCTCAGTGAGAGGAGGAAAACCAAGTGCTCAGATTGGGCTGGGATGTATTTACGACGTTCTTAATCGCTTTATTCTGGAAAGCAGTATTAATACCGTAAAGTTTGATGAGATGCGAGTAGCCCGGGAACAGTTAAAAGGAATAAAGGATACAATTGGAAACAGATATCCCTATCTTGTTGTTATGGATAGAGGTTATCCTTCGACACCGGCATTTTTGAATTTTATAGATGATGGAGTGTACTTTGTAGCAAGACTAAAAACAAGTGACTATAAGGTTGAACAGAAAGAATTAAAATCAAATGATGAGGATGTCAACATAACATTAACAAAGGCTAGAAGGAGAAATTATATTGGCAAAAAAGAAGAAACTATCATGATGAGCAGAGATTCCTTTTCAATGAGATTTGTAAAGGTGTGTTTAGATGATGGAAAGTCAGAAATTTTCGCTACTAATCTTCCACGAGATAAATTTCCAGAGGAATGCTTTGCAGAACTGTATCATATGCGCTGGGGTATAGAGACGGCCTATGAAGTTTTGAAAGACAGATTAAAAATCGAAATTTCACAGGGATAAAATCAGTGCTTATTGAGCAGGACATTAACAGCACTATTTATGTTAGCAATCTTGCAGAAGATATAATCTGTGATATAGAAGAAAGTAGTCGGGAGCACCTAAAGAATGATTATAAACATACAATGCAGTTAAACCGAAACCTAAGTATCGGACTTCTGAAAAATGACCTAATATACATTCTTATAGAAAAAGATGGAAATAAAAAAGTAGCGCTACTACAGGCATTGTATGATGAAATAAGCAAAAATGTAGTGCCAATAAGGCATGATAGACATTATCACAGAACTAAAGGACAGCTTGCAGCAAATTTCTCGAATACACATAAGCGAAGTTTCTAAACTGAATAAGTATTTCGATTCAAACTGGTGAACTATGCTCTTTTTAAGCTAATAATAGTAACAGTGAAAGAAAAAGAGCATACCCTTATTTGCAAGAGTATGCTCCAAACGTTAAGTTAATGACATTGCGTATTTATACGGCTTTTGGCGTTTAGCAAACGCCTAATCCTAAGTCAACTAAGAAAGGAGAAGTTACTATAATAGTATAAGTAGTAACAAAAGATTTTGATGATACAGACATTATCACGTTGTGAGAGAGAAAACAAATATGAGGTGTGGAACAGTTATATTTCTGAAAACAGTACTATTCGAGTGAATAAAGTATTCATTTACTTTGGAAAAGAAGAAATACAATTTATTTTACTTACTAATAAGGAAGGAGATTTGGAGGACACGGAATATTTAAACGAATTAATTCAATTAGTGCATGATTTGCCAATGGATTTTGAAGTAAAAACAGAATTTATTGCAGGGGATATGGATGACCTTGAGGACAAAATTGATGAATATAAAAGGTGGTTTAAGATAGCATAAATTATTTTGAGTAAATCTCTCAGACTGATGGGAGAGCATAGAGTTATTTATAAAGCAGAATTAATAATTGTCGGGATGGATATCTGTTTTTATTATTCTTCTAACTATTTTGGAGTAAAAGTTAGAGCAAAATGATTTTACAAAAAAAGGCCGTTAAATGTGTACCGACCCCCAAAAGTTAGACCAAAAATCTAACGATTGGGAGGTCGGTGTTTTTTATGGCAAAACATAGTTTTGAATTCAAGAAGAAAGTTGTTTTAGAATATTTGGATGGTAAAGGGGGAACACCACATCTTTCTAAAAAATATGGATTGGGTTCTAGCTCACAGCTACGCAAATGGATTAATGCATACAATGCTTTCGGTGATGAAGGATTAATGCGTTCTCGTAAACAAACAAAATACTCCTTCAAAAAGAAAATTTTTGTTGTAGAATTGTATCTATCAAGTGAGATTTCATATCAAGACTTGGCGATTCAAGAAGGTATAACCAATCCAAGTATGATTACTAACTGGGTTAACCGATTTCGTGCTGCCGGTCCTGATGCTTTGAGACCTCGCAAGAAAGGTCGAAAGAAAATATTGGATAAACCTAAGATAGATAATAAAGCAATAATTCAAGAAAACAGCGTTATCGCCACCAGTATCGAACACGTAAAAGAACTAGAGGATGAACCGCTTAAGCTAAGAATTGAAAATGCCTTTTTAAAAGAACTGAGGAGGCTAACAACTGTTAAGAGTAATTTATAAAAAAATTATAAATATGTGTTGATTTTTATAAGTTTTAATGATAGAATAAAAATATAAATATTGAAAAGGAGGCTTTAAGAACTTTAATTATGAGTAAATACTATTCTATCAGAGAATTTTCAAGAATTTTAGGAGTATCAGCCCAAACACTTAGAAATTGGGATGCAAACGGTAAACTTCATCCACATCATGTGTCTAGTAATGGATACAGATATTATTCTCATGAACAATTAAATCAGGTTATGAATATAAAAATCTGATTTGAATAGAATTGTCATTGGATATTGCAGAGTTTCAAGCAATAAACAAAAAAAGATGATTTAGAAAGACAAATAGAGAATATGAAGCTGTATCTAAATGCTCAAGGGAAACCTTATGAAATAATTTCGGATATAGGTTCTGGAATTAATTATAAGAAAAAAAGGGTTTAAGAGAATTAATTAAACGTATATCTCAAAAATAAAGTGGAAAAAAAGTTGTAGTTCTTTACAAAGACAGACTACTAAGATTTGGATTTGAATTAGTTGAATATGTTGCAAGTTTATATAATTGTGACATAGAAATAATTGATAATACAGAAAAAAATCAGAACAGCAAGAGCTTGTAGAAGATTTAGTTCAAATTATCACAGTTTTTTTAGTTGTAAATTACAAGGCAAACATGCTAATAAAGCTAGAGAATTAGTAAATGAATTAATTGAGGTTGACAGTGAAAAAAATGATAAAAATCAATAAAAAAATCAGACTATACCCAAATAATAAACAGATTACTAAACTATTTCAATATGCTGGATGTGCGAGATTTGCTTACAATTGGGCTATTGCAAAGGAACAAGAGAACTATAAGCAAAAAATAAATTCTTATCGGATAATGAATTACGAAAAAGAATTTACACAGCTAAAGAAACTGCCAGAGTATAGATGGTTAAATGAAGTAAGTAATAATGTAACAAAGCAAGCAATCAAAGATGCTTGTAATGCCTATAAAAAATTTTTCAAAGGGCAATGCAAATATCCTAAATTTAAAAGTAAAAAGCATTCAACTCCTTCTTTTTATCAAGATACTGGTAAAATTCAGTTTACAGATACTCATGTAAAAGTCGAAGGATTTTCAATGAGTAAAAGACGAAATAAACAAAAATTGAATTGGATTAGACTTTGTGAAAAAGAAAGAATACCAATTAACTGTAAATACTTAAATCCACGCTTTACATATGATGGATTGTATTGGTATGTATCCATTGGAATTGAAGTAGATGACAATAATAATCTTCCATCAAATGATGGTGTCGGAATTGATTTAGGTATTAAAAACTTAGCAGTTTGTTCTGATGGAAATACTTATAAGAACATAAATAAAACACAAAAAGTAAGAAAAAAATAGAAAAAGAAAAAAACGCAGGTTACAGCGTTCAATATCAAGAAGATATGAGAAAAAAATAAGAAAGGAGGCAGTTATTGTAAAACAAGTAACATAATAAAAAAAGAGAAAAAGAACTTTTAAAAAGTAATAAAACGATTAACAAATATTCGTCAAAACTACTTACATCAGACAACATCTGAAATCATAAAGCGAAAACCAAGTTTTATCTAGTATGGAAGATTTGAATGTAAGTGGAATGATGAAAAATAAGCATTTATCCAAAGCAGTACAACAACAATGCTTTTATGAATTTAGAAAGCAGATTGAGTATAAGTCTAAGTGGAATAATATTTCAGTCATTATAGCAGACAGATTCTTTCCAAGTTCTAAACTATGTAGTTGTTGTGGAAATATTAAAAAAGATTTGAAACTGTCTGACAGAATTTATAAATGTGAATGTGGAAACATCATAGATAGAGATTTTCAAGCAAGTTTGAATCTAAAGCAGTATGGAGAGAATGTTTTAAAACAATCTGTAGTGTAACACTTTAAAGTTATTACAGATATGTACCGAACGTTAATCGGGAATTGACGCCTACGGAGAGTACAAGAACTTGTAATTAGTATTTGAATTTATTCAGTATGAAAGCATACTCGATGAAGTAGGAATGAAACATAAAAGTTTATTAGCTTTTTATAAGTTTTCAGTAACGGAGAAAGGTGTATTTTCATGTTAGTTTATATTCGTGGAGCGGGAGATTTGGCAAGTGGCATTGGTGTTCGTCTACACAATGCAGGACTTAGAGTAGTGATGAGTGATTTAGAGGTTCCTACGGCTGTTCGCCGCTCAGTCAGTTTCTCAGAGGCGATTCGTCTTGGAAGAATGGAAGTGGAAGGCGTAGAAGCTGTACTTGCTAGGGATATTTTGGAGGCACAAGAGATTATTGACAGGGGACAGATTCCTGTGTTGGTTGATTCAACTGGAAAAGTTGTGCGACAGATGAAACCGGATGTCGAGATTGATGCCATTGTGGCCAAAAAAAATTTGGGCACAAAGATCAGCGATGCCAGTGTGGTCATTGGAGTTGGTCCTGGATTTTGTGCGGGAAAGGATTGCCATGCAGTGATTGAGTCAATGAGAGGGCATACCCTTGGGCGGGCAATTTATGAGGGAAGTGCCATTGAAAATACAGGTATTCCTGGAAATATTGCAGGATTTACTGTGGAGAGAGTGTTTCGTGCACCAAAAGCAGGCAAATTTTGTGGAAAGAAAACCTTTGGTGATCTGGTCAAAAGGGGAGAAGTTGTAGCATTTGTTGATCAGCTTCCCATTGTGGCCAGCATTGATGGAATGATTCGAGGAATGTTGCAGGATGGCGTTGAAGTCTTTGAAGGAATGAAATGTGGAGATATTGATCCAAGGGGAGAACAAGCAAATTATACAATGTGCTCAGACAAGGCCTTTGCAATTGCTGGTGGAGTGCTTGAGGCCATTGTAAAGATGAAGGTTTCATAGGAAAATAGAGAAATAATTTTGGTTCATAGGGAGATTTTTCGTGAGAAAGTCACTCTATGAGCTTTTTATTTGGGCATCAACATATAAAAATTATTAAATAAATTACAGTAAATATTTAAATATTCAATAAATATATCCAAAATATAATAAATAGTGTATAATAATTAAAAAATAAAAAAGAAAGGGAAAAAGATGAAAATCACAAAAATTGATGTGATGCAGGTGGACTGTGGTTCAGCAAGCAATGCAGCATTTCGCCCTGTAGTTTGTCGAATATATACAGATAGTGGCATCTATGGAGATGGTGAGGCAGCCATTGCCTATGCCAAGGGATCGACGGCAGCATTTGGCATGGTGCAGGATCTGTCCAGTTTGGTGATGGGAATGGATCCGCTTGACAATGAACTTATTTGGGAAAAGATGTATAAGGCATCTTTTTGGGGACAAAATGGTGGACCAATTGTCTTTGCTGGAATGTCAGCCATTGACATTGCCCTGTGGGATATCAAGGGGAAGTACTACAATACACCACAGAAGGAGTTTGGATAGAAGTAAAAACAAGGGGGAGTCGCAAAAGATGTGCGACTCCCCAAATAGATAAGGTTTATGTTGACTGTCTATAGCCATTCTTTGTAGCGATGAACATAGACCTTTTTTATAACTGTGGCAAGTACCATGTAGAGCAAAATACATGGAATCAGATAGATAAAATAAGAAAGTGGCAGTGCCACAAATCCCAATAATTTGCCAAGCAGTGTAAAAGGAATGATGGTAACGACAAAAATTCCAAAGAAATTTAATAATGTCAGTGGTGCAGAAGCATGACTTTGTAAAAATGGCAACTTTACGGTTCGAATCATATGGATGACAAGAGATTGACTCCACATAGATTCCACAAACCAGCCAGCTTGGAACATCGAAATATAGGTTTCTTTCATATGGGCAAGTTCAGCACCTTGAAAATGGTTGGTAAGGTGATGATAAGGAATGCCATGGCTGACAAAGTGTGGGCAGAAAATAAAGTACATAAAGGCATAGGTTGCAAAGTCAAAGATGGAACTTGTCGGTCCAATCCAAACCATAAATTTGCCAATGCTAGAGGCATCCCAATTCTTTGGCAGCTTGATAAACTCTTCGTCCACGTTGTCCCATGGAATGGCCGTACAACATAAATCATAAATTAAGTTTAAGAGAATTAAGTGCATGCTTTCCATTGGAAGGAAAGGAAGGAGTGCGGAGGCTGCAAGCACGGAAAACATATTTCCGAAGTTGGATGAAGCGGTCATCTTGATGTACTTGATCATGTTGGCGTAGGTCTTTCGTCCCTCGACAATGCCAGACTCAAGCACCATTAAATTCTTTTCAAGCAAAACAATATCTGCAGATTCCTTGGCAACATCGACGGCAGTATCTACAGAGATGCCAATATCTGCAGCCTTCATTGCAGAGGCATCATTGATGCCATCACCCATAAAGCCAACGGTGTGTCCATTTTCTCTGAGAACAGAGACAACTCTTGATTTTTGATTTGGTGTGAGCTTGGCAAAAACTTCCGTTGTCTCTGCTGCCTTTCCAAGTTCTTTGTCATCCATTTGCTCAATATCTGCACCGAGTAGCATATTGTTGACTTCAAGTCCCACAGTTTTACAGATTGTTCTGGTTACCTTCTCATTGTCGCCAGTAAGAATTTTTGTCCTTACACCGTGGTCTTTGAGTGCTTGGATGGCATCGGCGGTGGATTCCTTTGGTGGATCTAAAAATGCCAAATAGCCCATGAGAATCATATTGTACTCATCGTCTATGGTACAAGTTTCCTTTGCTGTGTCTTTTCTTGCGATGGCAAGAACTCGAAATCCCTTGTCGTTTAGAGAGTCCACTGTTTCTAAAATATGCTCGCGAAGTTTTTGGGTAATGGGTTGGACTTCCCCATTGTATTCGGCAAGGGAACAAACCAAGAGCATCTCCTCCACGGCCCCCTTGGTTACCATTTGAATCTTTCCGGATTTTTTTTTGAACAACCGTCGTCAATCTTCGGCGAGTAAAATCAAATGGAATCTCATCGATTTTGATATAATTTTCAGAGAGGTCAAGGAGTTGTTTATCTTGAGCCTCTTCTTCCTCTGTTCTTTGAATAATGGCGAGATCCATTAAATTCTTATATCCTGTCTGGAAGTAACTATTGAGATAAGCATAGCGAAGGACGCGGGAGTCCTCATCTCCACTGGTATTTAAGTGATACTCTAATACAACCTTATCTTGAGTCAAGGTTCCTGTTTTGTCCGTACATAAAATATCAATTGCTCCAAAGTTCTGGATGGAATTTAAGTTTTTTACAATGGTTTTCTTTTTGCTCATAGAGACAGCACCCTTTGCAAGACAGGTGGTTACAATCATTGGGAGCATTTCAGGTGTTAATCCCACTGCAATGGAAATGGCAAATAAAAATGCAGAAACCCAATTTCCCTTCGTAAAGCCATTGATGACAAATACAAGGGGAACCATAATGAGCATAAAGCGAATCAACACCCAGGAAACGGCATTGACCCCTTTGGTAAAGTTTGTCTCCACAGATTCTTTGGCTACTGCGGAGGTCATAGAGCCAAAGAGTGTGTGGTCTCCGACAGAAATGACAAGACCTGTGGCACTTCCAGAAATAACATTGCTTCCCATAAAGGCAATGTCAGAATAGTCAGTGATGGTTTCTTTCGTCTCTTGACAATTTTTTGGTGATTTTTCAAGAGGTTCACTCTCCCCACTTAAACTTGACTGTGTGACAAAGAAGTCGTTGGCTTTTAGGATTCGAAGGTCGGCAGGGATCATATCTCCCGTTGCAAGGTGAACAATATCTCCGACGACAACCTCATCGAGAGGAATTTCAATGTGACTTTGATCCTTTCTAGTGACAGTACAAGTAGTTGTAATCATCGCCAATAATTTTTCAGCAGCATTTCCACTTCGGCTCTCTTGAATAAAGCGGAGTGCACCAGATAAAAAGACCATGGTGAGAATAATGATCACTGTGACCGGATTAAAGTCCTTTTTTGTATTGCCAAATAGAGACAGCAAGGGAAAAATAATATCGGTTGTAGTGGATACAATGGCCAAGCAAAAAAGTACCACAGTGAAGGGATTAATAAAGGCCTCGGCCAATTTTTTAAAGAGAGGTTTCTTCTTTTCTTTGGTCACTTTATTTGTGCCATATTTTTCTCTGTTGTTTTCAACTTCTTCCTCAGTCAGTCCTTGAAGTGTCACATCGAGATGCTTTTGGATTTCTTCAATTGAGTGTGTTGCCATAAATTGAATGTTTTCTCTTTTGGTCATTCTTTATGTTGCCACTCAAATCCAAGTTTGTTTAGAATTTGAGTGGTCTCTCCTTTCTTCTCGTATTCAAATTCTGCGATTTCCCGTCAGCATCCATACGATCACCTCCTTTGTTCATTTGCACATATTTGAGCATAAAAAAAGCTGTCGCAAACTGCGACAGCTTGGCAACAAGTTATCGCACTGCGATAACCTCAATTTCAACCAAGGCACCCTTTGGAAGAGCTGCGGCCTCAAATGCGGCACGTGCTGGGTAAGGGGCTGGGAAAAACTCGCCATATACTTCATTCATTGCAGTAAAGTTTGCAATGTCAGAAAGAAGTACAGTGGTCTTTACGACATTAGAAAAGTCAAGACCTGCTGCCTTTAAAATTTCTCCAATATTAGTGAGCGACTGACGAGTCTGCTCTTTGATATCATTAGAAATAAACTCACCAGTTGCTGGAACAATTGGAATTTGACCAGAAACATAGACTGTACCATTTGCTTCGATGGCCTGTGAATATGGTCCAATAGCAGATGGTGCATTTTCTGTTTTAATTTCTGACTTCATAAATAATTCCTCCATAATAATATACTGCAAGTAATATGTGCAAACCTGCTAATGATTTTAGGATACAACAATTTCATTGATTTTTCAACACTTAAGATTATATATAGAATGTGATTTTTTTATTGTACATAGTAAAAAACATTTAATTTACTGTTTACAAAATATCATTTCAATGAGAAAATGAAACAATAGAACTATCACAGGTCTATACTAACCAATGCAGGGCTTATCAAGAGCCTATAATAACCGAAAGGATTTTAGTTATGAACAGGGAAAATAGTTTGATTTTTCAGTTGGATGGAGTTCCGAAATTTTCAGAGGCATTTCCATTGGCATTGCAGCATGTGGTTGCAATGATTGTAGGCTGTGTTACACCTGCGATTATTATTTCGACTGCAGCTAAAATTGCTCCAGCAGACAAGGTGCTTATGATTCAATCAGCACTTGTGGTTGCAGGGTTGTCGACGCTACTTCAGCTCTTTGGGCTGGGTGCAGGCAAGTTTCGATTTGGTTCAAGGCTCCCCGTGATTATGGGCATCAGTTTTGCCTATGTGCCATCAATGGAAGCGATTGCTAAGGTACATGGCATAGGTGCTATTCTTGGAGCACAGATTGTGGGCGGTGTGATTGCACTAATTGTTGGCTTATTTATTAAGCAAATTCAAAAGTTTTTCCCACCTCTGATTACAGGAACGGTTGTATTTACCATTGGTCTATCCTTATACCCGACTGCGGTCAATTATATGGCAGGTGGAAAAAAATGCAAAGGATTATGGTGCACCGATTCATTGGATTATTGCACTGATTACGCTGGCCACGGTGACGATATTAAATCACTTTGCCAAGGGATTTTTAAAGCTGGCCTCCATCCTCATTGGAATTATTGTGGGCTATATTGTGTCGCTATGTTTTGGTATGGTCAATTTTTCGGCGATAGCAGATGCATCTTGGGTTGCGATTCCAAATCCTGTGCACTTTGGATTGCAATTTGACCTGCCATCCTGTGTTGCCATGGGACTTTTGTTTGCCATCAATTCCATCCAGGCAATTGGAGATATGACGGCAACAACGAGCGGATCAATGGATCGCCTTCCAAGTGAAGATGAGCTTCGTGGTGGAATTTTGGGCTATGGATTCACCAATATCATTGGTGCATTGCTCGGTGGACTTCCTACGGCGACATTCTCACAAAATGTTGGTATTGTCACCACAACAAAGGTTGTCAACCGCTGTGTGCTTGGCTTGGCAGCAATTTTGATTTTGATTTCGGGATTTGTGCCAAAGATTTCTGCGATTTTGACCACCATTCCTCAGGCAGTGCTTGGAGGAGCAACGATCTCTGTATTTGCTTCCATTGCAATGACGGGTATGCGTTTGATCAATACAGAAGAGATGAATTATCGAGCAACTTCGATTGTTGGTTTGTCTGTTGCACTGGGAATGGGAATTTCTCAGGCACAGGAGGCACTAGCAACATTTCCGGAGTGGGTAACGATAATTTTTGGAAAGAGCCCTGTTGTTGTGACAACCGTCAGTGCTATTATTTTGAATATTATTTTGCCAAAGGCAAAGAAGGCGAAGCAATAGGATAAGTTGTCTATACGATTAGACTAAACAGTAAAAACAATTAGAAAGAATCACCACATCATTTGTGGTGGTTCTTTTTTTGAAATGATTGACAGGAAAAATGTATATATGTATAATAAAAAAAGGGGATAAAGTATAAAAATTATACAAAGAAAGGGGAGTTGAGAATGAAAAAGCAACAGATTTTGCTGTTGGGAATCATTGCCTTGATATCAACGGGTTGTATTACAGTAAAAGTGGATACCAAGGGATCTACAGAAGAGACAAGTACAAAAGCAGCGACTACAACGACAGCAAACAGTGCAGTTCAGAGTCAACAGCAGACAGCAGCTGCACAGACCGTTGTTCAGGTGGTGCAAGCACCAGCACAGGCCAATTCATCAGGAAATTATATTTTGCCATATAGCGATTCTATGTATTATAGTGCAAATGATTTTTCAGGATGGGATAAGCAGAGTATTCGCTATGCACTCAATGAAATCTATGCACGGCATGGCAGAAAATTTGATTCTGAGGATTTACGCAATTATTTTTCTGCACAATCTTGGTACTATGGAAGTATTGAACCAAAGAATTTTAGTGAATCTGTACTCAATCAGTATGAGAAAAAGAATATAGAATTATTATCCTCACTGTCATCTGGGGCTTCCAGTAAAAATGTGGCCTCAACCACTGCTGCGGCAACAGGAATTCAGCCATTTGCAGATGGAGTGTATATTTTGCCTTATACTGACTCCATATACTATAGTAAGAGTGATTTTGCAGGATGGGATAAACAGACCATTCGCTATGCACTCAATGAAATCTATGCGAGACATGGCAGAAGATTCAAATCAAGTGATTTACAAGATTATTTCTGCACAACCTTGGTATTCAGGAACGGTGTCTTCAGAAGATTTTAATGAATCTGTGCTCAATAAGTATGAAAAGAAAAATATTGAGTTGTTGTCTTCGCTAAAATAGAAAATGAATAAAAAACTTCGACCATATATACGAAATTTCGTTATATATGGTCTTTTTATGATTTTGCAGTTGTCTTATTTGGGAAAAATGAGTAAAATAATAGTTAGACTTTAAAATATAGCCAGGGAGAATAATATATGAAAATTATTGTTACAGGTGGCGCAGGTTTCATTGGTGGAAATTTTGTGCACTACATGGTAAACACTTACCCGGAAGATATGATTGTAAATTTGGATCTATTGACCTATGCGGGAAATTTAGAAACGCTAAAGCCGGTGGAGAATAAGCCAAATTATAAGTTTGTCAGAGGAGATATTGCAGACAGAGAGTTTATCTTTAAACTCTTTGAAGAAGAGAAGCCAGATGTGGTTGTCAACTTCGCAGCAGAAAGTCATGTGGATAGATCCATTGTTGACCCAGAGGCCTTTGTGAGGACGAATGTGGCAGGAACAACAACACTTCTTGACGCATGCAGAACCTTTGGCATTCAAAGATATCATCAAGTATCTACGGATGAAGTCTATGGAGATCTTCCACTAGATCGTCCAGATCTATTCTTTACAGAGGAGACACCACTGCACACTTCTAGTCCATATTCTTCGTCAAAGGCAAGTGCAGATTTATTTGTTCTTGCTTATCATAGAACTTATGGCTTGCCAGTGACGATCTCAAGGTGTTCCAATAATTATGGACCATACCACTTCCCAGAGAAGCTAATTCCATTGATGATTAGCCGAGCGTTGGCGAATGAGGATCTTCCTGTATATGGAAAGGGCGAAAATGTCAGAGATTGGCTCTATGTCACAGATCATTGTAAGGCGATTGATTTGATTTTGCGAAAGGGAAGAGTTGGTGAGGTCTATAACATTGGTGGACATAATGAGAGAACAAACCTTGAAGTGGTGAAGACAATCTTAAAGGCCCTCAATAAGCCAGAGAGTTTGATTAAGTATGTCACAGACCGACCAGGACATGACAGAAGATATGCCATTGATCCGACAAAGATGGAGACAGAGCTTGGTTGGAAGCCAGAGTACACATTTGACACAGGAATTGTAAAGACCATTCAGTGGTATTTGGACAATGAACAGTGGTGGAAGAATATCTTGAGTGGAGAGTACACCAGCTATTTTGATAAGATGTATGGAGATAAGTTATAATGAAAGTATTGGTAACCGGTGCAAGAGGGCAGCTCGGCAGCGATTTGATGGCAGAACTTGAGAGAAGAAAGATAGAGGCCATTGGAGTTGATGTTGCTGAGATGGATATTACAGATGCCAATGCCTGTGATCGAGTCATCAAGGAAGAAAACCAAAGAGGAAAGATTGATGCGATCATTCACTGCGCAGCATATACTGCAGTGGATCGGGCAGAGGATGAACCAGAGCTTGTGCGAAAGATCAATGCCATAGGAACTGAAAATATCGCAAAGGTTTGTGAAGAACTAGATATTGCGTTGATGTATATTAGCACAGACTATGTATTTAATGGCGAGGGCACAAGTCCTTGGCAGCCAGATAATCAGAGAGCACCACTCAATGTGTATGGACAGATGAAGTATGAGGGTGAACTTGCAGTAGAAAAGTATTGCAAGAAATTCTTTATTGTCCGTATTTCATGGGTGTTTGGCCTACATGGCAATAACTTTATTAAGACGATGCTTCGTCTTGGCAAGGAGAGGGGAGCAGTCAGTGTAGTAGATGATCAAATTGGATCACCGACCTACACGCCAGATTTATCTGTTTTATTGAGTGATATGATTGTGACAGATAAGTATGGCCGATACCATGCAACCAATGAAGGGTTGTGCTCGTGGTATGAATTTGCCTGTGAGATCTTTAAGCAAGCGGGGATGAGTGAAGTAAAGGTGACGCCAGTGGACTCGAGTGCGTTCCCCGTGAAGGCAAAGAGACCACATAATAGCCGTATGGATAAGAGCAAGCTTAGCCAAAACGGTTTTGCATTGATGCCGACATGGCAGGATGCACTACATAGATATCTATTAGAGTTGAAGAGTGAAGGGAGTTTATAATGGGAAAGTATTTTGGAACAGACGGTTTTCGTGGAGAAGCAAATGTCACATTGACAGTGGAGCATGCCTATAAGGTGGGAAGATTTATTGGATGGTACTATGGACAAAGTCCAAAGCAGGATAAGTGTAAGATTATCATTGGAAAAGATACCAGAAGATCCAGTTATATGTTTGAGAACGCTTTGGCTGCGGGGCTCACTGCGTCGGGAGCAGATGCCTATCTATTGCATGTGACAACAACACCAAGCGTATCCTATGTGGTGCGCACAGAGGATTTTGATTGCGGAATTATGATTAGTGCAAGTCACAATCCATACTATGATAATGGAATTAAGATTATTAATGGCAATGGTGAGAAGTTGGAGGAGAGCGTAATCGAGAAAATCGAGGCTTACTTAGACGGCTGCGGAGATGATGTTCCATTTGCTGTGGATGAAAAGATTGGTAGAACGGTGGATCACTCAGCTGGTAGAAACCGCTATATTGGATTTGATTTCCCTAGCAACTCGCTCCTTTAAGAAAAAGAAGGTGGCACTCGATTGTGCCAATGGTTCAGCATCAGCCATTGCAAAAAATGTCTTTGATGCCCTTGGTGCAGAGACGCATGTCATCAACAATGTGCCAGATGGATTTAATATTAATACAGACTGTGGTTCCACACATATTGAGCATTTGTGCGAATATGTAAAAAAAGAAGGCTGTGACGTCGGATTTGCCTATGATGGCGATGCCGACCGCTGCCTAGCTGTCGATGAAAATGGAAATGTGGTCGATGGCGATGGAATTTTATATGTGTGTGGAAAGTATATGAAGGAAAATTCCACATTGCTACACAACACGGTGGTCACTACGGTGATGTCAAACTTTGGTCTCTATAAGGCCTTTGACAGAGATGGCATCGCCTATGAAAAGACACAGGTGGGCGATAAGTATGTCTATGAAAATATGTCTGCCAATGGTCATTGCCTCGGCGGAGAGCAGTCAGGACATATTATCTTTTCAAAGAATGCGACTACAGGAGATGGCATCTTGACTTCTCTAAAAATTATGGAAGTTATGCTGGAGAAGAAGGAGACTTTAGGTAAGCTTGTGTCGGAGTACAAGGTATTCCCACAGGTGTTAAAGAATATTCGTGTGACGGATAAGGAAGAGGCTCAAAATGATGTCGAAGTAAAAAAGGCTGTGGATGCAGTGGCGACAGAGCTTGGCAATGATGGAAGAATTTTAGTTAGAGCCAGTGGAACAGAACCATTAGTTCGTGTGATGGTGGAGGCAAAAAGCACAGACATTTGCGAAAATTGCACGAATCAGGTCATCGAGGTGATGAGAAAAAGAGGGTTTGTTATTGAATAGAGATAAGTTTTAAGGAGGATAGATAATGAAGCATATTGAAATACAGGAGAGTTCCCGTGGTAAAATTCCCAGAGAGAACTTGGCCTGATAAGGAAATTATGAAGGCACCCATTTGGTGCTCTGTAGATCTTAGAGATGGCAATCAGGCCTTGATTGAGCCAATGGTTGTGGAAGAAAAGATTGAGATGTTTAACCTCCTGATTAAACTTGGATTTAAGGAGATTGAAATTGGATTTCCTGCGGCATCACAGATTGAGTTTGACTTTTTGCGTCAGTTAGTGGATCGAAAGCTAATTCCTGATGATGTGCAAGTTCAGGTGCTCACCCAGTGCAGGGAGCATTTGATTAAGAGAACCTTTGAGGCCATCAAGGGAATTAAAAAGACCGTGGTTCATATTTACAATTCGACCTCTACACTGCAAAGAGATGTGGTCTTTGGAAAGACCAAGGAAGAAATTAAGCAGATTGCAGTCGATGGTGTGGAGATGGTCAAAAAGTATCAAAAAGACCATGACGGGGAGATTATTTTGGAGTATTCCCCAGAGAGCTTTATGGGAACAGAATTAGACTATGCACTTGAAATTTGTACCGCAGTACAGGATGCTTGGGGGGCGACGCCAGAAAAGAAGATCATTATTAATCTTCCAAATACGGTGGAGATGAATACACCAAATGTCTATGCCGATCAGATTGAGTGGATGAATACCCACTTTAAGAATAGAGATTCTATTATTTTAAGTATTCACCCACACAACGACAGAGGAACAGGGGTTGCAGCGACAGAGCTTGCCCTCTTAGCGGGTGTGGATCGTGTGGAAGGTACCCTCTTTGGCAATGGAGAGCGAACAGGAAATGTGGATATCTTAAATGTGGCCTATAATATGTTCTCTCAGGGTATTGACCCAAATCTTGAATTAAATAATATTCGTGAGATTGTGGATGTCTATGAGCGCTGCACAAAGATGAAGATTGATCCTCGCCATCCATATGCAGGACAGTTAGTGTTTACCGCATTTTCGGGATCTCATCAGGATGCGATCAACAAGGGAATGCATGCGATGCGAGAGAGAAATCAGGACTACTGGGAAGTGCCATATCTTCCAATCGATCCGAGCGACATTGGAAGAGAGTACGAGCCTGTGGTTAGAATTAATTCTCAGTCAGGAAAGGGTGGCGTAGCCTTTGTTATGGATACTTTCTATGGCTTCCAGTTGCCAAAGGGTATGCACAAGGAATTTGCTGATGTCATTCAAAAGATGAGTGAGGCACAGGGAGAGGTTTCGCCTGAGCAAATCTACAAGGAGTTTGAAAAGGACTATCTTGAGCGAAAAGAGCCTGTTCACTTTATCAAATGCCATATCACAGATACAGAAGTGGATGAAGGTGAGTTTGCTACCTTAGTTCAGGTGGAGTATAAGATGCATGGTGTGGAGAAGCATTTTGAAGGTGTGGGCAATGGCCCAATTGATGCTGTGCGCACAGGCTTAGAAAGGAACTTGGTATTGAAATCAAGATCTTGGATTACAGTGAGCATGCACTTCGGTCTGGCTCAAATGCACAGGCAGCTTCTTACATCCATATGTTAGATGTCAAGAGTGGAAAGACGACTTATGGTGTCGGTGTTTCAGGAAATATTACGAAGGCGTCTATTCGAGGCATTTTCTCAGCAGTAAATAGATTATTCTACTAGAAGGAAAATAGTGGACCTGACAAAGGGGAGAAGTCCTTTTTTGTCAGGTCTAATTATCATACGAGGGAAAGATGAATATTGTATATGTATCAAATGAAAATTATGTTCGACATCTTGCAGTGAGTGTCGTCTCTCTCCTAGAAAACAATGAAGCAGAGGAAGAAATCAAAATCTATGTAATTTCGACAGGAATCAGTGAGTTGTCAAAGACGAAATTGAATAAATTGGTTCATAGTTATCAAAGAGAAATTGAAATTTTGAATTTGGCTGATTTAAAGGATCGCTTCGATTATCCAATTGATACGGGCAAATTTGATATCAGTATTATGGGTAGACTCTTTGTCGGGGAGCTCTTGCCAGAAGAGGTGGAAAGAGTGCTCTATCTAGATTGTGACACAGTGGTCTGCAAGAATTTACACAAGCTCTATACAATGGATTTGGACGGAAAGATTTTGGGAGCAGCAATGGAGCCGACCATCAATCCAGAAATTCGGGAAGATGCAGGCATTGCGATGGATGCACCTTATTTTAATTCGGGAGTATTGCTGATTGACTTGAAAAAGTGGAGGCAGAAGAATGCAAGAAATCGAGTGCTATACTATCATGAGACCATTGAGCGAAGAAGTCTATTCAGTGACCAAGATGCCATCAATGGTGCACTTCGTTGGGAGATTAAAATTATTGATCCGCAATATAATTTCTTTTCAAATTATCGCTATTGGAAGTACGAGGAATTGGTCAAGATGTCAAAGGTGTATCGCCTAATTCCAAAGAAATGTATGAGAGGGCGATGAAACATCCTAGTATAGTGCATTTTGCAGGGGATGAGCGACCATGGCTTGTGGGAAATCGAAATTACTATCGGAAGGTCTATCAAAAGTATAAGAAATTGACACCTTGGGCAGACCGAAAGGATATTCCAGGAAAGCGAATGTATATGTATGCCTATCATGGAATGAATGTGTTGACCTTAATTAGTCCATGGGCAAGGCGACAGATTTCGACATGGTATATTCAGGGACAGATAAAGAAGAAGGGAAATTAAATGCAGGTAGCGGCAATTGTTGTAAATTATAATGATGTGGAGACAACATTGGCACAGATTGAACGATTGGAAGCATTGCCCTCTATTGCGAAAGTGATTGTTGTGGACAATAATTCAAGTGATGATTCAAGAGTTCGATTAAAGGCGAGAGCTTGCGAGCGAGTGATCTTTATTCAGGCGAAACGAAATGGTGGCTATGGCTATGGCAACAATATCGGACTTTACTATGCTCATGAAAATCATTTTGATATGGCATTGATTGCCAATCCAGATACCTATATTTCTGAAGATGTGCTAAAAAAGATGTGTGTAATTTTGAAAAAAAATAAAAAGTTAGCACTAATTGCACCCAAAATGAAGTTGCCAGGGATTGAGAACCGACCAGGAAGCAAGGAAAATATTGTACATGGAGCACCTGCATTTCCCATTCGACCTTGGCTATTTGATTTATTGGAGGCAGGACCAATCACAAGGAGGGTATTTCGAAAGATTTTGCACTATCCTTTATCTTATTTTGAGGGGAAACATGGTGTGTATGTGGATGCATTGCCAGGCTCTTTGTTACTTGTCAAAGTTGATGCGGTGTTAAAAAGTGGTGGTTATGATGAGAATGTATTTCTCTATGAGGAGGAGACCATTCTTGGAAAGCGTCTAAAAGATCATGGCTATCGCTCGATGCTCTATCTCGATGGCAGTTATTTGCACAGGCATTCTGTGAGCATCAGTAAATCATTTGGAAAGAATGGAAAGCGACAGAAAATTCGCAAGCAGAGCACGCTCTACTACTATGAAAAATATTTACATATTACAAAGTGGCAGAGGTTATTGTCTGTGCTATTTTTTAAGGTAGTCGATTTGGAAACAATGGTACTGGATTTTGTGGAGGATATAAAGTGGTAACCATACTTTTGGCAACATTTAATGGAGAGAGATATCTTGCCCAACAATTAGAATCTATTCTTGAGCAGGATGAACAGAATATTACTATTGAGATTTGTGATGATGGCTCTGTGGATGGAACAGTAGAGATCATTAAAAAATTTCAAGAACTCTATCCAGAAAAAGTAAAGTGGATGGAAAAAGAAAAGCCATCAAAGAGTGCAAAAGAAAACTTTTTTTATATGCTCTCAAAAGCAAAGGACAGCGACTTGCCCTATGTGATGTTGGCAGATCAGGATGATTTGTGGTTGCCCAATAAAGTGTCCACAATGTTTGGGCGAATGAAGAAGATGGAAGAACGCTATGGCAGTGAGATGCCCATTTTAGTTCATGCCAACCTGGCACTTACGGATGAAAAATCTCAATATTACACATCTCGAATATGGCTGAGTTTATGGGGCAATTGCCACATCAAAAAGAGTCTTCGCTATCGACTGGTTGAAAAACACGGTGACGGGCAATTCGATGATGATCAATGGGGCACTACTCGTGCCTATCAAGAACCGATGGATTGTGTGATGCACGATTGGTGGCTGGCCTTAGTGGCTGCTGCCATTGGGCGAGTGTCCTATATTGAGGAACCACTCACATTGTATCGTCAGCATGCGACCAATGCGATGGGAGCTAAAAAGCCACTCTCTTGGGATTTGTTGAGCACTTATCTCGATCAAAGGAAGGTGTATCAAAGGAATTATCAATTCATGTTTGCACAGGCAAGGTCATTGCTTCAAATTTATGGCAAGAGAATGCCAGAGAAAAAGAAAGAGATTGTAGAGGAGTTTGTTCGCCTAGAAGGTTTGGGTAGAATAGAAAAGATACAGAGCATTCTGCACCATCGTTTTTTTAAGAGCAAACCCATACTGACCATTGGGCAGATGCTCAATATATAGTGGAGAACTTATGAATAAAAAAGTTGCAAGTGGACTCTTTTGGAAATTATTGGAAAATGGTGGATCACAGGCCGTGCAATTTGTAGTTTCTGTCATTTTGGCGAGACTTTTGTCTCCGAGGGAATATACCGTCATTGCCATTATTATGATTTTTACTACGATTGCCAATGTGCTCGTGCAAAATGGATTTGCAACCGCCCTTATTCAGAGGAAGGATGCCGATGGGGTTGATTTTTCTTCCGTCTTTTTTTTGAATTTATTTTCTTCCCTTGTGGTCTATATTTTCATGTTTTTGCTGTCGCCTGTGATTGCCCGGTTTTATCATCAACCACAGATGGTCAAAATTTTTCGAGTGATGAGTGTGATTGTCTTTCCAGGGGCAATTATTTCCGTACAAAATGCCTATGTGGCAAAGAAGATGGAGTTTCGAAGCCTATTTATTTCGACATTGTTTGCGGCCATCTTTTCAGGAGGCGTCAGCATCTTTATGGCGATGAAGGGAATGGGCGTGTGGGCCTTAGTTTGGCAGCAGATTGTGTACTATGTGGTCTTGATGATGGTTTTATTTGTGACCATTGACTGGTTGCCAAGTTTTGTCTGTGATTTTGAAAGACTGGGCGAGATGTTTCAATTTGGTTGGAAACTTCTGTGTGCATCCTTGATTGATACCATTTTTAATAATTTGCAGGGGCTGGTGATGGGAAGGGTATATTCTGATGATGTGCTTGGAAATTACAATCGAGGTGAACAATTTCCCAAATTGATTGTCACCAATTTGGGTGCAGCAATGCAATCTGTACTTTTGCCTGTGATGGCAGAAAAGCAGGATGAAAGATTGCGGGTGAAGTCAATGCTCAGAAAATCTATTACATTGAGCTCGTATATTGTTCTTCCCATGATGGCGGGAATGGCGGCAGTGGCAGATACATTGATTGCCGTCTTGTTGGGAATCCAAAGTGGAGTGGTTCGGTCATCTTTTTGCAATTGATGTGTGCAAGCTATGCCTTTTGGCCAATTCATATTGCAAACTTACAGGCACTCAATGCGGTGGGAAAAGAGCGATATGTTTTTAAAAATTGGAAATCATTAAAAAAAGGCATTGAGTTTGGTGGTTTTGGTGATTGGCATTTCCTATGGGGCAGTGGCCTTGATTGCACTAAAGGCAGTGGCTGACTTTTTGTGCACTTTTATCAATGCCTGGCCAAATAAAAAGATATTGCACTACAGCATTTGGGGAGCAGTGGAGAGATATTATGTCCTCCGTGGTCATTTCTCTTTTGATGGGAATGGCCGTCTATGCCAGTGGAAGGATTTTTTTTCTTTCGGTGTGATTCGCCTAGGAATTCAAATTTTTGTGGGTATTGTGGTCTATATTTTGTTGTCAATGTGGACAAAAAAATGAAAGTTTCCTTCTTTTGGTGGAAACAATGAGGAAAGGAAAAAGGAAGCAGTGAATAAAAAACCTGTTTTGGTGACAAGAGCGACATTGCCGCCAATGGAAGAATTTATAGAGATGTTAAAACCGATATGGGATAGTGCCTGGCTGACCAATATGGGAGACTATCATAAGCGACTGGAAAGGGAACTTTCGCAATATATGGATGTGTCCAATCTGATTCTTTTTACCAATGGGCATTTGGCACTGGAATTACTCATACAGGCAATGAAGTTGACAGGGGAGGTCATTACCACGCCATTTAGCTTTGCATCGACAACACATGCCATTGTAAGAAATAATTTAACTCCTGTGTTTTGCGATATCAATCCACAGGACTACACCATCGATGTGGATAAAATTGAGTCACTCATCACCGAAAAGACCTCGGCGATTTTGCCCGTCCATGTCTATGGAAATCTTTGCGATGTCGAACGCATCGAGGAAATTGCCAATCGACATCACCTCAAGGTGATTTATGACGCAGCCCATACCTTTGGAGAATTTTATCGAGGAAAGAGTGTTGCTCGCTTTGGAGATGCCAGTATGTTTAGTTTTCATGCCACCAAGGTCTACAACACCATTGAGGGCGGAGCAGTGGCGACCAAAGATATGGACTTGAAGAAGGAATTAAATTACTTAAAAAACTTTGGCATTGCCGATACAGAGACCGTCGAGTGGGTTGGAAGTAATGCCAAGATGAATGAATTTCAGGCAGCCATGGGACTATGTAATCTTAAGTATGTGGACAAGATGATTGCAAAGAGAAAGACATTGGCAATGCAATACATTGAACGGCTTGGAAAAGTTGCGGGACTAAGACTCAATCACTACAGAAAGGACATTCAATACAATTACGCCTATATGCCAATGCTTGTAGATGAGACAGTTTGTGGATGCAATCGAGATGATCTCTATGATGCTTTAGCTAGGGAAGAAATTTATGCAAGGAAATATTTTTATCCATGTATCAATTCCTATGATTGCTATCGGGGCGTATTTGATCCAGAGGCAACGCCAATTGCACAAAAAATTTCAAGGCAGATTTTGACACTTCCGATTTATCCAGAACTTTCTCTGGAGACGGTAGATGAAATTTGTGATATTATTTTGCACAGATTGGAGGTAGTATGATTGCATTGATTACAGCCATTGGCTCATTTTCTTCCTCTGATGTTCTTCGTGCCTGCAAAGAAAGAGGAATTTACATTGTTGGAACAGATATTTATCCGAAAACTTGGCTCTCTGAAGGGGGGAAATGTCGATGCCTTCTACCAAGTGCCAAGATTTGATGCGGGCGATGCTTATCTTTTTGCACTGAAGGAAATCATAGAAAGAGAAAAAGTAGATGCCATCCTTCCATTGACTGATGCAGAAATTGACATTTTAAATGAGCATCGAAGTGAGCTCGGGGCAAAACTATTACTTTCGGATCAAGAGGTAATTAAGGTCGCAAGGGATAAGGAAAAGACAAAGGAGGTTGTCGATAGAGTCATTGTGGGGGAGACACAATTTTTGACCATTCCCACTCATTCATTTTCTGGAGATGAAGAATTGCCCTTGATTGTCAAGCCAAAAAATGGAAGAAGTAGTCAGGGACTCTACCGCATCAAGACAGAGAAGGAGCGACAGTGGTTGGTCGAAAATATATTGGATAGAGAGAACATCATTGCCCAACCAATGATGGATGGTGATGTGGTGACCGTCGATGTGGTTGTGGGAAAAGATGGACATGCAGCAGCTCTTCCGAGGAAGGAATTGTTGCGCACATACAATGGAGCAGGTCTTTCGGTAAAAGTCTTTCGTGACAGGAACTTAGAAAAAGTAAGTATTTCTATTGCAAAGGCACTGGGGGTGTTGGGCTGTGTCAACATGGAGTGGATTGTCGATAGAGAAAATACATACCACTTCTTGGAATGCAATCCAAGATTTTCAGGTGGCATTGCCTTTTCTAATAAGGCAGGATTTGATATGAGTGGGGCACATCTATCTGTATTTTTAGACAATCAGGAAATTCCAGACAATCAGGTAAAACCTTGCTCTCTGGTAAAAAAGTATATTGAAGTGTGCACAGAGGGAGAAAATGATGAATGTGATGGTTAGCATCTGTGTTGTGACCTATCAACATGCAAAATATATTCGGCAGGCACTCGATAGTTTTTTGGCACAAAAATGTGATTTTGACTTTGAAATTTTGATTCATGATGATGCCTCTACGGATGGTGCAGCGGATATTATCGCAGAGTATGAGCAGCGCTATCCCGATAAGATTCGGGCAATTTTACAAAAAGAAAATCAATATTCTCAGGGGATAACCAATATTTCGGGGGCATTTAATTTTCCAAGGGCAAGGGGAAAGTATATTGCCCTTTGTGATGGCGATGACTATTGGTGTGATGAAAATAAGTTGGCCATACAGGTCGCCTATATGGAAAAACATTTGGATTGTATGCTCTGTGTGCATTCGGCCAAGGTAGTCAATGACAATGGAGACTTTATTGATAGAAATTTAATGCGTCCCTATCAGAAAAACACAGTGTTAAGCCCCAAGCAGGTCCTTGACAAAAAGGGAGCCTTTGCCTTTGGTTCAATGCTCTTGAGAAAAGAAGTGGTTGAGGATTTACCTCGCTACTATGTGGATTGTCCAGTGGGCGATCGACCTCTTGAGCTGATGGCCATTGAAAGAGGGAATGTTTATTACATTGACCGCCCAATGAGTGCCTATCGCTTTAATGGTGCGGGCTCTTGGACGAGCAGTATGAAATCGGGCGACTATCAAAGAAACAAGAGGTTTATGCACGCCAAATGAGTAAGATGTACAAAGAATTTGATCAAAAGACAAATTGCCGATTTCATAGAGAGGCAGTTTTGGCAGCACATCGACTGTTCTTTTTGACCAGAGTCAATTTGCGCGACTTTACAAGCATCTATCAGCCAAAGTATCGAAGATTTTATCGAGAACTTCCGAGGCGGGAGCGTTTTTTTATTGCTTTTGAATATCGACTTCCCACTTTGTATCGTTTGATGCAGAATTGGTCCCATAAAATGAGGAATAGTCATGGATAATCAATTAGAAAGAAAAAATATGCTCTGGAATATGATTGGCAGTATGCTCTATGCCCTCACCAGTATGACACTGGGCATTGTGGTCACTCGCTTAGTCGGTGATGTTGAAGGCGGGATTTTTTTATTTGCCTTTTCTACTCTGGGGCAGCAGCTCTATATTATTTCCTACTTTGGAATGCGACCGATACAGGTCACCGATATGAAACCCGTGCACACCTTTGGGGATTATCGGCGGTTTCGCTATATCAGTGCCATAGTTGCTTTGCTGGCTGGATTTGGCTACACTCTTGTTTTTGCAAGAAATTTTCATTCAATGGTGATCTGGATTGCCTTGATTTTGTACAAGGTCATTGATGGTATTGCCGATTGCTATGAGTCAGAGTTTCAAAGGCAGGGAAAATTATATATCACAGGGCAGAGCCTCTGTGCAAGAACGCTATTTTCCATTGCCATCTTTTTGATGGTATTGGCTGTGACCAAAAACTTGACCATTGCTTGTATAGCCTTTGTACCTGCCCTCTTGATTGGTCTTTGGATTTTTGCCATTCGCCCGTTAAGAAAAATCAATGAAGTGCAATGGCAGTGCATTCGAGGAAGTGTCAGGACACTCTTTCGCACCAGTGTGTGGCTGTTTGTCTCTGCATTTTTGGACTTCTATGTCTTTGCGGCGGCAAAATATGCAGTCAATGATTACCTTGGCGAGCAGGCAAACACCTATTTTTCTACGATTTTTATTCCGACCTCCGTCATCAATATGATGGCAGGGTTTGTCATTCGCCCAGTGTTGACGAAGCTTTCCCTCTATTTTGCAGAAAAAAGAAGGAAAGAATTTCGACAATTAGTGCTAAAAATTGCAGGATTGATTTTGGGATTGACCGTATTTTCTATGGGAGCAGCGGCCGTTCTTGGCATTCCTGTTCTTTCAATTCTTCTGGGAAGTGCAGGAAAAAATCTTGCTCCCTATACAGTGGCATTGGTGCTGGTAATTTTAGGTGGTGGATTCTATGCCATCTTAAATTTGATGTACTATGTGCTGGTAATTTTTAAGGCGGAGCGAGCCATCTTTGGCATCTATGTCCTTGGTTGTGTGTTAGCCTATGTTGTCTGCAATACATTGGTTAAAAGTTATGCCATCAATGGAGCTGCCATTTCCTATTGCCTAGTGATGGGGGCCATGATGCTGATGTTTATTGCGGTGGCTATATTTTTTGAAAGAAAGAGGAACAAGTCATGAAATGTGTAGATGTAATTATTCTTACCTATAAGCCAGATCAAAAATTTTTTCAACTGTTACATCGTTTAGACAGACAGAGCTTGCCACCACAAAAGATAATTGTGATCAATACAGGGAAGGAATTTTTGATGAGGAGGCAGTGGATGCCCTCCATTTGCAAACGCCAGTGGAGATACATCACATAGAGGTCGATGAATTTGACCACGGTCAGACAAGAAATCAAGCGGTAAAATACAGTCATGCACCGTATTTTATTTGTATGACACAGGATGCCCTTCCAGCCAATCAAAAGTTAATTGAACACTTGCTTGCACCAATGGATGAAGAAGTAAAATTAGTGTACGCACGCCAAGTACCAAACCAAGATGCGGGGCATATTGAGCGCTACACTAGGCAATATAATTATCCAAAGAAAAGCCAGATAAAGTCAGAGAGGACAAAAGCGGTATATGGAATTAAAAATTATTTTGCCTCCAATGTCTGTGCCGCCTATGAGAGAGAAAGTTTTGTGGAGATTGGCGGGTTTGTGCCAAAGACCATTCTCAATGAGGATATGCTCTATGCAGCCGCCTTGATGAAGAAAGGAAAAAAGGTCTGCTATTGTGCAGATGCCGTTGTATTTCATTCCCATGAATATTCGGGCTTGCGTCAATTTTCTAGAAATTTTGATATTGCGGTTTCACAAGTGCAATACAAAGATATTTTTGCTGGGCTAAAGAGCGAAAAAGAAGGTATTCGCCTTGTGCTAGAAACAGCAAAGCATCTATTTAAGATTGGTCAGGCAAAGGAAATCCCTCGCCTAGTCTATATCAGTGGCTGTAAGTATCTTGGATTTTTTATGGGAAAGCACTATGAGAAGTTGCCGAAGTGGTTGGTAAAAAAATGCAGTTCAAATAAAAAATATTGGGAGAAAAAAGATGTCTGATATTTTGGTGATTATCCCTGCCTTTAATGAGGAAGCCAATATTGAGCAAGTTGTTGAAAATTTGATTATCCATCACTCAGAGCTTGACTATGTGATTGTCAACGACGGCTCTACCGATGCCACAGCAAAGATTTGCAGGGATAAAAACTACAACATGATTGATTTGCCCATTAATTTGGGACTGGCAGGGGCATTTCAGACGGGGATGCGCTATGCCTATCAGAAAAATTATCGCTATGCTGTGCAATTTGATGGCGATGGTCAGCACCGCCCAGAATATATTCTGCCAATGAAAGAAAAGATGGATGAGGGATATGACATTGTCATTGCTTCTCGCTTTGCCAAGGAGAAAAAGAGTCTTTCCCCTCGTATGTTTGGAAGCCGTGTCATTGCGATGGCCATTTTTTTGACCACAGGAAAACGAATCAAGGATCCGACATCAGGAATGCGAATGTACAATTGCAAGTTGATTGAAAAATTTGCATTAAAATTAAACTATGGGCCAGAGCCAGATACAGTCTCCTACTTAGTGAAACAGGGAGCCCATGTGGCGGAGGTGCAATGTCATATGCAGGAACGAATGGGTGGCATCAGTTATCTCACGCCGTGGAATGCAGGAAAATATATGCTTCGTATGTTGACTTCTATTCTATTTATTCAAAATTTCAGAAGTAGAAAATAGGGGGAAGAAAAAATGACATTGACTTTGCGAATTTTGTTGATTCTGTCATCAGTATTGGCCTCTTGTACTGTTATTCGGCGAATAAGAAAATCGAAGATGCAGATTGATGATGCGGTATTTGGGTTTTATTTTCTTTGGTCTTAATTGTTCTGGCTGTCTTTCCGCATATCATCTATTGGATTTCTATTCGCACAGGGATACAGTCACCTGCCAATCTATTGTATCTACTCATCATCTTTGTGCTGATTATGAAGATTTTTTCAATGAGCATCAAGTTGTCGATATTGGAGAGTAAGATTACAAAACTTGCACAGGATACAGCACTAGAAAAAATAGAGAAATAAGTTATGGGAAGAATGAGGGATTGTGGAAAGGTTTTTGGTTTTCACAGTCTCTTTTTTATTTGTAAAGAAAATGAAAGAAATGTTAAAAAAAAACAACAGAATCCAGAAAATTTAGTGTTATAATACAAATTATAAGAAGAAAAGATAAATAAAGGAGGGGCATTATGAAAAAGAAATTTGGTTATTTATTGGCAGTGGCCTTGCTGGGAGCCGCAAGCATCAGCACAGCGACCACTACTTACGCCTATGCAGGTGGCGGATGGAAGCGAAACAATGTTGGCTGGTGGTGGGAAGACAGTAATCGGTCCTATCCTCGAAGTCAGTGGAGACTGATCAATCACAAATGGTATTATTTTCATTCCAGTGGGTATATGGCTCATGATCAGTGGATTGGCGGAAAGTATTATGTCGGCGAAGATGGAGATATGTATGTCAACAGAGTCACTCCAGACGGATATATGGTAGATGGAAGTGGAAAGTGGATACCGAATTATTATGACAAAAATTTACATAAGCGTTTTTCAACACCTGAGTTGCATGCAGAGTTGGTGAGGGATAAAGGAAATTATTATGAATGTTTAGTCAATATAGATGGAATGTATAATGGCTATGATATAGATGATACCTATAGAAGTATTGTACGCCTTTCAAAAAAAGCAAAAGTGCATTGGGATGAGAAGAATGGAAAAGGTGAGAAACTGGTATCACTAAACGATTACATGAAAAGACATTCAAATGTGCGAATGATTGATCCAAAAGTAGATAAAAATGGTTATATCATTTCGTTTAGTGATGCCAATGCAAGTTAAGTTAAGTTCATTGCTATTGTGGAACTGATGTAGAAAAGATTCTTTGTCAAATATTGGGGGGTGATTTTTAACCCCCTCTTTTTTGTAAAGAAAACGAAAGAAATGTTTAAAAAAAAACAATAAAATCCAGAAAATTTAGCGTTATAATATAAACGATAAGAAGAAAAAGTAAATAAAGGAGGGGCATTATGAAAAAGAAATTTGGTTATTTATTGGCAGTGGCCTTGCTGGGAGCAGTAAGCATCAGTACAGCGACCAGCACTTACGCCTATCCAGGTGGTGAATGGAAGCGAAATAATGTTGGTTGGTGGTGGGAAGATGCCAATCAATCCTATCCTCGAAGTAAGTGGAGACTGATCGATCACAAATGGTATTATTTTCATTCCAGTGGGTATATGGCTCATGATCAATGGATTGGCGGAAAGTATTATGTCGGTGAAGATGGAGATATGTATGTCGACAGAGTCACTCCAGACGGATATATGGTAGATGGAAGTGGAAAGTGGATACCAAATTATTATGACAAAAATTTACATAAAGTTTTTTCAACAGTAAATGTTTTTGCAGATCGTTTGTTGATGAAAGATAAGGGAAATTACTATGAATGTGTAGTCAATGTAGATGGTGCGGATGAGGAATCTGATATGGGAAACAATTATCGCACAATCGTTCGACTTTCAAAAAATGCAAAGGTGAGTTGGGATGGAAAAGATGGAAAAGGAGTTAGAATCATTCCATTGAGCAAGTATATGAAAGATCGAGTTTACTTACGCATGGGAAATCCAACATTGGATAAGAAAGGGTATATTATCGGCTTTGGTGATGACTTTGCTAGTTAGTATTGCTGTGAAATTGATCTAAGTAGAAAATCATATGGTCTTTGTAGAACAGATAACAGGGAAAAGAAGGAGAGTTTTCAAGCGTTTGGCTTGGAGGCTCTCTTTTTTGTATTGCAAAATGTATTTTAATTAAAACATATATAAAAAGAAGGTTGAATTTGTGCCGCTGGAATGTTACGATACTGATAATTCATAGAAACATACTTTTTTAGTATGTAATATATGATAATAAAGAGGATCGTGAGGAGGTAGTCTATGGTTGAATTGATAAAGTCCATGTTAAAGATTGGCACCATTGGATTTGGTGGTGGAAATGCGTTGATTCCCGTCATTGAGTCTGAGGTTGTGGAAAATAAAAAGATGGTTTCAAAAGCAGATTATGATATGGATGTGGTTTCAGCCTGTGTCACACCGGGAGCACTTCCTGTGGAGATTGCTGCAGGTGTGGGCAAGAGAGCAAAGGGAAACCTTGGTATGGTTGTGGCTGCAACAATGATGGCTTTGCCAGGGGCATTGATGACCATTGCTTTTCTCCTCTTTCTTGGAGGTGGAGACAAGGAGCTGAGCACCATTCGCTACCTTTCACTTGGAATTATGGCATTTTTGAGCAGTATTCTTGTTCACTATATTGTAAAGAGTATGTGCGGTGTCAGTCAAAGAGAAAGAAGTATTGCGATCATTATTCTGTTTGTTGTTTTTATCTTGAGTGCAGAAAAAAATATTTATAAACTTTTTAACCTCCATAAAACAGCAATTTTTGGCTTGTCCACACTAAAAATTTTGGGATTATCCTTTTTTATTATGCTCTATACTGGTTGTAAATGGACAAGAAAAAATCTTGTGGTGGTTTCAGTTTTGACCCTGTGCTTTTTATTTGGGAATTCAAAGTACATTCTTTTTCCTACCTATTTGGCTATGTTGATATTGGCAGTTTGGAGTGTGGTCAGTGAGGTGAAGGCACATCAGGGAATGAAAAGAGTAAATTTTTGTGAATTGTGGAAAGAGATAGGGATTTGGTTTGGCTTGATTGTCTTGGCGAGTGTACCTGCTCTACTGATAGACAGAGGAAGTGTCCTTTATTTGGCTAAAGGATTTTTCTCTTCTGTGATTTCCTTTGGTGGTGGAGATGCCTATTTGACGGTGGCCGATAACTTATTTATCAATGACCAAATGCTCAATGTCAATGAGTTTACCACCTCTTAGTTCCCATTGCCAATGTGCTTCCTGGGTCGATTCTTTGTAAGGTGTTGACTGGAGCGGGATATATGATTGGAATTCGAACAGGATATGCACAGGCTTTTGCTTTGGCTTTAGCAGGATTTGTTATCAGCGTTTCTGCCTCAGGAATGGTCTTTGGTGTGATTGGTTGGGTATTTCGAAGTTTTCAGGGTGTGAGTGTGTTAGAAAAAGTGAATCAATGGATTCGACCAATTATTTCTGGTTTGTTACTCAATGTGATGCTTACCATGGTGCAGACAAATATTGATACAGGTCTTTCCGTCGGGGCGAGCAAGGATATTGTGGTGATGTTTACGTCAATGATTATTGTTCTAAATATGTTAATGATGCACAGAAAGAAAATGAATCATTTGATTCCAATGGCAATGTCTGCTGTCCTTGGATTTGGAATTGTATTATTTTGATGAGGGAAGAGGAAGGTTCAATGGATTTTGAAGTAAAAAAAATAAAAACTAAGATATTGATTGTTGGCGGTGGAACAGCTGGTTGCTATGCTGCATTGAGTATATCAAGAAAAGAAAAGGTTGATGTGGTCATTGCCGAAAAGGCAAATATTATTCGAAGTGGTTGTCTGGCCGCTGGAGTCAATGCACTCAATGCCTATATTTCTAAGGGACATGTGCCCAATGACTATGTGGAGTATGCAAAAAAGGACGGAGAGGGAATTGTTCGACCTGATTTGTTGTTGACGCTTGCCGAGCTTTTTAATGAAGTCACTGAGGACTTAGAGAAAATGGGGCTGGTTATTCTCAAGGATGAAAACGGAGAGTATGTCACCAGAGGCTGGAGAAATGTCAAAATTAATGGAGAAAATATTAAGCCATTGTTGGCGGATGCCGTCTCATCTCTTGAAAATGTCAAAGTTTTTAATCAAGTCAATATCACGGATTTAAAGCTTGGCATAAGAGATGGAAAAAAGGCAGTGGTTGGTGCCGTTGGCTTTGGGGTGAGAAAAAAGGAAATTTATGATATTGATGCAGATGCTGTGATTATTGCCACAGGTGGTGCAGCAGGACTTTACCGACCAAATAATCCGGGATTTTCAAGACATAAGATGTGGTATTCTCCATTTAACACAGGTGCTGGTTTTGCTATGGGGCTTCGTGCAGGGGCAGAGATGACCACATTTGAAAATCGCTTTGTGGCTCTTCGCTGTAAGGACACCATTGCACCGACGGGAACCATTGCACAGGGCGTAGGGGCAAAGCAGGTCAATGCCAATGGAGAGATTTATGAGCAAAAATATGGCATTACCACACCACAAAGAATTTATGGAACGGTGGAAGAAAATCGTCAGGGTAAGGGCCCATGTTATTTAAAGACTAGTGGAATCACGGATAAGCAGGAAGACGAATTATATAAGGCGTACTTAAATATGGCACCTTCTCAGACACTCAAGTGGATCGAGGAGGGGAGAGGGCCAAAGGCAAAAGATGTGGAAATTGAAGGAACAGAGCCCTATATCGTTGGTGGTCACACAGCGAGTGGCTACTGGGTAGATACACATAGACAGAGTACAGTAAGTGGTCTATTTGCAGCAGGAGATGTCGCTGGAGGTGCACCACAAAAGTATGTGACAGGTGCATTGGCTGAGGGAAAGATTGCAGGAGAGAGTGCTCTTGATTATGTAAAAAAGGCCGGTGTGATTCAAGAAATGTGTGCACAGGAGTGGATGCAGGAATATCAGAGGCATTTTGAGAAAAGTCATTCAATGATGACTTGGGAGGATGTCGAAGAGGCGATGCAAAAGGTGATGGACGAATATGCGGGAGGCATTGCCATGGGCTATCGCTACAATGAAGCGAGACTTGAAGTGGCGAGAGAAAAGATCAAAAATCTACAAGCACAGGTTGAAAATCTATTTGCAAAGGATATGTTTGACCTTCTTCACATCTATGAAGTGAGAGAGAGACTTTTGGTCTGTGAGGTATTAATTGAACATCTCTTTGCTAGAAAGGAAACAAGATGGCATATCTTTGGAGAAAATGCTGATTATCCTGAGAAAGACCAAGCATTTGATGGATATATTAATTCAAAGATTGTAGATGGAAAAGTAGAAATTGTATTTCGAGATTTAGTTGGAGGGCATTATGAGCATACGAATTGATCAAAGGGAATGTATAGGATGTCAAAGATGTGTGAATGCTTGTCCTGGAAATTTGATTGATCTCAACGAAAATGGCAGGGCAAAAATTGAAATGGTCAGAGATTGTTGGGGCTGTACATCCTGTATGAAGGAATGCCCAGTGGCAGCAATTCACTTTTTCTTGGGAGCTGATATCGGCGGAAGAGGTTCTCAAATGACGATTCGAAAAGACCATGATTTGTATCGCTGGGAAGTCGAATTTTTAGATGGAAGTCAAAAAGAAATCGTTGTGAATAGAAAAAATTCCAATACCTATTAGAAGAAAGGAAGAAAAAAATGAGCAAGTTATCGCATCTTGATGTTTTGGAGGCAGAGGCAATCTATATTATTAGGGAAGTGGCAGCAGAGTGTGAAAATCCAGTGATGTTGTACTCAATTGGAAAGGATTCATCGGTGATGTTACATTTGGCCTTGAAGGCCTTTTATCCAGAGAGACCACCATTTCCATTTATGCACATCAACACAGGATGGAAGTTTCAAGAGATGATTCGATTTAGAGATGAGCAGGTCAAGAAATATGGATTAGATTTTATTGAATATATGAATGAAGATGGCGTAAAGGCAGGGATCAATCCCTTTGACCACGGTGCGTCTTATACTGACATTATGAAGACACAGGCCCTAAAGCAGGCACTCACCAAATATGGATTTGATGCTGCATTTGGTGGCGGAAGAAGAGATGAGGAAAAATCAAGAGCAAAGGAGAGAATTTCTCCTTTAGAAATGCTTCTCATGCGTGGGATCCAAAGAATCAAAGACCAGAGATGTGGAAGTTATACAATACACAGATTCACAAGGGCGAGAGCATGAGAGTCTTCCCAATCTCAAACTGGACAGAGAAGGATATCTGGCAATATATTCAAAGAGAAAAGATTGATATTGTTTCTTTGTACTATGCACAAGAAAGACCTTATATTGAGCGAGAAGGAAATATTATTATGATTGATGATCATCGCATTGTTGGCAAACTCAATATTCAGCCAGAAGATATTCACAGAGATAAGATTCGATTTAGAACACTGGGTTGTTATCCATTGACAGGAGGAATTAAGTCAGAGGCTAACACTTTAGATGAGATTGTGGAAGAGACTTTGGGCGCTGTGGAGTCAGAAAGAACAAGCCGTGTCATTGACCATGAAGCAACGGGAAGTATGGAGAGAAGAAAGAGAGAGGGGTATTTCTAAAATGAATGGATTATTAAAATTTATTACTTGTGGCAGTGTCGATGATGGAAAGTCAACCTTAATTGGTCATCTTCTCTACGATGCAAAGTTGATTTATGCCGATCAAAAAGAGGCACTTGCACTGGATTCCAAGGTGGGAAGCAGAGGTGGAAAGATTGACTATTCCCTTCTTCTTGATGGATTGATCGCCGAGAGAGAGCAGGGAATTACGATTGATGTGGCCTATCGCTATTTTACAACGGACAGACGCAGTTTTATTTGTGCCGATACACCAGGACATGAGGAGTACACAAGAAATATGGCATGTGGTGCATCCTTTGCCGATCTGGCCATTATCCTTGTGGATGCAAAGCAGGGGGTATTGACACAGACAAGAAGACATGCTAGAATTTGTTCTTTGATGGGTATTCGCTATTTTATTTTTGCTCTCAATAAGATGGATCTTGTGGGTTATCAAAAGGAAAGGTTTGATGAAATTCAAAGTGACATTGCAAAATTGCAACAAGAGGTCGGACTTGAAAATGTTGTCATTATCCCTGTTTCTGCAACAGAGGGAGATAATATCACCATTCGCTCAGAAAATATGCCTTGGTATACTGGACCTACGCTTCTTTCCCACTTGGAGGAAGTGGATGTGACAGAGGCGACAGAAAATGAACAGGGATTTTATATGCCAGTGCAAAGAGTTTGTCGTCCAAATCATGAATTTCGAGGATTTCAGGGACAGATTGAACATGGTCAGGTCAAAGTTGGGGATTTGGTTGTGAGTTTGCCAAGCAAAGAAAGTGCTCATGTCAAGAGTATTTTGGTTGCAGGAAAAGAGGCAGACCATGCGTTTGAAGGGCAACCTGTGACCATTCAGTTGGATAAGGAAGTGGATGTTTCCAGAGGCTGTGTCATTGAGAAGGATTCCAATTTAAAGATTGCCAGCACATTTACCACCAATATTTTGTGGATGGATGACAATAAGCTTGAGGCGGGAAAAAACTTTATGATCAAGCTTGGAACAAAGAAAATTCCAGGCATTGTGACCAAGATCAATTACCGAATTGATGTCAACACAGGTGAGCATATCAATGCCAAAGAGCTTGAAAAAAATGAACTTGCGGTGTGCGAGGTCGCAACCAGTGAGCCAATTATTTTGGACACCTTTAAGAATCACAAGACACTTGGAGAGTTGATTTTTATTGACCGAATCACAAATATGACCTCAGCCTGTGGCGTGGTTTTGGAAGTGGGAGAAAAGAAAAATGTAGTTCTTCCTGTTTCAAAGGGTATGCGTGCGGCTTTGAATTGGCAGAGTCCATTGGTCATTGGTTTCTCACTAGAGAATGTGGATGAAAATGAAATCCATCAAGCAGAAAATTTATTGCTTAGAAGTAGTCGCCATACCTATACTTATAGACCGGAGGGAAATGAGGACTATGTCAAGGTGGTTGAGCATCTTGTTGATGCTGGTCTTGTGGTATTGCTTGTGCTTGATTCCTATAGGGAAGAGGCAAAAGAATTAGAAGTGAATGAAAATTATAAGAGATGGTCTGAGGTGAGAAAAGACAGTGACAGTGCAGATGCGATATTTGCAAGAGTGCAGTCTCTCACCATGCTCAACAATATTATGGGACCGGACAACTGGATTATTTAAGGGGATAAAGATAGATGGGAGAGAATTTAATCGAAAGTTTTAGGAAAGAGTTGCCAACATTTTTTAAGGCCGCAAAGGAATATTTTGATGGGGAGTTGCCAAAGAAAGACTACAAGGGAATCTCCGGTGGTTTTGGATGCTATGCACAGAGAGAAGACGACAAATGTATGTTGAGACTTCGAATGACGGCAGGCTCAATGCCAAAGGACAAGCTAAAGTTTATCGTGGACTCCGCAAAAAAATATCATATTTCAAAGATTCATTTTACAACTTGTCAGGCTGTTCAGTTGCATAATCTAGGCTACAAGGCGTTGACTGAGCTTGCCGAGGCAGGGTATGATCATGGCATTATTACTAGAGGAACTGGCGGTGACAATCCAAGAAATACGATGTGCTCTCCACTATCTGGAGTAGAAAAGGGAGAATACTTTGATGTTATGCCCTATGCCAAGGCAGCAGGGGAGTATGCTCTCACCCTAATTCATCAAGGAAAGATTCCAAGAAAGTATAAGGTTGTATTTTCCAATTCGCCAAAGAATGCCTCTCACGCCACCTTCCACGACATTGGATTTGTGGCAAGAAGTGATGGAAAGTTTGATGTTTATACCTCTGGCGGTCTTGGCCCAAATCCAAGAATGGGCGTGCTGATTGACGCGGCAGTTGATCCAAAGGATATTTGTTACTATATCTATGCACAGTGGAAGACCTTTAGTGAACATGGAAATTACCAAAACCGAGGAAGAGCAAGAACTCGCTATCTCATTGAATTGTGTGGAGGCGAGGAAGAATATAAAAAGGTTGTGTATCAAAATTTGGCCGATATCAGGAAAAGGGAAGATTTGACTCTTCATATTCAGCCAAGTGTAGTGACAAAGACAGGTGATGGCACAACAATTGAAGGAGATAGAGTCTTTGCACAAAAGCAAGAAGGGCTCTATGCGGTAGAATGGCATACCGTTGGTGGCTGTCCACAGGTCGATGAATTGGAAAAATTATATGAGACCATCAAGGACTTTGAAGATGCCGAGGTGAGACTTGGCTCCTATGAGACGGCCTATATTATTAACTTGACCGCATCTGAGGCAAAAAAAGTTTTGGAGGTCACCAAGGACAGTGCAGTAGTGAGTGAGTTTGAGCATTCAGTAAGTTGCATTGGTGCTTCTATTTGTCAAGTTGGTCTTCGAAATTCACAGGCCTTGTTGCGAGCTTGTGTCGATGCTGTTCGAGAAGCAAAGCTTTCAAAAACGGCACTTCCACTCTGCCATATCAGCGGTTGTCCATCTTCTTGTGGAACACATCAGATTGGTGTGATTGGATTTCGAGGTGCTGCAAAGAAGGGAAAACCTGCCTATCAGTTGACCATCAATGGCGATCACTACCAAGGAAAAGAGCGGTTTGGTGATGTGGTTGGCGACATCTTTGAGGAAGATGTTCCTAGATTTTTGGTTAAACTCGGTCAGACCGTAGACCAGAGTAATTTGAGTTTTTATGAGTGGAACAAAAAGAATCCGGATGCTGTGGTAGAAGTGGCAAGGGAATTTCTTGTGGAATAGAATATTTGTAGGCAATGCCAGCAGTTATTTGATAAATGATTGCTGGTATTTTTTTGAATATAAGTTAGTATAGGCTATTTTTATATTATATATAAAATAAAAATATAGATAGTATATGTATATATTATTGTTTTTTGAATGATATGTTATTTTTTTAAAATCAAATTGAAAGGACATATATGAAAAAGTCGTTATTTAGGTGGAGAGATATCTTGGAGTTATCACTTTTGTATGGAATTTGTTTTATGGTAAATTTTGCATTCCATTATACAAGTAGATGGAATTTAACAGAATATAGCATGGTTGAAGAGTTCTTGGAAAATTTGTTCATTTATCGTAAATGCTTTCTTTTTGTTATTACACTTGTTACCATAACATTTCACTATCAGATGTTAGGCAGAAAGAAGGATGAAATACATTGTAAAATACTTGTAGGTGATACAAGAAAAAACATTATTTTGCGAAATATAGTTCACAATTTTATCATATTGTCGACAATAACAGTAGTGTTTATCGCATTGGATATTTCTTTTGGTTTCGAAGTCATTAGCGATGTTTATTGCTTTTGTATTTTTGCAATCTATATATTTGTTGGCACAATACAGGTGAAGAGACTATGAAAAATTTTAGCTTTTTTATTAGGAAGATATTTTTACGGCGATGGATTCTTATTGTTACGATTATTCCATTTCTGTTTGTGGCGAATTACTTAGTATTTATTGTAGCTCGCTCATTTATGTCTACAGTTCAAGGATACCAAGAAATGCAAAAGCTCAACCAAGAAGGAACTTATATTGGAAGAGAAGATGCAGATCACATGATAAATTTTGATATTGTTACAAACGAAAAAATGCATGATATCTATACATATTTAGATAATCATTTTCGCTATGGACTGTATAGTGATGGAATGATAGCGTCAATATCAAATCGCTATGGCATAGAAGTTTCGCTTAATTATATTAATGAAGCTTTGTATCAACAAAATTTGTTTAAAATATCAGATGGAGTCGATTTATCCTTTGACTATTCAATAAAAGATAAAATTCCTGTACTTGTTGGTGAAGGATTAAGAAGAGATTATCCTATAGGAACAGAAATCCGATTGAAGGAGCCATCTCTAAAAAGAGATGTGATTTTTACAGTTTGTGGAGTGTTAAAGAAAAATACAAGTCATTCTAATTTTTATACTCTAAGCTCGAAGAAGTACTATAATTTTTCGATACTTGTGCCAGTGAATAAGGAGTTTATTCAAAATGCACAGAGGGGATTTGGAGTCAATGCAATAATGAATTTGGTTATTTTTGACTCGACAAGAGAAAAGTTGGAAAAATTTAATGAGCTTATTCAAAAGAATTTAGAGGCAAGATTTAAATTTTCTACTCAGGATGAAAACTATGAGTTTTTCAACTATTATGTGGCATCTTTGGAAATTATTTTTTCTATTACATTCGTTATACTGATTGTTGTTGTTGCGTTGTCAATTTGGAACACATTGGCAAGTATTCGATTGATGATTAAGGATTTTTCTATTCATTTGTTTGTTGGATTGAGTTATTCAAGATTGAGATTTATGTTGTATGGATATATTGGACTGTTATTATTTGTGAGTTGGGTAGCAGTTTTTTTGTGTACAGTAGCTGATCGCTATAGAGCTTGGGCAGAAAAAATCACATTTTTTGTTACCTATGGTGTGTTTGGATTAATTGGAATGGATTGGTTGGCCTTATTGGTAACGATGGGATTTGATATCGCACTTGCAGTGATGATGGTAGAATTGATGATGAGAAAAATCAAAAAAATTCCAATTTCTTTGGGAGTAATGCAATGAGAAGTATGATAGATATTCAGATTGAGGAGAAAACATTTACAAAGTCAAAACTTTCGATTTTAAAAGGTTTTTCAATGCAAGTTGAAGCTGGGGAAAAATTGGCCATTGTGGGAGAATCTGGTGTGGGCAAGAGTTCTTTGCTCAATATTTTAGGATTATTGGATCGGGATTATCGTGGAGAATACTATCTTTTTGGGGAGAAGACGAATGAGTTGGATGAGAAGGTGCTCGCAAAATGGAGAAATCAAAGAATTGGATTTGTCTTGCAAGAATCAGCAATGATTAATAGTCTGACTGTGGAGAAAAATATTCAACTGCCTTTTTTATATATGGAATCTAAGGATAGAAATTCTTTGCTTGAAAATTTTACTCAGATTGTAAAAGAGATAGGAATTGAATCTATCTTACAGAAAAAACCACTCGACTGTTCGGGAGGAGAACGAGCTAGGGCAGTTTTTGCCAGAGGAATTTTGATGAAACCAGAGGTTTTATTGGCAGATGAGCCTACATCCTCTTTGGATACAGAAAATAAGGAAAGAATTATTCATTCTTTATTTGAGATGAATCGAAAATTTGGAACAACCATCATTACGGTAACACATGATTTGGATATGGCCAAGCGACATGATAGAGTCATTCGTTTAGAAAAATAAAATGGCTCGATCATCAATGGGGGATTGCAAGAATTCTTGCAACCCCCTAAATTTTTCTACAGTTATCATCTTATAATCTTTCAACCACTTCGTTGAGGACCTTGCTGATGCTTTCATGCAAGACAAGATTCGCTTGGTTGTCCACATTTGTTTTTGATTTATTGATGAGAACAAGCTGATTGCCATCATAATATTGGATAAATCCAGCAGCGGGATAGACAACAAGTGAAGTTCCGCCAATAATCAATACTTCGGCATTGCGGATGTCGTGGAGGGCATCATTGATGGTATCTTCATTCAGGCTCTCTTCGTAGAGAACGACGTCAGGCTTAATGGTACCACCACAGTCACATTTTGGGATGCCGAAGGAGTGAAGAATTTTTTCAATCCCATATTTTTTCCCACATCGAATACAGGTATTTCTAAGGACACTGCCATGGAGTTCAAAAACTTTTTGACTTCCTGCCTTTTGGTGTAAGCCGTCAATATTTTGAGTGATGATGGATTTTAGTTTGCCCATTTTTTCGAGCTTGGCCAGTGCAATGTGGGCTGAGTTGGGCATGGCCTTTGGAAATAACATCTTGTCTCTGTAAAAGCGGTAGAACTCCTCAGTGTGGGAGATAAAAAAGGAATGGCTGAGAATTTTCTCTGGTGGATAAGCATAGTGTTGGTTGTAAAGACCATCTTGAGAGCGAAAATCAGGAATTCCACTTTCTGTGGAGACTCCTGCACCACCAAAGAACACAATGTTGTTACTTGCCTTAATCCATTGAAAAAGTTGTTCTATATTGTCCATAGTAAGCCCTAGCCTTTCTTTTTTTTGCGCATCTTCCTCTTTTTCTTCTTTTTGTTATAATTTGGCTTGGAGGAAGCTTTCTTTTTCTTTTTTATCCCATTTTCCTTGTTCTCTGTATTGTTGCTAGATGTTGTATCTACATCCCTATTTGGTTTTGTATCCACAGTAGATTCAGAATCTGAATTTGCCCCCGAAGGTTTGATATCGTCAAATTTTGGAATAACAATCTCCATATCTTCTATATCTTCCATATTTTCTTCGATAGTTGCTTCTATATCTTCTTCAATTTCTTCTTTCTGTAGTGGCATAAAGCTAAAGCGATACATTTTTGATTGATGACTAGAGAGAATTTGTACATACTTTCGTTTTGCAATATCTTTTTGGGAAAGTTCATCAACGGTGCCAGCACACCAAGGCTGAAAACAGATAAAGGGAGCATTTTTCTTTGGAGGACTCCATAGACCGAGTTGAGGAAAGTCAGGAAACTGAAAGACAACACCGTGTTCAAAATTTTTGTGGAGTTTGACTTTTCGCTCAGTAAATTGATCATAGAGATTTGTTCCACTGTCAAACATTTGATGGGTGAGTGGGATATCTTCTTTGTCTGCGTCAGCAAAAGAAAGGCAATATTCTTCTAATTTTTCATCGGTTTCCATTGGACAGAGGAAATTTGTATGTCCACCAATTAAAAATGGCATATCACTTTTGTTGAGATTTGAGACTGTATAACTAATCTCAAGCTCCGTTTCCCTCAGTCGAAAGGTGACAGAAAATTCAAAGTCATAGGGATAATATTGCTTTGTTTCTTCATTGCTCATTGTGGAGAGGGTGACAGAATGTGCCCCCTTTTTTGTAATTTGAAAGTCCATATCTTTAATGAGACCAAGATGGAGCATAGGATAACTTTCTGTTCCATAATTGATAAAGTCAATATCTGAGCCTATATAGGGAAAGAGAATGGGAGAAACTTTATCCCAATATTGGTCATTTTTTTGCCAGATATATTGGTGACCATCTTGATCGGTATAGGAAATAAGTTCTGCTCCTTTGGTCGTACAGGTAAAGGAGGCATAGGGATTGTTGATGGTGATATTCATAAATAACCTCTTTCTGCCAGTAATTGAAAAGTCTATAGTTCTATTGTAATCTATGAATGCAAATTGTCAAAGAGTTTTTGTGGTATAATTATAGGAAATACTATGAGTTGAGGGAGAAAAGAATGAATTTAAAAAATGTGCAAACGAAGGAGAGGATCACAGAGATTCAAAACTTATATGAAGCTGCTTTTCCGGCTAATGAGAGAAAACCTTTTGCTCTGATTCAAGAGAAGGTAAAATCTGGACAGATGGAAATTTTATCCTTTGAAGAAGGAGAAAATTTTATTGGAATGGCAATGGTAATGATGGATGAAGATTTTATTTTAATTGATTATTTTGCAATGAAAAAGGAAAAAAGAGGAGAAGGTTATGGCAGCAGGGCAATTCGTATGCTTCGGAATTATTATGCAAAAAAACGCATATTTTTAGAGATTGAGATTGTGCCAGAAAAAGTGGAGACAAGAGAAGATGAGCTGAAGGAGAGAAGAAAGAAATTTTACTTAGGCAATGGCTTAAAGGAGACAAAAGTCTATGTCAAACTCTTTGGAGTGGAGATGGAATTATTGACTTTTTCGGAGCAGATTAGTTATGAGGATTATATAGGCATCTATTTGCACATCTTTGGGGAACGCAGTCGAAAATATATACAACAAGTCGAAAAATATGATAAAATAGGAAAAAAGGATGTGGAGGTGTAAGGATGAAAATGAAAAATTTGGCAACCTTATTGGTTGCAGGAATGGCCGCTTTTTCTTTGATGGCTTGTGGCAATGGGGCAAAGAAGACAGAGACAAGTAATGCACAGAGTGCAGAAAGTTCAAAGGAAAGTTCTGCACAGACAACACAGGCAAGTTCCAGTGCACAGACAACAGTTGCACAGAGTATGGATGACAATGGCATTCGAAAGGCATTGGTTGTCTATTTTCCTGGAGTTGATGAAACGAGCACAGAGGGCGGAAAAAAGGATGTACAGGCTGTGGCAGAGATGATTAGCAAAAAGGCAAATGCCGATCAATTTGAGGTTGTGCCAGAGGCTGATTATCCAAAGACCTACGCAGAATATGCGGCACAGGTTAAGCGTGAAAAAGAGGAGAAGGCAACGCCAGCTTATTATGGCGATGTCGACGGATGGAATGATTACTCTGTGGTTTATGTTGGTATGCAGGGGGCTGATGACTCAGTTGAGCGTGTGATGGCTAAGTTTATTCAGGATCACAAGTGGGATGGAAAGACCATTATGCCATACTATACAGCAAGTGAAGGAAAGAAGGCCACAGAGGAAGTAAAAGACTTAGCTAAGGGAGCAAATGTAAAGGAGGCAACACAATTTACACATAGTCAGATTACAGGAAGTAGTTTTGACCACGACATTGTTGATTTTGTGGATAAGATGAGTAAGTAAGAAAGAAATAGACAGAAGGCGTGTAAAAATGATTTCTGATTTTTTACACGCCTTTAAGATGCAGAGGCATTTTTGCACAAAAAGCAACGCACTGAGTGTGTTGCTTTTTGTTTATTCGCTAAATGCCATTTTATTTAATTGTGTAGATTTTGCCATGCCACTATCAGCTCCTCGAGGTTGTCTTAATGATAGTGCTTCAATCTCTTCCATACTCATTGTAGATGATATAGATTGCAAAACCTCTTTAAGTCGAGAATTTATCTTACTATTTTTGCTTCTGCTCTTCTAATTATTCCTTGACAAGCAACAGGTGAAATATAAATTTCTTCTGGTGCATCGGCTGAGATAATATCTTTCATGTATAATATATATATCATATATTCAATATAAAAATCATTATAAACTTAGAAAAAAATCATTATATAATTATTTTTTTGTAAGAGAATTATATGTACATAAGGCATTAAAGCTATGCTCCTTTTTAGGCTCTGCCTTTTTATAAATTTATAGTTGATAAATATTTATATTAGTTGTATGATTATACAATCAAAAGATGTGGAGGCAAATATGATAAGAGTAGGGATTGTTGGAGCAACGGGATATGCGGGAGCAGAATTAGTTCGGCTCTTGATGCAAAGAGATGATATAGAAATTGTTTGGTATGGTTCAAGAAGCTACATCCATCAAGATTTTGCATCGATATATAAAAATTTATATCATATTGTGGAAGAAGATTGTAAAGATGATGATTTGCATCAAACTGCAGAAATTGCAGATGTGATTTTTACAGCAACACCACAGGGTTTTTTGTCAGGAAAACTAGATGAAGAAATTTTGAGGAAGGCAAAAGTCATTGATTTGTCAGCAGACTATCGAATTAAGGATGTCAAGACTTATGAAAAATGGTATAAGATCGAGCATTTATCTCCACAATTTATTGAGGAGGCGGTGTACGGGCTGCCAGAGATCAATAGAGAAAAAATAAAGAACGCAAGATTAATTGCCAATCCAGGTTGTTATCCAACTTGTTCCTTTTTAAGTATTATGCCACTGGCAAAAGCAGGGCTGATTGATATGTCTTCCATTATTATTGATGCCAAGTCAGGAACAAGTGGTGCGGGACGAAGTGCCAAGGTAGACAATCTGTTTTGCGAAGTTAATGAAAATATCAAGGCCTATGGTGTGACAACACATCGCCACACGCCAGAGATTGAGGAGCAATTGGGTAGGATCTCTGGAAAGGAGACCATCATTAGTTTTACACCCCATCTTGTGCCGATGATGAGAGGAATTTTGGTGACGGCCTATGCGAGCTTGACAGAAAAGGTGAGCATTGAAAAAATCAGAGAAATTTATGAACATACCTATGCCAATGAAGAATTTGTTCGTGTGCTCAAAGAAGGAGATTGTCCACAGACAAGATTTGTCGAGGGCAGCAATTTTGTCGATGTCAATGTAGTGCTCGATGAGAGAACAAATCGAGTTGTGATGATGGGGGCAATGGACAACTTGGTCAAGGGTGCTGCAGGACAGGCAATGCAGAATATGAATATTTTGTTTGGATGCAAAGAAAACACGGGATTGAAGCAAATTCCGATGTTTCCATAATTGATGGAGGAAGTGTTTTGGTAACAGTAAGAGCAATGAAGGAGAGCGATTATCAGCAGGTGCGAGATGTTTGGGTGAATACAAAGGGGTTTAAAATTCGCCTAATTGATGATGGACAGGAGCGAATTTGTCGCTTTTTGCGAAGAAATCCAGGACTGAGCTGTGTGGCTGTGGCGGATGGAAAAATTGTGGGTAGTATTTTGTGTGGGCATGATGGCAGAGAGGGATCATTTTATCATGTCTGTGTGAGAGAAGAATATCGACAGCGTGGCATTGGAGAAGAGATGGTCAATTATTGTCTGGCGAAATTGGAAGGGGAAGAAATTTCTAGAGTTAGTCTCATTGCCTTTACACAAAATGAAGTTGGCAATCAATTTTGGAAGAAATTGGGATGGAATATCCGAAAAGATAGCAATGGATACGACTATATGATCAATGATGACAATATTGCAAGAATAGTGTAGTAGTATAGAGAAAGGATAAAAAGTTATGGGAAAGATAACAAAAATCGAAGGCGGTGTCACGGCGGCAAAGGGATTTTTTAGTGCAAGCTGTATGGCACAAATTAAGTATACTGATCGACTGGATATGGCCATGGTCTATTCAAATTCTCCATGTGTCAGTGCAGGAACATATACGACTAACTTAGTCAAGGCAGCACCTGTAGTTTGGGACAGAAAGATTACTGATGGCGATGGAATGGTGCAGGCCATTGTGGTGAATGCAGGTATTGCCAATGCCTGTACAGGAAAAGAAGGACTTGATTATTGCGAGCAGACAGCCAATGAGGCAGCCAGTGTGCTTGGCATTAAGCCAGAAGAAGTCTTGGTTGCCTCTACAGGTGTGATTGGAAAGCAGTTGCCAATGGAAAAGATTAAGGCAGGTGTGCACAAGTTAAAAGAGAATTTATCGGATAGTCTAGAGAGTGCAAGCTTGAGTGCAGAGGCCATTATGACTACGGATACGATAAAGAAGGAGATTGCCCTTGAGTTTGAAATTGCAGGGACAAAGTAAAGATGGGCGGAATGTGCAAGGGTTCAGGCATGATTCACCCAAATATGTGTACAATGCTTGGCTTTGTGACCACAGATATTGCCATTGACAAGGTTTTACTTCTTAAGGCTCTTCGAGAAGATGTTGTGGATACCTTTAATATGGTCAGTGTTGATGGTGACACCTCAACAAATGATTCCTTTATTGTTCTTGCCAATGGTCAGGCAAAGAATAAGCTCATTGACAGTGAGGGAGAGGACTATACGACATTTAAGGAAGCTCTACATCAAATCAATGTGGAACTAGCTAAGATGATGGCAGGTGATGGCGAGGGAGCGACGGCACTTTTTGAAGTCAAGGTTGTCGGTGCACAGTCAAAGGACCAGGCGAGAACTCTGGCAAAGTCAGTAGTAACTTCCTCTTTGACTAAGGCAGCCATCTTTGGACATGATGCCAACTGGGGAAGAATTCTCTGCGCTCTTGGATATTCTGGAGAGAAGTTTGATCCCGATCATATGGAACTTTGGTTTGAGAGCAATGAAGGAAAAATTTTGATCTATAAAGACGGCAGTGCGGTTGATTTTAGCGAGGAGGATGCCACTAATATTCTTTCAGCCAAGGAAGTGAGAGCATTAGTAGATATTCAAATGGGAGAGGAGACAGCCACAGCTTGGGGTTGTGACTTGACCTATGACTATATTCGAATTAATGCCGATTATAGAAGTTAGAGGAGAAGCAAGATGGATTTAAGTATTATGCAAAAGGCACAGGTGTTGATTGAGGCCATTCCCTATATTCAGCGATTTAATCGAAAGGTCATTGTTGTCAAATATGGTGGTTCGGCTATGCTTGATGATGAATTGAAAAAGCAAGTCATTCAAGATGTTGTTTTGTTAAAATTAGTTGGGTTTAAGCCGATTATTGTGCATGGCGGCGGAAAAGAAATTAGCAAGTGGATTACTAAGGTGGGGATGGAGCCAAAGTTTATCAATGGTCTTCGTGTGACGGATGAGCCGACAATGGAAATTGCAGAGATGGTATTAAATCGTGTAAATAAAAGTTTGGTTCAATTGGTAAGTGACCTAGGTATCCGTGCAGTCGGAATTAGTGGAAAAGATGGAAATTTATTGGAATGTGAAAAGAAATTGAGTAAGGGCGAGGACATTGGTTTTGTTGGTGAGATTACTAAGGTCAATCCACAATTAATTGATGACCTAATCGAAAAAGATTTTTTACCCATTATTTGCCCGATTGGCTATGACAACGAATGTCACAGCTACAATATCAATGCAGATGATGCTGCCTGTGCCATTGCAAAGGCTGTGGGGGCAGAGAAACTGGCCTTTTTGACCGATGTGGAAGGAATTTATCGCGATTTTTCAGATAAGAGTTCATTGATTTCAGAGATGACTGTGGAAGAAGCGAGAAAATTTATTCAAAGTGATGGCATTGGCGGTGGAATGATTCCAAAGTTGACCAATTGCATCGATGCCTTAGAGAGTGGTGTGAGCAGAGTGCATATTCTGGATGGAAGGATTGCCCATTGTCTGTTACTTGAAATTTTTACCAATAAGGGAATTGGAACAGCAATTTTGCGAGAGAGGGAGGACAATTAATGGAAGAAAATATTCAAAGGGCAGAACAGCAATTGTTAAAGACCTATAATCGCTATCCCGTAGTATTTGACAGAGGAAATGGCGTAACTTTGTATGACACTGAGGGCAATGCCTATCTTGACTTTTTTTCTGGCATTGGTGTTCAGGGACTTGGTCATCATTATCCAGGACTTCAGGAAGCAGTAAAAGAGCAGATAGATAAACTTTGGCACACCTCCAATTATTTTTATCATGAGCCAGCCATCGAGGCGAGTGAAAAACTATTAAAAGTTTCTCAAATGGAGAGAGTCTTTTTTACCAACTCTGGAACAGAGGCGATTGAAGGTGCACTAAAGATTGCTAGAAAATATGGTGTGGAAAAGCATGGGAAGGACTGTTATGAAATGATTGCGATGAATCATTCTTTCCATGGACGAACATTTGGAGCACTCTCGGTCACAGGCAATGCACATTACAGAGAGCCATTTGAGCCATTGTTGCCAGGAGTCAAATTTGCCACATACAACGATCTTCAGTCGGTAAGAGCATTGGTTTCAGAGAAAACTTGTGGTATTATTGTAGAACCATTGCAGGGAGAAGGAGGAATTCACCCAGCGACAGAAGAATTTTTAAATGGACTTAGAGATCTTGCCGATCAATATGATTTGATTTTGATTTTTGATGAAATTCAATGTGGAATGGGAAGAACAGGAAAATATTTCACTTGGCAAAACTTTGGTATCCGACCAGATGTAATGACGGTGGCAAAGGCTCTTGGAAATGGTGTGCCCATTGGTGCATTTTTGGCAGCAGGAAAGGCAGTAAACATATTAGAGCCTGGAGATCATGGAAGTACTTATGGTGGCAATCCCTTGGTCTGTGCGGCAGCAGCAAAGGTATTGGACATTTTTGAAAAAGATCAAATTCCAGAGAATGCAAAAGTGGTGGGAGAATATCTCAAAGAAAAGTTAAATACATTGTCAAAGCATCATGGACATATTATGGAATGCAGAGGGTGTGGCTTGATGCTTGGGCTTGAATTTGATGTTCCCGTGGGCGAAATTATTCAAAAAGTGCTTTTGGAAGAAAAGATGGTGCTCATCAATGCGGGCAGCCATGTGATTCGCTTTATTCCTCCTTTAGTCATTACCAAAGAAAATGTAGATGATGCAGTGGCAAGATTAGATCGTGTGTTGACCAAATTAAATTTTTAGGAGTATTTTTATGAGCATGAGGAGAAGTTCTGACAAGAGAGATCAAGTGATTGTCAGAACGAGTATCATTGGTATTGTTGCCAATATTTTTTTGGCTGGGTTTAAGTTTATGGTGGGCATTTTGACTCACTCGATTGCCATTACTTTGGATGCAGTAAATAATTTGAGTGATGTGCTCTCATCGGTGATTACCATTATTGGCACGAAACTGGCAGGAAAGTCACCAGATAAAAAGCATCCCTATGGACATGGGCGATATGAATATTTGGCAGCAATTATTATTGCTGTCATTGTGCTGTATGCCGGTATTAGTGCACTGATTGAGGCTATAAAATCTATTCTTCATCCAGCACAGGTAAACTATACACCGGTGTCACTGGTGATTGTGGTAGTGGCTGTGGTAATTAAACTTTTACTTGGAAATTATGTGGGAAGAGTGGGAAAAAAAGTGGGATCAGATGCACTAATTGTTTCTGGTGCTGATGCAAAATTTGATGCCATTATTTCAACGACTACACTATTGGCGGCAATCATCTTCTTGCTCACAGGTTTTCGACTAGAGGCCTATTTGGCAGCAGTCATCGCCATACTTTTAATTAAATCAAGTTTTGAAATGCTCAATGATACCATTAGCCTAATCCTTGGTCAGCGGGCCAATGCAGAAACTTCAAGGAAGGTGAAAGAGGTTATTCAATCGGTTCATGGTGTCAAAGCAGTATATGATTTGATTTTTAATGACTATGGCCCAAATCTAATCCTTGCGACAGCACATATTGAGGTACCTGACACTTTTAGTGCTGATCAGATTGATACAATGACAAGAGAAATTAATGATAAGGTATATCATTCCTGTAAGATTGTCATGGCAGCTGTGGGCATTTATTCAGTCAACACAAAGGATGACAAGGCAGCTGAAATTCGTAAGCAGATACGAGATATTGTGATGGGACATGAGCATGTCTTACAGATGCATGGATTTTATATTGATTTTGAGAAGATGAAAATTCAATTTGATATGATTGTGGGATTTGAGGCAAAGGATCGCCATGCGATCTATGATCATGTCAGTCAAGAAATCAAAGAAAAGTATCCAGAATTTGATGTGGAAATTGTAATGGATACAGATTACAGCGATTAATGATATAGAAGATAAAAGGGCGTGAAAAAAATGAATCTTCATTTTTTTCACGCCCTTTAGAATAAATGGGACATTAATTAGTAAAGTCCATTTTGTTCGTCTTCATAGACCTTACTCATATCTTTGGAGAGATATGGATGCTGATCGAATCCACAGCCATATCCCATGGCATCAGCATAACCTGTTTTTTTCCATCCATTTGAAGTATGCACCATTGATGTGTCCAAGAATTTGGATTGGCATGTGTCCAGTCGTATCCCATAAAGTCAAGAACTCGTCCTAGTGCTCTTGTTCCTCCTGCACAGGTGGAGACATGGGCAACAAAAAAACACCATAAGGACTCCGATAATATTTGTTAGCATCAGTTCCATACTGATTACTGAGAATATATTCTCTGTAAATAATGGATGCAGCTTTTCTGACTTTGGCTAAATCTGTAGTCAAAGAAGAATCAGAGAGAACTCGGATGGCGATCTTTCGTGCCACATCATCTGCTTGGTTGGCTTGCTCTTTGGAGCAATTCTTGTAATAATCATGTTTGGCAACAACAGCAGCGGCTCTTGCTTCATCTAGCTTAACTTGACCAGTAGAGGATTGTGTATTGCCAGAGAGCCATGCACCATCGGCACCAACCTTGTATCCATCTGGAGTTGTGGTGTTAGTGAGCATTGCACCATTTGAGCCAAGATAGTAATTGCCAATCCAGCGATTGGCGACCATTTTACCGCTGTCATCTAAGTAGTACCAAGTTCCTCTTAGATCCTTCCAGCCAGTACTCATAAATCCAAGTTGGTCAATATAGTACCAAGAGCCATTGTCATTTACCCATTCATCCTGAGCAAAGCGGCGACCATTTTGAATATAGCGCCATTTTCCATCGTCCTTGTACCAAGGGCTAGCAGCGAATACGCTGGTTGTTGTGGCGATGGTCACAGCTGCTGAAATAAGACATAAAGCTAATTTCCTCATAATGGTTTCCTCCTTTTTATTGTATATGTTCTATATTAGCTTAAGAATACTATAATTGCTCAGGGGAGTCAATAATTTATTAAGAAAAAAGAAAGAAAAAATTAAATAAATTTGAAGAACCCAAAATAGTAAGTGGACTTTTAAATCTCAGAAGAGCAAAACAATCTCCCGATACGCTAGACGAAAGGAAGGATTTAAGCTATACTTAAAAGATAGATTTATGGCTTGACCATAGAAAATGGAATAAAATGCAATCAAGAAATAGGAGAAAAGAATGGGTAAGATTACAGTAACGAATTGTGAAATTGATGGACTTTATGTTATCGAGCCAACGGTGTTTCCAGATGCAAGAGGATACTTTGTGGAAACCTACAATCAGAGAGATTTTGAGGAAGCTGGACTGAATATGAAATTTGTACAGGACAATCAGAGCATGTCTGTCAAGGGAGTATTGCGTGGGCTACATTTTCAAAAGGAGCATCCACAGGGAAAGCTTGTTCGTGTACTGCGTGGGGAAGTTTTTGATGTGGCTGTAGATTTGAGAAAACATTCAAAGACATATGGAAAATGGTTTGGCGTGGTGCTTTCGGCAGAAAATAAAAAGCAATTTTATATTTCTGAGGGTTTTGCTCATGGCTTTTTGGTATTATCCGATGAGGCAGAGTTTGCCTATAAGTGTACAGATTTTTATCATCCAGGCGATGAGGGTGGAATTATTTGGAATGATCCATCTATTGGAATTGAATGGCCAATTGCAGAGGGAATGGAAATTAATTTATCAGAAAAAGATACAAAGTGGAATGATTTAGCACATACATTCCATTTTTCATAAGGAGCAAAGATGAAGAATCTCATTGGACTGTTCAAGGATTTGCAAAAGAATAGAAAATTGATTTGGGAACTGGCAAAGGCAGATTTTAAAAAGCGTTTTGTAGGTTCTTATTTTGGCATTGTGTGGATGTTTGTGCAACCAGTTGTCACGGTATTTATTTATTTTGCCATCTTTCAGATGGGATTTAAAAGTGTTCCTCCAGTGCCGGGAGCGCCCTATGTTCTTTGGCTTGTGCCAGGAATTGTACCTTGGTTTTACTTTGCTGAGGCAATGAACACGGGGACAAGTTGCTTGCAGGAGTATGATTATCTCGTTAAAAAAGTAGTTTTCAATGTTCAAATTTTGCCAGTAATTAAGTTGATTTCTTGCTTAATTGTGCATGGCATTTTTGTACTCATTATGATAGGAATGTATTTTTGCTTTGGTCGTTTACCAAAGGTTACTTGGATACAGCTCATTTATTATACCTTTGCTTTATCCTTATTTGTGCTTGGTTGGACACTCATTACGGCATCCATCAATGTATTTTTTAAGGATATGGCACAGATTGTCAGCATTGCCTTGCAATTTGGTATGTGGCTTGTGCCGATTATGTGGGATCCAACAATGTTTCAAAATCGACCTGCGTGGTTGGATAGTGTGTTAAAGATCAATCCAATTTATTACATTGTCATGGGATACCGAGATAGTATGCTTCAGGGAAATTGGTTCTTTGAGCGTCCAATGCTCACCATTTATTTCTGGATTTGGACAATCGTCATGCTCATGATTGGATTGAAAGTATTTCATAAACTGAGACCACATTTATCAGATGTATTGTAGTGTGGGGGGAGAAAAGGATGCAAAATAATCTTGCGATATCCGTGCAGGATGTCACGAAAGTATATCGACTGTATGACAAGCCGATTGATCGATTAAAGGAGGCGTTAAGCCCAACCCATAAAGAGTACCACAAGAAGTTCTTTGCACTTGATAAAATTAGTTTTGATGTAGAAAAGGGGACAACTGTAGGAATTATTGGAACCAATGGTTCAGGAAAGTCAACGATTTTAAAGATTATTACAGGGGTCTTGTCACCAACCACAGGTAAGGTGGAGGTAGATGGAAATATTTCTGCACTGCTTGAACTTGGAGCAGGCTTTAATATGGATTACACAGGTATTGAAAATGTATATATGAATGGAACGATGATGGGATTTTCTAAGGAGCAGATGGACCAAAAGCTCGATGAAATTTTGAATTTTGCAGACATTGGCGATTTTGTCTATCAGCCAGTAAAGACCTATTCATCAGGTATGTTTGTTCGATTGGCCTTTGCCCTTGCCATCAATGTCGAACCAGAAATTTTGATTGTCGACGAGGCCTTGAGTGTGGGAGATGTCTTCTTTCAAGCAAAGTGCTACAAGAAAATTGATGAGATTCGAAAAAAGGGAACCACAGTTTTGATGGTCACTCATGACATGGGAAGTATTATTAAGTACTGTGACAAGGTAGTGTTGCTCAATCGAGGAGCTTTTGTTGCCGAAGGAGCACCGGGGCATATGGTGGATCTCTATAAAAAAATTCTTGCCAATCGTCTCGACGATGTGGAGAGAGAATTGACAGAAGAAAAATTTGAAAAGGCGTATACTTTTGGCACAGATGCCGAGCCAAAGAAGGACGATTTCAGTGTAGAGAGTGGAAACTTGATGAAAGAGAAGTTGACACTCAATCCGAATGTGACCGAGTATGGCGATGGTCGTGCAGAAATCTATGACCTTGGACTTCTTGATGAGAAAGGTGATGTCACCAATATGCTCCTAAAAGGAGAATACTTTACCATTCGAGAGCGAATTCGCTTCTTTGCAAATATTGAAAATCCTATTTTTACATATACAATAAAAGATAAAAAGGGAATGGATTTGACAGGAACCAATACCCTCTATGAGGGAAGTGATGTGCATTCTGTCAAAGATGGTGACACCTATGAAGTGGAGTTTCGCCAAAAATGACTTTGCAGGGTGGGGAGTATCTACTTTCAATGAGTTGTACAGGGTTTGAAAATGGTACACACACCGTCTACCATCGACTCTATGATGTAGCCAATATTACGGTGATTTCCAATAAAAATACGGTAGGTGTCTATGATATGGAGCCTGAGGTTACCGTAAATTATTATGAGGGAGGTGCTCATGGAAAAAAGTAGCCTTACAGCAGAGGCATTATTAAAGATTTATGGATCAGATGAAAAGAAACTTTTGACAGAGCATCCAAGTCTTGAAAATCTCTATGCCTTTTCTAATCAAAGAGAGGGTGCAATTGAGTGGATTGACTTCCAAAGAGGGAGAAAAGTCCTAGTGATCAATGACCGCTTTGGTGCTGTCGTTGGCAGCCTGTTGAAAAAAGGCTTGGATGTCACCGTCATTGATAAGAAACAGGAGAATTTAGATTTTATTTCTGAGCGGTATGATGTCAGTGAGGAACAACTTCATTTTTTTAAGGGGAGCATTGCCGGTTTTAGCAAGAACACACAGTTTGACTATATCATATTGTTTGGAAATGTACATGGTGAGGGGGAGTGTGTAACCGAGCCGTCGACTTTTCGCTCTGTGAACAGATTGTTGGCAGATCATGGAAAATTCATTTTTTGTGTGGATAATCGCTTTGGCATTCAATTTTTGGCTGGAACACAATCGAATGAGGAACAATTGAGCAAGTTTGAAATTCGACAATTGATGAAGAGTGCAGGGATGAATGAGATGCATTTTTATTATCCCATTTATGATTATCGCCTGCCATTTTCCATCTATTCAGACGATTGTCTTCCAAAAAAGGGAGAGATTTCTCGCTATCTTCCTGCGTATAATTATCCGAAGTATCTCAATGTGGATATTGCTACCAAGTTTGCTCAATCGGGGGACACGGGAGATTTTGTCAATATGGTCAATTCCTTTATTGTCATTGGTGGAAAGCCAGAGCGTGCAATTTTTGTCAAATACAATCGAACCCGTCAGGACGCCCTTCGCATTAAGACTGTAATTGAGCGGGATGAACATGGAAAGTTGAGTGTTGTCAAGGCAGCACTGGATGAGGCAGGGAAAAAGCATATTTTGTCTTTTGAAGATAAGTATGAAAGGCTGAGCAAAGAAGAGACGAGAGTGAGTTATTTAAAGGCTGATATTTCGGCAGATGGAATGTCTGCACGTTTTCCATTTATTATGGGAGAAACATTTACGACACTACTTGGGCGAGAAATTAAAGATGGCGAAGTACCTGTGGATAAAATTAATGAGGCACTCAACTGGATTAATGGAAAATCGGGAACCGCCAATCACGATGCAATTTTTGATAATTTCATTATTGCAAAGAATGGTCTAGTCGGCATTGACTATGAGTGGGTGGAAGACAAGACCTTGGAGAGAAAATATACTTGCTACCGTGCATTGCACGCCTTTTTTGAGAGCTTTAAGCATAGGCTCTATTTGAGAAAAGAATGGGAATTTATGAAACTTTTTGATATTTCCATTGATGAAATGAAGCGCTTTGAAAAAGAGGAACAGGAATTTCAAAGCAAAGTTCACGGTGACAATCAAAAGATTTATTTGGATAATTACATTGTCGAGCCAAAGACAGACAAATTGATGAACCATTTGGTGAGAGAGAGAAATATTGCCATTGGGCAGATGGAAGGTATAAAAAAGATTGTCAAAGAGAGAGATACAACCATTCGAAAGATGACAGAGGTTAAGCGACTGACGGATAACCATGTCACCAATTTGGAGGCCATTATTGAAAATCTTCGTACTGAAAATGTGGAGCTCTCGAAGTTAGTCAATTATTACGGAAATCATCTCTCTTTGATGACAAGAGTAAAGAGAAAGTTGCATAAGAAGATTGATGAAAAATACCCTGAGGGCAGTGAGGGAAGGAAAAAATTAAAGTATAGAAAGCTTGCCTTTACTCATCCAGGTCAATATTTAAAATTAAATTGACAAAGAAGGGAAGAAATCTGATTGAAGGCGATTTTAAGGTCGGGGAGGATTATACAAAGTACGGAAAATTGCAATTTGCTGTGGAAGAAAATCCAAAGGTCAGCATTATTATTCCTGTGTATAATCAGATTCACTACACCTATGCCTGTCTGGCCTCTATTCTTGAAAACACAAAGGATGTTACCTATGAAGTCATTATTGCCGATGATGTCTCTACTGATGCGACAAAGGAACTTGACCGATTTGTGGAGGGAATTGTCATCAGTAGAAATGAGACAAATCAGGGATTTTTAAAAAACTGCAATCAGGCAGCAAAGAAGGCAAAGGGGCAATATATCATGTTTTTAAACAATGACACCAAGGTTCATCCAAGGTGGTTGTCTTCTTTGGTGGAGTTGATTGAATCTGATGAGAGTATTGGAATGGTTGGCTCAAAACTGGTCTATCCTACGGGGCAGTTACAGGAAGCTGGTGGCATTATTTGGAGTGATGGGTCAGGATGGAATTATGGAAGATTGCAAGATCCTGATGACTGCGAATACAATTATGTTAAGGATGTCGATTATATTTCGGGGGCAGCCATCCTTTTGAGTTATCATTTGTGGAAGCAAATTGGAGGGTTTGATGAGAGATTTGCACCCGCCTATTGTGAAGATTCAGATTTAGCTTTTGAGGTGAGAAAGGCGGGATATCGAGTGTGCTATCAGCCAGCTTCTGTGGTCACTCACTTTGAGGGAATTTCCAATGGAACGGATGTCAATGGAAGTGGACTAAAGCGCTATCAGGTGGAAAATTCAATAAAGTTAAAGGAAAAGTGGGCAAAGGAATTTGCTCTTCAATATGAAAATATTGGAACACCTGATCCATTCCGTGCGAGGGAGAGAAGCAAGGGGAAAAAGATTATTCTCTTTGTTGATCACTATGTGCCAACTTATGACAAGGATGCAGGTTCAAAGACGACTTTCCAGTACTTAAAGATGTTGGTCAAGAAGGGCTATATTGTCAAGTTTTTAGGAGATAATTTTGCACACGAAGAACCATATACGAGCACATTGGAGCAAATGGGCATTGAGGTTTTATATGGTTCAAAGATGGCAGGAGATATTTGGGGGTGGATTGAAAGGCATCAGCATGATCTTCATTTGGTGTATTTGAACCGTCCACATATTGCTACAAAGTATATTGATTTTATCAAGGAGCACACAGATTTAAAGGTAGTTTACTATGGTCACGACTTGCACTTTTTGAGAGAGTACAGGGAGTATCAGTTGACAGGAGACCCAAAGTTACTTGAGTCAAGTGAATATTGGAAGAGTATTGAGTTTATGCTAATGGAAAAAGCCGATATGAGCTATTATCCGTCTGAGGTCGAGGTCGAATGTATTCATGACATTGACCCTGAAATTAAGGTCAAGGCCATTACAGCCTATGTCTATGACGAGTTTATTGATCATTGCGATAAAAACTATGAGGAGAATGAGGGACTTTTGTTTGTTGGTGGTTTTGCCCATCCACCAAATGCAGATGCTGTACTTTGGTTTGTGAATGAAATTTTTCCATTGATTCGAGAAATTAAAGGTTAATTTCTATATTGTGGGTTCAAAGGCCAGTGATGAAATTAAGGCCTTACACAACCCAGAGCAGGGCATTATTTTTAAGGGATTTGTCACAGATGAGGAATTAGAGAATTTGTATCAAAAGAATCGCCTCGTTGTTGTACCTCTTCGCTATGGTGCAGGAGTCAAGGGAAAAGTTATTGAAGCACTTCACAATGGAAGCGCCATTGTGACGACTTCGACGGGTGCAGAAGGTATTCCCTATGCACAGCGGATTATGGAAGTGGTGGATGATCCAGAAGAATTTGCAAATATGGTTGTCTCTCTATATCAGGATATTCGTCGTCTACAAAAGATGAGTCAGACAGCCCTTGACTATATCAAGGAGCAAAACAGTGTGGATGCTGCATGGTCTGTAATTTCGGAGGAATTTGAATAGTGCGTGAAAAGTTAAAGAGTATTGCACCTTATGGCATTCTTTTATTTTTACTCTACTTGGCTATTAAGTATGTGGATGTATTGATGAAATTTGTGGGGGGAGCAATCAAGATTGCTTCTCCCCTCATTATAGGAATTGCCATGGCCTATGTCTTTAATATTTTAATGAGTTTTTATGAGGGCAAGTTGTTAAAGCGAATAAAAAAGGGCAAGCGGGTGATGGCCATTATTTTGACTTTGCTCACTCTTTTGCTGATTATTGCCCTTTTGCTGGGGATGATTTTACCTCAAGTTCAGCAGGCCATCACTAGACTTATCGTGCAAATTCCCGATCTATATGATGGATTATTGACATGGGCACAGAAATATCAAGATACCGAAATCTATCGCTATGTGATGCAGGAATTGATTAAGGAACCTGTAAATGAAAATCAACTCTCACAGATGCTCATGCAGGGATTGGAATGGTTAAAAGGTGGTGCGGCAAGCAATGCGATGAGTGCCATTGGTGTTGTGGGCTACACTTTGGGAAAGACGATTAGCATTTTTATGGCTTTGATCTTTGCACTCTATATTCTGTCCTCAAAGGAAAAAATATTTCAGAATATAGAATTGTTGGCAAGTCGATTGATTCGACCAAGGGTAAAAAACAACTTAGAGCATGTGATTCAAGTGGTTGATACAAGTTTTCACAGCTTTATTGTGGGGCAGTGCACAGAGGCTGTGATTCTTGGTGTATTGTGCACTCTGGGAATGTTGATTTTTCGCTTTCCCTACGCTGTGATGATTGGTGTAGTAGTTGGTGTGACAGCGATTATTCCTGTCTTTGGTGCATATATTGGGATGATTTTTGGCTTTTTAATGATTTTTACAGAGAGTCCACTGCGTGCTATTGGATTTTTTATCTATTTGCAGATATTACAGCAAATCGAAAATCAATTCATTTATCCTAGAGTTGTCGGAAAGTCCATTGGATTGCCGGGAATTTGGGTTTTTGCATCAGTAATTTTGGGCAGCGGATTATTTGGAGTTTCAGGAATTTTATATTTTATTCCGCTCACTGCGGCCGCGTATCAACTAGTACGAGAATGGATTGCGAGGACACCTAAGCGGAAGGATGAATAAGGAGAAAGAGTATGGTAATTCGATCAAAGGCACCGCTTCGCATTAGTTTTGGTGGTGGTGGAACAGATGTCGCACCATTTTGTGAAGAAGAAGGTGGTGCCATTATTGGTTCAACAATTAATAAGTATGCCTATTGTTCCATTGTTCCACGAGATGACAATCAGATTATCGTCCATTCCTTGGACTTTGATATGACCGTAAAGTATAATACAAATGAAAACTTCGTCTATGATGGAAAATTGGATTTGGTCAAGGCTGCACTCAAGGCAATGAAGATTAAAAAAGGCTGTGAAGTATATTTACAGTGTGATGCACCGCCAGGATCGGGGCTGGGCACAAGTTCTACCGTAATGGTTGCCCTTTTGACGGCCATGGCCAAGTGGCAGGGAAAAGATCTTGATCAATATGCGATGGCCGATTTGGCTTTTCAGGTGGAAAGAGAAGATCTTCGCATTTCAGGTGGCTATCAAGATCAATATGCAGCGACATTTGGTGGATTTAATTTTATTGAATTTCATGGAAGAAATAATGTTGTGGTCAATCCATTGCGCATTAAGCGGGAAATTATCAATGAATTGCAGTACAATCTCTTGATGTGCTATACGGGAAAAGTCCATGTATCGGCGAATATTATTGATGATCAAGTTAAGAATTTTAAGAAAAAGGATCCCTTTGAGGCAATGTGTGAGGTCAAGGCTCTGGCCTATGCGATGAAGGATGAACTTTTAAAGGGTAATCTCTACAGCTTTGGAAAACTTCTCGACTACAGTTGGGAGAGCAAAAAGCGAATGAGCAACAAAATTTCTAATCCAGAAATTGATGCACTCTATCGAAAGGCCAAGGAAGAGGGAGCCATAGGTGGAAAACTTTTGGGCGCTGGCGGTGGAGGTTTTTTGCTTATCTTTTGTCCATATAATGTGCGTCACAAGGTGGCAGCAAGCCTAGAGAAAATGGGTGGTCAGATTATGGATTGGAATTTTGAATTGCGTGGTGCACAGAGTTGGATCACAAATGAAGATCGATGGGATTACAAGGAGGTGAATGTGCACACAGCAAGAAAGGCCTATTGTTTTGATGTGAAAAGGGAGGAATAAAATGGACTATATTGCACAGTTAATAGAGCGCTACCCAGTGCTTGCTTCTGTCAAAAATGAAATTCGCACAGCATATCAAGTGCTGGAAAGGGCATATACAAATCACAAAAACTTCTTGTGGGTGGCAATGGTGGAAGTTGTGCAGATGCAGAGCATATTGTGGGGGAGTTGATGAAGGGGTTTGTCAAGAAGAGAGAAATTCCAAAGACGATGCAGGAGAGACTTCTTGGATTAGATCAAGAACTTGGCAAACAGCTAGCCAATGGACTTCAATCCTCATTGCGTGCCATTGCAATTACAGGGCATACGGGACTTTCTACAGCATTTGCCAATGATGTAGATCCAGAAATGACCTATGCACAGCAAGTCAATGGATATGGTGATGAAGGGGATGTCCTACTTGCCATTTCGACATCAGGAAATTCCAAGAATTTGATTTATGCGGCACTGACAGCTAGGGCAAAGGATATGCCTGTGGTTTTGCTCAGTGGAAAAGATGGGGGAAAACTTCGAGCTATTGCCGATGTCAGTATTGTTGTCCCTAATCAAAAGACTTATCAAATTCAGGAACTACATTTGCCAATTTATCATGCACTCTGTTTACAGTTGGAAGATAAATTTTTTAAGTAGGTGATGTGATGAAACATACATTTGCAATTTGTGCCTACAAGGCATCACCTTACTTAGAAGCATGTATTCGGTCTCTTCTTGCACAGACTGTGCCGTCGGACATTATTCTTTGTACTTCCACACCAAATGATTATATCTATCAAGTGGCCGATAAGTATCAGATTGATGTCTATGTCAATGAGGCGGGTGGAAATATTAGTGCGGATTGGAATTTTGCCTATGAAAAATCGATGACAGAATTGGTGACCATCGCCCATCAAGATGATTTATATTTAAAGGATTACACACAAACTTTATTAAGTATGTATGAGAAATACCCAGATATGAGTCTATTTACAGCGGCCTCTGTGACATTGAAGAAGGGAAAGCTCATTAGTTTTGGCAGTGTAGAAATTGTAAAAAAACTTTTGCGTCTTCCGTTGCGATTTCGCAATCAGGCGGATAAGACAGGGATAAAGATGTTGGCTCTGCGTTTTGGCAATCCTGTAATTTGTCCAAGTTGTGCCTACAATAAGAAACTTTGTGGAGAAAATCTATTTATTTCTGATTATAGTTTTGTGCTCGACTGGGAGGTATTGATTAAATTGGCAAAAAAACCAGGACGCTTTGTGTTAGTAGAAAAGCCAATGATTATGTACCGTGTCCACGATGGGGCAGAGACAAAGGCCGCCATTGTGGATCACCGCAGAGAGAAGGAGGAGGCAGAAATATTTGATCAGCTCCTACCAAAGCCAATTTCTGCCATAGTAAAAAAAATGTATAGGAGATCCTATGGAGCGTATTCATAATCAAAGAGGGTGGATATCTCTGCTCTCTATTTCTGCAATTGCTTTTACATTGGTGGGGGCATATTTTGTGTTTGATGGAAACTTAGGTTTTATAGAGCGGTTATATGATCAAGCAAGCATAAATATGCTGGTTGAACTTGTGCTGCTCTTTATTTGTTTGGAGCTATGTCTGTTTTTCTTACCAGGGTCGGGAAAAATTTATGGCGTGACATTTGTGGTTATGGTGGTATTGTGGTTACATCAGGCACTTCTTCCAACTCTGACTGCAGGATTATATTTTTTTGGACTGGTGGTTATCGGAGAGGATATTCTTTTATTTTATAGAAAAGAGGAAGGGTGGAAGACCTCGAGTGGGATGCTTCGCATTTCCCATGACTTTTTGGTGGGAAGTGTTTTGTATATTCTCTTTATTTGTGTGATTTCCTTATTTGGAATTGGAGAATATCGAGTGATTCGCATTTGCACTCTTGGAATTATTGTTGTTGCCATTTTATTTTATCTCTTGTTTTCCAATGCCCGCATTACGCCAATTCATTTTGTCAATGTATTAGAAGATAGGGAGAGGGAGTTTTTATATCGTCATCGTTTCCTCTTTTATTTTTGGATTGGCTTTATCTTGGTGATTTTATTATTGCAGGCGGGGAGAATGAATATTGCACTTGATTATGACAGTTTGCACTATGGTCTGCGCACAAAATTTATTTTAAATAATGGGCGTGGCATCTATGAAAGATTGGGGTTTGCCAATGATGTCTATGTCTATCCCAAAGGACAGGAAATCTTGTTGATGCCACTCAATTATGATATTAGTTATGGTTTTGTTCTTGCCTTTTCTGTAATTTTATGTGTGGCCGTTCTTGCAATGATTTATGATATTGTCAAAAAGGAATGTGGAATGGCGGCGGGAATGTTGGCCATGACGATTGCGGCAAGTATTCCGGGGATTACCAATATGAGTGTTTCTGCAAAGACAGATATTGCGACATTATTTGTTCAATTGATTTTTGTCAGCGACATTCTTGAGCATTTAAAGGAAGAAAAGAAAAAAATGAATGGACGGCATTTGATTTGGGCAGGAACTGCACTTCTCTTTTCTCTTGTCCTAAAGCCAACAAGTATATTTTTTTCTGGCACAATCTTTTTGGTCACCATCATTTATTTACTCTGTACAAAAACATTTTGTCTAAAGGAAAAAACGGGTATTTGGCTATTTGGGCTTCCTACCTTTTTGGCTGTAGTTTTGGTATGGCTTCGCACATTTTGGCTCACAGGCTTTCCCATTACTTCTATTTTTGGGAGCTTGTGGGAAAAGATGGGAATGCAGGTCAAATATCCATTTGTCACAGCAAAACTTCCATCGAGTAAAGGAGCACAGGAGGGAGTCAGTGCGACAGTACAATATTTGCATCGGCTCTTTGGGCTATTTATCGCTCCGATGGGCGATGATATGCGCCACATTCTCATTGCGGCTCCGACTGCTTTGTTTGGTATGATGGTTTTGATTTTGTTGTTGACTTTGCTGAAAAAAAGAAGAACGAAAGAGGAGGGGTATTTGACCATTCTCTTTTTGGCTCTCCTTGTGGCAAGTTTATATGCACTCAAAAATTTGTATCAGGTGGATGGAAATTACTTTGTTCTACTGTATGCTGTTGTGATTATTCTCTTTGTGGAGCGTCTATTTCCTGTGCTTTTTGATGGAAGATCAATTCAGATATTGAATGTGGGACTTGTTCCAGCATTTGTTTTTTCAGTGATATTGTGCAGTATTACGAATTGGGCTGGAAGTTTTGGAATGACACCAGTGACGAGAACATCTTATGGTTTTTTTGATCACAGAAAGCAAAGAATTGAGGCGACAAAAAAGAGCAATGATTATAACATATATCAATTATTGTCTACATCGCCAAGAACAAGAATGCTTTCGATTGCTGAACAGCCGGATGGTCTTTTGTTTCCTTGCAGTGTGATGAGTTACACAGACATTGAGGGAAGTGGCGGAAATCCAGGTGTAGTGTCAAGATTAAAGTTTTTTAAGGAGTATTTGGAATGGGCACAGATAGACTATGTCTATGTGACTGACAGCTTTTTAAAGGATCATTCAAGGGCTTCCGATATTGTGGGATATATGAGGGAAGATGGAAGTTTAAAGAGTGTTATTCATGAGGGAAATAAAACCTTGTATCAATACATTCCAGGAACAATAGAGTAGGAGAGTTTATGTTTGAAAAATTAACACTCAAGGAAAAGTATAATATTTTGATTCAAGTGGCCATTGTCGGCAGCTTTATTGGCATTGGATTCTTGGTCAATCACGCATTGCGCATTTCTGGATTATATATGGATGACTTATATATGTGGTCAACCTACGGCGAACAGAGCTTTTTGGAATATGTCTTTCCTGTTGGATCAACGAGATTTCGACCAGTGTATTGGTTTGTGGCCTGGATTGAACTGGGGATTATTCGCTATCACATTACATGGATTGTGCCGATCAATATCCTCATTGCAGCAGCAACAGCATATTTTATTTATCTCTTTGCAAAAGAAATTAGTCAAATGCCTTGGGTTGCTTATGGAATGGGCGTGATGTTTTTGGTTTCTCGTTTTGCGTATTATAATATTGGTCAATTATTGGGACTGATGGAGGCGATGGGAATTATTTTTTCTCTGCTTATTGCCCATTTTTTGTATCAATATATTTGTTATGAGAGAAATGCAAGATACTATGTGGCATTGCTTTTTTATATTTTGATTTGTTTTACTCACGAGCGCTATATTGTGGTTTTACCTGTATTTTTTCTTGCCATTTTGGCAAGGAGAACAAAGGATTTATTTGCCTGCGTAAGTGCGATTTTGGCGAGTGCAGGAATTATTGTTCTTCGAACATTGACGACAGGAAAAGTTGTGCCAGCGGGAACGGGGGGTACCTATGTCACAGACACATTTAGTGTAAAGAGTATGTTCGGTTCTGTACTGGACGAGATTTTGTATATGTTTGGTGTCAATGCTGGACCAGAGCATCTCAATGGAATGACCTGGGCACAGACTCCACTTCCAATAAAAATCCTTGTCTATATGGGAGGAGTGGTAGCGATTTTTATTGTGTACAAGTTTATCCGCAGCCTCTATGTTCTTTACAGCAAAAAGATAAAAATTGATACCATTATTTGGCTCACTGTATTTTTTATTTTCTTTATTGGAGGAACCATCCTTTCATCGGCCGTGACCATTCGTGTAGAAATGCGCTGGATTTATGCCCCTTATGTCTTTATGTTACTTCTTGTGTCGTTGATGATGGGAACTTGGAAGAGAGCAAAGGAGATTCGAATACAGGAGAAAGTTTTAATTCAATATTTACCCCTTGCGACAGTTACTTTGTGGATGATTTTGATGATTCCTGTGGAGCTCTATGGTCGAACAAAGTACGATGGAATCTATCTCTTCCCAAATCAAAAGCGATATAATTCTCTGGCTGATGAGACTTATTGGAAATATGGTGATGATATCTTTGGAAAAGAAATCTATATTATTGGCAATAGCTATAAGATGAGTGATTTTACAGCAAAAACCTTCTTTAAAGTTTATGACCGAAAGAGAAAAGCGGAAGGAACAGTGGTCAAGCATATTTCATCAGTCAAAGAGCTTGGACAAATTCGCTCCAATATGATTGTTCTCAAGGAAGATCCTGCACACAATGTATTTAGTGATGTCACAGATGCGTATCGAGATTTAAAATGTGAAATTGTCAAGGGCTATTATCGAGATGGTTGGATGGAGCAGGAGGCAAAGATCAATGTGATGACAGGAGCCAATGGTCAAATTGATTTAGAGTTTATGTATCCTGGAGTACTTGATGGAAAGCAAAATATTACGATTTCTGTGGATGGCAAGGAGCCAGAAACTTTTGATATGGAAAATAATATTGAAAATAAGAGCTACAAAGTCAATCCTTATTCCATTGTGACACTTCAATTTGACAATGACTTTGTTTATCCCGATGCGAAGCAACAGAGGGGAGAACTTCCATTGAGTGTGATTATGAATGTGACAACGAGCTAGGGCTTTACCTATACAAATGAAGGAGAAAGTGATAGACTAAGCGATGGGAAGAAAGATATTTTACATCATTTGCCCGATTTTTGGATTTTTATTTGTGATGGCCTACATTCGTGCAGCGACAGTGGATGTCATCTATACAGATTATGTGCGCTTGATTCATTCCTATTTACCAAATGTGTGGAGTTTTGAGCCATATACGCATGCGGATGTCTTGACGAGAATGCCAATTAACTATATTGAGCGTATGATCAATGTTGGCATTTTTGGGTATAGCACGACATTTGATATGCTCTTGGGAGCATTTTGCTTATTTTTGGCGAGTGTGACATTGGCAAAGTATTGTGCAGATTGGAAGATTTTTGGCGGATGGTTCTTGGCCATTGTGGTTTTATTTTTCTCACTCAACAAGTGGGAGATGTTAACCAATGGAAGTGGGTGGGTGCATTTTGCTGCGTTTGCCTGCTTCTTTCGACACTACTATGTATTTGACAAAAAGAGGCATTCTAAGGAGCTTATCTTTTGGCCGATTTTTACAATATTGTTGGTTGCAGGTCCATATTGTGCAGTCTATGCGGGGACAATGCTTTTGGCCAATTTCTACCTCATTGTGAAAGAAAAAAAGGTAAGTCGGCAAAATATCTATGAAATTTTGGCCATTTTTATTCCTCTTTTGCTCTTTATGTATTCGAGAGCTCACTCAGTGGAAGAGCATGCTGGGGCGACAACGATGAGTATGGGCGAAGTAATGAAAAAAGAGCCATTTTTGTTTGTGCGTCTGCTGATCAAATCCTTTGCTTCTATGGTTGTTTCAGGCGAATATGCAAAGGATCATCACCTTTCGAATTTGTTTTTATTTGCTCTTGGGCTGGCTGTAATGGGCGCTTATCTCTATGCACTCTATCTGAATATTGCCTATAAATTATATGAAAAGACCGTGTTTCCAATGCTTTTATTGATTTCAGGGGGGATGAATCACTTGTTGATTGCAATTTCAAGATGGATTTTTTTGAAAGAGGACTATGGGATGAGTTCTCGCTACGCTTTGCAATTTCAAGTGGGCATTGTAGGTATTTTGTTGACTTTTGCTTTTGTTAAAAAAGCAAGTAGAAGGATAGGTGTGGCCTTTTGCCTTTTATTTGTGGGTGGAAATTTGCTTGTCAATGCAGATGAAGTAAAAAAGGCAGATAGCCGAAAGCAGTATTTTATAGAGAGAAGAGAATTAGGTTTACATTTTGAACAAGCAAGTGATCAGGAATTAAAGGAAAAGTTCCAATATCGCAGTCCACAAAAGACAAGAGAGGCCCTGCGTCTTTTGAAGGAGCAACACTTGAATATATTTAGAAATTGATGGAGGTTAATCAAAATGAAGGTAGTTATCCTTGCTGGCGGTTTTGGAACAAGAATTACGGAAGAGAGTCATTTGAAACCAAAACCAATGATCGAAATTGGAGAGCAGCCAATTTTATGGCATATTATGAAGTACTACTCACAGTTTGGTTTCAATGATTTTGTCATTTGTCTGGGGTACAAGCAATATGTTGTAAAGGAGTATTTTGCAGATTATTTCTTGCACACTTCAGATATTACCTTTGATCTTGCCAATAATAAGATGGAGGTTCACAACAACTACGCAGAACCTTGGAAGGTGACCTTGGTGGATACAGGATTACATACAATGACGGGGGGGAAGAATTAAGCGAATTCAAAATCACATCAAGGATGAGCCGTTTATGCTCACCTATGGCGATGGACTGAGCAATGTGGATTTAAAAAAGCTTCTTGAATTTCATCAGTCCCATGGCAAGATTGGAACACTGACAACTGTCAATATTGGTCAGGCCAAGGGGGTATTGACCATTGACGAGAGTAACACCATTCGCTCATTTAGAGAAAAGAATGAAAATGATGGAGCCATTATTAATGGTGGTTTTATGGTGATGAATCCTGAAATTTTTGACTATATTGAGGGAGACAGCACTGTGTTTGAGAAAGAACCGCTACAAAAACTTGCACAGGACGGCCAATTGATGAGCTTTTATCACGATGGCTTCTGGCAATGTATGGATACGCAGCGGGAGAAGATGAAACTAGAGAAACTTTGGGAGACAAAGAAAGCACCGTGGAAGGTATGGGACAATGCTTGATTTTTATAGAGATAAAAGAATTTTAGTGACAGGTCATACAGGCTTTAAGGGAGCGTGGTTGAGTAAATTTTAGTTAAAGCAGGAGCCAAGGTTGTAGGCTATGCACTAAAGCCACCGACAGAGCCAAGTCTATTTGAAATTTTAAATTTAGAAAAAGAGATGATATCGATTGAGGGGGATGTGCGGGATCTTCGCCATTTAAAGGAGGTCTTTGACAAATATCAGCCAGAACTTGTCATTCATATGGCGGCACAGCCTATTGTTCGTGCTTCCTATGAGGATCCAGTTTATACCTATGAGACCAATGTAATGGGAACAGTGAATCTTTTAGAATGTGTCCGACAGACAGATAGTGTCAAGAGTGTTTTAAATGTGACAACTGATAAGGTCTATGAAAATAGGGAGTTGACAAGGGGATATGTCGAGGAAGACTTTTTGGATGGCTACGATCCTTATTCTAATTCAAAGTCCTGCTCAGAGCTGGTGACCCATAGCTATATTAAGAGTTTCTTTCAAGATAGAGACATTGCGGTATCCACAGCAAGGGCAGGAAATGTCATTGGCGGTGGAGATTTTGCACCCGACCGCGTGATTCCTGATTGTGCGAGGGCAGCGTTAGAGGGGCGGGAGATGTCCATTCGAAATCCAAAGTCCATTCGCCCATATCAGCATGTGCTTGAGCCACTCTATGTCTACTTGACAATTTTGGAGCGACAATATGAGGATCACAGCCTTGCAGGATATTACAATGTTGGGCCAGATGATGCCGACTGCGTCAATACAGGACATTTGGTTGAACTGTTTCAAAAGTATTGGGGGGGAGGGATTCTTTTATCAAAATCGCCCAGATGGTGGTCCACATGAAGCTGGCTTTTTAAAGTTAAATTGTGATAAATTAAAGCGAGTATTTGGATGGCAGCCGACAAGAGGAATTGAAGATGCCATTGAATGGACAGTGGATTGGTTTAGAGCCTATGGAGCTGGAGAAGATATGGAGCAAATCACGAGTGAGCAAATTGCTCGCTGGTATGAAAAATGATAGAAAATGAGGAATGATATGTTTGAAGGAATGAATGAAGCCAAGGCCAGAGAAGAAATCTTGGCCATGGTGAAGGAATATTGCAATAATTACCACAATCAAAAGAAGACATTTGAGGAGGGAGATCGCATTAACTATGCTTCTCGTGTCTATGATGCCAAGGAGATGGAAAACTTAGTGGATTCTGCCTTGGACTTTTGGTTGACAGCAGGAAGATATGCCGATCAATTTGAAAAGGAGTTTGCAAAGTATTTAAAGGTGAAGTATGTTTCCCTCGTCAATTCGGGTTCAAGTGCCAATCTCTTGGCTTTTATGGCTTTGACCTCTCCATTGCTCAAGGAGCGTCAAATTCGCCCAGGAGATGAAGTAATTACTGTGGCCTGTGGTTTTCCGACGACGGTGACTCCTGTGATTCAATATGGTGCAGTGCCTGTATTTGTGGATGTGACTATTCCGCAGTACAATATTGATATAGAGATGCTGGAAAAGGCGTATTCACAAAAGACAAAGGCAGTAATGATTGCACATACCTTGGGTAATCCATTTGACCTTGAGCATGTCAAGGCATTTTGTGACAGACACAATTTATGGCTTGTAGAAGACAATTGTGATGCACTGGGCAGTACCTATACCATTGATGGCCAGACAAAACTGACAGGAACCATTGGCGATATTGGAACTTCTAGTTTTTATCCACCACATCATATGACGATGGGAGAGGGCGGTGCAGTCTACACAGATGATCCGCTGTTACATCGCATTGTGCGTTCTTTTAGAGACTGGGGAAGAGATTGTATCTGTGCATCTGGACAAGACAATTTATGTGGACATCGCTTTGACAAGCAATATGGAGAGTTGCCTCTAGGGTATGACCACAAGTATGTCTATTCCCACTTTGGATATAATTTAAAGGCGACAGAAATGCAGGCCGCTGTGGGATGTGCACAGCTTGAGAAGTTTCCAAGTTTTGTTGAGAGAAGAAAACATAATTTTGCTCGTTTAAAGAATGCCCTTTTACCTGCAAGTGATTGTTTGATTTTGCCTGAGCCAGCAAAAAATTCCGATCCAAGTTGGTTTGGATTTTTAATTACTTGTAAAGAAGGTGTGGACAGAAACAGGCTTGTACAATATGTGGAGAAAAAGGGTGTACAAACAAGAATGCTCTTTGCAGGAAATTTGACGAAGCATCCTTGCTTTGATCAAATGCGACAGGAAAATCGAGGCTATCGTGTAGTTGGAGATCTTGCACAGACAGATCGCATTATGAATAATACTTTCTGGGTGGGGGTTTACCCAGGAATGAGCGACGAGATGATTGACTACATGGCAAAGACCATTATTGAGGGTGCAAGACAATAGTAAATGCAAAGGGGAAGTGTGAGATGGAGAATCAATATGGACTTTTAAATTACAGGAAGCAAATCTTTCAATTTTAAAGGAGATTGACCGAGTATGTACCAAGTATAAAATTTCATATTTCTTGGATTCGGGCACACTTCTTGGAGCAATACGCCATGGGGGCTTTATTCCCTGGGATGATGACGTAGACATTGCGATGACAAGGAGCAACTACGAGGCCTTTCAAAAGGTAGCAAAGAGAGAACTAAAAGATGGTATGGTGTTGCTTGGGCCAACCGAGTTTGATGCGGGGAAAAAATTTTTCGACTTTACACCGAGAGTAATCTATCAAAAGAGCAGGCGACACAAAGAAGATGCAGAGTCTGCCTTTTATGGGGAAAAACTCAATCATTTGTGGGTGGATATTTTTATTCTCGATGCTCTTCCAGATAAGAGATGGCAAGCTAAATTTGTGTTAGGAGCACAGAAACTTCTCTATCTCTTTTCTATGGGGCACAGGAGAGAAATTGTATTAAGGAAGTATCCAATTACATATCGACCAGTGATTTTTTTATTTTCTGGTGTAATTGGAAAAATATTGCCGATGCCATTCATCTTTAAATTACAGTACCATTTGTCTTTGCTTTCTAATAAAAAGAAGACAAGGCGGCTTTATTACAGCAATTACCAACCTGATTTTATTGATATTACCTTGCAGAGAGAATGGGTGTCGACATTGGTCAATATTAAATTTGAAGATACGGAGCTTTCTGTACCTGATCACTATGAGGAAATATTGAGAGCTGTCTATGGCGACTATATGAAAATGCCGCCAAAAAATCAGAGAAGACCAACTCATAGCAGTACAGAAATAGAAATTTATGGATAAGAAAAAAATCATTTCCCTCGTTGTTTCAGTTTACAACGAGGAGGCGGCATTGGAAAGATTCTATGCAGTGACGAAGAAAGTATTGGATGGCCTCTCTTGGGATTATGAAATATTGTTTATCAATGATGGCAGTGTCGATTGTAGCAGGGAGATTATTGATAAAATTGCGGCGACGGACAAAAAGGTCAGAGCCATTCATTTTTCAAGAAATTTTGGGCATGAGGCAGCAATGATTGCGGGCATTGACTATGCAAGAGGGGATGCCTTAGTGTGTATGGATGCAGATTTACAGCATCCACCAAGTTGCTTACCAGAGATGGTTCGGCATTTTGATGAGGGCATGGATGTGATCAATATGGTGCGTATGAGCAATAAGTCAGCAGGAAAGGTAAAGAATATCACTTCTTCGGCCTTTTATGCCTTCATTAATATGATTAGTGATGCCAATCTAGTAAAGAATGCATCCGATTTTTTTGGTATTTCAAATCGAGCAGCCAATGTGTTGCGAAAAAATTACCGAGAAAAAATTCGCTTTGCGAGGATATGTACAGAATTTGGGATTTCACAAGATGAACATGGAGTATGTAGCGGCCGATCGAGTGGCGGGTGAGAGCAAATATTCGATTAAAAAGCTTTTTCGCTTTTCAATGAATACTATAATGTGCTTTTCGGATTTTCCACTTCGCCTGGGCATTTATGCGGGGCTGTTTGCCGCATTACTTGGCGTATTGATGACCATTTACACTATTGTTTCGTGGAAACAGGTAGGTACACCGAGTGGATATGCAACCACAATTGTGTTAATTTGTTTTATGTTTGCAGTATTATTTTTATTGGTCGGCATTATTGGGCAATATATTGCCATATTATTTAGTGAGTTAAAGGATCGACCAATTTATATTGTAGAAGATTGTATCAATTTTCAAGATCAAGAATAATCTTTTTTGCACTGTGCACGGAGGGAGTGACAGTGATGAAAACATTTGAGGCAATCGCAATCAGAATTTCTAATTTGAGCATAGAGCGTGATATCACGCTCTATGAACTATCTAAAGTCAGTGGCGTGGCTCAGACCACGATCAAGGACATTGTCTATGGGAGATCAAAAAATCCTGGTATCAAGAACATCGAAAGAATTGCCAATGGATTTGGAATGAGTGTGCGTGATTTTTTTGATGATGATCTTTTTATTTCCAAGTAAAATAAGAATATGAGTGAATAGTGCGGTGCAAGAAAAGATTGAAGATTTTCTGAAGTTTTTGAGTAAGTGCTATAAAAAATAGAAGATTTCTATTATAATGGCAAAAGCGTATATTATCAAAGAGTATGTGGAGGACTTTTGGAATGAGAAAAATACATATTTTGACATTGTCCATATTCTGTATAATGGCAACGGGGTGCAGTGCGATGCAAAAAGCAGAGACCACTGTGGCCGTTACAACGAGTGCTGCAGAAAAGAGCACAGCAGCTACAAAAGAGAAAGCAGTAGAAACAACAAGTGCAACTGTTCCAGAGACAGACCCTTCGGGTAATAAGATAGGGGAAACTTCAGCACCAACACCGAATGGAGGAGTAAATCCAGATTTTAGCAAGCAGACCAATGTCAATATTGACTGGGATCAGGTAAAGTCAGATACGGAGGATACCTTGAATAAAGATGATTATCCATTGGGATATTATCTGGATTATGCTGTTCATGAGGACACAAAGACCATTGAGCTGATTTGGCCACTTCTAAGGGAGGCAACGGTCAAAGATGCAGTACAATATGGAAGGGCATATATCAAAGCATTTAATGATGCTGCGAGAGTTCAGGATTTTTCTATTGCCCCATCCTCAGATACCAGCTATGGTGGACTTTGGGATAAATATACGATTAAATTGCAGGTATATAAAAATCAAGATATTATGAATCCAGAAATTACTATGTGGATCAAACCATACCCGCAGGAAGTAATGAGAAGGTACAAGCAAAGAAATAGGAGATTAGAAAGATGAAATTAAAGAAGTTATTGGCAGTGGCATTGACTGTAGTGGCTGTGAGCGCATTATCATTCCCAGTGTTTGCACAGGGTTATGTCGCAGCAGGTCCAGGGGCAGGAAGATTTGGTGGCGATGAGATGATGATGTTGTCCAATCAAACCGATAGTCAGATGATGAGTTATGTGATTACCACAAGAAAGGGCGATCTCATTGTCATTGATGGTGGGGTTCCAGGTGATGCGCCCCATCTTCGAGATGTCATCAATAAAAAGGGTGGACATGTCAAGGCTTGGTTTATTAGCCATCCCCACAGTGACCATGTTGGAGCTTTGACACAAATGCTTGAAGAGGGACTCAATGGCATTACCATTGATGCCGTCTACTACAATTATACAGACATTAGTTTCTACAAGAAGAATGAGGCATACCGTGCGGATATGGTACAAAGGTCAGCGAATGCATTGACCAAACTTGACCCATCAGCTCTTCGAATGACACATAAGGGTCAAGAAATTGATATTGATGATATTAAAGTCAAGGTATTAAATGACCCATATTTATTTGAAAATAATGCCATCAATAATTCTTCTGTGGCCTATCGCTTCCAGATGGGATTAAAGCGAGTGCTCTTCCTTGGCGATATGGGACCAGAGGCAGGTGAAAAGTTATTGAGCGATGTCGGGGCAGGAGAGTTAAAGGCCGACTATGTGCAAATGGCTCATCATGGCGAATATGGTGTCAATAAGGATGTCTATCAGGCGATTGCACCAAGTGTTGCCCTTTGGAACGCACCAGAATGGCTCTATGATGACAATAATGGTGGCGGAGTTGGAAGTGGTCCCTTGGGGAACATTGGAGACCCGTCAGTGGATGAAGGACTTGGGGGTAAAGGAGAACTTTGTCATTAAGGATGGAGATCAAATTATTAAATAATGGGAAAAAGAGATGTTAATCAGTTGGTATGTATGTCTGTTTATACTCTATAGTTTTTTGGGATGGATTTATGAGACATTGTTTTGCATTATCACAAGTCGACATTGGTCCAATCGAGGCTTTTTGTATGGACCGATTTGTCCGATTTACGGAGCAGGTGTTGTGCTGTTGACTTTGTTGGTTCGCTTTGTACATCACCGAGGGATGACATTGAGTGCAGTCAGCATTTTTATGGTTTCTGTGATTGGAAGTGCTCTATTGGAGTATGCAACAAGCTATGTGCTGGAAGAGGTCTTTCATGCGACATGGTGGGATTACAGTCATCTTCCACTCAATCTCAATGGAAGGATTAGTCTATTTACTAGTCTTGGCTTTGGAGTTGGGGGAATTTTCGTTTATTATTTCTTAATACCATTTGCGGAACACATACTCAATGCCCTTCATCCACTGGGGGTGGAGGGGATGTCCCTAGTGTTTGTGGGAATTTTTTCAGCTGATTTGACATTGACGATTACTGCACTGGTTGACTTTAATGAAACTGATGTATGTGGAAGATAGTTTCAATAAGAATATGGAATTGATTATAGAAAATGCAATCAGGAGTATGAATCATCTGAGAAGAGGTTCATTGGCTAGAATACGCTTGTTTCGGTATCGGAATAAAACCATATCCGATAATATTCGAAATATTTTGGAGCGTGTAAAGCGAAATTGAGTGAGAACTGATGATTGCTATTCTGTGATGAGTGTGATATTATAAACAATATCTAAAATATTTGTGAACACTTTAGGAAGAGAAAAAGGGAGTCTGTTCCTAAGGTGTTTGCTGTGTTTTTGGAAACGACTTAAGAGATTGGAGGTTATTATGGCAGACAATAACGAAAAGACCGGTCTTTGGCTGGGGGGAATGCCATGGTTACAGGCAATTGTTGCTATTATTTTATGTGCAATTCCAATGTATTTTGGGTTTGCTACAGGAACATTGCTTGGCATCTTGGCTAGCTGTATAGCATTAGCTGTTGTATTTAACGAGATCGGTGAGCGTGTTCCAATCTGGAATACTTACATCGGTGGTGGTCTTTTGGCTACATTCTTTGGTGTTGCGATTATGAAGCAATTTAACTTGATTCCAGAAAAGGTATTGACAAATATCACTGTATGGATTTCAGGTGACAATATTCCAGTGGATGGAATTGATAAGGGAATCCCTTCAATCGGTACAAACTTCCTTGAGGTATTTATTGTACTTTTGATTGTAGGATCTGTACTTGCACTGGAGAGAGATATTCTTCTTCGCTCATTTGCAGGATATGTTCCAACCATTCTTGGAGGACTCTTTGTAGCAATGCTTTTTGGTATTGTGTGTGGAGCAATTTTCGGCATTAAGCCAGCAGATACTATTATCAAGTACACACTTCCAATTATGGGTGGTGGAAATGGTGCGGGTGCCGTTCCACTGAGTCAGATTTATGAACAAATTACAGGAGATTCCGCAGCAAATTATTATTCATTTGCAATTATTGTTTTGACCATTGCTAACCTCTTCTGTATTATTGCTTCAGCTGGCTTAAATGCCCTTGGTCAGAAGATTCCAGCTTTGACTGGTGATAAGAAGACTTTGATCAGAAAGGGTGGCACCATTACTCGTGACGATACAAAGGTAAAAGTGACAACTGATGATTTGATGGGGGCTGTGCTATTAGCATGTGCTTGCTATAGCTTTGGTCTTTTGATGTCAAAGAGAATTCTTCCAAAGATTCTTGGTGCACCAATTCATCAGTATGCGTACATGATCGTATTTGTTGTTATTCTTGCCGCAAGTGGTCTCATTCCAGCAAGTGTTCGTGCAGGTGCAAAGAGATTGCAGGCCTTTATGTCTGGTGGTATGGCCATCGTCATTATGGTTGGTATGGGTGCTGACTTTAGTATTGGCGAGTTGTTTAAAGCAGTTGCTCCACAAAACATCATTATGGCATTGATTATCGTCATTGGTGCGATCATTGGTTCAGGACTTGTTGGCTACTTGGTAGGTTTCTATCCAATTGATGCAGCAATTACTGCAGGTCTTTGTATGGCCAACAGAGGTGGTTCAGGTGACCTTGCTTGTCTTGGTGCCGCTGACCGTATGGAGCTGATGGCTTATTCACAGCTTTCATCAAGACTTGGTGGAGGAATTGTATTGATTGTTGGATCATTCATTTTCTCATTCTTCTTATAATTTTTAATTTAAGAAAAATTTTGAAAAGAACGCTTATCCCTGAGCGTTCTTTTCTTCTATTTATTTAGTGAGGAGGCTCTATGGTAGCTTATTTTAAATGGATCAATAATTTGGCAATGGCAATCGGTGCAATTCTTGGAGGAGCATTGATTGCTATTTTATATAAAGGACAGATTTTGGGTTCGGATTTCACAAAAGGTGTATATTTTGCACTAGGTGTAATTGTCGGTGTCATCATTGGTCGAACAGTTTCGTCCATTTATGCGAACAAACGACTTCAAAAAATTTACGCTTTGTTGTATACTGAATGTGACCCCGAGCGATTTATTAAGGAATTCACGCCATTAAATGAGCGAGTACCAAAGGATATTGCAGAATATATGGTGGGTAGAGCTCATCTAGCTTTTGCTTGGGAGGCATTGGGAGACTTTGATAAGGCGCTTGAGATGGTCGGAAATATTGACCCGACAGAATTAAAACTTCATATGTTAAATACATCATCATTGATCACCAATCGAAGAGTGACACTGTATATTCTGATGGGAGATTATGAAAAAGCCAAGGAACAGGTAGAGGCATTGAAGGCACTAGAAGAAGTTGCAAAAAAGCGTTCGACTACATTGGCGAAGAACTTGGAGCAATGCATCAGGCTAAACAATGCACGCATTGCTGCGGCGACAGAAGAAAATGCAGATGTTGCCTATCTGGAAGAGGAGATTGCATTGGCTGGAAATGCTATTTACAAGAAGGAAATTCAATTGGCTCTTGCCCAATTCTTTGAGAGAACTGGACAGGAACAAAAGGCAGCCGCTCTGTTTGTAGATATCTTGAAGGATAAGAGGGGATTGTATACAGAGAGAGTTGCACAGGGAAAAAAGTAAAAAGCCTATGTAAATGTAAGGAGGAAGAAATGGAAATTAAGAAACCTGCTACTGCAGGCACACTAGAATCTAGTGACTGCATGGTAACTGTTGAGCCAGGCAATGGTAAGATTGAGTTTTCTCTGGAGAGTGTAGTTGCTCACCAATTTGGAAATCAGATGAGAAAGGTGACATTGGAGACATTGGCTAATCTCGGTGTGGACAATGTGAAGATTTCTATTGTAGACAAGGGCGCTCTTGATTGCACATTGAGGGCAAGAGTGGAGTGTGCTGTATTCCGTTCAGTTGATCAGACTGATAATCTACCATGGGGAGGAGCAATCAAATGATAAATCCAAATAAAAAGCGTCTCAGAAGAAGTATGATGTTCTTGAATGCACAGAAGCCATCATTAATTAAGGATCCATATATTTACAGGGCTGATTCTTTAATGCTTGACCTCGAGGATGCAGTTGCAGCAAACCAAAAGGATTCTGCACGATTTTCACTCTATCATGCATTGACAACCATCGACTACAGAGGAAGTGAGAAGGTTGTTCGTATCAATGGTTTAGACACTGATCTTTGGAAGGAAGATATTCGTTGTTGTGTAGCGGGTGGTGCAGAAGTTATTCGTATCCCAAAGACCGAAGATGCTGGAATGGTAAAGGCTGTGGAAGATGAGATTATTAAGGCCGAGAAAGAGTTTCATCGCCCTGAAGGTTTTACTTTAATTATGTCGGCACTTGAATCAGCAAAAGGTGTTATGAATGCCTATGAAGTTTGCACATCTTCAGAGAGAATGATTGGTGTTGCTCTTTCGGGTGGTGATTATACAAAGGATTTGCAGACAAGAATTACAGGTACTGGCGTAGAGCTTATGGGAGCTAGACAGCATATGATTATTGCTGCAAGAGCAGCAGGTGTACAGTGCTTTGATACAGTTTGGACAAATCTTGATGATATGGAGGGATTTAAAAATGATGTACAGACCATCTTTATGATGGGATTTGATGGAAAGTCATGTATTAACCCTCGTCAGATTGATGTTGTACACAAGATCTTTACGCCAACACAAAAGGATATTATCTTTGCAGAGAAGGTAATCAAGGAGATTGATTCAAAGAAGGCTTTAGGTATCGGTGTATTTACAGTAGATGGCAAGATGATCGATATCGCATTTTATGATGGTGCAGTGAGAACGATTAATATGGCAAAGGCTGCTGGTGTATACAAGGGGGATTTATAAAATGATTAATGCAGTAGGTAGAGATATTCCTGAAGAGATCTTAAAGCAGACAGGTAAAGATGTATTCAAAGGTTCACATACATTTGACGGACATGAGTTTAAGAAGGATGGTCCAAAGACAAAGTGTGTGATCAATTCTAATGGCTCTAAGTTGGTTGATAGCATCGCTGAAGTCTTGAAAAATGTGAGATTAAGGACGGCATGACGATCAGTTTCCACCATCACTTTAGAAATGGTGATAAAGTCTTAAATATGGTGATGGAGGAGATTCACAAGATGGGAATCAAGGACTTGACTATTTGTGCAAGTTCACTTGGTTCACAGAATGATCCCATCGTCTATATGATTGAGGATGGAACAATTACCAATATCCAGTCATCTGGTGTTCGTGGTGGCATTGGAGAGGCCATTTCAAATGGTAAGTTGAAGGGTCTTGCCATTATGCGTTCTCACGGTGGTAGAGTTCGTGCCATTGAGAGTGGTGAAACTCATGTCGATATCGCATTTGTTGGAGCACCAACGGCAGATGAGTATGGTAACTTAAATGCCAATGGTGGAAAGGCAAATTGTGGTGTACTTTCTTACTCCGCAGTAGATGCTCAATTTGCAGATCGTGTGGTGGCAATTACGGACACTTTAGTTCCATTTCCAAATTTGCCAGCACAGATCACACAGACCTATGTAGATTATGTTGTGGTCGTAGATGAGATTGGTGATCCAAAAAAGATTGCCACAGGTGCGGCAAAGCCAACCACAGATCAGAGAAAGTTATTGATGGCAAAGTATTGTACTGATTTTGTTGTATGCACACCTTACTTTAAGGAGGGATTTTCTTATCAGACAGGTGTCGGCGGTGCTTCGATTGCTTCTACTATTTCTCTTGCAGAGGTAATGAGAGAGCGAGGAATTCATATGAGCTTTGGTGTCGGTGGCTTGACAAAGCCAATGTGTGACCTTCTCGATGAGGGACTTGCAAGATGTCTTGTCGATACACAGGATTTTGATGAGGATGCGATCACCAATATTCAGACGAATCGCAATCACTACTATATTACTGCTGGTGAGTATGCTAACCCATTTAACAAGGGGGCCTATGTCAACAAACTTGATTTTGTCATTCTTGCTGCGTTAGAAGTGGATACAAAGTTTAATTGCAATGTAGTTGTTGGATCAGATGGTGTGATTACTGGTGCACAGGGCGGACATCCAGATACAGCTGCTGGTGCAAAATGTACCATTGTGATTGCTCCAATTTTGCAGGGCAGAATTCCAACTATTTGTACAGATGTTACAACGGTTACAACTCCAGGTGAGGATGTCGATGTTATTGTCACTGATTATGGTATTGCCATCAATCCAAAGAGACAGGATCTTATTGAAGCAACAAAGGATTCAGGTCTTCCATTTAAGACAATTGAGGAACTCAGAGATATTGCCTATTCTATTTCTGGAGAGCCTGAGAAAGTTCAATTTGGTGATAGAGTTGTTGGCATTATTGAGGCAAGAGATGGAAGCATCATGGATGTTGTTCGTCAGATTAAGCCTTTTCAATTTGAAGACTAAGATTGCATAAATAAAAGAGCCCAGACTGGTTGAGGCCAGCTGGGTTTTTTTGCACATAAGGGGAGGGCATATGAAGATAATCGTCGTAGGCTGCGGAAAAATTGGAAGAAAGATTACAGAGCAGCTGAGCTTTGAGGGGCATGATGTTGTAGTAATTGATAGCAACAATGCTGTGGTACAGGATGTTTCAGATGATTTTGATGTTATGGGTGTGGTGGGCAATGGTGCAAGTTACTCTGTGCAGATGGAGGCGGGCATTGAGGAGGCCAATCTCTTAATTGCAGCAACAGATTCCGATGAAGTGAATTTACTCTGTTGTATGATTGCAAAGAAGGCAGGTAATTGTTCTACCATTGCCAGAGTAAGAAACCCAGTGTATAGTAGTGAGATTGATTTTATTAAGGAGGAACTTGGTCTTGCAATGACTATCAATCCTGAGTTTGCTGCAGCACAGGAAATTGCTAGAATTTTGCGTTTTCCTTCCGCCATTAAAATCGATACTTTTTCAAAGGGAAGAATTGAGATTTTGGAATTTAAGGTGCCAAATGGATCAATTTTAGAAAATGAGACATTGATTGAAGTGGCCAAGAAGACGACAAATGATATCTTGGTCTGCACGGTAAAGAGAGGGGATAAAGTTCGGATACCAAATGGAAATTTTGTCCTGCGTGCAGGCGATATGATTGGCATCGTGGCATCGCCAGAGAATTCAAAGCTTTTTTTCAAAAAAGTCGGATTGGATACTCATCAAGTGAAGGACACGATGATTATTGGCGGAGGATCCATTGCCTATTATCTCGCACAGCAATTGATAAAAATGGGTATTGGCATTAAAATTGTGGAAAAGGATTTAAAGCGATGTGAAACGCTCAGCGAAAAGTTGCCAAGTGCAGTGATTATCAATGGAGATGCAACAGATGAAAATATTCTGATTGAGGAGGGCATTGATACCTGCAATTCCTTCGTTTCATTGACAGGTATTGATGAATCTAATGTGTTTTTAAGTCTATTTGCCAAGAGCCGAAATAAGGCAAAGACAATAACTAAAATCAATCGAATTTCCTTTGGAACGGTGATCAAAGGGCTGGAACTTGACAGTGTTATTTCACCAAAGATCATTACTTCTGAGCGCATTGTGCGCTATGTTCGTGCAATGCAAAATGGTATCGGCAGCAATGTGGAGACATTGTATCGAATTGTGGATAATCAGGTGGAGGCATTGGAATTTAAATTCACAGCGATGCACCTGTAGTGGGGGTTGCTCTTGAGGACTTGAACCTAAAAGATAATGTGTTGATTGCCTGCATCAATCATCATGGTGTCATTACTATTCCAAATGGTAAGAGCGTCATCGGGGTTGGTGATACCGTCATTGTGGTGACAACGCATACAGGACTCAAAGACATTCGGGATATCTTAAAGGAGGCATAACGTGAATTATTCAATTATTGTCTATATTCTTGGGTGGATTTTAAAATTGGAGGGAGCATTTATGCTACTGCCATGCATTGTTGCTGTGATTTATCGAGAAAAGGCGGGATTTTCGTTTTTGTTTGTCGCAGCGATTTGCCTTGCCCTTGGTTTTGCAACAAGTACAAAGAGACCGAAAAATCCAAATATGTTTGCACGTGAGGGATTTGTCACGGTGGCACTCAGTTGGATTGTGCTCAGTGCTTTTGGTGCCTTGCCGTTTGTCATCAATGGAGATATTCCGAATTACATCGATGCAATGTTTGAGATGGTTTCTGGATTTACTACGACAGGTGCAAGTATCCTGCATGAAGTTGAGGTGCTCAATAAATGTAGTCTGTTTTGGAGAAGCTTTTCTCACTGGATTGGTGGAATGGGTGTGATTGTGTTTATGCTTGCAATTTTGCCAATGACCAATGGCTCAACCATGCACTTGATGCGTGCGGAGAGCCCAGGACCAAGTGTAGGAAATTAGTTCCTAAGATTAGAGATACCGCCCTAATCTTATATAAGATTTATTTGGTGATGACGGTCATTGAATTTATTTGTCTGGTGACTGCCCGTATGCCAGTGTTTGATTCGATGCTAATCACTTTTGGATCAGCAGGAACAGGTGGTTTTGGTATTAAAAATGATAGTATGGGAAGTTACTCCACGCTTCAGCAGGCGATAGTCACCATTTCTATGATTTTATTTGGTGTTAACTTTAATGCCTACTACTACTTACTTGGAAAGCACAAAAAAGATGCATTCAAAATGGAAGAAGTTCGTTGGTACTTTATTATTATTGCGGCATCAATTATTGTCATTTCCATCAATATTCGAAATTATTTTGATAGCTTTTTTATGGCCTTTCATCAGGCTGCCTTTCAAGTGGGATCAATTATTACAACGACAGGATATGGAACAACGGATTTTGACTTGTGGCCGCAGCTTTCGAGATCAATCTTAGTGATTCTCATGTTTATTGGAGCCTGTGCAGGAAGTACAGGTGGAGGATTGAAGGTTTCAAGATTATTAATTTTATTTAAGTCAGTAAAACAAGATATGCTCAAATTTGTCCATCCAAGAAGTGTCAAGGTGATGCGATTTGACGGAAAGGCTGTGGACAAGGAATTGATTCGTGGTGTGAGTGCATTTTTTGTAACTTATATCTTAATCTTTGGCATTTCAGCAATGGTGATCAGCCTAGATGGCAATGATCTTGTCACAAATTTTACTGCAGTAGCGGCAACATTTAATAATATTGGACCAGGTCTGGCTATGGTCGGTCCAACAGCAAACTTTGATGTCTTCTCCTATTTCTCAAAAATTATTTTAATTTTTGATATGCTGGCTGGAAGACTGGAGCTGTATCCAATTTTAATTTTATTTGTTCCAAGCATTTGGAAGAGAAGTCGAAATCATAAGGAATAGATAGGGGAGGTTTCTCAGGTTAATACTTGAGAGGCCTTCCTTTATTTTAGGTAAAATGACCTTGATAAAAAATGGTGTAATTATGATACCAGCAAAGAAATTGTAATGATTATTAAAATAATGATTGAGAATTACAACATAAAAAGACAGATAATAATACAAATAAATCCGTTATTTTTTGTTAATATAGGATTGTCTTATTATAATCAATGCTTTTTTATGTGCTCGTTTATGTTATAATAAAATTCAATGAGATTGATGGAAAGGATTTACTTTATGAAGTTAATTGAAACAATTCATGCTATGGGACAGGTATTATGCCAAGATATGACACAAATTATCCCAGGTGAATTTAAGGGCGCACGCTTTAAAAAGGGACATATTGTGACAGAAGAAGACATACCTGTACTCTTGTCTATGGGCAAGGAGCATCTCTATGTGTGGGAAAAGGATGAAAATCTCTATCATGAGGATGAGGCAGCAGAAATTTTGTATGAGATTTGTGCCAGTGAATTTATGGATAAATCCGAGGTCCGCGAGGGAAAGATTGAGGCAAGAGCACAGATTGATGGGCTTTTAAAGTTAGATAAGAAATTGTTAAAAGAAGTCAATTCCTTTGGAGAGATGATGATTGCGACAAGATATAACAATCTTCCTGTAAAAAAGGGAGAGAAGCTCTGTGGAACGAGAATTATTCCTCTTGTGATTGAAAAAGAGAAGATGCACAGAGTCGTAGAGCTTGTCGCAGGGAGAAAAATACTTCGCCTGTTGCCATATAAAAAATTCAAAGTTGGTCTAGTGACTACAGGAAATGAAGTTTTTCAGGGCTTGATTGAGGATAAGTTTGGACCAGTGATTCGAAGAAAAGTTTCGGAATATGGTTCAACAGTGATGAGACAGATTATTGTCGATGATAATTCAGATCACACCAAGGAGGCCGTCGAGGAATTAATTGATGAGGGTGTCGATATGGTACTTTGTAGTGGGGGAATGAGTGTCGATCCAGATGATCGGACTCCACTAGCTATTCAAAGTACAGGGGCAAGAATTGTTAGCTATGGTTCGCCCGTACTTCCAGGGGCAATGTTTTTATTGTCCTATTTAAAAAGGGAGAGAAGACGATTCCTATTCTTGGCTTGCCAGGATGTGTGATGTATTCGAGAAGAACGATTTTTGATTTGGTGTTGCCTAGAATTTTGGCTGAAGATGAAATTTTAGCAGAGGAACTGGCTGAACTTGGTGAAGGCGGACTGTGTATGAATTGTGATGTCTGCACTTATCCACATTGTGAATTTGGAAAGGGGTGGTGATGTGGCATTAAATCATTTTGACAATGAGGGAAGAGCAATTATGGTCGATGTTGGTGCAAAGGATGATACAGAGCGCATTGCCGTCACCCATGGCTTTATTTCAATGAATCGAGAGGTCTTTGAAGTTGTCAAAAGTGGAAGTGCAAAGAAGGGAGATGTGCTTGGTGTGGCAAGGGTGGCTGGAATTATGGCCGTCAAAAAAACAGCAGATCTCATTCCTCTTTGTCATACTTTGCTATTAAATCATTCCAGTATAGAATTTGATTTAGATGAAAAAAAGTGTCAGATTGAGGCAATTTGTACCGTCAAAACCAAGGGAAAGACGGGCGTGGAGATGGAGGCCTTGACAGGAACAAGTGTGGCACTTTTGACCATCTATGATATGTGCAAGGCCATGGACAGAGGAATGGTCATTTCTGGGATTGAGTTATTAAAGAAGGATGGTGGGAAGAGCGGTCTCTATGAGAGATAGATTTCAAAGAGAAATTGATTATATTCGTATTTCTGTGACAGATAAATGCAATTTTCGCTGTCGCTATTGTATGCCAGAAGAAGGGGTAGAGACAATTCCGCACAGCGAAGTTCTTAGTTTTGAAGAGATTGTGCGAGTGATCTCGGTGTTGAGTGAACTTGGCATAAAGAAGGTAAAGATTACAGGGGGAGAGCCTCTTGTTCGAAGGGATATTTGCACATTGATTCAAAAGATTGCCAAAATTTCAGGTATTGAAGATATTACGCTGACAACCAATGGATTTTTGTTGGGAGAGATGGCAGAACAATTAAAGAGAGCAGGAATTCGTACCATTAATGTCAGCGTTGACACCCTAAACCGAAGGGAATTTGCGGATATTTGCAGAAGAGATGGGCTTGATCAAGTGTTAGATAGTATTGAAAGGGCAAAAAACTTGGGATTAGAGATTCGCATCAATACGACAGTGAGTGAGGAGAGCAATTTAGAAGAATTGTTTGAATTACTTGAATATTTTGTAAATCGGGATATACCCGTGCGATTTATTGAGTTGATGCCAATTGGGTGCGGGCATGGCAGCAGAGTAAAAAATCAGGATTTACAGAAGATGTTAAAGAAAAGGTATCCTGATTTTGTAAGAAGTAACTTTTCAGGAAATGGACCAGCTGTCTACTATACTTTTGGCAAAAATAAGAAAGTGGGATTTATTAGTGCAGTGCACAATAAGTTCTGTGAAAGCTGTAATCGCATTCGCCTAAGTTGTGATGGGAAGATCAAGCCTTGCCTAGCTAGCAGTCTTAGCTATGATATCAAAGCAGTGCTAAGAAGTGGGGGCGATGACAAAAAATTAAAAGAGTCACTTGAACAGGCCATTTTTTACAAGCCATTGGAGCATCATTTTGGCAAGGAAAAAAGTGGATGTATAAAAAATACAATGAATCAAATCGGAGGTTAAGATGGGCGAAGTAATGGGAATATGTATCAGTAAAAAGCGAGGTACAGCCAAAGTAGAGGTTGAGGAAGCGAATCTTATCGAAGACTTTGGCATTGAACATGATGCTCATGCAGGAAATTGGCATCGCCAAGTGAGTTTGCTTTCCTTTGAGACAAGAGAGGCATTTAAGGCCCGTGGGGCAGAGATTGATGATGGTGCATTTGGTGAAAATATCATTGTCAGTGGCATTGATTTAATCCATCTTCCTGTGGGCACTCAAATAAAATCAGGCGATGTATTGCTTGAGGTCACACAGATTGGCAAGGAGTGTCATTCACACTGTGAGATTTATCATCGCATGGGTGAGTGCATTATGCCGACCAACGGGATATTTACAAGAGTGCTTCATGGCGGAACATTAAAGAAAGGAGATCAAATCCAGGTATGTACAGAGTAGGAATTGTCACCTTGAGCGACAAGGGAGCAAGTGGGAAAAGAGAAGATACATCGGGCCCACTGATGAAAGATTTGTTGCCAAAAGATCAATATGAAGTCATCAGGTATGTCTTGCTTCCTGATGACAAGGAAGAGTTAAAAAAGGAGCTGATCGATATGGCCGATCATCTCAAGTTAGATCTTGTGCTTACTACAGGAGGAACAGGATTTTCGCCCAGAGATATTACACCAGAGGCAACAAGAGAAGTTGCTGATCGCTTGGCTGAGGGCATTGCACAGGCCATTCGAAATTACAGTATGAGTATTACAAAGCGTGCGATGTTATCGAGGGCGACCAGTGTTATTCGAAAGAATACACTCATCATTAATATGCCAGGTAGTCCAAAGGCAGTGCGTGAGGGATTGGAGTTTATTTTAGATACTTTACCACATGGACTTGATGTGCTACAGGGAAATGTCAATGATTGTGCAAGAAAGTAAGGAAGGGAGACAAAAGAAAATGAAAAGATGGAAATTGGTCTTGATGGCAGTAGTAGCGGTAGGTGCAACAACCGCTTTGGTGGCCTGTGCAGGAAAAGCAGGAAAGGACAAGGCTGAAAAGTCAGAAACATCAGCAGCATCGACCAATGCAGGAGCTTCTAATGCGAAGGGGCAGTTGACCTTGGGAGCAGCGGCATCGCTGGAGAAGGTATTTAGTGATAAAATTATTCCGATGTTTAATGAGAAGTACCCAGACATTAAAGTGACAGGAACTTATGATAGTTCAGGAAAGATTCAGGCACAAATTGAGGAAGGTGCAAAGATCGATGTTTTCTTTTCAGCAGCTACGAAACAGATGGATGAACTAGATGAGAAGGGATTAATGGATACGGCCTCTATTCATCCAATGCTTGAGAATAAGCTGGTGATGATTGCAGCCAAGGACAAGGCAGAGCAATTTACCAGTTTTGAGCAAATTGCTAATGCAAAGAAAGTGGCCATTGGAGATCCAAAGAGTGTGCCAGCGGGAGCCTATGCAAAGGAAGTTTTAGAGAGTATGGAGATTTGGGATGCTGTGCAGGACAAATTAAGTCTTGGCAGCAATGTCACCGAAGTGCTCAATTGGGTTGCTGATGGCAGTGCAAGTGTAGGTCTTGTCTATACAACTGATGCAAAAAAATTGGCAGATAAGGTTTCCGTAATTGAAGAGGCTCCAGAGGGAACATTAAAGGAAAAAATTGTTTATCCAATTGGTATCGTGAAGAATTCAGATAATGCTGCTGCTGCAAAAATATTTGTTGACTTCTTGAAGACGGATGCAGTAAAGCAGGTATTTGTAGAAAGTGGATTTACTGTAGAATAGGAGATCATATGGATTTTCGTCCGATTTTTGTATCATTAAAAACGGCATCCATTTCTATTGTCTGTACATTCTTTTTGGGAATTGCTTTGGCTGCCTGGGTGACAACCATTCAATCTAAGAAAAAAAAGGCAATGATCGATGGAATATTGACATTACCTATGGTTCTGCCACCGACGGTGGCAGGATTTTTTCTTTTATACCTTTTTGGTGCAAAGAGGCCAATTGGAAAAATTTTTGAGAAAATATTTGGTATGCCGATTGTATTTTCTTTTGGTGCGACCGTCATTGCAGCTGTGGCCATTTCTCTCCCACTGATGTATCGCTCAGCAAGGGGGGCAATCGAACAGGTAGACAGAGAAGTAGTTCTTGCAGCACGGACACTGGGACTTTCAGAGCAAATGATTTTTTGGAAAATTATTTTGCCCATGGCAAGACCAGGCATTTTGTCAGGAGGGATACTTGCCTTTACCAGAGGGCTTGGAGAATTTGGTGCAACCACAATGATTGCGGGAAATATCGCAGGAAAGACAAGAACTTTGCCTCTGGCGATCTATTCGGCCGTGGCAGCAGGCGATATGAAAGAGGCAGGAGATTATGTCCTAATTTTAGTTGTCTTTTCCTTTTTTGCCGTGATGTGCATTGATGTCTTGGGAGGAAAGAAGTAATGGCATTGTTTGTGGATATCACAAAGAAATTGGAACATTTTACATTGCAAGTTCAGATGTCGACAAAAAATATGGGTGTGGTGGGGATACTCGGAGCATCGGGATGTGGAAAGAGTATGACACTTCGCTGTATTGCGGGTATTGAAATACCAGACAGCGGAAAGATTATTTTGAATGGAAGAGTTTTGTATGACAGTGAAAAGAAAATTTGTCTTCCACCACAAAAGAGGAAAGTTGGTTATCTCTTTCAGCAATATGCACTATTCCCTCACATGACAGTGAGAGAAAATTTAGAGATTGTCGCCGGGGTCGCAAAGACAGAAAATGAGATTGCAAAATATTTGGCACTACTTCATATTGAAGAAATTGTAGACAGTTATCCCGAAAGATTGTCTGGAGGTCAAACAGAGAGTGGCGATGGCAAGAATGCTATTGACAAAACCAGAACTTGTCCTTCTCGATGAACCATTTTCTGCACTGGATAATTATTTAAAGGAAAGCTTGGAATTAGAGATTATGCAACTATTTCAGAAACTTTCTGTAGAATCTATTATGGTGACACACAGTAGGGAGGAAGCTTATCGCATATGCAGTTATCTTTTTGTTTTTGAACGCGGGCAAGTTTCTAGGGAGGGAGAAACGACAAAAGTATTTCAAGATCCAAAGACCGTGGCAGCAGCAAAATTGACAGGTTGCAAAAATATTTTTTCAATCAAAAAAAAGAGTGAAAAATTTATGGATATTTCTGAAATTGATATGTGTTTCAATTTTGTGGGGGACATTCCAAAAGACATCCGTTATGTGGGGATTCGAGCCCATGATTTGTGCTTTAGAGAAGGCGAAGGAGAGAATAATTTACTTGTAAAAAGCGTAAAGTTTTTAGAGGATCCCTTTGAGCAAATCGTGATTATCAATGATAAGATATGGTTAAAATGTGCAAAGAGTGAGAATATCTTGAAAAAGATAGAAGAAGGACAGAGATTGCATTTTCCACCACAGAAGTTGATGCTCCTAAAGTGATGCTGTTGACTTCTTATTTTTCTTATATTAGAATTCGAAAATAGAGATAAATGGCTAGGTTGTAGAGGAGGAGAACATGGAGAGTGGATTCGAAAATGCCATAGAGCAATTTAGAGAGTTGCTCAGCGAGCAATGTGCAAGGGCAGTGAAGTTGGCCGAGGAAAAAGATGGTGTAGATTTTTCTTCAAAGAAGGAGATTGTGATTGGTGTAGTGGATGGCGATGGCATTGGACCAGTGATTATGAAAGAAGCAAGAAACCTTTTGCAAGAACTTTTAAGAGATGAAATTGCAAGTGGAAAAGTTCGATTGAAAGATATTGAGGGATTGACTGTAGAAAATCGCCTAGAAAAGGGGCAATCTATTCCAGATGATGTGCTTGAAGAGTTAAAATCTTGTGATGTGATCTTGAAAGGGCCAACAACAACGCCAAATGGTGGAACTTTGGAAAGTGCCAATGTGACTTTGAGAAGAGAGCTTGATTTATTTGCGAATGTTCGCCCAGTCTGTGTGCCATCACAGGAAATTGATTGGATCTTTTTTAGAGAAAACACAGAGGGAGAGTATGTGCTTGGATCAAGGGGAATTCATGTAGATCTTGGGGATACCAGTCTTTCTATGGACTTTAAGGTGACTTCAGAATATGGAACAAAAAGAATTGCAAGATCAGCCTTTGAATATGCAAGGCAAAATCATAAAAAGCATGTAGCCATTGTGACGAAGGCCAATATTATGAAAAAGACGGATGGCGAGTTTTCTCGCATCTGCCATGAGATGGCCAAGGAGTATCCAGAACTTGAAGTTGGAGAGTGGTATGTGGATATTATGACAGCAAATCTTCTCAATGAAAATATTCGTAAAAATTTTGAGGTCTTTATATTGCCAAATCTCTATGGAGATATTATTACGGATGAGGCTGCACAGATACAAGGAGGAGTGGGAACGGCAGGGTCTGCCAATATTGGTTCAAAGCATGCAATGTTTGAGGCCATCCATGGCTCTGCACCGAGAATGGTGGAGGAGGGACTTGCCGACTATGCAAATCCTTCCAGCGTCTTTAAGGCCACGGAGATGATGCTTGGCCATATTGGTCTAGAGAAAAAAGCAAAAGTATTGGCAAGAGCATTAAAGATTTGTGCGGAAGAAGAGAAAAAAGTGGTTGTCGATGGAACAAAAAATGGGGCAACAGCCCATGAATTTGGAACTTATGTATTGGAAACGATAAAAAGAATGGAATAGCATTGGAAAATATAGGCTGTAAAAAACTCTGTTTTTTTGCGGCCTTATTTTGGAGGTAAAAGATGAATGAGAGAATGAAAGAAATTTTGGTAGAGGTGGAAAAAGATCCAAGAAATCGTGATTATACAGAAAGAGGAATTTATCCCATTGTACAAATCAGTGAAAATGCAAAGATTTTAATTGTTGGTCAAGCTCCAGGAAGAATTGTAGAGGAGACAAAAATTCCATTTAATGATAAGTCAGGCGACACACTTCGCTCATGGTTGGGAATGACACGAGAAGTTTTTTATTCAGAAAAGATGGCCATTATGCCTATGGATTTTTATTATCCTGGAAAGGGAAAGAGTGGGGATCTTCCGCCAAGGAAGTTTATGGCTGAGTACCACGAGCGACTCTTGGCGGAAATGAAAACGATTGAGCTGACAATTCTTGTCGGGAAGTATGCACAGGATCATTACCTTGGAAAGAGCAGAAAAAACTTAACAGAGGTGGTCAAAAACTATCAAGATTATCTGCCAAAGTATTTTCCTATTGTCCATCCAAGTCCATTGAATATTCGTTGGCAGAAGAAAAATCCTTGGTTTATTGAGGAGGTTGTGCCAAAATTAAAGGAGAAAGTGGAACAAATTCTATAGTTTTTTGGTTATTTCGACTAGTTGATCCACGACAAAATTCACTTCTTCAAGTGTATTGGAGGCATCGAGAGAAAGACGCAAGGAACTGTGGGCAAGCTCATGGGAAAGTCCAAGGGAAAGCAGTACATGAGATGGATCAATAGAACCCGATGCACAGGCTGAACCACTCGAAGCACAGATGCCTCTTTGGTCGAGCATAATCAGCAATAGCTCTCCATCTGCATTGGGAATGGTTACATTCACATTGCCTGGAAGACGATGGGAGAGGGAGCCATTGATGTGAGCATTTGGGATTTCATTCATTAATCGAGAAATCATATGGTCTCTAAGGGCAGTGACCTTCGTGCAATCTTCGCCTAAGTGGTCAAGACTTTTCTTTGCTGCAGTGGCCATGCCGACAATGGCAGGAAGATTTTCTGTGCCTGCTCGGCGTTTTCTCTCCTGTGCTCCACCTTGAATAAAGGCCTTTAGTTTAATTCCATTTTTGATATACAAAAAGCCACAGCCCTTTGGCGAATGAAATTTATGACCACTGGCACTGAGCAAATCAATATTCATTTCTTCCACATCAATGGGAATGTGGGCGTAGGCTTGCACGGCATCAGTGTGAAAGAGAATATTGTGCTTTTTTGCAATCGCTCCGATGTCCTTGATGGGTTCGATGGTTCCGATTTCATTATTGGCAAACATGACACTGATTAAAATGGTATCTGGGCGAATCGCCGCTTCTAGGCGTTCTAAGGAAATCAAACCATTACTTTCAGGCTCAAGATAAGTGACCAAAAAGCCCTGCTTTTCTAGCTTTGCACAGGTGTGCAAGATGGCATGGTGCTCAATGGCTGTGGTGATGATGTGTCTTCCCTCATTTTTTTTAAGTTCACTTATGGCATTTAGTGCCCAGTTATCCGATTCTGTTCCTCCGCTGGTAAAATAGATTTCATTGGTGTGGGCGTTAAGGGTTTTGGCAATTTCTTCCCTCGCACAAGTCAGTGCCTCCTTGGCCTCTTGACCAAAGGAGTAGATGGAGGAAGGATTGGCATAATAATGATGAAAAAAGGGAAGCATAGCTTCAATGCTTTCGGGATAGGGCTTTGTAGTTGCGGCATTGTCCATATAAATTATTTTTTGCATAATATCACCTCATTTTGTAAACTGTACTAGGCTTGCATTGCCTAACTGTAAAGTATATAATGGACAGGAAACAAAAGAAAGGGTTTAATTTATGAATATTTTTAGAGAGATGTTTCATGCAGTCTTTGATATCGATGCTTATCCAAGTTTTGCAAAAAATCGCAGGGGAAAGGTATTTTTGTATGCCTTTGTACTCACCGTGATTTTATTTTGCATTACTTTGGCGAGCATTTGGATTTCGTTTCGCCAAGAAGTGGGCGGTGGTATTAGCTGGGCGTATGAAAAATATGTGCCTAATTTTGAATTAAAAGATGGAAAGTTCTCTTTGGCTTCGCCAGTAAGTGTAGATACACAGGATATCTATTTAAAAATTGATACAGACAGTGATGTGTTTCAAAGTTTAACCACTGCTGATTTAGACCATATTTCTCAGGAACATGAGGCAGTTGTCATTGCTGATGCGGACAAGATGTATGTATCCAATCAAATGACAAGGACAGAATATGAGTTTAAAAATTCTTCAGGGAATATAGATAAGGCGAGCGTAAAGCATATTGTGATGATGAGTATTAAAGTGGGTGTTGTCATTGGATTTTTGATTATGCTTGTTTCTTATTTTATTGAGGCACTGATCTATGCTCTTGTTGGGCTGGTTTATGCAAAAATTATTGGAGCAAGAAATCTTCGCTATGGAAAGATTTTTACATTTGCGATTTATGGAGCAACGCTAGGAAGTATATTGAGTACTTTACTCAAGGCATTTGAGATGGATTTTCCAATGTCGAGCTATGTCTTTGTGCTCATTACCATTTTCTTTATTGAACGTGCCATTCGTGCTTGGATGAAGCAAAACACAGTGCCTGAGGAAGAAGTTTTAAACATGGAAGAATGTAATTTTTATGGACTTCCAAAAGAAAGCAACTTGTTTGAAGGAAAGGAAGAAAAATCAAAAGAAGATCATTATTATGTGCGCAATCAGCCAGATCAGCTTAAATCCAATGATGGTTGGATAGAATCAGATGATGAAAGAGATGGGCAATAAAATGGAAAAAAAGAAAGTTGTGGTGGGAATGTCAGGCGGTGTGGATTCTTCCGTTGCGGCCTATTTACTCAAAGAGGCGGGATATGATGTGACTGGAGTTACCATGCAGATTTGGCAGGATGAGGATGAAGAACGCCAGCAAGAGAGTGGAGGATGCTGTGGTTTATCTGCAGTAGATGATGCGAGAAGAGTGGCTGCCAGCATTGGTATTCCCTACTATGTCATGAATTTTAAGGCGGAGTTTAAGGAAAAGGTGATCGACTACTTTGTTGACGAATACTTAAAGGGAAGAACGCCAAATCCTTGTATTGCCTGCAATCGATATGTCAAATGGGAGTCCTTGCTCAATCGAAGTTTGAGCATTGGGGCAGATTATATTGCCACAGGACATTATGCCAGAATAGAGCATTTGCCCAATGGAAGGTATGCACTAAAAAAATCAAAGACGGATGCAAAAGATCAGACATATGCCCTCTATAATCTGACACAGGAACAGCTTTCCAGGACATTGATGCCTGTTGGAGATTATACAAAGGATGAGATACGAAAGATTGCAGAAAAGATTAGTGCACGCATTGCCAAAAAACCTGACAGTCAAGAGATTTGCTTTGTTCCCGATCAAGACTATGCTGGTTTTATCGAAAGAGAAACAAATACAAAGTTGAGACCTGGAAATTTTGTCTTTGCCGATGGAGAAGTGATTGGACAGCATAGAGGAATTGCCCACTACACGGTTGGACAGAGAAAGGGACTGGGGATTGCTCTTGGCTATCCCATTTTTGTGACGGAAATTCGACCTAAGACAAATGAGGTTGTGATTGGAGAGGCCGAAGATGTGTGGGGCAATGCCTTAGTGGCTGATCAAGTCAATTGGCAAAGTGTGAGTGGAATTCCAGAGGGGGGGATGTTTGAATGCCACTGGAAAAATTCGTTATTCCCATAGGGGAGAGGAATGCAGAATAAAAAGTACAGGAGAAAATCAAATTTTAGTGGAGTTTTTGCATCCTGTGCGTGCAATTACACCTGGACAGGCCATTGTATTTTATGATGATGATGGCTATGTGATGGGAGGAGCAACAATTTTACATAAAATATAGAGATAGGAGAAATGTGATGAGAAAGAAATCAATGGTAGCACTTGCCTTGGTGGCAACAGTCGTAGCAACTACAGGTTGTGCTGGAAAAAAAGAAAGTAGTTCAGCAACCACTTCTTCTGCAGTGACAACCACAGCAGAAGAAACAACAAAAAAGCAAGAAGTGAGCACAGCAGAGACGGCTGCTTCGGATACTGTTCAAAGCCCAAGCTCAGATGCAGCTCAGAATGGGGAGTCCAAAGGAAAGGAAGCGACTTCACAGCAGGAAACAACCAAACAGCAGGCGGCAAATGATGCAAATACTGCTGATGTTGAACCAGTGCAGGAGGAGGCCGCAGTCAATGAGGATGTGGAAGTCTTGGCAGATATTCCGGATGAAGTTCCATTGGCTGCATTTACAAAGACAGCAGAGACAGGTTATGTCACGGCAAATCGTGTCAATATTCGTCAACAGCCAAGCCTTTCAGGAAAAAAGATGAGTAGCGTCAATGTAGGAACAAAACTTCGCATTACAGGAAAGGCTGATGGTTGGACACAGGTAGAAGTGAATGGAAAGACAGGCTATGTCTTTGCAAAGTATATTTCTTCCACTCAACCACAGCAGACACAATCACAGCAGGCGGCACCACAAAAATGCACAGAATACGCAAAATACAGCAAAAGTCAATGCACAGGGAGACATTGGTCTTGATATGTCTTGGAAGTATGCGAATCAGTCAGCCATTCACTCAGGAAGTGCAAAGCTCTATAAAGCATCAGCTAATCGAAAGGGCATTACCATTGCAGTAAATGCAGGTCACGGAACAAAGGGAGGAGAGTCAAAAAAGACCCTCAGCCATCCAGATGGATCTCCAAAGTCCACAGGTGGAACCAATGGAAAGGGTGCTGTAAAGTCAATTGCTGTGTCCTCAGGTATGACATTTAATGATGGAACTACAGAGGCAGCAGCGACATTAAAGATGGCACAGGCACTAAAGACAGAGCTATTAAATCGTGGCTACGATGTAGTGATGATTCGAGATGGTGCCGATGTCCAACTTGACAACATTGCAAGAACGGTTATTGCCAACAACACTTCCAATGCCCATATTGCGTTGCATTGGGATAGCACAGGCAATGACAAGGGGGCATTTTACATGAAGGTACCAAGCACTCCTTCCTATAAGGCGATGGAGCCAGTGGCTTCTCATTGGAAACAGCATGATGCCTTAGGCAGTGCACTTGTCGGCGGATTGAAGGGTGTGGGCGTAAAGATTTTCTCAGGTGGAAGTATGGAAATGGATTTGACACAGACTTCCTATTCGACCATTCCATCGGTGGATATTGAGCTTGGTGACAAGGCGTCAGATCATTCAGATGCAACCATTCAGAAATTAGCAAAGGGATTGGCTGATGGTGTCGGAGCATATTTTGGAAAATAAGTTCGTTCAGTAGGAAAATATAGATGGTGGTTTTGGGAATGGATTTGGGCTCGACGAGTACGAAGTATGTAGTGATGGATGAAAATCAGATTTTGTATAAACATCGCTATCCGACTGGTTGGAGCAGCAAGGAGGCAGCAGATTTGTAAAGAAGGACCTCAAAGAGCATGGTTTTGACCCAGAAATTTGCAAATGTGTCTCCACAGGATATGGAAGAATGAATGTGCCCTATGCAGATAAGAAAGTGACGGAAATTACCTGTCACGCCAAGGGAGCAGAGTATTTGTTTCAAAGGACGGATGCTGCTATTATTGACATTGGAGGGCAGGACACAAAGGTGATTGTCTTAGAAGATGGTATGGTCAGAGATTTTGTGATGAATGATAAATGTTCTGCGGGTACGGGGCGATTTTTAGAGGTAATGGCCAATGCCATGGGCTATGATCCAGCTTCACTTTGCGAATTGGCTAAGCAGGGAAAAGATGTGAAAATTAGTTCGATGTGTACGGTTTTTGCTGAGTCTGAGGTCATTGGTCTGGCAGGTGCGGGAACACCAAAGGCGGATATTGCCTATGGTATTGTGGAGTCTATCACAGAAAAAGTGGCGGCACAGTGTCGGAATATTCCGCCTACAGCAGAGGTTTACTTGACTGGTGGGCTATGTGGTTGCCCTTATATTTTGGAGTCTTTATCAAAGAAACTAAATACAAAGGTGAGAACCCACGAAGATGCAATGTATGCGGGAGCTATTGGTGCAGCAATATTTGCAGCAAAGCTAAAATAAAGGATGTTCAAGGGGAGAACTTTCGAGTGCAAGAGACTGGAAAGTTCTCCTTCTCTTTATTTATGAATTGCTCGCTGTATTTTCTGGCACATAGCAACCCTGAAAAAGATCGCGAATTTGTTGCTTCATTGCATCGCTTGTGTAGGCGGCAAGAAGATCCTTTGTCCATGAAGCATCCTTGTTGTCTGAAGTCACAACAAAGCCGACACCGTAGTCAGTGAGATCAGTGCTTGTACAAACTTCCGCTTTCTGGTCGATGTTGTTACTAACTGGAAACATTTTGGCAGTACAAATAAAATCGACATTTGGCATATTCTGGGTGAGTTGAGCGATATTGGCGGTTGTAAATTGAATGTTTTTTGGATTTTCTGTGATATCAAGTATCGTAGGACTTAAGACATCACCTTTTAATTTGATTAGACCTTGTTGCTCAAGGAGTCTAAGGGCACGAGCTAGGTTCGCACTGTCTTCGGGAATACAGGCCTTGGCATTTTGTGGAATATCGTTGATGCTGTGATATTTGTCGGAATACATACCAAAGACAGTGTAGTGAATATAGGGTTCAAGCATGACTAAATTTTGTTTTTGGGATTGATTGTAGGCATCAATTTCAGGTTGATGTTGATACAAGGAGGCATCAATTTCGCCTTGAATCGTTGCTTGATTCATTGCCAAAGCATCATCTAAAACTTTGACATTGACTTTGTATCCCATTGACTCTAAATCTTTGATCGCCACGGAGTTATTTACTTCATCATAATTAAAACGTACACATCCAAGGGTTAGATCCCTTTTTTCTCTATTTTTTGCGTTTCTTTGCCCTAGGCCACATCCAATCAGGAGGGAGGCAGAGACAGAGACAATCCCAAGTAATGCAAATATTTTTTTCATTTATTGTCCTCCATTGTATATATTTCAAGTATTTACTTATATCATAGCATAAAGTGATGGGGCAAAAAAGGTTATAGATAATTTTAATAATTTTTGTGGTGTATTTAAAAATATAATAAGCATTTTTAACAAAGGACATTGACGAGAGAGGTGAAAATTATATAAAATAGTCATAGTTATTCTTTGAGAAAGAGGGAGGAATTGAATATGGAGTATCAATTGCCAAAAAATTTTGATGAGTTTTCGGAGACGAGAAAGAAAAGTTTTGTCCGTGCAAAGGAATTTAAGGAGAAGGGAGGAAGACTGGTTGGTTATCTTTGTACCTATACGCCACTGGAAGTCTTTGATGCTGCGAAAGTCGCTGCAGTTTCTCTGTGTGGAATGAGTGAAGATTCTATTCCTTCAGCTGAATTAAAGCTTCCAAAGAATTTATGTCCATTAATTAAGTCGACCTATGGATTTGCCTATTCGGATACCTGCCCATATACCTATTTTTCAGATATGGTGGTGGGGGAGACGACTTGCGATGGAAAGAAAAAGATGTACGAAAAGCTCAACGACATCAAAGAAACCTATGTGCTCAGACTTCCACAGGGAAAGGATCGGGAATATTTTTGGGATGATTGGCATCACGAGGTCAAGCTCCTTATTAAAAAGCTAGAGGATAAGTATGGTATTGAGATTACCAATGAGGATTTGAGAAAAGCGGCGATAAAAAGAAATCATTGGCGCAATGTAATGAATGAGTACTTTGAGTTACAGGCCGCACAGGGATCTCCATTGAAGGGAACGGAGGTTTCGTATACCCTGCTTCAAAATACATTTTCCTTCGACTTAGATGAGCAAATTGTGGGGATGGAGGCAGAAATTGCAAAAATCAAGGAGGAAATGAAAAAACATAAGGTAGATGACCGTGACAAAAAGCGCATTCTGATCACTGGTTGTCCGATCAATGGTGTCATCGACAAAGTCTGCGGTGCAATTGAAGAAAATGGTGGAAAGATTGTGTGCTATGACAATTGTTCAGGAGAGACAGCCACTAGAAATTTAGTTGATGTGGAGGCTGAGGATATGTCAAGAGCTATTGCCGATCGCTATTTGAAAATTCATTGTTCTGTGATGTCTCCAAACACAGACCGAATGGAGGGAACAAAAAAACTGATTGAGCATTATAAGGTAGATGGTGTTGTGGAGGTTGTCTTGCATGCCTGCCATACTTACAATGTGGAATCCGACAATATGCGCGAAATGGTACAAAAGCAGGCACATATTCCATATATTAAGTTGGAAACGGATTATTCCAAGGCCGATACAGGGCAGATTAACACGAGATTGGGTGCATTTATCGAAATGTTGTAAAAATTTTATCAATATTCTAAAGTGTTTGTAAAATCAGAAAAATACATACAAAGATAGCGGACAAATTTTGTGCAAAAAGCCCCTTGTTAAAAAATAAAAATCCATTATACTTTAATTTATAAAGTTTATGAATTATTTATAAATTTGGGGGGATTTATAAATAGGAGGAGGTTTGCATGTTATTGTTTTTAGTTGGACTGGCAATCCTGATCGTGGGAGGATTTTTCTACGGTAAGTTTTGCGAAAAAGTATTTGGTCCAGACGATCGAAAGACACCTGCTGTGGCAAAAGCCGATGGTGTAGACTATGTTGTAATGAAGTCTTGGAAAAATCAGTTGATTGAGCTTTTAAATATCGCTGGTACAGGACCAATTTTTGGACCAATTCAAGGAATCTTGTTTGGACCAATTGCATTTTTGACCATTCCTATTGGTTGTGTGCTTGCAGGTTCTTTGCATGATTACTTTGTCGGAATGATCTCTATGAGAAATGATGGTGCTCAGGTGCCAAAATTGATGAAGAGATATGCAGGAAAGACAACCAATAAGATTTATATGGTTGTTATCTGTGTCTTGATGTTATTGACAGGTGTTGTATTTATCTACACTCCTGGAGATTTGATTGTTCATGATATCTTGGGACTTGATCCTTCAAAGGCATTGGTCGTTGTCTTCATTGTGTACGCTTGTATCTTAGCTTACTATGTTTTGGCAACACTTTTCCCAATCGATGTGATTATCGGTAAGGTTTATCCAATTTTTGGTGCATTCTTAATTCTTTCAGCGATTGGTGTATTTATTGGAACATTGGCCGATGGTGGAAAAGCTCTCCATGCCTTTACAACACAGGCACCAATCCTTGGTGGACTTTTGACCGCACATCCAAGTAAACAGTCCTTTATTCCTGTGTTCTTTGTAACGGTAGCATGTGGTATTCTTTCTGGTTTCCACGGCTCACAGGCAACATTGATTTCAAGAACAGTAAAGAGCGAGTACGAAGGAAAGAAGACTTTCTTCAATATGATGCTTGTTGAAGGATTTATCGCAATGGTTTGGGCAGCAGGTGCAATGGTACTTTTCAATCGACATATTGCCAATCCAGATGCCTACAAGAATGTTGTTGGATTTAGTGGTTTGGAAACAGCACCTACATTGATGGTTGGTATTGTTTCTAAGGAGTTTATGGGTAAACTCGGTGGACTCATTGCCATTATCGGTGTTATTGTACTTCCAATTACTTCAGGTGATACGGCATTCCGTTCTCTTCGCTTGATGATTGCAGAGCAGTTTGGCGTAGATCAAAAGTCAGCAATAAAGAGAGTGACATTGTCCATTATCATCTTTATTCCAGCAGTTGCTATTTTGATTTATGCAAAGTTAAATTCTAATGGTTTCAATACCTTATGGCAGTACTTTGGATTTACTAACCAGCTCGTAGCGGTATTTGCATTGTTGATGATTAGTATTTACTTGAAGGGACATGGAAAGAATTATTATCTTTCATTGCTTCCAGGATGCTTCTATACTTTCATTGTAACTAGTTATATCTTCCACAGCGAGAAGCTTGGATTTAGACTTGATAAGTTGTTACATATGGACAAGGTAGCCAATGGATATATTGCATCCTATGTTGTGGGTGTGATTGCCATTATTCTCTTTGTTGCATTGGTTAATCACTTTGCAAAGACAAGGGAAAGAAATTGTAGATGATAACTACAAGGAAGAAGCTTAGTTCTTCTTTTGAGCTGTCGCACATAGGTTGTGGCAGCTCCTTCTTTTTTATTGAAATTTAAATTTGACTGTGATAAAATGTCAGGGTAGCTAAGAATAAATTTGGAAATGTATCGAAGAGGCCATAACGAGGCGCACTCGAAATGCGTTTGTCCTTTTATAGGGGCACATGGGTTCGAATCCCATCATTTCCGCTGACAGGACATAGGCGTTCATTTTGCCTGTGTCTTTTTTTATCCGTTGTTATGGGAAATATACAAAAAGACTATGGCTCAATGGGAAAAAGATGGTATGCGAGGTTGAAAAATTGGGCATTTTGCTATATGATTACAAGTAAAACAAAAATTATAACAATCGTAGAAAGAAAAGGCTGGTGATAGGATGGAAGCAAAGATTGTATTGATACCTGGAGATGGTATTGGACCAGAAATTGTGAGAGAGGCAAAAAGAGTTCTCGACCATGTGTCAGAAAAATTTGGTCATCATTTTATATATGAAGAAATTGATATGGGTGGTTGTTCCATTGATAAATTTGGTGTGCCATTGACAGACGAAGCACTGGCAAAGGCCAAGGCGGCGGATGCAGTACTTCTTGGTGCTGTTGGAGGAAATGTGGGCAATTCGGCTTGGTATGATGTAGCACCAAATCTTCGTCCAGAGGCAGGGCTACTGAAATTCGCAAGGAGCTCGGATTATTTGCCAATTTACGACCTGCTTACTTGTATCAGGAACTTGCACAGGCTTGTCCATTGAGGCCAGAGATTATTGGCGATGGATTTGATATGGTCATTGTGCGAGAGCTCACGGGCGGTCTCTATTTTGGCGATCGCTGGACAAAGAGCATAAATGGTGTAGAAACGGCCTGTGATACTTTAACTTACAATGAGGAAGAGATTCGTCGCATTGCCATCAAGGGATTTGAGACAGCAATGAAGAGAAGAAAAAAATTAGTCAGTGTGGACAAGGCAAATGTCTTAGATTCTTCTCGACTTTGGAGAAAGATTGTGGATGAGGTGGCAAAAGATTACAGGGAAGTGGAAGTTAGCCATATGTTAGTTGACAATTGTGCTATGCAACTTGTCATGAATCCAAAGCAGTTTGATGTCATTTTGACTGAAAATATGTTTGGAGACATCTTGTCGGATGAGGCAAGTATGATTACTGGCTCCATCGGAATGCTCTCCAGTGCAAGTCTCAATGAGACAAAATTTGGTCTCTATGAGCCAAGCCATGGCTCAGCACCAGATATTGCGGGACAAAATATTGCCAATCCTTTGGCAACTATTTTATCAGCAGCAATGCTTCTTCGCTATTCTTTGGATCTTGATGCAGAGGCCAAGGCGATTGAGGATGCAGTGGCTAAGGCCATTGCAGATGGATATCGCACCGGTGACATTTACACCGAGGGAACAAAGAAGGTGACAACAGATCAAATGGGAGATGTTGTGATTCAAAATATTAGGTAGTAGATATAAAAGGGGAAAGAAAATATGATTAGTGATAAGATGAAAAAGGGCATGCAACAGAGCCCTAGCCGCTCACTTTTAAAGGCATTGGGAATGACCAATGAGGAGATTCGAAAGCCAATGATTGGTATTGTCAGCTCCTACAATGAGATTGTTCCAGGACACATGAATATTGACAAGATTGTGGACGCAGTGAGAATGGGAGTTGCAGAGGCAGGAGGTATGCCAGTGGTATTTCCAGCCATTGCGGTTTGTGATGGCATTTCTATGGGGCATATCGGAATGAAGTACTCTCTTGTGACAAGAGATTTGATTTGTGATTCCACAGAATGTATGGCAATGGCTCATCAATTTGATGCTCTTGTTATGATCCCAAATTGTGACAAAAATGTACCGGGTCTTTTGATGGCCGCAGCGAGATTAAATATTCCGACAGTATTTGTCAGTGGAGGTCCAATGCTCGCTGGAAAAGTCAAGGGACATAAGAAGTCACTCTCTAGTATGTTTGAAGCTGTGGGGGCCTATGCAGCTGGAAAGATGACAGAGGCCGATGTTGAAGAGATGGAGAATAAAGTTTGCCCAACATGTGGCTCTTGTTCAGGTATGTACACAGCCAATTCGATGAACTGCTTGACCGAGGTTTTAGGAATGGGACTTCGTGGAAATGGTACAATCCCAGCAGTTTATTCGGGAGAGACTTCGCCTTGCAAAGCAGGCAGGATATGCGGTGATGGATGTACTAGAAAAGAATATTCGTCCAAGGGATATTATGACAGAGGAAGCGTTTAGAAATGCACTTACTATGGATATGGCTCTTGGCTGTTCTACAAATTCTATGCTTCACTTACCAGCTATTGCCCATGAGGCAGGAGTTAAGTTGGATGTCAATATTGCAAATGAAATCAGTGCAAAGACACCAAATTTATGCCATCTTGCACCAGCTGGTCACACTTATATGGAAGATTTAAATGAAGCAGGTGGAATTTACGCTGTAATGAAGGAGATTTCAAAACTTGGTCTCTTACATCTTGATTGTATGACCGTCACAGGAAAGACTGTGGGAGAAAATATTGCTCATGCTGTCAACTTAGATCCAGAGGTTATTCGCCCAGTGGAAAATCCATATTCAAAGACAGGTGGAATTGCGGTGTTGAGAGGAAATATTGCACCAGATTCCTGTGTAGTAAAAAGAAGTGCAGTCGCACCAGAAATGTTGAAGCATTCAGGACCTGCAAGAGTATTTGACTGTGAGGACGATGCCATTGCAGCGATCAAGGGCGGAAAGATTGTGGATGGTGATGTCGTTGTCATTCGCTACGAGGGGCCAAAGGGAGGTCTGGTATGAGAGAGATGTTAAATCCTACTTCGGCCATTGCTGGAATGGGACTTGGATCAACGGTTGCTCTTATCACAGATGGACGCTTTTCGGGTGCAAGCCGTGGAGCATCTATTGGTCATGTGGCACCAGAGGCGGCTGTGGGTGGACCGATTGCATTAATTCAAGAAGGAGATATCATTGACATTGATATCAATGCCAACACAATCAATGCAAGAGTTAGCGATGAAGAATTTGCACAGAGAAAAAAGACTTGGAAGCCAAGAATTAATGAGGCAAAGGGATATTTGGCAAGATATCGCCAATTAGTAACCAGTGCTCCAGAAGGAGCAATATTGTCTACAGATTTTTGTACAAAGAGCGAATACTAGGAAAGGGGAGGCAAACTATGGCACGAAAGTGGAGCAGAAATTGTCATTGAATGCCTGAAAGAGCAGGGAGTAGATACCGTATTCGGTTATCCGGGCGGTGCAATCTTAAATATTTATGATGCACTCTATAAGCATCAAGATGAAATTACACATATTTTAACGAGTCATGAGCAGGGAGCTGCACATGCAGCAGATGGATATGCTAGAGCTACAGGAAAGGTTGGCGTTTGTATGGCAACGAGTGGTCCAGGAGCGACTAACTTAGTTACAGGTATTGCAACGGCGTATATGGATTCTATTCCTATGGTAGCCATTACCTGCAATGTGGCAACTTCATTGCTTGGAAAGGACTCCTTTCAAGAGATCGATATTCTTGGTGTGACAATGCCAATCACAAAGTATAATTTTATTGTCAAGGACGGAAATCAACTGGCCGATGTAATTCGAAGAGCTTTTCGGATTGCAGCTAGTGGCCGCCCAGGTCCTGTACTTGTGGACATCACAAAGGATGTGACCGCTGGTGAATTTGACTATGAGTACAAGGAGCCAGAAAAAATTGTACGAACAGAAAAGAAGGTAGATGGCGATACATTGGAAAAGGCGATTGATATGATGCATCAATCTCGCCAGCCATTTATTATTGCAGGTGGCGGATTAATTGCTGCTGATGCATCAGAAGAGATTCGTACCTTTGCTCAAAAATTACAAGCTCCTGTCGCAGAGACATTGATGGGAATGGGTGCATTCGATGGTGCAAATCCATTGGCAACCGGTATGGTTGGAATGCATGGAACAAAGACAAGTAACTTTGGAATTACCGAGGCTGATTTGGTCATTGCCATTGGTGTGCGCTTTTCTGACCGTGTTATTGGAAATTCAAAAAGTTTGCAAGAAATGCCAAGATTATTCATATTGATATTGATGCGGCAGAGATCAATAAGAATGTCAAAGTCGATTTGAGTATTGTTGGCGATGCAAAGGAAGTGCTCAGAAGAATCAATGCAAGACTTGATCCGATGAATCATGACGAGTGGATTGCTCATATCGAGAGAATGAAGGAGATGTATCCTCTTTCTTATGACCGCTCTCGATTGACTGGACCATATATTGTAGAAACGATTGATCGCTTAACTTCTGATGATGATATTATTGTCACAGAAGTGGGACAGCATCAGATGTGGGCGGCACAGTACTATAAGTACCGAAAGCCAAGAAGATTATTAACTTCTGGTGGTGCGGGTACGATGGGCTATGGACTTGGTGCGGCCATTGGTGCAAAGATGGCCTGCAAGGATAAGGTAGTCATCAATATCGCAGGTGATGGATGTTTTCGAATGAATATGAATGAGATTGCCACAGCGACAAGGTATCATATACCGGTGGTTCAGGTCATCATCAACAACCATGTGCTGGGTATGGTTCGTCAATGGCAGGATCTTTTCTATGGAAAACGATTTTCCAATACCATTTTAAATGATGCCGTGGATTTTGTAAAATTGGCAGAGGCCATGGGAGCAAAGGCCTATCGAGTAGTAAAGAAGGAAGATTTTGAACCAGTGCTTCGAGAAGCGATCGCAATCAATGAACCAGTGGTCATTGATTGTCAAGTGGATTGCGATGATAAGGTATATCCGATGGTGTCACCAGGTGCAGCAATTAAGGACACCTTTGATGCCTCAGATTTAGCTTTAGAAAAAAATAAAAAATAGGGAATAAGGAAGGAGCATGGGAAATGGCAAGAGTGTATAATTTTAGTGCGGGACCAGCCGTATTACCAGAAGAAGTTTTACAAGAAGCAGCACAGGAGATGATGGATTATCAAGGTTCAGGAATGTCTGTAATGGAGATGAGTCATCGTTCTAAGGTATATGAGGATATTATCAAGGAGGCCGAGGCAGATATTCGTGACTTGATGGGGATTCCATCAAATTACAAAGTTCTCTTCCTTCAGGGGGGGTGGAAACACACAGTTTGCGATGATTCCAATGAACTTGATGAAGAATCGAGTTGCCGACTACATTATTACAGGTCAGTGGGCAAAGAAAGCCTTTAAGGAGGCCCAAATTTATGGAGATGTCAAGGCGGTAGCTTCTAGTGAGGACAAGGTATTTTCTTACATCCCAGATTGCTCTGATTTGCCAATTCGAGACAATGCCGATTATGTGTATATTTGTGAGAACAATACAATTTATGGTACAAAGTTTAAGACCTTGCCAAACACAAAGGGAAAGACCTTGGTATCAGATATCTCTTCCTGCTTTTTATCTGAGCCAATCGATGTGAGCAAGTACGGTCTTGTTTGGGGTGGTGTGCAAAAGAATGTAGGACCCGCAGGCGTGACCATTGTCATTATTAGAGAAGATTTAATTACAGAGGACACCTTGCCAGGAACACCAACGATGTTAAAGTATAAAATTCATGCGGACAACAATTCCCTCTACAATACACCACCTTGCTACAATATCTATATCTGTGGTAAAGTGTTTAAGTGGATTAAAAGATGGGTGGGCTCTCAGCTATGAAAGAGCACAATGAGAAGAAGGCTGCAGTACTCTATGATTTTCTCGACCAGAGTAAGCTCTTTAAGGGAACGGTCAGAAAAGAAGACCGCTCTTTGATGAATGTGGCATTTGTCACTGGAGATAAGGAATTAGATGCAGAGTTTATTAAGGCGGCTGAGGCAGCTGGATTTGTGAACTTGAAGGGACATCGCACTGTTGGTGGAATGCGTGCAAGTATTTATAATGCAATGCCAATCGAAGGTGTGGAGAAGTTAGTTGCTTTTATGAAGGATTTTGAAGCAAAACACGAATAGGATAAGGAGAAGTAAATGAATAAGATTTATTGTCTCAATGCCATTGCAAAAGTTGGCACAGAAGTATTTGGTGATCGCTATGCTTTGACAGAGAATATAGATGAAGCAACAGGTATTATGGTGCGTTCCGCAGCAATGCACGATATGGAATTTTCTAAGAATCTCTTGGCTATTGCCAGAGCAGGTGCAGGTGTGAACAATATTCCACTTGATCGCTGTGCAGATGAAGGAATTGTTGTGTTTAATACACCAGGAGCCAATGCCAATGGTGTAAAGGAGCTAGTTCTTTGTGGAATGTTGCTTGCAGCAAGAGATATTGTGGGTGGCATCGAGTGGATTCAATCCATTAAGGATTCCGAGACGGTGGCAAAGGATACTGAAAAGGGAAAGAAAAACTTTGCAGGAAGTGAGATTCGAGGAAAGAAATTGGGTGTTATTGGACTGGGGGCGATTGGTTCAGAGGTGGCTAATGCGGCCGCAGCTCTTGGGATGACGGTACTTGGCTATGATCCATTCCTTTCTGTCAATTCTGCTTGGAGACTGTCAAGAAAGATTCAGCATATTACAGATCTAGAAGAGATCTATAAAAACTGTGATTATATCACTGTGCATGTGCCATTGACAGACAAGAATCGTGGAATGATTGGCAAGGATACCATTCCAATGATGAAGGATGGTGTTGTGATTTTAAACTTTGCAAGAGATCTCTTAGTAGATGATGATGCAATGGCACAGGCTTTAGCCAGTGGCAAGGTAAAGAGATACATCACAGATTTCCCAAATCCAAAGTCTGCAAATATGAAGGGCTGCATTGCCATCCCTCATCTCGGCGCTTCCACTGAGGAGAGCGAGGACAACTGTGCAGTGATGGCTGCTGAGGAGTTGCAAGACTATATTGATAATGGAAATATCAAAAATTCGGTTAATTATCCAGCCTGTGATATGGGGGTTTGCACAAGTGTGGCCAGAGTGGCGATTCTCCACAAGAATGTGCCAAATATGATTGGACAGATTACTTCAATATTGGCGTCCTATAACATTAATATTGAAAAATATGACCAATAAGAGTAGAGATACTCATGCCTACACCCTTCTTGATTTTGAGACAGAGGTGACGGAAGAATTAAAGGCGGCACTTTCTAATATTGCGGGTGTGTTGAAGGTAAGAGTTGTTAAATAAGGGTGACAATGACAAAGGAAGAATTTTTATATGAGTTAAAGAAGGAATTGTCTGCTCTTGACTCAGCAGAGGCCATGGCCTACAATCTTCGTTATTATAGCGATTATATTGATGCAGAGATAGCAAAGGGCAGAAGTGAACAGGAAGTTTTGGATGAACTTGGCAATCCAAGATGGTTGGTCAACTCGATTAAGGAGTCGGGGGACTACGGAAGAGTTCAAGACATTATAGAGGGTCCACTAGAAAATGTAAGAAGCAATGATGAAGAAGATAATCAAACAATGCACACAATTCGCATAGAAGGAATGAAGGCAAGAATATTGGGTGTGGCAATACTTGCGATTTTTTTACTTTTTTTGGTCGCAATCTTTTATATTTTAGGAAAGATTTTTGTATTTCTCCTTCCCGTGCTCATTCCTATTTTACTTATTTGTCTGATTTTTGGGTTTATGAAGATTTTGGACAGATAAAAATAAGGAAGACACTTCGCATAAATAGGCGGTTTGCCTAATTGCGAAGTGTTTTTTTTGTGAAAATTTAAAATTTTCCTTGACATATGATTCTAAAGTTCGTATACTTGCATTTGTAACAAATACTTAACATTTAATGGAATTACTTAATGTATTCACTGGAGGACAGATGGTAAAGAAAATAGTGCGAACAACAGCAACAATTCTTATGATTTTCGCTATTGCATTTACGGGGACACAGAAAATACATGCAGCGACAATAATAAGCAAAAAGGTACTGCTAAGTAACACATATGAGTTAAAAGTGTTAAGAGATGATGTCCCAGTGAGGACAAATTCTTCACTTACTGCACAGCCAGTAGCAACGATGGGAAGGGATACAATCTATCCCGTAGTACAGCGTTTAGGTGATGGATGGGTGAAGATTTCGATTAATAATGGGTATGGGTATGTGAGGCTTTCAGACGGAGCAGTAGTATATGAAAAAGTAGCAAAAATATTAAACTAGAATAGTAGACTGAAATTGATTAGATTAGGATTTTAAGGGAGAAGGATTGATAATGAATAACAAGGCAAAGGCAGTAATTACTTTAGTAGCGGCAACATCACTTTCATCTATGGCAGGTATGACTAGCCATGCAAAGGCGAGAGTATATGACACAAATTTAGATGATATGAAGTTTGGTGTAGTGGCAACAGCAACACCTGCAAATGCAACACCAGCTACAGATGATACAAAGAAGGCAGAGATAGCAAACACTGCAACAGCTCAGGTAGAGGCTCCAAAGACAACTGAGGTAAAGGTAGAAGTAAAGAAAGAGGAAGTTGGTCCTGATAAGGCAGCTCAGCAAAAGGCAGAGGCAGAGGCCGCAGCAAAGAAGGCAGCTGAAGAAGCCGCAGCAAAGAAAGCCGCTGATGAGGCCGCAGCAAAGGAAGCCGCAGCAGAGAAGGCAGAGGCAGAGAAGGCAGCAGAGAAAGCAGCTGAGAAGCAGAGCGTGGCAGCAAGCAGTGCAAGACAGGCTGTAGCTAATCTCGCTATTTCACTTGCAGGAAGAACAAGATATGTTTATGGCGGTACAAATCCAGCTACAGGTGTGGATTGCTCAGGCTTTTCACAGTATGTTTTGAGAAGGGCAGCAGGTGTTTCTGTCAGCAGAACATCTTCAGAGCAGTCAACTCAGGGTAGAACAGTTGGAATTAATGAGGCTCAGCCAGGTGACCTTGTATTCTATGCAAAGGGCGGAAGAATCAACCATGTTGCTGTATATATTGGTGGCGGTAAGGTTGTATCTGCATCTTCACCAAGATCAGGTGTAAAAATCGTTGCTTGGAACTACAGAAATCCAGTAAAGATTAAGAATGTAATGGGCTAATGCAATAATCAATCAGTCAATAAGACAAGTTCTCTGTGGACTTGTCTTATTTTTTGTTGTATTATTTAGTTGAGTAAAATGCAGATGGAGGTTAAGAGATGAAATATGTATTTGCATCGGATATCCATGGCTCAGCGTACTATACAAAGGCCTTGTTGGAAAAATTTAATGAGAGCAAAGCAGAAAAATTGATTTTGTTGGGGGACCTACTCTACCACGGACCAAGAAATGATTTGCCAAAAGATTATGCACCCAAGGAAGTCATTGCAATGCTCAACCCATTAAAGGATAAAATCTATGCTGTGAGGGGAAATTGTGAGGCGGAAGTGGATCAAATGGTATTAGATTTTCCAGTAATGGCAACATATGCACTCTTGGTGCTCAATGGAGTGACTTTTTATGCCACCCATGGTCATATCTACAATCCAGAGAATTTACCTCCAATCAACCCAGGAGAGGCTTGATCTATGGACATGTACATCTTCCAATTGCAGAGAAGAGAGGAGATATCTATATTTTAAATCCAGGATCGACCTCAATTCCAAAGGGAGGAAATCCACCTTCCTATGCTGTGCTAGAGGACAAACATTTTCAAATTCTGACATTTGATGGTCAGGTCATAAAGGAGATTGATTTTGAGTAAAGTATATGAATTGTATGCCCCTTGCCACTTTGGTATGGAGGCGGTATTAAAGAGAGAGATTATTGATATCGGCTATGAAATCAGCCGAGTGGAAGATGGTCGAGTGTACTTTATGGGCGATGATGAGGCCATTGCACGCTGTAATCTTTGGCTGAGAACGACGGAACGTGTGATGATTAAGATTGCACAATTTCGAGCAACAACCTATGAAGAACTCTTTCAGGGAACAAGAGCTATTCGCTGGCAGGATTATATCCCTCAAAATGGTAAATTTTGGGTGACGAAGGCAACATCGATTTCATCAAAGCTTTTTTCCCCATCCGACATTCAGTCTGTGATGAAAAAGGCAATGGTAGAAAAATTAAAGACAGTTTATCGCACCGATTGGTTTCCTGAGGATGGAGCGTCCTATCCACTGCGTGTCACCATCAATAAGGATATTGTGACCATTGGTCTTGACACGACAGGAGATTCCTTACACAAGAGAGGCTATCGAACGAATACAGTAAAGGCACCGATTACAGAGACTTTGGCCGCAGCTTTAATTATGTTGACCCCTTGGAATGGGGAGAGAATCTTAGTAGATCCATTTTGTGGAAGCGGAACATTTGCCATCGAGGCAGCGATGATCGCTGCAAATATGGCTCCGGGCTTGAATCGTGAATTTTTGTCACAGACCTGGGAAAATATTGTGTCAAAAAGTGTTGGTATGATGCCATTGATGAGGCCAATGAATTGGTTGATCTCGAGGTCGATACGGATATTCAGGGATATGACATTGATGCATTTGCTGTAAAGGCAGCAAGAGCAAATGCAGAGAATGCAGGAGTGGAAAATTTAATTCATTTCCAAGAACGAAGTGTGGATAAGCTCTCTCATCCCAAAAAATATGGCTTTATTATTACGAATCCGCCATATGGTGAGAGACTAGAAGAAAAGGAAAATCTTCCTGCAATTTATCAAAGTCTGGGCAAAAGGTTTAAAGCACTGGATGATTGGTCAATGTATTTGATTACAGCTTGGGAAGACACAGAAAAGGCGATTGGACGAAAGGCAGACAAAAATAGAAAGATTTATAATGGAATGATGAAGACCTATTTTTATCAATTTTTAGGTCCAAAGCCGCCAAAGAGAGGATAGTTTATGCAATTGACATTGGCAACAAAAAATGCAGGGAAGGTTCGAGAAATTAAAAAGATTTTGCCAGAGTTTGATATTCAAACGATGACGGAAGCGGGTATAGAACTGGATATCGAAGAAAATGGTGAGACATTTGAAGAAAATGCATTGATTAAGGCTAGAGCCATCTGGAAGGTCTGTGGTGGTCTTGTGATCGCAGATGACTCAGGTCTTGAGATCGACTATCTTGGTGGGCAACCTGGGGTTCACTCTTCAAGATTTATGGGAGAGGATACCGATTATATGATAAAAAATAGAGAGTTGATCCATCGCCTAGAGAAAGCAAAAGAGGGAGAGCGCAAGGCACGCTTTGTTGCAGTAATTGCTTGTATTCTCCCTGATGGGAGGGAATTTACTACTCGTGGAACGATGGAGGGGGAAATTGCAATGGAGCCTTCGGGCACAGAGGGCTTTGGCTATGATCCCATTCTCTATCTCCCAGATTATGGATGTACAAGTGCACAAATTAGTTTGGAAGAGAAAAATAAGATTAGTCATCGAGGAAAAGCATTGAAGAAAATGAGAGAGAGATTAAATAGGGAGGGCGTAGTGTGAAGATATTAATTGTAAGTGATTCGCACAGAAAAGATGAAAATTTATTGCAGGTCATAGAGAGAGAGTCCCCATTAGATATGTTTATTCATTTGGGCGATATTGAAGATGATAGGAGTATGTATGCCTTTGAGGCGGCTGTGGGAAAAGATTGTGAAGTCCATATGGTACTTGGCAATAATGATTTCTTTCTTGACCTAGAGAGAGAAGAGGAGATTATGATTGGCAAGTACAAGGCTCTCATTACCCATGGACATATGTATGGTGTGAGTTTGGGGGCTGACCGACTCTATGATGAGGCCAAGGCTAGAGGGGTAGATATTGCGATGTTTGGGCACACACATCGCCCATATGTGGATGAGGATGATATTACCCTATTAAATCCAGGCAGCATATCTTTTCCTCGCCAAGAGGGACACAGACCTTCCTATTTAATTATGACGATTGATGATGAGACACAGAAGGCAAGTTATGAGATTAAATATCTGTGAATGCAAAGCGATGGATTGGAGGAATTTTGGGAGCATTTTAAAAAAATAAAATTTTTTTTCAAAAAGCGTTGACAATACTAGTGAGTTAGACTATAATGATCCTTGTCCTTGAGGAACAGAAAACGAGCAAGGAACGAGCGATGTTTTCTAACTCACAAGTATCGGGGTGTGGCTCAGTTTGGCTAGAGTACCTGGTTTGGGACCAGGGGGTCGCAGGTTCGAATCCTGTCACCCCGATTTATTTTTTATTGTGAGTCTGTAGCTCAGTTGGATAGAGCATCGGCCTTCTAAGCCGAGGGTCGGGGGTTCGAATCCCTCCAGGCTCATATTTTGCAGGTGTGGTTCAATGGTAGAACATCAGCCTTCCAAGCTGAATACGTGGGTTCGATTCCCATCACCTGCTCTGAAGAAACCTAAGAGGTTTCTTTTTTTTATCACAACTAAAAAAACAAGTTGACAGTATTGCTTTGTTATGTTAAAATCGATTTGTTGAGTTGTAAAAAACAATGATATGGTGGGTATAGCGCAGTTGGTTAGCGCGCCAGATTGTGGCTCTGGAGGCCATGGGTTCGAATCCCATTATCCACCCTGGACTTCTAATCCATGTTAGGAGTCTTTTTTATAGCGTTGGGTCATCGCCAAGCGGTAAGGCACAGGACTTTGACTCCTGCATTCGCTGGTTCAAATCCAGCTGGCCCAGTAATGAAAAGAGGGGAAAGTGCATTCACTTTCTTCTTTTTTTATTGATTTTTTCAAGATGTAAAAAATGAGTAAAAAGAGAGGAAGAGAAAAATGATTTATTTAGATAATGCGGCGACAACATTATATAAGCCACAGGAGGTAATAGATGCGGTAGTCAATGCTATGCAGCATATGGGCAATTCTTCGAGGGGAACCCATAGTCAGGCGCTGGAGGCTGCGGGAACAGTGTATCACGCTCGTGTGAAGGTGGCTCAGGAATTTCATTGTGAAGAGGAGAAAGTGATTTTTACACCAAACTCCACAGAAGCATTGAATATGGCCATTCTTGGAAGCTTGCATAGGGGAGATCATGTGATTACGACAGATCTTGAGCACAATTCTGTCCTTCGTCCACTGCATCATTTAGAGCAGATGGGCATCATTACACTTTCTTTTGTTCGAGCAGACAAGAAGGGAAGAATTTGCTATGATGACTTTGAAAAATTGTATCAAGAAAATACAAGAGCTATCGTTTGTACCCATGGATCAAATTTGACAGGAAATTTGATTGACCTTTCAAGGGTTGGTGAATTTGCGAGGTCACATCAACTTCTCTTTATTGTTGATGCATCACAGACAGCAGGGGTTTTGGATATCGACATGGAAAAATGGGGAATTGATCTGTTGTGTTTTACAGGGCATAAATCTTTGATGGGGCCACAGGGAACGGGAGGACTATGTATTCGTGGAGATATTGAAGTTGCACCATTAAAATTTGGTGGCACAGGAATTGAATCCTATAATCAAAATCAACCCGATCGCTATCCAGCACATCTTGAGGCAGGAACGCTCAATGGACATGGGATTGCGGGGCTGTTGGCAGCCATTGAATATATTGAAAAAATAGGAAAAGATGTGATTTATCAACATGAGATTGAACTGGCTAGAGCTTTTTATGAGGGAGTGACAAAAATAAAGGGTGTCACTGTACTGGGAGATTTTTCAACTTGGGATCGAGCACCAGTGGTCGCATTAAATGTTGAGGGCTACGAGTCGGGTGAGGTATCCGATTACTTGGCACAGGAGTATACTATTGCGACAAGACCAGGAGCACATTGTGCCCCAAGGATGCACGAAGCACTGGGAACGGTCGAAACAGGTGCCGTTCGCTTTAGCTTTTCTTGGCACAACACAATAGAAGAAGTAGAGATAGCCATAGGGGCAATCAGGGCATTTGTCGAGCAATGATAGAAAAGTAAAGTATACAAAATGGAATAAAAAATAAAAGGGGAGCTTTCAAGAAAAACTTGAAAACTCCCCTTTTTATCGTGCGGGTGACAGGACTTGAACCTGCACGGTCGCCCACAAGAACCTAAATCTTGCGTGTCTGCCAATTCCACCACACCCGCCTATTGACTTGAATATTTTAGCTTAAATATTATATTTTGTCAATATCTTCTTGCCTTTTTTATAAAATCTGATATAATTTCTTATTGTATTTTTATAAAGGACAGGTGTATCTGTTATAAAGACATAGGGATAAGTGGGAGGAAAAATGATGAAATGGAAAAGAGTAGTGGCAGTGTTCTCTGCTGCAGCACTGCTGGTGACATCTTTGAGTGGTTGCTTGAGTACAGATCCAACCAAGAAAAAGATTATTCGCATTGGCGTGTTTGAGCCATTAACAGGAGAAAATGGTGGTGGTGGCTTCCAAGAAGTTTTGGGTATGCGCTATGCCAATAAGATGTATCCGACAGTGACGATTCAGGGCGAAGAATACAAGGTTGAGCTCGATGAGGTGGACAACAAGTCAGATAAGACAGAGGCCATCACGGCGGCCCAAAGATTGGTTAGTGATTGGTGTACTGTAGTGTTAGGAAGTTATGGATCGGGTGTTTCGATTGCGGCAGGGCAAATTTTTGCAGATGCCCATATTCCAGCCATTGGTGCGTCTTGTACCAATCCACAGGTAACCTTGGGCAATGATTATTATTTTAGAATTGCCTATCTTGATCCTTTTCAGGGAACCATTATGGCTAATTATGCAAAGCAAAGTGGAGCAAAGCGGGCTGCGGTGATTACACAGCTTGGAGACGACTATTCTTCGGGTTTGGGTTCTTATTTTGTACAAGCCTTTCAGGGCGATGGCGTAGAAGTCGTGCGTCAGGAGCAATTCCAGACCAATCAATCAGATTTTAAGGCAATTTTAACCAATATTAAGGCACAAAAAGCCAGACTTTATTTTTGCTCCATCGTCGATTACGACAGCACCGCTCATTATTAAACAGGCAAGAGAGCTAGGAATTACAGCAGTACTTGGTGCAGGAGATACTTGGGAGAATTCGACGATTATTGAAAATGCGGGATCATCCGCAGAAGGTATTGTGTTCTCCACATTTTTTGATGAGGCGGCACCGTCCAATGAAGAGGGAAGAAAGTTTGTTCAAGGATTTAAACAATTTCTGGTAGAGAACAAGCAAGAAGATATCATCCCTGCGATGTCAGCACTTGCCTATGATTCCTATTTGGTTGCCATCAAGGCGATTGAAAAGGCCAATTCCACAGATAAAGAGGCCATTCGAGAGGCACTAAAGGGCATTACGGTTGATGGTGTGACAGGAACCATTAGCTTTGATGAAAATGGAGATGCTAAAAAAGATATGGCCTATATTAAGACAGTCAAAGATGGAAAATTTCAATTTTTGACAACAACAAAGGTAGAAAAGAAGTAGGGGGGAAAAAGATGGTAACTTTTTTACAACAATGTCTGACAGGAATCTCCCTTGGTGGAGCCTATGCCTTAATTGCTATAGGATATACGCTGGTATATGGAATTTTGCGTTTAATTAATTTTGCACACGGCGATTTGTTTATGATGTCGGGCTATTTTATGATTTTTGCTATGGCGGCAATGCCTTGGTATTTGGCCATTCCTGTGGTTTTAATTTTGACCGTGGCTCTTGGAACAGGAATTGAAAAGGTAGCCTATAAACCGCTTCGAAATGCACCGAGGATGAGTGTGATGATTTCAGCGATTGGTGTTTCTTATTTATTACAAAATTTAGCCACCTATTTGTTTACGGCTCTGCCAAAAGGTTATCCAGCCATTCCATTTTTAAAGAAGATTATTCGCTTTGGTGGACTCAGTGCTTCATTGGTGACATTTTTAACACCAATTTTGACCCTAGTGATTGTCTATATTTTAATCTTATTAATTCACCATTCAAAGATGGGAATGGCCATGCGTGCAGTGGCCAAGGACTATGAAACCGCACAGCTAATGGGAATTAAATCAATCAGACAATTTCCTTTACTTTTGCCATTGGTTCCTTACTTGCAGGCATCGGATCGATTCTTTACTTTACAGACCGAATGACCGTGTTTCCTTATTCGGGTTCATTGCCTGGATTAAAGTGTTTTGTGGCTGCGGTTATTGGAGGGATTGGAAGTATTCCTGGTGCAGTTGTGGGTGGATTTATTTTAGGACTTGGAGAGACAGCACTTGTGGCCATGGGATATTCGACATTTTCCGATGCCTTTACCTTTGTATTGTTGATTGTGATGTTGCTTGTTCGACCAACAGGTATTTTTGGTGAAAAGACAGTGGATAAGGTGTAGGAGGAAGAAAAATGAAACGAAGAAATCAAATACTCAATCTGATTGCCCTTTTGGTTGGCATTGGATTGATTACTTTTTGCAGGTCAATCACACACCATTGACCTATCATATTTCTATTTTAGAGCGAGCGGCAATTTATGGTATTGTTGCGGTTTCTATGAATTTATTGACAGGATTTACTGGGCTATTTTCTCTTGGTCAGGCAGGGTTTATGGCCATTGGAGCCTATGTGACGGCAATGTTGACCATTCCAGTGAGCCGGCGTGCGATGGTCTACTATGTCGATGGTATTTCTCCAGTGATTGCAGGGGTTCATCTACCTTATTGGATGGCTTTGATCGTGGGCGGATGCATTGCAGCGGCTGTTGCGGCATTAATTGGTATTCCCGTGCTCAGATTAAAGAGTGATTACTTGGCGATTGCCACCCTTGGCTTTTCAGAGATTATTCGTGCAATTATCTCTGCACCACAGCTAAATCGCATTACCAATGGTTCTTATGGACTAAAGAATATTCCGACATTTCCAAATCTCTATGCCTTCTTTGCTATTTTTGCGATTTGTATTGCTATTATGGTGTTGCTGATTCATTCCTCCTATGGACGAGTGTTTAAGGCGATTCGTGAGGACGAGACGGCAGCGCAGGCGATGGGCATTAATTTATTTAAATATAAATCCATTAGTTTTATTATCTCCTCCTTTTTTACAGGTGTGGGTGGTGGCCTATTGGCAATGTATATGCGATCCATTGATTCAAAGACCTTTCAGATTTCATTGACCTATGACATCTTATTAATTGTTGTCTTGGGTGGAATTGGAAGTATTACAGGAAGTGTGCTGGGGGCATTGATTATAATGGCGAGCAGAGAGTGGTTGAGATTTTTTGATGCACCACTGGCTATTGCAGGGATCAATATTCCACTGTTTCGAACAGGATTTCGAATGGTTATCTTTTCGATTTTGTTGATGGTGGTTGTACTCTTTTACAATCGAGGAATTATGGGAAGTCATGAATTTTCATGGAATGGACTGATTGGACTTTTCAAGGGAAGGAGGAAAAAGAAAAATGGGTAATCTCTTAAAAATGGATCATATCACCATGCAATTTGGCGGTGTGGTTGCGGTCAATGATTTAAATTTGGAAGTCAATCAAGGAGAGATTGTGGCTTTAATTGGACCAAATGGTGCAGGAAAGACAACGGCATTTAATTGTGTGACGGGCATCTATGAACCGACCAATGGTCGAATTATATTTGAAGGAAGAGAAGTATTGGCTAGTTGTCCAAGGGGAAAAATGAAAAAATTGTACAGTGGAGATTATCCAGCAATGGACATCAAGCCACTTGTTCCCACACCAGATAAGCTCACAGAAATTGGAATTGCGAGAACTTTTCAAAATATCCGCCTCTTTCATCAATTGAGTGTATTTGAAAATGTTTTGATTGCCAAGCATATGAGAGCTAAGCAAAATGTATTTTCTGCCATTTTTCGCCTAAATCATAGGGAAGAAGAAAGAATGAGAAGGGAAGCAGAAGAATTGCTAAAGATGCAGGGACTTTGGGCGTACAAAGACGACATTGCTTCCAGTCTTCCCTATGGTTTGCAGAGGAGATTAGAGATTGCAAGAGCACTGGCAACACAGCCAAAGTTATTGCTCTTAGATGAACCTGCTGCGGGAATGAACCCACAGGAGACGGAGGATTTAACTGCATTTATTCAAAAGATCAGAGATGAATATCATTTGACCATCTTTATGATTGAGCATCATATGGATTTGGTGATGGAAATTTCTGATCACATCTATGTCTTGGACTTTGGGCGTTTGATTGCCAAGGGAACACCAGAGGAAATTCAAAGTAATGAAAAGGTCATTGAGGCCTATTTGGGGGTGGCAGAAGATGCTTAGAGTGGAAAATTTAAAAGTCAATTATGGTGGAATTGAGGCAGTAAAAGATGTGTCCTTTGATGTACCAGAAAAATCCATTGTGACCTTGATCGGTGCCAATGGTGCTGGAAAGTCAACGACCTTGCGGTGCATTTCTGGTCTAAAAAAGCAGACCTCAGGAAAAATTTTTTTTGAAGGCGAAGATATTGCAAAGCTAGATACCACACAGAGAATGAAAAAGGGCATTGTCCTTGTGCCAGAGGGACGGCATGTCTTTCCTGATATGACGGTCTTAGAAATATTAAGATTGGTGCCTACCTTCGAAAGGATGACTTGAGTGCGGACATTGAGCGTATGTACAAGCTCTTTCCAAGGCTCAAGGAGCGTCACTGGCAATATGCGGGTACACTCTCTGGCGGTGAACAGCAGATGCTTGCCCTAGCTAGGGCATTGATGAGCCATCCAAAATTGATTATGATGGATGAACCATCGCTTGGACTAGCACCATTGGTGGTCAAGGGGATTTTTGATATTATTCGAGAGATCAACCGGGAGGGCATGACCGTACTTCTCATTGAGCAAAATGCAAACATGGCTCTGCGTGCAGCGGATAGAGCGTATGTATTGGAGACTGGAAAGGTCACAATGCAGGGCACGGGAGAAGAATTGTTGGCGGATGAATCCATTAAGGCAGCTTACCTTGGAAAAAATAGCAATAAGAAATTTGTGAATTAGATCAATATAGAAAAGATGTAAAAAGTTCTGTCTTTTTACATCTTTTTGACTTTCTATGTTATGATTTACGAGTTAGGTAGTATGTGATACAATAAAAAAGATAGGAGGTAGAAAAATGGGAACAATAGCTATTGTTGTAATATTGGTGATTATTGTTGCAATTGCAGGGGCAAGTACCTACAAAAAGGCAACGAAGGGAGGAGGATGTTGTGGAGAACATGAGAGTGCACCAAAGAAAATTAAGGTGAGCGATCATGACAAGAGCCACTATCCATATGAAGCAGAATTAGTCATTGATGGAATGACTTGTGGAAATTGTGCTCGCAGAGTGGAGAATGCACTCAATGCACTGGATGGAACTTGGGCAGAGGTTGACCTTGGAGAGAAGAAGGCAAAAGTTCGCCTAAAGAACAAGCCAGATATCAATGCGATGGCCAAGGCTGTTGCTGATGAAGGATATACGGTATTAAAGAATCGATCAAAGTTTTAGAATAAAGTTTGGAGAAATCGGATGAAGAAAAGATGGAATGTTGCCATGGGGGTATGCCTTGTGGCGATGGGCATGGTTTTATCTGCCTGTACAGCAAAGGCGGATAAGACGGATAGTCAACCAGTGACATCGAGTGCAGTGGCACAGAGTAAAAATAGTGCGAGTGAGGTTGCTAGCAGTGAGGTCACTTCGGCCGTTGCTGATCAAAATAAAGTGACTGCAGAAAAAGTGAGAGTTGGGGCACTCAAAGGGCCAACATCACTTGGTATGCTCAAAATGATGGAGGATGACAGTGCAAAGGATGTAAACTATGCATTTCAGGTAGCAGGCTCCCCTGATGAGATTGCACCAAAGCTTGTGAGTGGGGATGTCGACATTATTGCAGCACCGGTCAACATGGGATCGGTGCTCTACAATAAGACACAGGGAAAAGTTCGTATGTTGGCCATCAACACACTCGGTGTTCTCTACATTGGAGAAAAGGGCGAAAGTGACATAAAGAGCATTGCTGATTTAAAGGGAAAGACCATTTATGCGACAGGAAAGGGTGCATCTCCAGAGTATGTGCTCAATTATTTGCTACAAAAGAATGGGTTAGATATGACAAGGGATGTCACCATTGAATGGAAAAATGAGGCGACAGAGGTTCTTGCGGCGGCAAAGACACAGGACAAGGCCATTGTTCTTTTGCCACAGCCCTATATGACTGCAGCACAGACACAGATTGAGGGCTTAAATGTTGCTCTTGATCTGACCAAGGAGTGGGATAAGACAGGAAATGGCAGTAAATTAATTACAGCAGGTATCTTTACCACACAAAAGTATATTGATGAGCATCCAGATCAGGTCAAGGAATTTTTAGAGAAGTATAAGGCATCTGCACAGTGGGTCAATGAAAATGTTGACCAGGCGGCAGCACTTGCACAAAAATATGATATTATCAAGGAAGGCATTGCAAAGAAGGCCATCCCATATTGTAATATCACTTACATTGACGGTAATGAAATGAAGAAGGATACACAGGGATATCTTTCTATTCTTGCCGATGCCAACAAAGAGGCCGTGGGTGGAAATCTACCAGCAGATGATTTTTACTATGTACAAAAATAAGAAGAATCATTGGAAATACAAGTTTGCAGCAGTGCTTTTGGCACTGCTGTTTTGGCAATTATTGACACTGTGGGTTGGAGAGCAACTACTTTTACCCTCTCCACTTCGGGTAATTGAGCGACTCAGTGTTCTGACCAAAGAGAGAGAATTTTTCTCTACCATTTTCTATTCGACCAGAAGAATTTTGCTTGGGATGGTATTGGGCATATTTTTTTCGGGAATACTCGGGGCATTGGCAGGAAAGTATGCGGTCTTGGAGACGATTTTTTATCCCTATGTGTTGGCAATGAAATCCGTTCCTGTAGCTTCCTTTATTATTTTGGCTCTTGTTTGGGTGTCAAGTAAGAAGTTATCGAGTTTCATTTCATTTTTAATGATTTTTCCCATTGTCTATGAAAATGTTTTGCAGGGGATTCGATCTGTTGATCAAAAGATGCTTCAAATGTGTGATGTCTTTGAGATTTTTGGTTGGAAAAGAATCCGATATCTCTATATTCCTAATTTGAGACCATTTATTTTGTCTGCACTGTCTTCGGGCATTGGTGTCGCTTGGAAGGCAGGGATTGCCGCAGAGGTCATTGGAATTCCTGACGGATCCATTGGAAATAAGCTCTACCGAGCAAAGATTTATTTTGAGACTGCGGATCTTTTTGCGTGGACATTGGTGATTGTTCTTTTGAGTGTTTGCATAGAAAAATTGTTTGTACTTATGTTGAGAAAAATATTGTAGGGAAGAGATGATACAATTAGAGCATATAAAAAAGACTTATGGTGAAAGCGTCATTTTTCGTGATTTTTCACTGGAAATTCAAGATGGAGAGTGGATTGAGCTGTGTGGAAATTCAGGGGTTGGAAAGACGACACTCTTGCAGATGATGATGGGCTTTGTTTGCCAAGATCAGGGGAGAATTCTTGGCGTGCCAAAGAAAATTAGTGCCGTCTTTCAAGAAAATCGCCTCTTTGAAACTTTTAGTGTAAGGAAAAATTTGTGGCTTGCTAGTCCAAAAGAGAGCGAAAAAAAGCGATTGGAGATATTGAAAGCCATGGAGCTTTTTACATACGCCGATCAAAATGTGGAGACATTGAGCGGTGGTCAAAGGCGTCGAGTGGCGATTGCCATGATGCTTGCAAGAAACGCCGATTTGTATGTATTGGATGAGGCATTTCAGGGATTAGATGATGAGATAAAGCAAAGGGTGATGCAGATCGTCAAGGAGAGTTTGACAGGAAAAACAGCAATATTTGTGACCCATAGTGAGAGTGAGAGAGCATTTTTTGGCGGAAGAAAAGTAGAATTGCTATTGACAGGAAACACATAATTCTGTCTGATACTTGTATCAGATACAAGTACAAGTTATATAGAGGAGAGAACAATGATTAATATAGGGACCATGAGGGCAAGAAGAAGTGTGAGAACTTTTACTGAAGAAAGTGTTGCTTCAGAGTTAATTGAGAAGTTGAGCGCTTATATGAAAGAACTTGACAATCCATTTCACATTCCAATAGAGTTTCAAATCTTAGATGCTAAGGAGCACAAGGTGAGTAGTCCTGTTCTTGTGGGAGCACAGACTTATATTGTAGGAAAATATCAAAGACAGCCAAATGCAGAATTGGCATTTGGATATGAATTTGAAAGTTAATGCTCTGTGCAGTATCTCTTGGATTGGGGACAGTGTGGATTGCTGGTACAATGGATAGAAAGGCATTTGAAAGGGCGATAGAAGTAAAGGACGGTGAAGTTATGCCAGCCATCACGCCAATCGGCTATGCAGCAAACAAAAAGTCTATAAGAGAGGGAATGATGCGAAAGGCTATTAAGGCAGATGAGCGCATGGACTTTGAAAAACTTTTCTTTGATCGAAATTTTGAGCATCCACTTAAGGAGGCGGATGCTGGAAGGTTTCTGCTGCCACTTCAAATGGTGAGATGGGCACCTTCTGCAACAAACAAACAGCCTTGGAGATTGGTTGTTGATGGCAATCGCATTCATTTTTATGAGGAAAAGACAAAGGGCTACGATAGGGAAGAGATTGGAGATGTACAGAAGATAGATTTGGGAATTGCAATGGCACATTTTGAGATTGCAGCCAATGAGACAGGACAAAAAGGAAGATTTGTGCAGGCAAATCCGAAACTTATGTTGCCAGAGAATACAGAGTATATCACGACTTTTGAATTATAGTAGGGAATATGGATGTAAAATTTTCATCGGCAATTCATGTGTTGATACTAGTTTCAGAGGCTGAATATCCAATGAGTTCAGAACAGATTGCAGAGAGTGTAGGAACAAATGCAAGCTATATACGAAAGCTAACTTCAAGACTAAGTCGAGCTGGTATTATTCAGGCAAAAAGAGGAGTAAGTGGATTTGCATTGACAAGAAGTGCAAAGGAGATTTCGATGTTAGATATTTATCTCGCAGTGATGGAATGTGATAAGTTACATCTTTTTGATCTCCATCAAAATCCAAAGGATACCTGCATTGTTGGTCAAAATATCCAGCCGGTGCTCGGAGTGATGTTCCAAGAGATGGAGCGGGATGCAGAGAAAAAACTTGCTCATATATCTCTTGCAGACAGCATAGAGGCGATGCGTCAATCCATTAAAAGTAGGAAAAATTAAAAACAGGGAGGATTTCCATAAAAATCCTCCCTGTTTTTTATAGTTCTTTAAAGTGGAAATTCTTTTTCCCCGTGGCATAATCTCCCACAATATCTCCATTTCCATAGAGCTTATACTTATAGGTGCAAAGTCCCTCAAGTCCAACTGGACCTCTGGCGTGCAGTTTTCCAGTGCTGATACCAACTTCTGCACCAAAACCATAGCGATAACCATCGGCAAAGCGAGTGGAGCAATTTGATATACGCCGGCGGAATCAACAAGTTGCATAAAGTGTTCGGCGGCCTCTTGATCCTCGGTAATAATAGCGTCGGTGTGGTGAGAACCGTAGAGATTGATGTGGTGAATTGCCTCATCGATATTTTCTACAGTCTTGATAGAAATTTTTAAGTCAAGATATTCTGTGGCATAATCGGTATCATTGGCCTCTTCACAGTGGATAAGCTTGGCAATGTCTTTATCTGCCACCATCGTTACACCAGCTTTTTTTAGTGCTTCAGCAAGTGGTGGCATCAGAGCGGAAACACTATCTTTGTGTACCAGCAAGGTCTCTGTCGCATTGCAGGCTGCAGTATATTGAGTTTTGGCATCGACAATCACACGGATGGCCTTGTCTAGGTCATAATTTTTATCAACATAGATGTGGCAAATGCCATCGGAATGTCCCATGACAGGGATATTGGTATTGTCCATAATGTAGCGAACAAAGGCATTGGATCCTCTTGGAATTAAGAGGTCTACACTACCTTGGCAGGATAGAAGGGCTGCAATATCCTCTCTTGCCTCTACTTGAAATAGACAATGCTTTGGCAAATTACATTTGAGGCAAGTTTTATAGATGGTATCAAAGAGGATTTTATTGGTCCTTGCGGTCTCTCGCCCACCCTTTAAAATTGCACAATTTCCGCTCTTGATGCATAAGGTTGCAATTTGAATCAGAGCATCAGGTCGAGCTTCAAAGATGACGCCGATGACTCCGATGGGACAAGTTTGTCGGATTAAGGTAAGTCCTTCGTCGAGTTGACGCTTGAAATCAATTTTTCCTAGGGGGTCTGGAAGGAGAACTAAATCTTGGATGCCAGAAATAACACCTTCAAGTTTTGATTCATCAAATTTGAGACGCTTTAATACAGCCTCAGAAATGCCATCTTCTTTGGCTTGTGCTACATCTGCTTTGTTGGCTAGAAGAATTTCTTCTTGTTTTTGTTTTAGTGCGAAAATAATTTCTTCTAGGCAATGATTTCTCTCTTCATTCGTAGTAGCAGCCATTTGGCTGGAATGAAGTTTCATCTGTCTTGTCATATCTTGAATATCCATAAGCCGTAACTAAAAATAGTGAAAATTCAGAAGTCGTATTCTTAGATTAGTTTTATGGTTTTTCAACCAAAGGTTCTACGGTTAACCTCATCCACCATACCTCATGCTATTTCGATATAACACCAATACAATAGCACTTATTGGCATCGCTTCTAAATTGATAACCATATAGGGAAATGCGGACTTGTCTTGCAGTTCTACATCTGTCTATGGTTATTTTTTCTTAGACTTTATCTCTAAAGCCTTGTCCACGTCGTGCAATAACAAATGAAGCTCCGACATGAGTATTTAGCTTCATTTGCGGACAGTATTTATTTTTAGCAATCCAACTTGTCCATGCGGGATTGACTTTATTGAGATAAACATTGTTGCGATAAGTAATGGATTCCATTGTTTCAACGAACTGACGGTAAGCTAACGAGTGTATCATTTCATTATACTTCTTCCCATACTTGGATTCTGTTTTAGCTTTCGTACGCTTAAAATTAAGGTCCTCAATCGTCACATCTTTGCCAGTAGTTAAAGCAAGTTTAACAATATCGTTGGCGATAGCTTGTAAGTCAGACTTTGTAGCATGTCCTTGTTGAAACCTGTATGGTAAGAATTGGTTTTGAATCATGTGTCCAAACGCATTCGTTTCGGTTAAGGTCACAAACCCCTTATTAAAATCAAGACCAATGACACCATGAGTGCTGCGAGTCATTATATCAGTACCCTCTTGTTGGATTTCAAAGGTGCAATAGAGATAGTATCGTCCATAACGCTTGATAATCTTATACGAAAGAGGACTATTCTTTTGTTCTAAAATAGAAATAATCTCTTGTTTATGATGATTAAAATATACTTTCCCAAAAGCGTATTTATCATTCCCTTGAGTCGTCTTGAAACCACCAAAGTCCTTACGGAGCTTAATATTGAACTGGTTATTAAGTTTGTTATAGTTCAACTGTAAGAGTTGATTACCAGAGGTTTCCGTTTTTGTTCCAACAAATGACATCTGATTATCACGATGTTCAATGAACCCGGCGTAATCTTTATTTAATAAGTTTTTCGTACCAAAACAAATTTTGACTTGACCTGATTCTAGTTGGTAATCGAGATTACTTAGCTTCTGTTTCATGCGATTGAGCTTGTTTTTCTTAGCAACCAGCTTTCGTTTGAGATTACGATGTTTGGTTAGATTGACAAACAAACCAGCTCGTAACATCGCACAGTTATCGTCATGTTGTTCTTGCAATTGAGGGATAACTTTTGTCTCAAAATAATCAATCTTATGTTCAAGAACCTGTTTTTCGTGTCGTTTCAACTCAATTAAAGCACTCAATCGTCCTTGTGCATCAGATATAATAGAATTAGCAGTACGCTTAGTAATACTGTATTGATTTTGTAAATATGTGTTATAAGCTGACTTATTAAAATTGTTTGTATGCTTAATGTGTTGAAAGGTTTTTCTCATAGCGTGAGCGTAAGTCGCACGAGAATTTTCAACATATTCAATAATTTGAGAATTGTTCTTATCGTGTAGTTGAGTTACAACTGTAAACTTACGTTTTTGCATGAATGAGTGCCTTTCTATTCCATAATATCGTCTAAATTAAGATGATCAGCTAGTTTTACCTTTTGATTATCTTTACCTACAAGAGTTAGATAATGTTCTAAGAACAAACGTTCAACTTGTTCTTCCCTAACCATTCCTCTAGTTCCTTTAGCGTCATTTCTTTATGATTTTGGGTCATTGCTTTGTCCTTTCTTATTTTCTTGTTTACCTTTTGACCACATACCATAGAGCTTGCCTGAAAACGATGCGATAAGTGACATCATATCGTTCATAAGCTCCTGTTCAACAGACATTGTTTCCGTTTGTTGTTTGACAATAACGATTTTGACACCTTTAGCATTAAACATGGTTTCGAGATAATTAAAACCGAAACGAGTTAAACGGTCACGATAGGTTACAAATACACGATTTACTTCATCATTCATAACCATTTTAAGTAACTGTTGTAATTTCTTACGTTTATCATTCAAACCGGAACCAACTTCTGACAGTACAACTACATTTTGCAAGTTATCTGATTGGTCAATAAGAAACCGAATCTGCCTGTCTAAATCGCCATGAGACTTCTGGTCATGCGATGATACACGGGCGTAGATAACATCTCGTCGTTTGTCAGTTGCATCATCATATAAAAGATTATGTTCTCGTAACAATGTGATAGTATCATCTTTAGTTAAGAATCGCCTATCGGATACAGGGTCACGTCTAAAATTGATTTTACCATCTTTATCCCAGTTTTGTAAGGTTCTGGTGGTGACACCTAAGAATTCGGCAATATCTTTTGGTTTGTAATGAGATTTTGTGAGTTGACTAGTCTTAACCATTTATACCTCCGAGGAATTTCTTCAAGTTAACTTTGTAATATTAGTATAGCATGAAAGACAACCTTTGTCAACTATAAATATAGAAATAGAAGAAATATTTTATATTTCTTCTATATTATCTGAAACTGCTAACCTACCCTCCCAAGTCAAACTGCCATTGGCAGTGGTTTTTGTACAATCAGTATAGCATATTTGGAAAAACTTGCAATTATTCGCTGCTTTATTGACAGCATAGAAAAAAAGGCATATTATATAAAAAATGTAATGAAGAAAGTGAGAAGAGAGATGATTACAAAACGAGTCGTACAAAAGGCATTTTTGCGATCTCTTCCCGTATTTGCAGGTTATATTGTGCTTGGAATTGGCTTTGGAATTTTGGCAAAATCAAAGGGATATGGCATATGGTGGGCATTGGCGATGAGTCTTTTGATTTATGGCGGGTCAATGCAATATGTTGGGATTGACCTCATGTGGGCAGGAGCGAGTGTATTGTCTGTAGCCATCATGTCTTTGATGGTACAGGCGAGGCATCTATTTTATGCGATTTCCATGATTGACAAGTTAAAGGGGGCGGGAAGAAAAAAGCCATATTTAATTTTTGCGATGACAGATGAGACCTATTCATTGATTGTGGACGACGATGGTCCAAAAAATGAAGACCGCTTTGCTTATTATTTCATGATTGCCATCTTTAATCATATCTATTGGATCTTTGGAGGTTGTATAGGAAGTCTTTTGGCGAGTGTAATTTCATTTAACACGACGGGCATAGATTTTTCAATGACAGCACTCTTTGTCACAGTATTTACCGATCAGTGGTTAAAAAGTAAAAATCACATCTATGCGTGTACGGGAGTTTTTTGCTCTCTTGGGAGTCTGTTGATCTTTGGTGCAAGCAATTTTTTAATTCCTGCGATGTTGAGTATTGTTGTGGTGATGGGGATATTCTATCAGAGGAGAAAAATTCATGCATAGTGAAATTGTACTGGTGATGGTGATGAGCGGAGTGACCATTTTGTTGAGAAGTCTTCCATTTGTATTGTTGAGAAATCGAAAGACACCAAAGTTTATTGCCTACTTGGGAGAGGTTTTGCCCTATGCCATTATGGGTATGCTGGTCGTGTATTGTTTAAAGGGAGTTGATGTTTTTAGTAGAAAACATGGTATTCCAGAGCTTGTGGCCTGTATACTTGTGGTGGTAAGCTATGTGTGGAAGAAAAATTCATTGATTAGCATTGTATTAGGGACTGTAGTGTATATGTTTTTGGTGCAAATATAGGGGAGAAGGAAAGAAATGGATATCTGTGAGTATTGCAATAATTTTGCCTATGATGAGGAAGAGGAATGTTATATCTGTGCGGCGAATCTTGACGAGGATGAAATGTATCGCTTTGTTTCAAGTCATTATCGGGAGTGTCCGTATTTTAGAAATGGGGACGAATATAAGGTCGTCAGAAAACAGATGTAGAGATAAGTAGAGGAGATTATGGTAGTAAAGACAGTACAAGAGATGATGGCAGATGCACGGGAGAAATGGGTTGTAGATGTGCGAAAAAGGAAGATTTTGATCGGGATCATTATCCGGATTCAGAGCATATCTTCTTTGATGAATTTTGGGAACACAGGGATGAGTTTCCAAGGAATCGACCAATTTATTTGATTTGTTATAGTGGATTGCAGACCGATGACTTGGCACAGGATTTACAAAATGAAGGATATGAGGCCTATAGCCTAGAAAATGGATATCGCTCTTATTTAAAGTTTCGCATTGCACAGTACTTTGCACAGGAAGAAAATCAGCAAGATCGCTATAAGGATATTGAGCGAAGTATTATCAAAAAGTTTCGAAAGGAAATTTGGCGAAAGTTTACCTCGGCGATCAATGAGTATGATTTGATTCAAGAGGGCGATAAGATTGCAGTGTGTATTTCAGGGGGAAAAGATTCGATGTTGATGGCCAAACTCTTTCAAGAGTTGTATCGACATGGAAAGAAGAACTTTGAATTGGTATTTTTGGTCATGAATCCTGGTTACAATGAACTCAATTATCAGACCGTGCTTGACAATGCAAAATTACTAAATATTCCGATTGAGGTCTTTACTTCAGAGATTTTTGATATTGTGGCAGATCAAGAAAATTCTCCATGTTATTTGTGTGCGAGGATGAGAAGGGGACATCTCTACAGCAAGGCCAAGGAATTAGGTTGCAATAAGATTGCACTGGGGCATCATTTTGATGATGTGATTGAGACCATTTTGATGGGAATGCTCTATGGTGCACAGGTGCAAACCATGATGCCAAAACTTCATTCCACAAATTTAAAGGGATGGAGTTAATTCGTCCAATGTATCTGATTAGAGAAAAAGACATTATTCACTGGATGCACTACAATCAATTGCAGTTTATTCAATGTGCATGCCGATTGACCGAAAGCTGTGCTTCATGTGGTGGAACAGAACAAGGAAGTAAGCGAGGAGAAATCAAGCGCTTGATTGCTGACCTTGCCAAGATCAATCCCTATATTGAAATGAATATCTTTCGAAGTGTGGAAAATGTCAATTTGAACACCATCATTGCCTATAAAAAGGACGGTGTTGAACATAGATTCTTAGAAACTTATAACCAAAAGGAGAAAGAGAGGCAAAAATGAGAGAGAAAAAAGTGATGACAATACAGGATATTTCCTGCGTGGGACAATGTTCATTGACGGTGGCTCTGCCAATTATATCCGCTTGTGGAATTGAGACAGCGATTCTTCCGTCAGCAGTACTTTCTACACATACTGGTTTTCAGGGATTTACATTTCATGATCTTTCCGATGATATTCAAGCCATTGCTAATCACTGGAAAAATGAAAAGATTTGCTTTGATGCCATCTATTCGGGATATCTTGGCAGTGTGCGTCAGGTAGACGATGTTATTGCACTGATGAATACTTTGCTCACAGAGAATGGAGAAAAGATTGTTGATCCAGCGATGGCAGACAATGGAAAACTCTACACAGGATTTGATCAGGTCTTTGTTCAGGCAATGAAAGACTCTGTGGACAGGCCGATGTGATTTTGCCAAATATCACAGAGGCAGCATTGTTGACAGATAGTGAATATTGCATGGACAATCACAGCAGTGAGTATATTGAAGATCTATTGAGAAAGTTGGGAGAACTTGGCGCAAAGACAGTCATCTTAAAGGGAGTGCTGGACAGAGCGGGGCAGATCGGTGTGATTGTCTATGATGTGGCCAGTGGAGAAAAACTTTCCTATTATACAAAGAAAATTGAAAAGAGCTCTCATGGAACAGGTGATTGTTTTGCGTCAGTATTTACAGGAGCTTTGATGAGAGGATTTGATTATTTTTCAGCGGCAAAATTGGCAGCAGATTTTGTGGTGACTTGCTTAGAAAAGACGATGGATGATCCAGATCATTGGTATGGTGTAAAGTTTGAAAAGGCCTTGCCAATGCTCATTTCTCGCATAGAAGGATTTCATAGTGCAGAATAGAAAAAAGATAATCGCAGCCATTGTGTTGGGAATCATTTTGGCTGGTGTGATCGCAGGTTGTGTGTTTTCTATTTGCTATCAGAAGAGGGGACAACAAGGGAGTGTTGATATGAGCACGGAGACAAAATCTGAGACTATTGCACAGCGTGAGAGCAGTTACACAATGGCCGATTTTACACTTGGAAAGATGGAGGAGAGGGAAAGTATACAGGGAGAACCCAGTACTTCACCAGCGAGAGAAGGCGTGCTCACTGATCCCGATGGCTATATTTTGCCAAGCAGTGCCAAGGTGGCCATCACCGATACAGATTTATCGAAGTTGAGTGCACAGGAAGTAGTCTATGCCAAGAATGAAATTTATGCACGTCACGGATATATCTTTGACTCAGATGAGTTAAATCGCTATTTTAGAGGGAAAAATTGGTATGTTCCCAATGAAAATTTTCATAAAGAGGATATTGCGGGCATCGAAAAGAATAATGTTGATTTTATTGCAGACTATGAGGTGCGCAATAGCATTCATTACACTGTACAGTAGGAGGGACTGTGAAAAGACGAGTTTTGAATATCATCATTATTGTCGAAATCGTGTTCATCCTTGCAGGTGTGCTGGTTTTTGGGGTGACAAATGGTAGATACTATGGTATGGTAAATATAACCAAAGAATATTTTCAAAGTTATGCCAAAAAAGATGTAAAAAAGTTGTATTCAATGCTCAATATTCAAAAAAGCGCTTGGCTACAAGAAAATAGTTTGACAAAAAGTATCGAGAATATTGAGGATATTCGATACAGTAAATTTTCTATTGGAGATATTCAAAGGGAAAAGCAAAGGGCAACTGTGGATATTGTGTATCAAGAAGACGATGGGACAGAAAAACATTTTTTAGTAAATCTGTCTAAACAAAAGAAAAAGGCATTGTCTATTTTTCCAGTATGGAAAGTTGAGCCAGACCGTTTTGTGGTCAAGGATGTAGAGATTGTCACCCCAAAGGATGTTACGCTCTATGTGGATGGAATAGAAGTTGAAAAAAAGCTAGAGAGCAGTGCGCTGGAAGATGTCTATCGCATCGATCAAATCTTTCTTGGAGAGCATATCATTCAAGAGCGTGTGGATAATGTGGAACTTCGGCCACAGAAGGTAAACTTTCACCAGGATAAGCAGAGGGTGGAAGTGAAAAATATGCTTCTCAATAGTGAAGATGAAAGAGGATTACTCAGTCTTTTAGAAAAGGATGTCAAGACTTTGTGGACGGGGGCTTATGAGAAAACGGATTTTGGCGATTTATCCTTTGATTCGGCATTAAAGAGAGATTATTGGCTATTGCAACAGCAATTTTCTAGGGGCAATCGGAAAAATCAAATTATTGGCATGGCATTTTCCCATTTAAAGGGGAAACTTATTCAGCTACGATGGACAGATGATGTCTTGCAGGCAGAGATTTTGGTGACGGGGAATATTGATTATTGCTACACACAGAGTTCTTGGTTTTCTAAAGAAGTGAGTGAAAAGCAAAATGAAGTGGATTTCAATGCACAATTTAATTATCAGTATGTCAATCAGCATTGGGTTTTAGTAGAGATTAATCATATGCCAAGTCTAGATTACTAGGATGAGTGAAGGTAGATGAAGAAGAAAAAGAAAAAATTTCGTGGTGATATGGTCTTGTTCTTCTCATTGGCAATAGAAATTGCGATTGTGTTATGGGTTTTTGAAAAAAGAAATAAAATAATTCAAAGTGGATACAGCATAAGTGCAGGAGGAAATCAAATTTTCTTCTTGCTGTGCTGTATTGTGCCTATTTTTTTAGTAGCTTTTATTTTGAGTGTATTATTTTTTCGAAAAAAGAAAAGTTATGTGCGTCTTGGCACATTTGTCGTGCTTTTTTTTATTGGTTTTATAATTTTTTATTTGATCAGTCTGGGGATAACAAAGAGACAACGAGCACAAGAACATCCACTGGGCACAGGAAATATCCTGATCATTCGACAGGGGCGAGCGACATTAAAAAAGAAAGTAAATGTATTTTCTCTGGGGACAGGAATTTGGACAAGTCAAGATTATGAACAGGCACTTCCTAAGATATATGGTACAAAGTTTTCACCTTCGGAGAGTGGATATTTAGCAGACATATATGATGCTCTACCAGTTCATGCTTGGAGTGTAAAAAGTGCGGGCGAAGAGATTTTACAAACGGATTACGAGGAACAGGTATCTTCTTATTTTTTGAAGCAAAATTTTGAACAAATTTTTACCCATGGAGAAAAGCTAAAGGAGGTGCCTTCGAATAGTATTTACATTCAAAAATTATATGGCTTAAATCGCAATACAATGCCTGTAGTTGTGCTGCCACAGGGGGCAGATATAGATGCAGTGACACAGGACATCTATCAGTTTTTGACATTGCCAACAGTGGGAGCACAGCTTGATGTGGACAATAAGATTCGAAAGAATATTCGAGAACATGTAAAGGCGATACTGATTGTTGAAAGTGAAGCGGATGAAACAAGACATATCGAATTTTCTTTTGGAAGGGGAGTTGGAAGGAAGAAGAAAAAGTGGGTGAAGGAGATTAGTCAAAAGCTAAGAAATGCCCTTGCAAATGAGTAGAAATGGAGGATATGGAGAAAATTGAGATGGAAGTGGATATGGCTTGGTGCAGGTCTTGTAGTCATATTATCAGGATGTGCAAAAAAACAAGCAGCGAGTATAGTGACAACAGAAGCTACTACAGTAAGTGCGACGACAGCCACAGAAGAATCAATTTCACAGACGCAAGATAACCGTCCGGAAAGCAAGGCAGAGTCAACAGAAGAAAAGAGTACGCCAGCGACACCAATAAAGATTGGGGCAGAGATTTCTAGTTATGGAACGAATGAAAAGGGCGAGTCTTTATTGTCATTTGAAATTCAGCCAGACAGCGTGATACAGTACGCCGATGGCTATGAAGTTAGAGCAAAGTACTACAGTGGAATTGATATTCCAAAAAACCTTGAGGATGGTTACGAATTTATTGTGACTACGGATGAGGAGACAGGAGCTAGTTCTCATTTTGTTGTGGCCAATGGAAAGAGAATTTACACCTATGTCGAGGGAAGGAAAGCGATTGACGATAAAACGCAAGAATTTGATGTCCAAGAAGTGGCAGGTCATCGCTTTTTGTTCACAGAGGGAACTCGATTTGAAGATAAGATTAAGGAAGGAAAGCTATTTATTCGAAAAGACGCAATGATCGAAGACGCAATGGAGGGACAGAAAAAGACAGTCAATGTAGAAAATTTGGCAATTGGTGGCTATTTCAATGGTGTTCAATTTGACCAGAAGGGATATGCGACAAAATTAATCTACTATGGGGAGTAGGATCGTAGTTAGAGAGTGATAAGCCAAGATAAATAGTGTGATTGAATGGGGAAAATTAGATGAAAAAAAGCAAGGTAAAGAAAAGTTTGAGTGAGAGAACGCAGCAGAATAAACGATTTACGTGTGCGAAAGACAAGGAAAGCCCTACAAGATGCTATACTAGAGCTTGCAAAGGAATATAATTTTGACGAAATTACAATTAATCAAATCTGTGATAGAGCACATATACGCAGAGTGACTTTTTATCGCCATTACAAGGGAAAAAGTGATTTTATTGCCAATGTAGTTCAGGATTTAGTTGATGCGTGCACAGAGTTTAATTCTGTACACATTCATGAATCGCCCAAAATTTACTATGATTATGTAATCAATGATGTTTTGAATTTTATGTTAGAAAACGAGCGATTGATTCGAGGTATCTTTTATAGTAAATATGCAAAGGTTGCGACAGAACAAATTTATACTAAATTTATAGACATTGTTCGCCGAGAAGTGTTGCGAAACAAAATGTGCACAGAAGAGAAGCTAGAGGAGAAGAAGTTTGTCATCTACTTTGTGTGCGGAGGAATTATGCATTTGGTGTATGGATGGTTGGATGGTACCATTACAATACCTAAAGAAGAATATGCAAAAGAAATTAATTACTTGATGTTATCCATTTGGAAATTGGAGCTTACTTAAATCAAAGGGTGGTTCTTTGAGGAACCACCCTTTATCGAATTAGTAGTTAAATTTGCCATCATTTTTTTCTTCCAGTGCACGAATTAAATTATAGGTGTAATGTGAAAATGGGAGGGCAAGTCCCTTGGCCAGTGCCTTTTTGAGTAAAACTCCAAGAAACATCTCGATTTCTGTGTGCCTATGTGCGTCTAAATCTTGAAGAGTAGAGTAGCGTGTTTCTGGATCAATATTAGAAAGATCCAATAAATTTTGGTCGTAATAGATGCCATAGGAATTGGCCACAGAGGCCACCTCACTGGCCAGTGCCCTTTGAATGTTAGCAACAAATTCACTGTCTCGGTATGCACCAAGTCCCACGCCGAGAATAGCCTGTGGGAGATTGTAAGAAATATTGAGTGCATACTTTTGCCACAGTAGAGAAAGAATATCTTTGCTAAAGGTTGTCTTTAACTTTGTCTTTGCAAAGAAATTTTCAAGAGCAAAGAGCTGTTCATTTTTTTCTTCCACATCAGGAATGCCATAAAAGATGCCAGGTGTTTTTTGTGGGTCAAAATAAATGACATTTCCGAGGCGTTTTGAAGTGATTTTAATCAATGAGTAGACAATGTTTTCCCTTGGGATGACGGTGGCGATGCGTTCTTCACTGTCGATACCATTGAGAAGGCTCATGACTAAGGTGTGTTCACCGACAAATTTTGGAAGAACAGGCAAAATTTCTTCCAAGGCATGGTACTTGGTTGAGAGAATGACAAGATCATAGATCTCAGCTTCGTCAAAAGTTTTTACTTTTGGATGCACACACACACCGTTGATTACAATTCCCTTACTGCCAAGGTCATTGGTGCGTTTGGCATCCGCAAGCACAGTCATATCGATGTTTTCTGTTCCCCAGAGAACATAGGCACCAACACTACCGGCACCAATGAGTGCAACTTTTTGAATGTCCATAAGTTCCTCCTTTTCTTATATTATGTATTCTGTTATTTTTATCATATCACATTTAGTAAAAAGATTATATAGTCAGACAATATATTTTTGTGGTATAGTTTAGAAGAAAAAAAGAAATGGAGAGAAGAAAATGGATATTGTTTGCCTGGATTTAGAGGGTGTTTTAGTGCCAGAGATTTGGATTGCATTTGCTAAGGAAAGTGGAATTGACGAATTAAAATTGACAACGAGGGATGAGCCTGATTATGACAAGCTGATGAAATTTCGCTTAGAGACATTAAAAAAGCATGGGCTTGGACTTAAAGAAATTCAAAAGACTATCGAAAAGATCTCTCCAATGGAGGGAGCAAAGGAATTTTTAGATGAGCTCAGAGAAATGACACAGGTGATTATTCTCAGCGATACTTTTGCTGAGTTTGCTAAGCCGTTAATGAAAAAGTTGGGTTGGCCAACAATTTTTTGTAATTCTCTTGAGGTGGCAGAAAATGGAGAGATTACGGGCTATCGCATGAGGGTGGAAAAATCAAAATATACAACAGTAAAGGCATTGCAGTCCATAGGATATGATACGATTGCCAGTGGAGATAGCTACAATGATATGGGAATGATACAGGCCAGCAAGGCGGGATTTTTATTCAAGAGTCCAAAGAGTATTCAGGAGCAATTTCCACAAGTTCCTGCCTATGATACCTATGAAGAATTACTCGATGCGATCAAGGCGGCAAGAGCTTAGAGAATAAAAAAGTGATAAAACAACTTGACAAAAAAAGATCGTTGCAGTATTCTCTAATAAGGTGTAGAGTTGCATAAAAAGGCTTCCTGCGGGAAGCCATTATTTTTACACCAAGTTTAGCACTCGTAAAAGAAGAGTGCTAGTAAAAGGAGGCAGAAAGATGATGATTGTACCTGTTTATAATATGGTGACATTGCCAGATACAAATATATATTTTCCTACAGAGCGATTTGAGGAGATTGTGGGAAGTATGCCAAAAGAAGATGATGAAAAAGCTACGATTTTGATTTTGAAAGAGGATATCAGTAAAGAGAAATTTCAAGCCGAGAGTTTTTATCCGATTGCTCTTACAGGAATTGTAAAAGAAGTTTCTTCGGAGGGCTATGTTCTGATTCATCTTCAAAAGAGAGTAAATGTCGATGAAATCTATGTGGATGGTGAGCACAACATTGCACTCACACTTTCCAAGGCACCTGTAAAGGAAGATACAGACCCAGAGTTTGAGGAGGAAAGATTAAAGAAATTAAAGGCGGAGTTAGAGAAGTTTTCCTCAAATTTTCAATGGGGAAAGATGGCAAAAAATTATATTCAACACTGGAATTGCCTAGAAGAGGTTCTGGCAGGACTTTCACCTTGGATTTTATTGGATGCTTCAGAAAAGTATGCTCTGCTTGAGCAGGAGAGCAAATTAAAGCGAGCAGAATTGATGGAGCGAGCAGTTAGAGACTTTATTGAAGTGGGAACTATAAAAAATAGGGCAGAAAATGACCAAAATAAAGAGTACCAAGATTCCTATAAAGAAAAGGCAATTCGCAGACAGATCGAGTACTTACAAAAAGAATTGGATGAGATGCATCCAGAGAATATTTCAGATATTCGGGAGCTGGAGTTAAAGTTATCAAAATTAAAGCTCAATGATGCGGCAAAGAAAGAGACACAAAAGGTATTAAAGCGTCTCAAGCAGGAAGGAAACAATAGCCCAGAATATGGACTTTTGTATAATTATCTTGATTTTGTTGTCGGATTGCCTTGGGCAAAGAAAAGATATAAAAAGATCGATCTTGACAAGGCTGAAGGCTATTTGGATGCTGAGCACTTCGGATTAAAGAAGGTAAAGGATCGCATTATTCAGCAGGTTGCGGTGATGAATTTGACAAAAAAGCAATCGGGTTCGATTCTTCTCTTTGTCGGGGCACCAGGAACAGGAAAGACAAGTATTGGGCAAAGCATTGCAAAGGCTATGGGCAGGGAGTATGTGCGAGTAAGTCTTGGTGGTGTGAGAGATGAGGCCGATATCCGTGGACACCGAAGGACTTATATTGGTGCAATGGCTGGACGAATTATGGACGGGATCAAAAAGAGTGGAGTGTCTAATCCTGTGATGGTTCTTGATGAGGTGGATAAGCTTTCTAGATCCTACAACGGAGACCCGGCGAGTGCACTTCTTGAGGTGCTTGATCCTGAGCAAAATGCAACTTTTACTGACCACTATATGAATGTCCCATTTGATTTGTCGGATGTATTTTTTGTCTGCACAGCCAATACGCTGGAGACTATTCCAAGACCACTGTTGAATCGAATGGAGGTCATTCGATTTTCTGGCTATACAGCGACGGATAAATTTGAAATTGCCAAGAAGCATTTATTGAAAAAGGCAATGGAAAAGACAAACATTACAGCTAAAAATATGGAAGTTACCGATGATGCCATTCGAAAAATCATTTCCGATTTTACAATGGAAGCGGGCGTTCGAGGGTTAAAGAAGAGACTGGATACACTTTGTAGGGCAGCAGCAGTAAAGATTGCCAGAGGAAATCAGGAAAAATTGGTAATTCGACCAGAGGATGTGCAGGAATTATTGGATGCAAAGCCGATTCGCCACGACAAGGCATTGGAGGAGAAAAAACCTGGTGTCGTTACAGGACTTGCTTGGACAGCGGCAGGAGGGGACATTCTCTTTATTGAAACCTTGTTGACGAAGGGAAGTGGAAAGATTCAGGTCACCGGTCAGCTTGGCGATGTGATGAAGGAATCTGTGCAGATTGCCATCAGTTTAGTCAAGTCAATGTTTCCAGATAAGGCAGAAATTTTTGAAAAGAATGACCTTCATATCCATGTTCCAGAAGGTGCTGTGCCAAAGGATGGCCCATCGGCAGGGATTACATTGACAACGGCACTGTCTTCATTGATTACAGACCAAGCAGTGAGTGCAAAGGTGGCCATGACGGGTGAAGTGACGCTTCGTGGTGTGGTGACACCGATTGGTGGTCTGCCAGAGAAGCTAATGGCAGCGGTGAGAGCAGGGATTGAGACAGTCTTTATTCCAAAAGACAATGAAGATGACTTAAAAGATGTCGCAGATGAAGTAAAGAGTCAATTAAAGATTATTCCGGTGAGTGAAGTCAAAGAGGTCCTTTTACAGACAGGCGTAATTATAGAATAAGATTAACCTCTCTATTGCATAAAAGAAGTTGCAGTAGAGAGGTTTTTTGGTATATATTTTGGCATAAATTTACGGTATAATGTCGCTTGGAGGCGGGATATGTATTGTTTAATGGAAGATGGAACGAAAATTTATTATCAAATTTGTGGTCGAGGATATCCAATTGTCTTTTTACACGGCAATGGTCTTTCGGGGAGGTATTTTAAGAAACAGGTGAGAGAACTTGCGGGGGAATATTGTTGCATTTGTATTGACAGTCGTGCACAGGGAAATTCAAATAATGAGGCAGAGGAATTGGAATTCGCCCAAATGGCTAAGGATGTAGAAGAGGTACTTTGCTTTCTTCGCATTAAAAAATGTTTAATTGTGGGACACAGCGATGGAGCAAATTTGGCACTTGTGTATGCGAGGGATTATCCCGATCGTGTGGGGGGAATGCTCATCAATTCACCAAATATTCAAATTAATGGAGTAAAAAAGTATGGGGTTTGGTTGGTTGACATAGAATATGCCCTACTTTGTTTTTTGGGGAAGAGGTTTTTATTTGCGAAAAAGATGGCAAAAATTGTTCACTTAATGGTAGAAGATGTCCCTATTTCCTATGAGGAATTGAAAAAGATTAAGGCGCCGGTCTATGTCCTCGGAGGAAGTAGAGATATTATCAAGAGGGAACACATGAAAAATATTGCTTCTCATCTTGGCAATGGAAAGTTATTAATTCGCAGAGGACAGGGGCATCATATTGCACTCTTTGACACTTGAGTTTACAATCGCTTGGTGGCCTATATTGCAAAAAAAATCAAAGGAGGAGAACAGTGAAAAATATAAAGAGCTTAAAAAAAATAGTAAAGACCGTCTTCTTTGCTACGGTGAGTATTTTAGTAGTATTAGAAATTTTGAGATTGAAAAAGACGGTCAATGTGATGGATATTCGTGCCGCAGTGGAAAATGTCAGTCTTTCTCATTTCGCCTTGATGATTCTTTGTGGTTTGATTGCTGTAATGCCAATGCTTTTTTATGATTTTATTTTAAATCGTGAATTACATACAAATTTTAGTAAGGGCTATATTATGAGGACAAGTTGGTGTATCAATACCATCAACAATTTGGCAGGATTTGGTGGACTTGTCGATATTGGACTGCGCTATTCATTTTATGCACAGGAGGAAGAGGAAAAGGTAGCCATTCAGACCATCGGGAAGATTATCCTCTACTTTATGATTGGATTTTCCATCTATGGATGGATAGCCCTTGGTTTAGATGCTCTTTTTCCTGTAGCTGAAGTGAATAAGTACCATTTAGTTCTTATTGGTGTAGCTTTATATATGCCTATCATCCTGTTGGCAGAAAAGTTTAAAAAGGTCAAATCCTTTGGAGCCATTCAAAGAAAGAGTATGATCGAATTGATTTTCGTCTCCTTTTGTGATTGGAGTTTGGTTATTCTTTGCTTTAGTGTGACGGGTCGATTGATGGGAATCAATGTTCCTATTGTGAATATTATTCCGCTTTACACAATGGCCATTGCTCTTGGCATTGTGTCCATGATTCCTGGTGGAATCGGAAGCTTTGATCTCATTATGATTGCAGGATTGGAGAGCTTGGGCATTGACAATGCAAAGGTTATTGCTTGGCTTTTGCTCTTTCGCTTGGTGTACTATATCATTCCATTTTGCATAGGAATTATCTTCTTCTTCTATCATATGGGAGAGAAGATGAGTGGAAGAGTGCGATCTGTATTTCGAAGTGTCGGTGAAAGTATCAGCCACTTTGTTGAGCTATTTATTGTTCGAGTTTTTGGAGTGGGTTTTGTTTTGACCGCATTGATTCCTGATAAAATTGATCAAATTCCATTTTTTGGGCGATACGGGCATATCAATGGGCAGCTGCTCTGGCAATTTCCTACAGTGTTGCTTGGCATATGCTTTATTTTATTGGCAAGAGGAATAAAGAGTCGGGTGAAGAGAAGTTTTCCGCTGGGTATTGTCCTTTTGATTCTCACAGGAATTTACATCAATATTGATGAGTGGAATATCCATTTGACCATAGTTATTATCGCCATGATTTTATTGATGTTGGCTATTCGACCACAGCTTGATGTCAAGCAATTTTTATATAGTAGAGAAGCGATGGTGATTGACGGATGCATTATTACAGGAACAATGTTACTATTGTTTATCTTTGGGCAATATAGCTGGATTTCTCATCTTGTACATAAAAATCATCGACATCCCTTTGTTCGGTATATGCAAATGGGTATGCATGCTCTTGTTTTGGTGGCCATTGTTGCACTCATCTACTATGCCCTTGTGCGCTATTTGCAGGGAAAAAAGAGATGGCCAGGAGAGGAGCTTGAGCCAGAGCGTTTAGAAAAATTTTTGGCAACCTATCGAGGAAATCCAGATAGTGGATTGGCCTTTTTGGGAGATAAGCGTATCTTTTGGTATCAAAAAGAAGGTGTGGATGAAGTTGCCCTGCAATTTGGCTGTGAGAATAATAAATGTGTTGTGATGGGTGAACCGTTTGGAAATCGTGTATACTTTAAAGAAGCGATAGAAGCGATGATTTTAAGTGCAGGTGAACTTGGCTATGATGTGGTCTTTTATGAGGTTGGTCAGGAGATCACTCTATTTTTACATGAGTGTGGATTTTCTTTCTTAAAATTTGGTGAAAGTGCAGTAGTCAATATTGCAGATTTTTCGTTAGAGGGAAAGTCAAGAAAAAAGTTTCGACTAGTCAACAATCGCTTGGAAAAACAGGGATATCACTTTGATATCGTAAAGGCACCGCATAGCAAGGAGTTGTTAGATTGTTTGGAAGAAATTTCTACTCATTGGTTGGAGGGAAGACCAGAAAAGGGATTTTCTCTTGGATTTTTTAGTCGCCCATATTTGCAGAGAGGGGATATCGCACTGATTCGAGATGAGAATGAAAAGGTGGTGGCCTTTGCCAATATTATGCCAGATTTTAGTGATGAAATGGCAACGATCGACCTAATGCGTCACGATCCAGAAACAGCACCAGCAGGCACAATGGATTATCTTTTTGTCTCTCTATTTTTGCATTTTAAGGAGATGGGAAAGGAATTGTTTTTTATGGGTATGGCCCCTCTTTCCAATGTTGGAAATTTAAAAAATAGTTTTTTGCAAGAGCGAATTGCCTATTTAATTTATACCTATAGTCAACATTTCTATTCATTTAGTGGGTTGAGAGAATATAAGGAAAAGTTTGATCCAGACTGGAGTGCACGCTATGTCTGTTATCCAAAACATAGCTGGTTAATTTGTGATATGCTCTCCGTATTTATGATTGACAATCGAGTGATTGAATTGTAGACTGAAGGTAATGCAGCGAACATGATCTCAGCACCTTGAGAAGGAAGGTGCACTAATTATGGAAGTGAAGGGCAGCTTGAAGTTCGATTCTTCATCGTATTGTGTATGCCCAGATTGTGTATTATGGCATATTTAATTTTATAGTTATTACCAAATGTTGTGCAGAAGAGAGAGGATGCAGTGCATCCTCTCTTGTACTATAAATCAAAGTATACTTTTTTTAGATTGTCCATTCGAACAGTCATATTTCGAAGGAGCATATCAAAAATCGTGATGGCTGCCATACACTCTACGACGACAACTGCACGAGGGACAACCAAAGGGTCATGTCGGCCGTGGATTTCAACCTCAATTTCTTCTCCACTCTGTGTGACCGTATCCTGTTTTGCAGCGATGGATGGAGTTGGCTTTACAGCAGCATTAAAAATAATGGCACTGCCATCACTCATTCCACCGAGAACACCACCAGAATGGTTGGTGCGTTTAGAGATATGAATGCTTCGTCCCTCACCATCGGAGATAAAGGCATCATTATTTTGACTTCCTGTCATTTGAGAGGTCGCAAAGCCAGCACCAAATTCTATGCCCTTGATGGCTCCGATGCTCATAACTGCCTTGGAAAGTTCGGCGTCCAATTTATCAAATACAGGCTCACCAAGACCGACAGGAACACCAGAAATAATACAGCTGATAATGCCACCTGCGGAATCCTTTCTGGCCATCAACTCTTCCATATATCCTTGCACGAGGAGGGCAGATTGTTGATCAGGCATGAAGAATGGATTCTTTTTACAATCTTTGGGACAAAATTGTTTAGCAGAAATTGGCCCGATGGATTGTGTAAAGGCCAAGACTTCAATATGCATTTCTTTTAAAGCTTTTGCGGCAATAGCTCCGGCAATGACACGGCCAATCGTCTCTCGGCCTGAACTTCTTCCACCGCCGCGGTAATCACGAAAACCATATTTCATGTCATAGGTATAGTCTGCGTGACCTGGGCGGTAGTAGGAAGCAATGTCATTGTAGTCCTGTGATCGCTGAGAGGTATTCTCGACCATCACCATAATGGAAGTTCCTGTTGTCTTTCCACCAAAGACTCCAGAGAGGATCTTACAGGTATCGCTTTCTTTCCTCGATGTGGCAAATTTGTCTGTCCTGGTTTTCTGCGGTCGAGATAAACTTGGATGTCCTCTTCGCACAGAGAAAGACCAGCAGGGCAGCCATCGATGACAACGCCAATGCCTGCACCATGGGACTCTCCCCAAGTTGTAATGCGAAATAAATTGCCAAATGTTGAACCTGCCATATTATACCTCTACAATGGCACAGCAATTTGGCTGGTTTACATGTAAACTGTTGCTAGACATCATAAGGATATTGTTGTCATAATCAACCTTAAAGAAGGTGAGTGTGTTACTGGAATGATTTACACATACAAGGTGCTGGTCATCAGGAAATAGTGCAATATCCTTTGGATAATCTCCACTGATTGGAAGGCAGAAGCGGTAGTTGAGAAGACCACTTTCGCTGTCACGATCGTAGACACAGACAGAATTATCGCCAGCATTGGCACAGAAGAGATATTTCTCATCGCTAGTAAAGGCCAAACTGGTGGCTGCGGTAAGCTCAGATGGCTTAGAGGATCCAGTGCTTGAAATGGTTTGAATTTTCTCAATCTTTGGGGAGTGCTCACCTGTCTCATAGGTGTAGACATCAATTACATTGGAAATCTCATGCAAGAGATAGATAAACTTTCCATCTTTAGAGAAAGCAAAGTATCGAGGTGCACTGTTGATGTCACATGGAATCATATCGCAGAGGCTGAGTTTGTTCTCGCCATTGCCAAAGCGATAGATTTTTACTTGGTCAAGACCAAGGTCAACAGCGAGGACAAAGCGACCATCAGGTGTTCTCTTTGTACAACTACAATGTGGTCGGAAGTTTCTCTCGGCAATGGATCCAAGTCCCTTGTGATAGATGCCATCGACAATGCGATTGAGTGATCCATCTGGATTGAGAGAAATGACGGTGATTTTTCCATCATGATATCCAGAGACAAAGAGATATTCGTCATCAGCGTCTGTGGAAATATGGCAACCACGCATACCGCGAATATTTAGCGAATTTAATCGAGAGATATTTCCATTTTCGTAGATACGAAAGGCCACTACGCCCTCGTCGGCGATAGAATAGAGTGTCTTTTTGCTGTGGGAAGCCTTGACATAGGATGAATTATCAACCTCTACCTCACATCTTTTTGTAAATTTTCCTGCCTGAACATCGACATCATACACCGTAATTCCCTTTGCTGCACCAGTATAGGAATAAGAGCCGACATAGGCCATATATTTTTTGCTCATTGCAATTCTCCTCTCTATATTAGATTGATTTAATTCTATCACATTGCCGTGCAAAAAGCTATTGACAGGCTTTTCTTTTTCGATATAATAGGTTCGTTTTACAATGTTTGAGAATAAAAAAAGGATGGGAGGAATTTTATGGGAAAGTCATTGATACGGTTGTGCCAAAGAATGCAAAGAATAAGGAAAATGCCATGAAGTGGATTGACTTTTTAAATCGTCCAGAGGTTGCAAAGCAAAACTTTGAGTATATCACCTACCCGACACCAAATGAAGCAGAGTATCAATTGCTCGATGAGGATTTGAAGGAAAATCGGGCACTATTTCCGACAGCTGATATGCTCAAAAATTGTGAAGTCTATCAATACCTCGGAGAAGATGCAGAGAAGATGTACAATGAACTGTGGAAGAGTGTAAAGTCAGACTAAGAGATATACTCTAGATATTGCACATCCTCTTTGAGATATCTACTGTTTTGAATAATACCAACATAGATTTTTTCAGAAAAAGCTGGAAGCAAGATGCAAATGGCATCATTGCTTTCAGTTTTTTTTGCAGATAAATTGTAGTTTTCGAGGGAGTAGAGATAGCCATTGCTCGAAAAAGTGTGATAGGCCTTCTCGTCCATCAACACAATGTCCAAGGACTTTGCCGTCATCATGGCAAGTAATTTCATTGATGATGCGTAGGCGTATTCATAGGATGCACCATCATTGGGATCGCCCTGAGATATTAGGTGATTGTAAAAGGTGATTTGATATCTTTTTTGGCTCAATCCTTTTTGCTCAAGATAGTCCTTGGAAAAATGAGAAATATCTGCTTCGGATAAATCAATATTGATACTGGCAATGGAGAGCAAGTTTTCTTTCTTGGTCAACTGTCGGTAGGAGATGTAGCCGAGAACATAGATAATCATCAGAAAAACAATAATGGGAAATTTGTAGTAATCCCAGATATAGCCAAGTCTTTTTTTCATCTAGATTGCCCTCTTATTCTGACTCTCCTCAATGTAGAAGAGCACATTTTTTAGGAAATAGGAGCTCAAAAATGAGGTCAAACCCATGCCTAAAAAAATCAATGGTGTAAATAGGCGAATGGCAATAAAAAATACAATAAAGTGAATGGCCGCGATAATGATGGTGCAAAAGATAAAGCGGATACCAATGACAAAGGAATTAAAAATCATATTTTTTACTGTATTGTCAAACCGTGAAAGCAGGGCAAAGATATAGAGAAGGATAATGGCGTAGCAAACACAAAATAGAGCCAAAAATCCCATGCCAATGCACCACAGAGCACCTCGAATAGGAAAATGGAGAAAGATAAATCCATCAAGTCCGAGAATAATTCCTACAGCAAGGAAAAGGAGTGTAATCTTGGTGGCAGGAATAAAGTTTGTCCTAAAGGAATGAAAAAAGTCATGAAGTACAGATACAGGCTCGTCTTTTGCCAATTTGATACTGCAGTAGTACAAAGCTGTTGTGGAGGCTCCGATGGTGACCACGGGAATGCAGCAAACGAGCCACAAAACATTGAGGAAGAAGCAATCGAGTAGCTTTCCAATAAAATTCATTATGGCATTGTATGGATTAAATAGATTTCTCATCGTTATCATCTCCTGTAGATGTGCGAAGGACAAGATTCGTCTCGCAGTGCATGGTTCTAAAGTTCATATCTGGTTCATTGATTCGAGAGAGCAAAAGCTGAGTTGCTGAAAATCCCAAAATTTGGCTGTGAATATGAACCGTTGACAAATTTGGATGGATGATGCGAGATTCTGGGGCATCGTCAAATCCTAAAATTTTGACTTCATCTGGAATAGAAATCTTCATCCTGTTGAGGACATGGAGAAGATCTATGGCGACAAAGTCATTGGCACAGATAAAGGCCTGTGGAAGAGTAGTAAGCTTTTCTAGCTCTTCCTGCAAGTAGGATTGATAGTCTACATTGTCAGGATGGAGTTTTCCGGGCTTGTTTTTGGTTAAGATCCATTCCTTGTGAATGGCTAAATTGGCAATGGTCATTCCTGATCGGTATGCCATATATCGCTCAAAAAAGGACTGGCAGTGCATGTACTCGCCGACAAACCGATGTGAGAAATTTCTCTTTGTTTTAGATTCTGAATAAACGAAATAATCGGAGAGGAATTTTCCATTAATAGTCGGTCAGCACAAAGTGGTGTCTTTCCAATATCTACTGGGCTGTCGACAAAGAGCACAGGTATGGAAGAATTGGAGAGCATAGCGGCATAGTCGTAGTCAAAGACTTCAATACAGAGAATGCCAGCCAGTCTTTCTGTGTGCAAAGAAGCGGGGAGAGTGCAATTTTTAATATCCTCGTTCTGTAAAATATGCATACTCATCGAGTAACCCAATTTAGAGATTTCTAATTGGAATTTATCGAGCATCGGTGCGGAAAAATGGGAGCTATTTAAAAACCATGTGGTCAACAGTGCAATTTCTGTATTGGTATTTTTGGCCTTTAATTGGCTGGAAGCATTATCAAAATCGACATAGGAAAATTGTTTATATCCCATTTCAATAGCCTTGGCCAGAACCTTTTTTCTTGTGGTCTCGGACAAAATGCCTGTATTGTTAATGGCCTTTGATACAGTGTTTCTGGAAACACCTAATTCATCGGCGATATCTTGTAGTGTAACTTTTTGAGCCATAGTTTTTTTCCTTTCGTAACTTTACAAATGTAAAACAAAACTCTGTTACATCTTTCTTGAGAATACTATAGCACAAATATTGCCCATTTGATAGTCAAAAAGTGTACAAAAGTAAAAGAAAAACTTATCTATATTTTACAAATGTAAAATAATATATTGACTTGATGTAAAAAACAAAGTATGCTGGCGATAGGAAAAAGAAAATAAGTTGATAAGGAGGCTTTTATGGCAACAAATCATCAGGGTATGGAAATGTCACAAAAAAAGAAGGCAGATTCCATGCTCAATTATATGCGCAAGCATTGGGAACTTTATATTATCTTTGTGAGACCAGCGTTGCTGTTGACATTGATCTTTAAGTATGTGCCAATGGGTGGAATTTTGATTGCATTCCAAAAATTCAATCCCATCAAAGGAGTTGTGGGCAGCGAATGGGTAGGATTTAAGTTTTTTGAACGATTTTTATCCTCTCCAGATTTTGTGCAATACTTGGCAAATACATTGAAGTTGAGTGTCTATGGACTGCTCTGGGGATTTCCAGTCCCAATTATTTTGGCATTACTTTTAAATAGAATGCAGAGTAAGGGATTAAAGAAAAAGATTCAGACCTTACTCTATATGCCAAACTTTGTCTCTGTCATTGTACTCTGTGGTATGGTGAGAATTCTCTTATCTGTGACAGGACCAATCAATCATCTCTTTGGCTCAAGTATTAATTTTATGACTATGCCAGGTGCTTTTCGAAGTATCTACATTATTTCTGGTATTTGGCAGGGTGCGGGTTGGGCTTCCATTATGTACACTGCATCACTTTCCAATGCCAGCCAGGAGCTTCGCGAGGCAGCACAGCTAGATGGTGCTAATATTTGGCAGCAGATCAAAGCCGTTGATTGGCCGGCCATTAAGGACATAGTTGTCATTCAATTTATTATGCAGGCAGGAAATATTATGAGCATTGGCTTTGAGAAGGCCTATGCATTGCAGACTGACATGAATTTAAAGTCATCAGAAATTATTGCAACATATGTGTATAAGAAAGGTCTTCTCGATGGAGATTACAGCTTTTCTACTGCTGTGGGATTATTTAATACAGTGATTAATGTGATTTTGCTCGTTGCCATTAATAAGATTGTGGCAAAGATGAATGATGGAAAGGGAATTTAGCTATGAAAAAGAAAAAATCATTTGCATCGCAATGTGCATCAGATAAAGCTTTTATTCTCGGTGGAAATATCTTTTTGGGGATTTTTGTATTGGCTATTATTTTGCCTATTGTCTACATTATTGTGGCATCCTTTATTGACCCTGTGACATTACAAAATAATGGTATCACCTTGGATTTTAGCAAGTGGACAACGACGGCATACCAAAGAGTTATCAGCAACAAGCAGATTTGGGTTGGCTTTGGCAATGCGATTTTATATGCTGTTGTCTTTACTGCCGTGTCGGTATTGATTACACTTCTTGCTGCATATCCAATGTCAAGAAGTGATTTTCGAGGAAAAAAACTATTCAATGTTTTATTTGTCATCACCATGTTTTTTGGTGGCGGATTGATTCCAACTTACTTGGTAATTAGTGATTTGGGACTGTTAAATAGTATGTGGGCAATTATTCTTCCGGGTGCATTTAGTGTTTGGAATATGATTATTGCCAGAACCTATTACCAAAATATTCCAGCAGAGCTTCGTGAGGCAGCAGAAATGGATGGAGCTAATGAAGTGGTCTACTTCTTTAGGATTTTGTTGCCAGTGTGTAAGCCAGTCATTGCTGTGTTAGTGCTTTGGCAATTTGTGGGAATGTGGAACAGCTACTTTGACGCCATGGTCTACTTGAGTGACGAGGCAAAGCAACCGTTGCAGCTTGTACTTCGTGCAATTTTGATTCAAATCAGCCACAGTCGGGAATGATTGCTGATATTCAGAGCACAGCGGCCAGAGCACAGCTTGGAGAATTATTAAAGTATGCGACCATTATTATTTCATCCCTGCCATTGATCGTGATGTATCCATTCTTCCAAAAGTATTTTGATGCGGGTATTATGGCAGGTTCTGTAAAAGGTTAATGTACAGAAAGGACTTCATTATGATAAGAAAAATATGTAAAAAGATGATCGCATTTTCGATGGCAGCAACCATTGCATTTACCACAACAGGATGTGGAGAATTATTTTTTGGTTACAATCAAATAGACACAAAGCAGGCACTGGATGAAAACTATCAATTTCCACTGAAGGAAAAAGAGACCATTACGGGTTTGATTTCTTATCCAACAGCCTCAGAGCCGGATCCAAATAAGAGGGCAATCTTTGAACGACTTGAAAAGACCACTAATGTCCATGTGGACTGGACTGCAATTCCAGCAGACCAGTGGAGCGATAAAATTGCACTTCAAATGGTCAACTACAAAACATTGCAAGATTTCGTATTTTCTGGGGGATTTAGTGACAGCAATTTGTTAAAATATGCAGACCAGGGTGTCATTATTCCTCTGGAGGATTATATCGACAAGGATATGCCGAATTTAAAGAAGGTATTTGAAAGTATCCAGAGTATAAGACGATGGTCACGGCGACAGATGGTCATATCTATTCTCTGCCTTGGATTGAGCAGCTTGGTGAGGGAAAGACCGCTATTCAGACTGTCGGCGGAATGAGCTATATCAACAAGAAGTGGTTGGATTTTTTGGGATTGGAAGTGCCAACGGATATCGCCTCATTTGAAAATGTCCTTCAGCAATTTAAAGATCATGCCGATGAGTTACAGTCCCATTTTCACATCGAGGGAAGTATTATCCCGATGTCTTGTATTGTCAACAATGGAGATCAGGATCCTGCAATTTTAATCAATGGCTTTGGTGAGGGCTATGGAGATGCTGACAAGGAGCGCCATATTGCTGTGACTGATAACAAGCAGGTAATCAGTGCAGCGACACAGGAGGGCTACAAAAAAGGTATTCAATGGTTGCACGAGCTATATGCCAAGGGATTGATTGATCCAGAGTGCTTTACACAGGAGTGGTCAACCTATGTGTCTAAGGGAAAGTCAGGAAGATATGGTGTGTGCTTTAGTTGGGATATTGCCAATATCGATAACTTAAAGGATTGGGTTCCACTGCCAGCACTCACTGCAGACACAAGAAATATCACACCACAAAATGGTTCATTCACCAGTGGATTTGACAGAGGTCGCTGCGTCATTACTGCACTTGCAAAGCATCCAGCATTGGTGTGCAGTTGGCTTGATCAGATGTATGCACCACTGCAGTCACCACAAAACAATTGGGGAACTTATGGAGAGCAGGGCAAATTCAATATCTTTGAGATGTCAAAAAATTCTAAGGGGGAGCCAATGTTAAAGCATGCACCACTTGGTGATGTCTCACCAGTGGAAGTGAGAGAGGCACAAAGTGTCGGTGGGCCTTTGGCCATTCTCAATGAATATTACAATGTTTATGTAACTGTACCAGATGATGCCCAATATCGCTTGGATTGGATTAAGGACATCTATACGCCAGATATGCACACAAAATATGTCTATCCAAATGTATTTATGTCACAAAAAGACACGGAGGAGATTTCGAATCTCTTGGCCGATATTAAGACAGAGATTAACACAAAGAAATCTGATTGGATCATGAATGGAATGAGTGATGCTGATTGGAATGAGTATCTAAAAAAATTGGATGCCTATGGTTTGCAAAGATTCTTAGAGATTCATCAATCTTATTTAGATAGATACTTTGAGGCACTTGGGCAGTAGAGGAGAGAGGATATGAGTCAAGTACTAGAAAAAGCAAGAACATATGAGAAAGAGCAGGCAAAAAAGATTGTGGGGGATATGCGTCCAGCATTTCACCTCACTCCCTATGTGGGATGGATGAATGACCCAAATGGTTTGTCATTTTACAAGGGAAAGTATCATATGTTTTATCAATATTATCCATATCGCAGCCAATGGGGACCAATGCATTGGGGGCATGCAGTGAGCAAGGATTTACTTCACTGGGACTATCTTCCAGCAGCTATTGCACCTGATATGCCCTATGACAATGCCGGATGTTTCTCAGGCAGTGCCATTGAACTAGAAGATGGAAGACAGCTTTTAATGTATACAGGAGTGACCAGAGTTGAAAACGAGGACGGAGAGATGGTTGACTGTCAGACACAGTGTCTGGCTGTTGGCGATGGCGTAAACTATGTCAAGTATGAAAAAAATCCTGTATTGACAGAGGCGGATTTACCTGAGGGAGCAAGCAAGATTGACTTTAGAGACCCAAAGCTTTGGAAGGATGAGGAGGGGATTTATTGGGCAGTTATTGGCAACCGTCCAGCAGATGGAAGTGGACAGATTTTGCTATTTCGAAGCGAAGATGCTTTCTCTTGGAGGTATTTTAGTACTTTAGATGAAAATCAAAATCGCTTTGGAAAGATGTGGGAGTGTCCAGATTTCTTTCCTTTAAATGACAAATATGTGCTTTTGGTCAGTCCACAGGATATGTTGCCAGAGGGATTTGAGTATCACAATGGCAATGGAAACTTATGCCTAATTGGAACATTTGACAAGGAAAAGGGAAAATTTTTGGAAGAGCATGATCAGGCAGTTGACTATGGCATTGACTTTTATGCACAGCAGACAGTGGCGACAAAAGATGGGCGCAGAGTGATGATTGGATGGATGCAAAATTGGGATGCCTGTGCCATCCGTGCACAGGAGGAAGCTTGGGCTGGACAGATGTCATTGCCAAGAGAGATCTGGATTCAAAACAATCGCCTGTATCAAAGACCGACAAGGGAGTACGAGTCTTGTCTGGGCAATCGAGTGGAATATACAGATGTCTTGATTGGTGCAGACAAAGAGAAATGCAACTGGATGGCATTAGTGGAAGAACCATTGACTTGCAAATTCAGCTTTCCTCAGTGGACAAGGACAATCCTTACTACAAATTTACCATTTACTTTGCAAAAAAAGATGGAATGTATACTTCATTGAGTTTTCGACCATATGAAGGCATTGTAAAGATTGACCGAAAGTTTTCTGGCTCAAGAAGAGCCATTGTTCACCAGAGAAGAATGTTTGTGCCAGGGTGTGCTGATGGAAGTATCAAGCTTCGCCTAGTTCTTGACTGCTATAGCAGTGAGCTCTTTGTGGGCGATGGATCACAGACGATGACAACGGCCATCTACACGGATATGTCAGCACAGGAGATTTCCTTTGCTTGTGATGGAGAGGCGAAGATGGATATTGTCAAGCAGGATATTTTATTGTAGGAAAAAACGGCTTACTTTTTTGGAAAGATATGATATAATAGCACTGTCAAAATTGATTGGAGGTGTTATTGATGAAAAGGAAAGTTTTGGCAATCATTTGTACTTTATCAATGATTTGTTCATTCCCTGCAATGGCAGGACCTAGAATAGCGAAAAAGATTTCTGTCTATCCGGTGACAGGACAAAAGATTTCTGTTTATTCAGCAATAGAAAAAACAGCTACTGTTCAGCCAGTGGCACAAGCTGTGCAGTCTGCTCAAAAGGATGCCGTTTACCCAGTAGCTGAGCAAAAGGCGATGTTTGAAAAGTATGGTTTTTCAACATTGGACGGTCATTCTCTGTTGGCAGTACAGATTCATCCAAATACAGTGAAGGACTTGGGCAATTGCTATCAGGCACAGGCCACTTTTTTGAGCGGTGTGGAACTAGAAAATGTGGCACCGGGTGTGCGTCAGACGGTATCGGTTGATGATCTAAAGAATGAGAAGAAGACCTTTGTGGCCACAGAGGACGGCTTTGAGGAAGAGGGAATTCAGGATCCATTGGGGCTATTTAGTTATTGGACAGAAAAAGATGGCGAGCATCAGTTCCTCTATCATGACAGTCATGATCGAGTAGATAAGCCAGTCTTTATTGGCAATATCTATATTAAAAAGGATGCACAGACCAGTATTTATCTAGATAATAGTCACAAGAAGGTGACAAAGGCAAGTTTAAATGCACAGGGCAATGACTATGATGGAGTATTCCTTGATGCACAGGGGTATGTGACCAAGTTAGTTGATTACGGAGACTAAATAAAAGAGAGGATTTTCAAGTGATTTGCTTGAAAATCCTCTTTTGGTTTATTTTAATGGCTTAATGTTTGGCCAATAGCGGAACATAACTTTGGCAATAATTTTATTTTTTTGTAGACATAGTGATTGTTCCAAAAGCGGGCATCATCAGAGTTGTTGCGATTGTCGCCCATACAAAAGTATGCACCTTCAGGAACTTCAAAGTGCATATCCTGCATAACCCTCATAGGTTCCTTGATATATGGTTCATCGAGTGGTGTAGAGGAATTATTTAGATAGACCTTTCCATTCTTGATATCAATGATATCTCCACCAACACCAATAATTCTTTTGACAAAATATTTTTTTTCATTGTCAGGAAATTTAAAAATAACAATATCTCCTCGCTTTGGGTCGCTAAACTTATATTGTAAGCGATTGCCAATAATTCGATTTCCCGTCATAATGGTATTTTCCATAGATCCTGAAGGAACTCTTGAATTGGCGATGATGAAGTTATTGAGCAAAAAAGCGATGACAGCTGCGACAACAATAATCTGTATCCAGCTCAGGATTTCGCTCTTTTTTTTATTCTGTTTTTCATCCATAAATTTTCTCCTATGCTGTGTAAACAATATTTTGTGCCATTATAGCACAATGATGGAAAAAATTCCAGACAATCTAGTGGAGAAGCTTAAAGCTCGGGGCAAAGCGAAATACAGCCTTGGCAATGATTTTATCTCGGTAAACAAAGTGATGTGTCCAAAATCGGGAATCATTGGAATTATTGCGATTGTCTCCCATGCAAAAATAGGCACCCTCAGGGACTTCAAAGTGCAAGTCCTCCGAAACCATGGGCTCCTTAAATAGGGTTCATAGATGGGATAGCTGGAGTGATTGATGTACACTTGATTGTTGATAATATCAATGCTGTCTCCACCGACGGCAATAATTCTCTTAATAAAGTAGATTCGCTCATCATCAGGAAATTTAAAAATAATAATGTCACCTCGTTGGGGCTCAGAAAAGGCATAGCCTAGCTTATTTCCAATGAGTCGATCCCCTGTCATAATCGTTGTTTCCATAGATGCACTGGGAACGAGGGCATTGGTGATCACAAAAGTATTGATTAAAAATGCAGCAAATGCACCCACAAATAGGACGAGAAAGGTGTGCAAAAAATAGCGTAAAAATATCTTCATGAGTGAAAGTTAAAATCCTTTCTTGATTATAGAATATCTCATTAAGATTACAACGATTTTTTGATAAGTGCAAGGCGATTTATAGATTTTTCAGAATTGTAATGGTAAAATATAATCAAATAATGATGAAAGGGGTTTGTTATGAAGAGAGGGTGCGGAATATTACTTCCAATTTCTTCACTGCCAGGAAATTATGGCATAGGAGGATTTTCAAAGGAGGCTTACCGTTTTGTTGACAAATTGCGTGCTGCAGCACAGTGCTATTGGCAGATTTTGCCACTTGGACCTACAGGAACTGGGGATTCACCGTATCAAAGTTTTACTGCATTTGGAGGAAATGTCAATTATATTTCGTTGGAGAAGTTGATTGAGGATGAAGTTCTTGCATGGTACGATATTAATTGGATTGACTGGGGAAGTGATCCATATCGAGTGGACTATCAAAAGGTTGGTGAGCACAGGGAAAGAATTTTGCGTCTAGCTTATAAAAATTTTTGTGCTTGTCAAAATAGGGAGAGAGTAGAGCGATATCTACAGGCAGTCGAAAATTTGTCTGAGGAGACAAAAAAGTATTGTGAGTACCAAGCGATTAAGAAGGATCAAGAAGGTAAGCCATGGTATGAATGGGAAGAAAAGCTTCGCAACCGAGACAAAAAGGCGATGGAGGAGGCGAGAAGTCGACTGAAAGAAGATTTAGACTTTTATCTCTGGGAGCAGGCGGTATTTGATATGCAGTGGATGGCGTTAAAAAATTATGCCAATCAAAATGGCGTGGAGATTATTGGAGATATGCCAATCTATGTTGCTTATGATTCCGCTGATGTTTGGATGCATCAAGAGATGTTTCAGTTACATAAAGATGGAACGCCAAAGGCTGTGGCTGGTTGTCCGCCAGATTATTTTGCCCCACAGGGACAGCTCTGGGGAAATCCACTATATGACTGGAAAAGGCACAAAAAGGATGGCTATTCTTGGTGGATTGAGAGAATGCGCTATGCATTGAGAATTTTTGACTGTGTGCGTGTCGACCACTTTAGAGGATTTGATGAGTACTACTCTATTCCAGCAGGTGATGACCATGCAATGAATGGAACTTGGGAAAAGGGGCCAGGAGTAGAACTCTTTGATATATTAAAGAAGCATTTTGCCCATCAATTTGAAGGTGGCGATCTTCCAATTATTGCAGAGGATCTGGGACTTTTGACCGATAGTGTGACACAACTATTAGAAGAGGTTGGATTTCCAGGTATGAAGGTACTAGAATTTGCCTTTAGTTCCGATTGCGACAATGATTACCTTCCACATAATTATCCAAGAAATTGTGTGGCTTATACAGGAACACATGACAACACAACACTTCGAGGTTGGATTGACAGCTTGTCTGAGGAATTGAGACGCTATATGGTTCGCTATGAAGGATCAGAACACACACCACATTCAGATTTACATTGGGATTGCATTCGCACGGTGTTGTCCTCTGTTGCCGATACTGTCATTATTCCTATGCAGGATTACCTTGGACTTGGCAATGAGGCAAGAATGAATACGCCAGGAACAGGTGAGGGAAATTGGCAATGGAGAATGAGAGAAGAGTCTTTTAATGATGGACTGATTTGGCATTGCGATTTGTTGTCTAGTATTTATGGAAGAAATCATAAATTAAAGAGTGAACAAAAGTAAATACACTCGCCAAATTGGCGAGTGCATAGCAATTAGTCATTCGATTTTGTCGGTTGATAAGCTTGAGCAGATTGATCCTTGCTTTGCTCTTTGACATTGCCAATATCATATTCGATATTTGGATTGTAGATATTTGAATTTTTGGCATCTTTATCATAGAAAGTAGTTGTGCTTTCGTTACCAATATTGTCAACTGCATGGACATCAATTTTACCCCCACTATATTGAAATACCACTTTTTCGTTGTCGTGGTCAATCGAAGTTGGCAAAAGGCGGTGTCCGTTGCCATCAATGCCATAGAGACCGTCGTAGTTGATGCCCGACTGGCTGTCATCAAGGAGCAATGTGACCACGCCTTCCTTGGTGACCTCGCCAGTGATGGTCGGGGCAGCATTGTCAATGGTGACAATGTTTTCAAATCGACTCTGCTGCATACCATTAAAATTTGTTACATTGACAAGGAGAGTTCCATTGTCTTTGACGGTTGTGGTATAATGATTGCGGTCTACTTTTTCTAAGGCAAGTGGTTGATCGGCCAAGGTGGCGGTCACTGATTTTGTGGGCAGTATGCCCTTGGTTTGAATGTGGATGGTGACTGACTTAAATTCTTCCTGGTTTTCCAAACGCAAGGAAAATTTAGGTTGTGCAGTGACACAAAAGAAAATGATTACATTTGCAACAATAAATGCTAATATATAGAAAAGCCAGTGAAGCTTTTTGGTATGTGGCTGCATTGAATTACCTCCTAATGTTTAATAACATTAGGATAGCAGTTTTTGTGCAAGCTGGCAAGAGAAAGACAAATATAGGGAGGTATAGGAGAATGGATGCAACATTGGTCATTATGGCAGCAGGAATGGGTTCAAGATTTGGAGGTGGCATCAAGCAATTAGAGCCAGTTGGACCGAATGGGGAGATTATTATGGACTATTCGGTGTATGATGCTGTTCGTGCGGGATTTAATAAGGTGGTTTTTATTATTCGCAAGGAGATTGAGGAAGACTTTAAGAGAATTATTGGAGACCGCATAAAGAATGTGGTCAATGTCGAATATGTATTTCAAACTGGATGATTTGCCGGAGGGCTATCAGGCACCAGCAGATCGGAAAAAGCCATGGGGAACAGGTCATGCTGTGCTTGCTGTGCGCAATGTAGTAAAGGAGCCATTTGTCGTGATTAATGCCGATGACTACTATGGTCGAGAGGGATTTCAAGTGATTCACGACTATATGGAAGAACATATGAAGTGCAGGGATGATTTCTACGATTGTTGTATGGGTGGATTTATTTTGGAAAACACCTTGAGTGAAAATGGAACAGTGAATCGTGGAGTCTGCCAAGTGGATGAGAAGGGGAATCTATTGGATGTCACAGAGACATTTGACCTAGAAATAAAGGATGGTCATCTTTTGGCATTTGATGAGCAAAAAAATCCATGTGATGTCTCAAGGGATCAATATGTATCCATGAATATGTGGGGATTTCCGCCAGCATTTTTGAAGGAATTGGAGTCAGAGTTTCCAAAGTTTTTAGATGGCTTAAAGGAGGGCGATTTAAAGAGCGAGTATCTTTTGCCAGCGGTCATTGACCATTGTATCAAGACAAAGAAAGCGAGTGTCAAGGTTTTAAGAACGGATGACAAGTGGTTTGGTGTGACCTATAAGGAAGATAAGGAAATGGTGGTTGATTCTATTAAGGAGTTAATTGCTAGGGGCGTTTATCCAGAGCACTTATATTAGAATGAATGAAATGAGAGGAAGAAAATGAAAAATCAATTAGAAGATAGGACACTGATTATTGGGCATAAGAATCCAGATACAGATTCGATCTGTTCTGCAATTGCCTATTCTTATTTAAAAAATCAATTGGGCGATGCAACAAAATATGTTCCAAGAAGAGCGGGAGAAGTCAATGAGGAGACAAAGTTTGTTCTTGACTATTTTCATCAGGAGGCACCACAGCTTCAAAAGAGTGTGGAAACACAGGTAAAAGATGCACCTGTTCTTACAGGCACTGGTGTGAATCGAGAGATTTCTCTAAAGAAGGCCTGGGAATTGATGCAAGAAAAGAAGGAGACAACCTTAGCTGTTGTCGACGAAAATCAAAAATTAGAAGGTGTTATCACTATCAATGACATTGCAAAATCTTATATGAAGATTTTAGACAACACCATTCTTTCAAAGGCAGGAACAAGCTATGCCAGCATTGCACAGACACTGGATGGAAAGTTTGTGGCTGGAGACGAGCACGGGGTATTTTCAAAGGGAAAGACCTTGATTGCTGCTTCGGGGGCAGAACACTTAAAAGAGAGTATGGAAGAGGGAGATTTGATTATCCTTGGAGATGAAGTGCAGTGTCAAAAAGAAGCAGTAGATCATCACGCGGCTTGCTTAATTATTTGTGACGGTGCAAAGATTGGGCAAGAGATTATTGACCAAGCAAAGGCAAAAAATATTGTTGTGATTGCAGTTGAGCATGACTTATTTACTACGGTTAGATTAATGAATCAGAGCTTGCCAATTGGATATTTTATGACCACAAAAGACCTTGATACTTTCACATTGGAGGATGACTTAATTGAGGTCAAAGAGGTGATGGCTGGAGTTCGCCATAGAGATTTTCCAGTGCTCGATGCAGAGGGAAATTTGTCGGAATGTTCTCAAGAAGATGTCTCTTGAATGCAAAGGGAAAGAAGATTATTCTTGTTGACCACAACGAAAAGACACAGGCTGTGGATGGAATGGAGCATGCCGATTTGAGAGAGGTCATTGACCATCACAGAATGGGCACAGTGGAAACTGTCGGACCAATTTATTATAGAGCGCAACCATTGGGCTGTACAGCAACCATTGTATATCAGATGTTTAAGGAAAATGGAGTGGAAATTCCAAAGGAGATTGCTGGCTTGATGTGTTCAGCTATTATTTCTGACACATTGCTTTTCCGTTCTCCAACTTGTACACCAGTTGACAAGGAAGTGGGAATGGAATTGGCAAAAATTGCAGGAATTGATGTCAATGCCTATGCAAATGATATGTTTGCAGCGGGTAGCAATTTAAAGAAGATGACAGATGAACAAATTTTCCATCAAGACTATAAGCAATTTGCACTTGGAAAGATGACCATTGGTATCGGACAGATTAGTTCATTGAATGCAGATGAGCTTGTGACATTGGAAAAGCGTCTGTTGCCATATTTAGAGGGCGTTGTGGCTGAGGGCGAGGAGAGCATGATCTTCTTTATGCTCACCAATATTTTAGAAGAGAGCACCTCTTTGCTCTGTGTAGGTGAGGGAGCAGAAGCTTTGATTGAGAAGGCCTTTGCCCTCGAGGGAAAGGATGATGTCATTCGAAGGACACAGATGATCTATCTTCCAGGTGTCGTTTCAAGAAAGAAGCAATTAGTTCCAGCACTTGTGGTCAGTGTATAGGATTGGTACAGACAAATGATGAAGACAAAGCACAATAATATTACATTAATTGGCATGCCTGCATCAGGAAAAAGTTCTATTGGTGTTGTCCTAGCCAAGAGATTAGGTATGCAGTTTATTGATGTTGACCTTGTCATTCAAGAAAAGACAGGGATGCTGCTAAAAGAGATTATTGCCAAACACGGTGATGAGGGCTTTAGAAAGATTGAAGATGATATCAATGCACAATTAAATGTGCAGAATGCCGTTATTGCTCCCGGCGGAAGTGTGATTTATGGCGAGAGGGCGATGAAGCATTTGAGAAAAATTAGTACGGTTGTCTACTTGCAACTTTCCTATAATGCATTGAAGTCAAGACTTGGCAATTTGACTGAGCGGGGAGTCAGCTTTAAGGACGGTCAGACCTTAAAAGATCTCTACGATGAGCGAGTGCCAATGTATGAAAAGTATGCAGATCTCACTGTGGAAGAGATGAAAAAGAGCATCAATAAGATTATCAATGAGATTTGTGAGAGGTTGCAGTTAGAGGAAGCGAGCGATATCTATGGCTAGAACATTCTGGAAGCCTGGAAATATGCTCTATCCTGTGCCAGCAGTGATGGTTAGCTGCAGAGGAAAAATGGTGAGGATAATATTGTGACGGTGGCGTGGACGGGTACAATTTGTACCAATCCACCCATGGTCTATATTTCCCTGAGGTCAAGCCGTTATTCGTATCGTTTGATTGAGCAGACAAAAGAATTTGTCATTAATTTGACGACAAAAAGTACCACATTTGCAGCGGATTTGGCAGGCGTAAAGTCAGGAAGAGATGTAGATAAGTGGAAGCAATGTAAGTTGACGAAGGGAGAGTCTACACTGGTTTCGGCACCTTATATTGTGGAGTGTCCAGTGGCCATTGAGTGTAAAGTCAAACAGATTATACCCCTTGGTTCTCATGATATGTTTATTGCTGAAGTTGTGGCTGTCAATGTGGACGAGCAATATATGGATGAACGGGGAAAGTTTGATTTGAAAAAGTCTAAGCCTGTGGTATATTCTCACGGAGAGTATACACAGATAGGGGAAGTGCTGGGCACATTTGGATATAGTGTCAGAAAGAAAAAAAAGAAGAAGGAAGCATAATGGAAGGCTATAAAATTGATTTTAAAAAACCGATGCACATCTATTTTATTGGCATTGGTGGTATCAGTATGAGTGGTTTGGCAGAGATTTTGCTCCATGCAGGATTTACCATTAGTGGATCAGATGCAAAGGAGAGTCCATTGACTGCACATTTGGAGAGCATGGGAGCAAAGATCTATTATGGTCAGAGGGCAGAAAATATCAAAGAGGATATTGACTGTGTGGTCTATACAGCGGCCATTCATCCAGACAATCCAGAATTTAAGCAAAGCGAAGCAAATCATCTTCCGATGATGACAAGAGCACAATTGCTTGGTCAAATGATGAACAATTATCAACATTCAGTTGCTGTCAGCGGAACACATGGAAAGACAACGACAACATCGATGCTTGCTCATATTTTATTGGCAGCACAGAGTAATCCAACAATTTCTGTCGGTGGTGTTTTGCCAATTATTGGTGGAAATGTTCATATTGGCAGTCATCAATTATTTGTCACAGAGGCCTGCGAGTACACCAATTCATTTTTAGAATTTTTTCCGACTATGGAGATTATTCTCAATATTGAAGCAGATCATCTTGATTTCTTTAAGGACATCGATGATATTCGTCATTCGTTCCAGAAATTTGTGAAGAAATTGCCGGAAAATGGAATATTGATTATCAATAATGAAATTAACAATTATCAGGAGATTGTTGGAGATTTTTCGGGAAAACTCATCACCACAGGACTACAAAATGCAGATATTTCTGCACAGGATATTCATTATGACCATTTGGCGAATGCAAGTTTTACACTTTTTGATGATGGCAAAAATCTTGGAGAGATTGTGCTTTCTGTGCCAGGTCAGCACAATGTCTTCAATGCCCTGGGAGCTATTGCAGCAGCACTTGAGCTAAAAATTCCAGTGGAAGACATTAAGAAGGGATTAAAGAATTTTACAGGTGCAAGCCGCCGCTTTGAGAAAAAGGGAGAACTTGCAGGGGGAATTACCATTGTCGATGACTATGCCCATCATCCACAGGAGATTGAGGCAACACTAAAGGCGGCGAGAAACTATCCACACAAAAAGGTTTGGTGTGTCTTCCAGCCACATACCTACACGAGAACAAAGGCACTCCTTCCAGAATTTGCCAAGGCTTTGGCACTTGCAGACAGAGTTGTGCTTGCAGACATCTATGCGGCGAGGGAGACAGACACTTTGGGCATTAGCTCAAAAGATTTGGAAAAATTATTGCTCGAAAAAGGAGTAGAGGCAATATATCTTCCATCTTTTGATGCCATTGAGACTTATTTGTTGGAGAACTTGGCATCAGGAGATTTGTGTATAACGATGGGAGCTGGAGATATTGTAAAAGTCGGCGAAAAATTAGTTGGCAAGTAAGTTATCCACATTATCCACACTGTCCACAACTTTATCTGTCCACAATGTGGATAAAGTTGTGGATTTCTTTTTGTGCATGGCTATTCATTTTCTTGATTGTCTGTGCTATGATGTTTGAGCAAATAGAGATAGAAATGGGGGGAGAAGATGAAGTACGCATTCTTGTGCCAAGATATTACAGATACTGTGGTCCTTGCGGGGGAGTTTATAGACAAATATATGACCAAGGCAAATGGTGAATTTGTCAAGTCTATTTGTATTTACTCTATCATGCCAAGGAAGATGTGACGAGTGCAGATATTGCAAATGCACTCAATATTTTAGAGAGCGATGCAGAGCGCGCTGTGGCCTATTGGTTGAGCGAAGGAGCATTGAGAGAAAGACAAGATGAGATTCCGATGACATTTATGCTCAAGGAACTCAAGCAAGAAGAGCCAGAGAAAGCACAAGTTGCGTGTGCAATGCGAAATGACATTGCCGACAGCGAGGACTTCTCCGAATTGATGTATGCGGCACAAAAATATATGGGAATTGTGTTTTCACAAAAAGATTATTCGACATTTACCTATTTGTATGAGACACTTGGTATTTCCTATAGTTTGATTGAGTATGTCTTGGAAGAGGCTGTGTCAAAGAACAAAAAATCAGTTCGCTATGTGGAAAAGGTTTTGTTAAGAATGCACAATGATGGCATTCGCACCGTAGAACAGGCAAAGGAATCTTCACTGCTTTATCAGGAGGAGATCTTTGGTGTGATGCGTATTTTTGGGCTGGGGAATCGAAATCCAGGCTCAGAGGAGTTGCGATATATTCGTCGTTGGTTTGATGAATATAAGTTTTCTAAGGAAATGGTATTTGAGGCCTGCAAAAAGACGATGAAAAAGATGCATGGACCAAATTTTGATTATACCGAAGGGACACTAAAAAATTGGATGAAGGATGATGTTCGAACGCTTGCTCAGGTGGAAGCCAGGGATGAACAACATGGGAAAGAAAAGAAGGTACAAAAATTTCAACGAGCACCTGTGGCACGAGGTAATTTTGTGCAAAGAAAAGATGATATTGATATGGCTGCGTTGCAAAAGGTGGCAGCAAAATTTGGACAGGGAGCAGAAGCATGGCATTAACCAATTCGCAATACAATGCCTTGATGCGTGAGTATGAGGCACAGCAGGCGATAGACAGAGAGGATTGTCAGAGAAGAAAAGAAGAGGTGTATGCAAAAATTCCACAAATGAAAGCATTGGAGGCTCAGGCTGGAGAATTGGCACTTTTGCGTTTTCAAAAGATGATGACAGAAAAAAGTATAGATGTAGGTCTGGGATTTAAGGAAGAAATTCAAGATATTCAAAGAGAAAAGGCAAAGTTATTAAAAAAGCACGGATTTCCTCAGGACTATATGCAGATGCACTATGTCTGTCCAGAATGTAAGGACACAGGAAAAGTGGATGGGAAAAAATGCCATTGTTTTCAGATGAAGGCCTTAAAGTTATTGTATGCACAGTCCAATATTGATGGAACTTTACAGAAGGAAAACTTTGACAATTTCCTTTCAATACTATGATAATAGAAAGAGATTGGCAGGAATTGGATTGACCAATTATGAGTATATGAAGAATATTATTCGACATTGCCAAAAATATATTGAAAATTTTGGTCAGCAAAAAGAAAGTATTCTCTTTTATGGCAATACCGGTGTTGGCAAGACATTTTTGACCAACTGCATTGCCAAGGCATTGCTTGATCGGGGCTATGCCGTTTTGTACTTTTCATCGGCAGAATTATTTGACCAAGTAGCCAAGGTAAAGTTGCGAAGGGAGCCAGAGGATGGTGGAGATATTGAAGATATTGTTGATACCTGCGACCTCTTGGTCATTGATGATTTGGGGACGGAGTTAGTCAATAATTTTGTGAACAGCGAATTGTTTCATATTATCAATAATCGACTGTTAGCTGGAAAGGGAACGATTATTTCTACTAATCTTGATTTAAAAGCGATGAGAGATAACTATACAGAAAGAATCACATCGCGTATTATCAACCAATATACCACGATTCCATTGTATGGGGAAGACATTCGTGGAAAGAAATAGCGATATGGAGGGAACTGTGATGTATGAGGAGAAGGCGATTGACCGTATACCAGTGGGAGCACTAGGGTTGGTTCCACTAGAAAGTTGCAATCAATTGGCACAAAAAGTAGATGGCTATTTGGTGAATTGGAGGCATAAAAAGCAAAGTGAACATAAGTCAACACTTCCATTTGTGGGCTATGAAAAATCATCCTATATTGTGAAGTCTAAAATTAGCCGATTTGGTTCAGGTGAGGCTAAGGGAGAATTTGAAGAATCGATCCGAGGAATGGATTTATTCTTAATGGTTGATGTCTGCAATTATAGCTTGACTTATTCACTATCTGGTATGACCAATCGGATGTCACCGGATGATCACTATCAGGATTTAAAGCGTATTATTGCAGCGGCAGCAGGAAAGGCAAGAAGAATTAATGTCATTATGCCGTTTTTATATGAGAGCCGTCAACACAAGAGGACAAGGAGAGAGTCCTTGGATTGTGCCATTGCACTTCAAGAATTAGTAAGTATGGGCGTGGATAATATTATTACATTTGATGCCCATGACCCGAGAGTGCAAAATGCCATTCCGTTAAAGACATTGGAAACCGTACAGCCAATTTATCAATACACTAAGACATTATTGCAAAGCTATCCAGACCTCGAGGTGGATGCACAACATATGATGGTCATTAGTCCAGATGAGGGCGGAATGAGACGAGCAATTTACTTGCCAATATGCTTGGTCTGGATGTGGGAATGTTTTACAAGAGACGAGATTACTCCGTGATTGTTGATGGAACAAATCCAATTATAGCTCATGAGTATTTGGGCAGCAATGTCGAGGGCAAGGATGTTGTGGTGATTGATGATATGATTTCTTCGGGTGGAAGTATGTTAGAAGTGGCGAAGGAATTGAAGGAAAGAAAGGCCAAGCGAGTTTTTGTTTGTGCGACATTTGGACTTTTTACCAATGGGCTGAAGAAGTTTGATGAATACTATGAAAAAGGTCTGATTGATGCAATTTTTACAACAAATTTAATTTATCAGACACCTGAGTTATTGCAAAAACCATACTATATCAATGTGGATATGAGCAAGTATATTGCATTGATTATTGATAGCATCAACCATGATGTGTCATTGAGTGAGTTATTGACACCAATTTCAAGAGTGAACAATGAGCTAGAGGAGCATAGAAAGAAGAGATAGGAAACGATGAGAGTAATCATATGCGATGACAATGCAAGTGAAAGAGCACATTTTCGAAAGATTATGGAAGAGGTCGCAGCAGAGGAAGAAATCGATGTTGATATCCTAGAATTTGAAGATGCAAAGCCATTGATCTTTGAGATGGAGGATTTTATAGCCACCACAGATATCATATTATTGGACATTCATATGCCGGGAATGAATGGTATGGAGGCTGCAGATAAGTTGCGCAAAAACAAGTATAAAGGAGAAATTTTATTTGTAACCGTCTCCAAAAACTATATGCTCAATGCCTTTGACGTACATGCGTTTAATTATATTGTCAAGGGCGAGACACAGGCAGAAAAGTCAAAGGAGGTCATTCGTGAACTCTTTGAGGCGGCGGATGAAAAGCGTAAGGAATACATCCTTTTTACAGGCGTTGGAGAATATAGAAATATCCCTATTAGTTCTATTCGATATTTTGAAGTCAATGGAAAGATATTGACCGTGCACTATGGAAGCAAGACATTTGAATTTGTTTCTACCATTGGAAAGGTGGAGAATGTATTGTATGGCAAAGGGTTTGTGCGAGTGCACAGGTCGTATCTGGTGTCTATTGCGGCAGTGAAAAGTTTTGTTTACGAGAGCTTAACCCTAGTGGATGGGACGATTATTCCCATAGGGCGAAAGCACTATAAAGAGTTAAAAGAAGAGATGACAAAGAGAGTGATAATATAGGAGAAATAATGAAAAAAGCGCACAAATTCAAGAGAATTTTTGCAGGAGTTGTCCTTGCGATGACACTAGTGAGCACAGCAGTGCCAAGTTTTGCGGCACCGAGAGAGGGGCGTTACAGTGTTAGAATTTTGAGAAAGGCAACAGAAAATGAAAAGGGATTGAGAGAGTATACCTACGAAGATGGTAGTGTGTATTTGGAGGAAATACCAGAAACTGGACATGTGTGGGGAGAGTGGATTGTGGATAGACAGGCCACAGAAAATACGCCAGGACACCGCTACCGAGTTTGCACAAAGTATCCAAACCATCCGCACACGCAGGAAGAGACCATACCAGCACTCTCTCAAAGACATCAAGATCGTGAGTCACAGGCTGTATCTTCTGCACCAATGACGACAGCAACATATGCCCCAGCTCCATCAAGTGCTGTTTCCTCGCAGGGAGCCAATTCTTTACCAAGTACAGCAGCTACATCGAGTGAAAATTCGTCCCAGAGTATGTCATCTTTATTGGGTGACCATCATGGGAGTCAACATAGAGAGGAGAATATAACTTCTCAGGCATTGGCAAATCCAAGTTCGCTTTGGTCTGTTCAGTCCACTGCAATGGAGAATAAAAATGAAAAAGGAATTGCATCAATAACACAACAAAAAGAGACATCATTAGATGGACAAGATATGACTACAGAAAAAGATCAACAAAAAAGGACTGTAGCCATGAGTCGAGAGACCAAAGAGGGAATGTTAAAATCTATGGGCGAATCGAGTAAAGGTATAGACGGAAGTGAAAAAAATGCAAGTGCCAATACTGGAACAAAAAGCACAGAGATAGAAATACAGCTGAGGCAGTCAAAGGCAAGAATGATGTCAGTTCAAATGCAGAAAATGCTAAGAATTCAGCAGATTCAGCAGAGGAAATGACACAACCAGAGGGAGCAAATGAGAATCCATCAGCAAAGGAAGGCACGGATCAGCTTGTTCGAGAAAAAAACAAAGGGGCAGAGGATATGCAGATCAATGCCATTGATGTTTTGACCTCTTGTGCAACGGTGGGTGTAGTTGGCTGGGCAGCGGTAGTGCTTTGGCCGATGTTTTTGGCTTTGCGCTGGGCTGAACAAAAGCGCAAACAGATAAGGGAGAGAGGATATGCTTCTAAGAAATAAAATAGAAATAGCCGTATTGATCTTCTTGTTAGTGCTTATATTGATTCTTTACTTGCGAACAAAGCGAAAAGTGGATGATATTGAGAGTGATATTCAGATACGACCAAAGTCTGAAATTAAAGAGAAGTTAGAAGAGGTGGATGAGATTGATAAGAAATAAAAATGTAAAGGTTTTGGTGGTGGCAACGATAGTTGCTGGATCATTTGTGTTGCCAAGTTTTGTACAAGCCCAAAGTATATTTCAAGAACCACACAATAATTTCAGACCAAATACCATTCATATTGTCAATGGAAGTTTTGAGATGCCTCAGATTTCTTCGAGGTTTTATCCCTATAATAGTGGCAGTTGGAACTATATTCCTGCGATGAATGAACTTACAGGGGGAGCATCGCCATCAAATACCAGTAGTGCAATCAATGTTTTCGGAAACCAAAGTGGAGGAGGGACCGGGTCGAGTGCCTCCCTTAGCTATGTGGATGGATGGAATGCAGTTCCGTCTTCTACTGTTACCCATATCATCCCACGGTTTGCAAATTATATTGAAGTGCAGAGGGCGGGGGCAAATAGCAATTTTCCATCAACTGCTGCTGATGGGCAGCAATATATTGAATTGGATGCCGATCAGCCAAGCTATGTCTATCAAACGATGCAAACAACACCTGGATCAAGATTATATTATAGTTTTAATTTGAGAAATCGAGGTGGAAGTGGTCGAGTAAAGGTCTATGTAAAGGGCAGTGATGCAAGTAGAGGAAATGCCACCCAAGATATTGAGACACATTCTTCTTATTGGGAACATTATGAAGGTGTTTACACTGTGCCAGAGGGGCAATATAGAACAGACATTGGCTTTGAATCAATGAGCGAGGAAACTGCAGCGAGGGGAAATCTTCTCGATCATGTTGAGGTGCGAACAGGAGCTTATTTGGAGGTCAATAAGTCTTCTAGTGTTTTGGGTGAGGAAGTGTTGGGAGGAACCATTTACACCTATACACTACATATTGAAAATTTTGGTCAGACAGATGCTGACCAGTTGATTGTCACGGATCAATTGGATGGAGATGTAGATTTCATTGGAAATGCAAAGAAAGATGGCGTTGATTTTGCAGGCGTTAGCTATGACGAGGAGCACAAAAAGGTGTTGTTTCATCTTTCTGGAGACACCATTGGAAATGTGGATACCAATCATCATTCTATGGATTTGAGTTATCAAGTGCGTGTGAAAGACACCGCCACAGAGGGTGAGATTAAGAGCCAGGCAAGTATTGACTATCACGATGCCAACCAAGATAGTTCGGCCAGCGGTATCTTTTACTCTGGAGTGGATACTGTGCATATCGGTAGAAGACCAGAGGTGGCACAAGGAAGCATTCGAGTGCGATGGAATCAGCTCACGCCAACATTAGTAAATTCAGGGTTAGATGTACAGCTCTACCGAAATGGTGAGATTTATGGCTGGCCTGTGCACATTGATGCGATGACACAGTGGGAATACCATTGGAATAACCTCGTGGATGAAAATAATACAACATCCGTTTGGACTGTTCGACTGCTCAATTCTGTGGAAAATTATCAGTTAGACATTGAAAATATTCGTCCGAGGGAATGGGTGATTCGAGCCAATTTTTCAAATCCAGGAAGCAATACTCCGGATCGAACAGTTGACGATGTTCATTCACAGGAAAGAGTTAAGGTTTTGTATTCATTGACCAATCCAGAGGATCAAAATATAGAAGGTAGGATATTACACTATAAGATTCGAGTAAAAAATGATACAAGTCAAACGGCTAGAGGCATTTGGATTCGAGATGTTATGCCATTGTATACACATTTTGATGCGGTGGATACACAGGGAGAATATGGTGTTATTGAAGGTAGAGAGCATGCGACATGGTTTGTTGATCGGCTTTTGCCAGGGGAAGAGAAAGAATTTTGGGTGGACATCCTTCAAGATTTTTGCTGTCCAGAAATTCAAGTAAATCAAGTAAACTATGAGCTGACAGGCAATGAAAATCGTCCCTATGTCAATGACCCTGTTGGGCCAAGAAATGTGGCAGAAAGATTTTAAAAATAGAGAGGAACTTTCAATCGAATTTGGAGGCAAGGAAGCCTATGCGATTTGTCTGAAGGAATATGGGAAGGCTATCGGCGCTATTGAACTGAAACTAAACGGTCTTACGGATATGACCGAGAAAGATGATGAATGCGAGCTTGGCTACTGGCTTGGAAAGCTATTCTGGGGTCAGGGTCTTATGCCGGAAGCTGCAAAAGAAATTCTCCGCCACGCCTTTGAGGATTTAGGCATGAGCAAGGTGTGGTGTGGATACTACGAAGGCAACACCAAATCGAAGCGTGTCCAGGAAAAGGTCGGCTTTAAGTATCAGTGGACTACCGAGGGTGTTGATGTTCCGCTGATGCACGAGAAACGGACAGGTCATGTAAATGCCATGACGAAGGAAGAGTGGCAAACATTGTTATAAATTAGGATTTGTGGAGGGAATATAAAAATGGAGCAGATTTGGAAAGAGTTATATCAGGCAGCAAAAGCTGTGCAAAACCCCAGAGACATTTCTGAAAGAATCTCCGCCGGTGGCGTGGCAGCTGCGATTGAGTCTGCAAGTGGCAAGATATATACAGGAGTATGCGTAGACACATCTTCTTCGCTCGGAATATGCGCAGAAAGAAATGCCATGTTCAATATGATTACAAACGGTGAAAATGAGATCAAGCGTGTTTTAGCAATCATGCCCAACGGAAAAACAGGAGCCCCATGTGGTGCATGCAGGGAATTCATGGCTCAGTTGATGATAGGCAGATATCACGAAGTCGAGATCATGCTTGATATTGAAAACGAAAAAATAGTGACGCTTGATGAGTTAACTCCAGAATGGTGGTTATAAATTCCAGTTTTATGAGGAGAACGAAATGTACGCACAGGCAGCGGTAAAACCGAATACCTTACTCCGTAACGGTGCATACGGCATCGTTATGAGGGGTGTGCAAAAATGCACACGGGGGTGTTCATCGTTACGGGGTAGAAAAACGCTGCCGTTATGTTGTATCAAATTAGCCACGGCAACAGATCCAACTAGTGGTAGTGGTGGTATGTTTGTGCAATCAGTAGCTTTTGTTGAAAATCATAGTGGCAATATTAATAATATCTCTATCTATGGATTTGAATTAGTTGAATATGTTGCAAGTTTATATAATTGTGACATAGAAATAATTGATAATGAGGTTGACAGTGAAAAATGATAAAATCAATAAAAAAATCAGACTATACCCAAATAATAAACAGATTACTAAACTATTTCAATATGCTGGATGTGCGAGATTTGCTTACAATTGGGCTATTGCAAAAGAACAAGAGAACTATAAGCAAAAAAATAAATTTTTATCGGATAATGAATTACGAAAAAGAATTTACACAGCTAAAAGAAACTGCCAGAGTATAGATGGCTAAATGAAGTAAGTAATAATGTAACAAAGCAAGCAATCAAAGATGCTTGTAATGCTTATAAAAAATTTTTCAAAGGGCAATGCAAATATCCTAAATTTAAAAGTAAAAAGCATTCAACTCCTTCTTTTTATCAAGATACTGGTAAAATTCAGTTTACAGATACTCATGTAAAAAGTAGAAGGATTTTTCAATGAGTAAAAGACGAAATAAACAAAAAAATTGAATTGGATTAGACTTTGTGAAAAAAGAAAGAATACCAATTAACTGTAAATACTTAAATCCACGCTTTACATATGATGGATTGTATTGGTATGTATCCATTGGAATTGAAGTAGATGACAATAATAATCTTCCATCAAATGATGGTGTCGGAATTGATTTAGGTATTAAAAAAACTTAGCAGTTTGTTCTGATGGAAATACTTATAAAAAAATATAAATAAAACTGATAAAGTAAAGAAAAATAGAAAAAAACGAAAAACGCAGGTTACAGCGTTCAATATCAAGAAGATATGAGAAAAATAAGAAAGGAGGCAGTTATTGTAAAACAAGTAACATAATAAAAAGAGAAAAAGAACTTTTAAAAGTAATAAAACGATTAACAAATATTCGTCAAAACTACTTACATCAGACAACATCTGAAATCATAAAGCGAAAACCAAGTTTTATCTGTATGGAAGATTTGAATGTAAGTGGAATGATGAAAAATAAGCATTTATCCAAAGCAGTACAACAACAATGCTTTTATGAATTTAGAAAGCAGATTGAGTATAAGTCTAACTGGAATAATATTTCAGTCATTATAGCAGACAGATTCTTTCCAAGTTCTAAACTATGTAGTTGTTGTGGAAATATTAAAAAAGATTTGAAACTGTCTGACAGAATTTATAAATGTGAATGTGGAAACATCATAGATAGAGATTTTCAAGCAAGTTTGAATCTAAAGCAGTATGGAGAGAATGTTTTAAAACAATCTGTAGTGTAACACTTTAAAGTTATTACAGATATGTACCGAACGTTAATCGGGAATTGACGCCTACGGAGAGTACAAGAACTTGTAATTAGTATTTGAATTTATTCAGTATGAAAGCATACTCGATGAAGTAGGAATGAAACATAAAAGTTTATTAGCTTTTTATAAGTTTTCAGTAACGGTTCTTCTTTTGTTTAAGGAGACAAAATGCAAGAAATCATTAAAATAGATATGCCACAGGATGTGGTAGAGATTATTCAAGGTTTGTGCAGTCACGGATTTGCAGCCTATGCGGTTGGGGGATGCGTTCGAGATACCCTTTTGGGTGTTGAACCAAAAGATTGGGATATAACAACGAGTGCAAGCCCTGTTCAGGTCAAGGAGATTTTTGGTCATACATTGGATACAGGAATTGAACATGGTACAGTGACCATTATGAGAGGAAAAATTGGGTATGAGGTGACGACTTATCGGATTGATGGCAAATATAGTGACGGAAGACATCCCGATCAGGTAAAATTTACTCCTAATCTTTTCGAAGATTTAAGACGCAGGGATTTTACGATTAATGCGATGGCCTATTCTGATGAGACGGGGCTGGTGGATGAGTTTTGTGGCATGGAAGACCTTGAGAAAAAGGTTGTTCGCTGTGTGGGAGAGGCAAAGGAAAGATTTCAAGAGGATGCCCTCCGGATGTTGAGAGCAATTCGTTTTAGTGCCCAATTGGGATTTACTATTGAAAGTGATACTTGGCAGGCGATGATTCAAATGGCAAAAAATCTTTCTTTAGTGAGCAAGGAACGCATATTGGTGGAATTGACAAAGACCATTTGTTCATCTCATCCAGAAATGGTAAAAAAAATTTTTGACAGTGGACTCCATAAAGAAATTGGACAACATTTTTCATCGCTATCAGCAAGAGATGCCGAAGTGATGGCTTTTTCTGGGCAATTGCCAGAGGAAACATTTGCGGTTTGCACTCCTATTTAAGAACAAATCGGGGGAAGAGGCAAAGGTCATATTGAAGGAATTAAAAGCCGACAATGACACCATAAAGAAGGTGAAGATTTTAGTCGAATATATAGATAGAAAATTGCCAAGGAATGAAAAAAGGATGAGACAGGCACTCTCAGAGATTGGACCAGAGAGAGTTCGGGATTGGATTTTGCTCAAGAAAGTCTTGGGAGAAGAAGTTGAGGACTTTCAGAATAGGTTACAAGAAATCCTTGAGCGCGGGGATGCCTACACATTACAAATGCTCGCTGTGGATGGTGCAACATTGATTCGGGCAGGAATAAAGCCAGGTCCAAATCTTGGTCAGATCTTAGGTGAACTTTTGTCCTATGTCATTGAAGACCCAAGTAAAAATACAATGATGTTTTTATTGGAAAAAGTAAAAGAAATTTGTTATAATCAAAATTGTAAGATTGACCGATGCTGAGTGGAGGGTATATAAATGAAGGACTATAAGAAAATTTATCAAGAGTGGCTGACAAATCCGTATTTTGATGAAGCAACAAAGAATGAGTTGCGTGCGATTGCCAATGATGAGAATGAGATTAAGGAAAGATTTTATCAAGATCTTGCCTTTGGAACAGCAGGGCTCCGTGGAATTATTGGTGCGGGCATCAACCGAATGAATGTGTATGTGGTCAGAAGAGCAACACAGGGACTTGCTGATTATATTATTCGCCAGGGTGGACAGAAAAAGGGGGTAGCCATTGCCTATGACTCAAGGCATATGTCACCAGAGTTTGCTATGGAGGCGGCAATGACATTGGCAGCAAATGGTATCAAGGCATATAAGTTTGAGTCCCTGAGACCAACTCCAGAGCTCTCTTTTGCAGTGCGTGAACTTGGATGCATTGCAGGCATTAATATTACAGCCAGCCACAATCCATCAAATTACAATGGATATAAGGTGTATTGGGAGGACGGTGCACAGTTTACACCTCCACATGATAAGGGCGTGACAGAATGTGTACTTGCCATTGAAGACCTCTCAAAAGTAAAGACAATGTCCGAAGAAGAGGCAACAAAGGCAGGCCTTTACGAGGTGATTGGAGAAAAGATCGATGATGCTTATATTGCCAATGTAAAGGCACAGGTGGTTAATCAAGATGCCATTGATAAGATGCAGGACTCCATTCGCATTGTATATACTCCATTGCATGGCACAGGAAATATCCCTGTTCGCCGTGTATTAAAGGAAATTGGTTTTTCTCATGTCTATGTTGTCAAGGAGCAAGAGCTTCCGGATGGTGACTTCCCTACAGTCAGTTATCCAAATCCAGAGTCAAAGGCAGCTTTTGCACTGGGACTGAAGTTAGCAAAGGAAAAGGATGCAGATCTTGTACTGGCCACAGATCCAGATGCAGATCGTTTGGGCGTGTATGTCAAGGATCAAAAGTCAAAGCAATATATTGCTCTCACAGGAAATATGAGTGGTTCATTGCTTTGTGAGTATGTGCTCAGCCAAAAGGCAGCAGCAGGAAAGATTCCAACAGATGGTGAGGTTGTAAAGTCCATCGTAACGACCAATTTGGTGGATGCTGTGGCAGCAAATTATCACTGCAAATTGGTTGAAGTATTAACAGGATTTAAGTGGATTGGTCAGCAAATTTTAAAGAATGAGCACACGGGAAAAGGCCACTATATGTTTGGTATGGAAGAAAGCTATGGTTGTTTAATCGGAAGCTATGCCAGAGATAAGGATGCCGTATCGGCAACAGTTGCACTCTGCGAGGCAGCGGCCTATTACAAGATGCAGGGAAAGACACTTTGGGATGCAATGTTAGATATGTTTGAAAAGTACGGATATTATTTAGATGGCATCAAGGCCTTTGACCTTGCAGGACTTGAGGGCTTGGCAAAGATTCAAAGAATGATGACCTACTTTAGAGAAAATGTTCCAGAAAAGATTGGTGATGCCACTGTCCTTTCTGTGAGAGACTATCAGGCAGATACCATTGTAGATCTCAAGACCAAGGAGGTTAGACCGACCGGACTTCCAGCTTCCAATGTTATTTACTATGACTGTGATGATAACACTTGGATTTGTGTGCGTCCATCGGGAACAGAGCCAAAGATTAAGTTCTACTATGGTGTAAAGGGAAATTCCATGGAAGATGCAAGAGTAAAGTCAGATAAGCTTGGAAATGCTCTTCAGGCATTGGTGGATCAGATTCAGTAAGGCTTACGATAAGGATTGAGGGGGAGTGAGTAGCTCCTCCTCTTTTTGACAAAATAAGAGTTGGTGCTTTCGCACCAACTCTTAGTAAAAGGTATAAAAAGAAAAAAGTTTTAGGGGGGCCAGACGGCCTAGCCGTCTGGTATGAGTATGAAAAAGCTTTGCAGTTTCAGCGTTTCTGCAAACCTACGAAAGACTTTCGTCTAACGCTCTTTTACTATAACGAAAATTTGTGTCCAAAATATGGCGGCGAAATAAAAAATGTGTTAAGAAGCTAAAAAAGTCTTTAAAAAAAAACTATTTACGCCTATAATATGATAAGATATTTTACGAAAGAATGTTGCTAAGAAAGATTGTGGAGGATAATATGTTCGGAATAACATCAAATGATATTGGTATTGACTTGGGAACAGCCAGTATACTTGTTTATATAAAGGGAAGAGGTGTGGTGTTAAAGGAGCCAAGCGTAGTTGCTGTGGATAGAAATACAGGAAAAATTCATGCCATTGGAGAAGAGGCAAGATTAATGATTGGTAGAACACCAGGAAATATTATTGCCATTAGACCACTGCGTCAAGGTGTCATTTCTGATTATCAAGTGACAGAGAAGATGTTAAAGTATTTTATCACCAAAGCGGTGGGAAAAAAGACATTTAGAAAACCAAGAATTGCTGTGTGCATTCCATCAGGAGCAACAGAAGTGGAGACCAAGGCTGTGGAAGATGCAGCTTATAGTGCAGGAGCAAAGGATGTTGCCATTATTGAGGAGCCAGTAGCTGCAGCAATTGGTGCAGGAATTGATATCGCAAAGGCTTGTGGAAATATGATCGTCGATATTGGTGGTGGTACAGCAGATATCGCAGTGATTTCTCTTGGTGGAACCGTGGTGAGCACATCCATTAAAGTGGCAGGTGATGACTTTGATGAGGCCTTAGTTCGTCATATGAGAAAGAAGCACAATCTTTTAATTGGTGAGCGAACAGCAGAGGAGATTAAGATCAATATTGGAGCGGCTTATCGAAGACCAGAGTCCTTGACAATGGAAGTTCGAGGACGAAACTTAGTTACAGGTCTTCCAAAGACCATTGTTGTCACTTCAGATGAAACATTGGAGGCTTTGCAGGAGCCAGCGATGCAGATTGTCGATGCGGTTCACAATGTATTGGAGAGAACCCCACCTGAGCTTGCAGCGGATATTTTTGACCGTGGCATTGTGCTGACAGGTGGTGGTGCATTGCTCTTTGGATTGGATGCCTTGATTGAAGAAAAGACAGGTATCAATACGATGATTGCAGAAGAACCATTGACAGCCGTTGCCATTGGTACAGGAAAATATATTGAGTACAAAAATGGTGACGAAGAGGCAAAGAAGGAATATCAACAATAGCGATGGCGACAATAGCTGGATATATTGAGAAAATTAAATATCGAAATGAGGAGAATGGCTACTCTGTCCTCACCGTCTCATCAGACGGTGAGGAATTTACTCTAGTGGGAACATTTCAAGATATTCACGAAGGAGAATGGATTGAAGCAACAGGAGCATTGAAACTGCATCCGACCTATGGGGAGCAGATGAGTGTATCTTCTTATGTGATGAAGGCGCCAGAAGGTACAAAGAGTGTAGAAAAATATTTGTCCTCTGGCGCCATTAAAGGTGTGGGGGAAAAACTTGCACAGCGTATTGTTAAAAATTTAAGGCAGATACTTTGCGAATTATGGAAGAGGAGCCCGAACAACTCACTCAGGTCAAGGGCGTGAGTGAAAAATTAGCCATGAGTATTGCAGAGCAAATTTTGGAGAAAAAAGAGTTAAGAGATGCCATGATTTTTTTACAAAATTATGGTGTGGGCATGGCACTGGCTGTAAAAATTTATAAGGAATATGGACCAGCACTCTATAGCGTTATTCGGCAAAATCCCTATCGACTGGCAGAGGACATTCCAAGTGTGGGCTTTAAGATTGCGGATGAGATTGCCACAAAGGTGGGCGTGCAAGTCAATTCTCAATATCGCATTCAAAGTGGGATAGAATATGTTTTGATGAGGGCAAGTGCACAGGGAGACACTTATTTGCCCTTTGATATTTTGGAAGAAAGATGTTCACAACTACTGGGCACCGACTTTATGGAAGATTTGCTTTTGGGGATGCAGATGGAAAAGCGAATTGTAGTAAAGTATGGCAAGGGCAAGGAAAAGCCAGACATCTATCTGAGCCGAATGTACTACACTGAGCTTTCGATCGCAAAGATGCTCTATGACTTAAATATTGAGTCAAAGGAAGATGTAAAAAAGATTGAAAAGTCTGTGATGCAGATTGAAAAAAAAGAAAATTTAGTGCTCGATGAGCTGCAAAAAAAGGCAGTGATTGAGGTGGCAAAGTCAGGATTTTTGGTTATTACAGGAGGTCCAGGAACAGGAAAAACAACGACCATCAACACGATTATTCAATATTTTTTGAGCAAGGGGATGGAAATTTTATTGGCAGCACCGACGGGGCGAGCGGCCAAGAGAATGACTGAGGCCACAGGTGAGGAGGCCAGAACCATCCATCGTCTTTTGGAGATTGAAGGAATGCCAAAGGAGGACGAAAAAGAGAATCCATTGGGTATGCACTTTGAGAAAAATGAAGACAACCCACTTGATGCTGATGTCATTATTATTGATGAGGTCAGCATGGTAGATATTCACTTAATGTGTGCTCTTCTAAAGGCAGTATCTGTAGGTACACGTCTAGTTCTGGTTGGAGATGTCAACCAATTGCCGAGCGTGGGGCCGGGAAATGTATTGAGAGATATTATTGATTCAAAAAAATTTAAGGTGGTACAATTAGAAAAAATTTATCGCCAATCGAGGGAGAGTGACATTATTGTCAATGCACACCGGATGATTGATGGGGGGACGATTGACCTAGAAAAGAGAAGTCGCGATTTTTTATTTATTCGACGACCAGATCCAGAGGCAATTATTGCAGCCATGCTCACCTTGATTAAAGAAAAACTTCCCAATTATGTTCAAGAAGATCCCATGAATATTCAGGTACTTGCCCCAATGAGAAAGGGTTCATTGGGGATTGCACGGTTAAATCAAATTTTACAAACTCATCTCAACCCTCCTTCTTTACAAAAAAAGGAGCATGAATTTTTCGGGATTTGCTATCGAGAGGGTGACAAGGTGATGCAAATTAAGAATAATTACCAACTTGAATGGGAGACAAGAGACACTTATGGTCATCCACTGGAGAAGGGAATGGGCGTGTACAATGGAGATTTAGGGATTATTCGAGAAATAAATGAATATGCTGAACTAATTTATGTGGAGTTTGATGAGGGAAAAATTGCAGAATATGCCTTTGGAGAGATCGATCAATTGGAGCTTGCTTATGCCATTACGATTCACAAGTCCCAGGGAAGTGAGTATCCAGCAGTGATTATTCCGATGTTTTCTGGACCAAAGATGTTGATGACAAGAAATCTAATTTACACAGCAGTGACAAGGGCCAGAAAGTGTGTGACTCTTGTGGGAATGCCAGAATACTTTTTTGAAATGGTTGAAAATACCGCAGAATTAAAGCGATATTGTGGTTTGAAAGAAAGGATTGAAGAGATTGGATCTAAAGAAGATCGTCATTGATAGTCTCTTTCCAAGAAGATGTCCTGTGTGCGAAGAGATTGTCAAAGGGAGATATATTTGCAGAGAATGTTTGAAAAAATTGAGTTTTGTTGGCGAGCCGTATTGCCTAAAATGCGGCAAGCCGCTCGTCAATTTACAGGACGAATATTGCATGGATTGTGTGCGTCTGCCAAAAAGTTTTGATTTTGGCATGGCATTATTAAATTATGATGATATCACAGAAAATGCAATGATTAAGATTAAGTACAAGAATAGGCGCGAATATATTGAACCTTTTGCAATGATGATGGCCGAGCGTTTTCGAGGAAAAATTGAAAAAATGCAGATTGATTGTTTGATGCCCGTGCCTATCCATAAGTCAAGACTTCGGGAGAGGGGATTTAATCAGGCAGAAATTCTTGCCAACATTCTTGGAAGACAGTGGGATATTTTGGTGGATACAGAAACTTTATATCGAGAGAAAAAGACGGTGGCACAAAAGGAGCTTACTCCACAGGAGAGATTAAAGAATTTGACAAAGGCCTTTGGGGCAAATCAGTTGAGGGAAGGTGTAAGAAACATTCTGCTTGTCGATGATATCTACACTACAGGATCCACAATTGAGGCGTGTACAAGAGTGCTTCGTGCTAAGGGGGCAGAAAGGATTTACTATATCAGCATATGTATTGGCAATGGGGCTTGACGGATGTTTTTGCCTGTGCTATAGTGGATGAGGTGACGAGAGATTTTGAAGTCTTTTTTTTTTGACTAAAATGATTTTGTGACACAACGATGTTTTTTAAAAATTGATGGAGGTGGAGATTATGCGTACAAAGATTACACTTGCCTGCACAGAGTGCAAGCAGCGCAACTACAATACGACTAAGGATAAGAAGACTCATCCAGATCGTATGGAGACCAGCAAGTATTGCCGTTTCTGCAAGAAGCATACTGCACATAAAGAGACAAAGTAGGAGATTCTATTATGGCAGATAAGAAGGAAAAGAAGAGCACGAATGAGGAAAAAGGATTTTTCCAAGGCGTAAACAAGGAGTTTAAGAAAATTGTTTGGCCAACGAAGGACGATTTGGTAAAGCAGAGTATCGTGGTTGTTGCATCTTCCGTTGCATTGGGCGTTGTGATTTCAGCCATTGATTGGGTTTTCCAGATGGGCTTCGGTGTGATTTTTAAGTAAGGATTGGGTGATCGTATGGCGCAAGCACAATGGTATGTGGCTCATACTTATTCGGGCTACGAGAATAAAGTAAAGCTCGATATCGAGAAAACAATTGAAAATCGTGGCCTGCAAGATCAGATTCTTGAGGTTTGTGTTCCTTTGCAATCGGTAATCGAGATGAAAAACGGAGTGGAAAGATATCAGACAAGAAGATGTTTCCAGGTTATGTACTCATCCATATGTTTATGAATGATGACACTTGGTATGTCGTGAGAAATACTCGTGGCGTAACGGGCTTCGTTGGTCCTGGCAGCAAGCCAGTTCCATTGACTCTAGAAGAGATGGAAAATTTAGGATTCGGTATTCCAGAGAGTGAAAAGAATCCAACACTTGTGGTCGACTTTGAAGTTGGCGATATGATTACTGTGATTGCTGGTGCTTGGAAAGATACAGTGGCAGCAATTACCGCAGTCAATGAACACAAGAAGACAGTTGCAATTACGGTGGATCTCTTTGGTCGAGAGACAAAGGTAGAAATCGGATTTGCAGATGTAAAGAAGATGTAAAGCATAGTTGCATTACATAAAAGAAACAGAGTAACAGGCTAAGTTTAGCTAAAACGTGGGAGGGATCCCCCGAAATTACCACTAGGAGGTGCCAAATGGCAAAGAAAGTTACAGGTTATATTAAATTGCAGATTCCTGCAGGCAAGGCAACACCAGCTCCACCTGTTGGTCCAGCACTTGGACAACACGGAGTAAATATCGTTGAGTTCACAAAGCAATTCAATGCAAGAACAGCCGATCAAGGTGATATGATTATCCCTGTTGTGATCACTGTTTATGCAGATAGAAGTTTTAGTTTCATTACAAAGACTCCTCCAGCTGCAGTACTACTGAAGAAGGCATGCAATATTAAGTCAGGTTCAGGTGTTCCAAACAAGACAAAGGTAGCATCAATCAGCAAGGCAGAGATCCAAAAGATCGCCGAGTTAAAGATGCCAGACTTAAATGCAGCAAGCATCGAAGCAGCAATGAGTATGATCGCTGGTACCGCACGTTCAATGGGTATCACAGTAGAAGACTAATTTAGGAGGAAGATAAAGGATGAAACACGGAAAGAAATATATCGAAGCTGCTAAATTAGTAGATAGAGCAACATTATATGATGCTCCAGAGGCAATTGCACTCGTAAAGAAGGCAGCAACAGCAAAATTTGATGAGACAGTAGAGTTACATATTCGTACAGGTTGTGACAGCCGTCACGCTGACCAGCAGGTTCGTGGTGCTGTTGTACTTCCACATGGAACAGGTAAGACAGTTCGCATCTTGGTTTTTGCAAAGGGACCTAAGGTAGACGAGGCAACAGCAGCAGGTGCTGATTTTGTCGGCGGTGAGGAGCTTATTCCAAAGATCCAAAACGACGGATGGCTTGACTTTGATGTTGTTGTAGCTACACCAGATATGATGGGTGTTGTTGGTCGTCTTGGTAAGGTTCTCGGACCTAAGGGACTTATGCCAAACCCTAAGGCTGGTACAGTAACAATGGATGTTACGAAGGCTATTGCTGATATCAAGGCTGGTAAGGTTGAGTATCGTCTTGACAAATCAAACATCATTCATGTTCCAGTTGGAAAGGTTTCTTTCACTGAGGAGCAGCTTCAGGATAACTTCCAGGCATTGATCGATGCTGTAAACAAGGCTAAGCCAGGAACATTAAAGGGTGCTTACATGAAGAGCGTTATCTTAAGCTCAACAATGGGACCTGGAATTAGATTAAACACAGGTAAGCTCATGGGCTAATCCACTTTTTGAGAAAGTGGCTTGACATCACATCAAAGTGATGTTAACATACAACAGTATTGACTGCCTAAGACAGTAGGTGCCTATGGGCATAACAGAGATGGCCTACCGAGGAAAGTATATATTCACTGAGTGAATTCTGCCCTCTTGTCGAAAGCAAGAGGGCTTTTTTACAGCCTCCCCGCAGGATATACGCAAATAATACAAGGAGGAAGAAACTAATGGCAAAGATTGAATTAAAGCAGCCTGTTGTTCAAGAGATCACTGATCTTTTAAACGGTGCAGCGACAGCAGTTGTCGTTGACTATCGTGGTCTTACTGTAGAGCAGGATACAAGACTTCGTAAGGCTTTGAGAGAAGCTGGTGTGACTTATAAGGTATATAAGAACACAATGATTCGTCTTGCGACAAAGGGAACAGAGTTTGAGGCTCTCGATCCTGATCTTGAAGGACCTACAGCACTTGCAGTATCTAAGGATGATGCAACAGCAGCAGCTAGAGTTCTTTTCAATTTCGCAAAGACAGCTGACAAGCTTGAATTAAAGGCAGGTATCGTTGAGGGTGTATATTATGACACTAACGGTATTAAGACAATCGCTGCAATCCCTTCAAAGGAAGAGCTTCTTGGAAGACTTCTTGGAAGTATGCAGTCCCCTATTACAAACTTCGCTCGTGTGCTTAATCAGATCGCTGAGAAGACACCAGCAGAGGCTTAATAAAAAAATTAGATCATATCAATAAATATCAAATGGAGGATATCATAATGGCAAAGTTGACAACTGCAGAGTTTATCGATGCAATTAAGGAATTATCAGTATTAGAGCTCAACGAGCTTGTAAAGGCTTGTGAGGAAGAGTTTGGCGTTTCAGCAGCAGCTGGCGTTGTAGTAGCAGCAGGTGCAGCAGGTGGTGCAGCAGCTGAGGAGAAGACAGAGTTCGATGTAGAGCTTACAGAAGTTGGTGATCAGAAGGTTAAGGTTATCAAGGTTGTTCGTGAGGCTACAGGTCTTGGACTTAAGGAAGCAAAGGATGTTGTTGATGGAGCTCCTAAGGTTCTTAAGACAGAGGTTTCTAAGGAAGAGGCTGAGAACATCAAGAAGCAGCTTGAGGAAGTTGGAGCTAAGGTTACTCTTAAGTAATTTAGCTTTAAATTGCATAAAGTATAGCACTATTGAGTTAGTGGTTATATAAGTTGTAAGGCACATCATAATTTCACTGGTTAGTGATTATGATGTGTTTTGCGTTATATAGCGGTTAGGTTTTGGCGTGTGGATATTGTCTTTTTATATGATTGACATTCATCCGGAAACAGAATAGCTACTCAGTATATTGGCAAAATGAAGTAAGAATATTTATAATAAAAAATGCTTCCTTTGGAAGCGTTCCGATAGGGATTAACCAAAATCAATTGTTATCGGAGCCTTCAAATAGAACCTAAAACCGGAATGACCACACTAGAGTATGGATTGCTCAGGTGTGGTCATTTTTTATTTTTTGTTATAAGGTGCTTTATCCTCAGCTACCATTAAGGCAGGTTCAGATAAGGTGTTATAAGTAAATGGCTTCTGTTCTTCTGTGAATGATGAAGAGCCACCAATACCGAAATACTTCTCAAAGAAATTTTTGAGCTTACTGATAACGCCTTGCTTCTTCTCTGCACGTTTGCCACCACCAAATCGTGAGACAGGTGGCATCAGATTATCAATGTCCGTTCCGGCAGTCTTGATTTCTCCGTCATGGAATGCGTTCTCCAAGAACTTTCTCGTTTCCTCCGGTTTCAGCCTTTCTTCTTTTATAATATTTTCTAAGTCCTCTTCACGTTTGGCAACAACATAATCATGCCATTCAGCCATGACATCTTCCACTTCGTTGATACCCGTAATAAAGTTTTCAATGAGTGCTTTCTTGCTGCGGAGTTCCGGACTGGCATCAATAGCCCTATTGATGGTAATAAGCACTTCCTTATCCTCACAGTGCGTATCATGATACTTCTTCACGAGCATAAGGATGTAGTCGATATTTATTTCTATCTGTTTGATGAGTTCTATCTCGAAGACGATATCATCGATAATATCTGTGCTTTCACCTTGTTCACGTCTGCGTTTCCACTCATCACGAAGGTCTTGGTATCTACCAAGATAATCCTGTAGGTCACGCTCTGTAATAAGCTCTTTGCCGATAAATTCATCAAAGGAGGATAACAGATTACGCATACGAAGAATTGCACCGAACAGAGAGATGAAATCTTTCTGATTCTGTTCTCCAATAATCTGTGGTTCTGACAGTGGGAACTTTTCTTCCAGTTCCTCCATCATATCTGCATAACCGGGCATTTGCTTTCCGTCTACAGACTCATAGCCATAATAGTAATCCTTAAAGCTATTCAGTAGAACGATACCTCCGGCATTCTTATCTCCAAATAAGGATATAGCACTATCAACACGCTTTTGCAGATTTCTAAAGCAAACGATATTACCGAATGTCTTGATAGAATTCAAGATTCTGTTTGTTCTTGAGAACGCTTGGATTAATCCATGCATCTTAAGGTTCTTATCCACCCACAGCGTGTTCAGTGTCGTAGCATCAAAGCCTGTCAGGAACATATTGACTACGATAAGCAAATCTAATTCCTTATTCTTCATACGAAGGGATACATCTTTATAATAATTCTGGAACTTATCACTTGAAGTATCGTAGTTCGTATGAAACATTTCATTATAATCTTTTATGACATTTTCCAAGAAATCACGAGAAGGCTTATCCAGTGCTGATGTATCCTCAGAGTTCTCCTCATCAAGGATACCATCAGATTCTTCCTCATTAGCACCATAACTGAAGATCGTCGCAATACGCAATTTCTTGGTAGGATCTGCTGCCATCTGCTTTTTGAATTCTTCATAGTACAACTTTGCCATTGGCACAGAGGCTACAGCAAATATAGAGTTAAAGCCGCTCACACGCTGTTTCTGCTTGATTTCTTCCACGGCACCTCTGTCGGCAGAAGCAAGCTCTGCAACATTCATAAGAGTGTTGTAGACATAGGTCTTATCGCCGCGATAGGTCTTTTGATCAAAATGGTCGAGGGTATACTTTGTTACAAGGCGGATTCTCTGTGGAGCCATCATAGCCTTTTCTCGATTGATATCCCATACCATCTCGTCATTGATATCTTCATCCACATCCATTGTCTTGATGTAATCCACACGGAACGGAAGTACATTTTTATCGTTGATAGCATCTACAATGGTATAAGTATGAAGCTGGTCACCAAAAGTCTGTGCTGTGGTAAAGAATTCAGGGTTCTTCGCACGACCTGCATTTACAGAGAAGATCGGTGTACCGGTAAAGCCAAACAAATGATATTTCTTGAAGTTCTTTACGATAGCAGTGTGCATATCGCCAAACTGGCTTCTGTGACACTCATCGAAGATAATAACCATATGTTTCTGATATACTGCATGCCCCGGATTTTTCTTGATGAAAGTGGCAAGCTTTTGAATCGTAGTAATAATGATTCGAGCATTCGGATTCTCCAGCTGTTTCTTTAATATAGCCGTTGAGGTGTTGCTGTTGGCAGCACCTTTTTCAAATCGGTCATATTCCTTCATGGTCTGGTAGTCCAAGTCCTTACGGTCTACAACGAATAACACCTTATCAATGAAGGGCAGATAAGAAGCTCGTCTTGCCGTCTTAAAGGAAGTAAGTGTCTTACCGGAACCTGTAGTGTGCCAAATGTATCCGCCACCTTCGATAGAACCGTATTTTTATAGTTATTTGCAATCTCGATTCGATTGATAATACGCTCTGTGGCTGTAATCTGATATGGACGCATAACCATCAGCATATTCTCAGAAGTGAATATACAGTACTTCGAAAGAATATTGAGGATAGAATGCTTGGCAAAGAAGGTCTTTGTAAAATCAATCAAGTCAGGAATCACTCTGTTATTGGCATCCGCCCAGAATGAAGTAAATTCAAAGCTATTGCTTGTTTTACCTTTCTTACCCTTAGATGCATTTGCATCCTTGATGGCATTAAAGCGTGTGCTGTTAGAGTAGTACTTTGTGTTTGTTCCATTAGAGATAACAAATATCTGCACATACTCATAGAGTCCACAGCCTGCCCAGAAACTGTCACGCTGATATCTGTTTATCTGATTGAAAGCCTCACGAATGGCAACACCTCTGCGTTTTAACTCGATATGCACGAGTGGCAGACCATTGACAAGCACCGTGACATCATATCGATTGTCATAGCTTGCACCACCTTCCTTGCCAATCACATACTGGTTGATGACCTGAAGACGATTATTATGGATATTCTGCTTGTCAATCAGAGTGATATTCTTGGATGAGCCGTCGTCACGCTTTAAGACCTGTACATTGTCCTCTTGGATTTTACGAGTCTTTTCTACGATATGCTCATTCGGATTTGCCACAGCAGAATGGAAAAACTGATGCCATTCGGTATCTGTGAACTTATAGTTATTCAGTTCCTCCAGCTTAGTTCTGAGATTTACAATCAAATCTTTCGGTATGGATGGAAAGATATTCATAACCTTGATCACAAAGCATACGGATAAATTCTTTCTCCAATGCAGCCTCACTCTGATATTGGTCAGCACGAACCTTCACAGGTTCATATTCTGTTACAACCGTATTCTCATTTGTTTCGGCTACGATATTAAAATAAGGCACACACATCACCTCTTTCGTATTTATTTTGTTATCGGCTCAAAATTGAGCAGTCTATCTCTGTAGTATTCGTATTGTTTCTGTCTTGCTTCAATCTCGGCAGGAAGGCCAATGCTTAAGTCATTGCAGAGAGTATCGAATCTATCAAGGATACTTACAATGCGTTCCTGTTCATCTAAAGAAGGAAGTGGAATTACTACATCATTTAATGCATTCGGTGTTACTTCAATAACCTTTGTTCCATGTGCTAAACGTTTCTTCTGAGCAGAGAACATAGTCGAATGGAAGTAATATGACAGGTACTTTGCATTCTGATTGTGATGAATAATAGCAGTGTGTCCACTGACTGCAATATTCTCAATACCAAGCCATGCAGTGCATTTACAAACATCTTCTACATTCTCACTCGTAACAGCCATGACGATATCATTTTTAACAGCCATCTTTGATTTTTTAGCAACATCTTCACTAATGCATTTTAGGGCTTCAGTTGTATAAATACCAAAGTGTGTATACATCTGACCATAATGAATGCAAGGAACTCCTATATCTGTGAAGTCTTTCTTCTGGAAGTTACCACCTCGTGTGATTGTTGCAATATCAGAAAGATTTACAAATACGACACCAAATACATATTGACAAAGCTTGATTAACGCAATATGCTCAGCTGTCTGTCTGTCTGTCTGTCTGTCTGTCTGTCTTAGCGATTATCTTGCCTGTTGCAGCATATGTCAACAGTGCATCACGATAATATTCGTATTGTTTTTGACGTGCTTCAATCTCAGCCGGAAGACCAATATTTAGGTCAGAGCAGATAGATTCAAAATTTTCAAGCACATCAATGATTTTCTTCTGAACTTCAAGAGAAGGCACAGGCACAGGAAACTTATTCAGCATAGGTCTTCTGATTGATGCAACAGATCCTTGGAACATCGTTTTTTGTATATAAGGCAAAAATGTTGACTTCATATAGTGGAAGTAGTACTTAGGAAGTACTTCCGGTGTATTTATATGAATTCTATATGCTCTCTGATGCAGTGCATATTTACCCTCAACATAGTGATATACCTTACCAACACCAACACCATCTCCGGCAGTGATAATTGCAGTTTCGTCATATTCATATTCGTTTTTACGCAGGGGTTCTTGTGAACGGACGTAAAACGGATATAGACCTTCTTCTAATCCCTCGTTAGTATTACTGCTACCGGTTCCGATGTCTGCAATTTCTTCTAACGCAACGGTTTTTATAGAACCATCAACTTTAAGAAGTTCATTTCTATAAAATTCATATTGGCTCTTCCGAGCTGTAAGCTCGGCTGTAGCTCGGCTGTAAGCAGAGTGAAATTGTCCAGAATACGGACAATTTCACTCTGCACCTCAAGAGGGGGCAATGGGATCTTCATATCAAGAACATCTTTCATACTTGGGTGCTTTAATCCTGAGCCACGATAAAAGCTATCAATCAAATCACCTTGGCTCATCATCCAGTAATAAAGATATTTGTTTGACAAGGTGCTTGTATCAGAAGAAGTGGCGATTCTGTTATCTGCTGTAACAAACTTTCCTTTATAGTATTTCATAACCTCGGAGACTTTCCTAGATTTTCCCCAAGGTATTGATACTACTTCGCCTTTACACCAAAAATCGCCAGCTATATCCTCAGTTGTCCATCCGGTCTGTTCACCTGTTGAAAGTAAAAAAACATCGCCATCTTCTTGTTCGAGAGCAAACATATCTTTTGCGAGAAGATATGGATAGGAGATTACTTTCGGCTGTTTCTTTTTATCAACACTATTGAATTTTTTATCCCAAATAGTAACTGACCACAGCGGAACAAATTCCACCCCATCCGGGCAGTATTGCTGAATCAGTTCATCCAACTTGCTCATTTATCCTCACCACCTTTCTCTCTCTTAAGCGGATTGTGAATGCGTGCGTCCACAGTCTCAACATACGAAAAACACGGATAAAGCTCACTCGCCATCATTCCACCTCGATTTCTGCAATGATCCTGTCAATTTCATCACGAAGAACTTGCTCACGAGCAACGATTTCTTTGATTTCTGCATTCAGCTTTACAATATCAATTTTCTCTCTTGTATCCTCAGTCTCTACATATGTAGATACAGAAAGATTGAAATCATTTTCTTTTATTTCCTCATAAGAAGCAAGATGTGCGATGTGCTTTACTTCCTCACGCTTCGTAAAAATATCAACGATTCTATCGATGTTCTCAGGAGTCAGCTTATTGTTGTTTGTGACCTTAATACATTCAGTGCTTGCATCAATAAAGAGAGTACGGTTATCTGTCTTATTCTTCTTCATTACCATAATGCAAGTGGCAATAGATGTTCCAAAGAACAGATTGCTCGGAAGCTGAATAACACAGTCGATGAAGTTGTTATCTACCAAGTACTGACGGATTTCATTTCTGCTCCACCACGGTACATAATACCGGGGAAACATACGATTGCAGCAGTACCATTACTTGCAAGCCAAGAAAGGCTATGCATGATGAATGCAAGGTCTGCCTTGCTCTTTGGTGCAAGTACACCCGCCGGAGCAAATCTAGGATCATTGATAAGAGTTGCATCATCAGAGCCTGCCCATTTGATGGAATATGGAGGATTTGAAACAATCAGTTCGAATGGTTCATCATCCCAGTGCTGTGGAGATGTCAGTGTATCTTCACAGGTAACATCGAATTTATCAAATCCTACATCATGCAGGAACATATTAATGCGGCAAAGATTGTAAGTCGTGATATTGATTTCCTGTCCATAGAAACCATTACGTACACCTTCCTTACCAAGAATTTTCAGAGATTTCAATAATAGAGAACCACTGCCACAGGCAGGGTCGTATACTTTATTGACTTCTGTTTTTCCAACAGTACCAAGGCGAGTAAGAAGTTCTGACACATCGGCAGGAGTGAAGAACTCACCGCCGGACTTTCCTGCGTTAGATGCATACATGGTCATCAAATATTCATAAGCATCGCCAAAGGCATCGATATCATGGTCTTGTACAGAACCGAGGTTCATATCAGCTACACCGTTTAATAGCTTTACAAGTTTCTCATTTCTCTTGGCTACAGTAGAACCCAGCTTATTGCTGTTGACATCAAAATCAGCAAACAGTCCGGCAAAGTCACTTTCTGCTTCACTGCCTTGTGAGGATTCCTCGATATGACGGAATATAGCTTCTAACTTTTCATTCAGATGAGCCTTTGCCCATTCCATATCTGTATTACTTTTATTTCTTATATTAGAGAAGAGTTCACTTGGAAGAATGAAGAATCCTTTTTCTTCTACAAGTCCTTCTCTTGCTTCTTCAGCCTCTTCATCCGACATCTGAGCAAAGTCGAAGTCTGTGTTTCCGGCTTCGATTTCTCCATTATTAATATAACTTGTCAGATTTTCTGATATATAGCGATAGAACATGGTTCCGAGTACATAGTTTTTAAAGTCCCAACCATCGACAGCACCACGCAGTTCATCTGCGATTGCCCATATTGCACGATGGAGTTCGTCACGTTCCTGTTCTTTCTTTGTATCAACCATTCTTTTTTCCTCCAACTTTATAGTCCAGCCATGCGTTCTCAATATCTGCATATGGGATATCGTTCTCATCGCAAAAGGCTTTTATATTCTTCATCGCAACAAGGTTCGGTTTGGATTTACCTTGTTCCCAACGATTTACAGTGGAAAATGCCACGCCTAATTTCTTGGCAAAATCTTCTTGCGTCAGAAAACAACGTGTTCTGAGTCTTTTTATTTCTTCTGGAAGCATCATTCGCATCTCCTTTATTGCTTTCGAAAATATAGCAAAATTATAGCATAATTTTATGAACTTTTCTACCCTCCGGTGGTAAGTATGAAGCGTGTGGTGTAGCCGGAACATATCATTGATGCAGCCGGAGAGAAATCTTCCAATGCAGACAGTTTTCTGCGATTGATTAAGACCTACACAGATATCAAGGAACTAAATGCAGAAATAATCAGAAACTTCATAATGGAGGAGAGAGTTAAATAGCAGCTAAGAGATCACTTTGTCATATAGAAGTTTTGCGAAAAGTGGTGATGCTTTGATGATAGAAAATAATAGACTGGTTAGGACAAAAATATATTAGGTCGGAGTGTATATGATAAAGGCTGCAAAGAATAGGAAAAGTATTACTGGAGTGACAATTATATTGTTTTATCCAGTTTTGTAACTTGCTTCTTGCTCTGATCCCATAGTACTGGCAGATTTCCAGTTGGGAACCTTGAACGCAGAGAGAATTTAATATTAACTGTTAGTAAGATATTAGAATGATTTTTTACCTTCTAATATCCAATGCACCGTTTGTAATTTTTCTGAATGCAATATCTTGCTTTTCAACAAAAAATGCTCCCTTCCAGGCAGAGAGATTTTGTTTTTTCTCTTGTCTACCTAGAAGGGAGCATATCAATTAGTGCATCAACCTCTTTTTCTTTTTATTTGGCTGATTTTAATAAGTAAAATCCACCCCCGATAATGACACCGCCACCAATATAGTTTCCGATAGTTACTGGAATGAGGTTTTTAAGTGCATCGGCAACAGAGATGTGAACTTCTGGGGAGAGAAGACCAACAGCATAGACAGTCATATTGGCAATGCTGTGCTCAAATCCAGAAGTGATAAAAGCAAAGAGACACATAAAGGTCATCAAAATCTTTGCAGAATCATCATTGGTTCTAAAGCCAGATAAACGGCAAGGCAAACGAGAATATTACAGAGAATGCCCTTGCAAATCAAGGCCCAAAATGGAGCGGATGCCTTGGCAATGGCTGTCTTCTCATAGAAGCTTGCCAAATCACCTTTAACCAGACCACTTCCGACATAGAGAAGGGCAAGAATAATTCCACCGATCAAGTTTCCAATCCAGCAAATGCACCATAGTTTGATGGCATCACTGACTTTGACATCTTTTCTTAGAATGCCAATGGTCATAACCATGTTGTTGCCAGTAAAGAGGTCAACACCCATAATGATCACCAGTGAAAGTGCAATGGCAAAGGAAACGCCCATCAGAATCTTTTGTGATGGCAGGTTTGCAGTGAGCGATCCGATGGTGAAAATCAGAAGAATTCCAATTCCGATAAACATTCCAGCGAATGCAGAGCTGATCAAGTACTTCAAGATACTGGAGTTAAGAACACCCATCTTCTTCGTTGAAGCCAGACCGATTTTTTCAAGTGTTTCGTCGTACATATTGTAATCTCCTTGATGAATAATTCTGTAACTAATGTATTATATATGATAAATAAAAAATTATCAAGAAAAATTGAAAATTTACAATTTTTATAATATAACAGCCATTCATCCCATGGTCTTTAGACCGTGGGATGAATGACGTTAGATTACTAACATATATATTTTACTTAAATACTATCATTTAAAAATATATGCTATAATACATATATAGGAAATCCTATTTCCGAGTCTATGAAAGGAGAAAAATCGTATGTATCTTACTGTAAAACAACAAGTGAAACATCTGTCCAAGGAAGATTACATCACAATCAGGGAACTTTGTCATACGGCTAAGAATCTTGCTAATGAGGCAATCTATAATGTGCGTCAGCATTATTTTTACAGAAGGTGAATTTCTCAAGTATGAGAAGAATTACACTCTTTTTAAAGAATAGTCCTAATTATAAGGCCTTAAATTCCAATATGGCACAGCAGATACTGAAAGAGGTTGATGGCTCGTTTCAGTCATTTTTTTGGTCTGCTTAAACTTGTCAAGCAGGGAAAAATATGCTTTTATGGATTGTAAACTGCCACATTATCTTCCAAAAAGATGGATACACAACACTGATCATTGGTTTTGTAAGACTGAAGGGTAATCAGCTGATATTTCCGTTTTCCAATAGTTTTAAGAAAAACGCATAAGTCTGTTGAAATTACGATACCACCCATACTTCTTGATAAGACGATAAAAGAGATACGCATTATACCGAAAGCGAATGCAAGGTTCTTTGAAATCCAGTATATATATGAAGCTGAATGTATTCAAAGAAATCTAAACACAAACAACGCACTTGCACTTGACCTAGGTATCAACAATCTCGTCACAGCCGTATCAAATAGTGGTCAATCGTTCATTATTGACGGGAAAAAGACTGAAATCGATCAATCAGTGGTTCAATAAAGAAAAATGCCCGTTTGCAATCGATAAAAAGATAAACAGCATTTTAGTAGAAAAGCCTACAAATAGACAAAAAAAGCAGTTGCTCGTAATCGCAACAATAAGGTGAACGACTATATGAATAAAAACTGTTCGTAGGGTGATAGATTATTGTATCATCAATAATATAGGTACGCTTGTTGTTGGTTACAATGAGACTTTTTCAACATAACAGTCATATTGGAAAGCAAAAACAATCAAAAATTTTGTAAATATCCCTTATGGACAGTTGCGTAACAAATTGGAATATCTTTGCAAACTAAATGACATTGTTTTTGTAAAACAGGAAGAATCCTATACATCGAAATCATCTTTTTGGGATAGAGACGATCTCCCTGTTTACAATGCCGATAATCCAAAAGAGTATCCGTTTAGTGGCAGAAGATTACATCGTGGTCTATACAAAACGGCAAGTGGTAAAACAATCAATGCAGATGTTAACGGAGCATTAAATATCATGCGTAAAAGTAGTGTTGTGGATATGAATATCCTATACAGTAGAGGCGAAGTGGACACGCCGATAAGAATAAGGATTGCCTAATTACTTAGGTGGAAACTTAAATATCAAACTTCTTAAATAGAGCTGTTAGGCTCTTAGAAGCCCATTACCTTTAGGTGATGGGTAGTTCACATTGGAGTTGATACCAATGAAAAGGAAATTGTTGTCAGAGCACTGCCGTGGACAGAGGCTTTGAATTATTATCTAAAGAATGTTTTTGGTGGAATAGCTGATCGCCAAGAAAGTCACAATATGCAGTCGAGGGTACTCTTTTTTGTGGATGAGGAAAATGAAGAGGAGCAGGAGCTTCACCATGTCAGCGAAAATATAGATGAGTTAGAAAAGGAGGTTCTCTACTATTGGAGCAATGAGTTGACAGAAAAGACCTATAAACTTGCCAGAGAGCGATTTTCTTATTAGAAATACTTGATAGGGAGAGGAAAAGCACTATATAAAATGTGCAAAGTATGTTAATCTGTGCTTGTAATGTGTAATGCTCAAAATTATATTTTATGGAGGAAGCAAAGTGAGAGGAATTGATACGAGAATTAGGGAGATTCGCCGCCGAATTTTTCGTGAGGTTGCGAGAATGGCCTACCACACAGAATGGCCTGTGGACAAAAGAATGGAGGAGTTGCCATATAAGATTATTCCTGGGGAAGTGGGAAGCTTTCGAAGTGATGTCTTTTTGGAGAGAGCTATAGTGGGAGAAAGACTTCGTCTAGCTATGGGGCTTTCTTGCCGAGATGCAGGAGATCACAATAAAATTTCGGAAAATGTTGAGGCAGCGAACAAGCCAGAAACTTATTATACACCACCGCTCATCAATGTGATTAAGTTTGCTTGCAATGCCTGTGCAGAAAAAAGAGTCTATGTGACGGATGGTTGTCAGGGATGTTTGGCTCACCCTTGTACAGAAGTTTGTCCAAAGAAGTGTGTAAGTCTTGACCGAACCAATGGTCGTTCACATATTGATCAGGACGCTTGTATTAAATGTGGAAAATGTGCAGAAATTTGTCCATATCACGCCATTATTAAGCAGGAAAGACCATGTGCGGCCGCCTGTGGTATGGATGCCATTCATTCCGATCAATATGGAAAGGCTGACATTGACTATGATCGATGCGTTTCCTGTGGACAATGTCTGGTTAACTGCCCGTTTGGTGCCATTGCAGATAAGTCACAGATTTTCCAAGTTATTCGTGCTATTCAATCAGGTGAGAAGATTTATGCGGCCTTTGCACCTGCATTTGTCGGACAATTTGGTGCAAAAGTAACACCAGGAAAGATTCGAAAGGCAATGAAACAACTTGGATTTACAGATGTCGTTGAGGTGGCGATTGGTGCCGATTTATGTGCAACACAGGAGGCAGAGGATTTCTTAGAGGAAGTTCCAGAAAAGCTTAAATTTATGGCAACTTCTTGCTGTCCAGCATGGTCTTCAATGGCAAAGAAGCTCTTTCCTGATATGAAGGACAATATTTCTATGGCACTTACACCAATGACTCTGACAGCAAGGTTAATTAAATTGCAAAATGAAGATGCCAAGGTGGTCTTTATTGGACCTTGCTCGGCAAAGAAGTTAGAGGCAATGAGAAAGAGTGTTCGCTCAGAAGTTGATTTTGTACTGACATTTGAGGAAATGATGGGAATTTTTGAGGCAAAGCATATTGATATGTCACAGATCGAAGAGGATCCAGATGGTGTCAATGATGTATCTGTGGATGGAAGAAATTTTGCTGTCTCTGGTGGTGTGGCCACAGCCGTTGTCGATGTCATCAAAAATACACATCCTGATATGGTGGTCAAGACAGAAAGCCGAGGGACTTCGTGATTGCAGGAAATTATTGACAATGGCAAAGGCAGGAAAGTATGATGGATATTTGCTGGAAGGTATGGGTTGTCCTGGGGGATGTGTTGCAGGACCAGGAACCATGCAGGCCATCAATAAGTCCGCAGCAGCAGTGAAACTCTATGCTTCCAAGGCCAGTCATGTTAATGCCAATGCGACAGAACATGTCAAGGAATTGGATAAGTTAACTTATTAATCTATTGACAGGTACATATAATGTAGATATAATAGTATGGCGTGTAAATACAGGACACGCAATTCAGCTGAAAAACAGCAACCGCAGAGAATATTACAAGGAGGTAAGAAGGAATGCCAACATTTAATCAGCTAGTAAAGAAGGGCAGACAGACTTCAGAGAGAAAGTCAACAGCGCCAGCTCTTCAGAAGGGCTTTAATTCCCTTCACAAGAAGGCAACAGATGTGTCTGCACCTCAAAAGAGAGGCGTATGCACAGCTGTAAAGACAGCTACACCTAAGAAGCCAAACTCAGCTCTTCGTAAGATTGCCAGAGTTCGCCTTTCAAACGGTATCGAGGTAACCAGCTACATTCCAGGTGAGGGACATAACTTACAGGAGCATAGCGTAGTACTTATCCGTGGAGGAAGAGTAAAGGACTTGCCAGGTACAAGATATCACATCATTCGTGGTACATTGGATACTGCAGGTGTTGCAAACAGAAAGCAGGCTCGTTCAAAGTACGGTGCTAAGAGACCAAAAGACAAGAAGTAATTGTAGTATTAGAAAAAGTAATATAGTGCCGGATTGTAATTAATCTGTAGGTTGCAGGTTATCTATAGACCGAGCACGAGGCGCACGCTGAGCGTGTGAGTACTGAAGATCTAATAGCCAGTTAATGGCAATCATATTAAGGAGGGAAGTAACGTGCCACGTAAAGGACATACTCAAAAGAGAGACGTATTAGCAGATCCGTTATACAATAACAAGGTTGTTACAAAGTTAGTTAACAATATTATGTTAGATGGTAAGAAGGGTGTTGCTCAGAAGATCGTATACGGTGCATTTAACCGTATTACAGAGAAGACAGGCAAGGACGCTGTAGAGGTGTTTGAGGAAGCAATGAATAACATTATGCCTGTGCTTGAGGTTAAGGCAAAGAGAATCGGTGGAGCTACTTATCAGGTTCCAATCGAGGTTAAGCCAGAGAGAAGACAGGCTCTTGCACTTAGATGGATTACCATGTTCTCACGCAAGAGAGGTGAAAAGACACAGGAGGAGCGTCTTGCCAACGAGCTTATGGATGCAGCCAATAACACTGGTGCAGCCGTAAAGCGTAAGGAAGATATGCATAAGATGGCAGAGGCTAATAAGGCATTTGCTCATTATAGATTCTAATAGGAGGAAACCAAATTGGCTGGAAGAGAATATTCTTTAGAGAGAACCAGAAATATTGGTATTATGGCGCATATTGATGCTGGTAAACAACATTGACTGAGCGTATCCTCTATTACACTGGTGTTAACTATAAGATCGGTGATACACATGAAGGTAATGCAACCATGGACTGGATGGCTCAGGAGCAGGAGAGAGGTATTACCATTACTTCTGCAGCTACAACATGCCATTGGACATTACAAGATCACAACAAGGTAAAGCCAGGAACACCTGAGAACCGTATCAATATCATTGATACCCCAGGACACGTTGACTTTACTGTAGAGGTAGAGAGATCACTCCGTGTACTTGATGGTGCAGTGGGTGTATTCTGTGCAAAGGGTGGTGTTGAGCCACAGTCAGAGAATGTATGGCGTCAGGCTGACACATACAATGTACCTCGTATGGCATTCATCAATAAGATGGATATCTTGGGTGCAAACTTCTATGGCGCAGTTGATCAGATTCGTACACGTTTGGGTAAGAATGCGATTTGCCTTCAGTTGCCAATCGGTAAGGAAGATGATTTTAAGGGAATTATTGATTTGTTTGAGATGGAAGCCTATATCTACAATGATGATAAGGGCGATGATATCTCCATTACAGAAATTCCAGAGGATATGAAGGATGAGGCTGAGCTTTATCGCACAGAGCTTGTAGAAAAGATCTGTGAGTTAGACGATGACCTTATGATGGAGTACCTCGATGGCAATGAGCCAAGCGTAGCAGATCTGAAGAAAGTTCTTCGCAAGGCTACTTGTGAGTGTACAGCAGTACCTGTTTGCTGTGGTTCAGCTTATAGAAATAAGGGTGTACAAAAGCTTCTCGATGCAATTATCGAATATATGCCAGCACCAACAGATATCCCAGCGATTCAGGGTGTGGATCTTGATGGAAATCCAGCAGAGAGACATTCATCCGATGATGAGCCATTTGCTGCACTTGCATTTAAGATTATGACAGACCCATTCGTAGGTAAGCTTGCATACTTTAGAGTTTATTCAGGATCTGTAAATTCAGGTTCCTATGTATTAAATGCAACAAAGGGCAAGAAGGAGAGAGTTGGTCGTATTCTTCAGATGCACGCAAATAAGAGAACTGAGATCGATAAGGTTTATTCTGGTGATATTGCAGCTGCTGTTGGATTTAAGACAACAACAACTGGTGATACAATCTGTGACGAGCAGCATCCAGTAATCCTTGAGTCTATGGAGTTCCCAGAGCCAGTTATCGATATCGCAATCGAGCCTAAGACAAAGGCTGGACAGACAAAGATGATCGAGGCCCTTCAAAAGCTTGCTGAAGAGGATCCAACATTTAGAGCAAAGTCAGATCAGGAAACAGGTCAGACCATTATCTCTGGTATGGGTGAGCTTCACTTGGAGATTATTGTAGACCGTCTTCTTCGTGAGTTCAATGTAGAGGCCAATGTAGGTGCACCTCAGGTTGCTTATAAGGAGACATTTACAAAGGCTGTTGATGTAGATAGCAAGTATGCTAAGCAGTCTGGTGGTCGTGGTCAGTACGGTCATTGTAAAGTTAAGTTTGAACCAATGGATCCAATGGTGAGGAGACATACAAGTTCGAGTCAACTGTTGTTGGTGGATCTATTCCTAAGGAATATATTCAGCCAATCAGCGAGGGTATCGAAGAGGCTACAAAGGCTGGTGTTCTTGCAGGATTCCCAGTACTTGGTGTTCATGCCAATGTATATGATGGTTCATACCATGAGGTCGATTCTTCAGAGATGGCATTCCATATCGCTGGATCTATGGCGTTTAAGGATGCTATGGCTAAGGGCGGGGCAGTTTTGCTTGAGCCAATTATGAAGGTTGAGGTAACTATGCCTGAGGAGTACATGGGAGATGTTATCGGTGATATCAACTCACGCCGTGGACGTATCGAGGGTATGGAGGACATCGCAAGCGGTAAGCAGGTCAATGCTTTCGTTCCACTTGCAGAGATGTTTGGATATTCAACAGATCTTCGTTCAAAGACACAGGGTCGTGGTAACTACTCTATGTTCTTTGATAGATATGAGCAGGTTCCAAAGTCTGTTCAGGAGAAGATTATTGCTGAAAGAAAAGGTAAGTAATCACAAGTAATACTTGATAAAAGCTAGGCTTTATTATATAATTTAGTTTAGCTTATAATTCACGACAAGTGGAATTGTAAGCGATTTCACTTGTTATTTAGGAGATCACAAGGTTTATTTTAAGGAGGATTTTTAAAAATGGCTAAGGCAAAATTTGACAGAAGCAAACCACATGCTAATATCGGTACAATCGGACACGTAGATCACGGTAAGACAACTCTTACAGCTGCTATCTCTAAGGTTCTTGCAACAAGATTCCCATCAGATACAAACAAGATTGTAGACTTCGATAAGATCGATAAGGCTCCAGAGGAGAGAGAGAGAGGGTATCACTATCTCTACAGCTCATATCGAGTATGAGACAGAGAAGAGACACTATGCTCATGTTGACTGCCCAGGACATGCCGATTATGTAAAGAACATGATCACAGGTGCTGCTCAGATGGACGGTGCTATCCTTGTAGTTGCTGCTACTGATGGTGTTATGGCTCAGACAAGAGAGCATATCCTTCTTTCACGTCAGGTAGGTGTTCCTTATATCGTAGTATTCATGAACAAGTGCGATATGGTTGATGATGAGGAGCTTCTTGAGCTTGTAGAGATGGAGATCAGAGATCTTCTTAATGAGTATGAGTTCCCAGGTGATGACATTCCAGTTATCCAGGGTTCAGCTCTTAAGGCTCTTGAGGATCCAAACGGCGAGTGGGGTGACAAGGTTATGACACTTATGGATGCTGTAGATAGCTATATCCCAGATCCAGAGCGTGATACAGATAAGCCATTCCTTATGCCAATCGAGGATGTATTCACAATCACAGGTCGTGGTACAGTTGCTACAGGTAGAGTAGAGCGTGGTACACTTAACCTTAACGATGAGGTTGAGATCCTTGGTATCCATGAGGATGTGAAGAAGACAGTTGTTACTGGTATCGAGATGTTCAGAAAGCTTCTTGATCAGGCTCAGGCTGGTGATAACATCGGTGCTCTTCTTCGTGGTGTTCAGAGAACAGAGATCGAGCGTGGACAGGTTCTTGCTAAGCCAGGTTCAGTAACTTGCCACAAGAAGTTCACAGCTCAGGTTTATGTATTGACAAAGGACGAGGGTGGTCGTCATACACCATTCTTCAACAACTATCGTCCACAGTTCTATTTCAGAACAACAGATATCACAGGTGTTTGCGAGCTTCCAGCTGGTACAGAGATGTGTATGCCTGGTGATAATGTAGAGATGACTATCGAGCTTATTCACCCAGTTGCTTGTGAGCAGGGTCTTCGTTTCGCTATCCGTGAGGGTGGTAGAACAGTAGGTTCAGGTAGAGTAGCTAAGATCATTGAGTAATCATTGATATAGATAAATTGCCATAGAAAAGCCCCCCGAGGTACCTCGGGGGGCTTTTCAGTTGTTGCTGAAGTTGTGATGTGGTAAAATACAAACTATATGAAATGAATAGAGTTATTTTTATAATATAACAGCCAGAAAACCCATGGTCTTTAGACCGTGGGATGAATGGCGTTAGGTTTACAACATATATATTTTACTTAAATACTATCATTTAAAATATATGCTATAATACATATATAGGAAATCCTATTTCCAAGTCTATGAAAGGAGAAAATCGTATGTATCTTACTGTAAAACAACAAGTGAAACATCTGTCCAAGGAAGATTACATCACAATCAGGGAACTTTGTCATACGGCTAAGAATCTTGCTAATGAGGCAATCTATAATGTGCGTCAGCATTATTTTACAGAAGGTGAATTTCTCAAGTATGAGAAGAATTACACTCTTTTAAAGAATAGTCCTAATTATAAGGCCTTAAATTCCAATATGGCACAGCAGATACTGAAAGAGGTTGATGGTTCGTTTCAGTCATTTTTTGGTCTGCTTAAACTTGTCAAGCAGGGAAAAATATACTTTTTATGGATTGTAAACTGCCACATTATCTTCCAAAAGATGGATACACAACACTGATCATTGGTTTTGTAAGACTGAAGGGTAATCAGCTGACACTTCCGTTTTCCAATAGTTTTAAGAAAACGCATAAGTCTGTTGAAATTACGATACCACCCATACTTCTTGATAAGACGATAAAAGAGATACGCATTATACCGAAAGCGAATGCAAGGTTCTTTGAAATCCAGTATATATATGAAGCTGAATGTATTCAAAGAAATCTAAACACAAACAACGCACTTGCACTTGACCTAGGTATCAACAATCTCGTCACAGCCGTATCAAATAGTGGTCAATCGTTCATTATTGACGGGAAAAGACTGAAATCGATCAATCAGTGGTTCAATAAAGAAAATGCCCGTTTGCAATCGATAAAAGATAAACAGCATTTTAGTAGAAAGCCTACAAATAGACAAAAAGCAGTTGCTCGTAATCGCAACAATAAGGTGAACGACTATATGAATAAAACTGTTCGTAGGGTGATAGATTATTGTATCATCAATAATATAGGTACGCTTGTTGTTGGTTACAATGAGACTTTTCAACATAACAGTCATATTGGAAAGCAAAACAATCAAAATTTTGTAAATATCCCTTATGGACAGTTGCGTAACAAATTGGAATATCTTTGCAAACTAAATGACATTGTTTTTGTAAAACAGGAAGAATCCTATACATCGAAATCATCTTTTTGGGATAGAGACGATCTCCCTGTTTACAATGCCGATAATCCAAAAGAGTATCCGTTTAGTGGCAGAAGATTACATCGTGGTCTATACAAAACGGCAAGTGGTAAAACAATCAATGCAGATGTTAACGGAGCATTAAATATCATGCGTAAAAGTAGTGTTGTGGATATGAATATCCTATACAGTAGAGGCGAAGTGGACACGCCGATAAGAATAAGGATTGCCTAATTACTTAGGTGGAAACTTAAATATCAAACTTCTTAAATAGAGCTGTTAGGCTCTTAGAAGCCCATTACCTTTAGGTGATGGGTAGTTCACAAATGGATAGAGAAGGAGATGATGAATAAAATTGATGAAAAAAAGATGGGTGATCCCTGTAGTAACTGCTGTGTTGTTGTCGGCATGTGCCAATCAGGGAGTGGATGCAACAAAGAATACGGTGGTGGAGAGCACACAGGAGAGTGTAACAGATACTAGCTCTGGGCAAGACAGTGCGATCAGTGAGACAGATGCGCCGATCAGTAAGGCCAAGCTGCAATTGACCTATTCAAATCTTGCAGATGAAGAGAGCAGAAGTGAGTTAAAGCAGGCGTTACAAAATGCAGGCGTGAGCAAGGAGCATATTCAGGAATTTTTTGATTCTGTGGATGAGTACAATCAAGCAGTGGGTACAGAAAATCTGGCAAAGAAGATAACCACTATTTCTGAGGCCTTTCCAAGCTATGATGATCATTTAGTGGACTTGTGGAAGGCCAATGGCGGTGGGTTTGTGGGAAGAAATTGTAGAATTACTTCCTATATGCTGATGAGAGACTTTATCACCGTGGGAAATCCAGTAGCCGGCGATACTAATATGCTATTTGCGGATTTTGAGGCGATTGATAAAAAGAAAATCTTTACGGGGAATGAAAAAAAGAACTTTGACAGCATATTTTCCTACATCGATGTGAGTAAGACGGAAGACACCAATATTCTTGCAGGAGAAATTCAAAAAGATTGGGAAAAGAAGCAAATTGCATTTCATGGTGATAAAATCCATATGATTTCTTTGTTTATGGTCATGGATGATGGGAAGAATCCAGTACAGGAATTTATTGGTCACACTGGCGTGTTACTAGAGGATGGAGATGGATATCTCTTTGTTGAAAAATTGGCATTTGAGATGCCTTATCAGTTCGTCAAGTTTGCAAATCGACAGGAAGTGAATGATTATCTCATGGGCTACTACGACAAGGATTTGGAAGGTGCAAAGCCGATTATTTTCGAGGATAATCATGTTTTGCCAGAATATAGAGTATTGGAGGAATATGAAACTAAGTGATTTTTCAAGTGAGGAACAAAAAGAAATCAAGGAGGGGCTCTCTGAGGGAGTAGTGGATGATAAGGAAGCGGCAAAGAAAATTCTTGCACTTGTTCCAGAAGAGTACATTAAAAAGATACCATTCTTTGTGCGTTCTCATGCGACAAGTAAGACCATTGAAAAGATTGCCAAGGAACATCCTGATTTATATGCCTATGCGAAGAAAGAGGGAGAAATTCCTAATGAGCAAAAAGAACAATTAAAAAGTATCATTGTGGGCATTTTTCAGGAAAGAATGGAAAAGCATCGCATTCAATAAGACAACAAGACTATAGGAGAAATTGCAGATGAATATAGTGGAAGAAATTACATCATATATTCATAGAGAATATGCTATAGAGCCTGAACATCCATGGATGAAATCCCCTAGTCATATGACATTTAAAGTAAAGGAAGAAGGCAAGTGGTTTGCTCTAATTTTACAAGTCAAGAGAAAAACTTTGGGGCTTGAGGGTGAGGGTGAGGTGGATATTCTCAATGTCAAGGCAGATGAGAGTTTTATTGCGATTGCAAGCAAATAAGGGCTATTTGCCCGCCTATCATATGAATAAGCGGCATTGGATGAGTATTCTTTTGGATGGAACAATAAAAATGGAAGATGTTTTTGATCATATTGACCAGAGCTATCAAATGGTCTGTGATACTCCTTCAAAGAGAATTTATCGGGCAGTGCAAAACATTCCGAGAGGAAAAGTGGCGACCTATGGACAGGTGGCTCAGATGGCCGGGGACAAAAATATGGCAAGAGCAGTGGGCAATGCCCTCCATAAAAATCCAGATCCAGAACATATTCCCTGTTTTCGTGTGGTCAATGCAAGGGGGGAACTTTCGGGAGCATTTGCCTTTGGGGGTGAAAAGGAGCAGGAGAGATTACTGCAATTAGAGGGCATAGAGGTAAAGGACAATCGAGTTGATTTGTCTCGATATGGAATAAAATTAGAAGAAGATAGGATAGAGTGAGAGGTGTAGAGAATGGCAGAGAGAATCAATATATTAGAGACAGAGTATCCAATTGACCGATCCAATTGGATCGATGTGTTTTCGGCAACACTTGGACCGATGTGGTGCATTCAGAATGCATTTGGAGAGAGTGTAGCAAAAAATAAAGAGTGGACGGTTGAATTTGAAAAGAAAACTTTGACTTTGGGCGAAGATTGCTATCCCATTCAATTTATTGGAAATGAATCAAAGGAACGAAAGAATTGGCTCTGGGGCTGGAAAAATATTAGTCACTTTGATGATGATTTACTTCGACTTGCCAATGAAACAAAAGAATGGGGAGAGAAAGCACATTTAGAGGCATTGACAGAAGAATGTTTTTTGCTCAATGAGTATTTTGGAGGTCATACACTCTCCATGGTGACTTGTGGAATTAGCAAAAAAAAGTATGCCTATTATGCCTGTCCACATGACAAGGGAGCGGCCTTTGTGGCAGTGAGTGGACTGCCAGAAGAGATATTTGCTCCCATTAATCCACAGCAATTTGCTGATGTGACGACAAAGGCATTAAAGACCTTTGTATTTAACCATGTTATTTTTGTGGAGAGTTTATTGAAGTGGAATGGTGCAGACTATCATTGGGAGGGCAATGATATCTTAGCAAGATTTGAAGATTTGATTCGCATTAGCTTTGAGGACTTTGCTGATGGAAAGAGAATTAAACGCATTAAGAGTGAGGTGTTAGGAAAAAAACAATAGATGGTAAGAAAAAATAGGGGCTTTCGCATTTGCGGAAGTCTTTTTTTCTTGACAAATACCCAGAGGGGGTATATAATCAAAAACATCAGATACCCCAGTAGGGTATATGGAGGTGGCAATGGAAGAGAAAGAAAAGAGAGTTTGCCCTTGTTGCAGTGAGCGGCGAAAGAGGAGAACACCAGAAGAACAAAAAGCATTGCTTGTGCGTCTTCGAAAGGTGGAGGGACAAATTCGAGGCATCCAAAAGATGGTGGAAGAAGATCGCTATTGTCCAGATATTTTGATGCAAGTATCTGCAGTCAATTGTGCACTCAGTGCTTTTAACAAGTTATTGTTAGCAAGACACATTCGAGAATGTGTTGTCGATGATATTCGAAATGGAGATGATGAGACAATTGACGAACTTTGCAATGTGATTGAAAGACTGATGAAATAGGATGACCTAGTAATTTGATTAGTAGAAAGGAAGAAAGATGAAGCAATTTGTTGTCACAGGAATGACCTGTGCGGCCTGTCAGGCCCATGTGGAAAAAGCTGTTTCCAAACTAAATGACGTATCTTCGGTGAGTGTCTCTCTATTGACGAATTCGATGGCTGTCGAGGGAAGTGCGAGTGACGAAGAAATTATTCAAGCTGTAGAGGATGCAGGCTATGGTGCCCAAGTCAAGGGAGCAAACGAGGCAAAGAAAGTTTCAGCGAGTGAAAAGCTTGCGGCCAATGCGGATGCCCTTGTGGACAGAGAGACTCCAAAACTTGTAAAGAGACTGAAACTTTCATTGATTTGGCTTGCAATATTGATGTATTTGACTATGGGGCACAATATGCTCAATTGGCCGGTGCCAGGATTTATATCACAATCACATAGGACTGGCACTCACCCAGATGCTCATTGCGATCATAGTGATGTATATTAACCGAGTATTTTTTACTTCTGGATTTAAGACATTGGTGCATTTGGCACCAAATATGGATACCTTGGTGGCTCTTGGCTCATCGGCGTCCTTTGGTTGGTCAGTGTATGTGTTTTATAAGATGAGTGTAATGATTACTCAGGGCACTTCCAATATGGATTTGATGCCTGTGTACCATTCTCAGCTCTATTTTGAAACGGCGGCAATGATCCCAGCATTGATCACGGTGGGAAAGACCTTGGAGTCGATGTCCAAGGGAAGAACAACGGATGCCCTAAAGAATTTGATGAAAATGGCACCAAAGATGGCTGTCGTGGAGAGAGAGGGAAAGGCTGTTGAGGTTGGTATTGATGAAGTGGCTCTTGGCGATATCTTTGTAGTCAAACCTGGTGAGTCCATTCCAGTGGACGGCGTGATTGTGGAAGGAACAACAGCCGTCGATGAATCAGCACTTACCGGTGAGTCCATTCCCGTAGATAAATCGGTCAATGATGTGATTTCAGCCGCAACGATGAACCAATCGGGATTTATTCGGGCAAGAGCAACTCGAGTGGGAGAAGATACCACATTTTCTCAAATTATTCAAATGGTATCGGACGCAGCGGCGACGAAGGCTCCGATTGCAAGAATTGCAGACAAGATTTCTGGAATTTTTGTTCCAACCATTATTGGTATCGCCGTTTTGGTCACATTAGGTTGGTTGATTGCGGGAAGAGATTTTTCACATTCACTCGAGAGAGGAATTGCTATTTTGGTGATTGCCTGTCCATGTGCACTTGGACTAGCAACACCCGTGGCTGTTATGGTTGGAAATGGTCTTGGTGCAAAAAATGGTATTTTATTTAAGACTTCAGCTGCACTTGAAATGCGGGAAGATTGCAGATTGTAGCACTAGATAAGACAGGAACAATTACCGCTGGAAAGCCAGAAGTTACCGACATTATACCAGCACAGGGAGTAGAAAGCGAAGAGTTGATTCGTCTTGCCTATGCCATTGAGTTAAAGTCAGAACATCCATTGGCAAAGTCCATTGTTCAATATGCTAGTGAAAAGAAGATAGAGGCAAGGCAGGTCAGCGAGTTTAAGGTGCTGGCTGGAAATGGTCTGACAGGTATCGTCGATGGTCATCAAGTTTATGGTGGATCGAATACATTTATTAAGACATTGACAAGTATTAATAGCAATTTGCAGGCAAAGAGTGATGAACTGGCCAATCAAGGAAAGACACCACTGTTTTTTGCAAGAGATGGAAAATTGTTAGGTATGATTGCGGTTGCCGATGTCATCAAGGAAGATTCTGCACAGGCTGTGAAAGAATTACAAAATATGGGCATTGAAGTTGTGATGCTCACCGGTGACAACGAAAAGACGGCAAAGACCATTGGTGCACAGGCTGGAGTTGATGAAGTCATTGCTGGTGTTCTTCCAGATGGAAAAGAAGCGGTTATTCGACAGCTTCAAAAGAGAGGAAAAGTGGCCATGGTTGGAGATGGTATCAATGATGCCCCAGCACTGACCAGAGCCGATACAGGAATTGCCATTGGTGCAGGAACAGATGTGGCGATTGACTCCGCAGATGTTGTTTTGATGAATTCAAAGTTGACGGATGTTTCTGGGGCCATTCGTCTTTCAAGGGCAACGATTCGAAATATTCATGAGAATCTCTTTTGGGCATTTGGCTACAATGTGATTTTAATTCCAATTGCAGCAGGAATTATTCCAAAGTTTCAGATGAACCCAATGTGGGGAGCGGCAGCGATGTCGATTTCTTCCTTTACGGTATGTATGAATGCATTGCGACTGAATTTATTTCGTGTGCACGATGCATCAAAGGACAAGAAGTTAAAGCACAGGGCATTATCAGATCAAGTAGCACAGAGTGCAGAAGAGAAAATAGAAGAAAACAAAGGAGAAGAGAAAATGAAAGTAAAGATTGAAGGAATGATGTGTGGTCATTGTGAGGCAACGGTAAAGAAGGCATTGGAGGCCATTGATGGTGTTGAATCTGCAGAGGTTTCTCATGAGAAAAATGAGGCTCTACTTACAACTTCAAAGGATGTTCCTGAAGATGTAATTAAGGCTGCAGTGGAAGCAAAGGATTATAAGTTCTGCGGAATAGAGTAAAAGATAAGAGGTCGGCTGTCCTACTTTTAGAGTGTGACAGCCGACTTTTCTTATGTTGTGTGGTTAAAATTTGTGTGGAGAAATTCTGAAGAATCTATGAAAAAAAACGAAAGACAACACAGTATACAAAAACTTATAGTATAATGAAAAAAGGAAAGACACAAAGGAGGTTTGTGATGAACGAAATTTTTGAAAAAACAATAGAGAACAATAAGACATTAAAAGCTATTGTCGTTGTACATATTTTGTTGGCATTTTTGGGCGGTTTAGTGATTGGTATGTTGATCTCACCAAATCGAGATATTTCAATAGCAAGTCATAATAAAATTACGAAGAAATCTTATCTTGGTGAAGAAGAGGATGAGGATGAGTAAGGAAAGCATTTATGGCGAGTACTTGCCAAAATTGGAGGCTGCACGAGATTATTTAGTCAAAGAGATTGAGGTTGTCAGAGAAGAAATGAAGAAAAAGTATGACCTTGATCCAGTGGAGCATTTGATTAGCCGAATTAAGAGCGAAGAGAGTATGCGGGAAAAATGTCGAAGAAAGGGATTTGAAGAGACGACAGAAAGTGCATTGACAAAGATTTTTGATGCAGTGGGCATACGTGTAGTGTGTGCCTTTATCAGTGATGTCTATGTCATCCGAGACCACTTAGTTCAATTAACAAATTGCGAATTAGTCAAGGAAAAGGACTATATTAAGAGGGCAAAGGATAATGGGTATCGAAGTTATCATATGATTTTAAAGGTTTGGGGTGCGGTCTATGTTGAGATTCAATTGAGGACGATTTCTCAGGATACTTGGGCTGCACTTGAGCATCATCTCTATTACAAAAAGGAAAAGATGGTGGATGATGTATTGATTGAGGCCGAGCTAAAGCGCTGTGCCGATGAGTTGGCATCGACAGATTTATCTATGCAGACCATTCGGGATATGATTCAGGCGGGAAAGGAAGAAAAATCATAGTGAAGATATTACTTGCAGAAGATACAAGAGATATGAATAGAGTATTGAGTATGGCATTAGCCCATGAGGGGTATGTGGTGGATTCTTGCTTTGATGGGGAGGAGGCACTCACTCATGCCATGAGCAATGGCTATGATGCAATGATTTTAGATATTATGATGCCAAAGATGAGCGGAATAGAAGTCCTAAAAGAAGCACGCAAAAAGAATATTGTGACACCGATTATGATGCTGACTGCAAAGGCAGAAATTGATGACCGTGTGGAAGGATTGGATGCTGGAGCAGATGACTACCTGACTAAGCCATTTGCAATGAAGGAATTACTCGCCAGAGTGCGAGCAATGACAAGGAGAAAGCGTGAATATAGTTCAGAGATACTGAAATTTGGAGATATTTTACTCAATGGGGATAGTTTTGAATTGAAGGCACAAAATAGTGTTCGGCTGTCAGTAAAAGAGTTTGAAATGTTACAATTGATGATTGTCCATGCGGGGCATCGTCTCTCTGTGCAATATTTGCTCGAACACATATGGGAGGGCGATGAAGCGGCAACAGAGAGCACAGTAAAACTCTATATCGCCTATCTAAAGAGTAAACTTGCAGCTGTTTCCATGTGTGTGCACATTGAAGAAGTTGATGGACATTATCAATTATTAGCTGGAGAAGAGAATGGATAAACGCACAATTGATCAATTGCGTAGAAGATTTATATTTATTGCATTTTTTTCACTCACTGTGGCAATGCTTTTTATTTCCTCCTTGATTTATCTCACCAATAATATTATAGAGAAAAGAAATGTTCGCATGATTCTCGATTATATTGTGGAAAATGAGGGGGAACTTCAGGGATCGACCGATCAAAGAGATGGTGAAGTTATTCGAGACAGGGTGAATTCAGACTACAATGTCATTCGATTTTTAGGAGAAATTTTTAATAATGCGGGGGTAGGGGATGACTCTGGTGGATATTATCGTGCAAGCTATTTTGCTATTCTGTATGACAATGAGGGAAAATTTTTAAGAACTCGAACCAACCATGTCCTCTTGGTGACGGATGCAGAGGCTCAGGCGTATGGACGACAAGCACTGATGAGCAAGAGAAAATCGGGACGAGTGGGTGTCTACTACTACAAGGTGGGAAAGACCGATGATGGAGGGACCATTGTGGTCTACCTTGACCGCACAGATAATCTATTAGTCAGTGCAAGACTACTCTATTTAGTGGTTATGATTATTATTGTGGGAATGAGCATTGCTGGAACATTGACTTGGCGGGTTTCCTACATGGCCATTCAGCCAGAAATCAAAAATGCAGAAAATCAAAAGCGCTTTTTGACGAATGCAAGTCATGAGTTAAAGACGCCTCTTGCCGTGATTCGGGCCAATACAGAGATGCAGGAAATGTTGGAGGGGCAGAATGAATGGACGGAATCAACAATGCGTCAAGTGGAGAGATTGAGTGGACTGATTCAAAAATCTCGTGATGATTACCAGATCGAATGAACACAGTGGGGAGCATGGAGATATTGAAATTTGTGATATCACAAAAAAATCATAGATGAAAGCTTTGATGCCTTTCAATCAGTAATCTTGAGAGAAAAAAACAAATCAAGAAGGAAATTCAAGAAAATGTGAAAATGAGAGCAAGAGAAGGCCATATTCGTCAGCTCTGTTCTCTGTTAGTGGACAATGCAATTAAGTATTGTGATGATGAGGGAGAGATTAGTGTTTCTCTATTTCAAAAGGGCAGAGGAATCATGTTAGTTATTTCCAACACCTATAAAGAGGGGGCAAAGGTCGATTATCAGCGATTCTTTGAGCGATTTTATCGCCAAGATGAGTCGCACAACAATGACAATCGCAGTGGATATGGTATTGGACTTTCGATTGCAGAGAATATTGTTGAGCAGTATCGAGGCGTGATTCGAGCCGATTGGAAAGAGGATGTTATTTATTTTAAATGTATGTTAAAACCGCTTCGATAAAAGAACAATCAAAAAATGGGAGAGTGCTAATCACTAAAATTGGTCACTTTCCCATTTATATTTTTTGATGTTATTCTTTCCAATAATCCAATTCTTGGATTTCTTCTTCCTTCATGCCAATACTTTTGGCAAGGAAAACTGGATTTTTTCCAGCTTTTTTCTGTAGTTCGTAATCTTTTGCTGTGCGAATGACAAGTCCGCCCATACGAATACAACATGGAATATTAATGAGAGCCATCAATCCCATCGTAATATCGGCCAGTGCCCAGGCAACATCGGATGCTGAAATGGCACCGACAAAGATAATCAAGGAACATAGAATATGAAAACAGGTCATAAAGGACTTGGAAGGTCGCTTATTGTGATTGAGATAGGCAAGTGCATTTTCACAATAGTATAGATTTCCAAGTAGAGTCGTAAAGGAAAAGAGTGTCATCGCAAAGGCGATAAAAGTTGGTCCGAAACTACCCAAGACACTGCGAATGGCCTCTTGAACATAGGGAGCTCCCTGAATATCTTTTGTGCGTGCAACGCCAGTGGAAAGGCACATCAATGCGGTCGAAGTGCAGATGAGCATGGTGTCGATAAAGACAGAGACCACCTGAACAAGACCTTGCTTTACGGGATGAGATACCATGGCAGAAGCAGCAGCATTTGGGGCAGAACCAACACCAGCTTCATTGGAATAAAGCCCCCTCTTAATGCCATAGATTAGGCAAGATCCTGCAAGTCCACCAGCAAAGGAGCGAGGGCTAAAGGCATCAGAAAAAATCAGGACAAACATTCCAGGGATTGCTCTGGCATTGACAACCAGCACAATAGCAGAAACAATCACATAGGAGATGCCCATGACAGGCACTAAAATTTCAGTGATTTTCACAATTCCTTTTCCACCGCCAAGCAAACAAAAGAGAGTGAGCAAGGCGACAATGGCACCAATAATGATTGGTGTAGTCTGTGGATGGTAAAACGAGTAGACAGCAAAAGTTGACTGCAAGTTGTAGGAACAAAGCAAATTAAAGCCAAAGCCATAGGTACAGATCAAAAAGAGGACAAAGAGTATGGCAAGGAATTTGCTCTTTAGTGCAGTTTCAATGTAGTAGGCCGGCCCCCCGTAGCAGTTGTCCGCATTGTCTTTTCTCTTATAAATTTGAGCTAGCGTACTCTCAATAAAGGCGGTTGCTGAACCTAGGATGGCAAGCACCCACATCCAAAATACAGCGCCAGGTCCTCCCAAGACAATAGCACTGGAAATGCCAATAATATTTCCTGTGCCAACACGAGAGGCTGTAGAAACCATGAGTGCTTGAAAGGACGAAACCGATTGTTTGTCGTCTGGTTTTTCGAGAAGCACACGCAGAGCTTCTGGAAAAAGACGGATTTGGATGAACCTTGTGCGAACACTAAAATAGATTGCCGCAGCGGCGAGCACGACAATCAAAATAGGATAGTACATAAAGTCATCAAGAAATTTTAAGATTTGCATAACTTCTCCTAACATAAAAAATAAGATTGCTTGTAAGGGCATATTATAGCGTAAAATCTGTATTTATGCAAATAAAATGGTATAATAGACATATTATAGAGAAAGGAATAGTGGTATGAAAATATTTGACGAGCAAAAAATTGTTGCGATGGCACCCAATGCCAATGCAGTGAGTAATGGAAGAAAAATCTCTGCCAGTGGTGGCTTTGTTCGAAGGATAAAATCAGAGGATGATAGTTTCTATGCGGGAGAATGCAAGGGAAGTGGAAAGAAAAATTATATAGTTTCGGTGGACTTAGTGGATAGGAACAATCCTGTTTTTCGTTGTAGCTGTCCAAGTCGCCAATTTCCTTGTAAGCATAGCATTGCTCTGATGTTTGAAATGGTCGCTGATAAAGCATTTGATATCGAAGATATTCCACAAGATATTTTAGATAAGAGAAGCAAGAAGGAAGCGAGGGAGCAGAAAAAGGCAGAAAAAGCTGAAAAGCCAAAGAAGGTGACCGCACAATCAAAGGCCGCCAGAACAAAAAAGATAAAGAAGCAGTTGGAAGGGCTTGACCTTTTGAGAGATTTAATGGCTAGAATTACAGATGTCGGTATTGCGGCGACGGCGAGTACACCATTAAAAGAAAATCAAGCATTGGCAAAGCAACTTGGCGATTACTATTTGCCGGGGGTTCAAGTGATTTTTAATCGCTTTTTATATGCCATGGAAAAAGTACAAAGAGAAAAGGAGACCAACTATTCTGATGCGGTGGACGAGCTAGTTAAGCTTCGCTATATTGAAAAGAGAGCAAGAGTCTATCTGGAAAAAAAATTAGAGAGCGATCAGCCAGAAGCGGATGACAATCTCCTCTATGAGGCTTTAGGTGGCGTGTGGAAATTGGATGAACTTAACGCACTTGGGCTAAAAAAGGAAAAGGTAAGTCTTGTACAACTTAGCTTTTCTGTTGAAAATGATCCGGTAAAAAGAGAGTTTGCTGACATTGGATATTGGATTGATTTAGAGGATGGTCAAATCAATTATACTGCAAATTATTGCCCAGAAAAGGCAAAGAAGTACATTCATAGAGAGGACAGCTTCTTTGATGTCAAGGAGATAGAGACACTTTTATTTTATCCAGCAATGGAGGGAGAAAATAAAAGGATTCGCTGGGATAAGGATGGAGAGAGGAAAATTTCAGCAGAAGACATTCAAAAAATTCGAGGATTTGCAGCAAAGGGAATTTCGGATTGGATTAAGCCGGCAAAGAATGTCCTAAAGGCAACGCTCTCTGACAATGCCTATGCGGTTTTATTTCACTATTCAAAGATTGGTTTGAATACTGAGGGAGAATTTGTGGCAGAGGATGAGGACAAAAAGCAGATTATTTTGAAAAATAAGCAGGGAAAGACGGATGTCTTTGGATTTCTTCCCGTAGATGATGTGGAACACAATCAAGTTCTCTTTGGAATTGCCTACTATGATCAAGAAAATCGAAGAATTTGTGTTGAGCCAAGAAGTGTCATTACTAAGGACAGCGTTGTGCGATTGGCATATTAGAGGAGGCGGAAAATGAATTTAGAGATATTGTATACCTTGCGTGAGCGATTAAAAAATATATTGATTACAGGAACTTCTTTGCTGTCGGAAGATTTTCGATTAAAAAGGCAGTGGAAGAGATGGCTTTGCTGGCCAAAGTGGCACCTGTATTTGCCCAGATAGATGCAATGGCAAGGGCATTGTTACAATCAGAAAGAGATGCTGGCGAAAGGGCAATGGACTTATTGGCTCTTGTCAATGCGGTGATTGAGACGCAGGCAGATACAGCAAAGGTGGAAGAACTCAAGGAAATAGAAAGTTTTGTAGTTCCAAGGGTAGAGAGAAATTCTTACAAAATGCTTGAGCCTGTAATGACGGCCTTGACTACAAGAGGAAGTGGAAGATATGAAGTGTTGATGAATGCGAGAAAACTGACACCAGAAATTTTTATGGATTATCGCATTTTTCCAAAGTATATTCAGGGATTAGGCGATAGTTATAGTGAACTTGCCACACAGATCAATCAGTGGATGAAGGAAGATGGAAAGGTGATGGTTGCACCGCTAAAGAGAGATTTTGATCCAAAGGGTGGGACAGAAATGCTCTCAAGACTGGATGTCATTGCAGATGTGGCCAAGGGAGAAGAAAATGATTTCTATCTCTCGATAATCAATGCAGAGGCGAGCAAGAATATTCGCACGAGGGCGATTGAGGCACTTCGCTATCAGAAGGAAAATAAGGAACTTCTGTTAGAAATTGCTGAAAATGGGGATAAGGCAAGCAAGGAGGCGGCACTGAAGGCTCTTTCGAGATCAAAGGGAAGTACATTAGAAAGGTTGTGGGCGGCTCTTTTAAAAAAAGGTAAGGTTTCAGTGGAAATTTTAGAGGACTATCCAAATGAAGATTGGGTTTCGGAAATTTTTGCCAACCAGCTCGACGAGGAGCATCAAAGGTTAGAAAAGGCAGAAAAGAAGGAAGACAGAGCTAAAATATTAGCAAGTATCAATTCCATTTGGAAGGCGGCCGCAGGCAAGACAAGAAAAGCATTGGTCGAAAAGATCGAATCCAGTTTGATGATGGTCGAGGAGAGCACACAGCAAACTTATTTTATGCGAGGCATTATGTATTTTCGAACACCAGAATTAGTGGAAAAAATTCATCAACTTTTTGATGGAAAAGAGAATGCACAGGCGGTGCAAAACCTCTTTTTGCTGAGTCTAATGGAAGATGGTTGTGAGGAAGTATTTGAAAGGTTTTCGCCCTATCTCAAGGCACACAATGAGGATGTTCTTGCACCGAGTATGGGCATTTTTCATGTATTGTATCGCTGTTTTCGCTTTGTTCATTATGACGATAGCGAGGAACATAACATGAGAGAGGAGATCTTGAAAAAGCTCGATCGCAGATGGTATCCGCTCTTGTTGGGATTTCCATGGACAAAGAAACAACAAAGTGCGGTTGTGTATGACCCCTATTTGGATGGTGCGGGGGCAATCGAGACTTTACTAAAGAACATCGAAGATCCAAAGAAAGATTTGGGCGAATATTACATTTCTTTTTTGATGACAAGATTGAAGGAAAGAGTAGTTGTTCAAAGGGATATTGAAAACCTAAAGAGATGGGGATGTACAGACTTTTCTGGGGCATTTGAGGGACTAAAAAAGGCATTGGCAAAGGGCGTAAATTGGTCAAATGCAAGGCAGTTGGTTTTTGCTCTGGAGGCTTGGAAAGCCAGCAAGCAAGAGGTGAGTGAGCTATTGCAGGAAGTGAAGACCATTGTCGAAAAACAAAAAAAATCAAGCAATGTACAGGATTTATTAAAGCTTATCTCCTATATTGAAGAAGGAATGGAGTTTGAGGATGCCTGGAAGAGAGTTTGTAGTGAATAAGAAGATGGAGAGAGAAGATGAGTGAACAATTACAGAGACTTCCAGCGGAAGTACTATTTCAAAAAGAGATTGATGCATTGATTGCAGCAGAAAAATATCCTATTCCAGAGGGTTGGAAGATGTCGCCACGCTCTGTGCTGACCTATATTTTGGGCGGAGATTGTGAGGGTGTGGAAATTACACCAAAGTATATTGGAAGTCGACGCATTGTGGAAATTGCTATTTCGACATTGGTAACAGATCGAGCACTACTTTTGATCGGTGAGCCAGGAACAGCAAAATCTTGGCTTTCTGAGCATCTTTGTGCGGCGATCAATGGCAATTCCACCTGTGTCATTCAGGGAACTGCAGGAACAACAGAAGAGCAAATTCGCTATTCTTGGAACTATGCAATGCTGATTGCTGAAGGCCCAAGCAAAAAGGCTCTAGTCAAGAGTCCAATCTATCAGGCAATGGAAGAAGGAAAAATTGCCAGAGTGGAGGAAATTTCTCGCTGTGCTTCAGAGGTACAGGATGCGTTGATTTCGATTCTCTCAGAGAAGCGACTTTCCATTCCAGAACTTGGAGAAGATGTGGCAGCAAAGAAGGGATTTTCGATTATTGCCACAGCCAATACAAGAGATCGAGGTGTCAATGAGATGAGTGCGGCACTAAAGAGAAGATTTAATATTGTGGTGTTGCCAAGTCCAGCGACAATGGAAGAAGAGGTAAAGATTGTACATTCTCGTGTGGAGAGATTGGCAGGAAGTCTAGATCTTTCGGCAAAGGTACCTGATGAGAAAGTTTTGGAAAAAGTTTGCACCATCTTTCGAGAGCTTAGACTTGGAGAAACTTTAGATGGCAAGCAAAAGGTAAAATCGACGAGCAATGTTCTTTCTACAGCGGAGGTCATTTCTCTTTTGACCAATAGTATGTCCCTTGCAGGTAGTTTTGGCGATGGCGAAGTGACCGATGCAGATTTGGCAGCGGGATTGCAGGGAGCTATTATCAAAGAGGACAGTAAGGACAAAAAAGTCTGGGAGGAGTACCTAGAAAATATTATGAAAAAGCGTGGAAGGGCGTGGCTTGGTTTGTACAAAGAATGTAAGGCACTCAATGAATAGGAGGAGATGCGATGAAAGCATTTGGAATTCGACATCTATCCCCGGCAGGAGCCTATTATGTGAGAAAATTTTTGGACTTGCATCAACCAGATGTTGTATTTATTGAGGGGCCAGCAGATTTTAATCCTCTTATGGAAAGATTGACTGATAAGGAAATTCGCCCACCATTTGCCATTATGGCCTATACCGTGGAAGCTCCTGTACAGACCATTTGTTATCCCTTTGCACAGTATTCACCAGAATATCAAGCAATACTTTGGGCAAGGGAGAATCAAAAGGAATGTCGCTTTTTTTGATTTGCCATCAAATTATGTCTTGGCACTTCCAGATAGGGGAAGAGATGAAAAAGAGGTCAAAGAAAAGATTTCTCTGTATGAAAGAATTGCGAGTCAGAGCGAGGATGGCGATATCGAATATTTTTGGGAGAGAAATATTGAACAGGCAAAGAGTGTACAAGGCTATATGATGGGCAGTAGAACATTTGGAGAGAAACTTCGGGAAAATACGCCAGTTACCAGCTTTGATATGGTTCGTGATCTCTTGCGCGAGCGATTTATGAAGAGAAAGATCAATGACTGTATTGCATCAGGGGTGCCAGAAGAAAAGATTGTTGCGATTACAGGAGCATTTCATACCGTTGGTATTGAAGATAGAGAAGATGAAATGAGGGATGAAGATCTAGAATCTCTGCCAAGTGTAGAGACAAAGGTGACCTTGATGCCTTATTCCTATTATCGCTTGAGCAAGTACTCCGGTTATGGTGCGGGAAATGCAGCTCCTGCCTACTACGAACTTTTGTGGGAGGGACTAAATCGGGAAGATGTCACATTTCATGAGCAGATGTATTTGACAAAACTTGCAAACTATATGCGTCTTCATGGGGGAATCGTCTCATCTGCTCAAGTTATTGAATCCGTTCGTCTAGCCAGGGAATTGGCAAGACTTCGTGGTGGAGAGATTCCAACATTGACGGATTTAAAGGATGCAAGTGTTACCTGTATGGGAGAGGGAAAATTTGGTGAGATGGCCATGGGATTTGCAGAGGCTGATATTGGAACGAAAATTGGGTCCATACCAGAGGGAGTCTCCCAGACATCCATTCAAAATGATTTTTATCGCCAGTTAAAGCAATTAAAGCTTGAAAAATATAAAGATTCTGTGACACAGCAATTAAAACTTGATTTGAGAGAAAATTTGCGGGTAAAAACAAAGGAAAGTGCCTTCTTGGATCTCAATCGCTCCTTTTTTTTTGCACAGGCTTTGTGTGCTTGGCATTGATTTTGCACAAAATCAACGAAGAAATCAAGAAGGAGCGACATGGGCAGAGGATTGGTTGCTTTTGTGGAGTGTAGAGGCAGAGATTCAAATTGTAGAGAGCATATTAAAGGGCGATACCATCAAACAGGCCGTCAGCTATACTCTTGTGGAGAGGATGAAAAATGCTCACACGATGGCAGAGCTTTCTCAAGTGATGGAAGATGCCTTTTATTGTGGGATGCCGGAAATTTTACAAAATGCAATGAGGGAGATTGACAATCAAACGGCTGGGGCAATTGCCATTCACGATATTGCCATCACCAGTAAAAAGCTTTCGGATATGCTTTTGTATGGAGATATTCGGAAACTCAATCGAGAGCCGATTGTTCCTGTGCTCACCAAGCTTTGTCTTCGTGCATCACTTACCATTGTGAGTGAGGCATTTTGTGATGATGCGGCAGCACAGATTTTATGTGAGGACATTCAAATATTACACAATGTATTTCTTGCCAATGAAATGCTTGACTATGAACTTTGGATGCGGGCAATGATGGAACTGGCAAAAAGAGATGATGTCAATACTAGAGTTTCGGGAATATGTATGTCCATCCTTCTTGATTGTAAGAGAATTGATGCCAATGAGCTTGGAAATGAGCTTTCCAAGCGGCTTTCTAGGGGGGAATGCCTGCAGATCTTGGAGCAGGGTGGTTTTCTGGATTGTCTATGCGAAATCACTATGCCCTGATTGCGAGACTTTCGATTTGGGAGGCTTTGAGTGACTATCTAGATACCTTGGATGATGAGGAATTTAAGCGTTCTCTCCTATTTTTGCGGCGAGCATTTGCCGAGTATGATCCAAAAGAAAAGGATATGATTGCAGAGAATTTGGGAGAAATTTGGGGAGTGAATAAGGAAGAGGCTAGTGAAATTGTGAACACACCGATTACCAGTGAAGATGTTGACTTGGGCGATTTTAGTTTTGATGACTTTTAGGGAGTAGTGGAGTGAATACAGAAGAGAGATTAAAGCGCTGGCGTTTGATTCTTGGCGCGCACAGACACAGGAAAGATTTGAGCACATGGGTGGGCAAGCTCTTTCAAAGGAAGAGGAAATGATGGATCATGCCCTTGCAGCCATCTATAATAGCGATGGGAAATTCCAAGGTGGTGGAAGAGGGGCATCAAATCCACAAATTAGTCGTTGGCTTGGTGATGTTCGTTCTCTATTTTCAAAGGATTTAGTCAAGATTATTCAAGCGGATGCGATGGAAAGATGTGGATTGAAGCAATTGATTTTTGAGCCAGAGTTACTAGAAAATATTGAACCCGACATTCATATGGCGAGCACAATTTTAACGCTCAAGGATCAAATTCCAAAGCAGAGCAAGGAAAGTGCAAGGGCATTTATTCAAAAAATTGTAGAACAAATCAATCGATTGTTAGAGTCAGATATTCGCCGTGCGGTGACCGCTGCACTCAATCGAAAGGCCCATTCTCCCATTCCATCGGCCTCAGCTCTTGATTTTCAGACAACAATACGAAAGGGAATTAAGGACTATAATCCAAAGCTTGAAAAGATTATTCCACAAAAGTATTATTTCTTTGAGCGAAGTGCAAAGACGGCATCGAGTAAATATACGGTGATTTTAGACATTGATCAAAGTGGTTCGATGGGAGATTCGGTGATTTATTCTTCTATTATGAGTTGTATTTTGGCAAGCATGAGTGCCATTAAGACAAGAGTGGTTGCTTTTGATACAGAAGTTGTGGACCTGACCGAAAAATCAGACGATCCCATTGACCTTTTATTTGGGTTTACTTTGGGAGGGGGTACAGATATTGAAAAGTCTATTCGCTATTGTACTCAGTATATAGAAAACCCCAAAAAGACCATATTTTTCTTAATTTCTGACCTAGAAGAGGGCGGAAATCGTGCAGGAATGTTAAGAAAACTTTCGGCGATGAAAGAAGATGGCGTGACTGTAATTGTCCTTCTGGCCGTCTCTGATGAGGGAAAGCCACATTATGATGTCAATATGGCACAAAAAATTGCAGCAAGGGGGATTCCTTGTTTTGCCTGCAATCCAAAGAGATTACCAGAGTTATTAGAAAAAGCATTAAAGAATGAGGATTTAGCGGGATTTTCAGATGAAAATATGTCCGCTATGAAATAGGATGATGGATAGAGAATATATAAAGAGAGCATTTAAGAGCTATACCGATGCATATGACAGCAGTGATCCCAAAGTAAAATTAAAGATTGATCATACCTATCGAGTGGCTGACCTTGCGGATAAAATTGCAAGGAGTATTGGACTAGATGAGGAGGATGTCGATCTTGCATGGCTGCTTGGAATTCTTCATGATATTGGAAGATTTGAACAATTGAGTCGATATCACACCTTCAATGATCGACGCTCAGTTGACCATGCAAAACTCAGTGCGGATTTATTACATGAGGGGCTGGGAGATATTTTTGTACCCAAGGATGTTGATTACAACCTTGTGGAAAAGGCTGTTCGCTTGCATAATGTCTTGGAATTACCAAAAGATTTGACCAAGAGAGAAAAGATGTTTTGTGATATTCTTCGAGATGCAGATAAAATTGATATTTTGCGAGTCAATTGTGAGACACCGAGAGAACAAATTTATGATCTGCCTCCAGAAAGATTTGCCAATGATCAAGTTAGTGATTTGGTCATGCAGGACATTCTTTCCAAAGAAGTGTCAATCGCCAGAATGCCAAGACAGCAGTAGATCCGATTGTTGGACAAATTTCCTTTATCTTTGGTCTTGTTTACTCATGGAGTGTAGAAGAGATGAAGCGACAGGGATATCTTGATCAAATGTTACATTTTGAGAGTCAAAATGAGAAGACGAGAGCAGACTTTGCACAAATCCAAGAAATAGTTAATAATTTTGAGGTAAAATAACATGAGAAGAGAAGACAGAAGAATTACAGAAGACAATGAGATTGTGGATATTTTGCACAGTGCAGAGATTGTGCATCTGGGATTGATGGATGAGGGGTATCCCTATATTGTGCCATTGCACTACGGATTTATTTACGAAGATGGAAAGTTAACCTTATATATGCACGGTGCAGTGGAGGGGAAAAAATTAGATTTGATTCGCAGTAATGAAAATGCCTTCATTGAAATTGATAACAACAATGGAATTGTCTCAGGTGGCGAAATTCCTTGTCGCTATGGAGCAGCTTATGCAAGTATTATGGCCAAAGGAAAGGCAGAGATTGTTGAGAATGTGGAAGAAAAGATCAAGGGACTTGAACTTTTAATGAGCAATCAGACACATCGAAATTTTGAAATCACACCGATGATGACAAGATCGGTGAGCGTGATTAAGTTTTCAGCAGAAGAAATGAGTGCTAAGGCAAGAAAAGTAGCTGCAAAATAACGTAATACGAAAGATTTTGTATAGTTTCTGTTGCGATAAAAACAGATAGGTAGATTGAGAAAGAGAGGTGGATATGAGTACCTTTGTAATAAATGTTACAAAACCAATGAGTGCAAGTGACATAGAAAACTTGAATCAAACAAAGGGCATTGTATTGGACAGTGAAAATGTAGAGATTTTGAATACTTTGTATTACAAGAAAAAAGATACTACAGCCCCAAATAATTGTGCTAAAGGTGTAGATCAGAAAAATGTAGGAACAAATACACCTTCGTCTGTAATACAGATCACAAGTTTGACAAGGAAGGTTACAAAGGGGCAGAAAGTTCCACTGAACTTTAGTTCAAAAAAGCTAAGAGTAAACTTTGGGTGGAATGTGAACAATCCTGCCTGTGATGTGGATGTATCTGCATTTTTGCTTTCGGAGAGTGAAAAAGTGGTGGGCGATGACTATTTTGTATTTTATGGTCAAGAAAGTAGTCCTGAAAAAAGTGTATTGTTTAAAAAGGCAGAGACCACAAATGTATTGGAAGTATTTGATATAGATACGGCGACTCTAAATCCGTCAGTGGTTAAGATCGTTTTTGTCATGACGATCAATCATGCACTGGAAAATGCATTGAACTTTCGTATGCTAAAGGATGCCTACATTCAGATAGTGGATCCAGTCAACAGTACAGAGTTGGTCTCATTTTTGGTAGAGGAATATTACGACAATATCAACTCCATGATGATGGGCGAGATATATTTACATAATGGTGCATGGAAGTTTAATGCCATAGGCAATGGGGTGAATAGAGACCTTGCTGGTCTTTGTGAATTTTATGGAGTACAGGTCGTATAGGGAGGAAGTATGCTGACATTTGAAGTTATTAACGAGTTGACGCTTAAGGTTACCTGTGAGGGGAAGGACACATTGATTACAAAGATGGGTGCTTTTATCGCAGGTGAAAATGACGGAGCAAAGAACTATTCTTTTGAGAAGATGCTACTTGGACCAGGAGGGAGTATAGGTCAGGCGGTATTTGGACAGCTGGTAAGAAAGTTGCAGGTGAGAATATACCTCTTATGAAGGTGAATCTACACGGCAATTCTACCACATATTATGCTTGTTATGGACAACATGTCGTTGTATATAAGCTCGCTATCGGCGAGACGGTATCTGTGGAGTCGGGAAATATTTTGGCATTTACCAATGACTGTGATTACTCTGTCAGATTTTTGGGAATAGGTGTGCTGTCACAAAAAGGCCTTGCCACAACAACACTTGTAGGAAGGGGAGATGATGCCTATGTGGCCTTATTGTCCGTTGGCAATCCACTGGTTTTATCCAATGTAAAGTCAATGAATAATATTGCAGTAGACCCAGATGCCGTAATAGGTTGGTTTAGTAAGAATGGTATGGGTGATCCACAGATAAAAGCAAATGTATCATGGAAGACTTTTATAGGACAGACATCAGGAGAGTCCTATACTTTTGAGTGGAGTGGAAATGATCAAGTGACCGTGCTGATGCAGCCATGTGAAAGAAGATAAGTTTCAGCTCGATCAGACTCTGTGTTCATAGACTTTGATCAAATAAAAAGCTGTGGCGAAGGGACCAACCCCTCGCCACAGCTTTTTTTCGTTTATTGATGTCTATCTTACTTAATAGAAATCAATTTCTTCTCTTCTGGAAGTTTTTCTTTTTCCTTAGGAAAGCTTAAATTCAGCACACCATCCTTGTATTCAGCTTGAATATCCTCTTCAGTAATATCACTGCCGACAAAGAAACTGCGGCTGCAAGAACCAAAGCTTCTCTCCCTGCGAATCACATTGCCCTTGTCATCCTTTGACTCATCATTGGTCTCATGTTTTGCGGAGACGGTGAGGTAACCATCCTTTAATTCTGCATGAATATCTTCCTTCTTATATCCAGGCATCTCAATGTTGAGAAGATAATTGCCATCTTTTTCTGTGACATCAGTCTTCATCTGTGAAGAACTGCGAGTCTGAGTAAAGAAATTATTTCCAAAAAAGTTATCGAATAAATCATAAGTATTTGTATTTAACATAATGAACCCTCCTTGTGCCCTGTTGGCGATGCAACAAGCTTTTGAATCACTGTTGCATTTGTATTATTTGTTATATATTATATATAACATACGACATATCTTTTGTCAAGCGAAAATAATATATTTTTTTGTTTCTTTGGCAAAAAATATGTTATGATAGTAAAAAATGCAGAGAAAGAAGGGGAAGATAATGAGTGAAAAGAAGTTTTTTCCAATGTTTATTGATATTTCGGACAAGGTATTTTTGGTGATTGGCGGAGGAAAGGTTGCTGCAAGAAGAGTAAAGACTTTGGTCAATTTTGGTTGTACCATTAAGTTAATTGCACCTGAAGTAGATGATGAAATTATCAATCTGCACTATGATAAGATACATATTATTAAGAGAAAATACGACATTACAGATATGGATGAGGTGGATTTTTGCCTAGCAGCCACAGATATTGCAGAGAGAAATAGTAAGATTACTTGGGATGCGAAGTTAAATCATATTGCAGTGAACAATGCTTCAGATAAGAATGACTGTGATTTCTATTTTCCTGGAGTAGTGGATGCAGCACCATTGACGATTGGTATTTGTGCATCGGGTGTTGATCATAAGCTGGCTAAGCAAGTGACCGACAATATCAGAGAAAAGATTGAGCATATGTTAGAAGGAGATCAGAAAGAGAATATTTAATGATGAAGGCCGTACTTGTAGTTAGTTTTGGGACATCCTATCCTGAGACAAGAGAAAAAAATATTGATGCCATTGAAAGAGACATTGCCAAGGCCATGCCAGAGGCAAGAATTTACCGTGCTTGGACAAGTGGAATGATTAGAAAAAAGGTCAATGAGAGGGATAAACTTGGTGTAGACAGTGTCGCACAGGCAATGCAAAGAATGCGTGCAGATGGAGTGGATACCTTGATTGTGCAGCCAACTCATGTGGTCAATGGTATCGAAAATGATGCGATGATCGAGGATGTTCGTGCCCATGCACAGGGATTTTTGGAGGTTAAATTTGGACGACCTCTACTTACCTATGATCGAGATTATGATGAGGTCATTGAGGCGATTGGGGGCGATTTGCAGGCAGAGATTGCCAAAAAAGAACATACAGCGATTGTGTTGATGGGACATGGAACAAGCCACTATGCCAACTCTGCCTATGCTGCACTGGATTATAAATTTAAGGATTTAGGCTATTCCAATGTATTTGTGGGCACAGTGGAGGCGTATCCGAGCTTAGATGCTATTTTTAGAAGGTTGAGAGAAAATCATATTCAAAATATTTTGCTCACACCGTTTATGATTGTTGCGGGTGACCATGCCAACAATGATATGGCAGGAGATGATGAAAATTCCTGGAATATGCAATTTCAAAAGGCGGGTTTTCAAGTGGAATGCTTGATCAAAGGGCTTGGAGAATATGAGCGTGTGCGAGAAATCTTTGTAGATCATGCAAGAGAGGCGGTTTAGTTATTGAAATTAAGAATTGGCAGCAGAAAGAGTGCATTGGCACTTCGACAGACGCAACTAGTGACAGAGCGGATCAAGGAATGTTTTCCAGACTGTGAGATAGAGATTGTCACCATGAGCACAAAGGGAGATGAACATTTAGACAAGTCATTGATAAAAATTGGTGGAAAGGGCGTATTTACCAAGGAATTAGAGGAGGCCATTGTTCGAGGAGAAATTGATTTGGCTGTGCATTCGGCCAAGGACTTGCCACTGGAAATGACAGAGGGATTAGAAGTATACTCCTGTCTAGAGAGGGAAAATCCATTGGATGTTTTGGTGACTAGAAAAAATAGGCAATTAAAAGATTGCCAATGGATTGGCACGAGTTCCTTGCGAAGGGCATTACAGATAAGAGAAATGAATCCGCATATTGAAATTCGAGATTTGCGTGGAAATGTGCAGACGAGATTAAAAAAGTTAGAAGAAGGACTTTACGATGGCATTGTTCTTGCATCGGCAGGAATTCGCAGAATGGAGGAACAACTTGACAATTTCATGGAACAACTTTGCTTTTGTCCATTTGACATTGAAGAGTTTATTCCTGCGGCCTGTCAGGGAATTCTTGCCCTTCAAGTAAAAAAGGGTACACACAGAGAGATTGTCGATGCAGTACTTAATGATCAGACGCAGGAAGCATTTAGCAGAGCGAGCATTTTTGGAGGAACTAAATGCGGGCTGCAATGCACCTTGTGGTATTTATGTAAGGCGAGAGGGAAAAAGTGTTCGAATGTCGGCAATGTATGCCAAAGATGGGAAAAGGATAAAAAAGAGCGAGGTCTTGTGTGAAGCATCCCAAAGTGTGGAGATGGCAAAAAAGATCGCAAGATATTTATACAGTGGCAAGGTATTTCTTGTTGGTGCAGGGCCAGGAAATATGGATTTATTGAGTGTGAATGGACTTGAAAAAATCAAGGAAGCAGATTGTATTGTATATGATAGTTTAATTGATCCATCACTTCTGAATCAGGCAAGACTTGAAGCCGAGCTTATCTATGTTGGAAAGCGTGCAGGGGCTCACTATAGGAAGCAACCAGAGATTTCGGCCTTGTTAGTGGAAAAGGCGATGGAAGGAAAAATGGTTGTTCGCCTAAAGGGAGGAGATCCCTTTATCTTTGGTCGTGGCGGGGAAGAAATCCTAAAATTGAGAGAAAATGACATTGAGTTTGAAGTGATTTCTGGCGTATCTTCTTCCTATGCGGTTCCAGCAGCAGCAGGCATTCCGGTGACTCACCGTGGACTTTCCTCCTCCTTCCATGTCATTACTGGTCATGAGAGCGAGCAAAAGACAAGGGAAAGTCTTGACTTTTCGGTGCTGGCAAAATTGGAAGGGACATTGGTCTTTTTAATGGGACTAAAGAGCTTGCCAAGAATTGCTCATCAGTTGATGAGTGCAGGAAAACCAAAAAATACACCCGCAGCTGTGATTTCCAAAGGATGTACAAGAGAGCAAAAAAAGGTAATTGGAAATTTAGAAAATATTGCAGATTTGGCAAGAGAGGTCGAGGCACCAGCAATTACGGTTGTTGGGGATGTAGTGTCTCTTTCTGGGGAAATGGATTGGTCTTGGAAAGAAGAAATGGTTAAGCCACTCTTTGGGAAAAAGATACTGCTTACAGGAAGCAGGCAGATGGTTCAAAAACAAAGAGAGGTCTTCAAGCGACAAGGGGGCACAGACAATTGAACTTAGTTTGATTGAGACCGTGCAACATCCAAGCAAGGCGTTCTTTGATGCGTTGAAAGATATTGAGAAGTATTCATGGCTTGTGTTTACCAGTGTCAATGGTGTGCGAGCATTTTTTGATTGTATTCAAGGGGAAGATGAGGAAGGGCAATTATATCTTGACCAGAGGCGATTGGCTAAAATGAGATTTGCTGTGATTGGGGAAGGGACAAGGAAGTGCCTTCGAGAATATGGCTATATGGAAGATATGATGCCTAACACCTTTACAGGAAGGGCTTTGGCTAGAGAGTGGGTCCCAACATTAGAAGAAAATGATCAAGTTTTACTTGTCAGAGCAGAAGTGGCGGGAAAAGAGATTGTGGATGCATTGAGAGAGAGCGGAATTTCTTATGTAGATGCAACTATCTATTCCACCTATGTGGATCGAAGAAGGGAAGAAGAGTTGCAAAGAATTTTGCCTGATGTTGACTATGTGACGATGGCCAGTGCTTCTTGTGCAAGAGCATTTTCAAAAATGAGGGGAAATGTTCCATATCATGCGAAATTGATTTCTATCGGGCCTGTGACCAGCAGAGCTTGTATAGAATGTGGTGTTCAAGTGGATGCGACGGCAAAATATTATACAGCAGAGGGCTTGTGTGAGCGGATTTGTGAATTAGAAAAATAGAAAAAAGGGGGTGTGAAAAAACTCAATCGAGTTTTTTCACACCCCCTTTTTTCTATTTTTGGCATTCCAATCCGCTGTGATAGGAATAGTTGCCAAGTTCCTCTAATAGTTGGGATAAATGGTCAATGTCCAGATTGTCATTGCTCTTTAAGGTCGAGTTGAGGTAGTGATAGACATTGTGGCATTTGTTTAAACTTTTTAGAAAAAGATCTGGAAAACTTTCTGTAGAGGCAAGGCGTAAATCCCAAGGATTTGTCCAAGTCTCATGGTTGAGGTTGAGTATATTTGCTGTATTATCCTCAATTTTGTCAGAAACTAACTTTTTTGACACGATATGGCTCTTTAAAAAGATATTTTCAATTCGCCCAATCCGCTTTTTCTTCTTCCCTGTTGGATCTTGTAATGTGCGACAACCATAGCGAAGAGCAAGAATGGAGCGGTGAACCATGGCAGGAGAAACTTGAAAATGATTTTTATAAGTAATGGGATAAAAAGTCTCGTTGATGATCTTAGATAGAAAATCAGAGACAAATTGCATTTCAAATCCATTGAGGCAAATCGTAGCTGCTTGATTAAATTCAGAAGGTTTTTTCTTCTTAAATTTGTATAGAAGTAGTGCGTCAATGTCATTTTCTAGTGCCGCGTGAAGGGCATGAGTGTAAGTGTTTGGGGAATGCGGATTGTGGTCAATGCGTCCGTAAATGTAGGGGTGGCAGATGGCATCCCCAATATAGTGGCACATAAACCCAGCAATATAGCTGATGGCTTGGTCTCTTTTTTTGTCGAGAAGTCAAAAGATTTGCATTTTTTAGAGCATTTTTAAAAAAGAGATTGACATGTGCCTCGTGCATATAGGAGCCGACATTGCGGTAGTCTCGGTGGCGTGCGAGGGGAAAATTATAGAAAAACATATCTGGGCCTTGCAATCCGAGTTGAAAGAGCCAGCGGTACTTTGAAATAATAAATTTTAATTGATTGTTTGGTAGGGCATGGAAGGCCTTCATCCCCAATATATAGTGTGTTGTAAATCCAGGCATAGTCTTGTCCTTTCTCAGGTGATCATTATATTATTATATTATAAAAAAAATCCTGTGAAAAGAGGAGGAGAGCCGATTACCTGTGGGCAATCGGCTCAAATATTATGAAAAAAAACATATATTGTTCGGATTCTGGATATTCTTGTATGTATGTTTCCTAGAACCGTTAATTAGAGTATAAAGTATAAAGTTGTCCAGAGTTTGGCGAAATTGTGAATAAAATATGACAGGTAATATAGTTGCACATTGGCACAGGATAAAATATAATAGACGCAAGTGCTTGGCACAATGAAGAAAAGAAACGGAGAAAGCAAGATGAGCAATCCAATAGTAACGATAACAATGGATAGTGGCAAAGAAATGAAGGTGGAATTATATCCAGACAAGGCACCAAATACAGTAAAGAATTTATTAGCCTTGTAAAGAAGGGCTTTTATGATGGCTTGACTTTTCACAGAGTGATCAGTGGCTTTATGATTCAAGGTGGTTGCCCACAGGGAACGGGCACAGGTGGTCCAGGGTATTCAATCGTTGGAGAATTTGCACAAAATGGCGTGGACAATGATCTTGCACACACAAGAGGTGTGATTTCCATGGCAAGATCAATGATGCCAAACTCAGCAGGTAGTCAGTTCTTTATTATGCATCAGAATGCACCACATTTGGATGGACAATATGCAGCATTTGGAAAGGTCATTGAAGGGATGGATGTTGTAGACGAAATTGCTGATGTCGATACAGATTACAATGACAAGCCAAAGACTCCACAAATCATTAAGACAGTGACAGTGGATACATTGGGTGTGGATTATGGTGAGCCAGAGGTTTGCTAGTGAATGAGACTCGCCGAGTGTATGTAGATGGCGAATGGGTAGAGATCATAATATCCAATAACAATGCGGTTCTTCTCAATGCAAAGGCAGAGGGAAGAGCCGCTGTTGCTGTTTTGGGGAAGAATTGGGCAGATATTGACATTACATCCACACCATTTGCAGTGGAGTGCTTAGAAGATATTACAGAAGAATTTTTAAATGAAGTGGCTATGCGTTATAAAAAAGTACCAATCGTCAGGGCTGATCTTGGAGAAATTCAATTGAGGGAGCTTTCATTTGAGGACTATCCTGAAATTTGTGCACAGTATCAAAGAAGTATAGAAAAGGAGAAGCACTGGCTTGGGGAAGAGATAAAATGTTTACTCGATGAAGAAACTTTTTATGCAATGGTCAAATTTGGATATTTGCAAAGTGAGCTTGGTACTTGGGGAATATTTCATGGCGACATTTGTGTTGGAGTTGCCAGCTTAAGTTGTGTTGAGGAAGAACTTGAGTTGGGCTATTGGATTTTTTCACCTTATCGAAGGAGAGGCTATGCCAAAAAGGCCATAGAGGGCTTGATTTCCTACAAGGAAAAGATGAATATCGAAAAATCTATCTGTGCAAAAATTTTTGGAGATAATCTGGTTTCTTTGCATTTGGCAGAAGAAATGGGGATTTTCGTCAAAATAGTTTGGGATTGCGAATTGTGATTGTATGCGATATAATACAATCTATGTATGCAAAAGATAAGAGTACTAAGGCGGGGGACGTATGAGTGATATATTGAATTTAAAAGCCTATGCGAAGATTAACTTAGGGCTTGATGTCATTCGACAAAGGGACGATGGCTACCATGAAGTAAAGATGGTGATGCAGACAGTAGATCTTTTTGATCGAATTTTTTTGGAGAGAACAGGAGAGGACGGGATTGACATAAGAACCAATCACTATTCTTTGCCTACAAATGAAGACAATATAGCCTATAAGGCGGCAAAAATTTTGTTTGATGAGTTTTCTATTCGTGGAGGTTTGAATATACAATTACAAAAATATATTCCTGTAGCTGCAGGAATGGCTGGTGGAAGTGCAGATGCTGCGGCAGTGCTTTGCGGTGTCAATGCGTTTTATTCATTGGGACTGAGCGAAAAAGAATTGATGGAAAGGGCAATAAAAATTGGTGCGGATGTCCCCTATTGTATTATGGGAGGAACCGCCGTGTCAGAGGGGATTGGAGAAATCTTACGACCTCTGCCATCAGTACCCGATTGTTCGATTGTAATTGCAAAACCACCAATTGATGTTTCTACAAAGTATATTTATGAAAATTTGCATGTCAACACGATACCAAAGGAAGAACATCCAGATATGGATAAAGTAATTGAAAGACTTGAAAATCAGGATTTATGGGGGGCAGCAGCCTACATGGAAAACATTTTGGAGCGTGTGACGCAGACAGAATATCCTGTGATTGGAGAAATCAAAGATGTGATGAGCACCAATGGAGCAATGGTTAGCTTAATGAGCGGCAGTGGACCAACAGTATTTGGGTTGTTTGAAGATGAAAAGGCAGCAAAAAGATGCTATGAACAGCTGCGCTTTGGACAGATGAAGACCAAAGTAAAGGAGATATATTTGACAGGTATGCATAGGAGGTAAGATGTCAGATTTTAGCAACGAAGTAAATGAGTATATGCCGCTTAGAGATGTTGTGTTTAAGACATTGAGACAGGCGATTCTCAAAGGGGATATGGTGCCTGGAGAGCGATTGATGGAGATTCAGCTGGCAAAAAAGCTGGGAGTGAGTAGAACTCCCATTCGAGAGGCCATTCGAAAGCTTGAGCTAGAGGGATTAGTGACTATGGTGCCAAGAAAAGGAGCTGAGGTCGCGGGAATTACAGAAAAGAATTTGCGCGATGTTTTGGAAGTCAGAAGAGCACTCGAGGAGTTGGCGATTGAACTTGCGTGTGAAAGAATTCATGAGGATATGGTGACAGAACTTGTTGTAGCGGAAAGAGATTTTAAGGATGCTACAGCAGGAAGTGATGCCATTAAAATTGCACGAATGGATGAAAAATTTCACGACATTATTTTTCAGGCAACAGAGAATGATAAATTGGTGCAAATGCTCAATAATTTGCGCGAGCAGATGTATCGCTACCGATTGGAATATATTAAGGATGAAAAGACACGCCAGACACTGTTGGCTGAACATGAAGAAATCATTAATGCCATACAGTCAAGGCAGGTGAGTCAGGCAAAGAGTGCGATTCGCAGCCATATTGATAACCAAGAAGTAACAATTTCTAAAAATATAAAAGAGGCATAAGAAAATGACAAAGAAAATGATTGCAATAATTTTTGGGGGACAGTCCTCAGAGCACGAGATTTCATGTATTTCAGCAACAACTGTAATTCAACAGGTGGACAAAGAACTCTATGATGTGACATTGATCGGAATCACGAAAGAAGGACAGTGGCTAAAAGTGGATAGTGTGGAGCAGATTGAAAATGGTCGTTGGGTAGAGACAAAGACCGAGGCTGTCTTATTGCCAGATGCGGTAGAAAAGTGCATTCTCATTCACGAGGGAACATCCTATACAAAGGTGCGAGTGGATATTGTCTATCCTGTGATGCATGGACTCTATGGAGAGGACGGAACAATACAGGGACTTTGTGAGATGGCACAGATCCCTATGTTGGCTGTGGGGTGTTGGCTAGTGCTGTGGGAATGGATAAGGTGTACACAAAGATTATTGTCAATCACATTGGGGTTCGTCAGGCAGACTTTGAGTTGGTGACAAGAGCCCAAATTGAGAGGGACATGGCGGCAGTGGTCAATCGCGTGGAGGGACATTTTTCCTACCCTGTATTTGTCAAGCCGTCCAATGCAGGATCAAGTAAAGGAGTCAATAAGGCGAATTCGACAGAAGAATTGATTTATGCCCTCAAAGAGGCAGCCATTCATGATCGAAAGATTCTTGTAGAAGAGACGATTGTTGGACATGAAGTGGAATGTGCAGTGTTTGGTGGTGGAAAAGTTCCCGTAAAGGCCAGTGGTGTGGGTGAAATTCTTGCAGCAAAGGAAGCAGCTTTTTATGATTTTGAGGCAAAGTATTATAATCATGACTCAAAGACAGTTGTAGATCCAAAACTTCCTGGAGAGGCAGAGAAGAAAATTCCAGAGATTGCGAAGAGGATATTTGAGGCAATTGACGGATTTGGTCTTTCAAGGGTAGATTTTTTTGTCACTGAGGAAGGTGAAATTGTGTTTAATGAAATTAACACAATGCCAGGATTTACAGCAATTAGTATGTATCCAACACTTTGGAAGGCAAAGGGAATTGAAACAAAGCAACTGGTCAATGATTTGATTGCCCTTGCCTTTGAGAGGGCATAAGAATGGGACGAGAGAGAGCACCGATTGGCGTGTTTGATTCTGGTGTAGGTGGATTGACAGTAGCAAGGGAGATTATACGCCAAATGCCACAGGAGAGGTTGGTCTATTTTGGGGACACAGCAAGAGTTCCCTATGGAAGTAAGTCAAAGGATACTGTGATTCGCTATTCCAGACAAATTATTCGCTTTTTGCGAACACAAGAAGTAAAGGCTATTGTCATTGCCTGTAATACAGCTAGTGCTTATGCTTTGGAGACGGTGGTTGCAGAAAGTGATATTCCGATATTGGGTGTTATTCATGCAGGTGCAAAGAGTGCCGCACAGGTGACAAGAAATGGAAAAATTGGAGTGATTGGAACACAGGCGACGATTTCGACGGGAATTTATCCAGAAGAGATTTTGGCCATCAATCCCAAAGTGGAAGTGATTCAAAAGGCCTGTCCATTGCTCTGTCCTCTTGTCGAGGAGGGACTTTTGCATGACAGCGTGACAGATGAAATTATTTCTCGCTATGTCAGTGGTTTAAAGCAAAAGTATATTGACACTTTAGTGCTGGGGTGTACACACTATCCACTTCTTCGCTCGGCTATTCGAAGAATTATGGGAGATGAAGTTGCTTTAGTCAATCCAGCTTATGAAACAGCAATTGAATTAAAGGATGTACTTGCTTCTCATCAATTGCTCAATCATTTTCCGATGGCAGATGGTGAGGAAAAATATCAGTTTTATGTCAGCGATATGGCGGAGCAATTTAAAGATTTTGCAACATCCATACTTCCTGATGATGTCAAGCAAACCAATATTATTCATATTGAGTCGTACTAAAAAAGGGCGGTGAAAAATGTAATTTTTTCACTGCCCTTTTGGCTATTTTTTAAATCGAGATAATAATCCCTTCTTTTTTGCAGGAGGGGTAAGTAGCCCACCTCTGGCACTCTTGACTTCTGAGATATAGATGCCACTGACAACCACCTTGGCTTCTGTCTTGACAGGGAGCTGTTCAAAAGCTTTGTCTTCGGCCATAAGAACTTGAATTTTTGGCCCGATTTTTGCCTTGACGATAGGAACTTTTGCACGGCGCAAGTACCAAGGAGTCTGTTGATAGACAATATCTGGCAAACCAGAGTCCTTAATTTTGACTCTCTTTTTGTCAATGACTAAGATAGAAATTGTCTGTTTTGCTGCCTCTAGGGCATCTTTTTGTTCGAGCTGTTTGCTCTCGAGCTTGCGGCCAAAGAAGTACAGTGCGACTAGAGCAATCAAGGCAATTACCAAGATTACAATGAGCACAGTTAAAAGAATGTTCATGGCTTTATTGTCCTCCAGTTGTGAAAAGTGTATATCCTAACTGGAGTAGTATAGCAGATTTAAGAGGAAAAATCAAGTATAACATATTGACAAGTCAATATAAAGGTGCTAAGATGAAAGTTGCACTAAAATGGTAGAGGTGCGTCACGGTAACTATTATTCAAATTTACAGACAGGGGTGAAAACGTCAATGGAAAAAAGTAAGATGCGTCCTAAAAAATCCGGAAAAAGCATAAGAATGAACTTTTCGACAAGAAAAGAAGTCCTAGAGATGCCAAACCTGATTGAAATCCAGAAGGACTCTTATCAATGGTTCCTTGATGAAGGACTCAAAGAGGTCTTTCGTGATATCTTCCCAATTGAAGATTTTGCAGGACATTTGAGTCTTGACTTCGTGGATTTTACTCTATGCAGGAATGAGGTAAAATATTCAATCGAAGAATGCAAGGACAGAGATGCGACTTATGCGGCACCATTAAAGGTGAAGGTAAGACTCTGCAATAATGACAAAGATGAAATTAATGAACACGAAATCTTTATGGGTGATCTTCCACTGATGACAGATACAGGTTCCTTCGTAATCAATGGAGCTGAGCGTGTTATCGTTAGCCAGTTAGTTCGTTCTCCAGGTATTTATTATACAATTGAACATGATAAAATTGGTAAGGAATGTTATTTCTGTCAAGTTATCCCAAACCGTGGAGCTTGGTTGGAATATGAGACCGATTCAAATGATGTCTTCTATGCGAGAGTAGACAGGACAAGAAAAGTACCTGTTACTGTATTGTTGAGAGCATTGGGACTGGGAACAAATAAAGAAATTATAGACCTCTTTGGCGAAGAACCAAAGCTTCTTGCAAGCTTTGCAAAGGATTCAGCAGAAAATTATTCTGATGGTCTCTTGGAATTATATAAAAAGATTAGACCGGGCGAGCCACTTTCTGTAGATAGCGCAGAGAATTTATTGAATTCAATGTTCTTTGATGCAAGAAGATATGATTTGGCAAGAGTTGGACGCTATAAGTTCAATAAAAAATTACATTTTAGAAGTCGAATTGTTGGTCATACCTTGGCTGAGGATGTGGCCAATATGGAGACAGGAGAAGTTTTAGCCGAGGCAGGTACGGTTGTTGATAAACAGCTCGCGGAAGATATCCAAAATGTAGGTGTAGAATATGTATGGCTGGAAGGTCAGAACGAGAGAAAGGTAAAAGTACTTTCCAATATGATGGTCGATATCCGTGCCCATATGGATATTGAAAATCCAGAGGAATTGGGGATCACCGAGGATGTCTTTTATCCAGTTTTGAAAGAATTGATGGAGAAGTATTCTGATCAAGAGGAATTGTTGACAGCGATCAAGAGTCATATCAATGAATTGATACCAAAGCATATCACAAAGGAAGATATCTTTGCAACCATCAACTACAATATGCATATCGAAGAGCATATTGGAACAAAGGATGATATCGATCACTTAGGAAATCGACGCATTCGTGCGGTTGGAGAGCTCTTACAGAATCAGTATCGCATTGGCTTTTCGAGAATGGAGCGTGTGGTCAGAGAGAGAATGTCCACACAGGATATCGAAGGTATCACACCACAGTCTTTAATCAATATTAAACCTGTGACTGCAGCAGTTAAGGAATTTTTTGGTAGTTCTCAGCTTTCACAGTTTATGGATCAGAACAATCCTTTGTCTGAACTCACCCATAAGAGGCGTCTTTCGGCCCTTGGACCTGGTGGTCTTTCCAGAGACCGCGCAGGATTTGAGGTTCGAGATGTACATTACACCCACTATGGTCGTATGTGCCCAATTGAGACACCTGAGGGACCAAACATTGGTCTTATCAACTCCTTAGCAAGCTATGCAAGAGTCAATGAATATGGATTTATTGAAGCACCATATCGCTTGGTAGATAAGTCTGTAGATAGTACAAATCCGATAGTTACAGATGAAGTAGTGTACCTCACAGCGGATGAAGAAGATGATTTTATTGTTGCACAGGCGAATGAGCCATTAGATGAGGAAGGACATTTTATCCATAACAATGTTTCTGGCCGCTATCGTGAGGCAACATCAGCCTTCCAAAAGAGAAATATTGATTTAATGGATGTATCGCCACGAATGGTATTCTCCGTGGCAACAAGTATGATCCCATTCCTTGAAAATGATGATGCAAACCGTGCCTTGATGGGTTCAAATATGCAGCGTCAGGCGGTTCCACTGATGATTACAGAAGCTCCAGCTGTCGGCACAGGTATGGAGAGTAAAACGGCAGTCGATTCGGGAGTCTGTGTCATTGCTCGACATTCGGGAGAAGTTCTTGTTTCGGCGTCCAATGAGATTGTGGTGCGCAGAGATGACAATGGAGAAAGGGAAAGATATCGCTTAATTAAGTTCTCAAGATCCAATCAATCCAATTCCTATAATCAGAAGCCAATCGTATTTAAGGGAGATCATGTGGAGGCTGGCGAGGTGATTGCCGATGGGCCATCGACAAAGAATGGTGAGATTGCACTTGGAAAGAATCCTCTGATTGGCTTTATGACTTGGGAAGGATATAACTACGAGGATGCAGTACTTTTAAGTGAGCGTCTTGTACAAAATGATGTTTATACCTCCATCCATTTGGAGGAATATGAGTGTGCGGCTCGTGATACAAAGCTTGGACCAGAGGAAATTACAAGAGATGTTCCAGGTGTTGGTGATGATGCCCTCAAAGACCTCGATGAGAGGGGAATTATTCGCATCGGTGCAGAAGTCCGTGCGGGAGATATTCTTGTCGGAAAGGTAACACCAAAGGGAGAGACAGAACTTACAGCAGAGGAGCGTTTGCTTCGTGCCATTTTTGGAGAAAAAGCCAGAGAAGTAAGAGATACTTCATTAAAGCTTCCACATGGAGCCTATGGAGTGGTTGTATCTGCCAAGGTATTTACAAGAGACAATGGCGATGAATTGCAACCAGGAGTGACACAAAATGTACGCATCTATATTGCACAAAGAGAAAGATTTCTGTTGGCGATAAGATGGCTGGTCGTCATGGAAATAAGGGTGTGGTTTCAAGAGTTTTACCTGTGGAGGATATGCCATTTCTTCCAAATGGAAGACCACTGGATATCGTATTGAATCCTTTGGGTGTGCCTTCTCGTATGAATATTGGGCAGGTTCTTGAGATTCACTTGTCTTTGGCAGCAAAAGCTCTTGGATTTAATGTGGCAACCCCTGTGTTTGATGGTGCGAACGAGCGAGACATTATGGATATGCTCGAAGTGGCCAATGACTATGTCAACACGGAGTGGGAAGAATTTAGCAATAAATACAAGGAAACACTTGATGAGGGTGTGATGCAATATCTCGGAGAACATCTTGATCACAGAGAGCTTTGGAAGGGTGTGCCAATCCAAAGAGATGGAAAAGTTAGACTTCGTGATGGTAGAACAGGTGAGTACTTTGATAGCCCAGTAACCATTGGTCATATGCACTATTTGAAGCTTCATCATCTTGTTGATGATAAGATTCATGCTCGCTCAACAGGTCCATATTCATTAGTGACACAACAGCCACTTGGCGGTAAGGCACAATTTGGTGGACAGAGATTTGGAGAGATGGAGGTTTGGGCACTTGAGGCCTATGGCGCTTCCTACACCCTACAAGAGATCTTGACCTTTAAGTCTGATGATGTTGTCGGACGTGTAAAGACTTATGAGGCAATTATTAAGGGCGAAATATTCCTGAGGCAGGAGTTCCTGAATCCTTTAAGGTATTGCTCAAGGAGCTCCAATCATTGGCATTGGATGTTCGCATCTTAGATGACAATGGTGAAGAGGTCGAATTAAAGGAGAACATCGATTATGGTGATTTGAGTATTAATTCCATTATCGAAGGTGATCGAAGATATAGAGATGAAGACAAATTTGCGGGCGCAGGCTTTTCAAAGCAGGAGTTTGTTGATGGAGAGTTAGTTGATGCTGGTGATGATGATGATTCCGATAGCGACTACAACCTAGCAGATTTAGATGATTTTTCAGAAGATGACGACGAATAAGTTAGAAGGGAGAACAATTTATGCCTGAGAATAACGAGACATACCAGCCGATTGTTTTTGATGCCATTAAAATCGGCTTGGCATCTCCGGAAAAGATTCTTGAGTGGTCCCATGGAGAGGTAAAAAAACCAGAGACCATCAATTATAGAACATTAAAGCCGGAGAGAGACGGTTTGTTCTGCGAGAGAATCTTTGGACCGAGCAAGGACTGGGAATGTCATTGTGGAAAGTATAAGAAGATTCGCTACAAGGGAGTTGTCTGTGACCGCTATGGGGTTGAGGTCACAAAATCTAGTGTGCGCCGTGAGCGCATGGGGCATATTGCATTGGCAGCGCCAGTTTCCCATATTTGGTATTTCAAGGGTATTCCATCACGCATGGGACTCATCCTTGATATGACACCAAGAGTATTGGAAAAGGTACTCTATTTTGCTTCCTATGTGGTGTTGGATGCCAAGGAATCCGGATTGACCTATAAGCAAGTTTTGTCAGAGAAGGAATACAGAGAAGCTGTAGAGAAATTTGGCTTTGGTTCATTCCGTGCAGGAATGGGTGCAGAGGCTATTTTGGAACTCTTACAGGGAATTGATTTGGAGAAGGATTCAGAGGAATTAAAGGCCCAATTAGATGATGCTTCTGGACAAAAGAGAGCAAAAATCATTAAAAGATTGGAAGTTGTTGAGGCATTTAAAAATTCTCATAATAAGCCAGAGTGGATGATTATGAGCAATATTCCTGTTATTCCACCAGACATCCGACCAATGGTACAGCTCGATGGTGGAAGATTTGCAACAAGTGATCTCAATGACTTGTACAGAAGAATTATTAATCGAAATAATCGTTTGGCTAGACTTTTGGAGCTCGGAGCACCAAATATTATTATCCGAAATGAGAAGAGAATGTTGCAGGAGGCTGTGGACGCTCTGATTGATAATGGAAGAAGAGGAAGACCAGTGACTGGTCCAGGAAACCGTGCACTCAAGTCGCTCTCGGATATGTTAAAGGGTAAACAGGGACGATTCCGTCAGAATCTTCTTGGCAAGCGTGTCGACTATTCTGGTCGTTCGGTTATTGTTGTTGGTCCTGAGCTAAAGATTTACCAATGTGGTCTTCCAAGGAAATGGCCATCGAGTTATTTAAACCATTTGTGATGAAGGAACTTGTGGCCAATGGAACAGCACATAATATTAAGTCAGCAAAGAAGATGGTTGAGCGTTTACAGACAGAGGTCTGGGATGTGCTTGAGGATGTCATCAAAGAACATCCAGTAATGCTAAATCGTGCCCCTACATTGCACAGATTGGGTATTCAAGCATTTGAGCCAATTCTTGTTGAGGGTAAGGCAATTAAACTTCATCCGCTCGTGTGTACAGCGTTTAATGCAGATTTTGATGGTGACCAGATGGCGGTTCATCTTCCACTTTCTGTAGAAGCACAGGCAGAGTGCAGATTCCTTTTGCTCTCACCAAATAACCTGTTAAAACCATCTGATGGTGGTCCAGTTGCCGTTCCTTCACAGGATATGGTTTTGGGTATTTATTATTTGACACAGGAAAGACCTGGAGCAAAGGGAGAGGGCAAGTACTTTAAGAGTGCCAATGAAGCTATTCTTGCCTATGCAAACCATGTGGTGACCTTGCATTCTATTATTAAGGTGAGAATGACAAAGACGATGCCAGATAAAAGAGTGCTGACAGGAACTGTGCAGACAACGGTTGGACGTATTTTGTTCAATGAGATTATTCCACAGGACTTGGGATTTGTGGACAGAAGCATTCCAGGTAATGAGTTAAAGCCAGAGATTGGTTTCCTTGTAAAGAAGAAGCAATGTAAGCAGATTCTGGAGAAGGTGATCAATGTTCATGGCTTATCAAAGACAGCAGAAGTTTTGGATGACATTAAGGCCATTGGATATAAGTACTCAACCATTGCATCAATGACTGTATCCATTTCTGATATGACTGTGCCAGAAACAAAGCCAAAATTGATTGAAGATGCACAAAATACAGTTGATTTGATTGCAAAGAATTATCGCCGTGGCTTGATCACAGACGAAGAGAGATATAAAGAGGTTATTGAGACTTGGAAAAAGACGGATGACCAATTGACAAAGGACTTGTTGACAGGACTTGATGCCTACAATAATATCTTTATGATGGCAGACTCAGGAGCCCGTGGTTCAGATAAGCAGATCAAGCAGCTTGCAGGTATGCGTGGATTGATGGCCGATACAACAGGTCACACCATCGAACTTCCAATTAAGTCAAATTTCCGTGAAGGTCTCGATGTATTGGAGTACTTTATTTCTGCTCATGGTGCTAGAAAGGGACTTTCTGATACTGCACTTCGAACAGCCGATTCAGGATATTTGACAAGAAGATTGGTCGATGTATCGCAGGATTTAATTGTTCGAGAGACCGATTGTTGCGAGGGCAAGGAAATTCCGTTTATGGAAATTAAGGCGTTTACAGATGGTAAGGAAATCATCGAGAGCCTTGAGGAGAGAATTACAGGAAGATATATTGCGGAAACGATTACAGATCCAGATACTGGAGAAGTTGTGGTCAAGGCAAATCATATGGTCACACCAAAGCGTGCGGCGGCCGTGATGAAGGTATTGGAAAAGACAGGAAGAAATTCTGTAAAAATTAGAAATATCCTTTCCTGTAAGAGCCACAATGGTATTTGTGCAAAGTGTTACGGTGCAAATATGGCGACAGGTCAAGCCGTACAGGTTGGAGAGGCGATTGGTATTATTGCAGCACAGTCTATCGGTGAGCCTGGTACGCAGTTGACGATGCGTACATTCCATACCGGTGGTGTGGCCGGTGGAGATATCACACAGGGTCTTCCTAGAGTCGAGGAGCTCTTTGAGGCTCGCAAGCCAAAGGGACTGGCAATTATCTCCGAATTTGCAGGTGTTGTCGAGGTAAAGGATACCAAGAAGAAGAGAGAAATTGTTGTGACCAACAATGAGAGTGGAGAGTCAAAAACTTATTTGATTCCATATGGCTCAAGAATGAAGGTTTCAGATGGTCAAGTCATTGAGGCGGGTGATGAGCTGACGGAGGGTAGTGTAAATCCACATGACATCTTAAAGATTAAGGGTGTTCGAGCAGTTCAAGACTATATGCTTCAGGAAGTACAACGTGTATATCGTCTTCAGGGTGTAGAGATCAATGATAAGCATATCGAGGTCATTGTTCGCCAGATGCTTCGCAAGATTAAAATTGAGGAGAGTGGAGATTCTACTGTTCTTCCAGGTGTTTCAATGAATGTTTTGGAATACAATGATATGAATGAGGCATTGATTGCTCAAGGAAAGAGACCAGCAAAGGAAATCAGGCAATGCTTGGTATTACAAAGGCTTCTCTTGCAACCGATTCCTTCCTTTCTGCGGCGTCCTTCCAGGAGACAACCAAAGTTCTTACAGAGGCAGCGATTAATGGAAAAGTAGATCATTTGATTGGTATCAAGGAGAATGTATTGATTGGTAAACTCATCCCAGCAGGTACGGGTATGAAAAGATACCGCAATGTAAAGCTTGACACTGACATCAATATGGATGACAATATTGTGTTGGATGATTTTGAATTTGACACAAATAGTGAAGAGTCACCAACAATAGAAGAGTAAAAAATATAAAAATGCCACGAACAAAGGGAGGTGTATGTTACATATCTCTAAATTCGTGGCATTTATTCTATAATTTTTGGTTTTTTTGTCTTGACAGTACTATAGCAAACTGTTATACTTTAGCTGTATTTCGGGGGCTTAGAATTCATGTGTGACTTTTTGGTTTGAGCGAGTACAAATAATATTTTTTATGGAGGTACCACAATGCATAACGGTACAGTAAAGTGGTTTAACGCAGCGAAGGGATACGGATTTATTACAGATGACGCAGATCAAAGCGAAATCTTTGTACACTTTCAGGTATTAATACTGAAGGTTACAAGTCTCTTGAGGATGGTCAAAAGGTAACTTTTGAGACAACTGAGGGAAATAGAGGAATCCAGGCTGTTAATGTAACAGTAGTTGCTTAATTTCACGAAGACTCCAAAAGGATCAGCAGAAGGCAGAAGTCATCTGTTGGTCCTTTTTTTCTTGCTAGAGTGCAGGAAATATAGTATATTGAGAGTATCAATATAAATAGAGAAAGGGCGATAATATGAAATACGAAATTAAGGGTGGAAACTTTCCGGTGGTGATATGTACTTGTGATTCCGGAGAGAAGTTACTCTGTGAGGCTGGAGCAATGAGTTGGATGAGTGCAAATATGAAGATGAGCACCAACATGACAGGCGGTCTTGGAAAGGCTTTTGGAAGAATGTTTTCTGGAGAGTCTATGTTTATGAATAGCTATGAAGCACAGGGTGGAGAAGGAATGATTGCCTTTGCATCGACAATGCCAGGAGAGATTCGAGCAATTAAAGTGGAGCCAGGAAAGGATGTTATCCTTCAAAAGAGAGCATTTTTGGCTGCGGAGTCAGGAGTGGAGTTATCTGTATTTTTGCAGAAAAGATTAGGATCAGGCTTCTTTGGCGGCGAAGGATTTATTATGGAGAAGGTATCTGGAGAGGGTATGGTCTTTGCAGAGATTGATGGAAGTGCTGTGGAGTACACTCTCGAAAAGGGACAGAGTCTAGTTGTAGATACAGGATATGTGGCGATTATGGATGCAACTTGCACAATGGAAGTGCAGACTGTTCCAGGTGTAAAGAATGTGCTCTTTGGTGGCGAGGGACTATTTAATACTGTAGTCAAGGGACCAGGAAGAGTAATTGTTCAGACAATGCCAATGTCTAAGTTAGCTGGAGCTATTGGCGGAGCAATAGTAAAGAAGTAGCGATGGATTTATTTGACTATATGCAAGAAGATGCCAAGAGGGCGCAGGCACCGCTAGCTGTGCGTATGCGCCCTCGGGTGCTCGAAGAAGTTGTGGGACAAGAGCATATTTTAGGCAAAGGAAAACTACTCTATAGGGCAATTCAAGCCGATCGAATGGGTTCTATTATTTTCTATGGTCCTCCTGGAACAGGGAAGACAACGATTGCGAGAGTCATCGCAAATACTACAAGAGCAGACTTTAAACAAATAAACGCAACAGTTGCGGGCAAAAAAGAGATGGAAGAAGTGGTCAATCAAGCAAAGCAATGGCTTGGGATGTACGGAAAAAAGACCATTTTATTTGTTGACGAAATCCATCGCTTTAATCGAGCACAACAGGATTATCTACTTCCTTTTGTGGAAGATGGGACATTGACATTGATTGGAGCGACAACAGAAAATCCATATTTTGAGGTAAATGCAGCACTATTATCTCGGTCGTCGGTGTTTGAATTAAAAACTTTAAAAAAAGAAGACATTGCATTGTTGTTGCGTCGAGCAATTGACGATCAGGAGCGAGGGCTTGGGAAGATGGCCCTAGAGGTAGAACTTGAGGCAATTTCTTTTTTGGCAGGGGAATGTAATGGGGATGCCAGGGTGGCACTCAAGGCCCTTGAGATGGCGGCACTCACAACACCAATGTCAGAAAATGGGAGAATTATCATTTCACTTTCTACGGTTGAGGAATGTATTCAAAAGAGAGCAATGTATTATGATAAACAAGGAGACAATCACTACGATACGATTTCTGCGTTTATTAAGAGTATGCGAGGATCTGATCCTGATGCCACAGTATATTATCTAGCTAGGATGCTTGAGGCAGGAGAGGACATTCGATTTATTGCACGAAGAATTATGATTTGTGCGTCAGAAGATGTGGGAAATGCAGACCCACAGGCTTTACAGCTTGCTGTTTCAGCAAGTTTGGCAGTGGAAAGAATTGGCATGCCAGAGGCAAGAATCATTTTATCTCAGGCGGCCATTTATGTTGCGTGTGCACCAAAGAGCAATGCATCCATTGTGGCGATTGATGAAGCATTCAAAGTGGCGAGAAAGGGACAGGTGCCTGATCACTTAAAAGATGCACATTATAGGGGTGCAAGGGCACTACAAAGAGGAGAAACATATCAATATCCCCATGATTATCCAGGACATTATGTGAGACAGCAATATCTCCCTGATGGATTAGAAGATTGTCGATTTTATCACCCTGGAGAGCTTGGATATGAGAAAAAAATGGGGGAAGATTTGTCCAGGAGAAAAAAATGAGAGAAAAATTAGAAACATTGTCCATTTCAGAATTAAAAATGATGGCTAAGGAAGCTGGGATAAAGGGAATTAGTCTGTTAAGAAAATCAGAGTTGATTGATGTACTGTGTGAATACGCAAAGGAAATGGAAGAAAAGGAAAAGGAAGAGGAAAGTAAGGCAGAAGAAAGCAAAAGAGGTATTGATATGCAAGAACTTGACTCTGGAGTAAAGGCCGAGGGAATTCTTGAGGTGATGCCCGATGGATTTGGTTTTATTCGCTGTGCCAATTATTTGCCAGGAGATGATGATGTCTATGTTGCACCTTCGCAAATTAAACGTTTTCGTTTAAAGACAGGGGATATTATCTGTGGTTCAAAGCGAATTAAGGCGGCGACAGAAAAATTTGCTGCACTATTGTATTTAAAGACGGTCAATGGTTGTCCACTTTCGGCAATTGACCGAAGACCAAATTTTGAAGATTTGACCCCAATTTTTCCAAATGAACGCATTCATTTAGAGACAAGTGGTGTAAAAAATACAGTGGCTATGCGAGTGGTGGACTTATTGTCTCCGATTGGCAAGGGACAAAGGGGAATGATTGTATCCCCACCAAAGGCAGGTAAAACAACATTGCTAAAACAGGTAGCTAAGGCTGTTGTGGAAAATGAGCCAAGTATGCATATTATTATTTTGTTGATTGATGAAAGACCAGAGGAAGTGACTGACATTAAGGAGGCAATAGAAGCACCAAATGTCGAAGTTATTTATTCTACATTTGATGAATTGCCAGAGAGACACAAGAGAGTTTCCGAGATGGTTATCGAGAGGGCAAAGCGGCTCGTAGAGCAGGGGCAGGATGTAATGATTTTGTTGGATTCCATAACAAGACTGGCCAGAGCCTATAACTTGACCATTGCACCGAGTGGAAGAACGCTCTCTGGAGGTATTGATCCAGCAGCACTTTATATGCCAAAGAGATTTTTTGGTGCAGCGAGAAATTTGAGAGAGAGGGGAAGTCTTACGATTCTTGCCACAGCCCTAGTTGATACAGGAAGTCGAATGGACGATGTAGTCTATGAGGAATTTAAGGGCACAGGAAATATGGAATTGGTGCTTGATCGAAAGATTTCTGAAAAGCGAATTTTCCCAGCGATTGATATTTATAAGAGTGGAACAAGAAGAGATGATTTGCTTTTGACAGCGAGAGAGCGCAGTTGTGTGGAGGTTCTTCGGAAAGAACTCAATACTGCAAAGCCAGAAGAAGTGACCGAAAGTATTATCGAATTGTTCTCTGCAACAAGGACAAATGCAGAGTTTATAGATAAGATGCTTGCGAAGTATTCCCTATAATGTTAAAATGACAACAGGTTGCGTTCATAAAAATGAAGGGAGAGAAAGTATCGTGGCAGCGAATAAAGAAGTTCTAGATGCCGTATTGAGGGCACAGGAAGATAAAAAAATTATTTTGATGCACTCGTAGAATCGAACAGAAAAATTTGTGACAACTTGTACAAGCAAGGCACTTGGAAGAAGTGCAAGTGAGAAAGATGTACAGGAGGCCTTAAAGATTTTTTTAAGGCAACGATTTATGAGTATGATGGTTCACAGGGGAGTTTAGGGCATTTGCAGAGAAGCGAATTGCACAAAAGATGAGAGTGAACCCAAGCACAGTATCGCAGGCGGAGAAAAAAGCCAGTAGTTCATCCTTCATCTCAGCTAAATGCAGAGGAAGATGCAAGGGTTCAGGCAAGAATGCAGGAACAAGGGCCAGCAAAGCGTATGGGGAACACCGAGCATAAAAGATGAGATTGAACGGTTACAAGAGGCGATTTCTCGATATGATTTTACACTGTTTGAGTTGGCGGATAACACGCCAGAGCAGGGCAAGGAGAGAACAATTTGTGCCGATGCCATTGTACTTTTGGCAGAGGATAAGGAATTATTTGCTCAAATGCGTACAGATAAGGAACTTCCCATTGCCGATATTCGAGAGGAAGTGGCTGGACCAAAGAAGGTCTTTGAGGAAAATCGAGAATATATTATTGCCGTGGCAGAGATTATGCACGGGGATTATCCAAGACTTAGAGAGTACTTTGACTATATCAGAAAGGCGTTGAGGGCATAAGAGATGAAGGCAGTAGTATTAGAGATAAGGGGCGCACATGCGGCCGTTCTTCAAGAAGATGGTGTCATTGTCAAGGTGGAAAAGGGAAGTTTGCGTATTGGAGATACCGTCAATGTTGCAGAAACTGTAGAAAAAGAGACAACTCCTAGCAAGGGATTTGGATTTGGAAAATTGATTATTGCGGCAGTTGTTATTTTTGTTGCCGTAATTGTTGGTGTCAATATAAAAAATACAAAGTTTGCCAGTTCCTATGTTTCTTTGGATATTAATCCATCTATTGAGTATGGCATTAATACAAATAATCGCATTGTGACTATTAAAGCTTTGAACAGTGATGCAGAAAAAATTGTCAATAGCTTAAATGACAAGGGAGTAAAGAAGGTTACTTTCTATGATGCGATGAAGATGACGGAGGAGTTACTTCGTCAAAATCAATTTATTACAGGTGACACCAACTATATTCTTGTAGATGTGGCATCAAATAATAAAAACCGTGCAGGCTTTTTGGAAATGCTGCACAGGAGGCATTTAAGAGTGTCAATACAACACTTCCAATGGGACAGGGAAGTTCTTTGGTTATTCGCAGGTCGTCTATTGCCGATTGGAAGAAGGCAAAAAGCTATGATATTTCTTCGGGATATTATGCAGAAATCAAGGAAATTGTGAGAGCGAAGGGAAATGCGTCGAGCAAAGTGGGGAAAAATGATATTGCCCAGTACAAGGGAATGAGTGTGCAGGAGCTGATTCAGGCAGAAAAGAATCCATCTCAGGCAGTGGAGACCACAGCTCCAGAGAGCACTTCGGCCAATACTTCAGCGGCTCAGACAAGTAGTGATATAGAGTCAAATAATACTAATACAACGACAGCAACACAAAGAAGTAACCAAAATAATGTCCAGAGTAATATAGCAACGGCACCAGCAAGAAATAATAGTTCTTCAAGGCAGCAGACAACTACAGCAGCACAAAGTAGAGCACAGCAACCAAGTGAAAGCTCCAGCACAAAGCAAAGTAGTGCAAGACAGACAAGTACTGCACAGCCAGAAAGCAGCAGTAAGGCAAGTAGCAGTACAAAGGCAAGTAGTAAGGCAGCACAAAGTCATGAGGCCATTCAGGGCACAACGACAGCACCAACCCATGCCCAGACCCATGAGCAGACTCATGAGCAGACAGTCCGTGAGACAACTCCAACAGAAACAAGGGAGAAAGAGCAAACAAGGGCAAGGAAAACTGAGCCAGCACAGGTTGCACCAGGATCTGGAGATGATGATGACAATGGAAAGACAAAGACAAATTTGGAGTCAGATGATGCAGAAAATGGTCCAGGAGCAAATAACTAGAAAATACTTGCAAAGTTTTGATGAGTATGATATACTGTACAAGCTGTTCAGAGACTTACTAAGGTAAAGAGCGGTAAAAATTCGCTGGAATAATAGATTTTTTTGTGAATGAGGTGAGATGATGAGAGAAGGAATACATCCAGAGTATTACCAGGCAACAGTTACATGTAACTGTGGTAACACATTTGTGACAGGTTCAACGAAGAAGGATATCCACGTAGAGGTTTGTTCAAAGTGCCATTCATTCTACACAGGACAGCAGAAGGCAGCTTCCGCACGTGGACGAATTGAGAAGTTCAATCGTAAGTATGGAGTAAAAGCAGAATAAGTTGAAAAACTTTAGAAGGTTGGGCAGTTGCTCAACCTTTTTTGCTATACAGATGGAGAAGAGAAAATGAAATATTCAGGAATTGGTGGTCAGGCAGTGATTGAGGGCATTATGATGAGAAATGGGAAAAAATATGCCACAGCTGTCCGAAAACCAGATGGAGATATTGCCGTACAGATCGATACTTATGAAAGTGTTTCAGGTAAGTGCCCAGTATTTCGCTGGCCATTTATTCGAGGTATCTTTGCTTTTGTCGATTCAATGATATTGGGAATGAAGACATTGGCCTTTTCAGCAAGTTTCTTTGAAGATGATGAAGACAGTAAGCCGTCAAAGGTCGAAGAATTTGGATCGAGTGTTTGGAGAGAAGGCGGAGAGTGCCATTATGACACTTTCTATTCTTTTTTCTGTGGTGGCGGCCGTGGCCATTTTTATGGTTTTGCCACTGCTATTGAGCAATATTGTCAAGAAATTTACAGAAAATTATTATGTCATTGCATTGTTTGAGGGAGTGTTGAGAGTGGTCATCTTTGTCAGCTACATTAAAATCATTTCTCGGATGGAAGATATTCAGCGGACATTTATGTATCACGGTGCGGAGCACAAGTGCATCAATTGTGTGGAGCATGGAATGGACTTGACAGTGGAAAATGTAATGAAGAGCTCAAAGGAGCACAAAAGATGTGGAACAAGCTTTCTAATTATTGTGATGATCATTAGCATTTTATTTTTTATGGTCATCCGTGTGGACAACATTCCATTGAGGATTTTGAGCCGAATTGTCTTAATTCCTGTCATTGCTGGCATAAGTTTTGAGTTTTTAAGTCTTGCAGGTCGAAGTGACAGTGCACTTGTGAATATTTTGAGTAAGCCAGGACTTTGGATGCAGGGCTTGACCACGGCAGAGCCAACAACTGATATGGTTGAAGTGGCGATTCGTGCGGTGGATGAAGTGTTTGATTGGAAGAAATACCTGAGAGAAAATTTTGATCGGAGTGGGGCAAATGCATAATTTGCGAGAGGTCTATACAGAGGGAAAAAATAGATTACAAAAGGCAGGAGTACAGTCCTATGAATTTGATGCAAGGCAACTTCTCTTTTTTGTTTTTTCCATTGATGCCAATCAATATTTGCTCAATCAGAGTATGCCCTTGGGTGAGGAAGAGGAAAAAAAAGTAAATTCCTATTTTGAGGCGATTCAAAAGCGATCAGAAAAGATTCCATTACAATATATCACAGGAGAGCAAAATTTTTGTGGACTTGATTTTTATGTCAATGAAAATGTATTGATTCCTAGATTGGATACAGAAGTATTGGTTGAAAAAATTTTGGAATATGAAGAGCCAGGGCAGAGGGTAATGGATATGTGTACAGGTTCGGGTTGCATTGCCATTACATTGCAAAAACTTGGGGGATTTCAAGTGATGGCTGTGGATATTTCTGAGGAGGCATTGACATTGGCAAGAAAAAATGCACAGAGAAATCAGGCACAAGTCACATTTTTTCAGTCAAATATGTTTGAGCAACTCTCCAATACTTCTAAGGTGGATGTGATTGTGAGCAATCCACCTTACATTGAGAGCAAAGTGGTCGATGAATTAGACGACGAGGTAAAAAAATATGAGCCAAGGCTTGCACTGGATGGGATGGAAGATGGACTTCACTTTTATCGTATCCTGGCGAGAGAAGGCAAAAGATTTTTAAATGAGGGTGGAAGGCTATATGTAGAGATTGGCTTTGACCAAGCTGAGGCGGTAAAGGAAATTTTTGGGGCACAGGGATTTTTGGATATCCAAGTTTACAAAGACCTTGCAGGACTTGACCGTGTTGTGGCGATGCACCGATAGAAGAAAGGATACGAGATGTTTGATAACTTAGAGGATATTTTAATACATTACGAAGAAGTTATGATGGAGCTTGGTAGCCCAGATGTGGCGAATGACCAAACAAAATTTAGAAAATTAATGAAAGAGCAATCGGATTTATTGCCACTGGTAGAGGCCTATAAGGCCTATAAGGAGGCAAAGCAAAGTCAGGAAGATGCCCTTTCTATGCTGGATACCGAGAGCGATGAAGAAATTCGCGAGATGGCAAAGGAAGAACTTGCCGAGGGAAAGAAAAAAGAGGCAGAGCTTGAACAAGAATTAAAGATTTTGTTATTACCAAAGGATCCAAATGATGACAAGAATATTATGTTGGAGATTCGTGCAGGTGCAGGTGGAGATGAAGCGGCTCTTTTTGCAGCTGAACTCTATCGCATGTATGTGCACTATGCAGAGAGTCAGAATTGGAAAGTAGAAATGATCAATGTCAATGAAAATGGTATTGGTGGATTTAAGGAAGTTGTGGCCATGGTTACAGGTAAAGGAGCCTATTCAAAGATGAAGTATGAGTCGGGCGTACACCGTGTACAGCGCGTGCCAGAGACAGAGTCTGGCGGAAGAATTCATACCTCCACGGCATCCGTTGCCGTTATGCCAGAGGCGGAGGAAGTGGATGTACAGATTGATATGAATGATATCCGCATTGATGTTATGCGTGCTTCGGGAAATGGTGGACAGTGTGTCAACACGACAGATTCTGCAGTGCGACTGACACATTATCCAACAGGAATTGTCATCTATTCTCAGACAGAAAAGAGTCAGCTCCAAAATAAGGAAAAGGCATTTGCACTTCTTCGCTCAAAGTTATATGAGATTGAGCTTGAGAAAAAGCAAAGTGCAGAGTCTGCTGAGCGAAAGAGTCAGATTGGTACAGGAGACCGCTCAGAAAAGATTCGAACTTATAATTTCCCACAAGGACGTGTGACGGATCATCGAATTAATTTGACTTTATATAAACTTGACAAGATTATGAATGGGGATATTCAAGAGATTATCGACGCATGTATTGCTGCAGATCAGGCGGCAAAGCTGGCTAAGCTCAATGAACAATAGGCAATGATGTCGCAGGATTGCAATTTATTTCTTGGGCGTATAATATTTCGTAGTCAAAGGAAAGGAATCATCATCAAATGGAGAAGAAAGATTTAGATTGGGGAAATTTGGGATTTGGTTATATGACAACAGACAAGCGCTATGTTTCTAATTTTAAGGATGGTGCTTGGGACAATGGATCGCTGACAGAGGATGCCAACATTGTGCTCAATGAGTGTGCAGGTATCCTGCAGTATTGCCAGGAATGTTTTGAGGGGTTAAAGGCCTATACCACAAAGGATGGTCATATTGTGACCTTTCGCCCAGACTTAAATGCACAGAGAATGATGGATACGGCAGTGCGCTTAGAGATGCCCGCATTTCCAAAGGAGAGATTTTTAGATGCCATTGACCAGGTGGTCAAGGCCAATGCAGCGTGGGTGCCACCTTTTGGCAGTGGTGCGACATTGTATTTGCGTCCATATATGTTTGCTTCATCACCAGTAATCGGAGTGAAGCCAGCACAGGAATATCAATTTAGAGTATTTGCTACACCAGTGGGACCTTACTTTAAGGGTGGTGCAAAGCCAATTACTCTTTGTGTGAGCGATTTTGATCGAGCAGCACCACATGGAACAGGCAACATTAAGGCGGGATTAAACTATGCAATGAGCTTACATCCATTGATGGAGGCACATCGCAATGGCTTTGATGAGAATTTATATCTTGATTCAGCGACAAGGACATTTGTCGAGGAAACGGGCGGTGCCAACTTTATCTTTATCACGAAGGACAATGAGTTTGTCACACCACTTTCTGATTCCATTTTGCCATCCATCACCAGAAGATCATTGATGTATGTGGCTGAGCACTACCTTGGCTTGAAGGTGACACAGAGAAAGGTAAGATTTGATGAGGTTGCTGACTTTGCAGAGGCTGGTCTTTGTGGAACAGCAGCTGTGATTTCTCCAATTGGAAAGATTGTCGATCATGGCAAGGAGATCCTGATTCCAAGCGGTATGGAGCAGATGGGGACCAACAACAAAGAAATTATATGATACATTGACTGGTATCCAGATGGGTGAAATCGAAGCACCAGAAGGATGGATTCGAAAGATTCTGTAGTTGATGATTGATATGGAGGGCATGGTAAGATTACCATGTCCTTTTTGTGTGAGAAAGCACAGAATGTTCTCAAGGTAGAAAAGTTACATTTTATGCTATTTAGTTACTTGCAATTGCTTATCATACAATTTAGACTGCATTTCGTACTAATTTTACCGTCATTCGTGCTTTTTATTAGAGTTAAATAGAAACTGTGCTATACTTAGCACAGTCAGAGAACAACGAATTCTACTGATGTAGGAATAACCAATAAATGAGTGATACGGGGAGGAATGTTAGAGTGATTTGCAATGGAGGGTTAGAGCTCCAGAGCAGAAAAAGAGTGATTAGGAAGCGTTAAAGTGATGTAGGAGAAGTTAGGGTGATGATTTTGTGATGAAGGGTTAGAGCTTCAGAGCAAAAGTAAGAGTGATTTAGGAAGCGTTAAAGTGGTATAGGAGAAGTTAGAGTGATGATTTTGTGATGGAGGGTTAGAGCTCCAAATCAAAAGTAAGAGTGATTTAGGAAATGTTAAGTGATATAGGAGAATGTGGTATAGGGATGATAAGAGCTGTTTGCTAAAAGGTAAACAGCTCTTATTATTTTTGTAAAAAAATATTTCTCTTTACAGAATTACTTTAGTATGTTAGCATAAAAAGCTAAAGAAGGTGTAAATGGAGGAAGAAGTGATGAAAAAGAGATATTATTTATTAGCTGCAGGAGTTTTGCTTGTGTCTGTGTTGACAGGTTGTGGTGCAAAGGACAAGACAGAGGCCAAGGGCACACAGGCTACAGGTGAGGTATTGACTGTTGGATTTGACCAAAATTTTCCACCAATGGGATTTAAGGGGGATGATGGAAAGTATACTGGATTTGATTTAGAACTTGCCGCAGAGACAGCAAAGCGATTAAATATGCAGGTGAAATATCAGCCAATTGAGTGGGATGCGAAGGATATGGAATTGAATAGTGGAACCATTTCTTGCATCTGGAATGGCTTTACAATGACGGGCAGAGAAAATAACTATACTTGGTCAATGCCATATATGAAAAACAAACAGGTGTATGTCGTCAAGGCTGACAGTGGCATCAATAGTGCTGCGGATTTAAATGGAAAAATTGTTGAAGTGCAGGCCGATTCCTCAGCAGAGGCTGCACTCAAGGAACAGCCAGATACGGTGGCAAAGTTTTCAAAGTTTCAGACAACACCAGATTATAACACAGGATTTCAAGATTTAGAGATGGGATCAGTAGATGCTGTGGCTATGGATACAGTGGTGGCTAGCTATCAGCTCAAAAAGCGTAGTGACAATCAATTTAAAATTTTGGATGACACAATTTCTAGCGAGGAATATGGCATTGGCTTTAAAAAGGGAAATGAAGAATTAAAGAACAAAGTTGATGGTGCACTCAAGGAAATGGCAGCGGATGGAACAATGAAGAAAATTTCTGAGAAGTGGTTTGGCGAAGATGTCACCATTGTGGGCAAGTAGGACGAGATGATGATTAAAGCAATGTTAGAACAATTGGTCAGTGGTATGGGGGTGAGCATACAAATTTTTGTAATTACTCTCGTGTTGTCCCTTCCACTTGGGCTGTTGATTGCACTGGGAAGAATGAGTAAGAATGTGATTCTCTCTTCCATTGTAAAAATTTATATTTCGATTATGCGAGGAACGCCATTGATGTTACAATTGATGGTAGTCTATTTTGGACCTTACTATCTGTTTGGAATTAAAGTCAGCAATGGCTATCGAATTTGGGCGGCACTGATTGGATTTACTGTCAATTATGCTGCGTATTTTGCAGAGATTTATCGAAGTGGTATTCAAGCTATGCCATCAGGGCAATATGAGGCGGCAAAGTTATTGGGCTATTCAAAGAGCCAAACCTTTTTTGTCATTATTCTTCCACAGGTCATTAAAAAGATCTGCCATCGGTGACCAATGAGGTCATCACCTTGGTAAAGGACACTTCTCTTGCCTTTACCATTAGTGTGGCCGAAATGTTTACAGCGGCAAAGGCAATGGCAAGTGCTCAGGCCAGTATGATGCCATTTGTGGCAGCAGCAATCTTTTATTATGTCTTTAATTTTATTGTGGCTTGGTTGATGGAATTTGTAGAGAAGAAATTGGAATACTATAAGTAATGGAGGGGACGATGAATATATTGGATATGAATAATGTCAAGAAGTCCTTTGACGGTCTTGGCGTACTCAAGGATATCTCCTTGCATGTGGCTGAGGGAGAGATTGTCTCCATTATTGGGACCATCGGGTTCAGGAAAGTCGACATTACTTCGCTGTGCCACATTGTTGGAGACTATGGATGATGGCACACTCACCTACCAAGGAGAGGATATTGCCACAAGTAAGGCAGGAAAAAGTGTATATGTTTCCAAATCAAAGATGCAAGAAATTCGTTCTTGTTTTGGCTTGGTATTTCAAAACTTTAATCTCTTTCCTCATTTTACTGTGTTAAAGAATATTATGGATGCACCGATTCGAGTACAAAAAAGAGAGAAAAAGCAAGTGGAGAAAGAAGCGAGAGAACTTCTTAAAAAAATGGGACTTGTGGAGAAGGCAGATGCCTATCCCTATCAGCTTTCGGGCGGGCAATGCCAGAGAGTGGCCATTGCCAGAGCATTGGCTCTCAATCCAAAGATTTTATTTTTTGATGAGCCGACATCTGCACTTGATCCAGAGCTCACAAAGGAAGTACTCAAAGTAATTAAATCACTTTCCGATTTACATATTGCTATGGTGATTGTCACCCATGAGATGAGCTTTGCAAGAGAGGTTTCTGACCGAGTAATTTTTATGGCAGATGGATGGATTGTAGAAGAGGGAACACCAGACAAAGTATTTGCTTCAAACAATGAAAGAACAAAAAATTTCCTTGGTCAATATGGAAATTAGTCGAGTCTCGGATGGCCTTGCTGTCCGAGACTTTTTGGAGGGAAAAATGAAAGTTTATTTTATTCAACATAGCAGTTTTTGGTAGAATTTGAGGAGTTTCACCTTTTGTTTGATTACTATGGTGGAAAGCTTCCCAAGGTCATTGGTCAAAAGCCACTCTTTGTTTTTGCAAGCCATGTGCATGCAGATCACTATAATCCTGTGATTTTTCAGCTTGATGGCAAAGAGACGACCTATATTTTATCCAATGATATTCCTGTAGAGCCAAAACAAAATATTCATCTTTTGGGGAAAAATCAAAGGGCAAGTTATACAACACCAGCAGGAAAAATTGAGGTAGTTACCTATCCTTCCACGGATGAGGGCGTTGCTTTTATCATTGATGTGGCGGGCGTTCGGCTCTATTTTGCTGGGGATTTAAATTATTGGTATTGGGAAGGAGAGCCAAAGGAGTGGAATTTGGGGCAAGAACGGGACTATAGGGCAGCACTTGAACAGATTCATTCCCAAGTTGAAAGGGATAAAAAAGGAGTGGATATTGCCTTTGTTGTACTGGACAATCGCCAAGGTAGGCATTACAATTTAGGTATGGATGCTTTTATTGAGAAAGTAGGTGCAAAGTATATTTTTCCAATGCACCTCAATGGGAGTTTTTCATTAATTGATCGATATATTGATGGTGAGAAAGACAAGAAAAAGAGCATTGTGAGATTAGAAAAAGAAAATCAATGTGTGGAGGTTAGCATATGATGATATTGAGAGGGGCTAGAATTATTGACCCATCTAGTCGAATCAATCAGGTGGGCGATATTCTGGTCAGTGAGGGAAAGATTATTAAGGTCGGAGAGGATTTGTTACTTGATGCACCACTGATTGCCCGTGCTAAGGGAGAAAAGTTAGAGACCATTGATTGCACTGGACTGGTGGCAGCACCAGGATTTGTTGACACCCATGTTCACTTTAGAGATCCAGGGCTTACCTATAAGGAGGATATTCAATCGGGAGCACTGGCGGGGGCAGCGGGGGGATTTACTACAGTGATTATGATGGCCAATACAAAACCTGTGGTAGATAGTGAAGAGAGTGTGCTCTATGCCCAAAAAGAGGGAAGAAAAGCCCCAATTCGTGTCAAAACCTGTGCGACAATCACAAAGGGAATGATTGGCAAGGAATTGGTGGATATGAAGTTATTAAAGGATGCGGGAGCAGTTGGATTTACAGATGATGGTCTGCCGATTATGGGAGAGGATTTAGTGAAAGAAGCCATGCATAATGGCAGGTATTAAAGATGCCATTGTCTTTTCATGAAGAAGACCATGCCTATATTACAGAGCCTGGAGTCAATGCAGGAGAAGTGGCAAAGAAGATGGGACTTACAGGGGCAGATCGCTTGGCTGAGTCAAGTATGGTGGAGAGAGATTGTAAGTTGGCCAAAGATACGGGGGCGGCCATTGTTATTCAGCACATCAGTGCCAAGGAAAGTGTAGAATTTGTGAGGAAGGCGAAAAAGTCAGGGGCAAGGGTCTATGCTGAGGCGACACCACATCATTTTTCACTTACTGAAGAGGCTGTTCTTCAATATAAAACATTGGCAAAAATGAATCCACCGCTTCGAGAAGAAGCTGATCGCTTGGCCATCATTGAGGGATTACAAGATGGCACCATTGATGTGATTGCCACTGACCATGCACCCCACTCTAAGGAAGAAAAAGATAGAGAGTTTGTCAAAGCACCAAGTGGAATTATTGGACTTGAGACAGCACTAAGTCTTGGAATTATGAATTTGGTTGAACCAGGGTATTTGAGTTTATCTCAATTGGTGGCGAGAATGTCCACAGAGCCAGCAAAGATCTATGATTTGGATGCAGGGACGCTAAAGGAAGATGCACCAGCAGACATTGTGCTCTTTGACCCAAAGAAGGAATGGACTTATGACAGAAGCTACAGTAAGTCAAGTAATTCCCCTTGGCTTCATCAGAAATTGAGGGGAAAAGTAGTGATGACCATCTGTGGTGGAAGAATTGTATATCGTGAAGAATAAGAAGGGGAGTGTAGCATGGAGATAGCAATACCAGTCATAGGTGCAGTGATTCAGTGGATATTAACAACTATGCTACATATTGATAAGGCCTTCTTTATATATGGACAGGAAGTTCGACAATATGTAGTCATTGTTAAAGTTTTCTATTTTCTTTTTCTTTTAGTAATGTGGTGTTTTGGTGCACAAGTGGCTCGCAAAGTAAGAGAAAAGAATCAAATGTATTTGAGGGGCGGTCAGTTTTTTCTAGTATATTTTTCATGTACAATGTTGCTTTTAATCATTTTGTGGCCGGGGACTTGGGCATGGGATGATTTAGTAACTTTAAGAAATATTCAACATTATAATTCATTTAATCCATGGCAGCATATTCTTACAGGATTGTATCAAGATATAATGTTACAGATTTTTCCATTTCCTGGTGGAATTATATTATTGCAAAATGTATGGATTTCATTGATTGTGGCATTTAGTATTACTAAGATTGAAAGTGCGTTTCATATTCGAAGATTGAAAAATTGGATTTTAGACATTTTATTGAAACTTATACCATTCTTTTTACCACCTATTCTTATGTATCAGTTTTCAGGTTATAGGATAGGATTGTATATCTATTTAGAGTTAGCAATGTTAGTGGTCTTGGTATGTGGAGCAAAAGATAAAATAGAATGGAAATGGAAGTATGTTTTTTTACTTGCCTTTCTGACTGTCATAGTAGCTGCTTGGAGGACAGAGTCTATTTTTTATGTGCCTTGTGTTTGTGGTGCAGTGGTATTGATTGATGACAAGGTTTTACCTTCAACAAAGAGTATAGTTTGTGTAGTGGCGATAATGACTGGATATGTAGTAATTAGCTTATGGCAAACATATTCCTTGGGAAATAGTAGTTACCGAGTTATTTCACTATTAGGACCTGGAGCTGAACTTGTTAGGGTTGCTGATAAAGAAAAAGATATGGATGAGCTAGAGGCAATAGATAAAGTATTGGATATTAATGTTATTTATGATAATCCTTCGTATAATGGAGAGGGACTTTTTTGGGAAACTGGTGTTGTTAGAAGTGAGTATACAGTTCGTGATTATAAAAAATTTCAAGCTGCGATTGTAAAACTTGCTTTGAAATATCCTAAAGTTGTTATTTCGGAGAGATGGAATTTATTTGTTACAGCAGTTGGAGCAAAGGGAGAAACGATAAATAATGTAGCAAAATCGGTGGAAGCATTTGAAGAAAGGGATGGATTTAACGCAGTAAATCAGAAAACTGGAGATAGATGGATAGCACAAGATCCAGTGTTAAAAAGAGCAAGGACAAGATTAATATATATGCTAGGGGGAGATAATCCTCATGGAACGAGAGTTATTTGGCTGCAAAGATTGGTATGGAATGCAATCATTCCTATGGTGGCTTTACTGTATGTATGGGGTGGGGTGATTTTAAAGAAGAAGTGGTATTCTACTATAATTTGTTCTGCGGTAGTGATAAGAATTCCAATTGTTATATTAACAGAACCATCAAGTTGGTTTATGTATTTTTTATCATTTTATCTTTTGGGATATGTATGTTTGATATGTAAATTATGGATATGTTATAGTAAAATAGCAGAGAAGGAGGGGGATAAGATTGGATAAAATTTTATTATTTATACCAATGTATAATTGTGAGAAACAAATAGTTAGAGTGCTCGATCAATTGACAGAAGAGGTGTGTAAGTACTTGAGTGAGGTTATTATTGTAAATAATAGGAGTACCGATAATGGCGAGGAGATGGTAAAGAAATATTTAGATCATCATGAGATGTTTGCGAATATTTCTTTAATGCGAAATGATGATAATTATGGCCTTGGGGGATCTCATAAAGTGGCTTTTCAATATGCAATGGATAATGATTTTGATTATGTTATTTTACTTCATGGAGATGATCAAGGGGATATCTCTAATATTTTGCCATATTTGAAGAACAAAAGATATAGGAATTATGATTGTTTCCTTGGAGCAAGATTTATGAGAGGATCGAAGCTTCAAGGATATTCGAAATTTAGAACTTTTGGAAACAAAGTATATGATTTTTTGTTTTCTTTAGGATGCAGATATAAAGTGTATGATTTAGGCTCTGGGCTTAATATGTATAAAGTTTCTATATTGAGAGACAAGTTTTATATTAAGTATAAGGATAATTTAATTTTTAATTACTGTATGGTAATGGGATCAGCTTTTTACAAACATAAGGTAAGATTTTTTCCTATAGTATGGAGAGAGGATGATCAAGTTTCGAATGTTAAGATGGTTAATCAGGCTATTACAGTTTTAAAGTTATTGGGATTGTATGTAGTGGATAAGAAAAAATTTGTGTCTTCAGAGCATAGAGATAGGATTATAGACCACTATTCGGCACAGACTATTTATAAAAATAAGTAGGAGTGAAATGATGATTAGGAGGAAAGTAAAATACAATGTCATTAATATTATAGTTATATTGGTGGCAATTGCTGTGTTTATATATAAATATCATGATGTGCAAACTTTTTTTGACGGGATGAGTATATATCATATTATTATGATGATTGTTGTTGCTCTAGTTGTCCATGTGATTAAGGCAAGTCGCTTATATTTGGCATTGTATGGAACACCAATAAAAGCAAAGGAGTATATTAAAATCTATTGCAAAGTTACCCCAGTGAGTATTCTATTTCCATTTAAAGTGGGAGAATTTTTTAGGATGTATTGTTATGGGATGAGAATTAATAGTTTGGTGAGAGGAGTAGTTATTGTAATTCTGGACAGGTTTATGGATACAATGGCTCTTGTTACGATTGTACTCTTGTTTTGGATATTTAATGGTTGGCGTCTGGTAGCAGTTGCATATGTGTTAATGTTGTTTCTTGCCTTTATCCTTTTAATATATTTTGCGTATCCAGGAGTGTATCAATTTTGGAAAAAATATGCTTTGCGGGAGAAAGCCACTGAAAATAGTATTGCTCTTTTGAAAGCGATGTCCGCTTTAAATAATTTGTACCAAGAAATTCGAAGTGTATCAAAGGGAAGAGGAATTATATTATTTTTTATGTCTCTTGTTGCTTGGGGAACAGAGATAGGAAATATGCTGATTTTACAGGGAAGAATACAAGGCGAGTATATAAATCAAACCATTGCTAAGTATTTGTCATCGGCTATAATTGGCGAGCCATCAGTGGAGCTGAATCGGTTTATTTTTATTAGTATTATAGTAATGGTTATGATTTACATGGTGATAAAATTGGCTGAGGTGTTGTTAGGTAAGAAGGAGAATAATGAGAGTTCTGGTTGTGTATGATGACACAGGAAAAAAGAGTGAGGTTATTGCAGATATTATTGGAGACAAGGGATTTGCAGATGTAGTTGTAAAGAAAAAGAGGTTAGAAGATTATTATAGAGATGCGTTAAGGCAGATTTATCCGAATTTGGAGTGGAAGAAAGTTCATTCTTTGTTTGAGTATGTAGACTTGGTTAAGGATTTAGAACTATATGATGTAAATGATGTCAAGGTATTACATTGTTTTTCAAATTATATCATATCAAATAAAGAGAAGGCGACACTTTCTTTAAAAAAGTTAGAATTTATTGATGAATCATATGGTGCTTTAGAGGGGCGAAGAGCAGTACTTGCCATGTTTTCAACAATAAAGAATATATTTCTTTTTGTAAGTCAGTAATTGCAGGTCAGCATACATGGGACTTGGTTCGTAATATGAAGGAATGTTTTGAAATTGAAGGGCTTGTGAATATTAGTAATATTGAAAATTTTATTCAATGTATTGCCGGAAACTTTGATTCAAGATATTTTAATTCTTTAAGGGGAAATCAATATACATTAGTAAAGAGTTCGACAAATAAAAAGAAAATTAAAGCAGAGTATAGATTCTATCATTTACTGCCAGAAGATATGCGCTTTTGGTTTGTCATTCCATTTAATTATACAGAAGACGAGAAAGTTGCTAGTTATACGATGGAGAGGCTCCATATGACAGATTTGGCAATTAAATGGGTACATGGTTCAATGACAGAAAGTGAATTTGAAATTTTGATGGATAAGTATTTTTATTTTTTTAGAAGTAGACATCAAAAGGCATGTGGAAAGGAAGAATACAGAATTGTAGCAAATAAGCTGTATATTGATAAAGTCAGAGAGAGAATTGAAGATTTAAAGAAGTTGCCAGAGTATGAAAAGATAGGTGGTTTGTTACAATGCTCTAGAGACTGCCAAATAGACAGTCTAGTTGACAAGTATATTGATTTGAAAGAAATAATAGAGAAGAGGGCTCAGTACCCGATGGAATTTGTTATTGGACATGGAGATCCTTGTTTCGCCAATGCAATGTACAATAAATCCACACAAACTCTTAAGTTTATTGATCCTAAAGGGGCACTTACAGAAGAACAATTGTGGACAAACCCTTATTATGACATAGCAAAACTTAGTCATTCTGTTTGTGGTAGATATGATTTCTTTAATAATGCATTATTTGATATAAAAATTGATTCGGATTTCAGATATAGTCTTGAGATTCCATTTGACAATTCAAAATATGTAGAGATTTTTAAGCGTAAGGTAGTAGAAAATGGTTTTGACTATTTGTTAGTCAGAATTTATGAGGCATCACTATTTTTATCAATGTTGCCACTTCATATAGATAATCCACATAAAGTTTTTGGCTTTATACTAAATGCACGGAATATATTGGAGGAGATTGAGAATGATATTTAAAGATTATTCATTTGTTTTTGATATTGATGGTACACTTTGTCCAGTAAAAAAGAAGGAAGAAAGATATGAGGATTTAGTTCCTTTTTCAGATATGCTCGATAAGTTGAGGTATTATAAGGAGAATGGTGCTAGGATTATTTTATATACATCTAGGAATATGAACTCTTATAGTGGAAATATAGGATTAATTAATAAGTATACAGCAGCGGTTTTGACAGAGTGGCTTAAAAAGTGGGATATACCATATGATGAAATTGTCTATGGAAAGGTTTGGCCAGGTCATAAGGGGTTTTATGTGGATGACAGAACAATAAGACCAGATGAATTTTTGAAGTATTCTCTAGATGAATTAGAAGATATTTGCAAAAAATCAAGATGCGATGAGCAATAGGAGAGTGTGATGGAAAAAAAAATTGATATTGTTGTAACGATGGGAGGACTTGGATCTAGATTTAGAAGGGCGGGATATAAACTTCCAAAATATATGATTGAGGCGCGAGGAAAGACATTGTTTGAATGGTCAATGATTAGTCTTGATGGATATAGGGAGGGGGTGGAACAATATATTTTTATTGTAATGAGAGATGCTCATTGTGATGTTGAAAATTTTATAAGTGAAAAATGTGCTCTATTATCCATTAATAATTATAAAATTATTATTTTGGATTATTTAACTGATGGGCAGGCGACAACTGCCATGTTGGCTAGCAAATATTGGAATCCTGAGAATGGATTATTAATATATAATATTGACACTTATGTTGAGCCGGGGGAGATGAGTATGGCTGAACTTAAGGGAGATGGATTTATACCATGTTTTCAGGCCGAAGGTGACCATTGGAGCTTTGTTAGACTAGATGAGTCAGGAGAGGTTGCCGAAATAAAAGAAAAGGAGAGAATTTCCAATTATTGTACATTGGGTGCATATTATTTTAGTAGTTGTCCATTGTACAAAGACTTATATGAGAATTATTATGGAAAAAAGCAGAAGTTAGTGAATGGGGAGAAATATATAGCTCCATTATATGATTATATGCTTTCTCAAGGTGGGAAAATTTATATTTCAAATATTAATCCAAAGAAAGTGCATGTACTTGGAACTCCAGAGGAGCTTCAAGCTTTTTTGGAGGATTAGTAAGGTGAAAAATTTATTAAAACAAGCGGTTAAGTTTGTAGGTTTAAGTGGTATAGGTTGGATACTTGATTTTTTGACATATACAATACTGGGATTTATATCGAGTAATGTAGTGGTAAACAATATAATTAGCTCTTGGATTGGAGTGACTTTTGTTTTTATTTTTGCAACGAGAAAGGTGTTTCAAAATCAAAGTCAAATTTCTTTGAAGTGGAAATATTTGATTTATTTGGGATATCAGGTATTATTAATTCTTTTTAATTTCTAAACTTTTTAGGACAAGTAAATGAGTTTATTTTAGTACACAATACAATAAGGATTATTGGAAGGTTTTCTACTATAATTTCTAAAATTTTGGTTACTCCCATTACTATGGTATTAAATTTTATTGTAATGAAGAGTGTTATTGAAAGATTGTAAAGGAGTATGGCGGTGGAAAAGTTAAAAAGAATTTTGATGGAAAAGTACGAAATTATTTTTGCCCATATTGCACTTTATTCTTACATTTGCTTGGCGGAGAAAAATTTTTTTGGGTTTTGGAAATTGGGGAGTATTTTAATACAATTGTTAAGAATAAAGGAGTTATTTCAGCAGCAGGAGAGCAGTACATAGTGTATTTGCTCTCTAGTGTATTTTGCTTTCTTATTATTTTTGCTTTTTGGAAATTAATTTTTTTTATTGTTAAGGGCGGAGTGGATCGGAGAGATGTTATTATCTTGGGTGTTATTTTTGGTATAGGATTATTTTGTGGTTTTATTTTGTATCCTAGCAATTTTGGACTAGAAATTGATAATTACACGAATTATTTGATGGCTAGAAGATTTCAGCCTACATATTGGCAGAGTATATATACAGGGGCACTTTACGGAGGATGTCTGATGGTCATTCCTCATCCTATTGCTTTGTTTGTTGTTCAGTGGGGATTTTTTTGGTCAGTAGTAAGTTACATATACTTAGGGATCAAGAAAGTATCTGGAGATAAAAGTATACAGTATATTTCATTGCTATTATTTTTATTGCCAGAGTCATATTTTTTAACTTTTAATACATACAGAAATAATTATTATGCGGTATTAATTCTGTTATATATATCTTATATTTATTTTTTTCTATAAAAGATAATGCAAGAGCTATAGGAGTTAAGAAAAAGTTTTTATTTTTGTTATGTACAGCATTTATTATGGTATGGAGAAGTGAGGGGTTGCTTGTTGGTGTTGGTGGGATACTTATTTATTTGTTTTTTATTATAAAGATACAAAACAATATAAAGACTGTACTTTCTCTGATTTGTAGTTTGTTTGTAATGTTTGTAATTTTAAGTCAAATTCAGGCTATCGGTTCGAAAAAATATTATGGAAGAGACTACATGATATTGAATACTACTTCAGTGTTGTACAATATTTTTAATAATCCAAATTCCTATCTTTCTTATAAGGGAGCTCAGGAAGATTTAAAAGCAATTGGGGCAGTGATCCCAGTGCAAGTTTTAAAAGAAAAGGGGATGGATGGGTACAGAAGTTATAACTGGACTAATGGAAGAAAGGATTTCAATCAAACATTGACAACAGATGAGAAATCAAAGGACTATATGTCAGCATATTATAGGATAATATTAAATAATTTAAAGACTTATTTAGATGTTCAGATGAATGCATTTTATTTTGCACTTCAATTGCCAACAGTGCATACACAATATTCCTATAGTGGAGATTCTTTAGTTGAGTTGGAAAATTATGTCTATGACACTTGGAAAGAGGGAGAGAAAGAAGTAAAGAGTGTAGGAAATACAAAATTTTGGGAGAAGGATAAAACTCGTATCGGAATTAGTGCTGTTGTAAATGAAATTATTAGCGGATGGAGAGAGTTAATTTTAAATTCTGGAATTAATGTTATTTTACATTCTCTTTCATTGATAGGACTCGTACTCGTCTTGATCAAGGAAATATTGTATATTATTGATAGAAAGAAGTCTTTGGTAAGGGGATTGCCATTTATTATTGCGTTTGTAACAGTTTTGGGAGAGTATATAGCAATTATGCTCTTTATGCCGGAAGGAAGGGCGACATATTTATATCCAATGTTATATGCGAGTTATTTGATATTATATTTGTATTTTAGTGAGACACTTGTTTAGTTTATTAGAAATATGAGGTTGTTGTTGCACTATGAACTGCTTCTTGTCAAGTAGACAATTAAAAAAACAAAATTTTCTGCCATCAGATAGTTTTGATCTGGTGGCAGTTTGCTGTAGCCAGATATTGTTCGTGCTTCTCGAATGGAATTAAAATTCCCAGTTTTTGTTGTGACCGTCTAGTGTTATAGTATTCAATATCCATTTTCACAAGGGAAGCTCTAGTTGTAAATAATGGTGTTACTCTCGGATTGGGAGCGATCGCCTTATCAACATATTGAAGACTAGAGGATTGTTGTTGTAGTCACTGATTACATATGTGACAATCCAGCGATCATAGAGATCAAGGATCGCACTAAGATACACTTTATGCTTGTTCTTGTTTTCATCATACCATTTGAATTCTGTGATATTCGTCAGCCATTTCTGATTTGGAGCTTCTGCTGTGAAATCTCTGTTTAATACATTCTTCGCAATAAACTGGGGATTTGCTGCCTGTCTTGTACACCCGTTATTGGAACACTTGATCGTAGACTTGATCCCTTTCTTACGGTAGATCCGAAGCACTCATTTATTGTTTGCCTTGATTCTATGATAACATTCCAGAGCATCCCGTATTCTGGGATAGCCCTTATCAGGACTAGCTATGTGGATTTTTTTGATTTTATCAGCAATGTATTCTATTCATTTGCTGCTTCATAAGCTGCCTCCTCTCTATCTTGTCGAGTTTTTTAAGAGCGATACCTCCATTTCAGTTCATTCCTTTTCAGCACGCAGAATCTTGTTTTCGGCACGGAGTTTCTCTAACTCAGTTATTTTTTCAATCGGCTTTGATCGGTCGTGTCTATCTTGGAGAGTGTTCACCCCACCTGCTTTATAATTTATGATATAGCTTCATGCCTACTGATAGGAAACACCGAATTTAGCTGCCGTTTCAGCGTAATTACGGTCATGTGCAATGCAGTATCGAATAATTCCACCCTCTCATCGAAGACAGTTTTCCTTCCCTTGGTCATGATAAATATTCCTCCTGTCCTAGAAGTTTTCAGTTCTTTTGAATACTGCTTATTTACAGTAACATGAAAGGCTCCTTCACCTTCACTTTTATAAATGCTTATCCATTGTTGTATGGCAGCAAGACGGATTCCTAATATGTCGGAGTGATTCTTTACCTTCTAATATCAAATGCACTGTCTGTAATTTTTCTGAATGTAATATCTTGTTTTTAGACATAAAATGCTCCCTTCCAGGCAGTAAGAAATTTTGTTTTCTCTCTTGTCTACCTAGAAGGGAGCATATCACATAGTGTGCAGCCTCATATTTTTGTGAATTAGGGAGATAACGAGAAAAGACAGCCGCTCGGCTGCCTTTTCCCTGTTAGAGTGATATAGGAGTGCATAATGCACGTATGTAGTGAAAGATCAACGCAAGAAACTCTCAACTACAAGGAGCATTCTATCATAATAAAGTGGAGTTGGCAAGAGGTTTTTACAAAAAATAAAAATAATTTACGAATTTTAAACATTGTTACATAAAAAAATTAAAAAGTAGTTGACAAAAGAATGGACTTCTGTTATAGTACAAATATAACAAGTAGATAAACGGAGGTGAGTGAATGAACATTAGTAAGTTTACACAGAAATCTGTACAAGCTGTGCAGGGGACTGAGAAGTTGGCGTACAGCTATGGAAACCAACAGATCGAAGAAGAACATCTTCTGCTGGCATTGTTGCAGGTGGATGACTCTTTGATTTTAAATTTAATTGAAAAAATGGGCATTAACAAGGAGATGTTTGTCAATGAGGTAACTTCTTTGGTAGAGAAATTACCAAAGGTCAGTGGATCATCTTCTTCGGTATACATGAGCAATGATTTAAATAAAGTACTGATCAGTGCTGAGGATGAGGCAAAGGCGATGGGAGACGAGTATGTCTCAGTGGAGCATTTATTTTTTTGACGATGCTTCGCTATCCTAGTCAGAGCATTAAGAATTTATTTAGGATGTATGGCATTACAAGGGACAGCTTTTTAAAGGTTCTTTCTCAAGTGAGAGGAAATCAAAAGGTAACTTCAGATAATCCAGAGGCAACCTATGATACATTGACAAAGTATGGCAGTGACCTTGTAGAAAGAGCAAGAGATCAAAAAGCTTGATCCTGTCATTGGTCGAGATGCAGAGATTCGAAATGTCGTTCGGATTTTGAGCCGTAAGACAAAGAATAATCCTGTACTCATTGGTGAGCCTGGTGTTGGTAAGACAGCTGTAGTAGAGGGCTTGGCACAGCGAATTGTTCGAGGTGATGTGCCAGAGGGATTAAAGGATAAGAAGCTCTTTGCCCTTGACATGGGAGCTTTAGTTGCTGGTGCAAAGTATCGAGGCGAATTTGAAGAGCGATTAAAGGCCGTTCTTGATGAGGTAAAGAAATCTCAAGGAGAGATCATTCTCTTTATTGATGAGCTCCATACGATTGTTGGAGCAGGAAATTCTGAAGGCAGTATGGATGCAGGAAATATGCTAAAGCCAATGCTTGCTCGAGGTGAGTTGCACTGCATTGGTGCGACAACTCTTGATGAGTATAGAAAGTATATTGAAAAGGATCCAGCACTGGAGAGAAGATTTCAACCTGTACTGGTCGAACAGCCAACAGTTGAGGACACCATCTCTATTCTTCGTGGATTGAAGGAAAGATATGAGACTTACCATGGAGTAAAAATTACGGATGCAGCATTAGTTAGTGCAGCTGTACTTTCTGATCGCTACATTACAGATAGATTTCTTCCAGATAAGGCCATCGATTTAGTTGATGAGGCCTGTGCACTCATTAAGACGGAGATGGATTCTATGCCATCAGAACTTGATGAGCTGAGAAGAAAAACCATGCAAATGGAAATTGAAGAGGCGGCACTAAAGAAAGAGACCGACAGCCTTTCAAAGGAAAGACTTGTTGATCTTCAAAAGGAACTTGCGGAATTGCACGATGAATATGCACAGCAAAAGAGCAAGTGGGAGTCAGAGAAAAAGAGTGTCGAGGGGTTGGCTTCTCTTCGAGAGGAGATTGAGAATGTCAATCGAGAGATTCAGGATGCACAGAGGCGATATGACCTCAACAAGGCCGCAGAGCTTCAGTATGGAAAACTTCCAGAGTTGCAAAAGAAGTTGGCTCAGGAAGAGGAGAGAGTAAAGAAAGAGGATTTGAGTCTTGTTCATGAGGCAGTGACAGAGGAAGAGATTGCAAGAATTATTTCACGCTGGACCAATATCCCAGTGGCAAAACTAAATGAGTCTGAAAAGCAAAAGACTCTGCACCTTGATAAGATATTGCATGAGCGAGTGATTGGTCAGGATGAGGGTGTCACAAAAGTTTGTGAGGCCATTCAAAGGTCAAAGGCTGGCATCAAGGATCCAAATAAGCCAATTGGTTCCTTCCTATTCCTCGGACCAACTGGTGTTGGTAAGACAGAACTTGCAAAGAGTTTGGCAGAGGCTTTATTTGATGATGAAAGCAATATGGTTCGACTCGATATGAGCGAATATATGGAGAAATTCTCCGTGAGTCGTCTTATCGGTGCACCTCCAGGATATGTTGGATATGATGAAGGTGGTCAACTTACCGAGGCTGTGAGAAGAAAACCATATTCAGTTGTGCTCTTTGATGAGATAGAAAAGGCACATCCAGATGTGTTCAATGTATTGTTGCAGGTGCTTGATGATGGACGAATCACCGATTCCCTTGGAAAGACAGTAGATTTTAAAAATACCATTATCATTATGACTTCCAACATTGGTTCTCCATATTTGCTAGAGGGCATTGGAGAAGACGGAGAAATCACCAAGAGTGCACAGGATGCCGTAATGGGCGATTTGAGAGCTCATTTTAGACCTGAATTCCTAAATCGTTTAGATGAGATTATTCTGTTTAAACCATTGACCAAGGCCAATATTGGTGGAATTATTGATTTGCTGATTGAAGATGTCAATAAGCGATTGGAAGATAAGGAGATTAGCATTTCATTGACTGATGCAGCAAAGCAGTTTGTTGTTGATCATGGTTATGACCCAGTCTATGGTGCCAGACCACTCAAGCGCTACTTGCAAAAGCATGTGGAGACAATGGCTGCAAAGATTATCCTTGGAGACCAGGAACTGCAAAGGCATGATGTCATTGTGATTGATGTCAATGCGGACGGCACAGATTTGATAGCTAAAGTACAAAAAGCATAAATATAGATGAATAAAAGTCAAAAAGCGAAATTTTTCCCAGTGGGAGAGATTTCGCTTTTGTGCTATAATAAGTATCCGAAATAAGAGGAAAGGATAGAAATGGTGAATGAGTAGTCATTTAATTCATCTATGGACTTGGTTGTGGGACCATTTGTTTTTTATTAATGTGTTGCTGTCTATTTTCATTATATTTTTTCAAAGAAGAGACCCAAAGGCGGTGTGGACCTGGCTTTTAGCACTCAATTTTATTCCTATCTTTGGGATCTTTTTTTACTTATTGCTTGGGCAAGATTATCAAAAGTCAAAGATGTTTCGCATTAAGGGAGTGGAGGATGCTCAAAAGTATGAGGCAAAGCGTCAGGAAATCTTCTTAGGCAGAATGTACAACTAGTCAAAGATGTGTATGCCAGAGATTATGAGAAACTGATTTACTATAATCTCAATGCGGGCAATTCTATTTTGACATTGAAAAACCAAGTCGAAATTTTCAAAGATGGAAATGAAAAATTTAATGATTTGATTGGAGAACTAGAAAACGCAAAGCGATATATTCACATCCAATACTATATTATCAAGGACGACTATCTGTTTGATCGCATTTCTAAAGTGTTGATAAAAAAGGCCAATGAGGGCGTAAAAGTTAGAGTGCTCTGCGATGGTATGGGGGGAAGATTTATGCCAAGAGCGAAGTGGAATACACTCAAAGCAGCAGGAGTTAAGATTGGCATTTTCTTTCCACCAACACTTGGTCGCATTAATCTGCGTGTCAATTACAGAAATCACAGAAAGTTAGTTGTCATTGATGGTGCAGTGGGCTATGTTGGTGGATTTAATATAGGAAAAGAATATGTTGATGGAGACCCTAAATTTGGGCATTGGAGGGATACCCATTTAAAGATTCGGGGAGAGAGTGTATTTTCACTCGAAGTTCGCTTTGCACTAGATTGGCATTTTACAACAAAAGAAAGTCTCTTTGAATCAGAGTACTTTGAATATAAACCCCTTGAGCAAAAGTCAGGGGATTTTGCAGGAATTCAGATTGTTACCAGTGGACCTGATTCAAAGACAAAGTTAATTCGAGATAATTATATTGAGTTGTTTCGAATGGCGAGGCATCATATTTATATTCATACGCCCTACTTTGTGCCAGATGATGCAGTGATGAGTGCGTTGTGCTTTGCAGCAAGAAGTGGTGTCGATGTTCGGTTGATGATCCCAAGCTTCCCCGATCATCCCTTTGTGTATTGGGCAAGCACCAGTTGGGCGGCAAGCTTACTTCTTGCAGGTGGAAGAGTCTACACTTATCAGAAGGGATTTTTGCATGCCAAGTCGGTTATGGTTGACGGCCGGTGTGCGAGCGTAGGTACAGCAAATATGGACATTCGAAGTTTTGAACTAAACTTTGAAGTCAATGCGACCATTTACCACGAGGCGACGGTGGAAGTTTTAGAGAAAAATTTCTTGGCAGATATTCAAGATTGCAGGGAAATGACGTGCACAGATTATGAAAATCGAGGCATTGTTCGAGGTATTGTGCAGCGTGTAAAAGAACAGGTGAGTCGGCTACTCAGCCCGCTCTTATAAGGAGGAAAAATGTTAAATACAGTAGGAACATTAGTTATGGTCGCCATATTTTTAGTTTTAAGTATTCCAAAAATGCACAGACTAGAAAGATTGAAAAAGACAGACCCATTGATTGCATCTGAAGAGGCACAGGAGGCGGTAGTAGGTATCTTTCAGCGTGTACTCAAGTGGATTGGCGTTACCGTAGAAGTATATGGCGTGGAAAATATTCCCGAAGATGAGGCAGTGCTTTTTGTGAGCAATCACAGAAGCTATTTTGATATTTTAGTTGCTTATGTCTATACACCAAAAATATTGGGCTTTATTGCCAAGTCAGAGATCGAAAGAATTCCTCTTCTTTCCAACTGGATGCATCTGGTGAATTGTCTATTTTTGGATAGAAAGGATATGAAAAAGGGCTTGCAGACGATTCTTGCTGGAATTGATTCCGTTCGTCATGGCGTATCGATTTGGATTTGCCCAGAGGGAACGCGAAATAAAAACCCAGATCCAAATAATGTGGCAGAATTTAAGGAGGGTTCCTTAAAGATTGCAGAAAAGAGTGGAGCAAAGATTGTTCCTGTCTCCATATCAGGAACCGCAGGGATTCTTGAAAAGCAATATCCGAGGATGAAAAAAGGACATGTTATTATTGAATTTGGCGTTCCAATTGATATTCAAAAGGTGGCACCAGAAGAAAAGAAGCGTCTTGGTGCAATGGCCAGAGCACAGATTATACAGATGCAGGAGAGAAACAACAAATAGCAGGGGGTTAACAAGTGGAACTACAAATGGTGGAAACTTTACCAGATAAAGATAAGGAGGGATTGGAGGTTGTCTATCAAGGTATTGAAGGGGCGTACTCCCAGATTGCAGCACTGACCTATTTTGGGGAAAAGGCTCATTACAATCATGTGGTGCGATTTAGCGATGCAATGAGGGCAGTGGAAGAAAGAAAGGCAGAATATGGTGTCATTCCGATTGAAAATTCTTCTGCTGGTGCAGTGGTTGACACCTATGATTTACTCTTTACACATAACGTGACCATTGTCGGGGAGGTCTATATTCCAATTCATCATGCTCTCCTTGGCGTCAAAGGGGCAAGACTTGAAGACATTGATGTTGTCTATTCCCATCCACAGGGCTTGATGCAGTGTAGTAAGTTTTTACAACAGAGGAATTGGAGTCAAATTAGTCTACTGAATACAGCAGTTTCTGCCAATAAAATCAAGGAAGATGGAAAAAAGAATCAAGCAGCAATCGCAAGTTCATTGGCAGCAAAATGTTATGGGCTTGATATTTTAAAAGAAAAGATTAATAATAACCCAGAGAATACGACTCGCTTTGTGGTCGTTGCTCATGAACGCATTTACACGAGGGAAGCAAAAAAAATTAGTGTTATGTTTTCCTTGCCACATCGAGCGGGTACACTTTACAATATTTTAAGAAATTTCCACGACAATAACCTCAACCTTCTAAAGATTGAGTCAAGACCTATTCCAGAGAAAAAATGGGAGTATCGTTTTTTTATTGATATTGAGGGAAATTTGCAGGACAAGCATGTGATTTTGGCACTTCGTTCTGTTGCCAAGGAGACAGAGGATTTAAGAATTTTGGGAAATTACTAGGGGGAAAAGATGGACATTAGTGATTTAATATTGTATCGAAATTTTGCATATGAAGAGTTGTTGTTTGGCATGTGCGATATGCTCGAAAAGGGAAAAAGAGACCATACGGCCAAGTATGCGGGAGATCTTGTGGAGATCGCTGGGCGATATGGGCTGGAGGGAAATCTTTGGCATGCCTTTTTGGCACTTTGTTTGGCGAACAATGAAAATTCTTATTCTACAGCTTGTGAGATTGTGGGAGAGGTCGAGGGAAGTATCAATGAATTAGCTCTTCACGACTTTACGATTTTTAAGCAACTTTTTGACTATGATTTGACTGAGCTTGGGGATAAGGTATTTTGTGAGCTAGCAAAGTACAAAGGAACAAATAGAGAATCAAAGTTAATTAATCAGAGAATAAGAAAGAGACTTTTAGAACTTTCCATTTCTTTAGAAAATACAAAGTCTGTCATTGAATTTAAGGACACAGTGACTGAGTTTTATAGGGAATTTGGTGTGGGAAAATATGGACTCAATAAGGCATTTTCCCTCAAAGAAGGAAGAGACAATGAGGCGATTATTGAGCCAATCACAAGAGTTGAACACATCTATCTGGATGATATTGTGGGCTATGAGTTGCAAAAACAAAAGCTTGTGGAGAACACAGAGGCATTTTTAAATGGTATTCCTGCCAACAATGTACTTTTATATGGAGATGCAGGAACAGGAAAGTCTTCCAGCGTAAAGGCGATTGTAAATACCTACTATGACAGAGGTCTTCGCATTATTGAGGTCTATAAACATCAATTCCGTATGTTGGCCAATGTACTTGAGCAGATTAAGGACAGAAATTATAAGTATATTATTTATATGGATGACTTGAGTTTTGAAGATTCCGAGCTTGAGTATAAATATTTAAAGGCGATTTTGGAAGGTGGTTTTGGAAGAAGACCGGATAATGTATTGATCTATGCGACAAGTAATCGAAGACATCTTATTCGAGAGAGCTTTAAGGACAAACAAGAGACGGATGAGGACTTACACAGCAGAGATACCGTGCAGGAAAAAATTTCACTGTCTGCACGATTTGGCGTGAGCATCTACTATGGATCTCCTGATAAGCGCGAATTTAATCGCATTGTCAAGGAGATTGCAGAAAAGGAAAATATTCATATGCCAGAGGATAAACTATTCCTAGAGGCAAATAAGTGGGAGCTTAGTCATGGCGGACTTTCAGGAAGAACCGCACGTCAATTTGTTACTTACTTGTTGGGAAGAGGAGGAAGAGATGAGTAGTTCAATGCGCTATCGAGATAGGAGACAACAAAAAGAAGATGCTCCAATTCAATTTGAAAGAGCAGTGACTGGACTTTGGATTATTTTGATGTTTGTTGTGTTTCCATTGATTGTTCACGATGCCTATTTTGATTTATTGGAGACAAAATTTAAAACATTTGTTGTTCTGACTACGGCAATGTTTTGTGTCATTGTATTTTGGGGTATTGCCAGTGGAAGGGCAGGAAATTATATTGGAAAAATTAAGGAAAAAGGATTTAAAAATTGGTTTTTATCTACTTTTGATATTACAGATCGATGCATGATGGTTTTTATTGGTATCGCAGGAATTTCAACATTGACAGCCTATCCCTATATTAAAGAGGCCTTCTTTGGAAACTTGGGAAGAAGTACAGGTTTTGAGCTGTTATTGATGTATGCAATGGCCTTTTTTATTGTGTCAAGATATTTAAATGTTCAAAAGTACTATTTTAAGATCTTTTTAGTTGTGGGAGATTTGATTTGTCTCTTTGGTATGACCGATTATCTAAATATGGATATTATGAAATTTAAGAAGAGAATGATGGCGGGCGAGATTTCTATGTTTGCTTCCACCATCGGAAATATCAATACCTACACGACCTATGTTGCCTATGTCGTTGCACTGGCTGGCGTATTGTTTATCCTCACTCGCATCAATTCTGAGGAGGGAAAAGAGGGAGAGAGCATTGGCAATGTCATCTTTTATTATATCAGTATGGTCATTGGGTTTATTGCTCTTGCTATGGGAAATTCTGACAATGGATATTTGACCTTGCTTGCTTTCTTTGGCTTTGTGCCATTTGTGGCTTTTAAGACAAGAAGAGGAATTCGCCGATACATTCTTACTTTGGCGACCTATTTTACAGGCATTGAGGTGATTAATTGGATCAACAAGGCAAATCCAACCAAAGTTCTTGGCATCAATGGTCTCTACAATGTCATTGCAAACTTTAAGTTTTTAATTCCGTTGACTTTAATTTTGTGGGTGATCGGTATTATTTTGTGTGTGATGGATTACAAGAAAAATCGTCAGGATGAAAATGCCAAGGCAATAGCAACAAAGATTTGGCTGGTCATTGTGGTTATTGTGGCCATTTTGGGCGTAGCGGTGGTGATTTATGCCAATGCCAATCCAGAAAAAGCGGCAGTTTTTGGCGGATTGAGGGACTACTTAGTATTTAGTGATTCTTGGGGAACATTCCGTGGCTATGTTTGGAGAATGTGCCTTGAGGAATATGCAAAATACCCAATTCTTCACAAAATCTTTGGTACGGGTCCAGATACCTTTGTCATCTATGCATTAAAGTATAGAGCCGAGGATATGATTGCCATCACAGGACAAAAATTTGATTCTGTACACAATGAGTACTTACAATATTTGACCACCATTGGCCCGATTGCATTGATTGCCTATATTGGGATTTTAGTGACTACAATAAAAAAGGGAATTTCTTTTATCAATGAGATGAAGAATCAAGCAGTGGCTTCCTATATTGTGGCATCTGCATTTTTAGTTTTGTGCTATGCTGTACAGGCGACAGTCAATATCAATCTTCCTATCAGCACACCAGTGATGTGGATTTTTATGATGATGATCGCGGCAGCAAATAGAGAAAAGAAAGTTATGGAATAGAGGGAGGGCTTTGCCCTCCCCTTTATATTGTAGGAAAGTTGCGTGTTTTGGAAAGTATAGTATAATTAATGGCATTATGTTAGTTTTAAGACCGAGTATATAGTATAGATCGGGAGACAAATAATAGATGAAGAACAATGAGCGTTATAAAAGATTAATAAAGACATGTGCAGCAGTCATAATTGTAGCAGTAGAAGTACTGCTCTATTGGTGTGTCTGGACGGGATATTATAATCGTATTATTGAAATCCCATTTTGGAGAAGAGGTAATTGGCTTATTGTTGGATTGTATGGTGCGATTCTTTTATTTTTTTTAAATACCTATGGAGGGTTGCGGATTGGCTACTTGCGCCATGGAAATTTGATTTATTCACAAATGCTTTCCATTGTTCTAGTGAATATTTTTGCTTATTTGGAGCTTGTGCTTATTGATAAAAAGCTCTATGCACCATGGCTATTTCTGCTTTTGACAGCAGTCGATTTTATTGTTGTTGTCGCCTGGGTATTTATTTTTCAGGCTGTCTATGCAACACTATTTCCACCGAGGTCATTATTGGTCGTCTATGGGGATAAGCCTGTATTTTCTATATGGAAAAAGTTCAATTCTAGAGATGATAAGTATGTAATTTCTGGGGCCATTAGTCTCAATCGAGGGATTGACCATATTCTCCATGAGGCAGGAAAATATGGAGGGGTAATTGTTGGAGATATCCCTTCTCATGAAAGAAACATTATTATCAAAGGTTGTTATGATCAAGGAATTCGAGCCTATGCTGTGCCAAAACTTAGTGATATATTGATGCGGAGTGCCACAGAACTCAATCTATTTGATACACAATTATTGCTCTCAAAAAATGAGGGACCACAGATTGATCAGCTATTTATTAAGCGGGTTCTGGATATTATCATTGCAAGCATGATGTTGATTTTTACATTGCCTATTTTTGTTTTGGCAGCAATCGCCATTTACACAACAGACAGAGGTCCAATATTTTTTCGACAGAAGCGATTGACTGTCAATGGAAAAGAATTTGATATTCTAAAATTTAGGAGCATGGTTGTGGATGCGGAAAAGGATGGTGTGGCAAGGTTAGCAGGACAAAAGGATCATAGGATTACAAAAGTAGGGAAGGTTCTTCGCAGCACACGCCTTGACGAATTGCCACAGCTTTTGAATATTTTGAGGGGAGAAATGAGCATGGTTGGACCTCGGCCAGAGCGACCAGAAATTGCGGCAGAATACAAGAAAGAAATTCCAGAGTTTGATTTTCGCTTAAATGAAGGCTGGATTGACTGGATATGCACAGGTCTATGGAAAGTATAATACGACACCCTATGATAAGTTGAAGCTTGATTTGACCTATATTCGAAATTATAGTATGTGGTTAGACTTGAAATTAATGATTTTGACACCAAAAATTCTCTTTATCAAGGAATCTACAGAAGGGATTGAGGATGATGCTCTCAATGCTTTGATTCATACAGAAAATTTGAAGGAAGAGATTTATGGCAAGGTGCAGAATTTGGAAGAGAAGATAGGGAGAGGTTAATGAAAATACTAACTATAGTAATTCCAATGTATAATGTGCAAGAATATATTGAACAATGTCTTCAATCCTTTGTTATTCCGGAAATTATGAATAAGATTGAGGTATTGGTGATCGATGATGGATCAAAGGACAATTCAGCAAATATTGCAAAAAGATATGAAGAGATCTATCCAGAAGCTTATCGAGTGATTCATAAGGAGAATGGTGGTCATGGATCAACAATTAATATAGGAATTAGTGAGGCAATGGGAAACTATATTAAGGTTGTGGATGGTGATGACTGGGTAGAACAACAAGGATTTAGAGATTTAGTGTGTTACTTAGAAAGTACAACAGTGGATCTTGTGATGAGTCAGTATTGTTGGGTGGATCATAAAACAATGAAAAAATCGTGGGAGGTAGATAGACTTTGCAAAAGGGCAGAGTTTGAAAAGGTTTATCTTTCGGAAGATATTCTGGCAGATTCGTTTTTAAAGATGCATGCAATGACCTTTAAGACAAGTATACTCAAGAATATGCCGGAACGATTGGATGAGCATTGTTTTTATGTGGACACAGAATATATGATTTTTCCATTACCCTATGTCAATACAGTGAGTTTTGTTGACGCAAATGTCTATATGTATCGCATAGGAATGGATACACAGAGCATGAATCTTTTAAATATGCAAAAAAGATGTGATCAGCATGAGAAAGTGCTACAAAGGTTATTGATTTATTGCAGTGCACACAGGGGAAATATCAATGAGCGGGCAATGATTGCAGCTGTAGCAAGAGTGGTAACTAGTCAATATAAAATATATTTGAGTTTTGGTCACAGTCGAAAAAAAGCTATGATACAGATGGACCTTATGCTAAAGCACAATTATAAAAAGATTTACGATGCAGTGCAAAATCAAGCAGTGTGTTGGATACGTAGGAGTAGATATTGTTTATTTGATGTGGCAGCATTTGCTGTAAGAAGGAGTATAAAGTAGTGAAAATACAGTCAATTCTTTATCCAATGGGAGAAATCTGTACAGAGCAGTCAATGTACTACAGAGATGTTGGAGAGTGTCGTATATTTAATACTTATTTTAATCTTTTTTCAGTGGCAAAGTGGAAAAAATATACAGATATCACTCAAATTAAGTTAGTATTTGAAGCTAGAGGTGTCCGAGAAGTCTGCATATATGATCTTCATGGAATTGTCTATAGGAAGCGAATTGTAGAGAAATCAACAAAGGGGAGAGATTTTACTTAATCTTACAGATTTATATGAGATCGCTTGGGTGAGTATTGTAAAGGAACGAGGGATAGAGCCCTATTTTCAAGCTAGTTTTCAAAGTGTCGAAGAACCTAAAAGAAATATAAAAATTTGTCTCGATATTTGTACTTATCACAGGGAAGCATTTTTGGAGAAAAATCTCTATACTCTTGAAGAAGAAATTTTTTCAGATGAAGAGAATGAGGATCATTTTAAGGTCTATGTTGTTGACAATGCCAATTCTTTGCAAATAAGAGAAAGAGGATGGTTAAGCGTATTTGCGAATAAGAATCTTGGAGGAAGTGGGGGATTTACAAGGGGAATTATTGAGGCACAGAGAAATAGGGAAGCAGAAGGATTTACCCATGTACTTCTTATGGATGACGATATTGTTCTTGAACCTGATGCATTGATTCGTTCCTATGGAATTTTATCTTATTTAAAAGAGGAATATAAAGATATTTCTATTGCTGGAGCAATGCTTAGAGAAGATTATCGATATATAGAAAATGCAGCAGGTGAACGATGGTACAATGGGAAATTAATCAATCCAAAGCAAGGACTTGATCTGCGGGATTTTCGGCAGTGTATTCGCAATGAAGTTGAGGAAAATGTAAATTATGCAGGGTGGTGGTATTGTTGTATTTCCTTGGAGGTAGCCACTAAGGAGAATCTTCCACTGCCTATGTTTATTCATCTTGATGATGTGGAATATGGATTGAGAAATTGCCAATATGGTTTTATTTATCTCAATGGTATTTGTGTTTGGCATGGTGTGGGTGAACATAAAAAAACGTCAATTTATGAGTACTATGAACTTCGAAATAATCTGCTATTGCGTGCTATACATAGAGATGGTGCGAGTAAGAGAAAGCTACAAAAAGTAGTGATAAAGAGAATGATTCATTCAGTACTATATTATCGCTATCAAGATGTAAAGCTAAATTACATGGCAGTGAAAGATTTTTGCAGAGGAATAGAAGCCTTAGCACAACAGGATGGGGAGCGCTTACATCAGATGGTACTAGAGATGGGGTATCATTCTTTGCCAGTAGAATGTTGCACTAACAATAGAAAACTAATTCAATATGTTCAACATTTCCCTAAAGTTACAAATGAATATCAATTGTATCAAAAGTGGAACACAAAGTTTGGATTGCGAGAAAAATTGACTTTCAATGGGTGGATAATTCCATCTAGGAGTGGTATAATTTCAGCGTTACCGTTTGGGGTGGCAGCAAATCGGTTGTACCGTGTAAAAAAAGTATTCTTTTTTGATCCAGAGACTAAAAAGGGATTTATCACAAGAAAGAGTTATCTAGGCCTATTCAAAAGTTTAATGTATATGATCAGAGCCGTTTTACAGCTTGAGCAAAGTCAAAAGGTTATAGATGAGTATTGTAGTCGTAAAGCGATATTGACCAGCGAGAAATTTTGGAAAAGATATCTAGGAGAAGAAGAATGTCAAAGTTAATAAGGCGATTAAGCATATTTCGCAATTATCAGCCACTACTTAGCCAATTGGTCACAAAGGATATTAAGTTAAAATATCGAAGAAGTTTTTTTGGGATATTTTTGGAGCATTTTAAATCCATTGTTAATTATGATCATTATGGTTATTGTATTTTCAAATATGTTTCGTTTTGATATTAAGAATTATCCGGTGTATTTGATTATCGGTCAGACAATATTTGGTTTTGTTAATGAATCTACGAATCAAGCAATGTTTTCAATTGTTGGTAATGCTCCACTCTTGAAAAAGACCTATGTTCCTAAATACATTTTTACTTTTTCCAAAGTTACTAGTTGTTTAGTGAACACAGCATTTTCTTTAGGAGCAATGTTAATTGTATTTATTGTTTGCAGAATACAATTTACAGTCTATATGATGTATATTCCGATTGTATTATTTCAAGTATATATTTTTTGTATTGGATTAGGACTATTCTTAGCTCAGGCGACGGTGTTTTTTCGAGATATTCAATATATTTATGCTGCGTTTATGACAGTGTGGATGTATTTGACACCTATTTTTTATCCAATGGAGCAACTGCCAGCGGGCCTGCAAACTATGATTAAGACCTTTAATCCATTGTATTCTTATGTTGCACAGTTTCGAATTTTAGTATTAGAGATGAGATTGCCAAGCTTAGGCATGATTCTTCAGGGCTTTACGATTGCAGTGATTGCTATGATATTGGGGAGCTGGTGCTTTACGAAGACACAGGATAAGTTTATTCTCTATATTTAATGAAGGAGAAAACACTAGTGGATGATTACATAATTGAAGTAGAAAATGCTACGATACGATTTAACATGGCTTCGGAGCGAATTGATAATCTGAAGGAATACTTTATTAAGTTAATAAAGAGAGAGTTGATGTTTAAGGAGTTTTTGGCTCTCAAGGATGTCAATTTAAAAATTCGAAGAGGTGAGGCCTGGGGAATTATTGGGACGAATGGATCAGGAAAATCCACATTATTAAAGATGATTTGTGGAATCTTAAAGCCATATAAAGGGACAGTAAAAATTAATGGAACTATTGCCCCGTTGATTGAGCTAGGAGCAGGATTTGACGGCGATTTGACAGCCAGAGAGAATATATTTTTAAATGGTGCAGTGCTTGGCTATGATAGTCATTTTATGGAGGATCATTTTAAGGATATTGTAGATTTCGCAGAGCTGTGGGATTTTTTGGATATGCCAATTAAAAATTATTCTTCAGGTATGGCGGCGAGGTTGGGATTTGCTATTGCCACAGTTGTTCGGCCGGATATTTTAATTTGTGATGAAGTACTGGCTGTTGGAGATTATGCATTTCAACAAAAATGTGAGCGGCGAATGAATGATATGAGAAAGCAAGGAACAACGCTTTTATTTGTGTCTCATTCGATTGATTCAGTTAAAGAGGTTTGTGACCACGCCTTGTGGCTGCGAAAAGGTGTAGAGGTTCAGTCTGGACTTGTAAATGAAGTTTGTGATGCCTATATGGAATCATTAGAAAAGTAAAGGTGAAAATAGGAGGATTGGGAATGCGATTTAAATTACAGGATATTCTTTGGCCAAAGGCGGGATTGTGTGGAGAAAAACTTTTGTATTATCGATTGGGAAAAAATCCTGTACATGATGTATGGACATTAGAGCATGCAGATAAGAGTGCAGATACAGGAGTAAGAAAGCTCGGAGATTGTGGTCTTCTCTTTAAAGAGGATGGTGTAGCATCTTTTGATACCTATTTTAATGGCTTTTCAATTGAAAAATGGAAGAAGTACACTATACTTGATCAACTATTTTTAGATTTAAAAATCAAGGGAAAGTTTCGAGTTACATTATATTCTAAGCAAAAATTGGTGGATGATTTGCTTGAAAAACCAATTTTTGAGACAATCATTGAGGCAAAGAATGACGAAGTAAGAACAATTTTATTTCCAGAAGCCTATACTGTGGGTATGCTCTGCTTTGAACTTACGGCCTTAGAGGATGGTTCATGTTTTTATGGTGGCGAATTTTATACAGAAGTTGAAGAAGAAAAGATTCGCAATGTTAAGATTGCTATTGGTATCTGTACTTTTAAGAGAGAGGCGTATGTCACAAAAAATATTGGCATCTTAAATGAGCATATTATTGAAAATCAGAATTCAGATTTGAATGGACATCTTGAAGTTTTTGTCTCAGATAATGGGCAGACCTTAGACATTGATCAGTTGTCTTCGGAGAAAATTCACATTGTAAAGAATAAAAATACTGGTGGAGCTGGTGGATTTACAAGATGTATGATTGAGGCAAGTCGTGCTAATGAGAAGGGAATGGGGATTACCCATATGCTCTTGATGGATGATGACATTGTGATCGATCCAGAGTCTATTGTGAAAACATACAAAATTTTATCTTTGCTAAAGGAAGAGTATAAGGATTCCTTTATTGGTGGAGCAATGCTTCGCATCGACAAACAATATTCTCAAGTGGAATCAGGAGCTGTTTGGAATGCGGGAAGACTTGAGCCACTAAAGATGGGACTTGATATGCGAATGCTAATGGATTGCATTTACAATGAGTGGGAGGAGTACAGAGAGTATAATGCTTGGTGGTATTGCTGTTTTCCAATGGACATTGTAAGATCAGATAATCTTCCTATGCCAATTTTTATTCGAGGTGATGACTTAGAGTATGGTCTTAGAAATATGAAGAATTTAATTTTGATGAATGGAATTTGTGTATGGCACGAGCCATTTGAAAATAAATATTCTTCATTCCTTGAGTACTATATTATCCGAAATAAATTGATTGACAATTCTATGCACTGTCCTTGGTATGGAAAAAATGATTTAAAGAAGGATATGTTTAAAGCAATCACAAGAGAGATTGTATATTACCGCTATAAAAATGTTGATTTAATTCTTCGTGGCGTGGCTGATTTCTTAAAGGGTGTGGATTGGCTGTTAAAGTCAGATGGTGAAAAGCTTCATAAGGAGATTATGGCGGCAGGGTATAAGGCTGAGCCGTTGGAAAATTTAGATGTTCCATTTTCCTATCCAGAGTATGACAAGGAAAGACATAAAAAGAGTTCACCAATAAATAAGTTAAAGAGGATATTGACACTCAATGGTTATCTTTTAAGAACAAGGGGAAATGTAGTTACTTCGATGTCTTCTATCCGCCCGATTAATGCCTATAGAGCAAAAAAGATTCTACAATATGATGTGACATCAAAAAAAGCCTTTGTTACAGAGAAGGACAATAAAAAGTTATTAGAGTGCTATGCAAAGATGAATTATATGTTCAGAGAAATTGATAAGCGCTATGATACAGCAAAAAAGAGTTATCAAAGTCGATGCAAGGAAGTGCAGAATATTGAATTCTGGGAAAGGTACCTAGGATTGTAATATGAACAAGAAAAAAATTGGCTTTTTTGATAGGTGCAATAAGTATGGCTTATTTATTTATACCGCTATTGCATTATTGAGTATAGCATTTATTATTCTGGCATTTGCAAAATATTTTTTGCATTCTGACTGTGCAGGACTTTTATTTTGGGCAGAAGAGAGTTTTAAGCAGGGGAGATTGTATCCAAAAAACTTTCATTATACGACTGTAGTATTTGGACCGTTTTATAATTTTTTTCTCATTTTTGCCATAGTTCTTTACAAAGAATGAATATTTAATTCATTCTTCAGGAAGTGTTATGGCCGTAGTTGTTCTGGTTTTAGGATTTTTTATCTTAGAATGGGACAATAAAAAGAAAGCTTGTATAGAGAGCATTTTGTTTTTAATTCCCTTTGGTGGAATTTACAATGATATGCTATTTTATCAGAGTGCATATGTATATAATATTTGGGCAATTACGATTTATTTAATTTGTTTTAAGACATTGCTCAATATGGAAGGAAAGACAGTTTCATCTAGGAGAAAGGGAATTGTTTATGCACTGTATCTCTTTATATTTATTTGGATCTGTGCATCGGGACTTTCTAATGTACTACAGATTATAATTCCTTCATTTTTTGCTATTTTTGTCTTGTTCTTTTTACGTAAAGAATGGGATTTTAAGGCGTGGTTAAAAGAAAAGTATCTAATAAAACTCATTATATGGACTTTTATTGGTACCATTGTAGGGCTTATTGGATACAAGGTGATATGTGCAATCACTGGTTTTAATAATGTGATGTTTAATATAGGAATCTTAGATCCTGTAGAAATCTCAAATCATTTTTTTATTGTATTCGGAAAGATGTGGCAATTGTTGGGTGTTGAAGCTACTACTAAATTATTTGATTTAGTGTCAATTAGCAATTGTATTGTGATGGTGTTTGCTGTCATTATTAACTTTGTTATTCCAATAGTTATGATGAAAAGATTAAAAGAGATAGAGAGTCCCTACATTCAATATCTAGTTGTTTTTACACAGACAAGTAATGTCCTGACAATGTTTATGATGATTTTTTGTGGATATGCTGAAGCAAGGTACTTAATTCCAATGTATATGATGAACATTATTTTATGTGCAGCTTATATTTATGAATTTCATTTTCAGGAGTATAAGCCATGGAAAAACATTGTACTTGCTGGAATTTTAATTACATCATTCACATTAAATGCAAAGTATTATTTTGCTATGGATTATCATAAGTTTTTGAATGGCAACACGATGAAAACCTTGTTTCATCCGCACACAGAGGATAAGGTTGTAAAGAAGGTGTTTGAAGAATTAGAGCATCGAGATGTACATTATGGCTTTGCACCATTTTGGAGATCGTTTAGTTATATGATGGCGTCGAATAGTAAAATAGGCTTTGCAGCTTATGATGCGACAAAACCTACAGTGCCATACTATTTTGATAAAAATGACATTTCAAATGTGCAATATTATGGTGTATCATCGGATTTGTATAAGCCAGAGTTACATACAGGAAAGTGTTTTGTTATGATTGAGCCGGGAAAGCAGCTTGCAGATGCTTATTATCAGTTGGCCATTGATAGCTTTGAAGTTGAGGGAATGAAATTTTTGATTTTTGATCATAATATCTACGAGTATCCATTATTGAGAGCAGCAGATGGCACTGAAAATTTGGTGATTCAATAGAGAGATGTTGGAGGGAGAAGAAGATGATTAATTTTAATGTACCACCATTCGTGGGTCCAGAGTTAGATGCAGTAAAGAAGGCAATTGAAAACCATAAGATTTGTGGTGATGGAGAATTTACTAAAAAGTGTAATGCGTGGTTGGAGGAAAGAACTTCTTCTTCAAAAGTATTGTTGACAACTTCTTGCACGCATGCGACAGAAATGGCTGCTTTGCTTGGCAATATTCAGCCAGGGGACGAAGTGATTATGCCTTCCTATACTTTGTATCGACAGCAGATGCCTTTGTACTTCGTGGAGCTAAGGTAGTATTTGTGGATATTCGTCCAGATACTATGAATATGGATGAAAATCTCATTGAGGATGCTATTACAGAAAAGACAAGAGCGATTGTTCCGGTGCACTATGCTGGTGTAGCATGTGAGATGGACAAAATTATGGAGATTGCAAAGAAGTATCATTTGCTTGTCATCGAAGATGCCGCACAGGGAATTATGAGCACATATAAAGGAAAGGCACTTGGTGCTATTGGTGATTATGGATGTTTTAGTTTCCATGAAACAAAGAATTATTCTATGGGAGAGGGTGGAGCACTTCTTATCAGAGACCCAGAAAATATAGAAAGAGCAGAGATTATACGAGAAAAGGGAACAAACAGAAGTAAGTTTTTCCGTGGACAGATTGATAAATATACTTGGGTAGATGCAGGATCTTCCTATCTTCCGAGTGAGATGAATGCAGCCTATTTGTATGCAGAACTTGAGGTGGCTGATGAAATTAATCAAAATCGAATGGACAGTTGGAATAGATACTACAAAGGACTTAAGGAGTTAGAGGATGCTGGAAAGATAAATCTTCCAGTTATTCCAGAGAATTGTGTACACAATGCACATATGTTTTACTTTAAGGCTAAAGATTTGGCAGAAAGAACAGCATTTATTTCATTTATGCGTGAAAATGAGATTGGTTGTGTATTCCATTATATTCCATTGCATTCTGCACCAGCTGGAAAAAAGTTTGGAAGATTTCATGGAGAAGATCGCTACACGACAAAAGAGAGCGAACGATTAGTGCGTTTACCAATGTATTATAATTTGAAACTTGAGGATCAGCAAAAGGTGATTGATAAAATAAAGGAGTTCTATCGCTAATGAAGGGAATTATACTTGCAGGTGGAGCAGGAACAAGATTGTATCCACTTACTTTAGTAACATCCAAACAGTTATTGCCAGTTTATGATAAGCCAATGATTTATTATCCACTATCTACATTGATGTTGGCAGGAATAAAAGATATTTTGATTATTTCTACACCAGAAGATACACCACGATTTAAAGAACTATTACAAGATGGGTCACAATTTGGTATTCATTTGTCCTATGCAGTACAACCTACACCTGATGGACTTGCTCAAGCCTTTATTATTGGTGAGGAATTTATTGGAGATGATTGCTGTGCGATGGTGCTTGGAGATAATATCTTTTATGGAAATGGATTTGCCTCAATATTACAGCAGGCTGCAAAGGGAGCTAAGGAGGGAAGTGCGACAGTTTTCGGCTATTATGTAGAGGATCCAGAAAGATTTGGCATTGTTGAATTTGATTCAAGTGGTAAAGTGGTTTCACTTGAAGAAAAGCCAGAGGAGCCAAAGAGCAATTATGCAATTACGGGAGTTTATTTCTATCCAAAGGGAGTGGCAAAGAAGGCGAAGCAAGTAAAGCCCTCAGCTAGAGGTGAACTTGAGATTACAACACTAAATTCAATGTATCTTGATGAAGAGACATTAAAGGTTCAATTACTTGGAAGAGGCTTTGCATGGTTGGATACAGGAACAATGGAAAGTCTTTTAGAAGCTTCAGAGTTTGTCAGTATGGTGGAGCAACGCCAAGGAATTATGATTTCAGCTCCTGAGGAGATTGCTTATCGCCATGGTTGGATTAGTCGTGAAGAATTAGAGATTGCTGCAAGGCGATATGGAAAATCACCATATGGAAAGTATTTGCAAAAAGTTGCTGATGGTAAAGTTTTAAGTTCTAGTATGAGGGGAGAATAGATAGTTGCAAAAATTAAAAGTGTTTGTGCAGCTACATATATTACTCTTTATCTATTCTCTAGGTGCGGTTTGCTCAAAAATTGCAGGAACACAAAGTTTTTTATCGGTAAAGTTTATTATTTTTTATGGCTTGGTTCTTATCGATTTGTTTGCCTATGCATTATTTTGGCAACAAATTTTGAAAAAGTTGCCATTAGTCACAGCTTATGCAAATAAAGCCATCACAGTTGTTTGGGGATTGTTATGGGGAATGTTAGTTTTTAAAGAAAAGATTACGGTATTTAATGTAGTTGGGGCATTGGTTATTATTTTTGGAATATATATGGTGGTGGCAGCAGATGAACATTGATATTCGATATATAGGGTTATTTTTATTTTCAGTATTCATCTCTTCGGTATCACAGGTGATTTTAAAAAAGAGTGCCAATCGAACATATGCAAGTAAATTACAGGAGTATTTAAATATTCCTGTAATGCTTGCGTATGCTTTGTTTTTTGGCTCGTCACTGTTAACGGTACTTGCGTATAAGTTTGTGCCGCTGTCAATGGGACCAATATTGGAAGCAAGTGGATATGTATATGTTGCAGTATTGGGAGCTCTATTTTTAAATGAAAAATTGAGCACAAAAAAAGTAATAGGTATGGCGGCAATTATTTTAGGAATTGTTCTCTTTAACATATAAATTTATAGGGAATAGAGAGGAGAAGGAAAAATGAAAATTTCATTTGTTATTCCTTGTTATCGTTCTCAGAAAACTTTGGCAGGTGTTATTCATGAAGTTCAGGAAACGATGGCTACTCTTAATGGGTATACATATGAGATCATCTTAGTAAATGATGCGTCACCAGATGACACATTTAGTGAGATTAGAAGATTGTGCAAGGAAAATGATAATATTATTGGCATTGATATGGCAAGAATTTTGGTCAACATTCTGCATTGATGGCTGGATTTCATGAGGTTAGTGGTGAAGTTGTCGTTTGCCTTGATGATGATGGACAGACACCGGCAAATGAAGTTGGAAAGTTGCTAGATAAGATTAATGAAGGATATGATGTGGTGTATGCAGAGTATTCCAACAAAAAGCATTCAAAGTTTAGAAATTTGGGTAGTCATCTCAACAGTGTTATGACAGAGCATCTTTTGGAAAAGCCTAAAGACTTATATATATCAAGTTATTTTGCAGCACGGAAATTTATTATTGATGAGATCTTAAGATATGACAATGCATATCCGTATGTTACAGGATTAGTACTTAGAACCACAAGAAAAATATGTAATGTAGAGGTAAGACATCGAGAGAGGGAAGTTGGGGAGTCGGGTTATTCGTTAAGTAAGCTATTGGGGCTTTGGCTCAATGGGTTTACCTCTTTTTCTGTGAAACCATTGCGTTTAGCAACATTTAGTGGATTGTTTGCAGCATTTTTAGGTCTTTTATTTATTATTGTCACAGTAATTCGAAGACTAGTTGATCAAAGTATTCCTATTGGATGGAGTTCGACAATTTCGATTATTTTATTAATGGGCGGAATGATTTTGTTTGTTTTAGGAATTATTGGTGAATATATTGGACGTATTTACATCTGTATCAATCATTCTCCACAATATGTAATTCGTGAGAAGATTAAACATTAGGAAGAGGGTGGGGAATATGGAAAAAATTGAGCAACCATGGGAGAAGAAAAATCTAGGTGTCCACAGTGTTGAATTTCGTTTTGATGGAACAGAAAGCATAGAGAAAATAGGAAGAGAGATTCTGGGAGAGATAAATTTTGATTACCAATTGTGCAGGGTGCCTGTTGGACGAATGGATATTGTGTATCTTCTACAAGATCATGGTTTTCGATTTGCAGAGACAAGTTTTGAGTTATCTGCAGATTTAAAAAATCTTGCTTTGCCAAAGGCATATGAAAGATATGAAGAGTATATTTGCTATCGTAAAATTGAAGATGGGAAAGAAGAGAAGGTATATGAGGCAATCCGTCAGGGAATATTTGACACGGATAAGGTGTATTTAGATCCTTTTTTTAAAAAAGAACAATCAGGCATTCGTTTTGCTAATTGGTGCCAACAGGAAATTGAGTCGGGAAAATCTACTTGCTATATTGTAGAAAATAATGGTATGGAGATTGGATTCTTTCTCTTAAAAGAAATTTCGAATAAAGTTTCTGATTCATTACTGGCAGGATTGTATGATGCTAAAAAGAGTCTTGGACTTGGATTTTCTGTTTTGTATTATCCAATGCTAAAGGCAAAGGAAGATGGAAAGAAGAGAATTATTGCAGCAGTATCTTCTAATAATCCAGCATCCTTAAGAATGCATTTGGAGTTGGGATATAAAGTTAAAAATATGAGTTATGTATTGGTTAAGCATATTAAAAAGGAATAAGAAGTTTTTGGGGGAAGATAATGGCAATCACAAGTACCATTTTTCTATTTGTGTTCTTACCAGTTGCTTTAGGAATTTTCTACATTGCAGATGATAGGGCTAAAGAATATATTTTAGTGGCATTGAGTTTATTTTTTTATGCTGTTGGGTCCTTAAAATATTTTGAATTATTTGTAGTAGCTGTATGCATTACTGTAGTGTTAGGAAGAATGATTGCAAGAGCAAAAGAGAAGAAATTGAAAAAGGTTCTAGTTACAGTAGGAGTACTGGTTAATCTTTCGATTTTAATCTATTATAAGTATATGGATTTTGCAATTTCTACAATTAATGATTTAACTGGCTCTACATTAGCACTAAGAAATTTAGCTTTACCATTAGGAATTTCTTTTTTTACATTTAAAGCAATTTCTTATTTATGTGATGTATATAGTGAAAAGGTGAAATTAGATCATGAACCAGTGAGAGATGTACTGTATCTATCGTTTTTCGGACAAGTTCTATCTGGACCATTAGCAAGGTTTGGAGATTTCAAGAATACTTTTATAGGGACTGAAGAAAAGAATCACCTATTTAGTGATGGAGTGTTTCGCTTTTTAATTGGATTTAATAAAAAAAGTTTTATTAGCAAATGTATTAGCTAATATTACAAATGAAGTTTATTCTACAGATTTTTTATTATTTACACCAGCTTTTGCATGGTTAGGGGCTATTTGCTATTCATTACAACTTTTTTTTGATTTTGCAGGATATTCTGATATGGCGATTGGACTCTCAGAAATGTTTGGCTATCATTGTATGGAAAATTTTAATTATCCATATATGACAGAATCTGTAGCAAAGTTTTGGAGGAGATGGCATATTTCATTGAGCCAGTGGTTTAGAGACTATATTTATATTCCATTAGGCGGATCTCGAACAAAGAGCAAAGGTCGAGTGTATATTAATATGTTGGCTGTATGGTTAGCAACAGGGATATGGCATGGAGCAGCATGGAATTTTGTTGTTTGGGGATTAGGATTTTTCATTTTAATTGCATTTGAGAAAGTGACAGGTTTTCCAGATACTTTTAAATCAAAGGGAATGAAGATTGCATATCGCATTTTTACCTTGTTCTTTATCAATTTCGAATGGGTAAAATTTAGGGCAAAAGATTTAAAGACAGCTGTAATTTATATACAAAATATGTTTATGTTCCAAAAACATACGATTTCTGACTTAAGAACTATGTTTATAATTAAAGATTACTTTTGGATTATTTTATTTGCTATTGTATTATCATTCCCAGTAGTGCCAAATTTGAGAAAAAGGTTTGAGGGAAAAGAGGAACTTTGTAGGATTTATGATGCAGTTATTGGAATTTTAGTCATTGTGTTATTTATATGGGCGATTACATTTGCAGTTGTTGGACAAAATAATCCGTTTGCTTATGCAAATTTCTAGGAGAAAGATAATGGAAAAATGGAATACAAAAAAGGCCATGTCTAGTCTATTTGTACTTGGACTGGGGATAGCATTTATTCGTTCAGGTGGCTATACTACAATACAAAAAATTGCAGATGCAGCTGTTCACAAGGATGTCAATATTAATGCTATAGATTCTGATTTTACAAGCAATTTGTGGATACAGCATGAACTTATTGATATTAATGGAATTATGGAAAAGTTAATGGGAATGCGTGGATATTATAGCAACATGGGTATGTATGTTGCAAAAGGAAACTACATTGTTTCTTCATCTCCGGAAACTTCTACAGATTATGAATATAATCAAATAAGTGCGTTAGCTGATTTTTTGAAAGAGCATGATATTCATTTGCTTTATGTTAATGAGCCAACAAAGTATGTGGATGATAATTTCTTTAAGGAAAATTTTGGTGTTGATTCTTTTAGCAATCGGAATATGGACAAATTTCTTGGAAGAATTAGAGAAAAAGGCATACCGACGATTGACTTGAGAGAAAATATTAGAGAAGAAGGATTGAATATCAAAGATTTCTTTTATAGAACAGATCATCATTGGACTACAAAGGCAACGCTATGGGCAGTGAAAATTATAGCGGATGGTCTTAATAAATATTGTGGCTATTCTATTGACACTTCTATATATAATGTAGATAATTATGACATGGTTGAGTATAAAAAGGCTTGGTTGGGAGAACAAGGGAGAAAAGTTTCTGGAGCATATGTTGGACTAGATGATTTTACAGAAATTAAACCAAAGTTTGAGACAAGTTATACTTTTAAATTTCCAGATGGAAATAAAGATGGAACATTTGATATGTTTGTAAATGAAGATTTATATGATAAAAAATCGAATGTTTACTCGGTAGGAAGTTGGCATTATTCTTATAATCGTCTTAATTGTATTAATCATAATGTTAATTATGGAAAGGTTTTGCTCCTTGGAGATTCCTACGAACAGACGACAGAGCCCTTTTTATCTTTAGGGATAAAGGAAGTCGATAGTCTAGTTATGCGTGAAGTTGATGACTCATTTGATTTGAAGCAGTATATATTAGATAATCATTATGATACTGTAATTATTGCTTATGCACAATTCATGGTGGGGGCACATGATGATTCAACATCCGCAAATTATAAGATGTTTTCTTTTGATAAAAGCATTCAATAGGCAGAAAGGAAGGAATTATGTATTCGTTTAATGAACTGAGAAAAGCAGCGAAGCAGGTTGTGGAAGGTAAAGAAGTGAGAGTGGCCATCCTTGGAAATTGTGCGACACAGTTTTTTGCAAAGTCACTTCTAGGTTATGCGAAGCTTTCAGGAATTAATGCCAATGTGTTTGATGCAGATTATAATCAAATTGAGGCACAACTTTTAGATGTGGATTCAGAATTATATCATTTTTCACCTGATACAATCGTATTGTGGCTGGCAACAGAGAAATTGTATGAAGAGTTCTTAGATATGCCATTGTCAAATAGGGCACATTTTGCTGATATTTACATTGAAAAAATTAGAGGATATTGGGAACTTATTGAGAAAAATTCAAAGGCCAAAGTTATCCAAATGAATTTTACTGAGATTGACGACAAGGTTTTGGGAGAATATTCAGCAAAAGTGGACATTAGCTTTATTTATCAGATAAGAAAGTTGAATTTTTTACTGGAAGAGGCTATGAAAAGTGATGCAAATGTTTATCCTGTAGACTTGTTGGCAATACAAATTCGGATTGGAGCAAAGAATTTCTTTGATGCACCGATGTATTATAGTGCAAAATTGAGTGCTTCGATGAATGCACTGCCTTATATTACAAAGGCAGTTGTTGACGTGCAGAAGTCTATTCTTGGAAAAATAAAGAAGTGTATTATTCTTGATTTAGACAATACTCTTTGGGGCGGTGTCATTGGAGATGATGGAATTGGCGGAATTGAAATTGGTGAATTGGGCAAAGGGCATGTGTTCACGAATTTTCAGCGTTGGTTAAAGCAATTAAAAGAAGCAGGAATTATTTGGCAGTATGTAGTAAGAACACAGAGTCTATAGCAAAAGAGCCATTTGAAAAAAATGAAGAGATGGTTTTGCATTTAGATGATATTTCTGTGTTTGTTGCAAACTGGGAGGACAAGGCAACCAATATTAAGTTGATTCAGGAGACTTTGAATATTGGTATGGATTCTATTGTATTTGTGGATGATAATCCATTTGAGAGAAATCTAGTTCGCCAAATGATTAAGGATATTGAGGTGCCAGAGTTACCAGAAGATCCAGCACTTTATTTAGGCTATCTTCAGGAGTGTAATTACTTTGATTGTGCATCCTATGTGGGAGTAAAGTCAGATAGAACAAAGCTTTATCAGGCCGAATTTCAAAGAAAACAGTTACAGGTTCAGTATCAGTCAATAGATGATTATTTAAAGAGCTTGGAAATGATTGGCAAGGCTGAAAAGTTTATGCCAGAAAATTATGCTCGAATTGCACAGTTGACTCAACGCTCAAATCAATTTAATTTGAGAACAATGAGATATTTAGAAGCTGATATTCAGGCTATTGCAGAGAATGAAAACTTTTTGACGATGTCTTTGCATTTAAAGGATAAGTTTGGAGACCATGGCTTAGTTTCTGTGGTGATTTTAGAAAAGAAAAATGAGCAAGAAGTTTTTGTAGATACTTGGTTGATGAGCTGTCGTGTGTTGAAACGAGGTATGGAGGAGTATGTTGTTAACAAGATTGTTAAGTTAGCAAGAGCGCATGGATTTAAGAAAATTACTGCAGAATACATTCCTACTCCAAAGAACGCTATGGTAGAGAAGATTTATGAAAAGATGGGATTTACTAATGTGGGAGAAAATAATTACGCATTAGATGTGGACAGCTATAAAGATCAAGTAAGTTATATTAATGAGGAGAAGTAAGATGACAAGAGAAGAGGCTTTTGAAAAGGTAGTGGATATTTGTAGGGATGTGTTTGAAAATGATGATTTGGAATTAAATGATGAGTCAAATGCAAATACAGTGGATGAGTGGGACAGCTTGACTCATTTGAACTTAATTAACGATATTGAGGAAGAGTTTAAAATGAAGTTCACCCTTGATGAATTTTCAAATAGTGCAAATCTTGGAGAATTGGTAGATGCCTTGATGAAGCATCTTAACTAATTTTGTGGAATGATTATAGTTATCAATAAATACTCTAGCTATGGTTATAGTCGGGGTATTTATTGGTTTTAGGGAGTTTGGATAAAATGAAAGCTAAGGGTTATTCAAGGAAGGCGATAGTTGTATTTTGCTTATTAGTTTTTGCGTTCTTTTTCTCACTACAAGATGTGACTTCAATCTTTAGTCACAGAGTGAATTATAGTGACAGTGGGGTGTATCAATATATTGGAAGTTCTTTGTTGCGTGGTGAAGTGCTTTACAGAGATAATTTTGATCACTTTGGACCAGTACTATATATAATTAATGCGCTGGGGTTTGCTATCGCTAAGATTCATGGAGTATGGCTGATTGATTTTTTGGCTATGTTTATTATTGAATTATTGGGATATAAAATTACAGAACATTTTTTAAAGGAAAAGTTGGCACTAATTGTGAGCGTGAGTGTGCTGTCTGGTTTGAGCTGGGCATTTTGGATTGGAAATACACCTGATTATCTTGGCTTAGCCTTTATCTTGGGATTTGTCTATTGTAGTATAGATTTATATATTGAAAAAGAGCTAAGTAAGACGAGACTTGCTCTTTTGGGGCTTTTGTTTACATTGGTTTTTTGGACAAAACAGGCACTTGTTTTTGGAATATTTCTATTTTACATTTGGGGAGTAATCCAATATTGGAAAAAAAATAAAAAATTAATGTTGACTCAAATTTTTATTCCTGGTGGAGTTTGGGCTGTGTTATCAGGAATAATTCTGGTGTGGCTAAAGGGTGTACATGGAGCCTATGATATGATCCAACAGTACTTTAAGTTTACTTGGCAGGGATTTAAGGTGGATGTATTGCATAGTCATATTTTTGGAACATTTTGGTTCTTTTTTAATCGTCCAGATATTCTTTTACTTTTCTATTTTATAATCGTTTATATTGTTATAGAAGTGTTCTCGAGAGAGAGTAAGGAATCCAAGGAGAAAGATTTACTAAAGACGGTATTAGTGATTTTAGTTTTGCAAATGCTTTTTGTTGCATTACCTGGAAGAAAATATGTGCAATATAGTAGTGTTTACTATGTATGGCTTTTACTTGCTTATACATTAATTGTTCAACGAGTAGTGAAGGGATCAATTAAAATTGTAGCAGCGGTGCTTGTATTTATTTTGCTTGTTCCAAATGGAGTCATTGCCTACCGCAGTCAAGTGTCAAACTGGAAAGATGTAGGAAAAAGTCAAGAGGCCGCCGCTTTTCTTCGTGAGAATACAGCTGAGGGAAGCAAGATTGCTGTTGCTTCTCCAGATCATGCAGGGTATTATTTGGCATCAAAGAGAAACTCTGCTACGAAGTATCCATATATTCATCCATCAATGTTTGACCATGAAGATGGAATTTGGAAGGAATATCGAAAGGAATTGGAAGAAAAGAATGCGGAGGCCATTGTTTGGTTTGATCAGCAAGATATCTATCGCTATTTACCCAATATTGAAAATAATTATCAGTCCGCATATACTGGTGATGGAGTGACAATTTATTTAAGAAAATAATATGTAAGAAGAAGGAGACAACATGTACGATTATTTAGTCGTTGGTGCAGGATTGTTTGGAGCAATCTTTGCAAGAGAGGCAAAATTAAAGGGGAAGTCTGTATTGGTCATTGACAAAAGACCAAATGTCGCTGGAAATGTTTACACAGAGGAAATTGAAGGAATTAATGTACATCAATATGGAGCACATATTTTCCATACAAATAATCAGAGAGTGTGGGACTACATCAATCAATTTGCTCAATTTAATCGCTTTACCAATGCACCAGTAGCAAATTATAAGGGAGAGATTTATTCCTTGCCTTTTAATATGTACACATTTAATAAGATGTGGGGCGTGGTGACTCCACAAGAAGCTGAGGCAAAGATTGAAGAGCAGAGAAAAGCAGCAGGTATTACTGAGCCAAAGAATCTTGAGGAACAGGCAATTAGCTTGGTGGGAACAGATATCTATGAAAAGCTCATTAAGGGTTATACGATGAAACAATGGGGTAGAGATTGCAAGGATCTGCCAGCATTTATTATTAAGAGATTACCTGTTCGATTGACTTATGACAACAACTACTTTAATGCACTTTATCAGGGAATTCCAATGGGCGGCTATACAAAGATGGTCGAGAATATCCTAGAGGGTGTGGAAGTTAGATTAAATGTGGACTACTTAGAGCACAGAGAGGAATTGGATGCATTGGCTAAAAAGGTGATCTACACAGGTCCAATTGATGCCTACTTCGATTATCAATTGGGAGCACTTGAGTATCGAAGTGTGAGATTTGAGACGGAAGTATTGGATATGCCAAACTTTCAGGGCAATGCGGCTGTCAATTATACGGACGCAGAATCACCTTATACAAGAATTATTGAGCACAAGTGGTTTGAGTTTGGTACACAGCCAAAGACAGTGATTAGTAAGGAATATAGCTCGGAGTGGAAGCTTGGAGATGAGCCATATTATCCAGTTAATGATGAGAAAAATTCAAAGCTATATCAACAATATAGAGATTTGGCTGAGAAGGAACAAAAGGTTCTATTTGGCGGAAGACTTGGAGAGTATAGATACTATGATATGGATGCAGTGATTGATTCAGCACTGCGTTTTTGTGAAAAAAACTTGTAAAATTTATAAGATGACGTAATTCTTAAGAATTTATTGTTTTGCCACAAAAACTGACAAAATGTGAGGCAAAGGTGTTATAATAGTAGGACACTTTTAGACGCAAATGTGAATGATAGAGAGATATGGAGGCATAATAGTATGGAGAAAACAGCATTAGTAATTATGGCAGCTGGAATTGGAAGTCGCTTTGGGGGCGGTATTAAGCAATTGGCACAGGTAGGACCAAGTGGAGAGATCATTATGGATTACTCCATTCATGATGCATTGGAGGCAGGATTTAATAAGGTCGTATTTATTATTCGAAAGGATCTTGAAAAGGACTTTAAGGAGATTATTGGCAATCGAATTTCAAAAATTGTTGAGGTCGAGTATGCCTATCAGGAACTTGATGACATCCCAGAAAAGTTTAAGGGAAAATGGGATAGAAAGAAGCCTTGGGGAACAGGTCAGGCCATTCTTGCAGCAAAAAATGTCATTCATGAGCCATTTGTCGTTATCAACGCAGACGACTACTATGGCAAGGAGTGCTTTGTAAAGTTACATGATTATCTAGTTAATCAGATGGATGTCAATGAAAATCCAATGGATCTTTGTATGGCAGGTTTTAAGTTGGCGAATACACTCAGTGACAATGGCGGTGTGACTAGGGGAGTTTGCCACATCAAGGACAATAAGCTCTCTGAAGTGACGGAGACCTATGAAATTCAAATGGTGGATGGAAAGTTGAGTGCAAAAGATGATGATGGTCAGGATGTTGAGGTAGAACTTGACAGTGCTGTTTCGATGAATATGTGGGGCTTACATCCAAAGTTTATTGAGGTGCTCGACAAAGGATTTGAGGTCTTTCTTGAGAAGTTGCCAGAAAGCGATATCAAGAAAGAATATCTCTTGCCTAGAATTATTGACCGCATGTTAAAGTCAGGGGAAGCTACTGTTGAGGTGCTTCGCACAGATGACAAGTGGTTTGGTGTGACTTATCAGGAGGACAAGCAGATTGTAATTGACTCCATTCGAGAGCTGATCAGTAATGGAGTTTATAAGGAAAAGTTGTTTAGTTAGGTGATAAGAGATATCTATATAGATAGAGATAATAAAAATATTTATATAGGGTGTTTTTAGGGAGTACTAAGGGGACGGATATATCTACACATCTGTCGTTTACTTTAAATAGACAATAGATATAGATAGGAGACAGCTTGATGCATTGTATGTATCAAGCTGTTGTGTAACATATAGAGTAAGAAAAAAACAATTGTAATTTTGGGGAGATTTGTAATGAAAAAAATTGTTTAGTTATTCTTCCAAGACAGATTTTTTTCCTATTGTTAGTGGATATTCTAATAAAAAAATTATAATCTTTTAATGGCGCTTGCAAAAAAATATAAAGTTAGAGTAATTATTATAACTACGGATGATATTATAGAGGAAGAGAAAAAGTTTTATATAGAGCAAAAATATCAATTTCACTAGTGTTAAGCTTTCTAGATGGAAGATGATTTTTTTCATATATTGATTGCATTTTTGTAAGAGAGAACCACTGCAAATAGGTTACTATTATGATAAAAAGTGTTCAACAAGTAGTAGATCAATATGCAAAAAAATCTGATATTTGTATTGCTGCTTTGGTAAGAACTTGGAAATATCTAGAAAAAAATATTGTGTTCAAAAAAAGAAAAGATTGTTGTTTTTTTGATATGGTAGATTCTATTGCTTTGAATTATAAGAATTCAAAGGAGAAAGTGGGATCATTTTTTTGGAAATTTATCTATGGGATAGAAGAAAATAGATTATTAGTTTATGAGAACAAGGCTATTCAATTGAGCCAAGTGACTTATTTATTTAATGCAAAGGAATATCATTATTGGAAAGATTCGGGAAATGTTTCCTTGTTGCCTCACGGTGTAGAAGACAAGCTTTTTACTTATGAAAAAGTAGATCGTAAATATTTTGGATCAGTTGCTTTTATTGGAAAAATGAACTATCAACCTAATATAGATGCTATGCTTTGGTACATTCGACATATTCATGTAAACATTGGAACTAGGGTTCCCCTAGTTATTGTTGGTGCTTATCCGACTAAAGAACTAGAGGAGGAAGCAAAAAAAATTGGAAATGTAACGGTGACAGGTTTTGTAGAAGATCCGTATATTTATTTGAATTCTGCATTAGCAGTGATTGCACCTATGCAGACAGGTGGAGGAATTCAGAATAAAGTATTAGAGGGTATGGCTCTTGGAAAAGTAACTATTGTAACGAGTTTGGCAGCTGACTCTATGGTAGGAATAGAAGATGGAAAGCATTTATTGATAGCGAATTCACCTGAAGAATTTCAAAAAATAATTTTGGAAGTAGCGGATTCACCAGATAAATTTAGACAAATTGGAATGAATGCTAAAGATCTGATTAAGTTAAAATATACTTGGGGGACATATGCAAAAAAATATATTGAAGGTATTGAAGAAGTAGATGGATGAAAGAATAAGTGTCAATACTTGGCTGAAGCATCACTATGGCGTGAAGGTGTATAAATTGGCACTTTCTACGGGATGCACCTGTCCAAATCGGGATGGCACCCTCTCTACGGGAGGTTGTATCTTTTGTGATGGCGCAGGGGCATTTGCACAGAGGGGCGATATTAAAGAGCAAATCAAAGAGGCAAGGGACCTCGTGTCAAAGAAGGTAAAGCCAGGAACAAAGTACATCGCCTATTTTCAATCCTTTACCAATACTTATGGCAAGCCGCCAGAAGAATTAGAAAAGATGTATAGGGAAGCGATTGAGCCAGAGGATGTTGCGGCCATTTCGATTGCGACAAGACCAGATTGTTTGTCAGAGGAAATGATGGAAGTGCTTGTTCGCATTCATCGTGTTAAGCCTGTATGGATTGAGCTTGGCTTGCAGACCATACACGAGCAGACGGCAATATACATCAATCGCCAATATTCTCTAAGTGTGTTTGATGATGCAATGAAAAGATTAAAGGCCAGAGGAATGACGGTGATTGTCCATCAAATGCTTGGTCTTCCGGGGGAGACAAAGGAAATGATGGTGGAGACATCAAGATATATTGGAAAAAGTGGAGCAGATGGAGTTAAATTACATCTATTACATATTTTGGCGGGAACAAAGATGGCCAGAGAGTGGAAAAAAGGAAAAGTTTCGGTATTATCACTTGAGGAATATATTGATATTTTAATTGATTGTCTTTATGTATTGCCAAAAGAAGTGATTCTTCATCGCTTGACTGGAGATGGGCAGAAAAAGGATCTTTTGGCACCACTTTGGAGTGGAGATAAGAAGAGAGTCATGAATACAGTGAAAAAGGCATTAGAAGAGGCAGGGATTATCATTGTGTAATCTCTGCCTCTTTGCTGTTCTCTTTTAGTTTTATTTTATATATTCTATGGTCGCTTTCCAGAGAGAATGCGATAGAATCGTGGGCAGATATGCCTACAAATTTCTGCACAGAGATTGGCTAAAAGAAAGATATAAATAGGCATACCCAGATATAAAATTCCAGCAAAGAGCTGAGTGTGAGGCAAAAATCTTGCTCCAATTTTATTAATTATGCGAATGAATGAAAAGTGAATGGCATAGATGAAGAATGAACGCTGAAATAGGTTGGGAAGAGTATGGGAGGATGGACAAAATAGGCTGAGCCATATTCCAAATGCACCAAAAAAGCGAGAGAGAACAATACAGAGTACACTGGAAAGAGCCTCTGATAAGTAAAAGGTAAATATGCCTAAAAAAATGAAAAATAGACCAAAGACGAAGCGAGATATCGAAATTTTTTCTTCAATAAATTCTTGGGCATGAAGTGCCCCATATCCTGCCACAGTGTAGTACCAGATGGCATCTTCATTGATATAAATAATATTAATTTTATAGTAAATGACAAAACTCAACAGAATAATAAAACATATTCCCACAATGCGATTTTTAATTCCCATATAGAGCAGTGGAGAAATCCCAATTAATAATAGGAGTTGAAAGACAAACCAAAAGACATAGTTATAGCGGTAGTGTAATAAAATACTTGGCAATTCATGGATAGAAAAGGAGATTTTTCCCTTTCCCACAATTTCAGTCCAAAAGGGAAGACGGCTGGCAATAAAGTAGCCGAGGTAGTAGAGTCCATTCCATACAACATAGGGAATAAAGACTGAAAAAAAGCGTCGCTTCCACTTCAATGGCAATTTTTTTATTGTGAAATCTCGAAAAAATAGATATCCAGAGACCATAAAAAAGCCAGCGACTGCCATTTGTCCAATAGAAGCAATGGTTTCCTCAAGTCTAGCAATTGTGCTGGAGTGGTCATTGATACCTATAAATAGCTCAACATTGAGTGCGTGATTATAGATGACAATAAAACTAAGCAATGTCATCATCAAATATATCTTTGTGTGAAAATATGTCTTGTCCATGCTAGTATCATAGCACTATGTGAGAAAAAAAACAAGGAGACGGAAAAACCGTCTCCAAGAATAATTTATTTTTTAATACCTGGGACCATGAGAAGCATCATCTGTGTAGGCCCCGCCATTATATCCTGTTGCGGCACTGGTTGAAGTGATGATATCTGAACCAGGACCAGAAATAACAGAGGTTGAAGATTCGCTTTCTGTGTTGGTCTGTGCACTGCTTGTGTCATCCGTTGCCTGTTCCGTACTTGCTTGTGTACTACTTTCTTGCGTATTGTTGTCCTCAGTAGTATTTGCTGTTGTCGTACTTTGCGTGCTGGTTGTGTCATTGGTTTGAGCAGTAGCAGTATCGACTTGGAAGGCATTATCTGCACCACCAGTTGTGGTAGTATCATCAATGTGAATGCTGGCCGACTTAACATGCCCACCACCTGTGCTAACCAAAAGAGCATTTCCACTGTAGCCAGAAAGTGCACCGCTTGCATTGGCATAGTATTGAGCACCATTTAGGGTGACCATAGTATTACTTAACATATGTCCGTCATTGGCAAGATAATAGACTTTGCCATTGGATTTGATGGCACCAGTCAGCATTTTTCCTGAGTTGTCCATAAAGTACCAAAGACCGCCGACCATATACCAGCCACTGCGCATGGCACCTGAGGCATCGAGATAGTACCAATTTCTACCATCTTTGATCCAACCAGTTTTCATCGCACCACTGGAAGATAGATAGTAGTAATTTTTTCCATCGTTGACCCAACCGGTTTTCATCTTTCCATTTTTTAGCATATAGTACCAAAGATTTTTGTCTTTGACCCAACCAGTGACCATCGCACCACTGGCGTTCGCATAGTACCAAGAATTTGCATCTTTAATCCAACCAGTTTTCATCACACCACTGGAATCTAGATAATACTTTTTGTTTCCAGTGGCAATCCAGCCGGTGAGCTTTGTTCCACTAGAGCCAAGATAGTACCACTTATTTTGATCAAATACCCAAGTGTTTTTTTGTGGCTGATAATTCTTGTAGTAGTATTGCTTTCCACCAATATTTCTCCAAGTGGTAGCCAAAGTCTTTCCCTCAAAACTCTTGTATTGAAAATCAATGTCGACATCCCCTTGAATACCCGCAACCTTTGCTGTACTGCTGGCTTGCCACATCACAGGGGTGGAAAAGGTGTGCTTGATATTGTAGCGAGCAACCCAAATGGGATATTTTTTGGGAATATTGCTGTCGAATTTATTGGAAATCCAGTAGTCATTGGCATAGATAATCGGATAATAGCCTGCGGCCTTAATTTTATTGCAAAAGGTGTCGATAATCTGAGTCAGTTGACTTTTGGAGAGACTGCCCTGTGTGGCATCATCCTCAATATCGTAGGCGATGGGGTAGGAAATAGGATAGTCCTTGACCAAGTTGAGTACAAAATCTGCCTCTTTTGTGGCTTCTGTGGTATTGGTTGCACGGGAGTAAATATAGGCTCCAAGTTTTACACCATTTTGTGCTGCATTTTTGCGTTGGCATGAAATTGCTCGTCAAGTCCGGTCTTTGCCTTAGTGCCAATCATAACAAATTGAATGTCATCCTTTGAAGCCTTCGTCCAATCAATCGTGCCCTGCCATTTGGAAACATCAATGCCTCTAGCAATAACTCCATTTAAGGAAGAGCCGTCATACATTAAATAACTGCCATCATTTTGTTTTTTCCATGCATTGGCAGGATTGACGGCGGCTAAAGAGGAGATTGTTGTGGGAAAAGACAAGATAGCGGCAAGAACCATTGCACTTAAGCAAAATTTATTTTTTTTGTACATGGTATTCCTTTCTGCTTTTATCTTGGACCATCTGTGCGCCCCTCTTGTAGTTCGCCATCACGACTTACATTGCTTGGTTTTGATGAGGCAACGGGTTTTGATGGACTGGCTTTTGTTGTTTCCTTTGCCACTGTAGTTGCAGCAGTTGATGATTGAGCCACTGCTGTTGATGTTGCGGAGGCGAGATTCGTTGGCCCTTGGTTGCCAATGACATTGCCAGGATTTGACTTAGCATCAGCCTTGGTCTGGGCAATAGAAGAACCACTGGTTGTCTCTGCAGTAGTAGTTTGTGCAGCACTTGTAAATGGCTCTGGCACAGTAGCAGCAGATGAACTTGCTTTTCCGCCAGTGTAAACACCATTTTTATCAAAGGTGTAACTCTCGTTTCCAATCTTGATGGTCGTATTGATGGCCATTTTTCCGTCACTATCTTCTCTTAAGTAGTAGAATTTATTGCCTGACTTTACCCAGCCTTTTATCAAGAAACCACTGGAATTAAAGTAGTACCAACCATCACCAACCTTTTTCCATCCCTTGGTCATTCGTCCAAGATGTTTGTCACCTTCATCGAGATAGTAGCGATTGGTGCCGACATTGATCCAGCCTGTTTTCATCACGCCGGCATTGTCCATAAAGTAGTAATTGCCGTCAATTTCCTTCCAGCCAGTGACCATCTTTCCATCTTTTGCAAATAATACCACTTATTATCAATCTTTTTCCAGCCAAAGGTACAGCGACCGTCGGCCTTAAAGTAGTACCAACTATTTTCCATATTTCGCCAACCAACAGCCATTGCACCATTGCTTCGCATATAGTAGTAGTTACCATCGATTTTTAGCCAGCCAGAAGAAACCATTACGCCATCTGAAAGATTGTAATACCAAGTATTGCCATCTTTAATCCAACCAAGATTCATCAAACCACTGCTCTTAAAGTAATACCATTTTTTATTGATGTCCTTCCAACCGATGGACATATTTCCAGTGTCAAGATCCATATAGTAGTAGCCGTCTCTTGTCTGTATCCAGCCCTTATGTTTTGTACCATTTGTGTCGTAATATACCCAAGACTTGTCCTCATTGACCCAGCCACTCGCTGCGAATGCATTCCATGTAGGGGCAATGGTCAAGATACCGGTAAGTGCAAGTGTTGCCATTTGCTTTAACTGTCTCATCTATACCTCCTAAAATTTCATTGCTATCAGTATGTATAGAGAGATTATAACATAATGTGTGTGAAAAAAGTTCTTACATTTTCAAGACATCGTTATGATAATGGAAATAATCCTTGGCATAGCGATACATCACCAATGTGTAGTCACTAAAATTTTCCCCTTGATGGGACTTATAAATAGCCCAAAGTGTCCATAAAAATCCGCCAAGAGCCATATAGGCGTAGAGTGTGGCATATTCCTCACGATTTGGCTCTCGCTCGAGGTAGACACGAAGAAGCTCATCGGATTGTTCTCTATTAAAATAGGAATAAATACAACACATCGCAATGTCAATGAGTGGGTCAGCTTGACCAGCATATTCCCAGTCAATGAGCTTGACTTCTTCGATATCACCTTTCTTCACAAAGAGAAAATTGTCACAAACACTGTCGACATGACTGAGCACCGATGGTCTTGGGCTGTTGGAAATATCCTGAATAAGTTGCATCATATTCTTTTTAATTTTTTTGTAATCTTCAAATGGAATTTCTTGACCGTGGCTTGTACAAAGGTTTTCATAAAATAAAATTCTTTCTTCAATATCAAAGGAATGATTGGATTGCAATTTTGCACGGTGCAATTTGCGAAGGAGTGCCATAGCCTTTTTTTGGTCTTCAATGTCGGAAAGTTTGCTGTTCTTGATTGTTCGTAGTAAACAGAAATCTTATATCCTGTGACTTCATTGAAGTAGGCAATTTCCTCTGTAATCTGCAGTGGTGCTACGGTGGCATAGTTGTTGTGCTCAGCTCTTCGGTCGATGAGCATATCGGTTCCAGGCCCAGGAATGCGACAGATGTAGCGCTTTTCTTTCACTCGAAATAAGAATGATTGATTGGTCATACCTGCTTTGAGACAGCAAATATCGGTGATTTCTGATTGTGAAACATGAAAAACTTTGCTAATGAGATTCATGGCCATATTGTCAGAGTGATCCTGATAAAATGGATCAAAGGCACGCAATTCTTCCAAGCTTTCAAACTCGTAGACTTGATCTTTTGGCTGGCGGTTGATATAGATTTCTGGTTTTCCCGTCTTTACCCAGTCTAAAAGCGTGTGCTCCCAGTAGTGTTCCTTTGTCGATGGGCGGGCATAGTCGGCACCAAGTTTTGGCAAAAATTGGGCGAGAAACTCTTTTGTAAAATATACAGGGCCATACATGGCATAGCTGTCACTTCCACCAATTTGAATATCACAAATTCTTCCTTTCTTTGTGGTCGATAGACACCATTCTTCGGTAGTTCCTTCCATGTAAGAGGCAGAGTACCAGCTAGTCGGTTCATAGGTGTGATACATATTTTCTCTCATCCAGTTGTCACAGGAGAGGATATAGACATTTTTTCCCTCAATGGCCGAGCGAGCATTCCAAAGTGTAGCCAAGGTATTTTTTGTGGCATATTCAGGATTGTAAAGAAGCTTTACACCATAGGCATCGATAAGATATTCAAATTTTTCCTTTAGATAGCCAACAGCGATGGTGATATCGGTGATGCCCACGGCGTGGAGTTGTTGAATTTGTCGCTCAATCATTCGCTCACCAAAGACTTTTAAAAGGCCTTTTGGTGTTTCGTAGGTTAGGGGAACAAAGCGAGAGCCAAATCCAGCAGCAAGAAAAAGGGCGGCATCCACACGGTAATTTTCTAAGAAGTTGAGTCCCTTTTGGGTGAGGGGATAGCCATAATCTTCTTTTGTAATATAGCCAAGGTCAAGGGCCTTAGCCATAGTAGTGTTAATTGTGCCCAGAGAAAGAGAAAGTTTTTTCGCAAGATCTCTTTGGGATTGTGCAGGTTGTTCGTAAAGTTCACGACAAATTAATACTAAGCGTTGCATAAAATTCCTCCATTAAAAAAATGATGATTATATGTTTATTTTAAAACTTTTAAAAAGTAGTTTTGAACATTATACCACAAAAAAACTTTATTTTACAGTGATAAAGTAAAAGTTTTGTAAGAAAATGTCTATAGAAAAGATATAGAATTTTGGCAAAAAATAGTATATACTAGGCACAAGTTCGAGGGAGAGAAGAAGGAGATTGTAAAATTTGGTTGATAAATCTACTTTTTAGTAGTATGATACCCTTGAACGCAATTAGGGTTTAACTAAAGCGGATTTCAAAATTTAAAAGGAGAGTGCATTTATTATGAGAAAGCAGACTAAAATCGCTGCAGTAGTTTCAGCAGCAGCACTTCTTGCACTTGGTGCATCTATGACTTCTTTCGCTGCTACAGGTTGGCAAGAGGAGAATGGAACATGGGTTTACTATGACAGAAGTGGAAATCAGGTAACAAATACATGGGCAAATCAGGAGATAACTGGTTCTACCTCAATGATAACGGCGAGATGGCTGTAGACACATTGATCGAGGATGACAATGATCGTTACTATGTAGATGCTAACGGTGCTATGGTTACTAACCAGTGGGTTGCTCTTGACAATCAGGATGCAGGTGATGATGCTAACCAGCCAAACGCTTGGTGGTATTATTTCGGATCAAACGGTAAGGCATATAAGACAACTTCAACAGGAAGAGTATCTCTTAAGACAATCAATGGCAAGAAGTATACATTCAATGAAGATGGTCAGATGCTCTACGGTTGGGTAAATGACAACGGTGAGATGGTTAACTCAACAGATGAGGCTTCAGAGTTCCAGGACGGTCAGTATTACTTCGGTGATGAGACTGACGGAGCTATGGCTACAGGTTGGAGAGAGATCTCAGTCTATGATGACAACTCAGTAGATGAGCAGCCAGGAGATGGTTTCTGGGATGAGAACCAGACAAGATGGTTCTACTTCAAGTCCTCAGGTAAGAAGACTACAGACGAGAAGGGCAAGACAATCAATGGCAAGAAGTATGGCTTTGATCAGTATGGTCGTATGTTAGCTGATTGGCATACATTTGCTACAACTTCAGACGCTACTGTTGCTAATGGTGGTTTACAGGGTAATAAGACATACTCTGAGACATTTAAGTACTTCTCAACACCAGAGGATGGTGCTAGAAAGACTAAGGGATGGTTCAAGGTTGTTCCAGGTTACTTCTTAAATAAGTCAAACTATGATGATGGTTCAAACTCATGGTTCTATGCAGATGGCGACGGAAACATCGTAGCAAATGAGATTAAGACAATCAATGGCAAGAAGTACGCATTTGATGAGTATGGTCAGATGGTAACAGGTCTTCACTTCTTCCAGATGAGCGGAACAAAGGACATCGTTTCAATCCTTGACGGCAAGGACTACGATACAAATGACGAGTACGACAAGTTCTACAATCGTCATGCAGCAGATATTGCTAATGGTACAATCGCAGCTTACTACTTCGGTAACAGCGATGACGGATCTATGAAGACAGGTGCTCAGAATGTTGATCTTGATGGCGAGTCATACAAGTTCCAGTTCAAGACATCTTCATCTACAAAGGGTCAGGGTACAGTTGGTGTAGATAACCACAAGTTGTACATGGCTGGTAAGCTTGCAAAGGCTTCAAATGATGATAAGGTAACAATCTTCCAGTACAAGGCTGATGGTACAATCACAGCTTGGGATACAGCAGACTTCATCAGACACTTCGGGAGCAATTGATACTGCTCACACAAATGACAACCACACAACATATGCAATCACAACAACAGCTGCTGATGGCGACTTCTACGCAATCAACACAACTGGTGGTATGATTAAGAGTGGTTCTAAGAAGGATGGAGACGATTACAAGATCCATACAACAAACTACAAGGTTGATTCAATCGAGATTGACAACTAATATATAGATTAGAGAGATAAATTCTAATTGCGGGCAGGAGGGCGTGAGCTCTCCTGTTTTTGCATAGGAAGGAGATAGAAATGGGAAATGTGCTGAGAATTGTTGTGCTGGTTGCCTTGGCAGGGGTGGCCTGTTTAATTTATGCAAAGCATGCTTATAGCAACAAGGATGAGGATATGAAGCCGATGAGTGAGAGAGAGGCATTTGAAAAATTAAAGGATGAGAAAAAGGATAAATAGATGAAAATAGCAGTAGTGACAGATAGTAACTGCGGACTTGTTCCAGCACAGGGGGAGAAATATGGCATTTATATTTTGCCAATGCCATTTCAGATTGGAGAAAAGGAGTATTTAGAGGGAGTGAGCTTAGATCGTGCCACTTTCTTTGAAAAACAAAAGGGAGGAGAAAATATTACGACCTCTCAGCCATCTCTGTCGATGTTAATGGAACTATGGGATAAGCTATTAGCGGAGTACGAGGCGATTATTCACATTCCAATGTCCTCGAGTCTTTCTTCCTCTTGCCAAAATGCGATTGCTCTAGCAAGGGATGAAATTATGAAGGGAAGGTCTTTGTAGTTGACAATCATCGAATTTCCTATTCCCAGTGGGCATCCGCGTTGGATGCAAAGAAATTAATTGAGAGGGGAAGTTCACCACAAGAAATCATTCGGATTTTGGAGAAGGAAAGTCTGGAGGCAACGATTTACTTGACCGTGGATACATTGAAGTATCTTAAAAAGGGTGGGCGAATCACGGCGGCCGCAGCAGCGATTGGCACACTCTTAAGAATTAAACCTGTGTTGACTATACAGGGGGCAAAGATTGATTCCTTTAGTAAAGTGCGCACGGCGAGACAGGCCAAGGAAGTTATGTTTGAAGCAGTGCAAAAAGATGTACAAAATCGATGGAAGTCAGAAAAAGAGGTGGATTGGTTTGTGGCCCACAGCGATTGTCTTGAACTTGCACAGGAATTTTCAGAAGAAGTCAGTGAAAAGTTAAGGAAAAAGAAGGTGATTGTATTTGATCTTGCACTTTCTGTTGCCACTCATGTTGGACCTGGAACTCTTGTGCTCGGGGCAGTAAAGAGAATATAACAGAAGATGGCAGGGTGAAACAATGGAAAAAAAGAGGGGATTTTCTCTGCCAGCGATTCATTTTCGACCATTATTGATTATCATTCTAGTGGTGATGAGTTTTGTACCTGGAGTGATTTATGGTCGTGTGCTATTGGGAAGCTTTGGAAAGGCAGAGATTGAGGAAAGAAAAATTTCATTACAAAGTCAGGCATTGATTTTGTCAAATAATTTAATGCGTTCGGCCTATTTTGCTTCTGGAGAGGAAAACGAGGGGCTTGATCGCTCCATTGATAATTTTGCAGATATCTACAATGGTCGAATTGTCATTGTGAATAAGGATTTTCGCATTGTCAAGGATACCTTTAATATTGCAGAGGGCAAGATTAATGTTGCTGAGGAAGTGTTGCGCTGTTTTCGAGGAGAAAATACAAGTAAATATATCGAAGGAAAGAATTACATCATACAGACAACCCCAATTTATGCAGGACCAGATAACAAGGATATTGAAGGGGTTATCTTAGTGACCTCTTCGACAGAGGGAGAATTTAATATTTTAAATAATACAAGCGAGCAAATGTTGATGCTAGAAATTACAATATTTGCAGCGGTATTTGGCCTTAGTATTATTATTGCGGTGATGTTGACTCGACCATTTAAAAATTTAAGGGAAGATTTACAAAAAATTTCTGAGGGAGATATGGATCAGGAATTGCATATTAACCAATATACAGTGACAAGGGATATTTCTGACACCATCAATGCGACTTATGCCAAACTTCGGGCACTAGATCAATCGAGAGATGAATTTGTGGCCAATGTCTCTCACGAGCTAAAGACACCGATTACCTCTATTCGAGTTTTAGCTGATTCCATCAACAGCATGGAAGAGGCACCTGTGGAGCTGTATCAGGAATTTATGAAGGATATTTCTGATGAAATTGATCGAGAGGCAAAGATTATTGATGATCTTCTGTCTTTAGTCAAGCTTGATAAGGCCGCAGATACACTGAATACAGAGCAAGTGGATATTAACGCATTGCTCGAACAAATTTTAAAGAGGATTAAACCGATTGCTCTAAAGAGAAATATTGAGGTCACATTAGAATCAATTCGGGATGTGGTGGCGGAAGTCGATGAAACAAAGTTATCCTTGGCACTCAATAACTTAGTAGAAAATGCAGTAAAATATAACAATGAAAAGGGTTGGGTCAAAGTTGTATTGGATGCAGACCATAAGTTTTTCTATGTCAAGGTGAGTGATTCAGGTGTGGGCATTCCAGAGGAATTTCAGGATATGGTTTTTGAACGCTTTTATCGAGTGGACAAGGCCAGATCAAGGGAGACTGGAGGAACAGGACTGGGTCTTGCCATTACAAAGAATATTATTTTGCGTCACAAAGGCATTATTAAAGTGACCAGCAAAGAGGGAGAGGGCAGTACTTTTTCTATTCGTATCCCTCTAAAGTACATTAAAGAAGAAAAGCCAAATGTGATGGGCAAACAGAGGGGAGAAAAGAATGAGAAAAAGAAATAAATGGATAGTTTATGTACTTTTTATTCTCTTTATTGTCTTTATTGGCTGTGCGAAAAAGGAAAAAGTGAAAAATGAATTGCCAAATGATGAATTCCGAATTTATTATCTTAATTCTTCGCAGACAGCACTCACTTCGATTGTGTACAAACCTGAGGCAACAAAAAAAGAAGATTTAGTAGAAGAATCTCTGACACAGCTGTTGAATGTGCCAGATGGTCAACAGGATTTGGCGAGCGTCCTTCCGCAAAAGGAAATTTATCAAAAGTATAAGCTAGATGGAAAGACATTAACTTTATACTTTAGTGATGAGTATGCCAAAATGGATAAGACCAGAGAGATTTTGTGTCGTGCAGGGCTAGCAAAGACGCTGACACAGATAGATGGAATTCAATTTATTAGCATCTATGTGGGAGACCATCAAATTACAGCAAAAAATGATGTGACTACTTTTTCAGGAGATGATTTTTTAGATAGTGTTTCTAATGTCAATTCCTATGAAAGGGCAAAGTTAAAGCTCTATTTTTCTGATGAAAAGGGCGAAAAATTGGTGGAAGAAACGCATGAAGTGTTTTATAATATTAATACGCCAATGGAAAAGGTAGTGATCAATGAATTGATGCATGGTCCAACCAATGCAAAGAATAAAAAGACCATTGCCACAGACACCAAATTGATTAATACTTCCATCAATGATGGAATTTGTTATGTCAACTTTGACACCAATTTCTTGACGGCCATCCCAAATCAAAAAGATTATGTCACAATTTATTCCATTGTCAATTCGCTCTCTGAGATATCGGGAGTTTCAAAGGTACAGATTTCAGTGAATGGTTCACAAAATTATAAATATCAAGATGATATTGACTTGAGCACCTTATTTGAGCGAAATATGGAATATCTCAATTAACCCAACATATATAGAGGAACAAATGAAGAGACCTTGGTTACTTATTGCAGCATCAATTGTGCTTGGAGAGCTGATGTGTTTTGGAATAGGTAAGTGGGTGAGCATAGTGGCGATCATAGCTTTGATCGTCTCTTTTGCGTACAAAAAAATGGAGAGGGTATAGTATTTTTTTGCCTCACATTTTTTTGCTTGGTGTGTGCTCGATGAGTTGTGTGAAGCACTCTCACACAGAAAAAATTTTGGGAGAGCAAAAAAATTTATCTTAGAGTACATAAAATTGAAGAGAAAGAGGAAAAAAATTCTTTTTTTATGGCCGCCATGTGTTAATTTATGCGGATAAGAAGAAGGTGGGAGAAGATATTTGCATTGGAAATTTAATTTCCTGTAGGGGAGAATTTTTCTCCACCACAGCCAGCATCCAATCCGGGAAGCTTTTTGTGCTGATCTCTACTATAAATCTATAGGAATTGAAAAAATTGCCTTTGTAGAGGAGGTAGAAATTGTTGACCATTGGGTAAATTGGCCGAAACAATACCTTTTCGATATCAAAAGACAAATGATAAAGAAGATGCAAAGCTTTGCTTCTGAGGAAGTTTCAGGCTTTTTGGAGGCTGCTCTACTGGGGGAAAAGTCCGATCTTTCTCCCCAGATGTATCAGCTTTACAGAAAAAATGGAATTGCTCATCTTCTCGCCATTAGTGGGCTACATATCTCTATTCTTGGAATGAGTTTGTATCAATTACTGCGAAAGAGATTGAGGTGGAATTTCCTTTGTAGTGGTCTTTGTGCCTCACTGCTTCTGTATTTATATTCAGAATTTACTGGGGCGAGTGTGAGTGTTCTTCGGGCAAGTAGTATGTTGGTATTATTCTTTGTTTCGCAGTATCTTGGGCGAAGCTATGATTTACTGAGTGCGATGGCCTTCTCTGCTTCTTGGATACTTTTATTTTCTCCCTATCAACTTTTTCAATGTGGATTTTTATTGTCTTTTTTGGCAATATTGGCTATTGGAGGACCAGCAATGAGTATCCATCGATTGCTTCGGGACAGCAAAAAGAAGGAGATGGCACAGGCTTTGGCAGTAAGCCTTTCTATACAAATTGTGACAATGCCAGTGATTGCTTATTTCTTTTTTTCCATTCCACTGTATGGAGTGCTCATTAATTTATTGGTGATTCCTTTGATGGGCATGATTATCTGGTCGGGGATTTTTTCTCTGTGTCTTTCAGCATTTTGCATCCCACTGGCCAAATTTATGATCTATCCTGCTTCAGCAACTCTATTTTTTTATCAATGGATTTGCAATTTATGCGAAAAATTGCCAGGACACAGCCTTCTTGTCGGACGACCATCTATGACAAGGATTTTGATTAGTTATGGAATTATGTTTTTTTTGGAGTGCTTCATGATCTTTTTCCATCAAAAAAAGAAGGTGTTTGCTCCTTGGAAAGTTCTTGGTGTGGAAGTCATGATGATGCTCTTTTTTCTCTTATTTTTGCGTCATCCCTATCCAAAGCACACACAGGTGACCTTTCTTGATGTGGGACAGGGCGATGGGATATTTTTGCAAGTGGGAGGGGAAAATATCTTTGTGGATGCTGGCAGCAGTTCAAACAAAAAGCTATGTGAATATGTTCTCTGTCCATTTTTAGGGGCAAATGCAGTGCATCACCTTGATGCAGTGTTCTTGACACATGCGGATATTGACCATATTAATGGTATTTTGTGGCTGATCGAAAATAGTGATATTGTAGTGGAAAAAATTTATTTGCCTGAACCTGCGAGGGAGGACGAGCATTATGACAAAATTAAGGCATTGGCAAAAGAACGGCAGATTCCCATTTTATATTGTGCAGCAGGGGATGAGTTTTTGATTGGAAGGGGAAAATTTACCTGTCTGTCGCCGAAAAGAGGAGAAAAAATTGAAAATGTTAATGCACAGAGCATTGTGTTGTGGTATCAAGAAAAAGATTTTTCTATGATGTTGATGGGGGATGCCAGAATAGAGGAGGAAGAGGAAATTTTACATTCCAAGGAGATTTGCCCAGTTTATGTCTTAAAGGCGGGGCATCATGGTTCAAAGACCTCGACAGGTGATCATTGGCTTAGGGCATTAAGACCGAATACTGTAATTTTGTCTTATGGAAAGAAAAATCGCTATGGTCATCCCAGCAAGGAAGTGCTCAAGCGACTGGAGGAGGCGAAAGTTCGAGTTTTTTCTACGCAAAAAAGTGGGGCAATACGATTGGAGACAGATGGAAAAAGAATGAAGATTCAAGGATACAAAAGGGAATAAATTTATCCAACGTGTCGTAAAACCCTTTGCTTTAGCTATGGGGATATAAGACACTTCCATCCAATTTACGCAAGTAATTGAAGAGGGAACAAAATACTCTTGCATTAGATTTAAAAATTGTATATCATACAAATATGAATACTATATATAAATCTAATAACAATATCATCTATTCTTGCAAATATCATGTTGTGTGGTGTCCTAAGTATAGACACAAAATTTTAACAAATGGAATCAATACCCGATGAAAGGAACTTCTTCTTGAGTATGCTGCAAATATTTCTGTAGACATCATGGAAATGGAAATCATGTCAGACCATGTACACCTACTCATGGAGGTAGCTCCTCAGTTCGGTATTCACAAAGCGGTTAAATCATTAAAAGGATATACTTCAAAAGTTTTGAGAAGTGAATATCCATCATGAAAAACAAGAATACCGTCATTGTGGACCAACAGCTATTTTGTATCAACTAGTGGTGGTGCTTTGCTTGATGTGATCAAGCAGTATATCGAAAATCAGAAAACATTGCAAAGACAAAAGGATAAACTTGGATAATGCAAAAAGGGATCAAATTTAGAATCTACCCAAACAAGGAACAACAAAATTTAATCAATCAGACTTTTGGCTGTTGTAGACTGATCTACAACAAAGGACTTGCTATGCGCAATGAAGCCTATGATAGTGGCAATAAAATTGGCTATGCTCAGACTTCGGCTATGCTGACAGAACTTAAAGTGTGAAGACTTTGCTTTTCTTAAAGTGGTAGATTCTATTGCATTACAACAGTCTTTGCGTGACCTCGACAGAGGTTTTGTAAACTTTTTTCAGAAACGTGCAGCACACCCAACATTCAAAAGTAAACATAACAGACATCAGTCGTACAGGACGGTAAACCAAGGTAATCATATCCGTATTGCAGGAAAATACATCAAACTCCCTAAACTTGGCGATATCAAAATACGTCAGTCGATGGAAGTAGGAAAAATTAACAATGTAACGATTCAATGTACTCCTACAGGAAAGTATTTTGCAGTGCTTAATGTGGAATTTGAACCACAGCCAAGCCCCAACAATGCTGGCTCTATAGGCATTGATGTTGGTATTAAAGATTTTTACTCTGACAGCAACGGAAAGGTCGTGTCCAACCCAAAATATCTTGAAAAATCAATGCGTAAACTCATTCGTGAACAACGTATGCTGTCGAGAAAACAAAAAGGCTCTAACAACCGCAATAAGCAGCGTGTCAAAGTTGCCTTAGTCCACGAAAAGATTACAAATCAGAGAAACGATTTTTTACAAAAACAGTCTACCCTGCTGATTCGTGAAAACCAAACCATCTGCATTGAAGATTTGAAAGTAAAGAACATGATGCGTAATCATAAACTGGCACAGCACATCGGTTCTGCATCCTGGAGGAAGTTCTTTGATATGCTCAAGTATAAGTCTGCCTGGTATGGAAATGATCTAATCAAAGTGCCAACGATGTATCCAAGCAGTCAGACTTGTTCTTGCTGTGGGTACAAGAATTCGCTGGTAAAAAATCTAGCAGTCCGAGTATGGGAATGTCCAGACTGCCATACCATACATAACAGGGATACCAACGCAAGCATAAATATTTTAAATAAAGGACTGCAAATGCAGTCGGCATAAGCCTATAGAAAACTGCACCGTAGGGCATACGGAAACAGTATAATCTAGCTTGTGGACACTGTGTAAGACATTGCGATACCGCATGGTATCACACAATGCAGTAGTGGTTGAAGCAAGAATCCCTCTGCTTTAGCTGTGGGGAGTGTCAAGTTAAGATGACAGGAGAAAGGAACAAGGTAGAGGAAGAATTGTGATTGAGGAAGAGTTAAAATCTGGGCAATTAAAGAATAGTTACCTTTTGTTTGGAGAGGAAAACTACTTAAAAATTTATTACAAAAACCGCTTAAAATCAGCAATTATTGGCGACGATGAAGTGAATTTTTCTTATTTTGAGGGAAAAGGTATTGATGTAGATGAAGTGATAGCGATAGCAGAAACTCTGCCATTTTTTGCAGAAAAGCGATGTGTTATCGTGGAAAACAGTGAGTGGTTTTTGAATGGAAATGAAAAAATGGGAGGGTATATAGAAAATCTTCCAGAGACAACCTGTCTCATCTTTATTGAGGGAGAGAAAATTGACAAGAGAAAGAAATTGTACAAAAAGCTGTCCTTGCTTGGCACAATCTGTGAATGCAAGCGGATGGAGCCAAGAAAGTTGCGAGATTGGACAAGAGCACTGATGGGGCGGATGGGAAAAAATATTCGTGCGACAGATTTGGATTTATTTTTGAGTTATGTGGGCAATGATTTACAACATATTACAGCAGAGGTTGAAAAGCTGGTGGCTTATATTGGGGAAGCACAGGTCATTGAGCGAAGTGATATTGAGGATATTACGACTGTCGGTGTGGAAAATAAGATTTTTGATATGCTCAGTGCTATTGTACAAAAAAAGATTGGGGTGGCAATGCACTACTATGAGGATTTGCTTATTCTGAGGGAACCTCCAATGCGAATTTTGAGCTTGTTAAGTAAACAATTTAATCAACTTTTGCAGGTGAGACAGATGCAGGGAATGGACAAATATAGCATTGGAAATGCAATGAATTTACAGCCTTATATTGCGGAGAAGTTGATGAGACAGGCAAGTGCATTTTCAAAAGAGGAGTTACAGAGAATACTCAATGGCTGCCTAGATATGGAGATGCGAGTAAAGACGGGGTTAATGCCCGAACAGATTGCAGTCGAATTATTGATTATGAGCAAAGAGCAAATCAAAGGATAAAAAAGGGCCACAGGTCATGACGGTAACCTGTGGCAAAAAATATTACTTCTACTGAATGCTATTTACAGACTTAGAAAGTCTAGAAACCTTGCGAGCAGCAGTATTCTTGTGATAAACACCCTTGCTTGCTGCCTTAGTGAGCTCAACGATAGCAGCCTTTAAAGTTGCCTGTGCACTCTCCTTATCATTAGCAATAACAGCGGCATCAACCTTCTTTACTGCAGTCTTTACCTTAGACTTGATTGCTTTATTTCTCTCTGTTCTCTCTGCTGCGATGAGCACTCTTTTCTTTGCGGATTTGATATTAGCCAACCCTCTACACCTCCAAAATAATTTCTTTGTTTTATAGTTATAATAATTAAAGTGTTAGCATCGAAGTCTGGACACGGACAGTTCAATGTAAACATACTTAAGTATTTTATGCTAAATATGCGGTATTGTCAAGGAGTAAATATTGCAAGTATGATAGAAAAATGGTATTCTATAAAAGTTAATAGTTTAAATAAAGAGGTATACACATGATCGACCAGAGTAAAATTAGAAATTTTTGCATTATTGCACACATTGACCACGGTAAATCTACTCTTGCCGACCGAATTATAGAAAAGACGGGACTTTTGACCAGTCGTGAGATGCAAGAGCAAGTTCTTGACAACATGGATTTGGAGAGAGAGCGAGGCATCACGATTAAAAGTCAGGCAGTCAGAACAGTCTATCGGGCAGAGGATGGAGAAGAATATATTTTTAACTTGATTGATACCCCAGGACATGTCGACTTTAACTATGAGGTATCAAGGGCACTGGCGGCCTGCGATGGTGCAATTCTTGTTGTGGATGCTGCACAGGGGATTGAGGCACAGACATTGGCCAATGTCTATTTGGCTCTAGACCATGATTTGGAAGTATTTCCAGTGATCAATAAGATTGATTTGCCGAGTGCAGATCCTGACCATGTTGCAGAAGAAATTGAGGATGTCATTGGGATTGAGGCAGAGGATGCACCGAGAATTTCAGCCAAGGTGGGACTAAATATTGAAGATGTCTTGGAGGCGATTGTCAAAAAGATTCCTGCACCAAAGGGAGATAAAAATGATCCACTAAAGGCATTGATTTTTGATTCTGTCTATGATTCCTATCGAGGAGTGATTGTCTTTGTTCGAATTAAGGAAGGCTCTGTAAAGAAAGGCGATACCATTCAAATGATGGCAACAGGAGCAGTTCAAGATGTTGTAGAAGTGGGGTATTTTGGCGCAGGACAATTTATTCAATGCGATGAATTGAGTGCAGGGATGGTTGGCTATATTACCGCGAGCATTAAAAATGTCAAGGACACCAGAGTTGGTGACACCGTAACATTAAAAAATAATCCTTGTAAGGAAGCACTTCCGGGCTATAAGAAGGTGACTCCGATGGTTTATTGTGGTCTCTATCCAGCTGATGGTGCAAAGTACAATGACCTTCGAGATGCACTAGAAAAGTTACAATTAAATGATGCATCTCTATTTTATGAGCCGGAGACTTCTCTTGCCTTGGGCTTTGGTTTTCGCTGTGGATTTGGGTCTATTGCATTTAGAGATTATTCAAGAGAGATTAGAGAGGGAATACAATTTAGATCTTGTCACAACAGCACCAGGTGTAGTTTACAAGGTATTTAAGACGAATGGAGAAGTCATCGAACTGACCAATCCATCGAATCTCCCAGATCCAAGTGAGATTGAGCATATGGAAGAGCCAATTGTCTCGGCAGAGATTATGGTGACGAAGGACTATGTTGGAGCGATTATGACGCTTTGCCAGGAAAGAAGAGGAGTCTATCTTGGCATGGAGTATATTGAGGAGTCTCGAGCAGTTCTTCGCTATGATTTGCCACTCAATGAGATTATTTATGATTTCTTTGATGCTCTAAAGAGTCGGTCAAAAGGATACGCTTCTCTTGACTATGAGTTAAAGGGCTATCAGACCTCTTCTCTTTGCAAGCTCGATATGTTAATCAATAAGGAAACGGTCGATGCTCTCTCCTTTATTGTTCACTCCGATTCGGCCTATGAGCGTGGAAGAAAGATGTGTGAGAAGTTAAAGGAGGAGATTCCAAGACATCTCTTTGAAATTCCTATTCAGGCTGCTGTGGGCGGAAAGGTCATTGCCAGAGAGACAGTAAAGGCGATGAGAAAGGATGTCCTAGCTAAGTGCTATGGAGGAGATATTTCAAGAAAGAGAAAGCTTTTAGAGAAGCAAAAGGAAGGAAAGAAGCGTATGCGCCAGATTGGAAATGTGGAGATTCCGCAAAAGGCGTTTATGAGTGTCTTGAAATTAGATGAAGAATAAGAGGTGAGAGAGTGGGCGATATGGGTGGACTTGGTCATAAAAAGGGGATGGAGCTCTATGTTCACATTCCATTTTGTGCCAAAAAATGTAATTATTGCGATTTCCGCTCTGGTGTAGCCGATGATTTGACACAGAAAAGTTATGTCGATCAGTTGTGTGAAGAAATTCGCAGTCAGGGAAAGATGTACTGTGATGATTTTTATATCACAACAATTTTTATTGGTGGTGGTACACCCTCGATTTTAAAGGGAACTTGGGTGGGCAACATTATGAGTGCCATCTATGAAAGTTTTTCTGTCAATGCTTTGGCCGAGGTGACTATTGAATGCAATCCAGGAACAGTAAATGTCGATAAATTAAGAATTTATCGACAAAATGGGATCAATCGAGTTAGTTTTGGATTGCAGTCGGCGGACAATGAGGAATTAAGACTATTGGGCAGAGTTCACACTTTTGAAGATTTTTTGGATAGCTATCAAATGGCCAGAGAAGTTGGATTTACAAATATCAATGTTGACTTGATGAGTGCACTTCCAGGTCAAAGTGTGGAGAGCTGGAAGGAGACACTTCGGAAGGTAGTGCGACTAAAACCAGAACATATCTCATCGTATTCATTGATTATTGAAGAAGGAACGCCATTTTTACGGCCTATGGCAATCGAGAGGGGCAAAAAAATCTCCCGTCCGAAGAAGAAGAGCGGGAAATGTATTATTTCACGAATCAATATCTTCGTGCTCATGGATTTGAACGCTATGAAATTAGCAATTATGCAAAAAGGGGATTTGAGTGCAAGCACAATGTGGGCTATTGGACGGGTGTCCCCTATCTAGGACTTGGTCTTGGGGCATCGAGCTATGTCTACAATCGAAGATTTCACACCGAAGAAAATTTTGATGCCTATATGAAAATTTTGATGAACAGGGATATCACACCCCTATATCAAGACATTCAAGAATTAGGTACTCGTCAGCGGATGGAAGAATTTATGTTTTTGGGGCTTCGTCTGACACGGGGCGTGAGTGCAGCAGAGTTTATGGAGAGATTTGGTTCCAATATGTTTAAAGTCTTTGATATGCCAATTCGAAAGAATGTGATCGCAAAATTATTGGAAGTTCAAGATTCAAGACTTTATTTAACTGAAAAGGGACTTGATTTGAGCAATCGAGTTATGAGTGATTTTTTGTTCGACTAGAAAAGATTAAGGAGAAGGTAGTACCTTGTTCTTTGGAACTTTCTACCTTTATCTTTGCTTGGTGGTTGTGGAGAATTTGTTTTGCAATGGCAAGACCTAATCCATAGCCACCTTCTTTTTTGTTTCTTGAGCCATCTATTCGATAGAAGCGATCGAAGAGATGGGGGATGGCCTCTTTGGGAATGGGACTACCTGTATTTTTAAAGTCAATGATAATCTCCTCTTTTTGCTGTTTCGCCGTGATGGAAACTATACTGGGAGTGGAGGAATATTTGCAGGCATTGTCAATAAAAATCGTAAAGAGTTGTTGCAGTTGAGCAGGATGACCAAGGATGAAAAGATTGTTTTCAATATTTTCTTTTATGGTTATCTTTTTTTCAAAGGCAAGAGCCTCAAAGCTTAGACATCGCTCCCATAGGATAGAAGAAATGTCGACACTTTCCATAGGTAGATTTTGTGCCTTTGCATCTTGGCGAGCTAAAAATAAAAGGTCTTCAATGAGCTTTTTCATGCGAAGAGCCTCCGTCTTTGTGCGCAGAATCCAAGGCTGTTGCTCTGACAACATAGGCATAGAATTAAGAACATCTAAATTGGCTAAGATGACAGCAATAGGTGTGCGAAGTTCATGGGAGGCATCAGAGGTAAATTGCTTTTGTTGTCTCCAAGCATATTCAATGGGAGACAGACTCCATTTTGACAGATAAAAGCTAAGAATTCCAAAAAGAATCAGTGCGATGCCAAGAATGATGAGAATGTTTAAATCAATTGTCTTGTGTTGTGAATATTGACACTGATGTCTGTAAAGATAAGGTAGAGATTTTCATCTTTTTGTGCATACATATACTGAAGGGAGTGACTGGTATAGTAGCTGTGATATTCCAATAGATTAGGCAAATTTATCTTTTTGATGAGGGCGTTAGCTGTTTCATTGTCAATAGAAATCCCCTGTTCTTCCCTGTTTATGATATCCCCGTCGTCATCAAGAACAAAGAGCAGGCAAGGAAGGGGAGTTTGAAATTGATGGTCTGGAGGAATAACTTGAAAGTCAGAGTCGTGATGTTCTAGCTGATTGGGCATTCTTTCTCCCGCCATATTTTGTTCCAGTTGATGCTTTAAGAAATTCTCTGTATTTGTTGTCTGTGTTCTTATATTGGAAAATAAAATAAATCCGAGCACAACAAGCAATATGGCTGTGACAAAGGCCATGTTAATGAGAATAAATTTTTTTTGTAGTTTTTTAATCATTTTTCACCTCAAGTCGATATCCCAGCCTTCGCAATGTGTTGATGCTCACTTTTGTGCCAATGAATTGAAATTTTTTTCTGAGGAAGGAAATGTAGGCTTCAACATTGTTTGCTTCAGCTTCTGATTCATTGCCCCATACTTTGTCAATCAATACTTCTTTGCTGATGACAAGATTAGGATGGACAAGAAGGATTTTTAAAATAGAAAATTCCTTAAAACTTAGCTGAATGCTCTTTGTATTACAAGAGAGTATGGCTGTGTCGAGATCTAAATTGAGGTCACAAAACGAGAGGGTGTTGATAATGACATCGCCCTGACGCCTTGCATTGGCACGAATTCTTGCGAGCAATTCTTCCTTGACAAATGGCTTGGTGATATAGTCATCTGCACCACTATCTAGTCCAGTAATTTTGGAGTGAATATCATCTTTTGCAGTGAGCATAATGATAGGGGAATTGTTTTTATTTTGTCGCAATTTTTTGACAAGTGAAAAACCATCAAGTTTTGGCAGCATAATATCGAGTAAAATGAGATCATAGTTGTCATGTAATGCGTAGTCAAGACCATCTTCGCCATTATAGGCAATCTCGGTCTGATATTTTTGCTCGTTTAAGATTTGAGCAATGGCAAGAGCGAGGCTTTCATCATCTTCTACAATTAATATTTTCATGATATTCTCCTTTCATATCATAAGTTTATTTTACCAAAAAATTTTAAATTATGGAAAAAATTTCAGCTTCATTTCAGTTAGAGAAGGTATGCTATAGCCATAACAAGACAGGAGGTAATGGATATGAAAAAGTATCGAAAGAAAATATATGTATGTTTGACATTGAGTGCATTGGCATTGGCCACAGGTTGTAGTAATAAGGCGATTAAGGCGAATGCGGAAAATACAGAAAATGTAGTCAGCAGTACACAGGCAGAGAATACAGGTGAGGCAAGTGCACAGACAGTGGTAGAAAAGGCAAAAATTACATTTTCAGACAGTGGGGCACAAATTGAAGGTAGTGGTGCAAGTTATGCAGATGGCACATTGACCATTACTGAGGCGGGAAGCTATACGCTTGGGGGAAGTAATTCCAATGCACAAGTGGTTATTGATGCATCAGAAGGAGAAGTTACGCTTGTTCTCAATGGTGTGAACTTACAGAGTCAGACCACAGCAGCTATTTATGCAAAGAGTGCAAAAAAAGGTCAATATTACCTTGGCCGATGGTTCAAGTAATACCTTAGTGGATGCAAAGACTTATACTAATACAGAAGATAGTGATGAACCTGATGCAGCAGTATTTGCTGATTGTGATTTGAGCTTTGACGGATCGGGTACATTGGAAGTGACAGCAAATGCAAAGGATGGCATTAAGAGTAAGGACAACTTGACCTTTACTTCAGGAACTTACACCATTACATCGGCGGACAATGCCATTAAGGGAAAAAATAGCATTGCTGTAAAGGATGGCACATTTACCATCAATGCGACAGGAAAGGGAATGACAACAGAGGGAACATTGGATATTGATGCTGGAAAAATTGATATTCAAAATTCAGAGGAAGGTCTGGAAGGAAAACAGGTGACAGTCAATGGTGGAGACATTAATATTGTGGCCACAGATGACGGCATCAATGCAAGAACAAAGACAGACAGCGACCAGGAGAGTATGCAGGCACAGGAGGATACTTGGTTTAAACTAGAAGGTGGAAATATCACGGTGGATGCCACTGGTGATGGAGTGGATTCCAATGGAGATATTTATATCAATGGTGGTACAATTATGGTCTATGGTCCGACAAGTGATGGCGATGGCACATTAGATTATGATGGCACAGCAACCATTACAGGTGGAACTTATATGGGCATTGGTTCTAGTGGAATGATACAAAGTTTTGGCGACACTTCCACTCAAAATAGTTTGGAAGTCAACTATTCTACCACACAAAAAGCGGGAACAGTGGTCAAGATAACGGATGAAAGTGGAAATGTGATTGCAAATATCACAGCAAAGAAAGACTTTAGTAGTGTCTTGATATCTTCAAGTGATTTGAGCGAAGGAAAGAAAGTGACGATTCAGACAGGAGAAGACAAGCAGACAGCGACCATTTCAGGAAAGACAACAACTGTTGGCGAAAAGAGCGAAAGGGGAGGAGCACCAGGACAAGGCACACCAGGACAAGGCGCACCAGAGGGAAACCCACCGAGTGGCAATTCGTCAAAGGGAAATCCACCAGAGGGAAATCCACCAAGTGGCAAGCCACCAAAGGGAAATCCACCGAGTGGCAAGCCACCAAAGGGAAACCTACCAAAGTGGCAAGCCACCAAAGGGAAACCCACCAAGTGGCAAGCCACCAAAAGGGAATCCACCGAGTGGCAAGCCACCAAAGGGCAATCCACCAAGTGGTGATTCATCAAAGGGAAGTCAATCCAGTGGTGATTCGTCAAAGGGAAATCAATCCAGTGATGACTCATCAAAGGATGATGCGGTGCAATCTTAAATAGAATATGCTATAATCAGATGCTGTTACAGGGAAAAGCCCTTGTAACAGCATTTTTTGTTGATAGAAAGGAAAGATGATGAAGATTTATATGGCTCCACTTGAGGGCATTACCAGTTATATATTTCGAAATGCATTTGCAAAGTACTATGGAGGAATAGATCGATATTTTACACCATTTATCACACCACATCCTAAGAAAGGATTTTCACCATCAGAAAAGCGAGATATTTTGCCAGAAAATAATACAAAAATCACAGTGATACCGCAGATTCTAACGAATCAAGTGGATGATTTTGTTAAGCTTTCAAGAGAGATTGCTGAATTTGGCTATGATGAGGTCAATCTCAATTTAGGTTGTCCATCAAAGACAGTGACCTCAAAGAAAAAGGGCTCAGGAGCTTTGGCCGATGTAGAGGAGCTTGATCGATTTTTAGATGGGATTTTTTCTAGATGTGAGCAAAAAATTTCAATTAAGACAAGAATTGGCGACAGTGATGAAAAGGAATGGGAGAAAATTTTAGAAGTTTATGAGAAGTACCCACTGAGTGAATTGATTGTTCATCCAAGGTTGCGTGTTGATTTTTATAGGGGAGAGATTCATCGGTTGGCTTGGAAAAGGGCAATGCAATCAGAGAAAAAGTTAGTCTACAATGGAGATATTTGTACAAAAGATGACGCAAAAAGTATATTTCAATTTGGTGTGGAGACCTTGATGATTGGAAGAGGATTATTAAAAAATCCAGAATTAATATCAGAAATTCGAGGAGAAAAAGGAAAAAAGGAGATGAATCGCAGTCGATTTAAACAGTTCCACGATGAAATTTATCTTGGCTATGCACAGATAATGTCAGGGGATACACCAACGCTTTTTAAAATGAAGGAATTGTGGGGGTTTTGGATTACAAGTTTTGTAGGAAAAGAAAAATATCTGAAAAAAATTAGAAAAGTCCAGAATAGAGCAGAGTATATTCAAATAGTAAGTGAATTATTGGAAGTTTAGATGAATATTTTTGATAAAGTTATGGACACAATGGCTTTTTTTTTGTAGTATGGATATAATGTTATATAAAGAAGGAGAAAAACTATGCCAAGTGCACGATTTTTAAAATTAAAAGGACCAAAGAAAATAAAGATTTTAGAGGCAGCAATGAAGGAATTTTTGATGCATCCTGTGACCATGGTTTCCATTAATCAAATTATTAAGAGCGCAGGAATTTCTCGAGGCAGTTTTTATACATATTTTGAAGATAAGGATGACCTTTTTCAATATGTTGCAGAGGACTTTGTTCGAAGAATTGTAGATCGAGTGATTACTGTGATAAAGGAAAATGGTGGAAATTTATTTCTTTCTGCAAATATGTTATTTGCAGAAGGGCTGGAGAGAGAAAAGACGAGCACCTATGCTCAGCTCTATCTTGAGGTATTTAAGGATTATACATTTGTTCGCTTGATGAATGAGGAGGGGGCAAGAAGTAAAGAAAATCTAGAAAAGTGGGAGGAACTTCACAGAGAAATCTACATTTTAAGTAAACCTGTCTATAGCTTTGCTTCTTTGGAGGAATTTACAAAGATTTTTGACATGATTTTTGTATTGTTTCTTCAATCTCTGATCGCAGTGAAATCAAGGAGAAGAACAGAAATAGAGGCTAAAGACATACTTAGCCGTCAGTTAGATATCATTGAAATGGGGGTTCGCTGTGATATCGAAAGGGAGAGAGAGAGGGTGTAAGATTTGATAAAGAAGATATTGGCAGTTACATTGTTATCTGTTCTATTTACACAGAGTCCGATGGCAAGTTTTGCCGAACCTGTATTTTCAAGAAGTCAAGAGGAATGGGCAAAACTTAGAGACAATCGCTTGGAATATGGGGAAATTGAAGGGTTGCTTGAGGAATACAATGGCACGATCTTGCAAAACAAGATTGACTATCGATCCTTTCAAAAGGAATATGGAAAGACCAATGAAGAAGTAGTCAAGACCTATCGGGATATGGCGAAGGAAATTGAGAAAAATTTACAAGAGCCAGATCCACAAGATGCTAATTATATATCTGCAGCAGTGGCTCTTGCTTCGGCAAAGGCACAGATTAGTAGCTTGAATAAGTCGGCAGATAATGCACTAGAAGATGCTGAGATTAAGTGGATTACATTGGAGTCAGCAAAAAAGACATTGGTTCAAGTTGCACAAAATGATATGATTAGCTACTATACAAATCTACTTGTGGTGGAAGATGCCAATTTGACGAAACAACAGGCACAAAATGCTCTTCATCTTGCAGGAATAAAGCTTCGTGCGGGAACGGGGGTAAAGTCAAGTATTCTTTCGGCACAGGAGGATTTACTAAAGGCTGAGCAAGCATTACTAAGGCAACAGATGATGCAAATAATGTCAAGAAAAAGTTGATGGTGATGTGTGGTTGGTCTTACAATGGAAATCCAGAGATAGGAAGTCTTCCCGATGTCGAATTTTCAAAAATTGAGAAGATGAATCCAGCTAATGATCAGGGCTTGGCTTTTCAGAATAATTACACTTTGCGTATAAACTTAAAGAAACTAGCCAATGCCAGTGAGGACAGTCAAAAGGAGAGTTTGCAGACTGCAATTAAAACCAATAAGCAAAATATCTCCACAGCATTAGTTGTTGACTATCAAAATGTTTTGGCTGCGAGGGATGCCTATCATTATGCAAAGGCCAATGTGGATGTACAAAATGGCTTGCTTTCTCAGATGCAGACGAAACTTCGCCTTGGGGTAGCCAGTGCCTATGAGATGAGTGCACAAGAAATTAGCAAAAAGCAGGCCGATGTGGCACTTGCACAGGCAAAGATCTCTCTATTTTCTGCAATGGAAAATTATCAATGGGATGTCAATGGCTTGGCAAAGGCAGAATAGGAGCTTTGATGAAAAAAATAGGATGTTTTGTACTGACTTCATTAACTTTTTTGATTGGGACATCATTTCCAAGTTCTGCCTTTGTGAGCGCACCGAGAAATCCGGCAGAGAGAAACATGACACAGGCCATGCTCAATGGCTATGACGAGGCCACTTGGGCAAAGTTAATGGACAATCGCTTGGAGTATGCCGAAATTGACGATTTGGTGCACAATTTTAATCCAGAAATTTCTGCTGCTTGGAAAAATTATCAGGATCGTCGATTAGAGATTATTCAAAATATAGATAATTTGTCTGCTGTCAAGCGAAATATGGACAATCTCTTAGAAGAGGCAAAGACGAACGAAGATGTGGAAGAGATGGCTATCTATGCGGCACAGAGTATGGGGCTAAAGGCAGTGATTGACGGAATGAAAAAGTCAAAGGAAAATTTAGAAAAGCCAATTTCTTCCAGCAATGCTTCGCTTCGAACGGCACAGGCACAGATGAGTGCCAGTGTAAGAACATTGATGATTAATTATAAGAATTTATTGTTACAAAAGGAATTGCTTCGACAAACAATTGAGTTGAGTCAGACACAGCTTACTGCAGAACAGGCCAAGGTAAGATATGGCACGGGAATTTTGAGTGATGTACAAAAATTACAGGTGGATATTTTACAGACACAGTCTCGTATTTCCGAGTTGACAAGCAATGAGTTGCAAATGAAGAGGTCATTGATCCAGATGTGTGGATGGAATCCGAGTGCAAATCCAGAGATTGGAGATGTTCCACAGGTGGATGAGCAGGCACTATCGAGTTTACATCCTGAGATAGATATTAAAAAGGCGATTGGCAACAACTATACCCTTATTGAAGAGCGTCATGGGAAGCATCCGCTCAATCAAACAGGGAGAACAGCTTGGGAGACAAGAGAAGCACAGATGGAGGCAAATTTACATATCAATTTGCAAGAACTCTATCAAAAAGTAAGAGATGCAAAGAATAGTCTTGACCAAGCAAGACAGAGCTTAGAAAATATAAATGCACAACTTGCCACAGCACAGGTTTCTTATCGATTGGGAGCAATCAGTCAATCACAATATGCTGAAATTCAAATTCAACAAAAACAAAAGGAATTGGAAATTTCGGCCGCAAAGATGAACCTTTTGTTGGCAGTCAATGCATATTATGATGCTGTCAATGGAAATGCAAAAGTGGAATAATTGTAGAAGGAGAGTTTTCAAGTTATTGGTTTGAAAACTCTCCTTTATGATATAGTCTAAAAATTAGTTGATTGCTCTTTTTTGCTAAAAATAATTCTGAAGATAAGGCGAACCAGCGGACCACAGTAAAAGAGTTGATATAAGATGGCCACAGGGAAATTCAATGCCCAAGTTTTTATCCAAAATGCAAAACTCATTTGATTTCTGTTAAAGAGAAGACAGGCAATAAAACTCATTATTGGACACATTATACAGCAGATACAAATAGAAATAGCATAAGTAATGATTTGTGGTCTATCCGATGGGCGAACAACCATAAAGGCAAGTTGATGAGCTAGTTTCCCAACAATAAAAAACTCAAGAATAAATGCGATGGGGACCATAATGGGAAGTTCAGCGAGAGCATGAAAAAAGGTCATATTGGTCATATTGCCCATATTTCTTGCAATGTTGTATACGACCATTCCGTAGACCATAATACTTGCCATAATCAATGTAAAAATGGCATCTTGAAATTTGTTTTTTGGCATAAAAAATCCTCCTGTGATACATGTGTTGTTCGTTATCATCCTGGAGGAGTGTGCGTTTCCAATTGTTGACCATTTTTATTTTGTCAGAAAATCTTAGCATTTTTTAGGTAAAAAGTAAAGTTTTTTTTCAAAGACAGTTGCGTTATAATAAAGGAAAATAAAGAGAGTGAGGACAAAATGAAAAAGATTGGATTTATTGGCATGGGGAATATGGGCTATGCCATTTTACAGGGTGTGCTTTCAAAGTATGCAAAGGAGGACTTAATTTTTTCTTCAAAGTCGCAGGAAAAGAAGGAAAGAATTAAGACAAAGACAGGAGTTGATTATACAGAGGACAACGCTTCTTTGGCGAAAAATTGTGAAATCTTAGTTCTTGCCATTAAGCCACAGATGTATGATACCGTTTTTTTGGAGATAGCAAAGGATATGCCAAGTGGACAAGTAGTGATTTCCTTAGCTCCAGGGAAAAGTATTGATGAATTAAAGTCAAAACTTGGCGATGACAAGAGAATTGTGCGGGCAATGCCAAATACTCCAGCACTTTTGGGCGAGAGTATGACAGGAATTTCTTGGATTGCCAATGAATTTTCCAAGGTGGAGAAAGAGGGGCTGATTGCTCTATTTGATTCTTTTGGAAAGAGTGTGGTTGTGGAGGAGAGATTGATGGATGCTGTGGTTTCAGTCAGCGGATCATCACCAGCCTTTGCGTATATGTTTATTGATGCACTTGCCGATGCAGGAGTGAAATATGGACTAAAAAAGTCAGAGGCGATTCAAATGGCGGCACAGACTTTACTGGGCAGTGCCAAGATGGTACTAAAGAGCGGAGAGCATCCAGTAGTATTGAAGGATAAGGTTTGTTCGCCAGGGGGAACGACCATTGCTGGTGTGGCTGCATTGGAGGAGTCAGGATTTCGAGCAAGTATTCTTGCAGGGGCAGAGGCCGTATATCAAAAGTGCACAAAGATAAAGTAGTGGAGGGAAAAATGATCGAGAGGTTAAAGAGAGATCTTGCCTATGAGGGCAAGATTATTAAGGTATATAAGGATTTGGTTCGTGTCAATGGAAGAGAGACGGTGTGGGATTTTATTCACCACAATGGGGCAGCAGCTGTGGTTGCTGTCGATGAAAAAGGCAGACTTTTGATGGTTCGACAATACAGAAATGCACTCAATCGCTTTACTTTGGAGTTGCCAGCAGGTAAGGTAGATCGTGTAGATGAACCAAGAAGAGATTGTGCATTTCGAGAACTGGAGGAGGAAACAGGTAGAAAGGTAGAAAAGCCAGAGGATTTGGAATTTTTAATTCGAATTGACACCACAGTGGCTTTCTGTGATGAACAAATTGACATCTTTGTGGCAAAAAATATGAAGGTGACGCACCAGCATCTTGATGAGGATGAGGAGATTCAGGTGGAAGCATGGGAAGTGAAGGATCTTTTAGATTTAATTTATAGAGGAGAGATGAAGGACTCAAAGACGGTCTCTGGAATTTTGGCCTATGCAATCAAAGAGGGAATCACCTATGCTCAATAAGCAAAGTGGAGAAGAAAAGTCATTTGTTTTACATTCTGAATACCAGCCAACAGGGGATCAGCCCCAGGCCATTGCGGCACTTGTTAAGGGATTTGATGAAGGAAATCAATTTGAAACTTTGCTCGGTGTGACGGGCTCAGGAAAGACATTTACAATGGCCAATGTGATTGAAAAATTGCAAAAGCCAACACTAGTGATTGCTCACAATAAGACTTTGGCTGCCCAGCTTTACAGTGAGTTTAAACAATTTTTTCCTGAGAATGCAGTGGAGTATTTTGTTTCCTACTACGATTATTATCAGCCAGAGGCCTATGTGCCTTCGACGGACACCTATATTGAAAAGGATTCAGCGATCAATGAGGAAATTGATAAATTACGCCATTCGGCAACGGCAGCACTTTCAGAGAGAAAGGATGTCATTATTGTGGCTTCGGTCTCTTGTATTTATGGCCTTGGAAGCCCAATTGACTATCAAGAAATGGTGCTTTCTCTTCGTCCAGGGATGGAGAGAGAAAGAGATGAGGTTATTCGAAAATTAATTGATATTCAATATATGAGAAATGATATTGATTTTCATCGAGGTACTTTTCGAGTGCGTGGAGATGTACTTGAAATTTTTCCAGCAGCATCGAGTAAAGAGGCATATCGGGTGGAATTTTTTGGCGATGAAGTTGAACGCATCACACAAATTGATGTGGTTACAGGAAGAGTGGTGAGCGAACTCAGCCATATTGCCGTATTTCCTGCGTCGCACTATGTGGTTGCACCTGAAAAGATTGCAAAGGCAGCGGATGATATATTGGCAGAATGCAAGGAACAGGTTCAATTTTTTAAAAGAGAAGAAAAAATGATTGAAGCACAAAGAATTGATGAGCGGACGCGTTTTGATGTGGAAATGTTAAAGGAAACTGGATTTTGTTCTGGAATCGAAAATTATTCGAGACATTTGACAGGTTCAGCCCCTGGAGAACCACCCTATACTTTAATGGATTATTTCCCAGAGGACTTTTTGATTATTGTGGATGAATCGCATATTACCATTCCACAGATCAGAGGTATGTATGCGGGAGATAGATCAAGGAAGACAACCCTAGTAAACTATGGATTTCGCCTGCCAAGTGCACTGGATAATCGTCCACTTGAATTTTCAGAGTTTGAATCAAATTAGTCAAATGCTCTTTGTTTCAGCAACACCAAATGTCTATGAGAGCGAACATGAGTTATTGCGTGTGGAACAAATTATTCGTCCGACAGGATTGCTTGATCCAGAAATTAGTGTTCAACCAGTGGAAGGACAGATTGATGACTTAATTGGTGAAGTCCATAAAGAGGTGGAAAAGAAAAACAAAGTCTTAATCACGACATTGACAAAAAAGATGGCTGAGGATTTGACAAATTATATGAAGGAAGTGGGGATTCGAGTTCGCTACTTGCATTCTGACATTGATACTTTGGAGAGGGCACAGATTATTCGGGATATGAGATTAGATAAATTTGATGTCTTAGTGGGGATCAATTTGCTTCGAGAGGGGTTAGATATTCCAGAAATTACATTGGTGGCGATTTTGGATGCAGACAAGGAAGGTTTTTTGCGAAGTGAAACCTCACTGATTCAAACGATTGGTCGTGCGGCAAGAAATGTGGATGGTCATGTCATTATGTATGCAGACCATATCACGGCATCAATGCGTCGAGCCATTGACGAGACGGCAAGAAGGAGAGAAATTCAAAGGCAGTACAATGAAGAACATGGCATCACACCAAAGACGATTCAAAAAGCTGTGCGAGATGTCATTGCTATATCAAAGGCGGCAATAAAGGATAAAAAGAGTTGGGAGAAGGATCCTGAGTCAATGAGCCGGGAAGAATTAGAAAAATTGACAAAGGAGCTAGAAAGAAGGATGTTAAAAGCTGCAGCAGAGTTAAACTTCGAGGAAGCTGCGATGTTGCGGGATCAAATTGCTGAGCTAAAAAAGAGCTAGAAAAATTGTAGCAAATATTGTATAGTAGGGGGAGGTGCTCGTAGCGAAGTTGGATATCGCATCAGACTCCGACTCTGAAGGCCATGGGTTCGAATCCCATCGGGCACACTGAAATATAGTAGAAACAGAGCAAAAGGGTATGTGCTGGTGGGCATATACCTTTTTCATTACGGAGGAATTATGGAATTAAGAGATTTTTGGTATGATTTGCCGGAGGAATTAATTGCACAGGATCCATTGGAAGACCGCTCTTCTTCGAGATTAATGGTACTTGACAAGGAGACAGGAGAATGTGTGGACCGACATTTTTATGAAATTAAAAAGTATTTGCGAGCAGGGGATTGCCTTGTTATTAATGACACAAAAGTTATTCCCGCAAGACTTTTTGGCGTAAAGAAGGGAACAGGAGCTAAAATTGAAGTATTGCTGTTGAAAAGAGGGCAAGATGATATCTGGGAAACCCTAGTAAAACCTGGAAAAAAGTGCAAGATGGGGACAGAGATTGAATTTGGAGAGGGACTTCTTGTTGGCAAGGTTGTGGGCATTGTGGAGGAGGGAAATCGCTTGATTCAATTTCACTACAATGGAATTTTTGAAGAGATCTTGGATCAACTTGGGCAAATGCCACTGCCACCATATATCACACATCAATTAAAGGATAAAAATCGCTACCAGACAGTGTACGCAAAACATGATGGCAGTGCAGCGGCCCCTACAGCAGGATTGCATTTTACAAAGGAATTGCTAAAAGAGATTGAACAGATGGGCGTAAAAATTGCCCGTGTAACCTTACATGTAGGACTTGGAACCTTCCGACCAGTAAAGGAGCAAGATGTTTTAAAACATCATATGCATTCTGAATTTTATATGGTCTCTGAGGAGGCTGCGAATTTAGTGAATGAGACAAAGAAATCGGGAAAACGAGTAATTTGTGTGGGAACAACGAGTTGCCGAACCATTGAGAGTGCCAGCACAGAGGAAGGAATTTTACAGGCAAAGAGTGGTTGGACAGAAATTTTTATCTATCCAGGGTATCGCTTTAAAGTTTTGGACTGTTTGATTACGAATTTCCATTTGCCAGAGTCCACATTGGTGATGTTAGTTTCTGCACTGGCAAAAAGAGAGAATGTCCTATCGGCCTATGCAGCTGCAGTAGAGAGAAAGTATCGCTTTTTTTCTTTTGGAGATGCCATGTTTGTGACCGACCACCAAAATTTTATAGAAAGTAATGAAGATGAGAATCAATAAATATTTGAGTGAAATGGGCATTTGTTCAAGGAGAGAGGCCGACCGCTTGATTGAGGCGGGGAGAGTGAAAATTGACGGAAGACTGGCCAAGATGGGAGAAAATGTTGAGGGTGAGAATCAAGTGTATGTCGATGAAAAGAGAGTGGGACAAGAGAGCGATATAAAAAAGGTGAAGCCCATTTTGATTGCGGTCAATAAGCCTGTGGGCATTGTCTGCACAACCTCAACCAAAGATCGGGCAAAGAATATTGTGGAGATGGTCGGGTTTTCTCAGCGAATTTATCCCATTGGGCGACTGGACAAGGACTCCAGGGGATTGATTTTAATGACCAATCAGGGAGATTTAGTCAATAAAATTATGCGAGCAGCAAATTTCCATGAAAAGGAATATATTGTTCGGGTCAATCAGCCACTGTCAGAAGAATTTCAAAGACAGATGGAAATGGGTGTTTGGTTGAGTGAACTGCGTGTGCGAACAAGAAGATGTAGGGTGAAGATTCTTTCAAAGAATACCTTTTCGATTGTTTTGACCCAAGGATTAAATCGCCAAATTCGAAGAATGTGTGAGGAGCTTGGCTATCAGGTTAGGGATTTAGAGCGTGTGCGAATTATGAATATTTTATTGGGTAATCTCTTAGAGGGCAGTTATCGCGAACTTTCTAAGACAGAGCAGAGTCAATTGAAAAAAATGCTGCAAAGGGGACGAGAGAATGGATAAAATGCAAAGAATGAAAGCACTTGTAGAAAAATTAAATCAAGCTGCCTATGTTTATTATCAAAAGAGCGAAGAAATCATGAGCAATTTGGAGTATGATGCACTCTATGATGAACTTGTTTCACTGGAAGGGGAGACAAAGACAATTTTATCAGGTTCACCGACTCAGCGTGTGGGGTATGAAGTAGTATCTGCACTGCCCAAAAGAGAACACAAAAGTCCAATGCTCTCTCTAGACAAGACCAAAAATGTTGATGAGTTGAAGACATGGTTAGGGGAGCAAAGTGCATTGCTTAGCTGGAAGATGGATGGACTTACCATTGTCTTACACTATAAAAATGGAAAACTTGAGGAGGCCATTACTAGGGGGAATGGATATATTGGTGAGGAAATTACCAACAATGCCAAGGCCTTTGCCAATATTCCCCTTTGCATTTCCTATATGGGTGACTTGGTTTTGAGAGGGGAGGCAATTATTCGTTATTCTGATTTTCATAAAATCAATGCACAAATTGAAGACATTGATGCCAAGTATAAAAATCCGAGAAATCTTTGCTCTGGATCAGTCAGACAGCTTGATGCAAAAGTGACGAAGGAGAGAAATGTTCACTTCTATGCCTTTTCTTTAGTACAAGCAGATGGCATTGATTTTCACAATCAGCGAAAGTTGCAATTTGATTGGTTAAAGGAGCAAGGTTTTAGTGTAGTTGAGTATGTGCTGGTAAATAGAGATACTTTAGAAGAAAAAGTGAACGAGTTTTCTGAGCGGATTGTAGACTATGATATTCCATCGGATGGGTTAGTGCTTTTATTTAATGATATTGCCTATGGAGATCGTCTGGGAACGACAGCAAAGTTTCCAAGAAATGCGATTGCTTTTAAGTGGAGCGATGAGCAAAAAGAGACAACACTTCGCTATATTGAGTGGAGCCCATCAAGAACAGGGCTAATTAATCCTGTGGCCGTGTTTGAGCCTGTGGAACTAGAGGGGGACGACGGTCAGCCGTGCCAGTGTGCACAATGTAAGTATTGTGGAGGAACTTGGACTTGGAGAGGGAGATATCATTACAGTATATAAGGCGAATATGATTATCCCACAGATTGCAGATAATCTGACAAGGAGCAAAAGGATCGTGATTCCAAAGACCTGTCCAGCCTGTGATCAAGAGACAAGGATCAAAAATGACAATGGAATTAAAACTTTATACTGTATAAATCCTGATTGTCCAGTCAAACAAGTAAAAGGCTTTTCGTTGATGGTTAGTCGAGATGCCTTAAATATTGATGGTCTTTCGGAGATGACATTGGAAAAATTTTTGGCTGAAGGGTATCTTCACGAAAAAGCCGATATCTTTCATCTTGAGCAATATAAAGAAAAAATTGTTTCTCTCGATGGATTTGGTCTCCGATCTTATGAAAAGCTAGATCAGGCAATACAAAAGGCAAGAAAGACCACGATGCCAAGGCTAGTCTATGCACTGGGGATTGCAGAATTGGTGTCGCAAATGCGAAAGTTATTAGCCGACATTTTGATGATGACATCCATCGCTTTATGAATAGTACAATGGAAGAGTTGACAGAAATTGATGGAATTGGAGAGGTGTTAGCGAAGGCGATTGTTGATTTTTTTGCCAATCAAAAACATCGAGAGAGTCTAGAAAAATTGTTGGTCGAGCTAGAGATTGAAAAGACAAAGAAGGAAGGCAAAGGAGAAAAATTTGCTGGAATGACCTTTGTAATCACAGGAAGTGTGGAGCATTTTAAAAATCGAAAGGAAATGCAGGAACTAATTGAAGCAAATGGTGGCAAGGTTTCCTCCGCTGTGTCTGCAAAGACAAACTATCTCATTAACAATGACAAGGAGTCGTCGTCGAGCAAAAATAAAAAGGCTAAGGAGTTGAATATACCGATTTTGTCAGAAAAAGATTTTTTAGATTTATTGGAACAATAGAGAAAGTGAGGAGAATATTATGCCAATTAAAATTCAAAAGGGATTGCCCGCACAAAAAATTTTAGAGGAAGAGAATATCTTTGTGATGGACGAAGACCGTGCGATGACGCAAAATATTCGTCCATTACAGATATTGATTTTAAACTTGATGCCATTGAAAGAGGAGGCCGAGACGCAACTACTTCGTGCACTGTCCAATACACCGCTTCAAGTTGATTGTACATTTTTAATGATGCAGACGCACAAAAGTAAGAATACCAGTCAAAGCCATCTAAATAAATTTTATGTTCATTTTGATGATATTAAGGAGAAAAAATTTGATGGTATGATTATTACAGGGGCACCGATTGAGCAATATGAGTTTGAGGAAATTCATTATTGGGAAGAGTTGTGCAAAATGATGGAGTGGAGTAAGACCCATGTCACTTCAACATTACATATTTGTTGGGGAAGTCAGGCGGGATTATATTATCACTATGGCATTAAAAAGTTTCCGATGAAACAAAAGTTATCGGGAATTTACACTCACGAAGTTTTGCACAAAAAGACACCGCTTGTTAGAAGTCTGGATGACTATATTTACTGTCCACATTCGAGAAACACAGAAGTTCACGAAGAAGATATTGTGGCTTGTAAGGATTTACAAATTCTTGCAAAGAGCAAAGAGGCAGGAGTGTTGTTGATCATGAACAATTCGGGAAGTCAAATCTTTATTCAGGGACATCCTGAATATGATCGTTACACCTTGGCACAGGAGTATAAAAGAGACACCAATAAGGGAATGCATCCCAAGATTCCGATTCATTATTTTCCAAATGATGATCCAAATGAGCGTCCTGTGCTTAGCTGGAGGAACTTTTCCAATACATTGTATGCGAATTGGTTGAATTTTTATGTCTATCAGAACACGCCTTATGATTTGTATTCTTAATAAAAAAGGAGGAAGTGTGCTTTTTTGCATATGATTTTAGTCATTTATACACAATAAGTACAAAAAGGGAGATGCGAAAAAACTCAATTGAGTTTTTTCACATCCCCTTTTTTTATAAAATTTAAGCAGTGACTTCGCTGTTTTTTGCCAAATTCTTATTGGCTGTAGCTAACATTAACTTAATGCGGTTGAGCTGATTTACCTCAGACGCACTTGGGTCATAGTCGACCGCAATAATATTGGCTTCCGGATGAGAGCGACGAAGCTCCTTGATTACACCCTTGCCAACGACATGGTTTGGCAGGCAGCCAAATGGCTGTGTACAAACAATATTTGGTGCACCTGTTTCAATAAGTTCAAGCATTTCACCCGTCAAGAACCAGCCTTCTCCTGTCTGGTTTCCAATGGAAACATATTCCTTAGACATATCAGCAAGGTGTCGGATGTTTGAAGGAGCAACAAAGTGCTTGCTCTTTTCAAGGGCCACCTTGGCATCCTTTCGAAATCCTTCGAGAAGTTTAATTCCCCAATTGCAAAGAAATGCTGTCTTTTTTGACATTCCAAGGTGCTCGGCCTTAAAGTTAGCATTGTAGAAGGAGTAGAGAAGGAAGTCCAGTAAATCAGGGACAACGGCCTCAGCTCCCTCTCTTTCGAGAAGTTCTACAATGTGATTATTGGCAAGTGGGGAAAATTTGACTAAAATTTCTCCAACCACACCGACCCTAGGTTTTTTAATATTGAGCCTTGGCAATTCGTCGAATTCCTTGACAATGGCACGGATATTTTTCTTAAATTCACCGAAGGAAGGACTCTTCTTTGAGACAGATTGAATCGCCTTCGCTCTCCATTTTTGGTGTAATTTATCCGTTGATCCTGGCACAGCTTCATATGGGCGGGTTGCATAGACAACACGCATAAAGAGGTCACCGTAGACAATAGCCTGCATGGCTTTAATCATCATTGGAAGGGTGATTTGAAATCCCTCATTGGTTTCCATTCCATTGGCGTTGACAGAGATAACAGGGATTTGTTCCATGCCTGCCTTTTCGAGGGCACGACGGATAAATCCAATATAATTACTTGCTCGACATCCACCACCTGTCTGACTCATAAAATGGCTGTGTGATTGAGATCATATTTGCCAGATAACAGTGCTTCCATAATCTGCCCAACAACAATGAGGGATGGATAGCAGGCATCATTGTTGACAAACTTTAATCCACAGTCAATGGCAGAGCGTCCCTCATTTTGCAAAACTTCGACATGGTAGCCAAAGGCATTGAGTGCATGTTCAAGAATATCAAAGTGAATTGGACTCATCTGTGGACATAGAATCGTGTAGTCCTTTTTCATATCCTTTGTAAATGTCTTTCTGTGGTAGGACGCACTCTTGATGTGGCGCTCAATATTTCGCTTTTCTCTCACACGCATAGCAGCAATGAGAGAGCGAATGCGGATTCTTGCGGCACCGAGGTTATTGACCTCATCAATCTTTAGTACGGTATAAATCTTTCCTGAACCAACCAAGATATCAGAAACCTGATCTGTGGTGACAGCGTCAAGACCACAGCCGAAGGAATTGAGTTGAACAAGGTCAAGATCATTTCTTTGTTTGACAAGAGAAGCAGCTGCATAGAGTCTTGAGTGGTACATCCACTGGTCACTGACAATGACAGGTCTTTCAATTGGTGCAAGATGGGAGACAGAATCTTCTGTGAGCACCGCAAGACCAAAAGAAGTAATCATGTCAGGAATACCGTGGTGAATTTCAGGATCCACATGATATGGTCGACCAGCAAGGACAATGCCATGTTTTTTATTGTCTTTTAACCATTGTAATGTTTCCTCTCCCTTGATTTCAATATCTCTTTTTGCCTGTAAGAGTTCATTCCATCCAGCATGAGCAGCAGCCTTGACTTCTCTTTCTCCAATACCAAATTCATCCGCCATCACCTTAATTAATTGCTTGGTGAGCACTTCTTCATTTGTAAATGCCATAAATGGGTTTAAAAAGCGAATATTTTGCTCAGCAATTTCTTCTACATTGTTTTTAATGTTCTCAGCATAAGAAGTAACAATTGGACAATTATAGTGATTTCCAGCATCTGGTGTCTCATTTCGTTCATATGGCACACATGGGTAGAAAATGGTTTTAATGCCCTTTCGGATTAACCATGATACATGACCATGAGTGAGCTTTGCAGGATAGCACTCGGATTCACTTGGAATAGATTCAATGCCCATCTCATATAACTTCTTTGTTGACATTGGAGAGAGCTGAGTTCTAAAGCCAAGTTTCTTAAAGAAAATAGCCCAAAATGGGAAGTCCTCATACATGTTGAGTACTCGTGGAATACCAATGACGCCTCGTTCAGCCATGGCCTCAGGTAGAGCAGGGTAATCAAATATGCGGTGATATTTGTAATCAAAGAGATTCGGAATATCATTTTTTACCTTGTCATGACCTAGACCTCTTTCACAGCGGTTTCCAGAGATAAATTCTCTTCCACCACCAAAGTTATTGATGGTGAGCACGCAGGCATTGTTGCATCTCTTACAGCGACTCATCGTCGTATCATATTGAAGAGAAATCATTTTTTCCAGAGGAATCATACTGGTTTCTTTGTTTTCATGTCTTTCTCTTGCAATGAGTGCAGCACCAAAAGCACCCATAATTCCAGCAATGTCAGGTCTTGTTGCTTCACAGCCTGAAATCTTTTCAAATGCACGAAGCACTGCATCATTGTAGAAAGTACCGCCTTGAACGACGACATGTCTTCCAAGGTCAGAAGGGTCAGTGATTTTAATGACTTTGTAGAGAGCATTTTTAATGACAGAGTAGGCTAGACCTGCAGAGATGTCGGCAACGGTTGCCCCCTCTTTTTGGGCCTGCTTGACATTGGAATTCATAAATACTGTACAGCGAGTTCCAAGGTCCACAGGATTTTTAGCAAACAATGCTTCCTTTGCGAAATCAACAATACTGTAATTTAATGATTTTGCAAAGGTTTCAATAAATGAACCACAACCTGCAGAGCAGGCTTCATTTAGCTGTACAGAATCTACAGTGTTATCTTTGATTTTAATACACTTCATATCCTGACCACCGATGTCGAGAATGCAATCAACATCTTTGTCAAAGAAAGAAGCTGCATAGTAATGAGCAATCGTCTCTACCTCTCCCTCATCGAGCATAAAGGCAGCTTTTAATAGGGCTTCGCCATAACCTGTAGAACAGGAGTAGGCAATCTTTGCCTTTGGATTGATTTGATCTTTGACCTCATCGAGGGCACGGATGGCTGTGGCAAGGGGAGAGCCGTTATTGCTTGAGTAAAACTTCCAAAGGAGAGAACCTTGATCGTCAATGAGAGCAATTTTGGTTGTTGTAGAACCAGCATCAATACCAAGATAGATGTTTCCCTCATAGCTTGCTAGGTCCGCAGTCTTTACCGCATTGCCAGAGTGACGAGTTTGAAATACCTTGTATTCTTCCTCATTGTGGAAGAGTGGATCCATTCGAGTGATTTCATGTTCCATGGTCACGCCTGTGCGAAGCTGATTGATCAGGCTGCCAATCGGAATGGAGGCTTGATCTTTTGCATTCAGTGCACTGCCGATGGCTGCAAACAGATGTGAGTTTTCAGGTGCAATGATATATTCGTCAGTTAAATTTAAGGTGCGAATAAAAGCATTTCTTAATTCGGGCAAAAAGTGAAGTGGGCCGCCGAGAAATGCAATATGTCCACGAATTGGTTTTCCGCAGGCAAGTCCAGAGATCGTCTGATTGACCACAGCCTGAAAAATGGAGGCAGCTAAGTCCTCTCTCGTTGCTCCCTCATTGATGAGAGGTTGGATGTCTGATTTGGCAAACACACCACAACGTGCGGCAATTGGATAGATGGACTTATAATTTTTGGCAAATTCATTCAGTCCTGTGGCATCTGTTTGGAGAAGAGAAGCCATCTGGTCGATAAATGAGCCCGTACCACCAGCACAGATACCATTCATTCTCTGGTCAAGACCACCTGCAAAGTAGATAATCTTTGCGTCTTCACCACCAAGCTCAATGGCAACATCCGTCTGTGGAGCGTAATGTTCAAGGGCTGTGGCGACAGCGATAACCTCTTGGACAAAGGTCATATCAAGATGTTTTGCTAAAGTCAAGCCACCCGATCCGGTGATCAAAGGAATAAGTTCCATATCTCCAAGTTTTTCGTAGGCCGTATTTAAAAGTGTGGCAAGAGTGCCCTGAATGTTTGCAAAATGTCTCTGATAGTCAGAGAACAATACATTTTTATTCTGGTCAAGGATGGCAATCTTTACTGTGGTAGAGCCGACATCAATGCCCAGAGTATTCTTTGTTAATTCTGTCATTGTAACCTCATTTCAATGATTCTTATTTTTTTAAAAAAATAGGAATCAATACTAATATTATCAGTTTATGTTGCAAACGCAATTCTAACACATTCGATTTGATTTTACAATTGGGCAGGATGTGATACAATAGGGAAGGTTACAAACAGCATAGAAAAGAAAGGAAGGAATATGAGTTTTTTTAACAAATTTGAGCACAAATTTTCCAAATATGCTATTCATAATTTGATGTATTATTTCGTTGTATTATATGCCATTGGCTTTGTTATGAGTATAGTGAATATTCAAATTTATTATGAATATTTGGCACTCGATGTGCCAAAAGTTTTGTATGGACAAATTTGGAGACTCATTACTTGGATGATCTATCCACCAAGCAATAATATTTTATTTAGTGCTTTGATGTTGTGGATGTATTTTAGTCTGGGAAATACATTGGAAAACATTTGGGGAGCATTTCGATTTAATGTCTTTATGTTGATGGGGGTGTTCTTTCATATTTTGGCAGCATTTATTCTCTACTTTGGTTTTGGACTTCGCTATGCGATTACACCAGATAATTTAAATATGTCGATTCTCTTAGCTTTTGCGTTGACTTTTCCAGATATGGAATTTTTTATCTATTTTGTATTGCGCATTAAGGCCAAGTATTTGGCACTATTTTATATTGTGATTGGTCTATATAATTTTATTCGTGGAAATCAGGTGACAAGGGTGACACTATTTTTGTCAGGACTTAATTTTATTATTTTCTTTGTGATGACAAAGATGTGGAGAGGGATCACACCAAAGCGAGTAGTCCAAAAAGAAAATAAGACAAAGATAAAAGTTCCATCTCGTACAGTACATAAATGTGCTGTATGTGGAAGAACAGAGAAAGATATGCCCGATATGGAATTTCGATATTGTTCAAAGTGCAATGGGAATTATGAGTATTGTGCGGAACATCTGTATACACACAAGCATATCGAATAAAAATATCTCTATTGATGGTAGCGATTTTTTGCAAAGTATTGTATAATACAATTGTTACATCAATGACATTATTTTTTGAAAGAGGACGCGAAAATGAAGAAAACAAAAATTATTTGTTCAATGGGACCAAATACCAATGACAAGGAATTGATGAAGAACATGGCACTCAGCGGTATGAATATCGCAAGATTCAACTTCTCACATGGTGACTATGAGGAGCATTTGGGAAGATATAAGATCTTGGAAGAGGTCAGAAAAGAGACTGGGCTTCAGATTGCAGCTCTTTTGGATACAAAGGGACCAGAAATCAGAACAGGTGTTTTGGTAGATGGCAAGAAGGTTACACTTGAGCAGGGACAGACCTATGTTTTGAGCATTCATGAGTGTGTCGGTGACAACAAGAAGGGATTTATTAACTATGCAGGTCTTGCAGAGGATATTGCTCCAGGAAATACAATCTTGATTGATGATGGTTTGATCGAGCTTCGTGTAGAATCTGTAGAGAATGGCGACATTACTTGTACAGTATTAAATGGCGGCGAACTCGGAGAGAGAAAGGGAGTCAATGTACCTGGTGTATCAGTTAAGCTTCCACCTCTTACAGATAAGGATAAAGAAGATCTTCGCTTTGGTGCAGACCTTGGATTTGAGTTTATTGCCGCATCATTCGTAAGAAATGCTGCAGCAATCCGTGAGATCAGAGAGATCGTCGCAGAGAAGAATGCCAATATGAAGATTATTGCTAAGATCGAGAACCAAGAAGGTATCGACAATATCGATGAGATTCTTGAACTTGCTGATGGTATCATGGTAGCCAGAGGTGATATGGGTGTTGAGATTCCAGCAGAGAAGGTTCCAGCTATTCAGAAGATGTTGATTCAAAAGTGCAATCTTGCTTGTAAGCCAGTTGTTACAGCAACACAGATGCTTGATTCTATGATTAGAAATCCTAGACCTACAAGAGCTGAGGTTGCCGATGTAGCGAATGCAATTTATGATGGTACAGATGCAATTATGCTTTCTGGAGAGTCTGCGATGGGTAAGTATCCATTGGAGGCATTGCAGACAATGGCTAGAATTGCTGAGGAGACAGAGAAGCATTTGAATTCAGAGGCTTATAAGACAAGACATATCGATGCTGTTTCTGAGAAGAACATTTCTAATCAGGTAAGTTATTCTGCAGTTGCTACAGCAGATGCTCTTGGTGCAAAGGCTATTGTTGCTCCAACAATCAGTGGTTTTACAGCTCGTATGCTCTCTAAGTGGAGACCAAGTGCAACTATTTATGGACTTTCACCAAGTGAGAAGACCATTAGACAGATGCAGCTCTATTGGGGTGTTGTTCCAGTACAGTCCAAGAGATCAGATTCTACAGATAACTTGTTAGAGGAGTCTGTTGAGATTGTTAAGGAGTTGGCTCACCTTCAGTCAGGAGATATCGTGGTTACAACAGCAGGTATCGTACAGGGCAAGGCCGATCATCTTCCAGTGTCAGAGACAAATTCAATGCGTGTTGTTACTGTACAGTAATTGGTTTATCAATATTTTATTTAAGGGGCTTTCAACTTTGTTGGAGGTCCCTCCTTTTCTATATTTGGGCAAAACGAAGCACCCCCAAATCTTTCGATTTGGGGGCGTAGGTTTTAGGATTTCGGGATTTTCATAAACTGTGGAGTGCTTCGCACTTTTTATGATGAATTCAGTATAGCACAGTTTTGTGTAAAAAAATTGAAAAAATAATAAAGGAAATATGAATACTTTCTTAAGAATAGGAAGAATATAATTGTTAATTTGCATAAAATATGATAATATTGCAAATATAATCATTTCAGTGTAGAAAATCTTTGATAGATTCAAGCATATCTTTGTCATTTCGACAATTTACCAATCAAGCTAGGAATAGACATTGACAAGGCAGAGAAAGTGTATTATTATATAGTTAAATAGAACATATGTTCGTATATGGCTGTGGGAGGATAAAGTAATGAATACAGATGATAGATTAAAGGCATTGGATGCTGCAGTGACACAAATTGAAAAGGCCTATGGCAAGGGCTCGATTATGAGACTGGGAGATTCAGATATCAATATGAATATAGAGACAGTTCCGACAGGTTCTTTGAGCTTGGATCTTGCCCTTGGTCTTGGTGGAATTCCAAAGGGAAGGGTCGTAGAGATCTATGGTCCAGAGTCTTCAGGAAAAACAACGGTCGCCTTGCATATGGTGGCAGAAGTGCAAAAAAGGGGCGGAATTGCTGGATTTATTGATGCAGAGCACGCCCTTGATCCAGCCTATGCAAAAAATATTGGCGTGGATATTGACAATTTATATATCTCACAGCCAGACAATGGAGAGCAGGCTTTAGAAATCACAGAGACAATGGTTCGCTCTGGTGCAGTAGATATTGTGATTGTGGATTCTGTTGCTGCTCTTGTGCCAAAGGCAGAGATTGATGGTGATATGGGTGATTCTCATATGGGATTACAGGCAAGATTGATGAGTCAGGGATTGAGAAAGCTGACAGGAATTATGGCAAAGAGCAATTGCACAGTGATTTTTATTAACCAGTTGAGAGAAAAGATTGGCATTGTGTTCGGAAATCCAGAGACAACTACAGGTGGACGTGCACTTAAGTTCTATGCATCTGTTCGTATGGAAGTTCGAAGGGCAGAGGCTTTAAAGAATAGTGGCGAGGTTGTTGGCAATCGAGTAAAGGTAAAGGTGGTAAAGAATAAGATTGCACCGCCATTTCGTGAGGCGGAATTTGATATTATGTTTGGAAGGGGAATTTCTAGAGAGGGAGATATTCTCGATCTTGCGGCGGCAGAGGACATTATTGATAAGAGTGGTGCTTGGTATGCCTATCAGGGAAGTAAGATTGGTCAGGGAAGAGAAAATGCTAAGCAGTTTTTGCGTGAGCATCCAGAGATTATGGCTGAGGTTGAGACCAAGGTGCGTGCTGCCCATGGACTTGAAGATGATATCAAAGCTGTAAAAGAAGTACAAGAAGAGACTAAAGAATAATGTTGATTACGCAGATTGTTCCGATAGACAAGCGACGCAGTAAGATTTGTGCGGATCAGAACTTTGTCTTTGCACTCTATCGAGGGGAGATTTTTCGACTTGGAATTAAGGAGGGCGAAGAGTTAAGTGATGAAGATTATGCAATCAAGGTGTATCCTATTTTAAAAAAGCGGGCGAGGGAGAGAATTGTTTATATTTTAAAGAATAGGGATAAGACCGAGGCACAATTGCGAGGAAAGTTAAGAGATGGCTACTATCCAAAAGAAGTGATTGATGAGACTATCGATTGGGCAAAGAAACATCATTATATTGATGACACACGCTATGTGGATTTTTATATTCGCTCAAATGGAGAAAGAAAGAGTCAAAAGAGGATGATATATGATCTTCGACAAAAAGGAATATCGACAGAACTTTTGGAGGAATTTTTATCTTTAGAGAGTGTAGATGAAAGAAGTCAAATTCTTCGATTCCTAGAAAAAAAGAAGTATGATCGACAAAATAGTGATTGGCAAAAAAAGCGAAAATTGATGCAGTCGCTTGTGGCAAAGGGATATTCCTATGATGTGATTCTTTCTTGTATGGATAAATAGGTATTGGCTTTGGTGAAAGTGATTGAAGTTTATTGCAATTTAGGGCATTTTCTGATAAAATTTAAATGTTGTAATCGTACAATGAAAATTTAATAGGGAGGTGCTCCTGTGTCACAAGGTATTATTTTTTTAATTGCAGTTATCCTTACAGCAGTTATTGTGGCGCCTCTGAGTTGGAAAATGGCAATATCACATCGAAAGAAGACTTATGAAGATAAGATCGGTTCGGCAGAAGTCAAGTCCAGAGAAATTATAGAGGAAGCCTTAAAAACAGCGGAGACAAAGAAGCGCGAAGCTCTCTTAGAAGCAAAAGAAGAGTCACTGAAGACGAAGAATGAGCTTGATAAGGAAGTCAAAGAGAGAAGAGCAGAACTGCAGCGTTATGAAAAGAGAGTCTTGATCAAGGAAGAAAACATTGACAAGAAACAGGAAACATTGGAGAAGAAGGAAGAGGCCATAATTGCAAAGGAGGAAAAGCTGAGCGAAAAAAATCGCAAAGTAGAGGAACTCCTAGAGCAGGGTCAGGCAGAACTAGAGAGGATTTCTGGCTTGACTACAGAGGATGCAAAGAAATTTCTCTTGCAATCAGTGGAAGATGACATCAAGCATGACAAGGCAAAGTTAATTAAGGAGCTAGAAAATTCGGCTAAGGAAGAGGCTGAGCGAAAGGCAAAGGATTACATTGTCACAGCTATCCAAAAGTGTGCAGCAGATCATGTGGCAGAGACAACGGTTTCTGTTGTTCAACTGCCAAATGACGAGATGAAGGGAAGGATTATTGGTCGAGAAGGACGTAATATTCGCACATTGGAGCAGATGACAGGGGTAGAATTGATTATTGATGATACGCCAGAAGCTGTGGTTTTGTCAGGATTTGATCCAGTTAGACGAGAAGTAGCTAGAATTGCACTGGAGAGATTGATTGTGGATGGGCGAATTCATCCAGCTAGAATCGAAGAGATGGTGGAAAAGGCACAGAAGGAAGTCGATGTGGTGATGAGACAGGCAGGAGAAGTGGCTACCATGAAAGTGGGTGTGCATGGACTTCATCCAGAACTTGTCAAATTGGTTGGTCGTATGAAGTTTAGAACAAGTTTTGGACAAAATGCTTTACAACATTCGATTGAGGTGGCTGAACTGACAGGACTTTTGGCCGCAGAAGTTGGTGTGGATGTTCGTATGGCCAAGAGAGCAGGGCTTTTACATGATATTGGAAAGGCAATTGACCACGAAGTTGAAGGTTCACATGTGCAATTGGGTTCAGATATTTGTCGAAAGTACAAAGAATCTGCAATTGTGATCAATGCTGTAGAATCACATCATGGGGATGTGGAAGCTGACAACTTGATTTCTTGTTTGGTGCAAGCGGCAGATACAATTTCGGCTGCAAGACCTGGTGCAAGAAGAGAAACTTTGGAAAATTATACGACGCGCTTGACACAACTGGAAGAGATTACAAACTCATTTGAAGGTGTGGATAAGTCGTTTGCTATACAAGCAGGACGTGAAGTGCGCATTATGGTTATGCCAGAGAAGGTGTCAGAAGATGATATGGTGATTTTGGCTCATGATGTGGCAAAACGCATTGAGGAAGAGATGCAATATCCAGGACAGATTAAAGTCAATGTCATTCGAGAATCAAGAGTGCAAGATATTGCAAAATAGAAAAGAGGGAGAGTTTTCAAGTTTTGGCTTGAAAACTCTCCCTTTATTTCTGACTTCACAAAAGAGATTTTATTGAAGGACAGATTCCACTCTCTCTTCCACATTTCGATCAAAATTGATGACACTGTGGTCATATGGATTGTTGAGTAGTGGAGAGTGAAGCATAAAATCTGCAGAGGCCTTGTTGATGGCCATCGGAATATCATAGACCTGAGCGATGCGAAGGAGAGCCTTGACATCTGGGTCATGTGGTTGTGCTTCAAGTGGATCAGAGAAAAAGACAACAAAATTAATCTTTCCCTCGACAATCTTTGCTCCTACTTGTTGGTCTCCTCCGAGCGGACCACTATTGTAGCCTTTGACAGGAAGACCTGTTTTGGCAGAGACAAGTCGAGCAGTTGTTCCTGTTCCACACAAGAAGTGTTTGCTCAAAATCTCCTTGTTGGAATTGCACCAATCAATCAATTCTGCCTTTTTGCCATCATGGGCGATGAGAGCGATGGTCTTTTGCTCAGGAATTGTGAAAGTAATAAATTCATTTTTTACAGCCATAAAATACCTCCAAACAAATATAATCTTTCCCTATTGTATCATATTATTAGAGAATAGGTAGAAAAATTGGTTGTCGTTTTCTAAAAATAGTGTATTTTATGAAGCCACAATCGAGTAAAATTTGAGCAACATCATCAAAGTGATGGCCGATATATTCTGGTTGATGGGCATCACTGCCAATGGTCACCATAGTTCCTCCGAGTTCCTTGTATCGACGAATAATATCGGGATGAGGATTTGGCACTCCCAACTGATACTTATAACCTGCACTATTGATTTCAAGAGCCTTTCGCTTTTTAATCAATGCCTTTAGTAGCGGATCGATATATTCGGCAAAGGCAGCATAGGAATAGTTGGCATTTTTATTTGGACCATATCGCACGATATAGTCGAGGTGACCAAAGCTATCAAAGTCATCGAGTAAAAGGATTCTCTGTGTAGAAATATCAAAGTAATGTGCGTAGCAATCTTCCTCTCGATGTCCTTGATAGAAGGAAGGATAGTAGAGATCTTGGCGATCAATAAAGTGGCTTGATCCGATGATGTAATCAAAACAGCCGGCATAGTTTTTAGAAAACTCGTCATAATAATCTCTTAGATGCAATTGCAACCCCTGTTCGATACCAATAAGTAATTCAATATCCTTGCGGTATTCGATTTGGAGAGTTTGCATAGCGAGTAAATAGCGCTCGACATCGAGCAAAAAAGTCATTCCCTCTTCATTGATGGCATCATAGTCATTGTGATCTGTGATGCAAATCCTTTCCATGCCAAGAGAGATTGCTCGCTCGATCTGTGCTCTTGGTGGAGTTGTGGAATCAGAAGAGAAATGTGTGTGAATGTGACAATCGTTTAACATATTAAACTCTCCTTATTTGAAATGATATATAAATTATAATAAATAATGTTGAAAAAAAGATATAGGTCTATGTTAGAATGCGAATTAGACGGGTAAAAACCTGATCAAAAAAAAGGAAGAGGAAAAAGAAAAAGAGATGGATGTTAAAAAAACATTGCAAATCTATTTGGGTTTGTGGGCGGTCTGGGTATGTTCTTGTATGGTATGCATATCATGTCAGAAGGTATACAAAAGACAGCTGGAGGAAAGATGCAGCAATTCCTCGGTATGCTGACAAACAATCGCTTGATGGCCATCGGTCTGGGGGCATTGATTACAGCAATTATCCATAGTTCTGGAGCAACAACAGTTATGGTTGTTGGATTTGTGAATGCAGGAATTTTGACATTGACACAGGCTGTGGGTGTCATTATGGGTGCAAACATTGGTACAACGATTACAGCGTGGTTGGTGTCAATGAGCCAGATGGGGGATTCTTTGGCGATATTGACGCCAGAATTTGATGCACCATTACTTATTGGTGTTGGTGCAATGCTTATCTTGTTTGCCAAGTCAGAGAAAAAGCACTTGATTGGAGAGATTGTCATTGGTGTTGGATTTTTGTTCTTGGGATTAAAGTATATGTCAAGTTCGATCAGTCCATATGCACAGCTTCCCATTTTTTCACAGGCATTTGCCATTCTTGGAAAGAATCCAATTTTTGGTATTTTGGCTGGTGCCATTGTTACGGCACTCTTACAAAGTTCATCGGCATCGGTTGGTATTTTGCAGACTTTGGCCCTCAATGGTGTGGTCAATATGAGTTCAGCCATTTATATTACTTTGGGACAAAATATCGGTACCTGTGTGACTGCCTTGATTTCCAGTGTGGGAAGTTCAAGGACAGCAAAGAGAGCAGCCGTGCTTCATTTTTTATTTAATACATTGGGTGCCGTGGTCTTTGGAATTGGCGGATTTATCTTCTTTAACATTAATAAAAAGTTTGCGACAAGCAATATGACAGCAGTGGATATTTCTATTTTCCATACTCTATTTAATTCGACGATGACCTTAATTTTACTTCCATTTGTCAATCAGTTGGTCAGCCTTTCCGGTGTATTTGTCAAGGGAACAGACGAGATTGCAGAACAAGGTGCTACAGTGGAGTCACCAGTGGATGCCATCAGGCAATTTGATCAGCGTATCTTTGAAACACCAGCATTTGCACTTGAGGCAGCTACATTGGAGATCATCCATATGGGTCATATTACACTGGAAAACACAAGGACAGCCATTGATGCTGTTTTGACAGGAGATAAGGAAAAGATTGCGAAGGTGTTTATGGTAGAAAGACCATCAATGAAATGGAAGAAGTTTTAATTGAATATTTGATTAAGGTCGATAATCTTCCGCTTGGCGAGCATCAAAAGTTAGTCGTCAATGATTTGTTTTATACCGTCAGTGACATTGAACGGGTGGGCGATCACGCAGAAAATCTGGTTGAAAATATGCAGTACTTGGAAGAGAAAAAACTTCAATTCTCCGAAGTAGCAGTCGAAGATTTAAAGAGAATTTCTGAGAAAGTCTACAAGGCACTGGAGGCAGCCATTGATGCGAGAAGGAACCCGAATATGGATGAGGTTCGAAAGGTGAACGAACTAGAAGATCAGGTTGATAATCTGGAAGACGAATTGAGAGAAAAGCACATTGACAGGTTGTCAAAGAAGCAATGCAAAACAGAGGCAGGCGTGATTTTCCTTGATATTGTGAGCAATTTAGAGAGAATGTCAGATCATGCTTCCAACTTGGCAGGCTATATTGCAAAGGAATTATAAGATGAAAAATAGAGAACTTTGTATTTTACATGAGGTGAGAAAAAAATACAGAGGGAGCAAAGAGGCAGCGATAGAGTCTGCCTCTTTCGCTATCCAAAGCGGAGAAATTCTTGGCATTTTGGGAGAGAATGGTGCAGGAAAGAGCACGCTTTTGTCCTTGATTGCGAGGACACAAAAATTTGATGGGGGAAGTATTGAGTATAGGAAGGATGTAAAGAAAAGGCTTTCCTATCTTCCACAGGAATTATCATTGTATCAGGAATTGACAGGAAGAGAAAATATGACTTTTTGGGGGATTTTAGAGAAGATGAATGGATCTCAGATCAAGGTAGAGAGTGAATCTTTACTAAAAGAACTTGGACTGCTAGAAAAGATTGACAAAAGAGTACAGACCTATTCGGGAGGAATGAAGAGAAGACTGCATTTGGCCACAGCACTGTTGGGAAAGCCGTCACTTTTACTTTTGGATGAACCATTTGTTGGGGCAGATGAAGCTTCCATTGAGCAAATGATAAAAATTTTAAAGGTAAGACGAGATGAGGGTGTTGGCATTGTCTTGATTAGTCATCAGAAGGAGATTGTAGATACTTTAGTTGATCGAAGAATTTATATCAAGAAAGGGAGGATGATGGATGCAGGGCTTTAGAGCAATGCTCTATAAGGATATTCAAATTCTTGTTCGACCGTGGAATCTTTTATTGATCTTTTTGCCCATTTTCTTATTTTTGAGTATGCAAGTGATGAGTGAAAAGGTGGTAGAGGATGGTCTTGCAAAGCCATTTGCAGTTGGAGTCAGAGATCAGGATCAGACAATGATGTCCAAAACGCTAATTAAGCAAATGAAGGATGTTGAACTTTTCTCATCAATAGAAGAAATTGGAGAAGAGGAAGATAATGAAGAGGCATTTCAGCGAGAAATAGCAGCTGTATTTACGATCCCAAAAGACTTTTTCTATGATGCCTATTACTTTCAGGCCAAGCCGGTGGAAGTAGTCAGTAACATCAACATGCCTGTGCAGAGCGAAATTTTTACCTCTATTTTTAGCTCCATTATGAATATTATGCAGACAGATCAGGCAGTGGCCAGAGCGGTGCATAATTTTACAGGGCAAAGTGATGAAAAGATGTATGAAAATGCCTCACTTCAATTATTATCCGATGCCCTTGGTCGCCAGAGCATTTTCAAAGATACAGCACAAAAGTATGTTCAGGGACAGAGTGCTAGGGTATTGGCAACGGTGCTATTTTTGAGTGCATTTTTATCAGCTCTTGCGATTGCAAGAAATATTCCAAGAGAAATTAACCAATGGATACTCGTCCGCTATCAGGTAAGAGGGGGGAAAATAGGAGCATTTTTTTTATCAAAAATTGTGGTGCTTTTTCTCTGTGCACTTCCTGTGATGTTCTATGTCTCTATTTTCTTTCAAAAACTCCTTCTGCTCTATTTTATCAGTTTGCTATCTAGTTTTATCTTTTTGGCAGGGATATCTGTCTTTTGTAAAAAAGATGTACAAAAGATAGGAAATATGTTGGCTTTACTTTTGTTAGTCAGTGGAGGAACACTTTGGGGAAAGTTTCGAATTCCGTTTCATCCGATTTATGCTTTTATGGCGATGGACGGCACACAGATAAAGGAAAGGTGGATTTTATATCTACCAGCACTGGGGATGATGCTTCTTGGAATATTACTTTTTGGAATTTATTTTTTTGTGGGAAGAAGGAAAGAAAGAGAACATAGGTCAAGTCATTTTTTGTGGGAAATTCGACTTCTTCGCCTAGTTGGTTCAAGAATTTGGCTAGTGATTTGGATTTTAGTGGCAGCGACATTTGGACTAGTGATCAAACAGGTAAATCGCCCCTTAAGCCAGAAAATAAAACTCTATGTAGTCAATGAAAGTGGAGATGAAAAGAGCAGGGAATTATGGGAAGAGTTACAAAAAAATCAGGAATTGGAGTTGATTCAAAAGAAGGAAAATCAGGCTAAAATCGGTGTTTTATTTGGAGAAGCAGAGGGGATGTTTGTCCTTAGAAAGAATGATTATGAGTATATAGGGGTGAGTGGTGGTTTTTCTCAAGAAGCCATTAGGGAAATTATTGCAGGGAAAGTGATTGCCATGCGAAGTAAATATGGGGCAAAAGGGATGGCAGAAAAGATTCTAAAGAGAAAGCTTACAGAGGATGAGAGTCAGGAGCTACTTTTTCGCATAAATCAAGAATTTTCTAATGCTACACCACTATATTCTTTAAAGAACTATCAGGGAGCTACACAGAGGGAAATATTTTCACCAAACGCACTGGCCATTGTGGCAATGGAAATTTTGTTTTTGAGTTTTTCTCTTTCCTTGGCTGCACAGGATCAAGAGGAGATGGATGTACAAAGGCGCCTTTCGATCAGAAAGAGAAGAAAGCATCGGATGAGTATTTTATGTGTGATGGCAAGTTTTTCATTTTTGATTGGTCTAGAAACTATGGTGATTGGAAGTAGTGGACAGGAGAAAATTTTAACATTGGTATGCTTCTCGCTGTGGGCGACAGGCTTTAGTGCACTACTTTCTATGCTCTTTTCCTATGCCATTGGATTGGAAGGAATGCTGCTCTATTTTGTGTTACTGTTGTGCCTATGGAGTGGTTGTTTTGTGGATATTTCTCATGTTTCCAGAACATTTTCAACAATTTCTCAATATTTGCCGATGGAAATGATATGGGCAAGTCGTACATCTTATTGGCGGTATACACTTATTTGTGTGCAAATTCTAGTATTTTTCCTTGGCTATACGATAAAGTCTTCGAAAAATAAGTAAAAAAGTAGGGGGATATACGAGAAAAAACTAGTTAATATCACGGTAAAATGTGAAAACCAAAAATGTATACACATTTTGTGTGGAGATATCAGTCAAAAATGGGTGGAATAGAGACTTGATTGACTAAAAAATGACGAAATAAAAAAAAACAGAGATGGAAGAAGGTACTTGCAATTTTGTATCATTTTGAGTACAATAATAGACGAGATGAAAACTTACATTTCTTACAGGAGGAGTTAATATGTCAGTTAAAGTAGCAATTAATGGTTTGGACGCATTGGTCGTCTCGCATTTAGACAGATGTTCGAGGCAGATGGTTATGAGGTAGTAGCAATCAATGATCTTACAGATCCTAAGATGCTTGCACACCTTTTGAAGTATGATACAGCACAGGGTGGTTTCTGCGGAAAGATCGGTGAGGGCCTTCATACTGTTGAGGCTGGTGAGGATTCCATCACTGTTGATGGCAAGAAGATTACAATCTACAAAGAGGCAGATGCTTCTAAGCTTCCTTGGGGACAGATTGGGGTAGATGTTGTACTTGAGTGTACAGGATTCTACACATCAAAGGCAAAGTCACAGGCACATATTGATGCAGGTGCTAAGAAGGTTGTTATTTCAGCTCCAGCTGGAAATGATCTTCCAACTGTTGTATTCTCCGTAAATGAGAACACATTGACAAAGGACGATACAATTATCTCTGCTGCATCTTGTACAACAAACTGCCTTGCACCAATGGCAAATGCATTGAACAAGCTTGCACCAATCCAGAGTGGTATCATGAGCACAATTCATGCTTACACAGGTGACCAGATGATCCTTGACGGACCACACAGAAAGGGTGACTTGAGAAGAGCAAGAGCAGGTGCTGCAAATATCGTTCCTAACTCAACAGGTGCTGCTAAGGCTATTGGTCTTGTAATTCCAGAGCTCAACGGCAAGCTCATCGGATCTGCACAGAGAGTTCCAGTTCCAACAGGATCTACAACAATTCTTACAGCTGTTGTTAAGAAGGCTGGCCTTACAAAGGAGATGATCAATGAGGCTATGAAGGCATCTGCTTCAGAGTCATTTGGTTACAACGAGGATCAGATCGTTTCATCTGATGTTATTGGAATGAAGTATGGTTCACTCTTTGATGCAACTCAGACAATGGTAGCTGAATTAGGCGATGACTTATATCAGGTACAGGTTGTTTCATGGTATGACAACGAGAATTCTTACACATCACAGATGGTAAGAACAATCAAGTACTTTGCTGAATTGAACTAATTTATCAGAGACCAAAGAGGTCCGGTCCTAGGACCGGACCTCTTTTTTTGAAGAATGTAAATAAAGGAGAGCTCTATGTTAAACAAGAAGACAGTAGATGATTTAAAGGATATCAAGGGAAAGAAAGTATTGGTGCGTTGCGACTTTAATGTTCCATTGAAGGACGGCGTGATTCAAACTATAATCGTATTGATGGTGCAATTCCTACATTGAAGAAGTTATTGGATGGCGGTGCAAAGTTGATTCTTTGTTCACATCTTGGTAAGCCAAAGGGAGAGCCTGTAAAGGATTTAAGTCTTGCACCAGTTGCACCAGCGCTTTCAGAGCGTCTTGGTGTTGAAGTAAAGTTTGTTTCTGATCCACAGGTAACAGGTCCAGAGACAAAGGCATTGGCTGACAGCTTAAAGGATGGAGAGGTTCTTTTATTAGAGAACACAAGATATAGAGCAGAAGAGACAAAGTATGGCAAGGACGAGAAGGCTGAGCAATATGCTAAGGAGCTTGCAGATCTTTGTGATGGCATCTTTGTTGACGATGCATTTGGTACAGCACACAGAGCACATTGCTCAAATGTTGGTGTAACAAAGTATTGTAAGGAAAATGTTGTTGGCTACTTGATGGAAAAGGAAATTAAGTTCCTTGGACAGGCTGTAGAGAATCCAGTTCGCCCATTTGTTGCCATCCTTGGTGGTGCAAAGGTTTCTGATAAGATCAATGTCATTAACAACCTTCTTGATAAGGTAGATACTTTGATTATCGGTGGTGGTATGGCTTATACATTCTTAAAGGCACAGGGTCAGGAGATTGGAAATTCTCTCTGTGAGGAAGACAAGCTTGACTATGCACTTGAGATGATAAAGAAGGCTAAGGAGAAGAATGTAAAGCTTCTTTTGCCAGTAGATCATGTTGAGGGCAAGGAATTTTCAAATGATACAGAGCGCAAGGTTGTCGATGTGATCGATGCAGGATTCTCAGGATTTGATATTGGACCAAAGACTATTGCAGCTTACAAGGATGCACTTGTGGGTGCAAAGACTGTTGTATGGAATGGACCAATGGGCGTATTTGAGTTTGAGAACTTTGCACAGGGTACATTGGAAATTTGCAAGGCTGTTGCTGAGCTTAGCGATGCAACAACAGTTATTGGCGGTGGAGATTCTGTCAATGCTGTAAAGCGTCTTGGATTTGCTGATAAGATGACACACATTTCAACTGGTGGTGGTGCGAGCCTTGAGTTCTTAGAGGGCAAGGAGCTTCCAGGTGTAGCTGCAGCAGATAATAGATAATCAATAGAGGTTAATGAACAAAGGAGATAGATCGATCATGTCTAGAAGAAAGATTATTGCAGGAAACTGGAAGATGAATAAGACACCTTCAGAGGCTGTTGCACTTGTGGAGGAGTTAAAGCCACTTGTACAAAATCCAGATGTTGATGTTGTATTTTGTGTTCCAGCGATTGACTTGATTCCAGTAATTGAGGCAACAAAGGGGAGCAACATTGCAGTTGGTGCTGAGAATATGTATTTTGAGGATGCTGGTGCATATACAGGTGAGATTTCACCAAAGATGCTCACTGATGTTGGTGTAAAGTATGTCATCATTGGTCACTCTGAGAGAAGAGAATACTTTGCAGAGACAGATGAGACCGTAAATAAGAAGGTGTTAAAGGCCTTTGAAGTGGGCATTACACCAATTGTCTGCTGTGGTGAAACATTGGCTCAGAGAGAGCAGGGAATCACAATTGACTGGATTCGCCAGCAGATTAAGATTGCCTTCCAGAATGTAACCGCTGATCAGGCAAAGACAGCAGTTATTGCCTATGAGCCAATTTGGGCTATTGGAACAGGTAAGACAGCGACAACAGCACAGGCTCAGGAAGTATGTGCGGCCATCCGTGCTTGCATTGGTGAGGTCTATGATGAGGCAACAGCACAGGCTATTCGCATCCAATATGGCGGATCAGTTGGTGCAGCAAATGCAGCAGAGCTCTTTGCACAGGCGGACATCGATGGAGGTCTCGTTGGTGGTGCAAGCTTAAAGCCAGATTTGGTAAGATTGTCAACTACTAGAATTGAGTGATGTTTAAATAAATAGATGAGGGAAGTTTTCAAGGATGAGCTTGGAAACTTCCTTTTATTGTATTTTAAAGAGAAAGAGGCTATGAATTTTCCATAGCCTCTTATCATTTATATCATTATTGTATGGTTACAATTTCATTGTGGTGCACATGAGCAAACATGGTGTTCTTTCGCAATTCATCTGCAATGGCCTCGAGTTCTTGAGCGGTCTTTACATCAGAAAATTCAACCGTATAAGTGTTGATGGAAAGAATATGCGTTACTACTTTTCCATTATATGGAGCAAGTAGTTTGCTGACTTGTTCTTCACTTACATCAGCATTGGCATCGAGGAGCAGTTGATTGACAATAAATTTTGCTCCTGTTTTTGCGTCTGTGGCGATTTTATTTGTAAGTGTGGACTTTGTATCTGCGGGTGCTACTTGTTGTACACTTGGCAATGACTGCTGTAGCCAATATCGGTTCTTTGTTGTAGGTTTCCATTAATGATCCAGCGTCCCTGAGCATCAACAAAATGTCCATCTGGAGTTTTTTTCTTGGTGTCAGTGTGAAGTTTTCCACTGGCATCGAAGTAGTAGCAATAGCCATCAATCCACTGCCAGCCAATGAGTTTCTTTCCAAAGCTACCATCATGCTTGGTGCTAAGGAAATAGCGTGCGTTGTTTAAATCTAGCCAACCATAGTCCATCTGTCCTGTGGACTCATTGAAGTGAAAGTCATCATGCCAGCCCTTGGCTAAGCTGCCATCAGGAAGCTGAAAAGTCCAAGTTGTGGCATTGATACTCTTCCAAATGCCCTTAGAAGATGTCGATTGTGCTGTAGTTGTTGCTGTTGTTGTAGTAGTCGTGTTTTTTGTCGTTGCTTTTGCCTTTCCTTTTTGACTTGGGGCAATGGGGGCAACAGCAGAAGTTTCTTTGAGAGCAGGTCCCTTAAAAGAAACAATATTGCCCGGTCGCTTTGTTGCGGCGAGGACAACACCTGAAGTTGTCACAGAGATTGCCATGACAAGAGTAATGGATAATAATTTTTTACATTGCATTTTTATTCCCCCAATCTAACATATCTATACCATCTCAATTTCCAAATATCTCTCATCACAAGTATAACACAATCTTAATAAAAAAGTCTATTGACAAAATAAAAGAATAGTGATTTAATAAAAAAAAGTTATAATACTAATGAAACCGTTGAAGTGGAGATAAAACATTTGTGCGCTCACAGAGAGTCTGGGTAGCTGAGAACCAGATAGAAATGCAGTTTGTTAAATGGACCACGGAGGGCATGGTCAAAGGCATTGCTGAGTATTCCATGACGCAGATGCATGCGTAAGTTGCAGAGGATATGTTGGTATCCGATAAGGGCGTATATGAAAATATACGAAGCAAGGTGGCACCGCGAGGAAATGTTGACTCGTCCTTGATAGTTTTTGACTATCGGGACGAGTTTTTTTATTGGAGGAAGAAGATGAATTATAATATTAGCTTAGAAAGAGCAAGGGAAATTGCAAGACAAGAAAAGTATAAAAAGATTCCACTGGCAACAGAAATTTTATCGGATGTTCAAACACCAATTTCTCTACTCAAGATTTTAAAGAATGTGAGCAAGCACTGTTATTTGTTGGAGTCAGCCGAGCAGGACGAACGCTGGGGAAGGTATAGCTTTTTGGGATATGATCCCAAGTTAGAAATTAGTGCGACAAAGGATAAATTGCGAATCGTCACGGACACCATAAGGGAATTTACATGTAAGGATCCAGCTGTTGAAATTCGAAAAATTATAGAGGAAAATCAAAGTCCAAAATTTGACCATCTTCCGCCATTTACAGGTGGTCTGGTAGGCTATTTTTCTTATGATTTTATTCAATATAGTGAGCCAAACTTAAAACTTGATGCCAAGGATGCAGAAGGGTTTAAGGATGTGGATTTGATGTTGTTTGATAAGGTGATTGCCTATGATAACTACAGGCAAAAGATTGTGCTGATTGTCAACATTTCTACAAAAGATATTGATACAAGTTATATTGCTGGACAAAAAGAATTACAAAAAATGATAACATTAATTCAGACAGGAAACCAGAAGAAAGAAAAGTCTGGAAAGATCACTTCAGATTTTCAGTATTTGTTTGACAAAGAACAATATTGCCATATGGTGGAGAAGGCAAAGCACTATATTCATGAGGGAGATATTTTCCAGGTGGTCTTATCTAATCGAATGACAGCCGACTTTGAGGGAAGCTTACTTGGAACCTATCGTGCACTTCGCACCTTAAATCCATCACCCTATATGTTTTATTTTTTTCAAGTGATGACATCGAGATTGCGGGAGCATCTCCAGAAACTCTAGTAAAACTTGAGGATGGCGTCTTGCAGACTTTTCCACTAGCTGGAACAAGACCGAGGGGAAAAAGATGCCGAGGAAGATGCAAGATTAAAAACAAGAACTTCTCGCTGATGAAAAGGAGAGGGCAGAACACAATATGCTCGTTGACCTTGGAAGAAATGATATTGGAAAGTTGAGTAAATTTGGCACAGTAGAAGTGGAAAAAGTATATGTGCATCGAGAAGTTTTCTCATGTAATGCACATCGGATCCACGGTGAGGGGAGAAATTCGAGAGGATAAGGATGCATGTGATGCGGTTGCCTCTGTTTTGCCAGCGGGAACACTTTCGGGGGCACCAAAGTTTAGAGCCTGTGAAATTATCAATGAGCTTGAAGATGATAAGAGAGGAATTTATGGTGGTGCCATTGGATATATTGATTTTACAGGGAATTTGGATACCTGTATTGCCATTCGCATTGCCTACAAGAAAAATGGCAAGGTGATGGTTCGCTCAGGAGCAGGAATTGTAGCGGATTCTGATCCAAATAAGGAATATCAAGAATGCATCAATAAGGCAAAGGCTGTAGTGAGAGCCTTAGAAATTGCAGCAGAGGAGGAGTACTAGAGTGATTTTACTAATTGATAATTATGACAGTTTTTCGTATAATTTATACCAATTGATTGGAAAGATCAATCCAGATATCCGTGTGATTCGAAATGATGAATACTGTGTATCTGAAATTGAGAGGATGAAGCCAGAGTATATTATTATTTCGCCAGGACCAAAGGCACCAGCACAAGCAGGAGTTTCGATGGAGGTCATTGAAAAATTGGGAAAACAAATTCCAATTCTTGGCATTTGCCTTGGGCATCAGGCAATCTGCCAAGTCTTTGGGGCAACGGTTTCCTATGCCAAGGAATTAATGCATGGAAAACAATCTATGGCAAAAGTTGATCACAACAGTAAGTTATTTGTAGGATTACCTGATGAAATTGCAGTGGCAAGATATCACTCTCTGGCAGCACTTCCTGAGACGATGCCGAAGTGCTTAAAAGTGACAGCAAAGACCGAAGATGGAGAGATTATGGCTGTGGAGCATGAGAAGTACCCAATTTATGGAATGCAATTTCATCCAGAGTCAATTTTGACACCAGAAGGCGAAAATATTTTAAAGAATTTCTTTACAAATGTGAGATAGGAGGCAGTATTGATGATCGGTGAGGCGATTAAAAAATTAGTACAGAGACAGAATTTAAGCTATGATGAGGCAGTGGCCTGCATGGATGAAATTATGTCAGGAAATACAGACCCTATTCAGACTTCGGCATTTTTGACGGCCTTATCTATGAAGGGAGAGACGATTGAAGAGATTACGGCCTGTGCGGTGGGAATGCGGGCTCATTGCAAGAAGTTGGAAAATGCCATGGATGTGCTAGAGATTGTGGGAACTGGTGGAGATGGCTCAAATTCATTTAATATTTCGACGACATCGGCTATCGTTGTGGCAGCAGCAGGTGTTCCTATTGCAAAGCATGGCAATCGCTCAGCTTCTTCAAAGTCAGGAGCAGCCGATTGTTTGGAGGCTTTGGGGGTAAATATTGTATTGGAGCCAGAAAAGGCGAAGGAACTATTGGAAAAAATCAATATTTGCTTTTTATTTGCACAAAATTATCATCAGTCAATGAAGTATGTGGCCCCAGTGAGAAAAATGTTAGGGATTAAAACAGTGTTTAATCTTTTGGGACCACTTACAAATCCAGCGGGGGCCAATATGCAACTTTTGGGTGTCTATGATGAATCACTGGTAAGACCAATGGCGGAAGTTTTGATAAAGCTTGGTGTCAAGAGAGGAATGGTTGTCTATGGTCAGGAGAGGCTGGATGAAATTTCTGTAACTGCACCGACAACAATTTGTGATTTTACTGATGGAACGATCAAGGAATATGTGATAGAGCCAGAGAATTTTGGCATAGAGCGTTGCAAAAAGGAAGATATTTTGGGTGGAGAACCAGCAGAAAATGCAAAAATTACCTTAGAGATTTTAAATGGTGAACTTGGAGCAAAGAGAAATGCTGTGTTAATGAATGCAGGAGCAGGACTCTATGTTGCAGGAAAGGTAAAGAGCATTGCTGATGGAATTGCACTGGCAGCCGAGACCATTGATAGCAAAAAGGCAAAGAAAAAATTGGAAGAGTTTATTGCTCTTTCCAATGCATAGGTGGATAAAATGATATTAGATGAATTGTCAAATTATGCGAGAGAGAGGGTAGCTCTTGCAAAGGAAAAGGAGTGCTTAGAAAGCATAAAAAAGCGGGCAATGGAGACAAAAAAGGGAGAACATCGCTTTTTTTCTGCCTTAGAAAAAGAAAATTTGCGTTTCATATGTGAAGTCAAGAAGGCATCACCATCTAAGGGGATTATCTCTGAAGATTTTCCTTATTTAGAGATTGCTAAAGCTTATGAAAAGGCGGGAGCAGATGCCATTTCTGTTCTCACAGAACCAAAGTGGTTTCTTGGAAGTGATGAAATTTTTAAAGAAATCAGAAAAAATGTGTCAACTCCAATGATTCGAAAAGATTTTACAGTAGATGAGTATCAAATCTATGAAGCAAAGCTAATGGGAGCAGATGCAGTGCTTCTCATTTGTGCGATATTGGATACAAAGACAATCAAGGACTATATTCAAATTTGTGATGAATTGGGATTAGATGCTTTGGTAGAGACACATAATGAAGAGGAAATTGCATCGGCACTAGAGGCAGGGGCAAGAATAATTGGTGTCAATAATCGAAATTTAAAGGATTTTAGTGTTGATTTTTCCAATGCCAGCCGATTGAGAGAAAAGATTCCAAGTGATATACTCTTTGTCTGTGAAAGTGGTGTAAAGGATGGAAAAGATATCGAAGTGATTGCCAAGATGGGAGCAGATGCTGCATTGATTGGAGAGACCTTGATGCGAGCAGAGGATAAGAAAACTTTGTTGCAGCAATTTTTTGAGGCGGCTGGACGATGACAAAGATCAAGATTTGTGGATTATCACGGAGAGAAGACATTGAATCTGTCAATATGGTGAGTCCAGATTATATTGGCTTTATTATGGGCTTTCCAAAGAGTCATCGAAATATTACCATCGAGAGAGCAAAGACCTTGAGGGCTGGATTAAAAGAGGAAATTCAGGTTGTGGGTGTATTTGTTGATGCAGAGATTTCTATGATTGTCGATGCCTGTGCCCAAAAGGTGATTGATATTATTCAACTCCATGGCAGGGAAGATATTCGCTATATTGAACGATTAAAGGCCGTGCTTGCATCGGTGGAAGTTCAGGCAAAGATCATCAAGGCCATTCAGGTAAAATCAAAGGAAGATTTAACATTGATAAAAGAAGTGCCAGCGGATATGATTTTACTTGATGCAGGGATGGGCGATGGAAAGCTATTTTCACAAGAACAAATGGAGCTTTTAAAGTCAGTAAATCGAGACTATTTTTTAGCGGGTGGATTAAATCCAGAAAATGTCTCTGAGCTACTTGAAAGTTTACATCCCTTTGGGGTGGATGTCTCAAGTGGTGTGGAGACAGAAAAGAAAAAGGACAGAAAAAAAATAAGAAGATTTGTACAAAATGTTCGCGACTATGACGAACACAGATAGGAGGAAAAATGGGAGAGAATGGAAGATTTGGTGTACATGGTGGACAGTACATTCCAGAAATTTTGATGAATGCAGTTGTGGAATTAGAGGAAAATTATAATCGATATAAAAATGATCCAGAATTTAATGCAGAACTCACAGCATTGTTGAATAATTATGCAGGCCGCCCATCGAGACTCTATTTTGCAAAACATATGACAGAGGATCTTGGCGGTGCAAAGATTTATTTAAAGAGAGAGGATTTAAATCACACAGGAGCACATAAAATTAACAATGTCCTCGGTCAGGCCCTTCTTGCAAAGAAAATGGGAAAGACAAGATTGATTGCAGAGACAGGTGCGGGTCAGCACGGCGTAGCTACGGCGACGGCAGCGGCTTTGATGGGGATGGAATGCGAAATCTTTATGGGAAAGGAAGATACTGATCGACAGGCACTCAATGTGTATCGAATGAGATTACTTGGAGCAAAGGTCAATGCAGTTACTGATGGAACAGCAACATTAAAGGATGCCGTGTCCGCCTGCATGAGAGAGTGGACGAATCGTGTGGAGGATACCCATTATGTTCTTGGATCAGTTATGGGACCACATCCATTTCCAGTGATTGTTCGAGATTTTCAGGCTATTATTTCAAAGGAGATTAAGGAGCAAATCTTAGAGGCTGAGCATCGACTTCCTGATGTTGTGCTCGCCTGTGTGGGCGGAGGATCCAATGCCATTGGAACATTTTATCATTTTATTGAGGACAAGGATGTCAAATTAATTGGCTGTGAGGCAGCAGGAAGAGGAATTGATACCTTTGAAACTGCAGCTACCATCAATACAGGTCGGCTGGGCATTTTTCATGGAATGAAGTCCTATTTTTGTCAGGACGACAATGGTGGAATTGCACCAGTGTATTCAATTTCTGCAGGATTAGATTATCCTGGTATTGGACCAGAGCATGCTTACTTGCATGATATTGACAGAGCACAATATGTGGGTGTTACAGATGATGAGGCTGTGGAGGCATTTGAATATCTTTCACGCATCGAAGGTATTATTCCAGCGATTGAGAGTGCTCATGCAGTGGCTCATGCGATGAAGATTGCACCAAAGATGGACAAGGATCAGATTATGGTCATTACCATTTCAGGGCGAGGAGATAAAGACTGTGCAGCGATTGCAAGATATAGAGGGGAGAATATCAATGAGTAAGATTGCAAAAGTATTTGAAAATGGCAAGGCATTTATTCCATTTATTACTTGTGGGGATCCAGATTTGGAGACAACAGAGCAGATTGTGTATGCGATGGAAAGAGCAGGGGCAGATATGATTGAGCTTGGAATTCCATTTTCTGATCCAACAGCAGAAGGACCTGTCATTATGCAGGCGGATCTGCGGGCACTTTCTACAGGAGCAACGACAAATAAGGTTTTTTTGAAATGGTGGAAAGAATTCGAAAGAACACACAAATACCAATTTGTTTCATGACCTATGCCAATGTGGTCTATTCCCATGGCATTGAAAAAGTTTGTAAAGGAAGCAGCAGCTCTTGGCATTGATGGACTGATTTTGCCTGATGTTTCCTTTGAAGAAAGTCATGAGTTTTCTGATTATTGTGATCAATATGGCATTGACTACATCAGCTTTGTGGCACCAACATCAGGGGAAAGAATTGATCACATTGTAGAGAATGCAAAAGGATTTATTTATTGTGTTTCTTCTATGGGGGTGACAGGAACAAGAGCACAGATTACGACAGATATCAAACACTTGGTGGAGAGCATTAAGAAAGTGAAGGATATTCCTGTAGCCATTGGTTTTGGTATTTCCAATCCAGAACAAGCTAGTCAGATGGCCGCAGTCTCTGATGGTGTTATCGTGGGGTCAGCCATTGTAAAAATTTGTGCAGAGTATGGCAAGGAAAGTGTAGGAAAGATTGAAGACTTTGTTAGAAGTATGAAGAATGTAATTTCAAAGGGATAAGTATGGAAAATAAAAAGCAAATATTATTGGTCAATGACCTTGCTGGCTATGGAAAGGTTGCACTTTCTGCGATGATGCCTATATTTTCTCATATGGGTTTTGAAATCTTTACGCTTCCCACAGCCTTAGTGAGCAATACTTTAGATTATGGAAAATTTGAAATTCTTGACACAAAAGATTATATTGCGAAAACGATTCAAATTTGGAGAGAGCTTCAATTTTCCTTTCAATCTATTTCCATTGGATTTATTGCCTCAGATGAAGAGGCAGAAATTTTAGCGAATTTTTGTTCCGAACAAAAGAAGAAAAACACCTTTATTTTCGTTGATCCTATTATGGGAGATGATGGTCATCTATATAATGGGATTTCTGAGGAAGCAGTGAAAAATCGAAAAAGATTACTGACCTATGCCGATTTAGTAAAGCCAAATTATACCGAGGCTTGCCTTTTGACAGGAATGGAATACAAAAAAGAGGGTGTCAAAGAGAAGGAATGGAATGAGCTATTAAAGAAGGTTCAGGGAGAAAGGAACACTTCTGTTGTCATTACTTCTGTGCCAGTGGAAGGAAAGAAGTGTTGTATTGGTTTTGACAGAGAAAATGGAGAAAAGTTTTGTCTAGAGTATGACGAGCTGGATGTTCGTTTTCCAGGAACAGGAGATATTTTTTCTGCAATTTTGCTTGGTGGAATTTTGCAGGGGCAATTGCTTTGTCATGCAACAGCACAGGCAATGAAAATTGTCAAAGAGATGATAGAAAAGAATATTGAAAATATTGATAAGTATCGAGGAATTCCAGTAGAGCAATATCTCGATTTAATATAGTAATGGCAGTATGCACACATTTACTGACTTCCTCATCTCTTTGTGCACCAAATCGTTGGGAAATAATGACAGAGAAACCGGAGGAAATTCCAACAAAAAGGTTAATTAAGGTTCCTGTTGTACCTCCGACAGCAGCAAGTGCCTCCTTACTGACATAGCGTCCAACAACCATAGCATCTGCTGTGTTATAGAGTTGTTGGAAAAGGGAGCCAAACAAAATGGGAAAGAAAAAGAAGAGTAATTGTCTGCCGATTGGGCCTTCAGTGATAGAATTGTTTTTTGTTTCCATTTATCTACCCCTTTCAAAAATTATTTTCTGTTATTATAACACAAATAATTAGACAATGGGTGTTGACAATGCAAATCAATGGTATTAGTCTTAAGTTAGATTAAACTAACTAACAGTGGGATTAGTAGGCAAAATGATGGATTGAAGAGAGACTGTCTCATTGGGAGGCAGTCTTTATTTGATGTAACTTTTGTAGGCGGAGAAAGGAGTTCATATATGGGCGATGGAAAAAAGACAACCTCTATGGCGTGGCTTCTTGGGCAGATTGGAGGGCATAAGAGAGAGTATGTTTGGAGTGTGATTTTGGAAATTGTTGGTGTAGGGTTTTCAATTGTTCCTTATTTTTTCGCAATTAAGGTGATAAATGGATTTATGAGGGGAGAGAAAAATATAGGTTTTTATTTGTGATATTCTATTTTTATGGCGATATTTTGGTCAGGTCGGGTATTGTTTCATACGTTATCTGCATCGACAAGTCACAGAGCAACCTTTGCTGTATTAGGTGAGATGAGAAAAAGATGTATTGAAAAGTTAGCACATATGCCACTCGGAGTGGTGTTAGATAGAGGCACAGGATCATTAAAAAATATCTTGATTGAGAGATATGAAATTAGAAAATGGATATGACACGATGGCAGGCTCCAGTCATCTTTCTGGTGGAGAAAAACAGCGTATTTGTATTGCTAGGGCAATGTTAAAGGCAGCTCCTATCGTTATTTTAGATGAAGCCACTGCCTATACTGACCAAGAAAATGAAGCAATAATTCAACGAGGAGTATCTAAGTTAACAGAAAAAAAGGCATTGATTGTCATTACACATCGTCTATCTACTATAGTGGACACAGACAAAATTTATGTTATTAGAAAGGGAGAGATTGAGGAAAGCGGCACACACAGTGAACTGTTAAAGCATCATGGTCTGTATGAAAGTATGTGGAAGGCCCATATGGAGGTGAAAGATAATGCTTGAAACAATTGGAAATTTTATTCAATTTTGCAATGAAGAAAATCAAAAAAAGCTCAAAAATTCTATTTTTTTGGGTGTAGTTAAGGCCATGTTTGATGCACTTAAAATACCTGCAATTGCCTGTATGATTCGAGCATTGATAAGAGGTAAGGTGGAGACACAGGATAGTTTACTTAGCTTTGGCATAATGTCATTGTCAACCATTGGTTCTGGACTTGTGCAATCAAAGAGTATGTTATTGCAGACAGAGGCTGGATATGATGGCTGTGCAAAGAAGAGGATTGAGATTGCAGAGTATATGCGATATATGCCAATGGGATATTTTAATACGGCGTTTTCTTGATTTTTGTATCTTATAACAGTATAATCTATATTGTAAATCAGTCCTATCTAGGTTATAAATACATTGCAATTAGATACAAATAATCATTCGGTATTCATGTTACATTATCATCTTATCCTGTGTATCAAATACCGTCATAAAGTGATTGACGATACTATCTCTAACCGTCTGAAAGAGATATTTGTAAAGATTGCTCCTGCATACAACATTATGTTGGAAGAATGGAATCATGATATAGATCATGTTCACATTCTATTCAGAGGGCACCCAAATACCGAAATGAGTAAATTTATCAACACTTATAAATCCGCAAGCAGCCGTATCATAAAGAAAGAATTTTCTACAATACGCCAATCTCTTTGGAAAGAGATGTTCTGGTCACAGAGCTTTGTCTGCTAACCACAGGCAATGCTACTGTAGATATGATCAAACAATACATTCAATCACAGGGTAGTAAAGATGGCAAACAAAGCAATGAAGTACAGAGTACATCCTACCTCAAGGCGATCCTTTTTTTTACTACTTCAATCTCAGCTTTCATTGCCACAATTTCTGCTCTTAGTCTGATTAACTCTTCGCGTTCTGATTCAGTTAAAGGCTTGGGCTCAATCGTTTTCTTTTTCATATCAGGGTTCTTGCTCTTGCGACCTTTCTTTTTATTCACAAGACCATTGTAACCTAATTCTTTGTATTTGCGAACCCACATATATAGCATTCCATCGCTGATACCCGCAGAAATAGCAACTGAATTGTTGGATTGTCCTGCTAATACTTTAGCAACTAATTCATATTTTGCTTCAGGGGTCCACACTTTGTTATTACCTAAGTGCTTTAAAGCATCTGGTCCATTTTGTTCTTCGATACGAACCCAGTATCGAATCATTTTATGAAATCTTGTTATTTTTATCCCTTCTGGTGTTTCAGGCCAGATTCCTTGTCGATATAGCTCGATACACTCTAACTTATACTCATGACTGTAACGCATGAAAAATACCCTCCTTACTGGGTGTCCAGTAAAGAGGGTACATATCATCATGCGAAAGGTCCTATTTTTGTGGTAAAATTAACTTGCAATGAAAACTTTACACAGTACTTATTGTAATTCAAAACAAGGATATTTACCACTGTTTCTTTCAGATTGTTTGGATCTGCAGGATCCTGTTTTAACATTTGACAGATTGATGGGAGGAATCGATTTAAACAAGTATCTGACGGATATTCCGGAGTACACAACCGGACGACGCAGATATCATCCGGTCAACATGTTAAAAACAGTACTTTTCGGATTTATGACTAGCGGTTACTGCTCTCTGAGAAACTGGAAGACAACTGCAAAGTTAATATCAGGTTCATGTATCTCATGGATCACCGGACTCCATCATACAGAACCTTTGGATATTTCATCAATAAAATACTTAAAGATAAGATTGAAAATATTTTTAACGATATCAATCATGCTATCTTTAACGAGGAGCATGTAGATCTGCAACATCTCTACATTGACGGCTCCAAGTTTGAAGCAAACGCAAACAAGTATACCTGGGTATGGAAGAAGACTACCGAAAAGTTTCGTTACAAGCTTTACGAAAAAATCACTGCGGAGATTGAGGAAATTAATACAGAAATCGCATGGAGTGGGGTGCAGATCACAACAAACACAGAGTATGTACCGGATTATCTGAATGAAATCGTTGAGCAGCTGGTACTTTTATGGGAACTGGATACCAGTACATTTGTTTACGGAAGCGGAAAGCGAAAATCCAAAGAACAGCGTCATTATGAACACTTGACTACTTTCTGTCAGAAACTTCAAGAATACATACAAAAAATTGAAATCTGTGGTCCTGACAGAAACAGTTACTCTAAAACAGATACCTCCGCTACCTTTATGCGTATCAAAAAGGATTACATGGGCAATGATCAGCTTCTGCTGGCATATAATGTACAGATTGGTGTAGCGGATGAATATATTGCAGTTGTTGACGTGAACCATTATCGTTCGGATATGGATTGCTTTGTTCCTTTGATGGAGCACTTCAAACAAACTTATGGATTCTATCCCAAATATCCTGTGGCAGATGCCGGATATGGCTCATACAACAATTATATTTTCTGTGAACAGAACGGAATTGAAAAGTATATGAAATTTCCAATGTTTAAAAAGGAAACTAAGGATCGGAAATATCATGAAGATCCATTTCGTGCAGTTAATTTCAGAATTGATGAGCAAGGAATCATGAGATGTCCTAACGATAAAGCATTCCGTTTTTTATGCAGGAAAAATGTGAGGGGAAATCAGTACGGGCGCAAGGAAGAACTGTATGAATGCGAAGACTGTAGCGGATGTCCATATGTAAAGAAATGTAAGAAGACAGATAAGAATCGAACCGTTCGGATCAATAAGGAACTAACTTCCATGCACCGGGAAGTAATCGAAAACCTGGAAAGTATCCACGGTGCGTTATTACGAATGAACCGTTCGATACAAGCAGAAGGCACTTTCGGAATTATGAAAAACGACCGTTGGTACAAGAGAATTGTCCGAAAAGGTATTCATTCAGTCAAACTGGAAGTTTTACTCGTGGCGATAGGCCATAATTTATATAAATATCAGAAAAAAAAGATGAGAAACAGAACTGCCGCATAGATTCAAAAAAGAATTTCTATAGGGTAGGGGGGAGTGCGCTTTTTTTGCGTATGATTTCAGTCATTTATACACAATAATTGCAAAAAGGGGATGCGAAAAAACTCAATAGAGTTTTTTCACATCCCCAAATTTATTATCTGCTCTGTGTCCAAACACTGCTTCCGTCTACATAGTAACGGTTGTTGTCAACCCACTGGCTTGTAAGCATCTTACCGAGATTGCTTCCGTCTTCTTTGCTGAGCCAGTACCACTTGCCTGAATAAGGGCTCTTTAACCAACCGGTCATCATATAACCTCTGTTGTCGAAGTAGTACCAGTTACCGTTAATCTGCTGCCAGTTGTTTATAGTATAGCTTCTGTCGGCATTTATATACCACCAGCCTACATTGTCCTTTAACCAAGCACCTGTGCTGTTTGAGCTTGCACCGTTAGGACCTGCGTTACCGCCGTTATTGTTGTTACTCTGTCCGCCGAGATTTGATAAGATATCGTCATCTACATCAAATTCATCAGACTCTGTCCAGTTACCCTTAGTACCGTTGCTTGCAACTGCACGAATCTTTACAGTGTAGCTTCCCTTGCCGTTCTCACGGATCTTGCTGCGGAAATCATAGCTTGTTCCTGATGTTGTTACATTATCTTTGATTGAATTGTTACGGTACAGCTTTACTTCGTACTTGCTTGCATAGTCGGCCTTGTCCCAAGATATGATAGGGCTGTCATCGTCACCCCAGTTGATATCGCTTACTTCAAGTGCGCCGTTGTCACCTGCGCTTGTCTTTGGAAGTGTAACTGTTACAGACATGCTTGTTCCGCTTGCAGAAATCTTTGATATTGTAGCGCCCTTGCCTGTTTTATCGTTAAGACTGATATTGCCGTTTGGTGTACCCTTGAAAGTATAGTCTTCACAAAACAACTGACGCCATCTTCTTTAAACTTCCTTGAATCATACAATCCTCCATTCTGCAGGCTCTCCTGCAAGATAAATATTTTAATGTTATGATTATATTCTAAAGCATTTTTTGTAGAAAAATATAGTCCCTTAGACTTAATTTTATCTTACTTAATTGTAACTAAAATTGAATATCTTCAGAAAATTCAGAATAAATTTTTGAAGATTTACAGAATATTACTTACAGTAGGAACTTTTATCATAATTATTACAAGTATTAAATATATAAGAGATTATACTTTATTTTATAAAAAAATATATCGGTACTTGATTTACTTCTAAAAATGAGGTATAAATATAAAAAGTAGTTAGGCAATCCTAATTATAAAAATAAAATAACCTAATTCATTAGGAGGGTATAATATGTTTAAAAGAAATTTGAGTATACTTATTGCAGCCGCAGGAATGGCTTTATCACTTTGTGCATGTGCAGGAGGGAAAACTTCAGATACTCAGACTACTGCACAAAATACAGAGTCAAAGTCAATGGAGGAAACATCAAAAGCAGGTAGTGATACCATGAATAAGAAGAATGTGGTTGTTACAACTTCATTTTTACAGGATATGGTAGAACAACTTGCAGGTGATACCGTTAATGTAGAGCTTATAATACCTGCCGGAGAGGATCCGCATTTATATGTTGCAAAGCCTGAGGACTATACAAAACTTAGTTCTTCAGAACTTACACTTTATCATGGACTTCATTTTGAAGGTAAAATGGTGGAGGCACTTGAAGCTAAAGGCGAGGCTGTGAGCAGAAATTTTCCGAAAGATCGCATAGGGACAATGGATGAAGACGGACAAGTTATTACAGATCCACATTTCTGGTTTGATATAGGACTTTATAAGATGGCTGTAGAAGCTGCAGGCGAATCACTTGAAAATTTGAATCCTGAATATAAGGATAAGTATGAAGAGAATAAGACAAAGTATTTGGAGGAACTTACAAAGCTTGATGAGTATGTAAAGGAGAATATTTCTTCAATACCTAAGGAGAGCAGATATTTGATTACACCTCATGATGCATTTAATTATTTCTCAAGAGCATATGATATAGAAGTAAAAGCACCTCAAGGTGTAAGCACCGAATCGGAGGTGGCAAATCAGGATATACAAGAAACAATAGATTTTATAGTGGAACATAAAATAAAAGCTATATTTGCAGAATCTACAACAGATCCTGCACGTATGGAAAAGTTAAGAGAAGGTGCAGCTGCAAAGGGAGCGGATGTAAAAATCGTAAGCGGTGAAGGAAATGAGTTGTTCTCAGACTCTTTGGCGCCAAAGGGTGAAGACGGAGATACATATATTGATATGTACAAGCATAATGTAAAACTTATTACCGATAATTTAAAATAGTACCTTTGAGGTTTGATATGGAAAAAGTATTGATACATTTGGAAGACTTTACAATGGCATATACGGATATTCCTGTAATATGGGATATGGATCTTGATATTTATGAGGGTAGTATTACTGCAATAATAGGGCCAAACGGCGCCGGTAAATCCACCTTGATGAAGGGAATACTTGGGCTTATGAAGCCTATTTCAGGTAAAGTAAGTATTATGGGTAAGTCTTACAAGGAGGTATATAAGCAGATTGCTTATATACCTCAGACCACCACGGTAAACTGGAATTTTCCCACTACAGTAATTGATGTGGTGACAATGGGAAGATATGCGGGACTTGGCTTATTTAAAAGAGTAAATGCTTCTGAAAAAGAAAGCTTTGGAAGCATTGAAAAAAATGAAAATGGAAGATTTTGCATCCAGACAGATTTCAGAACTTTCAGGGGGACAAAAACAAAGGGTATTCATAGCAAGGGCAATTGCTCAGAACGCTCTTATTTACTTTATGGATGAACCGCTTGCAGGAGTTGATAAGAAAACAGAGAATATAATTATAGAAACAATGAGGGAGTTTAAAAAAGAGGGGAAGACCATTATAGCGGTACACCATGATTTAAACACCCTATGTGAATATTTCGATCATGTAATTATGGTTAATAAGCAGCTTATAGCAAGCGGAAGGACCGAGGAAACCTTTGTAAAAGAGAATATAGATGCGACATATGGGGAGTAGGCTATGAATATAAGTATTATTACACAGTATTCGTTTATTGTGGTTGCGATAGGAACAATGCTGCTTGCCATGGCAACAGGTATAGTCGGAACGATAAGTATTTTAAAGGGGCAAAGTCTGATAGGTGATGCTGTAGGTCATGCATCACTTCCCGGAATAATTCTGGCATTTATGATATCCGGAAGAAAAAGTTCTCTTATTTTAATATTCGGTGCAATAGTGGCAGGTATAGTCGCTTTTATACTGATACAGATTATTGCGGAAGGCTCAAAGATAGAAGCGGACACCGCAATGGCTGTCATTTTATCTGCCATGTTCGGTATGGGTATGGTATTAAAAAGTTATATACAGGGTAATCCGAAATATCAGGGAGCTTCACAGTCGGGACTTGCCAGTTATATATTCGGTCAGGCGGCATATATACTAAGGGAGGATGTTTATATAATACTCGCTGTATCTGTCATATCTCTTGCCTTATTTATAGTCTTTTACAAAGAGATAAAGGTATATGTCTTTGATATGGTTTATGCATATACAATAGGGATAAATTCAAGGCTTACCTCTCTTCTTATAATGATAATAACCATGATTTTGATTGCGGCAGGTCTAAAGGCGGTGGGTGCCATTCTTATAAGCAGTATGCTTATAACACCTGCGGTTACAGGTTTGCAATGGAGTAAAAGTTATGAGAAAGTCTTAGTGATTGCGGCGGTAACAGGAGCCGTATCTGCCTTTTTGGGTACTTTTATAAGCAGTGCGGTGAAGGGATTTTCCACAGGACCAAGCATTATACTTATTATGTCTGTCATTGCTCTCTTTTCTGTATTGTTTGCACCGAGAGGTATTGTGAGAATGCTTTAAATATTAGGAAGATGAGGGTAGGGAAATGATTGAATCTTTGTATATTCTTATAATAACCTCACTTGCCTGTGCTGTTTTGGGAGTGTTTTTAGTGTTAAGAAGACTTTCAATGGTTTCTGATGCAATCTCACATTCCGTACTCCTTGGAATAGTTATAGGATATTTTGTTACTAAAGATATAGGGAGTGTTTTATTAATAATAGGAGCAAGTCTTTTCGGTGTTTTAACGACTGTTTGTATAGAGTTACTGATAAAAAGTAAAAGAGTGACGGAAGATGCTTCTGTAGGTATAATTTTTCCGCTGTTTTTTTCGATAGCCGTTATACTTATTACAAGATATGCAAGAAATGTACATCTGGATACTGAGGTGGTTTTGATTGGAGAAATTATACTGGCTCCGCTTCATAGAATAAATTTCCTTGGATTAAGCCTTCCAAAGGCTTTGATACAGATGAGTTTTGTACTTTTGATAAATATTGTATTTATAGCGGTTTTTTTTAGAAAACTGAAAATAAGTTCATTTGATCCTGTATATGCCGGAGTGGCCGGTATTGCAGGTGCAGGTCTTTATTATGTTTTTATGGCTTTGGTTTCATTTACTGCAGTTTCTGCGTTTGAGTCGGTAGGTGCGATACTTACAATATCCTTTTTTATTTCACCGGCTGCAAGTGCATATCTGATTTCAAAGGACCTTAAAATAACAATATTTTTGGCAGCTGTATATGCAGTAGTTAATTCTTGCATTGGTTATTTTCTTGCTGTAAAATTTAATGTATCCATGTCGGGAATGTGTGCTTTGGTTTCAGGATTAACATTTATGATAACCATTGCAGTATATCCAGGTGGAATCATTACTAAGATTATAAGATACATCAAAAACAAAAATCGTTTCAGTAGGGAACTTTTGATTTTACACATAGATAATCATACAGGAAAGAAAAATGCTCTTGGTGAATTGGGATACAGTACAATCAGAGAGCATATTGCCTGGTCTGACAGTAAGCTCAAATATGTTTTGGACAAGCTGATAAAAAAGGGATATGTTTATCGTGCAAAAGAAAGAGGTGTATATTCCCTGACTGAAACGGGTAAAAAATTAAGTGATGATATAAGAAAACATTACGGACTCAGAGTAAGGGAAAATGATATGGCTAAGATAGACACCGGTAGAGATGATTATATTTCAGCAATTTATGAGCTTATTGAAAAAAAGGAAATTGCAACAAATAAAAAGATCTCGGAGATTTTGGGAGTAAAGGCTGCATCTGTAAGTGAGATGTTAAAAAAACTGGTAGAAGAGGGTGAAGTATATACTGAGAACAAGTCGATTCTTTTGACGGAAACAGGTAAAATGAGGGCCAGAGCATTACTGACAAAGCATAGATTGTGGGAATTGTTTCTGGTGGAATATCTGGGTTATTCATGGCAGGATGTCCATGAGGATGCAAAAGCTTTGGAGTATGTCACTTCAAACGGACTAAAGGACAGACTGAATGAATTTCTAAATAAACCTATGCACTGCCCACACGGAAATGAAATATACGAAAATCATCCGGAGACCGATAAATTAAAAAAGCTTTCGGAGGTATCAAAGGGTATTTCCTGCCGACTACATAAAGTTGAAGATGACAGGGATTTGATTGAATATCTGGAAGAAAAAAAGATTGCTTTAGGAGATGAATTTGTGGTAAAGGATATCGATGATTTTGACGATTCGATACTTGTAAGCTCTGCAAGTGAAGATAAGCATATTGCGGGGAAAGCGGCAGTAAGGATGATGGTTGAAATTATTTAATAAAAATGGGCTGTGAAAAAACTCGATTGAGTTTTTTCACACCTCCTTTTAGGCGTTGATTTTTAGCCATTTTTGTAGTCCACTAAATTTATGCATATAGAAAATAAAGAATAGCGAACTTGTTGTCCAAGAGATTGGATAAGAGGCAATGACCGTTGTGATACTTTGGTGTGTTGGGAAGAAAATGACAAGCCAAAGTATACGAAGCATACATACACCAATTCCTGTGATGGCCATAGGAATCCAGCAATCGCCAACGCTGCGAAGTGATCCTGAATAAATCTCAACAAAGACATAGGTAAAAAACAAGCTGGCAATATGATGCAAGATATAATTTCCTTGGTGAATAACTTCTTGGTCTTTGGTAAACAGGGAAAAGATATGGCTTCCAAAGAGAAAGAGCAATACACTGATCGAAATGGTCATCACAAAACTAATGAAAAGTGACCAGCGAATACCTTTTTTCACACGATCTGCTTTTCCAGCTCCAAAATTTTGTCCAACGAAGGTTGTGGTGGAAATACCCATAGCCTGAATGGACATCCAAAAGATGGTATCAATTTTTCCATATACTGTCCAAGCTGCAATGGTGTCTGTGCCCAGGGCATTGACATAGGCTTGGATAATAATATTCGAGATGGTATACATCATGGATTGGAGCCCAGCCGCTAGACCGATGTAGACCATTTGTTTTAGAGGCTCGATGTAAATGCGAAGCTTTAGAATATGCAGTTGATAGGAGGTCTTAGTGGTCAAAAGCACAAAAATGACAAGGACGGCACTGACCAATTGAGACACAATAGTGGCAATGGCTGCACCTGCAACTCCAATTTTCAATATGCCGACCAAAAGAATGTCTAATAAAATATTGGTAAATGTCGATGCAATTAAAAAGTAAAGTGGTCGCCTAGAATCACCAATAGCACGCAAAATCGCAGCTCCCATATTGTAAACAAGATTGGCTGTCATTCCCATAAAATAAATTTGCAAATAAATTTTAGCTAGTGGAAAGATATCCTCTGGCACATTCATTAAACTTAGTGCCAATGGGGAGAGAATATAGCCGATGACGGAAAGCAAAAGACCAGTGATAATGGAGAAAGTAATGGCAGTATGCACACATTGACTGACTTCCTCATCTCTTTGTGCACCAAATCGTTGGGAAATAATGACAGAGAAACCGGAGGAAATTCCAACAAAAAATCCAACAAAAAGGTTAATTAAGGTTCCTGTTGTACCTCCGACAGCAGCAAGTGCCTCCTTACTGACATAGCGTCCAACAACCATAGCATCTGCTGTGTTATAGAGTTGTTGGAAAAAGGAGCCAAACAAAATGGGAAAGAAAAAGAAGAGTAATTGTCTGCCGATTGGGCCTTCAGTGATAGAATTGTTTTTTGTTTCCATTTATCTACCCCTTTCAAAAATTATTTTCTGTTATTATAACACAAATAATTAGACAATGGGTATTGACAATGCAAATCAATGGTATTAGTCTTAAGTTAGATTAGACTAACTAACAGTGGGATTAGTAGGCAAAATGATGGATTGAAGAGAGACTGTCTCATTGGGAGGCAGTCTTTATTTGATGTAACTTTTGTAGGCAAAGAAAGGAGTTCATATATGGGCGATGGAAAAAAGACAACCTCTATGGCGTGGCTTCTTGGGCAGATTGGAGGGCATAAGAGAGAGTATGTTTGGAGTGTGATTTTGGCAATTGTTGGTGTAGGGTTTTCAATTGTTCCTTATTTTTTCGCAATTAAGGTGATAAACGGATTTATGAGGGGAGAGAAAAATATAGGTTTTTATTTGCGATATTCTGTTTTTATGGCGATATTTTGGTCAGGTCGGGTATTGTTTCATGCGTTATCTACATCGACAAGTCACAGAGCAACCTTTGCTGTATTAGGTGAGATGAGAAAAAGATGCATTGAAAAGTTAGCACATATGCCACTCGGAGTGGTGTTAGATAGAGGCACAGGATCATTAAAAAATATCTTGATTGAGAGAATTGATAGTATTGAAACAACACTGGCTCATATTGTACCAGAGGTGACAGCAAATCTTTTGATTCCATTTGCTGTTTTAATTTATATTTTTATCATTGACTGGAGAATGGGCTTAGCCAGTCTACTGACAATCCCTATGGGCATGGTTTGTTATAGCTTTATGATTGCAGGGAGTGATAAGTTTTATCAAAAGACAGTAGAAGCGACAAAGGCATTAAATGACACGGCTGTGGAATATATTCATGGAATTCAAGTTATTAAAGTTTTTGGAAAGACAAAATCTAGTTATGAGCGATTTTCACAGGATGCCTATAATGCCGCACATAGTTTTATTGATTGGATGTATGTTAGCATTTTTCCGATGACATTGATGCTAGTCATTATGCCGGCGACAATGCTTAGTGTACTTCCTATTGGAGGAATCTTGGTTAAATTGGGAAGCTTGAGTTCAGTAAATTTTATCTCTATTATTATTCTTTCTGTAGGTCTCATTACTCCCCTGATTACTGCAGCAAGTTATAGCGATGATATTAGCAAAATGGGTACGATTTTAGAAGAAGTGAGAGATATTTTAGAGGCTGAGGAAATGGAAAGACCATTACAGGGGGTGGAGATCAAGAGGCGAAATATAGCATTGAAAAATGTTCATTTTCGTTATAAGGACAAGGAGGTATTGCATGGGATATCGATGGATATTCCAGAAGGAAGTTTCATTGCATTGGTCGGACCAAGTGGCAGTGGAAAGAGCACCATTGCTCGCTTAATTGCTTCTCTTTGGGACATCAATGAGGGAAAAATTGAGCTTGGAGGAATGGACATCCGACAAATACCACAAAAAATTTATGCGGATCAGATTGCCTATGTTTCACAGGACAATTATTTATTTAACATGACAGTTCGGGAAAATATACGTCTTGGAAGACAAAGTGCTACAGATGAAGAAGTAGAGGAGGTGGCAAAAAAATCAGGTTGTCATGATTTTATTATAAAATTAGAAAATGGATATGACACGATGGCAGGTTCCAGTCATCTTTCTGGTGGGGAAAAACAGCGTATTTGTATTGCTAGGGCAATGTTAAAGGCAGCTCCTATCGTTATTTTAGATGAAGCCACTGCCTATACTGATCCAGAAAATGAAGCAATAATTCAACGAGCAGTATCTAAGTTAACAGAAAAAAAGACATTGATTGTCATTGCACATCGTCTATCTACGATAGTGGACGCAGACAAAATTTATGTTATTAGAAAGGGAGAGATTGAGGAAAGCGGCACACACAGTGAACTGTTAAAGCATCATGGTCTGTATGAAAGTATGTGGAAGGCGCATATGGAGGTGAAAGATAATGCTTGAAACAATTGGAAAGTTTATTCAATTTTGCAATGAAGAAAATCAAAAAAAGCTAAAAAATTCTATTTTGTTGGGTGTAGTTAAGGCTATGTTTGATGCACTTAAAATACCTGCAATTGCCTGTATGATTCGAGCATTGATAAGAGGTAAGGTAGAGACACAGGATATTTTACTTAGCTTTGGCATAATGTTATTGTCAACCATTGGTTCTGGACTTGTGCAATCAAAGAGTATGTTATTGCAGACAGAGGCTGGATATGATGGCTGTGCAAAGAAGAGGATTGAGATTGCAGAGCATATGCGATATATGCCAATGGGATATTTCAATAAGAAATCTTTGGGACAGATTATTTCAGTTACCACCAATGGGATGGAAACCTTGGAATCGGTAGCGGTCCGAGTGGTTATGATGGTCTGTGAAGGATTATTGACAACATCGCTGATTATTGTGATGCTATTTTTCTTTGATTGGCGTATTGCCCTTGTTCTCTTGTTTGGATTTCTTCTTTTTTTATATGGCAATCGGATTTTGCAAAAATCTTCAAAGAAGATATCGAACCAAAAAGTGAATGCTGATGAGAAATTAGTGGAAAAAGTGCTAGAATATTTGCAGGGAATGGCTGAAGTCAAAGCATATCATTTGACAGGGAAAAAATGTGGGGAATTAAATGATGCCATTCAAAGAAATGTAGAGATCAATACGGATATGGAGATGACCTTGATTCCTATGATGACATTGCAGAGTTTGATTGCCAAATTAATGGGGGTGGTGATCATTGTGTTGGTCTGCATTTTTTATTGTGAAGGGACAATGAGTGCATTAAATGCAATAACAATGGTTATTGCTGCGTTTATTATCTATACTAGTCTGGAGACCGCAGGAAATTATTCTGCGTTGATAAGAGTTATCGACATCTATGTCCAGCGAGCACAAGAAATTTTAGATACTCCACAGATGAATATTTCGGGCGATTTTCTTGTGCCAAGAACTTGTGATTTATCGACATCAAATATTGAATTTTCTTATGGAGAGAAAAAGGTTATTTGCGGAATTTCTGTCGATATTCCAGAGAAAAAGATGACAGCTATTGTAGGACCTTCGGGAGGTGGAAAGACAACCTTGATTAATTTACTAGCAAGGTTTTGGGATGTGCATCGAGGAAAGATTACGCTGGGAGGAGTGGATGTCAAAGACTATGATATGGATGCTTTGATGAAAAATTTTTCTTTTGTCTTTCAGAATGTGGTACTGTTTCACGATACAATAGCCAATAATATTCGCTTTGGACGACCAGAAGCTTTGATGGAAGAAGTAATTTGTGTGGCAAAAAAGGCATGTTGTCATGATTTTATTATGTCACTTCCAAAGGGATATGAGACGGTGATTGGTGAAGGTGGAGCTTCTTTGTCAGGTGGAGAAAGCAAAGAATTTCTATTGCTAGAGCGATGATGAAGGATGCACCAGTAATATTTCTGGATGAGGCCACGGCCAATGTCGATCCAGAAAACGAAAATGAATTGATGAGAGCCATTCAAGAGTTGACGAAGAACAAGACAGTAATTATTATTGCTCATCGCTTAAAGACGGTAAAATATGCAGATCAGATTCTTGTGGTGGAGAATGGAAAGATTGTGCAATGTGGAACACATACTCAGTTAATGAAAGAGGAGGGACTTTATAAAAAGTTTATTGGAGAAAGAAGGGAAGCTGCAAGTTGGAGAGTGAAAAGTACCTAGGAGAAAATTTTCCACAGAAATGTGGGGAATAATTATCTGAAAACAATATATTTTTCGCACAATAGAGAAAAAAATTATAGAAAAAAATAAAGTTAAAATTACAGAAAAAAATATTGACAAAGAGGGAAAAATATGTTATAATGAAGTCACAAGGAAGAGATAGATAAATATAAGGAGGTACAGTCCGATGGGAACATAAACTAGCTATAAAAATTACCAACAAGCGATAGAACATGTAAACAGTAAGTTTTTAAATCATGGAATATCAAAGTGTTAATCTTTCATATGAAAGTTAAATTATAGATTTTATCTGGACACAGGTCTATCTGACAAGGTTTCTACTGTTACATCCGCCTTATCTCAGACAGGAGAATAGGGTTGATATGATACAACATAGAAAGTCAAACAGATAGAAGTCACAAAGTGATGGCGTGCAACGATTGGTTAGAAAGCTTGTGGTAAATGTACAACTGAATAGAGGCGGTTTCAAAATGAAGGAAAGCAGAGGTAATGCAATTTGATGGAACCAGAGATAGTATAGAAGGGGCTATGAATCAGGTACAGATTGATAGCCCCTTCTTTTTGCTGTCTGGATGTGGTAAGATAGGGATATCTTTGCGAAATTTAGAGAAAAATAGAGAGGAAGAAGGATGGAAGACAAAGATAAGGATCAATATGAAAAGATATGTTATGTCTGCCGAAGACCAGAGAGTGTGACAGGACCATTGGTATCTTTACCTGGAAATATCGATATTTGTCACGACTGTATGCAAAGGCATTTAACTCTATTGGTGATGGTAATTTAGGGAACTTAGATATAAGTAAGATTCAGGGAATGCCATTTATGAATATGAATTTGTCAGATTTAGGAAATTTGGGAAATCTTCCGCCAATGATGGATATTCCAGACAAGAAGAGAGTAAAGAAGAGAGAAAAGAGGGATACCCCAATTTTTACAATGAAGGATATTCCAGCACCCCATAAGATTAAGGAAATGCTCGATCAATATGTTATTGGGCAGGATCAGGCAAAGAAGGTAATGGCCGTTGCTGTCTATAACCACTATAAAAGAGTGTTCTTAGATACATCAAAGGGGCAGGAAGGCGAAGCAAAGATTGAAAAGTCTAATATTTTAATGATTGGACCAACAGGAAGTGGAAAGACATATTTGGTAAAGACCTTAGCTAAGCTACTCAATGTTCCATTGGCCATTGCTGATGCGACATCGTTGACGGAAGCTGGATATATTGGAGATGATATTGAGAGTGTCATCTCCAAATTATTGATGGCAGCAGACAATGATGTGGAGCGTGCAGAATGTGGTATTGTGTTTATCGACGAAATTGATAAGATTGCGAAGAAGAAAAATGTCAATACAAGGGATGTCAGTGGTGAGAGTGTTCAACAGGAGTTATTAAAATTACTTGAGGGAAGCAAGGTGGAAGTTCCTGTGGGATCCAATCAAAAAAATGCCTTATCTCCACTGACAACCGTGAATACAGATAATATTTTATTTATTTGTGGCGGTGCCTTTCCAGATTTAGACAATGTTATCAAGGAGAGACTGCATCAAAAATCCAGTATGGGCTTTAATGCACAGTTAAAGGATGAATATGACGATGAGAAAGACATTCTTCGCTATGTGACGAATGAAGATATTCGAAAGTTTGGTATGATTCCAGAGTTTTTGGGAAGGCTTCCTATTATTGTCACTTTGTCAAGACTTTCAGAGGAGGAAATGGTTCGTGTATTGAAGGAGCCGAAAAATGCCATTTTAAAGCAGTATCAAAGGCTTTTGGCTCTCGATGAGGTAAAGCTTGATTTTACAGATGATGCATTGCTTTGGATTGCAAGAGAGGCACAGAAAAAGAAGACAGGTGCAAGAGCACTTCGCTCAATTATCGAGGAGTTTATGCTCGACATTATGTATGAGATTCCAAAGGATACAAGTATTGGTGCCGTGACCATTACAAGGGATTATCTGGAGAAAAAGGGAGGACCTCACATTCGCATCCGTGGGGAAGAGGAAAGATGATTTGGGCATGGATTTCTTTTGTAGGGGCCTTTTTAGACCTGAGCATTAAACAGGGGATTGAGCGATTGCCCAAGGAGGATTATCCAGCACCATTGAGTGGGAGTGGTGGAATGATTCGCATTCATCAGTTCCATAACCTGGGGCTGCCATTTGGGCATATGCAAGGAAGAGATCGCTTTGTGAAGTATTTGCCACTGATGATGGGAAGTTTGATCCTTGGAAAACTTTCTCTACTCTTGCCACAGAAGGGAAAGAAATTAGAAAAAATTGCATTTTCCAGTTTACTTGCTGGAGCGATGAGTAATTTGACGGATCGCTTTGGAAGGGGATATGTTGTGGATTATTTTAGCGTAGAAATTGGACCGCTAAAAAAGATTATTTTTAATATTGGAGATATATTTGTTTTTATTGGTTCTATACTATTTGTAATCAATAATTTCGTTTTTGGAGGAAAGAAAAAAAATGAGTAGTTCGGACATAGTGCAGTTTGTCGTGTTGATATTATTGCTATTGACATCAGCATTTTTTTCATCATCGGAGACGGCACTAGCAACAGCCAACAAAATAAAATTGCGCAGTATGGCAGAACATGGAAATAAGTCAGCAGCTTTGGCGATCAAGGTCACTGGAGAGTCCGATAAGATGCTTTCGGCCATCCTCATTGGAAACAATGTGGCAAATTTGACAGCATCTTCTTTGGCGACCACCTTGACAATTAAAGTTGTAGGCAACCGTCTTGTTGGAATTGCAACGGGAATTTTAACAATTGCTATTTTGATTTTTGGAGAGATTATACCAAAGACCTTGGCGGCAAGAAATGCGGAGACAACAGCTCTTCTTTTTGTAAAGCCGATTTACCTTTTGATGACCATCCTCACACCTGTGATTTTTTTAGTCAATAAGGCAGCAGCGTTGATCTTTTTACTTTTGGGTATGGATTTGTCAACAAAATCGGAAGCGATGACAGAGGAGGAAATTCGTACGATTGTCGATGTTGGTCACGAAGAGGGAATTATTGAAAATGAAGAGCGAAAGATGATCAATAATGTGTTTGACTTTGCGGCAACTGTGGTCAGGGATATTATGATTCCAAGAATTGACATGACATTTATTGATGTCAATTTAAGTTATGAAAAAGTCATAGAAATCTTTAAAAATGATATGTTTACAAGAATGCCGGTATATGAGGAGTCCACAGATAATGTCATTGGCATTATCAATATCAAGGACTTATTGCTTGTCGAAGACAAGGAAAAATTTCAGATTAAAGATTATATTCGTCAGCCACTGTACACCTATGAGTACAAAAAAGTTGCAGAATTGATGGCCGAGATGAGAAAGACCTTCAGCAATATTGTGATTGTACTTGACGAATATGGTGTGACAGCGGGAATGCTGACGATTGAGGATATGCTTGAGGAAATTGTCGGGGATATTCGAGATGAGTATGACGAAGAGGAAGATGAAAATTTAGTCAAATTAGGAAAGGGAGACTATCTCATCGAGGGCTCAATGCGAATTGATGACCTAAATGATAAGATTGGCACGCAATTGACTTCGCAAGAATATGAGTCAATTGGTGGATTGGTGATGGAAATTCTTGGAAAAGTGCCCAAAGAAAAAGATGTCATCGAAGTTGAGGGCATTCGCATTAGTGTGGAAAAGATGGACAAGGCAAGAATTGAGACCGTTCGCTTGACACTTCCAAAAAAGTTGTAAAGACCATAAGAATATGTTATAATCTCAAAAATATGTTTTGTGGAAAGGAGAGTTTACTATGAAGCACGTTAAGACTTTAAATGAGAAGACTTTAAAAGAGAGCTTAAAGCGTGGCGGATGTGGTGAGTGCCAGACATCTTGTCAATCAGCTTGCAAGACTTCCTGCACTATGGGAAATCAAGGCTGCGAGAATCCAGACAGATAGTCAAAAGGTAACATTGATTGGTGTAAGCCAAGTCGTTGGAGTCCCCTACAGTCAAGTCGATTGTAGGGGGTTTTTCTTTTCAAAGTAATAGAAATAAGGGGAAAAATAGTGATTCATCAGTATATTAATAATGGATATCATATTATTTTAGATGTCAATTCAGGCTCTGTGCATGTGGCAGATCCCATCTTATATGATGCTGTGGCGATTGCAGAGCCAGTGATTGGTGAGATGGAAAAGCCAGAAAAAATGAGCAAAGAGACTGTTGCAACCATTTGTGAGGAATTGACAAAAAAGGGATATCCGCAAGAAGAAATAGAAGAAACTTTGTTAGATATGCAGGAATTAATTGATGCAGAAGAGCTCTTTACTCAGGATACTTATGAAAGTTATGTGAGAGATTTTAAGGCAAGAAAGACCGTAGTTAAGGCACTGTGCTTACATATTGCTCATGATTGTAACTTGGCTTGTAAGTATTGCTTTGCAGAGGAGGGGGAGTATCACGGACGACGTGCATTGATGAGCTTTGAGGTGGGAAAGAAGGCACTTGATTTTTTGGTTGCCAATTCTGGAAATCGAAGAAATCTAGAAGTGGATTTCTTTGGTGGAGAACCATTGATGAATTGGTCTGTAGTAAAGCAATTAGTGGAGTATGGTCGTTCTCTAGAGGAAGCAAATAACAAGAAGTTTCGCTTTACATTGACTACCAATGGAATGCTACTCAACGATGAAGTTATCGAATTTTGTAATCTAGAGATGGCCAATGTTGTGTTGAGTTTGGATGGAAGAAAAGAAATTAATGATATGATGCGCCCAACTAGGGGAGGCAAAGGAAGTTATGATGTCATTGTTCCAAAATTTCAAAAGTTTGCAAAAAGCAGAGGAACCAAAGATTACTATATTCGTGGAACATTTACAAAAAATAATTTGGAATTTTCAAAGGATGTTCTTCACTTTGCAGACCTTGGATTTAAACAGACCAGTATGGAGCCAGTAGTTGGAGCAGAAGACGAACCCTATGCCATTCAATGGGAAGATGTTCCAAAGATTAAAGAAGAATACGACAAGCTGGCCGTGGAGTATGTCAAGAGAAAGAAGGAGGGAAGAGGATTTAATTTCTTCCACTTTAATATTGATCTTACACAGGGACCATGTGTGGCTAAGAGATTATCTGGCTGTGGTTCAGGAACAGAATATCTTGCAGTGACACCTTGGGGAGATCTCTATCCATGTCACCAATTTGTTGGTCACGAGGAATTCTTACTTGGAAATGTGGATACTGGTGTGGTAAAGACAGAAATTCGAGATGAATTTAAACTTTGTAATGTCTATGCAAAGCCAAAATGCAAGGATTGCTATGCTAGATTTTATTGTAGTGGAGGTTGTGCAGCAAATTCCAACAATTTCCATGGAAATATCACCGATGTCTATGATATTGGTTGCGAATTACAAAAAAAGCGTATTGAATGTGCCATTATGATTAAGGCTGCCATGGCAGATGAGGCATAAGAGCACAAAAGGAGAAAAAATGAAAAGCAAAAAGTCAAAGGGATGGCTGGGGCTATTGATTGTCCTGATTGCTTTGGTTGGTTTTACCTATCTAGCAATCACTTCGGCCAAGCAGATTAAGTTAGGACTCGATCTTGCAGGTGGTGTGAGTATCACTTATCAGGCGAAGGATGAACATCCAAAGCTTGAGGATATGAAGGACACGGTGTATAAATTGCACCAGAGAGTTACACAATATTCGACAGAGGCAGAGGTTTATTTGGAGGGAGATCGAAGAATTAATATCGATATCCCAGGAGTATCCAATGCAGATGCCATTTTGGAAGAACTTGGAAAGCCAGGTTCATTGGTATTTCAAGGACCAGATGGAAAGACGATTTTGACAGGTGATCAGGTGGCCAGTGCAAAGGCCGTGATTGGTGAAGAAAATGGTCAAAAAAAATACTATGTTGCGTTGACTTTTACAGATGAGGCTTCAAAGATATTTGCTGATGTCACAGCGGCAAATGTTGGAAAGCAGATTTCCATTGTCTATGATGGAAAAGTAGTTTCTAGTCCAGTGGTTCGAGAGGCCATCACAGGTGGACAGTGCAGTATTGATGGAATGAAGGACAACACAGAGGCTGAAAATTTAGCTTCTACAATTCGAATTGGTTCTCTTTCTGTAGAGCTTGAGGAGTTGCGCAGCAATGTTGTCGGAGCAAAGCTCGGTCAGGAAGCCATTGCCACAAGTTTAAAGGCAGGAGCGATTGGATTTGGAATTTTGACGGTGTTTATGATTGCTCTCTATTTGCTTCCAGGTGTAGCTGCAATTTTGGCATTGATTTTATATGTGGATTTGACCGTATGCTTGATTGCAGCATTTGAGATTACCTTGACTTTGCCTGGAATTGCGGGTGTTATTCTTGCTGTCGGAATGGCCGTGGATGCCAATGTCATTATCTTTACTCGTATTAAGGAAGAAATTGGGCTTAATCATAGTACAAAGCAGGCCATTAATGAAGGATTTCAAAAGGCCCTGTCTGCGATTGTTGATGGAAATGTGACCACGATTATTGCAGCAGTGGTACTCTATTTAAGAGGCTCAGGTACAGTCAAGGGATTTGCTTCCACATTGGCACTGGGTATTATTTTGTCTATGATTACCGCACTCTTTGTGACAAGATTTATTATGAATTGCTTCTACAGCATTGGACTTGAGGGCGAGAAATTATATGGCAAGAAGGTCGAGAAAAGGCCAATTCAATTTCTTCAAAAGAGAAAGATTTTCTTTGTTATCTCGGCGATTATGATTGTCATTGGCATTGTTGGAATGGGAATGAACAAATCAAAGATTGGCGATATCTTTAATTATGGACTTGATTTTAAGGGTGGTACATCGACCAATGTCACATTTAATGAAGATATGAGTCTCGAGGATATTTCTTCCAAGGTTGTTCCTGTGGTAGAGAGTGTGACAAAGGATGCCTCTACGCAGACGCAAAAAGTTCAGGGAACGAATCAAGTGATTATTAAGACAAGAACGCTAAGCAAGGATGAAAGAGAACAATTAAATCAAAGCCTTGTTTCTAAGTTTGGAGTAGATGAGAGTAAGATTACAGCTGAGAGTATCTCTGGTGCAGTCAGTGCAGAGATGAGAATGGATGCCATCTGGGCAACCATTATTGCGACGGTACTGATGCTATTATATATCTGGTTTAGATTTAGAGATATTCGATTTGCAGCAAGTTCAGTATTTGCATTAATTCATGATGTCCTTGTATTGATTGCCTGCTATGCGGTCTTTAGATGGAGTGTTGGTTCAACCTTTATTGCCTGTATCTTGACCATTGTTGGATATTCCATCAATGCGACCATTGTTATTTTTGACCGTATTCGTGAGAATATGAAGATGTTGTCAAAGAAGACAAGTAAGGAAGATATTTTAAATACCAGCATTACACAGACATTGACAAGAAGTATCAATACTTCTTTGACCACTTTTATTATGGTATTTGTGCTCTATATTCTTGGTGTATCTTCTATTCGAGAGTTTGCATTGCCGATTATGGTGGGTGTTGTCTGTGGTACTTACTCTTCGGTTTGCCTTGCTTCAGCATTTTGGTATATTTTAAGTGGAAAGGAAAAAAAGAAGGGCAAGGAGGCCTAGATTTATGAAATATGAGGTATTGCACACGGACGGTCGTGCAAAGAGAGCACAGATGGAGACCGTGCATGGAACGATACAGACTCCTGTGTTTATGAATGTTGGAACAGTTGCTGCAATTAAGGGAGCTGTTTCCACTGATGATTTGCAGGAAATTGGCACACAGGTACAGCTTTCCAACACTTATCATCTCCATGTGCGAACGGGAGATAAACTCATTAAGGAATTTGGCGGATTGCATAAGTTTATGCATTGGGACAAGCCGATTTTAACAGATTCTGGTGGTTTTCAAGTTTATTCCCTTGCAGGAATGAGAAAAATTAAGGAAGAGGGGGTGACTTTTCATTCCCACATCGACGGTCATAAGATTTTTATGGGACCAGAGGAGAGTATGCAAATTCAATCCAATTTGGGTTCGACGATTGCAATGGCCTTTGATGAATGCCCACCAGCACTTGCAGATAGAAAGTATATCGAACATTCTGTGGCAAGGACGACAAGATGGCTAAGGCGCTGTAAGAGTGAGATGGCTAGATTAAATTCCTTGGATGATACAGTAAACAAGGAGCAACTTTTATTTGGGATCAATCAAGGTGGAGTAGTGGATGATATTCGCATTCAGCACGCCAAAGAAATTTCTGAGCTTGATCTTGATGGCTATGCAGTTGGTGGCTTGGCCGTTGGCGAGAGCCATGAGCAAATGTATCATATTTTAGATGTGGTGGTTCCTCATCTTCCAAAACATAAGCCGACCTATTTGATGGGAGTGGGCACACCAATCAATATATTGGAGGCTGTGGATCGAGGAATTGATTTCTTTGACTGTGTGTATCCTTCAAGAAACGGCAGACATGGTCATGTGTATACAAATAAAGGAAAAGTCAACTTATTTAATAAAAAACATGAATTAGATCCTCGACCAATAGAAGAGGGCTGTCAATGTCCAGCCTGTCGCTCGTATTCAAGAGCCTATATTCGCCATTTATTAAAGGCTGGAGAGATGTTGGGAATGAGGCTATGTGTATTGCATAATTTGTATTTTTATAATACAATGATGAGTGAAATTCGAGGTGCCATTGAGAAGGGTTGCTATGCAGAGTACAAGGCAGCCAAGATTGCTGGTATAGAAGGTAAAAATTAAGACTTGGGAGGAACAAATGGTAAATTTAGGAGCAGTGGTTGCAGCAGCAGGTGGCAAGGGGGGCACACTCATTATTGTTGCCTATGTCATTATCTTTGCAGCAATGATTTACTTTATGTCTTATCGTCCACAGAAGAAGGAAAAGAAGAGAATGGACGAGATGATGTCTACCCTTGCTGTTGGTGATTCTGTATTGACTTCATCAGGATTTTATGGTGTTGTCATTGATATTACAGAGGATACAGTGATTGTAGAGTTTGGAAATAACAAAAATTGTAGAATTCCTATGCAAAAAGCTGCGATTGTGCAGATTGAAAAGCCAGAATAAGAGTAAAAGGGTGGCAAAACTAGTTGTTTTTGCCATCCTTTTTATGATTTAGTGGGGAGTGTGAGCAGATGATTTTTATTATTTTAGGACTATTGATTGGTGCAATTGTCGGTGTGATTGACACTGTGTTTGGAAGAGTTTTACTTTGGATTGGTGATTTTCGCAATCTCCATTTAAATGAACTCCTTCCTTTTTTGGGGATTGTTGGAATAGGTATTGTGGTTGGATATCAAAAATTTGCGGGAAAAGCAGCTAGGGGGATGACACAGGTATTTATGGTCTCGCAAGAGAGTGAGGAAAATATTCCGTTGCGATTAATTCCTTTTGTGACAGTGGCGACATGGCTGACCCATCTTTTTGGAGGAAGCGCGGGAAGAGAAGGTGTTGCAGTACAAATTGGAGCGACGATGGCACATCGCTTTCAAGCTTGGATACCTGAGAAAAGTAAAAAAAAGAGTGGACAAATTCTTCTAGTGACAGGTGTGGCAGCAGGCTTTGGTGGTCTATTTGGAACACCAATTGCAGCAACATTTTTTGGACTAGAACTATTTGCACAGGGGCAATTGGAATTAGAGGCAGCGTTGCCTGCACTAGTGGCCGCATTTACGGCGAGTCAAGTGAGTGCACAGCTAGGGTTAGAAAAATTTGAGCACAATGTGGATGTGGCTGTTGCGATGACACCAAAGAATTTAATTTTTTTGATGATTGCAGGAATTTTGTTTGGTCTTGTTGGAAATCTTTTTATTTATTTACAAAAGAAGACAAAAGCTCTTGCGGGAGAATCTATCAAAAATCCCTATCTTCGAGTATTTGTTGTCGGCGTTGCATTAAGTTTTATTATTTTTTTGTTGCACCATGGTCGCTATGCAGGGCTTGGAACAAATTTGATTTCAGAAAGCCTTGGAGGAAAGCCGATGTATACCTATGATTGGCTGTTGAAGCTACTCCTTACTGTGGTGACATTGAGTGTTGGTTTTCAGGGGGGAGAGGTGACACCACTTTTTGCTATTGGCTCTTCGTTTGGCTGGTTACTTTCTAGTTTTATACCCTTGCCAGGTCAGCTTTTAATGGGGGCGGGATATATGGCGGTCTTTGGAAGTGCGACAAATACTTTGTTGGCTCCCATTTTTATCGGTGGAGAGGTATTTGGTTATCAAAACATTCCCTATTTTGTTATTGTGATGTTATTTGCCTATTTTATTAATCGAAGAGCTTCCATCTATGGATTGCAAAGAGTTGTAAAATAGAGTGATATCTAAAAAGTGGATGTGAAATCAGATTTCACATCCACTTTTTATTATATATGGTTTAGCGAGAGCCAAATAACTGTGTCCAATACACGCCATTGCTATTCTTTACATAGCCGATACCAATTTGTGTGACATTTGGATTTTCAATATTTGCCTTATGTGTTGGGCTATTTAACCAAGAATTCATTACAGCTTCTGGTGTAGGCTGATTGTAGGCGAGATTCTCACCGTAGCTGAGCCAGTGGTAGCCATTGTTCTCAAGGAATGTACCAAGGCCATTGGGATCACTTGCCGTATGAGCAACACCAGGAACGGAATGGCTGAAATTTGTGGTGATGTGCTCAGCCCTTTTTGCTGCGATTTGAGAAAGGGTATTATCGACGGTCAGTGTAGATAACCCCTTGCTCTGGCGATATTGATTGACGAGGTCAACAACACGCTGTGCATAGGAGGAAGAATCCTGTGGATTGGTTGCTGGTTGATTTGTTTTTGGTGAACCATCCCATATACCATTAGAATTTACCCTGTAGCCATCAGGGGTAATGCCGTTGACGAGCAACTGACCGTTTGACTGCAAGTAGTAGGAACTTCCATTCACGCTCACCCAACCGGTCTTCATCTCACCAGTGGATGGATCAAGATAGTACCATATGCTGTCGACATCCTGGAACCAACCTGTATTCATCGTTCCTGTCTTGTCAAAATGATACCATGTGGCGGGTGAAGTCACACCATTTTTTACTGTATAAGTGGCTTCCCAAGTATTGATGGCCTTGATACCATGGTCATCAGTAAAAGTTCTACGACCTCCTTCATTGTGCCAAGTATAGGCATGGCTGGAAAAAGCAGATACAGAAAGAACTGCAGAACCTACGAGCAATGTTCCCAAAATTTTATTCAATTTACGCATAACTACTCCCTTCACTCTCAAAAACAATCCCTATATTCTAACATTTAAACATCACTTGATGTAACCACATTATAGTATAGTTTGAGAAAAAAAGTAAATAGATTATTTTAAATTAAATTGCATTCAATTTAAGATATTTTTGAGCAATTATTACTTAGAAATCACTAATTATTACATTAAGCCCAATATTGAATTTAATCGTGCTATAATTTGTAGGATGTCAGCAGATGAATATCTAATATTGAAACATATTCTTACTAAATTTCCAATCTATTTCTTCTTTTTTCTTTCTTCATCTGCTGGCATTTTACTTGTATTTATGACATTGATATGCTACAATGCAAATATTGCAAAGAAATACAGATTGAATTTGGGAGGTATAGGTAGAATGTTGCATACAATTTTGGCGATCTTGTTCTGCATAGTATGTATTGTATTCTCCGCTCTTGTGTTATCTCAGGAGGGCAATGAGCAGGGGCTCGGTGGCTCTGTTGGAGGAATGGGCGATACATATTGGAGTAAAAATAAGGGACGTTCAGCAGAGGGCTGGAAGGAAAAAGGTGCATTGTTTTGTGCAGTTGCCTTTTTGGTTCTTGCGTTTCTTTTGAATTTAGTTTAATAGCAAACAAGAAAGCACTCTTATACTTAAGAGTGCTTTCTTTCTACCTGTTTACCAAGATAGAGAGGAAATATGGACGAAAATAAATTAGAAAAAAGGAAAAGAGTTATCTTAGACCTTCTTGCAGATCCAATGTATAAGCCAATGAAATTAAAGGAATTGGCCATATTTTTGGATATTCCCAAGGAGAGCAGAAGAGAACTTAAAGAGGTTTTGGATTGTCTTTTAGAAGAAGGATTGGTGAGTGTGTCAACCAAAGGTAAGTTCACCCTGCCAAAAATTTTGCACTATGTGGGCATCTATTTGGCCAATGCTAGAGGCTTTGGATTTGTACAAATTGAGGGAAGGGAAGAGGACATTTTTATTCCTGAAGGATGTGCAATGGATGCACTGCATGGCGACAAAGTACGCATTGTTGTGGATCAGCAGATAAGAGGAATGCGAGCAGAAGGCCATGTGGTTGAAATTTTAGACCATGCCAATAAGACAGTGGTTGGATTTTATAGAAAAAATAAAAAATTTGGTTTTGTATTGCCAGATAATCAAAAAATCTTGAGCGATATCTTTATTCCCGATGGACAGGACATGGGAGCGGTGTCAGGACATAAGGTTGTGGTTGAGGTCACCCATTTTTTTGAAGGAAAGAGGAGAAAACCAGAGGGAAGAATTATTGAGATCTTAGGTCATGCCAATGATCCAGGTGTGGATATTCTCTCCATTGTCAAGATGCTTCACTTGCCAGAACAATTTTCAGAGGAAGTGATGGAAGAAGTTGCCAACATTCCTGAAGAGGTGACGGAAAAGGAAAAGCGAACTCGCTTAGATCTTCGAGATAAGATGACGGTGACGATTGATGGAGAGGATGCAAAGGATCTGGATGATGCCATTACGCTTGAAAGAAATGGAGAAAATTGGCGATTGGGCGTACACATTGCAGATGTCAGCCACTATGTAAGGGAAAACACAGCACTGGATAGAGAAGCTTTTGCGAGGGGAACCAGCATTTATTTGGTTGATCGGGTGATTCCAATGCTACCGCATCGCCTTTCCAATGGCATTTGTTCCCTAAATGAGGGGGTTGATCGCTTGGCACTTTCTTGTATTATGGATATCAATCATCGAGGAGAGATTATTGGACATCAAATTGCAGAGACACTCATTCGAGTCAATCATCGGATGAGTTATACAGAGGTCAATGCCATGATTACACATCACGACCAAGATACGATAGAAAAGTATGCAGAATGTGTGGAAATGTTTGAAAATATGAAGGAACTCGCCGATCTTATTCGAAAGAAGAGAGTGGAGCGAGGATCAATTGATTTTGACTTTCCTGAGTGCAAGATTCTTCTCGATGAAAAGGGGAGCCCAATAGAAATTAAGGCCTATGAGCGAAATGCTGCAAATATGTTGATTGAAGATTTTATGCTTGCCGCAAATGAGACTGTGGCCGAGGAATATTATTGGTTGGAGTTGCCATTTTTATATCGTGTGCATGACACACCAGATCCAGAAAAAATTCAACAGTTAGCTACATTTATTCAAAACTTTGGGTATACTCTTCATGCGAAGAACAAAGAAGTACATCCAAAAGAAGTACAAAAGTTGTTGGCTAAGATTGCTGGTGAGGAAGTAGAGATGATGATTAGTCGTGTGACCTTAAGAAGTATGAAGCAGGCGAGGTATCAAACAGAGTGCACAGGCCACTTTGGATTAGCTGCAAAGTACTACACACATTTTACCTCTCCCATTCGACGCTATCCAGACTTACAAATTCATCGCATTATCAAAGAAAATTTGGCGGGGAAGTTAAATCAAAGCCGTCAAAAGCATTACAGTGAACATTTGGAAGAGGTAGCTGTGCAAACCTCAGTACTTGAGCGGAGGGCACAGGAAGCAGAGCGAGAGACAATCAAGTATAAAAAATGTGAGTATATGCAAAAGTATATTGGACAAGTCTTTGATGGAATTATTTGTGGGGTCACAAGATATGGATTGTATGTGGAACTTCCGAATACAGTGGAGGGGCTTGTTCACATTCAGGCGATGTGGCAGGATTATTTTGTCTATGTCGAGGAGCGACATATGCTGATTGGAGAGACAACCAATATAAAGTATACCTTGGGACAGAGGGTAAAAGTAAGAGTGATGGCGGTTGATCGGTTGATGGGCACCATAGATTTTCGATTAGAAACGGAAGGGGAAGAAGACGAATGGCTGATGGAGTAAAGGTGATTGCGAATAATAAGAAGGCGTATTTTGATTACTTTATTTTAGATAAATATGAGACAGGAATTGAACTATTTGGCACGGAAGTCAAATCCATTCGTCTCGGACAGTGCTCCATAAAGGAAAGTTGGATTCGCATTGAGCGAGGGGAACTCTATATTATGGGAATGCACATCAATCCCTATGAGAAGGGAAATATCTTTAATAAGGATCCACTTCGAGTGAAGAAACTTTTGATGCACAAGAGAGAAATTGAAAAGCTTTCATCAAAGCTTCAAGAAAAGGGACTCACTCTTGTGCCATTGCAGGTCTATTTAAAGGGAAGATTGGTCAAGGTGGAGATTGGTATGGCTAGGGGCAAGAAAAACTACGACAAACGAGATACCATGGCGAAGAAGGATCAAAAGAGAGAAATGGACAAGGCACTCAAGCAAAGAATGCGAGATGTATAGATTGATGTCGTAGGATATGGAATTTTGTGGGAAAGATAAAAAAGTCTTTCCCATTTTTAAAAAGTATGTTATTATATACGATAAATATGTAGTTACCGAAGTATTCTAAATTTAGGGGATGTACCGGTTTCGACAGGGATCATGCAGCTGGTGAAGCTATCCGCATGCGATGCGTTAAATGGCAAAATTAAATTAAACGCTGAAGATAATTTAGCATACGCTGCCTAAGTGCAGCTGTCAGCCTTAGAGCACTCACACTTTAAGAATCTGGCATCGACTTTGTGAGAAACGGTATATGTTAAGCTTTGCGCATATAGCCGTATGATGAAGCTACTAAAGTCCTGAGGGTGTTCGTTCTCGCAGGGCGGAGGGAATGTTAAAGAACGGACTATGATAGTAGAAGAACAGGGAATTGGTTTTTGGACACGGGTTCGACTCCCGTCATCTCCACGCTAGAGGTCATGCAGATCATGATTTCGATGGAGAAAGAATTGACCAAAGAGGAAAATGGCGTGGGCTAAGGGGCTTACGCTTTTTTCTTTGTATTGATCGATACAGAAATGTGTTGTAATTTCGCAAGAAATGGGGGAATAGCTATGGTCATCTTGGAAAAAGGTCAAAAGGTAAACTTGAAAAAGTCACAAGGTGGATTGGGCGAGATTCTAATTAATCTAAATTGGAATGCTAAACCAGTTTCGACAGCAAAAAAGCAGGGATTTTTTTCTCGCCTATTTGGAGAAGGGGAAGGTGGGGGGATCGATTTGGATCTCGGCTGTTTGTGGGAATTAAAAGATGGAAGCAAGGGAAGTGTTCAAGCTCTTGGAAAAAATTTTGGAAATCTCAATTCGGCTCCTTTTGTTGCTCTAGATGGTGATGACCGAACGGGAGAAAATAGTGCGGGAGAGAACTTGAGGATCAATGGAAACCAGCTGTCAAAGATAAAGAGGATTTTAGTTTACACCTTTATTTACGAAGGTGTAGCTAATTGGAAGCAGGCGGATGGAGTGGTTACGATTAAATATCCAAAGGCAGAGGATATCGTGGTAAAGATGAATGAATATGACACCAATAAGATGATGTGCGGACTGGTTTTATTGGAGAACCTAAATAATGAAACTTTTAGTGTGGAGAGAGTCGTTCAGTTTTATTCCGGTCACAGAAGTTTGGACGAGGCATTTCACTGGGGACTTCGTTGGGTAGCAGGAAAAAAAGATTAAATAAAAATCGCCATCACATAGGAAACGCTGATGTGATGGCGATTTCGTTATAGATTGGAAAGGTCATTCCTGTCTTTGAAAGCAAGAAGGAGATAATGGTTCCAATATCCATAGCCAGACAGAGCTGATAGACTGCTGGGGCATACATAGAAACTTCTCTTTTTTGTTTTACTTCTTCTTCGATCAGCATAGAATCATCTTCATAAACGGCTGTTTTAGTCAAATCCTTTTTCTTAATCAAATTATTGGCAAGTAGTCCGCCCATCAATGAACCCGCCACAAGACCAAAGGTTGCTGCCGCAGTGGCTAGAGATGATTCCACCGACCACTGCTGCAGGGATGCAAAATGTTGTTAAAAATGTAAACTTTTCCTTTAAGAGTACACCGACAAATAAGGCCAGTACAGCAAGTGCTACGGTCTGATACATATCGAGATAGATATTTTATAAAACTGTCAAGTTTGGTCATTGACAGTAAAAGAGAGGTAAAGTAATATAGCCAAAGAAATAAAAAGAATAAGGGGGAAGATATGACACATGATATGACCAAGGGAAATCCCTTGCAGCTAATTTTGCGATTTACGATACCTGTGTTTTTTGGCAATCTTTTTCAGCAAGTGTATAACCTGGCGGATGCACTCATTGCAGGGCGCTATATTGGAGTCAATGCACTGGCGGCCATTGGAAGTACAGGTTCCTTGATTTTTTTTGTGCTTGGTTGGCTGACAGGACTAACAAGTGGATTTGCAATTTTAGTTGCCCAAAGTTTTGGCGCACAGGATATGAAGAGGCTTCGCCACTATTTGGCTATGAGTATTTATCTCATTGGAGCAATGGTACTGGTGATGACGGTAGGGCTAACCTTAGTCAATGTTCCCATTTTGCGATTGATGAATACACCCGAAAATATTTTGCCCGATACTGCTGCCTATATGCATGTAATCTATTTGGGTTTGATTGCTACGGCGGCCTATGACGGACTCGCTGCTATACTTCGTGCAGTGGGAGATAGTCGTTCACCTCTTTATTTTTTGGTTATTTCAGCAGTTATTAATGTTGTTTTAGACATTGTATTTGTATTGCAATTTCATACAGGCGTGGTGGGTTGCGCCTATGCGACAGTGATTTCGCAGGGAATTTCTGCACTCCTTTGTTTAATCTATATGATAAAAAAATATGAGATTTTGCATTTACATCGAGAAGATATGAAATTTTCATGCTACTCTGCAGTTCAAATGCTCAATTTAGGTGTGCCAATGGGATTACAATTTTCCATCACAGCGATTGGTACAATTATTGTACAGGGAGCCATTAATGTCTTTGGTGAGGCACATATTGCGGGATTTTCTGCAGCGAATAAGGTACAAAATGTCTGCACGACAATGTTTGCAGCCTTTGTAGCAACGATTGCCACCTATACGGGACAAAATTTAGGTGCAGGAAGAATGGACAGAGTGAGAGAGGGAGTAAAGGTGACGCTAAAGACATTGCTTGTTTTTTCTGTTGTCATTGCCATCATCATTTCCGTCTTTGGTGTGCAGATTGCGAGATTATTTGTTGGAGGATTAGATACAGAGGTTCTAGGGGCAGCAAGAAACTACTTCCAAGCAGTGATCTGGTTTTATCCATTTCTTGCCTGTATCTTTTTATATCGAAATACCTTGCAGGGATTGGGATATGGTCTTGTACCGATGCTTGGTGGTGTGTCAGAGCTTTTTGCCAGAGGAATGGTTGTAGTTGTTTTGGCAAGGTTTGGAAAATTTTTCCTTGTCTGTTTGGCTGATCCAGCTGCTTGGATATTTGCACTATTGCCAATTGTTCCATACTATTACTATATCAGTAAAAAGTATTGACAAACGAATATAAATAGGTATAAAGTACTACTATTAAAGCACCGCAGTGATGGGGTGCTTTACCATTTTAGAAGTAAAGGAGAAAAATGATGAGCATTAGAATTGGTATCATGGGTTATGGTAACCTTGGAAGAGGTATTGAGTGTGCGATTAAGCAGAATCCAGATATGGAACTGAAGGCAGTATTTACAAGAAGAGACCCAAAGACAGTAAAGATTTTGACAGAGGGTGTCAATGTATATCCAGCAGCCGAGGCCGTAGCACACAAAGACGAGGTTGATGTTTTGATCCTTTGCGGTGGTAGTGCGACAGATTTGCCAACACAGACACCAGAGTTTGCAAAGAACTTCAATGTCATTGATAGTTTCGATACTCATGCAAGAATTCCAGAGCACTTTGCAAATGTTGATGCAGCAGCAAAGGCGAGTGGAAAGATTGCAATTATTTCTATTGGATGGGATCCAGGTATGTTCTCACTCAATCGTCTCTATGCAAATGCTGTATTGCCAAATGGAAAGGATTACACATTCTGGGGCAAGGGCGTTAGTCAGGGACATTCCGATGCAATCCGAAGAGTGGAGGGCGTCTTAGATGCAAGACAGTATACTATTCCTGTTGAGTCAGCACTTGAGGCAGTGAGAAATGGAGAGAATCCAGAGCTGACAACAAGACAAAAGCACACAAGAGAGTGTTTTGTTGTTGCAGCTGAGGGAGCAGATCTTGCAAAGATTGAAAATGAAATCAAGACAATGCCTAACTACTTCTCTGATTATGATACAACCGTACATTTCATTTCTCAGGAAGAGTTAGATAGAGATCACAAGGGAATTCCACATGGTGGTTTTGTATTCAGAAGTGGCAAGACGGGCTGGAACAATGAAAACTCACATATTATTGAATACAGATTAAAGCTTGATTCCAATCCAGAGTTTACAACATCCGTTCTTGTAGCTTATGCTAGAGCAGCATATAAGTTAGCTAAGGAAGGACAGACTGGTTGCAAGACAATCTTTGATATTGCACCAGCATATCTTGTCAATATGAGTGCTGAGGATATGCGAGCACATTTATTATAATTTTTTATTGAATAGGAAATGGCATATGTCTTGTACATGTGCCATTTTTTATGAAATTTATTTTGTTTTGGAGGAAGAAGGATGCGAAGACATTTGTCGCAGGGACAATTCATTGCGATTGGCTTTATCTTGATGATATTGATTGGGGCCATACTCCTAGATACACCAATGGCCTCGAGGTCTGGACAGAGCATTGGATTTTTGAGTGCACTTTTTACAGCCACAAGTGCGAGCTGTGTGACAGGATTGGTTATGGCAGACACAGCGACGCAGTGGACGCTGTTTGGTCAGATTGTTGTTTTAATTTTGATTCAAATCGGAGGACTTGGATTTATCAGTATTGGTGTGTTCTTTTCTGTTATATTGCGAAGAAAAATAGGACTGAGAGAGCGTGGTCTAATGATGGAGAGTACCAATGCATTACAGCTTGGTGGAATTGTAAAATTTGCCAGAAGAATTGTGGCAGGAACAGCCATCGTCGAGGGCGTTGGAGCATTGCTCTTGATGATTCGCTTTATTCCAGAATTTGGTATTTTAAAGGGAATATGGTATGGAATTTTTCACTCCGTATCCGCTTTTTGTAATGGCGGATTTGACCTCATGGGTGCAAAATATGGAAAATATTCTTCTCTGGTTGCCTATTATGATGACCCATTAGTCAATATTGTGATTATGTCTCTGATTGTGATTGGCGGTATTGGCTTTGTTGTATGGGGAGATTTATTAAAAAATCGCTGGCATTTTAAGAAGTATTTGTTGCATACAAAGATTGTATTATTGATGAGTACCATTTTAATCTTTGGTGGGGCTTTGCTCTTTTATTGGGCGGAAAGAAATGGTGTGCTCAAGGGAATGAGTGTGTCAGGACAGATTTTATCCAGCCTCTTTGCATCAGTTACGGCAAGAACGGCAGGATTTAATACAGTGGATACAGCAGCAATGTCAGGAGCTTCAAAGTTATTGACAACAGCATTGATGTTTATTGGTGGAAGTCCAGGTTCTACCGCAGGTGGTATTAAAACAACCACGCTCTTTGTACTTTTGATGGGCGTAAAGAAAAATGTGACAGGTGCCTATGGTATTCAGGCATTTGGAAAGCGCTTAGAGGATGATGCTTTGGCAACAGCAAGTATTATTGCGACCTTAAATATGGGGATTACCATTATCACCATCTTTATTGTGATGGGAATGCAACCATTTGCCATGCAGGATGTCGTGTTTGAAGCGTTTTCTGCCAGTGGAACTGTAGGAATTACAGCGGGAATTACAAGAGATTTAAATACAGTGTCTAGGATACTGATGATTATGTTGATGTATCTTGGAAGAGTGGGAAGTCTCTCCTTTGCTTTGGCTTTTATGGAGAGTAAGAAAAAGCCAAAGGTGATGTTGCCAAAGGAATCAATTAGTATAGGTTAGGAGAAGAAAAATGAAATCAATTTTAATCATTGGAATGGGAAGATTTGGTCGCCATCTCTGTAAGGAATTGGCAGAGCTTGGCAATCAAATTATGATCGTTGACCAGGAAGAAGATCGATTAGAGGGAATGTTTCCCTATGTCGTCAGTGCAAAAATTGGAGATTGTACCAATGAAGATGTTTTAAAGAGTTTGGGCATTGGAAATTTTGATATTGTTTTTGTCTGCATTGGAACAAATTTCAAAGTTCTCTGGAGGCTACCTCTTTAGTTAAGGAATTGGGGGCTAAGTATGTGGTGAGTAAGGCCAATCGAGATATCCATGCAAAGTTCTTACTAAAAAATGGTGCGGATGAGGTGATTTATCCAGATAGAGATATTGCAGAAAAAGTGGCCGTAAGTTATAGTTCAGATAGTGTCTTTGACTATATTGAGTTGACCGATGAGTTTTCTATCTATGAAATTGCTCCGCTGCCAAAGTGGGTTGGCAAGACATTGAGAGATTTGGACTTGAGAAACACCTATAGTATCTCTGTGTTGGGAACAAAGCAAGGAGAGTATATGAAATTGATGCCACATGCAGACTACATAATCGACGGTCGGGCACATTTGATGGTCATTGGAAGAAAGAAAGACATCGATCGCATTGTAAAGGAGTTAGAAAAGTAGATGATTCGAGCATGTATTTTTGATTTGGATGGCACACTTTTGGATACCTTACATGCATTAAAAGAGACCATTAGTTTGACAATGGAGCATTTGGGCTATCGAGCGATTGATGAGGAACACACAAAGATTTTTGTGGGAGAGGGATATCAAAAATTCATTCAAAATGCATTGATCTACTCAGGAGATACAGAGTGTACACATCAAGAGGAGGCAGAAAAGTTTTATTTGGAGACTTTTGAGAAAACTTGCCTAGATGGTGTAAAGCCCTATGATGGAGTGGTTGAAGCTTTAAAAAAGTTAAAGGAAAAGGGAATACTTCTTGGGGTATTATCAAATAAGTCACAAGATCGTGCAGAGGACAATATCTACTCTCAATTTGGAAAAGATCTCTTTGATCTTGTCTATGGAGAAAGAGAGGGTATTCCCAAAAAGCCAGATCCCACAGCTCTTCTTGCAATGCTTAAGGAGTTGAATGTCTGTCCAGAGGAATGTATGTATTTTGGTGATACTTCGACAGATATGCAGACGGGAAGGGCAGCAAAAGTCCACACTATGGGTGTATTATGGGGATTTCGAGATAGAAATGAGCTAGAAAGTTTTTCACCAGAAAAGCTTTTGTCACATCCGTCAGAAATCGGAGAATGACAATGAATAGAGAAAAGGACTTGTGATAAAGTTTTACAAGTCCTTTTCTCTTTTTATAGAAATGATTTTAGTGCTGGATTTGGATTCGCAATGGAGTAATAAAATCCAATCGTTCGGTTGGGAATCGAATGTGGAAGGCGAATTTCAACGAGAGAACCTTGATTTAATTCGTCTTCGACAAATTCTCGAATGACACAGCCGATACCAATGCCAATCTTTGTAAACTCAATGAGAAGCTCCATATTGGTCACTTCTAATAGCTGATGTGGAGAAATATTATGATTGAGCAAATATTCATCAATATATCTTCTGGTTGTGTTTTTTTTGTCTAACATCATGATATTTCCAACAAGAAGGGGATCGCATTCAATGCTTTCACGTAAATATAAGTGGTTGAGATATTCAGGAGAGGCCACAAAGGTGTCATGAATATCCATTAGTGGGGCAAATGCAAAATTTTTCTTGTTATTTGGCTGGACAACAAGCCCAAAGTCCAAGAGCCCATTGTCTACCATATTGACAGTTTGTGCTGTCGGTTGTGAGGCAATATTGACCATAATATGGGGATAGTTAGCGACAAAATCCTTTAATTTGGGAAGTAGTGTATATTTACACAACGTATTGCTTACACCAATTTTTATTTTTCCGATATGAAAATCCTTAATTCTTCGCAATTGCTGTTCACCAATACTGATAGAATGAAATGCATCTGAGATGTGATTGTAGAGCATTTGTCCTTCCATCGTCAAAGTGACACCTCTAGAGTTGCGCACAAAGAGGGTTACATTTAGGCTTTCCTCGAGCTTAGAAATTGATTTTGAAATTGCGGGCTGGCTGATATAGAGGCCTTTTGCTGCACGAGAGATATTTCCTGCTTTGGCAACTTCATAAAAAATTTTATATTGTGATAAATGTTGTTCCATGTAGCCTCCTTTCATTCTGAATATATATTATATCATTAGTTATAACATAAGGGAATAGAATAATGCGACAGAATATGTAACAATTTGACTTAAATATAAAGTATCACTAAATATATTAAGAAAATGTTTCAAAAATTATGTTATTTATTACAAATATAATTCAAAATATTGACATTCTGTAAAAAGCTCATTTATAATACATTTGGCATCACGGCACGAGCCGAGAAAAGAGGAGTATGTTATGTTAAAGTTAAAATCACTTTTGAAAATGAAGGACATGGACAAAGGTGAAAAAAAGTCGAACTTGAGTAAGCACACCATCAAGGTACTAGTGGGATTTTCTGTAGCTTTAGTTATGGGCATTTATACCAATGTGGGTATTCACCCAAGTGATCAGGTGGGGGCAAGTCTCAATGTCGATGCAGCAACAATAACAGCCCCAGCAAATGCTGATGTTGTTAATGAAGTGGATAAGAAGCAGGAAGATGAAGTTGCCAAATCGATTAGTGATGAGGATTACAACAATCTGTGCCGCATTGTGGAATCAGAATCTGGTGACAGCGATGTAGAAGGAAGAATGTTGGTGGCCAATGTGGTTTTTAACCGCGTAGCGAATGCTGAATTTCCAAACACCATTTCTGGTGTGATTTTGATGAAGGGACAATTTTCGCCAGTGAGCAATGGCTCATTTTATCGAGTAAAGGTTTCGCAAAAGACCATTACTGCTGTGAACAGGGTGTTAGCTGGTGAAGACATTTCACAGGGAGCTTTGTACTTTATGAATAGAGCAGGCTCATCAAAGAAAAATATCCGCTGGTTTGATAGTCATTTGACTTATTTATTTAAACATGGCGGACATGAATTTTTCAAGTAATAGAGGCAAAACCAAATAACGCAGACAGATGGCATACGAAATATTTTGTTTTGTATGCCATCTGTGCTATACTGAATCAAAAATAAGGAGTTGCCTATGAAACATATATTTTTTGATTTGGATGGGACATTAGTGGAATCGGCCTTGGGGATTACCAAGGCAGTGCAAAGGGCATTGGCTCATTTTGGGATTGTGGAGAAAAACTTAGAAAATCTTGAAGTTTTTATTGGTCCACCATTATTTGATAGCTTTCAGAAATATTATCACTTTTCTAAGGAGCAATATGACACAGCCATTGATATTTTTCACGATTACTATCATTCCGTTGGAATTTTTGAATGTAAATTATATGACGGGATAGAGGATGTATTGAGGGAATTAGTGGAAAATGGGAAAAAACTATATGTTGCCTCGTCAAAGCCTGAGGAACAGGCAAGAAAAGTGATCACCCATTTTGGGCTGGATGACTATTTTGTTTTTGTCGGTGGAGCAGATGGCGACCATGGCACAAAAAGGTCGACAAAGGCTGCAGTGATTGAATATGTAATGAGAGAAAACCATTTATCTAATCAAAAGGATATTGCTATGGTAGGAGATCGGTGCCATGATGTGTTGGGAGCAAGAGAAAATCATTTGCCCTGTGTGGGGGTTCTCTATGGATATGGAAATCAAAGAGAGCTTGAACAGGCGAAGGCAACAGTGATTGTTCGTTCACCAGAGCAGATCCCCGCAGCATTGTGTCAATTGTAAATATGCACAAGAGCTTTACTAAAAATCCCAATCGGTGTATACTAAACTTACGACAGATCGAAGGAGACGGAGGTAATAGGATGATTGAACTGGGATATACCAAAAGAAATCTTTTGACATCACTTTGTGAAGGTAGTGATGAACCATTGATTAAGGCCGCTATGGAAGATGCTGTGGGACGTGCGTGGGTGGCTGAGATGGACGAACCAAAATTTTGTGTCATCAAGGTTGGAAATTTTATCTATCTGATTGGTCTGCCACCAAAGGGAAGAAAGGCATTGGACCTTCGCAGCATTTTGCTTCGTGAGTGCAATAATGCCTATATTGTTCCAGAGAATGACCATTGGAAGCACTGGTTGGAGGATAATTTAAATTGCAATTATCGTATGGTAAGTCGCTATACAGTAAAGCGAGAAAAAAATAGCTGTGACCAATCGGCACTCAAGGAATGGATTGAGGCCATTGGAGCAGAGTATAAGTTGAGAAAACTGGATAGGACAGCATTTAAAAAGATTGCAGCCAATGAATGGAGCAGTGATTTTACCTGTAATTGTGATGAGGAAGAATTTTTCTTAAATGGCACAGGGTATGTTGTATATTTGGACAAGGAGATTGTCAGTGGTTGCAGTGTCTATGGATTTAGTGAGGGAAAGGTGGAAGTGACCATCGCCACAAAACTTGGACACAAGCGAAAGGGATTGGCCATTGCAGCGGCTGCAAGATATATGCTTGATTGTGCTCGTGAGGATCGCTATCCACTTTGGGATACAGGATCGGTGCACTCCATTGAGCTTGCAGAGAAGTTGGGTTTTGTTGCTGATGGGGAGTATCAAGTTTTCCAGATTGCTGTGGATGATGATTTTTAGACTAAAAAGGGCTTGAAAGCAAAAAGAAAAAGATATAATGTCTGTGTAAGTACAGGAGAGTAATTCCTGGGGTGAACGACAATCTTATCAATTTTGATCCTACATATTGATTAATGGGATTCCAAAGAACTACAATGGATGTCAGGCCTCAATGGTTTAGTGGAAGGCAGATATTGTGGTGAGGTAACCCACCTAGCACAGCTAGGCGTCAATACATAAGACCGTCATTCTGGGGTTATTCACATAAATAAGACAAAAGCAGCGAGTAATCGCTGCTTTTCTTTCTAGGAGTGAAGAAGATTGAAAGATGAGTTTAAGCCATATTTTTATTGGGGAATGACAGCACTGGGTGTGATTGGTGCGGCTATTGGTATTTCTTTTATTGCCTTGCATGCAAGGGATATCTTTAGTATAGTGAAAAAAATTGCTTCGATTTTAACTCCGATTATCTATGGTGCAGTTTTGGCCTTTTTGATGACAGGACCTTATAATTTTTTTGTGGCATTTTTAAATCGTCATCTCAAAAAGGCAATAAAAAATCAAAAGTTAGCAAAAAAGATTTCAACGGGCATGGCCACTTTTTTATGTGTTATCTTAGTTATTGCTATCATTTCTTTGTTGGTGATGATGATTTTGCCGCAGATGATTTCCAATGTAAGTGATATGCTCAATTCATTGCCAAAAGATTTAGCGAGCTTTGAGCCATTATTTTTAGAGCGATTTAAGCACTATCCTGTGGTGGATAAAAACTATGAAAGTGTAAAACTTAGTGTAATTAATTGGTTCAACCAATCCATTGTGCCAAATATCAACAAATATATTGTGGGATTTTCATCGGGCGTGATTACAGCATTTCATATGATTATCAATTTTTTGATTGGTTTGATGGTTATGGTCTATTTGCTCAATATGAAGGAGATTTTAGCTGCACAGGTCAAAAAGATTTGTTACAGTATATTGGAAGTAAAGAAAGCCAATCGGTTGCTTGAGGAGACAAGATATATTCGAAAGGTTTTTCACAATTTATTGTGGGGAAGATTATTGATTCTTTGATTATTGGTATAATCAATTATGTGTTTATGCTCATTATTCATATGCCTTATGCACTCTTAATTAGTGTGGTTGTGGGCGTGACCAATGTAATTCCATTTTTTGGCCCATTTATTGGTGCAATTCCAAGTGCATTTATTTTACTATTGGTTTCACCAATTTCTTGTCTGGAGTTTTTAATTTGGATTTTAATACTGCAACAGGTCGATGGCAATATTATTGGACCAAAGATTCTTGGACAGACTACGGGGCTGGCAAGTTTTTGGGTGCTCTTTTCCATCTTGCTTTTTGGTGGATTATTTGGCATTGTTGGTATGGTGATTGGTGTGCCGACATGGGCTGTCATTTATCGTTTGACCAAGGAGAGAGTCAACATTAAATTGGGAAAGAAAAAGCTCTCTGTGGACAGTAAGGATTATTGGGGACTTCAAGGTATTGATGAAGAAAATGGGGAGTATATCAGGGAAATCAAAAAAGATTAGATACTTGCAAAACTAGTTTGACTAGGATATAATATCCTAGATATTTTGCAAACAATGAAAGGTGGTCAAAAATGACATTATTGGAGAACTGGAGAAATCTAGCTTATGGCGATGGAACCAATGATAAAGATAAAGAGACTTTGTGGACAAACTACTTCATGGTAGAGAAGGGGATCTATGAGCAAATCCTTAGCAATCCTAAGGAGAAGATTACTTGTACAGTGAAAGAGCTCGCAGAAAAATTCCATACGGATGTACAGACAATTACAGGATTTTTGGATGGCATCAATGAGTCTTTGACAGAGGAAAATCCAATTGAGACAATGGATGAGAATACCACAGTTAATATTGAGATTGTTCCGGAAAAACTCTACTACAACATGGTAGAGGCTAAGGCAGAGTGGTTATATAATCTTCCACAATGGGATAACATTCTCGATGCAGAAAAGAGAAAAGAAATTTACCATGCACAAAAGATCAGTGGTACTGTTGTAAAGCCAAAGAAGATTGGACGCAACGACCCTTGCCCATGTGGTAGTGGAAAGAAGTATAAGCATTGCTGTGGAAAGAATGCATAATGAGTAGAGCTGCCTTTCGTTAGAGAAAGGTAGCTTTCTTTTATTCTATGTGAGGTGATTTATGGGTTCGTATGAAGAATTTGCCTGGGTCTATGACGAATTTATGGACAATGTTCCCTATGAGAAGTGGTGTGATCAGATTTGTTCCGTTTTAAAAAGAGAGGGAATTGAAAGTGGCATTGTGGCAGATTTAGGTTGTGGAACGGGAGAGTTGACAGAATTATTGGCTAAGCAAGGGTATGACATGATTGGCATCGACAATGCACAGGAGATGCTCAATGTGGCGATGGAAAAGCGTTATGTGTCTGGGCTTGACATTCTCTATCTTTTGCAGGATATGCGTTCTTTTGAACTTTATGGAACTTGTCGAGCCATAATTAGTCGATGTGATAGTATCAATTACATCACAAGTTATGAAGACCTTGTTCAGGTTTTTCGTCTAGTTAATAATTATCTTGACCCCAAGGGACTCTTTATTTTTGATTGTAATTCACCATATAAATATAGAGAAGTTCTTGGCGAGACGACCATTGCAGAAAATCGTGAAAATGGAAGCTTTATTTGGGAAAATTCTTATGATGAACAGAGTCATATCAATGAATATGACCTTACACTCTATATTCAGAATGAGGATGGAGAGCAATATAGGCGATATGAGGAGACCCATTTGCAGCGTGCATATACCATAGGGGAAATCAAGCAGGCTGCAAAAGAGGCAGGATTAGTTTCAATTTTTAGTTGATGCAGATACAGACAATGAGGTGACGAGACATACAGAGCGATATTTATTTTGTATGCAGGAGAATGGAAAGTAGGAAGTAAAATGAAGGATTATATTGTAAAAGCAACAGCGGCACAGGGAATGATCCGTGCCTTTGCGTGCACATCAAAGGATACCGTGGAGAAGGCAAGAGCTTCTCATGGAACAAGTCCTGTGGTCACAGCTGCACTTGGAAGACTTTTGAGTGCAGGGGCGATGATGGGCAGTATGATGAAGGATGAAAAAGATTTATTGACACTAAAGATTCAGGGAAATGGACTGATGCAGGGAGCAGTGGTAACTGCTGATTGCAATGGAAATGTCAAGGGATATCCATTTGAGCCAGTAGTTATGATTCCAGCCAATGACAAGGGGAAATTAGATGTTGCTGGAGCTATTGGTATTGGAATTTTGAGTGTGATTTCTGATATAGGCTTAAAAGAACCTTATGTCGGTCAGGTTGAGTTGATTTCAGGGGAAATTGCAGAGGATATCACCTACTACTATGCGACGAGTGAGCAGACTCCATCGAGTGTGTCTCTGGGTGTATTGATGACAAAGGAAAATACAGTAGATAGTGCAGGTGGCTTTATTATTCAATTGATGCCACATTGTCCTGAGGAGTTGATTGTAAAGTTAGAGGAAAAATTAGCACATATTGAGCCGATGACGACAATGTTACACAAGGGGATGACACCAGAGGATGTCTTGAGAGAACTTCTTAACGATATGGACTTAGAAATTAATGAAAAAATCGACATGCAATTCCATTGCAATTGCACAAAGGAGAGAGTGGAAAAGGCCTTGATTAGTGTGGGCAGGAAGGAATTGCAGGAAATGATTGATGATAAAAAGCCAATTGAGGTAAAATGTCATTTCTGCAATAAGGCGTATCATTTCTCTGTACATGAATTGGAGGAGATGTTAGAAAGAGCATCGAACGAATAGAAATGAGAGATAAGCAGGGGTGTGGTTTCACACCCCCTGTATGTATTATAAAATGAAAAGTTGAGGTAATCTACTTATGCAATATGCCAATATATTTAAACATCTAAAGACCATCACCGAGCATAAACTTGCAGTGATGGAGCTTTGTTTTCGAGTTGGGCTGATTAAGCAGGGCCTATTACATGATCTAAGTAAGTATTCGCCAGAAGAATTTATTACAGGAATTTATTTTTATCAAGGGACAAGAAGCCCAAATGCCGCAGAAAAAATGGTCAGAGGGTATTCGGTGGCTTGGTTACATCACAAAGGTAGGAATAAGCATCACTTTGAATATTGGATTGACTATGCAATTGATCCGACAGAAGGATTGGTGGGAATGAAAATGCCCCTTTGCTATGTATTGGAGATGTGCTGTGATCGCATTGCTGCATCCAAAGTCTACAACAAGGGACATTACACAACGGATATTCCATGGAATTATTATCAAAGAACAGAAAAATTATTGTTGATTCATCCAGATACCAAGAAATTGTTGGAGAAAATATTGTTGATCAACACGGACCAGGGGGAGGAGCGAGCCATTGTATTTATGCGTTGGATGTTGCGTCATCCAGAACGCTACTAATTAGAGATGGATTCTATTTTGAAGAGAGGAAGAATATGATTTCATATATCAAAGGAAAATTAATGCAGGTGGCACAAAACTTTGTCGTTGTGGATCATCAGGGGATGGGAATTTCTGTCTTTGTACCAACATCAATGATGGCAAGACTTTCTCCAGTGGGAGAGGAGATTTTTTTACATACCTATTTTCGCGTAGGTGAGGATGGTATGCAACTTTATGGTTTTTTGGAGGATAAAGATCTGGAGATATTTAAGCAGTTGATTACAGTCAGTGGAATTGGACCAAAGGGAGCTTTGGGAGTGCTTTCTGCTCTATCTTTTGATGACCTTCGCATTGCTATTTTATCAGGCGATGCAAAAGCGATTGCCAAGGCTCCAGGTGTGGGAATAAAGACGGCACAGCGAGTCATTATTGATTTAAAAGAAAAAGTAAAATTTGAGGATGGAAATCATCTCGCCAATGACAAGGAAGAAAAAAATAGTGTAAGTGCAGATGCCATTTTGGCCTTGGTTTCTCTTGGATATTCGTTGAGCGATGCGACGAGAGCAGTGCATTGTGTAGCAAAAACAAAAGAGATGAAAGTAGAGGATGTGATTAAAATGGCACTGCGCAATTTAATCGGATAGGAGGGGAAGATGGAAAGAAGAGTGATTCAGACAGAGCTTGTGGCTCAAGAGCAACAATTAGAAAGTAGTTTGCGTCCACAGCTTTTGGATGAATATATTGGTCAAGAAAAGATTAAGTCAACGATTAAAATTTACATTGAGGCGGCCAAGCAAAGAGGAGAGAGTCTTGACCATGTCCTCTTTTATGGACCACCGGGACTTGGTAAGACAACATTGAGCACAATTATTGCCAATGAAATGGGGGTCAATTTAAAAATCACTTCTGGACCAGCAATTGAAAAGCCAGGGGATATGGCGGCAATTCTGAATAGTTTGCAGGAAAATGATGTACTTTTTGTTGATGAGATTCATCGCCTAAATCGCCAAGTGGAGGAGGTTCTCTATCCTGCAATGGAGGATTTTGCCATCGACATTATGATTGGAAAGGAAGTGAACGCAAGGAGTATCCGCCTAGATTTGCCAAAATTTACTTTAATTGGAGCAACAACAAGGGCGGGGCTTTTAACTGGACCACTAAGAGACCGCTTTGGCGTAGTGCAAAAATTAGAGTTCTATCAAGTTGATGAACTTCAGAGTATTATTCTACGTTCAGCAAATGTTTTGGGTGTGGAGATTGGTCAAGAGGGGGCCTTGGAGTTGGCAAGAAGAAGCCGTGGAACGCCAAGACTGGCCAATCGCCTGTTAAAGCGAGTGAGAGACTTTGCACAGGTTAAGTATGATGGAAAAATCACAAAGGAAGTCGCAGATTTTGCACTGGATGTCTTAGAGGTGGATAGACTTGGTCTCGATCAAAATGATCGGGCGATTTTGCTGACACTGATTGAAAAATTTTCTGGTGGCCCTGTGGGATTAGAGACTTTGGCGGCAGCACTTGGAGAGGACAGTGCGACCTTAGAAGATGTCTATGAGCCCTATTTATTGATGAATGGCTTGATCAATCGAACGCCAAGAGGGCGAGTGGCCACAGAAAATGCATATCGGCACTTGGGATTACAAAAGTAGAAAGTGGGAATTATGGAAATAGAAGTACTTGCACCAGCAGGTTCATATGAAAGTTTGGTTGCCGCAGTCAATGCGGGGGCAGATGCCATCTATATTGGTGGCGAAAAGTTTGGGGCACGAGCTTATGCAGATAATCCGAAAGAAGATGAGTTACTAAAGGGCATTACCTATGCTCATCACTTTGGTGTGCGTGTGTATATGACGGTCAATACATTATTAAAAGAGAATGAGATGAAAGAGCTCTATGACTATCTTCTTCCCTATTATCGGGCAGGACTAGATGCCGTCATTGTTCAGGATATGGGGGTGTTTCATTTTGTGCATCAATATTTTCAAAATATGGATATTCACATCAGCACGCAGGTAAGTATTACAGGGCCTGAGTCAGTCAAGCAGTTGCAGGCAATGGGAGCAACAAGAGTTGTGCCGGCGAGAGAACTCTCTCTTGCAGAAATTGCAGCGATTGATGCCACAGGGGATATTGAAATCGAGTGTTTTGTCCATGGAGCACTTTGCTATGCCTACTCTGGACAATGTCTGATGAGTTCATTGATTGGCGGAAGGAGTGGAAATCGAGGGCGCTGTGCACAAACTTGCCGCCTGCCCTATAGCCTCTACAATGAAAAGGGAGAAGAAATTAGCAAAAATGGGAAAAATCATCTGCTTAGTTGCAAGGATTTATGTAGCCTAGATATTTTGCCAGACTTAATTGAAGCAGGGGTTGATTCGCTAAAAATTGAGGGAAGAATGAAATCGCCAAGGTATACAGCAGGTGTTGTACGCATTTGGCGAAAGTATGTGGATCTTTATAAGAAGGTTGGAAAAAAGGGATATCAAGTTGAGCCGAGTGATCGAAGGGAATTGCTCGATTTGTTTGACCGAGGCGGACAGACGGATGGTTATTATACTAAGCACAATGGAAAAGATATGATCGCTTTTGGAGAAAAGCCAAAAAAGAGAGAGGTCAATGAAAAACTGTTTGATTTTCTTGATAAAACTTATGTGGAAACACAGAAAAAACACGATTTAGTGGGAAATTAAGGATACATACTCAAATGCCGATGACATTGGAGCTAAGTTGTGATAAAGCCCTAGTCTGTGTACAGGGAGCAATTCCTGATGTGGCAAAGAATCGCTCGGTAACGGTGGAAGAGGTCAAAAAGCAAATTCAAAAGATGGGTGGGACATGGTATCAGCTCAAAGATTTGGAAGTAGAATTAGACGATGGTTTATTTATTCCTGTAAAAGCTTTAAATGACCTAAGAAGAGAGGCTATTGCAGCATTAGATGAAAAGATTTTGTCTCCATATTATCGAGAGGTAGAGCCACCTTATACTAGAAATATTGAGGAAAAGAAAAAAGTAAAGAAAGAGGAGAAAAAGCCATTTCTTCATGTTGTATGTGAGACAAAAGAGCAGCTTCAGGCAATAGCTGAGTGTTCATCAAATCATTTGATGGTAGAGGAAATTAGTTTTGAAGCAGATACTATCGCAGCGAGTGATTGGAAGAATACAGTTGATAATCTCCATCAAAAAGGTTATCGTGTCAACTTATACTTGCCTCATATTTTTAGGTTAGAAGCAAAGCAGTTTTTTAATGAGCATGAAAAGGAATTCGTTGAGGCAGGATTTGATGCACTGATGATTCGCTCCCTAGAAGAAGTGGGCTATGTGGAAGGAATCTTTAAAAAGTATCAAGAAAAGAGACCAAAATTTCTTTTTGACTATACAATGTACAATTATAATCATGAGGCAGCAGATACTTTGAATTTATTGGGGGCAGACAAAGAGACTTTGCCAGTGGAATTTAACCTAAAGGAATTAAAGAAGATGGATTGTGCAGGCAAGGAATTGCTTGTCTATGGACGAATACCTATGATGGTCAGTGCACAATGTTTAAAGAAAAATACTTTGGGCTGTGATCACAAGATGAGTCTATTGACATTACAAGATCGATATAAAAAGGATATGCCGGTAAAAAATCGCTGTACATTTTGTTATAATAGCATCTACAACGCACAGCCATTGTCAACCATTGGCTTGGTCACAGAGATTTCTAACCTAGGTGTCGAGAGTTATCGCCTGTGGTTTACGACAGAAAAAAAGGATGAAGTGCGAAAGATTGTGGACTGCTATGTGGATGTCTATCTTCAAAATCAAAGAAGGGAAGAACCGATCAAAGATTTTACAAGAGGGCATTTTAAGCGAGGAATAGAATAGATGGGTAAGGCTTGATTTCAATTTTTTTATAGGCTATACTATGCTAGTAAAAAACACTTAAACAGGAGGGATTGCAGTGATTGAGGCAACGAGCTGTGGCGGTGTGGTTATTTTTCGAGGAAAGATTCTTGTATTGTATAAAAACTATAAAAATCGATATGAGGGCTGGGTATTGCCAAAAGGAACGGTTGAAAAAGGTGAAACCTATGAAGAGACTGCACTAAGGGAAGTTAAAGAAGAGACTGGCGTGGAGGCCAAAATTGTGGACTACATAGGCAGGAGTCAATATACCTTTAATGTACAAGAGGGTGTGGTGAGCAAGGAAGTACATTGGTATTTGATGTTGGCCGATAGCTATTATAGTAAACCACAAAGGGAGGAGTTTTTTGTTGACTCGGGATATTATAAATATTATGAGGCATATCATCTTCTAAAATTTGCCAATGAAAAATTAATGTTGAGCAAGGCTTATGAGATGTATCAGGTATTCAAAAAGAGTGGAACCTGGAGAGCATAGAAAATGGAGGATTAGTGTGATTGAATTAGAGCGTACATCCATATTTAATTTAGAAAATGCAATGCGCGGAGCAAGAAATCCAATGAATTCTTGGAATCGAATGGACAGCTACTATGATGAAAATCATGAGTATGTTTTAGGACCGAATGATTTGTCCTTGGCTACGAGACTGAGAAAGGCGGGATCTGATCACAGAAAATTTATTCGTCAAATTATGGTGTCTGTTGACATTACAGCACCACTGTATTGGTGGAAAGAATATGATACTTATAAGGTGGCCACAGTGGCCAATTCTACTTCGACCATGCACAAAATTCATGCAAAGTCATTTGAGCTTGATGATTTTTCACATGATCATTTGAGCGAAAATGGGTTAAGGGTATTGAATTTGATTATTGCGAACTTGGAGGAGATTCGTCTTCGCTATGTTGAAAGCAAAAATAGGGAAGATTGGTATGATATGATTCAACTTTTGCCATCGAGTTACAATCAAATGCGAACTTGTACGCTCAACTATGAGACATTGGTGAATATTTACTATGCGAGAAGAAATCACAAATTGGAAGAATGGCATCATTTTTGTGATTGGATTGGTAAATTGCCTTATGCAAAAGAGTTGATTATTGCGGAAGAAGGTCAGTAAAAGATGAATGAAAAAGTAAAAAAGACAATCAAAGAGTATGCAATTATTACAGTGAGTATTTTATTGATGGCTGTTGGTGTGTATTTTTTTAAGTTTCCAAATAATTTTTCATTTGGTGGTGTGACAGGATATTCAAAGATTGTCAGCAAGTTAACGCCATTGTCAGCATCTCGCTTTACCATGATTACCAATATTGTGTTATTGGTTGTTGGATTTTTGATGGTGGGAAGGTCATTTGGAATTAAAACTGTATATGCCAGTGTTGTATTTTCTTATGCACTGGATTTAATGGAGCGATATATCCCTCTGCACACACCGGTGACAAACCAACCATTGTTGGAATTGGTATTTGCCATCTTTATTCCAGGGGTTGCGACGGCAATTTTATTTAATATTGGTGCATCGAGTGGTGGAACAGATATTATTGCATTGATTTTAAAGAAATATACGAGTTTTAACATTGGAACAGTGCTATTGATTGTTGATCTTGTGGCTGTTTTGCTTTCTTTCTTTATCTTTGATATTCAAACGGGACTTTTTTCTTTGCTGGGTCTGTTGGCCAAATCATTGGTAATTGATGATGTTATTGAAAGCATTAATATGTGTAAGTGTTTTACCATTATTTGTGAAAATCCAGAGCCAATTTGTAAGTATATTATTGAAGAATTGCATCGCTCGGCGACAACTTATAATGCAGAGGGGGCTTATGCTCATCACAAGAAAAGGATTATTTTGGCGACAATGAACAGTGCACAGGCACTGAAGTTGAGAAATTATATTCGAATTACAGAACCTCATGCTTTTATGATTATCACAAAATCGAGTGAGATTATTGGCAAAGGATTTTTAAATCGTTAGAGGAAATAGAAAGGAAGAGTGAATGAATAATAAAAATGACAAGAACTCTGGCGGACGAGTCGGACAACAACTGGTCATTCTTATGATTGCAATTATTTTATCCGTGGTGGTATTTTCATTGCTGTCTGGAAGATTGAAATCAAGAAGTACCAAGGAAATTTCCTATACGGAATTTATGCAAATGGTAGATGATGGAAAAGTGGAGTCTGCAGTGATTACAGACAGTCAAATTGAAATTAAGGCGAAGCCAAAGTTGACAGATTATTCTTCGTCGACCATTTATACAACGGTACGTATGGAAAATGATTTGGATTTGATTAATCGCTTGTACAAGGCGGGTGTCGTTGCAAAACGAAGAAGAAATGACACAGTATCTTTGATGATGTCCTTTGCCAGCATGGTTCTTCCGATTGTCTTGATGTTTCTCTTTATTAATTTTATGATGAGGAGAGTAGGCGGTGGTGGAGTGATGGGTGTTGGAAAAAACAATGCCAAAGTCTATGTGCAAAAGGAGACAGGCATCCGCTTTAAGGATGTTGCGGGAGAGGATGAGGCGAAGGAATCGCTGACAGAGATTGTTGATTTCTTACACAATCCGGAACGCTTTACAAAAATTGGAGCGAAGTTACCAAAGGGAGCTCTACTTGTGGGACCTCCAGGAACAGGTAAGACCTTGCTTGCAAAGGCTGTTGCCGGAGAGGCCAATGTGCCCTTTTTCTCTCTCAGTGGTTCGGATTTTGTGGAGATGTTTGTCGGCGTGGGTGCTTCAAGAGTAAGAGATTTATTTCGACAGGCACAAGAAGCAGCACCATGTATTATCTTTATTGATGAGATTGATGCCATTGGTAAGAGCAGAGATTCTCGCTATGGCGGTGGAAATGACGAGAGAGAGCAGACACTCAATCAGCTTCTTTCCGAGATGGATGGATTTGATTCTTCAAAGGGGCTTTTGGTGCTCGGGGCAACAAATCGACCAGAAATTCTTGATCCAGCACTTCTTCGTCCAGGTCGATTTGACCGAAGAGTTGTGGTGGAGAGACCAGATTTAAAGGGCAGAGTTGCGATTTTAAAAGTCCACTCAAAAAATGTGTTGATGGATGACAGTGTGGATTTAGAAGCTGTTGGTTTGGCAACGAGTGGAGCAGTTGGATCGGAGCTGGCCAACATGATCAACGAGGCGGCAATTCTTGCAGTAAAGCATGGAAGAAAGGCAGTTTGCCAGAATGATCTCTTGGAATCTGTCGAGGTTGTCTTGGTGGGCAAGGAGAAAAAGGATCGAGTGATGAATCAAAAGGAGAGAACCATTGTCTCCTATCACGAGGTTGGTCACGCTTTGATTTCTGCTCTGCAAAAAAATTCTGAGCCCGTACAAAAGATTACCATTGTGCCAAGAACAATGGGAGCCCTTGGCTATGTGATGTATGTTCCTGAGGAGGAGACCTATCTAAAGTCAAAGAGCGAGTTAGAAGATATGTTAGTCAGTGTCTTTGGTGGAAGAGCAGCGGAAGAAGTGGTATTTGGAAATGTCACAACGGGAGCTTCCAATGATATTGAAAAGGCAACTTCCATTGCAAGAGCTATGGTCACACAATATGGTATGAGCGAAAAGTTTGGTCTCATTGGGCTTGAGCGAGTGCAGGATCAATATTTGTCAGGTCACACCGTAATGAATTGTGGTGAGGCGACAGCAGCGGAAGTAGATAAGGAAGTGATGCGTATTCTAAAGGAGGCCTATGCAAAGGCGGTGGCCATATTGCGAGAAAATCGAGAAGTCATGGACAAGATTGCAGAATTTTTAATTAAGAAAGAAACGATTACTGGCAAGGAGTTTATGGAGATTTTGAGGGAAGAAAAAAAGGATATGCCTGATCCAAACAAACCAGTAAAAGCAATACTTGTATAAAAATATAAAGAACTTCATTTCAATATAAGAAATGGAGTTTTTTATTGTGAGATATGCTATAATAATATGGAAAAATATTAAAATTGGAGGTCAATTTATGAACAGAGCGTGGTGGAAAGAGAGCGTAGTCTATCAAATTTATCCAAGAAGCTTTTGTGACAGCAATGGAGATGGCATTGGGGATATTCGAGGCATTACAGGAAAGCTCGATTATCTAAAGGAGCTTGGTATTGATGTCATCTGGCTCTCTCCTGTGTACAAATCACCAAATGATGATAATGGTTATGATATCAGTGACTATGAGGACATAATGGATGACTTTGGAACGATGGATGACTTTGACCATATGCTAGCTGAGGCACACAAAAGGGGAATTAAGATTGTGATGGATTTAGTGGTCAATCACACTTCAGATGAGCACAAGTGGTTTATCGAGAGTCGATCCTCTCTCGATAATCCAAAGAGAGATTACTACATTTGGAGAGAGGGAAAAGACGGTCACGAACCAAACAATTGGGGATCTTTCTTTTCAGGTTCAGCTTGGGAATATGATGAGAAGACAAAGATGTATTATTTGCATTTGTTTTCAAAGAAGCAGCCAGATTTAAATTGGGAAAATGAAAAGGTAAGAGATGAAGTCTTTGGGATGATGACAAGATGGCTAGAAAAAGGGATTGATGGATTTCGAATGGATGTCATCAGTTTGATTTCTAAACCAGATGGATTGCCAGACAGTAAGGTCGTTGGACTTTATGGAGACAGTGGTATTTGTGCCAACGGACCGAGAGTTCATGAGTACCTGAAAGAGATGAACCAGAGAGTATTGTCGAAGTTTGACATAATGACGGTGGGAGAGACTGCGGGTGTGAACGTGGAAGAAGCAAAAAAATATGCATCATCAGATGGATCAGAGTTAAATATGGTCTTTCAATTTGAGCATGTGGGACTTGATGACGGAAAAGATTTTAAGTAGTCCACAAGACCTATGCCATTGATTCCACTCAAGAAAAATTTGACCAAGTGGCAGTTGGGACTGCAAAATGTGGCATGGAATAGTTTGTACTTTTGTAATCATGACCAACCAAGAATTGTTTCAAGACTTGGTGACACTCGCCCAGAATACAGAGAAAAGTCAGCCAAGTGTATTGCGACAGTCCTCCATATGATGCAGGGAACACCATATATTTATCAGGGCGAGGAGCTTGGAATGACGAATACGGTGTTTAACGGGGTTGAGGACTTTCGAGATATTGAGTCAATCAATGCCTATAAAGAATTGATTGCATCAGGTCGCTATACAAAAGAAGAGCTATTTCCTGCAATTGCCCATAAAAGTAGAGACAATGCCCGCACGCCGATGCCATGGAATGATGGGGAAAATGCTGGCTTTACCACAGGAACGCCTTGGATTCCACTCAATCCAAACTTTAAGGAAATCAATGTTCAGGAGCAATTGAGTAGATCAGATTCTGTGTTCCATTACTATCAAAAATTAATTTCTATTCGAAAGACCAATGATATTGTTGTCTATGGCGATTATCATCTGTTGTGTGAGGATGATGAAACCATCTTTGCTTACACGAGGACATTGGGCAATGAGCAGTTATTGGTGGTTTGCAATTTCTCCACAGAAGATAGAAAATTTGATTTTGGTCAATTCGCACAAGATAATGTTAAAATTTTAATTTCCAATAGCAGTATAGACCCTAGAAAAAGCGGAGTAATGTCTGCTTATGGAGCAATTGTTCTAAAAATAGATTAATTTTCTGTAAAAGATAATTGAAAGTGCATAGAAAATGTGATAGAATTGTGCCTATAAAGAGGGATCTGAAAAATCATCGATCAGACAGGAGGAAATTATGAAAAAAAGATGGTTGGGAGTCGCATTGAGTGCAGTGATGACCGTTGGTCTACTGGCAGGTTGCGGCGGAAAGACAGACAGCACACCAACAGGTAGTGCAGGTTCTTCAAGTGCAGACACAAGCGCAGCGGGAAAGACGGATAATAAGACGGATAATAAGACGGAGAATAAGACGGCAAGCTCGACAGGACTTCGCTTGATTAACGGAAAGATTGAGATTGACAAGCAATTGAAAGAAGTTGCTGAGCTGTTTAAGAAGGAGACTGGTCAGGAAGTTACCATTGAATCCCTCGGTGGTGGTGTGGATATTCAGGGGCAGATTAAGAGTTATAAAGCTGCCGACAATATGCCAGACATTTTTGTTATTGGTGGCGATGGCGACTATGCAAACTGGACAGATATGGTTGCTGATTTGAGTGATTCTGAGTTTGCAAAGAATACAGATTTTGCTTACAAAGACAAGACAACGGGTAAAGTTGTTGGTTTCCCATATGCAGTAGAAGGATATGGTATCACATATAATGCTGATATTCTTGAGAAGGCAGGCATTGATCCAAAGACATTGGTTAACTACGATGCATTTAAGGCCGCATTTGAAAAGATTGATGGAATGAAAGATCAACTTGGCATTCAGGCTGTTGCTTCTGTAGCGGCAGAGTCTGGACAGATGTATTGGTCCACAGGAAATCATTTGTTCGGATATTATTACACTGGCGGTCTTCAAAGAGGAGACAACAAGTACTTTGATATGGCGATGAAGGGAGAGCTTGACAAAGGACCGACTGGGTGAGTTTGCCGATATGACAGGACTGTTATTTAAGTATGCAGACCCTCAAGTTTTGATTTCAGGAACCTATGATGATCAATTAGCTCTTTGGGCTAAGGGAAAGACCGCTTTTATCACACAGGGAAATTGGGTTGATCCATCTTTGAAAGATTACAATGCAACATTTAAGGTAGGTATTGCACCACTTGCATTTACAAAGACCGATATGACAAGTATCTTAGCAGATTGTCCATCTTGGTGGTGTGTATATAAGGACAGCAAGAACTTAGATGCAGCAAAGAAGTTCCTCGATTTCGTGGCAACAAATGAGGATGCACAAAAGATTCTTGTTGAAGAGGCTGGTATGATTTCACCATATAAGAATAGTAAGGTGGAGCCAAAGACACCACTTGCTATGGATGTAAAGAAGTATGTTGATGAAGGAAAGACATCTTCTTGGGCTTGGTCGAATATGCCAGAAGGTCTTGCACAGAATGCCATTGGATTGGTATTTGAGTCCTATGCAAAGGGCGATATTACAAGAGACCAATTTGTTGAGATGATGCAGACAACAATTGCAGACTATGTAAAGAACAAAAAGAACTAAGTAGGCAAGATGGAGCAAGGGGTGGCTGTGAAAGGTCACCCCTTTTGTATGCCAAAATATTTGGAAAGGAGCAAACACAAACATGAATACAAAGAGTCCAAAATTTTTATCCGTGGCATTGATTGTTGTGGGAATTATTTTTACAGTATATGCGCTTGTGTTGGATTTTACAAAAGCAACGGGAGAGTGGAGAGGATATGCACTCATCATTGGAATTTTACTTATTTTATTTGGAATTTTTAAAATGCCAGGTAAAAATCATACACGGATTGTCAAAATTCTTTTCCTGTTTCCGATGATATTTACTTTTGCAGTTACTGTTATTATTCCATTTTTATTGGGAATTTTTTATTCCTTTACTGATTGGAACGGAATTCAATTCAATAAATTTGTGGGATTAGCTAATTATGTCACGATGTTTAAGCAGCAAGATTATCTCTATTCTTTCTTGATCACTGTGATTTATACTGTAATCAATATCATTTGGTGAATGTTGTAGGATTTGCACTTGCTCTATTGTGTACATCAAAGATTAAGGGAACATCTTTTCTTCGTTCGGCCTATTTCTTGCCAAACTTAATTGGTGGTTTGGTACTTGGTTATGTATGGCAATTTATTTTTAATAAAGTATTTACGGTCGTTTTTGCAGGATCAGCTTCAATGCTGACCAATGCCAATACAGCACTCCTTGCGATTTTGATTGTTAATACTTGGCAATATGCAGGTTATATTATGTTGATCTATTTGACAGGATTGCAAACTGTGCCAAGGGATGTCATTGAAGCAGCAGGTGTGGATGGAGCTAGTCCAGTGACGACTCTATTTAAGATTAAGATGCCAATGATTGCCAATACATTTACAGTTTGTATCTTTTTAACTTTGGTCAACTCCTTTAAACAGTTTGATCTAAACCTTGCCATCACCAATGGTGCACCAAGCCGCATTATGGGAGCAAAGATTATTCAAGCGACAGAGCTTCTGGCCTTAAATATTTACAACACAGCAATTCGAAAGAACAATTATGCCCTTGGTCAGACAAAGGCCGTGATATTCTTTATTATTTTGGCAGTTGTGTCACTTACACAGGTAGCCATCAGCAAGAGAAGAGAGGTGGAATTATAGTATGAAAGCAGAAAAAAATCGAAATTTGATTGGTACCATTGTTGGCTTTGTCATTGCCATTTTGGTTCTTTGCCCATTTTTCTTAGTTGTCATCAACTCTGCAAAGACAAGTGCAGACATTGTTGTCAGTCCAATTGCCCTTCCAAAGCATTGGGGACAGATGATGAATAATTTTAAAGGTGTAATCAATAACACAAATTTTAGCTATTGGAGTTCATTTAAGAGTTCTTTGATTATCACCATTGTTTCTCTCATCCTCTTGACACTATTTTCTTCTATGGCTGCTTGGGTACTCAGCCGTCATCACAAAGAGGGTTGGTCCAATGTAATCTTTATGATGTTTGTTGCTGCAATGGTTATTCCATTTCAGGTAGTTATGCTTCCGATTTTGACTGTGTTTAGAAATATTGGAAATTTTACAGGAATTCAAATGCTTTCTAGTTATAAGGGAGTCATCTTTGCGTATCTTGGATTTGGTGGTTCAATGTCTATCTTTGTGTTACATGGCTTTATTAAGGGAATTCCAAGGGAGCTAGAGGAGGCAGCATGGATTGACGGTTGTTCACCAGAGGGCACATTTTTTAGAATTATTATGCCACTTCTTCGCCCAGTGCAGATGACGGTTCTTATTTTGAATGGACTTTGGATTTGGAATGATTATCTTCTTCCATCCATTATGCTCGGACTCAATGGAAAAATTAAGACATTGCCAATTGCGGTGAGTAGCTTTGTTGGATCCTATGTAAAACAGTGGGATTTGATTTTGAGTGCAGCATTCCTTGCAATGATACCGATTGTTATTTTGTTCTTAATTGCACAAAAGCAGATTATTCAAGGCATGGTTGATGGTGCAATTAAATAATAAAAAATGGGAGTTTTCAAGTGAGTGACTTGAAACTCCCATTTTGTTTGTCAATTACAAAAGAAGAACAACGGCTTGATAGCCCTCTAGACAAATTTCATCAGAAGTCATAGTAAGGTCGTTTACATTGTTAAGAAGAACCTGTTTTGGCTGACTTGGCAATTTTACTGTCTTTTTAGCTGTCTGGAAATTTCCGAGAACAAGGAGAGTTTCCGTTTCGCCCTTTCGATAAAAGGCCATCAATTTTGGCTCTTCCACTAGGTAAGGGATGACTTCACCGTAAACTACGACATCCTGGTGCTCTGGGTCTTTGCGAAGCTGGATTAATTTCTTGTAGTAAGAAAAGAGAGAATCGGGGTCATTGACCTGGCTCTTGGCATTGATGTCTTTGTAGTTTGGATTTAAAGTTAACCAAGGTTTTCCAGTGGTAAATCCTGCGTTCTCAGAATCATCCCACTGAAATGGTGTTCTTGCATTGTCACGACTGTATTTTTTGACAATGGCAAAGGCCTCCTCTTCAGACAAACCTTCTTCTAGTGCAACACGATATTGGTCACGGCTGGAGATATCATCAATCTGGTCAATGGAAGTGAAATTGACATTTTCCATTCCAATTTCTTGACCTTGATAGATAAAAGGAAGTCCACGCAACATCAACTGCATTGTTGCAAGGAATTTTTTGCTGGTGTCCGAGCACTCGCCCTCTGGAATATAGTGACTGACTCCTCGAGGCTCGTCATGATTTTCAATAATTGTAGAAATCATACCGATATCCCCAATACGCTTTTGAGTCTTAAAACAACATTTCTTATAGTCATCCGGCGTAATTGGTTGTTTTTTATACCAGCCACGACCATTCTCACCAAAAGAAGCACTTTCAAAGTCAAACATAGTAGAGAAATATCCGTCATCGCCAATAAAGAGTGGAATCTCTTCTTCTCGTTCATTAAACACTTCGCCGGCGGTAAAGGCATCATGTGGAGCAAAAGTTTTATTTTTTAATTCAGTCAAGAAGTCTCCAAGACCGATGGTGTCTTCCAACATTTTTGTACAATTGGTCAAACCGTCATTTCGATCAGGGGCATAGGAGAATTTGGTAAATGGCAATGCCTTTTTAATATTGATAATGGCATCAATTCGAAATCCTCCCAATCCTCTGTCGAGCCACCAATTGACCATCGTGTAAATTTCTTCTCTGAGCTTTGGATTTTCCCAGTTTAAGTCAGGTTGCTTTTTGTGGAAAAGGTGCAGGTAATATTTATCTGTGCCTGGAATTTTTTCCCATACACTGCCACCAAAGTAGGAACGCCAGTTGTTCGGCTCGTGGCCATCAACAGCATCTTCAATATAGAAATAGGATGCATATTCACCTGTTGGATCAGCAATGGCCTTTTTAAACCACTCGTGCTCATCAGAACAGTGATTGATCACTAAATCCATAAGGATGTACATATCCCTTTCTTTTGCTTTGGCGATGAGCTCGTCCATATCTTCCATAGTTCCAAAGCGAGGGTCGATATTGTAGTAGTCAGAAATATCATAGCCTTGGTCGGCCAGAGGAGAACAATAACATGGAGATAGCCATATAATATCCACCCCAAGATCCTTTAGGTAATCCAATTTTTCAATAATTCCTCTTAAATCACCTATACCATTTCCGGTTGTGTCTTTGAAACTTTTTGGATAAATTTGATAGGCCACTTTTTGGTGCCACCACTTCTTTTTCATAAAATAAATCCTTTCGATATGATATTTATAGTAATTTGAATGTAACATAATTGCTGTACAAATACAATCAAAATATAATCCCTCTAGGGGGTTAACAAGCCTATTTTTTTTGTTTATAATTAGCCCTGTATATAGAATATATCAAAAGTAGAATAGACAGAAGGGCAAAGTGAGAAAGGAGGCTTCCAATGGCAGAAAACCAAAACAGTAATAGCAATGCAGTGAATGCACTCGAAGAGGCAAAAAAAGTAGAGCGCAGGGAGCGAGAAAAATTAGAGCGAGAATATGCAGAACGAGAACAGATAGAAAATACGGAGAATGAAGAAAACGGACGAAATGAACTTCCAGAGGAGAGCCGACCAAATCTCAATGAATTGTTTGAATCTGTTTCAAATACAGATAGTGGTGAAAAGGAAGAAGAAAAAGAAGAGGAAGATAGTGATGAGCTGGAGCATTTGATTGATGAGGGAAATCAGCAAGACATTGATGATTACTATGAAGATATGCAACCAGCCGACTTTGCAGAGGAAGTCGATGATCTTGATGATGAAGACATCAAGAAATTACAAGATCTTCTTGACATCGATCAATTGGCTGAACTTATGGAAGAGGCTGACGATGATTTGCGTCAAAGAATTGCGAGATTATTGAAAGACGAAGTCCTTTTGAAGATTTTTGAAAAGATGTCAAAGGATGATATTGTGGATATTCTTGGAGATATGGAGACGGGAAGAAGAAAGCGTATTCTTAACCAAATGAAATCGGGTGATCGAAGAATTATTCACACTCTATTACAATATCCAGATGATTCAGCTGGTGGAATTATGACCACAGAGTACGTTGCACTTCGTGAAGATAGAACTTGTGCGGAGGCATTGGATATTATTCGAGATATTGGACCAAAGACAGAGGTTATTGAGGAAATTTTTATTACAGATGAACATCGCAAATTGGTTGGATATGTCGATTTGCGGGACTTACTTAGTGCTCCAAGAAATACAAAGCTTCGGGAAATTATGGATGATCAGGTGGTTTCTGTCGAGCCAGAAACCGATCAGGAGGAAGTTGCACAAATTGTATCAAAGTATGACTTACAGGCTGTGCCCGTGGTGAGCAAAAAGGCAATGATTTTGGGCATTATTACGGTCGATGATATTATTGATGTTCTTCAGGAAGAGCATGACGAGGATATTGCCCATTTGGGTGGTGTATCAGCAGAGGAAGGAATGGATACAAAATGGATAGACTCTGTTCGTCTTCGTCTTCCTTGGTTGGTGATTAACCTCCTAACGGCTTTTCTCGCCTCATTTACCGTAAAGATATTTGAGGGGACCATTGCAAAGGCCGTGGCCTTGTCAGCAACGATGACGATCGTATCGGGAATGGGTGGCAATGCAGGAACACAGACGATGTCCATTTTGGTGAGAGAGCTGGCCAGTGGTAGCTTGAATTTAAAGAAGATTGGCGTGCATTGATGAAGGAGATTTTACTTGGCGTTGTTGATGGTGCAGCCATTGGTCTGATCACAGGTGTTGTCGTTGCCATCTTCTATGGCAATGTCTATCTTGGACTCATTATTTTTTTGGCAATGATTGGAAATTTAGTTGTGGCAGGCATTTTTGGATTTGTTGTTCCCGTTGTTCTTGACCATTTTAAAATTGATCCAGCTCTAGCCTCTTCCATTTTTGTCACGACAGCAACGGATGTCTTGGGATTTTTTATTTTTCTTGGACTAGCAAGTTTGTTTTTGGCAAAGTTAATATAGAAATCGTGTAGTAGAAAGTAGCTGTCGGGGGATGGCTACTTTTTACATAATACAAAATTAAACAGGTAAAAAACAAAAAACTATTGATTTTCAATTGCAAAAGGGTTAGGATGAAGGTGTGAGGAATATCATATCTTGAATCATATCTTAGAGGAATGTAAAAGTTTAGTTTTGCATTGTAATTCGAATCGTACCAGAGTGGAATGTCAATAAAATAGGAATTTATTGGATAAGGAGGGAATATTGTGAAATATGTTGTTAAGTTACGATTGGAACAGCCAAATTTAAGTCAGATTATCGGAGGACGGTGATTAGTTTTTTTAAGTATGCCATTTCGAAATATATGGATGGTGAGTTTTATGATTTTCTCTATAATAGTGGAGCAAATCAAAAGTCATTGGTTTGGTCTATTTGCTTTACAGAGCCAAAATTTTTAGGAAAAAATATGGAGCTTGGTGGCACAGAGGTAGAGATGACATTGAAGATGTCGGATGCTCAGACTGCACTTGTCTATTATTCTGCACTGTTAGAGATGAAAGGAAAGGCCTTTCCAGTTGGGGAAGGAAATGCTTTGATTTTAGAGCAAATCAAAATGGTTAGAGAGGAAAAAATCACTCAGCCATTTGCCATGTTTAAGGTATTATCTCCAATCTGTTTAAAGGAGAGAGAAGAGAAAGAACAGTATTTATCTGTCGAGGATGAGAACTTTTTGGAGGAAATGAAAAGAAAGTTGAGGGAGAGTTTGCCACAACTTTCAAAGGAGATTGAAGAACTTAAGGGTGATTTTAGAGGATTGAGAAAAACAATAGTGCGTGCATATGGAATGAAAATTCCAGCGAGCGTGGGAACTTTTGCACTGGCAGGGGATATTCAAATATTGCAATATATTTTAAGTTCAGGAGTGGGATCAAAGAGAAATTCGGGATTTGGATTAGTTGAGTTTGTGATGTAGGGAGGTGAATTTGTGATTGAAATCGGTGACTATGAGATTGAGGGAAAGGCTTTTAACCGCAAGTTAGTGCCAACAGATTGGAGATATGCGGCGGCAGCAGTGGGCATGATTCGATTTTTTAGCCAAGAAAAGCTTCCTTATAAAAAGCAGGGAAGGAAATTATATTATCGTTATGAGGATATTTATCCAGAGGATGAATTGGATCAGAAGTTTTTGTTATTTGTCGAAGACTATTTGAAAGATAATATGCATCATTGTCAGATAGAATATAAGTTAAAAAGGCTAAATGATGTGACAGGTGAACAAAGAGATGCACTGTTGAAAGAGATAAATGACAAGCTAAAGGCCAATACAATATTAAAAAAGATATTTGCTGGAATGGAGTGCAATGGTGAGAATGGGGAAATCATTCAAAGGCGGATTGAAGAGCATCGGCTGGAGCTCATTCGGCAGACTTTTGCGAATGCAAAAGTTGGAGGGTATAGTCAATTTTCTGATGCAAATAAATTGAGAAGTACACCAGCAGCGACTTGTCGATTAAGTGGCTTTGCCGTTGATGGGGGAAGAAAAACAAAAGCTCTGGGATTTTGCTTTGATAAGGATACTTTTCAAGGTAAGGATGAAGTGGAATTTGACTTTGTTATGTTTGGATTTACAAAGGGAGCAGAAGCAGTATTTATTAATGACAATATTTCGATAGAAAAGTTACTAAATACCAATAATGCTTTGCAAACATTCTTATCTAAAAAGCAGGGGGAGCGAGCAAATTGGGATGCTATGTTTTATAACTATATGGAGACGATGCCTTTTCTTGCCTATGATGTGGAAGTCATTAAAAAAGCATTTAATACAGGCTATTTTGAGACGATTTTTCTTCGAGAGAGCAGATTACATATCTTCCAAGAGATAGAGGAAAAGTGGAAGAATAGAGATTTTTCTTTAGATGATGCGCTCTATCGTTTGGTTAAGGTGGATCAAGATAGTTACATAAACATTATGCATGAAGTGACAATGGCAATTTTAAACAATCAAAATTTGGATGACTTGATTGAAAAGTTATTCTTTCTCAATGCAGGGCATGGAATATTGAGAACTTTGATTGAGGTCAATGACATCATTTACAGAATGGATAGGAGATTGGAGGAAGCTATGGAAGAGAAAGTTAGTCTGAGTGGGACATTTGCAGCTGCCAACGCAGTGGTGAAGTATTTTGAGTCGGCTGGAAATAAAAATAAGATTAAGAACTACCGACAAAAGTTATCCAGCGTGCTTGTGGCAAAGGACTATGATCGCTTTATAGAGATTATGTTGCAACTGTCGTCATATACCGACATTTCATTTCGTTTTTTGCACTATTTGATTCAAGATTTTGAATCAAATAAAAACTTAGCTTATAATTTTGTGAATCAGCTTGTAGTTTCAAAGGATGAGAACAAGGAAGAGGGAGGTAAGAAGGATGAAGAATAAGGCACTTACATTGACTGTCATTGCAAACATGACATCAAACTATGGAGAGGGTTTGGGAAATATTGGCGTTGTACAAAAGATTTATCGCTCAGGAAAAACCTATTCCATTCGATCGAGAGAAAGCTTGAAGAATGCGATTATGTTACAGAGTGGCTTGTATGATGATTTAGGGGTGATTGTTGCTGGAGATGGAAAAGTGGCACAAAAGGCTGTATCAGCAGAAGCGAATGCGTCAAATCAGAGAGCCTTAGAAGGAGGCTATATGAATACAGTTCCGACAACGAAAATTAGGAAGAGTTCTTTCTATTTGACAGATGCAATTTCTTTTGTTCCATTTATCAATACGACTCGATTTCATAATAACTTATTCCAGGCAAAGACTTATGCAGAAGGCGATGAAAATAAGTTAAAGGCTGGATTGATGCCTTATCAATATGAGTACGAAAAAGCATTAAAGTGCTATAGTATGACTATTGACTTAGATAAAGTGGGCGTGGATGAAAACTATGGCGAAGAGGCAGACAATACGGAAAAAATCTATCGAGTAAGAGCATTATTAGATGCAGTGAAAAACCTCAGCTTGGTTGTCAAGGGAAATATGGACAATGCAGAACCGCTCTTTGTTGTAGGAGGAATTGGAGAGCGAAAGACCCATTATTTTGAGAATGCAATTCATATGACTGGGAATAAGCTGAAAATTGGGAAAGACTTGAAGGAAAAGTTAAAAGAAGGGTATAGAGCTGGTTTATTGGAAGGAAATACTTTTGAGAATGAAGAGGAAATCATTCAAGAGTTAGAGCCTGTTTCCGTTGTAGAATTTTTTGAAAAGTTGAAAGATGAGGTGGATGCATATTATGAAGGTGCTCAGAATTAAACTGAGGCAGAGTCAAGCATCTTATGCAAAGGAAGAAACAGTCAAAAATAGAATGACATATCCTCTTCCGGCATATTCAACCATTATTGGAGCTTTGCATACGGCATGCGGATATGACCATTATCATCAAATGGACATTTCAGTTCAGGGAAAATTTGAAAGTATGCAAAGAAAACTTCAGGTCAATTATACACTGTTGAATCGTTTAGAGGATGACCGAAGCACTTTAATTTGGCTAGAAAATTCAAATGCTTTGAGCAATGGTTACATTGAGGTTGCAAAGGCATTAAAGAAGCAGGGAAATAGCTTTAGAAAAGGAATTACCATACAGGTAGCTAGAGAAGATAAGATTCAAGAGTACAGGGCGATAAAAGATCGGGATGATCAACTCAAAAAGATGGAAAAGGAAGAGATCTGTCCCATTGAAGATCTTTGGAAAACTGAGAAAAAGAGATTAAAGCAGGCAATAAAAGATGCAGGGAGAAAAACAGAGGAAGGGATGGTGCTCACTAAGCAACTCGATGCAGGAGAAGAAAGAGTTAAAAAACTTCGTGCAGATTTTAAGGAGAGGCGAGAGAGAGAGGTGGTAGAACCATTGAGCCATTTTGGCACATTGACTAAGGGAGTAAGCTATCAGGAAGTACTTTCAGATGTCGAATTAGTCATTCATGTGCACGCAGATGAAGAGGTTATACAGGATATTTTGAAACATAAATTTGACCTTGTGGCTCTAGGAAGAAGTGAAGATTTTATCGAATTGGAAGAGATAAAAGAGGTGGAGCTGACAAGAGACATTGATCAAGAATATACTTTGCCAAATGGCTATAGTATGTATGTCAATTACGAACGGATTGATGAAGGCACTTATTTTATTAAAGACAGCAGGAAAAAAATGGGGCGTGAATTGAGTATACAGGGCACACTCTATGAGATATCAAAGAATTATGAGATTCAAGATAAGAAGAGAGTATTTCAAAAAATTTCCTGTCTGTATACATCGACAGTGGCTATTGACAGTGACTCAACAGATGCATGGTTTGATCGAGATGGGGGCTATATTGTAGATTTAAACTAGGAGGTAGAAAAAGATGAGCAAGCAGTTAGAGATTCCAGAGTACTATAAAAATTATTTGGCCAAGGAAGAAGAGACCTTGTATGAGCATACAGCAGAGCTCTTAGAATGCTTAGGTGAGCTTTCAAAGTTTTCGGATATCAAAAATTTATGGCTTGTGGAACTTAGCTGCTTGTATCATGATGTGGGAAAAATCAATGCCCTATTTCAAAATCGCTTGAATGCACATAAAAAATTTGATGCAACAAAGGAAGTAGGGCACAATATTTTATCTGCAATTTTAGCGAAAGCATTGTTACAGGATGTAGACAAAGAGCAGATGCGAAAGGTCATCTATGCTATCTTAAATCATCATCATTATGTGGATAATTTTGGTGAACTTGAAGATAAACAGTTACTAATAAAAGAAAATTTAGAGACGATTCCTTGCACTATTTTGCCACAATCAAGTAGAGACAAAGATTTATCTAAAAGCATTGGCGGGAGAGAAGCCAATGCTTTAAAGAAGTTGGAAGAAGATATTGATAGTCAATTAATTAAAGGATTTTTGCATAAGTGTGACTATAGTGCAAGTGCACATGAAGTCATTGAGATTCCCAATGTAGACTTGGATCAGCGAATGGAAAGATATTGGGATAGAAAAGAGTATATTCCCAATGATATGCAAAAATTTGCAAGGGACAATAGAGATAGGCATTTGATTTTAATTGGTTCAACGGGATTGGGAAAGACAGAAGCTTCATTGATGTGGCTTGGAAATCAAAAGGGATTTTATGTATTGCCTCTGAGGAGTGCGATTAATGCAATGTATGAGCGAGTGAAGAGAGACTTTTATCCAATGGATTATTCTTCTCATTTGGGACTTTTGCATAGTGAAGCAAAGAGTGTCTATTTTAAAAACTTAGAAGAGAGAGTTCAAAAAGTTGGAGAAAAAGAACAACAAGAATTTTGGAATTATTATGGAACGACAAAATCCATGGCACTTCCTGTGACCATTACGACACCGGATCAAATTTTTCGCTTTGCATTTAAATATCCTGCCTATGAATTAATGCTGGCGACTTGCAGTTATTCTAAGATAATTATTGATGAGATCCAAGCCTATTCTCCAGATATTTTGGCCACATTGATTTATAGTTTACAATGGATTGATAAAGTTGGAGGGAAGTTTATTCTTACAACAGCTACGCTTCCTCCATTTATCAAGAGTTGGCTGGAAAAGTATATGGGAAAGTCGATCGTTGAAAAAGAGTTTTTGAAAGAGGAGATTAGGCATCATGTGCAGTTGTGTGATCAAGAGATAGTGACAGAAGATATTTTCGAGTTTATTGATGTGAATAGAGGTAGAGAAAGTTTAAAAATATTAGTGGTTGTCAATACCGTTTACACAGCACAGAGAATCTACAAAGAACTAAGAGAAAATATAGGGGATGATATTGTAGTTAAAGTATTGCATTCTCGCTTTACAGTACAAGACAGAAATTTAAAAGAAGAAGAAATTCTAAATGATGGAGCGACAGCTTGTAAAAAGAAAGTGATATGGGTAGCAACTCAGGTTGTCGAAGCAAGCTTAGATATTGATTTTGATGTTTTATTTACAGAGCTTTCTGATTTGAGCGGATTGTTTCAGAGATTGGGGCGCTGTAATCGAAAGGGAAAGAAGTCTATAGATGCAGAAAATGTGTTTGTCTATACAGTGATACCAAGAGCGTTGTATCGAAAACCTTCAGAAAAAAATTCATGCATAAAGACGGGATTGATCTTTGAATCTCTTTTTGAACTGAGTAAGACAGCTTTGCATAATTGGAGTGATGGCCGTATAGATGGGATGATGTCAGAAAAGGATAAAAACAGGATGATTTCCACATATTTTACGCTGGATAAATTGAAAGAATATGAGGAAAGATATCCAGATTCATCCTATATAAGAGAGTTTGAAGATGCTTATCGGGGATTAGAAAGTTTAAGAACAGGTCAGTTGACACTAGATGAGGCAACGAAATCGTTTCGAAATATTACTTCTATTTCCGTGATTCCAATGAAAATCTATTTGGAAAAGTCGGAAGAGTTTGCAAAAATTAGAGATGATATGGAAATGATTATTCAAGATAAGCAAAACAGAGAAGAAATAAGTTCAAGATGCTTCAATTTCAAAATCAGCTCAATCAATATACATTGACTGTGGATATGAGTTATAAAATGTATATTCAGTTTCAGTCTCCATTGCAATTTGGCTATGAAAAATTCTATTTGATCAATGCTTCTTATGACCAGGATGTTGGATTGTTGAGAGAAAATGAGGAGAGTGGTCTTTTACAATGGTAGATGAGAAAATCACAGGATTGATGGTCTATTATTACTTTGTTTGCAAGAAAAAATTATGGTTGTTCGGCAATGGTCTTGAGATGGAGGAAGAAAGTGAACTTGTGCATATGGGAAAAGTAATTGATGAGACAAGTTACCAGTCAGAGAGAAAGCATATTATGATCAATGAAGAGATTAATATTGACTTTATTGAAAATGCAGGAGTCATTCATGAAATTAAGAAGAGTAGAAAAGTTGAGCAGGCATCCATATGGCAGGTAAAGTATTATTTGTATTATTTAAAAAATAGAGGTGTAGTTGATGTTTTAGCAAAACTAGATTATCCCTTAATCAAAAAGACAGAGGAGATTTTGCTATCAGAAAGTGATGAGGCACAGATAATAGAAATATTAAGAGACATTGCAAGGATTATTTCAAGTCCGACTGTTCCAGAAGGACAACAAGGTAGGATTTGCAAAAAATGTGCATATTTTGATTTGTGTAAGTTGTAAATAGGGTGATGGGGGAGTGTGGATGAAGAATAGTTTATATATTTATCAAAATGGAGAATTGAGTAGGAAAGATAACACGATAAGATTTACAAGCATAGATGGAACAAAAAGGGATATGCCCATCAATAGTATCTCAGAAATTTATTTTTTTGGAGAGAATACATTCAACACAAAATTAATTACTTTTTTAGCACAGAATAATATAATAGCTCATTTTTTTAATTACTATAGTTTTTATGTGGCGAGCTTGGTGCCTAAGGAAAATAAAGTGGCAGGGAAATTATTGGTACAGCAGGTTGAACATTATATAGATGCCCAAAAGCGTCTGGAGATTGCAAAGAAATTTGTGAAGGCAGCAGGAAACAATATATATAGAAACTTGAGGTATTACAATGGACGAGGTAAAGAAGTCAAGAAAACTATGGATGAGATTGAGTATTTGCTCCGACAAATTAATGAGGCAATGAGCATTCCAGAATTAATGGGCGTGGAGGGAAATATTCATAAGCTCTATTACAGAGAATGGAATATAATTATCAATCAAGAGATAGATTTTCAGACACGAGTGAGGCGTCCACCCGATAACATGATTAACACTTTGATTTCTTATCTCAATTCGCTGGTATATACGACAGTACTAGGAGAAATTTATAAAACACAGCTAAATCCGACAATTAGTTATTTGCATGAACCGGGTACTAGTAGGTTTTCGTTGAGTTTAGATATTGCCGAGATATTCAAGCCATTAATAGCAGACAGATTAATTTTTTCTCTCTTGAATAGAAATCAAATTCAAGAGAAACATTTTACTAAAGATTTAAATTATTTGCATTTGTCTGAAATGGGATCAAAAATCATACTGGCAGAATATGATAAGCGTTTGAAGCAAACTATTCAGCATAAGGATTTAGAGCGAGAAGTTAGTTATCGCTATTTGATGCGCTTAGAGTGCTACAAATTAATCAAACATTTGTATGGCGAAAAGGAATATAATCCATTTGTGATGTGGTGGTAAGGAATTTAGAGTATGTATGTAATTTTAGTATATGATATTAGCACAGAAGGAAATGGTCAGAAAAGATGGAATCGAGTATTTAAATTGTGTAAGCAAAATTTGATTCATATTCAAAAATCTGTTTTTGAGGGAGAGATTACAGAAGCAAACTTATATAAGTTGAAGAAGGATATCGAAGGAGAGATTGATGAAAGTACAGATTCTGTGGTTATTTTTAAGAGCAGAGATCAACGATGGTTAGATAAAGATGTGATGGGGATGGAACAAGATGACCCGCTATTTATTTGATTGTCGACTATAGAAAGTGCTAAAATAGTAGGGGGTCGACAAAGGGCGTATATTTGGGAAAAAGTGAGAAATATTTGCAAGTTTACAATTTCATGCTAGCGAAATATAGAATGAAATTTGAGGTCGACAGAACAGTACTTGAAAATAGTGTATTTCTGTAGTAGAATAAGGGGCGGATTAGAATCGTACCAGAGTGGAATGTAAAGCCGCTTGGGCGGTTGCGGTGGTGGGTGTGCCGTCATCATTAGAATCGTACCAGAGTGGAATGTAAAGCATTTATGATTTTATCCATGATCTGTTCTGCCAAAATTAGAATCGTACCAGAGTGGAATGTAAAGTAAACTAAACCATCAATAGAAACAATACCATTTACATTAGAATCGTACCAGAGTGGAATGTAAAGAAATCTCAGCGTGGTTACAGGCGTGTACCTATGCATTAGAATCGTACCAGAGTGGAATGTAAAGTCTTCTTTATTGAGATAATACCACTCATCTTCTTATTAGAATCGTACCAGAGTGGAATGTAAAGCAGCAAATTGAAAATAAATTGAGTGCTGGTCATTATATTAGAATCGTACCAGAGTGGAATGTAAAGAAATTAGGCACCGCACAGGAAATCGTTTCTTTATCATTAGAATCGTACCAGAGTGGAATGTAAAGAATGAGTATACGCTATTTACCGCCGTCTGACTTTGATTAGAATCGTACCAGAGTGGAATGTAAAGTTTTTTCGTTTAGGTAAACAGTGGAATTTTGGCGTTCATTAGAATCGTACCAGAGTGGAATGTAAAGGGGGGATCTGTACATACAATAAGATGTATCAGGGCAAATTAGAATCGTACCAGAGTGGAATGTAAAGAGAAAGTCTTTGTAGGTTTCCCAGATATCTAGTTCATATTAGAATCGTACCAGAGTGGAATGTAAAGACATTATATTTGCAACGAACAAGGGCGAACTCCTGTATTAGAATCGTACCAGAGTGGAATGTAAAGGTGCTGTAGGTTTTTTCGCTTGCCATGCGATCACGGATTAGAATCGTACCAGAGTGGAATGTAAAGATATTGTATACAAAAGAATAGTCGGGGGCATTTCCCATTAGAATCGTACCAGAGTGGAATGTAAAGTTCGTACAGTGAAACGGCGACATCTCTAAGCAGTGATTAGAATCGTACCAGAGTGGAATGTAAAGGCGGGGCTTGCTCCCATCTGGTTCTGCTCTTGTTCATTAGAATCGTACCAGAGTGGAATGTAAAGCATAGTTTCAGCAATTAAATAGTTAATCGCGTCATCATTAGAATCGTACCAGAGTGGAATGTAAAGATTCAGACACAATTACAGTTGAATGAAAAATCTGTATTAGAATCGTACCAGAGTGGAATGTAAAGCTAAAAACTGTCGCAAAATATATGAATAACTCACTATTAGAATCGTACCAGAGTGGAATGTAAAGTTTTTCGTGACCACTTTTCACGATTGGCAAGGACTCATTAGAATCGTACCAGAGTGGAATGTAAAGAACTGTGTATTCAGAGCTGTCATAAATTCGACATTGATTAGAATCGTACCAGAGTGGAATGTAAAGTCAGTCGTTGCAGAACAAGATACATACCCAAGTTCATATTAGAATCGTACCAGAGTGGAATGTAAAGCTTGTATAGCTCTCTTTAATCACTTTCATTTTGGCATTAGAATCGTACCAGAGTGGAATGTAAAGTAAAGTGGCTTCACGGTCATTTAAGCCCTTTCACGGATTAGAATCGTACCAGAGTGGAATGTAAAGGTTGCAGCATCCATAGATGCATAGCCTTTAAACTGATTAGAATCGTACCAGAGTGGAATGTAAAGGCTCACACCCTGCGAGGGTGTCATACACTCAGCCAGCATTAGAATCGTACCAGAGTGGAATGTAAAGAAAATTGACACAGATGAACAGACTTTTGCAAATCTCAATTAGAATCGTACCAGAGTGGAATGTAAAGCTCAAATATTGCGTTACAAAAGCTGCTTTAGATAAATTAGAATCGTACCAGAGTGGAATGTAAAGTAGAATCAATCAGTTAAGAGTTTTTGCTAGTACATATTAGAATCGTACCAGAGTGGAATGTAAAGTTTCATTACAGATGCAGTAGCACTTGTTACAGTGAATTAGAATCGTACCAGAGTGGAATGTAAAACGATAAAATGGTCGGCAAATTTCTTCTTCACACACTATTAGAATCGTACCAGAGTGGAATGTAAAATATAGGATTCGCCCCTGTGTGTATAAACTTCAGAAGATTAGAATCGTACCACAGTGGAATGTAAAACCGGGCACAGTAAAATCAAAATGAATAGTATTGGCATTAGAATCGTACCAGAGTGGAATGTAAAAGTGGCAAGAGCTTTAATCTCCGCATAATTAAGTGAATTAGAATCGTACCAGAGTGGAATGTAAAAACGCCGTTCATGATTCCATGTTGTCAGCGGTCACAATTAGAATCGTACCAGAGTGGAATGTAATGGAGAAAAGAGTGAACTTCCAAAGGACTTTAAACAGGGAGATTTCGTAAAGTTATTCGGACAAATCAGAACATCCATTGATGATAACGGCAAGGAACACAGCAATGTAAGGATATTCTCCTCAAAGCTCTTAAAGGCAAAAGAACAGATGAAAGGACAGGAGGAAAAGAAAGAATCCGTCCTTGGAGCTATCAAGAAATATCAGGCGGAAGATAAGGAAAAACCTAAAGAAAGTAAAGAAAAGCCAAAAGAAACGGAGAGATAAATTTATGGTCGGTGCGGTCTTCAGATTGCACCGGCTCTTTTTTTTCTAAATATTGACTTTTATTCTTATAAATATTATAATTTAAGAACGAAAAGGCGGTGATAGAAATGAGTAAACGGGAACTGCTGCTAAAAAAAATAAAAGAAAATAATGGGATTATAACTACCAGAGAAGCCTTAAATCTTGGTATTCATAAGGATATCCTAAAAGAATTAACCATAAAAGAAGAACTTGAAAAAATAGCCAACGGACTCTATGCACTTCCGGATGAGAATATTGATGAGTATCTTTATTTCTCATACAGAATACCCAAAGGTATTTTTTCTCACGAAACAGCGGCATATTTACAAGGATTATCAACACGAATGCCCCTTGTTTATGTGATGACTGTAAAGGTAGGAGATAATGTCAGCAGAGTTAAGTCGGCAAGAGATAATATTATTTTTAAGTATGTGAAAAAAGATTATTACGATATTGGGAAAATAACTATAACCAGTCCTTTTGGCAGAGAAATATCAGTGTATGACAAAGAAAGAACCATACTTGATATTATCAAAGATAAGGACAGAATAGATGCACAAGTATTTAGCGAAGCAATAAAATCTTACTTTGCAGGTAAGGAGAAAAATTTATTAACACTGTCGAAATATGCTATTAAGATGAATATGGAGCAAGCTTTAAAACGATATACGGAGGTGCTACTATGAAAACATCGGAACAGATAAAAGGAGCGATTAGGAACATATCTAAGAAAATGGGAGTTAATCCGAACTCTCTACTTCAGATGTGCTTGTTTGAAGGAATACTTGAAAAACTCTCCAAATCAAAATATAGTGAGAATTTTATATTAAAAGGAGGACTTCTTATCTCCTCTCTTATCGGTGTTGATATGCGTAGTACAATGGATATGGATATCACGATTAGAGGCATTCCGCTAAATGAAGTTTCTATAACAAAAATCTTAAATGAAATATTAGCGATTGAAATTGACGCAGATATTGAATATAAGCTGATTAAATTATCGCCAATAAGACAGGAAGATGTGTATGAAGATTTTTGTGCAAGCATATCCTGCATTTTTGGGAAAATAAATGCAACCTTAAATATAGATATAACGACAGGAGATGTTATTACTCCAAGAGAAATGAATTATTCCTATTCAAAAATCTTAGAGGAAGGTACAATACCAATTATGACCTATACCATAGAAACTATACTCGCTGAAAAATTTGAAACCATTTCAAGCAGAAATATTACCACAACAAGAGCAAGGGATTTCTATGATTTGTATATGATATACAGCATTTATAAAGATAAAATTGATAAAGGCATATTAAGAAAAGCAATAGAAAGAACGAGTAAATACAGAGGTTCTTTTGAAACGGCTTTACAGTACAAGGAAATAGTAGAGTTGTTCCGGGAAAGTGAAACACCAAAAGAACTATGGAAAAAATACACACAGAATAATCCGTATACTAAAGATGTTGATTTCTTAGATACTATATCAATCTATGAAGAAATAGGTACTGTATTAAATGTGAATGATGATACTAAATAGTCTTATGGTTGGTGTGGTCTTTAGGGCTGCACCGGCTGAGATAAAGATTATCTCTCCATCTCCTTACCCATGTAAATTCCATAGTTTTTGCGTATCTTGTAAAGCTTGTCCATTGTAGTTTTTGAGGAAGAATACTCTTGCATGAGGGTATTCTTTTTTTCTTGCAGATTATCAAGTCTGTCTAAAATATCCTTTGAATTTGGAAGTTTGGAATAGGACTTTTTAAGCTCGAAAAGAGCATTTTCATAGAGGGTAATCTGAGTTTTGTATTCGTGAACTACCCATAGTCTAAAGCCTATGGGCTTCCTGCTTCGCTGACCTCGCAACCTACTATCTCCACAGGCGTTAATTTGGGCAGTCCCTGCCCTATTGTTTTTTCTTATACTACTTGTCTTAATCCTTCTGCCAATATATTTTTTGCCGCATTGATATCTCTATCGTGTTTTGTATTGCAGAAAGGACACATCCAATCTCTTACTTTTAGATCTTTTACATTTGTATTTTTATATCCACAACTAAAACATAGCTGGCTACTTGCATAAAATGTATCTATCTTAATATAATTTCTACCATTCCATTTTGACTTATATTCCAGTTGTCTTGTCAGCTCATACCACGATACATCGCTTATAGTTTTCGCTAAATTATGATTTTTTTCACCATATTTTTTTATCTGTAAGTTTTTCCGAAACTATCACTTGGTTTTCGTTTATAATTTCGCTTGAAATCTTATGCAGATAATCTTTTTCTTGTATTAGCTATTTTCTCATGGCATAGTGCTATTTGTTTCTTTTTTTTTCTGATAGTTCCTACTCCCCTTTTGTTTTATTTGCTAATTGTCTTTGTAATTTTGTAAGCTTTTTCTCATATTTTTTAATTGTCTTCGGATTTTCATATTTCTTCCCATCTGATGTGATACATAAATCTTTTATTCCTAAATCCAATCCTATTTGTCCGTTTGTCTTTACAAGTGGACTATGTTCAGTTTCTACAAGAACAGACACATAGTACTTGCCACTTGGTACCTTAGATATAGTTGCTGTTTTTTTATCCGACCTGAAAAATTTTCTATGTAATTTTATTTTTACCCTTTTTAATTTTGGCAGCTTTATTCTTCCTCTATCAAAATCTACAGTTATATTCCCATTTGTAAAATTGGTTGTATATGATTTACGATTACTGTGCTTACTCTTAAACTTTGGATAACCTGCATGTTCTTTGAAAAACTTTTGATAAGCACTATCCATATTATAAATTGCATTTGTTAAAGCAAATTTATCTACTTCTTTTAGCCATTCATAAGCTTTTTTCAGCTCTCTATTGCAATAATTATTACAATCTGTCTTACTGACAGACTTTTTTTCTTTTTCATAAGCATCTTTTCTGTACGCAAGGGTTTGATTATATACAAAACGACAACAGCCAAATGTCTTTGCTAACTGTATTTCTTGCTCTTTGTTTGGATAAATCCGATATCTATATGCCTTTAACATTAAGCTTACCCGCCTTTCTACCCTTGATTTTCTATATATTGCTTTAACATTTCTTCAGAAACATTGCCTACGCTACAAGCAAAATATCCATCCGTCCAAAATGTATGTTCTTTCCAAAATGATTCTTAAGATATTCTGTATGCTTTTTCCATATATGATATGTTGTATAACTCTTAATTAGATTAACCACTTTACTTATGGATATTGTAGGCTCAGTTTCTATCATATAGTGTATATGGTCTTTGTCTGTTTCCATATATTTTATGATTATATTACTCTTTGTGCATATCTCATAAGAAAATTGTTTTATATAATCTTATATTTCTTTTGATACTAAAAGCTTTTTTCTATACATACATACAAAAAATAATATGATACTATAATAAATATTTGTGTCTATTCTTTGATTTCCATACTCCCATAACGCTAGTTATTGTATCACAAATATCTATTTTTTGCTACCTTAACCCACCATCTAAAGCTAGTGGGATTGCGGTAGCATTATTTCAAGACCGATTCGATGTGCCATTTCAGGCGTTGTTTCTCCTGGTAAAAAAGATTGAATCAGATGTCTTGTAAGGACAGTTCCCTTAGTTCCCGCCTCCACTCTTGTTCGTAAAAACTGAGTATGAGCAGTTGTCTGATGGCATTTATGCGTACTGACTAAAAGCTGTTCATCTGTTTTATCTCCATTAACAATATAGTCAATAGCAAGATGAAGGGTTGATTTTAGATGTATTTCGGGGTCTTAGGGTTTCCCTAACAAGCTAAAAAATGATAAAAAAAGAAGCAGTTCCCAAAGGGCTGCTTCATCAATTTTTCCGTAAGTGTCCGTACACTTACTGTGCTTGCTCTTATACTGTTAGTAGAAGAGCAACATTAAGCATATAGAAATATTACTTAAATTATACCAATTTTTCTTCATTGTAGAAAGAGAAAATTATAATCATATGGTATAATATTTAAATATGAGAAAAAAATGAGGTGAGAAAAAGAAATGGAGTTAAATAAAAAAACAATGTTATTGAAAAATGCTTATGATAAACTCTTTTTTTACAGAAAAAAACAGACAAAAAGATATACAAATATATTGCTTAAACAATGATACAGGAACGGGTAAAATGCGTTGTTATAATCTTTTGGAAGGAATTCAACTCTCTTACAATACTTTGAATATGCAAACTACTTATCAAAAGGTAGAGCCTAAGGAGGGTATGTTACAGATTGATCATTGTTTAGAAGGTTGTTATGAATTTATTTTAGAAAATAACGAGCATGCCTTTTTAGGGAGAGGAGATTTAAGCATTGTTGATCTTGGCAAAGCTTTATTTAAAAATTCTTGTATCCCTATGAAGAAATATGTTGGACTTTCACTTTTTATTGATATAAATGTGGCTCAAAAATCAATTGATCAATATTTTCCGTATGGAAATATTGATTTGCAGAGATTACGAGACAGATTGTGTAAAAATGGAGTATCTTTGATTATACGTTCTCGTGATGGAATAAATCATATTATCAACGAACTTTATGAGGTAGATGAAAGAGTAAAACTTCCATACTCTATTATAAAAACGATAGAGTTACTTTTGTTTTTAAGCTTGATAGAATCAAAAGATACAGAACAGTTTTCATCATTTTCCGAACCGGTATACAGAGCAACTCAAGAGTGTTATAAAATGATTATAGAAAATCCTTTTGAATGGCTGAAGATAAAAGATTTAGCGAAAAAGTTTGCGGTTTCCGAATCAAGTCTTAAGAATTGCTTTCAATGTATTTCGGGGCAATCGATAGGTGCTTTTATGAGGACAAACAGAATAAAAGAAGCAGCAATTCTTTTGAATAAAAAACCATACTTAAGTATAGGGAAACTTGCCGAGATGGCCGGTTATGAAAATCAAAGCAAGTTTTCAAAGGCGTTTAAAAGTATTATGGGTAAAACTCCAAGTGAATTTAAATGAGAGTAATTTGTCTTTTTGGAGTTAAAAAATACCCAATTGGTTATAGAGAACTTCTAACATTGCAGGTACACTTAACATAGATGGTGATATAAGGCACTGGTACACCGGTGCCTTAATTTTTTCATCAGGGTTAGTTGAAGCTAACAAATAAAGAACCGGAATTTAGGAGGGAAGTTTATTATGAAGTTAAAAGACATTATTCAAATCACTGTATTTACAGTTATTGCTTTTGTTTTAGGTATGGCTGTATCAATGGGAACAGGAATGTTGGGAACCGTTTCTCTTTATGTTGCAAGTGGATTTTCTGCACTTGTAATTGCACCGCCGTTTTTTGTTATGGCAAAAAAAGTTAAGAAAAGACCTTCCGCATTTATATTTTTCCTGTTGTTGTCTGTTTTTTGGTCACTGATGGGATATTGGCCTATGCTTATTATAAATTTAATAGCAGGTATTGTGGCCGAAATTATCATAGGAAGTTATGAAGATGATAAACGAGTTGCAGCGGCAGTGGCGACTGGAATGTTTATCATTTCAATGCATGCTATGACTTTTGTAAAAATTTTAGGCCCTGAAAAATTAGTGGAAGTATTTACTGTTTTTTCTCCGGAGCAAGCTCAATATATGTACACATTTTTTACACCTAAAGCAATGTTGATTTCGATTGCTATAAATATCGTTTTAGTTATTGTGGCCGGCATATTCGGAATGTATATCAATAATAAATTTTTTGAAAAAAGAAAAGAGAAAGGGATACTTTAATGCAAAAAAACACAATAAAAGAGACTTGCATAGCTAATAGTATAGTTTTGTTTATTCTTATTGTTTCATTCTCTATCACGCTTTTTATTACCGATAAGTTTGGCTATTATATTATGCTGGCGGTTTCGTTTGTTTTATTGCTAACGCATTCAAAAAAAGTATTTCTTAATATGTCTACAAAGTATTTGTTTCTCATACTACTCTTGCACTTATTAGAGAAACTTCCTTATGGACTTGGAGTGGCGTCTTTTATAGGCTTACTTTTAATTGGAATAAAGCTTTTTCCTGTTTTTACTTTAGGTAGGATACTGATTTCTTTATCGCCACTTACTATAATGAGTTCCTTAAGGAAAATCGGAATTCCCAATAATTTTAATCTAAGTGTTGCTACGGGACTTAGATTTATGGGTGAAATGAATATAAGGCTTAAAGAAATACGAAACGGTATGAAAGTAAGAGGCTTAAAAATAAGCCTATTACATCCTGTCCGTTCATTTGAACTTTATCTTATTCCATTGATGTATAAATGTCTTCATGTAAGCGAAACTTTAACATCTTCCATTATTTCAAAAGGTGCAGAATACAACACGGAAAAAACAAGTTACACTTCAACTAAATATAATATCTTTGATCTAATTTGTTTGTGCATTTCTTTTTATTTAGTATGGAGAGTTCTATAAAAAAATGGGAGAATATTAATGAATATTTTAGATGTCAAAATCAACAAATTTAAGTATAAAAACAGCAAAGAGATTATCTTAAAAAATTTAAGTTTAAGCGTTGAACCGGGTGAATTGATTGTTATAACAGGACTTTCAGGATGTGGAAAAACGACTTTGACAAGAATATTAAATGGCTTAATTCCCAATCACTATGAGGGTGATTTAGACGGGGAAGTAAATTTATTCAATAAAAATTTGCTGGACTACGAAAAAGGTGAGCTTGCAAAATATATCGGCAATGTATTTCAAAATCCATCGGATCAGTTTTTTGCTACCATTGCGGAAGAAGAAGTCGCCTTTGTCGGAGAAAACTTAGGAATGCCTCTTGAGGAATTAAAACAAAAAACAAAAGAAGCCTTTGAAAAAATGGGAATTAGCGACTTGATGGACAAGAAACTTTCCGAACTTTCCGGAGGACAAAAGCAAAAAGTAGCAATTGCTTCCACTTTGCTATATGATACCAAAATTATTTTCTTTGACGAACCTTCCTCCAATTTGGATTATCAAGGGATTGCTCAGTTTAGAGATATTGTTCGCAGTTTAAGAGCGATGGGAAAAACAATCCTTGTTGCGGAACATCGATTGTTCTTTTTAAATGATTTATATGACCGCTTAATCTATATGAAAGACGGGACGATCGAAAGGGTGTTTTTTCAAGGAGAACTCACAGAGAATGACTGCAAAAAATATGGATTGCGAGCAATCAGTTATAGGTCCCTGAAAGCACAAAGCTTGGGTGCGGAACAAGAGAAGGCTGCGAGTATCGTGGATTTAAGTATCAATATCGGGAAACAGGAACTCATAAAGAATCTTTCCTTTGATCTTCATTATGGAGAAATCATGGCAATCATCGGGAAAAATGGAATCGGGAAAACAACATTAGGAAGAACTTTGGCGGGACTAATTAAAAATAAAGGGAAAATAAGCTATGGAAAAACAACGAAAGAAAGATTGAAGCAATCATACTATATGATGCAGGATGTGGATTATCAAATTTTCTTTGATACGGTGGAAAATGAACTGATCCCTAAGAATAAAGTGAAAGATAGTGAATATCTGAAAGAAGTCACCTCCTACATTAGGGCAATTGATTTGTGGGATAAAAAAATGGATCATCCGCAAGAACTTTCCGGTGGGCAAAAGCAAAGGCTTGCACTTGCCACTGCCTTTTTAAGTGAAAGGAAAATCATTATATTGGACGAGCCGACTTCAGGGCTTGATTATAAGAGAATGAAAGAAATAGGAGCTATGATAAGGAAATATGCCGCCAAGAGACCGGTGGTCATTATTACCCATGATTTAGAACTTCTCTTTGAAGTGTGCAATACGGTGCTGATGCTGGATGACAAATCTTATAAAAAAAGCTACCTGTAAAAAGGAAATGAAGGTAAAATATCGGATTTCTTATTTGCGCCCATAAGATAAAAAAATTTTTTTGGTATAAGAGGAGGATTTAAATTATGAATTTAATCAAACAGTATGTAAAAGAACAGAAGAACACTTACATTCAATCTGTTCTATTGGCACTTTTAGGAGTGGTATCCGGTCTTGCCGCATATATCATATTAGCAAAAATGATTGTAGGACTGATTGGAAAAAACACAGAATTCGGATTTTATTTGCAATACGGTCTTATGGTATTAGCCGCAATGGTCTTGAAAGAAATCTTTGCGGCGGCTTCCACCTCCATATCGCATCAGGCAACATTTTATTCCTTAAAAAAGATAAGGGAAGAAATTTCTAAAAAACTGTTTCGGATGCCCCTTGGAAAGGTTATGAATATTTCTTCCGGTAAGCTCAAGAATATTATTGTGGATCAGGTCGATTCCATGGAAACAACCTTAGCACATATTATTCCTGAAATGACTGCCAATATCATCGGTCCGATTCTTTTGCTGATCTATATGTTTATTTTGGATTGGAGATTGGCACTTGTTTCCCTGATTCCTCTTGTGATTGGAATGTTTTGTATGAAATCGGTGATGGCATCTTATGGGAAAAAGTATCAGCAATCGGTGGAAATCAATCAGAAAATGAATAACGCAGTGGTGGAATATATCAGAGGAATTGAGGTCATCAAGATGTTCAATCAAAGCGAAGCCTCCTATCAGAAATACAGTGAAGCAGTCCATGAAAATGCGGCATTTTATTATCATTGGATGAAAGAAACGATGATTGGTGTATCTGCATACAGAAAAATTTCACCTATGTCCCTGCTCACAATCCTGCCGTTAGGAATTTATTTTTATTTAAATGGCTCTTTAACAATAGCGACCTTTATAACCATCATTGTACTTTCCTTCGGAACGGTGGAAAATATATTGACGGCGACCAATTATATGGATGATCTGTCCAGAATAGGAACGATTACAAAGGAAATCGGATTGATTTTAGATGCTCCTGATCTTGAGCATGGGAAAGGGAATGTTTCGTTATCCGGTAGTGCTATTGAACTGAAAAATGTGGATTTTTCCTACATGGAAGATAAGAAGATATTAGAAGGAGTCAGCTTATCTATTGGAGAAAATCAGGTAACCGCATTTGTCGGTCCGTCAGGAGGCGGAAAATCGACCATTACAAACTGATTGCAGGTTTTTGGAATGCAGATGCCGGAGAAGTAAGTATTGGAGGAAAAAACATCAAAGAGATTCCGCTGGAACAGTTATCCGAAACCATCTCTTATGTATCGCAGGATAACTATCTATTTGATATGTCTGTCAGAGAAAATATAAGAATCGGAAAACCGTCGGCAAGTGATAAAGAAGTAGAAGAAATAGCAAAATTATCCGGCTGTGATGAATTTATTAGAGGACTATCAAATGGCTATGATACGGTTGCGGGTGAAGGCGGAGGGCATTTGTCCGGAGGAGAAAAGCAAAGAATTTCTATCGCAAGAGCCATGCTGAAAAATGCACCAATCGTCATTTTAGATGAAGCAACCTCCTATATGGATACCGAAAATGAGAGCATCATTCAGGAAGCCATCAGCAATTTGGTAAAAGGAAAAACATTGATTTTAATTGCACATAGGCTTAGAACTATTGTCAATGCAGATAAAATATTTGTGGTCGAAAACGGGAAGATTGAAAGCTGTGGACAGCATGAGGAACTTTTAGAAACGTCAAAAGTCTATTCCTCTTTGTGGAAAGCTGCGGGAAAGGAGGAGCGTTATGATTACAGTATTTAAGAAAATATGGAACTTTGCGGAAAAGGAACAATCGAATATACGAAAGTCCATTATTGTCGGCTTCCTTTGTGCGGCGTTTAACGCAATGCAAATGGGCGGTGTGTATTATGTTCTCGTTAAAATATTTGACGAAACTCTTTCCGTGAAGGATATAGCCGTTGTCTTAGGGATTCTTCTTGTCAGCTTAGTCGGAAAGATTATCACGCAATATGTTTCTCAGCTGGAACAAACGCATGCCGGCTATTTTATGGCAGCGGATAAAAGAATTCGTATCGGAAACAAGCTAAAAAAAGTACCGATGGGATTTTTCAGTGAATTCAGCTTAGGAAAGATTACAACAATGAGTACAACCACTCTCAGCCAGATTGAAATGCAGGTACCGATGTTGCTTGTGCTTGTTTTAGGCGGATTACTCAATACTTTTGTTTTTGCCTTAGCCTTGTTTTATTTGCATATAATGGTGGGAATCACCGCAGTTTTAGGAATCCTTGCATTTTTTATTGTCACTTATTTTATGGAGAAAAAGTCAAGAGAAAATGCAAGTGAAATTGGCATCGCTCAAACGCATTTGACAAAACAGGTACTGGAAACCGTACAGGGAATGCAGGTGATTAAATCATACAATTTAGGCGGCAAGAATAATAAAGAACTTAGCAATGCATTTGAAGAAAACTGTAATATTACAATGAAACTTGAAAAACTATGACTCCATATATCGCCTTGCAGAGAATTGTCCTTGGAATCAGTATTGCCGCTATTATTATTTTATCTGCCGAGTATTACATGGAGGGAAATATGATTTTGGCAGATGCCATTATGTCGATGATTGCCGGTTTTATTATCTTTGAAGGAATCAAGGCGGCAGGAAGTTCTATGGCAATACTGAGAATTGCGGAAAACTCCATTGACAGCTTGAAATATTTGGAACAGATTCCTGAAATAAAAGAAGGACAGGAAACAAGTCCAATCCGTCACCCTAATATTGAATTTAAAGATGTTTCTTTCGCTTATGATGAAAAGACGATTTTAGATCATATTTCCTGTGAGATGAAGAAAAATACCATTACTGCCATTGTCGGTCCATCCGGAAGCGGAAAGACGACTTTTTGCAATCTGATTGCAAGATTTTGGGATGTGAATACAGGAGAAATCTTAATAGGTGGGAAGAACATCAAAGAGTATACTCTGCCCCATCTGATGAGTCATATCGCTATGGTATTTCAGAGTGTCTATCTCTTTGAAGATACGATTGAAAATAATATCAAGTTCGGTGTGCCAAGTGCTACAAGAGAAGAAGTCATAGAAGCTGCTAAAAAGGCGATGTGCCATGATTTTATAGAAGCCTTGCCGAATGGGTACGATACATTGATTGGTGAAGGTGGAGCCACTCTTTCCGGTGGAGAAAAGCAGAGGATTTCTATTGCCAGAGCTATGTTGAAAGATGCCCCGATTGTCATTTTTGACGAAGCCACAGCAAATATTGATCCGGAAAATGAAGATAAGCTAAAGGCTGCTATTGAAGAACTGACAAAGAACAAAACCATTATTATGATTGCTCACAGGCTTTCTACCATACGAAACGCCGATCAGATTTTAGTTTTAAATAACGGAAAAATAGAACAACGAGGAAATCATGAAGAACTAATAAAGCAAGGCGGTTTGTATAAAACATTGATCAATATGAAAAATAAAGCAACTGTTTGGAAGATTGCTAATTAGTGTGAAGGAGATGGTTAAAATGAAACAAAACATGAAAGAGCAATTGTTAACCAAGACACCGTTATCACTAATGTTCCAACTATCCATTCCGGCAGTGATTGGAATGTTGGTAATTGGACTGTACCGTAACTAAAAATAGTAAAAATTCAGAAGTTGTATTCTTAGATTAGTTTTATGGTTTTTCAACCAAAGGTTCTACGGTTAACCTCATCCACCATACCTCATGCTATTTCGATATAACACCAATACAATAGCACTTATTGGCATCGCTTCTAAATTGATAACCATATAGGGAAATGCGGACTTGTCTTGCAGTTCTACATCTGTCTATGGTTATTTTTTCTTAGACTTTATCTCTAAAGCCTTGTCCACGTCGTGCAATAACAAATGAAGCTCCGACATGAGTATTTAGCTTCATTTGCGGACAGTATTTATTTTTAGCAATCCAACTTGTCCATGCGGGATTGACTTTATTGAGATAAACATTGTTGCGATAAGTAATGGATTCCATTGTTTCAACGAACTGACGGTAAGCTAACGAGTGTATCATTTCATTATACTTCTTACCACGCTTGGATTCTGTTTTAGCTTTCGTACGCTTAAAATTAAGGTCCTCAATCGTCACATCTTTGCCAGTAGTTAAAGCAAGTTTAACAATATCGTTGGCGATAGCTTGTAAGTCAGACTTTGTAGCCTGTCCTTGTTGAAACCTGTATGGTAAGAATTGGTTTTGAATCATGTGTCCAAACGCATTCGTTTCGGTTAAGGTCACAAACCCCTTATTAAAATCAAGACCAATGACACCATGAGTGCTGCGAGTCATTATATCAGTACCCTCTTGTTGGATTTCAAAGGTGCAATAGAGATAGTATCGTCCATAACGCTTGATAATCTTATACGAAAGAGAACTATTCTTTTGTTCTAAAATAGAAATAATCTCTTGTTTATGATGATTAAAATATACTTTCCCAAAAGCGTATTTATCATTCCCTTGAGTCGTCTTGAAACCACCAAAGTCCTTACGGAGCTTAATATTGAACTGGTTATTCAGTTTGTTATAGTTCAACTGTAAGAGTTGATTACCAGAGGTTTCCGTTTTTGTTCCAACAAATGACATCTGATTATCACGATGTTCAATGAACCCGGCGTAATCTTTATTTAATAAGTTTTTCGTACCAAAACAAATTTTGACTTGACCTGATTCTAGTTGGTAATCGAGATTACTTAGCTTCTGTTTCATGCGATTGAGCTTGTTTTTCTTAGCAACCAGCTTTCGTTTGAGATTACGATGTTTGGTTAGATTGACAAACAAACCAGCTCGTAACATCGCACAGTTATCGTCATGTTGTTCTTGTAATTGAGGGATAACTTTTGTCTCAAAATAATCAATCTTATGTTCAAGAACCTGTTTTTCGTGTCGTTTCAACTCAATTAAAGCACTCAATCGTCCTTGTGCATCAGATATAATAGAATTAGCAGTACGCTTAGTAATACTGTATTGATTTTGTAAATATGTGTTATAAGCTGACTTATTAAAATTGTCGGCATGTTTAATGTGTTGAAAGGTTTTTCTCATAGCGTGAGCGTAAGTCGCACGAGAATTTTCAACATATTCAATAATTTGAGAATTGTTCTTATCGTGTAGTTGAGTTACAACTGTAAACTTACGTTTTTGCATGAATGAGTGCCTTTCTATTCCATAATATCGTCTAAATTAAGATGATCAGCTAGTTTTACCTTTTGATTATCTTTACCTACAAGAGTTAGATAATGTTCTAAGAACAAACGTTCAACTTGTTCTTTCCCTAACCATTCCTCTAGTTCCTTTAGCGTCATTTCTTTATGATTTTGGGTCATTGCTTTATCCTTTCTTATTTTCTTGTTTACCTTTTGACTGCATATCATAGAGCTTGCCTGAAACGATGCGATAAGTGACATCATATCGTTCATAAACTCCTGTTCGACAGACATTGTTTCCGTTTGTTGTTTGACAATAACGATTTCGACACCTTTAGCATTAAACATGGTTTCGAGATAATGAAAACCGAAACGAGTTAAACGGTCACGATAGGTTACAAATACACGATTTACTTCATCATTCATAACCATTTTAAGTAACTGTTGTAATTTCTTACGTTTATCATTCAAACCGGAACCAACTTCTGACAGTACAACTACATTTTGCAAGTTATCTGATTGGTCAATAAGAAACCGAATCTGCCTGTCTAAATCGCCATGAGACTTCTGGTCATGCGATGATACACGGGCGTAGATAACATCTCGTCGTTTGTCAGTTGCATCATCATATAAAAGATTATGTTTTCGTAACAATGTGATAGTGTCATCTTTAGTTAAGAATCGCCTATCGGATACAGGGTCACGTCTAAAATTGATTTTACCATCTTTATCCCAGTTTTGTAAGGTTCTGGTGGTGACACCTAAGAATTCGGCAATATCTTTTTGGTTTGTAATGAGATTTTTGTGAGTTGACTAGTCTTAACCATTTATACCTCCGAGGAATTTCTTCAAGTTAACTTTGTAATATTAGTATAGCATGAAAGGCAACCTTTGTCAACTATAAATATAGAAATAGAAGAAATATTTTATATTTCTTCTATATTATCTGAAACTGCTAACCTACCCTTGAATATCAGGATTTCTGTAGGGAATATCCGTTTAGAAAGATAAGATTCCAAAGATCCGGTGGAGAGTTTCATGACAGATACATTTTCATCGACTGGAATACCGAACATCAGCGAATCTATCATTGCGGAGCGTCTTCCAAAGATGCAGGACAAAGAATCACAAGCATAACAGAAGTGGTCGATCAGATGATTTATACAGACCTTATCAAAAATCTCTTGAAAAATCCGGTGTTGAAGTTAAAATAGAAGTAAAAAATGGATTGGAAATTTGAAAAAATATGTATCCAATACTTGACACAAGGGTGGAATGTAAAGTTCTTTACCTAAAATGGCAAGGAATGTGGACTTACCATTAGAATCGTACCAGAGTGGAATGTAAATCGACAAGGACAGCATATCCTGCATGCCTCACATTTTTATTAGAATCGTACCAAATTAGAATATATATCATAAGTCTAATGAGTTGAGAAGTTATTAGTAAAAATTTGCATTAGATATTTTTTTATGGTATAGTCTTTAAGGCGAGTGAGATATGAATTGTTTTCCGTTGAAGGGTTGGAATGTGTAGATACTGTTATATTACTAATTTCTACAATAAAATTTAGGAGGAGAGAACAATGATTAGAGATGAAGTTTCAAGATTACTACAGTTAGAGGATAGTGGAAAATTCAATGAAGAATTCGGCGATGGAATGATGACTTCAATGGAATTGGGAGAAGCAGTAAGAAATAGCTTACAGCAGATCAGTAAATCAAGTGGCATTTCTTATAACAGAGCATTGGAGTATGCAAATGTCTTTATGACAGAGTTAAATCCACATATTGTAAATGACACAGAACAGGAGGTACTTGAGGCTGTCAGTCCATTGATTGTGTTGAAGGAGATCTATGGCATGAGTCGCAATAGAGCCTATTGCTATAGTCGCTATATTACATTCAGAGATAAGTCAGATAGTGAATCCACACATAAACTTTTAAAAGAGGTTATAGGATTGAGAGACAAGGCAACTGAGGAGTTCTATAACGAAGTCAAGCAACTTGTGTGGATGCAGTAGAAGTGATGTTATTGTAGGTTGTTTTACTGTAATTTAAATTTTAATACGTTATGAGCAAGCCCCAGCGATAAGAAAGCTGGGACAATTGCCCAGCGTATAATTTTTTATTAATCTTTTATTCTATATTTATCCATTTCAGGTTATCTATATCTCTTAAAATCAGAATATTTCCATCATCAATTTGAAGTTTTACTTCTTCATCAATAGTTATATGAGGATAATAGTGATCTAGTTTTGCGTATTTTCCTGTGTGGATGTTGATGAGAGTACTTGTTATTGGAATCTGTGTATTTTTGTCAACGATTTCAGTTAATAAATAGTATGCATCTAAAAATATTAGCTGTTCACCAAAAATCCAAAATGGAAGCTCTACATTTAGTATCGGCAGTTTTGCAGAGAAAATAAGTTTGCCATTGGAAGACTTTGTTTCATAATGTAATTCTATTTCACTTCCATAATATGCAATTGTTGTATCTTCACAACCAATGGTTAGAGGGATTCCCTCCTCAGCTATATAAAAATCCATAGTGTTGTCCTCTTTAATTTTAGTCAATTTATTCAATTACTCAATTACTCAATCACTTAATTACTCAAAATTTTTTTCTAATATCATACCTTCAGCCTTTATTCGAATGGCAAAAAATTCTTTAAACACATTGGATATAGATTCATCTTTTTCAATCGTTCTTCTGATTGAAGTCAATCTTCTTTTTCCAACTCGTCTATCTAAAATTGCAAATATTCTTACCAGCAAGTTTTCGCTATTTAGACTCATTTCGATACTTTGGTTGTCAAATTCATAGAAGGCAGTATAAAAACAGCGTTGATCAAATATGCCCAATTTGATTGCAGTGTCGTCGATAAATGCAAATTCCTCTCTCATACGCTTTTCATATTTTTCGTCTTTTGGGAATTGATTTGCTTTTGTCCAATTATTGTAATAACAACCCTTGATTATTTCTTTTCCATCATATCTTATAGCTGCTCTTCCTTCGTGATCTGGGCTTTTACTATATGATGTTGCGTAGTATTGGATATGTCCCTGTAGACATGGAGCTAGATATTCCTTTTCTAGCTTTTTTCGTATTCCACTCCAAGTTAGCATTTTGTCTCCTTATCAGTAGTTTCCATAAAATACATATCTAAATGATGATATATTTCCATATCTTCATCAGAATGGTTTCGTAAAATCAACCATTTTTTTTTATTTTTATCATTTGTAAAGATAAAATTGTATTCGCCATAATAGGCTTGATATCCTTGATTGACTAATTTCCAAATTTCTCCGCTTGTAAATGAAAAGATATCTTTTTTGATGAGATAAGATTTGCCTAATTCCATTTTTTGTTTTTATTCTCCCTATGATAGTATGTATTCATTTTTTAAAAGTAAACATAATGATACTATACTATTGTACTCCTATTTTCTTGGGATAAAAAGAGAAAGAACATTCATTTTGTTTGAAAAACCGTATTGACACAGAATAAGATAACGAGTATAATCTATTGCTGTAACATTAGAGATTGATGCTTCTTCCAATGCCCCGGAAAGCATTTATCCATACATTACGTCAATAAATAGAAAAACTAACTGTTCAAGTTAATGGAGGTCAATGATGAATACTTTTATGGCTAATCCGGATAAGATCGACAGAAAGTGGTATGTTGTCGATGCCGAGGGATGTACTTTGGGACGCCTTGCTTCAGAGGTGGCAAATGTATTACGTGGAAAGAATAAGCCAATCTACACACCACATGTTGATTGCGGTGATTATGTAATTGTTGTAAATGCAGATAAGATTAAGGTAACAGGTAAGAAGTTAGACCAGAAGATCTACTACAGACATTCAGAGTATGTTGGTGGTATGAAGGAGACAACACTTCGTGAACTCTTAGCTAAGAAGCCAGAGAGAGTTATCGAGCTCGCTGTTAAGGGAATGCTTCCAAAGGGACCACTTGGAAGATCTTTATACACAAAGCTTCATGTATACGCTGGTGCTGAGCATACACACGCTGCACAGAAGCCAGAAGTTATGGAAATCAAAGGCTAATAACGGTTCAAAAAGGAGAATAGAGTAATGGCTAACGATAAGTTTTATGGAACAGGTAGAAGAAAAAAGTCTATCGCCAGAGTATATTTAACACCTGGTACAGGTAAGATCACAATTAATAAGAGAGATATTGACAGCTACTTCGGTCTTGAGACACTCAAGGTTGTAGTTCGTCAGCCACTTGTAGCCACAGAGACAGTTGACAAGTTCGATGTGCTTGTAAATGTTCACGGTGGTGGATTTACAGGTCAGGCAGGTGCTGTAAGACATGGTATCTCAAGAGCACTTTTGCATGCAGATGCTGAGTACCGTCCAGTTCTTAAGAGAGCAGGATATCTCACAAGAGATCCTAGAATGAAAGAGCGTAAGAAGTACGGCCTCAAAGCCGCTCGTCGCGCTCCACAGTTCTCAAAGAGATAATCGAAAATTTCAAAATGCTAAAAAAGCTCGGAAAATATGCCATTTTTCGGGCTTTTTCTATGCCCAAAATTCTGTCTGGACTGTTCGGTTTTGATGGAATTTGAACGGAAATTTATGGGCTTATAGTGGCCAAATTACTGGTGGACAAGCCCATTTTGACCTCTTATGGGTCAAATTACTGGTGGAAAATAGGAGCAAATGAAGTCCAACTTTGCCATCGACGGACGAACACATACTTGACTGATTTACATAGAGCTTTGGCTCATTCTTTGAAAACGAGAATGGGTCGAGGTTCTATTTTTTTCGCCCGAAATCTGACGAAACAAATTTGAGTAGGAGGTAACAGGTATGACGGATTTCAATCAGAAGACCCATGACACCGATGTGGGCAGTCATGGCGAACAGTCGAGGCAGATGATGGAGGTGTTTGAGAACCAGAAGTTTGGTTCGATCCGGTTGTTACAGGAGGCAGGCAAGACCTTCTTCTGCGCAAGCGATGTGGCGAAAGCGTTGGGGTATGTGAATCCCTACGCCGCTGTGAAACGCCATTGCAGAGGCCTCCTAATGAAACGCAAGGGGGGTCGTTCAGAAGGTGAATCAGTATGGGGATGCTAGAGAGCAGGTCGTTGAAATCTCCTTTATTACGGAAGGCGATGTTTACCGGCTGATCGTCCACAGCAAACTGCAATCGGCAGAACGATTTGAGCACTGGGTGTTTGATAAAGTTCTCCCGTCCATCCGAAAGTATGGAGTGTATATGAGCGATTCCATTTTGGATCAGGTGATTCAGCACCCGGAGGTCATCTACACCCTGGTGTAGGAGCTTGTAGCCGAGAGGGGGCAGCTTGAGGGTATCCGCAAACAGCTGGATGCGGCGCACCCAAGGCAGACTACTTCGATACCTTTGTGAATTTGGAGGGCTGAATGCGTTGTCCAACAACCTGATTATGGTTGACCGGAAAAAGCTCAAAAACCCCAATGGGCTGATCCTTGGTACCCCCGGTTCCGGTAAATCCTTTTCTGCCAAGCGTGAAATTGCCAATGCGTTTCTGGTGACGGATGATGATGTAATCGTGTGCAATCCGGAAGCCGAGTACACGGCACTGGTGCAGAAATTTGAGGGGCAGGTTATTAAAATCAGCCCTTCCAGTACGCAGTATATCAATCCGATGGACATCAACGCGAATTATTTGGAAGAGGATAATCCGATTGCCCTGAAAGCAGATTTATCCTGTCCCTGTGCGAGCTGATCGTGGGCGGCAAGGAAGGCTTACAGCCGGTAGAAAAGACAGTCATCGACCGCTGTGGTTATCAGATTTACCAGACCTATTTTGAGAACCCGGTGCCGGAGAATATGCCGGTGTTGCAGGACTTGTACGAGGCACTGCTTCGGCAGGATGAAAAGGAAGCACACCATGTGGCAACAGCATATGAGAAATTCCGAAAGATGATTACCGAAGCAGAGAAATATCTCGGTTATCCCTATGTCTGGGGCGGCAGTTCACCGAGCACGAGCTTTGATTGCTCCGGTTTTGTCAGCTGGGTCATCAACCACTGCGGCAATGGCTGGAATGTAGGCAGGCAAACGGCCAACGGTCTGATGGGGAAATGCGACATTATCCCAAAGAGTGAAGCAAAGCCCGGAGACCTGATCTTCTTCCAGAAAACCTACAACACCAGCAGAGCATCCCATGTGGGCATTTATGTTGGCAACGGGATGATGCTCCACTGCGGCTCACCCATTTCTTATGCTTCCATTGAGGCGAGCTACTGGCGGCAAGAACCTTTATGACTACTGCATTTGCCTATACGGGTGAGGATGGGCAGAAGAATACGTTTGTCAGTACTGCTGCTCAGGAAGCAGATGTGGCGGAAAGCGCAAATGCAGGGAAAACAGACTGTGACGGCAACATCGAAATCGACCCGGATATGCAGGTGCTGCCGGATGGCTACGAAGTCGCTACGGATGCGGATGGGAACCTGATCGTTACGGTGGGCGGCAAAGAATACAACATCGGCGGCGAAAAGTCCCAAAAGCAGACTGGTACGGTGGTGCCGGGTATCACCAGCCTGCATTTTCGTTCCGGTCCCGGCATGGATCAGGAGATTATTGGGTATCTGCATTCCGGCGATACAGTGGAGATTGTCGAAAAATGCGGTGACTGGTATAAGGTGAACTTCAACGGCAAAACCGGGTATGCACATGAAAAGTACCTGAATGTCACGGATTTTGCAAAAGACAGCAGCATGTTCAGTGAAGATGCTCTGAAGCTGTTTCTGGATCTGACGCAGAGCGGACTGTCATCCGAGAGTGAAAAGGAATCCAGTACAGCTTTGACCCCGGAAGGCAATATGACGCTGGTGGACGATATAGGTGAGGAAGAAGATAAATCCAGCCAGCAGTTCATCACGCTGGTGACAAAGGCTGGCAATACCTTCTATCTGATCATCGACCGCGATAAAGACGGCAACCAGAATGTGCATTTTCTGAATATGGTGGATGAGGTCGATTTGCTTGCGCTGATGGATGAAGAGGAAGCCGCCAAGTATCAGGAGAAGAAACCGGAAGTCACGGAACCTGCGAAAAGCCGAAGGAGACGGAACCTGCACCGGAAGAGCAGAAAACAGAGAGCGAGCAGAAGAAAGCGTCTCCGCTCCCGATGATTATGCTGCTTCTGTTTGTGATTGGTGCAGCCGGTGTCGGCGGTTATCTCTATGTTAAGATGAAGGGCGTAAAGCCTGCGTCCAAGAAAAATCAGCCGGACCCGGATGCGGATTATCACGATGAGGATGAAGACATACTCCAGCTGCCGGAGGATGATGGTGACGAGGGCGAAGAAGTGGATGTCAACGAGGATTACGAAGCAGAATCGGACGATGAACCTGTCTGATTAACGCAGCGTTGACCGGTGGGGCGGCTGAGAAGCCGTCCCTTTTACATAGCTAAATGTTTTGCGAATGAACTATTTTGAGCTATGAAGCTATGGAATCCGTAGGCGATATCTGATAAATAGAAAGTAAGAACAGCGATACAAATCGGAATTTATCAGAAAATGAGGAATAGTTGAAATGGAGGCGCTATAATAACATGAAGATTGAAGGGAACCAGAAAGAACTGGATGCAATGGTAGAATTTCATAAGGGAAACCGTGTCGAGGGGCTGAGACTGCAAGAAGAATTTGCAGCGGAATTTCGTAAGGAGTATAAAGACAAAGATCACTGTCCTTGCCTGAAAGCCTGTCGTTATCACGGAAACTGTAAGGAATGTGTAGCAATCCACAGAGCGCATCAGGAACATGTTCCTAATTGTATGCGACCATTGATTAATAAAAAATTGAAATTGATGTCAGAATTAACAGAGCATACCTTGGCAAATGAAATAGAAGCTCCACATGAGATTTTAAGAAAATAGGCAAGTCAAATTTGAATTTGTTGTCATATATTGATTAAAGTAGTTTGTATTTTAGAGTCTAAAAAGACAATTAGATGGAGTGAGAAAAAACAGAAGAATGGAATGCAAGTTAACAAAGAAAAAATGCATATTTTGTGGAAAGACGGAAGAGAAATTTGATAAAAATAATTGTTGGACAGAGGAACATATTATTCCACAAGCACTTGGAAATGAAACATTGAAAATATTTAATGTTTGTAAGGAGTGTAATAGTGGATTGGGAACATATGTTGACAATTATTTTGTAAATCATATGATTATCAAATTAATAAGGCAACAGCTTGGATTAAAGGGGCAGAGTGGAAAAATTCCAAATGCGTTTAAAGAAGGAAAAGATAAGGGTGGTCATCTAATTAGAGTTGATGAAAATTATAAACCGACCATTGTTCCGTATATTGAAAAAAGCGACACTCATGTAAAAATAGTGGCTTCTTCTACTGTGGAAGCTAGAATGATGGTAGAAAAAACACTTTCTAGAATGAAGTTACCAAAAAACGAAATTCAGGATGCATTGGATAAAGTCAACAATATAGAATTTGAGTGTTTTCAACCGATGGTTGAATATGATTGTACGGTAGAATTTAACCGCTTTTATTTGGAAGCGATAAAAATTGCATTTGAGTATGCCGTATATAAGCTTGGGGATGATTACCTAAAAGATTCTCGTGCTATAGAAATCCAGCGACTCCTTAAAGGTGCGATAGATGGGAAAATGAAGACTGAATGTAAAAATGTTCAAGGTGTTTGCTTAATGCATGAGGAGCTAGGAAAGATATTAGAAACTGCAAAAGATCTCAATTGTCATATGATTATGATTCATCCTGATGCTGAAAATAGATTAATTGCAGAGGTGATTTTATTTATGGAATCTTCGTTATCATTTGGTGTTTTAATCTCGGAGGATGCGAGCAAGTTTGATATTTCAAATAGTTCATTAACAGAAATTGTAGATGTAAAGATTAATTCCAGTTTGTAGACCTAAAACAGAATACCACTCCTTACATAGCAGTCAAGCGCTTCGGTGTTTGGCTGCTAATTTTTTTGCGAAAGGAGCAGTATCGAATGAAGCTTGTATTAGCGGAAAAGCCCTCGGTTGCCATGAGTCTCTCGAAGGTGATCGGGGCAAATCAGCGAGGGGACGGTTATATGGAGGGCAATGGCTACCTTGTCAATTGGTGTGGGCATCTGGTGGAACTTTCCCAGCCGGAAGCCTATGATGAAAAGTATGCCAAGTGGAGGTATGATGATCTTCCAATTTTGCCGGAACATTGGCAGTATCAGGAGTCCGCCAGCACGAAAAAGCAGTTTGGAATCCTGAAAAAGCTCATGCAGCGGAAAGATGTGGAGAGCCTGATCTGCGCAACTGACGCAGGGCGTGAGGGAGAACTGATCTTCCGCTTGGTGTACCAGCAAGCAGGGTGCAAAAAGCCGGTGGAACGCCTTTGGATCTCCTCGATGGAGGACAGTGCTATCCGGGAAGGCTTTCAGAAGCTCAGACCGGGAACTGAATATGATGCCTTATATGAGGCGGCTTTATGCCGGGAGCGTGCCGACTGGATTGTCGGAATCAACGCCACCCGGCTTTTCTCATGTCTGTATGGGCAGACCTTGAATGTGGGGCGCGTGATGACACCAACGCTTGCAATGGTGGTCATGCGGGATGCAGCTATTCGGGCGTTCAAGTCGGAACCATTCTACTCGGCAGAATTAAAATTCCGGGATTTCCAAGCGGGCGGTGAGCGGATGAAAGAAAAAGCAGAAGCAGAAAAACTGGTGGCAGAGTGCTGTCAGGCGGGAAGTGCCATCATTACTAAGGTGGAGCAGAAAGAAAAATCAGAGAAGCCCCCGGCCTTGTTTGATCTGACCTTCGATTCAGAGAGAAGCAAATCGGCAGCTGGGATTCACTGCCCAGCAGACACTGGATTACACACAGGCTCTGTACGAGAAGAAACTCGTGACATATCCCCGTACTGACAGCCGGTATCTGACGGATGATATGGCACCGCTGGTGCTGGAACTTGTTTCTGTGATCCAGCAGAGCTTTCAGATTCAGCCGGATGAGCCAGCATCGGTGAATGCAGTGCAGGTCATCAATTCCAAGAAAGTCACTGATCACCATGCCATTATCCCTACAAATAGCGGCAGGTTATGATGTTTCCTCTCCTCCCAGTGGAGAACAGGCGATTCTTACCATGCTGGCGGTGCGGCTGATTTGTGCAGTCGGAACACCTTGCCTCTATGCAGAAACCGTAGTAGAAGCGGAGTGCACCGGTCAGAAGTTCTGTACAAAAGGCAAAACAGTCACGGATATGGGCTGGAGACGATATGCAGGAAAGTCGAGAGAAGATGCTGAGAAGAATGCGGAGGCAGGTGAACTGCCGGAACTTTCGGAAGGCATGACACTGGAACTTGCCCGTGTCGATCTGAAAGAAGGCAAGACCAGCCCACCTAAGAGGTTTACCAAAGATCTTCTGCTTTCAGTGATGGAGAGTTCCAGCTCGGATGAATTTCCGGCCGGCGTAGAGCGAAAAGGCATCGGCACACCAGCCACACGCGCTGCCATTATCGAAAAAATTGGTACAGAAAGGCTTTATCGAGCGCAAGGGTGATAAGAAAACGAAATACCTTTGCTCTACGGACAAGGGAAATGCGCTGGTGACGGTGGTGCCGGAACAGATTCAGTCCCCATCTATGACGGCAGACTGGGAGGAAAAACTGCTGAAAATAGAACACGGCGAGTATGACAGTGATGCCTTTATGGACGAAATCAGCAACATGGTCAACGGACTTGTTAAAACCTACGAGGCTGTAAAAGGAGCCGATGTGCTGATGCAGCTGGAACGCAAAGTCATTGGTTCCTGCCCGGCCTGCGGCAGTGATGTCTGCGAAACGGCAAAGGGATGGTTTTGCAGGGATAAGAGCTATAAATTTGCGCTCTGGAAGGATAATAGATTTTTTCAGACACTGGGCAAGCAGATGACAGAGGAACTGGCAAAGCAGCTGGTTAATCAGGGCAAAGCACGGCTTACCCATTGCTATTCCAAAAAGTCTGGATGTTACTATGACACAACCGTTCATGTAGAGACAGGAGAGAACGGCGCAGCAGCATTTAAGCTGGAGTTTGGAGGTAAAAATGAGCATGAAAATGATGAATGCAGCTTATCTGGTGGATAATGTCGCCGCCGTACAGTGAAAAGCGGAGGGAACAGCAGCGACAGGAAGCAAAGGAAAACGGCCTGCCGTTTATGGAGAAAGGAGAAATGAACGATGGCAAGAATTGAAAAATGGGATGAAGTGCATGGAAATCAGGCACCAGATGAGAAGATGATGGCATTTCTCGACAGTGCTACTGACCAGTATGCGATCTTGCAGATTCGTTGCAGCGAGGATACGGTATATGAACGATTTTCGTCTATGCGCGAACTGGAACGGATGGGGCTGGAACCGGATATTGACTATTATGAGGTGGTGTATACGGCTCCGCTTCTTCCCTACAAGGATCAGAATACGATGTTGGAGGAACTGTATGCGAAATTCAATGTTTTCCGCCCTGATGATTTTACTGGGCATAGTCTTTCTGTGTCTGACATCGTGGCTTTACGGCAGAATGGTGTTGTAAGCTGTCACTATGTGGATTCCATCGGATTCAAGGAACTACCCAGTTTTTTGAAACCGGAGAATTACCTGAAAGCTGCAGAAATGGCAATGGAAGACGATTATGGCATGGTTGACGGAGTGAGCAATAACGGAAAGAAGGAAGAACCGGCAGAGAAAGCATCGGTTCTGGATCAGCTGAAGGAAAAGCAGGAGGCGGTGCCGCCTGCGCCAACTCGCAGGTGCTGCGAAGAAAAGGAGTTATAAATGCGTTTTACGGATGACGAATGGATGCTCATGATGCTTTACAGCCCTGGCGCACAGACAGGACTGATCGAAGAGCTTCAAAAGATGCAGAAAAGTCTGACCGGCAGAGACAGAAACCTGCGCAGGTGGATGGCCTCACTGCTTGCGAAACTGGCAGAGATGACAGATGCAGAATATGAGGCACTGGATTTGTATCCGGACGAATAAGCGAGAGGAGGAAAAAGACAGATGATAACAAAAACGGCTTATTATATGTAGATGGCGCAGGAAGCAGCGGCGCAGATCACTGGCAGCAAAGAACAGTGGACAGCGTTTCTGACCACATCCGCCCGGCTTTATAAGTATCCGTTTGCGGAGCAGTTGATGATCTATAAGCAGAGGCCAGAGGCAACGGCCTGTGTAGAGTACGATCTTTGGAATGACCGGATGAACCGCTATGTGAAGCGTGGCTCCAAGGGCATTGCTCTTTTGGACATGCGCGGCGAGCAGCCGAAACTGCGGTATGTATTTGATGTGGCAGATAGTGGAGAACGGAAGAATTCCCGTCCGGTACAGCTCTGCAAAATGAATGCAGAGCATGAGCAGCCGATTATTCGGGCATTGGATGCAGCGTTTGATGTTCCTGCCGGTGCCGGGTCTCTGGAAAATCATATCATGGAAGCGGCAGAACGCCTTGCAAGGGATTACTGGGAGGAAAAACGCAGGCAGATTAGTGACATCGTTGCAGATTCCTATCTGGAAGGATAGCGCAGTGTCTGGCTGACCGTACTGATTATTCTGAGAATGCAGCAAAGACGGAAGATGGAAAATATATCAGCGCGTATGCCTGTGACGCAAAGACCTGTGATGAAGAATTTCTGCTTTCTAAACGGCAGTATGAGCATATCACCGGTAGAACCCAGGCGCATGATGTGATTGCATATCAGATTCGGCAATCTTTTAAGCCTGGGGAAATCACGCCGGAGGAGGCGAACAAGGTTGGGTATGAGACAGTCATGCGATTCACCAAGGGAAAACACGCATTTATCGTGGCTACCCATGTTGATCGTGCGCACATTCATAACCACATTATTTTTAATTCGACTACATTAGACTGCACCAGAAAATTCCACGATTTTCGTCTGTCAGGTCTTGCGTTGGCGAGGCTCAGTGACATCGTCTGCCTGGAACACCGGTTGTCGGTCATTATCCGGAAGCCCTATGGAGAACGGCAGAAGAGAACGGAATACCCGGAGAAAAAATCGCAGCGGGATGAAATCTGCGAGTCCATTGATGCAGCATTGGCAAGAAAACCAAAAGACTTTCGGGAACTGATTGGAATTTTGCAAGAGGCAGGATACGAGTATAAAGATGGAAAACAGCCTGCCCTACGGGGAAAGGTTATGCCAGATTTGCTCGTTTCCGCTCTCTGGGCAAAGGATATTCGATTGAAGAACTCTGCGAGGTGATTGCAGGGAATGCGGTTCATAAAAGCAAATTTGCAGAGAAAACCCGCACAAGTGCACGGTCGGCACAGGTGCATCAGAAGGAGGAGTTGTCGTTCCTTATTGATGTCCGTGCCAAAATGTAGGAGGGCAAAGGCGCGGGATATGCGCGCTGGGCAAAAGTCTTTAATCTGAAACAGATGGCGAAAGCGATGATGTTCATGGAAGAGCATGGAATCAAGAGCTATGCAGAGCTGAAGGAAAAGGCAGATGGAATTTCTGAAAAATGTGATGCGCTGCTGGAATCTGTAAAGGCAGATGAGGCACGGATGTCGGAAGTGTCGGTGCTGCGGAAGCATCTAATCAATTATGCCAAGACAAAAGATGTTTTTGCCGCTTATAAAGCATCCGGTTACAATCGGGAGTTCTATGAAGCCCATCGGGATATGCTGGCCTTGCGCAGCGCAGCAAAAAAGGCGTTTGATGCCTATAAGAAAGAGAACGGTTCTGACAAAAAGCTTCCACGCATCAGCGAGCTGAACGCAGAGTATGCGATGCTCCTGGAACGAAAGAAAAGCTCCTATGCAGAGTACCGCAAGACCAAATCGGAAATGCAAGATTGGCTCGTGGCGCAGAAGATTGTGCAGGAAATCCTGAAAGAGGACGAACAGAAGAAAGAGCAGCTGCATGAGCAGGAAGTGTGGCAAGAAGAAAATAAGGAGAATAGTAGATGATGGAATGTCCGGTGCAGTGTGGGCGTAATGCTCATACTGCACCGGACTTTTTTCTTTGGCAGGAACTGCCGTTAAAGCATCCAGAACGGATGCGCAGCCCGATGCCGTAGGCAGCGTTCTATGGGGATTGGGGAGTTTCCCCAACAAGCAGAAAATCGCTTTCGTGTCACGAAAGCCCTGCTTGCAGAAGAGTGACACTTGCGAGAAGTCGGCATTTTTTATTTACTCTTAAAGCGCGTTGTGCTATAATGTCAATAGAGTTTTTTGATGGCTTGGAAACCACTTAGAAAGATAGAAGGCGAGGAAAAATGGCAGTATCATACAACAGATTATTCAAACTTATGATTGACAGAAAGATGCGAAAAAAAGATTTATAATCGCTGCCATTTGATCGGTTATCAGCTCACTGCAGAAAATGCGAATGAGAAGAACTTAATCACTGGGACCAGATATCTGAATGTTCAGGGAATGCTGCCGTTTGAGAATATGGCAGCGGACTATGTAAAAGAAACTGGAAATCATGTGCTGTATCGGGTGACTCCGGTTTTTGAAGGCAGTAATCTCGTAGCATCCGGCGTACTAATGGAAGCGGAATCCGTAGAAGACAAAGGCGAAGGTATTTTGTACTGCGTTTACGTTTATAATGTTCAGCCGGGAATTAACATCAATTATGCGACGGGGGACGGCTCGGCTTCTGGAACAAACAAGACGGCAGAAACAGAGCAGGCCACACAGGCTGTTACGCAGGCAGCTTCTCAGCAGACCAGCACGGAATCCTATATCCTCAATACCAATACAAAGAAATTTCATCGGCCGTCCTGTTCATCGGTCAAACAGATGAAGGAGAGCGATAAAAAATCCTCATCAGAGAGTAGGGATGCGCTGATTGCTGCAGGTTATGATCCGTGTAAAAAATGCAATCCATAAAAATGTGTCAGATATTTAAAAAATATGGAAGAGGAAGGTTGTAGTTCTATATTGCAATACTTCTTCTTTGCGCATATTGGATATGTTGTTGAGGGCGACTGTTGCACGCAGAAGATAAGTTGCGCCGGTCTGCGATAATGTGCTGTTTGTATAAGGAAAAGGACAAGGAGTTATGATGAATTTTAGTGGCATATTGATTGGTGTGCTTACCTTTTTTCTGATTGGATTGTTCCATCCTATTGTTATATATGCGGAGTATTACTTTGGAAGCCGCTGTTGGCCGGTATTTTTGCTGGTGGGCATTTTGTGTATGATTCTATCCGTAAGAATGCAGGAAATACTTTGGTCGGTTTCCCTGGGTGTTTTGGGCGTCAGTTGCTTTTGGAGCATTAAGGAACTGAAAGAACAGGAAATAAGAGTGGCAAAAGGATGGTTCCCGAAGCGGAAGGTGGATAAGCACTAAAGAAGAAAGCGGGGAGATGAGAAGATGGCGGTATGGAGATTACAGGTGAATACTGGAGGAGCGAACGTTGCGGATTATTGCTTGCAAAACCATGTTGCAGCACTTTGGGGCTGGCAAGGTACTTGCTATGGAGAGTTTACGATGTTAGGCTGATAATTGTGCAGACGGCATCTGCACAATTTGCAAAAAAAAGAGGAGCCGGTCAAGGCTCCTCGAAGATACGTTATTTCAAAAAGTTGCTTTTATGTTCCAGTGCGTGCAGATTATATCCAAGTGTGGCCAGGTGTGCTACCTTCAGCGCAACCAGATTGATGTCAGTGGACATCGCACTGGCGATCTGCTCGGCGGTGTACCCATACTCATAGATGTAGCGAAGGACTTCATCGCTGTCCATCAGGATCTCTGCTGCTACGATATTGGCTTCATATTCCGGCTTGGATTTCATGTCGTAGAGCATGAACTCATGAATCGGGGTGGTTTTCGCCATATTCCGGTGAAGCTGGCCATGCCCTAATTCATGTGCGCACACGATGCGCAGCATATTTTCATTCAGACTGTTATTCAGGAAAATAAAGCGATTTCGTTTAATCACTCGGTACATTCCCTTCAGGGAACCGAGGTTTTCACAAAGCATGACATGGACACCAAGCTGCCTTGCAATTTCAAAAGGGTCTCTGGAACCGCAGCGTTTTACCAGTTTCTCACCGACCCGTGAAAGCTGTTCCGCATTCATCATACCACCTCCAGTTTACAGTATAGCGAAAAGTGTGTACGATAAATATCACTGATCGGATTTTTTACGCCTCGTTTTCGGGGCGTATTTTTTATTGTTCTCTTTGGCAATCCAGTAGGCATCGGTCAGAGCTTTATAGGCTCCCTCGATGGCATCTTCGCTTAATTCGCCGCCAGCGAACATACCGGTCACTTCACTGACCAGTTCTTCAATATCCTTCGCTGCTTTTGTGCCGCCTTTTTCGTGAGCTTCTACGACATAGGTGCCGCTGCTTCCCAGCAGGTACTCAGTAGTAGTATTCAGCGCATCCGCGCATTATTTCGGAGCTGTCTACGATTGCGAAGAAAATCTAAAAAGTATTTTGTCGATCTGTAAGCATCACATGCCTCGTTGGGAAACCAACGGGGGATTTTTCAGCCAAATCAGACGATACGGAGTAAAGAAAGGTTATGATGAAAAGCAGGTACAGTGTAGAAATGCGGTGTACCTGCTTTTATTTGCACAAATGCATTGACACTTATCGATGTATTTGCTATACTACTTACATAGACAAATATCAATGTGAGGTGCTTTTATGAACGCTATAGATGTGGCTTTGATCTGCAAGGCTTTGGGGGATGCGAACCGGCTGGAAATTGTGAAGATGCTGTCGGATGGAGAAAAGTGCGGCTGTAAGCTGCTGGAACGGTTTGAAATTACCCAGCCGACCCTCTCTCACCACATGAAGATTCTGGTGGAGTGCGGACTAGTGAATGCCCGCAAGGATGGCAAGTGGCAGCATTACTCCCTGAACTGCGAAACCCTGACCCAGTTCAAAGAATTTATAGAGGGACTGACCTGCTGCGGCTCTAATAGCGAAGGGGGGTGCTGCTCCTGATGGGCAAGTTTATCACCGATCAAATCCTCGGCATGAAGTGGCTGAATACGCTGATTGGAAATCTACTCGGCACATTGGGATTGGACGCAACAAGCCGAATCGGTGGGAGCATTCAGTTCTTCCTCTATGATGTGATTAAGATTACCGTGCTGCTCTGTGTGCTGATTTATCTGATCTCCTACATTCAGAGTTATTTTCCGCCAGAACGCAGTAAGAAAATTATGGGGCGGTTTCACGGTATCTGGGCAAACTGCATCGCAGCCCTGCTCGGCACGGTAACACCGTTCTGCTCCTGCTCGTCCATTCCACTGTTTATCGGATTTACCAGTGCCGGACTGCCGCTGGGTGTGACCTTCTCGTTCCTGATTTCATCGCCTATGGTGGACTTGGGAAGTCTTGTTCTTCTGATGAGTATTTTCGGGGCAAAGGTTGCGATTCTCTATGTGGTGCTGGGGCTTGTGATTGCTGTGGCTGGCGGTACGCTGATTGAAAAGCTGCACATGGAAAATCAGGTGGAGGAATTTATCCGCAGGGCATCTGCCGTGGACATTGCCTCCCCAACACTGACGCAGAAGGAACGGCTAGTTTATGCCAAGGATCAGGTAGCGGAAACCTTCAAGAAGGTCTTTCCGTACATTCTCATCGGCGTAGGCATCGGGGCTGTCATTCACAACTGGATTCCCGAAAGCTGGGTTGTGGCGGTTCTTGGTAGCCATAACCCTTTCGGCGTAATATTAGCAACCATCATCGGCATTCCTATGTATGCCGATATTTTCGGCACGATTCCCATTGCCGAGGCTTTGCTTGAAAAAGGCGCACAGCTTGGTACGGTGCTTACCTTTATGATGGGCGTCACTACGCTGTCCCTGCCGTCAATGATCATGCTGCGCAAGGCAGTTAAGCCGAAGCTGCTGGGTGTTTTTATCGCTATCTGCGCTTTGGGCATTATCGTTGTAGGCTACTTATTCAACCTGTTTCAGGGGTTCATTTTATAATTGGAGGGTATCAAAATGTCAATTTTCGGATTTGGTAAGAAAAAAGAAGAACAAAAGCAGCCTTGCTGCTGCGGCGGGAGCTGTACGCCGGAAGCAATGCAGGCGGCAGAAGCCGAAAAGAAGGAGTCCGGGATCAAATTCTTGGCGGCGGCTGTGCCAAGTGTAATGCGCTGGAAGCGACAACTGTAGACGCACTGCGGGAGCTTGGGATGGATATGACCATTGACCATGTGCGGGACTTTGAAAAGATCGCCGCCTATGGAGTGATGACAACACCTGCGCTGGTGGTAGATGGTCAGGTGGTGTCCTATGGCAAGGTGCTGAAAAAGGATGAAGTCATCGTTATTTTGAAGAAGGTAAGAGCATGAACGAGCGTGACGCTTCTCCCATTGGATTTTTTCAAAAGTATCTGACCGTATGGGTCGTTCTCTGCATGGCGGTGGGGATCTGCGTCGGCAAATTTCTGCCGCAGATTCCGGAATTTCTGAACCGGTTTGAGTATGCACGGGTGTCGATTCCCATGGCGATTCTCATCTGGGTGATGATCTATCCCATGATGATGAAGGTGGACTTCCGCAGCATCAAATGTGGGCAGAAATCCGAAAGGTCTGTTCGTCACCTGGATCGTCAACTGGCTCATCAAGCCTTTCACCATGTATGGCATGGCAAGTCTGTTCTTCTTTGTGGTGTTTAAGGCGTTTATTACACCGGAGCTTGCGACGGAATACCTCGCCGGAGCGGTGCTGCTGGGCGCTGCGCCATGCACGGCGATGGTCTTTGTGTGGAGCGCTCTGACAAAGGGCGACCCGGCGTACACGGTGGTGCAGGTGGCCACCAACGACCTGATTATCCTCGTAGCATTCGTCCCTATCGTGAAGTTCCTGCTGGGCGTTTCTAATGTGTCCGTGCCGTGGAATACGCTAATTTTGTCGGTGGTGCTGTTCGTGGTCATTCCCCTTTCAGGTGGTATGCTGACCCGGTATTTTGTGACCCAGAAAAAGGGAAAAGAGTATTTTGAGAATACCTTTGTCAAGAAATTTGACGGCATTACGACGGTTGGACTTCTGCTGACGCTGGTACTGATCTTCGCCTTTCAGGGGCAGGTCATTCTGGATAATCCCCTGCATATCGTGCTGATTGCCGTGCCACTGATTTTGCAGACCTTCCTGATTTTCGGCATTGCTTATGGTGCCTGTCGGCTGCTCAAGCTGCCGCACCGCATTGCAGCACCTGCCGGAATGATCGGCGCATCCAACTTCTTTGAATTGGCGGTTGCAGTAGCCGTTGCCCTGTTCGGAACAACCTCTCCTGCCGCACTTGCCACAACGGTTGGCGTGTTGACCGAAGTGCCGGTGATGCTGTTCCTTGTAAAAATCGCAAACAAAACGAAAGGCAGGTTCCCCGCATGACAAAGCCAAAGGTTGCATTTATCTGCGTCCACAACTCCTGCCGCAGCCAGATTGCAGAGGCATTGGGCAGAGCGCTGGCGTCCGACGTGTTTGAAAGCTATTCTGCCGGAACGGAAACAAAACCCCGGATCAATCAGGATGCTGTCCGACTGGTGAATGAGCTTTATGGCATCGACATGGAGCAGACGCAGTATTCTAAGCTGATTTCTGCGATTCCTGAACCGGATTTTACAATCTCGATGGGATGCAATGTAGGATGCCCTTTTATTGGTAGACCATTTGATGATAACTGGGGATTGGAAGACCCGACTGGAAAAGATGATGCTGCGTTTAAGGATGTGATCATGCAGATCCATCAAAATATCATAGCATTGGAAAATCGCCTTCAAACTATATAAATTTGCTTGTCAAGAGGGCTGGCACCGTCCAGCCCTCTCTCTTTCGTTCCGGCCCTGCGGGGCTGAACATCTTGGCTTTCAGCCGTTACATAACCGACTAGCATGACCTTCCAGAAAAAGCGAAGGTAGGGGTGGTCTGTTTTGTGACGGCTTTTTGTTGCCGTTTTGCCCGTTGCACCTTGAAAACCGCATGACCGTCTGCATGGGATACCAGGCGATGACCCTGAGAAGGAGAGCCGGAAAACGCCGCCGGAAGGGGGCAGGAAAGCCATGCAGGGAGAATGGCAGGACGTTGATTTCCCAGTTGCGGAGAAAAACGATGTGCTCAAAATGAGCATATCGTTTTCCGTAACGCCGATGAAAGGATGGAATGCCTAACTGCTGACGGCGTAGAATCTTGGTGGCTAACTTGGTGGATATCTTGATGGGTGTCTCCTCTAAGTTATCATGGGTTGCATCATAGGACTTATCATTGGCTGTGTCTGTCTTATGTTGCTGATGGAACATCCGCGTCGGTTATCCACAGATATTGATATTATTGCCGAGCCAGGGACAGATTTGGATAAGTATTTAGATCGTGCATCGGAGATTTTTCCTTTTAAGGATGTTGAGGAACAGAAGCGGATTGGAAAGAACAATATCGAAAAAAGGCATTTTAAGTTCACCTATGATTCACCGATCAATAACAGGCCATTCTACATTCTTTTGGATGTTTTGTTTGAACACAATCATTATTCGGAGTTGGTTCAAAAAGAAATTCAGAATGATCTTCTCTTGACAGAACCGGAATACCTTACTGTTTCCCTACCGTCAGCAAACTGTATGAAGCTGTAAGGATTCAGCTTGGATATTACATTCCGGAACAAGCAGAGATAATGTGGAACGTCATGCAGATGGAAGTGTGACAAGAAAGCCAAAATGGTATACTGGGAAAAAAGATTAAGAAAAGAATAAAGAGCTGGTTTTAATTGTAAAATTTATGGGGAACTAACATCAGCTTATTGACATGAATTTAAAAATAAGTATAATAATAGTTGAGTAATTGTTCAACTATTATTATTTGGAGGTGAATATATGCCAAAAACGTCTTATATTTGTAATTGCGATGTAATTCATGAGGATATTGTGAATGATGTGAAATCCAAGATGCAGCCAAAAGATGATTATATCCAGTTGGCTTCTTTGTTTAAGCTATTTGGAGATGGAACTAGAGTACAAATCTTACACGCTCTAGAACAGAGTGAGATGTGTGTATGTGATCTTGCAGTGCTACTGGGGGTAACAAAATCTGCAATTTCGCATCAGTTAAAGGCATTACGCCTTGCGAATCTGGTAAAATTCCGTAAAGAAGCACAGATAGTTTACTACTCGCTGGCAGATGATCATGTGAAAGAGATTATTGACAAGGGATTTGAGCATCTTTGGCAGAAATAATATTTTTTAACATTATAGTTGAGTAATTGAACAATTAAACAAATTATAAGGAGATTATCATGAAACGCATATTTCTATTAAAAGGGTTGGACTGTCCAAATTGTTCCGCAAAAATTGAAAAAGAAGTCGGAGAGTTGGATGGAGTGCAATCCTCAGTGGTAAATCTCATGAAGCAGACGCTTACAATCAATGTTACTCAGACAGCCGCAGATACGATAGCCAGTCAGATTGAAACGATTGTTCATAGTCATGAGCCAGATGTGGAAGTTCAGGAAGAAACCGTTATGAATGTTACACAGAGTTATTCGTTAAAAGGGTTGGACTGTCCGAATTGTTCCGCAAAAATTGAAAAAGAAGTCGGAGAGTTGGATGGAGTGCAATCCTCAGTGGTAAATCTGATGAAGCAGACGCTTACAATCATTGTTGCTCAGACAGCCGCAGATACGATAGCCAGTCAGATTGAAACGATTGTTCATAGCCATGAGCCAGATGTGGAAGTTTCTGAAATTGTACAGGAATCTTATATACCGGAAAAAAAGCAGGAGGCCAATGAATCCTATAACAATGAGGATAAGAAGTTGACAGTTCGTTTAGCGACTGGTGCAGCAATCTATGCCATTGGTATGGCATTGACTGTTTTTGCGAAAGTGCCACTGCCTATCGAGTTAGCTTTTCTCATTGTTTCTTATGTTATTCTTGGTGGAGATGTTGTATGGCAGGCTGTGAGGAACATTTCAAAGGGGCGTGTATTTGATGAACATTTTTTGATGAGTGTTTCTACGATTGGGGCTTTTGTCATTGGTGAATATCCAGAAGCAGTTGCTGTTATGCTATTCTATCAGGTAGGTGAATTTTTTCAGTCATTGGCTGTTAAGCGTTCAAGAAAATCTATATCAGACTTAATGGATATACGTCCAGATTCTGCTACAGTAAGAAGAAATGGGGAATTGATTACCATATCTCCAGAAAATGTCTCCATTGGTGAGATTATTATTGTAAAGCCTGGTGAAAAAATTCCATTAGACGGTGTGGTATTGGATGGAGATTCTATGCTGGATACAAGCGCCTTAACAGGAGAATCAGTTCCGAGAAGTGTTCATAAAGGAGACGAAGCACTTTCCGGTTGTATGAATCAGACGGGTGTCTTAATGATTAAGACAACAAAAGCATTTGGTGAATCTACGGCTTCAAAGATTATTGATCTTGTGGAAAATGCGTCAAGCCGAAAAGCGCCAACAGAAAATTTTATTACTACATTTGCACGTTATTATACACCTGTGGTTGTAATCTTAGCAGCTTTTCTGGCGATTCTGCCACCGATCATTCTTGGCGGAGGCTGGACAGAGTGGATTCGCAGAGGATTTGTTTTCCTTGTGGTATCTTGTCCATGTGCATTGGTTATTTCAATCCCGCTGACTTTCTTCGGCGGCATTGGTGCAGCATCTAAACGAGGTGTTCTTGTAAAAGGAAGCAATTATTTAGAGGCACTTAATAATGTCAGCGTTATTGTGTTCGATAAAACCGGAACACTTACAAAAGGTGTTTTCAATGTGACGGATATTTTGCCTGCAAATGGATTTTCAAAAGAACAGGTTCTGGAGTATGCGGCAGAGGCAGAGAGTTTTTCTAACCATCCTATTGCAAAATCCATTCTTGCTGCTTATGGAAAAGAAATTGATCAGTCAGTGATTTCTGATTATAAGGAAATTTCAGGATATGGAATCAGTGTAATGGCAGGGGAAAAGAAAGTTTTTGCTGGCAATACGAAACTTATGGATACAGAATGTATAGAGTACACAACCTGTGAAAACGCAGGTACAAAAGTTTATTTGGCTGTAGATGGTCAATATGCAGGATGTATTTTGATAACAGATGAAGTGAAGCCGGACAGTAAAAAAGCAATTTCTGACCTGAAACATATCGGCGTGGAAAAAACAGTCATGCTTACCGGTGATGATGAAAAAATTGGGAAGTCCGTTGCAGAAGAATTGCAGTTGGATGAATATTATGCACAGCTGCTTCCTGACCAAAAAGTGGAAAAGGTTGAGCTTTTAGATAGTAAAAAGAGACCGGGAAGCAAATTGGCTTTTGTTGGTGATGGTATCAATGACGCTCCTGTCCTTGCCCGTGCAGATGTTGGTATTGCAATGGGTGGGCTTGGTTCGGATGCGGCCATTGAAGCAGCAGATGTAGTTCTGATGACAGATGAACCGTCTAAGCTGGTGGACGCGATTGAAGTAGCAAAAGCGACAAAACAGATTGTCATGCAGAATATAGTGATTGCTCTTGGGATTAAGAGTGTGTTCCTGATTCTTGGTGCTCTTGGTATTGCGGGAATGTGGGAAGCTGTATTTGGTGATGTAGGCGTTACCATAATTGCTGTTTTAAACGCAATGAGAATTTTGAAAAAATAGGAAATGAGGTGGGAATGTGAAACGAAAACTGATTCTGTTAGTTGTTACGATTGTTTTTCTTGTAGGGTTTGGTGCCATTTTACATTCACCGCCTTCTATGATTGATGTAGTCACAGGAGCAACACCGAAGTCAAAAAAGGCGGCTCAAGCCTCCGCACAGTTGGAAGGCTCTTATGTTCTCGGTATTAATATGATGTCAGATGGTCTCGACAACGAGAACACCCGGAATAAATTAAAAGAATTGGCACTGGACGATTCGGAAACAAATGAAACAGATCTCATGAAAACGGACATTAGTTTTTGGTTATATGTATCTGAGACGGATTATCCGCTTGTCAGTTATGCTAAGAAACTCTGTGACAGGTTGAAACAGGCCGGTTTCTCCGTAGATCTGAAAGAGTACAGTAACACAATGATGCTATCAAGAGTGGTAAGTGGAAAGTATGATGTATTCCTGGCATCGGATGATTTTATTGACATTACAACGCTAACACAGATGGACTATATGATCATGGACAGCGAAGAAATGAGGTGAGCGGGAATTTATGAGAAAATGGAATACGATTTTGTCTGTTTTAATGCTTCTCATTTTTATGATTCATGGAATCATGGGCAGCTTTATGCTGAACGGAGTTGGAAGTAGCGCAGGGAAACTTCTTGCATGGATTGGTGTTGGTATTCTTGTTGTGCATACGGTGATTGGTGTCATCCTGACAGTTCAGAGTTTACAGACAGCGAAGCAATCCGGAAAAATGTATCTGAAACAGAACGCCATATTCTGGGCGAGACGAGCCAGTGGGCTGGCAATACTGATCCTGCTGTTCTTCCATATTGGCTTGTTTGGAAAGGTGCAGAATGGGACATATATTTTGTTCCCTTTTACAACGGTAAAGATGGTAACTCAGCTTTTGTTCGTGGCGGCAATCTTTGTTCATATTTTTATCAATATCCGCCCATTGCTCGTATCGCTGGGAATCATCAGTTATAAAGAACGAAGGGGTGATATTTATTTGATTCTTTCGGTGCTCCTTCTGTTTATAGCGGGCGCAGTTATTTTATATTATATTGGGTGGCAATATCTATGAGTAAGACAATTATTATTATAGGTGCTGGACTGGCAGGACTTTCAGCGGCTTTGCAGGCAGCGGAAAATGGATGCAATGTAAAACTGGTTTCCTCCTTTCCATCAGAGCGGGCGCAGTCTGTTATGGCGGAGGGCGGTATCAACGCAGCTTTGAATACAAAAGATGAAACGACAGTCCCGAAGAACATTTCACAGATACAATAAAGGCGGCTTGCGGTCTGGCAGACCCAAATGCAGTTTGGGGAATGACACAGGCAGCACCGGAGCTGGTGCACTGGCTGTTAAAACTTGGAGTTCAATTTAACATGAGCGGCTATGATAATGTGGATCTGCGGAATTTTGGCGGGCAGAAAAAGAAAAGGACTGCTTTTGCGCAGAGCGATACCGGGAAGCAGATCATGACAGCTATGATAGACGCTGTTCGCAGGAAAGAAGCATCTGGTATGGTAGAACGGTTCAGACATCATTCTTTCCTAACACTTCGTCTGTGTGACAATATTTGTTGTGGCTGCGTAATCAGGGATGAATACAGTCAGGAGACTGTGGAATTACCGGGGGATGCGGTTATTGTTGCCGCCGGTGGTATGCACGGATTGTTTGGAAATACAACGGGTTCGCTGAGCAATACAGGAGAAGTCACCGCAGAATTGTTCCGGCTTGGTGTTTCTCTGGCAAATGGCGAGATGATCCAGTATCATCCGACAACTGTGAAATGTGGTGGAAAACGCATGCTCATCAGCGAGGCGGCCAGAGGGGAAGGTGGCAGGTTGTTTGCCATGAAAGATGGAAAACAATGGTATTTCATGGAGGAAAAATACCCGGAGCTTGGAAATCTGATGCCACGAGATATTACCGCCAGAGAGATATGGAAGGTCAGCCATGAATCAGAGGTATTTCTTGACATGACGGAAATATCGGACGAGATTATTTCAAATAAGCTATCTGGTCTGGCAGACGATTGTATGACCTATCTGCATAAAGACATACGAAAGGAACCGGTGTCTGTTTTACCGGGAATTCACTATTTTATGGGAGGCATTCTGGTGGATGAGCAGCACAGAACGCCGATTCAGAATCTTTACGCTGCCGGAGAATGCTGTGCCCAATATCATGGTGCCAACCGTCTTGGTGGAAATTCTCTGTTAGGAGCGTTATACGGAGGACGTGTTGCGGCAAAATCAGCATGCGAACAGGCAGATGTAGTAGATCTATCTTGTGCGACACAGATAGATTTTCCACCAGCGTCCCAAATTTCAGAAATAAAGCAATTAAACAAAGTGATGCAGGAGACTATGGGCGTTGTCAGAAATGAGAATACGTTGTTAAATGGGATTCAAACGGTACAAGCGCTGACAGGAAATCTTCCATTGCTTGGCATGGCAGTTCTAAAGAGTGCTCTTGCAAGAAAAGAAAGCCGTGGTGCACACTGGCGGGAGGATTATCCGAAGAGCAATGACGATGATTACCTTAAAACAACGGTAGCCAGATTTGATGGAAAGCAGATACAGATTTCCTTTGTACCTGTTCCAGAAAGGCGGTGATTCACTTGGTATATAAAATAAGAATCAGGCGGCAGGAGAGTCAGAAAGCAGACAGTTATTGGCAGGAATTTGAGTTTGACGGAAGCAGAAACAGCTCTGTTGCCACTGTTCTAAAGGAATTGAACAGTAGAACCCCTTTGAAAGATAACTCAGGGAATATAGTTACTCCCATCAGCTGGGAATGTAGCTGTATGGTGCGAAAATGTGGGGCTTGCGCCATGCTGATTAACGAACGTCCGAGGCTGGCATGCTCTACATTTCTACATACGTTAAAAGGTTCTACAATTACCTTGGAACCTTTAAGCAAATTTCCGCTTGTAAGAGATTTGATCGTTGACCGGTCAAATCTGTTTGAAAATTTGAAAAAACTGAACCTTTGGCTTGAAAGTGAAGCTTATATGAGTTCGTGGACACATGAACCGAGATACCAGTCGGCACGCTGTCTGATGTGTGGCTGCTGCCTTGAAGTGTGTCCTAACTTCTCTGCAAATGGGACTTTTGCAGGCGCTGTTGCTGCAGTCAACGCATTTCGGATTCTGAATGAAGAACAGGAAAGCACTCATTTGAATGAGATTTCTGCTGAATATAAGAAGAAATATTTTGAGGGATGTGGGAAGTCGTTATCTTGTCATGATATTTGTCCGATTGGTCTGCCTGTGGAAGAACTGCTTGTAAGGTCGAATGCAGCGGCTGTTTGGGGCAAATAAAATGGATGATAAAAGCTATAATGAATGTATGAAGGGGCTGTTGCACAAGGAAAAAAGTCCAAGTGCAGCAGCCCCTTTACGGTTAAATGCCTCCAAAAGCACAAAAACGCTCGCCATAGACCCCCTAATTTCCCAAAAGCAGATAACTCAAACAGGCCCTTCTGAATAACGATTGTTTTCCAGAGGAGCCTGTTTTCCAATTTTTCAAAAATCAGAAATTCAGGTATGCTTTCCTATACGAATGTGAATGTGCTTCCATTTACCGAAGATATTCCATTGGAGGTAATTGCATTTCTCGATCCGACCATTGAGAAATTGTGCTTTGAGCAGACAGAGGGAAAAACATTTATCCACTTGAAGTTTAAGGATGAAGAAGAGATTATCCTGAATAATGCGGCAGACCTTGAGCAGTATCTGTCCTCTGGTACGATTAAGGGCATTATTACATTCTCGATGGTAAAGGAAGTTCTTCATTCAGGTGGTTATCTTCTGGTAGATGAAATAGAGAATCATTTCAACAAGGAAATTGTAACGACCTTAGTGCGCTTCTTTATGGACAGCCGACTGAACAAAAATGGCGGAACGCTTATTTTCACTACGCATTATCCGGAACTGCTGGATGAATATGACCGAAATGACGGAATTTGTATTGTAAGAAACTATAATGGCATTACAGCAGAAAATTTGAGCTATATATTGAAACGTAATGATATTAAAAAGAGTGATGCCTACCAGAGCGGTTTCCTTGAGGGAACAACGCCAGCATATGAAGCGTATATGCGCTTGAAGAAAAGCCTGGCTGCTTCGATCAATTAAGGAGGCGGCAGAATGAAATTAGCAAAATACAAGGCGTGTATATGTGAAGGCTCTGCCGAAGAAGCTATTATCGACATACTGGTTGATAATGATCTTCTGATTTTCAACAGAGAAGAAATGTTGGAAGAACGTGTTATCCGTTGCAGAAGTGCTAAACGATTCGAGGAGCGATACTTACGGAAAGGATTCGATGAGCAGATTTCTGTGATACAGATTTTGGATTCTCGCAGAGAGGAATTTCGATTGAGTAAAGCATATGAGCAGAAAATTGACGTGGTAAATGTCATTACTGCTCCAGAAATTGAAATGCTGATTATTCATGCGGAAGGAGCATATGATCAGTTTAAGCGTTCTGGAAAAAACCAAGCGAATTTTGTAAAACAAATCTTCGGATGCATGATGTGAAGTCGTATGATTTTGTGAAGCAGTATTTCAGTAACCCACAGCTCTTGGTGAAAGCCATAAAAGGGTATCGCAGAACAGCAAATATCCCCAAAGAAGAATACAGCTTGTCTGATTTGCTGAGATGAGCTTTGCTTTTTTGATACATTAGCCGTGACTCAAATGGTCACCAGGAGATAAACGGGTACCAGTTTACAGAAAACAGAATAGAATCATCTTTGATGCCTCGTTGGGAAACCAACGGGGTATTTATTTGCCCCAATCCGGCTGTATAGAACACTGAAAAGTCAAAACGAACCGTAGGTAGTCCTGCAAGGACAACCAAAGTGCGCCTACGAGGCCAACGCGAAACCGGAGGGGTGATAAGAAAAAGTACAGAGAAACCATATTTTCAGAAAGCACTGCCGGGTGCTGTTTCAGCGTGATACCTGGCAGGCTTTATCCATATCAGTGTATGGAGATTGGAGACAACAGCAAATGAAAGAAAACTGGGTTTATCGGCGAGGTGATTTATATCTTGCCAATCTCGGTGTTCCGGTCGGATCAAAGCAGGGCGGTGTTCGTCCTGTTGTGGTTCTTCAGAATGATGTTGGCAATTATTATGCGCCGACGATCACGATTGCTCCGCTGACATCGAAAATTGAGAAGAAGCGAAAGCAGCCAACGCATTTCTTTCTCAGTAAAGCAAAGGGACTGGCAAAACCGTCTATGGTATTGGCAGAACAGCTCGACACCTGTGACAAGGTATGCGTGATTCGCTATCTTGGGCGGGTAAGTAAGGGGCAGATGCGTGGGATTGATGAAGCTGTAAGGATTCAGCTTGGTTATTACATTCCGGAACAGGCAGAGAAAAAAAGACAGGGCAAATGCCGAAAGGATGGCGAAGAAGGCGATGGATAAACTGATTACAAGGAAGGAAGCGGCCAGTATACTGGGAATCAGCGTAAAAACACTGGATGCTGCCAGAACAGACGGTTTGATCTCCTATGTTCAGTATGTGGAAAACGGCTGCGTTTATTTCACGGAAGTGGGGATTCAGGAGTACATTGCAAAATGTACACACCGTGCAAAACCGATGGAACGTGCTGTGACATATCGCAAACCTCGAAGCTTTCGGCGGTGAAAATCGACATCGTTGAGTATGGACGATGAATCCGCAATAATGAAAGCAACAACAGAATTGGAGGTAATGATATGGCGGCAAGAAGAATGATGCTTCCCGATTATGGTACGGTGAGTATGAAAGGAACGCAGTATTATCGAACTCGTGTAACAGATCAGCAGGGGCGGCGGGTTTCCTTATATGCAAGAACGAGAGAGGAACTGTACCAGAAGGAACAGGAAGCGATCCAGCAGATTGAGAACAAGACATATCGCCGCAGTACACCTACAGTGGAGGAGTATTGCGAGAAATGGCTGCTGATGCAGTCGGCACAGATCAGGATGACAACGCTGATTGACTATACATCGAAAGTGAAGAACTACATCATTAAGCCATTGGGCGATATGCATATGGGAGATGTAACAGCAGATGACATTCGCCTGGCACTGCTGGCGGCATCAAAAAAGTCGGCATCCGTGTACAAATCGGTGAACGTTATATATAAGTGTATTTTTACGGCAGCAATGGAGAGCAAGATCATTGATGAGAATCCGACCATCTATCTGAAGAAGAATGTGGGAGGAATTCCCCAGAAGGAACGCCTCCCGCTTACGGATGAGCAGGTGGGTGGATAAGCTGCTGGATGCCATTTACGGCTTGCCGCCGTATGTGTTTGTAATGCTGGGGCTGTACGCAGGATTGCGGAGAGAAGAAATCCTCGGACTTCAATGGGATTCGGTGTATCTTGATTGCGAGGCTCCGTACCTTACCGTTCGGAGAGCCTGGCATACGGAGCATAATCGTCCGGTGATTCTGACAGAGCTGAAAACAAAGGCAGCGCATCGGAATGTCTGAAAGAGGCGAAGAAGACATCGACATCGGATTATGTGGTTGCAAACCGGGATGGAGACCCGTTGTCCTATACGCAATTCAAGAGATTATGGCAGTATATCGTAACCTGTACCACCAAGGAACGCTGCTATTATCGCTATGAAGATGGCAAGAGGGTAAAGCATACGGTGAAGCCGGTTCTGGGCAAAAGGCGGCACACAATGGAAATGTGGTTTACAGTCTGGACTTTGAGGTGACTCCGCATCAGCTGCGGCACACCTATATTACGAATCTGATTCATGCTTCGGTTGATCCGAAGACAGTTCAGTATCTTGCCGGTCATGAAAGCAGCAAGATCACCATGGATATTTACGCCAAGGTGAAATACAATCGCCCAGAGCAGCTCGTAGGAGTGCTGGAAGATGCTTTTGCATCGTGGGATTAAGAGTAAATCAGAAAAAACTTGGGGCAGGGATGGTCAAAAATCCCTGCCCTTTTTACATACATTCGACATCCTTGAAGGAAGTGGTGTACGCCATGATAATAAAAGTGACAACACGCAATGTATAAAGATAGACGAGGAGGAGAACACATGGCTAAAGGAAAAAGCGTCCTGCTGAACTTCCGGAATACAGAACAGTGATGATGAAAGGGGTACAGTATTATCGTACCCGAATTACAGATGCAGACGGAAAGAGAGTGGCAATCTATGGGCTGACACGCGAAGAATTGTATGACCGGGTGGAAGATGCCCGGAAGAAAATTGCAGAAGTGGTTTTCCACAGAGAGAATCCGACCGTGGAAGAGTACTGCGGAAAATGGCTGCTGATGCGGTCTGGAACGGTAAGAACCAATACGTTGGAGGGATACGAGCGGATGGTGAATCGGTACATCGTGGGTCCAATTGGACAGATGTATGTGGATGAGGTGACCACAGATGACCTGCGGCTGCTGATGGTTCCGCTATCAAAAGGTTCTTCCGGAATGTATGGTCAGCTCAATATGCTGATTAAGAACATTTTTAATTCGGCAGAAGAGAGCAGGGTGATCAAAGAGAATCCATCCAAAACGATTTGCGCAAGAGGAGGAAAGCCTGCGAAACGGCGCGAAGCTTTGACGGATGAACAGACTGCCATTTTGCTGGATAGTATTCGTGAGCTACCACCGTATGTTTTCGTAATGATCGGCTTGTACGCGGGATTGCGTAGAGAAGAGATTCTTGGATTGAAATGGGACTGCGTATTCCTGGATGAAAAAACGCCGTACATTTCTGTAAGGCGTGCATGGCATGTGGAAGGCGGTGAGCCGGTGGTCAACACACTTTTGAAGACTCCGGCAGCGAAGCAAGATGTTCCGATTCCCAAATGCCTGGTAGCCTGTCTCAAGGAAGCAAGGGAAAAATCAGAATCGGAATATGTGATCTCCAATTCAAAGGGAACTGTTTTGACGGAAACACAGTTTGTGAGGGTCTGGAAGTACATAACAGTCCGTTCCACCGCAGAACGCTGTTATTACACCTATGTAAATGGGCAGTCCATCAAGCATAGAATAAAGCCCTTGGTGAGCATCAGCCGAACAATCCCAAGCTGGTGTATACGATGGACTTCAAGGTGACTCCGCACATGCTGCGGCACACCTACATCACCAATCTGATTTACAAAGGTGTTGATCCAAAGACGGTGCAGTATTTGGCAGGCCATGAGAACAGCAAACGACTATGGACATCTATGCGAAAGTCAAGTATAATAAACCTGAGGAATTAAGCAGCGTTGTGAATGCTGCATTCGGGCTGCGTTAAACTGCACCAAAAATTCCTCGATTTCGTGGGTTTACTGAGAGAGGGAAGCCCGAAAACCCGCATGAATACTCAATGTCATTAACTTAACGTTTGGAGCATACTCTTGCAAATAAGGGTATGCTCTTTTTCTTTCACTGTTACTATTATTAGCTTAAAAAGAGCATAGTTCACCAGTTTGAATCGAAATACTTATTCAGTTTAGAAACTTCGCTTATGTGTATTCGAGAAATTTGCTGCAAGCTGTCCTTTAGTTCTGTGATAATGTCTATCATGCCTTATTGGCACTACATTTTTGCTTATTTCATCATACAATGCCTGTAGTAGCGCTACTTTTTTATTTCCATCTTTTTCTATAAGAATGTATATTAGGTCATTTTTCAGAAGTCCGATACTTAGGTTTCGGTTTAACTGCATTGTATGTTTATAATCATTCTTTAGGTGCTCCCGACTACTTTCTTCTATATCACAGATTATATCTTCTGCAAGATTGCTAACATAAATAGTGCTGTTAATGTCCTGCTCAATAAGCACTGATTTTATCCCTGTGAAATTTTCGATTTTTAATCTGTCTTTCAAAACTTCATAGGCCGTCTCTATACCCCAGCGCATATGATACAGTTCTGCAAAGCATTCCTCTGGAAATTTATCTCGTGGAAGATTAGTAGCGAAAATTTCTGACTTTCCATCATCTAAACACACCTTTACAAATCTCATTGAAAAGGAATCTCTGCTCATCATGATAGTTTCTTCTTTTTTGCCAATATAATTTCTCCTTCTAGCCTTTGTTAATGTTATGTTGACATCCTCATCATTTGATTTTAATTCTTTCTGTTCAACCTTATAGTCACTTGTTTTTAGTCTTGCTACAAAGTACACTCCATCATCTATAAAATTCAAAAATGCCGGTGTCGAAGGATAACCTCTATCCATAACAACAAGATAGGGATATCTGTTTCCAATTGTATCCTTTATTCCTTTTAACTGTTCCCGGGCTACTCGCATCTCATCAAACTTTACGGTATTAATACTGCTTTCCAGAATAAAGCGATTAAGAACGTCGTAAATACATCCCAGCCCAATCTGAGCACTTGGTTTTCCTCCTCTCACTGAGGCACTTCCGTATTTCTCGATGGTTTCATCAGTTGTAGGAATATTTATATCAGATCCATCTGCAGCTAAAATAAGGAATCCTTTATAGGTATATGGTTCTACCTCTTCATCCCGGTAAAAATTTTTATTATGTTCCTGATAAAGAAACTTAAATGCGTCCGGATTTAATTTCATCCTTTGCTTTAGATAACCCGGTTTAGATATTTCTGTTCCCGGATGTGTTGTTTTCATATAATTTCGCAGCTCCATTTTGAGAGTAAGACCTTTGCGATTAATCATAGAATACACTAAATCTTCTAGTGGCATCTTTCTACGTCTGACAAGAGTGTTTGTTTTGCCACCACGACATACCTCAAGAAATACATCTGAAAGAATATTATTCTGATCTTTTAATAGTCTATTCTGTGATTTTCTCACTACAGCCCTCCTATTATTTAATCCTCATCATAAACAAGACGAGGTTTCTTCTTAGCATAGGCTGCCTTCAAATATGGAATCTGCTCCTCAGTAACTGCACCCAGATTCGCTTTCACTGTCTGCACAACCTTGCCATCAATACGTTTGTTTTCAACAAGGCTGGCATAATAATACTTTTCACCTCTATATTCTTTTGTAAGTATTTTTTATAAACATGCTACACCTCGTAATTTTTCTCGCTACAAGTATAGCATAATTATCTTTCTTTAACAATCTTTTTGTAATATTTTTCTCACTACTCTTAAGTTAATGACATTGCATGAATACTGGACTTTTTGGATCAAGGTCAGGTGAGTACGGTCTCAAAGCCGCTCGTCGTGCTCCACAGTTCTCAAAGAGATAATCGAAAATTTCAAAATGCTAAAAAAGCTCGGAAATGCACTATTTTCCGGGCTTTTTCTATGCCTGAAATTCTGTCTGGACTGTTCGGTTTTGATGGAATTTGAACGATGACGTATAATAAATTTCGCAAATTCAATTTCATATAAAAAAATAGACATAGTCTATTGCCGTCGGTAAAATTAAGTTACCACACAAAACCCACCGAGGAGGCAATAGCTATGTCTGATAACATTATACAGCTCAATGAGGATCTGATAAAGAACAATCTCAAAGATCTGGTACGCAGCAGCATCGAGGAAACCCTTAATGCTTTGCTGGATCACGAAGCTGATGAGCTTGTGAATGCTGATAAATACGAGCGTTCCGGCGACCGAAAGGGCTACCGTTCTGGCCATTATGAGAGAAATTTTACAACCACTTCAGGTGACGTGACTCTCAAAGTTCCAAAACTAAAGGGCATTCAGTTTGAAACTGCCATCATCGAGCGCTACAAGCGTCGTGAGTGTTCTGTAGAAGAAGCCCTAATCGAGATGTACCTGGCCGGTGTTTCTGTTCGTCGTGTTGAGGACATCACTGAGGCTCTCTGGGGAAGCAAAGTGTCCCCTGGAACTATCAGTAACCTCAACAAGAAAGCGTATGAGCACATCGAGGAATGGCGTTCCCGTCCTCTTGCGGAGGAGTACCCTTATGTCTATGTTGATGGTGTTTACCTTAAACGTAGCTGGGGCGGCGAAATCCAGAATGTCTCCGTCCTCATGGCCATTGGCGTGAACAAGGAAGGTTATCGCGAAATCCTTGGCGCCGCTGAAGGCATGAAGGAAGATCATGAAAGCTGGAAAAACTTCTTTGTATGGTTGAAAGAGCGTGGGCTTAAAGGCGTTCGTCTCATCATTGGAGACAAGTGCCTTGGTATGCTCGAAAGCATTCCTGAAATCTTTCCAGAAGCCTGCTATCAGCGCTGTACAGTACATTTCTACCGGAATGTATTTACCGTCACACCAAGAACAAAAATGCGAACCGTCGCAATGATGCTGAAGGCCATCCATGCCCAGGAAAGCAAGAAGGCTGCTCGGGAAAAAGCTGCTTCTGTAGCACAGCAGCTTCGTGAAATGAAGCTGTCTGCCGCTGCCCAGAAAGTGGAGGAAAGCATCGAAGAGACGCTCACATATATGGACTATCCAACTGAACATTGGAACCGAATCCGGACCAACAACACCACTGAACGCGTCAACAGGGAGATCAAACGCCGAACAAAAGCGATTGGAGCATTCCCTGATGGCCAAAGTGCTTTGATGCTAGTCTGTGCACGACTGCGCCATGTAGCAGCGTCGGACTGGGGGTCCAAGCGCTATCTCAACATGAATCACCTGTTTGATTTGGAACTCCAGCGCAAGGTTGACAATCAGTCTACAGCCAGCTAATTATGACACCGACGGCTGAAAATGGATTTGCGAAAAAATCTTGACACTATCGAAGTTAGGATTGTTTATAATTTTGTGGGGGAAATAGAAGTAAAACACAACTAATATGAAGCCCACTTCTCATTTTGAGAAGTGAGCTTCATTAATTATCAAATACAATTACATATTTATATTGCTATTAAGAGAATAGACAGTATAAATATCTTGAACATTGTTTTTTCGTGGAATCAATTTCCCCTCTTGGATCAAACGATGGTAATCATCCAAGGCATCGTTTAATTTTCTAAAATTTTCATCCATTTCAATTATATAGTCTGGCAACTGCTGAATTCTTTCGACTATATTCATATAAACAACCTCGTTTGAAAAAATACACTATAATTGTGGCTTCTAATATACTCGGACAACGCATCATAATATTCGCTAATTATATCATTCAATTCAGAATCTTGTTCATAATCAATGATTTTCAGATGCAAATCTTCTGTCAAAACTTGAATTCCAATAGGACGTCCATGAGATTTCCACACATTATTATCACTTAATTTATTGGCAATTTCAAGCGCCCGTGCTTCCTTTTCCTCTAAAGTTACAGGACTTCCGCCTGCTGAGTGAGTAGTCCAATCCTTAAATTTATATTTTGTTAACCACTTTTTTAACATATCGACAGCCAGCTCTTTGGCCTGTTCGTATGAACGTAGTTCTGCAAGATCAAAGTCTTTAAGAATTAAGAATTCCGCCTGAGACAATTCATTGATCCGTGCTTTTTCTAAAAGTCCATTGATTTTATCAAGATATCCAAGTGCTGCGACTAACTTTCCATCTTTGCTTTGCACTTGTGGATCAATTGGCCCAAGAGAAGAATAATAATTCATATAAATATTATCTCCGCTCATGCACCATATTGTACCAGCGCTGTATGCATAATCTGGAACAATAAAATTAACTTCACTATAAAAATGACGTAAAATATCAACCATTCTTTGAACGGGAGGAAGACTTCCACCTGGTGTGGTAAGAAAAACATAGATTGCCTGATGTTTGTTGGGGTCTTTAGCTAAAGCTTCTATAATATCTTTCACATTCTTTTCGACACCATTTACAATCTCACCATAATAAGTAAAGACATCGGCACCGAGTTTGGTTTCCAATTTTGTAAGCAGTTCAGTAACCGCTACTTGGCTCAATCTTTCCAACTTATTAATCAACTCTTTCACGCTCCTTGTGTCTTTTTTATATTATATCATTCATGCGAAAAAACATAAGGCTTAGTACATTTTATTGTACGCTCTTTAATCAAAATTATACCTCTATGATTAAAACTTTAAATTCATCACTTGACATTGTGGCAAAAGATCTGGCTTCGGTGGATGAACTGGCTGTGTTGGATGGCGGAAAATGCATTTTGCAGCTGCGTGGTGTCAGGCCGTTCAAGTCAGATAAATATGATCTGACCCAGCATCCGAACTACAAGCTCACTGCCGGTGCTGATAAGAAAAATACATTCAGCATCGAGGAGTTTCTTGACCATCGGCTGAAGCTCAAGTCCGGTGATAAGTACGAAGTGGTTGACACAGATCATGTGAAGTAAGGTTGTTCCGGTGACGAAGATGTCATGGGTGCGCTGCTGGCAACGGAATAAGAAGGGGCGATGAGCTGCCGCCTCTTTACATAGCCAGGTTCCTAAGTGGGATTGGAGACCAGGCTATATGTTTGCCCATTTGCAGGTGCACATGCAGATGGAAAATCACTATTCATTCGCCTACAAAGGGCGCAGCGTACAAGGAGGTACACATTTATGGCATTTCAACAGCGCAGTAACCGTTCTTCAGACTCTCGTCATCGCACTGGGTGCCGCTCTCGGCATTTGGGGAGCTATCAATCTGCTGGAAGGCTACGGCAACGACAACTCTGGTGCCAAGTCTCAGGGCATGAAGCAGCTGATGGCTGGCGGCGGCGTGACACTGATCGGCACGACTCTGGTGCCGCTGCTTTCCGGACTTTTTAGTTAAACTACGGTATTCCGAAACTGAAAGGAAACAGAATTCGACACGATCCGAAAAAGTCAGTGGAAATCAATAGGAGTTGCGGTTTGTAATCGCAAAACATATTGATTTTTTATGTACTTGCGGTATAATAGGATTATGGAGGTGGTTCCTATGATAAACAGACCGCTCTACGTCGATAAGATTATGGCATACACCGACACACCTTTTGTAAAAGTGTTGACGGGTGTTCGCCGCTGCGGAAAATCCACAGTTCTTAAAATGATCATGGAGAAGCTGCAAAAAGAGCATGGCATTCCGTCTGAGCGGATTGTCAGTATGCGTTTCGATTCTATGGATTATGAGGATATGACAGCGAAGGATATGTTCAAAGCTGTCAAAGAAAAGCTCAACCCAACTGGGAAAATGTATCTCTTTCTGGATGAGGTTCAGGAAATTGAGGGCTGGGAGAAAGTAGTAAACTCTCTGGCAACGGATTATGATGTTGACCTTTATGTGACAGGCTCCAATTCCAGAATGATGTCTTCGGAAATAGCGACTTACCTGACCGGACGATATGTTTCCTTCCGTATCTATACGCTTTCGTTTCAGGAATATCTGGAATTCAAAAAGCAGTATACACAGGTAAAGGATATCCATGCTGAACTGGCAGACTATATCCGCTTGGGTGGCTTCCCTGCAACGCACCTGAGTGAGTATTCACAGGATGAGGTTTATACGATTGTCCGGGATATCTATAATTCCACGATTTTTTCGGATATCGTAAAGAGAAACCAGATTCGTAAGATCGACCGGCTGGAACGGGTGGTTCGGTACACATTTGCGAATGTGGGAAATTCATTTTCGGCAAAATCAATTTCTGATTATCTGAAATCAGAGCATCGTTCTATCGACAATGAAACAGTGTACAGTTATCTGGAAAAGCTGGAGAAAGCATATCTCCTTCATCGCTGTTCTCGATACGACCTGCGCGGAAAGGAGATTCTGAAAACACAGGAGAAGTTTTATCTTGCTGATACTGCTTTACGTTACAGCGTGCTGGGCTATACACCGGACAGCGTTGCTTCCAGTCTGGAAAATGTGGTGTATCTGGAACTTTGCAGACGAGGATATACCGTGACGATTGGGAAAACGCCGGACGGTGAAGTCGATTTTGTGGCGCAGAAGCAGAATGACCGGTTGTATGTGCAGGTCACTCAGGAGATTAAATCCGAAAATACAGAAAAGCGCGAATATGAACGGCTGCTGGAAATCCGGGATAACTATCCGAAGTATGTTTTGAGAACCGATGAATTTGCCGGAGGCAATTACCAGGGAATCAAGAGTATGCACATTGCAGATTTTCTATTGAGCACAGAATATTAACAACGAGGGCGGCGGTGAGCTATAATGGTTCCGTAAATTAAGACACATCTTAAGACGGTTTTTAATGAATCTGATATGCTTGAAACATACCACACATGGAGGATTCATTTATGTCCCGTACAAGAAGAAACTTTTCAGCAAAGTTCAAGTCCGACCTCGTTCTCGAAGTCCTGAAGGGTGAGAAGAACTGAATGTCATCGCCACAGAGAACGGCATCCAGCCGAATCTTCTCAGGAACTGGAAGAAGGAGTTCTTAGAGAAGGCTTCCGTGGTCTTCAGCTATCATTGACTGGTATAGCCGCTGCATCGTTGGCTGGGATCTGGATGATACACTGGACGCCACCTCTTGTATCGAAGCATGTAAGAAAGCTTTCCTGGCGGCAAAACCGGAGATCCCGAATTCGGATCAAGGCTGCCGGTTCACCAGCCAAGGCTACAAAGATTTTCTGAAGGCTAACAAGGTACGTCAGAGTATGGACGGCAAGAGCCGCTGGGCTGACAACATCAAGATCGAGCGGTGGTTCCGCTCTTTCAAGTATGAGGAAGCCTGCCTGACAGAATGGCACAACATCAAGGAGGCCAGAGCTGCGATCAGGGAGTACATCCATACCTACAACTTCGAGTGCTGTCATTCGGCGATCGGGAATGTACCGCCTGCTTCGGTGTATTTACCCGGCAATGCTTTACGAGGAAGCCAGGGATATCGCTTGAACATCAGTAACCCAGGGCATCAACACTCTCATAACTATGGATATCAGTTCATTATAAAAATCTCGGATTTTTGTCTTGAAAACTGACCCATTATAGTAGCAGATTCAACGGTTATCTATGAATTTGCGATCAATCCGGATAAGTCCCATATCATTCCGGAAAATATTTTATACTGGGTGAAGTTTCTGACAGAAATAGAAAATAATCGCTTGAAGTTCTCTGCGTGTAAGGGAATCATGTTTGATACGAATATCTCGTATTCAGATACAAATGAATCCGAGATGATTCTTGGAAATAAAATAGCGGCATATGGAGATGCAAAACGGTATATCGACAGTTTCCGCAAGGGGGACTATGCTCTTTTTTATTCCAAAGAAAGAGGAATTATTGCGGTTGGTCAGATTATCACAGACGCGCCGACGGAAGTGGCTGATGAAAAATATCACAGTGTCAGAATGATTGTGCCAGAAAATTTCAATGGAGATGTTAAAGCATTGCCTGCTCTTTCTCCGAATGAGATTAAAACAATTTTGAAGCGGAATTTTTATTGGGCATCGACAATAAAAACACCGTTCCTTACAGGAGCACAAGCTGAGATGTTGATTCGTGAATTGCAAAAGAAGCATGTCTAATGAGGTGGCAGAAGGGGGGATAAATAAGCAATGCCGTTGCAGATTATCAGAAACGATATTACAAAAATGAGCGTTGACGCGATCGTCAATGCTGCAAACACTTCTCTTTTGGGCGGCGGTGGTGTGGACGGCTGCATTCATCGTGCTGCCGGACCGGAGCTGCTTGCAGAATGCAGTACGCTGCATGGCTGCGAGATCGGCAGCGCAAAAATTACAAAGGGATACCATCTGCCTTGCAAATATGTGATCCATGCAGTTGGCCCGCGTTGGCGGGATGGCAAACATCGGGAACAGGAGCTTCTGGAATCCTGTTATCGGACATCTTTGAACCTGGCAAAAGAAAATGGCTGTCAGTCGGTGGCCTTTCCGCTGATTTCCTCCGGGATCTACGGCTATCCAAAAGACCAGGCACTGAAGGTTGCAGTCGATACCATCAGCACATTCCTGTTGGAAAATGAGATGATGGTCTACATCGTTATCTTTGACCGAAAGGCATATCAGATCAGCGGAAAACTGTTTGCCGATATCGCGGCGTACATAGATGACCGGTATGTGGAGGAATATACCGACAGCCGGGCAGAACAGAGACGGCGGCTCGAAGCGTTGTCAGAGGAATCTTATTTTGAAGCTGCACCTGCCCCGCTGCTGCCCGAAGCAATCTGTAAATCTTGCAGCAGTCAATCTTTGGAAGAGGCATTAGGACAGATTGATGAGAGCTTTTCGGAAATGCTGCTGCGGAAGATTGATGAAAGCGGCATGACGGATGCCCAGTGCTACAAGAAGGCAAATATTGACCGGAAGCTCTTTTCAAAGATCCGTTCAGATAAATTCTATAAGCCATCCAAACCTACGGTGCTGGCATTTGCTCTGGCTTTGGGGTTGCCACTTGTCCAGATGCAGGAGATGCTCGGCAAGGCAGGGTTTACCCTTTCCCATTCGAGCAAATTCGATATCATTGTAGAATATTTTGTCGAACGAGGAAACTACGATGTGTATGAAATCAATGAGGCACTGTTTGCCTTTGACCAGAGCCTGATTGGAGCATAAGGACAAAGAAATGTCGCTTGCCATGCGACCACTCCACAAAAGAAAATCGCTATACTATGGCTGTAAGGTGCGAAACCGAGCAGCCATAATCTTTTGGGAGGACAAGCATATGAGAAAGAATTTAACAGAGATCGTTTTTATCTTAGATCGCAGCGGTTCCATGAGCGGACTGGAACGGGATACCATCGGCGGATTCAATTCTATGATTGAGCAGCAGAAAAAAGCAGAGGGCGAAGCACTGATTTCAACGGTATTGTTTGACAATGTGAGCGAAGTCCTGCATGACCGTGTAAATGTAAAGGACATCCGACCGATGAGCGACCGGGATTACATGGTTCGCGGATGCACAGCACTCTTAGATGCCATCGGCGGTGCGCTTCATCACATTGGAAATGTTCATAAGTACGCAAGACCGGAGGATGTGCCGGAACACACCATGTTTGTAATCACTACGGATGGAATGGAAAATGCCAGCTGCCGCTACAACAACGAAAGTGAAGCAGATGATCGAGCGGCAGAAAGCGACATACGGTTGGGAGTTTTTGTTCCTCGGTGCCAATATTGACGCGGTAGAGACCGCAAGCCATTTCGGAATCGGTGCAGATCGCGCAGTCAACTATCAGTGCGACAGTGAAGGAACTGCGTTGAATTATGAGGTGGTCAGCGAAGCAATCAGCTCTGTCCGGTACAGTGCCCCGCTGAGTGCAGACTGGAAAAAGCGTATAGACGAGGACTACAAAAAACGCGGAGGCCGTAAGCACAAGTAAATGTTTTTTGAGGCCGGGTGATGATTCACTCCGGTTTTTTCTTTGGCAGGATCTGCCGTTAAAGCATCCGGAACGGGCGCAAGACATCCGGTGGACGTCTGCTTTGCGCGGAGCGGAGTGGAACGGAGACGCAGCAGCTCGATGCCGCAGGCAGGGTTCTATGGGGATTGGGGAGTTTCCCCAACAAGCAGAAAATCGCTTTCGTGTCACGAAAGCCCTGCTTGCAGAAGAGTGGATTCTAAAAAAATCGTTCAAATTCTGGAAGAACTTTCGATTGATTTTGTTCGTTTCTTAGAGTAGAATATAAGCGAGAAATTTTAACTTGCTGCGAGTGACTTTAGACATCGAAAAAGAGGTTCCGTATGGATTTCATGACGATTAAGCAGGCTTCTGAAAAATGGGGAATCTGCACAAGGAGAGTACAGACATTATGCACGGAAGGGCGAATTGATGGTGCCGAGCGTTTAGGCCATCAGTGGGCCATTCCTATTAACGCTGAAAAGCCGAAGGATGCCAGAATCAAAAGCGGCAGATACATTAAAACAAAATCCGAAAATGGAGAGAACGAAGATGGAAAGAAAACCGTATAGTGCCGGAGCAGTGAAATTTTCGTTCTGGTTCATGGAATTTCGGAAAACCGTGCAGCTTTTGAGCGAGGGTAAAAGCTTTGCAGACATTAAAAAGTTGAATGAAGAGACAAACATCTATGGCGCACCGACAAAACTACGAGCACAGCAGATTTATTCTACCGTAACAGCCCGTATCAAGACATTAGATGAAAGCTTTTATCCAATCTTTCTGAGCAGTGATCTTGCTACACAAAAATTATTTGTGCTGACTGCGGCTCTTTTGCATGACACGCTGTTCTTTGATTTTGTGTATGAAGTAGTGCGGGAAAAAATGATTCTTGGTTCCGATGAGCTGACGGATGCAGATATCCGGATATTTTTCAAAAATAAGCAGGAACAGAGTGAGAAAGTGGCTTCTCTTCAAGACTATACGCTGCGCCGCCTCGGTTCCTGCTATAAAACGCAGCTTTATGAAGCGGGGGTTTTAGAAAGCAACCGGGCAAACAGCACAAGAAAAATACTGAAGCCAATTCTTGATATTGCATTTGAGAATTGGCTTTATGACCATGACCTTGGCATCATGGTAAAAACACTGACGGGGGTAAGATAAATGGACAAGGTGAATTTCTCCGCAGGAGAAAGAGAGGGTGGCCTGGGCCATTTAAGCCAAAGACTGGACGAGATGGAGCTTGCAATCCATAAGCCATCTTTCCGAAAAGGAACAGGCCGCGCAAATGAGGTCAACTATTGGGTGTTTGATTATCCACCGGAAAAGGAACTGGAAGTTCGGGAGCGTGTAGAGTATCTGAAAAATAAGAATGACCGGGGCGATGATGATTTTGAGCTTGTGGTTTTTGACCTGTATGATATCATCATTGACTTTTTGGAAAAGAAAAACTTTATGGAAAAGTGCTATGACTTTGAAAAAAAGCGAGGAATCGAGCGTATCGTCAAGGCGGTGACCAACTCCATGAAGGTGAATGACGATGACAGCCTGATCGTGCAATATATCAAAGAACATACGCCGGAGAATGCAGTTGTGTTCCTGACCGGTATCGGCAAGTGCTATCCGATTTTGCGCTCCCACAAGGTGCTTAACAACTTGCACCAGGCGTTTGTGCGCTGCCCGGTCGTGATGTTCTTTCCGGGAACCTATAATGAGCAGGAGCTGATCCTGTTCAATGAGATTAAAGACGATAACTATTACCGGGCATTCCGACTGGTAAAGTAATGGATGGAGGAAACAGTTATGCAGATCAAGGACATGTTCCGAAAGAAAATTGACCGTGAGATACAGGGCGTTATCATTGTCGGTCAGGGTGAAGAAACAAATGTAGCGCAGGAGCTGGAAGAGTACGTTGTGACCCGTGAGCTTCAGCGTCATTTTGCGGATTTCTTTGCAGCATATAAAAAAGGTATTCAGGGAACCACACCGAAAATGGGTGTCTGGATTTCCGGCTTCTTTGGAAGTGGTAAATCTCATTTCCTGAAAATTCTGTCCTATCTGCTTCAGAATAAACAGGTCGGAGACAAACATACCATCGACTACTTTATCGAGGATCAGAAGATTACCAATCAGATGGTGCTGGCAGATATGCAGCTGGCAGCAAACATCCCATCGGACGTAATTCTTTTCAACATTGATTCTAAAAGCGATTCTAATGGCAAGGAAACAAAGATGCCATTGTGAATGTGTTCCTGAAGGTATTCAATGAAATGCAGGGCTTCTGCGGTTCCATGCCGCACCTTGCCGATTTGGAGCGCAGGCTTTCTGAGGAAGGTCGTTTTGAGGAGTTTAAGGAAAAGTTTGAAGAAGAGTATGGAGATCCGTGGGAAAGCTCTCGCCAGGACTTCGATTTTATTCAGGATTCCGTTGTAGATGTTCTTTCTGACATGGATTTCATGAGCGAATCAGCTGCCCATAACTGGTGCGAGAAAGCAACCGAGAGCTACCAGATCAGCATTGAGGATTTCGCTAAGCGTGTAAAGTCCTATATTGAGAAAAAAGGTAACAACCACCATGTGGTTTTCCTTGTAGATGAGATTGGCCAGTACATTGGTGATGATTCCAAACTGATGCTGAACCTTCAGACAGTGACGGAAGAACTGGGCAAGGAATGCATGGGTAAGGCTTGGGTAATCGTAACGAGCCAGCAGGATATCGACTCCATTACCAAGGTGAAAGGTAACGACTTCTCCAAGATTCAGGGACGTTTCGATACCCGTCTTTCTTTGTCCTCTGCCAATGTGGACGCTGTTATCAAAAAGCGTATTCTGGATAAGACAGAGACCGCAGCACAGAGCCTATGTCTGCTCTATGACCAGAAAGCAACCATCATCAAAAATCTGATTGTCTTCAACGACGGCGTGGAGAAAAAACTGTACGCCAACGCAGAAGATTTTGCAGAGGTTTATCCTTTTGTGCCATACCAGTTTAATTTGCTTGCCAGCGTGCTGACCAGCATTCGTACCCACGGTGCATCCGGCAAGCACCTGTCCGAAGGTGAACGTTCCATGCTGGCTCTGTTCAAAGAGTCTGCCATGCAGCTGATGGACGATGAGATGGGGGCAATCGTGCCGTTCTATCGGTTCTATGATGCATTGGAGAACTTCCTCGACCACAGCCACAGCAGCGTGATCATTCGCGCTTATGACAACAGCTACATCAACCCGGAAAAGAAGGAAAAAGATGTCTTTGCCATCAATGTGCTGAAGACCCTTTTCCTGATTAAATATGTTCTGGAGATTGAAGCCAATGTGGACAACATCGTCAGCCTGATGATTACCAGCATTGACGATGATCGCATCTCTCTGAAGGCACAGGTGGAGGATGCACTGAAAGTGCTGATGCGCCAGATGCTGATCCAGAAGAATGGCTCCATCTATGTATTCCTGACTGATGAGGAACAGGAAATCAACAACGAAATCGAAAAAGAAAATGTGGAGATGCCGGAGGTCATCACGAAGATCGCGGAGATGATCTATGAGGACATTTTCTCCAGCAAGAAGTATCAGTACCCCAGCTTTGGTGGACGGTATGCGTTCTCCTTCAATCAGACAGTGGATGACCGTCCCTATAAGGCAAACCAGAATTTCGATATCGGCCTCCGTGTGCTGACCCCGTGGTATGAGGGCGGCACCGATGATGGTACGCTGCGCCTACTATCTGGCCAGGGCAAGGAAGTCCTTGTGGTTCTGCCGAATGATGATGCGTTCCTGACGGAAATGCGAGCATACTTGAAAATTGAGCGGTTCCTGCGCAAGAATACTTCTGTGCAGCTTGCCAAGTATGAGACCATTAAGGAAGCAAAGCGCGTGGAGATGCGGGAACGCAACGGTAACGCCAAGCTTTACCTGACGGAAGCTCTGAAAGAGGCTACCATCTATGTCAATGGCGATGTGCTGCACACTTCCGGCAAGGAAGTGACCAGCCGCATCAACGAGGCAATCGGAAGATTGGTGCAGACGGTTTACCACAAGCTGTCCTACATCGACGCAGCGATGGGCGAAGCAGACATCCGGAAGATGTTCAAGACCAGCAATCAGCTGTCGCTGGCACTGGGAGATACCGGAGAATCCAATGTCCACGCGCTGGATGATGTGCTGCAATTCGTGGCAGGTAACTCCCGGATGCACATGAAAACTTCTATGAAAACCATCAAGGATCGCTTTATGAAAGCACCCTATGGCTTTGTGGAAGATGATATCCACTGGCTGGTGGCACGTCTCTTTAAGCGTGGAGATCTGTCCTTTACGGTCAATGGTGAGAGCGTCAATCTGAACAACCGTTCCGAAGAAGAAATCATCGGCTATATCACGAAGAAGCAGTTCGTGGATAAGCTGTTGACGGAAGTGCGCGTGCGGGTACCGGAAAACCAGAAAAAGGCCGTCCGCACCGTGATGAAAGAGCTGTTCAAGGTGGCACCGCCTGCCGATGACGAAGATACCATCATGAAGAACTTCCAGCATTACTGCGAGAATCGAATCACCGAGATTGAGCGGCTGGAACCGAAATATGAGAATTACACCTATCCCGGAAAAGAACTTCTGGAAAAGGGCAAGAAGCGGCTTTCCGCACTGGTACAGATTCAGGCACCACTGGAATTCTTTAAGACTGTATTTGACGAGCAGGACGATCTGATAGATTTTGGCGAAGACTATGAGCCTATCCGAGATTTCTTTGGCAGTGAGCAGCTGACCATCTTCACCCGTGCGCTGGATATGCTGAATATCTACGAGGACAGCAAGACCTACATCGTGGATGCAGAACTGGAAGACATGGTGGCTAAGATGCGTACCATCGTCCGGATAGCGAAGCCCTACAAGGAGATTCCGAAGCTGCCGGAGCTGCGCGAGAAGTTTATGAACTGCTATATGCGCATTCTGGAAGAGCAGGCAGAGCCGGTCAAGGATTCCATCAATCAGGATCGGAACCGTGTCTTTGAAGTGCTGAACACCAAGCCTTATAAGGATACGAAGTTCAACCGCTATCTGGAGCTGTTTAAGGAGATTATGGACGGTGCGGAGCACTGCAACAATGTCTCCACTCTTCGCAGCTATGCAGATAAGGCGGAGGCACTGAAACTGCGTCTGCTCAATGAGATGAATGCAGAGGATATTCGCCTTGCGAAGGAAGCAGCGGCAAGGGCCGAGGCAGAGCGCAAGCATCAGGAAGAAGAGGCGGAAAAGCGCGGCGAGACCGTGAAACCGGCAGAAAAGGTGGCAGAACCGCAGCCGGTATATAAGGTGCGCACCACGAAGAATGTCTCCATCAAGACGGTTGCCAAGACTGCATCGTGGCGGCTGGAAAGCAAGGATGATGTTGATAAATACCTTGCTGCATTGCGCGAAAACCTGCTGAAAGAGATGGACGAAGATACAATCGTCAACATTGAACTATAAATGACAGGAGGATTGGCTCCATGAACAAGACAGCCATAAAGAATTTGCGATCTGGGCGCGGAATAAACTGATTGCAGATGTCAGCTATGATGCCCGCCTGATCGGTATTACGGAGGGCGGCATTGCAAAGCCATTGCCGCAGAGTTTTGGCGGTACCCAGTTCTTCGATATCGGCACCGCAGAACCATATTCGATTTCCGGCGAGGCCGTGCGCCAGCGTGACAAGCTGATAGAGGATATCCAGCAGAAGGAAAAGGATACCGACTACAAAACCGCATATCAGTATGTGATCGAGGAGGTTGCTTATACATGGTTCAACCGCCTGATCGCGATCCGTTTCATGGAGGTCAACGACTGTCTGCCTTCCCATATCCGAGTGCTATCTTCCGAGAGTGGTAAGCTGGAGCCGGATTTGGTTACAACACCATTTGACGCAAAGTTGCCCTTCACTGCGGAGGAAGAGGCTCAGATTTTCCAGCTGAAGCAGGACAACAAGCTGGACGAGGTGTTCCGCATTCTGTTCCTGAAACAGTGCAACACCCTGAACGAGATTCTGCCTGCTCTGTTTGAAAAGACGAAGAACTACACCGAGTTGCTACTCAGTCTGTCTGTTATTGACCAGGATGGCGTGGTTTATCATCTGACCCACGATATCCCGGAGGATGACTTCAACATTGAGCGCGGTGGTCAGGTGGAAATCATCGGCTGGCTGTATCAGTATTACAACACCGAGCCGAAGGCCGCTGCCTTGCCAAGAACGGCAAGATTACCAAAGAGGAAATCCCTGCCGTGACCCAGCTGTTTACCCCGGACTGGATCGTTCGTTACATGGTGGAAAACAGCCTTGGCCGTCTGTGGGTGGAAGGACACCCGGACTGCGGCCTGAAAGAAAACTGGAAATACTATCTGGAAGAAGCACAGCAGGAGCCGGAGGTACAGGCAAAACTGGCGGAAATTCGTAAAGAATACGCTGCCCTGAACCCGGAGGATATAAAGCTCATCGACCCCTGCATGGGTTCCGGTCATATCCTCGTATACGCCTTTGATGTGCTGATGCAGATTTACGAGAGTGTTGGTTACAGTGAACGCGATGCCGCAAAGAGCATTCTGGAAAACAATATTTACGGTCTGGACATTGATGACCGTGCCTATCAGCTGGCGTACTTTGCCGTGATGATGAAAGCACGGCAGTACAACCGCCGTATCCTCAACGGAGAAAACACCTGCCATGTCTATGCCATTCAGGAGAGCAACAGCATCAACCGTGCGCACCTGAAATATTTTGGTGCGGGCATGGACGATATTGAGAAGAACGCTGCCAAGATGCAGCTGGAAGGTCTGCTGGACACTCTGACCGATGCCAAGGAGTATGGCTCTATCCTGAATGTGGAGAGCTACAACTGGGATTTGCTGCGCCGATTTGTGGCAGCGGAAGATACCGACGGTCAGATCAGCATGGACAGCGTGGGCGTGGAAGATACCGCCGAGCAGTTGAATCGGCTCATTGATATTGGCGAAACCATGGCACGGAAGTATTGGGTTACAGTCACGAATCCACCGTATGCCGGAACCAGCAACCTCAGCGCCAATGTCAACAACTTTGTCAAAAAGAATTACCCAGATAGCAAAGCTGATTTGTTCGCTGTGTTTATCGAGCGTTGCCACCAGATGACCTCAGCCAATGGTTTTCAGTCAATGATCACTCAGCATAGTTGGATGTTCCTTTCTAGCTTTGAGAAGCTGCGTGAGAAGATGATGCTGACGGAAACCGTCAACATGGCACATCTGGGCGCAAGAGCCTTTGAGGAAATTGGCGGTGAGGTGGTGCAGACCACCGCGTTTGTGCGCTGTGCAAACCATGTGGAGGGATATAAGGGCACCTATTGCCGTCTGATTGAGCCGACCTCTCAGCAAGGAAAAGAAGATATGTTCCTTGCAGGAGAAAATCGCTATCATGTTTCACTGGATAGTTTTTCATGCATTGAAAGTCATCCCATTGCTTATTGGGCTTCTAAGAACGCACTGGAAAACTTCCACAAAGCAAAACCGTTAATTACATATTCGCGTCCGCGAGTTGGGCAAAATACAGGAGATAATGAACGCTTTCTCCGAATTTGGTTCGAAGTAAATAAGCATCGTATTGCTTTTCATACTACACATGAGAAACTGCCAACTTGTGAGATGAAATGGATTCCATATAATAAAGGCGGTAGCTTTAGACGATGGTATGGAAATTTTGATAGAGTCGTCAACTGGGATGAGAATGGAAAAGAAATTAAAGAATATGCAATTATAAGAAATCATGGTAAGCACTGGTCGCGCTATATTCAGAACATCGAAAATATGTGTCGCGAGGGTGTTTCGTGGTCAGATATTGCATCAACACGATTCGCATGTCGGTACTTGCCAGAAGGGTTTATTTGCGATGTTAAGGGATCTTCAACATATCCTGAAAAAAGGTATCGCAAATATATTTTGTCTTTTTTGAATAGCAAAGTTGCGATATATTACTTACAGATGCTTAATCCAACTACGACTTTTCAGGTGGGCAATATTGGAAGTTTACCATTTGTTTTTGAAAAAGTTGAAATCGTCAATTGTATTGTGGTAGATAATGTAAAACTTTCTAAATGCGATTGGGATTCCTTTGAAACAAGCTGGGACTTTAAGGTGCACCCCCTTGTGTACTTGAGCAAGGGCTTATGGGATGCCACGGCTACTGCCGCTGCTATGGACTACTTTTATGGCTACCTGCTGGAGGCAAGCTGCCCGCTGGAAATTTGCTATTTGCTGTGGCAGGGGCTGTGCAAGGAGCGCTTTGAAAAGCTGAAAGCCAACGAGGAAGAGCTGAACCGTATTTATTGATATTTACGGCTTACAGGAAGAACTGACCCCGGAAGTGGAAGATAAAGATGTGACCGTGCGCAAGGCGGATTTGCAGCGGGATATCAAGAGCCTGCTCAGCTATGCGGTAGGCTGTATGTTTGGCCGCTACTCGATTTATAAGGATGGCTTGCTTTTTGCAGGTGAACCGTATTCCTTGCAGGCGTTTGCAGATAAGCTGAACGACCGCCCCGGAACGATTTCTGCTGATGAATTGGAACATGCATACCGCAATGAGGGTGTTGTGATTGATGAAATGTTCTTCCCGGATGTTGACAATGTCATCCCTATCACCGATGAAGAATATCTGGACGATGATATCGTATCGCGCCTGTGTGCATGGCTGAAAGCAGTGTATGGTGCTGATACGCTGGAGGCAAACCTCGATTATATCGCAAAAGCCCTTGGTAATAAGGGAAGCACCAGCCGGGAGATCATCCGTAACTACTTCCTGAACGATTTCTTCAAGGATCACTGCCAGACCTATTCTGTCACCGGCTCCGGCAAACGCCCGATCTATTGGCTGTTTGACAGCGGCAAGCAGAATGGCTTTAAGGCACTGGTTTACCTACACCGCTACACACCGGATACCATCGGTAACCTGCGTATCGACTACCTGCACAAGATGCAGCGCGTATATGAATCCGAGATCAACCGAATGCAGGATATGATGGATCACAGCGAGAATGCCCGTGAAGTGGCAGCAGCCTCCCAAGCGCAAGGATAAACTTGCCAAGCAGCTGAAGGAATGCCGGGAATATGATGAGAAGATCAGCCATCTGGCACTTTCCCGTATCGAGCTTGACCTCGATGACGGCGTAAAGGTCAATTACCGTAAGCTCCAGACCGCGCAGGACGGCAAGTTCTATGAGGTGCTGGCAGACAGTAAGAACATCATGGCGAAGCAGCGAGGAAAAGTGTGACCGTGCTTGCACGAGTCGCACCTTGACGAGTGCCGGCATCGAGGCGGCAGCCGAGATGGTGAAAGAAAAGAAATAAGAAAAATGACCGAAGGGAGTGGGAAAATGCAAAATCACTGGACAAAGGATGATGTCGCGGCGGCATGGCAGCGTTTTGAACATACATATACCCATGATCCGGTGGGATACCGCTTCCTCTGCGGTCATTGTATTCAAGATGAAACCGATGAAGATGCGTTGGATTACAATATCATTGGTGTCTGGCTTGTCTGTCATAGAAAATATCGTGACTGGTCAACCGAGAAATCCTATGATCTGGCATGGATACTGGAATTTATGCAGGCGTATCACATGACGATTCCACGGTACATCAAAAGAACAAAGTTCTACCGGAAAAAGATGAAGTTGATGCGGTATTCTTATGTGAAAAGGAGGAATTTCGTTGACGATTGAAGAAATTCTTGCAGGTGAATCCAAAAACGTTGAGTTTAAAGTACAACGTCCTAAGGATAGCTCAAAATATATGAAAACAGTAGTTGCTTTTTCCAACGGAGAAGGTGGCCGTATCGTATTTGGTGTTGATGATGGTAGTCGGGAAGTAGTGGGAATTCCGAAGGATATTGTCTTTTCTGAGATTGATGCCATCACGACGGCAATTTCTGACAGTTGTGAGCCGGTTGTGATTCCCGATGTGTATTTGCAGTCGATTGACGATAAACGATTATTATAGCTGAAATCAGTGCAGGCAAGCAAAGACCGTATTATATTAAATCCTTAGGAATTAAAGATGGCACCTATATTCGAGTTTCAGGAACTTCACGTCCTGCTGGGCGTGATCTGACTGCTGAGATGTATTATGAAGATGAAGGGCGTTCTTATGATAAGGTCATTCGTAAAGATTTAACAGTTACGGATGAAGAAATCGCAGAATTATGCCATCAAATGAAAGAGGTGGCTGTCGCCAATGCAAAATCCAAGACACAGACAGAAACAATTAGGGATGTAACAAAAAATGTGCTGTTGAGCTGGGGGCTCTTAGCGGAAGCGGAGGATGGATGTATTCATCCAACAAATGGATATGTTTTTCTTTTGGGTAAAGATGAGTTTCTTTCGCAAATTCAGTGTGGAATGTTTAAGGGAACGACGCGCGCTGTTTTTATAGATAAACGGGAGTACTCTGGCCCATTATGGAAGCAAATTGACGATGCATTTCAGTTTGTATTGCGGAATATTCATTTGGGTGCAAGGCTGGAAGGAATTTATCGGAAGGACATTTATGAGTTACCACCGGATAGTATTCGAGAGCTTATTATCAATGCGGTGATGAATTGTAGCTTTTTGCAAAATTCACATATTCAAGTAGCTATCTATGATGATCGCTTGGAAATCACTTCTCCTGGTGGCCTTATGCCTGGGGTCACTTTAGACAAAATGAAAGAAGGTTATTCAAAAATACGAAACCGTGCGCTTGCACATGCCTTCTCTTATATGAATTTGATTGAGGCTTGGGGAAGTGGAATCCCGAAACTGCTGGAATCCATGCGGGAATATGGATTACGAGATCCGGAATTTTACGACTTGGAGATAGGTTTTCGAATGAATCTCTACCGCAAGACAGAAGAGGAAGGGTCAAAGATCGCCCGATCTGAATTGGCTATAGAAGATGAACCGGACAGAGAACACAGTGAAAATGAAAAGGAGCTAAAAAGGAGCCGAAAAGGAGCCGAAAAAGAGCCGAAAAGGAGCCGAAAAAGAGAACCTAAAGATGGAGCTGAAATTAGAAAAGATATCTTACAACATATGCAGGAGAATCCAGCAATAACACAGTTGAAGCTAATGGAGGAATTTGAGCTTACGAGAAAACAAGTCCAGATTATAATTAAGGATTTACAGAAGAATGGATTTGTAGAAAGACAGGGATCCAATAGAAGCGGAAAATGGGTCGTGAAGAAAAAAGAATAAGAGAGCGAATATGGCAAAATTGAACCTGAAACAAATTATAGACCGCCTGAATGCGGAATTTACCGGGGAGACCCGGAAACTGGTTTTCTGGTACGATGACAAGGCAGAATTTGCTGAGGATATGGAGATGGTGGAGCTTCAGAATGCGAAGATCTACCATCTTCAGCCGGATAACCAGTTCTATACAAAATATTTTCTGGAGCGTGTGGATAAGACCACGAATTATCTGATCTATGCGCCGTTTCCTAAACCGGATGTAAGGGACAACCATCTGGAAGACACTTGTGCTTATTCCAGACGGTTCTTTGCCGACCGTGCCTCCTTGCTGTCAGTTGACCTCGGTATCGAGGAGAAGTACAAGCCGGTTATTGAGAAGCACATCAAGTTTTTCTCCAACAAAGAGCGCACCCAACGCTTCTATGATCTGGAAATCGAAAACTTCAATGAAGAAAATATCCTTGTTGGTCTGCTGAGTGCAGTCTGCAAGGCGCGTACCTGCTCTTTTGAGGAAGTCGTGCGCATCGTGTTGATGGAAAAGGTGAATTTCGCCGAAGGCGAAAGAGAGACCGGCCTGGGCCGCGGTGAGTTGGTGGACAATGCTTTCTTGCAGGAGTTTAAAAAATACGACCTGCAGTCTGCATTCTGGCAGCTCTGTGAGCAGCATTTCGGATACACTGATACAAAGCCGAGTTTGGAACGGCTGCTGGTGACACTGTTCGTTACTTATACTGGGCGATATGTGCAGGCAGAGCTTCCAGCAGCATGGAAAAGCTTTGTCTCCTACAAGTCCGGCAATATCATCGCATTTCTCGATAGTCTGATGAATAGCGTCCTGTACCGGGACAAATACGATGCTTTGTCGGCACATGTTGCCAAAGGGCTGAATGTTCTTTCGGCATTTGCAGGAATGCGAGTGGACGATTTGGTGGAGTGCGACACTTTCCTTGCCGTGGATCAGGTGTTGGTAAAGTGGCTCATTGGCAGACTTGTTTCGGAAGATATCGGTGCAATCGTAAACGGATTTACCATTCCGGAACTCTGTGAAAAGCGGGCTAAAATGCACTTTGGCAGAAAGACTGGGAAGACCTATCAGCTGCTTTCCAGTGCATACAGCATGGTGAAGGAAGCGGATTACCATGCCGCAGATGGCTTAAAGCCAATCATCGACCGATATCTTGCTGCGGATTACAATATGGATCAGCAGTATCGAAAATTCTACTATTATTACGACCAGCTGGAGAGCACGGAAAGCTTTGAGCCGCTTCGGGAGCTGGTGGAAAATATTTACACGAACGAATATCTGGCTTGCCTGCTCCCTGCCTGGAATGCTGGAATCCAGCAGGATGCCGCATTTTCGGCAATTCCGTTGCAGCGGGAGTTTTGCAATACCAACCTGCGCTATACCAAAGAACGCACCGTGATCATCATTTCGGATGCCATGCGTTACGAGGTCGGACAGGAATTGTTTGCCCGAATGCAGGATGACCCCAAATGCACGGCAAACTTTCTGTGCAGCTGAGCGTCCTGCCGTCTTATACAAGGCTCGGCATGGCAGCACTTTTGCCGCATAAGACACTGGAAATGACGGATGATTTTCAGGTATTGGCAGATGGTATCCTTTGTGATAATCTGGCCGGTCGGCAGCAGGTGCTGCAAAGCTATAACCCAGATAGTGTCTGTGTACAGTTTGATGATATCAAAAATTTGAAAGTGGCAGAGCTGCGAGATGTGCTGACAAAACGTCAGATTATCTATGTATATCATAATCAGATTGACGCGCGTGGAGACAAGGCAAATACCGAGGATGAGGTGTTTCATGCGTGTGAGGAGGCCGTTCAGGAAATCATGGACTTGATTCATCGAATCTCCGTCAGCGGCAACACCTATCATTTTATCGTCACTGCCGATCATGGCTTTATTTATAAGCGTGATAAGCTGACAGAAAGTGACAAGATTTCTGGGAAAAGCGCGGAAAAAGCATTTGTTAATCGCAGATTTATTGTGTCCAAGGCGGCACTGAAAGATGACGGCATCGACCATATGAGCATGGGATGCGTTCTGGGGAATGAGGACAACAAGGTGGTGTCCTATCCAGTCAGCAGCAATGTCTTTAAGGTGGCCGGAGGCGGTGCTAATTATGTGCATGGCGGTTCCTCACCGCAGGAAATGCTGGTGCCGGTGCTGGAGTTTAAGATGGAGCGCGGTCACATGGAAACAAAGAATGCAGAGATTGCTCTGGTCAGCATCGTCCATAAGATTACGAACCTGATCACGTCCATGGACTTTATTCAGTCGGATGCCGTTAGCGATACTGTAAAAGCTGCAAAATACCGCATTTTCTTCCTCTCGGAAGACAATGAGAAAATCTCGAACGAAAACAGCTATGTGGCGGACAGTCGCGAGGAAATGCGCAGAAGCGTATCTTCCGGATGCGGTTCACATTCAAGAATAAGAAATACGACAAGGACAAGCAATATTATCTTGTGGTTTACGACGAAGAAAGCGGTCTGGAGCAGTGGAGGCAGCCTGTCATCATGGACATTGCCTTTGCAGATGACTTTGGATTCGGATTTTGATATAGAGGAGGCAGGAATTCCGTATGGAAATGATGGATATGGTGGCAGATGATACCCGTGAAGAACTGCGTCGGAAGCTGCGCAGCAACTTTGACGGTCGGATCGTCCGCAAAGACCTGACAAAGAAAATAAAAGAAGGAACGAATGTTCCGGTCTATGTGCTGGAGTTCCTGCTGGGTCAGTATTGTAGTTCAGACGATGAGACAATCATTGAGCAGGGCGTTCAGAATGTAAAACGCATTCTGGCAGATAATTTTGTCCGCCCGGATGAGGCTCAGAAAATTCTCTCACAACTGCGCAAGAACGGGAGCCATACCATTATTGATATGGTGACCGTGCATCTGGACATCAAAAAGGATTGCTTTTTTGCAGAGTTCTCTAACCTTGGTCTCACCAATGTGCCGATTACGGATGATTATCCGGAAAAATATGACCGGCTGCTTTGCGGTGGTATCTGGTGCATCGTGCAGCTGGAATATGAATCTGAGGGAGACAGCAGCTTTGGAATCACGGATATAGATGGACAGCCGATTTCTTCTAAACAGAAAAAGCAGAAGGATATCTCTCCCATCAGCATCCATAAGCTGACTCCGATTCAGATGCCCCATATCGATATTGAAGAAGTTCGAGAGGGACGCAAGGCATTCACACAGGAAGAGTGGATGGATGTTATGCTGCGTTCCTGCGGATATGAGCCGGAACAGTTGAACAATCGGAAAAAGTGGCTGCTGCTGGCGCGTATGTTACCGCTGGTGGAAAACAACTTCAATCTCTGTGAGTTGGGGCCGCGCAGCACAGGAAAGTCCCATATCTATAAAGAAATCAGCCCGAACAGTATCTTGGTATCCGGTGGTCAGACGACCGTTGCAAATCTGTTTACAATATGGGGCGCAAAACCGTAGGTTTGGTAGGCCTATGGGACTGCGTTGCCTTTGATGAGGTTGCCGGAATCAAGTTTAAGGACAAAGACGGCATTCAAATTATGAAAGACTATATGGCTTCCGGCTCCTTTGCCCGTGGCAAAGAGGAAAAGGCAGCATCGGCATCTATGGTCTTTGTAGGAAACATCAATCAGAGTGTGGATATGTTGCTCAAGACTTCCTCTCTGTTTGACCCGTTCCCGCCGGAGATGGGAACGGACACGGCCTTTCTTGACCGTCTGCATTGCTATATTCCGGGATGGGAAATTCCGAAGTTCCGTCCGGAGCATTTCACCAACGACTACGGCTTTATCACGGATTACTTGGCAGAGTTTATCCGAGAACTGCGGAAAGAACAGTATGGTGATGCGTTGGATCGCTATTTTCGCCTTGGAAAGAATCTGAACCAGCGCGATACGATTGCTGTCCGCAAGATTGTAGGCGGCTATGTGAAATTGCTGTACCCGAACGGTGTGTTCACAAAAGAACAGGTGGAAGAGATTCTTGTATTTGCGCTGGAAATGCGTCGTCGCGTCAAGGAGCAACTGAAAAAGCTGGGTGGAATGGAGTTCTACGATGTGAATTTCAGCTATATTGATCTGGATACCTTTGAAGAGAAATTTGTTTCCGTGCCAGAGCAGGGCGGTGGAAAGCTCATCCCCGATGGCATCTGCAATCCGGGACAGGTATATACCGTAAGTCAGGGCAAGTCCGGTATGATTGGCGTATTCCGCCTTGAAAGCCAGATGCTGCCCGGCAACGGAAAATTTGAGCGCACTGGCCTTGGCAGCGACCGTGATTGCAAGGAATCCACGAATACGGCGTTCAATTTCCTGAAAGCTAACGGAAACCGTATCAGTGGCAGCATCAGCACCACGATGCGGGATTACATCATTAACTATCAGGATTTACAGGGCATTGGCATGACCGGAAAGCTGGCATTGCCTACATTGATTGCACTATGCAGCATCGCTCTTGGACGGCCTACGGTCAGTACACTTGCCGTGCTGGGAGAAATCAGTATTAGCGGCACGATTCTGAAAGTGGACGAGCTTGCCAATAGTTTGCAGGTGTGCCTCGATAGCGGAGCAAAGAAAGTGCTGCTTCCAATTACCAGTGCAGCAGACCTTGGCACCGTGCCTCCGGAGTTGGTGGGTAGTTTTAATTTGATTTTTTACAGCAGTGCAGAAGATGCGGTGTTTAAGGCGTTGGGGGTAGAGTAAATATTGGAGGGATTTGAAGATGTGGTTGGATAACGCCTCAGAAGTAGATATTTTATTTTATGAACCATATGCAAATGTCATTGCTGATATTTCCAAGAACCCAAATTACAAACCGCTCACTATCGGTGTATTTGGTGTCTGGGGAGCAGGAAAGTCAACTCTTATGAAGTTGATAGAACAAAAAATAGATGTGGACTCTAGAAAGAAGGGAAAAACTCTGTGTATCAACATTAATGCGTGGACTTTTGAAGGGTATGAAGATGCCAAAATAGCTTTGATGGAGGCATTATTGCGCGAAATCAAAGAACATAAAGATATTCCATCCAAGGTTAAGGATGGCGTGTCAAAGCTGTTGAAAAAGCTTAACTTTTTTAAGTTGGCAACAAAAGCAGCATCTGTAGGTGCACCTATGATTGCATCAGTTGCGACTGGAAATCCCATTCCTCTTTTGCTGAGTGTTTCTGGAAAAGCTGAGGAGGTTGGTGATGGAATCAAAAACATAGAGAATGCTATGCAATCTATTCGTAACGACTATTTGAAGGATGAAGAAAGCGATGATACGAACAGCATCGTCAATAATATTAGAAAATTTAGAAAAGAATTCAAAGAAACTCTTAAAGATGATGGCGTTGAAAATGTTATTGTTTTAATTGATGACTTAGACAGATGCCAACCAGATCGAATTATAGAAACTTTGGAAGCTATTAAGCTCTTTTTGTCCGTAGAGAAAATGACTTTTATCATTGCTGCGGATGAAAACGTCATCCAATATGCTATAAGGAAAAAGTATCCCCCGATTGAAAATTATTCTGTCAATTTGGACAAGGAATACATTGAAAAATCATTCAATTGCCAATTTATATTCCTGAGTTGTCCTCGAAGGATATAGAGAACTATCTGATGCTATTAGTCGTTCAAGAATACTGCAACATAGACCAATTTAAGGAGTTCCTGAAAAAGATTAAGGAAGAAAAATTACTCATATCAAATGATGTGATTGATGCAAAGAAAATAAAAACGATAGCAACAGACTACATTAATCAAAGCGATAAACAGGAGTTTGAGGAGACAGCCGATATCATCGCTGGCATCAAAAGAATAATTGCCGGAAACTTAAAAGGAAATCCTAGGCAGGCAAAGAGATTTTTGAACACATATACAACAAAAAAGAAATTGGCTGAGTTGTACTTTGGCACTGATGAAGGTGCGCTTGACACACGTGTGCTGGCAAAACTGCTTGTTCTTCAAAAATTGGATGGGGATTTATTTATACAGCTGAATGAATGGAATAAGAAATTCACAACGGAGAATGAGGATTTTAAGGCTATGTTAGAGAGCATAGAAGCTGGTGATAGTGAGAATGAAAAATATAAGGCATGGAATGTGCCGACAATAATTAACTGGGTTAAATCTGAGCCTAAGGATTTAGAAAAAATCCGATTGGATCGCTACTTTTATTTAACTAGAGAATCGTTGAAGAAAGCTGATATAGATGTATCAACGCTTTCATCAGCGGCAAAGGATGTTTTGGAGCAGCTAGGTGGGGCAACACGCGGTCTGATAGATCAAATAATGAAAAATATGGTTGCCTTAAATGCTGTTGATCAATCTGGAGTGTTTGGGGTTGTTATTCCGAAGATTAGCAAAGGAGAAATCCCATTTTATATTATAAGAAGTCTGTTTGTTAGTTTTGAATCATTTAGAGACAAAATTTGCAATTCGTTGGAATCGTACCCCAAAAAGATAGTTGTTGGAAATATACCTGCTATTAAGGAAATGCGATCAAAAGATCAAAAGAAAATAGATAATCTTCTGACCATATGGGAAAAGTCTGGAATAATTGATAAAGAGAGCATAAAAACAATTAAAGAAAAGGGAAAATAAGGATGGGAACTTCTAAAGGATATATTCCTCCAACAAAACCAGAATGGAGCAATGCAAAAAGAGCAGTATCAGGATTTCTAAGAAATAGAGACTCCGATTCAAGAGCAAACGCAATTCAAAAATTTGGCGAAGCAATGAATTCGAGCGCAGCGGTTGGAAGTACCTCTTTTGCTAGTGCTGCTGGCAATGTCATAGCGTTTGCGCAAGACATCAGAAAATATGGACTTGAACACGGCTTAGTCAATTTTGGCAGATCTGACTTAGTAGGAAAATCTTCAGATGAAATTTTGCAAGAACTGCTATATCAGTTTACGAATGACTCCGCATCGATAGAAGACTCTTTGGCTGCGGAGTCATTATCACAAGCACTTGAAAATCTGCAAATAGATTCTGTAGAACAATTGGGAAGTGTGGATTTAGATATTCTTCTAAAAGAATTGGTGACTTCTTTTGTACTGATAAGTTTTGATCTGAATTTTGATGAGAAAATTGGAAAAGGGCGCACAAGTAGTGAGAAATTTGAAATACTAAATGAAATGCATTCTTACATTGCTGACGAACTCCACGCGTCGCTACATAGCACAGAACTGGAACAAATTGATCTTGGCAATATCAGCGCAGCAAGTATTGTTCAAAGAACTTTGAAGGAAGCATACGATGTATGCGTTCGCTTCTATGGGGAGGCACACAAATGAAATTTTGGATAAAAAAAGAAAATGATGCAGACCCAGATGTCGAATGGAAAGATTCGTACATCCTTACCTTAAATAGAGATTCCAGTAGCACTATATATTCTGGATTGCCAAGCATATGGTACCATCTGGGCTGTCAAAAAATGGTTCCTATTTATGAGGATTTATTTGTAATAGGGCTTAGCGTATTTGCATTAGATAAAAGAATAGCTCGGAATTTATTTTCGGATTCTTGGACACGCCAAATAGAAGTTTCCATTCCGGTTTTAGAAATGGATAAATGGAATAATTGTGAGGCTCAGTGGAATAAAATCCTTTCGTTTTTAACTGGTGATGAATGGAAAATTTATTTTAGACAGGCAACGACAGAATATGGTAACCATAAGAACAGTAATAGAAAACATATAGATGTGTCTGGCTGTGATTGCGTTAGCCTGTTTTCGGGTGGTTTGGATTCCTATTGTGGGGCGATCAAGCTATTGCAAGAGGGGCATTCTCCAGTATTAGTTGGTCATAATGAATATCCCAAACTTCGGTATATCCAAGAACGATTTTGCAATAATTTCAATGAATGCTATCCAGTACAAAAATCGCTGTTTCTTGGGTTCACAGCAGGAGCAAGAGCTCCATTCAGATTAGATGGGGAGCGGCTGCGAAAAAGTGAAAATACTTCCAGAGGGCGGTCTTTATTGTTTTTATGTGCGGCAATTTCTATAGCAGGCATTATGGGAGAACAAATCCCAGTATATATACCTGAGAATGGATTTATTGGATTGAATGTGGCCCTTACAAACAGCAGAAAAGGATCCTGTAGCACGAGAACAACGCATCCTTACTTTTTGAATGGTCTTAACAAGTTGGTTGCAAGTGTTGGAATTCAAAATCGTATTTCAATTTCTTCGCCTTCAAAACAAAGCGAGAAATCGTTAATTTGGTTTCTGGAACAGAAGCATTCAAACAAGGTTATAAAGATACCATTTCATGCTCTCACCCATGTGTGTCTAGGTACAACCGTGTGGGTTCCAGAGAATATCCGGTAAACTGTGGATTTTGTTATCCTTGCATTATTCGGAAGGGCTCTCTGCAAGATGTTGAATTAGAAACAGATGACATCCTAAAGGCATCAGAATTCCTTAAAACGCAGGCAGATAGAGACAAATCGGCAGATTTATTTGCGGTTTTGAGCAGTATTCATAGATACAAGGGACTTTCGGAAAAAGATATCGAGCGATTAATCCGTTGTACGGGGAAGCTTGAGAATGACGAGATTCAGTCTTTTAAGAGAGTTTACAGACAGGGCATGGATGATTTGATTGAATACTTTTCAAAAGACTCGGATATGGAAGCGTATATGTAATGATGAATTTGATAGATACACATTTTCATTTGGACCATTATAGAAATTATTTTGAAATTGCTAAAACCATTACAGAACTGGAACAATATACAATTTGCGTAACAAATTCGCCTGGGATTTTTTTGTCATGTAAAAATTTAATCCCAGAAACAAAGTATTTGAAATTTGCCATAGGCTTTCATCCGCAAGAAACGACATTAGGCGGAAGAGAAATAAAAGATTTCATGAGGCTTATATCGTCGACAAATTATGTTGGTGAGATTGGATTGGATTATTCGCAAAAATCATATATGAGTAAGCCATTGCAATTAAAATATTTTGAGCAAATTGTAGAGATTTGTGCATCGAAAAATAAGCTTATGACAATACATATTAGAAAAGCAGAGAAGGATGCAATTCGTATTTTAGAAAAATATCACCCCACAAAGGCAATCATACATTGGTATACAGGAGGTTGTGATGATATGTTAAGATTGGTGGATTTGGGTTGCTATTTTTCGATTAACACTAACATGGTAAAAGGAAGTAAAAAAGAAAATTATAATTTATTGCCTTTAGAGCGTATTTTGATTGAGTCTGATGGCCCTTATACAAAAGTTAATAACAAAAAATATACGCCCGCTCTTTTAAAAGACGCTTATGAAGAAATTTCAAGATTCTATAACAATCCAGATTTGCCTAGAAATATTTATTATAATTTCAAAAAGATATTGTTATCTTAATCAACCTTAGGTGAGAAAAATCCAAGTTGATCTTGTTCGATTACGGAGCAGGAACGACATAAAGAAAAAGAACTGCTCAGCAATGGAAAAGAATTATTTACATGGATACGCCAGCAGTACGGCACAGAGCCAGAATACCCATAGCATGACTGGAATGCTGTGCTGCAGCACAACGACAATAACAAATGGTATGGTGTAGTTCTGGAAGTATCTGCTGATAAGTTGGGATTGCCGGAAGCAGGCATCATTGATGTCCTCAATGTGAAAAGTGATCCGCTGCTGATCGGCTCTCTTTGCGGGCAGGACGGCTATTTTCCGGCCTATCACATAAATAAGGAAAAATGGCTCAGTATTGTAGCTTGGCAAACCAGAACTGGATGATGCCATCAAAGACCTGCTTTCTTTGAGCTATGAGCTGATAGCACCGAAAAGGCGCAACTCAAGGTCATCAGCAAAAAATCCGGGAGATTCTGCAAATGGCAAAGAAAAAGAAACTGATGAAGGCTGAGCGAAAGGAAGCCCGCCTCCGAAAAGGCAAGCAGTGGCTGCTCACCTATACCGGCTCACCGAAAAAGATGAACAAGCATTACCGGGAACGATTTCATGTGGATGCTGTGACAGCTGCTAAAGATTTGCAGGAGCTGGAAGTCAATTATACACAGGAGCAGCTCGACCAGATTAAACAGGCTGAAGAACAGCGGCTCCGGCAGCGGAGAATGGAGTGGAAGCGAGAGAACGGGAACGGTTGGCAAAGCTGTATGAGGACTGCGATGGTCGTTTTGCTTTTATTGCTGGATATACAGATGGCGGCACACCGTATGGTGCGATGTGGGAAGAAGTCGGCATTGATCTGGGACTGCCGTTCGAGGAAAAAGTGAAGCTCTATCACATGCAGATGTTAGGCTGATAATTGTGCAAGCACCGCCTGCACAATTTACAACAAAAAAGAGGAACCGGTCAAGGCTCCTCGAAGATACATTATTTCAAAAAATTGGGCTCTATAATTAATGTTGGGGTTGACAATTGCTAATCTCAACATTTGACAAAGAACAACATTTTCTTACTTTCCAAATAAATCGCTGTGCGTTCCTGTTCGGGATAATGTCAAGACGAGCAAATCATTCTTAATCCGATAGATCAATAGCCAATCTGGCTGAATGTGGCACTCACGATGCCCGTCCCATTTCCCAGTTAAAGAGTGGTCTTTATTCTTTTCTGGAAGCTGTTCACTGTTTGCCAGTTTGCGAATGATGTCGTCCAGAAGATCAATATCAAGATGGCGTTTCATCGCCATCTTGATATTGATCTTCTTAAATTGATTTGTCCAAACAATGTCTAAATGTTTACTCATTCTTTAGTGCCCTCAATGCTTCCTCTATATTAGAGTAGCGTTTTACAGACGGATCACGGGCAATGCGTTCTGCTTCCAGTATTGCTGACATCGTTTCCTTGTTCGGTTGCTCCATACGAACATCGAAAGGAAAACCGCCGACACGGAGCGACTGGCGAAGAAACACATTGATAGCGGTAGTAAGGTTGATACCTAATTCACCATACATTGCTTCGCACGGTTTTTCAATGTCACTGTCTATACGGACACTGAAATTAGTTGTGGTAGCCATGAATGTCAACTCCTTTCCTTCTTGTTATTGCACTGATATTGTATATTATTTGCATTGTACAGTCAATCTGTTAGACAAGATGGAAATCACTATTCCTTAGCCTACAAGGGCACATCTGTCAGCTGGCAGAAATGCTGGAATGCGACAGCGATATATGCCGCTCGGAGCTGCTGATTACGGAAGAACGCAGCACATAGGATTTGGGAAGCAAGGGCTTTCTTGCCATTCAAATCAGTGAGGACGGTTACGACTATACCTTATATCATAAGGACTTCACGGAAATTGACGGCGGATAGATCGACAAGCCAGAAATCAGCATAAATGCAGACAGAAACCAGATTCTTTCGGAATGCGTTAAACTATACCAGAAATTCCTCGATTTCGTGGGTTTACTGAGAGAAAAGCTCGAAAGCCTGCATGAATACTGGACTTTTTGGATTGAGGGCAGCTGAGTACAGTCTCAAGGTCGCTTGTCGTATTGCACAGTTCTCAAAGAGATAATTGAAAATTTCAAAATGCTAAAAAAGCCCGAAAAATGTGCTATTTTCGGGCTTTTTCTATGCTTGAAATTATCTAATTCCGATTTTAAAAGAAAGAAGACGGTCTATGAGAAATAATGCCTGAAGTAAAGAACGAGCTACACCTCCAAATCCGAATGGAACAATGGTAAAAAAAGGAGAGAAAGGGGGAAATCTGGCCATAGAGAAAATGCCATAAAAATGGTATAATATAAAAAATTTAGAGAGAAAAATTTAAATTTGACGGGGAGGTCTAATGAGGACAGAATATAAACACAATCCGCCCATTCCATATAGTCTGCATGATATGCGGGTCAAAAAGATTATAATTCAAGATCAAACAATAGCACTTGAATTTGAGGACGGATATAAAAAACTTACAGAACCTTTTGAACAGGTCGAGGGAAATATTACAATCGAAGGTGTGGATTTTGATTGTACCTGCGTGATGTTACAGAGCAAATGGGGAAACTATGGAAAATTCAATGGTGAGAAATTAGAACTGGAACACTTTATAAAGAGATACAAAAACTATAGCTTTGAAATTGTAGATGAATTATATGGGTATAATCAAGTATTGTATTCTGGTTATTTATCTATCTTAGAAACAGAAGATTTAGTTCAAATGGACATTTCAATTTACTTTACGGGCAAAATTATTTACGATACAAAAGAGTAACAAATTCCAGTTTGTGAGGATGAATATAGAAATGCTTGTTGATAAAACTTTTTCTAGAAAACTGTATGAATACAAAGATGCTTGTTATCTAATGAGAACAGCATTTCCCCCAAATGAGCAGATACCGATGTGGCTGTTGAGAGTGTTGGCATTTCGCAAAAATGTCAATTTCAGAGCCTTTTATGATGATGACCAGTTCTGTGGAGTTTTGTATACAGCTGAGGATAATAAATATATTTTTGTGCTTTATCTGGCAGTAGATGACCGAATCAGATCAAAAGGCTATGGTACGAAGATACTTGACTGGTTGAAACAGAATACAGAAAAAGAATTTCTTTTTATAATCAGAAAGGAATTTTTGATACTGAATGTAGATTTATTGATGAAGGCGAAACCTATTCTGTACTCGCATCTGATATTGAGCACTTTAACTCGAAAGAGTACGAAACGCTCCTGAGCAGATTTTCTTTTAGAACATATAAAAAACACATTACAAGATGATAAATTAGAAGTTGAGGAGCTGGAAGATGGGCATTAAATTTGAAAGAGGGATCAATAAAAATAATATTGAACTTTTATGTCGTTGGTCCAATGAACTAGGCTCAGCGTTTCAGGAGCAATGGATGGGCTCTCAAATTCCTTATCCATTGACCTATGATAAAATTAAAAAATTGGAAAATAAGTTTTCTATCTTTAATGAGGAAGAGTTCATTGGAATGATACAAGAGGTGCGAATCGAAGAAGATAACATCCATATAGGAAGATTTATATTAAATCCTCAAAAAACAGGATTGGGTTTTGGGACAGAAGCGTTGAAAGAATTTATAGATTTTATTTTCAAAGATGAAAATATTAGAAGTATTTCCTTAAGCGTTTTTGATTTTAATAAAAATGCAAAGCAGGTTTATGATAAGCTTGGATTTGAAGTTGATGAAGTGATTGAAACTCCAAAACTGAAATATATTATGAGAAAACACAGATAAATCTCGATTTGTAGACCTAAAACAAAATAAGCTTCCTTACCTTACATAGCAGTCATGCACTTCGATATATGGTTGTTAATTTTTGCGAAAGGAACAGTATCGAATGAAGCTTGTATTATCGGAAAAGTTGGTGAAACATCTGCGGATTTTCTTGATGGAGAACAGAGAAAGCTGTTTAAAACTGAGGGTATAAGGAGTGTTATGAAATTATTTAGTGGTGCAGATTTAGTTATCTATTTCTTTATATACGGGCTTTTGGCTTGGATACTGAATACGGTTATATATAGTTTAAAAGAACAAAGGTATATAAATACTGGGGCACTGAATGTTTCGATTCTTGGATGTCCTGCTTTGATTATGGTTTTGATGATCATAGTGTCTTCAGGCAGAAATGTCAGCTATTATGGAATATTAATGATGGCTTTTATAGACTGTTTATAATGGTATCGTAATTTAAGACACTTCAAGAGACATTTCTTAATGAATCTGATATACTGTAAACACTACAGAAAGAAGGATTTTTATTATGTCTCGAACAAGAAGAAATTTCTCCGCCAAATTCAAATCAGAATTAGTGATTGAACTGCTCAAAGGAGAAAAAGACTTAAATACAATCGCAACCGAAAACAATATTCAGCCAAATCTTCTCCGCAACTGGAAGAAGGAGTTCCTCGATAAAGCATCCGTGGTTTTTGATGACACACGAGAGGATAATCTGAAAGAAAAACTCGCTTTAGAGCGCAAGGAAAAAGCTGAATATGCGAAAAAAGTTGGCCAGCTCACCATGCAGGTGGATTGGTTGAAAAAAAAATCTGAAGAAACACTTGGACCTGACTACGAGAGTAAATTTAGTCCAAACCCTTTTGAAGACTAAAGAACTTCCAGTTAAAACAGGAGCTGCGCTTCTTGATATCAACCGTACCAGTGTGTATTACAAGGGCACGCCCATATCTCAGGAGGAGTTAGATTGCAAATCGATCATAGATCGATTACACACAGATAACCCGGCCTGGGGAGCACGACAGCTGTCTGCTCAGCTGAAGAAGCGTGGGCATCAGGTTGGCCGCCGGAAAAACGCGCCGTTATATGAATGAAATGGGGATGGATCCAATCTATCCAAAAAAATGAACCTTTCTAAACGTATGCAACAGGCTAAAGTCTGCCCGTATCTGCTACGAAACGCCGTTATCGACCGTCCTAATCAGGCATGGTCAATCGACATTACATACATCCCCATCAAGCATGGATTCCTGTATCTGACCGCTGTGATCGACTGGTACAGCCGCTGTATCGTTGGCTGGGAAGTCGATGATACTCTAGATACCAGAATGGTCATAACTGCGTTAAAAAAGGCGTTTATGGTAGCAAAACCTATTATCCTGAATTCGGATCAGGGCTGTCAGTTTACAAGCAATGAGTACATGAATTTCCTCAAAGAGAACCAGATCCGTCAAAGCATGGATGGTAAAAGCCGCTGGGCTGATAATATCATGATTGAACGATGGTTCCGGAGCTTCAAGTACGAGGAAGCATATCTGACCCAATACAACAATATCCGAGAAGCAAGGAAGGCTATTGGGAAATATGTGCATACATACAACTTTGAACGTTGTCATTCAGCACTCAATAATCAGACACCGGCATCCTGCTATTATCCAATCCTGTTACTGGATGATCATGCAGCCTGAGGGGGGAGTTTCTCCCCTACCCAGTTACATATATCAGTTCATTATAAAATGCTTAGATTTTTGTCTAGACAACTGAACCACTATAGTTTTATACTGGATAAGGTAGGGTTATTTTTTCGCAAAGACTTCTTTTAACAAAAGAAATAGGATCTGAAAAGGCTGGCTATGGTAAGAGTTTGAAGACTAGTTTTATAAATGCAATTATAGTAGTAGCCATATGCTTTATATATTTAAAGACTTTACAGCCTATTTTTCTTTGGTATCACTAATTCCAAGAATAATAGTTAATATAACAGCACTTTTACTTGCATTACTTTTAGTAGTGGATATTGTGTTAACCTATATTTTTGTCAGAAAATACCCTATGCAAAATATAGAAGAAGATATAAGTAGAAGGAAAAAACTTTTGGAGAATGGATCTCCAAAAATATCTGGAAGAGAATTTATAAACTTTACCCAAGCCTTTTATCGGATGATTTTGAGGACAGCAGTAAGGGAATTTCAGATGCAGATAAGTTACTTGAAGAACAGGGGATTATCTTTGCAAAAGGGATAAACTTAGCAAAACTTATATGGGTACTTTTTATATCGTCTCTTATCGGAGATATTGTAGAAACTGTGTATGTACTAATTGTAGGGCATCAATTTATGAGGCGCTCAAGTTTTGTACTTGGGCCTTTTAGTTTGGTGTGGGGACTTGGTGCGGTAATACTTACCTTGGCACTTTCAAAGGTAAGAAAGTAAAATACTCTCTCCATATTTTTATCTGGATTCTTTTTTGGTGGTGTGTTTGAGTATCTTTGTTCTATATTTACAGAAGTATTTTTCGGTATGAAGTTTTGGGACTATTCCTATATGCCTTTTAATATTGATGGTAGAACCAATCTTTTGTTTATGTTCTTTTGGGGAATAGTGGCACTTATATGGTTTAAATTTATATATCCGCCTTTTTCTGAATTCATAGAGAGGATCCCACCTGTTACAGGTTCAGTCCTTGCCGTTTTTATATCACTGTTTTTTATCTGTAATGGAATAGTAACTTCAATGGTGATGATAAGAACTACAGACAGAAAAAATCACCCTGAGGCAAGGAATGTGATAGAGCAGTTCATAGATGAAGAGTATCCGAATGGGGTGGTAAAAAAACTGTGGCCAAATATGGATTTTTTGGAGGATTAATTATTTATGAATAAGAGCGAAAAAACAATGGCGGTAATTATGGCATTACTGGCAGCAACATTCTATGCGATAAATACTCCGTTTTCTAAAGTTCTCTTGGAAAAAGTGACACCGACATTTATGGCTTCATTTTTGTATCTTGGAGCCGGAATTGGTGTAGGTATAATGTATCTGTTTCATTCAAAGTCAGAGAAGAACATTGAAAGATTGACAAAGGCAGATTTACCATACACTGTCGGCATGATTGTCCTTGATATTTTGGCACCTATATTTTTGATGATTGGAATAAACATAGGTTCAGCTTCAAATGCATCATTGCTTGGAAACTTTGAAATTGTAGCAACCACACTCATTGCTCTTTTAATATTTAAAGAGGTAGTAACACCAAGGTTGTGGTTTTCTATAGGATTTATTACATTGTCAAGCATAGTTCTTTCATTTGAAGGAAGCGGAAGTTTTAAGTTCTCTTTGGGTTCATTGTTTGTAATACTGGCAACATGTTGTTGGGGACTTGAAAATAATTGTACTAGAATGATTTCAGATAAAAGTACCTATGAGATTGTGATCTTAAAAGGAATATTTTCAGGCACAGGCTCATTTATAATTGCAATTCTTCTTGAAGAAAGTATACCTGATATAAAATATATTTTGATCTCAATGTTACTTGGATTTGTGGCCTACGGACTCAGTATATTTTTGTATATCAGAGCACAGAGGGATTTGGGGGCAGCCAAAACCAGTGCCTACTACGCAATAGCTCCTTTTATAGGCACCTTCTTATCATTTGTGGTAGACGGTGACAGGCTGACAAAAGTTTATTTTATAGGACTTATCTTTATGATCATTGGAAGTGTGATCGTCGTATATGATACAATGTTAAAAAATCATATACATTACCATGTACATACGATTGTTCACACACATAATGGCTCAACACATAAGCATATAATTAAGCATGAGCATACTCACTCCCATCTGGGTTCGGATGAAAAACATTATCATCATCATGATGATTATATAAACAGTGATGAGCATAAGAGAATACATGAGGAAAAGTAGAATAATTCTTAAAGTAATGATACAGCCTATTTAATGTAAATGTTGACATTACATTAAATAAGCTATATTATTTTACTAAAATAACAGAGGGAGTATACAAATGCAGATATCAAGCAGATTTACAATAGCATTACATATTTTTGCATGTGTAGAATATTTTAAAGATAAAGAGAAGATAACCAGTGACTTTCTATCGGGCAGTATAAGTTCAAATCCTGTAATTATCAGGAATATTCTTTCTCAGTTAAAGAAAGCCGGACTTATAAATGTAGTCAGAGGAACCGGAGGTATAGAGATTATAAAAGAGCCGTCTGAGATAACATTTTATGATGTTTATAAGGCGGTTGAAGTGGTTAAAGAAGAGGGACTGTTTCATTTCCATGAGGAGCCAAATCCTGCTTGCCCTGTAGGGAAAAATATACATAGAATATTGGACAGTAAGCTTAGTGAAATACAGGATGCTATGGAAAATAAGATGAAAGGCTATACTCTTTTGGATATTGAAAAGGGTATAAAGGAGATTTCAGACTAAAAGATGCTTAGACCGGCATCTTTTTTAATTTAAAGTATTGACAAGTTAGATGTAATTACTTATATTACAACTATCATGTGTTCTGTTTTTGAAGGAGGTAAGTATGAATCAAAAGGAAAGACTTGATTATCTGATAGAGGCTTTTAAAGAAGATTCCGGAGAGTACAAGAACTTAAAAGTACCTGTTGATACAGACGGAAAGAAAAGAATACTACGTTCTCTTATGAATATCAGAATGCCAAGGAAAATGAATACTGAGGTATTAAAAATACAAGATGAGTATCTAAGAGAAGCTATAAATGAAAACGGTATAGTAAATATTTCCGATATAGATAAAGTGGAAGATTCTATTTCTATATGGCAAGGAGATATTACCAGGCTAAAGGTGGATGCAATAGTTAATGCTGCAAACTCACAGATGCTCGGTTGCTTTATTCCTATGCATACCTGTATTGATAATTGTATACATACATTTGCCGGTGTGGAGCTTAGAAATGAATGTAACAAAAAAATGAATCAGTTAAAGATCCGTTATGGCAGAGATTATGAACAACCTACAGCAATTCCCATGCTTACAGATGCTTATAATCTTCCTGCAAAAAAGATTGTTCATATAGTCGGCCCTATTGTACAAGGGGGACTTAGCAAAAGGAATGAGAAAGATCTTAAAAACTGTTATAAAAACACTTTAGATCTTTGCGTTGAAAACGGATTGAGAAGCGTGGCATTTTGCTGTATATCCACCGGAGTATTTCATTTTCCAAATAAAAGAGCAGCCGAAATTGCAGTAGCAACTGTAAGAGAATGGTTAAAAGAAAATCGAGGTAAAATAGACCTTGTAATATTTAATGTATTTAAGGATGAAGATAAGAAATATTACGAGAAAGAAATTTCAGTATAAATTTGTAGAAGGAGGACTGTACTATGACTAAGATTTTTGTTAAAAGATCAAACGGTTATCAAGACTCAATATCTAAGGGAATAGCTGCGGCACACTACTTTAGAGGTAGAGCTTCATATGGTAAAGGCAGTAGGGATGATCAGATAAAAAAATTTAAAGAAGAAATAGAAAATGCCGATGCGATTTTGATTGGAGCCGGTGCAGGTCTCTCCACATCTGCAGGCTTTACATACACCGGTGAAAGATTTGATAAGTATTTCTTTGATTTTGCAAAGGCTTTCGGTATAAAAGATATATATTCAGGTGGTTTTTATCCGTTTCCAAAGAAAGAGATATTTTGGGCATGGTGGGCAAGGCATATTTATTTTAACAGATATGTTGATGCTCCAAAACCTGTATATAAGGATTTACTTGACTTGGTTAAGGATAAGGACTATTTTGTAATTACGACAAATGTAGACCATCAGTTCCAAAGAACAGGATTTGATAAGAAAAGACTTTTCTACACTCAGGGAGATTACGGACTTTTTCAAAGTGTAAATCCGGCTTGCAAAGATACCTTTGATAATAAAGTGTGGGTAGAAAAAGCCTTAAAAGCACAGGGATTTATTAAAGATGAAAGCGGTGTATTTATCGTACCTAATGATAAAGAGATTCTTATGGAAATACCTACTGAGCTTATACCGAAGACTCCGAAAGGTGAAGATGTGACTACAAATCTTCGAGCTGATGATACTTTCGTAGAGGATGAAGGCTGGCATAATGCCTCAAGTAATTATGCGGATTTTATAAGAAGACATGAAAACTTGCATGTACTCTTTTTAGAACTTGGAGTAGGTGCAAATACACCTGTCATTATAAAATATCCTTTTTGGCAGATGACATATGACAATAAAAAGGCGATATATGTATGTTTAAATTATGGAGAGGCCTTCTGTCCTGAGAAGATAAATGATAGAAGTATATGTATTGATGGGGATATTGGTGATGTGTTAAAAAAGATAAATTAAGCTAAGGAGAAAAATTTATGAGTATACTTACACTTGATTCAACATTTGCGGATATAAAGAAACTTTTAAGTGATGAGGATATTTGCTTTAAGAAAACAATTGAAAAGACTTTTGAAAAAGTATCAAAAAATGAAGAACTAAAAAATGCATTCTGCTTTTTTATGGCAATGGCTCTGGGGGGAGTGGGAACTCTTGATGAGGAAGGTAATGTTACAGGTAATAATATTAATGAAGAATTCTTGAAGATAATAAAGATAAACGGTGATAAATGGTCCAAATATACGAGAAAATTTGTGCACCCAACGAAAGAAAAGAGATTAGGGGAGAAGCATGATAAGTTATTATCTAAAGCACACGATACAAGTCTTGGAAATATTCTTAAGAACGGAATTGAAAGCTTAAAGTATACTGATAAAGATAAAGAATTCGGTGTATTTGATAAAGGAGAAAAAGACAAAAGCGGCAAAACAATCAGAGAAAGTTGGTGGTTTGATCCAAACAAAAAAGGAGAAAAGGGACAAAAAGCGGAAGACGGTATAATACCTGAAAGAGCCAAACAAGGAATAAATGATATCATCGACTGCCTGATTGAACAGATGACAATAGAAAACACTCCACAGTATAATTTACTATTGTCGAATAAGCAGCTTATTATGAACGGTGCACCGGGAACCGGAAAGACATACTCAGCAAGAAATATTATAGCAGATATACTGTTTGATACCCTATGCGAAAGTGAAAATAAAAAAGAAGAAATCAAGAAAGTCAGAATGGATATGGTACAGTTTCATCCGTCATATGACTATACAGACTTTATAGACGGTATCAGACCCAACTTGTCAGGTAATGAGCTGAAGTATTCACTTAAAAATGGTTCTTTCAAATCTTTTTGTCGTAGGGCAGGTGTAATAGAAAGAATACTTGCAGCAGGTAAAAAGGTTGATGCCGGCAGTATAGAGGATTTTTTGATTGGAGAAGATGAGTCAATCAAAAAGTTTTGGGAGTCGGAAATAGAGAAAGGGGAACTGAAAAAAGAAATTGATAAGGTAGATGAAAGTAAAGATATTGTAGAGTTTGACCCAAGTAAACTTCCAAGTTTTCTCTTTATTATTGATGAAATAAATCGTGCGGAAATTTCAAAGGTATTAGGGGAGATTATGTACTGCCTTGATCCGGATTACAGAGGAATAAAAGGTATGATTTCAACACAATATTCTGCATTGGCAACGGATGAAACATTTTTATAAATAAGGATAACGATAAATTCTTTATACCTTCAAATGTCTATATTATCGGTACTATGAATGATATAGATAGAAGCGTTGAGGTGTTTGATTTTGCACTGAGAAGACGTTTTGCATGGTATGAGGTAAAGCCTGATAAAGTGATGGATGATGTGTTAAAGTCTATGGGAATAGAAACCTTACTTGAGCAAAATTATGAAAATTATAAAACTAAAATAGACGATCTTAATGATGCTATTGTGGACAAATTAAAGCTTAGCAAGCATTATTATCTTGGTCCTTCATACTTTGCCAAAATTAAGCTGTACTATGATGAGGGTAAAGATTATAAAGAGGCTGTAGAAAAAGTTTGGGACAATCATATTTCACAGATTCTAAATGAGTATGTCAAGGGCAGAGGCAAAGAAAATGAGGTTGAAAATATTAGAGAAAATTTTATTTCTAATATTTCTAATTCAGGAGAAGGCGATGAAAAATAAAGGGGCAAATACTCTTGAGGCAATTACTCTTGAAGATAATCAACACCCAAACAAATACTATACTTTTGTTTCTGAGAGTAAAGATGGAGGAATAGAAGATGGTCATATACCTGAGGTGTACAAAAGTTATATAGAATCTGTTGGTTCTGTAAACAAGCTTATAAAAGAGCATAATGCTATCATTGTACCCAAAAGAGAGAGGTTTGAAAAAGACACGGCTATAGAGATAAGAAATAGTAAGATATACACTTATAACTGGGTTGGAGTTATCTCTACTCCAACACAAGATGAAAACAGTAGGAGAATAGAAATTACTTCTCGATTTGATACCAGTGAAAAGCAATATTTTCTTCTTTATTTATTGAGCAGTGTTTACGGTGTGAATATTTTTAATATTGATGTCAACTGTAAGGAAGAAAGTAATTATATCATCATTTTGATCATCCTTTTTCTGAGCAAAATTGTGGAAGCGTACGGCAGTGGACTGTATAAAGAATACAATAGAAGTAAGTACAATGACTACAATTTTAGGGGCTCAATAGATATTGACAGGCATATAAGGCTTAACACACCTTTTATGGGCAAAACAGCTTATAAAATAAGAGAGTATACCTATGACAATGAAATATTATGCTTAATGCGTCAGGTGTTGGATTATATTATCTGTAATCATTTTGAAGTGTGGGAAGCGTGTTTAAATAATGAACTGATGTTGAATGAGATAGTGAGCGTGATAGAAAATGCCACTCCATCATATAGAATGAATGTCAACTATGCAGATACTATAAGTTGCAGAAGAGAAATCACTCATCCAATGTATCAGGACTATGAAGAAGCGAGAAAACTTGCAATTATGATATTGAGCGAATCAGGACAAAATATATTTGACAATTCTAAAGAACTGTCATTTAGTCTGTTGATTGACATATCGTGGCTTTGGGAGGAATTTGTTGCAGAAAAGCTCTTGAAAGAATGTAATTACAAGCATTTGTTGACGGACGGATCTGCAGGAACATTAGAATGGTCAAATAGAGAATATTGGTATCCTGATTTTATTGAGGAAGGAGATGAACATAAAAGAAGAAATATATTTGATGCCAAGTATAAGTTTTGGGATTGGAATAAAAATGACGACATTCATCAACTGCTATCCTACCTGCTTATATCAGGCGGAAATAACTGTGGTATAATTTACCCGGATAATAAGTCAAAGACATGGAGTTATCAAGAGATACATTCATATGAAAAATTCTATGGAAATGAACATCCTAAAATATATAAAATGCCTATGTATATTTACGATGGTAAGGACATGGGATATTTGGAATATTGTAGGGTTATGGAGGAATCTATAAAGAAATGGAAGGAGAACTTTCAAAACCTATTATTTGAAATTTAGGAGGCAATGAATGAAAAATATCAAATACAGCCTTGATATCATTAAGTATCAAGGCTGTATTTTTATTAAAGATACCCTCTACCTTCCTGTCTTTATATCAGTACTGTTCAGATAAAGTGATCCTATGGCAAAAGAAATAAAAATATAGAGTAAACAAGTTATTATTACAACAGGCAGGTTTATTTCACCGGTTATATTTGTGCTTCCCATAGAGTATATCAGCATTGAAAACGGTGTTGCATAGAAAAATCCCTTTACTGTGAGTAGAAGCCCTAAAATATTTCCAAGGAAGGCAAGTCCGACAGGTATTGCAAATGAAGGTATGATCAGTGAAAGCATACACTGAAAGCTTGAAATAGCAATGATACAAAGTATACTTGCAAAGATTCTTAAATAGAATTCTTTCGGTATGTTTCCTGTAATTCCAATAATCTTTCCTGAAACAATATAGATAAATGCAATCCATATCATACAAATAGATGACATTGTGGCTACGGTAAGCCATTTATCTTTTAATACTTTGAAACGCGAACTCGATGTAAGTATTATATTCCAGTTGGTTCCAAGATGTTCCATACGAAAATCAAGGCTTGCAAGTATGGCAATTAAAGGTGATAGGAAAAACATACCTAAAAACAATGACTCCTGTGTCCAAAGATCCGCCCAGTCCAATGACAACACTCCTTGATTTGAAAGAAAATTTATAATACCGATACCGGCAGAAATTAACGGAATCAAAACAAAGGGAATCCATACAGGGTTTCTCTTTATCTTGATAAGTTCTACAGGCAATAGGGTATGAGCACTTTTGCTTTTTCTATTTACAAGAGCAATCTTAAAATTACCTGTTTCAGGATTATTAAATACCAATAGACTCACCTTATATGTAACAAAGAAATATAACAAGCTTATCAATATCGCTTTTATATCTATTGCATTCCATGAAAGCAGCATTTCTCTTGTGGCAGAGTCATAATCCATAGTAACGGTACTTAAAGAAAAAAGTACGGACCATGGAGTAAGTGCCGATTTACTTACAAAAGCAATGAATACACCTGCAAGTGTGCCTCCGAATGCAATGGAAAGTGCTGCAAATTGATTCCTGAATTTTAAGGACAGCAGACATTGAAGCTGAAATATAATCATTCCGAAAATAATCTCTGCAAATTCAGTCTGCAATAATGCAAAAATTGGGAATCCTCCCCCAATCATAAATTTAATACCTAAATATAAAATCATTATTGTCTGTATAAAACAAAATAAAGCTATATGTATTAAGCCAAATAAAAGCTTGGAAGAAAAGAGTTTTTTCCTGCTTTCCAGTGTAGGTAGAGTATTCCACATATTTCCTTTATTTTCTATATCTATACATCTGCTGGCCAGTACAGACATCATAATAGAAATCAACATTGTATTCAAAAACGGAATCGAGCTGAAGATCCTTTGCCATTCCTGCCCTTTTGGAAAGTCTTCATATGAAAGGTAGAAATAGTTTAATGCTGTTACAATAAATAATAAGAATACGGAAATCAGGAGCTTATTCTTTTTAAATTCAATGGATATTGACTTATTTAAGCTGATTTGTTTCATAATGACTCCTTTTCTCCGGTAAGCTCAAGGAAAATCTGCTCCAAACTTTGACCTGATGATTCAAGATTTGACAGCTTTCCTTGGTAGAGCATTTGACCATGATTTATAATACCTACATAGTCAGCCATTTGTTCTATCTCATTGAGCAGATGGCTTGAGATAAGTACAGTCATCTCTTTTTCTTTCGGTAGGGAAGTTATAAGTTTTCTAATCTCCATTATTCCGGCAGGATCAAGGCCGTTGGTAGGCTCATCCAATATGAGTAATTTTGGATCTCCAAGAAGTGCCATAGCGATACCAAGCCTTTGCTTCATACCAAGTGAATAAGCGGCAAGCTTTTTATCTCTTTGTTCATACAGTCTTACTGTTTGCAGAGCTTTTTCTATTTCAGTTTCTTTGACACCTTTTAACTTTGCTATGATTTGCATATTTTCAAGTCCTGTTAAATGAGGATATCCTCCGGGATTTTCTATAAGACTACCTGTTTGACGAAGCAGATTTAAAAGATTCTTGTTTGAAACTTTTTCACCAAAGAGTTTAATCTCTCCTGAGTCTTTCTTTATAAGTCCTAAAATCATTTTCAATGTAGTGCTTTTTCCTGCTCCGTTCGGTCCGAGAAATCCGTATACACAGGATTTCGGCACACTCATGGATAAGTCATGTACACGATTTTTTTTAGTTAAATTTTTTGTTTCAAGTATTGTATCCGTCATTGTTTTTCTCCTTTTGCTTGATATGTGAGTATGATAATAACTGAAGATTAAACGAAGATTATTGCTACATTATGATTACCTTAAGAAAAAGTATTTTTTTATAGCGACTTTACTTAAATAAGATATAATAAGAAAACAAAATGATTTAGGAGTATATATGGAAAAGAAAGATTGTAAAAATCCTGATAATTGATGATGAAACAGAATTGTCAAAGGTTTTAGGAGATATTTTAAAAAATGACGGATATACAGATATAGAATATGCTAAGAATCTAAAGGAAGGAAGAGAAAGAGTGAATAGTTGTCAGATTCATCTTATTTTACTTGATGTAATGCTTGGAGACGGCAACGGGTTTGATTTTTATGAGGAATTAAAAAGAGTAGGTATATTTCCAAAACTGCCGGTTATCTTCCTGTCGGCAAGAGATGAGGATGAAGACAGACTTCACGGTCTTGGACTGGGGGCGGATGACTATATAACAAAGCCCTTCCTCCCGAAAGAATTGTTGCTCCGTATCGGTGCGGTACTTAGAAGATGTTACTCGCTTGATGAAAACACTTCAGATATTGTTTTAGGTGAAAGTACAGTTTCTATAGAGGGAGGTATTGTAAAAAAGAATGGAAGTATCATAACTTTGACAGCTAAAGAACTCGCATTATTTTCAATTCTTTATAGAAATAAGGGGAGGATAGTAACTACAGATATACTTTGTGAAGAGCTTTGGCCGGACGGCAGCTTCGGACTTGAAAATTCTTTAATTGTACATATGCGTCATTTAAGAGAAAAGATAGAAAAGGATCCTTCAAAACCGATTTTCTTAAAGACAGTAAGAGGTCTGGGATATAAGATGGAGAAGATATGAGAAAAAGTTTAGAGAGAAGATTGCAATTTATACTATGGGTACTTGTTTTTGCCATAGCCATATTGTTTGTGGATTTCATAATCTGTATGGCGGTGATGTACAAAAGCTCATATACAAACTATACAGATGCAAGCGAAATAATGGACAATTTATCATACAATACCAGTGAGTATGTTTTAAGTGATGAAGAAAGCACACAGTTACAGAAGAATAATGAATTTGCTTTTTTACTGGATAATAACGGGAATATTGTATGGTATGAAAATATGCCTGAATCTTTGAAAAAATCAAAGTATACTTTACAGGATGTAGCGAAGTTTACAAGGTATTATCTGGATGACTATCCTGTACGCACTTATATAGTTAGTGAAGACCGATTGCTGATTGTCGGAAAGTTGAATGTGGATATATGGAAATATACTCTGGAATATGATGCAAATAATGTTTTGACATTCTTGGAAATAACACCTGTATTATTTATTTTTAATATCATTTTGTTTATCTTTGTTTCGATAAGGATGTATAAAGCAAGACAAAGAAGAATTGAGGAAGAAAGGGTAGAGTGGATTGCCGGAGTTTCTCATGATATCAGGACACCGCTTGCTGTTATTTTAGGCAATACACAAATGATTCCTAAAGAAAGTGATATGGATGAGATAAAAAGAAAAGCCGAGATTATTGAAAGTCAAGGGCTACGCATCAGAGCATTGGTAGAGAATTTAAATATTACAAGTAAGATTGATTTCGGTACAAAAAGATTTGAAAAAAGTAAGGTCTGTTTAAGTACACTAATCAGAAAGATTGTAAGTAATGCGATAAATTCACTTGATATTGATGCACAGTCTAAGTATGATTTTGAACTGAATATAGAGGATGAGTTGCAAAAATATGAAATTTCATTAAACGAAGAACTTTTTGAAAGAGCTGTTATAAATCTTTTAAACAATGCTTTTCGCCACAATCCTGACGGATGCCAAGTATATATAAATCTATATAAAGAAAATAAAAAAACGATTTTGGAGATAGGAGATAGCGGAAGCGGAGTACCGGCTGAAATTTTGCAAAGATTGAATCAAAGTTCATATGCCGAGAGCAAAAGCGTCGGAAAACATGGACTTGGACTTAAGATAGTTAAGAAAGTAGCGGAGTTTCATAGATGGAAGGTGAGATTTTATAACGGTGAGAATGCAGGATTTGTTTGCAGGGTGGAAATAAAATAAGAGGGCAAGTACCCTCTTATTCTTCTTCCCAGAATAATTCATCCAAGTCTTATCAAGTGTGTGGCAGATGGATAGGCAAAGACGAATTGTGGGATTGTAGTCTCCCTTTTCTATCGCATTTATTGTTTGACGGCTGACACCGACCAGATCTGCAAGCTGCTGTTGGGAGAGGTCTTTGGCGGCTCTGGCGGATTTTAATTTAAGGTTTTTCATAGTTCCCCCTTATTCTTCCTCTTTTTTATATCTGTCTATTACCAATTTTACCACCAAGTTTAGAATTAAAACAATAAAGGATATAGCCACAATAAGGTTGATACCTTCTCTAAATTGAAGTACTCCGTCCTTAAACAATGTGTGATCTACGATGGACCTGATCAGGTAGCCGCCATTTAACAAAAATATAAAGATGTAAGCGATAAATTGCTTTTTACAATTATTATTTTTATAGATGTAATAAGCATCATGAAAAACAATATAGATGTTGAGTACAATACCTGATATAAAAAGTATGATAAGACTGATAAGTTCATTTGAAACGGGCAATGAGATCATATCTTTTGTGAATATATGTAAAATTGAAAGTATCATTACAGTGAAGTAAGCGTAAGTATAGCCTCGTCCTCTGACAGCCAACTGCCTTTCATCGTATCCTTTTTTTGACTCTTTTGAATTGAAAGTCAATACTCCAAATACACCTACAATAAATAAACCAATAAATAAACCAATCCTCAGATCTTCCATAAAAACTCCTTTCAGACAAAATGTCATATATATATTACATCATCAATATAACTCTGTTATTCCATTATGTCAAGTATATTTTACTTTATGTAAGATCATATACTTGCTTAAAGTATTTAAAATTGATATAAATATAATGTATCAATATAGAAAGGATCTTTTCTTATGAAGAAATTTAGATTTACTGCTTTAGCTGTCATAGGGTGTTTTGTTTTTTTCCTTTTTGGCAGAACTTTTTTTGCACAGGACAAATTTTATAGTGGCAAATCTTATGGTGTATTTATCGGCATGGGTAAAGAAGAGGGGATGAAACTCAATAATTACGAAGTTCTTGTGCTTGAACCAAGTGAATTTGATAAAGATAATATCAAGAAATTGCATGAGAAGAATAAAAAGATATATGCCTATCTCAATATAGGATCTTTGGAAAACTATCGCCCATACTATGAGAAGTTTAAAGATAAAGTCTTGGGGAATTATGAGAACTGGGAAGATGAGTACTGGATGGATGTGTACAATAAGGAATGGCAAAATCTAGTTGTAGATGAACTTGGGAAAAATATTTCCTATAAAGGCTTTGATGGATTTTTTATAGATAACTGTGATGTGTATTATCAGTTTCAGGATGAAAAGACATTTGACGGACTTTGTTCTATATTGAATGGACTTAGAAAATATCATCTTGATACGATCATCAATGGCGGAGATACATTTGTGAGCAAATGTATTGATGACAAAATGGCAAAGGAAATGTTTGATGGGGTCAATCAGGAATGTGTATTTACAAGTATTGATTTTGAAAACAAAAAATATGGTGAAAAATCAGCTAAAGACTCTGAATATTTTATTCAATATTTAGATAAAGTAAAAAAAGATGCTATGGAAGTATTTTTAATTGAGTATGGAGCTGATGACACTCTTTCAAAAAAGATTGAAAAATATTGTAATGACAACGGATTTCATTGGTACAATGCAAGGAGTATGGAACTGAAATAGAATGTTCACAGCTGTTAGGTGTATGGATATATTTTCCAAAATTTAATTTTATATATTGACTTTTTTGTAGAAAATGTTAGAATAACAAAAAGTCAAGAGTTGATATTTATAGAAGGGGGATTTATGAAAAAGTTAGCAATATTGGCAGGACTTTGTATTACAGCAGTGAGTATGTCCGCTTGCAGTTCTCAAAAGAGAGTGGTCGGTTCCAAGGGGGATCAGTTTTCTGTGAAAAAGGATGTGGAGAAGGTCAGCAATGAGGCACAGTCCGGTGATAAAGCTTATGAGCCGTATACAATCACACTAAATCTTGAGCGGTCGGGTGCCGGTCAAAATATGGAGGAAACATTTACTTCTGCACCAAAAAGAGTAGTGGTAGACGGTGACCAGATGGTTGATTTTTTCCTGGATCTTGGGCTTGAAGACAACATTGCCGGATATACAAGAGGAGCTTGTCTTGACACTGTAAATGATTTTCCTGCAAGAGACAAGCTGAACAAAATACTTCCTGACGGCCAGAATCTAAGCAAGGCATCAAAGGAGCAGATTCTTGCACTGAAACCTGACTTTATGATGGGGTGGGATTCCCTTTTCTCAGATACCAACTTCTCTGTAGACTGGTGCCTTAAGAATAATATTATTCCATATTTCCCATACTCATGTTCTGATAAGGCAACTATGGAGGATGTATATAAAGACTATGATACATTGGGACATATCTTTGGTGTCACAGACCTTGCGAATCAGAAAGTACAGGCTATGAAGGACACGGTTGAAGAGGTAAAAAAGACACTTGGTGACGATGTATATAAAAAGCCGATATCCGTCTTTGTATATGATTCAGGTGAGGACGCACCTTTTACAGCTTGTCAGGGAATACCGGGAGATATGATCAAGCTTGCAGGCGGTCTTTCAATATTTAGTGATATAGATAAGGGCTGGGCTACACCTTCATGGGAAGAGGTTGTTGCAAGAGATCCGGATGTCATTCTTATACTTGACTATGATCATGATACTGAGAAGAAGAAGCAGTTCCTTGAGACGAATAAGTTTACAAAGAACCTTCGTGCTGTAAAGGAAGGAAAAATCTACAGTGCTTGCTGTTCAGATATGCAGGGTTCATCAGGCTCTGCAAATACTGTAAAGATAATGGCACGGCAGTTCTATCCTGATAAATTCAAATAAGTTTTAGATTAAGAAGGCTGTCACTTTTGTGGCAGTCTTGTTTTAGGAGACAGTATGAAAAAATTTAAAAGGCATTTGTTTCCACTTGAGTCAAACGGTACATACTTGTTTTTTATATTTATAATGCTTGCTGTGTTGATTTTATCTATTGCGATATCTATTGTGTTTGGTAGCGTAGAGATCAAATTTGGTGATGTTATCGGATTTTTGGCAAATAAAATCAGTGGTAAGCAAGTAGTAGCACCTACATGGGATAACAGTATGGAGTCAATTATTTGGGATATCCGTACGCCAAGAGTTTTGACTGCGTTTATTGTAGGAGCTGGACTTACACTCTGCGGTATTGTGATGCAGGCACTTACAAAGAATACTTTGGCAGATCCGTATGTCCTTGGCATTTCACAGGTGCATCATCAGGTGCCGTGTTTATGATTATGTACGGATCAATGTTTTTTTACGGACAGTATGGGACAGTGCTGGGTGCATTTATTGGTGCTGTTATCTCCATAATGATTGCACTGCAAATAGCTAAAATCAGAAACAAGGTAACAGCAACGCAACTTATTCTTGCGGGTATTGCTGTGGCGGCAATGTTTGGAGCTTTGACCAATATAATGATTTATCTACAAAGAACAGGATCTGATAAGGTAAAGACTGCACAGTATTGGATGATGGGTTCACTCAGTGGTTCCACATGGGAAAGACTGGTCTATGTAGCGATTGTATTTGTTATATGTTTTATTGTGATTTATGCAATCAGAAAGATGCTCGATGCTATGCTTTTAGGTGATGATGTTGCACTTACACTTGGAGTCAACACAGGCAGACTGAAGTTCATTATGATTTTGGTGGCAACATTACTTACAGGGGCCATAGTGTCTATCAGTGGAGTCATTGGTTTTGTCGGACTTACGATTCCACATATCACAAGGTCTGTAGTGGGAAGTAAACATACCAGACTCATACCAGCGGCTACATTGGTGGGAGGCACGTTTTTAGTGTTGGCGGATGTGATTTCAAGGGTACTTATCTCTCCTGAGGAGTTACCAATCGGCGTTGTATCGGCATTCTTTGGTGCACCGTTTTTTCTTTATTTGATTAGAAAATCGAGAATGGGAGGAAACGGCTGATGAAACTGGAAACAAAGGGGATTACCTATTCCATCGACGGAAAGATTATTATCGACGGCATTGATATAAGCGTAAAAGAGGGCGAGTTTGTAGGAATAGTCGGACCGAATGGTTGCGGCAAATCCACACTTTTAAAAAATATTTATAAGGTTTACACTCCGGACAGTGGTGTTGCCTATATAGACGGCGAAGAGATTTTTAAAATGTCCAACAAAAAGACTGCAAAGAAAATGTCTGTAATGCAACAGGAAAATCTTGTCGATTTTGATATGACAGTATATGATATGGCAATGCTTGGACGATTTGCCTATCAGAAGATGTTTTCAGGGGACAGCGATGAGGACAGAGAGATTGTGCTTGAGTACCTTAAGGAGGTCGGTCTTGAAGGCTATGAAAAGAGACATTTTCTTTCACTTTCAGGCGGTGAAAAGCAAAGGACATTACTTGCAAGAGCCTTAAGTCAAAAAGCATCACTTATTATACTGGATGAGCCGACCAATCATCTGGACATCGGGTATCAGTATCAGATAATGAATATATTAAAACGACAAAAGCTCACTATGCTTTGCTGTGTTCATGATTTGAATATTGCGGCTACCTATTGTGACAGAATCATACTGATGAAAAAGAGAGAAGTATTCAAGGTTGGAACGCCAAGGGAGATGCTTACAAGTGAGAATATAAAAGAACTTTTTCACATCGACACTCAGGTAGTAGAAAATGAAAGGACGGGCAGTGTAAATATTATTTTTTTGCCTGAACTATAGAGATAAGAAAAAGTTGTGAAATTCAAAATGCAAAAAAGTCCGAGAATATGCTATTTTCGGGCTTTTCCTATGTATAAAATTTTGTTGGAACTATTTTGATGCAGAGGAAAAATAAGTAAAGTTATGAAACTATGCTTGTGCTTTCAGACAAAAAGAAGAAATTTATGAAGGAGTAGGATAATGTCAAAAGATGAGTATTTAATTACGGATGCACCTCTTAAGGCGTTGACTGTTTTTACAATGCCACTGATTCTTGGTAGCTTTTGTGAACTACCCATAGTCTAAAGCCTATGGGCTTCCTGCTTCGCTGACCTCGCAACCTACTATCTCCACAGGCGTTAATTCGGGCAGTCCCTGCCCTATTGTTTTTTCTTATACTACTTGTCTTAATCCTTCTGCCAATATATTTTTTGCCGCATTGATATCTCTATCGTGTTTTGTATTGCAGAAAGGACACATCCAATCTCTTACTTTTAGATCTTTTACATTTGTATTTTTATATCCACAACTAAAACATAGCTGGCTACTTGCATAAAAATCTCCATTCCGCGGGCAAGCCGCGGCACAAATAGTAATGAAAGTGTTTTACATCTCAACTCTGTGATTTAAAATATATAACAAGAAGCTATACTACAAAGCACGGGAGGTAAAGTTGTAAAAACTTTCTCTGTTTTAGACAGCATAAAAATCAGTGTAAGTTCTGTCTTTTCAAGCACAAATAAGTGGTATCATGAATCCGTACACTAAGAATTGTTAAAGCTCTTTGTTTTATTGTGTGGCAGTTCAGTCAATGGCTTCTTATCTTTTACGAAAGGAGTTACACTATGAAAGTTACTTATCAAACCTGTTGTGGTGTCGATGTTCACAAATCTTTTCTTGTTGCCACAATCATCAAAACTACCGCCGGTATTGAACCTTCTTATCAAAAGAAGCGATTCTCTACCTTCAACAATTCTATTTTAGACTTTAAATCGTGGCTTCTTGAAAATGAATGCCATGATGTCTGTATGGAATCCACAGGTAAATACTGGGTTCCTGTCTTTAATCTTCTCGAAGATCAAATCAACGTTACCATTGCTAATCCCAAATGGGTTAAAGCTGTTAAGGGTAACAAGGACGATACAAAAGATTCTAAATGGATTGGAGACTTATTCCGACTGGGACTTGTGAAAAGCAGCTACATTCCTTGTAGGTTGATCCGTATTCTTAGAGAATACACAAGATATCGTTACAAGATTGTTTCTTGCCGTTCAAGTGAAAAGAATAGATATCAGAATGCTCTTACTGTTTGTAATATCGCATTAGATTCTGTTGTATCCGATATCTTTGGGAAGTCATCCTCATCCATTATCGATTATCTGCTTGAACAATCAGGTACTACGATTAACCATGAAGAAATCGCTTCAAAACTTCTTAAGAGCCTCAAATCCAAAGAAGACGCTGTGATTGAATCTATCGAAGGATATCAGATGACTGATGCCCAGAAATATCGTATGCGCCTAATTCGCGCACATATGGATTATATCACAGCTGAAATCAATGATATAGATAAACAGATTGAATCTTTGATTTCTTCCGATCCTGATTATGATAAAGCTATCCGGTTACTAACTACCATTCCGGGTGTCAAACGTGATAGTGCAATTACTATCATCTCCGAAATTGGTATTGATATGTCTCAGTTTTGTAATTCTAAACGCTTATGTTGTTGGGCAGGTCTTACCCCCAGCAACAATGAATCTGCCGGTAAGAAGAAATCTGTCCGTATTACACGTGCCGGTGTCTACCTCAAACCTGCATTAGTACAGTGTGCTCATGTAGCCGTGAAATCTGACAAGTCTCCTTACTACAAAACGAAATATGAATCCCTTGTTAAACGCCGTGGCAAGAAAAGAGCTGTTATTGCCATTGCCCGTATGATTCTTATAGCCATCTACCGGATGCTGTCTACCGGAGAGGTATGGAATCCAAGCGATCTTTACAAAATCGATATGCCTGCACCTTTAGCTGAAAAACAGAAGGCTAAGGCTATCAAGCAAGCCAAAAAACTTTTACAAAAGGAAGGACTGCTTCCTCCTGATGAACCTTTAGCTTCTTGATCAATCTACTAAATCTATATCCTCAAATAAGTTGCCTACTTAAGACAGCTTATTTAAGTGTGCCGGTTTACGGCTTACCTCTACTTTCTTTCACACTATGTATCTATCTTAATATAATTTCTACCATTCCATTTTGACTTATATTCCAGTTGTCTTGTCAGCTCATACCACGATACATCGCTTATAGTTTTCGCTAAATTATGATTTTTCACCATATTTTTATCTGTAAGTTTTCCGAAACTATCACTTGGTTTTCGTTTATAATTTCGCTTGAAATCTTATGCAGATAATCTTTTCTTGTATTCGCTATTTTCTCATGGCATAGTGCTATTTGTTTCCTTTTTTTCTGATAGTTCCTACTCCCCTTTGTTTTATTTGCTAATTGTCTTTGTAATCTTGTAAGCTTTTTCTCATATTTTTTAATTGTCTTCGGATTTTCATATTTCTTCCCATCTGATGTGATACATAAATCTTTTATTCCTAAATCCAATCCTATTTGTCCATTTGTCTTTACAAGTGGACTATGTTCAGTTTCTACAAGAACAGACACATAGTACTTGCCGCTTGGTACCTTAGATATCGTTGCTGTTTTTTTATCCGACCTGAAAAATTTTTCTATGTAATTTTATTTTTTTACCCTTTTTTTAATTTTTGGCAGCTTTATTCTTCCTCTATCAAAAATCTACAGTTATATTCCCATTTGTAAAATTGGTTGTATATGATTTACGATTACTGTGCTTACTCTTAAACTTTGGATAACCTGCATGTTCTTTTGAAAAAAACTTTTTGATAAGCACTATCCATATTATAAATTGCATTTGTTAAAGCAAATTTATCTACTTCTTTTAGCCATTCATAAGCTTTTTTCAGCTCTCTATTGCAATAATTATTACAATCTGTTTTACTGACAGACTTTTTTTCTTTTTCATAAGCATCTTTTCTGTACGCAAGGGTTTGATTATATACAAAACGACAACAGCCAAATGTCTTTGCTAACTGTATTTCTTGCTCTTTGTTTGGATAAATCCGATATCTATATGCCTTTAACATTAAGCTTACCCGCCTTTCTACCCTTGATTTTCTATATATTGCTTTAACATTTCTTCAGAAACAGTGCCTACGCTACAAGCAAAATATCCATCCGTCCAAAATGTATGTTCTTTCCAAAAATGATTCTTAAGATATTCTGTATGCTTTTTCCATATATGATATGTTGTATAGCTCTTAATTAGATTAACCACTTTACTTATGGATATTGTAGGCTCAGTTTCTATCATATAGTGTATATGGTCTTTGTCTGTTTCCATATATTTATGATTATATTACTCTTTGTGCATATCTCATAAGAAAATTGTTTTATATAATCTGATATTTCTTTTGATACTAAAAAGCTTTTTCTATACTTACATACAAAAAATAATATGATACTGTAATAAATATTTGTGTCTATTCTTTGATTTCCATACTCCCATAACACTAGTTATTGTATCACAAATATCTATTTTTTGCTACCTTAACCCACCATCTAAAGCTAGTGGGATTGCGGTAGCATTATTTCAACAAGTGTATAATATGGCTGATTCAATTATCGTCGGCCAGTTTGTTGGTTCTTCAGCACTTGCAGCAGTTGGTGCCTGTGCTGCACTGACAAATGTTTTTATTTGTGTGGCATTGGGGGCTGGTGTTGGTGCTGGTGTGCTGGTGAGCCGCTATTTTGGTGCCCAGAATTATGAAAAAATGAAAACCATTGTGTCAACATCACTGATTAGTTTTTTGATTTTAAGTCTATTCCTTGGTGCTTTTGGCTTTGGGTTTTCTCGTTTGATGATGAGCACATTGCAAACACCTGCCGATATATTGGATGAGGCCGTGCTGTATCTGCGAATCTATTTTGTGGGCTTTCCATTTCTGTTTATGTACAATATTCTCTCGACCATGTTTACTTCGATTGGTGAATCAAAAATCCCGTTGGTACTTTTGATTTTTTCATCTATCTTAAATATTTTTATGGATCTTTGGATGGTCGCAGGTCTTGGGCTTGGTGTATTCGGTGCGGCCCTTGCCACTCTGATTGCACAGGGGATTTCTGCAATATTTTCGCTTTTGCTTTTCTTTTATCGGATGCGTCGATATCGGAGTCCATTTACTTGGTTTGATCGGTGTGCACTACATTCCATGCTCCAAATTGCGATACCGTCCGTTCTTCAGCAATCTACCGTGTCTGTTGGCATGATGATTGTACAGGCCGTTGTAAATCCCTTTGGCACACAGGCTCTCGCAGGTTATGCGGCGACGATGAGAGTGGAAAATGTTTTTTCACTCATTTTTGTATCGATTGGCAATGCAGTTTCACCATATGTGTCACAGAATCTTGGGGCAAATAAAAAACAACGCATCAGAGAAGGCTATCATGCGGCACTGGTGTTAGATATGGCTTTTGCAGTTCTTGCTTTTATCGTCATTGAGACACTCCATACCCCAATTTCTTCCCTGTTTCTCGGCAAAGGCGGAACGGCTTTGGCCTATCAAGTATCGGGGGATTACATGAAATGGATCGGCTACTTTTTCGTCTTTATGGGGATCAAGATGACAACCGATGGAGTACTTCGTGGGCTCGGAATCATGCGACCATTTCTCTTTGCCAATATAGTTAACCTTGCAATTCGATTGTCTGTTGCTTTGATTTTTGCACCACATTGGGGCATTGCCTTTGTCTGGCTTGCTGTGCCAGCTGGTTGGCTTGCAAACTTTTTGATTTCTTATGTGGTGCTAAGAAAATCATGGTCAAAGGATGGGATGTAGCAGTAAATCAGCAGACAAAAGCATTACAAAAATACTTGACCACAACAATTTATGGGGATATCTTTTATATAGTTAATTCTCAATGAATTTTATATTTGTTTAAAAGGAGGAATTGATATTATGAACGACAAATGTGTGGTATTGAATGCAAAGAAAGTAAACTTTGATGGAAAGATAGATTTTTCCATCTTATCTTCTGATGTTAGAGTATATGATGATACAACAGAGCAGCAGATGTTAGAGCGTATTCAGGGGGCAGATATCATTGTCACAAAGGAGATGCCTGTGAGTGCCAAAATGATACAGAAATTTCCGGAATCTGTTCAACTGATCTGTGAGGCAGGTACAGGATATAATAATATTGATCTTGAAGCAGCACGAAAGAGAAAGATTACAGTCTGCAATATCCCGGCATATAGCACAGAACGTGTGGCACATACTACAATCATGATGATATTGAATTTGAGTTCTACAATGCAGGTACAGATGAAGATGCTAGGATGTGGAAATCATGACAATTTCACCAAATCTTCAAGTTCCCCATGTTGAGGTAAACGGTAAAACACTTGGCGTTATAGGTGCAGGACATATTGGTAGGAAGGTTATACAGATCGCACAGGCATTGGATATGAATATACTTGTATATAGCAGGACACCAAGAGAGGATGAAAAAGGTATCCACTATGTATCGCTTGAGGAATTACTTAAGAATAGTGATTATGTTTCATTGCATTGTCCATTGACAGAAAGTACAAGACATATGATCAACAAAGAGACTTTATCCCTGATGAAGCCTTCAGCATTTCTCATTAATACTTCAAGAGGTGCACTGATTGATGAGGTCGCTCTTATAGAAGCATTGGAAAATGGTACAATTGCAGGAGCTGGACTTGATGTTCAGGAAACAGAACCACCTGTAGCAAGCAGTCCTCTTTATACGATGGACAATGTCATTTTGACGCCTCATATGGGATGGAAGGGACTGGAGACAAGACAGCGATTGGTTTCCATTTTGGCAGATAATATAAAGAGCTTTATTAAGGGCAATCCAATTAATGTTGTATCCAATCTATAGTATCTAGTACATATCAAAGAGGCGTATAAATATGAGTGCAAGGCTTTTGTTTCTCTTATTATTTATAGGGATAGGGATTGTTTTTGTGAGATTTGTCATGAAAGTGTATCGCTACTATAGTGCAAGCACAATGGCAGAAAATGGCAAAAGTGGGCTGGATGCAGCAATCAATCCGCAGACGAGAAAGGAAAAATTGAGATTTGGGGAGTTATTGGTTTATTTGCTGCCAATAATTTCATTTTTGCTATTTTATTTTAGAATTTCACAGAAGATACATGGCAATCTTGCTCCCTTTGCCTCTGCCATTTTGACCCCTATGATTTTGGAGATATTTAATGCAAGACAACGCAATGGGCGATCTATGGTGAGGGTGGCGGGTGTTCTTCTTTTGTGTGTCTATATCGGATTGATCTATGCTATTGTGGGACTTCCACCCATCGCACCTACATTTTCTATTGACCAAACAAAGATTATACCAGATCAAACAACAGTCTCTGATCTTTTGAAGGATGGCTTTGACATTTATATTGGGAAAGCCCAAAATGGGGATAAAATATACAGAGCTCCTGGGAGAATTTCGCAAGTATCCAGAGGATAGAAGTGTTGTTGTTAAAAAGGGACTTTCTATGAATAATACTGCCTTGGAATATTCTCCATATCTACTCGTAAAGGATGGGGTTGTACTCTGTTCGGTGGGACTTTATGGGAGTGAGAAAAAGGATACTGTACTAGAAGACTGTAAAATTGTTCATTTGAAATTCAATGAAGATAGCATACAGGCAGTGAGACAAAAGAAAATACAGTGTACATTCAATGGAATCGACATCTTTGCTCCGCTCAATAGCAAGGAGATGGCAAAGAGATTTGGCAAAAAAATTTGGCTTTTTCCTTCAGAGAATTCAGTAGATACAAATGGGCATTATGGAATATCATGGAGAAATAGAATGTTTTATTTGTTTTGGAATGAATATGATGCATCGATTGATCTTGATGAAAAAAATAGGGCACTTAGTTTTACATTGTCAACAGACATTGCAAGGGATTTCAAAGTTTTTAGGAAATAAGAACTTGTAAGTAAAGCTATATTTTTCTACTCACTATGTTATAATTTAGCTTATATAAAAAGTGAAGTAGTGGAATGTATGAGGTAAAATTATGAATGGAGAAGTGTATCAAATCGCATCGATCGTATCTGCAGCAAAAAAGGCGTTAAAGGAAAATAGGGATATCACCTATTCGCCACAAAAGTATGTCCAAGATGTTTTATTTCGCTTTGTTTCTGTCCATGGGGAGGAACATTATATTGCAAAAAATGTTTCTGAATGGTTTGAGCAGTTAAAGCAGAGGAAGATAGAAGATATAAAATTACTTTTGCCATATGAAGTAAAGGACAGGTCGAGATTGGGATTTTCTAATCAAAGTGGAAGTATGATTTTGTGTTTTTATCAAGACGGACAGGTCACCTTCTTCAGACCATATTGGGAGTTTAGTGACAAGGCTAGAATGTGGACAATCTATTACACAGAGAATGTATGGGAAAATCCGCCAGCCAATAAGCCAAATTTTCAAAATAATGAAAATGAGTTGAAAAAATGTTTGGAGGAAGCAAGAGATTTAGCTGAAAAAATAGATTGTGGACATTTTGCCACTATCTTTGCAAAGGCGATTGAAGTATTAGAAAAGAAGGACGAGGGGCCAGATCGAGGATATGGTCTTGTGTTGCCACAACTGCCAGAGGAGCAGCTAAGAATCTTTGAGGCGGTGAGCCAGGCAGATGTATTTGGTGCTATGGGATCATGGAATGATGAACCTCCCTATATGGCACAGCAAAAGGGACTTGGAGATGAGTATGACAGAATATCACAAGAACTACTTAAAAATAATCGGTTGGCATTGTTGTATGCAGTAAATGAATGGTAATGCGTTAGAAAATTGCAATCGATTGTGCTATGCGATGTTTTGCTATACAGGAGGAGAACATAATGCAAAGAATGGACACAAAAGAGCCAAGACCTTTTGAAAAGGTGGGGATTGAAGCAGTACGAAAAGCAGCACCAGAGTGCATGGTACTATTAAAGAATGAGAAAAATATCCTGCCTTTGAGTAAGCCAAAGGAAATTGCACTGTATGGCAGTGGCGTTCGGCATACAGTCAAGGGGGGAACAGGCTCTGGTGATGTGAATGTGAGGCATTTTGTCACAGTGGAAGAAGGAATCGAAAATGCAGGAATAAAGGTGGCAAGTAAGGCATGGTTAGATGAATATGATAAAGTTTGTGACGCAGAAACAAAAGCATTTTTTGAGCGAGCATATGAAAAGGCATTGGAAATCATGAGACTCTATTTGATTCCTTAGTGTGGCTGACAGCACCTCAACCGGAGTATGACATTGCATTTGATGTAAAGACGGATACGGCCATCTATGTTTTGTCAAGAATCAGTGGTGAAGGAAAAGATAGGAGTGTAGAGAGCGGAGATATTGCTCTAAGTCACAGTGAAATTCGAGATATTTTGGAGCTAAATAAAAGGTATCAAAAATTTGTACTTGTGCTCAATGTTGGTGGTGTAGTTGATTTGACACCAGTGTTAGAAGTGGACACTATACTCTTGATGAGTCAAGTTGGCATTGCCAGTGGCGATGCCCTCTGTGATGTATTATTTGGAAAGGTGTATCCATCAGGAAAACTGACCACGACATGGGCAAAGATCAATGACTATCCAAGTACGAAAGGATTTGGAGCTAGGGATGACACCTACTATCATGAGGGGATTTATGTGGGCTATCGATACTTTGATACTGTTGGTTATCAGCCGATGTTTCCATTTGGCTATGGACTTAGCTATACAAAATTTGAAATAGCAGAAAGTAAGGTGGTCACAGAGGATGGTGTGCTGAAAGATGCCAGCGAGATTACCGTAGAGGCTGTGATAAAAAATATTGGGAAATTTCCAGGAAAAGAAGTTGTACAAGTCTATATCTGTGCACCACAGACAGAACTTGACAAACCTTATCAGGAATTGAAAGGCTATACAAAGACGAAAGAGCTTTTGCCAAATGCCACAGAGAAGGTTTCTATTCAAATACCAATAGAGAGTTTAGTCTCATTTGACAGCAGGCTAAACGCATATGTGCTGGAAGCAGGTAACTACGAGGTGAGAATAGGCTTTTCGTCAAGAGATACAAAAGCAGTCGTAAAGCTTACATTAGCTGAAGATATTGTGCTAAAAAAGGTCAAGACTATCTGCGAAAATAAGAATCTCACAGATACTTTTTCAGATTTCACACCAAAATTTGTTGGTCTACAAAATCAAAAAGTGGTGGCAAAAAGTATAGAGTGGAAAGTGAAAAAATCTTCACCTATCGAAGTAAAGTACTCTGAAGAAGCAGTGGAATATCCAAAGACAGGAAAATATTCTTGGGAAGATGTCACTAGCAAGAGAATCAGCATAGACAGCTTTGTGGCAGGACTTACAAATGAAGAACTGGCACATATCTGTGTGGGAAATTTTGATGAAACCACGGGCGATTCTATTGTTGGAGATGCGTCAGCGAAGGTGGCAGGTGCAGCAGGTGAGACAACACATTTTAATAGAAAGTATGGTATTCCTGAAGTAGTCATGGCAGATGGACCCGCAGGGTTGCGACTTTCACCAATCTACAATCTCAAGAGCGACGGTTGTGTAAGGTCTAAGGGATCAAGTTTTGATAATGCCTGTATGAAGGTCTTGACAGAGGAACAGCTAAAAAAATTGGGATGGAATTCTGAAAGTGATACAGATGAAATGTAGATGCCAGTGTAGATTATTATCAATATGCCACGGCAATACCGATTGGCACCGCATTGGCACAGAGCTGGAATGATCAACTTGCATATGAACTTGGTGACTTAGTGGGAAGTGAGATGGAGATATTTGGCATTGATTTGTGGCTTGCCCCAGCATTGAATATTCATAGATCTGTGCTCTGTGGAAGAAACTTTGAGTATTATAGTGAGGATCCTCTGATCAGTGGGAAGATGGCCGCAGCGATCACTAGAGGTGTGCAGTCACATTGGGGAAAGGCGGTTACCATCAAGCATTTTGCTGCAAACAACCAAGAGACCAATCGAAATGCCTCCAACAGTGTAGTCAGTGAGAGAGCGTTGAGAGAAATCTATTTGAAGGGCTTTGAAATTTGTGTGAGGGAAGCCTCTCCAAAGGCTGTGATGAGTTCTTATAATCTTGTCAATGGAGAGCATACTTGTCAAATAAAGGATTTACAGACCCATGTCTTGCGCGATGAATGGGGATTTGATGGATTTGTTATGACGGATTGGTCGGTGACAAAAGGTCTAGCAAAGGGAGATAAGAAGTATCCTGTAGTATGTGCATCTGGAATTGTGAAGGCTGGAAATGATATGACTATGCCGGGGAACAGAAATGATGTTATGGACATATTGAAAGCATTGGAGGATCAAAGACATCCATATTCCATAACAAGAGCACAATTACAGTTGTCAGCGAAGAGAATTTTGAGCACGATTTTGTCTATGTGCATATAAAAGGAACAAAGTAAAGAAAGGATGATTTATGAGAATTTCCGTAAACTATGATAATGGAGAAGTTTTTCAACATTTTGGACACACAAAGACATTCAAAATCTACGACATAGAAGATGGGAAAATTGTAAATGTAGAGATGTTACAGAGTGTGGCAGGTGGACATGGAGCAATTCCACAGCAACTAAAGGAGCATCATGTAGATGTTGTTATTTGTGGTGGTCTCGGTGAGGGAATGTTGAAGGCATTGGAGGCAGAAAAAATTGAAGTTTGTGCCAATGTTACAGGAGATGTAGACAAAGCTGTGCAGGATTATCTTCAAGGCACATTGAAGTACTCAAAGGAGGCACATCATTGTGGTGGTCATCACCACTAAAGAATATTGGAAACGCATACAGGATATGCAAATAGGGGAGATTTATGGATGTAATAGATGAAAATACTCCCACATTGGCAGGGCTTAGTAAGTCCGAAGTGGACGACAGAGTGGCTAGGGGAGAGGGAAATAAGGCCGACATAGGAACAGATAAGACGACAAGAGAAATTATTTTATCTAATCTATGTACCTACTTTAATTTGATATTTTTGGTTATTTCTATTTTGTTGATTTTGGTAGGATCGTATAGAAATCTTACATTTTTGCCAATTATTATTGGAAATACAGTGATTGGGAATTGTGCAGGAGCTTCGCGCAAAGAAGACATTGGAAAAGATGAATCTTTTGAGTGCTCCGCATGTCGATGTCCTCAGAGATGGGAAACTAGAAAATCTCTTGTCAGAAGAGCTTGTCAAAGATGATATTGTTTTGTTTTCGGCTGGAAAGCAGATTTGTGCAGATGCTAGAGTTGTAGAGGGAAGCATCAATGTAAATGAATCATTGCTGACAGGTGAGGTAGATGAGATTGAAAAGAATGTTGGCAGTGCGTTGATGTCAGGAAGTTTTGTGGTGTCAGGAGAGTGCTATGCAAAAGTTGAAAAAGTAGGTGCCGATTCTTATATTTCAAAGCTGAGCATAGAAGCAAAGTCGATGAGTGGTAAAGAACAGTCAGAAATGATACGCCAAATCAATTTGATTGTTAAGGCCGTAGGTATTATTATCATACCGATTGCTATTATTTTGTTTTGCCAAAGCTATTATGTCAATCATGATACATTGAGCAAAGTGTGACTTCAACAGTGGCAGCGATTATTGGTATGATTCCAGAGGGACTCTATTTATTGACTACTTTAGCCTTGGCCATCAGCACAGTGAAGCTAGCTAGAAGGAAGGTGCTACTCCATGATATGAAGAGCATTGAGACTTTGGCTAGAGTTGATGTGCTGTGTGTGGATAAGACAGGAACCATTACAGAGCCGGATATGAGGGTAGAAGAGGTATTCCTTTGTAAAAGTGGTTCAAAGCCTGAGCTAAGTGAGGAGGATTTAAAGAGGACACTGGTTGACTATGTTTTTGCTTCTAAAGATAACAATGCAACAATGAAGTCGCTCAAGGAATATGCAAGTAATATCAAGATCTATGGGGACAAAATACCAAAAAAGATTTTGCCCTTTTCCTCTGCACTAAAATATGGAAGCATCACTTTTGAAGATGGTTGCTATTTGCTTGGAGCACCAGAGTTTATTATGAAAGAGAATTTCGTAAAATTTGAAAATGATGTTTTTCCCTATACACAAAGGGGCAGTCGTGTTTTACTTTTTGCAAAGTATGAGGGAGATGATATTGAAAAAGGGATTACTCAAAATGTCATACCACTAGGATTTGTTGCTTTTGCAAATCCAATTCGTGCAAATGCAGAAAAAACATTTAACTACTTTAGGAGTCAAAATGTTGGCATCAAGGTGATATCGGGAGATAATCCACAGACAGTGTCACAGGTTGCCATTCAAGCAGGAATAGAAAATGCCGAAAATTACATTGATGCAAGTTTACTCGACAGCGATAAAAAAATAGAAGAAGCTATGTCAAATTATACCGTGTTTGGGCGTGTGACACCAAAGCAAAAGCAAAAGATTGTAAAGGCCTTACAAAGACAGGGGCATACAGTGGCGATGACGGGAGATGGTGTCAATGATATCTTGGCAATGAAAGATGCAGATTGCAGTGTGGCCATGGCCTCAGGAAGTGAAGCCTGTGCACAGGCGGCACAGGTCGTACTATTGGATTCTGACTTTGCTCATATGCCAGACCTTGTGTATGAAGGACGAAGAGTGGTCAACAATATTGAGCGTTCCGCAAGTCTATTCCTAGTGAAGAATATCTTCTCCTTACTTTTGTCTGTGCTGTCGGCAGTATTTCTATTTACTTATCCGCTCGAACCTGCACAAATTTCCTTTGTGAGTATGTTTACCATCGGAATTCCAGGATTTCTTTTGGCACTGGAGCCAAATAAGAATCGAATTCAAGGAAATTTCCTCAAATGTGTTGATTAAGGCGTTGCCAGGAGGGCTGACGGATGTGATTGCTGTATTTGCCATTGTGGTTGCCGGAAGTGTATTTAGAATATCCGAAGATAGTATAGGAACAATTGCCACCTTGGTCATGTCTGTTGTCGGATTTATGATTTTGACAAAGATCAGCGAACCGCTGGACTATCGGAAGTATCTAGTGATTGCAGTGAATGTTGTCGGGTTGCTATTTTCGGGACTCCTTCTTAGAAGATTGTTTGCATTGACTGATTTGTCGAAAATTAGCATTTTACTTATGGTGATTTTTGGATTTGCAGCGGAGTCTGTATTTAGAAATTTGACTTTGTTGGTAGAGAAGGTAGAAATTCTCTATTTGCAGGCAAGGGAAAAAAGTATAAAAAGCAAAAAGTAATGTAAAAAGAGTTGTGTACAAAAGCTATCAAATTGGATTGTAGATGATCTGATTTGATAGCTTTTGTCATGTTGCTATTGATAGACTTCTAAAGACTTCTTGTGAAAATCAATAATTCTATCTCTGAGGGAAGGAGGTGATTCCACGATGGCCTCCCCAGGATTAAAGCGGCGAAAGTAGCGATATAGCTGTTCCTCAGAGCAAATGAAATAGTATCGAAAACCACCATTAGGTGCAGGCTTTTTTTCCTTTATCTTTGGTCTTCCAAAGTAAATATGTCGAAAAGAAGACAGCCCTTTTTTTGTTAGAAGGACACAACTTGTTTCAGGTGGAGTATTGATGGCATAGGAAGCACCAAGGCTTTGGGTAAGTGAAAAGTTTTTTTCAATATCTTCAGGGCAAGGGATAAACAAAGAAGTTCCTTGAATCTGTGACATTCTACTTAATCGAAATGAATAATTTTTTATTGTGTTATTTTCATCCAATCCATAGCAGAAGACATAGTTAAACATCTGTTCCTTGCCGAGAAAAATTTTATATGGCATTACAGTGTACCATTGATTATCGGATAAATTGTAAAATTTAATACATTTTTTCTGACAATTACGGGAAATATTTTCATACTCAGAATAGAATATCATCAGTTCACGTTGGTACAAAGGTTTTCTAAAGTAGAACTTGAGAATTTGACATATAAATCCTGATCGACTCATATCATGGGGACAATCCTTGTCAATTTCTTCGGATATATTTGTGGTATAGTTTTTTTGAGTCGGCTTAAATGATAAGCGTTTTTTTTCAAGATTATCTTCTGTGTTATTGCCATGATGATGAGCTTCGTTGTCCAGCATCATATCGATTAGCTTGCGAATATCTTTAGTAGTCATAGGATAGGTATCCAATAATTTTGCAAATTTCTCCATTTCCTCCTTATATTTGTATCCATTGAACAGTCGATTGAGAAAGGCATTGGTATTTCCTTTCATTGGTTCGCTGTTCTTATTGTCTTTGAATATTTCAAAGAGCTCGATATCGTTTTCAATCATTTGGCGGATCTCAGGTGAAGGATAGATATCAATTTTTGCATTCTCCATTCATTTTCCTCCTTTACCCATAAAAGGTGGGTGTAATTATTGTAATATAGTCATTATAATACTGATTTTAAGCTAATACAAGGGGTGAATTATTTTTGTAAATACGAATTTTAAATAAAAATTAAAAGTGCTATATTATAGGTGTAACGAAGAGAAAACAAGTTGAAAAGAGTGAGCCGTGAGGCATAGGAGGGTATTATGATGGAAAATGTATGTGGAGCATGTGGAGCTATTGTGGCAAAGGCTATAGAGAAAGGCAAATTGGAGGGATGGCAAATCGTTGCTGTAGCACTGGGTTTTGGAGTGATTGGTCTGATAGCATATAAAGATACTCTGAATTACAACTATAAGTTACAGTTACTAGGAATTGGTACTCAGGCTATGCGATTGAGTGACACAAGTATTAGGGGATAAAGTAGATGCATAAAACTGGATGTAGTAAAGGAGAAAGCGATGAAAAATGAAGTTGTGACACAAAAACAGCAAGAGCAGGGAATGCAATGGCTGGATGTCGCCTATGGTCAAGCGATAAAAGGCATTGGCCTTGGCGACACAAGTGTAGAAAAAATGGCAGGGGATTATCTTGCAAAATATTCAAGTGCAGAAGAAGCTTGCAAGGCAATGCTAAAAAATCAAGTTAAAAAATGTACATCCAGTGGAGTTATCACAGGTTTTGGAGGTTTTACAACACTTCCATTTACTCTTCCACTCAATGTCACCAGTGTGTTGTATATGCAAATGAGAATGATTGCCTGCACGGCATATTTGGCTGGGTATTCTTCATCGAGTGATCAGACGGAAACACTTGTCCTTGCCTGCCTTGTTGGGGAGCCATTGACTCAGGTAGCAAAGCAAGCAGGTGTAAAACTGGGAACAAGAGTTGCGACAAATGCAATCAAAAAAATTCCAGGTAGAACACTGACAAAAATCAACCAGGCGATTGGCTGTCGGTTTATTACCAAGTTTGGCACAAAGGGAATTGTAAATCTTGGAAAGGCCGTGCCACTGATTGGTGCAGGTGTGGGCGGTGCATTCGACTATTTTGGAACTCGCACCATAGCTGACAGAGCCTATAAGGCATTTTTTGAAGGAAGGTGGTAGACAAAAGAAAAAACAACAAGATATTGACAAGATATTGAATAGAAATAAAAAATACCTTACACTACATATAGGAAGGTATGGAAAACATTGAGAACAGATAGTTACAAATGACTAGGAGGTCAAAAATGAATATACTTTTTTCACCAGTTGGAGGAACAGATCCAGTATCAGAGCGCAATTTATGTGATGGTTCGATGTTGCATATTTGCAGACATTGTGATATTGACAAGGTTTACCTGTATATGACGAAGGAAATATGGGAAAAACATATAAAGGACAATCGCTATCAATTCTTTATTGAGAAATTAGCTGAGCAAAGAATAAGAAGATCGAATGTGTTATTATTGCAGACAAGGATCTTGAAAATGTACAAGTATATGATCAATTCTTATTTAGATTTGAGAAGGAAATCAATTCGATTGTCAAGGAGTTGAAGGAAGGGGATCAATTTTTTATTAATATTTCTTCGGGAACTCCAGCAATGAAAAATGCGTTAGTTATTTTGCAGGACTTAAATGAATATAACTGCAAGTTTATTCAGGTTTCCACGCCAGAAAAGAAAATGAATCAGCACACCCATGAGGAAAATCTTGATTTGGAAGTGATGTGGGAGTTAAATGCAGAGCTAGAACGAGATGGCGAGAATCGATGTGCTGAAAATGTATGCCCATCGCTATCGAGACTTAGAAAAGAAGAGATCATCAAAAAGCATATCGACGAGTATGACTATAGAGCGGCACTTTCTGTAGCAAGGAGCATGGAAAAGCACAGCATCCAAAATTATATTGAAGAATTGCAGCGAGCAGCAAATCGCTATAATTTGAATATGAAGAAGGTGGATCGTGACTACAAGAAGGATGGATTTGACATCACACCAGTAAAGTCGGGAGATGCAAGAAAGCTTTTTGAGTACGCACTGTGGTTGAATATCAAGGAAAAAAGGCAGGAGTATATTGACTTTATCAGAGGCATTACACCGATTGTTGTCGAGCTGTTTGAAGTTGTGTTAAAGAGCAAAGGAAAGTTGGACATCAATGACTATTGCAAGGCAAATAAGTATGGTGTCAGAAAGTGGGATCAAGACAAAGTTACACAGAATTTGCCAGGTAGATCGGATAGCATCAGTGAGATCACGGACAGGGAGTATAGAGAAAAGCACAGTGAAGATGCAAATCTATCTAGGTTTAGTTTGTCGAATGTATATTCAGAAGCCCTATTGTATCTGTTGAGAAATTTGGTTGATGATACGACGCTTCTAGATATTGCAAATAATCTCAGGAGTGTGGAGGAAAAAGTGAGAAATCTTGCTGCACATGATATTGTTTCACTCGATGGCAATGACATCAAGAATAGGACTGGATTTACTCCTTCTCAGATTATGGATATGATAAAGAAGCTTTTTGCCTATACGAATTTTGGTATTAAACCAGAGTATTGGAATTCCTATGAGGAGATGAATAGGGAGTTAAAAAGAAGAATTAGCGACCATGCAGAAAGAAGCTAGATCCATTCAATAGATGAGTGAATATAGCATGAAATGGATGAGGAAGGTAAGTAGAGGAATTGACTTATCTTCCTCTTTCGAGGATGGTGTAAGGGATGGGGATATGGACGATAAATTTATATTATTAAGGCGAGATGGAAAAGAATTAGAGTATAAGTATAGCAAAGATTGTGACTGGATCAAGGTCTTAGTTAAAATAGATGCAGCGATGGCACTAGCACCGATTGATGATGATTGTATTGAAAAGATAAATAATGATTTCTATCATGAACTTGTGTTATTGAAGCAGCAACTTGGAAGAAATAAATTTGAAAGTAAGGAATGGCATAGCTGTATAAAAAAAGCACTATCTGGACATCCAGAAGTGGCCGATGTCTTTCTTTTTGCAACTAAGGAAGTCAATGCAGGAATTTACGAGCAGATTTGCACTCAAATGAGTAAGATTACCTATGATGGTGATACGAGCAACGGAAGTATGGATAGCAGTTTGGTATCCAGTAAGAGAGCACTTATTGTGGATGCAGTAGAAAAAATCACATATAGCAATTATCACCTTACACCAGAACAAAGAGAAGCCATCAATGATGGATATATTTATATTCATGACATGGGATTTCGAAGAGATACGATCAATTGTTGCCTCTTTGATATGGAAACCGTACTCAATGGTGGATTTGAAATGGGTGAAATGTGGTATGACGAACCGAGCACATTGTCAGAGGCCTTTGATGTCATTGCAACAGTGTCGATGAATGCAGTTGCACAAATTTATGGTGGTTTTACCATTGCACAGATTGATGAGTTATTCGTCAAATATGCAAAAAAGAGCTATGATGTTTATTTGAAAGAGTTGGTAGAAGTTGGAATAGAGACAGAAAAAGCAGATCAACTGGCAAATCAAAAGGTTGAAAGAGACTTTGAAAATGGATTTTTTGCATTGGAAGCAAAGTTCAATTCTCTCATTTCGCCAAGAGGAGACTATCCATTTATTACCATATCATTTGGCATTGGTATGGACAAATATGCCCAGATGGCAACCATTGCTGCGTTAAAGGTTAGAAAAGAGGGGCATGGCAAGGAGGGATTTAAGCGACCTGTGCTCTTTCCTAAATTAGTTTTTCTTTATGACAAAAATCTTCATGCCAAAGGCAAACCATTATACTCCCTTTTCCAAGACGCTCTATCGTGTTCGAGCAAGGTGATGTATCCAGAATATTTGAGCCTCACTGGAGATAGAGGGATTGTCTCTGAAGTCTATAAAAAATATGGCAAAGTCATTAGCCCAATGTGTTGTAGAGCTTTTCTTACCAAGTGGTTTGAAAGAGGGGGAGAGATACCAGCAGATGAATATGATACCCCTGTGTTTATAGGTAGGTTTAATATTGGCGTTGTGTCCTTGAACCTTCCAATGATTTTGGCAAAGAGCAGAGAAGATCATGAGAACTTTTATAATGTGCTTGATGACTATCTACATTTAATTAGGAAAATTCACAAGAGAACCTATAAGTTTTTGGCAGAAAAGAAGGCTTATACCAATCCATTGGCCTTTATGCAAGGCGGTCTATATGGTGGTCATCTCAAGCGAGATGATAAGATAGAGCCACTGCTAAAGAGTGCAACGGCTTCTTTTGGGATTACCGCACTCAATGAATTGCAATACTTATACAATAGTAGATCAATTACAGAAGATGGAGAATTTGCCCTAGAAGTTGTGGAGTATATTAATAAAAAGATAGCTGAATATCAAGCTGAGGATCATATACAATATTCTGTCTATGGCACACCAGCCGAGAGCCTTTGTGGAAAGCAAGTTAAATCATTTAGAAAAAAGTTTGGAATAAAGGAAAATGTTAGTGACAGAGATTATTTTTCAAATTCATTTCACTGCCATGTCTCAGAAGATATAACACAGCTAGATAAGCAAAGTTATGAGGCAAGATTTTGGGATTTATTCAATGGTGGAAAGATTCAATATGTGCGTTTTGATGTTCCACATAATATCGAAGCACTAGAAGCTTATGTCAACCATGCAATGGATTTAGGGCTCTATGAAGGCATCAATATTTCACTAGCATATTGTGATAATTGCGGTTTTCAGTGGAATAATAAAAAGACAGAAAGACTAGATGTTTGTCCTAGATGTGGCAAAAAGGAAATGACACTTATCGACCGAATGTGTGGTTATATTGCCTTTTCAAAAATACATGGAAAGTCAAGGTTAAATGAAGCGAAAATGGCAGAGGTCTATGATCGGATTTCTATGTAAGTTGTGTTTGTGAATAGATGAATATGGGCAAAAGCAAGAAGATGAGAGGACAAGATGCTCTCATCTTTTTGGTTTTATAAAATTTGTCACAAAATAAAGTGTTTGCAAAAGCCCTTTTTTGTGTTATACTTACTAAGGCATTTGAGGAAAATTCCATTTTGCCCCGATGGCTTAAAATGGTGCTTTTTGGGGTGTGCGAGCTGATTTTCACTTGATTTAAGGGCAAAAAGCACTTGTTAAATTTTTAGCCCGAAAAGTGCCTCGCAACCCATGGAATTTACAGGGTTTGCAGGGATAGGGTTTAGAAAATGATTCCCCGTCTAGGGGACGGAAACAGAAGATATCAGCACTTGTGCGAGGGCTTTGCGTTTAGAAAATGATTCCCCGTCTAGGGGACGGAAACGATTACTAGAACTATTACAGATCAATATATTAAATTAGGTTTAGAAAATGATTCCCCGTCTAGGGGACGGAAACCTACGTTACGCAAACATTGGTGAAGAGGTTAATGTTTAGAAAATGATTCCCCGTCTAGGGGACGGAAACTACCTTCAAATTTACCAGTTAGTATATATGGAATACGTTTAGAAAATGATTCCCCGTCTAGGGGACGGAAACTTAAAGTGTCTGGTGAAGTAGTTGCTATATTAGATAAAGTTTAGAAAATGATTCCCCGTCTAGGGGACGGAAACTTAGCTGATTCTTTAGCTGAGAAAATTAATGGTATGATAGAGTTTAGAAAATGATTCCCCGTCTAGGGGACGGAAACTCACAGATACTACGTGTCTGCCACGGAACAAAGTTTAGAAAATGATTCCCCGTCTAGGGGACGGAAACAGATAACATTGAAACTATTAAAGATGATAATAGATGTTTAGAAAATGATTCCCCGTCTAGGGGACGGAAACCTGCCGTCTGCAAGCTTGATAGACACCTTTCTCGTTTAGAAAATGATTCCCCGTCTAGGGGACGGAAACGTGAATCTCCGCATGGTACTCCCTATATTTTTTGGTTTAGAAAATGATTCCCCGTCTAGGGGACGGAAACTTGATAGATTTCTTGAATCCATCCATGATTTCGGTAAGTTTAGAAAATGATTCCCCGTCTAGGGGACGGAAACTTATTTTTCTTAGAATCTCCACAATATGGACATCGTTTAGAAAATGATTCCCCGTCTAGGGGACGGAAACCTGTATGGAAATATGTTCAATATGCTCAATAACCTAGTTTAGAAAATGATTCCCCGTCTAGGGGACGGAAACTATGGACCAGATGCTATGGCTATGGTTGCATCAAGGTTTAGAAAATGATTCCCCGTCTAGGGGACGGAAACAATCGTAACTGTCTCTAATCACATAGAGGTGGAATATTGTTTAGAAAATGATTCCCCGTCTAGGGGACGGAAACTAGCAACTAATCCACCAATCTTTGCAGGAATTGATTGTTTAGAAAATGATTCCCCGTCTAGGGGACGGAAACTCTGTCTTGTTAACCTGCTTGTGCAACATTTTTTCAGAGTTTAGAAAATGATTCCCCGTCTAGGGGACGGAAACCTAATAAGGTATTACCCATCATGATAATTGGAAATCTATGTTTAGAAAATGATTCCCCGTCTAGGGGACGGAAACTACAATATGCTAGGTAGTTTTCACGCGGTCGTTATCTGGTTTAGAAAATGATTCCCCGTCTAGGGGACGGAAACTCACTGATTCCACCATGGGTAAGGTCATGCACCGCATCCGTTGCCGTTTAGAAAATGATTCCCCGTCTAGGGGACGGAAACTTCCAGTAATTCTGAAACATACATTAGCCATTCGTTTAGAAAATGATTCCCCGTCTAGGGGGCGGAAATATGTTATTTGCTAAATTATCCCATGATACCGAAATTCTAGCAGTTTAGAAAATGATTCCCCGTCTAGGGGACGAACACATATAGGAAAGGAGTAAAATTCTATGGCTATTGCAACAGTCATCTACTTCATTGGGATCATCCTATTTATCAGCTCAGGCATTAGAGCTTTTGCATCGGATATTGAATATAAAAGAACAGGTGAAAGAAAAACCAATTTTCACTTCTCTATTCGATTTATTTTGTCTATTTTATGCTTCATCATCGGTACTTATATTATGACTCATCTCTATTAAGCAGTAGGGGACGGAAACTTTGCAGACCGAATGATAATATAAGCCAACTTCATCAAACGTATTTGCATCCAGTTCTCTTTAATTTAAAGTTTTTGCCATGATTTCCAATTTCCAAAACAAAAACAATGATTTATACTATCAACCGAAGTATTGAAATAATGCTACCGCAATCCCACTAGCTTTAGATGGTGGGTTAAGGTAGCAAAAAATAGATATTTGTGATACAATAACTAGCGTTATGGGAGTATGGAAATCAAAGAATAGACACAAATATTTATTACAGTATCATATTATTTTTTTGTATGTAAGTATAGAAAAAAAGCTTTTTAGTATCAAAAAGAAATATCAGATTATATAAAAACAATTTTTCTTATGAGATATGCACAAAGAGTAATATAATCATAAAATATATGGAAACAGACAAAGACCATATACACTATATGATAGAAACTGAGCCTACAATATCCATAAGTAAAGTGGTTAATCTAATTAAGAGTTATACAACATATCATATATGGAAAAAGCATACAGAATATCTTAAGAATCATTTTTGGAAAGAACATACATTTTGGACGGATGGATATTTTGCTTGTAGCGTAGGCAATATTTCTGAAGAAATGTTAAAGTAATATATAGAAAATCAAGGGTAGAAAGGCGGGTAAGCTTAATGTTAAAGGCATATAGATATCGGATTTATCCAAACAAAGAGCAAGAAATACAGTTAGCAAAGACATTTGGCTGTTGTCGTTTTGTATATAATCAAACCCTTGCGTACAGAAAAGATGCTTATGAAAAAGAAAAAAAGTCTGTCAGTAAGACAGATTGTAATAATTATTGCAATAGAGAGCTGAAAAAAGCTTATGAATGGCTAAAAGAAGTAGATAAATTTGCTTTAACAAATGCAATTTATAATATGGATAGTGCTTATCAAAAGTTTTTCAAAGAACATGCAGGTTATCCAAAGTTTAAGAGTAAGCACAGTAATCGTAAATCATATACAACCAATTTTACAAATGGGAATATAACTGTAGATTTTGATAGAGGAAAAAAATAAAGCTGCCAAAAATTAAAAAAAGGGTAAAAAAATAAAATTACATAGAAAAATTTTCAGGTCGGATAAAAACAGCAACTATATCTAAGGTACCAAGTGGCAAGTACTATGTGTCTGTTCTTGTAGAAACTGAACATAGTCCACTTGTAAAGACAAACGGACAAATAGGATTGGATTTAGGAATAAAAAGATTTATGTATCACATCAGATGGGAAGAAATATGAAAATCCGAAGACAATTAAAAAAATATGAGAAAAAAAGCTTACAAAAATTACAAAAGACAATTAGCAAATAAAAACAAAGGGGAGTAGGAACTATCAGAAAAAAAGGAAACAAATAGCACTATGCCATGAGAAAAATAGCTAATACAAGAAAAGATTATCTGCATAAGATTTCAAGCGAAATTATAAACGAAAACCAAGTGATAGTTTCGGAAAACTTACAGATAAAAAATATGGTGAAAAATCATAATTTAGCGAAAACTATAAGCGATGTATCGTGGTATGAGCTGACAAGACAACTGGAATATAAGTCAAAATGGAATGGTAGAAATTATATTAAGATAGATACATAGTGTGAAAGAAAGTAGAGGTAAGCCGTAAACCGGCGCACTTAAATAAGCTGTCTTAAGTAGGCAACTTATTTGAGGATATAGATTTAGTAGATTGATCAAGAAGCTAAAGGTTCATCAGGAGGAAGCAGTCCTTCCTTTTGTAAAAGTTTTTTGGCTTGCTTGATAGCCTTAGCCTTCTGTTTTTCAGCTAAAGGTGCAGGCATATCGATTTTGTAAAGATCGCTTGGATTCCATACCTCTCCGGTAGACAGCATCCGGTAGATGGCTATAAGAATCATACGGGCAATGGCAATAACAGCTCTTTTCTTGCCACGGCGTTTAACAAGGGATTCATATTTCGTTTTGTAGTAAGGAGACTTGTCAGATTTCACGGCTGCATGAGCACACTGTACTAATGCAGGTTTGAGGTAGACACCGGCACGTGTAATACGGACAGATTTCTTCTTACCGGCAGATTCATTGTTGCCGGGGGTAAGACCTGCCCAACAACATAAGCGTTTAGAATTACAAAACTGAGACATATCAATACCAATTTCGGAGATGATAGTAATTGCACTATCACGTTTGACACCCGGAATGGTAGTTAGTAACCGGATAGCTTTATCATAATCAGGATCGGAAGAAATCAAAGATTCAATCTGTTTATCTATATCATTGATTTCAGCTGTGATATAATCCATATGTGCGCGAATTAGGCGCATACGATATTTCTGGGCATCAGTCATCTGATATCCTTCGATAGATTCAATCACAGCGTCTTCTTTGGATTTGAGGCTCTTAAGAAGTTTTGAAGCGATTTCTTCATGGTTAATCGTAGTACCTGATTGTTCAAGCAGATAATCGATAATGGATGAGGATGACTTCCCAAAGATATCGGATACAACAGAATCTAATGCGATATTACAAACAGTAAGAGCATTCTGATATCTATTCTTTTCACTTGAACGGCAAGAAACAAGCTTGTAACGATATCTTGTGTATTCTCTAAGAATACGGATCAACCTACAAGGAATGTAGCTGCTTTTCACAAGTCCCAGTCGGAATAAGTCTCCAATCCATTTAGAATCTTTGGTATCGTCCTTGTTACCCTTAACAGCTTTTAACCCATTTGGGATTAGCAATGGTAACGTTGATTTGATCTTCGAGAAGATTAAAGACAGGAACCCAGTATTTACCTGTGGATTCCATACAGACATCATGGCATTCATTTTCAAGAAGCCACGATTTAAAAGTCTAAAAATAGAATTGTTGAAGGTAGAGAATCGCTTCTTTTGATAAGAAGGTTCAATACCGGCGGTAGTTTTGATGATTGTGGCAACGAGAAAAGATTTGTGAACATCGACACCACAACAGGTTTGATAAGTAACTTTCATAGTGTAACTCCTTTCGTAAAAAGATAAGAAGCCATTGACTGAACTGCCACACAATAAAAACAAAGAGCTTTAACAATTCTAGTGTACGGATTCATGATACCACTTATTTGTGCTTGAAAAAGACAGAACTTACACTGATTTTTTTATGCTGTCTAAAAACAGAGAAAGTTTTTACAACTTTACCTCCCGTGCTTTGTAGTATAGCTTCTTGTTATATATTTTAAATCACAGAGTTGAGATGTAAAACACTTTCATTACTATTTGTGCCGCGGCTTGCCTGCGGAATGGAGATTTTTATGCAAGTAGCCAGCTATGTTTTAGTTGTGGATATAAAAATACAAATGTAAAAGATCTAAAAGTAAGAGATTGGATGTGTCCTTTCTGCAATACAAAACACGATAGAGATATCAATGCGGCAAAAAATATATTGGCAGAAGGATTAAGACAAGTAGTATAAGAAAAAACAATAGGGCAGGGACTGCCCGAATTAACGCCTGTGGAGATAGTAGGTTGCGAGGTCAGCGAAGCAGGAAGCCCATAGGCTTTAGACTATGGGTAGTTCACAAGTAGCCAGCATATGAGATATACGAAAGGAAAAACTCATGATAAATAATATTTTTGACCACACAGATGATGATTTTTGGGGCGATTTAGGTCTGGATGAAACAAATGATTTTAATGATGATATGCTTTTATGTGAGACATCAAATGTTGGGCCAGATTATATAGATATCACTCAAGAAATTTTTACACCTGAAGAATAACGAAAAATAAATATCTTTATTTTAGATTAGGTAGATTGATTGTAGATTGATTAGTCTAAAATGCAAAAACTCCAAATTTGAGAGATGTCACACCATGTGTGCTCTCTCTTTTTTATTGCCTGTTTATGTCCATTGGCAATTGGCAAGATTTATAAATTGATTCTCTGTCTCGGAGGTGGAAGTCTTAAGCTCAATGAAAGAGACAAGAAAAGGTACTATTTGCACAAAAAAATAGTAAAATTAAATAATTTTTTATTTATTATTTAGAAAAAACCTATTATAATATAAATAATATGAAGGGAATTAAGCAATTTTTTCTTTGGCTCAAGGAGGGATAAATGATGAGGAGAAAATATTTTGTTGTTTTCGCTGTAGCGTTGTTTGGATTGAGTGCGTGTGGCAGTAAAGATGCAAAGAGTACAGAAAGTGTAAAGCAGGTTTCAACTTCTGTAGCTCAAAAAAATACGAGTGAAAAAAATAGGGAGAGCAGGGAAAATGGGACAGCAGAAAGCTCTAGTGCGACAGCAACAGCAGAGACACTAGCAGCAGTCCATAGGATGAAGGCGGATATTATTGCCTATTCATCCGATTATCAAGATGAAGTGATTACATTTGGGAATAACTATGATATCAATACGCAGGGATTTAAGTATGCTTATTATATTGACCCGTCGGTAGCAAAAAAAGAGGGAGTGAAGTATAAGTATGTGCGTGAGGACGGAAAAGAAGTGAATATAACAATGGGGGGATTTGCATTTAATCCGACCACGCCAGAGGTATTGCTTGGAAAGGACAGTCCGTTTTGGGCAGTGGCGATTGATAATTTGGCAACAGACATTAATACCAAGGAAAAGAGAAATGGAAAATACACCGATGCGGGTGATGGTTGGGGGTATTATGTATTGGAACAAAAGTTAGGGAATAGGGTCTATTTGATTACCTACAATGCAGGAGAGAAGGGATTTTATGTGCTCCTATTGTCTCCAGACAGTGAGCTTAATGGAGAAGATTTGGCAAAGATCATTGAGAAGATAAAATCGGGGCTTGTTTGCAGTGAAGATGTTGTGGTTATGGATTGGGATACCATTGTCTCAAAGCAAAAAGCGACAATCAATATAGAAGATGTTGGAAGGTATGCAAACAGTATTGAAAATTATGATTCTTATCTTGATTCAATAACATGGAGAGAGTTTGATTTGAGGGAGAAAATTTATCCAAGATTTAAATCATTTTCAATTACAACAAAAAAAGAAGATGCACCAGAAAATGCACAAAAACTTGTAGGTGGTGAAAATGTGGCAGAGGGCATTTATAAACGAAAAGATGATTATCAGGGGTATGTTGCTGTGACCTATTGGGTTGTTGGACCAAAACAGGCGAAAGAGCCAGGATATCAAGTAAATATGGAGTACCCAAAGGTAGATGAAGAGTTTATTTTGCCAGAGCTTAGCGAGTTTGAAACTCGATTAAATAATCTAAATTTTTATTAGAAATAAGACGAAAAGAAAGGAAAAGAAGGGAAAAATAGAAATAGGCGGCGTTGACCGCCTGTTTTTTATGCAAATTTTTATGTTGATTTTTTAAATTTTTTGTTCTAAAATGAAAATGGTTTTCAAATTGGGGAGGGAACATATGCGCAGTAAGTATCAAACAAAACAGCGTGTGGAATTACTTGCTTATCTGGAAAGGATGTCTGGACAACACATTACAGTCAATGATGCGTGTGAATATTTTAAAGCTCAGGGAAAATCGGTTGGAACGACGACCATCTATCGTCAATTGGAAAAGATGGTGAATCAGGGAATTGTGACAAAGTATATGATTGATTTGAAAGTCCTGCGTGCTTTGAATTAGTAAGGGAAGAAGGAGAAGATGAAGATCATTGCTATCACTGTAAATGCGAAATTTGTCAAAAGGTGATTCATATTCATTGTGACGAGATTCCACAGATGCAAGAACATGTGAGGGAGCATCATGGATTTATTATTAATCCCAAACGCACAGTTTTTTATGGTGTATGTGACGAGTGTTCAGCACAATTATCAAAGAAGGAATCAATATAAAGGAGGAGAAGGTTATGAATAAAAATTGTAAAAAAATGCATTGGATGATTGGGGTGCTTTTGGCTGTACTATTTGCATTTGGATTTGTTGGTTGTGGGGCATCAAAGCAAACACAGTCTTCACAATCGGGGGATTCACCATCATCTACTGCAACCGCACAATCTACAACCGCACAATCTACAAGTGCACAATCTGCAGGTGCACAGCCTGCAAATTCAAAGAAGCTTTCCGTTGTCACAACAATTTTTCCAGAGTATGACTGGGTAAAGCAGATTATTGGAGACACGAATAGTGCAGATATTACGATGCTCTTAGATAATGGCGTTGATTTGCACAGCTATCAGCCAACTGCAGAGGACATTATGAAGATTTCTAATTGTGATCTGTTTATTTATGTGGGCGGTGAATCTGATGCATGGGTAAAGAAGGCACTTTCTGAGGCAACAAACAAAAATATGAAAGTCATCAATTTGATGGAAATTATGGGAGATAGTGCAAAGGAAGAAGAAGTAGTTGAGGGTATGCAACCTGAAAAGGAAGAAGAGGGAAAGAAAGAAGAGGAAGAGCCAGAGCAGGATGAGCATGTCTGGTTATCACTTAAAAATGCACAAAAGTTTTGCAAGGTGATTGCAGATGATTTGGCAGAGCTTGACCCAGCAAATGCACAAAAGTATCAGGAAAATGTGACTTCTTATTGCAACCAGTTAGCTTCTCTTGATACAGAGTATGCCAATACAGTTAAGTCAGGAAAAAAGAATACAATTCTTTTTGCTGATCGTTTCCCATTTCGCTATTTGGTTGACGACTATGGATTAAAATATTATGCGGCCTTTGTTGGCTGTTCTGCAGAGACAGAGGTCAGTTTTGATACCATTGCATTCTTGGCAAAGAAAGTGAATGAATTGGGACTTTCTTCCATTTTGCAGATTGAAAGCGGAAATGGTCGCATTGCAGATACAGTAAAGAAAACAACTTCTGCAAAGAATCAAAAGACCTTGACTATGGATTCTATGCAATCCACAACAACAAAAGATGTAAATGATGGTGCAACCTATCTTTCTATTATGAAAAAGAATTTAGAGGTATTGAAGGAAGCACTAAACTAAGGAGGACATTATGGCACAAATCACCTGCCAAAATATTACACTGGGATATGAAGGGCACGCAGTCGCAAGAGATATTAGTTTTACTGTAAATTCGGGCGATTATCTTTGTATTGTTGGAGAAAATGGCTCTGGAAAATCGACATTGATGAAAACGATCCTTTGGACTTTTGCCACCACTTGCTGGAAAGATTCTGACAGGTGATCACTTAAAGCAGACAGAGATTGGATATTTGCCACAGCAAACGGAGGTACAAAGGGATTTCCCCGCCTCGGTGGCAGAAATTGTTTTGTCAGGCTGTCAGGGAAGAATGGGACTTCGACCATTCTATGGGGCAAAGGAAAAGGAATTGGCAGAAAAGAATATGGATCGAATGCGGATTCGAGAATTTTCTAAGAGATGCTACCGAGAATTATCGGGTGGTCAACAGCAACGAGTACTCCTTGCGAGGGCATTGTGTGCGACACAGAAGTGTTTGCTTTTGGATGAGCCTGTGTCGGGGCTTGACCCAAAGGTCACAGCAGAGATGTATGCGACAATAGAAGAATTAAATAAAGAGGGGACGACGATTATTATGATATCTCATGATATTTCAGCCGCTGTGCGATATGCGAGTCATATTTTGCACATCAGTCAAAATATTTTCTTTGGGACAAGAGAAGAATATCTAAAAAGTCCAGCAGGAAGAATCTTTCTGGAGCAAGAAGGTGGTGAAAGCTCATGAATATAGTTGAGAAGTTATTTCTCTATTTGAATTATCCATTTGTGCAATATGCCTTGATTGTTGGTGTTTTGATTGCACTTTGTTCCTCTTTGTTGGGGGTAACTTTGGTATTAAAGCGGTTTTCTTTTATTGGTGATGGCTTGTCCCATGTTTCTTTTGGAGCCTTGGCAATTGCTTCGATTTTAAATCTGACGGACAAGATGGTGTTAGTGTTGCCCATTACCATTATTTGTGCCATATTACTGCTTCGGACGGGGCAGAATACAAAAATTAAGGGCGATGCGGCCATTGCAATGATTTCTGTGGGGGCCTTGGCTTTTGGATATTTATTGATGAATTTATTTGCAAAATCCTCGAATCTTTCGGGAGATGTGTGTAGCACATTGTTTGGTTCGACATCCATTCTCACTCTGAGTAAGGGAGAAGTGTGGCTATGCACCATTTTGTCCATTATTGTGTTGTTGATTTTTATTTTCTTTTATCATAAAATTTTTGATGTGACATTTGATGAAAACTTTGCAAGGGCTGCGGGAACGAAGGTTGACAATTATAATTTGCTCATTGCGATTGTTATTGCGATTATTATTGTATTGGCAATGAAATTAGTAGGTTCACTTTTAATTTCAGCTTTGATTATTTTCCCTGCCTTGTCAGCAATGAGAATGTTTCATAGTTTTAAATCTGTAACCATTTGTTCGGCTATTTTTTCTGTGATCTGTGCTACGATTGGAATGGTGATTGCCATTGTGGCAGGGACTCCTGTCGGATCGACGATTGTTGCGGTGGATGTGGTAGCCTTTTTCCTTAGCTATATTGCAGGAAATGTGATGGGAGGTAGAGCGTAGTTATGAGGAAGAAATTTCTTTTTTTGGCAGTAGGCATGATGATGCTTCTCTTTGGATGTGGCGTGAAAAATAACGCAGCGGTATCATCTTTGAATAAAGGAGCTTTTTTGGCAGAGACTTCTCAAGCATCTCTGACGGCAACTTCTCAGGCAGAAAGTTCTTTGTCAGAGACTTCTCAGGCGGAAAGTTCTTTGTCAGAGACTTCTCAAGCAGCATCAGTTCAGGATGACTCCTCGGTGTCAGCACAGGCATCGGGCGATGTAGTTGATCTGACGAAATTAAATGGTACAATGATGTATTCCCAGGTATTTGATATGATGTCGAATCCTCAAAGTATATGGGAAAGAGAGTTGTGATGAGGGGACAATTTTCTTTCTATCAGCCTATGGATGGAGATGGAAAGCCAATTCCCGATCGAATTTATTGTTCCTGTGTCATTGCAGATGCCACGGCTTGTTGCTCGCAGGGACTGGAGTTTGATCTTGCCAATAAACCTGCTTCCCTAGAAGATTATCCTGCAGCGGGAGATGATATTGAGGTGTCGGGCACTTTTTCGACCTATGATGAGGGAGGATTTACCTATTGCCGTTTGATCAATGCAGCGATGAAAACATTGGATGAGAAAAAATAGATTTGCAAAAAGGGGTACTGGATTAGCCAGTGACTCCTTTTTTTGATTCCACCATAAACATTGGAGTGGAAGCATTGTTGATTCTCTCCTGCCTTGTCCACACGCGTTGCCAGATATTGGCATATGTCTTTACCTGCATATGGAGAGAAGATAGAATTTCTTTGTCCCATTTTGGACGGGAGAGTGCAGACAGTGGGGTCTGTCTGGCAATGGCTTCCATTGCATCGACATTGGTACCTGCACATTCATCTTCCACATCAGAGGCTGCAATATTGGCACGGTCAGTGAGATGAGCTGACTTTGCCTCTTCGTCGTGGAGATAGTGATACCAGTTGGCATCGAAGTTCAGGAGAAGACCACCATCTTTTAGTACACGAACCCAGTGAGTGTAGGCCTTTTGTGGATGGGGAAGATTCCAAGTCAGATTTCGACTGACAATGACATCAAAGCTCTTGGAGGGAAAGGTGAGTTCTTCGGCATTCATCTGTAAAAAGTGAATATCATTGGAAAGATGTTTGGCATTTTTCTTTGCTTCTAAAAGCATGGACTTGGTGTAATCAATTCCTGTGACATGGTAGCCAAGTTCCCTCAGAATAATGGCAAAGAATCCAGGACCAGTGCCGATATCAAGAATATGAATGTCTGCTCTATCTCTATTTTGAAAATGCTTTTGAATGCGTTCGTCAAGAAGAGTAGACCATACAATTTTTTGATTGGAAGTGAGTTCTTCTTTGTTGACATCGGAGTAGCCACTGGCACGGTTACTCCAATAGTGAATATTTTCTTCTTCATAGCTATGAAATGAACGGTTCATTTTAATGACTCCTTTGCTTATTTAATTGCATATATGCCAAACATGGGGGCATCATCAAGGTCTAATTCGCCCAAGATGCGCTTTCCAACATCGAGGTCAATGTCACAGGACGAAAATCCAGTGGAAAGGAGGACTTCTTTGTCCCATTGAGGGCGGTCTTGTTTGCTGATGTCCATAAATAGTGTAATTAAAGTATTTTCCTTGGCAAGAGCATCGGTAATGCCAAGATGTCCATAGGGGCTGTCTGGAGAGACCTGTCGGTTTTGCAGGCTGTGCCCTCGCTCGTGTGTGCCATAATTGGCATCAAAATTGAGTAAAATTCCTCCAGGCTTTAATACACGAAACCACTCAGCATAGGCTTTTTTTGCATCGGTCAATGTCCAAGTGAGGTTGCGACTGAGAACAAGGTCAAAGCTTTCCTTTTCATAGTCAAGATTTTGTGCATCCATGGCAAAAAAGGGGATATCTACATTTTCCTCGTTGGCGAGTGCACGGGCTTCAGAAAGCATAGCCTCAGTTAGGTCAATACCTTCCACCGAAATTCCCTCTTTTGCCAGCAATATGGAAAAAAATCCGCTACCTGTCCCGATGTCCAGTGCACGGATGGGAGAGGAGGTGGGAAGGTGAGCACTCAATTCCTGTAACCACGCCACGCGAAGGTGATTTTTTAATTCATTTTTTCGCACAGTGCTAAAATCGTGAGCACGCCGAGTCCAGTAGCGTTTTATGCGGTCTTCAATCATATCAATAACTCCTGTAAATCTAAAATAAGTATTACTATAACATATTTGAGATGGATTTGGTAACAAATGTTATCGTCTTTTAGAAAGAAGCACGATAAGATCTTGAAAAGAGTAGAAAGAGAACAAAAGGGAGGAAGGAATGTGATGGACAAGAGAGTAGAAAAGATTAAAGAATATTTGGATAGAATCAGCAGGGGGGAGGATTTTGATCGCATTCGCACAGAGTTTGTAAGAGATTTTCAAGATGTTGATTCTAATGAAATTATGCGTGCGGAACAAAAAATTTTGGCGGAAGGAACGCCAGTGGAAGAATTACAAAAGCTCTGTGATGTGCATTCGGCACTCTTTCATGAGCGAACGACAAAAATGGATTCGATGGAAAAGTTAACGGAAGTTGTAGGTCATCCACTCTACACTTTGACAAGGGAAAATGACGCTTTAGAGGAGTTACTATCCAAAGCAAAGGTAGAAATACAAAAAGGAAAAGTCGAGGACAGTCTCATTTCTGAACTTCGAAGTGTTGCTGTACACTACGCAAAGAAGGGAGATTTACTCTATCCTGTGCTAAAGGTCAGATACCACATCGAAGGCCCAGCGAGTGTGATGTGGTCGGTGGACAATGATATTCGAGAGGAACTTCGTGATCTTGGCAAGGAAAAGAATAAAAATCAGCTATGGTTTGAGCGATTGGATGCGGTGGTCACTCGAATGGAGGAAATGATCTATAAGGAGAGGAATATTCTTTTTCCGACCTGTGCCTCCAATTTTAGCGCGGAAGAATGGATGGGAATCTATCACGATGCAAAGGACTACGAAGATTGCCTTGGTGTAGAGTCTATGATTTGGCCAGAGGCTGAGAAAGTAGATACGAAGAAGGCAGTGATAGAAAAAAATTCGGAAGAAGTGATGATGGTTGGCGGCCATATGACCGTGGAACAGATTCAGGCCCTTTTGAATACCATTCCTCTAGAGATTACCTTTGTCGATGGAGAGGATATCAATCGCTTTTTCAATGAGGGACCAAAGGTATTTAAGCGTCCAGCAATGGCGATTGGGCGAGAGGTCTTTTCTTGTCACCCACCGAAAGTAGAAAAGAAGGTCAGAACAATTATTGAAGAATTTAAAAAGGGTACACTGGATGAAGTTCCCATTTGGATGGAGAAAAGTGGCAAGATCTTTTTGGTTCGCTATATGGCCGTGAGAGATGGCGAGGGAAAATATATTGGTGCGGCAGAATTTGTGCAAGATATGGAATTTGCAAGAGAATATTTTATTGGAAAGGCGAAAAATTACGGAGAAGACTAAATATTTGAAACTATTTTAAATATTTGACATACGAAAAGAGCCACCGTATAATAGAGATATAATCTTGAAAGTGAGGATGGTGGGGAATATGAAGATTGATAAAGTAAAGGATATTGATCAGCTATTTGAGGTGGTTGATGGTTGTGATGGCGGGGTGACTTTAGTGACAACGGAGGGCGATCGACTGAATATAAAGTCAAAATTGACACAATATGTGGCACTTTCTTATATATTTACGGCGGGTTCTCGCATTGGAGAGATGGAGTTGCTGGCTGATAAACCTGAGGATGAGGCAAAACTTAAAGCATATATTGACAGTCAGAGTAACTAGTTAAGACATCGGATAACTGTATAGCTATCCGATGTCTTTTGCTGAACTATTTAATAAAACATTCCTTGGCCAGTTCAATAAATGATTTGCTTGCGTCGGTGAGAATTTTCCCTCGTATGTAGTTGATCGCCAGAGGACGACTTTCTAAATTAGTTTGTAGTTTGATGCAGGTGACAGAGGCAATATTTAAATAGGGATGATTGTAATATTCATATTCGGTCAACATCGGAAGGAAGGTCGAAGCAATAGTACAGGCTCCGGCACCAGAAATGCAGAGGTTTAACTCCGTCAAAATATTTTGTACCGTGTAGAGAATATTGGGAACAAAATCTGCTTCGTTACATAGGTCAAAGAAAAATTCGCCACCGACCGTTGTTGTTTCTTGAGCAATAAAGGGAAAGTCACGAAAGAGCCCAATGGATGGCGGATGGATCAGCATATCCTCGATTTCTTCCTTTGAAAAGGCATTGTAGAGAAGGTCATTGGGAACTACAAGCATATAGGTCTCTTTATACAGTGGAACACTCACAATGTGATTTGGAATGACAGGGGCATGGGTGATGGACAGATCAACCATAGAATCGTTGAGTGCCTGGTCGACATCGGTGGTCATCTGCCCCTCAAAGATGGAAATGTGAATATTGGGATAGAGGCGATGAAACTTTGGAAGAATCTGTGGAAGAAGGACGGTGCCACGAGTGACGGAGATGCCAATAGAGAGATTTCCTCTAGTAAAATCCTTGATTTCTTGTAAGCGGCGAGTGCATTCGTCCATATTAATTAAGATTTTTTTTTGCAGATTGATAAAAAACCTGACCTGCGGTGGTCAGTCGAAGGGGAGTACTTCGGTCAAAGAGAGCAATCCCTAATTTTTCCTCCAGTTTAGAAATCATTTTACTTAGTGCCTGCTGAGAGATATAGAGTTTTCGTGCTGCCTGTGTAAAATTTAATTCTTCTGCCAAAGTGACAAAATATTCTAAATTTGTGCTATTCATATGACCGCCTCACTTTCTTTTTTCAAAAGTTTAGCATAGAAGGAGAAAGTTTGAAAGATTTAAATAAGAAGTTTGTTCACTATGTCTCCCAAGATATTGTGGGGATGATTGGGATATCTGCCTATATTCTTGCAGACACCGTATTTATTGGTCAGGCTAAGGGAGCCGATGGTATCACAGCTCTCAATTTGATTTTGCCAGTCTATAGCTTGATCTATGCCATTGGCTCAATGTTGGCTGTGGGTTCGTCGACAAGATTTCGAATTGCCAGAGCAAGAAAAGATAAGGATAGTGATTTATTCTTTTCCAACGCCATCTTTGTGGCACTGATCCTCAGTCTTTCTTTATTATTGTGGGTCTTTTGATGCCTGAAAAAGTAGTTCGCTTTATGGGGGGAGATGAAGAGATTGTAGCTGTTGGAAAGTCCTACACACGCATATTTATGGCATTTGCCCCATTTTTTATGTTGAATTCTATTATGAATTCCTTTGTGAGAAATGATGATGACCCGACAGGGGCTATGCTTGCAACATTTACCAGCAGTATTTTTAATATTGTGATGGACTATATTTTGATGTTCCCAGGAAAAATGGGAATGAATGGAGCTGCACTGGCCACGGCACTTTCGCCCATTGTGGGAATGATGATGTGTATGCGTCATTTTTTATCTAAGAAAAACACGGTGCGTTTTGTGTTTTCATTTCCTTCGATTGGAAGAACGCTCTATTCTGTACAACTTGGTGTTGCTGCATTTATGGGAGAGACGGCCACAGGAATTACAACTGTGATTTTTAATACATTGATTCTTCGTCTGGCAGGAAATACAGGGGTGGCGGCCTATGGAGTGATTGCGAATATGTCCATTGTGGCAGTGGCAATTTTTAATGGAATTTCGCAGGGAAGTCAACCATTATTTAGCGAATACTTTGGAAAAGGAGATGAAAAATCATCTCGCCATTTGCTCCATATGGCTGTGGGAACTGCCTTTGGGGCAGCAGTGATGATTTTGTTGATTACAAATCTTTTGTCAACACCACTAATTAGTCTCTTTAATGGAGAAAATGACCCCAATATGGCAAAATATGCCACAATGGGAATTCGCTACTACTTTGTGGGAATGATTTTTGCAGGATATAATATTGTGGGCGGTGGCTTTTTGAGTGCCACAGCAAAGGCCAAGTGGGCCTCCATTGTTTCGATTTTGCGAGGCTTTTTTGCAACATCCATTTCAGCAATAATTTTGTCCTTTTTTTTGGGAATGCGAGGGGTTTGGCTTGGTTTTGTCGTTGGAGAACTACTGATTTCTAGCTTAATGAGCTATGCACTTAGGCAAAAGCAATAGTAAATAAAAGGAGAGCTTTCGGGTAATTCACCTGAAAGCTCTCCTTGATTTGTCTTTATGGCCTATCTTTTATTTTTTTTAAAATTGTGATAGTAATCATCTTTAAGTCCAACGATAATCTTAGTCAATGCGAACAGACCAATAATATTTGGAAGAACCATCAATGAGTTGAATAAGTCGGCCATATTCCAAACTAAATTTACCTCTGCAAGTGAGCCTGCAAATACACAGAGTGCAACGAGGAAGGAATAAGGTTTAATGGCTTTATTGCCAAAGAGATATCGAATGTTGGCAGCACCAAAGAAATACCAACCAATAATCGTAGAAAATGCAAAAAATAGCATACAAATGGCAATAAAAATATCACCGCCCTTGTGATAGAGGGTAGAAAATGCCACTTGGCTGAGGGCAGCACCTGTATAACCAACACCTGAGGCATCTCGCAGAGACAATGACTGTGTGGTAATAATGACAAGTGCAGTGAGGTTTAGGATGACAAAAGTATCAATAAATACACCGATCATTGCTACAAATCCCTGCTCTGCTGGGTGATCTACCTTGGCAATGGCGTGGGCATGAGGTGTAGAACCCATACCAGCTTCGTTGGAGAAAAGTCCTCTGGCTACGCCCTTAGAAAGTGCTTTTTTGAGGGTTGCACCGACAGCACCGCCGACGATGGCCTCCGGACGAAAAGCACCAACAACGATGGAGTAAAATGCGTAAGGAATGTGCTTAACATTGGCAAAAATAACAATGAGTGAACCGATGATGTAAAATGCAGCCATAAAAGGCACGATATTTTCTGTCACTTTGGCGATTCTTTGGATACCACCGACAAAGATAAATAAGGCAGCAATCGCAATGATAATGCCCATAATATATTGTGGAATACCAAAGGCCTTATTAAATGCTGCTGCAATGGAATTGGATTGCACCGCATTGCCCATAAATCCAAGGGCAAAGATAATTAACACAGAAAAAATACCTGCCAATGTGCGACCAAAATTTCCTTTAAATGCTGCACGAATGTAGTACACAGGACCGCCAGTGACAGATCCATCTTCTGCAACATGCTTAAATTTTTGAGCAACAACAGCCTCCGCAAAGATTGTGGCCATACCAAGAAAGGCAGCAACCCACATCCAAAAGATGGCACCAGGACCACCGACAGCAATGGCTGTTGCAGCACCTGCAATGTTTCCTGTACCTACTTGAGCAGCAATGGCTGTGGCCAGTGCCTGAAAGGATGACATTCCATCGTGTCCTGCCTCGCCTTTTTTTGAAAAAAGTCCGCCAAAAGTTCGACGCATTCCTTCACCAAAGCCTTTGAGCTGAATAAAACGCAATTGGAAGGAAAACCAAATACCACCACCGAGCAATGCGATAATTAGGACATAATTGCTTAAATATCCATTGAGTATTTGTACAATATTATTTAATTTTTCCATAAACTCCTCCTAAGAAAAGAAATACATACAATAATCCAATGGTATATTAAGTATATACTATAAAAAGTGCTTATACAATCGAAAAAGTATCCAATAAAAAGAGAATTAAATGGAAGCCACTTATATAGAAGAAATTAATTTTTAATTTGTGCAATATATAAAAGTTATCAATTTTTTATAAAAAAATATTGAAAAAAATCAAATAATGAATGCTAATATGTACAAACAAGAGTTGCGGAGAGTACAGAAACTATAGCAATATGTCTTGGAGGCGGACGAAATGAAAAAGTTAATTGTAACAAATAATCCAATGGTAAGGGAAAGATATTCTCAACAATATGATCTAAAATACGAAGAGACTTCATTTGTAGGGGTGCTTAAACAGGTGAGAGATCTTGTACATCGAGGATACCGATTGTTGACACATCCGCTTTCGGGAAGCATTAAGCCAAATGAAACACCCTATAAGTCTGTACTTTTAGAAGAATCGACAGGAAAAATTGATGAGTTTTCCGTGCGGGTGATTGAAGAGGCAGTTCTTACTTGTGACAAATTTTCTCAGAAAAAGTATCCATATAAAAAAGATGTCACGAGAGATTTTCAATTTGTTGATCTGACTTTGTTTGAAAGTGGACTTGAGTCAGATATGATTTCAAGGAGGTAGCAGAGTGAAACTGGAATTGGGTAGAATATGGATCAAAGACATTTGTTTTGCAGATACTTCCAAGGTTGAGGATGGAATCTTGTATGTCGATAAGAAGGCGATTGAAGAGATTGCATTGGCCGAAGAAAAGATTGCAAAAGTGGAAGTAGATATTGCAAAGCCAGGAGAGAGCGTAAGAATTACACCTGTAAAGGATGTAATTGAACCTCGTGTCAAGGTGGAAGGTCGAGGTGGGATTTTCCCAGGTGTGGTTTCCAAAGTGGACTGTGTTGGCGAGGGAAAAACTTATGCACTAAAGGGAATGGCTGTCGTGACAGCAGGTCCAATTGTTGGATTCCAAGAAGGTATTATTGATATGAGTGGCGTGGGTGCTGACTACACACCATTTTCAAAATTATTGAACTTGGTTGTTGTGTGTTCACCAGTGGAAGATGTCAAGCCACATGACTATGAACAGGCTGTTCGTATGATTGGTTTGAAGGTGGCAAATTATCTTGGAGAACTGGCCAGAGAACTTACACCGGATGAGACACAGGTGTATGAGACAAAGAATTTAAAGGAAAGTTTTTCGGAGTACCCAGATTTGCCAAGAGTGGCCTATGTACAAATGTTACAAAGCCAAGGTCTTTTGCACGATACCTATGTCTATGGAGTGGATGCAAAGAAGATTATTCCAACCATTATTTATCCTACAGAAGTTATGGATGGAGCAATTTTATCAGGAAATTGTGTGTCTGCTTGTGATAAGAATCCAACCTATGTTCACCAGAACAATCCAGTTGTTGAAGAACTTTATGCTTTGCATGGAAAGAAGTTTAACTTTGTTGGACAAATTATTACAAATGAGAATGTCTATCTTGCCGATAAGGAGCGCTCGTCCAATATGACAGCTAAGCTTTGTAAGATGCTTGGACTGGATGGCGTTATTGTATCTCAAGAGGGATTTGGAAATCCAGATACTGACTTGATGATGAATTGTAAAAAAATTGAGGATGAGGGCATTAAAGTTGTATTGATTACGGATGAGTATGCTGGAAGAGATGGAAAGTCGCAATCCCTTGCAGATGCGGATGCCTCAGCGGATGCCGTAGTGACAGGAGGCAATGCCAATGGCGTGATTATTTTGCCAAAACTTGACAAACTGATTGGAACACTTGCCTATGTAAATAAGATTGCAGGTGCCAATGAGCACACATTGCGTGAAGATGGAACATTGGAAGTTGAGATTCAGGTTATGACGGGTGCGACCAATGAGACAGGTTTTCACAACTTGAGTGCAAGATAGGAGGATGTTATGGCTAAATTTAGAGTTGTTCAATATATCAATCAGTTTTTTGCTCAAATCGGTGGTGAGGAAAAGGCCGATTACCCTGCGACACTAGAAGAGGGCAAGGCACTTGGACCAGCACTGGCATTTGCTCAGCAATTTGGTGATGAAGCTGAGATTGTGGGCACAGTGGTCTGTGGAGATGGATATTTTAATGAAAATATTGACAAGGCAACAGCAGATATTGTTGAGATGGTAAAGGGCTTAAAGCCAGACATCTTTATTGCTGGACCTGCATTTAATGCTGGTCGATATGGAGTAGCTTGTGGAACAGTAGCCAATGCTGTACAGGAGAATCTGCATATTCCTGTGTTGACAGGTATGTATACAGAAAATCCTGGTGTAGATATGTTTAAGGACAAAGTTTATATTATTTCCACCAAGAATTCTGCGGCAGGTATGAGAGATGCAGTCAAGAAAATGGCAGCACTTGCGTTGAAATTATATCGAAAGGAAAAGATTGGTGCATCAGTTGAGGAAGGATATATTCCTCAGGGAGTACGTGTCAACTTCTTTGAGAAGGAAAGAGGAGCAAAGCGTGCGGTCGATATGCTTGTAAAGAAGCTTGCAGATAAGCCGTTTGTGACAGAGTATCCAATGCCTTGCTTTGACAGAGTAGAACCTGGAGCAGCACTTAAGGATTTAAGTAAGGCAAAGATTGCCCTTGTGACCTCTGGCGGTATTGTTCCAAAGGGAAATCCAGACCATATTGAAAGTTCCAATGCTTCTCACTATGGCGAGTATGATATTACAGGAGTTAATGATTTGACATCAGATGCCTATGAGACAGCACATGGTGGATATGATCCAACTTATGCAAATGAAGATGCAGATCGTGTTTTGCCTGTGGATGTCCTTCGTGACCTAGAAAAAGAAGGCAAGATCGGAGAGTTATATCCTTATTTCTTTACTACAGTAGGAAATGGTACAGCTGTTGCTTCAGCTAAGGCCTTTGCTAAGGAGATTGGTAAAAAATTGATTGATGATCATGTGGACGCTGTGATACTCACTAGCACCTGAGGCACCTGTACACGTTGCGGTGCAACGATGGTTAAAGGTATTGAGGAATACAAAATTCCTGTTGTTCACATTTGTACAGTTACACCAATTTCGCTCACGGTAGGAGCAAACCGTATTGTTCCAGCGGTTGCAATTCCTCACCCATTGGGCAATCCTGCACTTGATGCACAGGAGGAAAAGAAGTTGCGTAGAAAACTGGTAGAAAAGGCATTAAAGGCATTGACGATTGAAGTGAAAGAGCAAACAGTATTTGACAATCTTTAATAAATATAGTATAATATAGGGGTTTCAAATATATGATGTAGGCGGATAGGTAACTGGTGTGCCTCCTGGTCTTCAAAACCTGTGTTGGGCGCGTTGCGTCCTAGGTGAGTTCGATTCTCACACGCTTACGCCAACAATTCTCGGCATAGCCGTATACATAGAGGGGAGCGATTTTCGCTCCTCTTTTTGTGTATTTTGTCTTGATGAATTTTATTTATATTATACAAAAGCTTATAAAAAAATAATAAATATTTTACAATAAATATTGACATATCTTAATAAAAATTTGTATAATTGAGGTAAATATAAATAATAAAGTGCGGTTGAAAAAATAAAAAATATAAAAAATGCACTAATATTTCGCTAGGAATGACATTGAAGGGAGATAACAAAATGGATAAGTTGTATGATGTCATTATCCTTGGTGCAGGCCCGGCAGGACTTGCGGCAGGACTATATGCAGGAAGAGCAAGGCTCTCCACTTTGATTATTGAAAAGGCACAGGATGGTGGTCAGATTTCCATTACAGATGAGATTGAAAATTATCCGGGTCAGGCAGTGCTGGGCGAGAGTGGTCCATCCCTCATTGCAAGAATGACAAAACAGTGTGAGAACTTTGGTTGCGAGCGAATGGCAGACACAGTAAAGAGTGTCGACTTCAGTGGAAAGGTAAAGAAGGTTATTGGAGAAAAGGGAGAGTATCAAGCAAAAGCGGTGATTATTGCCACAGGTGCACACCCAAGACCAATTGGTTGCGAAGGAGAAAAGGAGTTCTTGAGTAAGGGCGTTTCCTACTGTGCAACCTGCGATGCCAACTTCTTTGAGGATTTTGAGGTATTTGTTGTGGGTGGCGGAGATTCCGCAGTCGAGGAAGCAATGTACTTGACAAAGTTTGCAAGAAAAGTCACTTTGATTCATAGAAGAAATGAACTTCGAGCAGCAAAATCTATTCAGGAGAGAGCCTTTAAAAACGACAAGTTACACTTTATGTGGGACACGGTTGTAGAGAAACTTGAAGGCGATGACATCTTGCAGAAGATGACAGTCAAAAATGTAAAGACAGGTGAAGAGACTGTGATTGAGGCAGATGAGGACGATGGAATGTTTGGACTATTTGGATTTATTGGAATGCTTCCAAACTCAGAGCTTTACAATGACACAGGGCTTGAGATGGATCATGGATATATTCCAACTGATGCAGATATGCACACCAATATTCCTGGTGTATTTGCTGCTGGAGATATTCGAGTAAAGAGTCTTCGCCAAGTAGTAACAGCAGCCGCAGACGGAGCAATTGCTGCAACACAGGCAGAACATTATATCAATGAATGGGAGGAATAAAGATTATGTTAGATGTAGATAAGACAACATTTGAAGCTGAGGTTTTACAGGCACAGGGATATGTATTTGTGGACTTTTATGGAGATGGTTGTGTTCCTTGTCAGGCATTGATGCCATTTGTGCATAGTCTTGCAGAGAAGTATGCAGATAAAATGAAATGGTGTTCGCTCAATACCACAAAGGCTCGTCGTTTGGCTATTGGACAAAAAGTCTTGGGACTTCCTGTGATGGCCATTTATAAAGATGGTGCTAAGGTTGAAGAATTAGTGAAGGAGGCCTGCACAGAGGCCGCCATTGAAGAGATGGTTAAGAAATATATTTAGTATTGGCAATTTGCTCAATGAGCATTGCATATAGGGTTTAAATTTGAAAGGAGAAGAAAAATGGCTATTTTAAAAGACAAAAAAGTAGTTATTGTTGGTGACCGTGACGGCGTGCCTGGTCCAGCAATCGCTGCCTGCGTCGAAACAGCCGGTGGAGAAGTTGTCTATATGTCCACTGAATGCTTTGTCTGAACGAGCGCAGGTGCAATGGATCTTGAGAATCAAAAGAGGGTAAAAGATTTTGCTGAGAAATTTGGCCCTGAGAACTTAGTTGTTGTTCTCGGTGCTGCTGAGGGTGAGGCTGCAAGCCTTGCTGCAGAGACAGTAACAGCAGGTGACCCTACATTCGCAGGTCCATTGACAGGGGTCCAGCTTGGACTTACGGTTTATCACTGTTGCGAACCAGAACTCAAGGAGGAGTTTGATCCAGCTGTCTATGATGAACAGATTGGAATGATGGAGATGGTTCTGGATGTTGACGATATTGTCAACGAGATGACAGCAATCAGAGACGAGTATTGTAAATATTTATAAATAGTTGTTTCACAGGAGGGGAGCGGCGAGGTGTAGCAGCCTCTTCGCTCTCCTTTGTGATTTTCTTTTACTTTAAAATGAATAAATAGATTAGAGAAAGGAGAGACTACCCTGTTTTGGGGTAGCAACATCGCAATGAACAGTATTATTAAAGGGGCCAGTTATGTTTAGCACATACACCACAGATGGTGATTCACAATGGATCCACTCAGATTACAGAGCGTATTGTCAATCCTGATGGAGATTACTTGAAGGAATTGCCATCTCACCTTCGTTCTTTTGAAGACTGTGTAAATTATTGGCCAAATCAGGTGTATATTGGAAATGCCACACCAGATGCTCTTGCTGGCGTAGAGTTCCCCTACTATGATAAGAAAATGGAAGGGGCAAGTCGCTACGGAAAATTTGGCGAGATTATGCCAGAGGATGAGTTTTTATTGCTGGCCCAGACTTGTGATGTATTTGAAGTATATTTGCTAGAAAAGAGCTTTGTTGCAGATACAAGAAAGAAATTAGAGCAAGATCCAATGATCACAGAGGAGATCAAGGCAAGAATTTTGGAGGGCTTTGATATTGCCGAAATTGAAAAATATGTCAATGAGGAACATGCCGAAGGACTATATCACGATGGAAAGCTTGTTGGCTGTGTGAAGAGAGCACATGACATTGATGTCAATCTCTCCGCAGAAGTTATGCACGAGAATTTAATGAACAAGGCGACCAGTGTTCTCTCCCTTCTCTATGCAGTAAAAAATGCAAAAATTTCTCCAGACGATATTGAGTATGTGATTGATTGTTCAGAGGAGGCCTGTGGCGATGTCAACCAGCGTGGTGGCGGAAACTTTGCAAAGGCAGCCGCAGAAATTGCAGGATTAAATCATGCCACAGGTTCAGATGCCAGAGGTTTTTGTGCTGGACCATCACATGCCATGGTTGAGGCCGCAGCACTGGTAAAGGCTGGGGCATACAAATGTGTGGCTGTTGTGGGTGGTGGCTGCACAGCAAAACTTGGAATGAATGGAAAAGACCATGTGAAGAAGGGGCTTCCTGCACTGGAAGATTGCTTGGCAGGTTTTTGTATTATTGTTGGTGAAAATGATGGTGTCAGCCCGGAAATCAACTTGGATATCCTCGGACGTCATACGGTGGGTACAGGTTCTGCACCACAAAATGTTATTGGTTCATTAGTTTCTGAGCCACTGGAGAGAGAGTGGGACTAAAGATTACAGATATTGACAAGTTTTCACCAGAGATGCAAAACCCGGACATCACTAAGCCAGCAGGTGCAGGAGATGTGCCAATGGCAAATTATAAGATGATTGCAGCACTTGCAGTAAAGAAGGGCGATATCCAAAGGGCAGATATTGCAGACTTTACCGTAAAGCATGGTTTGACAGGATTTGCACCGACACAAGGACATATTCCATCAGGTGTGCCATATCTTGGATTTGCCAGAGAGGATATTTTATCTGGAAAAATTAAGAATGCCATGATTATTGGAAAGGGATCACTCTTCCTTGGAAGAATGACCAATCTCTTTGATGGTGTTTCCTTTGTTGTTCAGGCAAACACTTCTGCAAACGAGCAGACAGGTGGTGCTTCAGAGGAAGAGGTAAAGAGTTTGATTGCCAAGGCCATGAAGGATTTTGCAGCATCATTGCTTCAACAGTAGAGGAGGGAAAGTTATGGTAAATACAGTCGAAAAAATGATTGCCAATACTTTTCTGACCATGGCAAAGGGACTAGAAAGTGGAAGCTTTGGGGAGCGTCCAAAGATTGCTGTGACAGGTATGGGCAGTGAGCACGGCGAAGAAAATGTAATGGAAGCTGCAAAAAAAGCAGCAAAAGCTGGAATTGATGTCTATTACATTGGCAGTCTGAGTGCCGAGGGCGTGAACACTGTTTTTGTGGCTGACGACGAAGAAGGTCACAAGAAAATGGAAAGTATGCTAGAGAATGGCGAGGTAGATGGTGCAGTTACTATGCATTTCCCGTTTCCGATTGGTGTGTCCACGGTTGGTAGATCCATTACCCCAGCAAAATCAAGGGAAATGTTTATTGCCAATACTACAGGTACATCAAGTACTGACCGAGTGGAAGCAATGATTAAGAATGCCATCTATGGTGTTATTACAGCAAAAGCCTGTGGAAATCCAACTCCTAGCGTGGGCATTCTCAATGTCGATGGAGCAAGACAGACAGAAAAAGCACTAAAAAAGCTGGTAGAGGGCGGGTATGAACTACATTTTGCTCAGTCTTCAAGGGCAGATGGCGGCTGCGTAATGCGTGGAAATGACATCTTACAGGCGAGTGCTGATGTGATGGTTATGGATTCCTTGACAGGAAATGTGATGAGTAAAATGCTTTCTTCCTTTACTACAGGTGGAAGTTTTGAGGCAACAGGTTATGGCTATGGGCCTGGTATTGGAGAAAATTACAACAAGTTGGTGATGATCGTATCCAGAGCATCAGGAGCACCGGTGATTTACAATGCCATTTGTTATGCAGCAGAGCTTGTCAAAGGCAAGGTCTTTGAAGTGGCTAAGGCAGAGTTTGAAAGTGCAAATAGAGCGGGATTAAAGACAATTTTAGAGGAAATTAAGGGAGCATCAAAGCCAAGCTCTAGTGAAGAGGTAAAGCCACCAAAGAAGGAAATTGTAACTGCGGCCATTGCAGGAATTGAAGTGATGGACTTAGAGGATGCGGTCAAAGTGTTGTGGAAACAGGGCATCTATGCAGAAAGTGGAATGGGTTGTACAGGGCCAATTATTCTTGTGTCTGAGGCAAATTGTGAAAAAGCAATAGAAGAATTGAAAAAAGCAGGATATGTAAGTTAATTTATGGTATAATGCCAAGGGGGAGTTCTGGTGAAGGCACCGGAACTCCTATTTCGTATTAAAGATTGGGAGGAATGATATGGCAGTGAAATTGACCCAGATGAGTAAAACTTCTGGTTGAGCAGCAAAAATAGGTCCTGAGACCCTTGCCCAGGTTCTGGGTAAGTTACCAAAATTTGAAGACAATAATTTAATGGTTGGCATCGACACCGCAGATGATGCAGCCGTATATCAATTATCAGATGAAATTGCCATGATTCAGACGGTGGATTTCTTTACACCGATTGTAGATGACCCCTATACATTTGGAGAAATCGCAGCAGCCAATGCGTTGAGTGATGTCTATGCGATGGGCGGAGTTCCCAAAGTTGCACTCAATATTGTCGGTTTCCCAAATTGCCTAGATATTTCTGTATTGGGAGAAATTATGGCAGGTGGAGCAGCCAAGGTAAAGGAATCTGGTGCAGTTTTAGTTGGTGGTCATTCGGTTCAAAATGACCAACCTCTGTATGGACTATGTGTGTCAGGCATTGTTCATCCGAAGAAGGTATTGAAAAATTATGGTGCAAAACCAGGGGATGCCTTGATTTTAACCAAGCAGATTGGAAGTGGAATTATTAATACAGCTCTAAAGGGAGGAATTGCAGAACAATCCTCTATTGATGAGGCAGTAACCGTAATGAAATCACTCAATCGAAAGGGCAAGGAAGTGATGGACCATTTTGATGTGCACGCTTGCACAGATATTACAGGATTTGGTCTTTTGGGCCATTGTGTAGAGATGGCCGAAGCAAGTAAGGTAACTTTTGATTTAAATGTCCGTCGAGTTCCTTATATTTTTGGGGCAGAAGATTTTGCCAAAATGGGTGTGATTCCAGAGGGAACCTACAATAATCGAAGATATTCTATGAACAAAGTGGATGCTAGTGGTGTAGAAGAATTTTATCTTGATTTACTCTATGATCCACAGTCTTCGGGTGGGCTCTTGTACAGTGTAAGTGAGAGCGATGTGCCAGCAGTTCTTTCAGAATTTTCAAAGGCAGGAATGGACACTACGGTGGCAGTGATTGGTTATGTGTCGGAAAAGGGAGATAAATTAATTAGATTACATAGGTAAAGAGGGGAATAATGGATAAAAATAAGTTATATCGAAATATTCCAAAAGTAGATCTTTTGTTGGCAAAAGAAGAAATTCAAGAAGCGGTCAAAAATTATGGTCATAAGATTGTGATGGAGGCGATTCGAAAGGAGCTGGCTGCATTGCGAAATGCTATTGCTATTTGTAATGATGCAGAAGAGCTGAAGAAAAAGAGCGATGGCTTGGTGGAAAATATTTGTCTACGTGTGAGAAAGATGCATAGATTTCATGTGCAAAAAGTAATTAATGCGACGGGTACAATCTTACACACAAATTTGGGCAGGGCCCCAATGGATGTAGGGCATGCCAAGCATTTAGTGGATGTTGTCAGTGGGTATTCTAATCTTGAATATAATTTAAAAGAGGGCGTGCGTGGAGAGCGCTATGCTCATTTTGAGGAACTTCTTTGCAAAATTACAGGGGCAGAGGCCGCTATGGCAGTAAACAATAATGCTGCAGCAGTCATGCTTGTTCTCAATGCGATGGCCAAGGGGGGAGAAGTGATTGTTTCCAGAGGAGAACTCGTCGAAATTGGTGGAAAATTTCGCATTCCCGATGTGATGGAGGCAAGTGGAGCAAAACTGGTAGAGGTGGGAACGACCAATAAGACGCATCTTTTTGATTATGAGGAGGCCATTACACCTGATACCAAAGCTTTATTAAAGGTTCACACAAGCAATTATCGGATTGTGGGATTTACAGAGAGTGTATCTTCTGCTCAGCTTTGTCCAATGGCAAAAGAAAGAGAAATTCCAGTCATTGAAGATCTTGGCAGTGGAAGTTTGGTTGATTTGAGCCGATTTGGACTAAACTATGAGCCTACAGTGCAAGAGGTAGTGGCCTCGGGTGTGGATGTGGTGACTTTTAGTGGGGATAAACTTCTTGGCGGGGACCACAAGCTGGAATTATTGTGGGAAAGAAAAAGTACATCGACAGGATGAAGAAGAATCAATTGACCAGGGCACTGCGCATTGATAAATTTACAGTGACTGCCCTAGAGGAAGTTTTGATCGAATATTTGGATGTGGAAAATGCAATTCAAAAGATTCCTGTTTTATCTATGATTTCGGCAACGCCAGAAGAAATGAAAGAAAAGGCAGAAATATTGGCAAACAGACTAGAAAATTTGCCAATAGATGTTCGTGTGCTTGAATGTGAATCACAAATTGGTGGTGGTTCATTTCCTATGGAAAGATTAAAAAGTTTTGCTGTCTGCATACGAGCAGATCATATGTCCGTTGTAGACCTTGAATTGGCACTTCGCAGGGGAGAGGTTCCTGTGATTGTTCGCACAGCCGAGGATATGCTGTGGCTTGATGTGAGAACAATTTTTAGTGATGAATTTGATCTTGTAGTCAGAATGCTGAGGGAGGCATTGGAAGGCGAATGAAAAACATCATTATTGGAACGGCAGGACACATTGACCACGGAAAGACAACTTTAATTCGTGCATTGACGGGAAGAAATACAGACCGCCTAAAAGAAGAAAAAGAGCGAGGAATTACGATTGAACTTGGCTTTACTTGGTTTGATATGAAAGATGGAACTCGGTGTGGAATTATTGATGTGCCAGGGCATGAAAAGTTTATCAACAACATGGTTGCTGGTGTTGTGGGAATGGATTTAGTCTTGCTTGTTGTGGCGGCGGATGAGGGCATTATGCCACAGACAAGAGAGCATTTGGATATATTGGAACTTTTGGGCATTGAAAATGTAATTTTGGTTATCAATAAATGTGATCTTGTTGATGCAGAGTGGCTGGAAATGGTCGAGGAAGAAATAAAAGAGGAGTTAAAGGGCACCATTGTTGAAAATGCACCTGTAGTTAAAGTTTCCTCCGCAACTGGGGAGGGCATTGAGGCACTCAAGGATGAGATTGCGAAGATGCAAAAGGAGTTGTCCAAAGAAAAGGATGAAAATGGAATTGCAAGACTTCCTATTGACCGAGTATTTTCACTCACAGGATTTGGCACAGTGGTGACAGGAACTTTGCTTTCTGGAAAAATTCAAAAGGGAGAGAGCTTTTGCATCTATCCCAGTCAAAAAGAGTGCAAGGTAAGAAATATTCAAGTGCATGAAAAAGACCAAGATTGCTGTAGTGCAGGGCAGAGAGTGGCCTTAAATCTTGTGGGCGTAAAGAAGGAAGATTTACACAGGGGAGCAGTCATTTGCCCCACAGGGGAGCATGAAAAAAATACGGATCGAATTGATGTGCGAATGAGCGTATTAAAAGACAGTAGCCGAACACTCACGAATCGAGAACGATTACATCTATTTACAGGGACAAGTGAAGTTTTATGTAGAGCTGTGCTATTAGACCAAGAAGAAATTGCACCAGGGCAGAGTGGATTTTGCCAATTATTGCTTGAAGAGGAAATTGTAGTCAAGCGAGGAGATCACTTTATTGTTCGCTTTTTATTCCCCACTAGAAACAGTGGGGGGCGGTGTTATTCTTGAGCCAAATCCAAGGAAGAAAAAAAGCGTTTTCACGAGGATGTTATTGAGGAATTAGAGCAAAAGGAATCGGGGTCTTTGGCCGATGTCTGTGCATTGCACATTCAGAGTGAAATGTTAATGACCTTGACAAAGCTCACACAATTGATGTCTCACTCTAAGGAAGAAATTTTACCTTATCTGGAGGAACTGGAACAAGAAGGAAAAATTATCAAGATAGATATGAAGCGAGAAATTTATTATTGGCACATAGCCAATAAGTCTGCTTTTGAGGAAGAATTAAAGGTAAGACTTTTAAAGTATCACCAGAATTATCCTTATCGCTTTGGAATGAAAAAGGCCGAGGTATACCATAGCTTAATGAAACAGATAAAACCTAATGTTTTTGAGGAGTGCCTTCTTTTGTTGGTCAAGGAAAAGTTTATTCGCCTTGTCGATGAATTTGTCTGTCTCAATGAATTTAAAATAGTAAAGGATCAAACTTATATCAAGGTAGAATGCACAGTTTTGGATGCTTTGAAGATGGCAGGTTATGACTTAATAAAATACACAGAGATTTCGGGGCTACATGAAAAAGAAGAAGAGGTGTTAGATATCTTCCATTTGATGAGTTATGAAAAGAAATTGGTGCGTCTTTCGGATGAGATTTACACATTGAAGAGTTTGATTGATGACTTGCAAGAAAAAATAGAAGAATATTTTGAAAAGAATGAGGTCTTGACGATTGCTCAAGTGCGTGATATGTGCAATACAAGCAGAAAATGTGCAAAAATTCTTATTGAATATTTTGATGAACAAAAGTTTACCAAAAAGGTCGGTGCAGAGACCGAAAGAGTGCATTACTAGGCATTATAGGTGATAGTTTACTTGACAGATGAAATGGTGAGTGTTACCATAATTTGAGCAATAGACTAGGGAGAGTATATTATGGAAAGAGAAGAGTTTTTAAAGGTATATCGTCACTCCATGGCCCATATCCTTGCCAAGGCAGTGATTGAAATTTTTGGAAAAGACAATGTGCAATATGCCATTGGTCCAGAGATTGCCGATGGTATGTATTATGATTTCTTGTTGCCAAGAGGAATTTCAGAAGATGATTTTCAGGCGATTGAAGATAAGATGCGTGAGATTATCAAGCGTCGAGAAGATTGGACAGTGGCACAGGTATCAAAGGAAGAGGCCTTAAGTATTTTTAAGGATCAAAAGTTTAAGGTTGAATTGATCAATGATATGCCAGAGGATGAAATTATCACTACCTATAAGACAGGTGATGATTTTATTGATTTGTGTAGAGGACCACATATTGCCAATTCACAGGAATTGATGAATGTGGCTTTTCAGATTAAGTCAGTTTCAGGATCTTATTGGAAGGGCGATGAGCACAGAGATCAATTGCAAAGAATTTATGTGTATGTGTTCCCAGATAAGAAACAATTGAAGGAGCACTTACAACTAATTAAGGAGGCAATGGAAAGAGACCACAAGAAACTGGGGCCACAGCTTGACTTATTTATGTTTGATGAGACTGCACCAGGTATGCCATATTGGTTGCCAAGAGGTTGGAAGGTGTTTAATACTTTGCTTGATTGGTGGAGATGTATTCATGAGGTTCATGGATATCAGGAGATTTCTGCACCAATTATCAATAGCAAAAAGCTCTGGTTAATCAGTGGTCACTGGGCACATTATGTCAACAATATGTTTATTGTTCCAGGTAAGGATGGAGATATCCAAGCTGAGGATACAAGAGCGGCAAAGCCAATGAACTGCCCAAATGCGATGATGACCTATAAGAGAAAGGTTCACTCCTATCGAGACCTTCCTATTCGATATTCAGAGACTGATGTGGTGCACAGAAGAGAAAAGACGGGGCAGTTAAATGGTCTCTTTAGGGTGCAGATGTTTAGACAGGACGATGATCATACTTTTGTTATGGAAAGCCAAATTGAAAATGAGATTGATGATATTCTTTCCATTGCAGATAAAATTTATTCTACTCTTGGCTTGACTTACCGAGCAGAACTTTCCACAAGACCAGATGACTTTATGGGAGATATTGAACTTTGGAATGAAGCAGAGGCTTCATTGAAAAAGATTCTTGACAAAAAGTATGGAGAGGGCAACTATGAAATCAATGAGGGCGATGGTGCATTCTATGGACCAAAAATTGATTTGCAGATTAAGGATGCTCTTGGAAGAGAATGGCAGTGTGGTACAGTTCAGCTAGATTTCCAGTTGCCAAGAAACTTTGGCTTGACTTATACTGCAAGTGACAACACAGAGAAAATTCCAGTTGTTCTTCACCGTGCAATTTTTGGATCTTTGGAGAGATTTATTGGCATTTTGATTGAGAACTTTAAGGGAGCGTTTCCATTCTGGCTCTCACCATATCAAGTGGGTATTGTTCCAATTCATGAAGAGCACAATGAGTATGCGAAGAAGGTGGCTGATAAGTTGGTTTCAAATCGAATCCGCATTGAGGCAGATTACTCCGACAAGAATATGAAGGAGAAGATCAAGTACTTTAAGACCTACAAGACACCATATACGATTGTTCTCGGTGACAAGGAAGCAGAGAATGAGACGGTCTCTATTAATATGAGAGGTTCAAATAAGCAGATCAATAATGTTCCATTAAAGGATTTTATTGAGATGTGCAATTATATGAATAGGGAGCACACTTTGGATTTAGTTGATCATGTGATTGAGGAATAAGGAATTGGGAAAATAAAGGTTCTTTGTCAAATATTGGGGTGGGTTGATTTTTAACCCACTCTTTTTGAAGGAATTGCATAGTTTTTGCTAACAGATCTATGGAATACTCTATATCTGTTTTGTTTAGGTATATTTTTGCACCACAAAAAAACCTCGTCCCCAGTTCTTTTTAAGCCATAGCCATTAAAATTCTGTTTCTAAAATATTTAAAGTTTCGTACGCCATAAGATATTCTTTTCAGCACCTTTATCTTATAGTTATTTCTAAATGCGGTTATTGCTGCTCTGAATTCTTCAATTCCTGAATTTTCTACCTCACGGAGCCATTCACTAAACAAAGTTCTTTGCTTTGAATAGGAGTTTTCATCAAGAATATCAACGAATAACTCTTTAATAAAATGTGCTTTCTTAAATCTTCTGAATATTCAAGCATTCATTCAAGTGCCACTCGGTTATCGTTCGATAGCTTTGCTTTTCTCTTTGTAATTAAGCTCTTACTTCGTTTGTAGTACTTCCTAAGAGAAGGCAACATTCTTTTTTGAATTCTCTTTCGTACATTTTCAAGAGCCAAATAGACTTGTCTGAAGAAATGATACCGATCAATAACGATCTTTGCATTGGGAAAATATATCCTAGCCAAGTCGATGAAGGTTTTATTCATGTCACAAGAAAAGTATTGGACTTTCATACGTTTATATTGATCAAGCGATTTAAAATAGTCGACCAGACAAGTTCCTTTTCTGGAATAGAGTACATCGAATATCATATGAACACCTCCTCTAAGTGTAGTTGTGATGAACTGGGGACTTGGAGGTTTTTTTATTTATAATAATAAAAAATGTTGAGATTAGCAATTGCCAACCCCAACATTAATTATAGAGCCTATTTAAGTTATTGCTATTATGTTGTATGAATATATGAAATGTGGAAATACTACAAATAATAAAGAAAAATTAAAGAAATTTTCTTGATTTTTTCTTTTCTATTGCATATACTATAAGCAAGAAAGGAGTGTTGTATATGTCACAGACAGTTAATGTTAATTTCAAGTTGGACGCAGATGTAAAAAAGAGCATGGAACAGGCGTGTTCTGAATTAGGTCTTTCCATGAGTGCGGCGTTCACTGTGTTTGCTAAAAAAGTAGGCAGAGAAAAGCGTATTCCTTTTGAGGTGTCGGTAGACCCGTTTTATTCTGATAGCAATATCCGTTATTTGGAAAATATCGTGCGTGATATTAAGGACGGTAAAGCCCATTTCGCAGAGCATGACTTGATAGAGTTGGACTAATGAGGTTGCTATGGGAAGATAGAGCGTGGAGTGATTATCTGTACTGGCAGACGCAGGATAAGAAAACGCTGAAAAGAATTAACGGACTTATCAAGGATATTCAGAGAAGCACCTTTGAGGGTATCGGGAAGCCTGAACCGCTAAAGGAAAATCTAAGCGGTATGTGGAGCAGGCGTATTGATGATACCAATAGGATTGTTTATTAGGAAAAAGAAGAGATAATCTATATCGTTTCATGCAAAGGACATTATGAAGATTGAAAGGGGGACGGGCAACCGCCCTCTTTTTTTACTCACGGTAAGTAAAAAAAGTCCTTGACTATTGGTGGGAATACCAACACTTCTTAAAGGGAACAGCCAAAGAGCGAGACAAAAATGAATGATTTTATCATGGTGATAGAAGAAAGCAGGGCTTATGCCCTGCTTTCTTGCTTTCTTAAAAATAGATTTTCTTGCTCAATCAAGATGTTGAATAGTTTTTAATTCTTTTTTTCCGATATATTATATATATCTATTGAAAAAAACCACCATTTATACTTATGAGAGATTTTTTTCAGCATCTCCAAAAAAATAATTTGAACAGAAGATACATCATTGATTATTACATGAGAAATGAGTTTATCCAATTCTGTGAGTGGTATATTTCGTATATCTTCCCCAACAGGATATAATGATATGAAATTATTATCACTTTGATCGGGAAATTCAGTCAAATATATTTGTGCAGGATAATAACCAAGAATTTTCACTATAATTCGGACAATTTTTTTTGAAAAATCTTTGATATAAGTGGTGTAGAAGAATTCTTCGATTTCAAAATAATTAGAACCGTTCATTTTTTCAGGAAGAAAATCTATGTAGTAACAATCCGTGGTTTCTTGTAACTGGTCTATAAGTGTGAACATAGTTATAAAAATCACTCCTATACATTTATTTACCTAATACCTTACCATTTTCATCAAGGGAAGCTACCGTAACTAAAAATAGTGAAAATTCAGAAGTCGTATTCTTAGATTAGTTTTATGGTTTTTCAACCAAAGGTTCTACGGTTAACCTCATCCACCATACCTCATGCTATTTCGATATAACACCAATACAATAGCACTTATTGGCATCGCTTCTAAATTGATAACCATATAGGGAAATGCGGACTTGTCTTGCAGTTCTACATCTGTCTATGGTTATTTTTTCTTAGACTTTATCTCTAAAGCCTTGTCCACGTCGTGCAATAACAAATGAAGCTCCGACATGAGTATTTAGCTTCATTTGCGGACAGTATTTATTTTTAGCAATCCAACTTGTCCATGCGGGATTGACTTTATTGAGATAAACATTGTTGCGATAAGTAATGGATTCCATTGTTTCAACGAACTGACGGTAAGCTAACGAGTGTATCATTTCATTATACTTCTTACCACGCTTGGATTCTGTTTTAGCTTTCGTACGCTTAAAATTAAGGTCCTCAATCGTCACATCTTTGCCAGTAGTTAAAGCAAGTTTAACAATATCGTTGGCGATAGCTTGTAAGTCAGACTTTGTAGCATGTCCTTGTTGAAACCTGTATGGTAAGAATTGGTTTTGAATCATGTGTCCAAACGTATTCGTTTCGGTTAAGGTCACAAACCCCTTATTAAAATCAAGACCAATGACACCATGAGTGCTGCGAGTCATTATATCCGTATCCTCTTGTTGGATTTCAAAGGTGCAATAGAGATAGTATCGTCCATAACGCTTGATAATCTTATACGAAAGAGGACTATTCTTTTGTTCTAAAATAGAAATAATCTCTTGTTTATGATGATTAAAATATACTTTCCCAAAAGCGTATTTATCATTCCCTTGAGTCGTCTTGAAACCACCAAAGTCCTTACGGAGCTTAATATTGAACTGGTTATTAAGTTTGTTATAGTTCAACTGTAAGAGTTGATTACCAGAGGTTTCCGTTTTTGTTCCAACAAATGACATCTGATTATCACGATGTTCAATGAACCCGGCGTAATCTTTTATTTAATAAGTTTTTTTCGTACCAAAACAAATTTTTGACTTGACCTGATTCTAGTTGGTAATCGAGATTACTTAGCTTCTGTTTCATGCGATTGAGCTTGTTTTTCTTAGCAACCAGCTTTCGTTTGAGATTACGATGTTTGGTTAGATTGACAAACAAACCAGCTCGTAACATCGCACAGTTATCGTCATGTTGTTCTTGCAATTGAGGGATAACTTTTGTCTCAAAATAATCAATCTTATGTTCAAGAATCTGTTTTTCGTGTCGTTTCAACTCAATTAAAGCACTCAATCGTCCTTGTGCATCAGATATAATAGAATTAGCAGTACGCTTAGTAATACTGTATTGATTTTGTAAATATGTGTTATAAGCTGACTTGTTAAAATTGTCGGCATGTTTAATGTGTTGAAAGGTTTTTCTCACAGCGTGAGCGTAAGTCGCACGAGAATTTTCAACATATTCAATAATTTGAGAATTGTTCTTATCGTGTAGTTGAGTTACAACTGTAAACTTACGTTTTTGCATGAATGAGTGCCTTTCTATTCCATAATATCGTCTAAATTAAGATGATCAGCTAGTTTTACCTTTTGATTATCTTTACCTACAAGAGTTAGATAATGTTCTAAGAACAAACGTTCAACTTGTTCTTTCCCTAACCATTCCTCTAGTTCCTTTAGCGTCATTTCTTTATGATTTTGGGTCATTGCTTTGTCCTTTCTTATTTTCCTGTTTACCTTTTGACCGCATACCATAGAGTTTGCCTGAAAACGATGCGATAAGTGACATCATATCGTTCATAAGCTCCTGTTCGACAGACATTGTTTCCGTTTGTTGTTTGACAATAACGATTTCGACACCTTTAGCATTAAACATGGTTTCGAGATAATTAAAACCGAAACGAGTTAAACGGTCACGATAGGTTACAAATACACGATTTACTTCATCATTCATAACCATTTTAAGTAACTGTTGTAATTTCTTACGTTTATCATTCAAACGCCTTTTAGATCCATCCGCCATCCATTTGAATGACTTGACCAGTGAGATAAGTTCCCTTGTAGCCAAGGTGATAGACAAAATCGGCCACTTCCTCTGGAAGACCGAGGCGACCTGCAGGAATTTCTTCTGTGAGAGATGTAATTTCTTGATCGCTAAAGCAAGAATTCATATCTGTATCAATGGCACCACAGGCAATGGCATTGACTTGAATATTGCTTGGAGCTAATTCTTTGGCCAGAGCTTTTGTAAAGGAATTGATCGCTCCCTTTGTTGCAGAATAGGCCACTTCACAGGAGGCACCACATACGCCCCAAACAGAGGAAATATTGATAATTTTTCCATGATTTTCCTTGAGCATGAGAGGGATTGCCAGCTTGGAGCAGTGAAATACACTGGTTAAATTGTTATTGATCATATGATTCCATTCATCTTCCGACATATCCTGCAATAGACCGATGTAGGAGATGCCAGCATTGTTGACAAGAACATCAAGGCTTTGCCAAGTGGATTGAATTTTGGAAAAGAGTTTCTGACAATCATCTACCTTGCCCATATCTCCAACATAGGCAAGGCATTCGACATGGTGGCTTTCAATTTCTTTTTGGACATCGAGCAGTTTTTCTTTATTGTGGATGCAGTTGATAGCAACATTATATCCCTTTTGTGCAAACTTTAGGGCAATGGCTCGACCAATTCCTCGAGATGCCCCCGTAACTAAAATACTCTTTTTACGCATAATTGCCTCCAAATGTAGTCATTTGTCTGTAGCATACAGGATATTGTAACAAAGTACAAGTACAAAAAGTAATAAAAATGTCATTTTTAAGTATGAAAAATGTCAGTTTTTTGAAATTGAAGTATTTTTTTATTGTAACTATATTATTGTTTTGTTATACTAAGTAGGCTAATGAGATGGACTTGAAAATAATAAAAAAGATGGAAGATAGAGAGAAATTGGAGGTAGTAATTCATGCAAAATAAGTTATGGACAGCAGGGGCATCGGCTATTTTAACCGCTGCACTGGCCTTTACGTCCTATGGAGCCGGAGATAAGAGTCTTCCGGATGCAGTTGTAGTAGGAGAGGCACCAGGATCAGACAGTAATAGTGACAGTGGGAATAATATAAGAATTACAGGAAAGACAACAGCGACAAAGAAAAATACAACTCAATCAGAAGGTTCTGGACCATCTGTGGAATCGGTAACACAAAATAAAGCAATTATGGTGACATTGGATGCACAGCCAGAGGTAATTAAGGCGGATGCAGCACCAGAAGAATCAGAGGTTCACATTGTAGAAGACAGTGTGCAAACAAATAATAATAATGATAATGATAATGCAACAGTAGAGGCAGTGCCTTCCACTGTTGAGGAGACAGAGACAGCGCCACCGTCAACGACAGCAGCTCCTAAACAGACAACCGCAGTACAGGGACCATCTGCTGCAAAGAAGACCACAAAGCCTGAGATTGGACCTGGCGTAAAGAAGGAAACCCCTGCACCAACAACGGCAGCGTCGACAACAGCACCTGCGGCCACAGCAAAATCGTCTGCTGATGGCAAGGACTACGATGCACTGCGTCAGGATATTGTCAATTATGCAAAGCAATTTATTGGTATTCCTTATGTATGGGGAGGAACTAGCTTGACAAAGGGTGTGGATTGTTCTGGTTATACCATGCAGATTTATGCACATTTTGGAATTAATACAGGTAGAACATCGAGAACACAGGCGGTAACAGGACGCCAGATTCCAATTAGTGATGTAAAGCCAGGAGATTTGTTATTCTATGCGACAAGGGGAAGAATTGACCATGTTACAATGTACATTGGAAATGGAAAATTAGCCAATGCCAGCTCAAGAAACAGGTGTGATTATCTCCGATATCTCTTATCGACAGCCAGTGAAAGCGGTGAGATTTCTTCCAGATTAAAATAAAGAAATACTAAAAGCAGGCGCATTTGCGTCTGTTTCTTCTATATATAGGGGGAGTTTGAAAATATAAATTGGAGAGGTGATACTTGTGAAAAGTAAAGGTTGGTTATCTAAACTTTTTCGTTGGCCATTATTTTCATTTGTTCTTGTAGCCTTGTTGCTAACAGCTTGTGCAATACAAGGACAAATGCCAAGTCAAAAGTCAATGCCTGATGTTTATATCACATCACAGGAAGTGTCAACGGATGTGACGACGCCAGATGTGATGACACAAAAAAGATCGAGTGATTCTTCAGGGCAGAAGAAAAAGTCGGCAATAGAGGCGAGTGGTCACTACACGAGCAAAGAAGATGTGGCGCTCTATATTCATACCTATAAAAAATTGCCACAAAATTATATTACAAAACAGAAGGCTCAAGAAAAGGGATGGGATTCCAAGGCTGGAAACTTAGATAAGGTTTTGCCAGGAATGAGCATTGGCGGAAGTGCATTTGGAAATTATGAGGGACAACTGCCAAAGGCTAAGGGCAGAAAGTATTATGAATGTGATATTGACTATACAGGGGGATATCGCAATGAAAAGCGTTTGATCTATTCCAATGATGGTCTTGTTTTTTATACTCAAGATCACTACAAGACTTTTGAACAGTTATATTAGGAGGAGAGAGATGAAAAAGGTGATTGTGGATTTGCATGGAAAAAATAGTGCAGAAAAAATTCATGAGCAATTGGCAAAATGTTTGGATTTTCCTCCACACTATGGAAAAAACTTAGATGCCCTCTATGATTGTTTGACTGAGATTAGTAGAGACACATGCATTGGTCTCTTTTATGATCCAAATGCAAAAAATGCAGAATATATTGAGAAGATATTGTGCGTGTGCTATGATGCAGAGGAGGAAAATGAGCATATTGCGATTATTTCTTCTCAACTTAGTGACAATGTATAGAGGTAGAGATGGAAAGTAGATGGATGTTATATACAAAGCGAGCTGATTTTCAAAAAATTTCAGCTCGCTTTTTGATTTCTCCAGTGACCGCCAGAGTGATGGTCAATCGAGATATTCAAGAAAAAGATATGGAAAAATATTTGCATACAAAATTGGAAGATTTGCATGATGCAAAGAAATTGAAAGATGGAGATAGAGCAGTAGAAATTATTGCTAGGGCAATTGAGCAAAAAAAGAAGATTCGTGTAGTGGGAGATTATGATATTGATGGCGTGTGTGCTAGTTATATTCTAGTTACAGGATTGCACCGCATTGGTGCACAGGTAGATTGTGATATACCAGATCGAATCAAGGATGGTTATGGCATTAATGCACAAATTATTGAAAAGGCAGCAGCGGATGGGATTGCTCTCATTATTACTTGTGACAATGGAATTGCTGCATTTGAAGCTATGGAATATGCTCATCAAATGGGAATAGATGTCATTATTACTGACCATCACGAAGTATTTAAGGAGGAAGGCAAGGATAGATTGCCATTGGCTAAGGCCATTATCAATCCAAAGCAAGCAGATTGCCATTATCCTTTTGATGGCATTTGTGGTGCCGTGGTGGCATGGAAATTGGTGGAACTTTTCTATCGCTTTTTTGATGTATCCTATGAGGAATGGAAGTTATTACTTTCTGTTGCTGCGATTGCGACGGTGGGTGATGTGATGCAATTAAAAGATGAAAATCGCATTATTGTGCGACATGGATTGCGAGCATTGGAAAAAGCAAAAAATTTGGGGCTTCGTGCACTCTTGCAGGTGTGTGAACTAGAAAATAAGGAGCTCACAGCCTATCATATTGGATTTATTATTGGACCTTGTCTCAATGCAAGTGGAAGATTAAAGACAGCAAAGCTAGCTCTTGAACTGTTGATGAGTAAGGATATGGAGACAGCAAAGCAAAGGGCTATGGAGTTAAAAAGGTTAAATGATGAGCGTAAGGATATGACACAGCAGGGGGTAGATCAGGCCATTGAAATCGTGGAAGCTGCACCTGAGGAAAAGGTGCTCGTGGTTTATTTGAGTGATTGTCATGAGTCACTTGCAGGGATTATTGCGGGAAGACTCAGGGAAAGATATCAAAGGCCAGCAATTGTCTTGACGGATGCACAGGAAGAGGGAATACTCAAGGGCTCTGGTCGCTCCATTGGGGCATATCCTATGTTTGAAAAACTCTGTGAAGCAGATGGATTTTTAGAAAAATATGGTGGTCATCCAATGGCAGCGGGGTTGAGCTTAAAAAAGGAAAATGTGGAAGCTTTTCGCCGATTTTTAAATGAGCATTCTAAACTTGTAGAAAGTGATTTTGTCAAAGAAGTTTGGATTGATGTTGCCATGCCCTTTGGCTATATTTCAGAGGACTTAGTTGCACAACTTGCACAACTTGCTCCCTTTGGACAGGGCAATGAAAGTCCAACTTTTGCACAAAAAGATGTGGAAATTTTGAATGCAAGAGTGCTTGGAAAAGACCACAACGTTGTTCGACTTTCCTTAAAAGATAGTGCGGGCACAAGAATGGAAGGACTAGTGTTTACAGATGGTGATGCATTTATAGAAGAAGCAAAAAGATTCATCGATATCATCTATGCTCCACAGGTCAATGAGTATATGGGGCAGAGAACATTGCAGGTGGTAATTAGAGACTGGAAATTCAAATCAAATAGGCTATACTGTTAGCGATATAATTATTTAGGAGGTTTGAAATTATGGTGAATCAGGTTATGGAATTCATTGCACAATATGATCCAGAAGTCGGAAAGGCAATTCAAGCAGAGTGCGCAAGACAGAGAAGAAATTTAGAGCTGATTGCGTCAGAGAATATTGTATCTGAGCCAGTGATGATGGCTATGGGCACGGTATTGACCAATAAGTATGCGGAGGGCTATCCAGGAAAGCGATATTATGGTGGCTGTGAAGATATCGATGTGGTGGAGAGTATTGCAATCGAAAGAGCAAAGAAATTGTTTGGAGCAGACTATGCCAATGTGCAGCCACATTCAGGGGCACAGGCCAATATGGCGGTATTCTTGGCAATGTTAGAGCCAGGGGATACGGTGATGAGCATGAGCCTTGACCACGGCGGACATCTTTCTCATGGTTCACCAGTAAATTTTTCTGGAAGATATTTTAAGATTGTGTCATATGGTGTTGACCCAGCAACAGGATATATTGACTACGACAAGATGGAAGAAATTGCCATGGAGTGCAAGCCAAAATTATTGATTTCTGGTGCAAGTGCCTATGCGAGAAAGATTGACTTTAAGAGAATTCGAGAAATTTGCGACAAGTGTGGGGCCTATATGATGGTCGATATTGCTCACATTGCAGGACTTGTGGCTGCAGGTGTTCATGAGAGCCCAATGCCTTATGCCGATGTGGTGACAACAACGACACATAAGACATTGCGTGGACCAAGAGGTGGTTTGATTTTGGCTAATCAGGCTGCAGCGGATAAGTTTAATTTTAATAAGGCGGTATTTCCTGGAATTCAGGGCGGTCCACTTGAACATGTGATTGCAGCAAAGGCTGTGTGCTTTGGAGAGGCACTAAAGCCGGAGTTTGTTGAGTATCAAAAGCAGGTGGCAAAGAATGCCAATGCCCTTGCAAAGGCGATGATTGCCCAGGGATTTAAGATCGTTTCTGGTGGAACAGACAATCATTTGATGCTTCTTGATTTAACAGGATTAGATGTGACAGGAAAGGAATTACAAAGAAGATGTGATGAAGTCTATATCACATTAAACAAGAATACAATTCCAAATGACCCACAGAGTCCATTTGTGACCAGTGGTGTTCGCATTGGTACACCAGCGATTACATCAAGGGGATTAAAGGAAGAAGATATGCCAAAGATTGCTGAGCTTGTATGGCTTGCCGCAACTGATTTTGAGGCAAAGGCAGATTATATTCGCGAGGAAGTAACAAAGCTTTGCGACAAATATCCAATTTATCAATAGGGGGCATTAGATAATGAAGAAACTGGAAGATTATGTCATTAGCATTCCAGATTTTCCAGAGCCAGGGATTATCTTTCGCGATGTGACCAGTATTTTGCAGGATGCAGAGGGGTTAAAATTGAGCATCGATGGTCTGTGTGATCTTGTAAAAGATATCGATTATGATCTTGTGGTGGGGGCAGAGTCGAGGGGATTTATTTTTGGTGTTCCTGTTGCTTATGCTCAGCACAAGGCCTTTGTTCCCGCAAGGAAAAAGGGAAAATTGCCAAGAGAGACCGTGTCTATGGACTATGACTTAGAGTATGGAAAGGCTACAGTAGAGATACATCGAGATGCCATTTTGCCAGGGCAAAAGGTAGTGATTATTGATGATCTCATTGCAACAGGGGGAACCATTGAGGCCATTGTCAAATTAGTGGAAGAACTTGGTGGCAAAGTAGTAAAGATTTGCTTTGTAATGGAGCTTGCAGGTTTAAGGGGAAGAGACAAGCTAAAGGGCTATGATGTATCCTCTTTGATTACTTACGAAGGAAAATAGAATGTGAGAGCGACTGCCTGTATTATTGTGGCAGTCGTTCATTTTTTATATTGTAGAAATGGAGAAAAATGGAAGGAAAAATTCATATTTACACTGGGGATGGAAAGGGAAAAACGACAGCAGCTATGGGGTTAGCTGTTCGTGCAGCTGGCAGTGGAATGAAAGTCTATATTGCACAATTATTAAAAGATGGCTCGTCGAGTGAACTCAATATTTTGAGAAAAATTGAAAATATTACTTGCCATTCTTGTGAAAAAAATTTTGGCTTTATTAAGTATATGAATCAGGAAACATTAAAAGAGGCAAAGGAATATTACAGGAAGTATTTTCGAGAAGTGATTGATGGGGCGAAGAGCGTTGATCTTTTGGTTTTAGATGAATTTATGGCAGCGTATCAATATGATATGATTGATCGAGAAGAGGCACTTTACTTTTTAAAAAACAAACCAGAAAATCTAGAAATTGTACTTACGGGAAGAAATGTGCCATCAGAGATTGCCCATTTGGCCGATTATCTTACAGATTGCAAGATGGTCAAGCATCCCTACACTCAGGGGCTTCCTGCAAGAAAGGGCATTGAGCTATGACCATTGACGAGTATAATCAAACGAGGGAAGGAGAGATACTTAGAGCAGGCTATACTACGGGGACATCGGCAACAGCTGCAGCAGTGGCTGCATTGACGCTGTGGTTTTATAAAAAAGAGATAAATGAAGTGTCCGTGGAGTTGCCTATTGGAATTACCCTAGACATTCCCATTGAGGAGAATCAAATGGATGAGAGTAGTGCCTGCTGTGGTGTGAGAAAAAATGGTGGAGATGATCCAGATGCCACAGATGGAATGATGATCTATGCAAAGGTTTCTTGTGAATTAGGTGAGGAGAGCGAAGTAAAGATTTTTGGTGGTGAAGGCATTGGAAGAGTCAGTTGTCCAGGTCTTGATCAGCCTATAGGAGAGGCAGCTATTAACTCTATACCAAGAAAAATGATTCGAGAAAACCTCTTAAAGAGGACAAAAGAATGGGGATTGAAGGGAAAAATTTCTGTAACTATTTTTGCTCCAGAAGGAGAAGAAGTGGCAAAGAGGACATTCAATCCAAAACTTGGCATTGTTGGAGGAATTTCCATTTTAGGAACAACAGGAATTGTTTCTCCAATGAGTGTCAAGGCCTTGGTGGATACCATCAAGGTAGATATGCACTATCATATGCAAAGGATTATCCAATTATTGCCGTTCCAGGAAATTACGGCATTCGATTTCTAAGTGAACAATATGGAATTGAAAGTGATATGACAGTGGAATTTAGTAATTATATTGGCGAAGCCATTGATATGGCCGTGCATATGGGTGTAGAAGAAATGTTGATCTGTGGACATCTTGGAAAGCTCATTAAGGTTGCTGGAAATATTATGAACACACATTCTAATGATTCTGATTGTCGAATGGAGCTGATGGCTGCACATCTTTTAAAAGTTGAGGAAACTTTACTTTCTCCAGAACAGACCCTTTCTCTGGCAAGAAAAATTTTAAATGCCAATACGACAGAGGAGGGAACTCGACTGTTAAAGGATCAGGGCCTATTAAAAGAAGTGATGAATTCCCTTGGCGAGGCGATGTATATGGCTGTGATGCAAAGGGCAAAAAGAGCTCAAAATTTAAGAGATAAGCATAATAAAGAGAGTAGTCCATTGATTAAAATAGGAATAATCTCCTTTACTGTCAATGAAGGAGAGCTCATCTGTGCTGGTGAGGCAAAAAGATTGCAGAAAAAAATTAGGAAAGTGAGAGAATAATGGGAAAGATGTATGGTGTTGGCGTTGGACCAGGAGATCCAGAGCTATTGACTTTAAAGGCGATTCGAGTGATGAAGGAGGCGGATTGCATTGTAGTGCCAGGGGAAGAGGTCGAAAGCAGTGTGGCTTTTTCGATTGCAAAGGTCGGTTACCCAGAGGTGACAAAGAAGAAAGTTTTTTCTGTTTCTATGCCGATGACAAAGGATAAGGAAGTACTGAAAAAGGCACATGAAGAGGCGGTTTTATCTATTAAAGAAAAATTAGAATCGGGACAAATCGTGGCCTTTTTAACCCTTGGAGATCCTACAATTTATTCTACCTATATGTATTTGCATAAAAAAATTACAGAACTGGGATTTGAAACAGAGATTGTCAGTGGTATTCCCTCATTTTGTGCTGCGGCGGCAAGACTTGGGATAAGTCTTGTGGAAAATCGAGAGCAGATGCATATTATTCCAGCGACTTATGGAATAGATGAAGTGATGCATATGTCGGGCACAAAAGTATTGATGAAGGCAGGAAGAAAGGTTTCGAGTCTAAAAGAGGAAGTAAAAAAGATGGGGGCAAGGGCAATGCTTGTGGAAAATTGTGGAATGGAAGATGAGAAATTGTACACAAACCTTGAAATGGCACCAGAGAAAACAGGTTATTATACATTATTGATTGTAAAGGAAAAGTAGATGAATCAGATTTATGTTGTGGGCATTGGCCCTGGAAAATATGAGCAGATGACCATAGAGGCGGCACAGATTTTAGAGAAAGTAGATGTTATTGTCGGCTATACGGTCTATGTGGATTTGGTAAAGGAACATTTTCCAAAAAAGGAGTTTGACAACACCCATGCGTCAGGAACAAGATCGCTGTAAGTTGGCTTTTGAGGAGGCAATGACGGGAAAGGTTGTGGCATTGGTTTGTTCGGGAGATGCAGGAGTCTATGGATTGTCAGGGCTAATGCTAGAGATTGGAAGAGACTATCCAGAGTGCAATGTTGAGGTGATTGCGGGAGTTACTGCGGCTGTAAGTGGGGCGGCCGTACTTGGAGCACCTCTAATCCATGATTTTGCATTGATTAGCTTAAGTGATTTGATGACCCCTTGGGAAAAGATTGAAAAGAGATTGCACTGTGCCACCACTGCCGATTTTGTGATGGTCTTGTACAATCCTTCCAGCAAAAAGAGGGCCGACTATTTACAAAGGGCGTGTGAAATCATTTTGTCTGAGCAATCAGAGGATACCATTTGTGCCATTGTGGAAAATATTGGTCGAGAAGGAGAGAGGGCAAAGATTCTGACACTGAAAGAATTAAAAGAGGAAAAAGTGAATATGTTCACCACGGTTTTTATTGGAAATTCTCAGACAAGGGTTGTTGGAAATCAGATGGTGACACCGAGAGGATATCAACTATGATCATTATCTTTGGAGGAACGAGTGAGGGACGACAACTGGCCAAAGTTTGCGATTTTGGAAAAGTAGAGGCAAAAATTTGTGTGGCAACAGAATATGGAAGTGATGTACTAAAAGAGAGCCAATATGTCAAAATTTGTCAAGGAAGAATGGATGCTGCTGAAATGGCTACATTTTTTGCAAAAGAAAGACCAAGATTTGTCATGGACGCCACCCATCCCCATGCGAAAGAAGTTACAGAGAATATCAAAGCAGTCTGTAAGCAGATGAATATTGAATATCTTCGCATTGTTCGGGAGGCAGAAAGCAGTGAGCACTGTTTTACGAATATAGAAGAAGTCGTTGACTATTTGAAAAATCAGGATGGCAATGTGCTTGTGGCGACAGGAAGTAAGGAGCTATTGAAGTATGATTTACTTGATAAAAAAAGAATTTATGCCAGAGTGTTGCCAACAAAGGACTCGATAGAGACTTGCCTATGTCTTGGATTAGAAAATTCGCATATTCTGGCCATGCAGGGGCCATTTTCTGAAATATGAATGCAGCTATGTTAGAGCAATATCATTGTAAGTTCCTAGTGACCAAGGAGTCGGGAAAAGCTGGAGGGTTTGAGGAAAAAATTAGAGCATGTGAGAAAGTTGGAGCAAAAAGTCTTGTCATTGCTCGACCGACAAAGGAGGAGGGCATCTGTCTTTTTGAGGCAGAAAGGAGGATTTTAGAGGGGACAACGCCATGTGTTTCTATTGTGGGAATTGGACCAGGGGATGAGAGATATTTACCTGATAGAGCCAAAAGTTTAATTGATGAGGCTGAGGCCATTGTGGGAGCAAAGAGAATGTTAATTCGAAAAGGCGTAAAATCTTTGATATCCTATCGCCCAGATGAAATTATGGCATGGCTTGAGAACTGTTATCGGCAGGGAATAAGAAAAATGGTTTGCCTGATGAGTGGAGACACAGGATTTTTTAGTGGGACCAATAAGCTTCTAGAAAAATTGGAGGAAAAGGGCTGGAGAGCTGAGGTAATTCCTGGGATTTCTAGTATCTCTTACTTTGCTTCAAAGTGTAAAGTTTCTTGGGGAGATGCCAAGATTTTGAGCTTTCATGGCGAAGCAAAAGAGCTAGAAGTGCTAGAAGAAAACAGAAAAATCTTTGCCATTACTAGTGGGGGCGAAAAAAACAGAGAGCTGATGGAGGAAGTTTGTGCGTTTGGACTTGGAAAGCTAAGGGTTACTGTGGGCGAAGATTTGAGCTATCCAAACGAAAAAATCTTTTCCGATACAGTTGAAAATCTTTGCCACTATTCCTTTGGAAAGCTCTCTTGTTTGTTATTTGAAAACCCAAATGCGAGGGGCAAGAGGATGGAAATGGCCATCGCAGAGGGAAGATTTATACGGGACAAGGTTCCGATGACAAAGGCTGAGGTGAGGGCGATTTCCATTGCGATGCTTGGGATTTGTGAGCAGGATATTTGCTATGATATCGGTGCGGGTACAGGATCTGTGAGTATTGAGATGGCCAAATTTTTGCGTGGCGGAAGAGTCTATGCAGTCGAAAAAAAGGAATTGGCTAGCAATTTAATTGCTCAAAATGTGGAAAAATTTGGGGTTCAATCTAGGGTGGAAATCCATTGTGGCAGTGCACTGGATGTGATAAAATGTCTTCCAGAGCCGAACAGCGTCTTTATTGGTGGCAGCAGTGGAGATTTAGAGGAGATTGTTGATGCTGTGTACAAGAAGAATGAAAAAGCGACGATTGTCATCAATGCAATTTCATTGGAAACTATTGCTCAGATTTCAGTTCTCCTTTCAAAATATGAAGGTCTAGGATATCAAACACAGGTGATATGGATGTCAGTGGCCAGAGGAAAAAAGGTAGCGAGCTACCATATGGCGATGGCTGAAAATCCAGTGCTGATTGCAAAGATTTATTGGGAGGATTAAAAGATGGTCAATGCAATTTTGATTTCGGCAATGAAGTCTGGGAGCGGAAAGACAACCTTCACATTTGGGCTGCATGATTATCTGAGGAGAAAAAATATTGTGGCGAGTGCCTTTAAGACAGGACCAGATTACATTGATCCAATGTACCATAGCATAGTTAATGACAGAATGTCTGTTAACTTAGATCCCTATTTTCTTGAGCCAAAAGATGGCGTAAATCCGATATTGGAACACTTTGTCACTTATTCTTCGGGCACACAGATTGCGATTGTAGAGGGGGCAATGGGCTATTTTGATGGGATTTATGGTCAGGGAAAAAGGGGCTCTGCAGCTGTGGTGGCCGAGAGTATTGATGCCAAAGTGATTCTTTTAGTGGAGAATCAAAAACCCCAACAGGTGAGAGATTATATTGAAAAATATGGAGAGGATAAACAAATTCTATATCTGATCATCAATCGCTGCAGTGAAAGGGACTACCCTGTTCGCAGAGACGAGCTGGAGAGAGTGACAGGAAAAAAAGTGATTGGCTATTTGCCAGAGGATGAAAATTTTACATTGATGTCAAGGCATTTAGGATTGTATACACCACAAAAAGAATCTGTACTTCGCTTGGCAGAGACTGTTGCCAATCGCTTGGAAGAGACTGTTGAGATGGACAAAATTCTTCAATATGTCAAGGAAAAAGAGGGCGAAGACATCTTCAAAAAGGCACAAAAAGAAGGGAAATTTAAGCTTGGATTTGCAAAAGATGATGCCTATTGCTTTCACTACATCGACAATATGTCCGTATTACACGAACACAACATCGAGCCTATTTTTTTCTCTATGCTAGAAGACAGTCAACTTCCTGAAGGAATTTTAGGGCTTTGGTTGAGTGGTGGCTATCCTGAAATTTATGCAGATCAGATCAACCAAAAATTGATGAAAGAGATAAAGGGAAAGGTCGAAAAAGGGATGCCCGTCATTGGTGAGTGCGGTGGCTTATGAGTTTACTTGAGCAGATGGAAGATATCCGTGGCAAGAGACAGACAATGATTGGAGCAATTCGTGGCGAGAGTTTTCGCACAGATAAATTAGTTCGCTTTGGCTATATTGAGGTTGAGGCAAAGAAGGATGGTCTGCTCTTAAAGAAGGGGCAGAAGATGCGATCCCATGAATTTCATTATTGGGATGCAACGGACGCAGGAAGAGATGGTTTGGCAACCAAGGCAAATGGTTCAAAATCGTGGGAGTGCATCTATATGAATGAACATTTGCATGCGGGCTATCCTCACATTTACTTGAGAAGCAATGAGGTGATGGCAAAGAATTTAGCTAGAGCAATGGAAGTATATGCTGGAAAGCTAGCTAGAGAAGAAATTCTTCATATTCAAATCACAGATCCTGATGATCAGATGGCCAAGGCAGCCAAAAGACATTGGGGTAAGATTGCAAAGCCACTTCATGGTCTTGGGATTTTAGAAGATCAAGTGATACGGATTGCTGCTATCTTAGGGAGAGAAGATATCAATATCCAAAAAAAGGCTGTGGTGGTGATGTGTGCAGACAATGGTATTGTGTGTGAGGGAGTGACGCAGACAGACCAGAGTGTGACGGCCATTGTCACCAATAATTTTGCCAAGGGTATTGCCAGTGTCAATCGCATTGCAACTTGTGCACAGGCCGATGTTATTCCTGTAGATGTCGGTGTAGTTGGAGAGATTTTTGAGTCTAAAGTAGTGGACAAGAAGGTGATGAAAGGAACAGAAAATTTCCTTAAGAAAGATGCAATGACACAGGATCAGATGTACAGAGCCATTATGGTTGGAATAGAAATGGCAAGAGAATGCAAAAAGAAGGGCTATGCCCTCCTTGGAATGGGAGAGATGGGCATTGGCAATACAACAACGAGTGCAGCACTGACAAGTGTTCTTTTGGATTTACCTGTCGAAGTGGTGACAGGCAAAGGGGCAGGTTTGTCTAAAGATGGCTTGGAGAGAAAAAAGCAGGTGATTGCCAAGGGAATTGAAAGCAGAAAGCCGAATAAAGAAGATATTTTTGATGTATTAAAAAAGCTTGGTGGTTTGGATATTGCAGCTATGGCGGGGTTAGTGCTTGGCTGTGCGAGTGAAAAAATTCCTATTGTCTGTGATGGCTTCATTTCTCTTGTGGCTGTGTTTGTGGCAAAAAAAATCAGTGAAAAGTCGCTTCAATATGTTTTGGGTTCTCATATGAGTGCAGAGCCTGCGGCAAAGCTTTTAGTAGAGAGTCTAGGGCTTTGTCCTGTTTTGGACGGAAGATTTTGTCTTGGAGAAGGAACAGGAGCGGCCATGCTTTTTGGTCTCCTTGATATGGCAATGAGTGTATACAATGAAAATCGAACATTTGAGGATATTCAAGTAGAAGAATATCGAGATTATGAAGAGGAGATATTGTGATCTACATTTATGGAGCAATAGCAAGTGGAAAATCGGCCTATGCGGAAGATTATGTTTGTCGACTGGGAAAGGAAAGAGTGTACCTTGCATTGATGCAAGTCTATGGAGAGGAAGGAAGAAAACGAGTAAAAAAGCATAGGAAGATGCGAGAGGGAAAGGGATTTCGCACTGTGGAATGTCAAAGACCAAGAACAGGGATGGTCAAATCGAGTGAAATTGTATTGTTAGAATGTATGTCCAATTTTTTGGCGAATACAATGTTTCAAAAAGATGGTATAATGACAGATAGATTACTTGCTGTAGAAAAGATTCAATCAGAGATTTTTATGTTGGCTTCAGAATGTAAGGAATTGGTCATTGTGGGAAATGATATCTTTGATGATGAAAAGAGCTATAGCAAGGAAGTAGAGGAGTATATTTTAGCAATGGAAGAATTACACGATTGGCTGATCAAGGAATCACAGCAAGTGATCGAGGTGATTTTTGGAATTGCAAAAATAGTGAAGGAGAAACTATGATCAAGTCATTGTTGATTGCATTTGCAATGTATTCGAAAGTGCCTATGCCTTTTGTGAAGTGGGAAAAAGAGAACATGAAATATGTATTGGCATTGTTTCCACTGGTTGGTGTGTTGGAGGGGATTTTCTTTTTGATGTTTTGGAAAGCGGCGATGATCTTTAAGATGGCACCACTATTGAGAGGAGCGGGGCTATTTATCATTCCATTGCTCTATACTGGGGGGATTCATATGGATGGATTTATGGATGTGCTCGATGCCAAGGCCTCTCATCAAGACCGAAGATTTAAATTGGCTGTTCTGAAGGACAGCCATGTGGGCAGTGGAGCTGTTATCGGAGCTATCATGTTTTCCATTGTGTATACTGCAGCCTTAGTTCAATTTGACAATGTAAAGCAGGTGCTTTTGATGGATGTGGCTTTTGTGATGATTCGAGCTTACAGTGCACTTTCTCTCGCTTGCTTTAAAAATGCAAGAGGAGAGGGCTTGGCCATGACTTTTTCGGATGCAGCAGAAATATGTGTAACTCGAACAATTTTAGTATTGTTTGTCCTTATCTGTGTGCTGGGAATGATTTATATCAGTCACAGTATGGGGATTGTGGTTGCAGCAGCAGGATTTGTTGTATTTTTGTATTATCGTCTATCCTCACATGATGAGTTTGGTGGAGTTACAGGAGATTTAGCGGGATATTTTTTGGAGCTTTGTGAATTGATTATTGCAATTATTGTTGCATTGGCGGTATAAGATGATTGGAATCAGGGTGTTTTTGTTTGCAATTTTGATTGATCTATTGATTGGAGATCCAGTATGGTTACCTCATCCTGTTGTTTTGATGGGGAGGGGAATTCAAAGATTGGAAAAAAAATATAGGAAGTTGTCAGGTGAAGATGAAAAAAAATTAAAAATCTATGGCTTTGTGCTGGTCTTTTGGATGCTCACTGCGACGATTGCTCTTTCAGGTATTGTATTTTTTGCCTTGCAATTATTGCCAAGAAAGGTCAATAGAATTTGCAGTGCTCTATTGATTTCTCAGCTTTTTGCATGGCATGGACTAGTAAGGGAAAGTATGCGTGTATTTTATGCATTAAAAATGAAGGGCTGGAAGGTGCAAGAAAAGCTGTGGGAAGAATTGTAGGCAGAGATACGATGGAACTGAGTAAGGAGGGAATTATTAAGGCAACGGTGGAGACAGTGGCTGAGAATTTCTCTGATGGGATTTTTGCTCCGATGTTTTATGTGATTATTGGAGGTCCAGTACTTGGCTATGTCTACAAGGTAATTAATACAATGGATTCCATGATTGGCTACAAGGATAAAAAATATTCTTCCATCGGTTATGCAGCAGCAAAATTAGATGATTTGGCCAATTTTATTCCATCAAGAATTGCAGGACTGCTGATTGTGTTGGCATCTTTTCCATCTTATTCTATAAAAGATGCCTGGAAAATTTTTCAAAGGGATCGCTTTTGTCACGCCAGTCCAAATTCTGCACAGACAGAATCGGCAGTGGCCGGAGCACTGGGGATTCAATTGGCCGGTGATGCCTATTATTTTGGAAAAAAATATGAAAAGCCCTATATTGGTGATGCGATGAGAGAGGTGGAAGAAAGGGATATACAAAGAGTCAATGTGTTAATCAGCAAGAGCACACTCTATGGCATAGTGTTTCTATGTGGGATTTATGGGATTTTATGGTATATCTTTTAGAAGAAACAAGTTGTTGGCAATTTGCTAAGTGGGAGGAAAATGGTTTATTTTATTGGTGCAGGTCCAGGAGATCCAGAATTATTGACAATTAAGGGAAAAAAGATTATTGACAGTGCAGATGTCATTATCTACGCTGGTTCTCTAGTCAACAGAGAGGTATTGAAAGATATAAAAAGTGGAGCAAAGGTATACAATTCGGCGACTATGCATTTAGAAGAAGTGATTGAGGTGATGAAGGAGGCGGAAAAAAAGAATTTAATGACGGCCCGAGTGCATACAGGGGATCCCGCAATTTTTGGTGCTCACAGAGAACAAATGGATGCTTTAGAGCGGGAGGGAATTGAATTTTGTGTAATTCCTGGGGTAAGTTCCTTTGTGGCTGCTGCGGCGGCACTAAAGAAAGAATATACGCTTCCTGAGGTGACTCAGAGCATTATTTTGACAAGAATGGAAGGAAGAACGCCTATGCCAGAGAAAGAGAGCATCGAGGCTTTTGCCAAGCATCAGGCGACTATGGTAATATTTTTGTCGGCAAATCGTATAGAAGAATTGGTGGAACAATTACAGACCTCCTATCCAGTGGATACGCCGATTGCCTTAGTCTATAAGGCAAGTTGGCCTGAGGAAAAGATTATTCAAGGAAATTTAGGAAATATTGCTGAGCTTGTCAGAAAGGCAAATATCACAAAGACAGGGTTGATTGTGGTGGGAAGATTTTTGGGTGATCAATATGCCCTTTCAAAACTCTATGACAAACATTTTTCTCATGAATACAGGGAGGCAAAGTCATGATTCATGGGGGAGATGCCCTTGCCTTTGCTAGAGAAAAAAAAATAGATGTGGGGGAAGTGCTCGATTTTTCAGCAAATATTAATCCCTATGGAATTCATCCTACGATAGTTCGTGCCTTGCAGGAGGAAATAACGCATTTGGTGCATTATCCAGATGTTCGCTATCAAAGATTGAGGGAAGACATTGCGAAAAAGGTAAGGGTTCAGCCACAGGAAGTTTTCCTTGCCAATGGGGCTGCGGCAATGCTCTACCATTGTATGCAGGCGATGGGAAGACCGGTGCATGCTCTTTTACCTGTGCCTTCTTTTTTAGAATATGAAAGGGCAGTGCAGGCTGTGAAAGGCTCAAGGATATCATACTATGAGATGGGTGGAGATTTTCAGGTAAAAGAAGATATCTTAACACAGATTGATCACAACATCGATGTCTTCATTTTGTGCAATCCCAATAATCCAACAGGTAAGCAAGTAGATGCCAAGTTACTAGATAAAATTGTAAAAAAATGTGAACAGGAAGAAATTGTTTTTATCCTAGATGAATGCTTTTTGGATTTTGTCTTGGAAGGAAGACGCTATTCTATGACAGAAAGTTTAAGCAAAAATCTTGTTATTCTTGGCTCTTTTACAAAATATTATGCTGTTCCGGGATTACGTCTTGGCTATGCTATTTGCAAAAATGCACATTTGGCCGAGCGTATAGAGGCAGTGACACCAGAATGGAGTGTCAATCATTTGGCAGTCAAGGCTGGGGAGGTTGCGTTGGAAGAAGTAGGAAACTACTTAAATCTGGAAGAAATACATAAGCAAAGGGAGTATTTGTTTCAGAAATTACAAAATTTTGGTTTTGATGTCATTCCATCGACAGCCAATTTTTTGTTATTTTATAGCAAGGATTCTCTTCTAGATAAAAAATTGCAAGAAAAGAATATTTTGATTCGAAATTGTAGCAATTATCGTGGTTTAGGGGTGGGCTGGTTTCGCATTGCTGTGCGTCTTCCTAGAGAAAATCAAAAATTAATTGGAGCAATAGAGGAAATATGGCAAAAACAATAATGATTCAGGGAACAATGTCTAATTCAGGGAAGAGCTTTGTGACAGCTGGGCTATGTCGGATATTTGCTCAGGATGGCTACAGGGTTGCTCCTTTTAAGTCGCAGAATATGGCATTGAATTCCTATATTACAGCAGATGGATTGGAAATGGGGCGTGCTCAGGTGATGCAGGCAGAGGCCGCAGGCATTGCCCCTGATGTGCGAATGAATCCCATATTACTAAAGCCAACCAGCTCTATGGGAAGTCAAGTGATTGTCGGTGGCAGGGTATTTGGCAATATGAGGGCAATGGATTACTATGCCAAGAAAGCAGTTCATTCCGTATATTCTAAAGGCCTATGAGAGTTTGGCAAGAGAAAATGATATTATTGTGATTGAAGGAGCTGGCTCCCCAGCAGAAATCAATTTAAAGCAAGATGATCTTGTCAATATGGGTTTGGCAAAGATGGTCGATGCCCCAGTACTATTGGTGGGAGATATTGACCGAGGTGGGGTATTTGCTTCGTTGTATGGAACCGTCAAGTTACTTGAGCAGAGTGAGCAAGAGAGAATTCAGGGACTAATTATTAATAAATTTAGAGGGGGATAAAACTATTCTTCTTCCAGGCCTAGCCATGATAGAAGAGTTGTTAAAAAAGCCAGTGATTGGCTGTATTCCCATGGAAGAAATTGATATTGATGATGAAGATTCTTTATCTATCCGATTGCAAAAGACAAGAGTAGGGGATGGTGTGGATGTGGCAGTGATTTTATTTCCTCATATCTCTAATTTTACAGATTTTAATGTCTTAGAGCGAATTCCAGGAATTAGTCTTCGCTATGTGCAAAGGGCAGAAGAAGTAAATAATCCAGATTTTTTGATTTTACCAGGGACAAAGAATACAATGGAAGATCTTTTGTGGTTGAGACAAAAAAAGATGGAGGAAGAGATTTTTCGATTACATCAAAGACAAGTGCCGATTATGGGAATTTGTGGTGGATTTCAAATGCTTGGGCAGTGGCTGTATGATCCAGATCAAGTCGAAAGCGGAGGTGTGATGCGAGGACTTGGACTATTAGATAGCGAGACTATATTTAAAAGCCAAAAGACAAGGACACAGATCAAAGGAAAGATTATTGACACATTGCCACTATTTCAGGGAATAGAAAAAGTTCAGGGCTATGAAATTCATATGGGTAGGACAAAAATCTTGGTGGTTGTAGGGAGTGGATTCAATTGGAAGATGGTCGCTGTGACGGTTTGTCAAATAGAGAAAAGACTGTATTTGGAAGCTATTTACATGGCATTTTTGATACACCAAAGTTGGCAAAGTTACTTGCTGTCAATTTAAATCCACAGGCAAAGACGATGGATTTTGAGGAAGAAAATTATAAGGAAGAACAGTATAATCGTTTAGCAGATTTGCTAAGGAATTCCTTGGATATGAAAAAGATTTATCAAATTTTAGGATAGGAGTTTAGATGCTAGAGGAAATTGAAGTTGTTGCACCAGAAAAAATAGAGGAAAGAAGTATGGAGATTATCACAGCCTCTATGAAACCAGAACGATTGACCTTTTATACAGAAAAAGAATTAAAAGTGGTAAAGCGCTGTATTCATACAAGTGCTGATTTTGACTATGAAGATAATATGATCTTTAAAAACAATGCTGTGGAGTCAGGGATGCAAGCAATTTTACATGGTGCCTGCATTATTACAGATACAACGATGGCGGCCTCAGGAATCAATAAGAAGGTGGCTAATGAATTTGGGGCAAGTGTACATTGCTTCATTGGTGATGAGAAAATTGCAAAATTAGCAAGAGAAAGACAGGTGACAAGGGCGAGCGTCTGTATGGAAGAGGGAGCAAGACTTGCCAAGGAAAGCCCCGTAATTTTTGCCATTGGCAATGCACCGACAGCTTTGATTCGATTGTATGAGTTGGTTCAAAATGGAGAGTTGCGACCTGCCCTTGTGATTGGAGCACCGGTGGGATTTGTGAATGTGGTTGAGTCAAAGAATTTAATAAAAAGACTAGATGTGCCAATGATTGTTGCTGACAAGCGAAAGGGTGGCAGCAATGTGGCAGCGGCCATTGTGAATGCATTGTTGTATCAATGTAAATAGAGAGGAAAGCTATGATTAAGACAGAGGTATTGGAAATCAAAAAGCAATTGTCAAAGAGTGAAAGTGTGATTACAAAGCTTTGTGGTTGCTATGTGGATGCAGAAAAAAATATCAAATTGATCTCTAAGGAAGCATTTTATCGCTTGGAAGACGAGGATAGCTTTAAGTATGAGGAAATTTTTAGAAAGACATTGTCTGGAAATTTAGGAAAACAGCTTGTTAACATTGATTTTCCACTCGATGCAGAAAAAGAGGGTGGAGCTCAGGAATTTCTTTTGAAGTTGAGAGACAGCGATTTAGACGATGATACACTCTTAGAAGAATTCTATCATAAGGTTATTGCCTGTTATGACTATCCAGAAAATTACTACATTATCCTTATTGATCTTTGCTATGATGTTCCAGGAAAGGGCAGTGATAAAATCAAGATGGAAGATGCCTCAGAAGAAGTTTTTCATGCGATTTTGTGTTCAATTTGTCCAGTAAAATTGTCAAAGGCATCTCTTTCGTACCACGAAGAAGTGGGAAGGATGGAAAATCGTGTGAGAGACTGGGTTGTTGAGGCACCTATGACTGGATTTTTGTTTCCATCTTTTAATGATCGCTCGACAGATCTTCATTCGGTGCTCTATTTTTCTAGAAAGCCAGAGAGCTTAAAGGAAGCTTTTGTTGAGGAAATGTTTGGGGCAGGTTGTCCGATGCCAGCCATTGAGCAGAAGGAGACCATTCAAAATTTGATGCAAACGGCCTTGGGAGAGGATTGTGATTACGAAGTGATTTCAACTGTGCACGAAAAGATTGTGGAAAGAATTGAGCAAAATGCAAGTGATCCTAATCCCTTAGTGCTCACAAGCAGGATATGGTAAAGATTATGTCAGATAGTGGAGCCAGTGAAGAAGCGATTGTGGCGTATGAAAAAAATGAAGAGGCAGACATTGAAGTTCTGGCAGAAAATGTGGTTGATCGCAAGAAATTTGAGATTAAGCGTCCAGGTATTGCCATTAAGGCAGATGCAGAGCATATGCAGTTGATTAGCACGAAGGTGATTGACGGGAAAAAATGCCTTGTGATTGTGGTAGATGACAATGTTGAGGTCAATGGAATTTTTGTAAAGAGCGTGTAAGGGGGAAAAGAAAAATGAAAACTTTATTGGTAGGACAGTCAGGTGGACCAACAAGTGCAATTAATGCAACACTATCGGGAGTCATTGAGCAGGCCGCCAAGGCAGATCTTCGAGTACTGGGTGCAAGAAATGGCATTGAGGGTGTATTTAAGGAGAATTTTATTGATTTGACACAGAGGGCCAAGGATGAGGAGTTTATTTCTCTTCTTTCAAAGACACCGGCAAGTGCACTGGGTTCTTGTCGGTATAAGTTGAATACTAAAAATATAGAGGAATTTGAAAAGATTGTCGAAGTATTTCATCGAAATGATATTGCATATTTTGTCTATATTGGTGGAAATGATTCGATGGATACAGTATATCAGCTGGATAAGTATTTGCGGGAACATCATATTGATGACATTAAGGTCATTGGTGCACCAAAGACCATTGACAATGATTTGTGCGGAATTGACCATTGCCCAGGTTTTGGCTCGTCAGCAAAGTATATTGCGACCATTTTTGCAGAGCTAGAGCGAGAGCTGATTGTCTATGATTTGGAATCAGTGCTAATTATTGAATTGATGGGAAGAAATGCAGGTTGGTTGGCGGCCAGTGCAGTATTGGCACAAATCAGAGCGGAAAGGTGCCATATTTGATTTATCTTGAAGAAAGCGATTTTTCACTTGAAAAATTTGAGCTTGATCTTCGCCAGGCTTTGACGAAGAATAAACAGGTCATTGTTTCTATCAGTGAAGGTTTGCACGATGAGAGTGGAGAATATTTATTTAATCTTGGAAAAAATGAAGGAAGATTGGATGCCTTTGGTCATGCACAAGCGGGAGGTGCGGGAAAGATATTAGAGGAATATGTGCGAAGTCAGATTGGTTGTAAAGTTCGTTCGATTGAGGTCAATTTATTGCAAAGATGTGCGGCACATATTTTAAGTGCTACCGATATTGAAGAATCAAAAAAGCTTGGTGAGCATGCAACAGAACTTGTCCTTGAAGGTATGAGTGGAAAGATGTCTTCTTTACAGAGGGTTCCGGGTAAGGAATATAAAGTTGAGTACACAGTGACAGACATTCGCGAGGTGGCCAATCGGGAAAAGAAAGTGCCAAGGGAGTGGATGAATGCCGCACAAAATGGCGTAACTCAGGAAATGGTTGACTATTTACTTCCACTGGTTCAGGGAGAAAAATTTTGTGAATATGAAAATGGTCTTCCTAAATATATTGTATTGTAGTTAAAAAGTTGCTATAGTTAAGTAGTAAGAAAAAGATTATCTTTTGGGAGGTTTATATGTCAAATAATATTCGATTTGATTACACAAAGGCAGAAAAGTTTCTGTCACAAAGAGAAATGGAGAGCATGAAATTTGCAGTGATGAATGCAAAGGACAGATTACTCTCTGGACAAGGCGAGGGAAGTGACTTTCAAGGATGGGTTGACCTTCCAGTTAACTATGACAAGGACGAGTTTGAAAGGATTAAGGCAGCAGCTAAAAAGATTCAGTCAGATTCTGATGTTTTGATTGTCATTGGTATTGGTGGATCCTACCTCGGAGCAAGAGCAGCCATTGAGTATCTTCGCCATGGATTTTACAATGAGATGGAGAAGGAAGACAGAAAGACACCACAGATTTACTATGTGGGCAATAGCATGAGCAGCAATTACCTTCAGGATGTGATCGATGTAATGGGAGATAAGGATTTTTCTATTAATGTCATTTCAAAATCAGGAACAACCACAGAGTCTGCGATTGCATTCCGCATTTTTAGAAAGCTCTTAGTACAGAAGTATGGCGAGGCAGAGGCTGCAAAGAGAATCTATTCTACAACAGATAAGGCAAGGGGAGCACTAAAGACGATGTCCGATGAAAAAGGATATGAGTGCTTTGTAATTCCAGATGATGTTGGTGGAAGATTCTCCGTACTCACCGCTGTGGGCCTGTTGCCGATTGCGGTCAGTGGTGCAGACATTGATCAGTTGATGGAAGGTGCTGCAAAGGGAAGAGAACTTGCAATGAACACTGCATATGAGGAGAATGCTTCTTTGTTGTATGCAGCAGCAAGAAATGTTTTCTACAGAAAGGGCAAAAATATTGAGATTTTGGCAAATTATGAGCCAAGTATGCACTATATTGCCGAGTGGTGGAAACAGCTCTTTGGTGAGAGTGAGGGTAAGGATCAAAGAGGTATCTTCCCAGCATCTGTAGATTTAACTACAGACCTACATTCTATGGGTCAATATATTCAGGATGGATTGAGCATGAAGTTTGAGACTGTACTGAATATTGAAAAGTCAAGAACAACCATTATACTTGAGGCAGAGGAGAACGACTTAGATGGTCTTAACTACATTGCGAACAAGGAGCTTGACTATGTCAATAAGTGTGCAATGCAGGGAACAATAGCTGCACACACAGAAGGCGGAGTGCCAAACTTGATGGTACATATCCCAGAGCAAAATGAGTTCTATCTCGGTGAGTTGTTCTACTTCTTTGAGTTTGCAGTGGCAATCAGTGGATATTTGAATAATATCAATCCATTTGACCAGCCAGGTGTAGAGTTCTACAAGAAGAATATGTTTAAATTACTTGGCAAACCTGGATACGAGAAATAGAAGAAATAAAAAGAATTTGGCCTGTCCTTTCTAGGCAAGGGGCAGGCTTTTTAGTTAAGGAGAAAAGATATGAGAAAAGGATTAAAAACAGTGATTGGTGCGGTGGCTATGATGGCTCTTTTGGCTGGATGTGTGCCATCAGCAAAGCAGGAGACAACTTCGGCAGGCTCAAGTGCAGCACAGACTCAAACGGCAAGTAAGGATATGAAAAAAATTGGTGTTGTGCAATTGATGGAGCACACATCATTAAATATTATCAATGATGCCATGATGAAGGAATTAAAAGAGCTTGGTTATGAGGACGGTGTCAATTGTAAGATTGATTACAAGAATGCACAGGGCGACATGAGCAATATTACAAGTATTATGCAAATTTTGCAGGAAATAAGCAGGATGTGTTAGTTACCATTGCGACACCAGTGGCTCAGGGGGCTATGGAACTTGCAAAGACAACACCGGTTGTATTTTCGGCGGTGACGGATCCGATTGGAGCAGGGGTGCTCACAAATATGGATGCACCGGATAAGGGAATGACAGGTACATCCGATGCTGTACAAATTGACAAGATTATGGAACTTGCGATGAAGATTTCACCACAGGCAAAGAAGTTTGGTTATATCTATAATCCAGGTGAGGATAATTCTGTGCATAATTTAAAGTTACTTGAGGATTTTGCAAAGCAAAATGGTTTGACAATTGAAACTGCAAGCATTTCGACCAGTGCAGAACTTCAGACGGCAGCATCAACACTATTTCCTAAGGTAGATGCTATTTTTGTGGCCAATGACAATACAGTAGCTTCTGCAATGCCTGTACTTGCACAAGAATCAGTAAAGGCAAAAAAACCAGTGTATGTGGGTGCAGATTCGATGGTAATGGACGGTGGATTTGCCACTGTAGGTATTGACTATGAAGATCTTGGAAAAGAAACGGCCAAGATGGTTGATGAGGTGCTAAAAGGAAAGAATGTCAAGGACATCCCTGTAAAGGTATTTAAGGATGACTTGTTTACTTATGTCAATGCAGACACGGCAAAAGCTTAGGCATCACTATTCCAGATGAAATTAAGAATAGTCCAAAGTATAAGGAACTGACAACAAAGAAACAGCAATAAGAGGAGATTATGGCATTAACAACATTATTTGGCAATCTGGAGCAAGGGTGCATCTATGCCATATTGGCCCTTGGTCTCTTCATTGCCTTTCGAATTTTAAATTTGCCAGATCTTACCGTAGATGGCAGTTTTGTTACAGGTCTTGCCTATAGCTGTGTTTGGACAGTAGCAGGACATCCGTTGATTGGCATATTGATGGGAACCATTGGTGGGTTGCTGGCTGGTGTGGTGACGGGAATATTTCACACCAAGTTAAAGGTTCATGAAATTTTGGCAGGAATTTTGACGATGACGGGGCTGTATTCAATTAACTTAATGATTATGAGAGGAAGTCCGAGTATTGCCTTTGTCAGTGGGGAAAAGACGATGTTTTCCTTTATTGAAGGAAAGATTTTTGCTGGTGGTGTGGACATCGGGAAATTAGTTGTGTTGATTGTAGTTGTTGTAGTGTTGATTGTCATTCTTTATGTATTTAAAGACACAGCCAGGACTTTCTCTGCGTGCAACAGGAGATAATGAAGCGATGGTGCGCAGCTCCAGTATCAATACAGATGTGATGAAGATTTTTGGATTTGCCCTTTGTAATATGATTGTGGCTCTTTCTGGTGCAATCTATGCACAGTACAATAAATCAGGAAATGTTGGTGTGGGAACAGGAATGTTGGTTCTTGGTCTGGCTAGTATTATTATTGGGGAGACAGCTGTTGGAAAAAGAGGAATGCTTCGCCATTTAATTGCCGTGGCTGTGGGAGCAGTGATCTATCGATTGATTTTGGCTATTGCCTTCCAGCTTGGATTGCCAGCAAGTAATTTAAGTTATTTGCAGCCATCATTGTGGTTGGAGCCATTAGTATTCCATTAATCAAGCCATATATAGAGAAAAGGAGAAAGCGTCATGCTAGAAATTAAGGATTTAAATGTCATATTTAACAAGGACACAGTCAATGAAAAGCATGCACTCTGTGACTTATCTCTAAAGCTTGAAGATGGGGATTTTGTAACTGTGATTGGGAGCAATGGTGCAGGAAAGAGTACATTGCTCAATTCTATTGCGGGAAATATTGATGTCGACAGTGGAAGAATTTATAACAATGGTCGTGACATCACCTATGAAAAGGAATATAAGAGGGCAAGATACATTGGAAGATTGTATCAGGATCCATTAAAGGGAACAGCACCTCATATGACGATTGAGGAAAATTTGGGATTGGCATTTAGTCGAGGAAAGCGAATGCGTTTGGGTTTTGGTGTGAGAAAATCTGATAGAGTCTACTTTAAAGAAGTTTGTAAAAAACTTGGACTTGGACTAGAGACAAGATTGACTAGTGAAGTTGGCTTGCTATCTGGTGGACAGCGTCAGGCCCTTACCCTTTTAATGGCAACGCTTGAAACCCCTGAGTTATTGCTTCTTGATGAGCATACGGCAGCCCTTGATCCAAAGACCAGCCATCAAATTATGGAAATTACAAGAGAGATTGTGGAGAAAAATCACATTACGACCTTGATGATTACCCACAATATTCCCAATGCACTTGAATATGGCAATAAGACATTGGTGATGAACAAGGGAAGTATCTTGACCATCCTTTCAGGAGAAGAGAGAAAGAAGATGGGAGTGCAGGATATTATGAATTTGTATTCGACAACAGAAGAAGGACTGTCGGACCGAATGATATTATCGTAAGAAAGAGAATAAGAAGAGGAAATGATATGGAAGTAAGATTGCGCGAAGAAGACAAATCGGAGATTTTGCGCTATTTGGAATATCATGGTCAGCAGATGGAGGATCATCTAAGTGAACAAATTGATCGCTGTATGGAGATGATTTCTGATGCAGCACAACCAAGGTATGTTGTAAAGGAAGAGGAGTTTCCAGAGCTTGGTGTTTTTCCACCAGAATATGCCTACCTGACAGGGGAAGATATTCATCGACATCTTGCAGGATGTAAGGGGGCAGTCTTTATGGCAGCCACTCTCGGGGCAGAGGTGGAAAATACGATCCGAAGGGCACAGATTAAAAATGTTTCCGATGCAGTCATTATGGATTCATGTGCGAGCACTTTAATCGAAATTTTGTGTGACAATGTGGATGCAATGATGAGAGAAAAACATAAGGGGGAATACTTGACCACAAGATATTCACCAGGATATGGAGACTTGCCGATTACAGTACAAAAACAATTTTTAACAATGCTCAATACAAGTAGGACGATTGGGCTTACTGTGAGTGAGAGTGGAATTATGATTCCAAGAAAGTCCGTTTCTGCGATTATTGGAATTTCTGATCACCTGCCAGCAAAGGGATTGTCAGGATGTGGTCATTGTAATATGAAAAAGGCTTGTCGCTTTTTGAGGAGAGGAGTACGATGTGGAAAATAAAGTTTTCATTTTAGACGGTGGTATGGGAACCATGCTTCAGGCTGCTGGATTGCAGCCTGGAGAGCATCCAGAGAAATTTGGATACGAGCACCCAGAAATTGTCTGTGATATTCATAAAAAATATATTGCTGCAGGAAGCGATATTATCTATACCAATACCTTTGGTGCCAATTCGCACAAGATTGCGGGCAGTGGTATTGATACGAAGACCGCAGTAAAAGCAGCACTACAGGCAGCAAGGAAGGCGGCAGAAGAAAGTCAAAGGAAGGTAAAGGTGGCACTGGATGTCGGACCGATTGGAGAATTGCTGGAGCCGCTGGGCACATTGAAGTTTGAAGATGCCCTTGAAGTATATAAAGAGCAGATGATTGCTGGAGAAAAGTACGGGGCAGATCTTATTGTTATTGAGACTTTCACAGACCTTTATGATGCCAAGGCCGCTGTACTTGCAGCTAAGGAAAACACAAAACTACCGGTTTGGGTGACGATGAGCTATGAAGAGAGCGGAAGAACCTTTACAGGGACAAAGATTGGTGCAATGGCAATGACATTAGAGGGACTTGGTGTGGACGGCATTGGTATCAACTGTTCACTTGGACCAAATGAAATTTTAAAGTTGGCAAAAGAACTCAGAGAATGGACCGATGTCCCAATGATTATCAAGCCAAATGCAGGTCTTCCGGATCCAAAGACAGGGGAATATGACCTTGGGGCAGAGGATTTTGGTCGCCAGATGGTAGAGTTTTTAAAGCTTGGTGTGCATGCAATGGGTGGATGTTGTGGAACGACGCCAGAATACATCCAAAATTTATGTAAAGAAGTCAAAGAAGCAGGAGAGGTAAAAGTAGAAAGACCAGAGCATATTCGACGGGGAGTTTGCTCAGCAACAACGATGGCTGAGTATGGCAAAGTTTTAGTTGTCGGGGAAAGATTAAATCCAACAGGAAAGAAAAGATTTGCTCAGGCTTTAGTTGATCATGACTTTGAATATATTTCAAGAGTTGCGTTAGAAGAAGAAGACAGTGGAGCAGATGTATTAGATGTCAATGTTGGTGTTCCGGGGGTAGACGAAGTTCCATTGATGGTTTCTGTCATTAAATCATTGCAGGGCATTGTATCCTTGCCATTACAGATTGACTCGTCAGACCCAGCGGCACTGGAAGCGGGACTTCGTGTCTACAATGGTAAGGCAATTATTAATTCTGTCAATGCAGATGATGAGAGACTGGCATTGATTTTACCAATTGCCAAAAAGTATGGTGCAGCTATTATTGGATTGACCCTTGACGAGGGCGGAATTCCACAGACTGCGCAGGAAAGAGTGGCTCATGCTGAACATATTTTAGAGAAAGCACTAGAATATGGCATTAAAAAAGAGGATGTCATTATTGACTGTCTGACGCTTACTGTATCCGCACAGCAGGATCAGGCAAAGGAGACATTAAAGGCTGTGCGTGAGGTACATGAGCGATTGGGGCTTCATTGTACCTTGGGGGTGAGCAATATATCTTTTGGTCTTCCACAGAGAAGCCACATCAATGAGAGCTTCTTGACTCAAGCGATGCACTGTGGACTAGATTTGCCAATTATTAATCCAAATATTTCTGGTATGATGGATGCCGTCTTTGCTTACCGTGTGCTTGCAGGTGAAGATGAAAATAGTGATGCCTATATTAAGCGTTTTTCTGATCAATCGGCAATGGCACAAAAGCCAGAGAGTGCACAAGAAAAGAGTGAGGAAACCATTGAGAGTGCTGTACTAAAAGGACTCAAAGAAGAGGTAAAAAAGCTGACCAAGATGCATCTAGAAACGATGAGTGAAGTGGAACTAATTAATACAAAATTAATTCCTGCACTTGATGTTGTTGGCGAGCAATATGAAAAGCAGATTATTTTCCTTCCACAGTTGATCAATGCAGCAAATGCAGCCAGTGCAGGATTTGATATTATTAAGGAACGCATTGCACAGTCTAGTGACGGCAACTCAAATAAGGGAAAGATTGTCGTTGCTACTGTAAAAGGGGATGTCCATGATATTGGAAAGAATATTACGAAAGTTATTCTAGAAAATTATGGCTATCAAGTATTTGATCTTGGGCGAGATGTGCCAATCGAATTGGTAGCAAAGACAGTTGAGCAAGAGCATGTCAACTTAGTCGGACTTTCCGCTTTGATGACGACTTCTCTTCCATCGATGAAAGAGACCATTCTTGCAGTAAAGAAAGTCAATCCAAATTGTAAGGTGTGGGTTGGTGGAGCGGTGCTCACAGAAGACTATGCCATGGAAATGGGGGCCGATTACTATGCAAAGGATGCGAGAGCTTCAGTAGATATCGCAAAAGAGGTACTAGATCATGCATAATCAAGGAAAAGTGAGTATTCGAGAATTTTTACAAAACAATGTTTTGATTTTTGATGGTGCAATGGGAACTTATTATTCCTCTATTGTCAATGAGCCTGCAATAAATTGTGAAATGGCAAACATTCAACATCCAGAAGTCATTGAAAGCATTCATAAAGAATATATTGCAGCAGGTGCTCATGCCATTAAGACCAATACTTTTGGGGTTAATCGAAAAAATTTTGGAGAAAATTCAAAATTATTGGAGCAATTGGTTGATGCTGCGGTAGAGATTGCTCGTAGTTCAGCCAATGATACAACCTATATCTTTGCAGATATTGGCCCAATTGATGGTGAGGAAGAAGAAAAGGTTGTTGAGCAATATAAAGAAGTGGTCGATTTGTTTTTAAAACAGGGGGATTAATTATTTCTTGTTTGAAACCAATTCTTCCATAACAGGGCTTTTTGAAACCGCTAGGTACATCAAGGAAAAATCTCCAGAAGCTTTTATTATCAATTCCTTTGCTGTTTTGCCCGATGGCTATAGCAGTGAGGGACGATATTATCGCAAATTGCTCTCAAGAAATGAGGAAAATGCAAGTGTAGATATTCTTGGACTGAATTGTGTCTGTGGTCCAGCACATATGCTCACGCTTTTAGAGAATGTTCATACTACAGACATTAGCATTATGCCCAATGCAGGTTATCCTGTGGTTCGTGGCAGAAGAACTTTCTATAGCAATGGACCTACATATTATGCCGAGCAGCTTGAGAATATTGTCAAAAAGGGTGTACAGATTATCGGTGGATGTTGTGGAACGACGCCAGCACATATCAAGGCTTTTGTAGAGAGATTTGGGAGTACATCATTTGTAAGGCAAAAGATACAGCCAAAGAGTGTTGTTGTGACAGAGGAAAAAGATGAATCCAAAAATCACCTGTGGAGGAAATTAGAGGAAGGGAAAAAGGTCATTGCTGTGGAACTCGACTCGCCTAAAAATGCTGATTTGTCTGGATTTATGGAGAGTGCAAGGCGTTTGCAGACCGCAGGAGTGGACACGCTGACCATTGCCGACTGTCCAATTGCAGTGGCCAGAATGGACAGTGCCCTCTTAGCTTGTAAGGTAAAGAGAGAACTTGGTCTGGATGTCATTCCACATATGACTTGTAGAGATCGAAATATTAATGCCATCAAAGCACTTTTGCTTGGTATGTATGTAGAAGAAATCTATAATATTTTGGCTATTACAGGTGATCCTATTCCCAATGCACAGAGAAATGAAGTCAGCAGTGTCTATCAGTTTAATTCGAGAAAACTTGCTGCCTATATTGATTCATTAAATGCAGAAGTTTTTGATGAGGGATATAAAATTTATGGTGCACTCAATGTCAATGCGAGAAATTTTGAGGTAGAATTAAGGCGTGCAGAGCAAAAGATAGAGCATGGAATGGTGGGATTTTTGACACAACCAGTGCTCACACAAGAAGCTGTTGAAAACTTAGCAAAGGCAAGAGAGCGATTGAGTGCCAAAATTTTGGGTGGAATTATTCCTGTGGTGAGTGAAAAAAATGCTCGCTTTATGGATAGTGAGGTCAATGGCATTCGTGTTTCTGAGGAGATTATTTCTCAATATGTGGGAAAAAATAGAGAAGAGGGAGAACAACTAGCGGTTGAGATTTCTCTTGATATGGCAAAGAAGATAAAACCCTATATTGATGGATATTATTTGATTACACCATTTAATCGAGTGGCTTTAATGGAAAGATTATTGAGGGATTAAGAGAATAAGAAATTAAATTGAAGAGCCAGCCAGGGAGTATCCTTGGCTGGCCCTTTGTTTATTCAAAATGAACTTGTTAGCCTAGTTAAGAAAGAAGTAAACCACTAAATGGTGGAAGATCAATATGGACAAGTTCTCCCACTAGGCGAAGATGAAGCTCGCAATCAGTACGATCTGTATTTAGTAAAATTTTTGGCAGGCTCTTGGCAGAGAAGGTGTAATCTCTGTAGCATTGGTCAGAAAAATTAAATAGTCCGATGAGCGTTTCCTTGCCATCACTTCGCTTCATAGAGTAGATGATATCCTCTGGACAATCACAATCTATCCATGAAAATCCCGATGTCTCATAGTCCTTCTCCCAAAATGCAGGGTGAGAGAGGTAGAGGTGATTGAGTTCCATAATATAGTGGTGGAAGTGATCGTGTATAGGAAAATCTAGGAGATTCCAATCCTGCTCCCTCTTTTCGTCCCATTCTCTCATATGTCCGATTTCGTTGCCCATAAAGTTGAGCTTTTTCCCCGGGTGAAGCATCATATAGAGATAGAGGGCACGAGCTTGGGCAAATTTTTCATCATAATTTCCAAACATCTTTTGTACAATGGTTGCCTTTCCGTGAACAACCTCGTCGTGGGAGAAGGGAAGGAGATAGTGTTCATTATAAAAATACATCATGGAAAAGGTCAACTTGTGGTAGTGATATTTTCGTTCATTGACGGGTGTGGCGAAGAAATTCAGGGTGTCATGCATCCAACCTAAATCCCATTTGTAATCAAATCCGAGCCCACCAACTTCGACAGATTTTGTGATATTTGCGAAGTTTGTGGAGTCCTCTGCAATTAAGATACAATGTGGATTTCTCTTCTTTAACCCCACATTCATAAACTTAATAAAGTCCACTGCATTTTTATTGACACCTCGTCGCTCATCTCCCTGCCAGTAAATAATACGACTGATGGCATCCATGCGAATGCCGTCAAAATGAAATTCCTCAAGCCAGTAATTGGCAGCAGATTGAAGAAGGCTGCGTACCTCACCTCGAGAGTGCATGAAATTACAACTTCCCCATTCGCTCACACCGACATCGCTGTGTGGGTATTCATAGAGATAGGTGCCATCGTATTTGGCCAGTCCATATTGGTCGACGGCAAAGTGAACAGGGACAAATCAAGAATAACGCCGATATTTTCTTGGTGCAGTGCATCAATAAGCATTTTTAATTGCCTTGCTGTGCCATAGCGACTGGTTGGAGAGAAAAATCCTGTGTTTTGATATCCCCAGCTTTCATCGCAAGGGTGTTCGCTAATTGGCATAAATTCGACATAATTGTAGCCATTTTCTTTGAGATAAGGGATGAGAAGGGGAATGAGTTCATCATAGCGATACCAATCCTCTTGCTCGTTGCCTTTTTTCTTCCATGAGCCAAGATGCATTTCGTAGACATTGAGGGGACCATTGGTTTCTATCTTTCGGTTTTGCATCCAGTTTTTGTCTTGAAAGTTGTAATTTTTTAGATCCCTGACGATAGAAAAATACTTTGGTCTTAGTTCCATCCCAAAGCCAAATGGGTCAGAGTGAATACACTCTTTGCCATCAGCTCCCCAAATTTTGTAGTAATAGCTGTCACCATCTTGAATATTGGAAACGGTAACTTCATAAAAGTTTCCATCGTGTATGCACTTCATTTCATAGGCGACATCGTGAATATAAAGTTCAACACGCTTTGCAGCAGGTGCAAATGTGCGAAAAACAGTTTGTTTCCCTTCGATATGTGCACCGAGCCATTGATGGGCGTCAAATATTTGTCCTGTGTAAAATCCATAAAAGTCCATAAATACCTCCAATTTATCCTAAATATCTTCGTGACAATTTCTATTTGTTTATACTTGCAATTTTTATATAGATTAGCATAGACTATGGGAATGGGATATAATCAATATTGAGAAATCGTAAAATATCAGACGATAATAAGAATAAGTCTATTAGTATATGGGATGTGGATCGGAGAAAAAAATGGATTTGAGACAGATAAAAACAAAAAATGCTCTTTGTAGTGCCTTTTTGGAGTTGCGTGCACATAAGGAGCTTTCGAAAATAACCATCAAAGAGTTATGTGAGTTGGCACAAGTGAGTAAAGCAACATTTTATTTACATTATCGAGATATCTATGATTTGTCCGATTGTCTTATTGAGAGCACAATGCGTGCGGTGGCTGAGCAGATTTGTCATCCAGAATGGATATTATCTGCACCAAAGAAGTTTAGCAATGAGTTGATTTGTGCACTAAAGTCACAGGATAGTATGATTCGCATTTTATTTTCTGGTTTAAAGGAATCTTTACTTCCAAGAACTTTGGAAAAAGAGATGAAAAAGAGATTATATGTGGAATGGCCAAAGCTAAGGAGTGATGCTCAGTGGAATATGCTTTTGACCTTTTTGGTGATGGGAGGATATTATACCTATTACCGATATAGCCGAATGTATTCTGAAAAGATGGTCACGGATAGCATCAACCATATGGTGGACATTCTATGTGAGGATTTTGGACTAGGGGAGAAAGAATAGGAAAAAGCCAGCCAGATTATTTCTGGTTGGCTTTTTCTAATTTTTTATTATTCTTCTCTATTTCTGGAGTGAAGACAATAATGAGTAGTGCAATCAAGAGAATGATAAACTCAAGGAATGTACTTTTAGAACCAAGAAGACTATATCCTGAGGCAGCAATAAAGGCACCAATAGCAAAACAAAAAATGTTTTGGCTGTAAAAAATTCCTTTTTTGAGAAATTCTTTGTCTTTGGTAATTAAATGCTGCGTAAAGGCAAGAGTCGCTTGCTTTAGATTATTGGTCATAAACAGGGGAGAGGAATTATATCCATTGGCTCCTGTAAAGGTTCCCCACTGGAATGCTGCAGAGAAAAAAAATGGATAAATTCTTAAGAGTGGGTGGATGTTATTAGAGAGAAGGTAAGTTACCACCACAGCACAGGCATTGACGACAAGTACGGCCTTTTGCATATGGAGTTTAGTGTAGTAGGAAAGTAAATAGTTGGACATTACACCACTGGCAAAGACAAAAAGTACTCCTACACGAATAATAAATTCTAAAAAATCTCCACCAGAAAGACTTCTCATAAAGTTAATCATATTTCCTGTGATGGCATTTGTAAAATTGCCACCAAGAGCAATGATCGAATATGCACCCATAAATCCTCCGGAGATCGTCAACAACCAATGTAAAAATAGTTCTCGATTTTTTTTAAGATTCATAAGTAAAACCTCATTTCTTGTGTATTTTTACAAAAAAACATTCTACTCTTTTTTTGAAAAAAAGCAAGGTTGAGCGAGGAGAGAAATTATTTTATTAAAAAAAAATTAAAAAAAGACTAGACAAAAATAAAGATGTGTGCTACATTGTTGTCAACGAAAAAAATAGTCACATAAGTTGCCAAGATTTCAGAGGAAGATATTTATCATCCATCTTAAATTATTGATTTAATTAAGTTGTTCTGACTTTGTGAGAGTATGGCCATTGAGACTGTGGAATGTTTTATCCATAGGATTAAAGGAGTCGTATATTCTTTCATCACAAAGTCAGGACTTTTTTTATTGTCTGTTTGTGTTGAAAGATTCTCATTAAAGTTCAGAGTGTGCGTGAAAATAAGATGAATCGGGAAAGGAGCAGACACAATGAAGAGTCAGATTTTTGGTTACGGGGTTCCCCCGTAACTTCCATCTTAAGTAAACAGAAAGCAAAAATCAAATGAGCCTGCAATGATGCTGAGCGTATGGATACTCAGAGCGGGTGAGTTTGGAGAATATATTGCATGGAATCAAAATTTCAGATGTATTTTGTGCTTAGCATGGCTGTTTTGGAGACTGTGGCATCGATCATAAGACGCACCGCATAGGAAATGAAAATAGCAGAAGTGGTTCTTTGTTGACCTATTTTCAGTGAATATGGGGAAAAGAAAAGAGAGAGATTCGGTGGTGATGGATGGGTCGCTGAAAAGACAGTAAACCACATGATAAGTAAGGAATACATTGCATGGGAGTAGGACTTTGCCTATGTTGATCTTGCTTTGGAATGGAGTTTCGAAATAAGAATATGGAGGAGGACAATGACCATTTGACTGTTTTGAGAATGGTTACTCTGGTGAAAGTATTTGTAAGGACGGAATGAGGGTTGCTATGTGGTATCAAGCAAGTATGTACTAGAGATGAAGAAATGTTGTATTGAGACTTCACAAGAGAGAGTTATATTATGAAGTTGTACTAAATTCTGGGATTAGGCAACAAAGTGTTGTAATGAATTGAGTGGGGTGTAAACATCATCTTTTTCTTTCTGGGACGAAAAAGGTGAATAGCAAAAATGGGGTTAGCACATTGTATAGAAAATGTGCTAGCTCTATTTGGCGTTTCACTTCTTTAGCAGAGTAGTATTTTAGTACTTGAATATAATAGTGACATTGTGTATATTATAGAAATAACTAAGAAAGGAGAAAAAGATGGAAGAGAAGGTGACCTTAGAGGGAGTTATTGATATGCATGTTCACACAAATCCAGATTTGCGTGTTCGTGCATACAATGATTTTGAACTCTGTGATGCTGCGGTACGTGTTGGTGCAAGGGCCATTGTAATTAAATCGCATCTTGGGGATACTGTAGAGCGAGCAATTATGACAAATGTGTATAATAAAATTGTACATGGTGATAATCCATTTGAGATGTTTGGCGGAATTGTACTCAGTGAACTACCCATCACCTAAAGGTAATGGGCTTCTAAGAGCCTAACAGCTCTATTTAAGAAGTTTGATATTTAAGTTTCCACCTAAGTAATTAGGCAATCCTTATTCTTATCGGCGTGTCCACTTCGCCTCTACTGTATAGGATATTCATATCCACAACACTACTTTTACGCATGATATTTAATGCTCCGTTAACATCTGCATTGATTGTTTTACCACTTGCCGTTTTGTATAGACCACGATGTAATCTTCTGCCACTAAACGGATACTCTTTTGGATTATCGGCATTGTAAACAGGGATATCGTCTCTATCCCAAAAAGATGATTTCGATGTATAGGATTCTTCCTGTTTTACAAAAACAATGTCATTTCGTTTGCAAAGATATTCCAATTTGTTACGCAACTGTCCATAAGGGATATTTACAAAATTTTGATTGTTTTGCTTTCCAATATGACAATTGCGTTGAAAGTCTCATTGTAACCAACAACAAGCGTACCTATATTATTGATGATACAATAATCTATCACCCTACGAGCAGTTTTATTCATATAGTCGTTCACCTTATTGTTGCGATTACGAGCAACTGCTTTTTGTCTATTTGTAGGCTTCCTACTAAAATGCTGTTTATCTTTTATCGATTGCAAACGGGCATTTTCTTTATTGAACCACTGATTGATCGATTTCAGTCTTTTCCCGTCAATAATGAACGATTGACCACTATTTGATACGGCTGTGACGAGATTGTTGATACCTAGGTCAAGTGCAAGTGCGTTGTTCGTGTTTAGATTTCTTTGAATACATTCAGCTTCATATATATACTGGATTTCAAAGAACCTTGCATTCGCTTTCGGTATAATGCGTATCTCTTTTATCGTCTTATCAAGAAGTATGGGTGGTATCGTAATTTCAACAGACTTATGCGTTTTCTTAAAACTATTGGAAAACGGAAGTATCAGCTGATTACCCTTCAGTCTTACAAAACCAATGATCAGTGTTGTGTATCCATCTTTTGGAAGATAATGTGGCAGTTTACAATCCGTAAAAGCATATTTTCCCTGCTTGACAAGTTTAAGCAGACCAAAAAATGATTTAAACGAGCCATCAACCTCTTTCAGTATCTGCTGTGCCATATTGGAATTTAAGGCCTTATAATTAGGGCTATTCTTTAAAAGAGTGTAATTCTTCTCATACTTGAGAAATTCACCTTCTGTAAAATAATGCTGACGCACATTATAGATTGCCTCATTAGCAAGATTCTTAGCCGTATGACAAAGTTCCCTGATTGTGATGTAATCTTCCTTGGACAGATGTTTCACTTGTTGTTTTACAGTAAGATACATACGATTTTCTCCTTTCATAGACTCGGAAATAGGATTTCCTATATATGTATTATAGCATATATTTTAAATGATAGTATTTAAGTAAAATATATATGTTGTAAACCTAACGCCGATAGTGTAAAATATTTTGTGTAAATAAAAATTAATCATAGAAAAAGGAACGAACTTCTTTTAAGATTTTAAGTGACCAAACAAAAAAACTTAAAGGAGTGAAATCTGTTCCTATGGCTAATGTTAGCACAAATTTAATGTCTGCTCTACTTAATAATGAATCTATCGATGAAGTTTTTTGTTCTGAATTGGAAACGCAGTAAATGAGGTGCTATCAACCGAGCTTACCGCCTTCCTCAATTACGAGAAATATGATTACTCTGGCAGAAATTCCGGCGATTCTCGTAACGGTTTCTATGGAAGAACATATCAATCACGTTTTGGAACGCTTAATTTAAAGATTCCAAGAGATCGTGAAGGTGTATTTAAGCAGCATACCATACCTATAGTGGTTCAGTTGTCTAGACAAAAATCTAAGCATTTTATAATGAACTGATATATGTAACTGGGTAGGGGAGAAACTCCCCCCTCAGGCTGCATGATCATCCAGTAACAGGATTGGATAATAGCAGGATGCCGGTGTCTGATTATTGAGTGCTGAATGACAACGTTCAAAGTTGTATGTATGCACATATTTCCCAATAGCCTTCCTTGCTTCTCGGATATTGTTGTATTGGGTCAGATATGCTTCCTCGTACTTGAAGCTCCGGAACCATCGTTCAATCATGATATTATCAGCCCAGCGGCTTTTACCATCCATGCTTTGACGGATCTGGTTCTCTTTGAGGAAATTCATGTACTCATTGCTTGTAAACTGACAGCCCTGATCCGAATTCAGGATAATAGGTTTTGCTACCATAAACGCCTTTTTTAACGCAGTTATGACCATTCTGGTATCTAGAGTATCATCGACTTCCCAGCCAACGATACAGCGGCTGTACCAGTCGATCACAGCGGTCAGATACAGGAATCCATGCTTGATGGGGATGTATGTAATGTCGATTGACCATGCCTGATTAGGACGGTCGATAACGGCGTTTCGTAGCAGATACGGGCAGACTTTAGCCTGTTGCATACGTTTAGAAAGGTTCATTTTTGGATAGATTGGATCCATCCCCATTTCATTCATATAACGGCGCGTTTTCCGGCGGCCAACCTGATGCCCACGCTTCTTCAGCTGAGCAGACAGCTGTCGTGCTCCCCAGGCCGGGTTATCTGTGTGTAATCGATCTATGATCGATTTGCAATCTAACTCCTCCTGAGATATGGGCGTGCCCTTGTAATACACACTGGTACGGTTGATATCAAGAAGCGCAGCTCCTGTTTTAACTGGAAGTTCTTTAGTCTTCAAAAGGGTTTGGACTAAATTTACTCTCGTAGTCAGGTCCAAGTGTTTCTTCAGATTTTTTTTTCAACCAATCCACCTGCATGGTGAGCTGGCCAACTTTTTTCGCATATTCAGCTTTTTCCTTGCGCTCTAAAGCGAGTTTTTCTTTCAGATTATCCTCTCGTGTGTCATCAAAAACCACGGATGCTTTATCGAGGAACTCCTTCTTCCAGTTGCGGAGAAGATTTGGCTGAATATTGTTTTCGGTTGCGATTGTATTTAAGTCTTTTTCTCCTTTGAGCAGTTCAATCACTAATTCTGATTTGAATTTGGCGGAGAAATTTCTTCTTGTTCGAGACATAATAAAAATCCTTCTTTCTGTAGTGTTTACAGTATATCAGATTCATTAAGAAATGTCTCTTGAAGTGTCTTAAATTACGATACCATTATAATAGAAGATGTTCCAGTATGTTAGACAACCGTATAAATATATTGTCGATCAGAGGAATGGAATTATCCATGATAGAGATTGCGATTATCAGAAGCAAATTCCTGATAAGGATTTTGATATGCTGGAGGATATTGAGCCAGAGAGCAATGTATGTAGGAGTTGCCGTGAAGCAGCATATTTACGTCATGCGATAGGAAATGATGGTAGGCGGATGGGAATGTATCAGAAATTCTTTCGTAGGGTAAATGCGTCACATAAATTATCTATACGCTTGTTATGGAGAATCAGGCGAAGCTCTTTATGGAAGATCCTGATACACTTTGTATCAAAGTTAGGGAGGATAGCTGGAAAATCCAGTTACATGCCAGAGGAAATGTGACACTGTACCACAACAACTATATTCTTCTGGAAGACGGAAGCAGATACTTTGTAGATGGCTACCATAAGCAGATCATAGGGAAACGGAATACATATTATAATGCGTTGTCCGTAATCTATGATTATTCATGGGAGAAACACCTGCAAGGACAACAGAAGAAGAGAATGATAGCACAGCTTGAAGAGGTGGTAGCCGATAAACAAGCAGAAACAAAGAATGATTCATTTATCAGAAGAATATCTATGTATCTTGCTAAACTTCTTAGAAGGCATTAGATGGTGGGGGAACGACTGTGAAACGAGATGAAAAAGTTGAAATAACATCATTTTTTGATTTGGATAAAAAGCAGCTTCCAGATAATGTAGAGTGTACTTTATATAGACTTTGTAAGGAAATTGGTGCTTCTACTGAATGTGAATTAGGAAATGAGCCAGAAGACCTAATAAAAAAGTTTCACAACAACAAAGGAACAGGCATTATTGATCATTTAAAAGAAGATCTAAATTTTGATGTATATGATTATAAAAAAAGAATATGTTTCAGGTTTTGCAATTCCTAAAACTTATTTATAGATATGAGAAAGATAAGTCAGAAAAAAATAATGCGTTTCAAATTACAAAAAGTATTAATTCGACCTAGAGTAGAAAATATAAAATCTCCATATTATGAGGCATCTACATTATATGGGGAAAGCATAGAGCATTTGATTGAAGAACTTGAAAGTGTTATTGGCATTGAAGAAGCAAGGAAGAGGAAAAAGATCCTTGCTCAAAGAAATCAAAGGTGGCTTAATACTTTAAGCAGAATTATGGAGCTATCATTTAATGAGGAAGCATTAAAGCCAGAGAATATTAAGACTTCAAAGAATGAACTAATAGTTGCTAAGAATTACTTTCAAAATAATATATATGATCAACTAGAACAGCCTGATAAACATATACCTAGTGATAATATTTTTTTTGGATTTTATACTCTGTTAATAGAGCATATTATGCTATGTGAAGAAGAAGACAGAATTAAAACGTATGCAGTAATAGAGAAATATAGCAGTAATGATGACGAATACATTAAAACTTTTGTAAAATGGGAAAATTATATAGTCACTAAAGAATGGCAAGAAGCAATTCTTGAAAAACTAATAAAAGATCATGCGTGCCTAGTCACGGTGGATAAGAGTGAGTCAGATGTTGTGGACTTAAAATATCTAATTTTTGGAAGTAAAGAAGAGCTGAATAAAAACGATATGTCTGGACTACGGACGGCTAGAAAGTATCTTCATGTGCTAACAAAATGGATTAAGGAACAAAAGCCATCTGAAATTCCGGAAAATAGGTTACTCTTGTCTTGGTTTGTTACAATCGTTCAAGAGATTATTTATTGTAATAAAAATGATATAAAAGTCAGAAACGATGCTTATGGTGTTAAAGTTAAAGAAAAGACATTGACGGCAACACTTAAAAATGCAGAAAAAGTAGATGCAAAGCATATACAGGAGTGGATGATAAGAATTGAAAATAGATATAATGTTAATATTGGTGGTGGCGGATTACAGGGAATAGTAAGAGAGATAGAAGTTATATTTCAAAAAATAAGACGTTGGGCTTTACAGCATCATGATTTGAAAGATTTTATATTTGTAGACAATGCACTTGTTCATACAGTAGAGAGGATGATTGTTCCAAGATTTGTGGCAGTAAATAAATTAGATGAATTGGAACAAAAGCTAATAAATACAGGTTTAGTGTGTAGATTAGTTTATGACAATTATGGTTCAATAGGAGTTCTCAATCTCGGAAGAGAATTAGCACTAGACAAGTCTCTTATGGAAAAATTGGTGTGGTTGCTTTCGGATGATATGAAATTACTTGATAAAGCGACAGTATATCTTGAACCACATAAGGAAAGAATTGAAGTTCAAGGAGAATTATATAAAGGATATTTTGACGAGAATGTTTCGTATGTGCTAGTCTATTCCTTATGTGTAAATGGAGATATTATTATTTCATATTTTAGACCAGAAGAAAGGGACGAGATTATATACAAGTATAAATCTTATGGTCTAGGAAAACTTGGAATAACTGGAAAAGAATAATTTTTTGAGATGTTTACCCAGCAAAATTAAATAAATATTCATCTATACTGACACTATCAAATTAAGGAGGTGCCAGTATGAAGGGCAGAATTGTAGATATTTCTTTTGAGACATTGAATACAGTTTATTTGAAACAAGGAGTGAAGGGGAAGGATCAGTACCGTTACAACAGAAGATACCCCGGTGGAAACGGAACGTATGTTGTAGGTGGGGAGTACGATTCATATATTTGGCTGAAGGTTTACGTCTATGAACTTGCTCATTGCGTTACGGTAGATATTAAGGATGCAGTGTTGGCAGCTAACAACCGACATAGAGTATCTAATCAGATGATAAAAAAGCTGATCAAGAACAATGTAGGGAATAAGATAAAACTTGACATTATTGGAGGAGAAGTCTTTTTTCCGTATTCACAGCTTGATTTAGTTGTATGATTTATGGCGAGAGGAACATCGAAAGCTATGCACAATTTACTGAATCTATTCCGTGTTTCCGGATTAGATCCAGTAAATATTTGTGACAAAGCAAAGATACTTCTTTCCATATATAGGCAAATGAGCTGGTTATGTACGGTTAATGCAGAGGAGCAGATATGTGATTTAAAGAATCTGGCAACCGGGAGTCTTGATGAAGCACTGGTATACTGAGCTTTGCTCCTAAAGAGAATCGACAGCACATACAGGATAATCTCTTTGTATTATTCCAGAATCGTGTAATGCTCAAAATGTGCGAAAATGCACTGAAGGAAGTGGGGACATTTCCAGACAAAGGAGATTTATACCAGGATATTCTTATGAAAGTGTACTTTGACAAAACGACTCGTTTAGAGAAGGAAATGCTAGAGATTCTTAATATGGAAAGAAGCGTATATTATGATCGCAAGAAAGAAGCGATATTAGCTTTTGGACTTGCGTTGTGGGGAAAGGTTATTCCCAGAATTATAAAATAAGGGGGTGTGAAAAAACTCTATTGAGTTTTTTCGCATCTCCCTTTTTGCACTTGTTGTGTATAAATGACTGAAATCATACGCAAAAAAAGTGCAATTCCCCTATCCCATAGAAATTCTTTTTTAATCTATGCGGCAGTTCTGTTTCTCATCTTTTTTTTCTGATATTTGGCCTATCACCACGAGTAAAACTTCCAGTTTGACTGAATGAATACCTCTTCTGACAATTCTCTTGTACCAACGGTCGCTTTTCATGATTCCGAAAGTGCCTTCTGCTTGTATCGAACGGTTCATTCGTAATAACGCACCGTGGATACTTTCTAGGTTTTCGATTATTTTCTGATGCATGGAAGTTAGTTCCTGATTGATCCGAACGGTTCGATTCTTATCTGTCCATCAATCTGTCAAATGTTAAAACAGGATCCTGCAGATCCAAACAATCTGAAAGAAACAGTGGTAAATATCCTTGTTTTGAATTACAATAATTAGTGTGTAAATTTTTCATTCCAAGTTAATTTTACCACAAAAATAGGACCTTTCGCATGTGATATGTACCCTCTTTACTGGACACCCAGTAAGGAGGGTATTTTTCATGCGTTACAGTCATGAGTATAAGTTAGAGTGTATCGAGCTATATCGACAAGGAATCTGGCCCGAAACACCAGAAGGGATAAAAATAACAAGATTTCGTAAAATGATTCGATACTGGGTTCGTATCGAAGAACAAAATGGACCAGATGCTTTAAAGCACTTAGGTAATAACAAAGTGTGGACCCCTGAAGCAAAATATGAATTAGTTGCTAAAGTATTAGCAGGACAATCCAACAATTCAGTTGCTATTTCTGCGGGTATCAGCGATGGAATGCTATATATGTGGGTTCGCAAATACAAAGAATTAGGTTACAATGGTCTTGTGAATAAAAAGAAAGGTCGCAAGAGTAAGAACCCTGATATGAAAAAGAAAACGATTGAGCCCAAGCCTTTAACTGAATCAGAACGCGAAGAGTTAATCAGACTAAGAGCAGAAATTGCAGCAATGAAAGCTGAGATTGAAGTAGTAAAAAAAAGGATCGCCTTGAGACAAGAAAGATGGGCTGCGCAACTCAAGGCGAAAAAGCAGCAATCATCAAAGCACTCAGAGAAGAAGGATACCAATTAAAGCACCTACTAAAAGGTTTAAATATGCCTAAATCAACTTACTACTACGAAATCAGTAAAGTTGATACTGTAGGCTTTAGAAATTTTAGAAATGCTGAACTCACTGAAGAAATCAAGAAAATATTTGATCAGCATAAAGGCAGATATGGTGTAAGAAGAGTGTATAGAGAACTCTTAAGACATGGAAATATTGTTAATCACAAAAGAGTACAACGCATCATGCATTCACTTGGATTGCAAGGCAAAAGGCCTAAAGAGAAATATCATTCATTCAAGGGCGAAGTAGGCAAAGTAGCACCAAACATAATAGATAGGGACTTTACAGCGACAGCACCACTTCAAAGTGGACAACTGATGTATCTCAGTTTAACTTTTCATGGGGAAAGTGTTATCTTTCCCCGATAATTGACATGTACACAAATGAAGTTATTTCATATGATTTATCGATGAGTCCAAATCTAAATCAAATCAAGAGAATGTTAGAGACGGCGTTTAAAAAGTTCAAATCACTTACAGGATTAATATTTCATTCAGATCAAGGATGGCAATATCAACATAACTATTATCGTCAAGAACTAAAAAACAGAGGAATTATCCAATCAATGTCTAGGCGTGGCAATTGCATAGACAATTGCATTATGGAAACATTCTTTGGACGTCTAAAGAATGAAATGTACTACGGCTACGAAAAAGAATATGAATCATTTGAGAGTTTCTCAAAAGCACTAGATGAATACATAGATTATTACAACAATGAAAGAATACAACGGAAAACAAAATGGATGCCACCTGTAAAGTACAGGATAACATCCATGTGTTCCGCTTAGTTCATAATATGTGTCCAGGATTCTGGGTACATATCAATGAACGAATGGTCCTATTTCTTTTAGGGACTTATTTCACAGCCCCTTTGCGATAGCGGAAGGGAGATTTGAACTCTCGACACCACGGGTATGAACCGTGTGCTCTAGCCAACTGAGCTATTCCGCCATATTGTTGAAATGGGACCTATAGGGCTCGAACCTATGACCCTCTGCTTGTAAGGCAGATGCTCTCCCAGCTGAGCTAAGATCCCTTGCTTCAACGCCTCATCAGTATATAATGAATTGTTTTAATTGTCAACAGTATTTTGAAAATATTTTTGAAAATATTTTTCAGTGGAAAGATAACCTGTTTTTGTGGTAAAATGAAATAACTACGATAAAGATATGATAAAGAGAATATGGAGAAAATATTGCTGATTTTTATTGTCAATCCAAATGCGGGCAGAAAAAAAGGTTCTCGTATTTGGAAAAAAGTGGAACGCTTTCTTGTGAGACGAAAAATTGAATATGAATGGTATATGACCGTGGAGTCTGGAGATGCAAAAAAGATTGTGGCAAATCTGACGAGTGGAATTAGTTATGGCAAAAAAGTGGTACTTGTCGTCATTGGTGGGGATGGAACAATCAATGAGGTGATCAATGGAATGCATATTTCTGACCATGTGACATTGGCTGTTATTCCAGCTGGAGTGAGTAATGATTTTGCAAGGGCACTTAAGATCAGAAAGAATCCGATCCGTGCACTCAAAAATATTGTGCAGAGTAAAGGTGAGGTAAAAATTGACTATGGCATTGTCAGCTATGGCGAGGGGACAGCATCGAAGATTTGTTGTCAGCTGTGGCATTGGATTAGATGCCGCTATGGTCAATATTCGAGCAGAGAAGGAGAGACAGGAGCAAAGGAAAAAACACTCACTTGCCTATCTTTTGTCTGCGATAGCACACATCATATCTAGTAAAACAGTGGGAGGCTGTGTTATACTGGACGATGCAAAGAAGATGGAATTTAATCACATTGCCTTTGTTTCTATGCATATTCAGCCTACAGAGTGCGGAGGATTTCGATTTGCAGAGAAGGCATCAGCTCAAGATGGTCTTCTTTCTTCGTGTGTGATGTTTTCAAAAAAGAAATTGAAATTATTGAGAAATCTAATTGCTGCACGAATGGGAAAACACCTCAATTATGCCGGTGTGCGCAAATATGACAACAGTGATATCAAGGTTTTATTGCAGTCACCACAATATTTGCACGCCGATGGAGAGGTACTTGGAAAATTTCAAAGTATAGAGGTCAATTGTGTTTCAAGTAAGATAAGGTGTATAATGTAATGAAAAGATAGATTGGAGTTATCGATGAGAATTGGACATGGTTATGATGTGCATCGACTGGTTGCGGATAGAAAGTTGATTCTCGGTGGAGTGGAAATTCCTCATTCACTTGGACTCTTAGGTCATTCGGATGCTGATGTACTTTTGCATGCAATTTCTGATGCACTTCTTGGAGCAGCAGCACTTGGGGATATTGGACAGCATTTCCAGATACAGATGAGAAATACCGAGGGATTTCTTCCCTATTATTACTGCGAGAGGTTTCAGATTTAGTTAATTTGCAGGGGTTGATTGTAGAAAATATTGATGCAACAATTGTTGCGCAGAGACCAAAGTTGCGTCCCTACATCGACATGATGCGGGAAAATATTGCAGAGGCACTGGGCATTGATATCTTACAAGTCAATGTCAAGGCCACAACAGAGGAAGGTCTTGGAATTAGTGGAAGTGAGAAGGGCATATGTGCATATGCGGTTTGCCTTCTCAGTGCAGTTTCTGATATTTCCTATGTACAGGCAAGTGGATGTGCAGGTTGTGGTGGCTGCAAGAGCAATGATTTTTAGGAGGATAAGATTTTGAAAATCTTTAATACATTGACAAGAACAAAGGAAGAGTTTGTACCAATTGAGCCGGGAAAGGTGAGAATGTATGTCTGCGGACCGACAGTTTATAATTTAATTCATATTGGAAATGCAAGACCAATGATTCTCTTTGATACCGTTCGAAGATACTTTTTGCACAAGGGATATGAGGTCAACTATGTCTCCAATTTTACCGATGTGGATGATAAGATTATTCGTAAGGCAAAGGAAGAGGGCGTTGATGCGGCAAAAATTTCTACTCGCTATATTGCAGAATGTAAGAAGGATATGGCAGATATGAATATTATGCCTGCGACCAAAAACCCATTGGCAACAGAAGAAATTGATGGTATGGAAGAGATGATTCAGACATTGATTGATAAGAACAATGCCTATGTCAGCAAGGATGGAACCGTCTATTTTAGAACAAAAAGTTTTAAGGACTATGGAAAGCTCTCTCACAAAAATATGGATGAATTGCAATCTGGTTTTCGAGAGATTAAGGTGACTGGAGAAGAGGACAAGGAAGATAGTTCGGATTTTGTTCTTTGGAAGCCCAAAAAAGAGGGAGAGCCCTATTGGGAGTCACCTTGGAGCAAGGGAAGACCAGGCTGGCATATTGAGTGTTCTGTGATGAGCAAGAAATACCTTGGAGAGCAGATTGACATTCATGGTGGAGGAGAGGATTTGATTTCCCACATCATGAGAATGAGATTGCACAGTCGGAGTCGGCCAGTGGAAAGAGCTTTGCCAATTACTGGATGCACAATGCATTTTTAAATATTGATAACAAGAAGATGAGCAAGTCACTGGGAAACTTCCGCACAGTGCGAGATATTGCAAAGAACTATGATTTGCAGGTACTCCGCTTTTTTATGTTGAGTGCACATTACCGAAGCCCACTCAATTTCTCGGCAGAGTTAATGGAGAGTTCAAAAAATGCCCTTGAGCGTATTTTAACGGCAGTTGACCGCCTAAATGAGGCCATAGAACATGCACAAAATCGCTCATTGACAGCCGAGGAGGAGGAAAATCTGACTAGGGCAGAGCAATATGTGAAAAATTTTGACGAGGCGATGGATGACGATTTTAATACGGCCGATGCTATCAGTGCAATTTTTGAATTGGTCAAACTTTCAAATTCCACAGCTTCATCAGAAAGTGCAAGGGCATATCTTGAAAAGCTGAAAGAGATGATTTCTTCCCTCTGTGATATTTTGGGCATCATCACACAGAGAAAGAAGGAAGACTTAGATGCCGAAGTGGAGAAATTGATTGAGATGCGTCAGGCGGCAAGAAAAGAGAAAAACTTTGCACGCGCAGATGAAATTCGTGATCAACTCATTGAGATGGGAATTATTTTGGAAGACACGAGAGAGGGTGTAAAGTGGAAGAGAGCTTAAGTAAAATTGTAGACACATTTTCTCTTTCTGACATGGATGTGACTCAGCTATCCCCACTGGTTCTTGCCTATATTGGAGATGGCGTATATGAGTTCATTGTTCGAACTTATGTGGTCTTTCAGGGAAATCGACAAGTGAATAAGATGCACAAAGACAGTGCAAACCTTGTCAAGGCGGCAACACAGGCCAAGATGGTTAAGCTCCTTTGTGGTGATTTAATGGCAGAGGAGCTATCAGTGTATCGCAGAGGAAGAAATGCAAATTCGCACACGATGGCTAAAAATGCGAGTATGACAGATTATCGTCATGCAACAGGATTTGAGGCGTTGATGGGATATTTATATTTGTCAGGAAATTTTTCTCGAGCTGTGGAATTAGTCGATCTGGCGTGGAAGAAAATGAGTGAAGTGGGGGGAGAAGTTAGTGGTAGCGAATGAAAATCTAATTGAGGGGAGAAATGCGATTATTGAGGCATTTCGCTCTGGGAGAACCATAGATAAGCTCTACATCCAGGATGGCTTAAAGGATGCTGCTGTGCAGACAGTGCTCAGGGAAGCAAAGAAGAAAGAGGTACAAGTTTCCTTTGTGTCAAAGGATCGTCTCGATGGAATGAGTGAGACAAAGAAGCATCAGGGAATGATTGCTATTGCAGCAGCCTATGCCTATGCGAGTGTGGAAGATATCTTGCAGGTGGCAAGAGAGCGAGGAGAGGATCCCTTTATTTTTATTTTGGATGGGATAGAAGATCCCTATAATTTGGGGGCAATGATCCGAACAGCAAATTTGGCAGGTGCACATGGGGTGATTATTCCAAAACACAGGGCAGTTGGACTGACGGCATCGGTGGCGAGAACATCGGCAGGTGCACTCAATTACACCCCTGTGGCTAAGGTGACGAATATTTCAAGGACGATTGAGGAATTAAGAAAAGAAGGTCTTTGGTTTGTATGTGCAGATATGGAAGGGGAGGTGATGTATCGACAGAATTTGACAGGTCCAATCGGTCTTGTGATTGGCAATGAGGGAAGTGGGGTGAGTGAATTAGTAAAGAAAAAATGTGACTTTATTACTTCCATCCCAATGAGAGGAAATATCGATTCGCTCAATGCTTCTGTGGCGACAGGCGTGCTTGCATACGAGATTGTTCGCCAGAGGATGTTAATAAAGAAATAGGAGAAGATTATGAAGACAGATAAGAGAAGAGTTGTGCTGGTAGGTTGTGGAATGGTTGGTATGAGCTATGCTTATGCCATGTTGAATCAAAACACTTGTGATGAGCTTGTCCTCATCGATGTAGATAAGAAGAGAGCCATTGGAGAGGCCATGGACTTAAATCATGGATTGGCGTTTTCAAATTCACATATGCGCATTTGGGCTGGTGAGTATATGGACTGCAAGGATGCAGATGTTGTGGTTATTTCAGCAGGTGTGGCTCAAAAGCCAGGTGAGTCAAGAAGAGACTTGTTAAAGAGAAATACAATTGTATTTAAGTCCATTATTGAACCAATTACAGAGAGCGGTTTTAATGGCATTTTCCTTGTGGCAACCAATCCTGTGGACATTATGACAAAGATTACTTGTGATCTCTCAGGATTTAATCCAAGAAGAGTCTTGGGATCAGGTACAGCTCTCGATTCCGCAAGACTTCGCTACCTATTAGGTAACTATATGCATGTGGATCCAAGAAATGTTCACGCTTATGTTATCGGTGAGCATGGAGATTCCGAATTTATTCCTTGGAGCAATGCGATGGTGTCGACAAAGTCGGTTCTTTCTATACTGGAGGAATCTAATGGTGCATTTAATCAGGAGCATTTGGCTAGTATTGAGGAAGATGTAAGAACGGCAGCTTATCGAATTATTGAGGCGAAGAGAGCAACCTATTATGGCATTGGAATGAGCTTGAATCGAATTACAAAGGCCATCCTTGGAGATGAGTGCTCTGTATTTACGGTGTCTGCAAATCTTCGTGGAGAATATGGACAGAGTGGTGTATTTGTCGGCGTGCCATGTATTATCAATCAAAATGGTATTCAAAAGATTTTGGAAATTTCTTTGACTAAGGAAGAAAAGGAAAAGTTTGATGCATCCTGTGAGGCATTGCGTGCAAACTTTGAGGAATCGAAAGAAGAGGAATAAAATGAAAAAGGAGGGGCTTGACCTCTCCTTTTTTGATGTTTAGATACACAAAAGGGACTGTCAAAAACAGCCCCTAATAGGTAAGCTGACAACGGGAGTTGAACCCGTGACCTCCTCACTACCAATGAGGTGCGCTACCTCCTGTGCCATGTCAGCATGAAACCTTATAAAGGATATCATAAGGTTTCAAAGTTGTCAAGTTAATTCCAACAATTTTTAGGAACGAATCTCGCCAACTGGTGTTGGGCGAACAGGGTCAAATACTTCAGATGCATTGAACAAGTCGCTCAATTTTTGATTATTTGGTTCGTTGATATCTCTCCACATTCTGTAGCCGTCTAAGTTTCTGCGTCCCTGACGGAAGACATCCCCATTAATTTGTACCCAATACTTTGAGGAATCTACAGTACAGAAGTAGCGGAATCCCTTATCCCTTAAGTAGATATAGCGAGGATTGTCGTCTTTATATGGATGCCAGTCGGCAATATCTGTTCCAAATGGATAGAGGATGATGTCGGTTGGTCCAATGAGAGAAGCCACATTTTGATCCCATTTATCTGTATCCGTGACAAAATCTTGATAAGGAATGCTACCGAGATGGCGATGTCCCCAACTGTGAGAAGCAAGCTCATAGCCGTCGTCTTTGAGTGCCTGAGCAATCTTTTTAACTGTTTCTTTATCTGCTTCAATGTTTGGATTCTTGCCCTGATAGGAGGCATCTGTTCGATATCCAAATACACCATTGTAACCTGTGACAGCGATAATCGCCTTTGCTCCCTTGTAGGAAAAATCAGGATGTTCCTTGACAAATTGGTCAAGAATTGGAATCAAGTCGAAATTACCCCTTTGTTTTGTTCCATCAGGCATATCCATTTCTGTTGTTGGCTTTCCATCATCGCCAATGACCAGACGGTTGGCAAATCCATCTCCAGTCATATATTCATAGTAGCAAACATCATCCTGAGACATAACAATTGGCTTCTTTCCTGGTGGAAGAAGAATGTTTCCCTCTACCATATGTTTTGTTCCTGTTGCAGGGTCGTCCTCTTCGTGTGCAAGATCATGAATGCGAACGAGAACATAGCCACGATCATATAAATTTTGTAAAATTTTATTAAATTCGTTGATGGTAGTCATTACCTCATTGTAACCAGCAGCCTTTGAGTCTCCATCAAATGCCTTTGTGGCATCCCAAATCAAGGTGTGGAAAAAGACATGAGGGCAAGTTTTGACATCTTGGCGAACGAGGCTGGCCTTGATGGTTTGATACTCGTTGATCGCTGTGCTGACCTTTTCGTCGGAAGCAATACTTGGATCACTCAATAGGGAAATGGCCCCATCGTAGTCGTAACTTGCTGCGAGTGCAGAGGCACGAGCGAGGTAATCATCAATACTTGGTGCAGCAGTAGTTTCTGGTGCAGCTGTTGTCTGAGCAGGTTTTCCAATATTTTGTGCAAATTGAGAAATAGATAATCCCCTTGCACGCAAGTAGCGAAATCCTGCATAGGCACCACCACAAACTATGGCTAAAATGATGATGAGAATTAAAATTTTTTTCCAGATACTGGGTTTGCGATTTCGTCCCCCGCGGCGACCACCGCCACCCATACCTGAGATGTAACCGTAGTTAGACATTTTCTCCTCCAAATTCATTATGTTTTGTACACCATTATAAACCATATTCTATGGAAAGACAACTATTGTACTTTACTTTAAAATTTTACTGTGCTAAAATCGAATAACAATAAATAGAAGACGGAAAGGATTTTTCTTTATGAATAAAAAGATTAAAACAGAAGCAGTGGATCATCTGTTTCAAGCAATTTTGACACTGAGAAATGAAGAAGAATGTTATACTTTTTTTGAGGATGTGTGTACAGTCAATGAGCTATTGTCATTGTCACAGCGATATGAGGTGGCGAAAATGTTGAGGGAAAGGAAGACCTATTTAGAGATTGCAGAACGGACGGGGGCTTCCACGGCAACCATTAGTAGAGTGAATCGCTCGCTCAATTATGGAAATGATGGCTATGATTTGGTGTTTGAGCGCATCAAGGGTGAAGAGAATGAACGCAATTGATAATCATTTAAATGACCGCCAGAAAGAGGCGGTTTTTTGTACAGAGGGGCCGCTTTTAATTCTTGCTGGTGCTGGCTCAGGAAAGACTAGAGTATTGATGCACAGAATTGCCTATTTAATAGAAGAAAGGCATATCAATCCTTATCAGATTATGGCGATTACATTTACGAATAAGGCAGCAAAAGAGATGAGAGAGCGTGTGGACAAATTAGTGGGCTTAGATGCCCAATATGTTTGGGTGATGACTTTTCATTCGAGCTGTGTTCGCATTTTGCGAAGAGAAATTGAACGGTTAAATTATAGCAATGATTTTTCAATTTATGATACCGATGATCAAAAGACATTGATCAAGAAGGTGTGTAAGGAGCTGGGCATTGATACAAAGCAAATTAAGGAGCGAAATGCCTTGAGTTTGATTTCTGCTGCAAAAAATGAATTAATTGGCTATGAGGAGTTTAGGAAAAATGCCACAGGGTATATGGAAAAGAAGGTGGCCGATATCTATGAGGCATATCAAAAGGCATTACACCAAAATAACGCTCTTGACTTTGATGATTTGATTGGAAAGACTGTGGAACTATTTGAAAAGCATCCTGATATATTGGACAAATATCAAGAACGCTTTCGCTATATTATGGTGGATGAGTATCAGGATACCAATACAGCACAATTTCGCTTAATTTCTCTGCTCGCAGACAAATATCGGAATATTTGTGTGGTGGGCGATGATGATCAGAGCATTTATGGCTTTAGAGGGGCAAATATTGAAAATATTTTAAATTTTGATCGACTCTTTCCTCACACTCAAGTCATTAAGTTGGAGCAAAATTATCGTTCGGATGGAAATATTTTGGCAGCAGCCAATGGAGTGATCCAAAATAATCTCGTGCGAAGACAAAAAAAGCTCTGGACACAGAAGGAAGAGGGAGCAAAAATTCGTATTGAGCAATATGAGAATGCAGTAGAGGAAGCAAATCAAATTATTCGAGAAATTAAGGCAAATGCCAAGGACGGAAATTATAATGATTTTGCTATTCTCTATCGAACCAATGCACAATCTAGACTTTTGGAGGAAAGATGTGTCACACTGGGGGTTCCCTATCAATTGGTTGGGGGGGTCAATTTCTATCAGAGAAAAGAGATCAAGGATATTTTGGCCTATTTAAAGACGGTGGCCAATGGAAGTGATGATATAGCACTCTTAAGAATTATGAATGTGCCAAAGCGAGGAATTGGCAATGCCAGCATTCAAAAAGTCAGTGCTTTTGCCAGTGCCAATGGACTCAGTCTCTATGAGGCGATCAGGGAAGTATCTCAGATTGCTGGAATGGGAAAGGCAGCAGAAAAGTTTCAGGCATTTTCTTCTTTAATTGAACAGATTCGACAAGAAACAGGAAAAATTTCTACACTTATTGAGCGGTTGATTGTGTTGACTGGTTACAAGGAATATTTAAGTCAAGAGGGAGAAATTGAGGCACAGGCCAGGTGGGAAAATATAGAGGAATTGATAAACAAGGCGGCAGATTACACAGATTTATCCCAATTTCTTGAAGATGTGGCATTAATTGCCGATGTCGATCGAATGGATGAGAATGAAAAGCGGGTGACCTTAATGACTTTGCATGCGGCCAAGGGGCTAGAATTTCCTTATGTCTATCTGACAGGGATGGAAGATGGCCTATTTCCTGGGATTCGAAGCATTGCCTCAGAGGATAGAAAGGATTTGGAAGAAGAGAGAAGACTTTGCTATGTGGGGATTACAAGGGCAAAGAAAAAACTTTGCTTGACAGCAGCGAGAATGCGAATGGTGAATGGAGAAACAAGATTTTTCCAACTTTCTCGATTTGCCAAAGAAATTCCCAATCAACTCATTGAGCAACATCTTTTGGAACGAAAACATCAGGAAGTAAAGAAAAAAGAGCCACCAATCTTACACAGTGTTTCTCACATTGCTCGACCATCGACAAAACCAAGTTTTGGAAAAGAATTTAAAATTGAAAGGCAGAGCATCTGGAGTATATCATAGGAGATCGAGTAAAACACATGAAGTTTGGAGAGGGCACAGTTCTTACGATTGAAGATGGCGAGCGAGATTATACAATTACAGTAGAATTTGATCAATTTGGCATAAAGAAGATGATGGCAGGATTTGCAAAGCTGATTAAAATATGATATTATGTAGACACGCTTATATGATGAGCATAAAACTATATCGTGTATAGTGAAAGGACGATGATTATGGGAAGATTTGAAAATGTAGGAAAAGATGCACTTTCAAAAGTGGAAGATCTGATGAATGCTGCAAAGTTGAATGATTTATTGACAAAGAAGCAAGACGATGAAAAGAAGAAGAATACAATTCTTTGGGTGCTGGCTATTGTTGGTGCAATTGCAGCTGTTGCAGGTATTGCTTATGCTGTTTATAAATTCTTTACTCCAGATTATCTTGAAGATTTCGAAGATGATTTTGATGACGATTTTGATGATGATTATTTTGCAGACGAGGAAGAAAACTAATCTTCTCGTCTACAAAGATCGAGGATAAAGTCCGTAATGCTTATGAATATAAGACTTACGGATTTTTCTATATTTATTTGGATTTGGAGAAAGTATGAAAAAGGGAGAGATCTCAATTGGTTTAGTGGGAGATACAGTATTTCCTGATAAGGGATATATTGAGCGAGAAGATGGAAGAGTGGCGATCAAACATGCCATTGGTGGACAGAAGGTGGAATATTGTATTACCAAAAAGAGGGCAGGGGAAGCACAGGGAAGAGTTCTTCGTGTCCTTGAACCATCAAGTGTAGAAGACAGAGAAAATTTATGTAATTTTGCTGGGATTTGTGGCGGTTGTCTGTACCAAAGTGTGGGATATCAACATCAACTGGATATCAAAGAGGAACAATTAAAAAAACTTCTAAAGATGAGGAATTTATCTGGGAAGGAATACAAGCAAGCCCAGCAGTAGAGGGATATCGAAATAAGATGGAATTTTCCTTTGGTGATAGCTATAAGGATGGACCATTGGCCCTGGGAATGCACAAGAGAGGAAGCCACTATGATATTGTGACAAGTGATAGCTGTCAAATTGTACATATGGATTTTAATGTCATTTTGAGGGCAACACTTGCATTTTTTGCAGAAGCTGGTATACCCTATTTACATAAATTGACACACAGTGGCTTCTTGCGGCATTTGTTGATTCGAAGATCAGCAAAGAGTGGAGAAATTTTAGTCGATTTGATTACAACAACAAGCTTTGGAAAAATCGAAGATCCAAATAGAGAAGAATATATACCACCTATTGATGAAGAGGCGAAAAAAATTATTCAAAAATGGAAGGATGTGGTACGAAAGCTAGAAGATGATGGTAAGATAGAAGGTAGAATTGCAGGCATTTTGCATACAGTGAATAATTCCTATGCAGATGCCGTCATTGACCAGGGAACGAGCATATTGTATGGGCAGGATTTTATTACAGAAAATTTGCTCGGACTTGATTTTAAGATTACACCATTTTCATTCTTTCAGACAAATTCCTTGGGAGCAGAATTACTCTATCAAGTGGCTGGAAGATATATTGGAGACACCCAGGGCAAGGCCGTATTTGACTTATATAGCGGAACAGGGACAATTGCACAGCTTTTGGCCGGGGTGGCACAAGAAGTCTATGGTGTGGAGATTGTTGAGGAGGCTGTGAGGGCGGCAAGAGAAAATGCCAAAAAAAATGGCATTGACAATTGCACATTTATTGCTGGAGATGTGCTCAAAGTGATTGATGACTTACAGACCCGACCAGATATCATTGTCCTAGATCCTCCAAGAGAAGGAATCCATCCCAAGGCTCTTCCAAAAATTATGGAGTATCAGGCAGAACGGATTGTCTATATTTCCTGTAAACCAAGTTCTTTGGCAAGAGATATTTTGGTTTTAAAGGAGGGTGGATATCATCTAAAGAAAGCTTGTGCTGTGGATATGTTTCCATTTACAGCAAATTGTGAGGCAGTGGCACTTTTTGAAATGAGATAGTAAAGATTGAAGGAGGATAATAAAAATGGCAACAATTATTGGTGAAGGCATTACTTTTGACGATGTGCTCTTGCAACCAGCATATTCAGAGGTGATTGGAAATCAAGTCGACATTTCCACTTATTTGACAAAGAAAATCAAATTAAATATTCCATTTATGAGTGCAGGTATGGATACGGTTACAGAGCATCGCATGGCCATTGCCATGGCTAGACAGGGCGGTATTGGTATTATTCACAAGAATATGTCGATTGATCAGCAGGCTGAGGAGGTGGACAAGGTAAAGAGGTCAGAAAATGGTGTTATTACAGATCCATTTTTCCTTTCTCCAGACCACACATTAAAAGATGCGGATGATTTAATGGCAAAGTTTAGAATTTCGGGTGTTCCAATCACAGTTGGAAAAAAGCTTGTGGGTATTATTACGAATCGAGACTTAAAGTTTGAAGAGGACTTTACCAAAAAGATCAGTGAAGTAATGACAAAGGACAAGCTTGTTACAGCGCTGGAGGGCACGACACTGGATGAGGCAAAGAAGATTTTGGCAGCAGCAAGAGTGGAGAAGCTCCCAATTGTCGACAAGGACTATAACTTAAAGGGATTGATTACGATTAAGGACATTGAAAGCAGATTAAGTATCCAAGTTCAGCAAAGGACAGTATGGGAAGATTGCTCTGTGGTGCAGCCCTTGGAATTACGGCCAATGTATTGGAGCGCTGTGATGCCCTAGTTAAGGCCAATGTCGATGTCGTTGTGCTCGACAGTGCTCATGGGCATTCACAAAATGTCATTCGTTGTGTAAAGATGATTAAAGAAAAGTATCCAAATTTGCAGGTCATTGCGGGAAATGTGGCAACAGGTGAGGCGACAAAGGCATTGATTGAGGCTGGAGCGGATTGTGTCAAGGTCGGCATTGGACCAGGATCGATTTGTACAACTCGTGTAGTTGCAGGTATTGGTGTGCCACAGATTAGTGCAATAATGAGCTGCTTTGAGGTTGCAAGAACCTATGGTGTTCCAATTATTGCCGATGGAGGTATTAAGTATTCTGGCGATGTGACGAAGGCATTGGCTGCAGGCGGAAGTGTATGTATGATGGGATCCTTATTTGCAGGTTGTGATGAGGCACCAGGAGCTTTTGAGCTATTCCAAGGAAGAAAATACAAGGTATATCGTGGAATGGGATCAATTTCTGCAATGGAAAGTGGAAGTAAGGACCGTTACTTCCAGGCTGATGCGAAGAAATTGGTGCCAGAGGGCGTAGAAGGTCGTGTGGCTTATAAGGGATTGGTTGAAGATACAGTATTCCAGTTGATTGGTGGATTGCGTGCAGGTATGGGCTATTGTGGAGCAAAGGATATTCCAACGCTTCAAGAGACCTCAAAGTTTGTAAAGATTACTTCTGCGGCACTTAGAGAGAGCCATCCACATGATATTCAGATTACAAAGGAGGCCCCAAATTATTCCTCAGATAATTAAATCAAAAGTTGTTCCCATTGTCTGCGCAGCCATCTTTATGGTGGTTGCGCTGACTTCGTGTTCAGGTGAAAAAAGTAAAGAACCGATTGAAGAATCTGTATTTGCACTGGATACTTTTGTGACAATTCGCATCTATGACCCAACAAAGCAGAACGCCCTAGATGGTGCCATCAAGATGTGCAATGATTTTGAAGATGTGTTTTCATCTGACAAAGAGGGAGCACAATTGTATGCGTTAAATCATAGAGATCCAAGTGAGCAGGTCGTAAAAGTTAGCGATGACCTAGCTAGTTGTATACAGACAGCACTAGAATATTGTAAGAAATCAGAGGGTGCATTTGATATCACCGTGCAACCATTGAGAAAGTATTGGGATTTTAAATCTGATGACCCCGAACTTCCAAGAAAGGAAGATGTGGATAAAGATTTAGCCAAGGTAGATTATAAAAAAGTTCATGTCAATGGAAATGAGATTCATTTTGATAGCCCCGATACACAGATTGACCTTGGGGCCATTGCCAAGGGCTATATTGCAGATAGACTGAAGGACTATTTAGAAAAAGAGGGTGTGCACTCAGCAATTATTAATCTCGGGGGAAATGTACTTTGCATTGGAAAAAGCCAGATGGTAGTGATTTTACGATTGGCTTACAAAGACCATTTGCTGATCGACAGGAGACCATCGGTGCAGTAAAAGTCAGTGATTCATCGGTAGTTAGTTCAGGCGTGTATGAGCGCCACTTTATTATTGATGGAAAAAATTATCACCATATCCTCGACCCAAAGACAGGATTTCCCTATGACAATGGTATTGTTCAGGTGAGCATTATTACTAAAAAATCTGTGGATGCCGATGCATTGAGCACAGTGTGCTTTTCGCTCGGGGTAGATAAGGGAATTGCACTGGTCAATCAAATTCCAGATACCTATGCCATCTATGTGATGGACGACTATTCGATGCGCTATTCTGATGGTGCAGAGAAATTGATACAAGAGGATAGATAGGAATGGATTGGAAAAAATATGTAAATCGTGAAACAATCAGTTACTTGATTTTTGGCGTATTGACGACAATTGTTGATTGGGTAGTCTATATGGCTTTTAAGGCTATGAATGTCAATTATCTGGCATGTACAGTTCTTAGCTGGATTGCTGCTGTTGTTTTTGCGTTTGTGACCAATAAGCGCATTGTGTTTCAGAGCCATGATATGTCGTTTTCGACGATTTTATGGGAGTTTATTGTATTTACTGGAGCAAGGCTTTTGACAGGAGCTATGAATGTAGCAGGAATGTGGCTTTTTGTTTCTGGGTTGCATCTTTATGATGTCTTGGCCAAGGCAATTCTTTCTGTTTTGGTCGTCATACTGAATTATTTTTTCAGTAAATGGTTTGTATTTAAGAAATAGAAGGAGTGATTTATGAAAAGCGAGTCTTGGTTTAAAAGAGCGGATGCTTTATTGGCGGCGTTTTTTATACCTGTTGCCATTATGATTTTAATTTTTGTGCAAAGACAAATCTTTCCATTTGGCGACAATAGTTTTTTGAGAACGGATATGTACCACCAATATGCTCCGTTTTTCTCAGAGTTTCAATACAAGTTAAAGCATGGACAGAGTTTGCTCTATAGCTGGGACATTGGTATGGGGGTCAATTTCTCAGCACTCTATGCTTACTACCTTGCGAGCCCACTCAATTGGTTGATCGTGCTTTGTCCAAAGTCTTTAGTTATCGAGTTTATGACCTATATGATTGTGGTTAAAATTGGTCTTTCGGGACTCGCGATGACCTATTACTTGCAAAAGCACAGTAAGAAAGAGGGGATGGGAACAGCATTTTTTGGCATTGGCTATGCACTTTCTGGCTATATGGCTGCATATAGCTGGAATATTATGTGGTTGGATTGCATTATTCTCTTGCCATTGATTGCCCTGGGATTGGAGCGACTAGTCAATAAGAAAAAGGGATTGATGTATGCGATATGTCTTGGACTTTCCATCACATCCAATTACTACATCTCCATTATGATTTGTATGTTTTTGATTTTCTACTTTGTGGCACTTTTGGTAATGCGTGGTGTGACGAGCAAGAAAGACTTTTTTATTGCGGTTTTGCAATTTGGCTTTTTTTCTTTGTTGGCAGGAGGAATTTCGGCAATGGTACTATTGCCAGAAATTTTTGCACTAAAGGCAACGGCATCGGGAACATTTAATTTTCCACAAGTCTATGTCGCCTATTTTTCAATTATTGATATGGTGGCCAGACATATGCCAGGGGTGGAGACAGAAATTGGACTTGACCATTGGCCAAATATTTATTGTGGTGTGGGAATTTACTTATTTATTTTGCTTTACTTGATGAATAAAAAGATTTCACTCAAGGAAAAGGCGGTATACTTTACGATGTCTCTCTTTTTCCTTGCAAGTTTTGCCATTGATGTGCTCAATTATATCTGGCATGGCTTTCATTATCCGAATTCTTTGCCGGCACGCCAAAGTTTTATCTATATTTTCCTTGTGCTCTTTATGGCGTTTCGGGCTTATGACAAGTTTCGGGCAAATACACTTAAAGAGCTTGGTATGGCGACAGTGGGAAGCTTAGGATTTATCTTATTGGCACAAAAAACGGTGGAGCAAAAGCATTTTGGCTTTGGAGTATACTATGCATCATTGATTCTAATTGCCATTTATGCTTTGCTTTTGTATTTGTGGAAGAAAAAGAGAATCAATGTCAACGCCTTAATTATTGCTACCTTGGTCATTCTAAGTGTGGAGATGACAGCCAATACAGGGCTAACGAGTGTGACAACGGTCAGCAGAAAAGATTATAAGGACGACAATGCCGATGTGGCCAAGGTGCTAAAGGACTTGCCAGATGATTCCTTCTATCGCTTTGAAAAGGTGACAAGAAAGACAAAGGATGATGGAGCGTGGATGAATTTCCACTCAGTATCTCTATTTTCTTCGACGGCAAGGGCTGCATTGAGTGATTTTTCTAAGGAGATGGGAACCGAAGCTTCGACCAATGCCTATTCCATCACAGGAAGTACGCCACTGGTGGATATGCTCTATGCGGTGAGATATGGCATCTATACAGGAGAGAGCAATGATCCAAATGTCGAGTATGTGACGCATAGCAATAATATCTATTTGTATGAAAATCCCTATACTCTGCCTATTGGCTACTTGGTTGGGCCAGGATTTGAGACCAGTTGGGACAGGACATTTCGCTCGCCTGCGGATGTGCAGAATAATTTGACACAGATTATTGGCACGAGTCCAGTACTTTTGGAGGAAGAAGGAGAAAAGGATGGTTCAACCTATACTTTTACAACTTCCGAAAAGGGCAGATATTATGTGTATATCAATGATTCTAGCATCAAAACAGTCAAGGTAAAGAGTTCAAAGGACAATATTGACCAGACATTTGAAAATGTGGATCGAGGGTATTTCATTGACCTTGGCTATGTCGATAAGGGCATCACTTATTCTGTCAGAAATGATGACAATAAGGAGATGGATGCCAGTGCCTATCGCTTTGATTATAAGGCATTAAAGGAAGCCTATGATATGCTCAATATTAGTCCATTTACTGTGACACATTATGATTCAAGAACTGTGGAGGGAACAGTGGATGCAGGTCCAGAAGAGGTATTGATGACCTCAATTCCTTATGATGAGGGCTGGACGGTCTATGTCGATGGTGTAAAGACAAAACCGAGAAAGGGATTAGATACCTTCCTTGCATTGGATTTGACAGAAGGTAAGCATGAGATTAAAATGAAATTTACACCACAGGGACTTTACCCTGGCATGGTCATTAGTGGTGGAAGTATTTTGGTTTTGGTTTTGATTGCGGTTTTCTTTCATCGAAGAAAGAAAGCACTCGATACAAAAGAAGAGAACCATCAAGAAGTATTACAAGAAAATGCACAGAAATAGTACTATAGGAGATCGTTATGAAACTTTGGGGTGGAAGATTTACAAAAGAGACAGATCAATTGGTGTTTCGGTTTAATGAATCACTTTCCTTTGATCATCGCTTTTATCATCAAGATATCCGAGGCAGTATTGCCCATGTGATGATGCTTGCAAAGCAGGGAATATTGACAGAGAGTGATAGGGATTGCATTGTTGAGGGATTGAAGTCAATTGAAAAAGATATTGATGAGGGAAAACTCACATTTGCACAAGATGCAGAGGACATTCATTCCTTTGTAGAATCAAATTTGATTCAAAGAATTGGAGATGCGGGAAAGCGATTGCACACAGGTCGCAGCAGAAATGATCAAGTGGCTCTCGATATGAAATTATATACGAGGGATGTCTTGGACGAGACACAGGAGTTATTGACTGTACTTCTTGGTGAGATTTTAACTTTGATGAAGGAAAACGTTCACACCGTCATGCCTGGATTTACCCATTTGCAAAAAGCTCAGCCAACAACACTGGCCCATCATCTTGGTGCTTACTTTGAGATGTTTTTGCGTGATAGAGATCGGTTGAGAGATTGCAGAAAGCGAATGAATTTATGCCCTCTCGGTGCGGGTGCATTTGCAGGAACGACCTATCCACTGGACAGAGAGTTGACAGCAAAACTTTTAGATTTTGATGGACCGACAAGAAATAGTATGGATTCGGTGAGTGACCGCGACTATTTGCTTGAGCTTTTGAGCGATTTTTCTATTGTGGCCATGCACCTTTCAAGGTTGAGTGAGGAGATTATTATCTGGAACACAGATGAATATCGCTTTGTTGACATGGATGATACCTATTCTACGGGCTCATCCATTATGCCACAGAAAAAAAAATCCAGATATTGCAGAATTGATTCGAGGAAAGACAGGGCGTGTCTATGGTGCACTGACAAGCCTTTTGACCACAATGAAGGGAATTCCGTTGGCCTATAATAAGGATATGCAAGAGGACAAGGAATTGAGCTTTGATGCAATGGACACAGTTCAAGGCTGTATTCGCCTGATGAGTGGAATGCTTTCGACGATGAAATTTAATCATCAAAGAATGGAAGCATCAGCAAAAGGTGGATTTACCAATGCCACCGATGCAGCAGATTATCTTGTGGGAAAGGGCGTTCCCTTCCGAGATGCTCATGGTATCGTGGGGCAGTTAGTTCTCTATGGTATTGAAAACCATAAGGCCCTCGATGATTTTACCGTAGCAGAATTTAAGGCCATTAGTCCAGTGTTTGAGGAAGATATTTACGAAGCCATTGGCATGAAGCATTGTGTAGAAAGGCGAGTCACAGTGGGAGCACCGGGAGAAGAGGCGATGCGTCAGGAGATTGCACAGAGTGAGGCTTTATTGTAATTTATGAAGAAGCTTCGGAGAAATGAGATTTTGTTTGGGCTTGTGCTCATTGCCATTTGTCTAGTGTGGCTTGGTGTGCGCGGGCTTGGAAAAAAGAAGGCAGATGTTGCAATTTTGACCTATGGCGACCACATTGTAGAGCGATTGCCACTGGATAAGGATGATGACTTTTATGCCGAGAGCAATGGCTATAAAATTCATATTCAGATTAAAAATCACCGAGCAGGATTTGTTGACAGCACCTGTCCAGATCATATCTGTGAGCACTATGGAATGCTTGGAGATGATGGAGATATTGCGGTCTGTCTGCCAGCAAAGGCGACATTGAGTATTCAAAAGAAATCATAAGGAGAAGGAGAAAATCATGAAAAAAAAGTGGTTGATTTTGGCTGTGACCATGGCCATGACCGTGGCACAGGCTAACACAGCGATGGCAAGCATTTGGATTAAGGATAAGACAGGTTGGTGGTACCAACACAACAATGGCTCTTATACAAAGGGAAATTGGGAAAAAATTCGTGACCGATGGTACTATTTTAATAACAAGGGATATTTGACCACAGGTTGGCAGGAGATCAAAGGGGTTTGGTATTACTTAAAACCAGGCGGTCCGATGGCGACAGGTTGGCAAAATATTGACAATAAGTGGTATTATTTCCATTCTAGTGGTCGCATGGCCGCCAATGGTTGGGTCAGTGGAAAATACTATATGGGCAGTGATGGTGCAATGTTGACCAATACAAAGACACCAGATGGCTACCAAGTTGGTGCAGATGGCAAGTGGGTTGACGCAAAAAAATAGGATAAAAAAATGGGAGCGGTGAAAATTTTGATTTTTCACCGCTCTCATTTCCTTTTAAATCATTTTTTCAGGTAAAAAGACTTCATCGAATTTTTCTTCGCTTAAAAATCCAAGTTGAACACAGGCTTCTTTCAGGGAAATATTTTCTTTATAGGCAAGTTTCGCCGTTTTGGCAGCATTTTCATATCCAATATAGGGATTTAAACAGGTGACTAACATCAATGAGCGATGAAGATTGTCCTGCATCTTGTCTCTATTGGCCCGGATGCCCCTGCAACAATTTTTCTCAAAGGAGAGAATGACATCGCTCAATAGTCGCACGGATTGAAGGAAATTATAGATGATGACGGGCATAAAGACATTGAGCTCGAAATTTCCTTGGCTAGCGCCAATGCCAATGGTCGTATCATTGCCCATGACCTGAATGGCAACCATCGTTACCGCTTCACATTGTGTTGGATTGACTTTTCCAGGCATAATGGAGCTTCCAGGTTCATTTTCTGGAATAAAAATTTCACCAAGACCACATCGAGGCCCACTGGCCAAAAAGCGAATATCATTGGCAATTTTTAGTAAGTCACAGGCCAGTGCCTTGAGGGCACCGTGAGAAAAGACAAGCTCATCTTTTGAAGTGAGGGCGTGAAATTTATTTCTTGCGGTGATAAATTCCTTGCCTGTAAGCACAGAGACAGCTCTGGCTACAGCTTGGTCAAATCCTGCTGGTGCATTTAGACCTGTGCCAACAGCAGTTGCACCGAGGGCGAGTTCTCGCAGTGGTTGGAGGCTCATACGAATGAGTTCTTTATCTCGCTCAAGAGAGCTTCTCCAGCCACTGATTTCTTGAGAAAGCAATCGGTGTGGCATCTTGAAGGTGAGTTCGCCCAGATTTGACAATACCTTGATTTTCCTCTTCTAATAGAAGAAATGTGTTGATTAATTTGTCAATCGCAGGAAGAAGTTGATCTTCGATTTCTGTGACTGCTGCGATGTGCATGGCCGTTGGAAAGGTGTCATTAGAGCTTTGGGACATGTTGGCGTGGTCATTGGGTTGGATGAGCGTCTCCTCGGCCAATTGATTGGCACGATGAGCAATAACTTCGTTGACATTCATATTGCTCTGTGTACCTGATCCTGTTTGCCACACCGCAAGAGGAAATTCATTCGCAAGTTCTCCAGAAATGATTTCATCACAGGCAGTGCAAATATAGGAAAAACGTTGGTCATCTAATTTTTGTAAGTCGTGATTGGCAATGGCAGCAGCTTTTTTTAAAATACCAAAGGCCTTGATGATTTCAGATGGCATTTTTTCGATTCCAATGGCAAAATTTTCAAAGCTTCTTTGTGTCTGTGCTCCCCAGAGATGATGAGAAGGAACTTTGACTTCGCCCATTGTGTCGTGTTCAATTCGATATTGCATATAAAATCCTCCTAGAGTAATCGTTAGGAATATTATATCGCAGGGGGAGATTTTTGCAATCATTCAGCGAAAATGTTATAATAGTACTAGACTTTGGATAGGATGGGAAGAAAAATGAGACAAAATATAGGGATATTGGCGGCTGTTGACTCTGGAAAGACGACGCTGGCTGAAGCAATTTTATATCAAAGCGGTGCAGTCAAAAAGATGGGAAGGGTGGACAATCAGGATGCCTTTTTGGATCACTTTGCCTTAGAAAGGGCGAGGGGAATTACCATCTTTTCAAAGCAAGCAATCTTTCATTGGAAGGATTGGGAAATCAATTTATTGGATACTCCAGGACATATCGATTTTTCGGCAGAGATGGAGAGAACTTTGACTGTCTTAGACTATGCCATTTTAGTGATTAGTGGTGCAAGTGGCGTGCAGGGGCACACAAAGACGCTGTGGAAATTATTGAGAAGATATCATATTCCCACATTTATTTTTGTAAATAAATTGGATCAAAATGGGGTGGAAAAGGAGAATGTCTATGCTGAATTGAGGAGAAAATTATCAGGAAATATTGTAGATTTTCAGGCAGAAAAAGAAGAGTGGCTGGATGAATTGTCGATGTGCTCGGAAGAAATGATGGAGGCCACTTTAGAGGAGAGAGAGATCACAAAGGAGATGATTTCTTTTGCCATTGCAAGAGAGGAACTCTTTCCCTGCTACTTTGGATCTGCTCTAAAATTGATGGGAGTGGAGATATTGCTCGATGCTATTACAGAGTATGCGATCGAAAAAGAATATCCCGAAGAATTTGGTGCGATTGTATATAAGATTACCAGAGATTTTCAAGGAACTCGTCTGACACATATTAAGGTCACGGGGGGCGAGGTGAAAAATAAAATGGTGATTGGCGAGGAAAAGGTCAATCAAATTCGAATCTATAATGGTATAAGATTTGAAAGTGTGTCCGATGTTGGTGCGGGTACAGTCTGTGCACTGGTGGGTTTAAATCACACCTATGTTGGGCAGAGCTTGGGAGAGGACCACACCGCTATACCAAAGGTTTTAGAGCCAGTGCTCAGCTATGAAATGATTTTGCCAGAAGATATTGTCCCCAATATGGTGATGCCAAAGCTTAAGGAGATGGCAGAGGAGTTTCCAGAATTGCAATTGCAATGGGATGAGAAGGCACAGAGTATTCGTGTCAAATTGATGGGAGCAGTGCAAATTGAAATTTTACAAAACCTTTTCAAAGAGCGAATGGATATGGATGTGACTTTTTCAGAGGGAAGGATTGCCTATAAGGAGACCATTCAGCTGAGTGCAGAGGGAATTGGACATTTTGAGCCATTACGTCACTATGCGGAAGTTCATCTTTTGCTCGAGCCACTGCCTAGGGGAAGTGGGTTAATCTTTTCATCCAAGGTTTCTTCGGATATGTTGGCTGTAAATTGGCAAAATCTCATTTTGACACATTTAAAGGAAAGGGAACATAAAGGAGTATTAATTGGAGCTCCCGTCACGGATATGCGTATGACAATTGTGGCAGGAAGGGCACATAATAAGCACACAGAAGGTGGAGATTTTCGTCAAGCGACTTATCGAGCTGTGCGTCAGGGCTTGATGCAGACAGAAAGTATTTTGCTGGAGCCCTATTATGAATTTCGCCTAGAGATTCCAGTAGTCAATCTTGGAAGAGCACTCAATGATTTAAATGCCATGTTTGCTAAATTTGATCCGCCAGAGACAGAAGGGGAGATGGCCAGTGTTGTGGGGGTGGCTCCCGTTGCTTGTATACAAAATTATCAGGCTGACCTTTTGACTTATACTAAGGGACAGGGACATATTTTTCTTTCTTTTGATCGCTATGATGAGTGTCACAATAGTGAGGAAGTGATAGCCAATGCGATGTATGATCCAGAACTAGACATTTCAAGTCCCTGCGGATCAGTTTTTTGTGCCCATGGCAGTGGTTTTTATGTGCCTTGGTATGAGGTTCCACTCTATCGACAAGTGGACAGTGGCTTGGGATTTTTTGATACAAAACCAGAAGACACTCAAGAAGTTCAAGTGGTTCGATCCACCTATGACGCCAATCAGGCCAACACTGAGGAATTGATGGAAATTTTTGAGCGAACCTATGGAAAGGTCAAACCAAGGATTGGTGATTGGGACCAATCGACCAAGCATCATAAGAGCACAGAAAAGGAATATGTCTATAAGGGAACAAAGAAGGTCAAGGAATATATGTTGGTTGATGGCTACAATGTTATCTTTGCTTGGGATAGCTTGAGAGAACTGGCCGAGCAGAACATTGATGCAGCTAGGGACCGCCTAATGGATATTTTGGTCAATTATTCATCTTATCAAAAGTGCACTTTAATTTTGGTCTTTGATGCCTATAAGCTAAAGGGACATACAACAGAGATTATGGAATATCACAATATCTATGTTGTCTACACCAAGGAGGCAGAGACTGCAGACCGCTATATTGAAAAGACGGCCCATGAGATTGGACATAAGTACCGAGTGACGGTAGTCACCTCGGATGGAATGGAGCAGGTGATTATTCGCAGTGCAGGATGTATATTGATGTCTTCAAAGGAATTATTTGAAGATGTGCAGAGAGTGGAGAGAGAAATCCGAAAGGAACATATTGAAAGCCAGATGAGCAAGAAAAATTTGCTCTTTGATCAGCTTTCAGATGAAATGAAGCAAAAATTAGAGGATATTCGATTGGGAAAATAGAAAAAAATAGCCCCAAGCTTATGCTTGAGGGCTATTTTCATATCATTATTTTGAATGATCTGTATGGCAAGCGGAATGGCAACTGCCACAACTTCCGCTACAGCCACCACAATTTCCACCACAAGAATGCTTACCGTGTTTCTTGTCTTGGTAGATTACAAAACCTGCACCACCTGCACAGGCAAGAACAATGAGTCCAACAATTGCAGTAGCCATAATTTTCCTCCTATTCAACCACAGAACGATGATTCTTTGCTGTGGATTTTGCTGTTGGCTTTGCAGGGCGAACAAGCTGGAAGATAATCAGTGCAATCAAGATGATAGCAACTGCTGTTCCAATGCTGAATCCTGCAGCACCAGTAAAGACGATACCTAATTGATAAATAATTAATGAAATAACATAAGCAAAGATACATTCATAACCAATGGCAATCAAAGTCCACTTTCCAGAGCTCATCTCTCTCTTAATGGCACCGATGGCTGCAAAGCAAGGTGCACATAAAAGATTAAATACTAAGAATGAATAGGCAGCTAATGGAGTGATTGCTGCTTGCAATGCAGCCCAAATTGGCTGGCTGTTATCAACAAGGTCTTCTGCACTGGAGTGGAAGAGAACACCAAAGGTATTGACTACATTCTCCTTTGCAATAAGACCAGTAATGGCTGCAGAGGCAAACTTCCAGTCTCCAAAGCCAAGAGGCTTAAAGATATGGGCAATAACACCACCAACAGCAGCCAAAATACTAGAATCCATGTCATCTGTCATTCCGAATGAACCACCAGCAAAGCTGAAGTTTGACAATAACCAAATTAAGATAGATGCCAAAAGAATAATGGTTCCCGCCTTTTTGATAAAACTTGTAGAACGCTCAAGCATGGAGCGAAAAATACTACCAGCGGTTGGCATATGATAAGGTGGAAGCTCGATAACAAATGGAGTTGTATCCCCAGCAAATAGAGCTGTCTTTTTTAACATAATACCAGAAATGATGATGGCAGCCATACCAACAAAGTAGGCACTTGGTCCAACCCAAGCAGCACCATTAAAGAGTGAACCAGCAATCAATGCGATAACTGGAACCTTTGCAGAACAAGGAATGAAAGTAGTTGTCATAACTGTCATTCGACGATCATGCTCGCTCTCAATTGTTCTTGATGCCATAACTCCAGGAACACCACAACCTGTACCAACAAGGATAGGAATAAAACTCTTTCCTGAAAGACCAAACTTTCTAAATTCTATCCATAACAAAGGCAATTCTGGCCATATATCCACAGCCCTCAAGGAAGGCGAGGAAAAAGAAAAGAAGTAACATCTGTGGAAGGAATCCAATAACAGATCCAACACCAGCGATAATACCATCTGAAACTAGGCCAATGAGCCATTTTGCACAACCAATATTTGTCAAGAAGTTACTCACACCTGGCTGAATAATTTCACCGAAAAGAGTATCATTGATCCAGTCACTGATTACTTTACCAATATTCGATATGGAAATATAGTAAACAACGAACATAATGATGGCAAAGATTGGCAATGCCAAAATACGATTCGTGACAATGCGGTCAATTTTATCAGAGAGTGTCACCTTATTCTTATTGCGCTTTTTGTAGCAACGATCAATAATCTTTGCGATATAGGAATAGCGTTCGGTTGTGATAATACTCTCTGCATCATCATCTTGCTCTTTCTCTACTGCAGCAATAATGCCTTCAAAGGTCTTCATCTGGCTATCAGGGAGAGAAAGTTGATTGAGTATCTTCTCATCTCGCTCAAAGATCTTGATGGAATACCAGCGTCTTGTTGCTTCAGAAACCTGTGTCAAGGAATCACCAATTTTCTTTAGTGCATCTTCGATTTTTGGATCGAAGTCATGGAGAGACTTTAAAGTAGCTCCAGATTGTGCAGCTGCAACGGCCTTGGCCACAAGATTGTCAATTCCCGTACTCTTTAGAGCAGAAATTTCAACCACTGGGCAACCCAATGTCTTTGATAGATTGTCAAAGTCGAGAATATCGCCACTTTTTGCAATGACATCGGCCATATTCACTGCGATAACGACTGGAATGCCAAGTTCAAGAATCTGAGTAGTTAGATACAAGTTTCTTTCTAGGTTTGTACCATCAATAATATTGATAATAGCATTTGGTTTCATTTAAGAGATAATTTCTTGCAACTACTTCCTCAAGTGTGTATGGAGAAAGAGAATAGATACCTGGTAAATCGGCAATGGTAATGTCCTTATGACCTTTTAATTTACCTTCTTTCTTCTCCACCGTTACGCCGGGCCAGTTGCCGACATATTGATTTGATCCCGTGAGGGAGTTAAATAGTGTAGTCTTACCAGTATTTGGGTTACCGGCAAGAGCAATCGTGTACTTCATAAAATAAAAGTCCTTTCTATTCTACGTCAATAAGTTCTGCATCTGCTTTTCTCAAAGAAAGCTCATATCCTCTAACTGTTACTTCAATAGGATCACCTAGTGGTGCTACCTTGCGAATATAGACAGTTGCTCCCTTAGTCAGTCCCATATCCATAATTCTTCTCTTTACAGCACCCTCACCGCGGAGTTTGACCACAGTGACGGTTTCGCCAATTTTGGCTTCTCTTAGATTTTTCATTCCTTCCCCTTCCTAGCGGATCATAATTTTGGCAGCCATTTCTCGGCTAATTCCAATACGTGAGCCCTTGACATTGACAATCAAGTTTCCGTCAAGTTCACTGACAACGCTGATTTGTCCGTCAACAACGAAACCCAAATTGTTTAAATGCAATCGCATTTCTTCTGTGCCTGAAACTCGAGTAATGGTATACACCTCGCCAAGCTTTGCCATTAACAATGGCATATTGTCACCTTCTTTCTCTACCTAGTTAGTCCATACTAATTTACATAGATAAGTTAGCACAAACTAATTTTCTTGTCAATACTAAAAAGTATTGGACAAGGAGAGGAAGTTTGTTGTATAGTTAAGAAGTACAGTTAGATTATACTAACCGAAGGAGAGAAGAGAGGTTATGGAAAATATTGTGCTTGCAGAGGGGATGAACTTACTCTACGCTCGCTTGCACGGGAAACAGTTCTCTTATAGGGAAAAGGAAACGAGGAACTTAGCCATATTCTACTGCCTACAGGGGCGAATGGAATGGCTGGATGGAGATTGCATCTGTAGCATCGAAATGGGCGATTTATGGATAAAAGAATTGGAAGTTGAAGAAGAAATTGATTTTAGACTTCCATTGGGCAGTGGAAAAACGCTAGCATATTTTTTGAATATTGAAAATATGGAAACTTTTTTTTTAAACACTTGCCAGAGGAACTTTCTTTATCTGGAGATTGTATCAAGGACATTCGGGAGCAGTTTTTGAAAAAAAAGAGCTGGGCACATATCAAGACAAATGAGACAATCCGTGCGATTTGGCAGCCATTGAAAGATCAAAATCATTGGAAGAGTCTTGGAATGCTAAAATGTCTGGAACTTTTGGTCTATCTTCGTCATACACACCAGGTGGAAGAAACAAAAAAGAAATATTTCTATAGGGGACAGATAGAAAAAGTAAAGGGCATTCACGATCAATTGGTTGGCCATCTGGGACAGAGATTTACTATAGAAAAGTTAGCTAGGGAAAATGATATCTCAATGACAACATTAAAGGATTGCTTTAAATATCTTTTTGGGGCACCAATTGATACCTATATGCGCAGATATCGAATTCATATGGCCTGTGAGCGATTAAAAAATACAAAAGATGCGATTGCAGATATTGCGGAGGAAGTAGGATATGAGAGTCCCAGTCGCTTTTCGGCGGCCTTTAAGCGGATTGTTGGGATGAAGCCAAGTGAATACAGAAAACAATAAACTAAATAGCACAGTTTTTGTCTGATTCGCATATCGGTTAGGTTTTCCTTTATGTTAGGATAATGCCTGTAGAAAAAAATAATTTTTGGAGGTAATCACAATGATCGATGTAAAGAAGGTAGCAATATTTGTTGGTGGTACAATTTTTGGTTCAGCTGGATTTAAGCTCTTGTCAAGCAAGGATGCAAAGAAGGCTTATACACATACAGTTGCAGCAGCACTTCGTGTGAAGGAGAGTGCAATGGATACCGTGACATGTATTCAGGAGAATGCAAGTGATATTCTTGCTGAGGCAAAGGACATCAATGAGGCAAGAGCGAGCAAGGAAGTAGAAGTAGAGGACACATCCGAGGAAGCATAAAATGAAATGTAAAATCTTACACGAGAGTAAGGGAAGAATCCGCTTGCATATGGCGCAAAAGCAAATGACGCTAAGGCAGGCGGATATGCTTTTATATTACTTAGAGGCAAATGAAAATGTTTTACAGGCCACAGTCTATGAGAGAACGGCAGATGCGATTCTTTATTACAAAGAAGGAAGTCGCGATAAAGTCTTACAAGCACTATCAAAGTTTAGTTATGCCGATGAAAAGGTAGCTGCCCTTGTTCCAGAAAAGACAGGAAGGGCACTGACAAGGGAGTATAAAGAAAAGCTGGTCATGATGGTGGCTACAAAGTTTGCAAGGGATTTATTTCTGCCAATGCCAATCAGGACGGTTTTGTTGGTTGCTCATGCCATTAAATATGTCTGGAAGGGAATAAAATGCTTGCTAAGAGGAAAGTTAGAAGTCGAGGTTCTCGATGCACTTTCCATTGGTATTTCTATTGTGCGAGCAGATTATTCTACCGCAGGTTCTGTGATGTTTTTGCTTGGCATTGGAGAGTTACTTGAGGAATGGACACACAAAAAGTCCGTCGATGACTTGGCAAGAAGTATGGCTTTAAATGTTGACAAGGTTTGGTTAAAGACAGAAAATGGAGATGTTTTAGTTCCAATTGGACAGATTAAGGCAAAGGATCTCATTACAGTTCATACAGGAAATGTCATTGCCATTGATGGAAAGGTTGTCAGTGGAGAAGCCATGGTCAACCAGGCTTCACTCACTGGAGAATCTGTCCCAGTAGCAAAGCGAGAAGGTTCTTATGCTTATGCAGGAACTGTGGTTGAAGAGGGCGAAATTGTCATCGAGGCCGAACAAGAAGTTGGACATGGTCGCTATGACAAAGTGGTTCAGATGATTGAGGATTCAGAAAAGTTAAAGTCAAATACAGAGAGTAAGTTTGCAAGATTGGCAGATAAGCTTGTTCCATATTCATTGGCAGGAACTGCTTTGACCTATTTGTTGACAAGAAATGTGACTCGTGCACTTTCTGTATTGATGGTTGATTTTTCTTGTGCACTCAAGCTTTCTATGCCACTTGCGGTGCTGTCGGCGATGAGAGAGGCTGGAAAGTACAATGCTACAGTAAAGGGTGGAAAGTTTTTGGAGGCCATTGCTCATGCAGATACAATTGTCTTTGACAAGACAGGTACATTGACTTTCGCATGTCCAACTGTGGCAAAGGTTATTCCTTGTGAAAAGAGAGATGCCAATGAGATGCTAAAAATTGCAGCATGTCTAGAAGAACATTTCCCACATTCTATGGCCAATGCGGTTGTCAAAGGCAACAGATATGGGAATTTCTCATAAAGAAATGCATTCTGAGGTCGAGTATGTCGTGGCACATGGAATTGCAAGCAAAATTAATAATCAAAGAGTTGTGATTGGAAGTGCTCACTTTGTATTTGATGATGAGCATGTCGAAATTTCTAAGGCAGATGAAAAGATCTTGGATGCACTAGAGCCAAGGTATTCGCATCTATATTTGGCAATCGCAGGAAAACTTGCTGCGATTATTGCGATTGCGGATCCACTGCGCCCAGAGGCAAAGGATGTGCTTGCTCAATTGAAGGAGCTTGGCATTAAAAAGACAGTAATGATGACAGGAGATAATGCTCAGACAGCACAGGCGATTGCAGGGGAAGTTGGCGTAGATGAGTTCCATGCAGAAGTTTTGCCAGAAGACAAGGCTGCACTTGTGGAGCAGAGAAAGGCCGCAGGACATACGGTAATTATGATTGGCGATGGCATCAACGATTCGCCAGCACTTTCGGCAGCAGATTGTGGTATTGCCATTGGTGCTGGAGCAGCCATTGCAAGAGAGATTTCTGATGTCACTATTGCAGCAGAAAGCCTTGAGGAGCTTGTCATGCTAAAGCGGTTGGCTAATTTAATGATGAAGAGAGTTCATAATAATCATCACTTTGTCATTGGATTTAATGGAGCATTGATTCTACTTGGAACAATGGGAATATTGCAGCCAACAGTGTCAGCACTACTGCATAATGCTTCAACACTGGGTGTATCTTTGGTAAGTATGACCAATTTAATAGAAAACTAAAATAAGATATTGACAAGGAAGGTGAACTTTGCTAAAATATTAAGAGTTACTTTAAACAAGAAAGCAGGTTCGCCTCACCTTGGCACAATCGTGACCCAGGTTCATAATTTTGCATACCTTGGGTGTGTTTTTTTATGGCGGATGGTTTTCTATCGGCTATTTTTTTAGCGTTAAACATTATTTGGGGGGTATACGACTATTAGCAATCAATTGATTAACGAACAGATTAGAGCAAAGGAAGTCCGTCTAGTTAGTAGTGATGGAGAACAGCTCGGTGTGGTATCCATTGCTGAGGCGATGGCAAAGGCCGAAGAAGCAGAACTTGACCTTGTACTCATTGCACCAACGGCTAAGCCACCGGTTTGCAAGATTATTGACTATAGCAAGTACAAATATGAACTTGCAAGAAGAGAGAAGGAAGCAAAGAAGAAGCAGAAGGTAATCGAAGTGAAAGAAGTTCGTCTTTCACCGAATATTGACACTAACGATCTGAACACAAAGATTGGGGCTGCCAGAAAGTTCCTTGAAAAGGGGAATAAGGTAAAAGTCACACTTCGATTCAGAGGTCGTGAGATGGCACGTATGTTTAAGTCGAAGTACATTCTGGATGATTTTGCTGAGGCGCTTTCAGAGGTAGCCGTAGTTGATAAGCCTTCTAAGGCAGAGGGCAGAAGTTTGGTAATGTTTTTATCAGCAAAGAAAGTTTAATTGAGATATATTTAAGGAGGACAATCGTAATGCCTAAGTTAAAGACTAGCAGAGCAGCAGCAAAGCGTTTTAAGAGAACAGGAACAGGTAAGCTTGTAAGAAATAAGGCGTATAAGTCACACATCTTAACTAAGAAGTCAACAAAGAGAAAGAGAAATCTTAGAAAAGATATCGTAACCGATGCAACAAATGCAAAGGTTATGAAGAAGATTTTACCATATTTATAAGTTGAATAGTTAAGAGGGAGGATATACCAAAATGGCAAGAATTAAGGGCGGATTAAACGCTAAGAAGAAGCACAATAGAGTTCTGAAGATGGCAAAGGGCTATAGAGGAGCTAGATCTAAGCAGTATAGAATTGCTAAGCAGTCAGTAATGAGAGCATTGAAGAGCTCTTATGCAGGTAGAAAAGAGAGAAAGAGACAGTTCAGACAGCTCTGGATTGCTCGTATTAATGCGGCATGTAGATTGAATGACATTTCTTACTCAAAGTTTATGTATGGCTTGAAGCTTGCAGGTATCGAGATGAACAGAAAGATGCTCTCTGAGCTTGCGATTAATGATGCAGCTGCATTTACAAAGATTGTTGAAGCAGCAAAGGCTAAATTGGCTTAATTTAGGGCGTGCCCATCAAAGCGATGGGAGCTTGAAAAGATGACATGATAGAGAGAGGCTATAAATTTGGATTTCCAAATCTATAGCCTTATTTTCTTGTAAAAAAATGGAGGAAGAGGAATGATTAGAGCTTTTCGAACACAGAGTGGATTGACAAGAGAGCTAGAAGTAAAAGATATAGACATCCCGGAGGGAGCATGGATTGAAATGACAGCACCGACAAGGGAGGAGGCTGAAAAAATAGCTAGTAAGCTCAATGTCTATGTGGAAGATATTTTAGCTGCAGTTGATCCTGAGGAAAAGAATCGTTTGGAGTTGAAGGAGGGGTATACCTTAATTTTGATTAGTATTCCTGTAAAGGGCAGTCACAGGGGGATGGCTTCTTATTCGACCATTCCGATGGGCATTATTTTGACACATAACTATATTTTGACGGTTTGTTCTGAGGACACGATGGTTTTGCGTTCCTTTAAGAGTCGACAGACGGAAGAGTTTTCGACAAAGAAAAAGTTAAGATTTGTTTATCAGATTATTTTACAAACTTCCATTTTCTATCAATATGCCTTGCGATCCATTAATCGAAAGCGTCTAGAATTTGAGGAAAATGTAGAACAGGTACACGATGGAAAAAGTTTGATTGCACTTCATGAACTTGAGTCGACATTAGTTTACTTTGCAACAGCACTTCGTGGCAATGACAAGGTTCTCAATCGTCTCACCAGATATGAGCGATTAGATCACTATCCTGAGGACAATGATCTTTTAAATGATGCCATTATTGAAAATCAGCAGGCCATTGAGATGACCGATATCTACCGTGAAATCATTGATGGAACAGGACAATTGGTCAGCTCAATTATTGACTATCGACTCAATGAGGTAATGAAAAGGCTGACATCCATTACACTGATTATGGCAATTCCAACAATTATCTCAGGTGTATATGGGATGAATGTGGACACTCGGTGGATGCCACTATCTTCTATACCATTTGGATTTGGAATAGTGGTCTTGATTATGATTATTTTTAGCGTCATCCTTTTAAATTGGTTAAAGAAACGAGATATGTTCTAAAAAAAATAGGCCGTGGTATACCACAGCCTAAGATTCGTGCAGAAAAAGGGACTTGAACCCTCAAGGTATTGCTACCACACGGACCTGAACCGTGCGCGTCTGCCAATTCCGCCATTTCTGCTTGCCGTAATAGTATAGGTGAAGTTAAAAGAAAAGTCAAGAGAATATATTTTTTTAAAAAATAAAAAAAGTGCTTGCATTATTTGAAAATAGATGATATACTCTTGAATGTCCTTAAGAGAGGGATATGCGGGGATGCTGGAATTGGCAGACAGGCTAGACTAAGGATCTAGTGATTGTATGATCGTGAGGGTTCAAGTCCCTTTTCCCGCACGGCAGAGAGCAGGAACGAGAGTTTCTGCTCTCTTTCTATTGATATCATAGTAAAAATTAATATTGCATATTTTCTTTAAGAATGTTATATTTAGAAGGTATTATTTTTGATTGCAATCGGTAATACACGAAACTGCATTGAGAACCCAAGGTGGTGGATGACCGCCGTGTTGGCTAATGCACAGAGGGAGTGGATGCAGGAGAGGGTAATGCAGTAGACACATTTGGAAGTAAGATTTAGAGATGCCCCGCAACAGAATTGATCACTTTGTTAGTATTGTAGCATCAATAACTTTTATCACTGAATGTTGGTTATGCCTAGTATGAGTAGTATTGAGCTGTGAACTGCAGATGTTAATGAGAAAATCCATAGGCGGCTTTTGTTTCGCAAGTGGAGCAGGAGTAATACCCTTGTTATCATTAAACTACGCGCCATATCATTTTTGATATGGCGTTTTTTCATTTTCTGGGATATAATTAGGTAATGCTAATTAGGGATGCCTAATTATATCTGGGAGGTGAATATGTTACTTGCACTTGTGATTGCGGCAACAGTATTGAAAAAGAAGGTCGGAGATCGGCCAAATAGAGAGAGAAAAGTGAATGAAAGGGATACCGCATGGGAGAATGTGCAGGAGAATCAGATGTGGCGTTTGCAGAGATATCGAAAAAGTGACAGGGCAAGAATTCTCAATGCACAAAATATTCAAATGGCGTGGGGCACATGGTCTGCGATGGAAGATAAGTTTTTTCGACTGAGCAGTGGACAATTTTTTAGAGCAGGTGATGTTATTGGAATTGACCGAGGACTGTATCGACATTTTGGAGTCTATGTGGGCGATGGAAAAGTGATTCACTACGCAGCAGATGATGGAGATTTTGGAAGAAATCCAAGCGTGAGAGAGACGACAATAAAAGATTTTAGTAAAAATATAGATGATATCTTTGTGTTGCATTTTCCAGGAGAGGGAAGGGCACCAGAGAAAATAAGAAAAAAGATGTCAAGACATTACAAAACAGAAAAAAGAGGCTTGTGTGACTTTTTATTTCGAGAAAAATATGAGTTGTTTTCAGCAGAAGAAACTGTAAAAAGAGCCTATCAAAGACTTGGGGAATGTGCCTATAATTTGACGAGAAATAATTGTGAACATTTTGCACTGTGGTGTAAGACAGGAGTTTCCGCTTCTAGGCAGGTGGATCGGTTTGTAAGTGAATTGGTTGGTATATAATATAAAAAAGTAGTATAAAAAAGCTGTCGAGTGTGACAGCTTTTTGTGATATAATACAAAAATATATGTGAAAAAAGAAAGGAAGGATGGACTTGTACTATTCAGAAGAAACAATTGAAGAGGTCAGATCAGCAAGTGATATAGTGGATGTTGTCTCTTCCTATGTGAAGATTCAAAAAAAGAGGAGCCCAATATATGGGACTTTGCCCATTTCATAATGAGAAGACCCCTTCCTTTTCGGTATCGCCATCAAAGCAGATGTATTACTGCTTTGGCTGTGGGGCTGGTGGAAATGTCATCACTTTTATTATGCAATATGAGAATCTAACTTTTATAGAGGCACTAAAGTTTCTAGCTGAGCGTTCAAATATTGCATTGCCACAGAAAGAAGAAACACAAGGGGAAAGAAAGACTCGCAGTGAAAAAAATATTTTGTTAGAAATCAATAAATTGGCGGCAATGTATTTTTATCATCAACTCAGACAACCACAGGGGGATCAGGCCAGAGACTATTTGTTGGCAAGAGGATTATCTGCAGAGGACATTGTTCACTTTGGTCTGGGATTTTCAAATAAACTTCGGATGACTTGTATCGCTATTTAAAGAGCAAAGGATATGACGATGCTATTTTAAAACAAACAGGACTTGTGACGGTGGAAGAGCGGGGAAGCAGAGATAAGTTTTGGAATCGAGTGATGTTTCCTATTCTGGATGTCAATAGTCGAGTGATTGGCTTTGGTGGGCGAGTGATGGGCGATGGAATGCCAAAGTACTTGAATTCGCCGGAGACAAAGTTATTTGACAAGAGTAAAAACTTGTATGGTCTTAATTTTGCACGCTATTCGAGGAAGGAGGATATGATTCTTTGCGAGGGATATATGGATGTGATTTCCCCTTCAGCGGGCAGGATTTGTCAATGCAGTGGCTTCTCTTGGAACAGCACTGACAATTTCTCATGTTCAACTACTTCGTCGGTATGTAAAGCGGGTGATTTTGGCCTATGATTCAGATGGAGCAGGAATCAATGCGGCCAGGCGAGCAATTGGGCTTTTGCGGGAAGCAGGAATGAGTGCCCGAGTATTGAATATGCAGCCATACAAGGATCCAGATGAATTTATTAAAAATTTGGGCAAAGATGCCTATCAAGAGCGGATTGATCGGGCAAAAAATGCATTTTTGTGGGAAATTGATGTGCTTGAAAAAGAATTTGATCTTCATGATCCTGAGCAGCAGACGGATTTTCAGCGAAAAGTGGCCGAAAGATTGTGTAGCTTTCAGGACGGATTGGAGAGAGAAAACTATATGCAAGCTGTCTGCAAGGAGCATTTTATTGCCTATGAGGATATGCGTCGCATGGTCAATGGAATGGGGGCACAAGTACAGCTACAAAATGCTATTCAAAGTCAGAGAGAGAAAGAAAAAGAAAAGCATTCGATCGAGCGCAGGGAAAAGGAAGATGGAATAAAAAGAGTCAGAGGCTTTTACTCACTTGGATGATTGAGGATGCAAAGGTATTTGAAAAAATTAAAAACTATATCTCGCCCTCTGATTTCATTGAGAAAATTTATCAAGATGTGGCAACAAGGATCTATCAAGATTATGAAAAGGGTGTGGTAAATCCCGCAGCGATTCTTGATGAATATATGGAAGATGAGGAGTTACAAAAACAGATTACAAGGCTATTTCATGCAGAGCTTTTAGGGGAGGTGACAGAGAAAGAGAAGAAGAAGGCGATGGAAGAGAGTATTTTGAAATTGAAGTTGGCCAGTCTTGACTTACGTGCAAAGTCAGCACTCAGTCCGACACAATTTCAAGAAATTATTTTAGAGCAGGCACAATGGAGAAAGAAGGGAGTACATATTGAATAGTGAAGAAGGTGAGGCTGTCAAGTAGATTAGAAAGAATTGCGAGTATGGTAAAAGACAATGCCGTACTTGCTGATATTGGAACAGATCATGGATTTATTCCAGTAAAATTGGTTGATGAAGGGCGGATTCAAAAGGCCATTGCCTGTGATTTGCGTTCGGGTCCACTTGAGCGTGCCAGAGCTCATATTCGGGAATATGGATTGGAAAATCAAATTGAGACAAGACTGTCTGATGGTTTGTGTGAGATTGTCGCAGGTGAAGTGGACACTGTGCTCATTGCGGGAATGGGAGGAGAACTCATTGTTCGCATACTAGAAGAAAGAAAAGACTTAAAAGAGGGCATAAAGGAGTATATTTTATCACCACATTCGGAGTGGTCACTTGTTCGCAAATACTTGTGGGCAAATGGATATTCCATTGTGGAAGAGGAAATGCTTTGTGAGGATCACAAATATTATATCATTTTGCGTGTGTTGCCAGAGCGAGATATGCGAGAAAAAACAGAAATCTATGCACTCTTTGGTGAGGATTTAATTCAAAAGAATCATCCTGTATTGAGGGAGTATCTTTTGAAGGAAAAAAAGAAATTTGTACAAATTTTGTCTGGACTAGAGGATGGCGGTGAAAAGCTAAATCAGAGAAGGCAAGAAATTACACATTATATCTCGTGCGTTGAGGAGGCAGAACATGAAATGCAAGGAAATACTAGAAAATTTAAATAAGATTATGCCAATGGAGCTTGCCATGTCTTGGGACAATCCAGGACTACTTGTGGGAAGAAGAGATTGCTCTGTAAAGCGGATATTGTTGGCACTCGATGTCACAACAGAGGCAATTGAGCAGGCGGTTGCTCTGGGGGTAGATTTATTGATCACACATCATCCATTGATTTTTTCACCACTAAAAAAGATTAATGATGAAGATATTTTTGGAAGCAGAATTCTTTCATTGGTTGAAAATCATATCAATTATATTGCAATGCACACAAATTATGATGTGGCCATAGGATGTATGGGGGACTTGGCTGCAGAAAAAATAGAAATTCAGGGAAGACCACTCGAAGTCACAGGGCAGATCGATGGCGTGGAAATCGGTGTGGGAAAAGTGGGGAAATTAAAGAATGTTTGTACCTTGGAGGCCTTAATTGCTCATGTAAAGGCAAAGTTTTCACTGCCATTTGTCAGTGTCTATGGAGCAGAACTATTGGAAAATAAGCGAGTTGAGACAGTGGCTATTTCTCCAGGATCGGGAAAGGGGATGTATTCTTATGCAGTAGCAGCAGGAGCACAGGTTCTGATTACAGGAGATATCACTCACCACGAGGCACTGGATGCCAGAGAAGCAGGGATTTGTATTATTGATGCTGGTCACTATGGACTGGAGCATATTTTTATGGAAGATATGGAAAAGAAAATCAAGAAATTTATGCCAAGAGTTGCCGTGTACAGAGTGCCATTTGCCATTCCTGTACAAGTGAGGTAAATATGATTTGTGTGAGATACCAAGAAAAAGAAAATTTATTTGATGAAAATGTCACCTTTAAAGATATTGTGAATGAGATTTCTCCGGATAGCGATGCACTCTTGGTGCGCTACAATAAAAAGTTATATGAGCTTGCCAGTAAAGTTACAGAAAGTGGAGAGATTGAGCTTGTCACCATAAGCCAAAGGCCGGGAATGCAGACATTGGAGCGAACGGCTTTGTTTGTTTTGATGAAGTCCTTTTTTGATGTGATGGGCAGGGAAAACATTGGCAAGTTAAAGGTGGAGTATTCCACAGGAAATGGTATCTTTATCCGTCTACTGGATGGGCTGAATATTGATGTTTCACTTCTTTTAAAAGTGAAGGAAAGAATGAAAGCGTTGATTTGTTGTCACGCAAAAATTGAAAAGAAAAGCCTTTCCACCACAGAGGCGATGCAACACTTTCACCAATATGGAATGCTTGACAAGGAGAGATTATTTTATTTTCGCAGGGCATCGACAGTTAATGTCTATTTCATTGATGGATTTGAGGACTATTACTATGGCTATATGGCCCCAGATGCCAGTTATATCAAAAAATTTGACATCATTTCTTATCAGGATGGCTTCGTTTTATTGTTACCGTCGCCAAGACATCCCAAAGTACTGACGAAGTTTCAGCCATCAGAGAAGGTATTTCAAAAATTAAATGAGTCATCACGCTGGGCAGAAAAACTTGGCTGTGCAAATGTGGCTGCACTCAATGAAGAGATTTCAAGGGGCAATACAACAGAGATGATTTTAATTTCTGAGGCAATGATGGAAAAACAAATTGGAGATATTGCACAGAATATTGCCGGCAAAGAGGGAAAGAAGTTTGTGATGATTGCGGGGCCATCTTCGTCAGGAAAGACGACATTTTCACATCGCTTGAGCATACAGCTGAGGGCGAATGGTCTTTGTCCTCATCCGATTGCTGTGGACAATTATTTTAAAGAGAGGGAGGACACACCAAAGGATGCGGATGGAAATTATGATTTTGAAATATTAGAGGCCATTGATATCGAAAAGTTTAATGAGGACATGACAAAACTTTTAGCTGGAGAGAAAGTAGAATTACCTCACTTTAATTTTAAGGTGGGAAAGAGAGAATATAATGGGGATTTTTTACAGCTAGGAAGAGAGGATATTTTAGTTATTGAAGGGATTCATTGTCTAAATGACCGATTGTCCTATAGTTTGCCAAAGGAGTCAAAGTATAAAATTTATATTAGTGCGTTGACACAATTAAATATTGATGAGCACAATCGCATTCCTACAGCCGATGGGCGGATGATTCGGAGGATGGTGAGGGACGCAAGGACTCGGGGAATTTCGGCACAGTCGACAATTCAAATGTGGCCTTTAGTGAGAAAGGGAGAGAATGAGAATATATTTCCATTTCAAGAGAGTGCAGATGTGATCTTTAATTCTGCATTGATTTATGAACTTGCGGTATTAAAGGCCTATGTCGAGCCACTTTTATTTGGAATTCCAAGGCAGGCACCCGAATATGAGGAGGCCAAAAGGCTATTAAAGTTACTGGATTATTTTTAAATATTCCCGAAGAGCACATTCCACAGAATTCAATTTTAAGGGAATTTGTCGGTGGAAGTTGCTTTAAGGTCTAATTTGTGGTAAAGTAAAGTTCTTGAGTAAGACAGATGGTCGCGGCTACAATGCCGAAAGGTAGTAGGTGAGGAAAGTCCGGGCTTCGCAGGGCAAGATGCCAGATAACGTCTGGTGGAGGTGACTCCAAGGACAGTGCAACAGAAATATACCGCCAGGAAACTGGTAAGGGTGGAAGGGTGGTGTAAGAGACCACCGCCCCTGTGGTAACACAGGGGGGATATGTAAACCCCATCTGAAGCAAGACCGAACAGAACGAAGGGCGGCCCGTCCATGTTCAGGTAGGTTGCTCGAGCATATTGGTGACGATATGCCTAGATAGATGACCATTTGATACATAACCCGGCTTACAGTTTTGCTCAAGGAAAAGAAAACAAAGGGATTGCGAAAGAGTTGATGTTCGCAATCCCTATTTTTTAGGTATTCATTTGATATAAGATCAATAGCCCCTTGAGCAATAAATCTTCTTCAAGAACAATCTTGTGCTTACAGAGTGGGACAATAAACTTAGCTAAACCGCCCGTAGCCACGACCGTTAATGGTTTGGTTAGTTCTGCTTCCATGGCGGATAAAATGCCATCTACCATTCCGGCATGGCCATAGAGAATGCCATTTTTCATGGAATCGACTGTATTTTTTCCAATCACAGAGCCTGCCTGATTCAAATCAATAAATGGTAGTTGTGCTGTGCGAGAGGATAAGGAATCGAGGCTCACACGAATACCGGGATGGATAATTCCACCGATGTAATTTTTATTTTCATCGACAATGGTAATGGTTGTTGCTGTGCCCATATCGACGACTGCAAGGGGGAGGGGATACTCGTGCATGGCGGCAACTGAATCGACAATTAAATCAGAACCAATAGTCTCAGGGTGATCCATTAAAAAGCCAAGCCCTGTTTTCATGTGTGTGTTGACGCAGAGGCAGTCAAGTCCTGTAACTTTTTTTACAGCATTAGTAATCGTGGTATTGAGTGGAGGTACAACACTGGATAAAATAGCTCCATCAATATCTTTGATCATGGTCTGGTGAATTTCAAGAATATTTTTGATGTCCACAGCATATTCAAGATCTGTGCGGTTTCGATTGGTGGTAATGCGCTCTAAAAAATAGGTCTGTTGTTCATCAATTCCGCCAATGACGATGTTGGAATTGCCCATGTCGATGGTTAAAATCATTGTGCATTCTTCCTTTCAGTTTTTTTCTATGATATAATGACTCCTATGTTATCATAGCACGGCTATAAATTTGTGACAATGGAGGGGCATATGTTAAAAGGAAAGACAGTGATATTGGGAGTTTGTGGTGGCATTGCGGCCTATAAGATCGCCAATCTGGCCAGTGCACTTGTAAACAAGGGGCAGACACCTATGTGTTGATGACAAAGAATGCGACCAATTTTATCAATCCAATTGCGTTTGAGACACTGACAGGACATAAATGTGTGGTGGACACCTTTGACCGCAATTTTGAGTTTCATGTGGAACATGTTGCACTGGCGAAGAAGGCAGATATTGTGATGATCGCACCAGCAACGGCAAATGTCATTGGAAAGCTTGCAGGGGGCATTGCTGATGATATGTTGACGACGACAGTATTGGCCTGCCGATGTCCTATTCTTGTTGCACCAGCGATGAATACGAGAATGTATGAAAATCCAATTGTGGGAGAGAATATGGCAAAGTTGAGGCGTTTTGGCTTTCATTTTGTGGATGCCGTGAGTGGATATTTGGCCTGTGGCGATGTGGGAGCAGGAAAAATGCCTGAGCCAGAGGAGCTTCTTGACCATATTCTCTATCACATTGCCTATAAAAAGGACTTGATGGGAAAAAATATTCTTGTCACGGCAGGGCCGACGAGAGAGGCTATTGATCCCGTGCGCTATTTGAGTAATCATTCCACAGGAAAGATGGGCATTGAGATTGCTAGGGCAGCAGCTTATCGAGGAGCAAATGTCACTTTGGTGCTTGGACCGACTTCTGAGCGTGCGCCAAGATTTGTGCAGGTAAAATCTATTACATCGGCACAGGATATGTTTGAAGCAGTGACGGCAGTGTCAGAGAAGATGGATATTATCATTAAGGCAGCAGCAGTGGCAGATTATACTCCACTCGTCGTGGCAGATCAAAAGCTAAAAAAGGGCGATGGAGATATGCAAATCCCATTGAAGCGGACAAGGGACATTTTGGCTTATTTGGGAGAGCACAAGACAGAGAAGCAATTTTTATGTGGATTTTCGATGGAAACAGAAAATATGATCGAAAACACAAAGAAAAAGTTAATCAAAAAGAACTTGGATATGATTGTTTGTAACAATGTCAAGCAGGCAGGAGCAGGTTTTGGTGGAGACACCAATGTCGTGACCTTGATGACTAGAGAGAAGATGGAAGAACTGGAGCTGATGAGCAAGGCACAGGTAGCCCATATTTTGCTCGATCGAATTATTGGAGGATTATAAAGTGAATTTTAATGAAATTAAAAAGAGAAGAACATTTGCTATTATCAGCCATCCAGATGCTGGTAAGACGACATTGACGGAGAAGTTTTTGCTCTATGGTGGGGCAATCAATCTTGCAGGAAGTGTCAAGGGAAAAAAGACAGCAAAGTATGCGGTCAGCGACTGGATGGAAATTGAGAAGGAGAGAGGAATCTCCGTTACTTCTTCAGTAATGCAATTTAATTATGAGGGATATTGTATCAATATTTTGGACACACCAGGACATCAAGATTTCTCTGAGGATACTTACCGAACATTGATGGCGGCAGATTCTGCAGTGATGGTTATTGATGCCAGCAAGGGTGTGGAGGCTCAGACTATTAAGCTCTTTAAGGTGTGTGTGATGCGACATATTCCAATTTTTACTTTTATCAATAAGCTCGACCGAGAGGCAAGAGATCCATTTGAGTTGATGGATGAAATTGAGGAGGTTCTTGGCATTCGTACCTGCCCAATTAATTGGCCCATTGGATGTGGAAAGAATTTTAAGGGAGTCTATGACCGCCATACAAAGAAGATTACTACATTTACAGCAAGTGCGTCGGGAATGAAGGAAGTAGAATCTAGAGAAATTGATATTGACGATGATGGTGTGGAAGCCGCCATTGGAGCAGACTATCAAGCTCAGTTGAGTGATGAGATTGAGCTTCTTGATGGTGCGAGCGATGAATTTGATCAAGAGAGAGTCAGCAATGGAGAACTTTCTCCTGTCTTTTTTGGATCGGCACTCACCAATTTTGGTGTGGAGACTTTTCTTGAGCACTTTTTAAGTATGACTACGCCACCACTGGCTAGAAAGACAAAAGATGGTCTTGTTGATCCGATGAAAGATGAGTTTTTCTCTGCCTTTGTCTTTAAGATTCAGGCCAATATGAATAAGGCACACAGAGATAGAATTGCATTTATGCGTATTTGTTCGGGTGAATATCGTGCAGGAATGGAAGTGACGCATATTCAAGGGGGAAAGAAAATGCGTCTGAATCAATCGACTCAGATGATGGCTGATGAGAGAAAAATTGTAGACACGGCCTATGCAGGAGACATTATCGGACTCTTTGACCCAGGTATTTTTCAATTGGAGATACGTTGACGGATGGACCGACAAATACAGAGTTTGAGGGAATTCCGACATTTGCACCTGAACATTTTGCCAGAGTTCGCCAGATGGATACAATGAAAAGAAAGCAATTTTTAAAGGGTGTCTATCAAATTGCCCAAGAGGGTGCTATACAGATTTTTCAAGAGTTTAACACAGGGATGGAGGAGATTATTGTGGGCGTTGTCGGTGTTCTTCAATTTGAGGTCTTGACCTATCGTCTACAAAATGAGTACAATGTAGAGGTAAAACTCGAGAGATTGCCGTACGAACATATTCGCTGGATTGAAAATCCTTCGGAGATTGATGTCAATAAGATTCAGGGAACAAGTGATATGAAGAAAATTAAGGATTTAAAGGACAATCCATTGTTAATCTTTATCAATCCTTGGAGCATTCGTATGGTGGAGGAGAGAAATCCTGACTTAAAGTTGAGCGAGTTTGGCAAAAACTAAGATGGAGGAAGTCATGACAATGTATAGAGAAGAAATTGAACGCTATATTGATGCCCATACACAGGAAATGTTAGAAGACATCAAAAGCATTTGTGCCATTGATAGTCAAAGAAGTGCGTACAAAGAGGGAATGCCATTTGGAGAAGGACCTGCAAGGGCCTTGGGTGTTGCCCTTGAGATGGCTGAAAAATACGGCTTTTTTGTTTGCAACTATGATAATTTTGCAGGAGCCATTGACCTTTTTCAGGACAAAGAAAAGCAATTGGATATTTTGGCTCATCTTGATGTTGTGCCAGAGGGCGAAGGATGGACAGAAACAGAGCCATTTGTTCCTGTGATTAAGGGAGACAAAATCTTTGGTCGAGGAACTTCAGACGATAAAGGACCAGCTATTGCTGCATTGTACGCAATGCGTGCAGTAAAGGAGTTAAATCTTCCTGTCAGCAAAAATGTGCGATTGATTTTGGGAACGGATGAGGAAACAAATAGTGAGTGCATTGAGCACTACTATGAGTTTGAAAAGGAAGCACCAATGACCTTTACACCAGATGGAGAGTATCCTGTAGTCAATATTGAAAAGGGAAGATTGCCAGGACATTTTGTGGGCCGATTTGGCAGAGAGCACTGTGAGAGGGATTTGGTTTCCATCCATGCGGGCACAAAAATTAATGTCGTTCCACCAAAGGCAAAGGCGGTCATTTCTGGATTTGCACTAAAGGATGTCGAGCCTGTGGCCGATGAAGTGACAAAGGAAGTTGGCATTCGTTTTGAGTTTGATTTGGCCAATGGATTTGAGATTACGGCTATGGGAGAAAATGCCCATGGCTCAACACCAGAACATGGAAATAATGCCCTCACAGGCTTGTTGATGCTCATTGATCGATTGGATTTTGGTGAGAACAAAAAAGTAAAGACTATTAAAGATTTATATCATTTAATGCCACACAATGACTTTGGTGGAGAGGGGCTTGGCATTGCCGTCGAAGATGAAAAAAGTGGTGCATTGACATTGGCCTTTTCAATGCTTTCCTTGGAAGACCATATGCTCGAAGGCTTTTTTTGATGCACGTGTACCAGTGAGTGGAGACGCAAAACAGATTTTGGAAACATGCCACAAAAAGTTTAAGAGTATTGGACTTGAATTTACCAATGACCATATGGTACCACCCCATGAAGTGGACGAAAATTCCGAATTTGTGCAGACACTTCTTCGTGTGTATAGTGAGTATACAGGACAAAAGGGAGAGTGCATTGCCATTGGTGGAGGAACTTATGTGCACAACATAAAGAATGGTGTGGCCTTTGGTGCCGTAATGCCAGGAACAGATACAAGGATGCATGGAGCAGATGAATTTGCTGTCATCTCTGAGCTTGTGGTGACTGCAAAAATTATTGCACAGTGCATTGTGGATTTGTGCCACTAGTGGGAGGAGAATGAAATCAATTATTAAAATTGAACATATGTTCAAAAGCTTTCAGACGGCCAATGGTTCGGTGACAGCTCTTAGGGATATCAATTTGGATATTGCTCATGGGGAGATTTTTGGAATTATTGGTCTGTCTGGTGCGGGAAAGTCAACACTTGTTCGTTGTATCAACTATTTGGAGGAGCCAACAGAGGGTGATGTGCTCTTTGAGGGAGTGCCGCTGGGAAAGATGAAGAAAAAAGAGCTTCGCATGGCGAGACAGTCGATGGGAATGATTTTTCAGCAATTTAATTTGCTCGAGCAAAGAAATGTCTTAAAGAATGTCTGCTTTCCGCTGGAGCTTGCGGGAATAAAAAAGGTTGTTGCAGAAAAGAGAGCGAAGGAGCTTTTGGCTATTGTGGGACTCGAAAATCGAATGAAGGCCTATCCTGCACAGCTTTCTGGTGGACAAAAGCAACGTGTGGCCATTGCCAGAGCCATTGCCACAAATCCAAAGGTATTGCTCTGTGATGAGGCAACTTCAGCACTTGATCCAAATACAACAAAGCAAATTTTGGAATTATTAAAGGACATCAATCAAAAATGGGGATTACGGTCATTATTATTACCCATGAGATGAAGGTCATTGAGAGTGTGTGTGACCGTGTGGCGATTATTGCAGACAGTCGCATTGCAGAGGTTGGAGAGGTGTCAAAGGTTTTTGCAGATCCTCAATCTGATGTTGGAAAGCAATTGATTGTTGGAGAGACCTTGCCAAAGACAATGCCTGAAGGTGGAAAAGTTATTCGCATTATTTTTGATGGGCGCAGTTCATTTGAACCAATGATTGCAAATATGGTTCTTAGTAGCGGGGTGCCTGTCAATATTTTGGGGGCATCGACAAAAAATATTCAGGGAATTTCGAGTGGTCAAATGGTGATTCAATTGCCAAAAGACCCTGTTCAGGCAAACAAAATTTTGTTTTATTTGACAAGTAATAATGTCTTATTTGAGGGGGTGAGTGAGAGTGAACTTAGATCCACAGACCACAAGCATGATTATTAAGGGTTTGCAAGAAACAATCTATATGGTCATTCTGTCTTCCGTGTTATCTTATGCCATTGGAATTCCACTGGGCATTTTCCTTGTGGTGACGGATAAAAATGGAATACGACCACTACCTTTTTTCAATATGATTGTGGATGTGCTCATCAATTTATTGCGTGCAGTGCCATTTATGATTTTGCTTATTATGGTCTTGCCATTTACAAGAGCCTTGGTGGGAACAACCATTGGTGCAAAGGCAGTTATTCCGCCACTGGTCATTGCTGCAGGCCCATATATTGCTAGAATGGTAGAGTCTTCTTTAAAGGAAGTGGATGCTGGTGTGATTGAAGCAGCAAAATCTATGGGGGCATCGACTTGGCAGATTATTGTTAAAGTTTTGATTCCAGAGTCAAAGCCATCATTGATGATCGGTGCGGCAATTTCTATGACAACCATTTTAGGATATTCTGCAATGGCAGGATTTACTGGTGGTGGTGGACTGGGAACCATTGCGATTAACTATGGATATTACCGCTATGAAACAGAGATGATGTTGATTACCGTGGTGATGATGGTCATTATTGTCCAGATTATTCAGGAATTTTGGACAATTTTTGCAAAGAAAATAGATAAGAGAATTCGATAATAATCGATTATGGAGGGAAAATATGAAAAAGAGATGGTTATGGTTGGCAACAAGTTTATTAGCTGTGGGACTTTTGGCAGGTTGTGGTCAAAAGGCTTCAAATGGATCAAGTTCAGCAGATACATCAAATTCATCCACAGCTTCAACAGTAGCGGGAAAGAGTGACAAGGCAAAGACGATCAAGGTCGGAGCAAGTCCTTCTCCTCATGCAGAGATTTTGGAAGAGGCAAAGAAGGTCTTGGCTGAAAAGGGATATAATCTTGAAATTGTACAATACACAGATTATGTTCAGCCAAATAAGGCATTGGAATCAAAGAAATTGATGCCAATTACTTCCAGCACAAGCCATATCTTGATGAGTTTAATCAAAAGTATGGAACACACTTAGTTGCAGCAGGAACTGTGCACTATGAACCATTTGGCATCTATGCAGGAAAGACAAAGACATTGGATGCACTAAAGGATGGGGCAAAGATTGCCGTTCCAAATGATGTGACCAACGAGGCAAGAGCACTTCTTTTATTGCAGGCACAGGGACTAATTAAGTTAAAAGATGGAGCAGGTCTTACAGCAACAAAGCAAGATATTGTAGAAAATAAGAAGAACCTCGATTTGTATGAGGTGGAAGCTGCACAATTGCCAAGATCATTGCAAGATGTTGACCTTGCTGTAATCAATGGAAATTATGCCATTGAGGCAGGACTTAAGGTGAGCGATGCATTGGCAACAGAGAAGGCCGATTCTGAAGCAGCAATTACCTATGCCAATATCATTGCTGTACGCGAGGGCGATGAAAAGAGTGAGGCGACCAATGCACTTTTGGATGCTGTTCGAAGTGATGATGTAAAGAAATTTATTGAGACAAAGTATAACGGATCAGTTGTGCCAATGTTTTAGTTGAGGGACGGCCATATCAGTGCGACTGGTATGGCTGTTTTATTTTTGAAGGGCTAACAACTGTTAAGAGTAATTTATAAAAAAATTATAAATATGTGTTGATTTTTATAAGTTTTAATGATAGAATAAAAATATAAATATTGAAAAAGGAGGCTTTTAAGAACTTTAATTATGAGTAAATACTATTCTATCAGAGAATTTTCAAGAATTTTAGGAGTATCAGCCCAAACACTTAGAAATTGGGATGCAAACGGTAAACTTCATCCACATCATGTGTCTAGTAATGGATACAGATATTATTCTCATGAACAATTAAATCAGGTTATGAATATAAAAATCTGATTTGAATAGAATTGTCATTGGATATTGCAGAGTTTCAAGCAATAAACAAAAAGATGATTTAGAAAGACAAATAGAGAATATGAAGCTGTATCTAAATGCTCAAGGGAAACCTTATGAAATAATTTCGGATATAGGTTCTGGAATTAATTATAAGAAAAAGGGTTTAAGAGAATTAATTAAACGTATATCTCAAAATAAAGTGGAAAAAGTTGTAGTTCTTTACAAAGACAGACTACTAAGATTTGGATTTGAATTAGTTGAATATGTTGCAAGTTTATATAATTGTGACATAGAAATAATTGATAATACAGAAAAAAACCAGAACAGCAAGAGCTTGTAGAAGATTTAGTTCAAATTATCACAGTTTTTTTAGTTGTAAATTACAAGGCAAACGTGCTAATAAAGCTAGAAAAATTAGTAAATGAATTAATTGAGGTTGACAGTGAAAAAAATGATAAAATCAATAAAAAAATCAGACTATACCCAAATAATAAACAGATTACTAAACTATTTCAATATGCTGGATGTGCGAGATTTGCTTACAATTGGGCTATTGCAAAGGAACAAGAGAACGATAAGCAAAAAAATAAATTCTTATCGGATAATGAATTACGAAAAAGAATTTACACAGCTAAAGAAACTGCCAGAGTATAGATGGTTAAATGAAGTAAGTAATAATGTAACAAAGCAAGCAATCAAAGATGCTTGTAATGCCTATAAAAAATTTTTTTCAAAGGGCAATGCAAATATCCTAAATTTAAAAAGTAAAAAAAGCATTCAACTCCTTCTTTTTATCAAGATACTGGTAAAATTCAGTTTACAGATACTCATGTAAAAAGTCGAAGGATTTTCAATGAGTAAAAAGACGAAATAAACAAAAAAATTGAATTGGATTAGACTTTGTGAAAAAGAAAGAATACCAATGAACTGTAAATACTTTAATCCACGCTTTACATATGATGGATTGTATTGGTATGTATCCATTGGAATTGAAGTAGATGACAATAATAATCTTCCATCAAATGATGGTGTCGGAATTGATTTAGGTATTAAAAAAACTTAGCAGTTTGTTCTGATGGAAATACTTATAAGAACATAAATAAAAACACAAAAAAAGTAAGAAAAAAATAGAAAAAGAAAAAAACGCAGGTTACAGCGTTCAATATCAAGAAGATATGAGAAAAAAATAAGAAAGGAGGCAGTTATTGTAAAACAAGTAACATAATAAAAAGAGAAAAAAAGAACTTTTTAAAAAAGTAATAAAACGATTAACAAATATTCGTCAAAACTACTTACATCAGACAACATCTGAAATCATAAAGCGAAAACCAAGTTTTATCTAGTATGGAAGATTTGAATGTAAGTGGAATGATGAAAAAAATAAGCATTTATCCAAAAGCAGTACAACAACAATGCTTTTATGAATTTAGAAAGCAGATTGAGTATAAGTCTAAGTGGAATAATATTTCAGTCATTATAGCAGACAGATTCTTTCCAAGTTCTAAACTATGTAGTTGTTGTGGAAATATTAAAAAAGATTTGAAACTGTCTGACAGAATTTATAAATGTGAATGTGGAAACATCATAGATAGAGATTTTCAAGCAAGTTTGAATCTAAAGCAGTATGGAGAGAATGTTTTAAAACAATCTGTAGTGTAACACTTTAAAGTTATTACAGATATGTACCGAACGTTAATCGGGAATTGACGCCTACGGAGAGTACAAGAACTTGTAATTAGTATTTGAATTTATTCAGTATGAAAGCATACTCGATGAAGTAGGAATGAAACATAAAAGTTTATTAGCTTTTTATAAGTTTTCAGTAACGGAAATGATGGACAATTATCAAGAGAGATTAAAGAAGGAAATTATAGAGATTATGGGCGTGGATAGCCCGACTGGTTTTACGCAGGCAGTGAGCAAGGTATTGACGAATCAACTGGCAGAGATGGGATACCAATACACCGTGGGCAATCTTGGAAATATTATTGTGACTGTTGATGGAAGAGATAATTCAAAGACAGTCGGTTTTTCTGCCCATTTGGATACTCTGGGCTTAATGGTTCGTTCCATTACGCCAGAGGGGGAACTTCGATTTGTTCCTGTAGGTTCTCCGCTTGTGCCAAGCCTCGACGGAGAGTATTGTAAGATTTATACCCGAGATGGAAGAGTCTACACAGGAACCATTCTTTCGCTTTCGCCATCAAAGCACACATTTAAGGATGCCACAGATAGATTGCGTGTGCCAGAAGAGATGTCCATTCGCATTGACGAAGAGGTGGATTGTGCAGAAGATGTGCGAGCACTGGGGATTGCTGTGGGAGATTTTATCTGCTATGATCCAAAGACCGTCATTACAGAGAGCGGATTTTTAAAGTCAAGATTTATTGACGACAAAGCCTGTGTCTGTCTTGAAATGGTTCTTCTAAAGTATTTAAAGGATAAGCAAGTCAAGCCGAAGTACAAGACGCATTTCTGCTTTTCTGTGCACGAAGAAATTGGCTATGGCGGTGCAACACTGCCAAAGGATTTGGATGAACTTTTGGTCGTTGATATGGGCTGTGTGGGACTTGATTTAAGTTGTAATGATCGTCAGGTTTCAATTTGTGCAAAGGATAGCCTCAGTCCATATGACTATGAGATGACCACAAGATTGGTAGAAATTTGTAGAGAAAGAAATATTGATGCGGTGACAGATATTTATCCAATGTATGGTTCTGATGCCGGAGCACTCTGGCGGGCTGGGTATGACACAAGATGTGCATTAGTTGGACCGGGGGTGAGTGCATCTCATGGAATGGAACGCACGCATATGAAGGCGTTGATGGGAACTTTGGAATTGATGGGAGCATATATTGATGTGATGTAGAGGTCATTGCCATTACTTGGGGTTTTTCATTGGTTAGCAAAAAGCCTACAGTGGTATGGAGCTAGATCAATATGGGCTGTCGCACAAAAAAGTGTGACAGCCTACAATATTAGTATGGACAATATTTGTCCAATAGAGTGATGAATTGGTTCATATGTCCTTCGATCCACTCGTCATAACAAAGGTTTTCTCGATGTAATACATCGGCTAGGTCGGCAAGAAAATCGGGCACCTTGTCTACAGGAATGGAATGGGCGACTTTGGCCAGGCGCTCTGTGCCCAGTTGCTTTGAACCATTGTAGTAGATGCTGACACAGGGAGTCGCAGTAAATGTTGAGTGAATGCCCTGAAAACCCAAAGAAGCGATTTGCTGTGCACTACAAGAGGCAGCACAGCCAGAAATATGCAACTTTGGAAGTAAGTTTTCATCAATACCCATTTTTCTGATACGCTGCATACAGTCATCAAGTAAATTTTGAGTATTGATTAGACCGTCTCTACAATGTTGATTTCCAGCACATATAATGGAGGCTTCAAAGAGATTTTCTGCTCCGCCCTTGGTGATTTCATAAATTGTTTCTGCTTCCTTTGCAGTTAAGTTGGCAATGTATACGCCACCATCTGTGGAAAGTCTTAATTCAACCAATTTCATTGTAACAATATTCATATAGATTTTTTTGAGCATTTCTGGTTCAAAAAATCCCCCCACAGGCATATATTTGACATAATAGAGTCCCTTTTGCTTTTGCTTTTTTAGGCGAAAGTTTTCTTGGGTTTCTCCATTTCCTTTTTTGGGAATGGAGCGTGCAGTGAGTGTGAGATCAAGGTCTTTTTGTTCCATTACACTCTTTAATTTCTTCTCAAAAATTTCTAAAAATTCATTGTCTCCAAGATAGGTTGGAATATATCTGGCTTTGGTGTAACTATACTCAGCCAACACATCCATCATTGTGCGAATATAGTAGAGGATATGCTGGGGATTAATATTATTTCCAACGAGGATGCCAAGACGAGGATTTTCTCCAAGACCACCGCCGGCATAGACATCAAAATGTCGATTTTGTCTCGCAGCAAAACCTAGGTCATTGAATGAGGCATGCCCTTCATTGTCCTTAGAACTGGAGAAAGAAATTTTAAAATTTATTGGAAGTGCAGCGACAGATTGATACTTTAGTAGATAATTGGAAGCTGCTTCTACATAGGGAATTACATTGATGTATTCTCCAGGCTTTAATCCTGTTAGTGGTGAGCAGATTACATTTTTAGTATAATCTGAGCCATTGCCGACACTAATAAAGCCAGCCTCCCATGCTTTTGGTAAAATTTTTAGCACAGTATCTAGGCTCAAATCATGAAATTGAATAGATTGTGAAAATGTAATCTTTAAGTTTTCAATATGATAATCTCCAATGGTATTGAGGAGAAATCGAATTTTCTCCTTATTTAGGCGACCACCAGGAAGTCCGAGGCGAAGGATGTGTTGATTGTCATGGCCCGGTTGTGGTGATGTGCCATAGTGTGCCGCAATATGAGCGTATTCCTTTGAGCTTAGGTTTCCGCTTTTAAATTGAGCAACCGCTTCTTGTAAAATTGAAAATTCAGAATAAAAATGATCTAATACTTCTTTGTCCATAGATTTCCTCTTATGTTTTGTATTTATGTGAAACGAACTATTGACATTATAACACATTGTGAAACACAATTCATTTGGATTTTTTAGCACTCAAGACTTGACAGTGCTAATAATAAGTGATATAACATTGCTTAGTGATTGAAGAAGATAATAATCAGGAGGGTTTTTATATGAATTTAGTTCCATTATTTGATCGAGTTGTATTAAAGCAATTGGTTGCTGAAGAGACAACAGCATCTGGCATTGTATTACCGGGACAGGCAAAGGAAAAGCCATCACAGGCTGAAGTTATCGCAGTTGGTCCAGGTGGAGTTGTTGATGGAAAAGAAATTACAATGCAGGTAAAGCCTGGGGATAAGGTTATTTATGCAAAGTATTCAGGTACAGAAGTTGAGGTGGACGGACAGTCCTATGTCGTTGTCAAGCAAAATGATATTTTGGCAGTTATTCAATAATTGATATCATAGAAAATCAGTGAGACTTTAAAGGAGTAGATAGATATGGCAAAGGAAATTAAGTATGGCGTAGAAGCTAGAAAAGCATTGGAGGCTGGTGTAAATCAGCTTGCAGATACCGTGAGAGTGACTCTTGGACCTAAGGGAAGAAATGTAGTTCTTGATAAAAGTTATGGTGCACCACTGATTACAAATGATGGTGTGACAATTGCGAAGGAAATTGAACTTGCTGATCCATTTGAGAATATGGGTGCACAGCTTGTAAAGGAAGTGGCCACAAAAACCAATGATGTTGCAGGCGATGGTACGACTACAGCAACAGTTCTTGCTCAGGCCATGATCAATGAAGGAATGAAGAATATTGCTGCGGGTGCCAATCCAATTGTTCTTCGAAAGGGAATGAAAAAGGCAACAGATATTGCCGTTGAGGCTATTCAGCAGATGAGTCAGCCAATCGAAGGAAAGGCACAGATTGCTAGAGTTGCAGCAATTTCTGCAGCAGATGATGAAGTGGGTGAGTTAGTTGCTGATGCAATGGAGAAGGTGACAAATAACGGGGTTATTACGATCGAGGAGTCAAAGACAATGAAGACAGAGCTTGACCTCGTCGAAGGTATGCAATTTGACCGTGGATATCTCTCTCCATATATGAGCACAGATATGGAAAAGATGGAAGCAAATCTTGACAATCCATATATTTTGATTACAGATAAAAAGATTTCTAATATTCAGGACATTCTTCCAATCTTGGAGGAGATTGTAAAGTCAGGAGCAAAGCTCTTAATTATTGCAGAGGATGTTGAGGGAGAGGCTTTGACTACTTTGATTGTCAATAAGCTCAGAGGAACATTTAATGTAGTTGCAGTAAAGGCTCCAGGTTATGGCGACAGAAGAAAAGAAATGTTAAAGGATATTGCTATTCTTACCGGTGGTACAGTGATTAGCGAGGAACTTGGCTATGAATTAAAGGATACTACAATGCAGATGCTTGGTAGAGCAAAGTCCGTCAAGGTTCAAAAAGAGAATACGATTATTGTCGATGGACTTGGCAACAAGAAGGAGATTGATGAGAGAGTTGCTCAGATTAAGGGGCAACTTGCAGAGACAACCTCTGAGTTTGACAAGGAGAAATTGCAGGAAAGACTGGCTAAGCTTGCTGGTGGTGTTGCTGTTATCCGTGTGGGTGCAGCGACAGAGACAGAGATGAAAGAGGCAAAGCTTCGCATGGAGGATGCACTCAATGCGACAAGAGCAGCCGTTGAAGAGGGCATTATCGCAGGTGGTGGCACAGCCTATATTCATGCAAGCAAGAAGGTTTCAGAGCTTGTAGCTAGCCTTGAGGGAGATGAAAAGACAGGTGCAGCTGTCATTTTAAAGGCACTTTCTGCACCACTCTATCGCATTGCAGAAAATGCTGGTCTTGAGGGCAGTGTCATTGTCAATAAGGTAAAGGAAGCTGAAGAGGGCATTGGATTTGATGCTTATAAGGAAGAGTATGTCAATATGATTCAATCAGGCATTCTTGACCCAGCAAAAGTAACACGTTCTGCACTTCAAAATGCAAATTCTGTGGCAAGCACATTGTTGACAACGGAGTCTGTTGTTGCAACTATTAAGGAGGATGTTCCACCAATGCCAGCGGGTGGTGCTGGAATGGGCGGAATGATGTAATCAAGAATTAGAGAATAAAGCATACACATTTTGTAAATTCAATAGGATCATGTATTGGAAAAAGTACTTGACAGTTTTGTACAGTTCGGGATAGTATATAGACCATACAAAGATTCATACAAAATGCGATGGCGCTTCGGGGAGATATCCCCGTGGCGCCTTTTTTGTTTTGAGTCGGTGCACCAGCGCCAAAGGGACAGGAAATGGATGATCACTACTTTGGAACTTTAAAGCCAAGAGTTTCAGAGTATATGAAAGACCTAGATATGGAGCTTTGGAAGATTGGAATCCCCGCAAAAACTAAGCACAACGAGGTGGCACCTTGTCAGCATGAGCTTGCAGCCGTTGTGGAAGCCATTGAAAAAGGTGAGTTTTTTTGAAAGAGCGAAAAGGTGTAAGTTTAGGAAAATAAATTTGGAGGAAATATTTTGAAGTGTAACAAAGGATTATATCGAGCTGATTTTGAACATGATAATTGTGGTATCGGTGCGGTAGTAAATATTAAGGGAAATCAGACACATGCTCTCGTTAATGATGCCCTAAAAATTGTGGAAAATCTTGAACATAGAGCGGGAAAGGATGCGGATGAAAAAACAGGAGATGGTGTTGGAATTTTGACTCAAATTCCCCACAATTTTTTGAAGAAAATCTGCAAAAAAGAAGAAATTGAGCTTGGCGATGCAAGAAGCTATGCCGTTGGTATGTTCTTTTTTCCGCAAAATGAGTTACAAAAGAGACAATCCCAAAAGATGTTTGAAGTCATTACAAAAAAGGCAGGATTAAAGTTTTTGGGCTGGAGAAAAGTACCAGTTAATCAAGAAGTCTTGGGAACCAAGGCATTAAAGAGTATGCCAGATATCTATCAGGGATTTGTAGAAAGACCAAAGAAGGCAAAACAAGATATTGATTTTGATCGCATACTTTATGTTATTCGACGAGAATTTGAGCAGAGCAGCACACACACCTATGTTCTTTCCCTTTCTTGTAGAACCATTGTCTATAAGGGAATGTTTGGTTGGACAGCTGAGAACATTTTTCCTTGACCTGCAAGATAAGGATTATTGTTCAGCAATTGCTATGGTGCACTCACGATTTTCAACGAATACCAATCCAAGTTGGGAGAGAGCACATCCAAATCGAATGCTTGTTCACAATGGAGAGATTAACACCATTAAGGGCAATGTGGATAAAATGTTAGCTAGAGAGGAGACAATGAGCAGTGTTCATTTTTCTGATGAGGAGATGACGAGTGTGTTCCCAGTAGTTTCCTCTCAGGGATCGGATTCTGCTATGCTTGATAACACCTTAGAATTTTTGGTGATGTCAGGAATGGAGCTTCCATTAGCGGCAAGCATTTTAATTCCAGAGCCGTGGGCACACAATGATACAATTTCTCAAGAGGTAAGAGACTTCTATCAATATTATGCGACAATGATGGAGCCATGGGATGGTCCGGCTTCGATTCTCTATTCCGATGGAGATATTATGGGAGCAATTCTTGATCGGAATGGTCTTCGCCCTTCTCGCTACTATTTGACGAATGATGACCGCTTGATTTTAAGTTCTGAAGTTGGTGTATTGCCAATGGATGAGTGCAACATTGTGAAAAAGGAAAGACTTCATCCAGGAAAAATTCTTCTTGTCGATACAAAGAAGGGAAGGATTTTTACAGATGAGGAATTAAAGGAAAAGTATGCAACAAAAGAGCCTTATGGCGAGTGGTTAGACATGAATTTGCTCACCATGGACAAAATCAAGATGCCAAATGCAAGGATTAAAAATTTTGAAAAAGAAGATTTTTGTCGCCTATTAAAGTCATTTGGCTACAACTATGAGGAGTACACTGAAGAGATTGAGGCAATGGCTAGAACAGGCAATGAGCTTGTTGGAGCAATGGGAATTGATACGCCACTTGCAGTTCTTTCAAAGGAATATCAACCATTATTTAGCTATTTTAAACAACTCTTTGCTCAGGTGACCAATCCGCCAATTGATTCAATTCGAGAAAAGATCGTCACCTCGATGTCAGTGTATTTGGGAACTAATGGAAATCTTTTGTCAGAACAACCAGAAAATTGTCATGTATTAAAACTGGATAGTCCAATTCTTTCTGACCTTGATTTATTGAGGATTGAAAGTATTCAGGCACCAGGATTTCAAGTGGCCAGGGTTCCGATTACATATTATAAGAGCACTCCAATGGAGCGTGTTCTAGAGCATCTTTTTGTCGAGGTAGACAAGGTTTATCGAGAGGGTGCTAATATTTTGATTCTTTCTGACCGAGGGGTGGATGAAAAATCATGTTGCCATTCCATCTCTACTTGCTGTGGCAGCTGTACACGGACATCTGGTAAGAACGAAAAAGGCGACAGCCATGTCCATTATTTTGGAATCAGGAGAGCCAAGAGTAGTTCATCATTTTGCAACATTGTTGGGATTTGGTGCAAGTGCAGTCAATCCATATTTAGCTCATGCGGCAATTCAAAAAGCTGTGTAGGGAGGATTTACTTGAAAAGGATTACTATGCTGCAGTGAGTGACTACGATATGGCAGTTTCTACAGGAATTGTAAAAAAATTGCGTCAAAAATGGGAATTTCAACGATTCAATCCTATCAGGGTAGCAAGATGTTTGAGGCCATTGGTATTGATCAAAAAGTCATTGATCAATACTTTACCGGGGTAGTCAGTCCTGTTGGAGGAGTTACCCTAGAAGATATTGAAAGGGCTACAGATGAGCAACATTCCAAGGCATTTGATCCACTAGGCTTATATGTTGATTTGATAATCGAGAGTAAAGGAATGCATAAGATGCGTTCAGGTGGAGAGGAACATCGCTATAATCCAGCGACCATTCATTTATTGCAAAAATCAACTAGAGATGGAGATTATGAGGAGTTTAAGCAATACACACAGATGGTTGATCGGGAGGAGACAGGCTATCTTCGCAGTTTGATGGACTTTGCCTATCCTGAAAAGGGGATCAAACTGGATGAAGTGGAGAGCGTAGAAAACATTGTCAAGAGATTTAAGACAGGTGCGATGTCCTATGGCTCAATTTCTCAAGAAGCCCATGAGGCAATGGCGATTGCAATGAATCGTCTAAAAGGAAAGTCAAACTCTGGTGAGGGTGGCGAGTCCGATGAAAGATTGGAATCTGCAGGCACGGCACATGATCGAAGCTCAGCGATTAAGCAGGTAGCCTCTGGTCGATTTGGTGTGACAAGTAGATACTTGGGATCAGCAAAGGAAATACAAATTAAATTGGCACAGGGAGCAAAACCTGGAGAGGGTGGACATCTTCCGGCAAAGAAAGTGTATCCATGGGTGGCAAAGACAAGACATTCTACACCTGGAGTGAGCTTAATTTCACCTCCACCACATCATGATATTTATTCAATTGAGGATCTTGCACAATTAATTTATGATTTAAAAATGCCAATAAGAGAGCAAGAATTTCTGTCAAATTAGTTAGCGAGGCAGGTGTGGGAACGATTGCTGCTGGTGTAGCTAAGGCTGGGGCACAAGTTGTATTGATTTCTGGCTATGATGGCGGAACAGGAGCAGCACCACTAAGTTCTATTCACAATGCAGGTCTTCCTTGGGAACTTGGACTTGCAGAGACACATCAGACATTGATTCAAAATGGATTGAGAAAGCGAGTGGTTATTGAAACGGATGGAAAGTTAATGTCAGGAAGGGATGTTGCGATTGCTGCCATTCTTGGTGCAGAGGAGTTTGGATTTGCAACGGCTCCACTGGTCACTTTAGGATGTGTGATGATGAGAGTTTGTAATCTTGACACTTGTCCAATGGGTGTGGCCACACAAAATCCAGAGTTGAGAAAGCGCTTTGTTGGAAAGCCCGAATATGTAGAAAACTTTATGAGATTTATTGCCATGGAGCTTCGAGAGTATATGGCAAAACTTGGCGTAAGAACCGTAGATGAACTCGTGGGAAGAACAGATCTTCTAAAGAAGAAAGAAGAACTTTCTGGTGCGGCAAGGAGAATTGACTTGAGTAAGATCTTATATAGAGAAGAAAATGTCACCTTTGACCCAAGTGCCCAATATGATTTTAAGCTTGAAAAGACAAAGGATGAAGCTGTTCTTTTAAAAGATAAAGCCGTACTAGAGGCATTAGAAAAGGGAAAGAAGGCAAGAATATCGATACATATTGGAAATACAGACCGAACATTTGCAACACTGCTTGGTGCTCAACTTACCCGCCTTCATCACAATGGACTGGAGGAAGATACAATTACCATTGACTGTCAAGGGGCAGGTGGACAAAGCTTTGGGGCCTTTATTCCAAAGGGATTGACACTTGATCTGGTAGGTGATGCGAATGACTATCTTGGAAAGGGACTTTCTGGTGGAAAAATTATAGTGAAAGCACCAAAGGATGCTGGATATGATCCACATGAGAATATTATTGTGGGAAATGTTGCTCTCTATGGGGCAACTTCAGGACAGACTTATATTGCAGGTATGGCTGGAGAAAGATTTTGTGTGAGAAATTCAGGTGCGATTGCCGTCGTCGAGGGCGTCGGAGAACATGGATGCGAGTATATGACGGGTGGTAGAGCTGTAATTTTGGGAACGACAGGAAAGAACTTTGCTGCGGGTATGAGTGGTGGTGTTGCTTATGTCTATGACGAGGACAATAAATTGTATCGAAACCTCAATAAGGGAATGGTCTTGATGGAAAAGGTGGAAAATAAGACTGACCGAGAGGAATTAAGAAGTATTCTGGAAAAACATTTGCACTACACAGGTTCAAAGAAGGCAGAGCAGATTTTAGCAAATTTTGAGGAAAATCTTATGAAGTTTAAAAAGATTATTCCAGAAGACTATAAGAAGTTGATGGGCTTGACTGTGATGTATGAAGAACAGGGAATGAGTAGAGAAGATGCACAAATTGAAGCATTTTATGCTGCGACAGGAAATAAGTAGGAGAGGGAATATGGGAAAGACTACAGGATTTTTAGAATATGAGCGCAGGACGGGAGATAGTGTCTCTGCGGACAAGAGAATAAAAAACTTTGATGAATTCCATGCAACTCTCTCATTGGAGGAACAGCAGGAACAGGGAGCAAGATGTATGGCTTGTGGAGTGCCATTTTGTCAATATGGTGGCATGATTGCAGGAATGACATCGGGTTGTCCGCTTCATAATTTGGTGCCAGAATTTAATGACCTTGTCTACAGAGGTCGATGGGAACAGGCATATGAGCGACTAGAAAAGACACATGGTCTGGCTGAGTTTACCTGTAAGGTTTGTCCAGCACTCTGTGAAAAGGCCTGCACTTGTGGAGCCAATGGGGAGCCAGTGTCTACTAAAGAAAATGAGAGAGCCATTATAGAATATGCGTATGCTCATGATCTAGTTAAGGAGATTTGCCCAAGTGTACGCACAGGAAAAAGAATTGCCATTGTCGGAAGTGGCCCAGCTGGACTTGCTGCCGCACAGATGCTCAATCGCCGTGGACATTTGGTGACAGTATTTGAGCGAAATGACCGAGTGGGCGGATTATTGCGCTATGGTATTCCAAATATGAAGTTGGATAAAAGGAATATTGACCGAAGAGTTAGGCTTTTAGAAGAGGCGGGAGTGGAATTTGTCTGCAACACAAATGTCGGTGTGGACATTACGGCAGAGGATTTGCAGTCAAAATTCGACCGCATTATTCTCTGTTGTGGTGCATCTAAACCAAGGGACTTGGCTGTCAAGGGAAGAAATGCCAAGGGGATTTACTTTGCTGTTGATTTTTTGTCTGAGGTGAGCAAAAAGTTAATGGATTTTGACTATGATAGCGAGAGAGTGATGGAAAGTCGAGACTTTAGCTTTGAGAGTATCAAGGGCAAGAAAGTTGTTATTGTCGGCGGTGGAGATACAGGAAATGACTGTGTTGGAACGAGCATTCGACTTGGTGCGGCGAGTGTTGTTCAAATTGAGATGATGCCAAAGCCACCAGTAAGGAGAAGTGAAAAAAATTCATGGCCAGAGTGGCCTAAGGTGCTCAATACAGACTACGGTCAGGAAGAGGCGATTGCAAAATTTGGTCACGACCCAAGAGTTTATCAAACGACAATTAAGGAGATTGTGGCGGATAAAAATGGCAATGTAAAATCTGTTATCACTGTGTCTTTAGAGCCAAAAATGGATGAAAAGACAAAGAAAATCAATATGATTGCCATTGAGGGAAGCGAAAAGGAAATCCCTGCTGATCTAGTATTGATTGCTGCTGGGTTTATTGGTGCACAGGACTATGTCAAGGAAGCATTTCAGACGGATTCAGATGCAAAGGGAAATATCTTGTCCAATCGAGCATTTGAGACATCAAAGAAAAATATTTTTGCTGCGGGAGATGTTCGCAGAGGACAATCCTTAGTTGTGTGGGCAATGGCTGAAGGAAGAGCGGTTGCAAAAAGTGTAGATGAATCTTTGATGGGCTATACAAATTAAAAATAAAATAGAGAATAAAAAATGCCTCTCCCCACTATTTTTGGGGGAGAGGTGTTTATGTAGAGGGCATATTAGATATAAATTTTGGAATTGTGCCCTGAAAGTTTAATTTCATTATATGCTCGACCTTAGTTGAAGGATAGTTGGCATCTTTTAGCTTGTAATACAATGTGACATCAAATCCAGATTTTTGTCCCTGTGTAAATTTGATTTCCTTTGGGGAAACATCAGGGCGGTAAGAAATATAGATTTGACTGTTAGAGTCATAGTCCCAGTGAAGAGGTTGTTTCGCATCTGCATAATTCGTTGTTGTAGTTTCTTTGACATATTGGTCAATTTGATAAGAATTATAGGCAAATAACTTGACATCCCCTTCCTTTTTTTGGATTTTTTCTAGGTAAGACTTCTTGATTTCCTCAGGGATTTTTGTCTGCGGGGCATCAACATATACAAGGACGGTACTCCAATCAATGGACTGGGGCTGATTGTAATCGCAGAGAAAAAAACCATAGTAATGTTCTCGAAAATAGGTCGCCAATGTCTTTAGTTCATTTTCATCAATGGACTGAAGGGCATAGGAATGGGTCTGTGTCTCGGCAGGATTTGTTTCTGTCGATGGGGAGGTTGTCACACTTTCCGAGATGCTAGAAACTTTATTTGGTCGATTGCCGAATAGGCTTTGCAAAAAAGTCAATCCCATCAGCACAATGAGTATGCCAATACAAATGGGGGCAAAGCGATCAAGTTTTTTCTTTTTCTTCTTTGGTGGGGCACCTGCTGGGCTGGCAGGTGCCTTTGGTTTATCTTCTGGCTTTTTATCCATAGCTATTCATGCTTTTCATCGCAATACATACAGCGATAAGTCTCCGCCTTTTCGTCAGAAAGATAAAAGACATTGGGAAGTTCTTGTTCAATCGAAGTGATGCACCTTGGATTTTTACATTGAATGACATTGGTGATCTTTCTTGGCAATTTCAGCCTTTGCTTTTCGACAATCTTATTTTCGTGGATGATATTGACGGTGATGTTGTGGTCAATATAGCCAAGAATTTCAAGGTCAAGGGTCTCTAAGACATTGCCACCTTCAATCTTGATAATGTCTTTTTTGCCCATTTTACTGCTTCTTGCATTTTTAATAATGGCCACTTGGCAGTCGAGCCGATCAAGCCCGAGGTGATAATAGATGTCAAGGCTCTTTCCTGCCTGAATGTGGTCGAGAACAATTCCCTCATTGAGTCCGCTAATATTTAACATGGTGTCACCCCCAATAAATTCATAATTAATGCCATTCGAACATATACACCGTATTGTGCTTGCTTAAAGTAGGCCGCTCTTGGGTCATTATCGACTTCTACGCTAATTTCATTGACACGTGGAAGTGGATGGAGAATATACATATTTTCCTTGGCAAGTTTTAGTTTCTTCTTATCTAAAATATAGGAATCTTTTAGTCGGATATAGTCCTCCTCATTGAAGAAGCGTTCTCTTTGTACACGAGTCATATACAAAATATCCAACTCAGGCATTGCACTGTCGAGGTCACCGACTTCCTTAAATTCGATATTTTTTGCTCTGAGAACATCTTCACGGATATACTCAGGAACACGAAGTTCAGGTGGAGAAATCAAGACAAAGCGAATATCTTCATAGCGAGATAGGGCGTTGATTAGAGAGTGTACAGTTCGACCAAATTTTAGGTCACCGCATAGACCGACGGTGAGATGATTGAGTCGCCCAGATAAGGAGCGAATGGTCATCAGATCCGTGAGCGTTTGTGTTGGATGCTGATGTCCGCCATCGCCAGCATTGATCACAGGGATGCGAGCGTATTGACTGGCAACCAGTGGGGCACCTTCTTTTGGGTGACGCATGGCAGCGATATCCGCATAACAAGAAATGACACGGATGGTATCGGCAACACTCTCCCCCTTAGAGGCAGAGGAAGAATCGGCAGAGTGAAAACCAAGAACACTTCCGCCGAGATTGAGCATAGCGGCCTCGAAAGAAAGTCTTGTTCTGGTGCTCGGTTCATAAAAGAGTGTGGCGAGTTTCTTTCCATCGCACACATGGGCAAATTTTTTTGGATCTATCTCAATTTGGCGAGCAACAGCCAAAATAGCATCAATTTCTTCGACGCTTAGATCTAGAGGGTTTAGCAAATGTCTCATAATTTTGCTCCTTTTTTTATTCAATATTATATCAATGCAAAACTTAAAGAACAAGAGTAAAAATATTGGCAAAATAATCTTTAGAGAAATGAAATATATTTTTTTAGTAATTGTGCTATACTACGGATGCATATAGAAAAAAATAGAGACAAAGAGAAGGGCAGGAAATGAAACAGAAGGAAAAGACAGTAATTTCGGTGGGAGAACCGATTATTATTGTAAGAAATTTATATAAATTTTACCAAGCGGGAAGTGAAAAAAAGTACATGCACTGGATGGTTTGGATTTCGAAATCAATAAGGGCGAATTTTGTGCGATTATTGGTCCATCGGGATCGGGAAAATCGACATTGCTCAATATGCTTGCCGGTCTTGAAAAACCAAGTAGAGGCGAAATTATTATTAATGGAAAACATATTGAAAAATTGAATGAAAATCAACTTGTGCGGTTTCGAAGGGATCATATTGGATTTATCTTTCAAAGTTATAATTTGTTGCAGACGATGAATGCGGTAGAAAATGTGGCTATGCCATTGATGTTTCGTGGAGTAGCCAAGGCAAAGCGAACGGAGATTGCAAAGGAGTATTTGCGATTGGTGGGACTGGAAAAATATATGTATCACAAGGGAAATGCGATGAGTGGAGGTCAACAGCAACGAGTGGGCATTGCCAGAGCACTGGCGATGCAACCAGATATTATTTTTGCCGATGAGCCAACTGGAAATTTGGATACAAAGACAACAGCAGAAGTTCTTGAATTGATGCAAAAGATCGTGAAAGAGAAACATCAGACTTTGATTATGGTCACGCACGATCCAGAAATTGCAGGTTTTGCCGACCGACAGATTCGCATTGTTGATGGAAAAATTAACAATGAATTTCGGCTAGACATTGTGTAGAGATGGGAGAGAAAATAAAAATGATAAAGAAAATAAAGATTTGCCTCATGGCTATATTTTTAATGAGCTCAGTGGTGAGTGTGCCAAGCTATGCCGCTCTTGTCAATATCGAAGGGAACAATTATCTTTCGCAGTCAAAGATTCCTCAGGGAAAGACAGGAAAAATAATGAATGTGACCTTTTCCTTTACGCCGGGAAGAGACTATGACAAGGCCTTTGCAGGTATTGCCTATGATGACCAGACCAATAGTAGAGATGATGGAACAGAGGGGGGAAATAATGATTTAAATAATGCCTTTCCTTTTGAGTTGACTTCGGAGACAACAAAACTTCGCTCTCTTGGAAAATTGCAAAAGGGAAAGAAGAAGACGGTTACCTTACAGGCCAGAGTCAGAAGGGATATCCCTGAAGGCTACTATGGTGTAAAAATTTATATTACAGATGATGGCAATAGCCATGATGTGGAAGAATATGTCAATGTCTGGATTAGCAAGTCAACAGAGGCCGAGACAACCGAAGAGACGACAACCGCAGCACCAGATAAAAATGCACTATTTATGTTGGGAGAGGGACAGGAAACGCCCTACGGTGTGTATCCCAATGTCATGAATTTTGCAATTAATTTGCGAAATAATGGAAAGACTACCGCCTATGATGTCACCGCCCATATGGTGCTTGACAAAGACAGCAAAGTCTTTCCGTTTGACATCAATGAAGTTAGCTATGATCATTACTTTGATCACATCGATGTCAATCAAGTGATGCCGATGAATTACAGTTTTATGATCCGAAAAGATACCTATTCAGGAACCTATCCGATTAAGCTACAAATTAGCTATCGAGATAAGGAATTTGGCGAGTTAAAGACCTTAGAAACAGAGTTTTATGTCAACATTAAAAATAAGGAGGTGGTGGAGACAACCACAGCTCCAGAGACAACAGCTGCACCCGAGTTTAATGCCAATGAAAGAAGTAAAGCAAGAATTGTGGTTGACAGCTATCAGACGATTCCTGAAAAAGTGATTGCTGGACAGGAATTTGAATTAGTGATTAACATGAAGAATGCGACAACAAATTTAAATGCCAGCAATATTTTATTTTCCCTGGAGTCAGAAAAGGTAAGTGATAGTGCAGTATTTACCACAAGTTCGGGATCAAATTCTTTTGTGGTCAATTCTTTGGCCGCAGGAGCGACAACACAACTTCGAGTGAAAATGACAGCAAAGCCAGGTGTAGACCAGCGTTCCTATGGCATTAAGATTGGAGAAAAATATGATTCTCCAGACTTTAAGAATGCGGAGGAATCGGTAAATATTGATGTTCCTGTATATCAGGTTGCTCGACTTGGGATTGGAAATATTGATGCAGCACCAGCAAGCATTGCGGTCGGTGAGGAGAGCGATGTCACTTTTCAGATCAATAACACAGGAAAGGTTGTGCTCTATAATGTTTCTGCCAAATTTACAGGGGATAGCATCAAGGAAAATGAAGTCTATGTCGGAAATATTAAGCCAGGAGAAAGTGGCAATGTTGATGCGATGATTAAGGGAGCCAATGTCAGTACAGAAGATGAAAAGGTAAAGATTTTGATTTCCTATGAGGATGAAAATGGTCAAGTGAGCACCGAAGAAAAGGAAATGGACCTACCCGTGACCGATGCCAATGCTTCGACAGAGGAGACAAGTGGTGAAGAAGTTGTCGATGACAATACAAAAAAAGGATCTATTTTGCCTAAGATTTTAATTCCGTTGGTTGTTCTTGTTGGCGGTGGCAGTGGCGGATTTATCTACTATAAGAAGAGAAAGAAGAGAGAAGATGGAGAATAATGAAATTTATTGATTTATTGACCATGAGCTTTGGCAATCTTGTGCGAAGAAAGATGCGAACAGCATTGACCATTTTGGGCGTAATTATTGGAACGGCCTCGGTGGTCATTATGTTGTCCATTGGTATTGGAATGAAGGAAATGACGGACAAGATGTATGAAGGTGAGGGATCATTGACTCAAATTCAAGTTGATCCAAAAGATGATGTTGGTGGCAATGGGAAAAGTAATGCCAATCAACAGCAATATCTAAAGGATGAGGATATTCAACAGTTAAAGAGTTTGGAGCATGTGCAAGGCATTTCTCCCGTGATTGAGACGAGTGTCATTTTATTGCAGGGAAAGTGGATAAGTTTTGCCACCTTGACAGGATCTGACGAAGAGTATATGAAAAATTTGAAGTTAAAAGATGGCGAAATTCCAAAGGCCAGTGACAAGGAACTTAGAGCCATCTATGGCGATGCAGTGTTAGAGAGTTTTAATGATGCAAAGACAGGAAAAGGTTTTTTTGACACAGGAGTCAAGCCAGATGTTGATTATTCCGCTCCAATGTTTGTGATTTATGACACAGATGCCTACTATGCCTCAAAGACACCAAATTCAGCAAATTCAACAGATGCGGGAGCGGTTGGTGGAGCAGCAGATGCAGGGGGGGAGTACAAGTGCATCGGGGGGAGATTCTACACAAAAGCCCAAGCCACCAAAGCGCTATCCTATTGCCAAAGCAGGGGAGCTAAAGAGTGAAGAAGATGGCGTGTATGGAACCTATAGTTATGGTGTGTATGTCAATATCGATCAGCTAAAGGCAGAGCTAAAAAAAGTTTTTCGAGGAAAGGCAATTCCCAATCAGCCGACAACCAAGAAGGGGAGACCGCTCAATTTTTGGGCCTATCAGCACTTGATTGTCAATGTAGATAAGATGAAAAATGTTGCCAGTGTACAAAAGAAAATGAAGGATCTTGGCTACAATGCAACTTCCAATGTCGAATGGATTAGTTCAGCAAAAAAGCAGACACAAATGATACAGATGATGCTTGGTGGTATCGGTGGTGTTTCCTTATTTGTTGCCGCCATTGGCATTGCCAATACGATGATGATGTCGATCTATGAGAGAACCAAGGAAATTGGAATTATGAAAGTTCTTGGCTGTGATATGAACAAGATTCGGGATATGTTTGATGGAATCGGCAATGATTGGCCTTGCTGGGGGAATGATCGGAATTGGAATTAGTTATGGCGTGTCTATCATTTTAAATCATCTGGGAGGAGCAAAGATGATTATGTCAATGGATGGGGATATTTCCATTATTCCACTGTGGCTTTCGGGACTTTCGGTGGTGTTTGCAGTGATTGTGGGTATGCTGGCTGGATTTTTCCCATCTATTCGTGCGATGCGTCTTAGCCCACTGGCTGCACTTCGAAATGAATAGGCTTGTAAAAAGAATAAATTTTTAGTATAATCAAAGAGCATATAACTGGCGAAGTGGAGCACCACAGGGAGTATGTAGATAGAAAATGTCGACCGCCTGGGCAGAACAAAGGTATCAATAGGTATTTTTGTTTTGTTTTGGCGGTTATTTTTTGCAGAAAGGAAAGTTTATGGAAAAGATTTCACTGTATGAAGAATTAAGAAGTAATGCCTACCCAGGTAGAGGAATTGTCATTGGACAAAGCGGTGATGGAAAAAAGGCTGTGATTGCTTATTTTATTATGGGAAGAAGTAGCAATTCCAGAAATCGTATTTTTGTCACAGAGGGCGATGGTATTCGCACACAGCTTTTGATCCGTCCAAACTTGAGGATCCTTCCTTGATTATCTATGCTCCAGTGCGAGTGCTTGGGAATAAGACGATTGTGACCAATGGAGATCAAACAGATACCATCTATGAGGGAATGGACACCCAATTGACCTTTGAGCAAAGTCTAAGAAGTCGAGAGTTTGAGCCAGATGCTCCAAATTATACGCCAAGAATTTCAGGAGTTGTGAGACATGAAAATGAGAAATTCCACTATGCACTCTCCATTTTAAAGTCTGATGATGGTGATCCAAGTTCTTGTCTTCGCTTTCACTATGCCTATGCAACACCAAAAGCAGGAGAAGGACATTTTATTCATACCTATATGAGCGATGGCAATCCATTGCCAAGCTTTTGTGGTGAGCCAAAGAAAGTAAAAATTGAAGGGGATATGGAGGAGTTTACAAAGAACTTGTGGGAGAGCTTAAATGAGGAGAATAAGGTTTCTCTATTTGTGCGCTTTATTGACCTAAAGACAGGGCAGGCACAGACAAAGATCGTGAATAAGAATCAATAAGGAGAAAAAAATGAAAGAATTGCAATTAAAGTATGGTTGTAACCCAAATCAAAAGCCATCAAGAATCTTTATGGAAAATAGCAAGGACCTTCCGATTGAAGTGCTCAGTGGAAGACCTGGATATATTAATTTTCTTGATGCCTTCAATGGATGGCAGTTAGTCAGCGAATTAAAAAAGGCGGTGGGACTTCCTGCGGCAACTTCATTTAAGCATGTCTCTCCTGCGGGAGCTGCTGTGGGCAGACCGCTAAGTGATGTGTTAAAGAAAATTTATTGGGTGGAAGATGAAGAACTTAGTCCGTTGGCCTGTGCCTATGCGAGGGCAAGGGGAGCAGATCGCATGTCTTCCTTTGGAGATTTTATTGCTCTCAGTGATATTTGCGATGCGTCGACAGCCAAATTGATTAAGAGGGAGGTCTCTGATGGCGTGATTGCACCAGGATACACAGAGGAGGCACTTTCCATACTAAAGCAAAAGAAAAATGGCAACTACAATATTATTGCGATTGATCCCCATTATGTGCCTGAGCCAATTGAAAGAAAGCAAGTCTTTGGCATTAGTTTTGAGCAGGGAAGAAATGATCTGTCAATCAATGCTGATTTGCTAAAAGATGTGGTGACACAGAATAAAAACATTCCACAGTCAGCAAAGGAAGATTTGGTGATTTCTTTAATTATTTTAAAGTATACTCAGTCAAACTCTGTCTGCTATGTCAAGGACGGTCAAGCCATTGGGATTGGTGCAGGTCAGCAATCGAGAGTTCATTGCACAAGGCTAGCAGGAAACAAGGCAGATAATTGGTATCTTCGTCAAAATGAAAAAGTGCTTTCTCTACCATTTCAGGAAGGAATTAAGAGAGCAGACCGTGATAATGCCATTGATGTCTATATTGGAGATGACAGCGTGGAAGAATTATTAAGTGATGGCAGATGGGAGCATTTGTTTACAAGAAAGCCAGAGGAATTTACTAAGGAAGAGAAGAGAGCTTGGCTAGAGACATTGACTGGTGTATCTCTTGGATCCGATGCGTTCTTCCCATTTGGTGATAATATTGAGCGCGCAAGGCGAAGTGGAGTGAAGTATATTGCTCAGCCAGGAGGCTCAGTGAGAGATGACCAAGTGATTGCAACTTGCGATCAATATGGCATTGCAATGGCGTTTACAGGAATTCGCCTTTTCCATCATTAAAAATATAAAAATAATTGACGCAATCTTGAAGTTTGATGTATAATATAGACAAAATTTATCTGTTGGAGGTAGAAGAATGTCAATATTAGTGACTGGTGGTGCGGGATTTATTGGAAGCCACACTTGCATTGAACTATTGAATTCGGGCTATGAGGTTGTTGTCGTGGATAATCTCGTCAATTCTAGCAAGAAATCATTGGAGAGAGTGGAACAAATCACAGGAAAGAAAGTTACCTTTTATGAGGTGGATTGTTTAGACAAAGACGGCTTAGAGCGTGTCTTTCACGAGCAAAAGATTGAGGCGGTCATTCACTTTGCTGGACTAAAAGCGGTGGGCGAATCGGTGTATAAACCACTGGAGTACTATCACAATAACATCACGGGAACCTTGGTTCTTTGTGATGTGATGAGAAATCATCAATGTAAGAATATTGTATTTTCCTCTAGTGCAACGGTGTATGGAGACCCAGCATTTGTGCCAATTACAGAGGAGTGTCCAAAGGGAGAGATTACCAATCCCTATGGTCGTACCAAGGGAATGCTCGAGCAGATTTTAACGGATTTACATACAGCAGATCCAGAGTGGAGTGTGATGCTTCTTCGCTACTTCAATCCGATAGGAGCCCATGAGTCGGGATTAATCGGTGAGAATCCAAGAGGCATTCCAAACAATCTTCTGCCGTATATCACACAGGTGGCCGTTGGAAAATTAGATTGTCTAGGTGTATTTGGAAATGATTATCCAACTCCAGATGGCACTTGTGTCAGAGATTATATTCATGTTGTGGATTTGGCTGATGGTCATGTCAAGGCACTGGATAAGATGTTAAAAGATGAAAAGAAGGTTAGAATTTACAATCTCGGGACAGGGGTTGGTTATTCTGTCTTAGATGTCATCAATGCATTTGAAAAGGCTAATCATTTGACTATTTGCAGGGAGTTTAAACCAAGAAGAGCAGGCGATGTACCACAGTGTTACTCCGATGCCACAAAGGCAAAGGAAGAGCTTGGTTGGGTGGCCAAAAGAGATATCGAAAAGATGTGTCAGGATGCTTGGAGATGGCAAAAGAATAATCCAAATGGATTTGAAGATTAAAGTTTTTTTGGGGGGTGTGTCTTAGGCATATCCCCATTTTTTTTAGAGGGAGAAAGAGTTGGAAGATTTAAAAAAGAATAATAAGCTAAAGACGATATTGGCCATTGCAGTCATTCTTGTACTCTATTTTTTTCGTGGCGTATTGCCAGGAGTGCATCAAACGGATCAAACACAACTTTCGGGAGATGTGCGCTATCCAGAGTTTTATAAGGTTGTAGGAAAGGCCAATATTTCTTCACAGGATAAAAAACTCAGAAAGGGAGATATTAAGTACGATGGCTATGATCGCCTCAATCGAACACTGGCGGCTCATGGATATTTGACCTACAATAATATCAAGCGAGGTCAAGATGCCAGAGCTGATATCAGTAAAATCAAGCCAAGTGGTTGGGTGAGTAATGGAAGGGTCAGCGTAAAATATGCCAATGGAAAATCTTATAATGGAACCTTTTACAATCGCTCCCATCTCATTGCCCATACGCTGGGAGGAGATGATAAAGGCTATAATTTAATTACAGGAACTCGGGCACAGAATGTGGGCACAGGGGATGGTGACGAGGGAATGCAATATCCAGAATCACTGGCAAAGAAGTATTTGACACAGAATAAAAAGGGAAGTTTGTATTATATTGCCACACCGATTTATCAGGGAGATGAATTGGTTCCCAGGGAAGTGACGGTGGATATTTTATCTGATGATGGAAGCATTAATCAACATATTATTGTGAGCAATGATATGCCAGGGTATCGCATTGACTATGCGACGGGAACCTATGCCCCAGTTGGCAGATAACTTTGAAAGGAGGAGATAATGAAAGGCAAGGAAAAAGATGTTGACGAGCAAATCCAAAAGATGATGGAGCAGCCAAGTGGTAAGATGAAGAAAAAGAGGGGCATTGTGGGAAAAGTGATCATTGGTCTTGTGGTCATTGTACTGGCTGTCTTTGCAGTGAAAAAGTTTATGCCAAAGAAAAAAACATTGCCAATGGTCAGTGCACAGATGTTAGAGAAGGGAAATATTGATGACACTTTAGTGATTACGGGACCAATTGAGGGAAGTGACAGTGTAGATATCACTTCAGGTCTTCACAGCAAGGTGACAGAACTTTTAGTTAAAGAAGGTGATCATGTAGAAGCAGGAGCCGTTTTGGCAAAGATTGATCCAGAAGACATTCAAAAGAATATTCAGACAGCAAAGGGAGCCTATGAACTAAAAGTTGCTCAAAAGGAAGCCAAGCAAAAAGAAGATCAAAAGGCTTATGAAAAGGCCTTGGCTGATGTGGACACAGCACAACAAAATTTCAATCGCCAGAGTGAACTGGTTGCCGCAGGGGCAGCTCCTCAGGCGGAGCTTGACAACGCACAAAAGACCTTGGATGATGCCAAGCGTGTAGTGGATGGATTTGATGTAGAGGATGGAAAGGTTATCCCTGATCAGAGCTTTGATATTGACATTCAAAATGCACAAACAGAACTGGATCAGCTCAATAAAAAGTTGGATGATGTTATTATCAAGGCACCCATTTCTGGAACCATTACCAGAGTCAATACCAAAGTTGGTCAATTTGCCGATGGTGTCGATGCAACACAAAGTAAGGGCATAATGATGAGCATTGAGAACTTACAGAATTTGCAAATGGAATTAGATATCAGTGAGTACAATATTGGAAAGGTAAAGATTGGTCAGGCAGTGAGCATCAGTGCGGACATCCTTGGAGAGGGCAATACTGTGCGTGGAGAGGTGACTTCCATCAGCCCGACAGGTGAGAAAAAGTCAGAGACAAGTACAGAGAGAGTGATTCCTGTCAAGGTAAATTGTCGATGCCAATACAGCACTTATTTCTGGGATTACAGCTAAGGCAAAGATTGTCCTTGATTCAGCTCAGGATGCCTACATTGTTCCGATTTCCGCTATTGGCGATGATGGCACAGGAAAGACAGTGATTCAGATATTACAATCAGATGGAAATGATGGCTATACCGTGCATATTGTGCCTGTGGAAACAGGAATTGAAGATGATATCAATGCACAATTAAAGGAAAATCCAATGCCTGGAGAGGATAAGGCTTACTCTTACTATGTCAAGACTTATGACACAAAATTGACGGAGGGAGAACAGGTTCAACTGCAAACGGGAGAGAATGATTCGACGACAGCAGGGGATAAGACAAAATCAAGTCAAGAGAAAGTGGAGTAGTCGATGAAAGAAATTATTCGTTTAGAGAATTTGGTAAAAATCTATGACACAGGTGCAGTGCGAGTACTGGGGCTAAAAAAGATTTCTTTGAGCATTCAGCAGGGAGAGTTTGTGGCCATTATGGGGCATTCGGGTTCAGGAAAATCGACATTGCTCAATATTTTGGGATGTCTTGACCGACCAAGCCTTGGCGATTATTATCTTGACGGCATCAATGTGGCCAAGATGAGTCAGGATGAACTCAGCCGTGTGCGAAATGCAAAACTTGGATTTGTCTTTCAGTCCTTTAATTTGATCAGCCGAATGAGCATTTTAAAAAATGTAGAGGTTCCAATGACCTATGCTCGTGTAAAACCATCAAAGCGAAGGGAAAGAGCAATGGAGTTACTTGCAATGGTCGGACTTTCCGAACGAATGAATCACGAGCCAAATGAGCTTTCGGGAGGTCAGCGACAGAGAGTGGCTATTGCTAGAGCACTCTCGAATCGTCCGCCCCTTATTCTTGCAGATGAGCCGACGGGAAACTTGGATTCTCAGGCATCAGTGGAGATTATGGAGCTCTTTGCCCAGTTAAATGCCCAGGGCAATACGGTGATTGTAGTTACACATGAGGACAATATTGCCCAATATGCCCATCGCATTCTCACCTTTAATGATGGCGTGATGATTTCTGATGAAATCAATCAAAATCCGACACCGATTACAGAAGGAGGAGGAATTCATCGTGTTAGTTGAGAACTTCAAGATGGCGGTTGCGGCCATTCTGGCCAACAAAATGCGTGCATTTTTGACGATGTTAGGTATTATTATTGGCATTGGCTCCGTGATTATTACGACGGCCTTGGGAGACAGTGTGCGAAAGATGTTTTCTGACATTTATGCGGGAATTGGTGTGACACAGGGAATGCTCCATATCAGCGGGGAGGATTTTCGAGAGTCCGATTTGTTTACCATAGATGACATTGAAAAGTATAAGAGCGTATTTGGAAAGGATCTTGTCTATATTGATGCCATGGATTCGGCCAATATTGAGTTGAAGACCAATTTAAAGAAGGAGAGCATCTCCCTCAGTGGAGTGCTTGACAATTTTCTTTCCTTACAGCCACAGATGGAGATGGTGGAGGGAAGATTTCTCAGTACTTCAGATGTGGAAAAGAAGCGCACAGCTTGTGTGATTGCAGAAAAAGATGCTATGGAGCTCTATGGGACAAATAATGTCGTTGGACGGACATTTCGTGTTAATTTTAATCAGACAATGACAGAATTTCATATTGTGGGAGTGTATCGCCTAAATATGAGCCCGATTCAGAAATTATTGATGGGCAATACTTTGAGTGGAACCGTGTATGTGCCATGGAGTCTATTTGATGAAGAACATAATAGAGGAATGAGTATTCTTCGCTTTTTTGCAAATCCAAAGATGACCAATGAACAATTGGGAGAATTTAATCGAAGTTTTAAATCCTATGTCAGCAAGACAAAGAAAAGAAGTGAAGGGGAGATTGAGCTTCAATCTGCACAGGAAGAGATGACACAGGCCGATGGAGTTTTGAGTGGACTTTCTATTGTTCTTGGTTCCATTGCCGCCATTTCTTTACTTGTCGGTGGTATCGGCATTATGAATATTATGCTGGTATCGGTGACGGAAAGAACAAGAGAAATCGGAACAAGAAAGGCATTGGGTGCAACCACAAAGGATATTTTGACCCAATTTTTAATTGAGTCTGCGGTGCTTTCTATGGTCGGTGGAATGCTTGGAGTTCTCTTTGCTGTCAGTGTTGTTTCCACTGCAGGTGCAATCTTAAAGATGAGTGTGGTCATTAGTATTCCAAGTATTGTGATTGCGGTTGGGTTTTCCGCACTAGTGGGTGTGTTTTTTGGTATTTTTCCTGCAAGGAAGGCAGCAAAAAAAGATCCTATTGAAGCATTGCGTTACGAGTAAGCAAGTGACAAGGAGGTGGATTGACTACCTCCTTTTTGCTTGCAATTTTTTTTTGATTTTGTAGTAGTCTAAATATGTATAAATTCTTGTACAATCTTGGCATTTCGCCAGATATTTTCAATGTTAAGTAAAAATTGGATATTTGATAGGTGGTGAGGCTATGGTCAGTAAGGCGTATGGCGTTGGTATTTATGGCGTTGAGGGTATGCTCGTTTGTTGTGAGACAGATGTTTCCAATGGGCTTCCAGGAATTTCCATCATTGGTTATCTTTCAAGTCAAGTTCGGGAAGCAACCGAGCGTGTTCGCTCGGCCATAAAGAATGCGGGGGTTTGTGTAAAGCCAAAAAAAGTGGTCATTAATTTAAGTCCTGCTGATATAAAAAAAGAGGGCAGTGGTTTTGATTTGACCATTGCGGTGGCGATGTTGCTTGCCTATGGGGCAATGAAATCCACAAAGACAAAAGAGGCAATCTTTGTAGGAGAATTATCGCTTTCTGGAGAAATTTTGCCAGTACACGGGGCACTTGTGATTGCAGAGACAGCAAAAAAGCATGGGTTTACCCGCTTATTTTTGCCAGTGCAAAATGCAAAGGAAGCAGCAGTGGTGGAGGGAATTTCTTGCATTGCTGTGTCAAATTTAAAGGAATTAATTCAAATATGCAATGATCAAGTTTCAGAAGATGATTTTTTGGTTGAAGCAAAGGAAGAGGAAGAAGTTGTGGGTGGGGAGGTCGATTTTTCTGATATTTTGGGGCAGGAGTTTGCCAAGCAGGCAACAATGATTGCCGTTGCAGGACATCACAATATTCTCTATATTGGAGCAGCAGGCAGGGGAAAGACAATGCTGGCCATGGCCATCCCCAAAATTATGCCTTTGATGACCAAAGAGGAGCGACTTGAAATTTCAAAAATTCAATCGATTTGTGGTCTACTGCCAAAAGATTGTGCACTGGTAAAAGCAAGACCATTTCGAGCACCACATCATACGATATCGGCAAGTGCTCTTTGTGGTGGGGGGCAAAGACCAAGACCGGGAGAGATTACGATGGCATCAGGAGGTGTCTTATTTTTAGATGAATTTGCAGAATTTCGACCGAATGTATTGGATGGACTTCGCCAGCCTTTAGAAGAAAAATGTATTCGCATTACAAGGTTGGGGGGCAGTTATACTTTTCCAGCAGATTTTATGCTCTGTGGAGCGATGAATCCATGTCGATGTGGATTTTATCCCGATCGGAGTCGCTGTCATTGTACACCGGGAGATATTGCGAGATATAGGGGAAGGATTAGTCGCCCCATTGTCGATCGCATGGATATTTGTGTGGAGATCAATGCGAGGGAGAGCATAAAAATGGAAAAGGGAGAAAGTAGTATAAGCATTCGGGAAAAAATTATGCAGGTGGTGAAGATACAGAGAAAAAGATTTGCAAAGAGCACGATTTTATGGAATGCCCAGATGGATGCGCAAATGATACTTCGCTATTGCCAGTTGCTTCCAGAAGATGAACAATTTTTACAGGAAATTTATGTGCAAAAGGGGATGAGTGTTCGCTCCTTACAAAAAGTAAAAAAGGTGGCAAGGACGATTGCAGATTTTTCCAATAGTGAGCAGATTTTAAGACCTCATTTGGCACAGGCCTTGAGTTTTCGTGTGATGGAAGAAAAATATTGGGGAGGTGAAAGCAATGCAAATACAAGAGATTAGCGATCAGAAGATGTTATTTTTTCTCTCTGAAATTCCAGGGTTTGGGGCAGCAACTATTCAAAGGCTCTATGAAAAAATTAAGCCCCTGTCTCGCTTATTGCATATAGAAGAAAAAGAACTATTGGAATTTGAAATCTTGCGAAGAGATCAAATTCATGCACTATTGCTGGAGCAAAAAAATTGGCTTGAGATAGAGGAACGCTATCAAGAATTGACAGAGAGAAAGATTGCATTTGTGACACCACTTGAGCCAAGTTATCCCGATAAATTGCGACAAATTCATCATCCGCCAATGGGATTATATGTGCGAGGGCAGTTGCCAAAAGAGGAAAAAAAGAGTGTGGCCATTGTGGGTAGTCGAGATGCCAGCGAATATGGAATTTCTATGGCTAGAGAGTATGCCAAGGTGTTGGCAGAAAATGGCGTACAAATCATTAGTGGTTTAGCTCATGGTGTGGATGCCGCTGCTCATGCGGGGGCCATTCGTTTTGGGCTCAGTTTTGGCGTTCTTGGATGTGGAATCAATATTGCCTATCCAAAGGAAAACTACACACTCTATGAAAAAATGGCAAAAGATGGCGGAGGAATCATTAGCGAGTATCCACTTGGCACTTCGCCACTGGGGAAAAATTTTCCCATTCGAAACCGAATTATTTCGGGGCTTTCGGATATTGTTTTGGTGATAGAAGCCAGAGAGCGATCGGGATCTTTGATTACAGTAGAGCATGCTCTAGAGCAGGGAAAGGAAGTTTTTGCCCTTCCAGGAAGAGTGAGTGATCCGATGAGTAAGGGCTGTAATGCCTTGATTTTTCAGGGAGCAAGCATTGCCACTAGTCCAGAGGTGATAATGGAGAGTTTAGGAATATTGCGGGATAAGAAGCTTCAGGTGCAGGGCAATTTACAAGATTTGCTTGCAACAAATGAAAAAAGGGTGTATAGTTGCCTCGATTTACAATCTAAATTTTTGGAAGATATTGCCACAGAAGTGAATATGGATTTTGGGGAGTTGACAGCGATTTTACTTGAGCTGGAGTTAAAGGGACTTGTGCGGCAAGTATCGAGCCATTACTATGCAAAAAATAATTAAAGGAGAAGAACATGGCGAGCAGTCTGGTTATTGTGGAGTCACCAGCAAAAGTGAAAACAATCAAGAAATATCTAGGTTCTGGTTATGAAGTTGTTGCATCAAATGGTCATGTGCGTGATTTGCCAAAGAGTTCCATGGGGATTGATATTGAAAATGACTTTGAACCAAAGTATATTACGATTCGTGGAAAGGGAGAGATTTTGGCCAACTTGCGAAAGGCGGCAAAAAAAGCAGATAAGATTTATCTAGCTACTGACCCTGACCGAGAGGGCGAGGCGATTAGTTGGCATTTGTCAAAGGCACTGAAACTAGACGAGAGCGGAAAAAAAATCTATCGCATTAGTTTTAATGAAATCACAAAAAATGCGATTAAAGAGGCCATCAAACATCCAAGGGCATTGGATATGAATCTTGTAGATGCACAGCAGGCCAGGCGTGTACTTGATCGAATGGTGGGCTATATGATTAGCCCTTTGTTGTGGCAAAAGTAAAGCGTGGACTTTCAGCAGGACGAGTACAATCTGTGGCTCTTCGAATGATTTGTGATCGAGAGGCAGAAATTGATGCCTTTATTCCTAAGGAATATTGGACGATTGAGGGAAAGTTTACTTCAAATGTCAGCAAAAAAATTTTGGATGCTAAATTCTATGGCAAAAAAAGTAAGATGGAGATTGCCAGCAGAAAAGAGTGTGATGATATTTTAGCTGCATTAGAAAATGTGGACTATGTTGTGGATGAGGTCAATGAGGGACAAAGAATAAAGAAGTCTCCATTGCCATTTACGACTTCGACTTTACAACAAGAGGCCAGTAAGACATTAAACTTTTCAACACAAAAGACAATGCGCATCGCACAGCAACTTTATGAGGGTGTAGAGATTGAGGGAAAGGGAACGATTGCCCTTATCACTTACTTGCGTACAGATTCGACAAGGGTAGCTGAAGAGGCTGATGAAAGTGCCAGAAAATTTGTCACAGAAACCTATGGTGCAGAATATGTTATGGATGCTCCGAAGAAGAAGGAGGAGAAGACAAAGATTCAAGATGCCCATGAGGCAATTCGACCAACCGATATCACACTCACACCAGTCAAAGTAAAGGACAGCCTTTCGAGAGAGCATTTTCGGTTGTATCAATTGATTTGGAAGCGTTTTACAGCCAGCCGAATGAAGCCAGCGATTTATAAGACAACTTCTGTCAAAGTAAAGGCGGGGGAGTACTTCTTTACAATGGCAGGTTCCAGTGTCAGCTTTGATGGGTTTATGGGCGTATATAGCTCGGACGAAGAAAAAGAGGGTTCCGATACGGTTATTTCCAAGTTAAAAAAGGGGGATATTCTCGCCAAAAAAGATTTGATCGAGACGCAACATTTTACTCAACCACCAGCACATTATACTGAGGCCAGTTTAGTCAAGGCTCTTGAGGAACAAGGAATTGGACGTCCTTCGACCTATGCACCGACCATTACTACGATTTTGGCTAGCGCTATATTGTCAAGGAACAAAAAAATCTCTATGTGACAGAGATTGGTCAAGTGGTCAATTCGATGATGGAGAGTCATTTTGCCACCATTGTTGACAAGGATTTTACAGCGAATTTGGAAATGCTTCTTGACTCTATTGGCGAGGGAAAGATGCCTTGGAAGCGAGTGATTGAAAATTTTTATCCTGACCTTGAGGAATCTGTAGAGGTAGCAGAAAAGGAACTGGAGTCTGTGACTATTCGAGATGAAGAGACGGATGTGATTTGTGAAAATTGTGGAAGAAATATGGTCATTAAATATGGACCGCATGGAAAGTTTTTAGCTTGTCCAGGATTTCCAGAGTGCAAAAATACAAAGCCATATTTAGAAAAAATTGGTGTGACCTGCCCAGAGTGTGGGGGAGAAGTCTGTATAAAAAAGACGAAAAAGGGAAGAATTTACTATGGTTGTGAAAATAACCCAACTTGTGAGTTTATGTCTTGGAATCGTCCGACAAATAAGAAGTGCCCAGAATGCGGAAAATATATGGTGATTAAGGGCAATAAATACCTTTGTTCCGATCAAGAATGTGGCTATATGGAAACAATTCCGAAAGAAGAAAAATAACACACAATTATTGCGTATTTATTAGAATTGTGCTAATATTTACTTATCTAAAGTGCTGGAGTATTTCGATAAGGAGGCTTTTGGGATGAGTGTAGAACTATTGGATAAGACGAGAAAGATTAATCAGCTTTTGCATAATAATCATTCGCATAAAGTAGTATTCAATGACTTTTGTGTCGTATTGAGTGGCATCTTAAAGTCAAATATTCTTGTGATTAGCAAAAAGGGGAAGGTTTTAGGTATTGGTGACGATCCAGATACAGAGGATATTCAAGAGATGTTGACCAATCAAGTGGGAGGTTTTGTGGACAGAGCACTCAATGAGCGCTTGTTCTCGATATTGTCGACAAAGGAGAATGTAAATCTAGTCACCTTGGGTTTTGACCGAGAAAATTGTCAGAAGTATCAAGCAATTATTACGCCAATTGACATTGGTGGGGAGAGATTGGGCACACTATTTATCTATAAGTGTGGCGATCCATTTGATATTGATGATATTATATTGAGCGAGTATGGCACAACCGTAGTGGGGCTAGAGATGATGCGCAGTGTCAATGAGGAGAATGCAGAGGAAAATCGAAAAGTACAGATTGTAAAATCGGCAATCTCCACACTTAGTTTTTCGGAGTTATCTGCAATTACACATATTTTTGATGAATTAGAAGGCAATGAGGGCATTTTAGTGGCCAGTAAGATTGCTGACCGTGTGGGCATCACAAGAAGTGTCATTGTCAATGCATTGAGAAAGTTTGAGAGTGCAGGGGTGATTGAAAGTAGATCTTCGGGAATGAAGGGAACCTATATTAAGGTGCTCAATGATGTTGTCTTTGATGAACTAAAGAGAGTAAAGAGTGCACAACAATACGATAATCATTAGGATTTTTCTTGATTTTTAGGAAAGAATATGATATCATCGAATAGCTAATTTAGAAAGCACGTCTGTGCAAGGGTAGGAGCGGTGCCCAAAGGGTACTCCGTGCAGCGCATAGACGGAAGAGAAAAACCAAAGGAGAAAAACAATGAGCGTAATTTCAATGAAGCAATTACTCGAGGCAGGTGTTCATTTTGGACATCAGACAAGAAGATGGAACCCTAAGATGGCTCCATACATCTACACAGAAAGAAATGGTATCCACATTATCGATCTTCAAAAGAGTGTCGAGTATGGTCGATGCAGCATACAAGGCAATTGCCGATGTAGCTGCTGAGGGCGGCACAATCCTCTTTGTAGGTACAAAGAAGCAGGCACAGGATACAATTAAGGAAGAGGCTGAGCGCTGTGGAATGTTCTATGTCAATGAGAGATGGCTCGGTGGTATGTTGACAAACTTTAAGACCATTCAGTCAAGAATTAAGAGACTTCAAAAGATTGAAGAGATGAGCCAGGATGGAACATTTGACGTTCTTCCTAAGAAGGAAGTCATTGAGATCAAGAAGGAGTGGGATAAGTTAGAGAAGAACCTCGGCGGTATCAAGAACATGAAGAAGCTTCCAGATGCAATCTTTATTGTTGATCCTAAGAAGGAAAGAATTTGTATCCAAGAGGCACACAATCTTGGCATCGAGTTGATCGGTATCTGTGATACAAACTGCGATCCAGAGGAGCTTGACTATTGCATTCCTGGCAATGATGATGCTATCCGCGCAGTGAAGTTGATCGTGTCAAGAATGGCCGATGCAGTTATCGAGGCAAAGCAGGGCGAGGCAGTTTCAGCAGAAGAGGCTGAGAGTGCAGCAGCTGATGCAGAGACAACAGAGGCATAATTTATTATAAGCACAATAGCCCTGTAGTATTACAGGGCTGTATTTATCATAATTGAGATTGAGGAGGACAAAAATGGCAGCAGTTACAGCAGCAATGGTGAAAGAACTTAGAGAAATGACAGGTGCAGGTATGATGGACTGCAAGAAGGCTCTTGCAGCTACAGAGGGAGATATGGACAAGGCAGTCGATTTCCTTCGTGAGAAGGGACTTGCTGGTGCACAAAGAAGGCAGGACGTATTGCAGCAGAGGGTATTGTTGCAACCGTTGTTAGTGCAGATGGAAAAAGTGCAGTTGCTGTTGAGGTGAATGCAGAGACTGATTTCGTGGCAAAGAATGAGAAGTTCCAAAGCTATGTAAATGAGGTTGCAGAGCAGGCCTTGACAACAAAGGCAGCAGATATCGATGCATTCCTTGCAGAGCAGTGGGCACTAGATAACTCCTTAACTGTCAATGAGAAGCTTTCTAGCATGATTTCCATCATCGGTGAGAATATGCATATCCGTCGTTTCCAGCAGGTATATGAGGACAATGGTGTTGTTGTATCTTACATCCATGCTGGCGGAAAGATTGGTGTTTTAGTTGACATCGAAACAGATGTTGTCAACGATGCGATTTTGGAGATGGGCAGAAATATCGCAATGCAGATTGCAGCACTTAAGCCACTCTACACATCAGATAAGGAAGTAGATGCTGACTATATTGCTAAGGAGGAGGAAATCCTTCGTGCACAGATTGCCAATGATCCTAAGGAGTCTCAAAAGCCTGCAAATGTAATTGAAGGTATGATTAAGGGACGTATCAACAAGGAGTTAAAGGAGATCTGTCTTCTTGACCAGGCATATGTAAAGGCAACAGATGGAAAGCAATCCGTTGCAAAGTATGTTGAGGAAGTTGCAAAGGCAAATAATGCAAAGATTACGATTAAGTCATTTGTTCGTTTTGAGACAGGTGAGGGTATCGAGAAGAAGACTGAAGATTTTGCAGCAGAAGTTGCAAAGCAGATGGCACAGTAATAGTTTGAGGGAGGACCACCGACTGCAGTCGTGTGGTCTTTTTTCTTAGATAAAGAGTGATTGAGGGAGTGAATAATATGAGAATAGGGCAGATTGTAGCAATTACTGCGGCAATTGTATGGGGGACATCCTTTTCGGCCATGGCAGATCAAAATACCGTCAGAGCCATTGCCACTGATCTCTATGCAAATGAAAATGATACCACAATTCGGCAATTGGGTATTGATTCGATGGTGGCGAGTGTGACAAAGGCTAATCCTGGCGAGTGGTTTACAAAAGTTGGAGAGTATGCACCAGATGCGAAGTTATTGATGAGTAGCAATGCTGTAGCCTCAACCTATCCCTATGCTTTTGCAAAGCGTGGGGACAAGGTGTTTGTGGCACTGGCCAATGCCAATACAGAAGAAAATATTGCTCAAAATGAGCAATACATCCATACCCTCTACAATGTCGCAAAGAAAATAAAGACCAAGACAGCAAATATGGATGAGTTTTCAAAGGCAAAGTATATTGCAGACTATATTTGCACGCATTCGTCCTATGACTATACGCACAGCAATTATGGGGCGGCGCCGATGTTAGCTACAGGGAGGGGAACTTGTCAGTCCTATGCGGCGTTGTTTTATATTTTGGGACGCTATTGTGGATTGCAGACCAATGTCGTGGCTGGGCAATTTAAGACAGGCAGCGTGACAACGAATCATACATGGAATGAGATCAACATTCAGGGAAAATGGATGTTTGTCGATTTGACCTCCTTTGATACCAAGCAAGATGCCCAGTACCTATTTCAGCCAATCGAGAAGGAAAGTCAAATCTACACTCAATATACAGGAAATTATGATCAGGTATTTGAGGTGTTTAAGAAAAACCAATAGGAGATGGAGAAGATGTTAAAGCATATTGTGATGTGGAATATAAAAAAGGAAGTCAAGGATGTTGAAAAAGTAAAAAGAGAAGCCAAGGAAGCTATTGAAGGCCTATATGGAAAGGTGCCAGCAATTCAAAAGATTACTTTTGTTACCGAGACCTTGCCAAGTAGTAACATGGATGTTGCGGTCATTGCAGAAGTCAAAGATGAAGAGGCACTAAAGGCCTATGCCACCCATCCGCTTCATGTGGAGGCAGGAGAAAAGTTTATTCGCCCATTTATGGAAAATCGCAGTTGCATTGACTTCTTTTATTAAATTTTTTTCTATATTTTACGAAAACATTACAAAATATGAAAAACCTTGCAACCCATTGTAAATAATGGTATAACTACAATTGTTTTGAGGTTAAAATAAGAAGAAGGAGTGTTTTACAATGAGAAAGAATTTAAATAAGACACGTGTAGCTATTGCTACTGGTGCAGTAGCTTCCATGATGGCCTTTGGTGTCGTAGCACTTGTTAACAGCAATCCAGTTGATACATTTGCGACAACATCTGCAGCATCAAACAGCAATACAAGACCAGTGAACCCAGCAAACAACAATGGTACAAGACCAGTGAACCCAGCAAACGACAATGGTACAACACCAGTGAACCCAGCAAACAACAATGCTCAGGCACAGGAACAGTTGAATCAATTACTTGCTGCTGTCAATGGAAAAACAGGTGCACAGGCAAAGCAGATTTTGGATGCAAAGTTTGGTAGACCAGCATCTACAACAAACAGTGTTGTCGATGGAAAGCCAGCAACAACCTATAACTATGTTATTCCAGCAGGATTTACTTCTGCAAGAATTACAGTTACAGAGAAGGATGCAAATGGCAACTTGATTGCAACTTACTACTACAATGTTCCTGTAGGTAATAGCAATGCAAATACAAATACAAATACCAACACAAATATCAACACAGATACAAGAACAGCAACACCTTCAGATTTAAGACGCAGAAGCACTGGCGGCGGAACGAAGTCATCAGGTGGCGGTTCAGGCTCTTCAACTCCAGGTAGAAGAGTGGACACAAATGGAACAAGCCAGAATACAACAAATAACACAACTACAGATAACACAACATCAAATGATGTAACTCCAGGTTACACAACTGATGATAAGGCTACAGTAGATGGTGCTCCAGCAAATCGTGGATTCAACGGAGCAAATGGTGTTAAGGGAAATGCTGGTGTCAATGGTGCAAATGGTGCAAGAACAAAGTCTGGTGTCAATGGTGTAAGTGGTGCTAAGTCAAAGTCAACAAAGGGCGGCGTAGCAGGTACATCTGATGTCAGAAAGGGCAAAGTGCCAAAGACAGCTGATCAGTTTAACCCAGCATTGTATCTTGGTTTATTTGCTATTGGTGCAACAGGTGCAGCAGTAGTAGCAAAGAAGAGAAAAGAAGACTAATTCTTTTAAAAGAGAGCAGGCTTTAGGCCTGCTCTTTTTGCATTAAATGATGACCAGTGGTTGCTGGTAGATATTGGGGAGTTCTTCGCTATAGCAAGAATAGTAGAGGGCACGGTATAGATGAGCGGCGTGAACTTCACAGAAGAGAAGTTTGAGGGCAGTGGGAGATGTTGAGAGGATATGATTGGCATCGGCGAGTTTGCTGATGATGGGGATGGAGGAATTTTTTTTTAGTTGAGTGAGTAGATCAGAAGATTCCTTTTTAAAGCCGATTAGTCTTGCATAGGGGGCTAGCTTTCCCTCCTTGCATTCGAGCATATCTTTCTTTGTGATTCCCAAAAAGATATGGAGCAGTGCACGGCTAACCCGAGAAAAGGTGTATTGTTTTGGCTTTATATTGGTGATAAATTCTTCATAATTACTACTTTGGCGAATGTAGTTGATGATTCGCCTTGATAACTCATGGCTGACATCAAAAAAATGACTTAGGGGAGTATCATCATATTGTAGCATGAGAATGCGATAAAATATCGGGTCACAGAGAATATCTCGAGGAAGCGGCTTTGCTTCTTTGAGCAGAGAAAGAACACTATGAGGAACAAAGGGAGAGTAATCATTGTGATGCTGAAAAATAGAATTTCTTATGGCCGAGGCTGAAGCAAAGTCTTGAAATTTTGGCAGGGAAGTATCGTGGTAGCTACTGCCCATGCGAGGAATGGCAATGGGAAGGATGGGAGAGCGATAATTTAATTTGGCTTTCATGTACTCAATGCCAAGGATATTGTTGGGGCTTTGGAGAATTTCTTTGTAGCGAAATCGTTCATCGCTTGAAAGACCATCTTCTTTCATCTGTGCAAGGAGAGCCCCTTCTCTTGCTTGGGGAAAACTGCTACCAAGGAGTAGCAATTCCTTTAGGTGAAGTTGATAGGTGGGACTTTCATTTTTTAGCAATGAGGCAAGGTAAAGTAATTCCTTAGCGGTTGCTCCCTCTGTGCCAAAGCTAATATAGGGAATGCCAAGACTTCCAAAGAGATTGATGCCATAGCTGGCAAAATCTTCAGCACTGGCACAGGAAAAGGGAGCGGGCATTTCAAACACAGCATCAGCACCACCGAGTAGAGCCATTTTTGTGCGGGTGTGGCTGTTAAAAATGGCAGGTTCTCCGCGCTGAGTAAAATGACCACTCATCAGCACAACAACAAAGTCTGCGTCGGCCATTTCTTTTGCTCTTTGAATTTGGTAGGCATGACCATTGTGAAAGGGATTGTATTCGGCAATAATACCAATCACCTTTTTTTGATTTTCCATAGTATCCTCCAGTTATTTTTTCCATAACTTTAGCAGATAAAACAAAAGTTGTATAGTCAAAAAAACAAAATTTTGCTTGAATTATCTGCAATCACTATACTATAATTATAAAAGTGTATTTCAATACGCTTTATGCGATGATATGAAAGGGGTAATACAATGGGAGTAATGGAACAAATTAAGGCTAGGGCAAAAAAAGCAAATAAGACAATTATCTTGCCAGAGTCTATGGATCCAAGAACATTTAAGGCAGCAGAGGCCGTGTTAAAGGAGGGAATTGCCAATATCATTATTATTGGTACCCCTGAGGAGATTGAAAAGAATTCTGCTGGTTGTGATATCTCAAAGGCCACAATCATTAATCCACACACCTATGAAAAGACACAGGAGTATGAGGATCTATTTGTAGAGCTTCGCAAGGCTAAGGGCTTGACTCACGAAGAGGCAAGAAAAACGATGCTTACAGACTATGCATACTATGGTTGCTTGATGATTAAAAATGGTGATGCCGATGGTATGGTCAGTGGTGCTTGTCACTCATCAGCCAACACACTTCGCCCATGTTTACAGATTATTAAAACAAAGCCAGGCACAAAGTTGGTATCAGCTTTCTTCTTGGTGGAAGTGCCAGATTGTGAGTTTGGTGAGAAGGGCACATTTGTATTTGCGGACTGTGGTCTTGAGCAAAACCCAGATCCAGAGAAACTTGCCGCAATTGCTCTTTCATCTGCAGACAGCTTTAAGCTTTTAGTTGGCAAGGAGCCAAAAGTTGCTATGCTCAGTCACTCTTCAAAGGGAAGTGCAAAGCATGCAGATGTCACCAAGGTGGTTGAGGCAACAAAACTTGCACAGGAACAGGCACCAGAACTTTTGCTCGATGGTGAGTTGCAGTTGGATGCCGCAATTGTTCCAGAAATTGGAGCAAGCAAGGCACCGGGTTCAAAGGTTGCGGGACAGGCCAATGTATTGGTATTTCCTGATCTTGATGCAGGAAATATTGGATATAAGTTGGTTCAAAGACTTGGCAAGGCAGATGCTTATGGCCCAATGTGTCAGGGTATTGCAAAGCCAGTCAATGACCTTTCCAGAGGTTGTTCTTGGGAGGACATCGTTGGTGCTGTAGCCATCACAGCTGTACAAGCACAAGCACAAGCAGACGAATAATCAATAATTAAGGAGATTATCAACATGAAGATTTTAGTTATTAATTGTGGAAGTTCTTCACTGAAATATCAATTGATTAGTATGGAGACAGAAGAAGTTCTTGCAAAAGGACTTTGTGAGAGAATCCATATTGAGGGATCAAAATTGACACATCAAGTTCCAGGAAGAGACAAGTATGTGGTGGAAGAGCCAATGCCTGATCACACAGTAGCTATTAACCTTGTACTTTCTGTGTTGACAGATCAAGAGCATGGAGTCATTACAGATAAGAGTGAAATCTTTGCTGTGGGACATCGAGTATTGCATGGTGGAACAAAGTACAGTGAGTCCATTATTATTGATGAGGATGTAAAGGCAAAAATTAGAGAGTACTTTGACCTTGGTCCTTTACATAATCCAGCAAACCTTATGGGTATTGAGGCCGTAGAAAAGTCAATGCCAGGTATTCCAAATGTAGCTGTATTTGATACTTCTTTTGGTATGAGTATGCCAGAGAAGGCTTATCGCTATGCAATTTCTAAGGAGTACTACGATAAATATTCAATCCGTCGCTATGGTTTCCACGGAACAAGCCATATGTATGTATCAGGTGAGGTTATTCAATTTGCCAATCTTGACCCTCAAAAGGCCAAAGTGATTGTCTGCCATCTTGGAAATGGTTCATCAGTTTCTGCGTCTATTGGTGGAAAGTGCATCGATTCTTCTATGGGTCTTACCCCACTTGAAGGATTGATTATGGGAACTCGTTCGGGAGATATTGATCCTGCATTTGTGCAATTTTTGTACAATAAAGAGGGCAAATCCAAATGAAGTTTTGGATATCTTGAACAAGAAATCAGGAATTCTTGCAATGGGCGGATATCAATCTTCTGACTTTAGAGATGTCGAGAGTGCAGCGGCCGATGGCAATCCAGATGCAAAATTAGCAATGGAGGCCTTTGGCTATCGCTTGATTAAGTATATTGGAGCGTATATCGCAGCACTGGGCGGTGTGGATGCCATTGCCTTTACAGGTGGTATTGGAGAGAATGATATGCGTGTTCGCCAAGAGATCGGTGATGCCTTTGGATATATGGGTATCAAGATTGATCCAGAGAGAAATCACATTCGTGGAGAGGCAAGAATTATTTCAACAGATGATTCTACAGCAAAGGTTGTTCTATTCCCTACTAATGAGGAGCTTGCCATTGCAAGAGAGACAAGACGACTTACAGAGAAATAGTGATTGACAAACATCCGTGTCGTCTGTATAATATAAAAGTCGTAATCAGGACGCAAGGAGGTGTTTTCATGTCAATTTGTCCAAAGAATAAGACTTCTCGTGGAAGAAGAGATAAAAGAAGAGCGAACTGGAAGATGTCTGTTGCTAGTCTTGCAAAGTGTCCAAAGTGTGGAGAGCTTATGCTTCCTCACAGAGTTTGCAAGAACTGTGGAACATACAACAAGCGTGAGATCGTTACAGTTGAATAGTGGATTGATTAAGCGTAAAAATGTGCCGACCCCAATTGTTAGACTATGCAATTGGTGGTCGGCATTTTTTTCTGAATACTTATTGATATTTGCTTCATTATCGTATATTATGAATTTGTCGCGACAATATAGAATATAGAGGTGAGACATGGTAACAGTAGCATTAGATGCAATGGGCGGAGATCATGCACCAGACGAAATCATTCAGGGTGGTCTTGATGCCTTACAGAAGAACCCGAACATACGAGTAAAGATGGTTGGCGTAGAGGAGACAATTGCACATTATCTGGAGGGAAAGGATTATCCAAAGGAGAGAGTAGAGATTGTGCCGGCCACAGAGGTGATTGAGACGGGAGAGCCCCCAGTGGCCGCAATTCGAAGTAAGAAGGACTCCTCTATTGTGGTCGGTATGCAGCTTGTTCGAAATGGGGAAGCGGATGCCTTTGTTTCTGCGGGAAGTTCAGGTGCAATCTTGGTCGGCGGACAAGTGATTGTGGGGAGAATTAAAGGAGTGGAAAGACCCCCATTGGCACCCGTAATCCCAACAGCCACAGGTGTTTCTCTCCTCATTGATTGTGGAGCAAATGTAGATGCCAAGCCAAGTCATCTTGTGCAATTTGCTCGAATGGGATCTATCTATATGGAAAAGGTTGTCGGAATTAAAAATCCTCGTGTGGCCATTGTCAACATTGGTGCAGAGGAGGAAAAGGGCAATGCATTGGTCAAGGAGACATTTCCACTGCTCAAAGAGCTAAAGGACATCCATTTTATTGGAAGTATTGAAGCGAGAGAAATTCCAAGGGGAGGTGCAGATGTCATTGTCTGTGAGGCCTTTACAGGAAATGTTATTTTAAAATTATATGAGGGACTTGGGGATACATTGCTCAAAAAAATTAAGGGAGCACTCCTAAAAAACTTACAGACAAATTGGTGCATTGCTCATCAAATCTTCTTTGAAGGAGACATTAAAGTCCTTTGATGCCAGTCAATATGGTGGAGCACCATTACTTGGATTAAAGGGATTGGTTGTCAAGACACATGGAAATTCCAAGGCATTGGAAGTGTGCAATTCGGTTTTACAATGTGTCAAGTTTAAGGAAGAAAGAATTAATGAATGCATAAAAGACAGCCTAGTATAGACTGCAGAGGAAAGGAAATAAGGGGATAAAAAAGTGGAATTTGAGAAGTTAAAAAAAATTGTGGCCGAGGTTTTAAATGTCGATGAGAATGAGATTACAATGGACTCTACATTTGTCGACGACCTTGGTGCGGATTCCCTAGATATTTTCCAGATTATTATGGGGATTGAAGAGGAATTTGATATTGAAATTCCGCAAGAAGTTGCAGAAAACATTACTTCTGTGGCCGATGCGGTCGAGCAAATTAAGAATGCAACAAACTAATTTGACCAGATGTAGGGAGGTCACATATCCGCCGATATGTGGCTTCCCATTTTAGAAAGTGAGGAAAATAGTGAAGAAAAAGTTGATGGAGTTACAAGGAGCCATTGGCTATCACTTCCATGATGTGACACTCTTAGAACATGCACTATCCCATAGTTCGTATGCAAATGAAAAGCGATTGGGAAGAGCTGGATCAAATGAACGATTGGAATTTTTGGGCGATGCTGTGCTTGAACTTGTCAGCAGTGAGTTCTTTTTTAAACTCTATGCAGATAAACCAGAGGGAGATTTGACAAAAATTCGGGCAAGTTTTGTGTGTGAGCCAGCACTTGCCTATTGTGCAGAGCAATTTCACCTCGGAGAGTATCTCTTACTGGGAAAGGGAGAGGAAGCCACGGGAGGAAGAAGTCGTGCGAGCATTGTCTCTGATGCGTTTGAGGCCCTGATTGGTGGCATTTATTTAGATGGTGGTTTTGCTAGTGCAAAAGAGGTGATTGACCGATTTATCCTAAGCGATATTGAGGGCAAACAATTCTTTTATGATAGCAAGACGATCTTGCAAGAAGAGGTGCAAAAGGAGGGACAGAGCGTGGAGTATGTCCTTATTTCTGAGCATGGACCAGATCATCAAAAGATATTTACAGTGGCTGTCTTTGTCGATGAGAAGGAATATGCAAGGGCTAGTGGCACAAGCAAGAAGAATGCGGAGCAACTTGCAGCTTATGAGACATTGAAGATATTGGGGAAGGTAAATGTATCTAAAAAAGATTGAAGTGCAGGGATTTAAGTCTTTTGCCAATAAAATCCTGTTTGAATTTCACAACGGAATTACAGGCATTGTTGGACCGAATGGTTCGGGAAAAAGCAATGTTTCTGATGCTGTGCGTTGGGTACTTGGAGAGCAAAGTGCCAAGCAGCTTCGTGGTGGGAATATGCAAGATGTTATCTTTGCGGGGACAGAATTAAAAAAACCACAGGGATTTGCTTATGTTGCGATAACACTCGATAATGCGGACCGAGCACTGAGTATTGACTTTGACGAAGTAAAGGTTTCAAGACGGCTCTATCGCTCGGGCGAGAGTGAGTATCAAATCAATGGTTCAGCTTGTAGACTAAAGGATGTTCAAGAAATTTTTTATGACACAGGAATTGGAAAAGATGGCTACTCTATTATTGGTCAGGGGCAAGTAGATAAGATTTAAATGGAAGACCAGAGGAAAGGCGAGAGCTCTTTGATGAGGCGGCAGGAATTACTAAGTACAAGCGAAGAAAGACCTTGGCGAGCAAGAAATTGGAGAGCGAGAGGGCAAACCTTGTGCGTATCAAAGATATTTTGTCTGTGTTAGAAAAACAGGTTGGCCCTTTGAGAGAGCAATCAGCAAAGGCAAAGGAATATCTTCGATTGAGGGATGAACTTAAGCACTATGATGTCAACTATTTTCTTTGTGAGATGGATGCAATTTCGACACGCATACAGAGCTTAGAAGAAAAAAAGCAAATAATAGAGGGCGATGTCAATGAGACAAAGTCAAGGCTTGTGCAATTAAAGGCTTCCTATGAGCGAATGGAGAGGGAAATTTCCAATATCGATATTTTGTTGACTTCAAATAGGGAGAAAGTTGCACTTTCCAATGTCAGAGAAAAAGAGTTATTTGGTCAAATCGATGTATTGAAAGAGCAAGTAAAGAGCGAAGAGAAAAATATCGAACATATCCACACAAGAGTTTGCACCATTGATGCAGAGATTTCCCAAAAGCAGGAAGGATTTACAAAGTTTCAATCTGAAAAGGAGAGCATTGAAAGCGAGCAAAGAGAGATTGAACAGAGGAAGAAGAATGTATTGCTTGCCTTGGAAAAAATAGATGGACAAATTGCAAAGATACAAGAGGCTGTGGAGGCCCAAAAGCAGAGCCATCTCGATTACAAAGAAAAGCGTGCGAAGTTAATTGCTGAAGAGCAAAAGATGGATTCTTTTTTGGAACAAGTTCGATTGCGAAGTAGTGAGGTATTACAAAAATTACTGAAGGTAAAGTCAAAAGAAAGTGCCATTGGAATGAAGAGAGAACAAAAAATGGCACTACTTTCTTCTTTGAAGGAAAAGCTTGACCAATTGGAAGGGCAAAAGCAAACCCTTTTGCATTCTTGCACGAAAGAGAAGAAAAAAAGGTTGAGGAAGAAAGAGAATTTTCAGTGCTTCAAGAACAGGTGCAACACTGCCGTGTAAAACTTGAAACTTTGCAAAATATTGCTGAACACTATGAGGGCTATGGCAATGCCATTCGCCGTGTCATGGAGAAAAAGTCTGAAGGCGTGTGTGGCGTTGTGGCAGATTTGATAGAGAGTGAACAGAAATATGAGCAAGCCATTGAAACCGCACTTGGCGGTCGCATTCAAAATGTAGTCACTAGGGATGAAGAAACAGCAAAGGAGCTGATTTTATATCTAAAGAAGTATCGCTATGGAAGGGCAACATTTTTGCCATTGACAGCTATTTCCAAAAGGGGGAACGGAAAAGATGAGAATGTGCGACAAGAAGAGGGCGTTCTTGGAATGGCCAGTGAGCTTGTTCGCACGAGGTCGGAGTATCAGCCACTCATTCAATCTTTGCTGGGAAATATCTGGGTGGTAGAAAATATTGACAGAGCCATTGCGATGGAGAGAAAGTATCGCTATGAACTTCGCATTGTGACATTGGATGGAGAGCAGTTTAGCCCAGGTGGAGCAATGAGTGGCGGGGCATTTAAAAATTCTAACAATCTCCTGGGAAGAAAGAGAGAAATTGAAGAGTTAGAAAATCAATTTCTTGTGGCAAAGGAAAAATGGAATCTCCAAAAAGAAAGACTGAAAAAGAGTCAGGAAGAGATTTTGGCCATTCAAAAGCAATTGGAGCAGATAAGAAGCCAAGTTCAGGAAAAGCTCATTGAAAAAAACACCCTAGATATGGATATTCGGGGATTCGATCAGCAAATAGAGGAAATCAGTCATTCGACAAAGGATATGGAAAAAGAAAACAGACTTCTTTTAAAGCGGGCGAAGGAGCTTGAAAATGAAAAGGTGTTGATTCAAGAAGATATTGAAAGGATCGATGACCAAAGCCAAGGAATTGATCAAGATGTTCAAGAACTCTTGCATCACTTCGATGAAAAGAAGAGTGAGCAGGAGAAGACGAGGGAGGAAATGGCGAAAATAGAACTTTCCCTTTCAAAGCTTGGGCAACAGATGGTCTTTGCCAATGTCAATGCAGAGCGAGTGGAGACAGAAAAGCGTCAATTGATGGAGGAAAAGGAAGGATTTGATCAGAGCGAAAAGGGCTCGAGAGATAAAATTGCAACAAGGCAAAAAGAGATAGAAAATCTTCAAGTGGAGAGAGAGACTCTGTTGGCTAAGGCAGAAAAGATAAGAGAGCTACTCGATAAAAAGTCAAGGGAAAAGCAAGAATATCAGAGCAAACAAAAGAAGTTCTTTGCTCAGCACGAAGAGATTGCTGAGCGGGAGAGAGCACTGGATAAAGATTTTGTGCGATTGACGAGTCAACTAGAAAAGAGCAAAGATGATCAGACAAGTTTAATGAAGCATATTTGGGATGAGTACGAATTGACCAAGGAGGGAGCACAAAAACTTAGGGATGAGAATCTTTGTGATCTTACCCATATCCGAAAGCATATGGAAGAATTGCACAAGGATATTCGCCTACTTGGAAATATCAATGTCAATGCGATTGATGAATATGAAACGGTCTTTGGTCAATATGAGCAGATGAGCATTCAGCACAATGATATTGTGGAGGCAGAAAAAAATCTCTTAAAGGTAATTCAAGATTTAGATTTAGGGATGCGACAGCAATTTGCCGAAAAGTTTGGATTGATACAAAAAGAGTTTGATGCTGTATTTAAAGAGTTATTTGGTGGTGGACATGGAAAGCTGATTTTAGATGAGGAAAGTGATATCTTGGAGGCGGAAATTCGCATTATTTCTCAGCCACCGGGGAAAAAATTGCAAAATATGATGCAACTTTCTGGTGGAGAAAAGGCTTTGACTGCAATTTCATTGCTTTTTGCTATTCAGAATTTAAAGCCATCACCATTTGCCTTGCTCGATGAGATTGAGGCGGCACTGGATGATTCCAATGTCGACCGCTTTGCTAAATATTTACATAAATTGACAGATCACACGCAATTTATTGTGATTACACACCGAAGGGGAACGATGGTCGCAGCCGACCGCTTATATGGCATTACTATGCAGGAAAAAGGCGTTTCCACATTGGTCTCTGTAAATTTAATTGAAGATAGTTTAACCTAGGGGGAAATATGGAAGAGAAGAAGAAGGGATTTTTTGGCAGACTTGTCGAAGGCTTGGCTAAGACAAGAAATAAGGTAGTCAATAGTATTGAGAGCGTATTCTTGGGCTATGATGTCATTGATGAGGATTTTTATGAAGAACTTGAAGAAACCCTAATTATGGGCGACATTGGCATTCGTGCATCGACAGATATTATTGAGGAATTGAGAGCTCGTGTAAAGGCGGACAAAATTAAAAATCCTGCAGATTGCAGGCAAATTTTAATTGAGACAATTAAGGAAAGAATGGATCTTGGCGAAAATGCCTATGCCTTTGAAAATCAAAAGGCAGTTGTTTTGATGATTGGAGTCAATGGGGTGGGAAAAACTACCTCTGTGGGCAAGCTCTCAGCCCAGTTGAGAGAGATGGGCAAGCGAGTGCTGATTGTCGCTGCCGATACCTTCCGTGCAGCGGCCATTGATCAGCTTGCCGAGTGGAGCAAGAGAAGTGGTGTGGATATGATTGCACAAAATGAGGGTTCTGATCCAGCAGCAGTGGTCTATGATGCCTGTCAGGCAGCAAAGGCAAGAAATGTGGATGTCTTAATTGTCGATACAGCGGGAAGATTGCACAACAAAAAGAACCTCATGGAGGAGTTGAGAAAAATCAATCGCATTATTGACAAGGAATACGAGGGGGCATTTCGAGAGACCTTGGTTGTCTTAGACGGCACGACAGGACAAAATGCCCTGGAACAGGCAAGACAGTTTAAGGATGTTGCGGATATTACAGGAATTGTGCTCACAAAGCTCGATGGAACAGCAAAGGGAGGAATTGCCGTGGCTATTCAGGCTGAGCTTGGCATACCTGTGAAATACATTGGTGTGGGTGAAAAGTTGGATGACTTACAAAAGTTTAATTCAGAGGAATTTGTCAATGCCTTGTTTGAATCTGATGATGAGGTAAAAGAAGAAATACAAGAAGAAATTGACGAATAGGAAGGGTAAAAAAATGGATAAGTTGACACTAGAAAAGTTTGAAGAGGCAAGTGAAATTGTAAAGGAGGTGACGGCAGAGACAAAACTTGTATTTAGTGAGTTTTTCTCTGAACAATCGGGAAATAAGGTCTACTTAAAGCCTGAAAATATGCAGCGAACAGGTGCCTATAAGGTGCGCGGTGCCTACTATAAGATTTCACAGCTTCCTGATGAGGACAAGAAAAAGGGCATTATCACAGCCAGTGCAGGAAACCATGCACAGGGTGTTGCCTATGCATCAAAGCTTGCAAAGATTAAGGCAACGGTTTGTATGCCAACCACTACGCCATTGATGAAAATCAATCGAACAAAGGGATATGGTGCAGAGGTTGTACTTGAGGGGGATGTCTTTGATGAAGCCTGTGCAGCAGCATATCGCATTGCTGATGAGACAGGAGCAACCTTTGTTCATCCATTTAATGACTTGGAAGTGGCAACAGGTCAGGGAACCATTGCAATGGAGATTATTAAGGAACTTCCAACCGTTGATATTATTCTTGTCCCTGTCGGTGGTGGCGGTCTGATTACAGGGGGTGTCTACCTTGGCAAAGATGCTCAATCCCAATATTACGGTGATTGGCGTTGAACCTGCCAATGCAGCATGTATGAAGGCTTCCCTTGAAGCTGGTCAAGTTGTGACTTTGCCAAGTGCCAATACCATTGCCGATGGAACAGCGGTGAAAAAGCCAGGAGAGACCATTTTTCCATATGTTCAAAAAAATGTTGACCATATCATCACCATTGAAGATGATGAGTTAATTGTGGCCTTTCTTGATATGGTTGAAAATCACAAGATGATTGTTGAAAATTCAGGTCTTTTGACAGTTGCAGCATTAAAGCATCTAGAGGTCAAGGACAAAAAGATTGTTTCGATTCTCAGTGGTGGAAATATGGATGTCATCACGATGGCTTCTTTGATTCAACATGGATTGATTCAAAGAGACCGAGTATTTACAGTGTCGGTACTTCTTCCAGATAAGCCAGGTGAGCTTGCAAAGGTTTCTGCACTTTTGGCGGAGGAAAAGGGCAATGTCATTCGCCTAGAGCACAATCAATTTGTCAGCATCAATCGAAATGCAGCTGTTGAATTAAAGATTACCTTAGAGGCGTTTGGAACAGAACACAAGAAATGATTGTTAAGAGGTTAAAAGATGAGGGATATCGTCCGAAAGTTGTTAAATCCACTGGCATTTATACAGACTGATGCACAGCATCCAAGAATTGATGAGAATTTTAAGGAGACTTCGCTCTATCGAAATGTGCACTACTTTATAAAGTAGTCCATAATTTCAATTTTGATTGGAACTTCAGTGGGATCAGTGGGTGCAATTTTTGCACGTGCCATTGAGTTTGCCACTACTTTTTGGATGGGGCACAGCTATGCACTGTTTTTACTGCCCATCTGTGGTTTAATTATTGTATTTTTATATCATTTTGCTGGGGCGGATGTACCGAGAGGAACAAATTTAGTTTTGAGCTCTATTTCTACGGGAGAAGAGATTACATCGAAGATGGCACCGCTCATTTTTGTCTCTTCTGTGCTCACCCATTTGGGCAGTGGGTCGGCGGGACGAGAAGGTGCGGCTCTTCAGATTGGTGGAAGCCTTGGAAATTTATTTGCACGTATTTTTAAGCTCAATCAACTTGACCGAAATATAGTCGTGATGTGTGGAATGAGTGCCTGCTTTTCGGCTCTCTTTGGCACACCACTTTCAGCAGGAATTTTTTCTATGGAAATTTTTAGTGTCGGGGTGATGTACTACGCTGCATTGATTCCCTGCCTGTTTTCTGCCTATATTGCTGCGGCCGTTGCTCCATTTTGGGGCGTAGCTCCAGAGCGTTTTGTTGTGGAGAGTCTTCCAAATTGGGATATTAAGACGGTTTTGCTGTTGATTGTGCTTTCCGCAGCGACAGCCATTGTCTCCATTGCCTTTTGCGTAATGATGCACGGGGCAGAACATCAATACCACAAAATAAAGAAGACCAGTGTCCGCATTTTGGTTGCAGCACTTCTCTTTATTGGTGTGACTTTATTGATTGGAACAAGGGACTATTGTGGTGGCGGTTTTCCATTGATTGAAAGATGCATGGAGGGAAAAGTAAGACCAGAGGCATTTTTTATGAAAATGCTGATGACGAGCATTGTCATTGGTGGCGGATTTAAGGGAGGAGAGATTGTGCCGACCTTTACTATTGGGGCGACTTTTGGATGCTTTTTTGGCACACTCATTGGTCTTCCGCCACAGATTTCTACTGCTTGTGGAATGGTGGCCTGCTTTGTGGGAGTTACGAATTGTCCAATTGCCTCATTGATTATGGGATTGGAACTCTGTGGAGGTTCTGGACTGGCTTTTTATGCTATTGCAGTGGCAGTGAGTTTTACACTCTCTGGATATTATGGTCTTTACAGTGCACAAAAGTTTGCCTACTCAAAGACCATACCAATGTATATCAATGCCGAGGCAGAAAAGATTAGGCAGAATAGAAAGAAAAAAAGTGTCAAGTAAAAATACTTGACAAGATATCACTTTTGCTTTACTATAGCAGAGGTGATTTTATGGAAGATATTGTAAATCAGAGCTTATTATATGATTTCTATGGAGAGCTTTTAACTGAACATCAAAGGCGTATTTATGAGGAAGTAGTCTTTAATGATTATTCGATTAGCGAGGTTGCCAGAGATGAGGGCATATCCAGACAGGGCATATCCGATTTGATTCGCCGGTGTGATAAGTTACTGCAAGGATATGAGGAAAAATTGGGTCTAGTCAATAAATTTGAAAAGACGAAAGCATTGGTACAGCAAATACACAGAATTTCTACAGAGTTTCATGAGACCAAAGATGATCGTTTGATGAATGAGGTCGAAAAGATTTCTAGGGAAATACTTGCATTATAGGAGATCGATATGGCATTTGAAAGTTTATCAGAGAAACTTCAAAATGTATTTAAGAATTTGAGGGGGCGAGGAAGACTCTCAGAGAATGATGTCAAGGCAGCAATGAAGGAAGTCAAGCTCGCACTTTTAGAGGCCGATGTCAACTTTAAGGTTGTCAAGCAATTTATTAAGGCCGTTGAGGAAAGAGCAATTGGACAGGATGTCATGAACTCACTGACACCAGGACAGCAGGTCATCAAAATTGTCAATGAAGAGATGATCGCACTGATGGGTGCAGAGACGACAGAAATTACAATTAAGCCAGCAGGCGAGATGACCGTGATTATGATGGTGGGTCTTCAAGGTGCTGGTAAGACGACAACAGCGGCAAAGCTTGCAGGAAAGTTTAAGGCCAAGGGATACCAGCCACTGCTTGTCGGCTGTGATATCTATCGCCCAGCAGCAATTGAGCAATTAAAGATCAATGGAGAAAAGCAGGGGGTACCTGTGTTTACGATGGGAAACACACATTCTCCAGTCGATATTTCAAAGGCAGCGATTGAGCATGCCAAAAAGAACAAGAACAACATCGTCATTATTGATACAGCAGGTCGCTTGCACATTGATGAGAGTATGATGGATGAACTTGTGCAAATCAAGGAAAATGTAAATATTGATTACAGTGTGCTTGTCGTCGATGCGATGACAGGTCAAGATGCTGTCAATGTGGCAAAGACATTTGATGAGTGTCTGGATGTCTATGGTGTCATCTTGACAAAGATGGATGGTGATACCCGTGGTGGTGCAGCACTTTCTATTAAGTCAGTGACAGGAAAGCCCATTCTCTATGTTGGTATGGGTGAAAAATTGTCCGATTTGGAGCAATTTCATCCAGATCGAATGGCGAGCAGAATTCTTGGTATGGGGGATATCCTCACCTTGATTGAAAAGGCCGAGCTTGAGTATGACGAGGAAAAGGCCAAGGAGCTTTCTAAGAAAATCAAAAAGGCAGAGTTTGACTTTAATGATTTCTTGGAGCAGATGCAACAATTAAAAAAGATGGGTGGCATCAATGGACTGTTGGGAATGCTTCCTGGTATGGGAGCAAAGGCAGATGCCTTAGCTGAAGTTGATGACAAGCAAGTGGCTAGGATTGAGGCGATTGTGCTGAGTATGTCGGCACAGGAAAGAGCCAATCCTTCCATTTTGAATCCGTCAAGAAAGAATCGCATCGCAAAGGGTGCGGGTGTGGACATTGCGGAGGTCAATCGCATTGTGAAGCAATTTGACCAGATGAAGAAGATGATGAAGTCGATGTCTGGTCTTACAGGTGGCAAGAAACGCGGTGGCGGTCTTGGTGGCCTGATGGGAGGAAAATTTAAGCTCCCAGGTGGTATGTTTTAAAACAGAAAGATTTTAGGAGGAATACAACAATGGCAGTAAAGATGAGATTAAAGAGAATGGGACAGAAGAAGGCACCTTTTTACAGAATTATTGTGGCAGACGCAAGATCTCCAAGAGATGGTAAGTTTATCGAGGAAGTTGGTTACTATGATCCAACAAAGGAGCCAAGTGTAATCAAGTTTGATGAGGAATTGGCAAAGAAGTGGCTTTCTAACGGTGCACAGCCAACAGAGAGAGTTGCAAAGCTTTTGAAGGAAGCAAATATCCAAAAGTAAGCCAGTAGCATAGGGGAACAGCTATGAAAGAAGTTGTAGAAGTGGTGGCAAGAGCACTAGTAAACGAACCAGAAAAAGTAGTTGTCACACAGACAGAACAAAAAGATTCAATTGTCGTGGAACTTCATGTTGCACCTGAAGATATGGGGAGAGTGATTGGCAAATCGGGAAGAATTGCCAGTGCGATTCGCAATGTTGTCAAGGCAGCATCTTCTAGGGAAGGAAAAAAAGTAATAGTTGATATTCGTTAGAAATGGGGACTCCACGCTTGAGTCCTCATTTTTTTGGAGGAAATAATGGTAGAAAAATTGCGAGTGGGTGTGATTACAAGTCCACATGGTGTGCGAGGAGAGGCGAAGGTCTATCCGACAACAGACGATCCAAAGCGCTTTTCAAATTAAAAAAAGTCCATATGAAAAGTATGCGGGAGGCAAAGGAACTGGAAATTGAGAGCGTCAAGTACTTTAAGAATATGGTGATTTGTAAGTTTAAGGGCATTGACACCCCAGAGGAGGTGGCAAAATATAAAAATGCAGATCTTTTCGTAGACAGAAAGGATGCAACACCTTTAAAAAAGAATGAAAATTATATTGCCGATTTGATTGGACTGTTGGTGGTTACGGATGAGGGAAAAGAGCTCGGCGTTGTGGAAGATATTTTTCCAACGGGAGCCAATCAAGTGATGGAAGTCAAGATGGAAAAGAAAAATGTGCTCATTCCTTATATCAAGGAATGCATTCTCGATGTCGATTTAGAAAATCAAAAGATTGTTGTGCATTTACTGAAGGGTTTACTCGATTTGTAGGAGAAAGAAATGAAATTTCATATTTTGACTCTATTTCCAGAGATGATGGAGATGGTATTAAAAGAAAGTATTATTGGCAGGGCACAGCAGGGAAATTTAATTGAAGTTGAGGCAATCAATATCCGAGATTATGCTCATAATAAGCATCGCCATGTCGATGACTATCCCTATGGGGGTGGGGCAGGAATGTTGATGCAGGCAGCTCCCATTTGTGAGGCCTATGAGGAACTTTCTAAGAAGTTGGGAAAAAGACCCAAGGTTTTGTATATGACACCACAGGGAAAGGTCTTTAATCAAGGTTTGGCCAAGGAGTTAGCAAGAGAGGAAAATCTCGTCTTTTTATGCGGTCACTATGAGGGCGTGGATGAGCGAGCACTGGAATTGTTAAATGTAGAGAGCGTCTCCATTGGGGACTATGTATTAACTGGTGGAGAATTGCCAGCGATGGTGATGATTGACTCCATTAGTCGAATGGTGCCAGGGGTGCTGACCAATCATGAGAGTGCAGATTTTGAATCCTTTGAAGATAACTTGCTTGAGTATCCACAATATACAAGACCTGAGGAGTATGCAGGGCTAAAAGTTCCCCCTGTTCTTTTGAGTGGACATCACAAAAATATTGCAAAATGGCAGAGAGAACAATCGCTGTTGAGGACTTTGCGGAGGCGACCAGAGTTATTGGAGAATGCCAACCTTGACAAGAAGGATGTTGAAATTTTACAGAGGTTAAAAGAAGAACAAAATATAGAATAATTCTTGCACTTTCAAATGAAGTGTGCTAAGATAGGTGCGTTATTAAGCGATGTTCCTCTGGTTCGGGAAAAGAATGAACGAAAGAATGTCAAATGAAAAGCAGGAGGTTCACAATGAACGAGATTATTAAGAGTATTGAAGCAACACAATTAAGAGCAACACATGAGTTTTCTGTTGGTGATACAGTAAGAGTACACAACAAGATCAAAGAGGGAAACAGAGAGAGAATTCAGATCTTCGAGGGTACTGTTTTGAAGAGACAGGGCGGCGGAGCAAGAGAGACTTTCACTGTGAGAAAGAACTCAAATGGTATTGGTGTCGAGAAGACATGGCCTGTACATTCTCCTTTTGTTGATAAGATCGAAGTAATCAGAAGAGGTAAGGTAAGAAGAGCAAAATTGAATTATCTTCGTGATCGTGTTGGTAAGGCAGCAAAGGTTAAAGAGATTATTCGATAATTTTTGTACGAAAAGGGGGGACAATCGTCCCCCCTTTTGCCGTATTGAGGAGAAAAGATGAATTTCTATCGAGAAGAAAGCAATATTTTTGTGAGGACATTGGACACCATTGCCATGATTTTTGTTGTCATTGCATTGGCGTGGTTTAGTGTGTTTTCATTTGGAAAACAGATTACAAATACAGGGCAGTCGATGCAGCCAGTGCTCCTTTCGGGAGAACACGCCCTGATGGACCGCTTGAAATATGGAGTTACAGGACCATCTCGCTATGATGTGGTGGTATTTCGCTCTATTGATGGTCGCACCAATATTAAGCGGATTATTGGACTTCAAGGGGAGACCGTACAAATTCAAGGTGGAAAAGTCTATATTGATGGCGAACAACTAGGCGGAAAATATGGCGACGCTTCACTCTCAGGTCTGGCATCGAGTGGAGTGTTCTTGGGAAGAGATGAGTATTTTGTATTGGGAGATAATCGGGAATCCAGTGAGGATTCAAGATTTGATAGTATTGGAAATGTAAAGCGAAAAGACATTGTGGGAAAGGTTTGGCTAAGAATCGGAAAAATTTCTCGCTTTGGCTTTATTCGGTGATGGGGGAGAAAAAATGAAGATTCAATGGTATCCAGGACATATGACCAAGGCCAAGCGTGCGATGGCTGAGGATGTCAAGATTATCGACTTGATTATCGAGATGACGGATGCGAGGGCACCGCTTTCAACAAGAAATCCAGATATCGACCAACTGGGACAGGGAAAGGCTAGATTGATCATTCTGAACAAGGCAGATGCTGCAGATGAACGAGCAAATCGGCAGTGGGAGGAGTATTTTCAAAAACTTGGCTATGAATGTCTAATGATGGACTCGAGAGAAAAAAAGAGCATAAAAAAGTTGATGGCTAGTATTGACAAGGCGTGTGAAAAAAAGAAAGAAAGGGATAGAAAGCGTGGTATTTTAAATCGTCCAATTCGAGCTATGGTGACAGGAATTCCCAATGTAGGAAAGAGCACATTGATTAATTCCATCTCAGGAAAGGCCACAGCAAAGACGGGAAATAAGCCAGGAGTTACGAAAGGAAACCAATGGATTCGACTCAATAAATCCGTCGAACTTTTGGACACACCAGGAATCTTGTGGCCAAAATTTGAAGACCAACATGTCGGAGAGATGATTGCTTTTATTGGCTCCATCAATGATATGATTATAGACACAAGAGAGTTGGGAACAGAGTTAATTCGTTGGTTCTTGGCCAATCGACCAGAGATTTTGAGAGAAAGATTTGAAATTGAAGATATGGATGAGCATGAGGCATTGATTCAGATTGCCAAATTGCGTGGCTGTATAATTAAGGGAAATGAGTATGATTATGATAAGGCCGCAAGTATTTTTATCAATGAATTTCGCTCAGGAAAACTTGGAAAAATTACATTGGAATGGCCGCAAAAGAGTCAGGAAGAAGAGGCGTAGTATGGCAGTGTTGAAGGAAGAAAAATTGCAGGCAGAGCGAGAACGGCTGGAAAAATGCGCGAATTTGAACATCAATATGCCAGATACCACTATATTTGTGGGATTGATGAGGCAGGGCGAGGCCCATTGGCAGGACCTGTGGTGGCAGCAGCGGTGATTTTGCCAAGAGATGAGGAAATTTTATTTTTAAATGATTCAAAGAAGCTTTCCGAAAAAAAGAGAAATGCCCTATTTGTAGAAATTAAGCAAAAGGCCATCGCCTATGGCATTGGCATTGTCGATCACAAGGTGATTGACAAAATCAATATTTTGCAGGCGACCTATCAGGCTATGCGGGAGGCAATCCATCAACTTCAAGTCAAACCAGATCTCTTGCTCAATGATGCGGTGACCATTCCAGAGGTGGATATTCCTCAAGTGCCTATTGTCAAGGGAGATGCCAAGAGTGTAAGTATTGCAGCAGCAAGCATTCTAGCCAAGGTGACAAGAGATGAATTGATGGGAAAATATGATACTCTCTATCCTGATTATGGATTTGCTAAACACAAAGGATATGGCACGCCCCAGCATGTGAAGGTACTCAAGGAGAAAGGAGCTTGTGAAATTCATAGAAAGACCTTTATTGGCAAAATTGTAAAGGACAAAGAAAAGGAATGAATCGGCGAACAATTGGCAGTGAATACGAAAAAAAGGCTGCCCAGTTTTTGCAACAAAGAGGCTGTGTCATTGTAGAGATGAATTATCGCACAAAGAGAGCAGAAATTGACATTATTTTTCTTGATGGTGATACCTTGGTGTTTGGTGAAATTAAATATCGAAAAAATCTTTGCTATGGTATGCCACTGGAGGCTGTGGATGAGAAAAAGGCAAGGCGAATTTATCAAGGGGCAAGGCAATATATCTATGAAAGACAGATAGAAGAAATGCCCATGCGCTTTGATTGTATTGGTATTTGTGGAAATGAGTGGACTTGGGAAAAGGATGTGTTTGAATGGATCAATGGATAAGAACAGATAAAAAGATGGAGATTGTAGAGAGGGTGGCAGAAAATGGTGTGCCGTATCTGTATTTTCCAGCACTTGAAGGTATTGGTGTGCGTCATGCTTTTTCGACAAAGGAAGGCGGTGTCAGCACAGGTGTCTATGAGAGCATGAATTTAAGCTTTACAAAGCCAGGGGAGAAAAGGGAAAATGTCCTTGAAAATTACAGACGAATGGCTAAAGCCATTGGTGTTAGAGAAGATTCTTTTGTGCTTTCTGACCAAACGCACACAACAAATGTCTTGCAGGTAAAAAAAGAGCATTTGGGTCTTGGCATAACGAAAGAAAGAATTCCGGATATTGATGGAATGGTGACCAATGTGCCAGGACTTACCCTCGTGACCTTCTATGCGGACTGTATACCCCTGTACTTTGTCGACCCAGTAAAAAGAGCAATTGGTCTTTCACACTCTGGGTGGAGAGGAACCATTAAAGAGATGGGGCGCATCACTGTGGAAAGATGATCGAATGTTATGGCAGCAAACCTAGAGATATTATTGCGGCCATTGGACCTGGAATTTGTGTCGATTGCTATGAAATTAGCAAAGAGCTTGGCAAGAGATTTGAGCAGGAATTTCAGGCTGGAGATGTCAAAGAGATCCTCACGCCCTATGTCAACGATCATTGCCATTTAAATCTTTGGCGTGCCAATGAGATGATTTTAGAAAAGGCAGGAATTTTGCCAGAAAATATTCATACGAGTAATATTTGCACACATTGCAATAGCACTAGACTCTATTCCCACCGCACAATGGGAGCAGAGCGGGGAAATCTCGCGGCGATGTTGGCATTGATTGAATGATAAAAAAAGGGAGATGTGAAAAAACTCAATCGAGTTTTTTCACACCCCCTTTTATCATTTATTCGTCTGTGTCAGGTTCTTCTGAGTGATTTAATTTATTGACAAACTTTTGAATTTTATCTGTAGGGGATAAAACCTTGCCGATTGGCACATCATGATTAAAGGAATTGATGATGGCCGCAAGATATTTATTCATATTTGCCTCTAAATACCATGGTTTGGTCAAAAGTTCTGGTTTTCTGTAATTTAAATTGGTGGTACATACATAGTCAAAGTCGCCATTTTTGTGAGCCTCATCAAACTTTTCTAGACCATTCGTAAAGAGACCAAAGGTTGCACAAATAATAATACGTGCGGCCTTTCTTTGCTTTAGTTGTCTTGCCGTATCAAACATTGACTCGCCGGAGGCAATCATATCATCCATGATGATGACGGTTTTTCCCTCAACACTCGCACCAATAAATTCATGAGCGATAATCGGATTTCGTCCATCAACAACTTTGGAATAGTCACGGCGCTTGTAGAACATGCCCATGTCCACTTTGAGGTTATTGGCAAGGTATACGGCACGATTCATTGCACCCTCGTCTGGGCTGATAATCATTAAGTGATCCTTGTCAATCACTAGGTCAGGAATATTTTCAAAAATGGTTTTTACAAATTGGTAAGTTGGCGAAAAATTATCAAAGCCATGAAGTGGAATTGAATTCTGCACACGAGGATCATGTGCATCAAAGGTGATAATATTGCTGACACCCATATCAACGAGCTCTATGAGAGCACTTGCACAGTCAAGGGATTCTCTCTTGGTTCTTTTGTGCTGTCTGCTCTCATAGAGAAATGGCATAATGACATTGACTCTGTGTGCAGATGGAATACAAGCAGCAATAATTCTTTTTAGATCCTGATAGTGATCATCAGGGGACATGTGGTTTTCAAAACCATTGAGCGTGTAGGTGAGCGAGTAGTTTGTGACATCAGCCATCACAAAGACATCGGCACCACGTACGGATTCATCAATCTGTCCTTTTGCTTCGCCAGAACCAAAGCGAGGGGTTTGTAACTTTAAGAGATAGTTTTCTTCCTCATAACCACGGTAGTGTAGGTTTTCTGGCTGATTCTTCAATGCTTCCATATCATTTTTTCTAAAAGAAACAATGATATCATTCACATCTTTTGCAAGATCTTTACAGCTATTCAGTGCTGCAATCTTCAACGGTCCGATCGGCAGACGATCATTAAAAACAAATTGATTCGACATTCTCTTCTCCTTAATGTAACTTGTTAGTGTCAATTCATTTATAACATTTGACAGGGTGTGCGTCAAGAAATAGTTGCTCTATTCTTTACAAAGAATAGACAAATTGGTATGATAAAGGGACAGGGATTTGGAAAGGTGAGGATTTATGGAAAATAAGGGACATCGAATTGCTTCTGTTGCACCAGGCTCAATTGCAGAAGAATTGGAGATTGAGGTGGGGGATCGATTGCTTTCGATTGATGGACATGAATTAAAGGATGTGTTGGATTATCGATTCTATATCAATGCTGAGGAAGTCACTTTGCTCGTTGAAAAGCCAGATGGCGAGCTTTGGGAATTGGATATTGAAAATGACTACGAGGACCTTGGTATAGAATTTGATTCGGGATTAATGAGTGACTATAAGACTTGCACCAACCAATGTGTATTTTGTTTTATTGATCAAATGCCACCAGGAATGCGAGAGACACTCTATTTTAAGGATGATGATTCCAGACTTTCTTTTTTGCAGGGAAATTATGTAACTCTGACCAATATGAAGGACGAGGATATTGAGCGAATTATTAATTTTAATCTTGCACCCATCAATATTTCAATACATACGACCAATCCAAAATTGCGCTGTGAGATGTTGCACAATCGCTTTGCGGGCGAAGCCCTCAAGTACTTAGATAAGCTCTATGAAAGGGGCATTCCAATGAATGGCCAGATTGTGATGTGTAAAGGCTATAATGATGGAAAAGAGTTAGAACATACACTCAATGATTTATTAAAGTATGCTCCAGTGATGGAGTCCGTTTCTGTGGTACCACTGGGAATGACAAAATTTCGAAAGGGATTAAAGCCACTTGAGCCAATTGACAAAGACAGTGCCATACAGACTATTGGCATTATTGAAGAGATACAAAAAAAGGCAATGAAAAAATGTGGCAGTCACTTTGTTCAGGCCAGCGATGAGTTTTATTTATTGGCGGGAAAGGAGATTCCACAGGAGGAACAATATGATGGCTATATTCAGCTTGAAAATGGCGTGGGAATGCTTCGGCTTTTAATTGAGGAAGTAAAGGATGCCATTGTAGAACTTAGTCATGGGAAAATAGAGACAGACCACAAGGTAGAAAAACTGTCCATTGCCACAGGGACATTGCCAGCACCTATTATCTCTGAGTTATTGAAGGAAATTGGCAAGGTTTTGCCTGATAAGAAGGTATCACTTTTTCCCATTCGCAATGATTTTTTCGGCGAGCAAATTACAGTTTCAGGTCTGGTGACGGCAACAGATATTATGGCTCAATTAAAGGAACAGGATTTGGGCAAACGCCTGCTTTTGCCTGTGAATATGTTTCGAAGTGGCGAGGAGACATTTCTTGATGACTACACAAGAGAAGATGTGGAGAAAAGTCTTGGTGTAAAGACAGTAATTGTGGGAAGTTCTGGCTATGACTTAGTAAGAGCGATTGCCAATGAAGCGTATGTAGAGAATGTGCAATACAATGCCTATGAGCTTTCAGACGAGGGCTTTTATACTGAAGAATAAAGGAGAAAAAGATGAGTAAACCTGTAGTAGCGGTGGTGGGGCGCCCAAATGTGGGAAAGTCCACACTGTTTAATGTAATTGCGGGGGAGGCGATTTCTATTGTCAAGGACACGCCAGGCGTGACAAGGGATCGAATTTACGCAGATTGTACTTGGCTCGATATGTATTTTACTTTAATTGATACTGGAGGAATTGAGCCAGAAAGTTCCGATATTATTCTCTCCCAGATGAGAGAACAGGCACAGATTGCCATTGATACAGCCGATGTGATCGTCTTCATTACCGATGTTCGACAGGGACTTCAGGATGCAGACTTTAAGGTGGCCGATATGCTCAGAAAGTCAAAAAAACCAGTGGTCTTAGCCGTCAATAAGGTCGATAGCATGGCAAAGTATGGAAATGATGTCTATGAGTTTTATAATTTGGGTATTGGAGACCCCGTTCCTGTATCGGCGGCTTCTCGACTGGGAATTGGTGACTTACTCGATGCAGTGAGTGCCCATTTTACAAAGGAAATGCTAGAGGATGCGGAGGAAGATGATCGTCCAAGAATTGCAGTTGTTGGAAAGCCAAATGTTGGAAAAAGTTCTTTGATCAATAAACTTACGGGGGCAAATCGAGTGATTGTCTCCAATATTGCGGGAACAACAAGAGATGCGATTGACACGGTTGTTCGATACAATAAACAAGACTATGTCTTTATTGATACCGCAGGGTTGCGAAGAAAGAGTAAGGTAAAGGAAGACCTAGAGCGATATAGCATTATTCGCACCGTCACCGCAGTGGAGCGTGCCGATGTGGTTATTTTAGTAATTGATGCCACAGAGGGCGTGACTGAGCAGGATGCAAAGATTGCGGGCATTGCCCACGAAAGAGGCAAGGGCATTATTGTGGCTGTCAACAAATGGGATGCGATTGAAAAAAATGACAAGACCATCTATGAGTTTACCAATAAAATTAAACAAGTCCTTTCTTTTATGCAATATGCAGAATTTGTTTTTATCTCTGCACTCACTGGTCAGAGAATGAATAAGATGTTTGAGTTAATTGATATGGTTAGAGAAAATCAAACCCTTCGTGTGCAGACCGGTGTGCTCAACGAAATTATTACGGAGGCTACAGTGATGCAACAACCACCTTCGGATAAGGGCAAGCGTCTAAAGATTTTTTACACCACACAGGTGGCAGTAAAACCACCAACATTTGTGATATTTGTCAATAATAAGAGTTTGATGCATTTTTCTTATCAAAGATATTTGGAAAATCGCATCAGGGAGTCCTTTGGCTTTAGAGGGACGGCCCTCAGATTTATTATTCGAGAGAGAAGTGAGGAAAGTTAAAATGTGGACATTATATCGAATACTTGCCATCGTGGTGGGATATCTCTTTGGGTTATTACAGACAGGATATTTGTTTGGACATTTTCAACATATTGATATACGAAATTATGGAAGCGGAAATTCGGGTGCAACGAATGCTTTGCGTGTTATGGGGAAAAAGGCAGGAGCAATTGTCTTTTTTGGAGATTTTTTTAAGGCCTTTATTCCATGTATTGTGGTGCGTTTGCTATTAAAAAATCAACCAATCAATCCGACGCTCTTTGTCTTTTATGTAGGACTTGGCGTGGTATTGGGTCACAATTTTCCGTGCTATATGCATTTTAAAGGGGGAAAGGGCGTTGCTTCGACCGCAGGAGTGATTGCCACCTTGGATTGGCGATTAATCATCGCCTGTCTTTTGATCTTTATCATCAGTGTGGCCATTACAAAATATGTCTCCTTGGGTTCAATCCTGGTGATGCTTGTGATGATTGCAATGACATTTTTGTTGACCTTTGCAGGAAAAATGGGGACAAAAAATTTAGGAGAAATTCGAGTGATGTCTGTGGTCCTTGGCGGACTTTCCATCTTTCAACATCGAAAGAATATTATGAGGTTATTATCAGGGACAGAAAATAAGTTAGGGAGTAAAAAATAGGAAAAGGTAGGAGTAGATATGGATAAGATAACAATTATTGGCACAGGCACTTGGGGAACAGCATTGGGAATGTTACTGGTTGACAATGGTCATCAGGTAACTTTGTGGTCGGCATTTCCAGAGGAACTTGAGAGCATGGAAAAAACAAAAACGCATAGAAGTCTTCCGGGCATTGTGCTGCCAGAAGAATTTATTTATCAACCTGACCTTGAAAAGGCCATGGAGGGAGCAAAAGTTTTAGTTCTTGCCGTCCCTTCCATCTATACGAGGGGAACAGCAAGAAAAATGGCAAAATTCTATCGATCAGAGCAAATCATTGTCAATGTGGCCAAGGGCATTGAAGAGCATACATTGAAAGTATTAAATGTACAGGTGGAAGAAGAAATTCCAGGGGCAAATGTCTGTGTGCTCTCTGGACCAAGTCATGCCGAAGAAGTTTCTAGGAAATTGCCGACAACCTGTGTTGTGGGTGCACACACCAAGGAGACAGCACAAAAGATACAAAATATCTTTATGAGCCCTGTATTTCGTGTGTATATTTCTTCGGATATGTTAGGTATTGAGCTTGGTGGAAGCCTAAAAAATGTCATTGCCCTAGCTGCTGGTATTGCGGACGGACTTGGATATGGAGACAATACAAAGGCGGCACTGATTACCAGAGGAATTGCAGAGATGAGCCGTCTTGGTGTGAAGATGGGGGCGACAGTGCAAAGTTTTGCTGGGCTTTCAGGCATTGGAGATTTAATTGTTACTTGTGCAAGTAGGCACAGCAGAAATCGAAAAGCAGGTGTGTTAATTGGACAGGGAAAGACAATGCAAGAAGCGATGGACGAGGTCAAAATGGTGGTCGAGGGCGTGTATTCTGCAAAGGCGGCGAAGGCATTGGCTGAGGAATATGGCGTATCTATGCCAATTGTAGAGCAGGTCAATGCAGTGCTCTTTGAAAATAAGGCACCAAAGGATGCCGTCGATGAGCTGATGCAAAGAGAGAAAAATGTCGAAAGTCAGGCATTGGATTGGTAAGATGGATTGACAATTAAAAGTGAAAAAGATATAATCGGAGATTATACATTTGATTACAGGAGGTAAGGAAATAGTGAAAAAAAGCTATTGGGGGTTACATTGTCACTTGCTATGGTGGCATCACTTGCAGCATGTGGAACGAGCACGCCAAAGGATGGCAAAGCGACAACACAGTCAACAGAGAAAAAGGCTGAGGATAAGAAGGCAGACGCAGATACAAAGACAGATACAAAGGATGTCTTTACCATTGGTGCTATTGGACCGCTTACAGGAAGTGCAGCATCTTATGGAACATCCGTAAAAAATGCAGTAGAGATTGCCATTGATGAGATTAATGCCGCAGGCGGTGTTAAGGTGGGCGATAAGAATGTAAAGTTAGCACTTGATTTTCAGGATGACCAGGCCAAGGAAGATCAGGCTGTCACCGCATACAATAAGTTAATGAGCGATGGAATGGATGTGTTGCTTGGTTGTGTGACGAGTGGATCATCTCTTGCCGTGACATCCCTTTCGGCACAAGATAAGATTTTACAGATTACACCATCGGGTTCAGCAGCAGATATTACAGCAAATGACAATGTATTTCGTCTTTGCTTTACCGATCCTTTACAGGGAAAAACATTGGCTGACTTTGTTGCTGGTAAAGACTACAGTAAGATTGCCATCTTGTACAACAATGCAGATGAGTATTCTACAGGAATTAAGGACGCATTTAAGGAAGAGTTAAAGGCCAAGGGCAAGGACAGTATTGTTGTTGATGAGGAGTCCTTTAAGACAGAGGATGTTGACTATACAACCCAGCTGACAAAAATTAAGAATGCAGGTGCAGAGGCCATCTTTGTTCCGGCATATTATCAGGCAGCAGCGTATATTACACAGCAGGCCAAGAGTGCAGGAATGAGTACTGCATTTATCGGTTCTGATGGATGGGATGGTGTGATTGCACAGGTGACAGATAAGAGTGCCGTAGAGGGAGCTGTATTTTTGAGCCCATTCCTTGCATCAGATCCTTCAGCAAAGAAGTTTGTAGATGCCTATAAGGCAAAGTACAATGCAACTCCAGATCAGTTTGCGGCAGATGGATATGACACAGTGTATGTGATTAAGGCAGCATTGGAAAAGGCAGGATCAACCAAGAGCGAGGATCTCATTGCTGCGATGACACAGATTGAAGTTGATGGATTGACAGGTAAGGTGACATTCGATGCATCGGGTGAGCCAAACAAAGAGGCAAAGTTTGTTACGATTACCAATGGGGAGTATGTTCCTTATCAGGCAAAGTAGTAAACTTTAGTGGAGATGTCGCATAGAGGTGATATCTCCATTTTTTTATAGATAGGCTATTTTATGGAGAGGTAAAACTATGTTTGTAAATTTCATTGAGCAGCTACTCAACGGTCTGCGTACGGGTAGTGTCTATGCTCTGATTGCATTGGGCTATACGATGGTCTATGGTATTGCAAAGATGATTAACTTTGCACATGGAGATATTATTATGGTCGGAGCCTATGCACTCTATGTGTTGGCGGCAATGGTGCAGGTCAATGTGCCCATCCCTGTCGCTATTATTTTGACCATTGTTTTTTGTGCGGTTGTGGGAATTGTCATTGAAAAGCTTGCCTACAAACCACTTCGAAGTGCACCACCTTTAGCTGTGTTAATTACGGCGATTGGTATGAGCTACTTATTACAAAGCGTTGCCCTTTTGATCTTTAAGGGAACACCAATTTCTTTTGGCTCTGTGATTCCAAAGATTAATCTTTCCTTTGGGCCAATTGTAGTTTCAAGTATTACCGTGGTGACATTGATTGTGACGGCCATTGCCATGATACTCCTTACCCTCTTTATCAATAAGACCAAGATGGGAAGTGCCATGCGTGCAGTGGCTGAGGACAAGGGAGCAGCGGAGTTGATGGGTATTGATGTCAATGCGACCATTTCGTTGACCTTTGCCATTGGAAGTGCCTTGGCGGCTGTTGCAGGGATTCTCTATGTCAGCCAGTATGAGAGCTTAAGCCCAACACTTGGTGCATTGCCAGGTATTAAGGCCTTTGTTGCCGCAGTTTTGGGGGGAATTGGAAGCATCCCTGGAGCAATGCTTGGCGGTATTATTTTGGGGATTATTGAGAGTTTATCTAAGGCATATATTTCTTCAGATCTTGCCGATGCCATTGTATTTGGGGTGTTGGTTGTTGTACTTTTGGTAAAGCCATCTGGACTTCTTGGCAAGAAGAAATTAGTGAAAGTGTAGGTGGAGTATGACAAAGAAAAAGGGAAAAATAATTAAGAATGTGATTCTAATTGTAGTCGTCTACGCATTGATTACCATACTCCTCAAGGGGGGAATGCTCAATCGCCAATATCGTTCGCTTTTGGTGCCGATTGGGGTCAATATTATGCTTGCGGTGTCACTAAACTTAGTCACTGGATTTTTGGGAGAACTCTCTCTAGGTCATGCTTGTTTTATGTCCATCGGAGCTTATACAAGTTCTTTGACCTCCATTTATTTAGTTCATTCCTTGCCAGCACCGATTGGTTTTGCCATTTCTTTGCTTGTGGGTGGCATTGTGGCCGCTGTTTTTGGATTATTAATTGGAATTCCAGTGCTTCGACTCAATGGTGATTATCTAGCGATTGTCACCCTTGCCTTCGGAGAGATTGTAAAGTCAGTGATTAATGTTATTGGGATTACAGGAGGAGCAAAGGGACTTTCAAAGATTCCCCTTCGCTCAGACTACAACAACTATACTTTGGTCTTTATTTTGACCGTGTTGACGATTGTATTTATTGTAAATTTTGTTCATTCAAGAGATGGTCGTGCGATCACTGCTATTCGAGACAATGAGATTGCCACAGAGTCTATTGGTATTAAGGTCAGTACTTATAAGATTAAGGCTTTTGTCATTGCGGCTTTTTTTGCTGGAGTGGCAGGCTGTGTCTATGCACACAATGTAGGTATTATTAAGCCACAGACCTTTGATTATAACAAATCGATTGAGATTTTGGTTATCGTGGTGCTCGGTGGAATGGGCAGTGTCACAGGTTCGGTCATTGCAGCTATTGTGTTGACGATTCTTCCAGAGTTTTTGCGTGGTGCCGACAATTTGCGTATGCTGTTGTATGCTGTTGTATTAATTCTCATTATGATCTTTAATCACAGCAAGATTAAAGAGGGACTGTTGAATAATAAAACTACTAGAAAATTGCTGGGAAAGGGGGAGGTGTAGTATGGCATTACTGGAGTGTAAAAATCTGGGCATTATGTTTGGTGGACTAAAGGCCGTTGATAACTTCAACTTAAAGATTGAAGAAGGACAGCTCTACGGCTTAATTGGGCCAAATGGTGCTGGAAAAACAACGGTGTTTAATTTGCTCACAGGTGTCTATAAGCCGACCTCAGGAAGTATTCATTTGCAGGGAGGACAGATTTCAGGTCTTGCACCGACACAAATTTGTAAGAGGGGCGTGGCCAGAACTTTTCAAAATATTCGTCTTTTTGACAAGATGAGCGTATTAGACAATGTAAAGACGGCCTTGCACAATGAAATTCAATATGGATTATTTTCAGCCATGCTTCATGGACCAAATTATCACAAGAAGGAAAGACAGATGAATGAAAAGGCCATAGAGATTTTGAAGGTCTTTGGCCTAGATAGTTTTTGTGATTGGAAGGCGGGAAATCTGCCCTATGGTCAGCAGAGAAAGTTAGAAATTGCGAGAGCTTTGGCCACAGGACCAAAACTTTTGCTTCTCGATGAGCCAGCAGCAGGAATGAACCCACAGGAGACACAGGAATTGATGGATACTATCACATTGATTCGCAAGCGCTACCATATGACTATTCTTTTGATTGAACACGATATGAAATTAGTGGCAGGAATTTGTGAGTATTTGACTGTATTAAATTTTGGAACAGAATTAGCGAGTGGAACCCCAGAGGTTGTGCTCAATGATCCAAAGGTAGTTACAGCATATTTAGGAGAGTAAAAATAAATGTTTCAAGTAGAAATATTACCGTAAATTATGGTATGATTCAGGCAGTCAGAGGAGTTTCCTTTGAGGTCAATCAAGGAGAGATTGTGGCATTGATTGGAGCAAATGGTGCGGGAAAGACCACAATTTTACATACAATCACAGGATTGATGCATCCAAAATCTGGATCCATTACTTTTGAAGGTCAGGATATTACCAATCGACCGGCACATAAAATTGTTGGTCTTGGTGTTGCCCATGTGCCAGAGGGACGGCGAGTGTTTGCTGACCTTTCGGTTATTGAAAATCTTCGCCTTGGTGCGTATACTAGAAGTGATAAGGCAGAGATTGAACGGGATATTGAAAATATTTATCAAAAGTTTCCAAGATTGAAGGAAAGAAAGAATCAGTTGGCTGGTACATTGTCTGGTGGAGAACAGCAAATGCTTGCCATGGGAAGGGCATTGATGAGTAGACCAAAGATGATTGTCATGGATGAGCCTTCGATGGGACTGTCTCCTCTCTATGTCGGAGAGATTTTTAATATTATTGAAGAAATTCATCAATCGGGAACAACAGTACTTTTGGTTGAGCAAAATGCAAAGAAGGCACTTTCGATTGCCGACCGTGCCTATGTGCTGGAGACAGGAAAGGTAGTTCTTACTGGAGATGCAAAGAAATTGATGAATGATGAATCGGTCAAGAAGGCCTATTTGAGCGAGTAGAGAATGGGAGCGGGTGGAGAATGGAAAAGGTAGATATCTATAGTATGACGGTGACAGGAGAGGCGGAGGAAGGCCCAGGTGGCTATGGCACGATTTTGCGGTGGAAAGATAGAGAAGGAAATTTCACCAAAAGACAATGGCTCAGGGACAGACCTATACTGATCAATTGAGTCTTTCTTTGGAGGGACTCATTGCAGGATTAATAGAATTGGGCGGTTCCTGTCAAGTGGATCTATACACAGATCAGGTCTTTATCTACGATGCCATTCGCCTAAAGTGGACGGAACGCTGGGTCAAAGAGGGATTTCAAAGAAAAAAATCAGGCTATGTCAAACATGCAACGCAGTGGATGGAACTAATTAAATGTTTGAATCGCCATTATGTGCAGGCACACAAAATCATACTAGAACAGATGGACGAGCCTGAAAAAAAGTGTGAGCAGTTGGCAAGGAAAGCCTTTTCGGCTGCACAGCTAGTGATACAAATGAGCAAGAAGCAAGAGGAAAAAAATGAGCAATAGGAAGAAATTAAATTTGATTATTTTTGTTATTCTTGTTGTAGGAATTGCCCTGAGCGTTGGCGTTCACCTTGCAGTTTCTATATAGCTATGCTATGATTTAGCAAGAACAGTTGGTTTTTGAGGAAAAGAGGTGAATGGGATGATTGCAGTGACATCAGCTTTGCTTGCCGCTATTATTAAGGCAATTTGCTATGCTATATTGGCCTTCATCGGCATTAAGATTGGCATCAGAATGCGCAAGAGAAAAAATGAGAAGATAAAAAAATAAGAGGTAATATTCGGAGGCAATATGACTAAGAAGTACGGATTGAACGAGATTAGAAAGATGTTTTTGGACTACTTTGAAAGCCAAGGACATCTGGTGTTGAAGAGCTTTTCTCTCGTTCCACATAATGATAACAGCTTGTTGTTAATCAATGCGGGCATGGCACCATTAAAGCCATATTTTACTGGACAGGAGATTCCACCAAGAAGACGAGTGGCAACTTGCCAAAAGTGTATCAGAACAGGTGATATTGAAAATGTCGGAAAGACGGCAAGACATGGTACATTTTTTGAGATGCTTGGAAATTTCTCTTTCGGAGATTATTTTAAGCATGAAGCCATTCATTGGACATGGGAGTTTTTAACCAAGGTCATTGGGCTTGATCCAAATCGCCTCTATCCTACAGTCTTTGAAGAAGACGATGAGGCATTTGAGATCTGGACAAAGGAGATTGGTTTAGCTCCGGAGAGAATTCATCGCTTTGACAAGAGTGAGAATTTCTGGGAGCATGGCTCAGGTCCTTGTGGTCCTTGTTCAGAGGTGTATTATGACCGCGGTGAAAAGTACGGAAAGGACGAATATGTTGGCTCCGAAGGCGATCGCTTCATGGAAGTTTGGAACAATGTATTTACTCAATTTGAAAATGACGGACAGGGCCATTACACTGAATTAAAGAATAAAAATATTGATACAGGAATGGGACTTGAACGACTTGCTGTGGTTGTACAGGATGTCGATAGCATTTTTGAAGTGGATACCATTAAGGCTCTTCTTGATGAGGTGGCTGGCATTGCTGGTACAAAGTATAAGGAAGATGAGAAGAAGGATGTCTCTCTTCGACTAATTACAGATCATATTCGTTCCTGTACATTTATGATTTCTGATGGAATTATGCCAAGCAATGAGGGAAGGGGCTATGTCCTCAGAAGGCTTCTTCGCCGTGCAGCGCGCCATGGAAGAATGTTAGGAATTGAGGGAGAGTTCCTTGCAAAGCTTGCACAGACAGTGATTGAACTCAGCAAGGATGGCTATCCAGAGTTAGAAGAAAAGAAGGAGATGATCTTAAAAGTACTCACCGAGGAGGAGAGTAAGTTTGATAAGACCATTGACCAGGGACTGGCTATTCTTTCAGAAATGGAAGAGAAGATGGCTAGAGATGGCGTAAAGGTGATGAGCGGAGAGGATGCCTTTAAGCTCTATGACACCTATGGATTTCCAATTGATTTGACCAAGGAAATTATGGAAGAAAAGGGATTTTCTATTGACGAAGAGGGATTTGTTGCGGCAATGGAAAATCAGAGAGAGACAGCAAGAAAGGCAAGAAAGACAACCAATTATATGGGAGCTGATGTCACAGTCTATCAGTCTCTTGATCCAGCATTGACCACCGTCTTTACAGGATATGATTCCCTAAAGACGGAAGGAAAGATTATGGCACTCACTACAGATACCGAGGTAGTGGAGGCACTTACAGACGGTCAAGAAGGAACCATTGTGACCGATAAGTCCCCATTTTATGCGACCATGGGCGGACAAAATGCAGATGTAGGTGTGATCTTTACCGATGATGCAGAATTTGTTGTCGAAGACACGATAAAGTTACCAGGTGACAAGATCGGACATATTGGCCATGTGACCAAGGGAATGTTTACTATGTCTGATGTGGTCGAGATGGAAGTCGACGCAAAAAATAGAGAAAACACAGCAAAAAATCACAGTTGTACTCATCTATTGCACAAGGCTCTTCGAGAAATTCTTGGAAACCATGTCGAGCAGGCAGGAAGTTTGGTGGATGCCCATCGCCTTCGCTTTGACTTTACTCATTTTCAGAGCTTAACTGGCGAAGAGATTCGTATGGTCGAGGACTTAGTCAATCAAGAAATTAAAGGCGGCCTTGCCTGTTGTGACTGAGGGTGATGGATGTAGAGTCAGCAAAAAAAGAGCGGAGCAATGGCACTATTTGGTGAAAAAAATATCATGGCGATGTGCGTGTGGTCAGCATGGGAGATTTTTCTCAAAAAGAACTTTGTGGCGGAACTCATGTAAAGAACACTTCAGAAATCGGCGCCTTTTAAGATTATTTCGGAGAGTGGAATTGCAGCAGGTGTCAGAAGAATTGAGGCACTTACAGGAGATGCACTCAATGACTATTATAGAGGATTGGAAGAAAAGTTACAGACCTTGGCAAAACAATTAAAGACCAATGTCTCTGAGCTTGGCGATCGCATCGACAATCTTCTCGAAGAGGTCAAGGCATTAAAGTCAGAAAATGAGCAATTAAAGAGCAAACTCGCCAATGAGGCCATGGGCAATGCAGCAGAAAATATTGTTGATGTCAAGGGTGTCAAGCTCCTTGCAATGAAAGTAGAAGGCGTGGAGATGAATGAACTGAGAAATCTGGGCGATCAGCTAAAGAAGGACACAGATGATGGCGTTGTGGTCTTAGCCTCACAGGTTGACGGAAAGGTCAATTTGATGGTAATGGCTGGAGAGAGTGCAGTCAAAAAGGGTGCACATGCTGGAAATATTGTCAAGGCGATTGCAGGATTTGTTGGCGGTGGAGGCGGTGGTCGTCCAAATATGGCACAGGCCGGTGGAAAGAAGCCAGAGGGCATAGATGAGGCACTTTTAGCAGCAAAGACCACTTTAGATCAGCAGTTGTAAAAGTTTTTGAAAGCTATTGACCTTTTACTAAATATGATATAATGAGTAAGGTTTTTATTTCACAACCGGAGGGAGGTTAGTTTTTCGATGTCAAACGTGATTGTGAAAGATAACGAGAGTCTCGACAGCGCATTGAGAAGATTTAAGAGAAATTGCGCAAAAGCTGGTATCCAGCAGGAGATCCGTAAGAGAGAGCATTACGAGAAGCCAAGTGTAAGACGCAAGAAGAAGTCTGAAGCTGCTAGAAAACGTAAATTCAACTAATGCATAGTTCAATACCCGGTCATTGCGACCGGGTATTTTTCATTGTCGTGCTAATTGTTGACTGTGTTCTAGTGATGTGATAATATTTTGCTATAATCATACGGAAAGGAGTGCCCATTTTTGCGATTGGGCGGGAAGACAAATTTGGCAATAGTAGAAAATATCATTGATATTCCGATGGAACATGAGAGAAATGTATGTGGAGATTTCGATACCTATTTAAAGAAAATTGAACGGACATTGCATGTCACGATTTTGGAGAGAGATGGTGCAATTAAGATAATGGGTCCCGAGGAATATGTAGTGAGAGCAAAGTCTATATTTTCAAATTTAATTGAATTGTCAAAGAGAGGCAATCAAATCACAGAGCAAAATGTGGATTATGCGATTTCACTTTCCTACACAGAGGGCGATGACAAGATATTAGAAATCGATAAGGATGTGATTGCAAGAACCATCAATGGAAAGCCAATTAAACCCAAAACGCTTGGACAAAAGGCCTATATTGATGCCATTCGAAAGAAAATGATTGTCTTTGGTGTGGGACCAGCAGGTACAGGAAAGACCTATCTTGCCATGGCGATGGCCATTCAGGCGTTTAAGGACGGTCAGGTCAATCGAATTATTTTGACTAGACCAGCCATCGAGGCAGGGGAAAAGTTGGGATTTTTGCCGGGGGATTTGCAAAGTAAGATTGATCCTTACCTTCGTCCGCTCTACGATGCACTCTATCAGATTATGGGGGCGGAGAGTTACTTGCACAATGCAGAAAAGGGGCTGATAGAGGTGGCTCCTCTTGCCTATATGAGAGGAAGGACACTGGACAATGCCTATATTATTCTTGACGAAGCACAAAATACAACGCCTGCACAGATGAAGATGTTTCTCACTCGCATTGGCTTTGGCTCAAAGGTTGTCATCACTGGAGACCGCTCGCAGAAAGACTTGCCAAGTGGGGCAGTTTCTGGACTGGATGTGGCGATTAAGATTTTATCAAAAGTTGAAGATATTGGAATTTGTGAGTTGAGCACCAAGGATGTCGTGCGCCATCCATTGGTACAAAAGATCGTGGAGGCCTATGATGCCTATGAAAAAAAGCACAACACAACCAAGAGAGTGAGGTGATGAGGTGACATTTGAAATTACCAATGAGACAGAGATTGACCTTGAAATAGAGTATCAAAAAATCATTGAAGATGCCATTATGGCCTCACTGGATGAAGAAAAATGTCCGTATGAGGCGGAAGTATCAGTGACGATTACAGATGATGAGGGCATTCATCAAATCAATAGAGAATTTCGAAAAATTGACCGTGCCACAGATGTCTTGTCATTTCCTATGAATGAGTTTGAAAAACCTGGAGAGTTTGACCACCTTGAGGAAGAGGGAACCTTTAATCCAGAGACAGGGGAATTGATGCTGGGAGATATTGTACTTTCGGCAGAGCATATTATTCAACAGGCCAAGGAATATGGACATTCCAGGGAGAGAGAGTTGGCATTTTTGGTTGTGCACAGTATGTTGCATCTGATGGGCTATGATCACATGGAAGACGAGGAAAGAATCGCCATGGAAGAAAGGCAGAGACAAATCCTAGATGGAAGGGGATACACAAGATAATATGGACAATCAATTAACACCAAAGTCAAGGAAGAAGGGAAATAAGGCAAGATCGGGTTCAAACTTTGTCGTGCAAGGATCAATTCTTGCTGTGGCAGGTATTTTGGTGCGTATTATTGGCCTTGCCTACCGTGTGCCATTGACAAGAACGATTGGAGAAGAGGGAAATGGATATTATGCGGCAGCATATAATGTCTATGCGATTATGCTCCTCTTGTCCTCGTATAGTCTTCCGCTGGCTGTAAGTAAGATGGTGTCGGCGAGAATGGCCACGGGCGAGACAGAGGGAGTACATCGCATATTGAGGGCAGCACTGATTTATGCGACCATTGTCGGAGGGCTTGGCTGTGCGATTGTATGGTTTGGTGCAGATTTCTTTGCCAATACTTTTTTTGGTATGCCATTGAGTAAATATGCACTCTTACCACTGGCACCGACGATCTGGATTATGGCTTATTTGGGTGTATTTCGAGGATATTTTCAGGGACATAAGACGATGATACCGACATCGGTCTCTCAGATTTTAGAACAGATCATCAATGCGGTGGTCAGTGTCGGCGCAGCCATATGGCTGAGTGAGTTGGCAGCAAAAAGTTTAGAGGATGATTCAACAAGAAGAGCTTATGGTGCGGCAGGCGGTACGATTGGTACAGGCGCAGGAGCCCTCTTTGCTCTTGTTATTCTTTTGATTTGGTTTTTCGTTAGCTATAAAAGTTATGCTCGGGTAAGTAGTGGAGAAAAAAAGAAAAAGGAAAGCTACAAGCAAATCACAAGACTTTTAATTTACAATGTCGTTCCTGTGATTGCTTCGACGGCAGTCTACAATATTAATAGTATTATTGACACCAGTATTTTTGGAAATTTAATGCAATATCTTGGCAGTGCAAAGGTTGATAATGCCAAGCAATATGGCATTTATACAGGATATTATCTTCTTTTAATCAATGTGCCTGTGGCTATTTCCAATGCTCTGTCCTCGTCATTGATTCCAACACTTTCTCAGGCGACCGCTGCAAGAGAGAGAGGAAAGGTCAGAGAGACGATTGCAACCTCTATTCGCTTTTCCATGCTGGTGGCGTTGCCATGTGCCGTGGGACTTGCTGTGCTTTCTGAACCCATTATTACGATGCTCTTTGGGCGAAATGAAACCGCAACAATGCTTCTTCGCATTGGCTCTATTGCCGTAGTTTTGTATTCGTTATCTACGATTACCAATGCAGTTTTACAGGGAACCAATCATATGAGTTTGCCAGTGAAATTCAGTAATTTCGCTAATTATTCACTGTATAGCCTTAGTGGCAATGATTATGTTCTTCCACTTGGGCATCTATAGTTTGGTCTTTGCCAATATTGTCTTTGCCCTTTGTATGTGTATCTTAAATGCAAGGCAGATGAGGAGATATTTGCGCTATCGCCAGGAAATCGTCAAGACCTATATTGGACCAGCTTTAGCTTCGATCACTATGGGCGTGGTGACCTATCTTGTTTATACAGGCTTTTCAAGATTTATTCGCAGAGGTTCACTTGCTGTATTGGTGGCCATTTTGGCTGCAATGTTAAGCTATGCGATTGCTGTGGTTAAATTCCATGTAATCAATGAAGTTGAGCTTCGTGCGATGCCAAAGGGAAGAGGCTTGGTGAGAATCTTTAAGAAGATGCATTTGATGTAGAGTAGAGGGCAGTGATGAAGGTAGGAATTGTTGGAGCGGGTGCATCGGGACTTGCTGCTGCTATTGCAGCAGCAAAAGCTGGTGCTAAGGTGATTGTGTGGGAACACAACAAAAGTGTGGGAAAAAAGATTTTAGCTACAGGAAATGGAAAGTGTAACTACACAAATCTCTTGATGAATCCAGATTGTTTTCATTTAAAAGAGGGGGCGGCGCCCCTTCAAGTCATTGAAGATTTTGGACCAGAAGATGCCATTGCGTTTTTTCAAGAACTTGGTGTGGAGCCATTTTCAAGGGATGGCTATATTTATCCAAAGTCAGAGCAGGCCGTGGCCATTGCACAGGCTCTGGAGGTAGGAGTTAGGCGATGGGGGGGAGAAATCGTGACAGAGGTCTCCATTGCCAAGATCAAAAGGGAAAAAAATGGTTGGAATGTCATTGCACAAGATAGACAGTGGAATGTGGATCGCATCATTATTGCAACAGGATTAAAAGCTTCCCCGACTACAGGGTCGGATGGAAGTTTTTTGACGCTCATAGAGCAAATGGGCTATCAAGTCAAGTCACCACTTCCTGCTCTTTGTGCACTCTATGCTCAGGAAAAGAATTTTTTTAAAAAGGTCGCTGGTGTGCGCATCAAATGTGGATTGGATGTGAGCGTCGATCAAAATATTGTGGCCAGTGAATATGGAGAGTTGCAGTTGACAGATTACGGTCTGTCAGGAATTCCTATTTTTCAAGTCAGTGGAAGAGTGGCCAGGGCAATTTTTGAAAAGAAGAAAGTGGAGATTATTGTTCATTTTGTGGAGAACAAATCTTTTTTGTTGGAAAGAAAAGAGCGTTTTGAAGAGGAAAGTATGGGCTTTTTTGGCAATGGAATAGTAAATAATAAGTTGTGGAAGGCGTTCCTTTCTCAGTTTGCTATTGCCGAAGAAGAAAAGGTGATGAAGGTTTCAAAAACAAAATTGAACAAGTTATTTGACTTTTTATTATCGGCAAATTTTGTCATTGAAAAGAGTGCGACTTTTGACAAGGCTCAAGTTTGTAGCGGAGGCATTTGCTGTAAGGAAATTAATTTTTCTGATATGAGTAGCAAAAGAGATAGGGCACTATTTTTTGTTGGAGAAATCATTGATGTCGATGGTATCTGTGGTGGCTATAATCTACATTGGGCCTGGGCAAGTGGAATTCGAGCAGGTAGAAGTGCGGCGAAAGGATAAATATGATTAGAATCAGTGGTCTTTCATTGTCTGTGCATCACGATCAACAGGCAATGATGAAAAAAATTGCAAGTAAATTGCATATAAAACCAGCACAATTAGGAAAGATAGAAATTGTGCGTCGCTCCATTGATGCGAGAAAAAAGCAGGACATTCTCTATAATTACACTTTGGATGTCGAAGTGGAGGGCGAAATCAAGTACTTGCTCGACTAAAAAAAGAAAAAAATATCGAGCAGACAAAAAGGACGGTTTATGAATTGACCAAGATGGGAGAGGAGAAGTTAAAATATCGTCCTGTTGTTGTGGGATTTGGACCAGCGGGAATTTTTGCAGCACTTTCCTTAGCTAGAAAGGGTTATCGACCAATTGTCATCGAGCGAGGAGAAGAGGTTGAGGCTAGAAGTAAGACCGTGGAAGAATTTTGGAAGAGTGGAAAACTCAATGAGGAGTCCAATGTCAGCTTTGGCGAAGGTGGTGCAGGCACATTTAGTGATGGAAAATTAAATACCTTAGTCAAAGATTACATTGGAAGAAATACCTTTGTGATGCGAACCTTAGTTGAGTTTGGAGCAGATAAGGAGATTATCTATGACCACAAGCCACATATTGGTACAGACCGATTAAAAGAGGTGATTGCCGGCATAAGAAAGGAAATTATTCGCTGTGGTGGCGAGGTGCATTTTCGTACAAAGCTCTGTGACATTAAGGAAGAAAATGGAAAAATTTGTGGCATTGAGGTAGAGTGTGGAAAGGAAAGAGCTTATTGGGATACTCAGGTACTTATCCTAGCTATAGGGCACAGTGCAAGGGATACTTTTTTTATGCTCAAAGAAAGGAATTTGAGCATGGAGGCGAAGGCCTTTGCCATTGGCGTTCGAATGCAACATCCACAGGAAATGATTGATATTTCGCAATATGGAGAAAAGGAAGCGAAGTTTTTACATCCTGCTCCATATAAATTGACAGCAAAGACAAGTAGTGGCAGGGGGGTGTATTCTTTTTGTATGTGCCCAGGTGGATATGTGGTCAATGCCTCGACACAGAAATAGATTAGCGATTAATGGAATGAGTTATCACGACCGAGATTCAGCATCAGCAAACTCGGCCATTATCGTCACTGTGGGTGTGGAAGATTTTGGATTTGATGGACCACTTGCAGGAATGTACTATCAGCAGGAGTTAGAACAGAGGGCATTTTTGGCGGCCAATGGAAAAATTCCAGTACAACTTTATGGAGACTTCCAGAGAGGAAAAGTGAGCAAAGAATATGGGCAGGTCAAACCTTGCTTTTGTGGGCAGGAAGAATTTGCACCTGTACACCAAATTCTTCCAGAGACGGTGTATCAATCTATTGTAGAGGTTATGCCAGAATTTGACCGAAAAATTAAGGGATTTGCAAGAGAAGATGCCATTGTTGCTGGAATTGAGTCAAGGACATCGTCGCCCGTGCGTATTCATCGAAATGAGGAGTTGCAGACCAATATTTTGGGTATCTATCCGTGTGGGGAAGGTGCGGGCTATGCAGGTGGTATTACCAGTGCAGCAATGGACGGACTAAAAGTAGCGGAGGCTATTATTAGAAAATATCACCATATGGGGAGATAAAGTGGAAAAGAGAAGAGAATTAAGAAAGAGAAAAAAGATTGTCATTAAAGTGGGATCATCGACCATCACTCACGAAAGACAGGACAGATCAATATCGAAAAGATTGAAAAGATGGCAAGACGAATTGCTGACTTAAAGGGAATGGGAAAGGATGTCATCTTAGTTTCTTCAGGAGCTATTGCTGCAGGTCGACAAGCTCTTGGCAATGGAGAAAAACCAAAGACTTTGTCGCAAAAGCAGGCCTTTTCAGCTGTTGGTCAGGCAAGGCTGATGATGATCTACCAAAAGATTTTTTCAGAGTACAATATTACGACAGCACAGATCTTGATGACCAAGTCGACTATGATTGAAGATGATGCTCGGTATAATGCCCAGAATACTTTTGATGAGTTATTGGCCTTGGGGGCGGTTCCGATTGTCAATGAAAATGATACAATTTCTACTTATGAGGTGCAATTTGGTGACAATGACCGACTTTCCGCCATTGTGGCTGCACTGGTCAATGCAGATTTATTGATTCTATTGTCAGATATTGACGGGCTCTATTCCGATGATCCAAGGAAAAATCAGAATGCAAAGTTTATTACTGTTGTGCCAGAGATGAATGAAGAGTTCATGAAAATGGGCAAGGGAACAAACTCCAATGTCGGCACAGGTGGAATGCAGACGAAGTTGATTGCCGCAAAGATTGCGACAGCTGCGGGAGCAGATATGGTGATTGCCAATGGAAAAAATATGGACATCATCAGTGAAGTGATGAAGGGAAGAGTGGTGGGAACCCTCTTTATGGCACATAAGAGCAAAGTTTTTGACTTAGTAAAAGTGATTGAAGAAGAGATTTAGAAAAAGATTTCGTGGAGGGGAAAATGAAACAGGAAAAAATTGATCGCATCAATGAATTAGCTATTAAGCAAAGTCCATTGGATTGACAGAAGAAGAAAAAAAGGAGCAGGCTGACCTTCGAAAGGAATACCTTGAAGCCATCCGTGAAAGTATGCGTGCAAATTTAAATAATATCTCCATTGTAGAAAAGGATGGAAGTGTAACAGATCTTGGCAAAAAGTTTGGTGGAGAAAAGGATGAGTAGACAAGAAAAGCAAGAGATTCGAGAGCGTCTGGCCAATCAAAGGGCAAAGATGGATGAAAAGAGTGTAAGAGAACTGAGCAGTCGCATTGTCGATGTGTTGTATCGCCAGATTGAAAATTATATTTTGGAGCTCGGCACAGAAAAAAATATTATTTTTGCCTATGCAGCTAAGGGAAATGAAGTGGATTTATCTTCATTGTTTGAATTGCTTTGGAAGAGAAATGAAGGATCCAGTCAAAAGGTAAGTATTGCTCTCCCAAGAGTGCATGGAAAACACATGGATTTTTATGTAATTGAGTCAATGGACGATCTAGAAGATGGAATTTTTGGTGTGAGAGAGCCAAAATTAAAGTGCAAAAAGGTTGAGGCGGTCAATGCCATTGTCATTACACCAGCCATTGCCTATGGCATGGATGGAACGAGAATTGGCTATGGTGCGGGCTACTATGACCGCTACTTTAAGCAAGATCGTGCCAATTTTTTGATTGGTGCAGCATATGAGTTTCAGACAGATGTCGACTTTACAGGAGAAAGTTATGATATCTGTGTGGATGCCGTGGCAACAGAAAATGGCATAAGATATATTTAGGAAAGGATTTTATTCATGGAAAAGGCAAGACAAGAGGAAATAGATCAGATGATTGACGCAATTGATTTAAGTATGCAAGAGCCAGAGGTGGAACCCTATCGCCAATATTACTTTATCAAGAAATGTCGCCAGATGATTGCCCAGTTGACAGATAAACTTGGCAGAAGGCCAACCGCCAATGTGGTGACCTTTGGCTGTCAGATGAATTCAAGAGATTCTGAAAAATTGGAGGGCATATTGGCAGATATTGGTTATACCTTTGCAGACAGCGAAGATGCCGACCTTGTCCTCTTTAATACCTGTACAGTGCGCGAAAATGCCAATGATAAGCTCTATGGTCGATTGGGACAATTAAAGCGCTATAAAGAAAAAAATCCAGATATGCTCATTGGTATCTGTGGTTGTATGATGCAAGAGGCCGAAGAGGTGGAGCGAATTAAAAAGAGCTACCGCTATGTCGACATTGTCTTTGGAACCCACAATATCTATAAGCTTGCAGAGATTTTAAATGAACGCTTGGAGGGAAATCGCCAAGTGGTCGATGTGGTGGAAAGGCCGATGAAATTGTAGAACAATTGCCAAATAAGAGACTCTATTCCTTTAAATCGGGAGTAAATATTATGTTTGGTTGCAATAATTTCTGCACCTATTGTATTGTTCCCTATGTCAGGGGAAGGGAGCGTTCGAGAGAACCAGAAGACATTATTCGTGAGATTCAAAACCTAGTTGCCGATGGTGTGGTAGAGGTGATGCTTCTTGGACAAAATGTCAATTCCTACGGAAAAAACTTAGAAAATCCCATTTCCTTTGCCCAGCTTTTGGAGAAAGTTGTTGCGATTGACGGATTAAAGAGAGTGCGCTTTATGACCTCACATCCAAAGGATTTATCGGATGATTTAATTCGTGTGATCAAGGAAAATCAAAAGATTTGTCGACATTTGCATTTGCCACTTCAATCGGGGAGTACGGCCATTTTAAAGAAGATGAACCGAGGCTATACAAAGGAAAGTTATCTAGATTTAGCTCTAAAGATTCGAAGAGAAATTCCAGAGATGAGTTTGACTACAGACATTATTGTGGGATTTCCTGGGGAGAGTGAAGAGGATTTTGAGGATACCCTCGATGTGGTTAGAAAGGTAAAATATGATTCGGCATTTACCTTTATTTATTCAAAGCGATCGGGAACGCCAGCAGCAAAGTGGGAAAATCAAGTGAGTGATGAGGTAATCAAGGAAAGATTTGACCGCTTGCTAAAGGAAGTACAAAAAGATGCCGCCAATAGCACCAAAAAGTACGAAAAAGAGACGGTGGACATTTTAGTTGAAAATCTCAATGACCACATGGATGGATATGTGACTGGACGAATGAGCAACAACATGGTTGTCCATATTCCAGGACAAAAAAGTCTTATTGGAAAGATTATTTCTGTTGTGCTCGATGAGGCCAAGGGATTTTATTACATGGGACATATGGTCGAAAGTGAGGTATAATTTTGGCTTTATCACCGATGATGACACAATATTTAGAGACAAAGAAGGAAAATCCAGATTGTCTTTTATTTTATCGCCTGGGCGATTTTTATGAAATGTTTTTTGAAGATGCCAAGATTGTGTCGCAGGAATTAGAATTGACTTTGACAGGAAAAGATTGTGGTCTTGAGGAGAGGGCTCCAATGTGTGGCGTACCCTATCACGCAGTGGAAGGATATTTGACTAGATTGGTCAGTAAGGGCTATAAAGTGGCCATTGCTGAGCAAATGGAAGACCCAAAACTTGCCAAGGGATTAGTAAAGCGAGAGGTTGTTCGCATTGTCACACCAGGAACCATCACAAGTGAGAGTGCCCTAAGCATTGACAAGAACAATTATCTGATGGGAATTGTCTATCTCTTTGATCGCTTTGGCATTGCCACCGTTGATATTAGTACAGGTGATTTTTATGTCACAGAGGTCAATGAGACGAGAGAGCTACTAGATGAAGTACATCGCTTTGCACCAGCAGAAATTATTTGTAATCCAAGTTTTTCAATGTCGGGCATTGGTGACTTTGGTGTTACCATTTCCTCGCTTGATCATCAATACTTTAACGAGGTAGAGGATGAAAAGATACTCAAGGAACATTTTCAAGTAAAGAGTATGGAAGAACTTGGGCTTTTAGAATATCCTGATGGCGTGGTGGTCGCCGGGGCTGTGATGCACTATCTATATAATACGCAAAAATCAAGTTGTGCCCAAATTGTAAATATAAAGACCTATCGCACGGGGCAATATATGATGATTGATGCGAGCTCAAGGAGAAATTTGGAGCTTGTAGAAACTATGCGGGATAAGAAAAAGCAGGGAAGCTTATTTGGTGTGCTCGATAAGACAAAGACGGCTATGGGTGCTAGACTCTTAAGAAGTTATATTGAACAGCCACTGATTCAAAGAGATTTGATTTTGCGTCGTCAAGAAGCGATTGAGGAATTGCTTGGAAGCTATATTGACCGAGAAGAGTTGAGAGAATATCTAGGACCAGTCTATGATTTGGAAAGATTGATGGGGAAGATTAGCAGTGAAAGTGCCAATACAAGAGATTTGTTGGCCTTTGGAAGTTCGATTGATATGGTTGAGCCAATCAAGATGATGGTAAAAAACTTTCATTCTCCAATGCTTGTCCAGATCAATGAAGACCTGGATTCAATGCCTGACCTTTGTGATTTGATTAAAAGATCACTCAATGACGAGGACACCCCCATCACTCTAAAGGAGGGCAATCTCTTAAAAGATGGCTATAATGAAGATGTCGATCAACTGCGAAGAGCAAAGACAGAAGGAAAGGATTGGCTTTCTGAGTTAGAGAGCAGGGAGAGAGAAAAGACACAGATTAAGGGGCTAAAGATTAAGTTTAATAAGGTCTTTGGCTATTACTTTGAGGTGACCAATAGCTATAAAAATTTGGTGCCTGAGTATTTTATTCGAAAGCAGACGCTGACCAATGCCGAGCGCTATACCAGTGAGGAGTTAAAAAAATTAGAAGGTGTAATTTTGGGGGCAGAGGACAAGTTAAAAAATCTAGAATACAGTCTCTTTGTTGGGATTCGTCAACAGATTGCGGGGCAAGTAGAGAGAATCCAAAAGACGGCCAAGGCCCTGGCCATGCTCGATGTCTTTTTGTCTTTGGCAACGGTGGCAGAAAAAAATCAATATGTTCGCCCCAATATCAATGAAAAGGGATTAATTGATATTCGAGATGGTCGCCATCCTGTGGTTGAGGAGATGATGAAAGACCACGAATTTATCAGCAATGATACTTTGCTTGACCAAAACAAAAATCGGATGAGCATTATTACTGGCCCCAATATGGCAGGAAAGTCGACTTATATGCGACAGACAGCAATTATTGTCTTGATGGCACAGATGGGTTCATTTATTCCTGCAAGTGCAGGAAATATTGGGATTTGTGACCGCATCTTTACCAGAGTGGGTGCATCGGATGACTTAGCCAGTGGTCAATCGACCTTTATGGTGGAAATGATGGAGGTTGCCAACATTTTACAAAATGCCACCCGACAAAGCTTAATTATTTTGGACGAGATTGGCAGGGGAACTTCAACCTTTGATGGTCTTTCTATTGCGTGGGCTGTTGTTGAGCACATTGCCAACACAAGAATGATTGGAGCAAAGACTTTATTTGCGACACATTATCACGAGTTGTCCGAGTTAGAGGGAACCCTTTCGGGAGTCAATAACTACTGCGTCTCGGTAAAGGAGCAAGGAGAAGACATTGTGTTTCTTAGAAAGATTGTGCGAGGCGGCGCCGATAAAAGCTATGGCATTCAGGTTGCAAAGCTTGCTGGTGTGCCAGAGAGTGTCCTTCTTCGAGCAAAAGAATTAGTGGAGGAGCTTTCAGGGGCAGATATTGCCACAAAAGCTAGAGAAATTGCGGAACTTGGCATACCAAAAAAGAGCAGAAAGCCCGTTTCTAAGCCGGATGATGTGGAATCAGCACAGCTTTCTTTGATGGATGCGATGAATGATGGTGTAATAGTTACAGAGATTCGAGATATGGATTTGAACATGATGACGCCAATGGATGCGATGAACACCCTTTTGCGTTTGCAAAATAAAATCCGAAATCGAATTTAGAAAGGGTAGATATGATTGCAGTACTGGACAAGGATACCATTGATAAGATTGCTGCCGGTGAAGTAGTGGAACGGCCAGCATCGATTGTAAAGGAACTGTTAGAAAATGCCATTGATGCGGGGGCCACTTCGATTACTGTGGAGATTAAGGATGGCGGAAAGAGTTTAATTCGTGTCACTGACAATGGAAGTGGCATTGCAAAGAATGAAGTGCGCATCGCCTTTTTGCGTCACGCCACGAGCAAAATTCAAAGTGCAGATGACTTACAAAACATTACTAGTTTAGGATTTCGTGGCGAGGCTCTCTCAAGCATTGCTGCTGTGAGCAAAATGGAGATGATCACCAAAGTCAGATCGGAGATGGTCGGGCATTGGTATGTCATTGAAGGGGGAATTGAGCAAAGCTTTGAAGAGGTTGGGGCTGTAGATGGAACGAGTATCATTGTCAGAGATCTCTTTTTTAATACCCCTGCTAGAAGAAAATTTTTAAAGTCAAATCAAACAGAGGCGGCACATATTGCTGAGCTAGTGGAAAAGATTGCACTCTCTCATCAAGATGTGTCGATTCGCTTAATTGCCAACAATCAGGCAAAATTGCAGACATCAGGAAATGGAAATCTAAAGGATTCAATTTATCGTCTCTATGGGCGAGAAGTGGCTATGGCCCTTTTACCTGTGGAGTACCGTGCTCAGGGAATAGAAATCACAGGTGTTATTGCAAAGCCAGAGGTTTCAAGAGCCAGTCGAAGTATGGAAATGTATTTTGTGAATGGAAGGTATATTAAGGCAAAAACCATTGCCAGTGCCATTGAAGAAGGCTATGGAAATCGTCTGATGCAACATCAATATCCCTTTACCGTATTAAATTATCAGATTCCGCCAGAGGTGATGGATGTCAATGTTCATCCGACCAAGATGGAAGTGCGCTTTTCAGAGGAAGTAAAGATCTATGAGGTCACAAGAGATGCCATTGTGTCCGCATTGATGGAAAAGGAGCTGATCAAAAAGGTGGAGGCTGATCGTGTACAGCTAAAGAGAGTCTCAGATCTTCCTATGAGCGATGTGAAACAGAAAGGAAAAATATCAGAAGCTTTTGAGACATATCAGCATGATCAACGAAAAATTCAAGAAAGAATTGAAAATTATCAAGTGCAAAGCGATCCAGTGTCAAACCAAGTTTTTTTTGATAGACCACAAGAAGAAAAACCAAGTCAGGTTGTAGATAAGGCGTGGAATAGCACGGAAGCAGTACCTGTTGTTGGCGAGCAGTTAAAATTTTTAGACAAGAAAAATTTACATTTGCATAAAATTGTGGGACAAATCTTTGGCACTTATTGGATTGTCGAATTTAATCAAAAGATGATTGTGATTGACCAGCATGCAGCACATGAAAAGGTGCTCTATGAGCGATTGATGAAACAGTATCAAAACACAGTGCCGTCACAGATGGTCGTTCCTCCGATCCTGTTGACCCTCACGGCTATTGAGGCCGATGCCCTCAATCAAAATCAAAAGGTATTGTCTGACCTGGGCTTTCACATCGAAAACTTTGGTGGCAATGAATATCGCATTGATGGGGTGCCTTCAATTTTGCCAAGTGTTTCAAAGAAGGAGATGCTAAAGGAATTGATCGCTGAACTTGCCAATCACAATCAGCTAAAGACACCAGAGAGTATCATTGCAAAGACGGCCTCAATGGCGTGCAAGGCAGCTGTCAAGGGAAATCACACATTGTCACTTTTGGAAGCAAAAACTTTGATTGATGAATTGATGAACTTAGAAAATCCCTACCATTGTCCACATGGAAGACCGACAATGTTTGAGATGAGTAAGTATGAAATAGAGAAGAAGTTCAAGAGGATTGTATGAGAAAATTAGTGATTATTGCAGGACCGACAGCGGTGGGAAAAACGGCCTCTTCTATTTTACTGGCAAAGAAAATTGGGGGAGAGATTATCAGTGCGGATTCGATGCAGGTTTACCGAGGAATGGATGTGGGCACAGCAAAAATTCGCAAAGAGGAGATGGAGGGTGTTCCCCATTTTCTTATCGATGCCTTTGATCCCGATGAAGAATTTAATATTGTCATCTTTCAACAGTTAGCTAAGCAGGCGATGGAAGAAATTTATGCCCGTGGCCATATTCCAATGATTGTGGGCGGAACAGGATTTTATATTCAATCCATTCTCTATGACATTGATTTTTCTCAAGGTGATGGGGAGAATGAAGCACTCAGAGAGCATTTAGAAAAGGAATATGACCTTCTTGGAGCGGATGCGATGCAGGAAAAACTTCGTCTACTTGATCCGATTTCTGCTGGAACCATTCACAAAAATAATAAAAAGAGAGTGGTGCGTGCTCTAGAATATGCCCTGACACAGAATGAACCAATTTCTGCACATAATGAGCGGGAGAAGCAGAAGAAAAGTCCATACGACTACAATTTTTTTGTGCTGAATATGGACAGAAAGATTCTTTATGATAGAATAGAACAACGTGTGGATAAGATGTTTGACGATGGCCTTGTGGAGGAAGTGAGAGATTTGCAACATCGAGGATTTCATCAAAATTTAGTGTCAATGCAGGGAATTGGTTACAAGGAAGTTTTAGAATATCTCGATGGAAATTGTAGCTTAGAAGAGGCTATTGCTCAAGTCAAACAATCGACCAGACATTTTGCAAAGCGTCAAATTACCTGGTTTAAGCGAGAAAAGGGAGCACAATGGATTGATGTGACAAAGTTTCATTCGCCACAGGATTTGGCCGAATTTATGGCAGGAGAGGTAATAAAGTGAAAAATTTAATGCAAATGTATGCGAGTATGGGCATTGGAGTGAGGGCACTGGAAATTGGACAACAGATAGAGAACAAGTTGTCTGAGCGATTTGCACAGATTGACAGAGTGAGCGAATACAATCAATTAAAGGTGCTTCGTGCAATGCAAGAAAATCGTGTGAGTGCGGAGCACTTTAGTGCGACAACAGGCTATGGCTATGACGATGCAGGTAGAGATACCTTAGAGAAGGTATATGCCAGTGTATTTTGTGGAGAGAGTGCCCTTGTGAGAGCACAGCTAGCCAGCGGAACCCATGCCTTGGCCGTCGCCTTATTTGGAAATTTGCGTCCTGGAGATGAGCTGTTTTCCCCTGTGGGCAAGCCGTATGACACTTTAGAAGAAGTCATTGGCATTCGACCATCGAAGGGATCCCTTGCCGAATATGGAGTGACTTATCGCCAGGCCGATTTAAAGGAAGATGGGGCATTTGACTTTGATGCCATTCGTCAAAATATAACAGAAAAGACAAAACTAGTGACAATTCAAAGATCAAAGGGCTATGCGACAAGACCAACACTTTCGGTTGACCGCATTGGGGAATTGATTTCCTTCATTAAGGGAATCAAGCCCGATGTCATCTGTATGGTAGATAATTGTTATGGAGAGTTTGTCGAAGAAAAAGAGCCATTGGAAGTTGGAGCCGATATGATGGTCGGCTCATTGATTAAAAATGCAGGAGGTGGACTCGCCCCTATTGGAGGATATATTGTGGGAACGAAGGAGTGCATTGACAATGCCTCCTACCGCCTATTTGCCCCAGGAGTTGGAAAGGAAATTGGAGCAAACTTGGGGATCAATCGGAGCTTGTATCAGGGACTTTTTATGGCCCCGACGGTAGTAGCTGCTGCACTCAAGGGAGCTATTTTTGCTGCCAACATCTATGAAAGCTTTGGATTTTTGTGCCATCCCAATGCAACGGAGAGTCGCCATGATATTATTCAAGCGATTACCTTTGGAAAGGCACAGGGATTGCAGGCCTTTTGTGAGGGAATTCAAGCTGCTGCACCCGTAGATAGTTATGTGCGCCCTGAGGCGTGGGATATGCCAGGTTATGATAGTCCAGTGATTATGGCTGCAGGGGCATTTATATCGGGTTCTTCCATTGAATTGAGTGCCGATGGACCGATGAAGGAACCCTATGTTGCTTATTTTCAGGGTGGATTGACTTGGCATCACGCAAAAGTTGGAATTTTATTCTCTTTGCAAACTTATAGATGCTAAACTGATTAAATAGTGGTAAACTATACTTGCGTGTATTGTATTGTCTGTCTGGAGAGCAGAAAGAGAGGCAAAATGCAAGAAAAAAAGAACATGAAACAAATCCCAAAGGAAGAAAGACCGATGGAAAGATGCCTTCGCTATGGGGCACAGAGCTTGACGGATGCAGAACTTTTGGCTGTTTTTTTGCATTCGGGCACGAAGAAAAAGAATGTCCTTGGCGTAGCCAGAACAGTACTTGAAGGGGCAAATGGAAGAAAAGGACTTCAAGCATTGTTTGAACTTTGTTATGAGGAACTCATTAAAATTGAGGGAATTGGGCAGGTTCGTGCCGTGCAACTTCTTTGTGTCGCAGAGATTTCCAAGCGACTTTGGCGAGTGGAAGAAAAAGAGAGATTACAATTTCTTACGCCAAAGGCCTATGCGATGCATTATATGCAACAGATGCGTCATTTACCGAGGGAGGAGCTTCGCGTTGCCTTTTTGGATACGCGACAATGTTTGATGAGCGATATGATTTTGAGTGTTGGCACAGTGAATGCCTCATTGATTTCCGTCCGTGAGGTGCTGATTGAAGCTCTGCGTCATCAGGCCGTGCATTTGATTTTGGTTCACAATCATCCCAGTGGCAATCCTATGCCAAGCAAAGAGGATATCTTTGTGACAAGACAGGTCAAAAGTGGCTGTGAGAGCGTGGGCTTGGAGCTCAATGATCATATTATTATTGGCGACAATGTCTATTACAGCTTTAGAGAAAGAGGAAACTTCTACAATGGATCCAAAGAATAATCGATTGGTACTCACTGTGTTGAGTGCGATATGTGTTGTCTTGATTGGAGTGACATCCATCAAGAATACTTGGCTTGCACCATTGCGTGCAGGGGTGGGTTTTATCCTTACGCCGATTCAAGTTGGTGTCAATACAGCGGGAAAGTCGCTGTACAATAGTATTGAGCAACATGAAAAATTAAAGTCAGCACTGGAAGATAACAGTAAACTACAGGAAAAGATTGAGGAATTAAGGAGCGAAAATACAAGACTTGAGGAGGCAACCTATGAGCTTTCTCGACTTCGAGAGCTCTATAAGCTCAACACAGAGTATGAGAAATACAATTTTGTCGGTGCAAGAATTATTGCCAAGGACTCTTCGGGTTGGTTTCGTGTATTTCGAATTGACAAAGGCTCAGCCGATGGCATTAAAGTTGATATGAATGTAATGGCCAGCGGCGGATTGGTTGGTATTGTGACCGATGTTGGTTCAAATTATGCGACCGTGCGCTCAATTATTGATGATTTGAGCCGTGTCAGTGCGATGGCCGTGCAATCTGGAGACAATTGCATTGTGGCAGGCGATTTAAAGCTCTATCAGGAGGGAAAGTTAAACTTTCTGATATTCGTGCCAATGCAGATATCAAAGATGGGGATAAGATTGTCACCTCCAATATTAGTACAAAGTATGTTCCAGGGCTCTTAGTGGGCTATGCTACCGATATCACAGAAGACCGGAGCCGATTGACAAAGAGCGGATATATCGTTCCTGCTGCTTCCTTTGACACTATGCAGGAAGTGTTGATTATTACCGATGTAAAGAAAACACAGGATGAATAGTTGGGGGAGAGAATGAGACGCAGAATTGCCAATATTGTATTGATGATTATATTTTTTGCCATACAAAGTTGTATCTTCCCATTTATTCCATTTTTGGCTGGCTCACCCAATTTTATGGTGATTTTAGTCTTTACCTATGGATTTATCTATGGAGAGCGGGAGGGCATTTTTTATGGCGTCTTTGCAGGAATATTGATGGATTTATTTTATAGCAATGCCTTTGGGATTTTTACCCTCATCTTTATTTGGATGGGATTTATCAATGGAAAGTTTTCTAGGTATTTCTACGAGGACTATATTATATTGCCAGTGTCACTATGTGCAATCAATGAAGTTGTCTACAATTTTGTTATCTATGTCGTGCGCTTTTATATTCGAGGAAAGACAGATATCTTTTTTTATGTCAGAACCATTGTCCTTCCAGAGATGATTGCAACAATGCTTTGCACATTGCTGCTGTATCGCCTCTTATTAGAATACAATAGGCGATGGAAAGCAATTGATGATAAGCGAGGTAAGGAAAGTGCTTAGAGAGTTAAGAGAGAGGATTTTTTCCTCAAGAATATTAGTGGTCGGTGCGGTATATGTCGCTATGCTGGTCATTTTGATATCGAGGTTATTTCGGCTTCAGCTTGTTGATGGAGAAAAGTACCTCAATGACTATGTGATGTTGACGGAAAAGACAGTGACAGAGCCGGCGACAAGGGGAAATATTTATGATCGAAATGGTAAACTTTTGGCTTACAATGAATTGGCCTATGCGGTGACTGTGCAGGACAATGGAGAATATAAAAAGGCGACCGATAGAAATTATATGCTCTACCAATTAGTCAAAATTCTTGAGGCACACAAAGAGCCTGTGCTTGGAGAATTACAAATTGGGCTTGACCAAGATGGGAATTATTATTTTACCACGCCTTCAGAGCCAGCACGCCTTCGATTTTTGCGAGACTTTTACGGGAAAAAGAGTGTGGATGATTTAAATGATTCTTCGGGAAAGACACCGACAGATGTGACGGCTGCGGACTTAATTGATAAAAAGAGTAAGGAATATAAGCTCGATGAGCTTGGCAATCCTGAGGGAGAAAAGATTGAGTTGACGGCAAAGGAACGGCTTGACATGATCAATATCAAGTATACCATGAACTTTACCTCGTTTAAAAAGTATGAGGCAACGAAGGTGGCTTCTGGGATTTCGGATGAGACAAGGGCCGATATCTTAGAGAATGCCTCTCAGCTTTTGGGTGTAAATATTGAGGAGGAGACGCTGCGTCACTACAATGACGCAAAGTATATTGCCTCTGTGATCGGTTACACAGGAAAGATTCAGCCAGAGCAGTTAGATGAACTAAAGGCAACCATTCCCGATATTGATGAAAATGATATGGTTGGACGAAGTGGCATTGAGGAGTATATGGAATCAAAGCTACATGGAAAGAAGGGAGAAAAGACCATCTATGTCGATAAGGTTGGTCACATTATGAAGGAAACAAATTCCACACCTTCTCAGCCAGGCAATGATGTGTATTTGACCATTGACAGAGACTTACAAGTGGGTATCTATCATCAATTGGAACAGCAACTGGCAGGTATTTTGACGAAAAAGCTTTCTGCCCTTGACAGTCCAAATGGAGAGGGCGTGGATTCTACAGACCGAATGATTCCAATAAAAGATGCCTACTTCCAATTGATCAATAATAATGTCTTGTCTGTGGATAAATTCCATGCACAAGATGCCACCGAAAATGAAAAAGGAATCTATGCAAAGTATGTTGGCTACAAAGACAGTGCCATTGCTCAAATTCGTGCAGAGCTTGAGACCAGTCAGGCCAGACCACTAAAGGAGCTGTCAGAGGATCAAAAGGCCTATATGTACTACTTGTACAATAAGCTTTCCAGTGACCAAAATGGCATTATTAAAAAGAGTCTCATCGACACCAATGCCGACTACTATGTGCGATGGAAAAATGATGACATCAGTATGCGAGAGTTTTTGTATGATGGTATTGCGAGCAGCTGGATTGACACCACAAAATTAAATATTGATAGTAAGTATTCGGATGCCGATGACATCTATACTGCATTGGTCAATTTTGCACTTGATGGTCTTTCAGATGACAATGGATTTGAAAGACCACCTATAAGTATTTGATTAAGAATAATATTGTCAGCGGAAGGGAGCTCTGTCTGGCCCTCTATGATCAGGGAATTTTAGCCAGAGATGACAATATGATCAATCAGCTCAATGCAGGGTATGATCCCTATGCCTTTATGATTGATAAGATTTCGAGATTGGAGATTACACCAGCACAACTGGCACTTGATCCATGTACAGCTGGTGCGGTGGTGACAAATGTCAACACAGGAGAGGTTTTAGCCATTGTCTCTTACCCGGGATATGATAGCAATCGCCTCTCCAATGTGATGGATGTCGACTACTATAATCAACTTTTAAATGACCAATCTCTTCCACTCTATAACAATGCCACTCAGGCAAGAAAGGCACCAGGTTCAACTTTTAAGCCAATTTCTGCTGTGGCCAGTTTGGAAGAAGGGGTGATCAACAGCACTGATATTATTCGCTGTACAGGAATTTATGATGCCATCAAGCCAAGCATCAAGTGTTGGATTTATCCAAGTGCCCATGGTGCAGAAAATATTGAAACGGGAATCCAAAACTCCTGTAACTATTTCTTTGCTGAACTTGGACATCGCCTTTCTACCAATGCCGATGGAGAGTATTCGACATTGACCGGTATGGAAAGATTCGAAAGTATGCGACTATGTTTGGACTTGACCATAAGTCAGGCGTGGAAATTACAGAGAATGATCCGATGATTTCTGACCAAAGTCCAGAGCAATCGGCAATGGGACAGGGTACCCATTCTTTTGCCAATGTCCAGCTTGCACGCTATGTGACGGCAATGGCAAATCGAGGCACTGTCTTTGAACTGAGTGTCATTGACAAGGTGACAGATAGTCAGGGAAATCTAGTGGAAGATTATACACCAAAGATTAGCTCTCACATCAATATTCAAGAGAGCACATGGAATACAGTGCAAAATGGTATGCGCCGAGTAATTCAATATGGTTCGGCCAATAAGCTATTTAGGGAATTAAAAGTGAATGTCGCAGGAAAGACAGGTACAGCTCAGGAGTCTAAGACGAGAGGTAACCATGCGTTCTTTATTTCGTTTGCACCATTTGAGGCACCACAGGTTGCAGTGACGGTCAATATTCCTTTTGGTTATTCATCTTCCAATGCAGCCAGTGTCGCAAAGGAAATCTATAAACTCTACTTTGGACAGGTGACTTTAGATGATGTATTGAAGTCGACTGCACAAAAGTCGACCGATGTTCGCATTGGAGACTAAAGTATTTGACGAAAGTTGTGAGATAATATAGAATTGAGGTAGATAAATGTTTGACAATTACAAACTAAGGAATTATGATTTTCGCCTATTATTTTATGTCTTAGCACTCAATACCATTGGTATCCTGATTATTTCAAGTGCAACCAATGGAAATATGAGCTATGTGAGCAAGCAATTGCTTGGTATGATGCTGGGCATGGGGGCGATGGTGATTTTATCTGTGATTCCCTATCGAAGGGTGATGGAAAAGGCCATCCCCATCTATGGATTTTGTCTGATTTTGTTGGCGGCGGTATTGGTCGTCGGACACAGTGCAAAGGGAGCGTCGAGATGGTTAAAGTTACCGGGAATGAATTTACAGCCATCGGAGCTAGCAAAGATTGGAATGATTATCTTTCTTGCTTGGCTACTCGATAAGTATCAAGATAATATTGATGATTTTTTATTTTTAGTTATGTTTGCTGTATTGGCAGGTTCAGGTCTTTTATTGGTCGTGCTTGAGCCTGACCTTTCCACAACCATTGTGTTTGTGGTGATGGTATTGAGTATGCTCTTTGTGGCGGGCATTAGTTATAAGTGGGTGATTGGAGCTATTGCGGTTGTTGTTCCCCTTGGAGCAGCGTTTATCTTCCTGGTTTCTAAAAATGTAGTGCCATTTCTTCGGGGGTATCAGGCCAATCGAATTTTGGCTTGGATTAACCCAGGAAAGTATGCCGATGCGAGTCAACAGCAAAAAAACTCCATTATGGCGATTGGATCGGGGCTACTTGCAGGAAAAGGATTGAATAACAATACATTGACCTCTGTAAAAATGGAAATTTTATTGCAGAGGATCAAACAGACTTTATCTTTGCCGTCATCGGAGAGGAGCTTGGATTTATCGGCTGCGTCGTGGTGATTGGTCTGTTTGCACTCATTGTATTTGAGTGTTTTCACTTGGCAGGGAAGGCAAGGGATTTACAGGGAAAGTTAGTCTGTGTAGGCTATGGCATGATGTTGGGATTTCAAAGTTTTGCCAATATTTCCGTGGCAACGGGAATTTTTCCAAACACAGGATTGACTTTGCCGTTTATCAGCTATGGTCTGAGTTCTTTGATCTGTATGTATCTGGGGCTTGGCATAGTACTAAATATCGGCTTGAGCCGAAGGCAATAAGCAATAAGAGGAAAGGAGATTCAGATGAATATTGGGCTGGTTGCACATAATGCAAAAAAGAAATTGATGCAAAATTTTTGCATTGCATACAGGGGCACGCTGTCAAAGCACAACCTGTTTGCAACAGGAACGACAGGAAGATTGGTAGAAGAGGTGACAAATTTGACCATACATAAGTACCTCGCTGGTCATTTGGGCGGCCAGCAGCAGTTGGGTGCACAAATTGAAAACAATGATATGGATTTAGTCATTTTTTTGAGAGACCCACTGTCGAGCAATCCGCATGAGCCAGATGTCAATACAGTCATCAGACTTTGTGACAAATGTAATATTCCATTGGCCACCAATTTGGCAACTGCAGAGCTAATGATTAAAGCAATGGACAACGGAGACTTTGAGTTTAGAGAAATCTACAGAAGATAAGGCGATGAAGAAGAAACAGAAAAATAGAAGAGGAATACAAAGACCACTACTGGGCCTTTTTGGTCTAGTAGTGGTCGCTTTACTGATTTTTTTTGGAAGAAATTTTGTACATCAAAATACAGTTTCAGAATACGATTTTGCACAGAAATTTAAGGATTTTTATGTCAGCGATTCGGCCTATGTACAGCCATTTGCCAGTGACCTTGCGGTCATTAAGGACACGCCTATAGATGGACAATTTGCTCCAAAATCAGCCGTACTTTCCCCACAAGATGGGGGCGATGTCATTTTTGCAAAGGATGCCAGAGCACATATGAATCCTGCGAGCACGACAAAAATTATGACTGCGATTTTGGCATTAAAGTATGGAAACCTATCCGATAGTGTCACGGTGGGCAATGAGGTGGTAATTACAGAGCCTGGGGCGAGTCTAGCAAAGATTAAGCCAGGTGATACACTGACGATGGAGCAATTAGTCTATGGCTTGATGCTCCCTTCGGGAAATGATGCCGCCAATGCCATTGCAATTCATATGGCCGGTAGCATCGATGCCTTTGTGGAGATGATGAATAAGGAAGCAAAAGAAATCGGGGCTGTGGACACGCACTTTGTCAATGCCAATGGACTGACCAATCCTGACCACTACACCAGTGCCTATGATTTGTATTTGATGTTTCACGAAGGACTAAAAATTCCAAAGTTTAAAAAGATTACAGGAACAAAGACCTATGTTGCCAACTACAAACAGGCCAATGGAAGTAGTAAATCGGTGACCTGGGCCAATGGAAATCAATTTATTAGCAACGAATCCCCACAGCCCAATGGCATCACTGTCTTTGCAGGAAAGACAGGCACAACTTTGGCTGCTGGCAACTGCCTTGTAGCAGCAGCAAAGAGTGACAATGGAAAAGAATATGTTGCAGTTGTGCTCAATGCAAAGACAAAACCGATATTGTATGACAATATGGCAAGATTATTTGAAAAAGCTATACAGTAGTGTTGCGATTTTTTTCTCCCTATCGTATAATAGGACTAGGAATTTTAGTAGAAGGGAGATCAAATATGGTTGAGATTATTGCAGGAAAAAGAGGCAAGGGAAAGACCAAGCAGCTCTTAGAAAGAGCCAATCAAGCGATTAAGACAGCGAGAGGAAATGTGGTGTATTTGGATAAATCGTCCAAGCACATGTATGAACTTGGCAACAAGATTCGCTTGATTAATGTTGCAGAGTTTCCAATCGACTCTGCGGACGGATTTGTTGGATTTTTGTCAGGAATTATCTCACAAGATCACGACTTGGAGACCGTATTTCTTGACAGTTTCTTAAAGCTTGCTGGTCTAGAAGGTCAAGATATCACCGCAGTGATTGATCAATTAGAAAAGTTTGGTGAGAAATACAACATTACATTTGTACTCAGTGTTTCTATGGATGTTGAGGATCTTCCAGAGAATGCAAAGAATGATGTCGTCGTTGCATTATAGCCAAGAAATGGTACAATAGATGCCGGGCAGTGGATGAGCTGTCCGGTATTCTTGTTTATTAGGGGAAGAAAATTGAAAAGAAGAAGAAAAAAAAGAAAGCTGACCATTAAAAATTTTGCTCTCGTTGCGATTTTTTTATACTTTTTAGTGACGACCATCATCTATATTCGCAGGGACAAGTCAAAAATTTATGAAGTCAAATCTGGAAATTTAGTGAAGGATCAGAGTTTTTCTGGCATTATCTTGAGGGACGAAAGTGTGGTCAATGCTGAAAATGGGGGTTTTGTCAATTATTATGTGCAGGATGGAAAGCGGGTGCGAGTGGGAACAAAGGTCTGCTCTGTAGATACCAATGGCGAGATGGCAAAGTACATTGCAGACAATAAAAAGCCACAGGAAGGACTGAGCGAAGATGTCTATCGCACAATCAAACGACAATTGGAGTCCTTTACCCTTCGCTATGCCGACAATAACTTTAGTGAAGTCTACAACACCAAGTACCTGTTGAATTTGCGTCTTTCCGAGGCATTGGACTACAATCAAATTCCAGACCTTGAAAATATTATTAAAGTCCACAATATTCAGTACAAGGACATTCCATCCGATACGCCAGGAGTAGTCTCCTTGACCATGGACAGTATGATTGGAAAAAAGGTCGATGATATTGTGGCAGACGACTTTGTCCAGGCCAATAATCGAAGCATACAACGCATCAGTGGCAAATGAGGTCAAGAGTGGAGAACCACTCTATAAATTGGTGAAATCTGACCCATGGAGTATTGTATTTCCGTTGACAGAGGCCCAGACAAAGGCCTATCAAAATGTGCAATCCGTCGATGTCTATATTAAGTCACAGGGAATTGAAGAAGTTGTGCCTCTTCGCTTGATGACGGGAAGCGATGGAAAGTCCTATGGCGTGTTAAGTTTTAGCGACTACATGGTGGAGATGATTGATGAACGCTATGTCGATTTTGAAATTAAAGGAAGTGATCAGGCGGGATTAAAAGTGCCAAAGAGTGCGATTGTTGAACAGGAGTACTATGTGATTGGCAGTGATTATCTGACAAGACCAGAAAATGAAACCAATCGAGGAGTACAAAAACAAATCGCCACACAGGGAGATGTCCAGTGGCAATTTATTCCCCTCGACCGAACAATGTTAGTAAAGGACGAGGAAGGAAATAGCTTTTATTATTTTCGTTTGCCAAGTGATGGCAGTCTCTCCGAGGGAGATACCATCAAGCAAGACAATGGGCAGACCATGCAAATTTCAGAGAAAAAGACATTAAAAGGCGTGTACCGAATCAATAAAGGATATGTCGAGTTTATCCGAGTCAACATTCAATCGGAAGATGATGCCTACGAGATTGTGACTCCGAAAGAAGGTGGACTTGAAGAGTATGATCACATCTTGTTGGATGCGTCAAAGTATAAGGAGGGAGAGATTATTCATGATTAAGGAAAACTTAAGAGAAGTGGAAAGAGAAATTGAATTGGCTTGCAAAAAGGCGGGAAGAGACCAAAGCGAGGTGACCTTGGTGGCGGTGAGTAAGACAAAGCCAGTGGAGATGCTAAAAGAGGCCTATGAGGCGGGCATCAGAGACTTTGGAGAAAATCGAGTGCAGGAATTGGTCAGCAAGTACGAGGCTTTGCCAAAGGACATTCGCTGGCATATGATTGGTCATCTTCAAACCAATAAAGTAAAGGCTGTAATTGGAAAGGCGTATCTGATTCACTCGATTGACAGCATAAAGCTTTTAGAGGCCATTGAGCATGAGGCAGAGAAATTAGACATCGTAGTGAGAGGACTGTTGGAGGTCAATGTGGCGAGAGAAGAGTCAAAATTTGGCTTTTTGCCAGAGGAATTACTCTCTGATGCTGAGAACTTTACAAAGTATCCTCATGTCAAGATTTGTGGATTGATGACGGTGGCACCCAATGTCGAAGATGGACAAGAGAATCGAGCAGTTTTTTCAAAGTTAAAAGAATTGTCAGTTGACATAGAAAATAAAACCAACCATAATATAACCATGGAATATCTGTCAATGGGAATGTCAGGAGATTATCCTGTGGCCATCGAAGAGGGGGCAACCTTTGTTCGAGTGGGCACAAAGATTTTTGGAGGAAGATAGAGAAATGGAGGAATTATCGTGAGTTTTTTAAAAGGCGTTACAGATATATTTAGGGGCGATGACGACGACGATGATGTAGATGAGTCTGGGCTTGAGGAGCAAGAAGAGGAAGAGACAAGTAAGCCAAAGCGCTTGGGAGCCAAAGAAAGGTCGACGACGGAAGCGGGAAGGGGAAGTTATTCCATGTCAAAAAAGGATGATAATCTGGAAGTTCAGATGATTGAACCGAGTATATTTGATGATGGTGCCCTGGTGAGCGATGCTCTTGCAGCGGGCAAAGTGGTTGTGCTCAATTTGCAGGGCACACACGCACAGGAGTCTGCAAGAATTGTCGACTATGTTTCAGGTGTGACCTACAGCATGCATGGAAGTATGCAAAAAGTTTCCAATACCATCTATATTATTACACCAGTCAATGTCAAGTTTTCTGGTGGTCTTGATCCGATCAATAGACTATGATGGACAAGGAAGAGTTATTTTTAAAGAAGCGGTTGGCGGAGTTGGCAAGAAATTGTGAGTTTCGCCACAGACCGACGCATAGTGTGTTTTTGAATTTATATGAGCAGACAGTCTTTCGCTCAATGACCGATACATTTTCAGGCGTTCAATGGAAACTGGACGGTGGATATGAAGAGGCGGAGCGAAGGGTTGTTTGCTTTCTTCCGTTCTCTTGTGAGGAAGAAGATGTCCTTGACTATCTTCGCATTGAGCCGAGCAATGAAAAGTTTGCCCAAAACCTAAGCCACAGGGATTATCTTGGGGCATTGATGAATTTGGGACTGGAGCGACATATGATGGGAGACATTGTTGTAGATGGCTTTGTTGCCCATATCATTGTCTTAGCAAGTGTCAGCGAAGTTATCTTACAAAACCTTGAATTTGTGGCAAAGACCAAGGTCAAAGTCAGCAAAGAGGAAAGAGAAGAGATTGCTCGCTCACAAAAAAGAGAAGTCAAAAGCATCAATGTCGCCTCACAGCGATTAGATGTGTTGATTGCAGGGGCATTTCATCTGTCAAGAAATGCCGTCAGTGAGTATCTGATGGCACAGAAAGTATTTGTCAATGCCAAGATGACCACCAATCATTCCTATATCGTTCAGGAGAAGGATTTGATTTCTGTGCGAGGAATGGGACGCTTTCGCTATCTTGGCGATGCCCATATCACAAGAAAGGGAAGAATAAGTGTACAAATTGAGTGCTTTTAGAGGAAAGGGATGAAATGGAACTTTTAGTAAAAAATCAAGGGACTGCCTATTCCATTGTGATTGAGGGAGACTTCCAAGGATTAGAAGAAAGACTGAGAGACATTCAAGTCGAGGGAAGAAAGATTTGCATTGTGACCGATACCAATGTCTCTCCACTCTACCTTTGTGAAGTGAAACAAAGAGTGGAAAAAGTGGCAAAGCAAGTTATCGCTGTGACCATTCCTGCGGGGGAGGAGCACAAGACTCTGGATACTGTGCGAGAGATCTACAAAGAATTAATAGAGCATAAGTTTGATCGAAAGGATCTTCTCCTTGCCCTTGGCGGCGGTGTGGTGGGAGACATTTGTGGTTTTGCAGCAGCGACCTATCTTCGAGGGGTTCGCTTTATCCAGATGCCAACGACCTTGCTATCACAGGTAGATTCTAGCATTGGCGGAAAGACAGGCGTTGACTTTGATGCCTACAAAAATATGGTGGGGGCCTTTCATATGCCCGCCCTCGTCTACATCAATGTGGCGACACTAAAGAGTTTGCCAAAGAAAGAGCTGGCTTCGGGAATGGGCGAAGTATTAAAACATGGACTCATTCGAAATCGGAAGTATTATGATTGGTTGATTGAAAATGCCAAAGCAATCGAGGATGTTGATGTCGATGTGTGCAGTCAAGTCGTCTTAGAAAGCGATAAGATTAAGCGAGCAGTGGTCGAGGAAGATCCGACGGAACAGGGCGTGAGGGGACATCTCAATTACGGGCACACCCTAGGTCATGCCATTGAAAAGCAGATGAACTTTTCACTAAGTCACGGAGCATGTGTGGCCCTTGGAATGCTTGCCGCCATGCAAATTCAAGTGGCCAGAGGAACACTTGATCAACGGGAGTATGACAAATTAAAATCTGCCCTCAAGAAATTTTCCCTTCCAACGCATTTGGGTGAAATTGATATTCAGGCAGTACTTGAAAATACAAAGAATGATAAAAAGATGGAAGCTGGTCAGGTAAAATTTATCCTGCTAGAAGAAATCGGAAAGGCTGTAATTGATCGGACAGTGAACTTAGACGAGATGGAAGCTGCCCTCAAAAAAATTCAACATGAAGAATAAGAAGATAAGAGCAATACTATTTTTGATTTTGGCGGCCGTTGGAATTTTCTTTGACCAGTGGACGAAGAGACTTGCTGTACTTCATCTGATGAATCAGCCATCAAAAAAGATAATTCCTGGCGTATTTGAACTAAGCTACCTAGAAAATCCAGGTGCTGCCTTTGGAATGATGCGGGGAAAGCAGTTTCTCTTTTTTGTCATTGTGGCAGTGGTTGTTCTCACGATTTTGTGGTTGCTGGTTCGCCTTCCGCTGACGAAAAGGTTTTTTCCACTGTTACTTTGTATGGTGTTGATTTTTTCAGGGGCCATTGGCAATAGCATTGACAGAATGAGTCAAGGATATGTGGTTGACTTTTTGTACTTTTCATTGATTGATTTTCCTGTCTTTAATGTGGCCGACATCTATGTCACCGTGGGAACGATTATCCTTATAATTTTTGCTGTATTTGTCTACAAGGACGACGACTTTCGATTTGACAAGGAATAAGTGATGCAAGTATATGAATTTTTGGCGGGAGAAGAGAGCAAAGATTTGCGACTAGATGTGTTTTTAAAGCAAAATATCGAAGAAATCTCCCGCACCTATATTCAAAAGTTAATTAAAGATGGCTATGCCAATGTCAATGGCACTGTGCCAAAGACAAATTACAAAGTTAACTCCGGTGACAAGGTGTGTCTTAATGTCCCAGAGACGGAGGAGCCCGATATTGTAGCACAAGAGATGCCACTGGATATTGTCTACGAAGATGACGATGTGATTCTTATTAATAAACCAAAGGGAATGGTCGTTCACCCTGCGGCAGGACACTACACAGGAACCTTAGTGAATGGCTTGATGCACCACTGCAAGGACAATCTTTCCGGTATCAACGGTGTTCTTCGCCCAGGCATTGTTCACCGCATTGATATGGATACAACGGGGATTTTAATTGCCTGCAAAAATGATGTCGCCCATCAAAAGATTTCGGAACAATTAAAGGAACACAGCATTACTCGGCGCTATCGAGCCTTGGTCTATGGTGTCATCAAGGAGGACGAGGGCGTGGTCAATGCGCCCATCGGTCGCCATCCCATCGACAGGAAAAAGATGGCAATCAATCTCAAAAATGGAAAGAATGCCATCACCCACTACCGAGTGCTTGAGCGATTTCGGGAGTACACCTATATTGAGTGTGAACTAGAGACAGGAAGGACACATCAAATTCGAGTACATATGGCCAGCCTTCACCATCCACTTGTGGGGGATCAAGTCTATGGACCAGAAAAAAATCCTTTTCATCTCCAGGGGCAGTGTTTGCACGCCATGGTGCTTGGTTTTGTCCACCCAAGGACGCACGAATATATGGAGTTTTGTGCAGATTTACCGCAATATTTTTCAGAACTCTTAAAAAAATTGCCAAAATAGGCAGAATGAAGTATAATAAAAGAATAAATTGGCGAGGAGGAAGAAAAGATGGGGAATAATCTAGTCATTACCATTGGCCGCCAATGCGGGAGCGGCGGAAAATTAATTGGAGAAAAACTAGCAAAGGAATTGGGCGTTAAGTGCTATGACAAAGAGCTACTGACCAGGGCAGCCAAAGAAAGCGGAATGAGTGAGGCACTCTTTGAGTCTCATGATGAAAAACCAACCAACAGCTTTTTGTACTCTCTAGTGATGGATAGCTACTCTATGGGCTATGCCACATCATCTTATATGGATATGCCAATCAATCACAAAATTTTCCTTGCACAGTTTGAAACCATCAAAAAGATTGCACAGGAAGAAAGTTGTGTCATTGTCGGTCGCTGTGCCGACTATGCACTGGCGGACAATCCAAATCTAATTTCTGTCTTTATTGTGGCAGAGGATGAGGATAAGATTGCACGCATTATGGAGACGAATGACCTAAAGGCAGATAAGGCAAAGGACATTATGATTAAGACGGACAAGAGAAGGTCAGGATACTATAATTACTATTCAAGTAAGCGTTGGGGCGATGTCCGAAGCTATGACCTTTGCATCAATAGCTCAAGGCTTGGCGGAGTCGATGGATGCGTCGAGGCGATTAAAGTTATATTGAGGTTCGCAAAAAGTTTCACCAAGCACCAGCGAAACAATAAAGAATTTGGAGAGAAAAGATGACAAGAGAAGAATTGATACAGGCAATCCCAAGCATCGATCAGTTGTATGTTCTCTATTCCGTACATACCAGATCGCCCTATGTGGTCTGTGAGGAAAAGACACAAGACGATGCGGCCGTTGTATATTTGGATGAAGTAGAGGCTGAGCAGGCGGCAAGAGCACTCACAGAGGAGAAAAAGGATGTGAACGCATTGAAGATGGACGATCCATCGAGAATCCTTTCGACATTTACGAGCTTTTTCCTCTTTGGTATCAACGCAGTGGAATTTCACACGGGAGACGGTGTGATAATCCTACAGCTCAATGAATTTATCCGAAGACATGACCTAAGCGACATTCCAGAAGATCGTCGCCCGGTGGAAAACCCAAACCTTCAACTGACCATGCTTTACTTTATGCAGGAGTTTCGAAGAGGACTTGAAAATCCAGACAATGAAAAGCTTCGAGAGATGGAAGAGGAGATGGTCGTCAATGTCCTTCGAGGAAAGTTTATTGCCATTTCGCCCAGGGGAGGGAGAGATGAAGGATCAGGTGCAATTATTGATGGTCAAGATGCAGGAGGACAAGTATATGATTCCTGTGTTTACAGACCACTTTGAGTTTACAAAGTTTAGAGGACCAGACAACAGCATCAGCATTTCTGTGGCCACAATGGACAATCTTCTCGCACTTCCAATACCAGACAACAGTTTGGGTATTGTTGTGAATCCGGCAGGAGTGTCTCTTGCTCTTACCAAAGACTGGATGCAAAGGGTTCGTGATACCAAGGCCACAGAGAATGTGTAAATCATAGACTTCTTTGGGAAAGGGAAGTGTACTCTTTTTGTGATGTTGTCTCTGTTTGTTTTTTATTTTGACAGAGACAACTCACAAAAGGGGGAAGTTTTTGCAGATAAGCAACAAAACTTACAAAAAGTTTACAAATACAAAAAACTATTTTAAAATTTAAAAATTTATAGTATAATCCAAAAGAGAATAAAGAAGGTCTACTTTGTGTTTGTTAGAGGACAGAAAGGAAGACAAGGAAATGATGTATACCAAAATACAGTTTTGTAAATGAGAGTATACAATAAAATCGACGCCACAATAGGATATACGAAAGCAGGGCGCATTAAAAAATTTGGAAACTCGATAGTCAATCGCAAGACGGGACGGTGGAGGGACCTCGGTTTTTATGCGCCTTTTCCCATCCTTGGCCGCCGTAATATGGGACGGTGCCTGACTACACAGGGAAAAGGTAGTGACGGCAGAGAAAGAACTGCTTAGAGGGAATAAATTTGGTTTGGAAAGTACCAGACGACTGAACTGAGTTTATAAAAAACAAAGAAAGGGAGGTTTTGGAGATCGGGAAAAGCTTTGCGCAATGCGCATCTACCCACTTGGGTGTGCCACTCGATCAAAACAACAATAGATTTCGAGTGAGAAAAGGATGAAAGAGAGGTAAAGGATGAAAAAGAATTTCGTGGGTGTAGCCTTTGCTGCTGCACTTATGGCAGGTGCATTCGCCATGCCAACCCACGCCGCAACTGTTTCTAATGGACAGTGGCAGCAGGTAGATGGTTCTTGGACCTACAAGAATGCAGACGGAAGCCAAGCAACCAATGCTTGGGCCGCATCAAATGGTCAATGGTTTTATCTCGGAGATAATGGTAAGTTGGTTGTCAACACAGTAGTTAGTGATGACAACAACAATAAGTACTATGTGGACTCCGATGGAGCTATGGTGACCAATGGCTGGAGACAGCTCTCTACAGATGATGGAGATGCTGCTTGGTATTATTTCGGTGCAGATGGAAAGGCACTGACAGGAAGAAGCGATCGCCTTTCAAAGAAGGTGATTGACGGAAAGACATACGCATTCGATGAGAATGGTGCGATGCTCACAGGTTTTGTTAAGCAAAACGGCGAGACAGTCAATCCTGATTCAGAGGATACATTTGCCGAGGCAATGTACTACTTTGGTGCAGACGGCGCAATGTATCAAAATCAATGGTTAAAGTATGAGGATGTTGGCCTTAATGCTGGCTACAGCGATCTTGCACAGAGAAATTACTCTGAGTACGATGAGATGTGGTTATACTTTGATCAGAGAGGAAAGAAGGTAGCCGCAAGGGATATTACCGCTTCCAAGGTTCGTGAGATCAATGGCAAACTATGCCTTTGATGAGAATGGAATTATGATTCCAAGGCTTGCAAAGATTGATGCAACCTTAGTAGCCACGCGTTCTAATGCAGATATCCGCTATGGATCTGAGGACAAGGACGGAGAGGTAAAGGGCGATCATTGGGCATTTATGGTACCAAATGAGGATATGGATGCCGATGACTACAACTTGCAAGAGTATTCTTGGTTCCGTACAAACAACAAGGGTAAGGTTTACAAGGATCGCATTAAGGAAGTTAATGGCAGAAAGTATGCCTTTGATGAGATCGGAAGAATGCAGACACAGTTTGTTGTAATGTTTAGAAATGGTACATTTGCTAAGCAGTTCGACACCAGCGTGTTTGATTCAGAGGATTTCCTTGTGGACAATGCAGATTCGGATATCCCTGGAATCGACAGAGGTAACTTATATCTCTTCGGTGCAGATGAGTTAAACGACGGATCAATGAAGACAGGAACCGATATTCCTGTAGAGCTTGCAGATAAGTTGGTTTACTTTGGATTTAAGAACAGTGGCGTTGCCATTGGAAATAGAGGACGGTTGGAGAAGTATAAGAGTAAGTACTACTTCAATGGTTTGAGATTGGATGCGAAAGAGGACATTGGTTATGGACTCGTTAAGGATTCAAGATCAGGTGACTATATCGTTGTTGACAGAAACGGTAAGCAAGTCACAGGTGATAAGAGAGTGTTACAGGATGCAGAAGGTTGTTGGATCGTAATTAAGAAGGGCAAATTCTTTGCTAGAGTAGATAGCGGTGACAAGCCAAGATTTAAGAATGGCGTTGCTTACCTCTATGATGGCTCCTTAGATAGTGCTCATCGCTATGTACGCCCACTTGCACAAAACGAGGGCGCGAACGATTCAGGATTCCTCTTGTTCGAATAGGAGGTTTTGAACATTGAAAATTAAAAAGAGAAAACGCGTAAAGCAGGCAACCGCCTTAGCCCTGTCAGCGGTAATGGCGATGAGCGGCCTGCCGTATGTACCGTATTTGGGCGCAAGCGTTGCATATGCAGCAACATTGGAGAATAATATTGCAGCCAGTACAGGGCAAAGTAGTAATACAGAGTATATATATAGTCCTGCAAGTGATACTACAAATGCTTCTACTTCATTAGTACCAGGAGATACTGTTACACCACTTGGTGCAGTATCTCAAAATTCATTTACATTGAAACTTGCTGGAACACCAGGAGGAACCTATAGTAAGGTAATGTATGGAAGCAATTATTTCCAAACAAGGTATGCCTTTGGAGTTCCAAGTGATGTAAGTGGAAATGATGATATCTCGCCTAAGTTGGTTTATTCAAGCGATCAGATTACAGACTTTACGGTAAATACCAATATTGCTAGTAATATTCATCAGATTTCAGGAGCACAAAATGGTATACCATCTACAGTGTCTATTCCAGCTGCTCTTGGTGGTGGAAATATTGAAGTTCGACAGACGGTTTCACCTTCTAAAGATAATGAATATATAATGGTAGAGTATACAGTGTATAATGACAGTGGTCATGATACAGATTTTACTATTGGAAATGAAGCTGATACAGCTTTGATTAGCCATGATAATAATCCGATTGTTGTCAGTGGAAAACAAAGCTCAGGCTATGAAGGTGTACATTTTCATGCAACGGGTGGAGAACCAGGAGCTACAAATTTAGGCGGTGGCCATGTATTTTCAACTTTAGATGTCTATACAAAGCTTCCAACAGACAAAACAGTTACTATGCAGAAGAGGGATGGTTCAGATCCTAGCCGTACATCTGTTTGGGCAGGTCAATGGCGAGCAAATGGATATAATGGTACACATAAGATTCAAACAGCACTCTTTATGTTCACAGGAATAGAAAAACCAGTGTTGATGCAAGATGGTGATTCAGCAGCAGCTTTTTCAGCATATTTTAATTTGAAGCCACATGAAACAAAAACGGCAAAATTTGCGATTGCAACTCGCCAACATGTGTATTATGCGGCACCACAGCTTACAGATGCAGGATTGGATACAGGATATATGGCAACACCGGTAACCAAAAAAACTGGTGTTGATGCAGATAAGTCCACTATAGAAAGAGTTTTAGATAAGACTGCGACAGATAATGGTGGTCAAAATAAAACTCTCTATATCATGATGCAGGGTGACGAAGAGATTGGGAAGACCATTGACATTCCGAGTGGCTATAATGTTGTTATTATGTCAGCAGACTATAATACACCACAAAATTTGGCAACTACATCGCCAATATATAATTCAGCTGGTGGAGTAACGATGCTATATTCTTATGGGGCATCTGTTCCAAAGGCTAATTCTACTACTTATACACTGAAACGTAAGGCGGGATTTGATGGGCCATTATTTAGTGTAAAAAATGGTGGTACTGTTAAGTTTATGGATATTAAGCTTGATGGTCAGAATGTTGTGGCTACCAAGCCTATGATTGATGTAGAAAGTGGTGGAACTTTAACATTGGCTACAAAGGCTAGCATTACAAATGCAAATACATCAGCTACAGAGGGTATGCCAGCTGCAGTTAATGTAGCTGCTGGAGCCACGGTGGATATGTATGGATCTAGTATCCAAAATAATACTTCAGGTAAGAAAGCTGGTGCGGTAAAATTAGCAGATAACACTGCTGATTTTACGGTTAGTGGAACAGTTAATATTACAGGAAGTAAGGATGCTGCTGGATCTAATGCCAATGTTTATCTGGATGGAGCAGCAGCGGCTTCAGGTGCTTTTATTAAAACAAATAATGGTGGATTAAATCCAGATTCATCTATTGGTGTTTCAGTTGCATCTGGTTTGATTCCAACAGGAATTAGTCAGGGATATCCTGTTGTAAGACCAACAGGTGGTTCTTCTTACGCAGTATCTAACTTTATTGGAGATGCAGATACCCTACCAGTAACAGATTATGTTGCAAGTCACACAAATAGCATGGGTGGTAATGAGGTAGCTAATAATTACTATGTGGAGTCAGAAAAGTATACAATTTCTGTTCAAGTAATTGATGAGACAGGCCTTACGGTTAATCTAGGTGGAGCAGCGAATCCATTGATTGCTACAAGTTTTGGATTTACTGCAGGGGCTATTCCAGCAGGTTCAGATATTGATTATACATATCCTGCTTCTCTTACAGGTTTGAAGGAATTTGTAGAGTATAAAGAAGGTGTAACCCCAGGTGTGGGAAGTGTAATGAATGAGACCAATGCAGCGGGAGCGGTTGTTTCTAGCATAGATTTCAATGCAGCAGGTGCTTCTGGAACAAAGCACATCAAGGGAAAGATGCCTAGAAAGAATGTTATTGTTACTGTAAAATTTGCCCCTCAAATGGCAAATTACTACTTTGATGCACAGGGTGGACTTATACCAGGTGGTGTAACACATAAGAGTGAGCCGGCAGGTGGAACATCTACTACACTTGGTCAGATGCCAACGCCTAGTAAGGGAGGAATGACCTTTGCAGGATGGTTTGAATATACAGATTCTGATGGTGATCATGTGTATAATCCAGCAATTCCGGCAGAGGCCGCTTCTGTATCTGCATCAGCCGTAACAGGTTATCCAGCACCTGGAAATCACACAAAGACATATTTTGCAAAGTGGGTTCCAGATACAACACCATATAGCATTCAGAAGATTTATGAGAATGTAAATTCTAGCTTGCCATTGCATTTTGGTTCAGAGTTTGATCCGAGTACATTTGTAGTTAATGGAAATATTCAGCCAGCAACTTCACCTGTAATTCCAGGATATACATTCCAGTTTGGTGCGGATACACCTTCAGGCGGTACATTCACAGCTACAGGTGCAACTACGGCAAATTATTTAAAGACATCTGCACCGGCAACAAATGCTAGTTTGACTTATCGTCATAGAGTAGATCCAACACAGCCGCCATTTACACTAAATGTTGTACATGAGGTGATGGGTTCAGGAATTACTTTGGGAAGTCAAACACTGCAAAAGAGACCGGAGCAACCAATCAATGTAGCAAGTCAGACTTATCCAGGATATACTTTTGATCATGCCGCCATTACAGCAGGTGGTTCACAGGTAGGATATCAGCTTGGTTTAGATGCAAGTCAGGGATTGTTGACGAATACAAATTATGTGAATGATGGAAATCTGACAGGATTTATGCCTAACCAAAATGTTACGGTCGTTTACTACTATAGACCAGACAGTGCTTCAGCTGTAACAAGAAGATTTATGGCTGATGGTGTGGCAATCTATGCAGATAGTAATGCATTTGCACCAAACTCAGCAATCACAACACCATTGGCAGTGCCAACAGCTGCAACTACAGCAGCAATGTATGGATATGTTTATAATCCAGCACTTCCAAATGCGTTGACATTAAACCCATCAGGTGCGTTGACTGCAGATTCAGCAGGTGCTTTGACAGGAACAATGCCAGCAAGTGGTGGAGTTCGTGCAATCTATAATCTTGACAGAGATCCAGCAAAGTGGCAGAACTTGAACTTTGACTTTGTTAACGATGGTTCTTCTAACTTTGCAACATTGAGTTCTCATGGACCAATCAGTGTACTCACAGATGATGGTGTAACAAATGGCCACGAGAATGCAATGCAGTTTAGTGTAATTAAGAATCTCAATGGATTCCCAACAGTAACACCAGATAACTATCATATGGTACAAGGATGGTATTACGATCAGGCAGGTACACAGCCAATTACAGATGCAGATCGTTTGGCAACAGATCCATCTGGATCAAGAACAGTTTATGTAAAGGTTGTCGAAGATCCTAGCAAGTGGGTTGATGTTAACTTTGCTTCATCTGATACTTCAAAGGGTACATTGACATCCGCAGGTACAAATGTTCCAGGTGGTACACCACAGCATCTTCACTACGACTTAGCATGGAGTAGCCTTGTTCTTCCAACAACAAATCCTATTGCTAACTACGAGTTGAAGAACTGGACATCACCAAGTGGACAGATTGTTCAGCCAAGTGATATCGTTGTTGCAGGTACATATCTTGCAAACTTTGGTAAGGTAGATGCAACATGGGGTCTTAACCCAGGTGCATTTGGTGCAAACGGAAGAATTGGTGACAATGGTCAGGGTACAATTACTGTTACAGGTACAACACCAGGTAACCGCTATGTAATTACAGATCCTGATAACAATATTATTGCCGTTGTTGATGGACCAGCAAATGGAAGCGATATTCAGATTCCAAATGTCATTCCAGGTAGAACTTATAATGTGGTTGAGGGCGGACCAGATACACAGGCAACCGTAGGTCAGCCAGGAACTTCTGTGACAGGAAGTAACATCTCCAGTCCAAAGCCAGTTATGATTCCAGCAATTGGCGATAACAGGAATGTCGGCGTCGACCCTAATGATACAGATAGAGCACAGATTGTAATTAATCCGGCAGATCCAGATGCAGACTACGCATTGATTGATTCAAATGGAAATGTTGTGCCATATCCAAATTCAGATAATGGTTGGTTGACACCGGTAGGATCCGGACCAGCAACAGTGACATTTAATAACTTAAATCCAGGTGATACATACACAGTTGTTGCTCGTCGCCATGGCAATCCAAGTGAGACACCAACGGGAAATCTTCCAGCAGGTGTACCGGTTGTAGCTAACCCTGGTGATATGGTTGATATTCAAAATTATACCATTAAGACAGTTACAAATGCTGTTGGTGGAAGTGTAGGAATTACGAGCGTGGATACAAACTCAGTTAATACCACAGATTTCAACACAGCGAAGGGAACTTCAACCTTTACACTTCATGCAGATCCTACAGATGGTGCAGGTCATGCATTTAAGTATTGGTTAATTGCCAATGGTAGAATTCCAGGCGTAACAGCAAAGATTACAAGCAACGATTACACAGGTACTTTGGATAGAAGCAATGTTATCTTTGAAGCTATCTATGATGTGCCAGCAACAGATGCTTTTGGCAATCCAATTGCACCAGTTTCACAGGAGAATAGAGGCGGAGCAGCAGACGGTGAGTTTGCTATGGATGCAAGTCAAATCTCCGATATTCAGAACAACTTGACCAACCCTACTGACCAGAGTTTGATCAATGTTAACCATGCCGATGTTCGCTACAAAGTTATCTTTGATAAGAGAAATGCAGAGAACAACGAGGTACAGGCTGTAAAGAATGTACCATCTCAGGTATGGGTTGATCACCCAGGTGCATTTACAGCAGGTTGGGCACTTGATGTCAAGGAAGAAAGATATGTCGATGGAAGATTAGTACAAAATGCAACTCCATCTGATGCACAGGTCAATGTCAATGTTCAGTTGGCAAGTCAGGATACCGATATGCTTGACTATGAAGTTTGGGATCTTGGTCCTACAGTAGATTCTACATGGACAAAGATTGCAAATCCTACCTATACATCACAGATGAGCGTTGTTGAGGATGTAGCAAACAACGGTGGACTTCTTTCCTTCGTTGGAAATCTCAACCATACTTATGTCCTTGTTTACTCAAAGACATTTAAGTTGAACTTTATCGACAACAATCCTACAAAGGATCACCTCTATCTCGGTGATACAACCAGAAACTTCTTTAAGAAGATTAAGGTGAGAAAGAAAGATGCAGTTGACGACAGCTGGTACACATCAGACTATGCAGTTGTTACAGGGTATGCAGATGGTGCAACAGCCAACACATTGGTAACTCCATTTGATGATATCTATGGTACAACCCATACTTATGTGAACTGGTCAAAGAAGGATATGCCAAACAATATCTCTATCTTCGATCCATCGGCTGAAGTGACAAGAACAATGAATGTCTATGCTTACTACGATAACAACAGACCTCAGGTACAGCAGGCAAGAAAAGATTTGACAAGCTAATTGGTCAGGCCAATGATCTTGTTGGTGATCCATTCTTAAAGGCTGGTGAGGCTGAGAGATTGCAGGCAGCCATTGCTGAGGCACAGAATGTTCTTGATCGTATCCGTGGAAGACTAGAGAATGGCACAGATCCTCTTCGTATGGCAAATTATCCAGAGTTGCAGGCAGCAATTGATGCTCTCCGTGCAGTGATGGATGATCTCTATGGACATTCTAACAGAAGAAGTGATCGCTTTAACCAGAGAAACAATGGTGCAGGTGGTGGCTCAGGTTCATCAGGACGTGGTGGCGGAAATGTTTCTGGTACACCACTTCAGGGAACAAGATATGTAAGTATGCCATTGCAGAACACACCACAGATTACATTTACACTTGGTGTAGATGGAGGCTGGAAGATCAATCCAACAACCAATCGTTGGGGATTCTACTTAAATGGTGGACTTCCATTAAACAACAGATGGGGAAGAATTGATTATGTCAATGCAAACGGACAGCCTGTTACCGATTGGTACAGATTCGATGAGCAGTCAAGCCTTGTTACAGGTTGGTACTATGACAAGGATGACAAGCAGTGGTATCTGTTAAATCCTAAGGAAGGTTCCGATCAGGGCAAGATGATCAGAGGATGGTACCTTGATACTACAAAGAATAAGTGGTACTTCTTGAACAGAGACAATGGTACCATGATGACTGGTTGGTATCATGATCCAAGTGATGGCAAGTGGTACTTCTTCGATCCAACAACTGGTGAGATGTACACAGGTTGGGCAAAGATCAACAACAAGTGGTATTTCTTTAATCAGTTTACAAGTGAACCAACATGGAGATTAGAGAATGATGTTTGGGTATACAACAACAACAATGTTCGCCCATTTGGTTCTTTATACATGAGTGAGACAACGCCAGATGGTTACACAGTCAATAGCAATGGCGAGTGGATCAACTAGGCATAAGGAGGAAACAATTGAAAAAAGCAAGATTTAAGAAAGGAATTTCCAATTTGCTTGCTGCTACCATGGTTGCGACTATGGTAGCACCGGCTCTGCCGGCTTACGCAGCAGGAGGCATTAATTTGGATATAGAGTCACTATTTCCAGGTGTATTTGATGCTACTGAAAAGGTAGCTTTCATCTTACAGGAACTCCAGGAACTTCCACCCCAACATTACCTGTACAAACGGATGGATCTGGTAGAAAGTTATTGCCATTTCTTCAGGTGGATGGAACAGGATATAAGCTCCATGATTACAATGGTGTGTTGGCAGCTAAGGATATTAGTTTAAGTGATTATAGTATTAATGGTTGGTATGTGGGTGATCAATCTGGTCTTTCACCTAGATATTTTTATCCTAGTTATTTTCCAGCTGTAGACACTGTGTATACTGCTAGAGGAACAGGGTCAGGTAATCAGTATATTGTAAAGACGCAGTTAAATTTACCAAGTGGCACTTCTATTTATATGGGAGATTTAAGCCCGGCTTATGCAGATGTGCGCCCGGGTTCAGCATTTTCAAAAGCAGCAAGTCGAATTGATGGATTTGAAGCAAGTAGTGGTACTATTAGTATGTATAAGGTTGCAGATGCTGCTAAAAGTCCGACAAGAACATCGGTTGTCACTCCACCTGCAACAGTTCCATTTAGTACGACAGCAGATCCTGGTGCTTTTCTACATGCCTTTGCATGGAATGCAACGGATAAGAAGGTAAGCGGTAGAATGGTACCAAGAGATGTAGCGATTGATTTTACTTATACAGCTGATACAAACAAAAAGCAGCCGATTGTAGTAAAAGATGTTGTAGTAGATGCAGCAGGTCATCAGCTATCTAGTACAATTCGATCAGCGAATTCTTATTATGCTAGCGAGACGATTCCAGCAGGAGCTGTTGTTCCAAATAATGATATGATAACCGCTCCGTCAGGTTCTCCAGCAGGTACAGAGCCAAGATTTATATTAAAGAGACAAGCGCCTGGAACAGTATCAGATCCTATAGAAAGGCGAAGATAACCAAATCGGGTACAACGAATGAGTTGAAGACATTATCAGAGTTAACTGCAACACCAGACGTTTCTTGGATTGGATTTATGACAGGTGATAATTTGCAGGTAAATGCTACCAGCAATGAGGTCACAGGTCACATGGTTAACTATCCAGTTGATGTTACTTATACCTATATGGTGAATCCAAATTATCAGAAGTCTGTGGACATTGTGTACAAGGATGAACTGGGCAATAATATTACAGATAAGGTTGTTGCCGCATTAACAGCAGCTGGTACAACAGTTGGAACTGTTCATGGAGCGACAACTGCTACAGGTGGTGGACTGTATGAAAGCAATCATCATTTGATGTATGATTTGGATCGTGTTGCTTCAGGAGGAGGAAATGGAAATTATTTGATTCCAGCCCCAGTGCTTAATGGATATGTGAGCACAGGAACAAGAATACCAACGATGACAATTAAAAATGCGAATCCAACAGGTGATGGTTTCACTAATACATCAGCGGGATGGACAGCAGCAACACCTTCATTCCAAGTTACATCATCCGTGCCAGCACCACCGAATAACCTTGAGATTGAGGTTACCTATAATCTTGACCCGAGTGCTGTGAAGAAAGTTCGCTTGAGCACAAAGGGTGGTGGTAGCTTTAGTAATGGCAAGTGGTAGTCAGTATATTCAGGGTTCTACAGGTCAAATTGAAAGTGTTGCAGAGGACTTTACAGATAACAGTTATAAGATTGACCAACCATTTATTTCTAACTTGGCAACTCCAACACCAGATTTAGGTTATACCGTAGGATCTTGGGAACGCAAAGATGCTAGTGGAAACTGGGTTCCATTTACACCATACGCTGGAACAGGTGCAGGTATTGCCCAGACAGACATTCCTAGTAGCCCTGGAGATACAATCGATTTGAGAGTTTCATTTGATGCAAATCCAGCAATGATGAACACCTATACATTTACATCAAGTGATCCAAACTTAAATTACAGTTTGTTGAACACATCACCAGTGACCAATATTCAGAATCAGACAACGGTTACAATGTCAAGACCAGATGTTGATGCAGCATCCAATGCAAGTACAGTGACAGCAAATGCAGGTTACAGAGTTGGTTGGTTTGATTCTCATGGTCAAGAGATTGACTTTAATACTGGCGATATTACACATATGAGCGGTGAGACATTTACAGCAAGAGCTGTTCCAACAACACCTCTCAATGCGTACACACCTACAGGAACTGGACAGTTAGATGACACAACAGGAGCACCAACTATTCAGGTAGATACAGGTACTCAGGCGATTGACCCAAGATTGAACTATGTAGTTACAGATCCAAGTGGAAATGTAGTTACTGTTATTCCTGGTTCAAATCTTGCAGGAGATAATGGTGCAATTACAGGACCATTTACACCAGGTTATCCATATAACATCTATACTTATGATCCAGCAACAGCAGGAACTCCAGTAGTGACGGGATCACCAATTCCAAGTACAGTGACAACTTCAGCTCCAGGACAAGTGGTTATCCCAACAACAAATCCACAGGGATCAACCAGTGGGCCAAGACCAATTGTAGCTCCAGATAATTCAAATCCTGGAACAACAAGTATTACGGTTAATCCAACAACACCAAATACAGATTATCAATTGCTTGATCCTTCAGGCAATGTGGTTGCACCTTGGACAACGCCAACAACACCTGGTGCACCAGTGACATTTGGTGGATTGGATCCTAATACGACTTATACAATCGTAGCTAGAACAACAGGAACAAACGATCCTGGATATCCAGCTAATGGTACCCCAGTCAATACAGCAGTCTTGACACCAGTACAAAGTGCTCATAAGGTTATGTTCCAAAGTGTAATGCCACCAATGAACATTAAGGTTGGAACACATTCAGGTCTATCACTGAGTGACTTAAATAGTGTTGATCCAGGAACTCGTGTAGAAATTACAGCAAATGGAATTGATAGCACAACAGCACCATTTAATAACTTCTCTAGATTTACATATCCATCATCTATTACAGATGATGCAGCAGCAAATGATGTGATTAGTTTCTTGATGCCAAATGATGATGTAACCATTGTTGCACACTATACTGATCCAGGTGTCATTATTTCTACAGTGGCTACGCCAAGTAGTGCGACAGCAACAGATACAGGAGTTCTCTATGATGGCGATCAGCATACAAGCGGTGATGCAGGTGTATTCCCAAGCATCACAAGCAATGCACCAGCAGGTATCTATAGACTTTATGTAGAGAAGAGAACAGCTACAGCAGCTGAGGAAGCTATTGGAGCAGCAGGAGAGAGAAATATCTATACTCCTTCATTTGTTGTTACTCCAGTTGTTCAGGTATATAATCCAACAACAGGCAACTGGGATCCATACAATGGCACTGTAGGTGATATTACATTGACATTGGATACAGGATCAACGAATACAACTGATGGTTACACATTGAAGGATATGAATGGAAATGTAGTAAGCACAGGTGTTGACTTTAATTCAACAAATAGTGTTTATCCAGGATACTTCACATTGTCAAACTTCGTCAATGGTCAGAGTTATATCTTTGGATCTACTCGCACAAGAAGACATAATGTCATCTTTAAGAGCAACAAGGATTCATCTTACTCAAGATCATTTGTCGTAATGGATGGAGATGTACTGAGTGCAAATTCATCAAGACAGGCTACATATACAGGCGACATCGCTTCAATCCGTGCAAATGGTGTTGATGCTGGTGGCGTTGATATCAATGGTGTGACATGGACATACAGAGGTCTTTCAACTTCTGCAACATCTTATGTACCATTTAATGATAACGATGCAGTATTATCTGATACAACTGTTTATATCTACTTTGATAGTGATGCTCCATTGAGAGCAAGCACAGCTACAGCTCTTGGCAATGCCATTACAAGAGCACAGGGCATGGTTAATGCGAGAAACTTAACGATTGCAGATGAGGCTAGACTTCAGGATGCCATCAACAGAGCAAATGCAATTCTTTCTCAGACATCACCAAGAAAGGCTTCAACTCCAGAGTTACAGGCCATTCTTGATGAGATCAACCGTTACTTAGGCGTTCGCCCAATCATCAGTGGTGGTGGCGGCGGCTCAAGAGGCAGCTCAGGTGGTTCAGGCGGCGGCTCAGGTAGCAGCAGCGGAGTCATCAACACTCAAGCAAATGTTCAGGCTGCAGGTGCTTACCGTGTAGGCGTAGATGGTGACTGGGAGTTAGTTGACGCAGCAAATCATAAGTGGGTATTCAACTTAAAGAATGGTACTCGTGTAACAGGATGGCAAAAGCTTGCTTATACTTATGGTAATACCACAAGAACAGAGTGGTATCACTTTGCAAGTGACAACATCATGGATCACGGCTGGTTCTTAGATCAGAATACAAACAGATGGTATTACTTATCTGATGTTCATGACGGATTCTTCGGCCATATGGTTGAGGGATGGCATCAGGACGATCAGGATGGAAGATGGTATTATCAGAATCTCAACTCTGGTGAGATGCTCCTTAACTGGCAGCACATCGGAGATGCTTGGTACTACTTAAATCCATACAACAACGGGACCAACATGGTTCTACAACAATGCAACTCAGACTTGGGATTACTCAAATAACAGTGACAGACCTTATGGTTCACTCTATGTTAATGAGACAACAAAGGATGGTTACAAGGTAGACGAGAATGGTCGTTGGGTTAAGTAATCCATAGAGTTCAGTCTTTGAGAATAACTCGGGCGGGGAGAAATCCCCGTTCGGGTTATTTTTTTGCCCATAATTAGAACTTATGTTCGATTTACTTGACTTTTCCTTTGTCTACTCGCTATAATTAAACTTGCAAAGAGAGAGGCAAATCGTTTATAATATCCGATACGCTTTTTAAATTGGAGGATAGCATGGGAAAAAAATACGACGCAAGTAGCATTATGATCCTAGAGGGATTAGAGGCTGTGCGAAAGAGACCGGGTATGTATATTGGTGGGGTGGGCACGAAGGGGCTAAACCACTTGATTTATGAAATTGTAGACAATTCTGTCGATGAGCATTTGGCGGGATTTGCAGTTGTATATGGGTGACTTTGGAGTCCGATGGCTCCTGTACGGTCAAAGACAATGGGCGAGGAATTCCAGTGGAGATGCACAAAAAGGGAGTTTCTGCAGAAAGAATTGTGCTTTCGACCTTGCATGCGGGCGGAAAGTTTGACAATGAAGCTTATAAGACCAGTGGAGGTCTCCATGGTGTGGGCTCTTCGGTGGTCAATGCTCTTTCAGAAAGATTGTATATTGAAATTAGCCGTGGGGGTAAGGTCTATGCCGACAGTTATGAGAGGGGAAAACCGACGACAGAACTGATTGATGGAATGATTCCAGTGATTGGAAAGACCAAGGAGACAGGCACAAAGATTAATTTCTATCCTGATGCAGAGATATTTGAAAAGATTCACTTTAAGGCGGACTGGTTAAAGTCAAGATTGCACGAGACCACCTATCTCAATCCAAATCTGACCATTTACTACGAGAATAAGAGAGTGGGTGAGGAGGAAAAGATCACCTATCACGAGCCAGAGGGCATTGTCGCCTATGTGCGTGACCTCAATCGCCAAAAGGAAGTGGTACATGAGCCAATCTATATTCATGGCAAGGCCGACGGAATGGAAGTTGAGGCGGCGATTCAATTTGTCGATGCATTTGAGGAAAATATCTTGGGCTTTTGCAATAATATCTTTACTCAGGAGGGCGGAACGCATATTGTGGGGTTTAAGACCAAGTTTACGCAGATGATCAATGCGTATGCGAGGGAGTTAGGGATACTCAAGGAAAAGGATGCGAACTTTACAGGGGCGGACACAAGAAATGGAATGACGGCAGTGGTGGCCATTAAGCATCCAAATCCCATCTTTGAGGGGCAGACAAAGACAAAGCTGGCCAGTGCCGATGCGAGCAAGGCGACGGCGACCATTATTGGTGATGAGCTCACAAGATTTTTTGATCGCAATGTTGAAATCGTCAAGGCGATCATTGGTTGTGCTGAAAAGTCAGCAAAGATTCGAAAGCAAGAAGAGAAGGCAAAGACCAATATGCTCACCAAATCAAAGTTTTCTTTTGACTCCAATGGAAAACTTGCCAACTGTGAATCAAAGGATCCATCACAGTGTGAGATCTTTATTGTCGAGGGAGATTCGGCAGGTGGCTCGGCAAAGACCGCAAGAGATCGAAGGTATCAGGCGATATTGCCGATTCGAGGAAAGATATTGAATGTGGAGAAGGCCTCGATGGATAAGGTACTTGCCAATGCAGAAATTAAGACAATGATTAACACTTTTGGCTGTGGATTTTCAGAGGGCTATGGGAATGACTTTGATATCAGTAAACTTCGCTATGATAAGATTGTCTTAATGACGGATGCGGATGTCGATGGCAGTCATATCGACACGCTACTACTTACTTTTTTGTACCGCTTTATGCCAGAGCTAATCTATGATGGACATGTGTATATTGCAATGCCGCCGCTATATAAGGCAATTCCAAAGCGTGGTCAGGAGGAGTATCTCTATGACGAAAAGGCATTGGCCAACTACAGAAAAAGCATGGCGATAACTTTACCTTACAAAGATATAAGGGACTGGGAGAGATGGATGCCCAGCAACTTTGGGAGACGACACTTGATCCAGAAAGGCGACTACTAAAGCGAGTGGAAATTGAAGATGCGAGATTAGCGAGCGAAGTGACCGAATTATTGATGGGTGGAGATGTCGCACCGAGAAGAGAATTTATCTATCAACATGCCAATGAGGCGAGTATAGATTTATAGGAGAGGCTATGGCAGAGAAAATATTAAGAACGGAATATTCAGAGGAGATGCAAAAGTCCTACTTGGACTATTCAATGAGTGTCATCACCTCCAGAGCGATTCCAGATGCAAGGGATGGCTTAAAACCGGTGCAAAGGCGTGTACTCTATGATATGAGTGAGTTGCACATCAATGCCGATAAGCCACACAGAAAGTCGGCAAGAATTGTGGGCGATACTATGGGTAAGTATCATCCCCATGGAGATTCTTCCATCTATGAGACACTGGTGGTATTGACGCAGGATTGGAAAAAGGGAATGCCCTTGATTGATGGGCATGGAAACTTTGGCTCGATTGAGGGCGACGGAGCGGCGGCCATGCGCTATACGGAGGCAAAGCTCACAAAGTTTACACAAGAAGTCTTTTTAAAGGATCTGGATAAGACTGTGGACTTTGTTGCCAACTATGATGAGACAGAAAAAGAACCTGCAGTTTTGCCGGTGCGCATTCCAAATCTTTTGTTAAATGGAGCAGAGGGCATTGCTGTGGGTATGTCCACTTCGATGCCACCACATAACTTGGCAGAAATTTGTGATGTCTGCATCGCCTATATCCGAAATCGTCTGATTAGTGTCGAGGAATTGATGTATATTATGCCAGGGCCTGATTTTCCGACAGGGGGGAATTGTCGCCAATCGCTCAGATTTATTGAATATCTATCGCACAGGAACGGGAAAGATTAAGCTTCGAGGAAAGATTGAGATTGAGCTTGGAAGAAGAAAGAGCGACAAGGACAGGTTAATTGTCACAGAAATTCCCTATACCATGATTGGTGCGGGATTAAATAAGTTTTTACAAGATGTGGCTGATCTTGTGGAGAGCAAAAAACTTCCTGAAGTGGTGGATATTTCCAATCAGTCGGACAAAAATGGCACACGCATTGTCTTTGAGTTGAGGAAGGATGCCGATATTGACCGTGTCAAAAATATGCTCTACAAAAAGACCAAGTTAGAGGATAGCTTTGGGGTAAATATGCTGGCCATTGCACAGGGACGACCAGAGACATTGAATCTTTTGAGTATTTTGCAAAATTTCCTTGATTTTCAATATGAGAATGCGACAAAAAAGTATAATATTCTTCTTGAAAAGGAAATTGAGAAAAAGGAAATTCAAGAGGGACTGATTCGGGCCTGCGACTGCATTGACCAGATTATTGCCATTCTGAGAAAGTCAAAGAATATCTCACTGGCGAGGGAGAGATTGATGGCAGAACTTGAGTTTACACAGCGTCAGGCACAGGCTATTTTGGAAATGAAGTTATATAAGTTGATTGGTCTTGAGGTGGAAGCTCTGTTAAAGGAGAATCGGCAGACACTAAAGAATATTAAAAATTACACCAAGCTTTTGCAATCACAAAAGAGTATGGACGAGGTTTTGATTGCCGATTTATTAGAGATTAAGGAAAAATTTGGTAGACAAAGGAGAACTAGCCTAGAAGATGCCGAGGAAGCTGTGGTTGTGGAACTGCCAAAGGTGGCACAAAAGATTGTCTTTGTGATGGATCGCTTTGGCTACGCAAAGACGATGGATTTTGGCCTGTTTGAGAAAAACCGTGAGACCGTGGAGAGCGAATATAAGTATGTGGTTCCTATGATGTCAGATGACAAGGTCTGCATATTTACCGATTTGGGGCTTTTGCATCAGGTGAAGGCAGAAAATATTTTATCGGGAAAATTAAGAGATAAGGGGATTCCTCTGGACAATCTTTGTAAGTTGGATACAAGTAAGGAAGAAATTCGCTTCATTGCATCCTTTGCTCAAGTTTCTGATGAGGAAAAGCGGTTACTTTTTGTGACCGAGTTGGGACTTATTAAGCAAATCGACGGAAAGGAATTGAGCACGAATAATCGCCAGGTAGTGGCCACAAGCTTGGCGAGGGCGATAAGGTACTGAGTGTTCGTCTGGTGAGCGTAGATAGTGGGTATGAGGAAGTGATTCTTGTCTCTGATGGGGGATATATTGTCAAGTTTCCACTCATTGCCGTTAATCTCTATAAAAAGACCTCTAAGGGAGAAAAAGCAATGCGTCTTTTGGAGGGAGAAAAGTTAGTGGCTATGTATCTACTTTCGGATGGTGATATTGTCAAAATCCATGGAAAGCCAGTCAATCTATTGAAATTAAAGCTGAGTAACCGCAATGATCGTGGGACAAAGCTGAAGGGATAGAAGTAGAACAAGAGAATAGAAAGGAGAGAAAGATATGGATAAAATTCCGACACCGCATATTGAAGCAAGAGAAGGAGAGATTGCAAAGACCATCCTCTTGCCAGGAGATCCTTTGCGTGCAAAGTTTATCGCCGAGCATTTTTTAGAGAATGTCAGGCAATTTAATCAGACCAGGAATATGCTCGGTTTTACAGGAACTTATCAAGGGAGAGAAGTCTCTGTGATGGGTACAGGAATGGGTTGTCCATCGATGGGAATTTATTCCTATGAGTTGATTCATTTTTATGGGGTGAAGAATCTCATTCGCATTGGAACAGCGGGTGCGATGAGTCAAAAGGTAAAAGTGAAGGATATGATTTTTGCTATGGGCACCTGTACAACATCAAATTTCCCATCCTTAATGGGACTTCCAGGTCAATTTTCTCCTCTGTGTTCATTTGAGTTATTACAAAGAGCAGTCACTGTAGCAAAAAGGCTAGGCATTGACTATCATGTGGGCAATATTCTCACTTCGGATATGTTCTATGCACCACAAACAGAAAATAAAGAGGGGATGACATGGGCAGATATGGGGGTGCTGGCGGTGGAGATGGAGGCCGCAGCACTCTATACCAATGCAGCCGCAGGGGGAGCCAATGCCCTTGCGATTCTCACCATTAGTGATGACAAGGAGCGAGGCGAGATGACGAGTGCAAGGGAGAGAGAGACTACCTTTACCAATATGATGAAGGTTGCATTGGAGTTGGCATAATCTTATGGTAGACCATAGAAGAAAGATATAGGAGTGATAGATGCTTGTTATAAGAAAAGACACTTAAACTTTGAGTGTCTTTTCTACAAAAACAACTGTCTTTTCTATGCGAAAAAGTACTTGCATTTTTTTTGAAATTGTACTAAGATAAGCCGTAAATGCAAGAAATTGCAAAAATAATAAAGATAGACAGAAACGAGGACAGGAAAATGGATAAGAAATTACGAGTTGGCGTTCTTGGTGCAACTGGAATGGTTGGACAGCGCTTTTTAAGTTTATTGGAGAATCACCCTTGGTATGAGGTTGTTGTTGTGGCCGCTAGCCCAAACAGTGCAGGAAAAACTTATGAGGAGGCTGTTGGTGGTCGCTGGAAGATGACTACACCGATGCCAGAAAAGTTTAAAAAGCTGGTTGTAATGAATGTCAATGAAGTGGAGAAGGTAGCTGCACAGGTTGACTTTGTATTTTCAGCAGTGGATATGAGTAAAGATGAGATTAAGGCCATTGAGGAAGCCTATGCAAAGACAGAGACTCCAGTTGTCTCAAACAATAGTGCACATCGCTGGACAAAGGATGTTCCAATGGTTATCCCAGAGATTAACCCAGAGCATTTTGCTGTGATTGAGTCACAGAAAAAGCGTCTTGGCACAAAGAGAGGATTTATTGCGGTAAAGCCAAATTGCAGTATTCAAAGTTATGCTCCAGCACTGAGTGCTTGGAAAGAATTTGAGCCATATGAGGTCATTGCTACAACTTATCAGGCAATTTCCGGTGCAGGTAAGACATTTAAGGACTGGCCAGAGATGGTAGAGAATGTCATTCCTTACATTGGTGGTGAGGAAGAAAAGAGCGAGAAAGAGCCACTTAGAATTTGGGCAAGGTAGAGGGTGATGAGATCGTGCCTGCATCTGAGCCAAAGATTAGTTGCCAGTGCGTTCGTGTGCCAGTACTCAATGGTCACACAGCAGCAGCATTTGTAAAGTTTAGAAAGAAAGTGACTAAGGAGCAATTGATTCAAAAGCTTGTAGAATTTAAGGGACTTCCACAGGAGTTGAATTTGCCAAGTGCACCAAAGCAGTTTATTCAGTACATGGAAGAGGACAATAGACCACAGGTAAAATTGGATGTTGACTTTGAACATGGCATGGGTGTGTCCATTGGTAGAATTCGCGAAGACAGTATTTATGATTGGAAGTTTATTGGTCTTTCACACAATACACTTCGTGGTGCAGCAGGTGGAGCACTTCTTTGTGCAGAGCTTTTGACGGCTCAAAATTACATCACAGCAAAGTAGGATGAAAGAAGAGAATCCCTGGACTCTTTGTGGTCTTGGGATTCTTATTTATGTGGATGGAAAATAAAAAGAAGTGCAAAAAAGCCAAACTGCCTTTTCGCACTTCTTTCCAGCTATGTTCTAAGCATTATATTGTTGATAATTCATTCTAAGCAATATATGTAATTTTAGAACAACGATCAAAAGTAAAGGTAATAATATAACTACACATGTGATAGTTTCAATATAGAGAATTACGATCATGGATGTCTGTATATGCAACGAGACATGAAAACAGACAATGAACGTAATCCTACAATAGCGTTTTCGCGTTGCTTCGATAATATACTCTAACTCTATATAATCACGTTCAAAATGAGATAATTCTGTTATAATCAATCAACTACATAACCAATATAACTCTAACTTTGCATTCTTGTCACCCCAATAGAAATTGATATCACATTCTGTGTATAACACAGAAATAATTTTCTGCTACAATACAGACAAGTATTCCTTGCTGTGGCACTCAGACTTCTATAAAAGGGTACAAAAATGCAGTGTTATTCTCTCTTGGCTTAACAGTCAACTAGGATCTGAAAATTGTTCAAAGAACTTTTAGATCGAACTAACACGATATGGAGTATAGCATTTTTTAATAAAAAAATCAATAATATTTTATTTTTTATTCATTATATAGTCAAGAGTGGAGAAATTTTTTTAAATGTGGCGAAAGAATCTTTTTAAACTGAATAAAAAAATAGGATTTTTTTGTCAAAAAGTTGTGGTAAAAATCTAAGAGTGAAGGGGGCTAACAACTGTTAAGAATAATTTATAAAAAAATTATAAATATGTGTTGATTTTTTTATAAGTTTCAATGATAAAAATAAAAATATAAATATTGAAAAGGAGGCTTTTAAGAACTTTAATTATGAGTAAATACTATTCTATCAGAGAATTTTCAAGAATTTTAGGAGTATCAGCCCAAACACTTAGAAATTGGGATGCAAACGGTAAACTTCATCCACATCATGTGTCTAGTAATGGATACAGATATTATTCTCATGAACAATTAAATCAGGTTATGAATATAAAAATCTGATTTGAATAGAATTGTCATTGGATATTGCAGAGTTTCAAGCAATAAACAAAAAGATGATTTAGAAAGACAAATAGAGAATATGAAGCTGTATCTAAATACTCAAGGGAAACCTTATGAAATAATTTCGGATATAGGTTCTGGAATTAATTATAAGAAAAAAAGGGTTTAAGAGAATTAATTAAACGTATATCTCAAAAATAAAGTGGAAAAAGTTGTAGTTCTTTACAAAGACAGACTACTAAGATTTGGATTTGAATTAGTTGAATATGTTGCAAGTTTATATAATTGTGACATAGAAATAATTGATAATACAGAAAAATCAGAACAGCAAGAGCTTGTAGAAGATTTAGTTCAAATTATCACAGTTTTTAGTTGTAAATTACAAGGCAAACGTGCTAATAAAGCTAGAAAATTAGCAAATGAATTAATTGAGGTTGACAGTGAAAAATGATAAAATCAATAAAAAAATCAGACTATACCCAAATAATAAACAGATTACTAAACTATTTCAATATGCTGGATGTGCGAGATTTGCTTACAATTGGGCTATTGCAAAGGAACAAGAGAACGATAAGCAAAAAAATAAATTCTTATCGGATAATGAATTACGAAAAGAATTTACACAGCTAAAGAAACTGCCAGAGTATAGATGGTTAAATGAAGTAAGTAATAATGTAACAAAGCAAGCAATCAAAGATGCTTGTAATGCCTATAAAAAATTTTTCAAAGGGCAATGCAAATATCCTAAATTTAAAAGTAAAAAGCATTCAACTCCTTCTTTTTATCAAGATACTGGTAAAATTCAGTTTACAGATACTCATGTAAAAGTCGAAGGATTTTCAATGAGTAAAAGACGAAATAAACAAAAATTGAATTGGATTAGACTTTGTGAAAAAGAAAGAATACCAATTAACTGTAAATACTTAAATCCACGCTTTACATATGATGGATTGTATTGGTATGTATCCATTGGAATTGAAGTAGATGACAATAATAATCTTCCATCAAATGATGGTGTCGGAATTGATTTAGGTATTAAAAAAACTTAGCAGTTTGTTCTGATGGAAATACTTATAAGAACATAAATAAAAACACAAAAAAGTAAGAAAAAAATAGAAAAGAAAAAAACGCAGGTTACAGCGTTCAATATCAAGAAGATATGAGAAAAAAATAAGAAAGGAGGCAGTTATTGTAAAAACAAGTAACATAATAAAAAAAGAGAAAAAGAACTTTTTAAAAAAGTAATAAAACGATTAACAAATATTCGTCAAAACTACTTACATCAGACAACATCTGAAATCATAAAAGCGAAAACCAAGTTTTATCTGTATGGAAGATTTGAATGTAAGTGGAATGATGAAAAAAATAAGCATTTATCCAAAGCAGTACAACAACAATGTTTTTATGAATTTAGAAAGCAGATTGAGTATAAGTCTAACTGGAATAATATTTCAGTCATTATAGCAGACAGATTCTTTCCAAGTTCTAAACTATGTAGTTGTTGTGGAAATATTAAAAAAGATTTGAAACTGTCTGACAGAATTTATAAATGTGAATGTGGAAACATCATAGATAGAGATTTTCAAGCAAGTTTGAATCTAAAGCAGTATGGAGAGAATGTTTTAAAACAATCTGTAGTGTAACACTTTAAAGTTATTACAGATATGTACCGAACGTTAATAGGGAATTGACGCCTACGGAGAGTACAAGAACTTGTAATTAGTATTTGAATTTATTCAGTATGAAAGCATACTCGATGAAGTAGGAATGAAACATAAAAGTTTATTAGCTTTTTATAAGTTTTCAGTAACGGAGCAATATGGCAATTTATATAAAAGAATTTGGAAAAACGAGAGAAGGTAGAATCGTAAAAAAGTATACGATTTCTAATGCGAATGGAGTGAGTGCATCATTTTTAGACTATGGTGCGATCTGGAAAGAAATGCTTTTGCCAGAAAAAGAGGGGCATCACAATGTCGTGCTCGGATACGACAGTATGGAGGAGTACGAAAAGGACAGGGCACAGATGGGAGCGATTGTCGGGCGAAATGCTGGGCGAGTGAGTGATGGAATGTGTATGATTCAGGGAAAGTTATATTCCTTGGAAAAGAATGAGGGAAAGAATAATCTTCATTCGGGACCAAAGTATTGGGGAAAGAGAGTATGGGAAGCAAGCGTAGATGAAAAAAATAATACAGTCAAATTTTTCTTAGATAGCCCAGATCTTGATCAAGGATTTCCTGGAAATGCAAAAGTCTGTGTGAGTTACACATTGACAGAGGACAATGGTGTAAAGATCCACTACGATGTAGTAACGGATCAGCCGACCATTTGCAATATGACAAGCCATGTCTATTTTCATCTATCGGCAGATTGCGATGTCTTAAAAGAAAAGGTTTGGATGGATGCAGATTACTTTTTGCCAAATGATTATGATTTGTTGCCGATGGCAAGGCTTTGTTCGGTAAAGGATACCGCAATGGATTTTACCAGGGAAAAGGAAATTGGAAGGGATATCAAGAGTCCATATACGAAAAGAGAAAATGGCTATGACCACGCTTGGATTATCAATGATTGTAATCTCGAAGTAAAGAAAGTGGCGGGGGCAAAAGATCCTGTGAGTGGGCGAAAGCTTACGGTATGGACAGATTTACCGAGCATTCAGTTTTATACAGGAAATGGGTTGAGTGGAAAGTTTAATGCCCATAGTGGGTATTGCTTTGAGACAGAATTTGTTCCAAACTTGTCTCACACAGCACTTTACTTCCAGGAGAGCATTTTGATAAGACGACCATCTTTTACTTTGAGTTTTAAGGAGAATTTATGAGGTTATTTATTGCGGAAAAGCCCAGTGTAGCCAAGGCCTTTGCGAAGGCATTAGGCATTGCGGGAGTAAAGAGTGATGGCTATATTGAGTCAAAAGAAGCGATTGTAACTTGGTGTGTTGGGCATTTGGTGACGATGAGTTATCCAGAAAAGTATGATGAGAAGTATCGGCGCTGGTCGTTAGATACCCTGCCTTTTATTCCAGAGACCTTTCGCTATGAGGTAATTGATAGTGTAAAAAAGCAATATGATATCGTCAGTGGTCTTCTCAATCGAGAAGATGTTGACTGTATCTATATTTGCACAGACTCAGGGCGAGAGGGGGAGTATATTTACCGCTTAGTGGATGAGATGGCAAAGGTCGCCTCGACAAAACAAAGGCGGCGCGTCTGGATTGATTCACAGACGGAGGAAGAAATTCTTCGAGGAATTGAAAATGCAAAGGATTGGAAAGAGTACGATCATCTCGCAGCTTCTGCCTATTTAAGGGCCAAAGAAGACTATTTGATGGGGATTAATTTTTCAAGACTGTTGACTTTGCGGTATGGAAATACATTGGCAAGTCTAATGAAAAAGGATCGAATTGTCTTAAGTGTTGGGCGAGTGATGACCTGTGTCGTTGGGATGGTGGTCAAAAGAGAAAGAGAAATTCGAGATTTTGTTAAGACCTCGTTTTACCGAGTGCTAAGCGACTTTTCTAGGGATGGCGTGGTGATTACGGGCGAGTGGAGAGCTGTGGAAGGGTCTAAATATTTTCAATCGCCAAAGCTGTACCGAGAAAATGGCTTTAAAAAAGAAGAGGATGCCAAAGTTTTGATTGATGAGCTCAGAGACTGCAAAGAAGGTGTGGTGTTAAAAACAGAAAAAAAGAAGGAAGTGAAAAATCCACCTCTACTGTATAATCTTGCAGAAATTCAAAATGAATGTTCAAAGCGATTTAAGATTCGTCCAGATGAGACATTGCAGATTATTCAAGAGCTTTATGAGAAGAAATTGGTGACTTATCCAAGAACCGATGCCAGAGTACTTTCGACGGCGGTAGCTAAGGAGATTGGAAAAAATATTTCTGGACTTTGTAAGGTCGAAGCTGTGGCTGACTTTGCCAAAGAGGTGATGGGGAAAAAGACATTTCTTTCTATTGTAAAGTCAAAATATGTCAATGATAAGCAGATTACCGATCACTATGCGATTATTCCAACGGGGCAGGGGCTCTATGCCTTGGAAAAACAAAGTCCGCTGGCTAGGAAAGTCTATGAACTAATTTGCAGGAGATTTTTAAGTATTTTTTATCCGCCAGCCATTTATCAAAAGGATATGATAGAGATTGGCGTTTGGAAGGAACATTTTTTTGTCAACACAAAGGTCTGTGTGCAAAGGGGATATCTCGCAGTCGCAGAGATGTTGCTTGATGAGTCAGAGGAAAAAAAAGGCGAAGAAGAGCGACCAGAATTGATCGCTATGGTGACAAAACTAAAAAAGGGTGATACAATAAATGTCGCTAAACTCTATATCAAAGAGGGAGAGACAACACCGCCAAAGCGGTATTCCTCTGGCTCTATGATCCTTGCGATGGAAAATGCAGGGCAATTGATTGAAGATGAAGAATTGCGAAGTCACATCAAGGGCAGTGGTATTGGCACTTCGGCGACGAGGGCCGATATCCTAAAGAAGCTAGTGAATATTAAGTATCTAGGACTCAACAAAAAAAGACGCAAGCCATCACGCCGACACAGCTTGGCGAAATGGTCTATGAGGTGGTACTTGCTTCCATTGCCCAACTGCTGAATCCAGAACTGACAGCCAGTTGGGAAAAGGGCTTAAACTATGTGGCACAGGGCAGTATTACGCAGGAGGAGTATATGCAAAAACTGGATACATTTGTGAGAAGGCGAACCTATGGGGTGATGCAAAAGAGCAATCAATACCTCATTCGAGAGGCCTTTGATCGGGTATCAAAATTTTACAAAAAATAGGATAAGGAGTTAGAGTGAGATGAGAAGAGAGGATGCAAAGATTGAGGTTTTATTTGATTTAGAAAAGACGATGGCTGGGGAGTACTTAAAGAAGTTTACCTATCCTTGGGAAGCACTAAAGGGGCTTGGAGAGCTGATTGTACAGCTTGGGCAGAGCCTGCCACAAGAAGAGTATCAAAGAGTGGGAGAGAATATCTGGATTCACAAGAGTGTGGTCATTCCACCGACGGTTTGTCTGACAGGACCGATGATTGTCGGCGAGGGAAGTGAATTGAGACATTGTGCCTACTTTAGAGGGAATGTTTTGGTTGGCAAAAATGCCGTAGTTGGCAATTCCTGTGAGGTAAAAAATTCCATCATTTTTGATGGGGCACAGACACCACACTATAACTATATTGGCGATTCTATTATTGGCTATAAGAGCCATTTGGGGGCGTCTTCTTTGACAAGCAATGTAAAGAGTGACAAGGCATTGGTAAAGATTCACTTTGAAGATGGCGATGTGGAAACAGGAATGAAAAAAGTCGGTGCTATTGTTGGCGATGGCACGGAGGTTGGCTGTGGTTCCATCTTAAATCCAGGAACCATCATTGGAAAGAATGCAAATATCTACCCACTTTCTAGCGTAAGAGGCTGTGTGGATGCAAATTGCATTTATAAATGTCAAGGGGAAATTGTGAATAAGCGATAATTGACTTGATCTCAATCTACAGCTATAATAATAGATAGTTGTGTAAAAAAGTAGAAAAGAGGGTTTTGACATTGATAAAGAGTATGACAGGTTTCGGACGAGCAGAACAACTGACAGATCAATATAAGTTGTCTGTCGAACTCAAGTCAGTAAATCACCGATATTTTGACTTAAGTCTAAAGATGCCAAAAAAATTCAATATTTTTGAAGCTTCCATCCGCAATTTGTTGAAAAAATATATTCAAAGGGGCAAGGTGGATCTCTATATTTCTTATGAAGATTATGAGGGGACACCGGTATTGTTAAAGTATAACAGCCATATTGCTCGGCAATATGTGGAATATTGTAAGCAGATGCAAAAAGATGTCGGCTTTACGGTCAATGATTTGAAGATATCTACTTTGGCGCAGTTGCCAGAAGTTTTTACGATGGAAGAAGTGCCAGAGGATGAGGAAAAGATGTGGGAGATTCTCTCGTATGGTCTTGAAAAGGCCTGTGAGGAATTTACCCATTCTAGGGAGTCCGAGGGTCAAAATCTTATCAAAGACCTCGTGGATAAGCTTGATTATATGTCAGAACTTGTCAGTGACATTGAGGGACGGGCACCACAAATTATTGCAAAGTATCGGAAAAATCTGGAGACAAAGGTCAAGGAATTGTTGGAGACAACGGCCATTGATGACAATCGCATTGTACAGGAAGTTACGATATTTGCAGATAAGGTGAGCATTGATGAAGAGGTTGTCCGTCTCAAAAGTCATATCGAGATGACGAAGGCGACCATTCGATCGGAAGGGTCTGTGGGCAGAAAGCTAGACTTTATTGCACAGGAGATGAATCGAGAGGCAAATACGATCTTGTCAAAGTCAACCGATATGGAGGTGGCCGATCAGGCCATTGCACTAAAGACAGAGATTGAAAAGGTCAGAGAGCAAATTCAAAATATAGAATAGTGGTGAAAAAAGATGAGAAAAGGTTTAATCGTTGTTGTTTCTGGCTTTTCGGGCGCAGGTAAAGGAACTTTGATGAAGAGGTTGGTGACTGACTACGATCAATATGAGCTCAATATCTCTGCAACGACAAGAAAGCCCAGAGAGGGTGAAGTCGATGGCAGGGAGTATCATTTTGTGACGAAGGAATGTTTCAAAAAGATGATTGAAAATGATGAACTGATGGAATATGCAGAATATGTTGAGCATAGTTATGGTTCGCCGACGGCCTATGTGATGGAAAAAATCAATGAGGGAAAGGATGTCCTCTTGGAGATTGAACTTCAGGGAGCATTGCAGATTAAGAAAAAATTTCCTGAAGCACTTTTAGTCTTTATTACTCCACCAGATGCAAAGACCTTAAAGGAGCGTCTCATTGGTCGAGGGACTGAAACCATTGAGCAAATTGAAAAGAGACTTCGTAGAGCCGTAGAAGAGGCAAGGAGTATAGATGCCTATGATTACATTGTGGTCAATGACGATTTAGATCAGACGGTGAAAAGTTTGCATCAGCTCATTGAAGCACAGCACTTTGATATTCGCTACAATAAAGAGCTGATTAAAAACATACAAAATGACATGGAAAGAGAATATTCTAGGGGGAAAAATTAATGTTACATCCATCATATACCGATTTAATTAATGTCGTAAATAGTGATGTGGAACCAGGCGAACAGCCAGTGGTACAAAGTCGCTATTCCATTGTTCTTGCGACAGCAAAAAGAGCAAGACAATTGATTGCTGGGGAAGAGGCCGAGGTTCCATCTTTTGGGAAAAAGCCACTTTCTATTGCTGTAGAAGAGTTATATAAGCATAAGGTAAGAATTGTCTCTGAAGATGTTGATCAGGACGAAGAATAAAATTAAGCCATCTTATTACCAATGTGTAGTATGATGGCTTTTTATACCGAAAAGATAAGGAAAAGATTGATGAAAATTAGTATGATTTCGCTGGGATGCGACAAAAATTTAGTTGATGCAGAGCATATGCTGGGTACAATGGCACAAAAGGGATATTCCTTTACAGATGATGAGACACAGGCCGATGTGATTGTGGTCAATACCTGTTGTTTTATTGAGGATGCAAAGCAAGAGAGTATCAATACCATTATTGATACAGCGAGATTAAAAGAAGAGGGCAATTTGAAGGTGCTGATTGTGGCAGGTTGTCTGGCTCAAAGATATAAGGATGAGATTCTTGAGGAAATTCCAGAAGTCGATGCATTGATTGGAACGAGTAGCTTCGATAAAATTGAAGAAGCTGTGGAAAATGCACTTCGTGGGGAAAAGGCGATGGAATTTTTAGATTTAGATCGCCTGCCAAAAATCTCAACAAAGCGATTAAATTCCACAGGTGGATGGTATGCTTATTTAAAGATTGCGGAGGGATGTGATAAAAATTGCACCTATTGTATTATTCCAAGCTTGAGAGGGCATTATCGAAGCTATCCGATGGAGGAGCTTGTGGAGGCAGCAACACAACTGGCGAGTGAAGGCGTAAAGGAATTGATTTTGGTTGCTCAAGAGACGACACTCTATGGCGTGGATCTCTATCAGAAGAAGATGCTTCCTGAATTATTAAAGAGACTCTGTGGCATAGAGGGGATTCGTTGGATTCGCATTTTGTATTGCTATCCGGAGGAGATTACAGATGAATTAATTGATACGATTGCTAGTGAAGAAAAGATTTGCCACTATTTGGACATTCCCATTCAGCATGCCTCTGATCGTATTCTTCGCAGGATGGCAAGGAGAACCAATCAAAATGATTTAAAGGAAATCGTTGGGAAGTTAAGAAAGAAAATTCCAGATATTACCTTGAGAACTACTTTGATTACCGGATTTCCAGGAGAAACCGAGGAAGACTTTGAAATCTTAAAGGACTTTGTCGATGAGATGCAATTTGAGCGATTGGGTGTATTTACCTACAGCGAAGAAGAAGGAACCATTGCAGCAGGATTTGAAATCAAGTGGACGAAGAGGTGAAGGAGGCACGAAGAGAGGAGATTATGCTCTTACAGCAGGAGATTTCTCTAGCTCACTTGCAATCGCTTATCGGTGAGGAGCTGGATGTGGTGATTGAGGGAAATATCCCTGACGATGGCGTCTATATTGGAAGGACCTATATGGATGTTCCAGGGGTGGACGGCTATGTCTTTGTGGAGAGTGATCGAAATCATATGTCAGGCGATTTTGTTCGAGTAAAGATTACAGGAGCTTCGGAGTATGATTTAATGGGGGAATTAGTATGAATTTACCCAATAAATTAACCCTACTTCGGGTGCTATTGGTTCCCTTTTTTGTGGCCAGTTTGTTGTGGGGGCAAGGACAAAATCAAATGCTTCGAGTGGTGGCACTGATTATTTTTATTGTGGCCAGTTTGACCGATATGCTGGATGGTCAGATTGCTAGGCGATACCACTTGGTGACAAATTTGGAAAGTTTATGGATCCTTTGGCAGATAAATTATTGGTCTGTTCGGCACTCATTTGCTTTGTAGAGCTTAGACAAATCAGTGCGGTTGTTGTTATCATTATTATTGCCAGAGAATTTGTGATCAGCGGATTTCGATTGGTTGCCGCAGATGCGGGGGTTGTCATTGCGGCCAGTTGGTGGGGGAAATTAAAGACGGTGTCACAGATGATTGCGGTTATTTTAATGATCATTCATCTTCAACCTCTCATTTTTATTACAAGGGCGATGGTCATTGTAATGACAGCACTGACGGTGATTTCACTCATTGACTATTTGGCAAAAAATCATGGTGTATTGACATCTGAACCAATGTAGGAGATATAGGAAAGGTGGGCTTTAGATATGGAGACAAGTTTAGTAACAAGATATAAGACAATTAAGTTATATGGATTGAGTGAGGAAGAAGTCAGAGAAAGCATTCAAGACCTTGTAGAAAAACATTCAGAGATTGGATTTTTGGTGGAAACTTATGACGGACGCGTACATATCGTACTTTCTGCTTCTGCAAATATGGAAGAGGAAGCAAAGATGATGATTAAGCCGGTATCTAAGGCCTTAAAAGAGCGGTTTGGCAATCAAATTTATTCGACTAGACTTGAGGATACCTTAGAGGTGATGGTTGTTCGACTGCTTGAAAAATATGAGCTTACAATTGCGACAGCGGAGTCTTGTACAGGTGGACTTTTATCAGCAAAACTAATTAATGTTCCTGGAGTGTCTGAGACATTTCGAGAGGGATTTGTGGTCTACAGCAATAAGGCAAAGCGAAAGACATTGAATGTTAGCAAGAGCACATTAAAAAAATACGGTGCAGTGAGCAAGCAAACAGCTAAGGAAATGGCCATGGGAGCTGTGCTTGAGGTGGGAACAGACACTGGTCTTGCCATTACAGGGATTGCGGGTCCAGATGGTGGAACACCAACAAAACCTGTGGGACTAGTCTACATTGCCTGCTGTGTCAATGATAAGATTCAGACAGAGGAGTATCATTTTACAGGAACGAGAAAGCAAATTCGGGAAGAGGCAGTGTCTGCTGCCTTGAACTTACTCAGAAAATGTATTTTGGAATATTTTGAATAAATGGGACGAAAGATTGAGTGGAATAAGGATTTATATTTTGGTGAGTATGCAAGGGATCACAAAAGAGCACATATCGCAGCAATTAAAAAGCGAGTGAAAGCTCCACTTTTGTATGTGATTGCGTATTCTTTGGAAGAGGGAAGACGGACAAGGCTAGAGATTATCCACAATATTGTCTTTTTATTGCCACAATATGACCACTATAAAATTGTTGGACTTGCCGAGGGAAGGCAGGAGGCCTTTTTGTTGGTGAAAAAGATGGTGGAAGATAGCATAGAGAAGATGGGGAATGAGGATATTCTTGCCTATCTTCAGGGCAGAGAATAGGAGGGTAGATGCTGACAATCTTTTTGACAATATTAAAAATTCTTGGCATACTCTTGTTGGTGGTGATCGGGTTGCTGATTCTTGGCATCTTGGCCATACTCTTTGTCCCTCTTCGCTATGATGGAAAAATTTCCTACAATGATAAAAATCAATGTGTGGCAACACAGATCACATGGCTGTTTCGACTGATTTGCATAGAAGGCGGTTATCAAGAGAAAGTCTATGCCAGAGCAAGATTACTTTGGTTTACACTGTGGAAGTGGAAGGCAGATGAGAAAGAAAATGACAAGGAAGATCATCTTGAGTCTGCTGATTACTCCGAGGAAGAACTCGATCGACTTCTTGAAGAAAGAAGCCAAAAAGAAGAGAGCAAAGAAGAAACCAAAGAGGAAACCAAAGAAGCAAAAGTTATAGAGGAAAAGCTGGATGAGCCAGATGCAGAAGAGAATTTAACAGAAGTTCAGCCAACGGAAATTGAGCTAACAGAAGCTGAGCCAAAAGAAGTTGAATTAAACGAAGCTAAGTCAAACGAAGCTGAGTCAAAAGAGAAGAAGCCCAAAAAGATTCAATTTCAACAGATTGGCAAGAGGATCAAGGAAATCAAGGAAAAGATAAAGCATATAAAGGAGATGGCCAGTGATCAGAGGATTCATCGGGCGATTTTACTTCTCATTGATGGGGCGTGGAAGATGGTCAGACATAGTTTGCCAAGAAAAATAAAGGGAAGGGCAAAGTTTGGATTTGAAGATCCTTCGACAACAGGGCAGATTTTAACTTATGTGTCACTGCTGTATCCATGTTATGCAAAGAGTGTTGAGTTGGTGCCAATGTTTACAGAAAAGGTCATCGATTTGGATCTCTATTTTCGAGGACGAGTTCGGCTATTTTCTTTGATATGGATTTGTGTGAAAATATGGTTTGATAGGAATTTTAGGTATTTATATAAGAAAGTAAGGAAGAAGAAGTAGATTGGAGAATGTATGGCAGAAAATAAGAGTTTTGTTTCGAATGTAGAGGCATTGTTTAATGGTATGGACAAATTTGTGGACACAAAGACCGTTGTCGGGGAACCAGTCCACTTAAATGATGCCGTGATTATTCCGCTGGTGGATGTGACTTGTGGAATGGCAGCAGGAAGTTTTGCACAGGCATCAAAGGACAATTCTGGTGGTGGAATGAGTGCAAAGATGACACCAGCGGCCGTCTTGATTATTCAAAATGGGGTGACAAAATTAGTGAATGTCCGAAATCAAGATGCCATTTCAAAGATTCTTGATATGGTTCCTGATTTAATTCATCGCTTTACAGGAAAAGATGAAGTCTCCGTTGAAGCTACACAAAAGGCAGAGAAAATGGCGGAAGAATTAAAGTCCTAATGAAGGGGAAATGCTTTGGTATAGTTAAAAACTATATCAGGGCATTTTTTATTGGGATTACTCAAATCTCTTGCAAAGTGTTATGATACTGTGAACTACCCATAGTCTAAAGCCTATGGGCTTCCTGCTTCGCTGACCTCGCAACCTACTATCTCCACAGGCGTTAATTCGGGCAGTCCCTGCCCTATTGTTTTTTCTTATACTACTTGTCTTAATCCTTCTGCCAATATATTTTTTGCCGCATTGATATCTCTATCGTGTTTTGTATTGCAGAGAGGACACATCCAATCTCTTACTTTTAGATCTTTTACATTTGTATTTTTATATCCACAACTAAAACATAGCTGGCTACTTGCATAAAATGTATCTATCTTAATATAATTTCTACCATTCCATTTTGACTTATATTCCAGTTGTCTTGTCAGCTCATACCACGATACATCGCTTATAGTTTTCGCTAAATTATGATTTTTCACCATATTTTTTATCTGTAAGTTTTCCGAAACTATCACTTGGTTTTCGCTTATAATTTCGCTCGAAATCTTATGCAGATAATCTTTTCTTGTATTAGCTATTTTCTCATGGCATAGTGCTATTTGTTTCCTTTTTTTCTGATAGTTCCTACTCCCCTTTGTTTTATTTGCTAATTGTCTTTGTAATCTTGTAAGCTTTTTCTCATATTTTTTAATTGTCTTCGGATTTTCATATTTCTTCCCATCTGATGTGATACATAAATCTTTTATCCCTAAATCCAATCCTATTTGTCCGTTTGTCTTTACAAGTGGACTATGTTCAGTTTCTACAAGAACAGACACATAGTACTTGCCACTTGGTACCTTAGATATAGTTGCTGTTTTTATCCGACCTGAAAATTTTCTATGTAATTTTATTTTTACCCTTTTTAATTTTGGCAGCTTTATTCTTCCTCTATCAAAATCTACAGTTATATTCCCATTTGTAAAATTGGTTGTATATGATTTACGATTACTGTGCTTACTCTTAAACTTTGGATAACCTGCATGTTCTTTGAAAAACTTTTGATAAGCACTGTCCATATTATAAATTGCATTTGTTAAAGCAAATTTATCTACTTCTTTTAGCCATTCATAAGCTTTTTTCAGCTCTCTATTGCAATAATTATTACAATCTGTTTTACTGACAGACTTTTTTTCTTTTTCATAAGCATCTTTTCTGTACGCAAGGGTTTGATTATATACAAAACGACAACAGCCAAATGTCTTTGCTAACTGTATTTCTTGCTCTTTGTTTGGATAAATCCGATATCTATATGCCTTTAACATTAAGCTTACCCGCCTTTCTACCCTTGATTTTCTATATATTGCTTTAACATTTCTTCAGAAACATTGCCTACGCTACAAGCAAAATATCCATCCGTCCAAAATGTATGTTCTTTCCAAAAATGATTCTTAAGATATTCTGTATGCTTTTTCCATATATGATATGTTGTATAGCTCTTAATTAGATTAACCACTTTACTTATGGATATTGTAGGCTCAGTTTCTATCATATAGTGTATATGGTCTTTGTCTGTTTCCATATATTTATGATTATATTACTCTTTGTGCATATCTCATAAGAAAAATTGTTTTTATATAATCTGATATTTCTTTTTGATACTAAAAAGCTTTTTTTCTATACTTACATACAAAAAAATAATATGATACTGTAATAAATATTTGTGTCTATTCTTTGATTTCCATACTCCCATAACGCTAGTTATTGTATCACAAATATCTATTTTTTGCTACCTTAACCCACCATCTAAAGCTAGTGGGATTGCGGTAGCATTATTTCAAGAAGAGATATGGAGGAACAAAAAATGAGTATTCAAAATTTACATACAATACCTCATCGCTATGATGTGGTGGGAAGTTTTTTACGACCAGAGAGATTAAAAGAGGCAAGAGAAAAGTTTGCCAAGGGAGAAATTGATGCAGCTGTCCTAAAAAAGGTGGAGGACGAGGAGATTGTTGAACTTGTCAAAAAGCAAAAGGCAGCAGGACTAAAGGTAATTACTGATGGAGAATTTCGAAGAGCCACTTGGCATCTTGACTTTATGTGGGGATTTGACGGCATTAACCACAAGCCGACAGAAACAGGTATTCCATTTCACGATGAACAGGCCTTGATTGATGATACTTTTTTGGTAGGAAAATTGGGACTGAAAAAAGAGCATCCATTTGTAGAACATTTTCGCTTTGTCAAGGCACTGGAAGACGAGGAGACAGTGGCGAAGTTGACGATTCCATCGCCAGCACAGTTTTTGGAGCAATTGATTATACCTATTAATGTAGATAGCACAGAAGAAATTTATTCGACAAGAGAGGAAGTCATTCAGGAGATAGCTAGGATTTATCATGAGTTTTTTGCACAGGTCTATGCAGCAGGTTGCAGAAATATTCAGCTTGATGATTGTTCTTGGGGTGTGGTTGTTGATCCGAGGGCACTTCTTATTTTTGGCACAGATGAGGCTGGACTTGAGCAAATAAAAGAAGATTTGCTCCGTGTCAACAATCTGGCCATTGAGGGAAAGCCAGAGGATTTAGTGGTGAACACCCATATTTGTAGGGGTAACTTCCATTCTACTTGGGCTTGCACGGGAGGATATGATGCTGTGGCAAAGACTTTGTTTGCAAGAGAAAATGTTAATGCCTACTTTCTTGAGTTTGATGATGAGCGAAGTGGTGGATTTGAGCCACTTCAGGCAGTCTCTGGCGAGAAGAAAGTCGTGTTGGGACTGATTACAACCAAGTCACCAAAGTTAGAGGACAAAAAGGCAGTAATTGAGAGAATTTATGAGGCAGCAAAGTATGTGCCACTGGAGAGGCTCTATTTAAGTCCACAATGTGGTTTTGCTTCCTGCGAGATTGGAAATAAGCTCACAGAAAAAGAGCAATGGGCAAAGATTGCACTAGTCAAGGAAATTGCACAGGAGGTATGGGGAAAAGAAGAATAGAAGAATAAGGGAGATGTCTAGTTTGATAAAAACTAGGCATTTTTTCTTGCACAAAAAGCAGAATCATCATACAATAAAAATAGTTGGAAATAGGATACAGGGGGTGGCGATGATGAGGAAAAAGGTAAGAACATTGTCAATACTTAGTTTAATCGCAATGGTTAGTTTTTCAATGACAAGCTACGCTGGAACATGGAAACAGGATACAGGAGGCTGGCATTGGCAACAAAAAAATGGAGGATACGCCAGGGGCTGTTGGAAGAATATCAACAGTAAGTGGTATTACTTCCATTCAAGTAGCTATATGGCTAAGAGTGAATGGATCAATAATTACTATGTTGGTCCAGATGGTGCAATGTATACGCAGAGTTTGACGCCCGACGGCTATATGGTCGATGCACAGGGCAAGTGGATACAGGGCTATTATTGTAAGAACTTGACGGAACGCTATAATCCAAGTATGGCTTGGTGCAATATAAAGGATATAAAGTATTTCCGATGGCTATGAGGCAGTGGTGGAGGTTGTTGGTGGAGCTGACAATACCAATACAGCCAATCCCTATAAGACCATTATTCGCATTAGAAAAGATGCGATTGTCCATTGGCAGGGAGAAAAGGAAAAGACAATGTCGATGGAGGGCTATGTCCATCAGCAAAAAAAGACAACGAAAATTCTTCGCTTTGACAATGCAACAATGGATAAAAGAGGATATGTCCATACCTTTTTTGACGGAATGTATGACTAAATTGTAGATGAATGGGGGAAATATGGAAGAAAAGATAAAGTATAGAATTGGATTTTTGGTTCTATGTTTGGCACTTTTATTTTTTATTGCTTTGCAATATCTTGATGTTTTGAGTGGGGCAATGGTCAGCAAAGATTTTTGGCTAAAGAAGAATTATTTATTCCTTGCCATGGGAGTGATGGTTGTTTTTGGCGGATTTGGTGCATGGTTACTCAAAGAAGGAGAGAAAAGACTTTGGGTAATCTATGCACCACTTGTGTTGATTTTGGGAATCTTTTATCTTTTTGTCTTGCCACCACTTTCTGCACCTGATGAAATTAGTCACTATATTAGTGCTTATCAGTTGTCCAATCGCTTGATGGGAAAGCAGGCGACCTATCAAGATGGTCATGTTTTGATTCGTGCACAGGATTTATTTTTGGAGGATGTGCAGGGCGACTATGAATTTAAGGACAAAATTGGAACATTAGAAAAGCCGCTGGACAAGGAAAATAAAGAAAGGAATCGGTGGTTTTATCCAGAGTGCTCGATGAGGGGGCGTATCGCTTAATTCATCAAGTTGGTCTTTCGGGGCGTGGCAATGCAGACACCAAGGACTTGCCAGAAGATGCCCTTGCACTCTCTCAATTTCCACCTGTGATCACTACGCCAATTGCCTATTTTCCACAGGCTTTAGGAATTAGTTTGGCAAGAATTGGCAATATGAATAGTCTTGGGCTTGCCTATATGGGAAGGTTTTTTAATTTGCTCTTTTTTGTCTTCATTACAACATTGACTATAAAGATTTTACCTGTATATAAAGAGATCTATTTTGGAGTCAATTTGCTTCCTATGGTGTTACATTTGGCAGCTTCTTTTTCCTATGATGCTTACATTTTATCGCTCTGGGGGTTGTATATTGCGATCTGTCTTTGGTTGGCATTAAAAAAAGAGAAAGTCAGTGTAAAAGATGTCGCCATTTTGGCCATTATTGTGGCCCTTGCAGGTCCATGCAAGATGGTCTATGCTCCACTAATGGGGGTTGCTCTTTTTATTCCTGTAAAAAAATTTGGGGGAATAAAAAAGATGCTACTGGCTGGAGGAGTGGTCTTTTTGTTTTGGGCTGTGGCAATGTATTTGGTCAATCACCAAGTGATTACCAATTATGCAGTGGAAACACAAAGTTATGTCGGTTGGGCAAAGGAAGAGGGGTATTCCTTACAATATTCTTTGCATCATCCATTTCAGACGCTGAAGGTCTTTTACCAAAGCTGGGTGAGTCAGGGCGATTTTTACCACCGCACAATGATTGGTGGCTACCTTGGAAATATGGACCCTATCTTAGACATTCCCTATATTGTTGTTCTTGGATTTAGTGCTTGTCTTTGGTTCTTGGACTGCGCCAGAGTGAGGAGAAGATGGTCTTTTCAAAGAGGAATCGAATCTGGATATTTTTGATGGTGGGGATGTGCATTTTTTTGGTTCAATTTTCGATGCTGATTGCTTGGACACCGATTAGTTCAAAGTATATTCAGGGGGTTCAGGGAAGATATTTTCTTCCTTGTTTGCCACTTATTTTGATGGCATTAAAAAACAAAAAAGTAATATTACAAAAGTGTTACAAAAATATTATGTTAGTATTAATGCTATTTGGGAATTGCTACGCATTATGCCGTATTTTCAGTATTGTCTGTTTAAGGATATCGAACTAAAACTGTTTGTAAATTGTCATAGAATTGTAATTGTATATCTGCTACGAATGGAGTATGATACTAAGGAAACTAGTTGGATAAAGGTGGGAGGCAAATCATGAAGAAATTGAATTTAATAAAAAAAGTCTCTGCTTTTATGTTGTCAGCAGCAATGCTCTTTGGTGTAGGCTATGCCGTCAGTGGATTTTCGTCATTGACAAGTTATGCAGCAGAAATTCAGGCAAAAGCATCCATTCAATCGGCTCTTGTTACAGCAGATAAGCAGAATATCCAAATTAAGGCGACGACATCGGGAGATATGACGGGCACAGATGGGCAGTTTTATCTCTTTGAGACGCAGTCTTATCGTCAGAGCTTAGATGGAAGGTCAGACTACTTGGCAAAGATTTCCACAGGAAGTTCTACAACCAATATTCCTCTCAACAGAGGAAAAGCAGATGATCGCCTCTACAGTAGTTTTGTCGTTGCTGTGTACGATGGTTCAAAGTACATTCCAGTGAGTGAAGTTCACTATGTGACAAACCCTGAAGTGGTTGCACCAAATCAGGCTGCGTTTAATCAGCCATTGACAAAGAAGGGATTAAACATTGAGATCAATATGCTCGGTGATGCATTTGAGCTTGGTGTAAAGCATGTGGCAACCAATATCACATTCGACCAGATTATGGGTCAAGGAATTGACTTTACTTATGATGGAAAGACCTATCACTTTAATAAGTCGGTGATTGAGCAATATGATAAGACCATTTCTGCTCTTTCGGGAAAGGGAATGACCGTTACCGCCATCTTATTAAATGGGTACAATTCCAATGAGCCGGATTTGTTCCAGCCAGGAACACAAAAGACGGACAAGGCAGCCTATTATCTGTTCAATGCAGAGACAGAGGCAGGATTTGAAAAGACGAGAGCCATCGCCGCATTTCTTGCACAGCGCTACAATGGAAGCAACGCCAGCCAAGGCAAGGTTTCCAACTGGATTATTGGAAATGAGATCAATAATCAATATTGGAACTATGTTGGACCAAAGGATCTGACGGCCTATGTGCGCAGCTATGAAAAGGCCTTTCGACTTTTCTACACAGCCATTAAGAGCACAAGTGCCAATGACCGTGTGTACTATTCTCTCGATTACAACTGGAACAATCCAGAGGAGAAGAATGGTCAGACAAAGTATGGCGGCAAGGAGATTGTCGATTCCTTTAATTCCCAAGTAATGGCCAAGGGAGACATTGCATGGGGATTATCCTATCACCCATATCCATTTCCAATGACTGAGCCGGAATTTTGGGATGATGTAAAGACTGGAAAGTTTAGCAATGATGAGAATTCCCAGGTGATCAACTTTGCAAACTTAGGTACTTTGACTGACTATTTCAAAAAGAGTGCACTTTCAGCACCAGATGGAAACCAAGACATATTATTCTTACCGAGCAGGGATTTACAGCGACATCGGCAACCAGAGGAGATGTTGAGCAATTGCAGGCAGCAGCTTATGCCTACAGCTATTATCTTGTTGATTCCAATCCACTCATTGATGCTTATATTTTGAGCCGTCAAGTGGATGCACCTGTGGAAGTAAGAAGTGGACTTTCCTTTGGTCTTTGGAAATGTGATATGAGCAAGGGAGATCAGATTGTAGCTACACAGAGAAGAAAGATTTGGGCCGTATTTAAGAATATTGATAAGAAGTCAGAGACGCTTGAAAATACAGAATTTGCAAAGTCACTGATTGGTATTCAAAAGTGGTCTGATGTCGTTCCAAACTTTAAGTGGAGAGCATTAGAAAAATAAGAAGACGATCAATGAATGGGCGGTAGACATCGCCCATTCAGTTTATTTATGAGATAAAGCAAAAAGGGAGCTTTCAAGTCTAAAACTTGAAAACTCCCTCTTTATTTAAGTTCCATCTTTATCTATTAAGCACGCTCAACAAGACCTGAACGTAATGCTGAGGTAGAAACCCAAACTCTCTTGGTATTTCCGCCAGCAGTCTTAATTCTGACCTTCTTAAGGTTTGGCTTCCACATCTTGTTACCACGTCTGTGAGAGTGGCTGACAGTATTACCAAATAGAACAGACTTTCCAGTTACTGAACACTTTGCCATAAACGATTACACCTCCTTAAATGCGCTCGGATTCGGATTCAAAAAATCCATAACAAAGCTATGATAACAGAAAGAGCAAGTTTTTGCAAGCAAAAAATCATTTCAGTAGCTAGAAGATGTGTGGCAGAGGATGAGCTATTGCAAAAAGCATAAAATATAGTATAATAGATAGTGCACAATCAATTTTTATCTCTGCACATCTATGGCAGGGAAGGAGCAGATATGGACAATGGAGTATTGAATAACACATTGGGCGATGTGATGATTAGCCCAGATGTGATTGCGTTATACGCTGGATTGCAGGCGGTGGAGTGCTTGGCATTGTGGGAATGGCTGCAATTAGTGTTCGAGACGGATTGGTGAAATTGTTAAAGAGAGAAAGTCTTACCAAGGGGGTAAAGGTTTCGATCAAAGACAATCAGCTAAGTATTGATTTTCATGTGATTATTGCCTATGGGGTAAATATTCATGCGGTATCCGATAATTTAATTGAAAATGTAAAGTATCGTGTGGAGTTATTTACAGGAATGAAAGTAGAACAGGTCAATATCTTCGTGGAAGGCGTCAGAGTAATCGATTAAGGAGGGAAATCTGTGGAACAGATAGATGTAGTGCTTCTAAAGCGGGCGTTTTTATCGGCAGCCCAAAACTTAGAGGCAAAAAAAGGACTGGATCAATGAATTAAATGTATTTCCCGTGCCCGATGGAGATACGGGAACAAATATGACCATGACCATTCTTGAAGCTGCAAAGGCTGTGGCTGCTGCAGATAATGATATGACAGCGGTGGCTAGGGCCATTGCTTCGGGTTCACTGCGAGGAGCAAGGGGAAATTCGGGTGTAATTTTGTCACAGCTTTTGCGTGGCTTTACCAAGGTCATTCGGGATGCAAAGCAAATTGATGTGATGTTATTGGCTGCTGCAATGGAAAGGCAACGGAGACAGCCTATCGTGCTGTGATGAAGCCAAAAGAGGGAACAATTTTGACTGTGGCCAAGGCAATGAGTGAGAGAGCCATTGAGCTTGCACAAGAAAGCGATGACATTGTCGAGTTTTGTGCACAGGTGATGAACCGAGGAGATGAGGTATTGGCTCAGACACCACAGATGCTTCCTGTACTCAAGCAGGCGGGAGTTGTAGATTCTGGTGGTCAGGGATTGATGGAAGTGGTCAGGGGAGCATTTTATGCTCTCAGTGGAAAAGAAGTTTCTGCGGACTTTTTAAAGGAAAAGTCAATAGAGGTCAAAGAGAATGCAGAAAATGTGGACACCGCTCATCTTTCCACTTCAGATATTCGATTTGGCTATTGTACAGAATTTATTATTCATCTGAATAAACCAATGCCTTTAGAGGAGGAGGATCAATTTAAGGACTTTTTGTCTTCGATTGGTGATTCTATCGTGTGTGTTGCCGATGAAGATGTGGTCAAAGTTCATGTGCACACCAATGATCCAGGGCTTGCTCTTCAAAAGGCATTGACTTACGGTGCACTCTCAAGAATTAAAATTGATAACATGAGACAGGAACATCATGAGCGACTCATTAAGGACGCACAGCGTGTGGCAATGGAGCAAAAAAAGGCGGATGAAGAGAGAAGAAAGCCGAGGAAAAAATATGGTTGTATCAGTGTCTGTGCGGGTTCAGGATTAAGTGAAATTTTTAAGGGAATTGGAGCTGACGAGGTGATTGAAGGCGGCCAGACCATGAACCCAAGCACGGAAGATATCTTGCAGGCCATTGAAAAAGTCAAAGCAGATCATATTTTTATTTTTCCAAATAATAAAAATATTATTCTTGCAGCAAAACAGGCAGCAAAGGTTGTTCAAGACAAAAAGGTCTATGTGGTGGAGACAAAGACCATTCCACAGGGAATTACTGCAATGCTTGGATTTATGCCAGAGAGTGAACCGGAAGAAAATCTAGAGGAAATGACTCAGCAGATGAAGACTATTTCTAGCTTGCAAGTGACCTATGCAGTGCGAGATACCAGCATTGACGGAGTTCAAATCCACAAGGGGGATGTGATGGCCCTTGGCGATCAGGGCATACTCAGTGCAGGTGATAAGATCAATACCGTTATTCTTGAGGCATTAAAGACAGTTGTTACACAAGATAGTGAGCTGTTGAGCATTTACTATGGGGAGGATAGGAAAGAAGATGAGGCAAAAGCTTTATCTAGTGAGATTCAAAAGGCATATCCATCCCTAGAGGTAGAACTTCACCTGGGAAATCAGCCAGTCTATTACTATATTATTTCGGTGGAATAAAATGCTACAAGATAAAGTGACCAGTCTAAGGGGCGTGGGAGAAAAGACGAAAAATCTTCTCAAAAAATTGGATATTGAGACGATAGAAGATCTGCTAAGGCACTATCCGCTGCGATATGAAAAGATGGAAGAACCAGTATTTTTTCATCCGACACAGCCGGGGGAGGAAATTAGTGTCTATGCACAGATTGTCAAACCATTGAACAATCGCATCTTTGGAAAAAAGAAAGTCACAACCGCTGTGCTGGAAGATCAAACGGGGAAAAAAGTCAATGTCATTTGGTACAATGCTGTCTACTTGGCGATGACATTAAAACTATTTACTCGCCATATTTTTGTGGGAAAAGTTATAGAAAAAAATGGGGTGCTAGAGATGGAGCACCCCAACATTTATGAGGTGGATGAATATGAGAAGCTATGTTTACATCTTCAAAGTGTTTATCCATTGACTAAGGGAATAACAAGTGGAGCAATGGCCAAGTTTGTGGCAGCAGCCTTGGGGCAAAGTGAGGATATGAACGAATTTTTGCCCGAAGCAATTCGGCAGAAGTTTTTACTCTGTGGTCTAAAAAAGGCTGTGGAAAAAATCCATTTTCCAAGAGATTTTTCTGAAGTGGTTATGGCGAGGAAGCGGCTTGCTTTTGATGAATTTTTCTTATTTTTATATTTGACAAAATTTGAGGCAAGATCAAGGAAGCATCTCCATTCTCTCTATTGCATAAAAAGATGTTCTATGCAACCATTCTTTGAAGCACTTCCCTTTGCCTTGACTTCTTCACAAAAAGAGGCAATGGAAGCTATTTTAGCTGATATGGCTTCAAATCAGGTGATGAATCGACTTGTGCAGGGCGATGTTGGTTCGGGAAAGACGGTGATTGCCTTTGCTGCCCTCTATGCAGTTATTCAACAGGGTTATCAGGGGGCATTGATGGTTCCGACAGAAGTTTTGGCTAAACAGCATCTATTGGCATTTGAAAAGCTTTTTTCCCATATCGATGGAAATTATCGGGTAGCACTGTTGACGGGCTCAATGACCAAAAAACAGCACGAAGAGGCCTACAAAAAAATAAAAAGTCATGAGATTGATGTTGTGATTGGGACCCATGCACTTTTACAAGATGGGGTAGAATTTGACAAACTTGCTCTTGTGATTGCGGATGAGCAGCATCGATTTGGTGTGATGCAGCGTCAAAATCTTGCACAAAAGGGGGCACAGCCTCATATTCTGGTGATGAGTGCAACACCGATACCAAGGACTCTGGCAGTGATTTTGTATGGGGATTTGGATGTGACGCAGATTTTTGTTAAACCACAGGGGAGATTGCCAATTAAAAATGTAGTCATTGAACCAAAGGATCGAAAGAAAGCCTATGCCCATATTGCAAAGGAAGTACAAAAGGGGCATCAGGCCTATGTGATTTGTCCGATGGTCGAGGAAGGGGAGGAAAGTTCCCTTGAAAATGTGATGAATTATGGTGCGAAATTAAAAACATATTTTAATAATCGTTATTTTATAGAAATTTTGCACGGTAAGATGCAACAAAAAGAAAAAGATGATATAATGGAACGGTTCACACATGGAAAAATTGATATTTTGGTGTCGACAACGGTCATTGAAGTTGGCGTGGATGTACCCAAGGCCACGGTGATGATGATTGAAAATGCGGAGCGATTTGGACTTGCTTCCTTGCATCAGCTTCGAGGGCGTGTGGGGAGAAGCGATTTACAGAGCTATTGTATTTTTGTCCGAACATCAGAAAAGGAAAATGCGAAGAAGCGACTAGATGTCGTGGGAAATTCAAATGATGGTTTTTTCATTGCATCAGAGGATCTAAGGCTGCGTGGACCAGGTGAACTCTTTGGGATTGCCCAAAGTGGAGAGTTTGTATTTGGGATTGCAGACATATACAGTGACGCAGCAGAACTTGCAATGGCACAGCAGGCCTGTGCCATGATTTTTGAAGGGTGTGTTGACTGCACACAAAAAGAGCTGTATAGTCTAAAGGAGCAGATGGAAAAGTATAAAAAAAATTATTACAATCGGTTGAGTTTGTAGGGTGAGGAAAGGAAGAAATGGCAGAAGTAGAGAACAATGTGGCACAAACACAGGATGTCGTACTGACAAGAGTGCCCGTAGCGGATACGAAGGCAAAGAAAAAGACAACAGGAAGCAAGTGGTTAAAAGGGATAGGTTGTGGTATATTGGTGATTGCAGGTGCAATCAGCATTGGTTATGTCATCAAGGCACAGACCTTTAATAAAAAGTTTTTCCCAAACACCTATATCAATGGAATCAATGTCTCTTATATGACACCAGAGCAGGTGCAGGATATTATTAAGGGACAGATTGCAAATTATCAAATTGTCATCAAGTCAAGAGGCAATGGCGAGGAAATTTTTAAGGGCTCAAGTGTTGGTCTACACTATGTGCCAGATGAAACTTTAAAGAAAATGGTGGATGATCAAAAGATTTTACAGTGGCTTCCACATATGAAGAAAAAGGATGATTTGACGGTTGAAACCAATGTTGAACTCGATGAAGGTCTCTTTGATGGTTCTGTGGTCAAGTTAAAGGCACTGGATGAGGCGACATTTGTTGCTCCAGAAGATGCAAAAGTTTCTAGTTATGTCAGCGGAAAAGGATTTAGTATTGTTCCAGAAGTGGATGGAAATCAATTGGATGTGGCAAAGGCCAAGGAGGTCATTAGCAATCTATGCTTACGATGCAGCCAGAGATTGATTTAGATGCGAATGGCAACAGTCTCTATGCCAATCCAAAGGTTCGTGCAAATGATACCCAATTGATTGAGGCAAAGGATGAGATGAATAAGTACGCTTCTGCAAAGATTACCTATTCTGTGGGTGAGACCTTATCTGGTGAGACCATTAGTAAGTGGTTGAGCGTGGGTGAGGATGGAAAGGCAGTCATTAGTGATAGTAAGATTGCAGATTATGTCAAGTCTATGGCAAAGAAGTATGATACCTATAATAAGGCAAAGACTCTCCAGATGACAGGTGGCGGAACAGTGACCATCTCTGGCGGAAGCTATGGTTGGAAGATTAATCAAAGTGCAGAGGCAGCACAGATTAAAAAGATTATCACTGAGGGAAAACAAGTTTCAAGGGATTTTGTCTATTCGAGAAAGGCAGCTTCTCACGGAAGCAATGACTATGGTAATTCCTATGTCGAGGTTAATCTCTCTGCACAGAAGGTGTACTTTTACAAAAATGGAGGACTGGTGATTTCTTCGGATTTTGTATCTGGAAATCTTGCCAAGGGAATGGCGACACCAGGGGGAGCTTATAGCGTTGCTTATAAGCAAAGAGATGCGATCTTAAAGGGTCAAGGCTATGCCTCACCTGTAAGCTTTTGGATGCCATTTAATAATGGTATTGGCTTCCATGATGCTCCTTGGAGATCTTCATTTGGTGGATCCATCTATAAGACCAGTGGTTCTCATGGTTGTATTAATTTGCCACCATCTGTAGCCAAGGTATTTTATGAAAATATTAGCGAGGGATATCCAGTTCTTTGTTTCTATACCAATAGTGCGACAACGGCACCAGCTGCTGCACCAGTAGCACAGCCTTCACAGGCTCCAGAGGAAACAAAGGCTCCGACATCAGAGACAGTGGCCAACTCGGCACCAACAAAGTCTTCTGAGGCCGCTGCAGTGGAGGCACCAAAGGCCAATTAAGTAGGATAGTGGGGAAATGTGATGAGAGTAATTGCAGGAAAGGCAAGAAGACTCCAATTAAAGACAATCCCTGGCGATGCGACAAGACCAACGACAGATAAAATCAAGGAAACGATTTTTAATATGTTGATGCCGATTTTGCCTGAGTCAAGATTTTTAGATATCTTTTCAGGCAGTGGAGGCATAGCGATAGAAGCGCTCAGTAGGGGCGCTTCTTATGCTGTTTTGATTGAAAAAAAATCCAAGAGCGGTGGAAATGATTCGGGAGAATTTAAAGACCACCCATCTAGCAGAGGATGCACGCATTATGCCGGGGGATTTTCGATATGGACTAAAAAAGTTAGAGCAGACAGAAAAGGAGCCATTTGACATTATATTCATGGATCCACCGTATAATCATCAAATGGAAAATGAGGTACTTGATATTTTAGAGAATTCTTCATTCATTGATGAGCATACCTTGATTATTGTGGAAATGTCTAAGGAGACGGATATTTCTACCATCTCTGACCAGATATGGGAGCTTACAAAAGTCAAAGAATATAAAACAAATAAGCATATATTTTTGCGAAGGAGATAAATATGAAGATTGCAGTATATCCAGGCAGTTTTGATCCTGTCACCCATGGACATATGGACATTATTCGCAGATCAGCTTCTGTATTTGACAAATTGATTGTTGGTGTCTTGCGCAATAAGTCAAAAAATCCATTGTTTACAGTGCAAGAGCGTGTTAAAATGATACAAGAAGTAACTTCAGATATAGAAAATGTTGAGGTTGTCGATTTTGACGGGTTATTAATTGACTTTGTTCACAAAGTAGGTGCAAAAGCCATTGTTCGAGGTCTACGTGCTGTGACAGACTTTGAATATGAGTTGCAGATGTCCTTGACGAATAAGGTCATTGCACCAGATGTAGAGACTGTATTTTTGACAACAAATTTACAATATTCATATCTAAGTTCTAGCATTGTCAAGGAGATTGCTTCCTACAATGGAGATATCAGCCACTTTGTGGACAAAAGAGTGGAAAAGGCTATACAGGATAAGATGAAATAACAAGGAGTGTCCATATGAGTAGAATTGAACAGATTATTGACGATATAGAGACATTTATCAATGGCTGCAAGATGGTTCCGCTTTCTTCGTCAAATCGCAGTAAACAAAGAAGAGATGAAGGAATATTTAGCTGATTTGCGGGAAGAAATTCCAGTGGAGATTAAACAATATCAGAGAGTATTGAGTAATCAGGAGGCGATTATTGCTGATGCGAAGTTACAAGCCAGCAGTATTGTGGCCAATGCCAATCGAATGACAGAGGAACTGACCAATGAGCATGAGATTATGCAAAAGGCCTATGCTAGGGCAGAAGAGATGATACAAGAAGCACAATTACGAGCAGAGGATATTGTCAACAATGCAACAGCAGAGGCAAACGATGTCAAGACAGCAGCGATTCAGTATACAGATGAACTCTTGAGCAATGTACAGAGTATGTTACAAAGTTCACTTGGGGGAGCACAATCCAAGTTTGATCAATTTACTTCGGATTTGAGATTGACCATTCGCACGATTGACCAAAATCGCAATGATTTGGCAAGAAGTTATAACGAGGTTGTGCCACCAGAGCAAAACGAGCAAAATGACGAGCTGGAAAGCTATGATGATGGGCAGCAGATGGGCTACTACAGCAATCAAGAATAAAAGAGTTTGTAAGGGCGTGCCAAGGATTTTGGGCACGCTTTTTGATTACTTTGGAGGAAGAAGATGATACAAGAAAAGGATTTGCCAAAAAGTTATGTGGAGGCAATGAAAGAACTTTTGGGTGAGGAATATCCCGAGTATATTGCAACTTTACATCAAAGGGCGTTTGGTGGTGTGCGAGCCAATACATTAAAGGTCAGCCCGGAAAAGATGTGTGAGCTTTTAAAGAGTGATTTAAGAAAGGTACCTTGGGTGGAGACGGGATTTTATACAGATGAAAACCGGGGACTTTCAAGAAGCCCTTATTACTATGCAGGGCTTTATTATATTCAAGAGCCTTCGGCGATGACACCAGCTTCGGTTAGCCAAGTTCGCCCAGGCGATCGAGTGCTCGATTTATGTGCAGCCCCTGGGGGAAAAAAGCACGCAAATTGCAGCAAAGCTACAGGGAGAAGGTGTGCTAGTCACCAATGACTTGAGTAATTCAAGAGCGAAGGCCTTGCTAAAAAAATATTGAGGTTTCTGGCGTTGGCAATGCGTTGATTACTTGTGAGGAGCCAGCAAAACTTGCGAAGGTCTATCCAGAATTTTTTGATGTCATTTTAGTGGATGCTCCGTGTTCGGGAGAGGGAATGTTTCGAAGAGACAATGCGGTATTTCAAGCCTATTTGAAGCGAGGACCAGAATTTTTTGCACCGATTCAGAGAGAAATTCTTGAAGAGGCAGCAAAGATGTTAAGACCTGGGGGACATTTGGTGTATTCGACCTGTACCTATGCAAAGATGGAGGACGAAGATACACTATGTGCATTTTTGGAAAAGCATCCAGAATTTTCAATTGATCCACTCCAGATGGAAAAAGGATTTACGGAGTCAAAAATTTTGCCAGGGACGATACGACTTTTCCCACATAAAATTGACGGAGAGGGTCATTTTGTGGCAAGATTAAAGAAAGAAGGAGATACAGAGCACACGACGTACCATATCAATCAAAAAAAGGTGAAATTACCAAAGGAAGTGGAAGAATTTTTGCATCATATCAAGAGGAACTGGGAGAGTGAACGCTTTTATATCGACAGAGAATATGTTTATTATCTTCCAAGAGAGGCAAAGCTAGATCGCTCTCTTCGCTATTTACGCACGGGACTTTTGCTTGGGCGAATCAACAATAAGCGATTTGAACCATCTCAGGCTTTGGCAATGAATTTAAAGATGCAGGAGTGGGACAATCCTGTGAATCTTTCCATTGATGACCCTCGGGTCCTTCGCTATCTAAAAGGGGAGACATTGGAGGCACAAGATGAGGGAAGTGGCTATCGTTTAGTGTGTGTAGAAGGATATCCCCTTGGTTTTGTCAAGCAAGATCGCATGCGATTAAAGAATAAGTATTACCCAGGTTGGAGGATGATGTAAGTGATACTACGACTGGACAAGTATTTGGCCAATCAAGGTATTGGCACAAGGAGTGAGGTAAAGAAATGGATTGGCACTGGAAAAGTCTGTGTCAATGGGGAAGTCGTCAAAAAGCCAGAAGTGAAGGTAAACAGTGAAAAAGATGAGATTGTGGTTTCTGGCAAAGTACTAGTCTATGAAGAGTTTGAATATTATCTACTCAATAAGCCAGCAGGGGTGATTACAGCGACATCAGATCAAAGGCATAAGACGGTGATGGATTTATTGGATGTTACAAGAAAGGGATTGGTTCCTGTTGGGCGGTTGGATATTGACACGGAGGGGCTATTGTTGATTACCAATGATGGTCAGCTTGCTCACCAGTTGCTCTCTCCAACTCACCATGTGGAAAAAGTATATTTTGCACATATCGAAGGAAAATTGCCGGACAATGCCAAGGAGCAGTTTTTGGCGGGGCTAGACATTGGGGAAAAGAAAAAGACATTGCCAGCAAAGCTTGAAGTTCTTGGAAAAAAAGAAGAATACACCTTAGTCAATGTGACTTTGTGTGAGGGAAAGTTTCATCAAGTAAAGCGAATGTTTCAAGCTCTTAATTGTGAGGTAGTCTATTTAAAGCGAGTAAAAATGGGAGGGCTAAGTCTGAGTGATGATTTAGCTCCTGGTGAATATAAAAATTATCAGAGGAAGAAATCAATGTTATCAAATGTGGAAGCAGTACTATTTGACCTTGATGGGACGCTGGTGGATTCGATGTGGATGTGGAAGGCCATTGATGTTGCTTATTTGCAGCAATTTGGCATGGAATGTCCGAAGGATTTGTCCGATACCATTGAGGGAATGGGTTTTACGGAGACGGCACAATACTTTAAGAAAAGATTTGGTTTGCCCAGAGAAGTTGAGGAGATCAAGAGGGATTGGGTGGAAATGACACTGGATAAATATAAGAATGAAGTGCCATTAAAAGCGGGAGCCAAGGAATTTTTGGATGAATTGAAAAAAAGGGAAGTAAAAATGGGCATTGCCACAAGTAATAGCAGAGAAATTGTCCATGCAGTGCTTTCTTCTCTAGGTGTGGAAGGTTATTTTCATCAAGTGCTTACATCCTGTGATGTGAAGAGGGGAAAGCCCTCACCAGATATTTATTTGACCTGTGCAGAGAAATTAGAGGTTGAGCCAAAAAATTGTTTAGTCTTTGAAGATGTGGTGGCAGGAATTTTGGCAGGAAAGCGTGCCAATATGCAGGTCTGTGCGATTGAAGATGCCCATTCTGCCGATATGAGAGAGGAAAAAAAGGCATTGGCCGATTATTACATAAAAGATTACAAAAACTGTCAACAGTGGTTTGTGGGAGGAAAGAATGAGAATTGCAATTATTAGTGGTGCTTCTTCTGGGCTTGGAATGGAAATGACCGAGCAAATCGCAAAGAAGTTTAAAAATTTAGATGAGATTTGGGTGATTGCTAGGAGAAGGGAAAAGCTCTATGAACTAAAGAAGAAGGTAGAAAAAGAACAAAAGGTCAATATTCGACCATTTGTTGGTTCAGTGGAGGACGAGCGATTTTTAGAGCACTTTGAAAGGCTCTTAGAGAAAGAAAGACCAAAAGTAAAGATTTTAGTCAATGCGGCGGGATTTGGCTTATTGGAAGAGATTGGAGAGTGCACAAGAAAAGAAGAGACGGACATGATTCGGGTCAATTGTGTGGCATTGACAGAGTTAACCAATATTGTGCTTTCGCATATGCGTGGACGAGCATTGATCCTTAACTTTGCTTCGGCGGCAGCGTTTATGCCACAGCCACAATTTGGCATTTATGCGGCAACCAAGGCCTATGTCTATTCCTATTCTAGGTCATTGCAGATGGAATTAAAAAAGAGAAAAATCAATGTCTGTGCAGTCTGCCCAGGACCTGTGGCCACAGAATTTTTTGACATTGCTCAAAAGTACAAGAGTGTGGCTTTTTACAAGCACCTTGTGATGGCGGACAAAAAGAAGGTAGTAAAAAGAGCACTAAAGGATGTGGTGGCAGGAAAATCCACTTCTGTATATGGACTGAGCATCAATGTATTTCGCATTTTGGCAAAGCTTTGTCCGTGGAGTTTTATTTTGAAAATAATGCAAAGAATGTAGGAGAAGATGATTGAAGGTAGAAAAGGGAAGTTATGGATACCGAAAGGTATATAAAAAAAGGCAGGGGGCAATGATCTTTATCTTTTTGGTGGCGATTTTGGCACAGGTCATTGCATCAAAATTAGTGGCCAGTCAAAATTTTAGTAGAATTTTGATTGTGATGTCCATTTTGACTGTTCTACCTATGGCAAATTTGGCATCACCGTTTTTGGCTACATTTCGCTATCAAACGCCCAGTCAAGAAGAAATGAAAAAGATTCTTGCGTTTTCAGATAGAGGGGAACTCCTTTTTGATTTAGTCGTGACCATGAGAGAACAAATTATGCCTTTGGATTATGTGATGATTGTGCCAGGATATGCCCTTTGTTATATGCCAAATACCAAGGCCAAGGTCGATGTGGGCAGGGAGTTTTTAGAAAAAAATTTTAAGGACAATGGGGCAAGTTGTAAGATTAGTATCTATAAGGACTGGAAAGATTATCTTCGAGCACTGGACAAATTATCAATTTCCAAGGAGCAAGGAAGCGATAGAAAGATCGAAAGATTAAGGAATTGTTTCTCAGCCTTTCGGTGTAGGAGGAAGAATGCAAGAGATTGTCGTGGGAAAAAATGAGAGCGGACAGAGAATAGACAAATTACTTGGAAAGTATTTGAATGAGGCGAGCAAGGGATTTTTGTATAAGATGATGAGAAAGAAAAACATTACACTCAACGACAAAAAATGCGTTGGAAATGAAATGCTTTCTCAGGGAGATTGCATTCGGCTGTGGCTGGCAGAGGAGACCATTGAAAAATTTAAATCAAAGCCAAAGAAGGAGTTTGCAAAAACCTTGCTCAAACTAGAAGAGATTGTGTATGAGGATGAAGATATTTTGGTGATGAACAAGCCGGCAGGGCTTCTTTCTCAAAAGGCCGAGCCAAATGACATTTCGGCCAATGAAATTTTTATTCAATATTTATTGGAGAGTGGGCAAATTTCTACCAAGGATTTGTCCACCTTCTGCCCTTCGATTTGCAATCGCCTCGATCGAAATACCAGTGGACTTTTGATCTGTGGAAAGACATTAAAGGGAAGTCAAAGAATGAATGCATTGATTAAACAAAGAAGTGTAAAAAAGGAATATCTGGCTATTGTCGAGGGGAAAATCGCTAGGGGGGAAAGAATTGTCGGATGGCTTGAAAAGGATGAAAAGAAGAACAAAGTTTCACTAGTAGAAGAGGAAAAAGTAGGAGCAAAGCCCATTGAAACAGAATATCTTCCTTTGTACTATGAGAATGGGATGACACTTTTATTGGTGCATTTAATTACAGGGCGAACCCATCAAATTCGTGCTCATCTTTCTTCCATTGCTCATCCGATTGTGGGCGATAGAAAATATGGAAGTGGAAGAGGAACAACACAGCAATTACATGCGTATCGCCTGCAGTTTCCACCCATTGCGGATATGGAAGTTGGAGGAAAGACCTTGGTGGCCAAGGTGCCAAAAAGTTTTAAAAAATGGATGAAGGGGTATTCATGGGAACTTGGAAATCGAGAGGTCTAAGGGGATCAAATCTGGAGGAAATGATCAATCATTCCAATCAGGTTTATCAGGAGATGGGACTTGCCCTTATTCAAAAGATTCCAACGCCTATTACACCGATTCAAATTGATCAATCCTCTAGACAGATTACATTGGCCTATTTTAATCAAAGTCAACGGTGGACTATATTGGCGTGGTGCAGGGGGTCGCCGTGTGCTTTGATGCCAAGGAATGCCACAGTGATACTTTTCGATTGGCCAATGTCCATCCCCATCAGATGGTCTTTATGAAAAATTTTGAGGCACAACAGGGCGTTGCCTTTTTAATTATTCATTACACAAGAAAAAATCAATTATATTATCTTCCCTACAGAGAGCTTGCCTATTATTGGAAGAGGATGGAGGAGGGAGGGCGAAAGAGCATAAGTTTTGAAGAAATGTGCAAGGAATATCCCATTGGTCAACATCGGGATGTCCTTGTTCACTATCTCGTGCCCTTAGGAAAAGATTTGAATGAACGAAATTAGTTTGACATTATTCCTTTGTTATGGTAGCATACTAAAGTATAAAAGCTGAGGAGAGAAAATGAATGAAAAATCTTTTGCATACGCCAGAGGGCGTCAGAGATATTTATGATAGAGAATGTGCACGAAAAAATATTGTAGAGCAGAGAATTCTTCGCCAAATGCAATTATTTGGTTACAGTGCTATTGAAACCCCGATGTTTGAATTTTTTGATATTTTTGCCAAAGAAAGAGGCTCAGTCAGCGACAGGGAGATGTATAAGTTTTTTGATCGATATAATAATACCGTAGTTCTTCGCCCAGATATGACTCCGGCCATTGCAAGATGTGTGACAAAGTTTTATGGAGAGGAAACGATGCCGCAGCGACTTTGCTATTTGGGACATACCTTTACCAATAGTGCCTCTTATAAGGGAAGACTCTACGAGGTAACCCAATCGGGTGCAGAGTTAATTGGAGATGATTCCGCTCAAGCGGACGCAGAAATGATTGCGATGGTTATTCAATCGCTAAGGAGTGCAGGGCTAAAGGAATTTCAAGTGGAACTTGGAGAGGTTGAGTTTTTCGAGGTCTCCTAGAAGAAGCTGGCATCAGTGAAGAAGAAGGCGATGAGCTCAGAGAGCTGATTGAAAATAAGAATTATTTTGGGGTAGAGGATTATATTTCAAATGTCTTAAAAAAGGCAGATTTTAAGGATGTATTTTTAAAGCTTCCAGAATTATTTGGCTCTGTCGACAATATTCGACAAGCCAAGGAAATGACGAAAAATCAGAGAGCACAAAGTGCAATTGATCGCCTAGAAAAGGTGCATCAGATTTTAAAGGAATATGGACTTACGGAATATATTTCCTATGATCTGGGAATGCTGAGCAAATTTAGCTACTACACAGGGATTATTTTTAAGGCGTATTCCTATGGTATTGGTGACTATATGGTCAGCGGAGGTCGCTATGATAAGCTCCTTGTGCAGTTTGGCAGAGATATTTCGGCGATTGGATTTGCCATTACCATTGACCGCTTGATGTCGGCTCTGTCTTCTCAAAAGGTGGAATTTGATACAAGTGTGGCAGATGTTTTGGTAGTCTATGAGGAGCAAAGGACTGGTGAGGCAGTGCAAGTGCTCACAAGGTATCGACGAATTGGAAAGAGAGCGATGGGTATGCCAATGGAGGGAGAAAAAGAAAGAAAAGAGTATATCGCCTATGCGAAGGAAAAGGGGATGACACAGCTTATCTTTATGAAAGAAACCTCCATACTAAAGACAGACATCAATACAGGAAAGGATCTGGAGAAAAATCTCGAGGAAATTTTGGGTGAAATATTATGAGGTATATAACAGTTGCACTGGCCAAGGGGCGATTGGCCGAAAAGGCCATGGAGATGTTTGAAAAGATTGGCATTTCCTGTGAGGAGATGAAGGACAAAACATCGAGAAAACTTATTTTTTCCAATGAGGAATTAGGTATTCGCTTCTTTCTATCAAAGACTTCCGATGTTCCAACTTATGTAGAATATGGGGCAGCCGACATTGGCATTGTGGGAAGAGATACCATCTTGGAGGAGGGAAGACAACTCTATGAGGTGCTGGACTTAAAGATGGGAAAATGTAAGATGTGTGTCTGTGGACCAGCTGCCGCAGCAGAACTATTAAAGCATCATGAGCAAATCCGTGTGGCCACAAAGTATCCCAATATTGCCAAGGACTATTTTTACAATAAAAAGCATCAGACGGTGGAGATTATTAAGTTAAATGGAAGTATTGAGCTTGCACCAATTGTTGGATTGTCAGAGGTCATTGTCGACATTGTGGAGACAGGAACAACATTGCGAGAAAAATGGTCTTGAGGTACTTGAAGAAATTTGTGATTTGTCCGCTAAAATGGTGGTCAATCGTGTGTCTATGAAGCGTGAAAAATAAGAGAATTTCACAAATCATTAAAGACATCAGTGAAAAAAAGTGTTATATAATGAGATTGTAGACTGAAGGAGAAGAGAATGAGAATAGTTCAACTAGATAAGGAAACCAAAAAAAGAATATACTTTCAGATCTATTGAAGAGGGATCCAAATCAATACGGGGAGTATGAGGCAACAGTCAAGGAGATTGTTGAAAATGTTCGACACAATGGGGATGAAGCATTAAAGGAGTACACACTTCAGTTTGATCATACTGAGCTAGATACCCGTAAGATGTTGGTTGGTGATGATGAAATTGCGGAGGCCGAAAGCCTTGTCGATCCTGAGCTTAAGCAGGTGATGCAAAAGTCGCTTGAGAACATTCGCAATTATCATAAAAAGCAGTTGCGGACAAGTTGGTTTGATGCCCAGCCGAATGGTACCATTCTTGGCCAGAAAGTGACACCGCTTACACGTGTAGGTGTCTATGTCCCTGGTGGAAAGGCTGCCTATCCTTCGACGGTATTGATGAACATTGTGCCTGCCTCTGTTGCAGGTGTTCCGGAGATAGTTATGGTCACTCCTCCGGGAAAAGATGGTAAGGTCAATCCAGTGACGCTGACTGCAGCAAAGATGGCAGGAGCAACAAAAATTTATAAAGTGGGGGGCGCACAAGCAATTGCCGCACTTGCATTTGGAACTGCGACGGTGCCTAAAGTCGACAAAATCGTAGGACCAGGAAATATTTTTGTTGCACTTGCCAAAAAATGTGTCTATGGATATGTGAGCATCGATAGCATCGCAGGACCAAGCGAGATATTGGTGATTGCCGATGAGACAGCAAACCCACGCCACATTGCAGCGGATTTGTTGTCCCAGGCAGAACATGACGAATTAGCATCGGCAATTTTGATTACTACAAGTAAAAAACTTGCCGATGAGGTAAATCAATATATTGAAAAGATGGTTCCTAATCTTTCAAGGAGGGCCATCTTAGAAAAGTCACTTGAAATTATGGATATATTTTATTGGCAGAATCATTAGATGAAGCGATTGATGTGGCAAATGAAATCGCCAGTGAGCATTTAGAGATTGTCACAGCAAATCCATTTGAGGTGATGACAAAGATTAAGAATGCAGGGGCTATTTTCTTGGGCTCTTATAGTTCAGAGCCACTGGGCGATTATTTTGCGGGACCAAATCATGTCCTTCCGACCAATGGAACGGCAAAGTTTTTCTCTCCTCTTAGTGTTGATGACTATGTTAAAAAATCAAGTATTATCTATTACTCTAAGGAAGCACTTGAGGCCGTACACGAGGATATTGAAAAATTTGCCAAGGCCGAGGGACTCACTGCACATGCAAACTCCATTCATGTGCGCTTTGATGGGGAAGAGTAAGATGAGAATAGCCAGTGTAGAGAGAAACACAAGGGAAACAAAGATTTCTTTGGAGATAAATTTGGATGGCTGTGGAGAGAATCAGATTTGTACAGGCATTGGTTTTTTTGACCATATGCTCACAGCACTTTCTCGCCACAGCTTTATTGATATGAAATTAAAGGTCGATGGGGATTTGGAAGTGGACACTCATCACACCATAGAGGATACCGGCATTGTGATTGGCGAGGCCATTCGAAAGGCACTGGGAGATAAAATGGGCATTAGACGCTATGGAAGTTGTATTTTGCCAATGGATGAGGCACTCGTCCTTTGTGCCGTCGATTTGTCTGACCGCCCGTATTTGCAATATGACTTGCAGCTTGATCGAGAATTTGTTGGAAATTTAGAGACCGAGATGGTGAGAGAATTTTTCTATGCCCTCTCTTACTCGGCAAGAATGAACTTACATATTAAGGAATTTTCAGGAGTCAATAATCATCACAAGATTGAGGCTGCATTTAAGGCATTGGCCAGAGCACTCAAGGAAGCCGTGTCCATTGATGAAAGCATTCAGGGCGTACTTTCAACGAAAGGAATATTGTAATATGCAGTTATATCCAGCGATAGATTTAAAGGGCGGAGCCTGCGTCCGCTTGACACAGGGAATGTTTGACAATGTAAAGAAGTACTCGGATACACCACAAGAAATGGCAAAACTTTGGGTAGAACAGGGGGCAAGTTTTCTTCATCTTGTCGATTTAGATGGTGCTGTGGCAGGAGAGAGTGTCAATGCCCCTGCACTCAAGGCCATTCGAGATAGCATTCCTATTCCTATTCAAGTCGGCGGAGGAATTCGCAGTGTCGAGACAGTGAAGAATATGCTGAATATGGGGATTGACCGGTGTATTATTGGCACAAAGGCAGTAAAAGAGCCAGAGTTTGTTAAGGAATTAATCCAAAAATTTGGTGCAGAGGCCATTGTTGTTGGAATTGATGCCAAAAAGGGAATGGTTGCTGTGGAAGGCTGGGGAGAAGTCTCCAATGTCTTAGCCAAGGACCTTGCAATCGAGATGGTCAGGATGGGTGTAAAACACATTGTATATACTGATATTTTGAGAGATGGAATGCTCTCAGGTCCAAATGTAGAGTACACAAAACTGCTGACAGATCAGACAGGGATTGAAATCATTGCCTCTGGTGGAATGAGCAGTATGGATGATTTAGAGAATCTGCACAATGCAGGTGTCAAGGGGGCCATTATTGGGAAGGCACTCTATGAAAAAAAGATTGATTTGGCAGAGGCAATTAAAAAGTATGAATAAGAGTGAACAAAAGAAATATCGGTGGGAGGAGCTAAAAAAGCTTTCAGATGGGTTGCTCCCTGTGGTTGTTCAAGATGACGAGAGCAATCAAGTGTTGATGGTGGCCTATATGAATGAGGAGGCGTGGAATAAACCTTAGAGACAGGGACGATGACCTATTACTCCCGTTCGAGAAAGGAACTTTGGGTTAAGGGAGCGACTTCGGGGCACTATCAATATGTCAAGTCACTTTACTTAGATTGTGACTATGATACATTGCTTGCAAAAGTTGAGCAAGTGGGGGCAGCCTGTCATACAGGTAGCAGGAGCTGTTTTTTCCATCAAGTTGAGAGGTAGTAAGTACAGGGGGATACCAAAGAGTATCCTCCTTTTGCTTTGCCAAGGCACAAACCTATGCTATAATGAAAACCAGTATGCCCAAAGGAAAGGATTTTATTTATGAAAAAATTAGCATTGTCAGATGATATTTTGCTCAAAGTGGATAAGCCCGCACGCTATATCGGAGGCGAACTCAATTCTAGGGAAAAGGATAGAAAGGATATTGATATTCGCTTTGTGATGTGCTTTCCAGATGTATATGAAATTGGGATGAGCCACATTGGAATGCAAATTCTCTATGACTATCTCAATCGCAGAGACGATGTCTATTGCGAGAGGCTCTTTTCACCTTGGATTGACTTAGACGAAATCATGAGAGAGGAAAAAATTCCTCTCTTTTCACTTGAGTCTCAACTGCCGGTAAAAAGTGCAGACTTTTTGGGAATTACCCTGCAATATGAAATGTGTTATACCAATATCTTGCAGATTTTAGAGCTCTCTGGTATTCCATTTCATTCAGAGGATCGCACAGAGAACGATCCCATCGTGATTGGTGGCGGACCATGTGCGTTTAATCCAGAGCCATTGGCAGATTTTTTTGATATGTTTTATATTGGGAGAGGGCGAAGTGGTTTACTATGATTTGCTTGACTTATATAAGGAGTATAAAAAAGGAAAGAAATCAAGGAAGGAATTTCTTCGTGCAGCGAGTAAGATTCCTGGCATCTATGTGCCATCCCTGTATGAGGTAGAGTACAATGAAGATCATACATTAAAGAGCTTTACACCACTTTTTGATGATGTTCCTGCGGTTGTAGAAAGACAGGTTGTTCGGGAAATGGACACAGCGACATTTTTGAGCAGTCCTGTAGTTCCCTTTATTAAGGTGACGCAGGATCGAGTGGTGTTAGAGATTATGCGTGGTTGTATCAGAGGATGCCGATTCTGTCAGGCGGGGGTGATTTATCGTCCGACAAGAGAGCACTCTGTAGAATATTTAAAAATTATGCCAAGGTGATGCTTGATATTACTGGAGCAGAGGAGATTTCATTGAGTTCTCTCTCATCAAGTGATTATCGTGGATTAAAGGAATTGCTTGACTTTTTGATTGAATACACCAGTGAGCGTGGAATTAACATTTCCCTGCCATCGCTTCGAATTGATGCATTTTCACTCGATGTAATGAAAAAGGTACAGGATGTCAAGAAGAGTTCCTTGACCTTTGCAGCTGAGGCGGGCACACAGAGACTTCGCGATGTCATTAATAAGGGAATAACGGAAGAAAACATTATCAATGGCTCTAGGGAGGCCTTTCAGGGCGGTTGGAATAAGGTAAAACTCTACTTTATGCTTGGGCTTCCGACAGAAACCGATGACGATATTCGAGGAATTGGCGAACTTTGTGAAAAGGTCGCTGAGGAATATTATCGCATTCCAAAGTCAGAAAGAATTGGAAAGGTACAAATTACAGCAAGTTCCTCCTTCTTTGTGCCAAAGCCATTTACACCATTTCAATGGGCGGCGATGCTTCCTGAGGAGGAGTATCTGCGTCGTGCGTATTTGACCAAAGATCATATTCGTGCACAATTAAATCAAAAGAGCATTCGCTATCAGTATCACGATGCCGATGTGACGATTTTAGAGGGCGTGTTTGCGAGAGGAGATCGAAGAGTTTGTAAGGTCATTGAAACGGCCTATGCCTCTGGGGCCTTATATGATGCTTGGTCAGATCAATTTAAAAAAGATGTGTGGATGAATGCTTTTGAAAGTTGTGGTATTGACTATACTTTCTATATCTTGAGAGAGAGAAAAATGGATGAATTATTCCCTTGGGATTTTATTGATTGTGGTGTGACCAAGGAGTTTTTAAAGAGAGAGTGGAAGATTGCCCATCAAGATAAGATTTCTCCAAATTGCAGGGAGGCCTGTCTTGGATGTGGTGCGAAAAAATTTGGTGGAGGTGTTTGCTTTGAAAATTAGAGTAAAATTTGAAAAGACCGGAGTAGTTCGCTTTATTGGACATCTCGACATTATGCGCTATTTTCAAAAGGCAATGCGAAGATGTGCAATGCCCATCAAATATAGTGAAGGATTTTCACCTCATCAGATTATGAGTTTTGGCGCACCACTAAGTCTTGGCATGGAGAGCATTGGCGAATACATGGACATTGAGGTGGATGAAGAAAAAATGCAGGGCATTCACTCACAGGAGGCCATCGATAAGTTAAATTCGGTGATGTGTCCGGGCATTTATGTGCGTAGTTTTAGAAGATTAAAAGAGGGAACGAAAAATGCGATGTCGAGTATGACCGAAGCAAAATATCGCATTGAATTTTTTGATGTTGATGGGGACGAGTTAAAAAAAGCGGTAGACACACTGCTCGATCAAAAAGAAATTATATTGGAAAAGGTGAGAAAGGAAAAAGTCAAGATGATTGACATTCGACCACTCATCTATCACCTTGAAGTGATGGAGCAACCGTTGACCTTAGAAATGGACATTTCACATGGAAGCGTGGACAATTTAAAACCAGAGCTCGTTTTACAGGCGTTGGGAGAGAAGTTTAAAAATGCCAAAAGACGCATCATTCGTGTCGATATGTATGCACAGAACCATCAAAGTCTCAATGATTTTGGAGAGGATATTTAAGTGAACCGTTATTTAATTACAGAGTATGAGAAAAAAATGGTCTCAGTATACTATGAAAAAGATGTGGCGATGGACATTGAAGTGCACGCCCACACGACGCTCAATGCCATTTGTATTGCAAAGGTAAAAAATATTGTGGAGAATATTGCAGCGGCTTTTGTGGAGGTGGAAATTTGTGGTGAGCGAGAGCTTTGCTACTATAATCTCAAAGAAAACAAGGTTCATCTCTACACAGATGAGAGAGAGCATCAAAAGTTGAAAGAGGGCGATGAAATTATTGTCCAGATATCAAAGGAGGCCGTAAAGACAAAGGCTCCCATGGCCAGTGCCCATATCTGCATGACGGGGCGGTATTGCGTGGTCAGTTTAGGACATGGAGAGATTCGCTTTTCTTCAAAGATTCGGGATCAGGAATGGAAAAATCAGATTCGAGAGGAAATTTCTCATTTTCCACTGGAAGAAATTCAAATTCTTTGTAGGACAAATGCCTATCAAATTTCGGCTGAAAAGATTTATGCAGAGGCAAAAAAATTGGGAGACAAGTTACTGAACCTTCTTCGTGATGCAAAGTATAAGAGTGCACCAACTCTTTTACAGGCTCCAACACCTGGGTATATGACTTCGATGCAAAAGTTAAAGGAAGAGGACATTGAGATTGTGACAGATCTTCCCAAGGTCTACCAAGAAATAAAAGAATATCTTCTTGAGCAAAAAAGTCCAATGGTAGAGGGATTAAATTATATAAAGATGAGATGATTTCGCTCTGTGCACTCTATGGTCTAAAGAGTTTATTTGCTGAGGCATTGTCAAAAAAAGTTTGGTTAAAGTCGGGAGGATATCTGGTGATTGAGCCGACAGAGGCCTTGACGGTGATTGATGTCAATACAGGAAAGACCGATGTTAAGATGTCAAAGGAAGAGACAATTCAAAGGACCAATAGAGAAGCAGCCTTGATGGCAGCCAGACAGCTGAGATTAAGAAATATTTCAGGCATTATTTTGATTGATTTTATTGATATGACCGACAGTCAGCATCGAAGGGAAATCTTTGAACTTTTGTCTAGAGAGCTAAAAAAGGATAGGGTAAAAGCGGTGGCTGTTGATTTTACCTCTCTTCATCTTGCAGAAATGACCAGACAGAAGCTTCGTCCTACTCTTTTTGAGCAGTGGAGAGATGCATAGAAAATTGCTTGACATTTGCGGGGAAAGATGCTATCATTTCAAAGTATGCCGCTCAATGAGGTTATAAGTTTCTTAGGAACACCGTATTTGGCGAGTAATGATTATAAGGAGGTACCAAAATGTACGCTATTATTGCAACAGGCGGAAAGCAGTATAAGGTATCAGAGGGCGATATCATTAGAGTTGAAAAACTCGGCGCTGCAGATGGATCAGAGTACACATTTGATCAAGTTCTTGCAGTTGGTGGTAACGATTTTAAGGTTGGCGCACCTACAGTAGCTGGAGCATCTGTAACTGCTAAGGTTTTAGGTGATGGCAAGGCAAAGAAGGTTATTGTATATAAGTACAAGGCAAAGACTGGTTATCACAAGAAGAATGGTCACAGACAGCAGTACACATTAGTTAAGATTGAGAAATCAACGCTTAATTTATGATTCAGGTCACTGTTTGGACAGAAAATGACAAATATGTGGGATTAGACATTCATGGACATGCGGGCTATGACGAGTATGGCTATGACATTGTTTGTTCTGCAGTATCTGTACTGAGCATCAATTTGGCAAATTCCATTGAAGCTTTTACAGAGAATTTATTTACCTGCGAGATGGAGGAGGGCGATTATCATTTTCGTCTCATAGAAGAAGTAGGTGAAGATGCTAGATTGCTGTTAAAGAGCTGTGTACTTGGTTTACAGAGCATTGAACAGGAGTATGGCAGTGAATATATTAAAATTAGTATGCAGGAGGTGAAATAACATGTTAAAGATGAACCTTCAATTATTTGCTCATAAAAAGGGAGTTGGTTCTACAAAGAACGGCCGTGATTCTGAGTCCAAGAGACTTGGTGCAAAGAGAGCAGATGGACAGTTTGTATTGGCAGGAAATATTCTTTATAGACAGCGTGGTACAAAGATTCATCCAGGTCTCAATGTAGGTCGTGGTGGTGATGATACATTATTTGCAACAGCAGATGGTATCGTTCGTTTCGAGAGAAAGGACAGATTCAGAAAGCAGGTTTCTGTCATCCCTAGAGAAAATTAATAAGTGTTTTGAGGGCTTCATACGAGTGTATGGAGCCCTTGTTGTATCTCAATTCAATTGTAAATTTTTAGAAAGGCTGGTGCTTCAATGTTTGCCGATAGCGCAAAAATATTTATAAAATCGGGAAAGGGTGGCGATGGTCATGTCAGTTTCCGAAGAGAATTGTTCGTCGCTGCGGGCGGTTCCGATGGCGGAGATGGAGGAAGAGGTGGAAATGTCATCTTTGAAGTGGATGATGGCTTGAACACATTGACTGATTTTCGACAGGTAAGAAAGTATGTAGCTGGCGACGGAGAGCCAGGGGGCAAACGCCGTTGTCACGGGGCAGATGCAAAAGACTTAATTGTCAAAGTTCCAGAGGGAACAGTAATTAAGGATTTTGAGACAGGAAAAGTCATTGCCGATATGTCAGGGGAAAATAGAAGAGAAGTCATTCTTCGCGGTGGAAAAGGTGGACTTGGCAATATGAATTTTGCAACGGCAACAATGCAAGTGCCAAAATTTGCAAAGCCAGGTCAGCCGGGGAAGGAACTGTTTGTGCAATTGGAGTTAAAAGTTCTGGCTGATGTCGGACTGGTGGGCTATCCAAATGTAGGAAAATCGACTCTCCTCTCTCGTGTGAGCAATGCAAAGCCAAAGATTGCAAATTATCACTTTACCACTCTTGACCCTCATCTTGGTGTTGTTGACCTTCCCGGTGGTGGATTTGTGATGGCGGATATTCCAGGACTCATTGAGGGAGCGGCCGATGGTGTGGGATTGGGTCATCATTTCCTTCGTCATATTGAAAGAACAAAGGTCTTAGTTCATGTTGTGGATGCAGCTTCTACAGAAGGGAGAGATCCTGTGGAGGACATTAAGACCATTATGAAGGAGTTAGATTCCTATGGCCAGGGATTGATGGAAAGACCACAGCTCATTGCCGCCAATAAGGTCGATTGCATCACTCCTGATATGGATGATCCATTGAAAAGAATTGAGGAGGCGTTCCCAGACTTAAAAGTCTATCCAATTTCTGGGGTTACAGGAAAGGGAATTAAGGAACTACTCTTTGCCATCAATGAAGTTTTAAAGACAGTGGATCGATCACCAAAGATCTTTGAAAAGGAAATGGAAATTGAATACACCCAAGATCAAAATTTGCCATTTACTGTGGAAATAGATGAAGATGGCGTGTATATTGTTGAGGGACCAAGGATTGAAAAAATGCTCGGCTATACAAATTTGGATTCTGAAAAGGGATTTGATTTCTTCCAGAAGTTTTTAAAGACATCGGGGGTGTTGGAGCGACTGGAAGAGGCAGGAATTTCTGAGGGAGATACTGTGCGTATGTATGGACATGAGTTTGATTATTATAAATAGGAGTAGTATGACAAGTAAGCAAAGATCATATTTAAAGGGAATTGCAATGACAATAGAGCCAATTATGCAGATTGGCAAGTCATCTTTGACAGATGAAATTGTTGTTGCAGTGGAAGAAGCCTTGGAGGCAAGGGAGCTAATAAAAATTAGCGTGTTAAAAAACTGTACAGATGATCCAAAGGAGATTGCTAGGGCATTGGCAGAGCACACAAGAAGTGAAGTTGTTCAGGTCATTGGAAAAAAGATCGTCTTGTACAAGCAGGCAGATGAACCGGAAAAGAGAAAATTGGTATTGCCAAAATAAGCGAGGAAAATCATGATGGAGATTGGAATATTGGGGGGGACTTTTGACCCCATTCACAATGGGCATTTGCAACTTGCACAACATGCGATGGAGCAATTTCAGTTGGATAAGATTTGGCTAATGCCCTCTCCAAATCCACCACACAAGGTGGGAAAAAAGGTGACGGATTATGCGATGCGGGCAGAGATGGTTGAGTTGGCCATTTCTGGTTTTTTACACTTTGAACGCTCTGATTTTGAAAATCAAAGAGGGGGAAAAAGTTATACAAGTGACACCTTGCAGGCACTAAGAGAGCAATACCCTGAGATTCAGTTTTCTTTTATTATGGGAGCAGATTCGCTCTATGAAATTGAAACTTGGCATAGACCAGAGGTGATTTTCTCTTTGGCAAGAATTTTAGTTGCAATGCGAGATTACCAAAAAGAACACAGGGAATTGAGCGTGCAATCAAAGTATTTGCGTGAGAAGTATTTGGCAGATATTGAATTCATTTCCTATCCACGGGTAGATATTTCATCAGAGCAAATTCGTCAGTTGTGTAGAGAAAAAGGCTCAATTGCCTCCTATGTGCCGGCAAAGGTTTTGGAGTTTATCAAACAGCATCATTTATATCAGTGAGGTAAAAAATGAATATAGAAGAGTTGCTAGCTATTCGAGCGAAGTTAAAAGAGAATTTAAAGCCAGAGCGATATGAGCATACACTTGGTGTGGCATTTACATCGGCTGCATTGGCCATGCGTTATGGTGTGGATATTAGAAAGGCAGAGCTTGCAGGACTTTTACACGACTGTGCAAAAAACTATAAAACAGAGGAGTTGATTTCCATGTGTAAAGCAGCAGGAATTGAACTCACAGAAAATGAATTACAGGCACCACAAGTACTCCATGCCGTTTATGCACCTGTACTGGCCAGAGTGGCCTATGGAATTGAAGATGAGGAAGTTTTATCGGCACTGCGCTGGCATACCACAGGTCATGCCAATATGACCTTACTGGAAAAGATTGTCTATATTGCCGATTACATTGAACCTAGGAGAGAAAAAGCAGACAATTTGGCACAGGTGCGAGGAATGGCATTTTTGGATATTGATGCGACATTGTATCGAATTACAGTGGATACGATCGAGTTTTTAAAAAAGAGAGGCGTTTGGATTGATCGCTTTACAGTGGAATGTTTTGAATGGTTAGAGAAGGAGGGAATCAATGACAAGAGAGATTTTAGGTCAAATCTATAAGGCTTTAGATGACAAAAAGGGTATTGACATTCGCATGATTGACATTGGAAAAATTTCTTCCATGGCCGATTACTTTGTCATTGCAAGTGCAAACAATGACAATCAAATTCAGGCGATGGTCGATGCTGTCGAAGAAAATTTGCAAAAAATTGATGTTGTTCCAAAGAGCATTGAGGGACAAAAGCGTGCAAATTGGATTTTGATGGATTATCAAGATATTGTTGTTCATATCTTTGATGTGGAGAGCAGAGCATTTTATGATTTGGATCGCATTTGGAGTGATGGAATAGAAGTTACAGCAGGCGAGTTGGCGTAGCGTTGATAAGAGAATCGAAAAGGGTGATGTGACTCATATTGAGTCATGTCACCATAACTTTTTATGTAAAAAAGTTCTTCCAGTAGATGAATTAAAATTTAGGGAGAAATATATGAGAATAGGATTATTTAATTATAATAAAGATGAAAAAAATTAGAATTTAATTATAAGAGATCATGTGGTCTATGGTTAATTGTAGTAGCAGCAGTAATTGCATTAGCTACATTGATAGGAGGAAAAACAAATAATCAATATGCAAATATTTAGTATTGGATATTTTGTTGTCTTTTTCTCAATAAATATGAATAAAAAAATTATTGAATAAATTATCCAATGGCACCTCAAGTAAATTTCAAAACAAAGTTTCTTTTATATGCCATTATTTTTATTATTTATTTTAATGTTTTTTTGCTAGGTGACTATTTTTTTGAAACCAAAAATTGGAGATTAATTTGGTTAGGGGGCGTTAATGGCCACGGCATTGCATTTTTCCGTACTATTTTTGTACATGGAAAATCAATGATTTATTTAGGTATTGCTTGTACTATGAATATTGCTACAGGATACATCTTTTCTAGTATTTCATTAGATATAGTAGCGTATATAGATGCATTTATTAAGCTAGTATTTGGCATATATCTATTATTTTTTTCCAAGCCATCAAGACAAAGATAAATTTTGGTTTATAAAGAGCGGGTTGAAAATCAACCCACCCCAACCTTTGACAAAGAATCTATTTTGTAATCGTTTTTTACATCATGCGCAGCAATCCAATCACTTTCCCAAGAATCACTACAGAATCCACAATAATTGGCTCCATTGTGCGGTTTTCGGGCTGCAAGCGGTAGTGCCCATCTTCTTTGTAAAAGCGCTTTACTGTGGCACTGTCCTCAAGTAGAGCCACGACAATATCGCCATTATTGGCATAATTTTGCTTAGAAACAATAATATCATCATTGTTGTAGATACCAACATCAATCATAGAATCGCCCTTGACTTTGAGCATAAAAGTATCGCTGTGAGGAAGGTATCCACTTGGCAATGGAAAGTAAGATTGAATATTTTGTTCGGCAAAAATAGGTTCACCAGCGGCAACATTGCCAAGAATAGGAACATTGACAATCTCTCTTCGAGAAAAGGAGAAGGCATCATCAATGATCTCAATGGTTCTAGGTTTTGCAGGATCTTTTCGAATCAATCCTTTTTTTTCTAAACTTTCAAGATGAGCATGAACAGACGAAGTAGAGCGAAGAGAAACCGCCTTACAGATCTCTCTCACAGATGGCGGATAGCCACGCTTTACAATGGAGTCCTTAATATAGAGCAGAATCTCTTCCTGCTTTGGTGTTAAACCAGTCATAAAGAATCCCTCCAACTTAAATAATTTTAAAGTTATACTAACATATGTTCGAAAAAAAATCAAACAATCGTTCGTACAATGCCATATGATTTTGCATTGCTTTTTCTTGCTACGATGGTTTGGGGTTGTTATAATAGAGAAAAATTACCAAGGGAGAGAAAATATGGAAGGTTTTTCTTATGAAATTGTTAAAAATCCTAGGATTTTTAAGATGAACACATTGCCAGCACATTCGGATCATATCGCTTATCGTTCAGACGAAGAATTGGACAAAAAAGAGACCAGTTTGAGAAAAAGTTTAAATGGACTTTGGAAATTTTTCTATGCAAAATCGTATAAGTATGCAATTACAGGATTTGAAAAGAAAGAGTATTCATGCGATGATTGGGATGATATTTCGGTGCCAGCTCATATTCAAATGGAAGGTTATGACCGTCCGCAATATGTCAATGTGGAGTATCCATGGGATGGAAGGGAAGAGATTGCTCCACCAGAGTTACCTGAGCGATTTAATCCTGTGGCTAGCTATGTCAAGGAATTTGTACTGCCCAAACAATGGGAGGGAGAGAGAATATTTATCTCTTTTCAGGGCGTGGAAAGTGCCTTTGCTCTCTGGCTCAATGGAGAGTTTATCGGATACAGTGAAGACAGCTTTACGCCGTCAGAATTTGAACTCACACCGTCAATACAAAAGGAAAACAAATTGGCTGTTCAGGTGTTTAAGTGGAGTTCTTCGAGTTGGTTAGAAGATCAAGATTTTTTCCGATTTTCTGGAATTTTTCGTGATGTCTATCTCTATACGATTCCAAGAGCTCATATCTATGATATCAAGATTGAGCCAACACTTGATGATAAGTTAAAAAAAGCAACCCTTGATGTGGAGATGAAGTTTGAGGGACTTCCATGGCAGGCCAATTATGTCCTAAGTTATAAGGGAAAACCCGTTCTGATGGGCTCAGTGGATACGCAAAAGGTAAAGAGATTTCGAGTAAATTTTGATAATCCATTTCTTTGGAGTGCAGAAAAGCCCAATTTATATGATTTAAAGATTCAGCTATTTGATGACAAAAATAAAGTGATGGAAGTGATTCAGGAAAAAGTTGGTTTTCGCAAATTTGTGCTCGATGGGGGAATAATGAAACTCAATGGAAAGCGCATTGTGTTTAAAGGTGTCAATCGCCATGAATTTTCCTGTGATACAGGGCGAGTTGTTGCTAAGGAAGATGTAGAAAAAGATGTGTTGATGATGAAGCAAAATAACATCAATGGCATTCGAACTTCACATTATCCAAATGGTGAGCATCTCTATCGGCTCTGTGATGCGCAGGGATTGTATATGATTGCTGAAAATAATATGGAAAGTCATGGTCTTTGGGAGAGAACGGTGCAAAGAAATTTTGATCGAGCACAGATCTTGCCAGGAGATAATGAAGAGTATTTGCCGATGATGCTTGACCGTGTCAATTCGGCCTATCAAAAGGATAAAAATCACCCGTCCATCTTAATTTGGTCGTGTGGAAATGAATCTTTTGGGGGAAGCGTCATTCAAAGAATGGCGGATCGCTTTAGAGAACTTGACCCTCATCGCTTGGTGCACTACGAGGGAATATTTTGGGATCGTCGATATCCAAATTCATCGGATATGGAAAGCCAAATGTATACCAGTGTCGCCAATATTGAGAAATTTTTGAGAGAACACAAGGAAAAGCCATTGATTTGTTGTGAGTATGCCCATGCAATGGGAAATTCTAATGGTGCATTGTTTAAATATACAGACCTTTCGGATCGGGAACCAAGATATCAGGGCGGATTTATTTGGGATTTTGTGGATCAAACCATTCGAAAGAAAAATTGCTATGGCGAGGAATTTATGGCCTATGGCGGAGACTTTTTGGACCGACCAAGTGACTACAATTTTTTAGCTAATGGCATTGTCGATGGACAAAGAAGAGCCTATGCCAAGATGCAGGAAGTAAAATTTAATTATCAAAATATTACAGCCACATTTCGAAATGACCAAGACAGTCTCTTTATGAAGGTGAAAAACAAGCATTTATTTACCTGGACATCGGAATATGATTGCACAGTGACTGTAGAATGTGAAGGGGAGTTATTGAGAAAAATTGTTTGTCCTGTGGATGTTGCCCCTCTTGGAGAAGTGGAGGTTTTGTTGCCATTGACGCTTCCAAAGGAGGCAGGAGAGTACACACTGAATGCCTATTTTACATTAAAAGAGGATAGAGCTTGGGCAAGGAGAGGACATGAAGTGGCCTTTGGACAGGGTGTATTTGTCGTCGATGGTCAGAAAAAGAAGGAGGAGAAAAAGAAGAAGTTAACCCTAATTCGTGGAACATACAATGTGGGAATTCGTGGAGAAAACTTTGAAGTGCTCTTTTCCTATTTGCAGGGCGGATTAGTGTCCTATCGCTATGGCGGAAGAGAAATGTTGGAGAAAAAACCAAGACCTAATTTTTGGAGGGCACCTGTTGACAATGACAGGGGAAATCAAATGCCATTTCGCTATGCAAGTTGGAAGAGTGCAAGTCTTTATCAAATCTTTGTGCCAAAAAATGAGAGTGCGAGAGACTTAGTAGAAATTGAGGAAAAAGAAGAGGGCATTCGCTTGACCTTTACCTATAAGTTGGCCACAGAACCAGTGAGCATGATTGACATTGCCTATACCGTGAGCGGGGATGGAAGTGTAAAAGTAGAGATGACATATGATCCTATTCTAGGTGTTACACCAATGCCTGAATTTGGTATGCTCTTTACTTTAAATGCAGATTATGATCAGATCACCTATTATGGAAGAGGACCGCTAGAAAATTATTGCGACCGAAATCAAGGGGCAAGACTTGGCGTGTTTGAGACGACAGCAAGAGAAAATGTGGAAAATTATATTGTGCCACAGGAGACAGGAAATCGCACAGGTGTGCGCTGGGCCAAGGTGACAGATAAAAAGGGAAGGGGAATGAGATTTAGTTCCGACGAAATGGAATTTTGTGCCACACCATACACTCCAGAGCAACTAGAGGAAGCGAGTCATCCGTATGAATTGCCAAATTCATCATACTATTGTTCGGTGCAATTGGAAACAGATGGGAATTGGAGGAGATGATAGCTGGGGGGCCAATACCCATGATGAATATGTTCTTCCAAATGCAATGAGAATCCAATTTACCTTTACTTTTAAGGGAATATAAAAAAATTTTAAAAAAGTGCTTGACAAAGTTAGGGAGGTGGTATATAGTTAGGGAGTACTAACCAAGTAAGGAAACACTAATCGAAAGGAGCGGACAGAAAGATGCCCCCAGAAGTGATTGTTCGAAGCTTAAAAGCAGGAAGAAAGAGCGGAAACGCAGAGCTTCGCTTTATTATGCAGAGTGCACCCGTCTTAAAGGGATTGAAAACATCCAATATGCTCTTTTTGACCGATGCAGAATTGGGACTTCTCATTGGGGAATTGCGTGAGTCGGGATTACATATTTTTATGTTGTATTCGACAAACGAGAGGCATCTGGTTCTCATTTATCGAGAGGCACAGCTAAAGCAATATATTCAAACAGATCAAGTTCGATCTTTTTTTGAATGGTTATGGCTATCAAGGTGCAGACTTACATCGATGTCTTTTGATATTAAAAGAAAGAATTCAATTCTTTTATGGTGTGAGAAATATTTTTCCACATGAAATCGGTGTATTTTTGGGTTACCCGCTGTGTGATGTGTTGGGATTTATCAAGCATCATGGTGAGCGATGTCTGTGCAGTGGTTACTGGAAGGTGTATGACCATATGTCAAGTACAAAGGAACTCTTCTTTGCCTTTGATCAAGCAAGAGAAGAGGCCATGCAAGAATGGTTTGCAGGTAAGAAAATGAGAGAGATTATCTGCAGAAATGAAAATATCTAGGAGGTTTTACGAACGATGGAAAAAGTTTATGTTGTATATTGGAGCCAGACAGGAAATACAGAAGCAATGGCAAATATGCTAAAGAGTGGCGTTGAGGCAGCAGGTGCAACAGCTGAGCTTTTAGAGGCCTCAAATGCAGATGCGGATACATTGGCACAAGCAAGTGGCTTTGCTATTGGTTGTCCAGCAATGGGTGCAGAAGAGCTTGAGGATTCCGTGGTAGAACCTTTAGTAGAAGCCTTAGAGAGCAAGGTGGCTGGAAAGAATTTAGTTCTTTTTGGATCCTATGACTGGGGCGATGGAGAATGGATGCGCACTTGGGTTGATCGCATGAAGGCAGCAGGTGCAACATTGTCGGCGGTGAAGGTATTATCGCAAACAATGAGCCAGATGCAGAGGCAGAGAAAGCGTTAAAGGCTGCTGGTGAGGCATTGGCAAAGTTATAGTTTTGGTTTTAATCACTCCTTGTTATTCAACGCAAAGATGACTCGAGTGTTTAAAATATAGTGTTACACATATTGAAATTTCCTCTTACTTTTGGAAAAACGGATGAGCCTTGAGCAAGCTTATCCGTTTTTTCTTTGTAAAAATGCCACAAATATAGTATAATAAACCAACTATGAGAATGAGATTTTTAAAGGTGGGAAGAGGAATGTTATTTGTAGAATATCCAAAGTGTTCGACATGCAAAAAGGCAAAGCAGTGGCTTTTGGAAAATGGATTTTCATTTGAAGATCGGGATATTAAATTAGATAATCCAAGGGCAGAGGAAATTGAAAAATGGCATAAAAGGAGTCAGATGTCACTAAAGAAGTTTTTTAATACCAGTGGTTTAGTCTACAAAAGTCTGGGATTAAAGGACAAGTTGCCCAATATGAGTGAGAAAGAGATGTATGCGATATTGGCAACAGATGGAATGCTTTTGAAGCGTCCCATCGTTGTGACAGAGGACAAGGTTTTCGTAGGATTTAAGGTTGATGAATGGGAGAAGGGGTTAAAAAGTTAGATGGAAGACCAAAAGAGAGCGCCAATTTATGAGGCATTGCAGGCATTGAGAAGAAAGAGAGTGGTTCCCTTTGATGTGCCAGGGCATAAGAGAGGAAGAGGAAACCCGGAGTTAGTAAAATTACTTGGGGAGCAATGTGTTGGATTAGATGTCAACTCGATGAAGCCCCTAGATAATTTATGCCATCCAGTTTCCATTATTAGAGATGCAGAAAATTTGACAGCAGAAGCTTTTGGGGCAGCACATGCCTTTTTGATGGTGGGAGGAACAACATCAGCAGTGCAAAGTATGATTTTAAGTGTCTGCAAAGCAGGTGATGAAATTATTTTGCCAAGAAATGTGCATAAATCAGCCATCAATGCTCTTGTTTTATGTGGTGCAAGACCTGTGTATGTGGAAATGAGTGTTCAAGACAGAATTGGCATTGCCTTAGGTATGGAAAATGAAAAGTTAAAGGCGGCCATCAAAAAGCATCCACATGCGGTGGCTGTGCTGGTCAATAATCCAACCTATTATGGTATTTGTTCAGACTTGAAAGAAATCGTGCAAATTGCACATCAACATCAGATGAAGGTGTTGGTGGATGAGGCTCATGGCACGCATTTAAGTTTTCATGAGGAACTACCAATTTCTGCGATGCAGGCGGGAGCGGATATGGCGGCAATTTCTATGCACAAGTCGGGGGGAAGTCTGACGCAGAGCTCGATCCTATTGACGGGAAAAGAGATGAATCCAGAACATGTCCGACAGATTATTAATTTGACGCAGACAACGAGTGCATCCTATCTTCTTTTGTCTAGTTTAGATATTTCTAGGAGAAATTTAGCATTGCGTGGTCGGGAATCCTTTGATAAGGTGATGATGATGGCCGAGTATGCAAGAAATGAAATCAATCAAATCGGTGGATATTATGCCTATGGCAGAGAACTTGTCGATGGAAAGAGTGTATATGATTTTGATGTCACGAAGTTATCTGTGCACACACAGGGGATTGGCTTGACAGGAATTGAAGTCTATGATCTGTTGCGCGATGAGTATGACATTCAAATTGAATTTGGCGATATTGGAAATATTTTGGCTTATATTTCGATTGGAGATCGGATTCAGGATATTGAGCGATTAGTTGGTGCACTGGCAGATATTCGAAGATTGTATCAAAGAGATGGAAAGGATTTGATTGGGGGAGAGTATATTCAGCCAGAGGTTATCCTCTCACCACAGGAGGCATTTTATCGTCCGAGAAAGATGTTACCAATCAAAGAAAGTGCAGGAAATGTCTGTGGTGAATTTGCCATGTGCTATCCACCAGGAATTCCAATTCTAGCACCAGGAGAGTTGATCACACAAGAAATTGTAGAATATATTTTGTTTGCGAAGGACAGGGGATGTTCTTTGCAGGGAACAGAAGATCCAAATGTAGAATATTTGAATGTCATTGAGAGGTAAAATATGGAGATGTGGTTTTCAGAGTTGCACACCGAAAATGTGAAACTTTCTATTCGAACAGATAAACAGCTGTTTTCAGGACAGAGTGACTTTCAAAGGATTGATGTATTTACATCCCTAGAATTTGGCAAGGTGTTGACGCTAAATGGCAATATTTTATTTTCTGAGGCAGATGAATTTGTGTACAATGAAATGGTTGTACATGTGCCAATGAGCGTCCATCCCAATGCAAAAAAGGTATTAGTTATTGGTGGAGTGGATGGGGGGGTGGCTAGAGAGTTTGCCCACTATCCAGAAATTGAAGAGATTGATATTGTCGATCCTGACCATATGCTCTTTGATGTCTGCAAGCAATTTTTTCCAGAGACGGCTACAGGCTTAGAAGATCCAAGGGTAAAGATTTTTTATGAAGATGGTTTGCGATTTCTAAGAAAATATAATAATGAGTATGATATCATTATCAATGATGCCACAGACCCATTTGGCTATACAGAGGGGCTTTTTACTAAGGAATTTTATGGTGCAGGATATCGAGCTCTCAAGGAAGATGGCATTATGGTCTATCAGCATGGCAGTCCGTTTTATGATGAAGATGAGGCGGCGTGCCGAAGTATGCACAGAAAGGCCTATCGAAGTTTTCCAATTAGCCGTGTCTATCAAGCCCATATTCCAACCTGCCCATCGGGATATTGGCTCTTTGGATTTGCATCCAAAAAATATCATCCACTGAAAGATTTTGATGGCAAGAAATGGAAGGAAAAAAATATTAAAACTTGGTATTATTCTGCAAATTTGCATCAAGGGGCATTTATGCTTCCTAGATATGTAGAGGAATTATTAGAAGAGGAGGAAAGTAGATGAGTAGAGTATTGATTATTGGTTGTGGTGGTGTTGCGAGAGTGGCTATTGCAAAATGCACACAGGTATCCGATGTTTTTTCTGAAATTATGATTGCAAGTCGAACAAAGAAAAAATGTGACGAGTTAAAGAAAGAGTTAGAGGCAAAGACAACGACAAAAATTCAAACTGCACAGGTGGACGCAGATAATGTGGAGGAACTTGTTCAACTGATTGAGAGCTATCAGCCAGATGCCGTACTCAATGTTGCCTTGCCATATCAGGATTTGACAATTATGCAGGCTTGTTTGAAGACAAAGGTCGATTACATCGACACAGCAAATTATGAGGCAGAGGATACACAGGATCCTGAGTGGAGAAAGGTGTATGAAAAAAAGATGTAGAGAGCTTGGCTTTTACGGCCTATTTTGACTATTCTTGGCAGTGGAAGTACAAGGAAGAGTTTGAAAAGGCAGGAATCACAGCACTACTGGGAAGTGGCTTTGATCCAGGGGTAACCAGCGTATTTTCTGCCTATGCACTTAAGCACTATTTTGATGAGATTCATACCATTGATATTTTGGATTGCAATGGTGGAGACCACGGATATCCATTTGCAACTAATTTTAATCCGGAGATTAATTTGAGAGAGGTTTCTGCACCAGGCTCCTATTGGGAAGATGGAAAATGGGTTGAGGTAGATGCAATGAGCATCAAGAGAGAGTATGATTTTCCACAAGTGGGAATGAAGGATATGTATTTATTGCACCATGAAGAAATTGAATCCTTGGCAAAAAATATTCCAGGAATTCGCCGTATTCGCTTCTTTATGACCTTTGGACAGAGCTATCTCACCCATATGAAATGTCTGGAAAATGTCGGAATGCTTTCTACAGAGCCGATTGAATTTCAGGGGCAAAAGATTGTGCCAATTCAATTTTTAAAAGCACTCCTTCCTGACCCGGCATCTCTAGGGCCAAGAACGGTGGGAAAGACCAACATTGGTTGTATCTTTACTGGGGTAAAGGATGGAAAGGAGAGAACCATCTATATCTACAATGTGTGTGACCATCAAGAGTGCTACAAGGAAGTTGGCTCTCAGGCAATTTCTTACACCACAGGTGTCCCAGCGATGATTGGAACAATGATGGTTGTCACAAACAAATGGAAGAAAGCGGGTGTCTTTAATGTGGAAGAATTTGATCCAGATCCATTTATGGAGGCATTAAATACCTATGGTTTGCCTTGGGTTGTCGATGAAAGCCCAAAGATTGTGGAGTAGTGAATGAGAATAGAAGAATTGCAGACCCCTTGCTATGTCATTGACAAGAGGCAATTGGAAGAAAATCTAAAAATTTTAAGAGAGGTCGCCGACGAAGCAGGTTGTAAGATTTTGTTGGCACAAAAGGCATATTCTTGCTATGATACCTATCCTCTAATTGCCAAGTACCTAGATGGGACGACGGCAAGTGGACTTTTTGAGGCAAGGCTTGGCTATGAAAAAATGGGCAAGGAAAATCATATTTTTTCACCAGCTTATAAGGAGAAGGAATTTGATGAAATTGTTCAAATTTGTGATCACATCCTCTTTAATTCGATTGCACAGGTCAATAAGTTTAAGGATCGATTGCGGGGAAGAAGTGCAGGGCTAAGAATTAATCCAGAGTGCTCAACCCAAGAGGGGCATGCCATTTATGATCCCTGTGCACCAGGTTCGAGACTAGGTGTGACTATCAAAAACTTTGATGAGAGTGTATTGGATGTCATTGATGGATTGCATTTTCATACATTGTGTGAGCAAAATAGCGATGATCTGGTGAAGACACTATTGGCGGTCGAAGAAAAGTTTGGAAGGTACTTACATAGAGTTAAATGGCTCAATTTTGGTGGAGGTCATCACATTACAAGAAAAGACTATGACCGACAGACATTGATTGAGCAAATCCAGAGAGTGAAGAAAAAATATGGTGTAGAGGTCTATGTAGAGCCAGGGGAGGCCATTGCCCTCAATGCAGGATATTTGGTGACGGAAGTTCTTGAAAAGGTGAACAATGGCATTACCACGCTTATTTTAGATGCTTCTGCTGCCTGTCATATGCCGGATGTATTGGAAATGCCCTATCGCCCACCACTTCGAGATGGATTTTTGCCAGAAGAAAAACCGTTTTGCTATCGACTTTCTTCCGTAACTTGTCTTGCGGGAGATGTGATTGGAGATTATTCATTTGAAAAAGAAGTCCATATCGGAGATAAATTATATTTTGAAGATATGGCAATCTACTCGATGGTCAAGAATAATACCTTTAATGGAATGCCTCTGCCCTCCATTGCCCTAATGGATGAAGAGGGAGAATGTGAAGTGATTAAGGAATTCGGATATATGGATTTTGCACAGAGACTGGGGGGGAAAGTATGGCAACACCTAGACAATTAGGGTATTTTATGCCAGCAGAATTTGAAAAGCATCACGGCTGCATCATGATTTGGCCAGTGCGAGAGGGCTCGTGGCGGAATCAGGCAAAATTAGCGAAGGAAAAATTCGTAGAAATTGCAAGACATATTGCAAAATCGGAAAAAGTGTATATGCTCGCCGATGCCCTTCACTTTGATGAGGCAAGGAGAATGTTGCCAAGTGAAATTGAAGTGTGGAAGGTAGAAAACAATGATGCTTGGGCAAGAGATACCGCTTCGACATTTGTTGTCAATCAAAAAAAAGATTTGGGCGGAGTGGATTGGAAATTTAATGCTTGGGGTGGAGCAGTCGATGGCTTGTATGCCCACTATCAAGAAGATGATGCTTTAGCTAAGCAATGTATCGATCGCTTGGGGGCAAGGTATTTGATGCTCATCCCTTTGTGTTAGAAGGTGGATCCATTCATGTCGACGGAGAAGGCACGGCCATAGTAACCGAGACTTGTCTGTTGAGTGCAGGGAGAAATCCTAATTTGAGCAAAGAAGAGATTGAAAAGCAGTTGAGGGAATACCTGGGCGTTGAGAAGGTGATTTGGCTTCCTTTTGGCATTTTTCATGATGAGACCAATGAGCATGTGGACAATGTGTGTGCTTTTGTTTGTCCTGGGGAGGTCGTTCTTGCCTGGTGTGAGGACAAAGATGATCCGCAATATGCAATGAGCCAGGCGGATGCATTGGTTTTAGAGAGCGAGAGGGATGCCAGAGGAAGAAAAATTAAGGTACATCGTCTTCCGGTGCCAAAGAAAAAGGTCTGCATTCGAAGGGATGAACTGGAGGGCTTTTCTTATGAAGAAGGCGAGCAGACAAGAGAAGAAGGCGAGAGACTTGCGGCAAGTTATGTCAATTTTTATATCTCTAATGGAGCTGTTTTATTGCCACAATTTCAGGATGAAAATGACCAAGTGGCCGTAAAGTTACTTTCTGAATTATTTCCAACAAGAGAAGTAATTCCTATTCAAGCGAGGGAAATCTTACTTGGTGGAGGGAATATTCATTGTATCACACAGCAAATTCCTCAATTTCAGAAAGGATAGGAAATGGAAAAGGTAAAAGTTGCAGCAGTGCAGATGAAGTGCACAAGGGATGTTGCCCAAAATATTCAAAGGGCAGATGAGATGGTCAAAGAGGCAGCCAAAAATGGAGCAAAGATCATTCTTCTTCCAGAGCTATTTGAGCGACAATATTTTTGTCAGGAAAGACGATATGACTACTACGATTTTGCAAAGACTTTGGAAGAAAATGATGCCGTCCGTCATTTTGCAAAGTTAGCTAGGGAAGAAGATATTGTCCTTCCAATTAGTTTTTATGAGAGAGATAAAAATGTATTGTATAATTCAGTGGCCATCATTGATGCCGATGGAAAGATTCTTGGCATTTACCGAAAGACCCATATTCCTGATGATCACTATTATCAGGAAAAAAATTCTATTTTACACCGGGGAATACAGGGTTTAAGGTGTGGGAGACAAAGTATGGAAAAAAATTGGTGTGGGCATCTGCTGGGATCAATGGTTTCCGGAGTGTGCAAGAAGTATGGCTTTGTTGGGAGCAGATATTTTGTTTTATCCTACAGCGATTGGAAGTGAGCCTATTTTTGACTGTGGACAGCATGCCACATTGGAAAAGGACGATGCAAGGACACGCGGCGGCCAACATTGTCCCTGTAGTTGCGGCCAATCGCATTGGTCTTGAAAGTGTCACACCATGTGAAGAAAATGGTAATCAAAGTTCAGAGCTTCAATTTTATGGTTCTTCCTTTATCACGGATGCCCAAGGAGAAATGGTTGCTCTGGCCTCACGAGACCATGAAGAGATTTTGTATGCCGATATTGACCTTGTGAACAATTTAAAAGAGCGACTTTCGTGGGGGCTGTTTAGAGACAGAAGACCAAAAGAGTACCATATTATTACAGATTAGTTACAGAATTGTTGTGGAATCGCTTGCTTGAAAATGTAAAGAATGGTAGAATGTACAGATGTACACAATAGAAAGGTTTAGTAAACTTATGAATAAAAAGACATTGCTGTTTGCTGCATTTGCGGCAATGCAGTTGCCAAATATGAATCCATTAAAACAGGTTCAAGCAAGTGAAATTCAACAGTCCAATGTAGTGGATACAAACTTTGAAGATGCATTGACAAGAGAGGGATTTCCAGAAACCTACAAGGTTGCCCTGAGAAAATTGCACAGTCAACATCCCAATTGGATTTTTCGTGCAACGACAACCACGGAAGATTGGAACTTAGCACTAGAGCAGGAAAAAGTTCCAGGAAGAAATTTAGTAGAAAGTTCTTCCTCTCGCCTGTGGAAGTCGACTTCAGCAAAAGTTTATGATATTGCCACAGGAAAATGGAAGGGATTTGATTCAAGTCGCTGGGTTCAGGCCTCAGATGAGGTGATTGCCTATCACTTAGATCCAAGAAATTTTTTAAATGAAGAGGACATTTTCCAATTTATTGATCAAGAGTATGTGGATGGAGAACAGAGCATAGAGGGTGTGGAAAAGATTTTAAAGGGCACGTTTATGGAAAATCAAAATGTGGAGACGATGTCCTATGCACAGACCATTTTTTTGGCAGGTAGAAACAATGGTGTGAATCCCTATTTGCTCGCATCCATGATAGTCAATGAACAGGGAGCAAAGGGAAGTAGCAGTATCATCAGCGGAACAGATGCCGATTACAGGGGAATTTATAATTATTACAATATTGAAGCGTATCAAAAAAATGGAAAAACAGCAGCAAAAAATGGTCTAGCTTGGGCTTCAAAAGAAGATAGCTATGGCAGACCTTGGAACACAAGGGAAAAGGCCATTGCTGGTGGTGCAATGTACTATGCCAATAATTATCTATCCAATGCACAGACAACTTCTTATCTAAAGAAGTTTGATGTTGCTAGTAGCAATCCCTATGTACATCAATATATGACAGCGATTAATGGTGCACTAAAAGAGGGAAGACGCTTAAAGAAGGCATACGAAGATATCTTGGATACAGAGATTACATTTACGATTCCGGTATATGGCAATATGCCAGATCATATAGCAAAATTACCAACAGAGTAAATGATCATTAAAGGAGACAAATAATGAAGAAATTACGCAAAAAAGTAGTCAATGGCTTAGCGATGGGCATTTGTTGTTTGGGTTTATCTGTGACACCAATGTTTACAACAACAGCGCATGCTTGACTGCACGCATCGCATTTTCAGATCCTACGACAAGTGCTGGAGAAGAATTTAAAGTGACAATGAAGGTTATTTCTGTAGATGGTGGTAGCATTGGCGACAATAGTATTGTGATTAAGTATGATACTTCTTATTTGAAGTTTGTAGATGGAACGAATGCCACATCCTATGGAGATGGCACTGTGCGTGTGGCAGGAAAGGTGGGAGATAATCCCTATGAATTTGCCTACACATTGACCTTTAAGGCATTAAAACAGGGTGAAACAAATATTGATGTTAAATCTTGGGGAATTTTAGATAAAGACAATAATGCGGCTTCACTCGATAAGAGAGGTAGCTCAAAGATTACCATCAGTGAAGCTGCTGCGGCAACAACGACAGCAGAAAGCAGTTCACAAGAAACAACTACGGCACAGGAGACAACTACGGCACAGACAACAGCAGAAACTTCTTCTACAGCAGAAAGTAGTAGTGCTTCACAAAGTAGTGAAACATCAAGTCAAAAGTCCAGTGACGCATCTTCTAGTGCTCAAACCAGTGCAGCAGGTGAAACAAAGGCCTATAGTGATGCCGATGGCATTGTCATTGAAGGAAAAAAATACACCTTGGCAAAAACATTTGATAAGTCTCTGCTTCCAGAAAACTTTGATGAGGCCAAGTATGATTATCATGGAACAGCGGTTGCAGCGGGAAAGGAACTCGATGGCAATCTTGTGGTGATGTATTTAAATGCAGAAGATGGCAGTGGAAGTCTTTTCTTCTACAATGAGGCAACGGACACTTGGATGGAAGATTCACCAGTGACTGTTGCGGCAAAGACGGTGACACCAATTCCTCTCGACGAGGGCCTAGCTGTGCCAAAAGGATTTGAAGAGGCAACCCTAGATGTCAATGGCAAGAAGATTAAGGGCTGGGTTTGGGCTACCGATAAGGAGCACAATTATGTGGTTGTCTACGGAATGAATAAGGATGGCAATAAGGACTTTTATCGCTTGGACTTAAAAGAGATGACCATACAGCGTTACTTTGAAGATCCAGCCATTGATGGAAATACTGCAGACTATGTAGATACCTTCCAACAATACAAACAATTGAAGCTAGATTACAAAAAGCGTGGCAATAAATTGCATATTGCAGCAGGTGTAGCTGGCATTGCAATTTTGGGATTTCTCTATCTTGCCTTTAGAGATTTAAAGAGTGGAAAAAAGAAGGTGGCAGATAGAAAGGATACACCAACCGTAAGTGGTGGACCTTCACCAAAGCCAAAGCAAGATACAAAACCTGAGGTTCAGCCTGAAATTAAGCCAGAGGCAAAGGCAGAGTTTCACCCAGAGCCAGAAGTAAAAGAGCAGGCACCACAGGTACCAACCTTTGAATTTAATGAGGATGAGTTAAAGGACCTCTATCCAGATACCGATGATGAGGAAAATGCAGATGACTATGCAGAGGAGTATGCAGGAATGGCAGAAAAGCCAGAAGAGATGGAAAAAATTCATGAATTTGATCCATCTACTGCCAATATCACCGTTGTCTATGATGAGGACGATGACAAGGATATCCCAGAATTGCCAAGTTTGGCCAATGAGATCAACTTGCAGTTGAACAATTCAATGATGTTTAAGGGAAATGGAAAGCGCCGTTCAAAAAAAGTAAAGATTGATAAGAAGTAAGAAATAGAAATATCCTGACGAGTATAAGGCAACTTTGTGACTTGTCAGGATATTTTGTCTTTGTTGTTATGTAAGAATAATTTATGAAATGGTAAGAAAATAGTTATAGACAGAATCGTTTTTTTGTTAAAATTATATCAAAAAAAGGAGGAGTATCATGAGGAAAAAATGTATATTTATTGGTTCACTTGCCGCATTGATGTTGGGAACGACGATGGTATCGAATGCAGCAAACAGTGCAAATGCAGGACAGTGGAAGAAAGCATTGATTGGATGGCTATATACCCATGCAGATGGCAAAGAAGCCAAGAATGAGTGGGTAAAAGTAGGACAAAAGTGGTATCATTTTGACAAAGATGGTGTGATGAACACAGGGTGGTATCAGGATTTGGGCGATCAATGGTATTATCTGGATCCAGACAATGGAGATATGAAGACACAGCCAGTGACGATCAATGGTGTTCGATATGAATTTAATGCTGATGGTTCATGGAAGCACAAGAGAGCGGCTTGGGTAAAATCGGGAAGTCGCTGGTGGTATCGCCACAGTGATGGTTCCTACACAAGAAATAACTGGGAAAAGATCGATCAAAAGTGGTACTATTTTGACGGGGACGGCTGGATGAAGGAAGGTTGGATTCAGCAACCAAATGGAAGATGGTATTACTTAAATCCGGGCAGTGGAGATATGAGAATAGAACCACTGACACAAAATGGAAAGACCTATTACTTTGATCGAGACCTTGGATTTTGGATTGTAGGTGATATCCAAAGTGGAAAGAAGTCCAATCAGCGTCCAACAAAACAAGAATTTATTCAGGCGATGAATAGAACAAAGGCATTTTCTTCTCCACATGTCGACCCAGACATTGACCCGTCAAAGGCATTGTTTGTCTATAGTGGAAAGACACTGGCTCAGATCAATTCGGAAGCAGAGCTTTCGGCCATTATTGACAAAGTGAATGCAGGTCAAATGGATGTAACGGAAGGAAGATGGAAAGTTGAGAGAATGACGGGGAATGACAAGTCAGAGATTCGATCATTTTCTTATGAAAAATCAGAGCCTCATTACCTCTATGAAGATCAACATCTAGATATTGAAAATATGTCAGAGGAAAAGACAAGCTTTCGCATGGTTTCTGACTTTTTGGGCGTAAATTATACGCCGGATCTTAAGGATGTGGTCTTGATTGACTCCAATTATGATACCCATCTTGGACAGGAACTCTTTGTTGTCAAGAGATTTTCAAATGGTCAAATTAAGATTGGTTGTATTTACAGTGTAAATATGTATGGAACTCAAGTCAACAGAGGATGGTACACATTGGCTCAGATCAAGGATCTTTTGAGCAAGGTGAAGGGAAATTAATCAAAAGGGAGAGCCTTCAAGTAGTTTCACTTGGAGGCTCTCCTTTTTGTAGGTAATTTATTTTTGAATGCCCTTTGTCTTTAGCCATTCTGCCCATGTTTTATAATATTTTCCATGGATATGCGTATCATCAGAGGTCATTTTTGGATTGAGTGCACCGTGCTCGTCATCAAAGAGAACATTGGCATCAAGATAGAAGATATTGGTGTTGTTGGCAAACTTTTTTAATATCTCATTGAGTTCGTTGATCCTCTTGTTATTGACATCCTTGTCACTGGCACTGCGAGATTTGGTGACATGGAGATTCGCTTGGACAAAGATAATTGCCCCTGGTTGGTATTTTTGAACAGTTTGGATGACTTGGGTGGCATGGGATTCAATGACATTCATTGGAAATCCCAATTCATTGATGCCTAGCATAATATAAATTTTTCCAAACTTTTTTGTTGCCAATAAATTTTCCAATGTCGATTTTGTGGTTTTGTCAATGGAAAGTGTCTTCTTAAAGGCATCCTTAAAATCAAGCCCAGCACTGCAAAAATAAGTTGTATTGTTGAGTCCAGAAAACATACGGATACCATCTGTTCGAGAATCTCCGATAAAGAGAGCATCGGAGAAATAGTCATCTGTGACAGTGACAAAATTGGCCTTGGCAGGTGCAGCTGCAGTGGTGGCTGCAGTGGTTGCTAGGCTTTCTGTAGCAGAACTGGACTCAGCGGCCACAGTCGTAGTGCCCGCATTTTTTGCAGCTGTAGTGCTTACACTTGTCTGTGCAGGAGAGCTTTCTGATACAGGATTGGAAGAAACTGACGCAGTTTCCTTTGTCACAGAATCCTCTGTTTCTTTGTTATTATCATGGAATGCCTCCACAATGAAGGTGTTACTTTTTAGAATTTGTGGCAGTACAAATGGATAGCAAATCAATGTTGCTATTCCTATAGCAATCAAAAATTGCTTTCTGTGATTATCTTTTTTCATAATGAAATCCCTTAAAACATCCCTTCGTCAAAGTTTTAGAAGCCACCATAGGCAAATGTATCATTAAGTCCCATATAGATAGAGTATACACTAAATAAGAAGATAAAAATCAAGAAAATATGTCCAAAGAGAGTATCCTTAATCTTTTTGTATACAATAAATGGTATTTTAGTTGAAAATAAAACGCATAAAAGCAATAACAATATCCAATATGGAGTCACATAGCTTGCAAAATCTTTACCAGAGGCAGATCCGACCTTTCCGAGAAATGGAAATAGTTTTTTAAAGAAGATTCCCATAGAAGGAAGATCTGTGATAGAGAAAAATACCCAGTTGATGGGAATTAAAATAATCATATAGATATGTCCCAGGACTGGAAAAGCTCGGAGAATATCGCCGAGAAAGGCTCGTTCAATTGCCATACAGGCAAATAAAAATAGTCCCCAGAGAATAAAATTGAAGTTTGCCCCATGCCAAATGGCGGTAAACATCCAGACAATGAACATATTGCGGTAGGTTAAAAATGTTCCATTTTTACTTCCACCAAGGGGAATATAAATATAATTTTTAAACCAATTTCCAAGTGTAATATGCCAGCGTCTCCAAAACTCTTGCATAGTCAAAGAGATATAGGGATGATTAAAGTTTTCTGGGATGCTGATGCCAAGGATAATACCAAGCCCCACAGCCATAAGAGAGTAGCCAAGCCAGTCAAAATAAAGATAAAAGCTTTGTCCTGCAATAGCTAACCAAGCCAGTGGTGTGCTGATGGCATCATAGCCAAAATTACCTGCATTGGTCCACAGATGATGTACACGATTGGCAAGTAAGACCTTGATCCCCAGACCAAAGATAAACATCTTCAATCCTTCAGAGAGCATAGGCATTGAAAAACCACGCCTGCGAATTTGTTGGCGAACATTTTCGTAGTTCATGATCGGACCTTGTGTCAATTGAGGGAACATACTCATATAGGAGCCAAATTTAATTAAACTGTTGGCTGGACGAGTTTCTTTTCTATAAATGTCAACAAGGTAGGCGATGGACTGAAAAATATAAAAGCTCATTCCCATCGGTACGGCAATGTGAAAGGCTGGAAGATCCATAGTCTCTGCAGAAAAATGGAAGATCAAACCGATGCATCGCAAAATAAAGGAAGTATACTTAAAAAAGATTAAGATGACCGCATTGACAACGACGCCAATGTGCAGTAGTTTCTTTCGGTTTTTCCCTTCATTGTGAAAAATAAGCATTCCGAAAATAAAATTAAATAAAATAATTGCCAAAAAGAGCAATACATAGACTGGAATGAGTCTTAAAAAGTTGGCTTGTTTCTCTACAGGTAAACTGCGAGCTGTTTGAGCGAGTCCCACTCCATAAAAAAGGATGCTGGAGACAAAGATCAAAAGATTTCGCCTTGTAGAGGGGAGCAAGCGATAAATGCCAAGGAAAATTGGCAAAAAGATAAAGATAAATTCCAAGCTGCTAAAAATCATAACTTTCCCCCTGTGTTTAGTCTAATCGCAGCTTTATTATAACAAAAACAAGTAATTTTATCTACATTAGATTGATTGTATTTGTGTAATGTGTTACACTATGAATATAACAAATGTAATTATGTGGTGAGGGGGTGATTTTATGGAACTATTTATTGATTTTAAAAGTGACGAGGCCATCTATGTGCAGCTTTGCAATCAGATTATTATGAGCATTGCGACAGAAAGGATTAAGGAGGGGGATTCCTTCCCTTCAGTTCGTCAACTTGCTGATACAGTGGGAATTAATATGCACACAGTCAATAAGGCGTATAGCATTTTAAAGCAGGAAGGTTTTATTAAATTGGATAGAAGAAAAGGTGCAGTCATCAATGTCGATGTCGATAAGATGCGTGTACTTCGCCATATGGAAAAGGAGTTTTCTGTTGTGATTGCGAGAGGAATTTGTAATGGTGTCAGCCGAGAAGATGCACATGAAATTGTAGATAAACTCTATAACCAATATTTTTCACATGAAATTTAGCAATATTGCAGTATAATAATAGGTGGGAATACAAGAAGAAAGGGACGACAGATTATGTTGTGTGAAAGATGTAAGGTACGAGAAGCAAATATCCAATACACAGAAATTATTGATGGAGTCAAAAAGGAACATCATTTTTGCTCGCAGTGTGCAAAGGATATGGATCAATATTCCTCCCTGTTTGAAGGAGATTTTTCATTAAAAAAATTGTTGACAGGACTATTTAGTCAGGCAGCCGATGAGGTGGGCAAGGAGTACGGACTCGTTGTTTGCCCGACTTGTCATACAAGTTATGATGAGTTTTTGGAGCAATCAACCTTTGGTTGCAAGGATTGCTATAATACCTTTGGCATTTTAATGGAAGAAAGCGTAAAGCAACTGCAGGGAGCGAAGGAGCACAAGGGAAAAGTGCCAAAAATAAAGAAAAAAGCAATGGTGGAAAAGACGGAAGTGGAAAGCTTAAAGGAGCAGTTGCAGGCCGCACTGGAAATTGAAGATTATGAGACAGCAGCAGCTTGTCGAGATGAGATTCGCCGATTGACAGGAGGAATGAGCTGATGTGGTTTGATCAAATTGCGTTGAGTGCAGAAAATAATATTGTCAGCAGTAGAGTGCGCATTGTGCGAAATTTTGACAACTATCTTTTTCCAGCAAAATTAGGGCGAGAAGATGCCAAAGAGATTGTGAAAATGTCAATGGATGAGCTTGGTGACCTTGGAAAAGATGGTGTTCTTTTAAAGAAATATTTGCATCAGATGTCGGATGTTCAAAGAATTGCGTTGCGAGAAAGAAGGGTGATTAATTCCACAGCAGCAAAAAAAAAGGGATGCTATTGGGTTATTGTTGAGTGAAAACGAAGCCCTCAGTGTGGTGATCAATGGCGATGACCACATTCGTCTGCAGATGGTCGGCTGTGGAATTTGTTTAAATCAACTTTGGGAAAGAGTCAATGAGATTGATGATCAAATCAATGAGCGCTTTCCCTATGCATTTGACGAAAAGTATGGCTATATGACCTCATATTTGACCAATATGGGAACGGGATTAAAGGCAAATATTATTTTGCATTTGCCAGTGTTGGCAAGAAATAGAGGGATTGATAAACTGGTCAATAGCTTGAGTCGATTTGGCGTGACGGTGCGAAGTGTCTATACAGCCAATGGTGAAAGTATAGGAAGCTTTTTTGATGTGAGCAATACAAAGACACTTGGGCAAAGCGAAAAAGAAATTATTGATCAGATTAAGCGTGTGGCTTTGAGGCTCAATACGCATGAGATGGAGGCAAGAAAAAAAGAGCTAGAGGAGCATTCGATTGATGTGTCTGATCGGGTGTATCGCTCCTATGGAATACTAAAGTACGCAAGGAAATTGAGTCTAAAGGATGCCTTGACCCATTTGAGTGTGGTGATGCGAGGGGCGAGTGACCATATTTTGATTGGAAGTCATTTGGAGTCACTCTATGCCTTGACCATTAAATTCAGCCAGCCAATATTTTAGAGAGAGCAGATGGGAACTTGGGCAAGGAAGAAGTGGACATTGCGAGGGCAGACTATGTCCGTGAGTACCTAGATCGTATAATGTGTGAGTAGTGGAGGAAATAGATGGCAGATAGATATACAAGTCAAGCGAGAAGAGCAATCGAGTTGGCTGTGGAGGCAACAAGGGAATTGAGGCATGGCTATGTGGGAACAGAGCATCTTCTCCTTGGTTTGCTTCGAGAGGGAAATGGAGTTGCAGCAAGAGTGCTAGAAAGTCATGATGTGACAGAAGAAAAGATCGTAGAGCTCATTGATAAGTTGCTCAGCACTTCAGCTTTTGTGGCAGTGGATGATGATATGGAATATTCTCCAGTAGCTGCTCGTGTACTTGAGGCGGCAGATCAGGAGTCTAGGCGCTATAAGTCAAAATTAGTGGGAACAGAGCATATTTTAATTGCAATTTTAAAGAGCGAAAATTGTATCGCAAGTCGATTGCTCAGAACGCTCAGTGTAAATGTCCAAAAGATCTATATTGATATTTTAAATACAATGGGACAGGAGACAAATGCTGTAAAGGGAGAGCTCTATTCTGAGGAAAAAAGTGAGGGCAATACGCCGACACTAGATCGCTATTCCCGAGACTTGACACAATTGGCAAGAGAGGGAAAACTGGATCCAGTCATTGGAAGAGACAATGAAATGAAAAGAGTGATGCAGATTTTGAGCAGGCGAACAAAGAATAACCCTGTCTTAATCGGAGAACCAGGTGTGGGAAAGACCGCCGTGGTCGAAGGCCTTGCTCAACTGATTGTTCAAAAAAATGTTCCAGAGACATTGTTAGATAAGCGATTGGTGACTTTGGATTTGTCAGGAATGATTGCTGGATCAAAGTACAGGGGAGAATTTGAAGAGAGAATTAAAAATGTCATCAATGAGGTAATCCAGGCAGAAGATGTCTTATTATTTATTGATGAAATTCATACGATTATTGGTGCAGGAAGTGCAGAAGGCTCAATGGATGCGTCAAATATCTTAAAGCCGTCTTTAGCTAGGGGGGGAGTTGCAGCTCATTGGTGCAACCACTATTGAGGAATATAGAAAACATATTGAAAAAGATGCGGCCCTAGAGCGAAGGTTTCAGCCAATCACGGTAGAAGAGCCGAGTGAGGAGGAGTCCTATGAAATTTTGAGGGGATTGCGCTCAAAGTATGAGGAGCATCATCATTTGACCATCACAGATGATGCTTTAAAGGCCGCAGTATCCCTTTCAACAAGATATATTTCTGATCGTTTTTTGCCAGATAAAGCCATTGATTTGATTGATGAGGCGGCTTCTCGTGTTCGTTTAAAGGACTTTGCTGAGCCGGAGGAGATTCAGAGTTTAGAAAAGGAAATTTCTCGATTGGAAATCCAAAAGGAAACTGCGATTCGGGCAGAGGCCTACGAAAAGGCAGCACAAATTAAGAAGAAGCAGGAGAAAAAGAAGGGTAAGATTGAAGCCATTAGGCAAAAGTGGCAAAAGGAGAGGGAAAGCAAGAAATTAGTCGTTGAGGAAGGAAATATTGCCGATGTTGTTGCAATTTGGACAAAGATTCCTGTAAAGAAATTGACTGAGGGAGAGAGCGAAAGGTTAAGAAAGCTTGAAGAGGTGCTTCACCAGAGAGTCATTGGTCAGGATGAGGCAGTGACTGCGGTTGCTAAGGCCATTCGAAGAGGGCGAGTGGGGCTAAAAGATCCAAAAAGACCGATTGGCTCATTTCTGTTCTTGGGACCTACAGGTGTGGGAAAGACAGAGCTATCAAAGGCATTGGCTGAGGCAATATTTGGAACAGAGAATGCCTTAATTCGTGTCGATATGAGCGAATATATGGAGAAGCATTCGGTTTCAAAGATGGTTGGTTCTCCTCCAGGCTATGTCGGATATGAAGAAGGGGGACAACTTTCTGAGAAGGTTCGAAGAAATCCGTATTCTGTGATTTTATTTGATGAAATTGAAAGGCACATCCTGATGTCTTTAATATCCTATTGCAGGTTCTTGACGATGGTCATATCACAGATGCACAGGGAAGAAAAATTAGCTTTAAAAACACCATTATCATTATGACCAGCAATGCGGGGGCAGAGCGCATTATTGCTCCAAAACTTTTGGGATTTGCTTCAACAAGTGATGTCAAAGTAGACCATCAACATATGCAAGAAAATGTGATGCAAGAAGTGAGACAATTATTTAAGCCAGAGTTTTTGAATCGAATTGATGAAACAATTGTATTTCATCAGTTGACAAAAGCAAATTTGACCTCGATAATAGACATAGTTTTGGAAGAAATCAACAAGCGAACCAAAGAACATATGGGCTTAGTCTTGGAGGTGACTGATGAGGCCAAAGCCTATCTTGTCGATGTTGGTTATGATAAGAAATATGGAGCAAGACCACTAAAGAGAGCACTGCAAAATCAGCTTGAAGATAAGATTGCAGAAGCCATTTTGGATGGAGAGGTCAAGGAAAATAGTACTGTTTTAGTCGATGTTGACAGGGAGGGGCAGCGAAAGATTTTACTCAAGACACTCAAAAGAGCAAAGAAAAATACCAAGGAGGTAAAGTGATGGCAGTAGTAAAAGAACTCATTCGCAAGGAAGCAGATGGAAAGTTGAGCTTTGGAGACTTTACATTGAGCGAAAAGAAGAAAGTATCTGATTTTGAGGCATTTGGAGACCGCTATAAGGTAAAGACATTTAAGGAAATTACAAAATTGGAGAAGAATGAGCTGTTTTCATATGAGTCAATACCGGGGACAGCCGTACATTCGTATGCGGTGACAGAAGATGGTGCGACATTTTCCGTGGAAGGAAAAGAGGACGCACAGATCACACTTGGATTGCAAGAGGATACTGTCTATGAGGTATTTGTCAATGGTGAGGCCATTGGTGGAATGAAGACCAATATGAGTGGGAAATTGGTTGTCAGTGTTGAGCTTGATGGCGATAAACCAGCAGAAGTTAAAGTTGTAAAGAGATAATAAAACAAAGAGTCGGGGCTATCCCGACTCTTGTTGTTCAAGAGGAAGTTATGGCAAAGTCAAAGACAAGTATATTTTTTTGCAAGGAATGTGGCAATGAGACATCCAAGTGGAGTGGACAGTGTCCAGCATGTAAGGCATGGAATACCTTAGTGGAAGAGCCTGTGACGAAAATGGCGAAAACATCAAGTGCAATGGGAATGTTTCGTGAGCCAGTAAAATTAGAAGAAATTGTGCTTGAGAATGAGAGCCGAATGGAGACAGGATTTGGTGAGCTTGACCGAGTTCTCGGCGGTGGTATTGTGCCAGGTTCACTAGTACTTGTAGGTGGTGATCCAGGCATTGGAAAGTCAACATTATTATTGCAAGTGTGTAGAAATTTAGCAATTGGTCAAAAAAAAGTGCTCTATATCTCAGGTGAGGAGAGTCTTGGACAGATTAAGATGCGTGCTGAGCGAATTGGAAAGGTAGAAGGCGAGTTAAAGTTTTTGTGTGAGACGAATTTGGGTCTGATTGATCGTGTCATTGAAAGTGAAAAGCCCGATGTAGTGGTTATTGATTCTATACAGACGATGGTCAATGAGGATGTGACATCGGCCGCAGGCAGCGTGTCCCAGGTCAGAGAATCGACAAATGTATTGATGCATATTGCCAAGGGGAGAGGAATTGCCATTTTTATTGTCGGACATGTGACAAAGGAAGGACAGGTAGCAGGACCAAGAGTATTGGAGCATATGGTGGATACCGTCCTTTACTTTGAGGGTGAACGCTCAGCTAGTTATCGAATTTTGCGTGGGGTAAAGAATCGTTTTGGATCGACGAATGAGATTGGCGTGTTTGAGATGTTACCTCAAGGTCTTGGAGAGGTGATTAACCCCTCAGAATATTTGCTTTCTGGGAGACCAGAAGGGGCATCGGGAGCCGCAGTGGCGTGTCTGATGGAAGGAACAAGGCCGATTTTATTGGAAGTACAGGCTCTGGTTACGGAAACAGCCTTTGGACTGCCAAGAAGAACAGCTGTGGGCACAGATGTCAATCGAGTGAATCTTTTGATGGCCGTGATTGAAAAGCGCTGTCGCATAATGATGAATCGCTATGATGCCTATATCAATATTGCAGGTGGACTTAGAGTGGCTGAGCCAGCACTGGATTTAGCTATTGTGCTTGCTTTGATTTCAAGTGTAAAGGATAGAGCACTTGATGATTCAATGGTTGTCTTTGGTGAAGTAGGACTTGCAGGGGAGGTTCGAAGTGTTGCAATGGCAGAGTATCGAGTCAGAGAAGCTGAAAAATTAGGATTTTCTCGCTGCATTTTGCCAAAGGTCTGCTTGGATAAACTAAATTATCGAGGAAAAATGGAAATCGTTGGCGTTCGAAGTATTCAAGATGCGATTAACTTATTATAGAGGGTAGAGAGGTAAAAATGGAAGAAAAAACCAATGTAATGCGTATTTTGGAGCAAAAAAAGATAAAATACACACCACATTCTTATGTGAATACCGATGCAGTGAGTGGGGTGGAAGTAGCGACTGTCCTGGGGCAGAATCAAAATCAAGTATTTAAGACTTTAGTGACCGTGGGAAAGAGTAAAACAAACTATGTCTTTGTCATTCCAGTGGCTGAGGAATTGGATTTAAAAAAAGCAGCAAAAGTTGTGGGAGAAAAATCCATTGAAATGATTAAGTCAAAGGAGCTGTTGCCACTGACGGGATATATTCATGGTGGCTGTTCTCCTATTGGAATGAAGAAGAATTTTCGCACGGTGATTGATGAAAGTGCGAGAGCATTTGATAGTATTATTTTTAGTGCAGGAAAGATTGGCTATCAAGTGCAGGTCAATCCAGAAGATTTAAAAAAAATAATTCGCTATGAATTTGCAGATATCACAATAAGCAACAATGTGTAACAGAGATGAAAATGTGCCTATTTTGGTAGTTTTTATCCATAAGAGACGATATGTAACTTTCATAAAAACCAGTTTTTAAATTTTTTATAGTAAAAAAAGAATCTAAAAAAGGGCTGGACTTTGAAAAAAAGTTGTGCTACCATTTGGGCAACGAAACGAATAGTGAATAGTCATAAGAGTTGCCTAAATATTCAGAGGAAGATATTATCATCCATCTTAAATTTTAAGTTGTTCTGACCTTTGTGAGAATATGGCCATTGAGACTGTGGAACATTCCATAGTATTCGATAGGAGTATATTATTTCACACAGAGGTCAGTTTTTTTTGTGTCTCTGTGTGAGTATGAAAGTGTATAAAAATTTTATTTTCAAGAGAACAGAGAAAGGAGACACAAATGGGCGGAAAATATTGTGGTTACGGGTATCCCCCGTAACTTTGAGCCGAAGTTTACAAAAAATCAAATGGTGTGATGCGACGAACCAAGCGTAAGTTGCCAAAGATACTTGGTCTGCTGGGAGCTATTTGGAGAATATACTGTGTTAAATCAAAATTTCACATACAGGGATATCAATTTATGCCTATTTCTAGATCATAAGACTTTTGTAGTGGCACATAGAGGGCGCAGGGTGATAGAAGTGGTTCTTCGTTATGTGATCTTGTTTAACTTTATAGTGGCAAAAGATGGGTCACTAAGGAAATAGGAAACCACAGAATCGATCAAACTGTGTGAGTGCCTCGGAGTAGAGATGCGTCTCTATGTTGAAAGGGGCAAGAAGTGGAGATTCAAACTGAACATATGGAGGAGACAATAGCAGACTTGTGTGGGAGATGAGGAGCTACTCTGTTGAAAGTATGGGAAGAATGAATTGAGGGTTTATGTACACAGTGTCATTGTTTATTAACTGCGGAGCAAAGAAAAATTAAACCAAACAGGGAATTTTCTCGATGCTGGGAGAGAGAAAAACTGCCTTGTATAGCGGAAAAAACAGATAGAGGTCACTGCATTGTATAGAAAATGTAGTGACCTTTTTATTTATTTTTATCTATGTAGTACTTCACATCTCTTTAAGAATAGTGTATGATAACGGTATCGACAAGAGCTTGATTGTCGGAGTGAATATAGGAGGAGATGAGAGAATGCGTGGAAGATAGGAGTGAGTTTGAAGGGCTGTTGAGCCCTTATTTGTGGTACGAAAATGTTAGAGAGACTGTGAAGTTGTGAGAAAGGGAGAGTATAAGGAAGATGGTTTTGATCTTGGATAGTGACACCCTAGAAGGATTAGGGCTGGAGTTTACCATCCATAAATATCAACCAGAGGAAGAAGTCACACAAGTGAGGACCGTGGCACAGGCAAATGAGAGAGTAGCGAGTGTTGGAATTGAAGCAATTAGTTTAATTGTTGTAGACATTCATCTGGATGATGAAGATGTATTGGATTTTGTTGAGGACATAAGGAAAGCAAAGTACAAAGGAAAAGTGCTTGCAGTGACTAGCTTAAGAAGCTCTGCACAATTTAAGAGGGCAATGAATTTAAATATTGATGCCTATATTCTAAAGGATGATTTTCTGGGAAGAAATGAAGCTTGCTTGGCAAAAGATAGAAAATGGGCAGAAGTATTATTCAAGTGATCTTGTCGGAGAAATTAGTGGGATGGAAGAAGAAGAGGTGATTCTCAGTCGGTTTACAAGGCGTGAGCTGGAGGTACTATATCGAATTGGAGCTGGTGATGAAAATGAAGCTGTAGCTAAAAATTGTCATATTAGCGATGGGACAGTAAAAAAGCATATGAGTAATATCAGCAACAAAGTTGATTGTGGAAGACGTCAACTTGTGATTTTTGCTTATCGAAATCAACAAAGAATTGCAGATAAACTCAAAATAGGACCCCAAAAAAGGGTCAGAATACAATAATTGAGGGGTGTATAGAAGTGAGAAGAAGAAAAAGAGGTTATAAAAAATTAGTGATTGCAGGACTGATGGTGGCTGCACTTGGATTTCAGGTGCAACTTATGCTGGCTGGTTGAGCGAGCAGCATATCGCCATGGGAATGGGAACCGATGTTTTTGATGCTATCTTTAAGGGAAGTGAAGAGGACTATAAGGTTGAACTTTCCGATGGCACGGATGTAGAGGGATTGGAGACTTCAATTAAGGCAAACTTTACAGATGATAAGACATTGTCTTTGACATTTGAAAAGGGATTGCCAAAGGAGATTTTGACTTCTGGAAAGTACTTAAAGATTTCTTATCCAATCGATTCAAAGGACACAGACAAGAAGTTGATTGCAAAGGAAAAGGCTGCAGATTTTACAAAGCCAACAGCAGTGGCAAAGGCTGAGTCCTATCGCTCATTGTTGAGCTACAATGGATCGGTGTATGAGCTTGCAGATAAGGCAGAGGAGTTTGCTGTTCCTGTTGAGTTTAATACCTACTCCGCAGTGGAAAGAAATGATAAGGACCAGTTGATTGGTGTGATCTATGTGGCACCTACACAGGAGACATTGGATGCAATGAATGCGGTTCCAACAACATTTGAGATTAGTCAGGCGGATTTAGATGGTCTTCAGACTGTTGACAATGTGACAGCAGATGGAGATGGCATTATGGTCCAGTATCAGACAACATTTGACTTGATGGTTGATCAAAATAAGGCAGACAATAAATAGGAGTAGGGGGCATATTATGCGCAAGAAAGTATTAGGATTAGTTGCAGGTTTGGGATTGAGTGTTTTGGCAAGTGGAGTGAGTTTCGCTTATTGGACGGATCACTTAAAAGTAAATGTCGATGTACCAATCTTTTATCAGGCTGATATTAGTATTAAGGCAACAGAAGAAACAACAGCTGAGGAAAGTACAGAGGCAACAGAAAATACAGCTACAGTGGAGAGTTCAGCAACTACAGAAGGTGCACAAACTGGTGATTCAAGTAGTGAGAGTGCTGTCACAGCAGAGGCTTCCATTGAAAGTGGATCTGAGGATGGTGCTACAGAAAAATCAGAAGTAAAGACAGAGGCCAAGGCAGAAGTAGACAGTGGAGCCGAGAGTGCTCAAGAGGTCAATGAGTAAGGCGAAATATCCACGATATCGTCTATATACAGTGCTTCTTTTAATTGCCTATCTTCTTCCAGCTATTCCGCCAGTTAAGGCATATTTTGTTGGATTGGAGTTATTTTTGTCACTCTATTGGGTGGCATTGACAGTGATTGTTTGGCGAGTGTTGCCAGGGATTTTATCTCCTGGCAATGTCCGCACACGAACGGAGATGTGTGAGGCAGGATTTGCGGGAGCATTTATTATCGTTGCACTTTACTATCTGGTTGGTGTAATATTCAAACAATTAAAAGGTTCTCCCTATGACAATTCGCCCGTGGGATTTTTGAGGAATGTGTTGACTCTATTTCCCCCAATTGTTGCCAGGGAGAGTATCCGTGCCTATGGAATGGCGACCATATGGAAGTATGCGAAGAAGAAACGCCAATTTCACCATTATTTTTTTGCTTATCCTTGCGATTGGAATGGCAAATTTTCCAAAGCTCAAGCAATTGACAAGTAACAAGGATATTTTTATCTATGTGGCCAAGGATGTTTTGCCCATTATTGCGGACAATGCACTTTGTTGTGTGCTTGTACTTTGGGGTGGAAAATGGGCTGGAATTTTTTATGCTGCCCTTGTGGCAGCATTTTGGCGATTTTTTCCATTTTTGCCAGATATCTCTTGGTTTGCCTATGCCGTCATTGGTGTGGCCTTCCCATGTATATGTGCGACATTTATGTATGGGCGTGGGGAGAACAGTGGAAAAAAGAAACTCCAAGAAGTTGTGGACATTTCGTGGAAAGATTTTGTGGGACTGGGACTTATTGTCTTGATGGCGTGGTTTTGGGTTGGTGTCTTTCCTGTTCGACCACTGGTTATTTTGACAGGAAGTATGGAGCCAAAGATTATGCCAGGTGATGTTGTTCTCATTGAGAAGATGCAAAAAGAAGAAGATATTCAGAAACTGTCTGAGGGAGATATTATCAATTTTGACCGAGATGATAAGATTAACATTACACATCGAATTAAGAAGGTAAAAATTGATGAAAATGGCAATCGCACATTTATAACCAAGGGAGATAATAATAAATCAGAGGATTCTCAGGAAGTGGATCCAAATGATATTAGGGGAATTGTCCACCATTGGATACCCAAAATTGGATTGCCAATGCTTATGTTAAAAGCAAAAAATGATGTACCAGAGGGAGTTGTTGATGAACAAAAGTGATACTGAAAAGGGGAATAAAGTAGTAAAGAAAGAGCCAGCACAAAAGAAAACAACGCAAAAAAGGCCAATGGGCAATCGGTCACGCGTTGCCCTGTTACTTGTCAGTCTAGTGGCAGTGATTGGCGGACTGATCGTGGCTGGTGTTGGAATGAAGACAAAGAAAGTAAAACAAGAATCGAATGTATTTACTTATCAAGTGAACACGACATCATCCTATCAGGTTGTGCTAAAGAATAATAGCATCTATGATACACCAACGCTTGAAGAGGGAAGAGTGTACTCAGATGCACTGACAGATCACATTGCAGTTCAATTAAAGTCAGAACTTGTGGGCGATCAGGCGGCCACATTGCATGTGGATTATGATATCAATGCAGAATTGGATGGATTTTTTAACAATGATCCAACAAAGAAAGTCTATTCAAAGGTGCAAAATTTAAAGCATGTTTCTACAGAGCCAACACAGGATGGCAGGGTAACGGTAGAAGAAAGCGTGGATGTCAGTCCCGATTTATTTGCTGGTTTTGTCACAGAGGCAGAAAAGGAGTTGGGCTCTACGACAAGCAAGAGCATGAGCCTTGTGCTTAGTGGCAAGTATTATATTGATGTCAATGGGCAACAGCAGACAAAGGATTTTACCTATACTCTGCCAATGCCAATTCGTGGTGCCAACAAATTGTATACTGTCGATAAGCCAGATGCAGCAGCAGATAGTGGAAGTATTACGAATTCTACATTGGTCAAGGAGAGACCAAACCAGAAGCTGACTCCAGTGGGTGTCGTTCTTTTGGTTATTGGACTTGGCATGGGAGTGAGTGTCCTTGTCTTGACCAAGGCACCAGATGAGAGAGAGGCCATTGGCCTAGCACAAAAAGAAGTTGTACGCAAGCAGAGAAGTCATTTAGTGAATGTTAGAGAGCTACCTGATTTTTCTGGTCGCATGTTGGTTCAAATCAATGACATTGAAGATATGATTTCATTGTCTGAGGAGATGGGCTCACCAATTCTTTGTGCTCTAGATGAGAATGATGTTCCCAAAGATGGTAAATTCTTAATTTTATCTGATACTACAGCATACTTTCTTAAGAATTAGTAAACGAAAAAGGTAGTAAAGATACACCAAGTAGTACTAGAAATTAAGAAATTATTATGATAAAGTATAGGTGTTTGCGAAAACAAAGTTTGTAAAGTTTATAAGTTTATAGGAGGCAATGCAAAATGAGAAAAACAAACAGAAAGATGATTCTTGGTGGTATTCTTGCCGCAACAATGATTCTTGGTGGAACAGGTTACGCTTACTGGACAGACACATTAAAGGTAACTGCAACAGCAACAACAGGTGATCTTGATATGACTTTCGCTGATATGGGTCTTTATGCTCAGTACAGAGATGAGGGTCCTTCAGGAACATGGTCAATCGTTGATGGCGTTAGTGGTGCAGGCAACAGAGGTTGGGCATCAAGTGAGTTCTTTAGAAGAGCAAACATCAGCTACAATACAATCGCTATTGACGGTTCAGTTGACAGATACTACAGAGATGCACAGAAGTACAACAATGTAAAGTTTGATGCAAAGTATGCTGATCCTTCAGGTATCAAGAAGACTGTTGGACCATATATCAAGGGAACAACTCAGGGTAGTGATGAGATTCAGCTTGATATCCAGAATATGTACCCAGGATATGCTCAGACATTCCGTACAGATGTCCTTAATGTAGGTACACTTGCTGCAAAGCTTAGCAATGTTACATTTGATGTTTCAGCTGACAATGATACAGCAGAGAACATGATCGGTATTGCTGTATACTCATGGCAGGAGGATTCACCAAAGGTTGCTGATGGATCAGATGTATTTAAGCTTGTAAAGAGCCTTAACCTTGACCCTAGCCAGTACTTCACAGTTGGTGGTGTTGACTTCGTAAGATTGTCAGCATTGAAGAACATTGACCAGAATGTGATCAAGAACGCAATCACAAATGGCGAAGTTTTGACAAGCCCAGCAACAACAAACAGATTGGACATCTTTGTTGGCGTAGCTATGGATCCAGATGCTGAGGGTGTTTACACAACAGGTAGCGTTGACAACATGAAGGAGAACGACGATTCATTGTCACAGGACAAGAATGCTAAGGTTACAATTAACTTCCTCTGGGATCAGTTCAATGCTGGTAAAGAAGTAAATACTACAAACATTCTTCAGAGACAGAATGCAGACAAGAATGCAGCTCCAGCTACAACAGCAGCTCCTACAACAGCAGCAGCGACAAAGGGTGCAGCTGTAAAGGGCGCATAATCACCTAATGGTTATTCCTTGCATTAAGTGTGAAAAAGCAGTTTTATAGATTGGAGCTGTCGGATCGAAATGGGCAACTTCAAGAGAAGGCAGGACTCAAATGAGTCCTGCCTTCTTGATTTTTTGGCCATTTTTGAGATGATAAAAGGGTAAAAAAGAGAGAGTTCATAAGTTTTTGGCTTATAAACTCTCTCTTTAAAATATTAAACAGGGGAAGAGGGGCTCGAACCCCCATTTACGGTTTTGGAGACCGTTGCTCTACCATTGAACTATTCCCCTTCATTGGCACTCGTATATGATAGCATAATTTAAAAATGTTGTCAATTAAAAAATTAAATATTTTATGAATTTTGTGGCAAGATGTCAATGGAATGTGCTATAGTAGAGAAAGGATATGGAGAGGAGGAGGATATGGTCGCACTAATTGATTATGACGCAGGAAATTTAAAGAGTGTAGAAAAAGCACTGGTCAGTAGTGGGGAAAGCCCTGTGATCACAAGAGATCCAAAGATCATTTTGAGTGCAGATAAGGTGATTTTGCCAGGAGTGGGAGCCTATGCAGATTGTATGAAAAAGCTAAAAAAGTATCAATTGGTTGATGTTTGCATGAGGTGGTCAAGAAAAAAATCCCATTACTTGGTATTTGTTTGGGAATGCAACTTTTGTTTGATTCAAGTGAAGAAGGGATGGAAGGAAATGAGCCTGTGGAAGGGCTACATATACTAGAGGGAAGAGTTTTGAAAATTCCACACAAACTAGGCTACAAGATTCCACATATGGGATGGAATAATTTGACCATCGCACCAAATACTCGTCTGTTTAAGGGGATCGAGAAAAATCCATATGTATATTTTGTGCATTCCTATTACCTGGATGCAAAGGACAAGGCTGTTGTTGCTGCAACTACAGACTATGTGGTGCACATTGATGCAGCGGTGGAATATGGCAATGTGTTTGGTTGTCAATTTCATCCAGAGAAAAGCTCTGAAATTGGATTAAAAATTTTAAAGAACTTTTTGGAGGTGTAGAATGCTGACAAAGAGAATTATTCCGTGTTTAGATGTCAAGGATGGTCGAGTGGTCAAGGGCACGCAATTTGTCAATTTAAAGGATGCGGGAGATCCTGTGGAGGTTGCCAAATTTTACGATCGATCAGGTGCTGATGAGTTGGTATTTTTAGATATTACCGCTTCTTCAGATGCAAGAGCTACAGTGGTGGATATGGTGCGAAAGTGGCAGAGAATGTCTTTATTCCTTTTACAGTTGGGGGTGGAATTCGCACGGTGGAGGACTTTAAAATGCTTCTTCGAGAAGGAGCAGATAAGATTTCCATTAATTCTTCAGCAATTGATCGACCGGAATTGATTTCTGAGGCAGCAGATAAGTTTGGAAGTCAATGTGTAGTGGTGGCGATTGATGCAAGAAGAAGAGAAGATCAAAGTGGCTGGAATGTCTATAAAAATGGTGGGCGAGTGGACACTGGTCTAGATGCCATTGAATGGGCAAAGAAGGCAAATAAGCTTGGAGCAGGAGAAATTTTATTGACCAGTATGGACTGCGATGGCACAAAGGCGGGATATGATTGTGAATTGACAAGATTGATTGCAGATAGTGTTTCCATTCCTGTGATTGCCTCTGGGGGGGCAGGGACAAGGGAACACTTTTTGGATGCTCTGACAAGGGGAGGGGCGGATGCAGCTTTGGCGGCCAGTCTTTTTCACTTTAAGGAGCTAGAAATTCAAGATTTAAAGCAATATTTGGCTAGTCAAGGTCTGAGTGTGAGGTTGTAAAATGGGAATGATACAGGGAAAGTGGTTAGAAATTTTAAAGCCAGAATTTTCAAAGCCATACTATAGGGAGCTCTATCAGTTTGTGAAAAATGAGTATGCGACAAAAACGATTTTTCCACCAGCAGATGATATCTTTAATGCCTTACATTTTACACCTTATGAAAAAGTTAAGGTGGTGATTTTGGGGCAGGATCCCTATCACAATTTTTTGCAAGCTCATGGGTTGAGTTTTTCAGTCTTGCCAGGGCAAGAAATTCCGCCATCGCTTGGCAATATTTACAAGGAATTGCAGGATGATTTGGGATGTTTTATTCCAAATCAGGGATATTTGAAAAAGTGGGCGGATCAGGGTGTGTTGCTTTTAAACACAGTATTGACGGTGCGGGCACATCAGGCTTATTCTCATCAAAATCATGGATGGGAAAGGTTTACAGATGCAATTATTCAAGCAGTCAATAAAAAAGATGCCCCTGTAGTATTTATGCTTTGGGGAAAACCCGCACAGAGTAAGGCGGTGATGTTAGACAATCCAAAGCATTTGGTTCTTATGGCACCACATCCAAGTCCATTGTCGGCCTATCGGGGGTTTTTTGGATGTAAGCATTTTAGTAGGGCCAATGCGTTTTTGATTGAAAATGGAGAGAGTGAGATTGATTGGCAAATAGAGAATAGATAAGGAGTGCAAAAATGAATATTATAGAGATTATTAAGGTCATTATTTTAGGAATTGTGGAGGGCTTTACAGAGTGGCTTCCCATTAGCTCTACGGGACATATGCTACTAGTGGATGATATTCTTCATCTCAATGTCAGTCCTGAATTTAAAACCATGTTTATGGTGGTCATTCAATTGGGTGCCATTTTGGCTGTGGTTGTGATGTTCTTTGGAAAATTAAATCCATTTTCTCCAAAGAAGAGTTCTCAGCAGAGAAAAGAAACTTGGATTATGTGGAGTAAGATTATTATTGCCTGTCTACCAGCGGCCATCATTGGTTTAGCCTTTGATGATTGGCTCGATGAGCATCTTTACAAAACACCAGTGATTGCAGCGACATTGATTATTTATGGTATTTTGTTTATTGTCATTGAAAAGCGTCATCAAAATGTTGAGCCAAGAATCAAGAAAGTTGAAGATATTGATTATGTGACAGCTTTTTCTATTGGAGCATTTCAGGTACTTTCATTGATTCCAGGAACTTCAAGATCTGGCTCAACTATTTTGGGCGGAATTATTTTGGGGGCATCAAGAACATTGGCTTCGGAGTTTTCTTTCTTTCTAGGTATTCCGACAATGTTTGGAGCAAGTTTTTTAAAGCTAGTGAAGTTTGGCTTTCACTACAGTGCACAAGAGGTTGTGTATTTGTTATTGGGTATGATTGTGGCCTTTGTAGTTTCTGTCTATGTCATTCGCCTTTTGCTCAATTGGGTAAAAAAACATGACTTCACCTTCTTTGGCTATTATCGAATTGTATTGGGCGTGATTGTACTGGTTTGGTCTGCGGTTCGCTCAATCTTGCTCGCATAGTAATACAAAGAGGTAGAGATTACAAAATGTTGTTTTAGATAGAGATGGCAGGCAATTTCATTGCTCTGACTGACATGCAAGAGGATGTGGGTAAAACCGGCCTCTTGCATTTTTTATAAAATTTGTGCAAGAATATTTTGACCAATGCCACGGTGTCGATATTCTGGGAATACAAAAAAATCATAGAGAAAACAATGGCTCTGGGAGAGAGGAAAAAGTCCATATCGGGCAATGAATTTCTCCTTATCCCAAACTTCATAGAGTTTATCTTTTTGATCGTCAAATGGCAAAAGGTGATAGGTGGAAGGTCGATTGGGTAGAGAAGAAAGTGAACGCTCCATTGTATATTCTGTATCTAGATATTGGGCAGAAAATTTTTTGAGCAGATGTTTGGTCTTTGGTGAAATCTTTGCGAGTATCCAAGTGAGTTGATCAATGGGATGCTTTTTTTGGGCATGGGAAAGAAGGGCTTGAAAATATCCCCTATTTTCAAAGTTTTTGTGGGTAAAGGCAAGAACTTCAAAGGATTGATTTTTAATGTGCAATAAAACAAGGACAGCTGCAGGAAGAAGGTCTTGATAATAGATAAAGTGCAAAGCATCTTCATCAAAAAAGGGGTAGTCTAGTCCATAGAGGAAAAGAGGGTCGATGCCTTGAAGGATGGATTGAATGTCTTTACATTGATTTGGCGTTAAAGATATTGCTGTGATGATCATAGTTTTGTCTCCTTGTTTTTAGATAAAAAGTAATGTACACTGATAGTATAATTGATTTTTGAAAAAAGTGGAGGAAATATGACAAAAGAGGAAATTATTCAGATTGTAGAGGATGAAGATGTAGAGTTTATTCGATTACAATTTACGGATATGTTTGGAATGTTTAAAAACATTGCCATTACGAGCAATCAATTGGAGGCTGCACTGGATAACCGCTTGATGTTTGACGGTTCGAGCGTGGAGGGCTTTGTTGGAATTGAGGAGTCTGATATGTACTTACATCCAGATTTAGATACATTTGAAGTATTTCCTTGGCGACCACAACAGGGAAAGGTGGCGAGGCTGATTTGTGATGTGTATTTGCCTGATGGAAATCCATTTACAGCGGATCCTCGATTTATCCTAAAAAAAGCCATTACAAGGGCAAAAGAAATGGGATTTTTCCTAGAAGTTAGTCCAGAGTGTGAATTTTTTTTGTTTGATATGGATGAAAATGGAAATCCAACGACGACAACTTCAGAAAAGGCGGGCTACTTTGATGTTGGACCATTAGATATGGCAGAAAATGTGAGAAGAGATATTGTACTCAACTTAGAAGATATGGGCTATGTCATTGACGCTTCTCATCATGAAACTGCACCAGCACAGCATGAAATTGATTTTAAGTATACCGATGCAGTGAGTGCAGCAGATGAAATTATGACTTTAAAGATGGCGGTCAAGGTGATTGCCAGACGCCATGGATTTCATGCAACCTTTATGCCAAAGCCAAAGGCAAAGGACAGTGGCAGTGGAATGCACATTGGAATGATTTTGCGAGACGGTGAGGGAAGAAATGTCTTTGAGGCACAGGGTGAAAAATTGAGCGAGTTGGCCAATTATTTTATTGCGGGATTATTAAAATATATTGGAGAGCTTTCGCTATTGACTAATCCCATTGTCAATTCCTATAAGAGATTGGTGCCAGGTTTTGATGCACCCGTCTATATTAGCTGGAGTTTGTCATCGAACCGTTCTTCTTTAATACGAGTTCCCTCCATTCGGGGTGAGCACACAAAGATTGAACTTCGTTCGCCAGACTCTGCGGCAAATCCATATTTTGCAATTGCTGCCTGTCTTTGGGCGGGCTTGAGAGGAATTGAAGAAAAATTACTGCCACCAGAGCCAGTGAATAAAAATATGTTTGTGTTAACAAATGAAGAGAGAGAAAACATAGAAAGTCTTCCAAGAACCCTTGGGCAGTCCATTCATTTATTTGAAAAATCGGTATTTGCTAGGGAGATTCTTGGAGAATATGCATATCAGCGCTATTTAAATGCAAAAAAGCGAGAGTGGGAGGAGTATTTAGAGATAATTTCGGATTGGGAAATTGCCCAATATTTGGAAAGATTTTAAGTAGTATCGGAGGAGAAGAATGTCGGAGCTTGTCGTCGCTTTTCCAAAAATGGAGGATGCAAAAGCCATTAAAAATATTTTGGCAAAAAATGGCTTTCGAGTGGCAGGGCTCTCGCAATCGGCTGCCGGGGCAATTCAACTATGTGATAGCTATGGCAGTGGGATATTAATTTGTGCCTATCAATTTGCTGATATGATGTTTGAGGAGGTTCGAGAAAATCTAAATCCTAATTTTCAGATGATTTTACTTTGTTCAAAAGCAAGGTTAAATGAAAACTTACCCGATAATGTATTTTTCCTTCCGATGCCCTTAAAAGTGCATGATTTTATTGATACCGTCTATATGATTGGGGATCGAATGCGCAGGGAAAAGAAAAAGAAGAATAAGAGGATAGAGCGAAGTGAGAAAGATGAGGAAATCCTAAATCAAGCGAAATTGCTTTTGATGGAGCGAAATGGCATGAGCGAGGAGCAGGCGCATCACTATTTGCAAAAAAGCAGTATGGAAAATGGTTGCAATCTCATTGAAGTTGCACAAATGATAATTAGTTTATATGACAGTTGAGGAAAAGTATTATTTACTTGAAAAAAAGTGTGCTGTCTGATATAATTCATAAGATTAAGCAAAAATTGATAACAGTATAGAAAGGCAGGTCTGAATGAAAGCGTATCTGATTTTAGAAGATGGTAGCGTGTACGAGGGAGAGAGCTTTGGCTCGACCAAAGAAGTCATCAGTGAGATTGTATTTAACACCTCAATGACGGGCTATTTGGAGGTTTTGACAGATCCTTCCTATGCGGGCCAAGCAGTGGTAATGACATATCCACTGATTGGCAACTATGGAGTATGTTATGAGGATATGGAGTCTGTTAGACCATGGGCGGATGCTTGGGTTGTAAGAGAAGTATCTGATCTTGCGAGCAACTTTAGAAGCGAGGGATCAATTCAAGAGTTTTTGGAGGAAAATGATATTCCAGCAATTTGTGGGGTGGACACGAGAGATTTGACAAAGCGTCTCAGAGAACATGGCACAATGAATGGAATGTTGACAACCAATGCAAACTTCAACAAGGAAGAGGCGTTAGCAAGGATTAAGGAATACTCTGTAAAGGGAGTAGTGTTAGCATCGACCTGCAAGGAAAAGTATGTTCTTAAGGGGCAGGGAAAGAAAGTCGCACTTTTAGATCTTGGGGCAAAGGATAATATTGCCATATCTCTCCAAAAGAGAGGATGTGAAGTGACTATGTGGCCAGCAAACACATCCGCAGAAGAAATTTTGGCATTAAATCCTGATGGAATTATGTTGAGCAATGGACCAGGAGATCCAAAGGAAAATGTAGAAATTATCAAGGAAATCAAAAAACTCTATGATTCTTCAGTGCCGATTTTTGGCATTTGTCTAGGACATCAATTGATGGCTCTGGCTACAGGGGCAGATACTTATAAATTAAAGTATGGACATCGTGGTGGAAATCATCCAGTGAAAGATCACGAGACAGGCAGGACCTATATGAGTTCTCAAAATCATGGTTATGCAGTAAATACAGAGACCTTAAATCCAGAGGTAGCCATACCAGCATTTACCAATGTCAATGATGGAACAAATGAGGGGCTTCGCTATGTGGGCAAGGATATTTTTACGGTACAATATCACCCAGAGGCTTGTCCCGGACCACAGGATAATGGATATTTATTTGACCGCTTTATTCAAATGATGGAGGAAAAGAAAAATGCCTAAGAATAAAAATATTAAAAAAGTCCTCGTTTTGGGATCTGGACCGATTGTCATTGGTCAGGCAGCAGAGTTTGACTATGCGGGCACACAGGCTTGTCGTTCATTGAAGGAAGAGGGAATAGAGGTTGTTCTTGTCAATTCAAACCCTGCGACAATTATGACCGATAAGGATATTGCCGATAAGGTCTATATTGAGCCATTGACAGTACAAGTTGTGGAGCAGATTATTAAAAAGGAAAAGCCAGATTCGATACTTCCAACCCTTGGTGGTCAGGCAGGTCTGAATTTGGCAATGGAGCTTGAAGAGGCAGGATTTCTTGACCGATATGATGTGAAGCTGATTGGTACGACGGCATTGACAATTAAAAAGGCTGAAGACAGAGAGACCTTTAAGGAGACCATGGAAAAGATTGGTGAACCAATTGCTGCTTCCAAAGTTGTTGAAAATATTGAAGACGGTATCGTCTATGCCGAGGAAATTGGATATCCCGTTGTCCTTCGCCCAGCCTATACCCTTGGTGGCTCTGGTGGCGGAATTGTCAACAATAGGGAGGAATTAGAGGAGACACTAGAAAATGGTCTTCGACTTTCTCGTGTGCATCAGGTATTGGTAGAAAGATGTATTTCTGGATGGAAGGAAATTGAGTATGAGGTTATGCGAGATTCCATTGGAAATGTCATTACTGTTTGTAATATGGAAAACCTTGATCCAGTGGGTGTGCATACCGGAGACTCCATCGTAGTAGCTCCTAGCCAGACCTTGGGAGACAAGGAATATCAGATGCTAAGAACTTCGGCACTCAATATTATTACCGAACTTGGCATTACCGGTGGATGTAATGTGCAGTATGCTCTTCATCCTGAGTCATTTGAGTATTGTGTAATTGAGGTAAATCCTCGAGTGAGCCGATCTTCTGCACTTGCTAGTAAGGCGACAGGTTATCCAATTGCAAAAGTTGCTGCGAAAATTGCTCTTGGCTATACACTGGATGAAATCAAGAATGCAGTTACAGGAAAAACCTATGCATCATTTGAACCAATGCTTGACTATTGCGTTGTAAAAATGCCAAGGCTTCCATTTGATAAGTTTATTTCCGCAAGAAGAGAGCTCGGAACACAGATGAAGGCAACAGGCGAGGTCATGAGTATCTGTACCAATTTTGAGGGTGCTTTAATGAAGGCCATTCGTTCCTTGGAGCAACATGTGGATTCACTCATGAGCTATGACTATACAGCACTGGATGTGGAGGCCTTAAAGAAGGAATTGAAAAAGGTCGATGATCGAAGAATTTGGGTGATTGCTGAGGCAGTAAGAAAAGGAATTGACTATGATACCATTCATCATATCACAAAGATTGATAAGTGGTTTATTCATAAGATTGCTCGCCTTGTCAACATTGAAAATAGATTAAAGACAGAGGAACTATCCGTTGAACTTTTGAGAGAAGCAAAGCGAATGGAATTTCCAGACAAAATCATTGCAGATTTAACAAAAAAATCAGAAAAAGAAATTTGCAAGATGAGAAAAGATGCGGGCATTGTTGCTGCATTTAAGATGGTAGATACCTGTGCGGGAGAATTTGCATCGGAGACACCGTACTATTATTCTTGCTTTGATGGTGTCAATGAGGCACCAGAGACCAATGACAGAAAGAAGGTTTTGGTTCTTGGTTCAGGACCAATTCGTATCGGTCAGGGTATTGAGTTTGACTATTGCTCTGTACATTGTACATGGACATTTGAAAAGGAAGGCTATGAGACAATTATTGTCAATAATAACCCAGAGACAGTAAGTACAGACTTTGACATTGCGGATAAGCTCTATTTTGAGCCGTTGACACCAGAGGATGTAGCTTCCATTGTTGATGTAGAAAAGCCAGATGGTGCGGTTGTCCAATTTGGTGGACAGACAGCCATTAAGTTGACGGAGGCCTTAATTGAGATGGGCGTGCCTATCTTTGGAACTAAGGCAGAAGATGTGGATGCAGCAGAGGATAGAGAACTCTTTGACCACATTTTAGAGACTTGTCATATTCCAAGACCAACAGGTGGCACGGTATATACAGCTGAGGAGGCAAAGGCTGTTGCCCATCGTTTGGGCTATCCTGTACTTGTTCGCCCATCTTATGTGCTTGGCGGTCAGGGAATGCAGATTGCAATTTCTGACAATGATATTGATGAGTTTATTGGCATTATCAATCGAATTGCACAGGATCACCCAATTCTTGTTGATAAATATGTTGTCGGCAAGGAGCTTGAGGTCGATGCGGTGTGTGATGGAACTGATATTGTCATTCCTGGAATTATGGAGCATATTGAGCGAGCAGGTGTTCATTCAGGAGACTCGATCAGTGTCTATCCAGCACAGACCATTAGTGATACCGTGCGAGAGAAAATCGTGGACTACACAAGGAAACTTGCCCTTGCCCTTCATGTCAAGGGAATGATCAATATTCAATTTATTGCCAGTGGAGAAGATGTCTATGTCATTGAGGTCAACCCTAGATCTTCAAGAACTGTGCCATATATTAGTAAGGTCACAGGTATTCCAATTGTCTCATTGGCAGCAAGAGTAATTTGTGGACACACTTTAAAAGAACTTGGCTATACACCAGGATTACAGCCAGCAGGGGAGTACATTGCAGTGAAGATGCCAGTCTTCTCATTTGAGAAGATTCGAGGTGCAGATATTTCTCTTGGACCAGAAATGAAGTCAACAGGGGAGTGCTTAGGTATTGCAAAGACATTTAATGAGGCCCTTTATAAGGCCTTTGAGGGTGCAGGGGTGAAATTACCAAAGCACAAGAAGATGATTATGACGGTAAGGGATGAGGACAAGGAAGAGGCAGTGGAAATTGCTCGAAGATTTGAGGCTGTTGGCTACAAGATTTTTGCCACAACAGGTACAGCAAAGGCACTCAATGAAAATGGTGTCAAGGCCTACCGTGTGAAGAAGCTTGAGCAGGAAAGCCCAAATATTTTGGATCTCTTACTTGCCCATGAGATTGATTTGGTGATTGATACACCAGCACAGGGCGCTGAACACAGCAAGGATGGCTTTGTGATTCGAAGAAATGCCATTGAGACAGGAGTCAATGTATTGACTTCACTGGATACAGCAAAAGCTTTAGCTCTTTCTTTGGAAAATCGGGCAAAGGAGCTCACCTTAATTGATATTGCCACAGTAAAGAATGTAGAGGCTAAGTAAATAACAAAACAAGATAAAAACAAAAGGTGTCGCAATCGATAGGTTGCGACACCTTTTGCTTATCACTATATTTTATTCGTCACTACCAGGACCGTTGGTAATGACTGGATCAGATTCACCAGAGTTAGCGCTATTGTCATTGTCATTTAGGTTGTACCAGGACCAGAATTGATTCGTTCGGTATTATCTCTCAATCCAGAACCATGTCGGCTGGTTGTAGGTGCTTCTGTATTGACAATTGGAGACAGCGTAGTTGCCTCAGTTGTTGGGGTGGTTATAGAAGAGTTTTTCTTTGAACTCTTTCTTGAATTTGAGCTCTTCGAATTTGAACTATTTGAGTTTTTTGAACTCAAGCGATAACTTCCACCAGAATAGTAGGAGTCATCGGTATTGCCCTGATCATCACTTGGAACGAGGATGGAAACGCCTCGACCGGATTTTACATGCTTGTCACAATCTTCTGTAGGAACAGTGCCCTTAGCAAAGTATTCCTTGTATCTTGCATCGCCACGAGGATCGTACTCGCATACACCAGGAGTAGGAAGCTTTCCAGATTTTCTACAAATAATTGCACTTTCAATGTTGTCAGGAGCCTTAAATCCAGGATCATCAAGCCCTTGATTGACCTTGGTCATAATCTTTCTCCAAATGTCTTTGTGGAAGGCGGTTTGATTGGCGTCACTGTCTAGTTTTTGATTTTCGTCATAACCAGCCCAAATACCACCAGTGTAATGAGGTGTAAACCCAACAAACCAAACATCATTGTTTCCAGAGGTTGTACCAGACTTACCAGCTGCGGACATATTACTCAAGTGAGCACGTGTACTGGTTGAGCTGATGTAAATTCCTGGTCGAGTGAATTTTTGATGTGTTTCCATAGAGTCCTTCATTGCGTCAGTCAAAAGAAAGGCTGTGGTATTTTTAATTACTCTATGTGTCTCTGGTTCATTGTCAATAAGTGTTTCCGTTGTGGTCAATAATCTTTGTAAAGAAGACGGGCTTTGTGTAAATACCACCATTGGCAATGGCTGCGTATGCAGCGGTCAACTCAAGGTTTGAAACACCCTTTGTGATACCACCCAGTGCAGTTGCTGCGTTGACATCGCCATCAGTTAAGGTTGTAATACCAAATTTCTTTGCATAGTCAACACCAACTTGAGGAGTGACAGTTTCAACTAAGCAGCGGACGGCAACGATATTCATTGAATAGATAATACCATCTCGAATGCTTGACCAACCAGTGTAACCTTGTTCTTTTTGATACCAGTTTGTAAATTCTTTGTCACCAACTTTATATGGACCATCGTAGTAGACAGTACCTAATGTGGCCTTGCCCATATCAATGGCCGGTCCAAAAGCAGTGAGTACCTTGAAGGTAGATCCAGGCTGGCGAGTGGTGTTTGTTGCTCGGTTTAGAGTCAAGGACGCCGTTTTTTCACCACGACCACCACTGATGGCCTTTACCTGTCCAGTTTGTTGATCCATTAAGACAAAGCTGGTCTGTGGTTCAAGTACTGTCTTTAGGGACTCTCCAATGATCGTATCACCATTCTGGATAATCGATTCTTTGTACTTATTGACATCAGCCTGAGCTTCTGCTTCTGTATTATAGAGTCCATCAAAGTTATCTTTTAAAATGTCACTGTGCCATTTCTTAATATGTTCTTGAGAGTAATTTTTCGTATTTCCATCTGTATCTCGAATGGACAGACGATATTCCAAAGAATACTTTACAATTGGATAGTTGCTTGGATCGTTGATCTCTTTATCTACAATTTTTGTAAGTCAGGATCTTGCGTTGTGTAGATGGACAAACCGCCACTATACAACAAATTATGTGCCTGCGTCTCTGTGTAACCCAACTTTTCTACGAGAGTTTCTACCACCTGTTCGACAAGTTCATCTGTGAAGTAAGAATAGGTGTTGTTTGTCTCTTTATTTGTAGAATTGACATTTTGTATGCGAGCATAGACATCATCGGCTAGAGCATCTTCTTCTTCTTCCTTTGTGATGTAGCCTTGAGTGTACATATTCTGCAAGATCGTCATTCTTCGCTCTGCATTGTCCTCTTTTCCAGTAATTGGGTTGAGGCGGCTTGGATTTTTCGTAATTCCAGCAATCACGGCACATTCTGAAAGGGTAAGTTGACTGACTTCCTTTCCAAAGTATCTTCGTGCAGCAACTTTTACGCCCAAAGTATTATTGCCGAGGTTAATCGTATTGAGATAATTGGTGATAATGAGCTTTTTATCCATGGTCTTTTCTAGACGCACGGCCAAGTACCATTCTTGGATTTTTCTCTCTAAAGTTGCACCAAAACTTCTTTCACGGCCACCATTAAAGACATTGTTTTTAATGAGCTGCTGTGTGATAGTGGATCCTCCACCTGAAGAGGAATTGTGCTTGAGCACACCGACAATGGCACGCATAATAGATCTTGTATCAATGCCATTGTGTTGCCAAAAGCGGGAGTCCTCAATAGAAACAAAGGCATCAATTAAATTTTGTGGCAATTCATCATAGGTAGCTTCTTCACGGTTTGAGCCAGCCATAACGAGCGTATCCGTCTGTTCGCCTTTTGCATTGTATACCGTCGTTGCAAAGCCCATAGGGACAATGCTCTCCACATTAATATCAGGTGCATTATCAATAATGCCCTTAAATACACCGACGGCAAGACTGCCAATGAGAAGTGCGATAAAGAGCAAACATAAGAAGACAGTTTTTCCAAATGTAAGCATGACTTTATTGGCATATTTTTTCTTTCTTGACGAGACATTTTTTAGCTTTCGTTCCGTGGATTTTTTTCCATAGTTCATTTTTTACCTCCAAACTAGTATGACAGTACACTGTCTGCTAAAAACAACTTTATTATATCAAATTGAAAAAAAAAGTGCTACTATTAGATTATACAGAAAAAGAGATAAGGGGAAGAGATGGAACAATATCAAATCTGTTATATTGGCGGTGAGGGAGAAATTGTAGAGAAAAAATCACGCTTTATTGCACATATTGTACCAATTGATGAGGAACAAGACGCAATTACATTCATTGAAAAAATTCGAAAACAATATTGGGATGCGAGGCATAATTGTTATGCTTATATCACAAAAGATGGAAAAGTTTTGCGTTTTTCTGACGATGGAGAGCCATCACAGACGGCAGGAAAGCCAATGCTTGATATATTGACGGGGAGAAATATTCAAGGAATTTGTGTTGTTGTGACGAGATATTTTGGAGGAGTACTGCTTGGAACGGGAGGGCTGGTTCGTGCCTATCAGGCTGCGGTTTTGGCTGGGTTAGAGAAGGCAACGATATGTACAGTATATGATGGCATTTTGGCCAAGTGGACGATAGAATATGACTCCTATGGGAAGTTTAACTATTTGATTGAGACTTTTCAAGTTGTGCGTCCAAGTATTAATTATGGAGAAAAGATTGATATTTTAACGGTAATGGAAACATCGACATTTATTTCTTTTGCAAAGAAAATTTTGGAAGAGAGTGCAGGAAAGATTGAGCCTCGTGAAAAAGAGAGTATTTATTTTATTGTTGTAAATAATGAGATCAAGATGATAAAAAAATAACAAAAACTGTTGACATTCCCATTGAGGCGTGTTAGAATATAAGCGTTAAAAAAATAACGCTACGAGAGGAAGGAAAGCACAATGAGTAAGGATATCATCGATAGTGTGGAAAAATTGCAAGAGAGGTTAAAGAAGATGCGCGCTGCGCAGAAAGAATTTGCAACATTTTCACAAGAAAAGGTAGACGCAATTTTTTATGCGGCTGCAATGGCTGCCGATAAGGCAAGAATCCCATTGGCAAAGTTGGCTGTTGAAGAGACAGGAATGGGTGTCATGGAGGATAAGGTTATTAAAAACCATTTCGCTTCAGAGTACATCTACAACGCATACAAAGACACAAAGACAGTAGGTGTTGTCGAAGAGGACAAGGCAGCAGGTTTGAAGAAGATTGCTGAGCCAATCGGTATTGTCGCAGCGGTTATCCCTACGACGAACCCAACATCTACAGCAATCTTTAAGACATTGGTTTGCTTAAAGACAAGAAATGCAATTATTATTAGCCCACACCCAAGAGCAAAGGCTTGTACAATTGCAGCAGCAAAGGTTGTTTTAGATGCAGCGGTTAAGGCTGGAGCACCAGAGGGAATTATTTCTTGGATCGATGTACCAAGCATTGAGTTGACCAATGAGGTTATGCGCGATGCAGATATTATCTTGGCTACAGGTGGTCCTGGAATGGTTCATGCAGCATATTCATCAGGAAAGCCAGCTCTTGGTGTTGGTGCAGGTAATACCCCAGTAATTATTGATGATACAGCAGATGTTGTATTGGCCGTAAACTCCATTATTCATTCAAAGACATTTGATAACGGTATGATTTGTGCTTCTGAGCAGTCAGTGACTGTACTTGACAAGGTATATGATCAGGCAAAGAAGGAATTTCTTGCAAGAGGATGTTACTTCTTAAAGAAGGACGAGCTTGATAAGGTGAGAAAGACGATCTTAATCAATGGTGCCCTCAATGCAAAGATTGTAGGTCAGAGTGCACACACCATTGCAAAACTTGCTGGAGTCAATGTTCCAGAAGCAACAAAGATCTTAATTGGTGAGGTGACTTCTGTAGATATCAGTGAGGAGTTTGCACACGAGAAGCTTTCCCCTGTACTTGCAATGTATAGAGCAAAGGATTTTGATGAAGCTCTTCAAAAGGCAGCAAAATTAGTAGCAGATGGTGGTTATGGTCATACATCTTCTCTCTATGTTTCTACAACAGAGACAGAAAGATGCACAAGCATGCTGAGGCAATGAAGACTTGTCGTATCTTAATCAATACGCCAGCATCACAAGGTGGTATTGGTGATCTTTATAACTTTAAGCTCACTCCATCACTTACACTTGGCTGTGGTTCATGGGGCGGAAACTCCGTATCTGAGAATGTGGGTGTAAAGCATCTTTTAAACATCAAGACAGTAGCAGAGAGGAGAGAGAATATGCTTTGGTTTAGAGTTCCAGAGAAGGTATACTTTAAGAAAGGTAGCATGGAGACTGCTCTTGATGAGCTTGGCACAGTAATGCACAAGAAGAAAGCATTTATTGTTACAGATTCCTTCCTCTACAAGAATGGCAATACAAAGCCAATCACAGATAAGTTAGACAAGATGGGCATTGTATATACTTGCTTCTATGAGATTGCACCAGACCCAACATTGCAGAGTGCAAGAAAAGGTGTTGAGGCCATGAGAGCATTTGAGCCAGATGTCATCATCGCTCTTGGTGGTGGTTCTGCAATGGATGCAGGAAAGATTATGTGGGTAATGTATGAGCATCCAGAGGCAAACTTTGAAGATATGGCTATGGACTTTATGGATATTCGCAAGAGAATCTATACATTCCCAACAATGGGTCAGAAGGCTTACTTTGTTGCTATCCCAACATCTTCAGGAACTGGTTCAGAGGTTACACCATTTGCCATCATTACAGATGCAGAGACAGGTGTAAAGTGGCCAATTACAGATTATCAATTGATGCCAAATATGGCAATTGTTGATGCTGACAACATGATGACTCAGCCAAAGGGATTGACTGCTGCATCAGGTATTGATGTACTCACTCATGCTTTGGAGGCCTATGTATCGATGATGGCATCAAGCTATACCGATGGTATTGCACTCAAGGCAATGAAGCTTGTGTTTGAGTATTTGCCATCTGCATATGAAAACGGTGCGAATGATCCAATTGCAAGAGAGAGAATGTCTGAGGCATCTTGCCTTGCAGGTATGGCCTTTGCCAATGCATTCCTTGGTGTGAACCACTCTATGGCTCATAAATTAGGTGCTTTCCACCACATTCCACATGGACTTGCCAATGCAGTAATCTTGACAAGAGTTATGCGCTACAATGCAGATCCAGTGCCAACAAAGATGGGAACATTCCCACAGTATACATATCCACATACAAAGGAGCGCTATGTTGAGTGTGCGAAGTATTGTGGTGTGACAGGAAAGAATGATGACGAAATCTTTGAGAATTTCTTGAAGAAGATCGAGGAATTAAAGGATATTATTGGTGTAAAGAAGACAATTAAGGAGTACAATGTAGATGAGAAGTACTTCTTAGATACATTGGATGATATGTGCGAGCAGGCATTTAACGATCAGTGTACTGCTGCCAACCCAAGATATCCACTTGTTCGTGAGATCAAGGAACTGTACTTAGATGCATATTACGGAAGATAATAGAAAGTAGGAAGAAAACTATGGACTTTGAAGAGATCATTGTAAGTAGAAAGAATAAGACGGTTTATCGAAATGGCAACACCGTAGTTAAGGTATTTGAAAAAGGTCACAATAAAGGAAATATCTTTGCTGAGGCAGTCAACACAGCCCGCATGGAAGAGTGCGGAGTTCCAGCTGCAAAGGTAATTTCTGTAGGCGAGCTTGGCGACAGACATGCCATCACTTTGGAGAGGATTGAGGGACAGACGCTTGAGGAGTTGATGCAGGCACATCCAGAGAAGATGGATGAGTATTTGAATACTTTGTAGATTTGCAATTGTCTATTCATCAGAAGAATTGCCTACTTTTGACCGATTTGAAGGCAAAGTACAGAAGAATGATTGAGGGCATGACCGACATTGGAGACAACACCAAGTATGAGATTTTGACAAGACTTGATGGTATGAAGAGCCATAATAAGATTTGTCATGGAGATTTCAACCCAAGCAATGTGATTATCACAAAGGACAACAAGGCGTATGTGGTTGACTGGTCACACACGACAAAGGGAAATGCTTCTGCAGATGCAGCGATGACTTATTTGATCTTTGCACTTAAAGATCAGGCCTTGGCTGATAAGTATCTTGATTTGTTCTCTGAAAAGAGCGGAATTGAGAAGAAGAATGTACAGATTTGGTTATCCATCGTAGCTGCTGCACAATTGTCAAAGGGCGTAGAGGAAGAGGCAGAGTTTTTGAAGAAGTGGATGGATGTATTTGATTTCCAGTAATACAGTATTAAGCGATAAATAAATTTTAGGGCACAGCCGAGCAATTCGGTTGTGCCTTTTTGTGAAGAAAAGGTTGAATTTAGGATATTTCGGTGCTATACTGCTATACTGTTAAGTCGCACACTAGAATATATCATAGGAAGTAGAGTTAATTATGTTGACAAAGAGAGAAGATATTAGAAATATTGCCATTATTGCCCATGTTGATCACGGCAAGACAACCCTTGTCGATCAGTTGTTGCGCCAAAGTGGTGTATTTCGAGAGAATCAAGAAGTTGTAGAGCGAGTGATGGATTCCAATGACATTGAAAGAGAAAGAGGAATCACCATTCTTTCAAAAAATACAGCAGTAAGTTATGGTGGGGTAAAGATCAATATTATTGATACCCCAGGACATGCGGATTTTGGTGGAGAAGTAGAGCGTGTTTTAAAGATGGTCAATGGTGTTGTTTTGGTTGTCGATGCCTATGAGGGAGCAATGCCACAGACAAAGTTTGTATTGAGAAAGGCCTTAGAGCTTGATCTTGATGTTGTTTGCTGTATCAATAAATGTGATCGCCCAGAGGCAAGACCAGATGAAGTTGTGGATGAGATTTTGGAGCTCTTGATGGATTTAGATGCCAATGAGCGTCAGCTCGATTGTCCATTTATTTTTGCCAGTGCAAGATCGGGCTGGGGAAGATATGATTTGGCTGATACCAATGAGGATATGATCCCATTGTTTGAAACGATTATTCGCCATATCCCAGCGCCACAGGGCGATCCAGATGCAGCACCACAGGTGTTAATTTCGACCATTGACTTTAATGAGTATGTGGGAAGAATTGGAGTTGGAAAGGTGGACAATGGTGTTATTCGAGTAAATCAAGACCTCGCACTGGTGAACCACCACGAACCAGATAAGTTAAAGAGAGTAAAAATTGGCCGATTGTATGAATATGAAGGCTTAAATCGCATTGAGGTGCAGGAAGCTGGTATCGGTGCCATTGTGGCAATTTCTGGTATTCCTGATATTCATATTGGAGATACTTTGACTTCACCAGAAAACCCAGAGTCTATTCCATTTCAAAAGATTTCCGAGCCAACGATTTCGATGAACTTTATGGTCAATGATTCTCCTCTTGCTGGTCAGGAAGGAAAGTTTATTACTTCAAGACATTTAAGAGATAGACTTTTTAAGGAATTAAATACGGATGTATCTCTTCGCGTGGAGGAGACAGAGTCTGCGGATTGCTTTAAGGTATCTGGTCGAGGAGAGCTACATCTTTCTGTGTTAATTGAGAATATGCGCAGAGAGGGATTTGAGTTTGCAGTAAGTAAGGCTGAGGTTATCTATCACTATGATGAGAATGGCAAGAAGCTTGAGCCAATGGAGAATGCCTATATTGATGTTCCTGATGAGTTTTCAGGTGCAGTTATTCAAAGTTGACAGGAAGAAAGGGCGAGTTGAGAGGGATGAGCCCAATGCACAATGGGCATACAAGATTGGAATTTAATATTCCTTCCAGAGGTTTGATTGGATATCGTGGCGAATTTATGACGGATACGAAGGGAAATGGCATTCTCAATACAGAATTTGATGATTACGGTCCATATAAAGGAGATATGTTCTATAGAAAGACAGGTTCCTTGATTGCCTTTGAAAGTGGAGAGTCCATTACTTATGGTCTTTTCAATGCACAGGAGAGGGGAACACTCTTTATTGGTGCAGGTGAGAAGGTATATGCGGGTATGGTTATTGGTAAGAATGGAAAGGCTGAAGATGTAGAGATCAATGTATGCAAGACGAAGAAGTTGACCAATACAAGATCTTCAAGTGCAGATGAAGCTCTTCGCTTGACCACACCAAAGATTATGAGTCTTGAAGAATCTCTTGAGTTTATTGATACAGATGAACTCTTAGAGGTGACACCAACCAGTCTTCGCATTCGCAAGAAGATTCTTGATCCAACGCTTCGAAAGAGAGCAGCTATTAAGAGTAAGACAGTCTAAATAAAAGATGAGCGTGAGAAATGAAAAATCATTTTTGCGCTCATCTTTTTTGTTCTATTCTCTCTAGGAGGAGAGAGAATGTAGGTGTTCATAAAAGTTTGGATAAGAAATCTTTACACAATCCTTGTCAATGATTGGTAAATCCTGGCCAATGGCTCTTGAGAGTATACTAAAAGTCATAGCAATGCGGTGATCCTTATGAGAATCAATTTGTGCAGAATGAAGAGAATGTTTTCCGTGAATAATCATACCGTCCTCCGTTTCCTCAATTTGGGCACCCATTTTAGAAAGTTCTTCAACCATCACTTTGATGCGATTGGATTCCTTTACCTTCAGTTCTTCAGCATCCTTAATTATAGTTTCACCTTCAGCAAAACAAGCTAAAGCTGCAAGGGCTGGAATTTCATCAATCATTGCAGGAATGATATCACCACCAAAAGTTGCTCCATGTAAATTTTGAGATTTTATGTGAAGGTCAGCAATTGCTTCTGTGTCTTCATTTTTTATGGATAGAATCTCAATCTTTCCGCCCATCATTTCAATGGCACGAAGGAGCCCATCTCTTGTTGGATTGATGCCGACATTGTGAAGAATAATGTCAGAATTTGGAATCATTAGTGCCGCAACAATAAAGTAAGCTGCTGAGGAAATATCTCCAGGAACCTCAATATTGCTTGCGAATAGCTCATCTGTGTGGTGGACACTTGCTGTGGTGTCGTGACAAGAAACATCGGCTCCAAATGCCTTGAGCATAATTTCTGTGTGGTTTCTTGAAACAGAAGGCTCGATAACAGAGGTTTCTCCCTCAGCATAGAGACCAGCAAGAAGGATGGCCGACTTTACCTGTGCACTGGCTACTGGTGAGTGATAAGTAATGCCATGTAATGGGCGACCTGTAATTTGAAGTGGTGCACAGCCATTGTCACGGAGACTGGCAATGCTCGCCCCCATTTGAGTAAGTGGAAGTATAATGCGCTTCATTGGACGCTTTTGAATGGATTCATCTCCAGTGAGGGTAGAAGTAAAGTTTTGACCTGCCAAGATTCCGCTGATGAGTCTTGTGGTTGTCCCGCTATTTCCACAATCAAGAATGGACTTTGGCTTTTTTAATCCTCGCATACCTTGACCTGTGACGGTGACCATACTTTCTTCTTGGTAGATTTCAATGCCCATTTGTCGAAAACAATGGATGGTGGAAAGACAATCTGCACCGGGTAAAAAGCCTTTGATATGGGATGTTCCCTTGGCAAGAGAAGCAAACATGACACTGCGATGGGAGATCGACTTATCTCCTGGAATCGTCAACTCTCCATGTAAAGGATTGGTATTATACATAATTAACCTCTTTCAATGATATTGTAGTGATAAGATTTTAGTAGTTTTACTGCCATATGGCAGTCTTCCACGCCATAGAAGGCAATGCGAAGTGCACCCTCTCCAAGTTCACGATTGTGATTAATGCCAATGTTTTTAATGCTGATGGAATTAGCAGCAAGGATGGCAGAAATAATAGAAATGGATCCTGGCCGGTCAGCCACTTGAACAGAAACTGTACTGAGCACTGATGAGTCCTCGAACATTATCGCTGATGGAGTTTCGATAGCTGCGAGATTCTTCAAAGAGCTGATAGACTGTGGATGGGATATTATTTTTAATACCATCTCGGATTTTTTTTAGGGAATCCAAATAAATGTCAAGGACTTTGAGAATAGCCTCACGATTGGTCTCACAAATTTGTTCCCACATAATCGGAGAGGAAGAAGCAATTCGTGTAATATCTTTGAATCCCCCCGCAGCAAGTTGTTTCATTACGCCATTGGAATTATCCGTTTCCTTGACTAGATTGACCAGCGCAGCAGCAACTAAGTGGGGAAGATGGCTGATTGTTGCGACGGTCTTGTCATGTTCAGCACAATCCATAACAAAGGGAATGGCCCCCATCAGTTTGGTGAGTGCAGTGAGAGTATCTAAGTCTTTTTTACTTGTCTTTTTTGTTGGCGTCAAAATATAGTAGGCATTTTCAAGAAGGAGTTCGTCGGAATTTTCGTAGCCTGTCTTTTCTGAACCAGCCATAGGATGTCCACCAATAAAGTTTTTTTCTAGTCCAAGGAGCTTGACACTCTCATGGATGGATGATTTTGTACTGCCGACATCTGTGATTATACATTTGGAATGGATAATCGGTTTTAATTTTTCGAGGTACTGAGCATTATATTCCACGGGAGTACATAAAAAGATAAGATCACAGTGGGAGAACGATGTATCAATGTCATCGAGAATGACATCGACAATGCCCTCCTCCTTGGCCATTTCTAATTTAATATGGCTTCTCATATAGGCATAAATGGTACAGTCGGGCAATTTATTTTTTAGTGCTTTGGCAATGGAGCCCCCAATTAGACCAAAGCCGATGAAGCCAAAAGTATATTTCTTCACAGTTGTAAGCTCCTTTTTTATTTTATCTGACCATTATAACATAGAATCTGTGAAATGTGAAATATGGAGCAGCTTGACAATTTCCACGACAAAATGTAATTTGAGTACAATAATCGTCAAAAAAATTGTATAAAATAAATAAATATATTGAAAAAAAAGAGAAAATTTAGTAAAAATATAGTCATCACTTTTAGAGGAGGATTTACTATGAATGTTTATGGAACGCAGCAATTGAGAAACGTTGTGATTTTGGGACATGGTGGTGCTGGAAAGTCAACCGTTGCTGAGGCAATGGCATATGTAACCGGAGCAATTTCCAAGATGGGCAAAATTTCCGATGGAAATACTATCAGTGATTATGATAAAGAAGAAATAAAGAGAGGATTTTCAATTGCAACTTCAATTATTCCTGTCGAATATGAGGGCGAAAGTGGAATGGTCAAGGTCAACCTACTTGACACGCCAGGATATTTTGACTTTGTGGGTGAAGTAGAAGAAGCTGTGAGTGCAGCGGATGCAGCCGTTATTGTCATTAACTGTAAGGCTGGAATTGAAGTGGGAACAGAGCGAGCTTGGGAGATTTGTGAAAAATATAAATTGCCAAGGATTTTATTTGTCACCAATATGGATGATGATAAGGCCAGTTATCGAGAGCTATTGATTAAGCTCAACACCAAGTTTGGAAGAAAGATTGCACCATTTCATTTGCCAATTCGTGAAAACGGCAAATTTGTCGGATTTGTCAATGTCGTAAAGATGGAGGGAAGAAGGTTTACCAACCTCTCTGACTATGAAAGTTGTGATATTCCCGACTATGTAGAAAATCATTTAAAAATCGCTAGGGAGTCTTTGATGGAAGCTGTGGCCGAGACAAGCGAAGACTATATGGAGAGATACTTGTCAGGGGATGACTTTAGTGATGAGGAGATTTCTACTGCCCTTAGAGAGAATGTTTCCGATTGCTCAATTTTTCCAGTTATGATGGGATCGGGCGTGAATTGTCAAGGATTTAAGGCATTACTTATGGCCATTGACAAGTATTTCCCATCGCCAGACAACGATGTTTGTGATGGTGTGGATGTCAACACAGGAGAGAGAATTGAGACAAAATATAATGCAGATGCACAGCTTTCAATGCGTGTATTTAAGACAATTGCGGATCCATTTATTGGGAAATATTCTCTAGTAAAGGTTTGCACAGGAACGCTTCGCCCTGACAGTACCATCTACAATGTGGCCAAAGAGACAGAAGAAAAGAGCGGAAAAATCTATGTTCTTCGAGGCAAGGAGGCTATTGAAGTTAAGGAGTTAAGGGCTGGGGACATTGGTGCCATGGCAAAGCTTACAGTGACAGAGACAGGGGATACTCTGGCTCTTCGTGTAGCTCCAATTCTCTATCATAGACCAAAGATTTCTGTGCCATATACCTACATGAGATATAAAGCGGTCAATAAAGGAGATGAGGACAAGCTAGCATCAGGTCTTGCCAAATTGATGGAAGAGGATAAGACATTAAGAGCTGTTGTAGATGCAGAAAATCGACAATCTCTTTGTATGGCATTGGAGATCAGCAATTGGAGATTGTGGCCAGCAAGTTAAAGTCAAGATATAAAGTGGAGATCGCCCTTTCTAAGCCTAAATTTGCCTTTAGAGAGACCATTCGCAATAAGGTTGAGGCAGCGGGAAGATATAAAAAACAGTCAGGAGGACATGGCCAATTTGGTGATGTTAAGATGAGCTTTGAGCCATCACATAATTTAGATCAACCATATGTATTTGAGGAGACTGTATTTGGTGGAGCAGTGCCAAAGAACTATTTCCCTGCAGTAGAAAAGGGAATTGCAGAAAGTTGTCTGAGTGGACCATTGGCTGGATATCCAGTGGTGGGCATCAAGGCGACCTTGCTCGATGGTTCCTATCACCCAGTTGATTCTTCAGAATTGGCATTTAAAATGGCAGCAAGTATTGCCTTTAAGGATGGATTTTTGAGGGCAAATCCAATGTTGTTGGAGCCTGTGGCAGAGCTCAGTGTAGTTGTGCCAGATAAGTTTACGGGTGATGTCATGGGAGATTTAAATAGGAGAAGGGCGAGAGTGCTTGGAATGGAATCTGTGGCTAATAAAAAGCAAAATATTCGTGCAGATATTCCAATGTCTGAATTGTTTGGCTATAGCACAAGTCTTCGCTCGATTACGGGAGGTCTTGGTGAGTTTTCATATGAATTTGCACGCTATGAACAGGCACCAGGAGATGTACAAAAGAGAGAGATTCAAGCAAGAGCTTCAAAGTTAGAAAAAGAGGAATAGACCATAGAAAAAAGATGTGTTATTCTTAATGTGTCAGCGGCCGACCTTTTAGGTGATGACTTGTAACTGCCAGAGATCTTATCAGGATCTCACAGTAGCGTTAGGCCATTTGTAGTTGATGACAAAACAATAAGTTATACCCAATCCGGTGTAAGAGCACGATACTCTACCATAGTTTTTGAAAGGAGGAGGCGGCTCAACCCCATAGATCTTTTTAGGATCAGGAGTGGGTAAAGTCGCTGAGACATGATGGGAAACAAATTGAAAATGGCACTCTCATCAATTTTTGTGATGGGAGTGCTTGTAGGTTCATTCTTATTGGGAAGACCTACACTGATTTATGCCGATATTTCAAGCAATGTTCAAAGACATTCAAAAGAGGAAATTCAGGCATATTTAAGTGCACATCCATACAATATTGATATGGAAGATGCATACGACATTGCTCCTGATGGCACTAGAGATGTTGCTGGAAAGCTGAGCGAGAGCACAGTACAAAATGCACTAAATGAAGTCAATTATTATCGCTATATTGCAGGCGTAAGGGAAGCAAAAGTATTGCCAGAGTATACGGATTTGGCACAAAAAGCATCGGCGTTAATGATGGCAACAGATACACTTTCTCATGGAAATTATAATCAACCCAATGGGATGAGTGAGACTTTTTTTCAAGAGGCAAAGGCGGCAACAGCAAAATCCAATATTGCGGTGGGGGCACCCCATTCGATTGCAAAGGCAGTGAAATTGTGGATTGATGATGACAATGTCAATTCACTGGGGCATCGAAGATGGGCATTGCACCCAAATATGACAGAAATTGGATTAGGAAGTGCGGGAAAGAGCACAAAAGGCGCTGTTTACAGCGCAATGTATTTTAATTACGGGGAAGGAACTACACTTCCTTGGATGGCAACACCCAATTCAAAGTATTTGACATTGCAAATGGACAATAATTTCGTGACCTGGCCAGCACAGAATATGCCAGTGAATTTGGCACCAAAAGTTTGGTCTGTACAATTGAATCGAAATGTATTTCGACATGGCAATGTTACGATCACAATGAAAAATGTATCGACGGGACAGACACAGATTCTTCCGACATCTATGGTGACTTATGATGAAGCATCCTCCTATGGAGATGCCATTGTTTTTCGCCCAAATGTATCAATGAAGGAAGGAGATACTTATGAGGTCAGCATTAAGGGATTGCTCGATGCGAATACCTTGATGGAAAGTGAGAAACTAGTTTATACAGTTCATTTCTTTGATATGACAAGCACCGCAACACAAAATACTTCAAATACCCAGCTAAAGAGGTCAACAATGAATCATATCAAATATCCAACTTCGACTCATGCCTTGGCAACAACAAAGGTGATTTCTGGGCTCAATATGAAGCCAGAAAAATCTTTTGTTTGGCAATTTACGAATGGTCGTTGGACACATGATGCTGAAAATGGGCAAATTTTAAAGGACACCTGGTCGTATTTATATAATTCTTTCTCTGGAACCAAGGGATGGTTTCGCTTTGGAAAGGATGGAACGATGCTAACAGGTTGGATATTCGATCAAGATGAAAATTGGTATTATTTAAACCCAGTATCTGATAATAATCTTGGTGTTATGCTCATTGGTTGGCAATGGATTCGCTCGGGCAATATAGAAAAGTGTTACTATTTCAACCCAGTTTCTGATGGCACAAAGGGAAGGTTATTGACCAATACAAATATTGATGGATACAGTGTCAATGAGAATGGAGAATGGGTTGTCGATGGTATTGTGCAGATAAGAGAGGTAGCTGAATAATCTCAAAAAATTGAGAATTATTCTTGACGGTGCAATTTGCTACTGCTATGATTATTAGCGGTGTAGCAAAGAAAAATATTGAAGAAAAACAGAATGGTCTTGTAAAGTATTCTTTCAGACGACAAGTCTTTCAGTAAGTTGCGTTGTTGCCTGACGGCCATTGCCAATCTGTGAAAGTCCATACTTTGTCAGTGGATAGTTCTGGTGATTTCTTCAAAAATATTTTGAGTTCGTTGCTTAAATGTTCTTTGATTGTTTCACAGAACTATTTACAATAAAGACGATTCCCCAAGAATCAATATTTTGCTGCATTAGTTTTATTTCAAGGGGGTAATCGTGGATAAATACATTAGAGAAGCAATTCATTGCTTAATACTTACAGTCGTTTTGATTGTGGGTATGAGTGTATCAAGTTTGGGTGCCGTTGCCGAAGTAGCAAACTCAAATCCTGTTGCAAGTCACAGTCAACAGGAAATCAAAAGTTATTATATGGAACATACATTTGATCTTGAAAGAGAGGATGTATGGGAAGTGGCTCCAGATGCAGGGGCTGGAATCGAAGGGGTGCTTTCTGAAGAATCACAAAAAAATATGCTAAATGCATTAAATTTTGCTCGCTATGTTGCAGGTTTAGATGAGGTGAGTTTGGCAAAGGATTACACAAAGAAGGCACAGGCAGGAGCAGAGTTGCTTTCTGCTGCAGGGACACTTTCGCATTACCCGGCAAGACCGGATAATATGAGTGCAGCATTTTACTATCAAGCGATTCAAGGTTTAAAGAGATCCAACATTGCAGCAGGCTATAAAGTCGGTGCAGATGCCGTGATGAGTGGTTGGATGAAGGATGGCAATACAAGTAAGATGACAAAACTTGGAAATCGAAGGTGGATTTTGGATCCTGATATGAAGTACACAGGTTTTGGAAGAGCTAAGGGATATACTTTGATGTATAGTTTTGATGGCTATAATCAAAACCAAAGTTATGATGCAGACTATATTGCATGGCCTGCAGTCAATATGCCAAGTAAATATTTTTCGGGGAAATGGTCGATACAACTAAATCCGGCTAAGTATGGCGATTCAGAAGATATCACCGTGGAAGTGAAGGATATGAATGGCGAAAATGTTACCATTTTGGATAAATCAGAAAAAAAGAAATTGCAATATGACTATCAGAGCGAGGGAAGTTATGGTAGAAGCAATGCAATTATCTTTGATCCGTCTGTTTCTACAGAGGCTGGAAACAGCTATCAAGTGAGCGTGCGTGGGCTAAAGGATCCAAGTGGCAAGGCCGCAGAAGATCTTGTCTATGAGGTGCATTTTTTTGATATTGATCAAACACAGGTGGCCGAAAGTAAGCAAGAGTCACCAAAGAGTCAATCAAAGAAAGAAACCGCAGCTGTAATGAAAAAAGACGAAACAGTTGGAAAAGATAGCGATGCACAGGATGAGCGAGTGACTGACGAAGGAAGATGGGAACAAGTCGATGGAAAGTGGAGATTTATTTCCTCCACAGGGGAAGTGCTAAGGAATAAATGGGCTAGGGCTCTATAACCCTTACGCTTTGCAGAAAAAAAGGATAAGTATGGCTGGTATCGGTTTGACCAATATGGAGACATGATGGTTGGCTGGTATAAAAGATACGGATGGAACTTGGTATTATTTAAACAAGAATACCGATGGGACGCTTGGCAGTATGGCTACTGGCTGGCATAAGGAAGCAAATGGCAACCTCTATTATTTCAATTCCACCAATGAAATGATTTTTGGGAAGCATGGCAACTGGCTGGCAGTGGATCGAAGATAATGGAGTGAAAAATGTTATTATTTCTATCCAAAATCTGATGGCTTCCAGGGATTTTTGATGAAAAGTACTCAAGCAAACAGTTGTACAGTCAATGAAAATGGAGAATGGACAGTTGATGGAGTTGTGCAGACAATGTGATGCGCCTTATTGACATACCTACTAATTTCGTGCTATATTTTCTTAGTTAAACACCTAAGGAAATACGCAAATGGATCTTGCATCTACAATAGGTGCAAGATCTTTTTGTTTATCAAAAGAATGGGAGGAATGCAAATGGCCACACAATATAATCACAGTGCCGTAGAAAAAAAATGGAGAAAGAATTGGCAGGAGCATCCAATCAATGTAAATGATGGAAAGAAGCCAAAATATTATTGTCTTGATATGTTCCCTTATCCTTCGGGAACAGGTTTGCATGTGGGACATTGGAGAGGATATGTTATTTCAGATGTATGGAGTAGATATCAGATCTTAAAGGGGCATTATGTTATTCACCCAATGGGCTGGGATGCCTTTGGACTTCCTGCAGAAAACTATGCAATTAAGATGGGGACACATCCAGCGAAGTCAACGGCGTCCAATATTGCCAATATTAAGAGACAGATCAATGAGATTGCTGCGGTATATGATTGGGATATGGAAGTCAACACAACCGATCCAAAGTTCTATAAGTGGACACAGTGGATTTTTGTTCAGATGTTTAAGAAAGGGCTTGCCTATGAAAAGGAATTTCCAATCAACTGGTGTCCATCTTGTAAGACAGGTCTAGCCAATGAGGAAGTAGTCAATGGTGCGTGTGAGCGTTGTGGTACCCCGGTGACAAAGAAAAATCTTCGCCAGTGGATGTTAAAGATTACAGAGTATGCCGATCGCCTTCTTGACGATTTGGATACCTTGGATTGGCCAGAAAAGGTAAAGAAGATGCAGGCTGATTGGATTGGAAAGTCCTATGGAGCAGAAGTTGACTTTGCAGTGGATGGAAGAGAGGACAAGATTAAGGTTTACACCACAAGACCAGATACTCTCTATGGAGCAACATTTATGGTGCTTTCTCCAGAGCACGCATTGGCAAAGTGCCTGGCCACAGAGGATAATCAAGAGGCAGTGGAAAAATATATCTTGGACGCTTCAATGAAATCCAATGTCGATCGCATGCAGGCTAAGGAAAAGACAGGTGTATTTACAGGAAGTTATGCCATCAATCCATTAAATGGCAAAAAGACACCAATTTGGCTTTCGGACTATGTATTGGCTGACTATGGCACAGGAGCAATTATGTGTGTACCTGCCCATGACGATAGAGACTTTGCATTTGCGAAGAAATTTGATCTTCCAATTGTTCAAGTGATTGCCAAGGACGGAAAAGAGATTGAAAATATGCAAGAGCCATACACCGATGCAGCAGGTACGGTGATTAATTCTGGCGAATGGAATGGAATGGAATCGGCAGTGCTCAAAAAAGAGGCACCAGCAATTATTGAAAAGATGGGATTTGGAAAAAAGACCACAAATTACAAGTTAAGAGATTGGGTATTCTCACGTCAGAGATACTGGGGAGAGCCAATTCCAATTATTCACTGTCCAAATTGTGGAAATGTTCCTGTTCCAGAAGATCAGTTGCCACTTCTTCTTCCTGATGTAGAATCCTATCAGCCAACAGGAACAGGAGAATCACCATTAGCTGCGATTGATGAGTGGGTCAACACGACCTGTCCTTGCTGTGGTGCCCCAGCAAAACGAGAGACAAACACAATGCCACAATGGGCAGGATCGAGCTGGTATTTCCTTCGCTATGTTGATGTTCACAATGACAAGGAATTGGTATCTAGGGAAAAAGCAGATAAGTATCTTCCAGTGGATATGTATATCGGTGGCGTTGAGCATGCGGTGTTACATCTACTGTATTCAAGATTTTATACAAAATTCTTGCACGACATCGGTGTCATTGACTTTGAAGAGCCATTTATTAAGCTGTTTAATCAGGGAATGATTAATGGTAAAAATGGTATTAAGATGAGCAAATCAAAGGGAAATGTGGTTTCTCCAGATGATTTAGTGAGAGATTATGGTTGTGATGCCTTGAGAATGTATGAACTCTTTGTTGGACCACCAGAGCTTGATGCAGAGTGGGATGACAGAGGAATTGAGGGCGTGTCAAGATTTCTTGGAAGATTCTATAATTTGGTGACGGATTCAAAGGATAAGCATATCGAAGTGACACCAGAAATGATGAAACTTCGCCATCGCCTAGTTGCAGATATTGAATATCGCTTCCAGTCCTTTAGTTTAAACACCGTGATCGCAGGATTTATGGAGTATAACAATAAATTGATTGATCTTGCAAAGAAGACGGGTGGAATTGATTTAGACACTTTAAAGACATTTATTATCTTGATTGCTCCATTTGCACCTCATATTAGCGAGGAGTTGTGGGAGGCTGTCGGAGAAAAGGGCAGTGTGTTCCATGCACAGTGGCCAGAGTTCGACGAGGAGGCCATGAAGGACGATGAGATTGAAATTCCTGTTCAGGTCAATGGAAAGACCAAGGTGACCGTGAGTGTTCCAGCAGAGATTGCAAAGGATGAGGCACTCGTTGCAGGAAAGAAGGCACTTGAGGAAGCGGGAAAGCTTGAGGGCCATATTGTCAAGGAAATTTATGTTCCAGGAAGAATTATTAATTTTGTAGTAAAATAGGAACAATTATTAGTTTTTTATGAGTACAAAGAAACAAAATTTATTCTTTGTACTCTTTTTTTTATGCTCATATAGATTACAAATTTTTTTTGTGATATAATACAGTCGTCCTATAATATCTTTTTGAGTTGCCTGTATACATAGTGTAAACTGGCATGAATCTTCGTGATGCAGACAACTTGATGGAAGAACCCAGATATTTCATTAAAGGATCCCAGATTGCTTCACTTAGAAAACTCTTACACATAAGTAGGACGCAGTTAGAAAAAAAAGGAGTTTTTAGAGTGATCGAAGCAAAGAATAAGAATACAATGCGCAGTATAGTAAAGCGTATTGTGGCGATGATACTGGTGGTCTGTATGATACTTACAAGTACAGACTTTTCGGCACTTTGGGGTGGGCCAGCCTTTGCGTACGCAGAGACAGGGGTAGCTACAGCTTCAAATGCCACAGCACCAACGACAGAATTGGGAGGAGAGGAGGTACAAACTCAGACTTTACCGCTGCAACCTTCAACTGAAGAGGGTGAATTAGAGAATAATATGGCAATGGCCACAATGTTGAGTATGTCCTTGATGGCCATACCCAATGTAACTTTCACACCAGACCAGCAGCGGGTCAATTGGTGGAATCAGGAAATTTTCTTGTACAGGAAACGACAGACGGCGCAGTGATTTGGGGATTTAAGGATGGAGTGACAGACACCACCGTAACCATCCCAGATACAGTTACAGTGAATGGTCATACACTCAATGTTGTAGAGATCGGTGAAGATTCTTTTGCACATGTAAATTTAACTGCGCTTACTTTGGGAAGCAATGTTAAGTTAATTGGAGACAATGCCTTTTCAGGAAATCAAATTTCTAGTTTAACTTTACCAAATAGTGTGGAGGAAATTGGAACAGATGCTTTTCGAGACAATGCATTGACCACCTTGGACTTAAATCAAGTCAAAGATGTGGGAGAGAGAGCATTTGCTGATAATGATTTGACAAGCTTAAATCTTGGATCAGCAATTGAGGGAATTTATGCGGATGCATTCCGAAATAATAACTTAACGAGTGTAGATTTCCAAATACTTTGCAGGTAGTGGAGCCGGGAGCATTTGGTTATAATCACCGCTATGTGCGTGTGACAACTACAGTGAATCCTCTACCAGTCGGTGTTCCCCAGAAGGATGTCGTTGGTGGCGGATACGGTTATGTAATGAATCCGATTCGTTTGACTGTTGTCCACAAGGACAGCACAACGGGCGAGAAAATTGCTCCAGATATAGTGATTGAGCCAGATTTAACCAATAATGGTGATATCTATGTAAGGGATATGTTACAGACCTATACAGGTCAGGCAATTCCAAATTACACTCCAGATGCTACGGCCAATCTAAACGGAGAGGTAACTTTTACACCAGATAGTGATGACTATACCATTGAAGTCAAGTACACAAAGTTACCAGAGTCTATTTTCTTAACAAGAAACACGGCAGTGCAGCCGAATATTGCACCTTTTACAACAACACCAACAGATGATGATGTAAAAGCAACTCTGTTGAGCTTTATTAAGGCAACAGATGCAAACAATGCAGACTTAAGTTCAAGTGTTGAGTTTGCAGACCCATCGGTGATTGCGACAATTAAAACCGCAGCAGCGGGAACAACCATTCCGGTGGAATATATATTGAGAAATCCAACAACGGGCGAGGAAAAGCGCCTAAAGGTGGATGTCTTAATGGGAACGAATATGAAAGATTTTCCACTCGGAAACGGCTGGGTACTCGGTGATTTTGTCTATGGCGGTGATCCAGGTGTTGGTGGTGGACGAGGTGTTGTACAGGGGCTTTCTCCACAGGGTGTGGCAAAGTACAACTCAGGAAATCATGACCTTATTCTTCCTCACATTAATCCGACAACAGGTGATACCATCACAGAAATTGGTGCAGGAGTTGTGCCAAGTGGAAGTTTGGCTTTTAAAAAGCTGACACAAGACTTTACTGTGACTGATTATGCAGGCAATATTGAAAGTATTGCAGGTGATGCCTTTAGTGACGGAAATGGAAACAATGGAGTGACGAAGGTCAGTTTACCAAATGTAAAGACCATAGGAAGGACAGCATTTTTCCGTGCAAGAAAGTTGAGAGAGTTTGACTTTAGCAATGTGGAAACTATTAGAGGTCAGGGATTTTACGAGACAGGACTTACTTCAGTCAATGCCCCTAATTTGACCACACTTGAAAATGCGGCATTTAGTCTTTCCAAGGTGGGTAGTGACCCAAGCTATCCGCAGGGATTTTATTTTCCTAAATTGACAACCATTCCACCAAGTACATTTCAAAATGCGAAGCTGACTTATGTCAAAGTTAGTGAGCAGATGCCTCTGGTGACTACGATTGAGAGCAATGCCTTTTTGCAAAATGAGATTCGTTCTGTCGATATCACAGGAGTAACTGCGATTAGAAGTAGTGCATTTTCAAATCAATCGACAACAAATGGTGGTTTGACTACATTGGTAGCACCCGATTTACAGGACATTGGAAGGGCTGCCTTTGAGGGGAACAGGATTGTCAACCTCGATTTGCCAAGTGCAACCATTGTTCGAGGAACTGCGTTTTACAATAGTGGAACAATAGAAACTTTGAATGCACCAAATTTGCAGGTCTTAGAGAACGGATATAATTTCTATAACAATAAATTACAGGAGTTAAATTTGCCAAGTCTAATTCGTGCGGAGGGCATTCGAGACTTTGGTATGAATTATATCAAAGAGGTTCACTTTGATGTGGCACAGTCTCTGGGAACAGATATCTTCTATACGCCAGAATGGCCTAGAACCATTACCTCGTCAACGGCGAGAAACCCAGGCCTATCTGCCTATGGTGGAAATATTGTGGTTCATACTAATGGTACAACAGGACTAAGTAGTAAGGAAAATTATATTGTCGATCCTGTGGAAGATGTCAGTGGCGATTTTGATGAAAATGATTTTACTTGGGATGCAGCAGATCCTTCAAGGGTCACAGGACTGACATCTAGAGGTAAGATGAAATTGCTCAACAATGGACGAAATCTTGTGATCCCAAATCGTGCAAAGAAAGTGGGAGCAAATGCGTTCAACAATGAGAACATTTCTAGTGTACGTGCAGATGCGGTTGTCGAAATAGAACGAGAGGGCTTTAATAGCAATCCTTTGAGCAGTGTGATTATGCCTGCCTTGACAACGATTGGAGACCAGGCTTTTTCAAACAATGTTTCAAATGCAGGTGCAACAAAGTTACAAAACTTTGATTTTTCGCATGTCACAAGCATTGGAAGGATGGCCTTTTATTCTGCAGGATTATCAGGAAATCTGAATCTTCCACTGTTGACTAGTGTACCAGAGAGTGCATTTACAAATAATACCATTACTTCAGTCAATGCACCAAATTTGACCAGTATTGGACAAATGGATTCCTTAACAATAGCTTGAGTAGTGTTGATAGTTCACAATTTCCAGCATTGACAACGATTGCAGGTGGTGTATTTCAGAACAATCCAGTCAAGAGATTGGATATTCCAGGATTGACACAGATGCAAGGCTCAAATGAGTTTGTATTTAGTGATCTCAGGAACACTATCGAGTGGGTAATTCCATCGGGCACAACCGTTCGGGGTGGCAATGCAGCACTTTCAAACAGCACCTTTAATGCCTATACTCCATCTGGTCAGGGAACATATCCTCGTCCGGGAGCTCTTGTCTTTACAAATCCAGTCAATGCAGATGGAACATTGAATCGAAGTAATCCAAAAGGATATACAGAGACCATCAACAGGATTGGAAATGCTAAAGTCAGAAAAGCAGTAATTAATCCAGGTACTATTAAGGTCAATTATCGCATTGAGGGAACGAATGAAAGTTTTGATGGAACATCAGGAAAGCCAAGTGTTCCTGATTACAGAGAGTACATCTATGAGGAGATGGAGCCAAGAGATGCTGCAGGAAATTTTGCAACATCAAGAAAGTATTCTGCAAAATTGATTCCAGGCTATGCACTGGTTAGTTCAACAGATACGACAGGAAGTAATGTGGCAGGAAGAAGTGATATCAATGTTCCATTTGAGCCAGATGGTTCAAGAACAGACCGAGAAATCACATTTATCTACAAGAAATTGGAGATGAATGTTGACCCATCATTAAAGCTTGATTTTGATTTACAGAAAAATTCTTCTTCACCAAAGAAGAAGGAAGAGACTTATCAGGCTTCGGGTAATCTATTGCCAATTATTCCAACCGTATTTTCATTGAATAAGATTGGAAGCAATAATATTCCATTGCAAAATGCAAAGTTGATCATTACTTTTGATTCTCCATACATTGATGCGACAAAGACAGTTGTAGCCAATGATGCAGCGACAGCGACTTTATACAATCCAAGTGGAGTGCGACTCTTGCCAAATGGCGTGGAGATTTCTCTAAAGAATGCCACAACATTGAGTGCAGTCAACGATGTTCCGATTAACTTCTACTACAAGACAGGTGAAGTTCCGGATGGAGCACAGGCCCACTTTAATATTGTGTTACAAAATACCATCAATGGAGAGCTAAAGACGGTAGCACAAGGTACAACTTTGACGACGACGGCAAAGATTGAAAAGCCAAATTAGATTGTATGCTGAGCCACTGTCTCCAGATTACAATTATACGAATCGAGGAATGGACATTGATGGACCGAGACATTTTGGTACAGTATCCCTTTCATCATCGGGAGTAAAATATGTTTCTGACCCAACAGTGGTTAGTTACCGCTATTATATGTCACCAGTTTCTCAACCAATAAAGAGTTATTCATTGAAGCAGGAGGTTCCAACATATACGGCCTATGATCCTGCGACAAACACAACATCCACAAAGCGTGCAGTCTTTGATCCTGCACTTAATCCAGGATGGGAATTGCAATCCGATGGCGTGACTTTGGTGTATACAAAGGAATTGAATCAGACGACAGCAAGATCACTCAACTTTAATGAGATGCCATCGTTGAAGTTTACTTTCCCGAATATCCAGACAGATAAGCCGGTGTATGGAAAAGTGGATTTGTCCGTCACAGACCAAGATGATCCGATCAATCCAGATACACCGACCATGCAGTATGCTGCGAGCGATGACATTACCATTTATCCAATTGGAAGTTTTCGAACTTGGACGGGTAGAGAGTATATCTATGAAAAACTTGCTGCTGGCTCACCTCGCCTTATAGGAAATTTGACCACAATCTATGACACACCGGACGATCGAACAAAGGATGTTTCTTACGAAACTTACTTTGCGGCGACCAATCAGACGATGGATGTCAAAAATGTGTCGATGATTGACTATGACTTGGATGAGAGACTCTATTATAAGAGAATTGAGTTTACACAGTCAGCGACAGCTGCGGGTAATCGTCACGCAAGAATTACGGCCTATAAGAAATTGGGCAGTATTGTCAATCCGACCAGTGACCGTGTAATTTTGGATCAGGAAGTTCCAATTAGTACAGGTACGGGGGTGGATATTCCAAGGAATGATGTAGATTATATCAAGATTTCCATTGTGGAGACGGACACAGCACCACTGGATACTACCATTGTGGCAAAGGTGTGGGCTGGTGTTAAGGATCCTTCGACAAAGTTATTGTCTGGAGGAAGACCAGATTATTTAAAAAAAACCATGCCTACTTTATTGCCAATACCTATGCAAAGGGCACGGATCGCTTGACGAGAGCAAAGGTAACCGATCCAGAGTTTGCAGGGTTTGATGCAAACTTGGTTGGAAAGGAGGATGCGTCTGTCTATATTCAGCCATTCCTTTCAAAGATTAGCTTGGTCAAGGGATTACAAGATCGAACGGTACCATTGTCTTACGAGAGTTATCCTGATTACTCTACTGGAGATACCGCTCTTGGTGGTCAGACGGGATACTACCATATTAGCTTACAGAGCGAAGTTGGCGGAGTATACAATACGCCTTTGACCGATGTGTTGAAAAACTTTGAAATCTATGATGTCTTGCCAGATGGATTGGAACTCAATGAAAGTGATATTCAGCTTGATCCCCAATTTGTTCGTGCAGGTGGTCATATGGAAGTCATTGGTCGCTATCAGACCATTGAAGATGGCACAGCAGTAACTCGCCGTGCAATTCGTTTTTATGCAGATCGCTTGGATTTGAAGCAATATACGAATTACTACTATCCAGTGGCACATATTAAGTCCAAGGTACTTGGGGATTCTCTGGCGGAAAAATTAGTTAACAGGGCCTATATGCACTGGGACCCACAAGAAAATGTAGAGCTCAATGGCAATGTGCGTCGCACAAAGCCAAATGGACAGACGGACACACAGGATTGGGGCTATGCAGAAGTTCCTATTAAAATAAAGAAGGCTTCGGCACTTTCAGGAAAATTGGAAATTCGAAGAAGAACCGATTATATGTGGACGAATTCTATTTACAGAGTCAGAAGAGCCATTTGATTATCGAATGACGGTGTCTCAGTTGGACAGAAATTCAGGATCGGGAAATTACGGCGGCGTAGAGCTTGTCAATATCTTCCCAGGTCAAAATGATGTGCAACAGAGTAAATCAGGACCTAGAAATAGTGATTTTAGCAATACATTTGACACTAGTCGTCTGTCAGATATTCGTGTGTATATCACGGATGCCAATGGGGTGGAGACGACGCTTGATCCATCAAAGTACACATTGAGTTATCTCAATACCAATAGTGGAGCAGATACACTTTTAATTGGTGATACCGTGGACACTTTGGCAGACAATTTGAGTCGGTGGTCTTCAACGCCAGCATCCAATACAAAGGCGATGAAGGTCAAATTGGATCGAAACTTTATTCTTCCATACGGTCAGAAACTGCAAATCGAAGTGCCAATGAAGGCACCAAGATTAAGTGGTGTCAATGACACATTGGTTGACAAAAAGGCTGTGGATTCTTTCTCTCTTCGCTACTATGCGACAGGTGCAACAACACCGGAACACTTTAGAGAGGTCAATAATGTTCAAAACATTATGGCGATACAAAAGGGAACATTGCACTTTAAAAAGTATGGTCGAGTGGGAAAGACAACACCAGACAATCAGGCACAGCCACTAGAAGGTGCGACCTTTGAAGTTCGAGATATGACAAGCAATGCGTTATACTATGCAACTTCAGATAGCAATGGTGTCGTTACAGTCAAAGATCTCGATGTTCGCCACACTGTGGTAATTCGGGAGGTTACTGCTCCAGATGGCTATATGAGGTCCGGCAATACGATTTTAGTCAATTTGACACAGTATTTAAAGGCGGACAACAATTTTGAGGATACATTGCCAGATTCCATGACACTTCGTCCATTTATGAATACTAAGCCAGTGGAAGGCTCATTAAAGATTGTGAAAAGGACGGTTGATCCAAGTGTCAATCTTCCATTTGTCAGCTTTAATATTAAGGGAACTACAGGCGGAGCGTATTCGAATACGGATGTCAATATGAATGTATCGACTGGCACAGATGGAACGGTGACAGTCAATCATCTTCCAGAGGGAAATTACAGCGTAAAGGAGATTGCAAGTTCTGCAAATCTTCGCTTTACCGATGTATCGACAAAGAATGTCACTGTCGATGCAAGCAATACAAGCTTGAGCGTTGAATTTACCAATGAAAAGATGCAGGTGCCATTTAGAAAAGTCATCACAAAAAATGCAAATGATTTAGATCCAAGTCAGTGGGATAAGTTGACAGATTTCCAAAAGGAAAAGATTGCAGGTTATCGCTTTAAGGTGACTGATGAAAGTGGTCATTCTGTATATACAGGAAATACAGATGCAAATGGTGAGGTTATTTTAGGTAATTTAAAGCCAAATGTTGTCTACACTGTTACCGAGGAGGCCACTCAAGCCAGCCCTCAAGTCAATTTGTATCAGCACAATACCAATTCCTATAAGTTTAAACTTTCGCCAACAGGTAAGCTATTAAATCCAGATAATGGCAATGTGTTTATGCAAAGTGCATTGAATTTCCCGAATATGCCAAAAAATATTAAGGGAAAGATTGTCGTCAATAAGACAGATGATCAGGCCAGAGCACTTGTAGGAGCAAAGTTTGAGCTATTTAAGGTAACTTATGCGGCGGATGGAAGTGTGGCTTCGATTACTTCCACTGGACAGGTCTCTACGACATTGCAAAATGGAGCGAGAGCACAGGCGGTATTTGACCAACTAGAGCCAGGAAGTTATCAGGTAAAAGAGGTCGCAGCACCGGGAGGATTTTATCTTTCCACAACACCGATTGCCTTTAATGTGACAATTCCAAGCACAGCACCAGCCAATGCGTCTACAGATGCAAGATATAATTTGTCAGGAAATGATATTGTGTATACACATACACAGGATGTTTCTAACAAATCAGTAAAGGTTGATGCCATCAAGGGAGAAGATCTGGAAGGATATATCAATGTTCCGACAGCACAGGCCCAAAGCTATGTCAATGCCCATGCAGGATATAAGCTTCGCTCTACAGGCGATGGTCTGGCTACAGTATATAAGCCATTGGCTGGAGTTGTATTTGAACTCTATGAGACCAATAATGGTGTCAAAGTAGGAAGTGCCATTCCAATCAATGGAAATACCGATATTGTCAGCGATGCCAGTGGAAAGTTGAATTTAAACTATCCATTTGATCAGGATAAGGAATATTCCATTTTTGAGAAGACTGCCCTTTCAGGATATGAAAGAATGTTATCTCCAAAGACCTTTCGAATTGCAACTGAGGCAACAAGACCGGGATTTGATGGAACAATTTCCATCTATATGAACAACAAAAAGTATGTGGGAAGTATTTTGGTCTCTAAATACGATTCGTTGACAAGAAGACCACTTGGTGGTGCAAAGTTTAGATTGTATTCTGGACATGGTGCAATTGCAGCGGATTCCTCGGGATATATCAAGGAAGTGGAATCGGGAGCAGATGGTTTTGCTTTCTTTGGCAATTTACCACTTGGTGATTATACTGTGCGAGAGATTACCGCACCGACAGGTTATCGGGAGCCTTTAGTTACTGCTCGAGACAAACAATTTAGTATCACCCAGCAAAACCTTAACCTCAGTTATATTGTCTATAACACAAAGGTGAAGGATATCAAGGTGACAAAGACCTGGACGGGAGGTTCAGAGGCCAGTGTACAAGTGAGATTGATGCACAAAGCCAGCAATGAAACTTCATTTACACCAGTAACAGGCAATGTTTGATTGAAACAACGCCAGCAACGACGGCAGCAGATGGCAGTGTAACTTTGCAAACAGCAGCAGATGGCAGTGTGCCAGAGCTGACATTTAAGGATGTACCACTGGCCAATGACAGTGGACGAGAGTACACCTATGAAGTTCAAGAAGTCAGTGTAACGGCAGCGGATGGTACGGTTACCTCCGTAGTCAATAGCCAGATTGGCAATGATTACAATGTCTTAATTGGTGGCGACATTACCAATGGATTCCACATCCAGAATGTGGCAAAAGATGATAGCAAAAAGAGTGTAATGGTATCGAAGAAGTGGCAATGGGCTGATGGTAGCACAACTCCTCTTTTAAACAGCCGAGTTGTGGTCGCTTTGATGCAAAAGGTGGGCAGCAATGCGCCAACGGAGATTCGACGACAGAATTTGGATGCAAGCAACAATTGGACTGCAAACTTTACTGGTCTTGAGAGCCGAATTGGCGGTCAGGTGGTAAATTATTCTGTTGTAGAATTGAGTGATACTACAGGATTTCATAGTTCTGTTGTGGAAGATGTGGCACAAAGAACTGCAAATTCCAATGTATTTAAGATCACAAATGAAGCCATTAAGCGTCAAGAAATTCGATTCACAAAGAATTGGGTTGGTGTAGATCCAAGCCGAGCACCAAGTGTTGTGTTGAAGCTATATGATAGTCAAAATATGACGACACCACTCTTTACACAGCCAGTGACTTTGCAAAGTGATGGTTCTTATCAGGCCATCTTTACAAATGTGCCAAGTTATGCCTACAGTGTAGAAACAAATCCGCTACTTGCAGCGACAGATCCACAGAGTGCAAAAGTTGTGGCAAGGAAGATTCAATATGTAGTTCGTGAGGAGTTTGCCGATGGACAGACCAGAGCAGGTTACACCAATACGACAACATTGGACGATGCAGCATTTGCAAATTACAGCACAAATGCGAACATTGCCAATAACTTAAGTTTTGATGTGAACAATACAATGGAGCAAAAGTCCATTACAGTAAAGAAAAAGTGGACAGGAGTTGACATCAGTCAGGCACCAAATGTTGAGGTGGAATTGATGGATGAAACTCCAGGTTATACTCCAGTATCTGTAGGTCGTCAGACATTATCCTATAATACGACAGATCCTTCGTCGAGCTTTACGTATACTTATGCAAATCTGCCAAAGTATAAGCCAGATGGAATTACTGAGATTACCTATACAGTAAAGGAAAATACAACACTTGATGGCTATGATGTCAATGTTGGTACAATGGAGCAGGATGCATCCAATGCAACTCACTTTAGTGTAGAGATTACCAATGCAAGAAAGACAAAAAATATCGACATTAAGAAGCAATGGGATCAGCCAGAGGAGAGTTTTAGTGGATCAAATGCCAATACACCAGCTGTTCGTGTTGACATCTATGCAGATACAACCAATGATGGTGTAGTCAATCCGACACCGTATACTCAGACAGGAGTTCAAACGAGTGGCATTGTTTTGGATGGAACAAATCAATATCGAACAATCATCAATGGTTTGAGTGAGTATACTGCGGATGGACAGACAAGATTCAATACTATGCGAAGGAAGTTCCAGTGCAAGGTTATACTGCACCAGTAAATACTTCGGTGGCTAGTGGAACTGATGGACAGGGACTAATTGCACTTAGCGATGTTTCTGGTGTACTTTCGGGAACATTCATTAACAAGAGAGAACGAATTGATTTGGATGCAACTGTCATTTGGAATGGTATGAATTTATATACCCCAGCGGAACGCACAAATTTACCAGTTCCTCATGTAGATGTGTATGATATGACCGATCCAACCAATCCAAAACTTGTGCGTGAAAATGTGCCAATGACTCTCCAAGAGGACTTGACACATACCGATCGTTCGAGATGGACGGCAAGTATGAGCGATCTTCCAAAGTACACAGCTGATGGTCAGACAGCGATTGTCTACAATGTAGTGCAGAGGGAGCGATACAATGGTTATACGACAACCGAAAACACAGATCCTCAAGATCGAAGCGGAACGGTACTCAATATTCGTGATGCAAGTGGAAATGTCATCACCAATCGAGCACAGACAACACCTGCACTGGCCACGGTGACGCATTGGCATGCCGACATTGTTAATACGCCGAAGACAAGAGACATTACAGTGAATAAGCACTGGGAAGGTACGCCAGGAAATAGTGCACAGGTTTATCTGACTAGAGAGGGTGTAAGAATCAATGGTGATGCGACACAGCCAGGATCAACACCACAAGTTGTGACATTAAATGCAGCAAATCATTGGACACACACATTTAGTGGAATGCCAGTGAGCAAAATTGATGGCAGTGGAGATTACACTTACAATATTGAGGAAGAAAACATTGTCAATTATGAACAAAGTATCCGCAGTAGTTTCGTGGCCAATACTAATTCAGCTTTGCCGAGCAATATTGTCTTTGATGTGACCAACACATTTAAGACCATAGACATTATGGTGAAGAAAAATTGGGTGGGTGTGGCAGAAAGTGATGCACCAGCGGTGACTTTACAATTGATGGATGTGACAAACCCAACCGCACCAGTTGCAGTAAGTGGGGTAACAGCGACACTGAACAGTGCAAATCAATTTACAGCAGTTTTGAATGATTTGCCAAAGTTTAAGTCGGATGGCACAACACGCATTCAATATGCTGTGCAAGAGCCAAGTATGCCAGGCTATCAATTTAGTACTTCTACGACTTATTCTGATGCTGCACAGACAGATGCACCTTTTGGTACAGCTGTAATTCATGCGACAAATACCAGACTAAAGCAGGAAGTGAAAGTGACAAAGAACTGGGTTGGTGTAGATCCAGCAAATGCACCAAGTGTTGTGGTTGAGCTTATGGATGTGACCAATGCAGCTAGTCCAATTTCTTTGGGAACAAAGACATTGAGCTACAGTGCAAATCCATTAGATAGCTTTAGTGCAGTATTTGCTAATCTTGACAAGTACAAGGCTGATGGTGTGACTGAGGTCAAGTATGCGGTTAGGGAGAATACAAATCTTCCAGAATATGACACACAAATTGGTGTAGTCAACACCGTTGATGCGACACATAAAGAGGCGACGATTACCAATACCTACAAGACAGTGGGTGTTCATGTGGATAAGACATGGACAGATGTAGCACTTACGGATGCTCCTGAAGTGACATTGCAGCTTGTCGATGTCACAGATCCAAATGCACCAGTGGATGTGGTAGGAAAGAGTCTAACGCTCAACAATGCAAATCACTTTGCAGGAGATTTTAGCGATCTTCCAAAATATAAGTTGGTAGCGGGTGCAGCAGTGGAGATTCAATACAGTGTAAAGGAGACTCCACAACTTGCGGGATATCAATTTAGTGTCAATACAGTGAATTCAGCTTCACCGACAGCGACAGCACCATATGGTAGCGTCACGGTGACAGCAAACAATAGTAGAGTAAAGCAAGAAGTGAAGGTGACAAAGAACTGGACAGGTGTCAATCCAACAAGTGCTCCTAGTGTAGTTGTTGAACTTATGGATGTCACTGATACAGCAAATCCAATTTCTTTGGGAACAAAGACATTGAGCTATAATGTAAATCCAGCACTTAGCTTTACAGATACATTCTCCAACTTAGACAAATATAAGGCGGATGGTGTGACGGAAGTTCAATATGCTGTCAAGGAAAATAATCAAACTGATGGTTATCAGACAAGCATTAGTGCCGTGCGTACAGATGATGCGACGCATAAGAGTGCAGAGATTACAAATGTCAGAGTTTTAAGCAAATTGCAATTGCAAAAACTTGGGACATGGCTCCAGAAATTTATGCAGGATCTTCTGCCAATACGCCGCCAGTGACGGTCGATATTTTGGCAGATACAACTGATGATGGCGTAGTTAATCCAACGCCATATACACAGACAGGCATTCAAACAAGTGGTATTGTGCTCAATCGTGCTAATCAATATCGCATGACATTGACAGGCCTCAATGCGTATACTGATGATGGAGTGACAAAAATTAAGTACTATGTCAGAGAACATGCACTTCAAGGTTACACAGGTCCAACTGATCCGACAGCAACATCCATTGCCGATGGAACAGGACGACTGATGCTCATTGAAGATGCACAGGGAGTACTTGCAGGTGATATTGTCAATACACAGGATGTCATTGATCTTGATGTTGTGTTGAATTGGCATGATTTGGATATTTATCCAACTTCTGAGCTGGCAAATCTTTTGGTGCCAACCGTGGATGTGTACGATCGAACTGATCCAACCAATCCAAACTTGTGCGTGCCAATACGCCTATGCAACTTGTGGAAGACACAACAGTGCCAGGTAGAGTGCGCTGGACTGCAGATATGACTCGTCTTCCAAAGTATACAGCCGACGGAACGAAGGCAATTATCTATGATGTTGTACAGCACAGCCCAATCAATGGCTATACGACGACACAGAAGACAGATCCATTCAATGGCACAACACCAATTTCAATTCGAAATGCCAATGGTGAAGTGATTGATGATCCAACACAGACAACGCCATTGCTCTCTAATGTGACGATTTGGCATGGTGTGATTGATGAGACACCAAAGACAAGAGAAGTGAGTGTGACAAAGACTTGGCAGGGAGCAATACAAAGTCAGGCCAATGTCTACTTGACAAGAAATGGCTCGAGAATAAATGCCGACCCAACACAGGCAAATCATCCAGCGGTTCCAGAGACACTTTCTGCAACAAATGGTTGGGCACATACTTTTGTGCGTCTACCAGTGACAAGTATTGATGGAACTACAGATTACAACTATGGTGTGGAGGAGGTGGCCATTCCAGGTTACACACCACAGGTGACAAGAACTACTTCGCCAAGTGGAATAGCAGGGGTTGATAATCTTCATTTTGCTATTCACAATACACAGCAAAGTGTGGATGTGACCGTGCAAAAGAATTGGTCAGGTGTCAATGCAAATGATGCACCAAGTGTTCAAATGCAATTGATTGATAATACAGATCCAACCAATCCAATCACTCTTACTGGATTGGTGGCAACATTGGATCACACCAATAACTTTACAGCAGAGTTTAATGATCTTCCAAAGTTTAAGGCCGATGGAACGACAAGAATTGAGTATTCGGTTGTAGAAGTGAATACAATGCCAGGCTATACCTTTAGTGTGGCGACAACCAATAGTGATGCACCAACAGTGACATCACCAGATGGAACCGTGAGCATTGTGGCAACAAATACAAGGGTTACCCAAGAAGTAAAGGTGAATAAACAGTGGGTTGGAGTGGCAGATAGTACAGCTCCCAAGTGTCAATGTGGAGCTTTTGGATGTTACAAATCCAACTTCACCAATTTCACTTGGAACAAAGCTTTTGAGCTACAATGCCAATACAGCACAAAACTTTACGGATGTCTTTACAAACTTGCCAAAGTACAAAGATGATGGTGTGACAGAGATTCACTATGAAGTGAAGGAAGTTAGCCCACTTCCAGAGTATGAGGTCAATGTATCGGCGGTGACAGATGTGGATGCAAGTCACAAGACGGCAACGATTACAACACCTATAAGACAGTAGATATTCATCTAACAAAGTCTTGGGTAGGAGTGAACACAGCAGATGCACCAGCAGTGACGATGCAACTAGTTGATGCAACAGATGCAAATCATAAGGTAGATGTTGCAGGAAAGACAGTGACTTTAGATGCAAATAATGGATTTGCTGCAGACCTTACGGATTTGCCAAAGTATAAGAGTGATGGAACAACGAGAATTCTCTATGAGGCAAGAGAGGTCAATGCTTTGCCGGGTTATACCTTTGCAATGCAGTCTACATTTGACGACACACCAGTGTTGCCAGATGCACCATTTGGTACAGTAAATATTGCAGCAACGAACACAAGGCGTAAGCAAGAAGTCGCTGTACAAAAGAATTGGACGGGTGTGGATACATCAGAAGCACCGAGTATTGAAGTAGAACTTTTGGATATTACCGATGCTGCTCATCCAATTTCTCTGGGCACAAAGACATTAAGTTACAATACAAATCCAGCACAAAACTTTAAGGATGTGTTTACTAATCTTGAAAAGTATAAGGCGGATGGTGTGACAGAAGTCCAATATGCGTTGAGAGAAAATACACAATTAGATGGTTATGCTTCAAACAGTAGTAGTGTCATTACTATTGATGATGAGCATAAGAGTGCAAGCATTGATAATGTACGTAAGACAAAGAATATTCGAATTGCTAAGATTTGGAATATGGCACCAGAGATTTATTCTGGTTCGGCAAACGATACGCCTCCAGTAGTTGTCGACATCCTTGCGGATACAAACAACAGTGGAAATCCGATGCCATATACACAGGCAGGAGTAAATACAACAGGAATTGTTTTAAGTGCAGCAAATAGCTATAACCTGACGATTTCAGGTCTCAATGAGTATGCAAGTGATGGTCATACGAAAATTGTGTACTATGCGAGAGAGAGATTGATGCAAGGCTATACAGCACTCAATTCAGGTCAGATTTTACTCACCGAAGATACCAGTAATCAATATGCAGGAGATATTGTCAATACACAGGATGAGATCAATTTAAATGTTGTCTTAAATTGGCATGGTCTTGATCGCTATCCAGCGTCAGATCTTAGCAACCTTCCAGTGCCACATGTAGATGTCTATGATCGCACAGATCCAGCAAATCCTAAACTTGTACGAGAGAATACGCCAATGCGACTGGAAGAAGATCCAACTGTACCAGGTAGAGCAAGATGGGTAGCCAATATGGATCATTTGCCAAAGTACACCTCAGATGGTACAAAGGCTATTATCTATGATGTAGTACAAAGGGAAAACTATCCTGGATATCACACTGAGCAGATCACCAATCCAACAGATGGCTCTGGAAATATCATTTCCATTCGTGATGGTGCGGGAAATGTGATTACTGACCCAACAGTGACTACGCCGAGATTGAGCAATGTCACCACATGGAAAGCTGTGATTGACGAAACACCTCGTCTTCGCGATATGAAGGTTGTCAAGAGTTGGGAGGGAAGCATTGAACAAAGTGTACAGGTATATTTGACAAGAAATCACACACGCATTAGTGCTGACCCTACACAGGCTAGTATTACGCCGGTGGAGATTTCAGAGCACACACCTGGACAGAGTGATGACTGGAGCTATGTATTTAGAGATTTGCCATATTGGATGATTGATGGTCAAACTGTAGCAGATTATGGCATTGAAGAAGTTCAAATTCCAGGCTATGTACAGACCTTACAAGTGGTAGAGGACGGTCAAAATCTTTTGGCAAAGCTACATAATAAGCGAAGTATCATAGACATTACAGCGAAGAAAAAGTGGAATGATCATTCCGATGCTCTTTCCCTTCGTCCAAACAGCGTAGATTTTACATTGACGAGAACAACACAGAATAACCCATTACCTGAGCTTGTGCAGACACAGACCTTATCGGGAACAGGCGATGAGTGGAGCTATACATTTAGTCAATTGCCTGAGTTTGATCACAATGGTGATCGCTACATCTACAAGGTAGAGGAAGTTGTCGTGCCTCAGTTAAACAATTATCAGGCACACAATGAAAATGATACGACGATCACAAATGATGTGGTGACAAGATCGATTCCAATTCGGACAGTTTGGGTGGACAATAGCAATGAGCACAAATTGAGACCTTCAGGTAACAAGATTGAACTGATTCGCACATTGCCAAATGGTTCGAAAGAAGTGGTAAAGGTGGTTGAAAATCCACCAGGAACTTCAGGAAATACTTGGAACAATGTCGTTGAGAATATGCCAAAGTACGATCGAGATGGAAATCCATACACATATAGCATTCGACAATATGATGAGAATGGACTTAGAAATTACGATACAACATATTCAAACGATGGGGATACCTTAGTGGTGACCAATGTCTTTAGAACGATTTCTGTTCAAGGACAAAAAATTTGGAACGAGCTAGGAAATGGTGCCCGACCAACATCTGTTGCGGTTGATTTGTACCGTTCAGACGATCCAAGTCATGTATATCGCAGCACAAATATTAGTGCAGAGAATGCAAGCAGTGCAACAACTTGGGGATATCAATTTGATAATCTTCCACAATACGACCAAAATGCAGTACCATTTGAGTATAGCGTTAAGGAGCACAGTGCACCGAAGTACTATGAAAGTAGTGTCGTTGGTATGGATATTACCAACACCTATCATCCAGAGCCAGTAGATTTTAACTTTGCTTTAAAGAAGTTAATTTTAGCTAGACGAATTGGATTGGATACTTTCCATTTTGTGATGCAAGGTGTCGATGGTGCACCAATGCCAAGCGGTGCAATCAATGGTGAGATTCGATTGAGTGGAATCAATGGTGTTCATAACTTTGGTGATGTGACCTATTCTCATGTGGGGCAATATGTCTATCGCTTCTATGAAGAGGCTGGCACAAATCAAAAGTTTACTTATGATACTTCTATTTTGACGATGATTGTCAATGTGACCGATGTTGATGGAAAGTTACAAACAGGTTATCGAGTGACTAGAGAAAAAGACGGTCAGGTGATTGACGAGGGAGGCAAGTTGGAAATCAAGAATATCTATCACTATGATGGAGATTCTGATGAGATTGGTGGAGGATCTGGAGGTTCTGGAAATTCAGGATCTAGTAGTGGTGGTTCAAGTACGACCAAATTGATTGAAAGGGAGAAAAATCAAACTTCCAATCAGGTGGCCAAAGATAAATCTAATCCAGAGGAGAAGGTGACGCTTGAAGAATCGAAAGATCATCAAAAAGATCCTGATCAACCAAATCGAGGAGAAGATAAGTCAACTTCATCAAAGACTTCGTCCAATACTTCAGCAAGTTCTGATCAGGTGGCGAAGAAGAAAAAGAAGAAATTTGGTATTCCAAAGACTTCGGATGCTTTTAACTTTATTCCTTGGGCAATTTTCATTGTCATTGGACTTGTTCTTTTGGTTATTGTACTGATAAAGAATAGGAAAAATAAGGAGAAGAAGTAGAATTTTTAGCCAAAATAGTGGGAGTCGATGGTGCATTCATTGCATCATCGGCTCTTTTCTATATTTACAAATTATGCTATATTGGTAACATAACAAAATAGAAGGAGTTTGGGATGAGCATAAAGCATTGGGGGCGAAAGTTTGCTATTTTTTTTGCCATTGTGGTTGCAATTGTATTGCGATTTTCGCCAATAGAAAAGCAGGTAGGGGAAGCACCGCTGCCAAAAGTTGAAGAATCATTAAAGAGTGAGCAGGTTAAAAAAGAAGTTGGATTGAGTGTGACTAGCCTTTCTACAGATACATTGGAGTTGGATGATCATGCAGAGCGCTTTTTTGATCGAATTCGTGTGAAGTTTGAAGCAAATCATACTAACGGATATTCTAGTATACAAGTTACCTATAAAATAGACGAACATTTGGAGCCGGATCTGGATGCATTGGATGAAATGCAGTTACAAAGTATGCGTTACAATGTGAAAAACGATAGTGTGACAAAGCGAGAGGTTTTAGACAGTGATTTCTTTGATATTCGCTGGGATGGAGAGAAGAATGAGTTTACACTTTCGACAGATCAACTGGAACTTTTAGGGAAGTTTTATGAAGCAGAGGAAGGATATGTAAGGTATCTAGATATTATTTTGCCAATGAGAATAAAGAGTGAGGATGTGGTTGAAAGTGGAACATATTCGGATGAAGCTAAGGTCATTATTAATGGCGATGAGCAGTATCAATCCAACCCAACAACTGTACATTTGGCTGAAAATCCAAAAAAGAATATTAACATTACAGCAAGGGTACATTGGCAGTCAGAGCTTAAGCAAGCCTTCCCTATGGTAGTTGAATTGCATAGAAGGACAGATGAAGGAAGAGATGAAATTGTAAAAAAGAAGATTTTTAGGGTAAAAAATCCAGTCACCATTGCAAAAGATGCAAGAGAATACACTTGGAAGGATATGCCACGCCTTGATGACGAGGGGCATCTATATGTCTATTATGTGAAGGTTTTAAAAATTGGAGACGATGTGGTTCGCGATGGTTTAGCTGGAGACATTGTAGTTAAGGAAAAGGGACTCAATATTATGAATAGTATAAAGGAGAAAACAGGTGGAGATTCGACTCAGTGACATCGTAGATAGAGAACAAATTATGGAAATTTATGCACAGGCAAGAAAGTTCATGATAGAGCAGAATAATCCACATCAATGGGCAGATAGTGGATACCCTTCAATTGATTTGATAGATGAAGATATTGAAAAAGAAAGAAGTTATGTCTGTGTAGAAAAGGATAAAGTATTGGCGGTATTTGTCTACAGTGAGGGGGGTTGACCCAGATTACAGAGAGATTACCCATGGGCAGTGGCCAGATGATGAGACAGATTATGGAGTGGTACATCGTTTGGCTGTTCTTAAGGGAACCAATGGCATTGGAGCTTATTGCCTGGATTGGGCCTATAATTTGAGTGGAAACCTTCGTATTGATACACATAGAGACAATGTACCAATGCAAAATTTATTAAAAAAGCTTGGATTTACACAATGTGGGATTATCCACATATCTGATGGCAGTGAGCGATTTGCCTATTACAAAAAGAAAATGATTCGATTTTAGTATAAGGCACTTTATATCTTCTATGCAATATCTGTCATTGACTTTTCGACATTAGATTGATAGAATTATACGTAAAGTTTTTAGGAGGTAATGATATGAGAATTGTATTGTCCTTAATTGTTGATAATACAGCAGGTGTGTTGAGCCGAGTAGCTGGACTCTTTTCCAGAAGAGGTTACAATATCGATTCATTGACGGTTGGTGAAAGCAAAGATCCAAGATATTCGAGAATGACTGTAGTTTCCATGGGCGATGAAGTGACTTTGCAGCAAATTACCAGTCAGCTGGGAAAACTTGAGGATGTGCGAGATATTAAGGTACTCTCCGAAGGACAGAGCGTTTATCGCGAGTTGATGATGGTGAAGGTGAAGGCGGATGCAGCACAGCGTCAAGCGATAAGTGCGGTGGCATCGATGTTTAGAGCCAATATTGTCGATGTGGCGAGGGAATCACTGACCATTATGATGACAGGAGATAGAGATAAGTTAGAGGCGATTGTTCATTTGCTGGAGGACTATGAAATCCTTGAGTTGGCAAGAACAGGTCTCACTGGACTTTCAAGGGGCTCAGAGGATATTCGAAGTATATCCTAATTTGTTGTTGAAAAACAGTTGTTTTCAACTTGTTTTTTACATATATTTTATTTATTCACAGGAGGCTAGTTATGTCTAAGATTTACTATCAGGAAGATTGTAACTTATCAATGCTTGAGGGAAAGACAATTGCGATTATTGGTTATGGTAGCCAAGGTCATGCACATGCATTAAACTTAAAGGAAAGTGGATGTAATGTTATTGTTGGTCTCTATGAGGGCAGCAAGTCATGGGCAAAGGCTGAGGCACAGGGCCTTGAAGTGTTTACAGCAGCAGAGGCTGCAAAGAAGGCTGATATCATTATGATTTTGATCAATGATGAGCTTCAGGCTGATATGTACAAGAAGGATATTGAGCCAAATCTTGTTGCAGGAAATATGTTGATGTTTGCACACGGCTTTAATGTACACTTTGGTTGTATCAAGGCACCAAAGGATGTTGATATTACAATGATTGCCCCTAAGGCACCAGGTCACACAGTTCGTTCAGAGTATCTTGCAGGTAAGGGAACACCTTGTCTTGTTGCTGTAGAGCAGGATGCAACAGGCAAGGCACTTGAGCTTGCACTTGCTTATGGTGCAGCTATTGGTGGTGCAAGAGCAGGACTTTTGGAGACCACATTCCGCACAGAGACAGAGACAGATTTGTTTGGTGAGCAGGCTGTTCTTTGTGGTGGTGTTTGTGCACTTATGCAGGCTGGATTTGAGACTCTTTGCGAGGCTGGTTATGATCCAAGAAATGCTTACTTTGAGTGTATTCATGAGATGAAGTTGATTGTCGATTTGATCTATCAGTCAGGATTTGAGGGAATGAGATATTCTATCTCTAATACAGCTGAGTATGGCGATTATATCACAGGACCAAAGATCGTTACAGAGGATACAAAGAAGGCAATGAAGAAGATCCTTTCTGATATTCAAGATGGTACATTTGCTAAGGAGTTCTTGCTTGATATGTCACCAGCAGGTCGTCAGGTACACTTTAAGGCAATGAGAAAGCTTGCTTCTGAGCATCCATCAGAGCAGGTTGGTGCTGAGATCCGTAAGCTTTATAGCTGGAACAGCGAAGATGATAAGTTAATCAACAACTAGTTTTTACTATAGAAAGCGAGAGGTATAGTGTATACTTCTCGCTTTTTTTAGATATAATTAAGAATATAACAAAATAGAGTTGAGTTTTTTTTGGAAATAGAATAAAATAAAAGTGGCTTTGTCTATACAATAGTATAGTTATAGAAAAAGTTAATATTCTATTCAATTTTTAAGGATGGAGGTTCTCTATGAGTCAAACAACAAAAAAGTCAGCAGCAATCAGAATTGAAAAATTGCTCGATGACAACAGCTTTGTTGAAGTTGGTAGCTATGTAACAGCAAGAAGCACAGACTTTAATATGGCTGAGACAGAAACCCCAGGTGATGGCGTAATCACAGGTTACGGAACAATTGGAGGCTGTTTAGTGTATGTATACAGCCAAGACAATTCTGTCCTTGGTGGATCGATGGGTGAGATGCATGCAAAGAAAATTGTCAACATCTGTGACCAGGCAATGAAGATGGGAGCACCAATTATTGGTCTGATTGACTGTGCAGGTTTGCGTCTTCAAGAGGCGACAGATGCACTGGATGCATTTGGAAAAATTTATCTTAGTCAGACCATGGCCAGTGGAGTTATTCCACAAATACAGGCAGTTTTTGGAAACTGTGGTGGTGGCATGGCGGTGAGCACAGCACTTGCAGATTTTACATTTATGGAGTCAGAAAAGGCAAGTTTGTTTGTGAGTGCACCAAATACTTTGGATGGAAATTACATTGATATTTTAGATACTTCTAGTGCAAAGTACCAATCAGAAACTACAGGACTTGTGGATGGTACAGGTACAGAAGATGAAGTAATTGAGCAGATAAAGACACTGGTTTCTGTTCTTCCTGCAAATAATGAAGATGATATGTCCTATGATGAGTGCACAGATGATCTCAATAGAGCAGTGGACATTGCAGGATGTGTTGAGGATGCCGCATTGGCACTTAGCTACATTTCAGACAATAATTTCTTCTTTAGTGTGAAGAAGAATTTTGCACCTGAGATGGTCACGGCATTTATTCGCCTCAATGGTCAGACTATTGGTTGTGTGGCTAACACAAGTAAATATTTTGATGAAGATGGAAATGTGGCCTTAGAATGTGACAAGACGCTCACAGCAAAGGGAGCAAGAAAGGCAACAGAGTTCATTGATTTTTGTGATGCCTTCCAAATTCCTGTACTCACTTTAGTTAATGTCAAGGGCTATGCAGCGACCAAGGGAACAGAAAAGCATATGGCAAAGGCAGCAGCAAGATTGACCTATGCTTTTGCAAATGCAACTGTACCAAAAGTAAGTGTCATTGTCGGCGACGCATTTGGCAGTGCATATCTTAGTATGAATTCAAAGTCTATCGGTGCAGATATGGTATATGCTTGGCCACAAGCAAAGATTGGTATGATGGATGCGAGAGAAGCAGCAAGAATTATCTATGAACAAGAAATTGAAGCGTCTGATGATCAAGTGGCAACAATCAATGCATATACAAATCAGTACAATGAGTTGCAGTCTTCTGCAATTTCCGCAGCGAGAAGAGGATATGTGGATGATATTATTGATCCAGCACAAACTCGTCAGAGATTGATTGCAGCATTTGAGATGTTATTTACAAAGAGAGAAGATCGTCCAGCTAAGAAACATGGTACGATTTAATACGAGGTGACATAATGAAGCAAAAGATGAGACAGGTATTGTTCTGTCTAGTGATGGTGCTTGGAATTATCGGCCTTGCAGGTTGCTCTAGCAAGAAGAAGACACAGATTGATGCAGGTGTGGAATCACAGATTACTAGTTATGTCAATCAAATGATGTCACAGCTAGAGAGTGCCGATGATAATACATTGACAAGTGCAATCAAGCAGTACGAAGATAGTGATGACGCAACACAGGTTGCATTTGGAACTGCACTGCAGAACTGGGTAGATAATAAGGAGATCATTGGTAAAATTTCTGGAGATCCTGCAGATGTAAAGATCAAGGAAGGTGATAACAAGGGATACGATGTCAAGTTTAAATTGACTGGAGAAAAGAGAAACGCAAGCGTCAGCCTTGGGTTATCAAAAAAATTAGAATTGACTAGTTTATCATTCAATCCAGTTTATAGCGTTATGGAGAAGATGGAAAAGGCGTTTATGAACTTGTTGATGGGAATGGGAACTGTGTTTGTAATCTTGATTTTTATTTCCTGGTTGATCAGCCTTTTCAAGTATATCAATGTATTTGAAGCAAAGGCAAAAGCTACAAAAGAGGTGAAAGTTGAACAAGTAGAAGAGGCAGTTGTGACTGAATCACCTGTACAAGAAAGCGAGCCAGAGCTTAGTGATGATCTAGAATTGGTTGCTGTAATTACAGCAGCAATTGCTGCCTATACAGGAAATAGTACAGATGGTCTTGTTGTTCGCTCAATTAAGCGAGTAAGCAAAAAGAGAAGATAGTAATCGGAGGAAAAATCTCAATGAAGAATTATACAATTACAGTAAATGGAAACACATATCAAGTACAAGTAGAAGAGGGCGAAGCTAGTTCAGTTTCTTCTCCAGTGACACCACTTGCAAAGCCTACTCAAGCTGCACCTAAGGCAGAGGTTAAGGCATCAACAGGTGCTGCAGGATCTATTAAGGTGGAGTCTCCAATGGCTGGAAAGATTCTTGCAGTAAAGGCTAATGTTGGACAGAGTGTAAAGAGAGGCGAAGTTTTACTTGTTCTTGAGGCAATGAAGATGGAAAATGAGATTGTAGCACCAGAAGATGGAACAGTTGCAAGTATTAATGTGGCGGCAGGTGATGCTGTTGAGACTGGTCAGGTATTGGCTACATTAAACTAAGATTGAACATCTTATGGAGGGATTACAATGGATTACATTTTTAATACGCTAAGCAATCTCCTTCAGCAAACCGCATTTTTGAGTATGACGGGTGGAAATATCTTAATGATTTTGGTTGCTTGTGTATTTTTATACTTGGCAATCGCAAAGGGATTTGAACCACTACTACTTGTTCCAATTGCGTTTGGTATGCTGTTGGTTAATATTTATCCAGACATTATGCTTGCACCAGAAAATTCAAAAAACGGTGTGGGTGGATTGTTACACTATTTCTATATTCTCGATGAGTGGAGTATTTTGCCATCATTGATTTTTATGGGTGTTGGTGCTCAGACAGATTTTGGACCTCTAATTGCCAATCCGAAGAGCTTTCTGCTCGGTGCAGCTGCACAGTTTGGTATTTATGCAGCCTATTTGATTGCTATTTTGATGGGCTTTAATGATAAGGCGGCAGCAGCAATTTCTATTATCGGTGGTGCCGATGGACCTACATCCATCTTTCTTGCAGGAAAATTGCAGCAGACAGAATATTTAGGACCAATTGCTGTTGCTGCGTATTCCTATATGGCTCTTGTGCCAATTATTCAGCCACCAATTATGAAGATGTTTACAACAGAAGAGGAAAGAAAGATCAAGATGGGACAGCTTCGTCCAGTATCAAAGCTTGAAAAAATCTTATTCCCAATTATTGTTACCATCGTTGTGTGCTTAATTCTTCCGACAACAGCCCCACTTGTTGGTATGTTGATGCTTGGAAACCTCTTTAAGGAGAGTGGCGTTGTTAAACAGCTTACTGAGACAGCAGCCAATGCAATGATGTATATTGTGGTTATTTTACTTGGTACATCTGTTGGTGCAACGACGAGTGCAGAAGCTTTCTTGAAGGTAACAACAATCAAAATTGTTATTCTTGGATTGGTTGCCTTTGCATTTGGTACTTGGGCAGGAGTTGTATTTGGAAAATTGTTGTGTAAGGCAACGGGTGGAAAGGTTAATCCTTTGATTGGCTCGGCAGGTGTTTCTGCTGTGCCTATGGCGGCCAGAGTATCACAAAAGGTTGGTTCTGAGGCAGATCCTACAAATTTCCTTTTGATGCATGCTATGGGACCAAATGTTGCTGGTGTTATCGGTACTGCGGTTGCGGCTGGAACATTTATGGCAATCTTTGGTGTGAAATAGAGAGGAGATTATAATGGCAGATAAGAAATTAGGGATTGTTGAGACCGTTCTTCGAGATGCTCATCAATCTTTAGTGGCGACAAGAATGACGACAGAGCAGATGCTTCCAATTATTGACAAGATGGATAAGGTTGGTTACCACGCAGTGGAATGCTGGGGTGGAGCAACATTTGACGCTTGCTTGAGATTTTTACATGAAGATCCATGGGAGAGATTGAGAAAGCTAAGAGATGGATTTAAAAATACAAAATTACAGATGCTCTTTAGAGGACAAAATATTTTAGGTTATAATCACTATGCTGACGATGTTGTAGAATATTTTGTACAAAAATCTGTGGCAAATGGAATAGATGTCATCCGTATTTTTGATTGTTTAAACGACATTCGAAATTTGGAAACAGCAGTAAAGGCAGCAGTGAAGGAAAAGGCTGATGCACAAATTGCTCTTTGCTATACTTTGGGAGATGCCTATACTTTGGACTATTGGAAGGACATCGCAAAGAGAATTGAAGATATGGGGGCAACATCTTTGTGCGTAAAAGATATGGCGGGCTTGTTGACACCATATACAGCACAGGAGTTGTTATCAGCACTTCGCTCTTCTACCTCACTTCCAATTGATGTTCATACTCATTACACATCGGGTGTGGCTTCAATGACCTACTTAAAGGCTATAGAAAATGGTGCAAATATTATTGACACGGCGATTTCCCCATTCGCTATGGGAACTAGTCAACCAGCCACAGAGGTTATGGTACAGACATTTAAGGGAACGGAATATGATACCGGTCTTGATCTTGATCTTCTTTCTGAAATTGCGGATTACTTTAGACCAATTAGGGAAAAGTTTATGGCTGATGGTCTGCTAAATCCTAAGGTTCTCGGTGTCAATATCAATACATTGCGTTATCAGGTACCAGGTGGTATGCTTTCAAACTTAATCAAGCAATTAAAGGATGCTGGTAAGGAAGATAAGTACCGCGAGGTATTGGAAGAAATTCCAAGAGTTCGCAAGGATTTTGGTGAACCACCACTAGTTACACCATCATCTCAGATTGTTGGAACACAGGCCGTAATGAATGTACTTTCTGGAGAAAGATATAAGATGGTTCCTACAGAATCAAAGAAGATTCTTCTTGGCGAATTTGGTCAGACCGTAAAACCATTTAATGCAGAGATTCAAAAGAAGATTATTGGTGATGAGAAGCCAATCACGGACAGACCAGCAAATCATATTGCACCACAGTTGCCAGGATTTGAAAGGCTTGTGCACAGTGGAAGCAGCAGGATGAAGATGTGCTTTCTTATGCATTGTTCCCTAAGGTAGCAGAAGATTTCTTCAAGTACCGCGAGGCACAGCAATCAAAGGTAGATGTAGAAAAGGCAAAGGCAAAGTCATACCCTGTATAGTTGTTTAGTAAAGTCATACCCTGTATAGTTGTTTAGTATTTTGTCAGTGTGCGAAGGAAGCCCTTCGCACACTTTTTGTGTTTTAGGAGGAAAAATGATTCAAAATTATGATGTATTACAAATTGGATTTTATGAATATGGGCAATGTTTTACAGGAAGTGACACAGGAATGAGGTATCGTATTGCGAGGGAACCACTTGAAAATGTTCACTTTACACCAATGGACAAGCGAGGAGAGGCACATTTAAAAGTTACAATTTGGCCAGAACCCTTTGCCTACGACAAGACAGCAGAGGAATTGAAGGAAGATAAATTATTTGAGTATTCTCAACAGGGGCTTTTAGAAGCTGTTGCGTGGTTGAATCAACAGCGTTCTTCGAGAGAATGGTAGAATATAAAAACAATACTAGTATACAACTTACAAAATATATCAGCACTCTAAATAATTGAGTGCTAAAAATGAATTGACTTTTCTTTTCTATTGACTATAATAGTAGATAGTAAGTTAAGAAAGGGAGGAAGAGACAGTGAAAAAAGGAAATTTGTCTATTCATAGTGAGAATTTATTTCCCATTATTAAGAAATGGTTATATTCAGATCATGATATTTTTGTTAGAGAGTTGGTATCAAATGCAACCGATGCCATTACAAAACTAAAGAAATTGGCATTGATTGGGGAATTCAATGCACCAGAAGATGAAAAGTATAGTGTGCAGGTGGAGATTAGTCCAAGTCAAAAGGTAATCACAATTACAGATAATGGTATTGGTATGACGGAAGACGAAATTGATGAATATATCAATCAGATTGCTTTTTCAGGGGCACAGGACTTTATTGAAAAGTACAAAGACAAAGCAAGTGATGATCAGATTATTGGTCACTTTGGATTGGGATTTTATTCTGCCTTTATGGTGGCAGACAAGGTGACTATTGATACTCTTTCTTACAAGGAAGGTGCAAAGGCCGTAAAGTGGTCTTCTGATGGCGGAACAGAATATGAGATGGGAGAGAGTGACCGAACAGAGCGAGGAACCAGTATTACACTCTATTTAAATGATGAGAGTCATGAATTTGCAAATGCATATCGTGTGCGAGAGGTACTTGAAAAGTATTGTTCCTTTATGCCTGTGGAGATCTTTTTGAAGGATTTGGATGAAAAGGTAGAAGAGAATCCAGAGAAAGAGAATGAAAAAAAAGAGGAACCAAAACCAATTAATGACATTCACCCACTTTGGAATCGTCATCCAAATGAGTGCAGCAAAGAAGATTATATTGCGTTTTATCAAAAAGTATTTCATGACTACAAGGAGCCACTGTTTTGGATTCATTTAAATATGGATTATCCATTCCATCTAAAGGGAATTTTGTATTTCCCTAAGATTGGTAACCAATATGAGAGCATTGAGGGCACAATTAAACTTTATAATACACAGGTATTTATTGCAGACAATATCAAGGAGGTAATTCCAGAATTTTTGATGCTTTTAAAGGGAGTTATTGATTGCCCAGATCTACCACTTAATGTTTCGAGGTCAGCACTGCAAAATGATGGCTTTGTCAAGAAAATTTCAGACTATATCACAAAAAAGGTTGCTGATAAACTGGTAGGAATGTGCAAAGTCGATCGAGAAAGTTATGAGAAGTACTGGGATGATTTGTCTCCATTTATTAAGTTTGGCTGTTTAAAGGATGAGAAGTTTGAGGAGAAAATGAAAGATTCAATTCTCTTTAAAGACTTGGACGACAAGTATATAACACTTCGTGATCTGTGTGGTGAAGAACAGGAAAAGACATTATACTATGTGACAGATGTCAATGAGCAAAGTCAGTATATCAAAATGTTTAAAGAGGCAGGAAAGAATGCTGTGATTCTTTCTGATGTCATTGACTCGGCCTTTATTGGACAATTGGAATACAAAAATAAGGGACTAAAGTTTTTGAGAATTGATGCAGATATTCAGGCCGCACTAAAGCAGGAAGACAGTGACGAAGAGACAAAAAAGAAATACGATGAAGTGGCCAAGAAGGTCAAAGACGAAATTGGGGATGAGAAGCTCAATGTGGAGATTCAAACATTGCAAAACAATTCCATTGCATCAATGATTACTTTATCTGAGGAATCAAGAAGAATGCAGGATATGATGAAGCAATATGCAATGCCAGGAATGAATAGTGCAATGTTTGATAATGGTGGACGAACCCTTGTGCTCAATGTAAGTCATCCATTAGTGAAGCAACTTGTAGAGAATACAGAGTGCGAAAACTTCGCACTATTGAGCGAACAACTCTATGATTTAGCCAGCCTTGGACATGGCTCATTGTCACCAGAAAGATTGGAAAAGTTTATTCAAAGAACGAATGAACTTATGGAGAAGCTAAACACCGTCTAAGAGGTGAGAAATGGAATATAAGATTATTGGAGATAGTTGTTGCGACTTCAATAGAGAACAACTAGAGGATAGATTACATTTTCAATCCGTACCATTGCAACTAGAAATTGGGGATTATCACATAGCAGATGATGCCCAGTTTCATCAAAAAGATTTTCTTGGGCGAATGCGTACCTCCAGTGTTGGAGCAAAAACGGCTTGTCCCTCTCCTGAGAGATTTAAATTGGCAATGAATTGCAGTGCAGAAATGATTTTTGTAGTGACCTTATCAGAGCATCTAAGTGGATCTTATCAAAGTGCAGTTTTAGGGAAGCAGTTGTATGAGGAGGAATATGGGGGGGATCACAAAAAGATTCTAATTATTCCTTCAAATTCTGCAGCTGCTGGTCAATATCGCCTAGTGGTGGCTCTGGAGAGAATGTGCAAATTGAATTTTTCATTTGAGCAAATAAAAGAGAAGATTTTTTACCTGCGCAATCAAATGAAGACCTATTTTGTATTGGAATCATTGGAGACACTGAGAAAAAATGGACGGCTTTCAGGGCTTTCTGCTTTTTTTGCCTCAGCACTCAATATTAAGCCAATAATGGGGGCAAGTGAGGGAAAGATTATTAAGCTTGATCAGGCCCGAGGAATGAATAGAGCATTGGCCAAGATGGCAGAGATTGCAACAAAGGAGGGAGAAAATCTTCCCGAAAAGATTCTGTGTATCACTCATGTTAATTGTCCAGAGCGTGCACAATTTGTTGCTGACCATTTTAAAGCAATGGGGATTTGTAAAGAAATATTTATTACAGAGGCCATGGGGGTTTCGACAATCTATGCGGGGGATGGCGGAATTGTCATAGGGTTTGTATAAAAAAAGGGGGGTATAGTCCCCTCTTTTTTATAACTTATACAACTTTTCCAATAACACCAAAAGAGAGGATCATCATAATCACACTTGCCATGAGTACGCCAAGAAGTGCAGATAAAAAGGCCTTCTTTTTGTCCATCTCTAAGGCAGCGGCAATCATACATCCTGTCCAAGCTCCAGTTCCAGGAAGTGGAACGCCAACAAAAAGAACGAGTCCCCAGAATCCTACACTTTCAATTTTGGAACGATTTTTTTGGATTTTTTTGTCCAGCCAATTTCCAAATGCATTGAGAACACCAATTTTTGAATTGCGCAAATACTCAAAGAAGCGATTAAATAAGATGAGAATAAATGGAATAGGAATAAGATTTCCAATAATACAGATGATGTAGCTTTGAACAGGATCAAGTCCCAGTAAGGAAGCTGCAATCATTCCTCCACGCAATTCAAGAATTGGGAATAATGAAATAATAAAGACGATGAGTTGTTTTCCATAAGTGAGTGCAAGCAATCCACCCATTGCACCAACGAGGTGCTTTGCCAATTTTTCAGCCATAGTTACAGTCCTTTCAATATTTTTTTAATATTGGTATTTTAACAGATTGCATAAGAACTGACAAGGTGATATTATTTTATGATATTATCTTATAAAAAGGAGTGCAATAAATTGATGGAAAGATTAGAAAAAGCTGCATTAGTCTTAGAGGGAGGATCCTTGCGTGGATTGTTTACCGCAGGGGTGTTGGATACTTTTCTGGAAAATGAAATTTATATGTCCTATGTCAATGGTGTTTCAGCAGGGGCAATGAACGGAATGAATTATATCAGCAAACAAAAAGGAAGAGCAAAGCGCATCAGTCTGACCTATCTCCATGACAGAAGGTATATCAGTAAAATGACGATGTTTCGAAAAAGAAAGATTTTTAATTTTGATTTTTTTTGTTTAATGAAATTTCAGAAAATATAGATGTATTTGATTGGAAGGCTTTCCGTGAGAGTGAACAAAAATTTGAAGTTGTTGCCACAAGGTGCAAGAATGGAAGACCAGAATATTTTGAAAAGGAAAGCTGTTCAAGTATTGTAAAGGCAGTGGAGGCCTCAGCTTCTCTTCCATTACTTTCAAAAATGGTTACTGTGGAGGGGAAAAAATACCTCGATGGTGGTGTCTCTATGCCGATTGCTTACCAAAGGGCATTTGATCTGGGCTATCAAAAAGTTGTTTTGGTGTTGACAAGAGACAAAGGGTACAGAAAAAAGCCATTGTCCAATCTTTCTAAAAAGGTCTATGCTAGTTATTTTGGACCGCTTCCAAATTTTGTTGCCGCACTAGAAGAAGTTCCTGAGCGATACAATCGTATGCAGGAAGAAATTGAAAGGCTTGAAAAGGAGGGAAAGATCTTTGTCATTCGTCCGCAGGAGCCTGTGATTGTGAAGCGACTGGAAAAAAACAGCCAAAAACTTGAAGATTTATATCAACAAGCTGTGGAGTACACAAATGAGATTTTACCAAGGTTAAGAGAATATCTAAACTCCTAAAATCAATTTTAGACGTGACCCCGTATCCGATAGGCGATTCTTAACTAAAGATGACATTACGAGAACATAATCTTTTATATGATGATACAACTGACAAACGACGAGATGTTATCTATGCCCGTGTATCATCGCATGACCAGAAGTCTCATGGCGATTTAGACAGGCAGATTCGGTTTCTTATTGACCAATCAGATAACTTGCAGTTGTACTGTCAGAAGTTGGTTCCGGTTTGAATGATAAACGTAAGAAATTACAACAGTTACTTAAAATGGTTATGAATGATGAAGTAAATCGTGTATTTGTAACCTATCGTGACCGTTTAACTCGTTTCGGTTTTCATTATCTCGAAACCATGTTTAATGCTAAAGGTGTCGAAATCGTTATTGTCAAACAACAAACGGAAACAATGTCTGTCGAACAGGAGTTTATGAACGATATGATGTCACTTATCGCATCGTTTTCAGGCAAGCTCTATGATATGCGGTCAAAAGGTAAACAAGAAAATAAGAAAGGACAAAGCAATGACCCAAAATCATAAAGAAATGACGCTAAAGGAACTAGAGGAATGGTTAGGGAAAGAACAAGTTGAACGTTTGTTCTTAGAACATTATCTAACTCTTGTAGGTAAAGATAATCAAAAGGTAAAACTAGCTGATCATCTTAATTTAGACGATATTATGGAATAGAAAGGCACTCATTCATGCAAAAACGTAAGTTTACAGTTGTAACTCAACTACACGATAAGAACAATTCTCAAATTATTGAATATGTTGAAAATTCTCGTGCGACTTACGCTCACGCTATGAGAAAAACCTTTCAACACATTAAGCATACAGACAATTTTAATAAGTCAGCTTATAACACATATTTACAAAATCAATACAGTATTACTAAGCGTACTGCTAATTCTATTATATCTGATGCACAAGGACGATTGAGTGCTTTAATTGAGTTGAAACGACACGAAAAACAGATTCTTGAACATAAGATTGATTATTTTGAGACAAAAGTTATCCCTCAATTGCAAGAACAACATGACGATAACTGTGCGATGTTACGAGCTGGTTTGTTTGTCAATCTAACCAAACATCGTAATCTCAAACGAAAGCTGGTTGCTAAGAAAAACAAGCTCAATCGCATGAAACAGAAGCTAAGTAATCTCGATTACCAACTAGAATCAGGTCAAGTCAAAATTTGTTTTGGTACGAAAAACTTATTAAATAAAGATTACGCCAAGTTCATTGAACATCGTGATAATCAGATGTCATTTGTTGGAACAAAAACGGAAACCTCTGGTAATCAACTCTTACAGTTGAACTATAACAAACTGAATAACCAGTTCAATATTAAGCTCCGTAAGGACTTTGGTGGTTTCAAGACGACTCAAGGGAATGATAAATACGCTTTTGGGAAAGTATATTTAATCATCATAAACAAGAGATTATTTCCATTTTAGAACAAAAGAATAGTCCTCTTTCGTATAAGATTATCAAGCGTTATGGACGATACTATCTCTATTGCACCTTTGAAATCCAACAAGAGGATACTGATATAATGACTCGCAGCACTCATGGTGTCATTGGTCTTGATTTTAATAAGGGGTTTGTGACCTTAACCGAAACGAATGCGTTTGGACACATGATTCAAAACCAATTCTTACCATACAGGTTTCAACAAGGACAGGCTACAAAGTCTGACTTACAAGCTATCGCCAACGATATTGTTAAACTTGCTTTAACTACTGGCAAAGATGTGACTATTGAGGACCTTAATTTTAAGCGTACGAAAGCTAAAACAGAATCCAAGCATGGTAAGAAGTATAATGAAATGATACACTCGTTAGCTTACCGTCAGTTCGTTGAAACAATGGAATCCATTACTTATCGCAACAATGTTTATCTCAATAAAGTCAATCCCACATGGACAAGTTGGATTGCTAAAAATAAATACTGTCCGCAAATGAAGCTAAATACTCATGTCGGAGCTTCATTTGTTATTGCACGACGTGGACAAGGCTTTAGAGATAAAGTCTAAGAAAAAATAACCATAGACAGATGTAGAACTGCAAGACAAGTCCGCATTTCCCTGTATGGTTATCAATTTAGAAGCGATACCAATAAGTGCTATTGTATTGGTGTTATATCGAAATAGCATGAGGTATGGTGGATGAGGTTAACCGTAGAACCTTTGGTTGAAAAACCATAAAACTAATCTAAGAATATGACTTCTGAATTTTCACTATTTTTAGTTACGGTGCCAAAGTTATTTATTCGTTAATACTTTCTCCGTCATCTTCGTTTTCATCTTCATCATCTTTGTCCTTATCTAGAGCGGAAACAAATAAGAACTTTCGAATAATGAATAAGATGGCGATGGTAATCACACCAATTAAGGTTCCATGAATTGGTAAATGCTCGATAATCATATAACGTCCCACTGCAAAGAGTAAAACTTCAACAACAGAATCTAGGTCGTGGCGACAGAGCATCTTAACTAACTCAATACCAATGATAATATTGAACATTTCACGGAAAAATCGGTCAGTTCTTTATTTCCATGAGCAATATTGCTGTACATCGATGGGAGGTGGGTTAACTCAATACCAATGCCGATGATGACAAGGAGAGAGATTAATAACTCTAAGATGTAGGTTGCTTTGTAAAAAATCATCTGAACCGCATGGACATTCTCGCCTGTATAATGAGCATATCTTCGATGTTTATGATTCTTCATAAAATATTCCTTTCATTTATTATTTCTCTGCTATGAGATGGGAATTCCATTATACTGTATATGAAAAGATATTGCAAAAGAAAAGTGTGTAATATTTGTGTAATAATTATGTAACTCTTGTGCAAAGCACCATTCTATGGTATCATTGGCAAAAGGAGATGATATGATGAAGAAAAAGCTTATTCTGACAATTAACCGAGAGTATGGAAGTGGTGGAAAACAAATTGGACAGAAGTTATCTGAAATTTTAGATATTCCATATTATGATGATGATATTATTAAGATTTCTTCTGAGCATGCAGCAGTGGCTGAAGAGTATTTTAGAGTGAATGACGAAAGACCTGGAAATCATATTTTGCATAGAATTGTTGGTGGATTGAGGGATGCAATGGATCGCCCTTCTCTGGGAGATAAGTTGACTTCTCCAGATAATTTATTCCGTTTCCAGTCGGAAGTTATTCGCGAACTAGCAAAGGAGCAATCTTGTATATTCATTGGACGCTGTTCCGATTTTGTGTTGGAGTCGTCTGGATTTTCAGATTTTATTCGTCTTTATGTATATGCAGATTTACCAGCAAAGGTGCAAAATGTGTGTGCAGTGGATGGCGTTGATACCAGAGAAGCTTTGATGCGCGTACAGCGAATAAATAAAAAACGCAGTGATTTCTACAGATATTATACTGGTGAAGAGTGGAATGATCTGACAAGATATGATTTGCCAGTAAATACAACTGATTTAACATTTGATCAGGCTGTAGAACTGATTTTGAAATATCTCTCATTGAGGGGATATAATAAAGAGAATTAGTTTAAGATGGAGAATATGGATTTATGAACAGACTTAAGGAGTTACTTTCAAATTCACCTCGTGCAAAAAAAGCTGTGACTGCAGCGGGGGCTATTGCAATCGCTGCTGTATTGGTGACATTTGGAAGAACAAAGGTAGTTGCTTCCGGAGCTAATGCACCAAAGGCAGCACTTGCAACAACTGTAGCGACAACAGAGAGTACAGAGACCGCAGAAGAAACCATTGTTGTTCCTGTAGAGACAACACTGTCTGCTGAGCAGTCACAGGCAGCCGAAGAAAAGAAAAAAGAAGATACAGAAAAAGATAACATTATTGCAGGCTATAGCAATCTCGGCATTGCCAATGTTGATGGATTTGTCAATGTGAGAAAAGATGCTAAAAATGATGCTGATGTCATTGGTAAACTCTACAATGGCAGTGCTTGTAATATTGTAGAGACTAGAGAAGATGGCTGGCTTCATATCACATCGGGGGAAGTGGATGGATATGTCCGAAGCGAGTACATTCGCACAGGTGATGATGCAAAACAAGCAGCCAAGGATTTAGTAAAGAAGAGAGCACAGATTACAGGAGATCGTTTGAATGTCAGAAGTGCCCCAAGTGCAGATGCAGAATCTGTAGAAGTCGTATTGCAAAATGAGCGCTATGAAGTCTTAGAAGATGATGGTGATTGGGTAAAGATTGATCTTGGCTATACCTCAGGTTATATTAACAAGCAGTATGCAACGATTGCGTATTCCTTAAATGAGGCACAGAAATTGGATTTAAAGAGTATGATACTCAACGCCTATGATCATCTTGGAATTTCTGATGTGCAAAATTATTTGAATATTCGCGAAACACCAGATGATGGTGGCAAGGTGGTTGGAAAGTTGCCAAGTAAGGCCGCAGGGAATATTCTTGAAGAGAGTGGAGATTGGTATAAGATTCAATCTGGTGGAATTACAGGATATGTAAAGAAAGATTATATTCTTACAGGAGATGCCGCAAATGAAGAGGCTCTTAAACAAGCTCAACTTGTAGCTGTGGTGAATACGGATATCCTCAATGTCAGAAGTGCCCCAAGCACGGATGCGGATATTTGGACACAAATTACCAACGCACAAAAATATCCTGTAGTGGCACAGCAAGATGGATGGGTAGAGATTGAGTTGGAGAACGATAATAATGCCTTTGTTGCGACTGATTTTGTGGATGTGCGCTATGCCCTCGATGAGGCAGTTCCATTTACGCCTGAGGAAGTGGCAGAGGAAAATACTCCAGTAGATAATGATAATAGTACAAATGCACCGAGTGACAATGGAAACAAGAATGGAAATAAGGAAAATGCTTCCTCAAAGTCTTCTTCAAGATCTTCAAGAAGATCCCAAGTCGTTTCCTATGCACTTCAATATCTAGGAAATCCATATGTATGGGGTGGAACAAGCCTTACAAATGGTGCAGATTGCTCTGGTTTTACAATGGGTGTTATGAGTCATTTTGGTGTAGACCTTCCACACTATTCAGGTGCACAAGCAAGTATGGGTTCTCGAGTGTCTGCAGAGAATGTTCGCCCAGGAGATTTGGTATTTTATGCAAATCGAAGTGGAACAATCAATCATGTCGGTATTTATATTGGAAATGGTCAGATTGTCAATGCAGCTAGCCGAAGAAGTGGTATCAAGATTTCAAATTGGAATTATAGAAAACCTGCAGCAATTCGAAATGTCTTAGGAGACTAATAAAGTTTAAGCAAGATGGTTCACTTGATGAACTGTCTTGCTTTTTATTTTTTTGTCTTGTATACTAAAAGATAGACGAATCAATAAGGAGGAAAGAGCAGTGGCGACAAAGAAAAATACAAAAAAGACAACCAAGCGTACAGCTTCAAAAAAGAGTAAAAGTGCGAATGCCACACGCACAAGAAAAGTAGAACAGTCAAAGAAAAAGAAGGGAATCAATCCATTTCAAGCTGAAATGGTGAGCATATTTTCATTGATTATCTGTTTAATTTTGTTTGTGAGTAATTTGGGACTGGGCGGAAGTTTTGGAAGAGTTTTTCGCAGTGTAGACCTTGGGCTCTTTGGCTTGATAGGCTATATATTTCCCATTATTTTATTAGTAGCGATTCTTGTTGCTCTCTATGCAAAGAATCGTACGCATATACAAAATAAATATCTTGCATCCACTGGAATTTTTATTTCGGTTTGTGCTATTGCAGCCATTTTTTCAGGAGATAAATATGAAGGTACAGCAAGTCTAGCAGAATTCTATTCCAGCCAGACAGGTGGCGGATTTATTGGAGGTGTACTCGCCTCTATTGTGCGTGCAATACTTGGATCTTTTGGAGCTATCATTGTGTTTTTGGGTGTAATGATTGTATGTTGTGTGTATCTAACGGAACGCTCGTTTGTCAAAGAAGTAAGAAAAAAGGGCAAACAGGTGTATTCTTATGCAAAGGAAAGTTACAGACAAAAAAGATATGATCAGGATCAAGAAGATGATCAAGAGCAAGAAGATACACAGGTGTATACGCAAAAAAGAGTTTCTTACAATGAAGCAAAGCACAGAAATATTGGAAATACGGATAGCATACCTCCAGTTAAAGTTTCACCTAGACAAGGAACAAGAAAAATAGAGGTCTCTGCGCCCACGAAAGGAGAAGAACAACGAGAATCCGATCAAATGATGATAAAGCCAAGGAATCAGCAAGTAGAAAAAGTTGAGATTATTGATTCAAAGATTGGAACAAATTCCAGAAAAGGTGACGATTTTAGTACGACAGAAGATTTTTTACACAGAGCACAGAGCAGAAGAAAAAAAGAGAAAACTGTTCGAAAAAGAGAGGATTTTTTTCCATATCGAAAAAAGAAGAATACGATTGATCGTGAGACTTTAGAGAATGTGAGGGACATTTTAAAGAGAAAAGAAGAACTGAGAGCAAAGTTTAGAGCGGAAGAAGGAAAGATTCCATTTGAGGAAGATGAATCAGACTTAGAGATTCAAAATATTCCTGTTGTCGACAAGGAAAATATTATCAATCTAGCCATGGATGCAGAAAACTATAGGCAGGATTCTGAAATAGATTTAAAAAAAGAGGAATTTGCCATTGATTTATCTGAAGAAAAATCAGATTTGCCTACGACATTGTTTCAAGAAGAACATCAAGCAAAGCGAGAAAGAGATGGATATCACCTTCCTTCGGTGACTTTACTTGATAAGGGTAACAAAAGGAGTGGACGAATTTCTAAAGATGAATTTCAAAAAACCGCTTTGAGATTAGAAAAAACCTTGCATAATTTCGGTGTTGAAGTTAGTGTGACAGATTATAGTGTGGGACCTGTAGTGACTCGCTATGAGCTTCGACCAGAACAGGGGGTCAAGGTGAGTAAAATTGTTGCCCTTACAGACGATATTAAATTGGCTCTTGCTGCAAAGGATATTCGAATTGAAGCTCCTATTCCTGGAAAGGCCGCTGTTGGCATCGAAGTTCCCAATCAAGAGAGCAATGTCGTCCACTTTCGAGAGCTAATTGAGACAAATAATTTTCAGAGCCATCGCTATCGCTTAGCCTTTGCCCTTGGAAAGGATATCTCTGGTCAGCCTGTCATTGTCGATCTTGCCAAAATGCCCCATCTATTGATTGCTGGAGCAACAGGATCGGGAAATCCGTATGTATCAATACATTGATTATGAGCATTTTGTATAAGTATACGCCGGATGAAGTCAAATTAATTATGATTGATCCAAAAGTTGTGGAATTATCCATTTATAATGGAATTCCTTATTTGATGATTCCTGTGGTTACTGAGGCAAAGAGGGCAGCAGGGGCATTGAATTGGGCTGTGGCCGAGATGAATGATCGATATAAGAAATTTGCCAAGGCAGGAGTTCGAGATTTGCAGGGCTACAATAAAAAAATGGATGCAGATGAAGAAAAACTGCCACAAATTGTGATTATCATTGATGAATTGGCGGACTTGATGATGGTCGCACAAAATGAAGTAGAAGATAGTATTTGTCGCTTGGCTCAGCTAGCCAGAGCTTGTGGTATTCATTTGGTTATTGCAACGCAAAGACCAAGTGTCAATGTGATCACTGGTTTAATTAAGGCAAACATCCCAACAAGAATTGCCTTTGCTGTATCGTCAGGAGTTGATTCAAGAACCATCTTAGACAGTGTTGGTGCAGAAAAGTTGCTAGGAAAAGGGGATATGCTCTATTCTGCACAGGACAGTTCAAAGCCTGTTCGAATTCAGGGGGCTTTTATTTCAGACGACGAAGTACAAAAAGTTGTAAATTCCATTGTTCAGAAGAATGGAGTGCCCGATTACAGCAAAGAGACAATGGAAAAAATTGAGCAAGCAGGGTTAGATGCCACACCGAAAGTTAAAGAAGAAAGGGATGAATTCTTTACAGAGGCGGGAAGATTGATTATCCAAGAAAATAAGGCATCTAAAGGATTTTTGCAGAGAAGATTTAAAATCGGATTCAATCGTGCAGCAAGAATTATTGATCAGCTCCATGAGGCTGGTGTTGTAGGCGAAGACAAAGGAACAAAGCCAAGAGAGATTCTGCTCAATGCACAGGAATTTGAAGAAATAGTAAAAGAGGAAGGGAAGAAATCGTTATGACAGATATTCAAATTGCTCAGCAAGCAAAAATGTTACCAATTCGAGAGGTTGTAGAAAAGATAGGTGTCTCTGAAGACGACATTGAGATGTATGGAAAGTACAAGGCAAAATTTACAGAGGAATTTCTACAAAAACTTGAATCAAAGCCAAATGGAAAGTTGGTTTTGGTGACAGCAATCAATCCAACGCCAGCAGGTGAGGGAAAAACAACCATTAGTGTCGGACTTGGGCAGGCACTGAATAAGGTGGGGAAAAAGACCATTATTGCCTTGAGAGAGCCTTCGCTAGGACCTTGTTTTGGAATTAAGGGCGGGGCAGCAGGTGGAGGCTATGCCCAAGTTGTTCCAATGGAAGATCTAAATTTACACTTTACAGGGGGATTTTCATGCCATCACATCAGCAAATAACTTGTTGGCGGCATTGCTTGACAATCATATTCAACAGGGAAATGAATTGCAGATTGATACTCGACAAATTCTGTGGAAGAGATGTATCGATATGAATGACCGCGTATTGAGAAATATTGTGGTTGGACTTGGGGCAAAGGCCGATGGTGTTGTTCGTGAAGATCATTTTGTAATTTCTGTTGCATCGGAAGTCATGGCTGTGCTTTGCCTTGCCACAGACTTAAATGATTTGAAGGAAAGATTATCAAAGATTATTGTTGCATATAACTACAATGGAGATCCTGTAACCGCTGGAGATTTAAAGGCAGTGGGAAGTATGGCGGCGTTGTTAAAGGATGCCATCAAGCCAAATGTCATTCAAACTCTTGAGCACACCCCAGCCATTGTTCACGGCGGACCATTTGCAAATATTGCTCATGGATGCAATAGTGTTCGAGCAACCAAGGCGGCATTAAAACTTGGGGATATCTGTGTCACAGAGGCAGGATTTGGTGCAGATTTAGGTGCAGAAAAATTTATGGATATTAAGTGCAGATTATCAGGGCTTGAGCCAGATTGCATCGTTTTGGTTGCCACGATTCGGGCCTTAAAGTACAATGGTGGAGTAAAGAAAGATGAGCTGTCATCAGAAAATATGGATGCACTGAAGAAGGGAATTGTCAATCTCGAAAAACACATTGAGAATTTAAAATTATTTGGTGTTCCTGTTGTGGTCACACTCAATGCTTTTGTCACAGATACAGAGAAAGAATTAGAGTTTGTGAAGGAATTTTGCCAAAAATTGGGTTGCCGCTTTGCTCTGGCTAATGTCTGGGAAAAAGGAGGCGAGGGAGGAATTGACCTTGCTGATAAAGTCATCGAAGCCCTCGATGAGCCAAAGAATTTTCAACCGCTCTATTCTGATGAGCTTTCGATTAAGGACAAGATTTTTGAAATTGCGACAAGATTGTATGGATCAGATGGTGTAAATTATACGCCAGCAGCAACAAGGGCAATTGATAAAATTGAAAAGATGGGATTTGGACATTTTCCTGTTTGTATGGCAAAGACACAATATTCTCTTTCTGACGATCAAACGAAACTTGGTCGCCCGTCAGGATTTAAAATTAATGTGCGAGATGTCTATGTCAATGCGGGGGCCGGCTTTGTTGTTGTGATTACAGGGGCAATTATGACAATGCCAGGTCTTCCAAAGACACCAGCAGCCTATAATATTAATGTAGATGAAAGTGGAGCAATTACAGGATTGTTCTAGTGGGAGAAATCATGAAAATCATTCAAGAGACACAGGGACTAGAGTTTGAATTATTACAGGGCAGTGTAGAGATTGATGTTGTAGAGGTCTGTTACAATTCAAAGAATGTGGTAGAAGATAGTATTTTTGTCTGTTTAAAGGGAGCAAGATTTGACTCTCATACCATTATCGACGAAGTAGTAAAAAAGGGAGCAAAGGCCATTGTCATTCAGGAAGATTGCTCTTATCCAGAGGATGTCACTGTAATCCGTGTAAAAGATACAAGGAAAGCGCTGGCACTGCTTTCTGCGGCACGTTTTTCTTATCCAGCGAGAAAAATGATCACCATCGGTGTGACAGGAACAAAGGGAAAAACAACAACCACCCATATGATGAAGACTTTACTAGAACAGAGTGGTAAAAAGGTAGGAATGATTGGAACCAATGGTTGTTTTATAGGTTCAGAAAAAATTCCAACGGTGAATACCACACCAGAGTCCTATGAACTTCACCAAGATTTTCAAAAGATGGTCGATGCAGGGTGCCAATACATGATTATGGAGGTATCCAGTCAGGGATTAAAGATGCATCGAACAGCAGGGATTGAATTTGATTATGCTGTATTTACGAATATTTCTCCAGATCATATTGGTCCAAATGAGCATGCAGATTTCAGGAATATTTAATGTGCAAGAGTTTGCTCTTTTCACAATGTAAAACCGCACTGGTCAACCTAGATGATGAACATGCTCCTTATATCATTGAGCATGTACATTGCCATCGACTCTATACATTTGGAAGTGATGAAAAGTCAGATTTTCATTTTTCGAACATTCAATATGTGGCCAATAAAGATTTTGTAGGCATTACATTTGGTGTGTGCGGAAAAGAAAGTTTTGAAAACTTTGATGTCCATGCTGCTATTCCAGGTCGCTTTAATGCCTACAATGCACTTTCTGCAGTTAGTGTCTGTGCATTGCTTGGTTTAAATAAAGAGATTTTGAAAAGAGGACTTGAACATATTCATGTCGATGGGCGAATGGAGATTGCCTATAAATCTGATCATTGCAGTGTTATCGTCGACTATGCCCACAATGCTATTAGTATGGAAAGTTTACTGGATACTTTGAGAAACTATCATCCAAAACGTTTGGTTGTTGTGTTTGGCTGTGGTGGAAATCGAGCAAAGGAAAGAAGGTATGCGATGGGAGAAATTGCTGGAAGAAAGGCAGATTTATCCATTGTAACGGCCGACAATTCTCGATATGAAAAGACAGAAGATATTATTGCTGATATTGTTGAGACATTGAAGCCAACGGGTGGTAAGTACTTGACCATCCCAGACCGAAGAGAGGCCATTTTCTATGCGGTGAAAAATGCACAGGATGGAGATATGATTGCCGTGATCGGAAAAGGTCACGAAGATTACCAAGAGATAAATGGTGTGCGCACACACTTTAGAGACCGCGAAGTGGTAGATGAAGCAGTAAAAGAATTATTATAGGTGGTAAGAAAATGAGAGAATATAGTGTAAGACAAATCATAAAGGCAACAAAGGGAAAGTTGCTTTTTGGGGATGAGAACGCCTTAGTAGAGGATGTGGTCATTGACTCAAGAAAGGCACATCCAGGAGCACTGTTTGTTCCCATTATTGGAGAAAAAAATGATGCCCATCAATTTTTACCTTCTGTTGCAGAGGCAGGTTGTAAGGTCAGCTTAGTGAGCAAGAAAGAAGTTTCCATCAGTGAAGGGATGACCTATATTCTTGTCGAGGATACACTTAAGGCTCTCCAGGATATTGCCTATGCCTATCGAAGGGAATATATTCATATCCCTCTCGTTGGTATCACAGGTAGTGTAGGAAAGACAACAACAAGAGAAATGGTAGCTGCTGCACTTAGTGGTGGCTACCGAGTTTTTAAAACTCCTGCCAATTTTAACTCACAAATTGGAGTTCCCCTCACCCTCTTTTCCATTCCAGAAGATGCACAAATTGGTGTTATTGAGATGGGAATTAGCGAACCTGGGGAAATGACAAAGATTTCTCGACTTGTTGCTCCAGATAGTGCCGTGATGACAAATATTGGTGTAGCTCATATTGAGCAACTAGGTTCAAGAGGAAATATTTGTGCAGAAAAATATCATATCTGTGACTATATGAATCCAGAGGGAACATTGTTTTTAAATGCAGATGACGACTTGCTCAGCAAAATTAAGTCAGAAAGAAAGATCGTCTACTTTGGAAAGAATCAGGTGAGCAATATTTCTATGGAAAATGGTCTGGCCAAATTTGTTGCAAAGATTGATCAAAAGGAAGTTAATGTAGAACTATCAGTATATGGAAAGCATCAAATTGGAAATGCTCTCGCCGCTCTTTCTGTAGCCAATTGCTATGGTGTTGACCTTGTTGCGGCTGCCGAGAAATTAAAGGAATTTCATGGATTTTCTCATAGACAACAAATTTTTCGCAAAAATGCATTGACCATTATTGATGATACCTACAATGCAAGTCCAGTTTCCATGAATGGTGCTGTTGACATTTTGGAAGACATCGTGCCAGCCGTAGGGGGAAGAAAGATTGCTGTGCTTGCTGATATGAAAGAACTTGGAGAAGACGCTGAAAAGATGCACTACGAATGTGGTGAGTATCTTGGAAAAAAGAATATTCATATTCTTGTTTATTTAGGGGAGCTATCGAAAGAAATTGAAAGAGGATTTTTACACATCCAGCCAAAGGGCGAGGTTTACGGCTTTCTTGATCGAGAAAAATGGATCAATTTCTACGAAACTTTATTCGTTCAAAGGATGTCTTGCTATTTAAGGGTTCAAATAGTATGCATTTATCAAAGAGTATAGAGGAATTATTACAAAATGAACTTATATGCAGATGTGATCATTGATATTACCAATGAGAGCCTAGACCGACCATTTACCTATCGGGTGCCAGACACTTTATCTGTTTGCCCTGGGCAAATGGTCAAAGTTCCTTTTGGAAGGACTATTCGGAAAGGATATGTCATTGCACTAAAGGAAAAGACCACATTAGAAGAAGGAAAAATTAAAGAGATTTCTCAAGTTGTGACAGGAGCAATGAATATTGAAGCAGAGCTTCTTTCTCTAGCCATCTGGATGCACGAATATTATGGCTGTACATTAAATCGTGCACTTTCAGTTGTGATGCCCGTAAAAAGCCGTGTTCAACATAAAGTAGAGCGACAGATTACGCTAAAGATAACAAATCAAGCACTTCTTGACTGCATTAAAGAATGTGAAAGAAAGAAAAGATATGCATGGCTTCGTGTGTTGGCTGCCTTTGCAAGTACCGATCTGCTCGATTATAAAGAGGCGATAACGAAACTGGGGGTTACTAAGGTGGTACTTGATAAAATGGAAAAAGAAGGGGTCATTTCCATTCATGAAAAACGTATTTATCGCAATCAGTTTGAGGAGCCCAGTTTGAACCAGACAACGAAAATTCTAAATCCAGAGCAAGTTCATGCTGTAGAAACTTTTTCAAATCATTTTCAAAAGGACATCCAAAAGGATTATCTTTTATATGGAATTACAGGAAGTGGAAAAACAGAAGTCTATATTGAAATGATCAAAGAGGTATTGAGGGCAAAAAGACAAGTTATCGTTCTCATTCCTGAAATTTCCCTTACCTATCAAACAGTGAAGAGATTGATGACTGTATTTGGGGAGCGAGTGGCCGTCATTCATTCAAACTCTCTGCTGGAGAGCGATATGACCAATTTGATCGAGCGATTGCCCATGATGCCGATATTATGATTGGACCAAGATCAGCCATCTTTACCCCCTTTGATCACATTGGTCTTTTTATTATTGATGAGGAACATGATGGGGCATACAAAAATGATACCATTCCCCGCTATCACAGTGTCGATGTGGTCAGAGAGAGGGCAAGAATTTGTGGAGCTTCCGTTGTTTTATCCAGTGCAACCCCATCAATGATTAGTTACACTCGTGCACTTCGTGGGGAATATACATTGCTTACCTTGACAAAGAGAGCAGTCAAAGATGCCAAAATTCCTAAAGTTCATATTGTGGATTTGAGGGAAGAATTAAAGATGGGCAATCGCAGTATATTTAGCAAAAAACTGCAGGAACTCATACAAGACCGACTAAAAAAACATGAGCAAATTATGCTCTTTATGAATCGAAGAGGGTTTTCCAATTTTGTTTCCTGCAGAACTTGCGGAGAAGTGATGAAATGTCCTCATTGTGATGTTTCATTAACTCTTCATCGAGATGAAAAATTGCGTTGCCACTATTGTGGTTATACCATAACCAAGCCAAAGCAGTGTCCACATTGTGCATCACCGTATATTGCAGGTTTTGGTGTGGGAACACAGAGAATAGAAAGTATCACAAAGCAAATGTTTCCCCAGGCAAGAGTTCTTCGTATGGATTTAGATACCTCGGCCAATAAAAATGCAGGGCGAGAAATTCTTCAGCAATTTGCCCATCATCAGGCTGATATTTTAATTGGCACACAGATGATTGTCAAAGGGCATGATTTTTTTGATGTCACCTTAGTGGGCATTATCGCTGCGGACACCTCTTTGTATGTCAGCGATTATACAGCAACGGAAAAGACCTTTCAATTGTTGACGCAGGCAGCAGGTCGAGCTGGACGAGGACAGAAAGAAGGGGAAGTTGTCATTCAAAGTTATAATCCAGAGCACTATGCCATTGTAGCGGCAGCAGAGCAAAATTATGTTCAATTTTATCAAAAAGAATTGATTTTTCGAAAAGTGGCACAGTATCCACCCATATTTCATATTTTGACTGTGCAAATTTCCTCTAAGTCAGAGGAAAAGCTGACTGCTGCTGCACAAATTTATATGGAGATCGCAGAACAAATGGCAGATAAACAGTGTCGAATCATTGGTCCAGTCAATGCAGCCATTTATAAAATTCAAGATTTCTACAGAAAAATGGCATACATTAAACATATAGAATATGGTATACTACTAGGAATGAAGGAAAAGATTGAACAGCAAATTGCAAATCATCCTTCTTTTTTGGGCATCAGTTTGATGTATGACTTTACATAATTTTATATTTTTTAGAATAGAGGAGAAGAAATGGCGTTAAGACAGATTAGAGTTATTGGAGATCCAATTTTAAATAAAAAAGCAAAGGAGGTCAAAGAAGTAACACCAAAGATAAAAGAACTCATTGTCGATATGATTGACACTATGCGACAGGAGCAGGGCGTTGGCCTTGCTGCACCACAAGTTGGTATTTTAAAGCGAGTAGTTGTTATTGAAGTAGAAGAAAATTCACCGATTGTCTTGATCAATCCTGTGATTATCGAACAAGATGGAGAACAAATCGGATATGAGGGTTGTTTGAGTGTGCCGGGCAAGACAGGAATTGTGGCAAGACCAGAACATGTAAAGGTAAAGGCGATAGATGAAAATATGCAGGAGTTTGAACTCGAAGGAACGGACCTTCTTGCCAGAGCCATTTGCCATGAATGTGCTCATTTAGACGGTGAGCTTTATGTGGAATTAGTGGCCGAAGGAGAGCTTTTTGACAATGAAGAATTGCAAAAACTAGAAGAAGAGGAAATGTAGTATGCGTGTTGTTTTTATGGGAACCCCTGATTTTTCAGTAAAACCATTAGAGGGGTTAATTGAACGAGGGGATGATGTGGTCTGTGTCGTCACAAGAGAGGACAAGCCAAGAGGAAGAGGACATCAGATGCAACCATCGGATGTCAAGGAAAAGGCCCTTGAGCATGGGCTTTGTGTCATCACACCAAAGTCGATGAAAGATAGGGCAGTGATTGAAGAATTAAAAGAATATCAAGCGGATGTCTTTGTTGTTGTTGCTTACGGAAAGATTTTACCAAAGGAAGTTCTTGAAATTCCAAAGTATGGATGTATAAATATTCACGCAAGTTTATTGCCAGCATATCGAGGAGCAGCCCCGATTCAATGGGCCATCCTTGATGGTTGTACGACAACAGGAATTACCACCATGCAAATGGATGAGGGATTGGATACTGGAGACATTTTAAAGCAATATGAAATCCCGATTGCTTTAGATGAAACAGGGGGTAGTCTCTTTGAAAAATTAGCTGTTCTTGGAAAAGAAGCGATTATTGATACCCTCAATGACTTAGAAAGAGGACTTCTTCATCCTAAAAAACAGGAAAAAAGTCCCACAGGTTATGCGGTTATGCTCAACAAAACGATGGGAAATATTGATTTTACAAAATCACCACAAGAGATCGAATATCTTGTTCGTGGGCTAAATCCTTGGCCAAGTGCGTATTCTTATCTTGGAAATAAGACATTAAATTTGGAAAGCTAAGCCTTACAGCACAGAAGATATTTCATACACCCCTTCCGATTTTGGAAAGATATTACTTAGAAACCAGCAAATGTTTGTCATTTGTGGCGGTGGACTTTTAGAAATTTTGGAACTTCAATTAGAAGGAAAAAAGAGAATGGATACAGCAGCCTTTTTAAGAGGCGTTACTTTCAATGAAGGCTATCTAAGGAGTGAGAAATGTTGACAATGTTCAATTTATTTTGGGATCCAACCTATATTTTGATTATTATAGGAATGCTCCTTGCAATGGGAGCATCACAATATCTCAATTCAACTTATCGAAAATATGCAAGAATTGCTAGTAGTACTGAGCTAACAGGAGAGGAAGTTGCCAAAAGAATTCTTGCAGCCAATGGAATTTATGATGTTTTGGTTGTCGGTGTGGCCGGGCAATTGACCGACCACTATGATCCAAAAAATCGAACGGTAAACCTAAGTGAAACTGTATTTCACCAAAGATCAATTGCGGCCATTGCTGTAGCTGCTCATGAGTGTGGCCATGCCATTCAAGATAATCTTGGCTATGTGCCCTTAAATGTGCGTTCCTCTCTCGTACCTGTGGCAAATATTGGAGCAAATATTGCTTGGCCGATGTTTGTCATTGGATTTTTCATCAATCCGATGTCTACTTTTGGAAAAATTGGGCAATTGCTGATTTCCTTGGCAATTATTTTCTATTTAGCTGCACTGTTATTTCAATTTGTCACGCTGCCAGTTGAGTTGAATGCCTCGTCTCGAGCATTACAACAATTAAAGCAGTTGCAAATGTTAAGTGAGGATGAAATTCATGGAGCAAAAAGCGTATTATTTGCTGCTGCTCTTACTTATGTCGCTAGTGCGGCAGCAGCGGCACTCAATTTTTTGCGCATTATCCTTTTGTCGCAGCGAAGAAGAAACAATTGATTGGGGGTGTGATTTCACACCTCCATTTTTAACACACAAGAAATGAGAAAGAATTTATGCAAAGTGAAAATATTCGTGCCATTGCACTAGAAATTTTATTGTCAATTGATCGGGGAGAACATTCCCATCAGGTTTTAGATCAAGCTCTGACAAAGTATGCCTATCTATCGAAAGTCGATCGAGCATTTTTATCAAGGCTTGTCCATGGAACTTTGGACTATCAAATTCAACTTGATTATATTATTACACACTACAGCAGTGTGCAAAAAAATAAAATGAAACCTGTCATTTTAAATATTTTGCGCATGGCCATTTATCAAATTTTTTATATGGATCGCATTCCCGACCGAGCAGCCTGTGATGAGGCCGTAAAGTTGACTATGAAACGAGGACTTAGAGGATTAAAAGGTTTTGTCAATGGAATATTGCGAAATATTATTCGAGAAAAGGAAACCATTGTATTTCCTGATTTATCAACGAAATATTCAATGCCAGACTGGATTATTGAACTTTGGAAGAGCCAATATGACGCTGATACCATAGAAACCATGTTACAAAGTTATCTTGTGCCCAGAGAAGTCAGCATTCGTGTCAATACATCAAACATCAGTGTAGAAGAAGTGATAAAAAAACTTCAAAAAGAAAATATTAAGGTAAGGATCTCTCCACTCAACCAAACGGTGCTTGAAATTAGTGGATTTGATCGACTTTCTGAAATCGAATGTATCGCTCATGGAGAGTGCAGTGTACAAGATGCAAGTTCTTCACTGGTTGTTTCTCTTTCTGGAATCAAAGAAAATAATATAGTCATCGATGTCTGTGCTGCCCCTGGTGGAAAAACGATCCATGCTGCTGATCAATTACATGGATTGGGAGAGGTGATTGCCTGTGATCTTTCAGAAAAAAAGGTGGATATATTGTCGGATAATGTTGCTCGCAGTGGTTTTCAAAATATTCAGGTAGTGCAAAAGGATGCCCTAGAGTTTTATGCCCCGTGGAAAGAAAAGGCGGATGTCGTTCTTGCTGATTTACCTTGCTCAGGACTGGGGATTATTGGAAAAAAGGCCGATATTAAGATGAATACCTCCCTAGAAAATTGTAAAAACCTTGCTGAGATACAAAAGAAAATTTTAGATAATGTCTGCCAATATGTAAAACCGGGCGGGCGATTGGTATTTTCTACTTGCACCATTGATGTCTATGAAAATGAAGACAATGTTGCTTGGTTTTTGGAAAAACACAAGGAATTTTCACCTGTGGATTTATCAAATGCCCCAGTAAAAATCGATACGCAAACAAAAGGCTATATGCAACTTTTGCCAGGAATTCATCCATGTGATGGTTTCTTTATTAGTGTCTTTGAAAAATCCTTATCGAAAGGATAGAGATAAAATTTGAGGAGGAAAGATGATCGATATTAAGTCCATGTGTCTTGAAGAGCTTCGAGCCTATCTGGCGGATGAGCCTGCATTTCGTGCTAAACAAATCTATGGTTGGATTCATCAAAAGCTGGTTTCTGATTTTGATGAGATGAAAAATATTCCTCAATCTTTGAGGGAAAAGTTAAAAAAAGAGTGTACCCTAACAACACTTTCTCCAGTGGCACTTCGTGTATCTAAAATTGATGACACACATAAATATTTATTCGCCCTAGAGGATGAAAATATCATTGAAAGTGTCATGATGCGCTATACCCATGGAAATTCAGTGTGTATTTCCTCTCAGGTGGGCTGCCGAATGGGCTGTAAATTTTGTGCATCCACCATTGATGGCCTTGTACGCAATTTGACAGCTTCAGAAATGCTTGATCAAGTTTATCGCATTCAAAAACTTTTGGGCGAGCGAATTTCAAATATTGTGGTCATGGGCTCGGGTGAACCGATGGATAATTATGAAAATCTAGTTCAATTTGTTCGAATGATCAGTGACGAAAATGGACTCCATATTAGTCAAAGAAACATCACTGTCTCGACTTGTGGTATTGTACCCAAAATGAGACAACTTGCTGATGAAGGACTGCAAATTACATTGGCTTTATCTTTACATGCACCAAATGATGAAATTCGAAAGGAATTGATGCCCATTGCCAATCGCTATACCATCAAAGAAATATTAAAAGCCTGTCGCTATTACTTTGAAAGACAGGGCGAAGAGTTACTTTTGAATACAGTCTTGTGCAGGGAGTCAATGACAATGAAAAAGAGGCAAGGCGTTTGATTTCCTTACTTTCTTCCATGCATGGACATGTCAATCTCATTCCTGTCAACCCGATTAAAGAGAGAAATTTTTTGCAATCGACACCAAAATCCATACTCGCTTTTAAAAATCTTCTTGAAAAAAGTGGTATAAATGTTACTATAAGGAGGGAAATGGGACGAGATATTGATGGTGCCTGCGGGCAGCTTCGTAGGCATTATGCACAAAGTCCAAAAGACTTTATAAAGGGGGAACAGTAAATGCAATCAGTGGCATTGACAGATTGTGGACAGGTCAGACAGATGAATCAGGATAATATCTTTATTTGTGACCAAAGAATTGGACCACTTCCAAATCTTTATATTGTAGCAGATGGCATGGGCGGTGAAAAAGCTGGTGATGTTGCCTCTGCGGAACTTGTTAAAAGAATGTGTGACCACATTGAAAATTCAAAGGAGCGTCCATTAATTGCACTCAATGAGGCAATTTTGCACGCAAACAAGGAAATTTTTTCAATGGCCAAGACCAATAAAGATTTTCAAGGGATGGGAACAACCCTTGTGACAGCCACCTATATTTCAGGTGAACTTTTGGTGGCCAATGTTGGAGACAGCAGGCTTTATCTTTTGGATCATTCAAAGATTAACCAAGTGACTGTCGATCACTCCTATGTCGAAGAGATGGTACGCCTTGGTAAATTTTCAAGGGATTCCAAAGAATACCAAGAAAAGAAATATTATTACAAGAGCTGTTGGTGCTTCGGAAGTGCTAGAGATTGACTATTTTAAGCTGATTCCCAAAAAGGGCAATATTGCTCTTTTATGTTCTGATGGCTTGAGTAATATGGTCAGCGATGAATGTATTTTAGATATTGTCAACCTATCCGATTCATTAGAAAAAGCAGCAAGAGAATTGGTCAAGACAGCCAATGACAATGGTGGTAAGGACAACATATCGGTGATTTTGTTGTCTGGTATGGGAGAGGAAAAATAATGATATTAAAACCAGGAATATTTTTACAGGGTCGATATGAAATTTTGGAGAAAATTGGCTCTGGTGGAATGTCAGATGTCTATAAGGCGAAAGACCATAAACTCAATCGCCTTGTTGCCATTAAGGTACTGAAGGAAGAATTTGGTACGGATGAAACTTTTGTGTCAAAATTTAAGATGGAAGCTCAAGCAGCTGCCGGGCTGTCACATCCGAATATTGTCAATGTCTATGATGTCATGGACGAAGAAAATATTCATTATATTGTGATGGAGCTTGTGGAGGGAATTACACTCAAAAGCTATATCGCAACAAAGAAAAAGCTCAATGTCAAGGAGACCCTTGGTATCAGTATTCAAGTGGCACAAGGAATTGCTGCTGCACACAAAAGAGGCATTATCCATCGGGATATTAAGCCACAAAATATGATTATTTCTAAAGATGGAAAGGTAAAAGTGACGGACTTTGGTATTGCAAGGGCTGTCTCTGCCCAGACCATTGGTGGAGCAGCTGTGGGATCAGTGCACTATATTTGTCCAGAGCAAGCAAAAGGAGCTCTTTCTGACCAGCGAAGTGATATTTATTCTCTGGGAATTACGATCTATGAAATGATTACAGGCAAAGTTCCCTTTGATGGAGATACAACCGTGGCGATTGCTCTATCCCACTTAGAGGATCCACTTCCTTTGCCAAGTTTATCTAGTCCAGACATTCCTGCTGGTCTTGAAAGTATTATTTTAAAGTGTACACAAAAAAAGCCTGAGCGAAGATATCAAACGATGGAAGATTTGCTCGTTGACCTTCGAAAAGCGCTGATTGACCCCAATGATCCTTCTTTGCTTGGCAATACGACCACGATCAATGGGGACACCCGACGCATGAGCGAAGAGGAGATGGGAGAAATTAATGCTCGACATGCCCAAAATCAACACACCCTAGAAAATGTGATGGATGGAGATGTTGATGAGGCAAGGGATGCCTTTGAAGTTCCTGATTTTCCAGAAGAGACATCACAAGATGAGAGCAAGGACTCTTTTTTTGTCCCTGAACTTTTTGAATCCTCTTCTTTGGATGCTTCTGATTTTGGCAAAAAGGAAGAAAAAAATGAAGATGAAGAAAGAGAAGAACGAAGGGGAATACGATCTGAGCAGTTGATGGCTGCTCTTGGTGTTGGCGGTGCCGTTGTTGCGATTGTTCTTCTTTTAATCCTTGGGCGAAATATCGGAAAGGCAAAGACTGTGGTTAGTCCAACAGGACCCAATGGAGAGACAACACTTGCTTCCAATCAAACCAAAGTCCCTGATTTAGATGGGAAGACACAGGATGAGGCAGAAAAAATCTTACAAGAAGCTACACTTTCCATGAAGGTTACAGGAAATGCCTACAGTGATAGCGTGCCAAAGGGGCAGGTGATCTCTCAGGATCCAAAGTCGGATGAGGTTGTTTCGAAGCACTCTAGTGTTGGCGTTGTGATTAGCAATGGTTCTCAAAAAGTCGATTTGACCTCTCTTGGCATTACATCAATGAATGCAAAAGATGCAAAGACTGCACTAAAGAGTGAAGGATTTAGTGTAAATACAGAAGAAGAGTATAGTGACAGTATCGAAGAGGGCGGAATTATTCGATTTGTCCCTGAACAGCCTGAAAAGGGAAGCGAAGTGACCATTGTCATTAGCAAGGGAAAGAAATACGATGACGGTTGTACCTAATATCGTCAATCAGCCAGAAGCTGCAGGAACCAACCTCTTGATTTCTTCCAATCTAAAGCCAGGAAATCGAGCAGTGCAATATAGCGATACCGTCAAAGCTGGAGATATTATTAGTCAATCTCCAGAGCCAGGAGCACAGGCAACTTTAGGTAGCAAGGTGGACTATGTCATCAGCCAAGGCCCTGCTCCAACGGAAAGTAGTACAGAATCAGCCACAAAGGCTACAAAGGCTACAAAGGCAGAAGATAAAAAAGATGTCAATGCAACGGCCAGTGCAGAACTTAGCCCAGAGTCAAACTACCAATATGTTGGCTCCATTGATACAACCTTTGAGCTAAAGGATTTAATTGGTCCAGGTGGCAGCAGCAGTAAGGTCAAGGTGATGATTCGCCTTCGCCAAGATGTCAATGGTCAGACAGTATATCGCACTTTAATGGAACCAAGAAATATTACCGGAGATACCATTTTACCTGTGCGATTTAAATCCATTGTTGGTGCAGATGGCGTAGAAGATGGCAATGTCGAGGTTGTTGATGCTGATACACAAAATGTACTCAAGTCCTATGATGTCCAATTCTTTAAGGTGCAATAATGAAGAGTGTTCAAGGAAAGATTATTAAAGGAATTGCAGGATTTTATTATGTTGCTTGTGAAGGGGAAATTTATTCTTGCAAGGCCAAGGGAGCTTTTCGCAATCAAAAGATAAAGCCGTTGGTCGGAGATGATGTTCTTTTCGATATTACAGATAAAGAAAAACAGATCGGAAATATCGTAGAGCTTTTACCAAGGAAAAATTCCCTCATTCGTCCTGCTGTCAGTAATGTCGATCAAGCTGTGGTTGTCTTAGCATTTACACATCCTGATCCACAGCTTTATCTACTTGACAAATATCTCATTATGATGAGTCGACAAAATGTAGAAATTGCTATTTTATGGAATAAGGCAGATATCGCAAGCAAAACAGATCGCTTGCGGGCAAACATTTATCAAGATGCCGGTTTTTTTACCATGCAAATGAGTGTGGCCAGTGGCGAAGGGATTGATGATTTTCGCTCCTATTTGCGTGGAAAATCTAGTGTTCTTGCTGGGCCATCGGGCGTTGGAAAGTCGTCGTTGACGAATGTTTTATGTCCGATGGCTCTGATGCAAACGCAAGACATTAGCAAAAAAATTTCGAGAGGAAGACATACGACTCGACATTCAGAATTTTTTTATGTCGAAGAAAACACCTATATTTGTGACACTCCAGGTTTTACTTCGGTCAATATTGAAGATTTGCCAAAGGAAGCACTGCGAAGTTATTACCCAGAATTTGAAAAATATGAAGGGAAATGTCGCTTCCATGGCTGTGTCCATGTTGCAGAGCCCGATTGTTGTGTCAAGGAAGCACTACATCGTGGTGAAATTTCAAAAATTCGCTACGAAAACTATGTAAAAATTTATAAAGAATTAGAAAGCGTGAGGAAATATTGATGAGAGCACTTTTACCCTCTTTGTTGGCAGCAGATTTTTATCAATTAAAGGATCAAATTGAAGAATTAGAAAAAAATGGTGTCCATTCTTTGCACATGGATATTATGGATGGAAAAAATGTGCCAAGCATTAGCTTTGGAATGCCGGTACTTTCAGCTATCCGCAAGCACACAAAGTTATTCTTTGATGTTCATATGATGGTGGATGAGCCGGATCGCTTTATTGATGATATGGTTATAGCCGGAGCAGATATGATTACCGTACATCAGGAATGTACCCTGCATCTTGATCGAACAATTGCACATATTCATTCAAAAGATATTCAGGCGGGAGTTGCCTTAAACCCTGCGACACCACTTTCTACGTTGGAAGAAATTTTGCCTGAGCTTGACTATGTGCTTTTAATGACCGTAAATCCAGGCTTTGGTGGTCAAAAGTATATTTCCTATTGTACAGAAAAAATTAAAAAATTGGCAAAAATCCGAGCAGAGAGAAATCTTCATTTCCAGATTGAAGTTGATGGAGGAATCAATAGAGAGACGCTTGCGACGGTATTGGATGCCGGAGCAGATATGATTGTTGCAGGAAGTGCCATTTTTGGCTCAAATATTACAGACAATGTACAATATTTTCAAAAAGTGATGGACAATGAAGAATAAAACCGCATTTTTAATTGCAGGGGGCGAGATATCCAGAGATTTCGCCCTCAATTTTTTACATCAAAAATCTGACACAGATCTCTTAGTTTGTGTCGATGGGGGACTTGCATTTCTCGATCAAATCGGCCGTATTCCCGACGTTTTGGTTGGAGATTTTGACACCGTAAATCCAAGTCTTTTGCATACCTATGAAGAAAGGAATTGAAATACAACGGCATAATCCAATAAAGGATGAGACAGATACAGAATTAGCAATTCGAGTTTGCATCGAACGAGGTTATCGACATATCTTTGCTCTTGGTTGCTTGGGTGGGCGAATTGACCATGAACTTTCCAATCTTTATCTGACGCTGCACTATATTTCTTTTGGCATTCAGCTGGAAATTATAGATGAAAAAAATCGTATCTATGCCATTGCTAAACCAACAGAAATTTTAAAGGCAAAGCAGTGGGGAAAGTATATTTCCTTTTATGCTCTCGCCGGAAAGGTAGAAGGACTATACCTTGTGGGCTTTTTGTATCCCCTTTACAATGTCGTTTTAGACCAACAAAAGACGCCCACTCTTACCGTGAGTAACGAGATTGTTACGGATAGAGCGAAAGTATTTTTTTCTTCTGGTCTACTTTTGGTAGTTGAAAGTAAAGATAAAGTGTGATAGAATGTGACGAAATATTATCAATTCAACTAGGAGGTAGGAGTATGAGAAATTCAGATCAAAGAGTACATAAATTGGTGGTTATGGCACTAATGACCGCATTATGTTATGTAGCATTTACTTTTTTAAAAATCCCTATTCCCACATTTGGTGGAGATATGGTGGCATTACATATTGGTAATGCAATCTGTGTCATTGCAGCTTTGTTGCTTGGTGGACTTTATGGTGGAATTGCTGGAAGTCTTGGGATGACTATTGCCGATTTACTCGATCCTGTTTATATCACCAGTGCCCCAAAGACTTTTGTTTTAAAATTGTGTATTGGTTTAATTGCAGGATTTGTTGCTCATAACATTGGGCATATCACAAAGACGAATGATCGAAAGAAGATTTTTCTCTTTAGTTTGCTTGCATCCATTGCAGGACTAGGATTTAATGTCATTGCAGATCCCATTGCAGGATATTTTTATAAAATCTATATTCTTGGTGTACAGGCCGATGCTGCAAAGATTATGAGCACCATCGCAGGTGGTGTGACCTTGATCAACGCAATTGCAGGAACCATTGTCGTTGTTGTGTTGTATAATGCCCTCTATCCTGTACTTGTTCGTGCGGGATTGCAATTTGAAATGAAAAAATAACCTTTGCTCAATTTGCGATGCCTTGCGGTGCTTTTTAAAGTGTTGTATAATATTTTTTGATTAAATTTGTTTATATAGGCGGAGGAAATATGATTGACATTAAATTTTTGCGTGAAAATCCGGATATTGTAAAGAAAAATATCCAGAACAAGTTTCAAGACGAGAAATTACCTTTAGTTGATGAGGTGATTGAGCTTGACAAAAAGGCAAGAGAGACACAGCAAGAGGCAGATGAGCTTCGTGCAAAGAAGAACAAAGTGAGCAAAGAAATTGGTGCATTGATGGCCAAGGGACAAAAGGACGAGGCACAAAAGGTAAAGGACGAGATTGCACAAATTAGTGCACGCATTGATGTGCTTGAGCCATTGGAAGCTGAGTTAGAAGAAAAGGTCAAAAATATTATGATGGTGATTCCAAATATTATTGATCCAAGTGTTCCTATTGGAAAAGATGACTCGATGAATGTAGAAATTGAGAAGTTTGGCGATCCATTTGTTCCTGATTTTGAAATTCCTTATCACACAGAGATTATGGAAAAGCTCAATGGTATTGACCTTGACAGTGCTAGAAAAGTTGCTGGAAATGGATTCTATTATTTGATGGGAGATATAGCAAGGTTACACAGCGCTGTACTTTCCTATGCAAGAGATTTATGATTGATCGAGGATTTACCTACTGCATTCCGCCGTATATGATTCGCTCAGAAGTTGTCACGGGTGTAATGAGCTTTGCAGAGATGGATGCCATGATGTATAAGATTGAGGGTGAGGATTTATATCTGATTGGTACGAGCGAACATTCAATGATTGGTAAGTTTATTGATACAATGAATGACGAAGAGAGCCTTCCAAAGACATTGACATCTTATTCGCCTTGCTTTAGAAAGGAAAAGGGTGCTCATGGCATTGAGGAGAGAGGCGTTTATCGCATTCACCAATTTGAAAAGCAGGAAATGATTGTAGTATGTAAGCCAGAAGAGTCAAAGGTGTGGTATGACAAATTATGGCAAAATACAGTGGATTTATTTAGAAGTATGGACATTCCTGTGCGCACATTGGAGTGCTGTTCGGGGGATCTTGCCGATTTGAAGGTGAAGTCCTGTGATGTGGAGGCTTGGTCTCCAAGACAGAAAAAGTACTTTGAGGTCGGTAGTTGTTCAAATCTTGGCGATGCACAGGCAAGAAGACTTCGCATTCGTGTAAAGTCAAAAGATGGCAAGAAGTACTTTGCCCACACATTGAATAATACCGTTGTTGCACCACCAAGAATGCTCATCGCCTTCTTAGAGAATAACTTAAATGAAGATGGCTCTATCCGCATTCCTGTAGCTCTTCGACCTTATATGGGAGGGAAGGAGGTCATTCGTTAATGTTTACCTTTAATCATTTTAATTTTAATGTCTTGGATCTAGAAAAGAGTTTAGATTTCTATGACAAGGCACTTGGACTAAAGCCAGTGCGAAGAAAAGAAGCTGAGGATGGATCGTTTATCCTTGTCTATCTTGGCGATGGAAAGAGTTCCTTTGAATTAGAGTTGACTTGGCTTCGTGACCGAACAGAGCCATATAATTTGGGGGATCTTGAGTATCACCTTGCATTGTCTACTAAAGATATGGCAGCAGCACATCAAAAACATGAAGAAATGGGTTGCATTGTATTTGAAAATCCAGCAATGGGAATTTACTTTATCACCGATCCAGACGGATACTGGATTGAAGTTGTACCAGAATAATATAAAAAGGTTCTATAAAAATGTTGGGGTTGGCAATTGCTAATCTCAACATTTTTTATAAAAAATCTCTACATCTCCATTTCTTCATAACTACACTACACCAAGGATTACATGTTGGGTTATTCATGGGAGTGGACTTATTCTAAAATGTATGATGGGAAATACACCATTAGCAACCTGCATACAATAATCCAGTTTGCTATGGTATGCGGCTCAAACAAGGCGGTCTGTATGGAACAGAAATGGAGTGCCTCCGCTGCAATACAACTCAAAATTGGGAAGATTCTGTTGCATATGATGCCCAGTTACTGATTGAGGATAATATCAGAAAGAATTACATGCAAAACCAGTAACCGATATTACTAAAAGACATTTAACTCATTTGATTGGAGGGAAAAACTATGATGCGAATTGACAGTGCAATACTGGTTACAGACAAAGTGATTTGTAAAAAAATATCAGTAGATTTGACGACTCAGAACGTGGGTTATTGAGTCAGAACATTTTGTCGCAGTTACGTAATTTTTGTGGAATATATTGCAGATAAAGTATATGCTAATGGTTCAGACTGCGACCCCAATAATTATGCTCTAAAGGTTGAAGCGTTGAAGTATTTGCAAACAAGAGGAGACCTCCGTTTTTTTTACACCAATTTCATGAGCTTCTTCAAAAGTCGACGTCACATTACACTTTAGATGAAAATGGTTCTGAAAGACTAATGCTGAAGTACTATGAGTATCTCCTGAAAATTAAAAAAATCTTTCTCAATGATACTTATGGGCTTCATGTTCTGGATAATATTGAAGATTTTCCATTGGATACGGATACAGAACTGTCAGAGTATCATGAGAAAATTGCAGAAAAAATTAACAGTCCAAGTCAGGGATATTCAACAAGCACATATTCAGATAGATATTATATTCAAAAGATTAAGCCGTTCTTTGTGAACCAGCGAATATACTACGAAGTTACATTTACTGCAGCAAACAGTAAAATGAGCAAATTTGACCGAGTAATCGCCTTTTCATGTTATGAAATACTAAGTAACTACGCGGTAAAACTTTCGATTCGTAATGATTCAATCAATGTTTTAGGAAAAGATATGATTATTCAAATTATCGATGGGTGGAATGTATCAATACGTCCCTGCGAATTGGATAATTTTGCAGATATTATCGGAAAACATTCTCAAATCAACACAGGAACAAAAGAGTATTCCGAATTGATGCGATTTTTGACGGAAACTAAAATGCCACTATCAGAGTTGGTTGCGTGCTCAGAACAGTATTATGGTTTTGTAAAAAGTCAGATTATAAGTCAGGCAAGAACGACTTATATTTTTGATATCCTTGATCAGTGTAGAGAGATAATCTTATCCAATAAGCCTGGATGTAATGTGCTTAAGTATCTATTGTACCATTTGAATAACAGAATTATTAAATGGCAACATTCGAATAATGGCTGTTCGCTGTTGTCAGGGCTAAATTTAAGTTATGGATGTATTCCGTTTGATAGGATGCCGTTTTGTACATCATTGAGAAATCATAATCCACGCATATACGATTTGCTGGACTGCCTATCAGAAAAAGGTAGAGAACATGAACTATTCGCACGCCATATTCAAAATAATACAGAGATAGAAGGGATGTTGTTTACACCCAAAAAGTATATAGTAGGTTTTGGTGATATCGATGCGCTGATTAGCACATATAATCGCAATTTATATCTTCCAAAACACGAACACAGAAAGCTGATGACTTTTCATGACTTTGTGTTTATCAAAGGATATGCGGATGATAGCGAATTCATAATTCAAAAATTACGTGATTTGGCAACAAGTGGAATTGCACAATATACTGGTTCCGTAGATTCTTGGCTGAATAAAGGCTCTTATTCTATTGATTCGCCAGAGAAGAGAGAATCATTGCGAAATATGTTTGCAAAATCGCAAGTTGCACTTATTTATGGTTCTGCTGGAACGGGAAAATCCACACTAATCAATCATATTTCAAACTTCTTTTCTAACCAGAAAGTTGTATTTGGCGAATACACATCCAGCGGTAGATAATATGCGAAGGAAAGTAACCGCCAGCAATAGAGAGTTTCATACCATTGCAAGTTTTATTTCTGAAAAGAATCAGCACACAGAATGTGATGTTCTTATTATCGATGAGTGTAGTACAGTAAGCAATTCTGATATGCGAATAGTTCTAGAAAAGGCAAAGTTTAAGCTTCTTGTTCTTGTAGGAGATGTTTATCAGATTGAATCAATTTATTTTGGAAATTGGTTTGATATTACACGCAATTTCATTTCCAAAGACTCTATCTTCGAATTAACACATCCATACAGAACGCAAAATGAAAGACTTCTCACCGTGTGGGAAAGAGTGCGAAATCTGGACATTGCAATTTTGGAGCCTATGGTTAAGGGCGAATATTCCATCCGTCTGGATGAATCTATTTTCTCCGATGCAGAAGAAGATGAAATCATTCTCTGTTTAAATTACGATGGATTGTACGGAATTAACAACATCAATCGCTTCTTACAGAACAGTAATACGAGTCCGGCAATTCAATGGGGTATTGGATTGTATAAAGTTGGCGATCCTGTATTGTTTAATGAATCAGACCGCTTCTCTCCTTTGATTCACAACAATTCGAAGGGGCGTATTGTTGGTATTACAACAGAGGAAATGAAGATTTGGTTCGAAATTGAGTTGGATTGCGTGATTAATGAATTGGATGCATGTGGGTATGATTTTGAATTGATGGATGCATCTAAAAGCGGAAATTCTATAATTAAATTCAGCGTTGATAAATACAGAAGCACCGATGAAGATGATGATTATTCTGACACAGTTGTTCCATTTCAAGTTGCTTATGCGGTATCCATCCACAAGGCTCAGGGTTTGGAATATCGTTCTGTAAAAATTGTGATTTCCACCGAAACTGAAGAACGTATTACACACAATATTTTCTATACTGCAATCACTCGTGCAAAAGAAAATCTTAGAATCTATTGGAGCCCGGAAACGGAAAAGAATGTGTTGGAAAATCTAATAGTCAGAGATTCTAAGCGAGATGCCAATTTATTGAAGCAACTATATTTTCTGTGATTATCGGATGTGCTTTTATTGTTCTTGTAAGATATAACAAATATAGTGTTCAGAATGAACGAGTAGCCATCAATGAAATTGATGTTCTAAAGGTATCAAGGAGATTTCCTTGGCAGGCCATTTTGCAAATTAAGCCGAAGGAGAAAATGCAAAATAAGAAAAGTACTATAAGTTTTGTCCTTCTTGCCGTTTTTTCACACCCCCATTCCAAACATTTGACAAATCCCCCTCTTACAAGTTTTGATTGCAACTTGTAAGAGGGGGATTTATTCTACCTATTCTACTGTTACAGATTTTGCTAAGTTTCTTGGCTTATCCACATCAAGACCCTTGGCAAGGGAAGTATAGTAAGCAATCAACTGTAAAGCCACAGCGATTGGATATACCGTAAAGTGATCGTCAATATCTGGAATCGTAATTAATTCATCATACACTCCAGCATCAATTTTTGCACTTTCTTTCGTCAAAAGGATGACATATGCACCTCTTGCCTTTACCTCTCGAATGTTTGAAATTGTTTTGGCAAGAAGATTATCCTGAGTTGCAATGGCAATTACAGGAACCTGATGATCAATTAAAGCAATCGTACCGTGCTTTAACTCACCTGCTGCATAGGCCTCAGCATGAATGTAAGAAATCTCTTTTAACTTCAACGCACCCTCAAGGGAGAAGGCATAATCCAGTCCTCGACCAATAAAGAAGGCATCATCTCTTGTTAAGAGCTTCTTTGAAATTTCTTTAATCTGTTCTTTCTTTTCAATAACAATCTCAATGCTAGAAATGACATCCATCAAATCATTGATAAAATCTCTTGCCTGCTCCTTAGAAAATGCACCACGAAGGAGAGCCATCTTACAAATGACTAAATATAGGGCAGCAAGCTGTACGGTGTAGGCCTTGGTACTAGCCACAGCAATTTCAGGACCTGCATGGGTATATAATGTATAGTCACTTTCTCTAGCAATGGTAGAACCCTTGACATTGACGATGGAAAGCGTAGTTGCCCCCCCTTTCCTTTGCTAGACGCATTGCAGCGAGAGTGTCAATCGTTTCACCTGACTGAGAAATGACAATTACAAGTGTGCGATCGTCAATGAGGGGATCGCCATAGCGAAACTCGGAGGCAATATTGACAAGAACCGGAATTCTAACTAGTGGCTGTAAAATAGCTGCTGCAACCATACCAGTGTGCATAGCAGTACCACAAGCCACAATCTGCACCTTGTCACATTTTGTAAAGATTTCATCATTAATGTTGTCATCAGAAAAATCTGGAAGCCCCTTGTTGATTCTTGGCATCACCGTATTTTTAAAGGCATCTGGCTGCTCGTGAATCTCCTTAATCATAAAGTGATCAAAGCCATTTTTCATTGCGGCTTCTACACTCCAATTCACGGTCAAAATCTCAGGTTCTTCTGTATCCAATGTATCTAAATGGTAGATACGAACCTTGTATGGTGTCATTCGAATGATCTTGTCTTCTGGAACAACAAAGTATTCCTTTGTATAAGGAATGAGTGCTGTCAAATCAGAAGCAACAAATGCCCCTGTAGAAGCGTAGGCAGCAACTAAAGGACTTACCTTTCGAATACAATAGATTTCCCCTGGGAGATCATCAAAGAGAATACAAAAGGCATAAGAACCATGAACTTTTTTCTCAAATCTTTGGATAGAAAGAAGAGGATCCCCATCATATACAGCATCGAGTACCCAAGCAGCAACCTCAGAATCTGTTTCCGAGATTAATTTATCTTCTAAGTGATACTCCGAAATTAAGTCATGATAATTTTCAATAATTCCATTGTGAATCAATGTCACTCGACCTGCGCGGTGAGGATGTGCATTGATATCAGTCACTCCACCGTGGGTAGCCCATCTTGTGTGGCCAATGCCCGTGTGTGCGTTTGATGGCATTTGACTTTTTTTCTGCTTTGAGATTTGCAACTTTTTCCCACTTTTTTTAAAGATAGAAATGGTTGAATCTACACCTGTAAGTGCAAGACCTGCACTGTCATAACCGCGATACTCTAATTGTTCGAGACCATTTAAGATTACCTCACTAGCATCTAATGGTCCTGTGTAACCCATAATTCCACACATATAAACACTCCTTTAAACTTTAACATTATTAGCATATCAATTATAGTTGTTTTTTTCCCAAAAGGTCAAATGAATAAATCTTAGTATTTATTAAAGAAACCGCTTTTCTTAACTCCGTCAGATCTTTATGTGTGTAAATACTCTTTCCAATCCCCTTAGAAGAATGTCCCATCAGTCGATCAATGGCAACATCATTAGCTCCTGCATTATTCAAAAGTGTCTCAAAAGTATGTCGACAGTCATGCAGGGTGTAGTGCGTGGTGATGCCTGCCGTCTTTAGAGTGCGATAAAAGATATTTCGATAGGTAGAATACTTCATAAATTGTGGACCAAATAGAGAAACATTTTGCTTTTTCATTCTCGCTTTTATTAGTGGAAAAATATCTTCATGGATGGGAACAAGTCGGTTTTTTCCAGCGACAGTCTTTAAACCGCCACGCATTGTAGCAGAAAACAGGTCAATATTTTCAATGGGCATCTGCAAAAGTTCATTCGCCCGCCAACCAGTATGAATGTAAATTAAGATACTATCTACCCAAGGCAAATCAACATGATCCCACAATTTTTTAATATCTTCTAAAGAAAAGGCGATACCATGTTCATCGTCGTCTGGCTGTTGAATTTTTACAAATGCAGCATAATCTTTTTCGATGATATCAAATTGCAGGGCATAGCGAGAAACTTGGCTGAGTAAAACCTTGACAAATTCAATGGAAGCGTGAGAGCAGGAGAGGGAATCGAGTAAATTTTGCATATGTAAAGTCCTGATTTCTTTTATTGGAAGATGATAGAGCGGTTCGCATTTTTTTAGTGCAGCTTTTGTTGCTTGGATGGAACTTTGGCTGTAGGTTCTTACGCCTTTTATATATTTTGACTCAAACCAAAGTTCATAGACCTCTAAAAAACTTAATTTTTTTGTGTCAGGATTGTAGGGATTTTTATGATATTCTAAAAGTGCGATGTTGGCTTCTTCTCTTGTGGCAAAATACCCTAAAATTTTACTCTTTGGATAGCCACGCTCATCCATTACCGTATCCACTTTTACTATAAATGGTCGCCTTCTTTTTCCTGACAATTTGGTGACAGACCCATAGCCATTGGGTGCACGCATCGCTCGTCCTCTAGGCATAAAGTTCTCCTTTCTTTTTTGCTCTGCTTTATTTTTATATTTTTTTTGAAAAATTAAGAAAATCACTAGTAACAAACTAGTAACAAAATACTTGAAAAGCAGTATAAAAACCGTATATTATAATTAAGGAACCCTTAAGTTGATAAAGATTTATTTTGTCAGCATCTTGTGTTATTATTACAACGATAATATTATATAATGATTTTATTTTTTTGAGAAGAAGAGTGAGAGAAAAATGCTAAAATTAAAAGAACTGAAAAAGTTTTATCGCAATCGTGAGAAATTGATTCCTATCGTCAGTGCTGCGGTCATGATGATTGTTGGTGTTGCAACTGCAAAATACGGTGAGGTCTATGCACTGTCTCATCCACATCCACAAGTGGTGGCACAAAATGGGCAAGCAGAGGAGACAAATACTGCTTTGCCAGAGGTGGCAAACTTTGACAGTGATATCGATTACAATGCATTGTATAGCAATGTATCCACTGTTCCAGCTGCCGACTGGAAACCTTCGGCTACGGATTTAAATCTTGCCCATCGCTTTCCAGAAGGGGTAGATCAGTCAAAGCCAACCAATAGCTATGCAGGAATGCTCTATCAAGAAATTTTTAATTTGGATGCTGATTGGTATTCAGAAATCTTTAACAAGATGGACATGAAACCAGCGAAGATGGCACAGGTCCTTGGAAAGCCACAAAGTTCTGTACTTGGAAAGTATGATATCACAGATAAAGATCAAGATCCCAAAAAACCAGAGACTTGGACCATTAAAAAATGGTCAAAAATCGATGTCAGTATGCATGACGGAAATGGAAAAGCTTTAGAGTATAACTCAAACACCAAGGAAATTATGGCAATGGCCAGTGTCTATGGCTATTATCACGGCTGGGAAGATTATCAACTTTATGTTGATTATGCAAAGAAACTATGGGAAAAGTCACATAGCTATAGTTTGTCTATGAGCGATGTCAGCTATGACAAAGGTTGCTTGACTGATCAAAAGGTGCAAGCTGCGATTAAAAAGGGAAATGCCAGCTCAGCGATTGCAGAGGCTTCGGCAAAGGCCAGTGCGGCAGCGGCATCTAGTGCAGCTCTTTTGGCTAGCCAAGAAGCAGCACAACTAGCGGCAAGTGAAAATCCTCAGGCATCCGTTCCTGTGGCTACACCGCCGACAGCAGCAAGTAGTGAGAGTGCCACAACAACAGAGACTTCTCCTTCCCTAGAAACAGACGCAAATGGCAATCTTATCTTTCCAAAGTGCCCAGGTCATCTGACACTAAGTTTAAATGCTCAGGTAACTATGCTCAATGGAAAGAAAAACTTGTTCAAACTCGATTCTATTGGAAATAATAAAAAGGATTTTAATGATCAATGGAAGGGTTGGACAGAAGATAAGATCAATGAAGTCAATCAATTAGTTGCAAGGGATTGGATGGCCGATTTTGGTCTTTCAGCAAGTTCATTTTCTACAGGAAAGGCCTTGACAGACGAGGAAATTCAAGGTTATTTAAATGAACTTCCTGCAGATTTAAGCCAGCAGCGTCGCAGCATTATTGAGCAAGCCCTTCACAGTGTGGGAAAGATTCCATATTACTTTGGCGGAAAACCAAGTAGCTCTGGATATGAGGGCAATAGCTTTTACTCTATGGTTCAACCTGATTACAAGGGCCGAATCTTTAGAGGACTTGACTGCTCAGGATGGATTAACTGGGTATATTGGAGTGCAACAGGAAATCAGCCAAGTGCATATTCGACATCTACCCTTGTCGACAGTGGAAGGGCAATTAATCGAAGTGCACTTCGCCCAGGCGATATTATTGTCCGCCCAGGAGGAGAAGAATCCATTGGTCATGTCATTATTTTCTTAAAATGGGCAGGGGATGGAGATATGATTTGTATTCATGAAAGTGGAAATCCAGTCAATAATGTTTCCGTTGGAAAGATGAGCGCCTATTGGAATTATAGAAACCTGCTAGATTAAAGCGATGGAGATGAAGGAGTAGATTTATGAAGCAAGATGAAAAGCAGTTTGACACAGAAAAGGAGCATCAAAAGTATCTTGACGATTTGGCACGCCTTCGAAAAATTCGTGAAGAAGAGCGAAAAAGACATCAGATGAAGGAGAGTTTTGACAAAGATACTTTTGTCGTTCCTGATAGTTTTAGTGACGATTTTGTCTTGCCAAATACAGATGACGGCGGTCGCAAAGAAAAGAAGAATCGACCAGGTCAAAGCCAAAATCAACCGAGAAAACAGAGCAAAAAGAAAAAGAAGAAATTTCGTCTTGTCCTTCGCTCTATTTTAGCTATTTTTTTGGTGGTTATTCTTGGCTATGGTGTATTTTTAGCCTATAGCTTCCAAACAAAGCAAAAGGGGTATTATACCTTTGCTGTATTTGGTGTAGATTCAAGAAATGGTAAATTCGGAAAGGGAGAGGCTCTATCGGATGTCAATATTTTAGTCAATATCGACCGTGGAACAGGAGATATTCAGGTAGTCTCTCTCTATCGAGACACCTATTCAAAGATTGATGATAAGACTTATCATAAGTTAAATGAAGCTTACTTTAAGGGTGGGGTTGATCAGACCTTAAAGACCATTAGAGAAAACTTTGATATCAATGTGCACGACTATGTCGTCTTTAACTGGGAAGCCGTTATTCACGCCATTGACATTCTTGGTGGTGTCGATATTGATGTGACGGATGCAGAATTTGCCTATATTAATAGTTTTATCACAGAAACTGTGGAATCCACAGGAATTGGATCTGTTCAGTTACAACACCCAGGTTTGCAGCATCTTGACGGGGTTCAAGCTGTAGCTTATGCAAGACTTCGTTTGATGGATAACGATTTCCAAAGAACAGAACGCCAGCGAAAAGTAATTAGTTTGGCCTTTGATAAAGCGAAGGTAGCGGATAAGAAAAAGTTAATGCAATTGGTGGTCAGTGTATTGCCAATGACATCAACCAATATTACCATTGATGATATTTTGCCAATGGCAAAGAATACCAAAAAATATCATCTATCAGAGACTGTAGGCTTTCCTTTTGACAAGGAAATTATGAAGCTTGATGGTCGTTCCATTGTTGTTCCAATCACCTTAAAAAGCAATGTTATTGCTCTACATCAACTTTTATTTAAAGATGAAAGTTATACGCCTAGTGATTCTGTCCAAAAAATTAGTGATTATATCATTAAAAAGACGGGAAAAGGGACGGATGAGGGTAGTGTGAGCGATTTGCAAGAAATGGCATAGAAGAAAGTGAAAGTACTTTAGAAACTTCTCTTAGCCCAAATGGGCAAAAAAATTCAAAAAAGATGCCAAAGTCGTCAAAGACAAATAAGAGCAAAAAGGCGGAATCGACAGTTAAGTCAAAAACCAGTGCAATGAATTCTTCGTTGCCGTCCTCAGAGCAGGGGGCGGCAACCGTTGCTGGTGGGGAAGTAATCCAGGGCACCGTGGCACAGTCTCATTCGGGAGAAAGTGCTTCGGCATCATCGCAGCAGCAGACCTATTCGGTGGCAGCAGCACCTTCTACACAGGAACATCACAAAAGTACAACAGCACCAACCAAAGCGAATAAGGCAAAAAAAAAGTCAAAGGACGACGAAGAAAAGCCTGATTACTCAGCTTACAACTTACATGATGACGACTACGACGCCGGTGATGCTGGCGATGAGGGACTTGAGGAGTATTTAAGAAAACAAGGAGGAGATGTGGGCGACGAGGACAGCGATGACGACAACAGTTTACCACGTATGGATTTTGATGCAGATAATGGACCAGGATCAAGATAAAAATAAAGCCAGACCTAGAAGAGTGTAGGTTTGGCTTTATTTTTTGATATTCAACTATTCGCAAAAGACTTGTTTAACGAATAGTTAGTATAGATTTTTCCTATTTCTTTATTGATACTACTTTTCCTGTAAAGGAATCTGCATCGCTTTTTGGAAGATCTCCAGTATAAGAAACGGTTACTTTATCTCCTTGATTGACACCCTCATATCCCTCTGGTTTCGTTCCATCATAGAAGGCGAAAAGATAAGACTTTCCATCTTTGGCATCAAGAATAAATTGATTTTCCTTTTTTTCCTCAATGGTTCCCTCCACTGTCTTTGCATCTTTTGTATCTTCTGCTTTGGCACTAGACTGCTCAGCTTGTGCTGTAGTCTGTGTAGTGGTGCTCTCTTTTTTTCCACAGCCTGCTGCAGCAATCATCGCAGCAACCATCATTGTTCCAAATAAAAATTTTTTCATTTTTCAATCTCCTTATTTTTTATTTAACAAAAAACAGCTTTGCAAAGCTGCAAAGCTGTTTTAAGCCATACGCCAAAATTAACGCTTAATGTTGAATGCGTTAATTCCTGGATAAACAGCACTCTCACCAAGCTGCTCCTCAATGCGAAGAAGCTGATTGTATTTTGCAACACGCTCAGATCTACTTGGAGCACCTGTCTTAATTTGGCAAGTGTTGAGGGCAACGGCAAGGTCAGCAATTGTTGTATCTGCTGTCTCACCTGAACGGTGGGAAGAAATTGCAGTATAACCTGCCTTGTGAGCCATTTTAATTGCCTCTAAAGTCTCAGAAACAGAACCGATCTGGTTGAGCTTGATTAAGATTGCATTTGCACAACCATTGTCAATACCCTTCTTTAATCTCTCTGTATTGGTTACGAATAAGTCATCACCAACAAGCTGAACTTTGTCGCCAAGTTCCTTTGTCAGCTCTTTCCATCCATCCCAATCTTCCTCATCAAGACCATCCTCGATAGAGATAATTGGATACTTCTCAACCAATGACTTCCAGTGTGCGATAAGCTCTGAAGAAGTAAACTCTGTACCAGCCTTAGGAAGCTTGTAATGTCCCTTTCCTTTCTCGCTCTTCCACTCACTTGCTGCTGCGTCCATAGCGATCATAAAGTCCTTACCTGGCTCATAACCAGCGTTCTTTACAGCCTCAAGAATTGTCTCGATAGTCTCATCATCAGATGAAAGGTTTGGTGCGAAACCACCCTCATCACCTACAGATGTTGCAAGACCTCTAGACTTTAACAATTTAGCCAATGCATGGAAAACTTCTGCACACCAGCGAAGTGCCTCTTTAAAAGATGGTGCACCAACCGGCATGATCATAAACTCCTGAACATCAACAGTGTTGTTGCATGTGCACCACCATTTAAGATGTTCATCATAGGTACTGGAAGTCTGTTTCCAGATACACCGCCAAGGAATCTGTAAAGAGGAATGCAAAGAGATTCTGCGGCTGCTCTTGCTACAGCAATAGATACAGCAAGGATTGCGTTTGCACCAAGTTTAGACTTATCCTTTGTACCATCAGCCTTGATCATTGCAGCATCTACAGCATAGGTATCCTGTGGATCCATACCAACGATGACATCGTTAATAATGGTGTTGATGTTTTCAACCGCTTTTGTCACGCCCTTTCCGAGATAACGGTCCTTTTGACCATCTCTAAGCTCAAGTGCCTCGAATTCACCAGTAGATGCACCACTTGGAGCTGTTCCTCTAGCGACAGTACCGTCGTTTAAGTAAACCTCAGCCTCTACAGTTGGATTTCCTCTAGAATCAAGGATCTCTCTACCAATGACCTTCTCAATTTCTAAATATCCCATTTCAAAAAACCTCCTTAAAGAAAATAATGATATTTCTTTGACTCTATGTCGTTATTATTATCTTACAACTTTCCTATTTTGGCAAGACATTTTTATATGATATACTATAGATATACAAAAAATAAAGGAGAATCGGATGTCATCACTTAGTTATAACGAACAAATTGATCGAGAAAATGTATTAAAACTTCGAAAGCTTACCTTGGCCCTTCCGCCCTATTGCAAGGATTTTTTTCGAGGAATTGAGCCACGCACGCAATCGAGAACTCGAATTGCCTATGCTTATGATTTGAATGTATTTTTTCAATTTTTATTGAAGGCAAACCCTGTACTCGAAAAAAAGTATAAAAAAATCCGAGATATTCCCATCGAAGTTTTAGAAAATTTGTCTCCTGTAGATTTAGAGGAATATATGGAGTACTTAAAGTATCGAAAAGAGGAAGAAAAAGAGATTGTCAATAAGGGACAGGGAATTCAGAGGAAACTATCGACCTTAAAAAGTTTATATCGCTATCTGTATCGAACAGAAAAGATTGAACACAATCCCACAGAGCGAATTTTAATGCCAAAGACAAATAAAGGATATCGTGCACTTGGATGAGGATGAAGTCGAAATGATGTTGAGTGCAGTAGAAAGTGGAAGGAAATTGACAACAAAGCAACGCACTTACCATGACAAGACAAAACTTCGTGATTTGACTCTTCTATCCCTTATGTTGGGAACAGGAATTCGAGTTTCTGAGTGTGTTGGCTTAAATATTCAAGATGTAGATCTAAAAAATGATGGAATAAAGATTTTAAGGAAGGGAGGAAAGGAGGCGACGGTTTACTTTGGGGATGAAGTGGAAGAACTTCTTACGGAATATATGGAGTATCGAAAGTCTATCCTAGCGGCCCCAGGGCATGAAGATGCACTATTTTTATCTATGCAAAAGAAGCGTCTCGGTGTTCGAAGTGTCGAAAAAATGGTAAAAAAATATGCTCTTTCTGTGGAAACATTAAAAAAGATTACCCCACATAAGTTAAGAAGTACCTACGGAACAAATTTATATAAAGAGACAGGGGATATTTATCTGGTTGCTGATGTTTTAGGGCATACAGATGTCAATACGACAAAACGCCACTATGCGGCCATTGAGGAAGACAGAAGAAAAAGTGCAAGAAATAAGATTAAATTGCGAAAACAATAAAGACAAAATAAGTTGCATTTTCTTTCTGTTGAGCTTATGATAGAGATATAAAAAACACTATGTATTTTAAATAGAGGACAGTATGACAAAATTTATTCGAGCAAGAAATGAAGGACAAAAGCAGGAGCGATTTGAAGAAATTAAGGCAGCAGGTAGAAAGATTTTTGATGAGAAGCCCTATTCAGAGATTACCATCTCCGATATTGCCCAAAAACTTTCCTGGTCCAGAGCCAATCTATATAAGTATGTCAGCACAAAAGAAGAAATTTACTTAATGATTTGTGAAGAAGCTAGAGAAAAGTACTACAATGAATTAAAAGCCTCGTATCCTGTGGGCTGTGCTTATTCAGAGGAAGTCTTTGCTGAAATTTGGAGTCGCATTATCGCCGACCACTCAGAATACCTTCGCTATTATCATCTCCTCTCCGTCTTTGAAGAAAATGTTTCTATGGAAAAGTTAGTGGAATACAAGCGGGCTTTTTATTCCGATACAGATGATATTATTACCATTTTTTCAAAAAATTTAGCTCTTCGATTTGTCAGTTCACAAAATCTTCTCCATGCCGTACACTATCAAGCAATGGGAATGTACAATGCCATTGTAGAAAATCGAAAGATTAAAGAAGAAATGGAGTTATTGGGTTATATCCTCCCTGATATGGACTTTAAGCGAGATTTAAAGGAATTTATTTTAATTTATCTTTCTGCTGAAAAGCAAAAATAAAACGGAGAGCTTTCATCTTGAAGGCTCTCCGTTTTATTGCTATTTTTTTAAATAATTGTTCTTTCCATCTCGAAAATTTTCTTCAACGACCCTAAATTGACCATCTTGAATTTCAACGACAAAATACCCACAATTTCCTATTGGCTGTTTCCAAAAGTCGTATAATTTCAGTTGATAAATTTGATTCATCATCGCATGAATGGCTGCTCCATGGGAAAGGATTAAGAGATTTCCTTCTCCTTCTAACTGCTTTAGCCAGTCTAAAAAATGAGAAATGCGCTCAAAAAGATGTGTATAGCTTTCCATTTTTCTCATTGGAATAAATTTCTGAGGATCGTGAAAAAAGTTTCTCATATTCTCATCAATATCTTCATATTTTATGCCCTCATAGCGTCCAAAATCAATTTCCATAAGGCTATTAAAGATTTCCATGTCTTCTTGCCTGGAAACGATTTTTGCCGTCTCTCGAGCTCTAAACAAAGGACTAGAAATAACTCGATTAAAGAGTATTCCTCTTTGTCGAAACTCCTCTGCTGCAAGTCGAGCTTGATCTCTTCCATTTTCATTGAGTGGAATATCTTTCTGTCCTTGCAAGCGATGAGCTTGATTAAAATCCGTCTCTCCATGACGCATAATAAAAATTTTCATAAATAAATCCTTTCGGTGTGGAATAACAGGGAGGCGTACTTATGGAACAGATGACAGTTACAGCTAAAATGCAGATATCTGTTGATACAGACAGTAAGGTTTTATTGGATGAAACCATGTCTGCTTATCTGGATTTGTTCAATGTAATGCCACTTTAGGTAGGAATACCTATTGGAATAAAGGTCAAAGGCATAAGCCGTCACTACGACTGGGCAGTTACAAGCCCATGACCTTTAGGTCATGGGTAGTTGACACTTCTCTCCCTATTCTTTATTGTGCTGATGGAGCCACAGTCTCTGCGACTGCCACATTTGCTGCCTGTGTCACTTGTGCTGCTGGTTGTGCTGGCTGTGTAGAAGATTGCTCTGAAGAGGCAGGCTGTGTCTGCTCAGGAGCAACGGACTGGGCGGATGAGTCAGCTTGTGCTGCGGTTGGTGCCTGTGATGAAGCGATTGTTGCATCTGGTGCAGGGGTTTGCGGCTGTGTCTGGGCCTGTGCTGCATTTAGCTCAGCCTGAGCTTTTGGGGCATAGGGTGATGTTGGGAAATTAGCAATCAATTGCTTTAAAATTTCATTGGCCGTTGTTGCATCCCCTGCTGCTCGAAGTGCCGTTGAGCGCTTATAAAGCTTCCACAAGGTCTGGTTTAATTTTAAAGGCTTCATCATAGTAAACTGCTGCGGTCGCAGGATCCCCAGAAGCCATTGTGCTGTCTCCAAGTTTGACAAGTGGAGCCCACCCCTTTTCATTCAGAATGGCGGAAACTTGGGCATAGACTTCCTGAACGGAGACTCCACTTTCAGGAATATCCACAAGCTGTGCAGGATCAATATAGGCATAGATTTGTGCAGCCATAGGGATATCCTTATTTCGGATATAATTGACAATGGCTGCCAGCTTTTGATATTGGATAAACTTATAATTATTATCCTTGCTGTGCTGTTCAGCCTGCTGAGACAAAGATTCTGCCTGTGATTGCAAATCTGTATTGACCTTTTGTAAGTCGGTGTTATCCATTTTTGCTGAACTCAATTTTTCACTGATGGAAGAAACCTCTGCATTGCTTCTATGTGAAACAGAAGCCATTTTAGTTGGCATATATAAAAATAATACCGCAGCAGCACCAACTAAAATGCCAACGCCAATGTTGAGTGCGGTCTGCCAACCGTTGAATTCCTTATATGTCGGTGGAATAATAACATCATCATCCGTCATTTGTCGATGAGAAAATGCACTGCTCATTTTCTTATTTTCGATATCTGCACGCCCTGTATTTTCCTTGACAAATGCCATATAGCGAAGTGCTTTTTCATTGGTCTTGTCTGTTCGCAAAACCAATAAAAGTGCCTTTCCTGCTTTTTTATACTCCCCTCGATTGATATATAAAAGTGCAAGTAAAAGCTGTGCTTTGACAAAACTTGGTTTTTCTTGCACAACTCTTGTCAGCGTCAAAATAGCTAAATCTGGATTGCCGTTGTTTGCATAGTTTAAACCTTGATTAAACTTAATCAAATTTTGTTCATATATTTCCAGACGACCTGCTCGCTTTTTTAAATCCGCTAGATATCGCTGTGCAATATTTTCTTTGGCCTTTGATTACTACTGATTACCCACTGCACAATGGCCTCTCCCACCTCTCCAATTTCGTAGTAAATCAAACCAAGAAGGTTTCTGGCATCGGTGTGATACTTATTAAAGTGCAGGGCATTTTTTAATTGCACAATTGCACCAGAGAGGTCTCTAACTTTGGCTTTTTCTAAACCAAGATTATAATAGCTATTGGAAATTTGCTGACATTTCCGTTGTAGATCCATTATTCGTCCTGTCCTCTCGTTTCTTTCTTAATTAATTCCATCAAAAGGTCATTGGCATCCATCATATCGCTCTTGATTATGGCATCTTCTACTGCCGAAACCTCTAGGCTCGGTGTAAAGTTTACAATTTCATTTTCAAAATTAATCATTACATTCTCCTAAAATCTCTCCCACAAGATAGAGTGAACCTGCACAAAACAAAATTTCATCCTCTTGTCTTGATGAAAGTGCCTTTTGAAAGGCATCGACGACACTGCTGCAGGTAACAATCTCACAGGATGTTTTTGTGTACTTTTGAAACCAATCTGCAAGCGTAAGTGTATCAGATGCACGGTGCGTGTGCAAGTGGGGAATCCATACTTTTTGTGGGGCTAATGAATCACAAATGTTTTCAATCATCTCCTGCGAATTTTTATCTGCCACCGTAGAAAACAAAAGAAGTGGCTTTTTTTGTCTACTCGAACAAAGTGTTCGAGTGGCTTGAATAAAGGCTTGGACGCCACCAATATTGTGGGCACCATCGACAAAGATATCCGCCATGATTTCTTGCATCCTTCCCTTCCACTGCACTTTCTTTAAGGAGGCTAACTGACTCTCTAGGGAAAAACTTGGGCAAAGAAGCTGCATCGCCATCATGGATAAAATTGCATTGTCCTTCTTATAATCGGCATTGAAAAAAGAAAGAAGTGGAAAATAAACTTCTTTTTTTTCTGTCAAGGCAAAGGTTTGAATCCCATAAGACCTAGCTGTCTTTTCAATCACTTTTGAAGCAGCAGGGAATTGATCATCAAACACTAAAGGTACCAAGGGCTTAATAATTCCTGCTTTTTCTTTCGCAATCTCTTCGATGGTTTCTCCAAGATATTGCATATGATCAAAACTAATGCTTGTAATAATGGTCAACTTTGGTGAAGAAATCGCATTGGTGACATCTAATCTTCCACCCAATCCCGTTTCCAATATACAATAATCGACCTTTGCGTCAGCAAAGGCCTCGATTGCAGTGTAAAACAAAAACTCAAAATAGGTTGGATGAAAAAGTCCCTGTGCACAAAGTGTGGAGGCTAGATCCTTGATCTTTAAAGCGGCCAAGAAAACTTGACATCATCAACCGGAACTTGATTGATTAAGATTCGCTCATTGATCCGAACAAGATGGGGAGAAATAAAAGTTCCCACACGGTAACCAGCATCCACAAGCATTTGTGTCAAGTTCGCTCAGACAGAGCCCTTTCCATTGGTCCCTGCAACATGAATGATCTTCATCTTCTTTTCTAAAGATCCCATTGCAGACAAAAAAGTTTGAATGTCTGCAATACTGTTCTTTTTTGCTGCCCAGAGGGGCAGATCTTCAATAAACTGTTGTATCGGCATCTCTTTCTTTATTTCTGTAAATGTGCAAGTTGTAAGGTTACCTGCTGCATCATTTTTTCATAGCCAGAAAGCTTTTCTCTTTCTTCATCAATTTTTGCCTGTGGTGCCTTACTGATAAACTTTTCATTGCCAAGCATTCCCTTTGCTCTAGCAATTTCCCCAGCTAAGCGTTTTTCTTCTTTCTTTAGGCGTTCAATTTCCTTTTCAATATCTACAAGCTCTGCAAATGGCATATAAAAACTTGCTCCAGCAATAACAGCAGAAACGGCATCATCATCAATTCCTGACTTATCCTTTTGAATAATCACATCGGAAGCTAAAGCGAGCATACTAAAGAAATGTTTTGATTCATCAAAGATCTTTGCAATCTCCTCATTTTCCGTAACAACATAGACCAAAGCCTTCTTACTTGGTGGAACATTCATAGAACTTCTCACATTTCGGATATTTCGCACAGCTTCTTTGATGGTCTCCACCTTGGATTCTTCGACAGGCAGATGATACTTTTCTTGATACTTTGGCCAAGGAGAAAGCATAATCGTTTCCTCTTGCTCATTTAAGTTACAAAAGATTTCTTCCGTAATAAATGGCATATAAGGGTGAAGAAGCTTTAACATATCATTTAAGACAGTCTTTAGTGTCCAAAGCGCAGCATTTTTTGTCGTATCTGTTTCACTCCAAAGGCGAGGTTTTACCATTTCAATGTACCAATCACAGAATTCTTCCCATACAAATCATAGACCTTTGATAGGGCGATACCGAGCTCATATTTATCCAGATTTTCGGTCACATCTTGAACAAGAGTATTGGCTTTTGACAAAATCCATCGATCAGCAAGAGTGAGGGAAGAAAGCGGAGTATTTTTATAGGCATCATCCTTTAAATTCATCATAATAAAGCGAGAGGCATTCCAAACCTTATTGGCAAAGTTTCGACTGGCCTCGACTCTTTCCCAATAAAAACGCATATCATTTCCAGGAGCATTGCCGGTCATCAATGTCATTCGAAGGGCATCGGCACCATATTTTTCAATCACTTCGAGTGGATCAATACCATTGCCAAGAGATTTACTCATCTTTCTACCTTGAGAATCTCGAACAAGTCCATGAATGAGTACGGTGTGAAAAGGACTCTTTCCTGTCTGCTCATAGCCAGAAAATACCATTCGAACAACCCAGAAAAAGATAATATCATATCCTGTCACTAAGACATCTGTTGGGTAAAAATAATCGAGTTCTTCGGTATGTTTTGGCCAACCCAAAGTCGAAAATGGCCAAAGAGCAGAAGAAAACCAAGTATCTAGTGTATCTTCATCTTGTACAAAGTGCGTACAACCACACTTTTCACAGGTCGTCGGTTTTGTTTTAGAAACAACAATGTCACCACATTGCTCGCAATAGTAAGCAGGTATGCGATGTCCCCACCAAATTTGTCTAGAAATACACCAATCCTTAATGTTTTCCAGCCAATGTAAATAAGTTTTTCCATAACTTTCTGGAATAAATTGTAAATCGCCATTTTCAATAGCAGAAATCGCCGGCTTAGCCATTTCTTCCATCTTGACAAACCACTGCTGCTTAATCATTGGCTCAACCGTTGATTTGCAACGATCATGTGTACCGACATTATGGCGGTGAGGAACAACCTTTACTAAAAGTCCCTGTGCCTTTAAATCTTCAACCATTGCTTTTCTAGCTTCATAGCGGTCCATTTTGTCATACTTTGAACCTGGACAATCGATTGTTGCATCATCATGCATAATACAAAGTTCTTCTAAGTTGTGGCGTTTTCCCACTTCAAAGTCATTTGGATCATGTGCAGGGGTAATCTTTACACAGCCAGTTCCAAACTCTTTATCTACATATTCATCGGCAATCACAGGAATTGTTCTATTCGTCAGTGGCAACTGCACTCTTTTTCCAATGAGGTCTTGATATCGCTCATCCTCTGGATGGACGGCCACAGCCATATCGCCAAGCAAGGTCTCTGGTCTTGTTGTTGCAATTTCTACAAACTTTCCCTCTTCTTTAACGATCGGATAAAGAATGTGCCAGAAAAATCCGTCTTGATCGACATGTTCAACTTCCGCATCAGAAATCGAAGTCTGGCAGATCGGGCACCAGTTGATAATTCTTGAACCACGATAGATGTATCCTTTTTTATAGAGCTGAATAAAGACTTCCTGAACAGCCTCTGAACAGCCCTCATCCATGGTAAATCGCTCTCTATCCCAGTCAGCACTGACACCAAGTTTGTAGAGCTGATTAATGATTTTTGAGCCATATTCTTCTTTCCATTTCCAAACTTCTTCTAAAAATCCCTCTCTTCCAAGGTCATGTTTATCAATGCCTTGGTCTTTTAGGCGATTGATCACTTTCACTTCTGTGGCAATGGCTGCGTGATCGGTTCCTGGCTGCCACAAAGCCTCAAATCCTTGCATTCGTTTATAACGAATCAAAATATCTTGCATTGTATTATCTAGTGCATGTCCCATATGTAATTGCCCCGTAATATTTGGCGGTGGCATGACAATGGTAAATGGCTTTTTGTCACGGTTGACTTTGGCATGAAAGTACTTCATCTTTAGCCATTTTTCATAGGTTTTTCCCTCCATTTGGGATGGATTATAATTTTTTTCTAGTTCCTTCATTTTGTCTCCTCTACATCATGTTTCGGTATTCCTGTTTCCAGGTCTGAATGATCGACTCCACTTTTTTGTCTGTGTCATCTGTATGGTCATGGGAAAACCATTGTGAAATTTCTTTCAATATTGGAAGCGATGTTGCCTGTTCTAGGCTATCTCTAAATTCTGCATCCCATTCCTTCTTGCTCTGCTCATCAAGGTCTTGAAAATATTGTTCATCAAAGCTTAAATCAGGAGCAATGAGCATAATGTGATACATCTCTTTTAGACAGTGCCTATCCTTTATCTGATTGTAGGCGATGGCATATTCTTTATAAGCGTCTAAAAAAAGAAAAAGATTGGCATATGCACTGCCAAGATTGGCATGAACACTTGCTAAAAATTCATCCGTGACGACCGTGTCTTTTGGAAAATTCAATACTTTTTGATAAGTGTCTGCTGCCCGTTGATATCTTTTTTGTTCAAACAGTGTATTCGCCATTTCAAATAAATATTCTGCCCTATGCAATTTTCGATAAGCTTCCAGTTTTTTTCGATAGTGATTGAGTTCAACAGCACTATACATACGTGTACAGTCAAGAAGAGTCAATAAAATCTCATCATTAGAAGCTTGTTCTTTTTTCATTTTTTGCAGATAGGAACTTAATTGCAAAAGTCCAAGCTCCAAATCTAAAAACTCAAACAGTGGTTGAGAAATCAAGCTTTCTCTGGCAAGAATAGGATTTCATAAATGACATACAATAATTCCTCCAAAGAATAGACATGAATATTTAGTTCTGTAATATAGAGAGGATGTAAAACCTCACTTTGTTCACATACAATTAATCCCATAAGTTCACCTCTTTAATTAAATGGGCTTTTTTGCCCATGGGATAGATATCTCCAAAGCCTGCATCTTTGATTTCTACCATCATCGTTTGTGCATCTTTAAATACAGTCCTTACATCGATGCGCCTAGTCTTTTGTGGTCTTTTTGGTAAAAAGTCAAGCGAAATCTTAACCACTTTCATTCTCCGTTTTCGAAGGTCAAGTGGGGTAATCTTAAAGTCAAGTGAATTGACCCCATCTGCAATCATTCGCCATTGACTAGAAGCTGTGTACCAATTATCTCCCGCCCTAGCAATCGGGGTATCACATTCTTTGTTCTTATTGATTAACGGAAGTGATACCGTAGAACTTAACCTTCCATCACAAATGCAAGTAAAATGAAATGGTGATTTTGGGCTTGCAAAATCCACACCTCTGTAGCAAGCACCCATAGCAAAAAGAGCTTGCTCAGAATAAACTTTTCTTCGCTGACATACAACACGCATAAAATTTTCTGCCCAAGAAACTTCAGAAAAGCATCGTCCGACCAATAAAATCGAAGAAAAGATTTTTCTAGCTAAGACTTCTTTCCCAATCGAAGTCAGGATATCATCAGCAATTTTGATCCCCTTTGGTGTGCTGAGAATATCTTGGTCAAATCCTTCATGGATATCTTCTCGCTGTGCAATCACTACAGGATTTGGTCCGCTGCCTCGATGCACCCGAAGTTCATAGTAATGGATTTTGGTATCGGATACAAAAAAGAGTCCGACATTGTTTGTCCACATATCTTTATTTTGACTCATCACATAATAGATAAAGCTCTCACTTCGACTAATAATATGAATATGTGATCTATAGTAGCCCAAATCAACAAAACAATCCATAATCTGATTCGTAATATTCGATTCTACTTTTGGTATGGAAATGACAATTTCATCTGGGTATCGGGCATCAAATTTATTGACGCTTTTTTCAATGATTTCTTTGAGAAAGTGGCGTAATAATTCATTGCCGTGATACTTTTTCCCCTGAATGGTTGCGGTTCCATGCTTGGCTGTCAAAGTCAACAGCCGATCTGTCACGCTAAGTTCTCCTAGACTTTGGTCAAAAGCATCATCCCCAACATACCAGGTCTCTTTTAATTTTTCTCTTGCGACCAATGTTTTAAAAGTTAACGCCTCGGTTTCTCCAAAGTAAACCAATGTGGTACTCTCATCACTCAGGTCAATCCCCAGTACTCTGGCTTCCATTAATCTTTACTCCCTTTTGTCTGAATTGTAAATAATAACTTTGTCATGGCATCTTTACATACATAATTTTCTAATTCAGCTTGCAAATGAGACTTTGGAATACTTGCAAGTTTATTTAGGCAGATAAAGCGACTATCTTCTTGGTGGTGATCGATCGCTTCTCCCTTTAAACTTCCTTCAAGTAAAGGAATGCCATTATTTTCGCTATAAATTTTGTAGTCCCACTGTTCACCAGAAAATAGCGTCTTTGTAGCAACATAGAAGTTTTGATACATATTTCTTATGCTGTCTCTTTGATATTCTTTATCATACGGTGAAACCTTGCTGTGCAAGAAAATTTCTTCTCCCTTTGTGTGATAGACTAAAATGGAGCTTTCCAAAATTTCTTCAGGAATTGGAATAAACTTTGCAAGCTTTTTATAGTAATCAAAGAGAATACCTTCTTCAATAAGTAAAAAGACTAAGCTTTTCGCTAAAGCCTTTTGTCTTTCACTTAGTACATCTTTTGTAGTGTAATACTTTGTCAATGCCATTGCATAAAGAAGAGGGATCTTTTGAATATTTGAGCTTGTCTCCATACTGGCCTCTAGATACTCAAATACTTGTAAAGAGGGATCTTCATGTTCGACAAAATAGGCATAGGATTTCAAACTAAAAAATGCCTTCACCAAAGTGTCACTGACTTTCATTCGACTGATATACCAATAAAAAGTCTGGTCAATATGCTCGCTGTAGTTGCTAAAGAGCATCTGGGCCAGCAGGCGTTCTTCTAAATCCGCTGTCTTTGCTCCAACTTCAATGGCTTTTTCTAAGAGAAGATACATATTTTTGCTACTACCATTATATTTTTTTGCTGCAAAATCAAGGATAATCTCCTCTTGACAACCATTGATAATCGAAGTGAAAACTAAGTTAAGCAAGAGATCATCATCGATCTTTTCTTGATTGATTAATAGTTTTGTACAAAGATTGGATAAGTCTTTTGAAGAAAGCTTATCGCAACCAAATGTCTTTATCATAGCATAGGCTTTTTTCACTCTTCCTCTGGCAATAAAGGTATTGCAAATGAGCTGGCGCTCCTTTTGGTCGAGTAAACTCTTATCAATGCTGTCTAAAAACTCATCTGCCCCCAAAGACCACTGCTCCATGGCCTGTTGCTGATAAAATTGAACCAGAACAGATAAAATCTTTGTCTTAAAGGCAGCAGTAATTTTTACATCACGCATTGCATCCTGTAATAGTTCAGCTTTTGTGGCATCTACTTGTTCTTGCTCTACCATATGCTTTAAATTTGCAATGTGCAATAATGGATGCGACGGATATATATGGTAACACTGCGTCAACACATCCACAAGATCCAGAGCCATCTGTGCTTCGTTGCCAAACCGAGCATAGCGATTTCCATAGGCATCTTGGAATAAAACAATAGTATCATCTGTTGGAATGGGAATGAAGCTTTCGCCATCTTCAAATGCATAAATATGCTCTCCTTTTAATTGTGGATATATGACCACCACTTGTTTAATCAAAGGATCTACCTTTTGAATGCGATAGGCACAAAGAATGGATGGCAAAACCCTTGCCAACTGTTCATCCACAATGTCTACAGATAAAACTTCCTGATAAATCACAGCAAGAGAAGAATCAATATGGGCTTGTTTTGCCTCTTCTAGGGCATAACTTGTCATTTCATCAATATAGGCGAGGTAAATTTCGCTATTTTTTGGATAAAAGGATAAAATATTGGCATACAGATAGGCTCTATGCTGTTGGTCAAGAAGTCTTTTTTTATCTGCAAAATACCAAAGCACCTCTTCGGGAATGACTTGGTCATAGTTTTTTGGTAAAGATAAAACAAAGGCCTCATTGATGCCAGTCAGAGCAATCTGCTGTTCAATGCCAAGTTGATACCAATAGTGGACGCTGTTATCCTTTATCTTCCCTCTTAATAGTGCAGAACAAATTCCTGATAAAAATTCTCGCTCTGGTGTATCCTTATATAACTTCTTAAGTAACTGAAAATGTAAGCCTTCAAATGAACGAATACTAATGGCACGTTTGGCAATGATTTCGGCCAGTTCTCTACTAATTGCATGATACTTTGCACCACAGCAAAAAGCATGGACTTCAAAAGCACCAATATCATGCAAAAATTCAGTGTGCTTTGCCAAAAATTGACAATAACAAATATAGAGGTAAGGGCTGGTACAACCATCTTGATATACAACTTTATATAACTCAAACAATTCCGACGCATCATTTTGTAATGCGATGTCAAGATGAATCAGTCTTGGCAATAATTGATGAAGATGATTTTCCGTAATCATTCTTCTCATTAAGCGAATAAGGCTTGGTCGTTTACTTTCCTTTGCAAAGACAACAACTTCAAGGTATTCTAAAAGAAGATATTCTTCTACTAGATCCAAACGATTTTCTTTTATATTTTCTCGGATCGTATCGATAATATCCGCTGCCTTACTCTTTTCACCTGCAAGATAATAGACTTCAGCAAGCAATAGTTTTCGATATTCGACTTTCGTTTCTTCACCTTCTAGATTTTCAAGTGCATTGACCATGGAGGCAATACAATCCTTTTTTTCCTTCTCCTTGGTCATAAAGGCGATGCGTGCCCTAGTGTAATCAAACCAATACCTTCTGGTTTCGTAGGATTTTTTCTTTCTCTCTTGTCCACTTCCTGAGTAGACATCAATGTCTACACAAAAACTTTCTCCCACACTGATGAAATAAATCTTTCCCACATTGTGCCCTCGATAGAGACGGCTCTTTTTTATGGTAAATGTGTAGTTTGATTGATGATTTGTAAAATTTTCATTAGTTAAAATCCGAGTAGATAATTCCACAAAATCACCATCGGCGTGGATGGCAAAGCCAAGATATCCCCACGTATTTCTCTTGATTGGGACTTCAACGACAACATCCTCCAAAAGATCAGAAAATGAAAATTTTTGTTGTTCAAAGCTTAGGTAAACGGGAGTCTTTACTCCAGCAGCAATTAAAAATTCCTCCAGCGCATTATTTTTATTGGTACGGTCAAAAAAGGCACTATACAGAGCACAGAGTCTTGGCGTATTCATAAACTTGGCATGCAAAAAGTGTTTATATTGGAAAAGCTGTAGAGCACTTTCCCAATCTGCTTTGGCAATGAGAGCAAAATCCTCAATACTTTCAATATCATCTAAAATGTCCGTATTTTGCCCAGGTACAACCGTAAATGAAAAAGGTAAAACCTTTTCCCCCGCATTGGTCACAAGGTCAAGTTGACCTTTAATCACCTCTTTGGGATTTAAAAAGCGAGTATCAATCTCTAAGGTTATTTTATTTTTTATTCCACCAAAAGAAGGCGCAAGAACCCTTACGCGATAATTGGAAGAATAAACTAATCCCTTTGCATATATGCGATTTTTGCTCTCAATATTGATTTCTATTTTGATTATTTCGCCTGATTTTACTGGCATATCAATATTTTCTGGAATCACAGAAATTTCTGGAAGAACTTGATCGATGATTCCCTTAGCTAGTCGATTGATTTTCTCTCTCATAAAGCACCCATTCTAAATTTATATTCTCTACCTCAAGCGGCTTGTACCATTATAGCATAAATAACTTTAAAATTACAATTATACTTGAATTAAAAGATTAAGCTTGGTATGATGTTATATTATATAGGAAAGTGGAGGTCAACGATGTCTGTAACGACAATCCTTTATAAATTGATGGTTTTGTATATGTTAAACCGTGTCAACTTTACCTTGACCAATGCACAAATGTCGGAGTTCTTTTTGAATCATAAGTACACAGATTATTTTTCTTTTCAAGAGACGATATCTGAACTTGTGGAGGCCAAACTAATTCATGTCCGTTCCAATCACCATGCATCGCGCTATGAAATTACAAAGGATGGAGAGGAAACTTTAAAGTACTTTAGCCATAAAATTTCTCCACCGATTATGAATGAAATTGATGAATACATCAAGGAAAATAAGTTTAAATTGCGCAATGAGGTTGGAAACATCGCCGATTACTACCAGACTTCCAACCTCGATTATGTGGTTCATTGTGAAGTGCGCGAAGGAAAAAACATTCTCATTAGCCTTGATTTATCTGTTCCTGATGAGGAAACTGCTGCACATATGTGTGATAACTGGCGTGACAAATGTCAAGAAATTTACCAATATCTATCTTTTAACCTTCTTGGTTAACAATCTTTTCAATCAAGGCATAGAGCTCTTCTTTTCCTTGTTTGGACTGTGAGGAGAAGGGTAAAATTGTGGTGTTTTCGCTACAATTGAGCCCTTCTTTTATTATCTTTATTTGTTTTTGAATCTGACTTCTCTTTATTTTGTCCAACTTAGTCGCAATAATGATAGGTTCATATCCTTGATGACAAATCCAATGATACATTAGTTTGTCATTTTCTGATGGTGCGTGGCGAATGTCAATCAACAAGAATACACCGCACAATTGTTTTGAAGTGTGCAAATATCGCTCAATCATCTTTCCCCATTGTGCTTTTACTTCTTCTGATGCCTTGGCATATCCATAGCCTGGCAAATCGACAAAATATAAATTCCCATTGATCTTATAGTAATTGATGGTCTGTGTTTTTCCAGGCGATGATGAAGTCCTAGCTAGGGATCTTCGGTTCATCAATGCATTAATTAAACTTGATTTTCCTACATTTGATTTTCCCGCAAAGGCAATTTCTGGAAAATCATTGTCAGGAAAGGTGCTTGTTATACCACATACCGTCTCTAATTCTGCACTCTTAATAATCATATTTTTCCTCCTCTTCGTTCTTACTTAAAAAAATGCGTTTGCCTCAAGGCAAACGCATTTTTTGTCTTCTATTCTGTCTTCTTTACCTTCACATCTCGAAAAGTCACTTCAGGCTCTCCGCCATCAATTGCTTCTTTATTGATCTTACATATGCCAATGCTTTCATTTGATGGAATTTCATACATCATATCCATCATGACATCTTCCATAATGGAGCGCAATCCCCTTGCTCCAGTCTTTCGATCGACAGCAAGTTTGGCCACTTCGTGGATGGCATCATCTGTAAATTCAAGTTTAACATCATCAAGTTCAAAGAGCTTTTGATACTGTTTGGTCAAGGCATTCTTTGGCTCAACCAAAATACGAACAAGTGCATCCTCATCGAGTAAATCAAGAGAAACCGTGATCGGGACACGACCGATAAATTCTGGAATTAGGCCAAACTTTACCAAATCTTGTGGCATAACTTGACGGAAAAGTTCATCTACAGCTTGAGAATTTTTCTCAACAACCTCTGCATTAAATCCAATGCTTCCCTTACTTAGTCTTCGTTCGATAATCTTTTCCAATCCATCAAATGCACCTCCACAAATAAAGAGGATATTGGTGGTGTCGATTTGAATTAGCTCTTGGTGTGGGTGCTTTCTTCCCCCTTGTGGTGGAACATTGGCAACACTTCCTTCCAAAATTTTTAGAAGTGCCTGCTGTACACCCTCTCCGGATACATCTCTTGTAATGGAGACATTTTCTGATTTTTTGGTAATTTTATCAATCTCGTCAATATAGACGATACCATATTCTGCCCTAGCGACATTGCCATCCGCAGCTTGAATCAGTTTGAGCAAAATATTTTCGACATCCTCACCTACATATCCAGCTTCTGTCAATGTTGTCGCATCTGCAATGGCAAATGGAACATTTAAAATCTTTGCCAATGTCTGTGCAAGATAGGTTTTTCCTGATCCTGTTGGTCCAAGCATCAAAATATTACTCTTTTGAATTTCGACATCGGATTTAGATGTTGCTGTAATTCGCTTATAATGATTATATACCGCAACAGAGAGCACCTTTTTTGCCTCATCCTGACCAATGACATACTCATCTAGAAATTTTTTAATTTCCTTTGGTTTGAGCAAGTTAATTTCTGCAAAGTCTGCCGAAGCCTTATCATGTGCCTCTTCCTCGATAATCTCACTGCAAATACCAACACATTCATTACAAATAAATGCATTATGACCTACAAAGAGTTTTCTAAACTTATCCTCTGGTCTGCCACAAAAGGAACAAACAGCTTTCTTTTTGTCGTCAGATTTTCCTGCCATATTTCCTCCTAGTGATGCTCAATCACTTGGTCAATAAGACCATATTCTAGGGCTTCCTGAGCGGTCATATAATTGTCTCGCTCAGTGTCTCGCTCAATCACTTCGATTGGCTGACCTGTATTTGCTGCCAGCATCTCATTCATCTTTTTCTTGGTCTTTAAGATGTGTTCTGCTGCAATTTTAATCTCTGTCGCCTGTCCTTGTGCACCACCTGATGGCTGATGGATCATAATCTCTGCATTTGGAAGAGCAAATCTTTTTCCCTTTGTTCCACCAGCAAGCAAAAACGCACCCATACTTGCAGCCATACCCATACAAATGGTGGAAACATCACACTTTACATATTGCATTGTGTCATAGATGGCCATTCCAGAAACAACGCTTCCTCCTGGACTGTTGATGTATAAATTAATGTCCTTTGTTGGATCCTCAGATTCAAGAAATAAAATCTGAGCGACAACAAGGCTTGCGGTCACATCATTGACTTCATCAGCTAAGAAGATGATTCTGTCCTTAAGTAATCTCGAATAAATGTCAAATGCACGTTCGCCACGACTTGTCGATTCGATGACTGTAGGGACTAAACTCATAACTTTTTACCTCCTTAGTTTACTATTGAATTAAACGAACTTTGCATTCTCTACAAGGAAGTTTACTGCCTTTTGAACAGCAAGATCCTGCTTTAATTGATCAAGACCCTGTGCATTAAAGATCTCTTTGATCTTTTCAATGTCCATCTTGTACTGATCTGCCATCTTTTGAAGCTCAGCATTGATCTCTTCCTCAGTTGCTGTAATATTTTCTGCCTTCACTACGGCCTCTAAAACAACTCTATTGCGAACTCTCTGGAAAGCCTGTGGCTTCATCTGCTCTCTAATCTGCTCCATTGTTGTTCCAGTAAATTCCATAAACTGATCAAGAGGAATGCCTTGGCTTTGCATACGTCTTGCATAGTCATTGACCATTTGATCAATCGTTGAGTCAAGCATTGGATCTGGAATATCAACTTCTGCCTGTGCAGATACCTTATCTACAACAGTGTTCTCATTCGCAATCTTCGCATTCTCTTCCTTTGCAACAGCAAGCTTCTTCTTTAAGTCTTCCTTAAATGCATCGAGGGTATCAAATTCGCTCACCTCACTTGCAAACTCATCATTGAGTTCAGGAAGTTCCTTCTTCTTTGCATCTTTAATCGTTACAGCAAATACAGCAGCCTTGCCAGCAAGATCCTTTGCAGCATAATTTCTGGGAAAGTAACATGAACATCAAAGCTCTCACCGATATTATGTCCCTTGATTTGTTCCTCAAATCCTTCAATAAAGGCATGGGATCCAATAACTAATGGATAATCTTCACCCTTTCCACCCTCAAAGTGCACGCCATCAATAGAACCATCAAAGTCAATCACTGTGTGATCTCCCTCTTCAATGGCACGACCTTCTACAGTCACCATACGAGAGTTGCGATCTTGCTCGCCCTTTAACGCATTTTCAATATCCTCATCGGTCACTTCAGCATTGGCCTTTTCTACTTCAATTCCCTTGTAGTTATTTAACTTAACCTCAGGGTATACAGCAACAAGTGCCTCATACTCAAAATCTTCGCCCTTTGCAACTTTAGTGATGGTAATCTCTGGTCTTGAAACAATTTCAAGCTTTGACTCCTGCATTGCTGCTGGATAAGAATTGTCAATGGCAACATTTATTGCATCATCAAGTAATGCACCTAAGCCAAAGTGCTTTTCTACCATGGCTTGTGTAGCATGTCCTTTTCTAAAACCTGGAACAGCAAATTTGTTTTTATTCTTCTCATAAGAAGCCTTGATCGCTTTAGTGAAATCATCAGCAGCCACAGTAATTGTGAGCTTTGCCATATTTTTCTCTAAATTTTCTACCTTTAAACTCATAAATGGATTCTCCTTTAGTGTTTTGCGTTTCAAATCCACATTATATCATATAAAAATACTCTATTCAAGTGATAAGATAATAAAAAGAACGCCCAGCGAATCTAGCCGCTTGGACGTTCTTTTTTTCATTAAATAGATGAAATCGCTTGTGCAACGAGGCAATCAACCGATGCATTATCTAATGTAGTCTCTGGCCTCTGGCAACTGGACTTTTATCATCCCTTTTAGTATACCCCAAAGTTTTTTCTTTTTCAAGACCATCAAGCAATCTTTTTGTCAGTTTGAATAACCTTTGTTGGACACTTTTGTGCACAAGCTCCACAATTTACACACTTACTGTAGTCAACCTGAGCAACATTGCCATTCATGTGTATTGCATCAAACTTACATTGTTTTGTACAGAGCGTACATCCAATGCAGCCCACACTACAATGACTTTTCACATCTTTTCCTTTATCCTGTGAATAGCACTGTACAAGATGATGGGATTGATATGGTACAAGCTCAATCAATTTCTTTGGACAAGCCTCCACGCACTTTCCGCAGGCAACACATTTTTCTTTGTCAACAACTGAAATTCCATCGACAACATGAATAGCATCAAATGCACATGCCTTGACGCAGGAACCAAATCCCATACATCCATAGGAACAAGACTTTCCGCCAAATCCTGGAACGACACTCGCTTGATTACAATCTGTGATACCAAAGTAATTGTATTTTTCTTTGCTCTTATCGCATGTTCCCTTACAGCGAACAAAGGCGACCTTTTTTTCGCTCTCTCCAGCAGAAACACCCATAATTTCTGCGATCACTGCAGCTACTGGAGCACCACCTACTGGACAGCGGTTTACTTCTGCTTCTCCACAGGCAATGGCCTTTGCCAAACCATCACAACCTGGATATCCACAACCACCACAGTTATTTCCTGGAAGCGCTTCTCTGACTGCAATTTCTCTTGGATCAACTTCAATTGCAAATTTTTCGCTGGCTACGCCCAATAGCACACCAACCAAGATGCCAACAACACCAACAACAATGGCGGCAATAATTACACCTGTTATCATATTTTCCTCCCTCTTAAATCAGTCCTGAGAATCCACAAAAGGCAATGGCCATTAATCCTGCGGTAACCAATACAATTGGCATTCCCCGAAAGTTGAAAGGAACTTCTGACTCATTAATTTTCTCACGAATACCCGCAAGTAAAACGATAGAAAGTGCAAAGCCACATGATGTACCTACACCGTAAATAATACTCTGTGCGAAATTGTATTCCTTAGCAACATTGTCAAGAGCCACACCAAGTACAGCACAATTCGTTGTGATCAGTGGAAGGTACACACCTAAAGATTCATACAGACTATGCATATTCTTTTTCATAAACATTTCTACAAATTGTACAAGTGCTGCGATTAAAAGAATAAATACAATCGTTTGCATATATTCAAGGTGCGTAGGAATCAATACCAATTTATAAATACGATCAGCCAAAATAGAAGACAGCGTAATGACAAAGACAACGGCAATTCCCATTCCAGAGGCTGTTTCTACCTTCTTTGAAACACCAAGGAAGGGGCATAGTCCTAGGAAACGGCTCAATACAACATTGCTGACGAGTATGGAACTAATGAGCAATAAAATAAGATCTCTCATCGTTTATTCTCCCTCTTTACTTGTGCTGCCTTGGCAGCAGCCTCTTTTTTCTTTTCTGCTTCTTTAGCCACTTCTTCAGCTAAAGTAATGTGATTTTCTACACTGCTTGCCCCATGACAATGCAAGCAATCGCCACCACAAGAAAGTTCAGAACGGACAACAGAACCATTGGTTGCACTTGGCATCTTTAATTTATTTTGCAATGCAGAGAGTACAGCTAATACAAAGAATGCACCAGGTGCAAGGACAAAGATGGAAATTCTAAAGTCCTGTGGGATAATTTCAAATCCTAAGATGGCACCTGCTCCAATTAGCTCACGAACAAAGGCAATACAGCTAAGAGAAATCGTAAATCCAAGTCCCATACCAAGTCCATCAAAAAAGCTTGGAATAGCAGGATTCTTTGATGCGTAGGACTCCGCGCGTCCAAGAATAATACAGTTGACAACAATCAAAGGAATATAAATGCCCAGCGAAGTGTAAAGTGCTGGAAAGTATCCTTGCATTAAGAGCTGTACAACCGTTACTAAAGATGCAACAATAACAATAAATGCTGGAATTCTCACTCTGTCGGGAATGATATTTCTCATTGCACCAATAATCATATTGGAAACATCAATACGGCGGTTGTCGAAAGTCCCATACCTAAGGCATTGATAACGGATGTTGTAACAGCAAGTGTTGGACACATTCCCAACATCAATACAAAAGTAGGGTTTTCTTTGATGATACCATTGTATAATCGTTCAGTATTTCTATTCATTTTTCTCCCCCTTACTTTCCTACATAGTTATTGGCAAAGAATAATGCAGCATTGACCGCGTTAGTGACAGCCTTTGAGGTAATGGTCGAACCACTAATGGCATCAATTTCATTGTCTTGCTTCTTTCCAGTTTTTGTGACGACAAATGCATCGACTTTTTTGCCATTGTATTGTTGGTTAAATTTTGGTTCTTTGGCACGCATACCAAGACCTGGTGTCTCTGCAAGAGTTAAAAATGCAATGCTATTTACTGTGCCATCCTTTGTAATTCCAACAGAAATCTTGACATCTCCACCATAGCCATCCTTTGATGTGGATGTCACTACACTACCAACAACATTTCCTGATGCGTCCACTGCATCGACGACTTCATTGATCAAAACTTTTCCAAAACCTTTATTGGCAAGTTCTGTATTAGCTTGTTCAATGGCAGCAGTTTCGCTCTCATTTTCCTTGAAACTTTCTGCATCGGTAAAAACCTTTTTGTATGCTTCTTGTTTTGCCTTTTCCATTGCGATGGCAATGGGTTCTGCTGTGATTTGATAGACAGCACCCAATAAAACACCAGAAATTAGTGTAATCATAAATAGGGTAAAAGCATCCTTCATAAATCCTGATTTTTTCATTTATTTGCCCTCCCTTCCAAATGCCTTCGGAATGGTTGCTTTCTCAATCAAAGGTGCGACAATGTTGCCAAGAATAATGGCATAAGAAACACCTTCTGCGTTTGCACCAAAGAGACGGAAAATTCCTGTTAAAATACCAATAAAAATTCCATAAAGAATTTGTCCATTTGGCGTAATTGGTGTTGTTGTGTAATCTGTAGCCATAAAGAAAGCACCAAAAATTAATCCACCACCTAAAATATGGAATAAAACAAAAGAAGGGTCATGTTCTCCAAACACGAACACAAATACTGCAACAGTCAAAATATAAGCGATTGGTGTTCGCAGGTTAATTACTCTTCGGATCAACAAATAAGCCACACCAATTAAAAGGGCAATGACAGATACTTCACCAATTGTTCCAGGAATATGTCCAATGAACAAGTCAGCGAAAGAATAGCTTTCCTTGATGGTAGTCATCGTGTTTCCTGTCGCTCTTGCTGCACGAAGAGCTGCAAGAGGAGTTGCTCCTGTAATGGCATCAAAGCCTAATCTCTTTGAAGTAAAATTGGTCATTTTACCAGCAAAGGAAATCAACAGAAAGCATCTTGCGGCGAGTGCAGGGTTCATCCAGTTAAATCCGATGCCACCATAGAGTTGCTTTACAACAATAATGGCAAAAACACCACCGAGCATTGGAATCCATACAGGAATCTCTGGTGGCATATTAAGTGCCAAAATCATACCTGTGACCACGGCAGACAAATCTCCAATGGTCTGCTCTTTTTTCATTCCTCTTTGAAATAAATACTCTGCTGCAACACAAGCAAATACAGTTCCAACGAGAATAATCAATGCGGAAATACCAAATTGATAGATACCAAAGACGCTCGCTGGGAGCATCGCAATAATGACATCGAGCATAATCCCTCTGGTTGATGAATTATCACGCACATGGGAAGATGCTGATACATTGTATAAATTTTCCATTTACTTTCCCTCCCCTGCAGCGGCCTTTTCCTTTGCTGCCTGTGCAGCCTTTCTTCGATTTGCTGCAACAATTGCTCTCATAAATTTAAATCCTTGAGTCAATGGTCTTTTTGCTGGGCAGACATAAGTGCAGGAACCGCACTCCATACATTCCATACCATTTAGTTTTTCAAAAGCCTCTGCATCATTTGCGATTGCTGTTTCCATCATCAACTGTGGCACCAGATTGCTCGGGCACACCTTGACACAACGACCACATCGTATACATGCCGTTGTCTTTGATCGAGCCACCTGATCTTTTAGCATACAAGTGAGTGCTGATGATGTCTTAGCTACAGGAATATCTGTCGTAAATAAAGCTTGTCCCATCATTGGTCCACCAGATACAATTTTTTCTGGTTGTGATTTAAATCCACCTGCGGCAGCAATTAACTCATTGTAGTTTGTGCCAAGTCGCACATTAAAGTTTTGTGGATTTTGAATAGCATCGCCAGTAATCGTAATAATTTTTCGTATCAATGGTGTCTGCTTTGCCACAGCCATATAAATAGAGATGACGGTGTCCACATTGTCAACAACACATCCTGCATCTGCTGGCAGCATCGACGAATTAATTTTTCTACCTGTGACAGCCTTGATAATCGATCGCTCTCCACCTTGTGGGTACTTGGTCAACAGTTCACAAACCTCTATTCTTGATTCATTTTTTACCAACTCTTGCAACTTTTTTATTGCTTCTGGCTTATTGTTTTCAACAGCAATAACACCCTTGGCCTTGTCAAATAATTGCAAAATGATTTTTAGGCCACCAACAATTTTTTCTGGCTCCTCAATCATCATGCGGTAATCGCTTGTTAAATATGGCTCGCACTCTGCACCATTGACAATGACATAGTCAATCGCATTTTCATCCTTTGGTGTGAGCTTGACATGTGTTGGAAATCCCGCACCACCAAGTCCGACAATTCCTGCCTCTTTGATAATGTCTCGAATTTCCTGTTTTGATAGCTTGCTTGCGTCTCTATCCTTCCCAAAATTTGGAATGGTTCGGTACTCCCCATCATTTTGAACAATGATGGAATTTACCATACTTCCGTTGGCAACTCTTCGATTTTCAATCTTAGTCACCTTTCCGGACACTGAGCAGATGACATTGGCAGAAATAAATCCCGACGCTTCACCAATTTTTTGACCAACAAGCACTTCGTCTCCCACGGACACCAGCGGTTTTGCTGGTGCGCCAATATGCTGTGCCATTGGATATACGAGCTCACCTTGTGGTAATACTACCTTTACTGGCTTATCCATCGAAAGTTCTTTTCCCTCAAATGGATGGATTCCACCTCTAAATGTCGCTAATTTCATAGCTTTTCCTCTTCCTTTCTTACTTGTTTTTTTGCACAAAAAAGCACTACTTAAGCACAGCGCTCCATTAAATTATACCATTCGATTTTTGGCTTTTCAATGTTTCGCTAACTTAAGTAGTGCATTTTTTCTAAAACATTTTGATATTTTTTTGTCGTTTTAGTGATTTCTTACATTCTTTCTGGTGCCTTCATTCCCAATAAATAAATACTAGACACTAACACATCTTGTGTCAACAAAATAAGTGCTAAATAAGACTTCTTTTTCTCTATATCTTCCTCACTCAAAATTTTCACTTCATGGTAGAAAGTATTGAATGCATTGGCAATTGCATAGACATATTGGCAAATCTTATGTGGTGCCTGCTCTTCCCAAGCACTTTTGATTACTTCTGAAAAACGGGCAAGTTCAAGTTCCAATTTTTTCTCTGATTCCTGATTGGCTTCCCTTAGATCTTCCGGAGATATCGTTTCTGTTGTGCTCTGATTTGCATACTTTGCAAGAATGGATTTAATTCGCACAATTGTGTAGAGAATATATGGTCCAGTATTTCCTTCAAAGGAAACAAAGCGGTCAATATCAAAAATATAATCTTTCCCTGCTTGATTGGACAAATCTCCATATTTAATGGCAGCTTGTCCCACAAGCTTTGCAATTTCTCTCGCTTCGACTTCATTGATATCACGATTGTCTAAAATCTTAGTGTAGACGGCATCCTCTACCTCTTTAATTAAATCCTCCAACCGCATCACACCGCCAGCTCTTGTCTTAAATGGTTTACCATCTTTTCCATTCATCGTTCCAAATCCAATAAAAGTTAGTTTGCGATCTTTAGGAACAATCCCTGCCTTTTTGGCTACTCTAAAGAACTGAGTGTAATGTAAATCCTGACGCTTGTCTGCCACATAAATGTAGGCATCCGGCTGATATAATTTTTCTCTCTCCACGAGTGTAGCTAAATCTGATGTCGCATATAGTGCAGCTCCATCAGATTTTCGAATAATACAAGGTGGTAATTCCTTGCTATCTCCCTCTTCAGCAATATCAACGACCAAAGCACCTTCCGATTCATAGGCAATTTTTCGATTTTCCATATCTTCAATCATTGTTGGGATGTATGGTTGAGCATCGGATTCTCCTTTCCACAAATCAAAGGAAACATCAAGATTATCATAATTTTTTTTTCAAATCAACCTTTGAAATCGCAAGAATATGTTTCCAAATCGCACGATATGGTGCATACCCACTTTGTAACTTTAAAGTGGCCTGTTGTGCTTTCTCCTTAAATTCTGGGTCTTCTTTGGATTTTTTTGATGCTGTTGGATAAATTTCTTCCAACTCTGCAATCGTAAAAGGTGCCTCTTCTGGGTACTCTCCAGTAAAGTCGGGATCAAAATAGCAAAGATTTGGTTGTCTTTCTTTGAGTTCCTCAATAATTAAACCCATTTGTAGACCCCAATCTCCAAGATGTACATCACCAATAACTTCATGTCCCATAAAGAGCCCAATGCGCTTGATGCTTTCTCCAATAATAGCAGATCTTAAATGTCCAATATGCAATGGCTTTGCGACATTCGCCCCCCCAAAGTCCACAATAATTTTTTGTTTTTCTGGCAATTCCAATCCAAATTTTTTATTTTTTGCCATGGCTTTGATTTGGTTGAGTAAGAAGCTCTTGCTCACCTTGATATTAATAAAGCCTGGCATCACAGCCTCTATGCTCTCGAATATCTTTTCTCCTTCTAGTTTTTTTGCCACTTCTTCTGCAATATCCATTGGTCTTTTCTTATAAATTTTAGCCGCAGCCATTGCTCCATTGCACTGAAATTCGCATAAATCCGGGCGATTTGAAATTCCCGTTTTTCCATATACTCTATCATATTGACAGTGATAAAAAGCATCACTCACTGTGTCATTGATTTGTTCTAATAATGTTTTCATTCTTCCTCCATAAGAAAAAGGCGGTCAATTGACCGCCTCCCATCGTTTTTGATTAAACTCTTGAGAGATACTCACCTGTACGGGTATCAATCTTGATTACATCGCCTTGATTGACAAATAATGGGACATATACTGTTGCTCCTGTCTCTACTACTGCTGGCTTTGTTGCACCCTGTGCTGTATTTCCTGCAAATCCTGGCTCTGTGTCTGTAATCTCAAGCTCAACAAAGAGTGGTGGCTCAACGGAGAATACATTGCCGTTGAAAGAGCATACCTTACACATATCATTTTCTTTACAAACTTCAATGCGTCGCCGACCTTATCTGCATTTAATGCAATCTGCTCATAATTTTCTGTATCCATGAAGTTGTACATCTCGCCATCGGAATACAGATATTGCATTTCTCGTCTGTCAATTCTAGCTGCTGGGAACTTCTCTGTTGGACGGAATGTTCTCTCCACAACACTACCTGTGATGACATTCTTAATTTTTGTGCGGACAAAAGCTGCACCCTTTCCTGGCTTTACATGCTGAAATTCGACAATTTGAAATACCTGTCCCTCTTCTATCTCTAAAGTAAGACCATTTTTGAAATCACCTGCTGAAATCATTGAGTTTCCTCCTAAAAATCGTATTATTACAGTATTTTATAACAAAACCTACGCTTTATCAAGTTCTTTTTTTATATAATCGCAGGCAAGCAAATAGCCATTCAACCCAAGACCAGCAATTTGTCCATCACATTCTGGGACTGTCACTGAGGTGTGACGAAATTGCTCTCTCTTATGAATATTAGAAATATGTACCTCGACTTTTGGACAATGCAATGGCTGCAGAGCATCCCGAATCGCATAAGAATAATGGGTAAATGCCCCCGGATTAATCACGACACCATCAACTTTTTTTTGATAAGATTCCTGCAACTTATCAATAATTGCTCCCTCATAATTACTTTGAAATAATTCAATTTCAAAGCCCTCATCTTCTGCTTTTTTTCTGAGCAGATTCTCTAGATAGGCAAAATTTTGACTGCCATATTGCTTTTCATCTCGTATTCCTAAAAAATTTAAATTTGGTCCATTTACTACTAAAATTTTCATTGTCACTCTTCCCTATTCATACGCTGATTTAAAATCTTTTGCAATGTTTCCATCGCTTTTTCCTTGGTTTCTTTGCTCAATATTTTTCCTGTCCACCATTGCCAAGAAATCGCCCCCTGGTATACTAGCATTCCTAATCCATTGCAGGTCTTTTTTCCCCTCAATTTAAAATTTTTTATAAATTTGGTCTCTTCAGGGATATAGACAATGTCAACACCTACATCACATTTTTCAAAAAATTGAGGATTTGATACAATACAATCTTCGCTATTTGGGTACATTCCTACACTCGTTGCTTGAATCGCAAGATAACCTCTGTGTGGAAGATATTGATTTATCTTTTCTTCCACATCCCCCAAGGTGCACACCACAATCGAAAATTCTGGAAAATAGGATAAAAGTTCTGTCTTTAACATTTCTGCCGCTAATCCGCTTCGATTGACAATGGTCAAAGATTTCGCTCCTTCCTGACAAGCCAAATAAGCAGCCGCCTTGGCGGCCCCACCTGCTCCAAGTAACACAACATCTTGATTTTGTAAAGAAATGCCCTCCATTTCAAGTAGCATCAGTAGCCCCGGAAGATCAGAATTTTTTCCAATATATCCTCCATTTGCTCTCACTAAAGTGTTGACAGCACCAATTCGCCTTGCCTCCTCGTCGATGTCAATAAGATATTTCATTACATCCTGCTTATATGGAATGGTGACATTCATTCCGTGAATTCCCAAAGAATAGGCACCCAAGATTGCTGTCTTTAGATCTTCTTTCACCTGCAATGGCACATAGATAAGGTCCTCCCCCATTTCCCGATTAAAACAGTCATGCAATGCAATTGACATACTATGTCCAATCGGATTGGCAATCAAGCCGCATACCTTTGCTTTTGCCGTAAACATTTACCCTCTCTTTCTGTACTGATGAAGAATCCACTTTTCTGGAATTCGCTTCAATACAATCTGTATTTCTTCTTTTTTATTAATTGGTTGAACTAAAATGGAATAAATTCCCAGACGTCTTGCTCCCCAAATATCTGTAAAAATTTGATCGCCCACCATCAAAGTCTCTTTCTTTTTTATGCCCATTTTCTCTATACCAGCCAAATATCCCCTTTTTCTCGGTTTTTTTGCATCACATACATAGTACGAATTTACCTCTTTTGCAAAAGGCAAAATTCTAGGAGCCTTATTATTCGAAACCAGACAAGTAGTAAACCCAATCGTTCTTAAATTTTCAAAGAAGTGAATAACCGATGCCGTAGCTGGTGCTCCATGTTCTGTCAATGTGTTATCAATATCAAATAAAACTCCACGATATCCCATGTGATAGAGTTTTTTAAAGTCAATATCATAGATGGAATCGGAAAGAGCATCAGGAAAAAATTGTTCTAACATTCTTCCTCCCTCTTTGATAACTTTCCAATCTCCTCCATAAAAGTTCCCACATCTTCAAATTCACGATACACCGAGGCAAATCGAACATAGGCAACTTCATCCACTCCTTTTAATGTTTCCAGCACAATTTCACCAATGTCCCTTGTTGAAATTTCCTTGCTCCCCAAAGAATAAATTTGTGTCTCAATATCTTCCATCATCTTTTGCATTTGCTGATTTGTCACTGGACGCTTGTGACAACTGCGCAATAGCCCCGCCTCAATCTTATCTCGATCATATTCTTCTCTAGATTGATCCTTTTTAATCACCAATAGGGGTATGGTCTCAATTTTTTCAAATGTTGTAAAACGACGTTTACACTTTTCACATGCTCTCCTTCGCCTTATTGTAGAATTGTCTTCTGAGGCCCTTGTATCTACTACTTTTGTGTCGCCCCCACAAAATGGACATTTCATACTTAAATCCTTTCATCATCCTAAATTCTGCTCTCATTGTGTATATTGTAACATATCTTTACCCAAAATACTATAAAAGTACGACAAAAGGAGCTGCTGTCTTAGCAACTCCCCTTGTGTTTCTACTTAGATATAAAACATCGACTGATCAAAATCTCTATATTCTATATAAACTTTCGTCAGATCTTCTAATGTCACATTTTTAGAACTTCATCCAGATGCTGATTAATCTGATCAATCACCAAACTTTGAATCGCCATTGAAGCCGGCAGCCCAGAAGTCTGTGCACTCTCTGGCTCAATCTTATACTCTCCATCCAAAGCAATAAGAATATCTGAAACTTTGATTTCTGATGCAGGGCGATTGAGTTTATATCCCCCTTGTGCTCCCTTAACACCAAGCACAATCCCTGCTCTTCTTAAGGATGCAAACACCTGCTCAAGATATTGCTGTGAGATATTATTGTCTGATGCGAGTGTAGCCAAAACGACATACTCCTGTGAAGTCCTCGTTGATAAATCCACTAAAGCTCTCAATCCATACCTACATTTATTTGAAAGTTTCATCTTCTTCTCGCCTCCAAATTACTGAACTGCCTTAAATGCCTCATCGAGATCTTGAATGATATCGTCAATATTCTCTGTACCAATAGAAAGACGAATTGTATTTGGCTTAATTCCCTGATCCAACAGCTCCTCCTCTGTACACTGAGAATGTGTTGTTGTTGCTGGGTGAATAACCAATGACTTTACATCCGCTACATTAGCTAAAAGTGAAAATAGCTCTAAGTTGTCAATAAAGTCCATTGCCTTTTTTGCGTCCCCCTTGATCTCAAAGGTAAAGATTGAACCTCCACCATTTGGGAAATATTTTTTGTAGAGCTCCTTCTGACTTTCGTCATCGGTCACTGCTGGGTGATGAACTTTTTCCACCTGTGGATGATTCTTTAAATACTCCACTACCTTTTTCGCATTCTCTGAATGACGCTCTACACGAAGAGAGAGTGTCTCCAATCCCTGCAAGAAGATAAAGGCGTGGAATGGAGAAAGGCAGGCCCCTGTATCTCTCAAAAGGAGTGCTCTAATTTTGGTAACAAACGCTGCCTTTCCTGCAGCCTTTGTAAAGCTCACACCATGATAACTTGGATTTGGCTCAGTTAGAGAAAGGAAACTTTCCTGAAGCCTCCCAATCAAATTTGCCTCCATCTACAATCACACCACCGATTGCTGTGCCATGTCCACCAATAAACTTTGTTGCTGAATGAACAACAATATCTGCACCGTGCTCAATTGGGCGAACAAGGAATGGTGTTGCAAAAGTATTGTCAACGATCAATGGAATATTGTGCTTATGTGCAATTTTTGCCACAGCCTCAATATCTACAACCTCTGAATTTGGATTGCCCAGTGTCTCAATCAATACAGCCTTTGTATTCTCATCAATGGCATCTTCAATCTCCTTTTCATTGAAGATATCAACAAATTTTGTTGTCACACCATAATCTGGCAATGTATGCTGCAAGAGGTTAAATGACCCTCCATAAATATTCTTTGCCGATACAACATTGTCTCCGGCCTTTGTGATGTTTTGGATGGCATAAGTAATTGCTGCTGCTCCAGAAGCGACAGCAAGTGCTGCCACACCGCCCTCAAGAGCTGCTATTCTCTGCTCAAAGACATCATTGGTTGGATTGGTCAAACGACCATAAATATTTCCTGCATCTTTTAAGGCAAAGCGATCCGCTGCATGCTGTGAATTATGAAATACAAATGATGTACTCGCATAAATTGGCACAGCCCTTGCATCTGTCACTGTGTCTGCATGCTCTTGTCCAACATGCAACTGTAATGTTTCAAATTTAAAATTTCTATCTTTTCTCTCAATCTTCTTTCCCATGATCATTTACCCTTTTCCTTTAATCTATTATGCCTCTGTGAAAAGAGGTGTCGAATAGTAACGATCTCCAGAATCTGGAAGTAAAGCTACAATCGTCTTTCCCTTGTTTTCAGGACGCTTTGCAAGTACAATTGCTGCACTCAGTGCTGCTCCAGAAGAAATACCTGTTAAAAGTCCCTCTTTTCTTGTCAATAACTTACTATACTCAAAGGCATCCTCATTGCTCACCTTAATAATCTCATCATACACCTTCGTATTTAATGTATCTGGAACAAATCCAGCACCAATACCTTGAATCTTGTGTGGTCCAGTCTTTCCCTCTGAAAGAACTGGTGAACCTTCTGGCTCCACAGCAACAACCTTTACGCTAGGTTTCTGCTCCTTTAAGTATTCGCCAGTACCTGTGATTGTTCCGCCTGTTCCAATACCTGAAATAAAGAAATCAACTTCACCATCTGTGTCCTTCCAAATCTCTGGTCCTGTTGTTGCCTTGTGAACTGCTGGGTTGGCTGGGTTTGAAAACTGTGATGGAACAAAACTGTCTGGAATGTCCTTTGCAAGTTCATCTGCCTTTGCAATCGCACCCTTCATTCCCTTTGCTCCCTCAGTGAGCACAATTTCTGCACCATAGGCCTTTAAGATATTTCTTCTCTCCACACTCATTGTTTCTGGCATTGTAAGAATTACCTTATATCCCTTTGCAGCACCGATAGCAGCAAGTCCAATTCCTGTATTTCCTGATGTTGGCTCAATAATAGTTGCCCCTGGCTTTAACTTTCCAGTCTTTTCAGCCTCTTCAATCATTGCCAAACCGATTCTATCCTTAACACTTCCTGCTGGATTAAAGTATTCAAGCTTTACTAAAACCTTTGCCTCCAATCCTAATTCCTTTTCAATATTTGTAACTTCTACAAGAGGAGTATTTCCCACAAGTTCTGCATTACTTTTATATATACGACTCATCTCTTTACCAACCTTTCCTACTCTTTTAATATGTTTTATGTTGGTAGTATATTCCTTTTTTTCCTATATGTCAAGTATGTTTTTTATTTTTCTTTGATATATTTTCTCATTTTAGTATACTAGTACTTTAATCAATTGGACGAAGCTCTCGCTTCGCCCAACAATCCACTATTTCTAACCATATTGCTCAATTAACTTCCTCGACAAATGAACCTCTCTATCTCGATGTTCATTCATTTTCTTCACTGCAAATGCAAAATCCCTACTTTGCAACACTTCGATCATCTCTGCATTTTCCCTCAACAAATGCTCTGTAATGTGGGTATGGGCAATCTCAAAATGCCGATATCTCTCGAGGTGTAATAGATTATCTCCCACAATATCCATTACCCGTTGTCTCTTGGCCTTTTCCATAATCTTTCGATAAAACTCCCTATGCAATCGCATAAATTCTGGATAACTTCCCCCTTCCTGTGCAAATATTTTCTGTTGAGACAATTGCGCCTCCAGCTCACCAATCATCACTTTTTGTTCCTGCTCGCTGAGATTCCAAAGAATATCGTTGACGGCTTCTTTTTCAATAGCTGATTGCAAAAATAGCAAATCTTCAATATAATTTGCGTCAATCTTTGAAACATAGCTTCCCCTCTGCGGCAATATATCAATAAATCCCATCTGACGCAACCGCCCAAATGCACTTCGAATTACTGACCGAGAAACTTGAAAGTCTCTCCCCATTTTGTTTTCACTAATGAGCATCCCTGGCTCAAGCAGAAGATGAACAATGTCTTCCAATACCTTGTCAAAGACATCTTCGCCTGTATAAACTTTTGGAGACTTACTTATCATTTTCCTTCCTCCTTCAAATCATTTGCATTTCTGTAACTTGTATTCTTGTATTTCTATTGCTTCTGTCATCATTATGCCACAACTATCCTTTGAAAACAATAAAAAATAGAGGCTGCAAAAAAAAATTGCAACCTCTATCTACTCTTCTATTCTATATTTTATTCTGCCTTTCCAGAGAGATATGCATCGATACCTCTTGCACCAGCTTTTCCAGCCTCCATTGCAAGAATAACCGTTGCAGCACCTGTAACTGCATCGCCACCAGCATATACACCATCGCGACTTGTCTGTCCATTATCTTCCTGTGCAACAATACATCTCCTCTTGTTGATATCCAATCCCTTTGTTGTATTGGATATTAATGGGTTTGGTGATGTACCAAGGGACATAATGACTGTGTCGCAATCAATAACATACTCGCTACCCTCGATTGGAACAGGTCTTCTTCTTCCAGATGCATCTGGCTCGCCAAGCTCCATCTTAATGACCTTCATTCCCTGTACCCATCCCTTTCATCTTCAAGGATTTCTACTGGATTCGTCAAAAGATCAAAGATAACGCCCTCTTCCTTTGCATGGTGAACTTCCTCCACACGAGCTGGCAACTCAGCTTCACTTCTTCTATAGACAATATGAACTTCTGCGCCAAGACGAAGAGCCGTTCTTGCTGCATCCATAGCTACATTACCACCGCCAACAACACAAACTTTCTTTCCTCGTGAAATTGGTGTCCTATATCCGTCCTTAAAGGCCTTCATTAAGTTATTTCTTGTAAGGAACTCATTCGCTGAGAACACACCATTTGCATTTTCGCCTGGGATTCCCATAAATTGTGGAAGTCCAGCACCTGATCCAATAAATACTGCATCAAATCCCTCTTCCTCAAATAGCTCATCAATGGTCAATGTCTTTCCAATAATAACATCTGTCTCAATTTTTACACCAAGCTTCTTTACATTCTCTACCTCTGGATGTACAACTCCATCCTTTGGAAGACGAAACTCTGGAATACCATAAATGAGCACACCACCTGGCTCGTGAAGTGCCTCAAAAATTGTACAATCATAGCCCATCTTGGCCAAATCTCCTGCACAAGTAAGACCTGCAGGACCTGAACCAATGATGGCAACCTTCTTATTCTTCTTTTCTGCAGTTACCTTTGGAACAATACCATTTTCTCTTGCCCAGTCAGCAACAAATCGCTCAAGTTTCCAATAGAAACTGCCTCGCCCTTGATACCACGAATACATACACCCTCACATTGGGTCTCTTGTGGACAAACACGACCACAAACTGCTGGAAGTGCACTAGACTGTGCAATAATTTCTGATGCCTTTGCGAAATCCCCTTGAACAACCTCATGAATAAATCCTGGAATATTAATTGAAACAGGACAACCAACAACACATTTTGCATTCTTGCAATTTAGGCATCTTGTTGCCTCAGCCTGTGCCTCTTCCTGTGTATATCCAAGGCAAACCTCTTTAAAGTTTGTTGCTCTTACCTTTGGCTCCTGCTCAGCTACAGGAACTTTTTCATTTTATTCACTTCGATCATTATTTGTCACCTCCACAATTACCGCAACCACCGTGATGTGTTTCTCCTTCAAGAAGGGCAAGCATTGCTCTTCCCTCTGCAGTCTTATATGTCTGCTGACGCTTCATTGCCTCATCAAAATTGATCAGATGTCCATCAAACTCAGGACCATCTACACAGGCAAACTTCACCTCATCACCAACAGTCAATCGACAAGCACCACACATTCCTGTACCATCGACCATAATTGGGTTCATACTTGCAATCGTTGGAATACCCAGTTCCTTGGTAAGCATACAAACAAATTTCATCATAATCATCGGTCCAATAACTACGCAGGCATCATACTTTCTTCCCTGATTATTTACGAGATCTTTAATTCCCTCTGTAACCATACCCTTGTGTTCATAAGAACCGTCATCTGTCATCACATAAAGTTCTTTTGCCACTGCACGCATCTCATCTTCAAGAATCAATAAATCCTTGTTTTTTGCACCCATAATGGCATCTGCTGGAATTCCGTGCTCTTTCAACCACTTCAACTATGGGTATACAGGAGCTGTACCAACACCTCCAGCCACAAACAGAAGGTTTTTATTTTTGAGCGTTTCAAAATCTTCTGTAATTAACTCGCTAGGATTTCCAAGTGGTCCAACAATATCCATAAAGGCATCTCCCTCATTGAGCTCTGCCATTCTTGTTGTCTCAGCACCGACCTCCTGAAATACAATCGTCACAATTCCCTTTTCTCTATCGTAATCGCAAACGGTGAGTGGAATTCTCTCTCCCTCATTGTCAATCTTGACAATTAAGAATTCTCCTGGCAAACACTTTTTTGCGATACGCTTAGCTTCAATATCCATCAAGATAATCTTCTCAGCTAATTTTCTTTTTTTTACGATTGAAAACATATCTGCACATCTCCCTTACTTTTTTATATAAAGCAATGGCTATTATAACATAATATTTAATTTTTCATCAAGGCTTTTTATTGAAATTTTACATACTTCGACCTGACATATAGCTTAAATGTATAAGTCAAGTCAAAGTATGTCTCCTCGTCCGATTCCGCCATTATCTTCCAATCTGGCAGGGCATCTAAGTTTTCCATACGAGCATCCGCAACATAAGTAAAATCAATTGCGGTGATATGAGCCACCTGCACATAGGGCAAAAACTCGCTATAGATGCTTTCTCCACCAATAACAAAAATATCTTCATCACCAATTTGATGTTCTCTCAACCAATGAAGACATTCCTCTAAACTATGGACAACAACCGCTCCCTTGACTCGATAGTTCCTATTCCTTGACAGCACAATATTTGTTCTGCCATAGAGTGGCTGTCCACCAGGAAGGGACTCCAATGTCTTTCTTCCCATAATAATTACCCTGCCCATCGTCTCTTCGCGAAAAATTTGCTTATCCTTTGGAATCGAAACAAGGAGTTTGCCATGATGTCCAATTCCCCATTGCCTATCTACTGCTGCAATTAAATTCATTATTCTTCACCAAAATGCTTTTTCAATGCATTAAAGGTTTCCTCACTGATATAATGTTCCACTCGACAAGCGTCTTCAACTGCAGTGTCTTCACTGACACCAATTTTTTGAAAAATTTTACTCAAGACATGATGTCGATCCAGTGTTCTCTGTGCAATTCTTTCTCCGGAAGGAGTTAAATGAATGTGACCATCTGCATCTACCTCAACAAAGCCATTTTCTCTGAACTTTTTCATCTGTTCTGATACTGTTGGCTTTGAGTATCCCATTTCTCTAGCCACATCTACAGAACGCACTACGCCCAATTTATTCTTCAGTGAAAGAATTGTCTCTAAATACATTTCTGCCGCTTCTTGTATAACCATTTTTCTCCTCCATATATACAAGATACCACAGCGAAACTCACACTGTGGCATCTACTTAGCTTCTCCTAATTTTTTGTTTCTGCTAAATCAGACGCCCTCAAAGAAAGATCAATTCTTCCTTTTGCTGTATCCACTTTAACAACCTTTACCGTAACCTCATCTCCAATATTGACAACATCTTCAACCTTATTGACACGCTGATCGGAAAGCTTAGAAATATGAATCATTCCATCTTTATTTGGTGTCAATTCAACAAACGCACCAAATTCAAGGATTCGGACAACTTTTCCTGTCATCACCATTCCTGCCTCGATTTCTGTCACAATATTCTTGATCATCCGAATTGCTCGGTCGATCATTTCCTTATCTGTGCCACAGACAGAAACATTGCCCTCTTCACTGATGTCAATCTTTACACCAGTTTCTTCAATAATCTTATTGATGACCTTACCCTGCTTTCCAACAACGTCACCAATCTTTGCTGGATCAATTGTGATTTGTTCAATCTTTGGTGCAAATTCACTCAGCTGTGCTCTCGGTGTATCAATACAAGGCTTCATACAATTCTCCATAATAAAGTCTCTTGCCTCATGACATCTAGAAATAGCACCCTCCACAATGTCTCTAGTGAGACCATGAATCTTAATATCCATCTGGATGGCAGTAATTCCTGTATCTGTTCCTGTCACCTTAAAATCCATATCGCCAAAGAAATCTTCAAGTCCTTGAATATCGGTAAGCAATACATATTCATCATCGCTCTCTCCTGTGACTAATCCACAGGAAATACCAGCAACCATCTTTTTAATTGGAACTCCTGCCGCCATCAAGGACATACAGGATGCACAGGTTGAAGCCATAGAGGTCGAACCATTAGATTCAAATGTCTCTGACACTGTACGAATCGCATATGGAAACTCCTCCTCAGACGGAAGCACTGGAATAAGGGCTCTTTCTGCCAATGCACCATGTCCAATTTCTCTTCTTCCTGGTCCTCTGCTTGGCTTGTCTCTCCTACAGAGTACGAAGGGAAATTATATTGATGCATATATCGCTTTGTCGTCTCTTCCATATTCAACCCATCGACTTTTTGTGCCTCTGAAAGTGGTGCAAGCGTAGTGACATTACAAATCTGTGTTTGACCACGGGTAAACATTGCTGAACCATGCACACGAGGAATAATATCTACCTCTGCAGCCAATGGACGAATTTGTGACAACTCTCTTCCATCAGGACGCTTGTGATCCTTTAAAATCATCTTTCGAACCGTCTTTTTCTGATATTGATAAATGGCCTCAGGAAGAAGAGTTAACCACTCTTCATTTTCTGCAAACTTCTCGTTCAACTCCTCAGTAATCACTCGAATATTTTCTTCCCTTGTCTGCTTATCATCTGTAAAAACAGCCTCTTCCATCTTTGCTGGCGGTACGACTTCCTTCATTGCCAAAAAGAGATCCTCTGGCACGGCACATGAAGTATAACTATGTTTTGGCTTTCCACACTCGGCAACAATTTTATCGATAAATTGAATAACCTCTTTATTAATGTTATCTGCAATATAGATTGCTTCAATCATCTTTTTATCTGATATTTCATTTGCTCCAGCTTCTATCATAATCACTTTTTCTCTCGTCGAAGCAACGGTCAATTTTAAATCTGACACTGCCATCTGTGCATTATTCGGATTGATGATAAATTCATCATCAATCATTCCCACCTGTGTGGTCGCACAAGGACCATCAAATGGAATATCTGAAATCGCTGTTGCAATGGCAGAGCCAAGCATTGCTGTAAGTTCAGGAGAGCAGTCTGGATCTACAGACATCACCAAATTATTTAGGGTGACATCATTTCTGTAGTCCTTTGGAAAAAGTGGACGCATCGGGCGATCAATAACACGAGAGGTCAATACAGCATTCTCACTTGCCTTTCCCTCTCTCTTATTAAAGCCTCCTGGCATCTTCCCCACAGCATACATCTTCTCCTCATATTCCACAGAAAGTGGGAAAAAATCAATGCCATCCCTTGGCTTATCTGAGGCTGTTGCTGTTGACAATACTGTGGTATTGCCATAGTGCATAAACGCTGCTCCATTGGCCTGTGCAGCTACTCTTCCAATATCTACCGTCAGCGTTCTTCCTGCTAACTCCATGCTAAAGCTTTTAAATTCCTTACTCATAATTTCTCCTTGTTTATCTATTCAAAGGATACCGAAACTACTGATACATCACTGATTTTTCAGGAACATATCAGTGGTCTCGGGATTTATCCTTTGTCTTTGCAAAAACAGGGTGGAGAAAACTCCACCCTGCTCCATATCTCTACATTACTTTCTCAAGCCTAACTTCTCGATCAATGCACGGTAGCCCTCAAGATCATTCTTCTTTAGGTACTGAAGAAGTCCTCTTCTCTGACCAACCATCTTCAAAAGCCCTCTTCTTGAGTGATGATCCTTCTTATTTGTGCTCAAGTGCTGGTTCAACTCATTGATTCTCTCTGTAAGAATTGCAATTTGTACCTCTGGTGAACCTGTGTCTCCAGGCTTTCTACCAAAATCTGCAATAATCTGTGCCTTTAATTCCTTTGTAATCATTTCTTTCTCCTTAAAAAATATTATTATACTAACCTCAAACTAAGAAAAAGGTTGGAGTGTCCAGTTCCTAGTCTGGGCGAAAAAGTACGAGATTAGGTTATCATAAGATACATAAATCTGTCAATACCTTTTGAACATTCTCCCTGTCATTTTTCAGTTGTTCCTTAAGTTCATCTAAAGAATGAAACTTTTTCTCTGACCGAATAAATTCCAAAAACTCCACAGTAATCTCTTCGCCATAGGCATCACGATGAAAATTATAGAGCCAAGTTTCTACTCGAATGCGATGATGGGCACCATCTTCTTGTACTGTTGGATTTCTCCCCACATTGGTCATTCCAAAGAAAACTTCCCCTGTTTTGCATTTGAACTCTCGAAGCATACACTCCAAGTTTTGGAATTGTCTTTTCCTTTGGAATCACAATATTTAATGTCGGAAACCCAAGAACAGATCCACCAAGGCGATTTCCAATACAAACTCTCCCGCTCACACAATAAGGTTTCTTTAAAAGCTGATTAGCTCTCCTCACTTCTCCCTCTTCAATGAGGTGCCGAATGAATGTGGAACTAATCTCCTGTTGCTCTTCATCCATTTCCTTTTTAATAATGTAAACGGCATAGCCGTATTCCTTCGCATAGGTATAAAGAAGCTTAGCATCTCCACTTTTTTTATAGCCAAACGCACAATCTGGACCTGCTACAATTGCCTTCATCTTCATTTTTTTTATTAAGATTTCCTGAATAAAAGTCAAACCATCGAGCATAGAAATTTCTTTTGTAAAGGGATATTCCACAATATAGTCAATTCCCTCTTGCTCAAGATTTCTTCTTCTCTCTATATTGGTGTAAATCTGCTCCTGCACCTTCCCATTGATCACATCGGCAGGCGGAGTATGAAAGGTAAAGACGGCGGTCTTTAGATTGCCTTCTCTTGCAACCTCCTTCATCTTTTGAAAAATCTTTTGATGCCCACGGTGCTTGCCATCAAACTTTCCAATCGTCACTACCGTTGGCTCATTGATTTCTACATTGCTGTCATTGATGAATTCTACCATTTCAAAACTCCTCACTACCTTATTGCTCTCGAAATAATTTATATGGCTTTAAGCAATTTTCGTCGGCTATATATTCATACACGCCAAAGAAATGCCCTGCCTCGTCTCGCAGGCGAAGCTGTGTCTTGTCTACAAGTCTATCTTTAATTTCCAAAAAATGCAACTTTAATTTATTCCCATTGTCTGCATACTTTTGATATTCTTCCTTGATTACGGCCAATGGTAAATCTATAAAATACTGTTCTGTGTGAATAATATACTTTTCAACTTCATCAGCATCTCTTGCCTTCTCAAGTTGATCCAGTGAAATTGCATTTTCCAATGTAAAACTAGCCACTCTGGTTCTAATTAAACTTTCCATTGTCCCAAGGCATCCCAGTTTTTCTCCAATATCTGCACAGAGCGTGCGAATATAAGTTCCCTTGGAACAATGAACAAGAAAACGCACCCTTGGAAGATTAATTTCTTGAATTTGAATATTAAAAATTTCTACTGGTCGGGCTTTTCGCTCAATTTCAATTCCTGCTCTTGCTAAATCAACAAGCTTTGTCCATTAACTTTTAATGCTGAGTACATTGGCGGAATTTGCATATATTGGCCAATAAAGCTAGAAATGACCGCCCTTATCTTTTCCTCGTCACATTCTACACTTCTCTCTTCCATTATCTTTCCTGTGATATCTTGGGTATCTGTTGAAACACCAAGCAAAAGCACGGCCTGATATTCCTTACTTTTATCTGTCATCATATCACAAAGTTTTGTGGCACTTCCAAGGCAAACCGGCAATACTCCCTCTGCATCGGGATCCAAAGTGCCCGTATGTCCTATTTTTCTCTGCCTCAAAATGCCTCTCATCTTGGCCACAACATCATGAGAAGTATACCCACGTTCCTTATAAATATTAATGATTCCGTTGATCATCTTGATACGCCTCAAATTGCTTATCGATTAATGCAGAAATATTATTGATGATATCATGTGTCGAACCATTAAACGAGCAACCCGCAGCATGAATATGTCCACCACCACCAAATTGAAATGCAATGGCACTGACATCGACAAATTTATTTGAACGCATACTCACCTTATAGCATTGTGGACCAATTTCATACATAAAAATGGCCACTTCAATTCCCTTAGTATTGCGCAACTGGTCAACAACACCTTCCATATCTTGACTTGTCACACCATAAAAGTCCATCACTTCTCTAGATATGGAAGAAAATACACATTTTCCACTATGGAAAGTTACACTTTCCAGCAAGGCCCGTCCCAAAATTTGATTCTGTACATAAGTCTTTTGATAAAAGCTCTCATCAATAATCTTTCCAAAATCAATGCCTTTCTCCATCAATTCGCCAGCAATCTGCATTGTCTTTTTTGATGTGTTTGAATACTTAAACACACCTGTATCGTGAATAATCCCAGTATAGAGACATTCTGCGATATCTCGATCAATTTTATCTGGCTGTAAAAGACCATAGAGTACCTCACAAGTTGAACTAGCCTGTGCCTCAAGTACCATATCCTTTGTAAAGCCACAATTGGTAATGTGGTGATCCACACAAAAAGAATCTTTTGCCTGATCTAAAATAACTGCCCGTGCTCCAAGTCTTTCTCTATCAGAACAATCTAAAGTAATACAAAGATCCATCTTGACTTCGTCAAAGTGCTCTTCAATAATATCAGAAAACCCCTTTAAGTATTGAAATCTTCCTGGTTTTTCCTCAATATACACTTTCACTTCTATCTGTGGATCATACTTTCTTATGTAATTATATAATCCAAGGCAAGAGCCTATGCAGTCGCCATCTGGGCGAATATGCCCCAGAATAGCAACTGTATTTGCTCCTCCCAATTTTTGCTCTAGAATATTCATCTCCTACTCCTTAGTAGACTCATTTCCCATGACCTCATCAATCAACTTTGACATCTTCATTCCATAGGCCATGGATGTATCCAAAACAAACTTTAACTCTGGTGTGTTTCGCAAATTAATTTTCTCTGCAAGTTCGTGGCGGATAAATCCTGCTGCCTGCTTTAACCCTGCAATTGTCTCCTCTGCCACCTTGTCATCTCCTAAAACACTGATATATGCTGTACAATACTTTAAATCTGGTGTCACCACTGCCTCTGTACAACTTGTCAACTCATGTATTCTAGGGTCCTTTAGTCCTTCACGAATAATCTCCGAAAGTGCTCTTTGCACCTCTGCATTAATTCGTGTATTCTTTACACTATTTTTTCTCATTTCTATCGCCTTTCCACTGCGAATTAGCTACGTGGCACCTCAACCATAGCATAGGCCTCTACTTGATCAAGCTCCTTTACATCATTAAACTTCTCAAACACAAGACCGCACTCATAGCCTGCTGCGACTTCCTTGACATCATCCTTAAATCTCTTTAATGATGCCAAATTTCCATCGAAAATTTGTTCGCCATCACGAGTAATTCTACACTTACATCCTCTTTGGAACTTTCCATCCAGTACATAAGATCCCGCAATCGTGCCGATACCAGAAGCCTTAAACAGCTGTCTAATCTCTGCGTGACCAATGATCTTCTCCTCATAAATTGGCTCAAGCATTCCCTTCATTGCAGATTCTACATCTGCAATGACCTGATAAATTACCTTGTAGAAACGAAGATCCACCTTTTCATGCTCTGCAGTTGTCTTTGCCATCGCATCTGCACGTACATTAAATCCAATGATAATAGCATTACTTGCTGCAGCCAATGCCACATCTGACTCCGTAATTGCTCCAACACCATCGTGAATAACTTTACCTGCACTTCTTCATTAGAAATCTTAATTAAGGATTGCTTTACTGCCTCAACAGATCCTTGCACATCGGCCTTTAAGATAATTGGAAGTTCCTTGACATTTCCAGCCTTAATCTGGCTAAACAAGTCATCGAGCGAAAGCTTTGCCTTTGTCTCCTCAATCAACTTATTCTTGCCCTCACTGATAAAGGTTGCTGCAAATGCCTTTGCCTCATTATTGTCCTCTGTTGCAACCAAAACTTCTCCTGCATTTGGCACATTATCAAGTCCCAAAATCTCAACTGGTGTGGATGGTGTCGCCTCTTCAACTCTTCTTCCCTGATCATTGATCATGGCTCTTACCTTACCAGAACAAGCACCTGCAGCCACAAAATCTCCCACATGCAAAGTTCCCTTTTGTACAAGGATGGTTGCCACTGAACCGCGACCACGATCAAGCTCTGCCTCAATAACAATACCTCTTGCCTTGCGGTTTGGATTGGCCTTTAATTCTTTCACTTCTGCAGTTAGAAGTATCATCTCTAAGAGGTTCTCAATTCCTCTACCTTCCTTTGCAGAAACTTCACAAAAGATCGTTGATCCGCCCCAATCCTCAGGAATTAACTGATACTCGGATAGCTCCTGCTTTACTCTTTCCACATTAGCTCCAGGCTTATCAATCTTATTGACAGCAACAATAATCTCTACTCCAGCAGCCTTAGCATGATTAATAGCCTCTACTGTCTGTGGCATAACACCATCATCTGCTGCAACAACTAAAATGGCAATATCTGTAGACTTGCACCACGCATACGCATAGCTGTAAATGCTTCATGTCCTGGGGTGTCAAGGAAGGTAATCTTTTGCCCCTTAATTTGAACCATATACGCACCGATATGCTGTGTAATACCGCCAGCCTCTGAACTTGTGACATTGGTCTTTCGAATTGCATCAAGAAGTGAGGTCTTTCCATGATCGACATGTCCCATAACACAGACAACAGGTGGTCTAGGCACAAGATCCTCTGCATTCTCCTCATCTTCCTTCAAAAGCTCTGCAATGACATCGACCTTCTTTTCCAATGTACAAATGACATCATACTCCAGTGCAATTTCTTCTGCCTTTTCAAAGCTAATCTCTGAGTTTAATGTCATCACTTCACCCTTTAAAAAGAGTTTCTTTACAATTGCAGAAGGTTGTAATTTCATCTTACTTGCCAAATCCTTTATGGTGATGGTCTCTGGAATGATAATCTCTTTGATATCCTCTTCTACTGCCTCTACCTTTGGCTTAACTGGCATAATAAATGGATGTCTGCTCACTCTTCCACCCTTTGCTGGGCCATCCTCTGTGCGATGCTTTTTGTCATTTTTTTGGTTTTTGAAGTTATTCTTATTCAATCGTGTTGTAGATGTCTTCTTAGCCAATGCACCATCTAAGTTTGCTGTACTTGGCTTACTACTATTATTTTTTGATTGAAAGTTTCTGCTTGGTGCAGCATCCTTATCTTTATCAAAACCGCCCTGATAACCTCGGCTATAATTGCCACCTCTGCCATCTCGATTACCCGGATTCCCATTGCGATTTCCAGCATTGCGATCACGATTTCCCTGATAGCCTCCTCTTGCCTCGCGATTTCCATCACGGCTTCCCTGATAGCCTCCTCTTGCCTCGCGGTTTCCGTCACGATTTCCCTGATAACTACTTCTTCCGTCACGGTTTCCCTGATAACTACTCCTTCCGTCACGATTTCCGTCGCGATTTCCTTGATAACTACTTCTTCCCTCACGGTTTCCATCGCGATTTCCCTGATAACTACTTCTTCCCTCGCGGTTTCCCTCGCGATTTCCCTGATAGCCTCCTCTTGCCTCGCGGTTTCCATCACGATTTCCCTGACGATTTCCGCTTCGCTCACGATTTCCTGTGGAATTTCCTCCTCTCTCACGATTACTATTACGTTCTCTATTACCTTGATCTGCTCTTGGTGCAGTTGGCCTTCCATTATCATTTCTCTTTTCAGCCACCGATTTCACCTCTTCCCTCTTATTTTCTTCTCTTCCTGCCTTTGGCTGCTGTGCATTTTGTGGGCGAAATACCGCACTCACTTTTTTTGTATGCACCTCAGTTTTAACCTCTTGATTATCTTTCAAATCGTGTACCCCCCATCTATTGTTCAAGTAATTTTATCAACGCCATTGCAAATCCATGATCACTCACACCAACAGACGCCCTCGCCTGTTTTCCTATGGCATGACCTAAACTGTCCTTATCACCATATACATACATGGGCACTTGATAATATGTGCTCTTGTCCTTAAAAAGTTTTTTTGTCGGATCTGAAGCGTCCAAAGCCACAAGGACTAGCTTTGCTTTATTGGCTTTAATTAACTTCTCCACTGAAAATTCTCCACTGACAACCTTTCCTGCTCTGGCTGCAAGACCTAGAAAATTTAAAATTTTATCTTCCATTATATCTTACCTCCATCTCCTCTTTTAACTTTTCATAAACTTCCTTTGATACTGGTGACTTATAGGAGCGATCAAGCCCCCTTGTCTTCATTGCCTTGGACAGGCATTCTACATTTTTGCAAATATAGGCTCCCCTGCCATTTTTCTTTCCTGTATCATCTAGGCAAATTTCGTCCTCTACCGTCTTTACAATGCGAACCAATTCTGACTTCATCTTTAACTCACCACAGCCAATACAAAGTCTCATCGGAACTTTTTTATTTTTCAAACTCATCCCCCATTTCTGATGCTAGCTCGTTAGCATCTTCCTTGGCTTGTCCACTTTCCAGTGCAATTTCCATATCTGAAATTCCTTCTGGTTGATAATCAATGCCCAGCTCATCAAATAATCCCAATTCTCTTGCCTGTGTCTCGCTCTTGATATCAATCTTAAATCCTGTCAAGCGTGCTGCCAATCTCGCATTTTGACCTTCTTTTCCAATAGCCAAAGAAAGCTGATAATCTGGTACAATCACCTGTGCCTCACGCTTTTCCTCATCTGCTACAACTGCAATCACCTTTGCTGGACTGAGTGCATTTTCAATGAGTGATGCTGCATTGTCATCCCAATTAATAATATCCACCTTTTCGCCATGAAGCTCCTCAACGACAGCATTTACCCTTGCTCCGTTTAATCCGACGCAGGCACCTACTGCATCGACATTTGGATCATTGCTGATAACAGCCATCTTTGTTCTTGACCCTGCCTCTCTGGCAATAGATTTAATCTCCACTGTTCCATCCTTAACCTCTGAAACCTCTGTTTCAAACAGTCTCTTCACAAGATCTGGATGAGTTCTGGACACAGAAATTCTTGGTCCCTTTGTGGTGTCCTTTACTTCCAAAACATAGAGCTTAATTCGATCCATTGGCTTAAATTCCTCTGTCTTCACCTGCTCATTTTCTGAAAGAATGGCATCGCATTTGCCTAAATTAATTGAAATATTTTTTCCCAAATATCTTTGAACAACACCAGTGACAATATCTTTTTCCTTAGTAAAATAATCGTTATAAATAACTTTTCTTTCTTCTTCTCGAATCTTTTGCAAAATTACATTCTTAGCTACACCTGTTGCGATTCGCCCAAACTCCTTTGACTTTACAGGAACCTGTGCCCGATCTCCAACACTATAATCTGGATCAATTTGCCTTGCATCTGCAAGAGAAATCTTTGTGGCCTTTTCCTCAAGCGTTGGCTTTTCCAACTTTTCCACAACTTCCTTTTCCTGAATCACTGTATAATCACAAGTCTTTGGATCAATGGTTACAGTGACATTGTCCGCTGTACCAAAGTTATTCTTGCAAGCAGAAATCAAGGAATTCTCAATTGTCTCCAACAAAGTTTTCTTGCTAATATTTTTTTCTTTCTCCAGAATGTCCAACGCTTCCATTAATTCTTTACTCATTTTTTCATTGTCCTCCAAATATTAAAAATCAATCGCCAAGCGAACATTTGCGATGTCCTTTCGGCTAAATGTCAAGGTATTTCCATCTTCTTCGATGGTCAGCATATCCTTATCAAAAGCAACCAATGTTCCAGAAAAATCTTTTCTCTTTTCTATTGCCTTATACAATTTAACTTCAACTTCCTTACCCATCTCACGAACAAAATCCTTGTCCTTTTTCAAGGTTCTTCCAAGTCCCGGTGAACTTACCTCCAAAATATACCCTTCAGAGATAAAATCCTCTTGATCAAGCCAATCGCTCAAGGCTCTGCTAATATCTGCACAGTCATCGACTCCGATACCCCCTTCTTTGTCACAATAGGCTCGAAGATAATACTCCCCTGCTTCCTTTACAAACTCCACATCCACTAACTCAAATGGCATTGTTTCTTGTAATTTTGTCAAAAACTCTTCTGTCCACTTCACATAAGTGTCGCTTTTACTCATATACGCATCCCTTTCTCTTCTAGATTTCAATATCTGATCATACGCAATCGAGTGGACCGACAAGCGGTCCACTCGACATCAGTTTCTGTATATGTTCTCTATTCTAGCACTTTCTTTTGTGCTATGCAAGAAGATTTTTTATATTTCCAAATTTTTCGCACCACGGTTGCAATCAATAAACCAATGCTTGCCCCCAACAAGTCCACCCAAACATCTCGAATTTGTGGACCTCTACCTGAAAAAATTTGAATAGTTTCGTCAATAAATGCGACAAAAAAGCACATATGCAAAACCTTATACCTGCGAATCTTTTTCTTGTCAAGACACATCCTGACAAACACTGCCATCGCAAGCCAAGAATACTCTGTGGCATGAGCCATCTTTCTGACCAACTCTTCTGTGGTATTTTTTTCTCCTACAATGTTACTAAGCCACGGTCCAACCTCACCCAATACTTTTGTGCTCTCCTTAGAAGAAGCTGCTCTTGGCACCATCGAATGTCCCCAGATAAAACATAAAATGAGAATAACAAAAAGAGTAGCTATGCTTTCCTTACTTATAATTCTTTTCGCCATACCATCTTATTCACTACATTTGTAAAACTTTGAATGATCTTTACCACCTTTGTTGACACATTCTCATCAACATAATCTGGCACTGGAATTCCATTATCTCCATTTTCTTGCATAGCTACTGCAGTCTCTACGGCCTGCACCAAGGAATTTCCATCAATTCCTGCGAGTACAAAACATCCCTTATCAATTGCCTCTGGACGCTCTGTCGAAGTTCGAATGCAAATCGCTGGAAAAGAATGTCCCACCGAAGTAAAAAAGGAAGATTCCTCTGGCAATGTTCCTGAATCCGATACTACAGCAAAGGCATTGATTTGCAAGCAGTTGTAGTCATGAAAACCAAGTGGCTCATGCTGAATAACTCGAGAGTCAAGCTCAAATCCTGATGTTTCCAGTCTCTTCTTGCTTCTTGGATGGCAAGAATATAAAATTGGCATATCATATTTCTTTGCAATGGCATTGATCGCATTAAACAGGGAATTAAAATTCTTTTCTGTATCAATATTTTCCTCTCGATGTGCAGATAAAAGAATATATTTTCCCTTTTCTAATCCCAATCTCTCATGAATATTAGATGCCATAATTTTGTCTAAATTATTGTGTAAAACCTCTGCCATTGGAGAACCTGTGACAAATGTGCGCTCCTTTGGCAAACCACAATCGGCCAAATACTTTCTTGCATGCTCTGAATAGGCCAAATTGACATCGGAAATGATATCTACAATGCGGCGATTTGTTTCCTCTGGAAGGCACTCATCTTTGCAGCGATTTCCCGCTTCCATATGAAAAATTGGAATATGTAATCTCTTTGCCCCAATGACGGACAGACAGCTATTGGTATCTCCAAGCACAAGCACTGCATCTGGACGAATCTCGCTCATCAATGTATAGGACTTTTCAATAATATTGCCCATGGTTGCACCTAAATTCTCGCCCACAGCTTCCATATACACCTCTGGTGGATCCAGTTCCAAATCATCAAAGAACACACCATTTAAATTATAATCATAATTTTGTCCTGTGTGTGCAAGAACAACATCAAAATACTGTCTACACTTTTTAATGACCGCTGAGAGACGAATAATCTCAGGTCTTGTGCCCACAATAATCAACAGCTTTAATTTTCCATTATTTTTAAATCCCATGCTATTTTCCTCCACTCTAATCTTTCACCCTTCTTCCTATACAGGATCTCCAAAAGTATCTGGATGTTTTGGATCAAAGGCTTCATTGGCCCACATCAATGTCACTAAATTTTCTGTCTCACTCAAATTAATAATATTGTGGGTGTATCCTGGTAACATATGTACAGCTTCAATCTTTTCTCCACTAACTCTAAATTCAATAATTTCATCGCTGTCAATTCTTCTTTGCTGAATTAACCCCTGTCCTGATACCACAATAAAAAATTCCCATTTTGTGTTGTGCCAATGTTGTCCCTTTGTAATTCCTGGCTTACTAATATTTACAGAAAACTGTCCATGATCGCTGGTCTTTAACAGCTCAGTAAATGAACCCCTCGGATCACAATTCATATGCAATGAAAATGCAGCTTTTTCCTTTGGCAAATAAGACAAATAGGTACTATACAACTTCTTCTCCAGCGAATGATTTGGAATGGATGGCATAAGTAATGTTTCTGGCTGTCGATGGACGGCCTCCAAAAAGTCAACAATTTCTCCAAGCGTTGCAAAATGTGTTGTTGGCACAAAGCAATAGCGTCCATTTTCTACTTCTCTTGGTGTCAAGCCATCATATGTCCTTCCGTCAATCACTTCATCGGCCGTTGGATACTCACAATGATGTTCGCGATTTTCCAGAACAGCAAACATTTCCTCTACCAGATCATCAATATAGAGCAATTCCAGTTTTGTCGAGCGGTCATTGACTTGAATTGGCAAATCATTGGCAATATTATTACAAAATGTTGCCACCGCACTATTGTAATTTGGTCGGCACCACTTTCCAAATAAATTTGGGAAGCGATACACTAAACCTTTGCTCCTGTCTCTTTGGCATATTGAAAGAAGAGTTCTTCTCCCGCAAGTTTTGACTTTCCATAGTCCGATGTGCCATAGCGACCAATTAAGGTCGCCTGCACAGATGAACTTAACATCACCGGACAAGAATTATTTGCAGCCTTCAATTTCTCAAGCAATGTACTAGAAAAACCAAAGTTTCCTTCCATAAATTCTGATTGATCCTTTGGACGATTGACACCAGCCAGATGAAATACAAAGTCTGCCTTTTGACAATACTCCTCCAAAAGTACTGGATCTGTGTCGATGTCATAGCTATACACTTCATCGACAACAAAATTTCGATTGCGATCTTTTCCCTCCTTGACATTCATCAAGTTGGCAACCAAATTTTTTCCAACAAATCCTCTCGCACCTGTGACTAAAATCCTCATTACTTTCTATTCTCCTCAAACCATTTTAATTGCTCATTGACATAGTCTGTTGTCATCAATTTCTTGATGGTTCCCTCGACATCCAAGCGATTGGTATTATGGCTTGTGTAGGACTCATCTGCCATAGTTTGTACCTGTCCATTGACAAAGTACTTGTCATAATTTAAGTCACGATTATCAGCAGATACACGGAAGTACTGTCCCATATCCTCACTGCGAAGTCTCTCTTCTCTTGTCATCAATGTCTCATATAACTTCTCACCATGTCTTGTTCCAATAACCTTGGTCTCTGTCTCCCCAAAGAGCTTTTGAACGGCCTTTGCTAAGACACCAATGGTCGAAGCATCTGCCTTTTGAATGAAGAGATCTCCTGGCTTTGCATTGTGGAAGGCAAAATCAACAAGGTCAACCGCCTCATCGAGATTCATCAAAAATCTAGTCATATTTGGATCTGTGATCGTGATTGGATTTCCATGCTTAATTTGATCGATAAAAAGTGGGATAACGGATCCACGGCTGCACATTACATTGCCATAGCGAGTACAGCTAATAATCGTATCTCCTCTTTCTGCTGCCACACGTGCATTGGCATAGATCACATGCTCCATCATAGCCTTTGAAATTCCCATTGCATTAATTGGATATGCAGCCTTATCTGTGGAAAGACATACCACTCGCTTTACTCCCGCCTCAATGGCCGCATGCAACATATTGTCTGTTCCCTCAACATTTGTCTTTACTGCCTGCATTGGGAAGAACTCGCAAGAAGGAACCTGCTTTAGTGCAGCAGCATGGAAAATGTAGTCGACACCCGGCATAGCATCCTTAATGGATCTTGGATCTCTAACATCCCCGATATAAAATTTCACCTTGCCATAGTAATCTGGATACTTCATCTGCAAATCGTGACGCATCTCATCCTGCTTTTTCTCATCTCTTGAAAAAATACGAATCTGACCAATATCTGTAGTCAAAAAATGCTTGAGCACCGTATTTCCAAATGAACCTGTACCTCCTGTAATCATCAATGTTGCTCCTGAATATAATGACATAATCTTATACACTCCTTTTTTCTTTTTTTATAATTTCTCTTATCTTTTGAAATATTGTAATAACTGCTTCATTTCTTGCAACTACACTCACCAAAAAATAAGTCATTATCCCAATAAAGGTTGACCAAGCCAATGAAAGAATTGCCCCAGGAATAGGGCATAGCTTGCTCACCATAATTACAATCGACATCATTGCCGTAGCTAACAATGTCTTGAGGAAAATCGACCATTTTACCCGAATTTTTACCTGCTGTCTCACATAGTAGAATAAAATTGCATTGACTACCAATTCTGACAAAATTGAGGCAATGGCTGCACCATTTTGCTTCCACATGGGAATGAGCAATAAGTTACAAATAAAGTTGACACCACTGGTCAAAATACTGGCAAATAGTCTTTTCTTTTCCATTTTTATACTAATCAATAGGCGATAACAGATTAAATCTGCCATCGGACGGATAATCATCATTGGGGCAAAAATTTGTAATGTGGCACCTGCCATTAAAAAATGTCTTCCATACAGTGCCACAACGATTTCCTTTCCAAGCAAAGTAATGCCCATACTTGCTGGCAAAGAAATGATGATCAAAAATTGTAATCCCTTTTCTACAAGGCTCTCCAGTTTTTCATTGTCTTTTTCCTCGTACATTCTGCTCAATTTAGGAAAGATAACTTCTGAAACCGATTGGCAACTAATCATTGCCAAAACAATAATTTTACTTGCAATAAAATAATATCCAACCGATGCATCATCTGCCATCTTTCCAAGCATGGTTGTATCTAATTTATTGTAGAGATTTCCAAAAAAGGCCACTCCTGCAAGCTCTAACATACTTTCCATATGCCTCTTGAGATTTAAGCCCTGAAAAGTAAAACTCACATACTTTCTTGCCCGAAAAATGCTCACAGCATTATTATATACCGTGCTCATACTTGTCAACAGTGCATAGAGCACAAAGTCTTTTTTTGTATGGACAAATAGTAGCATAGAAAGCAAGGAAACGATCTTGACAATGGTACTTCTCCCTGTGATAAAGCCATATTCTTCCTGACCTCGATACAGCCAATCAATATTAGCATAGTTAGAAAAAATCACCAGCCCTGTGGCCATATAGAGCCAAAAATCTACACGCAAATTTGCCCGAGAACACACCAATAAAATGTATAGCACCGTAGCAACCGTTGTGGACAAAATATTGATACAAAATAATTCTGAAAAGACAATATTTGTCTTTCTCTGTCCTTTGCTACATTTGCCATCTCCCTTGTGCCATATTCTGAAAAGCCCAATAGAGCAAGTGCAAGGAAGTAGGAAGCAATATTTTGTGCATAAGCAACCTTTCCAATTCTATCTTCCTGCAAAACTCGTGACACATACATCGAAGTTAGCATCGGAAAAATCAGTACCACTGTCTTATAGAGCATATTGTAGATGGCATTTTTTGCCACAGCTTTTGACTTAACGGCCATTGCTCTTCCCCTTTTGTCTCTTTATCTTTCTTGCGATATAGAGACGAATATGTCGAATGAGACCGAACATCTTTGTCAAGACAAAAAGCAAACCTTTGCCAAATACACCAAATCTTGGCAAAAACCAACGAAGCCATTTCACCACTCTATTCTCCCAATCAACCCAAGAGGCATCGTAGTGATGAATGGAAAAAGTATCTGCTTTTATAAAAAGTCCTCCATCCCAAAAATCCTTTGGTGCAAAAAATGACTTGGGATAAATCTCCAATTCGTTCCCAATACACTGTCTTTGATTTCTGACAAGTAGACCTTTCTTTACCAAGAAATCCGTCATCAGCCTTGGACTAGGGGTCATGTCAATGCTTTTGTCCTCTCTGCAAAAATGCCGATTTCCATAGATATCTTTCATCATCTCAAGCAAAATGGGATTATTTTTCTCTGCCCCAAAACCAAGACCAGGATTAATTGCTACTCCATCCCTTTCCCCCTCAAATCCCATATATGCCCGATGATATAAGAGCTCGTCTAATGGTCGAATAAGTTCCACATCGGTATCCAAATAAATGCCACCATTTTGATAAATAATATCTAATCTAGCAAAATCCGGAACAAATCCCCACTTTTTCTGAAGGTAGGCCTCTTCCATATAGGAATTTTTGTGAATGTCATAATTTTTCTCATTCCATTCTACAATTTCATAATCTGGGCAAAATCGCTTCCAAGATTGAATACACTTTCTGGCAATCTTAGGAAGTGGCTTCCCACCAAACCAGCAATAATGAATGACTTTAGGAATCATAGCACCGCCCTTCTAAAAAAACAGTCCTTAGAAACTAAATTCCAAGCTTTCTTTATCTTCGTTAAACCTTTTTTGAGAAATACATAAACCCTTGGTGATCCTGCATAGATAATCGCTTTCCCAATGGTCATTCGGCGTTTCGCATTGCGAAATGGAAAGTTTTTATCTGAATTAGCTGTCTTCACATCCAAAAATGATTTTCTAGTCCCACACTAGTGGCACTCATATAGAGAACAGCCATATGGTCTCTCAAGTAACAAGTATTCTTTGGACTCTCTCCCCTATCTTCTAAAAACTGTTCCAATTCCTTACACAATGTGCGGATATCTTCCACATGCTTTTTTTCCCTTTTATTTGAAATTGAGCCTGGGCGATTTCGATGATAGTAAAACTCAAAATCCCCATCCACCACTCGTTGAGCACAAATCATAGCTTTGGGGGTAAATAACTCATCCTCATGGACCAGACCTTCCTTAAATCTCAAATTTTTTTCCTCAATAAAGTCTCGTCGATAGATGTAAAATTGACTACATGCAAAAAGATAGTCTCTGCGGTACCCGTCCTCAAGAAAATCTCGTCCCTTCATAACCCCCACAATGGGACTTTTATTTCCTCTCTTTTTACTGATACAAGTGCCATTCAAGCGATAGGCATGTCCTGCAATAATATCAGGTTGATCATATTCTTCAATCTTTTTCCTAAAATTACTAAGGGCATCTCTTGAGAAGTAGTCATCACTGTCCAAAAAGACGATATACTCCCCTCTGGCCATTTCTATCCCTTGATTCCTTGCTGTTGAAAGACCTTGATTTTTTTCATTGTATGCCGCAATGATCTCTCCACGCTTTTCATATCCTTTAACAACTTCTCTGGAACCATCACTTGAATCATCATCAATCACAATAATTTCATAATCTGTGCAGTCCTGCTTGAGCACAGATTCAATCGCCATAGGCAAGTAGTCTCTGGTATTGTAGACAGGTATAATTACACTAAATAGAAGTTTTTCTATTTTCATGTTCTTCACCTCAGAATTAATTCTTTGGATCAGTATTGATGTCCCCGTGCTCTAACTTTGACTCACCATCTACAGCATTGGCATCATAGAGATCCCTCTTAATCTGAGAAGAACTAATTTCTGGTGTCCTCTCTAAATAGACAACCTCAACGCCCTCTTCCTTCAAGAAATCAAACTTGCCCTTCCAATCATCTCCCATCACAAAGGTGTCCACATGATACTCATGCATATCACTGCGTTTTTGTTCCCACCTTGTCTCTGGAATAACCAAATCCACATAGCGAACAGCCTCTAACAACTGCTTTCTCTGCTCATAGGTAAAATAAGTCTTCTTGCGCTTTTCATTCCAATTAAACTCATCTGATGAAAGCACAACAATTAAGTAGTCACCATAGGATTTTGCACGGCGCAGCAAATTGATGTGTCCATAATGTAATAAGTCAAATGTTCCGTAAGTTATCACTCTCTTCATAATTTTCACCCTATCCCTCAAATGTATAATTTCCAAGATCAAATTCACAAATATTGTGTCGATTTTCTCTTTGATCCTCTGGTGGCAACTTCATATAGTCACCATACAAGCTCTTTAAATATGCGTCATAGGCCTTTGGAATTGGAAAATAATCGTCCTCAAAGCGCACAATTTCGGTAGTCTCTAACCAGAGCCTCTTCTTCTTTTCCTTCCAGTAGCCATAAGAGCCACCTATAGCCACAACTTCCTCTGTCTTCTGTCTATTATAGGCCAACATCTGCGCATCAATCTTTGCCTGAATTTGCTTTTTTGACATCACACTCGTTGCCATGCGAACCAATCGATAAATGGATTTTTCTTCCAATCTTTATCATCCCAGAGCACATAATGATTCTTAGCTAACAGACATTTCCAATAAAAAGAGGTCTCCTTCGCCTGCTTCTTTTGTGCCTGCTCATCAGCTGGTACATTGTCAAATGGAAAAATGTCAATGTAGATTCCCTTGTGCAAATCCACATCCTTTGTGTTTCTCTCCACAAACTTTGTTCCCTCTAGACGCAACTTCAAAAATGGAAGTGCATAATTTTCATCAGTATCCCAAGTCTGCATAAAGATGGTCTTTGGCAACTCCTCCTTTGCATATTCCATAAACTTGTCATAGTCCTCTCGAAGCATACCAATGTCCAAATCATCATCCCATGGAATAAATCCCTTGTGACGAACGGCACCCAATGCCGATCCTGCGAGCAAAAAATAATTGAGATTATGTTTCTCACAGATTTTTTTCGTTTCCTTTGCAAGCAACAGCTGTGCAAGCTGTGCCTGTCGCAATGACTTCTTATCCATTACAACTCCCTTCTCCCTAACATTCTTCCTCTAAATTTATTGATAAATTCAAGGATAACTTGATCCCTGAAAATCATCAGCAACACTACATAACTTATACCACCTGAAATTACCTGACTGGCAATTCTTAATGCTCCTCGCATATGCATCTTATTAAATTGATAGACCAAAAGTCCCATCAAGACTCCTGCAAGGATATATTTCAAAAAGCTACCTAAAATTTCTTTAAAGTGCAATACACTCTTGCACTTTACTGCAAAGACAACTGCAATAAAAATTTCTGAAATAATAGATGCAATACAAGCCCCCAATGCCTGATAGCGGATAATAAAGACATAGTTTAACACCAAATTCATCAATACACCTGTAATCATTATGACATTATAAAACTTTTGCTTTTTCATTGGAATCAAGATTTGCGTTCCATAAAAATCCTTGATACTATCAATGACAACCAAAGTCGCAAAGAGCTTTAAAATTGGAGTCGCCGGAATAAACTTTTCTCCCAAAAACCAAGGTACTAAGGTTTCTGAGACAGCAATAATTCCCATACAAATCGGCACTGAAATCATCATCATCACAGATGATGATTTCTTTAAAATCTTTTGAATTTCTGAATTATTATTTGAGCTAAACAAATAGGCAATTCTTGGCATAATGACAACACTCAATGAACTCACCACAGTAATGGAAATATTTTCCAACTTATAGGCCTGCTCATAGTAACCATTTTGAACCGAAGAATGTGTAATCAAACCAATCATTGTCTTATCAAAGTAAGCATAGAGCGTTGTTGCAAGTGTCGGTACAAAGTAGACTAAACTATTTCTTAAATGTTCAAAAGTTCCCCACTTTAACACTTTCACTGGCACAAGATACTTCTTAAGACCAAACCAAAGACTGAGATTTCCAAGCACCATTGATCCTTGTAAAATTAATGTGTACTTTAAAACATCCGATTCTTTTTTTACAAAAATGAAAATCAATGCCAAACTTGTCAGTTTGATAACATAATTTCGAATAACCGTCTTTTTAAATTCCTCAAGTGCTTGTAAAAACCATGAAATATCCAAAAATGTTGCAGCCACATTCATTGTCAGTGCAAATGCAACTACTTTATTTTCCTTGGCCACAAAAAAGACATAAGCTAAGTAGGAAATGACTGCTATACTTGCGGTCAAAAACTTTGCCAAAATAATCTGATAAAACAGGGCCGTTAACTTTCCTTTGTTGTTTCTCACTGAAGCAATTTCAACTGCCCATATACCTGCATACCCAACGCTGCAAATATTGCAAAATAGGCTTCAATCGAATAGGCATAGCTATAAATACCAATACCACTTGCCCCTAAAGTTCTAGAAATATAAGGGGTGGTAATTAGCGGTGCCAATAAAACAAGAATTTGATAGGAAAGATTGTATAAATAATTCTTGATAATCTTAGAGTTCATCCATTATATCCTCCTGTACTCTCTAACCAAATCTAACTCATAAATGAACGAATATGTACTTTTACCATTTCTTCAATGGTGTATCCTTGCACTCTCTCCAGTGCCTTCTCTCCCATCGCCCTTAAATCCATCTTTGAAATTTTTTGAATTGCCTGTGCCAAGGCATCTACATCCCCTGTCTTTACTACAAATCCACTCTGACCATCTTCGATCAGCTCAACTCCTGCACCACAGCGATCAGTACTAATGGTTGGCAACCCATGAGCCATAGCCTCATTGATGACCAATCCCCAAATATCTTCTCTTGTTGGACAGACAAAAAAATCTGCCGCATCATAATAATAACTCAATTTATCTTTTGGCATAAAATCTAAAAATTTAACATTAGAAATTTTTTCTTTTTCAATAATTTCTTGATATTCCTCTGTTGGCTTTCCACCAACAATCAAGAACAGAATCTCTGGATCGACCTTAGCAATTGCCTTTAACAAAACATCCACACCCTTGCGGTGAATAAATTGCCCAATATTTAAAGCAATCCTTTGATCACTTGAAAATCCTAAAAGTGCTCTGCTCTCCTCTTTTTTCTTTGCCAAGTCTTCTTCCTTCATCAAATCCTTTTGACAAAGAGAAGAAAATGGATAGGTCACAATCTTGCTCGCATCTGCTCCATAGTGCGTCAAATACTCACTTGTCACCCTTCCACTACTATACCACTTACTTGGCATACTCAAAAAATGGGACTTAATCTTATATTTTATTGTACTATCTTCGGAAATTAACCCGCCATCTGCTTCCATGCTAAACGGTCTCTTGTTGCGCTTTAAAAACTCCATAGCCCACATAAAGGAGGGGTAGGAATAGCCACCAAAGATAATTTCATCAAATGGCTTTTTTACCCAAGAGAGTAATTCTGGATGAATCACTCTCTTTCCTCCAAGAGAAATCTTTTTTGTCAAAAAGACCGCCTGAAAAAAGGAATAATCTGTATTAAACCAGTCCTTTGAACGATGAGTCTGTTGTGACGGGTTCTCTAGAAAAATAACAGTTAAATTGATTTCATCTACCGCACCGAGTTGGTTAAAAAACTCCACTCGGTATGGTGATGGATAATTAGAAATAAAAAGAATATTCTTTTTCATTATGCTTTCTCCTCTATCACTGATAACTTCCATATCACACTTCCTACAAAATAAGTCGCAAAAAAATACGCCCATGATGACAGCAAATCACCTCTCATCATAAAGAAAAATTGTAACAAATTAAATGGATAAATCATTCTCACTCTAGCAAATTCATCTTTGGTCTTCCAATACTTATTGTCTGCACTACCCGTCATTATGCCCACAATAAATCCCATCACAATGGTTCCTAACATACCACCATTGACATAAGCCTCTCCAATGAGAGGAGCAGATACATTGGCAAATGACTGACTCATTACTGGACCAATTACCGTTGCACCAGTACCAATCGGCTTTGTTGGCCATATTTTTCTTGGCACAAAAAAGAGCAATACACCTAACAACTGTCTTCCTAATGTCGCCCCATTATCAAGAACATATCTTCGAATAATCATAATCATCGAAAAGGCATCATAATCTCCTGTCAGATAAGTATCTCCAAGAGATGTTCCCTGTACCATTTCCATTCCCTCTGTTGTCGATGTTGCGTTTCTCATATTTCCAAGCAAAGGGAAGACGACGACTAGACCAACAATCAAAATAATGGGCAACCACTGCGTCTTTCTAACTTTTGGAAAAGTCAAAATAATCAGTCCCATATAGTAGGCCGCAGCTACATTTCTTGATACTGCTGTTGGAAAACAACTGACCAAAAAACACACCGCAGCAATAATACAAATGGCATCGACCTTTCCCTGCTTCCTGCAGTACACAATATTAAAGGCCAAAGAATACAAAGAAATATTTCTCAAGCCATGCACTGCAAGCAATGCCGTCGTCGTATCTACAGTTTCACCATAGGAATTTGTACTTCTAAGAAATAAGTTTGAAAGTCCAATGGTCTTAATATAGTACAACATAATAAAAATGGAAAAGAAGCATAAAATGTATCTTGCATTTTTTCGCATTGTATACTTCTTATTAAAATCATTTCCCTTTAACACAATCTTTACATTGCGTCCTGAATAAAAGAAGACTGCCCAAAGAAAAATAATAAGATTACAAATTAAAACTTCTGTACTTTCAGCCTGTAATCTCCATATAAATTGATTGGTAAAAAACTGCAAAAGTGCTGCAAATCCAAAGAAAAATAGGGCAAACATATCAAAAAACAGACAAAAACTAAAGCTTCGCTTGCTCACTTCCTTCAAAATATGGATTAAAAAGATACCAATATTTAAATAAAAGGTAAATACAATATAGACATCATATCTCTCGTGCTCTTTGACATGCAATATGACATAGCCAATGACCACTAACAATACAGCAAGAAAGATTAAACTTCCTAGCTTTCGTGCTGAAACTACCATCTACTCTTGTCCCCCACTCTCTGCAACGGATACAATGGCTTATACAAACTGTTGATATCCATGTTCACTGCAATGCCACCATACATATCAACAATCTCCTCACAAGCTGTTCCCTTATATACAATTGGTGTTGCACCACAAGCCAAAGCTTCCACCGTCGTCATTCCAAAAGTTTCTTCTTTACTAGGATTGACAAAGACATCTGCTGTGGTATAAATCATGGCCAATTCCTCCTGATTATTGGTCCTTTCAATGCCAATAACATTCTTTGGTAAATTCTCACATTGTTTCTTTGACAATCCAATCAACACAATGGCATAATCATCACTGAGCATAGAAGATAACTGTAAGAAATCATCAAGCCCTTTTCTTGGCTCCCACACACTAGCTACACCAAGCACCACTTTTTTATTCTTAATGCCATATTTCTCCCGAAAATTTCCTGGAGTTGGCTTAAAGATATTGTGATCAATCGTATTGTAACTAACTTTTATTGGATATTGTCCAAGAAAGCTCTCTTTGACTAAACTAGCCAACCATTTCGAAGGTGTAATCAAGGTCATATCCTTTACACCCAAAAAGGCCTTCTTTTTTCTTTGAAAATTCTTATCACTATTGTCTACTCCAAGGCTACTTGGATACTCCTTTAATTGTGGACAACCTCCGCATCCACTCTTCCATTTTTCACAGCCAACATAAGAAAAATATGCACAATGTCCTGTAAATGCCCAACAATCATGCAATGTCCAATAGACCTTCATCTTCGGTCTTGACTTAATCCAGTCAAAGAGCAACTCATAATGAATATAATAGCCATGAATATTGTGCAACCACAATTCATCTGGATTGTACTTTGTTGCCCACTCAAGAAACTCCTTTGTCGCCTTCTTGCTTCCCAAACCATGGGCATCCCAAAGTTTGCTCTTTAGTGCATGCATCTTTACTTCTGTGCTATTTCCAATTTGCACTGCATACTTTCGATATTCCTCGGGAACCTGTGCATCTCTACCATAGGCAATTTTGACTTCATAACCTTTTTTTTTCGTATTCTTTTGCAATTGCTCCACAAATCTTTCCTGTACTGCCAATTCCACAAACTGAGTTTATAAGCAGTATCTTCATTGATTGATCATCTCCTTTAAGCGTGCTTCTAAAGTTTCAAAATGTTTTTCCTGCGTAAAATTCTCTCGAAAATACTTTCTTGCCGCTTCGCCACAATTTGCATACTTCTGCTGATGGGCAATATATTCTAAGAAAGCATTGGCAAGCCCATCGCTATCCCCTGCACGAACACTTAATCCACAGCGACTTTCCTTGATTACCTCATTTCCAGCACCGTTGATTGCTCCAATGACAGGTTTTCCGGCTGCCATATAGGTCTGTAACTTTCCTGGCAAAGTATCACCAATCCTATTTTTTCCATCTAAAGTCAGCATACAAGCATCAGCAATCTTATAATAGGTCATCGCTTCCTTAAATGGCTTTGGTCCATAGAATTTGACAATGTTTTCTGCCCCCGCTTCCTTGACCATCGCCATCGCATGCTCATACTCTGAACCACCACCTACAATGTGGAAGGTGACATCTTTCCGATCCTTTAATTTGGCCATTGCTGCCACCAAACATGGAATATCTTGAACTTTTCCAATATTTCCAATATACAAAAAGTCAAAGTGACCATTGGGTTTTTTCTCAAAATTCTTCTCCAACATATCCGATGAGGCAAACTGTGGAAGATAACTCATCTTCTTTCGAGAACATCCATCCACCTTTTCGAGATAATCAAAAAATGGCTTTGACGACACAGCAATATGATCGCATTGCTGATAGATATGAGCACTCAAATTTTTTATCTTGGAATAAAAGAAAGTACCCTCCTTAAATCCCATCGCCTTTACACACTCTGGCCAAATGTCCATACAATACAAAAACAATGGCTTTTTATACTTCTTCTTTAGTGCAATCGCAGGAAGGGCCATGGTCACCGGCGAAACCTCCCAGACATAAATAATATCAAATTCTCCAAAATCAATTTCTTCGCCGCCCGATTTCCACTAAACACAAAAGAAAGATAATTTAAACTTCTCCAAATTGGTCCATGTCTTCTTGCAATCGTTGGCACACGATAAACCTTAGCACCATGATAAACCTGTTCTCGATTCTTTCCATGCTTGTATTCTTCAGGAATATAGGATGTCGTATAATCTGGCAAACCTGTGAGCACAGTCACCTCATGACCACGCTCACCAAGAATTCGCACAATATCGTTAATTGCAAATGTGTCTGGATAAAAGTTTTCAGAAACAACAAGAATTTTCATTCACTTTTTCTCCTTCCCACTTGCATACTCCTGCATCTCATGCTGACCTCCCTCGTCAAATCCCTCTGTACTTTCTTTCTGAAAGATAACCTTGACGGTCTCAAAAATAATCTGAAGGTCTAATCGGAAGGAATAGTTTAAAATGTAAATCATATCCAGCTTTAACTTGTCAAGTGCAGTGGTATTGTACTTTCCATAAACTTGGGCATAACCAGTAAGCCCACCTTTTACCTTTGTTCTAAATACAAACTCAGGAATATCATTTTCATATTTTTCTACATGTTCCACACGCTCTGGTCTTGGTCCTACAATCGACATATCACCCGCAAGAATATTAATTAACTGTGGCAACTCATCCACTCTCGTTGCACGAATTACCTTTCCCACTTTGGTAATACGGTCATCATTTTCTCCTGCTGGGTGTGGCTTTCCATCTTTTTCTGCATCTTCAATCATACTTCTAAACTTCAAAATCCAGAATTTTTTTCCACCAAAGGTCACACGCTCCTGGCGATAAAAAACGGAACCACCATCATTCAATTTAATTGCAATAGCAACTAAAATCAAGATTGGAGATAAAATAATCAAAGAAATACCGGACAATGCAATATCAAACAGACGCTTAACCGCACGCTGGGACAGTGACATATCCGTATTTTCACTTAAATATAATGGAGTATCAAAAAGATTGACCTCTTTAGACGATTTTGCAATAATATCTGATAGCTTTGGTGTAAAATACACACGCTTATTTACCTTATAGCAAATCTTTAGAATTCTATTCTTATCTTCACTCGGCAAGTCGTTCAACAATACAGCATCATATTTTTGAATTTCTCGAATAATGCTCTCATCATCTTCTGCAAAGCTAATACGCTTACATACATTGTACTTGTCATCACGGCGATTGATCTTTACAGAAAGTGTATTCTTCCTCGTTCCCATCACTTCTAGCATTTTTAGTGGTGGAAATAACATAATATACATATGCACCATTAAAAAAGTCAATAGACCAATGATAATGGACTCAATCACCCACACAAGAATATAGCGCACTAAGAGCACAACAAAAAATCGTATCTCGCCAAGAATTGCCAAAGATACAATCAACTCAATAATATTGACAACACATAATGCAACAACTTGCGATGAAATAATATTCATCGTTTGATTTACGCCGATTTTATATCCACCTGTCATATTCATTACATAAATAACAACAACCAAATAAATGATGGTAGACATCAAGAGATTCGCTGTTCCCAAAAGGTGCCCTGTCTGATTGTTGACACTGACAAAGGAATACCACATATTAAAAAATATCCCTGTGCAAATCAAGGTAATCACTAGACTACAAAACCATTGATATGTCGGTGCCTTTCGATAGATCTTCTCTCTTTTTTCTGCATCCATTACACTTTCTCCCATATACCTCTCCTCACTCATAACCTAACCTCACTCTTTCAATCTAACATAGATTGCACACAAATTGATCCCATCGGTCGAATGCGCATGCGATGTGCGTTTCCCTCACCCATATAGCGTTCAATATATTGGATGTACTCATCTGCAATTGCATCAGGAACCATGGCCATAATAACTCCTGCAAAGCCACCACCATGTACTCGGCAAACACCACAGCCTTTTTGCTCCAAAAACCGCTCACTAAGTGCCAATGTCAAACTAATTCCCTGCACATTGACCTCTGCTGTTGTATAACAGTTTTGCAAGTACTTCCACGATGAATTTCCACTTGCCGCAATATTTTTTAGAAAGCTCTCAAAATCATTTTTCTCTAATGCTGCAATCTCCCTGTCCACCCGCTCATTCTCTTCAAAAAAGTGAAGAGCACGAAGAACTGCTCGATCTTTAGCATATGCTCTAAGCTTTGAAAATTGATCAAGAACATCATCTATTGAAATCTCTCTGAGAACTTTCTTTCCAAAATACTCGGCCACCTTGTTCATCTCCTGAGGAATTGACGAATAGTCTGCCGAAAGATCGGCGTGACCACGACCTGTCTGCACAATAATCAAAGAATGCTCTGCGTTAGAAAAATCATAATTTATCTTCTTTACCAGTGGCTTATCTGGGTTTTTAAAATCAATGGCAATCAACCCACCCACTGCACAACACATTTGATCTAAAAGCCCACTGGCCTTGTCCCAATACACATTCTCAGCATACTTTCCAATGTGTGCATAGTCAACAGTATCCAATTTTTCCTCATTAAACAATGTATTGATAATTTGACAAAGCAAGGTCTCAAATGCTGCCGAAGAACTCACCCCCGCACTAGCAATGACATTGCTTGTCATATAGACATTAAATCCTTCTACCTTGCAACCTCGATTTAAAAATCCCTGAATCAATCCCTTGACTAAATCCTGCGTTCCAGCTTTTTGCTCACTTGGCTCTAACTCATCCAAATTGATCACAAATCCTGTTGAAATGTCTCACTGATAATATGAACTGCCCTTTCCTCTGTCTTTGCAGCAGCGGCCACACAGTCCAAATTAATGCTTCCACCAATCACCTTGCCATGATTGTGATCTGTGTGATTTCCACTAATTTCTGTTCTTCCCGGAGAGGAAAAAAGAAAAATATCTGCATCACCAAAAGAATGAACATAGCCGTCAACTATTGCTTCATATCGCTTTGTTTGCATCGGGCTCTGTTCTGCTCCATAAAGTTTTCCAAAAAGCTCCTGCACTTTTGGCGTATACAATAACTCTTTTACATCTGTACTGCCCATCTTACTCCCCCTTTTTACTCATCCCAACTGTGATATACATTTTGTACATCATCATCGGCATCCAAAAGATCCAAAATGCGATTCATCTTTTTGATATCCTCTTCCGAAGATAAATCTATATAATTTTGTGGAATCATTGTGATTTCTGCATCGGCCATTGGAATATTCTTTTTCTCCAACTTCTCTCGAACCTCAGAGAAATCTTCTGGACTTGTAAAAATCTCATAGCTGTCTTCTTCTTCTGAAAAGTCCTCTGCACCAGCATCAAGTGCAAGCATCATCAATTCATCGGCATCTATGTCACATTCTTCCTTGTCAACCACAATGAGACCTCTCTTGTCAAACATATATGATACACAGCCCTGTGCACCAATATTTCCGCCACCCTTTGTAAATGCTGCACGCACATTGGCAGCTGTTCTATTCTTATTATCGGTCAATGTCTCCACAATAATGGCCACACCACTTGGTCCATACCCCTCATAGACATTCTGCTCATAATTTACAGCACTCAAATCTCCTGCTGCCTTTTTGATTCCTCTCTCAATTGTGTCATTTGGCACATTATTTGCCTTTGCCTTGGCAATCACATCACGCAATTTTGAGTTATTATTTGGATCAGATCCTCCTTCTTTTACTGCAACAGCAATCTCTCGACCAATAACAGTAAAAATCTTTCCCTTTGCAGCATCATTTTTCTCTTTTTTGTGCTTAATGTTTGCAAATTTTGAATGTCCTGACATCTCTTCCCACTCCTTGCTCTACTAAATATCGTTTTTATTTTACTATATCAAAGTTTTTCCGTCAATTAAAGCACTCTTTTTTAAGAATTCTTAACATCTTCTGTAGAATCTTCTTCTTTGTCCTTGTGTAAAGTAACTTTTATAGAACGAATAATCTTATTTTCCACCTTGATTGCAGTAAATTCATAGCCATACATTACTAACGAAAACTTTTCCCCATCCTCTGGAATATGCCCAATCTTTGCAATAATCAATCCATTGAGTGTATCAAAGTTATCATAATCTTCCTCTGTAAACTCAATATGCAAGGTTTCTTGAACATCCTCTAAATGAGTCATTCCCTTCATAATATAGCTTCCATCACCAATTTCTGTAATCATCTCTTCATCAATATCATATTCATCCATAATATTTCCGACAATTTCTTCCAAGATATCCTCCATTGTTACAATGCCTGCTGTCTGTCCATACTCATCGACAACAATTTCCATATGGATTTTATCTGATTGCATTTCTTTAAAAAGTGCATCTAACTTCTTTACTTCAGGAATAAAATTTGCCTCGCGCAAAAGACCATCAATCTCCTTAATTTTTTTCTCCTGATAGATGCCCTTATTTGAAAATATCAATGCGTCCTTCATATTCAAGATACCAATGATGCCATCAATATCACCCTCATAGACTGGAAACCTGGAATTGTTTCCTTCCTTCAATATAAAGTCCACAGCCTCTTCTAAAGTCCAGTCGCCATCAATGCAAACCAAACTATTTCTGTGTGTCATAATATCTTCTGCGTGCTTATCATTGAGCTCAAAGATATTGGTAATCATCTCGGCCTCACTGTGCTCAAGAATGCCCTGTTCATGGCCTTCATTGACCATACTCATAATATCTTCTTCTGTCACATTTTCCTCTTTTTTATTTGGATCAATGCCAAAAATGCGAAGGATTACAAAAGAAATCACACGAATAATCAATGTAAATGGAGTGAAAACTCCCATAACAATGCGCACAAGTCCAATATACTTTTTTGCAGTCTTTTGAGGATTCTTAATCGCCAATCGCTTTGGAACTACCATTCCTATACTCACCATCGCCATGGCCGAAATGATGGCAACCAACACAGCCATCCAAATCTTTGAAAAATTTCGAATAATCACACAGCCTATTGCAATAGCAAAGGCCATTTCTAATGTTTGTATGGTATTGACAAATTTCTCTGGACGATTATAAATGCGAAGCACTCGCCCTGCCTTGACATCACCACCCTCCATCTCTTTTTCAAACTCTGTCACATTGATACTTTGTATTGCTGATCCAAATGCAAATAGCACTGCGTCCATAAACACAAAAATCAACAATATAAAAATTAACATCACTTTCTAATTCTCCTTTTTCATTACACAAGAAATACTCTCAATAATATCCCTTGCAATGGTGCTATGCTCTCCATATTTTTCTGCTGCCACTTCTCCACTCTTTCCATGGATATAGGCTCCTAGAGAGGCTGCTGAAAATATATTATAGCCCAAGCAAAATAAACCTGCAATCACTCCTGACAAAACATCACCACTTCCTGCCTTAGCCAGCGCAGGCGAACCCGAAGTATTTTTATACTCCTCTCCACTCGGACTGACAACCAGTGTTTCTTCTGATTTTAAGAGGACATGAACTTGATGATGGAGTGCATACTTTCTTGCCACAGCTAATTTATCCTTCTTAATCTCATCAATGCTCATTCCCACAAGTCTTGACATCTCCCCTAAATGTGGTGTAATTACCATATTTTTGCCAAACAACACCGACATCTTTTTCTTTGCCACAATATTTAGGGCATCCGCATCGACAACCATAGGGAGTAGAGAGGAAGCAAGCACCTGCTCTGTGATCTTTTTTGCCATCTCCCCCTCACCCATTCCTGGTCCAATCACAATGGCTGTTGCCCAAGAAAGCACTTCCTTTAATGTTTTCACATAATTGTCTGGTTCATATGTAGTAATAATCGCTTCTGGCAACATGGTCTGCAAAATAATTCGATTTTCTTCAACTGTAAAAATCCGCACAAGGCCTGCACCCACCTTATATGCAGAAAGTGCACTAAAATATGCTGCTCCCACTCATACCTCTGCTTCCAGCGATCACCAGTACATGACCATAAGTTCCTTTATTTGCATCTTTTTTTCTCTGTGGAATTTTCTCTAGAACTTCATCTGTATAAACCAACATTTCATTCTCCCTCTACCAGTGCAAATGCCATTGCATATTCATTGGTATTACTAATAGAAACCAAAATCCGCTCTGCTCCTATTTGTTTGGCACGCCTCAATGCCCCATGATATAAATTGACATAGGGCTTTCCAAGTTCATCCCTAAGCACCTCAATATCTCTTGGCATAAACCCCAAAAAACCTGTGCCAAGACTTTTACTCACTGCCTCTTTTACAGCAAAATTACCGGCTAGAAAAGAACTTCTTTTCTTCGCTAGCCGGCACTCCTTTTCTGTATAAATTTTTTTCAGAAAATGTTCCTTTGCACAGGCCTTTTCAATTCGTGAAATTTGAATTAAATCTGTCCCTATCCCAATGATCATTTCTTTGTTTTATCCATCTCCCGATTGACACGATAGGACAGACGCATTAAGGATTCAGAAAGATGTACATTCTCCACAACGACATTGTCGGGAACTTGAAGATCAATATGAGCATAATTCCAAATGCCCACAATCCCTGCTGCAACCAATCGCTTTGCCACTTCTTCGGCCTGCAATTTTGGAATAGCCAGGGCTGCAATATGGATATCATTTTTTTTGATAAAATCTTCGAGTTCGTCCATACTATAGACTCTCACTCCACGAACTTCTTTTCCAATAATCTCTGGGTCAATATCAAATATTGCCTTAATATAAAATCCTCTGCGCTCAAAATTAGCATAATTGGCAATGGCCTGTCCAAGGTGTCCTCCACCAATAACAATTAAATTGTTCTCTCGATCGATACCCAAAATCTTGCCAATCTCATTGTGCAAATACTTGACATTGTACCCATATCCCTGCTGTCCAAAACCGCCAAAATTATTTAAATCTTGTCGAATCTGTGAAGCAGTCACCTTCATTCGGATACTCAACTCCTTTGAAGATATTCTCTCCACTTTTTCTTGAATTAATTCCCCCAAATAGCGATAATATCTCGGTAATCTCGAAATTACTGCTTTTGAGATTCGCTTTTCCTCCATACTAATCTCCTTGTTAATAATTCTACATTTATACCCTAAGTATAGTGAATGATAAGAACATTGTCAATGTATTTTTGCACATACCTAAAAGACAAAACTTTGCCCGATAGCAACAAGGGCTATCGGGCAACAATTACTTCTTTTTTGTTTTTGCTAATGCTCGAGAATAATGATAATTATTCTTATGCACTTCCACCTTATTTAAAACCGTGCCAAGGATCTTGCAATTGACCTTTAACAACTGCTCCTTTACTTTTTGTACCAACTTATAACTAACTTCTCCACTTTTAATGACAATGACTGCACCATCTGTGCATCGCCCAACAACTGCCGCATCGACAATGTTAGAAAGTGGTGGCGTATCAATAATAATGTAGTCATACTCTCGTCTTGCCCGCTCCACAAGGATAGAAAATTCTGCCTCAGCCAAAAGTTCTGCTGGATTTGGTGCATAAGGACCTGCAAAGATAATATCTAAATTAGGAATATTGCTCTCATAGACGATGTCATCGAGTCCCTTTTGACCACTGAGATATTGACTCAAACCATCGACCTTTGAAGAGACAGCATGCTTTGCTATAAATACTGTTCGACGAATGTCAGCATCCAAATATAAGACTCTCTTTCCAATTTGTGTCAACGAATGTGCCAAATTAAAACTTGTATCGGATTTTCCCTCGCCAGGCACGGCACTAGTTAACATAATCACTCTCAAATCATTGCCTGAAAACTGCAAATTTGTTCGCAATACCTTCAATGATTCCTCATATAAGTAGCCATAATTCCCTACATTTAATTCTACTTTTTTCTTTCTCTCTACCAGCATTATTTTCTCCTCCTCTCATACCTACTCTTTTTGGTGTGATCAGGAAGACTTGCCAATACAGTAATTCCAAGGTACTTCTCCACATCTTCCTCTGTCTTAATGGTATCATTTAATAACTCAAAGACAATCAATATGACTGAAACAGCAACAATGCCGAGAAAAGCACCAATCATTGCATTTTTCTTAACACTTGGGCTAGATGGTGCCTTTGGAATCACACCTTTTTCCAAGATCTTCGCTGGTCTCATCTCCATCAATGATCCAATATAGGAAGAAGAAGACTCTGCCACCTGATTGACAATTCTTGTTGCCTTTTCTGGATCTGGATCAGTAATCGTCAAGGACAAAATTCTTGTATCTGTCGGATTCTCCACCTTGAGCTTTCCCTTTAATTCATCATAACTCATATCAAGGCTCATCTTTCCAATGACTTCCTCAAGTACAGCCCTACTTCTAGCAATTACCTTGTAATCCTTTGTGAGCTTACTTCCAATTTCCAAATCCGCAAGCGATGTCAATGAATTCTCCTTAGAGAGAATATAAATCATTGCTGTCGATTGATACTCTGGTGTGACCATGTAGCGGCTATAACCAAAACCAATGCCCCCCATTACAATGGCGGCCAAGATAATCATCCAGAGACGCTTTTTCAATACTAGAAACAGTGCCACAAGATCGATTTCTAGCTCTTTTGCTGATACATCCTGCTCCATGTTGTTGGCTGAATTTCCCATGTGTTTTTTCCCTTTCATTTCACTCTGTTTTATGCTCGAATCGGCCGATTGTGAAGAATTGCCAGTGCATTATGATAAGTCAATGCTTCAATATGCTCACTTGATAGATTTTTCTTTAGCCAGGTCAATGCTACTTTTGTATCTGGTGGCCGCCAACCTGGTCTGTGCATATCGGTAGACAAAAAATCCACCTTTCCTTCTAGTACAATCTTTCTGCACCATCGAGTATTTTGATCAAAAATATTTCCGCTAAGAGAGAGATAATTCATCTGAAATAATGTGCCCTGATGCTTAAGCTCATCCAAGCGTTCCTTTTTTTTTCTCAGACAAGCATACCTTTCGACATGGGCTAAAATGGGAATATAAGACGAGACCATCAAGTTTCGAATGTTGTGGAGCATATTCTTGTAAGAAATCACAGGCTGAAACTCCACCAATACATATCGACTGCCTGCAAGTGTTGATATTTCTTGATTTTCCAACCTATTTAAGACATCTACAGAATACAATATCTCCTCACCAAAAAACAATTCCATCTCTGGCAAATCTTTTGCAAGCATATTTTGCAACACGCTTAATCTCTTTTTCATTATCTCCACGCCTATTGTCGAGTAAGAATGTGGCGTAGCGATAATTTTTTTCACTCCTTGCTGATATGCCATTTTTATTAAATGGATACTTTCCTCAATACTCTGTGCCCCATCATCCACACCGTAGATGATATGTGCGTGCATATCTATCAGATTGATTTTTCCGCCCTCTTTTGCTTCTTATTTTTCATCCCTTATAACTTAGCTATTATAACATATTTTTAGATATAATGTCTACATTTCAAAAAGGTAAGGTTTTTTTAAGCTCTTGTCTTGTGTCATACAATAAGTTATACTCATTGTATCTATTTTATTTATACAAAAGGAGAAATTATGATTTTAAGTGCCACGCATATTACAAAATCGTTTGGAAGTGAAACGATTATTCGTGATGCTTCCTTACTTATCAATGAGCACGAAAAGGTTGCTATCGTCGGTCTAAATGGTGCTGGAAAAACTACACTCTTGCGAATTCTTTCCAGAGAAAATCAACCAGACGCTGGCAGTGTTATTTTATCAAAAGATGCTAAACTTGGCTACTTACACCAAATTAATGATATAGATTCTGACTATACAATTCAAGAAGAACTCTACACTGTTATCGCACCCATTATTGCTATGGAAGAAAAGATTTCCAAAATGGAAGAGCAAATGAAACATCTTCATGGCGAAGAGCTCGAAAAACTCTATGATGACTATAACCATCTCACTCACCAATATGAACTGGCTGATGGCTATGTTGCAAGAAGTAAAGTCTCTGGAATTTTAAAGGGTTTAGGCTTTTCGGAAGATGATTTTCAAAAAAAGATTCATTCCCTCTCTGGTGGACAAAAGACGAGAGTCTTTCTTGGAAAACTTTTATTGTCTGCACCAGATATTATTCTTCTTGATGAGCCAACCAACCATCTTGACCTCTCAAGCATCGAGTGGCTGGAGGGATATCTTCTCAACTACAAGGGAGCCGTTGTCATCGTCTCCCATGACCGCTACTTTTTAGACAAAATTGTGGGCAAGGTCATCGATGTAGAAAATGGCGAGGTCAATACCTATCTTGGCAATTACACAGCTTTTGCACAAAAAAAAGCAATGCTAAGAGAAGCTGCACTCAAGGCCTATATGAACCAACAGCAAGAAATCAAACACCAAGAGGCAGTGATTGAAAAACTTCGCTCATTTAACCGTGAAAAATCAATTAAGCGAGCTGAGAGCCGAGAAAAAATGCTCGATAAGATTACACGCATCGACAAACCGCTTGAACTAAAAAGTGATATGTCTCTCTTCTTTACACAATCCGAAGAAAGTGGAAATGATGTTCTCAAAGTTTCCAATCTCTCTAAGTCCTTTGGAAATCAGCAACTTTTTTCCAATCTTCATTTTGAAATAAAGCGTGGCGAACATGTCGCCATTATCGGGGACAATGGTGCTGGAAAAACAACCATTTTAAAAATGTTAAACCATATGATTTCCCCTGATACCGGAAGTATCACTTTTGGCTCTCGCATCCATCTCGCCTATTACGATCAGGAACACCAAGTCCTACATATGGAAAAAACGCTCTTTGATGAAGTACAGGATTCCTATCCAAATCTAGATAATACTCGTGTGCGAAATGTTCTCGCTGCATTTTTATTTACTGGAGATGATGTGTACAAAAAGATAGCTGACCTCAGCGGTGGTGAGCGTGGTCGTGTCTCTTTGGTCAAGTTAATGCTCTCAAAGGCCAATGTTCTCCTTTTGGACGAGCCAACCAACCACCTTGACATTGTCAGCAAGGAAATTCTTGAAAATGCCATTGCCAATTTCACTGGAACGGTCATTTATGTCTCCCACGACCGCTACTTTATCAATCGCACAGCCAATCGCATCTTAGATCTTCGCCACAAACAATTATTTAATTACATTGGAAATTACGATTACTATCTTGAAAAAAAGGAGATCACAGAAGCTGCTCATCGAGCTGATATTGACAATGTAAGTGAACCGACCACTTTCACTACAACAGAAAGCAAAAGTGATTGGAAGTCGAGTAAGGCTTTGCAAGCCGAACAGCGAAAGAGAAAAAATGCGATTGCACGCTGTGAAAAGGAAATTGAAAAACTTGAAGAATGGATCGCCAAAATTGACGAGCAATTTCTTGATCCTGAACTTCAAACAAATGCTATCGAGCTTGCTCGCCTTCAAAAAGAAAAGGAAGAGCACAGCCAAAAGCTAAATGATTTATACCTTGAATGGGAGGAACTTTCATCAAAAGAATAACTTTCCCAAAATAAGAAAACCCCATGGAGCCGATTTTCTTGAATCCATGGGGTTTTTATACTATGCAAAATTACTTTAATACAACTTTCTCAAGTTTCCAAATATCTCTTACATACTCCTCGATTGTTCGATCAGAAGAGAACTTTCCAGCAGATGCGGTCTGCAAGAGGGCCATTCTTGCCCATTCGTCCTCATCTCTGTACGCTGCATCCACTCTTTCCTGTGCGTCTGCATAAGACCGGAAATCCTTTAAGATAAAGTAAGTATCTGCTCTATCTGAGCTGAGTGTATTGAGCAGAGAATTGTACAAATCTCTAAATAACTCAGGATCAGCTGGTGAATAGTAACCATTGATTAACTGCATTAGTACACGGCGGATATCCTGATCATTATTAAATATCTCCATTGGATCATATCCACCATTCTTCTCGTAGTTAATGACCTCATCTGAGCTCATACCAAAGATAAATGCATTTTCTGCACCGACCTCATCGACAATCTCTACATTTGCACCGTCCATTGTTCCAAGTGTAGGGGCACCATTTAACATAAACTTCATGTTACCTGTTCCTGATGCTTCCTTACTTGCTGTAGAAATCTGCTCGCTGACATCAGCTGCAGCAAAGATAATCTCTGCATTAGATACACGATAGTCCTCGATAAAGACAACCTTAATCTTTCCATTGATGGTAGGATCATTGTTAATGACATCTGCCACAGAGTTAATTAACTTAATCGTCAACTTCGCACGGCGATATCCAGCTGCGGCCTTAGCACCAAAGATAAATGTTCTTGGCACCATATCAAGCACTGGATTGTCCTTTAACTTATTGTACAAATACATTACATGCAAGATGTTAAGCAGCTGACGCTTGTACTCATGTAATCTCTTTACCTGAATATCAAAGATGGAACGAGGATCAACATCAACGCCATTGTGCTCCTTGATATAATTCGCAAGGCGAACCTTGTTTTGGTACTTGATGTTCATAAATTCCTGTTGACTCTTCTTGTCATCAAGGAATACCTTTAGCTTTGCAATCTTTGAAAGATCGGTGATCCAATCGTCTCCAATCTTATTGGTAATCCAATTTGCAAGCAATGGGTTGGCATGGAGAAGGAATCTTCTCTGTGTGATACCATTGGTCTTGTTATTGAACTTTTCTGGTGTCATTTCGTAGAAATCCTTTAACTCTTGCTTCTCCAGAATTTCTGTGTGCAACTTCGCCACACCATTGACAGAAAAGCTTCCAGCAATAGCCATATAGGCCATTCTCACCTGACCATCATGAATAATCGCCATTCTCTGTACCTTGTCATTATCGCCAGGATACTTTGACTGAATTTCCAAGACAAATCTTCTATTAATCTCTTCCACGATTTGATAAATTCTTGGTAGCAATCTGGAAAAGAGCTCGATTGGCCACTTCTCAAGAGCTTCTGCCATAATCGTATGATTTGTGTACGCACAGCACTGTGTTGTAATGCTCCAAGCATCATCCCATGACAGTCCCTCTTCGTCAATCAAGATGCGCATAAGCTCTGGAACTGTAACAGTTGGATGTGTATCATTCATCTGGAATACTACCTTCTTTGGAAGGTCATGAATATCACTGTTCTTTTCCTTAAACTTTAAGACTGCTCTTTGAATGCTTGCAGAAATAAAGAAATACTGTTGCTTTAAGCGCAACTCCTTACCTGCATAGTGATTATCATTTGGATAGAGCACCTCACAAATATTCTTTGCAAGATTGTCCTGCTCAACAGCCTTTTGATAATCTCCCTTGTCAAATTGCTCAAGGCTGAAGTTAGATACAGAACGAGCATCCCAAATACGCAATGTGTTGACAATGCCATTTTCATAACCAACGATTGGCATATCATATGGAACAGCGAGCACAGAAGAATATCCATTCTGAACGAACTTATTCTTTCCATCCTTTACTTCTACACGAACATGACCACCAAACTTAACCTCAACCTGATACTCATCACGACGAAGCTCAAATTGATATCCGTCTTTTAACCACTCATCTGGAACCTCAATCTGATATCCGTCCCTAATCTCTTGCTTGAACATACCATAGTGATAGCGAATACCACAGCCATACGCCGGATAGCCAAGTGTTGCTAAAGAATCAAGGAAACAAGCAGCAAGTCTTCCAAGTCCACCATTTCCAAGCGCTGGATCTCTCTCCTGATCCTCAACGAGATTTAAATCAAATCCCAACTCATCAAGAGCTTCCTTCACTTCCTTCACTGCTCCAAGATTAATAATATTATTTCCCAGAGCACGACCAACCAAAAACTCCATAGAAAGATAATAAACGGTCTTTACATCCTTCTCTTCATAAGCTTTTTGTGTCTTCATCCAGTCATCAATAATGAGCTTTTGCATAGTCAAGCTCACCGCCTGATAGACCTCCATTGGGTTGGCCTCTTCAATTGATCTTCTATAAAGAATCTTTACATTGCTAATAATATCTTGTTTAATCTGATTCTTATCAAACTTTTTACTCCGAATCAGTCCTGTCATTAACATACCTCCACCTTGCATTTTTTAATTGTTTTTTACTACCTTCTCAACTCCAAGCAAAACACTCTCACCATTGAGGTTCCAATGCTTGTTGTATCCACTGACACTGCCAAAGACAATATCATCAGCTAAAGTTTCCGACTTCACCTGATCGACATTTGCTTTGATAATCTCAGCCAATTTATCATTATCACTCTGTGAAAGAATGATGTGATCAGTAACCTCAAATCCTGCTTCCTTGCGCATTGTCTGCACTTTTGAAATAACCTCGCGAACAAATCCCTCTTCAATCAGTTCTGGTGTAAGACGAATATCGAGTACAACCGTCACCTGATTGTCTTCCTGAGAAACAAAATTTCACTCTTTGCTGTCTCGATCAACAAGTCATCCATTGTCAGTGAAATTTTCTCGCCATCAAAGTCAAATTCCAATGCCCCATCGCTCTTTAACTTTTTCATTGCTGCTGGACCATCCAGATGAGCCAATGCCTCTTTAATCTTTCCAAGTTGCTTTCCATACTTTGGCCCTACTGTCTTTAATTGTGGCTTAAAGGTATAATTTACAAAGTCCTCAACATCATCTCTAAAGCTCACCTGCTTTACATTGAGCTCATCCTTGATAATGTCCGTATAGAATTTGTCTAACACATTGTCAGACTTCACATACATATCTGCAATTGGCTGACGATTTTTAATGTTTGCTTCATTTCTCGCCGCACGACCAAGGACGACAATGTCCAACACCTCATCCATGTCTACTTCCAATTTCTTGTCAATCAACTGCTCATTCACCTGTGGATAGTCGCAAAGATGGATACTTTCTGGTGCACTTTTATCCACATTTCGCACAAGATTTGATAAATCTGCTCTGTCATAAATGGAATCATTGGTGCAGCTAGCTTAGAAAGTGTCACCAATGCTGTATATAAGGTCATATAGGCGGAAACTTTATCTTGCTCCATTCCCTTAGCCCAGAATCGGTCTCTACATCTGCGAACATACCAATTGCTCATCTCATCAGTAAAGACTTGTAATGCTCTGGCTGCCTCAGTCACCTTATAGTTTGCCAAATCCTCATCAACTTCCTTAATTAAAGAATTAAGCTTTGACATCAGCCACTTATCCATCACAGTCAGCTGATCATACTCCAGCTTATGCTTTGTCGGATCAAACTGATCAATCTCTGCATAGAGCACATAGAAAGCATAGGTATTCCAAAGGGTGCCCATAAACTTTCTCTGACCTTCCTGTACTGCCTTTCCATAGAAGCGGTTTGGAAGCCAAGGTGCGGAATTGATATAAAAATACCAACGAATCGCATCTGCACCATATTCCCTGAGTGCATCCATTGGGTCTACTGCATTTCCCTTTGACTTACTCATCTTCTGACCATTTTCATCCTGTACATGTCCAAGGACAATGACATTTTTATATGGTGCCTTATTAAAAATTAAGGTAGAAACTGCCAGTAGAGAATAAAACCAACCTCTTGTTTGATCCACGGCCTCAGAAATAAAGTCTGCTGGAATTGCTGTTCAAATACTTCCTTATTCTCAAATGGATAGTGATGCTGAGCAAATGGCATAGATCCCGAATCAAACCAACAATCAATCACTTCAGGAACTCTCTTCATCTGTCCACCACACTCTGGACATTTAATGGTCACTGCATCAATAAATGGACGGTGCAACTCAATATGTTCTGGACAATTCTCTGACATCGACTTTAATTCCTCAATGCTTCCAATCGAATGCATAGCTCCACAGGAACATTGCCAAACATTAAGTGGGGTACCCCAGTAGCGGTTTCTTGAAATTGCCCAATCCTGTACATTTTCAAGCCAATCTCCAAATCTACCCTTTCCAATGCTTTCTGGAATCCAATTGATGGTTTGATTATTGCGAATTAAATCATCTTTCACTTCCGTCATCTTGATATACCAAGACTCTCTTGCGTAATAAATTAGTGGTGTGTCACATCTCCAGCAATGTGGATAGCTATGCTCAAATGTCGGTGCAGCAAATAATTTTCCATTTTCCTTTAAATCTTTTAATACTAATGGATCTGCCTTCTTTACAAATACACCTTCCCACTTAGTTTCCTTTGTCATCTCCCCCTTGCTGTTGACAAGTTGGATAAATGGCAGATCATATTTTCTTCCAATTCGAGAATCATCCTCACCAAAGGCCGGTGCAATATGTACAATACCTGTACCATCGGTCAAGGTGACATAGTCATCACAGGTCACAAACCAAGCCTTCTTCTTTGGATCAACAAAATCAAACAAAGGCTCATATTCCTTATATTCAAGGCTCTTTCCATCAAAGCGATCTAAAATTTCAAAATCACTTTCCAATACCTTCTCTACTAAGGCCTCCGCCATAATATAAGTTGTTCCCTCTTTCCTCACACGGACATAGGTTTCTACAGGATTCACACAGAGTGCCACATTGCTTGGCAATGTCCAAGGTGTTGTTGTCCAAGCAAGGAAGTAGGCATCTTCGCCCTTTACCTTAAACTTGACAATTGCCGATTTTTCCTTGACATCCTTATATCCTTGTGCAACCTCATGGCTAGAAAGAGGTGTTCCACATCTTGGACAATAAGGTACGACCTTAAAGCCCTTGTACAAAAGTCCCTTGTCCCAAATCTGCTTGAGGGCCCACCACTCAGACTCAATAAAATTGTTCTCATAGGTGACATATGGATTTCCATATCTGCCCAAAATCCAACGACACCTGAAAACTCTTCCCACATGCCCTTGTATTTCCAGACGCTCTCCTTGCACTCCTTGATAAATGGCTCAAGACCATACGCCTCGATCTGTTCCTTTCCATCAAGTCCAAGCTTTTTTTCTACTTCAAGCTCCACAGGAAGCCCATGTGTATCCCATCCCGCCTTTCTTGGAACTTTATAGCCTTTCATTGTTCGATATCGTGGAATCATATCCTTGATCACTCTGGTCAAAACATGACCAATATGTGGCTTTCCATTCGCTGTTGGCGGACCATCATAAAACATATATGTTGGGGAATCTTTTCGATCTTCAATACTCTTTTCAAAGATCTCTTCATCTTCCCAAAATTTCTCTACTTCTTTTTCTCTTTCTACGAATTTCAAATCAGTAGGTACTTTGTTGTACATATTTAAACTTCCTTTCATAAAAATAGCCCCATCCTGTGAACAGGACGAGGCAAATGCGTCGATAAAATTACATTCTCTCCATCTCAGCCTTTTCTCTTCCCTATTTAAACATAGTTTTTTATTGCTGTCAAGGATTTGTCACAAGTTCTACTTCCTCGTCCCGACCATAGCAAGAAATATAAAAAGTGTTGACAAATACCAAAGATAAATCCTTGCATCCTTTAATTGATACTTTAATATCATCACAGTCACCACCATGGTCAGAAAAAACAAAATAGCAAAAAAGTAAAAATGCCAATTTTCCTTCCTAAATCGCTTTCTTCCTCCAAGAAAACAAAAATTCAAAAAACTAATGACTACAATAGCTAGACAATATTGAGAGATCTGAATGCTATAGTCAATATGAGAGAGTAGGTAAAAACAACCTCCACAACCCAAAGTTCCCATTCCCCACATCAAGATATCCATAAGAAATAACCCAATGCTCCCCATCTCTAGCGTCTTTGGTCGATTGCGTATTTGATAAGTAAAAATGATTGCCACAAATACAGGAATAACGACAATAAAGAATAAAAGAATAGAAACCAGACTCTGCATCTATGAACTACCCCCTCCTTATAACCTGTTTGTCATTTTAACATTGCAAAAATTTCTTGTCAACAAAGCAAAAAGAGCGTGCAACCTAGGCACGCTCTTTCTTACTATGAATTTGAATTTTCCTGTGCATCCTGTGCTCTTAAAAACTCATCGTCAAAGGCTCTAGCCACCTTCTTACCGCTGTCATTAAAATAAATCCATTGGTCTTTAATCAGTGTCCAGCCCTTGGCCATCTTTCCTTCATTCTTGTCTTTTCCTTCGTGAAGGTAATAGGTGTCTTTGTTCTTATCGACAAATAGACCGGTTTCCATTCTTCCCTCAACTTTTGGAGCCGAAGTATTAAAGTAATACCAATCATCTCCAATCTTTCGCCAACCAACAACAAGTTCGCCAGCGTATTGATCTTGACTTTCTTCGAGATAGAACCAATGTCCCTTCTCATCCTTTACCCAACCAGTTTGCATATTTCCATCGCTGTCAAATCGGAACCACGAAAAATGTGTTCCCTGTTTTGTCTGCGATGTTGTGTAGGCCTTTACCCAAGTGTTCTTATATGGCTCTCCATTGCTTCGAAGAAGTTGCCAATGATTGCCATTTCTTTGCCACTTGCGGTCTACTGTATCGCTGGCCACCAAATGTCCATGCATATTTTTTGCCTGATCTTCCCAACCATAAATCTTACCACTTCGACTTGTCTCTGTGCCCACAGGTGCTTTTACACCTGAGCCATCACTTTTTTGACGATAATCTTTTTGTGGTAAAGTTTCTGACTGTGTTGATTGTGTTGGTGTCTGTGAATGAGTCTGTGAATGAGTCTCTGGAACGCTCACTTGAGGTAAATTTTCAACATTTGGCTCCTCGACATCTGTTGCATTGCCTGAAGTTGTTCCAGAATACCACTTTGTTGTAATCGCAAATCCACCCTCTGAAAGGCTTGAACGCTCTGATACAGGTGAAAGCTCACCATTAAATAGATAGGATTGATTTTTATTGTTCTCTGATGCATTTTCATCATACGCCACGCCAATGGACTCTCCAATTGGCTTTGTATAGCGAACAGCAACATAAATTGGATCGCTTGTCTTTAGGTAATAATCGCTAAAATCTACGCTATTCCAGCCGCTGTGTGCATTTTCCACATCCCTAAATGGAATTAATTCGCGAAGTCGTCTTCCACTATCATAGCCAACGACACCCACTTGAATGTGATTGCCACGGTAATCGCCGCTATTGACCAAGTACAAATTCGCACTCTTTAAAATTCCACCATCAACAGGTGTGACAAATTTCACAGCAACACCCTGTTCCTGACCGCCAGTCATTACAGCTTCCACATTTGCACCATCAACATCACCAACACCATTATTTTGTGAATATTCCTCTAAGTTAGATAACTGAAAAAGAGTCACATTTTTTAGTGTGTTTTCGCCTGCATTGAGTCTTAACTTCATGGTCTTAGAAAGATATCCGTACTTAGAAAAACGAAGTGTATAATTTCCCTCATATGCCGCTTGAATGCGGTATGAACCATCTTCGTTTGTCTGCACATTATCAACATTTTCATCCTCTACAACTTTGACATTGACACCAGAAAGAGCATTTCCTGTCTCATCAAGTACTTTGCCACTCACCTTCGCAATCTGCGCAGGTTGAAGTACAAAGTCTACTTTTTGATTTGACTGACTAGATAAATCCACCTGTGCAGTTTGCGTAATATAACCATAGGCAGAAACTTCTACTGTATATGGTGAACCCGCTTGATTCACTGCATGGGGAATCTTATAACTTCCATCTGACTTTGCATAGGCATAGGCTCCTGTGTCCAATACCTTGATTAATGGCTTAAATGCAATATTTCGGTTGATACTCTGCTTTTTAACCATCGCAGCAGTACTCGTCTCCTCTTTCGATTCGTTCTCCTTGGCCTCATCTGTAGCGTCAGCAGGCGTTGCCACTCTAGCTGCTGATACGCTCTCTCCACTGTGAGAACTCTCGCTTTGTTCTTGAGTTGTTTGAGTTGTCTGTGCTTGGGTTGTCTGTGCTGGTGAAACTTCAACCTCTTCATATGCACTCATATTTCTTTCGCCACCCTTTGTGACCTTGCCATAGATGGATCCCTGTTCTCTTCCCCTTAAGCTAGCCACTGCATCGTAGGCATTGACCAAGCCATAGCCATAAGCCATGTTGGGAGATTGAGAAAATTTTTCATCGGTCAATGGCTCTGCTGTCTTTTCCAAAATTTCCTTTGCTCTTTGTGGAGTCAAACTTGGATCTGCTTGTTTTAAAAGTGCCAAAACACCACTGACATGCGGAGCTGCCATGCTGGTTCCGCTGTCATTAACATACTCGCCCATTGCATTCAATGAACGAATAGAAACACCAGGTGCTGATATTTCTGGCTTAGTTACATTTCCAGAAGGATCAAACACGGATGGTCCTTTCTCTGAAATGGAGCAATCTTCTTTTTCTTATCTACTGCTCCTACAGCGATAACATCCAAAAGATTTGCTGGATTGGCAATGGTGCCAAGTCCACTTTCACTATCTGTATTTTCTGCATTTCCTGCAGCAAATACAGCAATAATTCCTGCATCCTGCCAGGTCTGTGCCATTCTGGCAAACCACTCATCATTATTATTTGATGCACCTGCCCAGGAGTTATTAATAATATCTGGATGCATACTATACATCCAATCACCAGCTCTTAAAATCACATCACTGCTGGTCATTCCCTCAGAGATTGCCCTTGCATTAATAAACTTTGCCCCCGGGGCTACTCCAATTCGATTTAAGCTGTCACCTTCTTTTCCAAGAATTGTTCCTGCAACATGAGTTCCATGTGTGTTCTCTGATGAAGCCGCTGGCTCCACCTTATCTGGATCAATAAAATCCTTGTAATACTTTGTGTCATATGTTCCCGTTGCCGCATCATAGCCCTTATAGGCATTGCGAAGTACAGGAAGTTTATAATTGACACCTGTATCAATAATTCCAATGGTCACACCACTTCCGTCAAGATGAAATTCATCCCAAACACTGTTTGCACGCACCATCTTTACGCCCCAATCAATGCCATCTGCACTGTCGATTGCATCTCCACCATTTTGTGCACTTGATGAACTTGATGTGTCCACTGCACTGACTTTACCATTTAAGGCAATGTCCTCTACAGACGGATGGGCTGCCAATTGTCGGATAAAATCGATATCACTTGCAATGACATGGATTGAATTTGACGAAAAAAAGCTCTCATATGATGAGACCTTTCCCTGCTCCAGTGCACGATCCAACATCTCCTTGATGTCATTTTGTGCCACTGCTGCAGCCTTTTGCGCACTCATATCATCAGCATTCTTATCCTGCCTAATCAGGAGCAAAAGGTCATAAGGGCCACTGCTTTGCTTTTTTAGAATCTCGTCTAAGTGGTTGCTCTTTGCATTTTCTTGAGCTGCATAGGCAATACCTGAGCCAAGTCCAAAGGGCAAGCTAGAACAAGAGAGCACTGCAACAAGTCCCAAACTCAAAACTTGTTTCCATAACTTTTTCATTCCTTGAAATCCTCTCAAAACTTTATGCGTGAGAGGAAGAATCTCTGAAACTTTCAACTCTCACGCCAAAATTATTTTGTAGTTTGAGCCATACTCTAGTTCCAGATTCCTATTCAATTTTTTGTTGCTAAACATTTTATGCTAACAACTGAGATATGCAACGAAAAGGTATGCTACTCGCGATCACCCAGCATATCTTCGGGTCTGTATAAACTTGTTAAATCAAAAAATCGTAACTCGAAATACCACCATCCTTTGAGTATTATAGTTCTCTGAAGCTAAAGAACAGCTTCGCACAATATCATAACAACAAATCACAGAATTGTCTATTTCTATTTTTCTGTGCTATAATTAGGTAAAATTATTTTTAAGAAAAGGAGAATCCCATGGCACAACAAAACTTAAGCCTGCTGACTGACCTATACGAGCTCACCATGATGCAGGGCTATTTTCTATCACATAACACCAATGAAACTGTAATTTTTGACGCATTTTATCGAAGTAATCCTGGACACAATGGCTATGCTATCTGTGCAGGGCTTGAACAGGTGATTCAATATGTAAAAAATCTTCATTTTTCAGCGGAAGATATTCAATACTTAGAAAGTCTTCACCTGTTTCAGCCTACCTTCTTGGAGTATTTAAAAAACTTTAAATTTTCAGGAAGTATCTATGCCATTCCAGAAGGAACGGTGATGTTTCCTAGAGAACCTTTTATCAAGATTATTGCTCCTGTTATTGAGGCACAAATTCTTGAGACAGCTATATTAAATATCATTAACCACCAATCCCTTATTGCCACCAAAGCCGCCAGAGTCGTCCACGCAGCAGATGGCGATGCCGTTCTTGAATTTGGACTTCGAAGAGCACAAGGTCCTGATGCTGGCATCTATGGGGCAAGAGCTGCTGTTATCGGTGGTTGTAGTGGAACAAGTAATGTCTTAGCTGGCAAAATGTTTGACATCCCTGTGATGGGCACACACGCACACAGTTGGATTATGAGCTTTCCCGACGAACTCACTGCCTTTCGAAATTATGCAAAAATTTATCCAAATAATTGCATCCTTCTTGTTGATACCTACGACACGCTAAAAAGTGGCGTTCCCAATGCCATCAAAGTCTTTCTCGAAATGAAGGAGGCAGGGATAAAACTAGAACACTACGGCATTCGCCTAGATAGTGGAGACCTTGCCTATCTTTCCAAGAAAGCAAAAAAAATGTTTGACCAGGCCGGACTAAAGGATGCCATTATTTCTGCCTCCAATGATCTAGATGAAGATTTAATTTCTTCTCTAAAGATTCAGGGTGCACAAATTAATTCCTGGGGTGTCGGTACGCATTTGATTACCTCCAATAAGTGCCCTTCCTTTGGCGGTGTCTATAAGCTCGCAGCCATCAAAGATCTAGCAACTGGTGAGTTTATTCCAAAGATTAAGCTTTCAGAAAATGCTGAAAAAATTACGAATCCAGGAAATAAGACTATTTATCGCATCTATGACAAAAAGGAACACAAAATCATTGCCGATTTAATTTGTATGGCCGATGAACATTTTGATGAAAACAAACCACTCAATCTCTTCGACCCCATCGAGACATGGAAACGAACTCATCTCGACCCTGGCAGCTACACCCTTCGAGAATTGCTTGTTCCCATCTTTGTGGATGGAAAATGCGTCTATGAAAGCCCAAGTGTAATGGAATTGCAAAATTTGCAATGCAGAAAAAAATACACTCTGGGATGAGGCAAAGCGCCTGGCTTATCCTCATGAGACCTATGTCGATCTTTCCAATAAGCTCTGGCATACCAAAAATGAGCTTTTGGAAAAATATCATGTGGCCAATGCCACGCCACTTGATCAAGCATACTAGTAAATAAAGAAAAGGATTACCCATGATACAAGAAATTTACCCAAAAATATTCAACCCACAGTTTAAAAACCATTCTCCAAGAGATGGTGCCTATGCCCTCTACTTTGAGGGCAATACAGTGCTGCTTTCCAAAGATAAACTTGGAAATCATACCATTCCGCAGTTTCAAGACCTAAAGACAAAAAGACAAGATGGGGGATATTACCTATTCTCCATCGATAAAGATGAGTATTATCTCATTGATGATCCATCTGTTTGTAAACATTCTAGTTTCTCTATGGAGCCAATTTCGACCTTTCGACATTTTCATGATCAGGCTGCAAGCTTTGCCGGAGTGACGGGTGGACAGATCTATCGCTTTTTGCAATCGAGAATTTATTGCGGTCACTGTGGAAGTAAGACCATTCGCTCCACAACAGAGCGTGCCGTCATTTGTCCAAACTGTGGTGCGATAGAGTATCCAAAGATCAGTCCTGCCATTATCGTAGCGATTACTGATGGCAATCGTATTCTTTTGACAAAAGGAAGGAACACGACCTATAAACACTATGCTCTTGTTGCAGGATTTATGGAAATTGGAGAAACTCCCGAAGATGCTGTTCGCAGAGAAGTGATGGAAGAGGTCGGACTAAAAATCAAAAATATTCGTGCCCACAAATCACAACCTTGGGCATTTTCAGATACTCTTATGATGGGATTTACTGCCGAGCTTGATGGCGATGACACCATCACCTTACAGGAAGAAGAGTTAAAAGAAGCTTCTTGGTTTGAGCGAAAAGATGTTCCGCTGCCAGATAGCACGATAAGTGTCGGGCAAGAAATGATTGCCTACTTTAAGGAAGGAAAATTGTAATGAAAAAAATCTTACTCATTGGAACGGGAGGCACCATTGCCTCCCAAAAAAGTGATGACGGACTGCGTCCACAAATTAAGCCATCTGAGCTTCTCTCCTATGTCCCTGGAGTAAAAAAATTTGCGGATGTCTCTTCCATCGAATTATTTAATCTCGACAGCACCAATATTCAGCCCGAAAATTGGATACAGATTGCTGATTGTATCAAGAGTAATTACTTTGATTTTGATGGATTTGTAATTTGTCACGGAACAGATACCATGGCCTACACAGCAGCCGCACTGTCCTATCTCGTTCAAAACTCACTAAAACCCATTATTGTCACAGGAGCACAAAAGCCAATTGATTTAGATGTCACTGATGCACGAACAAACCTGCATGACAGTATTCTCTTTGCCTCTCACGACCATGCCTATGGCGTCAATATTGTATTTGATGGTAAAGTCATCAGTGGAACAAGGGCAAGAAAGGAGCGAACCAAGAGCTACAATGCCTTTTCTTCCATCAATTTTCCATATATTGCAGCTATTCAAGATGACCATGTCATCTTCTATCTCGATGATAAATCCGCAGTAAATGAGAGTATTCGCTTTTACAATGAACTTAATTCTAAAGTTTGTCTATTAAAGTTAATTCCTTCAATGGATCCAAAACTCCTCGATTTTATTGGCACACAATATGATGCCGTCATTATTGAATCCTTTGGTGTGGGTGGTTTGCCAAGTCATAAGGATGGAGACTTTAAACTTTCTATTCAGCAGTTAATTGAAAATGGAAAGACCATTGTTATGACGACTCAGGTTCCACTCGAAGGAAGCCATATGTCTGTATATGAGGTTGGAAAGAATATCAAACAGCAATTTGGTCTGATTGAAAGCTACGATATGACTTTAGAAGCCACGGCAACAAAACTGATGTGGATTTTATCACAAACAAAAGATCCAGAGGAAATTCGCCGATTGTTTTACAAAACCATCAATCGTGACACCCTCTGGAACGCTAGTTTTTAATTCATAAATGGAACAGGATTGCTCCAGCGCACTTCACTGGATTGCTCCTTTGTCAAAGTATATTTTGCCTTTTCTTCAGGATTTGTCGATGTGCTTTCTTTTAGTGCGTAGGCCTTTGCATCCGAATCCCATTTCCAGCGATTGTCAATCACTGTTCTGCCATTGCTGGCTCGAAGTGTAAATACCACCTGTGCACCGTCTCGTTCATTGACACCATAGGTAAAATCCCCGTCCATATTGTCGTGAACAAAATTTCCTGTCTTATAGCTAGAAATACTGTCATCCGATGGAGAAGGAGCAAGATAGGAATATCCTATCGTTCCGCTTCCCTCCATCAACCCATTGGATCACTCTCCCTCCGAATAATCAAATCTCGGAGCATCCAGATTATAGGCCGTCAAAGCAATACCATGGCCATTGATACTTCCATTGACAAAACTTCCATAAAAAATTGTATTGCTCGCCTTTAGCACAATGCCATCGGCATTTTGCCCCTTCTTTGGCATTAGGCGAACACCTCGACCATCAAACAAATAGGTTCGCCCCTCAAATGTCTTGTCGCACAAATTCTCCAGATCTTCTTGTTTTTCAAGTAAAATTCTCGCCACAGATTCCAAATTGCGATTTGAAATCTGTGTATATAAGTCATTCAATAAATCTTGTTCCTGTGCACTCAATGTTGGCACAGTGATCGCAATGCTTTCAGCCACACTTTGACTTTGCTCTTCACTCTCCTTTTTTATTGTTGGCAATGCTTTGTGCAATGCTCTGTGCTGCACTTTGCTTTTCCTCAGCAATTGCTGTCTCATAAGAGGCCGATTCCGACACAACCATCACTCTCTTGTATGTCTTCATCCCCGGAATAGCCAATGCGGCAACAGCCACAATGCTAATCAATGCGCCCATTGCCACAATCTTCTTTCTTTTCGTTGTCATCTCCCAATCACTCCCTGTTTGCGTCTTAGAGTTTAAATGAAGTCTTCAATGAAACCACACGGTTAAATACCATATGCTCTGGCGTAGAATCCTTACAATCTATGCAATAGAAACCATTTCGCACAAATTGATAGCTGTCATACGCCTTTGCATTGTTAAAGTTTGGCTCTACATAGCATTCCTTTAATACGGTCAATGAATTTGGATTGACATTGAGATTGCCTTCTTCGTCAAACTTTCCCTTCTCTTCATCCACAATATTCTCATAGAGTCTGCACTCTACCTGCTTTGCTGTACTTACATTGACCCAGTGAATTGTACCCTTTACTTTTCTTGCATTAAATCCACTTCCACTCTTTGTCTCAGGATCATAGGTCGCATGAACTACCGTGATCTTTCCATTTTCATCCTTTTCAAATCCTGTGCAAGTGACAAAATAAGCCCCCATCAAGCGCACTTCATTTCCAGGAAAAAGTCGAAAATACTTCTTTGGTGGCTCTTCCATAAAATCCTCTCTCTCAATGTAGAGCTCTCTTCCAAATGGAATCATTCTCTCCCCAAGTTCTGGATTTTCCATGTTATTTGGCATTGGCAGCATCTCCACCTGATCCTCTGGATAATTGTCAATCACCAACTTAATTGGATCAAGCACAGCCATCATTCTTGGTCTCTTTAACTTTAAATCCTCTCGAATACAATATTCAAGCATCCCATAGTCCACAGAAGATTGTGCCTTAGACACACCACAAAGTTCAACAAACTTGCGAATAGATTCTGGTGTATATCCCTTCTTCGAAGTGCTGCAATCGAAACTAATCTTGGGTCGTCCCAACCATCCACAATGCCATCTTCTACAAGCTTTTTAATATATCGCTTTCCTGTAACCACATTGGTCAAGTATAACTTTGCAAACTCAATCTGTCTTGGTGGCTCACTGTACTCACATTCTCTCACCACCCAATCATAGAGTGGTCGATGATCCTCAAACTCCAGAGTACAAATGCTGTGTGTAATATGCTCAATGGCATCTTCAATTGGATGTGCAAAATCATACATCGGATAAATGCACCACTTATCTCCTGTGTTGTGATGCTTCATTCTCGCCACGCGGTAGATCACAGGATCGCGCATATTGATATTTGGTGATGCCATATCAATCTTTGCACGAAGCACACGCCTTCCATCTTCTACTTTGCCCTCTTTCATTTCCTCAAAGAGACGCAAGTTTTCCTCAACACTGCGATTCCTATATGGACTTTCCTTTCCAGGATTTTTAAAATCTCCTCTATACTCCCTAATTTCATCTGCAGTTAAATCACAGACAAAGGCCTTTCCCTTTTGAATCAATAAAACAGCCTTTTCGTACATCTCATCAAAATAATTAGATGCAAAAAAGAGGCGGTCTTCATAATCTGCCCCTAACCAATTGACATCTTCCTTGATAGAATCAACAAACTCCTCCTTCTCCTTGGTCGGATTGGTATCATCAAAGCGAAGATTAAACTTTCCCTTATATTCCTCTGCCAAACCTGAATTTAAAAGAATGGACTTTGCATGTCCAATATGCAAATATCCATTTGGCTCTGGTGGAAATCTTGTCTGCACATGTGTATATTTTCCCTCTGCAAGATCTTTTTCAATCTCTAATTCAATAAAATTTTTTGATACTACTTCCTCTGCCATCTCGTCCTCCTAAACAGAATATCATTGCTTTTATCTTATCATATCTTCTCAAATAAGAAAAGATGCCCCACCTTTTCTGTCAACTTTCCAGAAAAAATGGGACATCTTGCCTAAAATTCCTCTTCCTCATCCTCTTCTGCAATAACACCAAAGATTGCAGACATTCCTGCAACTGGTCCAATAATTGCTGCAAACAGTGAGATAAAAAGAATGCCTACAAATATCATCCAAAAATCCAAGTAGCTCCCTCCCCTCTGTGATCTATCCTATTTTCCTACGCCTCATCAATGGCCTTTCCAATGTCTGTGCGCATATATTTATTGCGAAATGAAATCCATTCTGTCGCCTCATAGGCCTTTTGTCTTGCCTGTGCCAAAGTATTTCCCGTTGCTGTAATCCCCAATACTCTTCCACCTGCTGTGACTACTTTTCCATTCTCGTCAAAGGCTGTGCCCGCATGAAAGCAAAAATAATCATCTCTTCCGTCAAATGCCGAAAATCCAGATATTGGCACACCTTTTTCATATTTGTGGATATCCATCACTGGTAAGAACAACACAAACGGCTGCATTATCGGCAAACTTCAATTCTATTTGGTCTAATGTTCCATCAATACAAGCATTAAAAACATCTACAATATCATTTTCCATTCTAGGCAGTACGACCTGCGTCTCTGGATCTCCAAATCTTGCATTGTACTCGAGCACCTTTGGCCCATCCGCTGTCAGCATCAATCCAAAGAAAATAATACCTTTAAATTCTCTGCCCTCGGCACGCATAGCATCCACCGTCTTTTGATAAATATGTTCCTTACAAAATGCATCCACTTCTTCAGTATAGAATGGACTTGGTGAAAATGTTCCCATTCCCCCTGTATTGAGCCCCTGATCTCCATCCTTCGCTCTCTTGTGATCCTGAGCGGAAGTCATAATTTTTATGGTCTTTCCATCGACAAAGGAGAGAACACTCACCTCTCGCCCAACCATAAACTCCTCGACAACAATCTTCTCTCCTGCACTTCCAAATTCCTTATTGATCATCAATTCCTCAACGCCTGCCTTTGCCTGCTCAAGATCTTGACAAATCAACACGCCCTTTCCCAATGCCAAGCCATCGGCCTTTAATACAATTGGCATCTTCGCTGTTTCAAGATAAGCAAGTGCTTCCTGTGGCGAAGTAAAAGTCTCATAGGCACAGGTTGGAATGCCATACTTTTTCATTAAATCCTTTGAAAACGCCTTTGAGCCTTCAAGAATCGCTGCATTTTTTCTAGGGCCAAATACTCGAAGTCCTTCCCTTTCAAATTCATCTACAATCCCTCCACAGAGCGGATCATCCATACCAATTACGGTCAAATCAATAGCTTTTTCCTTTGCAAAGTCAACCAATGCCTGAAAGTTCATCACAGAAATTGGTACACATTCTGCCACCTGAGCAATGCCTGCATTGCCAGGAGCACAATAAATTTTATCTACCTGTTTGCTCTGTGCAATCTTTGTGCAAATGGCATGCTCTCGACCGCCACCGCCGACAACCAATACCTTCATCACTTGACCTCCTCATTGTTTGCGATTTGATGAATGGCCTGGGGTAAAATCACCCACTCTGCCTCTTCCATCACTCTCTGCTGTAAACGCTTTGGCGTATCACCACTTTTTACTTCTACTGCCTTTTGCAAAATAATGGGATCAGAGTCCATCCCCTCATCGACATAGTGAACTGTAGCTCCCGTCACCTTGACTCCCCTTTTCAGTGCAGCCTCATGTACCTTTAAACCATAGTAACCAACGCCACAAAAACTTGGAATCAATGAAGGATGAATGTTAATAATTCTTCCTCGAAAGGCCTCAACCATTTCTGGTGGAATCTTAACTAAAAATCCTGCCAGGACAATCAAATCCAAATTCCTCTCCTTCAGTGCTCTCAGCATGGCTTGATTAAATTCTTCTCGAGTTTCAAAGCTGGATGGAGACAGTGCCATAGCCTCAATGCCTGCATTTTTTGCCCTCTCCAGTGCATAGGCATTGGCATTATTTGAAAAAACAAAGCTCACCTTGGCATTCTTTACTCTTCCTGCATCAATGGCATCTAAAATGGCCTGCAAATTGGTTCCGCCTCCACTGACCAATACTCCGACTTTTAGCATAGTTTCACGCCCTTTTTTCCATCCTCTACATGGCCAATCACAAAGCACTCCTCACCTGCTGCTCGAATTGCCTTTACTGTCGCTTCTTCATCTTCCTTTGCCACACTAAGGAGCATACCAATGCCCATATTATAGGTATTGTACATCATTTCCTCAGAGACATTGCCCTTCTTTGCCATCAATTTAAAAATAGCAGGAACCTCATAGGCATCTTTTCTAATGACAGCAAGCTTATCCTCTGGCAACATTCTTGGAATATTTTCATAGAAACCACCACCTGTGATATGGGAACAGCCATGAACCTTGACACCGGCATCCTTTATTGATTTCATCGCCTTGACATAAATCTTTGTCGGTGCAAGAAGTGCCTCTCCAAGCGTCTTTCCCAGTTCATCATAATAAGTATCTAGGCTTTCCTTCGTCATATCAAAAATTTTTCTCACCAGAGAAAATCCATTGCTGTGCACACCACTGGAAGCAATACCAATTAAGACATCGCCACTTTGAATACTTTCGCCTGTAATCATATCCTTTTTGTCGACCACACCGACAGCAAAGCCCGCAAGGTCATACTCATCTTCTGGATAAAAGCCTGGCATTTCTGCCGTTTCTCCACCAATGAGTGCTGCACTAGACTGCACACAGCCATCGGCGACACCAGAGACAATCTGAGCAATCTTTTCAGGCTCATTCTTTCCACACGCAATATAATCAAGGAAAAAGAGTGGCTCTCCGCCTGCACAGGCCACATCATTGACACACATAGCAACACAATCAATACCAATGGTATTGTGCTTATCCATCAAAAAGGCAAGCTTTAATTTTGTGCCCACACCATCTGTTCCCGAAAGAAGAATTGGCTCATCCATCTCCTTGATTTTTTCTAAAGAAAATGCCCCCGAAAATCCGCCGAGACCACCAAGGACCTCTGGACGCATCGTACTCTTTACAAACTTCTTCATCAATTCCACTGACTTATAGCCAGCCTCAATGTCAACTCCAGCACTCTTGTAATCCATATTGTCCTCCTATCTACTTGCCCATCTCTTTTAGATATGCCTCATATCCAATTTCTTTTAGTCGCTCTGCCTTATGAACCACTTCATTTTTTTCATCTCTTCGGCATAAGCCTCTAATTTTTTTCTAACTCGCTGTCAGAAACGGCCAAAATCTTTGCTGCCAAAATTCCTGCATTCTTACCACCATTGATGGCCACAGTCGCACATGGAATACCTGATGGCATCTGTACGATGGAATAGAGTGAATCCACACCACCAAGATCTGATGTCTTCATAGGAACACCAATGACTGGCAACGAAACAAGTGCCGCACACATTCCCGGAAGATGTGCTGCCTTTCCTGCCCCCGCAATAATCACTTTAAAGCCATTTTCCTTTGCCTTCTTTGCCCAGTCAAAGAAAATATCAGGCTCCCTGTGTGCAGATATAATGGTCATCTCAAAATCAATTCCCATTTTCTTTAAAAAATCGGCTGCCTGTGCCATAATCGGCATATCTGAGTCGCTTCCCATTACAATTCCTACTTTTGACATAACTTTTCTCCTTTGTATTGATCTATGTTATTCGGATATTTTCCGCATTAACCAACAATTTAGCCCATGGCCTCATTCAATTCCTCAAGTCCCTCTAGAGCAAACTTTCCATCGACAACAATGGCAATCTCTTTTCCATCTGCACAAATGGCATGGATATCCCCCAATTCATCATATGGAATCGTGATATCGGTGTGACAATTCATATAGGCCTTTTCCCTGTTGTTGTGACGAAGCAAGAAACTTCATTGTCCTTGGCAATAATTGCCTTTCCATCTGGATTATAAGTCACTTCATCTTCCTCGTGACTGTAGCAGGTATCACCAATTGCAAAATGGGGGCCCATCTTCTCTGCAATTAAAATTGGCAACTGATCAAAAATCTGATACTTCTTTGCCACTGCATAAGCTGTCGTATTGGTTCCAATGGCAAATTCCCCAAGTGGAAGACTCTTTCTGTTCTTTAAAAGTACTTCCTCAATCAAACTCTGATTTTCACTTTCGTTCTCAAAATTTTGACAGGAATACTTTGAGACCATACCATCACAAAACCACAGTCTCAAATCCTTAAATAAAATATCGCCAATATAGACTCTTCCCACATGCAAAAGTCCATTGGTTCCCTTGAGTACTGGTGAAGTAAAGACCTCACCAACAGGAATATTGACATCTGCAACACAATTTTCAAAATTTGTCTGCTTCTTTGGGTCCTTCAAGGAATGTAATTTCACAGTAATATCGGTATCATTTCCCTGTCCACCCTGAACATGTACACATTCGGCCTGATCAAGAGCATCAATAATGATCTGTTGCATCCTCTGATAGTGTTGATAATCCAGTGTATTGATACGAATAATTTCATCAAAAATCTTGCGATAACATTCTTTGTCCTCTACAATGTCTGGCAATGGCCAAGCAATAATCGTAAAGCTTGTCTTTTCTGTTTGAACATAGCGATTTAAGAGCATTGAAGATTCATTTGAAAAATCAAGGCGAAGCTTCTTTTGCTTGTCGCTATAACTGAGGGCATGCTCTGTATTTACTGGCACAAAGCTCTTCTCTCCAAAAGTCTCTATCACTGCCGGTCCCGCATAGACATCAAGAATCTCTTTATTTTCTTCATAGGCCATTTCTAACAGTGCTAATTTTCTATCTGTAAAGGCCTTTTTTAAAATCAATGCCCCGTCAAAGCGATGGTCATAGTCATATTGGCGATTTGGACTCTGCCCACCACATCCACGGCTTCTTTCCCCAACAATATCAGCTAAACGATATGGTGTTCGGTAAAGAATTGGCTCAAGTCCCATATCCAAAAAATTTTGAATTGCTACCTTGACCACTCGCTCAAATCCAATCGGACAATGCAAAGAAACATTCTTTACCTTACTCAAATCTTTTCCCAACACGACAAATCCCTTTTGATAGCCCTGAGTGTAGGTATCCGCCATCTTTTTAATCGTCTCTTCTGGCAATGCATTGAGATACTTTGCCATAGCAATCTCACTATTTGAAATATATTGACCAAATAAATAAATAGCGAAGGTCATTCAAATCTGCATTTTCAATAATATCTCGAATAAAGTGATTTTGTGGTGTCAAAGTTTCTCTCACTCGCTCTGGCACAGTGACATCCAAATAATCAAACATATACCAAAAGAAAATATCTTCCAACTGCTTTGCTGTGACATCTTCTTCCTTAGCTGCTGTATAGATTTCTAAAAAGACCTCCAACACACTGGAGATATTCTCCTCTTTTCTCTCATAAGCCATTGGAATAATGCTTCTAAGCTCTCTTGCAAGGACACAAAGCACCTGTCCAAATTCTTCTCCATATTTTTCAAAAAGTACATCGGGATGGAAAAATGATTTGTTATAATTTTGTGGCAAAATCTGTGCATATAATTTTTCTTGAATAGACTGTAATGTCTCAAAATCATAGTTTTCATACTTTCCACTGTCGATATCCCTTTTTAATTCATCTACATCAATGACAAATTCAGCCATTGACACAAAAAAGTCGCCAAAGTGCACCGACAAATCCTCTTTTGGAATTTGCCGAATGCGTTCTGTGGCAAGTTCATAACGTTCCATCTTCTACCCTCTTCCAAGTATTCCGCCGACTACAATAATCAAAAACCACAATAAAAAATTGCATCCCCCAAGTGCCAGTCCAATATAGGCAAGAATCATTCTTGTCTCCTTTTCTAAGAAGGAAAGTATGCCATACCAAAATCCTGCCACGGCAAAGAGAATGGAACTAATGGCCAAGGCGGACAGTGATAAATCGGGAGCTCCCTTTAAATCCACAACTAAACGATAGGCACAAATGGTAAAGATGGAGGCAATCAAGCTCAAATACCGACATCAAACTTCTTCTTGAAAGTGGCTTTCGCACATAATTGACCAAAGCAGGATTGATTTCTTGCTTTCGATCCTCTGGATAGCTAAACCTCTCCTCTTCGAGAATAGATTGCCCCTTATTTCTGACTGGCTTTAAAAACTTATACTTCTTGTTCTTTCTCAATTTGTCAAACATCTGTCTAATTCTTTGCCCCATATTGCTCGTAGTAATGATCAATTCTTGACTTTAATTCATCATCAATCACGATTCTTCCCTTGTATGGCTTATTATAAAGATGCTCCACAACTTCGTGCATTGTCACAATCGCTGAAGTCTTCATCCCATACTTTTGTGCAATCTCCTTGAGAGCCGATTGTTCTCCCTTTCCTCTCTCACAGCGGTCCACGCTGACAATCAAACCAACGACATCTGCATCGCCCTGACTCTTAATAATTGGATAGGTCTCCTCAATGGAAGTTCCCGCTGTCGTCACATCTTCGATAATGAGCACTCGATCACCATCTGCAATTGGACTTCCAAGCAAAATTCCCTTGTCTCCGTGATCCTTTACTTCCTTGCGATTGGAACAATACTTCACTTCCTTACCTGTCAATCTTGAAATTTCCATGCTCGTTGCCACAGTCAGCGGAATTCCCTTGTAGGCTGGTCCAAACAAAACATCAAAATCCAAACCAAAATTGTCCTTAATTGCCTGTGCATAGTACTCTCCAAGTTTGGTCAACTGTGCACCTGTTCGATAAAATCCAGTATTGACAAAAAATGGAGTCTTTCTTCCGCTCTTTGTCACGAAATCTCCAAACTTTAATACTTCACAATCAATCATAAATTCAATAAACTCTGCCTTATATCTTTCCATTTCATCCCATTCCTTTTCTACTCACTTTATTTTGCAATGTCACCGCTTACTTGACAGCACCAATCAATTCTCGCACATCTGAAATTTGATGATCCAGCAAGTATTTTTCAATGCCATCGACCACTTCCATCGTCACATTTGGATTATAAAAATTGGCAGTTCCCACACTCACCATGGTTGCTCCCGCAAGCAAAAATTCAATCGCATCCTCCCAGCAAGAAATTCCACCCATACCCACAATTGGAATTTGTACTGCCTGTGCCACCTGATAGACCATTCTGACAGCTACCGGCTTAATTGCAGGTCCAGAAAATCCACCCGTGCGATTGGCAACAGCAAATGTCCGCCTTTGAATATCAATCTTCATCCCTGTCAAGGTGTTAATCAGAGAAAGGGCATCTGCACCACCTGCCTGTGCGGCCTTGGCCATCTCTGTAATATCTGTTACATTTGGAGAAAGTTTCATCATCACTGGTTGCTTGGCATGAGACTTTACTGCCTTCGTAATTGCCTCTACTGCCTTTGGATCCTGACCAAAGGCAATACCGCCCTCCTTGACATTTGGACAAGAAATATTAATTTCTAGCATATCGACATCGACATCTCCAAGTTTTTCTACCACATCAATGTAGTCCTCTGTCGTCTTTCCGCAGACATTGACAATAATCTTTGTGTTGTACTTTCGCAAAAATGGCACATCTCGCTTTGCAAATACATCAATGCCAGGATTTTGCAAACCAATGGCATTGAGCATCCCGCCATACACCTCTGCAATTCGTGGTGTAGGATTTCCAGCCCAAGGAATATTGGCCACCCCCTTTGTGGTCACTGCACCCAATCGATTTAAATCCACAAATTCGGCGTACTCTGCCCCTGAGCCAAATGTTCCACTTGCCACAGTCACAGGATTTTGAAATTCAACCCCTGCAATCTCTACCTTCATATTTGGTGCCATTAGATTTCTACCTCCTCAGCTAAAAATACTGGTCCATCTTTGCAAATTCTTCGATTGTTGACCTGTGAGTGATGATCAACTTCCTTTGTCTTGCACACACAAGCTAGGCATGCCCCCACTCCACAAGCCATCTTTTCTTCCAAGGAGATGTAACAGCGAATATGATTTTCCTTTGCATATGCCTTGATTGCTCGAAGCATTGGTGTCGGGCCACAGGCCATAATGGTATCGCCCTTAATTTTTCTTTCTCGAATGGCATCGAGGACATTGCCCTTTACGCCCTCGCTTCCATCTTCTGTGGCCACCACTATTTCGCCATAGGCTTTAAATTCCTCTGCCAAAAATAATTGATTATCCCGATATCCCATGACTGCAGTCTTTTTTCCTGCCTCAGGGAGCTGTTTCATCAACTCTAACATTGGCGGAATTCCAATACCTCCACCAATCAAAATCACATCTCCCATATCCTCAAGTAAAAATCCATTGCCAAGAGGTCCTAAAACTTCAATCTCATCTCCCGCACCTAATTTTGCAATTTCTGCAGTTCCTGTCTTTTCTCCTGTCACACGATAAACGAGGCGAAGCTCCCCTTTTTCTCTATCAATACCACAAATACTGATTGGTCTTGGTAGTAATCTCGCTGCATCATCGACATAGAGAGAGACAAATTGCCCCGGCACTGCCTCTTCAACCATTTCCTTGCACGCCAAACGCAGGTCATAGATATGTGGCCCAATACAGCTTTGCGAAATCACTCGCACACGCCTCTTTTGCTTGCTCATTATTTCCTCTCCCATTTCCATTTACTTTACTTTTTATCCGTATTATCTGTACTATTTTACCTTGTTTGCATTGTCATTATAGCACCCGATTGATATCCGCAATCATATCCATCGTCGCCTGACGAGATGCCTCAAAGAAATTCTCCTCACCAAACTTTTGATACTTTTCCTGGCGATAGGCAGCAATAATTCCTCTCGATGAATTGACCACTGCACCGAGTCCATCCTCATTAAAACAATATCGTAAATCCTCTGCCGTTCCCCCCTGAGCACCATATCCTGGCACAAGAAATAAGTATTTGGCATTAACTTTCTCAAAACCTTACTCATCTCAGGATAAGTTGCACCAACCACAGCACCGACATTGGAATAGACTCCATCCATGCTCTCTTTTCCCCATGCAACCACCTTCTCAGCCACATGCTCATAGAGTGCCCTTCCATCAATTAAGCGATCCTGAAACTCTCCACTGGATGGATTTGATGTCTTTACCAAGACAAAAATGCCCTTATCATCGCTGTTACAAACATCAACAAATGGCTTAATTCCATCACTTCCAAGATATGGATTGACCGTGAGCATATCGGCATCAAATCCCTTGCAAACGGTATTTCCCACCTGAACATGTCCAATATGTCCCACTGCATATGCGGTTGAAGTGGAGCCAATATCTCCCCTCTTTGCATCAGCAATAACAATCAATCCCTTTTCCTTACAATACTTTACGGTCCTATCATACGCCACTAACCCAGCAAGACCAAATTGCTCATACATGGCAATCTGTGGCTTTACCGCTGGAATCAAATCAGCTACGGCATCGATAATTGCCTGATTAAACTTCCAAATGGCATCTGCTGCCCCCTCTAAGGTCTCACCATATTCTTTTAATGAAGTCTCCACTATATGCTTTGGAACATAGGATAACATTGGATCCAATCCCACACATATCGGTGCCTTTGTCTTTTGGATTTTCTCGATTAATCTGCTGATCATAAATTGAATTCTGCCATTGATATTGACTGTAGACAATCAGTCTTATATAAATGGCCTCTCCTCTCCTATAATTTCGTATCAATGTGTCATCTATTATTCTATAATTATTTTGAATATTGCACAAGTCTTTTAGGGAGTTTCTGTAAGATTGAAGAGAGGACCATAAAAATTCAATTAACCAAAATAAATGAGAGTCTCCAAGTAAACTTCTTGAACACTCTCATTTTTATATGCATATTCCTGATTCGCACTGACTTTCCTATAACTAACTATCCTTCTCATTTCCCTATGACTATGGCTACATCCTTAGCTCCTTCCATTACTTTCAAATTCAATCCCGTTGTTGTAGTTCCTGCTGAAAGTGTACCCACTGTGACTGCTGTGCCTTTCTCCACTCCTGCAGTTATTGCTACATTAGCTGTAGTTGTACCCACTACTTCTCCAATAGCAGCTGTGCCTTTTGCCACTGTTACGCCAATCTCTCCTCCTGCTGCAATAATTTTACCTGTGACTGCCGCAGTAGTTTTAGCAATCGTTGCTGCACCTACCAATATTTCTTCAGCTACAGCTGCTCCCGTGGCCGCTCCTGCTAGTGCCCCACCTGTTGCCGCAGCAACTCCTGTGGTTGCTCCTGCCAGTGCCCCACCTGTTGCCGCAGCAACTCCTGTGGTAACTCCTGCCAGTGCTCCGCCTGTTGCCGCAGCGACTCCTGTAGTTGCTCCTGCCAGTGCTCCGCCTGTTGCCGCAGCGAATCCTGTTGCTGCTCCTGCTAATGCTCCTCCTGTTGCTGCAGCTGCTCCTCCTGCTGCAATGATTCCACCTGTGACTGCTGTGGCAGCTTCAGCGACTACTGCCAATGCTGGTAATAAAAAGAACATAACTTTTCTCCTTTACTAAAAAAATACAACTCAGTTTTTTGTGTCTCCTCATCGAACACCTATAATATATCACCTATATTGGTAATTAACTAGTGTTATATTATCTCACTATTTTAGTACCTATTTTAGCTATATATTTATAATATTTTTAAATTTTCTGTTACTTATAAAGTAACTTACATTGTAAAAATCATTAAGAGCGAAATTCTATCGCTCTTAATGATTTTTTTAATTCCTATTTCTTTTCCAACATATCTACTGTTGTTCACTGTTCATCTGGTCGATAATCCTTTTATTCATGTGATCATATGATTTCCAATCATCATCTTGAATAGCTATTCCTGAATATCCAAATAATTCTCGAATATTCCTCACAATATCTTCCGTGCTCATTCCTGTCCGTTTTTTAATCTCATCTTCATTGAGTGAGACCATTTCATGTGCTGCCAAATTGCGAACACTTCCCTCAACCTTTCTCAATTCCTCAACAATTTTCTTTAAATGTTCATCCTCCGAAAATTCAAGAATTAAAATTTTTAAATCATTGGCCTTAATGTCTCCTGGCTTAAAAGCATTCTTATACCCACTATTCAGAGCATTGAATATAGGATCTCCCTTAACCATTTTTTTCTTATTCCATTTGTGTTTCTTCCCCCTGTAATCCTCAATACGAATCCCAAGATTACAGGAACTCTTCAATATTAACCAAAATAGTTCTACAATAATTGGAGAAATTCCCCGGACAAATTCCACATACTCGCTTCTTTTTAACTTAATCTCAAGACTCAAAGCATATTCAAATACCTTCTTATACTTTTCATCTTGTAATAAGGTAAAACTTTGCCCGATCACATTTTCTATCTGCTCAACTCTTTTCAAGTCCAAAAGACTTCTGTAATAGGCTAACTCTAACATCTTCGTCAAGGTGTGATCACCTATCATCTTTGCAACAGCCCAAGCTGCATCATAATCATAGGCATGAATCAAACCTTTCAACGCTTCCCTTTGCTTAATATTAAAAAGAGAATCACGATCGACTTTTTTACTTCGTTTCCCTTTGCTTGTCTCAGCATTATTGTCCTTACAATCATTCCACATTTGATCCACATCGATCGCCTTCACACCCCTAGTATTACTAGAGGTGCTCATTCCTTCATTTGGATCTGTTACTTGAATAATTGTATTTTCATACTCTCCAAAAGTTCCCAACACAACAATGGCACTTTTCATTCCTGGAGTTCCTGACGATGCATTTAAATACAACTGTGCATCTGGATTTTCTTCCATAATCTGTTTAAGATTTTTTCTAAACTCAGGTATAAACTTATCAAACTCATATACATTTTGAATATGACTATGGAGAATCTCCCATTCTATCTTTTTATTTCTCCCTTTTTTGTCAGATAATTTCTCAATGATTTTTGTAAATCTATGATCTGCCTTCTCCTTTTCAAATATCTGCTCTGACATATACATATACACTTTATCAATGTCATAATGCCTACATATATGCAACATTGCTCCATCATACAAATTATTTTCTGATATTGGATCAGTATTTCCAACTGGCGAAAATAGTATCTTCATCTCGATACTCCCCTCTTTTTTAGATCTCCACCATACTAACCACTTCGCACTCGCCCATCTGATAGCGTTCAATACTTGAAGAGTTTCTTGATTGCGTCATTCTTCCCCTGCTTACATTTGTCGGTTTGTTTCCTTTAATCTCCACACACTTCAAAATTCTTGGAGAAATTCCATGGACTTTGGCGTCGCTTAAATGTTCTTTATTTTGAAACTTACTATCTAAAATCCGCCCTGTAATCTCTATTGCCTTTTTCTCATCAAATAGCGCATACAGATCTGTCTTTGAAATAAAACCTGCTCCACCACCAAGGAAAAATCTTTTATTGCTCACACTGTGCTTTGGACATCCCTTGAATTTATCTTCAAAAATCTCTTTGTAATATTGAGTAAATTCCTCAAACATCTTGAAAAGCTCATCCTTAGTATAAGGAAATATAGTTGTGTCAATGGTGATCGTCGTTTCAATCTTCACCTTAAAGTCCACACACTCTCTCACCAAATTAATCTCATGTCCTTTTCCCTTTACTGACATGTCAAACATATCAAACTTTCTATAAAGAGCCATATTCTTATCGGCAATCCTCTTGCTGTCGCTGATAATCAGACCACGCATAATGCTGTTGACCATATCTTTCCTATCGCTATCGGTCAGCTTACTGTGCAAAAATTTTACACTCATCTCCTTGTCAACCTCATCAAGATGTTCATCTGACAAATCCTCTACTACTCTCGCTCTCATTTCATTCTTATATGCCTCATCTGCATGGCGAATAAGATAGGACAAAATCACTGTGCGAAACATCCCCTTTAGACTGCTACCTGGAATATAGGCCTCTCCTCGGCCATCTCTTACAAATGTATTGATATCTTCTCTATTGAAGTTGCCCTTAACATTGCACTCTCTGAGAATCCAATTCTTATAGTCTTTTTCACTAATCTTATGGTCATTAAAAAAGCTCTGTAAATCATCGCTTTTATCACCACTCATCATCAATTTTTCATAATCTCTCATAAGATTTTTATCTTTACAGATAAAGCCAAGCATCTTGTTGACATCTATGATTTTCACTCTGCCCTTGTTCTCATCGAAGATATACTCCTTTTTTTTGAGATTTTGACCACTGCCAATAAATACGGGACCCACAGTATTAAATACAAATTTATACTTTTTTAAATAGCTTTCCATACTATTTCACCCCCATAAAGAATGGTATACCATATCGATAGACAGAATGTTTGCCTCCAGCAGAGACATCATAGATATCACCTGCAAATTTCTGTTTAAAACTTGCTCCTGCCTCGATCATATACAAATCATTCTTTTTGTGATAAGCATCAGCATAGTTTGTAGAAGCAATAAATCCACCTCTTTTCACTAAAGTATACCCCGCATCTTCCAATGCTACATTTAACTCCTCATCCTTTGGAAGAGAAATCGACAAGGTCATCACTTGCTCATACGACTCAATGTTAAACAAATCTTTAAACTCTTTTGGCAAATTGGCTTCCTCTACCTCGAATCTTCCGTAACCTACACTGACCTTTCCCCCAATACCTGTATAGGACAATGAATCAAAAAGCTCCCTCATAAATTGAAAATCTTTTTCTTCTTCATAGGCCACAAGTACATACAATCCGCTGTCTTCTCTGTAGCGATATCCAGCAACTGCATAGAGTTTATTCTCACCATTTCCCCTTGAAATAGAAACTTTATGCGTCAACAAGGACTTTGCAAATCCGTCGTGAAAGTATTTCTCTTCCTCGATCACATCCATTTCTCCTGCAAGATACTTTTTAAATTGATCGATTGGAATATACTTTAGTGCTTTCACTGCCTTTTTCTTTACGGAGTTTCCCTCATCACTATCATTCTTTATCTCAACATGTATCATCGGCTTTGGAACATAGAACTTTTCTTTAATAAAGGGAAGGGCATCGGAAATCTGAACTTTTCTACCTTCACATAGCTCTTTTAATTTTTCTAAGCTTCCCTGACCTAAGGCCTCAATGCAAAGTGCTGAATAGAGAGTATCTGCTCGAAATGTGCTCTGTGCCTTTGTCAAGCCACCATCGCCAAAATGCACATTGGAAGAAAACTTTAATTTTAAAATCTTCGTTTTCATACTATCTCTCCTTTAAAACTTTTTTGCACTCCTCTAAACATTGATCAAATTTGCTCTTTTCATCCTTATTCTTCCAATTTTCAACAACAAATTCTGCACCATCAATCTCAATTTTTACCTGTCCATAGCCTCTAGAACCATGACCTCCAAGATAATCGTACTCCAACAATTTAAGCCATTCGCAAGTGTCTTAAAGTCCTCTTTGATCTCCTCTACATTATCTGTTTCGACATTATAGATCAAATTTAGCTGATACTTCGTACCTCGAACTGCTCTTTCAATCTGTCTTGGATTGGCAACAGCTGTCTTTCGAACAATTGTGTTTTCAAATTTAACTTCTGTCACACTAATGCCAAAATCATCCAATTCCTCGGCATTGGATAAAAAGCAATCTCCAAACAATAGACGACTTGTCTTTGGGTTCTTCTTATCCGCCGTATTGCCAAACAATCTCCTTACCTTGTCATCATCTTCATTGTGCTCTTGAGGCAGACTCCAACCCTTGGCATATTGCTTGGCAAGCAAAGTTCTCATTTTTCCCTTTAAACTGCTGCCAGGAATCATTGGCTTATTGTCGCATACATCTCGAATAACTGGTGCATCCACTGCTCCAATAGCTGCAAATGCTGAGCCACCTCCAATATGAAGACCTGTCTCTGCCTTGATACTTCCACTAATTTTAATCTTCCCAAACATATTATTCGTCCTTTCCACCTAAAAATTTTCTATATGCAACCAATGCCTCCATATAGTGGCAAAACAAAATAAGCTCCTTCTTGCTATTCCCAATTTTATCAATCTGCTTCTCAATCTGTGCAGCTTCCCAAAAAGCCTTTACAGTCTTTTCTCTTCCTGCCTCATAGACAAAGCGCATCTTAAAGTACTGAATTCTACTCTTGATCTCATCAGAGAGTTCCTTCTTTCCATCATGCCTTGCATCTGTATAAATTTCACTGAGAATTGCCAATAGCTTACGAATCTTTGATGTCGTCAAGAGTTCTTTCTGCCAATTAATGCAGTAATGACACTCTCCGCCTTTCCAACATAATTCTCCTCTGTAATAAGATCACCCTTATTGTTGTACCCCATCTTTCTCCTCCTTCTCCCTGACTAAATATATATAGAGATAAATCGCTGTTATGGTCTGTCGATTATCCTCACCGCTTTGCATCCACTCATACATGGATTTCTTAAAAGCCTCATATGCCTGCTGTTTTTTGTCATCGGCACTCTTTTCTGGATTCATTCTTGCCAAAACATAAGCCAATCTTGCCAAATGAATGCTGTTTTTCTTTTGTCCTCTAAATAACTCCAACACTTGATAGAGGAAAGCCTTTCCCTTGTCCTCAAACATAGAAAAGAAATCATTAATGGTTGCAAACTTTCCTCGAATGACCTCATCTGTCAACTGATTCCAATGATATCCATTGTCGTCATCAAAGAGTGTAATTGCATTCTTTTTTCCTTCCCCATCTTCATAATGCTTTGAATTATCTTCCAACTCCCCAGTAATATCGGCCATATAAGAAATTGGATAAGTTGGATCACAAATTGCAATGCCCCCAGATATGGTCAACTTTCCCTGTGTAAATTTCTTTAAGCTATTGCTCAGATCAATGGCAAATTCAATGACATCCTTCCAAGCACCTGCCACAAAGACATCATCTCCTCCAGAGTAAATAATGGCAACCCTTCGCCTTCTCTCTGCTGGCTCTATCAATTCTCTTCCCTCTAGATTAAACTCTCCCTCTTTGAGAATCTTATTGATATATAACTTAAAGAAGATGGACAATCTCCTTGAGAAAGTTGCTGCCCTGCTCAATGTCTGCTTGTCCTCTGAAAATCCACTGACAAAGGCCTGACCTAGATTGTCGACATCCGCTCGAAATACACCCAAGCGGTCAATTCCCACTGCATCTTTTACTAGTTCTCCCAGTGTATCTGCATAGTGATAATCTCCGACAAATAAATTTTCCTGTGTATCCTCTCCAACATAACTTCTATTTTTTGAATAGGAGCGAATATAATCTGCCTTCCTCATACACTGCTTTAGTTCATCGCCATTTTTTACTGGAATCAGATACTCTCCCTCAAAAACCTCAAGGCTTTTCTCACCCTTTATCTGGCTCACCACAAAGAAATTTTGATTTAAAATGTCACTGGACAATTGCATCAGTCCACCACAAACATGGCAAATATCTCGTCCCTCATCATCTCTTTCTAACCAATCACTACTCCTGTGACAAATCGCACATTCTCTGCTGTGATCATTGATTTTGATTTTATTTAACTCTCGAATGACATCTGCACTATATCTTTTTGACTTTTTCTCTGATATTCTTTCGGATACACCTTGAAAGATCTTTTTATATGATCCAGCTGGACTATTCTCCAATTCGTTGGCACTACATTCTTGATAGCCCGTTGCATAGAAAAGTTCTGCCTGAAAATTCTTTCTAAGCCAAGCATTAATCTCTGCATCCATCTCATCCAGTGCATCTCTTACCCTCTTTGTGTTTGGTAAAATCATATAGTGATGTCCACCGCCAACATAGAGAAGATTCGCTCTAGATAATCCAATCTTTTCCAATGTCTCATCAATGAGATTTTCCATCATAATCTCAAGGTAAAATGACCTTGCTCGCAAATTTTTCAAAATATCCGATGTGCCAAAATGCCCATAGATAAACTTTTGAATGCCAGAAAAATCGGCACTAAATAATAGGAATGCTTTCTTATTGCAAAATTCTTCTTCATTTTTTACCAGTTCTTCACTATAATTTCTCTGCCCCTGCTCCTCAAGATATTCATAAATACTGGAGGCAATGGCTGCCGTCATCTTCAAGTGATCAAACAAAGATACATCTTTTGGCTCATCTGTCGCAGCAAAGGATGGCAAGTAGGACAAATGCCTCTCCAATGCCTCGAGTAAGGAATTGACATAAGCTCCTGTAAAGGTCATTCGACCAATGGCTTCATCAACCCCATCTCTTGCACTGCCTATAAAATCTACATTTGCCTTCTTATCAAGCTTATTTTGTTCCACAGGGTAATTGATTCCTTTATCCAAGCTTCTCGCTTGATATACCTTATTTCCCGTACCTTTTTCTTTCTCATTTAAAATATTAAAAATGCTATCTAGTACCGCATCCTTTGGAAAAGACCACTCTGTAGAATCTCCCAATTTTCTGCGATCCGATGCAGATGCAATATTGCTGGCCATATGTGCGATATAGGCTAAAGAATCTTCACTTCCCCCTCCCTGTAGCACCAATTTTTGATGACTAATGATTTCTTTTAAAACATCATCTGTTTGCAATTTCTTTTTCAGATTTTGATTTTTGCCATTGTCTTCTGCATACAGTGCCTTACAAGTGTCGTGTAGCATACAGCCAATCGCAAGTTTTACTTGTTTTTCATTCATCTTCTTCCTCCCCCATCCCTTGATTTGATTACCTTCATTCCTCCCATGCCAATTCCAGTCTTAATCCCAACACCAGAATATTCACCAAAATAGGCGAGCAATCGAAGAATATTTGCCATTTGTCTTGGTCCACGAACTTTATACCGAATACTTCCCATAAAAGCAGGGATATTGACCCCCTCCAATGGAAAGCGAATACTTCTCATGTTATACCCTGTCAAAATCACATTTTCATCAATATAGTCGAGCAAATCTCGATCATAAATCTTAGAATCCTTTGAAAATTCATCGTAGCGATTGATTAAATTTCTAAAAATAAGTCTCGCTGTCGGATACAAAGAATACTCGCCTTGAACCTTAAACGATGTCGGTGACACAAATCTCAAATGAATATAGGGATCTCCATCTACCATATAGTATTTTTCAATCAAATCTCGATAATCTTCTTCTATGATACTTTGTTCCAAGATATCCAACTTCTCATTTCTATGTCGCAATGCAATGTGCTCTAATTCAGACAGTGGCTGTAAAATCTTTTCTTTCGCCTCCTGGTCAAGCACACTAATTGTCCACTCAATTCCATCTGCTCCTTCGGTAATATACTGGCTGTAGGAATGTAAATTGCTCTCATGCAATTGATCGGCATACTCGCCATCAATCGCCCCCATCATCACCCCTTGCAACAGAGAACCTATTTCAAATCCATGCTTTGTTTCGCATCACCTCTTAATTTCAATTTCAGTGTCGCTGGCATTTCCTTCCTCCTTAGCGATCTTCTTTGACATCTCACATAACTTTAGAGCACTTTCTAATGTAGAGGCACTAATTAAAAATCTTCCTGCGTGGCAAAAATTAAAGTCCTCAACGCCCGTCATCTTTCTTAGATTCTCTGCACTTTCTCCAGCCCATTGTTCTGGAAAATACAATCCCGTTGCTTCCTCACTGTCTGGTTCTCTTCGCTCGACAACTTGACCATTATATCCGCCTCGCTCCGATGGATAAACCACATAGTCAATGTCCTTGTGGGCAACAACAGGCTCTTTCCAAGGCAAACCTCGATCTAATATGAGCACCCCATGATTAGAATTTCTCTAGAGCCTCCTCTACAATATGATTTGCCCTTTGAATTCCAGCAATCACTCGAAACTCATCTTCAAGAATCACCTTGGCCAATGCAACCGCCCGCTCAAAGCACACATCAATATCTGCCTCTTCATCCCAGATTGGATTCATATTTCCAATGACTCTGGCCAGCGGATGATACGCCCCTGTGGTGTCATTGATGTCTAATGGCTCAACAAATCTCTTATCAAACTTTTCTGCCATTTCCCTGCCCACAAGCTTTGGGCCCAAATCTCTCCACAATAGCCCAAATGCGGCATAAGCATATCCGCTCTCACGAACCTCTGCCCCCTTTTGATGGTGGTCATACCGTCCTCCACCAATATCAAATGCGATGCCATCAAAGTCCTCTGGCACATGCATCACTCTCTTTACTTTTACCTCTGGCTTTACTATTTTCAATAACGCAGCAGAAAAAACATCATCTGCATGAAATCTTCCTGCATGCGTCATCACTTCATCACTTATTCTCATACTTTCTCCTATTGCGCGTTTTATTTGCGTCATTTATTACATTATAGTTAAATATTCCTTAATTTTCAAGACTAAGCCACATTTAAATTATAATATTCTACTAAATATGGCATCATAAATCGCAAATACTTCGACAAATTCATCAAAGCTCTGTTGCGTGTCCTCGCTAGTAATACTGTTTGCACAGGTACTCCTGACTTACATAGATTATAACAGGTCGTTGAATACTCCCTTGTAAAGAGATAAAGCTCTTCTCCCCCCAATGTCTTTAAATAATAATTTAATTTATTTCTTGATTTTTTTGCCACTAAAACATTACTATTTTTTACTAAATACTTCTTTGCCATCATTTATTCCCTCCAATACATTCTAAATTTGATCTTCATCTACATTCTAAATTTAATCTCCATCTTCGTATTCTTCTTCATCTATAATCTCAAAATCCTCCTCCTCCTCTTCCTCCCCTCTATTTGCTGTGCCTTTGTCCTCCAAACTCTTCACCACAAACATAAGTGCACTGACCAACAAAACCTTTCCAAATGCTTTTAATAAATCTTTCTTCATTTTTTTCCTCCCTTTTTTCAACTAAAAAATAATACTTTTAATGATTCTGATTGCACCTTTGACAACCACTTCTCTCACCACGATCTTACCTGCCTCTTTTGCAACTAATACAATAATCTCTTCCATAATGTTTCTCCTTTACTTTACCTATATCTTATTTGTTTTTCGTCTCTGTGATCTTTGTAGCTTTATTATACCTTCGCTTTATAGTGATATCTAGCGTATTATATTTTTTATTTTTATTACCAAATATCCTACTATTGTGATTTATCCTTAAATATTAGTTACTATTTAAGTAACTAATTCTTATTACCTTATCTTTCACCTCTATCCTTTCTATCTTTTCTATTCTTATGCAAGCCATTCCATCTCAAACTACAACCACTTCTTCAAAGTCTTCTCTCTCCTCCCCATATGCCTTGACCTCATTGACACTGTAGAGCTTATAGATGCGAACATTGTCATCTTTGTTCACTTTCTTTTCTAACTTAGCAATAAAGTTATCATATTGCTTTTCTGTCAAGCAGGCCTCAAATGCAGATTTTTGCACCCTATGCCCATAAGAGTTTAAAAATTTTGCCATTTTCAATCGCTGTTTATCCTCTGAAATATCATAGATAATCACCACAACATACTTTCGCTCCATACACTTTCTCCTATCTCAACCGAATCGGACAATACTCCTCAAAGTCTCCACTTTCCACACAACTAGCAATCGTTTTTATTTGATGCCACACCGCCTGTCGAAAATCCATTTTTCCATCGATATAACTTAGATAGTCACTCTCTGTGCGCATCTTTTTCTCTAATTTTGTTATCAATTTCTTCTTTCCTTCTTTAGACATCCACACTCCTTCCCCGTCTGGATCCACTCTAAACTCGTCAATCGAAATCTCATTTCCCTGAATCATGCTAAAAATCACAGCATCTACAATCGTTGCCCTCCACTCCTCCAATAAATCACTCGCCAGAGCAGCATGTTGACTTTTTAATTTATGCATAAATCCCACAAATGGAGACAATGATTTTGCTTCAATCTCTGCATAAATCTCATTTGACAATATGGTATAGCCCAGACTAATCATTGCATTAAAGGCATCCTTTGGCGGACGCTTCGATCTTCCATCAAAGGCAAACTCTTTCTTAATCATTTTTGAAAGTGCCTTAAAGTACTCCTTTGCGGCCATTCCCTCGCATCCCATAGCTGCCTCGATATCCTTTGTCTTCCCTACATTTTTGCGAAAAGCAGACATCAGTTTTACTTCATCCGAAACATCAGCTTTACTTGTTCTGGCATATCTTTTTACCAAAACCATTTGATTATTAATTTTGGCTTCCAAAATCTTTTTGCTCAAGGCAAGACATTGCTCTTCATTGTCGCTCAAATAGATTTGTTTTTTGATTCTGAGTGCATTGCCACTTGACGCTCCCTCTAATTTTCCAGCATATTTTCCTGTAGGCAAAAGAAAGACAACCTTAATATCCCTCTTTAGACACTCCCTATGTGCCTGCAAACTCATTTGACCGCCACCAAAAACCATCACTGATTCCAAGGTCTCGATTGGCACACTTTTTGTCTTTCCGTCCTTACACTCAACGACAAACTTTCCATCCACTGCTCTTAAATTTGCTCCTTGCTCTGTCACATAAAGACATGCCATAGTTCTTCCTCCCATTTCCTCTATTCTCTATCTTTTTGTTGTTTCCTCTCGTCCGATCCTGTAATTGAAGTATAGCAAATTTACTTTGTTTTCGTTAGCGACATCTATTCTTTTGATTTTCTCACTATTTTCAATGATATATTGTATTATTGCTTTTATTTATGTTACTATCATAGTAATTACAATCTATAATCATTTTTGTAATTTCCTGTAATCAGAGTCATAACTTATGGAGGTGGATTAGTGTGAAAGAAAGTAGAGGTAAGCCGTAAACCGGCGCACTTAAATAAGCTGTCTTAAGTAGGCAACTTATTTGAGGATATAGATTTAGTAGATTGATCAAGAAGCTAAAGGTTCATCAGGAGGAAGCAGTCCTTCCTTTTGTAAAAGTTTTTTGGCTTGCTTGATAGCCTTAGCCTTCTGTTTTTCAGCTAAAGGTGCAGGCATATCGATTTTGTAAAGATCGCTTGGATTCCATACCTCTCCAGTAGACAGCATCCGGTAGATGGCTATAAGAATCATACGGGCAATGGCAATAACAGCTCTTTTCTTGCCACGGCGTTTAACAAGGGATTCATATTTCGTTTTGTAGTAAGGAGACTTGTCAGATTTCACGGCTGCATGAGCACACTGTACTAATGCAGGTTTGAGGTGAGACACCGGCACGTGTAATACGGACAGATTTCTTCTTACCGGCAGATTCATTGTTGCTGGGGGTAAGACCTGCCCAACAACATAAGCGTTTAGAATTACAAAACTGAGACATATCAATACCAATTTCGGAGATGATAGTAATTGCACTATCACGTTTGACACCCGGAATGGTAGTTAGTAACCGGATAGCTTTATCATAATCAGGATCGGAAGAAATCAAAGATTCAATCTGTTTATCTATATCATTGATTTCAGCTGTGATATAATCCATATGTGCGCGAATTAGGCGCATACGATATTTCTGGGCATCAGTCATCTGATATCCTTCGATAGATTCAATCACAGCGTCTTCTTTTGGATTTGAGGCTCTTAAGAAGTTTTTGAAGCGATTTCTTCATGGTTAATCGTAGTACCTGATTGTTCAAGCAGATAATCGATAATGGATGAGGATGACTTCCCAAAGATATCGGATACAACAGAATCTAATGCGATATTACAAACAGTAAGAGCATTCTGATATCTATTCTTTTCACTTGAACGGCAAGAAACAAGCTTGTAACGATATCTTGTGTATTCTCTAAGAATACGGATCAACCTACAAGGAATGTAGCTGCTTTTCACAAGTCCCAGTCGGAATAAGTCTCCAATCCATTTAGAATCTTTTTGTATCGTCCTTGTTACCCTTAACAGCTTTAACCCATTTGGGATTAGCAATGGTAACGTTGATTTGATCTTCGAGAAGATTAAAGACAGGAACCCAGTATTTACCTGTGGATTCCATACTAGACATCATGGCATTCATTTTCAAGAAGCCACGATTTAAAGTCTAAAAATAGAATTGTTGAAGGTAGAGAATCGCTTCTTTTTGATAAGAAGGTTCAATACCGGCGGTAGTTTTGATGATTGTGGCAACAAGAAAAGATTTGTGAACATCGACACCACAACAGGTTTGATAAGTAACTTTCATAGTGTAACTCCTTTCGCAAAAGATAAGAAGCCATTGACTGAACTGCCACACAATAAAACAAAGAGCTTTAACAATTCTTAGTGTACGGATTCATGATACCACTTATTTGTGCTTGAAAAGACAGAACTTACACTGATTTTTATGCTGTCTAAAACAGAGAAAGTTTTTACAACTTTACCTCCCGTGCTTTGTAGTATAGCTTCTTGTTATATATTTTAAATCACAGAGTTGAGATGTAAAACACTTTCATTACTATTTGTGCCGCGGCTTGCCCGCGGAATGGAGATTTTTATGAAATTTTATAATTCAAATGATGAAGGAAAAGTTCGTATTCGTTTTTCAACAACAGCTTCAAAGGTAATTCAAGATGATATGTCCATATTTTCTGTCAAGAGCATTTCTGAATTTATCAATATTGTTGTTGCCAATTTTTACAATGAACCAGCAAACAAAGCCTCTATTAATCACTACCTTGAAATACAAGAAAGTACACTCAAAAAACAGTTAAGTGCTGCTGGGCTTGATTCCAATACCATAGAACACACACTAAGATATTTAATTGATAAAGAGGGAAAAACTTCTAAAAAAAGAAAAAAAGATGAAATAAAAAGTGCTCGAATGGAAGTAGAGGAAGAATTGCAGGGCTATTTGACACAAAAAAATACCATTCCTAGCAAATGCTATTCCCTCAGAAAGAATGTAAAAGAATTACTATCCACTCTGGAGGAAGCTGACTTTTATGGTACATCTGCACGCTATGTCAAATGCACTATTGAAGTTTATGTAAGACTTCCCTTTATCGAGAGAGAACGCATTTACAAAAAAGAGATTTATGACCTCCTAAATACAGCAATATCAGAAAAACTTCCTCTGAGAATTGATACAAATGTAGGGGATCAGATCCTCTCCTTCAAGGTATTTCCCTACAAAATCCTACCAAATGATCTTTACTCCGAAGATTTTTTAGCATGTTATACCATTCCCATTGACTCAGAGCACACGAAAAGAGATAAAGGACCTGCATCATTTGTCCTATCTAAGCTAACTTTAAAAACTGTTCGTATACATTCTAGGAATCCATCTCCTCTATGCAATACGGATATCAAAGCATTAGAAGAGGCTATTCGTGTACGTGGAATTGAATTTTTGCTCGATGATGTCGATGACATTGATGTCTATTTGACTGAAGCTGGAAAAACTCTCTGTATGACTAAACTCGCTGGCCGACCTAAAATTAATATTTTGCCAACACAAAATAAGTACACTATCCGTTGTTCGACCTATCAAGCCAAAAAATACTTTGCTAAATTTGGTAAAGATGCGATTATTTTAAGTCCCCTCTCCCTCCGAAATGAGATGATCGAGTTTTATAAAGAAGCCATTGAAGGCTATCAAAATTATTCAGAAGAATAGAGCAAATATAGATCAAATGAATAACACAGTGGTTCACACAAAACATTTGACAAAGAACCGAATATTTGACAAAGAACCAATAAAAGAGCTGTTGCTTCCATAGACAAATAACCAAAATAATCTATGGGAGCAACAGCTCCTTTTTTGTGGGCAAAACACCTCAATATAAATTTAGAATTTCATAGAAAAATATAACTTTAGAAAGATATAACTTAGAAAGCAAATAGGCCGAGAGTATTCAAAGTTTATTCAAATAACATCTTTCCTAAAATCTTTTAATCCTTCGTCCCCTAAACGGGGAATTCATTAATATTCATCAATTAATCAATACAATGCAATACTGATTAATGCCAAAATCCACCGTCTCCTGTTGCGATTGACGATTGATTTTCCATTTCCGTCCCCTAGGCGGGGAATCATTTTCTAAACAAAGCAACAGCTCAGCAATATGAATCAGAAATCCAACAAGGTTTCCGTCCCCTAGACGGGGAATCATTTTCTAAACGGAGTACTCCTTGATGGTAAGACTTATGCAAAATTCGGTTTCCGTCCCCTAGACGGGGAATCATTTTCTAAACAGCAATACCGAACTTCTTTAGTAGTGATACATTAGAGTTTCCGTCCCCTAGACGGGGAATCATTTTTCTAAACGTGATTAAATAATTTTACGAACCCAAACAGCAATAAGTTTCCGTCCCTAGACGGGGAATCATTTTCTAAACCAGAGATTATTCCATCATTACCTTCTGTACGAGCTGATAGTTTCCGTCCCCTAGACGGAGAATCATTTTCTAAACAATGGTTTAAAGAGGCTATACATTCAACGAGCAGCTGGAGTTTCCGTCCCCTAGACGGGGAATCATTTTCTAAACTTCTCCCGTGCCTTGCATCGTGACCTTTCCAGTCTCCAATACAGTTTCCGTCCCTAGACGGGGAATCATTTTCTAAACAAAAAACGCATGGACTTTTCATTATTTGCCGCAAAGTTTCCGTCCCCTAGACGGGGAATCATCTTCTAAACCAGTTAAAATCATTCCATTGCTGACCTAGCGGCGTAGTTTCCGTCCCCTAGACGGGGAATCATCTTCTAAACGAGCCTTTATTCAGTGATGTTTTCAACAATTTACAGGAAACAGTTTCCGTCCCCTAGACGGGGAATCATTTTCTAAACTGACCATGTTTATGGTCAGGATATGTGGAGGTTCCACATCAAAAACAGTTTCCGTCCCCTAGACGGGGAATCATTTTCTAAACTATGCTCCTGCATTAGTGGTTGATTTTGATAATCGTTTCCGTCCCCTAGACGGGGAATCATTTTCTAAACTAGAGAAATTTCCAATATCAATAATAAGAGTGATAATAAATGTTTCCGTCCCCTAGACGGGGAATCATTTTCTAAACCACCACCAGTGAATGCACCAACACCCATTCCAACAGCAGGTTTCCGTCCCCTAGACGGGGAATCATTTTCTAAACTACTTATCTAATACACTAAACTTCTCTGATACTATAGAGTTTCCGTCCCCTAGACGGGGAATCATTTTCTAAACCACGATAAAAAATAGCAAAACTATAATGATTCGATTCATGTTTCCGTCCCCTAGACGGGGAATCATTTTCTAAACGGGAGAAGGAGAAATTATGAGTAGACTATTATCAGGATTGTTTCCGTCCCCTAGACGGGGAATCATTTTCTAAACCCTATCCCTGCAAAGCCTGTAAACTTCAGGGGTTGAGAGGCGGTTTTCGGGCTAAAAATTTAACAAGCACTTTTTGGTGCCAAAATCTTGTTCAAATAAGCTTTAACCCTCTGAAAAGCACCATTTTAAGCCATCGGGGCAAAACTCAAATTGCCTCATTTACTTTTGAGAGTATAACACAAAAAAATTGCTTTTGCAAACACTTTATTCATTTATATTTACCAATGCCATAAAAAAGACGAGATATTCTTACTGTCTCGCCTTTTCTGACATCCATCATCTATAGCTCCATCACTATTCTTAGTTTTTATATTCTACCACTCTTCCTATCGTCTAGCGATATACTTTCTCCACCACTTCACTTGGCACATAGGCCTTTACAGCTATGCCTTCGCCAAGATACTCCTCGCTCAAGAGTTCTCCATACTTTCGGATTATCTGAATTTTTCCCGCATCTTTATAGTCAAATATCTTTTCAATATAGACCTTGCGATTGCGAAGAATCTTCTCAAGGAGTTCCTTAAATTCTTCAATGCCTTCGCCTGTCTTTGCAGAGAGACGCATTGTATAGTCGGCATGAAAATCTCTTGGCATTTCGTCGCCTTCTTTGAGAAGATCTGTCTTATTGTAGACGGTGATCACTTCTTTTCCGAGGGCTTCCAGCTTTTTTAAGGTGTCGTAAACCACAAGCATTTGGGTGTCCGCCTCAGGATTAGAAGCATCAACCAAATGAATAATTAAGTCGGCATACTTTGCTTCTTCCAGTGTCGATTGAAATGCCTCAATTAAGTGATGAGGAAGTTTGCGAATAAATCCTACCGTGTCGGTCAAGAGGATCTCCTGACCACTTGGAAGAGCAAGTTTTCTTGTTGTTGGATCGAGAGTGGCAAAGAGCTTGTCCTCGGCAAGGATACTTGCTTGAGTCAAAGTATTGAGTAGCGTAGACTTTCCTGCATTGGTGTAGCCCACAATGGCTGCGACAAACGCATTTGACCTTTCCCTTGCCTGGCGAGCAATCTCTCTGTGCTTTTTTACTTGGGCAAGTTCTGCCTTTAATAGTCCAATGCGATCGTGAATGAGTCGGCGATCCATCTCGATTTTTTTCTCACCTGGTCCCCTGTTCCAATGCCACCACCAAGGCGAGAAAGGGAGGAGCGAAGGCCAACGAGTCTTGCTGCTGAATATTTTAATTGGGCAAGTTCAACCTGAATCTTTCCTTCACTTGAAGAGGCATGCTTTGCAAAAATATCAAGGATAATCATGGTTCTGTCCATTACCTTGGTGCCCAGTTCATGTTCGAGATTCTTTAATTGTGCCGGAGAAAGCTCATCGTCACAAACGACACCGGTTGCATCCAGTTCCCAGACTCTCTCTTTAATTTCCTCAATCTTTCCCTTGCCCACATAGGTTCCTGGATGAACACGCTCTCGATTTTGAATCATCCGATCGAGGCTCTCAGCCCCTGCTGTATCGACCAGTTCTGCAAGTTCTTCTAGGGATCGCTCTGTGTCATCATTGTCGCTTGTTGCCACGCCGACTAAAATCACTCTTTCCTTAACTTCTTCTGTCTGAATTAAATCTGCCATATATTCCTATTCTCTTTCTCTATCTGATACCGTAATCCTACTTATACTCTCTATAATCTTGATTCCAAGAAGGCAATCTCATGTGCAGCCTTGGCATCATCTTGGAAATTAGACTGATATGTCTTAAATAAGTCGAGTGCTTTTTGATAGTCATGCATATGCTCATAGCAGGCTGCTTGATTAAACAATAGCTCACGATTACTTGCCTCTAAGCCAAGTCCCTTTTCAAACCAAGCAAGGGCCGTTTGGTAGTCCTCAATCTCATAATAAAACTTTCCAATATAGTCACAAAGCTGAGTGTCCACTTGGCCTTCCTTGCCTGCTGCCGCTGCAAAATAGGCCTTGGCCTGCTCAAGATAACTCTGATCACCACTTTCACTGCTTTTTTTTGCCCAAGCCCTGCCAAGCTCTAAAAGTGCCTCCTTGTGTCCAATACCTGAATCCTTTAAGGCATTGGTCTCATCAAAGAGAGCCTTCGCCTTATCGAGTTCATTGCCCTCTTTTGAAAGACAAATCACTCGCATATTCTTATATTCTGTCTTGTCGCCATCGACCTCGCCGAGCAAAGTATAGGTGTGATCTGCCGCTGCATAGTCACCTGCCAGGTATTCTGCCTGTGCACGGTAACGCAAAATATCAATTTCTGGAACATTGAGCTTATTTAAATCCTTGACCTTAAGAGCAGCATCAAATTTTTTAATTGCCCCGGCATAATCTTTACTTTCCATCAGGGCAACTCCCTCATTTTTTATGCTCTGTTCCTTTTTTGTCTTTCCACTGCAACCAACCAATACCACAGCCACAACAAGCAAGGGAAAAATCCACTTCTTTTTCATTGTATTCTCTCCCTCATTTTCCCTAATTTTTTCCTGTTGTGCCAAAGCCACCTCTAGACTCCCTCGTCAATTCCTTGACTTCACAAAAGGAAAGCTTTGGCTGATGCTCAATAATGCGAAACTGACAAATGCGGTCATTGACACAAATCTTTGTATCTCGCATTGCAAGTGCTGGAAAAAACCATTGATCAGTGTCACCGCAATAGGTTTCATCAATAATTCCCATAGAATTAGGCTGAATAATGCCAAAGTTTTTAAATGTCGAACTTCTTGGCACAACATGGGCTTCATAGCCGCTTGGCAATTCCATAGCAACGCCAAGGGGAATGAGGGCAAATTCGCCTGCCTTTAACTCCACATCCTTGGCCACTCGAAGATCAATCCAATCGCTCTTACTCCCACCAATATATTCTAAACGCTCAATCTCATCTGAAAAATACTTAATTTTAATTTCCATCTTCTTCCTCTTCCTTGATTCCTTCGTCCCCGATTTCTTCTTCTGGGATTCCAAAGTGATAATTCATCTCTTCTTCGACTTCATGAATAATCTCTGCCTCGGCATCTGGCTCCATCTGGGGAAGTTCTGTCAGAGAACCCACCCCAAAGCGACGCAAAAACTCCTCTGTCGTCGCCAGTAACACCGGTCTTCCTGGTGCGTCGAGGCGACCAGCCTCATAAATCAAGCCATATTCCAATAGTTTATTGAGTGCATAGGCTGAGCTCACTCCTCGAATGTGGTCGATCTCTGTCTTTGTCACCGGTTGTTTATAGGCAATAATCGAGAGTGTCTCTAAAACCGCCTCTGTCAGCACCTGTCGTTTTGGGGTTTTGGCAACACGAATGAGGGCATCATAATATTCTGGGCGTGTGCACATTTGAAAGGCATTTTCTAGCTCAATAATCTTCATTGCACTCTGCTCTTTTTCATATCGCTGCATCAAGCTTCTTGCTATTTTCTTTGCCTGATCGACACTACATCCAAGAGCCACACTGAGCTGGCGTGCCTCTACGGATTTTCCCATAGTAAAGAGCACAGCTTCTATAATTTTTTCCTGCTCAATGCTTTCTTTCTCCATTATGTTGTGCTGTACCTTTTTTTGTTCGATCTCCTTTTTCTCTGTTCCTTGCTCCACTACTTACTCTCCCTCAGTCCTGTCAATGAAATGCCAAGATCCTCCATTTCTTTGATATCCGTATCTGTATTCTTTTCAGTTTTACTTTCAATCACCATATCGCCAAAGGTCTCCTCCTGTTTTAGGCAAATCGCACCGACCTTCATTAGCTCCAACACGGCAAGAAAAGTGACCACTACTTCGAGCTTATTTTTTTGTCTCTCTAAGAGGTCCTTAAACGAAAAATTTCTCCTTCTCCTTGCGTACTTTAATACACTGCTCACCTTTTCTTCAAGGCTAATACGCTCTCTTTTAATTGTGCCAAATTTGCTCCTTTGCTTATCCATTCGACTATCACTGCGTCTCATCACCCCATCAAAGATTTCCTTTAATTTGGCTAGGTTCATATCGCCAAACAGGACATCGAGGTCCACTAAAGATTCATATTGCAAAACCTCATTGGGAATGGTCGGCTCTTTGTAGAGATTTCTTTGGGCAAAAAATTCCTGATTGGCTAGCTCCTTTGCCAATTGGCAATAGCGCTTATGTTCAAGAAGTCGCTCCACTAGTTCTTCTCTTGGGTCAATCTCCTTGCCTGTCTCCTCATTGATTTCCTTTGGCAGAAGCATTTTTGCTTTGATATCAAGAAGAGTTGCTGCCATCACTAAAAATTCTGATTTTATGTCAAGATTGTCCTCTTCCATCGTCTCTACATAGTGCAAATACTGTGCTGTGATGTCCACAATCGGAATATCATAGATATCCATTTTGCCCTTTTCAATCAAATGCAAAAGAAGATCCAGTGGCCCTTCAAATTTCTCTAATTTGTACGAAATTTCTTCCAGCATTTTCTAAACCTTACTTTCCTGTCCTTGCTGTGCATTTACAATATCAATGACGACCAGTTGTGGTTGATTATTGAGACGCAAATTTACACTGTGCGTGCCAAGTCCCGCACTAATAATCATTTTTTGTTTGCCCCTTTGCTTTAGTCCAACCACATATTGGCTAAAAAAATGATATTGCGGAGTCATTAGTCCAATATTTCCAGGTAGACGAATGGTTCCGCCATGGAAATGTCCTGCCAAAGTCAAGTCCGCCCCAAATTCTGCATAGGCCCCAAAATAAAGTGGCGAATGAGGTAATAAAATGCTAAACTTTTCCTCGGAACAATTGCCCAATTTTTTTCTAAGGTATTCCCCATCCATCTTTGGTGTCTTTCCTCTTTTAAAAAAGCGATCATCCAAATCTACGCCAAAGATTTCGATATCTTGGTCAAAATCGGCCTTTTGATCACTCAAGTAAATGACGCCCATTTCTTCTAGTTGTCTGTGAAAAAAGCAATAGGCATTGCCATATTTATGCCGATTTCGCTTCATCCGAAGTTCATGATTTCCATTGGCATAATAGACAGGAAATTTTTCTGTCAATTGCTCTAGCAAATTTAGGGTTTGGAGAAAACAAAGCTCTTTTTTGACTACAGGTAAGTCTCCTCCAATTAGTACGGCATCAGGGGAGAGATTTTCAATATTCTCGACCAGAATGCGATTGTTTTTTCCAAAACTATTTTCGTGCAAATCCGACAAAAAGACAAATCGTCTCTCTCCTTCTATTTTCTTATCTGTCTCCACTCTGTAGTGCACCACACTCAAATGACTTCGCTCAAACTTTGATCTGACCAGTACCCCTAAAGTCAGTGCTGTTCCCATCCATAGGGTATGTTGAATTATCTTCTGTACTCCCAATTACGACCACACTCCCTCGTGATTTACTCTATAGCCATCGGGTGTCACTGTATCTTTTAACATCTTTCCATCTTGTCCAAGGTAGTACCATTGATTTTTATAGGAGAGCCAACCGGAAATAATCATATCTCCTGAATCACGCAAATAGTACCAATCTCCATTGGGATCCTGAAGCCAACCTGTCGCCATTATTCCATTGCCATCAAAATAGTAATTGGCCCCCTTGATGTTGAGCATCTCTCCCACTGCTCTTTGACCACTTTGCTTGATATAATACCAATTTTGTCCACTCTGATGCCAACCTACACTTTCGCTTTCAGCAACAGTTTGTGGGCTTCCTTGTTGATTTTCTGGCTGTTCTGGCTTGCGTGATTCACTAGGTAGATTTTCTCCAGGTCCTGCATTTTTTTGCTGTCCCTTCTTTGTCATATTCGCTCCTGGACCTACAACCCCAGCCTTTGCACTATTTCCTGTTGTACTTGTATTGTTGCTTGTATTGGCACTTACATTCTCCTGTGGTGCTGGTGCTGGAGTCTGTCTATTTTCCTCCACCGTAGCAAATCCATAGTCAAGAAGAGCCTTGGTATCCTGATATTGTGTTTGGCTGGCTTTCATCACCACAGCAATCATCCTCACACCATCTTTTTCAACAGCAGTAACTAAGGTGTTTCCCGCCTTTGAAGTATAGCCTGTCTTTCCTCCAATAATTCCTGGGTAGTATCTTGGATCTGCCGGATTAATCATCTTGTGGCCCATGGTAATGATCTTTGCACTTGGTCGTTTCTTTGTCGCTGGGAAGGTATATTGCACTGTGGTATCAATGCTTCTAATAATCTCATTGTTATAGGCTGCATTGGCAATCTTTGCCATATCCCTCGGTGTTGTATAGTGATTGGCATTGTTTAGACCATTTGGATTGACAAAATGTGTATTGGTACAGCCAAGCTCTGCTGCCTTTTGATTCATCAAATCCGCAAAAGCTGGCACAGATCCTGAGACATACTCTGCCAGTCCATTGGCAATTTCATTGGCTGAATAGAGCAAAAGCCCATATAGGCTGTCTCGCACACTAATTTTATCTCCTGCAGTTACACCCAGTGTCACGGCACCCGATTCCAAATTTGTGGTTGCTGCAGCAGAATAGGTCACCGTGTCATCGAGATTTCCTCTCTCTGCCACCAAAAGTGCCGTCATAATCTTTGTAATTGATGCTGGATAAAAACGGGTATCGGCATTCTTTTCATAGAGTACCTCTCCTGTTGTCTCATTGACAAGAATTGCACCCTGTGCTGCAACCTCTGGAGTCTGTGCTGCATAAGCAGTGATGACATTTCTCACGCCAAATCCTGGCATTGGAACAGCCAGCGTAGAAAGTGCAGTGGCCATTAAAATCACTGCAGTTATCTTCTTTATTTTTCTTCTTCCTGTATTTCTATTTATATTCAACATTTCTTCACCTTTCTCCATTCAATCAATCTATGGAATCTTTGTACAGTATAACGTGAACTACCCATCACCTAAAGGTAATGGGCTTCTAAGAGCCTAACAGCTCTATTTAAGAAGTTTGATATTTAAGTTTCCACCTAAGTAATTAGGCAATCCTTATTCTTATCGGCGTGTCCACTTCGCCTCTACTGTATAGGATATTCATATCCACAACACTACTTTTACGCATGATATTTAATGCTCCGTTAACATCTGCATTGATTGTTTTACCACTTGCCGTTTTGTATAGACCACGATGTAATCTTCTGCCACTAAACGGATACTCTTTTGGATTATCGGCATTGTAAACAGGGAGATCGTCTCTATCCCAAAAAGATGATTTCGATGTATAGGATTCTTCCTGTTTTACAAAAACAATGTCATTTAGTTTGCAAAGATATTCCAATTTGTTACGCAACTGTCCATAAGGGATATTTACAAAATTTTGATTGTTTTGCTTTCCAATATGACTGTTATGTTGAAAAGTCTCATTGTAACCAACAACAAGCGTACCTATATTATTGATGATACAATAATCTATCACCCTACGAACAGTTTTATTCATATAGTCGTTCACCTTATTGTTGCGATTACGAGCAACTGCTTTTTGTCTATTTGTAGGCTTTCTACTAAAATGCTGTTTATCTTTTATCGATTGCAAACGGGCATTTTCTTTATTGAACCACTGATTGATCGATTTCAGTCTTTTCCCGTCAATAATGAACGATTGACCACTATTTGATACGGCTGTGACGAGATTGTTGATACCTAGGTCAAGTGCAAGTGCGTTGTTTGTGTTTAGATTTCTTTGAATACATTCAGCTTCATATATATACTGGATTTCAAAGAACCTTGCATTCGCTTTCGGTATAATGCGTATCTCTTTTATCGTCTTATCAAGAAGTATGGGTGGTATCGTAATTTCAACAGACTTATGCGTTTTCTTAAAACTATTGGAAAACGGAAGTATCAGCTGATTACCCTTCAGTCTTACAAAACCAATGATCAGTGTTGTGTATCCATCTTTTGGAAGATAATGTGGCAGTTTACAATCCATAAAAGTATATTTTCCCTGCTTGACAAGTTTAAGCAGACCAAAAAATGACTGAAACGAGCCATCAACCTCTTTCAGTATCTGCTGTGCCATATTGGAATTTAAGGCCTTATAATTAGGACTATTCTTTAAAAGAGTGTAATTCTTCTCATACTTGAGAAATTCACCTTCTGTAAAATAATGCTGACGCACATTATAGATTGCCTCATTAGCAAGATTCTTAGCCGTATGACAAAGTTCCCTGATTGTGATGTAATCTTCCTTGGACAGATGTTTCACTTGTTGTTTTACAGTAAGATACATACAATTTTCTCCTTTCATAGACTCGGAAATAGGATTTCCTATATATGTATTATAGCATATATTTTAAATGATAGTATTTAAGTAAAATATATATGTTGTAAACCTAACGCCATTCATCCCACGGTCTAAAGACCATGGGTTTTCTGGCTGTTATATTATAAAAGGAGGGGTTGCATAGATACAACGCCCCCCTTTTTATGTGATTTTTTATATTCTCTATCTTCTCTTTGCGTGCTTTGTAAATACACCAGCATCGTAGCCATCTGGCTCTGAACCATCCTCTGGCTTGTCTACCATGTACTTTACACTCAGTGACTTTCTTTCATCATCAAATGGAATAAACTCCCAATTTGTCTTGGCATTGAGCTTTCTTCCACATTTTAGCGAAATATTAACTGCAATTAACTTGACCCCATTGGCATCCTGTGTCACATACATCGATACATTTTTCTCGCCGAGGAAGGTCACCATCTGATTGTCAACAAGATAGCGAATGACCTCATTGGTATATTGCTCATACTTTTCTCCATATCCGCCACCAGTAACGATCAAGTTTGTGACAATCACACCCTTTTTCCAGAGTGCACCATCAATATCGCTCTTAAAGCGATCATTGACTTTTTCTCTATCCCCATCAATGGAAAATCCTTCCGCATCCATCACAATGGTCAAGCTGATGCCATCCGATGAAACCTCATCATAGAGCTCTGCAAGGAAAAATTCTTCCATCTGCTGTTATTCCTTGAATATAGCCCAAGTCCTCATTCTTGGCACTCTTTCTATTCATCAAAAAGCGCTGGTAGCGCATGTCTTGTAATCATCGTCTTTTTCCTCCTCGTCACTCAACAGAGTAACTTGTCTAATCTTACGATCTTTCTTTTCTTTTTTTCTCTGTCTTCTTTTCGACTGGCACAGATTCTTCCTTTTTGATCGTCAAAGGAAACAAATTGCACAACTGGCTCTTCCTTCATTCTCTCTGGAATATATTCCTTGACACCATCCTCGATGTCTGTGTAGTTATCATCGTCGTCTACATCATCATCATACATATCGTCGCTCATATCTGGATTGAGCATCACCTCATGATCACCAAATCGCTCCAAAAAAAGGCATTGTAATTTGGACGCTCATCTTTTGTGTCATACACTGCAAATACAATATTTTTTTAAAGTGGTACATCCACTTTTCTTCGACAAGAACTTGATACATATCATTAGCAACATCCTCAGGAGGATTGCCAAATGCTCCACATCCCCACGCACCAAGAATTAAGGTGTCATAGTGCTCCTTTGCGGCCACCTGAATGCCCAAACGAAATTTATGTCTTCTCTCTTCGCCCAACTCTTCCGAGTTTAATTTTCCTGCCTTTACACGAGTATTTGGTGCCGGCAAGGACATAACAGAAACTTGATAGGGTTCAGGCAAAAAAACTTCCATCTGCCCTTCGAAAGACTTCGACATCCTTAGAGAGCAATAAATAGTCAAGGTCTGTGTTGCTTGCCACATTCTCCTTATTGGCCTCATACATTTCTAAGGCTTGGCTGCCACTAATGGACTGATACAAACTGCTCTGACGGCAAAGTACCTCTTCTTGTGCATTAGCTCCACGCAGATATCCACCACCTGGATTATATGCATTGGCAAAACTAAGGACTAAAATCTTCCTGCCGCTCTCCCTCATTTGCCAAGCTGCATCAAAACTATTTAGGTCATTGACAATGACATTGGTCGAATCATACATCATTTGATTGCCAACATGCAAATTGGCAAGTAGATCTGGTGTGTAAACTTCCACGGCCTGCCGCCTGCTCTTTGGAATGGTAAGCTCTATTTTTTTGTCATTCAGTGTATAAAAACCTAGCCTCAGAACATCCATATTTTCTGTCGCTATTTTTTTTCTGGATTCTCTACTCATATTCCCACACTCTTTTGCTTTATTTTTTCTTATATGGAACTTTAGCTGCTGGCACTACCTTTGAAGCTGCACGCAAATGAGCACTCTGATCATCAAAGAAAATATGTGCACCAAATGCAGACAAAACCTCACTCTTTTTTATTCCGCCAAGAAAAAAAGCCTCATCAATGCGAACATTCCACGCCCGCAATGTCCGGATCACTCTCTCATGTGCAGGTGCATTTCTTGCTGTCACAAGTGCTGTTCGTATCGGAACTGCATCTGGTGGAAATTGCTGCTGCACATAGGAAATGGTCTTTATTAACTTGGCAAAGGGTCCCTCAGGCAATGGCTTTTTTGCATTCTCTTGTTCATACAAAGTAAATGCTTCTAAGCCCTTCTCCTGATAGATTTTTTCTGCTTCATCTGAAAAAAGTACGGCGTCGCCATCGAAGGCAATTCGAATTTGTGGAATTTCTGCTTTTGGATTGATCTTGACTTCTGGATAAGAATAAATTAGACCTGCTGCCACCCCTGCATCGACAGCTTCTTGCACATCTGACCCATTTGCTGATAAAAAGAGATCGGTATGAAATGCATTTAAATACTTTACAATCGGTGCACCGCCAACCAATGCGGCTCGGGTAATATCTAAACCATAGTGTTCAATAGAATTGAAAATACGCAGACTGGTGTCTGCTGTATTCCTTGACATAATAATAATCTCTGTCAACTTTTTTCCGCCTGCATTCAGCTGGTGCAATGCCCGTACCAAAGAAAAAGCCGTCCCCGGCTTTAGTACATCATTTTCGTGCTCCCTTTGATACTTTGCATAGATCTCTATTCCTTCGGTTTCAAAAATTGCATTTTCCCTCTCTAAATCAAACAATGCCCTCGAAGAGATCCCCACAACCAGCTTTCCATCTAATTGAAATGCCATTGCTCACCTCAATGTATCCTACAATATTACTCCACTATTGTATAATCTTTTCAGATAATTAACAATACCTTTATTAATTTTATTCACTGAAAAGAGTATATCATAATTTCTATAGCTAGAAAAGAGCTAGAAAAATTCTCATACCAATTGTAAGATTTTTGTTATATATTTAGACAACTCATTCAATATGTATCATTACACAAAAATGCTGGTCTTCAAAACAAAAACCAGCATCTAATTCTATATTCTCTATGCTTTCTGAATTTTCTGAATACTTTCCATTTCTTCTACAATTTTTCTGTTATTTAGAAATTTTGAACCTATAGCAATGAGTAAAAAGAGAATGGCTGCTACAGGATAGAACCAAACTAAACGATTGGTTGTTCCATAAATTTCTAAAATTCCCTGAAAAATACTTCCAATGGTCAAAGTCACCACGACCGCATTCCATGCACTTACGGTAATATTCCTTGGCTCTTTTTTTGCCCTCTTGCTCGCCAAAAGATAGGCAAAGCTTCCCAGACAAAGTGGAATCATAAAGGCATAGATCATATAATAGGAATACACTTCATGGCTAAACTTTTCATAGATTGCACCAAAAATAGCAATAAAAATTGCAAAAACCATATGCCCAAAAATATTATCTCGATAAATCTTATCCAATGTAGACAATATCGCTCACCTTCCTCTCTCGAATATCTCTTCCCGATGTTGTTGGCTTATTGATTAAACTTCCCTGAAATACCATCGTGGATGAGCCACCGCCATCTAAGTTGTAGGCTGTCTTTGCCCCCAAGCTCTTCATAAATTGTGCCAGCTGATACAGCGAAAGTCCTTCGCTCTCCTGTGTTCTTCCATCGGAGACCACAAAAAGATAGTGATTGTTATCGATCAGCCCAATGGCTGTTCTTGGATTGCTCGCCATGGCTCTTCCAACCTCTGCATCGGTTGACACACTCACCTTTCCCTCACTCACAAGTCCTGGGCCAAATGAAAATGCCTGCCAAACCCCTTGATTAACTAATTCCTGTGCGGTCACGGTTGACGGATCAACCACCTTCATACTGCCATCGGCATAGATACAAAGTACATCTTCATTTCCTGCCTCATCTCGGTAGACTACACCATTTCGAATCACATAGCCATCCTCTCTTGCCCCATAGTAATCCCCATTAATAGATAAAATGGCATTTTTTTCACTGGCAATCCGTGAAGTTGTCTCTGTGACATTTTTTCCATAGGTATCACTGGCAAAGGCCGTCTTTAGTGATTGTGCAGAATCAAGCGTAATGTCAGCGACATAGACCTTCGTGTTTTCATAGGTGTATTCCTTTAAGCTGATGTTCTTTCCATCTTGGCTGTAGCTTTTGATCTCCTTTCCACCATCTGTGCTCGTCTTCGTCTGGTTGCTCGCTACTGTCGTCTCACTTTTACTTTTATTGGCACTTGATGTGCTGTTTTTTGCACTGGATGACTTTGTTGTCTTTGTAGCCGATGTCGCTGCCTTTGTTGTCGTATTGGCAAATGCAGAGGTATTCACGCTTGTTGTATTTACCTGATATGCTCTTGAAATAACAAAAGTATCCATTGAAATATACACTGTAAATGCCAATATTGATGTCAAAAATAGAATATTCCACTTATGCTTTTTCATATAAATCTCCCTCCCGAGTTCCTTTTTTAAAAACGAATTGTCTCTGTACACTCCAGCTGATGACAAACATCATAATCTCTGTGATAATCTTTGCCAAATAGGCGTTGATGCCAAAAGAAACAATTCCTCTGAGCAATATCACATTTCCCAACAAAATGCATAGAGCAAGTGTGATATATTTGGGCAAAGATTCGATGGCTGCCTCTTGGCTTTTAAATACAAACTTCCGATTGAGGCTGTAATTTAGGCTTGCACTGACCATTCTAGCCAAAATACTTGAAACTACCATTGCCCCCGAAATCATAAATAACAGACAATACAATCCATAATCTACCAAAAAACTAGTGAGTGACGACGAAGCAAAGCGAATAATCTCTTTATAGATTCGATAAGAGTCCTTGATTGTAGAAAAATGAGATGATCGGTTGTCATTGAGATACACCGTTGTAATCTCCACCTCTTTGATATCTTCCTTTCTCGCTAATTCCAAGAGTACATTCATCTCATATTCATATCGTTCACCTCGAATAGAAAGCATTTCTTCCACCATTCTGTCAGAAAATGCCCGAAGTCCTGTCTGTGTGTCAAAGACATCTAGTCCGCTACTGACCTTATATACCATCCGAGTGATACTGTTGCCCAATCGACTTCTCCATGGCACATTTCCTTGAAACCTTCTGCTGCCCAAGATTAGACTATTTGGATTTTCCTCAGCCACTTTCACAACCCGCAAAACATCATCCACTTTATGCTGTCCATCTGCATCCACAGTAACAATGACATAGGGAATAGAAAAAAATTATTTTTAATATATTCTAGACCTGTCTTGATCGCTGCACCTTTTCCACGATTATGAGTGTGGGTGTAAATTGCAGCATATTCACTGGCCTGAATAAAGAGCGAATCACATTCTTGACTAGAGCCATCATTGACAATCACTACACAAAAGCCCTCTTCTTTCAACTCCTTGGCAATCTTTACCATCTCTTTTTCTGGTTCATAAGCGGGTATTAGAGCAATTCTCTTTTCTTCTCTCATCTTGGGTTCCTCCTTTTCTTTTTGATTAGTCCTAGGATACCCAAAAATTATGTGAAAATAATGATTAAATTTTGAATAATCTGTGTTTTAAACTTTTTATCTATACAAAAAAGAGCCCTAGGCATTGCCTAGCGGCTCTCTAATCTAGATCACTTCTCCTCGAGTTATACTTCTCTATTTCTCTAATAGTACTACCGTCTCCAAATGAGCAGTCTGACTGAAACAATCAAATGGCTGAATCTTCTTCGCCCTGTACTTATACTTTACAAAGACTTCCAAATCTCTAGCTAGTGTCTCTGGATTGCAAGAAACATAGATCACTCGCTTTGGTGAAAGTTTCCTAATCGCAGCAATAAATTCTGGTGTACTCCCTGAACGGGGTGGATCCATAATAATCGTGTCGATCTTTTCTCCATTCTCTGCTGCGGCCACAATCAATGCGGTTGCATCTTGGGCATAGAAAGTAATATTCTTAATGGCATTTCTCTTTGCATTGGAAATGGCATCTCTAACCGCATCCTTGTTGAGTTCAACACTAATGACTTGCTTTACCTTTGAAGCTGCAATCAATCCAATTGTTCCCACACCTGCGTAGGCATCCAGTACCACTTCCTCACCTGTAAAGTCTGCACAATCAATAGCAAAACGATATAGTTTTTCTGTCTGTACAGGATTTACCTGATAAAATGACTTTGGCGAAATGCGAAATGTCAAGCCACAGAGAACATCTTCAATATATCCCCTGCCAAATAATGTCTCATTGCGATCACCAAGCACCATACTCGTGCCCCTTGGATTGATATTTTGAACAATGGTTGTAATCTCTGGATGAGCTCTTTTTAATGCCTTGACAAAATTATTCTTGCCTGGAAAAATCGGCGAGGCGGTGACAAGCACCACCATCACCTCATTTGTTGCCTTCCCCACACGAATTAAGGTGTGACGCAAAAGTCCATATCCTGTGTCCTCATTGTAGGTTTTTATTTTAAAGGATTTACAAAGCTCCTTTATGGTTGCCACAATGGCCGAGGCCTTTTTGTCTTCAATCAGACAATTTTGTATATCCACAATATTGTGTGATTTTTTTTCATAAGTCCCTGCAATGACTTGACCTCGCATAAATCCAAATGCTGCACTCACCTTATTGCGATAATGATAAGGCTTTTCCATTGGAACAATTTCTTCCACTTTTCCAAATTTTGCAAGATATTTCTTTGCTGTCTCCTGCTTTTTCTCCAGTTGCTTTTTATAGTCGATTTCAATGTAATCGCAACCCCCACAACGCTTTGCCACAGCACATTTTGTTGTGCTCTTGTTTATATCGCTCTTGTCTCGTTTAAAAGCCATTTCTTCTCCTCATCATCTAAGTATGGGCTGAGCGTCTTATACACCATTGCTTGATATTCATTGTATAATTGCTTATCTCTCTCCTCCATAATATCCACATTGAGTGGTTCTGGATCAAGAGGTACAATGGTCAATGAATCAAAGTGCAAAAATCCCTCCTGCTCATCCTTTACACTCACCACTAAATTCTCTACTCGAATGCCATGGCTTCCCTCAATATAAATGCCTGGTTCATCGCTGACTACCATGTTTTCGCGAATAACCACATCTCTCCTTGGATCCGGATTTGGTGTAAGGCGAATGGAATTTGGTCCTTCATGTACAGTATTGCAAAAACCAACCCCATGACCTGTGCCATGATTAAAGTCTCTGCCATACTCCCACATCTTCATTCGAGCATAGGCATCGAGATTATATCCTCTTGCTCCCTCCTTAAATCTTGCGTTTAATAGTCGAAGCATTCCAATCGTTGTCAATGTGTAATCCTGCTTTTCTATGTCACTGGTTTCTCCAAGGGCAATGGTTCTTGTGACATCTGTTGTTCCATCTTTATACTGTGCACCTGAATCAAACAAATAGAGTCCTCTTGGTTCCAGTATAGCTGCTGTTTCTCTATTGGCCTTATAGTGAACAATGGCTGCGTTGCTCGCATAGCCACTGATGGTATCAAAGCTAAGTTCCACGCCAAGCCCACCAATTTCATCTTTTAGGCGAAGATTATCAAGGTAATCTGAAGCCTCCACTTCATTGATCTTCTCCCCCCTCTTGACACTTTCTTTTATCCACTTGATATATTTCACCATATACACGCCATCTCGAACATGGCTCTTTCTCATGTTAGCAATTTCTGTGTCGTTCTTTACAATTTTCATCAATGCCAACGGTGAAACCACAAAGATAAATTCATTGTCTTTTCTCGCATCGCAAAGTGTTTGATAGTCGCAATCCTTTTGATCAAGTAGAATCTTTCTTCCTTTTAATTTCTTTACAAACTGATTCCAATCGTCGTACTCTGCTGTCTCAATGCCCTGATCCTTCAAATAATTTGCAATTTCTTCACTCATTGCACAACTTTGAATAAAGAGTGTACAACGCTCTTCTTCAATTGCCAAATACGATAAACAAGGGATTGCATTCAATGTCATCGCCACGAAGATTGGTCAACCAAGCGATATCCGAAAGTGAACATGCAAGAAGAACATCGGCACAATTTTCCCTCATTTCCTTTCGCACTCTCTCTAACTTTGACTTTGTATCCTCACCACAGTATGCATCAATTCTCCACACTTTTTTTGCACTGCGTGCTGGACGATCTAACCACACTTCATCGACAATATCGACATCTGTACGCATTTGAATTCCGTGCAATTCCTTCTCCCATTGCTCGCCCTCTCCTGCACCAAATAATTTTGCATAAAAGCCCAAAGTCTCTCCAATGCTTAAATTTTCTTTGAGATACTCAAGTAAAGTTGGAACTTTCTTTTCTCCCATTTCCATCAAATCAATTCCACTGCCCTCGAGTTGTTTTCTTCCTTGCACAAAGTAGCGACCATCAACCCAAAGTGCCGCACGATCTTTCAATACAACTAATGTTCCCGCACTTCCTGTAAAACCACTTAAATAGGCTCTACATTGGTCATGGTCACCAACATACTCACTTTGATGGGCATCTGCTGTAGGGGCAACCCACGCATCCATTCCATACTTTTTCATCACTTCTCTCAATTTTTGAATTTGCTCTCTCATATTTACTCCTTCCAATCTAAAAATAGACTAAAATAAATTCAACTTTTTACACGCCTTCCACACACCATCTTCTCCAATAGGATCTGTGACCATATCGGCGACGACTTTTAATTCCTCTACGGCATTTCCCATGGCCACACCCATTCCTACTTCCTTAAGCATCTCAACATCGTTACTTCCATCGCCAAAGGCCACAACATCCTTCATGCTCATTCCATAGTAGTGGCAAAGTTCCTTCAGACCTTCAGCCTTTGTAATGCCATTGGGAACAATGTCTGCCCCTCCCTTTCCAGAAAAGAGTAACACAGACAACATCGGAAAATGCTCCCCTAATCTCTTTGCTCCCGCAGGATCGCCATAATAGACTAGAGTATGCACATCCATTTTCTCAAGTAAATGATAATCCTTAAATCTTCGTCCACACTCACCCCAATTGAGCATCTCTCTCTCATAGATGTAGTCCTGATTTGTATAGTAGTCATCATCTCCATCTGTCATTCCAACAGCCTCTCCATGTTCTTCACTGTAAGTCAATATCCGCTTGACGAGTGCCTTGTCCATGATAATATCAGAAATGACTTCTTTTCCGACAACTACTCTTGCTCCATTGAGTTCTACAAGTGCATGGGGTAAAATTGAATCCACAATATCCCTGCTATAATAATTATGTAAATTTCTTCCACTGGCAAGTACAATTTTATGTCCTGCCTGTTTTAACTTTCGAATCGCCAACATTGCTGAATTTGGAATTTCATAGTCCTTATGATCGAGCAATGTCATATCAATATCAAATGCAATAATCATTTTTTCTCCTATTTCTCATCACATACCTGGAATATATAAAACTTTAAATAGTATGATTCTGCTGCTGCCCAAAGAATTGGGTGATCAGGTGCTTGGGTTGAAAAGCTAATCTGTCGAAGACGCTTATGAGCTCCTTTCGCTGCCTCGTTGATGGTCTTTGCAAAAGTTTGTTGATCCATATAGTGAGAACAAGAACAGGTTGCAAGATAGCCACCATCTAGCGTCAACTTCATTCCACGAATATTAATCTCTCTATAGCCTTTAATTGCATTTTTAATTGAATTCTTTGACTTTGTAAATGCTGGTGGATCGAGCACAACAAGATCATACTTTTCCCCTCTTTCCTCAAGCTCTGGCAAAAGTTCAAAGACATCAGCACTCACAAACTCTACACGATTCTCCAAGCCATTTTTTTTTTTGCATTTTCTCTTGCCTGACGAATGGCTAACTCAGAGGCATCAACGCCAAGAACACTCTTTGCTCCTCCTTTCCCTGCATTGAGTGCAAAAGATCCCGTATGTGTAAAGCAATCGAGTACTTTTTTATCCCTTGCAAGATCTTGAATTAACTTGCGATTATTCTTTTGATCGAGGAAAAATCCTGTCTTTTGTCCATCCTTGACATCAACAATGTACTTTACTCCATTTTCCACAATCTCCACATCAGTGTCAAATGGTTCGCCAATAAATCCTTTGACCTTCTCCATTCCCTCTTTGATGCGTTCCTTGGCATCAGAACGCTCATAGACACCGCGAATGTGGATTCCATCTCTAGCAAGAACTTCCTTTACCAGTTCAATAATCTCTAATTTCATTCGGTCAATGCCAAGAGCCAAGGATTCAACCACCAAAATATCCGAAAACTTATCAATCACCAGTCCTGGCAAAAAATCTGCTTCGCCAAAAATCAAGCGACAACTTGAAGTATCCACCGTATTCTTTCGATATTCCCAAGCATTTCTCACTCGCATTGCGATAAATTCTCTATCAATCACTACATTTTCTTTTCTCGTCATCATGCGAACACGAATTTTTGAGTTAATATTGATAAATCCATGCCCCAAGCAATAGCCATCAAAATCAAGTACGGTCACAAGGTCTCCATTGTCAAAAGTTCCCTCCGTGCGCTCAATCTCATTGTCATAAATCCACGCTCCACCTGCTTTTAAAGCTCTGGCCTCTCCCTTTTTAATATGTACTATTCCAGGATATCTCATTTTTTCTCCATTTCTATCTCTATTTCTGTTCTGTATTCTATTCTATCATCTATAGGAGGTGGAAAACAAGTTGGCTGATCAGTTCTGCAACTCCACAGCCAATCATCACAACAATCGGGTCCGTCTTCCACTTTCTGAGCACAACAAGTGCCACAATAAAAATAATAAGTCCTCTCCAGTGCACATTCTTTGTCGCCTGGTCAAAGATGGCACTCATCAAAATGGTGATTCCTGCTGATAAAATCATTGCCACCACAATGGGACGCAAAAACTTTAAAATTCCCTGTAAGAGTTCCATGTCGGTATACTTTTCATAGAGCCAAGCCAAAATACTGACAAAAATAGCTGAGGGAATCACCACCCCAAGCGTGGCAACGATTGCCCCTCCCATTCCAAAGATCTGTTCTCCGACAAATGTTGCTGCATTGATGGAAATGGGTCCTGGTGTCATTTGTGAAATTGTCACTAAATTAGTGAAATCTGCTATAGAAATCCAGTGATAGTGATCAACGACAATGGACTGTAAAAGGGGCATTGCGGCATAACCTCCCCCAAAACTCAATGCCCCAATTTGCAAAAAAGCAAGAAATAGCCAAAGAATCATTTTTTCTGCCTCCTGCCTTTCCTATAGGTAACCATTGCTCCAACACATGCCGCAATCACAATAATCAAAACCACATTGACTTTGAACCAGTAATTGGCAATAAACGCAAGGACCATCCCTAGAATTAAAATAGGTTCTCTAAGTTTGACTATTCCCATCCCCATATCCACGACTACAGAAATAATCACGGCACTCACCCCCGATTTCATTCCTGTCAGTAGTGCTTGAATGGTAAAGTTTTGTTTGAAAGCACTGTAGACAGCAGAAATTATGGTTAAAATAACAAAGGGCGGTAGCACAGCCCCCAAGATAGAGACCAAAATTCCTGGAATTCCTGCAATCTTGTAGCCCACAACGATGGCTCCATTGACAGCAATGGAGCCTGGAGTAGACTGTGCAATGGCCACCAAGTCCATCATCTCATCTTGTGTAATCCATCCCAATTCATCAACAAATTTATTTTTGAGTAAGCTGACAATGACATAGCCACCTCCAAAAGTAAATGTACTCAAATAGAGGGTAGAAAAAAATAATTTTCTTAATTTTTTCCCTTCCATTATGATGAAAGCTCCTTTTCCCTCAATAAAATCAAGCCACCTTTTTTTCGAAAACCTGTATTCCAAAGTATCTCAAAATCAAGCCATTGACTCTTGCCATAGGTCACAACCTTCACCGACATCTTTCCATCTTCTATCCTATAACCAATAATTAAGTACCAATGCCAAACATAATCTTGCATTTGTGCATTTTTATGGCGAAGAGTCAAATTTGGAATGGGATAGCCCCCATCTATTTGCTCAATTACTGCTCTTTTTGCAGTTTCTATATCTTCCTCTCCTGAAAGTCCTAAGAGTTGAATTTCATCACAACCTCTATCCTTTATGTACTTTCCATAGCCATCAATATAAATCTCTAACTTATCTATTCCTGTAAATCTTGGGCGAAGATAGGGCTTCATGACCTTGGAAAACGCAATATAATCTTCCTTTGAGAGAGCATTTTCATCATTCGGATAGAGCTCTTTCACACCTTTATATTTTTTCAAATAAATAGATACATCACAGGCCGTGACTGCTGCACACCCTCCAAGATACATCCACCGATCACAAAACCAGTCCTGATTGCCCCCCAGTCCACCACCAATCTCAAAATACTCTACTTCTTTTTCCACTAAAAAATAAACTCCTCTACTACTTTAGCAACACCATCTTCATCGTTTGAAAGTGTCACATAATCTGCTACATTTTTTACGCCATCCACTGCATTTCCCATCGCCACACCAAGACCTGCAAAGGAAATCATACTCAAATCATTGTATCCATCCCCACAGGCAATCATCTCTTCTTTTGTGGCATTTTTTATCTCCAATAATCTCTCTAAGGAATTTGCCTTGTCGATTCCCTTGGCCATCACTTCTAGGAAAAATGCCTCTGAACGAGAAATCGAGAGATTTTCCTGAAACTTATCCTTCATCTTCTGTTCTACATCAGCAAGATACGCATCATCACCATTTCCCAGCAAAATAAACTTTGGCACATCTTCTTGAATCACCTTTTCTAAGTCGTCCTCTTGCCTCAATGTCATTCCTGTAATTCTTGCTTCAATCTTTGCATAGGGATTTTCTTTATTTGTCAGTAAAATCTCATCTCCCTGATAGGTCAAGATATCGACTCCATATTCCTTAGAAAAATCAATAATTTCTCTATAGTACTTCCTTTCAATATGTTGGTCAAATACGGTCTTCATCCCATGCACTTCAATGATCTTTGCTCCATTAAAAGCCAAAATATATCCGCCATATTTGTTTAATTCCAACTCCTCAGCTAGATGCACAATGCCATGAGTCGGTCTTCCACTCGCTAATACTAGGCAAACACCCTTTTCTTGTGCACGTATCAACACTTCTTTTGTCCTTGGTGTAATCACTTTTTGACTATTCGTCAATGTCCCATCTAAATCTAATACTAAAAATCGATATTGCATATTTCCATTAACCTTCCTATCCTATTCATTGCGATTCCTCTAAAAATAGTATATAATGATGGAAAGAATATTGAAAGGTTTTTATCTATGAAAATATCAACTAAAGGGCGCTATGCATTGCGAATGATGTTAGAATTTGCTATGTCACCCGATCACACAACCAAAATCAACCAAGTTGCCAAACATCAAGGAATTTCCGAAAAATACTTAGAGCAAATTGTGTCCATATTAGTTAAGGCCAACTATGTCAAGAGCGTGCGTGGAGCGCAGGGGGGATATCTTTTGACAAGACCTGCAAGTGAGTATATTGTCGGGGATATCTTGCGTCTCACCGAAGGAAGTCTAGCTCCCGTGTCCTGCCTGGATGGGAAAACCCCTCCAGAATGTGGGCGAGATCAAACCTGTTCTACAAAAAAATTATTTCAGCGAGTGCAAAATGCTGTCAATAGCGTAATTGACCACACGACTTTACAGGACCTTCTCGAGGACGAGATGTCTTGCAATGCCAAATACAGACAACAACTTAGTCAAAATGACAAAAAAGCTGCTGCCCACGAATAGGACAACAGCTTTATTTTATGCCTTTTTGTTTTCTTCCTTCTTTACTTCCTTTTCCTTCTTGCCCTCACTGATCTCAGCCAATAACTTCTTTACTGAAACAAGCTTTGTACAAAGTGCCAAAAGTTGTGCAGCAGTCTTCATATCCTCTGCCGGTGGAAATGATGGTGCAATGCGGATATTTCTATCGTGTGGGTCTTTTCCACCTGGATAAGTTGCCCCTGCAGGTGTCATCACAACGCCAGCCTTCTTACAAGCATCTACAACATCCTTCGCACATCCATCCATGGTATCAAAAGAAATAAAATATCCACCCTTTGGATTTGTCCACTTTGCAATGCCAAGTCCACCAAGTTCTTTCTCAAGAATACTCTCTACTGCTTCAAACTTTGGACGGAGGCTATCGGCATGCTTTTTCATATGCTCAACCATTCCGTGGATATTTTTAAAGTATCGCACATGACGCAATTGATTTACCTTATCATGACCAATGGTCTGATTCTTTAATTGCTTTTTGATGTCCTCAAGGTTGTTGAGTGAAGAGGCAATTGCTGCAATTCCAGAACCTGGGAAACTTACCTTTGAAGTAGAAGCGAACTTATAGACCATATCTGGATTTCCAGCTCGTTTACATTCAGCCAAAATCTCAATCAAATGATCCTGATCCAAATCATACAAATGGTGAATTGTATAGGCATTGTCCCAATAGATTCTAAAGTCCTTTGCTGCTGGCTTTAATCTAGCAAATCTTCTTACAGTTTCATCAGAGTAAGAATTTCCTGTTGGATTGGAATACTTTGGCACGCACCAAATACCCTTGATTGACTCATCTGTGGAAACCAACTTTTCTACCAAATCCATATCTGGACCGGTCTCTAACATTGGCACACACACATTTTCAATGCCAAAGTACTCTGTAACTCCAAAGTGTCTGTCATATCCAGGAACAACACAGATGAACTTTACCTTGTCAAGCTTGCACCAAGGTGTATTTCCCATAACACCATGAGTATAAGAACGTGAAATGGTATCATACATAATATTCAAGCTAGAATTTCCATAGATAATCAAGTGATCATAGGGAACTTCCATCATATCGCCCATCAATTCCTTTGCTTCCTTAATTCCATCTAAGACACCATAATTTCTGCAATCGGTCCCATCCTCACAGCGAAGATCTGAATCGCTGTTGAGTACATCCATCAATCCCATAGAGAGATCAAGTTGCTCAAGGCTTGGCTTACCTCTGCTCATGTCCAATCTCAAATCTTTGGCCTGCATCTTCTTATACTCTGCCTTCAATTGCACAAGAAGTTCTTCAAGCTCTGTTTTTGATAATTCTGCGTATGGCTTCATAAAATTCCTCCAAAAAAACATTTTCTACCATTATGAAACAAACTCAATGATTTTTCAATCGCTTTTCTAATAATTTTTCAATTTTTCTCTGTGCATCTAAAATTCTTCCCATTTGCTCAGAGATAATGGGATCTTCCATCAACATCTGATGAGCAATGACATACTCCCCTACAATCTGCTTATAATTGCGGATTTGCTTCTTTTGTCTTTGAATCTCTAACTCAATCTTTGCTCGGTCAGTCACTCTTTTGGTTGTCTCCCCTGCCCTTTGGGCCAATGCTTTCATCTTTTCCTTCACCAATCATCACCTCCTCAATTGCACTGAAAAATATCAATAATGGACTGCAAGGCCTCTAGACTCCCATTGTCTCGTATCTTGTAGAACAAATGCTCTAAGGTCTTTTTCTCTCCAATTCTCTTTATTTCTTCTTCAAGGCTCTCTACAGCACTAGAAAAAACTTCTAAATTCTTTTGAAATAATGCCCATTTCAAAAACTTTTCTACACCTTCCTCAGCCATTACCTTTGCTCTTTCAATGCTCAACTTCTTTTTCTCATTGTTTTCATCCGCAAACTTCTTCATATCTTCCATGTCATAATAATATACCCCTTTTAAATTCCTTATCCGATTGTCAATATCACAGGGCACAGCCAAGTCAATAAATACTTTTTGGTCTACAGACAGACTATTTTTTAAAATATGTTCCCTCGTCAATGTAAAGTGTGGGCCACTCGTCGCTGAAATAATCACATCGGCCTGCTCAATATAATGGTAGCGATCATCATACTCAATAATACTGATTCTATCCATTACATTGGGAGACATATCAATGTTGTGACTTCTCTTTGTCACATAGATATGAGAAAAATCATAACTCAATGCATTTTTTAAGACAATATTTCCGATTTTTCCCGATGCCCCAATTAAAAGCACATTTTTTCCCTCAAATGAAGATAACACATCCTTTGCTGCTCTCAAAGCAAGTGTGGCTGTTGAGACACCCGATTTGAAATCATTGTCTCTGTCTTTATCTTCTTGGCCTGTGTGATGGCATCTCGAAATAATGTATTTAAATACAGATGCACACTATTACAATCTCTGGCAAATTCTATGGCCTCTTTCACCTGTCCTAAAATTTGATCCTCACCAATGAGCATAGAATCTAAACCAGCACTGACTTTATACAGATGAGTCACGGCTCCCTTTTCTGTATAACAAAACACATAATCTCGCAAGTGCTCGATGGATCTTCCGACAATCTCTTCGCACTTTTCCAAGATCATATTAATGACACTTCCTGTCGCATTCTTACTTTCTGTACTGACATAGATTTCTGTTCGATTGCAGGTAACCAACACCACTGCCTCATCAATTTCTTTTTCTTCACACAATAATGCCAAAAGTCGTTCTTTGTCTTCTCTTCCAAAAGCAAAATACTCCCTTACTTTTTGTGGCGTATTTTTAAAGCTCAGACTTAGCAGTAAAATCATTCCCTGCCCCCAAACTCAGCGATTACCTCTAGTGTGTTTTTGATATCTTCTTTTGTGTGTGCATCTGATATAAATGCAGATTCATATTGGCTTGGAGCAATATAAATTCCTCTATTTCTCAAAAAGGCATAATATCTGGCATACTCTTCTAGGTCACAGCAGAGTGCGTCTTGATAAGTTTCCACCTTTTTCGAGGTAAAAAAGACAGACATCAAGGAACCAGCTCGATTGATTTGTACTCTCTTTTCCTTGGCATTCATCACCTTCTCAATGCCCTCTGCCAAGGTCTTTGTCGTCTCGTTGATGTGTTGATAAATTTCTGGATGTTCAAACAGGGTTGTCAAGGTTGCAATTCCTGCCGTTGTCGCAATCGGATTTCCACTCAATGTTCCTGCCTGATAGACATCCCCCAGTGGGCTAATATGTCCCATAATTTCTCTCTTGCCACCATAGGCTGCAAGTGGCATACCTCCTCCGACAATCTTTCCGACCGTAACAATATCTGGCTCAATCCCGAAGTATTCACAAGCTCCTCCCTTTGCCAATCGAAACCCTGTAATGACCTCGTCAAAAATAAAAAGTGCATTATTTTCTGCTGTAATTTTTCTCAAAAACTCAAGGAAACCTTTCTTTGGTGGGATGACTCCCATGTTTGCAGCTACAGGTTCTACAATCACTGCTGCAATTTTTCCCCCATACTCATCAAACAAAGCCTCAACACTAGCACAATCATTAAATTCTGCGACCAATGTATTTTTTGCATAATCCTTTGGCACACCACCACTTGAAGATATCGCCTCGGTCAGCACACCACTTCCGGCCCTTACTAAAAGTCCATCCGAATGGCCATGATAGCAACCTGTAAATTTTACAATCAAATCTCTTCCTGTGTAACCTCTGGCCAACCGAATAGCACTCATCGTGGCTTCTGTACCCGAATTCACTAGTCGAACTTGCTCCATCACTGGCATTGCCTCATTGATCATCTTTGCCAAAATATATTCATTTTTTGTCGGTGCTCCAAAGCTCAGTCCATTTTTCAATGCCTTTTCTACTTTTTCTAGCACATAGGGATGAGCATGTCCAAGAATAGCAGGTCCCCAAGAACACACATAATCAATATATTCATTGCCATCGACATCCCATATTCTCGATCCCTTTGCACATTCTATAAATAGTGGATTTTGATGTACAGCTCTTGCTGCCCGAACAGGAGAATTCACTCCCCCTGGGATATATTTTTGGGATAAATCAAAATATTTTTCTGATTTTTTATACTCTCTTGATTGCATAATCACTCCTTTAACCGATGATGCCCTTATCTATGCACCTTGCTAACTCCTTTGCATAATAGGTAATATAGATATCTGCTCCTGCTCGAAATGCCGAAACCGCCATTTCACACATAATCTTTTCCTCATCAATAAAACCATTTTTTGCAGCAGACTTTACCATCGCATATTCCCCGCTGACAGAATAGGCCGCCACAGGGATATCTGTGATCTCTTTTACCTTGCTCACGACATCCAAAAAGCTCATTGCTGGCTTTACCATCACAATATCCGCCCCTTCTAGGACATCCTCTTTCACTTCCTTTAGTGCCTCTCTCACATTGTGCACATCCATTTGATATGTCTTTCTATCTCCAAAGGCAGGTGCTGAATCTGCTGCTGCCCGAAATGGACCATAAAAGGCAGAGGCATACTTCGCCGAATAAGCCATAATAGGAATATTTTTGTATCCATTTTCATCAAGTAGATTTCGAATTTCTCCCACTCGACCATCCATCATATCCGATGGAGCCACCATATCTGCACCAGCATCTACCTGAGACAGTGCAATCTTTGCCAAATACTTTATGGTCGTATCATTGTCTACATCCGATCCCTTCAATATTCCACAATGGCCATGTGAAGTATACTCACACATACACACATCGCCAATCACATAAATTTGTGGGTATTTTTTCTTAATATAGCAAATGGCCTCCTGCACAATGCCATGATCATGATAGGCCTCACTGCCCACCTCATCCTTATGTTTGGTATGCCAAAGAGCATTACTGATGTTACACCTGCTTCTAAGAGTTCCTCTATAACGCAGTCACAGCGATCTATGCTCATTCTGTATTGCCCTGGCATAGATGGAATCTCTTCAAATATATTTTCTCCTTCTTCAAAAAACATAGGATAAATAAGGGAATCCTTGCTTATCCTAGTCTCTCTCACCATATTTCTAATTTTTTCATTTGCTCTTAATCTTCTTGTTCTAAACATAATTTCTCCATTGCTAAAAATTCATCTCATTTGTCTTGTCAGTCATTATACCACAAAAATTTTATTTTAACACCCGCAAGCATTGCGAAAAGTTAGTGAACCCCTCTATGTGCTATGTTATAATACCATTGTTGCAAATACTAAATGGATGAATGGAGAACAACAATGGAAAAATGGAAGACAATCTTATTTGTAGATAACCAAAAAATTACAGAGGATACAATTTACGCCATCAGTGGCTTTTCAAAAGTTTATTTAGATGATGAGACCATTGCTCAATATAAAAATGAATATCAACAGGGAGAACGCATCAAAAAGGTGTCAAGTCAATTCCATATAACCAACTTTGCTGACTTTCTAGCCCTTTTTTACAATGCCAATCTCGATGAACAAGGTGTCTTTATTTGGCAAAATGATACCTGGGATATGGTGGATATTGTCTACGAAAAGGAAGACATTAACCTCGATCCCCTATTTTATGATGAAATCTATTATAATCGCAGCCTAAAAAGCCTAAATCAAGATGAACTTGAAACCTTAACCCAAGGAGCAGATATTTCCATCGCCAGTGTGACGATGGAATATAAGTAAGTTCATATTTTCGCATAAAAATAGGGGCTTGCTGCCCCTATTTTTTATGTGCATCTAACCAAGCTTCAAATGCATCTCTTTTTTCTGCTTGATCCTTCTCTGCCTCAAATTCCTTTGTTTCTACATTAATTTTCTCTTTGTCTTCGTCACTCAGTGCACGCTCTGCAAATGTATAAACTACCGCATTTTCCTTGTCAATATGACGTTTCAAAAGCTCTGCATAACCACCTGCATGAATAATAATGTCTAACTTTGCACAGGTTGAAGGTGACTTTTCATAGGCATCTAGAGCCTCTGTCAGACAATTCATATGCAATCTTCCAAGGTCGTGCTCTACCAGCATTCCATTGCGAACCAATTTTTCTGCGACAGGTCCCAATTTCTCGAGCATCACTCGAAATAGAATCTGCTCCTCCTTGCCATGGTGGTGCTTATCCGCATAATTTCTTCCAAAAGCCACGCACTCTCTCATCAATGGCAGATCAACTTCCTTGCCCTCTAAAAGCCCACAGCAAACCCCTTTTAAAAATCCTGTAAATTCAAGAATCTTCTCATGCTCTGCAACCAAAAGCTCAATACCGTACATTCCTACCTCTTTCTCAATGTGAATTGATTTGCTGGCTCCTTCTCATAGGAAAGATCACTTCCATCAAAAATGCCTTCAATAATTGCATTTCTAATCTCGTAATAATATTTGACATCAATATCAAATTGATCCCAATATTGCTTGTGAATATCTATGGTCTGTTCCCATGTCAAGCTGTCCCCATCATCAGCAACAACCATATTGACACGATCACAAGGCATTCCGCTCACCAATAGATCTTCCAAAAGGGTATAACCTTCCTTTGCTGTGATCAATCCCTTTGGCTTTTTCTCCTCGCCAATGGCCTTTGCCACTTCAAGAATATCTGCAAAATGTGTCTGGTCTTCCTCAATCATTGACTTTGTAATATAGGCTAATCTTCTCTCCACAATGGAAATTCTCTCCTGCAACCAGCCATGAATATTCATTCCATCAATTAAATCTGCCAATTCTCCCTCTTCCAATACCCCTCAGACAGAATCAACCTCTGCAAGCTTTTCCTTATTGTAGCCCTTCACTGTGGCCATCTCAATCAAATGCTTATTTAAATTCTCCTGAAATTTAATCTTTTCAAATAACCAAATATGAATTGGTCCCAAAAATGCACTCATTTTATTCTCCCTATTTTGCGTCTGCGTCGTTTAAAAACTCCAATACTTCATCTACATCAAGTCCATGTACCATGCAGGCCTCTTCCAATGACTCCATCTGTGAAGACGGGCAACCTAAGCAGTGCATTCCCACCTGCATCAATGTGTCTGCTGACTCTGGCTTCTCTCTCAAAATATCTCCAAGTAACATATCCTTTGTAATTGTCATTGTTATTCTCCTATCTCTATTTTTGTTATGATCTCTTTACTGTTTCTCTATCATAAGCGATTATACAGATACAGTCCGTAACAAATGTTACGGACTATATGCTTTAACTCGTTCATTTCTCTACTTCACTACTCTACAAAACTTTTTCTTTCCGCGCTTTACAAGCACACCCTCTCCAGCAAATACATCTGCTACATAGCTTGTCTTGATGTCTTTGACCACTTCGCCATCGACACTGACACCGCCCTGTTCAACATTTCTTCTCGCCTCTGAGCGGCTCTGTGCAAGCTCAGCCTTGACTAAAATGGATAAAATATCAATCTGTCCATCCAAAAAATCTTCATCTGAAAGTGTAACCGTCGGAGCATTTGCTGTAGCACCATTTCCACCAAAAAGAGCCTGTGTCGCCTCCTCGGCTTTTTTTGCCTCTTCTTCTCCATGAACAAGGGTGGTCAACTCACGGGCAAGAATTTTTTTCGCCTCATTTAATTGTGCTCCCTCCCATTTGTCCATCTCATCAATCTGCTCAAGTGGCAAAAATGTGAGCATACGAAGACATTTCAATACATCGGCATCGCCCACATTTCTCCAATATTGATAAAAATCATATGGTAAAGTCTTTTCTGGGTCAAGCCACACAGCACCACCCACAGTCTTTCCCATCTTCTTGCCTTCAGAATTTAAGAGCAATGTGATGGTCATTGCATGGGCATCCTTTCCAAGTTTTCTTCGAATTAACTCCGTTCCGCCAAGCATATTTGACCACTGATCGTCCCCACCAAATTGCATATTACAACCATACTTTTGATAGAGCATATAAAAATCATAGCTCTGCAAAATCATATAGTTAAACTCCAAAAAGGACAGTCCCTTTTCCATTCTATTCTTATAGCACTCTGCACGGAGCATATTGTTGACAGAAAAATGTGGTCCAATGTCTCGAATAAATTCCATATAATTGAGGTCTCTCAACCAATCTGCATTGTTGACCATCAAGGCCTTTCCCTCTCCAAACTCAATAAATCGACTCATTTGCTCTCTAAAGCGATTGCAGTTGTGGTCAATGGTCTCTACCGTCATCATTTTTCTCAAATCTGTTCTTCCCGATGGGTCACCAATCATTCCTGTTCCGCCACCCACCAATGCGATTGGCTTATTTCCTGCCATTTGTAACCTCTTCATCAAGCAAAGAGCCATAAAATGTCCCACATGCAAAGAATCAGCTGTTGGATCAAATCCAATATAAAATGTCGCTCTTCCCTCATTAACCAGCTTTGAAATCTCATCTTCATTTGTTGTCTGTGCGATCAACCCTCTTGCCTTTAATTCTTCATAGCAATTCATTATCTTGTGCCCTCTTTCCCATAGTATACATATATGAGCAAAGTATAACAAATCCAAAAAACCTCGTCAATATGTAGATACTTGTTAGGTTTAAAGTTATATCAATTTAAAGTGAAATAGTTCTTGCATCTTTTCTCCATATAGCATATAATCTTACCATATTAAAAAGGAGGATTTTTATGAGTTTAAAATATATTAATCTTTTGCCAACCGCAGAAGAAATCAAAAAAGAATTTTCACTTTCAAGTGAACTTGCAGCTAAGAAGGCAGCCTTTGACAAGGAGGTAGCTGATGCCATCACTGGAAAGAGCAATAAATTTATCGTTGTCATTGGACCTTGTTCTGCAGACAATGAAGATGCCGTTCTCGATTATGCCCACAAATTAAATAAGGTTAGAAATCAATTATCAGATAAATTAATCATTATCCCTAGAATCTATACCAATAAGCCTAGAACAACAGGTGAGGGCTATAAGGGTATGCTTCATCAGCCTGACCCAGAAAAAAAGCCAAATATGCATGACGGCATTATTGCAATCAGAAAACTGCACCTGCATGTCATTGAGGAGACAGGTATGTTTACTGCTGATGAGATGCTCTACCCAGACAACTTAAGCTACCTCGATGATTTATTGAGCTACATCGCTGTGGGTGCTCGTTCTGTAGAAAATCAGCAACACCGCTTGACCTCTAGTGTCTGTGATGTTCCTGTGGGAATGAAAAATCCAACGGGTGGTGACCTTTCTGTCATGTTAAATGCCGTCTATGCTGCACAACAAAGCCATGAATTTATGTACTCTGGCTGGGAAGTAAAGAGCAGTGGAAATCCTCTAACTCATTCCATTCTTCGAGGAGCTGTAAATAAGCACGGTCAGACCATGCCAAACTACCACTTTGAGGATTTAAAGCTATTACATGATCTCTACGCTGAGAGAAATATCTTAAATCCTGCGGTGATTGTCGATGCCAACCACTCCAACTCCAACAAGCAATATATGGAGCAAATTCGAATTGTCAAGGAAGTTCTCCACTCACGCAGACATTCAGAGGAGATTGCAAACTTTGTCAAAGGTGTAATGATTGAAAGTTACATCGTGCCAGGTTGCCAAAAAGTTGAGGAGCACATCTATGGAAAATCTATTACCGATCCTTGCCTTGGCTGGGAAGACACAGAGAAATTACTCTTTGAAATTGTTGAAGGACTCTAAATATAAAAAAGCCAACTAAGAAATTTTTCTTAGCTGGCTTTTTTGTACTCTATTTGGCCTCTTGCATCTCGAGGCGCTGGCGAATAGAGAGCATTCTTGCGTCAATGTCTCCAATCACTTCGGCACATTGTCGCAAGTCTTCTCCAATCTCCTTTGCATCTTTAATCTCTTTTTTGTATTGCAATTGATGATCTAAGCTTGCCCAAAAATCCATTGCAATCGTTCGAATTTGAACTTCAACTCTCATCATCTGCTTGCGATCTGAAAAAAAACACAGGAATTTCAATAATCATATGATAGGAACGATACCCATTGTCCTTTGGTGCCTTAATATAATCTTTAATTGCAACCACAGAAACATCATCTTGTTGACGCAACATATCTGCAACATCATAAATATCATCAATAAATGAGCAAATGACTCGAACCCCTGCAATATCATCGAGCTTATTCATCATTGCCTGAATAGTTACAGGATGCCCTTTCCGCTTTAGTTTTTCTACTATGCTCTTTGGCTTTTTCACCCTAGATTTAATGACTTCTATAGGATTTCTACTATTTCTCACTGTCAAATCATCATTGAGCACTTCTAACTTTGTCTTCACTTCGCGAATGGCACAATTATACATCATCATGGCCTGCTGAAACTCATATCCATTGTCAAAAACCTCCTTTGGCACTTCTGCCAAATTTGGGGTAGAGACAATGGATTGGATCAATTCACTATTTGGATTTGTTTCCATTTTCATGATCTATTCCTGACTTTCTTTCCTAAGTTTTGCTAATTAATTGCCACCAACTACCTTTTCCACTGCCTTGTTAAGCCAAGGGGCATCTAAGTACTCTGCCCTTCCTTCATCCACAGCCTGAGCAATGGCTGGATTGATTGGAAGTTTAGCAAGTACCTCTAAGCCATATTCCTTTGCAATCTCATCAATATGACTTTCTCCAAAAATGGCATGACGCTTGCCACAATCAGGACATTCAAAATAGCTCATATTCTCCACAACACCAAGAATTGGAATGTTCATCTTATTCGCCATATTGACGGCCTTTGCCACAATCATCGAGACCAATTCCTGTGGGCTTGTCACAATAATAATGCCATCGACAGGGAGGGACTGAAACACCGTCAATGGAACATCACCTGTTCCCGGTGGCATATCGACATACATATAGTCAATATCCTCCCAGAGTGCCTCACTCCAAAATTGCTTTACTACACCAGCAACAACAGGGCCTCTCCAAATCACAGGATCTGTTGGATTGTCCAACAAAAGATTGGAGCTCAAAATGGAAATTCCTGTCGATGAGGTTGCTGGAACCATCAATCCACTATCTGTCACACCAATCTTTCCCTCAATACCAAAGGCCTTTGGAATCGAAGGGCCTGTAATGTCTGCATCCAAGATGGCTGTGCGAAATCCCTTAGCCCTTGTCTTTACTGCCATCATTGTCGTTGTCAAAGACTTTCCAACTCCGCCCTTTCCACTGACAATGCCAATAACCTTTTTTACCTTGCTCTCCTTAGCAAGTTGTGCACGCAAATCCATCGGTGCCTTCCTTGAGCTACAACTTTGTGCACAGTATCCGCAATTACTATTACAACTTTCACTCATACTAAAAATCTCCTCAAAAAAAATAAGTTCTATAAAGTATATTATAGAACTTATTTCCATTTTCGTCCAGCGTCTATATTTCTTGCCTAAATCGCTCTGTGCACTTTTGCCGTAACTAGTCCCTGCTGAAGCAAGTAAAAGATGAATGCATTAATCGGTATCATCACAACATTTTTCAACAGGCGAGTTGGCAACATGACAAAAAATCCCTTTCCTGTAAGTGGCACCAACAGCCAAGTGGTAATGATAATATTACAAAGAAAACCAACAACAACTCCTGCAGCCAAAATCCGCCAAAATGAAATCTTTTTCTTATACAAAAATATGCCATAAATCACGCCGGCCAATGCACTATTGAGTGTCATTCCAATCAAAAATGCTCCATCTGGTCTAAGAATATATTTCAGCACATCGGTCATACCACCAAACACACCACCTACCACAGGGCCAAAAAACATGGAAACTAACTCATTGATAAGACCAGAAAAACCAATCTTTAGTATATTTCCAATGCGAATGGTAAATGACCCCATCAGACAAGACATAGCTGCAAATAGACCACAAATTGTGATGGTTCTTGTCTTTTTTAACTCTTCTAATGATTCTCTAAACATAAAAGCTACCTCCTTTGCAGATTTTTGCCACATACTACAAGGGAGATAGCTTTTGCTATCTACTTTGCAGCGGGATGCGACCCGAATACCGCACCTTTGGCTTCGTCCGACTGACAACTCCCTGTTCAGCCGACACTTAACGCATTCGAGTCTACTCTGCATATAAAATATTGATTTATTTGTTTCTTACTTACTTTGCTTCCTTTACCTCGTGTCCCAACACATCACAGGTAATCATTGCGTTGTAAAGTTCTTTTGCTGAGACATCTGGAATCATGTTGTGGATGGTCTCTCCCTCCACACATGCAGCTTCTGCCACCTTCATCAATGCCTCTTTGTCATTGACATCTAATCCTATTTCTGCCAAAGTCACTGGGAAGTCCAACTTCTAAGCAAAAATCCTGAACTTCCTTAAACTCTTCCTTAGTTGCACCTTCAAGAATCAATTGAACTAATGTACCAAAAGCTACACAACAACCATGTGGTGCTGTATGTCCACCAAGTGCTGTCACACCATTATAGAAAGAATGTGCACAAGCCAAACCACCATTGTCTGCACCTACGCCAGACAAATAGACATTGGCCTCAATAATTGCTGCAAGCTCTGGAGTAACCACATTGTTCTCACAAGAAGCAACTGCTGCTTTTCCATAAGTTTTTAATGTCTCATAGCAAAGCTTTGCAAGAGCTAATGCAGAGCGAGTTACACCACCATTTTCAAGACTTGGAGCATCATACTTTGCACAAATCCTGGCCTCAAAATATGTTCCCAGTGCATCTCCCATTCCCGCAATCAAAAAGCTCACAGGTGCCTCTGCAATAACTTGACTATCTACAATAACGGCATGTGGATTATCTGGATAGAACAAATAGCGATCAAAACTATAATCGTCATTATAAATAACGGAAAGGCCTGTACAAGGTGCATCTGTTGCAATTACTGTTGGCACGACAGCCACTGGCAATTTCTCATAGTACGCAACCGCCTTTGCCGTATCAATGGCTGAGCCACCACCAATACCTACAACAACATCGATTTTATCTTCAGCGACAATCTTTCTCATCTTTTCGATTTCGCCTGTGCTGGATACGCCACCAAAAATTTCATACCTTCTATAATCATTCTCTCCAGCAAACTTGATTCGATCTTGTCGTGACATGCCTTATGTCCACTATTTGAACAAATAAAGAGCCAGCGATTTCCAAGATCTCCTAACTCCTTATGAAATGAACAAAGTGCATCCAATCCTTGAATGTAGCGCAATGGTGCACGCATCAATTTCAATCTTCCTGCCATGATAATTTCCTCACTTTAATTTTTTCTTGACTTACAGCCTTATTATACTATTCGTCAAAAAAAAATCAATAGTTTTTTATTTTCTTATGGCACTGCTTGTAACAGCAGCCTCAGCCACAGCCTTAGCGACATGTTCGGCCACTCCCTCTTCCAGTGCGGATGGAATAATGTAATCTGCACACAACTTATCTTCGGTCACCAACTCCGCAATCGCATAAGCTGCCGCCTTTTTCATTTCATAATTGATGTCCCTTGCCCCCGCATCAAGGGCACCTCGAAAAATTCCTGGAAAGGCAAGCACATTGTTAATTTGATTTGGACGATCACTTCTTCCTGTTCCCATTACCGCCACACCAGCTTCCTTGGCATCATCAAAGCTAATTTCCGGATTTGGATTGGCCATTGCAAACACAATCGGATTTTCTTTCATTGTCGCTACCATATCTTTAGTCAAACAATTGGCAACCGATACACCAATAAAGACATCGGCATCCACAAGAGCATCGGAAAGATTTCCGCGAAGATCATCCTGATTTGTAATCTCACAAAGCATGGCCTTATGATCCTCAATGCCAATCCCTCTTGACTTATATAAAATACCATGCTCATCACAGGAAATGATATTCTTTACACCCACTTCAATCAACATCTTAATAATTGCCGTTCCTGCACTTCCTGGTCCATTTAACACAATTTTAATATCCGAAAGTTCCTTTTTTACGACCTTTAGAGCATTAATCAAGGCTGCCGTAACCACAATTGCTGTGCCATGCTGATCATCATGAAAAACAGGAATCTCTAATTCTTTCTCTAATCTTTGCTCAATTTCAAAGCACTTTGGAGAAGCAATGTCCTCAAGATTAATCCCACCAAAGCATGGTGCAATATTTTTTACTGTCTGAATAATCTCTTCTGTGTCCTGAGTATCTAAACAAATTGGAAAGGCATCCACATTTCCGAAATTCTTAAAGAGCACTGCCTTTCCCTCCATCACAGGCATTGCCGCCTTTGCCCCAATGTTTCCAAGTCCAAGAACTGCTGTTCCATCCGAAACTACAGCGACAAGATTTGACTTTGCCGTGTATTTCCATACATTTTTTTCGTCCTCATGAATCTTTCTACAAGGCTCGGCTACACCAGGGGTATAGGCTGTAGATAGATCATCCTTTGTCTCAATCTTTACCTTGCTGATGACTCCAATCTTTCCCTTGTGTTCCTCATGTAATTTTAGTGCTGCTTGGTTAAAATCTATTGCCATATTTCTGTCCTTCCTTTATATTATTTTCCATTACTTTGTAGCATTGTCATTTTTTATTATAGAACCAGTACCGCACTCCGTCCACCTCTTCTTCTAAAACAAAGCCCAAATTTCTCATATAGAGAAGACAGGCATAGGTCTTTGCCCAAATCAGTAGACAAGAACTAAACTTTTTCATATCTGGATGTTCCCTATCCCTGCCATAAATCGTTGTCCCAATATCTCGAATCGTCATTTTTTCCCCTTTCTTGCGAAGAAGATCAATCATTAATTGACATTTGCTCAAATAATGATTGACAATGCGATCAGCTTCAATTTCAAGATCTCGAAATTCCTCTCCATGACAGGGAATAAAAAGAAAGCCCCTGCACTTTTCTTTCAAAAACCGCATCGTCTGAAAATAGCATTCCAGGGCATTTTCTCCATCATCAATGGCCCCAACAATGGGCACAATTCTTTGCATAATGTGGTCAGCACAAAAGATAAGCTTCTTTTCCTCATCCATCAATCCCATTTGGTATTTCGTATGACCAGAAAGTGAAACAACCTGAAAATGATAGTCCCCATAAGATAGCGTGTCCCCCGGCCGAATAGGTGTAAACTCAAAATTGGCAAAAGGCATATTGAAAAACTCTCTCATTGCCGTTTCTGACATCTTTTCATAGACAGCAGGAAGCTTTTTTCTTTCCAAACCTACATTTTGAAATAATCTCTCACGCTTTTTTTCATCCGCCACTTGATAATAAATCAGAGAATCCCATGCCTTCATTTCATCAGCATTGGCATAAATAGTCGCCCCCTTTTCTGACAATTCTTTTGCCAGCCCAATGTGGTCTGGATGTGCATGTGAAATAAAACAGTCTAGGTCTTTGATCTCAATTCCTAGACTTTCCAACATATCATACAATGCCTGTACACAGGACTCGCTTGCCACTTTTGTCACTCCTGTATCAAACAGAAGACTTCGCGGGCTTGCCTTGACCACAATCAAATTTAAAAATGGAGGATCCTTCATTTTTAACTTGACTTCGTTAATAAATATATCTTTTAATATTTCACGCATCACTGCCTCCAAAAAATATGTTTTTATTTGTATACTACACTTCCTATCTCTCAATACTATGCTATAATACTATCATAACTTTTCAATATTTAGGAGGATTAAAATGCATCAGGCAAGAAACATTATTGATGATATCTACTATGTAGGAGCTAGTGACAGGAGACTTCACCTTTTTGAAAATGTGTATCCTATTCCAAATGGCGTTTCCTACAACTCTTATCTTGTAATGGATGAGAAGACTGTTCTCTTAGATACAGTGGATGCATCTGTCAGTAAGGCTTTTTTTGAGAATGTAGAAAATGTTCTCAATGGTCGACCACTCGATTATGTGATTGTCAACCATATGGAGCCAGATCATGCAGCTACTCTATCTGAGGTTGTTCTTCGCCACCCAGAAACCACAATCATTGGAAATGCAAAGACATTCCAGATGATTCGACAGTTCTTCACTTTTGACCTTGCAGGTCGTACTATGGAAGTGAAGGAAGGCGATTGTCTTTGCTCAGGAAAGCACAATTTCACCTTCTACACTGCTGCAATGGTTCATTGGCCAGAAGTTATGGTCACCTATGACTCCACTTCAAAAGCACTTTTCTCTGCAGACGCCTTTGGTACTTTTGGTGCCCTCAGTGGAAATCTCTATGCCGATGAGGTAAATTTTGAGACAGAATTATTGGATGAGGCAAGAAGATATTACACCAACATTGTCGGAAAGTATGGCATTCAGGTTCAAGCCCTCCTCAATAAAGCTGCTGGACTTGACATTGAATACCTCTTCCCACTCCATGGTCCAATTTGGGAGAGATCCAAAGAAGATCACTTGGTTTGTAGAAAAATATTCCAAGTGGGCAACTTACACACCAGAAGATGATGAGGTTGTCATTTTCTATGGATCAGTTTATGGCAATACAGAAAATGCAGCAATGTACCTTGCAAATGAACTTGCAAAGCGCAACTTAAAGCATATCAAGATGTATGATGTTGCTGGTATCGACAAGTCCTATCTTGTTTCTGAATGTTTCCGTGCAAAGGCCCTTGTATTTGCCTCAGCCAGCTACAACGGCAGTGTGTTTACTCCTATGGAAGACTTCTTAAATGACTTGCGACTTCACAACTTCCAAAAGAGGACCGTTGCCATTATCGAAAATGGTACTTGGGCTGTTACTGCTGGAAAGACAATGAAGGAGATCTTCGCTGCAATGAAGCATATCACCATTATGGATGACATGCTCACGATTAAGTCTTCTCTAAAGGAAGATCAAGTGGCAGCCCTTGAGAAGATGGCCGATGATATTGTTGCTCTTGTTGAGTCAAATTAAATAGACGGTTCACAATCCGAATACCACAAAATAAACAAACAAACGGACATAACCATTTTGGTTGTGTCCGTTTGTTTATTTTACAAGATATTTGTTGTTTTATTGTGCTCTCATTTCCAATGCCGCACCAATGAGCCCAGCAAATAGAGGATGAATGACATCTGGTCTTGACTTAAACTCAGGATGTGCCTGTGTGGCCACAAAAAAATGGATGATCCTTTAACTCAATCATTTCTACAATTCTTCCACTTGGCGACTTGCCAGAAACACTCATTCCCGCCTCCTCAAATTTCGCTACATAGTCATTATTGACCTCATAGCGATGTCTATGGCGCTCTGTAATTTCTTTTTTTCCATACAGTGCATAGGCAATGCTTCCCTCACTCAACACACAAGGATAGGAACCAAGTCTCAATGTTCCTCCTAGATTTTTTACTCCCTCCTGCTCTGGCATCAAGTGAATCACTGGATTCTTGGTCTCTGGATCAAACTCTACACTCGATGCATCGTGAAGCCCAAGGACATGCCTTGCAAATTCTACAATGGAAAGTTGCATTCCAAGACAAAGTCCCAAAAATGGAATCTTCTTTGTCCTTGCATATTGAATGGCCTGAACCATTCCCTCAATGCCACGGGTACCAAATCCACCTGGTACCAAAATTCCATCGACATCATGCAAATACTCCTCCACTGTGTCTGGATTCACATTTTCTGAATCAATCCAGCGAATATGAACTTTCGTCTTTGCCTGAATGGCCGCGTGATTGAGAGCTTCCACCACGCTCAAATAGGCATCATGCAATTCAACATATTTTCCCACAAGGGCAATGGTCACATCATATTCTGTATTGTGCAGATTATGAACTATCTGTTTCCATCTTGTCAAGTCTGGCTCTGGGCAATCAATCTTTAAACATTCACATACTGCCTTGGCAAGATTTTCTTCCTCCATCATCAGTGGCACTTCATAGAGCGAATTGGCATCCAAATTTTGTAATACATGCTCCTTCTTTACATTACAAAATTGTGCAATTTTTTCTCTCATCCCATCCTCAATTGGATAGTCTGAGCGACATACCAAAATATCTGGCCAAATTCCCATACTCTGCAAGCTCTTTACACTCATCTGCGTTGGCTTTGTCTTTAGCTCCCCAGAAGCCTTGATATAAGGAACGAGTGTCACCTCTATAACAATAGCATTGTCCCTTCCCACCTCTGCCTGAAATTGACGAATTGACTCCAAAAATGGCTGACTTTCAATATCCCCAACGGTTCCACCAATTTCAATAATGGAAATCGTCATCTGTTCACTCTCACATTCTTCCCTGTAGATGCGACTCTTAATCTCATTTGTAATATGTGGGATGACCTGCACGGTTGTTCCGCCATAATCTCCATGGCGCTCCTTATTGAGCACTGACCAATAGATTTTTCCTGTTGTTACATTGGAATTTTTATCTAGATTTTCATTGATAAACCGCTCATAATGCCCCAAATCAAGATCTGTCTCTGTACCATCTTCGGTGACAAAAACTTCTCCATGTTGGATTGGATTCATTGTCCCTGGATCCACATTGATATAGGGATCAAATTTTTGCATCGTCACACGGTACCCTCTTGCCTTTAGCAAACGCCCAAGAGAAGCTGCCGTAATTCCCTTTCCAAGCCCTGATACTACTCCACCTGTAACAAACACATACTTTACCATCACTTTTCCTCCCACTAAAATAAATAAGCGTCAGAAGACTTCGCCCCTAACGCCCTTCTTAATTCTAATGACCCAAAAAAGATTTGTCAATAAAGAACCAATTCTTCAATTTTAGAAAGAAATGGATCACTTAAGTACTTACTCAACTTTTCATAGGTATCTACATTGAAAATGGCTCGATTTGGTTGATGATATTCTACCCAGGCCATTGCACACCATGTCAAGCCTCTCATACAATTGAGGGGAATATAGTTCATTATTCTCTCCCTCAAACCTGTACAGTCAAATCTTCCATTGACCTCTTCAATATAATGCTCAATATACTCTTCAATTTGTAGAAAGTCAAAAATAATGTCTGTCTTCCAAAAAGAAGTCGTTGGTGCCAAATAATGACCAATATCCTGTGCAGGATCTGCATAGAGTGGCTTTTCCCAATCAATGAGACTATTTTGCCCTTGAGGATTGATTAAAAAGTTCGTATTATTCAACTCTGTATTAATACAACACAAATATGGACTGATCATCTTTACTGCCTTTATTCTCTCTCCCATTGTGTCAAGCATCTTCTCCACTTTGGATTGTATTTTTTTCTCACAAAGACTTGATTTCTTATACTGAATAAACATATTCCTGCACTCCAAAAGCATTGCTTCTGGGCCACTCTTTGGTCGCAAAAGATGGGTATTCTCTGGAACTTTTATTGCATGAATATCCGATAAAATTCTTAATCCTACCTGAACATCTTTCGTGTAATCTAAACTTTTTCCATCCAAAAATTCCATTACTAACACACCATACATTAGTTTTTGTTTGCTTCCATCACAGTAGTACACTTTGGGCGTGTGACCTGAATTTTCCAAAAACTTCAAAGTTTGATACTCATATTCAATCTGATTTTCTAGGTGCATTTGACTTGCTGTATTTAGTCTCAAAATCAAGCGTTTCTGTGTTATTGGATGCACAAAGAGGTAATTGATATTATACTCCCCCTGTGCCAAGAGCTCATACTGTTCTTCTTGATCCTTGGGCAATCCGAGTGCTTGACGATAAACACTCCATTGCACATATTCTTCCAATCCCTTTATCCTTTTCATCATCTTACATCCTTGTATGCTCGGTGAATTTTTTCAATACTCGCACCATCACGATATAATTTTCTCAATCGATTCATCTTCCACATTATTTAACTTGCCCATCGTACTCTTTGGGAATCTTCGATCGGAAGTATAAATCCTCTTTCTTGTAATTCCAAGTTTCACTCTTCTTTCCTTTAAATCCAAAGAAAATTGATAATCCTCCATAATCGGCAACTCTTGATATCCACCCATCTCTTCAAATAATTCTCTCCAGATAAAAATACCCTGATCTCCAAACATCACTTTCCTATCCTTAATTCGATGATTTGAAATGACTTGACAAATTTTCATCAATACACTCTTTGTATCAAATGCAATGCCAAAGCAACCGGCAAGATGTGTCTTTGACACTTCCTTAATCTGCTGTAAGAAATCCTCTGGAAGTATACTGTCACAGTGTAAAAAGAACAAAATATCACCTGTGCTATATTTTGCTCCCAAATTCATCTGTGCCGCCCTTCCCTTTTTCGATTGTAAAACTACAAACTCATCGCCTAAAAGCTGCAATGTGTGATCTGTGCTTTGTCCATCTACAAAAATAATCTCCGCTTGATCCTTTATCTTATGCAGTTGCTCCTTTAGTGAAAGAATTGTGCTCTCTTCATTGTAGATGGGAACAATGACAGAAACCTTTAAAAATTTTTGCAGACAACAAAATGTTGCCATCCTTTGGATATCCTTGTCTTTTAATGCCGCCATTCGATATTGATCGATATCTTTTCTTTCATCAATATCAAATAGCGTCTGAACTAAACTCGAAGAAAATCCCTCTCTATGCAGGCGATGTCTTGTCTGTGCCAAAACTTTCCCCTCTCCATAAGCCTGTTTTTCAAAAATAATAGGAATTTTCCTTTTCATCCCCACAAGATAATAGCCACCATCTTCACTTGGTCCAAATACCACGTCACTAAAATCTAATTTTTGGTATGCCCTAGCAATCTCTCTTTCTGTGACCATAGGAACATCTGTCCCTATTAATACAATCTTTTGATAGCCCAAATTCAAAATCTTACTGCAAGCACGATTCATTCTCTCCCCTAAATCATTTCCCTCTTGAAGGAAAAAATCCTTTGCTTGAAAAAATATCTCATGTAACAAACCATGGACATCTTCTGGGGTATGAAATACAAAGACATCGGCCTCTACCTTGTCTAGCCTCTCTTGAATATCTTTTAACATCGCTGCATGAAGCTTTGCTGCCTGAATTCCTGTTAAATAAGGCATTAATCTTGTCTTTGTCCTTCCCTCTATGGGAACTCTTGTAAATATAATCAATGCATTATTTCTCATTTTTCTTCCTTCCCTGGTAAATGTGGCGAAGCATCATAACCAATGCAGAAAGGGCAAATAAAATAAAAAGTCCAGTCACCATAATTTTTGCTCCCCCTGTCAAAAAGCTTCCAACATAGGAATAAACTAAGGTTGCTGGCAACTGCCCAATTCCTGTGGCAACAAAAAATGACCAAAAACTCATCGAAGTTAAACCAGCCGCATAACTAACATAGTCAAAAGAAACAAATGGAAGCAAGCGACAAATTAAAATGGTATTTTTTCCATATTTTTTGAAAAATTCTTCAATTTGGCTCATTCCTGCCTTACTTGTCAACTTTTCTGCTGTATCTCTTCCAAGAATTCGAGCTACATAAAAGCAGATGGCAGCCCCTGCCATTGCTGATGACCATGAAAGAATGGCTCCCCTCCACCATCCAAAGAGATTTGCATTGGCAAAGGTAATTAAAAAAGCAGGTAAGGGTGCTGCCAAGGACTGAAACACCATCAACAAAAAAGAAACCAATGCCGCATAGACGCCATAGTGAGCCACAAAATCTCTCAAAACTCGAAAATCCCCTGTAGCAAAAACACGAAAAACTTCTTTCATTATGCGATTGACTTGTGGCACAAAGAAAAAGGTCAAAACAAAAGCAAACAAAACAATAAGTAAAATGATTTTCTTTTTTTCTTTCATTTTTTCTTCCTCATTTTAAAAAATTTCATTTTTGCCCTATTCATCAAGGATGCTGCGATATCTGCCTGCTCATCCGTGCCCAAAATCTTGGGCAAAATATGGTTTACATCGGAGCCATTTCGATGGAAATTCCCAGCACAGGTGGCACAATAGGTGTAAACTGGTTGATTCTCATTTTGGATTCCAGAGGAAAGTTCCTTGGCCAATTCTCTTTCCTTCATGGCCGCACAGCCACCCAGTCCACAACATTGAATGTCTTCTATCTGTTCTGGCGTTTTAGAAATAAATTGACAAGCCGAAGTCAACAATTCCTTTCTCTCTCTCTGTGGGCATGGTGGGAAAAGTTTCACTTCCTCTTCAATCTTTTCTCCAATTCCAAGCTCAGTTAAGACATCATACACCATTGTAATCTTTGCTTTGAGCTTTCCAGACAAAAAATCATAGCAATTGGGACAAAGCATAATCATTTCCTCAATCCCACATTCCTCAATTTTTTTCTGTATTCTTTGAATAATGGTTTTCTCCTCTGTCACTAACCCAAGTTCTGCTACTGGCTTTCCACAACAATCAAAGGCCACTCCAGCTCCTATCTTTTCATGCAATAGCTCTATCAAATGGCGTGTCGTCTTTGGATAAAATGAAGGAAAATTACATCCTGGAAAAATGACCCTCTTTGCCTCTGCTCCACTATAATTTTTAAAGAGATAGTTCTTCTTTTCCAAAAGCAACCAAGAATACCCTGATACACTTCCATTCTCTTGTCGCACATTCTCTTGTCGCATTTTTAATACTTCCGCTCTACCATCAATTTTCATTGGACAGACTTGAGTACAGCGTCCGCACAAGAAACAGTGATAGGCCAATTCCCTCAATTTCTCTTCATCTCCAATATCTATTCCATATTTTGTCAAAAATTTACAATTTTTTTGACATTTATGGCAATGAATACAACTTTGAATGCTTCCATCTCTATTTTTCAATATACTTCCTCCTCACATAGCGAACACTTGGAAAAAGAGCTAGGGCAATGACCACAGCAATTGCAATATAGAACCAACGATTTTTTTGGCTGGCAACTCCTGCACTGGCAATTGTGTACATCGCTGTCCCAGGAAGCATAAAAATAAAAGAATATATACTAAAATCAATAAATCCAATATCTGTAATTCCATACGCAAAATTTTGCAAATTATAGGGAAAAATAGGTAGAAGTCTCGTAATCATCAAAATAAGAATCTTATTTTGTTTTCCTCCTTCAAATAGCCACTTTCGAATATATGTATTCTTCATTGCAAGCGGTCGAATAGAATCCTGCAAAAAATACCGCCCTGCCAAAAATGAAGCCATTGCCCCAAGACTTACTGCCACAATACAACAAACCGTGCCAAGCCATGGTCCAAAGAGCACACCGGCAATCACTGCAAAACTAATCCCTGGCAAAGCCAAAACCACACAACCTACCACTGTTGCAATGACATAAATCAATATTGCAAGAGCCAAATTCTGTTTCACTACCACCTGCAAATCTTCCATTAGTTTTCCTGATGTAAAATATTTTGAAAATCCCAAAAAGTGATTCACAACAAGAAGCAAAAGAATAATCCCAATAAAAATGTATAACTTCTTATTTTTCATTATTTTTTCCCCAACATCAATATCCACAATCTTATGATCTGAAGTAGTAATGCAATAGAAAGCAATAATCCAACTTCAAAAAAATCTCTCTGGGATTGAACAAATCCATAAATAAAATACACAATATAAGCAACACAAAATATTGCAGTAACAGCAAAGGCAATTGTCCTTCTTACTGTCTTTTTCACTCCCACAAAATATCGATAGGAAAAAATACAGAAAATAATAAGCACAATCGGAATAACATATCGTAAAACTTCCAGTGGTACAACCTCGTTCCACTTTCTTGTCATATAGACCATATGCCTTGCCATTCCCATCTTTCTCTCTGTGAAATAGCGTATAATTCCTGCTCCCACCAAAAACAATACCTCTAAAACTATCGTAATGATCGACAACACTTTTTTCACCTTCATCTCCTATGAGAAAAGACTGATGTCCATCTCAAAGTTAAACATCAGCCTTTTTTCTATTCTATCTACTTTTTCTTTGCCTTATCTGTGGTAAGGTCTTTTACAGTTACTTCTTTCATATTTCCAGACTTTGGATCCCCAAGCTGAACCTTATCATTTGGATCCATCTGCCACTGATACCATCCGCCATCATACACTGAAATATTCTTGTAGCCATTTTCATAGGCAATGAGGAATGGAACTGCCGCTCTCCAACCTGTTCCGCAATAGAATGAAAGGTCATTTTTCATAGATGCACCTGATTCACCAAGATATTTTTCCAATGTGTCGATTTTTACTATCGTTCCATCTGCATTGGTATACGAACCATCGTCTGTATCATGTCCCCAAATTGCACCATCTGGCTCTCCAGCACGGTCGATATAGGAATATCCACTCGTCTTTCCATCGAACTCATCCTTGCTTCGAATAGATACCAACTTAAAGTTTGGATCATCTGCCAACTTCTTCTTTACTGTCTCAATATCCATAACATACTCTGGATGTGCTGGAATCTTTACACCAAAATCCTTTGTTGTCGCCACAGGCTTATTTGAAGTTGTTTCCACATTGTATCCAGCCTTTTCCCAAGCCTTAAATCCTCCATCTAAGCACTTGACATTCTCTACACCGGCCCAAAGAAAAGCAAATGCTGCTCGATCGTCTGCAGAATCCACACCATCTGCGCCATAAAGAATTACTGTCGTATCCTTTGTAATGCCATAACTAGCCAAAAGCTTTCCAATTTCTTCTGGTGTACGAAGATTCCAATCCTTATCTGACTCAAGATCGTCTGTATTGAGATGATATGCCCCTGGAATATGTCCCTTTGTATAGGCCTTGTCATCACTTTCCTTGCCCCAAGCAACTTCAATAATCTTATAATCGCTAGATTCCGGTTGCTTGCCATCAATCACAGATTTAACCCATTCTGCACTCACATATACTTTGCTTATCCACTGTCTGTGTGCTACTTGTATTTTCTGCACTTACTGCTGCTGTCTGTGCCTCTGTGCTCTGTCCTGCCGTTGTTTGTACTGTTGTCTGTGCTGTTGTAGTCTCTGATTTTTGTGTTCCCCCACAGGCCGTGAGCAATGCTGCCGCCATTGCCATACTTACAAATACTACTCTCTTTTTCATTTTCCCCTCCATTATTACATAATATTATGTAATAAAATTATAGCATTTTTAAGCAAATTATACAATCATTTTATTCCAAGCACGATAAATTTCCCTTCGTATTTCATCAGATTTCACAAATTTTGGAAGATTTACTACATTTGTTCCATTCCGAGAAATCCGCAAATATCCTCTCTTTAAATCTTCCTTTGATAAATCCATTTCACAATATTGGTCCTCAAATAATTCAGGATGGACAAGATAGACCGCTGAGTAGACATCCCAATTATATGCACCATCTATTCCATAATAATCCATATTGTAGTCAAACCACCCAATGATACTATTGTAGATAAACTCTGCCTTTTTTGTATTCAACTTTAAAATTTTTTCCCTATATTCTTCTGCCCTAAATAAAATTTTTAGACACTCATTTCCTGTCACCGTAGCCACATTTTTTGCCTTTGTAAGAACAGTATAACTTGCCTCTGGATCACAGGAAAAATTTAACTCATCCATCACCTTTTTCTGAAAAACTAGTGGTTCGGTAATTCCTCCCATTAAAACAACTTCCTTGACATGGTCAAAAAACTGTGGATCAATCTTCCAAGCCGCCCAAAGATTCGTTAAAGATCCTGTTGCAAGAATGGACAATTCTTTTTCATACTTTCTTGCCATTTCTGCCAAAAAATGCCCTGCCTCATGCTCCACTTCTCCCGCCTTTTCTCCTCCTTTTTTAATTGGAATATGACCAAGTTCCAATTCCTTCACCATACGAATTGTATTGTGATACACAATATCTGTCTTTGAATTGCCATAAGTCGAAGTTATGCCCAAAAGCTCAACCTCTCCACAGCCAAGTAAATACAATAATGCTAATCCATCATCCACATCACAATTTTTAATCCCAAAAGTATTGTCACAATCATATACAACTTTCTTCATTCTTCTCTTCCTTCTTAATCAATATAAGCTTTTCAAGGCGAATACCCAATGACACAATATCTCCGACTTTTAAATTTTCTGTTTCTTCAAAGCTAACAAAATCACCAATTAACTCTTTTCCATTCCAGTGAAACAAAATTTCGATTCGATCACCCAAAAAATGTTTTTCTATTACCTTAGCCTGAAAATCTTCATCTACACTTTCTTTTAATAAATAAAGATCTTGTGAACGAATAATTACACTGTACTCCCCATCTGCTTTCTTCACTGGAAAACAAAGACCCTGAATTCTTAAGAGTCCATCCTGTACTTTTCCCTGCATTACATTACATTTTCCAAAATACTTCGCACAAAGCAAATGATTTGGCTGATAATAAATATTTTCAACACTATCCACTTGGATCACTTGTCCATCATCCATAAAAGCAATCCGATCAGATAAAAGCATTGCTTCCCTCTTGTCATGAGTTACAAGAATCGTTGTCAAATTCTGTTCCTTATGAATTTTTTTCATAAGCTGACACATTTGTAACTTCAATGCCTCATCCAAGCCCGAAAATGGTTCATCCAACAACAAAACCTTTGGCTTTGCAGCCAAGGCTCTGGCAATTGCTACTCTCTGTTGCTGACCACCAGACATCTGATGAACTTTTCTCTTTTCAAATCCCTCCAGCTCCACAGCTTTCAATAATCTTTTTACTTCCCTTTTCTGTTCTTTTTTGTCCATTTTTTGCAAATCCATCGGAAATGAAATATTTTTTTCTACATTCATATGGGGAAAAAGTCGAATATCTTGAAAAACAATTACCGTTCCTCTATTTTGAACCTCTACATCATTCATTAATTTTTCACCTAGAAAGACTTTTCCATTATCACTTTGTATTAAACCTGCAATACATTTTAACAATGTTGTCTTTCCACATCCAGAAGCCCCCAATATAGAGACAAACTCTCCATTTTCAATGTCCATATGAATATCTTTTAGTATTTTCTTCTCTCCAATATTCACAAAAATATGCTCCATTCTAAGCTTCATAGTATGCCCCTCCATTCTTTCTATTGAGAACTTGTGCCAATTTTGTAAAAATAAAGAAAACAAAATCATTAATAAGCAAAAAAAGTACACTGTAGACACTGGCTATATTTCGATTTCCACTCTGCAAATAGGGCATCATAACAATAGTAAAAGTCTTCACTCTTCCACCACCAATTAAAGTGTAATAAAATATTGACTAAATGAAACAATATAGGCCATACTCCATGCTGGTAAAAGTACTGGAATAAGTAATGGCAGGGTAACTACAAAAAATGCTCGATAAGATCCTGCCCCCAAAACCTTTGCCTGCTCCTCTAATCTCGTTCCCAATGCTCTCATTCCACTCATTATAATTTGTATACAATAGGGCAAAGACAATAGCACATGGCACAATATTACACCCAAAACGGTGTTATTTAGCCCCATTTGAATAAAATAAAACTGTATTCCCATTCCAAATACTGTAGCTGGTACCATAAACGGCAAAATAGTCAAAAAAAAGAAAAACTGCCGTCCCCTAAATTGATAAACGAGCAACGCCCGTGCTGTCATCATTCCAATCACGCATGAAATCATAGCAACTGCTGTCGATATTCCAATCGAAGAGACAAACAACTCCACTGTCTCCCTTCTTCTTCGAAATATTTCTCCTACTCCCCTCAGCGAATAGTGCGTTGGAAAAAATTGTGGCCACGGCAATCGCTCCATAACCATCCATTGTACAATATTCATTAGTGGCAAGAGTACGATGGCACACAAACAAAAGCAAACTAGATATTGCACCCATTTCTTTTTTCTTTTCATCCTATTTTTCATCTTCTTCCATTGACTTTTTCATCAAATAAAAATATCCAACTGCACAAACTATAGACAAAAATAAAATTAATCCATTGATTGCCATTGCATACGGTCGGTGTTGTAAATCTGGAGTTGTAAATTCCTGATAAGCCAAAACAGGCAATGCCCTTGGCCAAGTTGCTCCCAATAAAAATGGCAATTCATAACCGCCAAAGGCAAAGACAAAGATAATCATCCATGCACTCAAAATACTTTCCTTGCACAATGGCAGTGTTACCCTCCACATTGTTTGTATCTCACTTGCTCCCAAGTTTCTTGCCACTTCTCCCAATTTTCCATTAATATTTTTCATCAAAGAAAGTACAAAAAATACAATAAATGGTGCCTCTTTCCATACATAGGCCAAAACAATCCCTATTCCTTGACGATCATGAATCAATGTCGGAAACTGATTCTGGTTTTGAATCATCCCCAAGTGAAAAAATAACCTTGCGAGCTGACCATTATTTGAAAAAAGATTGATTGCAAATACAGCCGTCACTACATGGGGTGTAATTACAGGGAGTTTTAAAATTCTCTCTGTAATCGACATTTCATCTTTATTATCCCTCTCTCTATACACCAAAAAAAGACAAATGATACTTCCCAAAATAATTGCAAAAATCGAAGATACCATCGCAATTTTTAGTGAATACACTATGGATGCCACCAAATCCTTGTAAGTCAAAATTTCTATATAATAGCGTACCGTAGGTTTCGTCAATCCGAAAACTGGAATCACTCCAAAACTCTGAGCGATTCCAGTACACAGTCCCATTAAAAATAGAGACATCAACAATATAAATGGCAGCAGTAAATAATACGGTGCCCATTTTTTCATTATTTTCCCACAACTTCCTCATTCCAGATTTCTTCGATAATAGGAACAAACTCTGCTGGAATTTCAGGAATAAATTTTGAAGCTAGCTCCTGTTGAGGAATTGTTCCCTTCCCCAAATCTACTTGGTCAAACGCCGCCTTTTGTTCTGATGACAACTTAGCATTATCTAATACTGGAATCGTCTTTAACTTCGCATAGCGATTTGCCTGCACCTCAGGATCCAACATCTCATTGATGGCTACCATTGCTCCCTCTTTATTTTTGAGTTCTTCGCAATTGCAATATAATTGGTATTTCCCAAAGTTCCCTTGTCAAATTGGAAAGATTGAACTGTTTCCGGGAACTTTCCACTCTCAATATTGGCTGCCACTGAATATGCCCCATAGGTCATATTGATTAAAACCTCACCATCGGCAAACATATTCTCTAATTCTGTAGAAGATGCAGGGAATGTCTTTCCCTGGTTCCACAAATAAGGATTCAACGACTTTAAGTAATCAATTGCTGGCGTAATTTCTATTTTGACATCTATTTTCGTCGGTTTTAATCCCTTAAAAATATCATTTCCCACTGTAATGGCAATAACATTTCTCACAAAGGCACTTCCTGTAAAGTCTGGAAGTGCAGGATAGGTAAACTTACCTGGATGTGCTTTCACAAACTCCTCAAGCTTATCTAAATCCGTCGGAAACTCTGATGCTGGAACTGTCGCTGTATCTGCCTCAAAAACAAATTGAGCCTTTCCATAAGGTGCCTCATACCCATCTACTGGGTAGGCAAAATCATACTTAATGTTGTCAGCATTGGCATCTACATAGCGATTAAAATTTGGTAACTTATCTGTAAATGGTCCATAGAGCATTTGATTGTCCTTCGCTGTCTTAAAGTTTTCTCCATTGATCCAAATCATATCAATGTCGCCTTCTTTTTCTCCAGCCTGAATCTCTCCGGACAATTGACTCAAAATTTGGTCAATATCCATTGGAACTCTCTTTAAGGTCACATTATACTTTTCCTTCATTCTTGGTGCAAAGTAGTCATCTAACCATGCATTGAGCTTGTCATCTCCACCCCAACCATAGAAATTAACCGTCGTCCCCGCTACCGACTTCGTGTCTAATTCGGTATTTGCCGCACTGGGATTCTCTGTTGTAGTACTTGCCACTGTTGTACTTGTTGCCACTGTGGTCTCACTTGAGTTATTTGAGTTATTTGTGGTCTTTGATGTATTGGAACATCCAGAAAGCAATAGACCAAAGCTAAGTGCTGCTGCCAGAAAAATTCTTTTTTTCATACTCTCCTCCATATCTCCATTTATTTATCATAGAATTTGACTAGTAATCTCATTATAGTATAATTCTTCTGATTTGACTATGATAAAGGGATAAGATAGTGAACTACCCATAGTCTAAAGCCTATGGGCTTCCTGCTTCGCTGACCTCGCAACCTACTATCTCCACAGGCGTTAATTCGGGCAGTCCCTGCCCTATTGTTTTTTCTTATACTACTTGTCTTAATCCTTCTGCCAATATATTTTTTGCCGCATTGATATCTCTATCGTGTTTTGTATTGCAGAAAGGACACATCCAATCTCTTACTTTTAGATCTTTTACATTTGTATTTTTATATCCACAACTAAAACATAGCTGGCTACTTGCATAAAAATCTCCATTCCGCGGGCAAGCCGCGGCACAAATAGTAATGAAAGTGTTTTACATCTCAACTCTGTGATTTAAAATATATAACAAGAAGCTATACTACAAAGCACGGGAGGTAAAGTTGTAAAAAAACTTTCTCTGTTTTTAGACAGCATAAAAAAATCAGTGTAAGTTCTGTCTTTTTCAAGCACAAATAAGTGGTATCATGAATCCGTACACTAAGAATTGTTAAAAGCTCTTTGTTTTTATTGTGTGGCAGTTCAGTCAATGGCTTCTTATCTTTTTACGAAAGGAGTTACACTATGAAAGTTACTTATCAAAACCTGTTGTGGTGTCGATGTTCACAAATCTTTTCTTGTTGCCACAATCATCAAAACTACCGCCGGTATTGAACCTTCTTATCAAAAGAAGCGATTCTCTACCTTCAACAATTCTATTTTAGACTTTAAATCGTGGCTTCTTGAAAATGAATGCCATGATGTCTGTATGGAATCCACAGGTAAATACTGGGTTCCTGTCTTTAATCTTCTCGAAGATCAAATCAACGTTACCATTGCTAATCCCAAATGGGTTAAAGCTGTTAAGGGTAACAAGGACGATACAAAAGATTCTAAATGGATTGGAGACTTATTCCGACTGGGACTTGTGAAAAAGCAGCTACATTCCTTGTAGGGTTGATCCGTATTCTTAGAGAATACACAAGATATCGTTACAAGATTGTTTCTTGCCGTTCAAGTGAAAAGAATAGATATCAGAATGCTCTTACTGTTTGTAATATCGCATTAGATTCTGTTGTATCCGATATCTTTGGGAAGTCATCCTCATCCATTATCGATTATCTGCTTGAACAATCAGGTACTACGATTAACCATGAAGAAATCGCTTCAAAACTTCTTAAGAGCCTCAAATCCAAAGAAGACGCTGTGATTGAATCTATCGAAGGATATCAGATGACTGATGCCCAGAAATATCGTATGCGCCTAATTCGCGCACATATGGATTATATCACAGCTGAAATCAATGATATAGATAAACAGATTGAATCTTTGATTTCTTCCGATCCTGATTATGATAAAAGCTATCCGGTTACTAACTACCATTCCGGGTGTCAAACGTGATAGTGCAATTACTATCATCTCCGAAATTGGTATTGATATGTCTCAGTTTTGTAATTCTAAACGCTTATGTTGTTGGGCAGGGTCTTACCCCCAGCAACAATGAATCTGCCGGTAAGAAGAAATCTGTCCGTATTACACGTGCCGGTGTCTACCTCAAACCTGCATTAGTACAGTGTGCTCATGCAGCCGTGAAATCTGACAAGTCTCCTTACTACAAAACGAAATATGAATCCCTTGTTAAACGCCGTGGCAAGAAAAGAGCTGTTATTGCCATTGCCCGTATGATTCTTATAGCCATCTACCGGATGCTGTCTACCGGAGAGGTATGGAATCCAAGCGATCTTTACAAAATCGATATGCCTGCACCTTTAGCTGAAAAACAGAAGGCTAAGGCTATCAAGCAAGCCAAAAAACTTTTACAAAAGGAAGGACTGCTTCCTCCTGATGAACCTTTAGCTTCTTGATCAATCTACTAAATCTATATCCTCAAATAAGTTGCCTACTTAAGACAGCTTATTTAAGTGTGCCGGTTTACGGCTTACCTCTACTTTCTTTCACACTATGTATCTATCTTAATATAATTTCTACCATTCCATTTTGACTTATATTCCAGTTGTCTTGTCAGCTCATACCACGATACATCGCTTATAGTTTTCGCTAAATTATGATTTTTCACCATATTTTTTATCTGTAAGTTTTCCGAAACTATCACTTGGTTTTCGTTTATAATTTCGCTTGAAATCTTATGCAGATAATCTTTTCTTGTATTCGCTATTTTCTCATGGCATAGTGCTATTTGTTTCCTTTTTTTCTGATAGTTCCTACTCCCCTTTGTTTTATTTGCTAATTGTCTTTGTAATCTTGTAAGCTTTTTCTCATATTTTTTAATTGTCTTCGGATTTTCATATTTCTTCCCATCTGATGTGATACATAAATCTTTTATTCCTAAATCCAATCCTATTTGTCCATTTGTCTTTACAAGTGGACTATGTTCAGTTTCTACAAGAACAGACACATAGTACTTGCCGCTTGGTACCTTAGATATCGTTGCTGTTTTTATCCGACCTGAAAATTTTCTATGTAATTTTATTTTTACCCTTTTTAATTTTGGCAGCTTTATTCTTCCTCTATCAAAATCTACAGTTATATTCCCATTTGTAAAATTGGTTGTATATGATTTACGATTACTGTGCTTACTCTTAAACTTTGGATAACCTGCATGTTCTTTGAAAAACTTTTGATAAGCACTATCCATATTATAAATTGCATTTGTTAAAAGCAAATTTATCTACTTCTTTTAGCCATTCATAAGCTTTTTTTCAGCTCTCTATTGCAATAATTATTACAATCTGTTTTACTGACAGACTTTTTTTCTTTTTCATAAGCATCTTTTCTGTACGCAAGGGTTTGATTATATACAAAACGACAACAGCCAAATGTCTTTGCTAACTGTATTTCTTGCTCTTTGTTTGGATAAATCCGATATCTATATGCCTTTAACATTAAAGCTTACCCGCCTTTCTACCCTTGATTTTTCTATATATTGCTTTTAACATTTCTTCAGAAACAGTGCCTACGCTACAAAGCAAAAATATCCATCCGTCCAAAAATGTATGTTCTTTCCAAAAAAATGATTCTTAAGATATTCTGTATGCTTTTTCCATATATTTTATGATTATATTACTCTTTGTGCATATCTCATAAGAAAATTGTTTTATATAATCTTATATTTCTTTTGATACTAAAAGCTTTTTTCTATACATACATACAAAAAATAATATGATACTGTAATAAATATTTGTGTCTATTCTTTGATTTCCATACTCCCATAACGCTAGTTATTGTATCACAAATATCTATTTTTTGCTACCTTAACCCACCATCTAAAGCTAGTGGGATTGCGGTAGCATTATTTCAAGCACATATCTATGATCTTCTCAACATATATTCTGTGGCCCTTTTCACTGCTTTTTTCTTATATGACTTTAAATCATTCAACAACAACTTTACTGCCAAAAAATACCGAATAGCTCTCCTATAATTACCTATTTGCAATTGATAATTCACTATTTTTCTCAATACCAAAATCTCTTTCATCCTTTTTTCTGCACAAATATTAGATTCATTAATTAGCTTGAAAAATGGCAACAACTCTTGTATTTCTCTGAGTTCTCTGTCAAAATTATCAATCGCAACCAATAGCTCCTTCCTATCTACCATCATGTAACAGACTCTCCAAAATTTCCCTATCCTTTGCTGACATCGATGTTACCTGGTCACAAATTCTATTCATTGCTTCTTTAAAACCTTGGATCTGACTTGAAAAATTTTTAATTTCCTCCTGTAATTCCTCCATAGAATCACTAAGTTTTCCCTGCAAATCCCTTTCTTGCTTTTGAACACTTTTTTTGAAATCATTAGCCATCTCTAATACAGATTCCTTTGAATCTTCAACCATATCTGAAAGAGAATCTTTCGATTCTTCAACCATATCCGAAAGAAAATCTTTCGATTCTTCAACCATACTTGAAAGAAAATCTTTCGATTCTTCAACCATAACTGAAAGAGAATTTTTCGATTCTTCAACCATACCTGAAAGAGAATTTTTCGATTCTTCAACCATACCTGAAAGAGAATTTTTCGATTCTTCAACCATACCTGAAAGAGAATCTTTCGATTCTTCACAAATTTTCGATACATTTTCTTCTAAAGAATTGATAGACTCTGTTATGCCTGTATAACTTTTTTCCAATATATCTCTTGTCTTTTCAAGGCTCTGTGTAACTGTATCTCTGAAGTCGATATAAAACTTATGATTATTCTCTTCTTGATTCAATTCAGTCGTTACAATATCTTTTAGCTTATCATTCAGTCTTTTCAACTCCTCCTGCATTTGTCTGTAGCAATCCAGTGATTCTTTCCCATACGCCTCAACCGTTCCTTGAAAAGCATTCATATCATCCATCTGTTTCTGACTGTTTTCAATCATCTTCTCTATCTTCTGCAAAGTCGTATTTTGCCACATTTGAATACATTCAACTAATTCCTGATTTCTGCCCAAATGTTCCTTTTTCACTTCTTCTCTCTCATCATCAAAAAGCTTCCATGAATAAAATCCAATAAATCCACTGATAATAATTACACAAATCGATGCTACATTCGCATATGCTCCACAAAAAGAACCTATTGCTTGATTTCCCACGAATAGAGATATGCTTAGTATTCCCAAAATCTTTTTGTTCATTTTATTTTCCCAACAACTCCTTCAACTTTTCTATCCTATTCTCCATTCTCTCTACAATTTTTTGTTTCAATTCATCTTTAAAAAATTGCCGTGTACAATCTTTCATATGAACAATATTCTTTCTATGCTGATTATAAAAAACCTCATATTTTTGTTCACTCCTTTGAAAACAAAGCTCTTCCACATTTGTATAGATAAAGTTTGCAAAGTCCCCTTGAATTTCTACAAAAAACTCTTTTAGATCTCTCTCCAAATCCCACATATTGATTTCCTTCATAAAAATATTTATAAATTTCCTCAATAAACATTTGGATTTTAGAATGCCCACGATCAACTATTCTCTTACTAATTTCACCTACAAATATTTTTCGAATATCTCCCCCTCTTTTTATTCCACCTCTCATCACCTTTTCCATCTGGATATCATCAAAAAAATCCTCATAAACTAAATCATATTCAAAATCAAAGTCTTCATGGATATACTGTAGGACATAATCTAATTTTTTCCTCAATAGTGCATAAATATCATATGAATCATCAAGGGTTTGAAATAAGAGTTCCTTTATCTTTGATAAACTAGATATCTTAACAGAATGCCCCTCCTGAATATAAAGTTTTTTCGCCTCATTCATAGCATCCTCTATCGTAGAAACATCTGATTTCAAGCCCTTTTGTTCACCTTCAATTAAAATGATTTCATATTCTCGAGTGTGGGGATGATCAGAAATTTTTCTCACATCCTCTACAGTATCTTTTGTTCTATATGGAAATTCATCAAAAATCAATATCTTATCATACCCCTCATACTCTACATTTTGTAGAACCGTTCCCTGTATGATTACCTCTGTGTTCAGTGGTATTTCACTAGATATCAACACTCCATTAGATCCATCTTGATCACACACAACATGAACATCTTCTATTGTGTTAATCGTAGTTACATTAACTAATTCATTATAAGCTGCATCACCGATTAACATTTTTAAATATTGAAATCTTGATTGATCTCCAATAATATAGAATCTCACGACAATACCTCTAAATACTCATCACACTTTTGCAATTGCTTCTCCAGCTCCTCTTTTCCATGATTTCTTCGCTCTCTCAATTGCTCTAATTTTGCTTTTTTCTCATCTATTGCTCGTTTAATTTGAGCATTTTCTCGTGCCACATAAAAGTTGATACTTCCATCAACTTTTCCAATTCTCTCCTGTAACATTTTCTTTGAGCTTTCTTCCATTGTTGATTCATAATGCTCAACATATTTCTCAACAATTGCCTGTTTCTCCCTAGCATTTACCTGTTGCTGCAACTCTCTCTCAAACTTTTCCATATCTCTGCCTATTTGCTCATATGCTATACGCTGTTGTTTTTCTCTCTCCAAAGATTCTTCCTGCTTTGTCAAAAGGCTGCCAAATTTTTTCTTTTTTTGAATTCCCTCCTCTATAATTCTTTTTTTCTCATGTTCAAGGGCTTCTTTTTTTCTTCTTCTCTCTTCCTCCACCGAATAATCAATCTCTATCTTTGGCGGTCTATCAAACTTCTCACCAATTTTCTTTGTCCAATAAGCAATCGACATCATATCAAAAAGATTAGGATTTTCTTCAATAGCCTTTTCCTTCAAGTCTTCGAACTTCTCTTTCATTTTTCCAGCTTTATCCCTTACAAAAGCATCTACAGCTATTGTTTTTTCCCTATCAATTAGTCTTTCTTGCTTCTTTCGACTAGTAAACATGCCCTGCAGTTTTCCAAGCACATAACCTGTATCTCTAACATTATCCGTCAGATTGGCCAATATCTTACCTTCTTTCACAACACTTGAACTACTCTTTAACCCAGTAATAATTTTCTTACCCACACTTGTCTGATTAAATAAAGTTGCTCCTCCCTTCAATATTGCATCCCCTGGTAATACCAAAAATGCTAAATCTGCTGCCTGACCAATCCGCTTGAAAATTTCTGAAGGTTGAATTCCCTGTGGCTCACTATAAATTAAAGCAGGCTCTGTAGGAATCTCTGCAAGGCTCTCTTCTATTTTCTTTATAGCCTCTTGACCTTGATATTCTACCTCCTCTATAGACATCTTCATCTCTCTTGCTTGTATTTCTAAAGCACCTCTCTCTTTCTCAATCTCTTCAAGTTGAGCTTTGCTCTGCATACATCTTTCTCTATATAGAGACAACATTCTATCTCCCTCATGCTCCACAATGGCAATCTCTGCCTTTGGTAATTCCAAAGAAAGTTCACTAAAAAGAGAATCCATATCCTGATTTTCCTCTTCTAGAATTTCATTAAAGTACCTGTTCATTAATAAATAAATTTCTTGGACTGCTTCTCTTACCTGCTTCTTATAAATTTGCTCGGCCTCGTCCTTCAAATTTGGTGTCCACACAAGCCCATTCAACTTCTTCTTTAATTTTTCTGTACTTCTTTCTAGAAATTCATCAATATCTCTTTCTATCTTTCTCTTTGACCGAGATACCTCTGATTTTATTCGTTTTTCCGCAACTTCCTCTCTCTCCTTAAGATCTTCTAATTGATCATCATACTTTCTTATTTCATCTTCAAAAGTACTACTCTTTCCCTCTAACTCATCAAATATCAGCTTTCTTTGCTTTTTAAGCTCCTCTTTGTAGCCTTGAACATAGGCATTGACTCTCTGCTGCATTGCCAGTTGAATTCTTTCTTTTAAATTCACAGAAATTTCTTTCAACTCATTCTGGATGCTCACAATGTTCAAAAACCAATGACTATCTTTTTCGTTAGAGACAGGTATCATTCTCACTTGTTGTGTCACCATTTTACTTAAACTTTCTCGATCTTTCTCGATCGATAAATTTTCGTCTTCCTCATCTCTATTTAAACAATCACACTTCGTTCTAACAAAGAGAATATCAATCTTGCAATTATCAATTTGACTTATAAAGTCTCTGTCCACCTTTGTAGGTGATGTTCCCAAGACATAAACAATCATACCCGATTGACTAATCGCATCAATGGCTAACTCTTGATGCCTCTGTATAATTGTATTGACTCCTGGTGTGTCAACTAAAACAATTCCTTGTTCTAATATCTCTTCTTCTAAAAATACTTCAATGTAATCAATCTCTTCAATCTCGATATTTTCAAGTGTATTCTGATATATCTCCTTTAACTTCGACAATTCTACATCTATTTTCTCGCCACTAATAAAATGAACCACACATTCTTCAAATTTTCCATAGCGAATATAAGTCAATGCCGCTGTGGTCTCTCTACTTTGCACTGGAAGAATATCTCTTGAGAGAATATTATTGATTAATTTTGACTTTCCTGCAGAATAATGTCCCCAAAAAGTGATAAAATGCTCTCCATCTTTTGCTAACTTCTGCAATCTCTCCATCTCAAGCACATCACCATTTTTTCCAATCCATTTGGCAATTTCTATCCCTTGCTTTATATCCATATTACAAACTTACCTCCTCAAGGACATCTACACTTTCCATTTCCAATTCATTCCCTAGGTCCACAGCTTCATTGTATATTGCAGATAAACGATTTTCCTTTTCTTCAAGCAACTGTAGCTTTTCTCTCAGGCCATTTTCTGCATTCTTTTGCACCTCCAACAGCCCCTCCATCTTATCCTTTTCCTTTAAAATCGCCCTTCGAACTTCCTCTTGAATATTTGCAACAACCAATTCCGTAATCGCTTTCTCTGATTCTTTACTGCGTTTTGATACTTCATCCAGTAACTCATCCCCTTGTTCCTCACACCACTCGGTCACTTCTCTCTTTAAGCTTTTGAGATTTTTTTTCTCAAGTCCTTCGATACGCTTAATGTCACTTTCTCTCTCTTCCCTATCCTCTACTTCCTTTCTTAAAATTTTTTCGTCCACTTTCTTCTTCTCATAGTCAATCTCATCAGAACTTCTACAACTTTGCAAATATTGATTTTTCTCTTTTTCTTTCGCCTCCTTTAACTTCATTATCTCTTCAATCTCTTTGTTACGCCTTGCCTCTTCCTCTTTGCGTTCAGAGTCATCCACTTTTCGCACCTGAACTTTTTCTGTCTTTTTACCCCATAAAATATTTTCTGCAACTCCGAAGACACCTCCTCTAGCCATCTCTCTCGACTCAAACTCAAAATAACGTTGAATTTCTGGCAAAGAAGAGTTTTTGATCTCATCTATCTTCTCTTCATACTTCTCAATCTCTTTCTCTACTTTTTCTATCTTTTTTTTTGTATTTTCCGCTACAATGTAATCCTTTTCTAAGCTTTCTTGCTGTTTCCTTAGCTCCTCCAATTCTCTCTTTCTCTCTTCCTTACGCCTATCCATCCCATCAAGCCCAACCTTCTGTAAATGTTTACCAAACACCTTCCTATCATACTGATCTCTTCTCATCTTGACACTTGAGTTTTCTAAGTTCGCTTCATTCAAAGCATCCTCTATTTCCTCATCAATCACATCTTGGATTTTTTCAAAAAAACTTTCATAACATATCTCTTCAGCTCTTCCTATCTTTTTGAAAAACTCCTTCTCCAAACTACTATTTGCGTATCCTTCAAGCTCTGCTGTATCCTCATAACGTTTCAGATTTTCTATAATCTCGTTTACTATATTTTCTATCTCCTCTTTTAATCCACTCGCAAGCTCCTTATTAATTTTCCCTACTGCTCTTTTCAGCTCTCTTTGATGAGATTTTCCCCTACTTTCTTCCTCCTCAATTTTTTGCTGCAACTCTTCAATCTTTTTTTCTATCTCTTCAGTGTCTGTTCTTCCCTCTAATACTGCTCTTTCTTGACCATAAGTATCCTTAATTTCCTCGGCCAATCCTCGAATTCTATCTATTGGCACCATAAAAATATCTCTTGTCTTTTGCCCACAAGTAAGAAATTGCATCAACCTACTCTCAAAATCCTGTATTCTTGACTTTCCCTCAAGTTGCAAAAGCTTATCTCTAGCTATTCCCTGTTCTCTTGGATCTCTAGCATTCAATGCATCCCTAGCAGAAAGCGGCCATATTTCTGGCAATGACTCCGTATCTGGAAATTCTTTTTTAAAGCTATCTCGAAGATTTCCATAACCATTTCTACTGTCTCACCTTCCTCCGGCTTGATCACATCGATTTTATTTAACACAAAGAAAATGGTCTTTACCTTCATCTTCTCTCTGAGTTCCTTAATAAACTCAAATTCTGATCTTGATCCTGGATGTTCATTGGTAAACAAAAAGATACAAGCATGTGACTTTTTAATCTGCTCTTCTGTAATCTCTCTATGCCCCTCTTTAATTCCATTCAATCCCGGACTATCGACAATGGACACACCATCCTTTAAAAAATCAGAGTCTAAATAGAGATCTAATTTCCTAATGTTTTCAGCTACATTCTCTCCTTTCGTGCTAACATATTGATCTATAATATCCTTGTCTACCTTTTCAAGAATCTTTTCTCGTCCATCATTATAGTAGACTCTTCCCTCTTCTCCCTCACTGGCAACCGACTTGTGACGCAAAAAAATTAACCGTTGCTGTTGTTTCACTTGTAAAGGATGTCAAAATTCTTCGTCCCATCAATGCATTCAATAAAGTCGACTTTCCTGCACTAAACTCCCCAACAACAATAATTGTGTATTCCTCTTTTTCAAAGCTTTCTTTTAGTTTCTCCACAACCTTTACAGCTTCTTTATGACCATCTAACCGAAATGTCTCTATTGTCTGATCGAGAAGTCTCTCAATGCGTTCTTTCTTCTCAATAAATTGCTCCCTACTCTCTTTTGCACTCTTCATCTTTAACTCCTTCTCCCATATTTTTCTAAACTACTTCTGATTAAACCTACGGTTTGCATATCTTCTTTTACGGAAAGATCTAGCTTATATTGATTCGTAGATAAGAGTTTTTCCATTTTTCTCTCTTCTGCCTCGCAGCTATCTTCATACTTCTTCTCCACATCCATACACAACTCATCTATATTACTAGAAACTGCACTGCCTATCTCTCTTTTGACACTATCGCCTAATCCCTTAAAATATGCTTCTACACTTTCTCGAAACTCCGCTTTCCTTTTCTGTAGGTACTCTTGCCTCGCCTTTTTCCTCTTTATGTCTATCTCCTTTTTCATTACCTTAATCCTTGATTCCTTGGACTCGATAGACCTGCTATAATGTGCTTCCCTTTCTTCCATACGGCTCTTTCCATTTGAAGGCTCTCTATCTCTGATTGCAATCTTTTAATTTGCCTCTCGCACTTTCTATCCTCTTTCTCAAACTCTTCTTCAAGCTGTTTTCTTTCCTTCATCCATTCTTTTAGTTTAGAATCATTTTCCACTTCAACCATCCTCGTTGCGATCTTATTCCCTAAAAATAGCCGGACAATAGGATTTCTCTTTTCTTCATATGTTTCTTCTTTCTGTTCAAATTCGATAGATGGTTGTTCCCCTAATTGATTCTTTTTTTCTCTACAAGTCCTCTCATTTTTAGTTCTCTTCCTTTCTGCTTCTTCCTGCTCTTTTTTCTTTTCTTCAATCTCTCTTTCATTTTTACTAAGTTTATCTTGCAACCACTCCTTTTCATGTTTTTCTTTTTTAAGTAAACCCTCTTCCTCAATAATCTCATCATTTTCTTTTCTGAAATGATATTCCTCATGATACCCATCCATATCTTTTGCCACAAATCCCCCTCCACTTGTTTTGACTTTTACAGTATTATATTCTGTCTCAATTTTTTTAATTTTTGATATTGACTTGCACAAAATATTTTCACACCCTTGTTTCATCCATGAATTCACATCATACTGGATTTTTTCTATATCTTCCTTAATTTTCTCCTCATAACTATCCACAGCTTCAGGATCATCATCATCATCAATCCTTCTTTTATTTTCTTCTAAAACCTTGTCAATCTCTTCTGCCGAATCATTTTTCAAGACTTTTTCTAAACTTTTTCCCTCCGCCCTCACAAATTCCAATAATTCTGTCTTCTGACTTTCTCTCCTATCCTTTAATCGCTCCAGTTTCTTTTGAATTGCTTCTAGCCGTCTTTTTTTCTCTGGAGAATTTCTAATAAAAGAGCCTCCACTTCCCATCTATCCTTCAATCCCTTTTCAAGATCGATTACCTTCTCTAGCATCACACAAACAGCTTCATCAATCCTACTCTTGTCCTTTTCATTGATCAGTTGGTATATGGTTTTCATTACCTCTTTCCATCTTGACAGTGCAAAAATAGTCTCTGGATTTATCTGATTTTTTCTTTCTTCTGAGTTATAAAAAAGCTCTTTATCTTCGGCCAACAATGCGTTTCTTGCCGAAACTGCAACCAAACGAATTTTTTTCAAATTCCCTTTTGATTCCAATAGGCTTCTTTGCTCTGCTAACTTTGCTTCAACACTTTCTCCTTCTTCCTCCAATTGATCAATAAAATTCTGAACAAATATAATATTTTCTTGATATTTAGAAATTTCCTTCGTAAATTGAATATCAGTGTCCGAAAGTCCTCGCATAGGAATCAAGTAAATACAAGCATGTGCTCGTTGTATCTGTTCGTAAGTTCTCTCCCTATGATGGTCTGCTACACCATTCAGACCTGGGGTATCTACAAATACCATTGGAATATTTGTATCTAAAAATATGACTTTTTATAACTACTTTATTTATCTTTTCAACAACCTTGTATTCCTTACTATGTGTTGTTGTATACTCTATAATTTTTTCCTTATTTAAGTTAATTCCTTTTTCTACAGATCCATTCTCAAAATAGACATCAAAACTGTTTGCCGAATATTTGTCTGGATTATTTTCAATCTCTGTAATTGTCGCTGTCGTTTCTCTTGCTCCATGAGTCAAAACATCTTTTTCCAATTAAGGCATTTACAAATGTTGATTTTCCGGAGCTAAATTCCCCAACTACTGCAATCCTAAAGCTCTTATCAGAAACTCTATCTCTTAAACTTTCAAATTGCTCCTTATATATTGGAAAATTTTGTACAAAAGACATTCCTAAAATTTGGTTAAGATAGCCAATAATCTTTTTTTACATCTCTATCATTTTTTTCTCATTTGTATTCCTCCACTGTAATTTTGACAATATCCCCATAAAATTATATATATATATATATGAAGTCAATATTTTTCTTTATTTCATTAATTTTTTTCGTAATTTTTTTGTTTATATTATATGAAATAGCTTACGGAAAAAAATTTTTATTTTATAAACTACTTTTTGTACTCTTTCCTCCCCATATACAAAACTTTTTCAATCCGAGTATAATAAAAATGCCATAGATATTTTATAATATAACAGCCAGAAAAACCCATGGTCTTTAGACCGTGGGATGAATAACGTTAGGTTTCTAACATATATATTTCAATTTAAGTAAAATATATGCTATAATATATATAGGAAATACTATTTCCGAATCTATGAAAGGAGAAAATCGTATGTATCTTACTGTAAAACAACAAGTGAAACATCTGTCCAAGGAAGACTATATCACAATCAGGGAACTTTGTCATACGGCTAAGAATCTTGCTAATGAGGCAATCTATAATGTGCGTCAGTATTATTTTACAGAAGGTGAATTTCTCAAGTATGAGAAGAATTACACTCTTTTAAAGAATAGTCCTAATTATAAGGCCTTAAATTCCAATATGGCACAGCAGATACTGAAAGAGGTTGATGGCTCGTTTAAGTCATTTTTTGGTCTGCTTAAACTTGTCAAGCAGGGAAAATATGCTTTTATGGATTGTAAACTGCCACATTATCTTCCAAAAGATGGATACACAACACTGATCATTGGTTTTGTAAGACTGAAGGGTAATCAGCTGATACTTCCGTTTTCCAATAGTTTTAAGAAAACGCATAAGTCTGTTGAAATTACGATACCACCCATACTTCTTGATAAGACGATAAAAGAGATACGCATTATACCGAAAGCGAATGCAAGGTTCTTTGAAATCCAGTATATATATGAAGCTGAATGTATTCAAAGAAATCTAAACACAAACAACGCACTTGCACTTGACCTAGGTATCAACAATCTCGTCACAGCCGTATCAAATAGTGGTCAATCGTTCATTATTGACGGGAAAAGACTGAAATCGATCAATCAGTGGTTCAATAAAGAAAACGCCCGTTTGCAATCGATAAAAGATAAACAGCATTTTAGTAGAAAGCCTACAAATAGACAAAAAGCAGTTGCTCGTAATCGCAACAATAAGGTGAACGACTATATGAATAAAACTGCTCGTAGGGTGATAGATTATTGTATCATCAATAATATAGGTACGCTTGTTGTTGGTTACAATGAGACTTTTCAACGTAACAGTCATATTGGAAAGCAAAACAATCAAAATTTTGTAAATATCCCTTATGGACAGTTGCGTAACAAATTGGAATATCTTTGCAAACTAAATGACATTGTTTTTGTAAAACAGGAAGAATCCTATACATCGAAATCATCTTTTTGGGATAGAGACGATCTACCTGTTTACAATGCCGATAATCCAAAAAAGTATCCGTTTAGTGGCAGAAGATTACATCGTGGTCTATATAAAACAGCAAGTGGTAAAACAATCAATGCAGATGTTAACAGAGCATTAAATATCATGCGTAAAAGTAGTGTTGTGGATATGAATATCCTATACAGTAGAGGCGAAGTGGACACGCCGATAAGAATAAGGATTGCCTAATTACTTAGGTGGAAACTTAAATATCAAACTTCTTAAATAGAGCTGTTAGGCTCTTAGAAGCCCATTACCTTTAGGTGATGGGTAGTTCACACAAAGGAGACATAAATTATGATTCAACAATTTCAAGACTTTGTTCAAAAGAGTCCAACGGCATTCCATGCCATTGACAATATACGATTGATCTTAAAAGAAAAGGGATTTCACGAGCTATATGAGGGGCAGTCCTGGGATGTCCAGCAGGGAGGATGCTACTTTGTCACTAGAAATGGAACCAGTATAATCGCATTTCGTGTGGGAAATACACTCAACCACTATGGATTTCAGATTGCCGCATCGCACTCCGATTCTCCAAGTTTTAAGCTAAAAGAAAATGCTCAACTTTTGAAGTTCGCCAAAAATATACTCAGCTCAACACCGAAGGCTATGGTGGAATGATTTGTTCTAGCTGGCTTGACCGTCCACTCTCTATTGCTGGTCGTGCTATTGTCCAAGATAAAAAAGCCAATAAACTCTCCACTCATCTCGTCCAGATTGATCGAGATCTTGTTCTTATTCCGAACCTAGCCATTCATATGAATCGCCAGACCAATGACGGAATGGCTTGGAATAAACAAGTTGATATGCTCCCACTCTTTGGTGGAGAGGGCACAGAAAAAGAGGCACTAAAGTCAATGATTGCCGAGAATATTGGCTGTGACAAAGAGGATTTACTTGGCAGTGATTTATTCCTATACAGCCGTACTCCCGCAAGTGTTTGGGGAGCAAAAAATGAATTTTTCTCCTGTGGAAGAATTGATGATTTAGAATGTGCATTTGGCTCACTGATGGGATTTTTAGCAGGAAACTGCCACGACAATATTCAGGTATTTGCTTGCTTTGACAATGAAGAAGTGGGCTCTGGAACAAAGCAGGGTGCAGCCTCTACCTTTCTCTCTGATACGCTCTTACGTGTCAATTCCTGCCTTGGAAAGTCAAGAGGACTTCTACCGTGCCATTGCTGTCAGCTTTTTATTGAGCTGTGACAATGCCCATGCCGTACACCCAAATCATCCAGAAAAAGCCGATGCCAACAACTGTTGTTACATGAATGAGGGCATTGTCATTAAATCTCACGCTGGACAAAAATACACCAGCGATGGGGTGAGTATAGCCATCTTTAAGTCCATTTGTCAAAATAAAAATATTCCTGTTCAATATTATGCCAATCGCTCTGACAGCGTCAGCGGTTCTACTCTTGGCAACATTTCAATGTCCCAACTTTCGATGAATGCTGTGGATATTGGTCTGGCACAGCTTGCTATGCATTCGGCCTACGAAACAGCAGGAGTAAAAGATTTGGATTACCTTATTGACGCATGCAAGGCATTCTTTAGCACTAGTATGGAACTAGATCATCAAGACATCACTTTGTACAATAACTAATCCACAACAAAGGCGTGTGAAAAATGATTTCTTCATTTCTCACACGCCTCTTTTTTCTCTATGCCTCTTGACATTCGATATTTTATTTACTCTCCAAGGCCAGACTCAATAGCCTCTGTCAAAGCAGCCATTGCTGCATCCTCATCCTCGCCATCACAAACCAAAGTGATCTGCGCACCTGACTTAATTCCTGCAGACATTACATTGAGCACACTCTTAGCAATGATTTTCTTGCCCTCATACTCGATGGTAACATTGCTCTTAAACTTCATAGCACACTGAGAAAGGATTCCTGCTGGTCTTAAATGAAGTCCTGATGGATTTGCGATAGTCAAAGTTTTGCTTAACATGGGTAACACTCTCCTCTACATTGTTTTTTCTTAAATACATTGTCATTATAATGCATTTTTAAACAATAGTCAAAGAATTTTATAAATTTTTCTTTCGTTCTCTCACTTCTCTTTTGGAGTATGAACATCCACAATAGTCCTGTCGATACAAGTCATACTCTTTAGACAATTCAGTTGAACGCTTATATCCATTTTTCTTTTTAAAATCGGATGGCAGATAGCTCACTCCATATTCTTTTCCTACCTTTTCACCAATTTCACATAATTTGGCTGAATTTTTCAGCGGACTAATGCTTAAAGCGGTGGTAAAGTAATCAAATCCTCTCTCTGCCGCTAATTTTGCCGCCTCCCGAAGACGCATTTCATAGCACATAAAACAGCGCTCACTCCCCTCAGGATCGGTCTCATGCCCTCTGGCCATCTCATGAAATTGCTCAGGATTATACTTTCCCTCAATAAATTTCACTTCACGCTCAAATGGCATACTGGCAATCAGACGCTTTTCCTCATCTACACGGAGACGATACTCCTTGGGATCATCAATATTTGGATTGTAATAAAACACTGTAATATCAAATTTTGAATTTAGATATTCCATACAATAGGAAGAACATGGGGCACAGCAAGCGTGCAAAAGAAGCTTCGGATAAATTCCCGAAGCTTCATTGCTCTTGATAATGCCCTCTAGTTCCTTTTGTAAATTTCTCACATTCATTTATAAAAAGTCCCTTATTCTCTTTGAGCGCACTGGATTTCTCAACTTGCGCAATGCCTTTGCTTCAATCTGACGGATTCTCTCCCCTCGTTACTTTGAATTCCTTACCAACTTCCTCGAGTGTTCTTGGATGCCCATCTTCAAGTCCAAAGCGCAATACAATTACTTGCCTTTCCCTCTCCTTAAGATCTCCAAGCAATGCATCGATATGCTCTCTGAGCATAACAGACTCCACATTCCCCTCTGGTGTGAGCACATTGGAATCAGCAACAAAATCGCCAAGATTGGAATCATCCTCTTCACCAATTGGAGTTTCCAGTGAAGCTGGCTCTCTTGCAATTTGCATAATTTCCATCACTTTTTCCTCGGTCATACCGAGTGCATCAGCAAGCTCTGTCACACTTGGCTCATACCCAAGCTCCAAAGTAAGCTTTCTTTGCATCTTACTCATCTTATTAATCGTCTCAACCATATGCACTGGCACACGAATCGTTCTAGCCTGATCAGCAAGTGCTCTTGTCACAGACTGACGAATCCACCAAGTCGCATAGGTAGAAAGCTTAAATCCCTTGGTATAATCAAATTTCTCAACACCTTTAATTAAACCTAAATTTCCCTCTTGAACAAGGTCAAGAAAACTCATTCCACGCCCTGTATAGCGCTTTGCAATACTGACGACAAGTCGAAGGTTTGCCTCAATTAGCTTTTGCTTCGCATACTCATCTCCCTCTTGCTTGCGCTTGCAAGATTTAACTCCTCCTCTGTTGTGAGAAGAGGCACTGTACCAATCTCCTTTAAATACATGCGGACAGGATCTTCTGTGCCAACACCTTCAAGAATATCAATTGCACTAAGGTCAATCTCCTCTTCCTCGGAATCATGTTCAAACTCATCGTCCTCATCATCCACCAAAAGTGCAGATTCATCAGTAATTTTGCCAATGTCTACAGGAACTTCCTCTGGAATATCCTCGACCACCTCAATGTTATGAATATCCAAATATGCATAGATTTGATCCATGCTATCACTTTGCAATTCTTCACCTTCAAAATAGTCGTTGATTTCTCCATAAGTTAGCTTGTTATCCTTGCTCTTGGCCAACTCCAAAAGTTTATTCAACTTTTCCAAAAATTCCTCTTGCGAAGCACTTTTTGTCTTGTTTTTACCTTCTGTTGTAGCCACTGCCTTTGTACTCTTATTTTCCACTAAGCCACATCCTTTTCTATAAAAAATTGTTTACAGTGTAGCAATTCATTATAACGCCAACTGGCACAAATGTCAACTAGCAATAGCCATACACACCTCGTACGCTTACTTCACCACTAAAAATTGTTTTCATTTTTCCATCTTCTGTGCAGACCAAAAGTTCTCCTCTTTCATCGATTCCTTTGGCTGTCGCAATGTATTCCCCCTTGGAATCCAAAACTTTAACCTTTTTGCCCCTGTTTACAAGTAAATCTTCATATTCCTTCTTTAATTTGGAAAAATCTTGTGTCTCCATAAAAATGGCCATATACTTTAAGAATTTTTTTGTAATCAAGCCGTCAACTGTGCACGTTCTATCTGCTGTGTGCTCTCCAAGTACAAAGAGGTTGCCTTATCTTTAATTTCCTCAGGAAATTCCTTGCCATTGACATTGATGCCAATTCCACATACACAATAGCGAAGACCATCTACATCGGTACTCATCTCCGTCAAAATCCCACAGAGCTTTTTCCCTTGAATTACAATATCATTTGGCCACTTAATGAATGGCTCCAATCCCGTCAGTTCCTTGATGCCTGTTGCAACAGCCAAGGCCGCAACTAAGGTCAACATAGATGCATTTTCTGTTTTTAATGCCTTTTCCTTGATCAGAAGACTCATAAAAATATCCTGCCCCTTTTTTGAAGCCCAAGTTCTTCCCCTTCGTCCTCGACCACCACTTTGCTCATCTGCCACACACAATATATTTTCATCACCATTTTCTGCAAAAGCTTTTGCCCAGGCATTGGTTGAATTTACGGTTTCTTTAAAATGTACCCTGTAATTTGCCCCATAAACCTCCAACCAATGAGCAATTCGTTTCTCTGAAAATAAATCGCCCCTTTTTGTCAAGCGATACCCCCTCTTATTCACTGCATCAAATTCATATCCATCTTCTCTCAGGGCAACAATATTTTTCCACACCGCTGTCCGTGAAACATTCAACATCTCGCTAATATATTGTCCTGAGAGATAACCTGTAGCATTTTCAAGTAATTCTAAAACTTTTTCCTTCATCTTTCTCCTACATACTCACTAAACTCAAAAAGGCAACAACAACCAAGAAAATTCCTGCAAGCAAATTCAGTATGAAGCTGACCATAATCCTCTTTTCTCTCATCCTATATTGCCATCTATGTTTTGCCGCAACAAAGTTTAATGCTGACGCAAGAGCAAAGATGATAGGGAAAAAGACTCGATGTCCTTCTGGATCCAAAAAAGCGAAAATAGACAAAATCATAATGACGACACTTGCCAAAATTCGCAGAGCATCCATAAGTACCATCGTCTCTCTGCTCTTTTTCTTCCTAAATCTGCCATATTAATTTCCCAATGTGGCGACCATCACGGCCTTAATGGTGTGCATACGATTTTCCGCCTCATCAAAGACGACATCTGCATATTTCTCAAAGACATCCTCTGTCACTTCCTTGCCCTTTACCGCTGGTAAGCAGTGCATAAAGATCGTGCTGTCCTTTCCCGTGCTTGCCATTAATTTTGCATTGACTTGATAAGGACTAAGCAATTCAATACGCTCCTTTGCCTTGTCTTCTTCGCCCATGGAAGCCCACACATCTGTATAGATTACATCCGCATCTTTTACTGCCAAAACATCATCGCTGATCTGCAATTTGGCACCTGATTCCTTTGCATATCCCTTACAAAGCTCAACTAATTCCTTTGTTGGCTGCAATGCCTTTGGTGCAATAATTGTAAAGTTTACTCCCATCTTTGTCATACCAATCATGAGAGAATTGGCCATATTGTTTCTTCCATCTCCCGCATAGACAAAATGAAGTCCCTTTAAATGTCCAAAGTGCTCCTTCATAGTCAAAAGGTCAGCAAGGATCTGGGTTGGATGATACTCATCCGTCAAACCATTCCACACAGGTACGCCTGCATATTTTGCAAGTTCCTCCACCGTTTTATGGGCAAAGCCACGAAATTCAATGCCATCAAACATTCTTCCCAATACTCTCGCTGTGTCAGCCACGCTCTCCTTGTGGCCAAGCTGAATATCATCCTTTCCAAGGTACTCAGGAAATCCTCCCTCATCCCTTGCACCGACAACAAAGGCACAGCGTGTTCTTGTCGATGGCTTTTCAAAAATCAATGCAATATTTTTGCCCTTCAATGAATTGCCCGTAATGCCCCTTTTTTTGTCCGCCTTTAACTTTGCCGCCAAATCAAGTAAATATCCAATTTCCTCTGGTGTAAAAATCTTTTAATGTGATAAAAATTTCTTCCCTTTAAATTCATCATTCTCCCTTCTTTGTCTTGCCAATTCATACATCAAAAATAGATGCTGCTACAGCAGCATTTAAGGACTCAACTGACCCAACATTGGAATCCGAATATAATGTGTCGCATGCCTTGCTACATCCTGTGTCAATCCATTGGCCTCATTGCCAATCAAAAATGCACTGGAGTGAGTATAATCCTCTCTGTCATAGCTATGCTCTCCCTGCAGATGTGCAGCATATACTTTAATCCCTGTCGCCCTCATTTTTTCAATTGCATTGCCCAAATCCTCTACATAGACAAATGGAACTCGAAAAATAGATCCCATGGTCGAGCGAATCACCTTTGGATTATAAATATCTGCCGTATCCCCACTCATAATTACGCCGGTAAGACCTGCTCCCTCGCCTGCACGAATAATAGTTCCCAAATTCCCCGGATCTTGAAGTCGCTCCAAAATAAGCAAATGCTGTTTTTCTGTCGCTAAAATCTCTTCGAGACAATACTTTCTTTGCTTAACTATGGCAAGCACTCCTTGCGGTGTCTTGGTATCGCTCATCAATGAAAAAACTGTCTCCGAGACCAACTCACATTTGAGCCTTTCCAATTTTTCTCTTATTTCTGCCTTAGCATTTTTTAAAAAATTTTCTGTCACATAGACTTCCCTAACTTCTTCTATGGGCACCTCCTCAAAAATGCGCTGACCCTCCACAGTAAAGAGTCCCTTTTCTCTTCGATAGGATGCTTTTTTCCGCAAATTGACGACTTCCCTTACCCTCTTATTGCTTGTCGCTTCAATCACTCCAAATTCTCCTCAATTTCTTCTAATTCTTTCAGCCAAACCTGTGCGGAAGCATCGGATGGCATGCGTAAATCTCCCCTTGGAGACACAGCCACACTTCCAACCTTTGGACCATCTGGAAGGCAGGAACGTTTAAATTGTTGAGCAAAAAACCTCCAATAAAATGTCCTCAGCCAGCGATAAATAGTCTTCTTGTCATACTCCTTGCCAAAAGCTAGGCAAGCCAAGCGATAAATCTTTCTTGGAGAAAAACCAAATCGAAACATAGAATATAAATAAAAATCATGTAATTCATATGGGCCAACCAAATCCTCTGTCTTTTGACTAATCTTTCCATCCACTGGAGGTAATAGTTCAGGGCTGACCGGTGTGTCAAGGACATCCTTTAAAATCGCAGAAACTTGCTTTTCTTTCGTTGTCTGGGCATAATAATCTACTAAATATCGAACCAATGTCTTTGGAACAGAGACATTGACCGCATACATCGACATATGATCCCCATTGTAGGTTGCCCATCCAAGGGCAAGTTCTGACAAATCTCCTGTTCCAATGACAAGCCCATTATCCCGATTGGCAATATCCATTAAAATTTGCGTTCTTTCCCTTGCCTGTGCATTCTCGTAGGTGACATCATGACAATTGACATCTTGATGGATATCCTTAAAATGCTGTAGTACAGACTCTCAGATTGAAATTTCTTCTAAACTTGCTCCCAGCTCTTTCGTCAGCTTACAGGCATTTTGATAGGTTCGATCTGTCGTTCCAAACCCAGGCATGGTAATGGCATGAATTCGACTTCTTTCTATGCCCAATAAATCAAAAGCCTTTGCACATACAAGAAGAGCCAATGTCGAATCCAGTCCTCCTGAAATACCAAGAACTACACATTTAGCCTTGGTGTGCTCTAGGCGCTTTTTAAGTCCCATCGCTTGAATCATCATAATCTCTTCACAGCGTTCATTTCGCCTTTGAACATCTGAAGGCACAAAAGGTGATGGATCAATAAAGCGAGTCAATTCTACTTCCTGCATCTGCAAAGAAAAAGGAATCCGCAGATATTCCTCGTCCTGCTCCCTCGGATAAGTCGTCATCTTTCTTCGCTCTGCCATCAGTTTTTGCACATCAATTTCTGACACCACGGCCCCACCAACAAATAGCTTTGATTTTGCAAGTATGCTTCCATTTTCTGCAATCATATTGTGGCCACCAAAGACCACATCCTGAGTGCTCTCTCCCTCTCCAGCATTGGCATAAATATAGGCTGCCACAAGTCTAGCCGACTGATTAGAAATCAAACTTTCCCGATAACCACTCTTTCCTACCATCTCATCTGAGGCCGAAGTGTTGGCAATCACCGTTGCACCAGCAAGTGCGTGATGGGTACTTGGCGGATTGGGAACCCAGACATCCTCACAAATTTCTGCCGCTATGACAAGTTCTGGAATATTTTCACAACAAAGAAGAATATTTGCCCCAAATGGTACCTTCTCGCCAAAAAAATCAATCATTCTCACTCTAGCATTGCCATCACAAAAATAGCGTTTTTCATAAAATTCCCCATAATTAGGATAATTTTGCTTTGGCACTAAACCGAGCAAATGTCCATTTTGCACAATGGCCGCACAATTATATAGTTTTCCACCTACTGCAAATGGCAGACCAATAAAGCTGACCATATCACTGCCATTTGATTTTTCCACAATCTCTTTGAGTGCAAATTTTGCCTCTTCAATCAGTGGTCTTTGAAAAAATAAATCATTGCAAGTATAGGCAGAGAGCACCAGTTCTGGAAATACACAAATCTTTGTGCCCGTTGCCATTTGCTCCTGCATCGCCATCCACACCACACTTTTATTGTGATCTACATCTGCAACGACAACCTTTGGTGTCACTGCAGCTACTTTTATAAAACCATCTCTCATGTTATCCCTCATGTCAACATAGCAGAAATAGGGACTGTGAATTTTTTTGTTTCACAGCCCCTCCTTCCCTATGTCTTACTATCTATAAATAATATCTTCTCTACCTGGTCCATTGCTGACCATCTTTACTGGCACGCCAAGTTCTCTTTCGATATACTCGATGTAATTTCTACAGTTCTCTGGCAAATCCTCATACTTTTTAATTCCACGAATTTCGCAATTCCAACCTGGAAGGTAATCATACACTGGCTTTGCCTTCTTTAACTTTGCCGTCACTGGGAAGTCCTTAACGACCTCTCCATCAATTTCATATCCAATGCAAACAGGAATCTCTTTTAAATATCCAAGGACATCTAAAACCGTGAGGGCAACCTCTGTTGCTCCTTGAATTCGACAACCATAGCGAGAAGCCACTGCATCAAACCATCCCATTCTTCTTGGACGACCTGTTGTAGCACCAAACTCTCCGCCATCTCCTCCTCTGTGTCTCAACTCATCTGCTGCTGCCTCATCTAAGATCTCACTGACAAATTCACCGGCCCCCACTGCACTTGAATAGGCCTTGACCACTGTGATAATATCTGTAATCTCATATGGGGCAATTCCAGCACCAATCGCTCCATAAGCGGCCAATGTCGACGAAGAAGTTACCATTGGATAAATTCCATGATCCGGATCCTTTAGCGAACCAAGCTGTCCCTCAAGAAGTACCTTTTTTCCAGCCTTCAAGGCCTCATATAAATAGGCACTCACATCACATACATAAGGTGCGATCATATCTCTATATTCATGTAAAGTATCCATTAATTCCTTCGGATTTAACTCTGGTTGATGATAGAGATTGACAAAGAGAACATTCTTTAATGTACAAATCTTTTCAACTTTTTCTGCCAAAATTTCATCATCAAATAATTCACTGACTTGAATGCCAATCTTTGCATACTTATCGGAATAAAATGGTGCAATTCCTGACTTTGTTGAACCATACGCTTTTCCTGCAAGTCTAGCCTCCTCATAAGTGTCCTGCAAAATATGGTATGGCATCAAAATCTGTACACGGTCAGAAACCAAGACCTTTGGTGTCGGCACGCCCTTTTCTACAATTGAATTGATCTCCTTTAATAGATAAGGAATATTTAAGGCAACTCCATTGCCAATAATACTTGTTGTGTGCTGATAGAATACACCCGATGGCAGCAAATGAAGTGCAAACTTGCCATAATTATTGATAATTGTATGTCCAGCATTGCTGCCCCCCTGAAATCGAACAATAATATCTGCCTCTTCAGCGAGCATATCTGTAATTTTTCCCTTTCCCTCGTCTCCCCAGTTCGCACCAACAATCGCTCTTACCATGAAAAAACCTCCAAAAAATAAAATTAATTATATACTATTAAACATTGATCTGGGCCGTTTTGCCAAGCTCGTCTCTATATTCCTCTAAAATTGGTGAGATACATTCCTCAACAAATTCAACCACCTGCTGCGGACAGCGTCCCACATACTTTGTCGGATCCATTGTCTTTTCTAACTCTTCTCTTGTCAAATTAAACATTGGATCCTCTGCAATCAAATCGAGCAAATTATTTTCTTTGCCCTCAACCTTTACCTGCCTTCCTGCTTCCATAGAAAGTTCACGAATCCTCTCATGTAACTCCTGACGATCTCCACCCATTTTTACAGCATCCATCATAATATTTTCTGTCGCCATAAATGGTAGCTCAGCCATCAGACGCTTTTCAATTACCTTCGGATAGACCACAAGTCCATCGACCACATTAAGACAAAGATCTAAAATACCATCAATGGCCAAAAATCCCTCAGGCACAGACAATCTCTTATTTGCTGAATCATCCAATGTTCGTTCAAACCATTGTGTAGAAGCCACAAGCATTGGATTCATTACATTGCTCATCACAAAGTTAGACAGTGAAGCAATTCTCTCACTGCGCATTGGATTCCTCTTATAAGCCATTGCCGATGAACCAATCTGTGTCTTTTCAAATGGCTCCTCAATTTCCTTTAGATGCTGTAATAGGCGAATATCATTGGAAAACTTATGTGCAGACTGTGCAATCCCTGCCAAAACATTCAACACACGAGTGTCTATTTTTCTGGAATAGGTTTGACCAGATACAGGATAGCAATCATTAAATCCCATTTTTTGTGCAATCATGTTATCTAATTTTTTAATTTTTTCATCATCTCCTGAAAACAATTCCACAAATGAAGCCTGTGTACCTGTCGTTCCCTTGCACCCCAAAAGCTTCATTGAATCAATCACATAGCAAAGATCCAAGTAATCAAGATAAAATTCATGTAACCAAAGTGTTGCTCTCTTTCCAACTGTTGTTGGCTGTGCTGGCTGGAAGTGAGTAAATGCAAGTGTCGGCATATCCTTGTATTCCATTGCAAACTTGGACAACTCATTCATCACATTGACTAATTTTACTCGAACAAGCTTCAACGCCTCTGTCATCACAATGATATCTGTGTTGTCCCCCACATAGCAACTCGTTGCTCCAAGATGAATAATGCCTTTGGCTTTTGGACATTGTAATCCATAGGCATAGACATGGCTCATAACATCATGACGAACAATCTTTTCTCTCTCCTTAGCCTCCGCAAAATTGATATCATCTTGATGTGCCTTTAATTCATCAATCATCTCTTGTGTAATCTGCTCAAGACCAAGTTCTCGCTCAGTCTCTGCAAGTGCAATCCATAATTTTCTCCAAGTCTTAAATTTCTTATCTGGAGAAAAGATATATTGCATCTGTTTACTCGCATAGCGCTCTGAAAGTGGACTTACATATTTATTATACATAGATCTTTTCCTTTCTCAATATCTCATTGTTCAAGCTTTTTTGGTGCTCCACAGCTATCACTGCCCTTGTCAAAATATTCTCCTCGAATATCTTCTTTTGGTGGTTCAATCGGATAATCTGCACTAAAGCACGCCGTACAAATTGGAAGACCATTTGATAATTCCTTTAATCTATCCATCCTCAAGTAAGATAAACTATCTGCTCCAATCACCTTGCAAATTTCATCAACTGTGCGATTGTGGGCAATCAGTTGTTGTTCATTTGGAATATCTGTTCCGAAATAGCAAGGATGCAAAAATGGAGGAGCACTCACCTTTAAATGTACTTCCTTTGCTCCCGCCTCTCGCAATTGATTGACAATCAAAGAACTGGTTGTTCCCCTGACAATTGAATCATCAATCATAATCACTCGCTTTCCTTCAACAGCACTCCTCAATACATTGAGCTTGACACGAACAGCACTTTCCCTTGAGCTTTGTTTTGGCTTAATGAAGGTTCTTCCGACATAACTATTCTTTACAAAGCCACACCGTAAGGAATTCCTGATTCCATCGCATAGCCAAGCGCTGCCGCATTGCCAGACTCAGGAACACCAACGACAATATCTGCCTCTACAGGCTCATCCATTGCGAGGAATCTTCCTGCCTTTATTCGACTTTCATACACGCCCACACCATCAAATACACTATCTGGTCTGGCAAAATAGATATATTCAAATACACATCTTGCTTGTTTTTCTCTTACACATCTTGACTTGTCCGAAGTAATTCCATCACTAGAAATGGTTACAATTTCTCCAGGTTCAACATCACGCACAAACTCAGCACCAATCGTATCCAGTGCACATGTCTCTGAGGAAAGAATATAGGTGTTTTCCCTCTTTCCTATGCAAAGTGGCTTAAACCCCTGTGGGTCTCTTGCACCCACTAGCTTTCTCGGACTCATCACCACGAGTGAATAAGCTCCCTGTAGTTTGTTCATGGTATTTCCTATCGCCTCTTCTACAGAACTTGTCTTAATTCTCTCCCTAGCGATGAGATAGGCAATAACCTCAGAATCAATGGTCGTTTGAAAAATTGCTCCAGTATAAGCAAGCTCTTCTCTTAGCTGTGGTGCATTAACCAAATTTCCATTATGTGCCATTCCAAGAATTCCCTTCACATAACTTAAACCAAAGGCTGTGCATTCTCTCTTGTCGAAGAACCTGCTGTCGAATAGCGCACATGACCCACACCAACATTTCCTTTTAAATTCTCTAAAATCTCTGGTGTAAATACTTCATTGCAAAGTCCCATTCCCTTGTAGACATTGTAACTGCCTTTTTTTCCCTTTGTGTCAGTCACTGCAATTCCACAGCTTTCCTGTCCTCGGTGCTGTAAGGCAAATAGCCCATAGTAAATACTATTGGCCACATTGCCACCATTCATATCGTACATACCAAAAACGCCACATTCTTCGTGTAAATTTCCCATAATCCATTGACCCTTCCCTCAAACTTAACAACAAACAGGAGGACGCTTCGTGTCCTCCTGCATAACTACATAATGCCAAGACGTTTAAACACTTCTTGATACGCATCTTGTACATTTCCAAGGTCACGCTTAAATCGATCCTTATCTAGCTTTACATGTGTTTGCTTATCCCAAAGTCTACAAGTATCTGGAGAAATCTCATCGATCAGAATAATCTCACCATGATATCTTCCAAACTCAATCTTAAAATCGATTAAATCAATTCCCTTGCTGCCAAAATAATCAATTAAAATTTCATTGATTTTAAATGCATATGTTGCAATCTTGTCTATCTCATCCTGTGTGATGATATCCAAAGCTAGTGCATAGTAGCCATTAATCATTGGCTCTCCTAGCTTCTCATTTTTGTAAGCAAATTCAAGAACGGGCATTTTTAATTTCACCCCTTCTTCAATTCCTGTTCGCTCAGCAAACTTTCCTGCTGAGTAATTCCTCACCACTACCTTTAACAAAATTGTCGAAGCCCTTTTCACAGCAGTCTCTGTCTCATTGAATTCTTCCACATAATGTGTTGGGATTCCCTTTGCTGAAAGAATCTGAAAAATGCGGTTAGACACCTTATTATTGACAGCACCTTTTCCAACAATGGTCTCTCTTTTTTCTCCCCCCATCGCAGTGATTTCATCTGTAAATGACAAAATCCCAATGTCTGCACTGTCTGTCTTATAGAGATTTTTTGTCTTTCCCTCGTATAATAATTCCAGTTTTTCCATCCCAATCCCTTTCAATATCACATATTTCCATTGCCAATCTCTATAAGTATAATACACGCTTATCTGGTTTGCAATTATTTTTTGTCAATGACATCTGCCATAGAATACATTCCTGCTTTTTTTCCAGATAAATACTCTGCAGCCGCAATAGCTCCCTTGGCAAAAATCTTTCTCGAATAGGCTGTATGAGAAATCGTCACAACCTCATCTTCTCCTGCATAAATCACATCGTGATCCCCCACAATACTGCCTGCTCGCACTGCAGAAATTCCAATTTCCTTCTCTCTTCTTGGCTCATGGCGCTGTGAACGATCAAATGTATACTCATACTCCCCATTCATCTGTTCATTAATAGCATCGGCAAGTGCAAGTGCCGTTCCACTTGGTGCATCAAGTTTTCTTCTATGATGCTTTTCTACAATCTCCATGTCAAAACCGGCCTTTGTCAACACTTCTGCTGCCTCTTTAACTAATTTTAACAATAAATTAATGCCAAGAGACATATTGGCAGAGCGAAGCACAGCTACAGATTGACTCACTTTTTCTACTCTCTCCAATTGCTCATTGGAAAGACCTGTCGTACACAATACAACCGGGATCTTTTTTGCCTCCACATAATCAAGCAATCCATCGATTGCCTTTGCTGAGGCAAAATCAATAATGGCATCTGCCTCCACATCAATACTTTCTAACGAAGTAAACACAGGGTAGTCAAAAAGCTTTTCTCCCTGCAAATCTACTCCCGCTACAATCTTTGTGTCTGTATTTCCTGCAAGAAGCTCTGAGATTACTCGTCCCATCGCTCCATTGCAACCATGCATAATAATTCTTGTCATCTTTTCTCCCTCAGCTAAAAATTATAGTAAATGATATGCTCGCATCGCTGCCTCTAACTTCTTCTTGTGTTCTTCTTCCATCTCTGTCAGTGGAAGTCGAAGTCCTCCGACATTCTTTCCCTGTAAATTCATTGCTGCCTTTACAGGAATTGGATTCACCTCACAAAATAGTAAATTGATGACATCTAAGGCTTCTATCTGAATCTTTGCAGCTGTTGCAAAATCTCCATCCAGTGCAGCCTGACACATATCATGTGTCTGCTTTGGTGCCACATTGCTGAGCACAGAAATCACGCCCTTTCCACCCAAGGACATAATAGGTACAACCTGATCATCATTTCCAGAATAAAGGTCAATATCCACGCCTTCGCAGAGCTTAAAAATCTTTGCAATAGCCCCCAAATCTCCACTTGCTTCCTTTACACCCACAATGTTTTTTACATTCTTTACTAAATAGGCTATCGTTTCTGGTGCAATATTCACTCCTGTACGACTTGGCACATTATAAAGAATCACAGGAATACTGACCGCATTGGCCACTGCAGTAAAGTGTTCAATCAAGCCTTTTTGTGTACACTTATTGTAATATGGTGTCACTAAAAGGAGAGCATCCGCCCCATACTTTTGGGCTTCCTGTGATTGATAAATGGCTGTTTTTGTACAATTTGAACCTGTTCCAGCAACCACAGGTACTCTTCCTCCTACGATCTCCACCGTTCTCTTAATGACTTCAAGATGCTCTTCTGTTGTCAATGTAGCTGCTTCACCTGTCGTACCACAGCTAATAATCGCATCTGTCTTACCTGCGATCTGTTCCTCCAAAACTTCAGCTAACTTTTCAAAATTTACACTTCCATCTTCATTCATTGGAGTCACCAAAGCGACTCCAGCACCTGTAAATACTGCCATTTTTTTCTCCTTATCATTATCATATATTTTCAAAAAAATAGAGCTGGCCACAGAAAGCCAACTCCTCCACTTGCAAAAGATGTCGTAGCTCCCCATCTACTGATGACAGTTGTATGCGTATTCCACATACCCCCAGGCCACTTCAGGTAAAGCATCCGTGCCTTCGGCGTCTCCGCCTTTTGTCATTTATCATCCACTCTTTACAATGTCAAAATGACTACTCATCGGCAACGCAACCTCTACTTTTCTCATATATCGCTCATATATTTTCTACATATTTCCTCTATATTCTTTCTCATGGTATCACCCTTTCAAAGACTTGTCAATATGCCAGAATCTCATTTGCCTAAAATTCTCACAAATGGTAAAATAGAAAAAAGAATAAACCTATTGCTTTAAGAAAGGAATTTTTATGGCACTTGATGGATTTGTAATCTCCAATATTACCTACGAACTTTCAAATTCGTTATCTGGCGGAAGAATCAATAAAATTGCTATGCCCGACAAGGATGAATTGATTTTTACCATTAAGGCAGGAAAAAGCACACAGAGACTTTTAATTTCAGCAAGTCCCTCCCTCCCCCTGCTCTATTTGACACAGGTCAACAAACCAAGCCCGATGACCGCACCTGCATTTTGTATGCTCCTAAGAAAACATATCGGGTCGGCAAGAATTTTATCCATCACTCAACTTGGACTAGAACGCATTGTCTGTTTTCACTTTGAACATCTCGATGAGCTCGGCGATGTCTGTCAAAAAAAGCTCTATGTCGAATTAATGGGTAAATATTCTAATATTATTTTTACTGACAATGATGACAATATTATTGATAGTATCAAGCGTGTCCCTGCACAGGTCAGCTCTCTTCGAGAGGTTCTTCCGGGACGAAAATACTTTCTTCCCGATGAACTAAAAAAGGCAGATATTCTATCTGTCAGCGAAGAGGATTTTTCAAAAATCATCCGATCGAGCAATCTCTCTCTTGTCAAGGCACTCTACCAGTCCTTTGCTGGTATCAGCCCATTGATGGCCAGTGAAATGATCACTCGTGCCTCTCTATCTAATCAGACAGATATTCTATCTGATATTGAATGTAGGCATCTCTATCATACGATTCATCTTCTCATTGAAGATATCCAAAATGGTCGCTTTATACCAAATATTATTTACCGTTCTGGCGAACCTTTTGAGTTTAGCTCCATCATTTTAGAAAGCTATCAGGGTGAAGATTTTACTATAAAAAAGTATGATTCCGTTAGCACCTTGCTCTTTGACTTTTATTCTGCCAAAGACAATATTGCCCGCATCCGCCAAAAATCAGCTGACCTTCGAAAAGTTGTTCAAAATGCCCTTGAGCGTGCAGTCAAAAAATTTGATTTACAGTCAAAGCAATTAAAAGATACAAAGAAAAAGGATAAATTCAAAGTCTATGGTGATCTTCTCAACACTTATGGCTACGCTCTCTCTGGAGGTGAAGATAAATTTACTTGTGAAAATTATTACGATGAAAACAAGGAAATCACCATTCCTCTTGACCCAACCCTAAGTGCCACAGACAATGCCAAAAGGTTTTATGACAAGTATGCAAAATTAAAACGAACAGATGAAGCATTGAGTGAAGAAATTCAAAAGACTGCCCAGGACATTGAGCATCTTAACTCCATTTCCATCTCCCTCGATATTGCTACAGATGAAGCAGACCTTGCTCAAATCAAAGAGGAACTAATTGAATTTGGCTATATCCGAAAACACCATATTGGAAAGAAAGCTAAAATTAATTCAAAACCGATGCATTTTCTCTCCAGTGATGGATTCCACATCTATGTGGGAAAGAATAATTACCAAAACGAAGAATTGACCTTTAAAGTCGCCACAGGAAATGATTGGTGGTTTCACGCCAAGGGTGTGGCTGGGTCTCATGTTATTGTCAAATCAGAAAATAAAGAGTTGAGTGATCGCACATTTGAAGAAGCTGCTGCACTAGCGGCCTACTATTCAAAGGCCCGAGACAATGAAAAGGTAGAAATTGATTATATTCAGAAAAAGAATATCAAAAAAGTACCCGGTGCAGCCCCTGGATTTGTCATCTATCACACGAATTGGTCAATGATTGCAACCCCCGCTAACCATCTTCAAGAACTATAGTCTAGGAATATAGCCTAAAGATATCACCTAGAAATATAGTCTAAATAAATCAGGAGGAATTCTATGGCATTTAACTTTCACCGCCTATTTGAAGGCGCCATTGGCAATTACAGCGAGGTCAATATTGATGATCTCTATGAAGAATATGGTATGTACTTGATGGAAGATGAAGAAATTGAAATTGGATTTAAGCTTATTCGAGACGCACTCATTTTCACGGACAAACGCATTATTATGACAGACCAACAGGGAGCAACAGGAATGAAAATGACAGTAGAATCTATTAATCTCTATTCCATTGTCAATGTAAAGATGGAAACTTCAGGATTTGGCTTTGATGACAGCCAGCTAACCTTCACCTACATTTCATCCCCAGACTTAAAATGTCGCCCACCTGAGTATTGCTCACGCACCCTCGAATTTCCAAAACACTATGATGTACAAAAATTATATCTAACTTTACAAGAGCTCGCATATAATAATTGCCTGCGACTCAATGGCTTAGATTGATTCAATTCATAAAAAGGCAAATAAAAACAACGAAAACAGATGCTCTGCTGTTGTCGTTGTTTTATTTGTTTTTGTCTTTTTATAAAAGCCTTTACTAATTCACTATCTCCCCTTAGTACTCCCCACTGTATAACATTTCACATTCAGCATAATCATCACTGTGCAAAACCACAACATTGTCCACTTCAGCAGATAGTTCCTGTGCCTTTGTCTGTGCCCCTTCAAATAGTACTAATTCAACATTCATCCCCAAACTCTTAATAATCTTTACAACTCCAGAAAAATCCGCATCTCTCGAAATTAGAATTGCCTTTCATAGGAATGCTCATAGGCATGGCGAATCATCTCCACAGCAATATTGACATCGGTTCCCTTATCTGTCATGGTCATCACCTGTCCTGTCACTTCCTTGCCACATTCTGGACAAACTAACCCATAGCGTTCTGTGATTGTAATCGGTTTTTGTTGTAGTCTTCCTGTAATTACTTCAAAATATGGAATTTTGTTTATACTTTGTAGGAAATTTTTATTTTGCTCACTTTCACTAATAAAATAATAGGTTCGAATTACATCTATATCTGAAAACTTATTCTTCACGCAATCTAAAAAGCGATGCACATCCATATTTCTTCCTGGGCCTGCACTATTCTTCCAATCATAAAAAACATTGCTTCCATCAATAAAAATCATTGCCTTTTTTTTCATTTTTCTCCTGTATCACAAAATTTTTCTGTGATACCCTTCCTTTCATTTTCAAACTACTATTTATTTTAACAAGTCCCCACCTATGTTGTACGAACAAATTCATTATACCATTGATATCTTATTCTAGTCTTTACTTTTTTTCTAAATAATTCTGTTACAAAAAAAGCTTGACTACTACAGAAAAAAAGTTTTACAATCTAAGAAAGCATAGTGGATTTAATAGTTGATTTAATGGCGAATTTCTAAGTATACTTTTATTTTATTACAAATCTGGGGGGATATTTAGTGTGAAAGAAAGTAGAGGTAAGCCGTAAACCGGCGCACTTAAATAAGCTGTCTTAAGTAGGCAACTTATTTGAGGATATAGATTTAGTAGATTGATCAAGAAGCTAAAGGTTCATCAGGAGGAAGCAGTCCTTCCTTTTGTAAAAGTTTTTTGGCTTGCTTGATAGCCTTAGCCTTCTGTTTTTCAGCTAAAGGTGCAGGCATATCGATTTTGTAAAGATCGCTTGGATTCCATACCTCTCCGGTAGACAGCATCCGGTAGATGGCTATAAGAATCATACGGGCAATGGCAATAACAGCTCTTTTCTTGCCACGGCGTTTAACAAGGGATTCATATTTCGTTTTGTAGTAAGGAGACTTGTCAGATTTCACGGCTGCATGAGCACACTGTACTAATGCAGGTTTGAGGTAGACACCGGCACGTGTAATACGGACAGATTTCTTCTTACCAGCAGATTCATTGTTGCTGGGGGTAAGACCTGCCCAACAACATAAGCGTTTAGAATTACAAAACTGAGACATATCAATACCAATTTCGGAGATGATAGTAATTGCACTATCACGTTTGACACCCGGAATGGTAGTTAGTAACCGGATAGCTTTATCATAATCAGGGATCGGAAGAAATCAAAGATTCAATCTGTTTATCTATATCATTGATTTCAGCTGTGATATAATCCATATGTGCGCGAATTAGGCGCATACGATATTTCTGGGCATCAGTCATCTGATATCCTTCGATAGATTCAATCACAGCGTCTTCTTTGGATTTGAGGCTCTTAAGAAGTTTTTGAAGCGATTTCTTCATGGTTAATCGTAGTACCTGATTGTTCAAGCAGATAATCGATAATGGATGAGGATGACTTCCCAAAGATATCGGATACAACAGAATCTAATGCGATATTACAAACAGTAAGAGCATTCTGATATCTATTCTTTTCACTTGAACGGCAAGAAACAAGCTTGTAACGATATCTTGTGTATTCTCTAAGAATACGGATCAACCTACAAGGAATGTAGCTGCTTTTTCACAAGTCCCAGTCGGAATAAGTCTCCAATCCATTTAGAATCTTTTTGTATCGTCCTTGTTACCCTTAACAGCTTTAACCCATTTGGGATTAGCAATGGTAACGTTGATTTGATCTTCGAGAAGATTAAAGACAGGAACCCAGTATTTACCTGTGGATTCCATACAGACATCATGGCATTCATTTTCAAGAAGCCACGATTTAAAGTCTAAAATAGAATTGTTGAAGGTAGAGAATCGCTTCTTTTGATAAGAAGGTTCAATACCGGCGGTAGTTTTGATGATTGTGGCAACAAGAAAAGATTTGTGAACACCGACACCACAACAGGTTTGATAAGTAACTTTCATAGTGTAACTCCTTTCGCAAAAGATAAGAAGCCATTGACTGAACTGCCACACAATAAAACAAAGAGCTTTAACAATTCTTAGTGTACGGATTCATGATACCACTTATTTGTGCTTGAAAAGACAGAACTTACACTGATTTTTATGCTGTCTAAAACAGAGAAAGTTTTTACAACTTTACCTCCCGTGCTTTGTAGTATAGCTTCTTGTTATATATTTTAAATCACAGAGTTGAGATGTAAAACACTTTCATTACTATTTGTGCCGCGGCTTGCCCGCGGAATGGAGATTTTTATGAAAAAACAGTTTTTGGCTGCCACACTAGCAGTAATTACTACCATAACCACTGCACTCTCTAGTGCTACTTTGGTTCAAGCTAACGAATGGAAGCGTGACAACATGGGATGGTGGTTCGTCAATGATGCAGGAAATTATTATAAATCTTCTTGGCAAAACATCAGTGGAAAGTGGTATTACTTTGATGCAAGCGGATATATGGCTGCTTCTCGCTGGATTGGAAATTACTATGTCGGAGCAGACGGTGCAATGCTAACCAATACAACCACACCGGATGGCTATAAGGTTGGACTTGATGGTGCTTGGATTCCTGCCACTACTTTGCCTGCACAAAACCAAGCTTCTCAAACAACAACTACAAAACAACAAAGCTCACAACAAAATACAAGTAAGGCAAATACAAACTCTTCAAGTTCGAACTTCCTTACATCCACAATTCCTTCTGGAAGCTATTTTGTTGTCAACACAAGCTCAAAAAAATACCATTATCCAAGTTGTAGAATAGTCAATAAGATTAGCAATGGCAATCGCAAGTATTCCACTAACGAATCTGCTTTACAGGCCAATAGCTATGTGCCTTGTCAGGTCTGTCATTAAGTAAATTTGTAATTTATTCGCTGACTTTAATAAATAGTTTAATAATTTTCACAAAACTGCACCATATTCTTGAATCCAGTTTACAGTTTATCTGGCAGAACTATGGTGCAGTTTATTTATTCATTTATTTATCCTCTACCCTCGATAACTTTTTTTCATATATTTCAAAATCAATATCAATCAATGTTACCATTTCATCCGAAAACTTAAAATCCCCATCATCCGCCAATTCTTTTGTCTTTCTCCTTACTTCATCAATTGTAGATGGTTCTGTTGCCGCACTTTTATCACCAAGTCTGCACATTCCTATAGCATCTCGAGCCATGTAAATTGCATCTTCCATACTCTTTCCTTCTGTATAAATATCAAAATCGGGAATATAAACTACATAAAAATCATTTTTTTAATAAATACTGGGTAAAATTTAACCATTTTTATCCTGTCTTCTCTCCCTTATATGATTTAACTCATTTTGTCTTGCTCACACTTCTTACAGCTGGCATAAATACATCTACTAAAGTTGTATATTCCCCATTTTCTAACTTGATTTCTGATAATTTACTTGCTGGCGGAATATCTTCACCATCTTCCTCTAACCCAAGAAGTACGCACCCTAATAATTCTTGTGCAGATACAAAAGCATCTTCATCAGTATCTCCACAAGTTGCACAATCCAAATCTGGAAACACAACAGAAATCCCTTTTTTTTCATATGAAAAAACTGCAGGATAGTAATATCTATCTCTTCTTCTCATATCTATTATCACCATCCTCTTAAATCATCTGTATCACAACTTATATAAACCACAAATTCACTCAACTGTTCATGTCTCCTAAATGTTTTTCTAAAATTGACCTCTAACATCTCACTTTTTATAAGCCCGTGCAAACCTCCCTACGACCTCACGCTTTAGCTTATAGCTCTTGGATATTCAACTAACTTTTGTCTCATACTTTCTTGTTGCCTTTGATTGTGCTGTTGCCATTAACCTCTCCTTTTGTCCAAGTATGTCGTGATCAGATACCAGAGTCCTCTACCTAAGCTTGCAACAATGATTACAATGCCTGCAATTTGCATAACTTTAGCAACTACTTTTAATGCTTCAATTAACATCTTTACTTGAATGGGTTCTGTATTATTCTCTTTAGAGACTAGAACATCAGGTCAATTAACTTGCTTAATTATATGAACCAATGTTCTGGTTACAACTCCTATTAAAATCTATTTAACAACTGAATTGATTTTAATGGGAGTTTTTTCTCTTCTTTCGAGAACTTTGTTTCCCCATTCTGTTCACCTCCTTTCTACTCTTATATCATAATATATCTTATCTAATACATTAATACAATTTTAAAAATTCATAAATAAAATATACTAAATAGCTTCACCACTACTTGAAGGAATAACTGCTTCTGCCCCCCCTCAGAAGTACCTTGAAAATTCTAATCTTGTCTTTCAAAAGAGACAAGAAAAGCACCCTATTGCTAGAGTGCTTTCTATACATCGCTATTCGCTTTCTTTGATGAACTCTTCCATCATTCTCGCTAACTGCCCTGCTTGGCTAACGCCTTGCTTTTCACAAGCCTGTGCAAACCTCTCTACAATCTCCCGCTTCAGCTTATAGGTCTTGGACATCCAACCAGCTTTCGCCTCATACTTTCTTGTTGCCTTTGATTGTGCTGTTGCCATTACCTTCTCCTTTTGTCTAAGTATTTCGTGATCAGATACCAAAGTCCTCTACCTAAGCTTGCAACAATAATTGCAATGCCTACATATTCTCCAATCTTTGACACAATTTCCAATAGTTCTAACACTTTTACAATCATAACTTTACTTAAATGGGTTGTTGTGTTATTATTCTTTTATCAGAGAGCTGGTTTGAGCCAACCCCCTGTCATCACTATGAGAAGAAGATGGATAAGGTGATTGATTAACTTATTTGCTAAGTTAACCTATATCCCTATCAAGACTCCTTTTAAAATTTCCTTTGTTAGCGGATTGATTTTGTTAGGAGTCTTTTTATTTCTCTTCTTTCGAGAACTTCGTTTCCCCATTTTGTTTACCTTCTTTCTACTCTTATATTATGATATATCATGTCCGATATATCATAATATAATTTTGAAAAATTTGTGAATAAAATATACTAAATTTTTTTATTACAACTATTAAAAAAATCACCCTAGAGTTTTCTAAGATGCCTTTATCTAAACTAAGATTGCAAGTATAACAAACTAAAGGTCTCTCGGTCTTTTGGAGTGAAAAGCGTTTGTGTGTCACACCACTTTATCTTCTTATTAAAGCACTCTTTTACCTCAAATAGCCCAGTGTTTCTATCGGCGTATGGCATTACCTTCCCTCGCGTATCCCTATAAACATACTTCTTTTCGAGTAGGAAGTTCACAAAGTCAATTTGCCTAATACTTAATTGCTTCGCCGCCTCTCTAAAGTTCGTCAACAAGTTTCGGTCAATCAGTTCGTCAAAATAATCTGCTTTCGTTTACAATATTTGTTTCTCGACGGTCAACACTAAATTTTCTGCCGTTAGCAAGCTTATTCTTGCCTCTGTCTCTTCAAGCGTCTTCTGTGCTACTTGTAACGCCCTTGCCATCAACTCCTCAGAACTCATCTCTGCCTATCCACTGATATAACCGCCGTGCTTGCGGATTGATGGAAGAACTTCTGAGGTCACCCATTTCTTGAAAGCTTTCGCATTCGGTAACTGCTCGAGAGAATAAGACTATAAAGCCCAGACTCGTTGATGATAGTCAATTCTTGACTTCCTCCAAGAGTGTCATATTTTGTTACTCCCTTGTGTCACCTGCTAACTGTTCAACTGCTTCATCACATCATCGCAAAACAGGAAGTAAATCCCCTTAGGCGATATTCTCATTCCTGAGATGGTAAAGGATATTCCGCTAATTGACTTAACTTCTTTCAGCCCATCAACATATCCAAGACTAATCAAGCTAGAAAGGATGTACTGGTAATATTTCTCACCAATGCACAAACTTTCAGAAGATAGCAATGTAAAATCAATATCTTTATCACTCTTTAGGCACTCGTATAGATAAGTCAAAATCTTATGAACAATTACAAAATAATCGTTACTAGCCATACGCGTTACCTCTTTTCTATCCCACTTCTCTTGACATTCTTTCAGGGATAATTCCTCGTTTCATGTCACCTAAATATTTTCCTATCATCGACCTTATCGCCCTGTCATACAGTGGATGAATATCTGGCTCTTTTAGAATCTTATATTCCCCTGTGTCTGTATTAACTTCTATCTTTCCCGTTACATCGCTTCCCATACTACCAATCGTGTATATAGCTTTATTCCCAACAGTTTCAAGTAATGTGTCACAATAAACATTCACAATACCCCCTCCAATTCACCTTTAGACCTCGTTTCCGCAATCAACTGACCATACCAATCATATACTTCACTAGCTCGATCATGAGCTTCTCTTGCACCTAAATTATACTTCTTCTCAATCTCACTTTTAAGCAATTCATGCCGTAAAAGAGTAGTATCCCGACCTAAAGGCTTACCTTCTCGCAATCTTTTCCCCCACCGCCATGTTATAATCAGGGACAAAGCGACCATAGATACTACCATCTAGTTTACGCTTCTTGAAAAATACATGGGTTCGTATTGTTTGAATATCGTCCACCGAAAAGCTACTTACTTTGGCTATTCTTTCTGAATCATCTTCCCTAGAATACCGCTCGTAAGCTCTATTTGCCTTCTTATCATTCTTGTTATCGTATTCTTGGTCGGGATAATAATGTCCTCCAGTTTCACGGGATTGTGTAGCTGAGCATAAGTTAACAGTCCATTTTCATCAACGTAGTTGGCATACATATCGCCCAGACTAAAACTATAAACTTTTCACTGATTTAAAGGTGACAACTGGATATTAAAATCTACTCTGTCCAAAAAAGCAAAAAGCCCACAAGCATCACTGCTTGCAGGCTTATCTTCCAGCTCATAGCCGGACTCGAACCGGCGACCTACTCATTACGAATGAGTTGCGCTACCAACTGCGCTATATAAGCAAAAAGTGAACCATTCAGGTTCACTTAATGACCGATCCGGGAATCGAACCCGGGTTTACGCCGTGAGAGGGCGTCGTCTTGACCGCTTGACCAATCGGCCTAAATGCTCAGGTAGTATAGCATAATGGTATATCTATGTCAACTATTTTAATCAAAGTTCTTTGGAGTGACCGATCCGGGAATCGAACCCGGGTTTACGCCGTGAGAGGGCGTCGTCTTGACCGCTTGACCAATCGGCCTAAGTACTTTGACTTTAAAAATCTCGAGGCGACAAGATTCGAACTTGCGACCTCAGCGTCCCGAACGCTGCGCTCCACCAAACTGAGCCACGCCTCGTTACCTGTGTAAGTATAGGATAATTTTCTGAATTTGTCAACCATTTTTGAAAACTTTTTTATCAAAAAATAGAATTCTCAAAAATGCGATTAACCTGCACTTTTAAGAATTCTATTCCCCCATCTTTGTCTCAAACTTAATGTTGTCTCTGTAATATTAATTAGTAAATTAGAATATTAGTATCTTCGTATCTCTCTAACTACTCTAATCCCTTTAAATCTGACTTGTCATACAATCTAAGCATAGGTGTTGTAAACTGTCCTGATGAATCAACGAGTCCTTCTGGAAGCACATCAAGCTTTTCTACATTCAATCTGCCATTTGCAATAGTCAATCTCTCATAAATCGTATCTGGTCCATTAGAACTGTAGCGATACAAGCAACTATGATCTGGAGATTCACAATATCCCGTTCTCAAATCTCCTGCTTCCGTACCCAATTGCACCGGATTTCCATCTGTTCCAATCGTATAAAACACAGCATCACAACTTGGATTTCCAATATAATGCAAGATTAACTCTGGAATTCCATCATTATTCATATCATAGACATTATAACCATATTGATCAACTCCAATATTTTCGCCCGATTCAAAGACATGGTTGGAATCTGCCATTGTATTGACTAAATTGCGATAAATTGCCTTATAAGCAGTCGAAGAAGCTACTGCCATTGTAGTTTCCTGTGCCTGTGCACTTTGTGATTCACTGCCTTCACTGCCATTTGCACTGGATTCTGCCGAAGAAGTTCCCGAAGCTACAACTGCTGCAGAAGAAGTCTCATCCTTTTTTTCACTCTTGCCGTTTTTATCAGCATCAACAGCACTCGCACTCTGACTTTCTTCCTTGACAACAGCATCGGCCACCTTATGAGAATTCCTATCTTTCCAAACCTTTGCTGCAAAAACAATTCCACACAGACAAAGAATAGCTATAATGATCCAAGGCCATTTTCTTCTCTTTTTCTGTTGATTAACAAGTGCATAGAAGTCTTCTTCTCCATCATCATCTTTATCATTCTTGTCTTCATTAAGTACAAATGATGGCATATCTACCTCTTGATCATCATCATCTAAAAGTTGTTGTGTGCGTCTTGCCACAAATTCTTCTTCATTGAGATTTCGTAATCGGAACGATGAAACTCCTCCTCATATGCATCTGTATACTCTTCCTCAAAGTCTTCATCAGCGCTTGTATCATCTTCTTGCTCACCTTGACTTTTCTCTGTATCCTCAGCATATTCTGGATCGTCTTCTAAATCGCCATCTCCCTCGTCCATATAATCCTGCGTCGGCTCATCACCATTTTCATAACTATACCAAGCATCTGTAGATGTAATTTCTACAGTCGCTGTAGCCTCTACCGTAGATGTCTCTGAATGATCTGAATTTGCGGAATTTGCCACTTTTGCACCCGTCATTTCACTAGATGCTTCCTCATTGGCGGACTCGGCAGTTGATTCTGCAGTACTAATCTTTGTAGCCTCTGATTCCTGCTCATGACGTTTTGACCTTCTCCTTTTTGCATGATAAGCTTCCACCGGCTGAACAGAATCTTCTTGCTCCTTCTTTGCCTTCTTACTCTTTACATTTCCTTGGATGTATTGTGCTGGCTCATCATCCATATTTTCTTCTTTTGGCAACTCAATTTGTTCTTGCTCACCTTCAGCTACAGACTCATTCTGAGAAATTGGCTCTTTACTCAATGGCACTGCATCAGCTGTGCGATCCACATTCTCTGTATTATCTGTGTTGCCTGTGCGATCGACATTGCCCGTACTACCTGTACTATTTGTGCTTGCTACATTGCCTGTGCTAGCTGTATTCTCTGTCTTTTCTGTATTTTCTGCATGAGCCACATCCACTTTGGCAGCCACATTTTCTTTTTCGCTCTTATTCGACTCGTTGACAGCTTTGGAATGTGTTTCAACTTCTTTCGGTTTTTCCATCTTTTCTGACGCATTTTTCTCCGATGTACTTTCCTTAACCGTCTCTGTCTGTTTCTTTACTTCCACATCATTTGTATTTTTTGCAGTTACAAATGAAAGAACCGAACTCAATTGTTCCTTGATCTCCTTCAAAGCTTGTGGAGAACGCTCACTGTGCAACAACCAAGCAAAGTAGCTAATTGGATTCATTCCGAATAAATCAATTTCTCCATTATCGCGCATACGCTTAATTTCTGAAATTATCTTATTCTTTGCAGAGTAGAGAATATCCTTAACCTTCTTTTCTGGCATAGCAAGATGCTGTGATACCTCAGACAATCGCCTTCCTTGAACATAAAAAAGTGCTGTTGCCTCTGCATCGGTTTCTTTAATCTGGCTAAACACACGATCAATCAAATTTGTTGCCACATTAGGATCAATCCTTGATTCTTTTGATGGATCAGAGCCGTCATCTTTTCCAGACCAAAGTTTAATATCAAGTGGTGAAAGCGTCTCATCCTTTGCACTCTCATCACTAATCACTTCCACAATGATACTTCTCAATACTTTTTGGGCGTCAAACTTCGATAAGTCTGCATCTTTTGCTACTGAAAAAAACTTGACATAGATTTCTTCAATACAGGCCTCTACATTCTTTCCCAAAATCTTCTTTCCCACAAATGCACGAACATAACCTTCTGTCGTGCTATAGATGTCATCTAATGCTGACGCATCCCCTGAAAGAAGTCTTTGTACTAACGCATTCAATTCATTATTCATACAAATTAGCGTTCCCCTTTCCCAAAACTCTACTTACATAATATATCATTTTACTAAATAATGTCAAATATTGATATTTGGTCACTCTGAGGAAGATTTCCAAGTAAACCTAATTTGTCCATTTGTTCACAAATTGTCTTATTTACCTTTGCTCTGTTCATAAAATCGTCCTTAGAAATAAATTCTCCCCTAGCCGCAGCTTCGACAATCTGCCTGGCCACTGACTCTCCCAAACCATCAATGCTTGTCAGTGCTGGCATAATTTTTTTATTTTCTGTCACCTGAAAGCGAACAGCCTGTGCCTTATAAATATCAATGGGTTCAAATTCATATCCTCTCGCATACATTTCCTGTGCAATACGCAAATCTCTAGCGGTATCTTCTTCCTTTGCTGTGGCATCAGATTTATTTTTAATTTCCATATAAGCCCGCTCAACCTTTTCCTTGCCAAAGCACATCAGTTCATAGGAAAATCCTGTTGCTCGAATAGAAAAATAAGCCGTATAGTACTCCAATGGATAGTAAATTTTACAATATGCAATGCGCCAAGCCATCATAACATATGCTGCTGCATGGGCCTTTGGAAACATATACTTAATTTTTTTGCAAGATTCAATATACCACTTTGGAACATCTGCCGCAATCATATCTTGCTCGTACTCTGGGCTTAGTCCCTTTCCCTTTCGCACGGATTCCATAATTTTAAGCTCTCGCCCTCTTCCATTCCCTGACCAATTAAATAGATCATAATGTCATCTCTTGTGCAAATGGCCGTTCGAATAGTTGCCTTTCCTTCTTGAATCAATGTCTGTGCATTGCCAAGCCACACATCTGTACCATGAGAGAGGCCAGAAATGCGCACCAAATCAGAAAGTCCCTTTGGCTTTGCATCAATTAACATCTGCATAGCAAAATCTGTGCCAAATTCTGGAATTCCCAGTGCTCCAAGCTTACACCCCATCAAATCCTCTGGCTTTACACCAAGGGCATCTGTATTTTGAAAGAGTGTCATTGTCTCCCTCGAATCAAGAGGAATATCCTTTACAGGATCAATACCAATTAAATCCTGTAACATACGAATCATCGTTGGATCCTGATGTCCCAAAATATCAAGCTTCAATAAATTGTGGTCAATTGCATGATAATCAAAGTGTGTGGTAATGATTTTTGTTGTCATATCATTTGCTGGATGTTGGACTGGCGTGAAAGTATAAATTTCCTCTCCATGAGGCAAAACAATAATTCCGCCTGGATGTTGTCCGGTCGTCCTTCGAACGCCAACACAGCCCTGCGTGATTCGATTGATTTCGCATTTTCTCTTGACCTGGCCATGCTCATCAAAATACTTCTTTACATATCCATAGGCTGTCTTCTCGGCCAGTGTTCCCACAGTTCCTGCACGGAAAGTATGTCCCTGTCCAAAAATAACTTCAGTATAATCATGAGCTTTTGGTTGATATTCTCCCGAAAAATTCAAGTCAATATCAGGCTCTTTGTCTCCCTTAAATCCCAAAAAAGTTTCAAATGGAATATCAAAGCCATCCTTTTTTAACTTCTTTCCACACTTTGGACAAATTTTATCTGGCATATCACAACCTGCCATCCCTGCAAATTTCTTTACTTCCTCTGAATCAAAGTCCACATATTTACAATCACAATAATAGTGTGGTGGCAAGGGATTGACCTCGGTAATTCCTGAAGTATAGGCAGCAAAGGACGAACCAACCGATCCTCTTGACCCCACAAGATAGCCATCTTCATTGCTCTTTTCCACCAACTTCTTTGCGATAATATACATAACGGCAAAGCCATTTTTAATAATAGAATTTAGTTCTTTTTCGAGTCTGGCTGTCACAATTTCTGGCAAGTTCTCGCCATATTGCTCATGTGCTTTTGCATAGCAAGATTGTGTCAATAACTCATCTGAATTTTCAATGACAGGAGGACATTTATCAGGGCGAACTGGCGGAAATCCTCCACCATATCTGCAATCATTCTCGAATTTGTCACTGCGACAGCATAGGCATCTTCTGGTCCTAAATAATGAAATTCTTCAATCATTTCATTGGTTGTTCTCAAATAGAGGGGCGGTTGATGATCTGCATCTGTAAATCCCTTCCCTGCCAAAATAATTCTGCGGTAAATTTCGTCTTCAGGATTTAAAAAGTGAACATCACAAGTGCCAACTACTGGCTTATTTAGGGATTTTGCCAATTCTACAATCTTTTTATTGATTTTTTGAATATCCTCTCTCGACTCAATGGCATAGCGATCAGATGCAATCATAAATTCATTGTTGCCTATTGGTTGAATTTCAAGATAATCATAAAATTCAGCAATCTTTCGGATATCCTCCTCCTCTTGCCCATCCAAAATTGCACGAAATAGCTCTCCTGCCTCACAGGCACTTCCAATAATCAATCCCTCTCTATATTTTTGCAATACAGACTTTGGAATTCTTGGTCGTTTCGCATAGTAGTTAAGATGCGAATAAGAAATTAATTTATATAAATTGATTCGCCCAATTTCATTTTTTGCTAAAATAATGATGTGATTGGTGTTCATCTTCTTGATGCGCTCTTGGCTCACCTTGGCCAATCCCTCAACATCCTTGAGTAACAAAATATTTCTTTCCCTGAGCATCTGTGCCAATTTTAAAAAGATTTCTGCTGTACACTCTGCATCATCCACGGCACGGTGATGGTTTTCTAGGGAAACATCGAGAGCTTTTGCCACAGTATCAAGCTTAAATCGTCCGAGCTGTGGGAGCAAAATTCTTGCTAAAGTCACGGTATCCACAATGGTTGGATCATAGGTATAGCCTATTCGCTTGGCATTGGTCGCAATAAATCGAGTATCAAAACCTGCATTGTGTGCCACCACCGCAAAGTCCTCACAAAATGCCAAAAATTTTGGCAATACTTCCTCAATCAGTGGGGCATCCACCACCATAGAATCATTGATGCTTGTCAATTCCTCAATTTGAAACGGAATTGGAATCTGTGGATTGATAAATGTTGAAAAGCGATCTACAATCTTTCCCTCTACAATCTTTACGGCACCAATTTCAATAATGCGATTTTGTGTGGGTGAAAATCCTGTAGTCTCAATATCAAATACAACAAATCCATCATCTAGGGACACTTCTTTTGGATTGACCACCACTTCCTTTAAATCATCTACCAAATAGCCCTCCACACCATAGATAATTTTGGGTGGATTTTTCATCTTTTGCACTGCATGATAGGCATCTGTAAATCCCTGAACATTTCCATGATCAGTAATGGCAATGGCTTCCATTCCCCAATCGGCGGCCTGCTTAATAATTTCTGCTGCACTGCTGACACCATCAAAGTCGCTCATTTTCGTGTGGCAATGCAATTCCACTCGCTTTACTTGAGCATCATCTGTTCGAATATTTTGACCAAAAGCATCACTTTTTTTAATTCCTCGAACAAAAGAAATAATCAATTCACTGTCAAATTTATCAATATTCGTTGTTCCCTTTAATTTAATAAAATTTCCTTTGACCAGTGCCGCATGCAACACAGGAACATCCTCTTCCTTTGCAAAAATTTTTACCTGTATGGAATCGGTAAAGTCTGTCAACGAAAAGATAAACATTGTCTTTCCTGAGCGCTCAAAAAATCGCTCATCTAACTCAACAATCTTTCCATGAACAACGATTTCTCCCATCTCTCCCTCAACTTGAGACAGAGGAACAAATTGATCTTCAAAATCACGCCCAAACAATACATCCGGATTCTTGCTCCTAGAGATATATTCCTTCTTTTTGCCGGAACTTTTTGCCGTTTTTTTCTCAGAAACCTCTGTTCTCTTTTCTTGATCTACTCCATTTTCTAACTTTTCTTTTATAACTCGATCACCCCCATTCTCCCTACTATTTTCGTCCTTGCTTTGAATTTTTCTCTCTATATGAGCAATATAGTGAGGTCTCAATTCACAATCCACCCCACAACGCTCAAAAAAGATTTTTTCCACAATACGAATAAATTCTGGAACAATGGCTTCGGAAAGTTGCGTTCGCTCCACACTAAATTCCATAATGCGTTCACCAACAAATACCACCTCTGCCTTTTTAAGAATCAAATATTGGGCAATGCTGTATTCTCGCAACTCAAGTAAAATACTTTCCTTGTAGGCATCATAGAGATTTTTGGGCGTATATTGCTCAGAAAGTCGAAAGTTCTCCAAAATTTTTATTTGAATTTTCTTGGTCGGAAAAATTTGTCGCTTAATTATCCCCTCCAAATCAAAGATAATCCTTTTCTCCACTAATATATCTGATGAAACATAGATTCTCATCTTTGAGCCTTCTTTATTGGCACTCACCTTTTCCACTTGGATGTGTTCTAGTAGCCCCCTTGAGATATGTTCCATCTGCAATGTCGGAAAAACCTCCAAAAAACTCTTCATTTATGACTGTCCCCTTGACATTTGATCAAGCTCCTCTTTTAGAGCTGACAAAAGTTGATGCTCTGGTACCTTCTTGATCACTACACCTTTTTTGATCAATAGTCCCTCTCCAATGCCACCAGCAATGCCAATGTCGGCTTCCTTTGCCTCTCCAGGTCCATTGACCACACAACCCATCACCGCGACCTTGATATCCATTTCATAGCCAGCAACCAAATTTTCTACTTGATTTGCTAGGGAAATCAAATCAATACTTGTTCGCCCACAGGTCGGGCAAGATACCACCTCAACACTGCCCTTTCTCAAGCCCAATGTCTTTAAATTAATTTTGCACAAGTCACTTCCTCCACAGGGTCACCTGTCAAAGATACTCGAATCGTATCCCCAATACCTTGATATAAAATAATTCCAAGGCCAACACTTGACTTAACCGTTCCACGCTGAATGGTCCCTGATTCTGTAATTCCCACATGAAGCGGGTAGTCTGTCTTTGTTGAAATTAGCTCATGTGCACGAATACACATCAAAACATCAGAAGATTTAATGCTAATAACCAAATTTTGATAACCCAAATTTTCAATGATCCTTACCTTATCCAGTGCTGATTCCACTAATCCCTCTGCTGTCACACTGCCATATTTTTCAATCAAATGCTTTTCTAGTGAACCCGAATTTACACCCACACGAATGGGGATGTTTCTCTTTTTACAGGCATCCACCACCATTTGAATTCTTTCCAAATTTCCAATATTTCCCGGATTAATGCGAATCTTATCCACTCCATTTTCAATTGCAGCCAGTGCAAGACGGTAGTCAAAGTGAATATCGGCCACCAAAGGAATATGAATTTGTTTTTTAATTTCTTTGATGGCCGTAGCCGCCTCCATTGTCGGAACCGCCACTCGGATAATTTCACATCCTGCTTCCTCGAGACGCAAAATCTGATCCACTGTCGCCTGTACATTTTCTGTCTTTGTATTGCACATACTTTGAATTAAGATTGGATGACTTCCACCAATCACTCGGTTTCCAATATGAATTTCTCTTGTCTTCATCTTTTTCTCCTAAAAGCCAACTAGTCGTCGAACATCATTAAACATCACAAAGACCATAAAGAGCATGAGCAAAGCAAATCCAATCAAATGGACCATTCCCTCAGCCTTTCGATTGACTGGTCTTCCAAGAATTCCCTCAATAATCAAAAATAAAATTCGACCACCATCAAGGGCCGGCAGTGGCAACAAGTTCATTACACCAAGGTTTGCACTCAATAAAATCATCATATTTGCAATGCTCAACAGTACCACCCCCACACCATAGGCACTGGATTCCTTGACTGTGTCACCAATCATATTGACAATGCCCACTGGTCCACTGATTTCATTGGCCTTTACTTTTCCCTTAATCATATAGGCTAGGCTCTCTAGGGTGCTCGTGATGTTATACTTTACTTCATAGGCCGAATACTTTACAATCTCCATCGGTCCTTTTACTGGAACTCGTCCACCTGAACTTGAAATTCCAATCATATATTGGTTGTACTTTTCATTGAGCTTTGGATGAATTGTAAAATCAAGTTTTTGCCCCTGCCGATTGACAGTGACATCCACATCCTTGCCAGGATGCATGTACAAATATAAAGTCAAATCTCTATAAATAACCACTCGATGGCCGTCAATAGCTGTAATTATGTCCCCTGCTTCAATGCCAGCTTCCTTTGCAGGATAGCCATCAACTACCTCGGACACCTCCGACTTATCAATGCCCACAGCACCAATGACAATCATCGCCATAAAAAAGGCCAAAATAAAATTAAACAGCGGTCCTGCAAAAATTGTAGCCAATCGCTTTGGCACAGACACTGAGTTAAAACTTCCCTCAACACTTTCTTCATCCTCATCTTCTCCCAGCATCATACAAGAACCACCAAGGGGCAATAATTTTAGCGAATATCTTGTCTCCTTTCCCTGTCTTGACAAAATTCTAGGTCCCATTCCCACAGAAAACTCAATGACTTTGATTCCCGATTTCTTTGCCACAATAAAATGTCCAAATTCATGAAAGGTGACAATCACACCAAAAATGATCAATGCAAAAATTATACTCATCTATATCCATCCATTCTCTAAATCTTTTTCTGTCTCCAATTGTATTCTCAATATATCACAAACACTTGGATTTTGGATTAACTTGTGATGATCCATCGCTGTGCGAATCATCCTTACAATGTCTACATAACGAATCTTTCCATCCAAAAATTTTGCGACTGCATATTCATTAGCTGCATTCAATACCGTTGGCATACTGCCGCCAATTTTGCAGGCCTCAAAGGCATACTTTAATCCCTCAAACACCTCCATATCAGGTCGAGCAATTGTGATCTCACTGAGTCTAGTAAAATCTAATCTCTCTCCCAAAAGTTTTCGCCGATTTGGATAATAGAGGGCGTATTGAATAGGTAATTTCATATCTGGTGTGCCAAGCTGAGCCATCACGCCACCATCTTGAAACTGAACCATAGAGTGAATAATCGACTGCGGTTGTACTACCACTTGAATATTCTCTGGCTCAACAGAAAATAGCCATTTTGCCTCAATGACCTCTAGTCCCTTATTGACCATGGTCGAAGAATCAATCGTAATCTTTTTTCCCATACTCCAATTCGGATGGTGTAAGGCATCTTGTAAGGTCACTTTTTCCAACTGGCTTTTTGTGTAATCTCGAAATGGTCCGCCTGAAGCTGTCAATAAAATCTTTTCAATGGGATTATTTTCATTGCCCTGAAGACATTGAAAAATAGCACTGTGCTCCGAATCCACTGGAAGAATTTGCACTTTTTTCTCCTTGGCCAGTGGCATAATAATATGCCCTGCACAAACTAAAGTTTCCTTATTTGCCAGTGCAATATCCTTTCCTGCCTCAATGGCTGCCACGGTCGGCTCAATGCCAATCATACCAACTACTGCGGTCACAACAACATCGGCCTCGGCAATGACTGCCGCCTGAATTAACCCCTCCATGCCAAAACCAATTTCACAATGTATATCTGTCAATCGCTCTTTTAGCTCTTTGGCATCTTTTTCTTTCCAAATCGCTGCAAATTTTGGGCGAAATTCTCGAATTTGCTTTTCCAACAAATCAACATTTTTTCCCGCAGTCAATGCCACGACACCGATATCTCCATTTGCTCGCACGACTTCTAATGTCTGTGTTCCAATTGATCCTGTGGAGCCAAGTATTGCTATCTTTTTCATATCACTCCTCCAATTCATTCTTATTATCCCAAAAACATCACGGCAAAAAAGACAATTGGTGCTGTAAATAGCATGCTATCAAAGCGATCTAAAATCCCACCGTGACCTGGAATGAGATTTCCATAGTCCTTTACCTCATGATTTCGCTTGATTGCTGATGCAGCTAAATCGCCAATCTGTGAAACTACGGCACCAAGTGCACAGCCAACTGTACAAGCCAAAAGCGGATTTTCCACCTCTACCATATAGTTTCTTACAAAGTTTGCATAAACATACGCAATCAACGCTGCTCCACAAACTCCACCAATACAACCTTCCAAGGATTTTTTCGGACTTAATTTGGGGGTCACCTTATGTTTTCCAATCAACATTCCAACTGCATAGGCACAGGTGTCACTTCCCCAACTCGAAATCAAAATCAACCACGCCAAGAGCTTTCCATCTTTGAGTGTCCTTGTCTGATAGAGAAAGGAAAATAACACTGCCACATAAAATAGCCCAAAAAAACTCGCTGTAATTTCTTCTGTCTTATATTCTGGAAAGGTAAATACATAGATGACCATCTCCAAAAGAAGCATCACAACAAATAAAATCACCTCATATTCTGAAGAAATTTTAAAATACAAGAGTGCATAGTAAACCACGGCACCAATGTATCCAATCCAAGACACTGCCTTTTTTTCAATTTTTAGTACTCGATAAAGTTCAAACATCCCAATCAAAGAAATCAACAAGGATATCGCCCAAAGTGACAGTCCTCCCACAAAGATAAAAACAATTGCCATAATGAGAAGAACAATTCCACTTACTAATCTGGTCCAAAACATTATCTGCCTCCAAACCTTCTCTCTCTTTTATTATACGCTGCAATCGCATTTTGCAACTCTTCCTCATCAAAATCTGGCCACAATACATCCGTCACATAGATTTCGCTGTAGGCCAGTTGCCAAAGCAAGTAATTAGATAATCTCAACTCTCCACTTGTGCGAATTAATAAATCCGGATCGGGAAGACCTGCTGTATCGAGTGATCGGCAACAAATTGTTCAGTAACCCCTTCTACATCATAGGGACTTTCCCTGTACTCCTTAAGCATTTTCTGAACCGCACGACGAATTTCATCTCGGCCTCCATAATTGATAGCAATAGTAAATGTCATTCCTGTGTTGTCCTTTGTTGTCTCCACCAACTTGTCAATGCCCTCGACGATGTCTGCATCAAATCTTCGCTTATCGCCAATCATCTTTACACGCACATTTTTTTCCGCAGCAATCTTTAACAGTCTCTTCATATAGAAGCGGAATAGTTTCATCAATGCCCCCACTTCTTCGGCACTTCTCTTCCAGTTTTCTGTAGAAAATCCATATACTGTCAAATAGTCGATTCCCGTCTTTGCACAGACAGTAACCATTTTTTCCAAGGTCTCACAACCAGCCTTATGCCCCATTGCCCTTGGCAAAAGTCGCTTCTTTGCCCATCTGCCATTTCCATCCAAAATAATGGCCACATGTTTTGGAATTACCATATTTTCCTCCCTACTGATATAGGATTGGGCAGGCCATATTGCCTGCCCAAATCATTTACTGATTCCACTATACGATAGCATATCCTACACTGATATTAGTGTATAATTATACTGTCATAATTTCCTTCGACTTATTCTCAATTGTCTTGTCAATCTCTTCAATGGCCTTGTCTGTAAGCTTTTGTACTTTATTTTCGCCATCTTTTAAATCATCCTCAGAAATCTCGGATGCCTTCTCCATCTTCTTAATGGCATCTACTGTATCTCTTCTGATATTTCTCACAGCAACTTTGGCTGCCTCGCCCTTTTTCTTTACTTCTTTTACAAGTTCCTTGCGTCGATCCTCCGTCAGCTCTGGAAAAATCAATCGCACAGTAGTACCGTCATTTGTTGGATTAATCCCCAAGTCTGACATGTTAATTGCCTTTTCAATCTCCTTTAATAGAGATTTCTCCCAAGGTGCAATCATAATCATTCTTGCCTCTGGCACAGAAATATTGCCCACCTGTTGGATTGGTGTTGGTGTACCATAGTAATCTACCTTAATCTTATCTAATACATGGGGATTGGCACGACCTGCACGAATGGTTGCGTAATCATCCTGCAATACATTAATCGTCTTATCCATCTTTTCTTGGCACAATTTAATTTTTTCTTGCATATTCATCCTCCTAGACAGTTACCACTGTTCCATTTATTTTTCCTACCATTGCATTTGCAATGGAATTTTTCTCATTTAAATCAAATACTGCTAATGGCATCTTATTTTCCATACACATTACAGTTGCTGTCAAATCCACAACTTGAAGTTTTTGGTCAAGCACCTCTTGAATGCTAATGGTCTCATACTTTTTCGCATTTGGATCAAGCTTTGGATCTGCAGTGTAGATGCCATCAATGCTCTTGGCTAAAAGAATCATTTCTGCATCAATCTCAATTGCCCGAAGAGCAATTCCTGTGTCTGTAGAAAAATATGGGTGACCTGTTCCGCCACCAAAGAACACAACTTTTCCCTGCTTAAAGCACTCATTGACCCTGTCCTTTGAAAAAAGTTCAGTCATCGTTCCACAGGCAAATGGAGAAAAAATGGCTGTCTCCATTCCTTCACTTCGAAAGATTTCTGACACATAGATGCAATTCATAATCGTTGCCAACATTCCAATTTGGTCTGCCTTTGTGCGGTCAATCGCCTCCGAAGTTCTTCCTCTCCAATAATTTCCACCGCCAATGACAATGCCAACTTCGACTCCCTGCTTTACACTGGCCAATACCTGCTGTGCAACATCTCGAACAGTGGCCTCATCATAGCCACTGCCTTTCCTGCTGCAAGTGCTTCTCCACTCAATTTGAGCATAACTCGCTTCATCTTCTATATCTGCCTCACATTCCTTCTTATTTCGAATTCTTTAATTACACAATTCGCATATATACAAGAAAAAGTATAACATAAGAATAAAAATTTGAAAAGATAGCAAGAACAAGCATCTACGCTCAATTCTTGCTATCTCTTCTTTTCTACACCTGAACAAATTTTCCATCATTCATTACATATTGTTTCTTACAATACTTTGCCACCTTTTCATCATGAGTGACAATCACCAAAGTCTTTCCCTCTCGATTTAATTCCATCAACAATGCCATAATGTCCTCTGTTGTCTTAGAATCTAATGCCCCTGTCGGCTCGTCACAAAGCAGAATATCCGCATGATTGACTAAGGCTCTGGCAATGGCAACTCTTTGCTTTTGTCCTCCAGAAAGCTTTGCCGGCACAGCTTTTGCTCTATGCACAATTCCAAGCCTTTCCATCAACTTCATTGCTCGCTCTATCTTCTCCTTTTTGGACAATTTTGTATATTCCAATGGCAACATTACATTTTTTAATGCACTATAGTGAGAGATAAGTGCAAAGTCTTGTACAACAAAACCAAATTTCTCATTGCGAAGTTTTGCCTTCTCCTTCATGGAATACTCCGCAATATTCTTACCAAAAAGATGATAGTCCCCTTCTGTGGCAACATCTAAAATCCCAAGAATATTGAGCAATGTACTCTTTCCCGATCCAGATGTTCCCATAATGGCAACACTCTCTCCACGCTCAATCTGCAAAGACACATGATCCAAGGCATATACTGGCTCATCTTCTCCATATATCTTGCATATATTGTTTATTTCAATGATTTTATCCATTATCTCACTCCTCGCAATGTATCTGTCAATTTTTCAAATTGAATCTTGTGTATCATATAAAGGAACAAAATAATAAAACATCCCAGACATATCAATACTGGCAATAGCAAAAATTCACTTATGCCACACAGGATGGTTGTTACCAATAAGCTCAATACAATCAACAAAAGATTTTCGATAAAAACTCGCCCCCAAATATCTGTTATCCTTGCCCCACATAACAAGTTAATTCCATACTCGTAGGCACATTCAGACACACGGCGAATCACCAAACAAATCATACTGACAAAAGAAAAGATCAATAAAATGCTGCCAAACAAACTATATAAAATTATGGTTTCTACATAGTCATTTTCTATAACTTTAATCTGAGAGCTATAATTAACAAAATATCCATCTGTTACTTTCTGTTGGCGCATTACATTTCTGATTTCTTTCAATTCCTTTTCATTATTGACATATAATTGACAGGAATACATTGCTTGATCCATACCATAAACAGAACTCTTATCTACATTCACGGGTATAATTACACTTTTATCCAAAGAAAATGGCTCTTTTTGTTGAGTTGGTCGAACAAATCTTGCTCCCTTTTTCAGGAAAGCCTCGATCTGAATTTTCCTTCCCGAATCGTCTTCCACAATATCTCCAATTTTATACTTCTTTGACAGGCTAGAACCTACGACTGCTGGCAAAACCTTCTTTTCCCAATCTTCATTGGTATCATAAGTAATCTCAAATTTCTTCTGTACCTCTTCTGGAATATCCAAGTGATTTTGCTCAAAAAAGTCTTTGGTTACTCCCACTCGTATATACTTTTTATTCTGAATAATAAAGTCATCTAGTGCATTATCAACAAAAGTATATTGATATCTTCCTCCCAACATTTCATCAATGATGGTCTGGTACTTCAAAATTGTATCCCTGTCATTTTTTACAAGTACTCCATATTGCTTATCACTTCCTGTACTGCGAAACATAAATACCTGCTTTTGTTCTGTCCATTCTCCAATCAACTTTTTTACATAGGAAGCTTCGGCAATCACCTGTGCAATATTGACAAGAATGATAAATGTTACAATGAGTTGCAACACTTTAAATAACATATCCCACACTTCCCTCTTGATCTGTTCAAGTGCAAATTTAATATTTCTCATTTCTCATCCTATGTACTTTCCATTGAATTTCCAAAACCACAAAAATCACAAGCATCATTGACAAAAAAGCAAGTAGAATACTATCCAAATAGAAATATCTTCCAAGTAACAATCGAATATGAACCAGTGACCTCATGCTTCTCAAAACAGTAAATGTAATTTCATCTAAAATCCACGAAACCACCAGAGCAACAATCCCCATCAAAGCAAAGCGTTTTAACAGCAATTGATGATTGCTTCCATCCGTCGCCCCAATCATTTTGCGAATTTCAAACTCTTCTCGGCAAGAGCTTATCCAAGCCTGTGCAAAACTAATGCAATTCATTGACACAATAACCGCACAAATAAGAATTAATCCAACCATGGTGGGATTTGTATTAACCAATCCTATCTGTTTTCTACCCCATTTGTGAATTTCGGCTTCAGGAAAATCCTGCCTTAGCTCTTCCGATATATCCTTTTTAGCTGAATCAACATAAATTGCATAATAGTCAATGATTTCCTTAATGCCCTTCGACCGAATATCAAGATATAAACTCGGCATTGTCATTGTATTTTCTTCATCATTGTCGTAATATCCTAGAACTCGATAATCATTCTCTCCAACAGTGACATAGGTTTGATCATTCTCTCTCCAAAGCATATCTTGATAATTTTTATTGACTACCGCTACATTTTCACCTTCAACATAATCTTTTATAGCAGAATTGATCTTTAATGCACAAAATAGCTCTTGATCAAATTTGGCCACACTTGGTGTCCAAGATCCAAAAGAAATTATACAATGTGGAACTTGCAAGAGATTGATCTTATCCAAAACCGTCTCGATAGTAGGATGTTCCTCTAAAAATTGGATACTCCAGTAATCATCTAATAATATCTCATAGTCCTTTTCTGGTTCATGCCACACCTTTGACATTGCTGAAAATCCCAATGAAAATGTAAATAAACTCATCACCATAATGATCCATAACATCTTGGCCTTTAAAATTGTATCTCTCATTGTATTCTATTACTTTCTATTTTTTTTACCACTGGATAATAACATTTTTTTATATTTATTTGTCAACATTTAATATATATATTAGTATTATGATTCTTTTTTACACTTTTTATAGTTACAAAATCGCAAAAAGGACTGCAAAAATCCCCTTTTCGCAGTCCTTTTCTATTCTATTCTCCCAAGCCATTGCCTGTATATAGCTCGTAATATTTTCCTTTCTGAGCGAGCAACTCATCATGAGTGCCACGCTCAATAATTCTTCCTTGCTCCAGTACCATAATGCAATCCGCATTTTTAACTGTAGAAAGTCGATGGGCAATGACAAAGGTTGTTCTTCCTATCATCAAAGAGTCCATTCCCGTTTGTACAAGTTGCTCTGTTCTTGTATCAATGGATGATGTCGCCTCGTCAAGAATCAGGGCTGGCGGATCAGCAACGGCTGCCCTTGCAATGGCCAGAAGCTGGCGCTGACCTTGAGAAAGACTTCCGCCCTCCCCATTAATTATGGTGTCATAGCCATTTGGCAATTTTTCAATAAAGTCCGACGCATTGGCAAGTCTTGCCGCCGCCATACATTCTCCATCCGTTGCCCCCTCTCGACCATAGCGAATATTTTCCATAATACTTCCTGTAAACAATCTGGTCTCCTGCAGTACAATACCCAAACTCTTTCTTAAATCCGCCTTCTTAATATTAGAAATATTAATTCCATCATAGCGGATTTTTCCCTTTTGAATATCATAGAAGCGATTGATCAAATTGGTAATGGTCGTCTTTCCTGCACCAGTTGAACCAACAAACGCAACCTTTTGTCCCTTTTTGGCAAAGAGATTGATGTCATGCAATACCATTTTCTTGTCTGTATATCCAAAGGTGACATCATCAAGAACAACATCGCCCTCCATCAAGGTATAAACTGGCTGATTGGTCTTTGGATCAATATCCTTCCAAGCCCATTGTTCGGTTCTCTCGTCCATCTCTGTAATATTTCCAAATTCATCGACATCGGCATTGACCAAAGTCACATAGCCCTCATCAAGCTCTGGTACACTGTCCATCACCTCATAGATGCGGTCAGCTCCGGCCGCAGCCATGGCAATCGCATTAATTTGCTGAGAAATCTGGGCAAACGGCTGATTAAATCCTTTAACTAGGGTAAGAAATGCCACGAGTGTTCCTAGGGTAACACCAAATTTCCCATTAATGGCAATCACTGCACCGATAATCGCACAGATAACATAATTCATATTTCCTAGCTGTGCCACAACTGGCATAAGAATGTTAGCAAAGGCATTGGCCTGATAAGCACTGTCTCGAAGTTCTTCATTGAGTTTTTGAAATCCCTCAATCGACTCCTCTTCGTGGTTAAAAACCTTGATTACCTTTTGTCCACTCATCATTTCTTCAATATATCCATTTAACTTACCAAGACTTTGCTGTTGACGAATAAAATGTTTTCCTGAACTATCTGTAATTTTCTTACTTGTAAAGAGCATCACCGCAACCAAAACCATGGCAATAATGGTCAATGGAATGGAAAGAATGCACATGGTCACAAACATACTTGCAATCATCATTGCTGAATTGATTATCTGTGGAAATGCCTGTCCAATAAATTGACGGAGAGTATCGGTATCATTAGTGTACACCGACATAATATCACCATGAGAATGGGTATCAAAATATTTGATTGGCAATTTCCATGTGACTAAAAAGATTTTCCCTCACGCGACGCATCGTTCCCTGACCGACATTAACCATAATTCTTTGATACATATAAGAACACCCTGCACCGATCAAATAGACAATCACAATCTGTGTCATTGCCTTGGCCAGCGGTCCAAAATCAGGTGATGAACGACCAATCATTGGCGTGATATACTTGTCAATTAATGTCTGCATAAAGGCCGTTCCACGCACATTGGCAATGGCTGATACAATAATACCAATAAATACAAATACCATATGAATGCCATAGTGCTGAAATACAAGCTGCACAATACGCTTCATATTTCTTGACTGCATACCTTTTGCAGCCTGCTTTGCCTCTTTTATTTTATCTTCCATTTATGCACCTACCTTATCAAAATCTCCACTGCCTTCCATCTGAGCCTGTGCCACTGCACGATAAATTTCATTGTTCATAAGAAGATTCTCATGTGTATCTACACCACTAATTCTTCCTCTGTCAAGAACAATAATACGGTCAGCATCTTTTACTGATGAAATGCGCTGTGCAATAATAATCTTTGTTGTATCTGGAATGTCCTCTCTCAATGCCTTGCGAATTTTAGCATCTGTAGCCGTGTCCACCGCAGAAGTAGAATCATCAAAGATAATAACCTTTGGCTTTTTTAGTAGTGCTCTGGCAATACAAAGACGCTGTTTTTGTCCTCCCGATACATTGGATCCACCCTGCTCAATTCTTGTTTCATACTGATCAGGAAAACGTTCAATAAATTCATCTGCACAGGCAATTTTGCAGGCACGAATACATTCTTCATCTGTTGCATTTTTATCGCCCCAACGCAAATTTTCAAGGATTGTCCCTGTAAATAATTCGTTCTTTTGTAGCACAACAGCAACCTTATCTCGAAGTACTGTCAAATTATACTTTCGAACATCAATTCCTCCAACTTTGACCGTTCCTTCCGTTGTATCATAGAGTCGACTGATTAGATTGACTAGAGAAGTTTTTGAACTTCCAGTTCCACCAATAATACCAATGGTTTCACCTGCACGAATATGAAGGTCAATATCGCTGAGAACAAATTTCTTTTTGTCCTTCTTTATTTTCCCATAAGAAAAATTGACATTTTCAAAGTCAATACTGCCATCCTTTACTTCCATCACAGCCTGCTCTGGAGAGGTGATATCTGTTTTTTCTGTCAACACCCCAGCCACACGCTCTGCACTCGCCTCTGACATTGTAATCATAACAAAAGTAAAGGATAAGAGTATCAAACTAATAAAAATATTCATTACATAGGCAAATAAACTGGTCAATTCTCCTGTTGTCAAACTTCCTGAAACAATATAGTGTGCACCAACCCATGACAAAATTAAAATGCACGCATAGATGGTCAACATCAATATAGGGAGGTTAATCGCTATTTTTGCCTCTGCCCTCACACCCAAATCATAAATTTTTTGAATGCTATTGCCAAATTTCTTAATTTCATAATCTTCTTTGACGAAGCTCTTGACCACACGAATTCCTTTGACATTTTCTTCCACACTGGCATTTAAATCGTCATATTTGCGAAATAGCTGACTAAAGAGTTTTGTCGCCGACTTCATAATCAGAAGTAAAACTGTTGCAAGAAAAATAATTGCCACTAAAAAAATCAATGCAATTTTAGGACTGATAATAGTTGTCATCACAAATGCTGCAATCATCATTGCCGGTGCACGCATCATCATTCGAATCATCATTTGATAAGAATTTTGAATATTGGTGACATCCGTGGTCAATCGAGTCACTAGACCTGCGGTTGAATACTTATCAATATTGGAAAAAGAAAAGGTTTGGATATTCTTATACATTCCCTCTCTTAAGTTGGCAGCAAATCCACTGCTGGCATAGGCCGCAGACCGTCCACAGAGCACACCACAAGTCAATGAGGCCGCAGACAAGCAAACCATCACCACACCATAGAAAAATACATTGCCCATATTTCCAGCATTTACGCCCTTGTCAAGGATTTTACTCATCATAAATGGAATTAAAATCTCAAAGATAGCCTCCGCAACCACCAAAAATATAGAAATATAGGTCGCATTTTTATACTTTCCAATGCGACTCCATAAAACTTTTAGCATAGGACTTCCTCCTTTAAATTTTCATAAATCGTTTGTAGCAGAACAATCAATTCCTCTCTTTCTGCAGGAGAAAGTGGTGCAAGAAGCCTTTTTTCTGACTCCATATGTTCCATTTGAAAGTTCTTGTGTAAAATATTTGATTTTTCAGTCAATACCACTTGTTTTGAAAATCTTCCCTCCTTAATAATTTCTGTTTGAATAAAGCCTTTGCTCTCCAAACGCTTCAATATTCCCACAGTTGTCGGATGAGAAACTTCTAAATACTGCTCAATTTCTTTTTGTGTGACCATCTTATTCTGATTTTCTCGCAAATATTTTAATACATACATCTGTGAGATCGTTAAATCATACTTCTTTAACACATCATTAAATCTTTTGCTAAGTGCATCATGAATTTGCTTAATTAAAAATCCTGCATCGCATTTTCTGTTCATCTTACCTCCTGTCCTTGTAATCAATAAAATAAGTGTAGCGTGCTATATATTAACACGCTACACTTAAAATTGCAATACTTTTTGCCAGCCTACATTGTATTCATCCTCGGCATTCGGCTCGAATGACAACTAAAATAAATCATCTGATATTCCTTAGAAATTTTCTCCAAAAACTTCATCGCCTCACCCATTTTTGAATTGTCGAGATTGACAAATGGATCATCTAAAATTAAAAACGGTTTTTCAACGACATACATCGTTTCAATCAGAGCCATTCGCATACAAAGTCCAATTAAATCCCTATAACCTTCGCTCATGAGGGAAATATCTCTCTTTTTTCCTGCACTCTTTAGTGATAAATTTAAGTGATCATCGAGCACAAACTCCTCATTACTTTTTCCTGTGAGCAATGCATAGTATTTGTCAAATGCTACTTTTATTGGCTCCATATATTTTGTTCCAAAATTTCTCCTCGCCTCTTCTAAATGTAGCTTGCTCTTACACAAGATATCATATCGCTCTTTCTCTTCCCTGTACTCCTCCTTCGCTCGCTCATAAAGTGCTTGAATTTCCATTCTCTCATCATAACTTCTTGTAAGTTATGTATCTCTTCCTTAATACTGGCCAATTCTCGATCATGCTTCTTGATCAAAGCCACCATCTCAGCTAATTCTCTATTTTCTTTTTCTGGAACAATCTCTTCCTCTTTCTCTCTCTCACATCCTGGATTTGCTGCAATAAACTTCTTTAAAATTTCTTCACTTGTCTGCTTAGTCTTCTTTAAACGGGAAAGCTCTGTCACATCCGAAAGCATCTGGTCCAGTTGTACTACCATATCTTCATTCACTGAAAATCCAGTACTGCGCAAATACTTTTCCACTGTATCCACTTTCTTTTGATGTTCTGTCTTTAATTTCTCTAATTCTTTCAATTCCTCTCGTTCTTCTTCTGACCATACTTCTTCACTTTGGTCAGGAAGTAAATCCTCTTCCTTCTCCCCCACTAATTCCTTAATCTCTAACAATGCACGAATAAAAAAAAGTAACCCTGCCACTGCTCCGAGCATTGCTGAAATAGAAAAGGCCAAGACAATGCCTCGAAGAGCAACTGCTCCAACCACACAGAGAACAAAAAACAGACCACTGGCCACCAGTTTTAATTTTACTTCAGGCAAAATACTGACATCTAAGACCTCCTCTGCGTGAGAACGGCTCGGAACCTTATCTGCAAACTTTTGTTCCTTTATATGGATTTCTTCCTGCTCTGGCTGTATTTCATGGGCCATCTGTCGAATGACTTGTAAAATCTCAATTTGTGGCACTGTCTTTGGGAAATCTTTTCGCTTCCTGTCATAGTTTTCCTTCGCCCTCGTAAATTCCTCTGTTCGAGTAAGATACTCTTGGTGAAGCATTGCTTGCTCTTTTCTTTTTCCCTTCTGTGAAAGCTCTGTAGAAAGTTGCTCCTGTTTAGCTAAACATTCCTTTCTCTTTTCCAGACAGTCTTTCTCTTTTTGCTGGAGCTCATCCATTTTTTCTTCAACACCTTGACTCTTTTCCAAAATGGACTCCACCCCTGCGATACTCTTTTCTAATTTATAGAGACTTCCCTCCTTATTTTCTGGGCTCATCTCTAAGATCTTTTCTTGCAATCTCTGCCAAGCCCTCTCATAGTCTTCAATATCTTCTATCTTTTTTGCCACATTTCCAATCCTTTTTTGAATTTGTATTGTCGCATTGGTTTCACAATCGTCTTGTCCAATAAAAATACTTCTCATAAATGACTCTGCATCAATAGAAAAGACTTCCTCACCAATATTTTCACTATAATCTACGGATGGCAAATTCTTAATCGCATCATATAGTACAAAGCGATCTTCATTCCTTGTCTTTCCAAAAGTACGCTCAATGCGATATTTTTTCTTTCCCACAGTAAAAGTGAGCTGTCCACCATAGACACCGCCCTGCCAAGGATCATACTTTTTTCTTTCATTTTCTACAACACTACTCTTGTTCTCATTTTGAAATCCGAAGAACATAATGCGAATAAAAGCTGCAAGCGTACTCTTCCCCCAGCCATTATTTTCCAACAATAAGTTACTCTCCTCATTAAATTGGACATCAAAGTTTTTCAATTTTCCAAAATTTTCAATATGTGCCTTCTCTAATTTCATAAATAAAAACTCCTCCCATTTTATTATAACAAAATGGGAGGAAAATGGAAAATTATATTTTATATTCTTCTTGCTTTGCTCCAAGAATCTCTCTTGCATTTTTTACTCGTTCCTCACTTGGACTATCGATTCCCTTTAGAGGATAGTCAATTCCCATATCCTCATACTTGTGAATCGCCAAGGTGTGGTATGGCAAGACCTCTACTTTTTCTACATTAGAAAGTGTATCAATAAAGGCACGGAGTGCATGTAAGTCCTCATCAAAGTCACTTCTTGTTGGGACTAAGACATGGCGAATCCAAATAGGTTTGTGAATTTCTGACAGATATCTTGCCATATCAAGAATATTTTCATTTTGCACACCTGTGAGCAATTTGTGGCGCTGAGAATTTATTTCCTTAATATCTAAGAGCAATAGATCTGTGTACTTCATCAATTCCTTAAACTTTTCAAAGAACTCTCCCTCCCTAGTAAATGGGTTTCCTGCGGTATCAATACAGGTATGGATTCCTTCCTTTTTACATTTTTTAAAGAATTCAATGAGAAAATCAATTTGTAAAAGTGGCTCACCGCCACTGACAGTGATTCCTCCATCCTTTCCCCAATAAGATTTATAGCGCAGGGCCTTTTGTAATAGCTCATCTGAGGTTATTACCTGATTTTTTTTGTCACTCCAAGTATCTGGATTGTGACAATATTGGCAACGCATATGACACCCCTGCACAAAGATGACAAAACGTACACCCGGTCCATCTACAGAACCAAAACTTTCTAATGAATGAATATTTGCTGTTTCCATATTTTCTCCTCTTACAAAGAAAGCCCGAACCATTTGGCTCGGGCAATCTGTTTCATTTTTTATTACATTCTAGCGTGGCAAGTTCTTGAAATAACATCTAACTGCTGTTCTCTTGTCAAGTCAATGAACTTCACAGCATATCCAGAAACACGGATTGTAAAGTTTGCATACTCTTCCTTCTCTGGATGCTCCATTGCGTCCTTCAACTTCTCAACACCAAATACGTTGACATTGAGATGATGTGCACCCTGATCGAAGTAGCCATCCATTACCTGCACAAGCTTTTCCTTTTGCTCATCCTCGCTATGTCCAAGAGCACCTGGGTTAATGGTCTGTGTATTTGAAATTCCGTCCAATGCATACTCATATGGCAACTTTGCTACAGAATTTAGTGAAGCCAACAATCCGCTCTTTTCTGCACCATAACTTGGGTTTGCACCTGGTGAAAGTGGCTCTCCAGCCTTTCTTCCATCTGGCATACTTCCTGTTGCCTTACCATATACAACATTGGAAGTAATCGTAAGGATAGACGTCGTTGCCTCTGAATTTCTGTAAGTATGTCTCTTCTTTACCTTCTCAAGGAATGTCTTTAAAAGCCATACTGCGATGTCATCTGCTCTGTCATCATCATTTCCGTATCTTGGGAAGTCACCCTCTGTCTCAAAGTCAAGCACCAATCCGGACTCATCACGAATTGTCTTTACCTTTGCATACTTAATAGCTGACAAGGAATCAACTACATGAGAAAATCCTGCAATACCTGTAGCAAATGTTCTGCGCACATCTGTATCAATCAGAGCCATCTCAGCAGCCTCATAGTAATACTTGTCATGCATATACTGAATTGCATTTAATGTGTTGACATACAATCCAGCCAACCAATCCATCATGACATCGTACTTCTTCATTACTTCATCATAATCAAGATACTCTGATGTAATTGGCACATACTCTGGAGCAACTTGTTGCTTTGTCTTCATATCCTTTCCACCATTGATGGCGTAAAGAAGACACTTTGCAAGGTTTGCTCTTGCACCAAAGAACTGCATCTCCTTTCCTGTCTGTGTAGCAGATACACAGCAGCAGATGGAATAGTCATCGCCCCATACTGGACGCATGACATCATCATTTTCGTACTGAACAGAGCTTGTGCGAACAGAAATCACTGCCGCATACTTTTTAAATGTCTCTGGTAATCTACTTGAATAGAGTACAGTAAGGTTTGGCTCAGGTGAAGGTCCCATGTTCTCCAATGTGTGCAAGAATCTGAAATCATTCTTTGTTACCATTGATCTTCCGTCCATGCCCATACCAGCAACTTCCAATGTTGCCCAAACTGGATCGCCAGAGAAGAGCTCGTTGTAAGAAGGAATTCTTGCAAACTTCACCATTCTAAACTTCATAACAAGGTGGTCAATCAACTCCTGTGCCTCGCTCTCTGTCAATGTTCCATTCTCCAAATCTCTCTGAATATAGATGTCAAGGAAGGTAGACACACGACCAACACTCATCGCAGCACCGTTTTGTGTCTTAATTGCTGCAAGATATCCAAAGTATAACCACTGTACAGCTTCCTTTGCATTCGTTGCTGGCTTAGAAATGTCATAGCCATAAACCTTTGCCATTTCCTTCATATCATTGAGTGCCTTAATCTGATCAGCCAATTCCTCACGAAGACGGATAACCTCATCAAACATTGTTCCATCGCCACAATTTATCCAATCTTCCTTCTTCTTCTCAATCAAAGAAGTCAATACCATAGAGTGCCACTCTTCTGTAATCACCTACAATACGACCACGGCCATAAGTGTCTGGAAGACCTGTAATGATCTTATTGTGTCTTGCAGCCAACATCTCTGGTGTATATACATCAAACACAGCCTGATTATGAGTCTTGTGATATTCTGTAAAGATCTTTGTGAACTTCTCATTGGTCTTGTAGCCATACTTTTCTGCTGCCTGTACTGCCATCTTAATACCACCATATGGCATAAATGCTCTCTTCAATGGCTTGTCTGTCTGAAGACCAACAACCTTTTCCAAGTCCTTTAAATCTTCCTTGATGTATCCTGGGCCATAGGCCTTGATGCCAGATACGACTTCTGTCTCACACTCTAGCACACCGCCTCTAGCTCTCTCCTCTTTCTGTAACTTCTGCAACTCGCCCCAAAGCTTATCTGTTGCCTCTGTTGGTCCAGCTAAAAACGCCTCATCACCATCATAAGGTGTGTAGTTTTCCTGTACGAAATCGCGCACATCTACATCATCTCTCCACTTTTTTCCCTTAAATCCTTCCCATCCTTGATTTGCCATAATCTCTCCTTCGGCTCTCGCCATTATGTATGTTTATGTTAAGTTTCCCTAACTTCTTTCTACGGTTACATAATAACAAATGTATACAATGCTTGCAAGCCTTTTCTTCTATGTTTTTGATTTAGTACATCCTTACTGATTTATCAGTATATATCTCGTAAAAATATAAAGCAGCTAGCAAAAAGCACATTGTATATAATATGCTTTTCACTAACTGCCCTAAATTTCAAACTACAGTTTATCGATATTGATTCTATTGAGCTCACTTATCTTTTTTTCTCTCCACAGCAACCAAAGAAATAACATAGACATAGTCAGCCAACGCAAAAACTTAACAACCCTCTTCATAAACTAATCTATCAACCAATTCGCACATGGTTTTTTAACTGAAAATTTTCATCATTAGAACAAAGATACAAAATTCCTTCTATCACTCCAACAATACCCGGCACAAATGTCCAGCAAAACAAGAGATATAATATTCCCATCCCAATCTTCCCTAAATAAAACTTATGTACACCTAACGAACCAAAAATATCGCCAAAAGACCTGCAGCCGTCTTACTCTTGATAGGCCATGAAGGATTTATTCCTGTATATTGTGGTTGTTGTGCTCCTACTTGAATATTAATCTGTTGATGTGTTGGCATCGGCTGTTGGGACTGTACCTGCTGTGCCGTTTGTTGAACAGCTAACTTCTCCCCACAATATTTACACTCTGTGGCTCCTGGATCAATTGGTGCTCCACATTGTGGACATTTACTTTCTACTCCTGCCATTTTTATCTCCCCCTCATTTTTAATTTTTAGACATAACATACATAGGTATGGCTATCAAACAATAAACAAATAATAAAACAAGATTCCAAAATACAAAAAATGCACTTGGCATAGTTACAACAAAGATAATATTGATAACATCTAAAACTGCTGTATAAAATATAGTTAATAATACTAATGGTACAATGTAACCAACCTTAACTTGTCTCAAAAAAATACTACCCAAAATAAAATATGCCAGTATCATAAAACCAACAATTTCAAATAATATTGCAAATGCAAAATTCACTACATTATAAACTGGTGTCAATATAACTAAGAATATATACATTATTAAAATCATATAAAAAATAAATGCCAAAAATGATAAAGCAGTAACCAAATTTTGTTTACTTTTATTCATCAATGCACCTTCTTTCCACAATGTGGACAGAACTTAGTTCCCGGCTCAAGTTTATTTCCACACTCACAAACAATCACACTATTGTCAACTCCGCATTGAGGACAAAACTTTGCATCTATCGGTATTTCTGTACCACACGCAATACACTTCTTGCTTTCTACTCTTTGTATTGGATTTCCTATAGTCTGTCCCATGGAAGCTCCCATATTCATAGCCGCTCCTACGCCCATTCCTCCTGCTGCAAATGCTCCTGCAACTCCACCTTGATTATTAGCAACACCCTCATATACATCAAACGACCTTTTTGTTGCATATCTTCCATCTCCCATAATCTCAAATGCTGCCTTATCCTCTAAAATTCTATTAATTTTCTCAAAGTCTTCATCCGGAAAATTAATAGACTGGATCAAGAAATTCATAATTGAAAATCCATATTGCTCAAAATCAAGAGTTACCTTTTCCCTCACCCTTTCTGATAACTCCTCTAACTTAACAGATATTTCAAGTGCAGATATCTTATTTGTAATCATTGCATCTGCAATCGCAGATTTAACCTTGATCACAAGGAGACCTCTATAGTATTCTTTTATTTTGTCAAACTTTATAATATCTGACCTCTGCATTCCGCCAATTACTTCTTTAAACAATTTAGCTGCATCTGTTACACGCATCCTCAATTGTCCAAAAGCACGAATTCTAAGTTTTACATAATACTTAGGATCAATTAATTGAATAGGGTCAACAGTTCCCCAATTAATATCAAAACGCACTGTCGTATTCACAAAGTATATCTCTGCACTAAATGGTGTCCTCCCACCAAAAGGAAGTTTTATAAAATCTTTTAAAATCGGCAAATTCTCTGTAGCTAGTGTGTATGTCCCCGGATAAAATATATCCGCTACAACTCCATTCTTAGCAAAAATGGCCACTTGTCCTTCTTGAACAATTAACTGTGCTCCAAGCACCAATTCTTCTGAATAATACTTATAAATCAACCAATCTCGATTTTTTAAACCATCAAAGCGAACAAGATCAATCAACGCCATTATTCACATCTCCTTTAAAATCTTAATCACTCTCAACTTCTTAGTTCCAATAGAATTATATATATATATATATAAAGTCAAGAAAATATTCTATTTTTTTAATAACTTCAATCGACCAGTAAATAATATAATATCTTTTTGTTTAATTAATTTATCAGAAACAAACATTTTTACTTTTCTTTAATACAAGAAAAAATCTATAACCTATAGCAAAATAAATAGCACGACAACGCCATTATTGACGAAGTCGTGCTATCTTTATGTTTTATGGATTTAAACATCTTCCTGCCGCATCAAAGCGATAGGTCTTTCTATATTTTTTCATATAGATTGAGGTATTCGCTGCCATCTTTCCACTACCTGTGACATAGTACCAATAACCATCTCTTCCCTTAATCCATGCATCATAGGCCATCCTTCCATTGCGATGGAAGTAATAATATCCGCTCTTCATTCCCACCCACTGACTGGATGCCATTGCACCATTGGAGTGAACATAGTAATAAGGATTTCTTGACCCAATCCATTGATTTGCTGCCATGGCACCACTGCTCTTAAAGTAATACCACACGCCACCAATCTGTCTCCAACCTGTGGCCATTGCACCATTACTACCAAAGTAATACCACACACCACCGATCTGTCTCCAACCTGTGGCATTTCTTCCACCACTTGTATAGTACCAGGTATTTCCGGATTTTACCCAACCACCACCTGATCCTGAACCACTACTTGCGTAATTTCCACCACCACTACCTCTTGAAAACGGCATATATCCATGGCTTGCAAGTTCGTCAAAACTATGGGTAGAGACAATGGCCTGTGCTGGTGTCTGCTCATAGCAAACCACATTTGTCCCTTGAACACTTTCAACCAAAATGACATGTCCGACCTTTACCATGGCATCACCCGAATGCATCCTTCGATAAGATGCCTTTAAGTCTGCTGCAGATGGAGCATTGGCATTGTAACTTCCCACCTTTGCATATCTTCCACTTCGAATTCCCGCAACAAAACCTGAAGTATTGTTTCTTGGAATTCCCCAAGCATAGCTGACAAAGCCCGAACAGTCATTTCCATACATTGGCATTGTCTTTCCACCATTGCTAAATGTAGTGTAAAAATCCGCCTTACTCAAAGTTCCTGGAAAACTTAAATTGTCTTCTTGATGAGGTGTCTGTGAATAGGGAATTCCTCGGTAGGTCACGCCCGCCTGAAACACCTTCGTTCCTCTCCATCCCATCAAGTTTTTTGTTGGTCTCCAAGTGAGATTGACCATTGCCTTTGCTTTGTCCATAATTGGCTTTTGTGCACTGGTATAGGATCCAGATACTCGACTGGCAGAGCTGGCTACGAGATTATCTACGGTCACTTGAATGCTGGCTTCTTTGCCACGAAACTTTACTGTGACCATAGCCGTTCCCTTTCCAACACCAATCAGTCTTCCCTGTTGGGCAATGACTACATCTGTATTGTCGCTCTCCCAGAGTGCAATCGGTGACACATTAAAGTACTGCCCCTTAGCCTGCCAAATAGCATCCACATAAGTAGAATACCCTGTACCACTAATGTTGGCACTTTGCTGGGCAATGCTTAGGCTGGCCTCAAAATTAATATCACTGACGCCCTTGTCCAAAATGGGATAATAATCCTGTTCATTGATGTCCATCTCATCATTATAGAGTGCTGCTGATTGATTGATGACATCATTTTGATTTGTACTCTGTGGCAGTGTAATCTCTGGATCTGCATGGACATTGAGCACACAGACCATCGACAACATTGCCGCAATTGATAAGATCTTCTTTAAAATTTGCATATTGCCTTCCTAGTTCTTAAATGAATGGATTGGTGCAGGGATTCTTCCCCCTCTGTCGACAAAATTTGCACAGGAAAATGTATTGACCTGCATAATTGGTGCATAACCCAACAATCCTCCAAATTCAACAGTTTCTCCCACGCCTTTTCCAATCACTGGAATCACACGTACAGCCGTTGTCTTTTGATTGACCATTCCAATTGCAGCCTCATCGGCAATAATTCCTGCAATCGTAGTATCCGGTGTATCCCCTGGAATGGCAATCATATCTAATCCCACGGAGCAAACACAAGTCATGGCCTCTAACTTTTCAATGGTCAAAGAACCCAAATTGACGGCATCAATCATTCCCTGATCTTCACTGACTGGAATAAATGCTCCTGAAAGACCACCGACATAGGACGAAGCCATAACGCCACCCTTCTTTACTTGGTCATTGAGCATGGCAAGTGCTGCGGTGGTTCCTGGTGCTCCCACCCTTTCAAGTCCAATCTCTTCTAGGATTTCTGCAACCGAATCACCAATAGCTGGTGTTGGTGCAAGCGAAAGATCAATAATACCAAATGGCACGCCAAGGCGTTTACTTGCCTCTTGGGCAACCAGCTGTCCCACTCTTGTAATCTTAAATGCCGTCCTTTTAATTGTATTGCAAGAACACCAAAGTTCTTACCTCTTGCTTCCTCAATGGCGGCCTTGACCACACCTGGGCCACTGACACCGACATTGATAATGGCGTCCGCCTCTGTCACACCATGGAATGCACCTGCCATAAATGGATTGTCATCTGGTGCATTACAAAAGACAACTAATTTTGCACAGCCAAGAGAATCATTGTCCTTGGTGGCCTCTGCTGTCTTCTTGATAATACTACCCATCAATCGAACAGCATCCATATTTAGTCCTGTCTTTGTTGAACCCAAATTGACAGAGCTACACACAATATCTGTCGATGCAAGTGCCTGAGGAATCGATTCAATCAGCATCTTATCTGCCGTTGTCATTCCCTTGCAGACAATGGCAGAATAGCCACCAAGGAAATTAACACCAACCTCCTTGGCTGCCTTGTCAAGAGTCCTTGCGATTGCTACAAAGTCTTCTGGCTTTTTGCAGGCACTGCCACCAATCAATGCAATGGGTGTGACAGAGATTCTCTTATTGACAATGGGAATTCCAAACTCCTTACTAATTGCCTCACCGACACTGACTAAATTCTTTGCATATGAAGTAATCTTGTGATAAATCTTTTCATTCAGGCGGTCCAAATCTGCATCGATACAATCGAGCAAACTGATTCCCATGGTAATTGTGCGGACATCCAAGAGGTTGTCAGAAATCATCTTGTTTGTCTCAAATACTTCATTCATGTTTAACATTGTATCTATTCTCCCTATACTCAGTTCTGCCTATTATACGCGATGCATCATATCAAAAATCTCAGATCTCTGTGCCAGAATCTGCACACCAAGCTCTTTCCCAAGCTTTGCTGTATCATCTGCAATCGTCTGAAAATCCTTTGTTGCCTCCGCTGCGTTGACAATCATCATCATATTGAAGTATCCATCTACAATGGTCTGCGTGATATTCAATACATTAATTCCTGTCTGTGCAAGATAGGTACATACATTTGCAATAATACCTACACTGTCCTTGCCCACTACACTAATAATTACTTTTTCCATTATTCTTCCCTCACTTTAAATAATCTATCAAACTCAACAACACTGGAAATCGCATCGCGTTTTGCCACTTCAATTGGAAAGTCACTTCCTCGATAGGGTCCTTCTCCTACATTAATTTCCTCTTGCACGGTCGCAAATGCAATTTCTGGGAGATTATTTTCCTTAGACAAATGACCAAGGAAAATATGTTTCATGCCACTATGTAAAATTTGATTAATTAACTTTCCTCCATTTTCATTGGACAAATGTCCTCTGTTCCCCAAAATGCGACGCTTTATCGAATATGGATATCTCCCACATTCTAACATACGCACATCATGATTGGACTCAATGATGGCCACATCCAAACCCCGTAAATTCTTTACTGTATACTCATCAAAATACCCCAAATCCGTTGCCACCGCCACATGTTTATCTTGACAACTAACTCGATAGGCCACAGGATCTACAGCATCATGAGCAATAGAAAAGGGACAAATACATAAATCTCCCAACATAAATGTCTGATCTTTCTTTACATTGATCCATTCTGTATCCTCTCTCATCTTTCCCATCGCCTTGATGACCTGAATCGTTCCTTCTGTAGAGTATATAGGAATTTGATGCTTTTTTGCAAGTACGGAAAGCCCTCGAATGTGATCTAAATGTTCGTGGGTAACACAAATTCCACTCAAATCTCTCATATCCACACCAATTTCATTCAATCGCTCTTCAATCTTTTTATTGCTAATTCCTGCATCGACAAGAATGTGCGTGTGGTCTGATCCGATGTAGATGGCATTTCCACTGCTTCCACTGGCCAGTGTCACTACTCTCAACTTTTTGCCTCCATTAACCGCAGATGGATTTGCTCTTCCAAATCCTTTTTACTGCCATCATTGTAGAGAATTTGATCACAAAATTTCATATATTCCTCTTTTGATGGCTGCCTCTTTATCATACTCTCTATTCTCTCCTGTGTATACCCTCTACTTGCTTTTAGACGCATACAGCGAAGATTTTGTGGCGTGTCGACATACCACACCACATCAAACAACTTCTTTTTTGGAAAAAGTGCCGCCTCGACAACAATCAAATCATACGCTTTCCTTTCTCTAGCAATATCTTCCTCAATTTTCTTCCACACAAGGGGATGAATCACCTGATTGACTCTATCTAGTAATTGAGGATGATGATATAAAATATTGGCCATCTTTTCTCTATCGAGCTCACCATCTTCTCTACAAACACTATCTCCTAAAATGTCAATGATGGCCAAATATCCTGCCTCTTTCCTTTGATACAACTGATGGGCCACCTTGTCTGCCTCAATAATATAAGCAAAATATTTTTCCCTCAAAATGTCAAGCACCGTACTTTTTCCTGCACCCACACCACCAAATATCCCAAGAACCATCACTTTGCCTCCAACCAAGTTTTTCCGATATGAGCAGAAACTTCCAATGTAACTGCCAATTTTGCTGCATTTTTCATGCATTCTTCGACAATACTCTGTACCACTTGTGCATCGTCTTCCTTGACTTCCACCAATAATTCATCATGCACCTGCAATACAATTCTTGCGTCTAATCCACTCTTCTTTAGGGCCTCATCGACAGCAATCATGGCGATCTTCATAATATCTGCTGCCGTTCCCTGAATTGGAGAATTCATTGCCACACGATCTCCAAACGATCTTTGCATAAAATTTGAACTTCGAATCTCTGGAATTGGGCGAATTCTGCCAAACATTGTCTTGACAAATCCCTGCTTTCTGGCCAGCTTAACATTCTCATCCAAAAAGCTCTTTACCTTTGGGAAAGAGGCAAAATAATTGTTGATATATTCTTGTGCTTCCTTCCTAGAAATGGTCAAATCCTCAGAAAGCCCAAAGGCAGAAATGCCATAGACAACACCAAAATTGACAGCCTTGGCATTTCTTCTTTGTTGCTTTGTCACTTCATTGAGTGGAACATGAAAGACATTCGCTGCTGTAGCTGCGTGAATGTCCATAGACTGGCGATAAGATTCAATCAATTTTTCATCCCCTGACATTGACGCCAATATTCTCAATTCAATCTGTGAATAATCGGCATCGACAAATACACAGCCCTTCGCCGGCACAAAGATATCTCGAAGTCGACTGCCCATCTCTGTTCGCACAGGAATATTTTGAAGATTTGGCTCCGCACTCGACAATCTTCCTGTAGCTGTCACTGTCTGGTGAAAAATACCATGAATCCGTCCATCATCTTCAACATAGCCAATCAATCCCTTGACATAGGTGGAATAGAGCTTCGTTAATTGCCGATAGGACAAAATCTTTTTAATTACAGAATAGTCCGGTGCCAACTTCTCAAGCACATCTGCAGCCGTAGAATAGCCCGTCTTTGTCTTTTTTCCCCCTGGAATTTCCATCTTTTCAAATAAAATCTCTCCCAGTTGTTTTGGCGAGTTAATATTAAATTCTTCACCTGTTTCTGCATAAATCTCTCTCTCCACATTTTCTATCAATGCAGATAACTTCTCGCCATACGCCCGCAGTCGCTCTCGATCGACACCAATGCCTGCAATCTCCATTTCTGCCAAAACATAGACTAGTGGCATCTCTATCTCAAAATAGAGACTTTCCATTCCGCCAGTTTTTATTTCTTCCAACAGTGTTTTCCTAGACATATAGGCAATATTTGCCATCCATCCTAGATATTCAATGGCAGATGAATTTCTCTCTTTCAATTCTTCCCAGACATCCTTCTTTTCAAGTAAATCTTGCCTTGACGGAATAATCTGATTCAGCAAATCCCTTGCGACATCCTCGGCCTGATAACTATCCTTTAGTGGATTTATTAAATAGGCCGCAATCGAAAGATCAAAAACATTTTTTCTTCTCTGTGTGCCCATCACCTTAAGAAGTGGCTTGACATCAAAGATAAAAATATTCTTTAAGCAAAATAGCTCCTTCACTTGCTCCTCAATCCACGAAGAATCAATTTCCCCTCCAGAAATCAAGACAAATACTTCTTCTTGATTGATACTAAGGCTAACTGCTCCAAGTCCATCAACCAGATGCTCATCAAATGGATTGCTTTGTTTCGCCAGGCACACACCCACCCCGATATCTTGACTTTGCAAAACTTTTTGCATCACTGCCTTTGCAGCTTCCATTGTATCGACACAGCTAAATTTGATCTCCTTACTTGCTTCCATACGAAATGCCCCCGTCTCATATCGCTTTTGCAAGGACTTAAACTCCAGCCTTTTCATATATTGAAAGCTCTCTGGCGTGTACAAATTTCCTATTTTCATTGCCTCTAGATCTGAGGAAAGATCTACATCAAGACAAATCGTTGCCAACCACTTTGAAAGTTTTGCCTGTTCATAGTGCTCTTCTAGCATCTTTGATGCCCTTGGTGGCTTCAATTCACTCACATGATCATAGGCATTTTCAATACTTTTATATTCATGAATAATCTTTATCGCCGTCTTTTCACCAATACTTGGCACTCCAGGAATATTGTCGGAAGCATCGCCCATCAAGGCCTTGACATCAATAAACTCCTTTGGCGTAACTTGGTATTCCTCAAAAACATCCCTTGGATAGTAATCTGTGACCGTCGTCTTTCCCTTTGATGTCTTTGGAATACGCAGTTTAATATGCTCGTCGACAAGTTGCAAAAGATCTCGATCACCTGAAAGAATGCTCACCTCAATCTCCTCTGATTGATAACGCTTTGCCAATGTTCCAATAATATCATCGGCCTCAAAGCCCTCTTTTTCAAAAATCGGAATATTCATTGACTTTAGCACTTCTTTTATTAAAGGAACTTGCTCCTTCAATTCCTCTGGCATTCCCTTTCTCGTGCCCTTGTAGTCCTCAAACTTTTGGTGGCGAAATGTCTTCGCATTCACATCAAATGCCACAGCCAAATAGTCTGCCTTTTCCTCATCTAAAATTTTAAACATAATATTTAAAAATCCAAAGACAGCATTTGTGTGCAATCCAACTGAATTTGTCAATGAAGGAACACCATAAAATGCCCTATTTAAAATACTATGTCCATCAATCAGAACTAGTTTCTTCATTCTCTTCTCCTTACCATATTCGAAATTGTAAGAGCAACATCACCATCACACAAAGAAAAACCAATGTCTCTATTGTATATTTTCCAATATCCAAAAGCCTGGCCATTTCGATACTTCGCCTGGCCTCACTGATATAACGATTTAACTCTCCAACAATATTAAAATTATGATCGGTGCTGTCTAGCTGTTCCAATCCAACCTCAATGGTATAATAAATCTCTAATTCCTCCCTACAACTTGGGCATTGATCTAAATGTTCCAAAAATTCCTTTGTCTGTTCTCCATTGAGCTGACCTCGAATAAATGGCTGAATCTCATGCCATTCCTGTCTACAATCCATTATTGAATTCTCTCCTTTAAGTGCCCTTTTTGGTAGGCATCTGCAAGTTCCTTCAAATCATCAATGCGAACTTGCAATTCTTTGCCAATGTCGGTCTGCCCAACCGTGATGCGTTTTTCCACTGTCTCTACAATATGCACATGGGCTGCTTTTTCCTTTTCCAAATGAAATGGGCTGTGCTCTGCAAGCATCAATCTTCTCGATGTAAAAATTAGCGTATATCCTGCAATTCCTGTTTTCTTTTGATAGGCCTTTGACAATCCCCCATCAATAACAAACATTTTTCCGTTGGCACGAATTGGCTTTTCTCCGTCCTTTAACTTCACTGGCATATGCCCATTGATAATGTGACTTTGCTTTGTATCCATCCTAAATTCCTTGAATACTTTATCACAAAATTCCTCTTTTTCACAGAGTTTATAGTAGGCATTTGGAAGTTCAACTCTTGCCTTTTCATCCTCTACAAAATAATTTTCAAAAGTCTTCATCGCATCTTTGCCAAAGAGTGGGGATTTCGGGCCACACCAGAGATACCACATCATATCCACACAATTTTTCTTTCGCTGATGATGTGTTGGCAAAAAGTAAGCATCTCGAATCACTCTCTCCAATGCTTCCATCAATTCCCTTCCCACATACTCTGTTCCTTCCACTTCCATTTTAGAAAAATTGCCATTGGTATCTGTAGGTAGACAGGCGTGAAACAGTAAGTTATTATTATAACACAAATACATACTTCCCTTAGCATATAAAAATTGCATATGTTTTTTAAGCACAGCACTGTGTTCAAAGGAATGTGTCAACACCTCAACGAGTTCCTCTTCCTCTTTTGTCAATTGATAGGGATTTTTAGGATCAATGGTCGGGAAATAGCTATCACGAAGGGGATATTCCTTACCATTTAGGCAAATAACCCCTCGTTTATAGTCAATTTTTTCTAGCACCAGTCTCTCTTCCATATGGTATTCCGGATGTGCCTTAATCATATTTCCATCAAGTTTAAACATAATAATGGCAATAGCCTTGTGCATCTTTGCCGCCTGCACAGGATCAACTGCATCATAGATATTCTCATCTAAAATCTTTGGATAGAATCGCTCACATGGATCATCCTTATAAACTCTTGCTGCAAACATCGAAATTGGTCTCAAATTGATGCCATACCCATCTTCAAGCACATCAAAATTATTGTAGCCAAAAGCACTTCTCAATGCACTACACACAAGGGCAGAATTTCCAGATGCTGCTCCCATCCATTCCACATCATGATTGCCCCATTGAATATCCAACTCTCCAAAGTGAATAAGTTCTTCCATAATCATATCTGCCCTTGGTCCTCGATCAAACACATCCCCAATAATATGCAAATGGTCAATGGTCATCTTTTGAATGACATTGCAAAGAGCCACAATCAACTCATCTGCAATCCCAAGATCAATAATCGTCTGCACAAGCTCATTGTAATAGACAGCCTTATTCTCGTCGGTGTTATCCACATTCAAAAGCTCATCCATAATATAAGCAAATTCCGCTGGCATACGTTTTCTCACTTTTGACCTTGTATACTTTGAAGAGACCGCTCGCAAAATCTTAATCAGGCGATAGATAATCAAACTCTCCCATTCTTTTGTCTTCTTGCCCTCTACTTCCTTTTTCTCCAAATTTCTCTCTGGATAGTAGATGAGATTGGCCAGTTCTTTTTCCTCCCATTCATAAATCAGATGCCCAAATGTCTCTCGTATTTTTTGTCTTGTCATTCCTGAAGAGCTCCGCAACAAATGTGCAAAAGCCAAATGCTCTCCATGTAAATCTGAAAAAAAATACTCCGTTCCCTTTGGCAATCCCATAATTGCACGCAAATTAATCATCTCACTGATTGCATCTTTCCTTGTTGGATACTCCCTTGACATCACCTTTAGATAATCTAATTCTCTCATTGGCACCTCCCAATTTGCCCACAACATGCGTTATTTTTATTATAACATATTTTCTGTCAAGTTGTCCCTACCTTGCTTTATTCCCTACAGTGTGCTATACTTAGTTGCGATTTTACCAATAGATTATATAGGAGGATAAATTATGCGTCACACAAAAAAAGCCGTTGCGATTATGACTGCGGTCATGACCATGGCTATGACATTTACAACACCAATGTTTTCTTTTGCTGATGAATCATTTGGTGCGGTAACTGCAACTACGGTTGATGCGGGCAATGGTGCCCCAAAAACGGTAACTAATGTCAATTCACCTGCAAACCTCGATTTAGGTGCAGTTGTAAAATCTGCTGGACTTGATGCCCTTGGAGAGGGAAACACACCTCCAGATCCAATTCTTGGTGTAACACCAATGTTGCACTATGAATTAAGAGATGCTGCCCAGAATAAGATTACAGGTACAGAGTCTAACTTAAATACCTATCTCTATAGCCCACATGGTTTTTCTTCCATCTACTTTGAGCATCAGGGTATTGCTAGATTCTACTACAGAGCATACACCAAAAAGCATGGATGGTTCCCATGGCAAATTCTAAGGAGGGCACTCCAAATGGCGACAACAGCGACAAGATACAGGCCCTCCAGATCCGTGTCAAAGGTTACACAGGAACTATGGATGATGTCTATTACAAAGTTGTCTTAAATGATGGTACTTCTCTTGATTGGGCAAAGAATGGACAGACTACAGGTACAATTGGCACTGACAAGTATATCGTTGCCATTAAGATTGCTCTTTGGCACAACACAGAAACCTTCCCTCAGGCAACTAGCGTCCTGATGGAGGCCAACAACTACGAGGGAACTTACATTGGTGCTGATGGAAAAGTTGCGTATTCAACGGCCAGTGGTGCACCTTACACAGGTTGGGCATTCTACAACAATGATCAGTACTACTTCCACGAGGGTCAGCGTGTCACTGGTTGGCAGTATATCGACGGCTTAAAGTTCTACTTCAATGAGGATGGCACAGTAGCTAGAGATTTGGAGCCAATTATGGGATTAACTGGTGATTATCAGATCAAGTACAACAAGAGTACTCGCACAATGACCATCTACGCCAAGGATGGCAAGAATGGATATATTATCCCATTTAAGACCTTTATGGGTACTTCAAGTACAGATACTCCTGTTGGTTCATTTAAGACTTATGCAAAGTATAGATGGAAAATTATGCACGACAACATCTATTGCCAGTACTTAAATCGATTTAAGGATGGATTTATTATCCACTCTCTCATCTATTACGATGCACCAAACTCAAATAAGCTTGATCCAAATACATACAACTACATGGATGACGCATCATCTGCTGGTTGTATCCGCTTAAAGGCTGGCGATGCCGCTTGGGTTTACTCAAATACTCCACTTAGCACTCCAGTGATTATCTTTGAAGATCAATGGAACAAGGGACCAATTGAAAAACCTGCAATTGACAAGCCTATCCCACTGTCACAGCACTACGATCCAACTGATCCAGTGATGATTGCACAGCAGCAGGCTACAGCAGCCAATGCAAAGTAGGTAATTTTACTCCCTACAGGACAAAATAGAAATATCCTGACAAACACAAGGCGTTTTAGCTCTGTGGCTTGTCAGGATATTTTTAAACTATTTCATTGTGACGAACTGGGAACTTGGAGTTTTTATAATAAAAAACCACCCTTTCGGGTGGTCCATAGAGTGCCGATGATGGGACTTGAACCCATACATCCATACAGATAACAGATTTTGAGTCTGTCGCGTCTGCCATTCCGCCACATCGGCTCTTCAACAACAAATGCATTTTATCACAGTATTGTTTTAATTGCAAGTATTTTTTCAAAAAAAAGTTCATTAATCTCTAAAGACTTTTTTCGCCATTTGCAATATACTATATACAGAACAAATACAGTGAAGAAAGGATTTATCTTATGAAAAAATCATTAAAAATTATGGGCTTTTCTCTTCTATCTGCTACCGCTATCTTAGCTGTAGGATGCAAAAAGAAATCGACAACCGATCTCTCCAGCACCTACACAACAGCTGAGTCAAGTACAGAAAAAGAAATTAAAACTACTGCGGCCCCAACCGCCCCAGCACAAAACCCAAGTGCTGTTGTTGACCCAGCATTCAAGACACAATCTTCCACCTACCAAAGTGACAATAAAAATGTCAGCATTGCCTATCCAAAGCTTGCTGAAATGCAGGATACTGCAATGCAAGAAAAAATTAATGCCCTCATTGAGAAAAATGCAACTTCCATTGTCTCTGCCCTTGGTGTAGATCCAACAAAGGATAAATTGGATATTCAATCATCCATCAATAACTCCGACAACTCTCGCCTCAGTATTATTTACAAAGGCACATTGACTAAGGCCGATGGCTCCACACAGGCTATTTTTTACACCAATACCATCGACTTAAAAAATGGTCAAGACCTCGGGTTAAAGGATTTTGCTGATGCTGAAACTATGGCAAATACCTATTGTCCGACGACATTCAGCTTTCTGATGCAAGTGCTGATGTCACCAACAAATTCCTTGAGAAGCGAAAGTCAAAATCGGTAGAAGATTACACAAATATGCTAAAAAATGCGGACTTCCCAGTAAAATCAAGCGATGGAAAGACTTTCCCAAGTTCATTTAGCTATCAAAATGGCGGAGATATCTACTTTACAGTTCCTGTAGACCACGATTTGGGAGATTATGTTACCGTCATCTATTCACCAAAAACAAAGTAGTCGATATTCTGTAAATATTAGGAAGAGAGGAAAATTTATGCAAAAGACTTTTATCAACACTCATCCCTTAGTTCAGCACAAAATCTCCCGCCTAAGAGACAAAACGACAGGAACGAATGAGTTCCGTGCCCTTGTGGGCGAAATTGCTATGCTAATGGGGTATGAGGCACTCAATGACCTTCCAACCGAAGACCGCCCAGTGGAAACTCCCATTGAAACTTGTATGAGTCCACATATTACAGGGCGAAAGCTTGCTATTGTTCCCATTCTTCGTGCTGGTCTTGGCATGGTCGATGGCATTCTCTCCCTCGTCCCAACAGCGAAAGTAGGACATATTGGACTCTATCGAGATGAGGTAACTCACATCCCACACGAATACTACTGTAAGCTACCTCGCCCCATTGATGAACGCATCATTGTTGTCACTGACCCGATGCTAGCTACAGGTGGATCCGCAATCGATGCCATCAGCCAAATCAAGGCTCACGGTGGAAAAAAGATTAAATTTATGTGTATCATCGCTGCCCCTGAAGGACTAAAAGCCCTAGAAAAGGCACATCCTGATATCCAAATCTATATTGGTCATCTTGACAGACAACTCAATGTCGATGCCTATATCTGCCCAGGACTTGGAGATGCTGGAGATCGCATTTTTGGTACAAAGTAAAAAATTATAGTTGACAAATAAAAGAACCGTAAAGAATCAAATTCTTTCACGGTTCTTTTGCTATAATTTTTGTAATTTTTTGTGTTTTGTAATGACTACTCTGTACTGCTATTTATCCCTTCACAGCTCCATTGGCAACACCATTTAAAATCTGCTTTTGGCAAACTACATATAAAATCAAGATTGGAACTAATGCCAAAATATAAGATGCAAATGCAAGATTATAGTTTGTACCAAACTGTGTTTGGAAGTTTAACTGTGCAAGTGGCAATGTGTTTGACCAGTTCCTGACATAATCACAAGTGGTGTCATTACATCATTCCAAGTGCCAAGTGCCGTAAGAATGGCAACGGTTGCGTGCATTGGCATCATCATTGGGAAGATAATCTTCCAAAAAGTTGCCCAAGTACTTGCACCATCAATCTCTGCGGCCTCTTCCAAAGCAATAGGAAGATTTTTAATATAACCAGTGTAGAGCAATACATTCATTGGCATATAGAATACCAAATATAATAGGATAACACCTGCACGGTTGCCCAGTCCCATCTGTGCCGTCTGCTTTACTAAAGGCATCATCAAAATAGAAAATGGTACAAACATACCGCTGACAATATACAAATAAATTGCACGGAAACTCTTTTTATGTGCCATTCCTCTTCCAATAACATATCCTGCAAGTGAATGGATCAAAATAGCAAGTATAATGGTTACAATGGTGATCAAAAGGCTGTTTCCCAATGAATGCCAAAAATCAGTAACTTCCATTGCCTGCTTAAAGTTATCTAAACTCCACTTTGCTGGAAAAGATAACGCCCCTGCCACATCATTGGTCATTTCACTTGGCTGTTTAAAGGCAATAATAAATGCCATATATAATGGGAAAAATACGGTCAATGTTCCCAATATAAGTACAATTGTAAGTACCCAATTGCTCCTTTGTTTTACCTTCATCATAATTGTTCCTCCTTCTTATTCATAAATGTCATTTGGAATATAGAAAGTGCCACAATGACTAAGAAGAAAATTACAGCATTTGCACTTTGGAAGCCAAATTGGCCTCCGTCCATTCCATTTCGATAGATCAAAAACGAAATCGACTCTGTACTCTGTGCAGGACCACCCTTGGTCAAAGACATAATCTGATCAAACACCATCAAAAGATTCTTTGTACTGAGTACCATATTGATGGTTACAAATGGCATAACCAAAGGGAAAGTTACCTTCCAAAATTCTACCCACTTACTTGCTCCATCCAGCATACTTGCCTCGTATACATCCTGTGGAACTGTCTGTAAACCTGAAATATAGATAATCGTATTCATCGCAACAGCCTGCCACACACCAACAATCAATACCCCAATCCAAGCATACTTTTGCACTGGCTAAAAATACTATTCTGTAAAAATCCAATATGGAATATATTTCCAACTGCTGGAAGAATATAGGTAAAAATAAAGCTAAAGATATAACCAATAACTAAGCCACCTAAAATATTTGGCACAAAGTAAATTCCTCTCAGTGCACTCTTAAAACGAATTTTTGCATTTAATCCAAGTGCCATAATCAGGCTGAGCACATTAACTAAGATGGTTCCTACAATCGCATATTTAAATGTGAACAAATAACTTTTGCCCACTCTGCCATCTGTAAAAAGATCTGCATAATTTCGAAGTCCTACATAGTTATAATCGCCATATCCCTTATAATTTGTAAAACTATAGATGAAGCCTTTAATCATAGGCAATGTGTTAAATAGGAAAAACAAAACCATTACAGGTATGATAATTGCCCAAAAAGTTTTATCACGCTTTGTCATTTTTCTTTTCATTGAGCGTTCTCCTTTTTCTTTTCGTATTCTTGTACCTTGCGAATCAAGTCTCTGTTGTAATGCTTCCAATCCTTATCAAAGCGATTTAAGAAGGTATCGGTCGCATTGTCGCTCTTATCCAAGAGATAGGTTTGAATCATGGCATCCACACTCATTTCACTTGGATAGTGATGATCCTGGAAATCCGCCATCTTATCACCTTCAATATAAGATTTCATTCCCTCTAATTCCTTAGGAATGGAAAAATTTCCTTCTTTACAAGCGACTCCGCTCTGTCCATCAAGGTACATCTTGATGGTATCATCATCATACAAAAAACGAAGTACCTCATACACTGCATCCTTGTTCTTCGCCTTTTTCATCACACACATCTGCAAATCAATGCCTGAATTGAGTACATTGTCCTTTGCAGACTGATTTGCTGGAAAGGTAAAGGAATCGATATTCATATCTGGATTGACGGACTTAATCTGCGAGATGGCATAACTACCAATTGGGAACATTGCAGCTTCGCCTCTAGCAAATGCAGTACAAGCATCATTATAGGAGTAGGCATATGGATTTGGCTCTGCGTAATCAAGCAACTTTCTTTCCTTCTCTGCAACCTCTCTATAGGCCTTGGCAAAGGTCGTCTTTCCCATATTGACTTGATTGCAGATATCTGGGGCCGTTAAACCAACTGCAAGAGCATTCCAAGGGGCAAGGCAAGTCCAAGTATCCTTATATCCCAAATATAATGGCTGAACTCCACTTGCATTGATGGTGTCGCACAGGGCAATAAATTCATCCCAAGTATTTGGAATCTTCCAACCGTGTTGATCAAACATATCTTTGTTATACAAAATCCCAGCCGCATTGGCCACATAAGGCAACGCATATCTTCCCTCTTGAGGAATAAACTCCAATTGCTTGTCGATGTCCAAGTAAGATTTCTTTACATTTTTTAATACATCAAGGTCAGAAATGTCCATAAACAAATCAGCATCAAGGAAATTTGAATAATTGATATCTCCACCAATCGCAATGATGTCTGGATAATCTTCTCTAATAAACCTTGTCTTTAATATGGTCATGGCTTCATTTGGCGAATTAATGGTCAAATGAATATTGTCATGAGTTTCATTAAAGTGCTTTTCAATCTTTTCAAAAGTATCTACTGCTTCTGGCTTGTAGGAAACCATTTCAACTTCTACTTTGCCACTACTTGAGGCACTTTGTTGTTTACATCCAGCAAGACTTACTGCTGAAACAATGCCTATGGCCACAGCCATTCCCTTCATCAGTTTACCTTTTTTCATATTCTATTCCTCTCCTATTTTTTTCTCACTTTTTTAATGACTTCATTATATCATCCAATATGTTGCCAATAAATATCTACACTTTTTCTATTTTATACCAAAATGCGTTATTTTGTGCTATTATGATATATAATATCACATTATGGTATATTCACAGAGAGGTTAATATGAAAAGTACACTTTTTAATATATTTCCAAATGAAAACTTTATTGATTTGAATATGTATCAATATGGTTATGAACAATGTAAACCAGGACACTCATTTGGTCCCATTGCTAGAAATCACTACTTATTCCACTATATCATTTCAGGAACAGGTACACTAATCGCAGAAAATTCAAAACACGAATCACAGAACTACTCCATTAAAAGTGGACAGGGATTTTTAATCTTTCCCAACCAAATTACTACTTACTATGCCGATTCTAAGATTCCCTGGGAATACACTTGGATTGAATTTGATGGACTAAAAGTAAAAGAAATTGTGGATATCACGAATTTTTCCCTAGATACTCCTGTATATCATGCCAATTCAAAAAATATTCGTGAAAAATTGATGGAAGAAATGCTCTATATTAGTCAGCACTCCAAAGAATCTCATTTTCATTTAATTGGACATCTATACTTATTTCTAGATTATTTAATTCAATCTTCTAAGTCGTCCAATCTCATTCAAAGTGATAAGATGAGTAACTACTACATCAGGGAAGCCATCCACTATATTGAACAGAACTTTCAAAATAATATTAGTATTGATGAAATTTCCAAAATATGTGGAATCAATAGAAGTTACTTGAGCAAACTATTTCGTTCATCCATCGGGCGTTCTCCACAGGAGTTTTTAATCAATTATCGAATGATCAAGGCAACAGAATTATTAAAGCTGACTTCCCTATCCATTGGGGACGTTGGATACGCCGTAGGATATGAAAATCAGCTTCATTTTTCTCGTGCCTTTAAGACAATCTATGGAATTTCGCCGAGGAAATGGAGAGCTCAAAATAAGTTGATACATTCCCCTCACTAAAGGTATCCAGATCTTACTTTTTTACTCCCGGATCGTTGTTGGCATCACTTCGATAGACTCCCGCATAAATGGCAGGTTTTCCTGCACTGCGATTTGTCGTTGTGCTATTTGGCGTACCACTTGCCATTACACCATTGGCCACATTTCCAGAAAGTGCACCGCTGGAATCAGCCTGATATTGCACTCCGTTTAGGGTAACTGTGGCATTAGCAAGCATATGCCCATCCGCAGCCAAATAATAGGTCTTTCCATTAGAGTTGATTGTACCAGTGAGCATCTTTCCTGTTTCATCCATAAAATACCATTGGTTGTTGACAAGGATCCATCCGGTTGCCATCACACCATTGGCATCAAGATAATACCACTTGCCCTGTTCCTGTACCCAAGTACTCTTTTGTGGCTGATAATTTCTGTAGCAATAGCGCTTTCCGCCGATATTTCTCCAAGTATTGGCTGGTGTCTTTCCCTCAAAACTCTGATATTGGAAATTAATATCGACATCGCCATTGATACCTGCAACTCTTCCTGTGCTGCTGGCCTGCCACATTACAGGAGTTGCAAATGTATGCTTTACATTGTAGCGAGCAACCCAAATTGGGTACTTCTGTGGAATGCTGCTATCAATCTTATTGGTCAGCCAATAGTCATTGGCATAGACAATCGGATAATAACCTGCTTCCTTGATTCGATTACAGAAGGCATCAATGACCTGGGTCAACTGTTGCTTGGAAAGCTTGCCCTGAGTTGGATCGTCTTCCACATCATAGGCAATTGGGTAGGAAATTGGATAATCTTTTACCAAATCGAGCACAAAGTCTGCCTCTGCCTGTGCATCAGCCACTGTCATTGCCTGTGAATAAATATACGCACCAAGCTTTACACCATTTTGTGCTGCATTTCTTGCATTGTTATGAAACTGCTCATCCAGTCCAGTCCTTGCCTTTGTGCCAATCATAACAAATTGAATATCATCTTTTGGCACCTGTGTCCAATCAATGACCCCCTGCCACTTTGACACATCAATTCCTCTGGCAACAACGCCATCCAATGAAGAACCATCATACATCAAATATGTTCCATCACTTTGCTTACTCCACACACCGCTGGCTGCAAATGAGGTCATCCCTGCACTGACAGAGAAAAAACCTGCAAGTGCAAGGGCCATCCATCGAGTTTTTCTTCTTCTTTGCATTTTTTTCACATCCTTTTTCATTTTTTCGTCTAAAATAGGGGGGCGTTTCCGCCCCCCTTATTATACCATATGGTACAAATTATTTGGAATAAAGTGTTACGAGCTTCTCTAAGTAAGTAAATCTTTCCTTAGCATTCTCCTCGTTCTGCTCAAAGAGCTTATTTGCTCTCTCTGGATCCTTCAAAGCCAAAGATGCGTAACGAACCTCGCCCTTAAGGAATTCCTGATAATCTCCTGTAGGAGTCTTAGAATCCAATGAGAACTTGTTCTCAGCCTCTGGGTTGAATCTGAAGTTATTCCAGTAACCTGTCTCAACAGCAAGCTTCTCCTCTGTCATTGCCTTTGACATACCCTTCTTGATACCATGGTTGATACATGGAGCGTATGCAATGATCAATGATGGGCCATTGTAAGCCTCAGCCTCAGCAAGAGCCTTTACTGTCTGATTGTAATCTGCACCCATTGCGATCTGTGCTACATATACATAGCCATAGCTCATTGCAATGCTTGCAAGATCCTTCTTCTTTGTGTCCTTACCGCCAGCAGCAAACTGTGCAACTGCACCTGTCTTTGTTGACTTAGAAGACTGTCCACCAGTATTAGAATAAACCTCTGTATCGAATACCATGATGTTGACATCCTTGCCACTTGCAAGAACATGGTCAAGACCACCAAATCCGATATCATAAGCCCATCCATCACCACCGAAGATCCACTGGCTCTTCTTTGCAAGGAATTCCTTGTTGTTCTTTAACTCAACAGCATTCTCGCTATTGTCTTCTGCAATTGCAGCAAGAAGCTTCTCTGTAGCTGCACCATTTTTAGCACCTACATGGTATGTGTCTAAATATTCCTGTGCTGCTGCCTTAACCTCATCTGAACCATTTGCTGCAAATTCCTCAACAATGCCTCTAAGTCTTGTTCTGATGGCAACATCTGCAAGGTGCATACCATAACCAAACTCAGCTGCATCCTCAAAGAGTGAGTTAGACCAAGCTGGACCATAACCCTTTGCATTCACTGTATAAGGTGTTGAAGGTGATGAGTTACCCCAAATAGAAGAACATCCTGTTGCATTGGCAATGTACATTCTATCGCCAAAGAGCTGTGTGATCAATCTAGCATATGGAGTCTCTCCACAACCTGCACAAGCACCTGAGAACTCAAGTAATGGCTTCTTTAAACTGTGAACCCTTAACTGTTGTCTCCTTAAACTTAGCAATTACCTCTGGCTTCTCTGGAAGCTTATTTGTGTAGTTAAACCAAGCCTGCTTGTCAACATTTGCCTCAAAGTTCTGCATTGTAAGAGCCTTCTCGCCCTTCTTTCCAGGACATACATTTGCACAAGAACCACAACCTGTACAGTCTAACTGTGACACACTGATGGCAAACTTGTAACCTGGCATTCCGTTCATTGCAAGTGTTGGCATACCCTCTGGAGCATTGTTTGCCTCATCCTCTGTAAGAGCAATTGTTCTGATAACAGCATGTGGACATACATAGGCACAGAAACCACACTGGATACAATTCTCATTATTCCATACAGGAACATTGACAGCAATACCTCTCTTCTCGTAAGCAGATGTACCACTTGGTGTTGTACCGTCAACATAAGTTGTAAATGCAGAAACTGGTAAGTTATTACCCTCCTGAGCACTTACAGCTGTCTGAATATTGTTTACAAATGCAAGTGTCTTGTCAATACCCTCTGTAGCCTTTGGATAGTCAAGACCTTCATCTGCACAATTGCTCCACTCAGCTGGAACATCCACCTTAACCACTCCTGTTGCACCAGCATCAATAGCAGCCCAGTTCTTCTTTACAACATCCTCACCCTTGCGGCCGTATGTCTTTTGTGCTGCTTCCTTCATCAACTCAATTGCCTTAGCCTCTGGAATAATTCCTGTGAGCTTGAAGAATGCAGACTGTAAAATTGTGTTGATACGAGTTGGTCCCATACCTGTCTCAATACCAATCTTCACACCATCGATAATGTAGAAGTTAATCTTGTGATCTGCGATATACTTCTTTACCTGTCCTGGAAGATGCTGATCAAGATCCTCTACAGACCATGGGCAGTTCAAAAGGAATGTACCACCATCAACAATTTCCTGAACCATATTAAACTTACGGATGTAAGCTGGGTTATGGCAAGCAACAAAGTTTGCTCTTGTAATCAAGTAAGTTGACTTGATTGGCTTCTTACCAAAGCGAAGGTGAGACATAGTAACACCACCGGACTTCTTTGAATCATAGTCAAAGTAAGCCTGTGCATACATATCTGTGTTATCACCAATGATCTTGATAGAGTTCTTGTTTGCACCTACAGTACCATCGGCACCAAGACCCCAGAACTTACAGTTGGTTGTTCCCTCTGGAGTTGTGACAAGATCAGCACCTGGATCAAGTGAAAGATTGGTGACATCATCCTTGATACCAATAGTAAATCTTTGCTTATCTGTGTTGTTGAATACAGCAACGATCTGATTTGGTGTTGTATTCTTTGATCCAAGACCATAGCGACCTGAAGTTACAGGAATGTCATGGAACTTTGTGCCCTTCAATGCAGCAACAACATCGAGGTAAAGTGGCTCGCCAAGAGCACCTGGCTCCTTTGTTCTGTCAAGAACCTGAATTCTCTTTACGGTGTCTGGAATAGCTGCAACAAAAGCATCTACAGAGAATGGTCTGTAAAGGCGAACCTTAACAACACCAACCTTTTGTCCCTGCTCAAGTAAGTAATCAATTGTCTCTTCAATGGTATCATTTACAGATCCCATAGCAACGATGATTGTCTCAGCGTCCTTTGCTCCGTAGTAGTTAAAGAGCTTGTAATCTGTGCCAATTTTTGCATTTACCTTGTCCATATACTCCTGTACGATTGCTGGAAGTGCATCATAATAAGGGTTGCTAGCCTCTCTAGCCTGGAAAAAGATATCTGGGTTTTGTGCTGAACCACGGATAACTGGTCTCTCTGGATTTAATGCATTCTTTCTGAAAGCTTCAATTGCCTCAAAATCTGTCATCTCCTTGAGATCCTCATAATCCCAAGTCTCAATCTTTTGAATCTCATGGGATGTTCTAAATCCATCAAAGAAGTTGATAAATGGAACCTTTCCCTTCAATGCTGCAAGATGTGCAACAGGTGTAAGATCCATAACCTCCTGTACAGATGACTCGCAAAGCATTGCACAACCTGTCTGGCGACAAGCATATACATCGGAGTGGTCTCCGAAGATTGAAAGTGCATGAGATGCAATTGCACGAGCAGATACATTGAAAACACCTGGTAATTGCTCACCAGCAATCTTATATAAATTTGGGATCATGAGCAAAAGTCCCTGTGAAGCTGTATAAGTTGTTGTAAGCGCACCAGCTGCAAGTGAACCATGTACAGCACCAGCAGCACCAGCCTCTGACTGCATCTCTGTTACCTGTACTGTCTGTCCGAAGATATTCTTTCTACCTTCTGTTGCCCACTCGTCTGTATGCTCAGCCATAACAGATGAAGGTGTAATAGGATAGATCGCTGCGACTTCTGTAAATGCATATGATGCATGGGAAGCGGCCTGGTTTCCATCCATGGTCTTCATACTTCTCTTTGCCATAAATAATTTCCTCCTACTATGTTGAAAAAGTCCATTGTAACGCAAAAGCGTTCTAACCCTATTATATCAACTCTGATTATAATTGCAAATGGAATACAGCACCTTTCTTGTTCTTTATCAGATACAGCCTTGTCGCCACTCTTCTAGCGAACTCCCTGTCGAATTACTGCCCTCTACCTTTGTAGAAACAATCTCCCAAAAATCTCTACATGTTCCACTTTCCCTTTCTTTTCTTTCACAAGCTTTTGTTCTCCAAAGACCGCCGTGCATCCCTGCCTCTGCCACAATTTCCACTCCTGTCTTTAATGTCCTATCTGCAATATACTCTGGCTGTGGCAACTCATCTTCCTGCCTTTGTTCCACAACAAGATAAATTTTCTCACCTTCTGATAGCACAGGAAAACCAACGAGTTCAACTACCAGTTTTTTTATCTTCCATTTTAGCAATGATTCCAATCTCTGCTCCTGTGGTATTTTTCAAACTTTAAATCCTTTTCTGAATCAATGGTTGCATCTTGTCCAACCATGCCAAATTTCGGAATTTGTTCCGCTGGATATCTTTCTTTTATCTTTAATCCTGCATTGATTGCCGCATTGTAAATGGCCGTTGCCATTTGATCTGCTCCTTCAGTTTTCACACCTTCCTTGAGCATTGCTTTTACCGAGGCAATTTCATCCTTTTTGATCACTGTACCACTTACTTTTTCACAGACATGACTTAAATCTTCATCTTCTAAATCTATTGAAACCACACTCAGTGTCTGATAATCCCTGGCCACTGTGTGATGAAGTTTTGCCTCTATTTTTGCTTGAAATTTTTTCGTTTTCAAAGCTGTCTGAATATCTTCTATCAATTGCTTCTTATCTAGTGTTACTCCATCTCTTCTCTGGGCATAGGTAAAATTTTGTGTCTGTGGATCAAACTCAAGTATCTTTTCATCCTTTGCCTCTTGGTCAAATTGATTGGAGGCATCATCTGCAACCTGCTCGATTCTTGCCTGCATAGGCTGAAATTGTAAAAAATACTTGCCTTTGCTATTTTTTTTATAAATTTTTTGCAATGCATTATCAATCGCTAAGTTTGCAAAATTAAATACCTCATATTCCTGATTATCCACCAAAATCTTCATATCCCATGGGTAATTTTCTATCATTTTTTCTCTTGCCTCTTCTATCGTCAGCCCTCGCAAATTGACCTGTTCAAGAAAAACATTATTATTTAATCTCTTATCACTCAACCATTGGATGTTCTTTTCTTTTTGTAATTGTCTCGAATTTTGAATTCCTACTACAGCTGATGTTGTCCCTGCAATCAAGATAAAAATGATAAAAATGAACCTCGGCACAAATAACTGCCTCTGTCTTTCTTTTCGCTTTTGTCTCTCTCGATAGCTATATTTACTTCCTGAAATTCGATATTTTTTTGTTGACATTTTAAACCTCATCCTAGAAATATACCCAAAAGTATAGCATATATGTTACACTATATCTATTAAAAACAAACTTGGAGGAAAATATGAGAAAATATATTGATTTACATAGTCACACTACAGCATCTGATGGAACATTGACACCCACACAACTAGTTCAAGAAGCTGACAGGCGAAAACTCGCCGCCATTGCCATCACTGACCACAATACCATCCTTGGTGTCAGCGAAGCACTTCTTGCAGGAAAGGACCTTCCAATCGAAGTCATCCCTGGCATCGAAATGGATTGTGGCTACGGAAGCGGAGAAATTCATATTCTTGGCTACCTTCTTCACGAAGATTATTCGACCACACACCTGCAGACCATTCAAAAAGATCTACAAGTCTTTATTGATATGCGCGATGAAAGAAATAACGAAATTATTCGTCGTCTCAATAAAGCTGGCATTGAAATCTCTATGGAAGATTTATACCAAAAGAATCCCAATGCTGTTGTCACCCGTGGTCATATCGCACGCACTTTAGTTTCAAAGGGATATTTTCGCACTGCCTCTGATGCTTTTTCATCCTACCTTGGTGACGGAAGTCCATTTCTTCCTCCTAAACAGGTCACAGTGGAAAGTGTAATGGACTTCTTTCACAAATATCACTTTTTTATTTCACTGGCCCATCCTACTCGCTATCACCTATCTGATATTGAGCTTGAAAACCTAGTTAAAGTGATCAGCAATTATGGAGCTCACGGAATAGAATGTTATCATTCCTCATTTCAAATTTCTGACACCCAAAAACTACTAAAACTCGCCCATCGCTATAAATTATTGCCAACGGGTGGTTCCGATTTTCATGGAGAGAATAAACCAAAAATTCAACTCGGTGTTGGATACACCAATATGCATATTCCATATACTCTTCTCGTCGACATGAAAAAAGTTCAATGTTAACAAAAAGGGGGAGAGTCTATCTCTCCCCCCTCTATAATTTAAAATGTAACAATTTCTTGAATTGGACCTGTTCGAAGAACTTCAGTTACCTCAATCACTGCTCCCTCTCCTCGATAAACAGCCACATTTTCTATTTTAATTTTCCCCTTGACTTTTACCCAATCCTTATTGTGGAAGCTATCTGCCCCTGGATAATAACATAAATCCTAAAAATTGCATATCTGCCTCGCAACAAGTCATTGCCCTTCTTCCGACAACCAGACTATTCTTTGGAATATTTCTTGGTTTTACGACCTGCCCAGCAAATTCTACACTCTTTCCATTGTACTTATCTGATCTTTCCATACTATCCATGTAAAAGATTCCAAAGTCTTCTGGCTCAATTTTGATGACATCTGCATCTAAATCATAAGGAAGTTCGATGCTAAAATCTCCTCGAATCTCACCCTCTCGACCCTCAAATACAATCTCTGCATTGCTGGCCATCGTTCTCAATTGGAAATGATACTCACCAAGTGTATCCATTGGAATATCATCTGCGCGATTACAGAGTACAAGCTCACTGTGTCGAAGCATTGGTCCCATCAATGATTTCATATTCTTTAAATATAAATCCATAGTTGAAGTATCAAAGAGTGTGACTACTTGATTGACAAACCAATTCTCTGGAATCTCCAATTCATCTTGATTCCAAATTCCATTCCACTCAATCAGCACTCTACCTGGATCATAGACAAGTTCCAACTCATGAAGTCTTTCCACTGTCATTTCTTTTTGATCCTCTATAACCACAAGATGAGTGTTCGTTCTCTTTAGTAGCTTTTCATCATATTCCTCTTCTCCCTCTTCACAGAGAACAAGAAGGGTTGGCCGATCGTCCTGAAAATACTCCTGCTGCATTGTAAACTTCATAAATTGTGTCTTTCCACTCTCTAAAAATCCATTGATCACAAATACAGGTATACTCGTGCTGGTCGGCTCTCTATCAAAAGTTCCCGTCATTATCCCCTAAACTCCTTCTCAAGTGCTGCTGCCTTTAAATCTGTTCCAATGACACAAACCTTTCCTGTAACATCCGGCTCACCCTGACGAATCTGAATCTCCTCTGGCACAAGATCAAAATAAAACCATGCCTTAGAATTTGCATCAGCAATCATTCCCTTTGCACGCAACACTGTGCCAAATTCCTCGCCCTCTTTTAACTTTGTCAAAATCTTTGTCAGCTTTTCTTTTGTAATTGCAGGAACCTGCTCAAAGCCAACACTATCAAACACATCATCGGCGTGATGATGGTGATGATCATGTGTGCAATGTTCATCGTGACACTCGTGATCATGATCGTGGTGATGGTGGTCGTGATCGCAGTCATGGTCATGATCATGATGGTCGTGATCATGATCATGGTCATGGTGATGGTGGTCGTGATCACAGTCATGCTCATGATGATCGTGATCATGCTCATGGTGATGGTGGTCGTGATCGCAATCATGGTCATGCTCATGATGGTCGTGATCATGATCATGGTCATGGTGATGGTGGTCGTGATCACAGTCATGCTCATGGTGATGGTGATCATGCTCATGAGCCATCTCATCAAGAAGTTCTTTTTTCAAATCCACTGGGGACTCCAAAACTTCCAATAACTTCTCACCCGTCAGTTCTGTAATTGGAGTTGTAATAATGGTTGCTGTTGGATTAACATTGCGAATAAGGGCAACGGCCTCATCAATCTTTTTTTGATCGGCAATATCAGCACGACTTAAAATAATAGTTCCTGCAAATTGAATCTGATTATTAAAGAACTCACCAAAGTTTTTCATATACATCTTACACTTTTTCACATCGACAACCGTCACTGCACAGTTGTGCTCAACCTCAAGTTCTTCCTCTACATCTGCCACCGCCTTCATCACATCAGACAATTTTCCAACACCACTTGGTTCAATAATAATGCGATCCGGCTTAAACTTTGTCAAAATTTCTTTCAATGAAGTGGCAAAATCTCCTGCCAATGAACAGCAAATACAGCCTGAATTCATTTCTTTAATTTCAATACCCGAGTCTTTCAAAAAGCCCCCGTCAATTCCAATTTCACCAAACTCATTCTCAATCAAAACGGTCTGTTCACCTTGAATAGCCTCACCAATTAGCTTTTTAATAAATGTAGTCTTTCCTGCTCCCAAAAAACCAGAAACAATATCTACTTTTGTCTTTGCCATATCTATTTTTCTCCTGTCTCTTTTTATTTTAGTAATCCATTAATAAATCTCAAAAAGGCCTCTCGCCCTTTGGCATCGCATTTATATACACCTGCATCCTCGAGCACCTGCTGAAATACCAATCCCACTTCCTTTTTTAAAATTTCATCAATACTATCCTTTGACCAAGTACCATATTTCTCTGTCAATTCCTGTGCCCAGTCTGCATGTTTTGCAATTCTTTCATCACCATTTGGATCTCCACCAGCCAAGAGGCAGTCTGCTAAAAGCGAAAGCTCATCCTTTAATCTGCCTGGTAAAATGGCCAATCCCATAACTTCAATCAGTCCAATATTTTCTTTTTTGATGTGATGTAATTTTGCATTTGGATGAAAAAGTCCATCTGGTCTTTCTTTGGTCGTCCTATTGTTTCGTAAAACCAAATCAAGCTCATATACCTCTCCCTTTTTTCTTGCAATTGGTGTAATGGTGTTATGTGGCTCCCCATCCGTCTGTGCCAAAATATTGACCTCTTCATCACTATAGTTTCGCCAAGCATTTAAAATCTTATCTGCAAGCTCAATAATCGTCTCTGTGTCTTTTCCTGAAAGTCGAAGTACACTCATTGGCCACTTGACGATGCCAACATCTACTCCAGCAAATTGGCCAACTTCAATTTCAATCGGAGCTTTGGCCATAGCAAAGTCATATCTTCCTCCCTGAAAATGGTCATGACTCAAAATTGAACCGCCAACGATCGGAAGATCGGCATTGGATCCTAACATATAGTGTGGAAATTGCTTGACATAGTCAAATAATTTACAAAATGTGGCCCTCTCCACTTTCATTGGCACATGCTGACCATTAAATACAATACAGTGCTCATTGTAGTAGACATAAGGAGAATATTGCATAAACCATTGACTATGATGAATTTCCATAGGAATGATTCGATGATTTTCTCTTGCTGGATGGTTACTTCTTCCTGCATAGCCCACATTTTCTTGGCACAATAAGCACTTTGGATATCCACTTTGTTTTGCCTTTTTTGCTGCTGCAATTGCCTTTGGATCCTTCTCTGGCTTAGATAAATTGATCGTAATATCAAGTGCACCATATTTTGTATCGGTCTTCCACTTAATATCCTTACAAATTCGATATCTTCGAATATAATCACTATCCTGCGATAACTTATAGAAGTAATCTGTGGCATCCTTTGGAGAAATCAAATACTTTTCATGAAAGGTCTTGATCACCTCAGAAGGTCTGGGCATCAAATCATTCATCAATTTTGTATCAAACAGATCTCTTGCGACCACATTGTCATCACAAAGCCCCTGTTGACAGGCATAATCTAAAAGATCTTTTAAAATCATCTCTAAAGGACGATCCGCTACATCATCATCTTCATAATCATCCTTTTTCAAGTCCGCCAATATCAAATTTCGTGCATAGATCGCATCCTCTTCTTCTATCAATCCTGTTTTTAGACCATATTGCACCAATTCATTTACTGCTCGATCAATCATCTCCCTATTCCTCCTACATTTTTTCCCAAACTGGATGAATCCTATCAATTACCTGCCCAGCAATCAGGCCAATAACCATTCCTGTGAGTACACCAGAAATCACTAACACTGGCAAATAGCTTAAAATCTTACTTTCGTCTAGTACACGCATGGCCATTAAAATCTGCCCCACATTGTGCATCACACCGCCAACCATACTCACACCATACACACTAAATATTTTTATCTCCTTGACAAGTACCATACAAACTAAACTACAAATTCCACCCGAAAGCGAAAAGAGCATGGCTGATCCATTTCCAAAGGTCAGCCCCACCAAGATAATACGCAATAAGGAGACAAAAACTGCTCCTCGCACGCCAATCAGGTAGAGCGAAACAATGGTCACAATATTGGCCAGTCCCAGCTTAATTCCAGGAATACCCAAATTAATGGGCAAAATGGATTCAATATAGCTAAAAATCATTGCCAAGGCAATTAACATTCCAAATGTGGCTATTTTTTTTGTTTTCACGCAACACTTACCCCAGCCACCTTGACAACAACTTCCAACACGCACAAATCGGTCATACTTTCAATGGCATTTTTAACTCGGTTTTGTACATTTTCACTTACTTTTGGAATACTTGCATTATAATCAATATTGAGCATCAATACCACAGAAACTCTTCCCTCATTGACATCCACCCTTACGCCCTTTGAAAGACTTTTTTTGCTCAATTTCTGAATCATTTCATTGTAATATTGCCAGCCATCGACTTTACACCATCGACTTCCATAGCAGCCAAAGCTGCAATAACCGCCACCACTTCATTTGCAATCTTTATGGTATCCATATTCTCCTCCAAATCAATCCGTTGACAAGCTACTTTTCATTATAACAAACACTTATTGGTTTGCAAAGAAGTTTAATCGACATCCATAGCAATCATCAAATTGGAAAGCACTACAAATCCAGCAGTTTCTGTTCGAAGGATTCGCCTGCCCAATGTGATTGGCTTTACCTTTCTTTCGATTGCCATTTGGATTTCTTCTTCTTCAAATCCACCCTCTGGTCCAATAAAAATACTGATCTCATCTCCTGGAACAACAGCCTTTAGCAATTTCCTTGTGTTTTCCATCCCACTGGCCAATTCATAGGGAATAAATCGCTGATTGGATGAAGAAGATTCCTCTAAAGCCTGTACAAAGGACATTGGAAAAGTGACTTCTGGAACGGTACTGCGCTTTGATTGCTTTGCTGCTGCCTCAGCAATCGCTTGCCACCTTGCCACCTTTGTCCTTGCTTTTTTCTCATCAAGTTTTACAATCACCCGCCTTGTCATCACGGGTACAATGCGACTTGCCCCAAGCTCAACGGCCTTTTGGATAATTAACTCCATCTTTTCAGCCTTTGGCATTCCTTGATAAAGGGTAATCTTTACAGGAAGCTCCATGGAATCCTCATTTTGTTTAAGAATGCTCAAATAGACTTCTTCCCTTGAAATTTTGTCAATTTCACAGAGATAATCCATTCCTCCCGCACTAATGAGCACTTTTTCCTTTGGTTTCATTCGCAGAACATTTCCAATATGATTGACATCTTCTCCATAAATAACAATCTCTTTTTCGTTAACTTGCTCTGGCTGAACAAAAAAATGATACATCCTTACCTACTTTCTTCTCGCTGTGATGCTCACCCACTCACCCTGATATGTTGTCTCTAAAATCTCAAACTCTGGATTTTCTGACAATGCAGCTTTAACTTCTGCTTCCTTTGTATCAATAATTCCCGATGTAATAAAGATTCCACCGTGCTTTAAGTGTCGATACACTTCCTTTTGTAACATAATAATCACAGGGGCCAAAATATTGGCGACAACAATATCATACTTTTCATTTCCAACTTCTGATTGAATCTTTTCGTCGTCAATAATATTTCCACAAATCACTTCAAAATCTTTTTCATCAATGCCATTGCTCTTGCGATTTTCTCCCACAGCTTCGATGGCATTGTCATCCAGATCCGTCGCAAAAATATGTTTTGCCCCAAGCTTTAATGCAGCAATCCCCAAAATTCCACTTCCTGTACCCACATCAAGAATCTCTACATCTCGATTTCCATTCTCCTTTTCTAGCTGAATGTACTTTTCTAACTGCTTGATGCAAAGCTGTGTTGTCTCATGTGCTCCTGTGCCAAAAGCTGTACCTGGATCAATGTGAATTAATTCTTTGTACTTTGCATTTTCTGGAATCGTCTCCCATGTTGGCAAAATCAAAATGTCCCCCACCATAAATGGCTTAAAAAACTCTTTCCAGTTGTTAATCCAGTCCTTATCCTCTGTCTCATCTTCTGTGATACTGCACTCTCCAAGATCTGTAAACATCTTTAACTCATCCAATGCCTCATGGACATTTTTTAAAATCCCCTCAATATCGGCCTCTGGCTCAAGATAAAAACTCACTTTAGCCACACCATCATCTGGTGGCAACTCAGGCAAATATCAATAAACATTCCCTTCGTATCTGCCTCAGAAAGTGGGACATTATCTTCAATTTCAATCCCCTCGAGCCCAATTTCATCAAAAGTTGCACTGACAAGATCCACAGCTGCTGTTGTCGTTGTCAATGTAAATTTCTTCCACTTCATCTTTATTCTCCCGATTTTTAATGATCATTTCGTATAAATAATAGTAAAGGAGCGGCCAATGCCCCTCCCTCATCTATTATATAAAACTCTATAGTATATCGTCAATAATATTCTTAAAGTTCTCCTTTAAGCCTTTCTTTTTCGGCTTTGCCTTTGTCTCATCGACATTGACCTCTCCACGCATTGCCGCATCATAGGAACGCAGTGCCTGTTTTTGAGCCTCTGTCATAGACTTTGGAACCTCAATAACCAATGTCATATAGTGGTCGCCTCGTACATTCTTGTTGCGAATGGATGGAACACCTTTCCCCCTTAAGCGAACCTTTGTACCCGTCTGAGTTCCTGATTTTACCTCGTATTCCACCTCTCCATCGACCGTTCTCACACGGATTGGCCCGCCAAGAGCAGCCTTGGCAAATGAAATCGACACCGTAGAATAAATATCCATATCCTGACGCTTAAAGATTGGATGTGGGCTAACTACAGCTTCAACAAGAAGAGAACCTCTTGGCCCGCCATTTTTTCCTGGCTCACCACCATCGGCCATGCGCACCATCTGCCCATTGTCAATGCCTGCAGGAATTGTGACCTTAAAGGTCTTTCTCTTTTGGATATAGCCATTGCCACCGCAATCTGGACATTTGTCCTTGACAATCTGTCCTGTTCCACCACAGTCTGGACAAGTCGTTACATTTTGCATTGTTCCAAATAAACTCTGTGATGTGTAGATAATCTTTCCCTTGCCCTGACACTTTGGACAGGTCACTGGCGAACTTCCTGGCTTTGCTCCACTGCCGTTACAAGTTTTACAAGTCTCCTTAAAATTGACTGTAATCTCCTTTTCGCAACCAAACACAGCTTCTTCAAATGTCAGACGCACGCCTGTGCGCACATCGGCACCTCGCATTGGACCATTGCTTTGCTCTCTTGAACTTCTCCTTCCAAAAAGATCCCCAAAGATATCATCGCTGTCAAACCCAAAGCCACCAAATCCACCGAAGCCACCAAAGCCGCTAAAACCACCAAAGTCACCTGCTCCAGCTCCGCCTGCTCCGCCATCAAAAGCTGCATGACCAAATTGGTCGTATTGTTTTCTCTTTTCTGGATCGCTTAGAACAGAGTATGCCTCGCTTGCTTCCTTAAACTTCTTCTCCGCTTCAGCATCACCCGGATTGGCATCTGGGTGATACTTCTTTGCAAGCACTCGATATGCTTTTTTGATTGCGGCATCATTGGCATTCTTATCAACACCTAAAACTTCGTAATAATCTCTCTTTGTCTCTGCCATTATTGATCCTTTCTGCCGCTATTATACTTCCTTGAAATCTCCATCGACAACATTGTCATCACCAGAGTGTGCACCCTCTGTTGTGCCTGCATCCGCTGAACCTGTTGCCTGCTGAGCTTGCTGTGCATTCTCGTAAACCTTTGCAAAGAGCTTTTGTGCACTCTCTAACAACTTCTCCTGAGCTGCCTTAATCTGGGCAACCTGATCCTCTGTGATGCTCTCTGCTGTGGTTGCCTCCACTGCAGTCTTTAGTGCGGCGAGGTCAGCCTCAATTGCACTCTTATCTGCTGCATCCATCTTATCGCCAACTTCTTCCAAGTTCTTCTCTGTCTGGAATACTAAGCTCTCCGCATCATTTCTTGTATCGATGCCCTCTTTTCTCTTCTTATCCTGAGCCTCAAACTCCTGTGCCTCTCGAACAGCCTTTTCAATGTCGCTCTCAGACATATTCGTTCCTGAAGTAATGGTGATGTGCTGCTCCTTACCTGTACCAAGATCCTTTGCCGATACATTGACAATACCATTGGCATCAATATCAAAAGTAACCTCGATCTGTGGAACACCGCGCTTTGCTGGCAAAATTCCATCCAGTCTAAATCTGCCAAGAGACTTGTTGTCCTTTGCAAATTGTCTCTCACCCTGTACTACATTGATATCAACAGCTTCCTGATTATCTGCTGCTGTAGAGAAGACCTGACTCTTCTTTGTAGGGATGGTTGTATTTCTTTCGATCAATCGAGTTGCCACTCCACCCATTGTCTCAATAGAGAGTGAAAGTGGTGTGACATCAAGAAGAAGAATATCTCCTGCGCCCTCATCACCTGCGAGCTTACCACCTTGAATGCTTGCACCAATAGCTACACACTCATCTGGGTTCAATGTCTTGCTTGGCTCAGTATTGGTCAACTGCTTTACCTTCTCCTGAGCATTGATCATACGAGTAGAACCACCAACAAGGAGTACCTTTCCAAGGTCAGCTGCTGTAATACCTGCATCACTCAACGCATTCTGTACAGGAATCGCTGTTCTCTCAATCAAATCACTGGTCAACTCATCAAACTTTGCTCTTGTAAGGGTCATATCCAAGTGCTTTGGTCCCTCAGCATTGGCTGTGATAAATGGAAGATTGATGTTTGTACTTGTTGCTGTAGAAAGTTCCTTCTTTGCCTTCTCTGATGCTTCCTTTAATCTTTGCAATGCCATCTTATCCTTAGAAAGGTCGATGTTCTCAGCCTTCTTAAACTCAGAAACTAACCAATCTGTAATCTTATTATCAAAGTCATCACCACCAAGATGAGTATCACCATTGGTTGACAAAACTTCAATGACACCATCACCAATCTCAATGACAGATACATCAAATGTACCACCACCAAGATCGTATACCATAATCTTTTGCTCCTTCTCATTGTCAAGTCCGTAAGCAAGTGCTGCAGCAGTTGGCTCGTTGATAATACGCTTTACATCAAGACCTGCAATCTTACCTGCATCTTTTGTAGCCTGACGCTGTGCATCATTGAAATATGCTGGAACGGTAATGACAGCCTCTGTTACCTTCTCACCAAGGTAGCTCTCTGCATCTGCTTTTAACTTCTGAAGAATCATTGCAGAAATCTCCTGTGGTGTGTAAGACTTTCCATCAATGGTTACCTTGTAATCTGTACCCATATGTCTCTTAATCGATGCAATGGTGCGGTCTGCATTAGTTACGGCCTGACGCTTTGCCGCATCTCCGACCAATCTCTCTCCTGTCTTTGTAAAGGCAACGATAGAAGGTGTTGTTCTTGAACCCTCTGCATTTGGGATAACAACTGGCTTGCCACCCTCCATAACAGCTACACAGCTATTTGTTGTTCCTAAATCTATACCAATAATCTTGCTCATATTCCTATCCTCCAAGTAATTTTTTATTAATTTGCGACTTTTACCATACTATGTCTTACAATAGCATCTTTATATGTATATCCTCGCTGAAATTCTTCCACGACGATATTATCGCCCACACTCTCATCCTCCACATGCATCACTGCATTGTGGAAGTTTGGATCAAACTCATGACCCACACATTCAATTGGCTTTACGCCCACGGCCTCTAATTCCTTTAGAAGCTGTTTGTAAATCATATCCATGCCAGCGGCAAATGACTCACATTCCTTGCCCTCTGGCACGCTCTTTAGTGCCCTTTCAAAATTATCAATAGTTGGCAAAAGTTTTTCAACAATACTTCTTGCTCCCATATCAAACATATTTGCCTTTTCTTTTTCTGTACGCTTTCTAAAGTTATCAAACTCTGCCATATTTCGTACTAGACGATCCTGCAAATCCTTGATCTGTTGATCCTTTGGGTCAACGCCCTCTTGTTCACACTCGTCTTCTTTGCCCTCTTCATTGAGCATCTCTTCCATTGCAGCCGCAGCCTTTGCAGCTCTTTCTTCTTTGGTCTCCGATGTGTTTTGTGTATTCTCTGCATCGTTGACCTTATGGCTTACATCCTTCTTTTTCATCCGTCTCCCTCTCTATTTGTCTTTAAAATCTTGATCCATCTGTGCCATCACCTCTTTAATGGTCTGAACCACTCTTTCATAGTCCATGCGCTTTGGCCCCTCAATGCCAATCGTGCCACAGATTCCGTGACCAAACTCATACTTTGCTGTTACAAGCGAACAGTCCTGCATATTTTGCACAGGAAGTTCTTCGCCAATATACACCTGAATACCATAATCATTTCCCGCAATTTGCGTCTGGTCAAATATCCTTTTGAGCTTTTCCTTTTGTTCAAAAGCATCAATTAATTTTGATGCCTTCTCTCCGTCTGATAATTCAGGATATTTGAAAATATTGGTTGCACCACTTGTATAAATCTGTAAATCCTCATCATCACTTGTAAACGCTCTGGCAATCTCAGACAACACCATGTCCATCACATCCCCATAAACTCCGGCATCGGACTTTAATTTTGCCATCATTGCCAAGGTAATCTCATCAATAGAGAGACCATTTAAACTTGTATTGAGTAAAAGATTTAAATCCAAAAGCTCATCTGCCGAAAGCTCCCTCTTTAAATCCATAATATTATTTTTAATAATATTGCCATCAAAAACTGTGACAATCAAAATCCTTGAGCCCTCTAATTTTGATAGCTGTAAAAACTTTATCTTATTTTCCTCGACCTTTGGTCCACTAATCATTGTCGCATAATTTGTATTACTCGCAATGATCTTAGCAAGTTTCCGAAGTACTACTTCCAAGCGTCCTACCTTTTCTAGGACATCTGTCTTAAATTCAGCCACTTCAATTTCTTTGTCTTTTAATATTTCATCGACATAAAAGCGGTATCCTTTATCCGACGGCACACGACCTGCCGAAGTGTGTGGCTGCAAGATGTAGCCCATATCTTCCAAATCACTCATCTCATTTCGAATGGTCGCACTACTCAGATTCAAACCTGGAAGCTTTGAGATCGTTCTTGATCCGACTGGCTCTCCAGTTTCCATATAATTCTTAATAATGGACTTTAAAATTAACACCTTTCGCTTATCAAGCTCCAATCTCATTCCCTCCCTTCTTTTGTTAGCACTCATCTTTAAGGAGTGCTAATTTCTAAGTGTTATAGTATTACTTCTTTTGTATTTTGTCAACAGTTTTTTTAAGTTTTTTTCCAATTTTTTTATTTTATTTGTTTTGAAACTAAAATTTAAAACTTTCTCTTGACATTTAACATTTTTGTAATTATACTGTAACAAACGCAACACTAGTTAATAGTTTTTAAGAATTTATGAGGTGACTAATGAAGAAGAGTTTAACGAAGATTTTTGCTGTAACTGCTATTATAAGTACGATTTTATCCAATGCTGTATGCGCTGCTCCAAAGCGTGGCGAGAAGATTGGTACATTTCGCGTAACTGCTTACACCAATTACACAAGATCTGGCAAATACAAAAACATTCCAACAGCCAAAGGCATGATGCCTAAAGCAAATCATACCGTTGCAACCAACTGGAAGGAAATTCCAGCAGGTTCAAAGATTATGATTGGTGACAGCGACATTGTCTACACTGTGGAAGACACTGGAAACTTCACTGGTCTTGTCGACATCTACATGGGTAGCTATGGTGCAATGCAAGAATGGGGTATGCACAGACTACCAGTTTATCGTGTTATTGAAGAATAAGAAAAGAATCATACATAAAAAGGCGACCTGCATTGCAAGTCGCCTTTTTATTACTATGGTTACTATCTCTGATAGAGGTGATTGTTCACCTTTTGAATTAACATCTCTAGAGCAACTAAATTTTTTCCTCCTTCTGGAATAATCAAATCAGCCCTTCGCTTACTTGGTTCAACAAATTGCTCGTGCATTGGCTTTACTGTGCTCAAATATTGTGTCATTACACTCTCTAGGGAGCGTCCTCTCTTGACCACATCTCGCTTAATTCTTCTCAAAACTCGCACATCCGCATCTGTGTCCACAAAGACTTTCAAATCCATTAAATCACACAATTTAGGTTCTGAAAAAATCAAAATCCCTTCCACGACAATGGCAGGTGCCGGATGCACCACGATGCACTCCCTTGCCCTTGTATGAAGGCAATAGTCATAGGTTGGCACCGAAATGGAATGCCCCTCCTTAAGAAGTCGCAAATGCTCACATAAAAGATCTGTGTCAAATGCATCAGGATGGTCATAATTTAAATTTTCTCTCTCCTCAAACGGAATATCATCATGAGCCTTATAGTAATTGTCGTGACGCAAAATTGTCACTTCATCTTCACCAAATTTTTCCACCAAGCGATTGGCCAATGTTGTCTTTCCACTTCCACTTCCACCTGCGATCCCAATAACTAATGTATTCATCTCTACCTCTCCTTTTTGACAAGTAACGAATATAATGTAGGAGAAAAATGGAACTCTTTCATTAAATTTTCCACTTCTCTTCTACTACTCTCAATCACTATTTTGGGCGTTATTGCTCTTCTGACCGCACGAATCATCATATTTTTTGGCGTGTGTTCAAAGTCAATAAACTCCAATAATTGTGTGCGATAGCCACTGTACTCCAATAAATTTGCTCGAATGGCATCGGTGGCCAATGCTGCAAATCTCTCCTTGACAATCCCATATTTGGAAAGTATGCCAAAATTTTGGGTGTCTAGTTGCTGATTGAGCTCATGTTGACAACATGGCACAGAAAAAATCATCTTTGCCCCCCACTGGACAGCATTATAAAGTGCATAATCTGTTGCCGTGTCACAGGCATGTAATGTTATCACCATATCCACTGAAAATGGAGCCTGAAAGCCATTGATATCTCCGAGGAAAAATTCCAGATGCTCATAGCCATATCGTTTTGCTGCAAGATTGCAATTTTTAATGACCTCTTCCTTTAAATCAAGCCCAATCATTCTTGTTTTTATTTTCTTTATTTCATGCAAATAGTGGTATAAAATAAAGGTCAAATAGGACTTTCCACAACCAAAATCAATGACATTCATTTCTTGCAAATTGCTGTGAGAAATCGCATCATCAATTAATTCCAACATTCGATTAATTTGCCTGTACTTGTCATACATACTCTTTATAACTTTTCCCTCTTTAGTAAAAATTCCCATATCGACAAGCGGGGCAATGACCTTGCCTTCCTCGAGCAAATACTTCTTTTTTCGATTGTGTTCCATCCCTTTTTTCTGATTTTCTTTGCTATTTTCCTCACTCCTTGCCTTTAACTTATAGGCTGGATTTCCCTTTTTGGAGATCATAATCATATGTTCTCCCCTTTCCCCAAAGGCATTGACTTGTAAAAAATGACTTTCAATCAATTCATTTAGCTTAGCACTCAAATCCTTCCCCGCAATATTTTCATGAAACACCTGTGTCTTTGTGTACTTCTCAATTTGAAAGAACTCCTTCTTTTGCACAACCACAATCTTTTTAAACTCTTCAATGGCCTTTTTTGGCTTACTAATGACAATCTTTACTAGGTCATCTTGACACATTTTTTCTATATAATTTAATAATTCTCCCATTTTTCTCCCTCACTATTTTTTACTTTTATTGTACCATAGTTTCTTCACACTTATGTTAACTTTTTATTTATATTTAATTGACATTTTTTTATCTTTCCTCTTATAATAATTTCATAAAATTTTTAAAAAGAAAGGAACATTATGTCTACAAAAAGAATCACACTTATCGCACTGTTTAGTGCAATTTTATGTGTACTCGGTCCTCTTTCTATACCCATTGGGCCAATTTCATTCTCTCTTACTCCATTTGGTGTCTGCCTAGCCGCCTATGTGCTCGGTATGAGGGACGGCGTTATTAGCTGCCTAATCTACCTTCTCATTGGCGCCATTGGACTCCCTGTATTTTCTGGTTTTCAGGGCGGATTGATTAAACTTTTAGGTCCAACTGGAGGATACCTGATCGGATTTATTTTCCTCAGCCTGTGCACAGGAGTGGTTGCTCAATACGCACAAAATAACATATCTCTTGAATTTTTAGGAATGATCATTGGACTCTTTTTGTGCTATCTCCTTGGAACATTGTGGTTATCCCATCAGATGCACCTTGGCTTTTTTAAGGCTCTCTCTGTTGGTGTTATTCCATTTATTATTCCAGATCTCATCAAATTAATTCTTGCCCGATCCATTGGGATAAAAATTAAAAAAATAAACGGGGATACTACTGTGTAGTATCTCCGTTTTTTACTGTCACATCTTCTCTCGAAAAGCGTTTCACTGAAAAATAGGCGACGACATCCAACCCAATTAAAAATGCCCAAAATACAACAATTCCCCATCCGCCAATACTGGCAATAAAATCATACGCTCCATGCAAAAGCACAGGTATCCAATAACTCTTTGCAAGATAACTTTTCTTTTTCTCCTCATTTCCCCTCTCCCGATAGAGCTTGGCCAATCCATAATAATGTCCCATGAAAATTCCTGTAATACAGTGCACGGGAATCGCTGTCACCGCACGAAGTGGCACAACACCAATGCCCAATCGATGGACATAGAGTAGGTTCTCAAGTGCAGCAAATCCTAAAGACACAGCTACCGCATAAACCACTCCATCAAAACAATAATCAAATGCAGGATGGTTCCATGTCACTGCCTTTAAAATAAAACGCTTTGTCATCTCCTCGACCACACCAATAATGAAAAAATTACTAATGACAATGGAAATTAATTCATCCTCGTCAAAGTATCGATTTAAAATAGAAAATCCTATTTTTTCCAAAATAAACGCCACCACAATGGAAACCGCCCCTAAAATAAAGAGCTGTGCCAATAATCCTATAGGTTCTTTTTCAATTTCATCTAATTGATACATATAGTACAACAACCAAAGTGCCGGTGCCACAGCCAATATTAACGAAATTTGATACATCTGCTCCTCCTCTCTAAACACAGTTATTTTACCATATTTTCATTGCATTTTCCAACAATTCATTTTATCATCTTTGTTAAACAGCAAAGGAGAACAAAATGAATCATTTTGAAAGCTATTTATTACAATGGTATGACCAAAATAAACGAAAACTTCCCTGGCGAGAAAATCCAACAAGTTATCATGTGTGGTTGTCAGAAATTATGTTACAGCAAACAAGAGTAGAAACCGTAAAAAGCTACTATGAACGCTTCTTAAAAAAACTCCCCGATATTCATTCCCTAGCTAAAGCTTCCGAAGAAGTCTACACTAAACTTTGGGAAGGACTTGGTTACTATTCTCGTGTCCAAAACCTCCACAAAGGTGCTGTGCAAATTATGGAGGATTTTGGTGGAACTATGCCTTCTACCTACCAAGATTTATTAAAAATTGCAGGCATTGGCCCCTATACCGCAGCTGCCATCGCCTCGATTGCCTTTGGTCAAAAAATTCCTGCCATTGATGGCAATCTCTTGCGCATATTTGCAAGATTGACCGCCTATAAAGAAAGCATCAAAACAGAAAGAGCAAAAAAAGAGGCATCTGCTTTCTTTTTTCCAAAAATGATGAGCAACCGACCAGGCGATTTTAATCAAGCACTCATGGATCTAGGCTCTAATATTTGTACCCCAAAGACCAAACCAAACTGCAATGCTTGTCCCCTCCGACCATACTGTATGTCTCAACAAACAGGTACACAGCTTGATTATCCCATCACACCGCCAAAGAAAGAACGGACAATTGAAAAACGCTTTCTCCTTCGAATTCACGACCAAGAACATATGTTAATTCGAAAACGACCAAATAAAGGAATCCTTGCCGGTCTATATGAATTTCCAAATTTTTCCTACACTTCAGAGGAAGAAGCACAAAATCAGGCTCTTTCCTTTATAAAAAGCCTTGATTTTGTTCCCATCCAAGTGAGCAAATTGCCCTTACATCGACATATTTTTACGCATAAAGAATGGATGATCGAGGGACTTGATATTTTTATTGAAACTCCACCTTCTACTCCTCAAAAAAAGGAAGAATATATCTGGGCGAATATGGTAGATATCACTAATTTTTATACGATTCCTTCAGCATTTTCTCCATATCTAAAGATATAGATCTTCTGTAATTGCCTCTTTTATCATTTTTTCAGCTATTAGTTTCATTGTCCGAGGCTAATAGCTGAAAAATAGTCTCTCACTCTCTTCCATTTGTCTAACAAATTCTTTGTAATTGTTGCTGTATCTTGGAATGACAAATCCTAATTTGATCACATCGATGTCTTCTCTCGGTGATACATTTTTCTCATAAGTAATCCCTTGGTTTAACCTTAAATGGATAAACTGACCATCCCTTTGTTCACCACTTTGGGGGTACAAAAAATAGCCTCTCTTTGACTCAAATCGGAGCATATAAGCTAGAATTTGAAGATAATCTCTGCCATAAATATTTTTTGCTGGCTTATACTTTGCATCGGCAATAACTCGATTGATCGGATTTCTTCCAAGAAAATCAGGATAGATTGTACCAGCCCTATCAAAGAACTTTTGCACACCTAATTTTTTCTTATTCATTGGATGATAAAATTTTTCTCCCAATATAAGATTGAGATACTCTTCCCAGAGCCAAGCTCCATCAAAGAGTATCCCATACATTTTTTGATTTCCAAGATAAAGACTGTGCTGTTGATTTTGCAAAATAAAAAGGCAGAGTTTTTGCAAATCTCCATATTCTCGATAATAGGCGTGTTGAATTGGATTTTTTCTGTTGGCCTCGATCACCTTTCTTCTGTCCGCCATTCGATACTTTAAAGTCACTCGCTCGATGACCATTACCTCTTCCTTCACACCATCTAAAATTGGATGACCATATTTTTTTCCTCGAATTGCCTCAATCGCATGGCGAATTAATTCCATCAAATCATTGTCTACTAAATGTTCTCTCTGTCGATAGGCAATCTTTCCCTGAAATGGGATATTCTTTTGAATATGACTTGCAATGTCCATTCTTCCACGCACATGGGCATTGTTATGAACCTGATCCATATAGTCTCGAAATTTCCCCTTTCTCAACGCCTTTTGAAGATACAGAGGAAACAAAAATGTGAGCCACTCAAATATCTTTTCTTCCTGATGAATACTTTGAGCGAAGGAGACAAAATTGGGCAAACGCAAAACTTTTTGAAGTAAGTATTGCAAAAAATAATCTTGATTTTCCTCTTTGCAAAAGCGAGAAGTGATCATCAGTTGCTCGTGATCCATACCCAAAATGCCCATAATATTGCCTGTGACATAATTTTCTTTCTCTGACTTTAAAATTACTTGTTCTTCATCTAACTCTAGACTCCAACCCTCAATTTCACTCAAACCATTTGAAAAGACAAATGCTCCCTCTTGTCCAAGCTCTTCTAATTTTTTGTCAGCTATGTGATCAACTAAATTTTGAATGCAATTAAAATCTTCTCTCTTTCTTTTGCTATTGTCAGCCACTTTTAACACATTGATTTTATTGTTCATTTTCCATCACATCACTTCCAAATCTATTTTCATCCCCACAATAGGCAAGATAGAGCTGTCGTATCATTGCTTTTTCGTCATAGAGTCCACGGACATAATCTTGCAAAAGTGGTTCAAGATAATCTCTCCACAATTCATCAAAGCCAACCGTCTTTTCTTTTAACTTTAAAAAATACGCCGCTCCAATCTGATAATTTTCATTTAGTCCATCGACAGCTAAAATTGCTGTATTGAGACGATTCATTCGTTCTGTGGCCTCTTTGACCAACTTTTTGTCACCAAGATATTCTAACATGAACTGTGTATCCCTTGCTCGAATTTCAATAAAACGAAAACGTCTTCGCATTGCAAAGTCAAAGCTGTCCACTGAGCGATCAATATCATTCATTGTCCCTATAATATAAACATTGGGCGGAATATAAAATTTCTTTTCTGGCTCGGCATGCATATTGGCGTATTGCGTAGAAACCTCCCCTGCCTTTCCCCGACAACCAGGATCAATAGAAAAAAATAATTCTCCAAAAATCTTTGAAATTTCGCCTCGATTAATTTCGTCAATAATAAAGACATATTTTTTTATCTTTTCATCAACAAAAGGATTTTTCTTTAATTTTGATTTAAATTTACTCATCTCCTGAAACAGAGCCAAATCATAGGAATATTCCTGTCTTGCATTCTTTTTCCCAAAAAATCTTGTCACACTCGTTACTTTATCAAAAGTCTCTCCTGAAATCAGCATTTTTCGGATATCATTCATATTCAACTTAATTCGATTTGTCAAGGGATTTCGTGGAATGTAAATAGAAATATAGTGCTCATCCACATCAATAATGGTAAATTGACTTCCTGTGATCGTTTGAAATTGATCCTGTTCAAATTGTATATTTTCAAAGAATAATGCTATAATCTCGTCTGCAAAGGCCTCCTTTGCCTTTTCCTGCCTCGACTCCTTGGCAATTTCAAAATTTTCTCTTGCCCTATCCACAAAGCATTTAAAGACACCATCTTGAAGCTCAAATCCGATACTTCCATCTTCGTTCATCCTCGGGCGAAGTCCCTCCACAAAATCAGTATAATCATAACTTGGATGAAATTGAACAAATTCTACTTGACTCTTTTGTGCTGGTGACAAATTGGCATAATTGTCCTCTGCCCCATCACTGACAATCATCGCTGCAATTTTCTTTGCCAAAAATGATTTTCCCACCCCAGGTGCACCTCGAAAAATCACATTTTTTGATTCCAACAAGCACCGCTCATATTGCTCGTACCGAGTATGTTGAGTTTGATTCAATGATATGTCCTCCTCACTAAATATAAACAGTAAACTGCTCCGACTTATTGAAGTTGGAGTATGAATTTTCAAATCTTTAAACGCCTCAAATATTCCTTCTGCTCTAGTGTAATTCTTCGGCTCTCCACAGCTTTTTGAATAGTCTTATTGTGCGTCCAGATATCTAGTTTTTGCTCTTCTATATATAGTAGAGCTTTGGTATATTGTTTGGCAAGTGCTGTAGCAAAATACCAAGCTACCATCATACGAATATAATATTCCTCAGAGCTAATCTTGGATACCATTTCTAAATAGATTGGATCAAAATCATCATCAAGAAAATGCTCTAAAAGCATTCCAATTCCAAATCGAACCGTATATGTTCTATCCGAACAAACCCACTGTTTTATCTGATCAATCAATTCAGAGCGATTCTTTTTGAATACCTTAGGGGAAAGTTGATCACAGGTTGCCCAGTTATCAACAAATGGCAAAAATTGATTCAACTCTTCTAGGCACTGCTTATTATCTTTTATCTCTGAAATCATAAAAGCATGAAGTTGATTTTCTTCAAAATATTGATGGGGAAGGAAATGCAAAAAATTTTGCATTTCTTTTTGTTTGACAAGCTCCTTTGCATATCTTCGAAGCTCTGGAGTTCTTACTCCGATTATCGTAGTTGATTCTAGTGTTGGAATTAACCTGCACTGAAAATCACGATATTTTTTATCTTGTAGCTCAAAGAGCTTTTTTCTTATCTCTTCAATTTTAACATCCATCATAATCTATTACTACTTTCTTAATTTGCCTCAAAAAGACTTTTGGATGAATATAAAGATTTTCAAGTATTGGAACCAGATCAATATACTCCTCCTCACTGTCTTTATTATGCTTATACTTTGCCATAACAACAAGATAACCATCATTCCACTCTATAACATCAGTATACTTTTCAAGAGAATACGGTGCCTCAAATCGGATAGTATAGTTACCATATTTGAATACTGTAAAATTATCTTCATTACAAATAAATGCACAATTCCCAACCATTCATAGTCCTTTCAAATTAAATAAGAATAGGGTTAGATTAATAAAAACCTTGTGTCATAGCCACTTCACCATCATATACTCATTCACAAACGATCCATCCCTCATTCGTATCGCATCTGGTTTTATTCCTGTAATCCGAAATCCCATTTTTTCATATAGCCCTCTCGCTCTTTTATTTCCCTCAATAAAGTCAAGTTCAATCTGACGGACATCGCCACGAGCTCTGGCCACTTGAAACATCTCTTCAAACATTCTTGTTCCGATACCAAGATTCCAGAATTCTTGCAAAAGGGCAATCGCAACAGAAGCCCGATGACGATCTTTTTTTCTAGTACAAAAAGAAATCTGACAACTTCCTGCAATCCTGCCATCTACAAAACAGATTATCATCATTCTATTCTCACTATCATAGCTCTCCTGAATAAAAGCTCTTTCCTGATCCAGCGTAACCTCAGCCAATTCCTCTGGAAACCTCATCAAAAAATCTGTCTCACTTGATGCCTTTACAATAAATTGAAGCATATCCTCCGCATCATCTTCTGAAGGAGTATGAAGAACTGCCTTTCTCCCATCTTTTAATTTGAACTCTTTTTTCTTAAAAACCATTGCGATGTACCTCCACGACTCAATTTTACTTTATTGAAACACTCCAAATATCCCCGTCTACCAAATATTGAAACTCTGTTAAGTCTGCATTATTAATAACTCTCAAAAGTTCATCAAAATCATTTACTGTATTGATTTCTGAAAGATGCCTGCCATCAATCCATTCCATTTGTCCTTCTTCTGATGAAACAAGTTCTCCTGAAAACTGCTCTGTTTTAAACAGAAATACAATATATCGTCCATTTTTTATTGGAAACTGCTTTACCCCAACCAATTTTGGGTTAGTAACATCCAGTCCTGTCTCTTCTTTCATTTCTCTCTTCACAGCATCAACAAAGGATTCCCCGATCTCGACATGACCTCCTGGAAGTGTATAGCCCTTCCAATCTTCTTTCACCCTGTTCTGTAATAGAATTTTATCTCCATCTTGAATAAGACAAAGCACTGTCAATTCAACATTTTCCGTTCTTGCCATCTTTTTTCTCCTCATCTTATTTCTTTTCCTACTTTATTCTACTACAAATTTTCTATATTCTACTTTTATTATACTTAATTTTCACATTTATTTTCAAGTATTTCACCTTACCTTCTTGCAAAAAAGAGCTTCCAAGTTAAAAAACTTGAAAGCCCCTCTCTATCTTGATCGCATTATCCTATCTATTTTTTTATGCACCGAAAACATGCCACACTTTCTACTCGAGTTATCAAAACTTCCTTGCAAGTTTTTAATAATCTTCTCCTGAGGCTGCTTTCGGTTTCAAATGGTGGTGTAAAAAATCCCCTAGGAACATAAAAGTGCCGTGCAAACCAATCTGTTCTTTTACATCCACCCTTTGTATAAAAACAACCACAAAAGACTCCGCCCGATTTTAGGACACGAAACACCTCTTTGTAAGCTGCATTTTTGTCAGGAAAGACATGGAATCCATTCATGGAAAGCACAATGTCGAAGGAATCATCCGCAAATGGAAGATTTCCCACATCCCCCTGTAAAAAATGGATATTTCTTATTCCCATATGTTCGGCCTTTTCTTGTGCAGATTTCATCATATCGGATGAATAATCTACACAAGTAATCTCTGCACCTGGCAACTTCTTATACTTTGGCATCGTTAGCACTCCTGTTCCCACTGGAATTTCTAGAATTTTTCCTGAAAAATTCTTTGGTATCCCAGATAGAGCTTGATGAATATATTTTCGATTCTTTTCCCTATCCATATTCCACACGAAATAGCAAATTATTTTGCCCAGGAAAGTGGAACAGGTCATCATATGGTCATAGAAGCTCGTATGACCTCCCGTCAGCTGATATGCACCTTGAATTTCTTCTTTTTTCGCCATACACACACCTCCTCAAAATAGGATAGCGTCATGATAAACAACTTATCGATCTCTTAATCCATTGTATCTTATCTTATTGATAATCCACACTAATTTCTACAGTATCAAAAAGATCGGAGGAAATCTTTACCATGTTCTTTCCTGCTTGGAAGGCCTCCTTGCTAAGGTCAATAAACTCGTCTTTTCCCGTGCCATAATTTTGCGTCACTTTGAACACATTGCTGTCTCCACGGGAGAAGCTAGATACCTTATGATAAGCTACGCCATTGACAGAAACTTCGGTGCCATCTTTTTTTACTGCTGCAAGAAAGTTCTTTAGTTGAGACTTATTTGCATTGTCAAAGGTGAGTCGAACTGTCTTGTCGAGAGGATAATTGTCTCTCACTGTTGCTCCAACAAAATTAGGAACGCTATATTTACTTGCACTCGTAAATTGAATATCGTTTACGCCGTTACTGAAAACTTATAAAAAGCTAATAAACTTTTATGTTTCATTCCTACTTCATCGAGTATGCTTTCATACTGAATAAATTCAAATACTAATTACAAGTTCTTGTACTCTCCATAGGCGTCAATTCCCGATTAACGTTCGGTACATATCTGTAATAACTTTAAAGTGTTACACTACAGATTGTTTTAAAACATTCTCTCCATACTGCTTTAGATTCAAACTTGCTTGAAAATCTCTATCTATGATGTTTCCACATTCACATTTATAAATTCTGTCAGACAGTTTCAAATCTTTTTTAATATTTCCACAACAACTACATAGTTTAGAACTTGGAAAGAATCTGTCTGCTATAATGACTGAAATATTATTCCAGTTAGACTTATACTCAATCTGCTTTCTAAATTCATAAAAGCATTGTTGTTGTACTGCTTTGGATAAATGCTTATTTTTCATCATTCCACTTACATTCAAATCTTCCATACAGATAAAACTTGGTTTTCGCTTTATGATTTCAGATGTTGTCTGATGTAAGTAGTTTTGACGAATATTTGTTAATCGTTTTATTACTTTTTAAAAGTTCTTTTTCTCTTTTTATTATGTTACTTGTTTTTACAATAACTGCCTCCTTTCTTATTTTTTTCTCATATCTTCTTGATATTGAACGCTGTAACCTGCGTTTTTTCTTTTCTATTTTTCTTACTTTTTGTGTTTTATTTATGTTCTTATAAGTATTTCCATCAGAACAAACTGCTAAGTTTTTAATACCTAAATCAATTCCGACACCATCATTTGATGGAAGATTATTATTGTCATCTACTTCAATTCCAATAGATACATACCAATACAATCCATCATATGTAAAGCGTGGATTTAAGTATTTACAGTTAATTGGTATTCTTTCTTTTTCACAAAGTCTAATCCAATTCAATTTTTGTTTATTTCGTCTTTTACTCATTGAAAATCCTTCGACTTTTACATGAGTATCTGTAAACTGAATTTTACCAGTATCTTGATAAAAAGAAGGAGTTGAATGCTTTTTTTACTTTTTAAATTTAGGATATTTGCATTGCCCTTTGAAAAAAATTTTTTTTATAGGCATTACAAGCATCTTTGATTGCCTGCTTTGTTACATTATTACTTACTTCATTTAGCCATCTATACTCTGGCAGTTTCTTTAGCTGTGTAAATTCTTTTCGTAATTCATTATCCGATAAGAATTTATTTTTTTGCTTATAGTTCTCTTGTTCCTTTGCAATAGCCCAATTGTAAGCAAATCTCGCACATCCAGCATATTGAAATAGTTGAGTAATCTGTTTATTATTTGGGTATAGTCTGATTTTTTTATTGATTTTATCATTTTTCACTGTCAACCTCAATTAATTCATTTACTAATTCTCTAGCTTTATTAGCACGTTTGCCTTGTAATTTACAACTAAAAACTGTGATAATTTGAACTAAATCTTCTACAAGCTCTTGCTGTTCTGGTTTTTCTGTATTATCAATTATTTCTATGTCACAATTATATAAACTTGCAACATATTCAACTAATTCAAATCCAAATCTTAATAATCTGTCTTTATAAAGAACTACAACTTTTTCCACTTCATGCTGAGATATACGTTTGATTAATTCTCTTAAACCCTTTTTCTTATAATTAATTCCAGAACCTATATCCGAAATTATTTCATAAGGTTTCCCTTGAGCATTTAGATACAGCTTCATATTCTCTATTTGTCTTTCTAAATCATCTTTTTTTGTTTATTGCTTGAAACTCTGCAATATCCAATGACAATTCTATTCAAATCAGATTTTTATATTCATAACCTGATTTAATTGTTCATGAGAATAATATCTGTATCCATTACTAGACACATGATGTGGATGAAGTTTACCGTTTGCATCCCAATTTCTAAGTGTTTGGGCTGATACTCCTAAAATTCTTGAAAAATTCTCTGATAGAATAGTATTTACTCATAATTAAAGTTCTTAAAAGCCTCCTTTTCAATATTTATATTTTATTCTATCATTAAAACTTATAAAAATCAACACATATTTATAATTTTTTTATAAATTACTCTTAACAGTTGCTTGCCTCTGTTGCTGGAGCTACGGTTGTCGCCTCCACCGTCTTGGTTGGAGCAATCGTAGGCTTTACTCTAGTCCTTGAAGATCTTCCTCCTCGTCCACTTGAAGAAGATCCACCCGACTTCTTTCCACCAGTAGATTTCTGTGGTGTCTTTATTGTCTTTATCCCTTTTTCTGGTACATAGGCAACTTTGCCTCTTTCGACATAGCGACCATCTATATTGACATAATAGCCATCTGGTGTAATTGTGCCAGCAAGCATATCTCCACTTGTACTGAAGTAATAGCAATAGCCATCAATCCACTGCCATCCTGTGAGCATTGCACCACTGGATGGATTGGTATCCAAAAAATACCATTTTCCGTTATCAAAGAGCCAACCACTCTTCATAACACCAGTTATAGGATCGAGATAATACCACTTTCCATTGGACTTTAGCCAACCTTTAGCATTACTCTTATTGTCATTTTTATAAGTCCACTGCCCGCCCTTGTAATTCCAAGAACCAGCATATATTGTCAATGGATTGGACATCATTAAAATAGATAGGACGACCGCTCCACTTTTCAATATAACACTTCGCTTTCCCATGTTCCTCCCTCTTTGCAATTAAAATATAATTAGTATCTACTAATTACTGTCCATAAAAAAATGTCATCTGTGGGTATCCGGATTTCCACCACAATGGCATTCTCATAAGACTATTTTCTTTCATTACTTTCTATTAGAGTCCCCTAACACATTATAGTATATCAAAATCTATACTTTTTTCAAGAAAAATTTAAAAATCCCCCTGATAGCATAGACATCAGAGGGGGATTTTTTCATTTTTTATAGGAACTTGGAACTATGATTTTGAATCAATCCCAGGAATATGTCCTTAGCTACTTCCAGATTTTCATCTACAAAGTCATACGAGACTGTGTGAAGGGGTGGATAGTCCTCACCATTGCCAATATAGAAAATCGCACCCTTGCACTTTTTTAAATACCAGCCAAAATCTTCTGAAGCTCGCCAAAGCTCTGGCATAAAGACTACTTTTCTATTCTGCTCTTTTGCCACAGCAACAACCTTATCTAAAGACTCATCATGATTTCTTGTCTCTGGAAATGGATCATCTTCAGTAAATGAAACAAAAAATCCACCATTCTTTGCAAGATCTTTGGCCTTATCTCGAAGAAGATTCTCAAGCTCTTCCATCTCTGATTCATTTTCTGCACGAAGCGTCATGGAGATCTCTCCCTCGCCCGCAGACACACCAAAATTTTTACTTCCAACTTGGACATTGACCACGGTACAAAGAAACATTCCATCGTGCTCTCTGTGAAGTTCTTCTTCAATCAAAGCAATGATTTTCCCAATGGCAAAGGTCGGATTCTTTCCCTCTTCGGGATTACTTGCATGGGAGGTTTTTCCCTCAAAGCGAATGGTCAAACCTTTTGAGGCTGGCTGAGTCAATCCTCTGCGAACCACAATGCTTCCCTGTGGAAATCCTCCGAGATTATGGAAGGCAAAGATTTCTGAAATTTTCTTTTCTTCAATCAATTGAACACACTCCTGTGCCCCCTTTCCCACTTCCTCGGCATGCTGAAAAATTAAATAGATATCAAAGCCCAAATCATCCGCCTCATTTAATTCCATTGCCAGACCACAAAGGGCAGCACAATGCCCATCGTGACCACATTTATGGGAAACTCCTGGAACTGTAGACGAGTAGGAACAGTCCAAATTTTCTTCTATGGGCAGGGCATCCATATCTGCTCGAAAGGCCATTGGCGGATACTTCTTTTTTTCGCTTGGCTTTAAAAGATAAAACCAATGTCCCCTATCTTCTATCAAAAGATTGGAAGCATTTTCTTTAAGAAAAGCCTTTAGTGCTTCCTTGGTCTTTTTCTCCTGCAAAGAAAGTGCAGGATGGGCATGAAGGTGATGGCGCAATTTTATGATTTTTTCTACAATATCTCTTCTCATAATGTTAGTCCCATCATTTTTTCGCTCACCTTTTCCAGTGCCTGTGCACTTCTTCCAAAGATGCGAACGGCAATATCTCCCGAAGCCAATTTTGTCACACCGCCGTCGACATCCTCGCTCTGATCAAGTATCTCTCTTAGCATCTCCACTGTTTGCTTACTCTGCGAACAGGTGAGAAAAATATTGTCGATATGGCGATTATTTTCATACATTCCCATTCCTGCCATATCAAATTCTGATGGAATAAATCTTGTGTTATCTCGATAAATTAATTGTTCCCCTCGATAAATATGGACGAGATTGTAATAATAGCGATATAAAAATTCCTCACCATAGCCATAACGACCACAGGTAAAAATCTCATTCATCCGAAATTGAGCACTTTCATCTTCAAGATAAATGTCCATACAATTTTCAAATGCCGAATCTCGGAAAGGAATCGTTGCCTGTGGGTTAAAAGCAAAAAAGGCATTTTTTGCCACTTTGATCTGAGTGTGACGCTTTGCACAATCTTTTTCCATTGGATGAACTTTGTCATAGGATTGGGAGACAAATTCCACATAGGCCCCTTCCCTGATATCAAAACAAAATTCATGGCGGTCACCATCCATAATTCCTGCAGAAGCAGCCAAGAGCATTACTCGAATTCCACCATTTTTGAGCGGAAACGGCTTCATAATCTTATATGGTGCCGTAAAGTCCACATCAGTAAGAACCGTCTTTCCATCTCTTACCTCCGCCCTAATACTCAACTTTGAAGTTTTCCCAAAATGATTGTGTTCTCCCTGCATCACTAGGCAAGATCCTCCAAAAGAACATTCTTCTTAATCCAATCAATAATGGTATCTACATTTTCTCCGCCGCGAATATTGGTAAAGACAAATGGCTTATCTCCACGCATTTTCTTTGAATCTCTGTCCATCACCTCAAGACTTGCACCGACATGTGGAGCAAGGTCAATCTTGTTGATCACCAAAAGATCCGACCTCGTAATACCAGGACCACCCTTTCTTGGAATCTTATCTCCCTCTGCGACATCAATGACAAAGATGGTCGCATCGACAAGCTCTGGAGAAAATGTTGCCGAGAGATTATCTCCACCACTCTCAATAAATAAGAGCTGGATGTCTGGATAGCGAGTCATCATCTCATCCACAGCCTCTAAGTTCATCGAGCAGTCCTCACGAATTGCTGTGTGTGGGCATCCCCCTGTTTCCACACCAATAATACGCTCCCTTGGCATAACTGAATTTTTTGCCAAAAACTCTGCATCTTCCTGTGTGTAGATATCATTGGTAATAACACCAATGCTATAGTCCTTGGACATTCTTCTTGTCAATGCCTCAATAAGTGCAGTCTTTCCTGAACCGACAGGTCCAGCAACACCAATCTTTGTGTAAGCCATAATTTTCTCCTCATTCTTCTCTAATTTTTCCGTTTTGTATCTTAAGACATATAAATCCTTGAATACAATGTTTCGTGCTGTATGCTACGCAAATCAAATCCCGGCGTAGACAAACACAGCATCTCCTCCCCCAGTGTCTTCATCTTTGACAAGAGCTCATCTAAATGTGAATGTAGATGGTACAAAATATTTTGACCGTCGGATTGGCTCAATGGAATCGCCTTCACACAATTTGTCACCATCGCAGAGGTCTGGGCATACATAAAGTTTAGTAGCACCTCATCCTCATCCATTCCCATACAAGCACAAAATGTACCATAGGCACATGGGTGACAGGTTGATTTTCCCTCTCTCTCTTTTTGAGGTAGCTCTGATAAAAGGCACTCTCTCTTGATGCATCTAGATTATGAAGTGTCTTAATAAAGCGGTTACCTAGCTTTCGTGAGGCCTCTCGAAGCTCCAGTGGAATTCTTGATGCCTCCATGATCTCTTCAAGTTCATTGAGCTTTTCTAAGTTTTCCTCTTTTGCTGCCAAAAAGGCAAGGTGAACGGCCAAAAAATCTGTATAGAGCAGATTGTAGCCCAATCGCTTTTGAATGTATTCCCTCGCTGATTGCACATCACACACCCGCCCCTGCTGAATGTAGGTCTCTAGTCCATAGGAGTGAGAATATCCTCCAATGGGAAAGAGGGCATCATTGATTTGCAATAACATCAATTTTTGATCTGTATTCATTGTTCTCCCCTAGTGATGATGGTGATGAATGCTGGCAGAAACTCTATGTTCAAAATCAAGCTTTTCTACTGCCCTCTCCACATCAATACCATGCATTTTCTTTAACATCACCAACATTGGCTCATCATATGGAGTGACAAAGGAGAAATCATCATGCCCATAAAACAGCGGTGCGTGACGATTTCCAATCTCATAGCAGACCTTGGCCACCATAAAGGCATGGTCTCGGTGCACATGAATTTTAATCACTTCGCAAGCTGGAGTATGTACAGCAATAATCATTTGATCGTCTGCATAGATGACATCTCCCTCATAGAGACCTCGCACAAGTACACTATCATCCATGCGAAGCCCCACTTCAAGTCCACTTTCTGTCTGCTTTCTGTGGACCTTCTTTGTCGACTCCGCCCACTCGATATCAATATATTCTATTTTCTTTCCAGTAGGATCAAAATCCTCAATTTTTCCAAGAATTTTTTCACAAATCATATTTCCTCCTTATAAAAAACGCCTCGAAACGGTGTCCGAGGCATTTTTCTATGTTCCATTATTATGGATTACCACTTTCCAACCATCATCAACAATCCTGGAATCCAAGCCGTCACCACTCCCTCAAATACCTGAAGATATGGCACAAACTTTCCCAAACTCTTCTTACAAATGGTCTCCACAAAGGCGGTTCCCCAAAGGATGGCCCAAAGATACCAAATGGCTGCCCAACGCCAATCCGGCGTAATATTTAATGCTGCATTGCCCACAAAACCTTCCTGTGTTCCGAAAATAAAAGCATTAATAGCAACGAATGTTGAAAACCATGCAAATGGAATGGCACTCAAGTTTAATAAATTATTAAATGCTACAAATAAGTAGGTAAAGCCAAACAACAAACCTGTTCCAGCAGCATAGTAATTGCCCTGAATGAGATTAAGCACATTGATAACAACAGAAAGTCCACCAGTCAAAATATTCATCACTGCTGCCGATTTTCCATCCACATGATACAATGTGCACATACCATTGTTAATCAGTACAATACCTACAAAGAGAAGACAAACGCCTAACATACCTTTCCCCCCAAATATTAGAATAAGTTATACATCTGTGTCAATGGCAAGTGATCTGCTGCCTTTGATGTGATGTGTTCTCCATCAACCTTTACCTCATAGGTCTCTGGGTTGACTTCAATTGTTGGTGTGGCATCATTAAACTTCATATCCTTCTTGCCCACATTTCTGCATCCCATTACAGGAAGAACGGTCTTTTGTAAGTGATACTTCTGAGCCACATTCTCTTCGATTGCTGCTTTTGACACAAAAGTAAGGCAGGACTTCATCTTCGCACTGCCATGTGCAGCAAACATTGGCTTATACATTACAGGCTCGCAAGTTGGAATAGAGGCATTTGCATCTCCCATCTTTACTGCAACAATCATTCCACCCTTGATAATGATATCTGGCTTTACACCAAAAAATGCTGGATTCCAAAGAACAAGATCTGCAAACTTACCAATCTCTACAGAACCAACATACTGACTGATACCATGAGTAATGGCTGGATTAATCGTATACTTTGAGATAAATCTCTTGGCTCTAAAGTTATCATTGTCATGACCTGCATCTTCCTTTAATGCACCACGCTCGTCCTTCATCTTGCTCGCTGTCTGCCATGTTCTTGTGATTACCTCACCGACACGTCCCATCGCTTGAGAGTCAGAACTCATCATACTAAAGACACCCATATCATGCAATACATCCTCTGCAGCAATGGTCTCTGGACGAATTCTTGAATCTGCAAAAGCTACATCCTCTGGAATTCTCTTGTCAAGGTGATGGCAAACCATCAGCATATCCAAGTGCTCATCCAATGTATTTACTGTAAAAGGCATTGTTGGGTTTGTTGAAGAAGGCAATACATTGGCCGCAGCTGCTGCACGAATAATATCTGGTGCATGACCACCACCAGCACCCTCGGTATGATATGTATGGATGGTTCTTCCGCCAATCGCAGCTAATGTATCCTCTACACAACCGCCCTCATTTAATGTATCGGTGTGAATGGCTACCTGAACATCATAGGCATCAGCTACATTTAAGCAGTGATTAATCACCGCTGGTGTTGCACCCCAGTCCTCATGAATCTTTAATCCCATCACACCAGCCTTCACCTGCTCAACAAGTGGAGCTTCATCAGAGCAATTTCCCTTGCCCAAAAGACCAATATTCATTGGATACTCATCTGCTGCACGAAGCATCATCTCAATATTCCATGGTCCAGGTGTACAAGTTGTTGCATTTGTTCCATCAGCTGGACCTGTACCACCACCAATCATGGTCGTCACTCCAGAATAGAGTGCTGTGTCAATCTGTTGAGGGGAAATGTAGTGAATATGTGTATCAATTCCACCTGCAGTCAAAATCAATCCCTCTCCAGCGAGAGCCTCTGTTGATGCACCAACCGTCATTCCCGGTGTCACACCATCCATGATATCTGGATTTCCAGCCTTGCCAATGCCTGCAATCTTTCCGTCCTTAATACCAATATCTGCCTTATAAATCCCTGTGTAATCTAAAACCAAGCAATTAGTGATGACAAGATCCAGATCTCCATTTGCACTTGTTGTAGTTACGGACTGTCCCATACCATCGCGCAATGTCTTTCCGCCACCAAACTTTGACTCATCACCATAGGTTGTATAATCTTTTTCTACTTCAATCACAAGACTTGTATCTGCAAGACGCACCTTGTCCCCTGTTGTTGGGCCATACATCATTGCATACTTATCTGCTGAAATCTTATAGCTCATCTTCTTACCTCCATCAGTTTATAAAAAGCCCTTAAGCTTTGCATTTTCCATAGACTCTGCCTTTGTCGCATCTGTCGCCTGAGCACGTGTGAGGTCATTTAAGCCAAACACTCTCTTATTTCCGCCAATTGCTGTCAATTGCACCTTCTTCTCCTCACCTGGTTCAAAACGGACAGAAGTTCCTGATGGAATATCAAGATGGAATCCATACGCCTTTTCTCTGTCGAAAGAAAGACATCGATTTACCTCAAAAAAATGATAGTGTGATCCAACCTGAACTGGTCGATCTCCCTTATTCGTCACTACAACTTGAACAGTTTCTTTCCCAGCATTGAGCTCGATTTCTCTGTCCTTTGGCATAATTTCTCCAATTTTCATTTTTCTCCCCCCTTACTGAATCGGATTGTGTACAGTAACTAATTTTGTACCATCTGGGAATGTTGCCTCAACCTGTACTTCGGTCACAAGGTCGCTCACTCCAGCCATTACATCATCAACGGTCAAAATCTTTGTGCCAAGGCGCATAAGCTCTGTTACGGTCTTTCCATCTCTTGCAAGCTCCATAAGCTCAGAACTAATGTAGGCGATGGCCTCCACATAGTTGAGTTTTACCCCCCTATCTTTTCTCTCTTTTGCGAGTGTTCCTGCAAGATGGAGCATCAATTTCTCCTGTTCTTTTGGTGTCAGACGCATAATATATCCCCCTTTCGTAAAAAAAGAGACGCCAAGGGAACCTCCTTGGCGTCTTTGCCTCAAAATCGAGAATATTATACTCTATTTTCAGTCTTCTTTCAATACCTTTTATTCACTTTCTATTTCCGCCTTAAATACCATAATCGTGTCTGCATCGGAGCAACAAAATTCTGCGGTATTTTTTGGCTGCCCTGGAATCGATCCGCCATAGCGCAAAATGTCAATATAGGGAAATGCACAGTGCATTGCCATCGGACAAATTTTTCCCCTCTCGGTATCATAGTCAAACACTTCCCCTACATGATGCCCTCTGTGGCATCCCATCTTTCCCCTTCGATCAGTCACTGTAATCTTAATTTTTGGTCGTCTTGCCATCCTTCTCCTCACTAAATTAATAAAATATGCCCCAGTAAATCCTTCGTATATGAATTCTTTGGATGATGTAAAACTTCCTCTGTCCTTCCCTGTTCCACAATTTCTCCATCATACATAATCAATATGCGATCACAAAAATTGCTGACTAGGGCAAGGTCATGAGAAACAAAGACCACACTAATATGATTGCTCTTTCGTAAATCTACCAACAATTCAATAATATTCTTTTGCACACAGACATCGAGTGCACTTGTAATTTCATCGCAAAGCAATACCTTCGGCATCACCAAAAGTGCCCTCGCAATCGCTGCTCTTTGACATTGTCCCCCAGAGAGTTGATGAGGATAACAATGTTCACATTCGCTAGATAGTCCCACTTTGGCCAGTTGCTCCCCATTATCTACCTTCACATTACAAAGATGTCTTTGTACTTCATCAAAGGATTGACCAATGGTTTTTTGTGGATCAAATGAGCTTCTTGCATCTTGAAAAATCATTTGCACATTTTGATAGAAATCTTTTTGATGACTTTGTATTGGTCTATTTTCAAGGAGCACTTCTCCACGATTTGGTCGAACCAGCCCAGCCATGGTGCGAAGAAGTGTCGTCTTTCCACTGCCACTTTCTCCAATAATGCCAAGGATCTCTCCACTTTGTAAATCTACATTGATGTCTTTTAATGCCCATCGCCTGCCATAACGCTTTCCTACTCCCTGAATTTTCATCACTTCCATATCTTCCTCTTTCCAAGCCTTGGCACAGCCTCCAATAACTCCTTTGTATACTCTGCCCTTGGATTGGCAATGACCTCATCTGTGCTTCCACTCTCCACAATTTTTCCATCCTTTAGTACTACAATCTTGTCACAAAGAGCCATGGCCAGTGCCAGATTATGGGTAATCATCATCATGGCCACTCCTTGATTTCTTCGAAGTCTCGCAAGCTCTTGAACAATCTCATATTCCACTCGAGCATCAAGTGCACTTGTCGGTTCATCGCAAAGTAAAATCTTTGGTTCTAAAATGAATGCCAATGCAATGGCCACTCTTTGTTGCATACCCCCAGAAAGCTCAAAAGAATATGCTCGATAGATGCACTCTGGTTCCTTCAGCCTCAAAAGTTGAAAGAGGGAAATCGCCCTCTTTTTAATCTCTTTCTTGCTCCAATTCTTTTTTTCGCGCACAGTCTCCTCAAATTGTTTTCCAATTCTTCTTGTCGGTACGAGTGCAGCCGTAGAATTTTGAAAGACCGTTCCCAATTGATCGCCAAGATACATGGCCTTATTCTCTGGTGGCATATGTAAAAAGTCAATTTCACGAAAAAGGATCTTTCCTGTATCGACTTTTAACTCCTTTTTTAATCCCAAAATGCTGTGAAAAATTGTGCTCTTCCCACTTCCGCTCTCACCAACAATCCCAAGAATCTCTCCTTCACTGATAGAAAAGGAAATCTCCTCCAGTACCTTATTTTCTCCATAGCTACAACTGAGTCCTTCCACTTCAAGTACCTTCACCTATTCACCTCCCTTGTCCAAATCTACACTAATTTGGCGATATTGCGAAGGGCTCAAAATAAATCCCTGTACATTTTTCTTTGTCACCGCATTAGAATGTGCAAATCCAATACACTCCATGTAGTAGGCATCACTATAAATTTGTACCAACTGCCTTGCAATCTCTGTCCGTTCTTGTTGTCCTGTGGCAGTTAAAAATTGATTCAATAATTCATCTGCTCTGCTATCTGAAAAATGATTAAAATTGGAAACTCCTTCCTTGCTCATGACATCCTCCAAAAAACTCTGTGGGTCTCCCTTTGGCAATGTAACGACTGTGTAGAGTCCCAAATCATAATTTCCATTTTTTAGATAACTCGCATCCATATTTTTAGTAATATCTGCAAAAATTCCAATATTGCGAAGAGAAGTAATGAGCTGTGTGGCCACCTGCTCATTAGACAATCTTTGATAGTAGTGAATATGCAACTGAACTTTTTTTCCATCCTTTTCAAGATATCCATCGCCATCTTCATCTCGATATCCACTTTGCTCAAGGATTTCTCTAGCCCTCTCAACATCATATTTTGCCGTCTTTACCTCACTGTCTCCAAAACCTGTCGAGTCTGGAAATGGGGTATTGGTCGGCGTCATATTCTTATAAAATAAATATTGTGCCATTTCCTCCTTATTGATGGCCAAATGAATGGCCTCACGAAGAGATTTTTCCACGGTTTCAGGATTATAATACACCGCATAGAGCCTAGAAGTCTCAATTGATTGTGTATGATACTTTTTCAAATTTTCAAAGATGCGATAACTTTGCTCATTTAAAGCCACAAAGGCATCCAGCTCCCCATTATCTAATGCCATAGCTCCTGTCTCTTTGTCAAAGACTTTCTTGACCACTACCTTGTCCATCTTTGGCTTGCCATCCCAATAATATGGATTAGGTCTTAAAATAATATGCCGATCGAAAACAAATTCCTCACAAGTATAAGGTCCACTGCCCACAATATGATTTTCATCGCTGTGATCCAAATCAATCATACAAGCATAAGGATCTGCTAAGTCCCCAATCAAGGATGCCCTTGGCTGTGCCATCGTGATTCGAATCGTATTGCCAAAAATTTCATAGCTGGCATTTTCTAAAAACTTTGCTCTCTTATTCTTTTTTGCAATGTACTCCAAATTTTTCACCACCATCTGTGGTGTCAAAGTATCTCCGTCTGAAAATAAAATGCCTGACTTTAAATCAATTTCCCATATATTTGCAGAAATCGCCCGATAGCCACTGGCCAGCCATGGCTGAGGATGTAAATTTTCATCCAGTGAAAATAAAGTTTCTCCAATGCCATAGCGCATAGTGTACCATCCATCCCATTCATTGGATGGGTCAATCCCCTTTGAAAACTCCTCTGTTCCCATAGTAAATACTTTTTCTTTTTTTTGATTTCTCTGCGAACATCCCATAAGTAGAAATGCAATGATAAAAATCAGAAACCATCGTCTCATCGCCTACCTCCCTGTAACATTCGTCCCAAAATATTAAAAATAAATACCGTGAAAACAACAAAGAGTGCAGGAAAAAAGCTCACCCATGGTGCATTCGTTATATACAATCTTCCCTCGCTAATCATGGCCCCCCACTCTGGCTGTGTTGCCTTTGCTCCAATGCCCAAAAAACTCAACCCTGAAAGTCCCATCAAAATGCTAGCAAAGTTTAATGTCATTGTCACCAACAAAATGTCCTTAATATTTCCTAAAATATGAAAAAAGATAATCTCCCCGTGACTGAGACCAGAAAATCTCAGTGCTGTAACATAATTTTTTTCTTTTTCCTTTAAGATGGCTGAGCGAGCGAGTCTTGCATAGAGTGTCCAATTGCTCAATCCCAGAGCAATCATTGCATTTTTTAACCCTCCGCCCAATATGCCCGCAATTCCAATTGCCACAATCATTTGTGGAAAAGCCAAAAAAATATCACAAATCCCCATCAATAGCTGATCCCATTTTCCACCTTGATATCCACTAAACATTCCAAAGACAATCCCAAATATTCCAGAAATTAATATAACCATGGCTGTTGCCATAATACTCGTTCGCCCCGCCACAATACTTCTAATCAGGATATCTCGCCCATAAAAATCACTGCCAAAGAAAAATTCTTTGCCTGGTGGCTGTAAACTATTGGAAAGCTGAGCATCATTTGCCCCTTTTTGGATAAGCAATGGCCCAAAGCACAACAAAAGGACAAAGAAAAAAATGAGAATAAAAAATAAATACTTAGCTCTCTTTTGCATAATCTCTGCCTCCTATTCGAATTCTCGGATCGAGCACACCATACAATAGATCAGTAAATAAATTGATAACAATATAGCTCAATGCCATAAAAAGCACAATCCCCTGAACCACAGGAATGTCCAGTGCACTGACACTATCTACCATTAATTTTCCAAGTCCCGGCCAATTAAAAATACTCTCCACAACCGCCACTCCCCCAAGCAGCGAGCCAAAGGACATTCCTACAATAGTCACCAATTCCACACTCACATTTTTTAACACGGTGTGGATCAAAATACTTCGCCTTGAAATTCCTCTAGCCAACATTCCATAAACATATTCCTGATGAAGTTCATTTCTTGTCATCACTTCAATTTGCTGAATGTACTTTCCACTCATCCCAATACTCAGAGTCAGTACTGGCATAATTCCCCCAACTAGTTGACTTTCTGTCAAAATTGGAATCAAATGGAGGCGTGATGAAAGTAAATACATCAACCCAAGGGCCACAATAAAGTTTGGCAAAGAAATCACTAGCGTGCAAATCCATTGAATAACTTTTGATGATTTTTTTTCTCCATGTATTGCCACAAAGAATCCAAATGGAATCGAAATCAGCAAAGTCAAAAATAAGGATGCAAAAGCCAAAACTACAGTATAGGGTATGGCCATTGACAACTTTTTTATGACAGGAATGGCATCGGCAAAGGATTCTCCAAAATCGCCGTGCAAAATTCCCCTCCACCAATGCAGATATTGCCCAATAAATCCAACATTTAGCCCATTTTTCTCCTGAAACTCAAACAGCATCTCCTTTGTCGGTGTCACACCAAGTTGATGAAAATGAATCTGTGCAGGGTCAAGCGGACTAAAATATAACAGTAAAAAAGTCAATATCGTCACACCAAAAACCACAGGAATGGCCTTGATGATTCTAAAAAAAATATATTTCATTCTACTTTCCTCTTTTGCTATTCCTCAAAATGAACCATAGGATCCATCGCCTTCACTTCTTTGATCACTTCTTCCTTTGTACTTAAAAATGCTCCCTGAACCATTTCCTTCGTTCCACCACCTCGGCCATTTAGTTTGGCATTTAACTTTTTGCCTATTTCTCTGGCATCCCCTGTCTTTGTTCCTATGACATAGGAATATTGTGACGAAAGTTTTGAACCAATGATCACCGTCTTTGCACAAGTTTCTCTAAGCAAAAAATCGCAAAATTGACGAATCTGTACAGGCTCCATATTTTCTACTAAAATCAAATACACCCCCTCCACCCATTTTCTTGAAGTCTTATATAGCATAAAATACTCTCGATACAAACTGCCTAGTTTTTTCTCTCTTTCCTCCTTTTCTCTCCTTTGACTCTGCAAAGCTTCTTCAAGTGTGTCTATATTGCTAGAAAACATTCTACTGACCTTCTGTAGCAGTTCATGCTTCCTCTGATAATCCTCAAGTGCATCCTTTCCACAGACCATTTCCACACGCACACCCTTCTTATAGTTCATGATCGAGAGACATTTGATCATTCCAATTTCTCCCGTGGTGTGTACATGAGTTCCACAACAGGCACACAAATCTGCCCCATCAATCTCAATTAAGCGTACATTCCCTGATAATTCCTTCTTGCTGCGATAATGAAGATCCTTTAATTGCTCCTTTGATGGCCAAAGAACACTCACCTTTCGGTCCTGTGCCACAATGTCATTGGCCTGATTTTCAATTTCCATCAATTCATTCCAAGTGAGAACCCCATCAAAATCAATGGTCATTGCCCCCTTTGTCTGAGCGGATTGTGTGTCCATGTGAAATCCCACATTGTTGTAGCCAAACTTCTTGTTTACTAGTCCTGATAGAATGTGCTCTCCCGAGTGATTTTGTGTGTTTCTCATTCTTCTGTCCCAATCAATAATGCAATGAACATGCCCACAATCTAGCGGTGCATCTGTATAATGAACAACCTTCCCCTTCTCTATTTGTACATCGAGCACATCGATCTCTTGACCATTCCCTATTATTTTTCCATGGTCACTCGGCTGACCTCCACCTTCTGGATAAAAGCCCTCTGTATCAAGTACAATGCGAAAATGCTCCCCTGCATTTTCGCAGGAGAGCACTGTAGCATCAAATTCTTTGATATCCTTATAATATAATGCTTCCCTATTCATCAACTACCCCTGTAAAATTTTTTCTATATTCAATCGCTTATAATAAATAAATAATGTGACAGAGCTTAAAGTCCATGTAATCGGATAGACTAAATAAGTCGTCACAATGCTGTGTACAAAAATTTCGGTCACGGATAAGAAAATAATCCTTACAATGCACCAACAGACTAAAAAGACAATCATTGGCACAGCTGGTTTTCCAATGCCACGAAGTACCGCTCCCATGGCATGAGTAAATGCACACAAAAAGAAAAACATCACCACAAATTTGCAGCGATCATAGCCAAATTGAATGACTTGAGGCGTATGATCAAACAGACCAAGCAGTGGCTTTGCAAAAATAAGCATCAAAATACCCAGCACTTGAGCCGACACTAAAATGATTCCAATGCCAAATCGCACACCTCTTTTAATCCTTTCTTCCTGCCTTGCTCCCATATTTTGGCTGACAAATGTTGTCAATGCCAGTGCAAAACTAGTCACAGGAATAAACAAAAATCCTTCAATCTTGACATAAGCTCCAATTCCAGCCATTGCCATTGCACCATAGGCATTGATATAGGATTGAATGACCACATTGGAAAAGGACATCACTGAATTTTGAATTCCTGCTGGCAAACCTTGATCGATAATTCTCCTTGCCATCGAAAGGTTCAACCGAATTTTCCCTAGCACCAAGCGATAATCTGCCTTTACTCTCAACAGTTGAATCATACACAAAAATGCAGAGACAAGCTGGGAGATTCCCGTGGCCAATGCAGCAGCTCCGACACCCTTGTGCATTCCTCGAATAAAAGCAAGATCAAGAACCACATTAATGATGGAAGAGATCATCAAATAGTACAGCGGATGCCGACTATCTCCTGCTGCCTGTAAAATACCCACAAAAATATTATACATGACAAAGCCCACAGATGCCAAAAAATAAATTTGAAAATAAGTAACCGAATCGCCAAGCACTTCTTCTGGTGTACCCATCAATTGCAATACAGGCTTTGCAAATATCGTTCCAATAAAAGTCATCAAAATGCTGCCAATCATACCAATAACTACCGTTGTGTGTACAGCCACCTCTACTCCCTTGGCATCCCTTGCCCCCAAATAGCGACCAATAATGACACCTGCTCCCGAGGCGATGCCACTAAAGAATCCAACGATTAAAAAAATTAAATTTCCAGAAGTGCTCACCGCTGCAAGGGCGTTGCTGCCCAAATATCTTCCCACAATCAAAGAATCTGCCGCATTGTACAATTGTTGAAATAAATTCCCCAAAAATAAAGGAATGGCAAATTCAATGATGCGTCTTTGTACACTGCCAGAAGTCAATAATTGTTCCTGTTTGTCCATTTATCTTGCCTCTAAAAACATACTTTCTAAAAGATGAATCCCTGTCTTTGTTTGAAATACATTTTCTCTCATCTTCTTTGCCATTTTTGTGTACTTTTCATCTTCTCCCGCATTGGCTAAAAAGTCAGCTTCAAGTAATACCTGATGAGCCAAACTAATAGGATGATAGGTGTGATGAAGGCCAACCAGTTCGGCCACTCGCATGATTTCTTCCTCGCTCACATCTGTATCAGCAAAAAATTCCTTTACCATCTCCTTTCCCATTTCTTCCTGCTTATCTCCTGGTGCGCATCCATAAATTGGTCGAAGCTTCGGACAGGCGATATCATGTACAATGGCTGATAATTCCACAATTCTTTCCTCCTTCTCATCCAATCCACTGCACTCTCCAATGATCTTTGCATATCCCCATACCCGCAAAAAATGAGCAATGTCATGCTCATTTCCTTCACTAAAATCAATCATTTTTACAATGACTTCACTAATTGTCATTTTTTCTCTCCTTTTTTACAATTTTATTTTTATTATTATATTCTCTATTTTTCCAAAAATATAGTTCTTGCACATACCACATTCAGGGATTATAATAGCTTAGTTAAGAGGTCAACAAAAAAGAAAGAGGATGCGTATGAAAAACAGTTTTTTTGCTACACTAAAGAAATATCGTCATGCCTGGGCATTTTCCTATTTTGCACTCTATCTTTCCTGGTACATCTACTTAGAAAGAACAATCACTGCAAAGAGTGCCTATCATATTATGCACAGTGCCCTTGACGACTATATCCCATTTAATGAATATTTTATCATCCCATATTACATTTGGTTTTTATATGTTGCGGGTCTTGTGTTTTTCTTCTTTTTTAAAGACAAGGCCGAATTTTATCGATACATCCTGTTTTTGGCCGCAGGAATGAGTATATCACTTTTTATCTGCCAAATTTATCCAAATGGCACAGACTTTCGTCCTGTGCTGGATACCAATAAAAATTGGGCAACAAAGCTAGTGTCTCTCATTTATGCCAGCGACACCCCGACCAATGTCTTTCCAAGCATTCATGTCTATAACTCCTTGGGAACACATCTGGCCATAGTAAAGAGTAAGCACTTTGCACATCATCCAAAATTAAAAGTACTATCGGCTGTGATTGCCATTTCCATTTGCATGTCCACTGTATTTTTAAAGCAACACTCCATTATTGATGTCACTGGTGCGACCATCCTTTGCTACTTTGCCTATGCATTGATTTATAGTCATGCACCAGCATATCAGGAACAAACAGAAAAAGAAACTTCACAAATTATTGGCTAAGGAAAGGGCTTTTGCACACGCAAAGGCCCTTTTCGTTTCTAATTAAATCCATATGCTCTTTGTGAAATCTGATAGCCCAAGACAGCAATCTTCCTTCCAAACTTTCCTGGCAAATTCATAACTTGCCCAAGCAATCCATAGCGCAGTCTTTTGTAGAGTTTTGGATTTGTTTCTCTTAAATACTGCCAAATTTCTTTCTTCTTTTCCATATTCTCTGGAAGCTTTGACTGAATCGCAAGAATAGAGCAAATTGTCATCATAATCTCTAAATACAAAATCATATATCTTCTCAACTTCTTGCTCTTTAATTGGTAAGGATCATAAAAGTCAATCATCATCTTTGTGACACGAAGCTGCTGGTCAATGCGACTAATCATCACCTGTTCATTGACTGACTGGTCCTCTCGTCCAATATAGTAGCGATAAAAGTTTACATCCATATAGTACAATTTTTTTACATAGGGCAGTGGCTGATATACAAAAATATTATCGACATAGAAGGTATGCTTTGGCAAATGCAAGTTACACTCCAAAAGTAATTCTCTTCGATAAATGACAGAATGCATCAAAATATACTGACCTGGCCAAAATCTTCCAATGTCCTCCCAAGAAAGCAGTCTATTTTCTTTGAGTACTTTTCTGTAGTTCATTACTCGCTTCCTTACTGCTCCCTCCTTGTCATAGACAAAATTGCTAATCAAAAGATCTAGTCTTTCGTTTTTCTCTTCTAATTCCTTTAATTTTTTCAAAATCTTTTGATAAGACTTTTTGTCTACCCAATCATCAGAATCAACAACTTTAAAAAATTTCCCCGTTGCCTGTGCTAGACCAAGCATCACGGCATCGCCATGTCCGCCATTTTCCTTATGAATTGCTCTGCAAATTCCTGGATACTTCTTCTCATATTCATCTGCAATCTCTGCTGTGTTGTCCTTAGTCGAACCATCATCAACAATCAAAATTTCTACATCTTCACCGCCCACAAGCAATGACTCAATACATTTTCTCATATATGCTGCCGAATTGTAGCAGGGAACAGCAATACTTAATATTTTCATTTTTTCCCCTCTCATTTTTTTCTATCCTACAATTATAAATGATTTTTATTGCTTTTTCCACTTCAAAAAAGTTATAATAAATTGCATATAAATATTAAGAATATGGAGGTACTACAATGGGAAAGAAAAGATTAGTTATTTCCCTTGGACACAAGGATTTAGGAATAAATTTTCCAGAGCAAAAAAAGGCGATTGCAAAGACGGCTGAATTTATTGCTGATTACATTCAAGCAGGTTGGCAAACCGCCATTGTTCACTCCAATGCTCCACAGGTAGGGATGATCAATACAGCAATGAATGAATTTGCCAAAAATCACGAAGGTTATACCAACGCTCCAATGAGCGTCTGCTCTGCAATGAGCCAAGGTTATATTGGCTATGACTTACAAAATGCACTTCGCACTGCTCTCCTTCGCAAGGGTTCTTCCACACCTGTGAGCACCATCCTCACTCAGGTCACCGTAGATCCATTTGACGAGGCCTTCAATGCCCCAACCAAAAAAGTAGGACGCTATCTCAGTGCTGAGGAAGCCATTGAAGAGGAAGATAAGGGAAATTATACCACTGAAATTGCTGGAAAGGGATTCCAGAGAGTGGTAGCTTCACCTAAACCAATCTCTATTATAGAAATTGACGCCATCAAGGCTCTTATCAATGCTGACCAGGCAGTGATTTGCTGTGGTGGCGGTGGCATTCCTGTCATTCAGCAAAATGAAAATCTCATTGGTGCAGGTGCAATTATTGAAAAAGACCTGGCAAGTGGTCTCCTCGCCACAAATCTTGATGCTGACACCTTAATGATTTTGACCTCTGTAGACCATGTATTTACAAATTTTGGTAAGGACAACCAGACATCCATTTCTTCAATGACCGTTGCACAGGCAAGACAATACATTGCCAATGGAGAGTTTGAGGCTTCGAGCATGTTGCCTAAGGTGGAAGCTGCCATTCAATTCGTTTCCTCTGGTGAGGGAAAAAGGGCGATTATCACCTCAAGAGAGCAAAGCCTTGCTGCACTTGAAAATAAGGCGGGAACCATTATTACTGCCTAAGTGAAAATATCCAAAATAAAATTAGGGCTGCATTTTTGCAGCCCCAATTTTTATTCCTCTTTCTCTAGTTTCTTTAAATCTTGATAAAACTTCGGATATTCTCTTTCCAACCTCAACACCTTTCCCTGTGGATTTAAAAAGCAATGTTCCGATCTTCCTGTGCACACCACTTCCTCTTTGTCATTCTTAATTTGATAATTTAGACAGAGGCGAACACCTTGAAATTTTTCAATTTCTACTGTAATTTCTACTTCATCCGCAAAGGTTGTCGACTTCTTGTACTTACATTCCACCAAAGTCACAGGAATCATAATGCCCATCTCCTCGAGCTTATCATACCCCCACCCCATTTCTCTCAAAAAATCAATTCTCGCCTCCTCAAACCAACGAATATAATTGGAGTGATGCGTAATTCCCATGCGATCTGTCTCGTAATACTGTACTCTTCGTCTCATTTTTTTCCTTTCTTCATAAATTGAAACCATTTGATGGGCATTTGTTGCACCACACTGATGGCCATAATAATGGTAAACGCGGATGTTGCACAACTGTGCATATATTGCAAGGCCAACATCTCATGCCCCACAATCAAAAAATATACCGCACGATAAAAGCTAAGTCCTGGCACCAATGGGAAGATACTCGTTGCCAAAAATATGGTCATTGGACATCTTCTTCGTACTGAAAGTGCTCTCGAACACAGAACCACAATAATCCCCGGAAGGAGAGTGGAAAGAACTTCTTGCTTAAGATAAAGATTAAAAACTAAATATAACAGCCAAGACATCGCACTCACCCAAAATAAATCCCAAAAGTAACGCTTCGGTGTTCCATAGAGTAGTGCAAAAGCCACTGTGCCAACACCTGCACTCACTACTCGCACAACCCACCCCGATATCCCTTGAATATCTCCAGAAAACACTTCTGACATCTGATTGGCAAAGGGTAAAAGAGCAATGACCATTGCCACACCAACCGAAATGGAAATTCCTGTGAGCAATGCTGACATCAATAGTGTCAACCCCGTAGAATAATTATTTTGCGAAAACTCTCGAACAGAATTGACAAAGGCTGCCCCTGGAACCATCACCATCAACGCACCCAAAATCATCAATCCAATATGCTCTCCAAGTCCCATCCAATGAAGAACACAGGCAACAAAAGTAACCACCGCACTTCCGACAATGGTTTGTAAAAATTGTGCCTTAACAAACTTTTGCATCGGAACCATCACAAGACCAAGGCTCATTCCTGCAACACCAGAAACTATGGAATCCATCCAAGAGCTTCCCAATGCCAAAGAAAATCCCAATGCACCAATAAAATAGGCGATCAATACCCAAATATACGAATACCCCTTCATCTCTTCAATCATTTTTAATCGCATCTGGACATACTGCGGATTGACTCTTATTCCCACTTTTAAACTTCTAGAAAGTGCGTTGACCGCCTCTAATTTCCCCAAATTGACCGAGATTGCAATGACATTGGCCACTCTAGCCTCTGCTTTTCCCCTTCGAGTACAACCTGATACAATCACTGCGCCATTGACAACATAGGATTCAAAATTTGTAATTCCAAAGACTTCCGCCATATGTTTCATGGTCTCTTCTACACGATACACTTCTGCACCACTCGTCACCAAAATTCTTCCTGCCTCTACTACAGCATCCAATTCTGATTTTTGTATATTCATTTTTCTGCCCCCTGGACATAATCTAGTGTTTTCACGATAGCACATTCTAAACAGTTATGCAACTTGACATTTTTATACGAAACATATCTCTCTATGCAGATGCACTTTCTATTGCTATAATAGAGACAGATATTTGTACTTGTAAACAAGGAGGAATTTTTTTGAAAACGATTAAAAACTATGTTCGTGTACAGAGTCTGGAAGAAGCCTATACTCTAAATCAAAAAAAAAAGCGAACAAGATTATTGGTGGCATGCTCTGGTTGAAAATGCAAGGTGGTCATCTTCAAACCGCCATCGATTTATGTGACCTCAATCTCAACACGATTGAAGAAACAAGTGAAGAATTCATATTCGGAACAATGACCACTCTTCGACAACTTGAACAACACAAAGCCTTCAATGCCTTTTGTCAAAATGCTGCTCAAAAAGCAGTCAAAGATATTGTTGGTGTGCAATTTAGAAATCTGGCAAACATCGGTGCAAGTCTATGGGCTCGCTTTGGCTTTTCCGATGTATTAACCTTATTTTTAGCACTTGATGCCGAGGTAGAACTTTACAAGGCCGGAAGAATCCCTCTTTCTCAATTTGTAAATCTTCCCTTTGACAATGATATTCTCGTCCGCATCATGGTCAAAAAATCAAATTGTGCGATTGCCTATCAAGCCGTTCGCATTCAGCGTACCGATTTTCCTGTGCTCAATTGTTCAGTTTCCTGCATTGATAAAAAAGTGCGAGCGGTCATCGGGGCACGCCCCGGAAAAGCAATGGTTTTCTTTGATGAAAATCATCTTCTTGACAATGGAATCACTGAAGAAAGTGCCAAATCCTTTGGCAAATATGTTGCCGAGCAGGTCACTACACAGAGTAATGTCCGCGGAACAAGTGAATATCGCAGACAACTAGCTGAGGTGCTGACGACTCGTTGCACAATGGAATTGAGAGGAAATGAAAATTAAATGGAAATTACAATGACTTTAAATAGCAAAACTATTACTGACCAGATCGATGCCGATCTTTTACTCATCGATTTTGTCCGCAAACATGGCTGTTTCAGTGTAAAGCGAGGATGTGAAACCGCCAACTGTGGGTTATGCACTGTTTTAATGGATAATGTGCCTGTTCTTTCTTGCTCTATACTTGCTGCTCGTGCAGCCAATCACAATGTACAAACTCTTGAGGGACTCCAAGATGAAGCAAATGAATTTATCGGATTTATTGCTGATCAGGCCGCCGAACAATGTGGTTTTTGCAATCCTGGATTTGTTATGAATACGATTGCCCTCCTTCGAGAAAATCCTGACCCAAGTGATGATGAAATTAAGGACTTCTTAGCTGGCAATCTCTGTCGCTGTTCAGGATACGAGGGACAATTAAGAGGCATTCGAAACTACTTAAATACCAAGAAGAAAGCTGAGGTGTAATATGCAGCAATTTACTCATGTCAATCAATCTATTCGAAAGACAGACTCCATGCAACTTTTACTTGGAAAGCCGTTGTTTATGGACGATATTGTCCCAAAGGATGCCTTGATTGTAAAACTTCTTCGAAGTCCACATGCCCATGCAATGGTCAAGGAAATTGATACCTCTAGGGCAAAAAATGTGGAAGGGGTAGTGGATATTTACACCTGGCAGGATGTACCAAATTTGCGCTACACCAATGCTGGTCAAACTTATCCCGAGCCATCTGCCTATGACCGATTAATTATTGATCGCCACCTTCGCTTTGTTGGTGATGTCGTTGCCATCGTGGCTGCCGAAAATGAAAAAGCAGCAGACCGTGCCCTCAAATTAATCAAAGTACAATACGAAGTTTTAGAAGCAATTCTTGACTTTCACACTGCAAAGGACAATCCAATTCTCGTTCACCCAGAAGAAAATTGGAAGGCACTCTGCCCCGTTGGTGCCGACAATAAAAGAAATCTTGTGGCCACAGGAAGTGATGTAAATGGCGATATCGAAAAGATTCTCACCGATTCTGATATTGTCATTGACCACACCTATCACACTAAGGCTTATAACCAAACAATGATGGAGACATTTCGCACCTACACCAAACTTGACCGCTTTGGAAGACTTCATGTTATCTCTTCCACTCAAATTGTATTCCATGTGCGCCGAATTCTTTCTAATGCCCTTGGCATTCCAAAGAGTAAAATTCGTGTAGAAAAGCCTCGTATCGGCGGTGGATTTGGTGCAAAGCAAAGCTCTGTGAGCGAAGTATATCCTGCTTTTGTCACAATGAAAACTGGACGACCAGCACAAATTATTTATACAAGAGAAGATTCTTTAATTGCTGGTTCTCCTCGCCACGAAATGGAGGTTCATGTTCGCCTTGGAGCGAGTAAAGAGGGAAATTCGTGCACTTGACATCTACACTTTGTCCAATTCTGGTGCCTACTCTGAGCATGGGCCAACAACGGTTGGTCTTTCTGGGCACAAGTCCATCCCTCTCTACAGCGGATCCTTAGAAGCCTATCGCTTTGCCTATGATGTTGTCTACACCAACCGTCAGGCCTCTGGTGCCTACAGAGGTTATGGAGCAACTCAGGGAACTTTTGCGGTAGAAAGTGCTGTCAATGAGCTTGCTGAGAAATTGGGAATGGATCCAACACTTCTTCGCGATATCAATATGGTCAAGCAGGGAATGCAAATGCCTGCCTATTACAATGAAATTGCCAATTCTTGTGCCCTTGATCGCTGTATGGATACCTGTAGAAAAATCTTTGACTGGAATGCGAAATACCCTGTCCGTGATATGGGCAATGGAAAAGTACGATGTGCAGGCGTTGCGATGTCGATGCAAGGATCAGGTGTATCCAATGTCGATGTGGGATCAGCAACTCTTCGCCTTGGCGATGATGGAACTTATAATCTCATCATTGGTGCTGCGGACATGGGTACTGGCTGTGATACCACTTTGGCTCAAATTGCTGCCGAAGTTTTGCAGTGTTCTATGGAAGATATTGCTGTATTCGGTGCGGATACCGATATTTCTCCATATGACTCTGGATCTTACGCCTCTTCAACTGCCTATATTACAGGTAAGGCTGTAGAGAAAGCTGGTCGAAAGCTGGTCGAAAACATCTGTAAACTTGCCGCAACGATGTTTGACTGTGCAGAAAGTGATGTTCGCTTTGAAGGAAGTCAGGTTTCTCGCATCAGCACAGGCGAAGACCTGGGCATTCAAGAGATTGCCACCAAGTCTCAATGTGGAAATAATATTTCCCTCGATGTGACAGAGACACATTACTCGCCTGTATCCCCACCTCCATTTATGGTCACTATGGTGGAGATTGAGCTCGATCGTCTCACAGGAGAGGTCAAACTTCTCGACACAAAGGCGGTTGTTGACAGTGGTACACTACTCAATCCTGCCATTGCCAGAGTGCAAGCGGAGGGCGGTCTTGCACAGGCTATAGGGCATACCTTAACTGAAAACCTCAACTATACAAAGACGGGTGCTCTCATTGAGAACTCCTTTATGCAATATAAGATTCCAACTCGACTTGATGTCGGACGCATTCAAGTTGAATTCGAGCACACCTTTGAGCCAACAGGACCTTTTGGAGCAAAATCCATTGGTGAAATTGTCATCAATACACCTGGTCCTGCCATTGCTCACGCCATTTACCGTGCAACAGGTGTATGGCACAGAGAATTGCCAATTACACCATGTCAGATCGCAATGAAAAAATCAGATAACTAAAAAATATCCTAGCCAGTGCATCACTCTGCATCTTGGCTAGGATATTTTTTTATTTTTTGTCCAGATATCTTTGATATCTCTGATTTTGTATGCGATTATTCAGTGTAGCAACCAAATTCCCATAAACCCACAAATAAATGTCCATTGACCATCTGAAGTAGGGCACAAACCATTTCCATACTCATTCGCCCTCCACTCATCTTTGCTAAGCTTCGAAATGGCATATGATATACAAACAACAAATTTAAATCCAAGCTTCCCATCATCTGCCCGCGATTTTTCTTTCTTACCAAATAGCGATAAATTCCCCTGGCAAGTTTGCTCTTTGCATAATAAAGTTGCCCCACCGTATCATCTACACTCAAATCTGCATTCCACTGTTCCTTTTTAGACACTCGATGGAGTAATTTTGAGAATTCTTTTTTTGTCACCTTTGGGATATTTCCACTGTAGTAATGTGGCAATATTTCCTCTTGACTCTTTCCCTGCCAATGCACATTTTTCTTTATGATCTTTCCTTTCAACCAAATATCTTCACAGCTTTCGCCGACAAAAATCTCATATTCCCCAGGCTCTACATCCCATTTTTTTATTTTTTCATTCCAAAATCGAAAGCTATACTGATCAAAGCAAATATCCACTTGCTTTTCTTCTCCCCGCTTTAAAAAAACCTTGGTAAATCCCTTTAGCTCCTTCTTTGCTCGAAAAACCTTGCTCTTTGCAAGGCCAATATACATCTGGGCCACCGTTGCCCCATCAAATTTTCCCACATTTTTTATGAAAAAATGAATGCCCTTATCATCAACCTGCAAATTTCTATACAAAAAATCGGTGTAAGAAAGTCCAAATCCAAATGGAAAAGATAGCTGGATATTCCTCTTTTCGTAGTAGCGGTAGCCAACATAGATGCTCTCTCTATACTGTACATTTTTATGGCTTTCTCTACCAAAAATGGAAACATCTTCGTATTTCATTGGATAACTCTCTGCCAAATGCCCCGATGGATTGACTCTTCCTGTCAACACCTCCATCATCGCTGATGCCCCTGCCTGACCTGATAAATAGCCATGAACGATCGCCCTACAGTGCTTTTGCCAATCCATTTCTACCACTGAGCCACCACTGAGTACCACCACAATATTTTGATTCATCTTCTGTAATGCAGCCAACACATCCAATTGATTTCTTGGGATTTTCATATGCTTTCGGTCTAGTCCCTCAGTCTCACTGCTCTCTGTAAGTCCCATATAATAGATAATCACATCCGCTCGTTTAGCTAACCACATTGCATCAAACATTTTTTTTTACATTGGGCAGTCCATTTCTCTCATATCCCGACGCAACGCCAACCACATTAAGTCCAAAGTGCTTGGCACAGTCCACACTATTTTCTAACTTTGTCGGCCGAACAAGTGAAGATCCCGCCCCTTGATACCGAGGAGAAAAGGCAAAATCTCCAATGAGGGCAACCGACTGACCTTTTTTTAGTGGCAAAACTTTGCCCTCATTTTTTAGCAGCACTGCACTTTGTGCCGCTGCCCTTCTGGCCAAACAGTGATGTGCCTTTATATCAACATCCATTGGCTTTTTCTGGCTCAATTCATCAATGGCATTCAGTAAATCCAAGACAGCAATATCTAGTTCCCGTCTCGAAAGTCTATGGTCTTTTAATGCCTCCAACAATTCTCTTGCCGAAGCTAAGCCTGCAGCAGGCATTTCCAGATTAGAACGCATCTTTACCCCTTTGACATGGTCGCAACTTCCACCCCAATCTGTGACAACCATTCCCTTAAAATTCCACTCTCTCCGCAAAACTTTCTTTAAAAGATAGGGATTTTCATTAGAATAAATCCCATTGACCTTATTGTAACTGGTCATCAAAGCTTTCGCTTTTGCATCGCAAATGGCCATTTCAAAAGCACTCAGATAAATCTCCCGAAGTGCACGCTCATCAACAATGGCATCCATTGACATTCGGTCATCTTCTTGACTATTGACTGCAAAATGCTTTGGGCAAGCATAGATGCCCATCGACTGTATTCCACGAATATATCCTCCCGCCATTTTTCCCGTCAAATAGGGATCTTCTGAAAAATATTCAAAATTGCGACCGCATAGTGGATTTCTCTTGATATTCATTCCAGGACCAAGCAAAATGTCTACTCCCTGATGCCTTGCCTCCTGCCCAAGTGCCTCTCCAACTTCCTCGGACAATTGCTCATCCCAACTGTTCGCCATCGTTGCCGCCGTCGGAAAAACAAGTGGCCTTCATCGATTCTTGCATTCCCAAATGGTCTCCCGCTGTATTCTGCTTTCGAAGGCCATGAGGACCGTCAGAAAAGGGTTATTGACGGAATTCCCAATCGCTTGATCTCCCTGGTCTCCCAGACATTTTTTTCCCCGATAAGATGGCCGCCTTTTCCGGCAAAGTCATCTGCTCCATCCATAATTTACTCTGTTTGCTCACTCGTCATTCCTCGATTTGGATCACTGAGAATACGCTGAATATTTTTTTCTGCACATTCTTCCAATTGTTGATACTTTATTCTATCTTCTTTACTCATTCCCTGATAGCACACCGCATGAAAATCTGCTATAGCCTGTTCAATGTCCCTCCCAATCTTCATTGCCTCTGCATCCAATGTATAAACACTATTGGTAATCTCCACCTTTTGAATCTGCACCATCTTTTTCCAGATCAATTTCTGTACCGTAGCCAGAATCATTGCCTGAGATCTATCCAAATAATTCGCAATCTCCTTGATGGTTGCACCAGTCTTTACAAAATGTAAGACCATCAACACAGCAACATCTTCCATCTTCAAATTGTAGCGAAGACCGATCGCCGTCAAATAGCGAGAGATCAATTTGCTTTTATAGTAATGATTGACAAAAATATTGTCTGGAAGACGATCAAAGAGATAGACCGCTGGAAGTTCCTCTCCCAGTCGCTTTGTGCCTGGAATGCCAGGAATACTGGCATCATCCTTTGAAAATCCAATTAAAAAGGACAAAATCTCCAATTTTCGGCTTTTGTATTCTTCTTCTGTATGCAACTTTTGGTAAAAATCATCGTAGTATTGCATGACACTCCACTTCATCGCTGCAATCTTTTTTAAATTCATATTTTTCGCAACCAATGAGCCTTCTGTCTTTACATAGTAGTAGGTTGGAGCATTGAGTGCCACAATTCGCTCACAATGTAAAATATAATCCATTGCAAAGATAAAATCCTCACAAAAACTGATGTCTCGATCCATTCGCAAATGATACTTTTCTAAAATTTCTCTTCGAAACAATTTGTTCCAAATGACACCATAGTAGTAATCTGCAGGATTCTCCATCATGCGATCGCCATATTCTTGTCTAGTCATCACATCCTCTGTATCAATATCGCCCTTGACCGAAATATGCTTTCCCACCACACGATAAAAATCAGAAATCACCATATCAGCATTGGTCTCTTCAGCCTTTCGCACAAATAACTTTGTTGCATCGGAACTAATCCAGTCATCAGCATCCAAAAATTGAATATATTCACCTTTTGCTCTATTCAATGCTTGATTTCTGGTATCCGAAACACCAGAATTTTTCTTGTGTACGGCACACACTCTGGAATCTTTTTTTGCATATTCATCAATAATCACTCCACTTTCATCCTGACTGCCATCGTCCATCAGCAACAATTCAAAATCTTGAAATTCCTGTCCAAGTACGCTATCAATACAACGTCTCAATGATTCCTGTGCATTGTACACAGGAACAATAATACTTACCTTCATTTATCTATCCTCTTTTGTTTACTTTTTGCAAAAAGAGAGCCACAAAGAAAATTTCCCTGCGACTCTCCAAACGATATTCTTTATGATTGCCAATAGGACGGACGATGCTCTTCATATTTTGTGATTTCTCCATCGTGCTCCAAAGTAATGGAAATATCATCCAGTCCATTCACCAGCTTATACTTCCATTGTTTATCAATATCAAATGAGAACTCTCCAACTGGAGAAATAATCTTTTGATTTGGAAGGTCAATCGTCACCTCATCACTTGGCTTTAAGCTAGCCAATTTTTTTCTCACTTCCAGCGGTTGTACAATTGGCAAAAGCCCATTGTTTAACTCATTATTGTAGTGGATATCACTAAATGATCCAGCAATCACCACACGAAATCCATAATCGACCAGTCCCCAGGCCGCATGCTCTCTTGAAGATCCTGAGCCAAAGTTGTCACCTGAAATCAAAATGGTCGCCTTCTTGTACTCTGGTTTATTGAAGACAAAGTCTGGATTCTCTGTCATCTTATCATCCAAATATCTCCAATCATACATCAAATATTTCGCATATCCCTTTTTCTCAATGCTCTTTAAAAATTGCTTTGGCATCAACTGATCGGTATCAATATTATTGTTCATCAAAGGAACTGTCGTTCCAGTATAAATCTTAAATTCTTCCATCAGACTGCCCCCTTCTTACACTAAAGATTCTGGTAATTTCTTACATCTACAAAATGGCCATAAATAGCCGCCGCTGCTGCCATAGCTGGAGAACAAAGGTGTGTTCTTGCCCCTGCACCCTGTCGTCCTTCAAAGTTTCGGTTTGAAGTAGATGCACAATGTACACCTGGAGCTACACGGTCTGGATTCATACCAAGACACATCGAACAACCTGGCTCTCTCCACTCAAAGCCAGCATCGATAAAGATTTTATCAAGTCCTAACTCTTCTGCAGCACGCTTTACTGGTCTTGAACCTGGAACAACAATCGCTGTCAGTGTCGATGCAATATGCTTTCCCTTAACATACTTTGCTGCCTCTTCAAGATCACAGAGACGACCATTGGTGCAAGAACCAATAAATACATAGCCAATATCAATCTGGTCGATCGTCTGTCCTGGCTTTTCTTCCATATAGTCATAGGCACGCTCATCGTTGACATCGCGAATTTCTGGGAATTTCTCGCCAAAAGCTACCCCCATACCTGGATTCGTTCCCCAGGTCACCATCGGTGCAAGCTCTGACACATCAATTTCCATCACCTTATCGTACTTTGCATCTGGATCAGAAACCAAAGTCTTCCAATCTTCTACAGCCGCATCAAAGTCTTTTGGTGCACACTCTCTTCCCCTCAAATAATCAAATGTCGTCTGATCTGGATTGATCATTCCCACCTTTGCCCCAAACTCAATGGACATATTACTGATGGTCATTCTCTGCTCCATATTTAAGGCCTCAATTGCCTCTCCTGTATATTCAGCTGCATATCCCGAACCAGAAGAAACGCCATACTTTGCAATTAGAGCCAGAATATAGTCCTTTGCACCAATGCCAGGTTGTGGCTTACCCGTAAACTTCACCAACAACTTCTTTGGCTTCACCTGCCAAATGCACTGAGTGGCAAAGACATGCTCAACCTCTGTCGTACCAATACCAAAGGCAATTGCACCAAATGCACCATGGGTTGCCGTATGACTATCTCCACAGACAATAACCTTTCCTGGTTGTGTTCTTCCTGTCTCTGAGCCAATCATATGAACAATACCCTGTTTTTCTGAGCCATGCTCTGCACAAGGTACACCAAATTCTTTGACATTTTTTGCCAATGTATCGAGCTGTAACTTGGAAATTTCATCATCAATCTTAAAAATATCCACTGTCGGAATATTGTGATCGAAGGTAGCAAAAGTTAACTCTGGTCTTCTCAACTTTCGATTTTTCTCTCTGAGTCCCTCAAAAGCCTGTGGGCTAGTCACTTCATGAATATAGTGCTGGTCTACATACAAAAGCTGAGGTTCTCCCTCTTTTCCTGTAATGACATGTCTATCCCAGACCTTGTCAAATATTGATTTTCCACTCATAGTATTTCCTCTTTTTAGAAATTTTTATTGTTGTCTCCCTATTTTACTAAGAAGATGCTTAGATTTCAAGCAACTTTCTGTTATGGTAGCTATTCCTCTTCATCTTCTTCATCCCACTCCACAGTGCTGACAATCTTTGTCTTTGACCAGCGTTCATAAAATAATCTCTTTTTCATCAAAACCTTAATTGCCGCCAAAAAGAAATAGAGAATATACACGCCACTCAATAGGCAAAGAAGTACAAACTGCACACTATCTTGTACTCCTTCTCTCTCAGCCAAATAGAGCATAGCATAAAAAAGAAGATTGGGAATCCAAAATACAATCAATTCCAAGCTTCCATAGCGCAAAAAATAGGAATACCAAGGCAGAGCCCTTGCCTTTTTCTTTCCTCGAATTCTTGTCTTGGTCAAGAATTTTCCAATGGTTCTTCCTCTAGTAAAAATTGGCAAAATGCTAAAGTAGACAAGAACCACAATCCCATAAAATTCCACTCTACTTATGAAGATCCCAAATTGCCTCAAAACCCCAACAACCACACCGAGTAGACCTAAGTCAATCATCAAAGAAACCAACCTTCTTGGCAAAGAAATACTCTTTCCTCTCTCATAACTTGTCGCATCAATCTCTTCTCTGCTCGGCAAAAATGCCATAAACGGCCAAACGATAAAAAATCCCAAAAATCCTCCCATCGTATTAAAGATCAAATCGTCCACCGCAAAGAGTCGATAACTTCCCTTATAGATAAAATATAGCCCCGAAAGCTGTGTCAACTCGAAAAAGAGGGAAAGAAAGAACGAATAAATGGTTGTCTTTACCACTCCTTTTTTAAAATAATAATGCAAATACATTCCAAACGGAATCGTCATAAAAACATTGAGTAAATTGGTCATAAAGGCAGGGCTCTTCAATAAATTGATCCATGTTCTCGGATCATCCTTTTCGATATGTACTTGTTGAAAAATTTTAGGGATAAACTGCAATGCTTCTAGCTCTCTCTTATGCCCATGCAGTTTTGCGGCCTCCTGTGCAGAGGGCAAAGGTAAAATAACCAAACAATACACACAGAGCATATACAAAATAAATGAGTAGACCACAAATATTCGTATGCTCCATACTGATCCATACTTAAAATAATTATAAATAACATAGGGAATGGTCACTATCAACACAATCAGCGGATAGATGAACATTGCCTGCGTTAAAACTCTTACATAAAATTGCATCTTCTTTTACTCCAGCTTTCTCATTCTACACTGAATAACAAAAAATCTTGGGCAGAAATCTCCACCCAAGAATTTTTTATCTATTCTTCAACACCATCACTCCAAAGCTTTAAATCTTCCTTGGAAATATCTCCACCAAGACGCTTTCCCTCAGCAACCTTAGCCTTGCGCTCAAGTAAATTATTAATTCGCTCACAAGTCATCTTCATAGCACTTCCGCCTGATGTGCAGAATGGGAAAATAATTTTTCCTTCAAAGTTATAGGATGTAAGGAAAGTATCAACTACACTTGGCTCTCTCTCCCACCAAAGTGGAAATCCCAAGAAAATAGTATCATACTCATCCATATTTAACTTCTCCCCTGCAAGCTCTGGGCGACAATTTGGATCAGACATCTCTTTTGTCGTTCTTGATTCCTTATTTTTCCAATCCAAATCCTCAGCAGTATAGGCCTTTGCAGGGACAATCTCATACAGGTCTGCACCTTCGATCTGAGCTAACTCCTGTGCAATCTTTTTTGTGTTTCCACTGACACTAAAATAAGCTACTAATGTCTTCATGATTTTTCCTCCTCTATTTACAGAATAAATCTAACATTAGCATTATAACATAACTTCAGTAATCTTTCCATCACCTATTCAAGTGTCAACAGAAGTGCCATCTTAAACTTTTCTGTCGCCTTTACAGAGTGAAGACCCCCTTTGGCAAAATGGAAATTCTCTCCTGCCACAATCTTATGCTCCTTGCCTTCATATACAATCACACCTTCTCCATCTAAAGCAAATACAATCGCTTCCCCTGGTGCTGCATGTTCTGAAAGTCCTGTTCCCTTATCAAAGGCCATAATCACAAATTTCATCTTCTCATTGTGAACAATATCCATATTCACAATCTTTCCCTCTTGATATGGAACTAATTTTGCTAATTGGAATACCTCTCCTGCCTGAATTGCACTATTCATCTTATCCTCCTTTTGAATGGAAATCTCTGTATAAACTGCTCCCTCTTTTGTGCACATACCTACTGGCACATCAGTAAAAGTCAAAATTCCCTCGCCACCCCCCAAGGTCTTTGTCCAGCCATCTCTTCCATAGACCTCAAGGCTTCCCTCGGCAACAAGAATCAACTTGTGATAGGGAAAAATTTCTGCACTAATGTCGGTGTCCTTCGCTAGCGAAAAATAAATAATACTGTTTCTAGCTGAATAAACTTCCTTTGAAATTGTGCAGCCCAAAACAGGTTGATTATCCCTTGAAATTGAAAATACCTCTCCAACTTTCTCCTTCATCTCCACACCTCCCTTTCACAGAAGATAGTATAGCAAATATTTTACCTACTTTTCTGTATCATTTGATACAAAATCATTAGTTTTTTCATCATTTTATGCGAGAGAAAGAAAATTTTTCTAAATGATTTTTTTCACTGCCTCCAAACACAGAAGCAATGCATACTCATAGGCATTGCCTCCCCAATTTCTCTCATCATACTTTTCCACATCAACAAGGCTATCTGCTGTATATAAAATCATTCCCCATATCACTTTGCGAAAGGAAGCACAGGCTGCAAGAGCCGAACATTCCATCTCGACAACAGAACAACCTTCGCTCCTTCGGTAAGCAACCTTATCCTTTGTCTCTCTAAAAAAGCCATCGGTCGACCAGGTCATTACCTCTTGATATTTCATTCCATGCTCTACAATGGTTTCTTCAATTGCTTTTTTTGCCACTTCGTTGATTTGAATAAACCGAGAAGGTTGTACATAGTGATAGGAAGTTCCCTCATCTCTCAAAGCTTTGTAGGGAACAAGAAATGTACTCTCTTCAAATGACTCCAAACAACCACAAGAACCAGCCGAAATGATTTCTCTCACCCCATATCCAATTAACCAATCGAGTATCTGTGTGGCTGCTGCAGCACCCACTGGAGCTTGGCAAAGCACAATAGGTTCTCCCTCATCATTTAGGACATAAATAGGATATTTTTTGGTCGCACTAATAAATTCTGCCACTTTTTCAGCATGATGATGAATTGCAAACTGATCAATATAATCGCCCAAAAAGGCAAATACACATTTTTTAGGTAAATCTAGGTCTAACTTTTCATGCGTGGGATCAATTACTGCATATGGATTAGTATCGTATTCTAGTATAGGAATCGTATGTTTTATGATGCTCATCTAGTAAAAATTCTCCTGAAATTATTTTTTATCTTGAAAGCAAGTCTTGCAATCTTCCCAGCCAAAGGTCAATATCTCCCTCCTCCCAAAAATCTTGAAGAACTCCCTCACAAAATCGTTCTATGCGCACAGCTCCTAAGATAAGAGCCATAACACATTGCAAATCAAGCTGAGAAACATCAGCCTCATGAAGAGAAATCGATGTCCATTCAATTCCATTTTCCTTTAAAATTTCTTGATAATGGACAAGATCTAATTCTGGACAAGTTGAAGCCACATTGCTTACACAGTTAGTAAATTCCATTCCCTTTTCTGAAAATTGCATAAATCTACCCTGCCACACCATTATCTTTGCCGTCTTTAGTGACTGTCGCAAATCGGCTAACTTTTGAATTGCCTTTCTTCCATCTTGACTAACCATAATTTTATCTGCCATCATTTTTCCCTCTACTATTTTTTCCCCCTGTGCGTAAATTTCCATTTTTATCAAAGTGCTTGTGCAATTCAATTTCTGTCAACACAAGAGTAAGAAGCAGGACAATGATCTGTATAGAAGAGATAATCCCTCCTGCAGTACCAACAGTATCTATGTCCTTTCCAATAAAAAAGAGCATTGCAACCACAGATAATGGAAGAAGAACTAATCCACAGTAGAGCCATATCTTGCCAGCAATTTTATGAGCATACTTCCATGTGGTTTCATTTTTCATCGACAGCTTAGTCCTATATCCATAAAAAGAATTTACAGTCTTGGGCGGATTATTTATAAATCTCCTACCAAATGCAATCATAACTAGCGGGCAAAGCAAATCCATGATAAACATAAAAATCCAGAATCCCAAAGCAATACCTCCTCGCTCAAAGAGCTACTTGATCACAATTTCCTGCCATAGCCATCATATTTATATCTGAGTCAAAAGCAACTTTAGCAACTGTCAGTTTTCCATCTTCAACTTTAAAATCTGCTTTTCATTTCCTTCAAATACTTCTTTAATCCATCAAGCATTTTCTCCAATTCTACACAATCTGCTTTGCCAAGCTCTATCATGACATATTTTTTTCCATCAAAATCTGGATATCTAATCTTATTGTGTAGTGCAGAAAATCTTATGTCTTGAAGCACCGTGTTAAGTAATTGCTGTCTAAGTTGTTCTTCAATCACCTCATTGCCCTTAGCATATATCTGTACCAATATATCCAGTGACTTATCCAATGAATGTCCAATTGTTTTCCTTAATAAGTCCTTATAGTAAGTATTTGTCACATCAACAATCTGTGCAATATTAGCCTTAATCTGTTTTTCCATTGCTTGAATGTAAAAATACGCTGCTTGATTATATAAACCAATATTCTCTAAAGTTTTTGCAGACTTCTCATCATTATCTGCAACCCTAAGATATTGATGGGCTACTTCTAAGGAATCCTTCAAAAATTTTCTGTTACCTAAATACATACTTTCCCCTCTACTTCCCTTACTAGTTCAATCTCATATCCATCGTTTTGACCAATCACTACTTGTACAAAAGCCTCCCACCAAAATGATGGAAGACTGTATAAACATATATTTTATTATAAATTATAAATATTTTTGCTCAGAAAATCAACAATGCATTGCCATTAAAACTCTATTTCTAGAATATTTAAAGTTTTATATACCTTAAATTATTCCTTATTAAAGACCATTTTAACCTCAGCCCCTGCCGTCCTTCTATAGTGGTTCAGTTGTCTAGACAAAAATCTAAGCATTTTATAATGAACTGATATATGTAACTGGGTAGGGGAGAAACTCCCCCCTCAGGCTGCATGATCATCCAGTAACAGGATTGGATAATAGCAGGATGCCGGTGTCTGATTATTGAGTGCTGAATGACAACGTTCAAAGTTGTATGTATGCACATATTTCCCAATAGCCTTCCTTGCTTCTCGGATATTGTTGTATTGGGTCAGATATGCTTCCTCGTACTTGAAGCTCCGGAACCATCGTTCAATCATGATATTATCAGCCCAGCGGCTTTTACCATCCATGCTTTGACGGATCTGGTTCTCTTTGAGGAAATTCATGTACTCATTGCTTGTAAACTGACAGCCCTGATCCGAATTCAGGATAATAGGTTTTGCTACCATAAACGCCTTTTTTAACGCAGTTATGACCATTCTGGTATCTAGAGTATCATCGACTTCCCAGCCAACGATACAGCGGCTGTACCAGTCGATCACAGCGGTCAGATACAGGAATCCATGCTTGATGGGGATGTATGTAATGTCGATTGACCATGCCTGATTAGGACGGTCGATAACGGCGTTTCGTAGCAGATACGGGCAGACTTTAGCCTGTTGCATACGTTTAGAAAGGTTCATTTTTGGATAGATTGGATCCATCCCCATTTCATTCATATAACGGCGCGTTTTCCGGCGGCCAACCTGATGCCCACGCTTCTTCAGCTGAGCAGACAGCTGTCGTGCTCCCCAGGCCGGGTTATCTGTGTGTAATCGATCTATGATCGATTTGCAATCTAACTCCTCCTGAGATATGGGCGTGCCCTTGTAATACACACTGGTACGGTTGATATCAAGAAGCGCAGCTCCTGTTTTAACTGGAAGTTCTTTAGTCTTCAAAAGGGTTTGGACTAAATTTACTCTCGTAGTCAGGTCCAAGTGTTTCTTCAGATTTTTTTTTCAACCAATCCACCTGCATGGTGAGCTGGCCAACTTTTTTCGCATATTCAGCTTTTTCCTTGCGCTCTAAAGCGAGTTTTTCTTTCAGATTATCCTCTCGTGTGTCATCAAAAACCACGGATGCTTTATCGAGGAACTCCTTCTTCCAGTTGCGGAGAAGATTTGGCTGAATATTGTTTTCGGTTGCGATTGTATTTAAGTCTTTTTCTCCTTTGAGCAGTTCAATCACTAATTCTGATTTGAATTTGGCGGAGAAATTTCTTCTTGTTCGAGACATAATAAAAATCCTTCTTTCTGTAGTGTTTACAGTATATCAGATTCATTAAGAAATGTCTCTTGAAGTGTCTTAAATTACGATACCATTATAGAACTTCTATATTAATATCACCATCTGTAAATAATACAATTTCATTCTTCATCCTTTAGTTGCCCTCCACGAATATTTCCCGATAACATTTCTAATATAGATTTTACTGTACTTTTCATATTCAGTCCATCTTTTAGTCCGGGCCTGTAGAAAAACTCTTCAAAACTCTTTAACTTTATCATCTATTTAAACTGCCTCCAAAACTTTAAATTAACACTCAAACCACATATAAAAAGTGGGCTAAAAAATCAACCCACCCCAACACTTGACAAAGAACCTAAAAACTCCTGTATAATGCAGATATGGGCAGAACCTCGAAAAGCGGCTCTGCCCATTTGTAACTATTCACAAATATTATATCAGTTTTTAACGTTTACACAAAACTTGAAACAGTCTCTTGGTTTTAGTAACCTTGATGCCCTCTATTTAACCAAAGCTGAAGACGACATTTTTTTTCAAAACTGCACGCTCTTGGATACCTAGAGTAATAGGCTTTAAGAGAAACGATAAGAGTCCAGTGTAATGCCAAATCATTTCTACTTCAATACATTTATATTATTTTTGACAATTTACTCAACCCCATCATAATGTATCCACATACGTGTCGCTTTGAATATTCCTTCAAATGCTACATCACCTTAATAATTCACTTGAACATAAACTTTGTAAACTAATCTATACTGTACATTTGTTCATCTTATGTATATTCCACTCGCATTCTAGTCAAGACTATAATATTATGTTGCTCTTTGAATTACGTCTAAGCTACTCTCAAATTTTTGTTGTACATAGTACAATATTATTTATAATTTATTACTTGTAATAATTTCAAATCATCAATAAAAATCATCATATTTATTATATAAAAAGCCATCTAAGTGGTTGGATAATAAATATTACGATTATCAATATAGGTAATATCACACTAACTATAATTATCCAAAACTGTAATTGTTCTCCGTTACTTCCAGATTCCGTAAAATGATCTAAAAAAATGGTAGCTCCTGTAATAATTATAATTCCTAATGGATTTATAATAAATTTATTGATATCATCAAATGGAATAATTTTATTTTTACAATTAAGCTCCTCAATGATTATTTGTATTTTTTTCAACATCATCAAAAACAAATATTCTCTTTTTATAAATAATCTTCTAAGCGACTTTAACCTCTTCATATCAAAGTCACTAATAAATCCTTTTTCTATTTGTAGAACTCTTATTTTTTTATCTACAAACTTCTCTATAACAGCCACAATTATTGCAAATATAATTGTCCCAACAAATAATGCTATAGAAATTGTACGTTGGTTTTTGTATTATTTTTTTATACTTTATAAGAAATAAATAGTAATATCCTACTACAGCAAGAATGCTCAAAATCATTGTTACTATTTTGATTATTTTTTTATGTGCTGGTTCTTGTGATTTGTTCCATCTTTTTATCTTTTCAATTCTTTTTTTCATAACTATCTTTCAACATTAAAACATCCATAATAAAAAGCTCCTAAATTTTATACTTTAGCAAAAAAATATTACAATAATCTACCACTTAACTATCCAAGAAATTTGGTTTTTAGTAAACAACTTTTTGATTAACATATCTTATTTTTTTATAAAAAGCTACTATTTATAAAAAAATATTTAAGCTCTACAATAAACATATTTAAATCCACAATTCCTTTTCAGATCTTGTACTGTAACCTTTAATATCAAAGCTATATTAATCAAGTTATTTTCATACTTTTAAATAGCTGAACTTCACTATTTTTAAAATTTTATAAAAATAATATAGTTATTTATTTACTCCAGCTCAATAGTTCCCGGTGGCTTGCTGGTGATATCATAGAGTACCCTGTTTACATGGTCTACCTCATTGATAATCCTGTTGGTCACCTTTTCAAGCACTTCCCAAGGGAGTCTCGCAGCCTCTGCTGTCATAAAGTCTATTGTCTTAACTGCACGAAGTGCTATAGCATAGTCATAAGTTCTATAATCGCCCATTACTCCTACGCTTCTCATATTTGTAAGAGCTGCAAAGTACTGGTTGATTTCCTGTGAAAGTCCTGCCTTATCTATCTCCTCACGGTATATAGCGTCTGCATCCTGAACTATCTTTACCTTCTCGGCTGTAACTTCACCGATAATTCTGATTCCGAGACCCGGTCCCGGGAACGGTTGACGGAATACAAGGTGCTTCGGTATACCAAGCTCAAGTCCCGCCTTTCTTACCTCATCCTTAAAAAGATCTCTAAGCGGCTCGATGATTTCCTTGAAATCAACATAGTCAGGAAGTCCTCCTGCATTGTGATGTGACTTGATTACTACACTCTCACCGCCAAGTCCTGATTCTACAACATCAGGGTAAATAGTTCCCTGAACTAAGAAATCTACCTTACCTATTTTTTTCGCCTCTTCTTCAAAGACTCTGATAAATTCCTCACCTATTATCTTACGCTTCTTTTCAGGCTCGCTTACACCTGCAAGTTTTGAGTAGAATCTTTCCGCTGCATTTACTCTGATGAAATTCAGCTTGTAATTGCCGTTCGGTCCGAATACAGCCTCAACCTCACCACCTTCATTTTTTCTAAGAAGTCCATGGTCTACAAATACACAAGTAAGGTTTTCACCTACCGCCTTGCTGAGCATTACTGCCGCAACTGATGAGTCAACACCGCCTGAAAGTGCACAAGGTACCTTACCGTTGCCGACCTTTTCTTTGATTGCCTTTATACTGTTTTCTACAAAGGCATCCATCTTCCAGTTACATTCACATTTGCAGACATTCTTTATAAAGTTTCCAAGCATTACAGAACCGTACTCTGAATGCAAACCTCAGGGTGGAACTGTATTCCATAGAGATTCTTTGCTGTATTCTCATATGAAGCTACAAGACAGTCATCGCTATGTGATGTAATCTCAAATCCTTCACCAAGCTTACTTATATAGTCTGTATGGCTCATCCACACAATGCTTTCCTTCGGCACATTCTCAAATAGTGCACTGTCAGCCTTATCCACTGTCAGTTTTATTTTGCCGTACTCTCTTACGCTTGCTCTCTCTACCTTTCCGCCAAGCAGATGCTGCATAAGCTGTGCACCGTAGCATAGTCCAAGTACAGGAACTCCAAGTTCAAAAAGCTCAAGTCCAAAACAATTATAAGCTCCTACTTTAATTCCATCTGTATCTCCTATACTTGATAAAATAATTTTACTTACAATAATATATTATATCCTAAATAGAAAAAAAACGCAATTATTAAGTTGTCTTTAATGCTTATCCTTTGCAACGCTTGTTGATATTATAAAAGACCTCATATTCTTATTTTCATCAATTCGAATATAGGCATAATACTCGTTCCAGAATATAGAATCGCTGTTGGTACGCCATGATATTCCATATACTGAATCCGTAGGCTCGGATTCATTCGGTACTAACCAAAGTCTCTTTTTAAAAAGCTTTTTTAGATCATCTGTATAAAAAGTACCCAACAGACTCAAGTCACCAAGCTTAACATCTATATTCGAACTTTTAAGTGCATCTTTACAATCCTTATCCATATAGAAATTTACGACCTTGGAATCCTTTATATCCACATCTTTATTAAGACTTCCGTACAAATCTATTGCACCTATAAGTGTATCATCTTTAACTAATAAATATGGCGCTCCCCTTAAGGTCTCTCCTGTACTTCTATATCCTTTTTCTACAGTAATATCCTGATTTTCGTCATATTTAGTATAAGAACCGCTTGTCAGCATTTCGCTGTATTCATATGTATCTTCATCATTCATGATATATATATCAAATCCGTTATCTAAAAGGTCTCTGACACTTGTTTTACTCATTGTTACTTTCATACTTCCTACAGTCATTACAGGAGGCTTTACCGGCACGCCTATAAGAATATACCAAAAGCATAAATAAACAAATAATAAAGCCATCCCCGAAAGAGTAAGTATAACGTTGGTCTTATGTCCGCTTGCATTTATAAGTGCTCTGACAGGTATAGCTACAATCACACCTCCAAGAGATGCAAAAGCCGGCCCTACAAAGCTCATCAGCTTTATTACTGTAATAAATACAATAGCTATAATCAAAACATGAAAAAATAGATCACTGATTTTCATTTTGCCGCTACCGCTTTGAGAACTTTTCTCTCCGCTTATTCCGTACTCAGAACTTTTGTTAAGCCTGTTCATCAACCAAAGCAATATAGCAATATACCAAAATCCCAGAAATACCATTAAACCTATAAATATTAGCCTGACGCTCATACTTACCCCTTCTCTTACTGCATTTATATAAGATTATTCTACCATATTTTATATAAAATTTTTTTAATTTTTGCAAAAAAGCATTCACAAGTTCTTTTTGATGTGTTATCATAACATATTTTTTTCTTTTCTGAGGAAAAAAGGAAGATTAGTGCCGGGGCTTCAGGGATACCCAAGCTGACGAAGTAAACAGTTATCGAAATATTCAGCGGATGCTGTTTCGGAGTAGTGTATCGTAAGAGAAAGACAAAAAGCAAAATCAAGATCGTAACAAAAGCTTTCTTCGCACAATAAACAATCGAATAGGAGAAAATACAATGTGCGGTATTGTCGGTTTTGTTGGGCAGGGGAATACAAAGGATATTCTACTGTCCGGTCTTTCGCGTCTTGAATAATGCCCACCCACATCTTTCAATGCATAGGGAAGTGGTGTTGGTACATAACGGTATTATTGAAAACTTTGCAGATTTAAAGAACTTTTTGTAAGAAAAAGGTTACAGTTTCTATTCAGACACAGATACTGAAGTAGCTGTAAATCTGATTGAGTATTTTTACCTAAAGGAAAAGAATGTATTAAAAGCACTCCTCTTAGTACAAAAGGAGTTGAAAGGTTCTTATGCCTTTGCAATTATGTTCAAAGATGATGCAAATACACTTTATGCCATGAGAAAGGACAATCCACTAGTTGTAGGAAAAGGAGAAAACGGATTCTATCCGGCTTTAGATGTCTCAGCCTTCCTTGATTATACCAAGGAAGGCTATAAATTAGAAAATAAAGAGATTTTGAGTCTTACTGAAAATGAAATACATCTATACAATAAAAACGGTGAGGAGGTAAATCGCTCCTCCACTGTTGCAGAGCTTGACAGCAGTATGATTCATAAAGGAGAATATCTCCACTTTATGGAAAAGGAAATCTTTGAGCAGCCACAGGCTGTACAGGATACTCTGCTCTACGCCTGCAATAAAGAAAATAATGAATTTTCCTATACAGCATTCTCAATGAGCGAAAAAGATTTCCGAGATATTACAAGAGTCAGGGTCATTGCGTGCGGCTCCGCCTATCATGCAGGATATGTATTAAAGTCAATTTGTGAGAGCTTGGCAAGAGTTCCGGTACAAGTGGAACTTGCAAGTGAGTTTCGCTACAATCACCCGATTTTAGAAGACGGTGAAATTGTAATCGGTATCATCCAATCAGGAGAGACTGCGGATACTTTAGCAGCAATAAAGGAAGCTAAAAAATTGGGGGCTAAAACCCTTTCCATAGTAAATGTAAACGGCTCAGCCATTGCCAGTGAATCGGACTTTGTCTTTTATACACAGGCAGGACCTGAAATTGCGGTAGCCACCACCAAGGCTTACAGTTGCCAACTTGTTGCCGGCTACATTTTCTCACTGCTGTTAGCTAAAGCAAAGGGAAAAATCAATGATACAGAAGTCCGTATTCTTAAAGATGAGCTTTTCAGCCTTCCAGGAAAGATTCAACAATGTCTTTCACTTGACAGTGAAACCCTGCCTATGGCAAAAAAACTGAAGGATGATAAAAATATTTTCTTTCTTGGAAGAGGTCTTGACTGGGCAGTCTCCATAGAAGGAGCTTTAAAACTTAAGGAAATCAGCTTATATTCACTGTGAAAGCTACAGCAGCGGTGAGTTAAAGCACGGTACAATAAGTCTAATAGAAAAAGACAGTCCTGTGATTGCTCTTCTTTCTCAAGAGGAGCCTGCCGCAAAGAGCATTTCAAATATTCACGAGGTAAAAAGCCGTGGAGCCAAATGCTTTGCTTTACCATGGAGGATATTTCAGTAGAGGAATACGACTTTGGACAAATACTTAGCATCCCGAAGACACATCCTCTCTTTGTAGGAAGCCTTTTGGTAGTTCCGCTGCATTTTCTCTCCTATCAGGTAAGCCTCTTAAAGGGCTTAGACCCTGATAAGCTCTATAATTAATGTTGGGGTTGGCAATTGCTAATCCCAACATTTTTTATTATTATAAATAAAAAAACCTCCAAGTCCCCAGTTCATCACAACTACACTTGGAGGAGGTGTTCATATGAACGACCTAGCTAAAATTTTAGGCATTGATGAAGTAAAAGTCAATATAAAATCTATAAATGATCATGCAATCTCATTTTATATTCAGACAGATATCAAGCCTCATTCATGTCCTAACTGCAATGCATTGACTTCTAAAGTACATGACTATAGGATTCAAAAGATTAAAGATATTCCTTTGCAGGGTAAATCATGTTTTTTATTTTTGAAAAAGAGGCGTTATCATTGTTCTCATTGTGGTAAGCATTAGTGTGAAAGAAAGTAGAGGTAAGCCGTGAACCGGCGCACTTAAATAAGCTGTCTTAAGTAGGCAACTTATTTGAGAATATAGATTTAGTAGATTGATCAAGAAGCTAAAGGTTCATTAGGAGAAAGTAGTCCTTCCTTTTGTAAAAGTTTTTTGGCTTGCTTGATAGCCTTAGCCTTCTGTTTTTCAGCTAAAGGTGCAGGCATATCGATTTTGTAAAGATCGCTTGGATTCCATACCTCTCCGGTAGACAGCATCCGGTAGATGGCTATAAGAATCATACGGGCAATGGCAATAACAGCTCTTCTCTTGCCACGGCGTTTAACAAGGGATTCATATTTCGTTTTGTAGTAAGGAGACTTGTCAGATTTCACGGCTGCATGAGCACACTGTACTAATGCAGGTTTGAGGTAGACACCGGCATGTGTAATACGGACAGATTTCTTCTTACCGGCAGATTCATTGTTGCTGGGGGTAAGACCTGCCCAACAACATAAGCGTTTAGAATTACAAAACTGAGACATGTCAATACCAATTTCGGAGATGATAGTAATTGCCCTATCATGTTTGACACCCGGAATGGTAGTTAGTAACCGGATAGCTTTATCATAATTAGGATCGGAAGAAATCAAAGATTCAATCTGTTTATCTATATCATTGATTTCAGCTGTGATATAATCCATATGTGCGCGAATTAGGCGCATACGATATTTCTGGGCATCAGTCATCTGATATCCTTCGATAGATTCAATCACAGCGTCTTCTTTGGATTTGAGGCTCTTAAGAAGTTTTGAAGCGATTTCTTCATGGTTAATCGTAGTACCTGATTGTTCAAGCAGATAATCGATAATGGATGAGGATGACTTCCCAAAGATATCGGATACAACAGAATCTAATGCGATATTACAAACAGTAAGAGCATTCTGATATCTATTCTTTTTCACTTGAACGGCAAGAAACAAGCTTGTAACGATATCTTGTGTATTCTCTAAGAATACGGATCAACCTACAAGGAATGTAGCTGCTTTTCACAAGTCCCAGTCGGAATAAGTCTCCAATCCATTTAGAATCTTTTTGTATCGTCCTTGTTACCCTTAACAGCTTTAACCCATTTGGGATTAGCAATGGTAACGTTGATTTGATCTTCGAGAAGATTAAAGACAGGAACCCAGTATTTACCTGTGGATTCCATACAGACATCATGGCATTCATTTTCAAGAAGCCACGATTTAAAGTCTAAAAATAGAATTGTTGAAGGTAGAGAATCGTTTCTTTTTGATAAGAAGGTTCAATACCGGCGGTAGTTTTGATGATTGTGGCAACGAGAAAAGATTTGTGAACATCGACACCACAACAGGTTTGATAAGTAACTTTCATAGTGTAACTCCTTTCGTAAAAGATAAGAAGCCATTGACTGAACTGCCACACAATAAAACAAAGAGCTTTAACAATTCTTAGTGTACGGATTCATGATACCACTTATTTGTGCTTGAAAAGACAGAACTTACACTGATTTTTATGCTGTCTAAAACAGAGAAAGTTTTTACAACTTTACCTCCCGTGCTTTGTAGTATAGCTTCTTGTTATATATTTTAAATCACAGAGTTGAGATGTAAAACACTTTCATTACTATTTGTGCCGCGGCTTGCCCGCGGAATGAAGATTTTTATGAATCTTATCCTTTTATTGCGAAGTATCTACATCGTACATCCAGACTTACTCGATGGATTGCTAGCTCATTTTTCGATACCCTGAATATTCAACAGATAGCAAACAGAGCCAATGTTTCATCCCATACCGTTTATCAAGTGCTTTCTACAATTCATCATTCCTCTTCTAACCTTGGGGAAGCCATTTCCATAGATGAATTTAAGGGGAATGTAGACACTGAGAAATATCAAACGACAGTGGTTGACCCTATAAAACATAGAGTATTTGATGTACTCTATTCCAGAAAAGGAACTTGCCTAGTCGACTACTTTAAATCGCTTGATCCGTCTAAACGGATGAAAGTCCAATACTTTTCTTGTGACATGAATAAAACCTTCATCGACTTGGCTAGGATATATTTTCCCAATGCAAAGATCGTTATTGATCGGTATCATTTCGTCAGACAAGTCTATTGGGCTCTTGAAAATGTACGAAAGAGAATTCAAAAAAGAATGTTTCCCTCTCTTAGGAAATACTACAAACGAAGTAAGAGTTTAATTACGAAGAGAAAAGCAAAGCTATCGAACGATAACCGAGCGGCACTTGAATGAATGCTTGAGTACTCAGGAGATTTAAGAAAAGCACATTTTATTAAAGAGTTATTTTTTGATATTCTTGATGAAAACTTCTATTCAAAGCAAAGAACTTTGTTTAGTGAATGGCTCCGTGAGGTAGAAAACTCAAGAATTGAAGAGTTCAAAACAGCAATAACCACATTTAGAAATAACTATAAATATATCTTAAACTCTCTTAAGTACAGGCACATTTCAAATGGCCCTACAAAAGGATTGAATAATAAGATAAGGGTGCTGAAAAGAATATCTTATGGCGTACGAAACTTTAAATATTTTAGAAACAGAATTTTAATGGCTATGGCTTAAAAGAACTGGGGACGAGGTTTTTTGTGGTGCAAAAATACACCTAAAAAAACAGATCTGGACACATTGAAGTTATTTCAATGTATCTAAACCTGTCTTTTAGTTATTGATTCACACAAATCATTTTATATCGATTGCCTACTGCATTTTTATAGCTCTTTTACATACACCCCGTTTTCTTCACGAAATCCCATTTTTACAAGATAAGATTTATGTGCTTCATGTACTTCACTGCAAATCAGCTTTTTAAATCCTTCTTCCTTCAATCTGGCATATAGAAATTTTCCCACAGAACAGTCTCTGTAAACTGGTGTTGTATAATCTATATTTACAGAAAGTACTCCATCGTCCTCTTTTTTTCCAAGAAAAATTCCTGCCGGTACACCTTTACAGAATATAGTATATGCCACCTCTGAAATTAGTGGGTTGAGAGACTTTTCCGAAAAATATTTACGGATATCTGTCTCATAGTATTTCAGGAAATAATTAAGGAATGAATCTTCCATTTTTGTGCAAACCAGATCATACCGATTGTTATTCTCCGCTTTCATAAGTTTGGAAAGGTTGTATATGTTGATCACCACAAGACTGACATTAACAAGAGCCAGTGGGTAGGAATGTCCTATCATCGCATACACGGCCGAAATAGAGCTACCCACCGTATTGATAACACGAAGCTTTACAACAGAAGTCATCAGCATGGAAACAATTACAAATATACATCCAATATATCCAAATCTCAATAATCATTGCTATACTCATTTGTTATTCCTCTATCATAGAATTAATATCCTGCACCAGTGTCCGTATTTTTCAGGATCTTAATAAGGCGGCTTGTTCCTAGACGCTCTGCACCAAGATGAATAAATTTTTCTGCATCATCGAAAGATGAAATTCCACCTGCTGCCTTCACTTTTACATCTTTTCCAATATACTTCTTCATCAGTTCTACATCTGCAAAAGTTGCTCCCGCTGTGGAAAATCCGGTAGAAGTTTTGATAAATTCCGCACCTGCATTTGTAACGATCTCACACATTTTCATCTTCTCTTCTTCTGTGAGAAGACATGTCTCAATGATGACTTTGAGGATTCTTCCCTCACAAGCTTCATGGATCGCACGAATTTCATTCTCTACTTCTTCATATCTTCCATCTTTTAAAAATCCAATGTTAATAACCATATCGATTTCTGAAGCACCATTTGCAATGGCATCTTTTGTTTCAAATACCTTTACAGCAGTTGTATTATATCCGTTCGGAAAACCGATTACTGTACAAATTGGAAGTTTTCCCTCTACATATCCAGCAGCCTGTTTTACATAAGCAGCCGGAATACATGCAGATGCCGCCTCATATTTTATGGCATCATCTAGGATTCCCCGAATATCATCCCATGTTGCCGTTTGTCCAAGGAATGTGTGATCCACCATTTTTAATATATCCTTTTTATCCATAATCTACATCCTCTATGATTCATTTAAAATAAAGTTACCATACTGACAATCAGGGCACTTGTGATACTTACAAACGCACCACCAATCATAGAACGGAATACAAGGCGGGAAATCGTTCCTCTTTTTTCAGGGCAAAGTACTCCAATACCTCCAATACACATACCCATACTGGAAAGATTCGCAAATCCACACAGAGAAATCGCACAAATCATTCCTGTTCTTGTATCAAGTGTGCTTAACTTTGTGCTGAGTTCCTGGAAAGCAACAAACTCATTTAAGATTATCTTATTTCCAAGAAGTGTTCCTTCAAATAAAACATTCTGCATATCCAGTCCCATAAAATATCCAAATGGTGCAAATACATATGAGAATATCCGAGCAAGGTTTACATGGAACACACCCAGGATCAGATTAACTACCGCTACAATTCCTACAAATCCTACAATCGATGCACCAATCGAAATTACCATCTGCATACCTGTATTCGCACCTTCTGCCATGGCATCAATGACATTGGTGTTATTCCCTTTATTATCCATTTTTACATCGGTAATGGATTTTGCATGCTCCGTCTGCGGAGAAATAATTTTGGAGATCATGATGCTTCCAATCGGCACCATCGCACTTGCAATCAGAAGATATTCCATCGGAATTCCAAGCATGTGGTAGCCTCCAAGGATGGATGCTGACATACTTCCCATTCCGGATACCAGAATCAGGAATATTTCACTGTCAGTCAGATCCTTCAGATATTTGCTGACCAGAATCGGGCTGTCTGTATGTCCAAGAAACATATTTGCAACTGCAACAAAACTTTCAACCTCTGTAGTACCCATAAGTTTTCCTACAGCTTTACCAATCCATTTAACTACAAATCCGATTGCACCGAGATAATACAGCACACTGACAAAAGCAGATACAAAAATAATATTTCCAAGGCCTTTAATGATAAAAATGCTCAGATCACTAGCGAAAAGATCTCCAAACACAAATGTCAGACCTTCATTTCCACAGTTGATAACTGCAGTCAGCCCGTTCGACAGAAGAGTGATGATCTTCTGCCCAATTGGTACCTTCACAACAAGGATTGCAATGATCAGTTCCGTTATCAGGGCTACACCTACCTTTTTCCATTTTACACTTTTTCTATCCCAGGAAATCAGCCAGCTGATTGCCAGCACAAGCAAAATGCCAACTATGTTTAACAACAGTTTCATACCCATCCTCCTCTTCCCTTGCTTTTACTTCAGTTCACCCAAAAGAGAACTACCAATTGTTCCCTCCGGCATCTTAACCTCAAAATTATCTGCGATTGTTGCACCGATTACTGCAAAAGTTTTCTGATCTTCAAGTTTTCCATATTTCTCCATAGATGGGGAATAAGCAAAAAACGGTACTTTTTCTCTCGTGTGATCAGTTCCTGTATGTGTTGGATCATTTCCATGATCGGCTGTAATAATCAGAAGATCATCCTCTTTCAGTTCTCCTAATAATTCACCGAGTTTGACATCAAATTTTTCAAGTTCCTGTGCATATCCTTTTACATCTCTTCTATGTCCCCATAATGCATCGAAATCTACCAAGTTGACAAAACAGAGTCCTTCGAAGTCTCTCTTTGCAATCTCGATTGTTTGCTCCATTCCATGTACAGAACTTTTGGATTTATTTGACTCTGTGAGTCCTTCTCCGTCAAAGATATCAAAGATCTTACCAACAGAAATGACATCCAGCCCTGCATCTTTCAATACATTCAGTGCAGTTCTTCTGTATGGCTTTAATGCGTAATCATGACGGTTGCTGGTACGTTTGAACTCGCCTTTTTTTTCTTGCCGACATAGGGTCTTGCAATGACACGTCCGACTTTCCACTCATCTTTCATCGTAATCTCACGGGCGATCTCGCAGCAGCGGTATAATTCATCCAGACCAAATGTCTCTTCATTTCCGCAGATTTGAAGGACAGAGTCCGCAGATGTGTAGACAATCATATGACCGGTTGCAATCTCTTCTTCTGCCAGTTCGTCCAAGATCTCTGTTCCGCTGGCACTCTTATTACCAATGATCGTATATCCGGTTCTCTTTGACAGTTCATCGATCAGTTCTTTTGGAAATCCGGTCTCTGTAAAAGTCTTAAACGGTTTTGTGATGTGAAGTCCCATCATTTCCCAGTGTCCTGTCATAGTGTCTTTTCCAGTACTGGCTTCTTCTAAAAATGTGTAATAACCCATTGGTCGCTCCACTGCTGCAACCTGTTTCAACGGATGAAGATTTGCAATTCCAAGTTTCTGAAGATTTGGAATCGTAAATTCATCTACATTCTGGGAAATATGTCCCATCGTATCTGCTCCTTCATCCCCGTACTGGGCTGCGTCCGGCATTGCTCCTGCCCCAAAAGAGTCTACTACAATAGTAAATATTCTCTTATATTTCTTCATGGTTTTTGTCTCCTTCCTATTCTTCAAAATATCTGCTCATTTTCACGAACTGCTCATGCGATACGATAATCTTTCCTTTTTCCATGGTGATCAGTTTTTCTTTTTCCAAAGCTGCGATACTTCTCTGGACACTTCTCAAATTGAATCCAACTCTGTCGGACAGCTCCATTTGTGTCCGATTTAGCCGCAATATGTCAGTCTTTTTTTCTCTTTTATATGCGTAGGACTCTACAAGATACTTCATCAGACGTTCCTTACAGCTCATGAACATATATTTACGGTGATTTATGCTTTCAGATGTCAGGGTAGACATCACATTTTTCATCCGCAGAAGAAGTGCATTTCATCATGCTGTATCCATTGCCAGTAAAGAGCTGCTGGAATCGCCAGGATTTCGCAATTCTCTGATGCACGGATTGATACACTGTATGTAGGGCTCTCTGAAAAAATCTCAAAATCTCCCATAATGAACATCTGTGTAAAATCCATAAAATAGTATACTTTTCCGAGTTTTTGATAATTTAGCCCCACTATATCACCTTTCAGAATGATATAAATGGTATCACATGGTTTTCCCTCATGGATAATAAACTCGTCTTTTTCAATTTTTCTATATGATGTTGCTCGTATAATTGCATCAGGGACATACTTGAATAATTGTTCCAAGTAGTTGCGCTTACTGCCTTTAAGTTTACTGAGCACCTCCAAAAAAAGTTCTTTTGATTCCATCTTTATCCCTCAGAAATCCGTTTCCGTTTACAAATTTGGCAATTACATTTCTATCGTCTGCAAGATAGATCATCCTCTCCAGACGATCTTTTATTCCAAGTTCCTGCGGATGACGCAAGTTTGAATCATCAATTACCACAGCATCAAATTCATATCCTTTTTCAAAAGCTCCTACTTTACCAAAAAACTCTCCGCCCCCTCTGGTTGCCATATAAATACTTCTTCAACTTTAAGTGGTGTCAGTTCCTGATCTGAAAGTCTCCAGCGAAGTTTGGAGCACTGGATAGCCATAGACATGGCTTTAAACATAGACAGTGATGAACCTGCTGCCACATCACTTCCAAGGCCCACCTTTATTCCAAGATCCAGATATTTTCGTACCGGTGCCACACCAGAGGATAAATTGGTATTCGATTCCGGACAATGTGCGATAAATACCTGATTCTTTTTTATCAACTGTATCTCTTCCTCTGTACTGTGAACACAATGTGCCATGACAGTAGGACATCTTTTTCCGAACATCCCATATTTATCATAAGCTTCTCCATAAAATCTCGTATCCGGGCAAAGCTCATGTACCCACTGAATCTCCCCGAAATTTTCAGAAAGATGAGACTGCATCGGTAGATGGTATTTTTTCTGTAAAACAGAAAGTTTTTCCATTAGTTCATCAGAACAGGTTGGAATAAATCTTGGAGTGATGATAGGCCTGATATTCTCAAATTTTTCCGCTTTCTGGATCCATACTTCAGTATCTTCTGCTGATTTTTCTGGACTTTCTTCACAAATATACTCCGGACTGTTTCGATCCATATTTACTTTTCCTACAAAGCCTTTGATTCCCGCATTTTCCAATTTTTTCATAAGAAGCAGTGTCGCTTCATTATGAATAGTTCCAAAAACACAAGCTCTTGTAGTGGGGCTTTTTAACATATCTTCTGCGAAAATATCGTAAGCCCTTTCCGCATAATCAAGCTCCTGATACTTCGCCTCTTCAATAAATGTATGTGTATTCAGCCAGTCAAGAAGCTCCAGATCCATTCCAAGTCCTCGAAAAGAATACTGTGGTGCGTGTACATGAAGATCTGCAAAACCGGGAATAATCAGCTTGTCACTATAATCGTAGCAGGGAAATGTCTCATAACATTCCAGAAGTTCCTCATATGTACCTGCACATATTCCGTCATCACAGACAACATAGCCATTTTTCATAACGCACAGCTTTTTGTTTTCACTGCTGTAGCAGATGTTTCCCTTTATTACAAATCGTTTCATTTTATTCTGTTCCTTTCTGATGTCTTACTTATGGGTCTTACATATTTACAACAACTTTTGTTACTAGTTCCTTGAAAGATTTTGCCACGCGGTCTGCTGTTTCCTGCACTTCTTTATGGTTAAGCTCCTCTTTGGAGATTCCTGCTGCCATATTTGTGATGCAGGAAATTCCGCAAATCTCCATTCCCATATGTCGGGCAACCATAGCTTCGCATGCGGTACTCATTCCAACAGCATCTCCACCCCATCTCTGTACAAGTCTTACTTCTGCCGGAGTCTCATAATTAGGTCCTGTAAACTGTACATAAACACCTTCCTGAAGTTCGATGTCACATTCCTTTGCACATTTACGAATCACATCCTGGAGACGGTGACTATATACTTCACTCATATCCGGAAATCTAGTGCCCAGCTCATCCATGTTTGGTCCTACCAGAGGGCTTGGAACTCCTGTTGTAATGTGATCTGTGATCATCATGAAGTCTCCTGGTTTATAAGAAGGATTCGCCCCTCCTGCCGCGTTGGTGAGAAGGATTTTTTTTGCACCGAGCATTCCCATAAGACGCATTGGAAGAACAACATCTGACATTCCATATCCTTCATAATAGTGAACATGTCCCTGCATAATTACAACTGGTGTTTTCTCCACATAGCCAAATACAAAACGTCCCTTATGTCCTTTTACAGTAGAAACCGGAAATCCCTCGATATCTGTATAGTCGATGGTCTGTTCAATCTGAATTCCATCCGCAAAATCTCCAAGTCCAGATCCAAGGATCAGTGCAACCTCTGGTTTGAAATCAATTTTCTTTCTTACGCTTTCTAGGCATGTCATCAATTTTTTGTACATCATTACTTCTTCCTTTCTTTTGACCGTTTTTATTGCATTTATACCTTTTTCACAAAGGCACCTCACTTAATGTGATTTGATTATACAAATTTACGGTTATTTAAAAAACGACATATGGCGTAATTTCTCAAACTAATTTTAAATCATTGTTTTTCACAATAATTACATTGTCTTTTATACATTATGCATAATTTCAAGCGTAAAAAGAATATTCATTGTTATCTCCATTTTATCACAGCACCTTGCTATTATGCCATCTGTCTACACAATAGATATTTCTACCCCTGTTTTATTTACTCTCCTTGCAATTTGATTTATGTTATTATTTGCAATCCCCAAAGAACTTTGTAGCTTTATAAACGGTTCTTGTACTCGATAGCCGAGCTTTGTAAGTTCTTGATTCATTTCATTTATCAACTGATATGCAGTCGTTCTGCTGACTTCTAAAAAATCTTGAACTTCTTTTGCTGTCATGAATACCTTTTGCATTTTTAGCCCTCCTTTCAATTCATAGTTTTTGCAAGGTTCTGCATCCATGTCTTGAGATAGGACGAGCGTCAATCTAAATATCTTGTGTTCTAATAGTTCGTATTTGAACTGTATATCCGTATTATAGTAGTTCATTTTCGTTCTGTCAAGCTTTATTATAAAATATTCTCTTCTATTATTGCTGATATTAAGGCGTTATCTGAAGCGTCAAACAGAACACTTATGTTGTGTTTTGTGATTATTTATGATAAAATATAAAAGAAATTTTTAAGAGAGGAGTCCTAAAATGATTTCCGGTAAAAAATTAAAACAAATTCGTTTGTTTAGGAAACTAACACAAAAAGAACTTGCCATCATGTCCGGACTGACTGATGCTGCAATTCGTAATTATGAATTGGGAAATAGATCTCCAAACAAGGAACAATTAAGAAAAATAGCAGATGCACTTAACTGTGATATTTCAGCTTTAATCGACCATGAGCCGAATTCTATTTTTGAAATCATGCATATCATCTTTGACTACGAAAAGGAAATGAAATTCCGTCCCCTTGCAGGAAATGGCGAGCCAACTGCACTACTATCTCATAATCCGCATTTTGGTGATTTTTTAGTAGAATGGGACGAAATGAGAAAGAAACACTATAACGGAGAAATATCCGATGAGGAATTCGAAGATTGGAAGCTATCCTATCCAAAGAAATCAAGATTCTTGAAAAGAAATAAAAAGGAAGAGTAATACACATACCCCATAACCAGAAATGATTTTGGAGTTATGATTTGAAAAATTTCTATGTAATAAATGATAATAGTGAAATTTGAGTTTAGGCAGTTACAAGTTTTAGCAACTATAGGAAACTGATAAGCCCTAATCATTTTACTGTTACAATAGTCAATTTAAGAGAGGAGATAATATAAATGGAAGAAGTAAAAGCAGGTGGATATGTTTCAAAAGTTCATTTCAATGATGGAACTTATGTAGATATCCAACAAAATGACATTATTATTTTTGTAGGACCAAATAACGCCGGAAAAAGTCAATCCCTAAAAGATATTTATGCACTGTCTTCAAAAAAAATCCCAACTACAGTTGTGTCAGATATTGCTATAACAAAATATACTACTCAAATCAAAGATTTGCTTGATAATATTTCCCCAAAACAACCACAAGGTTCATATACTTCATATAATGTTCTCGGGCGAAATTTCACTTATTATGAGCACACAAATGAGTATTTTCTAACAACCCCCTACTTTGACGATTTTCGAAATTTATTTGTGGCTAATTTGGATACAACTGCACGATTAACAATTTGTAATGCACCCAACAGTATAACAAGAAATTCACCCAAGCAACACCCTATTCACTATGCTGCATTTGATAGTAAATATCGGAAGTGGATATCAGATAATTTTAAGAAAGCCTTTGGGATTGAGGTTACTCCAAATATCCTAAATGGATCTACAATTCCGCTTTGTGTGGGTGAACCAGTAAGATTTGATAAAGAGTATGAAGATGAGCAAGCACGGCAGGAAGCTTATGCGGATATACTCGAGACTTATAAACAGGTTCAAAATCAAGGAGATGGTATAAAAAGTTTTACTGGGATTTTGCTCTATTTGATGCTTGACTACTTTTGTACCTTTCTAATTGATGAACCTGAATCTTTTCTTCATCCGCCTCAGGCGCACATTATGGGTCAAACGTTATCAGACAAACAGCAATGCTTCATTTCAACTCATAGTGAAGAAATCATTAAGGGTCTATTAGAGGTTTGTCCAGAACGAATCAAAATCATTAGAATTACTCGAAAAGATGACACAAATTACTTTTTGGTTCTTGATAATGATAGATTCGAAGATGTATGGAATGACCCTTTGCTAAAATATTCCAACATAATGTCTAGCTTATTTCATAACTCTGTTGTTTTGTGTGAGAGTGATTCTGACTGTAAAATGTATTCAATTGTTGAAAGCTACCTTAAACAATTATCTGGAAAGTATTCAGAGACTCTTTTTATTCATTGTGGCGGTAAGCAGCGTATGTCTAAGATTGCTTTGGCACTCCGGGTATTGAAAATTGACGTAAAATTGATAGCAGACATAGATGTACTGAATGATGAAGCAGTATTTAAGGGGATTGTAGAAGCTTTTGGAATCGACTGGACAACCATTCAAAGTGATTACAACACTATTGTAGGGAATTTGCACAGTCAAAAAGAAAAAGTCAATAGAAATGATGCCAAAACAAGTATTAACAGAATCATTGATGGCTCTCAAAATCAAGATTTATCAAATCGAGAAATAAAAGAAATACGCACAGTTATTAGTACTATTTCAAAATGGGAGACAATCAAATCGGCAGGAATAACTGCTATTCCATCTGGAGATGCAGCTCAGGCTTTTAGGCGATTGAACGAAACGTTACAGCTAAACGGCATTCATATTGTTCCAGTTGGGGAGTTGGAATGCTTCATTAAAGATATTGGAGGGCACGGACCAGAATGGACAAATAACGTGCTTGAAGCATATCCCCACATTGATAACCCGGTATATAATCAAATTAGAGAATTTATTGGGAATCTGAATCTATAATGTTGTTATATATGGACTTCCCAAAATGTTTGTTATATGGATTCAAACCATTTGCAGCCTAACAAACCCCTGTTTATCGGGCAGCTAATGAATATGTCTCCTTTGCGATATCATATGCTTCACATACAAGCAGAAATAGCACTAGAGTCAAAAAGACCGTAACAATTAAGCTACGGTCTAATTTTTTATATTCAATTGCAAGCCACTTTGAACAATTATTAAGATTATTCTTTTTACAGTCTTTACCCAATTTTGTCCCAGTCGCTCGTTTTAACAGGCTCAAAAGCCTTGTTTTAAGCCATTTCTGTGATTTTTCGCTCTATTCCCACTCTTCATATAAAGCCTGCTACCTATTACAAAATAAGCATTTGCAATATTCCCATATGCACCCATTCCATAATTTTGCAGTTTTTATAGGTGTTTCTATCGCAAAACACTTCAAAAGTACTTCATAGAGCAACTTAGTATTATCTATACTTATTTTTTATTTGCACCTGGCAACTTCTTAATATAATTTCCCATCCACACCCAGTCATGAATGTATCCTCATCAGAGTAGTACTCTGTTCTCATAATGAACTATACTTGACACCTCCGTCTTATTGTAAATTTAATCGTAAATTCTTTTCTAAAATTAGAATTGAGATCTATACCAAGATCCTGATACTTTATTCGACAATAAATTCTAATTTCGTTTTTTACTATCATCTCAGTACGAATAGTGATAATAAACTATAGTATTCTTTTCTTGTATCCATTCTTCCCTTTTCAAATATCGATGCTCATATGATATTAGAATTTCAATCACTGTGAATTAAAATATTTGTAAAAGATAGCGCAATGTTAAAGTAAGGTACTTGATTTCTAACGCACTAATTGTTATAATAGGGACGGTAAATAGTTTCGTTAAAGAAAGGAAAAAAGACCATGGAGACCATCAGCGAATTACTTACCGTACAAGAGGTTGCAAATCAACTCAAAGTAACGCCTCAGTATGTAAGAAAAATGATAAAAGAAGAAAAACTTATTGCCACAAGAATTGGCAGCCAATGGGTGATAAGACCCGAAGATCTGTGTTCATATATTCGAGATAACGAAGTAATGATTGAACCTGACGATCATGAACGTACTTCTGATGAGTTGCCTGAAATTGTAGCACTTAGTTTCTTCTCAGGAGCAATGGGATTGGATATAGGAATGGCAAACGGTGGAATTCATGCCTTGCTTGCCTGCGAATTCAACAAGTTTTGTAGGATGACTATCGCACAAAATGAGCCTCAAATGGCTCTTATAGGAGATATCAACAAATATGATCCAGAAGAAATATTACGCTTAGCGAAAGTTCCAGAAGGGCGAAAAGTAGATGTAATTTGGTGGCCCTCCCTGTCAGGCATTCAGTACCGCAGGGGCACGTCGAGCCTTGAGGGATGAACGAGGAAATGTATTTCTTCGATACATTGAAGTAGTTGAAAAGATACGTCCGACATATGTTGTAATTGAAAATGTGAGAGGATTACTATCTGCTCCTTATCCGTATGCTGATATAAAAGAGCCAATTAAAGGTGGTGCTCTTTGTGTAATCATGGATAAACTGAAAGAAGCGGGATATACAATCTCATTCGAACTGTACAATGCTGCCAATTTTGGTACTCCTCAGATTAGAGAGCGTGTTGTAATAATCGGAAAACTCGGCGACGAGAAAGTACCATATTTGTCTCCCTCTCATTCTGAGAATGGAGAGTTTGGGCTACTTACGTGGAGAACCTTACACGAGGCTATTTCTGACCTTAATGAAGAATCCCAACACTATGTTGAATTCCCTGAAAAACGACTCAAATTTTATAGAATGCTGAAAGAGGGACAATATTGGAAAGATCTTCCTCCTGAAACACAAGTTGAAGCAATGGGATCCAAATTACAGCTTGGTGGTGGAAAGACAGGTTTTTATAGAAGATTAAATTTCAAACGTCCATCCCCTACACTAATTACTGATCCGACAATGCCGGCAACAGATTTATGTCATCCAATAAAGAATCGTCCTCTTAGTGTTGAAGAATACAGTCGAATTCAAGAGTTTCCTGATGAATGGAAAGTTTGTGGCCCAATTAATGAACAGTATAAACAAATTGGTAATGCTGTTCCGATTAAACTTGGCGAGGCAATAGCGAGAACGATTATTTCCGATATGAAGGGTGAAAAGCTACCTCAATACACCGGCTTTGCATATTCAAGATACAAAAGAACAAGCGATATCACATGGAGACTTGCAATGGATAAAGCTCTTGAAAAAGAAAGAGCCGCCCAAACTCAAGAAGAGGATGGACAGCTTTCTTTCATGTTAGATTAAATATCTGTTTCGCAATAGTACCATATGCCAAGTTTTTTTCCATCTTTTCAATTAGAGTGATTAACTGGATATCTGTTAGAACTCAAGCGTTTCGTCCCAGAGTGTTATCTCCGCATAAAAAAACATTTAAGGTTGCTCTCTTTGACTTGCTGTGTGTATTCTTCTGCGATAAGTACACAATCAAAGAGAGTGCCTTGGCGAAAATTATGCCATAGTGTAACGAGCATTTTTAACCAACATGTAAGTTCATTTTGCCGCTTGCTATTTACAGGAATTTTTTTATAGACCAACGCAAAAATGTATAGCTCACCAAATTGCTTGCAAGACCAACTTCTTGTTTCTATTACTTTTTATTCCTTCATCTATTACTGATACCCTAGTTCTTGAAGTGTGATTACACACATATGGTTATTGTCTCAATCTCTCAATTATATGTCTGGTCTCTTCACCAACTTCAGTAGCTATATCTAACAACTCCTCATAGCAACCATCTCCGCCAATAGTATCCCACATTTCTTTTGCCAATAAGGACAACAGGATCATGATGAAAAATCAAAAGATTCCCATAGGAGGATTGTGAGCATAATCCTCTTTGCGTTCACCATATGGATTGTATGGAAGCCCAAAGTAAACGTTACAATTCGGATTAGCAACTGCTAAATGTAAACAATCTTCTTTTGCGACCATGGTTTGATCAATGTTCGGCTTAACAGTTTTTAAGCTGATGTAGTTATCAACTCCATCTTTGCTCCACCACAAGTCAGATATAACTCTGATATCAACAGTTTGACCGGATGAACGAGCTTGGAAGACTCGCTGCAAAGTGGGATGCCACGCATATGCTAGCATACGATTTCTTCCTCTTAACAGTCGGATCTCTTCGCGAATTGCATTTTCATATGCAACATCAATGCGTACAATTGTTTCAACCTGGCGCCTTGCATTAGTTGCACCATCTGATAGAGCGACTAAGCGAGCGATTTCTTCAATAACACGCTGTCCAAACGAAGTGCTGAAGGATCTCTCAAATGCACTCCAGAATACAACTTCTTCAGAGAGTAGCGCCGTATGAAATGGGCGATAGGTCTGTTCGGTTCCCATAACACGTCCGATTGTACCATTGACACAGTTGCGGAATTCATCTGCGATTAAGGTTCTATAATGATTGTCCATAGTCTTCTCCTTTACAAGCTTTCAAAAAGTACGGAAATAGGAATATCTAATCCATCTGCAATTTTCTTTATATTTATCAGGGCGATGTTTCTCTTGCCTGCTTCAACTGAAGAAAAGTAGGTTCGATCCATCCCAATCTTTAATGCAAATTTCTCTTGACTGAGGCCAGTACGCAAGCGTAATTCTTTTACTCTAAGCCCAAAAACTTCAAGGTAATTGTTTTTCATAGTTTACCCCCCTCAAACCTATATTATACTAATTTATATGCATATAAGACAACTGACTATAAGCAATATCAACGAAAATAGGTAATCAAAAAGATATCGACTGACAATAGCCAATATTCTTTGTTTTGCGCATTAATCAGCACTCAAGTGTAACATCTTAGGTGCTTTTTATTTCCTGAACAAGAAATTATTATGAATAATCTTAAAAACGACATGAAGAGAATTGTGAAAAACCCTGATATTCTAAATTTTTTTCATCTTAAGGTTCTTCTCTCTTAGCGCACTTGTGACGGATCAATGTGGCATCAAAAATTGTGTTGACAATCGCCATCCGAAAGATGTCATCTTTATATTCTATTCCAAAAATTTGATTTTTCTTGACATTATCTTACTCCCACTCAATCGTTCCTGGTGGCTTGCTGGTGATATCATACATCACTCGGTTGACATGATCGACTTCATTGATAATACGACTGGTCACCTTTTGAAGTACAGGATATGGAATTTCTGCTGACTCTGCAGTCATAAAGTCAATGGTATTGACTGCACGAAGGGCAATGGCATAGTCATAGGTTCGATAGTCTCCCATAACGCCAACACTTCTCATATTAGTGAGGGCAGCAAAGTACTGACTAATGCTTCGGTCAAGTCCTGCATTGGCAATCTCCTCACGGTAAATCGCATCGGCCTCTTGAACAATCTTTACCTTCTCCTCCGTCACTTCGCCAATAATGCGAATGCCAAGTCCCGGACCTGGGAATGGCTGACGAAATACCAACTTTTCTGGAATTCCAAGCTCAAGCCCTGCCTTTCGCACCTCATCTTTAAAGAGATCACGAAGTGGCTCGATAATCTCCTTAAAGTCGACATAGTCAGGGAGCCCTCCGACATTATGGTGGGACTTGATCACTACGCTCTCTCCGCCAAGACCTGACTCAACGACATCGGGATAGATCGTTCCCTGTACAAGAAAATCTACCGCACCAATCTTTTTTGCCTCTTCCTCAAATACTCGAATAAACTCTTCGCCAATAATCTTTCTCTTTTGCTCTGGCTCTGTCACGCCCTTTAACTTATCGTAAAATCTTTGCTGTGCATTGACACGAATAAAATTGAGCTTATATGGACCATTTGGACCAAAGACAGCTTCTACCTCGTCGCCCTCATCCTTTCGAAGAAGACCATGGTCCACAAACACACAGGTCAAGTTCTCTCCAATGGCCTTACTCATCATGACTGCAGCAACAGAGGAATCCACGCCCCCAGAGAGAGCACAGAGTGCCTTGCCATTTCCCACTTTTTCTCGAATGGCCTTGATACTACTTTCTACAAATGTATCCATTTTCCAATTGCAGTCACAGCCACAGACAAGGCGAACAAAGTTTCCAAGCATTTTTGTTCCCTCTGCTGTGTGCAGTACCTCAGGATGAAACTGAATGGCATAGAGATTCTTTTCCATATTCTGTGCTGCTGCTACTGGGCAGTCCTTGGAATGTGCCACAATCTCAAATTCAGGTGCTACCTTTTCGATATAATCAGAATGACTCATCCATACAATGGTCTTTTCCTGCACATCTTTAAAGAGTTTGCACTCTTTGTTATCAATGACAATCTCTGTCTTTCCATACTCGCCCACTGGTGCCTTAGTGACATGTCCATTGAGAAGATGTTGCATCATCTGTGCACCATAGCAAAGTCCAAGTACTGGGATGCCAAGCTCAAATAGTTCTTTTGAGTACGCTGGTGCTCCATCTTCATAACAGCTATTTGGACGACCTGTCAAAATAATTCCCTTTGGATTTTTTGCCTTAATCTCCTCAATTGGCATCTTGTATGAATAGATTTCACAATAGACATTGTTCTCTCTGACACGCCTTGCAACAAGTTGATTGTACTGACCGCCAAAATCCAAAACAATAATTAATTCCTGTTTTAAATTCAAAACTTCCCCTCCTCTTTTTATTGATATTTCTCTGGAACAAGATATCTCTTTACATATTGACCAGTGTAAGAATCCTTTACATTTGCAATCTCCTCAGGTGTTCCCTTTGCAATGACGGTTCCCCCCTTGTCGCCTCCTTCAGGTCCCATATCAATAATATAATCTGCCGTCTTAATTACATCAAGATTATGCTCTATAACTATAACAGTATTTCCGCTATCTGACAAGCGTCTGAGTATTTCAACTAATTTATGAACATCGGCAAAGTGAAGCCCTGTCGTGGGCTCATCTAAAATATAGACCGTTTTTCCCGTGCTTCTCTTTGAAAGCTCTGTAGCCAACTTAATTCTCTGTGCCTCTCCACCACTGAGCTCTGTCGATGGCTGCCCAAGGCGAATGTAGGAAAGCCCCACATCATAGAGCGTTTGCATTTTCTTTTGAATACTTGGAATATGTTCAAAGAAATGCAATGCCTCCTCAACAGTCATATTCAGTACATCATAGATTGATTTTCCCTTATATTTTACCTCTAATGTCTCTCGGTTATAGCGTTTTCCACCACAGACTTCACATGGCACATAGACATCAGGCAAAAAATGCATTTCTATTTTGATAATCCCATCTCCACTACAGGACTCACATCTTCCACCTTTGACATTAAAACTAAATCGACCTTTGCTATATCCTCTCGTCTTTGCCTCCTGTGTCGCCGCAAAGAGATCTCGAATCATATCAAAAACTCCTGTGTAGGTCGCTGGATTTGATCTCGGTGTTCTTCCAATCGGACTTTGATCGATGGCAATCACCTTGTCTAATTGCTCAATACCCTCAATTTCCCTATATTTTCCTGCAATGGTGTGGGCACGATTTAACTTTCTTGCCAAAGCCTTATATAAAATTTCATTGACTAGAGAAGATTTTCCAGAACCTGAAACGCCAGTCACACAGGTCATTATTCCCAACGGAATATCCACATCAATCTTCTTGAGATTATTTTCTGCTGCTCCTTTGACTTTTAACCATCCACTTGGCACTCTCCTCTGTCTTGGAATAGGAATAAAAAGTTTGCCTGAGAGATATTTCCTGTAATAGAATCTGGATTTTCCATAATCTCTTTTGCTGTTCCCGTGGCAATAATTTTTCCACCATGGTCTCCTGCTCCAGGTCCAATATCTACAATAAAATCTGCCTCTCTCATCGTGTCCTCATCGTGTTCAACGACAATGACAGAATTTCCAAGATCTCTTAAATGTTTTAAGGTGCCAAGAAGTTTATCATTGTCCCTTTGATGAAGACCAATACTCGGCTCATCAAGAATATAGGCTACACCCAAAAGCCCTGATCCAATCTGGGTTGCTAGACGAATGCGTTGTGCCTCTCCGCCACTGAGTGTTCCTGTGGATCTTGACAGTGAAAGATAATCCAGTCCCACATCAATTAAAAAACTCACTCTCGCACGAATTTCTTTGATGACCAACGCACCAATCTGTGCCTGTGTCGGTGTAAGTTTCAGTCCATCCATAAATTCCCTAAATTTTACTACACTCATATCTGTGGCATCAAAAATATTTTTATCGCCCACAGTGACGGCAAGAGCCTCTTTTTTTAGTCGCTTTCCACCGCAGCTTTTGCAAGGCAAAATTCGCATAAATTGCTCATACTCTGCCTTTGCTGTCTCTGAAAATGTCTCTCGATACCTTCTCTCCACATTTTTAATGAGTCCCTCAAATGTCGTTGGATAGACACCGCTTCCACGCTGTCCTGTGTAGTGCACATCCACCTCTACATCGGTTCCATAAATTAAAATATCATGTATTTTTTTTGGATAATCTTGAAATGGTGTGTCCAAATCAAATCCAAACTTTTCACAAAGGGCAAGCAAAAGTGCATTGGCAAAACTTTTCTTGTCATTACAACTTTGCCATCCCATCACTGTGATTGCTCCCTCATTGATACTCAATGAAGGATCAGGAATCATTAAGTCCTCATCAAATTCCATAGTGTATCCCAATCCTACACAGTCCGGGCAGGCACCAAAGGGATTATTAAATGAAAATGTTCTTGGCTCAACTGCATCAATAGAAATTCCACAATCTGGACAGGCAAAATTTTGAGAAAAATTCAATATTTCCCCGCCAATAATATCTACCTTGGCATAGCCTTCTCCAAGTGCCAGTGCTGCTTCCAAAGAATCCGTCAGACGCTTTTCTATACCTTCCTTGACCACCAGTCGATCCACAACAATGTCAATACTATGCTTAATATTTTTGTCTAATTCAATATTCTCTGACAACTCATAGAGATTTCCATCAATAATGACCCTCACATAGCCACTCTTTTTGGCCTGTGCAATCACCTTTTCATGGCGTCCCTTCTTGCCTCGAACAATGGGTGCTAGAATTTGAAACTTTGTTTTTCTGGCAATTCCAAAATTTTGTCCACCATCTGATCGATGCTTTGCTTGTGGATTTCCTTGCCACACTTTGGACAATGTGGTGTTCCAATGCGTGCATATAATAACCTCATATAGTCGTAAATTTCTGTGACTGTTCCCACTGTTGAACGAGGATTTCGATTGGTTGATTTTTGGTCAATAGAAATTGCTGGGGAAAGTCCCTCAATGCTTTCTACATCTGGCTTTTCCATTTGTCCCAAAAACATCCTTGCATAGGAAGATAGCGACTCCATATATCTTCTCTGTCCCTCAGCATAAATTGTGTCAAAGGCAAGAGAAGATTTTCCAGATCCCGAAAGCCCTGTCAATACAACAAGCTCATCCCTTGGAATATCTAAGCTAACATCCTTTAGATTATGCTCCTTTGCTCCCCTAATTTTTATAAATTTATTTGCCATTTTACCTCGCTCTCATTTCTTCATTTCTTACTGAATACCAAGTGCAGACTTCGCTAGTGCATCGGCCATATCATTGTACTTAATATTGGTATGTGCTACAACTTTTACAAAATGAACTTCTAGCTGATGCTTAATCTTCTCAAAAAAATTTCGATAGGCTCTTGTTCCTTCTTTATTGGTCTTCCACTCTCCAGTACACCACTTGGCAATGCCCTCATAGTCGTGAAAAATATAGAGTTTTTTATATTGATTTTTTATGGCATAACGCATAGCCATCTCGGCTCCCTTAATCTCACCTGCAACATTTCTCATATCGACAAGACTTGGATCCTCCACTTTCTTTGCCTCTACTTCTTCCCCATCTTCTCTCAAGTAGACAATGCCATAAGAAAATTCATGAGAAGCTGCATTGTAACTTCCATCTACATAGGCAAGCAATGTTTCCTTATCAGGACAAATTTTTTTACATTGCCTATTCTCATTCCCATTGACAAAGGATAGTGCCTCTTCTCTATTTGTAAATGATTTATAGGATGCCGAAGCAAACCATGCACTTGTGCCTTGCACTCATTCCATGTCTCATAAATTCCTGGCACTCTGCCTATGCGAACTGCGTAATACTTTTTCATTTTTTCTCCACTATACATACTATAGAATACAAAGGAGAGCTTTCAAACGATTGAAAACTCCCCCCTGCATCATACGATATAATCTATCTACTTACTTTCTATTCTTTAAGAAATCAGGAACATTAATATGCTGAATCTCTGAACTTGGTCTTTGCTTAAATCCCGCATTTCTTTGCTGATTATTGGCATCCTGATTTTGACTCTGACCTTCTATTGGCTGCTCAGCTCTATTTAATCCTGGCTTTGCCTGCTGTTGAGTGCCCTGTGGAGCTGCATTATTTCCACCATAGAGTGGACGATTTTGTTGCTGTGGGCGAGCCTGCTGTGTTGGACGCTGCTGTGTTGGCTGCACTGGCGGTGCTGGCTTTCTATTGTTAAAGTCCTTTGTAAATTGTCCTTTTACAGGAAGTGCTGTTGGCACTTCATCAAGACCGGTTGCAATAACCGTGATCGTCACCTCATCTTGTGCATTCTCATCATACATCGCACCAAAGATAATATTGGCATCATCGCCAGCAAGTTCTTGTACATAGCTTGCGGCCTCATTGGCTTCAATCAAGCTAATATCACCAGAAATATTGATGATGACATGTGATGCTCCCTCGATACTGGTCTCCAAAAGTGGGGATTGCACAGCCTGCTTTACTGCATCAAGTGCCTTCTCATCTCCTGTTGCATATCCAATACCGATATGTGCATATCCCTTGTCAATCATAACCGTCTGCACATCCGCAAAGTCAAGGTTAATGAGTGCTGGTACATTGATCAAATCTGTGATACCCTGCACACCTTGCTGTAATACCTCATCAGCTTTTCTGAGTGCATCTGGCATACTAATTCTTCGATCTACAATCTCTAAGAGCTTATCATTTGGAATGACAATCAAGGTGTCCACACATTCCTTTAGGCACTCAATACCATTGAGTGCATTGACCATTCTTTGCTTTCCCTCAAAGCGGAAAGGCTTTGTCACAACACCAACTGTTAAAATGCCCATTTCCTTGGCAATCCTTGCAATAACTGGTGCAGCACCGGTTCCTGTTCCACCGCCCATACCACAGGTGACAAAAACCATATCTGCACCAGCAAGTGCTGCCGAAATATCCTCAGAGTTTTCCTCTGCTGCCTTTTCACCCACCTCTGGTCTTGCACCTGCGCCGAGACCTTTCGTCAACTTTTCTCCAATTTGCATAGCAATTGGTGCCTTGCAAGATTGCAATGCTTGATGGTCCGTATTAATGCCAATAAACTCAACACCCTCAATATTCTCTTCAATCATTCGATTGACTGCATTATTGCCAGCCCCACCTACACCAACAACAATAATCTTCGCTGCATTCTCAGCTTCATTAATCTTTATTTCCAACAAGGTATTCTCCTCCCATGTGTTTATTCGTCCTAGAAAATGTGGAATTTCCTATAAAATTCCGCAACAAGTCACATTCTATAATAATATCTTTCACTTGAAATATCAACAATTAATTCTCTTTTTTTCGAATTAACTGCGTCTTTTAAAAGTGTACCATCCACTGCTTGGTTTATCCGTATAGCGATTTAAAAATAGTGTTCCATCCAAATTCTGTTTTAGGAGGTCAGGTAACATATCTGCAAGCGTTTCTAACTTATTCTGCATATTTTCTCTAGTTCCCAAATTAATATCCATCTTATTGATATATAAATAATTATCTCCCAATTTTGAATAAAAAAAGCGATCTCCCTGAATATGAAACGAGCGCAATGAACGCAAATACCCAAGCATTTCATTGAGCTCTGTCTCGTCTTCCGCACGCAAAGTTTCTCCAAGATGAATTTCCTTAAATTCAACCCCATCTACTCGAATAACTCCATCTAAAACTTTAGAAGAGCTTTCTAAAACCTTCGCCCCATCATCAATATAAAACTTTGAACCCATATACTCGATATAGGCCACAATATCTTCCTCTTGAATTGCAATTTCTGCCTGATGCAAGCCATGAAATTTAATGCGATAGCTCTGTACAAATGGAAGTTTTGGAAGATCTCCCGTCATTTGACGAAACCAAACTTTGACCAAGAGATTATCTCCCTTTTTTTGAAAAATCTCCTGATTTAGAGCTTGAGTATCAAACCAACTCCCATGTGTAATATGACTATATTCTACCTTGGTAATCTTTATTCTCGAAGATGCCACAGCAAACAAAACCAACAACAAAACTACAATTGCAAAAATCTTTTTCTTCATCGCTCTGCTCCACTCGATTTCTTTTTTCGATCGCAGTGCATAACATTGAGCACCAATCCAACCTCAATCATCGATGTAATAATGGCTGTACCACCATAGCTAATAAAAGGTAAAGTGACACCTGTGTTGGGAATGAGCCCTGTAACAACGCAGACATTCAACACAATTTGACAACTAAAATGTGCCATCACACCAATAATAATAAATCTTCCATAGATATCTTTGACTTTTGCAATAGCCATAGCCATTCGATAAAATAAATAGGCATAGATAATAAATAAAATAGCCACACCAACAACACCAAGCTCTTCGCAAATAACAGCAAAAATCATATCATTGTCACTTTCTGGAAGGCCCGTCACTTTTTGCAGTCCTCGTCCAAAGCCCCTTCCCAAAAGTCCACCTGAACCTACCGCATAGAGACCACGTAATACCTGATATCCTCCACTATCTTTATAATTCTCTGGGTGCCTCCAAACTAAAATTCTCGAAATTCGATATCCCAAAAAGCCAAGATGATCACCAAAAACATAGAGCGTATAGAGCCCACCGGCAATCAAAAGGGTCAAAAAACCGACCCAAAAAATCGTCGCTCCAGTTTTGATATTCTGTGTCAAAAAGTACATCAACAAACTCATAAAGATAATAATTAAACCTGTACTGAGGTTTCTCACTGCAATTGGTCCTGCAAGAGCCAAACTCCACATTCCTACAATCAAAAGATCCAAAAATACTTTTCCTATTCCTGCACTCTTTTTTGAAGATAATTTGACAAGTAAAATGGACATGGCAAAAATACACACAATTTTTGACACCTCCGAAGGCTGAAACCTTATTCCCGCAATCCTTAGCCATCTTTTTTGTCCATGACTACTCACACCAAAAAACATCGTATAGAGATTCAAAAAAACACAAAAGAGATAGAGATAGGGCGTCCACTTTAAAAACAAATGATAATCCAATAGTATTGCCATAACTGCACAGGCACTTCCACCAATGATAAAAAATGCGAACTGCCTCAATGTGGTCGACCAAACATTCTTCCCATCTACTTGTAATGCGAAGGAGCTGGCCGAGTAGACCATAAGAAGACCAAACACGGCCAACATAATCATTGCCACAATCATCTTACGGTCAATTCTGCCATTGGAATTTCTTGATTTTCGGAAACCTTGTACCACATCCGCTATAATGCCAATAAAAAAATTTCTCAAACCCGCTCTCATATTACAAATTTCTCACACATTGCTTGAAAATATTTCCGCGCTGCTCATAGTTATCAAACATTCCCCAACTTGCACATGCTGGAGAAAGCAATACATCATCCCCTGGCTCTGCATAAGAAGCACAGACCTTAACTGCTTCTTCCATACTCTCTGCATAAATAATATTCTCATTTGGAAAGCCATGCTTTTTTGCACACTCAGCAATGGCATCTCTAGTCTGTCCCATCAACACTAAATAGCGTACATTTCCATTAAATGATTCAATCCATTCATCATAAGTAGACTTTTTATCATATCCACCTGCAATCAAAAGAATAGATCCTGGCATGGCCTTTACTGCCTGAATAGCTGCATCAGGATTTGTTCCCTTAGAATCATTGTAATACTTGACACCATATTGCTCGGCAACAAATTCAATGCGATGCTCCACCGCCTTAAATTCCTTACAAACTTCTAAGATAACGTCCATTGGCACCTTCATACAATCGGCCATCGCTATCGCTGCCATAATATTCTCATAGTTATGTCGACCGAGCAAATTGACATCCTGAATATTTAAGATTGCCTCACTTTTTCCATCAATGGCATGATAAATCATATCTCCATCGAGATAAAATCCATTTTCCAATTTCTGAGCACTGGAGAAAAATACTACGGTAGCTGGACATTCCCCATCCGTTCCAAACTTTCTCAAAACTTCATCCTCATAGTTGAGAATGCAAAAATCATCTTTGCTCTGATTGAGTGTAATATCTTCTTTAATTCGCGCATAATTTTCCATCGTGTGATGACGATTTAAGTGGTCAGGTGTGATATTTAAAATCGCACTGATATGTGGTCGAAACTTAATAATGGTCTCCAATTGGAAACTCGAAGCCTCCAATACAGTAATTGATTTTTCCGTTGTTGCCAATGCAACATCTGTATATGGAATTCCAATATTTCCAACAGTAAAGCTGTCCGAATTGAACTTTTTCATAATGGCCCCTGTAAGAGCAGTGGTTGTTGTCTTTCCATTCGTTCCTGTGATGGCAATCAACTCTCCCTTGGCAATGGCATACCCTAGCTCTATTTCACTCCAAATTGGAACCTTGGCCTCGTTAATCACCTTGACAAATGGTGTTTCAAGATCAATTCCTGGACTGATGACACATAGATGAATCCCTGCCAAATCCTCTGCCAAAAGTTCTCCTGTCTTTGTGGTAATCTTACTTCTATCCTCTACATGAAGTTTTTCAATGATATTTTCTACATCTAGCTGGGTATTGCCATCATACAAAAAGACCTCACTTCCCACATCCAATAATAACTTTGCTGCAGAAATTCCACTCTTTCCTAATCCAGCAACCATGACTTTTTTCTTCATCCTTCTACCTCCAAATGTATTATGCTATCGTGCTTTTTTCGTTGTTCTTACTGGCTTCTTCGCTGTTGTTGCCTTCTTTGGTGCTGACTTTGCACCAACACTTTTCTTCGTTGTCTTTGCCCTTGACTTTGCGGCCTTTGGTTTTGCCGTGGTTGCGGCTGCACTGGTCTGTGCTTGGGTTTCTGCACTGGTCTGTGTTGTCGCTTGAGTTTCAGCCACTGTTGTGGCCACAGCAGTCGATTCTACAGTGGCTGTTGTGCTATTTTCCCCACTAGTTTCTCCTGTCGAGGTGTCTGCTGCACTTGTTTCTGTAGCCGAAGTATCTGCCGCACTCTGGCTTGTTTCACTTGTTTTGGCAAGGTCTCCTGCTCATCGTCCTGCACAGTAAGTCCCGACGCTGCCGTGGTCTGTGCAGCCTCTGGCAGACCATCTGGAATTTGTAAAATTTGAGGAACATACTCATCTGTTTCTGACTTTTGTGAAACATCTGGTACCACGGTAATTCCATTGTCCTTTGGCATTCCTGCCTTTATACTATCTTCCTCTGTGTTCGTCGAATTTGGGAAGAGATTCATATAAGGCAAAACTTCCGTCATAATGTCCTTAAATAAAGTGCTCGCATAGGTGGAATGTGCCTGATCGGCCACATGAGGCTCATCAATAATGACATAACAAAAGACCTCTGGGTTTTGTGTCGGTGCAAATCCAGCAAAAGAGACAAGGTATTTTCCCTTTCCTCTCGGATACTTCTCTGCTGTACCTGTCTTTCCTCCAATATCATAGCCTGGCACCTGTGCAGCAGACCCTGTTCCCTCGGCAACTGTCTTTCTCAATGCTTCCCTCAAAAACTCTGTGGTCTCCATGGACACAGTCTCTCTGACCACTTTTCCATCCAGATTCTCCTTAACTGCCCCATTGGCAGATAAAATCTGCTTGGCAACATGTGGTCTATAGTAGGAACCACCATTAATTACCGAACAAAAAGCTGCTGCTGTCTGCACCATAGTGGTATTATAATTTTGTCCAAATGAATTCGTTGCCAAATCCACTGCAGACATATTCTGTGCCGTATGAATTAGCCCCTTAGTATCTGCTTCTCCTGGAAGGTCAACTCCCGTCATCTCCCCAAAGCCAAAAATCTTTTGATACTTTGTAAACCGTTCGACACCAATGGCCGCACCAATTTGCATCAGTGCATCATTGCAACTTTGCATCAATGCTCCCGTAACAGTCAATAGGCCATGACCATGAACACTGACACATTTAATGGTCCACTTTCCAATTTTTTGAAAGCCATCACAAAAATAAGTTTCATTTCCCTTGATGACACCTTCTTCTAGGCCTGCGGCCACAGTAAAGACCTTAGATGGTGAACCTGGTTCATAGGTATCACTGACTGCAAAATTTCTCCAAATTTCATTGAGGGCATCATTCTTTTTCTTGTCATCCATCTTATCAATATCTGCCTGTTGATAAAACTTTGTAAGATCTCTCGGATGATTTAAATCATATCCCTTACTTGTGGCCAATGCCAAAATCTCTCCATTATTGGGGTTCATTACCAACACAGCCGTGCGTTTACTTCCTGTGCTACTCTCCCATTCTTGAATGTGCTTTTCCACAATTCGCTGTATATTGATATCAATTGTTGAAACGATCTGGTCTCCATCTTCAGCTGACTTAATCACCTGATTTGGACCAACATCCTCATTGAAATAGCCATACTTTTTGCCTTCTTTGCCAATGAGATTACTATTATAAAACTGTTCAATTCCTCCAGTTCCTACATCTCCATCTCCTTGAGAAAAGCCAATGACATCACAAGCCAAAGCATTGTTTGGATAAGAACGCTGATAAGTCTTTTCAAAGCTCACACCAATAACCTTACCACTCGTCCTTTGGTCCTTCTCTGCTGTCTCCTTATTTGCATCAAAACTTTCCTTTTGCTCACTTGTAATCCCTGCATCCAAGCGATAATATCTTCTGTCCTTATACTCGTTGATGCGATCCTTAATCATCTGTTGGTCATAGCCAAAGGTCTCAGCCAAAACTTTTGAAGTCATCTCCAGATTATCCTCTGCCCTTTTTTTCTTCTTTTCGTCATCCTGACCTTCCAAAATGTCTACAGGATTTAAAATGATTCGATAAGATTCCTTACTGACAGCCAAAGGCGTTCCATTTCTATCGAGAATATCTCCCCTCTTATAGGCACTTTCTGCTGTATCGTAATTAATATTTTCTAAAATCTTCTTCTCATACACCGGACCATTTTTCACTTTTAAGGAAAACACCCTTCCCCACAATAGTAGAAAAGCCAGCGCAATCACCAAAAAGGGTGCAAGTGCCAGCTTTTCTTCTAATTTAGGGGAAATATTGTTATTTCTCTTTTCAGACGAATTATCCGGATAACTTATTCTATCAAAAATAGATCTAATTTTTAGGAATATCTTCATCTTGCTTCACATACTCACTTTCTGTCTTCTTATATTCGATGACTTGATTCTTCTTAGCATATACCATTCCCAATCTCTTTGTTGCCACTTCATACACATTATTCAAATCAATATAAGAGTTGATGCGATTTTCCAATTCATTGTTCTTTGCTTTTAAATTCTCCAACGCTGCCTCTTGTTTTGTAATCTCTCTCTGAGAAATTTTTACTTTCGTATTGAGAGCAGCAGTATATACTGCACAGGATAGAACAACTAATCCTCCAACTAAGGCAACTACCTCAAAAAAAGAAACTCTTCTCTTTTTTCGAGCCTTTTTCCTTGGTGCCAACTTCTTCGCCACCTTCGCTGTCGAAGCTGGCACGATTTCTCTCTTTTGTGCAGCACTTCCATAGATATAATCTTCTCGTACCTTTGTGCGTACCTTGGTATTTACTCGGTTATCTCTGTCGCTCACTCGCTATCACTCCTTTCAAATACCCTCAATTTTGCACTCTTTGCACGAGAATTATGTTCTAACTCTTCCTGTGAAGGTAAAATTCCTTTTCTTGTCACAATATGTCCCTTGCTCTTTTTATGACATACACATACAGGAAAACTCTTTGGACAAGTACAAGGATTTTCATTCTTTCGAAATAATTTCTTGACAATTCGATCCTCGAGAGAATGAAAGGTAATAATTGACAATCTTCCACCTGGCTTTAATAAATCAATCATTTCATCAATTGTATTTTCCAACACATCCAACTCTGCATTGAGTTCAATGCGAATGGCCTGAAAAGTTCTCTTTGCAGGATGCCCACCAGTAACTTGGATCTTCATCGGGATGGAAGCTCGAATAATGTCAATCAACTCTCCCGTTGTCTCAATTCTCTTTTTTTCTCTCGCCTTTACAATATGCTTTGCAATATTCTTGGCAAATCGATCTTCTCCATAATCACGAATTATGCGATATAAGTCTTGCTCATCATAATCATTGACAATGTCCTCTGCGGTTTTTTCCATTCGCTGATCCATTCGCATATCCAATCTTGTGTCTTCACGATAGGTAAATCCTCTTTCCACTGCATCGAGCTGATAAGAAGAAACTCCAAGATCTAGATAAATTCCATCTACTTTTTCAATGCCCAAATCCCTTAAAACTTGCCCCATGTGGACATAATTGTCTCTCACAATTCTTACACGATCAGCAAAAGGTGCTAAACGCTTTGTTGCTGCCGCAATTGCATCAGCATCTTGATCAATGCCCACCAATAGTCCATTGCTTGAGAGCTTCTCACAGACTGCATAGGCATGTCCTGCTCCCCCCAGTGTTCCATCCACATAAATTCCATCTGATCGAACTTGCAATGAGTCCACAGTCTCATGCAACAGTACAGATATATGCTTAAAATCCATTTTTCTTCCTTCCATTGTTTGAGTACTGTATTCTTAAAACTATTGCTTTTAGTTTATGTTAATTCCACAAAAATTTCAAGTATTATCCCTTCTTTTTGCGAACAATTGTAATAACAGAAATGACCACACAAAGTATAGCCAACATTTGAGAAACAGCGATATTTGTGCCCGGAACAAGCAAGCTATCCGTTCTTAATCCTTCGATCATTGCTCTTCCTAATCCATATCCTCCGATATATAGCCAAAACATCTCTCCCTCAAATTTTTTCTTCTTCCGATACCACAATAAAAGAAGGAGCAAACACAAATTCCACACTGACTCATATAAAAATGTAGGATGAACTTGGATATAGTCTATGCCGTTGACTTGCACAAGATGATGTAACACCGCATCATTTAGCATATTTGGATTGACAATACTCTTTTTAATCTGCATAGCAAAAGGTCCGTTTGTGTACCCTCCAAAGGCCTCTGCATTAAAGAAATTTCCCCAACGCCCTAAAATTTGGCCAACCAAGAGTCCAAGTACTGCCGAATCCGCCAGAGTAAAAAAGCTCACCTTTTTTGCTCTAGAATAAACAAATGTCGTAATTGCTGCCGCAATCACCCCACCATAAATGGCCAGACCACCTCCCCGAATATTTAAAATTTCTAGGGGATGATTCTTGTAGCTATCCCATGAAAAAATAACATAGTAAATTCTTGCCCCAATCACGCCAAAGACAATCCCAAATAGGGCAAGATCCATAATTAAGTCAGGATTGAGTCCTCGTCGCTTCATATCACTAGAGGCAAGAAACATTCCAAGTAACATACCTGTTGCAATAATAATACCATAAAAAGCAATCGCAAAGCCAAATACACTGATATGATTATGCAAATGTTCAATTGTAATCCCCAAGTGAATAAACTTTAAATCGTATCCCATTTTCTCCTTCCTTTCTCTAAATTCTAATGACGAATTTTATCACAAAATTCTCCTTTTGTCACTTCTCTATTACAATATAAAATTTGATAGTATCTAAGTTCTGTGCTATACTATGACGATAGTACTGATTAAACTCATGGTATTTTTCTTCCACAACTTAAATACAGAAAGGATTTATTGTTATGAAACTAGGCATTGTAGGTTTGCCAAATGTGGGCAAAAGCACATTATTTAATTCTTTGACAAAGGCTGGAGCAACCGCAGCCAACTTTCCATTTTGTACCATTGACCCAAATGTCGGCGTAGTGGCTGTTCCTGATGCTCGACTAAAAGCACTTGGTGATCTCTATCACTCAAAAAAGGTAACTCCTGCCGTTATTGACTTTGTCGATATTGCCGGACTGGTTAAGGGGGCTAGCAAGGGCGAAGGACTTGGAAATCAGTTTCTTTCCAATATTCGAGAGTGTGATGCCATTGTCCATGTTGTTCGCTGTTTTGATGATGTCAATGTCATCCATGTCGATGGCTCTGTCGATCCAATCCGAGATATTGAAACCATTAATTTAGAGTTAATTTTCTCTGATATTGAAATTCTGGATCGAAGAATTGCCAAAACTTCAAAGATGGCAATGAATGATAAGACTGCCAAGAAGGAGCTTGAGATCTTAAAGGAATTAAAAGCAATTCTTGAGGACGGAAACCTTGCAAAGTCATACGAAAATGATGACGAGGATGTGATGGCCTTTGTCAAATCTTTGGGTCTAATTACCTTTATGCCAGTTATCTTTGCTGCCAATGTTGCTGAGGACGATTTAGCCGATGATGGTTCAAGTAATCCTTATGTCAAGCAAGTTCAAGACTATGCAGCTCAAAATAACAGCAAAGTATTTGTTGTGTGTGCTCAAATTGAGGAAGAAATTTCTCAACTCGATGATGACGAAAAGGCAGAATACCTTGAGGCTCTTGGCATTAAAGAATCCGGACTCGATAAATTGATCCGTGCAAGCTACGACCTTCTTGGTCTTTTAAGTTATCTTACCTCTGGAGAAGATGAGACAAGAGCCTGGACCATCAAAAAGGGAACTAAGGCTCCTCAGGCTGCCGGAAAGATTCATACCGATTTTGAGCGAGGATTTATTCGTGCTGAGGTCATCAATTATCAAGATCTATTAGATTGTGGCTCCAGTGCTGCTGCTAAAGAAAAAGGCTTGATGAGATTAGAGGGCAAGGAATATGTCGTGCAAGATGGCGATGTCATCTTATTTAGATTTAATGTATAACACAAAAAAGAGAGTTTCCACCAATCACTGGAAACTCTCTTTTTTGAGTTTTTTATTGACTTTGAAGCTCCTTATTTGCCTTTTCCACTTTCAGATTTACAAGTATAAAAGTTATCAACACATTAAAGATCATAGGAAGCCATAAGTACATAATATAAAGCATATTTACACAGGACTGTGGCTGAGTTGTGGCATATAATATAGAAGAAGTATAAAATATTTCTTCTATTTCTATATTTATACTTGACAAAGGTTGTCTTTCATGCTATACTAATATTACAAAGTTAACTTGAAGAAATTCCTCGGAGGTATAAATGGTTAAGACTAGTCAACTCACAAAATCTCATTACAAACCAAAAGATATTGCCGAATTCTTAGGTGTCACCACCAGAACCTTACAAAACTGGGATAAAGATGGTAAAATCAATTTTAGACGTGACCCTGTATCCGATAGGCGATTCTTAACTAAAGATGACACTATCACATTGTTACGAGAACATAATCTTTTATATGATGATGCAACTGACAAACGACGAGATGTTATCTACGCCCGTGTATCATCGCATGACCAGAAGTCTCATGGCGATTTAGACAGGCAGATTCGGTTTCTTATTGACCAATCAGATAACTTGCAAAATGTAGTTGTACTGTCAGAAGTTGGTTCTGGTTTGAATGATAAACGTAAGAAATTACAACAGTTACTTAAAATGGTTATGAATGATGAAGTAAATCGTGTATTTGTAACCTATCGTGACCGTTTAACTCGTTTCGGTTTTCATTATCTCGAAACCATGTTTAATGCTAAAGGTGTCGAAATCGTTATTGTCAAACAACAAACGGAAACAATGTCTGTCGAACAGGAGCTTATGAACGATATGATGTCACTTATCACATCGTTTTCAGGCAAGCTCTATGGTATGCGGTCAAAAGGTAAACAAGAAAATAAGAAAGGACAAAGCAATGACCCAAAATCATAAAGAAATGACGCTAAAGGAACTAGAGGAATGGTTAGGGAAAGAACAAGTTGAACGTTTGTTCTTAGAACATTATCTAACTCTTGTAGGTAAAGATAATCAAAAGGTAAAACTAGCTGATCATCTTAATTTAGACGATATTATGGAATAGAAAGGCACTCATTCATGCAAAAACGTAAGTTTACAGTTGTAACTCAACTACACGATAAGAACAATTCTCAAATTATTGAATATGTTGAAAATTCTCGTGCGACTTACGCTCACGCTATGAGAAAAACCTTTCAACACATTAAACATGCCGACAATTTTAATAAGTCAGCTTATAACACATATTTACAAAATCAATACAGTATTACTAAGCGTACTGCTAATTCTATTATATCTGATGCACAAGGACGATTGAGTGCTTTTAATTGAGTTGAAACGACACGAAAAAAACAGGTTCTTGAACATAAGATTGATTATTTTTGAGACAAAAAGTTATCCCTCAATTGCAAGAACAACATGACGATAACTGTGCGATGTTACGAGCTGGTTTGTTTGTCAATCTAACCAAACATCGTAATCTCAAACGAAAGCTGGTTGCTAAGAAAAACAAGCTCAATCGCATGAAACAGAAGCTAAGTAATCTCGATTACCAACTAGAATCAGGTCAAGTCAAAATTTGTTTTGGTACGAAAAACTTATTAAATAAAGATTACGCCGGGTTCATTGAACATCGTGATAATCAGATGTCATTTGTTGGAACAAAAACGGAAACCTCTGGTAATCAACTCTTACAGTTGAACTATAACAAACTTAATAACCAGTTCAATATTAAGCTCCGTAAGGACTTTGGTGGTTTCAAGATGACTCAAGGGAATGATAAATACGCTTTTGGGAAAGTATATTTTAATCATCATAAACAAGAGATTATTTCTATTTTAGAACAAAAGAATAGTCCTCTTTCGTATAAGATTATCAAGCGTTATGGACGATACTATCTCTATTGCACCTTTGAAATCCAACAAGAGGGTACTGATATAATGACTCGCAGCACTTATGGTGTCATTGGTCTTGATTTTAATAAGGGGTTTGTGACCTTAACCGAAACGAATGCGTTTGGACACATGATTCAAAACCAATTCTTACCATACAGATTTCAACAAGGATATGCTACAAAGTCTGACTTACAAGCTATCGCTAACTATATTGTTAAACTTGCTTTAACTACTGGCAAAGATGTGACTATTGAGGACCTTAATTTTAAGCGTACGAAAGCTAAAACAGAATCCAAGCATGGTAAGAAGTATAATGAAATGATACACTCGTTAGCTTACCGTCAGTTCGTTAAAACAATGGAATCCATTACTTATCGCAACAATGTTTATCTCAATAAAGTCAATCCCGCATGGACAAGTTGGATTGCTAAAAATAAATACTGTCCGCAAATGAAGCTAAATACTCATGTCGGAGCTTCATTTGTTATTGCACGACGTGGACAAGGCTTTAGAGATAAAGTCTAAGAAAAAATAACCATAGACAGATGTAGAACTGCAAGACAAGTCCGCATTTCCCTATATGGTTATCAATTTAGAAGCGATGCCAATAAGTGCTATTGTATTGGTGTTATATCGAAATAGCATGAGGTATGGTGGATGAGGTTAACCGTAGAACCTTTGGTTGAAAAACCATAAAACTAATCTAAGAATACGACTTCTGAATTTTCACTATTTTTAGTTACGGTATGAGTATAAGTTGGTTTATCAGAAACTTTAAAAAATATTCTGGCACTACACCTATGCAATTTATTGTTTCAGCCAGAATATCCAATGCACAGTTGCTTCTTGAAACTACAAAATATTCCATATCCGAAATTTCAAGAATTGTCGGATATGATAATCCGTTATACTTTAGCCGACTTTTTCATAAGATAAAAGGATTTTCGCCTTCAGAGTATAGAAAAAACATCCTTTGAAGGCTTGTTTCAAGTTCATCGAAAAACAAAATGGATGCTACCTGTAAAGTACAGGATAGCATCCATTTGTTCTGTTTAGTCCATAACATATATATTGAATTCTGAGTACATATCACCAATCGCTGGAAACTCTCTTTTTTTATCCCTCTTGTCCAAAGACTTGCTCTTTTAACTTCTTTCCCGTTGGTGTCGCAGCCAATCCTCCTGCTGCTGTTTCTTTTAGAGAGCAAGGAAGTGCATCTCCAACTTCACGCATCGCATCGATGCACTCATCTGTTGGAATCTTTAATTCAATTTCCGAAAGAGCCATATCTGCGGACGAAAATGCAATCATCACACCAGAGACATTTCGCTTGATACAAGGGATTTCCACAAGTCCCGCCACTGGATCACAGACAAGACCTAGCTGATTGACAATCGCCATTCCAAGGGCATCCGCACATTGCTGTGGTGTTCCTCCCTGTAATTCAACAAGTGCTGCTGCGGCCATTCCCGAAGCCGACCCACATTCTGCCTGACATCCACCCTGTGCCCCTGCAACCGAAGCTCTCTCTGCAACAACCATGCCAAATGCCCCCGCTGTAAATCGCTCGAATAACATCTTCTTTCTTTGCTCGTCCTTCTTCGTACATACTTACCAAACATCCCGGCAATATCCCACAACTACCTGCTGTCGGTGCTGCAACAATCTTTCCCATCGCCGCATTGCAATTGGAAACCGCCATTGCCCTTGCCATTGCCCGAGTCAAAAATCTGCCACTCAATCCCCCTTCGGATTTATTGGCATACTCCATCATTTGATATCCCTCGCCACCAGTTAAACCTGAAGTCGAACGCAAAGTTTGATTTGGCTTTGCCGATTCAATCATCACCAAGAAGCTCTCTTCCATTTTTTGAAAGATTTCTTCTTCGCTCATTTCTAATTGCCGTGCCTGGTCTTTGATACAAATGTCGCTAATCTTTTTGTTTTCTCTTGTCGCAATATCCACTAGCTCTTGAATTGAATTGTACTTCACCACTATTCCTTTCTATATTGCCCGAATCAATACTGCATTGTGCACATATTGAACACGCTTTAAATCATCAATCAATTCTTGTGATGGCTTGTCGTCAAGTTCAATGGTCATCAAGGCCAGTCCACCCTTTTCCTGTCTGGAAAGCTTAAAATTATTGATGTTTAAATCTCTATACTTGATATGAATTAAATTCGTCACCTCTGCAATAACGCCTGGCCGGTCATCATGCAAAATTAAAATGGTTGTATAATCCCCATTAAAGTCCACACGCATGCCATTGACATAGTCCACACGGATATTTCCACCGCCAATACTTGCTCCCTGCACACTGCCTGTTGCACCACTTTCGCATTGAAAATAAATGCGAGCTGTATTGGGATGTGCACCTGCAATATCCTTGGCAATAAAGCGATAGGAAATATTTTTTTCTTTAGCAATTTTAAGGGCATCTCGAATTTCTTCGGCATAGCTGTGATATCCCATCACACCAGCAAGGAGTGCACGGTCAGTGCCATGTCCTTTATAAGTTCTTGCAAATGAACCTGAAAGCTCAAAGGTTACATCCACAATTTTGTCATCATTGGCAATTTTATTGACCACATGCCCTAACCGCACTGCTCCTGCTGTGTGGGAACTTGAAGGTCCAATCATAATAGGACCAATCATTTGAAATATATTCATCTCTATTCTTCGTCGTCAAAATCACCCATAATTTCATTAAACTCTTGTTCGTCTAAGAGCTCATCAAAGGCATCTGATACAATCTCATATTCCTCATCGGTTTCAATATTTGTCAACTCCGGCTGACCATCTTCTAGCTCACGGTAACGGTACAAGTAAACATTTTCATTGTTCTCGTCCTCTGGCATTACCGCAATATACTCCCTGTCATCTGCCTCAAAAATAGTCAATACAACACAATCAATGGTGGAATCATCTTCCAAGGTAATCGTCACTGTTGTCTCTTCTCCGCCAAAAAGTCCCTCTCTATTTTCTTCCATGTCTTTCTTCCTTTCTATAATTTATTCCTATAGTATAACTTTGGCACTCCCTTTTGTCTACAAAATTTCTTTCACAAAGTCTGACAATTCTGCTTTCTTGTGAAAGCTAGAATCCGCACTATAAACATACAATCGGTCTTTTGCTCTGGTCATCGCCACATAAAACATTCTTCGCTCCTCTTCCATATCCTCTATAGCTTTGGCCTTTCTATGGGGCGTAATACCTTGATTACAGTCAATCATATAGACAATTTTATATTCCAACCCTTTAGAAGAATGAAAGGTCATCAATCGAACCCCTATTTTTTCTTCTTGTTTCTTGGTCTGTGCCAATTTTTCCTTGTACTCTTCCATATGAGAGAACCAATCAAGGATGGTCTCAAAACAGTCAGCTGATTGCTCAAGCTCACCTAAAATATCGAGAAGTTCATCTTCTTCTATGCCATGATATTGGGCATATTCTTCCAAAAATTCATCATAGCCGATTCCCTTTCGAATAAAGCGCACGGCCATCCCTGGTCGCATATTTTGAATTGCTCGCAAGTTTGTCTTCAGTTGAGCAATACGCTCAATCATATAGGGTTTGTCCTCATAGTACTTAAATAAATCTCTTATTTGACCATCCGAAAACTGCAATGCTTCTCTCTTAATATAGCGATTTGGGCGATTACAAATGCGAAGTAAATCCCCCTCTCTTCGCCATTCCAATAGATAATCTTAAATAGGACTTGATATCTCTGGCAATCCAATGGTCGTAGAGATTGGGAATATTGTCCTTCATCACAAAGGGAATATTATATTGCATAAGCATCTCCGTCATCAAGCGAGGCTGTAAATTTGTCCGATAGAGAATCGCAATATCATCCAGAGAATGACCTGCTTTGACATAATCGCTAATATCATCAATAATGCTCTTTACTTCTTGATAGACATTTTTAAATCGAATAACATCCACTGGTCTTCCATTCCCTCTTGCCGCTGTAATTTGTTTTTCAAATCTTTCCTTATTGTGAGCAATTAATTTCCCTGCCGCCTCAATAATCTGTGTAGTGGAACGAAAATTAATATCGAGTAATACTTTTTTTACTTTGGGATAGTCCTTTGCAAAGCCGAGCATAATCTCTGGCTTTGCTCCTCGAAAGCGGTAGATGGATTGATCATCATCTCCCACAATCGTCAAATTTGCCCTTTCCCCTGCGATGAGCTGAATAATTTGATATTGCATTCGATTGATATCTTGAAACTCGTCAACCAAAATATATTGATAGCGATTTTCACACGCCCTCCGAATATCTTCTCTTTGTGATAACAATTCATATGTCATCACGAGCATATCCTCAAAATCAATTTTCTTTCTCTCGCTAATGCTCTTTTCATAATCCACAAAAATCTGTCGAAAAAGATCAGCTGGACAGCTATGTGCATAGTAGTGCAAGATATCCATTCTCTCTTGTTTTACAATGGCAATTTCTGAAAGAATTTCTGTGCCAAGTCCCACAACATCTTCGCTCTCCATCTGATTTTTCTTCATCAATTCTCTGATAACATCATATCGCTCAGCATCTGTAATCACCTGGTCGCCTCGATAGCCATAAGCTGTTCGCAAAAGATGAAAATAAACAGAGTGAAAAGTTCCCCAAGTCACTCTTTCACCCTGCTTATCTGGCATTAACTTGATAAATCGCTCTCTCATTTCCACTGCAGCTGCTTTTGAGAAGGTGACAACCAAGATATTCTCTGGTCGAATATTTTGCTTTTCAATCAAATGACAAACTCTGTGGGTGATGACAAATGTCTTCCCAGAGCCAGGACCAGCTAATACCATCATTGGTCCTGCTCCAAACTCCACAGCCTCTCTTTGACTCTTACTGTAATTTATAGATTCCAAGTTTTATCCTCTGTAGAGACTCCTCTTTTCCAAGCACTTCCATAATTTCTGTTGCACCCGCTGGTGTCGATTGCTTTCCAGAAAGTGCTGTGCGAAGTGGCCACATTACAAATCCTGTCTTTACTCCAGTCTCTTTAATGTACTCTGACAATCGTGCAAAGAGGGCATCATTTGAAAAATCTTCCTGTGCCTCAAGAATTGGCAAAGTCTCTCTCAATACCTTCAATGAAGTTTCTGTATTGCTCTTCATCTTTTTGTGATTGTACATTTCAATATCATACTCTGGCATTTCTTCAAAGAAATCAATTAAGTCATTGATGTCTGGGAATTTCTCAATTCTTGACTTAACCATATTTGAAATTTTTCGAAGATCCAGAGGCTTTTTAATGACAGCCTCAATATACGGCTTGGCGAGTTCAAAAAACTTCTCCTCATCCATTGCCTTTAAATACTCTCCATTCATCCAACCAAACTTAACCATATCAAACAGCTGGAGATTTGCTGATATTGTGGTAATTGAATTTCTCTACCAATTCTGGCAACGAAAAGATTTCTTGATCGTCTTCTGGTGACCAACCAAGAAGTGCCACATAGTTGACAATGGCCTCTGGCAAATACCCTGCCTCCACAAGATCTTCAAATGATGCGTGACCACTACGCTTTGAAAGTTTTTTGTGTTCTTCATTAGTAATGAGTGGGCAGTGAACATACACTGGCACTTCCCATCCAAAAGCCTCATAGAGTCGATTATATTTTGGTGAGGAAGACAAATATTCATTTCCACGCACAACATGAGTAATTCCCATCAAATGGTCATCGACAACATTGGCAAAATTATATGTTGGATATCCATCCGACTTAATCAATACCATATCATCAAGTTCGGCATTGTCCACAGAAATATCTCCGTAGAGCTCATCATGGAAGGTGGTCTTTCCCTGTGTCGGATTATTTTGTCGAATAACATATGGCTTATTCGCAGCTAAATTTGCCTCCACTTCTTCTTTTGAAAGACCAAGACAATGCTTATCATAGCTCATAATTTCTTCGCCATTGACTGTTCTTTTTAGTGTAGCCAAACGCTCGGCATCACAAAAGCAATAGTAAGCCTCTCCTTTTTCCACCAGCTTTTTTGCATATTCTAAGTAAATGCCCTCTGCTTGTCGCTCGCTCTGCACATAAGGGCCGCAACCACCATCCTTATCTGGCCCCTCATCATGTACAAGTCCTGTTTCTTCCAGTGTCCTATAGATAATTTCTGTTGCACCCTCAACAAATCTTTCTTGATCTGTATCTTCAATGCGCAAGAGGAAATCTCCGCCCTCATGTTTGGCAATCAAATAGGCATAGAGTGCTGTTCTCAAGTTCCCTACATGCATTCTTCCTGTTGGACTTGGTGCATAGCGTGTTCTAATCTTTGTCATTCTTTCTCTCACTTTCGTTATTATCGAAATATCGGCACAGCCAAAAGACTGTGCCGACATCATCTCTATAAATTAATCTTAATCTCTGGTGCTTCTTCACCGTTGACAACAAAGTAAGCTGCCGAATCATCTGCATTGATATAGACATCCATACTCTTGATGCTTACATCTTTATGTATATCCTTGTATGCTTTCTTTGCTTGTTTTACCAAAGCGTCAATATCTACATCTTTGCCACCAAATTGAACTGCAGCCTTTACTTTTGTAACTACTGCCTTCTTTGGTGCTGCTGCCTTCTTTGTCTCTGTCTTTGGTGGCTCAACTTTTTTTGTCTCTGCCTTTGGAGCCTCTGCTTTTGGAGCCTCTTTTACTGCTACTACTTTCTTCTCAACCACTGCTGCCTTTGCTGCTGCCTTTTTGTTTGCTCTCGCATTTGCCATAGTATTCACCTAACATCCTTCCAAAAAATTAATCAACAGTTTATATTTCCTTAAGATTATAAAGCAGACCATCCTTTTTGTCAACTAAGCACGCAAGCTAATTCCAAGCTCTTTTAACGCATTGACAATCGCATCCATTGCCGTTACAACTTCCTTCTCTTCCAAGGTTCTCTCCTTGCGACGGAATGTAATCGTATAGGCCATTGACTTAAATCCCTCTTGAATCTGGTCTCCCTCATAGATATCAAATAGAGCATAAGATTCTAGACTGTCACCACCAAATTTTTCAATTACCTCTTCAATCTGTCCAGCCAAAATTTCTTTTGGAACAACCATGGAAATATCTCTTGTCATTGCTGGATACTTTGCAATACCGGTGTACTTAATGTCAAAAGAGGTAAATGGAATAAGTGCCGGCATATCCAATACAGCAATATATGTCTTTTCTCCAAGCTTATAATTTTGTGCAACTTCTGGATGAACCTCCCCCAGATAACCCAAAGTCTTGCCACAATAAATGATATCTGCTCTTCTTCCTGGATGCAAAAATGGTCTATCGCAATGAGGTTCATAGGTGACTTTTTCCTTTAAACCAACTCGCTCAAAAAACTCTTCCACAACGCCCTTCATCACAAAGAAATCACCCGCTCCATAAAATCCAAGAGCAAATTGCATTCTTTCATCTGGAAGCTCTGTCAATGGCAAAGTTTTTGGTCTGTAAACATTGGCAAGCTCATAGAGTTTGACATCCTTATTTCTTCTGTTGTAATTCGTAGACAATGAATTGAGAAGACCATGTAATGGTGTCGTTCTCATCACCGAGAAATCTTCTCCAAGTGGATTCATAATTTCGATTGCCATGCGATCCTTGCTGTCCTTTGCAAAGTTTAAACGATCAAAAACTTTTGGACTTTCAAATGAATAGTTCATTGCCTCAGAAATCCCAAAAATTGTGCTGTTTCTCTCGCCTGTTCTTCGATGCGCAACTTATAGGTAATCCCTCCCATCGTTGCCTCTCCACTTGGCAATGTTGTCGGAATCTTATCATAGCCAAAGAATCTTGCCACTTCCTCTGCCAGATCAGCCATTACATGAATGTCCTGACGAAATGTTGGTGCAACAATCTCATTGGTCTTTTCATCATACATCAACTCAATTTTTTCAAAGTAGCCAATCATCTCTTCCTTTGAAATATTCGTTCCGAGCAAACGATTGATTCGGTCTGGTTCAAATTTTACACGAGATGGTTCAACCTTATTTGGATAGATGTCCACAACACCACCGACGACCTCACCTGCACCCAATTCCTCGATAAGTTCACAGGCACGATTGATCGCATCGATGGCATTATTGGGATCAAGTCCCTTTTCAAACTTTCCAGATGCATCGGTACGAAGTCCGAGACGTTTGGATGAGAGTCGGATATTTGTGCCATCAAATGTTGCTGCCTCAAAAATCATAGTCTGCACATCATCTGTAATCTTTGAATTCTCACCGCCCATAATTCCCGCAATGCCGATTGCCTTTTCCCCATCACGAATCATTAAAACCTGATCATCTAACTTTCTCTCTTGACCATCCAATGTCTCAAAGAGTTCGCCATTTTCTGCACGCTTTACAACAATTTTCTTTCCTGCAATATTTTCATAGTCATAGGCATGCATTGGCTGACCATATTCTTCCATCACATAGTTTGTAATGTCAACAATGTTGTTGATTGGGCGAATTCCACTTGCTGCCAGTCGCTTTGCATCCACCTTGGAGAAGGAGCAAGTTGAATATTCTTAACCATTCTTGCTGTATATCGCTTACAAAGTTCTGTGTCCTCTACATCCACAGTCAAAAAGTCATTGACATTCTCGTGATTTCCTGTTGGCTTAATCTTTGGAAGAACAAATTCTTTTCCAAATGTCGCAGCGGCCTCTCTAGCAATTCCAATGACAGCATAGCAATCCACACGATTGGAAGTAATCTCATATTCAAAGACAGTATCTCGAAGACCAATAACTTCAATAGCATCATCGCCTGGCACACTATCTGCTGGCAAAATATAAATTCCACTTTCTGGTGCGTCAGGATAGTACTCTCGATCTGCTCCAAGCTCTTCAATAGAACACATCATTCCAAAAGATTCTACACCGCGAAGTTTTCCCTTTTTAATTCGGATACCCTCTTCTGGCCGTGGACCACCATCATGGCCACCTGCAACTTTTCCTCCATCAAGGACTACAGGAACCTTATCTCCCACATGGACATTCGATGCCCCCGTTACAATTTGAATTGGTGCATCCGCTCCAATATTTACCTGACAAATAATCAACTTATCTGCATCTGGGTGCTTTTCAATGGAACAAATTTCTCCCACTACAATTTTTTCTAAATTCTTATCCAGCTCCCGATAGCCTTCAACCTTTGTTCCCGTAAGCGTCATTGCCTCCGTATAATCGTGTGCACTCACCTCTAAACCTGGCACATACGCTTTAATCCAAGATAATGCTGTATCCATTACTCTCTCCTTATCTGTCTTATTTTAGAACTGCTGTAAAAAACGAATATCATTTTCATATAGTAGGCGCATATCATCAATTTCATATTTCAAAAGTGCGATTCTTTCCAGTCCCACACCAAAGGCAAAACCTGTATATTCATTTTTATCCACACCACACATATCCAGCACATTTGGATGCACCATTCCACAACCTAAGATTTCAATCCAGCCACTGCCCTTACAGAAACGACATCCCTTGCCTCCACATTTAAAACAAGTTACATCCATCTCCGCACTTGGCTCTGTAAATGGGAAGTGATGTGGTCTAAATTTCACTTTTGTCTCTGGTCCAAAAAGCATTTTGGCAAATTCTGCCAATGTTCCCTTTAAATCTGCAAATGTAATATTCTTATCAATAACCAATCCTTCGACCTGATGAAAACTTGGAGAATGTGTTGCATCAACTTCATCAGAACGGAAAACTCGGCCTGGAGAAATCATGCGGATTGGCAATTTTCCCTTTTCCATCATTCTGGCTTGCACTGGAGAAGTTTGTGTTCTCAACACAATTTCCTTGTTGATATAAAAGGTATCTTGCTCGTCCTTTGCTGGGTGATTGGCTGGAATATTGAGCTTTGCAAAATTGTACTCGTCATACTCAATCTCTGGTCCCTCCACAACTTCATAGCCCATGGAGGTGAAAATTCTCTCCACCTCATTGAGCGCAACTGTATTTGGATGACTGTGTCCCAATACATTTTTCTTTGCAGGCAAAGTTACATCAATGGTTTCCATCTTCATTTGCTCTTCTCGTGCAATCTTTACCAGTTCATCCTTTGTCTGCGCCAGCTTTTCCTCTAGCATCTGTCTCACTTCATTGACCATCTGTCCAACCTTTGGCTTGTCCTCAGGCAGAACATCCTTCATTCCCTTTAGTACAGCCGTAAGCTCGCCCTTTTTTCCAAGATAGGCAACCTTTAAATCATTGAGCATATCTAGATTATTTACTTTGGCAATCTTTTGAAGTGCCTCTTCTTTAATTTTATCTAATTGTTCCTTAATCATTCCATTCTCCCCTCTCTATACATCATCTGTCACAACTACTGTGTGCCACCAATGAGCTCTCTTTTCACATAGTTCATCGCACTTTTTACTGCTGGCACCTGAATAATCAAAAGTGTCAAAATACCCTCAGCTAACAAATAGCTATAATTATAAATCACAGGATAAAACATCTTCAAGCTCTGTGGGAAATTTTCTGGCATATAGGAAAACCAATACAAATATCCCCCCAGAGAATGAAAAAAACCTCTCACTATCACAGCCAATAAAAATCCCTTTTCAAAACCATGCTTCTGATTTCTAAATGCCCCTGAAAGTCCCAACGCAGCAAAGGCAAAGAAATAGTCACAGCAAACTTGAAAAATGGAAAGCACATAAGGTTCCTGTAAAAATTGTAAAACGCCATAGGCAAAACCACCTAAAATTCCTGCCTTTAAACCATACCAATAGCCAATTAAACAGACAAAAAACATACTAAACAGTGTAACAGCTCCCCCAAAAGGCATAGCAAAAATTTTAATATATGAAGCAATAAAACCGAGTGCCATCGCCATTGCACATACAATCAACTCTTTAATCTTCATTTTTTCTCCCCTTGCTAAGCAAACTGACTATTATACAAATTTGCATAAAATCCCTTTTTCTCCAGCAATTCCTCATGTTTCCCACTCTCAATAATATGTCCGTCCTTCATAACCATAATGACATCCGCACTTTGAATGGTTGAGAGTCTGTGAGCAACAATAAAGCTTGTCCTTCCCTGCATCATCTTATCAAAGGCATCTTGAATCTTTAATTCTGTTCTCGTATCAATCGAAGATGTTGCCTCATCCAAGATTAAAATTGGAGGTAAGCAAAGCATCACTCTGGCAATACACAGAAGCTGACGCTGGCCTGCAGAAAAGTTTTCCCCGCCTTCTGTAATGACAGTATCATAGCCATTTGGTAATCGACGAATAAATCCATCCGCATAGGCTTCCTTCGCCGCAGCCACAATTTCTTCCATACTGGCATCAGGCTTTCCCATAGCAATATTTTCTCTGATGTTTCCAGACTTTAACCAAGTGTCCTGCAAAACCATACCAAAAGACTTCACTAGAGAATCCCTTGTCACCTCCTTTGTACTAATCCCCTCAACACTAATCCTTCCACCTGTAATTTCATAAAAACGCATTAAAAGATTAATGACTGTGGTCTTTCCACAACCTGTTGGTCCAACAAAGGCAACTCTTTGCCCTTTCTTGACATCAATATTGAGATTATCAATAAACTTCTTATCTGGAACATAAGAAAATTCGACATTTTCTAATTTTACATTGCCCTCAACATTTTTTAATTCCACTGCATTTCTGGATCAGCTACAATCTCACTCTCATCAATCAATGCAAATACTCTAGCTGCACAGGCAATGGAATTTTGTAACTCTGTCACCACGCCCGAAATATCATTAAATGGCTTCGTGTACTGCTGTGCATAGCTCAATACACTTGCTAATTGTCCAACCGAAATATAGCCAGAGATGGCTAAAAACGCACCTGTAATCCCCACACCTGCATAGACAAGCGCATTGACAAATCTTGTTGCAGGGTTAGATATCGAGGAGAAAAAGGTTGCCTTGACATAGGCATCTCTTAGATTTTCATCTGCTTGTTCAAAACTATCCAGTGCCATTTCTTCTACACCAAAAGCTTTGATCGTCGAAATTCCTCCCACCATCTCATCGACAATTCCCGTCATCTCTCCACGTCTTGTGGATTGATTTTTAAAATGGACATAGCTCTTCTTTGCAATAAATGCAGCCACAAACATAGACAGTGGAGTGACTAAAATAACAACCAATGTAATCCGAATACTGACGCTGAACATAAAAACTAAAGTCAAAAGAATTGTCAACACTCCCGTGAGTAATTGGGAAAATCCAAGAAGTAAACCATCTGAGAATTGATCCACATCATTAATAATTCGACTGATGATATCTCCATGACTGTTTCCATCAATGTAGGAGATGGGAAGCCTTTGCAATTTATCAAAGGCTTGCATTCGAATATCTCGAATCATTCGATACACCACCGAATTATTAATTGCTGACATCAACCACTGTGCAACAGAAGTAACCACCATTGCCAAAATCATCTGAATAATAATTTTTGCAAGTTTTTCAAAGTTTACATGATCCTTTCCCAATATGGTGTCCACTGCTTTTCCTGTAAGTATAGGAAGAAGTAAGGTTGTAATCACCACAACGATGGCAAGAAGAATACCCAAACACATACGCAGACGATAGGGCTTAATTAATATCAATATTCTTCGCATTGTACTCTTTGAATTATTTTTCTGCATTGTTCTCTACCTCCTCCCTTGAAAGCTGTGACATACAAATTTCTTGATAGACCTGACAATGTTTTACTAAATCTTCATGTTTTCCCATTCCAACAATTCTTCCATCATCAAGTACCAAAATCTGGTCTGCGTGGCGAATGGAAGAAATCCTCTGTGAAACCATAAATACAGTGGTCCCCACAAGTTCATTTTTAATAGCATTTCGAAGTTTGGCATCGGTCGCATAGTCAAGGGCGGAGGAAGAATCATCTAAAATCAATACCTTTGGTTTTTTTACCAATGTCCTTGTAATCGAAAGACGCTGCTTTTGACCACCAGAAAAGTTTGCACCAAGTTGTCTTACTGGTTCGTCCAATCTTCCCTCTTTTTTGTTGATAACTTCAGCTGCCTGTGCAATGCTCGCTGCTCTGTTCATCTGCTCATCTGTTACTTGTTCATCTCCCCAAAGTAAATTTGACCGTATACTTCCCTTAAACAGTCGACTCTTTTGCTCAACAATACCAATCAGCCTTCGAAGTGACGAAAGAGAATACTCCTTGACATTTTTTCCAGCAACCTCTACCTCTCCCTGACGAACATCATAAAATCTTGGAATCAGATTGACCAAAGTTGATTTTCCAGAACCAGTTCCTCCAATAACGCCAATCATCTGCCCCTTATTTACACTAAAATTAATTTCTTCCAGTGCATCTGCTCCAGCATTTGGATAGGAGAAGTTGACATCCTTAAAACAAATCACTGCCTCCTCTTTTGCACTATCCCAGCTCTGTAAGGCATCTTCTTTCCCATCGACCAATGAATTTTGAATGGCAAATACTTCATTGACACGCCTTGCACATGCTGAGGCCTTTGACATATTAATAATGAGATTAGCAACTTTAACGAGTTCCACCAAAATCTGAGACATATAATTGACCAGAGCAACAACCTCTCCCTGTGTCAATGTACCCACATTGACCTTGACAGAGCCCGTCTTTAAGATCGCAACAATGCCCAAATTAATGACAACATAGGTCAATGGATTCATCAATGCAGAAAGATTGCCCACATGAATTTGCATATCTGACAAGTTCTGTGTTCGATCTTTGTAGGTCGAAATCTCATCGCTTTGCCTAGAAAAAGCACGGATTACACGCACTCCTGTAAGGTTTTCTGATGTCTGACCAAGGACATCATCCAGTCGCTTTTGCACCTGCTTATACATTTTGACAGTCTGCCCCATAATACTTGCCACAATCACTGCCAAAAGTGCGATGACCACTACAAAAATCAGAGATTCTCTCACATCAATACTAAAGGACATCACCAATGCACCAAAGACAATAAACGGAGAACGTAATACCAATCGAAAGAACAAATTTACTCCCGCCTGAATTTGATTAGTATCATTGGTCATACGGGTTGTGAGCGTATCCCTGCCCAGTAAATCTGTTTCAGCATGAGAAAATCCAAGGATATGTCGAAACAAATCATCTCTGAGTGCTGTTCCAAAACCCGCTGCGGCCTTTGCACTAAAATATTGTGCCGTAATAGCACTGCAAAGCCCAACGATGGCCAATCCCACTAGTACCGCCCCCATCCTTACAATATAGGCTGTGTTTTCCTGGGCAATACCATGGTCAATTATTCCAGCCATCACTAGGGGAACCAATAGCTCAAAACTTGCTTCCAACAATTTAAAGAGTGGAGCAAGTATGGACTCTTTGGTGTATCCACGAAGATACTTTACAAGTTTTAGCATTTTCTTCCTTCTTTCTCTATTCATTTATCTAATAACTTTTACATCGTACTCCATTACTTCAGTACTGTCAAATTTTCTTCTCGCACAAGGTAAATTTTTTTTGCTAATCTCGCCAGTTCTTGTCCATATCTAGCATTCTCTTCGATTCTCTTTTTTTCCTCCATATCAATGGGGTCAAGGCAGCGCCCCAATTCAAACACTACCCTGACCTCACTATAGCTTCTTTCTATTGCTTTGACCGTCCTTGCACTCTTTTTATCTGCAATCACTAGGATAAAACTAGAAGAATGCATAGGTCAAGTCCTTGTTGTAAGTGCTCGCAAAGGTAATCCCATCAAAGCATTCCTTTTCGGACATTCTCTCTGAATACACTAAACTACTTGCACGCTCACACACATTGCCAACTCCTGTAATCTCTTCTACAAACTCGGAGTCATTAAAGTCCCCCTTTGCCTTTTCCAAATCCTTTGCGGTGTAAATTTTTAATCTTGCCTTGTACTTCTTTGCCAAGGCCAAGATAGCTGGTTCATTGGCCTTTAAGTCAATGGTAGCAAAGCTGGCAATTGCTGCACCATCAATTTGATTTTTTGTCAACCACGCAGAAAAAGCCTCATCCATCTTTTCAATTTCTGTATCTTTCTTACAGCCCACGCCAACACAAATATTCTTTGGAATTAAGCGAAGAATTGATTTTTCAGGTGTACTCTTTTTAAATGTGCGATTCGTCACATAGATAGAAATTGGACTCTGACTATTTCTCAAATAGGTTGGTACCTTTCCAATAATCTTATAGCCAGAAACCATCTCCACACTCTCGCCATCCAATAGTCGTGAACTCACCTCCCTGGCCAATTTTCTGTCACTCAACTTTAACTTATTTTTCTTTGCCCATTCATCCACAGCCCAAACACCCTCGACATCTGTTGCTGTCGTAATCACTGCATTTGCCCCCAAATGCTCAGCAAGAATCCTCGAAAGCTCATTGGCACCGCCCATATGTCCTGAAAGAAGGGAAATGACATAATTTCCAAGCTCATCCATACACAAAACTGCTGGATCTTCAAACTTATCCTTCAAATGGAGCAATCGCTCGCACTGCAATACCTGTGGCCCCAATAAACACCAAAGCATCATTGGAATAGAAATATTCTCCTGCAAATTCTTTTAATGGCACACGGTGATTTTTCATTCGATCCACCATCTCCACATGATGCCCCATTGTATTTAATAACTCATTCACTCGCTGCCCTAGGCGCATCCCCTGCTCTGTAAAACTAATAATTGTAATCTTCATTGCCTTCTCCTTTCCTCCATAAAAAAAGCTGTCACACTAATTACAGTGCAACAGCCATCTTTATTTCTTCAAATTATTCCTCGTCAACAGACTCTTTCTCCTGATTGTTCAGCAAACTTCTGATGCTCAAAGAAATCTTTTGATCCTCTTCGTTGATATCCACTACGCGAGCCTCAACTTCCTGACCTACTTTGAGTACATCAGATGGCTTTTCTACATGATCTTTTGCAATCTGAGAAACATGTAGGAGTGCATCAATACCTGGCTCAAGTTCAACAAAGGCACCAAAATCTGTCATACGAGCGACACGACCCTTAACCACTGTGCCCTTTGCATACTTTTCTGCTGCATCCTTCCATGGATTAACCTCTGGGAACTTCATGCTCAAAGCAATCTTCTCACCAGTGATATCCTTGATCATTACGGTCACCTTATCGCCTGTCTTAAATACCCTCTTTGGATTTTCAATTCTTCCCCAACTCATCTCTGAAATATGAAGAAGACCATCCGCTCCGCCAAGATCAACAAAAGCACCAAAATCCGTGACATTTTTTACAACGCCCTCAACTCTATCCCCTGGTTTAATTCTAGCAAAGAGTTCTTTTTGAAGTTCCGCCTTCTTCGCCTTCATCAACTCCTTGCGGTCGCCAATAATGCGACGACGTCTTGGATTGAACTCTGTGAGAACAAAGCTAATCTCCTGACCTGCATACTTTTTCAAATCTTTCTCATAAGTATCTGATACAAGACTTGCTGGAATAAACACCTTTGTGTCCTCAATATCTACACTAAGACCACCCTCAAGTACTTGTACAACCTTTGCTGTAAGTATCTCATGATTTTCAAATGCTTGCTGTAACTTTAATGAACCTTTATCTACGGCAAGTCTTCTTGAAGAAAGAACTACCTGTCCCTCTCCATCATTCACTTTGAGAACCTTTGCCTCAATTTCATCACCTTCATGAACCACAGTACGAAGATCTAGACTGTTGTCATTTGTGTACTCGTTGCGAGTAATAATACCATCTGACTTAAAACCAATATTCAAATGATCTGGTCTTCTTTAACATTGATTACTTTACCAGTGACAACCTCTCCTGTACGTATTGTTTTTAATGAATCCTCTAACATCTCTTCAAAACTAAGGTCTGACATTACTATGAACCTCCTCAATGATTTGTTTTGGGGTTGAAGCCCCTGCTGTAATGCCTACACTGCGCTCAGAAAATAAATCATCTAAATTTAAATCTTCAAGTGTCTGAATAAAAATGGTATTTGCACACTCATTTTTACAAATTTCTACAAGTTTTGCTGTGTTTGAACTGGATTTACCACCAATCACAATCATCGCATCTACTTTGGCCGCAATCTCGCGAGCCTCCACTTGTCTTTCCTGTGTAGCATTGCAAATCGTATTAAAACACTTAATATCATAACCTAAATCACTTATTTTATCAAGAATTTCTTTGAATTTGTTGTAATTATATGTTGTCTGTGCAACAATACTAATCTTTTCATCTGGTTTCAAATTCAAATTCATAAAATCCTCAAAGTTTTCTACTGCTACTGTATTTTCATCTCCCCAGCCTTGAATGCCTTCCACTTCTGGATGTTTTGGATTTCCAAAAATGATGACTCTTCTTCCTATCTTGCACTCCTCTTGTACAATATTATGAATCTTTTTCACAAATGGACAAGTAGCATCAACCACCTTCATTCCACTGTCTAGGCAGGTATCCATCACATCCTTACTGATACCATGGGAACGAATAATTAAAGTTCCACTCTCTTTTAATTCATCCAATCCCTCAATCACCTGCACACCCTTGCTAGATAAATCTTTGACCACTTCTTCATTATGAATAATTGGTCCCAAAGTATACACTTGATTTCCCTTTTCTACTTCGCTGTAAACAGTATCCATTGCCTTCTGTACACCAAAGCAAAATCCTGCGGTTTCTGCTAAAATCACCTCTCGCATATTCTATCTCTCCCTTGCCAATGAAACAATTTTTTCCACCACTTCATCAATTGTCATATTCGATGAATCAATGAGAATTGCATCTTTTGCTTGACGAAGTGGAGAGATTTCTCTATTCATATCTTGTGCATCTCTTTCCATAATTCCCTGCTCAATATCATGAATATCACAAAATACACCCTTTGTGTGAGTTCATTGTACCTGCGCATCGCTCGAACCTTTGATGATGCCGTTAAATAAATTTTTACATTGGCCTGTGGCAATACCACTGTACCAATATCTCGCCCATCCATTACCACATCTTGCTTTGTAGCAACTTCCCTTTGCATTTTCACAAGATACTCTCGAACAAGAGTATACTTGCTTATTTCACTTGCCCAATTGCCTACTCGCTCTGCACGAATCTCCTCTGTGACATCTTTTCCATTGAGCAATACTTTCTGATCCCCTGCTTCAAATTGAATATCCACCTGGATATTCTCTATTTCTTTGGCAATTCTTTTTTCATCATCACTTGCAATTCCATTTTTAATGAAAAATAATGCCACAGCGCGATACATTGCACCTGTATCAACATAAATACAATTTAATTTTTTGCTGACCATTTTTGCAATCGTTGACTTTCCTGCCCCTGCTGGTCCATCAATCGCAATATTCAATCTCTTATTCAACATATTCTATATCCTCTCCAGCACACCAACCTGTTGACCATGCAATTTGCAAATTATAGCCCCCAGTCAGTGCATCCAAATCCAATATTTCCCCTGCAAAATACAAGCCCTTAATGAGCTTTGATTCCATAGTTGAAGGATTGATTTGAGAAACATCGACACCACCTTTTGTGATAATGGCCTCCTTAAATCCTCGTGTACCCACAATCGTATATTCCAAACATTTTGTTGCTCGAATTAAATCTTGTCTCTGCTTCTTTGTAATTGCATTGACTTGAATATCAGTTGGAATACCCGATTGACGAATCACTTCCGGAATCAATCTTGCTGGAAATAGCTTCACCAAAGCATTCTTTAAATTCTTATTTTTAAATTCCAAGAAATCTCGAAGAACTCTTTGTTCCAATTGTTCAAAGCTCAGTGCAGGCTTTAAATCAATATGAAGCAACAACTTATGCTTTTTTAAGCTTTCCACTGCATAAGAACTTGAGGATAAAATGACAGGACCGCTGACACCAAAGTGAGTAAATAACATTTCACCAAAATCTCTGTAGAGTTCTTTACCTCCATCGAGTACACAAACTTCGATATTCTTTAGAGAAAGTCCCTGTAAATCTCCACAAGTTGGCTCCTCAATCACTAGGGGAACAAGTGAAGGCAGGCATTCCTTCAACCGATGTCCTGCCCTCTTTGCAAAGCGATGTCCGTCCCCTGTTGAACCTGTCGCTGGGTAACTTAATCCCCCTGTCGCAACAATGACAGCATCCGCTAGCACTTTCTCATTTCCCTTTACCGTAATCCCCTTAATACACTCTTCCTCAATCAAAAGTCCTGTAACCTCAGATTTTAAAAATACCTTTACACCATAGTCCCTCAATATCTTTTCCAATGCCTTTAATACATCAGATGAATGGTCCGAAACAGGAAATACTCGATTTCCTCTCTCTACCTTAAGGGCACAGCCAGCATTTTCAATCATCTGCATAATATCTTCATTCGTCAAATTCTTAAATGAACTGTATAAAAATTTGGGATTGCGAACTACATTGTTCATCACTGTCTGCATATCTGAGGCGTTGGTCACATTGCAACGTCCCTTTCCTGTGATATATAATTTTTTTCCCAATTTTTCATTTTTTTCATAGATACAAACTTCATGCCCTTTGGCAGCTGCAGAAACGGCAGCCAGAATCCCGGCTGCCCCTCCTCCTATAATGATTACTCTGCTCATTATAACTCCACAGTAACAAAAATATCATAAATTGCCTTAATTGCGGATTCAAAATCACATTCTCTCACACCAATAATGATATTAAACTCTGAAGAACCCTGATCAATCATCTTGACATTGATTCTTGCATGAGCCAATGCAGCAAAAATCCTTCCTGCTGTACCACGATTGGCCTTCATTCCTCTTCCCACAACAGCAACCAATGCAAGTCCTGATTCCATTTCCACAGAGTCTGGCTTTGCCTTGCGATGAATGCCCGCAACAACTCTTTGCTCATGATCTTCAAATTCATCCTGATGAACAAATACGGACATCGTATCAATACCTGATGGCATATGCTCAATCGAAATGTCATTCTCATCAAACACCTCAAGTACTTTGCGACAAAATCCAACTTCTGCATTCATCATCGCCTTATCTACATTGATGGAACAAAATCCCTTCTTGCCCGCAATGCCTGTAATCGTATATCTTGGTCGCTTACAAGTGCTCTCCACAATCATTGTTCCCTTGTCCTCTGGACGATTGGTATTGCGAATATTGATTGGAATGCCCTCTGCCCTTACTGGAAAAAAATTGCATCCTCATGCAATACACTCGCCCCCATATAAGAAAGCTCTCTCAGCTCTCTATAGGTGATGGTCTCAATCACTGCTGGATCCTTAATAATTCTAGGGTCTGCAATTAAAAAAATCCAGATACATCCGTCCAGTTCTCATAGACATCCGCATGAATGGCTCTAGCTACAATCGACCCAGTGATATCTGATCCACCTCTTGAAAAATGTTCGAATCTTTCCACTGTGATCAATGCCATAAAAATCCTGGAATAACCACCTTTCCCTTTACATTTTCAAGCCTTGCAGAAATCTCTGCATTTGTATATTCTGCATCAAATGTGCCATCTTCATTGAAGAAAATAACCTCTGCTGCATCCAAGAAGTCACAACCCAAATAGTTTGCTAACACCATACCATTGAGGTATTCGCCACGAGATGCCGCATACTCCTTTCCCTGCTTTGCTAGGAAATTCTCCTCGATTTTCTTAAATTCCATATCGAGATTTAAGTTGAGTCCCAGGCCATCAATAATACTCTGATATCTGTCTTTAATTTTTTCAAATACCTTCTTGTAAGATCCCCCTGTAGAAGCAGCCTCATATGCTTGATACAGCATATCTGTTACCTTCTCATCCTTTGAATCCCTCTTGCCTGGTGCGGAAGGAACAACAAATCTTCTCGCCTTATCTGCATTGATAATGTCGCTCACCTTCTTAAATTGCTTTGCACTTGCCAGTGAACTTCCGCCAAACTTAACTACTTTCTTCATAAAAAACTATCTCCTCAATTTATTTAAAATAGGCAACTCCCGATGCAAATATCTTCATATCTTGGTCACCATAAATATTGATGGCAATATCCTTACCTCTTCTTTCCGCATGGGCCATCTTTCCAAATACTCGTCCATCTGGACTTGTAATTCCTTCAATTGCCCCATAGGATCCATTCGGATTCCATTCATCATCCATTGTTGGATTTCCTGCCAAATCAACATATTGTGTCGCCACCTGTCCATTGGCAAATAATTGATCTAACCACTCCTTGGTCGCAACAAATTTTCCCTCTCCATGAGAAGCAGGATTTGTATATACCTTACCAAGCTCAGCCTGTGCAAGCCATGGAGATTTATTGGACACTACTTTTAGGTATACTTCCTTTGAGATATGTCGCCCAATATTATTCATCGCCAATGTCGGTGCATCCTTGGCCTGAACATCAATCTGACCATTTGGTACAAGGCCAAGCTTTACGAGTGCCTGAAAGCCATTGCAGATACCAAGCACCAAGCCATCTCTTTGACCAAGCAATTTTTCAATTTCTTCCTTAATGACTGCATTTCTAAATACAGCCGCAAAAAACTTCGCCGATCCTTCTGGTTCATCTCCTGCGGAGAAGCCACCTGGGAACATAATAATCTGAGATTGTGCAATCTCCTTCTTATAAAGTTCTACAGAATCACGAATATCCTGTGCTGAGAGATTTCGAAATACAAACGCCTGTGCCTGTGCACCAACTTCTTCAAAAGCTCGAATGGAATCATACTCACAATTGGTTCCAGGGAAAACTGGAATAAATACTCTTGGTTTTGCCACCTTATTCTTGCAAATATAGATATCCTTTGCCTCAAATAACTTGTCTCCATTGGCGATGGCACAGATTCTTGCGTTGTTGTTGGGAACACTCCCTCAAGCGGTGCCTCCCATACCTTGAGTGCCTCATCCAAAGAAATCTCTGTATTGCTATAACTTAACTTCGCATCATCTGTCACTTCTCCAATAACGGTATAAGTGATGGCAAGCTGTCCCACATATTCTCCTGGAACCTCAGCAACAATATTTCCATAACCTGGAGCAAAGAAATCTCTTGGATCAAAATTGTGCTCAATCTTGGCACCGAGCATATTTCCAAAACTCATCTTGGCAATGGCCTCAGCCACACCTGAACGCTCTGTTGCATAGGCTGATACAATGCGTCCGCTCTTGACATCCTCAAAGAATTTCGCATATTGATCTTTAATATACTCATAATCTGGCAAGTCATACTCATTTCTCTTTGCTCGAAGAAGAATAATTTTATTGCCTGGTTTCTTAAATTCTGGACTGAGAATGTGACTGGCATTGGCCACATCGACAGCAAAAGAAACCAATGTCGGTGGAACATCGATATCATTAAATGTTCCTGACATCGAATCTTTTCCTCCAATAGAGCCAAGTCCAAACCCAAGCTGTGCATCATAGGCACCCAAAAGTGCTGCAAATGGCTGGCTCCAACGCCTTGGATCTTCGCTCATTCTGCGGAAGTACTCCTGAAAAGTAAAATGAATCTTTTTGTAATCTCCACCACCAGCAACAATTTTAGCCACAGAGGACAAAACTGCATAAATGGCACCATGATATGGGCTCCAGCTAGATAAATATGGATCATATCCATAACTCATCATCGTCACTGCATCTGTCTTTCCGTGTAAAACAGGTACCTTGGCCACCATCACTTGTGTCTCTGAACGCTGATATTTTCCACCATATGGCATCAACACACTACCTGCTCCAATTGAGCTATCAAACATCTCCACAAGTCCCTTTTGTGAACAAACATTGAGATCCTTCAATGTGTCAAGCCATTTTCCTCTGACATCTTCAATATCTCCTTGAACAAATGGATTGGCTTTTTCATCTGGAATCTCCACGCTGACATTTGCCTCCTGATGAGCACCATTGGTGTCAAGAAAAGCTCTACTGATGTCAACAATAGTTTTTCCTCTCCAATTCATCACAAGACGAGGATTTTCTTCTACCTTTGCCACTTCAACAGCCTCTAAATTTTCCTCAGCAGCATAGGTCAAAAATTCCTTCACATCCTTTGGATCAATCACAACGGCCATTCTCTCTTGAGATTCAGAAATCGCAATCTCTGTTCCATCAAGCCCTGCATATTTTTTTGGCACAAGATCAAGGTCAATCGTCAAACCACTGGCCAGCTCTCCAATAGCCACAGAAACACCACCTGCACCAAAGTCATTGCACTTTTTAATTAATCGACTAACTTCTGGTCTTCTAAGCAATCTTTGAATCTTTCTCTCTGTAGGTGCATTTCCCTTTTGAACCTCAGCACCACAAGTGTCAATAGAGGTTGTTGTATGCACCTTACTTGAGCCTGTTGCACCACCACAGCCATCTCGACCAGTTCTTCCACCCAGTAAAATAATGATATCGCCTGGATCAGAATTCAATCTCTTGACATCTTTTCTTGGTGCTGCACCCATAACCGCGCCAATCTCCATGCGCTTAGCCACATAGTCTGGATGATAAATCTCCTTTACATAACCTGTTGCCAAACCAATTTGATTTCCATAGGACGAATATCCTCTAGCTGCCCCTGTCACAATCTTTTTCTGTGGCAATTTTCCATGCAAGGTCTCCTTGAGCGGACGAGTTGGATCTGCTGCCCCCGTCACACGCATCGCTTGATAGACATAGGTTCTACCCGACAATGGATCTCGAATTGCACCACCAAGACAGGTTGCTGCTCCACCAAATGGCTCGATTTCTGTAGGATGATTGTGTGTCTCATTTTTAAAATTAATTAGCCACTCCTGTGTCACTCCATCCACATCAATTGGAACAACAATGGAGCAGGCATTAATCTCATCCGATTCCTCGACATCAGTCAAGATTCCCTCTTTCTTTAACTTTTTCATTGCCAGCAGAGCAATATCCATCAAACAAATATACTTATCCTCTCTGCCCTTATACAAAAACTTCTCTGTCGGTTTTATAGCGATGAAATGTATCTTCCATCGGCTTTCTATAGTATCCCTCACCAAAAATCAATATCTTTGAGTTCTGTCTGGAAAGTTGTGTGACGACAATGATCAGACCAATAGGTATCGAGCACACGAATCTCTGTCATCGATGGGTCTCTCTTTTCCTCATCTCTAAAAGTAATCTCGAATAAACTCAAAAATCTTTAAATGTCATCGCAAGATTGAGACTTTGATACAAAGACTTTAATTCCATCTCTGTCATATCTCGAAAGTGCTCAAAAAATAATGACATCCTTTGGTACATCGTAGTGAGCAATCAATGTCTGTGGCTTTTTCCATTCCTGTCTCTCTAGAGTCCACTGGATTAATACAAAAACTCTTAATGCTCTCGATTTCTTCTGGTGAAAATTCCCCACGCAATACATAAGTTGTAGCCGAAACAATGGCAGGATTCTCTGTGGCATCCAGCAATTGAATGCATTGCACCGCTGAATCTGCCCTTTGATCAAACTGACCTGGTAAATACTCTACAGAAAAAATAATATCCTTCTCGTCATGTGGAAACTCTTCCTCATAGAGATCATCTAGCGGCGGTTCAGAAAAAATAGTATCCAGAGATTTTTTATATGTGGTCTCAGAAATATTTTCAATATCATATCGGATCAGAACACGAACACCCTCTAGTCCCTTGCACCCGATGTATCTTTTGATATCCTCTCTCAACTCTCCTGCTCGAACTGCAAACTCTGGTTTCTTCTCGACATAAATTCGCTTGACCGTCATTTCAATTGTCCCTCCCTGCTCATTGCATTCAATGTAATCTTCATCAATTCTGAAACTTCTTCCTGTGAAATTCCTGCACGAACAGCTAACTCCTCAGGTGTTGCCTCTCGACCAAGTTCCAAAGCCAATACTCTTGCTTCTTCTGACAATGCATTCAATCGATCAGCCAATTCTTCTTTGGCACTTTTTGCTAGATTCTCCTCAGAAATCATCATCTTCATTGCGTCGTGAATCTCGGCTGCAATTTGTGACTTCAAATCTCCACTCTTGTAATTCATCACCGCATTTGTCAATGCCAAATTGATTTGTGCAATCATATCATTCGGATGAATCCCCTGACCGGTGTAATCCTTAACGAAGGAAATGGCATATTTTAAATTCCCCTCAATCAATCTCTCACAAACTGACTGATTTCCCCCTCTCAATTCCTTAAGAAGTCTTGTCTCCTCCTCTTCTTGTATGGGCTCAATATCCGCAAGTTCTTCCAAAAAGATTTGTAATAAATCTATTTTTTCTTCCATTGTCATACTCCATATTTTATTGCCATGTGCTACGCTACCACCTTAAGCTGTGAAAGTATGCGAAATACCTCATCATCCCACAACTTTTCCACACTCTTATCAAGTCCAAAAGTCTCACTGGCCATCCCACTCACCACATAGAGTCGCTTCTCTCGATAATAGATATTGACAAAAAAGCTCTTTCCATCCACTAAGTGATTGTCGATATCTTGATTTTTCAACCATTGCAAAAGCATAGAGGAACTGAGCCTAAGCACAATCGTAAAGGAAATGGGTAATTTTTTTCCCTTGACCATATCATAACACAAATTCCTCACTTTTTTCCACTGACAGAAAGATTCTTTTCTACTTTCTTCATCATCAAAATACTCTTTCACTATTTTTCCACTAATATGATAGGTCGCAAATGTCTGTACCTTGGCTTCGACAAGCAAATATTCATCAAAGTCTTCTTTCGCAAAGAGCAATGTTGTCAACTTTTTTTGCTCACTAATTTCATGCTCCCTCACGGTTGACTGCCCCCTTGTAATTCAAAAAGAAATCCGCCCCATCATAGTCACCACTGACTTGTTCAGAAATTCTTCTCCACTCTGAGCCACTGACATCAATTTTTCTCGTGCGAACAAAAGATTGATATGCTGAATCTAAGATGTCTTCTCTTCTTTTTTCCTTCATTTTTGCCTTTTTCTTTGCTGTCTCTTCCTTATCATAGCCAACAATACACTTATAAATATAGAACTTTCCCTTATCTTCAATGATGCTACTAACCTGACCATCATTGAGTGCACAAACTGCCTTATCTGCTGTCTCGCACAAATCCTCATGCCCAACTTCAATATCAATATCCTTAGATTCTGAATTTTGCTTTGCAATGGCAAAAAAATCTGCCCCCTCTGCATTGACCTGAGCTTCTAATTCTTGTGCCTTATTTTTATCTCCCACAACAATTCTTTGTAATTTAAGAACTCTTGCTTCTTCCTCACTAATTTCATCGGTGTCACTGTCCGCAATCGTCTCATTGACCTTTTGTGCCAGTGCATACTCCTTAAACATTTCATCCACTTCTTCGTGAGAAATATCAGAAAATGCTGTCTTTTGCTTTTTTAACTCATTGTAATACTGATTCGATGCCTCTCCCATCATGGCCTCTTCCTCTGTTGTCAAGCGAATCCCTCGCTCTGCCGCAATCAAATTTAGCACTTTTAATTCTTTAAAAAAGTTTCTCATATCGTCCAAAAACACCTCCTCATAGGTCTTTCCGTCATCAGTCACTTTCTTTTGCCAAATTTCATCGGTATAGGCCTTTGTAATCTCCTGCTTTTGAGAAAGTATCATCATCATCATCTGTGCTCTTGTATATCCTGGACTCTCCACTGGTGTGGTAATGTCCTGTGCCACATTTTTTACTGCACAGCCCGTGAGCATCACCATACATCCAAGGAGCAATATCCTCTTTCGAAATTTCAACTCCATCCTCCAATGTCAGTTCACTTTCATTATTCCATCCATATCTTCCATATCCTGACCATTTAGGCGTTTCCACATACAATATAAAAAATCAACAATATAAAATGTCAACAACAAAATAGCCAAATACTTCTGTTTATTTTCTGGGATTTTTGCCACTACACTGTGGGCAAAACCATTCAGCCAAGTAAAGAAAAATATTCCCAAAAATCCCCAAGCAATGGAACTCTCTGCACAGATAATTCCCTTATAATTGAACTTTTTATCACTATAATCCCACCAAAGTGAACCAAATAGTCGAATCATCACCGCTGCAGTGACCAACTCCATCAATGTGGCCATCAGCATACTTGCAAAATACAACTGGACGAAATGCCCTTCAAATGGTGAGAGCACTAAGTATGCCCCTAGTGCTCCAAACCCATAGATAATACAAAATGGTCCATGTCCAAAACCCCGATTGATAACTAACTTTTTATACTGTATAGTCAGTACAATACATTCCAGCACATATCCCATAAAACTAAAGAGAAAAAAAACATTAATCATATGATAAATTGACATCTTCTTCTCCCTCCCTACGAATAATAAACTGTACCATCAATCACCAATGCAATAATTATGCCAAGAATTGCTCCCATCAATACCTGTAATGGCGTATGGCCAACAAATTCCTTTAATTTATCCTGAAAGTCTTCCATATCCTGAAACTTAAAAAAATCCTGTTCCATAATCTTATTTAATAATTTAGCCTGTTTTCCCGTTTCTCTTCGAACCCCCATGGCATCATACATCACTACAACTGCAAAGATAAATCCAATGGCAAATTGAAAGGAACCAACACCATATTTTAGGGCAGATGACATGGCAAATGCACATACAGTCGAGCTGTGGGAGCTTGGCATTCCGCCACTGCCCCACAGTCGCTCTGCTTGAAAGGAACGATTGTACCACAAATCAATCAGTGTCTTTAAGATCTGTGCAATCAACCAACCAAGGCTGGCACTCACCAACACTTGATTGGCTCCTAACTCCTGAAAAAAACTCATTTTTCTCTCCTCTATGCCCTGCTCCTGCTCAATGAAAACACCTGTTTTACTGACGCCATTGTCTCACGAATACTACAAACTTTATCTGCATAGGTCAACACAAATCCCTCCGCATATTTTGGCGGAATAATAGTCAACGGCCACATATGTTTGACAATCATATCTGCTTCAACCTCAGTGAGATCAAAATATTTTTTCGCATTTTTTAGTGCAACGCCTGGATGTGTAAAACCATGAATTCGATTGCCCTGAGTGTGCCAATCATACAAAAATAAATCATGTAATAGTGCACCTCTTGCGGCCTCCTGGTAGCGTAAGCCCTTTGCTCTTGCAATTTTATAGGTCATATAGGAAACATCAATGCAATGCTCCATACAAGTTGTTGTCCCATGCATAATAAAATTTTTTGTAGACTGAAATACAGCCGATTCCAAAATGTCACTGACAATTTCCATATATTCCTTATCCTGTCTATATTGCGTTTCCATTATCCTCCAATTCTAATATCCAATCAACCAATCATATAATTCTTGATACTTTAATGCCGAGTGCATCCAAGAAATCGACATCCATTGCCCTTGCCACCATCTTATTCCACTCACGCCTCTTATTATAAAAGATATACTTCGCATAGTTGATGGTGTGTAACATTTCATGTGCATTGTAATTTGCAAAGGCAAATCCTGTTCCTTTTCCCTCAAACTCATTATATGGCTCTACGGTGTCCCTGAGACCTCCTGTTTCTCGCACAATTGGAATACTTCCATAGCGAAGAGCCATCAATTGACTCAAACCACATGGCTCAAATTGAGATGGCATCAAAAAGGCATCACTTGCCGCATAAATCTGATGGGAAATGTCCTCGGAATAATAAATCTGTGCCGACACTCTATCTGGATACTTCCAAGCAAAGTGGCGGAACATATTTTCATATTGTGCATCACCTGTGCCCAAAACCACCAACTGAACATCATCTCTACAGATTTCATCCATCATGTACTCAATGAGATCAAGCCCCTTTTGGCTTGTCAATCGAGACACAATGCCCAACATAAACTTTCCTTCATCTTGGTAAAGGCCCAATTTTTGTTGCAAAGCCAATTTGTTCTTTACTTTCTCTTTTCTAAAATCGACAATGCTGTAATTATGATCAATCAAGCGATCTGTTGCTGGATTAAACACCTTATAATCTATACCATTGACAATGCCTCGAAGATCATGATTTCTCGCTCTCATCAATCCATCCAATCCCTCACCATAAAATGGCATCTGGATTTCCTTGGCATAGGTCGCACTCACCGTTGTCACTGCATCTGCAAAGACAATTCCTCCCTTTAAAAGATTTCCATCCTTATACGATTCCAATTTATCTGGCACAAAATAATAATCCGAAAGTCCCGACAGACGCTGAATCGTCTTAATATCCCACACACCTTGGAATTTTAAATTATGTATCGTGATGACCGACTTCATATTTCTAAAGAATTCTCCGCCACGGAAACGATCCTTTAAGTATACAGGAATGAGTCCTGTCTGCCAATCATGACAATGAACAACATCTGGATGAAAATTAATCAATGGAAGTGCAGACAGTGCAGCCTGTGAAAAGAATGAAAACTTTTCAATATCCTTTAACCAATCTCCATATGGCTTATCCCCTGCAAAATACTCTTCATTGTCCACGAAGTAAAATGTTATCCCCTCTACTTCTGTCTTGAGTATCCCCACATAGCGATCTCTTCCCAAATAGGACATATAAAAATGAGTTACATACTCCATTTTATCTTTGAACTCTTGCTTCATGCACAAATACTTCGGAATAATAACCCTACAATCAAAATATCTCTTGTCAAAATACTTTGGCAAAGATCCTACAACATCGGCCAGTCCTCCTGTCTTAATAAATGGAACTGCTTCTGATGCCACAAAAAGTATATTCTTCATCTTGAAACCTCCTAAATTAGCTCAATCTTCTTTTTATCTGCCAATTTCTTCATTTCCCCCGCTGTATCAAGTACAGCCTGTGTAATTTCACTGCCGCCCAAAAGTCTTGCAAGCTCTGCCACAATTTCATCTCCGAGAACTTCTGTAATCTCTGTCTTTGTCGAAACTCCATCCGTCTCCTTTACAATATGGTAGTGATAATCTGCCATAGCTGCAATCTGTGGAAGATGAGAGATACATATTACCTGACGCTGTTTTCCAATCCTCACCAATTTCTCTGACACCTTCTGTGCGGTTCTTCCGCTAATCCCACTGTCAATCTCATCAAAAATTAATGTATCCACCTCGTCCACACTCGCAAGCACTGTTTTTAGTGCGAGCATCATCCGAGACAACTCGCCTCCACTGGCCACATCTTTTAGTGGCTTTAATGGCTGTCCTGGATTTGTGCTAATTAAAAACTCTATTGTATCATTTCCAGTCAAAGTATAATTCTTTAATCTTGTCACTTGGATGTCAAATTGAACGCCCAAGAAATTCAAATCTCTCAATTCCTCTGTGATGGAAACAATCAACTTCTTTGCTGTATCTATTCGATAATCATGCATTTGATTCGAAAGTACCTCAAGCTCTTGCTCTAATCGTTCTTTCTCCTCTAGTTCACGCTCCTTCTCCAAATCATAATCATTTAAATAGGCAAGTCTTATCTCTTTTTTCTCTAACAAAGCTCCAATTTCATCTGTATCAATTCCATACTTACTCTGTATATGACGAATGAAATCCAATCTCTCTTGCACCTGCAAATTCTCCCTCATCGTATTCTGCCTGTGCAATATAATCTTCCATTGACCGCATTGACTCATCAATTAAATTCGAAATATCCCTTAGTTGCTGTTCAATGTCTGCAATTTGCTCATCATACACACTGACAAGATTGACTTTCTTTTCCGCCTCTGAAATATAGTCCTGTGAAATGGCCTGCAATGCCTGTGCAAGGGCATCTTGAATTCTATTGGCATTTTTTAATCGCTGAAATTTTGTTGCCAACTCTTCTTCTTCTCCTGGTCGAATATTTGCCTGCGAAATCTCTTGAATTTCATATTCCAAAATTTCCTTTTCTCTCACACGCATATGCTCGTCCATTGACTCAGACAACCGCTCACATACCGCCTTGTACTCTCGGTAATATTTTGCAATTTTCTGCTTGCACTGTAATGCCTTCTGCCCCGCATAGACATCTAAAATCTCTAGGTGATTTGTGGAACTCATTAACGACTGGTGCTCATGCTGACCATGAATATCAATCAAAATTGCAGTGATATTTCTTAGCTTTTGCAAAGTACAAGTTTCATCATTGATGCGAATCACATTTCTTTGAGGATAAATTTTTCTTGTGATAATTAATTGCCCATCTGGGCCCATCTCTAAGCCCATTTCCTTCAATTTTTCACACTTTTTCTCATCCTCTACGCTAAAAATCAATTCCACATATCCATAATCTGCACCATATCGAATGCGATCTTTGCTCGCCTTTGCCCCCAAGGCCATATTGATGGAATCAATCAATATGGATTTTCCTGCACCAGTTTCTCCCGTCAATACATTTAGACCAGAATGAAATTCCACATCCGCCTTTTCAATCAATGCAAGATTTCTTACGCGCAATTCCAATAACATCCAAATATCTCTCCTAGTATTCTTCTGCCATAATCTTTTTCAATTTTCTCATCACTACAATGGTGTCATCTACACTTCGGATGGCACACATAATTGTATCATCCCCTGCAATGCACCCCACCAACTCGTGCATATGCATCGCATCAATTGCAGCAGCCACCGCCATCGCCATACCTGATAAGGTTTTGACTACCAAAATATTTTGTGCCATATCCATGGACACAAATCCCTCTCTCAGGATGCGAATATTTTTATCTGGTAAATGCTCGTTACTGCGAAATGTTGCGTATTTTTGCCTTCCATTATCTAACAGAACCTTAATTAACCTAAGCTCTCGAATATCTCTTGAAATTGTCGCCTGTGTCACATCATATCCAGCTTCTTTGAGTCTATCTGCCAACTCCTCTTGTGTTTCTATCTCATATTTCCCAATGAGCTCTACTATCTTTGAGTGTCTTTCTGGTTTCATTTAAATCCCTTTCATCTTCTTTCTCAAATTATCCAGAAAACTTCCCCCCTGGCGCTTGACAAATTTCGCCACGGCATCAGCCTCCTTCAAAAGAATTCGGTCCCCCTACCAATAAATCAACCTCTTCCTCTCCATCAAAGACAATGCCACAGCAATCATCTGCACACTCTGTAACCTCAATTTCAATCACATCATCTGCACTCAGCACAATACTTCTTCGATTTAGTGCGTGTGGACAAATCGGTGTAATAATCATCATTCTGGAAGATGGTTCAACAATTGGCCCTCCAGCACTTAAATTGTACGCTGTAGAACCTGTTGGTGTCGATATAATTATACCATCTGCTGTATATTCATTCAAGAACTCTCCATTGACAAAGATCTTACATTTAATTGCCTTTAATCCCTCTGTCCTCGTCAACACAGCCTCATTCATTGCAATATGCTCGGCAATTTGTTTTTCTTGATGTATAATATGCCCTTCAATCAACATTCGATTTTCAAGCGTATATTTTCCTGCCATCAATTCGTCCAATGCAGGCCAAATATCATCAATTTCACTGACACTGGTCAAAAAACCAAGATGTCCCATATTTACACCAAAGATTGGAATTTCTCTCCGACTAATATCTCTAGACGCTCTCATCAGTGTCCCATCTCCACCGAGGGTAATCACACATTCAACATCCTCTGGAATCTCAGTCTCTGCTGCATAGCCAAAGATTCGATAGCACTGACCTCCCCGACTTTCAATATACGCACTCATCTTTTTGGCAATTGGTCCAATATGCTCTTTTCCACTATTTTCTATCAAGCAAAATACCTTCATTCTCTACTCCTTTAATGCTTCATGAGCCTTTTCTACCACCTCTTTAATACAAATTTGTTGATTTTCGATTGCCTCTGGATCTACAGTCAAATGACAAAGATATTCAATATTTCCCTCTGGTCCTTTCACTGGCGAATAGGTCAAATTTAACACTGTAAATTGGTTGTCCTTGGCATAGCCAAAGACATCTGCAATCACTTCTTCATGAACCAATTTATCTCGAACAACACCTTTTTTTCCGACTTTTTCTCGTCCTGCCTCAAACTGTGGCTTAATCAAGGCTACCACCTCTCCAGATGCACTGAGGAGACCTTTGACTGCTGGAAAAACCTTTGATAGCGAAATAAAGCTCACATCAATAGAAGAAAGTGCAATCTCATCTGGAATTTGCTCGTGAGTCACATAGCGAATGTTTGTCTTTTCCATGCAGATGACTCGCTCATCATTTCTCAATTTCCAATCGAGTTGACCGTGACCAACATCAACGGCATAGACCTTCATTGCCCCATTTTGCAACATACAGTCCGTAAATCCCCCTGTCGAGGAACCTACATCCATGCAAATTTTCCCTTCAACTGTAACATCAAAATTTTCCATCGCCTTTTCGAGTTTCAAGCCACCTCTACTGACATACTTTAATGTCTTTCCACGCACCTCAATCGTCAAATGCTCATCAAAGGTTGTACCTGCCTTGTCTTCCTTTTGTCCATCTACATAGACAATGCCGGACATAATAATGGCCTTCGCCTTTTCTCTGCTCTGAGCTAATCCCTTCTTTACTAATAATATATCCAGTCTTTCTTTCATCTATTCTCCATTATTCTTATGATGTGCTCTATAATGCTGTCTGAATCCACACCAATATAACTTTTTAACTTTGTCACATCCCCATGCTCAACATAATCATCTGGCAATGTCACATGATAGAGTAGCGGTCTTTCTTTCCTCTGTGCAATATAATCTGCAACAGCCTCTCCCATTCCTCCGCGCAACACATTTTCTTCCATTGTCACAAGCAATTGATGCTTTTCTAGTAATCGATCAATCATTGAAAAATCTACAGGCTTTGCAAATCTTGCATTGACTAGGCTAACTCGATATCCTTTTTTCTTTAGCTTTTCACGCAAATGTTCTGCTGTAGTCACCATACTGCCCAGTGCAAACAAGGCGATCTGTTCTTCCTCTTCCATCATTTCTGCTCGACCAAGCACAATCGGTGCATGATATTGGCTAAATCCCTCATAAGCAACTCCTCGAGGATAGCGAAGTGCAATCGGTCCTTGATAGTCCTCCACTGCAAAGCGAAGCATCATTTTTAACTCCTCACTGTTTTTTGGAGCCATAATGACCATATTGGGAATAATGCCCAAGTAACTAAGATCAAACAGTCCCTGATGTGTTTCCCCATCAGCTCCGACAAGGCCTGCCCTGTCAATGGCAAAAACCACATGCAAATTTTGTATACACACATCATGGACTACCTGGTCAAAACCTCGCTGCAAAAAAGATGAATACACTGCAAAAACAGGCAAAAGGCCACCCACAGCCATTCCTGCTGCACAGGTGACAGCATGCTCTTCTGCAATCCCCACGTCAACAAAGCGCTCAGGAAATTCCTTAGCAAAATGAGAAAGCCCTGTTCCCCCTGGCATCGCCGCTGTAATGGCCACAAGACGAGAGTGCCTTCTGGCCAGTGCACAAATCTCATTGGAGAATACTTCAGTATAACCTATCTTTTTACTTTCCAAACTCTTTCCTGTCACAATATCAAAAGGTCCCACGCCATGAAATTCAGATGGTGCATTCTCTGCAGGTGCATATCCCTTTCCTTTTTTGGTAATCACATGAACAAGCACTGCATGGTCTAATCGCTTTGCCTCTTGAAAAATCTGCATCATCTGTAAAATGTTATGTCCATCCACAGGTCCTAAGTATGTCAATCCCATATTCTCAAAGAGCATTCCTGGAATGACCATTTGCTTAATTCCATTTTTTGTCTTCTTTAATTTTATAATTGCCCTCTTTCCAATCACAGGCATTTGATTGAGGGCAGAGACCACATTTTTCTTCAAAGTCGTATAGCCCTTTTTTGTCCTCATTCCACCCAAATATTGTGACATTCCCCCCACATTTGGTGCAATGGACATATTATTGTCGTTTAAAACAATAATAAAATTGTTCTTTAATTGAGCTGCATTATTTAAAGCTTCATAGGCCATTCCTCCAGTGAGTGCTCCATCCCCAATGACAGAGACAACAAACTTGTTTTCTCCTAGAACATCCCTTGCCTTGGCAAGTCCCAGCCCCGCTGAAATGCTGGTCGAAGAATGTCCTGTGTCAAATGCATCAAATGGGCTCTCCTTTCGCTTAGGAAATCCAGACATTCCACCAAATTTCCTAAGCTCGTCAAACCACGCCATTCGCCCACTCAAAATTTTATGTGTATAGGATTGATGACCGACATCCCAAACCACTTGATCTTTTGGAAAGTCAAAGCTTAAATACAACGCCATAGTCAACTCCACAACACCCAAATTACTCGCCAGATGTCCGCCTGTGACGCTCAACTTTTCAATTAAAAATTCTCTAATTTCCTGTGCGAGCAAGCGATATTCACTTCTTTTTAATTTCTTGATATCTTCAGCGTTTTTAATCTTCTCGAGTACCATAAATTTTTATTTCCTTCTCATCGACAGCCAAACAATCATCTTTTTCAATACAGAAGTATCTCCCTGTATTGTGTCAAGAAGTCTCTGTGCCTCTGTGGAACAACGCAAAACTTCATCCTTTGCCTTGTTTAGCCCATAGAGTGTAACATAGGTTGTCTTTACATTGCGTTCATCTGAATGAATAGGTTTTCCAAGTTCTTCTTCTGTCGAGGTCTCATCTAAAATATCATCTTGAATCTGAAAGGCCATTCCAATATTTCTGGCAATCTCTTCCATCACATCAATTTCTTCTTGTTTTGCTCCACCAACAATGGCCCCAATCATAAAAGAAGCCTCTAACAGTGCTCCTGTCTTTAGTCGATAAATAAAATCAAGTTCTTCTTCATTTAATTTTTCCCCGGTCTTTTGTACATCCACCACCTGACCACCAATCATTCCCTGCATTCCTGTCTTTTTAGCAAGAACATCGAGTGCCTTGGCATACCTCAAGATCAAACTTGGATTGTGTATCTTTGCCATTTCACTGGCGATGACAGAAAAGGCTTCCACAATCAATGCATCTCCTGCAAGTGTTGCCATATCTTCGCCATAAGTTACCCATGTAGTTGGTTTTCCTCTTCTCAAGGTGTCATTGTCCATACATGGTAAATCATCGTGAATGAGAGAAGAAGTATGAATCATTTCCATTGCCGCCATCATTGGGGCAATTTCCTCCATTCTTCCCTTTCCACCCTGAAACAATTGATAACTTTCATAGATAATCATCGGACGGACACGCTTTCCGCCACTGCGAACAGCCTCATCCATTGCCTCATAGACAATTTTTTGTAATCCCTCCTTTGCTGGTAAAAAATGTATCAATGCATTGTCAATTTCTCCAATATCATATATAAATTCTTCCATAATATTATCCGTCCTCGCGATCTGTTTCAATTCGAAGCACCTGAGCCTCCACCGCATCAATGCGTGTGTTGATCTCTCTTACTAACTTCATTCCCTGTTCATACAATTGAAAAGACTCCTCTAAAGAAATCTCCTGACTCTCCAATTGTCGAATCATTTTTTCAAGCCCCACCAATTCCTCTTCTATGCTCTTTTTACTCATCAGCCACCTCCATCACTTTGACTTTTGCACTGCCGTCTGCAAAATGCAAAGTCAATACATCTTCTTTTTCTACTTTCTGTATGCTATTGATACGTTCATACTTCTCATTGGTCACAAAGGCATAGCCCGATGACAACTTTTCTAGTGGAGATAAGCCCTTTAACCGCTGTGCATCCATCATCAATTGCTGTTTCTTTGCAGAAATCTTCTTCTCCATCACATAGGAAAATTTTTGTTCCATCTCTTTTGATTTTGTTCTAAATCCCTGTACCTTAGACATTGGTGAACACATCGCCAGTCGATATTCTTGTTGCTTTAATTTATTTTTTATGCGATCTATCTTTGTCCGAACAGCATCCTCCATTCTCTGAGAAACACCAGCCATTCCCTGAACAAAGGCTGCGTACTCAAATGTTGCCAGCTCTGCTGCCGCACTCGGTGTAGGTGCCCTTAAATCCGCCACAAAATCAGCAATGGTTGTGTCTGTCTCATGTCCCACCGCCGAAATAATTGGGGTGTGGGCATGAAAAATGGCACTCGCCACTATTTCTTCATTAAATGCCCACAAATCTTCAATTGAACCTCCGCCTCGTCCCACAATAAGGACATCACAGTCCATTTGATCTAATATCCCGATTCCTCGCACAATACTTGCTGGTGCATATTCTCCCTGTACAATCGCTGGATACAATACAATCTTAACATGAGGGTTTCTTCTTGTCGCCACAGTAATAATATCATGCAAAGCCGCACCTTCTCCTGCAGTGACCACCCCAATTTTTTGTGCAAATCTTGGAATATTTCTCTTATAGGCAGAGTCAAACATCCCCATTTCTTCAAGTTTTGCTTTTAATTGTGCAAACCTTTGATAAAGTTCCCCCTGCCCCTCTCTTTCAATGCTCTGAGCATAGAGCTGGTAACATCCTCCCCGCTCATAGACATCAATTTTTCCATGCACAACAACCTTCATTCCCTCAGACATTGTAAAAGAGAGGCCCCGTCGATTACCGGCAAACATTACCGCTGACAAGGTCCCCCCATTATCTTTTAATGTGAAGTAGATATGCCCAGAACTGTGATACTTACAGTTGGACACCTCTCCCCTCACACTAATTTTATTCAGTATTGCATCTGACGAAATCTTGTTGTGAATATAGCCATTTACTTGCTGTACCGAATATATATTTTCCATCATTCTACCAACTTTGCTAAAATTCCATTGACAAAGGAAGCTGATTCTTCCCCACCATATTTTTTTGCCAATTCCACAGCCTCATTGATGGCCACTGCTGTTGGAACTTCTCGATCATACTTAATCTCATAACAAGCTAGACGAAGAATAGTTAACTCCACCTTTCCGATACGATTGAGTTTCCATCCCTTCGTCACCTTTTCAAGTTCCTCATCAATGGTAGAGAGCATGCCCAAAATTTTATCTACTCTTTCCTTCAATTCCCACTGTGCATCTTCATTTAAATTCACACTGTGGAGAACTTCTCGCTCGCCATTTTCATTGTATTCTTCCTCTTCAATTTGTTCCATATATGCATTGATTTGCTCTACCTCTTCTTCTTTTGTATAAAAATCTGTGCAAAAAAGCAATTTAAAGCAATGTTCTCTCAGTGTTCGTCTTTTCATTGTTCCGCCTCCATATTATACTGCCACGTAGTATTAAATCAGATACGCTCCATTATAGCCGATTTATCTCTTTTTAACAAGAGATTGCTTGATTTAGAGCAAATGACCAAATTATGCGTTCTTTTACATTTCTTCCTGTCAACTTCTCCAATGCCTTTTGATAGTAATCTAGCTGTTTTTCATATTTTTCTCTTAAAATCTTTCCATCCTTTACCACATCTGTCTTGTAGTCAATTAAAATAATGCCATCCTCCTCCTCAATATAGGCATCGATCATTCCCTGCACGAGGATCAACTCCTCACTCTTTGCAATGCCAAGATCCTGTGCAGAAAGTCCCATAACAAATTGACGCTCTCGACACAGATTCCCTGAAAGATTCGCCTTTTTGCAAATAGCTCCAAGATTTGAATGTAAAAATCCCTCCAATCGCTTCGCCTTCATATACTTGCGCTCCTGTAGTCGAATCCTTCCCTCGACTACTAATTGGTCAAAATAATTCTCTATGCTCTCTTTATTCGCCTCCATTCCATAGTCCAGTCTCTCCATAGCTGTGTGGTAGGCCGTTCCCAATTTTGCTGCATCGACAGGCGACTTCTTCTTTCGCTCTTCCCTTTGAACATAGGGAGATTCGCTCGCCTCATCGTCGACATCCTCTCCGATATACTTCAACTCCGAGACACTCATCTTCGTCTTTAAGTCTACTTCTATTTGATGTGGATACTGATAGTCAAGTACTGCCTCCAATTTTTCATCTCTATATTTTGGTGCAGATGACAGGACTGACCTAATATCAACGGACTTTTCCTGTGTCTTTTCTTCCTCTTGTCTTAAGCCATCTACTCCTTCAACAATAACCTCCATAGCCATAGATCGCTCACACATCAACAACCAATCCAGATAAGAAGTTGCACCTTGAATTTGCATATAAGAAAGATCATTTTCCTGCCCTACCATGTTCTTTTTTTCTCTTTTCTTCTGAACATCTTTTACATTTGCCGTGACAATCAACTTCTCCTTTGCTCTTGTGAGAGCCACATAGAATATGCGAAGTTCCTCCGCCATGCTATCATTTTTCTTCTTGTAGGCAATGACATTTTTCTTTAGACTACTTTGCTTTGTCCTTCGCTTCAAATCAATAATATCACAGCCAATGCCCAAATCGGCATCCACCACCACGCTATCACTGCTATCTCTTTGATTAAATTTCTTTGACGCATCACACAAAAACACAACAGGAAACTCCAATCCCTTTGACTTATGAATGGTCATAATGCGCACCGTGTCATCAAACTCACCCAATGTCGATGCCTCACCAAAATCATTATTATATTCTTTTAAATTTTCAATATATCGAACAAAGTGAAATAGCCCCGTATAGCCCGTTCTTTCATATCCCTTTGCCTTTTCTAGTAGCATATACAGATTTCCCTTTCTCACTTCTCCTGCTGGCATTGCTGATACATAGTCTAAAAATCCCGTCTCCTCATAAATCTTTCGAATCAACTCGCTGATGGTCATATAGCCTGCTTGCCTGCGATAGTGACAGAGAAGGTCATCGGCAGATTGCAATTTTTTTACTGTCTCCAGTTCAATAAATGTACTTTGATTTTCTAAGGCGTACTGACAGGCATCATAGATGTGCAATGCACTTTCATTTGGTAAATTTTTCTTATATACAGAAGTAATATTGGCAAGTTCAACATCAGAGAGATTGGCTATTGGGGAGTGCAAAAATGCTGCCATGGGAATATCTTGATAGGGATTATCAATAACCGATAAAAGTGACAGCATCTTTTGAACTTCATAGGTATCAAAATATCCTTTTCCCGTCTGTGCATAGGCTGGGACACCCAAGTTTAAAAATGTCTCCATAAAAGTATCTGCCCGACTTTCTTGGCTGCGAAGCAAAATGACGATATCCGAGTAACGCAATTTTCTCTGTCGATTTTTTTCCTTGTCAAAGACTTGAAAATCGCTCGCCATCATTTCTTGAATTTTCTTTGCCACCATCCTCGCTTCTAAGGACATATTGCTCTCATCAACCTGTGCCTCCTGCGTTTCTAAAAGAAGTAACTGTGCAGACATATCGCTATGGCTCTCTTGATAATCTGCCCCCAAATGAAGTGCCACTTCATCATCATATAAAATTCCACCAAATTCCTTTCGCATCAGTTGAAAGAACACACTATTGACTGCTGAGAGCACTTCACTTCTGCTTCTAAAATTTTTGGAAAAGACAATCTTTCTCCCCTCTCCCTCCACCTGCTCACAATAAGGCAAAAATTGCTCAAACTTTTCCATAAACAAGGCCGGTTTTGCCTGTCGAAATCCATAAATAGACTGTTTGACATCACCAACCATAAAGACATTTTTCTTTTCAATTGCTCGAACCAGCTCCTCCTGCACATCATTGGAATCTTGATACTCATCAATATAAATTTCCTTAAATTGTCTTTGATATTCCTGTGCCACTGCTGACGGCTGTCCCTCATCCCACAAGATATCAAGTGCAAAGTGCTCTAGATCATTGAAATCTACAATATTTTTCTCCTTTTTCTTTTCCTGAAATCGCTCGCCAAATTCTTTTGCAAGTCTTACCAATGTGGTGATGGTTTCCTCGTCCCCCCGAGTATCTTCCACAAGAAAACTTTTTTTGAGCTTATCTTTGACAACGCTCTTATATTCATCTCGAATGCCTTTGGCAAGATTTTTCAGTTCCTCATCTGCCTTTCCCTTTCTTACCGTTGGCAATCGCTCAAATTCAAATTGATCAAGTGCAAACTGCAATTCTTTCACTGATGAAGCTTCAAACAAATTCTTTGCCATCATTCGCTCTGCTTCAAACAGTGGAATATAAGGCTCTGGTCCATTCTCCTCATTACAGTAACGAATTGCCCGATCAATATGGTCAAGAATATTTTCTGCCACCAGGTGAAGACTCTTTTTTAAGTATTCTCCCCATATTGTTTCCCCAATATCTGCATTTACCTGCTCATCAAGCCATTTTTTCGGCCAGGCCTTACTCTGAGCCTCTTGATAAATCAGAAAAATAAAGGATCTCACCCTTTCATCACTCTTTGATGTCGCAAAGCCATTGACAATCTTTAAAAAGTCTTCGCTCTTTTTTTCATATTCTTCCTCCATCAAATTGTCCATAACATCTTCTCTCATCAAGCTCAAAGTCTCCTGATCAGCAATCATAAAGGAAGGATCAAGGTCAATGTGATCCAAATTTTCGACAATAACCGTTCTACAAAAGCTATCAATCGTCGATATCTTTGCACAGTCCACAAGTGTGGCCTGCCTCTTTAATCTCAAGTACTGTACAGAAGTTGCTGGCGTTTCCCTCAACATATCTTCAATCTTTCTTTGAATGCGCTCCTTCATCTCCGAGGCCGCTGCCCTAGTAAATGTCATAATCAATAATTCGTCCACATCCACAGGATCTTTTTCATCTAGAATTCTCTCTAAAATTCGAGCCACCAGTACAGCTGTCTTTCCACTGCCCGCTGCCGCAGAGACAAGAATCCTTCCCCCTCTAGCATCAATCGCCCTCTTCTGATCATCTGTCCACGCCATCTATTTCCTCCCAAACTTTCTTCGCACTCATCTTTGGCAAGTTACTAAATTGAAATCCCTTTCTTCTCTTGTCAAAGCCACAGACCGAACGAAAGTTACAATAGTCACAACCAGTCTTTTTATCCCTCTTGATGGGATTGATTGCAATTGCTCCATCTAAAATCTCACTCGCCACTTCTTTGGTCTTATCTTTCACAAATTCCTGCATTTTTCGAAATCGCTTTGTGCTTGCCACACTTGATCTTACCTCTTCAATTTCTCCATTTTTTAAGAGGACAGGAATAACATCACTTTGGTCTTTAATTTCGCCATCCAAAAATCTAATCACTTCCATATCCGTATTGACCAATCCACTCGGTCGCAATGTCTTTAAAAACATTGCATCAATGGCTTCTTTGCTGTCCTTTGGCTGTGCTTCAACGAAGACATCATCCAAATGATGATAAAACATTGCTCCAGGTACAATATTTTTCCTTGATATCTTTCTCTCAACACATCTTCCATAGCAGATAAATACAACACTAACTGTATCTGTGTGCCATAATAGGTCAAATCTGGTGCCCACTCCGTGCTTCCTGTCTTATAGTCCACAATCTTGACCAGAACATCATCCCCATTTTCACAGATATCCACTCGGTCAATTTTTCCTCGTAACTTCAAAGTTCTTCCTTCTCCAAGATCAGCAGTCAGAGATTGAAGACCATCAAACTTTTGTTCAAAAGCATAGGGTTCAAATTTTCCTCTTCTCAATTGTTGCTGCAACACCCACATCGAACGCTTTGCCAACGCTAAGATGCGCTCAACTTGATAGCTACTCTTTGCACTATCACTATAAATCCCATGCTCATCATCAAGTTTGGCTGCCTGAACACATTCTTCCACCAATGCATCTCGAACGCCATCTTCCATATCCTGAATGCGAATTCTTTTCTTTCTCGCCAATGCAAATACCTTTTCCATCACCTCATGAACCAAATTTCCAATATCTACAGTTGCAAATCGACGAATATCTCTTGGGCTAAGTTCCAGCCCATATTTCAAAAAATGAGCATACGGACAGTTGATATATTCCTCAATTCTTGTCACACTTCCACTCAATTGCCGTCCGAAAAGCTCCTGTGCCACTTCCCTTGAAAGCCCTTTTTCTCTATAGACATAGGTTGCCGCATCTACTAGGCTCTTTGATTCTTCCACATAGTGATAAAGTGTCTGAAATAGATTCGGACTTTTTTCCCCATTTTGAATCTGACGAAGACTTTCAATCAATGCCTCTCTCGCTTCATAGGAACAGCGAATGGATTGGTATTGGCTGTCTTCCTCTACCTCCAAGTGCAAAAATAATTCCTGTACTAAGTGCAAAATTCCCGATGGGCGAAGTGCCTTTCCATCATTGCTTGCACCTGCATAAGTGAGAAATAGATAATGAGACTGCTTTGTCAGCATTAAATACAAATAAAATCTTTGAATAAAAACATCTTCTTTGATCGTCGGAGACAGAGCTACCCCCCAATCTTTTAACATCTGCTTTTCCCTATCATTTAACACAGTCCCTCTATCCTTGCTCGCTGGTACACTGCCCTCATTGATGCCCAAGAAAAAAATGGCACGAATGTGGGAAAGTCTCGTTCTTGTCAAATCTCCAAGAATAATACGGTCAATCGCTGCGGGAATCATTCCGACCTTGACTTGAGCAATGCCCGCATTCAATAGTTCCAAAAATTCCTTTCGCTTTAATTTTTCATCGCCAAGCAATTCTCCCATTTGTTCCAGCAAATCCATCACTTTATCATAGACTGCCTCAAAACCTCTGGCTCTTTGTAAATCTTTAGCATCCGCCTCTCGAAATCCCTTCGCCATTTCTACACATCGCTCTTCAATACCAAGTTTTTCAAAAATGGCAAAAATTGCAGCACTAATCTTATTTGCGGTCAACTCCTCTTCAGAAAAGACTTTCTTTAAAGGCAAAAGTTCCTCTAAAATGCTATCTTTAAAAGCATTGAGTTCCTCTATATTGATGCCTTTTAAGCTCCTTGGCACATAGTCCCATTGCTTTTCCATCGCCTTATGGCTTTTTATCCCCCTCGAAAGCATATAGTTGTCCATCATCCAAATCAATTTCTTCGGTCGTTCGACCATACAAGAACGTACATAGTGCATCACGCTCTCATAACTGTAGCCCTCAGCAATCACATTGAGTGCTGCACGCAAAAAATCGACCAATGGATTGTCACTGATGCTAATATTGTCATCCATATAGTAAGGAATTTCACAGTTGTCAAGCCTTTGCATCAAGTCTTCCTTGTAAACATTCATGTCCCCCATAATGACAGCAATCTCGCAAAAGCGATAGCCTTCTTCTTTGACCAGACGCAAAATCTCTCCTGTAATCACTCGAATTTCTGACATCGGATTTGTCGCACGAACCATTCGAATATGTCCATCTGCTGCCATCTTTTTTGTCCTATCATAGCGCAGAAAATGCTCCTCGAGATAGGCCAAATTTTCTTCATCCAAAAATCTCTTATAGGGACGAGAAAAAATCACATCTTCCTCGTGACAAATTCCATTTTTTGCTGCCAAATCGGTAATCTCTGCCACCATTGTCTTACTCATTAAAAATAAGTCGCTCTCTTCTCGTCTAGAATAGGCCTCCTCCTTTGTCGGAACAGTCACTGTAATGGTCACATCCTCCGCCTTAGATAAAAACATATCTATAATTCGCAATTGCACAGGTGTAAATCCTGTAAACCCATCCAGTACAATATGTGCTCCATCAATAATCTTGCTGCGATAAATCACCCGAGAAAGTACATCTAAAATCTCCTCCGTCGTAATATATTTTCCCGCAATAAATTCTTGAAATCCCGAATAAATTACCTCCATATCTTGCAATTTACTTCGCAAAGTCGGACGCATATCTTGCTTTAAAAGTTCTCTTATCTTCTCTACATCCACACCATATTGAAAAAATTCTGAAATCATAGACTTCATATGGTCAATAAATCCCGCCTTGGAAAATTGATTGGCAAATACTTTTAATTCCTTCTTCTTTTCAAAGGCAACTTTTCTAATAATCATTGTTTTTCCAATATCATCAATGACATCTGGGTTTTGAATGCCAAGTTCATGAAAAATCCGATAGGCTAGGCGATTAAAACTCACCACATCAATATTGGATATCGCATGGCGGGGATGCATCGTCACCAAATCCTTCTGTGTCTGCATGGTTTGCTGTTCTGGAACAATAACAATATAATTCTCCTTCTCATTTTCCAAGGACTTGGCAATACAATCGGAAAACACATAGTGCGTCTTTCCGCTGCCCGAACCTCCCATTATAAATCGATATGACATTTTTTCTCTCCCTCATTGTTGATGTCAAAAAAAGAGACCGCTTCGGATCTCTTTTGTCTATGCATCTCCATAGATCGCTGCAATCTCTCTCGCCTGCAAATCTTTTTCATTTAAATCTAAGTATCTTCGATTTTTGCACTCGAAGCGTATGTTGTGTCAACACTTCTCCAAGTATCCCCAATCTTTACCTGATTCCAAGCATGAAGCTCACCACTAGAAATGATCTTCCCCTCCACATAGTGAACGCTCAAATTTGATGCCTTTGCCATCTTAAAAAATAGTTGTGCATATCCATTGCAAATTGCCTTCCCTTGCAATGCATGATATGCGGTATAATTTTGTAAGGTATCATCATATTGAACATGATCCAGTATATAATTTGAAATGACCGCCACCTTTTCTTCATCACTTAAATTTTGAATATTTTTCGCAAAATCCTGTACAAAGCGATTGACCACGGCATTTTCCTCAACATAGCGAACGACCTCTGCATCGCTCATCTTGGCCGACAAATAACTCTTTCCTTCCTTTTCCATAATTCTACAGGCAAAGGACAGCCAATCACTTCCATTGTCAAGGCGAGAATGCATATCACTAATATGGGTTAAATCTGGTGCAATTACCTCCGTATTTGTTGTATATGCACTGCGAAATGGCTCAGAAATTGAAAAATCTACCCTCGTCGTGTTATGTGGCATTCCCTTTTTGATTTGCTCATAGCGCCTTTGAATCGCTTGATTCATTTGTTCAAAAATATCTCGAGTATAGGTACTGTCTACATTTTTTCCACTTCCATCCACATAGTAATGATCCTGTGTAAATGTTGATTTCAATACCACTCCATCTTCATAGCAACGCCAAGCCCCCTCATTTAATTTCCACGACTGCTGTGCTTGCGCAACAAAAGATGCAGTCAATACAAGAACGGCCGAAAAAACAGGAATCTTTAACCAGTTTTTTCTCATTTCACTCTCCTTATCTAAAATTGAAACTACAAAATATCATCTAAAAATATTTTAGCACAACAATATGGGATTTGGCAATTTTAGTACTACTATTTTCTTTAAAAAACATTTATAATGAAAATGTAACTTACAAAATCTTATGGAGGCTGCTATGAAAGAATTTACACCGGTAAAAGAAGGAAAGGTACGCGAGATTTATGATGTTGGCGACGCATTGATTATGGTTGCCACAGACAGAATTTCTGCATTTGACCACATTTTAAAGAACACAATCACCAAAAAGGGTGAGGTCTTGACAAAGATGAGTGCGTTTTGGTTTGATTTGACCAAGGACTTAATTCCAAACCATATGATTAGCATTGATGCCAAGGATATGCCAGAATTTTTTTCCTCAGAAGAATTTATTGGAAAATCAACACTGTGCAAGAAGTTAACCATGATTCCTATTGAGTGTATTGTACGCGGCTACATCACCGGCAGTGGCTATGAGAGCTACAAAAAAAATAAGACTGTATGTGGAATCCCACTTCCTGACGGATTAAAGGATTGCTCAAAGCTTCCAACTGCCCTCTTTACTCCAAGCACAAAGGCAGAAATTGGGGACCATGACGAAAATATCGATTTTGATACCTGTGTAAAGGTTTGTGAAAAGGCCTTTCCTGGCAAGGGGGAAAAGATTGCCAACGAAATTCGCGAAAAGGCTCTTGCTGTATACAATAAGTGTGCAGACTACGCCTTGACCAAGGGAATTATCATTGCCGACACCAAATTTGAATTTGGACTTGATGAAAATGACAATGTCATCTTGGCCGATGAAGTTTTAACTCCTGATAGCTCTCGCTTTTGGAGACTTGATGGCTATGAAGCAGGTCATTCTCAGCCATCTTTTGACAAACAATTTGTTCGTGATTGGTTAAAGGCTCATCCAGATAGCAACTATGACCTTCCACAAGATGTCATCGACAAGACCATTGCACTCTACAAAGAGGCTTATCATATGTTGACCGGACAGACCATCGAGTAATAAATAAGGAGAACCTCAAACCTTTAGCTTGGGGTTCTCCTCCACTTTTTATTGAACCTGATGCAACTGCCCATCGGCAATCATCTTTAATGTCATTGGCACAATCTCTTTGTTCTGATTCCAAACTGCTTCCATCTGCGATGGAGAAACTGGATTTCCACCGCTTCCCACCTCAATGGTAAGACTTGGAATACCCATTTTCATGATCGCCCAATCCTTATACCCTGCTGTGTCGAGGGATTGGAAATTGCCATCGATTCGATATCCTGTTCGCTGTCTTGCCTTATTTGCAAAATTTAAGGTCATATCTTTCAATGCACCTTTTTGTCCAAAGTTCCAGTAAATCACCTGTCCCTGTGTATGATAGCTGATGGTCGCATCAAACTTGACCTTTCTTGTCAAGTCCGCCAAAGCCTTTGACTCAATCTCGCTCTCTGGTGCTGTTCCTTTGTAGTGATCAGCCGAGCGATGTCCTAAATGATCCTGATAATTTTCCCACAGAGCATCAAAGTTTCGGTTCAAATCCACTCCATTGGCATTGGACTTCCACTGCTGAAGATAGGAAGCACTCAACTTCTTTTTATCAGCCTTGGCAATCTGACCAATTTGCTTTTTTACTGCCTCAGAGTGAACTCCTCCTAGTCCCGACTGGCTGATACTAATGCCATCTGGATTGGCCATTGGAATAATATGAACCTCTGTTGTCTCTAAGAGTTTACTCAATTCCACTCCCTCAAATGCGGCAATTGCTCCCTGGTCACTGAGCAATTGTACTAATTGACGCATCACCAACTGGCTGGTCATATACTCTCTTGCGTGTATTCCTCCAAAGACCAAGAGATGGTGCTTCGCATTTGGATTTCCAACTCGAATATCATACAACTTGTTGCCATCCACGGTCTGTCCAAGCTCATCTACTCTCACTGCAGTCTTTAAACTCTTCTGCAAAGAATCGATGTCCTTTTGAAACTCTCCATAGGTGTAAGTTTGACTCTGAAAACACAAATAATCTGTGGAACGAATCTCTATTTTCTTTTGCACACTCTCTGCCTGCTCTTCCTTTGCTGGCACTGTAGTCTCTTGCTTTTTCTCACTACTTTCCTCAGCTTTTGATTCCTGCTTAACCTCTGCAGATTTTGTTTCTTTTGCTGCCACAGCCTTTGGTGCATCAGTAATAATTCTTCGGTGTGCCGCCTCTGCCTCATTTGGACTTAAAGCAACCACCATTGCACCAGCACATAGTGATGTCAATAATAAAGCCATTCCTTTTTTCATTGTATGCCTCCTGTTCTGTTCCTACTTAAAACTTCACATTTTCTTCATCATAGTTTTTTTTATTCCCTATGTCAAGAAAAAGTGCCAAGCCACAGATTCCCTGCAACTTGGCACTTTCTTATACGATTATCTAGTGAATCCAATGCACAAATTAGAAATGGTCGTAGTGCTTGCCCTTCCAGTACATTGTCTTTGCCACCTCAGCCTTGTCAGACAAAGTTACACCTTCCATAATCCATTTGTAGAATTCCTCAAATCCTGTTCGATCTACAATATAACCAATGTGTTCCTTTCCATCTGGAGCATTTGGATCAATGTACTTCTCTACAAATCCATAGGCATTCTTTACGATCTTTAGAATGCTATCCTCATCCACCCACTTAATAAAGTCTTCAGCAAGTCGAGGATTCTTCTTTCCAGTTCTTCCAAGAAGTACAAGGCGATAGTATTTTTCTTTGCTTCTTGTCCAAGCTCTCGTTGGACAAACTGTAATGCAGACACCACAGCCAATACATTTTTCCGTATCGCGAACAATCTTTCCATTGACTACCTTGAGTGCCTCAACACTCTTTGCCTTACAGCCCTTTACACAGGCCTCACAAGTCACACAGCGGTCAGGATCATATTGTGGCTCTGTCATTCCCATAATACCAAAATCATTCATGCGAACCTTGGCACAGTCATTCGAGCAACCTGTAAAGGCAACCTTAAAGTGCAAGTTATTTGGGAAAATTTGCTTCTCCATCTTCCTTGCAAACTCAGTTGTATCATAATTTCCAAATGGGCAGAGACGCTTTCCTGGGCAGGCAACAACATTTCTTGTTCCTGATGCCGCATATCCAGTGTCTCTCTTTTCCTGATTGGTCTGTACATGGTCAATAATAAGCTGAATCTCTTTGTTGACCGCATCCATATTTTCAATGCTGATTCCTGGAACCTCCACACCCTGACGGTTGGTAATAAAGATGGTTCCATTGCCATACTTTTGTGCAATCTCTGTAATTCTTTGCATACTCTCTGCATCAATATAGCCACCTGGCATTCTGATACGAGATGCTGTCTCGCCACGCACCTTTGATACACGAAATGCATTTTTCTTTAACTTCTTTACATTAATATCCATAGCCATTTGTAGCACCTCCTAATCAATCAAGCTCTTGCTGTCCACATAGTTAAATACTGGACCATCGAGACAAATATAAGTATCATTGACCTTACAATGTCCACATTTTCCAATACCACAGCACATTTTTCGCTCATAGGAAACCCAAATGTTCTCTTCTTTCAATCCACGCTTCAATAGCTCAATTACAGAAAACTTCATCATTGCTGGAGGTCCAACAACCACAGCCTGTGCTGTTTCAACATTCTTTAATTTCAAATCAGGAATGTACTTCGTAACAAGACCAACATTTCCGGTATAGCCCTCTGCTTCCTTATCCATCGTCAAAATCAAATCCATGTTCTTTTCCCAACGTGCAATATCATCTCTAAAGAGCATATCGGATGGACTCTTAAATCCTAAAATTACATGCTTATCCTGTGCATCCTTGTTTCATTCAATGCATCAATCACTCCACGCACTGGCGAAACACCTGTACCACCGGCAACAACAACACATTCGCCATCTTGATATTGATTGACATCAAAGCCATTGCCATATGGACCACGGAGGAATAAAGTATCTCCGACATAATTTTCAAACACTTCATCTGTCACTCGACCAACCTTGCGGATAGTTAAGTCAACACTGTTTTTGGTAATTCCACTGACTGAAATTGGGGCCTCACCAAACTTTGGGATGGACACCTCAAAAAATTGTCCTGGCTTTACATCGCCCTCAAATGCCATGCGGAAGGTAAACTCCTTTTGTGTATGGCGAATAACTTCCAAAATCTTAGATGGAAATGGGATATAAGGGTTAGTTCTCATTCGCTGCCTCCTTCTCGACCTCGGCTGTCACTTTATTGATGATATTTGAAAATGAAATGTACTCTGGACAGACCGTATCACACCTTCCACAGCCCACACACATATTGTAACCAAATCGCTTATTAAAATCGTAAATCTTGTGCATAGTCTTAAAGCGCATGCGATCCCCATGATTCTTTCTGTACTCTCCGCCACCAGCGACATTCGTGTAGCCATCGACCATACAAGATGCACCAACTCTTCTTCTCTCACCTACTTTTCCATTGTCTGTGTAGAATACATCCTGCATTGTATAACAGGTGCAAGTTGGACACACATAGTTACATCTTCCACAGGCGATGCAGCGAGAATTATACTCCTCCCACATTTGAGAGCGGAAAATAGAAAGTGGCACATCCTTTGGTGTCTTTACTCTAGTTTGATTTCTGTGACAAATCTTGGAACCACTTCCTGCTCTTTAATGGCATTCTTTGCAAATACATTCTCAAGAGCTTCATCCTTTAACTGGCAATGAAATTGACCATCAATATAATCTACAGAAAATAGATAATCTAAGTCATCTGCACGATTTGTTCCCATATCTACACAGAAACAATCTTCATAAGAATGTCCACAGCCAATCAGAGCAAACTTTACCTTATCTCTGATACGAGCATAAAAATAATCCTCCTCACGACCATTGTGAAGATAAATTTGGTCCAGTCTCTTGAGTGCATTTAAATCGCAACTTCTCAAGAAGACAACGACCTCTCTTGTATCCTCATCAGCTTCCTTTACATCATTTTCTGTAAAGAAAAATAATGTCTGTGAGAGCGGAGTGAGAATTTCTTTAAATGAATAATCAGACTTTTTCTCCCACTCAATATCTGCTGCCTCATTGACAAACTCGTAGCGCACAACATCAGTATCCGTAAATCTACCTTCTCCCACCTTGAGCACTGGTGCATAGATACGATACTTTGAGTGCAAATTGCGGACTACTTCATTAAATCCGCCGGACAAAAATATAAAACCTTTTTTCCCCATACTTTCTCCTCTGCTTTTAGCAAATTGCTAAGGCTTTTTGAATTTTATTACACATATTTTGACAATTTATCTCCAATGCATACCTCTCATTATAGCATATTTAGTAAAATATTAACAGTCAGCAAAATAGACACAAAAATTCCTAGCAATTTACTATATTTAATGCAGACTGCTATGCTAGGAATATTTTATTCCTCTTTTACCATTGAATTTCTGTCTGCACATCATCGAGCTGTTGGCTTGTCTCTGAAAAAGTTCCCTGTGGCATCTTTCCTGTTTCATTGTAAGCAGAATAGATACCTTCAAACTGCCCAAATGGAGCCTGAGCAATGTAACTATCCCCTGTGGCATACATTTTTTCAATAGCAATCATTGCCTGAGGATCAATCGCCACACATCCGCCAGTGGTTGCCTTTCCTGGATAAGTGCAGTGTAAAAACAATGCCGAACCATCTCCATTTGCATTATTGACATTAAATCCTGAATCAATGACATAGTCATAAATGCCTGCAAATCCACTTGCCCAAAGCTTTTCTCCATCCTGTAACAAAGTATTCGCATTACTCTCCAAGCGATTGGTTCTTTTTGACCAATATTGACTCTTCGCCTGAGGATCAATCTTTACATAATTTTTAGAAAAACCTTCCATAGCCTCTTTTCTTCCAAAGGCGGTTCCCATTTTAAGAGACCAATGGGCGTAATTCCCGAACCTTCAAAGCGATGATTACTCATTCCGCCCCAGCCCATTACACCCAAGGACTTTACCCTAGCCACCCAAGGGGCATTGTCACTGTCTCTGTGGTAGGCAATAACTCTCACTTTATTGTGCAGATTTTCTGGCTTTGCTCCACTTTGTGCGGTCTTTGAATTTCTTGCAAATCCTTCCACCACAATAAGATTTCTTGCCCCAGTTGGCAGTGAAAATCGAGTGACATCATAACTGACATCCACAGCTATGCCCTGCAGCACATGATTTTGTTGTTTCTGTTCAACACCATCTCCTGACTTTACTCCCGGTCCCGTCGCATTCATCGCTCCAAATGCTACTGCCTTTTTTCCTGTCACTCCGGCATAGGAAATCATTGTTGGTACAGCCATCAAAACGCCAAAGGTAAGTGTAACCAACCACTTTGTTTTATTTTTATTATTCATTTTCTATGATCTGCACACACAGCCCACGGTAGCGATTGATCATAGCCAAAAACTCCTGTTTCCTTGGCAAAACCAAATTCCCCGGATAGCTCGTATAAGGTGCAATCCCCTCCAATCCTACTTCTTCTAATTTTTGATAAACCTTGTCAGCTACCTTTGTAATGCACTCATCCCTGACCAAAATCTTATCCTTGGCATAATCGAAAAGTACAGCCAACGCTGATGTCTGCTCAGGATCTACTAATTGTTCAAGAGCTGATAAATCAATGCTTTCTCTGCCATATAACACAGTACAAAGCCCCTTTGCACGAACTCGGTCTTCTCTTCCTGCCTTAGAAAAACTCTTTTTTAATATTTTTCTCTGCCTTGGCAACAAAAACTCTTCGCTCTCTGTAATCCTTCGTCCATCCCCTTTTGCAATTTTTTTGGCCAAATCTGTGACATCTAAAGGCATATACTCATCGAGCATAATCACACAATCTGCTGCATCAAAATAGTCGCCACTTCCACCGACAACCAATATCGTTGAAATTTTTTGTCTCTGATAGAGTGCCTTAATTTTTTCTACAAATGGTGTAATTGGCTCCTTTTCCTTAGAAACCAATGTTTGCATTCTATGATCTCGAATCATAAAATTGGTTGCCGAAGTGTCCTCATCCACCAGCAATGTGCCAACCCCTGCCTCAATGGCCTCGACGACATTCGCAGCCTGTGAGGTGCTTCCGCTGGCATTTTCACTGACAAAGCATTTTGTGTCCTTTTTCTGCGGCAAATGATTGATAAATTGAGAGATATCCACTCCCTGCACACTTCGCCCATCTTCTGCCCTAATCTTTGTCGCATCACTCTGTGTAATGACATATTCTCGGCCATCACCTTTAATGTGATTATATACTCCTCTTTCTATGGCACGAAGAAGTGTACTCTTTCCATGATATCCACCACCAACAATCAATGTGATCCCCTCTCGAATTCCCATGCCCTCAATGGTTTTTCCATCACGCAAAGTCAAACTCATTTGTAAACTCTTTGGAGAGACAAAGCTCTTGGCATTTTTCATCGGTCGATCCGAAATTCCACTCTCTCTTGGTAAAATTGCCCCATTGGCAACAAAGGCAACTAAATGTTCTTTTTTTATCCACGCCCTGATTTCCTCTTGCTCAAGAAAAGTTGCAATATGTCCCAAAAGATTTCGATTCAATGTGGCAGAAAGAGGTTGAATATTTTTTATTCCTGCGCTCAACTTATCAATCAACAATTCCTTAGCTGCTTTGCCAAGAATCCTTCGGCCTGCTGCAGGAAATTCTGCCAAAAATCGGATTTCTATGCCACTTTCACCAACAATAACACTACTTCTTTCTATAACTTCTTGCCCACAAGCATCCATAAAGATGCCTCTCTCTCGCTGAAAAACTTGATACAAGGTTCTCGTCAAAAAGTCAGAAATCGCAATTCTTTCTGCCCTTGTTTTGACCATCTCTGCCGTGATCCCTGTGGTGGAAAGCTTTGCCTTTACTCTCAACTTTGATGGCGGTGCATAAGGATCGGACTGCACATGATCAATACATAAAATAAAAGATCCAAAATCATATTCACCCTTTAGTGACTTATATCCAGGATATCCCCTGCCATCGAGGGAAAGCAATTCCCTCTCCAAATCTTTCCTTTCTCCATTTATAACTCCTCATCATAGACCGCTCTGCTGCCACCAATGTACTTCGCTCTTGTGCGTGCTGCCACTACATTGGCACAGCCAATCTTCTTTACTTGAAGACGCACAGGTACAGCCACTCTCTTTAAATGCATACCAATCAAAGTATCTCCAATGTCCATCCCTGCATCTGCCTGAATTTCTTCCACAGCCACTGGCTCCTTCATATGTTGATAGACAGCTGTGGCAAAGGAACCTCCGGCCTTTGGTCTTGGAATGACATTGCAGATTTCTTTTCCTAAAACAGCCTCTCGCTCCACGATAATCGCACGATTGAGATGTTCACAGCACTGTGCTGCCATATAAAGTTCATGCTTTTCTAAAACAGAAGAAAGACCTGCATAAATTTGTGCCGCGACCTCCTCACTAGAATGGGTTCCAATTTTTTCTCCCATCACTTCACTTGTTGAACAGCCAATGACAACGATTTGCCCAGGTTTTAGATTACTCTTTTCAACTAACTCCTCCATTGCCTCTATGCACTCTTTTTTCAAATCTTCCATTGTCAATCCCTCTTTCTATCTCTTTATTTCACAGAGATCTTTGATCACTTCTCCTGCAATAATGAGTCCAGCTACAGGTGGAACAAAGGCAACACTTCCTGGAATTGCCCTTCGATCTGTGCATTTATGTTCTGTCCCTGGCGGACACACACAATTGCTTCTACAGCTGATGGATTCATCCTCCAAAGGGGTCAAAGCTTTTTCCTCCGAATAAACTACCTTCAGCTTCTTTACTCCACGCTTTTTTAGCTCTCTTCTCATCACTTTGGCCAATGGACATACTTTGGTCTTATAGATATCTGCCACACGAAATGCACTGGCATCGAGCTTATTTCCAGCTCCCATACTGCTTATTATTCTCACGCCCTTTTCCTGTGCCTTCATCACCAACTCAATTTTTGCAGTCACCGTATCCACCGCATCTACCACATAGTCATACTCATCAAACGGAAATTCATCAGCATTTTCAGGAAGAAAAAAACATTTGTACACTCGAATATCTGCACTTGGATTAATATCCAAAATTCGTTCCCTCATCACCTCGGCCTTATATTTCCCAATTGTCTTTCTTGTCGCAATAATTTGTCGATTGATATTGGTCAAACACACCTTATCATCATCAATCAAATCAAATGCTCCCACACCACTGCGAGCCAAGGCCTCGCACACATAGCCTCCAACGCCACCCACACCAAAAACAGCCACTCGAGAATGGGCTAATTTTTCCATTGCCTCTGGGCCGAGTAATAATTGCGTCCTCGCAAATTGTCTTGACATACTTAACTCCTTTAATTTGATATCACAACTTATTCTAAACTAGTGTCTACACAGTGTCAACTTTGAGACTATCTTCTTCGTTTGAGGCGCCAGCGGAGGGCTTTTTCATCACCTCCACGAGCGGCATACTTCTTTAGATAATGCTCTCTCTTCTTTTTATCGCCCTCCATATGGGCAATCTTTGCCGCAAGAACATAGTATCGCTTTGCCGTTGTTGAATTTTTGAGATTTCTCTGTAACTTTTTTAAATCTTGTTTTGCACGATCCATATCCTTCATCCCAATATAAAAATTCACCGCATCTTCTACATTTTCCCTTGCCCCCACATCTACCAATCGCTCTAGTGCATCATTGGCCAAATTCTTTTCATCATTGTCTCTTGCACAACAAGCAAGCAAATGTAATTCCATTGTGGTGTCCTTTGTCGAAAATATCTATGGATTTTTAATAGTAATTTCTGTGCCCGCTCATAATTCCCCTGATGATAGTAGACATCTGCCAAAAAAATAGTATACTGCCTTTTTATCTTCATTGGTCACCACATAAAAAGCGCAAGACAGATAGCAATGATTCGGACTGGCGATAAAAGCCATTATTAATATATAATATAGCCAAATAGAGGCGAAATTTATATTTTCTTCGCTTAACAAAGGCCTGACGATATAATTTTCCCTGTTCTTTGCTTGGTTTTTTTTGAAAAAAATTCCACAGCCAGGTCAGAAAAATCACAACAATCACAAATAAAAATAATACCGCCATATCACTCCTCCTTTCCAAAGTATTACTCAAAATAGTACAAAGGAGAATCCCCAAGCCAAAGACTTAACAATTCCCCCACACTCTATCCCAGTTTTTCTAGTTTTTGTCTCAATTTCTCAAAAATACGCTCAGCCATCCATTTTTCCTGAGTGTGAAATCCTTCTGGTAAACAAACCCAACGCACATCACTATTTTCATCGGGCTTAATGGACAATTTCTCTGTTTCATCCGCCTCTAACAAGTAAGTAATATTGACATGAAGATGAGACGGTACATACTTTCCTCTCTTTTCATGCCCAAGAACATTTAAAATTTCCAATGAAAAAATATTCTCAGTAATAGGATGTACTCGTGTAATTCCACTCTCTTCCTTAACTTCACGCATGGCCACGGCCAAAAGGTCCTCCTCCCCATCAGCGTGACCGCCGAGCCAAGTTAACGCCTGATAAATGTTATGCCAAGCGAGCAAGGCCTTATTGTGCTTTCGATTTAAAACCCAAGCCGATGCTGTCATATGAGCAATGAGATTGCTTCGAAAAAAAATGTCTTCCTGTGTCTCTAAAAGATGTAGAATCACTTCTTTGTCCACTTCTTCCTGTTCATTCCACGGTTTAAATTCTTGAATTTGTCGATATAAACTCTCTCTCATCTTCTCTCCTAAATTAAAAAGTTAATTCTAGAAGCATTGAGCTTTTTATACAATGCTTTTTCCCTACCACCCATGTTGATATATTTTTTGATACATCGTTCCTTTTCTTTTTCGTCTCCCAAAATATCATAGTCAAGAATACATTCGAGCAATAAATCTCTTCCATCTTTTGCTGCATCTGCACATTCTTCCAATTCCTTCAAATGTTTCCTTGCTAAATCAAGGCGTTTTAATTGCATATTTTGAAAGATATCAGGAATCAATACCTCTGGATTTGTATGATCACATTCTAGGCTCTTCTCATACATCATCAGACTTCTCTCAATCTCCCTTTGCTTACTCAAGACATCACCAAGTCCCTGCCAAGCACTGGCGATATTGGGGTTATAGTCGAGTGCACGCTCAAATAACTTTTGTCCCAAATCCATTTGACCACATTCATAAAAAATAACTTTTGCTCGAAGCAGGACAACAATCGCATAATCCTCATTCGTAAAACAGCATTCATTGAGAATATCCAATTTTTTCAATTTCTTTTCTGGCTCAATATAGCGATTATCTATATCACAAATTAATTTTTGCAACATCAACTTACTCTTTTTGTCATTCTTAAAGGCCATATTCCAGAGTTTAATATACTCTTTTTTTGGCTCTGGTCGGCTCATCATTGCCTTAATTATTCCCAACATTTTCTCCTCCATCCACAAAAAAAGAGACTATCCACCCATGGACGGATAGTCTTCTATTGCCTACTGACGATTGATATTTGCTTGCTGCTTACTCATATCAAGGAGCTTTGCACGCATGGTATTTTCAATATTTTGTAACTCAATTTCGGCATTTTTTCTCTTCTCTCTGCCATCTTCTTGAATCTTTAGCACTTCATCCAATGTAGAGATTAATGTCTGGTTGGTTGACTTTAATGTCTCAATATCAATAATGCCTCGCTCGGATTCCTTTGCCGTCTCAATCGTTGCCGTGTGCAATAGTTCTGCATTTTTCTTTAGCATCTCATTTGTTGCATTAGAAACTGCTGCCTGTGCCTTTGCCGCCTGTTGAGAGTGATTAAGACCAATGGCAATGACCATTTGACTCTTCCACAGCGGAATGGTATTCACAAGTGTAGATTGAATCTTCTCTGTCATCACTGTGTCATTGCTCTGAATTAAACGAATCTGTGGAGCTGTCTGTAAAGCTACAGCTTTTGATAGCTCAAGGTCATAGATTTTCTTTTCAAAGCGATTGCACATATCAGCAAAGTCCTTTGCCGCCTGTGTGTCCTCCTGCAGTCCTGTCTGTTTTGCCTTTTCTGTGAGTTTTGCAAGATCCACTCTCCTTGCCTCCTCAAGCTTTTTCTTTCCCGCTGCAATATAAAGTGTCAACTCCTTAAAGTGAGCAAGATTCACCTCATACATCTTGTCTAACATACTGATATCCTTTAAAAGAATAACTTGATGCTTTTCAAGCTCCGATGCTATGCGATCAATATTGACCTCTGCCTTTTCATATCTCGCCTTATAAGCAGCTAGTTCATTAGTTTTTTTCTTAAAAAATCCCAAAAAGCCCTTGCTATCTTTTCCTGAGTCATCCATTGTCCTTAACTCTGTGACCACGCTGGCCAACATATTGCCAACCTCACCGATGTCCTTTGTCTTTACTGTCTCTAGAGCCTTTTCTGAAAACTCAGCTACCTTCTTTTGTGTTCCTGCTCCATACTGCAAAATCATTTGAGAGTTGGTGATATCAATTTTTTGTGCAAAATCATCTACCATTTTTAATTCTTCTGGGCTCAATTGCTCCTTTTGGGCAAGCTCAGCTTTCGCTGTCTCTGTAGTTTGGAGATCCTTCGCTTCAGAAACAATTGGTGCACTCAAATCTGGCTCCAAAGTTAATGTTGGTGCCTCCGCCTTCATATCAAAACCAAAATCATTATTTCGCTCATACATCCTCCATCTCTATCGCTTCCACTCATCTTTTACTAAGCTGTCCTTAGCTAACATTGTCCTCAATGCCTCTGCATCGGTTGTGACATCATAGACATCATTGATAAATAAATTATTTCGCATTTCCACAAATGCCACATAAATTGTACCCATGGTCTTCTCAATTTCTTGCTTTGCCTCAAGAACATCTTCTCCCGGGGAATCGATTTGGTTAAACTCTTGATACTTTTGTACCAGCTTCTTGGTTGTCGGCAAATAATACTCCATAAACCTACGCATTTGTGCAATCTGTGCTGGTCTAGCCTTTAATTTTTCAAAAATATCAACTAAAACTTTATTGATATCCTCTAAATGCTTCTTCATCTGAGGCTCAGATATCGCACTCTTTTGCCTTTGAAACTCTGCAATATAGCTCTCGCCGTCCTCAATGGCCTTTTTCCACTGTTTCTTTTGCTCTGGGGTTAAATCACTGGCATCTAGCGTCGTTTGTATCCTTGCATCTTCTACCTTCACCTTGTCCTGCTCTTCTTTCTTCTTTCTAGTGGCATCCAGAAAATCATTGTAGGTGCGGTCATCAATCATAAAAAATTGTTGAGTACTGTCGAGATGACCTTGTTCAAAGATTCCCTCCCGAATCATATAGCGCAGGTTCTTTCTTGTCTTTCTCTCCGATGCATGCATACCCATAGCCAGAGTTTCCACTTCAATCACTGTGCGAATTCTCATATAGTCATCATATCTTTGTGCCAACTTTAATGCTTTTAACTTTTTCATTCCCTTGCAAAACATCAAAACAAAAAAGGCATCGATAAGTCCCAATATAAACAGTGTAATAAAGGCCGCACCATTGTACTCAGGCAATAAACCAAAGAAGGCAATAAGCAAAAATGGTGCCGGAAAGAGGCCAAAAATTGCACCGATAATCACCTTCATCAATGCAAGCCCCTCTCCCTTTCGGTTCACTCTCGGAACTACTTTTCTCTTGACTTCTTTCAATAAGTCTCCAGCAAAAGATCCCACATGTCGACTCAAATTTGTGTAGATGCCCGACTGAATTGCCTTCTGTACAGTGTTAGCTACTTCATCACCAACATGAGTCCAATCATCCTTGTCATATTTGTTTTCCATATTCCCACTTCCATCAAATTTTTTTTGAAACAAACGATAGTTTTATTATACTATTCTTCTGCCCCATACGCAAGAAGATGAGTCTGACTTGATACACCAAACCCGTCTGTCCATACCATACCACACCATCAAATTTGGCAATCACTCTCTGTAAGAGAACATCTTCAAGACTTTTAATTTCTCCTAAAACATCCCCCTTCTTTACTCTATCTCCGGCCTTTGCCATTCGATGCCAAAATCCATCACTGGCTGCAAACACATACTCTGTCCTTTGACTACACTTTTGTTCTTGATTAACACTGACCTCTCCCTGTACAATGCCCAATGCTCTTTGAGCCACCTCGATGCACTCTAGGCAGCGAATAACCTCTTCATCACAAAACTTTCCCCCACTTCCAATCTCCAATAAAAGTGCAGGAGTTCCCATTTTCGCCGCTCTACTGTAAAATCCATTTTCCGCCTGCGAACAGAGACGATACGGAATAGGCATACAGCTGGCAATATTCTCTGCTACATCTCTCACAGTCTTTGATACATTTTCTGAGAAAAAGAGAAGATCTTGCATATCTTCATCAATGTCCCCACCATGTAAATCGAGCAAAAAATCAATTTCCGGATAGAGCTGTTCCTCTAATCGATGAGCCAATCGCTCAGCCAGTGTTCCATCCCTTTTCCCTGGAAATATTCGATTAAGATTTTTTCTTTCTTCATCCAATGGCATAATCTGCTTTTTTCCCTGATAAAATCCTGCCGCATTGATTAGTGGAAAAAACAAAATCATTCCGCTAATTTTGTCTGCATCTAGGCTTTCAAACGCTCGCTTTACTGCTGCAATTCCCACATATTCACATCCGTGTACACCTGCACTAATGGCCAAACTTTTCCCGACTGATTTCCCTTAACAACCCAAACAGGCATCTTTAATTCAGGTAAAATCTGCCACTCCCACTTGCTCTTTGTTTGTGGCTTTATCTTTTCTAAAATTTCTTGTAACTTTCTCACTATGCCTCCATTCTTCCTCTCACTCTTTTATTCTAACATAAAAGTGGCAGAAACAAAATCTTTCGAAATTATTTCTGTCACTCTTTTTTCTACTTTTTTTCATATTTATAAACTTCATGCCGCATATCCAAAAAGGATAAGCCCATCACAATTTGACACTCCCCATGCCTAAAGGCAGGGGATTCTTGGTTCGCCGATTACTGCGTAGCTTCTGAAAGAAGCGATGTCTTACACAATCTCCCCAAGCGTAGATTCCCGTGTGTCCCACGGTATTTTTCATGTCTTATGCCGCTTGAATTTCCTTTGCCTTAGCTAGGATATTCTTGGCGGCATTCACATCTCTGTCATGGTGCGCTCCGCACTTTTTGCAAATCCAGTCCCGAACGGCAAGATTTTTCGTTTCCGTATTTCTCTCACCGCATACGGAGCAGGTTTGCGAACTTGGATAGAAGGTCGGCACTTGAATGACATCTGTTCCGTAGAGTACCGCCTTGTATTCCAGCATACGAAAAAACTCTGCCCAGCTTACATCGGAAATCGCTTTTGCCAGCTTGTGATTCTTCATCATGTTCTTCACCTGCAAATCCTCTATGCCGATGGTTTGGTTTTCACGCACCAGCTTTGTCGAGATTTTATGCAGGAAATCCTTTCTGGCATTTGATATTCTTTCGTGTATTCTAGCAACGAGTTTTCTTTGCTTGCTACGATTTTTGCTCTCTTTCTTTTTTCGGGACAATTTTCTTTGCTCTCTTGCTAATTTCTTGCTCAATCGTTTCAGAATACAAGGATTTTCTACGACATTACCGTTGCTGTCCGAACAAAATTCTTTCAATCCGACATCAATGCCGACTTCTCCTCCTTCGTTGCGAGCAAGGAAATTTTCTATATCTGCTGTCACGCAAAGGGAAACGTAGTATTTTCCCGATGCCGTCCGCGATATGGTGGCATTTTGGATCTTGCCCTCAAATTCCCGTGACAGTTTGATTTACCAGTCCAAGCCGTGGGAGATGCAGTTTTTCGCCCTCTATACGAATCCCGTTTCCTTGGTTACGGGTACGATACGATTGCCGATGGTTGTGCTTGGATTTGAACCTTGGATATTTTGCAATTTTCTTGAAGAAATTCTGATAGCTACGGTCAAGATTCCGCAAGGATTCTTGCAGAGCCATGCTGTCCACAGCTTTTAGCCACACATAGTCTGGATGGTTTTTGAGTTCTGTAAGGAGTGCGCTCGTCTGCACATACGTCACAGATTCTTTTTTCGTTTTCCAAGATTCCATGCGCAAAGCTAGGAAGTGATTGTATACGAAACGACAGCAACCAAGTGTTTGTTCGATTGTCTGTACCTGTGCCTTTGTCGGATAGATTCTGAATTTATAGCCTTTCGTATATTCCACATCTTCACCCCCTCTGCGATATTTTTTGATTTTCGATATACTGTTTCACCATGGCAAGTGGTGCACCGCCTACCGTTGATACGAAGTAGGAGTTTGTCCAAAGGGTTGGTATTCTGCTCCTCAGCCATGGAAATTCTGTGCGTAAAACCCGGGAGGTTCTGCCTTTAATAGTTTTCACTGCCTTGTGTATGCCAAATTGTGGGTCTACCTCTAAAAGCAAATGTACATGGTCTGGCATGATTTCCATTTCGATGACATCGACACTGATTTCTTGACATATGGCAGAAATGAGCTCCTTTAGCCTTACATCAACGCCATTGACCAGTACCTGCGACGATATTTGGGACACCATACAACGTGATACTTACAGGAATATACGACATTGTGGTTTGATTTATATTTCATGGTTAAGATTATACTGAATATGTTTATCTAATTCAATAGACAGAGTGAATTTCTTTCTGTCAATATCCATCGAGGATTTGACAGAAAGCGGGCTTATATCCCCATAGCTAAAGCTAGGGGTTTTACGCCCGTTTTGATAACAGACTGAAGGAATAAACAACACATCACTCCCCAATGTGTTTGATGTCGCTAATCCCAAAAAACCACCGACACAAAACCACAAAATATTGCCAAGATAAAAAGAGACCTTTCCCACTTTTTATACACACAAATTATCCCAAAAATCCAATGCGTTTTTTATCTACTGCACGAAAATCCAAGTTTTCATCAATGTCCTCAACTTTCAGTGTCAATATTTCCTCTCGGCTAATTTCGTCCTCTCCCTCTCTAGAAAAAATCCGCTGTGCCTGACGCATCAAGGCCTGCTCCAATAAGTTTCTGGCAAATCGTCCATTTCCAAATTCCTCATGTCCACAAATTTTCTTAAAGATACTTTGACATTTTTCTCGAACCTCATCGCTCAAAATGATGTCCTTTTTCTTGGCCAGCAAGGCAAATTTCTGTCATCTCCTGTGCATTGTAGTCTGGAAAAGATAAGTGAAAGGCAATTCTGCTTCGCAGTCCCTCATTTTTATTTAAAAACTCCTTCATCTTTTCTGGATAGCCCGCAAAAATAACCACCACATCTTCCCTGTGATTTTCCATTTCTTGCACAATGGTATTGATAGCCTCATCACCAAAGTTATTGGCATCATCAACCAATGCATAAGCCTCATCAATAAAGAGCACGCCACCCCTCGCTTCTCTAAACTTCTCACTCACGCTCTTTGCCGTCCAGCCCACATACTTGGCCACAAGATCTGACCTGCCAACTTCAATGCAATGCCCAACTTCAAGCACTCCTTCTTTCTTTAAAATTTGTGCCAATAATCTTGCCACACTTGTCTTTGCTGTTCCAGGATTTCCCATAAAAATCATATGTAAGGAAGTTTCCACTTTGGGAAGTCCCATCTGTCTTCGCAATCTTTGTATATTGGCAAGAGAAATGATTTGATCAACCAAGCCTTTAATTTTTTCTAATCCAATCATTTCCTGCAATACCTTGTATGGTTCTGAAGTTTTCATTTCCTTCGTTAACTTTTTTGTCTTATGCCCTCGATAAGATTGATAGACCTTCGTTTTTAATTGTATACTGTACCACTGGTCATATAATTGTTGAACCTGAGAAGTGGTGTAGGTCTTTTCTTCTGTCAATACCTCCATAACCTCTTGTCTTGAGGCAGGAAAATCTGTCTTTTGACTTAATAATTGAAAATATTCAATAGATTTTTCATAACTTCCAGATCCCTCACAAATTTCAACTAAATCCAATGTGCCCTCTACTTTGGCAATTAAACTCCTTGAAAATCCAGGATTTTTTGTGCTGTCAATAAAAAACATCAATGTCTTATGATGATATTTTTCAATTAAAATCTGAAAATAATGAATGACCTTCTCATAGGCAGAGGAATAGTTGCCATCCATCCCATCGCTCTCTCCCATATCAACCACGACCGCACATCCTTTAGCCGCCTCAAAAATATTTTGCACATCATCTTCTTCGTAACATCCCTCATCAATATCATAGATATACTCACAGCGTGCCCCCAATAGACGCTCATTCGTCTTTAATGCAGGAATTAAAATATCAATCATTTCTTGTGCGGTTTCTTTACTTCCTACACGCAGACAGTAGTGCACAGATTTCCATAGAATTTTTTTATGTTTTCCTTAGCATAGATGCGCTCTAATTCTTCTATAAAGCTCTCATCGGCCATAATCCCCTTTGCTCTTTTCATGGCCATCTCATAAGAAAGTGGTACTTGATAGCATTTTTCTTTGATATGATAGAGATAGTTGTCAAAATAGTCGACACGAAGGTCGGAAGCAAAACTATCCATTTCATCCACATAGCCCATTCCCCTAGCCCTCTTTAACAGCCACTTTAAATGAGTAGGTGTAATTTCTTCCCGCTTTTCTACACAAACACCTTTTAATTCACTCCAATATTCTGAAAAAATTTCTAAGACATAGCTTTGGCAATCTTCCCACTCCACCTTTTCTAAATCACAGGCCACTACGACATCAACTGTACTCTTTCTTGCTCCAACAATACACATAGAAAGACGCTCATCCAGTCCACAATGTGCCCCCAGACTCTCATTGATTTGCTCAATCTTTTCAGCAATGCGTTCGCTATCTCCATCTTCTTCCTTTTCTCTATAACTTAATGTCAATCTATAAAAAATCATTCGCTATTATTCGCTCCTAATCTCGCCATTTTAGTGACTATTATATCATAGATACAAAATTATTGAAGTTCTAAACCGTTCGCATTGTAGCACTTGTGGCTTTCTACCTATTCTTTATAATCCACATAATACTGCGTCCACATTGCAACTTCAGATAAAGCTGGGTGTGGCACCATTGTCTCATTGATTGTCGAGATGACATTTGGCTCCAGATTTCTCACATATTTCTTTGCACGCAGTACTTTTGTTTGTTCAGAACCAATTTCTGGATGAATTGCACGCAATAAATGTTTTCCCGCATTCATTAAATTTAAAAATGGTTGAAAAAGAATCGAAGCCTGCTCGCCAATGACATGGGCACCCAAAATCTTTCCACTCTTTTTTTCCACAATCACCTTAACAAATCCATCATCCACTTCCCCCTCCATCATTCCCAGAGAATACCCCTTACTTGTCTGAGAATAGTGATGAAGACCAACACTCACCGTATAACCTGCAGCCTCAGCTTGTTCCTTCGTCATTCCCACATGTCCGACCTGAGGATAGGTATAGGTCACTGCGGGCACAAGGTCATACTCTGCAAACCGCCAATCGTTTTCCTCTGTGCGTAAATACAAATTATGTGACAAAATATCTGCCTCATAATTTGCCTTGTGGCGAAATGGTGCCTTTCCATTGCAATCTCCAAGTGCATAAATTCCCTCCGCATTGGTCTCTAAAAATTCATTGGTCTCGATATAGCCACGCCTATCTACCGTTACCTTTGTCCTCTCCAAATGCAATAAATCTGCATTGCTCACAATTCCTGGGGCAACTAAAATTTCATCTGCTCGAATTTCCTTTTCTTCTCCCGTTGCAATATCTCGAATCAATAAAACCTTGTCCTCTCCCTCTCTCCGAACAGAAATCGTATCCTGATTTAGCTCTACCCCAATACCAAATTCTCGAATATTTTCCAGTAGTTTTTCACTGACTTGTACATCTTCCTTTGGTAAAAGTCGAACATTATGCTGGATGATTGTCACCTTACTTCCAGCAGCTGAAAATACATGGGCAAATTCTGTTCCAATTGGTCCACCTCCGATAATGATTAATCTGTGAAATACTGATTTCGGATAATCTTTTCCAAATAAATTTCACTAGTCAAATAGCCCACTTCCTCAAGCCCTTCGATATTTGGAATTTTTGTTCGGCCACCAACAGCAAGGACAATCACCTTGGCTGTGATTTCTTCGCTCACTCCACCAGATGCCAAAGCTACCTTCATTGACTTTTCACCAGTAAAATATCCACATCCTTTGTAGACATCGAGATTTTTTTCATTCATATAGAACTGCTCTAATTCCTTACTTTCATCGATCTTTGCCCACACACGATGAGATAACTTTTCCCAATCAATTCTTGGCTTCTCAAATGGTGCAATGCCAATTCGTTCAATTTTTTGAGCCTCTCGAATAAAATCTGCAGCAGTAACGAGGACTTTTGTTGGAATACAACCTCTCGTCAGACAAGTTCCTCCAAATTTTCCCTTTTCAATCTGTGCACATTTTAGCCCCTTAGCCAGCGCAGCCTCTAAAACAATATTTCCTGCTCCCGTTCCTACAACAATTAAATCGTATTCCTTCATTGTTCCCCTCCATATTCTAAATTCCAATTCCTAACCAATGATCCACTTGGCATGACTTCCACTTTGATCTTTTTTAACCACCAATTGATTTTCCAACATTTGCTTTAACTCGGTGACATGCGAAATAATGCCCACCATTTTCTTTCCCCCTGCCATTTCCTGTAGTACTCGAATGGCATCATTTCTTGAGCGATCATCAAGTGCACCAAATCCCTCGTCAATAAACATGACATCCAGATGAATGGATGATGTGGTCTCTTGAATATGATCAGCCATTCCAAGGGCAAGTGACAAGGCCGCCATGAAAGACTCTCCACCAGAAAGCGTTCTTATCTCCCTTCTTTTTCCTGTGACATTGGAATAGACCATCAAATCCAATCCTTTATTCTTTCCCGCTCCTGCATTTTCTTCATCAACCATCTCAAGGCAAAATTGTCCACTAGACATTTGCAAAAATCTTGTGTTTGCACTGTGCAATATTCTCTGCAAATAGTATCGCAAACAAAAGTTTCAATGTCCATTCTTGCACCTGTTCTCTTTCCAGCAAGTCGCTCATAGAGGCTGCTAACTCTAGCCTGCTCCATCATCATCTTTTCTTGCTCAGAAAGTTTTATTTCCAATCGCCTTTGCACCCCTTCATTTATTTTCCTCTTTTGCTGGATAAATTGTAACTTTTCCTCTACCTCACTCTTTTCTCTTTGTCTTTCTTCCTGTACTTTCTCAAAAAATTCGATATCCGGCTTTTCTTTTCCTGCAATAGTTGCCTTTAGTAAATCCAATCTTCCACTTTTCCTTGCCAATTCTTCATCATATTCCTTGGCTTGATCCTGCCACAAAATAGCATCCTCCTTCGGATACTTTGTGTACTCTACCCAGACTCCATTTTCCATTCCCCTCTGTTTTGCTGCTGTAGCATATTCCTGATATGCCCCCATTTCCTCTTCTTTTTTCCTTGGAAGGTCTGCCTCTGCACTCGAAATAATTAGTCTAACATTTGCTGCTTCTTTTTCATAGGACAAAAAGCTCTCCTCGCTCTCCTTTTCCAAAAGTTGCAACCTTTCCTTCTTTGCCCTTTCTTTTTCTAGCAATTTTTTCATTTCTTCTTCACTTGAAAAAACGAATTGTCTCTGAATTTCCTCATTGCGAAGACCTAACCTCGTCAGCTGATATGTACATTCTTCTGCTTCCCTCTTTTTCTCTTCCACAAACTGCTCTTTCTCTGGAATTCGCCGTCTTGCAAGTTCTAGATTATGTTTTAATGCTTGAGCAATTTCTTCTTTTTCCTTTAATTTTTTAAGAATTTCCTCTGCCTGATTCTTCTCTTCCTCAATCCTCTCTTCGTCCTCTAGACCTCTACTTAATTCATCAATACTAACTTTTCTTTCTCCCATCTGCCTTGAAACGGCCTCTAATTTTTCCTTTGTATTCTCAACAATTTGTCTTTGTCTATCTACAATCTCTCTAGAAATTTCTTCATTTCCTCTAAATTGATAGGGATGTGGGTGGTGCAATGAGCCACAGACAGGACAGGGTTCATTCTCCCTCAACTTTTCTTTCGCCAGCACTCCAGCTTGTTCATCCAAAAATTGCGTATAGAGGGAGTTTGCCTTTTTATCTTCCTTTTGATATTCTTCTAAGAAATAGTCATATTTTATTAAAAGCTCATCATAGAGTTTTCTTTCTTCCTTCCTCCTTTGTGCCCTTTCCTCCTTTTCAGTGACTTCCCGAAGAACCTGCTGTGCTCGCACAATTTCCACCTGAATATTCGAAACTTCCTCCCATCTTTCTTGCCAGTGCAATTGATTATCCCTTAATTTTCTCAGCTCCCTTTCTTCTTTCAAAAGAGTGCTTTGTATCTCCTGCTGTCTTTTTTCCATCTTTGCTATAGCCAACACATTTTCTCTCTGCTCTTCAAACAGTGGAGACATCTGTTCTACCTGATTTTTTACTTTTTCAAAGGCAAGCATTTGCACATCGAAAAGCTTTCTTGTTTCTTCTTTTCTCTGTCGTTCCTCCTCTAACTTTTCTTCTAACTCAGGCAACTCTTTTTTCTTAACAAAGAGCAACTGTTCACATCCGCTCTTCTCTTCTCTTTTCTTATTCCAGATTTGATAGAGAGCAACTAACTCCTGGGCATCAAGAACTTTTTTCGCCCTCTTCTCCCTCTCTTTTATTTTTTCACCCTCTCCAAACAATTTTTCCAATTCGTCTTTCTCTTGTTCACATTGCAAAAAATCTTCCAATAACTTTCTTGCCATCAGCACTTCCTTTTGTGCCAAGAAAAATGCTTCTTCTTTTTCCCTCTTGATGCTTTGCAACTCCTCAAAAAGAGTATCTATCTGTATTCTTCCCTTTTTGAGGGCCTCAACAAGCTCTTCTAATATCGGCACGGTCACTTGATTTTCTCCAATTACTTCTTCTTTGAGTAAACAGATTTCTTCACTATCATCGCAAATGATCTGGGCAACATCTGCTTGACAGGCATTCCTTACCTTCTCCATCTCACTTTCATTTTCTTTTTTTCTCTGTGCCAATTCCTCTACAATTTTTTCATAAATTTTTGTATGGAATAATCCCTGAAAAATTTTCTTCTTCTCGTCCGACTTTGCTCGCAATACCTCCATAAATTCGCCCTGAGCAATCATGGCCACCTGCATAAATTGCCCCTTATTTAGACCAATAATTTCTTCAATTTTTTGATCCACTTCTTTCTTGTTCTCGCTATATTGCCCCTGATCAGGTAAAATCAACTCAACGCTTTCCTTTATTGCCTTATATCCCTCTTTTTTCTTATATGCCACCCTATGTCTCGGTGACCTTCTAATGGTATAGATATTTTCTACTCCATCTCTCATCTGAGAAAATGTCAATTCCACATAGGGTTCTGCATCTGTATATTGGCTCTGCAATTCTGCACCATCTTTTTTATTTGCACTGGAACTAGCCTCTCCAAATAGAGCAAAGGCCATGGCATCAAAAATTGTACTTTTTCCTGCTCCTGTGTCTCCTGTAATCAAAAATACATTCTGCGTCGCCTTTTGAAAATCAATCACCGTTTTTTCTCCATAGGAGCCAAATGCCTGCATAGTCAATGTTATTGGTCGCATCCTTCCACCTCCTGAACAAAATTAATTACCTCCTTCAAGAGCTTTTCTTCTTCCTGATCGACATCCTTTAAATGCCCTACAAAGAGAAAAAGCATCCATGTCTTCCTCTGGATCATATTGCATTTGATAATCTACACTTTGCAAATTTTGCCTTCGCACTTCCAATACATTGGGAAATTTTCTGCGAATCCTCTCCTGCATATCAAAGACATTGATTTCTCCCTCATCAGTCAATTGAATGCTCACATAATCTGTGCTTTCTTTCATCAAAATTTCTTCTAACTTTCCAGAAATTACGCGCACTTGATGTAGTGGATTTAGTGGCAAAACTCTTGTTTTTACTACTCCCTTTTCTTCCATCTCCACAACAATGATTCCCTTTTGTTGCCCCGCCTCACTGATGGACATTGGCATTGGCGTTCCACAATAGCGATAGACTTCACTTCCCACCTTCATCGGCTTGTGAATATGCCCCAATGCAGCATAATCAAAAACCTCCAATATATCCGCACAGACCTCATCAATATTTCCAACCATACGAATTTCTGATTCTGCCCTTGCCACATTTTCTGCCTTCTCTCCCATAGGGAGAAAAAATTGATGGCTCACCAATACATTTCTCTTCGATGTATCTATGTGCTCTCGCTCAATCATCACACGCAAGCTGGCATCATATCCCCGATAATTTCCCTGTTGATCCATCCCCACAATTTCTCGAACTACAGAAGGTCGCACAAAGGGAAGCAAATAAAAATTAACCTCACCATATTGATCTTGTACAGTGACCTTTTCCATGTACTCCTCCTTCGTTCTCGGTGGCTGTCCAATCATATAAATCTTTCGTGATTTCAATACATTGCGAAATAAATTGATACGAGTTGCACTGTCGTGATTTCCTGCAATAATCAAAACATTTGCCTTTGGCAACGCCTGAACTAATCCCTCCATCAATCGATCAAACATTTCTACAGACTCTGCCGATGGAACTGCTTTGTCATAGATATCTCCCGCAATCACAATGACCTCCGGTTCTTCCTTTTTGGCCCAAGTTATTATCTGTGCAAATATATACTCAAAATCTTTTTTTAAATCATAGTTCATTAATCTTAACCCGATATGCAAGTCGGACAAGTGAAAAAATTTCATTTTTCCCCCTCAAAATTTTAGACAAAAAAGTCGGCATACAGTAAATCCCATTTACTATATACCGACTGCTCTTATCAAATACTACTGAAAACGACCATATGTTTTTGTCAATTCTGCGATCTGTTTCCAAATCTTTTTCGTCATCTTTCCTGGCTTAAGTCTAAATGTCCAGTTATCTCCCACCGTAGATGGCACATTCATTCGGTATCCAGCACCATAATTGAGATAATCTTGCACAGGAATAATGCAAACATTTGAAACACTGCTCATCGCTCCACAAATCATTGCATTGACAAGGCTATCATCATCGACATCATCAATATTAAAGTACTTACAAACCTCTGCTCGCACCTTCTTTGTCAAGCCCTGTGCCCAAGCATGTAAAGGCTCATCATCATGTGTCCCTGTGTAGACAACACTATTTTTGGTATAATTATATGGCAAATAAATCTCGCCACCATCTTGGAATGCATACTGTAAAACCTTTGTAGCTGCACATCCACTTTCTCTTAACAATGCCTTTGCACTTTCTCCTTCGATACCAAGATTTCGGCAATCAACTCCTTGTCCCCAAATTCATCTCGAAGATGACCTATTAAATCCATACCTGGTCCCTTTTCCCAATGCCCATTAACTGCATTCTCACTCATATATGGAATACTATAGTACTCATCAAAGGCTCTAAAGTGGTCAAGGCGGACTGTATCATACAACACAAAACTTACTCTCATGCGTCTAGTCCACCAGCGATATCCCTTCTGGCGATGCTTCTCCCAATTATAGAGTGGATTGCCCCAAATCTGTCCCTCTTTCATCTCCTTATCTGGTGGGCAACCAGCCACTGCTGTCGGCACTCCTTCCTCATCCAATTGAAACAGTTCTGGATGTGACCAAGTATCTGCACTATCTACTGCCACATAAAATGGTAAATCCCCAATAATCTTTATTCCCTGTGCATTGGCATAATCTTTGAGTTTCTTCCATTGTGTAAAAAACTTATATTGTAAAAATTGATAGAATTCAATCTCAAAATACAATTTCTCTCTATAATAGTCCAATGAATAGGCAAATCTCTTTTGGATATCCTCTGGCCACTCTGTATATGCACTTCCATTAAAATAATCTTTTAATGCCATAAACATGGAATAATCCCATAACCACTTTGCATTGTCTTCCACAAAATCTTGGAAATCCAAATCCTTATAGACATAGGCTCTTTTGTATGCCTTTTTAAGAAGAGGAATCCTCTCCTCATACATCTTTGCATAGTCAACTTTTTTCGGGTCATTGCCAAAATCTACAGCATCACATTCTTTTTTGGTCAATAGTCCCTCATCGATCAAAGTATCCAAATCAATAAAGTATGGATTTCCTGCAAACGCAGAAAAAGATTGATACGGCGAATCGCCAAAGCCAATCGGTCCCATTGGTAACACCTGCCAATATCCCTGTCCCGCTTCCTTTAGCTGGTCCACAAAATCATATGCTGCCTTTCCGAAGCTTCCAATGCCATAAGGTGAAGGCAAGCTACTAATATGTAACAATATTCCGCTCTTTCTCATATGAACCTCCCATATACTATCCATTATTTATGCAATTCACACTACAAATAGTGTATAATGTTTTTATTTTTCTGTCAATATTTAAGTTGATTTTCACATTGTATAGTTTACTCAAAACACCAAAAAGCCAGCTAAGCGTTTCATTGTTCATTCCCATATTGTATGTTGTGCCATCACCGTACAATTTGATAGACTACGATCAGAGTTGAAATTTGCTTCGATGCGATAGCGTTTCCAAAGTACATAGTCATAAGTCTGTAGAGTAAGTACAAAGTAATGAGAATTTTTTAGCTCATCAGAATCTATTGGATGCAGTAAAAAAATATCACTCAAATCTTTTGATTCAAAGTCACTCAGCTGTAGATCAGATAGAGTCACATGATTGAATTTCACAGCAGATAAATCTGTATCATCAGGTGTAGCTTTATAACAAGTTATCGTACAATTTTTTAGCTCATCAGAATCTTTCCATGTAGGAGTGACACAGACATGACCAAAAGATTTACCACCTCGATATAATTCTATGTATTCTCCATAATAAAAAAATGATCACTGTGCGTATTGATAATTTCACTATTTGCAGTTTTGTCTCCAAATGTAAAAACCATCATCTAGGAGTGTGACTGCTTTTGTTGTACCCATAACTATATTCGTTCCATCGATTTGTATGTTTATAGGTTTAACAGGAATACCTGCTATAGATATAAACAAAGTGAAGATAAATGAAGCAAAAAAACATCAATACCATGATCGCATTCGTAGTTGAATAGATATAATTTGCATTATATTTGGGTATAAAAAAATGGATAAGATATTTTATCAAACCCCAAAGCAAAATTACGGCTATAATGATTACAAATTGTATTTTCAAAGAAGAAAAAAATGGCTTTTCCTATATCGCAAAGTTTGATGTAATTTATGGCTATAGCTATGATATTTGCTAAAATAATACATAGCATAAAGCAGTTGGCCTCTATTTGTGCAGACTTATCTGTAATATTATCAAAGTGGCTAGGTCTTCTCGTCAACTGGATATGACCTAACCTATATATCCAGTTAGGAACTTCCGTGCAAGTAAACACAGCGATGAGTAGTCTAAAGTATATAAAAATAGCCAAAATAAAACATAGTAGTGAAGCAATACCAAAACCCAATGCAGATATAAAAAATGCCACGACCGTTCTCCTTTTGTATTATCAATAAATGGTTATCATCATTATCAAAAATTGGTATTATATATCACATTATATCATTTTATATCATAAATCAGAACTTATTTTACTAGATTTCTCGACAAACCTACTACGAATAGAATCTGCCGCTTGATTAATGCCTACAAGGACTCTATCCATTTTCTCTAACTCTATAGAATCTCTTCATAATGTTTCTCCTTGATCAAAGAAAATCCCCATAACTCCGCCAATAACTCCACCTAAACCACGGCCAATAGTCTCTCCCGCACTGCCAAAGTCTCTACCAATGCTAGCTCCTATAGAAGCACCTTCTCTGCTGAATTCCAAGATACTCTTTCTCGTTGCCTCATCATATTCAAGCAGTTTATCATCATCCTTCCACATTTCTGTATTCTCATTAATATTGTTTGCATATACCGTTCACTTCTCTGAAGGTATAGCTTTCACGATATAGTACAAAAGCTTTGATAAATTGTACGGTCTACTCTGTTCTCCCCATCCATCTTTATATCCCGCACTATAGTAAATTGGTTCAACGATAATACCTGTTGCCTCATAGACTCTGTCCTGAACAGACCAAACCTTCTCTTCCAAAAAATTTACCAACTTCCAGTTAGGCTTATTCCTATCATAATTCCAATTGCGCCCTTTCATCGCCATATCTGCCTGATTAATAGCCACTAAAATTCTATTTTCTTTTCCCTCGCCAAAGTTTGGAATAATAACCTTACTAATAAGTTCATATGCTGTTCCTAAATCTCTGCTACCGCCATCAAGGATGACTAAAACCAAATCAATCAATGCATTTCCATTTTTATCTACTTCTGAAAGTTTCTTAATAATATTCTTAGTGTGTCTATTGTCAGCCTCCTTACCATCACCAAGTCCCGGAGTATCCCATAACACTAGGTTGTCCAATTCATACTTCCTAATTTCCATCGTTTCAGGGTCAACACCAAAACCAACTTCAGCTACTTCAGTACCAAATATTGCATTGATTGTAGAACTCTTACCACAGCCAGTAGCTCCAGTAATCATAATGTTCATCTTTTGAGCCTTAAGTCTCATAACATTCTTTAACATCTTGTTCTTGTAATTTTCACTAATGCTAGCATTCATAATATCGTTCAGTATTGCTTCATAAATACATTCTTTTCTCATAATAAATTCCTCCCATAAATAAAAATTAAAGTCCAAAAAGTCCGCCAATAGCTCCAATAACTCCGCCAATAACTCCAATAGCTCCGCCTATGCCGCGGCCAATAGTCTCTCCCGCACTGCCAAATATACTGCCAATGGTTCCACCAATATCAGCTCCTATAGAAGCACCTTCTCTGATAGATTCAAAGATACTCTTTCTCGTTGCCTCACCATAATCAAGCAGTTTATCATCATCCCTCCACATTTCTCTATTCTCATTAATATTGTTTACATATATTGCTCTCTTCTCTGAAGGTGTGGCTTTCACGATATAATACAAAAGCTTTGATAAATTGTACGGTCTACTCTGTTCTCCCTCTTTGTCTTTATACCCTGCACTATAATAAATCGGCTCAATGGTAACATGTGTTGCCTCGTAGACTCTATCCCGAACAGAACGAACCTTCTCTTCCAAAAAATCTACCAACTTCTGGTTAGGCTCATTCTTATCATAATCCCAGTTGCGTCCTTTCATCGCCATGTCTGCTTGGTTAATAGCCACTAAAATTCTATTTTCTTTTCCCTTGCCAAGGTTTGGAATAATAACCTTGTTAATGAGTTCATATGAAGTTCCTAAATCTCTACTACCGCCATCAAGGATGACTAAAACCAAATCAATCAATGCATTTCCATTTTCATCTACTTCTAAAAGTTTATCAATAATATTCTTAGCGTGTCTATTGTCAGCCTCCTTACCATCACCAAGTCCTGGGGTATCCCACAACACCAGATTGTCCAACTCATACTTCCTAATTTCCATCGTTTCAGGGTCAACACCAACACCAACTTTAGCTACTTCAGTATTAAACATCGCATTGATTGTAGAACTCTTGCCACAGCCAGTAGCTCCAGTAATCATAATGTTCATTTTCTGATTCTTAAGTCTCATAACATTTTTTAACATCTTGTTCTTGTCATTTTCACTAATGTTAGCGTTCATAATGTCGTTCTGCATTGCTTCATAAATACTTTCTTTTTTCATAATAAATTCCTCCATAAATAAAAATTGATATCATCTTTCACTATTCTTGGTTTGTTCACTCAACTGAACTTGTCTATAATATACTCCAATCTATAGATAACATCTAGTGAATATTTTTTTAGTCATTATTTGTTCTATTTTTTTATTATTTTTTTATTGTATTTTTATTGCAATATTCGTTACCTTTATAGTAACACAATATACATAGAAGCACAGACAGCAAATCCCTTTCCAGCATATCTCATGGTCAGATTAGAGCAACTAAGTGTAAGGTTAACAAAAAGGAGCTGTCGCTTCACGATTGATCAATCGTGAAGCAGCAGCTCCTTATAAAATAATTATTTTAGGACATAATCATTTACGCTTGACAGTGCAAATTTCAAAATATCTTTATATTACATTGCAAACAAGTCATTTAAACTCTCTGACATTGTAGGATGTGTGAATATAAAGTTTGCTATATCCTTTGCTTTAATGTTATGGTCCATTGCCAGTTTTATAAAGTTGATCATCTCATAAGACTCTTCACAGAAAAGTTGTGCACCTAAGATAGTGCCGTCTGCTGTAACCAAAGCTTTTAACAAACCATCTGTCTTTCTTAAAACCTTAGCCTTTGGAATCGCATTGGCACTAAGACTTAAAACTTTGTATTCTATTTCGGCAGTCTTTGCTTCTTTTTCACTCATTCCGACTCTTGAGAACGGCGGATTGATAAATACTGAATAAGAGAAAGCTCCTCTGTTTTGTGTAGTTCTCTTATCTTCTCCCATTATTTCATCCCAAATGATTCTGCTGTCATCTAATGAAATATATGTAAACTGAAGCTTGCCGCAGACATCACCTGCCGCCCAAATATTATTTGCACTTGTTTTCAAATGTTCATCCGTCTCAACCGCCCCCCTCTCAGTGAGCTTAACTTTGGCATTTTCACATCTGAGACCATCCGTATTCGGTCTACGACCTACAGCAAGTAAAATTGCATCAGAGTCCAAAGTCTTTGACTCTCCTGCAACCTCATAATATAATTTACCTTCATCGACCTTAGTCACCTTTGCACCTGTAACTATCTCTACATTCTTTGCTTCCAATACATCACGGATAGCCTTTGCAATATCCTCATCTTCTCTAGGTAAAAATACATCACCATCCTGAACTACAGTTACCTTACTTCCAAAATCTGCATACATAGAGGCAAACTCAAGTCCGATATAACCACCACCTACAATAGTGAGCCCTTTTGGTAATTCATCAAGATTCATCATAGACTCTGATGTATATACACCTTTACTGTTTGCACCTTCAATCTTCGGTATTATAGTAACTGAACCTGTATTGATAATAAACTTCTCAGCTTCAATTTCTACATTTCCATCTTCAGTTGTAACAATAATATGGTGGTCATCCTTAAATGATGCCGTTCCGTCAATAATATCCACACCTGCAGCTGCTATCTTATCGTAATTAGCCTTATTAAGAGCAGCTATGAGTTTCTTCTTTTCAGCAACCGTCTCCTTATAGTACTGTGCTTTTTTCTCAAACTCTCCGCTTGGAGTTTTTGATGCATCTGTTATAAGACGCTTTGAAGGAATACAACCTACATTTATGCAGGTACCTCCATACATATTTTTATCTTTTTCAACTAAGGCAACACTTTTTCCTGCTTTACTAAACTTAGCTGCAAGTGTCTTTCCTGCTTTACCGAAACCGATAACAACTATATCATAATTGGCTTTCATAATCTTTTCTCCTTTTCATTATAAGTTAGAATATTATACACCTAATTTTATACAATTAAAATACTTAAAATCAAATAATTATAATTCCTATCAACTCAATGCTCCACATCTCCACTATTGCTCTCCTGCCATTAAGAATGAATTGATAAGCCTCTAATCAATTTCTTTTGCAAAGAATGCCGCTGTTTTTTTAGGAACAAGTTTTCCTTTCGTGCTTCTTCAAGTTCTGCTCGAAGTCTACAATTTTCTTTCATACGATCCAGTTCATTGGTATCGGTTGAATTAGTTAAGGCTTGTTCTAGGCATTCTTTGCTAAATTTTCTACACCATATGCTAATGCTTGCTTTTACAACGCCATACTCAGTAGACTTCCAAATGAAGAGGAAACATACAAGGCCAAAATACTGAAGCTAATCAAGAGAGAAACAGAGTTTAAGCTATGCTTATCGTTATTTCTAAATCCTGTTATTCCTGCATTTTCTACCTCATGGAACCATTCCATTCACTACACTAAACAAAGCCCTTTGCTTTGAATAAGAGATTTCATCAAAAATATCAACAAATAATACTTTAATAAAATGTGCTTTTCTTAAATCTTCTGAGTATTCAAGCATTCATTCAACTGCCGCTCGGTTATCGTTCGATAGCCTTGCTTTTCTCCTCTCTTCTCTTCTTAATTAAGCCCTTACTTCGTTTGTAATACTTCCTAAGAGAAGGCAACTTTCTTTTTTGAATTCTCTTTCGTACATTTTCAAGAGCTCAATATATTTGTCTGACAAAATAATACTTTTCAAAAATAAAAAACATAGGAATATCTTTCATCTTTTGAATCCTGTAGTCATATACTTTAAAAGTCAATACATTGCAATTAGGACATGAATGAGTCTTGATATCCGTCTGAATATAAAATGAGATCGCATGATCATTTATAGATTTTATATTGACCTCTGCATCATTAATGCCTAAAATTTTAGCTAGGTCGTTCATATGAACACCTCCTCCAAGTGTAGTTGTGAAAAACTGGGGACTTGGAGGTTTTTTTATTTATAATAATAAAAAATGTTGAGATTAGCAATTGCCAATCCCAACATTAATTATAGAACCTTATTTATCTGCTTGACTCTTTGTTACTTACTTCATCTCTTACTTATCTATTACATCTCCATCTTATCTACACAACCTATTATCTATTCATTACTGTCATGCCCCTCATTATTGCCCTGATCTTGACTATCTTGTTCGCCGTGCTTTTTTCTTCTTTTTCTCTTAGCTGCAAGCATTGACCAAACAGCCGTACTTACACCTGTCATACCTAAATAGGTTGACATTCTGGCATTATCACCTGTTTTTGGTATACGGCCACCTCGATTTCTCTGGTTATGTTCAGCCTTATCCTCTGCACTCTTTCTCCAGTTGGAATCTTCATACAGATTTCTGTCATTTTTATTCCTTCTTTTGCTGTCATTAATGCCTCTCAGATTTTCATCTGTATGTCTACTACTTGATTTTGTACTATCTCCATTTGATTCATTTCCTCTTTGACTCAAACTCTCGGATATTGAAGCTTCAATTTTAGCAGATCTCGAATTAGAGATCCAATAAGAAATAGAGTCTGATGTTGAGACAAACTGTGAATCTGATACAGAATCAGAAATAGACATTGAAAGTGATGTAGAATCCTGTGCACTATTTCTATCCGCAATGGATCCATGCGTGGAATTAACCCTTCCACCACCTCCATTGCCTCTTCCTCCATGATTTCCATGATCGTTGTAATGTCTCCAATCAATATTTTCAACACTCAAACTCTCACTCACTGATAAGGAATCACTTGTACTCATTGAATCACTGATACTTGCACTAATGCTATCAAGTTGACTCATTTCTTCACTTTCACTCGCTGAAGCACTTACACTTGCGGAATCACTTACACTCAGGCTTGCATTGATACTGTCTACTGCACTAGTTGATTCACTCTCACTCGCTGAGATAGAACTACTTATGCTGTCAACTACACTTGTAGACTCACTGAGGCTGGCTGAAGTACTTGCACTGGTGCTATCGCTAATGCTAGCTACCTCACTTGCTGATTCACTCTCACTTGCTGAGATAGAACTACTTATACTATCAACTACACTTGTAGATTCACTGAGGCTGGCTGAACTACTTGCACTGGTGCTATCGCTAATGCTAGCTACCTCACTTGCTGATTCACTCTCACTTGCTGAGATAGAACTACTTATACTATCAACTACACTTGTAGACTCACTGAGGCTGGCTGAACTACTTGCACTAATACTATCACTCTCACTCGCTGAAGTACTTGCACTAATGCTGTCACTCACACTTGCTGAAGTACTTGTACTAATGCTGTCGCTAACACTCGCCGAAGTACTTGCACTAATACTGTCGCTAACACTTGCCGAATCGCTTGCACTAATGCTGTCGCTAACACTCGCTGAAGTACTTGCACTGATGCTATCGCTCACGCTTGCGGAATTACTTGCACTGATGCTGTCGCTCACGCTTGCTGAGTTGCTCGCACTAATGCTATCACTAACGCTGGCCGAATCACTTGCACTAATACTGTCGCTCACACTTGCGGAATTACTTGCACTGATGCTGTCGCTCACACTTGCGGAATTACTTGCACTGATGCTGTCACTCACGCTTGCTGAGTTGCTCGCACTAATGCTATCACTCACGCTGGCCGAAGCACTTGCACTGATACTATCGCTCACGCTTGCGGAATTGCTTGCACTGATACTATCGCTCACACTTGCGGAATTACTTGCACTAATGCTGTCGCTCACACTGGCCGAAGTACTTACACTAATACTATCGCTAACGCTCGCCGAAGTACTTGCACTGATGCTATCGCTCACACTTGCCGAATCGCTTGCACTGATACTGTCGCTTACACTTGCGGAATCGCTCGCACTAATGCTGTCACTAACACCTGCGGAAGTACTTGCACTAATGCTGTCGCTAACACTGGCCGAATCGCTTGCACTAATACTATCGCTCACACTTACGGAATCGCTCGCACTGATGCTATCGCTCACGCTTGTCGAGTTGCTTGCACTGATACTATCGCTCACGCTTGTGGAAGTACTTGTACTAATACTATCGCTGACACTTACAGAATCGCTTGCACTAATGCTATCACTAACACTTGCGGAAGTACTTGCACTAATGCTATCGCTCACACTTACAGAATCGCTTGCGCTGATGCTATCGCTCACGCTTGCTGAGTTGCTCGCACTAACGCTTGTCGAAGTACTTGCACTGATACTGTCGCTAACACTTACTGAATCACTTGCACTAATGCTATCACTAACGCTTGCCGAATCACTTGCACTAATACTATCGCTGACACTGACTGAAGTACTTGTACTAATACTATCGCTAATGCTTGCCGAATCACTTGCACTAATGCTGTCGCTAACACTCGCCGAATCGCTTGCACTGATACTGTCGCTAACACTTGCCGAATCGCTTGCACTGATACTATCGCTTACGCTTGCGGAAGTACTTGCACTGATGCTATCGCTCACGCTGGCTGAAGTACTTGCACTGATGCTATCGCTCACGCTTGCTGAGTTGCTCGCACTAATGCTATCACTAACGCTGGCCGAATCACTTGCACTAATACTGTCGCTGACACTGGCTGAAGTACTTGCACTGATGCTAGCACTCACGCTTGCTGAGTTGCTTGCACTAATGCTATCACTCACGCTTGCGGAAGTACTTGCACTAATACTATCGCTAACACTGGCCGAATCGCTTGCACTGATGCTGTCGCTGACACTTGCCGAAGTACTTGCACTAATGCTGTCGCTGACACTCGCTGAAGTACTTGCACTAATGCTATCACTCACGCTTGCTGAATCACTTGCACTAATACTGCCGCTGACGCTTGCGGAAGTACTTGCACTGATGCTGTCGCTGACACTTGCCGAAGTACTTGCACTGATGCTATCGCTAACACTGGCGGAAGTACTTGCACTAATACTATCGCTAACACTTACGGAATCGCTTGCACTAATGCTGTCACTCACACTGGCGGAATCGCTTGCACTGATACTATCGCTCACGCTTGCTGAAGTACTTGTACTAATACTATCGCTGACACTTACGGAATCGCTTGCACTAATACTATCGCTCACACTGGCGGAAGTACTTGTACTAATACTATCGCTCACACTGGCGGAAGTACTTGCGCTGATGCTATCGCTGACACTGGCGGAAGTACTTGCACTAATACTATCGCTGACGCTTGCTGAAGTACTTGCACTAATGCTATCGCTGACACTTGCGGAAGTACTTGCGCTGATGCTATCGCTGACACTTGCCGAAGTACTTGCACTAATGCTATCACTAACGCTTACCGAATCACTTGCACTAATACTATCGCTGACGCTTGCTGAGTTGCTCGCACTAATGCTGTCACTCACACTGGCGGAAGTACTTGCACTAATACTATCGCTGACGCTTGCTGAAGTACTTGCACTAATGCTATCGCTGACACTTGCGGAAGTACTTGCGCTGATGCTATCGCTGACACTTGCCGAAGTACTTGCACTAATGCTATCACTAACGCTTACCGAATCACTTGCACTAATACTATCGCTGACGCTTGCTGAGTTGCTCGCACTAATGCTGTCACTCACACTGGCGGAAGTACTTGCACTAATACTATCGCTGACACTCGTGGAAGTACTTGCACTAATGCTATCACTAACGCTTGCGGAATCACTTGCACTAATACTGTCGCTCACACTTGCCGAATCGCTTGCACTAATGCTATCGCTCACACTGGCGGAAGTACTTGTACTAATACTATCGCTTACACTTACGGAATCGCTCACACTAATGCTGTCACTAACACTTGTGGAAGTACTTGTACTAATACTATCGCTGACACTTGCAGAATCGCTTGCACTAATACTATCGCTGATACTTGCTGAATCACTTGTACTAATGCTATCACTAACGCTTGCTGAAGTACTTGCACTGATGCTATCGCTCACGCTTGCTGAGTTGCTTGCACTAACGCTTGCCGAAGTACTTGCACTAATACTATCGCTCACACTGGCTGAATCGCTCGCACTAATGCTATCACTAATGCTGGCGGAAGTACTTGTACTAATACTATCGCTCACACTCGCGGAAGTACTTGCACTAATGCTATCACTCACACTTGCACTAATGCTATCGCTGACACTGGCGGAAGTACTTGCACTAATACTATCGCTCACACTTGCGGAAGTACTTGCACTAATGCTGTCACTCACACTGGCGGAATCACTTGCACTGATACTATCGCTCACGCTGGCGGAAGTACTTGCACTAATACTATCGCTCACACTGGCGGAAGTACTTGTACTAATACTATCGCTCACACTGGCCGAAGTACTTGCACTAATACTATCGCTGATGCTTGCGGAAGTACTTGCACTAATGCTGTCACTCACACTGGCGGAAGTACTTGTACTAATACTATCGCTCACACTCGTGGAAGTACTTGCACTAATGCTATCACTAACACTTGCTGAATCACTTGCACTAATGCTATCGCTGACACTGGCGGAAGTACTTGCACTAATACTATCACTAACACTTGCTGAATCACTTGCACTAATGCTATCGCTGACACTTGCAGAATCGCTTGCACTAATACTATCGCTCACACTGGCCGAAGTACTTGCACTAATACTATCGCTCACACTCGCTGAAGTACTTGCACTAATACTGTCGCTCACACTTACGGAATCGCTTGTACTAATACTATCGCTGACACTGGCTGAGTTGCTCGCACTAATGCTGTCGCTAACACTGGCGGAATTGCTTGCACTGATACTATCGCTGACGCTCGCCGAAGTACTTGCACTAATACTATCGCTCACACTCGCGGAAGTACTTGCACTAATACTGTCGCTCACACTTACGGAATCGCTTGTACTAATACTATCGCTGACACTGGCTGAGTTGCTCGCACTAATGCTGTCGCTAACACTGGCGGAATTGCTTGCACTGATACTATCGCTGACGCTCGCCGAAGTACTTGTACTAATACTATCGCTCACACTGGCTGAATCGCTTGCACTAATACTATCGCTCACACTCGCTGAAGTACTTGCACTAATGCTATCACTAACGCTTGCGGAAGTACTTGCACTAATACTATCGCTCACACTTGCCGAATCGCTTGCACTGATGCTATCGCTGACACTGGCGGAATCACTTGCACTAATACTATCGCTGACACTGGTGGAAGTACTTGCACTAATACTATCGCTCACACTTGTGGAAGTACTTGCACTAATACTATCGCTCACACTGGCGGAAGTACTTGTACTAATACTATCGCTGATGCTCGCCGAAGTACTTGTACTGATGCTGTCGCTCACACTTGCAGAATCGCTCGCACTGATACTGTTGCTGACACTTACTGAATCACTTGCACTAATACTATCACTAACGCTTGCGGAATCACTTGCACTAATACTGTCGCTCACACTGGCGGAAGTACTTGCACTAATACTGTCGCTGACGCTTGCTGAATCACTTGCACTGATGCTATCGCTAACACTGGCGGAATCACTTGCACTAATGCTGTCACTCACACTGGCCGAATCGCTTGCACTGATACTATCGCTCACGCTTGCTGAAGTACTTGCACTAATACTATCGCTAACACTTACGGAATCGCTTGCACTAATACTATCGCTAACACTTGCGGAAGTACTTGTACTAATACTATCGCTAACACTTGCGGAAGTACTTGCGCTGATGCTATCGCTGACACTGGCTGAAGTACTTGTACTAATACTATCGCTGACGCTTGCTGAAGTACTTGCACTAATGCTATCGCTCACGCTTGCTGAATCACTTGCACTAATACTGTCGCTGACGCTTGCTGAATCACTTGCACTGATGCTATCGCTAACACTTGCTGAAGTACTTGCACTAATGCTGTCGCTCACACTCGCTGAAGTACTTGCACTAATGCTATCACTCACGCTTGCTGAATCACTTGCACTAATACTGTCGCTGACGCTTGCTGAATCACTTGCACTGATGCTATCGCTAACACTCGCCGAAGTACTTGCACTAATGCTGTCGCTGACACTCGCTGAAGTACTTGCACTAATGCTGTCGCTGACACTCGCTGAAGTACTTGCACTAATACTGTCGCTGACACTGGCGGAAGTACTTGCGCTGATGCTATCGCTGACACTGGCTGAATCACTTGCACTAATGCTGTCACTCACACTGGCCGAATCGCTTGCACTGATACTATCGCTCACGCTTGCTGAAGTACTTGCACTAATACTATCGCCAACACTTACGGAATCGCTTGCACTAATACTATCGCTCACACTTACGGAATCGCTTGCACTAATACTATCGCTCACACTTACGGAATCGCTTGCACTAATGCTGTCACTAACGCTGGCGGAATCACTTGCACTAATACTGTCGCTGACGCTGGCGGAAGTACTTGCACTGACACTGGCGGAAGTACTTGTACTAATACTATCGCTGACACTCGTGGAAGTACTTGCACTAATGCTGTCACTCACGCTGGCGGAAGTACTTGTACTGATGCTATCGCTAACACTCGCGGAAGTACTTGCACTAATACTATCACTCACGCTTGCTGAATCACTTGCACTAATACTGTCGCTGACGCTGGCGGAAGTACTTGCACTGATGCTATCGCTAACACTCGCCGAAGTACTTGCACTAATGCTGTCGCTCACACTCGCTGAAGTACTTGCACTAATGCTATCACTCACGCTTGCTGAATCACTTGCACTAATACTGTCGCTGACGCTTGCTGAATCACTTGCACTGATGCTATCGCTAACACTGGCGGAATCACTTGCACTAATGCTGTCACTCACACTGGCCGAATCGCTTGCACTGATACTATCGCTCACGCTTGCTGAAGTACTTGCACTAATACTATCGCTAACACTTACGGAATCACTTGCACTAATACTATCGCTCACACTTGCTGAAGTACTTGTACTAATACTATCGCTAACACTTGCGGAAGTACTTGCGCTGATGCTATCGCTGACACTGACTGAAGTACTTGTACTAATACTATCGCTGACGCTTGCTGAAGTACTTGCACTAATGCTATCGCTCACGCTTGCTGAATCACTTGCACTAATACTGTCGCTGACGCTTGCTGAAGTACTTGCACTGATGCTATCGCTAACACTTGCCGAAGTACTTGCACTAATGCTGTCGCTCACACTCGCTGAAGTACTTGCACTAATGCTATCACTCACACTGGTTGAATCGCTTGCACTAATACTATCGCTCACACTTACGGAATCGCTTGCACTAATACTATCGCTCACACTCGCTGAAGTACTTGCACTAATGCTATCACTAACGCTTGCTGAATCGCTTGCACTAATGCTATCAGAATCGCTTGCACTGATGCTATCACTCACGCTTGTGGAAGTACTTGCACTAATACTATCGCTCACACTTACGGAATCGCTTGCACTAATACTATCGCTCACACTCGCTGAAGTACTTGCACTAATGCTATCACTCACGCTTGCTGAATCGCTTGCACTAATGCTATCACTAACGCTTACAGAATCGCTTGCACTAATGCTATCGCTCACACTGGCGGAAGTACTTGCACTAATGCTGTCGCTCACACTTGCAGAATCGCTTGCACTAATACTATCGCTCACGCTGGCTGAATCGCTTGCACTAATACTATCGCTCACACTCGCTGAAGTACTTGCACTAATGCTATCACTCACGCTTGCTGAATCACTTGCACTAATACTATCGCTCACACTTGCCGAATCGCTTGCACTGATACTGTCGCTTACACTTGCGGAATCGCTCGCACTAATGCTGTCACTAACACTTGCGGAAGTACTTGCACTAATGCTGTCGCTAACACTGGCGGAATCACTTGCACTAATACTATCGCTCACACTTACGGAATCGCTCGCACTGATGCTATCGCTCACGCTTGCTGAGTTGCTTGCGCTGATACTATCGCTAACGCTTGTGGAAGTACTTGTACTAATACTATCGCTGACACTTACTGAATTGCTTGCACTAATACTATCGCTGATACTTGCTGAATCACTTGCACTAATGCTATCACTAACGCTGGCGGAAGTACTTGCACTGATGCTATCGCTCACGCTTGCTGAGTTGCTCGCACTAATGCTATCACTAACGCTGGCGGAAGTACTTGCACTGATGCTATCGCTCACGCTTGCTGAGTTGCTCGCACTAATGCTATCACTAACGCTGGCGGAAGTACTTGCACTAATACTATCGCTCACACTCGCTGAAGTACTTGCACTAATGCTGTCACTGACACTTACTGAATCACTTGCACTGATGCTGTCGCTCACACTTGCCGAATCGCTCGCACTGATACTGTCGCTCACACTTACTGAATCACTTGTACTAATGCTATCACTAACGCTTGCCGAATCACTTGCACTAATGCTGTCACTAACACTTGCGGAAGTACTTGCACTAATACTGTCGCTAACACTGGCTGAGTTGCTCGCACTAATGCTATCGCTCACACTTGCCGAATCGCTCGCACTAATGCTGTCACTGACACTGGCTGAAATACTCGTACTAATACTATCGCTAACGCTTGCTGAGTTGCTTGCACTAATGCTATCGCTAACGCTTGCCGAATCGCTTGCACTGATACTATCGCTAACACTTGCTGAGTCACTTGCACTGATACTATCGCTCATACTTACGGAATCGCTTGCACTGATACTATCGCTAACACTTGCGGAATCGCTTGTACTGATACTATCGCTCACGCTTGCGGAAGTACTTACACTAATACTATCGCTAACACTCGCTGAAGTACTTGTACTAATACTATCGCTAACACTGGCCGAAGTACTTGCGCTGATGCTATCGCTGACACTGGCCGAAGTACTTGCACTAATACTATCGCTAACACTTACGGAATCGCTTGCACTAATACTATCGCTCACACTCGCTGAAGTACTTGCACTAATACTATCACTCACGCTGGCTGAATCACTTGCACTAATACTATCGCTCACACTTGCCGAAGTACTTGCACTAATACTGTCGCTGACACTTACGGAATCACTTGCACTGATGCTGTCGCTCACACTTGCCGAATCACTTGCACTAATACTATCGCTCACACTTGCCGAATCGCTCGCACTAATGCTGTCACTAACACTTGCCGAAGTACTTGCACTAATGCTATCGCTCACACTTGCTGAGTTGCTCGCACTAATGCTATCACTAACGCTTACGGAAGTACTTGCACTAATACTATCACTAACACTTACGGAATCGCTTGCACTAATACTATCGCTCACACTTGCCGAAGTACTTGCACTAATACTATCGCTCACACTCGCTGAAGTACTTGCACTGATGCTGTCGCTCACACTTGCGGAATCACTTGCACTAATACTATCGCTCACACTTGCCGAATCGCTCGCACTAATGCTGTCACTAACACTTGCGGAAGTACTTGCACTGATGCTATCGCTCACACTGGCCGAATCACTTGCACTGATACTGTCGCTGACACTTACGGAATCACTCACACTAATGCTGTCACTAACACTTGTGGAAGTACTTGTACTAATGCTATCGCTCACACTGGCCGAATCACTTGCACTAATGCTGTCGCTGACACTGGCTGAATCGCTTACACTAATACTGTCGCTGACACTGGCCGAAGTACTTGCACTAATGCTGTCACTAACACTGGCCGAATCGCTCGCACTAATGCTGTCACTGACACTGGCTGAAATACTCGTACTAATACTATCGCTGACACTGGCCGAATCGCTTACACTGATACTATCGCTCACACTGGCGGAAGTACTTGCACTGATGCTATCGCTCACGCTTGCTGAGTTGCTTGCACTAATACTATCGCTGACACTTGCCGAATCGCTTGCACTGATGCTGTCGCTCACACTTGCCGAATCGCTCGCACTAATGCTGTCACTAACACTTGCGGAAATACTTGCACTAATGCTATCACTAACGCTTGCGGAATCGCTTGCACTAATACTATCGCTGACACTTGCCGAATCGCTTACACTGATGCTATCGCTAACACTGGCGGAAGTACTTGCACTAATGCTATCGCTAACACTTGCGGAAGTACTTGCACTAATGCTATCGCTGACACTTACAGAATCGCTTGCACTGATACTATCGCTCACGCTTACAGAATCGCTTGCACTAATACTATCGCTGACACTTACAGAATCGCTCGCACTAATGCTGTCACTAACACTTGCTGAAGTACTTGCACTGATGCTATCGCTCACACTTGCCGAATCGCTCGCACTGATGCTATCACTCACGCTTGCTGAATTGCTTGCACTGATACTATCGCTCACGCTCACTGAAGTACTTGCACTGATGCTATCGCTCACGCTTACTGAATCACTTGCACTAATGCTATCGCTGACACTGGCGGAAGTACTTGCACTAATACTATCGCTCACACTTGCTGAATCGCTTGCACTAATGCTATCACTAATGCTTGCTGAAGTACTTGCACTGATGCTATCGCTCACGCTGGCTGAGTTGCTCGCACTAATGCTATCACTAACGCTTGCCGAATCACTTGCACTAATACTATCGCTGACACTTGCCGAATCACTTGCACTAATACTATCGCTCACACTCGCTGAAGTACTTGCACTAATACTATCGCTGACACTTGCTGAATCACTTGCACTAATGCTATCGCTGACGCTCGCGGAAGTACTTGCACTAATACTATCGCTCACACTTACTGAATCGCTTGCACTAATACTGTCGCTGACACTTGCTGAATCGCTCGCACTAATGCTGTCACTAACGCTGGCGGAAGTACTTGCACTAATACTATCGCTCACACTTGCTGAATCACTTGCACTAATGCTATCACTAACGCTTGCTGAAGTACTTGCACTGATGCTATCGCTCACGCTGGCTGAGTTGCTCGCACTAATGCTATCACTAACGCTTGCCGAATCACTTGCACTAATACTGTCGCTGACACTGGCGGAAGTACTTGCACTAATACTATCGCTCACACTTACTGAATCACTTGCACTAATGCTGTCGCTAACACTTACTGAATCACTTGCACTAATGCTATCGCTGACACTTGCCGAATCACTTGCACTAATACTATCGCTAACACTGGCCGAATCGCTTGCACTGATACTGTCGCTGACACTGACTGAAGTACTTGCACTAATACTATCGCTCACACTTACTGAATCGCTTGCACTAATGCTATCACCAACGCTTGCCGAAGTACTTGCACTAATACTATCGCTGACACTTGCCGAATCACTTGCACTAATACTATCGCTCACACTCGCTGAAGTACTTGCACTAATACTATCGCTGACACTTGCTGAATCACTTGCACTAATGCTATCGCTGACGCTCGCGGAAGTACTTGCACTAATACTATCGCTCACACTTACTGAATCGCTCACACTTACTGAATCGCTTGCACTAATACTGTCGCTGACACTTGCTGAATCGCTCGCACTAATGCTGTCACTAACGCTGGCTGAAGTACTTGCACTAATGCTATCACTAACGCTTGCGGAATCGCTCGCACTGATGCTATCGCTCACGCTTGCTGAGTTGCTTGCACTGATACTATCGCTCACGCTTGTGGAAGTACTTGTACTAATACTATCGCTCACACTTACAGAATCGCTTGCACTAATACTATCGCTGACACTGGCCGAATCACTTGCACTAATGCTATCGCTGACACTGGCGGAAGTACTTGCACTAATACTATCGCTGACACTGGCCGAATCACTTGCACTAATACTATCGCTGACACTCGCTGAAGTACTTGCACTAATACTATCGCTCACACTTGCTGAATCGCTTGCACTAATACTATCGCTGACACTGGCCGAATCGCTTGCACTAATACTGTCGCTCACACTGGCTGAGTTGCTCGCACTAATGCTATCACTCACGCTTGCTGAAGTACTTGCACTGATGCTATCCCTCACACTTGCCGAATCACTTGCACTGATACTATCGCTCACGCTGGCGGAATCACTTGCACTGATACTGTCACTGACACTTACGGAATCGCTCACACTAATGCTGTCACTAACACTTGTGGAAGTACTTGTACTAATACTATCGCTGACACTGGCGGAATCGCTTGCACTAATACTATCGCTGATACTTGCTGAATCACTTGCACTAATGCTATCACTCACGCTGGCGGAATCACTTGCACTGATGCTATCGCTAACGCTTGCCGAATCACTTGCACTAATACTGTCGCTGACACTGGCGGAAGTACTTGCACTAATACTATCGCTCACACTGGCGGAAGTACTTGTACTAATACTATCGCTCACACTGGCTGAGTCACTTGCACTAATGCTATCGCTAACACTTGCGGAAGTACTTGCACTAATACTATCGCTCACGCTGGCGGAATCACTTGCACTGATACTATCGCTCACGCTGGCGGAAGTACTTGCACTGATACTATCGCTTACACTGACTGAAGTACTTGCACTAATACTATCGCTTGCACTAATGCTGTCGCTCACACTTACTGAATCACTTGCACTAATGCTATCACTAACGCTGGCGGAAGTACTTGCACTGATACTATCACTGACGCTTGCCGAATCACTTGCACTAATGCTATCACTAACGCTGGCGGAAGTACTTGCACTGATGCTATCGCTCACGCTGGCTGAGTTGCTCGCACTAATACTATCACTAACGCTTGCCGAATCACTTGCACTGATACTATCACTGACGCTAGTGGAATCACTTGCACTAATACTATCGCTAACACTTGCGGAAGTACTTACACTAATACTATCGCTAACGCTCGCCGAAGTACTTGCACTGATGCTATCGCTCACACTGGCGGAAGTACTTGCACTAATACTATCGCTAACACTGGCCGAATCGCTCGCACTAATGCTGTCACTAACACTTGCGGAAGTACTTGCACTAATGCTATCACTAACGCTTGCGGAATCACTTGCACTAATACTATCGCTAACACTTACGGAATCGCTTGCACTAATACTATCGCTTGAACTCGCCGAAGTACTTGCACTAATACTATCGCTCACACTCGCTGAATCGCTTGCACTAATACTATCGCTCACACTCGCTGAAGTACTTGCACTAATACTATCGCTGACACTGGCTGAAGTACTTGCACTAATACTATCGCTCACACTGGCCGAATCGCTTGCACTGATACTGTCGCTGACACTTACTGAATCGCTTGTACTAATACTATCGCTGACACTGGCTGAGTTGCTCGCACTAATGCTGTCGCTAACACTGGCTGAATTGCTTGCACTGATACTATCGCTGATGCTCGCCGAAGTACTTGTACTAATACTATCGCTCACACTGGCTGAATCGCTTGCACTAATACTATCGCTCACACTTACAGAATCGCTTGCACTAATACTATCGCTTGAACTCGCCGAAGTACTTGCACTAATACTATCGCTGACACTCGCTGAAGTACTTGCACTAATGCTATCACTAACGCTTGCGGAATCGCTTGCACTAATGCTATCACTAACGCTTGCCGAAGTACTTGCACTAATACTATCGCTGACACTCGCTGAAGTACTTGCACTAATACTATCGCTCACACTTGCCGAAGTGCTTGCACTAATGCTGTCGCTGACACTTGCGGAATCGCTTGCACTAATACTATCGCTCACACTTACAGAATCGCTTGTACTGATGCTATCGCTCACGCTTGCTGAAGTACTTGCACTGATACTGTCGCTGACACTTACGGAATCGCTCACACTAATGCTGTCACTAACACTTGTGGAAGTACTTGTACTAATACTATCGCTCACGCTGGCGGAAGTACTTGCACTAATACTATCGCTAACACTTACGGAATCGCTTGCACTAATACTATCGCTGACACTGGCGGAAGTACTTGCACTAATGCTATCGCTCACACTGGCCGAATCGCTTGCACTGATACTGTCGCTTACACTGACTGAAGTACTTGCACTAATACTATCGCTCACACTCGCTGAAGTACTTGCACTAATGCTGTCACTCACACTGGCGGAAGTACTTGTACTAATACTATCGCTGACACTCGTGGAAGTACTTGCACTAATACTGTCGCTCACACTTACGGAAGTACTTGCGCTAATGCTATCGCTCACGCTTGCTGAGTTGCTTGCACTAACGCTTGCCGAATCACTTGCACTGATACTGTCGCTCACACTTGCCGAATCACTTGCACTAATACTGTCGCTCACACTCGTGGAAGTACTTGCACTAATACTATCACTAACGCTTGCGGAATCACTTGCACTAATACTGTCGCTCACACTGGCCGAATCGCTTGCACTAATGCTATCGCTCACACTTGCTGAAGTACTTGCACTAATGCTGTCTCTCACACTTATTGAATCACTTGCACTAATGCTATCGCTGACACTTGCTGAAGTACTTGCACTAATACTATCGCTCACACTTACAGAATCGCTTGCGCTGATGCTATCACTCACGCTTGCTGAAGTACTTGCACTAATGCTGTCTCTCACACTGGCTGAGTTGCTCGCACTAATACTATCGCTAACACTTACGGAATCGCTTGCACTAATACTATCGCTTGAACTCGCCGAAGTACTTGTACTAATACTATCGCTCACACTGGCTGAATCGCTTGCACTAATGCTATCACTAACACTTGCGGAAGTACTTGCACTGATACTGTCGCTGACACTTACGGAAGTACTTGTGCTGATGCTATCGCTGACACTGGCGGAAGTACTTGCACTGATGCTATCGCTCACACTTGCCGAATCACTTGCACTGATACTATCGCTCACGCTTGCTGAAGTACTTGCACTAATGCTATCGCTCACACTTGCCGAATCACTTGCACTAATACTATCGCTGACGCTGGCGGAAGTACTTGCACTAATGCTATCGCTGACACTGGCGGAAGTACTTGTGCTGATGCTATCGCTGACACTTGCCGAATCGCTCGCACTAATACTGTCGCTGACGCTGGCGGAAGTACTTGCACTGATACTATCGCTCACGCTCACTGAAGTACTTGCACTGATGCTATCGCTCACGCTTACTGAATCACTTGCACTAATGCTATCGCTGACACTGGCGGAAGTACTTGCACTAATACTATCGCTCACACTGGCTGAATCGCTTGCACTGATACTGTCGCTTACACTGGCTGAAGTACTTGTACTAATACTATCGCTGACACTCGCCGAATCGCTTGCACTAATGCTATCACTAACACTTGCTGAAGTACTTGCACTAATACTATCGCTGACACTCGCCGAATCGCTTGCACTAATACTATCGCTCACACTCGCGGAAGTACTTGCACTAATACTATCGCTCACACTCGCGGAAGTACTTGCACTAATACTATCACTCACGCTTGCTGAATCACTTGCACTAATGCTGTCACTCACACTGGCGGAATCGCTTGCACTGATACTATCGCTCACGCTGGCGGAAGTACTTGCACTAATACTATCGCTCACACTGGCTGAATCACTTGCACTAATGCTATCACTAACGCTTGCTGAAGTACTTGCACTGATGCTATCGCTCACGCTGGCTGAGTTGCTCGCACTAATGCTATCACTAACGCTTGCCGAATCACTTGCACTAATACTGTCGCTGACACTGGCGGAAGTACTTGCACTAATACTATCGCTCACACTTACAGAATCGCTTGCACTAATGCTGTCGCTAACACTTACTGAATCACTTGCACTAATGCTATCGCTGACACTGGCGGAAGTACTTGCACTAATACTATCGCTCACACTGGCCGAATCGCTTGCACTAATACTATCGCTCACACTGGCCGAATCGCTTGCACTGATACTGTCGCTGACACTGACTGAAGTACTTGCACTAATACTATCGCTGACACTTACAGAATCGCTTGCACTAATGCTGTCGCTAACACTTACTGAATCACTTGCACTAATGCTATCGCTGACGCTTGCCGAAGTACTTGCACTAATACTATCGCTGACACTTGCCGAATCACTTGCACTAATACTATCGCTGACACTCGCTGAAGTACTTGCACTAATACTATCGCTCACACTTGCTGAATCGCTTGCACTAATACTATCGCTCACACTCGCGGAAGTACTTGCACTAATACTGTCACTAACGCTGGCTGAATCACTTGCACTGATGCTATCGCTGACACTTGCCGAAGTACTTGCACTAATGCTGTCGCTGACACTTGCTGAGTTGCTCGCACTAATGCTGTCACTAACACTTGCGGAAGTACTTGCACTAATGCTATCACTAACGCTTGCGGAATCGCTCGCACTGATGCTATCGCTCACGCTTGCTGAGTTGCTTGCACTGATACTATCGCTCACGCTTGTGGAAGTACTTGTACTAATACTATCGCTGACACTTACAGAATCGCTTGCACTAATACTATCGCTGACACTGGCCGAATCACTTGCACTAATGCTATCGCTGACACTGGCTGAAGCACTTGCACTAATACTATCGCTCACACTGGCCGAATCGCTTGCACTGATACTGTCGCTGACACTGACTGAAGTACTTGCACTAATACTATCGCTGACACTTACAGAATCACTTGCACTAATGCTGTCGCTAACACTTACTGAATCACTTGCACTAATGCTATCGCTGACGCTCGCCGAAGTACTCGCACTGATACTGTCGCTCACACTTACTGAATCACTTGCACTAATGCTATCACTAACGCTTGCCGAAGTACTTGCACTAATACTATCGCTGACACTGGCCGAATCACTTGCACTAATACTATCGCTGACACTCGCTGAAGTACTTGCACTAATACTATCGCTCACACTTGCTGAATCGCTTGCACTAATACTATCGCTGACACTGGCCGAATCGCTTGCACTAATACTATCGCTCACACTGGCTGAATCGCTTGCACTAATACTATCGCTCACACTCGCTGAAGTACTTGCACTAATGCTATCGCTGACACTGGCTGAAGTACTTGCACTAATACTATCGCTCACACTCGCCGAATCGCTTGCACTGATACTGTCGCTGACACTTACTGAATCGCTTGTACTGATACTATCGCTGACACTGGCTGAGTTGCTCGCACTAATGCTGTTGCTAACACTGGCTGAATTGCTTGCACTGATACTATCGCTGATGCTCGCCGAAGTACTTGTACTAATACTATCGCTGACACTCGCCGAATCGCTTGCACTAATGCTATCGCTAACACTCGCGGAAGTACTTGCACTAATACTATCGCTCACACTCGCGGAAGTACTTGCACTAATACTATCACTCACGCTGGCTGAGTTGCTCGCACTAATGCTATCACTAACGCTTGCCGAATCACTTGCACTAATACTGTCGCTGACACTGGCGGAAGTACTTGCACTAATACTATCGCTCACACTTACAGAATCGCTTGCACTAATACTATCGCTCACACTGGCCGAATCGCTTGCACTAATACTATCGCTCACACTTGCGGAAGTACTTGCACTAATACTGTCGCTCACACTCGCGGAAGTACTTGCACTAATACTATCACTCACGCTTGCTGAATCACTTGCACTAATGCTGTCACTCACACTGGTGGAAGTACTTGCACTAATACTATCGCTGACACTGGCGGAAGTACTTGCACTAATACTATCGCTCACACTGGCTGAATCACTTGCACTAATGCTATCACTAACGCTTGCTGAAGTACTTGCACTGATGCTATCGCTCACGCTTACTGAATCACTTGCACTAATGCTATCACTAACGCTTGCCGAATCACTTGCACTAATGCTATCGCTGACACTTGCCGAAGTACTTGCACTAATGCTGTCGCTGACACTGGCTGAGTTGCTCGCACTAATGCTGTCACTAACACTTGCGGAAGTACTTGCACTAATGCTATCACTAACGCTTGCGGAATCGCTTGCACTAATACTATCGCTGACACTTGCCGAATCACTTGCACTGATACTATCGCTCACGCTTGCTGAATCACTTGCACTAATACTATCGCTAACACTTACGAAATCGCTTGCACTAATACTATCGCTCACGCTTGTGGAAGTACTTGTACTAATACTATCGCTGACACTTACAGAATCGCTTGCACTAATGCTATCACTAACACTTGCCGAAGTACTTGCACTAATACTATCACTAACGCTTACCGAATTGCTTGCACTAATACTATCGCTGATACTTGCTGAATCGCTTGCACTGATGCTATCGCTCACACTTGCGGAAGTACTTGCACTAATGCTGTCGCTCACACTTACTGAATCACTTGCACTAATGCTATCACTAACACTTGCCGAATCACTTGTACTAATACTATCGCTGACACTTATAGAATCACTTGCACTAATACTATCGCTCACACTGGCGGAATCACTTGCACTAATGCTGTCGCTCACACTGGCTGAATCGCTCGCACTAATGCTGGCTGAAGTACTTGTACTAATACTATCGCTGACACTGGCCGAATCGCTTACACTGATGCTATCGCTAACACTTACTGAAGTACTTGCACTAACGCTTGCCGAATCACTTGCACTAATACTATCGCTGACACTTACAGAATCACTTGCACTAATGCTGTCGCTCACACTTACTGAATCGCTTGCACTAATGCTATCACTAACACTTGCCGAAGTACTTGCACTAATACTATCACTAACGCTTACCGAAGCGCTTGTACTAATACTATCGCTGACACTTGCTGAATCACTTGCACTGATGCTATCGCTCACGCTTGCTGAGTTGCTTGCACTAACGCTTGCCGAGTCACTTGCACTAATACTATCGCTGACACTTATAGAATCACTTGCACTAATGCTGTCGCTCACACTGGCTGAATTACTCGCACTAATGCTGTCGCTCACACTGGCTGAAGTACTTGCACTGATGCTATCGCTGACACTGGCCGAAGTACTTGCACTGATACTGTCGCTGACACTTACGGAATCGCTCACACTGATACTGTCGCTGACACTTACGGAATCGCTCACACTAATGCTGTCACTAACACTTGTGGAAGTACTTGTACTAATACTATCGCTTGCACTAATACTATCGCTGACACTTGCTGAATCGCTTGCACTAATGCTATCACTCACGCTTGCTGAAGTACTTGCACTGATGCTATCACTCACGCTTGCTGAGTTGCTCGCACTGATGCTATCACTCACGCTTGCTGAGTTGCTCGCACTAATGCTGTCGCTCACGCTTGCTGAGTTGCTCGCACTAATGCTATCACTAACGCTGGCCGAATCACTTGCACTAATGCTGTCACTAACACTTGCTGAAGTACTTACACTAATACTATCGCTGACACTGGTGGAAGTACTTGCACTAATACTATCGCTGACACTTACAGAATCGCTTGCACTAATACTATCACTAACGCTTACCGAAGCGCTTGTACTAATACTATCGCTGACACTTGCTGAATCACTTGCACTGATGCTATCGCTCACGCTTGCTGAGTTGCTTGCACTAACGCTTGCCGAGTCACTTGCACTAATACTATCGCTGACACTTATAGAATCACTTGCACTAATGCTGTCGCTCACACTGGCTGAATTACTCGCACTAATGCTGTCGCTCACACTGGCTGAAGTACTTGCACTGATGCTATCGCTGACACTGGCCGAAGTACTTGCACTGATACTGTCGCTGACACTTACGGAATCGCTCACACTGATACTGTCGCTGACACTTACGGAATCGCTCACACTAATGCTGTCACTAACACTTGTGGAAGTACTTGTACTAATACTATCGCTTGCACTAATACTATCGCTGACACTTGCTGAATCGCTTGCACTAATGCTATCACTCACGCTTGCTGAAGTACTTGCACTGATGCTATCACTCACGCTTGCTGAGTTGCTCGCACTGATGCTATCACTCACGCTTGCTGAGTTGCTCGCACTAATGCTGTCGCTCACGCTTGCTGAGTTGCTCGCACTAATGCTATCACTAACGCTGGCCGAATCACTTGCACTAATGCTGTCACTAACACTTGCTGAAGTACTTACACTAATACTATCGCTGACACTGGTGGAAGTACTTGCACTAATACTATCGCTGACACTTACAGAATCGCTTGCACTAATGCTATCACTAACACTTGCCGAAGTACTTGCACTAATACTATCACTAACGCTTACCGAAGCGCTTGCACTAATACTATCGCTCACGCTTGCGGAAGTACTTGCACTAATACTATCACTCACACTGGCTGAATCACTTGCACTAATGCTGTCGCTCACACTGGCTGAATCGCTCGCACTAATGCTATCACTAATGCTGGCTGAAGTACTTGTACTAATACTATCGCTGACACTGGCTGAATCGCTTACACTGATGCTATCGCTAACACTGGCCGAATCGCTTGTACTGATGCTATCGCTGACACTGACCGAATCGCTTGCACTGATGCTATCACTAACACTTGCGGAAGCACTTGTACTGATGCTATCGCTCACACTTGCCGAATCACTTGCACTGATACTATCGCTCACGCTTGCGGAAGTACTTGCACTAATACTATCACTAACACTTACGGAATCGCTTGCACTAATACTATCGCTCACACTTGCCGAATCACTTGCACTAATACTATCGCTCACACTGGCCGAATCACTTGCACTGATGCTATCGCTCACACTTGCCGAATCACTTGCACTGATACTATCGCTCACGCTTGCGGAAGTACTTGCACTAATACTATCGCTCACACTGGCTGAATCGCTTGCACTAATGCTATCGCTAACACTCGCTGAAGTACTTGCACTAATGCTGTCGCTAACACTGGCGGAATCGCTTGCACTGATACTATCGCTCACGCTTGCTGAATCACTTGCACTAATACTATCGCTAACACTTACGGAATCGCTTGCACTAATACTATCGCTCACGCTTGCTGAAGTACTTGCACTAATGCTATCGCTGACACTGGCGGAAGTACTTGCGTTGATGCTATCGCTGACACTTGCTGAAGTACTTGCACTAATGCTGTCACTAACACTGGCCGAATTGCTCGCACTAATGCTGTCACTGACACTGGCTGAAATACTCGTACTAATACTATCGCTCACACTTGCCGAATCGCTTACACTGATACTATCGCTCACACTGGCTGAATTACTCGCACTAATGCTATCGCTCACGCTTGCTGAGTTGCTTGCACTAATGCTATCGCTAACGCTTGCCGAATCGCTTGCACTGATACTATCGCTCACACTTGCTGAGTCACTTGCACTGAGACTATCGCTCACGCTCACTGAAGTACTTGCACTGATACTGTCGCTGACACTTGCGGAATCACTTGCACTAATACTATCGCTCACACTCGCTGAAGTACTTGCACTAATGCTGTCACTAACACTTGCGGAAGTACTTGCACTAATACTATCGCTGACACTGGCTGAATCGCTTGCACTAATACTATCGCTCACACTGGCCGAAGTACTTGCACTAATACTATCGCTCACACTTACAGAATCGCTTGCACTAATGCTGTCGCTCACACTTACTGAATCACTTGCACTAATGCTATCGCTGACGCTCGCCGAAGTACTCGCACTAATACTATCGCTAACACTTACGGAATCGCTTGCACTAATACTATCGCTGACACTGGCTGAATCGCTTGCACTAATACTATCGCTCACACTGGCCGAAGTACTTGCACTAATACTATCGCTCACACTCGCTGAAGTACTTGCACTAATACTATCGCTCACACTGGCCGAAGTACTTGCACTAATACTATCGCTCACACTCGCTGAAGTACTTGCACTAATACTGTCGCTCACACTTACGGAAGTACTTGCGCTGATGCTATCGCTCACGCTTGCTGAATCACTTGCACTGATGCTATCGCTAACACTTGCCGAATCGCTCGCACTAATGCTGTCACTAACACTTGTGGAAGTACTTGTACTAATGCTATCGCTGACACTGGCGGAAGTACTTGCACTAATACTATCGCTCACACTTGCCGAATCGCTTGCACTGATACTGTCGCTTACACTGACTGAAGTACTTACACTAATACTATCGCTGACACTCGCTGAAGTACTTGCACTAATGCTATCGCTCACACTTGCTGAATCACTTGCACTAATGCTATCGCTGACACTGGCGGAAGTACTTGCACTAATACTATCGCTCACACTGGCTGAATCGCTTGCACTAATGCTGTCGCTCACACTGGCTGAATCGCTCGCACTAATGCTGGCTGAAGTACTTGTACTAATACTATCGCTGACACTTGCTGAGTCACTTGCACTAATGCTATCGCTGACACTGGCCGAAGTACTTGCACTAATACTATCGCTAACACTTACAGAATCGCTTGCACTAATACTATCGCTCACGCTGGCCGAAGTACTTGCACTAATACTATCGCTCACACTTACGGAATCGCTTGCACTAATACTATCGCTCACACTGGCGGAAGTACTTGCGCTGATGCTATCGCTCACACTTGCGGAAGTACTTGTGCTAATGCTGTCGCTCACACTTGCTGAGTTGCTCGCACTAATGCTATCACTCACGCTTGCTGAAGTACTTGCACTGATGCTATCGCTCACACTTGCCGAATCACTTGCACTGATACTATCGCTCACGCTTGCGAAAGTACTTGCACTAATACTATCGCTCACACTTGCGGAATCGCTTGCACTAATACTATCGCTCACGCTTGCTGAATCGCTTGCACTAATACTATCGCTCACACTCGCTGAAGTACTTGCACTAATGCTATCACTCACGCTTGCTGAATCACTTGCACTAATACTATCGCTCACACTGGCCGAATCGCTTGCACTGATACTGTCGCTGACACTGGCTGAATCGCTTGCACTAATACTGTCGCTGACACTTGCCGAATCGCTTACACTGATGCTATCGCTCACGCTTGCTGAGTTGCTTGCACTAACGCTTACCGAATTACTTGCACTGATACTATCGCTCACGCTTGTGGAAGTACTTGTACTAATACTATCGCTTGCACTAATGCTATCACTAACACTTACAGAATCGCTTGCGCTGATGCTGTCACTCACACTTGCGGAATCGCTTGCACTGATACTATCGCTCACACTCGCTGAAGTACTTGCACTAATGCTATCACTAACGCTTGCGGAATCACTTGCACTAATACTATCGCTGACACTCGCCGAATCGCTTGCACTAATACTATCGCTGACGCTCGCCGAAGTACTTGCACTGATGCTGTCACTCACACTTGCCGAGTCACTTGCACTAATACTATCGCTGACACTCGCCGAAATACTTGCACTAATACTATCGCTGACACTCGCTGAAGTACTTGCACTAATACTGTCTCTGACACTTACGGAAGTACTTGTGCTGATGCTATCGCTGACACTGGCCGAAGTACTTGCACTGATGCTATCGCTCACACTGGCCGAATCACTTGCACTGATACTATCGCTCACGCTTGCGGAAGTACTTGCACTGATGCTATCGCTGACACTGGCCGAAGTACTTGCACTAATACTATCGCTGACACTGGCTGAGTTGCTCGCACTAATGCTGTCGCTAACACTGGCTGAATTGCTTGCACTGATACTATCGCTGATGCTCGCCGAAGTACTTGTACTAATACTATCGCTGACACTCGCCGAATCGCTTGCACTAATGCTATCGCTAACACTCGCCGAATCGCTTGCACTGATACTGTCGCTGACACTTACTGAATCGCTTGTACTAATACTATCGCTGACACTGGCTGAGTTGCTCGCACTAATGCTGTCGCTAACACTGGCTGAATTGCTTGCACTGATACTATCGCTCACACTGGCCGAATCGCTTGCACTAATACTATCGCTTGAACTCGCCGAAGTACTTGTACTAATACTATCGCTAACACTGGCTGAATCACTTGCACTAATACTATCGCTAACACTCGCTGAAGTACTTGCACTAATGCTATCACTCACGCTTGCTGAATCACTTGCACTAATACTATCGCTAACACTGGCGGAAGCGCTCGCACTAATACTATCACTAATGCTGGCGGAAGCACTTGTACTAATACTATCGCTGACACTCGCTGAAGTACTTGTACTAATACTATCACTCACACTGGCGGAATCGCTTGCACTAATGCTATCACTAACGCTTGCCGAAGTACTTGCACTAATACTATCGCTGACACTCGCTGAAGTACTTGCACTAATGCTATCACTAACGCTTGCTGAATCGCTTGCACTAACGCTATCACTAACGCTTGCCGAAGTACTTGCACTAATACTATCGCTGACACTCGCTGAAGTACTTGCACTAATACTATCGCTCACACTTGCCGAAGTGCTTGCACTAATGCTGTCGCTGACACTTGCGGAATCGCTTGCACTAATACTATCGCTCACACTTACAGAATCGCTTGTACTGATGCTATCGCTCACGCTTGCTGAAGTACTTGCACTGATACTGTCGCTGACACTTACGGAATCGCTCACACCAATGCTGTCACCAACACCTGTGGAAGCACTTGTACTAATACTATCGCTCACGCTGGCGGAAGTACTTGCACTAATACTATCGCTAACACTTACGGAATCGCTTGCACTAATACTATCGCTGACACTGGCGGAAGTACTTGCACTAATACTATCGCTAACACTGGCCGAATCGCTTGCACTGATACTGTCGCTTACACTGACTGAAGTACTTGCACTAATACTATCGCTCACACTCGCTGAAGTACTTGCACTAATGCTGTCACTCACACTGGCGGAAGTACTTGTACTAATACTATCGCTGACACTCGTGGAAGTACTTGCACTAATACTGTCGCTCACACTTACGGAAGTACTTGCGCTAATGCTATCGCTCACGCTTGCTGAGTTGCTTGCACTAACGCTTGCCGAATCACTTGCACTGATACTGTCGCTCACACTGGCCGAATCACTTGCACTAATACTGTCGCTCACACTTGCTGAGTCACTTGCACTAATGCTGTCGCTCACACTCGCTGAAGTACTTGCACTAATGCTGTCGCTGACACTTGCTGAATCACTTGCACTAATACTATCGCTCACACTGGCTGAATCGCTTGCACTAATGCTATCACTAACACTTGCAGAAGTACTTGCACTGATACTGTCGCTGACACTTACGGAATCACTTGCACTAATACTATCGCTAACACTTGCCGAAGTACTTGCACTAATACTATCGCTCACACTCGCTGAAGTACTTGCACTAATGCTATCGCTCACACTTGCGGAAGTACTTGCACTGATACTGTCGCTGACACTTACGGAATCGCTCACACTAATGCTGTCACTAACACTTGTGGAAGTACTTGTACTAATACTATCGCTGACACTTGCTGAATCGCTTGCACTAATACTATCGCTGATACTTGCTGAATCACTTGTACTATTGCTATCACTAACGCTTGCGGAAGTACTTGCACTAATGCTATCGCTCACGCTTGCTGAGTTGCTCGCACTAATGCTATCACTAACGCTTGCGGAAGTACTTGCACTAATACTATCGCTCACACTTACGGAATCGCTTACACTAATACTATCGCTAACACTTGCGGAAGTACTTGTACTAATACTATCGCTGACGCTCGCCGAAGTACTTGTACTGATGCTGTCGCTCACACTTGCCGAATCGCTCGCACTGATACTGTCGCTGACACTTACTGAATCACTTGCACTAATGCTATCACTAACACTTGCGGAAGTACTTGCACTGATGCTATCGCTCACACTTGCCGAATCACTTGCACTGATACTATCTCTCACGCTTGCGGAATTACTTGCACTGATACTATCGCTCACGCTTGCGGAATTACTTGCACTGATACTATCGCTGACGCTCGCCGAAGTACTTGTACTAATACTATCGCTGACACTGGCGGAAGTGCTTGCACTAATACTATCGCTAACACTTACGGAATCGCTTACACTAATACTATCGCTCACACTCGCTGAAGTTGAAGTACTTGCACTAATGCTATCACTAACGCTTGCTGAATCACTTGCACTAATGCTATCGCTCACACTTGCTGAATCGCTCGCACTAATGCTGTCACTGACACTAGCTGAAATACTTGTACTAATACTATCGCTGACACTCGCCGAATCGCTCGCACTAATGCTGTCGCTGACACTGGCGGAAGTACTTGCACTGATGCTGTCACTGACACTTACGGAATCGCTCACACTAATGCTGTCACTAACACTTGTGGAAGTACTTGTACTAATACTATCGCTCACACTTGCTGAGTCACTTGCACTAATACTATCGCTGATACTTGCTGAATCGCTTGCACTAATGCTATCACTAACGCTTGCTGAAGTACTTGTACTGATGCTGTCGCTCACACTTGCCGAATCGCTTGCACTAATGCTGTCGCTCACACTTGCTGAATCACTTGCACTAATGCTATCACTAACGCTTGCTGAATCACTTGCACTAATACTGTCGCTGACGCTTGCTGAAGTACTTGCACTGATGCTATCGCTCACACTTGCCGAATCACTTGCACTGATACTATCGCTCACGCTTGCGGAATTACTTGCACTGATACTATCACTGACGCTGGCCGAAGTACTTGCACTAATACTATCGCTCACGCTTGTGGAAGTACTTGTACTAATACTATCGCTCACACTTGCTGAGTCACTTGCACTAATACTATCGCTCACACTTACAGAATCGCTCGCACTGATACTATCGCTAACGCTGACAGAATTACTTGCACTAATACTATCGCTCACACTTGCTGAATCACTTGCACTAATACTATCGCTGACACTGGCCGAATCGCTTGCACTAATACTATCGCTCACACTTGCTGAATCACTTGCACTAATGCTATCACTAACGCTTGCTGAAGTACTTGCACTAATACTGTCGCTGACACTGGCGGAAGTACTTGCACTAATACTATCGCTCACACTTACAGAATCGCTTGCACTAATGCTGTCGCTCACACTTACAGAATCACTTGCACTAATGCTATCACTGACACTGGCGGAAGTACTTGCACTAATACTATCGCTCACACTTACAGAATCGCTTGCACTGATACTGTCGCTCACACTGACTGAAGTACTTGCACTAATACTATCACTGACACTTGCTGAGTCACTTGCACTAATACTATCGCTCACACTTGCTGAATCACTTGCACTAATGCTATCACTAACGCTTGCTGAAGTACTTGCACTAATACTGTCGCTGACACTGGCGGAAGTACTTGCACTAATACTATCGCTCACACTTGCTGAATCACTTGCACTAATGCTATCACTAACGCTTGCTGAAGTACTTGCACTGATGCTATCGCTCACGCTGGCTGAGTTGCTCGCACTAATGCTATCACTAACGCTTGCTGAATCACTTGCACTAATACTGTCGCTGACACTGGCCGAATCGCTTGCACTGATACTGTCGCTTACACTGACTGAAGTACTTGCACTAATACTATCGCTCACACTTACTGAATCGCTTGCACTAATGCTGTCGCTCACACTTACTGAATCACTTGCACTAATGCTATCACTAACGCTTGCTGAATCACTTGCACTAATACTGTCGCTGACGCTTGCTGAAGTACTTGCACTGATGCTATCGCTCACACTTGCCGAATCACTTGCACTGATACTATCGCTCACGCTGGCGGAATTACTTGCACTGATACTATCGCTCACGCTGGCGGAAGTACTTGCACTGATACTATCGCTGACGCTCGCCGAAGTACTTGTACTAATACTATCGCTGACACTGGCGGAAGTGCTTGCACTAATACTATCGCTGACACTCGCCGAATCGCTCGCACTAATGCTGTCGCTGACACTGGCGGAAGTACTTGCACTAATACTATCGCTCACACTTACAGAATCGCTTGCACTAATGCTGTCGCTCACACTTACAGAATCACTTGCACTAATGCTATCACTGACACTGGCGGAAGTACTTGCACTAATACTATCGCTCACACTTACAGAATCGCTTGCACTGATACTGTCGCTCACACTGACTGAAGTACTTGCACTAATACTATCACTGACACTTGCTGAGTCACTTGCACTAATACTATCGCTCACACTGGCCGAATCGCTTGCACTGATACTGTCGCTCACACTGACTGAAGTACTTGCACTAATACTGTCGCTGACACTGGCGGAAGTACTTGCACTGATACTATCGCTCACGCTTGCGGAATTACTTGCACTGATACTATCACTGACGCTGGCCGAAGTACTTGCACTAATACTATCGCTCACGCTTGTGGAAGTACTTGTACTAATACTATCGCTCACACTTGCTGAGTCACTTGCACTAATACTATCGCTCACACTTACAGAATCGCTCGCACTGATACTATCGCTAACGCTGACAGAATTACTTGCACTAATACTATCGCTCACACTTGCTGAATCACTTGCACTAATACTATCGCTGACACTGGCCGAATCACTTGCACTAATACTATCGCTCACACTTGCTGAATCACTTGCACTAATGCTATCACTAACGCTTGCTGAAGTACTTGCACTAATACTGTCGCTGACACTGGCGGAAGTACTTGCACTAATACTATCGCTCACACTTACAGAATCGCTTGCACTAATGCTGTCGCTCACACTTACAGAATCACTTGCACTAATGCTATCACTGACACTGGCGGAAGTACTTGCACTAATACTATCGCTCACACTGGCCGAATCGCTTGCACTGATACTGTCGCTCACACTGACTGAAGTACTTGCACTAATACTATCACTGACACTTGCTGAGTCACTTGCACTAATACTATCGCTCACACTGGCCGAATCGCTTGCACTGATACTGTCGCTCACACTTACGGAATCGCTCGCACTAATGCTGTCACTAACACTTGCAGAAGTACTTGCACTAATACTGTCGCTAACACTGGCTGAATTGCTCGCACTAATACTGTCGCTAACACTAGCTGAGTTGCTCGCACTAATGCTGTCGCTCACACTGGCTGAATTGCTTGCACTGATGCTGTCGCTCACACTTACTGAATCACTTGCACTAATGCTATCGCTGACACTGGCGGAAGTACTTGCACTAATACTATCGCTCACACTCGCCGAATCGCTTGCACTAATACTATCGCTGACACTGGCCGAATCGCTTGCACTAATGCTGTCGCTGACACTTGCTGAATCGCTCGCACTAATGCTGTCACTAACGCTTGCTGAAGTACTTGCACTGATGCTATCGCTCACGCTTACTGAATCACTGGCACTAATGCTATCACTCACGCTTGCTGAATCACTTGCACTAATGCTGTCACTCACACTGGCGGAATCACTTGCACTAATGCTATCGCTGACACTGGCTGAATTGCTTGCACTGATACTATCGCTGATGCTCGCCGAAGTACTTGTTGAATCACTTGCACTAATACTATCGCTCACACTGGCCGAATCGCTTGCACTAATGCTATCGCTCACACTTGCGGAAGTACTTGCACTGATACTGTCGCTTACACTTACGGAATCGCTCACACTAATGCTGTCACTAACACTTGTGGAAGCACTTGTACTAATACTATCGCTGACACTTGCTGAATCGCTTGCACTAATACTATCGCTGATACTTGCTGAATCACTTGTACTATTGCTATCACTAACGCTTGCGGAAGTACTTGCACTAATGCTATCGCTCACGCTTGCTGAGTTGCTCGCACTAATGCTATCACTAACGCTTGCGGAAGTACTTGCACTAATACTATCGCTCACACTTACGGAATCGCTTACACTAATACTATCGCTCACACTTGCGGAAGTACTTGTACTAATACTATCGCTGACGCTCGCTGAAGTACTTGTACTGATGCTGTCGCTCACACTCGCCGAATCGCTTGCACTAATACTGTCGCTGACACTGGCTGAATCGCTCGCACTAATGCTGTCACTAACGCTTGCTGAATCACTTGCACTAATACTGTCGCTAACGCTGGCGGAAGTACTTGCACTAATGCTATCGCTGACACTGGCGGAAGTACTTGCACTAATACTATCACTTACACTGGCCGATTCGCTCGCACTGATACTATCACTAACACTTGCCGATTCGCTTGCACTAATGCTGTCGCTTACGCTTGCTGAGGTGCTTGCCGATTCGCTTACACTAATGCTATCACTGACGCTCGCTGATTCGCTTGCTGACTCGCTTACACTAATGCTATCACTGACGCTTGCTGACTCGCTTGCCGATTCGCTTACACTAATACTATCACTTACGCTTGCTGACTCACTTGCCGATTCGCTTACACTAATGCTATCACTTACGCTCGCTGAATTACTTGCACTAATGCTATCACTTACGCTCGCTGAATTACTTGCACTAATGCTATCACTTACACTCGCTGAATTACTTGCACTAATACTATCTCTAACACTTGCTGAGGTACTTGCACTAATACTGTCACTTACGCTCACCGAGGTACTTGCACTAATACTATCTCTCGCACTCGCTGAATTACTTGTACTAATGCTTCCACTCACGCTCGCCGAATTGCTTGCACTGATACTAGCTGACGTAGAGTTCCTTGCACTCAAACTTGTACTTGTTGATGCAGATTGACTTGCACTAATACTAGCTGAATTTCTGGCACTAACACTATCCCTCAATGATACTGATGTACTTGTACTTTCTCTATAGCTTGCACTTTCACTTAAACTATCTCGATAACTTTGTGATAGGCTTTGGCTTTGACTTCTGCTTTCTGATGCCTTTCTACTTTCTGATGTGCTCGCCCTCTGAGACTCACTTTGACTTTGGCTTTGCCTTTCACTATTAATTCTATTGCTCGTTGATTGACTTATGCTTGTAGATACCTGTGGTGTACCACCTGTAACTTGGGCTAAAGAATTTAAAGTTGCTGTATAAATAGAATCCAAACCTCTCGAACTTGCCTGACTGTAGTCAGGAGAATTTGTTCCTACTGTTTCGAGAACATGAACATAATTCCTTATATTACTAGGAGAGGCTAGAGAACCATCACCTGCAATACTTCCAAAGACAGTTCCTGCCGTGACATCTGTTTCATACCACCCCCATCTATTGGTCTGTGGGAGTATCTCAACAACAACATCAATTCTTGCACCAAGATTTAAAATTTTCTGTGCCTCTGGTTTAGCCTTTTCATAGATCTTCCCCCGATCTACCTCTACCACCTTTAATGGTGCTTTACCTGTCAACAATAGTACTGATTTATTAGCTGCTGCATTTGTCTGATTGCTCAATATCCTATTTGCTTCTGCCAAAGCATCTGGAAGTGCTGTTCTTCCTGTTGTATCTTTTACTTCTTGTCCAGCATACAATTCATTATGAGGTGTTCCACCAGAGGCATGCGGGTTAGCTAATAATTGGTCAATTTCTCTAATGGCATCGGCCTTCTTTTTCTTTTCAAAATAAGACTTCGTTCCACTCTGATCTCCAGCACGCGTAGTTTTTTTATTATATCCAACTAAAGACACGACTACATTATCATTATTAATTTTATTCAAATAATTTTTTTATCTGCTTCAAATAATAATCATCTGTAAATGTCTTATATCTCTGTTTGTGATTTGTCTGTCCAGTATAATAGCCATATTCATTAGTATCTTCCACTAAAATAACAACTTCTGCTGATGTATCTACAGAATTCGCCTCTCTTAGCATCAAGGTATTCAGCAATCCATTTTGTGTTGGAACAGCTCTTAGTTGTGCATCAAGCCCTAAAAACATAGCATTTACATTATCGAGATTATTATCAAGTGAAAATACTACGCTGTCAAATTCAGATGTAGAAGCAGTAGCTATTTCTGACCCACTCTCTGAACCAGCACTAGAAAGACTTCCTGATACGCTTCCTGAAATACTTTCCGAAACAGAAGTGCTTTCTGAACCCAAATTCAATTCTGACCTTGTCCCACTCAATGATGAAGATCCCATTTCAGAATTACTATCACTACTGCTACCGTTGTTGCTATTTGGATCAGAGATGCTTTCACTATCAGAAATCATCTCTGACTGTGCATCCTCAGAGTCTGATTCTGATGTAGAACTTGCTCCAGTATTAGACACGGGTACAACTAATGAATCACTCGCCACATTTTCAAGGGCACTTGAAAGATTTTCATTTAATGACTCAATAGTCTCCGAGCGAACAACTGCTGCTGTGCTTGCACTTTGTGAATTTTCTTGTGAAACGGACTCACTGCTACTTAAAGAAATTGGTACTTGCTCTGATAAGCTGTGACTTGCTGATACACTTGCTTCTGCTAGTGCACTTCGCCTTTGACTCTCAGTGTTTTCGCTATTGACCTGTAAATGCATAGATGGTGTCATACTCTCAGAACCAATGCGTTCACTGACACTCATGCTTATACTGTGCATCGTGCTTTCGCTCTCACTTGTGCCCCCACTGCCTGTACTTGATGTACTTGCTGTGTTGGTTCCCTCTCCTGACATTCCTGACATCTGTAGATCAGATGTTGAATTCTGTGCCTGATTCAAAATTTGACTTGATATCTGTGTCAATAAATTTTCTTCATCGCCTGTGCTTTCACTACCTTGTGCTAATGTAGATATACTTTGATCGGCAATGTCTTCATTTCCTTCATTGGTCTCATCATCTGATATAACAAATCGACGAACACGCCTTAATACCTGCTGTATATCCATGGAATTGGAATCTTGTGCACTCTCACTAGAGGTAGAAAAATTACTACCAATATTTGAAGATATTGCAGATGTAGTGGAAGTACTTTGACTAGTACTGCCTGAATTTGTAATATTCTGGCTTGCACTGCTCTGGCTCATACTATTGCTTATGGCACTCTGACTCATACTGCTCTGGCTATGGGAATTTACACTGGTAGCATCACTTGCATTTTCATTCCCACCCGTTGCCACTGACACACTACTTATATTTTCACTTTCCTGAGAAATTCCACTTATTTGACTTGTACTTGTTTGACTTGTACTTGTTTGATGCTCACTCGTTTGACTTGCACTTGCCTGAGTCGTACTGCCCTGACTTTCATTTACTTGACTTGTACTCTCATATGTATTTTTTTCTGACATAGAAACCCCTCTGACAGAGCTTTCGCTGTCAGTTCTGTCACTATGTCCCGTTCTCTCTGAACTCTCTGCACTAATGGTACTTTCCATTGTCTGCGTTCTTGCAGCATCAGACAACTCTTCTCTTGCAGATGTTGTCCCCACCTCGCTTGTATGTGCCGCAACATTTTCAGATCCTCGTTCACTTGTCGCACCCGTTACTCTCTCAGAAATTCTTTCAGAAGCTCTCTCTGAGGCTCGTTCAGAAGCTCGTTCAGAACTTCTCTCACTCATTTTTTTCTGAAGTTCTTTCACTGGCCTTTTCCGAAATTTTTTCACTGGCTCTTTCGCTTGCTCGCTCACTATCTCTTTCTCGCTCGCTTGCTCTTTCTTCATTTCTTCTTGTCTCAGACTCTACAGATCGAATAATTACAGATTCACTGTTGACGATATTTTCCTCTGTTGTCAACACTCGCTCTTCCTCTGTACCACCTGCAGCCAATACATCATTTTGTGCCAACGCAGCTCCACCCATCACTGTTCCAATAGCTGCAAAGCCTTTGAGTAAAGCCTTTTGTTGACTTTTCTTGCTCCGCCTTTTCCTTTTCTTATCACTCATCTATTCTCTAACCTCTCTTGTCCCCATTGCTCATCCCACTGCCTATTCTATGTCTATACCACCACTCACTTACAAAATTTATACATTCTCTATTCCTCAAAACGAAGTGCAAATATTGCATCAAGCAATAACTTTTTGGTAAAATACCCATCCTTAATTAAAAAATTAAAATGAAAAATATTTTCTACCATCTCATTATATTGCTGGGGAGTACAAGATTGTACTCGTTGAGAAGCCTCCTCCAAACAATCAACCACAAACCAAGGTGATTCTTCTCAATTGCCTTGGCAGGAGCAATTCCTCGCTCCACAATAACCGGAATACCTGCAGCCAAGAAATTCCCAAGCTTATAAGGCATCACACAGTAATAATATTCCTTCGCCTTTTCAGAAGACCAGACAAGCCCAAATCCTCCCTGTGACATCTGTGACAACAACCCAAGTTCACTCTGATAACCATTGAGCTGAATATTTTTTCCCGTCACATCTAATTCCTCTCTTGTGTATAGAGAAAGTAATGTATCATATTTCCAATCATCAATGAATGTAAATCGACTTGGTGCACCTGTAAAAATCATTTTCTTTTGAAATTCTGGTTTATTCAAACTTCCAGACACTGGATAGTCAAACATCTTTTGCACCAAATATTTCTTAACCTTCAAACCATGTTCAACTAGCACATCATACATCGTCTGTGATGGAAGAATAATTAAATCGGACATATTATAGATATCAATGGTTCTTCGTAAATTTTCTTCTCCAGATTGAAATAACAATGGAATTACATCATGTACAAACATAATAATTTGAACATCTTTATATGCTCTTATTCTTTGTACTATGCGTTCATCATAGCGAAGAATATTCCAACTTGGAGACTGAATAATCACAATATCTCCAAATTTTAATCCTGCAACAATACCATCAAGCCTTGCAGAAAGCTGTTCATCAGTGTCTACATTGACATCATAGCAAAATAGAGGCATCTCAACAAAACCTAATGTACTTGCTACCTTCATCACATTTGCTGTGCAATCACATGTGTCCCCATTTGATTGTAAATACTTGTAATATGTACTCTCATTATCTTCCTCCACTATAAACTAATCAAGAGGCGCAATATGCCCGAAACAACAAATGCAATAGCAATAATAACGGCCATAATATAGACACTGCGATTACTTCCCTTTGTCGATACCTCCCGACTCCTTCTTAGATTTTGAATATCAGCCAAGCGTCTTTCTATATCCCTGCCCAGCAAATCTTCTCCAATCCCTTCTATATCTCTCTTTTCTCTTTTCAATATCACTCACCTACTTCTTCTTAACTCTCTAACATTCTAATTCCCTAATATTCTAATTTCTTAACACTCTAATGCCATGTCGTCACTATCACCCAAAAAGTGTCGATATGACTCTGGTGTCTCCACCATTGCATGTTTCTTTTGTAAATCCAAAAAATATCTCATCATTTTCTTCTCTTCCAGCACTGCTTGGATGGCTCTGATCATATCAGCAACATTTTCTAACGAATAAATATTTTCTGGCAAAATCAAATTGCGTCTATGAGCGGTTTGCTGGAAAGCAAAAATCAATTGTTCATGAATAAAGGCCATTTGTAACGCATCTAAAATTTCATTTCCATAATTGATATCTAAATAAATGTCATTTTCTGCCATCAATTTCACACCCTGCTCTGGGGTAATCGCTGGCAAAAGACAAACATTATCATACTTATCCATACTTAATAACTTTGCCGACATTTCTGTCAATGCGGCAATAGTAAATTGCACCTGTGAAAGTTCTTCCACTAATATCGTCAGCTTCTCGATTTCATCCGAATTGGTCAAAATCAATGCCTTCTTCTGGTATTGATTTTCTCTGGCAAAAGTAATAATCATACCCAGCTTTTCAATCTTGTCTGAATCCACACCAAGCTTTAACAGCATATTGTAGGCTTCTAGGGATTGAATTGCAATCTTTTTGGTTCTGCGTTCTGGATGATCCAAAATAGATTGCATATTTCCTGGAATGTTCTGCCCAATTTCTTCCTCCCAGAATAAGATATCTTCTCCTTCAATTCCCATATCGCCCAAGCGATTTGAAACAAAAAATGGATAGGAAAGAGAATTATACAAAATTCGATCCAAAGAAAACGCTCGCTTTTGCAAAAAATAGATTACAAATTCAGGAAGATTGGCAAAAATTCTTGTTTTACCTTCCTCCTCAAGCAAAATATTCCCTGTAATATAATTCTCTGTAATCACTACTTGACCATTTGGTGAAAAATAGGTCTTTATCTGACGTCGTCCGTCTAAACTCCAAACAGTCTGGGCAAAGCGCATACCAAAGCGATTGTAGTGATCAGTCAAGCGCACTCTTTTCTGCCTATCCAACCAATCCACTGCCCGAATCAGGCGGCGATATACTGGTTCAGCATAAAAAATTCTTGCTCGAAGCTCATCATAATCCACCACTTCTCCCTGTGTGCCTGTCGATTGAATCTCCCACAAATCAGGAACTTTTAGGCGATTAAAAAATCTTGCCCTCCCACGCAAATTGGGATTTTCAAACCCACAAAACCAACTAAATGGAGAAGTCACCTCCTGTGGGTGAAAGCCGTCAGTCACAATGCTCACTGCTGGCATATCATAGCCTGCTTCTCTCAATGAATACAGAAGCATTTGACTTTGCACTGTATAACTATCTAGTAAAACAATCATTGTTCTGCCTCTTTCTTAAAAACATTTTCTCCACAAGCATCGACCAAAAATCTTCTCCAGGTATCGACTAGTTCTTCTGTCATATATGGCTTAGCAAACATATACGATGCCCTAGAAAATGTTTTGATATCTACCTCGGTAAATAGACGAACCATTGCCTTGGCCAACCCATCGATCATTTCATTATTTCCATCTTCCTGCAATGGAATTAAAAATCCATTAATTTCATTGTGAATAAAGGTTGTATTCCCATAACGAACATCAATGCCAATCATTGGTAGACCTGCACTGATGGCTTCAAGTAAGGTCAATCCAAATCCTTCACTTGTCGATGCTGTGATATAGGCTTCATACTTTGGATAAACGGTAATCAAATCATAATGACCCATCAGACGAATATAGTCCTTTGCCCCATTCTCATCAATCAATTTTTCGAGCTCTATGGCATCTTTCCGCTGCCATAGATATCCAATGTCAAGTCGGGCACAGATTTTTTTGCCTTCACTGCTGCAGTTACCAACCAATCAATATGTTTTTCTGGAGCAAGTCGAGAAGCCGTCATCAAAGAATATCTCTTTCTTTCTTTTGTTGGCTTTAGCAAAGTATCTACGCTGCCCACGGGAATCGTCACTACTTTTGGATGCATTCTCTGGTACCTCCGAAAATGCTTTTTCAACAGCTTTGTTTGAACCTCTGTGGAACAGATGTAATAGTCAATTTTATCTGCATTGCGAAATGTATATTCATAAAAATTATTCCAAAGAATGTTGTCTCTGGTCGTATTGTTCTCGCTAAAATGCTCGGCATGAACAACAACGGAAACCTTTGCCTTTCCCCGATTGGCCAATGCTCCCCTCGCAATATCTGTCGAACGATCAATAATGAGCATATCACTCTTATCTAGATGCAATTTCTTAAAGAAGTATCCAACAAAGGCCTCTTTTGAGTAGAGCAGCGCATCTCTCATCTTGTAGAGAATATCTTCCCCATCAATGATTTCCTCATACGCTGTGCTGCCATCGGTATTAAACCAACGCCTGAGTCTTAACTTTGCCCGTCCATTTTCTGGAGTAAAATACTCTGTGCAGTATTTGCCATAGGAATAATAGTCTCTTGTGAGCAAACACCCCTGAAAGACATCCTCCACTCTCTGAACAGCCTTTCCGTCCTTTGTCAAATATGCAGTGACAAAGTGCTTTCTATCTTTCTCATTATAGACAATGGTATCATTGATGGTGCTCTTTTCAAATTCACCATCTAACTTCTCTTCTAAGTCCTGTGGCGTAAATGTTGTTTTTGCCACTGAAAAATCAGTAAACCACAAATAGAGCCATATGACATCTTCATCTGCAAATCCAATATTCTTTGTCATATACTCTATATTATCTCGCTCAAAAAAATCAGTAAAAATAAATTTTGTTCGCACACCAAGTTGTGAAAAAATCTTGGATCTATAGGCCTGTGCGTATTCCACACCACTACTTGCCCAACCGATTCCTCGATTTACATTATACACTGTATTCATCCCAACAGTCCCCTTACTTTCAAGTCTCTTTTATGGAAAGTGTAAGACAAGATTTCCACTCTTATCTATCACCAGTTCTCCCAAAAGCAAATTCCTCATCATTCGTATCTTAATTTGCTTTTTCATCTTCAAAAAGGATTGATACGCCTCCACATGATAGTCACTCAATGCATTGTGCTGTGCCACTCTTCGACCACTGAGAGCATCTCTTAGTTGAGATAAGTAATCTGCCTGCTCAATCCATGAATCATCAATGGCACGCAAGGACATATATTGAAAAAATGTCCGCACACTATCATCACTTCCCAATAGTTGCAACTTTCTCTTTAATTGCAATTTCGCCAATTCTAAGAGATAATACTTTATCTGCTTCGCATCTTTTATCCCCTTGGGCAAACCTGCAAAGCGATACAAGATATTTTCCATCACAAATCGACTCACAGCATCTTCCGTCATCGGTTGATGTTCCCTCAAAAAACAATCAATAATTTCGCTCTCCATTTTCAAACAATCTCGAAGGGAGTAGGTCATTTTTGTAATAATCTCATTTCGCTTTTTATAGATATAATTTCTCTGTATCTGTATGGATAGACCAAAGTCCGTTGTCGTCATACGCACAGTCTTTGACTTTTCTTCAGCAATTCGTTGTGCATCTCGAATTGCTCTTCCCATTTTCTTTTTACACTTTCACTTGCTGGTTGTTCTTTTCGTCGAAATTCCTCAAGCCAAGTAGCTCCATACTCTCGCACGACTTTGTCATCTGGACAGACATAAAAACAAGTTCTGCCAGTATCCCCCTGGCGACCTGACCGCCCTCTGGCCTGTCTTTCTAGGCGAATATTTTCCATAATTCCAATACCTAAAACAACCAAACCTCCAAGCTCTTTTGCCTTGGCATCTAATTGCACATCAATCCCTCTACCTGCAACCGAGGTCGCTACGGTCACACTGCCCGCTCGCCCAGCCTCAGCAATCACCTCTGCCTCTCTAGCGAGGCTATAGGCATTGAGTACATTGTGCGGAATGTGCTCCCTAAGTAACACTCGAGAATAGAGTTCTGAAATGGCAATCGAAGGAGTGACCACCAATACAGGCTGCCGTTTCTCATAACACTGTTCTACGCGGCGCACCGACATGGTGATCTGCTCGTGCAAGGACACACATACCACATCTTCCTCGTCCACTCGCAAAATAGGAAAATGGGATGGAATTTTTACTGTTCTGATATTGTATACATCAGCAAATTCCTGTGCATTTTCCATGCATGTTCCCGTCATTCCTGCAAGCTTTGGAAACATATTATAGAAATCTTGGTAGGTAATAATCCCCATCGCACGATAATCATTGGTAATCTCTACTCCTTCTTTTGCCTCAATCGCTTGGTGCTGTCCTGCCCTTAGCTTTGTGCTCTCTAGCACTCGCCCACTTCTCTCCTCCAAAAGACAAACGGCACCATCTTGCACCACATACTCTTGATTTTGTTCAAAGAGTGTATGGGCACGAAGTGCGAGTTGCAAATGTCTGACCAGCTCAAAATGATGTTCATCAAACAGATTGTCAATAGAAAAAAAAGTTCTTGCCTTTTCAATTCCTCGATCCGTAAAATAAACCTGCTGGTCTTCAATGCGATAGTCCATATCTGGGTCAAGACATACGATAAATCTGTCTGCCATATTGTAGAGATTGGACTGGACTTTTGGTGCACCCGATATTACCAATGGCATAGATGCTGCATCTAATAATACCACATCTACTTCATCAATAATAACATAAAAAAACTCTCTTAAGAAACTTTGTTCTTCCGATACAGATAAATTTTGCATGAGATAATCAAAGCCCAATGTACTACTTGTCGTATATACAATATCTGCTGCATAAATTTCTCTTTTTTCCTTTGCCTCAGATTGTCCTCCCTCTACCTCAGCACTGCGCACTCGCACAGTCAAACCCAAAAATTCATACAGTGGACGCAAGAGCTCGGCATCCCTTTGTGCGAGGTAATCATTTTGTGTGACCAAAATGACACTCTTTCCACTCAGTGCTCGGACATAGAGTGGCATCGAGGCACACAATGTTTTTCCTGCACCTGTCATCATCTCTGCAAACATTCCCTTGTAGAGTGCAATCCCTCCAAGGACCTGCTCATCATAGGGAAAAAGCCCTATCGTTCTCTTTGCTGCCTCTCGAACAAGTGCAAAGGCCTCTGGCAAAATGCTCTCCTCTGATTTCCCCCTTCTCAGCATATTCTTAAATACACTTGTCATCTGTGTCAGCTCTTCATCGCTCTTTTCCCTCATCACATCCTGCAGTGCATTGACTTTGTTCAATATTCTATTTAATTGTCGTAGATATCTTGAATTTTTCACTGTCTATACTCATCCATCTTTCTGCAATTTTTTGTGATTTTGGCCCTGCTGTCAACAGCACAAAGGAAAATTCACTGCGATAACGCTTTTTTAACCTCTCTCTCGTCCACTCTTCGATCGAAAAATCTTGATATAGAAGGGCTTCTGGCGGAACAATCAAGAGATTTGCATACTTTTCACAGCGTTCTTTTCTTGGCAATCGAATCATTCGATGCCGAATCTCTGGAATCAAAATATGCACCTTTTCTCCCAATACAGGATTAGCAATCTCCTCAAAAATGGTTGTCTCACAGCCACGCAAAATTTCAAAATGACGAAAAAATAAATCCTTATTGCCATTTCGCACTAGCTGTGCAGAGTAACTGGAATACTCTTTTGGACAAACAAAGCTCTCTTTATCTCCAAAAATAAAATTCCCCACATTCTTTTTAAAGTTATCCATAAATTCAAAACGCAAAATCACCCCATCCAGTGAAGCATTTTCTGGAATCCGAATGCTATAGCGACTCCCCCCACTCAGTAGTGGAAGAGACCTCTCCTGACGCACAGCCTGATAATTGTAGGCATCTTTCCAAGTATGTACAATACTTCCTGGAGCAAGCATTTGATTTTGATAAAAAATACTTCGATCTATATCCTGTGTGACCACTGAGCCATACATCAGACTTTGATTATTCACATGATCCCATTGAACAATATAGATTACTCTTTCCATCTTTGAAACTCCTCTTTGAGAATTCGCTGATATTGTGTAACAAACCAAGTCACCACTGCGTTCGTATTATCATTATGTCGGCCAATAATGCCCTTTCCATAGACACGAAAATTTTTTCCTGTCCAGTGGCGAAGCATATCGGGATAAGCCATTGCATCATAATCATCCTGTTGCATATAGACTGCGGCAATCTCTGTTTGTGAGAAATCTGCAACATCTAACTCTTTCCAAATCTTTTGATTCAATCGCTTTGCTGCGGATATGGATACCTCTCCCTCCAACTTATATAACAAATCTAAGCTTGTCGGAAAGCCTTCTGGGCGCACTGTCTGCTCATTCATCGCAATGGTTCCAATATTGAGCAGAGGCTTTCCAAGAAAAATAGCCTTCGGTTCAATCTTTCTCCCATAATACACTGCTCCAAACGACCCCATAGAAATCCCAGACATCAGCACTTGAGAGCCATCAAAATGCAGATATTCCATTGCATCTCGAATCACTTTTTCAACATTTTCCTCATACTCTTTTGAGCCTAAGTAAAATGCACCTCCCTCAAGCCTTGGGTCAGAAATCAATAAGAATGGACAGCCCATATTTTTTAACATCATATAACCTTCAAATCCCTCAGCCATTCGATAACCAGAAAAATAAATATTCAGCGGTGGCTTTAAATCCATTGGATTAAAATAGCTAAGAACCTCTTCCTTGAAAGCATCTTTTGTTGAAACTCCCCCTGCAAAGAATTCCCCCGATCCATTTCGACAAGTTCTCGCATGCAAAACTCCCATACGCAATGTTCCACTTCCCTTGGCCTGTAAGGAGATATTCACCGTTCCTCCCCTCTCATCTCCACGAAATAACATAGGTTCCTTTGGATTGGTCGCCTCAACCGTCTGCATCACCTCATCTGTGGATCCCAGTCTGAATTTGCGAAAAATAAACTTAACTTCTACAGATCCTTCAGTGATATATTCTGCCCAAAAGGAAAGATCTCGATATTCTTGTGCTGGCATACCAAAGCGCCAAAACATCACTGGTGTGTATTTTTCTCCAAAGTTATCTACAATTTCAATGGCATTGTTTCCACGCCACACCGCAATATTTTGATATTTCTTTGCCACTTCAATGTGCTTTGTTTCAATACGCAAGCTATCCACTCGGTCAAAGAATCGCCTTGGAATGGAAGTAATAAAAGACTGTAATTCATTGTTTTGCAACGGATAGGCCATCTTTGATTTAAAGAAGTCCATCACCGCAACATTCTTTTGAATGTCAGACAATAGAAATACATTTTCTGTAAAAAACAATGTCCACGCCTCTACCTTCTCAATTAACAGCGAAAGATCCCTTGGTGTTATGAAATCTACAATTGTACATTGTATCTTCTTTACTTCCAAACTTTTCAATTTTTCTTTGGTCAACTGCCCACTCTGTATATAAACCCAGCGTACATTTCGAGGAATAATATAAACTTTGGAAAGATTTTTCATCCCCACCTGTAATACTGTTACTTCTTCCATTTCCTCTTATTTCCTCAATAGCGTTTCTATCTTTTTCACTAAACTTCCTCCAGTATATAAACGAATATCCTCCACCGCATGCACAAGAGCCTGATTCCAATTCGATAGACCATCAAGATAGTAGCAAAGTGTATCAAATAGCTCGTCTATACTGCCTAACAAAAATCCATTTTTCAAGTGACGAACATAGCGAGTTTGACTCAGATTAACTTGCGGAATGCCTGAACTAATTGCTGCAATCTGCAGATACAACTCCGGGCTATCTCGCAAATCGACAAGCAATCGAATGTCTTCTAGATGTTGAATAACATCTTGTTCTGTCAAATAGCGAACAACTTTTACTCGAGCTGGAACAACTTTTTCCTCATCCTGCTGTGCATTTTCTACAATGGGTGAATTTTTCGTTTCCAATGAAAAACTTGTAATATCAAGTTCTTCTAATAGCTTCTTTATTTCCTCCTCAATCTTTTCTTGCCTTCCCCAACCTGGTTCACTAAAGGCAATCACCAATTCCGCATCCAAATTTTTCTCCATATATTGCGCAATGATTTTAATAATTTCTCTCTGATTATTTAGCCCCTGTATAGGCAAAAATATTTTCTTTGCGCGTATTCTTTGACTACTTCCCAATTTTAGACGCGTATCAAAGGGTGAAATTTCTTCAATTTTTATAAATCTTTCATTCTCAACAATCTTTTCTTTTAATTCCTTTGTGTCCACAAGCACTAGGGCTGGCGTCTTCTTATATTCCCCTTGAATGGCCATCTTAATTTGATAGATATCCGTTTGCTCCGTATTTCGCTCAGAATAACAAGAAAGTATCGTCACAATGTCCCCTGAGCCTTCCAAAAATAGTCGATTATGAAATGTGCTCGCCGAAAGCACAAGTACTCCACTGCTGCCACATTTTTTCTTTTGTTCCAGAAAATATCTCTCGATGCACTCTCTCACTAAATCTTCCATTTTCTCATATTTTTTTAATCCATCCCGCCCTTTAACGAGCACTGTTCCCTGAACCAGATCATAGGTGCAGGTCTTTCTTCCATAAGTATTGTAAAAAATCTGCTCCACTTCCCGGCCATCTCGATAGATAATCTCCGAAGACAAAAATCCTCGGTCGTCATAGATCTGTCTGCAAACTTTCTCCTTTTGTTCGAAGCGGTCGATCCAGAGCAAATAGGACTCTGGACCAAACTCAATATTGACCATATGCACTCCATCTTGATAACCCATAATCAAAAATTGAGTGTACACCCATTCCATATCTTCTGGCCAATCCAAATCTTCCCACATCAAAAGTCCAGGGGCATAGGAAAATACTCCCTGTATCTGGTCAAATAAAGAATAAATTCGAATTCCCGAAAGTCCCTGTCTATGCAGATAGTAGCGCAAATCAGGAATATAGCAGGACACAACCAAAGTCACCTCTTTTTCTGCAGCACGAAACATCTTAATTTGGCTGACAATGTCATCAAATTCTCGCATACTTCGATTGGCATACCAAACCCACGAATTTCCTCTCCATTTTCCTGTCTTTTGATAATATGAAGGTACAAAATAATACATTAGTCCTCTTTTCTATATCGATCAAATACATTTAACATTTTTACTTCTTCTAATAGCTGCCGAAATACTCCAACCAAAATCATCAATGACATTGGCAATCGAAAGATATCCTGTGGCAAGCCAAGTTGCATAGAGCTTTCAATAAAATTTCTTGCAAGCAATGGCAAACCACTGAGTAGAGCCATCATCAGTCCACTGATAAAACTCAACCGAAAAACTGTGGTCTTTAATGCCTTCTTGGTCTCTGTCCCCGGTCGATATCCTGTCAGATAGTCACCCGATTTTTGTAGTCCCTTGCTCAATTTCTCCGTATCCAGCATCACAAAGGAAAGGCTTATGCTCGTGAACAATAAAACGAACATAAAGCAAAGAATTCCGGCCACTTTTTCCAGATCAAAATACTGTGTCAATCTCAAAATCCACAGATTGTTGGGTGAAACTTTACTTAACAGTTGTAAAATCATCAATGGCAACACATAAAATGACATACAATACATCAATGGCATTGTTCCCACCGGTTCAAACTTAATGGCAAGATAATCTCTACTGGCATTTTCGTTGTGAATCATCACATGGTTGATCGGATAGCGAACCTCTGCCATCTCTGCACAGAGTGTCCAAAGAATGATGCCCACACAAATCAAAGCGACTCCAAAGACAATCAATACAAAACGCAATGCCCCACTTTCATTCCACCAATATAGAATAAAGCGCCCATAAGTCGAGCGCAAACTATCAATCAAATTGATGAGCACAACAAAGGACATTCCCCCCACACCATATTCCTTATTCTTATAGGAGAGCCAAATGACAAAATTGCTGCCCGCCATCAAGGCAAGTATTGCAAGTACCGGATAAAGATATTCTCCCCCTTGCTCAAACTTCATGCTCTGTATACTAGAAATCGAACTAAAGAGTGCAATTCCCTGTGACAGCCATCCGGCCATCAACTGTGTTCTTCTCTGCGATGTTCTTCTTCCCTCTGGGTCAGCCACGGATTGCAAAATTTGTACCACAATGGAAGCTGTCATCCAAGGCATAATACTGAGCGTAAAGAGCGTCTGCTTTGCTTGAATACCTCCAAGGATATCACCCAAAAAGGTACGAAATCCCATACTCATCTCTCTGGTCTCATGTACTACAAATGGAATAGGAATATTCCTCCCCATAATATAGATCAACATCATCAAAAGCGTCCATAGAATACGCCTTCTCAAAATTCCTCTCTTCATTCCTTCTTTCTTCCCCCAAGATAGAGCAAATTCTACACTCTATTTTCCCTTATTGTACCATCTTTACGCAAAAAAGTAAAAGAATGGAGCACACCCCACCCTTTTACTTTTTTATAACTTTTTCTTTCTTATTTATTAATTTTTAGTACCATCTGGTCATTGGCAAGTCATTATTGACACCATTGGTAAATACGATCTGATGCAAATCAATAACACCATTCCAGAAAGTTGCTGCACAGCTGCAAAGATAAAGCTCCCACATTCTGGCAAATTTCTCATCAAACATTGCCACAACCTCATCTCTATGTGCCTGGAAATTTTTATTCCAACAAAGCAGTGTCTTGTTGTAATGTCTGCGTAAACTTTCCACATCCAAAGTATAGTAATTCTGCTCGCTGGCCTCTTGAATAATCTCTCGAAGACTTGGCACTACACCACCTGGGAAGATATACTTCTTAATCCATGCATCACCTGGATATTCCTTCAATGAACTAATAAAGTGTAATACAAAGATACCACCTGGAACAAGTACAGATTTTGCAGCCTTTAAGTACTCACCATAGTTTCCTCTTCCCACATGCTCAAGCATTCCAACACTGACAATGCGGTCAAACATCCTTCCTGTCTTTGGCAAATCTCTGTAATCTAAAAGCTGCACCTCAAGATAATCCTCAAGACCCTCTGCCTTAATTCTCTCCTCAAACTTTGCCTTTTGCTCATGGCTAAGTGTAATTCCCATTCCCTTAACCTTGTACTTCTTTGCGGCCTCAATCAACAAAAATCCCCATCCACAGCCGATATCCAATATGCTCATGCCCTCTTTTAAGTCCATCTTGTCTAAGATGCGATGCACCTTATTGCACTGAGCCTGATAGAGTGTATCTGTCTCATGAGCAAAATATCCACAAGAATAGCTCATCGTCTCGTCAAGCCACAATTTATAAAAATCATTTCCAATATCGTAGTGGGAAGATACTTCCTTTTGCTGATTTTTCTTTGACATCGAGGTAAAGATCAACTTCTTTAACTTATTTTGGTCTGTTGAGAATTTTCCCATCTGTCCAAGAAACATATTGAGCGCCTGATAGAGATCTCCCTGAATTTGAATATCTCCATTCATATAGGCCTCACCCAATGTAATGGATGTACTCGTTAGCATATCGACGACTGGAGGTACCTTATTCACAAGGATCGAAAATGTCGGATCTCCCTCACCAATCTTATGTACATTGCCATTGATAACCATTTCAAATGGATGTGCATCAAATTTGCATAAACTTAATAAATTCGTTTTCGATAAGTCCCATCTCTCACTTTCTCCTTTAACTTCTTTCAAATTTTAGTTCTATAATAAAAAAAAGGCAATAATGGTAACCTCTCGTCGCTGAGTAGGACATCATTGCCTTCTTTCATATTACTATATTCATTATTTATACCATCTAAGGAAATCCTTAACGGATCGTATTTTATTTTAACAAAAGAATTAAAAAAGTCAATCCCTTAATTCAAAAAAAATAGCCAAATTTTTATCCAAGTGCCACATCTAAAATCATCATCACTACAAATCCAATAGAAAAGGCCACTGTCCCCCTATTGGAGTGCTCTCCCTCTGACATCTCAGGAATTAATTCTTCCACAACGACATACATCATTGCACCTGCGGCAAAGCTGAGCATATATGGCATAATCGGAACAACAAATCCTGCCGCAAGCAAGGTGAAAAATCCTGCAATCGGCTCAACAATTCCCGAAAACATTCCCGCCAAAAAGGTCTGACTCTTTTTCATTCCCTCAGCACGAAGTGGCATGGAGACAATGGCTCCCTCAGGAAAGTTTTGAATGGCAATGCCAAGTGCAAGGGCAATGGCCGCCGCCGCAGTGATATTGCTTGTTCCATAGCGCCAACCGGCAAGTACAACACCAACCGCCATTCCCTCAGGAATATTGTGGATGGTCACTGCTAAAATTAACTTCGTTGTTCTCTTTAAACCTGTCTTTGGTCCCTCCTCTACCTTGTCCATATGCATATGTGGTGTAATTTTATCGATCAATAACAGCAATCCCACGCCAACCAAAAATCCAATACTTGCTGGAATAAATGATAATTTTCCCATCGCACTGGACTCTTCCAAAGCAGGAGAAAGTAAACTCCAAAAGCTTGCCGCTACCATCACACCGGCAGCAAAGCCTGTTAAAATCTTTTGTAATTTTGGACTGATTTCATTTCTTAACAAAAAGACCATTGCTGCTCCTGCTGTTGTCCCAATAAATGGAATCAGTAGTCCCTGTATAATTGTTCCCATTCTCGTCTCCTTTCTAAGTTTATTATCGCAATATAACATATATGAATATAGTTAGCAATACCTTACCAATGTTCTCTTTTCAAATTAATGGTTTTGCCTTATAATAGTATGCACAAATTGATAATAACAGTCAAAATAGAGAGGATATAAAAGAATGCGATTATTGCTATGTGAAGACGAAGAAGATATTCTCTATGCACTTGCCAAGGGATTAAAAAAACTCAACTACTACACTGATACTGCTACGGATGGCGAAGAAGCCCTACATCTATACTACGAGAATACCTATGACCTCATTGTTCTCGATGTAAATATGCCAAAACTGGACGGATTTGAAGTGCTCAAATTTATTCGAGAGGACAATCCAAATCAACGAGTCCTCATTTTATCTGCAAGGAGTTCTCTCGATGATAAAGTGAAAGGACTCAACTTAGGTGCCAACGATTACCTCACAAAGCCATTTCACTTTGCAGAGCTTGAAGCAAGAATTCGTGCTATTTTGCGTACCCCCTATATGCAAAACAGCGATGTCATCCGACTAACATCTTCTGACATCGCCCTCTATATTCAAAAAAAACAAGTATTCAAATCAAATGAAATGATTCCTCTCACCCCAAAAGAATATAGTATCTTTGAATATCTATGTTGTCACAAAAATACCTTTGTCTCAAGTTCTGAATTACTCGAGCACAATGTAGATATGAATGCCAATGATACCTCTCAAGTCATTAAAGTCCATATCGCATCCATCAGGAAAAAATTGGGCTCTGATGTAATCAAAACACATCGTGGAATGGGGTATTCTGTCACTGATTGATTCATTCTATCGATGTAGATATGCAGTCAGTGACTGCACCTTTTTATGGTCGAAGCTTTTTTGTCAACTGGTCATTTACCATTTTCGTAAAGCCGGCCATATCCTTTCCGCCCAAATCCTTAGCCACAACATTTCCCTCCGAATCAACTAACAGTGTTGTTGGAAACGCTTGAAGTGTCATCACAAAATCCTTTAATTTTCCTTCTGGAATTAAATTTGGATAGGTGACTTTGTTCTTTTCAATAACTTCCTTTACGGCATCAAGATCAGTATCTGCATCCTGTGCCACGCCAATGACATTGACTCCCTGATCCTTCATACTCTCATAGAACTTTTGCAGCTCAGGAATTTCAGCCACACAAGGACCACACCAACTTCCCCAGACATTGACAACAGTAAGCTTACTACTTTTAAACACATCATTGGTTAACTCATCTCCACTAACGGTCTTTGCCTTAAACTCTGTAAATTTTTCACTGCTTTCACTCTGTGTATCTACTGCATCCGTCTTTGATGGATCAGCCTTTGATTGATCAGCCTTTGTACTCGCTGCACTAGCTGTTGTCTCCTGCCCTGTCTTTTTTTCACCTGAACAAGCAGTCACTCCTGCAGCTAAAGTAAGCACAACTCCCAATAATAATAAATTCTTCTTCATATTCATCATCCTTTCTCTACAATATAATACTATCAATATAGTATTTGACTATATTATTTCTTAACCTATACCAATACATTCCAAACAGATATTAATGGCCTTTTTTAACACAACCAAATGTTCCTTTCGCATAAGTCCTAGGGAAATCATAACAACCGATAGCCCCAAAACAACATAGGGAACAAATTTATTTTTTTCAACTTTTTGTATCAACTCTCTCATCTTTGCCTCCACCAAAGCAAATCACAAACTCTGTAAATATTTTTTCGTGCCTATTCTCTTGACTTCGAGCAATAATTGAAAATCCATGTTCTTCTATAATTTCCCTTGTGATTGCAAGCCCAAGACCACTTCCTCCCAGCTTTTTTGATCTTGATTTATCCACACAATAGAATGGTTCAAAAATTTTTTCCAAATCTTCCTCTGCGATGGCCACGCCATAATTTTTTACACTCAATTTATCCTTCTTTAGCACAATTTCCACAAGTTCCCCCTCATTGGAATAGCGCAAAGCATTGTGAATCACATTAGAAATTGCCTGTTTCATCAAAACCTTATCCGCAAGAACACAAAAATCTTGGTTTTCAAAGTAAATACGAACTTGTAATTTCTTTTCTCGAATTCGCTGGTCAAATTCACTCAATATTTCTGCTACCACTTTGTACGGAAAAAACTCATCTAATTGCAAAGTTTCTCCACTACTTAGTAATCTTAGTTCCTGAACAATCAAGTTCATTCTCTCAATCTGCCTGTCCACTATGGCGACAAATTCCTTGTAGTCCTCTAAATTTGGCTCTTCTTCAAGACCGAGCACCTCCAAGTTGGTTTTGATTGCTGCCACTGGAGTCTTTAATTCATGTGCGGCATTTTGTGAAAATCGCTTTTGCTTATCATAGGATTCTCGAATATTTTTGAGCATAGAATGAAAGGCATATTGTAAATCTCCAACCTCATCCTGTGTATTTACTAATTGAATTTCTTGATCGTTCTTTTGGATGTCCAAATTCTTCATTGCACTGCTCAGTTTCTTCAAGGGACTCAATACTCTTCCACTCACCAACCACATAAAAAAAGTTCCTGCCATTGAAACAAAGAGCATAATATAAAAACTTTTGAGTTGAAAGATTTGCTGTGCATGAGCAAAATCAAATTTAATGGCACTATCTTGTCCTACTGGCAAATTGACATCCGACACAATAAAGACCGTGGCCGCATTTTCTATTGTTAAAATAAAAGATAGCACAGATATTCCACAGAGTACAAGACCTGTCAACAAAGTAATCTTGATTCGAATGGACAATTTATTCCACATTTTCCACGCCTCTTCCATCTAATTCACTTTTCTTTTTCTGAAGTCCCGCAAATCCTGCAAAGGAAGTGGTCAATGCCTCGTGTGAACAAGCCGATGTACATGCTCCACACCGTATGCACTCCAACGAGTTTGGTGTCTTTCTCACATCAATATCCATCTTACAAGCCCTTTCACAGAGCTTGCATCCCACACATTTTTCATTGTGAAATTCCATCTTATAAAATCCAATTTTATTAAAAAAAGAATACAGTGCTCCCAGCGGACAAATATACTTGCAAAATGGACGATAAGTAAAAATAGAAAGAAGGACAATCACAATCAATATACTCAACTTCCAAAAGAACAATACTCCTATTGTGCTCCTCAATTCCTTATTTTTAATCAGCAAGGGGATGGCTCCCCCCAATGTCCCCGATGGGCAAATAAGTTTACAAAAATAAGGTGCTCCAAGACCAAATGGATTGGTCAAAAGCAGGGGAAGTAAGATCACAAATACGAACAATATCAGATACTTTGCATATCTCAGCCCCCGATCTATCTTTCTTGGCACCTTTAATTTTTTGGTCGGTATCTTATACAATAAATCCTGAACAAATCCAAAGGGGCACATCAATCCACATACTAATCTTCCAAACAAAGCACCGATCAAGATAATCAGTCCAAATACATAGTAGGACATACTAAACTTCTTACTTCCGATCACTGCCTGAAGCGAACCAATAGGACAAGATCCAATCGCTCCTGGACAAGAATAGCAATTCAGTCCTGGAACACACACGGTCTTTGTCTTGCCAGTAAAAATCTTTCCTGTCCAAAAACCCTTGATATTGGCATTGGTTATCAATGTGCTCACTGCCTGTAAAATATTCTTTTTTCTCTCCTGCTTCTTCGTACTTTGATTTTCAAAATACTTCACCTAACCTCCTCCTTTATTCCTGCCTGTAGTTATCCTTGTCATACTTTATTGCTCTGTGTATATACTATATACCACAAAGAAGGTTAAGATAGGGTAAATATTTCAAAAATCATAAGAATTTTAAAGGTAAATAATACAACAAGGTCTTACAAGCAGTTCATTTATACCACTTGCAAGACCTCATCTCCAAACATCTAAACAAAAACTATTACTATAGATATTCTACTGTTTAACTTCCTCAAAAGCTGCCTTCAATTCCTTTGAAGCATTTAATAAATCTTGTGGTTTGTCTCCTTTAGACATTCTAAAGAAATCATCAGCAACTATCCATCCCATAGTTTCTGTCAATGCAGCAGCTGTTGAAGCACTTATAGCTCCCCCAATAGCAGATCCCACACCAGGAAACATTTTTAATGCACTAGTAACAATCTTACGTCCTGTCTCTCTTGCCAAATTAACTCCTAGTATAGATTTTGCAACAGACTGCGAAATCTCTACATCAAATACTTTTCCTAATTGTATAACCATCATAATCTGTGCCACTGTTATTGGTATTGTATCTGACATTGGAATAGGAATAGCTCCAGCCGCTGCTGCTGCTGTAGCTGCAGTATGAATCACCTTGGAACATTCTTTTTTCAAATCACTTGACATATTTACCTTACTTTTTGTCATATACAACCTCCCCTTTCCAAAAAACTTTTTTCAAATAGTATTCTCTCTAATTTCCTAAATAAACATCCATCAATAGCTTACTTGCCTTAACTTTTCCTTGATAATCCATCTTCTCAATAAGCTTCATTAGATTTCTATCTGTCATTTGTCGAGCTTTCTCTCTTAAAACTGTACCACAATTAACAAATTTCATTCCTGACGCTCTTTCCACCTCATAGCAAAGCTCTTCTATGCTAAGCTCCCTAAAATTATCTTGTTCTTCTTTCATATTACTAAGTGTTTCATTCAAAAATCCAAAAATACCCTCTAACAATCCCATATCGTCCTCCAAAATCACTTTCTATTTTCTATACAAAAATTATCTAAATAATATTTACAAACTCTTTCTTAAAAAGTACTCCCAATATATAATATTTTTTTATACTTTTTCAAAATTTGCTTCTTTTATTATATATATATATATATATAGTCAATATTTTTTTGATTTTTAAGATTCTTATATAGTATTTATTTCTTCCAATTTTGTAATTAAAAAAGAGCACCACTTCAAAGTGATACTCTCTTCAATTTCAAGATATCCCACATCTTATAGATAACTCACTGTCTCTGAAAGTTCTTTTCTCTTTTCGTGATTGGCCAATGGACCTGCTCCCTCTGCGGCATAGCCAAGATCCATTGCCATTAAAATTTCCTCATTCTGTGGAAGTTCCAATGCCTTAGCTAACTCATCTGGATCAAGGCGGTTGATCCAACAACTGTCCACGCCCTCATCTGCTGCTGCCAAAATCATATGGGTTGCAACAATGCTTGCATCCTCCACACCAGAATCTCGCTTCTCCCCAGGATAGAGATAGACATTGTTCTTATCAAAGGCAACAACAAGGGACCGTTGGTGCACCATAGCGACAAGGAGAAACTTGGTCAAATTTGTCCAAAGCTTTGGTACTTTGAAGGACATAGATATGTTGCTCTTGAAGATTTTTTGCTGTTGGTGCGAGGCGCCCTGCATTTAAAATTGCCTCTAACTTTTCCTTTTCTACTTGACGATCGCTATACTTTTTACATGAGTAGCGATTTTTTATAACTTCTCTAAACTCCATAGTGTGCTTCCCTTTCTAAAAATCCCCAAACCGTCGAAATCCATTTTAATTTCAATAATTCCACTAATTCTATCAACTCCAAATAGCTCTCATCAACACTGGATAACATTCGTCAAGAACATGCATCATCCGCATCAAAATCTCAACAACTTCTTGTCCCAAGGTATAATCACTGGCCTCAACAGGAAATCATATTCAACGCTAACATCATTGTCATCATTCATTACAAACTTAAAGTATCGAAACTTTTGATTGCATTGATTGATCACTTTCATAATCTTTGGAATTCTTTCTTCTGCCACATTGTGAAGAATGCCATAGACACGAACAGCCACATCATTGTCATCATCTTGAGAAAATACCTTAATTGTAATCGTAGGACCATTTTCTATCCCATAGCCTGCACTGAGAATATTGACATCCTCCATATCCTCGACATTATAGTGCATATTCACCTTGTCCATTTCTTGCATAATGAGTCGTATTGCCTTAAACATCACTGTTCCTCCTTATCTTTGCTTGCACAAACTCTACATCATATCCATTCATATTATACCATATTTTCGTCAAAATAGAAAAAGAAAGCTTAGATTAATCGCTCTCTAAGTAGAGTATTTCTCTTTGTTATGGTCACATTTTTTATTGCATAGCTCAATGCCTTTTTTGTCCCGACCATAACCAAAATCTTCTTTGCCCTTGTAATCCCTGTATAAACCAGATTTCTTTGTAACATAATAAAGTGGCTCATGGTCATTGGCATCACCACAATAGGATACTCTGAGCCCTGAGCCTTATGAATGGTTGTGGCATAGGCGTGGACAAGTTCCTCTAGTTCAGACGCTTCATAGCTTACGACTTTTCCATCAAAGCACACTCTCAATGTCCGATCACTCTCATTCACTGATACAATCGTTCCAATATCTCCATTAAAAACTTCTTTGTCATAATTGTTTTTTATTTGCATCACTTTATCATCTATGCGAAAAGTATAGCCACTTCGATGTAGGCATGGCTTTGTTACCATTCGTTTTTCTCCCCTGACCACAATTTCTTGCTCAGGCGGATTGAGTGCTTCCTGTAAAGCTAGATTTAAATTTGTTGCTCCCACCACTCCCCTCTGCATGGGTGTAAGTACTTGAATTTGTCTTGGAGTAAGATGATAGTAATTGGGCAATTTTTCACTCACTAATTTTACAATCTGTGGCACAAAGCTTTCTATAGCTTCATTTTCCACAAAGAAAAAATCGGTATTGCCATTGCTGATATCAGGCATCCTTCCCTGATTGATGCGATGTGCATTCATAATAATTCGACTCGTCTGTGCCTGGCGAAAAATCCTTGTCAACCGCACCACCAAAAAGCTTTCCGAGTCAATGATGTCTCGCAATACATTTCCCGCCCCGACACTTGGCAACTGGTCAATGTCTCCAATCAAAATCAAACGCATTGATGCGGGAATTGCCTTTAATAAGGAATTCATCAAGATCATATCAATCATCGAACATTCATCGACAATCAACACATCTCCCTCCAGTGGATGCTCCTCATTTCTTTGGTAACCATCGGGGGGGCTTACATTCCAACAGTCGATGTATGGTCTTTGCTTCAAGTCCTGTGGTCTCTGTCATTCGCTTGGCGGCACGCCCTGTTGGTGCCGCCAAAAGAATCTTTAATCCATACGCTCGATACATCGAAATAATGCCATGCGTCGTCGTTGTCTTTCCCGTTCCTGGTCCTCCTGTCAATACCATCACCTTTGCTATAGCCGCCTGGCGAATAGCTAGAGCTTGAATCTCATCATAGTTCATTTTGGTCTTTCTTTCGATAGCAGTGACATCGACCGAAAGTTCAACATTGCCTGTTTTTTTTCGCTCTTTGATTAGCTCTTGATAGAGTCGATCCTTTGCAGGAGAAGAAGCTAACTTCTTTAACTTTCCTGCAACTCCAATTTCTGCATAATAAAATGGTGGAAGGTAAATGGCAACCTCCGACTTTTGATCTCTATTTTCTTCCTCATCTTCTTTTCTTTCTTTTCCTTCATCTTGAATCTCAAAATTTTTTTCAAGAATGAGTTCTTTTTTCTGAATCATATCGTCCATCGTCATCATCACGGTCTCTTGAGAAGCCTCTAAAAGTTGACTTGCCCGTTCTACAAGTTGTCCCTTTTTAGCAAAGACATGACCTTCATTTGAAAGATCGGAAAGTGTGTACATCAATCCACTTCGCAATCGCACATAGGATTCCTTCTCAAAGCCTAATTTCATTGCTATCTGGTCTGCAGTCTTAAATCCAATTCCCCAAATATCATCGGCCAATTGATAGGGATTTTTCTTCATCATGGCAATACTTTGATTTCCATAGTGCTGGTATATCTTAGCTGCATAAGAAGTGGACACTTGATGTTCTTGCAAAAAGAGCATAATATTTTTAACCTCTTTTTGCTTTTCCCAAGACTGAGCAATCATCTGCACACGCTTTTTTCCGATTCCCTCAATTTCTTCCAAAACTTCTACATTGGTCTCAATAATATCAAATGTCTTCTCCCCATACTTTTGAACAATCTTTTTGGCAAATTTTGGTCCCACTCCCTTAATCAGTCCAGAACCCAAGTATTTTTCCATGCCATAGACAGTAGCCGGAAGTGTCTCTTCCCAATTTTGTGTGACAAATTGGCGACCATACTTTGCATCTACCTTCCACTCTCCATCACACAAAAGAACCGAACCCACATTGGCATCAATCATATTTCCAATCACAGGAACTAATTCGCTGTAATCCTTCACTCTGCATTTCAAAACGGAGTATCCATTTTCTGGATTTTGATAAGTAATTCGCTCGACCACACAGCGAATTTTTTGCACAAAAATCACCTCCCAATCTTTCTAATAAATCTTTTGACATCCTCCTATATTTTTTTGTCCTAATTTACAATAAAAATAATATTTTTACTCTAAATTTTATTATAGAATTGAAATTTACTGCGGTCAAGCTTGTAAATTTATCGCAATTATGCTATTATTTGTGCAACTAATCACAGTAATTATATACAAACTATACAATAGCAAAGGAGGATCTATGAAAAAAATCTGATTTTTTTTGAAATAATGCTACCGCAATCCCACTGGCTTTAGATGGTGGGTTAAGGTAGCAAAAAAATAGATATTTGTGATACAATAACTAGCGTTATGGGAGTATGGAAATCAAAGAATAGACACAAATATTTATTACAGTATCATATTATTTTTTTGTATGTAAATATAGAAAAAGCTTTTTAGTATCAAAAAGAAATATCAGATTATATAAAAACAATTTTTCTTATGAGATATGCACAAAGAGTAATATAATCATAAATATATGGAAACAGACAAAGACCATATACACTATATGATAGAAACTGAGCCTACAATATCCATAAGTAAAGTGGTTAATCTAATTAAGAGCTATACAACATATCATATATGGAAAAAGCATACAGAATATCTTAAGAATCATTTTTGGAAAGAACATACATTTTGGACGGATGGATATTTTGCTTGTAGCGTAGGCAATGTTTCTGAAGAAATGTTAAAGCAATATATAGAAAATCAAGGGTAGAAAGGCGGGTAAGCTTAATGTTAAAGGCATATAGATATCGGATTTATCCAAACAAAGAGCAAGAAATACAGTTAGCAAAGACATTTGGCTGTTGTCGTTTTGTATATAATCAAACCCTTGCGTACAGAAAAGATGCTTATGAAAAAGAAAAAAAGTCTGTCAGTAAAACAGATTGTAATAATTATTGCAATAGAGAGCTGAAAAAAGCTTATGAATGGCTAAAAGAAGTAGATAAATTTGCTTTAACAAATGCAATTTATAATATGGACAGTGCTTATCAAAAGTTTTTCAAAGAACATGCAGGTTATCCAAAGTTTAAGAGTAAGCACAGTAATCGTAAATCATATACAACCAATTTTACAAATGGGAATATAACTGTAGATTTTGATAGAGGAAGAATAAAGCTGCCAAAAATTAAAAAGGGTAAAAAAATAAAATTACATAGAAAAATTTTCAGGTCGGATAAAAACAGCAACTATATCTAAGGTACCAAGCGGCAAGTACTATGTGTCTGTTCTTGTAGAAACTGAACATAGTCCACTTGTAAAGACAAACAGACAAATAGGATTGGATTTAGGAATAAAAAGATTTATGTATCACATCAGATGGGAAGAAATATGAAAATCCGAAGACAATTAAAAAAATATGAGAAAAAAAGCTTACAAAATTACAAAGACAATTAGCAAATAAAAACAAAGGGGAGTAGGAACTATCAGAAAAAAAGGAAACAAATAGCACTATGCCATGAGAAAAATAGCTAATACAAGAAAAGATTATCTGCATAAGATTTCAAGCGAAATTATAAACGAAAAACCAAGTGATAGTTTCGGAAAAACTTACAGATAAAAAAATATGGTGAAAAAAATCATAATTTAGCGAAAAACTATAAGCGATGTATCGTGGTATGAGCTGACAAGACAACTGGAATATAAGTCAAAATGGAATGGTAGAAATTATATTAAGATAGATACATAGTGTGAAAGAAAGTAGAGGTAAGCCGTAAACCGGCTCACTTAAATAAGCTGTCTTAAGTAGGCAACTTATTTGAGGATATAGATTTAGTAGATTGATCAAGAAGCTAAAGGTTCATCAGGAGGAAGCAGTCCTTCCTTTTTGTAAAAAGTTTTTTTGGCTTGCTTGATAGCCTTAGCCTTCTGTTTTTCAGCTAAAGGTGCAGGCATATCGATTTTGTAAAGATCGCTTGGATTCCATACCTCTCCGGTAGACAGCATCCGGTAGATGGCTGTAAGAATCATACGGGCAATGGCAATAACAGCTCTTTTCTTGCCACGGCGTTTAACAAGGGATTCATATTTCGTTTTGTAGTAAGGAGACTTGTCAGATTTCACGGCTGCATGAGCACACTGTACTAATGCAGGTTTGAGGTAGACACCGGCACGTGTAATACGGACAGATTTCTTCTTACCGGCAGATTCATTGTTGCTGGGGGGTAAGACCTGCCCAACAACATAAGCGTTTAGAATTACAAAACTGAGACATATCAATACCAATTTCGGAGATGATAGTAATTGCACTATCACGTTTGACACCCGGAATGGTAGTTAGTAACCGGATAGCTTTTATCATAATCAGGATCGGAAGAAATCAAAGATTCAATCTGTTTATCTATATCATTGATTTCAGCTGTGATATAATCCATATGTGCGCGAATTAGGCGCATACGATATTTCTGGGCATCAGTCATCTGATATCCTTCGATAGATTCAATCACAGCGTCTTCTTTGGATTTGAGGCTCTTAAGAAGTTTTGAAGCGATTTCTTCATGGTTAATCGTAGTACCTGATTGTTCAAGCAGATAATCGATAATGGATGAGGATGACTTCCCAAAGATATCGGATACAACAGAATCTAATGCGATATTACAAACAGTAAGAGCATTCTGATATCTATTCTTTTCACTTGAACGGCAAGAAACAAGCTTGTAACGATATCTTGTGTATTCTCTAAGAATACGGATCAACCTACAAGGAATGTAGCTGCTTTTCACAAGTCCCAGTCGGAATAAGTCTCCAATCCATTTAGAATCTTTGGTATCGTCCTTGTTACCCTTAACAGCTTTAACCCATTTGGGATTAGCAATGGTAACGTTGATTTGATCTTCGAGAAGATTAAAGACAGGAACCCAGTATTTACCTGTGGATTCCATACAGACATCATGGCATTCATTTTTAAGAAGCCACGATTTAAAGTCTAAAATAGAATTGTTGAAGGTAGAGAATCGCTTCTTTTGATAAGAAGGTTCAATACCGGCGGTAGTTTTGATGATTGTGGCAACAAGAAAAGATTTGTGAACATCGACACCACAACAGGTTTGATAAGTAACTTTCATAGTGTAACTCCTTTCGCAAAAGATAAGAAGCCATTGACTGAACTGCCACACAATAAAACAAAGAGCTTTAACAATTCTTAGTGTACGGATTCATGATACCACTTATTTGTGCTTGAAAAGACAGAACTTACACTGATTTTTATGCTGTCTAAAACAGAGAAAGTTTTTACAACTTTACCTCCCGTGCTTTGTAGTATAGCTTCTTGTTATATATTTTAAATCACAGAGTTGAGATGTAAAACACTTTCATTACTATTTGTGCCGCGGCTTGCCCGCGGAATGGAGATTTTTATGCAAGTAGCCAGCTATGTTTTAGTTGTGGATATAAAAATACAAATGTAAAAGATCTAAAAGTAAGAGATTGGATGTGTCCTTTCTGCAATACAAAACACGATAGAGATATCAATGCGGCAAAAAATATATTGGCAGAAGGATTAAGACAAGTAGTATAAGAAAAAACAATAGGGCAGGGACTGCCCGAATTAACGCCTGTGGAGATAGTAGGTTGCGAGGTCAGCGAAGCAGGAAGCCCATAGGCTTTAGACTATGGGTAGTTCACAAGTATGAATACATCAAATTTGACAATGACATTGCTCTGGCTGCCATCAAAAAACTTCCAAAGTCTTCAGATATTGATCCAAATTACTTAAAAAACTCGTACAATTAAATCCGATATAGATGATAAGGAGAGAGCACTCAGGTCATTTACCCGAATGCTCTCTCCATTGTCTATATGCAATCTGTCCTCTATCGTTCCAATTTCTTCAACAAAAATTGCTCTTCACTATTGGTAAGCCGTTCGCCCTTTACCATTTTCATCGCTACTTTTCTTTCCTCTTCTTGATGAGTAAAGGTCGGATAAAAGAAGTCTAGATTTTCTAGAATATCCAATATCTCTTGTTCCATTCTTTCATCAAGCTTGAAAATATTCTCTCTCTGGTCACTAATCCATCCCAGAGACAATACACAACAGATCAATGCTTTTTCTGAAAGCACACCTGCTCTGATAACTTTACAAAGCTGTTGGATAATTCTTTCTTCCTTCTGAAATGGCAATATAGGTTCACTCAATCCGTCCTTTTTCAATGCAGCACCGATGGCATAGGCACTGAATTGAATATTACTTTCCTTTCTTTCTAAAGTCTTCCTAACATCATGAAAAAACTCATCCTGCAACCACTGAATCTCTGTCCTTGTCTTCGCATGTGTATCCAGACAGACTTGGCGATACTTCACAATCGAATGTAATGGTGACAACCTGCTCAATTGTTCTGCATTGGCACAGATGCTCATTGCATAAATCGCTTCAATATTTGTATTGACTCTTGGTCCCTTTTCCATAGGAAATCCTGTAATATCTGCACTAATTTGACTCATACACAATCTTGCCAATCTCTTTTTCTCATCATTGCTCCAAAAATCTCCAATCTTCTTTGCAATAACAAAAAGTCTCAATTTGATTACTTCAGAAGTATTGTTCTCAAGTGCATCTAACACTGCTGGAGCAAATTCCTCCTTATTTCCAGCTTTACAGATACTGTCGATACAATTATAGATACGCATATTCATCATGCCATTTTTATCTTGGCCTTGACCGCCCCGAATTTTTTCCAAATTTTGGCAAAGTTGTACAAGGTGATTAATCTCTGCCCTTGGCTGTAGGCGACTACCGCTTTGAGCGATCATCCTGCTCTTTTCCTTAGAAAATTCATTGGTTTCAATGGAAATTTCAGCAATGCCAGCCTCAATTTGATTATTTCCATCAACATCCCTGCTGGTCCAAGCCTTCATGGTAATTACCTTATTCTTACTCATATGAATCATAAAGGCCACATAGACACCATTAAAATATCTCTGTTTAAAGACCATATTTCCATTGGCAATCGTTCGATAGGATCCATCTAAATTTCGATTCTTAATTGGAATGGCAATCTTATTCTTCCCCGCTTCTATCCGAAAACCTGACATTACTTGTGAAGTATAGGGAAGCTCTGTTCCTGTAGGAATAATCTCATGGATTGCCCCATTTTTGACTCCAAGATATAAACTATCATTTAAAATATTACCAGACCAATCAATGAGAATATCGGGAATTTTTCGCTTGTTTGAAGTATTTTTTGCCACCGTTCTATCTTCATCTTGATCTAAAAGACGCATATCGTCTTGCATTTCATCATACTTACGCAAATAATAATGATATACTGCAGCTCCCCTGGCTACCGCCTGATCTGGATCCAAAGCTACAATAGGATCAAAACCAAAAAACTCCTTCAATCGATCTGTGACCATATAAAACTTTGACATTCCACCATTGACAATGACGGCATCCACCACCACATCTTCCGTTTCCAATTTATCTGAAGCCTTTTTTAACACATCGAGTATTGGATAAATAATATTTCTTATATTGGAAATATTTTCAAGATTCTTATAATCATCATATTTTAGTTCTGATGCCATAAAAACAGACAAAATATTTTCTACCTCTCCCTGTGTAAATGTGTCGTCATAGGAATAACCAATTCCTCCCATATTTCCACCAATAGAAAATCCTGTCTCTTCCTCTGTGTCGTCCCAACCTGAATCATCCCAGCCCGAGTCATAGTCATCTTGATTTCCACATCGATCATTAACTTCAAGTTTTAATCCTTCCGCCTGAACTCGAAGAAGAGCCATAATGGTATTTTCTTCCTTGCGAAGTTTTTTGACAACGTCAGGATAGCGTTCATATTGTGCTAAGTATCTTTTATACATCGCCTTGGCAATTTCCTCATCAAAATCATCACCACCAAGCAATGTATAGCGGTTGGTGGCAATTTCATCCACCTTTAATACTTCTTCATTGTCATCTCTGCGTTGAATTTGGTGCATTGTAATATCCAAAGTTCCACCACCAAGATCAAATACAAGCACCCTCTTCTTTTCACTCAAATCTAAAATTCGATCAGAAATCTCACCATTATGAATTTGGTTAATTAAATCATAAATTACGGCGTTTGGCTCTGATAATAGAATTGGTCTCTCACTGCCATCATTATTCCTTACTTTGATGCCCGCCAATTCTGCTGCATCTCTTGTCGCCTTGCACATAATGGAATCAAAATTTGCAGGCACTGTGATGACCGCATCCTTAATTTCACTTCTACAGACTTTCGATGCCTCCCTGATCAAATGCTTCAATATTCTTGCCGAAATTTCTGCAGGCGTTTTGTCCGGAATATCTTCAGACAAACCCTCCACCTTGGCCTTTCCCATTTGACTCTTCACCGACTTAGCAACCAAATGCGGACGCAATGGATATTGCATCTTGGCAAAATCACCCACCAGCGGTTCATAATTTTTCTCCTGTCGATAATAGACACAGGACGGGAGTGTAGGCTCCTTTTTCGTTGTCAATTTTGGCCCTGCAGAAACTGCATTGTACATATCCGTTGCTCTAGGAATCTCCAAAACCTTACTGATAATATCTCCATTTGGCTTTTCATTGATGATGGACAACACAGAATTGGTTGTCCCAAGATCAATGCCCACACATAAGCCATCTTGCTCTTGTGCTTTCATTATTTTTCCTCCTTTACTTTTGGTCTCGAAATCTGTAAATCCTTGTCCTTATACAGCCATCCCGATGAAATCACCTTGATTTTCTTTCTCCTCTGGACTTTCAAATGGTGAACCATCATAATTGCAATATTCTATATCTGATGCGACCACTTCACGGACAGAATTCACCTTCATTATTGGCTCAATATGACTATCTCGCACAAATTGAATCAACTTTTTCACCATGATGAGTAGACCATTGATTTCAATTGGCAACTCATAATTGCTCTTTCTTAGCCTGTCTACCCCCTTATTAACGACTAAAAGCTCATCGAGAATACAACCGTATTTTTCTGAATTGAGCTTGGCAAAAAATTCTGCCAATTCCTTTGATTTGCTCTCTTCCAACTGAACATCAAATTCCTTTTGCAAATCTTGAAGCATGGCATCCGTTCTCTCCAAAGTGTTTTCTAATTGAGCAACTTTTTTCAGAGCCTGCTCATGTGAAAGTTGTTTCTCTGCCTTCTCTATTTTCTTTTTTCCCTGATGATCCTGCTTATCTTTTTCCTTATCCTTATATAGTGGAAAATCATATACCTCACAGATAGCATCTGCAATATCAAAAAACAAGTACCTTGCAAGCGTATTTCCGAGTGAAAGCAGACGCTCCATATCTTCAAATACATCAATCTCTGGATACTTTTCATAAATCATGATATTCGCTACACGTTCTTGAACACGCCTTTTTTCTCCATTAACTGCCGGTTCCTTGCGAATTTTATCAAACTCTTCAAATGCTTTTTTATCGCCAAGAATTGCTTTTGAAAAGGAAGTGGCTACACGATCAGCCCACTTAAAGATTTCTTTTCGCTCACCTGGAATGCCCATCTTTACCCCACGAAGAATCTTGATCACCTCATCCACTGTGATGTCATATCCATAGCTCTCTTCCATACAATCTACGATTTTTCTTGGGCCCATATCAAAATCTTTGCAAATCACAGAAAAAATCTTTCCTTCAGTAAGAATTTCCTCGTTAAGCCTTCCACCCCTCTTTTCCTTTCGAATGATAGCCTCATGAATAATTTCTAATACCTCTTGTACTTTTGAATCCTTCACATTGATCATCTTCTGTATTCCTTTCTTCTATCTTCTCCTCTTACAATTGATAAATCTCATTTTCCTCTGCAAAAGTAAATTGTGTCCTGCACTCCCCGTCTCTCATCATTTCCTGCTCAATGGTCTCGTCAAACACTGACTTTTCCTTATCACAGTGAACCACCATTGCCTGCCTTGGATTGAGTAACTTTAAAAATTCTTTCATTTCTGAAAAGTCCTCGTGCAATGAAAAATTCGCATTCAATAGCTTATATGGCCCTACCCACCTTGTATTCCTATCTGATGTCAAATAGATATGAGCTTCTTTCGGTATTCCCTTGTTCATATCCATCACTCGATTATATTGATTCAAAATCGGCACAGAAAGTTGTTCCATCTTATGAACAACATTCATTAAAGACTCATCAATATATATCGGTATTCCTGTTCGATTCCAATCATTGAGTTTCTTTAAAAATTCAATTCCCTTACTCAATTGTGGAACTTTACATAGAACCGATTGCCCCGTGTCATTGACCACATGAAGGGCATAGCCAATTTGTTGAAACATACGATCTGATTTTTTTACATAATCGGGATGCTTTGCGTGAAGTCCACATAAAATCACAGTGTCAATATCCATTCCCTTCGGAGGAATGCATTTCTGTGTAAGAACGGTATGATGAATAGAATAATCTCCTGTATATAGAATCTTTTTTCTCCCCACCTCAAACAAAACCATCATGGCCCCTGGAATATGCCCCGCTGGATAAAAAGTCACCCTATACTTTCCAAAATCCAAAGTCTTCATAAAACTTACAGGTGTAATTTTCTCCAAAAGCCCCTTTGTTGCTAGGCGTGTACGCTCATCTTTTTCTCTATTTCCAATAAAGAGCCGATCATAGAGCTGATACTGTGTCAGTGTCTTTGTAATTTCTGTCATATATACATTGGCATAATTTGCTTGATTCATCACCTTCAAAAGATCCCCTACATGATCCATATGAGCATGGGATATAAAAATCTGATTGATCTGCCCCATAGATTGCATAAATGGAGAGGTAAGCAAACAATGAAAATTCGGCTCAAATTCCATCCCCTGATCCACTCCAATCCCTGCATCAAGAAGAATATTGCTGTCGCCAATTTTTAAATAATAACAGCTAGCTCCCACTCTCTGCCCCCCTCCAAGAGGCATAAATATAATTTCTGGTCTCATCCTCCCCTCCTTCTCACTCCCTTCTCACTCTCCATATTTCCAAATGATTCATCCATTTGCTCCTTATATGTACAGTACGCTTTGAACTATAATTTGTCAATATTCGATTATTTACCAAAATATCACCAATTTTTTTTATATTTTGCAATGTTTTATTGAACTTTTTATCAATACGACGGATTCCTAATTTTTTGCTTTATTTTATTCCAATCATACGGTATACTGTTAGCCCCTCAAAAATGCAACACATAAAATTCGCCCCTATGCTCTCCATTTTCTACACAAAAGGAGTATCTATGTCTGCCATAGGTACTCCTTTTCCAATCATTGCCTTGCTCTATTCTTCTTACTTCTTCTCACAACCTAACTGTCCAGCAGATAGAACACTCACTAAATCTTTTGTTCCAGTAATGGATGACTGTCCATCTAAATCTTCATATACATTGACAATAACATACTCTGGCTTGGCCTCTGGAATTACCACACTTCCCTTACAAAGATATGCGTAATTTGTTCCTGCAACGACCTGCTTGCCCAAAACACCAAGCACCTCATAGCGATAACCTACCATATTTTTTGTTGCCTTTTCAAAGGCTTTCATCGCATCTTGATTGTCCTGTGGCAAAATACTTCCCTGATTGAGGCTCCAACCTCCTAAAAGTTCATCCACTTTTTTGCTGCCTATATCTACTTTCTTCACATCAGTTTCAATCACCTTTATCTTTGCTGGAGCCTTAATCACTTTTTGAGCTGCCATAACATTTCCACAAACACCAAATGTCAATACCATAGATAATCCCAAAACTGCCTTTATTCTTCTCTTCATCATTATTTACCCGTCCTTTTTTACATTTTGTTGGCTATTTTCCATCGCCTTCACTTATTAAAACGGAAATCCTATAAGTCAGGTCACATATTGAAAAATATTTTTATGATCTTGGTCTTTTATTGAGACCATATCCAATAACCGCACCAACAATTCCTCCAACAATATGAGCCATATTAGAAATATTGTCATTCACCGTGATTCCTTGAAAAATCTGCTGCCCAATATAAATCACCGCAACCAAAATAAAGGTAAGCGGAATCTCTCCCTCCCGAAATCCTGTAAACGAAGACAAAAGAATAAAAGAAAATACAACACCACTGGCTCCACATAGTGCAACACTCGGGAAAAAAATATAATTCACAATCCCCGTTACTAGGGCCGTCATAAGAATAATCTCAACAATCGTTTTTGAACCATACTTTTCTTCCAACATCGGCCCAAGGAGCAATAAATAAGACGCATTGCCAATCAAATGTTCCCATCCACTGTGCCCAAGGACATGGGTAAAAAATCGAAGATAGGTCAAAGGACTAAACAAAGAAGAATGATAGGTCATAAATAACAAGGTCGTACTTCTTCTGTGCGTTCCAATACTCATGAGTAAAACCAGTAGACAAAGCAATACAAAGGTAAGTACTACAGGTGAATTATATGAAATTTTGAATCTCGTCTTCATCTAAACTCCCCTCCTCTATAGACTCAACAATATCGAACATCTCATCCAATAAATTATTTTCATCTATAAAAATTCTTCTATTTTCTCTCAAATTTTTTCCAAGAATTTCTCTCTTTCCAAATGCAAAATCGGCATTTTCCATCATTGGCAAATCCATTTCACTATCTCCTGCTGCAACAACATAGTTTGGCAAAAACCTTTCCTTCAACCTGCACAATGCTTCTCCTTTATTAAACTCTGGGGGCAAAAAGTAGATTTTTCTCCCCGACGAAACAACATGAAGTATGGTCCTCTCTCTATACCTCTCCACCTTCTTTGCAATATCCACACCATCCTTGCAATACAAAAAAACATACATCCCATCGACAAATTTGCAGCGAATATACTCCTCTTCTTTCTCAAGAAATTCTAATACTCTATTTAATTCGCCTTGATACTTTCTAACTATTCTTGTGCTCTCCTGTAACCACACATCATCCTTTACTCCATTTTTCAAAAGAATGGCTCCATTGGTCGTCAGGGCATATTCTGGCACAACCATCTTCTCCCACTGTATTCTTTGATATTGCTCTATGGATCTCGTTGTAATTGGAATAAATTCCACCTTGTCGTTTAAAAGCACCAGTTTTTTTACTGCATCCTTACAAATAAATCCCTGCTCTCTGCCTTTAAATATCTCCACACAAATATCATCCTCTCTTCTATATTTGTACGAATGAATCAGTGTATTATCTAAGTCGCAGGCTACCAAAATTTTTTTCATCTATGTATCGGCAAGTGATCGAATAAGTCCACAAGCTCTGTAGTGTTTCAAAGGATACTCTACCACTTCCACTCCCTTCTCTCTTGCTAGTTGGTACAAATGTCCTAGGTGCTCCTCATCATCTAAGCTATGCACTAAGATCTTCCACGGAAGCCGTCGAAGCAATACTCTTGTCGCTTCCCCAATACTTGGCTTAATAAGATTGATATCCCTTATTTGAAATTGCTCTGCAATCTCTCTTACTTCCTCAAGAGCGGATTGATCACATTTTTCTTCTCGTTGACTTCGGTTGTCATCGCCAATATCTTTCATTACAAAATGACTTTGAATGGACTCGATGAAGTGGTAAGTAACATCCCTTTCTTCCAATTCCTGATAAAAAACAGCACCATGATAGTCATTGGGTCCGATAATATCGGATCTCAAAAAAGTACGGCTCAAAAGCCCAGAGACGGTTGAATTGAGGCACGAACTTGCAATCAAAAATCATCCTGTGTTCCCGATACTTGAGCTATATTGGCAGGATCTGACAAAACAGCAAGTCCTGAATCAAGACCTGGAAATTCAGCCACGGCATGAATTAATTCTCTCTGTATTGCTCCCTTTCCAGTCCAGCCATCAACAAATTGAATATCCTTGCTAGCATGCCTAGAAAGAATATAATTTAAGGCATTTTTATCAATTCCTCTTCCTCGAATGATAGAAAGAGTATAATGATCAATCTCCACACCATATTTTTGTTTGATATAGCGTTTAATCAAAATTCCCACTGGCGTTCCTGCTCTTGCAAGCGAAACAACAGCGACCTCTTTTCCCTTCTTCTTCCATATTTTCTGTGCAACAGAAGCTACTGCATCCGCAGTAATTTGACCATATCGAGTTAAGGCATCCTCAAATGCATCTTGATAGTCCTTTGATGGTTCATATTCAATGGGCAACATTTCACAATAATGTCGCCCACCTTGAATAGCTCTTTCCCTTTCCTGCGTACTCTGCGGTCTAACTAGACCTGTGATATCTTTTAGCAAAAGAATAACATCCTCATCCTTATATGTACTAAACAATGCCCTACCCCCTGACCAAAAGTATATGATGATTTCCACTAAGTTTTAATGCCAAAATCATCGATTCCAGCGAAGAATCTGCAATCTCTCTACTGTCAGTAACGATAATCACCTGATCATACTTTCTCAAATTATAAATATAAGTTATGCGATTGCTGTCATAAAGGCTCTTTAACTTATATCCATTTTGAATTGGATACTCCTGATCTTTTGCAATTCCAATAGGACTTCTGGTCGTAGAATGTGTAAACACCTTCACACCAGAATAATGATTGCTATTTTCTATTTCTCTTCCTAAAATCATCGCAGGATACATACACTCTTCTGTGCCCAGCACAAGAATCGATCGATTATCCAAGTCAAATTTTACTTCATCCAAAATGCTTCTGGCAAAACCAACACAATGGTGAGAATACTCTCTGGCTCTCACACCCTTTCTTGGATCAAGTAGTTTCCTCTTTGCCTGCAACTGTTCAAAGCAAAGCCCTGCATCCTTTGTATCCTCTGCATCAATGTAACTTTCTGCCTCCTTCGCCTCTTCTATATTGTACTTTTTTACAAGATTTTCATAGTCCATGCATTCCAGATTCAATATGGATACACACTCTATTTTCTGTTGTGCCATATTGAACTGATTTTCTTTGGAGAGGCGTTGAATAATGGAAGCGGCCACAAGATTTTTACCCGCCAATGTTGGATGCTTTATCCTTAATTGCTGAACAAAATTAAGGATGGTCTTTCCTGTAGATATTTCATCATCCACAAAGACAATGGTGTCGGTTTTCCTGATCCACCTGCCCAAATTTGACGCATCCAATTTTTGTTCGACTGCATGACTATGTTCTTCACGAAATTCAATCCATGACAAAACCTCTGATAACTCTTCTCTTGTCGTATGAATATAGATACAATCACAAGAATCTTGAATTTTAGCAACTTCCTCTGCCACACCCATTCCGACTGCTGTGGCCGTCTCTGCAAATCCAATGACAAGTTTTACACCCCCAAAGACTTGACTCACCTTTTTCCCCAGTGCGTGAAATAAATCTATTGCCTCGCTTGGATGAACACTTAAATGCTTTCCCTGCAAGGGATCTACTAGCAAATACGATCGCTTTGTATTGTGAAATCTCTTTGCAAGTCGCAACACATCTGCCTCTGTGTATTCTCTTTCCTTTTCTTCTGCTTTGATTCCATAAATATTTCCAAGCATCACCATCTTCTTCGCCCATTTTCCATGAACCTTGACTTCATTCATCCGACTTCCATCTTCACTCTTTTCCACGCCAAGGCAACGATTATCCCACGACAATATCTTCATCGCATCATCATAATCTGACCTTTTTACCTTCATACTCTCATAAATCATAGGAAGTTGCGTCGGATGAATCGCTGTCTTTCCAATAAAACCATTGAGTTGATCCAATACAAGTTCCCTCTCTAGCCCTACATCCCATTTTCCATCTCTTTCCATGCCAAAATACTCCCACACAGGACCAGAAACAACATAGTCAGATGAAAAAATGTTAATGATGTCAACAAAGATATCTCTAATCACACCAATGTCATAGATACTTTGATTCACTGAACGCCTCAATCCATACAGATTGCAAAAATCATTTCCCCCAACTCTCACATTTAACACATATTCTTGGATGGTATCTAGAGCTTCCTTTATTCTCAGTAAAACTTTGACTCTTGTTCCCACTTCAGCCACCATTCGACTTTCAAGAATAGGCATAATATATATCTTTTTTACTACACTCTTTGGATTGGTGGCATTGATTTCCTTTGTTATGGCCAGATACTCATCCATATTGGATAAATCAAATTTTGGTAAAATATACCCCGTAATAATATCTTGATATGAAGCATATAATTTTAGAATATGCTTCATATGTTTTGGATTTCTTATCCTAATAAAAATCAAAGGAAGTGAATCTTTGTCACCTCCCTTTCAAATTCAACTAACTCAGCTAAAATATCCCCTAAGTTTTTCTCAGCCTCATCCAAAAAATCATCTTGAATAGCATCTTCCAAACAAAAAGCCAAAGAAGTTAAATGTGAAAATGCCCTATCTTTTATTTTTTGAATGATATTCTTATTCACCGATGGCAAATACAATAGACCACCTAAAGAATATTGCATACGCATTTTCTCGTCGTTCACCTTGTCACTCCTATTCACTTTTTCTTATTTTGTTTGCCCCCTCGGTCCAATATCCATGACAACCTTATTCCCTCTGTATCCGATTCTATTCTCAGAATTTGGTGCACTGTACATTTCCAGTGCAGATACTTCAAATGTATTTCTCATCTCTCCGTACACTATCTCTCCAAAGCAGAGCGTATAACTTCTGTCGTTTGCACTTGTGTCCTCGGCGGGTATTTCAATGACCTGATTGCCATTTTTGATTCGGACATACACTCCATATCGATAAAATGAACCCGTGCCATTTTCCAATGCAGAATACGAACTCACCGCCACAGATGCAATATCCGGATGCCAAGTAATGTCGATATGCTCCAATTTTCCAGGGCATGTCACATCCCCACCATGCCTTACTGCTCCATCGGGTGTCTGCAGCGATTCATCGGCATTGGCCGCCCCAATATAGATCAACTTGCCATTTCGATATCGCACCAATGCCTTTAGATCATAATCCTTTCCCTTTGCCTTCCAGCCATTTTCAATGATAATCGGTACTCCAGCATTCTTTTCCAGGCTAACTTTTTCTCCCTTTTTCAAAGATATTTTTTGTGGCTTTGATTTTTCCTCAACCACTTTTTGACTTTGTTGACTGACTGATTGAATCGCTTGTTGACTTACCTGTTGATTTACTGGTTGACTTTGCTGTGACTGTTCCGAAGTCATTTCTGTTCCACCATAAAAAGCAAGCAAGGCAGAAATACCACCATTAAATCCACTGGCCACAGCCGAAATACGCCACTCACCTTTTCTGTACACTTCAACGACAATAATCGCTTTCTCTGACTGAAAATCATTCCCTGACATCTGCAGGTCAATGCCCTCATGGCCGCTTTGCCTCATCTGAAAAGAACATTCTTTAATGTCCTTCATTGTCCCATTTCCGTCAATACTTGCTGTAAAAACTAACTTATCTATTGTCTGAGGCAATTGACTCAAATTTAATTGAAATCGCACTTCCTTGCCTGTCACTTGATATCGAATCTCACCTTGAGGAGATACCGTCTGATTATAAAAAACCATATATCGGTCATCCGATAACTTTCCATCTTTATCTACCCCAAACAACAATAGTCATAAACTGAATTTCCATCAATCCTCATGCGAACTTCGATATCACTTGTCGGATTCAAATACTTTGCGATCTTATCTCGCATCCCCCTTGAAAAAATCATCTACAGCTCACCTCCAACCTATAGACCATGAACGAACGATAAAAACAAACGATGAACGAACCGTAAATACCAAACGAAATCATCAATTATCATCAATTAACTAGATATATGTAAAAATCACTCTATATCTTCAACTGATCCATCGTCTCGAACAAGTGAAAATTTGCAATCAAAGCCATAAGCTGCCAACATTGCTGGAATAATTGCCCATGGTGCAAATGAAGCTCCCACAATCCCACCAACAATTCCGACATTGACTGGAATGGACAAGATGATTTTTCCTTCCCTCTTCATTTGAATCTTGGTCACATTTCCCTCTTTGAAGGCCTTTTTTATTTTCTCAACAATCTCCTTCGCCACTTCGCTGTTCTTTTCTGTCGTCTTTGCATTCTTCTCCTCTAACGCTACAATGGCATCCACAACATTTCCATCAGCCTCCTCCAATGCCATCTTTGCCTCAGCATAGGATACTCCTGTGCGTTCTCTCACCTGATCCAAATCTTCCAACTTAATTTCCATAGAAAACCTCCCATAATCTTTTAATCTACATTCTGCGTTTTTGTTGACTTTAATACTTTTTCATCATATAGAGATATCTATATTTTACAATGTGCACAAAGGCATTGCAAGCTTTTCTTCTAATGTAAGTCTGTAAGTCTCTTTCTAAATATATTTCTCATACCTACATTGTTCGACTACCTCTTTTCCCAAAAGAGTAATCGCCTTCTTAGGACAAGTACTTATACACCTGTAACACATAGCACACTTGCCAAAATTGACTGCTTTTCCATTTTGTATACTCAAATTTCCCATAGGACAGTTTGATGCACATAACCCACATCCAATACAGGAATCACTAATCTTAAGTTTCTTGTTGTAATCCGCCGTTTTTTTATAAAACCATAATCTCTGTCCAAATAATCCTGCCATATGAGCAAAAAAACTCAAGCCCTCCTTGGGATATTTGCCATCTTGTTTGATATCGCTTGTTGCTTTATCTATTTTTTCATCTGCTTCATGAACGATTCTTCGATTCTCTTCCAAAGACTTTTTCAGTAATTTGCTATCACAAACTGCATCAGGCATGCGAATCTGCATGCCTCCAAGAATTATCGCTCCATATCTTTTTAGAACTCTCGCCAGACAGCCTGTTCCATCACCAGAAAAAGCACCCATAGTGGTAATTAAAAAAATCTTTTTCCCTTCCCATAAATCCTTATTCCTAATGACAAAATCCTTCACCATAAATGGCACATTTGAAAACTGTGTCGGGTAAGCTAGAATAATATCACCGTTATTTTGAATTGTACCTATGGATTCTTTATTTTCAATTGGAACACACTTTGCATCAGAATCTAATGCAGAAAGAAATTTTTGAACACAATGTTTTGTATTTCCCGTACCACTTAGATAGATTCCTACCATTTTCATCCCCTATATTATCCCTTATACATTGATTGAGCTAAGAATCAATTCAACTTCATCCTCAAGATGATCTGTATCTACAACACCTTTAACCGTCACTACAGAAGAAAGACCGTGAACCAAGGACCAGAGAGCAATTACCTTTGCACGAATAATAGAATTATTCATTTTATTAGCTCTACTACCTTTATTACCTAATAATGCTTTCAACACTTTCTCCGCTGTAGTTTTAAATAAGCGAAATGGCGGATAGTCATCGATATCAATATCACCGATAGAAAATAAAAGCTGGTAATACAATGGGTTCTCATAAAAAAAGAGTACATAACTTTTACCTAATTCCAAAAGAATCCGTGAAGGATTGGAACAATTGTCCGTTATCTCTGTCAATGACGAATAAAATCGCTCTGTTATATAGTTGCGTACTTCGGATAAAAAAGCTTCCTTGTTTTTGAAATGTGCATATGGTGCAGCAGGACTGACTCCTATAGAATCCGCCAGCTTACGCATAGAGAGTGCCTCCATGCCATATTTATCTATATACTCTAACCCTTTTTCTATTAACTCTTCTTTTAAATTGCCATGATGATATGTATCTAATGTGAACTACCCATAGTCTAAAGCCTATGGGCTTCCTGCTTCGCTGACCTCGCAACCTACTATCTCCACAGGCGTTAATTCGGGCAGTCCCTGCCCTATTGTTTTTTCTTATACTACTTGTCTTAATCCTTCTGCCAATATATTTTTTGCCGCATTGATATCTCTATCGTGTTTTGTATTGCAGAAAGGACACATCCAATCTCTTACTTTTAGATCTTTTACATTTGTATTTTTATATCCACAACTAAAACATAGCTGGCTACTTGCATAAAAATCTCCATTCCGCGGGCAAGCCGCGGCACAAATAGTAATGAAAGTGTTTTACATCTCAACTCTGTGATTTAAAATATATAACAAGAAGCTATACTACAAAGCACGGGAGGTAAAGTTGTAAAAAAACTTTCTCTGTTTTTAGACAGCATAAAAATCAGTGTAAGTTCTGTCTTTTCAAGCACAAATAAGTGGTATCATGAATCCGTACACTAAGAATTGTTAAAGCTCTTTGTTTTATTGTGTGGCAGTTCAGTCAATGGCTTCTTATCTTTTGCGAAAGGAGTTACACTATGAAAGTTACTTATCAAACCTGTTGTGGTGTCGATGTTCACAAATCTTTTCTTGTTGCCACAATCATCAAAACTACCACCGGTATTGAACCTTCTTATCAAAAGAAGCGATTCTCTACCTTCAACAATTCTATTTTAGACTTTAAATCATGGCTTCTTGAAAATGAATGCCACGATGTCTGTATGGAATCCACAGGTAAATACTGGGTTCCTGTCTTTAATCTTCTCGAAGATCAAATCAACGTTACCATTGCTAATCCCAAATGGGTTAAAGCTGTTAAGGGTAACAAGGACGATACAAAAGATTCTAAATGGATTGGAGACTTATTCCGACTGGGACTTGTGAAAAGCAGCTACATTCCTTGTAGGTTGATCCGTATTCTTAGAGAATACACAAGATATCGTTACAAGCTTGTTTCTTGCCGTTCAAGTGAAAAGAATAGATATCAGAATGCTCTTACTGTTTGTAATATCGCATTAGATTCTGTTGTATCCGATATCTTTGGGAAGTCATCCTCATCCATTATCGATTATCTGCTTGAACAATCAGGTACTACGATTAACCATGAAGAAATCGCTTCAAAAACTTCTTAAGAGCCTCAAATCCAAAGAAGACGCTGTGATTGAATCTATCGAAGGATATCAGATGACTGATGCCCAGAAATATCGTATGCGCCTAATTCGCGCACATATGGATTATATCACAGCTGAAATCAATGATATAGATAAACAGATTGAATCTTTGATTTCTTCCGATCCTGATTATGATAAAGCTATCCGGTTACTAACTACCATTCCGGGTGTCAAACATGATAGTGCAATTACTATCATCTCCGAAATTGGTATTGATATGTCTCAGTTTTTGTAATTCTAAACGCTTATGTTGTTGGGCAGGTCTTACCCCCAGCAACAATGAATCTGCCGGTAAGAAGAAATCTGTCCGTATTACACATGCCGGTGTCTACCTCAAACCTGCATTAGTACAGTGTGCTCATGCAGCCGTGAAATCTGACAAGTCTCCTTACTACAAAACGAAATATGAATCCCTTGTTAAACGCCGTGGCAAGAAAAGAGCTGTTATTGCCATTGCCCGTATGATTCTTATAGCCATCTACCGGATGCTGTCTACCGGAGAGGTATGGAATCCAAGCGATCTTTACAAAAATCGATATGCCTGCACCTTTAGCTGAAAAAAACAGAAGGCTAAGGCTATCAAGCAAGCCAAAAAAACTTTTTACAAAAGGAAGGACTGCTTCCTCCTGATGAACCTTTAGCTTCTTGATCAATCTACTAAATCTATATCCTCAAATAAGTTGCCTACTTAAGACAGCTTATTTAAGTGCGCCGGTTTACGGCTTACCTCTACTTTCTTTCACACTATGTATCTATCTTAATATAATTTCTACCATTCCATTTTGACTTATATTCCAGTTGTCTTGTCAGCTCATACCACGATACATCGCTTATAGTTTTCGCTAAATTATGATTTTTCACCATATTTTTTATCTGTAAGTTTTCCGAAACTATCACTTGGTTTTCGTTTATAATTTCGCTTGAAATCTTATGCAGATAATCTTTTCTTGTATTAGCTATTTTCTCATGGCATAGTGCTATTTGTTTCCTTTTTTTCTGATAGTTCCTACTCCCCTTTGTTTTTATTTGCTAATTGTCTTTGTAATCTTGTAAGCTTTTTTTCTCATATTTTTTTTAATTGTCTTCGGATTTTTCATATTTCTTCCCATCTGATGTGATACATAAATCTTTTATCCCTAAATCCAATCCTATTTGTCCGTTTGTCTTTACAAGTGGACTATGTTCAGTTTCTACAAGAACAGACACATAGTACTTGCCGCTTGGTACCTTAGATATAGTTACTGTTTTTTTATCCGACCTGAAAATTTTTCTATGTAATTTTATTTTTTTACCCTTTTTTTAATTTTTGGCAGCTTTATTCTTCCTCTATCAAAATCTACAGTTATATTCCCATTTGTAAAATTGGTTGTGTATGATTTACGATTACTGTGCTTACTCTTAAACTTTGGATAACCTGCATGTTCTTTGAAAAACTTTTGATAAGCACTATCCATATTATAAATTGCATTTGTTAAAGCAAATTTATCTACTTCTTTTAGCCATTCATAAGCTTTTTTCAGCTCTCTATTGCAATAATTATTACAATCCGTTTTACTGACAGACTTTTTTCTTTTTCATAAGCATCTTTTCTGTACGCAAGGGTTTGATTTTCATCTCGATTTATGGAAAATGTTCCTACTACATCCGGTTCACCTTCCTTATGACTTGATTCAGGTTTTCCATAAATACTTCCTGCAGCAATTATCAAGATGACTGCTCCTGAGATCACTGCAATTATCTTTTTCTTCATATTTTCATTAATTTCCTTTTAATTGTTTTACTGCGTAAGTGATTACTTCTTCCTGTGTGGGTCTGTCTCCCTTAAGTGTCATTTTCTTCCATTCTTCCTGCACAGCCGGATCGGGATTATCAAATCCTGCATCTATGGCTATCTACATTTCTCTGCGTACCTCTTCTGGTGTTGTGTTGTACTTTTCTGCAATCTTCTCATAAATAGTTTTCTCTCTCATTCATTTTCCTCCAATATATAAGTGGAATTACACCTTGTTCTATAGAACCAATTTAGCATATTTCTATTATCATGAAAAGACACTTTACAACTTAAAGCTGAATAAAAGGTCAAAAAAAAGAAGAGCTACTTGCTCTTCCCAGTTTGTCATATTATTCTTCCAATAATGTATGAATTACTTTGATAATTTTTTTCTGCTCTTTGATCGGAAGTTTTTCTATTTTCTCTGTCAGCTCATTGGTAACACCTGTAACTGAATGTGCCACAACATCAATCAAAAGAGTATCTGCAGAAACATCTAATGCATTTGCAATTGCAACAAAGGTATCCAATTTTGTAACTTTCAAGCCTCTCTCTATTACACTCACATGCGTCGGACTTAAATTTACTAATGCAGCCAGTTCCTCTTGCGTGAGATTTTTTGCTTCTCGTGCTGATTTGATTCGCTGTCCTACTGCTTTCAAATCCATCGTAACACCTCCTCCAGAACGAATAATCGTTCTAGATTTAGTATACTTGTGGATATCTCAAATATACAGAATCGCAAAGCCAAGTTCTAATTCTATAGAACTATATTTCAAGATTTTCTTTGCATATTCGTAAAAAAGCGTTATGATTGAAGTAGTTAAATCAAAGGAGGTATCAAATCATGAAATCACATAAATACTGGTCCCTCGGAGCACTTTTCTGTATGTTGGGATGCATTTATTCTGGAATCAAAAAATCTATGACTGCACATAAATACTTTGCCTATTCTTCATTGCTTTGTATGGGCATGTCCATTTATTCCGGTCACAAACTGGTTTCTCCAAAGAAGAAAACAATCACTGAATCAAGCAATAGCGAAAATAATTGAACAAAAAATTGGCCTCTATTCATCAAAGACAAAATTGCTGGAGATTATTTTCCCTCCAGCAACTTTCTTTATCTTTAAGCCATTGAAACACAATACTGTCCAATCAGCTTCGTCCAACTATTATATTTATTCTTTTCACACACCTTTCGGCAAATTTCATTTTCCATCAATACACAGAACATCTTATCATAATCAAATGCCCAAACAGCACCATTTACATGTTTTTCCACTGCTTTCTGATCTATGCTTTTCAAGCGTGTGACCATTTTTTCAATTTCTCCATTTCCCAAGTTACCGATATTTTTGCAGATAAACCGAAAGAAATTCAACGTTGCATATTCATCATGCCAATGGAACTCTTCTGGATTGTTTTTAATTTTACTGGCTCTCTGCTGTTCTTTGATTATCTGAGCAGCTACACCTTTCATCGAATCTTCGTATCTCATATTACTCACCTACTCTTCCTCAACGCCCAGTGACGGTTTAAATCTTTTATCCTTTGCCTGAGGTACCGCGATCTCATAAAAATAAAATCCTAAATACCTAAGTGCCTGCTTCTTCATTTTATAAAAAGAAGTCCTACCTATTCCCAATTCCTGCTGTACTTCCACATCTGTCTTATTATAATGACTGCAAAAACAGGAATGAAGGATCTCACTGAGCATTACACCATTCGGTGCATAGAACTTCACCAGTGTCATTCCACGATAGATCATATCTGACAAGCCATAAATGATCATCAGGTTATTCATTTCCCGGTGCATCTTTGGCACATTCAGCTGATTGTTATAAATGCTCAGATAACTCAATGCATATGCCATATCTTCATTGATTTTCTCCTGGCATTCCATATCCAGTTCTTCTAACACAATCTGATTTTCCAAAATCAATTTCTGATAGCTTGTCATCAGTTCTTTAATATCAGTATAATGTCTTTCAATCGTTACTTCCAGATAATCCTGTGCATGGCTTGCCATCTGGAAGGTAATCTCTTTCATTGATTTAATTGCATAATCTCTGTCTGTCATCAGTTTCAAAATCTCCTTATCATCATCACACTAACTGGCGGTCTTTCAGACCAGTTCGCTTTCCCCATGATTTTGATGGGAAGCAATTACTTACTACAATTTGCAGAAGCAGATATCCAAAAGGCATTGTGGGAGCTGCCTTTGCTGACCGGAATCCATCTTCTTATGTAAAACCTGCAGGAATATAAAGGGAAAGTGACTATCCCTGCCGGTTAATAATCCAAATAATATCGTCTATACCTATCTCTCCTTATGCTGTTTTTCTCTCCATAAACCATTTATCCACTTCATAAAATAAATGGCTTTCCTGCCCCTGTATCATACAGGTGTACATCATTCCTACACCGCCTGCCTTTCTGCTGGCACATCGCTCGATTTTCAAAATTCTGTCGATGTTATATTTTCTTCCATCTTCCCAGGTAAAGAATATAGGAACCAGTTTTCCGTCTTTCCGAAACTCTGCCACTACATCTACATATACTTTATTCATACCGACACCTCACTATAAAATTTCAATTGCTCGTGGCGATGCCGGAATCCTTCGGATATATCCGTTTTGCTCTAACCGCTTGATTCTGGAAAAAGCAGATGACGTTGATCTTACTCCGATCAGTTTTCCAAATTCCCGGACTGTCGGCGGATATCCATGTTCTTTTGTATAATTCAAAATACACTGATAGCTTTCTTCCTGTTTTCTGGTTAATGTCTGTTTCAAATCTATCCCTCCCATTATCCATGAAAATAACTGTGTGGATGAACCGTATGTGTACCAGCGTCCAAGTGGGATAAGACTTTATCCTGATACATAACTGCTCTCTGTATACTGAAATAACCAAACCGTCGTCTGATCTCATCTACAGTACGATCCATCTTTTCTAATTTTTCCTGTTTCTCTTGATTACCAAAAAGTTCCAACTGCACGGGAATATCATCCAACACAAGATCTACTGCTCGTATACCAAGGCTTCTGATTGGATACTCCCATTTATAATGATCCTTAAACAACTGAAATGCTGCTGTCACAATCTCATCTGTTATATTTGTCGGATGATGTAATTGTTTCTGCCTCGAAAAACTAAACAAGCCATTGTCTCGAACCGTAATTTCTATCGTTTGCATTTAAAACCATGTTTTCTCAATCTTGCTGCAACGCTTTCTGCTAGTGCCATCTGAATAATCCAAACATCCAGATCATCTTCCAAATCTCTTGGAGTTGTAGTGCTATTGCCGATTGACTTCACCGGAGCTGCATACCCGTCTTTGCAAACTGGATCATTGTCCCAACCATTTGCAAATGACCATAACACAATTCCCATTTTTCCAAAATGGCTTTCTAGCATTGTTTCATCACTTTCTGCAAGTTCTCCAATAGTTCGGATCCCCAGCTTCTGAAGTTTCTTCCGAGTCTGTCTTCCAACATAAAGTAGATCCGATGCAGGAAGCTGCCAAATCATACTTTTATAATTTTCCCGGTTAAACTCTGTAATCGCATCTGGCTTTTTGTAATCTGAACCAAGTTTCGCATAAATCTTATTCCAGGAAATTCCAATACTTACTGTTACACCTAGTTCGTATTTAATCCGATGGCTGATTTCTCTCGCAATCATTATTCCGCTTCCTTTCAGATTTCTACTGTCTGATACATCTAGCCAGGCTTCATCAATCCCATATGGCTCGATTTTGTCCGTATACTCCGAATAAATTTCTCTTGCCATCTGTGAAAATCTCAAATACAAGTCCATTCATGGTGGCACAAAAATGATTTCCGGACAAATCTGTTTTGCCTGCCATAATGCCATTCCGGTCTTTACACCTTTTTGCTTTGCAATATAATTTGCTGTCAGCACAATTCCATGCCTGGCTTCCGGATCACCGCCAACTGCAAGGGGCATTCCGGCAAATTCCGGATGATGCAGCATTTCCACACTTGCATAAAATGAATTCATGTCGCTGTGAAGAATTGTCCTGTCTCCCATTAACTCCACCACCTTCTCTCTGTTTTGTTAATTGTCTTATCAATTTCTGTATGCTTAGTATATATCTCCGCATTGGAGATAGTCAAGCGACATCTTGGTCGTATTATCTCCGATATGGAGATTTTTCTTGATTTTTGATTTTATTCGGGTTATAATGCATATAGAAAAATCAAAAAGAAATGAGGCGAACATATGCGTGCTTTCGGAGAAGTACTAGTAGAAAACAGAAAAAAGAAAGGCTACTCTCAGGCAGATCTGGTGGACTTACTTGCTCAGGAAGGAATTGAAGTTACTACGAAAGCAGTCTCCAAATGGGAGAATCAGACAAGAGAACCATCATTACACACAATCCTGACCGTTTGTCAGATATTAGATATTGAAGACATCTACGAAGCATTTTTAGGTGAAAATCCATTTGATCATGTTATGAAAAATTTGAATGAAGACGGAAAAGCTAAGATTATTGAATTTGCCAATCTTCTGCGGGAATCCAGAAAATATCTTTCACATAGAGCCGAGATTATTCCATTTGAGAATTATCAGCCAATCGCAGTAGAACCTGCTTCTGCCGGTACCGGAAATTATATTGAAGACAGCGTAAAAGAAAGCTACAATGTAGGTCATCTTGCACCTGAGAAGACGGATTTTGGAATCCGCATATCCGGTGACAGTATGGAACCAATGTATCATACAGGAGATGTTGCATGGGTTCATAAACAAGACAGCATCTCCAACGGTGAAATCGGTATCTTCTGTCTCAATGGCAATACCTACATCAAAGAACTGCATGACGGTCCGGATGGTGTTTACCTGGTTTCATTAAATAAAAAATATCATCCAATCCAGATTTTTGAATCTGATTCTCTTAAAATTTTTGGAAAAGTGATTGGAAAATGCAAAGGGGCAGAAATCCCTGGTTTTCATTAAAGATCAACAGCAGACTTCTATCCTGTTCTTGCTGAAAATAATAAAGGAAGTGATGAAATGGCAATTAACAACACACTTAAAGATATCCGGGAAGAACGAAATCTCGTTCAGGCTGATCTTGCAAAAGCTGTCGGATCTTGCAGTGATACCATCGGACGCATTGAACGTGGTGAGCGAAATGCCTCTCTCGAAATTACAATCCGGCTGGCACATTATCTGAAAATGCCTGTCGAAGAAATTTTTCAAATTGAAGACTGAACCGCAAATATCAGAAAACCGAGGACTGTTCCCCGGTTTTCTTTTTTGCTAAACTATTTATAATCCTTTTACAAACTCAACTGCATTTTTTATATCTTTTTCATCTGGATGCCCTTTTGCTATACCACCCACCAGTTTAAATGGACCAAATGTGTCATAGCCCTTGCATCCGAATTTTCCGATTACCGTAGAATGCTTCTTGTCCAAAATCTGCTCTATTGATTTGTAATTCGCACTTCCACCATAAGTACAGATCAGAAATATCTTTTTGTCGTCCGGTAGATTCTTCTCTGCAAATCCCAATATCGACTGATGAAATTTTGAAAAATAAATTCCTGATGCAAATCCAATCATATCATAACTGTTCAAATCTGCATCTGGCTGTTTTACAGCATCAATCAACTCCACCTGGCACTCTTCTGCTATGCTTTTTACTAATTTTTCTGTATTTCCATGATGCACAGATGCATATACTATCACTGTTCTCATTTTTCTTCCTTTCTGTCTGCTCCGTCAATCAGGTCATAGCTCATGTCCAAAAAGTCCAATGTCTTCGCTTCACTGACTGAACCATCCAGTAAAATCGTGATCCAGTGCTGTTTATTCATATGGTATCCTGGTAAAAATCCATAAGTCTGAATAATCATGCTGGTCATTTTTGGATCGCACTTTACGTCCATGATGTCAACCAGATCATTTCCCTCTAATCCCAACTTAGATTTCTCAACTGTCATGAATACTACATACCATTTTCCATTTTTATGACGAAGTACCACACTGTCTGGCGATTTACTCCATAAATATTCCGGAACTGTACCGTACTGTTTCTGCACGTATTCAAAGATTTCGTCTTCACAATCTTTTCAACTCCTGATTCTTCTGATATCCTGTCCATAATCATACCACATTTTCGTATGCCATACTACCTGCCAAATTCTTTTGCATTTCTCTTATTCTTCTGACTTTATCTAATAGAGGGGTAAAACAGCAAGGACAGGAAGTGAGGATACACTTCCGGAAAATCCCAATTTAGGGTACCCTGCCCTAAATTGAAAAAAGCGCTGAAAGCAACGATACTACTGCCCTCTCAGAAAGGAGAACCCGACAATGGCTGAAAGAAAGCGAAACAAAGAAATCCATTTTTATATCACCGAAGAAGAGCGGAAGCTTATCCGCAGGAAGATGATAGAATCAAAGACCAAAAACATGGGAGCTTATCTGCGGAAAATGGCAATCGACGGTTACATCGTCAACACAGACACTACTCCGCTGAAGAAACAGTATGAGGAAATGCACAAGATTGGCGTAAATATCAACCAGATTGCGAAGAAGGTGATTACTACTGGAGATCTGTATCCAGAAGAAATGAAAGAATTGAAAGAAATGGTGAAAGAACTATGGCATATATTAAGATCTTCCCCATTAAAGTAACAGATAAGAAAGCTCTGGACTATATCACGAATCCAGACAAGACTGATGAAAAACTGCTGGTTTCCAGTTTTGGCTGTTCTCCTGAAACAGCTGATCTGGAATTTGCCATGACGAGAGAACAGACAAAAAAGAACAGAATGGATAAAGGTGATAACCTGGCATTTCATCTGATCCAGTCGTTCAAACCTGGCGAAGTTGATGCAGAAACCTCTCATCGGCTGGGACAGCAATTTGCAGATGAAGTGCTAAAAGGAAAATATGAATACGTGATCAGCACCCATGTTGATAAAAATCATATTCATAACCATATCATCTTTAATGCGACCAGCTTCATTGACCATCACAAGTACGTTTCCAATAAACGCAGCTATCATAAAATCTGCCACATTAGCAACCGCATCTGCCAGGAAAATGGACTTGCCACCAGTATGCCAACCAACGAAAAAGGAAAAAGTTATAAAGAGAATATGGAATACCATCGTGGAACCAGCTGGAAAGCCAAGCTGCGTGTTGCTGTTGATAAAGCGATCTGGTCTTCCATCAACTATGACGAATTTCTACAGAAAATGCAACTGGCAGGATATGAAACCCGGCAGGGAAAACATCTTTCTTTCCGTGCACCAGAACAGAAAAATTTCACTTATATGAAATCACTGGGAAATTATTATACGGAAGAAAATGTCCGTGCCCGTCTGGAGCAAAACCGTTATAAAACAAAAACACCGAAGCATCTGTCCAGAGAGGCCCGACTGTATATCAATATTTCCACGTATGTCACTACCGGCAACCGGGAAGGATTTGAACGATGGGCAAAGCTCAATAATCTGAAAGAAGCCGCCCGCACCTTCAATTATCTTTCCGAAAATAATTTGCTGAACTATGAGAACTTCCAGCAACATATTTCCGATGTAGAAAATTCTGTTAAAGCGGCAGATCAGCGGCTTGAAGAAATCAGCACAGAACTAGGTACGCAGAAACTGATCCAAAAGCACTGCGATTCTTACCGACTCTGTCGTAAAGTTATTGAGGACTGTAAATCTGCTAAAAACTCAAAAGCATACCGTACCAGGCATCAGGCAGAATACCAACTCCACGATTCATTGAAAAAAGAGCTTCAGGATCTGGGTGTTACCAGAATCCCCAGCTCTGAAAAAATTCAGAAAAAGATTGAAAACCTTGAACTTGAACAGGCTGCCACTATCCGGGAAAAACAAGAATTGCAGAAAAAGCAGAAAACGCTGGAAGTCATTCAACAAAATTTTACCGTTCTACTTGCTGTTTCGAACAAAACCTCTGCACTACTATCTGAAAACTTAAAGTTAAATAATATTACAAGAGATGAATGAAGCAGTTTACCCTCTCATTCATCTCCCAATTATTAACTTCCACAATTCTATTGTATTAATTCACTTGATTGCCTTCACCCCAAAACGTATATATTCTGGATGTTCTTTTAAATAAGCAAATCCCTCTTTTTTTCCATATTTCTGACAAAGTGCTACAAACACTTGATGTATTTCTCTAGAATAATCATTAAAGAAATATTCTGCATTATCGCAGATGAACTGGTTACGAATATCAATTGGCAACTCAAAAAGTGCCAAGTCATCAATAATACTTCGTGCATCCTCTTCGGATTTTACAATTGACCCTTGATTAACGATTGTTTTCATTATACAGTTCATTTGCTCACTGCTTAATCCTAATCTTGCCAACAAAGACACATATGCTTCCCCTTTTTCGCAAGAAAGTGCAAGATTGTCTATGTCACATCTTGCATTTTCTGAATATTTTTTGTAGAAACCATAGCGAGCCTTAATATCATCGAGTGAATGGTATGTAACAAGCGAAATTACCCAGTAATTATTCAGATTAATTTCTTTGCAAATCTGTTTTAAAAAAAGAATCTTCTCTCGAATATCATCGGATATTTCTGTATATCCTGCATTAACTAATGCCATTGAAAACTCATAAGCATTATCTACAATATATTCCTCTTTAATCGCTTTTATTCAAATCACGAATTATTTTCAATTCTTCCATATCTATTTTTCTCCTCTATTATTTCGACATTTTATTAGGCTTTTTTAAAATACAAAGAATTTCCTCTCTTTTGTTGTTCCTTTTGCAAATTGCTACATTAACCATCATAATATTTGATTTATCGACAATATACCTTCACCGAATAGTATTCTTCAAAACTATTTCATTTACTCATGTGTTTTGTATTCTATTCCTCTGTTATCATTTCCCTGCACTTTGCCAATGCTGCTTCTGCTTCTGTCTTAGAGAACTTGTTATTCTTTCCATTTACCAACTCCATCATTTTCCAATACGGTGTCCATGAAACATCTAGATATTGTTCCATCAGTTCTGCTGCTTCTGCATATTCCTGTTTTTCCATCATCGTATATGCCCTGTTCGCCGTTTCAAAGCGGTATTGTTGCCACGCATCTGCAGAAAACACAAATATCATCAACACTACAATGAGTACGATGCCACTCAAAACTTTAGGTCTTTTTAGAACTTCTTTAAATATCTCTATCTTCTCATCATCGTTTATCTCTTTGCTCTTAGCGTCAATCTTATAATCATCATTTTGGTCAACGCCTTTCTCACCGCACGGAATTTCTAAAATATCCGATTCAGAATTAATATGGGAAACATAGGCTTCTTCTTTTTTTTCAATCAAACCAATTACACTTTTCAAAATACTCTGAATTTCTGCTGAATTATCATCAATAACATGAACCGGCACGATTTGCTGGTCATTAAGATAAAACTTCATCATACTATTCAATTCAATATCTTCAAGCTTCACAGGTATAATAGTTTTTCCACTAGTTATTGCTATATTAACTTCTTTTCTTACCCATTGAGAATTTTGTGAAACATCCGTTAACATTAGTACCAAGCAAGAACACTTACTTAAAGCATCATACAAAACTTCTGCATATTCACTTCCTGCTGGAATATCATATGGTGCCATCCAAGTATCAATCTCATGTTTATTAAAAAGAGCTCGCATTGCGTCTGCGGCAGATTGATTTTTTGTACTATAACTTATAAATGCATATCCCATTATTTCGTCCCCATCCATCTACTGCTTAAGTCTTATATTCTCATAACAGATATAAAACTTTCAACTATTAAAATACTATCTTATAACAACTTTCCTTCTACTGTATATTATAACCTTAGTGTCTCCCTTTGCCTAGCTTAATCCTCCTCTGTTATCCTGAAAAGTTCATCAAAACGTTTCTCCAATTCTTTTTGCAAGTCAATCTCTTCCTGATTAGTCATTTTATTTACTTGAGCACTTTGTGTTCCCTGAACTTTTCCGTTTTCCTTTATTTTCTCCTCCTAGCAGTCGAATACTTTTCACAAACTCCGTATGTCTATTATTTCTCATTTTTTTCCTTCCTTTGCATTTTCCCTCTATGTCAATGTATATCGATTTCCTTCTTAACCCACTACTGACATCATTACAACTTAAAAACATGTTTTAATGATATCTACTCTTCTTCGACGTTATTTCATTGACGTATTTATCTATAAATTCAACGACGATTAATAGTTATCGACTTAATCTACCTCACTACTCAGATACTCATCAATTCGAGAATAGTAATCGACAACCGCATCTTCTGCGTATGCTCTTGCGTCCATTTCACATCTCTGTGAGTAATATGAACAGAAATCTTCATACCCATCTGCATAGTCTCCAAATTCCTCAATATAATAAACAACATTCCTATATATCCGTAGTCTCTGATTTTCTTCCGATGATTCGTTATAAGCATCAACCAACCTGTGCTGATAACCGTGGTAGGCTTCATGACAACAGGAGTTCAGAACTTCCTCCACCGAATCATTTTCCAAATGTTCAAGGTTAATGTAGATTGTATGAGAAGCATCCGAGTAACAGGCAAGTGTATATTCCGGAAGATTAGATGCACCCACGTTCAACTCATTAGAAAGCCCCAGATAATGTGCCTCTATGTTTGCTACACACTGCAATACATCAAGTTTATCGTTCGTACTAAGCGAGCACCATTCTTCATCCTGCAACTTTAAAACCATATCAATATTACTCGAAATAGTCTGGTTCGCGTTCTCATTCCCGATTTTAGCTTCAATACCAGACTTAAATAATGTCACGCCAAATGCCCCCTGAAAGAAGAGCTGTGCCATAATTACAATCATTGCAACAGTATAAATATTCCCGGTTGCCGCAATCCAATTTCGAAACCGTTTGGCATAGATACATTTCAAGTTCTTTCTCGTCCTTACATTACGCGTCAGTACCAGAATGCCCACAACCATAGATAATACTGCTGCGATTGCCAAAACAATTAGTATTCTGCTTTGAAGTGTTCTCCAATATGTAACAACAGTATAAATTCCATACGGAAGCACTAACGATACAAGTACACTCCATCCAGTTCTTTTTATCCTAAAAACACATACTGCACATGCTGCTATAGATGCAAATAATAGGATCCATAAAGCAGTTTTCGAAGCTGTATATGTCACGTTTGGAATACACCGAAAAATAATGTTTTTATACCAAGTCATGCTTATTAAGCACCAGAATACACTCTCAAATACATATTCAATTGGCCCCATAGTACTTCTGTCTTTCATGCGATTCCACTCCTTCTATGCAATAATTACTTTCCCACGTTCGCAGACATTAATAGTGTTCCATCGCCTTTCTTAATTCCTGCTTCTGTCTCGTGCGGTTATATGTTTTCTTCATTTCAAAAATCATGGTCGGCTTATCCATACACCGCCTTTAACAAGGACACTATGACGTTCTACTCCCTGGCCTTTTTAATGTTCTGCAGAGCTTTGTTCTTTATCTTCATAGTTCAAGACCTCCTCTTTACTTGAAAATTGATCGTATCATCAATCCAATGCCAATGAGTACGATTACTACCGGCATAAATGCATTCATAATTTCCCAGATGGCTTCACTAATAGATGCCGTATTATTCCCAACAACCACAAGCAACACCCATAAAACCACTAGTAGAATCCCCATTTTCTTGATCACACGCATATATTTCCTCCTCATAGAAAAATTCCCTCTTCACTTGATCTAAGGATAACAACTCCTATTTAGACCTAATGAAGGGGGAATCTAAACTTCTTTATCTGACTGACAGAATCTATATCTGTCATCACTCACATATACATACTAAATTTAATTGCTTCTTCTAGATCTATTCGCTGTGCGCCAGCAGCCTTTAAATTACGAATCACATCAAGAACAGATTCCTTGTTTTGATTCGTAACTGTGCCAAGTAAATCTATATAATACTCGAGCAGTGTACCTGATAGCCCAGCACTTACGATATTAAGATAGTAAGTATCTTGGATATCATTGTGACAATAATCCAGCATACAGAACATACAGAACATCACACTCGTATCTTTTTCCATGTTAATAAATCGCCGGATCACCTTTAACAGGTACTTATCAAAATCATATATTTTGCAGCGATTCGTCAGGCAATATTCTATGCTCACACACACTAACCGAGATAATTGCCGTTTTCTTTTACTGTCCAGGTATTCCATTAATTCTAAGAGTATCTGATAGTCAGAAACATGTTGTTTTGCTTCCATCTTATTCCCAAACTGTGATGCCAAAAGATGCTGGTTTATTGACATATACCGATCAAACGTTTCTCAAATACAGTGTGTAGCTTGTGTTTTGTTCGCTTGATCGGTGCTTTTAATTCTATCCAGATACTCTAATTTGATTCTTTCATCCATTACACACAAACCACCTCCTCATAGCATCACTCATGAGTACTTGCCTAAGATAGATTTAACCTCTACAGCCGGAATATACTTGTTATATAGACCTGCAGCGTTCAGTTTTTCCATCAGCGTATATAATTCGATCACCCGCTCCTGAGACACAGTTCCATCCCAAGCTTGTTCTATCGCAATTTGATTCACCTTACTGATTGTGGGATACTCGACAAAATAACTTTTTAAATCGGCTGGAGCGATCAATGCTAGATGTCGATCTACATATCTACGGAAATATTCCCGTTTTTCTTCCAAATTAATTCCGTTTTCTTCTAAGTAAAGACTGATACCAGTTTCAATAGCTGCCTCTTCCGCAGCTGATGCGATAACTTGTCCTTTTGATTCCAGATAATTTAAGATATATTCAATCATGCAACATTCCCTCCGTTATTTAATTCATCAAGTTTTGCCAGGATTGCCTGAGCTTCTTTCATTCCCTGAACTCTTTCCGCATAGTCTTTGGAAATTGTTTTATCCATACTACTCTGAAATTGTTCAAAAGTACCTTTGCCTCCTATTGCGTCCATTTTTTCCTGTAAGGCCATAGTTTTTCCACCATAGTACGCATCGCCCAGAGCATCTTTTCCCATAGTTTCCTGAAGTTGTTTGCAAACCTCAGTTGCATGAGAGTAAACGCCCTCTCGTTCTGCGGCTTCTCCTTTCTCCTTACTCAAGGCAGAAAGCTGTTCATTTGTATACATTGTGGTCATTCCTTCGTTCAGTCCTCTTCCTTTAGTTTCAAATCCAGAATTCTCGCCAGTTGCATTATTGTGGAACCAACTTGTATGTCTCATCCCGACAGTCTGGTATACCATATGGCCACCTTTATCCGGCATTGGAACGATAATTTCTCTGTTCTTGCTGGCAAAGTGATTTGTCTCATGCTTCGTGGTCCGTTCCATTTGCTCTTTACTCAGAGCCGAAACTTCAATACTGCTCTTACCATTCAGTGTGCGAAATGCTCCAGAATGACCCGAATTCGGATTATGCTCAACAGCCTTGATGCTGTTAACTCCATCCTCAATTCTTCCACGATCTGCTTCACTAATGTATTTCCCATTCATATCCAGAATTTGTGCAATTGACTGGTTATGAAAATGTTCCACTGAAATCTGTGCCTGTTCCAATGTTGCCGGAGTCTCGAGTATCTGATTCATTCCATGAGATGTCTGCTCAGGATTAATCGCGATCTCACTTCCACTGGTTTCTTTGGCTAAACCAATTTCTATAGCTCCATTAGGGTCACTCGAAGCGCTAACTTCATTAGTACCATTCATTTCAGCTGCACCACCGGTTTCTACCGAGGCACTAACTTCTGCAGAGTCACCTACTTCAGCTCCGCTGCTTGTACCTTCATTAGAACCGCCACCACTAATCTCACTCATTATTTACTCCTCCTTTCAGATACTGATTATAAGAATTCAGTATAACTCTTGACTCTTGATATGATACAGTTCCATATTTCTGCAACAAAACTCCAAGCAAGCAGCATTTTGTAGCAGCTGCAGCACTAACATTTAAGTCACGCAACATGCAATCAATACTATGAGATAATATCGCAGTATTATATGGGTTTGCCTGAATCTTAGAAAGATGGTAACGGACTTGACCTTCGTCCATTGACTGAATCATTTTCAATACTGATGTTTTTCTACAACGGAATCGGCTAGCACAGATATGACATGCCGGATTAGTATTTCCGCCTTGGACTAATGGCTTAACTTTCACATGCTGCACACCAGGAATTCCACGAATACCAATCAGACAAATACCCTTATCAAATTCCATGATTCGATCAGCTTGTGTGCTACTAAGTCCCAGAGAGGAAGCCATAAGATCCAGATCCGTCTTTGCCGCAGTAAGCGCATGTACCACCTTGACACTGGTGTTTGCAATCACAGCATCCGACATAATACCCGGTCTTTGATCGCATAGAATCATTCCAGTTCCGGATGCACTGATTTCTGCCAACATTTTTTCAAAGTAATCATTACTTCTTGCACGACTACTATCCTCTGAAATTGTTTTTCTAAACACATTATGTGCCTCTTCGACAACAATAACTCGTTTAAGAGTATTGCTTTCCGGGAGACGCGAAATATAACAATGCAGCTTAAAGAGCAGAATGTTCATCAAAAACTCTGTTCCGGTATCAGAGAAATCTGCGAGTTCTATAACAGTTGGAGTTTCGAGAAGTTCTTTTGCAGTAATACCAAATGGTTTAGAAAAACTTCTACCAAGTGCTCCTGTATACATATTCTCAGTTCGCAGAGTCAGAGCACCTTCAAGATTCTGCTTTACTTCTACCCCATAACGAGCATGTGATTTGATGTACTCTGGAATATTATTATAAGCATCTTTGAATGTTGGAAATGGTTTTCTCTCATCCTCATATGCCATCATTCCATAGTGCCATCCAGCTTTCTCATATGTCTGTTTCAACAAACCTTCTAATGCTTCAGGAATCGGATGTTCACCAGCTGTGGAAGCAGTTATTGCTCTCACAACGGCATCCACATGGTTTTCAATAAGAGTACCTGTTTCAACTTGAAGTGGATTGATAAACAGTTGAAGTCCATCGTTTCCCGGTGTTAATACTTTTAACTCAGGAATTTCGGAAAGTAATCCAATATACTCCTTCTTAGCTGCCTCAATCACCAAGGTTGAAATTCCCATATCATAAAGGCCTTTAACAATCCCCTTAACTGTAGTAGTTTTGCCAGATCTTGTCGCTCCTGTAATCAGCATGTGAGAGTATAATGCAGATAATGGGATAACAGCAGACACCGAAGAGTTAATAAAAGATCCTATGGCAATACCAGAATCTTTGATAGGTCTTATTTCAGGAAATACACTAAGCGTATTATCTGTCACATTATTGTTTCTTACATAAAAGCCAGTATAAGAATTAATTGGCATAGAGCAGAACTTTTCAAGGCTCTGTAAAGTCTGCCAGGAAACCAGATCTGCATACCCATGATATATCTGATTTAAAATATTAACCCTCGGAATAGCCAAACAGCCTCTGGATCCTCCAACAGTTCCATGTACATCCAGAATCCGTACAGGTTCAAACCCCTCCTGATTCTCTGAATCATAATGCATACAGGAACGTAACACTGCTCCTAAGCGATAGTAGGTATCCTTGTCAAATGCACCAAAGCGCACGCAGCTTCTTACAAACCCTCGTCCAATATTATTACTCAAGAACACATTTTCGTCTTTTAGCAGGGAAATAGCACGAACAATCTCTGGAATTGGAATCTCTTCTGTTCGTCTTGTTGCGTTACCATATACTCTTTGAAAAGATTTAAACTGTTCTAAGCGCCCTATTAGAGCTTCGTTCTCTCTGATTTTCTCCGACACTTCGTCATCGTTAACCGGAATAACAACACATGCAATGTAGCACTCTCTTCCTTTCATATTAGCGAAAGTATCGGCAAAACCGTCGGCTAAAATAGTTCCTGAAAGAATACCGTTATATGCATAAGTGGCACCTTCCCATGTCGCATTATGTACAACGCACTCCGGAACGGCAGAAGAAAAGATGGATCTTAAATCTGTATTACTACCCGTGCCATAGAATACCCTAACTTCATCTCTGACATGATCCATTACAAATGCAGAACAGTTTGAATGTGCACCACGAAGCCAGCCAGACGCTGCTCTACTTACAGCTGTCTTTGTTGCCTGCTCATCTTCCTTAGCCCTGAATCCCTCAACTCGATACCAACGGCGTATTACCGGTACAAAAATATTGTCATGATCAATCACCACATCGTTGGCGCCTACTGCAGTAAGATAATTATTCTTTTTCAGCAGGTTTACCATTGCTGCAGTTCTCTGAGCCTGTAAATCTGTTCTCTATACTGATTCATGATTACCTCCTAAATATACCTTTAATAATTTCCCAGAATATCCATATCATTAATATGATAGGAATCAGAGCAGTCAAAACAGCTGTCAATAGAATAGCTGCAGCTCCGCTTTCAACCATCCATACAATGCTACACATTAAAGCAATCGATATTATAGATAGAATAGCTATGGGGATCCGTACCAGAATGGCCGGAATCTGAAATCCAGGCTTAACAGTTGTATCTGTCGTTCGATTGTAGATAGACTTCACAACTCGACGGTGTTTCAAGTTCTTGGCCTTGATCTGTACTTCATCACCCACCTGCATTCTTCCAAGATAGCTTCCATATAAGCAGAAATCTCTCACTTCAGGAGGGTAGTCATCTGATAAGCTCTCTACCCTAATCGTATACTCGATTGTCTGATGCGCAAACTGGTATGGTTCTCCTCTAAAAATTGTATTGATCAGTTTTAAACGCTTTGAATTAAATAGTTCCTGATGATCGATCTCTACGATTCGACCATGACATTCCATTGTGCCAAAGTGTTCTTGGATGAACTGCACCGTCTGATTTCGAACAGGTTCTAAACCAGGGATACGATCAGCCGGCTGTAAATATATTGTTGCATTCTCCATATTGGATACTAATTCGCTATGACAAAAGGACATACGGTCTTGTCATCTCCATACAGAAATGCAGAGTCACAATTTGGATTAGAGCATCTTTTCATCAGGCACACCTCCCGCAATTCTCTTTTGCCCACCGCAGTGAAAGCTTCCTTGTTTCCATGTCTTTGAAATCCACCAGTGCGTAACGATTAGCATCAACACCAACCAGCTCCATTATCTTTTCTCTGCCAAATCGAGGATACATAATGTAAGAGCCAGTCTTATAATGATCGAGGGCCTCTACTTCCTTTCGCTCAGCTTCGTGCTTGTCCTGAAAGTACTTAGCTCTCTCACTGCTGTAACAGCGTATCGGAAGAGCACTAACTTCTATACAGCATTTCTTCCAAGTAGCTCCATGTCCCACATTGCCATAAACCATATGGTCCATGTAGTGCGCATACTCATGGCGGATGGTATCAAGAGCTGCTTCTACCGGCCACGATGGGTCATCATAATAGTGTCTGGAGAATCGAAATGCGCCTCCATTAGCAGGGTTATAGGATCCCAATGTGCATTTTGCATTATTAAATATAATTGGTAGGGTTGCTCCCTTTAATCCAGTCTTTGCATCCAGTCTTGCAAACTCTTTTCGGATTGCAGCTTCATTCCAGATATTCTTCATAGCTGTATACCTCTTCTTCTTGATATATACAAGCTTAACATCGGATTATCCGTAGACAGAAAGGGGGGAGAGCCCCTCTCCCACCCGCTATATTATTAAGCACTCAACTCTGTAAACTTCTTTTTATTAACCAAATCTTTTACCTGTAGCGATATACTCTTGAATGTTGTCTGCCCATACACGAGAGATGGTCTGCATATCACTCAGGGAATTAACAGGACTGTCCCAACACACATACGGCTTGGATCCGTCCCAGAGTCTATGCGTCGAATGCCCATCTGTCGAACGATTCCCCAGGCTAGGCATTCGAAGTATATAAGCTCTCCAGGATCCATTAACTTTCTTGTAATTGAACCGATATTCTTTATCTCTGCGCTCATGGTTATCGTTTGCATAATAAATCATCGGGCCTGTTTCTGTTGCGGATCTGGCCGAATTTCCAACCAATGTAATTGCCTGGTTTCCTGAGTTTGAAGGTGCCGAAGTACTATTCTGATTACGTGAAATCAATATACCGGTTTTAACACAGGCAGTAATCGCAATGATCGCAACTACTATAACCATCCATTCATCCATATTCATATCGACACCTCCAAATCATCTTGCTATTACTCAGGTCCAAACCTTTTACCAGTTGCTATATATTCCTGAATACAATCCGCCCACACTCTGGAAATATTCTGCATGTCCTTTAACGAGTTGACCGTCTTATCCCAGCAAATGTACACATTGTTACTGTCATCCCACAGTCTATGTGTCGGAATACTTCTGGCATCACGATTGCCAAGGCTAGGCATTCGAAGTATATAAGCTCTCCAAGATCCATTAACTTTTTTATAATTGAAACGATACTCTCTATCCTTGCCACCATGCCTATCATTTGCATAGTAGACCAGTGGACCCGTTTCATTTTTTTGAGAAAGCGGCACCACTCTTGTCTGCTGTGGCGTCGTTCTTTGTGTTGTCTCGGCAGGTCTTGCTGGGGGCTCCTTTGTTCGACTGCAATATATAAGTATGCCAGCAACTACCATCACTACTCCTGCTACAATCCATCCTGTCACTTATAACACCTCCTTAATACAAGCACTTCAAGCTTCTTAAAAACTCTTTCATATCTGTGAAATCCAGAAATCTTAATGTTCCAATCGCAAGCCAGTCTTTAAAAAGAGCCGGTGCCTGATTGTTGCTGCAAGAAATACCTTTATCGATAAAGAGGGCATATGTATTCTCCTCCTTTTCAAAACCGATTCTGGCGATATTCTTGCTGCAAGCTCCTGGCAGATAACAGCGCGAATACACATGGCAAAGATGATCTTCAAGGGATTCTTTCAGTAATTCGTACTGATGATCACTTCCATATACAAATTCCTTCATATCTCGTTCCTCCTAACATATTATGATTTCATCTACAATGATACTTGAACCCCTTTGACGATTTGCTGGAGGGGAGAGCCCCTAAAGGCCTCCACCACCCACTACGTATACCTTAGGCAGTCTGATCGGCATAATTGCTTGCCACCGAATTAGCGGTCACTTCCTCCATCTTGATATTTCTTGTGTCCGGCCATTTCATGTGAAGGTCTTCCAGATGACCTGTACCGCCACAAAGTTTACAGGTTTCATATCCGTTTGATGGATGATCTGGTTTCTGCGGGATCCAGACTGTTTCATCCATAAATGTATATCGTTCGGTCCCTGTAAACACTCTGTCAAAAAAATACCGATCCCCAGCACATCCTTTTACATTAGGATTCAATCTGATCTGTACAAAGTTTCGATCTTTGACGCTGTCGAGCATATCGCTGAATGCATTGCCCGGTGCCTCATGATACATCAGCAGCATGAGAGCAATATATCCTTTCAGTGCATTCATTCTCTCAGTTGCAAAAAAATAGTACAAGCAGATGAGTCAACATCATTTTCAAATCCATTCTCATACTTTTCGAATCGACTGCCAAGAAGGCATCTCGGACAGCTCTCTGTTACTCCTGGATACACGAAGATGAGTTCAGCAGCAGCACCTGCTTTATACATCATTGCTGCAAGATATGGAGTACCATACTTTAATGCAAGGATAGAGCTTCTTTTCTGCGCTTCGAAGTTATCCGTACATCCCAAGATCAGATAGTCGGTAGGTTTTCTTCCAGGAAACATGTCCATGTAGGACTTAAACTCTTCATCAGACATATTGTCATCAAGGAAACGATCAACGCATACAACTTTCGCATCAGGATTAATGTCCAGAATACGCTGGCGGATAACATCAACCTTCTTTTTACCCATCTCACTGATGAAGACTCCCTGTGTAGCAACATTTGACGGGCTTACAATATCAGCATCCATAAGAATATAATTTCTGAAGCCGCTTCTTGCAAAATTCTCAAGTGCACTTCTTGCGCCACCAGTACCAATGCAGATGATCACCTTATCAAGAACATTATCCGGATATAAGCTCTGCACCTTAGTAAAGTAATCATTGCTCTCTACAGCTCTTCTCATAACACTCTTCTCCTGACTTGTAATGGTAGTAACATTGAGGCCATCTACCTTCTTTTCTTCCTCTTCTGCATTTCTTTCTTCCTGGTGGTTAATGCCATCACGATATGCATCCAACTGTTTGATTGAATAATTCTGACTCCACTTTTTAAATGAAGCATATACATAGCCGTCTTCGTTGGCTTTAAGTACATATTCCAAATTAACATTCAGGCAATCATCTTCCTGACGCACCACATAGAAGTACATAGTATAAAATCCTCTTCTTTCATTCTGGATAATTGGAAGATAGAAGTAATCCAGTTCGAAGAATCTTAGGTGAAGAAGCGCTGTAGAAATATCATGGTAGGATGGGCGAACGCATCCAATCGGATGAGAATGGTAAATACCATTTGTTACAAATCCATTGGCCTTCCATGCCCTAAACACTTCAGACATAGACTCAACATCATAGTAAAAGGTGCCTGATGTATTTCTTGAGTGAACATCAAAGTAACACTCATCAATTAAGTTTGGATCCGTCTTTGATGCAAGCATACCACCTGTTTCAGCTCTGTACTTTCCTACATTTTTTCTGAAATCATCCAGCACTTTAGTCGAGAATTTAATTGTCTTATTAGGAATCCCTTTTTTCTGCATTGCCTCCATTGTTTCTTCCTCCTCCATCAGATCTTCGTCATAGTCACAGCTAAGCAGCTCATTACCGAATCTAAACCATAGGCTACTCTTGTAAGTCCATTCTCAATTAACTTTACTACTTGTCTCATAAATGCCTCCTTATGCGATTTCAAACTCGATTGCACCAATTGTTCCCTTCAATGCGACCGATTTATCTCTTAGTGTCTCCAGTCGTCTTTCTCTCAAGAGATGTTCTCCAATAGCATCACTGACAAGATCTCGTATTCCTCTTGCTCCGTATTTTGTCTGATGCTTTAAGAAATCAAGCATTAATCCTTCATCAATTCGCACCAGTCGAAGCTCATAGTTTTTGAGTTCTTCCTTTACAAACTTGGCTACAATATCCATGGTTGCAGTGTCAGAAAGTGCATTGAAAACAATAAAGTTTCCAATCTTACCGCTGATTTCCGGTCTACCACAGTGCTTTGTGAATTGATCCCTACACATCTCTGCTTTCTCAAACTTAGATAACTTCTGGTATCTATCCATATCAATTGGAATGTTTGAGGTAAAAAACAGGATACATTCGTTCAAGTCAATCGGTTTTGAATTATCTGCCATTCCCAGGAAACCGGTGTCAATAGCTTCCATTAATCCAGTAAGCAGCTTTGTGTCAGCCTTCTCGATTTCGTTAATTACAACCACGTGCTTTTTGTTTTTTCTGACAGGTTCTAAAACCGTATCGTTACCAAAACCTACATACCCAGGAGGCGCTCCGAAGAATCTATGAACAGTATGTTCACCTACGAACTCACTTCCTGCAATCTCGATGTAACCATACGGAGTTTCATATACATTACTAAGAACATCAGCCAGTGATTTCGCCGTTTCAGATTTACCGGTTGCTGTCGGGCCGATCAGCGCCATTACCAAAAGCTTCTTTTCCTTCCTCATTTTGTTGATCACAATCTTGTTGGCGATTTCATCGATTACATTATCCTGTCCAAACACCTTTTGCTTGAGAGGTGCCGCAATCTCCTCAGGCCAAACCATCTTAGGAACCTCTTCTTCCTCCTTGAGTGTTTTTACTTTTGAGGGATCGTAAACAGGATCCTCAGATACAGGTTCTGCAGTTTTATATAAACAAGACTTCGCCCCATTATTCAGCTGACTCTCACTACCATGATGCGTACTTATATCCACCGAACAGGGACTCTCAAAAAGGGGCTGTAATCCGCGAAGGAAACAGATCATATCATCCATACAAATGAATCTGATTTCACCATTCTCAATAAAATTCTTAAAATCGGAATGATCCGTCTCAGCACAAATGCCCTTGTCAATATACAGGATATAATGTCCACTACAGTTCTGCTCAAATCCAATTCTTGCAGTTCTTGGAATGCAACATTCCGGAAGGCAACAACTGTTATAAACATGACACTGATTATCCTGTAACAGCTGATCTAATTCTTCAAACTGCTGATCTGTTCCAAATGCAAATTCTCTCATCTCATTTTCCTCCCATATTAATTGGCTATTGCACCAACAATTGCTAATATGATAGCTACTACAATACCCCAGCAAATGAATGAAGCAATGGCTTCAGCTACCGGAACAATAAACACACCTCCACACAACAAACCAGCTGAAGATCCTATGCTTCCCCAAATAGTTTGTCTTTTGCATATGAACCATACTGCAAAGGCTGAATATCCTATGATCAATGCAATTGCTATTACATGAATAAACCCATCCATATCATCCCTCCTCTCACCTCAATACCTGAAACCTTTCCATGAAAATTTTCCTGACAACGTTTCAAATATTGAGTTGTTATAGCATTCATCTACAGCCCTATAATAAAACCTCGAATTACCGGAAGGTCAGGGGGAGCATTAGGCATATTCTGACCCTGAACTACAACAACATAGATTACTTTAATCGGATTCTCCGTCAAACCAATCACCTCCTGTCTACTCAATAATATCTACAACGCAGAACCCGTTAATGAAAACCGCCCCCTGGAAGTGTCTCCTTTTGCTCTCCTCCATGGAATCCGCCCCCTGGAAGTGTCTCCTTCTGCTCTCCCCCATGGAATCCGCCCCCTGGAAGTGTCTCCTTCTGCTCTCCTCCATGGAATCCGCCCCCTGGAAGTGTCTCCTTCTGCTCTCCTCCATGGAATCCGCCCCCTGGAAGTGTCTCCTTCTGCTCTCCTCCATGGAATCCGCCCCCTGGAAGTGTCTCCTTCTGCTCTCCTCCATGGAATCCGCCCCTGGAAGTGTCTCCTTCTGCTCTCCCCCATGGAATCCGCCCCTGGAAGTGTCTCCTTCTGCTCTCCTCCATGGAATCCGCCCCCTGGAAGTGTCTCCTTCTGCTCTCCCCATGGAATCCGCCCCCTGGAAGTGTCTCCTTCTGCTCTCCTCCATGGAATCCGCCCCCTGAAGTGTCTCCTTCTGCTCTCCCCCATGGAATCCGCCCCCTGGAAGTGTCTCCTTCTGCTCTCCTCCATGGAATCCGCCCCCTGGAAGTGTCTCCTTCTGCTCTCCTCCATGGAATCCGCCCCCTGGAAGTGTCTCCTTCTGCTCTCCTCCATGGAATCCGCCCCCTGGAAGTGTCTCCTTCTGCTCTCCTCCATGGAATCCGCCCCCTGGAAGTGTCTCCTTCTGCTCTCCTCCATGGAATCCACCCCCTGGAAGTGTCTCCTTCTGCTCTCCTCCATGGAATCCGCCCCCTGGAAGTATCTCTTTCTGCTCTTCTCCATGGAATCCGCTTCCCGAAATCATAGTTGCATTGTTAACCGTTCCGTTGATATTACAATTCATCTTCTTCATAATTTTTGCTCCTTTTCTTTTTTATGAATAATTATTATCTGTTTATCGAATAGCACTTGCGATATATTAAAGATACCACCTAAAAACTCACCCTGATGAGGGGGACTGCATCCGAAACACCTACCTCCCTTTGCATTTTCTTACTGTGTCAATTTATGCTTAGGAGCTGTCCTTCCACTTTCGACTTCCTTTGAAATCTCTCCTGACCTCCGACTCCATGCCTGCACCCCTCCTTCCTATGCCGCAGCAAGCGGCATATGCTTTAATACCGAGTCTATCGACACTAGCATCTTTCTGTTCTATACGGCTTGTCTAAGTACTGTACACAGCACCTCTGTTCCAGGAAGCAAACTGGCAAACTTATAGGCAAAAGCCTCCTGCCCATTATCAAGTTCCAGAAACGCCCCCTTCTGGCATCGGTCGACAATCTTCCCATAGCATTCATCCATCACTTCATATCCTGCATTGAATTTCTCAAACATCATCTCTTTACCTCCTCTTTTAACTATTTCTATTATAATGGTTCTGAAGCGATGGACTTTAAGGGGGAGATGTTAGTCATTCCCCAACTGTATTCAATGAAGCCGCAGCAGGTCACTGTTACTACACTCTAAGTCCCAGCAACCAGACTAATTAGGTTTGTTGTTTGTATTTGATTTTCAAGGTACATCGCTGTTGTTGATGCTATAGTTATACCACCATATGAGATTGGTTCTTGGGGGAGGGGTTGATAGAGAAAAAGTAAGTAGGTAATCATCCGTACCTGTTATCTTCGATTTTTTTCTGATATACTCTCTTCAAAACCTGAAAGGATTGTATCATCATGAAAAAAGACGAAAAACTTGTGCTTTGGACAGAACGTCTTCAGGCGTTCCAGGCCAGTGGGCAGACCTGCAAGGAGTGGTGCCGAGAACATCAGATCCCGGTTTCTACCATGACATACTGGAACCGTAGATTACGTGCACTCGAAAGCGAATCACAGCCGGAACTGGTTTTTGCAAAGATGCCAACGGAACAGGAACTCTCCACAAGAGAGTTATTAACAGAAAATACATCTTTGCGTATTTTTATCACATACAGTATCCAGATTGAGATCATGCCGGACTGCCCGCCGGAGTTTCTCCGCGTTTTGGTAAGAAGCCTGAAAGAGCATGCTTGAACTGGCAGGCAGCACAACGGTATATCTTGCATGCGGAGTAACCGATCTCAGAAAAAGTTATCACGGTCTGGCAGCGATCATCAAATTAAAATTTCAACTCGACCCATATTCGCGCTGTATGTTTGCGTTCTGCAACCGCAGGCGGACCTCAATCAAAATTCTACAATGGGACGGATCCGGCTTCTGGATTCTGATGAAAAGGCTGGACAAAGACTGCTTTCGATGGCCGGATACACCGGATGAACTCCAAAAGGTAACCCTGAAAGAGATGCACTGGCTGTGTGACGGATTATCCCTGACACCCCAAGGGGCGTTTGAAGAGAGACATCCGAAAATCATCGTGTAGTGTTTTTCCGTTTTGTCAATTCGCAAAAGGACGAAAAAGCAGAGATATCCGATAGATTTCCTATAACTGCAGGCTGCATTTTCCCTCGAAAAAAACAGGTTTGTATGGTATACTTCTGATAGAAAAAAAGAGCCGGGAGAATACCAGATGGAGCCGATTTTTACAGAAGATCAGTTAAAAAATATGAGTCGCGAGGCACTGATCGAACTGATGCAGGTCATGCAGGAACAGCAGCGCAAAGCGGAAACCAAACTGAAACTGATGGAAGAAAAGCAGAAAGAGCTTGAGTTTTTAAATGCCATGCTTTCTGACCGCCTGACGCTTGCAAAGAAACAGCGTTTTGGGGCTTCCAGTGAAAAATACGCAGATGGATATGAACAGATGAATCTGTTCAATGAGGCGGAAGCTGCATCAGATGTTGAATCTGCCCTGGAGAAAGAAATCGAAGTCACTTCCCACAAGCGTAAAAAGCATGCCGGAAAGAAAGAGGAAGATCTTTCACATTTCGAAGTAACAGAGCGGATGGAGTACAAACTTACAGGCCAGGAACGTTATTGTCCAGACTGTGATAAAAAATATAAGGTCGTCACGAAGGAGACTGTAAAACGGTTAAAGTTCGTTCCTGCACGTTTTGAAGTAGTCGAAGAAATCTCCTATGTATACAGCTGCCCGGAATGCGGAGCTATGAAGCGGATGGAAAAAGTTCCGTCCCTGATCAAGGGAAGCATTGCAACGCCGTCCCTGGTTGCAGGCATTATGAATGCAAAGTATGTCAATGGCATGCCGCTGGCCAGACAGGAGCGGGAATTCGCAAGATAGAACCTGAAGCTTTCCACCAAAACCATGGCGAACTGGATCATCAGCTGTGCAGATCGATATCTGAAACTGCTCTACGACCGGATGAAAAAAGAATTCTTAAAAAGCCGGTACATTCACTGCAATGAGACACGGGTTCAGGTGATTGACGAGCCAAAACAGCAGGGCTCTACCCAAAACTGGATGTGGGTTTATCTGACCGACCGCTACAGTGGGGCACCACAGATGGTTCTCTTCGATTATGAGCGGACCAGAGCCGGGTATCATCCCAAAAAGTTTCTGGGAGATCAGTTCGAAGGATATCTCACGTGCGATGGATATCAGGCATACCACGGCTTAAAAGATTCCATTGTTGTATCCGGATGCTTTACCCATGCCAGAAGGAGGTTTGACGCAGCGCTTACGACACTGAAAAAAGATTTTACCAAAGAACAGCTGCGTGAAACCATTGCGTATCAGGCGATGTCCCGGATCGGAATCCTCTATAAGATAGAAGAACTGATTCAGGATAAGACGCCGGAAGAACGGTATCTGGAGCGCCAGAAACAGTCCCGTCCTGTCGTGGATGCATTTTTTGAATGGTTACATTCGATGGAAGATTCGGTAGACCGGTCTTCCCTTATTGGTGATGCCATTTTATATGCGCTGAATCAGGAGACCTATCTGCGCCGTTATCTGGAGGATGGGCATCTGAGCATTGACAATAACAGTGCGGAACGTGCGATTAAAAACTTCGCTGTAGGCCGTAGGAACTGGCTGTTTTCGAAAAGCATCCGTGGGGCAGATGCCAGCGCCACCGTATACAGCATCACAGAAACCGCACTTTTAAATGGATTGAAACCATATCTGTATCTTACATACGTCCTTGATCAGCTGAGGCGGATGGGACCTTTTCCCGAAGAAGAAAAACTGGATCAGTTACTGCCCTGGTCAAAAGAATTGCCTGCAGAACTTCGGACAACAGAGTAAATTTGAGCCGCCCAGAAAAGGGCGGCTCATTTTAAATTTTGAAAAATCAAGGTACGGATGATTACCTACTTACGAGAAAAAATCCCGGAGTGTTTGCCCTTATTGGCAATACCTCCGAGATTTTTTCTTTCAGTTTAACAATATTAAAATAGGTTAGTGAAATCCTCATGATTATTCCGGAAACAGTTGAGCCACCGTTCCGGAATCTTAGCACCACCCTGAACTGCCATCAGAAATATTATTCCACGGTGTTCTTGACATAAGTTTGACCACAACATTCCGTGTCCACCCGCCAGTGTCCCATCTGGTACTTGGATGCTTTCACATTCAGCTATGTCTTCTCCTGCAACACAAGCCTTATCTACCGGCTTGAATCCATTGCCCGATACTTCCGATTCAAATGAACTGAATACAGTTCCATCGGCATAACCATAGCATCGTTGTTACCAGTCAGTTGGGCACGTAAAGCTGCTATGGCATCTGCAGTAGAGAAATCTGATATTCTATCCTCTACTTTATTCCTAGCTTCTTGTATATTATCCACTGTACTCCTTAGTGTAGATATCTGAATCACCTCCACCCTCTTTATCTATTCCTATAACCTGCTCAAGATTAACTAGATTGAGTTCGCCATTGTGGAAATGTAAAAATCTCTCCCCTCTTCTATCATAATTGAAAATCCTGAGATCGCTAGAAAACCAAATTTTTTGGTCATGGATCTCTGGCAGAATTAATTTAATAGTTTCCAATACTTCGAATATATGTTCATCATCTTCACAAACAAGAACTATAGTAGGTCTTTGAGGGAAACTAATTTCATCCTTTCCATGATAAAGTTGATCCAAGTTATCAAACAAAAGGGACAATCTTTTTATTTTCTCACAAAGCCATTGCTTATTGCTATCAATTTCAAATTTTTCTACACGTCTGATTGGCTCTGCAACCACCGGGCAATCGTTTACTGTTACTGTTGCGTATATTCTAGCACCTATATACTCAATGCCTTTAAGATGGATAACACAACTCGTCTCATAATCTTCTCCAATTTCGTCCTTATATGTCTTTAACCAGTAAACCAACCATTGATTAGCGGTTAAAAAGCGCTTAACCGTATTGCCATCCTGAAAAATATCAAAAGCATTATACTTGGTCATATTTTTGCCCAATTCATGTAGAAGGATACTCCCATTTCGTCCCAGTGTTATTATTCTCATCACAGAGCAACTGTTATTTTCTAAACTCCCATCATCATTTACTGTTACGAATCTGGTTAATGTTATCAGTTGGTAATCTGCCATCCTGTTTATTATCTTACCAAGTTTCGCTTGCGTAACATCACCTCTCCAACCAAACGATACATATCCTGCTTTATCAAATCAAGCAACATCGTACTTGTAACATAATGAAGCTTTGCGATCCATTCCAAGATATTTATTTCAAACGGACCTATACCACCTAAAGAACATTTGTTAAGCGCAGAAACTAAATCAAAGAGTTTCCTTTTTGACTCTGAACCATTACTGTCCGAAGAGGCAACGGCTCTCAACACCGTTCTCGGATAGAAAACAAAAGCGGATTTTTCAGCATTCTTTATGCGCCCAAGCTCATTTTTTTCTTTGGGTTGTTGTTTGGAAGAATGCACGCCTGAGCCACATTCATCAACGGTCGCATCATTCTGAGTCAAAGCCTCGTGGTTAATTGTTTCTTGATGTTTTTCTGCGACCTTGCTCTCTACTATGGAATATTTATTGTATTCATTCGTTATTATTGCACACAAATCAAACCATGTTACTCTGCTATCATTCCAGCGTCCCATCCATTTGGGCGTTGAAATAATAATTCTCTCCACTCCCTTTATCTTCCTTATTCTGAATCCTTTAATTATGTTTTTCTTGTGTGGCAGTTTAACATCAACCATACAAATTGTTACTTCCTGGACATGTGGAAATTCTATTGTGACTGTATCAGATATGGACTCACAGTTTTCACCTAACACTTGTCTCCTGTATTCGTTTGTGACGATCTCTACTAATGCATCCCATTCAATGCAGGTGTTGTTCCAGTAGGAATTCATTTCTCTTGGCATGAACACCTGTATGACATTTTTATCTTTTGTATATACAAGTTGAATGCCCTGAATTTGCTCATTTGAGGAAACAATAATAGCTTCCACAGTCGCCTCAACTCTAACGACTGATGAATAAACAGCAAACTTGCGTCCCATCTGAGGTCATGACAGATCTAATTGATTGTTTTTTTGCAGAAACAACTGATAAGTATTCTCGTGCTACTATCTGACGAACTTCACTCCATTGAACCTCCGTATATGACCATCGAGTATGCATCCATGACGGCATATGTACTATAATACCGCCTCCAAGTCCAAGCACAACCTTAAAATCACTGATTACAACACCGGTATCACGAAGTGTTATGTCAGCCAGACAATTATTTTTTTCATCAAAATCATGCAGCTTTACTAATATCGGCTGATTATTGATTGCTTTCCTGTATTCTTCGGTTATTTGTTTTCTTACTTCGGCCCATTCAATTTCATTGAAGGTCCATGTGGTTCCCATGCCAGAAGGCATATGCACCATAATTCCTCCACCGGGGCCGAGCTTAACCTTAAATCCAGAAATCCTATTGCTGGAGATTGGAAGAACAATGTCTGCATAGCAATTTCCCTGAACATCAAAGTTATAGAAAAAAACGCTTATTTTACTCGTTGATGTCATGAACTATACCTCCATTCTGAATTAGAAAGCTGATGTTTCTACGATTAGCCATATTACCATGAATATCATTAAATGAACACCCAAAAATCCAAATACCAGTGTAATTGGTGTATTTAATCTTTCGATATGGTGGAAATCGCTCTATCACCAACAAAGATGAATCCATCTTGTAAAAACGTTGCTCATCATCGTCATTATTCACAGGAAAATCCACAAACTCATATCTCCATCCCAATGGCTCAATACGATCTGTTTCATAGGAATACCGTGAACCAAACGGAAAACGTTTCCACGGCAAGAATGCCATCTGAATATGGTTTGTTAATCTATCACGAACCCAAACAAAACCATTTTTCCCCCCTGTATATCGCATGTTCTGAACAACCAGCTCACGATTGAGCTTTTTTACTTCCCCATTTGAAGAAAAAACATAATACCCATTTCCCTCATAATCTTCAGAAACTATGCCTATCGGTTTGATTTGAGAACCTTGTAATACTACTTCCTCTGAAATCAGAATCCAGTATTATCAAATTAGAACCAGAGCCAACAGCAACCCCGTTTCTCATATAACATGCACATTGGATGTTGTCTGAGAAGACCTTCCTGTTTAACACCTCAAAAGATTCTGCATCATACTCGACCAGTAGGTTTTGAATAGCTATTAAGACTCTCGAACCATCTCCATTATACTGAATACAACATATATTTCCATTTCCAGTGGCACCGGCATCTCTTAAACTCAGATATAGAGTAGATTTCTTTTTCTCCTGAGACTCCTTGCTGAACTTGTTATCATCAGCCAATTTCTTTTTTAAAGTAGGCGGAAGTTCCCAGGAAAGAGTACTATCGTCAAAACGTGCTACTGAGAGCAGTTGTAGCATATTGCTTCTGATAAACTCTTTTCTTTGAGGATTCCATTTTGCACATCTTGCCGGTACATCATAAGATAGTTCTGATGGCAGTTTCTGTCCGTAAACATCGCACCAAATCAATGGTTCCAAGTCAAACGAAACATTGACCTCATGCTCTTTAGAGAATTGAACATATCTGAAAGTTTTGCTTTTGCTGCTATTGCCGTAGCTACTTACAACAGCTTTCTTTTTTACAGAATAACAGAAAACAATATTTTCATACATAATGGCCAATATCTCATTGTTATTATCCCATGCAAGATCAACAACAGGACTTGATTGCAGTTGAACAGTGTCACCCCATGATTGTTCTACTATGCTGCAACTCTTAACTCCCCCTGCTTTATCGCCGCTAAATACTCGCGATTGGCCGTCAAACACAATTGCACTAATCTGAGCTTCGTGGCCGTCAGTTAGGAAGTTTGCTCTATCTATCCAAGCTCCGTCAAAGCTGCTAGCATAATACTTGTCTTCATACCATACCGTAAACCGGCACTTATTCAACCAGCACTTTCTGAGATCAAGATGCGAAAAATCACACCATGCTAAAAGATTCTGACGACCAATTCTCAGTATATTCACAAGATTTGCAACAGCATTTTGAGCGCATTCCCCAGCCTTATCTCGCCATAGAGAAAAAGCAGATTCAACAACACTATTTTCTGATGGCTTTATACCTTTTTTGCCAGGAAAATCCCATCTTCCGTCGCATTGTATAGGACAGGCAGACTCCTCTCGCACCACATCTGATACAAAACTCAATATCTCGTCAGAGAAAAGGTAACTTCCCAGAACTGAGTCATCTTCAATGAAGCGTCTTTTATCCTCCGCATATGCCCAGAGTTCGTTTGCAATATAGTAAGCAGCAAAATAGTCTCTGAAGCTCTGATGAAGAAATTCAAATCCGTCGTCAGTTTGAATTAAAAAATGTAGTCCTGTCGTTGCAATGCCTAATAGCTCGCTGGCATGAATTGACGTTCGTCCACGTATTACCCAATCCCACTTGTCATCTATGTACCATGTAAAACGTTCTTCCTCTTTCTTAATACCATTGATGCTGTTCCTCAAATCTCTTGAAGAGATACTATAACTTTGGTTCTTCACCATGTGAAAAGCTATCTTTGGAAGTAGGTACTCCAGCAGTGCAAGATGTTCGCCTCTGTCAAAGTTTTCTTCTTCCGCAGCTCGATACAATTGAGTTTGAAAAAAATTGCTCAATATCTTTCCTACAGTATTGGGGTTCTCTACAAGTACAATGCCTTCTATATTCTTATACTTTTCTTTATGCTTTTCAACATCTGCAAACAGAGTCAGCATCAATGGGGTTCTTATGACAGATAGAACTTTTTTGTCTACGACAGACGGAAGTCCCATGTCCTGCAAATACAGATTAATAGCTTCTTCGTTCAGGGGTTGCATCTCGAGAGGAATAACATTTTCTTGAAGATTATGCATTATAGAATTATCAAACCATCTCGATGTCATGACAAGTTTTACACCACTATAAGCATCCATATATTTCTTTTTAATATCACTTTTAACAAGAGTTTCTATGTAACTCAAAGAAACCTCATTAATTCCATCCAGCAAGAGGACAATATTGGGAACTGCAGCATAAGGAACACTCATCAACTGCCTAAGATTTCCCCACATGCTTTGATTACCACCGCATACGATGCGCTCCAAATACTGATCCAAAGTTAAATCAGCATCTATTTTACTGAGAGGAACATAAATAGCATTTATCCTTTTCCCAAGTAAGTATTCAGTAGTTTTTAGCAAGGAAACAGTTTTTCCCATACCTCCTTCTCCTGTAATTAGTATGTGCTTATCATGATTTGCTTGTCCATCTAATTCGGATAAAAACTTTACTAACGAAACATCTTTTTTATCGTCATCTTTATATAGTATGTTTATCTCGGAATTTCTAATTGTAGGGAATAGTTCGTTTCTGATTTCATTTAAAGCATAATTTCCGCTTTGCTGATATTGTCGTTCATGGTAAAGGCGCAAACGAGCAATAATATAATCCGGTGTGCTAATAGGCGGATAATCTTTTACTTCTCCGCTGACAGAATATCTCTTTAACTGTTCCATAGGAACACTTGCAATGATTTTTTTTGCAAATACCTCTATGCCTTCACTTTCATTAATTCCAGTACCAAAGCCAAGAATATCATGCCCAGCACTAAACGAGAACAGATAGGCATTCTGCCTGTTTGTGTTTCCATTTACATCATCTATGCAAACAACCAGAATGCTCATCTGCTTATCAATGGCCCTGTCAAATTCATGAATGCAATATGGTTTATTCACATAAGTCTTTGAAAGAAAAGCTATAAAGACTATTGATTTGTCTATTGCGCTGTCTATCGCAGCATTAAAGTTTTCTTGGGCACGCAATTTGTCTTTGTCAATCCAACAAGAAAATCCATAAGAACGAATTGAACCAGCAATTTTTTCCACCAACTCACTATCATTATGAGAATATGACAGGAAAACGTCCTCCCTCATCGATTCTTGATATTGATTCATTGTTCTCACATCCCTTCATTGAAATATTCGCTTGTTTTTCTTTTAGAACCACATTCAACAACCACGCCCCGTTGGAAAGCGCTCTAACTAAGAAATATGGTTCTTCTTTATATCTTCTCTATTTTATACCCCAAGCTGACCACTAATTTTAAAGTCTCAAATGCCGTATTCCGATCATACTCTTTCTCTCTTTCAGGCAGTTCTTCATATGGAACGAGTAAAGGTGTTGTTTTTTTATCAACGTCCTTTCCATCTCCATATGTCCATCCTTCAGAAATTCTTCCCACAGCCCATACATCATGGACATTCTCAGCAATCTTCTCTGTGAGTTCTAGCAACTCTTCCGAAAGAACTATTTCGCTAGTATCAATTGGCTTCGGCTCGTACATGTACTTACTCCTCCTCATTCACATAATTATCATTAATCACCTTCAACAATGTGTGTCCGATATTATTGATTTCATCTGGTTTCCAAATCGTCACCACATCCATCATACTACCGCGTCTACGTTGCATTGCGTTAACATGGGCATTATCGTAAAAATTCTTCTCTTTCGTATCAGCAATTAATACAGCAGTCGCATTTATTCCAAACCGCTCTGCCAGTTTAGAAAGCTTAAAGTAGAACTCCTGCTCTATGTCGGATCGTGCTTTGCATTCAACAAATAGGGTGCGGAACCCCTTTGTGAGGATGCAGTCAAATTCGCTCTTCACATCTGTGCCTTCCCAGTCAATCTCAAAGCTACTGACCACATCATCAAAATTCCCAAGTTCTTTGATTTTGTGATATGTATATACTTCAAGCATTTTACCGGCTGTACTCAACAACTCCTTAATCTGTCTGGTCGCATAGGTGAAACTCATCTTCCCATCCGGAGTAATTTTAAGGTTGATGACATATCCCTTTCCTTTAAAAAACTCCATCAATACACTGAATTCAGAAACTCTGCTTGTTGGAATCTGAGCTTTATCAACCACCAGATTGTCAAACACCACATTCACTTCATGGCTTTTGGTATTTAAATGAAGCGATATGGCATCTGAAAACATAAGCGCATACACATTTGCAAAGAGCTTATCATACACTCCTCGGTATCCGCAACAGTCTACAATATTGACTTTACAAGATCCTGTAGTATGTCCGCTCACTCTACTGCCCTGCTCTACAATTCCCTGTTCTTTGAGGAAACAAATAATCTTTTCTGCGCTTCTACTACAAACAAATGGAAGTACATAATAGAACTCATCCACATCCTGATTTTTATCTTTTGGAGTTTTCTTTTTAAATGATACAATAGTATCATTCTTACCTGTATAATCAGCTAACAGATCGCAAAGCGATTTCCACACCCCGCTCTTTTCGGTATATTTTTTCCAAAGATCCTTGTAATCTTCAAAAAACTCCGGTTGGTTGCTGCTTTCACTTGACGAAAGCCGGAAAGCAACCATGTCAGTAACAGTAATATATGGTGCCTTATTTATGTTACTCAGCATCTCGCAATCAACCATTGAGTTAAACTTCATATTCAACGAATCAAATGCATAGTTTGAAAATGAATTATATAGGCCAGCACCTTGAAGCAAATAGGAAAGCATCGTAGTATTCTTTTCTACTGCAAAAAATCGCCTATTTGAAGCCCGTAATTTAAGATATACTTCGAATGCCTGTGCGACCGTCTCCAAACCATTTAGAACGATCACTTTCACCTGCCTGATCCTTCCATCGCTCAAGTGCATAAGTTTCTTTGTTACACCATCACTAAGAGCAGCTGAGAGAGACTCAGGGACAGTGATAACAAACTCAACAGCGGCCTTAAAATGCTTCCGCTTCATATATTCAGCCACATATGGAATCGTATCCTGTAAATCCCTTATATCCTGCTTTTTCTCTACAGAATATAAATACAAAATTCTAGCGGGGTTCACCACCGTGGCAGCAGAAACATTCTCAAACACATCCGAATTATCCCCTGTAACAAAAGGAATCGCCAAATATGCATTTTCTGTATACGTAAGAACGAAGGGGATGTTGTCAATGAAAGCCACATCATCCTGCTTCCAATCACGGTATTCCATACTTGCCATCACAGGATAAATACAGCTTCAAATGCTTTAACCTGCTCATGCACGGATTTCTTCTTGTCAGCTGAAAGGCTATCTGATGCACTCAGAAAAGCATTCTTCAAGCCTTTATATAGGCGCACTTTACTCATGTCTCCATTCCAAATATCTTTCAGACAGGTAAACCACTCCTGGAATGAGACAATAGCCTTTCTGTTTCCTTCAATTAATGCTCTCATGCCTACAATACTATTGCCACTGAGCAAATTCTGCTTCTTAGCCAACTTTGCTTTTTTTACAAACATGCGATGCAATTCCACAGACATGCGATCCAACTCGTCAAGTTGGGCTAAATCTTTACTGGAAGCAGTGTCCCATTTATCATAATTTGTATTAGACCTAAACTCTATTGCAAGCTTTTGATTCGGACGGCTCCTTACTATACATACATGTTTCTTTGCTTTCTCGTTTTTTGTAATTCCTCCAGCGCATTCTTCAAGTTTTTCTATTCTTCTCCATCCCAAGCAAAGCTTCTCTGTAACCCATCTACGATGTTCAGTCCACACAAGCTCATTCTTAAGACCACAATTATTTTTATTTGCCATTACCTGTTTGAACTGGCGAGACGCATCCTCAAAACCGGAAGCATCTAAGTCAATCCCCATGCTGTAAAGCTTATATTTGAGTGCTAAGACGCTAGAAACACACGAGTCATGATTATATGGCTTTCGGAACTCCCTCCTCACAACCCTGTAATCCACATTCAAATTCTTTTCCCAAATCAAATGCGTATTAAAAGCCATTCTCTCTATTTCTCCATATAGAGGCGAGGCTTTTATATCTGTATTCACATAGAGAGGATATAGCTGAGGAGATGTTGTGACAATTGAAGTCTGATTTTCACAGACATAGCTTACAATACAATCTGCCTCTAAAATCTCTGATGCGGTTTTGCATGCGTTTACAGCAACCATATTGGCACCGTCATCACCGAGTGCTATAAAAATATAGTGCGGCCGCTTACTATCATAGTGCTCACACATAACATTTTGGAGCACTTCAGTAATAGATGCATGATTATCCCGATCCAGTCTATTTGCCTCGAATGAAATGACGCCATAAACATCTTTATCATCGGTAATCGATCCGTCAATATTAAAAAAATTGACTAATTCGGGTCTTTCAGATAAATATATTTCCTTGTCAACCAAGTCGTCGGAAAGCACTGTGACACATAATTTTTTGTTCCTAATTTGCCCATTTTGGAGGCAAGCATCCAAAAACTTCTGCCCATAATTTCCGAAGCCAATAACAAGCACATTAATAGTATCTTCAGATTTTGGGACGCACTGATAGAGAGGATGTTCATACAAATGATATTGAATAGAAAGAAATGAATTCTTTTTCAACATTGGCATCAAGCGACCTCTCCATATCTGCCAGAACCCACTTTTCCCCTGCACGGTTCTTTCTGGCAAACTCCGAAGGAAGGGCATAGTATAACGCAGTTTCCAGATCTTCCAACAATTCCTCGCAATTAGCATATCGATATGTCCTTTCACAAAGACATTTTTGCAGGATTGTTATAAGGACATTTTTCAATCTGGGATGTGAATTGGCCTCAGAAGCCTGAATCAGCTTTGACTGATTCACCATATCGCGAAGCCTATCATAATACTTTCTATTAAACAGATATTTCCCTGCCTTCGCTTCATCAGAAACGATTATAGCGTTGAATAATGTAGCTCCTATCGAGTATATATCTGTCTGATTATTTGCCTTCTCATATCCAGCCTCTGGTTCCATATACCCCTCGGTTCCGACAGTGCCATCAATCTTCCCATAGACTGAACACACAGAATTGATATCAAACATCGATAGTGTCTGTGTCAGAGTTTCATCTCCACGCCTAATAAAGCCAAAATTGGATGGCTTGATGTCTCGATGTATCATATCCGCACTGTGGAGAGCACAGATACACTTTGTCAAGGATTCAATTGCAGTCAATACAGTAACAAGCTTATGTTCAGGATTTTTACTCGGATGTTTGTGTATCTCCTCACAAATACTATCAAATGTCTCTAGTTTCGGCTCTGGAGTCCAAACATAAGTTGTACCGATTACCTTTCCATCTGGATTGCAACCATGATAAATTTCAAATGCCGGAATAAAAGTTGCTAAATCCTGATCTGCACCTCCCTGTTTGACATCAAGCAACATCTTATATGGCTCAATATACTCCCGTTCAGCTTTAACAAAACGATCATATGCGTCTATAAATTCTGGAGAATGAATTAACTGCCCATCACTATTTCGTTCTAATCCATATGCATCCTGTGGATAAAATTCCTTTAAAATCCCTCTTCCACTATTTCCGTGATATGCTTCATAGCAGATTGATGACGCACCTTCGTTTATTTTCTTGACAACATGAAAAGTTCTTTTAAATGTAACCCCATCGCTTTCTCCGCAAAGAATGATGGACTTCTTCAAATTATGACGTCCTACTATACTCATTCACATCTCCTCCGTTCTTCCTTCCGCATATCCAACGAGATGAAGCTATAGTCATCAAAACAATTCTGATTGACGAGAAAATTCCCAAGTGCATCATACTCATTATCCGAGATCATTTGCGCAACCTCTAATTTTAGCTTGTTTTTTTGAAACATTTCTCTCCATGCCCCATCGGAACATATAACCACAGACTCTATCGTTCCTATATCGCATAGTTTGATAGAAACCATGTTTTCTGCCTTTTTTGTTGTGGTAACACAACAACCATATGAACTATCTGAAGGCATACTAATCACCTTACATTTGCCATTCCCAGAAGCCAAAATGATTCCATCCCCCAAATTTAAACACAACATTCTATTTCTTCTTTTATCCACCAAAACACTTACGACTGTGCTCGAAAAATTTTCCACTGGTTGAGAAGCCTCCGCAGCTCGGCTTTTCAATTCAAAAAGAATATGAGAAAGTACCAAATCCGCAATTTGTTTCTCCTCAAATTCAAAAAAATGCCTCCCTTTTTTCAGAAACAAATTCGTAATAGCACTGCTCGCAATTACAGCACCATTTTTAGCCTCTTTACAGGCGGAAACCCCATCCGCTAACGATATTACACATAAGTCTTTACTTGTTCCATGACAAAGCGCGTCCTGATTTTCACTATTAACCAGAGCATGGTGTGTCCCTATCCGGCTTAATTCCCTAATCACCTTTATCATTATCCTCCTCATTCTCATCTCAAACATTCAAATACGCATATGAAGAAAATGCCACCAATACATCGAAGATATTTTTCCGCTCAACGGCTGATAATATGCTGCCGCAAGTTTAGGATCTATATCCATTTTAAAATTATTAAATACTTCCTCGAAATTTTTCCACCTGTCACCTACATCGTTTTCATGCACGGCATTATAGTAATAGTAATAAGCCACAATCATTGATGTTCTAGTCACTGCATCAGGACTTTCTACATGCAAGGCTTTCGTTTTCATTTTTGATGGCACACTCCACTCTTGCCCTTCAGTTTGAGTACTGATAGTCTCATCAACTGTATACCCCATGAAGTTATTTATTCCTAAAAGCAGCTCTATGAACTCCTTAAACTTTGTTCTATCAATGTCATGTCGCCGGTCGCAAATGTTCTCATATCCCTTTTTTTTAAACGCAGCAACATCCGTAAACCATAGTCCATAATTACAATTTTCCAAGGAAACTCCCTGCTTTGCCAGTGCCTTTAATATGGCCTGGTATTCTTCAAAAGCTGAGTGCTGTTCTGTTTCCATTTGGAACACACCAGTTTTCATGTCCATTATTCCTTTTTTTGTTTCGACATTTCCGGCAAACGTATCACAGTCATAGTTTTTGCATATAAACTCCTCAAAATCAGCTTCAGACATACTTAAAATATCTTCGCAGAAAAGGTCTCTATAAAACACAGTTCCACCAATGGCTTCCGTGTCAATCTTCCCACATTTAAACTGACTGACCTTAACTCTCTCTATCATCTCGCTAGATAATCTGATTTTATCCTGTGAACTACAATCTTTTGAAATGTAGTAAAGATAAATCATCTCAGCAAAATTCTTATAGTTTATGCCTTGTCCTGTAGGATCAAGCTCGTACTCACACAATCTTCCCCTGTAAACATCAGAAATAAATCTCATCAGATTATTGGCATAATAATCTCTGAATAGATTCGACTCAACATCCGTCCTATAATCTATAATCTCAGAGCCATCCTCTTTTCCCGAATAATATGTCATCCCATATACCATTGCAAAAAGATAGAGGCTTCTCTTTGTTGCCCCCTCCGTTCGGAACTTTCCCGAAGCAAGATCATCTACCACTTTCAAAAGACCGAATTTTCCTTCTGGTTTCTTCTGCGCTTTCGTTGCCGTCTCAAGTCCATCGAACACTGCATCATCTAATTCTGACAGTACAGTCTCCTCAGATGCTTTTTTACCTGTCTTGTTCTTTATATAGTCTGTAATTGTTTTTCGCCCGCTATATCCAGCATCTGCAAGGTAATTCCCATATTTAATAAACTGTTTGAGAATCCTAATGCGTAAAATATCGTTTTCCCATCCGTCTTCCGCCGTGCAGAGTCTGTCAACAATACGCTTCATATAATCTTCCGGAGACGGATACTGGTCATACCGCTCAAATAGAGCAATCAGCATCCTATCCTCAATCTCAGCAAATGAAGGTATGTCAGAACTATTTACCAGATTTTCGTAATATTCATTATCCCTTCCTCTTTCATAGTCAATCCCACACAAATCGAACATATCAAAAAGTTCTCTCAGCTTACTTGGTCTGCCAGACTTAATCCCGGCTTTCTTTATTGCCCAGAGCTTTCTCTCAAAATCCGCTCTATCATATAATGCCTTGAACTCACTTTGCAGACCATCAAGCACCCCGTCCATTCTTCGTGTTATTGTTCCTTTACCAGCGCCCATAATACATTGCCTCCGTCTAAAACGATTTATTAATTCTATCCTCAAAAAAGATTATACGACTTTCATATCCCCTTGATAGGAGGGGGAGAAAATACATTTTCTCCACATAGAAGTCGCTACCTAAGTTACAACCACCAGTTCAACTGATAGTTTATTGTTAGCCCTCCTAAGGGCTATTGTTACTGCTCGCCCTAAAGGGCGGATAGCGCAAGCACTCTTACTGGTCCGCTATAAAGCGAACAATTCAAAATAGCATACCATTTTTCTGATTTTTGTACATCAATTAACTATATAGTCTTGTTTTCTTTAACATCATAATCCTGTCTTTCACAAAGATATTCTATTATTTCAGCATAACTATTTTTTAATAATACTTTCCGCTGTATTTGTTGAAATCGTTGTCTCTTCTTTTCAGTTACCGTAATACCAACAAAATTTACACCTGCAGCACGGGCACACTGATAATCGGACGGATTGTCTCCAATAAAAAGCATGTCAGCGGAATCAATCCCAAGAATTCTTTTTAACTCGTTCATCATCCACGGAGAAGGCTTCATTCTATCCAAATGGCACACGTCTCTCGCAACAATTGGAATTGTACCTACAATATTTTTCAACCTTAAATACTTTTCTATACATAATTTGAATTATTTGTCGCAATACCAATCGATATGTTATTCACATCACAATACGAAATGAATTCTTTTATCCCCGTTACATCAATTCCGTTTTCTACCGCCTCACATTCTGCATCTGTAATAATTTTGTCAACTTCCATCAATGCTAATGATCTTTTATCTTCCGTTTTAATACATTCTTCTATAACTTTAAAAACCTCAAAACAATCACTAAGTTTTTTCGTCTTAATTCCATATTTAGATATCACATCTTGAAGTTTTAAAATCAAACCATTTAAATCAGAATTTGCAAACAATCGACATATTGTCCCATCAAAATCTAATATTACCACTTTCATAGCTTACCCCTTAATTATCCATGTTGCCGCTTCCTCAGGATTTTTTAAATTCGAAGCTAAATCCAAAACCCTTGCCTCATTAGCTACTTTTTCTGTTGTGATTACATATGCATTCGGATGATTTCTCAGCAAAGTCGCCGGTATCCCCGCAGTTATAGGTCCATTAAACAAACGATTTATGATACTTGCTTTTTGAAGATCAAAAGCAACTATTAATAATATCTCAGACTGAAGGGCTGTCCCCAAACCAATGGTTAATATAGATTTAGAAGGCTGATTCGGATCAATGTATTTTTTGCTGTGTTCACCAACTTCAACAATCCGTGGAGCATCGTCGATAATTTCGTCTATATCGTTATATGTTCCGACTTCATACGCAAGAATTTCTCCAAGTGGCGAAAGTGAAACAGCATGAACCGCAGGTGGGTATAACCTAATTACTTTTTGTGCATTTCTGATAGGATCTGCATCTGTATACACACCAGACAATAAATGAACCTGATCATCCTGTGGAGCCCTATTTTTCCTTTTTAAAGGTGTCAGCAACATATCTTTTATATGTTTGGATCTGCTGGTTTCATGTTCACTCCATACACCAAATGTTTCAGTATCTGAAATAATATGAGCTTCTCCAAAAGGACATTCATCATATTCATCAGCAATTTTAGTCATTGCGCGAAAAATCATAGTTGCACTTCTACCAGTTGGAAGGATCACTGAAGCATCCGGATGTGTTTGTGACATATCAAAATAAACTCGTGCAACACATTCCGCAGCTTCTCTGTCTGTCTGAAACGCTAATAATCCCTTGGTCCATGCTTTTTCTCTTTGAATATTTTTCCACTTCACCGATTCAACTTCGCCACGATCATCACCATCTGTCGGTATTGAAAAAATATCTCTAACCAGTTGTTCTAAAGTATCGTCACGGTTATCCAACCAATCAAGCCATTGAGTTGCTGTTAAAAAATATCCCAGATTATTGGGTTCGACATTTTCAATTTTAACCCAAAACACTGGGCGTTTATATTTATCTGCTAATGCCAATTCACGCTTAATTTGCTGGCTAGAATCAGCCATAGCACAAAAAAGCAAAACAAATGCCGAACAATTGCTTATAGCATTTCAATTTCATTAGGCCAATCAGCTCCAGCCGGAATATCTCTTGGTGCATACCATGTATCAATATTATTTTTTTCTAAGTACCTGGATAAATGCTCAACCAATTCTATTGTACTTGAATGGTGACTCAAAAACACTTTTTTTCTATCTGTTTCCATTTGTACCTCCTCGAGAGTTCTCTTTTAATATTTTATACCTTCGTAGTGGTTCTTCACCTGAAACAATTCCTTCTGTCGCTCCAACACATTCAACACAACAAGATGCGGTTGCATTAGCCATTCGCAGACATTCTTCAATGTCTTTTTTATAATATAATCCATATAAAAAACCTGCTGCAAAACAATCTCCTGCTCCTGTTGTATCTACTACATTTTTTGTTTCGAACGTGCTAACTTGATACTCTTTATCTTTAGTATATACGTTACATCCATTACGTCCCGTTTTTATGATAACACACTTGACACCCGCCTCCAATAATTCTTCTGCCCGTGCCTTATCTGTTTGACAATTTGATAGTAATTTTATCTCCTCATGATTCGGAAGAATATAATCCACATACTTTAACAGCGGTTTTAAATCCTCAATCTTTTCACCATTTTTAGCCTTTGTCATGTCAACAACCAATGTTCTTCCTGGTTTTTCTTTTATTTTTGCAAATAATCTGGTCATTGCTTCTATATCTAAAAGTGGGGAAATAAACATACATGTAAAACAAACAATATCAGAACATGTATCCAACGCACACACAATATCATCTTCTGAAAGGCATCGTTGACTTCCTTTAGGATTTGTTAAAAACCGGCGTTCTCCATTTTCATCAAACAAAACAATATTAATACTTGTAGCCAATTCATCTTGGCAAATGACATGTTCTGTATCAATGCCAATTTCAGTCATTTTATTTAATATTCTATGCCCAGCCTCATCATTACCAATTTAGTTATTAAATCCACTGGGACTCCTAAGTGAAATAGAGTTGTAGCCTCATTATATGCGTTTCCACCAAATGATAATTTTATATTATCCATGGGCATTGTTCCTACTTTAAATAAACCCTCATCTATCGGTCCAGCCAAAACATCTATTATAGCTGGTCCAATCACTGTTACTTTTTCATTCATTTTATACACCATCACATCTTTCATACTATATTTTCAGATAACATTAAATCTTCGTTATCATCAATCATTCTATCCTATTTCTTTTTTATAAAAAAATAAATTTCCACTTTATCACATCTCTAATTTACTTACATATGGAATAATATCTTCGGCTACCATGGACAGAGTATGCTGTTGCGGAAATTTATAAACAGTATCCATAGGCATATCAGAATTTTCTTCAAAGTTTTTCACCTGCTCCATAACCTTAGTAAACACTTCCGGACTATATTGCGGTGGATATCCATTCTTCACAAGACAAATTTTAATATCCAACTTAAGCTGATTGCGAACATTCTGATTATTGAGCCAGTCAGAAAAAGAAGATTTTGTATCAATTATCTCTTTGACTTTCTTTGCAAGAAGCTTGCATTTATCATTTACAATTACACCATCAATTTCTTTGTCCTCACCATATTCAAAGTTATACTGGTCACGCAAGAAAACTAAAATGTCATAAAATGCTTTTTCTTCAAAGGTTAAACCAATTTTTCGAAAACTTTCACGACTTTCATTCATTTGACGCAGTATCCTCAATGCTTGTTCTGTGGCACTTTTAATGATATCTTCCGATGCCTGTTCTTGTGTAGCTCCTGCTTCTTCAGCACTTATATGTTTTCGTCTTTCATGATATGTAGCAATAGTTTCTTCAAGCATTTCTTGATAAGTCTTTGCAGCAACCTTATTAATTTTACTATATTCTTTGATCTGCTTGCGAAGCATTTTCATAAGTAGTTCCAGCTTAGTTGCAGGCATTTTCACATCTGATAATTTTTCAAAATATTCTGGGCTAAAGATGTCTTCTTCATCCCCAGCATCAAGAGCACTCTCCACTTGATTATAACGCAATGCCTCTTCAACCATCTTAGAAACAGCACGATTCATACTATCAGTATCAAGTTCTGTTGTTCCACTCATCTTGCGTACAAAACCTGCAATTGCCATAAAGCATTGTGCTAAAGCAGATTCTATATCAGATAACTCACCCGATGGCTGAGCAATATCATATCCAAGGTGCATTCTTTTAACAGTCTTCAGAAAATAAGTTTTAAATGATACCTTTTGCGTTCCGTTTTTACCTTCAGAATTCAATTCCTCCGTAGAAACAAATACATACTCTGCAGCTTTAGAAAGCAAACGATAACGTTCTACAGGATCTCCGTCTGGATTTAAAAATGGTTTTAAATTATATCCTATAAACATAGATTTTAAAACTTCAAGTTCTTCTCTAAATACTTCTGTAGCCTGTTCCACATCATCTTCAGTAAGTGCTACAGATGTATCTCCTCCATAAATCTTCATCGCTTCACGCATATTATCACGGATTCCTATATAGTCAATAACCATACCGAATCTTTTTCCTGGATAAACTCTATTTACACGGCTAATCGTCTGAATAAGCAAATGTTTTTTCAGTGGCTTGTCATTATATAGATATGTAAGACACGGGACATCAAAACCAGTAATCCACATATCAACAACAATAACAATATGAAAATTTGATTTTTCCTGTTTAAAAGCAGCATCTAGTTCCTTAGAACGTTTATCATTTTTCACACCACCAAGATAATTATACATATCTTTCTTGTCATCCTTACCTGCACTGGCAACCATTGCCATAAACGGCATAGGTTTTAATTCATCTATTTCTTCTTTGGTGATAGGTGTACCATCAGGAACCTTTTTTCTTCAAACCATTCTGTCCGGCCCTCTTGGTCAGTTCTTTCATTACTCCATCGGTTGGATTCTTTCTTATTATACCGTCTCTCACTGCCAGCTGAAATGTTGGATGTAAAAGACAGTGAATCGAATCCAGTGTTGCCAGAGCCAGCCCCTTATCATTCAACAGATATAAATAGAACTGCATTACATCTGAATACTTGATTTCTAAGAGCTTCTTCTGTCCAAAAGTATCTCGCACAAAATGGTCATATGTGTAGTAGTAACCGCTCTTCGTTGTGTCTCGAAGATTCCGCTTTGTTGTCATGTACCGATCAAAGGTATCGTTGACACTTGCTCTACCAGATGCGTAGCGGTCGAGTCCGTCCAACTGATCCCGGACCAGTTCTTTCTCCTTTTCACGGAGAGTCATCAGATCTGTTGCATATATGAACTTACGCTTTCCAAGTGGATCAGTGTAAGTATAAACATAGCGCATATCTGATGTTCGCTGAATTTCTCCTTTACGGAGAACTCTGCCTCGTGCATCTTTCCTTGATTGTGCCATGAATTCATCTCCTTCTTATTAGAATTACGATTGAATCCAAGAAAAATCGAGATATCACTTCTTATATTATATACGCTCCTAGACTCAATCATCAATATTTTTCTGTATCTTTGTGCATATATGCTGGGTTTCCGGTTATCTTAGGTTGTCTTTGATTAAAACTCTGCAAATGTTTGGAAGTATTTCTCAAAGAGATCCAAATTCACCCAAACGGATCTTCCGACTCTGACAGTTGCCTGGGTTTCCTTTGCTAATCTCTGGAATGTATTGAGTCCCATACTATAGAGGGCTGCACCCTCGTCATACTTCACATACTTCTTGCCCTGTTCTCTTGTTAATTCAACTCTCTTATGTGCTCTCATGCTGTTATCCTCCCATATTTACGATCAAACTTATCAATAGCGTTTTTCTTAACCTTGCTTTTTACTCTCCAGAACTTCTGGTAGATAGAAGAAACAAGGATTTCTTTCTCTTCTGCTACAGTTCCAAACTTGATATGCTGCTTCTGATAATCAAAGTAGGCATTCAAGGTTTCACAATCCTTAAAGGATAGCGTAGCAATCACCATCTTGATTACCTGGTAATCATCTTTCATCGAGCTGAGCATTCTCAGCTGATTCCTAAAAAGATCCGGTGTACAGGTCTTCTCCAATTCACGCTCTATGTCGTTCTCATCAAAGACCCGATCCAGCTCAACATTTCTAATAGCTTCTCTTGCAGTCGGATCTGACTTACCAGAGGTCTGAACTCTGATTCCCAGATCTCCTTTGTCCTGCCGAAACTTGAAATCCTGATCCACCTTAATGTCCAGTTTGATTCCATCCTCAATTCCGCTGAGCTGATGCTGGAAAGAAATATAATTGGCAAGTATAATCTCTATCTTGCCCTTCGAATCTGCCAGGAAGTACTGCTCCTGAAATCCATTTTGATAAATCACTTCAGTCTCTATGTGGTCACTCCTTTCGAATGATTTGTGGATACTGAAGCAGCGCTGCTTTCTGTATCTGTCTGACAGTATTTATCTTAATTTATCTAGGCTGATGCTTCGTTACCGTATCTGTAAACTTGGGTTAGCAAAGATATAAACTTTGATTCAAAAAAACAGCCATCTGTAAAAGATGACTGCTAATCCATTTTCATTTTGTATTTATTCCTTATTCTTCACAACAGATTTCGTCGAAGTCCTCATACATAATCCGAATCCCATTTTCCTCAGATTCACAATGGTAATGCCCCGCATACCATCCCTCACGGAGATCTAAATTATCATGTATAGTCTGTAGCCATTTCTCTGTGCTTTTATCAACTGTAGTTTGGTCTAAGCCCGGAATAAAATTCCACACTGGTTCTGCTAAGATAGGAACAGTATGCGATAAAACTATATCAACACTCCAATCAACCTTTTCAAGTTGTTTCTCGACATATTGCTTGATGGTTTCATCCGGTTGTTCTGTATCAAACCACATAAGCCCATTATTAAGACGGTAATACTTATCTACAGAATATGCCCCGCCAATTACAATGATACTCCTGTCATTGAAATAATAGATTTCCCCATCTTTGGCAAAAAGAAGATTAGGATACTGCTCTTCGACATATACAATGCCGCCATTCCATTCCTTTTCATCGTAATCCCCTGCTTCCCAGGGTCTGGCCTCATGATTGCCATGAATGCAGAATAATGTGATATCCAGTTGAGACAGTTCTTCCTTCAATTCATTGTCCCTACTATCGAGGTGATAGTTGATTCCGGCATCGCCAAGAATGATCATGACATCTTCCACAGTTGTATCATTCTCAAGGCAGAACTGCTCGATTCTCCTGAAATCTCCATGTGTGTCGCCTGTTATATAAAAATGCACTAAACTTCTTCCTCCTCAACATAAAATTCCTTCATGTCATCAAGGCGCAAGCAGCCAAGCCTTCCATAAGGTATACCGCAGCCGCAATCGACGACAATGTTGTTGTGTGATTTATAGATAAATCCCTTTCTGGGATTCTCCTCTATAAACAGTGTCGGTGTATGGCCTGACACGATAAATTTATCTTCAAAATATTTCTTCTCATAATCCGGCCTCTTCCACACCAGCTCATCCAGCTCATATTCCCAGATTCCTTTATCCGGTTCAATATTTCCAAGGCCGGCATGGACCAGAAGGAATTCTCCCATTGCTGTTTGTACTTCTTCATAGACCTCAAACTCAGAAACAAAATCAGCAATTTCATTCCGCTCACTCCTGGATAATTTATGAAATTCATCTATCGTGGTTACAGATCCGTTCTGCTGCCAGTTAATCAGCTTCTCTATTTCTTCTTCATCGATGTCTGCAATACTCTCCTCTGTAATTTCCTGCAGAAGTGTCTTCATGCATTCGCAGAACATGACCTCATGGTTGCCGGCGATACAGCAGACATTGGGCCTCTTCATCAGATCCTGTAGTATCTTAACAGGATGCGGCCCTCTATCCACCACATCACCTAAGATATAAAGCATATCCGAATCTGAGAAGTCGATTTTCTCCAGCATCTTCCGGTAATAATCATAATGTCCGTGAATGTCACTTATCACATAATTGGCCAACTACGGCACCTCCTAATAGTCCTCCGGAAGAAGGAAAATGACTCTCTGTCTTCCCTCAGTCTTTACCCAGAATTTTTTTCCATTTCGGAAAAACACTTGCAGATCTCCGGCCTCATCATTTTCATCGCAGCAAGCCAAAATACAGTTTAGGCAATAATACGCAGCCCACAAAGTCTCAATCGGCCACGGATCATCCTCAGAAGTCTTAAACATATCGACAAAAGAGCCCGTAAAATTAAGGTCATTGACTGTTTCTTTCCAGTTTTCAAATGCGCATTCTTCTTTTGAAACCTGCGGCTTAAAATCAATAGCTGCAATCATTTTGTCATAAGCTTCCCTTGATTCCGGTTCAATCGAGTCCACCATGATATCGTACATATCACAGGCCATCAGAAGGGGGCATATCCTTCATTTGATAAATTATTCGTACTGCCATAACACACCTCAACAATAATCATAATCATACACTCTATTATTAAGCATAAGTCTGAAAATCCCTTTTTCTTTCTGTAAATTTTATATAATGCCGTCAAATGCACCTGACTGAAGCCCGTGCTAGGTGCATCCTGAAAGCACATCCTTCTATTATTCCTTTGAGATTTCTATGCCGACATAATGACTAGCAGGCAGTGATCAGAGATTTCATCAATAAGGTCTCCATCCAAAGCAAATCCTGCAGGTTTGAATTCGTCCCATGCTCTGGCGCTGAGAAGGATATGATCAATGTTCTTCTCAGCAAAGAAATCATTTCTGACAGTCGGAAGTCCTGCCGTAGCTTCCTTGTACCCCAGTTCCTTTAATTCCTTGATATGGCTGGAATCCGATGATTCCTGAAAGTCACCCAGTGTAATGATTCTGCTGTCCTTCTGCTTGGCAAGCTCTTCCATCACCTCGCTCCAGAGCATCTCCTTCTGTTCCTTACGCTGGGCAATAAACCAGTCTGCTTTTCCAGAAAAATTTGCTGTCTGAACCATATAGCAGTTCATGATATACCAAGGCTCTCCATCTATATATGCCCTCAGATAAGAGGTTCTGTTCGGAAGGCAATGGCCAATATCGATCACCTCATATGTCTCAACTATGCTCTTCTTTAAGAGGGTTACGGTTACAAGGCTGCGCTTGTGGGTCCTGTAATCAAAAGAAGGCGGGGTAATCACGTAATATTTCTTGCCAAATGCCTCATACAGTTCATCAAGGTACTTGCCACCTCCGGTAATAAATTCCTGGATACCAATACAGATTGGCTCTCCATACTTATCAAAAACGTAATCTGCGAATTCCGTAATCTTTACACTGTGCTTAACCTTCGCTATAGGCTTAAAAGAATTGAAATTAAAGCTGATAAACTTGTTCATCATATTAAAATCCTCCATTATGTTAATTTTTCTAAAAGTTCCATGCGCTGCTTGATCTGCATCTGCAGCGAAAATACAATCATATCCTTGCTGGTTTCTGCCTGATTACCGTAGCTTAAGATACGGCTGAATATTTTTACAATCACATCTTCCCTGACATAGAAGCGCTCACCGAGTAGGAAACTGACCTGTCTGTTAATCTCCTGGCGATCTGCCTTGGGGAGATTTCTGAGACACTGCCTTATAGCTATCTTCAGGCCCTCAGGAATATTTGCATCCTCAGCAGCATAATCACAGCAAGGGGTCTTGCTACTTGCGAATGTGTTCCATCCATAACAGCAACTGTAATCCAAAATGAATCTGATAGCTTCTTCAAGCTGTGTGCGATCATCATACCAATTGTTTTCTTTCATAATACTTATTCCTTTCCTAATTCATTTGTCACTTAGTCTGGATCATATGAATCCATAAAATCATCCAAAGAATAGTTCTCGTCACAGCCCAGAATCTCTTCAATGAACTCCTCTTCTGTCTCATATCCCATTTCTCTTAGTTCCTTAATCTCTTTCTTTGTCATATACTTACCCCCCCCTTTTTAATATTGGCTTGTTTTTTACTATACTAACACCACTTCACTTATTTATCAACAATATTAGCTTGTTTTTTACTATATTCTGATTTATACTTTGTTTAGAACATTCTTAAGGAGGATTCAAATGTTTATTTATAATTTGGAATTGGTCCCATCAAAAAAATACGTTTCGTTGGATTACACTAAGTACAAAGACATTTTTTCTGAATCTTGCACTTATATAAATAGAGGACTTGCTTTTACACGAGATCAAAAGGCATTAAAGATACTATCTATAGAAAAGGAGAAAATAACAGTTCAGTTAGAGTCTGCCAATCCACTTCAAAATCCTACTCGTAGCCTTAGTGCGCTAACTAGATTTCTCACCTCAAACTACTCTGGTATATTTGAAGAATATGTGTATAATAAAACGCTGTTCAACATGTCCTTAATTAGCACTATTTCAGATGATTCTGATGCAGATATAACTATTTCAGATGCTGAAATGCTCAAGATAATAGTTGATCTTACAGTTGGTTTTACATCTAAATCAGAATCAGAAACATCTAAACGAAAAAAAACACTTGATCAAATCAAAGAGTTAATAAAGCCATATATTCAGAAATAATTTCAAGGGCCAATCAGTGTGTGATATGTACCCTCTTTACTGGACACCCAGTAAGGAGGGTATTTTTCATGCGTTACAGTCATGAGTATAAGTTAGAGTGTATCGAGCTATATCGACAAGGAATCTGGCCTGAAACATCAGAAGGGATAAAAATAACAAGATTTCATAAAATGATTCGATACTGGGTTCGTATCAAATCATTTTACGAAATGGACCAGACGCTTTAAAGCACTTAGGTAATAACAAAGTGTGAACCCCTGAAGCGAAATATGAATTAGTTGCTAAAGTATTAGCAGGACAATCCAACAATTCAGTTGCTATTTCTGCGGGTATCAGCGATGGAATGCTATATACATGGGTTCGCAAATACAAAGAATTAGGTTACAATGGTCTTGTAAATAAAAAGAAAGGTCGCAAGAGCAAGAACCCTGATATGAAAAAGAAAACGATTGAACCCAAGCCTTTAACTGAATCAGAACGCGAAGAGTTAATCAGACTAAGAGCAGAAATTGCGGCAATGAAAGCTGAGATTGAAGTAGTAAAAAAAGGATCGCCTTGAGACAAGAAAGATGGGCTGCGCAACTCAAGGCGAAAAAGCAGCAATCATCAAAGCACTCAGAGAAGAAGGATACCAATTAAAGCACCTACTAAAAGGTTTAAATATGCCTAAATCAACTTACTACTACGAAATCAGTAAAGTTGATACTGTAGGCTTTAGAAATGCTGAACTCACTGAAGAAATCAAGAAAATATTTGATCAGCATAGGCGAAGTAGGCAAAGTAGTACCAAACATAATAGATAGGGACTTTACAGAGACAGCACCACTTCAGAAGTGGACAACTGATGTATCTCAGTTTAACTTTTCATGGGGAAAGTGTTATCTTTCTCCAATAATTGACATGTACACAAATGAAGTTATTTCATATGATTTATCGATGAGTCCAAACCTAAATCAAATCAAGAGAATGTTAGAGACAGCGTTTAAAAAGTTCAAATCACTTACAGGATTAATATTTCATTCAGATCAAGGATGGCAATATCAACATAACTACTATCGTCAAGAACTAAAAAACAGAGGAATTATCCAATCAATGTCTAGCGGACAATTGCATTATGGAAACATTCTTTGGACATCTAAAGAATGAAATGTACTACGGCTACGAAAAAGAATATGAATCATTTGAGAGTTTCTCAAAAGCACTAGATGAATACATAAATTATTACAACAATGAAAGAATACAACGGAAAACAAAATGGATGCCACCTGTAAAGTACAGGATAACATCCATGTGTTCCGCTTAGTTCATAATATGTGTCCAGGATTCTGGGTACATATCAGAATGAATGGTCCTATTTCTTTTAGGGACTTATTTCACAGCCTCCTGCAGTTTATGCAATTTATGGACTCCATAACTAATGTTGGAGTTGGCAATTGCTAATCTCAACATTTTTTATTATTATAAATAAAAAAAACTTCAAATCCCCAGCCAGCGCAACTACACTTGGAGGAGGTGTTCATATGAACGACCTAGCTAAAATTTTAGGCATTGATGATGCAAACTCCTCTCCATATAATCAAGTGTTTTTTTCAATAAATTCAATACTTTTTGATACCTGTCATTGAATAGAACTAAGGTTATGGAGTGATCTTTACCTCATACAGGGCAGATATATAGTAATAATGGGTGCACCAAATAAAATGTCATCACTATTCGTTCTAAATGACCTCGATGTGTACCCATCCCTATATGGCAGCTCACCTCTCATGTCCAACAGGATTATCCTCCTTACGGTGGGTCCTCACTTCCTTCGTTCTGCCTGTCCATAACCATGGTGCCAGCTTAGCTATTCATCAGGGTCATGCCCTCCGGAGAAAATTCCTGCCGGCTACCAGCTCATTCTTTGTACTTTCATCACTGATCCAAATACTCCGATTACAGCACCTTTCGGTGGACGCTTCCTATAATCATTATGGTTGCTCTTTATTGCTCGGTTATGCAGCCTTTAACTGTTCGCCCGGATGCCGAATATCTTTCAACATCTTTGATGCATCATAACTGATTCCCTTGATAAGGATCACATAGAATACTCTTATCAGCTTACATGCTACTGCTATCAGCGACTGCATCTTTTTCAATGGATTCTTTTCTCTGGTGGTATAATATCTGTGGATTTCTTTGAATTCTTCATTCTTTCCCACCACCGATATAGCTGCCTCAAAAAGTAGATATCTGAGACGCTTGCGTCCTCTTTTGCTTATCTTTGTTTTTCCGTTGTGCTTACCGGAACTATCTGCCACCAGTTCCAATCCTGCAAGTTTTTGAAGTTCTTTAGCACTATCAAAGTGCGTGATATCACCAACTTCTGCTATGAAACCAGCTACTGTTGTTATTCCTATGCCTTTTATTTCAAGCAGCCTGACCTGTTGGCACAGTTCTTTGATCAGGTCATTGACCCGTTCAAGGCGTTTGTCTGGAGTTCATAATCCTCTATCAGATCCTGTATCTCCATCCAGGCTTCTGTAAGACCTGCTTTTAATCCTATGCTTTTCATGGTTGCATTCAGAATCAGCATAGCCTTCTTATGCCCATTTCCTCGGAATTTAGCGTCTTTCCATATCTTTATGATACCTTCCACTCCTAATCTTACTATCTCCTCAGGAGTTGGTGCCTGTTTTAATACCAGCAGCCCTCCCTTGGCATCTATGTGTGTATAAATCCCCTTATATTCCGGGAAATACACTGTAATCCACTTCTGCAGACGGTTCTTCGCCCTTGTCTGTTCTTCTATAAGCACAAACTGGCGGTTTGACGCATTCCATAGTTCTGCATATACACCTGTCGGCATATATGAATAAAAATACCATCCATCCCTTACAAGCCCTGCAATAACACGAGGATCTTTTCTGTCATTTTTAGATGGACTATTGTCATCTAACTCTTTGGTCTTATGCACATGGTGCGGATTTACCATCACAAACTTTATGTTCTTTTCGCCCATGAACTGCCCAAGATCAAACCAGTAGTGACCGGTTGGCTCTATTCCTACCAGTGCCTCTTTAAGTTCATTTTTCTTCATCAGTTCCACAATCGAATTGCAAAAGCTGTTGAATCCCTCCATAGAGTTTGAAAACGCTACAGGCTTTCTGGTAAGTTCGATGCCTCTCCAGTGAAAAGCTCTGAAATAATGCTTTTCACTGCCAACATCAATGCCGACAATTAGTGTTGTTTCTTTTGCTTGCTCAATCTTCTTATTTTGTGTAGAATTCATTTGTAGATACCTTCCTTATTCTGCTCATTTGCTAACTGGCTGGTCAGCAATGACAGTTTAACTTAGGTATCTATTTTTGTAAAATCATTTACTTTCTACACTTTGAATTATACAGGAAGCTATTCAAGACAAAGAACTTTTATTCAAAAAAGCAATAATACAGTAATAAATAAAACGGGAGCCATAAACTAGATTACTGATGACTCCCTAACTAATCCCATAAATCATTTAAGAAGGCTTCTAATGTCTTCCATTGTAATATTCCTTGGAATATCATGTCCTTCTATCAATTCATCAAATAGCTTTTTCTTCGTCTCTTGTAATATCTGTACCTTTTCTTCTATTGTATCAGCCACAATTAATCTAAATACAGTTACTTTATTCTTTTGACCTATTCGATATATTCTATCCTCTGCTTGTTTCTCCACCGCTGGATTCCACCAAGGATCATAAATAATAGCCGTATCTGCCGACACCAAATTAATACCGACACCACCTGCTTTCAAACTAACAAGAAAAATGCCCTCCTTACTCGCTTCAAACTCATCAACTACACGCTGGCGTTTTCCCATAGTCCCATCTAAATAAAAAATATTAAAATGTTTTTTATTTAATTCTTTATTAATGATCCCTAGCATTCTTGTAAACCTACTAAATATAACAATTTTATGTCCACTCACATATAACTCATCTAACATTAATAATAATTGTTCCAATTTGGCGGACTCAATACACCGTTCAGTGTTATACTCTTTCGGTATAAGCCTTGGATGGCAACATATTTCTTGTAAATACAGTAGACCACTCAATACAATAGAATTAAATTTCATTTCAAATCTATCAGCCTTGCGATTCATTTCATACTTAATCGACTCTAGCATCTTATTGTATAACTTTCTCTGTGAATCATCAAAAGAACAATAAATTATCTGTTCCTCCTTTTCTGGAAGATCCTTTAGTACATCTTTTTTAAAACGTCTAAGTAAAAATGGTTTCGTTAATCTCTTAATTTTTTCAACACCTTGCTCAGATGAAAGACCCTTCATAATTGTTTTAAGTGACAAGTGTGTAGGGTTAACTATTTTCATCAGTCCCCAATACTCTTGAACATTATTCTCTAATGGAGTTCCTGTCACTATAATCCTAGTTGTTGCGTTCACTAATCGCACAGCTCTATATGCCTTACTTCTAGAATTTTTAATATTCTGAGCCTCATCTACGATTAGGTGATCAAATTTATATGCCTTGATCTTATCTATATCATTGAGTAATGTTCCATATGTTGTAATAATAGCTTTACATTTTAAAGCATCTACAATAGTTCTCTCTGCCCCATGATACACATATGTTGATATTTCTGGAGAAAATTTCTTAAACTCACGATTCCAATTCACAATCAATGTTTTAGGAACAACAATAAGTGCTTTCGTTCCTACTTGTGATTTATCTGAAAGATAGGAAATAACCTGCAATGTCTTCCCTAAGCCCATATCATCTGCCAAGCAGCCACCAAATCCATTTTTTCGCAACGAAAGTAACCATTTCACACCAATTTTTTGATAATCTCGTAAAGTATCCTGAAGTTCATCTGAGATATGTAACTCTATATCTTGATATTTCAATAATTCATCATGTAAATGAGAAATAATATGTTTATTGCCTAAGGACTCTATCGTTTCAAATGCATCCAGAATATCTTCTTTTGAAACTTGTAAACGATCACCATCTTTTCCAACTTTCTTCAAAGCTAATGGCAAAAAAACAATTTGTCCATTGTATTCAGTCCATCTTTCTTTTTTTTTCCTAAAATCAATCAAATCCCCCAATTTAATCTCATTATCTCCAGCTTTCACTGTCCCACTCAACTCAAACCAATCTAAACCATAGCTAACATTAATATTACTAAAATCAGCAACAGTAATTTTCTTTTTTTATTATTTGTATATAAACTAATCCCTATAGCACTCAACTTTTTGCATATCCTTAAAAAAATATTTTTTTCCTATATATGCAAAAAGAATTTTTTTCCATTTTTTTCCAATGAGCCTCTTTAATTTCAGAAATAATATATTTCTCAAATTTATAATCTCTACATCCTGATTTATCAACAAGGCATATTTCCTTATCATCAGCCCCCCACTAAATCTTTTTCCATAATCAAAAAAATAACTCTGATAAATATTCCTCTGACATAATGTTAATATAAAATTGAGGAACAATTTCATCTCTAACCTCTTCCTTGTTCTCAATATTATAATCAATAAATAATACTGAACCATCTTGAAAAAAACAGAAAAAGTCACCAATGCTCTCAAGCTGAGCGTTTTGAGTATTGAGTAGTAGTCTCTCTATCCTATACATCGGACTTTTTCGACCATCTTTGCAAAATACACACCCTCTATCAATAAATGGTTCTAAATAAGACAAACAATTCATAGAAAAAAGATATTGAAATTTACTAATCTGCATATTATATGCACTATTAAAAAAATATCCTTAATCTCCTTTTAAATCATCCAAACTCAAATTGTCTACACCAGAAACCGAAGAAAGATTAACATTTCTCAACTGACCTGAAAATTTCTTGCTCTTAAGATTGGGTATTTCACCTTCATATATTTCAATCAATAATCTTTGCTTTCTTCGACTCTCATTAAGATTAATATTAATGATTAAATCAGACACCTTTCTACCTCTCATCAATATCTACATAAAAATACTCATTACTCAAAATCATCTTTCTATAAAGATTTTCTTTTGTTCCTTTAGGACAAGTATTTTCCCATATTCCATGATGTTCATCTACATTTGATATTCCAATGTAATTCATTCGACAATCGCCACCACAAATATATCGAACTTCACAGTTTCTGCAAGCAGATGAATGATCCACATCTGTATCTACTTTTATTTTCTCTGATGCTCTAATGATCTCATCAAATTTTGAAGTTTTTATGTTCCAGCTACTTGAAAGTTCATGAATTCGATTACACCAAAATATGTCACCATTAGCAGAAATTGCTATCTCACCAAATCCGCAATTTTTTCGTATAGTATTCCCCTCATAATTTAATGGAAATGTCTCAAGATAATAATTTGGGTATAACCTTTCTACCAAAGCTTTAATACTCTTTCTATACTCTACATTTTTGTTTTGAGTTCCTTGCACATCTCTTCCGTTTAACAATTCCAAATTAAAACGAATATATATATCTGGATAATCTTCAATCATTTTCCTAGCAAAAAGCTCAAATTTTTTAACGAATTTCTCAATTTCATCACACAAAGGTGTAACAGCCATAGATGTTCTCACACCTGCTTTACTAAATCCAATCAAAGCAGATACTGCTCTATCAAATCCATCAAACTGTCGAACTTTAAAATATGATTCTCTGTCATAACCATCAATACTTATTTGAACTTCATCAATATAATGAGTACATCTCTGAATATCCTGCTCTCCCCATAAAATACCATTAGTCAAAATCGTAACTTTCAACCCCAGCTCATGTGCATACCTAAGCACAGTTTCAAATCCTTTATATACTGTAACTTCACCACCTGTGAATGTTACTCCTTCTCCTCCACATGCTTTATATTCAAATAATACTCTTTTCCACACATCTGGTGGCATCTCTTCGATTTTAATGTCCCCCGCATACATATAACAATGTTTACAACGTTCATTACAATTATTTGTTAAATAAATATATATATTCTTCTCTTTTAACTCACGAACTATCGGATGTTCAAATTGTTTTGCCTCAATTTGTGAAAGTACTCCGATTATTTTTTCCTCATCAAACTGATTAAGAACCTCTTGAATGCTCAACCCTCCATCGAAAGCTTTATATATTTCTAGTTCATCATCATCAAATACAAGCCATAGAACACCTTTAGTATAGATAATTAGATTTTTTTATTCTCAAATTTTTCTTATTACAATATCTTTAGGAAATTGAAATCTCTTATTAATATCAATTTCTGCCTCTACATTTTCTTCTTCAAATATCAATTCCATACTTCCTCCTAAAAATAACAAATAGCACGACATACTGCCGTGCTATTATCCTGTATTCTCCACAAATACTAGTTCTGGTTCTTTCCACAACTCTTGAAGCAATACATTTGATTAACACGTGCACTATTCTTAACTTTCTTTGTTTTCCATGTTAACTTGATAGTTTTCATAGAAATACCTCCCCTCTTTTTTTCGGACTTTTCAATTTTTCCACTAATAGTATATATATATATATATATATTGTCAAGAAACTCTGTCTATTTTTTTCATAATTTATTTCTATATTTTTTTACAATAAACAAAAAAGGGGTGTGAAAAAAACTCTATTGAGTTTTTTCGCATCTCCCTTTTTGCACTTATTGTGTATAAATGACTGAAATCATATGCAAAAAAAGCACACTTCCCCTACCCCATAGAAGTTCTTTTTTTGAATCTATGCGGTAGTTCTGTTTCTCATCTTTTTTTCTGATATTTATATAAATTATGGCCTATCGCCACGAGTAAAACTTCCAGTTTGACTGAATGAATACCTCTTCGGACAATTCTCTTGTACCAACGGTCATTTTTCACAATTCCGAAAGTGCCTTCTGCTTGTATAGAACGGTTCATTCGTAATAACGCACCGTGGATACTTTCTAGGTTTTTGATTACTTCCTGATGCATGGAAGTTAGTTCCTGATTGATCCGAACGGTTCGATTCTTATCTGTCTTCTTACATTTCTTTGCATATGGACATCCGCTACAGTCTTCGCATTCATACAGTTCTTCCTTGCGCCCGTACTGATTTCCCCTCACATTTTTTCTGTATAAAAAATGGAATACTTTATCGTTAGGACATCTCATGACTCCTTGCTCATCAATTCTGAAGTTAACTGCACAAAATGGATCTTCATGATATTTCCGATCCTTAGTTTCCTTTTTAAACATTGGAAATTTCATATACTTTTCAATTCCGTTCTGTTCACAGAAAATATAATTGTTGTATGAGCCATATCCGGCATCTGCCACAGGATATTTGGGATAGAATCCATAAGTTTGTTTGAAGTGCTCCATCAAAGGAACAAAGCAATCCATATCCGAACGATAATGGTTCACATCAACAACTGTAATATATTCATCTGCTACACCAATCTGTACATTATATGCCGGCAGAAGCTGATCATTGCCCATGTAATCTGTTTTGATACACATAAAAGTAGCTGAGTTATCTGTTTTAGAGTAACTGTTTCGGTTAGGCCCACAGATTTCAATTTTTTGTATGTATTCTTGAAGTTTCTGACAGAAAGTAGTCAAGTGTTCATAATGACGCTGTTCTTTGGATTTTCGCTTTCCGCTTCCGTAAACAAATGTACTGGTATCCAGTTTCCATAAAAGTACCAGCTACTCAACGATTTCATTCAGATAATCCGGTACATACTCCGGGTTTGTTGTGATCTGTACCCCTCTCCATGCGATTTCTGCATTAATTTCCTCAATCTCTGCAGTGATTTTTTCGTAAAGCTTATAACGGAACATAACGGAACTTTTCGGTAGCCTTCTTTGAAGTTCACCCCAAAAGTTAGACACAAACCTAACTTTTGGAGGTGTAGTGTGAAAGAAAGTAGCGGTAAGGGGTAAATCGGCGCACTTAAATAAGCTGTCTTAAGTAGGCAACTTATTTGAGGATATAGATTTAGTAGATTGATCAAGAAACTAAAGGTTCATCAGGAGGAAGCAGTCCTTCCTTTTGTAAAAGTTTTTTGGCTTGCTTGATAGCCTTAGCCTTCTGTTTTTCAGCTAAAGGTGCAGGCATATCGATTTTGTAAAGATCGCTTGGATTCCATACCTCTCCGGTAGACAGCATCCGGTAGATGGCTGTAAGAATCATACGGGCAATGGCAATAACAGCTCTTTTCCTGCCACGGCGTTTAACAGGGATTCATATTTCGTTTTGTAGTAAGGAGACTTGTCAGATTTCACGGCTGCATGAGCACACTGTACTAATGCAGGTTTGAAGTAGACACCGGCACGTGTAATACAGACAGATTTCTTCTTACCGGCAGATTCATTGTTGCCGGGGGTAAGACCTGCCCAACAACATAAGCGTTTAGAATTACAAAACTGAGACATGTCAATACCAATTTCGGAGATGATAGTAATTGCACTATCACGTTTGACACCCGGAATGGTAGTTAGCAACCGGATAGCTTTATCATAATCAGGATCGGAAGAAATCAAAGATTCAATCTGTTTATCTATATCATTGATTTCAGCTGTGATATAATCCATATATGCGCGAATTAGGCGCATACGATATTTCTGGGCATCAGTCATCTGATATCCTTCGATAGATTCAATCACAGCGTCTTCTTTGGATTTGAGGCTCTTAAGAAGTTTTTGAAGCGATTTCTTCATGGTTAATCGTAGTACCTGATTGTTCAAGCAGATAATCGATAATGGATGAGGATGACTTCCCAAAGATATCGGATACAACAGAATCTAATGCGATATTACAAACAGTAAGAGCATTCTGATATCTATTCTTTTTCACTTGAACGGCAAGAAACAAAGCTTGTAACGATATCTTGTGTATTCTCTAAGAATACGGATCAACCTACAAGGAATGTAGCTGCTTTTCACAAGTCCCAGTCGGAATAAGTCTCCAATCCATTTAGAATCTTTGGTATCGTCCTTGTTACCCTTAACATCTTTAACCCATTTGGGATTAGCAATGGTAACATTGATTTGATCTTCGAGAAGATTAAAGACAGGAACCCAGTATTTACCTGTGGATTTCATACAGACATCATGGCATTCATTTTCAAGAAGCCACGATTTAAAGTCTAAAATAGAATTGTTGAAGGTAGAGAATCGCTTCTTTTGATAAGAAGGTTCAATACCGGCGGTAGTTTTGATGATTGTGGCAACGAGAAAAGATTTGTGAACATCGACACCACAACAGGTTTGATAAGTAACTTTCATAGTGTAACTCCTTTCGTAAAAGATAAGAAGCCATTGACTGAACTGCCACACAATAAAACAAAGAGCTTCAACAATTCTTAGTGTACGGATTCATGATACCACTTATTTGTGCTTGAAAAGACAGAACTTACACTGATTTTTATGCTGTCTAAAACAGAGAAAGTTTTTACAACTCCACCTCCCGTGCTTTGTAGTATAGCTTCTTGTTATATATTTTAAATCACAGAGTTGAGATGTAAAACACTTTCATTACTATTTGTGCCGCGGCTTGCCCGCGGAATGGAGATTTTTATGGGTAAATATTCGTATAAAGAAAAACTAGAAGCTGTTTTAAAAGTTATCGAAGAAGGCATGAACTACAAAGCTAGTGCAAAAGTCCTAGGAACTGCGAAAAAGCAGGTTGAAAGATGGGTTAACCGTTATGAAAAATATGGTCCTGAGGGTTTACGATTGCACAATGGCACATATACTGGCAAGTTTTATGTAATAGAATATATGCATAGAGAACATCTATCTGCGAATCAAACCGCAGTACTAGTTAAAATGCCCACCGAAGTTCAGGTTCTGAATTGGGAACGCATATATTATGAGGAGGGTCCAAAAGCTCTGTATATAGACAGGCGTGGACGAAAACTAAAGATGACAAAAGAAACTAGTTCGAAGAAGAAACAACGCAAGCCAGAAGTCAAAGAAGATCTCATCAAAGAGATAGAGATATTCTTCTAATGTTTCAATACTCTTTTATAGTGGAATTTTCCTCTTTCCGATAAGAGTATAATACATTCTTCAAGAGAGTTCTTGACAAAACTGTATTTATTCTTTCATAAGTAAAATATAAGTCAATTAAATCCATAGCCTCCACAAACTGACTCAGCAATCGCACAGAATCATCTACCAGAATAATTGTTTCTAAGTTTAAAGGAAGTTTTAGTTGATATCCCTCCTCATTCAAGGTATAATAGTGTGAAAGAAAGTAGAGGTAAGCCGTAAACCGGCGCACTTAAATAAGCTGTCTTAAGTAGGCAACTTATTTGAGGATATAGATTTAGTAGATTGATCAAGAAGCTAAAGGTTCATCAGGAGGAAGCAGTCCTTCCTTTTGTAAAAGTTTTTTGGCTTGCTTGATAGCCTTAGCCTTCTGTTTTTCAGCTAAAGGTGCAGGCATATCGATTTTGTAAAGATCGCTTGGATTCCATACCTCTCCGGTAGACAGCATCCGGTAGATGGCTATAAGAATCATACGGGCAATGGCAATAACAGCTCTTTTCTTGCCACGGCGTTTAACAAGGGATTCATATTTCGTTTTGTAGTAAGGAGACTTGTCAGATTTCACGGCTGCATGAGCACACTGTACTAATGCAGGTTTGAGGTGAACACCGGCACGTGTAATACAGACAGATTTCTTCTTACCGGCAGATTCATTGTTGCTGGGGGTAAGACCTGCCCAACAACATAAGCGTTTAGAATTACAAAACTGAGACATATCAATACCAATTTCGGAGATGATAGTAATTGCACTATCACGTTTGACACCCGGAATGGTAGTTAGTAACCGGATAGCTTTATCATAATCAGGATCGGAAGAAATCAAAGATTCAATCTGTTTATCTATATCATTGATTTCAGCTGTGATATAATCCATATGTGCGCGAATTAGGCGCATACGATATTTCTGGGCATCAGTCATCTGATATCCTTCGATAGATTCAATCACAGCGTCTTCTTTGGATTTGAGGCTCTTAAGAAGTTTTTGAAGCGATTTCTTCATGGTTAATCGTAGTACCTGATTGTTCAAGCAGATAATCGATAATGGATGAGGATGACTTCCCAAAGATATCGGATACAACAGAATCTAATGCGATATTACAAACAGTAAGAGCATTCTGATATCTATTCTTTTCACTTGAACGGCAAGAAACAATCTTGTAACGATATCTTGTGTATTCTCTAAGAATACGGATCAACCTACAAGGAATGTAGCTGCTTTTCACAAGTCCCAGTCGGAATAAGTCTCCAATCCATTTAGAATCTTTTGTATCGTCCTTGTTACCCTTAACAGCTTTAACCCATTTGGGATTAGCAATGGTAACGTTGATTTGATCTTCGAGAAGATTAAAGACAGGAACCCAGTATTTACCTGTGGATTCCATACAGACATCATGGCATTCATTTTCAAGAAGCCACGATTTAAAGTCTAAAATAGAATTGTTGAAGGTAGAGAATCGCTTCTTTTGATAAGAAGGTTCAATACCGGCGGTAGTTTTGATGATTGTGGCAACAAGAAAAGATTTGTGAACATCGACACCACAACAGGTTTGATAAGTAACTTTCATAGTGTAACTCCTTTCGTAAAAGATAAGAAGCCATTGACTGAACTGCCACACAATAAAACAAAGAGCTTTAACAATTCTTAGTGTACGGATTCATGATACCACTTATTTGTGCTTGAAAAGACAGAACTTACACTGATTTTTATGCTGTCTAAAACAGAGAAAGTTTTTACAACTTTACCTCCCGTGCTTTGTAGTATAGCTTCTTGTTATATATTTTAAATCACAGAGTTGAGATGTAAAACACTTTCATTACTATTTGTGCCGCGGCTTGCCCGCGGAATGGAGATTTTTATGTAATAATATATGAGGTTGCATACTTATATTTTACACCCTCATACAAACTTTCAAAAGTCCGATTGTAATTTTTGCATAAAAATGAGGCTACACACTAATCACTTAGTATGACAGTCCCAAAGTAAATTCATAGAAGATCATTATTTACAGAAAAAATTTCATACTCTCATTAGATAATTATTTTAACAATTTTCTTGGAAATAGCATCGTAAAAGTCACAAGAGTTCTGAGAGATACACATATCAAAGATGTAGAAATTGGCGATGCGGTCACTCCTGTCGATGATATTCTTAACTCATTTGAAGAATTACGGTCTGCCGATAGTGCAACGCAAGCTCCAATGATTATGTACAGTAAACTCTTCAAAATCAACTTTATCAAAATATCAAAATGGAGCCCTAGGAATTTAAAACCTTCACAGACATTCTGTAAAGATACTCAAATCTTTGTAAGATGACAAAAGGAAATGAACGCAGCAAGAAGAAAAATTAACATTAATAATTAATTCTGGAGAATTTTATGAACGAAAAACTTTACTTAATAAAAAATAATACTACAATCTGGTCAAAAGAGCATGACAGTTTGCTGCAATATTTATCCCCTGAAAGAATAGCAAAAATAATTCGCTACAAGTTTGATTCTGACAAAGTTAATTCTCTTTATGCAGCTATTCTTACACGCCTTGCCATCACAAGAATTCTAAAATGCGAAAATAAAGAATTGTCTTTTGAATACCCTAAAAATCATAAACCAGTTTTGAATCCTTCTTGTCATCCCAAGGCAAACTCTGTTGATTTCAATTTATCACACACAAAGGGTGCCATTTTAGTTGGCGTTACAACAGACGAGTCAATTGGTGTTGATATTGAAAAAATCACTGACGCTCCTTTTGATGTGATGTGCCTCGTTTTTCATCCAGATGAAATTAATTACATAAATAACTTTTCTGATAGTGCAAAGTCCGTTGCATTCTACGAAATCTGGACAAAAAAAGAAGCCTACACAAAATGCTTTGGTACTGGCCTTATTACAGACCTATGTTCCATAAACACTCTTGAGGCTCCTTTAAATTCTATTATTGAAACCTGGACTGAGGATGATTATATGTGTTCTGTTTGCATTGAAACCTTATAATACAACTCTATGTGGTCAGCCCAGCGGCTTTTTCCGCCCATGCTCTGGCGGATATCATTTCTTTTACAAAGTCAATGTACTGCTAGCTTGTAAACTGGCAACCTTGATCCAAGTTTAAAATCCGTGGTTTTGCTACAGCAAATGATCTTTTTAGGACATTGATAACCATTCTGGTATCCAGCGTATCATCAACTTCCCAACCAACAATGTAGCGGCTGTACTAGTCAATTACAGCGGTCAAATACAGAAAGCTGTGTCAGATCGATATATATGTAATGTTCTATAGACCACGCTTGATTTGGAGCATCTATAACTGCGTTATGAAGAAGATAAGGGCATACCTTAGCCTGTTGCATACGCTTTGAGAGATTCATTTTCGGATAAATTGGGTAAATATCCATCTCATTCATATAACGATGTGCTTTATGGAGCCCTATATAGTAGATGCTTGTACGGTTAATATCAAGCAGCTTTGCTCCAACAAAAGCAGGTATTTCTTTAGTCGTCAAAAGGTTTTGGACTAAACATACTCCCGTAATCAGGTTCATAAATTTCTTCAGATTTTTTGATCCAATTAACCTGCATGGTTAATTAAGCAACCTTTTTGGCATACTCTACTTTTTCCCTGCATTCTTCTGCAAGCTTATCCTTGAGATTTTCCTCACCCTTAAGCAACTTGATTACAATGTCTGATTTAAATTTGACACTAAGGTTTCTTCTTTGTCCGGACATACTAATGAATTCTCTCTTTCATACTGATTTTAGTATATCAGATTCATTAAAATTTGTCTGAAAAAGTGTCTTAATTTATGAGATTATTATAAAGCGGAGGAAAAACTCTGCTTGGGTATCCTCAGTTTGTCATAGACCTAAAATTAGTAATAGAAACGATAAACGGCGACTATTTAAGTGTTGTATTGCTAGGTATATATAGGTGTCTATGCAGTTCTATCATATCTGAAAGCTATGGACTATGGAATTAAAGCTGCATTGGTAATAGCTCCTATAATATAAATAGAGGTGATATATTTTCTGTTTCAATATATGAGAGGTTTCTACATATATTCACAAAGCAGATGGTTATGAGTACCAGAAGTATGATAAAAAACAATTTTTTAAGGAGGCTGACTATAATTCTGTAGAAGGCAGTAATACCACAGATATTTCAATTTTAATTCTTCATGGAGATCAAGATGAGTTTACTCCTCTCCATATAATCAAGTGTTTGTTTCAATAAATTCAATACTTTTTGATACCTGTTATTGAATAGAACTAAGGTTATGGAGTGATCTTTACCTCATACAGGGCAGATATATAGTAATAATGGGTGCACCAAACAAAACATCATCACTATTCGTTCTAAATGGCCTCGATGTGTACCCATCCCTATATGGCAGCTCACCTCTCATGTCCAACAGGATTATCCTCCTTACGGTGGATCCTCACTTCCTTCGTTCTGCCTGTCCATAACCAAGGTGCCAACTTAGCTATTCATCAGGGTCATGCCCTCCGGAGAAAATTTCTGCCGGCTACCAGCTCATTCTTTGTACTTTCATCACTGATCCAAACGCTCCGATTACAGCACCTTTCGGTGGACGCTTCCTATAATCATTATGGTTGTTCTTTATTGCTCGGTTATACAGCCTTTAACTGCTCTCCCGGATGCCGAATATCTTTCAACATCTTTGATGCATCGTAACTGATTCCCTTAGTAAGGATCACATGGAATACTCTTATCAGCTTACATGCTACTGCTATCAGTGACTGCATCTTTTTCAATGGATTCTTTTCCCTGGTGGTATAATATCTGTGGATTTCTTTGAATTCTTCATTCTTTCCCACCACCGATATCGCTGCCTCAAAAAGTAGATATCTGAGACTTTTCCGTTGTGCTTACCGGAACTATCTGCCACCAGTTCCAATCCTGCAAGTTTCTGAAGTTCTTTCGTGCTATCAAAGCGTGTGATATCACCAACTTCTGCTATGAAACCAGCTACTGTTGTTATTCCTATGCCTTTTATTTCAAGCAGCTTATCCGCATACCTGACCTGTTGGCACAGTTCTTTGATCAGGTCATTGACCCGTTCAAGGCGTTTTGTCTGGAGTTCATAATCCTCTATCAGATCCTGTATCTCCATCCAGGCTTCTGTAAGACCTACTTTTAATCCTATGCTTTTCATGGCTGCATTCAGAATCAGTATAGCCTTCTTATGCCCATTTCCTCGGAGTTTGCGTCTTTCCATATCTTTATGATACCATCCACTCCTAGTCTTACTATCTCCTCAGGAGTTGGTGCCTGTTTTAACACCAGCAGCCCTCCCTTGGCATCTATGTGTGTATAAATCCCCTTATATTCCAGGAAATACACTGCAATCCACTTCTGCAGACGGTTCTTCGCCCTTGTCTGTTCTTCTACAAGCAAAAACCGGCGGTTTGACGCATTCCGCAGTTCTGCATATACACCTGTCGGCATATATGAATAAAAATACCGTCCATCCCTTACAAGCCCTGCAATAACACGAGGATTTTTTCTGTCATTTTTAGATGGACTATTGTCATCTAATTCTTTGGTCTTATGCACATGGTGCGGATTTACCATCACAAACTTTATGTTCTTTTCGCTCATGAACTGCCCAAGATCAAACCAGTAGTGATCGGTTGGCTCTATTCCTACCAGTGCCTCTTTAAGTTCATTTTTCTGTATCAGTTCCACAACCAAATTGCAAAAGCTATTGAATCCCTCCATAGAGTTTGAAAACGCTACAGGCTTTCTGGTAAGTTCGATGCCTCTCCAGTGAAAAGCTCTGAAATAATGCTTTTCACTGCCAACATCAATGCCGACAATCATTGTTGTTTCTTTTACTTGCTCAATCTTCTTATTTTGTGTAGAATTCATTTGTAGATACCTTCCTTATTCTGCTCATTTGCTAACTGGCCGGTCAGCAATGACAGTTTAACTTAGGTATCTATTTTTGTAAAATCATTTACTTTCTACACTTTGAATTATACAGGAAGCTATTAACATAAGTAGTATGCTTAGATATAAAAAGTAAATTAAGGACTCATAATGTCGAGATTAAAAGAAATAAATGGTGGTAAATATGATTTATTAAAAAAACGAGGTGTTGATCAGACTATTATTTTTTTTACAGACATTAAAAAAAGAGTGGGATGACAGCAAGTTAAAGAAAAACTGTTGACATTTGAATTATGAAATGTTATAAATATAACTGATAATTAAATTATTGGTAATTAACTTATCAAAATATATTGAGGTAATAATATGTCAATACGGGATACAAGCATTGATCCAAGGCTGATTGAAAGTGCTCGTAAAGAGTTCATGGAAAAGGGATTTATAAAAGCCGAACTGAAAACGATATGTAATAATGCAAATATAACAACTGGAGCTGTTTATAAAAGATATAAAGGGAAGCAAGAACTGTTTGGCGCGGTTGTTGAAAAAGCTGTAGCAACTTTAGATAGTTTTGTTTCTGAACGAACGGATGTGGATTTTTCCTCTATGAGCGATGAAGAAGTAAGAAATATATGGATTATGAATGAAAAATACATTTTAGATGTGTTCAAAATCCTATGGGATATTAGAGAAGACTTTGTATTACTTTTAGAAAAATCTGCCGGAACAATTTATGAAAACTTTCGGCATGATTTTGCTTTTCGCATGACTCATGCATATAAGCAATATTACCAAGAGGCAAAAAAGAGAAATATTGCAAGAGCTGATATTACTGATGAGGAAATGCAGGTTCTCTGTACGATATTCTGGACATCTGTTTATGAGCCTTTCATTCATAAAATGTCTTGGAAAGAAATCAAAGAGCATTGCAAGGTTTTATGCAGATTTGTGGATTGGAAAAATGCGGTAGAAATAATTGATTAATAGAATTTAGGCCGTCGAAAGATGGCTTAAAATAAACATTGGTGTTAGCATGAGCTAACTAGAAAGGAGAATGTAATGTTTAAAAAGGTAGCTCCATATATGGGAGAATACAAGAAATACACTATCAGAGCAGTAATTATGATGTGTATTGGTATTGTGGCAAAAGCAATGCCATATTTTTTTCTGTATCAGATTATTTCGCCATTGACAAATGGGCAATCTATTAGTTTGGGGTATGTGATGTTGAGGGTGTTGGGGGTACTTTTATGTGAGATCATTTATTCTTTTGCCTATGTGAAAGGACTGATATTTTCACATATAAGTGCATACAATACCCTAAAAAATTTAAGAGTATCTCTACAGGGGAAACTTGAAAAACAGTCTCTTGGAAACATTCAGAGCCTTGGTACAGGTCGTATAAAAAAGGTATTTACAGAAGATATTGATATGATCGAGCTTTTACTTGCTCATGCGATTCCGGAAGGCATTGCAAATATTTCTATTCCGTTTGTGATCATCGTTCTTATGTTTGTGGTAGATTTCCGCTTAGGTTTGCTTTCATTTATTCCAATCATCGTAGGAATATTTGCCATGGGTATGATGATGAAGCAGGGCACCTCAAAAATGGATGCCTACTATGAATCAGCTGCAGTTATGAATAACACAATTATTGAATATGTAAATGGAATGGAAGTTGTTAAGGTATTCAATAAGGATGGTGATTCTTATAAAAAATTTGGCGAAGTAGTAAAAAACTACAGAGATTTCACCCTTGCATGGTACAGAGCTTGTTGGCCATGGATGGCAATGTATTCCAGTGTTTTGCCATGTCTTGCACTTTTCGTTCTTCCGATAGGAGCATTTTGGGTTATCAGTGGAAGTCTTGCTTTAGATAAACTGATTTTAGTGCTTTGTATGTCTTTTGCAGTCGGACCGTCTTTTATGAAAGCTATGAATTTTGCAGGAAGGTTTCCACAGCTTAATTATAAAATCACAGAGCTGGAAAATCTTATGGACAGACCACCGCTTAAAGAGGGAACTTCAAAGTTTACTGGGGTGAATAGAGATGTTAAGTTCGAAAATGTTAGATTCGGTTATGGAGATAAAGAGATTCTACATGGTGTAGATCTCAAATTTAAGCAGGGAACAACAACTGCTCTTGTTGGAGAATCAGGAAGTGGAAAATCTACACTAGCTAAACTTTTAGTTCATTATTATGATTTGAATGACGGAAAAATCATGATTGGTGGACAGGATATCACAGATATGTCTCTTGAAGCACTTAATAATGAGGTCTCTTATGTTTCGCAGGAGCAATTTTTATTTAATACAACTCTTTATGAAAATATTCTTATTGGAAAGCCTGATGCCACAAGAGAAGAGGTATTGGAAGCAGCAAATAGAGCACAGTGCGATGAATTTCTTAAGAGACTTCCAGACGGAATAGAGACAATGGCAGGAGATGGCGGAAAGCAACTGTCAGGAGGTGAACGCCAAAGAATTTCATTGGCCCGTGCGATTTTAAAGGATGCTCCGATTATTGTTTTGGACGAGGCCACGGCTTTTATGGATCCTGAAAATGAAGAAAAATTAAATACAGCTATTGATGAGATCACAAAGAATAAAACGGTGCTTGTTATTGCTCACAGACTTTCCACTGTGAAAAATGCAGATAAAATTTGTGTGATAAAAGAGGGTAGGTGTATAGCAGCCAATAAACATGAGAAGCTTTTGGAAGAATGCCCAGAGTATAAGAAATTTTGGGATGCCTCTGTAAGTGCAAGCACATGGAAGATTAAGGGGGATGAAAAGGCATGCTAAAGATACTTCATAGAATTGTTTGTATGACAGGAAAATATAGTTCCAGAATCAGGGCTTCGTATATTACTTCTTTCATCAAGGGTATTATGATGAAGGCGCCGTTGATATTAAGTTTTTTTGCTATCAGTCTGTTTATGAAGGGGCAAATGAATGAAAGAAATGCCTTTATCTTGGAATTGGTCTTGTTCTGTGCATAGCAGTTGAAGCTGTTTTTGAGCACATAACGAATGTTCTTCAATCAGCAACAGGATATCAGGTGTTTGCTGATATGCGAATGAGACTTGGAGATCATCTCAGAAAACTTCCGATGGGATACTTTACAGAAGGAAATATTGGAAAAATAAGTGCAGTTTTATGCACAGACATGGTATTTATTGAAGAGTGTTGTATGGGTGTTTTATCGGAACTCGTGACTTTTATGATTTCCCAGGGCTTGATGATACTCATGATGTTTGTAATGGATATACGCTTAGGTATTGCTGCATTGGCAGTCATTATCGCATTTGTAATTGTTGGAAATCTTATGATGAAAACTACGCTTGAGCATTCAAAAACGAAGCAAGAGGGAAGTGAATCGCTCTCAGAAGAGGTTTTGGATTTTGCAGAAGGAATAGGCATTATCAAGTCATTTAATATGTTAGGGGAAAAATCCAAAAGTCTTTCCAATGAGTTTAATAAAAGTTGTAAGGAAAGTATTGGCTTTGAGGAAAATTATGGATCATGGGCGAGAGCATTATATCTTACCTACGGGATTGGCACATCATTTATGCTTGCTGTAGCAGGACTATTATATGCGAATGGAGAAATGACACCGGACTATATGATGGGAATGGTATTGTTTTTATTTGATATCTTTATTTCCATAGAAAGCTATTATGGACAAATTACAAGACTTACTGTAACAGCTGCATCTTTAGACAGAATAGAAGAAGTGTTTGAAGCAGAAGAACTTCATGATTCTGGTGATATTGCATTATCTAAAAATGCAAATAAAACACAAAATGATTTAGTTGTTGAGTATAGCGATGTAAGCTTTGGCTATACAGAAAAGAATGTGCTGAATAATATCTCATTTGACATGAAAAAGGGTGAAATGACTGCTCTGGTAGGGCCGTCAGGTGGTGGAAAATCTACAATAGCATCTCTTCTTGCAAGATTTTGGGACATCAAGGATGGAACGATTAAGGTTGATGGCAAGGATATAAAAAATGTTTCATTGGGAAGTCTTATGGATAAAATCAGTATGGTGTTCCAGAGAGTTTATCTTTTCCAAGATACAATATACAACAATATCGCAATTGGCAGACCGAATGCTACAAGGGAAGAAGTGATTGAGGCAGCAAAGAAGGCAAGATGTTATGACCTTATCATGTCACTTCCTGAAGGGTTTGATACTGTAATCGGTGAAGGTGGAGCATCACTTTCCGGTGGAGAGAAGCAAAGAATTTCAATTGCCAGATGTATTCTGAAGGATTCACCAATCGTTATTTTAGATGAAGCAACAGCAAGTGTTGATGCAGATAATGAATGTGCTATACAAGAAGCGATTTCAGAATTGTGCAAGAATAAGACTCTTCTTGTTATCGCCCATAGATTAAAGACAATAAAGGATGCAGATCAGATACTTGTTATATCTGACGGAAGAATTATAGAGCGTGGAAATCACAATCAACTAATGGAAAAAGACGGCGTTTACGCACATATGGTCTCTGTGCAGGCATCTTAAAAAATGCAAAATAAGAAAAAGAGAACGGTCCTCGTTTTGTATGTGATAAAACTTATCATTAAGTAAAGTTTTTCGTTCATAAAATTCTCCGGAATTAATGATTAATATTATTTTTTTTCTTCTTAAGGCATTCATTTCTTTTTACTGGCTTACAAAGATCTGAGTATCTTTACAGGATGTCTGTGAAAGTTTTAAATTCATAGAGGTCCATTTTGGTAAAGTTGATTTTGAAGAGTTTACTGTACATAATCATTTGGCTCTATAATTAATGTTGGGGTTGGCAATTGCTAATCTCAACATTTTTTATTATTATAAATAAAAAAACCTCCAAGTCCCCAGTTCATCACAACTATACTTGGAGGAGGTGTTCATATGAACGACCTAGCTAAAATTTTAGGCATTGATGATGCAAAAGTCAATATAAAATCTATAAATGATCATGCGATGTTATTTGCAGGGTAAATTATGCTTTTTATTTTTGAAAAAGAGGCGTTATCATTGTTCTCATTGTGGTAAGCACTAGTGTGAAAGAAAGTAGAGGTAAGCCGTAAACCGGCGCACTTAAATAAGCTGTCTTAAGTAGGCAACTTATTTGAGGATATAGATTTAGTAGATTGATCAAGAAGCTAAAGGTTCATCAGGAGGAAGCAGTCCTTCCTTTTGTAAAAGTTTTTTGGCTTGCTTGATAGCCTTAGCCTTCTGTTTTTCAGCTAAAGGTGCAGGCATATCGATTTTGTAAAGATCGCTTGGATTCCATACCTCTCCGGTAGACAGCATCCGGTAGATGGCTATAAGAATCATACGGGCAATGGCAATAACAGCTCTTTTCTTGCCACGGCGTTTAACAAGGGATTCATATTTCGTTTTGTAGTAAGGAGACTTGTCAGATTTCACGGCTGCATGAGCACACTGTACTAATGCAGGTTTGAGGTAGACACCGGCACGTGTAATACGGACAGATTTCTTCTTACCGGCAGATTCATTGTTGCTGGGGGTAAGACCTGCCCAACAACATAAGCGTTTAGAATTACAAAACTGAGACATATCAATACCAATTTCGGAGATGATAGTAATTGCACTATCACGTTTGACACCCGGAATGGTAGTTAGTAACCGGATAGCTTTATCATAATCAGGATCGGAAGAAATCAAAGATTCAATCTGTTTATCTATATCATTGATTTCAGCTGTGATATAATCCATATGTGCGCGAATTAGGCGCATACGATATTTCTGGGCATCAGTCATCTGATATCCTTCGATAGATTCAATCACAGCGTCTTCTTTGGATTTGAGGCTCTTAAGAAGTTTTTGAAGCGATTTCTTCATGGTTAATCGTAGTACCTGATTGTTCAAGCAGATAATCGATAATGGATGAGGATGACTTCCCAAAGATATCGGATACAACAGAATCTAATGCGATATTACAAACAGTAAGAGCATTCTGATATCTATTCTTTTTCACTTGAACGGCAAGAAACAAGCTTGTAACGATATCTTGTGTATTCTCTAAGAATACGGATCAACCTACAAGGAATGTAGCTGCTTTTCACAAGTCCCAGTCGGAATAAGTCTCCAATCCATTTAGAATCTTTTGTATCGTCCTTGTTACCCTTAACAGCTTTAACCCATTTGGGATTAGCAATGGTAACGTTGATTTGATCTTCGAGAAGATTAAAGACAGGAACCCAGTATTTACCTGTGGATTCCATACAGACATCATGGCATTCATTTTCAAGAAGCCACGATTTAAAGTCTAAAATAGAATTGTTGAAGGTAGAGAATCGCTTCTTTTGATAAGAAGGTTCAATACCGGCGGTAGTTTTGATGATTGTGGCAACGAGAAAAGATTTGTGAACATTGACACCACAACAGGTTTGATAAGTAACTTTCATAGTGTAACTCCTTTCGTAAAAGATAAGAAGCCATTGACTGAACTGCCACACAATAAAAACAAAGAGCTTTAACAATTCTTAGTGTACGGATTCATGATACCACTTATTTGTGCTTGAAAAGACAGAACTTACACTGATTTTTATGCTGTCTAAAACAGAGAAAGTTTTTACAACTTTACCTCCCGTGCTTTGTAGTATAGCTTCTTGTTATATATTTTAAATCACAGAGTTGAGATGTAAAACACTTTCATTACTATTTGTGCCGCGGCTTGCCCGCGGAATGGAGATTTTTATGAATCTTATCCCTTTATTGTAAAGTATCTACATCGGACATCCAGACTTCCCGATAGATTGCTCATTTTTTGATACCCTGAATATTCAACAGATAGCAAACAGAGCCAATGTTTCATCTCATACCGTTTATCAAGTGCTTTCTACGATCAATCATTCATCTTCTAACCTTGGAAAAGCCATTTCCATAGATGAATGAATTTAAGGGTAATGTAGATACTGAAAAGCATCAAACGATAGTGGTTGACCCTGTAAAACATAGAGTATTTGATGTACTCTATTCTAGAAAAGGAACTTACCTAGTCGACTACTTTAAATCACTTGATCAGTCTAAACATATGAAAGTTCAATACTTTTCTTTTGATATAAATAAAACCTTCATCGACTTGGCCAGGATATATTTTCATAATGCAAAGATCGTTAGTGATCGGTATCATTTCGTCAGATAAGTCTATTGAGCTCTTGAAAATGTACGAAAGAGAATTCAAAAAAGAATGTTGCCTTCTTTTAGGAAATACTACAAACGAAGTAAGAGCTTAATTACGAAGAGAAAAGCAAGGCTATCGAACGATAACCGAGCGGCACTTGAATGAATGCTTGAATATTCAGAAGATTTAAGAAAAGCACATTTTATTAAAGAGTTATTTGTTGATATTCTTGATGAAAACTCCTCTCCATATAATCAAGTGTTTTTTTCAATAAATTCAATACTTTTTGATACCTGTCATTGAATAGAACTAAGGTTATGGAGTGATCTTTACCTCATACAGGGCAGATATATAGTAATAATGGGTGCACCAAACAAAACATCATCACTATTCGTTCTAAATGGCCTCGATGTGTACCCATCCCTATATGGCAGCTCACCTCTCATGTCCAACGGGATTATCCTCCTTACGGTGGGTCCTCACTTCCTTCGTTCTGCCTGTCCATAACCAGGGTGCCAGCTTAGCTATTCATCAGGGTCATGCCCTCCGGAGAAAATTCCTGCCGGCTACCAGCTCATTTTTTGTACTTTCATCACTGATCCAAACACTCCGATTACAGCACCTTTCGGTGGACGCTTCCTATAATCATTATGGTTGTTCTTTATTGCTCGGTTATGCAGCCTTTAACTGCTCTCCCGGATGCCGAATATCTTTCAACATCTTTGATGCATCATAACTGATTCCCTTGGTAAGGATCACATGGAATACTCTTATCAGCTTATATGCTACTGTTATCAGCGACTGCATCTTTTTCAATGGATTCTTTTCCCTGGTGGTATAATATCTGTGTATTTCTTTGAATTCTTCATTCTTTCCCACCACCGATATCGCTGCCTCAAAAAGTAGATATCTGAGACGCTTGCGTCCTCTTTTGCTTATCTTTGTTTTTCCGTTATGCTTACCGGAACTATCTGCCACTAGTTCCAATCCTGCAAGTTTCTGAAGTTCTTTCGTGCTATCAAAGCGTGTGATATCACCAACTTCTGCTATGAAACCAGCTACTGTTGTTATTCCTATGCCTTTTATTTCAAGCAGCTTATCCGCATACCTGACCTGTTGGCACAGTTCTTTGATCAGGTCATTGACCCGTTCAAGGCGTTTTGTCTGGAGTTCATAATCCTCTATCAGATCCTGTATCTCCATCCAGGCTTCTGTAAGACCTGCTTTAATCCTATGCTTTTCATGGTTGCATTCAGAATCAGCATAGCCTTCTTATGCCCATTTCCTCGGAATTTAGCGTCTTTCCATATCTTTATGATACCTTCCACTCCTAATCTTACTATCTCCTCAGGAGTTGGTGCCTGTTTTAACACCAGCAGCCCTCCCTTAGCATCTATGTGCGTATAAATCCCCTTATATTCCGGGAAATACACTGCAATCCACTTCTGTAGACGGTTCTTTGCCCTTGTCTGTTCTTCTACAAGCACAAACCGGCAGTTTGACGCATTCCGCAGTTCTGCATATACACCTGTCAGCATATATGAATAAAAATACCGTCCATCCCTTACAAGCCCTGCAATAACACGAGGATTTTTTCTGTCATTTTTAGATGGACTATTGTCATCTAATTCTTTGGTCTTATGCACATGGTGCGGATTTACCATCACAAACTTTATGTTCTTTTCGCTCATGAACTGCCCAAGATCAAACCAGCAGTGATCGGTTGGCTCTATTCCTACCAGTGCCTCTTTAAGTTCATTTTTCTGTATCAGTTCCACAACCAAATTGCAAAAGCTATTGAATCCCTCCATAGAGTTTGAAAACGCTACAGGCTTTCTGGTAAGTTCGATGCCTCTCCAGTGAAAAGCTCTGAAATAATGCTTTTCACTGCCAACATCAATGCCGACAATCATTGTTGTTTCTTTTACTTGCTCAATCTTCTTATTTTGTGTAGAATTCATTTGTAGATACCTTCCTTATTCTGCTCATTTGCTAACTGGCCGGTCAGCAATGACAGTTTAACTTAGGTATCTATTTTTGTAAAATCATTTACTTTCTACACTTTGAATTATACAGGAAGCTATTCAAAACAAAGAACTTTGTTTAGTGAATGGCTCCGTGAGGTAGAAAACTCAGGAATTAAAGAGTTCAAAGCAACAATAGCCGCATTTAGAAATAACTACAAGTACATCTTAAACTCTCTTAAGTACAGGCACATTTCAAATGGCCCTACAGAAGGATTGAATAATAAGATAAAGGTGCTGAAAAGAATATCTTGTGGCGTACGAAACTTTAAATATTTTAGAAACCGAATTTTAATGGCAATGGATTAAAAAGGACTAGAGACGAGGTTTTTTGTGATACAAAAATATCCTTAAACAAAACAGATATAGAGTATCCCATAGATCTGTTAGAAAAACTATACAATGCCTTCAAAAAGAGTGGGTTGAAAATCAACCCACCCCAACATTAACTATAGAGTCCAATTATAGAACCAAAATTTCCACTAAACTAAACATATTTTTCTGCTTCAAGACCTTCTATTGTAAGTTGAAATACCCCATCTTTTTTGATGAGTTCTCCACCCAGATCATCTTTTAAATTCAACTTGGTCAACATCTTGTCTATAATATCAAATACATCATCCCCCAGGCATACATCAACCCTGGTAACACACTTTGCCCCGTTTGGATGATTCGTATTTTCATGTTTTCTTTCTTTAGCATATTTAGTCACATAAAAAGGCATATTGATTTCATCCGGGAAAAGGCTATAGCATCGGTTACTTTTTCCATTAATATCATATCTCACGATCGGCACTTTTCTGGAAAGAATACCTTGCTTTTTTAAATAATCTTCAATACAACCTATTTGTTCTGTCTCCACTTGAATACCTATTCCAAGAGGGCCTGTCGGTGCTTTGTCCCATTTATCAAATCTGTCTACAAATTCTTTTTTTCTAAATAATTTCAAAAAAAACTTTGCAAGTATGGGCATTCCTGTGCTTTCCATAAGCTCAATAAATGGTCCCTCTTCAAAATAAATAAATGCATTATATGGATTTTTCTTTCTTCCATATTCAACTAAATATCCATTTTTTTCAGCCCTGTTCACAGCCTTTTGAAGATTATCCACCTTATAAACTATCTGTGTTATTCTCATACTTTTACCTTCCCTCTCATTATTAATAAGCAAAAACCTCAGAAGCATTGGTGGTCAAACTTATTATCTCTTTGAAATACTCTTCTTCCAAATCAATCGGAAAGAAATGACCTCCTCCAAACTCTTTCATAGAAAAGACACCTGTTGTCACATTTTGCCATTCCTTAGTCATTTCTTTTGTTGCATCAGTATCAAGCGTTCCATAATGTGCCACAATAGGAGCCTTTACTTTTTCACCATCGTATTTGAAAGATTCATTTAATCTATAGGCATTCATTACTTTCGTCAAAAAAAAATTTTTTACATCATCGCACTCAAATACTTCTTCCGGAGTTCCTCCTAAACGTCTCATCTCTTTTTCAAGCTTTTCCATGCCCATTTCAGTCCTAAAAGGTTCGTCAAGTATGTCCTGCGGTGCATGTCGTCCTGCTACTATAAGCAGCTTTGGATATATTTCATATCTATGCTCCAACAAAGAACAACCTAAAAAAGCAATTACCGCCCCCATGCTATGACCAAACAAATATATTTCTTTATCATGTGCTATATTCACAATTTCTTGGGTTGCTTCATTTACTACATTCCTTATCTGGAAACAGAATTTTTCATCCAAACGAGCTCCGTTTCCCGGCAATTCATACGGAATCACCTCCACATTTTTGACCATCCCCATCCAACTTCTATAGCACGCCGCACTTCCACCTGCATGATGAAAACAAAATAAGTATTTTCTATTTCCAAATTCTTCATTTCTAAAAGGAAAACATTTAATATTCATTTCTAACTTACTCCCTTTTTAATACAAAAACTTTTTGTCCCAATGCGTTTATATTACTTTCCATATCGGGGTATAAACACACCTCTTTATATCCTGTTTCCTCAAAACATTTTTCCCATTGATCTAGCGATAAAAAAGTTGAGTCTATATTACTTCTATCATCATCTGCATCTTCCATCATAAACACCTGAGAAATTAACATGGGAAGAGCTTCACCTGTAGCTTCTGACATGAGTATCAGTCCATTTTTCTTAAGAATTAACCTAAGAGATTTCATTACTTCAAATGTATTCTTTACATTATTGATCACTCCCGCAGCGACAATAATATCAACAGATTCCTTTTCTATTTCAGATGTCTCGATGTCTTCTGCATTTAAAATACCAGTTGACACATAAGTATAATCTTTAGCAATATTCTTTATCGAATCAATAAAATAATCCGAAATATCTGTAAAGTGGTAGTTGTCTATCTTATCCTCACAATCGGAATGCTTTATCTTTTCCCATATCACTTTGGATGTTGCCCCTGTGCCACCACCAATTTCCAATATTCTTATCTTATGTTTTGAAGATTTCGCAACTTTTACCGCATAGTCTGCTATATATTTATTCATGGCATACGCAATCATAGTATATTGATATAGATCATCAGCTATATCTTTTTCTCCACCCATGAACAACATCTCTACAGCAGTCTTTTCCCCTTTAAAAAGCTGATCAAGCACCAGAGAATTAGAGTAAAAATAGTTAAATACTGACTCAGGTCCAATCTGATCGCACCATAAATCTTCTATTTCAGACCATATTGCAGGCAAACATAATGTACTCATTGGAATAGTCAACAAATTATACTTCCCATTGTCCTCTTGAATATATCTAGCTTTTACCAGCACTTTTATCCATCGATTGATAATATATTCCAAATTGAATTTATGAGGCACAGCATCCACAATCTCCTTCAAAGAATACTTGTTGTCACAATCTAAATAATCCACAATCCTGAAATGTCTTAACCATAGCAAGCATACAAGCACATCCTAACAGGTCTACACATTTATCAACATGTTCCTTCGTTACACTGTAAAGCCTCTTATCTAATGTCATTTTCCGATATCTGATACGTCGTATTTTTGCAAAAGAAACATACCCTCTTGCCGGGTTATCACATATATTTGGATATCCTAACAACCCCATGACATCGCTCCACAATGTGGCTCCTACAATCACAGCCGCTCCTTTTTTTGCCACATCGGATTGCTTTATCTTTTTATTTGATATATCACTGAGTTCAACCAATTCCTCTTCAATAGCTTTCACCCAATGTTTTGTCAATATATCCCTATAGCTACTTCTGTCACTTTCGTATAAGATCCTAAGTCGATTTTCACATAGTTGCCCTTCGGTCAATTCCTTTAATCCTGATGGCACAAACTCAATATTGGGAATAGTCATTCTTTCCTGATAAACAACTGGACCATGTACATCCTCTAAAGTAATAGTCCCTGTTGGAAAACCTACTGATATTCTAAAAAACAAATGCATATAATTGTCGCTGACATCAGCAGCAATCTGGTTTTGGGCACGAATATTAACAGGTATGCCATTCATCTTACATTGAACAGATTTAAATGGTTCTGATCCACCAAACTTCTCTTCACACTCAACATTAACTGTCTTTTCAAATATTAAGGCTAATACATGACAACAAGAAAAAGAAACTTGTGTTGCCATATCAATATTGATATAAATAGGATCTTGTACCTGCATTAAGCTTCTTGTATATTCTGTAAATTCCTTTATAGCAGGAAGATAAGTATAATGATCTCCGACAATAAATCCTGTTTTATTTTTTGCAGCTGATTGATATAACTCAACTATCTCCTTTTTTGAAACGGGCTGCTCCAAAATAACTGATTTGCCTTTTTCGAGAAAAGATTTTGCGATCATGGTTCCACTTCCTCCCTGTGTCTGAGTTTTAATAGCTACCGCCACCAAATCAACATTGTCCGGAACCAATTCGCAATCCGTATAGATCGGTACATTATATTTTTCAGCACAATCCTTAGATTGTTTGCTGCCCGTAGACATTATCCCTGTAAGTTCAATACAAGAGTAGCCCTTAGCTGCCTCCATATAAAACTGTCCAAATCTCGTACCACATACAATGATTTTATTATTCAATTAAAAGATCTCCTCTTCTTCCCACACTGTTTCCTCCTCATCAGACTGCTCATTTTCAAGCACATAAGCCAGATCAGAAAGCGTAGGATGTGCTGTCAACATTTGTAGTGTTATCTTTCTGCTGGTAAAACTGTTTATAAAACGGATCGCAGAAAGAGAATCTCCGCCTAATTCAAAGAAAGTGTTATTTCTTCCCACACCCTCTACTTGAAGCAATTCTTCCCATTTCTTTGCAATTTCTTTTTCCAGATCGGTCTTAGGCAATTCTACTGTGATCTTTGTTGATAGCTTTTCATACATCTTTGCAAGCATTTTTCTATCAATCTTGCCATTTTGAGAAACAGGATATTTAGTATAAAGCATATAGTGATTCGGAATCATATATTCCGGCAAATACTTTTTTAGTGTCAAATGTATTTCTACCTCATTTACAGTAGCTACCTTCCCTGGTGCAGTTAAAATAAGCAAGTTCTTGCCATAATTACTTTCCTCTTCAGGCGTAAGTAATATAAATACATTCTCGAATCCGCAATTTTTTGCCAAATGTTTCCATTTATCCGCTGGCAATAAAGGCTCCCTAGTAGAACTTCGTAAATCAGTGAATTTATCATATCCATCCTCTAAATATCCTACAGTTTCAAACAACAGTGGAATGTTTTTCGTATTTTCACAGAGCAAAACCATACCACCCGGAATAAGCAACTCTTTCAAATTATTTAAAGCAACATTAATATCTCTGCTTCTATGAAGAGTATTTTCTGCAATGATAAGGGATGCTTTATGAGCCCCCAATTTGTTTTCCTGTAGATCAAAATCCATTCTATAGACTGCTGTATCTAAATCTTTCATTTGCTCCCGTTTGCGAGCGATCATTTCTACCGATTCGTCAAGATAAATATATCTTTGGTTCTTATCTAACCATGCACGGTAACTTGCCGTATTGTTCTCGGTTCTTGAAGCTATTTCATAAACAATACCATCTAACAGATCTTCCTTATGTTCTTCTATGAAAAGCCTAATATAGTTCTTAAAAGTCTTATCTTCTATCAGATAATTACTAAGTTCATCCGGGTATAAAAAATCATCCCTTCGTTTGAGTAGTAATTCTTTAGAATCAACAGTTCCCTTTAACAGTCCCAGTCTATAGGCAGCTGCTTGTTCAAGTCTCTTTTCCAGCTCATCTAATGGTGCAGAAATCTTCTGGTTTAATATCATTGCTACGATAGTGTTATGTTCATCGCATATACGATATGAACTATCATTCTGATCAAGAACTTCGTAAGATACCATAAAATCCAATAAGTGTTTTATATATCCATCATATTTTTCAGCTATACCAAATTTTTTCAGTATATCGCTTACTGTTTTAGGCTCATTAAGAAACTCCAGTATTCCCCAATTCATAAAGTCTGAAACTATAGCTTTTCTTATCAAACTATCCATTTCATTTTGTAAAGCCTTAAAAGCCTTGGAATTTTCATATTCTAACAATCTTGTAGGAAGCTTTACATTTCTTTTCCATACATTCAAATACGGAATTTTATAATCTTCAGCAATCAAATGGGCCGTAAGTGAACTGTCTTTACCTACCTCAAACGTAACAACCGCTTGCTTAATTCCATCCAGATTAGAAATCTTATTTTCAATTTCACCAAGTTCTATTCTATGCCCACCTCTTTTTATCTGATGGTCTTTTCTGCCACAGAATATTATTGTCCCATCCGGCAAATAACGCCCATAATCACCTGTACGATATGCTTTTCCACTGACATTTGGAATATCTATGAATGCTGCTTTTGTTTTTTCAGGATCATTGATGTATCCTTCTGCCACGCCTTTGCCTATAATATACAGTTCACCCGGCACATTTACAGGTACCCGCTTTCTATCTGAATCCAAAATAATAAAGCCTTGATTAGAAAGTGGCTTGCCATATGGTATAGATTCCCATTCTTCTGGAATAACCCTCGGAATCTCAAAATAATTTGACCAAATGGAAGCTTCCGTAGCTCCTCCTAAAGATATAATTTTTATATCATTTCCAAAACGCTTATATATCTCTGAAATCAGTCTTGTAGGAATCCAATCCCCACTTAGAAGTACTAACCGCAAACTTGAATTATCTAGATCTATTTTTTGTTCGATCATCATTTGCATAAATGTTGGTACTGTATTCCATACTGTCACTCCATTTTCTTTTAATAATTCCTGCCAATGATCAGGATCTTTTGTTCTATCCACATCAGGTACAATAATATGTCCACCCACAGATAGCATTCCAAATATATCATATACTGAAAGATCAAAGTTCAGATTAGACAAGAAAATAGTTCCGTCTTTTTCAGTCACATCAAACCTACTATTAATATCATCAATAGTGTTCATAACTGCTTCATGCGTTATAACTACACCCTTAGGTACACCGGTTGACCCTGATGTGAATATTATATAAGCTACATCCTTCGAATTCACCTCTGGAAGACTTACATCACTACTAAGGTCCTCTTTATTAGATATGATTTCTCTGACCAACTCTTCAGTAATATCAAATACCACACCAGCCTGACGCTTAATAATTTCTATTCTTCCCTGAGGATTATGTACATCAATAGGAACATAAAAGCACCCTGCCTTCAACACCGCCAAAGCTGCAACCACCTGCATTACACCCTTTTCCATGCTAATAGCAACACCACTTTTAGGCTTTACATTGCATGACACTATTTTCTTCGCCAACTTATCTGAAATATTATCCAGTTCTTTGTATGTCAAACGCTCCTTTGTTCCAATGATAGCATCCAGATCACCATATTTTTTACAGCTTTCTCTACAGCCCTCTAACATAGTCCTGCTTACAAAAGTACCTTTACAGTTTTGGCTCTCTTCTATTTTAATAACCGTTTTAGATTCCACTAAATTTGTTGAATCCTTTATTGCTATTTGTTCATCCGATATTTCAGATAAAAGTTTCAGATATTCATTAAACATATCCTCTATCAAATTATCAGGGAACACAGAAAGCACCACATCCCATGACAAATGGAGTTTTCCATTTTGAATAGAGATCTGTTGATCTAAAAATACCTGTGGTGTTTGTGAGCGACCGTCCACAATATCTCCAAAATAAGCATTTCTCTTGTTAATACCAAATCCACTGGTAAATACAAACGGCATAGTTACTTCACTTTTGCCCGTTTTTTTCGCCAGCATTCGTTCAACTTCAACGCCACTTACAAGATTATGCTCCATATCTTTATATAGTTGCTCTTCTATGCGTTTACAACGCTCATAGAAATTCTTGGTATTAGTAAAATCTACCTCCAATAAAGTAAGGGTTGTAAAATCGCCAATAAGTCTTTCCACTTCCGGATGTAACGGAAGTTTTTGGAATCTTGTGAGATTTATCGTAAACTGTTTGCTTGCACTGTAACATGCCAATATTTCCGCATATGCACCCATAAAGAAAATAGGCATTGTCAATTTTAGCTTTTTAGCAAGAGCTTCTATCTCTTGCCATTGTTCTTCCTCTAATATCGCTTGGAATCTGGTAAAGTTAGATTTTCCGTCTTTTTTACCACTACTTATCGGAAGTGCTGGAGCTTCAAATAAAGTTTCTACTTTCTTTTCCCAATACTTCACATCATCGGCATATTGCTTTGTAAACTTTAAAGACTGTTCCTTCAATACATAATCGCGGAAGGAAATACTCTTACAGTATTCAATAGTTTTGCCATCTACAAGTTCCTTCCATTGCTCAAATAGTTTAAAAATACTGAATCCATCAAACACTATATTGTCAAAGCTTGTATGAACTCTCATTCTATCACCATAATAAGTAACTTGTATCTCAAACAAAGGCCATACAGAAGAATCATAAACTTTTTCCGACATAGCCCTTCTGATTTCTATAATATGGGATTCCTTATCCTCATCAGGTTCGCCCTTATAGAAAGCTATTTTATAATTTGGTACGGTTTCTAAAATTTTCTGACCACTTCCATCAGGCAAAATCACAGCCCTCATCATGTCATGTACTTCAATCAACCTATTCCAAGTATCTTCAAGTTTTCTAATATCAATAGCTTGTCCGTCCATCTCAAAATAACAGTGTGAGGAAACATCACTATAGTTATAGCTGCCCGTGCGTCCGATCCAATATGCATTTTGCACATCAGTAAGTGGGAATACTTTATATTTGAATCCTGATTCGGCTCAATTACTCCATAGTCCACTACTAAATTATTATCATTTTTATTTTCAATAAGAGCAGCAAACTTACCAAATACAGAATTTTTAAAAATATCTTCAAGAGCCACATCTATATGAAGCTCTTTATTACAAATGCTCTTTATGCGTGTGGCAATAAGTGAATCGCCACCCAATAGATAAAAATCATCTTCCATAAACACTTCATCGATATGTAAAAGTCTAGCCCATATTTCTGCTAACTCTTTAGCTCTTTTAGTAATCGGTACTGTTTTCACTTCATCAACTGTTGTTTGTTTTACATACTCTTTCAGTGCTCTTCGGTCAACTTTGCCATTTGCAGTATAAGGAATTTCATTCAAAATAATTGTCTGCTTAGGAACCATATATTGAGGAAGCATTTCTGCGATATAATTCTCAAACTCCTTTATGTCTGCATGCTTATTACCTCCTTTATTTGCAAAGAAAACACTTTGACTATCTAACTGTTTGATCGGATTATAATCTTCTATACATTCGAAACCATTTATTGACAAATAATCTATCCATTCTGCCTTTGATAATAACGGTCTCAGACTTTCATTTCTTTTATCCTCAAATTTCCCAAATCCATCTTCAAGATATGCTGTTGTAACTAGCTCTATAGATTCATTTTTTGTTGACTCTGTAAAAATGAGTTCACCTTCCGAACAAAGCATCTCCCGTAATGTCTTTAATACTCTGGGAATATCATGGAATCTGTGCATAAAATCCAAAGAAATTATCAGATTATATTCTTCTTTTTTAGTCCCCGAAATCAGGTCTTCTTCTCTAATTCTGCTAAAGATAATATTATTACACTCTACTAAACCTGCTTTCATCTCCTCTAAGCTATCTATAGAAAAACTTGAAACAGTAATTGCACAGGTATTGCCGCATACCTTTATCACCTCATCTAATTCCTCTCTATAGTCACCTGCTAAAATCAAGATCTTGGATTTCTCATTTACCATAGACGATTCCCTAAGTACACAATTCAAAAATTCATATTTTTCTTTTGCTCCCGGCTGAGATATTATAAAGCTATGTAAATCCAATTTATCTTCCATAAAGAAGGCTTCTGCCACTGTCTCTTTGCCGAGAAGCAACTTTGCTCCATGTTTTATAAATTTTCCAACAAAATTATAATAAGGACTTTTCGTTATCTCATTGGAGTCAACTTCAATAGCTTTTATATTTTTAATATTTGCCTTCATAGGATCTTGGTCAAAAGAAACATACCCTTGTTCCTGTAAGTAGGTAAACCAAAGAGTTAATATATTTTTTCCGTATTCTATATTTCCCATTTCTTCTAAAGAATAGATTGCCTCTTTTTTTGTAGGTATACCAAGTTCTTTTAGCACTAAACCAATCCCATAAATTGTAATGTCATCACTCAAAACAAAGTCTTCTGTATTAACCGGAACATCGCTTATATAGTAATTCCAGTCTCCGTGAGTCATACCTACATTTGAATTATCCGCTTTTTCAAGTACAAGAAAGGCTACCAGATATTCAGCTTTTGTATCTCCAATTGGCAAAACGATGGCCTGTTTTATGTCACTTCTATTTAAATAAGCTTTTTCAATTTCTTCAAGCTCAATTCTGTGTCCTCGGATTTTAACCTGGTTATCTTTACGGCCTAAAAATTCAATAACACCATCTTTCCAAAATCTTCCATAATCACCGGTTCTATACCAGATTTCATTATCAAATTTGACAAAATGACTTTTTGTTTCTTCTTCATTGCCTTTATAGCCTGCCGCAACACTGGTGCCACCAATCCATAGCTCACCTGGCACATAATCCGGACAGTCTTCCTGTCTATCATTCATGACACGATATTTCTGATTCCTCAGTGGATAGCCATATGGAATAGACTTGAAGTGTTTTGGTAAAGGTAATGAAACCTGATAATAATTTGACCAAATAGATGCCTCCGTAGCACCACCCAAGGAAATGAATGCCGAATCTTGTGTCAGATCACAAAAGCGTTTCGGTAGATCAAGTGGTATCCAATCGCCACTACAAAGTGCCAAACGAAGCTTACCCATATCCTTTTTATTTTCTTCAGCCAAAATTATTGCAAGTTCCAGTAGTGCTGGCACAGAATTATAAACAGTCACACCATATTTTGTAACTAATCTTTGTAATACTTCTCCATCTGTCTCCTTACCTTGTGGCACTAAAACTAGTTTGCCCCCTGCTGACAGCAAACCAAATATATCGTATACAGAAAGATCAAAATCAATCTGAGACACCTGCAAAGCTATATCTTTTTTAGATATCCTGTATTGTTCATTTATATTTGAAATAGTATTCCAAGCAGAAAAATGAGGTACCATAACCCCTTTGGGTTCTCCTGATGATCCCGAAGTGAAAATGATATATGCGATCTGTTCCGATTTTGCTCCAGAAAGCTCCTTTGGTACATCTGTTGTCACCATATCAGCATTTACAGTAGCACAGATTCCTTTAAATCTTTCCTCTGTCTCATTATTTACAACTACTTTTGAAATTTCACTTCTTTCAATTATGGAAAGTCTTCGATTTGCTGGTTGACCATAGCCGATAGTTACATAACAACAACCTGCTGCAAGTATTCCCATTATCGATGCAATCTGCATCTTTCCACGAGGCATACATATTCCTATGCATTCCTCCTGTTTTGCCCCTTTTTTCATCAACTCATGTCTAACGCCATATGCCAGATCCGCTAATTGCGCATAGGTTACGGCTATTTCATCAACATCTATTAAAGCAACTTCATCAGGCTGTTCTTTGGCTTTCGCAAAAAAGCTTTCGTGGATACAAATTTTATTAAATACTTTTTCCTGTATTAATGCATTTCTTACAGCAATTTGCTCATCTATATCAAGTTCAACTTTTGCAGAAAATCTGTCCATTGTAGCAAGCTTTTTAAGTGTCCTTTGATACATCGCAAACATTTCATCCAAAACATTTTCCTCAAATATGCCCTGAATGCTATCCCATATCATAAGTAATCCATCGTGAATATCGAAAAGCTGAAAATCAAGCCATACCTGCGGAGTTTGAGAAATCATATATGCTATATCTCCAAAAGTTTCACAGAACTCTTCATTGAGAAGTGGAACTCCCAAATTACACGAAAAACAATAGGTGCAACAATATCTTCTCCCGAATGAAGTTTGAGATAGTCTCGTTCTATCGAAACCCCAGAGTAATGAATATGTCTCATATTTTCTTTGAATTCTTTATCTATATTTAGCACCTTATCAAGAAATGTATCTCCGACATTCTCGTCGTATACAATCAACAAAAGTGTAGTAAAATCTGCTACAGCATTCTCAAGTCCTTCTGTGCTGACATCACGATTAAACAATGGCAGATTGATCAGAAACTTTGAATTTATGCTAAATCTCGCAATTACCATTGCATATAAAGTTAAAAGAGCTCTTGCTGGCGTTATTTTATGATAGGCACATGTCTCTTTGAATTTTGCCCAGAGTTCAGGTTCTAGGAATGCTTCCATTCGCTCAAATACCGGCTTTTCTATATCTGTATTATTCACAGGTAACTCAGGTTTGCCAGGCAGTGAAGCAATTCTGAAATCCCAATATTTTTTATCCTCCTCTATGACCTCTTTATTAAGCTCTCTCTCATTTAAAATGTACTCTGCAAAATTAAAGTTCTTGCTGTCTTCAGGAAGAGTTCTTCCGTTATACAAGGCAACAAGGTCTCTAAGTATAATCTGGAAACTGGTTACATCTGCGATAAGTAAATCCACATCATAATGAATCCTTGCTTTATTTTCCGGTAAAAGTGTAAGCTGTAATGCTATAATTTGCCCATTATAAATATCAAGCAGTCGATGTGATGTTTCTTTGCGTATACATTTCAAATGCTCTGTAGCGTCCTTGGTTCGGTAATCATAGACCGTAATATCATCACTGTACGGATGATCACTAATATATTGCTGTCCATCCCATGTAATAACCACTCTAAGCATAGGATGATGCATTTGAAGATCATAAAAAGCCTTATTTAAACGTACAACATCTATATTTTCCACATCGATTTCCATATATCCGTGACAGCCTACACCACCAATACTTTGACCACCCATTCTACCTATCCAATACGCATTTTGAACCTCAGTCATAGGGAATGGTTCATGCATATCGTGTTGAATAGTACCAATTGTTTTTTCACCATTGTCTGCACTTTGATGAGCCACAATAAACTTTTTCAGATCACCATATGTAGCTTGACTTATAATGTCTACAAATGTAACTTTACATCCGTTTTTACGAAGGATTGCTGCCACTTTCATAAGTTGAATGGAAGAAACACCAAGCTGAACTAAGTTTTGTTCATCACTAATATTAGAATCTACTCCTATTTCTTCAAGAATATCTGTCAAATCCATTTTTATGCCCTTTCTTTTACAACAAAAATCACCTTGTTATCTGCTCTCTAAGTTTTCTTTTGTCTATCTTTCCCACATTAATAAGAGGCATTGATTCCACATAATGGAGCTCATCTGGGAGCTTATATGGAGCCAATCCCTGTATAGAAAGCTCAAAACAAATATCTTGTAATGTCTTTTGGTTTGAGGATACAAGTACCGCACATATTCTTTCCCCTAGATATTCGTCTTCCATGCCAAATACCGCAGCGTCCTCTACACCCTCACATTTTTTCAGATATTCTTCTATTTCAGAAGGAATTACATTCTCGCCCGCACGATTAATCTGCTCCCTAATGCGTCCTAAAATTTATTCTTCCCTCTGATGTGATCATTGCCTTGTCTCCAGTCTTGAAATAACCATCTTCAGTAAAAAGTTCACTATTTCTCTTTTTATCATTGTAGTATCCTTCAAATGTATATGGTCCACATTCTATAAGCTCTCCGACACCTCCCATCTGAACATCATTTCCGTCTTCATCTACTATTCTGACTTCATCATATTCAGAAACCGGTGTTCCCTGTGTATTCCATGCTATATTCTTATCATCATCAGGGCTTGTGAAACAGGTAATTCCTTCGCCTAATCCATATCCTTGTATAATTTTTATGCCCATTAGCTCTTCAGCTTTTTTAGCCAACTCTTCTTCCAGCTTTGCTGCTCCGATTTGAATATATTTCATACTCGAAAGATCCGCCTCCTCTCCCAACTCCATACAGTTGATCCACATAGAAAGAACAATCGGTGCTATTTGGGTAAAAGTTACCCTCTCATCCTTTATATATCCACTTATTTCATCAAAACTGGCTGTCATAGACAGCACAGTTTTTCCGCCATGCAACATTGTGCCAAATACACCTGGAGCACATAAAGGATAATCATGGGATACAGAAAGTGCCGCAAGATAAACGCTAGTTCTGTTTGTATCACAACGATTTGCACAACATTTAGCGTTATAGTAATAGGCAGCATGTGTCCTTGGTATAAGCTTTGGTATAGAAGTTGTTCCTCCTGAAAGAAGAAATAGTGCTGTATCCTCACCGTTAATTATTGTCGGCTTAAAATACGGTGCATCTTCAGCTTCACTTAAACAGATCACTCCTTCTGATTGACGGAAAGCAAAGAGCTTGACGTCGTTATCTTTATCTTTTACATATTCTTTTGCCACTTCCAAATAATCAAAGCCCAAATCTGCTCCATAGGTAACTATTGCTTTTGCTTCACCAAATTCTGCTATAGTAAACAACTCCTTTTTTCTATGTGTCGGCAATAAAAGAATTGGAACTGCTCCGATCATAAAAAGTCCAAATAAACTTTCAAAATATTCAATTCTGTTATTAAACCAGCTAACTACATGGTCTCCCTTTTTTATTCCATTTATTGAAAATACATTTGCTACAGCCTTAGCTTTTCTCCATAGTGTCTCATAAGTAATTCTGCTATCTGTATCAACCAAAGCAATTTGTGCAGGATATTTTTCTCGTGCATCATCCAAAATATCTAAAAGATTTTTATCCTCCACTATGCCCTCTGAAATATACTCACTAATCCTTTTTATTCCCATTTAAGTTTCTACTCCTGTACTTTTTTATAGTTATTAAGCCCAATTCCTTTAGTCCTTTAATAACGCTTGTTGCATCTTCTATCTCAGCTGCATAATGGACTCCATTTTTCAAAGCATTTCCACCTGTCATCGCAATCATCGCTGCAACTGCACCGCTTAAAAAAGCAGAGTCATATGAGCTTTCAATTTGAAATCTGGTTAACTCATTTTCATTTGAATAAAAATCAAGCAAGATCAAAAATCCATTTTCGCCATCTTTTCTTTCAAAAACTTCTTTAAGTTTTATAAGTTTTTCAATATCTTTTGCATCAGCAAATCCCTGGAAGAAAAAGACCTTGTGAGGTTTGATTTTTTCACATAATACTTGATACTCCTTATAAAACATCGGAAGTAGATAAACTATTTTTCCATTACTTAAGACAATCTTTTCTTTTACCTGGCAATCTATACTACATACAGCTGCATTTTTCCAATATGAAAAACCTTTTCCTTCACCATCATCCAAGCTGGCTTTAATGTCTAAAAGGGCATTCTCGGACAAATTTGAATAATCAAAAAATATTTCTTCTATACATGAAGACTTTACTTTGGTCATTTCAGTCCCCATCTTAAATAGCAATTCTACCAATCCCGGGTAAACTCCTGCAGAAAGTAAAATTCTCCCTTTATTTCCACAATTTTCCATTACTTCTCTAACCATGAAATCATTGCCAGCTACATCAATTAATCCTTTATCCGCTTTAGTGCAAGAAAAAGCAACTGTATCTCCCAACTTATGAGCCGGACCTGTGCAATTGATAACCAGATCACAGCTATTGATAAAAGTGCTTAGCAATTCAGGCTCATTAACATCTACTGTCATAGTTGCAACATCAGAAATTTTCTCAACATTGCGACACCCTGCCAGGATGTCACAATGTTTCTTTTTTAAAACTTCCAATGTACCTTTACCAGCTCTTCCACCAGCACCGAGTACGCCTATTTTCATTCCAGATTCTCCAATCCTTTCTTTGCATACTCAGCAACCGTTTTTGCATTTTCTTCATCTTCAACACAGGTAACATGATTTCCACCAATTGGAATGTAATCTATTTGACCAATAACTCTATCATTCCAATAAGCTTTCATATCATCAGTCTGTGTAAATATGAAATCTAAAGGCTCAGTAGCTTCAAGGAATCGGATATTTCCAAAATATGGCTCGGCATCAACACATGAGGCCTGGAAGCTATGGATATACAAATGATAATTTGATAGGAGCATTTCATAAGATGCTTCTCCTCTGCCAAGCCTTTCCATTGTTGCAACATAATCTTTAAATCTCTGTTCTATCGGAATGCTCTCCATCTTTTTCAAGAATGCAGTGGCTTTTTTATACTTGCTTTTATCAGCTATTTCGTAAAAATCTTCTTTATGAAGGCGTTTTCCATAACTTGAAAATATATGCATTATTATCTCCATCAATTCCTGATTTGTGATTTCCGAATATACATCCTCGACAGTAATGAAATAATTTGTAATAAATACTAACTCAAGTGCTATTGATTCTTCTATGTCGTAAGGTACAGGTGCACTGTCTACAAGTAAAAAATCTTCTACTTCAATTTCTAACCGTTGCAGTTCTCTCGCAGTTTCAAGGGCGATCAATCCTCCCATGCAATAGCCGATAAGTTGCACTTTTTTTATCCCTTTTTCTACTATCGTATTTGCATATTCAGTACCAAGCTTTACTACTAATTCATTTGCAGGAATACTACAATACCTATCCATGTCTTGAATGGTTATTCCATATACCGGTCCAAGGTTCTGCTCTAATAAATGAGGCAGCAAAAATCTAAAACAATTCATCGTTCCCAAGCCTGCATGAAATACTAATCGAGCAACTTCGCCTTCTTTGTTTCCACCCTTGTAAGTGAATAAACCAAGCTTTTCATTTTTCTTTTCTGTTACAGCCTTAACTTGCGTCTTTTTTTCCAAAAGATTCTCAACAAAAGTACCAAATTCCAAAGTTGTAGGCTTATTTAGAATTTCTCTTAAAAGACGGTCAAATGAAATATCCTGACTTGTACACTGATGACTGTATTTTTCCACAAGCATATCTCTGACCTTACCGACTATTCTTGATAAACCAATGAATCTGCACCATAATCATAAACATTTGCACTATAAGATATATTCATAACTCCAAGATTTTCCTCAAATATTAGGTGTATTTCTTTTATAAGCTCTGTAACTTCATCATCATCTTCACATGAAGTAGATTTAGATTTGTTTACAATGCTATTTTCGATCAAAACCTCCAAACTTTTCATATCTACTTTTCCGTTGGCAGTCAGACCTATCTTATCTATGTTGATAAAATAAAGTGGGATCATGTATTCAGGAAGGTTTTCTCCTAAATAATCTTTTAAATCTTGCTCATTAAACATTTTTTCCCCCTTGATAATTCCCACCAAACTATTTTTATCTATAGGGTTAAGACACACTTTGCATTCTTTTATTCCATCGTATTTATTTAATATGCTTTCTATTTCTCCTATTTCAATACGATATCCGTGAAACTTGATCTGTGAATCATGTCTTCCACAGAAAATAAGTGTTCCATCGGATTCATAGTACCCAAAATCTCCGGTGCGATACATTCTTCTTCCATCATCCGTAGTAACGAACTGAGCTAAAGTAAGCTCTTTTTCATTACAATATCCATTAGCAACACCTTTTCCAAGAATACATAGTTCGCCGACAACATAATCAGGGCAATCTCTCAATTTACTGTCGACAACCCTATATGCCTGATTTGATAATGGTCTGCCATAAGGAATAGATGGGCGCCTATCGTCTGCTTCAGTTACTTCATAAATATTGGACCAGATTGATCCCTCTGTGGCTCCTCCAAGGCTATACAGAGTGGCTTTAGGACACCATTCATCTTTGAGTTCTCTAAAATTAACCGGAATCCAATCCCCACTGAGTAAAATATTTTTTAATCCTACTTTGACACTATGTTGTCCAGCTGCTTCCAAAAGCATTTTGAACAAAGCTGGAACAGTGTTCCATATAGTTACCTGATCGTGCTCAATAACATCAATCCAATGTTTTGCATCCAGATATTTGTCATTGTCTACAAATACAACAGCTCCACCTACTGATAACAGACCAAACACATCATATACAGAAAGATCAAAGTTCAATCTGGACATTGCAAGCACTCTATCTGAAGAGCCTATCCCTAACCTATCGTTTACATCTTGAATCGTATTATCGGCTGAACCATGAGTTATCTCTACACCTTTAGGAACTCCCGTTGAACCGGAGGTAAAGATGATATATGCCAAGTCATTCTCTAAAGCATCAATAATTTCTACATTTTCTGCATTATTGACTTCGTTTAAATTAATAAACTTAACCCCCAGATCTATGTTATTCGATGGAGCTTGCCCCACAATATAATTCATTCGGGTTTTATCTATGATCAGTTTTACACGATTTATAGGCTGTTTTTCATCCAATGGCACATAGACAGCATTTATGCTTAGAATCGCCAGTACTGCAATTATTTGATTTCTCCCTTTCGGCAACAGAATACCTATTTTGTCCTGAGGATGTGCTCCAAGCTTTGATAATTCACCTGCAAGAGCTTTAACCTTTTCCCACAACGCCTTATAGATAAGTTCTCCCTCAGAATCAATTATTGCAATATTCTCAGGATTTTCTGTTGCACTTTTCTCCACTCTTTTGTGAAGTGCCATATAAGGAATGTTTTTTGCAGTATTGTTGACATACTTTCTTACTTTCTGCTGGCTCTTAGGTATTGCTCCATCCCATACTCTTTGCCATGAATATTCATCAGATGAAAGCATATCCATAATTCTTGAAAAATAGTCTATAATTGCATTCTCGATTTCCAGTAAAAACACGCCTTTCCTAATATCGAAATTTACATCAAGCCCATTCGGCGAATCCATTGCCTGACAATCTATAAATACTTGCGGTGTCTGGCTGATTCCGTAATCACCAATTTGAGCTTCCAATTCACCAGACTGCACAAGACCTATAGAGCCTGTAAATACATATGGAAACATTGATTCTTCTTTTCCTTTTTCTGCTGTCATATCTCTCATAACTTTAACTCCAGAATAGGAAGAATGATCTAAATTGGTGTTCATTTCTACCTGAATTTTTTTCATATTTGAAAGAAAGCTTTCACCATATGCAAGGCTTGTGTCCATCAATGTCACAGATGTAAAATCACCAACAATCTGATTAACCCCTTCAGCCAAAGGCATTCGATTAAGGAGTGTAATATTTAAACCAAACCTCTCTTCTCTCGACCACTCAGCAAGTGTTAGAGCATAGGCTGTTAATACTGCAACAGTAGGTGTACAATTAGCTTTCTTTGCTACACTAGCAAAATAATCCCATTTTTCTTTCGAAAGTTTATATGTTTTTCTTGTAAAACCCTTTTCAATCTTATCTAATTGAGTTGGAACAGCAGGATAGGATGGAAAGTAAACGATCTTATCAAGCCAAAATTTTCTATCTTCTTTGTACTTAACTGTCATTTGAAATTCCTTTTCCAGATTGAGATATTCACGAAATGAAATTGCTTCTGGTATAAGTTCCATCATCTTTCCAAAATAAATTTGTTCAAACTCTCTAACAATGATCCAAATACTATTCCAGTCAGCAATCATAAAATCCATAACCAAATGGAGCACAGATTTATCTTTAAATTTTGTTACTCCAAAATGAAAGAATGGCCATTTTCCAATTTCGCTTTTCCAATTAGCATAGCCCTCTCTAATTGATTCTAATTCTTCAGACTCTTTATCATAAACATTCGGGCAGTCTACAAATTGTATGTTATAATCCTTCCACACCTGATTATCTGAATGCCATGTTCCATCTTTTTCAATCGTGGCACATAACATTTCATGATTTTTTATTACCTGACGAAAAGCCTCATTTGCTTTTTGTTCATCAAGATCATCATATAACAACTCAAAATATACCTGACAAGTTACACCTCCAAATAAAAAACTGTCTGTTCTTCCTAAAAAATATGCAGACTGAATATCTGTTAATGGCACATTGTCCGTTTTTCTTTCTGTTAATACGCGTATAATATCTTCTTTATTAGCTCTAAGAAATTCTTTCTGCTCAAGAGTTAAAGCGTTTTTTGGTGCTTTTACCAACAGATTTCCTTCTTTTACTTCTATAGTTATTCCTGCTTCTCTATATTTATCAATTACATTTATCAGCATATTCGGTTATATCCCCCTTAAAAGATAAGTTCCTCGTATATTTTTTTTACAATTAAAGCAAAAGTCCCATCCGGTAATTCACTTATCCTTTCCAGTACCAGTCCGCTTTTTGAGAACATATCTTCAAATTCTTCCATAGTTCGTTCTCGCCCATTGCAAAATACCCACATTTGTATATCACACATATATCCTTTTAGAGCATTTTGCTCTGTGGGCTCCTTTATGATGTCCTCTATTACTATAAGTCTGCTATCCTCATCCATCTCCTTTGCAATATTTTCCAATATCGCATGACATTCCACATCCTTCCAATCGTGAAGAATTCGGGATAGCACATACACATCTGCATTAACATTTAATTCATCAAAAAAGCTTGCCTCTTTGAATTTGAGCCTATCAGCCAATCTATTCTTTTCTATATTTTCTACAGCCGCTTTTTCAGCCTGAGAAAGATCTAAGATCACTCCATTTGCATTCTTATAATGATTCAAAAATTTACAGATTATTGTCCCTGTGCCGCCACCAACATCAACAATTTTAAAAGAGTCGGTATTACTTCGAAATTCATCAAAGAAAGATTCTAAATCAATATTTTTGCTGACCGAGCTCATCATTCCATCGAAAGTTGCAAATCGACCTTCATCTTGCTCCATCTCATCAAATATCTCTAATTCATTGATAAACTTTTGCGGTGTAGTTTTTGCCTTTATCGCAGGGTATAAAAGATGCCATGCCCTCACACTTTCTCTTCCACAAAAAAGTGCATACTCCTTCAATGAGTTATCCTCTCCTGCAGAAAGTATTTTTCCCACTTCTTCTATCCTGATTTTTCCGTCCGTCTCAGCCAGCAACATATATTGCCTAAGAGGTCTTATAAGTCTTTTTATTTCATCTTCTTTCACATCTAAAATATAGGCTATCTCAGCAGTTGACTTAGGCTCGTCTTTGATCAAGTCAAAAATCCCAAGTTCACATGCTGTATATATCACTGCCGTTCCCATAAATCCATTAAGCAGGTTTTGTACATAATTTCTTCCGTAATCCATGTTAGTCTTCCTCATATAAAGTTTCTAAGCCTTTCCATTTGCACACTCTATGTTCAACAAACTGAATAAACACATATAACAAAACTCCCAGCAACGCTAATGCCAAAACTCCTGCATACATATCTTCAAAATGTCTTGCATCCATTGATTTTGTAATAAAATATCCAAGGCCTGTTATGGAAGCAAAATTTTCAGTTATAAACAAAAGTGCGGTTGATATACCAAGTGTTGCCCTAAGTGCAGAAAAAATTTCCGGCATACAAGCAGGTATAACAAGATGAAATAAATATTGATGCCCTTTAGGATTTAACGCTTCCATGGATTTGATCAACTCTCCCGGAATATGTCTCACTGCATCTCGGATTGTCAAAGTCAGTTGAAAAAACAGAACCAACGCTATTAAAAAAATCTTGGGTTCATCTCCTATTCCCAAACAAACCACAATAATAGGCAAAAATACTACTTTAGGAATCGGGTATAAAATATCAAGCACTTTTCCTAAATAATTGTCCGCCTTTTTACTGCAACCTATAGCAAGCCCCATTGGCATTGATGCAGCCAATCCTATCAGTGTCCCTAATGCTATTCTGTAAAAACTCGCCCATAAATGTCTTGGTAGATTATCTCCTGCAAGAAGCAAAAAGAATGATTCTATAGTTGAAATCGGAGATGGCAGAAATTTCTTATTAAAAACAATACTTGCAAAGTACCATAAAAGTAGAATTGCTGTGAACGCTATCAAATATTGAAAAATTCTTTTAGTCATTTAAATTCCCCCTACTATTGCCTTTTTAATCTCACTTTGAATAGCCTTGACCTCCGGAACGCCTAATTTTCCGGTTAAGCTATTGCTAAGAGTCTTGCAGGAATTATTTTTATCCCCATTAAGAATTAGAATTTTATCGCCGAAATATGCTGCTTCCCTGACACTATGAGTCACCAGCACCACCATCATTCCTTTTTCTTTGAAATATCTCCTGAGTTTCTTATAGAGTTTCTCTCTCATAATCGGATCGATGGCAGAAAAGGGTTCATCTAATAAGATCAGCCTTGGTTTTGACATGAGTGCCCGTGCTAATGCCACTCTTTGTCTTTGTCCACCTGACAGTTGGCAGGGATAGGAATTTCTTACCTTAAAAAGGTCAAATTCTTCAATTATCTGATCCGCTAAGAAGTATTCTTTTTTCGCTTGTTTCAATTGTAATGGGAGAATGATGTTTTTTCTAACAGTTTTCCATGGAAATAATCCGTAGTTCTGAAAAACTACGGATATATCTCCCTTTACTTCTTTTACATTCCTATTATCAAAGATAACTTCTCCATCTGTTGGCTCCAGTATTCCGGCTATAATGCTCAGCAATGTAGTTTTTCCGCAACCAGAACTGCCCACTATAGCAAGGCAGTCACCTTCTTCAAATTCAAGACTTAAATCTTTTAAAATAAAACTGTTGCTATTACCATAGCTCATACTTATGTTTTGTAATTTCAGCATTTACTTTCTTCCTTCCTCTGAACCAAATTGTGTATCTACTACTTGATCGTAATCCACAGTTTTATTTAAAAGATTTTTTTCCACCATCCATTTTGTTATATTCTCAACTTCCTCCTGTGTTGGAACACTGTTTTTGGGATAATGAGGAATCTGCCATGTCCCTTGTAATGCCTCAGGTACATTTGCAACATAATGTATCAGTTCCAAATCTTCGTCATTATGCTCATTTATCCTGTCTACAGCAGCATTATATCCTTCCATGAATTTTCTTACAACCGATTCGTTTTCATCTATAAATTTCTTCGTAAATGCAATAACTGTTACTGAATAATTATTCTTCAAAGTCGTATCATTAACAATCTCTTTACAGCCTCCTGCAATAGCCAGATCCCCCATTGGATCCGGAAGTATTGCTAAATCAATTTCGTCTGCATTCAATGTCTCAAAACGAAGTGAAAGACTTGGAATATTAACTTTTTCAATTTTATTTATATCCAGTCCCAATTCGCTCCAGTACGAATCAACAAGATATTCCATCATCGTCCCCTCTGAAATGCCAATCTTTTTTCCCTCTACATCCTCTATACTTTCAATCCCAGAATTAGGGCTTGAAACAATCAAAAATTTTCCTTCCGCAACATTTTCTCCTAAAGCAGTCGCAACTGCTCTAAGATCTGTGCCTCCTTTTATGAGCAAATTTTGAACTACCATATCAGTCATCATGCCATCAATAGCTCCTCCTTCAATGGCTTTTGATTGGTTTGATGCACTTGAAAATTCTACAAGTTCTACATTTACACCGTACTTTTCAAACAGACCTGTCTTTTCTCCTACATAAATAGGCAGACTATCCGCTGTTCTAAGCACTCCCACTCTAATAGAATCTGCAGTTGAATTTCCCCCAGCTTGTACAGAACTTTCTTTATCTTCGACATATCCGCATCCCATCAACATCAATGCTACTGTCATAATAGTTATAAGTTTTTTCTTCATGTTTGCCTCTTTTTTGTTAGTATTACCTAACTATTATTTATAATAAAAGGGAATCACAACTACAATCCATGAATTCCCTTTTTCATTATTCAAATTATCAATTTTCTACTACAACAACTTTCGATAAACTCTCCATCGTGAGTTGCCACAATAATCGTCTTTCCCATTGATTGAAGTTCTTTTAAGATCTCTGATATATCCATCATATGCTTATAATCCAAGCCGCTTGTTGGTTCATCCAGAAGAATTATATCGTTATCTCCAGCTATGGCACTGGCTATAGCAACTCGCTGCATTTGACCTCCAGAAAGGCTTAGCGGATGTCTTTCCTTCATCATGCTTAAATCTAGTTTTTTCAAGATAGTAAGCGCTTTATCTCTATCTTCCTCTTCCATTCCTAATAGGACTTCATCCAATACGCTCTCAGTAAATAGTTGGTGACTTACATCTTGCATAATCATAAACATCTTCTTTCTTCGTTGCTTCCAACCAAGAGGTTTTCCATCTATTACTAAATCGCCCCTACACTTTCTAATCCCACATAAGCAATTTAAAAAAGTGGTCTTTCCCGCTCCGTTATGTCCTATCAGAGCAGTAATTTCACCTTTGGCAATTTTTACATCGTCTGCCTCAAAGATTCTGTCGCCCTTTTTATATCTGAATTTATAATTTTTAAAGTCTAATATATTATCACTATCTGTAGTTTCATCTATATCAATCTGAAAAGGATTCTTTTCAACAAAGCTTCGAATCCCAAAATCTCTTACCTCTTTCTCTGTGATTTTTTTCATTTCTTCTTTATCAAGATTTCTTGTTATTCGTCCATCTTTAACAATAATTGTTCTGTCACACATTTCCCAAAGGTAAGCTATCCTGTGCTCTGAAGCAATAATCGTCTTCCCTTCTCTTTTCCATATAGAAATTAATTCCTTTAGTCTTTTTACGGCTTCGTAATCAAGATTCGCCGATGGCTCGTCGAGCAATATTATCTTGGTCTTTTCCATGTCTATTGATGCACAGGCAACCTGCTGTTTTTCTCCACCGGACAGTTCAAACATTCCTCTGTCTAATAGTTTTTCGATAGAAAATCTTTTAACCGTCTCATCGAGTCTATTATTTATTTCCTCCTCTGGAATCCCTTCATTCTCGCATCCAAATACAAGCTCGCTTTTTACCTCGCAGGTATAAAACTGAGATCTTGGATTTTGAAAAACTGTGCCACTCGTCTTGGCCAAGTCGTAAATCGTAGATTTCTCTGCATTGAGACCATCTACATAAATTTCTCCCTCCACATTGGCATCATAAAAATATGGAATAAGCCCATTAATAAGCCTTAAAATCGTTGTTTTTCCACAACCTGATTCTCCTGTTAAGAGAACAAATTCTCCATCCTCTATAGTTAAACTAATATCTTTCAATACCCTGTGATTTGGTTCAGCGGCATAAGTAACTGTGCAATTTTTTATCTCAATCATCCTTATACTCCTATTAAGCTCATAATTAATCTAACTACTGCCACTGCAAAAAAGGCAAAAAAAACATAATCTAAAATTCCAAATCCAATCTTACAAATATTGGTACGTTTGTTTCCTGAAGCTAGTCCTCTTGTGATGGCTGCTGCTGATAGCTCCTCGCCAATTCGCACTGAACAAATGAGCATCGGAATCATTTTGTACTCCAAAACTTTAGATGTTTTTTCCCCTCCAAAACAAATCCCTCGCATTCTCATTGCATCATTTATTGATTGAAATTCCTCTTTTAGCGTCGGCAAAAATCTAAAAACAACTGTCAATGGAATGATTATTTTTTCAGAAACATGCATTTTTTCCATTCCAGCTACAAACTCACTTATCTTAGTCGTCTTTACTGCATAGTAACCAATTGCCACTGTAGGTATCATTCTTGAAAAAATACCACCAACAACTATAGCCAATGTTCCAACCAATATGTTATCCCAAACATAAGGAATATATAAAATGCAATAACTGATTAACAGCCCTATTAAGCTTTTCAGACAATATGAATATTCTTTTTCTGCCAGAAGCAAAACATATGGTACAACTGTCAAAATTATTTGAAAGACATATAGTTCTTCTCCACCCAATCGGCTCAAAACAACTAAAGCTGTTATGATAATAAGAAATAGTTTTGTTCTGGGATCAAGCTTAAAAAATTTTCTATTCATTATGCAATCCCCGCTCTTTTAAAATGTTTTTTCAGCACTGCTCTGCCAAGAAGTCCACCAAATATACCACACACAAAACAAACTACAACTAATACCGGTGCCATGTAGGTAGGAAATAGTGCTCGTACTGCAGTAATATATCCTTCTCCATAAACTTGACGTGTTGACCAATATGCATCCGGGTGAAAAAACAATTCATAATAGTTACCCCAACACCAAATGCTAAAAAAACCATTTGCCAAAACAGCTAACTTAGCACTTGCAAATCTTCCTTTTGCATAAGTAATATCAGCCAAAAAGCCAAAAAGTGTTCCTGTAATAATCGGAATGTATCCCATACCTGTTAATAGCATAATTAATCCTAATAAGAATCCCATAATTGTTATCGTTCCAAATTTCTTTACCTTTGTTAAAAACAATTCAAAAATAATGCCTCCGACAAGCGGTACAAAAACAGAAAGAAGAACTAAAAAAATCGGTATCATCCCAAGCATGGCAACGGCAAAAATAACAACAAAATATATTGCAGTGAAAACCCCAATATTTATCAAATCTTTTTCCATCTAATTTTTTTTAAATACCTTTCTTTCATTCATAATTTTCCCCTCTTTCTACCTCAGTTATTTCTAATTATGAATTATTAATGGCATCTTAAAGCCATCATTACACTTCACCAATTTTTAGTTAGTAATTACTAACTAAGTAGTAGTTTACCTTACTGTACATTTTTTGTCAATTAATATTTATGGTTTTTTGTCAAATGTTGGGGTTGATTTTCAACCCACTCCAACATTTGACAAAAAGCCGAAAAACGCAGCTAACCTATTTTTCATAGATTAACTGCTCGTGTTTTAGTTCCATATTCAGTTTCATTCTACAAATCCGACAGTGAAATCCTGTCGTATGTGCCATTTTTCTTATCTTCTGGATGTGGCTCCAGTCCGATAATTGTAATATCTTTCTGGTCTGGTTCATAAACCCAGTACATTCTCATTGCACCACTGGTTTTATTTTCCAGATAAGATTTCTACACTTTCATTCCATAACATCTAGATAATAGCTCTATTTCATGGGTTTGAAGACTCAAATAACCTGGAACAGGCAACAACAGTTTTAAAGCCTTTCCCCATTTTTTATACAACTGTTCTTCCTTCTTTTTTATATTACCGGAACGATATTTCTCCTGTAAATCTAGCCAAAGTTCCTGCATTTCAGGAATTCCCATTCGTATATTAAAATTCATATCTTATTCCTTTTAAAAATCTGACAGGTCAATAAACGAGGAAATATCGCCTTTCTTGAAGTTACTTACTGTACGATCCATATCTGCCAGAGTGCTGGTTGATATGCTCTCTGGCACTAACAGTTCCCGAGGTTCCAGAATAATACAGCCATTTCCGTATTCTTTTACATTGTAATACTGATAAGTGGCTCCTCTGAGCGTAATTCTTTTTTTGTTATCCAGATGGGCAACATAATCTTTTATTGCTTCCATTATCAACACCTCCTACGAAAGCATTTTTGTAGGAAATCCTGCACCTGCCCCAATTATAATAGCATCTGCTTCCCCAATTTTTTCTTTTATCTGTAATATATTATCCGAGTAACTGTTTGTAGAATCGTTCATCTTCCTCTTTAAAAGCATTAAATATCACCTTTATCTTTGATTTTATCTTTTCTTTATATTGCTTTACTGTCTGTACTGCAAGCTCAGCAGCTCTTTTATTTGGAAACATAAATACGCCAGTTGAAATACAACAAAAAGCAATACTCTTCACTTCATTCTCATCAGCTATCCTAAGACATGATTCATAGCAGGATATCAGTAACTGTTCATGTTCCTTGGTCAGCTTTCCCTGCACAATCGGACCAACTGTGCGAATCACATGATCACAGGGCAGATTAAACGCTGGGGTGATCTTTGCCTGCCTTGTCGGTTCTTCATGCCTCTGTTTTATCATCATATTATTGCAACAGTCTCGAAGCTGAATTCCTGCATAGGTATTATCAATACAATTATGGCAAGGCTGATAGTAGCCTGTCATACCACTGTTGGTTGCATTTACGATTGCTCCCACTCTAAGTCTTGTAATATCGCTCTTCCAGATAGAAAGATCAGGTTGTACCTCCCTAATATCTGTCAATGTGACAATCCCCTTCTTCTCATTTTTTTGAAAGGTACATATCCTGAATCTGCAAAAATGTATGATCCTTTTTCCCCAGCATTCTTATATTCATAAGCGATCTGAGTAACATTTTCTGCTCAACTATATCTGATGAATTTTGTATCTTCTCATACTCTGATCGCTCTTTCAACAATCCTTTAATTAAATATTTTCTTCTGTCATCCTGATTCATTTCCTGATCACCGCTTTCACTGGACAGTTTTCATAACAGTTTCATTTTTTCAGATATGTTACTAAATCCATCTGTTTGTCACCTATTCTACAATTTTAATTCTTCCTAGTTTTCTTGGTTTACTTTTCGGCTGTTCGCCATCTATATACCCTAATATAACAAATCCCTGGCATATGTATCCTTCTGGCACTCCCCATTCGTTCATCAGTCTTCTTCCTTCTTCCGAATCAAATGTTTCATAACCTCTTGAGATAATACATGATGCAATGCCAAGTTCTGTTGCCTGCAAAATCATATTTTCCATCATACAAAAAAAGCATCTGCTGTCTTGAAAAGAAAAATTATTCTGGCAGAATACACATACAACTGTCGGAGCATCATAAAATCCATTTTTTTATGGTCGGATCATCAATTGTGCTTGGCTGCTCCTTTGAGACAAAACTGCCTGCTAGGTGCGAGCGGTCAAAAGCTTGCCATATTCATCTTTCCCACATAAGTTGCCAGTTCCTTATTATGGATTGCAACCATCATACTTCTCTGTCCTCCTCCGGCATTCGGTGCAAAATTTCCGGCTTCCAGAATCTTTTCCAGGTCATCACGTCCTATCTGCTCATCTGTATATTTCCGAATGGAATGTCTTTCTTTGATGATATCCATTAACATGATAACACCTCCCCAGTCATCTCATTTCTTGTCTTCCAGCACTGCGGATCTGCCCCATAAAAGTTACCGCTTGTTCCATTGGCAACTGCCGGACATCCACGGCACCATGCCTTAAGTTCACACTTGCTGCATTTTACAAATTTATCGTAATCTCTATATTTTTCCATCTGACAGATCCAGACATCTGCCAGCCGATCTTCAAAAATATTGGCCACTTTACTGTCTGTCACCCTTCTGCATGCCATAATATCTCCATTCGAAGATATGGTAATATGACAATTTCCACAGTTACAGCCACCATAAATCATGCCTGTTTCTGTACTCTCAGGAAACTTAAACTGTCCTGTTTCATATTCATACAATGTCCACAAATAATCCTTTTTATTAAAATAGATCTCGCATCCTGCCTTTTCATATGCCTTATACTTTGCATCACAGACTTCCAGAAGTTTTCTGTATTCTTCTGGTGTCATGCTTGTGTCAACTTCGCCACCCGTAGGCACATAACGAGAAAATGCAAAAACCTTTACTTTCGCTTTTACAACTTCATCAATAATATCTGGTATTTCATCCATATTTGTTTTAGATACTGTGCTCATAATCACACTTTTTATCCCTGCCCGGTTCAGACATCCGATTTTCTCAATCGTCAGATCAAAACTTCCAGGCTTTCGAAAACAGTCATGTGTTTCTTTCATTCCATCCAAAGACATCTGATATTTATCACATCCACACGCCTTTAACATTCTACAAATTTCATCATTCAGATGAAATGGATTTCCCATTGAGGTAAATGGTATCTTTTTCGATTTCAGCAATACCATTAATTTCCAGAAGTCTGGATGAAGGATAGGATCTCCACCAGTAATATAAAAATATGGCAGTCTGTCATATACTTTGCCAAAATCCTCGCAGTTTGCTATTACCTCTGTCATCTGATCCCATGTCATAGACTTTAATTTCTTACAGCCCTCTCCTGAAAAAATATAGCAATGCTTGCATCGCTGATCACATTCATCTGTAATATGCCACTGAAAAGAAAAATACTGACTCATCCTATCCAACTCCTTCCTTAACTTATTTTACTTATCAGATGCCCCACATGCCGTTGGTTTCTCCTCCGGCTTGTCTGATGCTCCCATGCTGTTCCGCATGCTGCTGGTGTTTCCTCTGGCTTGTCTGATGCTCCACACGCTGTGCCGCATGCCGCTGGTTTTTCCTCCAGCTTGTCTGATACTCCACATGCTGCACTGACTTTTATTTCTTCCCTTTTTTCCCATCCGCAAAGATTTGATAATGCCATTTTGTTACCTCCTGATAAATTTTTATTGTGTATTATCTTTGTTGCAAGATTATAATATCAGAAGTTCATCGCATAAAAAAGTACGCACTTTTTTATTACATAGGCATAAAAATCTCCATTCCGCGGGCAAGCCGCGGCACAAATAGTAATGAAAGTGTTTTACATCTCAACTCTGTGATTTAAAATATATAACAAGAAGCTATACTACAAAGCACGGGAGGTAAAGTTGTAAAAACTTTCTCTGTTTTAGACAGCATAAAAATCAGTGTAAGTTCTGTCTTTTCAAGCACAAATAAGTGGTATCATGAATCCGTACACTAAGAATTGTTAAAGCTCTTTGTTTTATTGTGTGGCAGTTCAGTCAATGGCTTCTTATCTTTTACGAAAGGAGTTACACTATGAAAGTTACTTATCAAACCTGTTGTGGTGTCGATGTTCACAAATCTTTTTCTTGTTGCCACAATCATCAAAAACTACCGCCGGTATTGAACCTTCTTATCAAAAAGAAGCGATTCTCTACCTTCAACAATTCTATTTTAGACTTTAAATCGTGGCTTCTTGAAAATGAATGCCATGATGTCTGTATGGAATCCACAGGTAAATACTGGGTTCCTGTCTTTAATCTTCTCGAAGATCAAATCAACGTTACCATTGCTAATCCCAAATGGGTTAAAACTGTTAAGGGTAACAAGGACGATACAAAAAGATTCTAAATGGATTGGAGACTTATTCCGACTGGGACTTGTGAAAAAGCAGCTACATTCCTTGTAGGTTGATCCGTATTCTTAGAGAATACACAAGATATCGTTACAAGATTGTTTCTTGCCGTTCAAGTGAAAAGAATAGATATCAGAATGCTCTTACTGTTTGTAATATCGCATTAGATTCTGTTGTATCCGATATCTTTGGGAAGTCATCCTCATCCATTATCGATTATCTGCTTGAACAATCAGGTACTACGATTAACCATGAAGAAATCGCTTCAAAAACTTCTTAAGAGCCTCAAATCCAAAGAAGACGCTGTGATTGAATCTATCGAAGGATATCAGATGACTGATGCCCAGAAATATCGTATGCGCCTAATTCGCGCACATATGGATTATATCACAGCTGAAATCAATGATATAGATAAACAGATTGAATCTTTGATTTCTTCCGATCCTGATTATGATAAAAGCTATCCGGTTACTAACTACCATTCCGGGTGTCAAACGTGATAGTGCAATTACTATCATCTCCGAAATTGGTATTGATATGTCTCAGTTTTGTAATTCTAAACGCTTATGTTGTTGGGCAGGTCTTACCCCCAGCAACAATGAATCTGCCGGTAAGAAGAAATCTGTCCGTATTACACGTGCCGGTGTCTACCTCAAACCTGCATTAGTACAGTGTGCTCATGCAGCCGTGAAATCTGACAAGTCTCCTTACTACAAAACGAAATATGAATCCCTTGTTAAACGCCGTGGCAAGAAAAGAGCTGTTATTGCCATTGCCCGTATGATTCTTATAGCCATCTACCGGATGCTGTCTACCGGAGAGGTATGGAATCCAAGCGATCTTTACAAAATCGATATGCCTGCACCTTTAGCTGAAAAACAGAAGGCTAAGGCTATCAAGCAAGCCAAAAAACTTTTACAAAAGGAAGGACTGCTTCCTCCTGATGAACCTTTAGCTTCTTGATCAATCTACTAAATCTATATCCTCAAATAAGTTGCCTACTTAAGACAGCTTATTTAAGTGTGCCGGTTTACGGCTTACCTCTACTTTCTTTCACACTAAGGTAACCTTGGTTATTTTTTATAACATATTGCTTCTTTCTGTCTATTAGATTAATATAAAATATAACATTCAAAAAATAATACGATATAAGGAGATCATCTCATGCTGACAAAAAAAGAACTACCCGAATGTCCAGTTGCAACCACAGTTGCTCTTATCGGCAGCAAATGGAAATTGCTCATTATCCGAAATCTACTACAACACCCATGGAGATTCAATGAGTTAAAAAAAGAGCTCGAAGGAATCAGCCAGAAAGTTCTTACTGACAGTTTACGCTCTATGGAAAATGACGGTCTCGTCATTCGCACTGTTTACCCAGAGGTTCCACCCAGAGTTGAATATAGTCTCAGTGAACTAGGTCTTACTCTGCAACCTATTCTTGACTCAATGGCCGAATGGGGTTATGCATATAAGAAAAAGGGGGGTTATGGATTAAATACAGAAAATCTATTGTAGATAATAACATCACATCTACCCAATTACGAAAAAAGCACCTCCTAGATTAACTCTAAGAAGTGCTTTAACGATTCATCATTATTCCCAATTTTGTTGTCAAATTGTCATGTGGTCTTACATCATGGTTTTTGACATTTTATATTTCATTTTAGTACAACTTTGCCCCAGCTGGGATGTGGTTATCCACCATAAGAAGGTGAAGCTCCTCGCCATCTCCTTCCTTAAACTCGCTCACTGCAGAAAGCAGCATACCACAGGACTCGATGCCCATCATTGCTCTCGGTGGGAGATTGGTAATGGCAATCAGGGTCTTTCCAATCAATTCCTCTGGCTCATAAAATGCATGGATACCAGAAAGAATCGTCCTGTCTTTGCCTGAACCATCATCCAAAGTAAATTGAAGAAGCTTCTTTGACTTTGGCACTGCGGCACAATCCTTTACCTTTACTGCTCTAAAGTCAGACTTACTAAAGGTTTCAAAGTCCACACTCTCTTCAAAAAGTGGCTCAATCTTGACATTACTAAAATCAATTTGATGATTTGGTGTAAAGAAGCCCGTCTTTGACTCCTCTGCTTTGTTCTCATCTGCTTCCTTTTCACTTCCCTCACCTGCTGGCTTTGACAAACTCTTCATTGTAGGGAAGAGAAGTACATCTCGAATTGCTGGTGAGTTGGTAAGAAGCATCACAAGCCTGTCGATACCATAGCCAATACCACCTGTTGGTGGCATACCAATTTCAAGAGCATTTAAGAAGTCCTCGTCGGTGTGATTGGCCTCGTCATCACCTGCTGCAAATGCTGCCTCCTGTGCGGCGAAACGCTCCCTCTGGTCAATTGGATCATTGAGCTCTGAGTAGGCATTGGCCATCTCACGGCCATAGATATAGAGCTCAAATCGCTCTACCTTTGATGGATCAGAAGGCTTTTTCTTTGTCAACGGAGAAATCTCAACCGGATGATCTGTGACAAATGTTGGCTGAATTAATTTCTCCTCAACAAATTCTTCAAAGAATAAATTTAGGATATCTCCCTTTTGGTGACGCTCCTCAAATGTAATATTTTTCTCCTTGGCAATGGCTCTTGCCTCTTCAAGGGTCTCAATGGCATCAAAGTCAACGCCTGCATACTTCTTTACAGCATCGATCATTGTGATTCGTTCAAAAGGCTTTCCCAAATCGATCATTGCCTCAGCATAAGGAATGGTTGTTGAACCGCACACCGTCTGTGCGAGATGACGAAACATTCTCTCTGTTAAATCCATCATTCCATTGTAATCGGTATAGGCTTGATATAATTCCATTAAAAGTAAACTCAGGATTGTGTCTTGTGTCTACTCCTTCATTTCTAAAAACACGTCCAATCTCATAGACTCTCTCAAGACCACCGACAATTAATCTCTTTAAGTAAAGCTCAAGTGAAATGCGAAGCTTCACATCCTCATCGAGGGCGTTGTAATGGGTATTAAATGGTCTAGCTGCTGCACCACCTGCGTTGCCCACTAACATTGGTGTCTCCACTTCCATAAAGTTCTCGGCATCGAGGAATTTTCTGATTTCAGAGATAATCTTTGACCTCTTGATAAATGTATCCTTTACTTCAGGATTCATAATCAAATCGACATATCTTTGGCGATATCTTGTGTCCGTATCTGTAAGACCATGGAACTTTTCTGGGAGTGGCTTTAAGCTCTTTGACAAAAGCACAACTTTTACAGCATGAATACTGCATTCTCCTGTCTTTGTCTTAAATACCGTTCCCTCAACGCCAACAATGTCTCCAATATCCAACTTCTTAAAGGCAGCATACTCATCTGTTCCAATCGCATCCCTAGCGACATAAGATTGAATCTTTCCTTCTTTATCTTGGATATGGCAAAAAGAAGCCTTTCCCATAACACGCTTTGACATCAGTCGTCCTGCAATGCGCACTAGGATAGGCTCTTGACCTTCTTTTGTCTCCAATGTTTCAAAATTTTCAATAATCTCTTGGCTGTGATGGGTCACATCAAACTTTGTTATCTGATAAGGGTCATTTCCCTCGGCCTGCAAAGCTGCAAGCTTGTCTCTTCTCGCCTGAAGAATATGGTTTAACTCTTCGGCGGTAATTTCCTTTTCATTTTGCTGATTTGTATCTGCCACGCCTGTTCTCCTTTACTCTATCTATACTCTGTGGATGTCCAATACCTTGTACTTAATTGGTCCAGCCTGTGTTTCTACCTCAACAATATCGCCCACTCTCTTCTTTAAGAGTGCCCGACCTACTGGAGATTCATTGCTGATTTTTCCTTCTAGAGAATTAGCCTCTGTAGAGCCCACAATCTTATAGGTCATCTCGTCATCATATTCCATATCAAGAAGGGTGACATTGCAACCAATGCTAATGGTATCCAAATCGACCTCTTCTTCAACAACAACTTCGGCATTCTTTAGAAGAGTCTCCAGCTCCTCAATTCTTGCCTCAATATCTCTTTGCTCGTCCTTTGCTGCATCATACTCTGCATTCTCTGACAAGTCTCCCTGTTCTCTTGCTTCCTTAATCTTTCCAGCAATCTCTTTTCTCTGGTTTACCTTAAGGTCTTGTAATTCCTCCTCATATTTCTTTAAACCTTCATAGGTCAAATATGCTTCTTATCCGCCATTTTTTTCTCCTTATAAGCGCAACTATGCGTTAATTATATCGAAATATTATACCTTTAGGACATAGGAATGTCAAGAAAACAACTGCTTTAAGAGCTTTTCAAGCTCTACATAACTTTCAATATGGTTGACTTGATTTCGAAATGCAGAAGATCCCTTCATCCCATGAGTATACCACGCAATATGCTTTCTCATTTGTCGTATGCCCATATACTCCCCATCGTACTCTATTTGCATTCTTGTCTGTCGCAAGATCATATCTGCAATCTCAGGAAGCGAAATGGGATCCATCTTTGTGCCATCCTCTAAGTATTGTAACACCGCCCGAAATATCCAAGGATTTCCCTGTGCACCTCTGGCAATCATCACCCCATCACAACCTGTCTCTTCCACGAGTTGCTTTGCTGATGGTCCATCGATCACATCACCATTTCCAATGACAGGAATCGACACTGCCCGCTTGACATCGGCAATAATTCTCCAATCCGCCTTGCCAGAATAATATTGCTCTCTTGTTCTTCCATGCACAGCAATGGCCGATACTCCTGCTGCCTGAGCAGCTTTTGCCACCTCCACGGCATTGATATGTTGTTCATCAAAGCCCTTTCGTATTTTGACAGTCACTGGCTTTTTTACCTTAGATACCATATTTTGTAATATTTGATAGACCAAGTCCGGATTTTTCATTAATGCCGATCCCTCATGATTATTGACAATTTTGGGCACTGGACATCCCATGTTGACATCAATCATATCCCACGGTCCGTCTTCAATTTGATGAGCAATATCTCCCATCAATTCGGGGTCTGAACCAAAGAGCTGAATGGCCAATGGATTTTCTCTCTCATCCGACTTCATCAATCCAAAAGTATTTTTATTTTTATAAGAAATGGCCTTTGCACTGACCATTTCTGTGCACACAAGAGAGCATCCTTGCTCTTTACAGAGCAGACGAAATGGCAGGTCTGTCACCCCTGCCATTGGTCCAAGACATAAGCCTCCCTCGATGTTTATATCTCCAATCTTAAACTGTAACTTCATCAATATCTTGTTTCAAATACAACACGGTAGTAGAGCTCTAATTGCTCCATCAGCTCTTCCTTTTCCCTTTGAAACTTTGAGATATGTAAACCGCTCTCAATTTCATCAAAGAGATAATCGCCATCATCTACACGAACGGTAAATTTGATATTGCCTTTCTCATCAAATTCTACTGTGAAAATTCCACCTGCCTCTTCGGCAAAAGTCACACACATCATTTGCAACTCATTCCGAATGGACTCTGGCAATTGAGCAAAATCCAGATTGAAGTAGTACTTTTGCTCATAGGAATTTGCCCCGCATAGCACAACATTTTCTGTTGTTCTATTCAATCCTTCACTCATTTAGCGCACCAATAATTTGGCAATTCTATACTGATCCTCAGAAATGTCCTTCTTCATTGCCAACGCTTCTTGAATATCATAATCTACATACTCGCCATGGCGATAAGCAATGACACGATTTGACTTTCCTTCAATCAACTTCTCCACAGCCTTTGCACCCATAATCGAAGCATAAACTCTGTCCTTGCAAGTTGGTGCACCACCTCTTTGCATATGTCCAAGGATGGTTGCTCTCGTTTCAATTCCTGTTGCTGCCTCAATTCTCTTTGCCATAGAATTTGAATGTCCAATTCCCTCGGCATTGATAATGATGTGATGCTTCTTTCCACGCTTTCTGTTTTCAATAATGCGGTTGATCAATGCCTGCTCATCGCCATCATAGTGCTCTGGCAAAAGAATATCTTCTGCGCCATTGGCAATACCACACCACAATGCAATATATCCTGCACTTCTTCCCATAACCTCGATAATACTGCATCGCTCATGAGATGTCGAAGTATCTCTAACCTTATCAATAGCTTCCATAGCTGTGTTTACTGCTGTATCAAAACCAATGGTATAATCTGTGCAGGCAATATCTAAGTCAATGGTGCCTGGAAGTCCAATGGTATTGATGCCAAGTGCTGAAAGTTTTCCTGCTCCTTGGAATGAACCATCACCACCAATAACTACAATTCCATCAATGCCATGTTTTCTACAAATCTCAGCACCCTTTTGCTGACCTTCTGCAGTCACAAATTCCTTACATCTTGCTGTGTATAAGATGGTTCCACCGCGATGAATAATATCTGCAACACTGGTTCCATCCATATCTACAATCTCTTCTTCCAAAAGACCTGCATAACCTCTCATAATTCCCTTTACAGTGATACCATTATGGATTGCTGTGCGGACAACGGCACGAATAGCCGCATTCATTCCTGGTGCGTCACCACCACTTGTTAATACACCAATTGTTTTAATTGCTTTTGACATATCTATAGCCCTCCTCATTGATAACTAACTCAATATGCTTTTCATTCTAATTCATTTTTACAGCGTTTTCAAGCGTTTTGTTACTATTTTGACATTTTCTTGACCAAGTATTTCCTCAAACCTCGATTTTAAGCCATCTGTAAGAGCAATTAAATATCTCTCTCCAAGAAATTTTTTTGCATGCTCCTTCTTGAGATAAATATAAACTCCGTCTATTCCACTTTGAGCTTGCTGTAAAATCTCCGTCATCTCTTTCTCTCGGGCAGCAAAATCCTCTTTATCGGCATATTGCAGCCACAATTCCTTGCCCGTCTGATCAAATGGCAATATTTTTTCGCCAATCAGCTGTCCAACCCCATCTTCTTGGATCTGTACACGCCCCTCAACATATACTCTCGCTTCCTCGTTGAGGTACTTTTTAGTCTGCTCATAGATTTTTGGAAATACAATGACTTCAACACTCCCTACCATATCTTCCAACTCGACAAAGGCCATCATCTGCATCTTCTTTGTCGTCATTTTTTTCATGGATGTAATCATTCCACCAATAATCACTTTTTGGCCATCACCCAGTTTTGCTTCATTGCTCTCCTCATCAATGGCAAAGTCACTGGTTTTTGCCGTCACATTTTTTTCCATCTCATCAGCATCATCTTCCAAGGGATGACCGCTAATATAGATACCGAGAGTCTCCTTTTCAAAGAGTAAAATTTGTTCCCTACTCAATTCTTTGACCTCCGGCATTTGAACCTGAAAGCTTTTTTTATCTTCTTCTGTGGCAAAATCAAATAGTGACATCTGTCCCGAAATCACATTTTTTTGATTTTTGCTCTTGTTATTAAGAACTTGAGATACAATCTGCAATTTTTGATTTCGATTTCCCTCTAAGCTATCCACTGCACCCGATTTAATAAAGTTTTCTAGTGTTCGCCGATTGACCTCTTTATTACTTGTCCTCTCCACTAAATCCTCAAGAGAATGAAACTTTCCCCCCTTCTTTCCTTATGCGTACAATTTCATCAGACACCGAAATGCCCACACCTTTAATTGCTGACAGTCCAAAGCGAATGCCCCCCTCAGCCACTGAAAATTTGCTCTCTCCCTCATTGATATCTGGTGGCAAAATGGCAATGCCCATCTGTCTACAGCTCAAAATGTACTCGGACACCTTTGTTGTATTGTCCATCACTGATGTCAAAAGAGAAGCCATAAATTCCTTTGGATAATAATACTTTAAATAGGCCGTCTGATAAGAAATATAGGCATAGCAAGCTGCATGAGACTTATTAAAGGCATACTTAGCAAAATCAATCATTTCATCAAAAATTCGATTGGCCACATCTTCCTTTATTCCATTGGCAATGCATCCTTTTACACCCTCTTCCTTGTTGCCATAGACAAAGTTTTTTCTTTCTTTTTCCATGACCGATGCCTTCTTTTTGCTCATCGCTCGGCGAACCATATCACTTCTGCCCAGTGTATATCCTGCCAAATCTCGAACAATCTGCATTACCTGCTCCTGATAAACAATGCATCCATAGGTCGGTGATAAAATGCTCTCAAGCTGTGGACAATCGTAGACAATTTCTCCTCGGTGATCCTTTCCCTTAATATACTTTGGAATAAAATCCATTGACCTGGACGATATAAAGAAATGCCCGCAATCACATCTTCTAAAGACTCCGGACGAAGCTCCTTCATAAAGCTTTGCATACCACTGCTCTCAATCTGAAATACACCCTCGGTCTTTCCTGTACATATCGCATCATAGACCTTTTTATCATTGTAATCAATGGCTAACATATCCAGCTTTTTGCCATAATTTCTTTCAATTTGATCTACGGTATTTTGAATAACGGTCAATGTGCGAAGCCCCAAAAAGTCCATCTTCAATAGGCCAAGTTCTTCCAAGGTAGTCATCGTAAATTGTGTGGTGATCGATCCATCACTCGCTCTAGAAAGTGGAACATACTCATCCACTTCTTTTTTAGAAATCACAACACCTGCGGCATGCATAGAGGAATGTCTTGGTAGTCCTTCCAATTTTCTACTCATATCCACAAGATTTTTAATTTCTGGATCGCTCTCATAAACTTCCCTAAATTCCTTGCTCAATTTTAAGGAAAGATCAAGCGTAATCCCCAGCTCCTTTGGAACTAACTTTGCAATTTGGTCGCACTTTGCATAAGGAATGTCAAGAGCCCTTCCGACATCTCGAAGAACACCCTTGGCCGCCATGGTACCAAAAGTCACAATCTGGCACACACGATCTTTTCCATATTTTTCAACAACATAGTTAATTACTTCCTGGCGATGCTCATAACAAAAATCCACATCAATATCTGGCATGGAAACTCGCTCTGGATTTAAATCGCTCAAATAGAAGCTGATATTTGAGTGGATCAATGTCGGTGATGCCAAGGCAATAAGAAACAATGCTTCCTGCTGCCGAACCTCTTCCTGGTCCCACTGCAATGCCATGAGATTTTGCATAGTGAATATAATCCCACACAATCAAAAAATAATCCACATATCCCATTTTTTCAATGATGCCAAGCTCATACCGCATTCGCTCCCAGATTTCATCATTAGCATCGTGATATCTTCTTTTTAATCCTTCTTCACAAAGCTTTGAAAGATAGGAAACTGCGGTCTCGTTTTCTGGCACAGGATACTCTGGCAACTTCGTCACTCCAAATTCGATCTCTACATTACAGCGGTCGGCAATTTTTTGTGTATTTTCAATTGCTTCTGGAGCATAGGGAAAGATTTCTTTCATCTCTTCCTCGGACCGCAAATAAAACTCTCCCTCCTTGTAACGCATACGGTCTTCATCCATCACCTTTTTTGCTGTCTGTATGCACAGCAAGATGTCATGTGCCTCCCAGTCCTCCTTATTGATGTAGTGAACATCATTGGTGACCACAAGGTCAATTCCTGTCTCCTTACTCAGTCTGACCAACTGTTGATTGACAATCTTTTGTTCAAAAATCCCATGGTCTTGTAATTCCAAGAAAAAGTTTCCTTCTCCAAAGATATCTCGATACTCCAATGCCTTTTTCTTTGCCTCATCATAGAGACCTCTTGCCAAAAGTTTGGGTATCTCTCCCGCAAGACAGGCCGAAAGAGCAATGATGCCTTCATGGTATTCTCTCAACAGTTCAATATCTATTCGTGGTTTATAATAAAAACCTTCCACAAATCCCTTAGATACAATTTTCATCAAGTTGGCATAACCTGTATTATTTTCTGCCAAAAGAATCAAATGATAGTAGCGATCTCCACTATTTTCTCTGTTTTCTCTATCAAATCGAGAACCTGGTGCCACATAGACTTCACAGCCAAGAATGGGTTTAATTCCCACTTCCTTTGCCGCACGATAAAAATCAATCACACCATACATCACACCATGGTCGGTAATCGCAAGCGAATCCATTCCCAGATCCTTTGCTCGACGAACGAGTTCCTTAATCTTACTCGACCCATCTAGAAGTGAATATTCGGTATGTGTGTGTAAATGTGTAAACGCCATCTTCCTTCCTTTCCCGTTTGTAAAAATAAAGAGCTGCATCGAATATCGACCAACTCTTTACTATTTACACTATTGGTTTGTTAAATATGACTCTATTCCTGTGACTGCCGCTCGTTCATCCTCACCATCAGCTAGTACGGTCACTTTCGTGCCATTTTTTAATGCCATTGTCATCATTCCCATAATGCTCTTTGCATTTACCTTCTTATTTTCACTTTCTAGATAAATACTACTTGCAAATTGGCTAGCCAGCTGCACTAACATCGCAATTGGTCTTGCCTCCAGTCCACTTTCTAATTCCACAGTAATTGTCTTCTTGATCATGTCCTTTTCTCCTCATCCATTTCTTCTCGGAGCTTGTCCGCCACTTCAGCTAATTTCCGAAGCCTGTGGTTGACTCCGCTCTTTCCCACTGGCGGATTTAAGTAATTGCCCAATATCATTAAATTGGCATCTGGATATTCCAATCTCACCTTTGCCATTTCTTGCAAATTAGGTTTTAATGCATCCAATCCAATTGTTTTGACAATGAGCTCAATATCCGCCTTTTGTTTCAAGTAAGCATTAACCGTCTTGTTAAGATTAGCCGTCTCACAATTGACGGAGCGATTAACTTTATTTCGCATTCCCTTAAGTATACGCACATTTTCAAACTCCATTAAAGAATTTGCCGCTGACATTGTGCGCAGGGCATCGCCAATAAAATCACCCTCCTTCAAATAGACAATATACGACTTCTTTCTCATCACTATCTTAGCTTCCATATTCAGCTCTTTCATGATGTGCTGAATCTGCATAGCTCGTCCCTTTGTTGGACAGACGATTTCAAAGTGGTATGCTTTCTCTGGGTCCGAAACCGAACCACTCGCTAAGAAAGCACCACGTAAGAAAGCTCTCCTGCAACAACCCTTAGAAACAACTCTATTTTTTTGAAGAGTTAGATCCTCACCAATTCGACCATATTTGTCGATCAATTTTGTACTTTCTAATACCCTCTTTGTATCTTCATCGCTTTTGAGTTTCACTATATAAGTATGTCTGCGATGTAGGAAAGAATTCTTACTAATTGCAATACTCGTCTTTATATTAAATGTTTTCTTGAGCAAAGTAAAGCACTTTCTAGCTGTACCTGCATGCTCTGTAGAGATTGAGAGCATATACTCGTCATTTTCTGAAATATGTACTCTTCCAATAAAGCTCAAAATCCCTGCAAGTTCTGCAATTTGGCTCTCACACTCATCGGGCATTACTCTTGACAATTCATCTTTTACTGATGTTGAATATGACATACTAACTTAACCTTTTAATATTCCGATCACAATCTCGATGTTCCAAATTTAATGAAATCCCTGAATATTTTTTTAGTCGCTCTGCCAAGGCACAGGCAATGCACACAGAGCGATGTTGACCGCCCGTACAGCCAATGGCAATGACTAATTGACTTCTTCCCTCTTTGACATATTGCGGAATTAAAAATTCCACCATATCCTGAAGTTTCGTCATAAATATTTCTGCCATACCATCCCGAAAGATATACTCCTTTACCTTTTTATCTTCTCCAGATTTTAAGCGAAGGTCTGCCTCATAAAATGGATTGGTCAAAAAACGCACATCAAAAACTAAATCTGCATCTTTTGGAATACCATAGGCAAAGCCAAAAGATAGGACATTGACAAATAAATCCCTGTGCACCTTTTTGTCCGCAAAAATCGAAACAATTTCTGCTCGCAATTCCTTAGTCAAAAAGTGACTGGTATCTATATAGTACTCTGCCCGGTTGCGCAAAAACTCAAGTGCCTTTCTCTCCTTTTCAATGCCTGTTTCAATTCTTCCATCCTTTGACAGGGGATGACTTCTTCTTGTCTCCTTGTAGCGCTTAATGAGTGTCTCATTATCCGCATCCAAAAATAAAATGCTATACTCTACATTTTTATTGTCGACATCTTCTAGAATCTTTTGCATATTCTCCAAAGATTCCTTTCTTCGGATGTCAATTCCAAATGCTGTCATTGCTGTTGCACCCTTAGACTTTTCTATCTCCACAAGTTTGGCAACAACTCCACCGGAAGGTTATCCATGCAATCGTATCCTATATCCTCTAATGCTTTTAAGGCCACTGTCTTACCAGACCCACTCATTCCAGTTACGATGACAAATTTCATTTAAAATTCTCCCAACATTCGAACTTCTGGGTGCAATTCCACCCCAAATTTTTCCTTTACAATTCTTTGCACATCACCAATCAGTCCATAGACATCTTCTGCTGTAGCATGGTCTACATTGATGACAAATCCACAATGTTTCTTTGAAACTTGTGCTCCTCCTCTTTGATACCCACAAAGCCCAGCATCCGAAATTAATTTTCCTGCAAAATATCCCTTCGGTCGCTTAAATGTTGACCCTGCACTTGGATACTCAAGAGGTTGCTTTTCCTCCCTTCTTCTTGTGAGATCCAAAATCTTTGCGTTAATTTCCTCTGGATTCCCCTTCTTTAGTGTGAACCTTCCCGCCAAAATCGTTCTCTTTTTTTCTTCAATATTGCTGTGGCGATAACCTAGGTCAAGGTCCTCCATCGGCACCCAATGAATAATTCCATCACTTTCTAAAATCAATGCCTCACTGAGCACATGAGAAATTTCACTTTCATAGGCACCTGCATTCATAAAAATAGCTCCACCAACACTTCCAGGAATTCCACAAGAAAACTCCAGTCCCATTAATTTTGCCTCTGCAGCTGTCTTTGACAAGTCTGCCAAAAAAACACCTGCTCCTGCAACAATTTGCACCCCTTCCACTGCAATTTTATCTAAACCTGCTGTGCTCACGATTACACCATTATAGCCTCTGTCACTGACCAAAAGATCACTTCCTCTGCCAAGTACAAAGTAATCTACACCCTCATTTTGAATGATTTCAAGCACCAATTTTATTTTTTCTTCCGTCTTTGGCTCGACAAACAGTGCAGCAGGTCCTCCAATGTGAAATGTAGTATGGGCTGACATTGGTTCTGCAATGCGAATCTCATCTTCAGTCAAAACCTCTTGCAATTTTTCTTGCAACCTATTCTTCCAATCCATCGCTACATTTTTCCCTTATTAATATTTGCTTGTACTCGTCTATAAAGTTCCTCTGCTGCATTGTATCCCATCTTCTTTTGTCTGTGGTTAACCGAGGCTGCCTCACAAATGACTGCCAAATTCCTTCCTGGACGAATTGGAAGCACATGGCAAACTACCTTATTGCCTAAAAACTCGGTGTAATTGTCCTCTAAGCCAATGCGGTCATAAGCTTCTTCCTTGTTCCAGTCTTCAAGCTTAATCACCATATCAATCTGCTGTGTATCCTTTACACTCTCCACACCAAAGAGAGCCTTGACATCAATAATTCCAATGCCACGCAACTCAATAAAATGTTTGGTGATATCTGGTGCGGAACCAATTAAGGTTACATCAGATATCTTTCGTATCTCCACCACATCATCAGAAACCAAGCGATGCCCTCTCTTAATTAACTCCAAAGCCGCTTCACTCTTTCCAATTCCACTCTCGCCCATAATGAGCACGCCCTCACCAAAGACATCGACCAAACACCGTGGATACTAATGCATGGTGCAAGCTCAGCCTTTAGCCAGCGAATAATTTCTGCCATAATCTCTGTTGTGCTTCGGTCTGAAGTCAAACAAGGAACGCCATAGTGCTCACAATAAGCTAACATATCTTCATCTGGCTTTCTTCCTGCCGCATAGACCATGGCTGGAAGTTTATAGGAGAGCAATTTATCGTAGATGGCAACCTTTTGTGCCCTTTCTAGTGTCTCAAGATAGGCACATTCTACATTTCCCATAATTTGCACCCTCTCATTGTCAAAGTGAGCAAAAAATCCTGTCAGCTGTAATGCTGGACGATTAACTTCTGCATTCTTTACAAAGATGACCTCAGTATCAATTCCTGGTGTCAAATTTGTCAATTTATTATTATTAATTAATTCTGTTATGGTAACTCCGTCCATACCTTTCCTCCCTTCTCTTGTTCCCCCTAGCATAACACAATTTTACTGCTTTGGGTGGAAAAATTCATACACAGCCTGTGCAGCTTTTTTGTCCATCTCGTGCACTTTCAAAAGCTCCTCAACTTCTGCCTCCTGAATCTTTTTGATTTCGCCAAAGTATCGCATCAAGGCCTTTCTTCTGACTGGTCCAATGCCTAAAATTTCATCAAGTACTGATTTGACTTGTGTCTTACCTCGCAAACTTCGGTGGTATTCAATCGCAAAGCGATGTGCCTCATCCTGAATTCTTGTAATGAGATGAAATGCCTCAGAATGTACATCCATTGGCAATTCCATGTTGTTAAAATAAAGTCCCCTCGTTCGATGATGATCATCCTTGACCATTCCACAGACAGGAATATCTAAATCTAACTTTTTCAACACACCCTTTGCAATATTGATCTGTCCTTTTCCACCATCCATTAAAATCAAATCGGGCAGTTTCACAAAATGTTCGTCCAAAGAGAGGGCATCCCTAAAGCGTCTCGTGAGCACTTCTTCCATCGAAGCATAATCGTTGGGTCCAATAACCGTCTGAATCCGAAACTTTCTATAGTCGCTCTTTTTGGGTTTTCCATCCTCATAGACAACCATGGAACCCACAGAAGACACTCCACTGATATTTGAAATATCATAGGCCTCCATGCGAGAAATCGGAGAAAATCCAAGAATTTTTTCAATTTCCCTCACCGCACCTATACTTCTTTTTTCTTCTCGCTTTAACTTATCTGCATCCTTTGCAAGCACAAGTTCTGCATTTTTTCTGGCAAGCTCCATTAATTTTTCCTTCTCTCCCCTCTGAGGAAAGATAAGACAAACTTTGCTGCCTCGCTTGGCACTCAACCACTCACCAATCAATTCTGCATCCAAAAGATGACTTTCTACCCAGATTTCTTTAGGAATAAATGGTGTCCCCGCATAGAATTGCTTCATAAAGCTCTCTAAAATCTCTGAGCGACTCTCTTCCATGGCCACTTGAATGTAGTGGTGCTCTCTGCCAACCATTCTTCCCTCACGCACAAAAAACACTTGAATGACGGCATCTCTATCGTCTTTGGCCAACGCAATAATATCCCTGTCTTCTACCCCTTCTGAGGTGATTTTTGACGCTGTGCCACATGTCGGACAGACTGAATCAAATCCCTATACTTTAGTGCCTCCTCGTAATCCATCAATTCTGATGCCTCCATCATCTGTTTTGTCAATTTTTCAATGACAGGCTCAAAATTTCCATTTAAAAAATCGAGTACCCCACTAATATTTTCTTGATACTGTTTCGCACCAATATAGCCCTGGCAGGGTGCCTTACATTGATGAATATGATAATTCAAACATGGTCTTTGTACGCCAATATCCCTCGGAAGAACTCGATGACATGTCCGAATTTGAAATGCCCTCTGCAAAAGATCTATTGTATCCTTTACGGCCGTAGCACTCGAAAATGGTCCAAAATACTTTGCCCCATCTTTTTTAAATTGCCTAGTCAACAAAATTCGTGGAAAATCCTCTCTGACAGTCACCTTGATATAGGGATAGGTCTTATCATCCTTTAGTAAGGTGTTATATTTTGGCCGATTTTCTTTAATTAAATTATTCTCTAAAATTAATGCCTCAAGCTCTGTGTCGGTCACAATGTATTCAAATCGAACGATTTTTGACACCATTTTTTTTATCTTTTCTGTTTTATCTCTGCTCGATTGAAAATATTGACGAACACGATTTTTTAAAGAAATCGCCTTACCAACATAAATAATCTCATCCCGTTCATCGTGCATAATATACACACCTGGCGAAGAGGGTAACTTTTTCAATTCTTCCTCAATCACAAATGCCAATGTCTTGCCCTCTTTTATTTATTGCGCAATCTTCCGCCTTCATAGTGCTCTTGCATATCGAGGTAGCGAACAATGCCAGCCACCTGTTGCGGTTCATTGCCTGCCATCTTTTCAATGTCCAAAGTCGTATAAATACAATCTAAATCCTTTTGTGTAAAACTATTTTTGTTGTGTAAAAGAATTGCCTTTTTGTCACCTAAAGACTGTGCATCCAAGAATTTTACAAGATAATTCTTTTCTTCTGCCTTTTTTGTCTCCATTTTCTTTCTCTGCTCATCTGCACCTTCCTGCAATTCCTTTGTCACTTCTTCTACGGCTTCCTGCACTTCGGGTTTAAAGATTTTAGGTCTTCTCGCCACTTTTTCCCCATCCCTTTCCTTCACTTCTTCCTCGCTCTCCTTGCCCATATCCACAAGTTCAAAGCGATATTTGTGTCACAGCGGGATATTTCTCATGATCGACTTCACTCATAAACATCTCTATTGGTCTGGCATAAATTCCAAACTCACCATAGAGTGCCTGATAGATGACTAGCTTCTCACCAGTCTCCGAATGCTTAGCCACGGTTACTACCTGATATAATTTATCCTTAAAATGCTTATAAAACTCGCCTGCTCTTGGATCTTTCCTTGCTTCCATTGTAGTCTCCTTATGAATTAAAAATAAAACTTGTACACATTATAACATACTTGTGCTAAAATTTAATCCATATTGTTATTATTATTGAGGAGGAGTTTATGAAACAAGGATTTGACAATCAAAAATATTTAACCATGCAATCAGAGCACATCAAAGAGCGAATTAGCCACTTTGGCGACAAACTCTATCTGGAATTTGGTGGAAAGCTCTTTGATGACTATCATGCCTCCCGTGTACTTCCAGGATTTGCTCCCGATTCCAAGTTAAGAATGTTGTTGCAACTCTCTGACCAAGCCGAAATTGTTATCGTTATCTCTGCTGCCGATATTGAAAAAAACAAAATTCGTGCAGACCTTGGCATCACCTATGACGCAGATGTCTTGCGCCTAATCCAAAATTTCAAGGACAAAGGTCTCTATGTCGGCAGTGTCACCATTACACAGTACAGTGGACAAAGAAGTGCAGATAAGTTTAAAGAAAAACTAGAAAAATTGGGCATCAAGGTTTATCGCCACTACATTATCGAGGGCTACCCAAGCAATGTCAAACTCATTGTCAGCGAAGATGGCTACGGAAAAAATGACTACATTGAAACCACAAGACCGCTTGTCATTATCACCGCTCCTGGCCCTGGAAGTGGAAAGATGGCCACCTGCCTTTCACAGCTTTACCACGAGAATAAGCGAGGTGTCAAGGCAGGTTATGCAAAATTTGAGACCTTCCCGATTTGGAATCTCCCACTCAAGCATCCTGTCAATCTTGCCTACGAGGCAGCCACTGCGGACTTAAACGATATCAATATGATTGACCCATTCCATCTTGAAGCCTACAATGAGACTACGGTCAACTACAATCGAGATGTTGAAATCTATCCTGTCCTTGCTGCTATGTTTGAAGAAATTTATGGTGAATGTCCTTACAAATCCCCAACTGATATGGGTGTCAATATGGCAGGAAATTGTATTTGTGACGATGAGGTCTGTAAAGAAGCCAGTTGTCAAGAAATTATTCGCCGCTACTACTCTGCAATTAATCGCCTAGCTAAGGGAGAATGCAAGCCTGAGGAGGTCTATAAAATTGAACTTCTCATGAAGCAGGCAAAGATTACTACCGCCATCCGAAACCGTTTCTGCTGCTCTTCTAAAAGAAGAAATTACCGGTGCACCGACTGCAGCTATTGAACTTTTGGATGGACGCATCGTGACAGGAAAGACAACGCCTCTTCTTGGTGCTGCTTCTGCAATGCTTCTAAATGCAGTAAAGACTCTCGGCGGCATTGACGACTCCATTCATCTCATTCAGCCAAATGTCATCGAACCTGTACAAAAATTAAAGACACATCACTTTGGCAGCAAAAATCCAAGGCTTCACACAGATGAAGTCCTCATTGCCTTGTCCATCAATGCAGCCACAGACACCAATGCACAACTTGCCCTCGATCAATTAGAGAAGCTTCGTGGCTGTCAGGTTCACTCCTCTGTGATGCTCTCCTCTGTCGACACAAAGGTATTCAAAAAGCTTGGCATCGAATTGACCTGCGAACCGGTTCACTAGAAATATTCACTATAAAATAACGCAAAAAAAAAGGGGGCGTGAAAAAACTCGATTGAGTTTTTTCACACCCCCTTTTTTATTGTTCATCTTCATATTCAATTTCTACAAGGGTCAATCCCTTGGCGGGCATTGTTTGCCCTGCCAATTTTCGATTCTTTCCCGCCAAAATCTCTGCAACATGTTCTGGTGGATACACACCCATTCCCACTTTGATTAATGTTCCTGCCAAAATACGAATCATATTGTAGAGGAATCCATCTCCTCTGACAACAATGGTAATCATGTCCTCATCTTGTAAAATATCCAAGGAATAAATCGTCCTAATGGTCGAGGAAGCCTGTGTCTTTTGTGAGCAAAGACTGAAAAAATCATGAGTTCCTACAAAATACCCCGTCGCCTCTCTCATCTTCTCCACATCTAAGCGAAAATAACAAAAATGGGCATAGAGTCTCTCTGTTGGAATATCAATCTTTCGATTTAAAATTCGATAAGTATAGGTTTTTACACAATTTCGCTTTCTTGGATGCCAATTTAATCCCACCTCATCGGAATATTGAATCCGAATATCATCCGGCAATCTCTGATTGAGCGCAAAAGCAAATTTATCTGCTGCCATTCGCATATCTGTGTCAAATACAGCGACATTGCCATAGGCATGTACACCCGAATCCGTGCGACTTGCACCAATCACTTCAACGCTGTGACCACAGAGTTCTGATAAATGTTTATTGAGCACCTCCTCTATAGTGAGACCATTGGGCTGTTTTTGCCAACCACAGTAATTTGTTCCATCATAGGATACAATCAATCGAATTCTTCTCATCTCATCCCTCTTGTTAAAATCTCTAACTCAAATGTCGGTGCTGTTATCGAAAGTACAATGCTGATCACTAACAAAGAAATTAACACCAGATACGCTATATGATCAAGCTTTTGTATAGCGAAGTGGTTTCATCTTTGTTCTTCCCTCTCCGCCATGATAACACCTAGCTTCCATTGCCATTGCCAAATCCGTTGCTCTGCGAAATGCAGAGATAAAAAAGCGGCACCAGAAGTGGAACCATCGCCTTTGCTTTTCTCACAATATTTCCTGTTTCAAAATCAGCACCTCTGGCCATCTGTGCCTTCTTGATCTTGTCTGTCTCTTCCACGAGAATAGGAATAAAGCGAAGAGCAATGCTCATCATCATTGCAATCTCATGAACTGGAATTTTTATTATCTTTAAAAATCCAAGGCTCTTTTCTAGTCCATCTGTCAATGCATTTGGTGTCGTTGTCAATGTCATCACGGAAGATCCAACAACCAAATACACTAGACGCAATGCCATAAAGATAGAAATTCTTATGCCTTCCCTAGTAATCTTTAGAAATCCTATATGAAAAATGGGATCTCCTGGAGTCAAAAACAAATTAAAACTCACACTAATCAAAAGCAAAAAGATAATCGCCCGCAAGCCCTTGAGCATCATCTTGATTGGAACATTGGAAAGCTTAATACATAACAACAAAAAAATAGTCATCAGCACATATCCTGTCACTGAATTGCTCAAAAAGAGGGCAATAATAAAAATCATTGTTCCAAAGAGCTTTGTTCTTGGATCCATTCGATGAATCACTGAATCCACAGGATAGTACTGCCCAAGCGTTAATTCTCCCATTTCTATCCCTTTCTTTGTCTAATTAAATTGGCAATGGCACGAGCCGCTTCTGGCACCGTGGTAATCTCGTCATCAATTGGCACACCTTCGGACTTTAATCTCTGCACAATGTAGGTAATCTGTGGTGCGGAAAGCCCAATCTTTTCAAGCTCCTTATAATGCTTAAAGACCTCTTTTGGTGTGCCATCAAAAACCTTTTGCCCAGCATTCATCACCATCAGACGAGAGACATATTTGGCCACATCCTCCATACTATGAGAGACAAGAACCACCGTCATCTTGGTATCCTCTCTAAGCCCCGCCACACGATCTAAAATCTCATCCCGTCCCTTTGGATCAAGACCTGCTGTTGGCTCATCCAGAACAAGCACTTGAGGTTTCATAGCCAACACGCCCGCAATGGCCACTCTCCTCTTTTGTCCTCCCGAAAGTTCAAATGGAGACTTTTCATAGTAACTTTCATCCAATCCCACAAGGTGTAACGCTTCTTTTGCTCTCTCCTTTGCCTCATCCACCGATAATCCCTGATTCTTTGGCCCAAAGCAAACATCGGAGAGCACATCGACTTCAAACAGTTGATGCTCTGGATATTGAAATACTAGTCCCACTTTTTGTCTCAACTTTTTTAAATCATAACCTGGAGCGTAGATGTCCTCTCCATTAAAGTAAATCTTGCCACTGGTCGCCTTGATCAATCCATTTAAATGCTGAATCAGTGTGGATTTACCTGAGCCTGTGTGACCAATAATGCCTACAAACTCACCATCTTGTATTTCAAAATTGATATCCTTTAGTGCATACTGTTCAAACGCTGTACCCTTCCCATAGATATAATTTAGATTCTCTGCCCGAATTGACATATTCTCTCCTTATCCCTTCAACATTGGTAGTAATGCCTCCATTAACTCGTCCGTCGTCAAAATTCCTCTTGGAAGCTCCACACCCAACTTTCCCAACTCATCCGCAAGCTCTGTCACGGCTGGCACATCTAAGCGTAATTTTTTCAATTCATCAACTCGGGAAAAGATTTCTCTCGGTGTCCCATCCATTACAACCTTGCCCTCATCCATCACGACTACACGGTCAGCCCCAACAACTTCTTCCATATAGTGTGTAATAAGCAAAATCGTTATTCCCTCTTTTTTATTGAGTTCTCTCGCTGTTGCAATGACCTCCTTGCGTCCATTTGGGTCAAGCATTGCTGTTGGCTCATCGAGCACAATGCACTTTGGCTTCATAGCCATAATCCCTGCAATGGCCACTCGCTGTTTTTTTGTCCGCCAGAAAGTTTATTTGGTGACTTTAATCGATAGGCCGTCATTCCCACTGCCTTTAAGCTTTCATCTACTCGCCTCCAAATCTCCTCCGTTGGCACACCAATGTTCTCTGGTCCAAAAACCCACATCCTCTTCGACAACATTTCCAATGATCTGATTATCTGGATTTTGGAATACCATCCCCTAGTCTTTCGAATATCTAAAAGATGGGTATCATCTCTTGTGTCCATATTTGAAATCAAAACTGTGCCCTCTGACGGAAGCAAAAATCCCATTTGTCTGTTTAGCAAATGTGGATTTTCCTGAACCATTGTGTCCCAATATTGCCACAAAATCTCCCTGTGCAATATCTAGATCCACCGAATCAAGGGCCCGATTGACCTCTTTGACTTGATTGGCATCATCATGCGTAATATAGTCAAATATTAATTTTGCTGCTCTAATTATCCCCATTGCCGCCTCCATGTGATGCAAAATTTATTTCTACTTTTATATACAACAATACCCCCAAAACCATTTGATTTTGAGGGTATCCTTCGCGTGCGTGAGAAGATTCGAACTCCCGACACCTTGGTCCGTAGCCAAGTGCTCTATCCAGCTGAGCTACACACACTTATGTTGCTCTAGTAATATAACCTGTATTGTAACTTTTGTCAACAACTTTTTTTATTTTTTTCTACTGCTCTTCCATAATAAAACATATACTGTTGAATAACACCAGCATATCCGCAATATCGCTCAATCGGAAATTTTCCATTGTAATAGTGGTCAATCACCTTTTGTATCCACACATCAACAGGAAAGGCATCAATTCTATGATATCCAAAGAGTGCCACACAATTGGCCACCTTTGTGCCAACTCCACTGCATCGCTTTAACTCTTCCACTAATTCTCGATCTGAAAGCTCTCCAATAGATTGAAGATCGATTTCTCCATTTACCACCATTTGTGCCGTCTTTTGAATATATTCCTGTCGATATCCCAAACTGCAATTCGAGAGCTTTCCTTCATCCGCAAATGCAATGGCCTCAGGAGTTGGAAAGGCATACTTGCCATTCTCAATCTCCCTTCCCAAATACATACACAATTTCTCTACACTTGTTCGAATCGCAGGGATACTCTTTCTCTGTGAAATAATAAAGGTGATTAACATTTCGAAGGGGTCTTGATGCAAAATGCGAATTCCCCTAGCATATCTTTCTGCCTCCTGTAGAAAGTAATCATCCCCAGCAATATCTTTTGCAAATGCAGAATAATCAGTATCCATATCAAAGTAATCTCTCCAAAAAAGATCATATTCCATTTGGTCACAATTAAAGGCATAGCATCCCTCTCCCAATGTCTCTATATCCAATAGGTGCTGTCCTGCTATCAATTCAAATCTTTTCTCTGTTATCTTATACATCCGAAAGATCTGACCACTATTTGCAATTTTTTCCATATCCATATAAGATGATTGAACTTTTATCATTTATAATTTGACTTCCTTTTTTACTGTACGTCTTCTTCTTACATACTCAAATCGCTGTCCCTGTTGATTTTCTGTATGATCGCTGTTTCTATTCCACTTGCGATTATCTCTTCGCCGCATATCTTCCTGACGATATACTTCCCCAGATCGATAACGCTGATACTTTCCGTAATTTCCGTAATTTCCATAATTTCTTCGACTGCTTCTTGGTCTCACTCGGTCAACTTTTACAGACCACTGAGTCTCAATTTCCTTCAATTCTCGATTCAATAGTTTTTCAATATCAAGTAATCGTCCAATTTCATCTGGTGAACACAAACTAATCGCTTCTCCTGTTGCTCCAGCTCTTCCTGTCCTACCTATGCGATGAATATAAATCTCTGATTCTTCTGGAATATCATAATTAAAAACATGAGAAAGTGCAGGAATATCCAGTCCTCTCGCAGCTACATCTGTTGCCACCATCACATTGACACGACCTGATTTAAACTTCGAAGTGCCTGTTGCCTCTGCCCCTGTGATTTATCCCCATGAATACTCACTGCTGGAATTTCTTCCTTCTCCAAATCCTTGGCCAAGCGATCAGCTCCATGCTTTGTTCTCGTAAAGACAATCGCATTTTTCACATTCTCTTCTTTGAGCATTTGACTGAGTACTAAATTCTTATCTTCTTTTTTTGTAAAACAAATACTTTGTTCCACAGTTTCTGCTGGTGTTGACTGTGGTGCCACTTTTACTGTTGCTGGAGATGTCAATAGCTCTCTTGCCAATTCCTCAATTTTTGATGGCATAGTTGCTGAAAACATCACTGTCTGATGCTCCTTGGTAATATATGAAACTATCTTTCGAATATCAGAAATAAATCCCATATCAAGCATCTGATCTGCCTCATCGAGCACAAATGTTGTGATATGCTCTAGGGTAAAAATGCCCTGCCTCATCAAATCCATCAATCTTCCCGGCGTTGCCACCAAAATCTCAACACCTCGCTCAATTGCTGCAACTTGTGGTCCTTGTTTTGCTCCGCCATAAATACAGGCTGTGCGCAATGGAATATATCGACTATAATTTTTAAAATTATTGAAAATTTGGATTGCCAATTCCCTTGTCGGTGTCAGAACCAATGCCTGAATAGTCTTTGGCTTTCTATCTATCATTAAATTATTTAAAATTGGTAAAGCAAATGCCGCTGTCTTTCCTGTTCCTGTCTGTGCACATGCAATTAAATCGCGATTTTCCAAAATTTCTGGAATCGCCTTCTCTTGAATTGGAGACGGCTCTGTGTAACCTTCTTTCTTAATTGCTCTCAGAAGTTCTCCTCTTAGTTTCAAATCTTTAAATGTCATTGCGTCTCCTCTATGTTTGTCCAACATTCTAAAAAAGACCTGCCCAAAAATGCCAGGGCAGATCTCCAATTGCTTATCTTCCACTAATACTATATCACAATCATAAATATATGATAAGTGGCATTAGTTACAAATTTCGACAAATAATGTGTACCGTTTCATAAATTCTAACAAGAAGTGTTCCACATTTTCATAGGGTTTCAAGAAAAAAATTCGAAGAAAATTTGCATTGATATTGCGAGAAAATTCTTCATCATTTGACTTTGCAATAACATTTCGAGTGATTTCACATAGATGATGCCAACAGCGAATAAACTCTTCATATTCCTTGATATTCTCGATATCAAGCCATTTTTTCACCTTGATTTTTGTTCTTTTTTCTCTTGTACATTCATGAATTTGAAGAAAATATTGAAACTGATCTCCATCATAAATTCTTCCTAGAGGAAAGAGTCTACAAATTCCCGGACGAATGGAATGAATGCTACATCTTCCAGTTTTATCCAAATAGGAGCAGGAATCGTTTTCAGATTTTATCTTTAAGTTTGGCAATACGATACCATCTGAAACCTTTAGCTCTATTGTTGTACGAAATAACTCTTCCACAGAAACATTCAAACCAAAGCTTAATTTACACACATCCATAGGATCCAATTTAATGCTGTCTCCCATCCCCTTGCAGCAATCACAACATCCTCTACAACCATCTACGCCAACTTTAACCAAATCATTGGCCGTATATCGCTTTCCATCAGAAATTTCATCCATATTCACTTCCCGTCTCATGTTTACTGACCCCTCTCTTTCTTCCACTAAAAAAGCTTCAAAGTCTTAAGACTTTGAAGCTCCCTCTTGCTGCCGCAGACCGGAATCGAACCGGTACGGGTATTTCTACCCACGGGATTTTAAGTCCCGGGCGTCTGCCAGTTCCGCCACTGCGGCATAAAATAAACTATTAAATAATAGCAACGACCCGGATCGGACTCGAACCGACGACCTCCGCCGTGACAGGGCGGCGCTCTAACCAACTGAGCCACCGGGCCAAAATATAAATTACTAAGCTCCCTGAGTAGGACTCGAACCTACGACACCGCGGTTAACAGCCGCGTGCTCTACCGACTGAGCTATCAAGGAATAATGATAAAAATGGAGCTTCAGGGACTTGAACCCGGGACCGATCGGTTATGAGCCGATTGCTCTAACCAACTGAGCTAAAGCTCCCCAAAAAACCAAATGACCCCAACGAGATTTGAACTCGTGTTACCGCCGTGAAAGGGCGATGTCTTAACCGCTTGACCATGGGGCCTTATATTTATCGTACCTTCAAAACCACATATCAAACACCATCTATCCATTTCCAACCAATCCGACTTGTTGGTTAAACCCTCGACCGATTAGTAACAGTCAGCTAAGTATGTTACCACACTTACACCTCTGCCCTATCTACCTTGTCGTCTTCAAGGGGTCTTACTACTTGCGTATGAGATATCTCATCTTGAGGGGGGGCTTCACGCTTAGATGCCTTCAGCGTTTATCCCGGCCCGACTTGGCTACCCTGCGATGGGGTTGCTCCCCAACAGGTGCACCAGCGGTCAGTCCATCCCGGTCCTCTCGTACTAAGGACAGCTCCTCTCAAATATCTTACGCCCACGCCGGATAGGGACCGAACTGTCTCACGACGTTCTGAACCCAGCTCGCGTACCGCTTTAATGGGCGAACAGCCCAACCCTTGGGACCGACTTCAGCCCCAGGATGCGATGAGCCGACATCGAGGTGCCAAACCACTCCGTCGATGTGAACTCTTGGGAGTGATAAGCCTGTTATCCCCAGGGTAGCTTTTATCCGTTGAGCGATGGCAATCCCACTTTATACCACCGGATCACTAAGTCCTACTTTCGTACCTGCTCCACCCGTCGGTGTCGCAGTCAAGCTCCCTTCTGCCTTTGCACTCTTTGAATGGTTTCCGACCATTCTGAGGGAACCTTTGAGCGCCTCCGATACCCTTTCGGAGGCGACCGCCCCAGTCAAACTCCCCATCTGACAGTGTCCCCCGCCCGGATCACGGGCGCAGGTTAGAAATCCAATCATACAAGGGTGGTATCCCAACAGCGGCTCTGCAAAGACTGGCGTCCTTGCTTCTTCGCCTCCCACCTATCCTGTACAGGTATAATCGAATCCCAGTATCAAACTAGAGTAAAGCTCCATGGGGTCTTTCCGTCCTGGCGCAGGTAACCAGCATCTTCACTGGTACTTCAATTTCACCGGGTGCATTGTTGAGACAGTGCTCAAATCATTACGCCTTTCGTGCGGGTCGGAACTTACCCGACAAGGAATTTCGCTACCTTAGGACCGTTATAGTTACGGCCGCCGTTTACTGGGGCTTCAATTCAAAGCTTCGTTGCCTGACTTCTCCTCTTAACCTTCCAGCACCGGGCAGGCGTCAGCCCATATACCTCACCTTTCGGTTTCGCATAGACCTGTGTTTTTGCTAAACAGTTGCTTGAGCCTATTTTCTGTGGCCATCCCGGAGGATGGCACCCCTTCTCCCGAAGTTACGGGGTCATTTTGCCGAGTTCCTTAACAATGCTTCTCCCGCCGGCCTTAGGATTCTCTCCTCATCCACCTGTGTCGGTTTACGGTACGGGCACTTATTACACAATAGCGGCTTTTCTTGACAGCTCCTTCTCCAACTTCCCTACTTGATTTCGGTCCGCATCACCTATTCCTGTTGCATGGCGGATTTTCCTGCCATACCAGTACTTGGCTTGCCCCAGTCTTTGCATTCCTGGGTTTGGATACGTCTCTGTGTCCCCACATTTCTGATAATAAGCGGTACAGGAATCTAAACCTGTTGTCCATCGACTACGTCTTTCGACCTTGCCTTAGGCCCCGACTTACCCAGAGCAGATCAGCTTTACTCTGGAAACCTTAGATATTCGGCCTGAAGGATTCTCACCTTCATCTCGCTACTCATTCCGGCATTCTCTCTTTTTATTACTCCACTGCTCCTTATCGGTACAGCTTCTACGCCTATAAAAATGCTCCTCTACCAATGTATTGCTACATTCCTAAGCTTCGGTGTTGTGTTTTAGCCCCGGACATTTTCGGCGCAAGACCTCTCGACTAGTGAGCTATTACGCACTCTTTGAATGTGTGGCTGCTTCTAAGCCAACATCCTAGTTGTCTCTGAAATCTCACATCCTTTTCCACTGAACACATACTTTGGGACCTTAGCTGTAGGTCTGGGCTCTTTCCCTTTTGACTACCCAACTTATCTCGTGCAGTCTGACTCCTGTTCATCATTTCGATGGCATTCGCAGTTTGATATCTCTTAGTAAGCTTTGACGCCCCCTTAAGAATTCAGAGCTCTACCTCCATGAAACTAAAACAAGGCTAGTCCTAAAACTATTTCGAGGAGAACCAGCTATCTCCGGGTTCGATTGGAATTTCTCCCCTATCCACACCTCATCACCACCCTTTTCAACGGATGTGTGTTCGGTCCTCCATTCACTTTTACGCGAACTTCAACCTGGACATGGATAGATCACCCGGTTTCGGGTCTACATCCACTGACTATCTCGCCCTATTCAGACTTGGTTTCCCTTCGGCTTCACACCTGTAGTGCTTAACCTTGCCAGTCAATGTAACTCGCCGGACCGTTCTACAAAAAGTACGCGGTTGTGCGTTCATGTATCGCACTTCCACAGCTTGTAAACATAGGGTTTCAGGTTCTCTTTCACTCCCCTCCCGGGGTCCTTTTCACCTTTCCTTCACAGTACTATGCGCTATCGGTCACTAAGGAGTATTTAGCCTTGGGGGGTGGTCCCCCCGACTTCCCACAAGGTTTCTCGTGTCTCGTGGTACTTTGGATCCTGCTCGCTGTCTATTGCTTTCCCATACGCGGCTCTCACGCTTATTGCCAGCTTTTCCAAAACTGTTCTGGTAACAAATCGACTCACTTGTCGCAGTCCGTAACCCCGCGGTGCACGCACCACGGTTTAGGCTCTTTCGGTTTCGCTCGCCGCTACTCCCAAAATCGAGTTTTCTTTCTTTTCCTCCGGCTACTTAGATG